>Ga0209676_1000001_pt1 | contig 1852142 bp, 1523 predicted proteins | sample AraplaCvi_mLB_r2_FD_184282 | JGI IMG/M metagenome (GOLD analysis project Ga0209676, IMG submission 184282) | Arabidopsis root microbial communities from North Carolina, USA - plate scrape MF_Cvi_mLB_r2 (SPAdes) (version 2) | ecosystem: Host-associated > Plants > Roots > Endosphere | place...
GAAGAAATTTGAAAACCGTCGGCCTATATTTGTTCAGAGGGAAAGGAACTTTTATGCCAAAGCCCGGCAATCAAATTGGCGGCCAGTTTGGTCCGAAACGGAGGGGTCACTTTTGCCGAAATACGCAGAATGGTTATTATAGTATGGCTGATGATGGAATAATTTAAAACTTTGAGATAAGATTAGTACTAGATTTCGCACTAGTACTAAGATTTATCACTATTAAACAACAATTAAACAGTTTCTTTGTTAAACTAATAATTAGGTTATCTTTGCGCTACGAGCGTAAAATCAACTTAGGTTGCAATTGCCGAAATAAAGTATGCCAGTTGCCGGTTAACACTGTTGAGGAAGCATTAACGCACATACAATAAAGAAAAATAGATGAATATTTCACCAAACTCAGTAGTTGCATTAACTTACGAATTGCATACTACTAACGAAGAAGGACAACAGGTTTTTGTAGAAAAAGCCGATCAGGAAAATCCTTTAGTATTTTTATATGGCGTAGGCATGATGTTGCCTAAATTTGAAGAGCATTTAACCGGTTTAAAAACTGGTGATGAATATGCTTTCGAATTATCAGCTGAAGACGGTTACGGTGCTATTGATCCGGGTGCTTTTGCCGATTTGCCAAAAACCATGTTTACCGAAGCTGGTGGCGAATTGCCTAATGTTGGCGATGTAATTCCTTTGCAGGATAACAACGGTAACCAGTTCAGAGCAGGTGTTACTGCTGTGCATGAAGATACTATCTCTGTAGATTTAAACCACCCAATGGCAGGTAAAAACCTGGTATTTAACGGTGTGATTTTAAATGTACGTGAAGCTACTCAGGATGAGTTGGCTCATGGTCACGCTCATGGTGCTGATGGTCACTCAGGTCACTAAGTTATAAATAAGCGATTTCAATGAAGTCAGGTTTAAATGGCAACTTTGCCGTTCAAACTTGACTTTTTTCGTTGATATCTACCTTTAATCCTCAAAAACCTTTTCCAGCACCAGCGTAAAGCCCGGTAAAATGCTTGTGGTTACTTCTTCGCCAATTGTGAGTAGTTTGGTAGGCTGAAACTTACCATGATCGTCCAAAATATACCTGAAGAAGCTTTTGTCTGACGGGCTTACAATCCAGTATTCTTTAACGCCAGCTTCTTCATAAACTTCATATTTGTTAATCAGTTCTTTTTTATTGTTACCTGGCGATAAAATCTCTACCACAATATCGGGTGCACCGATGCAGCCACGCTTATCCAGCTTGCTTTGATCGCAAACCACAACAATATCAGGTTGTACCACAGTGAAAATTTCTTTATCCAACTGGGTTTTCTTCGCCAAGCGAACATCAAAAGGCGCCGTGTACACTTCACATTTATATCCATTCAATGCATTATAGATTGGATTAGAAATTCGTCCAGATATTTTTTGATGGATGCGGTTAGGAGCAGGACTCATTCTGAAAATATGTCCCTTAATAATTTCTAAGCGCTCTTCAAATTCAAAACGCATATAATCCGCATAGCTGTAATAGCCTGCAAAATCTACCTCGTTAACGGTTTGGATAGGAGGAAGCTCTTCCTCAGTTGGATATGGTTTAATATTTTTCATAGCAGCGTTAACCAAATATAATAAAATATTAAACGACTAACTAGAAATCGATCTTTATACGTAAGCCGCCATTGGTCAGATTCAGGTTTTCTTTAGAGAAAGTTTTCATGGGCAATCTTAAAAAAGGTTCAATGGCAATGTTGTTCTTTTTCGAAATTTTTTGCTTATAACCTAACGAGAAGTTGTAAAAACCAATATACTTATCCGGATCTAAATTGTTTTCAGGCTGCGGTTCAGTTGTTTTTTCCTGTACAATCAACATTTTCGAATCGGCCAGACCATTTGCCGTTGAATAAGAAACATTTTGTACCTGGTTTACGATATAATTATTCTGCTGGCTATTGTTAATTACGGCTAATGCCGAAACCCCCACGCCGGTATACAGTTTATCGCTAATGTTATACTTTAACTCTAAAGGAATGTTTATTCCGCGGACTTTAGCATCAACTGAAGATAAATTTTTGCCCGACAAGCTTTGTGGTGCCTGGGCATTGAGTGATTCGGTGGTGCTGATCGAAGCATAAGAAACACCAGAACTGATAGACAGCTTATTGGCTATAGCATACGATAAGGAAACACCATAGTTCATGGTTACCTTATTGTCGTTACCCATAGCTGGGGCTACATAAACATCTGGTGTCCATTTAGATGGCTGACCAGCTTTTGCAACCGGTTTATTTTGATTGTCGCGACTATCCTGCGCCAGTAAATCCTCAAACCTCATTTTTGGTGTCTGAGCAGGTGCAGGTGCAGTTTTTTTCTGCGTATTTAAAATATCGACAGGTTTATACGAAGAACCCGCCAGATTAATGCCTTTAAGGGTGTTTTCAAGCAAATTAACATTCGTTAATTCAATTTCATTAGTAGCTTGTTGCAGTGTAAAACTGGTGTTTTCAGTGGTTAGGGGCTTTGTAGTCCCTGTATTTTGAACAGGTTTGTTGCTGGCCAAAAGTGGTGCATTCGTATCATTAAGGCTGGCTACCGGTGCAGGATTTTGTTTAATGGCTACATTTTCGTCAGCTGTTGCTTTAGGGCCATTGTTATGGTGTAATTGAGTATGAGGTTTAACGGCAACAATATCGTTTTTCTGATCTTGTGTATTAAGCGCAAAAAATACGCCTCCAAGTACAAAAATTAAGGCAGCAGCAGCCCATAGCGGCCAAAAAGCAATGCGCCGTTTTTTCTCTTCTGTTCCTGAAAAGCGCTCCCATGCCCCCGCAGGATAATGTTCCTCGTGGCTTTGAAGCTGTGATTTGATATGCTCAATTAATTCCTTATCCATTTTTTTCATATGAATTAACCAAGGTATTTAGGTAAAGGGTACGTAACTTATTTTTGGAGCGTGTAAGGTAAACACGGCTCGAACTTTCGGGTATATTTAGCATTTTCGATATCTCATCGTGTGCAAAGCCTTCAATTTCATATAAGTTAAATACCAGTCTCTGCGTATCTGGTAAGTGATTTAGTAAGTTCAAAATATCATTAACATGCAGCTCGGAAGCAACCGAAACCTGGGTAACCGGATGTTCGTGCTCTGCCAGATCATCAACATAAAACTGAATTTTTGAACTCCGTATTTTATCTATAGCCGTGCGCGAAGCAATCTGCGCAATCCAGCCTTTGAATGATCGCTGTAATTCTTCTGGATTTTTGGGCGCTTTGAAAGTGCCAACATGCTTGAAAATTTTGATAAAAGTATCATTTACAAGCTCTTCACTGTCCGAAGGATTCTTGGTATACCTTAAAATAATGCCCATTAAATAGCCATAAAATGATTTATACATCATTTCTTTACAGCCATTGTCGTTTTTTACACAGCCTTTTAAAATTTCCTCAAAACTGAGTATTTTTTTTACCACCCCTGTAAAGGACTATTAATTAAAGGTTTATCATGATTAATTTTTGCAAATTTAAGAAAATAACACCGCGCAAAAGTTTGTGCAGTGTTATTTTCAGTTTCCACAGGTAGGTAGATTATTTGTTTGTCATAACTGACAAGCCAACTCCGGTGCTATCGGTTTTAGATGATAATCCTTTAGCCCAGATGGTATAAATTTTTCCCTTTTCAATTTTTACAGCTGGCAAGCTAACTTTAACTGTTCCGCCTTGTTTTAACTGGAAAGTATAGCTATCGTTTGGTGCAATGCTGGTAAAAGGTGTAAATTCTTTAAATGCTTTAGCCGTAAATAAAGGTGCATCAGTACCTGCTACAGCTAAATCGAACGGACTTGAACCAGGGCTTAGGTTTACGAAACGAACTTTAGCCTTATCAGTTTCAGGTGCTTTTAAATCGTCTTCCAGTACTAAAAGTTTGGTCGATTTTAAAGTGTCAACTACGAAAACAGAGTAAAAAGAGCCTGATTTTAAAGTTGCAGTGGTGGTAGTTAAATACTTTAACGAATCTTTTTTAGCTACACCAACCAATCTGGTACCTGGATAAGCGGCATAATAGCCTAAATCTTTGGTATAAGTAAAGCTGTTTATTTTTTGGTTATCGAGCACAAAATCTAAAGCAGCAGTTCCTGGTGATGCGTGTACGAAGCCAATACCGGCAGCCTCGATAGGATCGTTGTTAAAATCTTTTTTACAGGCGGTTATGGTTAATGTAATTGCTAGGAGAGAGAAAATAATTTTAGTAGTGATACCGAAGTTTTTCAAATTAGTTTTCATTTTAATGTTTTAAATCAATTTTTTAATAAAATTGGTTAATGGCCATTAACGCTTTTTTCTTGTAAAACGATTAAGGCAATGAAAACGCTACAGCAGGCAGGTATTTTTTTTAAAAGAAAAGCCGCCCAGGTTTTTCGGGGCGGCTTTCAAGGCAATTATTTTTATATTTTACGAATACATTTCTTCGCGAAGTTTGGCAACATCCGCATTGTTAATGTATTCATCGTAAGTCATTAACTTATCAATAGTACCTTTTGGCGTAATTTCGATAATCCTGTTTGCAACAGTTTCAGTTAACTGGTGATCTCGCGAGGTAAACAATATTGCACCTTTAAAATCTTTCATACCATTGTTCAATGCTTCAATCGATTCTAAGTCTAAGTGGTTGGTTGGCTCATCAAACATCAATAAGTTAGCTTGTTGTAACATCATTCTCGAGAACATACAACGCATTTTCTCACCTCCCGATAATACTTTAACGTTTTTCAATACTTCCTCGCCCGAGAATAACATACGGCCTAAAAAGCTACGTACAAATTGCTCATCGGCATCAGTGCCAGAGTATTCACGCAACCAATCAACCAGGTTTTCGTCTTTACCGGCAAAGTATTCTGAGTTATCGTTAGGGATATCGGCCGTGCTGATGGTAACACCCCATTTAAATTCACCCTTATGGTCAGCATCGCGACCGGTTAATACATCGTAAAATGCTGCGGTAGCCAAACTGTTTTGTGATAAAATGGCAATCTTATCGCCCTTATTTACCATGAAAGTGATTTTATCGAATAATACACCGTCATTTCCGCTTTTACCTAAGTTTTCTACCTGTAAAATCTGGTCACCAGCTTCACGGCCTGTATTATTGAAAATAATGGCAGGATATTTACGGCTTGAAGCTTTAATTTCGGTGATATCAATCTTATCTAAAGCTTTTTTACGTGAAGTAGCTTGCTTAGATTTGGAAGCATTGGCACTAAACCTGCGGATAAATTCCTGCAACTCCTTAACCTTATCTTCCATTTTCTTGTTCTGGTCGCTACGTTGTTTTAACGCCAGCTGACTAGATTCGTACCAGAAAGTGTAGTTACCGGTGTAGATACTCATTTTAGCAAAATCGATATCCACAATATGCGTACAAACAGCATCTAAAAAGTGCCTGTCGTGCGATACTACTAATACAATGTTCTGGTAATCGGCTAAAAAGTTTTCCAACCAGGCAATGGTTTCGATGTCCAAATCGTTGGTAGGCTCATCCAATAATAAAATATCAGGATTACCAAATAAAGCCTGAGCCAATAACACACGTACTTTTTGTGTATTATCAAGCTCTTTCAATAATTTATAGTGGTTATCTTCAGTGATACCCAGGTTGCTCAACATGGTTGCGGCGTTGCTTTCCATGTTCCAGCCATCCATTTCAGCAAAAAGATTTTCGAGTTCTCCGGCACGTTCGCCGTCTTTCTCAGTAAAATCTTCTTTCATGTAAATGGCATCTTTTTCTTTCATGATGGCATAAAGTTCTTTATGACCGATCATTACTGTTTCTAATACCGAAAATTCGTCAAATTCGTAGTGGTTCTGTTTTAAAACCGCCATTCTTTCGCCCGGAGTAAAAGCAACACTACCCGAAGTCTGGCTAACTTCTCCTGATAAAATTTTTAGAAAAGTAGATTTACCTGCACCGTTAGCCCCAATTACACCATAGCAGTTGCCCTGGGTAAACTTTAAGTTAACATCCTCAAATAATGTGCGTTTGCCGTATCGTAACGATAAATTAGAAACTGAAATCATGCTATAATTGAAATAAGGCGCAAAGATAGGCAAAAAGGTTGAGGCTGGAAAGGATGGAAGGATGAAAGGTTGAAGGTTTAAGGCTGGAAGATATCGAGCCCTCTCCATAAACAATAAGGTTTAATGTGTAATCTGTGGCAAAACATTTATTTTAGCCTTATGGAAAACCATCCACTACTCGAAACCATCAAAACAACCCTTCAAAAGAATAAGGTAGAAAAACTAGCCGCCATTGCATCAGAAGATACTTTTTCGGTTAAAGATTTAATTGATCTCAGTTTCTATCATGACGAGCAGATCGGTTTCAGGGCGGCATGGATATTGGAAAATGTGTGTAGCAGCCATCAGGATAGGTTTTTGCCGCATTCACTTTATTTTCTGGAGAAATTTCCTCTGCAACGCAATTTTTCGGCCCTCAGGCATTTTGTTAAGATTCTGGCTTTTATGACTAAGAAAAATGCTTCGCCTGAAATAAAAGAAATTATTCACGATTATGATACCGATCATTTGGTTGAAGTGGTTTTTAGCTGGTTAATTGACGAAAAGGTACCTGTTGCCATTAAATCGCACTGCTTAAATATTCTTGCTAATTTGAATACGAAGCACGAGTGGATTAAAGACGAACTCATGGAGACCATGGATTTTTTAGTAGATAAAGAAAGTATTGCGTTTTTTGCCAAGGTTAAACAAATCAGGAAGCAGTTGGCAGGAAGCAGGGAACCGAGAATCAAGTAAATTGGGTATAGAGCGTTAAGTATGGAGAATCAAGTAGCAAGTACTCAGCTTGGGTCTTTTTGCTTTAGTCTTTAATCTTTCCGCTATATTTTTGGTTGATAAAAAGTCAAACCTTTAAGCATTTTGACCTTAAACCTTAAACCTCATGCCTTTTACCTTATATTTACCAGATGAGCACTAATTACGAAATTGTATCAAAAGTTATAAAAGAGCGCCGCAGTATTTTTCCGGCCAGTTATATTAAAAAGGAAATTCCGGTTGAAGTGATTAACCAGATTTTAGAAACTGCCAATTATGCGCCAACCCATAAATTAACAGAACCCTGGCGTTTTGTGGTAATCAGGAAAGCAGGTTTAGCCAGATTAGGTGAAGAATTGGGGCGCTTGTATAAAGCCCTGGTTAGCCCGCAACAGTTTTTGCAGAAAAAATACGATAGTTTTGCGGAGAAAACAGGTCAGGCCGATTGTATTATTGCCATTAACATGCAGGTGAGCGGCAAAATACCTGAATGGGAAGAACTGGCAGCTGTCGCCTGTGCCGTACAAAATATGGCCATAACTGCTGAAAGTTTAAAAGTTGGCGCTTACTGGAGTTCGCCACCGCTTATTGATGATCTGGACGATTTTTTAAACCTGAAAGCAAACGAGAAATGCATCGGATTGTTCTACATGGGCTATCACAACGAAAAACCCTGGACTACAAACCGTGGGCCAATGTCCGAAAAGGTGAGTTGGATTGAAGAGTAGTCAGAAGTCTTGAGTCCTAAGTCAGGAGTCCGAAATCACGATTTACTTTGCTATCTTTCCGTAATGTTAAACCCTTTAGATAATTATTTCGAGCAAAAAGATGAACCTGTTAAAAGTTGCCTTCAGTATTTAAGGTCGCTTTTAACAGGTTATGCCGATATTACTGAACATTGGAAATATGGCATGCCTTTTTATTACCATAAAGGAAAAATGTTCTGCTATCTTTGGGTGCACAAAAAACTCCATCAGCCTTATATTGGTTTGGTAGATGGAAAACACATCGAACACGAAGATCTGTTGCAAGAGAAAAGAGCCCGAATGAAGATTTTATTAATCAACCACCTGGAAGATATCCCTAAAAGGAAAATCGAAACCATTTTAGCGCAGGCTTTTGCCCTTCGACAGTAATTTCACCCATCTTCCCTCATCTATTTTACATCATTACATTTCGCATTATGTCTGCTTTAAAATCGAATTTATTTCAATTGTGTTTAACTTTTATTCAAAAAAGGATAGAGAATATAACCTATTCCATGGAGCAGGCCCGTCAGGCATCAAATGATGATACCAAGAGTAGTGCCGGCGATAAATATGAAACCACCCGCGAAATGATGCAGCAGGAAATGGATCGCAACAGTAAGTTGTTGTACGAAGCCGGGCAACAGAAAATAGCCTTGCAACTGCTTGAAAATGTAGAACCAGCTAAACTGGTCAAAAATGGAAGTGTGGTATTAACTTCTGAAGGTAATTTTTACATCAGCATTAGTGCGGGCGAATTAAATGTAGACGGACAGAAATTCTTTGCGGTATCACAGGCATCGCCCATTGGCAAATTGCTGATTGGAAAGGCTAAAAATGAAAGCTTTAAGTTTAATGGCAAAGAATATCTGGTGAAAGATATTTTTTAAGATAATAATGGAGGATTAAACTCTGCGTTAATCCGCGTAATCTGCGGGAACTACTTTTAGCTATTTCTTCCCGCTGATTTAAGGTGATAAGCGCAGAAATTATCAGTTGGCAATTGGCAGTTTGCATTTCGAATTGAGTAAAAAAGGATTCAAATTTTAAACTCTGCGTTAATCCGCGTAATCTGCGGAAACTACTTTTAGCTATTTCTTTCCGCTGATTTAAGGTGATAACCGCAGAAATTATCAGTTGGCAATTGGCAGTTTGCATTTCGAATTGAGTAAAAAAGGATTCAAATTTTAAACTCTGCGTTAATCCGCGTAATCTGCGGGAACTACTTTAGCTATCCCTTCCCGCTGATTTAAGGTGATAGGCGCAGAAATTATCAGTTGGCAATTGGCAGTTTTCATTTATCCTCGCGCTCGTTTCTAACGCGTGCGTTATAATTAGGCGTTTTTAACGCAATACAGCAGTGAAATTTATTTCAACCCCATTCTTGTAACAAAAGCTGGCACGAGGTAAGCTTTTAGTTCAGCAAAAGGAATAAACACCACAATCTGCCCCTGCGCATAGCTGGCCACTTCGTAAGGGTTGTACATAAAAGCAAGCCCGCTGCTATTGAAGTAAAAGTTTTTGTTAGGCTTTAAAAAATTATCAAACAAAACCGAGTTAAGGGCATCGCTAGCTTTAACGTTGTATTCTTTTCTGAAGTTTTTTTCTACAATTCGTTGTAAGGTATTGCTATCAATCTTAACTACATCGCTTAAAGTCATTTGCTTTTTGCTCTGCACGTCTAAGCAATACATGGTACTGCTATAATTACCATGGGCTCCACCGGTGTAGCTATCAGCCAGAAAATCGATTACCACATAACCACTACCATTAAAACTTATGCTTTGCTGGCTGTTATTGGTATAATTCATCCAGGCTTCAAAATCGTCAGTCCTGCCATTTTTTTGCTGGTCGGCCACTTCGCTTACATAATCTTTGAAGTAGGCCTGTGCGATAGTTTTAAAGCCAGTTTCGCGATTTGCATTGTTTTTAATACCAACTATCTGTTTAAGCTGCTTATCTAACCACATGCCATAATCATCTTGCTTTTTAGCTTGTAAATATTCGAAGCTGATTTGTGCTGAAGGCGATTTGGCTTTACTCGCAAAAGCCTTTGCCGAATCCTGATAAATACCGGCTATAAATTCGTAACTACCTTCGGGATAGGTCTCTGTTAGTAAAACCGGATGTTGTTTGGTTTTATCGCCATTTTCCCAGGTACCTTTAAATGCGTTACCGGTCCATTTTAAAGAAAAATGGGGTTGTTTGGCGTTCTGGTCGAAGTAATAATCGTAAAAACTGTTCTCGCGCAACACTACGCTATCTGCTCCAATTAAAGTATCGCTGGCCAAATTAAGCCAGGAGCCATCATAATAATAGTTTCCATCATATTCGCCATTTACTTTTTGCAGATTCACTACAACTGTTTTACCGGCAATTGTACCTGTTAAACGTTTGTAAAAGTTTTCAGGTAAAGCGGTTTTGGTCGTTTGGGTACTGTCAGCACTTTCGGTACTGTTTGTATTGTTTTTAGGGTTGTTACAAGCCGATACAATCAGCAATCCGAAAAGGCAAAATGGGATAAGATATTTCATAAAGCAACAATTAATTCGCTTATAACTTACAGTCGAAACTAAGGTTTTGTTTTATTAAAGCTCTTGTTAATGCTGTAATACAGGTTTTTTGCGGTGTATCTTCCCGGGTCAATTATCCTCCTGATGGTAAGGAGGGGATAGTTTTCATCGCGTGCGGTCGATAAAATAAAAGCGGCCTTAAATCCGTGCTCTTTCAGTTTATGCAGATTTGCCGCTTTGTAAACCCCATAAGGATAGGCGAAATATTCCACTTTTTTGCCTGTAATTTCTTCCAGTTTTTTAGTTGGCTCGTCTATCTGGGTTTTCCAGTCTGCATCCGTAAACTGGGCAAAGTTTTTATGGTCGTAGGTATGGCTTGCAATGGTATTTCCTTCGTCAGAAAGTTGTTTAATCTGCTCTTTGGTCATGTAATTAATGCGGCCTTTTCTACCGATTGAAACCGTCATGATAAAATAAACGCCTTTAAACCCGTATTTTTTCAGTGTGGAGTTGCCCACCGTAAACTGATCTTCGTCGGTATCGTCGAAAGTAATCATAATGGGTTTCTCCGGTAATTTGGCACCATATACCAGATAATTGTACAGCTGATCGGGTAAAATAGAATGGTAACCACTATCGGCCAGCATTTTCATGTGTTCCCTGAATTTATCGGGCGCTATAATATCATCGTGCGCCCTTTTGCTGTCGCTCGCTGTGGTGTTTCTAATCTGGTGATAACACAAAACCGGTACTTCCCGGCGGGCGAGGATCGTTTTGGCATCAGCAGGTTTTGTATTTACCGAATCTGTTTTAACCGCTTCAGTAGCCGTTTTTGCGGCAGGTTTTTCCTTTGCTGCGTTTGATGGCTGGCATGAAGCAAATAACACAGCAGAAAGGGCGCCGTAGAGCAGAAATTTTTTCATGTTCCTTTTTTGGAATTAAAAGCTGTTTTTAATGCTGTTGCTCAACGTTTTTGGCGACCAGTAACCGCTTGCTATGATTCTGCGGATGGTAAACAAAGGATCTTTTTCATCACGTTTGGTAGAAAGCTGATAAGCCATTCTGAAACCGCGTTTTTTCAATTCAGGAATACCTTCTGCATTCCATAAACCAAATGGATAAGCAAATTCAGTCATTTTTTTACCTGTAATCTCTTCCAGTTTTTTGGTTGGCTTATCCAGTTGCTCTTCCCAGTCTTTGCCAGCATATTTTTTAAAGTTTTTATGGTCGTAAGTGTGGCTGCCAATTACATTGCCTTCATCAGCAAGTTGTTTAATCTGCTCCTTAGTCATGTAATCTACAAATTTACCCTTACGGCCAATCGAAACCGTCATGATAAAATAAACTGCTTTAAAGCCTAGCTTATCTAAGGTCGGACGTACAATCGTAAATTGGTCCATGTCGGTATCATCAAAAGTTAACATAATGGGCTTACTTGGCAAGGCTGCACCTGTGTTCAGGTAAGCATAAAGCTGATCGGGAAGGATGGTGTGGTAACCACTGTCGGCCAGCATTTTCATCTGATCTTTAAAATTCTGGATTTCTACGATATAATCTTTACCCACTTTTCCATCAGTCGGTTTCCAGTTTCTAACCTGGTGGTAACACAAAATAGGCACTTGTTTGCGGGCTAAGATGGTTTTGGCATCAGCCACTTTTATTTTCGATACATCAACGGCAGCAGCTCCGGTATTTGCAGTGGTTTGCACTGTTTTACCAGTCGAATCTTTTCCTGTTGAACTTTCTGTTTGTGATTTAGATTGGCAGCTGGCGAATAGGATGGCACCTGCTGTAATTAGCGTTAGTAGGCTGTATTTCATAGTTATTATATATGCTTGCAAAACTATAAAATCCCTTAGTTATTTTATATCAAATGTAATGTTGTTGATAATTATTTGTGTGGGCGTGATATTTAAATAAACTATCGTATTTATTACATAATTAAACACCTTAATCGGCTTTAATTAAATAATTTAGCCGCTCCAAACAATTATTCATGAATAAACTTTACAAACTACTTGTTTGCGCGCAGTTTTTGTCGCTAACTGTTGCCGCACAAACCAAAACATTTACCATTACCGAAAATATTCAGCCTCAACCCAAGGCAAATTATCAGCTTGCTTCGCGTTTTTCGCCAAATAAGCTGAAGAAAATGGTATATTCTACTGCTGTAGATCCACATTGGTTAAAACTAAGTAACCGTTTCTGGTACACTTTCGAAAGCCCAAAAGGCAAATTCTGGTACCTGGTTGATGCCGCTGCCAAAAGCAAAAAAGTAATGTTCGATAATGCCAAACTGGCTGCAGATATTACTTTAATTGTACGCGATCCTTTTGATGCCGAGCACCTGCCTTTAGAAAACCTGAAGTTTGCAGCTGATGAAAAAAGCATTTCTTTCGAAGTTAAAAGTACGGTTGATGAACTGAAAAAAGACCGCAAGGATAAAAAAGCGGCCGATTCATTGCAGAAAAAAGTCTATTCTTTTAAATACGACCTGGCTACGGCGAAATTAACTGAGATCCCTAATTTCAGCAGACCTAAACCAAAACCAGGCTGGGGTTCTGTAGCACCCGATTCATCGGCGATTATCTTTTCGCGCAATTACAATTTGTATTGGATGGATAAAGAGAACTACAAAAAAGCAGTTAAAAATGAAGACGATAGCACCATTGTAGAGCACCAGTTAACCAAAGATGGCGTTAAATTTTATTCGTACGGGAGTGATGGCGATGGTGAAAATAACGTAGAGAATGAGAAAAATAATAAAAAACGTCGGGGAGCTTATGTGCTTTGGTCGCCAAATTCGAAGTATTTTGTGTTAGATCGTACAGATTCACGTAAGGTGAAAGATCTTTGGGTAATTAACAGTGTTACACCTGGCCGCCCAACGTTAGAAACTTATAAATATCAGATGCCAGGTGAGGCAGAGGCCCCTCAGGATGAAGTATTGTTGTTTGATTTTAATGCAAAAACCTACAAAAAACTCAATGTTTCGGCGTTTAAAGATCAAAGCATTTCCGTTTGGAGCAAACCAGCCTTAAATAAAGATCGCGATAACGAATTCCGTCCGTCGGTTTGGCTGGGTAACGATAGCCGTTTCTATTTCTCGCGCACCAGTCGCGATTTAAAGCGCATTGATATCGGTACCGTTGATATTGCTACCGGTAAGGTTACTCCATTAATTGACGAGCGTTTTAATACCTATGTCGAAGTAAACCGTCCGGGTTTGGTAAACGATGGTAAAGAGTTGATTCACTGGAGCGAGCGCGATGGCTGGGCACATTTTTACCTGTTTGATGAAAATGGAAAACTGAAAAACCAGATTACCAAAGGTGCTTTCCACTGCGAAAGTATTGTAAATATCGACGAGAAAAAGCGTGTGCTTTATTTCACTGCAAATGGCCGGGAAGGTAAAGAAGACCCTTACTATTTACATTTATACAGCATTAATTTCGATGGCTCGAACATGAAATTGTTAAATGCGGGCGATTTCGATCATGCCATTAACATGAACGATAACAATTCTTTCTTTGTTGATAACTACTCGAGGGTAAACACAGCGCCAAAATCTACTTTGTATGATGGTTCAGGCCGAAAAGTAATGGAGTTAGAAACTACTGATCTTTCATTGCTGATGGCTGCCGGTTATAAATTCCCCGAGCCTTTTAAGGTTAAGGCTGATGATGGCATAACCGATTTGTATGGTGTAATGTATAAGCCTTTCGATTTCGATCCGAATAAAAAATATCCGATTATCGAGTATGTGTACCCTGGACCACAAACTGAGGCGGTAAACAAAGCCTTTAGCAAAAGCATGGACCGTACCGAGCGTTTGGCGCAGTTTGGCTATATTGTTATTACAGTGGGTAACCGTGGCGGTAATCCTTCGCGCTCTAAATGGTACCATACCTATGGTTATGGAAATCTGCGCGATTATGGTTTGGCCGACAAGAAAACTGCTGTTGAGCAGCTGGCTTCAAAATATGCATTTATCGACGATACTAAAGTGGGTATTACCGGTCATTCTGGTGGCGGTTTTATGTCTACAGCTGCCATGTTGGTTTACCCCGATTTCTTTAAGGCGGCTGTTTCAAATGCAGGTAACCACGATAACAGCATTTACAACCGCTGGTGGAGTGAGAAACACCATGGGGTGAAAGAAACCATTTCGTTAAAAGGCGATACTTCATTTAAATACAGCATTGATAAAAACCCTGATCTGGCTAAGAACCTTAAAGGACATTTATTATTGATGCACGGTGATGTGGATAACAACGTACACCCGGCAAACTCTATCCGTGTGGCTAATGCTTTGATGAAAGCTGGTAAACGTTTCGATTTCTTGCTTATTCCAGGGCAGCGTCATGGTTTTGGCGATATGACCGAATATGCCTTCTGGAAACTGGCCGACCATTTTAATAAATATTTAATTGGCGATTTTTCTACCCCAGCCGATGTGGATCTGGTAGAAATGGACCGTGATATTGAACAAAACGGAAAGTAAGGTTTTTGTTTTTGAATTTTTATGAAATGCCTTGTGGAAACACAGGGCATTTTGCATACCGCCATGGTTTGTGTCATCACAAACCATTTTTTATCTATCCAAAATGCCATGTCTTAGGTCTTTATTCCCTATCTCCATTTCCTAACACCATGGTACATGTCATCACAAACCATCAATTATTATCATTCGAAAAGCAATTGCAGTAGTACTTCGGCTATTGCAGTCCTGCTATTGCCCATAGTCCCGATTTGAAGGAATCGGGAGCTATCTGGCGCTATCAGGTTTGGTTAACTTTGTTCAGTGTTTCAAATGGCAGGGTCAAGGTTCGTGGTCATGGTTTTTGTCACACAAACCATATATCAAAAAACAAAAAAAGGTTCCGGATTCATATCCGGAACCTTTAAGGTAATTAGCTGATCTGATCTGATTTGTTTTTTACTTGTAAAGGTAGTTTACTGCAATTACGTCGTTTGCATTAAAGGTACGGTTACCACCATTAGAGCAGGCTAACATAAATGAAGCTGCATCAGGTTGAGAAGGGGTTCCCGGAATCTTTACGGCTCCTACGGTCGATTTACCTTCGTTACCGGCACCACTTGCCCCGCAACTAAAGGCACGGTTCATGTAATCGGTATGGCGGAAACCAATGCAGTGGCCTACTTCGTGCTGGATCACAGAAGCCAGGTACAATAAATTCGGGTTGCTGCCATAAGCCGCTTCATTGGTATTCATTTTGATCTGATTGTAAGGATTACCTGTAGAAGTTGGGAAACCGGCCGAACCTAAAGTAATGAAACCGCCGCTAGGGCCTTCGTTAAAACCAACTACATCAATGTTGCCTTTTGATCCTGTAGCTGCTCTTTGGAAAGTAATGCGCAGGCCTAAAGAATTATAGCGCGAAATCATGGTATTAACAGCATCGCTGTAAACCTGTGGCAGGTTGGTAACCGATACGGTAATTACACGTGGTAAAGATTTAACCAGGTTTGTGGTTCTGTATTGCTCGGTTTCAGCAATATTCAGATTCGCATCTGTGGAAACCTCGGTTAAATTATCTTCAGTTAAAAGGATATCTCCTTCAACTAAATAGCCACCCTCCACTTTACGGATATTATCGGTGCTAAAGCCCAGCGTTTTTACTTGTGCCAGGGTATTATTCGAAATATCAGTTTTATTCTCTACTGCGTTTTCTGTATTATTACTCTTACAAGAGTATGAGGCAGTGAATAGCAGGCACGCAGTTGCCAATGATAAAAATCTGGTGTTTTTCATTTCTGTTAGGTTTAAATGAATAATGATTGAATAAGTTAGTTAATAATATTTGCTAATTACCTTATAAATACTAATTTAGAGAACAATTGTGATGTAAACAAAATTTTACAATAAAATATTCTTGAAAGTCAGCACTGTATTTTTAGTTATATTATTATGTCTTTGCGTGGGTGCTTTAAACGCACAATCACAACCCGGTGGTGTGGATAAAAATTTTCAAAAATTTATTGCTACTAAAGGTAATATCGAATTATTACAGCCGAACGAGCTCTTATTAGTGAGGTTTAACCATGCCTTAACCGCAAGTGAAATTCAATTGTTAAAGCCCAAAAAGAAACTCGCCAGCGATTACTTTATTGCAGAGAAAAGCACAGTTTCAGTGCTTTCGTCTAGTTTGGTTTACCAGGGGGCAGCCAGTGGTTTGTGGAAGGTAAGCGATGGGTTAATGAAACTGCTAAGCAAAAACAGCAAAACAAGCGATTCGTTGCTGGTTAGGCTCGCTGTTAAAAATTTAGCCGTTTCGCCGGCTTTTCTCAAAAATTTAAAGGTTAAATCGGTTGATAACAATAACAATATCTGCACTGTTTATATCTTACCTGACGATCTACAACAGGTTTTAACTTACGGTGAAGTGCTCTATGCAGATATTATTGCACAGGCAAAAACCGAAGTAGTAATTAACGGTTTAGATTTGGGCCTCAACCAGATTGCCAACGCACATAGTCTGTTTCCCGGTATTGATGGAACGGGCATTAACCTTTCGCTTAAAGAAGGCATGTACGATGTAACCGATCTTGATATTTTGGGTAAAACCGTACAGGGAGCTACACTTACGGGCAAAGCTACTGCGCATGCAACTACCATGGCAACTTTGGCCATTGGTAATGGTAACTCATTTATTAGGGGGCTGGGGGCAGCACCAAAAGCAAAGCTGGCTTTTTCGAGTTTCGATAACCTGCTGCCCGATTTACCTACTGATTTGAATAAATTTCAAATTCGGGTTCAAAACCATTCGTATGGTGTGGGCATCGATAATAACTACGGTATTGAAGCTGCTGCATACGATAAACAGATTTTTGAAACCGATACCTTAATCCATGTTTTTTCGGCAGGAAATAGCGGAACCCAAACGCCTTCTGCAGGTTTTTATCAGGGTATAGCTGCCAGGGCCAATTTAACGGGGAATTTTAAACAGGCCAAAAACGTATTGGTTATTGGCGGGATAAACCGCGAAAATGTTGCTGAAAATTTAAGTAGCAAAGGCCCGGCTTATGATGGACGTGTAAAACCCGAAATAGTAGCTTTGGGCGAAGATGGTACTTCGGGCTCTGCAGCCATTACCAGTGGATCGGTAATACTCTTAGAGCAGTTTTATCACCAGAAATTTAAAAAGGCCCCTTCAGCTTCGCTCATTAAAGCTGCTTTAATTAATGCTGCCGACGATTTAGGAACGCCACACGTAGATTATGTATACGGCTATGGAAAATTAAACGTAGCACAGGCACTAAAAACTTTGGATGAGAACAGGGTTGCTGTTTATACGGTAGCCAAAGCCCAGGATCTGGTTATTCCTTTAAGCATCCCGGCCAATGTTGCCGAAGTTAAAATTACGCTGGTATGGAACGACCCTGCTGCGGTAGTAAATGCTGCACAGGGCCTGGTAAATGGTTTAGACTTGAGCCTCGAAAGTCCTGGTGGTAGCCTAACCTTGCCATGGGTTTTAAATGGAGCAGCCGATTTAAACTCACTTTCAGCGCCAGCTGTGCGTAAGGCCGATTTAATTAATAATATCCAGCAGGTTACTTTAGAAAATCCAGCGGCTGGTAGTTTTAAGATTCACGTAAAAGGGGATAGAATTACACAGGGCAACCAGCAAAATTTCGCTTTGGCCTATAGCTACAGACTTAAAAATACCTTTACTTTCATCACGCCCGAAAAAGAGGGCAGTTTTTTTGCCACAGAAAGCAATTATATCCGTTGGGATAATACCTATAATTCCCAATCGGGCAATTTATCCATAAGCTACGATGAAGGTAAAAGCTGGGAAACTATCGCCGCAGGTGTTGATTTGAGCAGAGGACTGTATAACTGGAATGCACCAGATCGTTTTGTGAAAGCCATTTTAAAAATGGAAGTAGAAGGAAATGTGATTTTGAGTCCTGCTTTTACAATTTCGAGCCCCCGCATATTGAGAGTAGGCTACGCATGCACTGATGGCATTGTTCTAAACTGGAATCCACAGCCTGGCGCCAAAGATTATACCGTTTACAATTTAGTTAACAATGTATTGTCGCCGGTTTTAAACGTAACCGATACTTTAATCAAGCTTGATATGGCTAAAGTTAGCAGTAAGTATTTTGCTGTAGCTGCGAACGGGACTAATTTTACTGGTTTAAAGAGTTATACCATCGATTATACCCAGCAGGGTGTTGCCTGTTATGTCAGGAGTTTATCGGCCAGTAATACCAGTGATGACAAAATCAGGCTCGACCTGAGCATTGGTACTACGCTCGATATTAAAAATATCATTTGGGAGAAACAGACGGGCGTAAATACCTATACGGTTTTAAAACAAACACAGCCCGTTCAAAATCAGCTGGATTACAGTATTTTGGACGAAAACCCAAAACTGGGGATCCAGTTTTACCGGGTTACTTTCGAAACCGCCAACGGGAAGTATAGCAGCGATTTAGCTTCAGCGGTATTTCTTAAAGAGAACGACTTTTCTTTTTATCCTAATCCCGTAAGCGATTACCTCACTATTTTAAGCGGTTCGTTTAAAGATTATAGCCTATCTATCTATAATATGCTTGGACAAAAAGTTTTCGATGAAAAAGCATCAAGCACTAACCGGTTTGGGGTAAATGCATTGGCAACCGGGGTGTATGTGGGGGTAATTGTACAGGATGGGCAGCAGGTTAAAAAGTTTAAGTTGATTAAGAAGTAACTGATTATATTCTCCCTATTTCTTCGTATTTTTCAAAAAATGACACCTTGATATGAAAAAAACATGCCTGTTTTCTGCTTGTGCGCTCTTATTTTTTGTTTCCTGTAAACAAGGAGCAAAAACAACTGCAATTACTGCCGATTCTTTGGCCATCAAAGCCATTAACGATAGTAGCTTAACGCAGTACCTTTCGGTTATTGCTGCCGATAGTTTACAGGGAAGAAAACCCTTTACCCAGGGCGAAACCAAAACCATTAACTATTTAAAGGCACAGTTTGAGCGACTGGGTTTAGCACCCGGCAATGGCAAGAGTTATTTTCAGGAAGTGCCCATGGTTGAGATCAAATCAATACCTGAAGACAAAATGGTGCTGAAGGGAAAAACAGCATCCCTCACACTGAATTACCTAACCGATTTTGTTGCAGGTACAAGGCGCGTGCAGGAGGAGGTAGGTATCAGCAATTCGCCTTTGGTTTTTGCCGGCTACGGTATTGTTGCGCCAGAATATGGCTGGAACGATTATGCCGGTTTAGATGTGAAAGGAAAAACGGTAGTGGTATTGATTAACGATCCGGGTTTTGCCGATTCGACCTTGTTTAAAGGAAAAAACATGACTTATTACGGCCGCTGGACCTATAAATTTGAAGAGGCTGCCAGACAAGGCGCTGCAGGGATTATTATTGTGCATGATACCGAGCCTGCCGCTTATCCCTGGACAGTAGTAAGAAGTGGCTGGTCTAAATCCAAACTCAATCTCCAATCGGCCGATAATGGCATGAACAGGGCAGTGGTTGAAGGCTGGATTGCTTTAGATAAAGCGAGACAACTTTTTGCACTGGATGGAAAATCTTTTGATCAGCTCGCTGTAAATGCACGCAAAAAAGGATTTAAGGCTGTTGATTTAAATGTTACTACCTCTCTTAAAATTAAAAACACCATTAAAAAGTCGGTCACTTATAACGTATTGGCCACTATACCGGGCAACAAGCGTAAAGATGAAGCCATTATTTATTCGGCCCATTGGGATCATTTGGGAATAGGGGAAAAAGTTAAAGGCGATTCGATTTACAATGGTGCGGTTGACAATGCCACCGGAGTAGCTTCGTTGTTCGAAATTGCCTCGGCTTTTAAAAAACTGCCCAAAAATCCTGAGCGCACCATCTTATTTATTTCCTACACGGCAGAAGAGCAGGGTTTATTGGGGTCAGAATTTTATGCCAAACATCCGGTTTTTCCGCTGGCTAAAACGGTTGCCAATATCAATATGGATATGATGGGTATAGCTGGTAAAACCAAAGATGTCGTGGTGTATGGTTTTGGTCAGTCAGAACTCGAAGATTATGCGGCCGAAGCTGCTAAAAAACAGGGAAGGGTAATTGTTCCTGATCCCGTTCCATCGTCTGGCCTGTACTACCGTTCCGATCATTTTAACCTGGCTAAAGTTGGTGTTCCGGCGTTATTTACGGGTTCTGGTGTAGATAATGTTAAGCATGGAAGGGAATGGGGATTAAAACAGGTTGCCGATTTTACCAAAATGCGCTATCACTCGCCACAAGATAATTTTGATGCCAAAACCTGGGATTTATCAGGTATTGTAGCAGATGTACGGATGCTTTTTGACTTGGGCTACCGCCTAAGCAATGAAGATACCTTTCCAAAGTGGAAAACAGGCTCTGAATTTAAAGCCATTAGAGAAGAGAAATAAACAAAAAGCGCCCCGTAGGTATTCGGGACGCTTTTCGAAAAAAAGTCATTAGTTAAATGCTTCCTGTTGGAAGGATTTAATTAAAAGTGAAACTGTACACCTAATTTTGGTGCGAAAGTATTAGCTTCTAAACCGAAAGAGTTGGTAGTAGTTTTTGCACCGGTTGCTTCAGCTTTGATTTGGTTGTTTGCATAACCTAAACCATTAACCGATACTTCGATACCGATTCTTTTGGTTGGGAAGAAAGCAAAACCTGGAGCAATGTTTACACCGATTGAGGTAGTAGTACCTACTTTAGCACCTGTATCGCCGTTAGCATCAACTGCTTTTACGGTACCAAAAGCCATGGGAACTGATAATTGTCCGAAGAATTTAAATTGCTCTGATAAACCAACATAGTAACGGCCAAAAGGCGAAACCTGGAAAGCACCAATTTGGTGTGGAGCTGCACCACTTACAGTTTTAGCATAAGTGTAACCTACACCAGTACCGATGGCAAAGTTGTTGCCTACAAAATAACCAACACTTGGGATTACGCTAAAGTCGATATCAGATTTAGCAGCACCTTCTACTTTGGTTGAATTAAAACCAACATTACCGCCTAAAATAAATTTTCCTTTTTCAGTTTGTGCTTTTGCACCAAAAGCTAAACCTGCTACTGCTACTAATGATAATAATAGTTTTTTCATTGTTTTATTAATTATATTTTGTGTTAAAAATATAGCCAGTTTTACTATTTTAATGTCTGACTATATTTGCCTAAAAGTCAACACTTGTGCCAAAAAACTTCCTTTAAGTCATCAAAAAATCAGTTTTCTGTCAACCCCTTAGTTTATAGTTAGATGTAAATTTAGTGTTAACTCAATATTATTTTCGTGTGACTAAAAATCAATCGATTGATTAATTTTTTGGCTATGACAAATTGACAATCTGACTTTTTTTGTATAAATGTCAGATTTTATTGTAGCAGAAATGGCAGTTTTGGAGAGGAGTGTGCCAGGAATTTTTTTATACTTTACAAGCTGAAATGAGGTTGTCTATTTTCTTTTTGATAATCGCAACAGTTCTTTCATCTGTTAAATTTCCGGTTGCATCGAATTTATTTTGGGCTTGGGCAATTAAAACTTCAGGTTGCAAAACAGGGTTCATATTTAAGAAGGTAAAAACGGGTAAAAAAGCAGTTTGCATTCTTACAGTGCCCCACTGGCCCTGGGTAGCACCCATTACCGCAACGGGTTTATGAAGCAGTGGAGAGTCTTTGCCCCGGCTGGCCCAATCTATGGCATTTTTTAATCCGCCCGGAATAGAATAATTATATTCTGGCGAAGCAATAATAAATGCATCGGCAAGAGCCAGTGAATCTCTGAATTGGGTAACACTTGCTGGTCTTTCAGCAGCTTCTGGTAAATCCTGATCGGCATTATAAAGCGGAATGTCTTCGAAAGATACTATTTCGAAATCAATACCTTCAGGAATCAGGCTTCCGGCAAATTTGAGTAACATGGCATTATAAGAGCCCTTTCTTAAACTTCCGCAAAGGCCAACAATTTTTCTGTTCTTTTCCATAGCTACTAAACCACAACATGATCAAAATGTTTGGCTTTTGCAAGGACAAGAGGTCTCCGTTAAAAAAATATAATCCTTATTTTTGGGACATAATAACATTTTGCTATGACCGAAAATACCTCTACCACAGCTATTATTGAAAAAACTGTTTTTCCGATCCTGTTTGCTTTAAGCTTTTCACATCTGTTAAATGATACCATTCAGTCGCTCATTCCGGCAATTTATCCTATCATTAAAACCAGCTATCACCTTAGTTTTTCGCAGATTGGCTTGATTACCTTAACGTTTCAGCTGGCAGCCTCATTATTGCAACCTTTTGTGGGCTTGTATACCGATAAAAAACCACAACCTTATTCGCTGGCGGTTGGTATGGGCTTTACGCTAATTGGTTTGGTATCGCTTTCACAATCCACGCACTTCTATACCATCTTGTTATCGGTTTGTTTTATCGGTATTGGTTCTTCTATTTTTCATCCTGAGGCTTCGCGCATGGCTCATGCTGCATCAGGAGGGAAGAGGGGCCTCGCACAATCTGTTTTTCAGTTAGGTGGCAATGCAGGCAGCTCTTTAGGACCATTGTTGGCGGCCTGGATTATTGTACCTTACGGACAGTTTAGCGTAGTTTGGTTTTCAGTTATTGCCCTTTTAGCCATCATCATATTAACTTATGTAGGCAACTGGTATAAAGGTTTTATGCTTTCCAGAAGTAAAAAAGTTAATATTCAGACCGTTGTTAACCAGTTTTCTAGAACCAAGGTTATCTTTTCGGTATGTATTTTATTGCTGTTGATTTTCTCTAAATACTTTTACATGGCCAGTTTAACCAATTATTTTACCTTTTATTTAATTGATAAATTCCATGTTTCGGTACAAACTTCGCAGGTTTACCTGTTTGTATTCTTGTTCTCGGTAGCTGCCGGAACGCTATTGGGCGGACCAATTGGCGATAAAATAGGTCGGAAATATGTAATCTGGGCCTCTATTTTAGGAACTGCACCCTTTGCTTTATTGTTACCTTATGCCAGCTTGTTCTGGATAGGCGTTTTAATTGTACCCATTGGGATGATTTTAGCTTCGGCATTTTCGGCTATACTGGTATATGCGCAAGAGCTTATTCCGGGCAAGGTGGGCTTGGTAGCCGGCTTGTTTTTTGGCTTCGCCTTTGGTATGGGGGGGATAGGGTCGGCACTTTTAGGTAAGCTGGCCGATTCAACCAGTATTGAATATGTATTTAATGTGTGTGCATTTTTGCCCTTGATTGGTTTGCTCACCGGTTTCCTTCCCAATATTGAAACCAAAAAGAAATAAAACAAAAAATCCCATCGCTGATGGGATTTTTGTTTTAATTGAGAATTTTGAGGTTAAAATAGGATATAAATTTTAAAGCCCAGGTTGTTGATAAAACCCTGGCTAGTTAAATAAGCCAAAAAGAAATAAGATAATCCCACTCTTCATACTAAAGAGCGGGATTATTTGTTAAAAGTGGAAGTTTAATCCAAGAAATGGATTAAAGGTATTAAGGCCAAATTCAAATGCTTCAGCTTCATACCAGCTATAAGTTGGCGCAGGGCCATCATAATCTATTTTATTATATGATAATAATGAGAAACCTAGTTCAATACCCAGTTTTTTAGTCGGAAAAAATGCTAAGCCAGGATTAATAGAGGCATTGTACTGGATGTATTTGGTATTTGGTTCAAAATTATAAGCATAGGTACTGATTTCATTGGTCTTTACAACTCCTATTGTTCCACTAAATTGACCAAAAGCTTTAAATTTTTCAGTAATATCAACATAATACCTCACTATTGGGCCTACCGAAATTCCCTTTTGTTTACTCGTTCTTGTCGAGGTAAGGTTACTGTTTGCATCATAATTATTATTCAGCGTTTTACCATAATTTGCCCCGATAGTTAATCCAACAGCTAAGTTTTTAGAGAAGAAATGTGCATACCTTGGAGTAATGCTGTAATAATTTCTTTTTTCGTAGTTAGAAGACTCTGTTTTTGAGGTAGAAATACTGAAACTCCCACCAATCATATTGTCTCCTTTTTCGGTTTGGGCATTAACTCCCATGGTGATAGCGCATAATGCTACCAGCGTTAATAATTGTTTTTTCATTTGTGTGTGTGTTTTTGTGTATTCAATTATAAACTAAAAAAATGATATAAAACTAATTTTTTAGTTAAATAATTGTTAAGCGATTGATTTTCAGAAGTAAAAATATTCTGTCCGGTAATCATCTGAATTCAATAGTTACTGGCGGTTAAGTTTTTGGATAAAATAATAGGTATCCAAGGCATCTTCCGATGCTGCATCATCATTTTCATTGGTGATTGATTTTACTTTACCATCACTTTTTGATGAACCAGTGTTATTGTACTCAAATTTGATGTTGCCAATCGATTTCATCTTTCCATCTTCAGATTTAAAAACAGAATTGTAATATTCAATTCTTATATCATCTATCGATTTGATTTTTCCATCCTCTGAGGCGAATACACTATTATAATATTCCACTTTTTTATCACCAATTGATTTTACTTTTCCATCTTCTGATTTAAAAACAGAATTGTAATATTCGATTTTAGTGCCATCAATAGATTTGATTTTTCCATCTTCAGAAGGGAATACACTGCTGTAATATTCTATTTTACCCCGAAAGCGCTGGGCATTTGCCTGATTGGAAAAACTTAATAGGAAAAGCAAGCTTAAACCTGCCAGGTTTAAAATTGAGGTTGTTATATTTTTCATGAGCGGTTAAGATTAGAAATGAATATTGACCGTGAAAGTAGGGGTGAAGTTCTGCAGGGCCAGTCTCAGGTTATTGGTCTTATCGTAATTGTACAGCGATTCAGAAGCATAGTAATTCTGATGAAAGAACGTTACGATCGGAAAAGAAAACTCGAGCGTGGTATGATCGGATATGGAATAAGTAAAACCAGGGCTTAAACTGGCGCCATACCCTTTAACCTTGGCATCGGTCTTAATTAAGTAGCCCTCCTCATCAATCCGATTAAAGGTATTAACCTGAAGCAACAGATTGGCCTGCATAAAGAACTTAAAATGGTCTTTTACGTCTACATATTTGCGCAGAAAAGGAGAAAAACCAAAGCTAAATTCCTTCGGACCATAACGGTCTTCGTAGCGACCATCTTCTTCATCCCACGAAATGTAGCTTTCGCCACGTAATTTGGAAAGGTTTAAAGGCAGCTCGAGGCCAATGGCCAGGTTATTGGCTAAAAAATAACCTCCTCGTGGAGTTACGGTAAAGGTGTTGAGACTTGGGGCCGAACTGTTTTGTTTAGAGGTACCAAAGCTTACGCTGAGGCCGGCAAAGCCTGTTCCTTTTTCAGTTTGGGCATAACAGCGCCAACTGACGGCGCATAGCAGCGCCATGATGATTAATTTAGGTTTCATTATGTTGTGTTTTTGTGTGTAATCAATAATAATCATTATTGAAACAAAAAGCAAGAAATGAAACTATTATGTTAGTTACTTTAAGACGGCTTAAACAAAAAAATCCCATAGACGTTAATCTATGGGATTTTGATTACTATGTTTTAATCTGCCTTTTGGTTCAGGAACACAAAATTATGATCGAACATATCTAACTTAATTTTACTGTCTTTATCTACCTTGCCCGCCAATATCTCTTTCGACAGCTCATTTAAGATTCTTTTCTGGATAACCCTTTTCAGTGGTCTTGCACCAAACTGCGGGTCGTAGCCCAGTTGCGCCAACCAATCTAAGGCTTCGTCGCTAGCTTCCATTTCAATGCCCATCTCGGCCAGGGTATGTTGCACCTGTTTAAACTGCAGGCTCACAATATTCCTGATTTCGCTGCGGTTAAGCGGGGTAAACATAATCAACTCATCAATACGGTTTAAAAATTCCGGACGAATGGTCTGTTTCAACACTTCAAACAGCTCATTTTTGGTTTTGGCAATCACTTCATCGCGGTTTTCATCACTTAAGTTTTTGAAATTATCCTGAATCAAGTGTGCACCAATATTAGAGGTCATGATGATGATGGTATTTTTAAAATTTACCGTCCTGCCTTTATTATCGGTTAAACGGCCATCATCCAGTACTTGCAACAGGATGTTAAACACATCAGGGTGCGCTTTTTCAATCTCATCAAGCAATACTACCGAGTAAGGTTTCCGCCTTACAGCCTCAGTCAGTTGTCCGCCTTCATCATAACCTACGTATCCCGGAGGTGCACCAATTAAACGCGATACCGCATGGCGTTCCTGGTATTCACTCATATCGATACGGGTCAAAGCATTTTCATCGTTAAATAAGAACTCAGCCAATGCTTTGGCCAATTCGGTTTTACCTACACCAGTGGTACCTAAAAAGATGAATGAGCCTATTGGTTTACGCTTATCCTGCAAACCGGCACGCGAGCGACGGATGGCATCTGAAATGGCTTCAATAGCTTCGTCCTGACCAGCCACACGCTGATGTAGCTCCTGTTCTAAATTCAGCAGTTTTTCGCGTTCGCTGGCTATCAGTTTAGTAACCGGAATGCCTGTCCAGCGGCCAACTACTCCTGCAATGTCATCAGCTGTAACTTCTTCTTTCAGCATGCGGCTGTCACTTTGCTGGCTTTCTAAATCGGCTTTTAACTGCTCAACCTTATCTTGTGCTTCTTTAATTTTTCCGTAACGGATTTCGGCGACCTTACCATAATCTCCGGCACGTTCGGCCTGCTCAGCTTCTAATTTATAGTGTTCAATCTGCTCGATCTGGTTGTTTACCGCATCAACTAAATCTTTTTCACCTTGCCATTTGGCCTTAAACTCATCGCGTTCGGCTGATAGATTGGCAATCTCTTCTGATAGTTCTTTAACTTTCCTGTCGTCTTTTTCGCGTTTAATGGCTTCGCGTTCAATCTCCAGACGCATAATTTCACGTTCTAGCGCATCTACATTTTCAGGTACGCTATCCATTTCCATGCGAAGCTTAGAAGCAGCCTCGTCCATTAAATCGATGGCTTTATCGGGTAAGAAACGGTCGGCAATATACCTTTGACTCATTTCTACGGCAGCAATAATGGCCTCGTCTTTAATCCGCACTTTGTGGTGGGTTTCGTAACGTTCTTTCAATCCACGCAGAATGGAAATGGCATCCTGGGTATCAGGTTCCTCAACCATTACCTTTTGGAAACGGCGTTCAAGGGCTTTATCTTTTTCCAGGTATTTCTGGTACTCATCCAAAGTAGTTGCACCAATTGCCCTTAGTTCGCCACGTGCCAAAGCTGGTTTTAAAATGTTTGCGGCATCCATGGCACCTTCGCCACCACCTGCACCAACCAGTGTATGGATCTCATCAATAAACAGGATGATATCGCCATCACTTTGGGTAACTTCTTTAACAACCGCTTTCAGGCGTTCTTCAAACTCGCCTTTATATTTTGCACCGGCAATTAATGCACCCATATCAAGGGAGTAAACGGTTTTGCTTTTCAGGTTTTCGGGCACATCGCCTTTTATAATCCTGAAGGCAATACCTTCGGCAATCGCCGTTTTACCCACACCAGGCTCACCAATTAAAATCGGGTTATTTTTAGTCCGGCGCGATAAAATCTGAATCACCCGGCGGATTTCTTCATCACGGCCAATTACCGGATCTAGCTTTCCACTCTCGGCATATTCGTTTAAGTTCCGGGCATATTTACTCAAAGCCTGGTAAGTGGCTTCGGCATTTTGATCGGTTACACGGTTATCGCCACGCAACTCGATAATGGCTTTTTTAAGGTCTTTCTCGTTAACGCCCTGTTCTTTTAATAATTTCGAAACAGAATCGTTTACGGCTAAAATGCCCAATAATAAGTGCTCTACCGAAACAAATTCGTCTTTAAACTCTTTTAAAAAGGTTTGTGCTTTTTGTAAAGCGCTATTGGCATTTGATGACAGATAGACATTGCTTCCGCTCACTTTCGGGAATTTGGCAATCTCCGCATCAAGGTTTTGATTTAAGGTATTCAGGTTAACGTTTAACTTCTTTAATACATAAGAAACTACGTTTTCATCAACAGTAAGCAAACCTTTAAGCAGGTGTGCTGTTTCAATAGCTTGTTGCTGGTTGCCCTGGGCTATTGCAGAAGCCTGTTGAACTGCTTCCTGGGCTTTTATGGTAAAATTGTTGAAGTTCATATTCCCTTTAAGGTCAAAACAAATGCCATAGCGATTTTGATTTTCAGAATCGGAAATTTTGTCGGTATGAAATTGTTTTTTATGACTAAATTGCTGATTTTTAGTGTTTTATGCTGAAGTTTTGTCGTGTGGTTTGCGTGGTTATTATTAATTGCGAAGAGGCATCTGAATGCAAAAACGATTTTTATTGTTCAGGTATATGTAATCTGCTAACTGATTTGGGCGTTACCCAAGCTGCGCAAGGGTCGGGCTTTTCAGGGCTGCGCTGCGCTCCGGTACCGATTTTTCATCGGTACTAAACCCTTACAATCCCTAACGCGGGATTACCGCTATCAGACCTCGCAGGTTTTTAAAACTTGCGAGGTCTGAATATCAATTTACCTATCGGTCGGTGTCTCACCGACCGAAACCCAACATGCAGGTTTAAACCTTACAGGTTTCTTTGCTACCGCGCTATTAAAACCTGTAAGGTTTATTTTGTCTCTATGGTATATTTTCCTGCTGTAAGTTCTATTTTGTTACTGCTAATTTTACCATTAACCAAAATTTCCATATTGCGAACAATAGGAAGTTCCATGCTGGCAGTCGAATTAGGAGGTATGACAATGTTATACGTCACACCTTTTTGTGTTCTTTTCCAATTACTGATAATTTTTCCATAAGGCCCAACGTGACTCGCATCGAAACCATCCAAACCTGCTACAACATGAGGTTCTAAAATAATATGTTTAAAACCAGGCTGCTTTTCATCAGGTCTGATACCACCCGGCGATTTATACAGCCAGGCGCCAATTTCGCCAAACATAATGTGGTTCATCGAAATATCCGATTTGGCATCAATTGGCCAGTTTTCGTACAACGTAGTGGCTCCGTTTTCCATCCACCAGCCCCAGCTTGGGTAAGTTTTTTGTGCTGCCACTTTATAGGCCATATCCGCATAACCATTCTCACTCAAAGCATTTAAAATGGCTTTGGTACCCAGCAAACCTACATCCAGGTGGAAACCATCTGCCTCAACGCGTTTGGCCAGGTTTTGAGCCACCAATTGTCTCGATTCTTCTGGAACAATTTTCCAATATAAAGGCACACTCATTTCCGTTTGTATACCGGTGCCATAAATACCTTTTTGCTTATCCAGGTATTTAGCGTTAAATGCATTTTTGATTTTCAGTGCCAATGCATTGTATTTTTCATAATCGGCATTCTTGCCTAAAATTTTGGCTGCTTTGGCCAGAATTACCACATCAGCATAATAATAACAGGTAGAAGTAAGCTCTACAGGCGATTTAGATTTCACCGGAATCCAGTCGCCCAAACCCCAGGTTGTTAAGCCAGTAGGGTAGTTTTCATCAATGTGGTTAACGTATTTTCTGATGTTTTCGTAGCAATCTGCGAGTAATTTTTTATCACCATAAAACAGGTAAACATTCCAGGGGATAATGGCAATGGTGCTGGTCCAGTCGGGGCCGTTGCCCCATTCATACCCCCAGCCATCGGTTGGGATAATAGAAGGCAATACACCATTGGGTTGTTGCTCGTCGCGGTGATCGGCCAGCCATTTTTCGTAAATGGTAATGCCATCAAAGCCATAGAGACCGGTTTCTATGGCAATTTGCGCATCGCCTGTCCACCCGTTTTTTTCACGCTGCGGGCAATCTGTTGGGTAACCGAAGAGGTTCGATAAATAAGAATTATTGGTTGCGTAATAAATTTTATTGATGATGGGATCGGTAGATTTAATATCGCCAACCGTCGGAACATCACTATGCATAAAATAGCCTACGAGGTCTTCTTTTTTTAATTCGATAGGAGTAGAAGTGGTAACCTCAACATACTGAAAACCTTTATAATTGAAGTGAGGCATAAACGATTGTGCACCTTTGCCACTTAAAATCAGGATATCGGTTTGAAATGGATCCGTATCATCAGTAGGGCGGTAGTGAGCATCGATATTCGAAACATCCAACCGACCATTTGCATATAAACGTTCACCATGTTTTAACCGAACCACAGTACCTGTCGGACCATTTAAAGTGATTTTACTTACTCCCGAAATGTTCCGCCCCAGATCGAAGAGGTAAGTGGTATCGTTAATTTTTTTAACCGTTTTGGTCGCAATTTCTTCCACATTACGAATGGGATGAAGCGCCTGCGCTACAATATTTCGCGATGGTGCCGAGCGGTAAATTACCGCTTTCCAGTCTTTATCATCAAAACTTACCGTATTCCAGCCTGTTTTTTCCATGGGGGCATCGTAATGCTCGGCGGTGTAAATGCTGTTAAAAACAATGGGGCTTAGCGCCGTTTTCCAGTCTTTGCCCGATTTAATGGTTTCGGTGGTGCCATCTTCGTAGGTAATCTTTAAATCGAAGCAGAAAGTAGGCCTGTTGCGCCAGGGAGCACGATCGAAATACCAAACCGCTGTAGATTGGTGGTTGTACCAACCATTTCCTAAAAGCACACCAATGGCATTATTGCCCTGGTTTATTTCCTGCGTTACATCGTAAGTTACATATAATGTTCTCCTGTCGAAACGGGTGTACATTGGGTCCATGCGGTGGTTGCCAATCTTTTTCCCGTTAATGGAAAGTTCGTATAAACCGGCAGCAGCAATATAGGCCCGGGCCGATTTTATTTTTTTACCGGTTGAAAAGGCATGACGGAAATAGGGGGCAGGCTTTAATTTAACATTTTCATTATCCGAAATCCAGGCACCCTGCCAATTGGCCATATTCATCATGCCCATTTCGAAAGCCGAAATTTTGCTTGCCGTTTTTTTATTTCCGTTGGTAATATCTAGCCGCCAAAAATATTTGGTAAAAGGTTTTAGTGGCTGGCCCGAATAAGTGGTTAAGTTCAGGTCTGACTGCTGCCAGCCCGTATTCCACAAAGTAGCTTTTCCATTAAGCAGTGCTACAGAATCGGTGTTGACCAAAATGCGGTAGGTAAGCTGTCTGGCGCCGGGCGTAGCATCGTTCATTTGCCAGGTAAACCGGGGATTGGGGTTATCTAAACCTATTGGATTGATTAAATATTCGGTTTTTAATGCCGTTAGTGTAGTTTGGGCAGATACACTGGCTACTGGCGCGAGCATTAAAAATAAAGCAGAAAATTGCAGCAACTTAGATTTCATTTGTTTGGTATTTGAAACTAAGGTATCAAAATAATGCGTGGATGGGCAAAGCGCAATGGATTTTTTACGCATAAAAAAAGCGAAGACTATGCTTCGCTTTTTTGAAATAAGATGCTAAATGCTATTGGTATAGTGTCAGGAGCTTATCCTAATATCTCTTTCAGCTTTTGTGTCTGATGATCGACCAGTTTTTGTAATGGGCCCGAAGCCAGCATTTTCATCATCATATTTAAATCAGCAGAGATGATGTGTTTTGCTGTGGTGGTACCATTACCATTATCGTTTAACGTCCATTTTAATTCTACTTCAAAAGGTGCTTTCTCAGTAGGGATGGCGGTTAATTCTTGATTTTCAATACGATTAGAGATTTTAATGGCCAGTTTTGCCATGTTTTGGATGGTAAAACGTGCTTCATCCTCTGTCGATTCCCAGTTATAGATATTCTCTGGCATCAGTTGCTGATGATTGTTCATGTTAGATAGAAAGGCATAAACCTCTGCAACGGGTTTATTTACTTCTACAGCGCTTTCAATAATCGTCATTATATATGGTTTTGTTTTTGTGTGTTAAGACTCTGAACTTAAAGCCTGGCCCCATTCTGATGGGTTTAAGCGCCATTTGCTCAATAATTCCATGTCGCTTTTCGCAATAATGCTGTGCTCGGCAGCATATTCGATTAATGCACCATAGTTTGATAGAGTTAAGTAACGGCATTTTGCAGCTGAAAAATTTTCATCCGCTTTTTCGAAACCGTACGTAAAGATTGCAGCTAAACCGGCAACTGATAAACCTGCGGCTCTTAAAGCCTCAACAGCCTGTAAGCTGCTTTTTCCGGTTGAGATCAAATCTTCGATTACCACCACACGTTGTCCTTCTACCACTTCACCTTCAATTAAGCTTCCGGTACCGTGTTCTTTGGCTTTCGATCTAACATAGATAAAAGGAAGGCCTAATTCCTGAGCTACCAAAACGCCTTGCGGAATTCCTGCTGTTGCCACTCCGGCAATCACATCTACCGAGCCAAACTCTTCCTGAATGGCTTGTGCAAGTTTCTGACGGATGTAAGTTCTAACCTGAGGGTGGGAAAGGGTAATCCGGTTATCGCAATAAATTGGCGACTTCCAACCAGACGCCCAGGTAAAAGGATTATTAGGTTGTAATTTAATTGCCTTTATTTGTAATAAAAATTCAGCTACCTTTAATTCAATATCACTTTTATTATACATGGCCCAAAATTACAGAATTTATATTAACGATAACACCTTGTTTATATCAGATGTTTTACCAGAACAAAAAGAAAAGATTCAACAGCTTGAATTTCAGGATTTTGATTTGCAAACATTTTATAAAAAATTAAAAAATGGGTCTAAAAAAAGCTACATTTTCTTAACAAAGAATCCTCAGGAGACTTTTAGAAAGCTAAAAAAAGATTGTACCATAATTAAAGCGGCCGGCGGATTGGTAGAAAGTGCCAATAACAACTACCTTTTTATTTTCAGGAACAAGAAATGGGATTTGCCTAAAGGTAAGCTCGAGGATGGCGAAAACATGAAAGAAACCGCAGTTAGGGAGGTAGAAGAAGAATGTGGCATTAAAGTTTTAAGGCGGGAAGAAAAGTTGTGCAAAACCTACCATGTTTACCCAATGGGTACCAAAATGGTAATTAAAAAAACGAACTGGTACAAGATGATCGTTAAAGGTGAGCCCAATTTAATTCCACAGAAGGAAGAAGGAATTGAGCAAGCAGTATGGCTGGATAAAAATCATGTTGGTCCGGTAATTAAAAACACCTTTCCATCTATTATGGATGTAATGCGCGCTGGTGGGATTTTGTAGGATATAAAGTTTCTGTGGTGTCAGATATTACTATCTGACGCATTGATAATCAATTAAATAGGTATTGTGAAACTGTCAGGTGGTAACACCCGACAGCACGCACAAAGTTTTCATTAGTGGTGTCAGATATTACGATCTGACACAGCGATAATCAAGAAAATAAATAACTCGGGCCAGTCAGATGGTAACACCTGACAGCGCTTTGGTTCCACTTATTCAAAATCCAGTTCATCTACCACTTTTTTAACCCGTTTTAAATATTTACCATAATAGTACCAGGCCCAAAGCTCGGTAATTATGCCAATAATCAGGATGCTGATAAAACAGTTCAGCAGGACATACACAGGCGAGAGTCTGGCTAATATTTTAGAAAGATCTGCGTTTTCTTCTACCAGGATATAGATTGCACCAAAGGCTACGGCGATAAAAGCTACGATATAAGTTAATGCTTTGTAAAGCTCTATATTCAGTTTCATTTCGTAATAAAACCACAGGATGCTTTTCCTGCTGTCCATGCTCATGTCGTAAGAGTTTTTGTAGAACTTGTAAAACTTAAAAAAGTAATAAGCAGAAAAGCCGCAAATAATAGCATAACAAGCTAAGTAAGCCATTTGTGTCGTGGTAGAAAATGATATCGTCACGGGTAAAAAGAACATAACAACCAGAAAGAAAATCTGGTAAAAAAACTCATGTTTCATTTTTTTTCTGATGATATCGATCGGGGTATAGGCTTCCTTTACCTTTAACATGCTGGCAGAAATGGTTTCTGATCCCGCATCCGGATTATTCCAGTCATTTTTAATGTCGTCAAAATTCATAACCGTTTTTCTTGATAATGATTTGTAATTTTTCTTTGGTTCTGTTGAGGCGGACCCGTGCATTAACTTCACTAATGCCCAGGTTTTCGGCAATCTCTTTATGCGATTGATTTTCGAGAAAAAGAAAAATCAGTGCCTTTTCAACTGCATTTAATTCCTGTACAGCTTTGTAGAGATAGGCTAGTTTTTCTTCTTTCCGATCGCTTTCGTTGTTATCTACCACATCAATGTGTGCATCCAATGGTGTTTTGTCTATTTTCCGCTGATCTTTTTTAAAATAAACCAGGGCGGTGTTTAAAGAAACCCGGTACATCCAGGTCGAGAATTTGCTGTTGCCCATAAAGCTTGGGTTCAGAGCTGCAAGACAATTTCCTGAAACAGATCCCGCTGTTCTTCAGCATCATCCGTATACATTTTCGAAATTTTATGTATAATCGCTTTATGCCGGTTAATCAGGTCGAGAAATGTGCTTTCAGTTTCTTTCATTGAATGTATAACACATTAGTAACAGATTCTTTTAAACGTTACAGATTAAGTTATAAATAATATTTAACCACAGATAAAAAAGATAAACACGGATAATTATTGGCGTCAGATATTACTATCTGATACCTTAGCTGGAATTTTTTACAGAAATACGATAGATAATGGATGAGAAATCTGTCGGATGGTAACATCCAACAGCACGGTCATAGGGGACTAATAAATAACCCTAGTCTGTCAGGTGGTAACACCTGACAACACGCGTAATTACAGAAATTTAAGCGCCTCTTGTGGCACAAAGGGACTCACGTCGCCGTGGTTTCTTAAAATATCGCGTACAATGGTGGAGCTAATGGCCGAATATTCGGGTTTGCTTAACAGTAAAATGGTTTCTACTTCCGGCATCATGGTTTGGTTAATCTGCGCAATGGCCCTTTCGTATTCAAAATCGGCAGCCGAACGGATGCCACGCACCATGTAGGTAGCATTAATTTTGCGACAAAAATCAACCGTTAAACCTTCGTAGGTTTGCACTTCGATGTTCTGATAACCTTCAAAAACGGTATTTAAGATCTGTAAACGCTGCTCTGCGGTAAGGAAGTTCTGTTTCGAACTATTTAAACCAATACCGATTATAATCTTATCGAACAGGGGAGTAGCACGCTGCAGAATGTTTACGTGTGCAATGGTTATCGGATCAAAAGAACCAGGAAATAGCGCTATTTTCATGATTCAAATATAGCTGTTTGTGATGGAATTATTAACCACCAAGACACTAAGGCACAAAGAAGGTTAATTTTTTGCCATGGATGCAAAGATTTACACGGAATTATTTTACCATTAAGAGATTGTGAATATCAAAGCATACTAAAAACTTTGTGTCTTCGTGCCTTTGTGGTAAAAACAATCCAGTTAACTTAATTCAAAGAAACTAAACGATGAATTTCCGTACTTCCTTGTTTCCTGGTAGCCAGGCTGGTTATTTAGCCGCATGTTGCTCTGATGTTCTACTACCAGCAAACCTCCGGGTTTGAGTAACTGTTGTTCCTGCACCAAAACAGGCAGTTGCGGAATATTGGGTAAATGGTAAGGTGGATCAGCAAAAATAAGGTCGTAAGCACCGGTAAGCTGTTTCAATAATTTAAAAACATCGCCTTTACGCACTTCTACCTGGTCAAATTCATATTTCTTTGCCGTATTTTTAACCCAGTTTACGCAACCGTAATCCATATCCACAGCCAGAATGCTTTCAGCATCGCGCGATGCAAACTCGAAAGTTAAATTACCCGTGCCACAAAACAAATCTAAAACTGCACAGTTTTCGAAATCGTAGCGGTTGTTAAGGATATTGAACAAGGCTTCTTTAGCCATATCAGTTGTAGGGCGTACCGGTAAGTTTGCAGGAGGCTGCAAGCGGATCCCCTTTAATTTGCCACCAATTATTCGCATAAATCTAAAGCAAGCAAACCGCTGAAATAGTGTTTGGGCATATCAGCTAACAATTCGCTGTTTTGTTTCCCAGCCGGGAGAAAGAAATAAAGTTGATTGAAATATTTTAACAGGCAGTTGTAATGCTCGTCGTCTTCGTTGATAATGCCCTGAATGTAAACCGGAATGCTGTCGTTTAAACCCAGCTGTTCTATAATCAGCAAAAGGAAATAATTAAATTCTTCGGCATTTTCTGACTGGTAATGGTTTTGGAAAACAACCTTTTTCTGCTTGGTGTACAATACATTGAAAGAAATTGCTGTGAAATCAATCAACAGCGATTCATCTGCCAGGTGGTTAAACAGTGCAACCAATGGTTCTGATTGTGGAAACAGATTCGCGTTTTCAGGTAAATGCGCCTTTACCTCATCATTTAAACAGAAAACGGTATTAAAACCTAAAGCGGGGTTACGTTTGTTGTAGATTTTTGCATCTGTACCCAGGTAGTTGGAGTAAACAGACAGGTTTTCGGCATCAAACCATTCATCCGGAATAAAGATAAAATTAGCAGTATGCACTGCAGCTTTAATTTCGGCATAATTGAGTGAGAGGTACTGATCGGTTTCAAAAGCTGTTTTTAAATCCTCTTGCACATCATCACAGCCTTGTTTGTCGAAAATTAATTTAATCTCATCCGTATCCTTATTTACCACTGCATAAGAAAAGCTATCATTCGTTATTTTTAATAATAAATGGCAGTTTACAGATGCATCAGCTTTAAAATTCGGGTCGACTAATAAAAGGCTGTTGTTACTCATTGAAACAAAAATAGGTTTTTTTAAGGATTAACAGCAAGGTATAGGCTAAATTTTGATTTGGAGGAGAAAGATGTGAGATTGGAGATATGAGATATGAGACTTGAAATTGCATGAAAACCTGACTTTGTTTCTTCACGTCCTGGTGGTTAATATGATAATTGAACTGATTATATTTTTTTAACACAGAATGTGCTGAGGTTTCTATAGTTTAATAAACTATGCAGTAAGGCATAGTTAACCGATTTAAACAGTTAACCAGTTAAGCACATTTTTACCTAAATCAAACCTTTCGGTTATTCAAAAATCAAAATATTCGGCTTAAATTCGGAACATGAGTTACAAGCCTACCTACAAAGCAGCAAACACGATTGCCACCACTATTGAGCAACATTTTATTAAACTGCATAAAAATGCCATTGCACAAGGTGAGGTAGATTTGGCTACCCAGCCCGGCAGTAATGTTATTGAAGCGATTATTGATGTGGCTTTCTGGAGCAGTTTGCGTAAGGAGGAAGGGCATTCACCACGGATCTCTATTGCCTTTTTGCCACCCGATCAGGCTTCTAAACCACTGCGTTTTGCTAAAAAACTGGCTTTAAATGCCAATACTTTAACTAAAATAGCACCGGGGATTGAACGTTCAGGGATCCATTTGGGGGTATGGGAAGAAGATGGCGAGCTGTATATCTGGGGAACTACGCTTAATATCCCGAACTTCTGCTTTGTGGTTGATGTTTCAGAACCGGGTTTGATTGTAATTAAACACCGCAGGATTTATGGCATAGGCAAATTTACCAATGTAGCGGTGCTTAAAGGAGAGCAAATCAGAATTGTGGATGACACAAGCTGTATCAACCGCGATTGCCCGCCTATTTTAAAAGCTTTACTCGATTTAACCGTTCTGGCCAGCTGGAACGATCCGATTAATATTCTTATTCAGTTTGCGGTTTCCATGCGTGCCCATGGGCGCGGCGGAGCCTTGTTAATTGTGCCCAAGGGCGATACCAAGTGGGAAGAATCAATAATTCATCCCATTCAGTATTTGGTTGAGCCTCCTTTCTGTGGCTTGTCCAATCTGGCCAGGCAAAGTGGTAACCAAAGCGAGATTTTCTCACAAGGTGCGGTTCGCCGTGAAGTTGATCATTTAGCTGGTTTAACTGCTGTTGATGGGGCTACTATTATTAATGAAGAATTTGGGCTGATTGCCTTTGGCGCTAAAATTGGTCGGGCAAAAGGTAAACCCACAGTTGAGCAGATTGCTTTTTCTGAACCCATTGTAGGTGGAGAAGATAAAATCCTATATCCTGGTCAGCTGGGAGGTACGAGGCACTTCTCTGTAGCTCAGTTTGTAAACGACCAACCCGATGCCATTGGTCTTGTTGCTTCGCAGGATGGCCATTTTACCATTTTTAGCCACAGCAAAAAACAAAATATGGTAATGGCACACCGTATAGAGACGCTGCTACTGTAGGGAGTATAGTGATAGCATTATTCTTTTGAAAATGTAAGCTACTGCATTTCGGAAAAAGCAGTCCGTCTTTCCATTTAATCTTTTTTGTGAATGTAAATGCTAATTTTGCCGTTAATTGAACAAAAAAGGATATCACTGCAATACGGTTTATTCAACATAACCTGTACTATATACTCAGGTTTCCTTGCAACACCCAAAACAATTAACCATTTCCAGCAATTTAAACAGTTAACCACTGATAAAAAATGATTACCGATAAAAGTCAACTGATTGCCCAGGCTTACGCACATCCACCAACCAAAGAGCAGATGCTTTTTTGCGAGCGGATGTCTGCCTTTTTGCAGGATGATGACGAAGAACGTTGTTTTGTATTAAAAGGTTATGCCGGTACGGGTAAAACCACATCGGTGGCGGCCTTGGTAAAGGTTTTAGCTAAATTTGGCCTCAAGAGCGAGCTACTGGCTCCAACCGGTAGGGCGGCGAAGGTAATGAGCCAATACACCAACCGCAAAGCCTTAACCATACACAAAAGAATTTACCGTAAACGTTCGGCCACCTCGCCCGAAATGCAGTTTCAGCTGGCACCCAATCTGGTTGATAATACTGTTTTTATTATTGATGAGGCCTCGATGATTGCCGATGAGTTTAACGAAACCGGTTCGTCGATACTACGCGATTTGCTGGAGTTCGTGTATAATGATAAGAATTGCTTTTTGGTTTTTGTTGGCGATACTGCACAGCTTCCTCCCGTGGGAAGCTTAGATAGCCCGGCCTTAAACGAGCAATACCTGAAAGATCATTTTTATCTCTCGGTTACTTCAATAGAGTTAAAAGAAGTAGTGAGGCAGGAAAAAAAGTCGGGCATTTTGGCTAATGCTACCATGCTGCGTAACCAGATTGCTAAAAACCCTGAAAAGCCTTTACCTAAATTCCTGACTAAAAATTATCAGGACATTTACAATATGCCCGGTGCACGTTTGGTAGAAGGGCTTGAATATGCTTACCGCAAATTCGGCATTGAAAATACACTGGTGGTTTGCCGCTCCAATAAAACGGCCAATGTGTATAACCAGCAAATCAGGGCACGCTTGCTTTACCGCGAAGAGGAGCTAACCGGTGGCGACCAGATTATGGTGGTTCGGAATAATTATTTCTGGCTGCCCGATAATGATGAAACGGCTTTTATTGCCAATGGCGATATGGCTCGGGTAATCCGTGTAAGGGGAGAAGAAGAGCGTTATGGCTTCCGCTTTGCCGATGCTACACTCGAATTTATGGATTTTCCGGCTGCGGGGCAGATTAGCTGTAAGGTAATGCTCGATACGCTGAATTTAGAATCGGCCAATTTACCTTATGAGCAAAATAAAAAACTTTTCGATGGGCTTAACGAAGATTACGAGCATATTGCCAATAAGCGCCAAAGAATGCTGGCCATTAAGGCTGATCCTTTTTATAATGCCTTACAGATTAAGTTTGCCTATGCAGTAACCTGTCATAAAGCACAGGGTGGACAGTGGGAAGCTGTATTTGCCGATCAGGGTTATTTAACCGAAGATATGATCGATCTCGATTTTCTGCGCTGGTTATACACCGCTGTAACCCGTGCAAAAAAAGAACTATATTTAGTCAATTTTGCGCCACAGCTTTTTGCAAAGACGGCACAGGAAGATTACTATTAAAGATGATCATTCGATTGATTATTTTGGAGTTTGTTTTAATGAGAGACCCTGAAATAAATCCGATAGCTATCGGATCAGGGTGACGGTTAACTAAAAATAAATATTAACCAAATTATACTATGAAATTTGCTTTTAGCCTCAAAAACAAAGTTAAAATTGCCTTTTTGCTGTTCTGCATCATGTGCTGTACGCTGCTGATTCGTTTTCTGGAAGATAAAAGTGTGAAGAAAATCAACGAATCTTTTATTTCAATGTATAACGACAGGCTGGTGCCGGCAACCGATCTTTATTTTATTGCTGAAAACCTGTACCATAAAAATGAAGTGCTCCAGGATGCTTTTATTACGGATAGTACAATACCTGTTGCGCATACCATTTCTAAAATAGACCAGCATAATCAGAAAATTGATTCGGCAATGCATAAATACGGGCTAACCTTACTGGTAAAACAGGAGAAAAGCTTCTTAAACGATTTAAAAAATGCACTTGCTGTGCAGAAAGCACTAGAAAATAAAGCGCTGAGCCTGGGTATTGCAGAAGGTAAAAAAGTTTACGAATCGGTTGGACGCAGTGCTGCCCATCAAACTTTCGATAAGCTTTCGGCTCTGATTAAAATCCAGTCGAAGGTAGGTGATGAACTGATTAAGGATTCGAAAATCTTTGTTTCAGGCACTAAGGTTTACTCTACCATGCAGGTTATCCTGGCCATTGCAATCGGGATTATGATTGTGGCCATTATTTCGGCATCAAATGCAGTTAAGATCAATAATGAGAAGTTTAATCTGAATTGATTTTTAGCCACATATTAGACTGACCAAAGGTCATTATTTTTTTACCACTAAGACACAAAGTCACTAAGTTTTTTTGCCACAGCTGCCCACCGTTCAGGTAGAGGAAACACAGATTTAAATCTGTGTTAATCCTTTTTATCTGTGGTTGAATATTGTAACTGATGCACGGAAAACACAGAAAAATAATCCGTGTTAAATCTGTGCATCTGTGGCTAATGATACGGAATTACTCCGCATCATCATCGCTTAACAATCTGATCGAGTCATCAGAAAGCATAATTAAACGCTCTTTGTATAAAGAACCAATGGTTTTCTTAAATGCACTTTTGCTGATCTGGAAACGGTGGTAGATCTCTTCAGGGGAGCTTTTATCGCCCAGCTCAATTACACCGCCACTCTTTTTAAGTGCAGCTAAAATCACTTCTTTCGAATCTAAAATATGGCCGTAACCACTTGGCTGTAACGTAAGATCAATTTTACCTTCTACACGGATTTTTTTAATCCATCCTTTGCGTGTATCGCCAATCTGGATGTTATCAAAAACCTCGTTGTGGTACAATAAACCAATGTAAGTATTGTTAATAATGGCATTAAAACCCAGGTCGGTTTCTTCGGTAATCAATAAACTTACCTCGTCGCCTTCTTCGAAATCGAAATTTTCTTCTTCTACAAAATCGTAAAGTTTAGATGAAGCCAGTAAACGGTCGTTACTTTCATCCAGGTAGACGTAAACTACATATTTATAGCCTTTTTGCATCGGCCTTTTTTGTTCACGGTCTGGAACATAAACGTCTTTATCAATACCTAAATCCATAAATACGCCATCCTCGTCCGATACAACCTTTAAAAAAGCAAAATCGCCAACCTCGGCGTAGGCTTTTTGTGTAGTTCCCGTTAAACGGCCATCTTTTTGTACAAATACGAAAACAGAGACATTATCGCCAATTTCGAGCCCTTTGGGTACGTGAACATAGGGCAGGATCACCATTTTATCACCATCGGTTAAATTTAAACCAGCTTCGCTTTTACTTAATACTCTTAATTCGTTGTATTTTCCTATTTCAATCATTTTTTGTGGGTTTAACCATTTTCTTCAATGGCTTTTGCTCTGCAAAGGTAACAATCTTTAGAGGCTATGCCCGATTTAAATTTTTAATAACGATTAGCCAACCAAATTTGTACAACTATGCCGGTCTACCCTGCATAAGCCTGTGGTTTTTAGCCCTGACAGAAGCGGGCACGCAGTAAAGCGGATGGCAGGACTGTACTTTAAAAAAAGCGAATATTCCTGCGCTTCAATTTTAAAAAAAAACATCCGATTCCCAAATTGCGGGTGTTCATTAAATTTTTTATATATTTTAGCAGCTTATCTAAATATGATCCATATATGAATAAGCAGATTCCAACATTTTTTCTAAGCGACGAGTATTTTATTGACGAAAAAGTAAACTTCTTAAAGTTTGCGAATGAGTACAAGGTTTACAACGACCAGGGTGCACAAATCGGTATCATTAAACAGCGCATTAGTGGCTGGCAAAAGGCCCTGACCTTATTAATTGATAAGCGCATGATGCCTTTTAAACTGGAAATAACGGATGTAAACGACCAGTTACAGGCAACCATTAGCAGAGGCTGGACTTTCTGGATGTCGAAGATTACCGTTACCGATCCGATGGGTGTTGAAGTGGGCATTATTAAACAAAAATTTAAGTTTTTTAAACCTACGTTTACCATTTCGAACCCGGTTTCGGGCGATGAGATTGCCAAAATAACCGGCGATTGGAAAGCCTGGAATTTTAATATCACCAATAATGCAGGTGCCGAACTGGGTAAAATTAACAAGAAATGGGCTGGGGCGATGAAAGAAATATTCACTACGGCCGATAAGTATAATGTTTCTATTGATCCCAATTACGCAGAGAGCGACCAGAAAGTGGCCATTGTAGCTACTGCCATCACCATTGATATGGTTTTGAAGGAAAGCAAATAGCGGTTAATTGCTCAAATTGTTAAACTGTTTAATTGTTGGGAGTGCCAATAATTAAAGTGAGCGAATTATTGAGTGAGGGTTTGCATATACATTCGCTCATTCAATAATTCAATTATTCAATCGTTTATTCATAATTTTCTTACAAACGAAATCAAATAATTGGGTTAAATTTGAGGTCAACAATTTAAGGTACCTCGTTGAATGGAAAAACCCAAAGCAGCCAAGAAACCCAGTATTTTCAGTTTATTAGGAAATTACCGCGGCCTGATATTAATGCTGATCCTGTTTGCCTTGCTTAGTAATGGTATAAACCTGCTCTTACCCAAAATCATTGCACACGGAATCGACTCTTATACCAACAAAACATTTCACCTTCAATCTATTCTGCTTCAATTTGCCGGTGCCATTGCACTGGTTTTTATCTTTACTTATTTGCAGAGTATTGTACAAACCTATGCATCAGAGCGGGTAGCGCGCGATTTGAGGACTAAACTTTCTGATCAGATATCGAGGCAGAGCCACGCTTATATCATTCAGGCCAATCCCTCAAAGTTGTTAACCAACCTTACCGCCGATGCCGATTCGATTAAGATGTTTGTTTCGCAGGCCATTGTTTCTATCTGTTCTTCTATCTTTTTAATTCTAGGTGCAAGTATCCTGCTTTTAAGTATCAACTGGAAACTGGCACTTTGTGTTATTGCCATTGTACCCATTATTGGCGGGGCTTTTTTCTTTGTGTTGAGCAAGGTACGGGTGCTTTTTAAAAAGAGCAGGGAAGTAATCGATTGGTTAAATAAAGTAATCAGTGAGAGTATTTTAGGTTCGGCTTTAATCCGCGTTATTAACTCGCAACAACTCGAATACAATAAGTTTTTAGATGCAAACGCCAAAGCCAGGGATTTAGGACTTTCTATTCTGCGCCTTTTTGCCGGTCTTATTCCCATCATCATATTTGTTTCCAATTTATCGGGCTTATGTATTCTGGTTTTGGGAGGTCATTTTGTAATCACCGATTCGATGAGCCTGGGTGAGTTTGCCGCTTTTAGCAGCTACCTGTCGCTCATTATTTTTCCTATTTTGGTTATAGGTTTCATGAGCAATGTTATTGCCCAGGCTACAGCTTCTTACCAGCGTATTGAAAGTGTATTAAACGCCGCAGAAGTTAATCATCCTGGTACCTTAACCACCACATTGGAGGGCGCGGTAGCGGGAAAGAATATCAGCTTAAACTTTGGACAAAAACCTATTTTAAAAGACGTTTCTTTTACTGCCAAAGCAGGTTCTAAAACGGCCATTATTGGCCCAACAGCAGCAGGTAAAACGCAACTGCTTTATATTTTAACCGGTTTAATTGAGCCCGAAAGCGGCGAAGTACTGTTTGATGGCCACGAAATTAAAAATTATAACCAGGAAGAGTTTCACAAGCAGGTAGGTTTTGTATTTCAGGATAGCATTATGTTTAACATGAGCATCCGCGAAAATATTGCCTTTAGCGATACCGTTACCGATGAATTTTTGGCCAAAGCCATAGCCACAGCCGAGCTTAAAGATTTTGTGGAGGCATTGCCCGATCAGTTAAACACCATTATCTCTGAGCGGGGCAGCAGCCTGTCGGGTGGACAAAAACAGCGCATTATGCTGGCGCGTGCACTCGCACTCAATCCTAAGGTTTTGCTGCTCGATGATTTTACTGCACGGGTAGATACCAACACTGAAAAAAGGATTTTAGCCAACATTCAGCAAAATTATCCCGGTTTAACCCTGATTTCCGTTACCCAAAAAATAGCTTCTGTTGAACATTATGATAAAGTAATTTTGCTGATGCAGGGCGAAATTATTGCAGAAGGAACCCATCAGGAATTGCTGAAAAGCAGTCCTGAGTACGTTCAGATTTACAATTCACAACAGAGCACCAGTAACTATGAACTACAATCTTAATCAGCTTAGCGAAAAGCGCGAGAAGCAATCGACTTTTAAATCGCTTAATAACCTGCTTAAACTGATCTCGGCCGAGCGTAAAAACCTTTGGCTGGCGCTTGTTATTATTTTAATTAACTCAGGTCTGCTACTATTGGGGCCATTGCTGGTCGGCCACACCGTTGATACTTACATTCGCACCAAGCAGTTTCATGGTGTACTCGTTTTTGGTGGCATCTTGCTGGGCATGTATATGGTTGCAATGGTTACGGGCTATACGCAAACCAAATTAATGGGCGGGATAGGTCAGCGGATGTTGTATACCTTGCGTAATGCCATTTTTAACAAACTGCAGGAGTTTCCGGTTTCATTTTTTAATGAAAACAAGGCTGGCGACCTGATTTCGAGGGTAAATAACGATACAGATAAAGTAAACCAGTTTTTTTCACAGTCGCTCATGCAGTTTATCAGTAGCATTGCAACCATGATTGGTGCAGGTATTTTCCTGCTTTCCATCAATTTCGAATTGGGTGCAGCAACACTGGCGCCTGCTGTAGGGATTGTACTTTTCACCATCACCCTATCACCCTGGGTTAAACGGAAAAATGCTGTAAACTTAAAAAGTATAGGCGGTATGAGTGCCGAAATTCAGGAAAGCCTGAATAATTTTAAGGTGATTATTGCTTTTAACCGGCGCGATTATTTCAGGAAACGTTTTGATGAGGCCAACAAACAAAACTATAAAACTGCTATTGCTGCAGGTTTGGCTAACAACATTTTTGTACCGGTATACGGGCTCTTATCAAGCACAGCACAACTGATTACGCTGTTATTTGGTATTTATTTGATCTCTGCAGGCAGTTTTACATTGGGTTTATTGGTGAGTTATATTGCTTACACCACCAATTTTTACAATCCATTGCGGCAACTGGCAGCCCTTTGGACGAGTTTTCAGGTAGCAATGGCCAGCTGGGACCGTATTTCGCAGATCTTAACACTCGAAAGCGATTTAAAGCAGATCGAAGATAAAGAAACTGCATCGTCTGATGCTTTGCTCGAGTTTAAAAACGTACATTTTTCTTATGATGAATCGAAAGAGATTTTGCACAACATTAACCTCAAATTCGAGAAGGGTAAAACTTATGCGCTAATTGGGCCAACTGGTGGCGGCAAAACCACTACGGCCTCTTTAATTTCGCGCTTATATGATGCTACTAAAGGTACGGTGCTGCTAAATGGCAAAGATATCCGTTCATTTTCGACGGCTGAGCGTACACAAAAAATAGGCTTTATCTTACAGGAGCCCTTTTTATTTACCGGAACAGTGAAAGATAATATCCTGTACGGCAATAGTCAGTACCAGCATGTTAGTGATGAGGAACTGGAGAAAATAATTAAAGAAGCCAATTTAAATGCCCTGCTGGCCATTTTTGATGAAGGATTGAATACACCAATCAACTCTTTAGCAGATAGCATTAGTTTAGGACAGAAGCAGTTAATAGCCTTTATGCGCGCTGTGCTGCGCAACCCCGAACTGTTGATCTTAGATGAAGCCACGGCGAATATCGATACCATAACCGAACAACTTTTGGGCAGCATTTTAAATAAGCTGTCGAAAGAAACCACCCTGGTTATTATTGCACACCGTTTAAATACCATCGAAAATGCCGATGAGATTTATTTCGTAAACGAAGGTGAAGTACAAAAGGCCGGAACATTAAACGATGCACTAAATATGTTACTCAAAGGAAAGCGCGTAAGTTAATATTTTTATAGACCTTACAGGTTGGTAACCTTTAAGTCTAATCAAATCATCATTAATGAAAAGATATTTTTTCGCGCTGGCATTTTCGGCCATTAGTTTAGCGGCAGTTGCGCAAACCCCGAAACAAAACATTTTTGTTCAGGATAGCTTAAAACTGGTTTCATCGCAGTTTAAATTTACCGAAGGTGCTTCGGTAGATAAGCAAGGCAATGTTTTTTTTACCGATCAGCCAAACGATAAAATCTGGAAATATGGAACAGATGGTAAACTGACGGTATATATGGATAAATCGGGCCGGGCCAACGGTACTTATTTTGATAAAAAAGGCAATTTAATTGTTTGCGCCGACGAGCACAACGAAATCTGGTCGATAGATAAAAATAAAAAGATTACGGTACTTTTCAGTGATTTTGAAGGTAAAAAAGTAAATGGTCCAAACGATATCTGGCTAGATGCAAAAGGCGGTATTTATTTTACCGACCCTTATTATCAGCGCGATTACTGGACGCGTAAATCTCCTGAAATTGAACCTCAAAGGGTGTATTATCTGCCGAAAGGTAAGAAAACAGCTGTTGTAGCTGCCGATAATGTTTTGAAACCTAATGGAATTGTGGGCACACCAGATGGAAAGTTTTTGTATGTAGCTGATATGAAAGCCAACAAAACTTACCGCTATAACATTGAGCCTGATGCCTCTTTAAGCAACCAAACCCTGTTTTTAAACCAGCACTCGGATGGGATGACTCTCGATACCGATGGCAATCTGTATGTAACCGGAAAAGGTGTGAATATCTACAAACCATCGGGCGAATTAATTGGCCACATTGATATACCAGAAGAATGGTGCGGAAATATTTGCTTTGGTGGAAAACAAAGAAATATCCTTTTCATAACTGCTTCAAAATCGCTCTACACTATTCCGGTAAATGCGAGAGGAGTAGAGTAGGCCGTTCAATGGCGTTTAAACTTAATTAGTACCTAAAAAACTCTCTGAATTAAACTTTATTTTTTTTCTGTTCAGTTTATTCAGACGCCAAAAATATTAAACGCATTAATTAGTTTTGGGTTCCTACTTATAGGGATAGACGACTATGAAAAAGCCCTCTCAGGATTGAAGGGCTTTTTTACTTTTCTTGCAGTAGTTATGGCTTTAGGTTTTGCATATAGCCTGTTGGTGTAACGCCAAACTCTTTTTTAAATGCCTTTGTAAAATACGATTGCGTTTGTATACCGATGCGGTACATCACTTCGGTCATTAATACATCTTCGTTTTTCATAATTTCAATAGCTTTTCTAAGCCTTGCTGATCGCACAAATTCACCGATAGATTGTCCGGTAATGGATTTTATTTTTTGATAAAGTTTGGTTCTGCTCATGCCGATTTCTTTACAGAGGTAATCGATATCCATTTCAGGGTTAATCATTTCTGCATCGATGATGGCCAGTAATTTGGTTAAAAAGGCTTTATCCTTTTCTGAGTGTGCCAGTGCTTTAGGTTCGGTATCTTTATGCTTTAAGTAATGATCTTTCAGTTTTTGCCTTTGCTCAAAAATATTTTTAATGGTTAAGCCGAGCAGGTTAATATTTATAGGTTTGGTAAAATACAAATCTGCCCCTGATTCGGCTCCTTCTATTTCGGCCTCTACGCTGTTTTTAGCGGTAAGCATTAAAAAGGGGATGTGGCTGGTTTCAATATCATCTTTAACCAAACGGCAAAATTCCGTTCCGTTCATGCCGGGCATCATCACATCGCTGATAATTAAATCGGGTAGTTCTTTTCGGGCCTGCTCAAGGCCGGTATGGCCGTCAACAGCTTCGATAACCTGATAAGCTGGACTTAAAGTATCTTTTAAAAAGGTTCTGAGTTCTTCGTTATCATCTACAATCAGAATGCGGGTTTCGTTAGCCGTGCTAGTTGTTGGTGTATTTTGAACCAGTATTTCGCTTTCTGAGCCGTAGCTGATACTTTCTAACCGTGTGCCGCCCGCTTCTGTTTGTGGGCTAAATTGCTCTGCCAGGCTGTAGTCTTCCTGTTTGTAAGGGATACCAATAATGATTTCCGTTCCTTTATTCCGCTCGCTCGATACCTGTATTAATCCCTTATGCAAAAGGGTTAGGCTCTTTACAAAAGCAAGTCCCACGCCTGAGCCCAAATGCGTTTCTGTAATGCGGTAATAACGTTCAAACAAGTGCTGGATAGATTCTTTTGAAATGCCGATACCACTATCAATTACACGAAGGTAAATGTAGGTCTTTGCTTCATAATCGCTTTTTACAATCAGCTGGTGCTCAAAAGCCGATTGTAAACGGGTTGTATCTGTAAAAATCTCGAGCTTTAAATTACCTCCTGTTTGGGTGTATTTAAGCGAATTGTTGATCAGGTTAAGGATAATTTTTTCGATTACCTGCCTGTCGAACCAGATATCAGCCGGGAGGTTTTCCTTCTCTACAGTAAAACGGATTGATTTTTCTGCTGCCATGTCCGAAAATTCTTCAGCCACTTCATCAATAAACAGGTTTAGGTTCCCATTTACCACATTTAGTTTTAACGCACCGGAAGCAGTTTTTCTAAAATCCATCAATTCATTAATCAGCCTTAACAAACGGTTGGCATTCCGGTGTATGGTCTGGTAATAGTTTTGGAAATTTTCCTGGGTATCTTCTTTTAGTAAACGCTCAATAGGCCCAAGTATTAACGAAAGCGGCGTGCGGAACTCATGCGAAATATTGGTGAAAAACTGAAGCTGTGTCTGGTGCATTTCTTCCCTTTTTTCTTCCTCGATTTTCCTGATCTCCAGCCTGCGTTTAAAGCTGAGTGCTGCATAAATGAGGTAAAGGGTAGTGGCTATAACCAATAACCTAAACCACCAGGTGCCCCAAAAAGGAGGCGAAATTACAATCTTTACTGATGTGCCTGTATTGTTCCAAACATTATCATTGTTAGCAGCTTTTACGCTAAAGGTATAAGTGCCCGGATCAAGGTTGGTGTAAAATGCCTGTTGGGCATGCCCGATATCGATCCAGTTATCATCTTCACCTTCTAATTTATAGGCATAATTGTTATTCTCGTTAGCTACATAATTTAAGGCAGCAAAACGGAAAGATATTGTAGCCTGATCGTAATCGAGATAGATTTCTTTGGTATAACTGATGTCGTTTTCGAGCACCGAACCACTTTCATGGGGTAAAATCAGTTGGTTAAAAATCCTGAATTCGGTAAGGTAAACCGGCGGAATGAATTTATTGGTTTTAATATCTTGGGGAAAAAAGGAGTTGAAACCTTTGGTTCCCCCAAAAAACATTTCACCGTTTCTGGCTTTTAAATAGGCATTGGTTTCAAATTCTAATCCCTGTAAGCCATCGCCGGTATTGTATTTTTTAAAACTATGATTTTGCGGGTTAAATTTGGTTAGCCCTTTTGCAGTCGAAATCCAGAAATTACCTTTTGTATCTTCGGTTATACCTTTTATAAATTCGGTAGTGAGGCCGGCCTTTGTGGTATACAGTTCAAATTTATTCTGGCTGTGGTTAAATAGATACAAACCCGCCTGACCAATCCATAGAACGCCTTTACTGTCAATAAAAATTACACGCAGATCGGGCCTTTTACCGCTGCCCATAAAATAATGGGTAAATACCTGTGTTTTCAGGTTGTAGCAGTTTAAACCACCATCATCGGTACCAATCCACAGGTTTTTGTATTGGTCTTCATTAATCGAAACCACATTGTTACCAATAAGCCGCGTGCCGTTATTGCCTTTTTCGATCCGCTTAAATTGCTGGCTTTGTGCATCAAAAAGGTTGAGGCCGCCATAGTATGTACCTACCCAAATATTTTTGTTGCTGTCTTCGAAGGTTTTCTGCACATAATCAGAGGAGATGGATGTTGGATTTGCGGGATTATGGTTAAAACGGGTAAACGTACCATCGCGGTGCATGAGGTTAAGACCACCTCCCCAGGTGCCCACTAATATTTGCCCGTTATGGCTTTCTGCTATATCGAGCACGGCATCAGCCCCAATGGTATTGGTGTTGAAAGGATTGTAACGGTAGTGCGAAAAGGTTTTATTAGTCCGGTTGTAAATGTCAAGACCGCCACCATCGGTGCCAACGTAAATATTACCACTCCGGTCTTCGAGAAAGGCCTTTACATCGTTATAGCTTAAACTGTTTTTGTTGTGCTCCTGCCTTACGAGATTAAATTTTTCTGCCTGCGGACTATAAAGATTTACACCCCCGCGATGTGTGCCAATCCACAAATTTTCCTGCCTGTCGACAAACAGGGCCGAAACCGTACGTTGCGATAAACTTGATGGGTTTCCGGGTTCGTTTTGGTAATGGGTAAAGGTTCCGGTTTTAGGATTTAAATGATCTAGGCCTCCATTTATTCCACCAATCCAGATATTGTCTTGCTTATCGAAGGCAATGGCCCTTACCAGATCACTACCCAGGCTGTTTTTGCTGGTTTCGAGGTGTTGGTAGCTTTTGACCGAATTATTGCCAGGGATATAGTGAATCAGACCACTTTCTTCGGTGGCCAGCCAGAAAGAGCCGTCTTTTGCTTTTCTTATCGCTCTGAAAGATTTGTTGCTTAATGCGCTTAAGGCATTGGCTAATCCTGTTTTAAGGTTTAATATACGGATCCCGGCATCGGTTGCCATCCAGATATTTCCATTGGTATCGCTATAAATATCGTTAATGTAATCTTCACGGCCGGTTTTAGCCGGTGCTTTAAAGGGATAACGGCTAAAAGTAAAACGATCTGCATGGAGCAGGTTTAATCCGCTGCCATAAGTGCCAACCAAAATGCCTTTGGCAGTTTCAGTAATAGATGTAACAGCGTTGTTGGTTAGGACATTTTGCTCTTTGGTGCGGTAAACTGTAAAGTTATCCTGTTGGGCATTAAATTTGTTTAATCCATCTGAGGTACCGATCCAAAGGGTATGGTTTTTATCTTCAAATATGCACCTGATAAAATTATCGCTTATGCTGTTGGCTTTTTTATCGTGTTTATAGACTTTAATCTGATTGCCATCGTACTTATTCAGTCCATCGCGTGTACCGAACCAGATAAAGCCCCTATGATCCTGAAAAATACATTCGATGGTGCTGTTCGATAAGCCATCTTCTATACTTACCTGTTTAAACCTTAATTGCTGGGCCTGCACATTTCCCAGAGATAGAATAAAAAGTAGGAGGAAAATGGTTCTAATTGGAGCAATCATTTGGTGTTTCGTCAGAAGGTTCTGATGGGGTAAATATAATTTATTTTTTACGAATCAGAATAGCAATGTCATTCCCAGCTGGCGTGAGAATCTCAATGTTTTGGCTAAAATTATATTTGCTTTAGGATTCCCGTTTTCACGGGAATGACGGATCGTGGCAGGGGGGGATGCTTGACAGATCGTGTTAGAAAGTATACTAGAGAATCACTCGTAGACAATCGTCATTCCCAGCTTGACTGGGAATCTTAACACTTTAGCTGGGTTGATACACCGCTTTAGAGATTCCCGTTTTCACGGGAATGACAGATCACGGCAAGGGGGGATGTTTGACGGATCGTGGCAGGGATCATACTTTAGCATCACTCGTAGACGATCGTCATTCCCAGTAAAAACCTGCTCCAATCCCTTAAAATGTATATAATATGTCTGTTAGCACAAAAGATATGAACAATAGCACAAAGCCAATTGAGGCATATCCTGTTCATTTGTCCTAATAATTCTAACCATAATATTCTATGCACATTTTTACATCTTTCTTCAATGGTAACAAGCGTATGTTGATGCTTTTACTTTTGATTTTTACCCACGGATATCTTTTTGCGCAGCAGGCTACCATTTCAGGTGTGGTGAAATCGGCTCCTGATAATCTGGGATTGCCCGGCGTGAGTGTTCGATTAAAGGGTACCAATATTGCCACCTCAACAGATGGAATGGGTAGTTTCAGTATCAAGATTCCCGCAAAAGCCGGAATTTTGGAATTTAGCTCAGTGGGTTACCAAACACGTGAGATTCCGGTATCGAAAACCACGATTTTAACGGTTACCTTAACCGAAGATGCAGCTACCTTAAATGATGTGGTTGTAGTAGGTTATGGAACAACCAGAAAGCAGGATCTGACCGGTTCGGTAGCAGTGGTGGGAGTAAAGGATTTCCAAAAAGGAAACATTACCACGCCTGAGCAGATGTTATCGGGTAAGGTTTCGGGGGTCGCCATTACTTCTAACAGCGGTCAGCCGGGCAGTGGTAGCACCATCCGTATTCGCGGTGGTTCTTCGCTTAATGCCAGTAACGATCCTTTGTTTGTAATTGATGGTGTTCCACTAGAAAATGGAGGGGTTTCGGGCGCATCAAACCCACTCAGTTTCATCAATCCGAATGATATTGAAACTTTTACCGTACTAAAGGATGCCTCGGCAGCGGCCATTTATGGTGCCAGGGCAGCAAATGGGGTAATCATCATTACTACTAAAAAGGGTTTGAGCGATGGACTAAAAGTGAGTTTCAATTCAGTTAATTCGATTTCGAAAATTGTTAAACAGCTGGATGTACTGAGTGCAGATCAAATCAGATCGATTGTAAATGCAAATGGTACTACGGCGCAAAAAGCCATGTTAGGCAGTTTTAATACAAACTGGCAGGACCTGATTTACCAGGATGGCATTTCGACTGATAATAACATCAGTATTAGCGGTGGAATAAAGAAATTGCCTTACCGTTTATCTATCGGCTACCAGAATCAGAGCGGTATTTTAAGAACTGATCAGCTGGAAAAAAAATCTGCTGCATTTATATTGAATCCACGCTTTTTTGATAACCATTTAAAAGTAGACCTGAACTTAAAGGGGAGTATGCAGAAAACCCGTTTCGCTAATACATCAGCTATTGGTGGAGCGGTGAATTTCGATCCTACACAGGCTACCTATACCAACCGTGCAGATTATAACGGTTACTGGGAGTGGCTCGATCCGACCAGCCCAACAGGTTTGGTTAACCTGGTAGGGCGTAACCCTGTTGGTCTTTTGGAACAACGCGAAGATCGCGCTAAACCTTTGCGCAGTATCGGTAATATCCAACTCGACTATCAGTTTCACTTTTTACCGGAACTGCATGCCAATTTTAATGCCGGTTACGATGTAGCATCGGGTAAGGGAACGGTATATGTAGATCCGAATGCGGCCGAATCTATTTTAAGCAAAGGGGTAAATAACCAGTACAAAACTAACCGGAGAAATACGGTGGTAGATTTTTACCTCAACTATATCAAAGAATTTAAATCGATCAAGAGCAGGATAGATGCAACAGCGGGTTATTCGTACAACGATTACTTAACTACCCAATATTTTTATCCGTCTTTTGATGCTTATGGCACTAAAGTACCCAATTCGGATCCTGCTTTTGCCACTAACAAACCGCAATACCGTTTAATTTCTTATTTCGGCCGGTTAAACTACAATTACGATGAACGCCTTTTATTAACGGCAACGGTTCGCCGTGATGGTTCATCCCGTTTCGGACCTGCTTATAAATACGGTGTTTTCCCATCTGTAGCTTTAGCCTGGACGGTTAAAAACGAATCGTTCTTAAAAGATATCAAAGCTATTTCGGCCATGAAACTGCGCGCCAGTTACGGTATAACCGGTCAGCAGGATGGGATTGATAATTATGGCTACTTATCTACCTATGGTTTAAGTACACTTAATGCACAATATCAATTTGGCAATAGCTTTTACCAGATGTACCGTCCGAGTGCCTACATTGCCAACATCAAATGGGAAGAAACGGCAACAGCAAACATTGGTTTGGATTTTGGCCTTTTCGATAACCGCATTACCGGTAGTTTGGATGTTTACCAGAAAAAAACAAGCGATTTGTTAAACCGGATTCCACAACCTGCCGGAACCAATTTTGCCGCTACGGCTGTAGTTAATGTGGGCGATATGAAAAATGAAGGGGTAGAGCTTACCTTGAATTTTAACCCGGTTAAAGCGAAAGATTTCGATTGGAATTTCAGCTTTAATGCTACTTATAACAAAAATACCATTACCAATTTAACCGTGGTGCCGAACGATCCGAATTATGCGGGCTTCCCGAGTGGTACCGTTGCAGGCGGTGTTGGTGGGCAAAATGCATTTATTAATGCTGTTGGCGGACCAAAAAATACATTTAACCTGTTCGAACAGGTTTACGATCAGGCAGGAAACCCGATTGAAGGGGTGTATGTAGATCAGAATGGTGATGGCATCATTAGTCCAGGCGATTTTAAGAAAGGTAAACAGGCCGATCCAAAAGTGTTTCTGGGTTTTAGCAATAACCTGAGCTATAAAAAATGGAACCTGTCTTTCACTTTACGGGCTAACCTGGGGAATTACGTGTACAATAACAACTTTAGTCAAAGTGGCAACCTTACACAGATTTTGGGCACTGCGGTTATTTTAAATGGCTCGCCCAATTATCTGACCACCAATTTTAAAGGCCAGCAATTGCTGAGTGATTATTACGTGCAGAATGCTTCTTTCCTGCGCATGGATAACCTGAACCTGGGTTATTCTTTTGGTCAGCTGTTTAAAAGTAAGGCCAATCTTCAACTTACTGGCAGTGTGCAAAATGTATTTGTGGTTACCAAATATAAAGGACTCGATCCAGAAGTGGCTTCCGGTGTAGATAATAACATCTATCCAAGGCCCCGTGTATTTTCTTTAGGCTTAAACCTTAATTACTAAACCATGAACTGCTTTAACAAAAAATATATGAAACCGCGTGTTTTACAACTCTTCATACTTGCCTGCACAGCTGTAATTTTTACCACATCGTGCAACAAATTAGATTTGGTACCCACCAACGATTTAACGGCAGATAAGGTTTATACCAGTGCCGCAGGTTACAAACAGGCTTTAGCCAAAGTGTATGGTGCTTTTGCGCTTACCGGAAATGCATCAGTAGGGCAGCCCGATATTCCTTCAGAAATTATTAAAGACGAAGGTAACTCAGATTTTTTACGCCTGTACTGGAATTTACAGGAATTAACCACCGATGAAGCGGTATGGTCGTGGAAAAATGATGCCGGTATTCAGGGCTTGCATGAATTAAGCTGGTCGTCAATCAACTCGATCATCAATGGCCTGTATTACCGTTCTTTCTTCCAGATCACCTTGTGCAATGATTTTATCAACCAATCTTCTGATGATAACCTGAGTAAAAGGGGAATAACAGGTGCTGATGCCGATCAGGTACGTAAATTCAGGGCTGAAGCGCGTTTTATCAGGGCTTACCAGTATGCTGTGCTGATGGATATTTATGGCAATCCGCCACTGGTAACCGAAACAACTGAAATTGGAGGAAAAGACCTGCCAAAGCAAATTCAGCGGAAAGATCTGTTTGTTTATGTAGAATCTGAATTAAAGGCCATAGAAAACGACCTTGCAGCACCCAAAGCCAATGAGTATGGCCGTGCAGATAGGGCTGCAGACTGGGCTTTGCTGAGCCGGATTTACCTGAATGCCGAGGTATATACCGGAACGGCGCGCTATACCGATGCCATTACCTATTGCAATAAAATTACTGCCGCAGGTTACACCCTTCATGGCAATTACCGCGAATTAACCATTGCGGATAACCACTTAAATACCGATGAAAATATTTTTACCATTAATTATGATGGTACCAGTACCCAGAACTATGGGGGTACAACTTATTTAATGCATGGTCCGGCAGGTGTGCCCGCTGATGTTTCAGGATCTAACGGTAACTGGGGTGGTTTACGCATTACCCAACAGTTTGTAAATCTATTTGCCGATAAATCAGGTAATACCGATACCAGGGCACAATTTTACATGTCGGGGCAAAATATGGAAGTAAATGATCTTTATACTTCTACCGATGGCTATTCGAGCACCAAATACCGGAACAAAACCCGTTCTGGCGGACCTGCACCACACCAGGATGTGGCTAAAGATTTTTCGGATATCGATTTTCCACTTTTCCGCCTGGGCGAAACCTATTTAACTTATGCCGAAGCTGTTTTACGCGGTGGATCGGGTGGTAGTTTAGCAACTGCGTTAGATTATGTAAACAAATTGCGTACGAGGGCATACAATGGCAGCACAGCCGGTAACATTACTTCGAGTGCCTTAACCACCGATTTTATTCTTGATGAACGTGGACGGGAGCTTTGGTATGAGGCGGCCAGAAGGACCGATTTGATCCGCTTTGGCAAATTTACTACCGCTGCCTACTTATGGGCCTGGAAAGGTGGGGTTAAAGCAGGTACGGCTGTAAACAGCAAGTATAACCTTTATCCATTGCCACCAACCGATCTTTCGGCCAATCCAAATTTACGTCAAAATACAGGTTATTAATTTTATATAGCATGAAAACGATATTTAAGCCATTTTCTATTATTTTTCTTTTCTGCAGCATTTTATCTGCCTGTAAAAAAGATGCGAGTACCAATGTGGTAACGCCTCCGGCTTCAGCTTCGCTGGCCTTTAAAAGCTCAGCAGGAGCGGTGGTTCTAACGGCTGCAAACGATGCCGAAAAGGTAATTACCTTTAGTTTTAAAGCTGCCAACTTCGGTGTAAGCATAACACCAACTTATTCTTTAGCTTTCGATCTGCCATCTGATACCAGTGGTGCCAATGCCTGGGGCAATGCCATAGAGGTAAAATTGCCGGCCGGAGCATTGGAAAAAGTTTATACAGGTGCCGATTTAAATGCATTGGCTGGTGTTCAGCTTAATTTACCTACAGGTGCGGTTAGCACTTTAGCGGTACGGTTAAAGGCCGAGGTTACACAAAATACCGGGGTTGCCTCGAGCATTAAACCCATCTACTCGACCATTACTTTTACCGTAAATCCTTACAAAGCAACTGTCGAATATCCTGCGTTGCTGATTAGGGGCGGCAATTCATGGAAAACGCCTGAAGTGCGTACCAATGGGTTGATTTTAACCTCATCGAAATTCAATTCGAAATATGAGGGATACCTGAACCTGCCAAATGCCGATGGATGGGGAGGTGACGGCTTTCAATTGGTATCCTCAAAAGAACCTGCAAAGGTTTATGGCTGGGGCACTTCGGCTACAACCATGAGCCTGGGCGGTGGCAATTTGTGGCTAACCCCTTCGCCAGCTTACATGAAAGTGAATGCCGATGTAGATGCTTTAACCATTTCTTACACGCCAGTTAAGTTTTTCATTTCTGGCGATGATAACGGATGGAGCACTTCATCAACCCCAATGGTGTACAATGCCGGTACCGGTAAATGGGTGGCGGCAAATGTAGCCTTAACTGCCGGAAAAACCTTCGTTTTTACCTGTAATGGTGGTTACGATATCAGTTACAAAGTAGATGCAAGCGGAGCTCTGGTTTATGCAGGCGCACCAACCTGGGGCGGTATCAATATTCCGGTAGCCAAAACAGGTGTATACACTGTTACTTTAGATTTAAGTGCAGGAGATGGAAATTATACCTATTCAGTAAAATAAAATGATTATGTTAACCATAAAAAATATAAAACGCATGAAATGTTTTGCACTAATTGCTTTGTTAATTACGGCCAATGTGAGCTGCAAAAAAAATGTTAAAGGTGAAACGCAGCTTTATCCTGCACCCGATCCGGTGGGTACTTATGCCAAAGGTGCCGATGTAAGCTGGATTACCGAAATGGAAGCTGCAGGTAAAAAGTTTTACAACAACGCCGGCGAACAGCAAGATATTTTTAAAATATTGAAAGATAAGGGGATGAATACCATCCGTTTACGGGTTTGGGTAAATCCTTCATCGGGTTATTGCAATACGGCAGATGTATTGGCTAAGGCTAAGCGCGCACAAGCTGCCAATATGCGTTTGCTGATCGATTTTCACTATAGCGATTCGTGGGCCGATCCTGGTCAGCAGAATAAGCCTGCCGCCTGGGCGAATCAGGATTTTGCTACCTTAAAAACTTCGGTATACAACCATACCGTAGAGGTATTAACGGTTTTAAAAAACAATAAAATTGTGCCGGAATGGGTACAGGTGGGCAACGAAACCAATAATGGCATGTTGTGGAATGACGGGAAAGCCTCAGTAAATATGAAAAACTTTGCCGATCTGGTACTATCCGGCTACAATGGCGTTAAAGCGGTTGATCCGACCACTAAGGTAGTGGTGCATATTTCCAATGGTTATGATAACGGCTTGTTCCGCTGGATTTTCGATGGATTGAAAAACAATGGAGCCAAATGGGATGTAATTGGTATGTCGATGTATCCTTCGGCAAGCGACTGGGCTGCAAAAAATACACAGTGTTTAGCCAACATGAATGATATGATTTCGCGTTACGGTTCAGAAATAATGATTTGCGAACTGGGGATGCCGGTTAGTGACGCTGCTGCCTGCAGGGATTTTATTAAAGATTTGATGGCGAAGAATAAGTCGTTGCCAAACAATAAAGGCCTTGGCGTTTTCTACTGGGAGCCACAATCTTACAACAGCTGGAAAGATTATAAGTTAGGCGCTTTTGATGATTCGGGCAAACCAACAGTTGCCATGGATGCCTTTTTACCCTAATATGCTGTTGGTATGATGTTGGTCCGGATTTGTAATCCGGACCAGTTAAATCCCGACTAATGAAGATCATCTATTTATTATAAGTAATCATTTCTATACATGTCCCTATTTAGAAAAATATTTTTTACCGTTTTAGCGCTTAACCTTTTTTACTTTAATGCTGTTGCCCAACGAACAGAAGTACTGTTAGATGAAGGCTGGAAGTTTTCGAAAGGGAGTTTTCCTGCCGCTATTGAACCTGGTTTTAACGATACACGCTGGGAAACCGTAACGGTACCGCACGATTGGGCCATTAGTGGTCCCTTTGATAAGGAAATTGATAAGCAGGTAACTGCCATTATGCAGAATAATGAAACCAAGGCCACCGAAAAAACCGGTAGAACCGGGGCTTTGCCCTATATTGGCGAAGGATGGTACCGGAAGAATCTGAATCTGCCTGTAATTCAATCCAATCAAAAAGTTTTATTGCAGCTTGATGGTGCCATGAGTGAACCCCGTGTTTACCTGAATGGGAAACTGGTAGGGCAGTGGAACTACGGTTACAACTACTTTTATATCGATATTACCAATGCGCTAAGGGCGAAGGATAATGTGCTGGCGATCCAATTGCAGAATAAACCTAAATCTTCGCGTTGGTATCCCGGGGCAGGTTTATACCGTAATGTGCATATCATTATTAAAGACAATAAAAGTATCGATCAATGGGGAATTACCATTACTACACCGCTTATAAAAAAAGAATTTGCCAAGGTTAACCTCAAAACCAGATTCACCGGCAAAGGATTAAAACTGGTGACAAGGATTTTAGACAGTTTAGGTCATCAGGTGGCGGTAGATACGGCAAAATCAATTTTTGGTAGCGAAGCAGATCAAAATATAGCGGTACAAAATCCACATCTGTGGAGCCCTGAAAATCCTTATCTCTACGCTGCCGTTTCAACCCTTTACGAAGGAAATATACCAAAAGATGTAGTGCGCACCCGTTTTGGGATCAGGGAAATAAAATACACTGCAGGTACGGGTTTTAGTCTGAACGGTCAGGTGCGCAAGTTTAAGGGGGTTTGCTTGCACCACGATCTAGGTCCATTGGGAACGGCGATTAATACAGCGGCGCTGAAAAGACAACTTACCATTTTAAAAGAGATGGGCTGCGATGCCATCAGAAGCGCGCACAACATGCCTTCGCCCGAGCAGCTGGAGCTTTGTGATGAAATGGGTTTTATGTTCCTGGCAGAAAGTTTTGATGAATGGGCAAAAGCCAAGGTCGAAAATGGCTATCACCTGTATTTCGATACCGATGCAGAAAAGGATGTCGTGAATCTTGTACAGGCCAATAAAAACCATCCCTGCATTGTGATGTGGAGTTCAGGAAATGAAGTGCCCGATCAGTTTGGCGCCGAGGGGGTAAAAAGAGCAAAATGGTTACAGGAAATCTTTCACCGCGAAGATCCAACTAGGCCGGTAACTGTTGGGATGGATCAGGTTAAGGCCACCATGCAATCGGGTTTCGGCGCATTGTTGGATATTCCGGGATTAAATTACCGCGTACATTTGTATGAGGAGGCCAATAAGGCTTTTCCGCAGGGTTTTATCCTTGGTTCAGAAACCGCTTCAACTGTAAGTTCGAGAGGCATATACAAATTCCCGGTAGAAAAAGGAGCAGATAAGCAATACCCTGATTTTCAGTCTTCTTCATACGATATGGAATACTGCAGCTGGTCTAACCTGCCTGATGATGATTTTGTGCTGCAGGACGATAAGCCATGGGTAATTGGCGAATTTGTTTGGACAGGTTTCGATTATCTCGGTGAGCCTACACCTTACGATACCAGCTGGCCATCAAGAAGCTCTTATTTCGGGATTTCTGACCTTGCGGGTTTACCTAAAGATCGCTATTATTTGTACAGGAGCCGCTGGAATAAAACCAAACCAACTTTACATTTATTGCCACATTGGAACTGGGAGGGTAGAACCGGGCAAACTACACCAGTTTTTGTGTACACCAGTTACGATAGCGCCGAATTATTCTTAAACGGTAAAAGTTTGGGCATTCGAAAAAAAGATAAATCGTCGCCTCAAAACCGTTACCGTTTAATGTGGATGGATGTTAAATACGAACCCGGTACTTTAAAAGTTGTGGCATTCGATAGCCAGGGCAAGCCAGTAGCCGAAGAACAGATTATCACAGCAGGCAAACCTGCTAAAATTGTGCTTAGTGCTGACCGGAAGGAAATTATGGCAGATGGTAAGGATTTATCTTTCGTAACCGTTTCGGTGGTAGATAAGGATGGAAATCCATGTCCTACGGCAACTGATCAGTTAAATTTTGAGGTAAGCGGTTCAGGTAAGTTTAGGGCCGTATGTAATGGCGATGCCACTTCGCTCGAATCGTTTGTAAAGCCTACCATGAAACTTTTTAGTGGTAAACTGGTGGTTGTAGTACAAGCTGATAAAAAAGCTGGGGAGATAAAACTGAAAGTAAGTGGTAAAGGTTTAAAATCGGCACAGGTTGAAATGCTGGCTAAATAATTTTAGCCCAGGTAGCATACTGGCTTTTTTGAATAATAATTACTAAACCAAAAGTTTAACCGGCCATTTGTGTTAAATACCGCTAAAACTGAAAGTTTTAAAAGGCTGCAGCATTTTGCTGTGGCCTTTTAAATTTCCCTTCAATTGTAAAAATAAACATACCACACAATTTCTGCTGCATTATAGGGTTTAATGGTAAAGGTTTTTATGCAAAAAGTTGAATGTATAGGTACTGTTACAATTCACCACCATTCAGATAATTTTTTAAATTAGCATATATTAACAAACCTGATCAGCTTATGGAAAAACTTAAAGAAGAAACCAAAATCAAAGCTTTCTTAAGCAAGATAAAAACAGAGTGGCCTGGAATAGTGGAGCGCTTTGAGTTTAAAACAAAAAGTGTAATCTACGTACATTTAAAAGAGGGCGTATCCAGTATCGATTTTCTGGGTAAACTTTCGAGGCAGGTTGAACGTTTTGTCGATTTTACCATGCCAATTATCCTTTATCACATCGAAAGTGATGGTATGAATTTAAGATCACATCCAATTAACTGGTATTCATCTATTGCACAAAGAAATAGTCAATAAAGTGGTTTTTGTGCCTGCTTAAAGCATATTTAACGGTCAAAGTGTAAAGTTAAACGGAATAGTTGTAAAACTTTTTTTCCATTATTGTCAAATTTATTTGCCTGTAATTTTGGTTTTTGGGTTTTAATCCTATTTTTGGGTCTTTAAATTTAAAAACATCCAGTATAATGAAAAACGGAACAGTAAAATTTTTTAACTCAGAAAAAGGCTTCGGCTTTATTAAAGAAGAAGGCGGAACTGAGATTTTTGTGCATGCATCAGGCCTGATTGACGAAATCAGAGAAAATGATACAGTTGAATACGATGTTCAAGAAGGCAAAAAAGGCCTTAATGCAGTGAAAGTAAGAGTTGTTTAATTCTTCCCCTAAAAAGATTTTGAGCAGGATTTAGTCCTGCTTTTTTTATGCCTTATTTTTGGGTTTTGACTTCTTCCTGCCCAATTAAACGGAAATTAAACCTACAATAATATCGTTCAGAAAATGAACAGCGTTCGTTGAAAAAATTTCAGGCTCATTTCTAGTGAATTACCTTTTTTAACACTTTAGCGAAGCTTTTACATAGTTGTTTTCTGGATTGGATTTTTATTTTTGTTATTGTCGATACAGTCGGCCGGAACCAGAAAACTACTTATTTTTGCAACTTTCTATTTTTTCAGTATCTACGCCCGCTACACACAATAAACGTCTGGATGAAGGCACTTTTATGGCAGCAGCACAGTTTGTAATGGCACTTAACTTTGCCGCTGAATTTGAACTGCTAAGCCTTTCGGCCATGAATGTGCAGGCGACCGCTAAAAAGGGTGGATTGGTATTTGTGCGAAATGGAAAACTGAAAATGCATCCCGAAATTTACGATCACCTTTCGCTCATTTCCATTTCTTCTATTTGTGCTTCGAGCGTATATGTTCATGGACTTGATAAGATTTCAACAGAAATTATACACCTGCCATACAGCGATGGTTTGTTGGATGTGAAAGGAGCAGAAGAAGATTATATGTCGTTTAAGCGCTTATGTAGTCCCATTTGCAGATTCTTCTTGCTTCATCCTAAGAAAGTGCAGTGGTCGGCAATTCTGGCTGCATTCAGGTTCTTTTTAATGGATGGTGTTTGGGAAGTAGTTGGCTTTGTAGCTAAGGCCATTCATCAGGCCGATGCTGATGTGTGCTCGTGTGCACAACTTTTAGATGAAATGCAAAAACAGGATTGGTATCCCGGTTTTGCTGCAAACCTCCAAAATTTTCACCAATCCAGATATCCGTTAAGCAAGCAGGGTTTAACTGCTGAACTTCCTGAGATGGCTTAAAACGGATCTACTTCAGATAATTTTCGAGCATTTCAACAATAGGACCATCAATAGTCCTGTTGCCCATATTATTTAGCTTTTGCTGAGAAGAATTGTGTTTTTCGATGTATGTAGCTTCGGTTTTGTTGAATTTTAGATAACCTTGCTCAAAATAGCGCTCCTCAATTTCCGATGAAGAATCGAGCGAACGGAACCATAATTTGATCAATGAACCTGTCATTTTATCAAAGTACAGCCAGTGGTAAGTTGTTTCTGCATCTGCATTTGGAGGTAAATCAAGACGTTGTATTTCCAGTATAATTGTTTCTGAATTTTGGAAGAAGTATAAAACCCTGTATTTAGCCGACATGCGGCAAAAATAAGACATAATTTTTGATCAGAAAAGGGAATTATGTTGTTTAGATTGAATTAAGATTAATACGTTAATTGTATAAAAATACAGATCGCCTGGTAATCAGGCGGGTACTTCTAGCAAATCGTCATTCCCGAGCAAACGGGAATCTTAAAGCGAGTGAGGGATGTATCCAAAGCATTAGGATTCCCAGTCAAGCTGGGAATGACGGATTTTCTTTAGACAATCTTTTCTAGCCTAATGTTTTTCGCCTTTAATTACTTTGAACAAATGAAATACATGCGGAAATAAAGCATCCATACTTTCTTCTACACCGTTTTTTGATCCCGGAAAGGTAAGGACAAGCGTTTGGCCAATAAAACCGGCTACTCCACGCGAAAGCATGGCGTAAGGCATGCGTTCCTGTCCATAATGGCGGGCAGTTTCCATAATGCCTGCTATGGGCCGGTCAATTAAAGGTAAAATGGCATCAGGGGTTACATCTCGCGGCGATAGACCAGTACCTCCGGTAAAGATCAACAGCTGGAAACCTGCATTGCTCAGTTCAGTAGCTTTATCGCCAATGGCTTTAACTTCATCAGGCACGATTTCGTATTTTATAGTATCGATACCAAATTGCTCCAGGCGGGCCATAATGGTTTTGCCAGAGCCATCTTGCGCTTTATTTTCGTAAACAGAATCAGAGCAAACCACAACTGCTGCCTTGATTTCAGGGAACCGTGCATTTTTAAGGTCGGTTTTACCCCCCGATTTTTTAAGCAATTTAATATTGGCTATTTCTACACCTTTATCAATCGGTTTCAGCATGTCGTACATGGTCAATGCTGCAACAGAAGCACCGTGCATGGCCTCCACTTCTACACCGGTTTTGTAAACGGTATGCACTTCAACGGTTATGATTACCTCCAAATTAACGATTTCGTAAGTAATTGCGGTATATTCTACCGGGAGCGGATGGCAATCGGGAATAACATCACTGGTTTTTTTAACGCCAAACAGCCCTGCTGCGCGAGCAAATTCGAACACATCACCCTTGGGTATTTTACGCTGTTCAATGGCATCAATCGTTTCCTGTTTCGATACTTTTACCGTTGCGGTAGCAATGGCAATCCTTAAGCTGTTCGATTTTTTTGTGATGTTAACCATATTAAATATTTTCTTTCCACTGGTGGGTTGTGTCTTCAAAAATTTCTTTTCCCCAAACCGGTAATTCGGCTTTTAAACGTTCTACCATTTCGCTACAGGCATCTATAGCCGGTTTGCGGTGGGCAGAAGAAGTAAACACAAATAAGCAGATTTCACCTGCCTCAATGGTGCCTAAACTGTGGTAAACGTGCATGCAGCTAAGCGGATACTTTTCAAAAATAGCTTCCCTGATTTCGTGCATTTTTTCGAGTGCAAGGGGTTCGTAGGTGGTATATTCGATTGCAGCAACCTTTTTACCTCCAATTTCATCTTTTCGCACCTGACCCATAAAAATGCTGTGGCCACCAATACCTGTTTTGCTACTGTGTTTGGCAATGCTATCGGCAATAAAGGCAGGTTCAATCTTTCCCTGTACAAATATGTTTTTGATCTTCTTGTCGCTCATGTTAAGGCCTCATAAAATAGTCTCTCGATTTAACAATTCCACCTTTTAAGCTGTATATTTTCTTGCTGTTGCCAAATTTTTCCTGTAATGTTTCGGCAGCAGCAACACTTCTGATTCCATGCTGACAAATTAAAACGACATGTTTTTGCGAAAATCCTTTGGTAATAAAAGCATTCAATTCAGACATAGGAACCTGTGTGAAAACCTGTTTATCCAATACCGGTACCTCGTGTTTTTCGCGTACATCGATGAGTATCACCGATTCTTGCTCCCTGAGTTTGCTTAGTGCAATTGTATCTATCTCTTCGTATCCGTGGGGCGCTTCGCAGGTATCCTGATATTCCATATTTAAAAATTCAGCAACAGATTTGGGCAGCACATAATCACTGCTCTGGCTAATGTTGATGATATATTGCTGGTGTGTAAGTAAGTTGTAGTTTAATATTTTATTGCGCAAAGGCTCGCCGGTTTTGGTAATCAGTTTAATGGTTTCGGCTGCTGCCATAGTACCAATTATACCAGGTAAAACACCCAGTACGCCGTTTTCTGCACAATTTGGAATTTCGCCTTTATCGGGCGGCACCGGAAAAATGTCGCGGTAATTGGTGCTTCCTGCCAAATTATCGGCTGCGTTAAATATGGCCAGCTGACCTTCAAAGCCCGAAACGGCTGCAAATATTAAAGGTTTGCTGAGTATGGCACAGGCATCGTTAATTAAATACCTCGATTCAAAATTATCGGTACCGTCTAAAATATAGTCGTAGCGGGATAAAATATCAAGGATATTGCCTTTTTGCAGCCGGATAGGGTGGGTAACGATCCCAATCTGGGGATTCATTTCCTGTAATCTTTTTGCAGCAACCTCTGTTTTTAATTTACCGATATCGGGCGTCGTAAATAGAATCTGACGGTGCAGGTTAGATAAAGAAACGGTATCATCATCAACAATACCCAAATGGCCTACACCAGCTGCTGCGAGGTACTGCAACGCCGGGCAGCCCAATCCGCCAGCACCAATAACGAGCACTTTTGCCTTTAAAAGCTGCTGTTGCGCCGCTTCACCAAACCCTTTCAGGATAATTTGCCTGTTGTATCGTTCTGCACTCATTTTTTATCCTCCTGAAAAAGGCGGCATGATGGCCAATATATCGTTTTGTTCAATTGCGCTGTTTGCCTGTACCAGCTGGTTGTTTAAAGCAAATTTGTATTTGATAGCTTTCAGCTCCGGAAATAAAGTTTCCAGATGTATTTTTAAGTTATCGGTATCGGTAGTTTCAGCGATGTCAATTTTTTGATTACTGACAAATTCGGCAATTTTCCCAAAACTGATGATTTCAATTTCCATCCGGCTAATTTACCTGTAAGATCTCTATTTTGCTCAATCCTTTTACAAATTGTCTGCCAGTGGCAAAATCACTGGCTTTCACCTTACGCATGGGTGAAAAGGAGTTTATAAGCCGCCATGGCCAGTACGCAGGCCAGTACATTTTTCAATACCGTTTGCGGAAATTTTAAAGCCCCGAAATAGGCCCCGCAAATTCCTCCTGCAAAGGCAACGCCTACATAAGCCAGCATGTGACTGTTAAATTCAAATCCTTTAATTAACTGACCACCCAAACCTGAAACAGAGTTAACGAAAATAAAAGCAGCGCTAATGGCTGCGGTTTGTTTCTGATCTGTCCATTTTAGCAATAATAATATAGGTGAGAGGATAATGCCGCCGCCAATGCCAATCATGCCCGATAAGAGGCCAATAATGCCGCCAATGGCTAGCGATAACGGAATATTGGATGGTTTAAAGTCTTTGGGATCGGTGTTTTTAAAGAAGAAAAAACGAATTACAGGGATCAGTAACAATACGCCCAGTATCTTTTTATAGATGGAACTTTCGATTGCCATCATACCGCCGACAAAGGAAAGGGGGATGGACGCAAGGGCAAAAGGCCAAAAGGTTTTCCATTTAAAATGCCCGCCACGGTAAAACTGAATAAAAGAAGTGGAGGAAACAAAAAGGTTGAGTAATAAGGCTGTAGGTTTCATTACAGCGGGCGAAATGGCAAAAATAGCCATCAGGGCTAAATAGCCGCTTGCTCCGCCATGACCTACTGAGGCATATAAAAAGGCTACAATAAATAGTAAACAGTAAAACAGAATAAAGCTCTCTTGCATAGTTATTGGGGTAAAATGAGTACGGTTACAGTTTCTCCGGCTTCGAAATTTTCTTGTGTTTCGTTTAAGCAAATGAGGCAATTGGATTGGGCGAAGGAACTCAGCCGGTATGATTCCTGCGCACCGAGTGGGCTAACTTTTCCGTTTTCGTAGCTGCCTTTCAGGAAATGCGTAAGTCCGGCAGGTTTGTTATAGCCATGGCTAAGCACGGCCTGAACTTCGGTTACAGGATTGCTTTTTAGCGATAAAACCTTAATAGCTGGCAGTACATAATTATAATAGCAGCTTAGTACAGAAGATGGATTGCCGGGTAAACCAAATACCAGTTTTTGGTTATATGTACCAAAGTATAACGGTTTGCCTGGTTTCTGTTTAACTTTATGGAAAATCTGCTTTACCCCACAACGGTTAGCCGCTTCAATCACGAAATCATAATCACCTACACTCACTCCACCGGTTAAGAGCACTAAATCATGTTTATCTAATGCTGTTTGCAGCACGTTTTGCAGGATGTTCAGGTCATCATCGGCCTCGTAAACTGTAATGCTGATTATACCCTCTGCTTTTAAGGCAGCCGACAACGAATAGGAATTAGATTCGTATACCTGACCAAAGGCCAATGCTTCACCAGATTTTTGTAACTCCCTGCCAGTTACAATTAGGGCTACCTTTGGTGAAGGAAATACGCTTACTTCGGTAATGCCGATACCTGCTAAAAAACCAACTGCAGCCGGACTCAGCAAATCTCCTTTTTCCATAGCCAGTGCACCTGCGGTAATTTCAGAGCCTATGCCGCGTACGTTTGAGCCTGATTTTAAGTTGGTATCCTGCAAGGTGATTTTATTACCTGTACGGATAATTTTCTCCTGCATCACCACGGTATCGGCTCCGTCAGGAAGTGGTGCACCGGTAAATATCCTGCTGGTTTCGCCCTCGCTAATGGTTAAGTGGGTTGAAGTACCCGCTGCCATTTCGCCAATCAACTGTAATTCTTTTTCATTGTCTGCAAATTTCATGGCATAACCATCCATTGATGATTGTCTGAAAGCGGGAATATCGAATCGTGCATAAATATTGGCCGCCAGTATAAGTCCCGAAGCCTGCCCAAGATCAATAACAACAGGGGCTAAGGGTGTAATATTTTCAGAAATAAGGTCTTTTGCTGCTTTAACGCTAATCATGAATGTTTTATCCTCCAATGGTAATCATACTCCGGTTTTGAATGGTGGTGGCATCAATTTTTTCAAAATCGGGTGCCAATTGTCCTCCAAGGGCTTTTTTCTTGCTCCAAATGGCTGCTTTAATGAGTGGGAGTATGGCTTCTTTTTTCCTGAGCGCCGTAAGCAAATCGGTTTCACTATCCGAAAAGAGACAGTTTTTTAACTTGCCATCAGCCGTTAGGCGCATGCGGTTGCAGGTATCGCAAAATGGGTTAGTCATGGTGCTGATCACGGCAAATGAGCCATCGTGACCGGGTATCATAAAGTTTTTGGCGGTATCGTGTGCTTCACCTTTTAGCGCAAGTACGGTAAAATCTTTTTCTATAATGGCTAAAATTTCGGCTAAAGAAAACATCTTGTTGCTGGTCCATCTGTTGCCGCTAAAGGGCATAAACTCAATAAACCGTACCTGGATGGGGTTATGTTTGGTCCAGCTGATAAAATCGGTAATTTCATTATCATTGAGGCCCTTCATCACCACCATGTTAATTTTGACCCTGATTTTGTGCTGCAAAAGCAATTCGATATTGCTACGTACCTTATGGAATACATCTCTCCGGGTAATGAGGAAAAATTTTTCGGGTTGCAGCGTATCGAGACTGATATTGATGGATTTAATGCCAGCTGCGATTAAAACCGGTAACATTTCGGCAATCCGGGTTCCGTTGGTGGTAATGGTCAGCTCAACGGGCAGTTTGCCAAGCGCGGTAATGATCTCTGCAGCATCTTTGCGTACCAGGGGTTCGCCACCGGTGAGCCTGATTTTTTTTACCCCATTGGCTACAAATATTTCAGCAAGTTGGATGATTTCGTCAGTTTGCATTAACCGCGAAGCAGGAGTAAAATCGTATTCTTCTTCGGGCATGCAATAAAAGCAGCGGAAATTGCAGTTATCAGTAAGTGATATCCGTAAATAATTGTGCACCCTACCAAAAGAATCTGTTATCATTTACCACGTGTGATTTGATGTAATCCTGTTCTTGTTGCACTTTAATTAGCAATATTGAACAGTTTTAAATCGGGTTTTCTGGTGAAATACGTTGGCTGATGCTAAAATATTCCGTTATTTAATGCTAATTTATGTATTATCTGTTAAAAGGTAATGAAAAATCAGTTAAAAGAACGCAGAAAATGACAATTCGTTGCGGTAAAAGCAGTTGTAAGCTTGTTAAAACGGATCGGAATGGAAAGCTTCGAGATGGGTACAGTTTAAACCAATGCTGTTAAACAGTTCGGTAATTTCTTTTGTCCAGTCTTTATTCGAATCTACCCGGAGAATCTTATCGTTATCCCACAAATCGATGTTCCATTTAATTTCTTTGAAGTAACGGTTCAACAGCGGACTAATTTTACTCAATTCACTATCGGTGAAGACATTTGTTTTGAAAACAGAGATCATAACGTAAGATTTTAGGTTTATTTTATGCTGTAGACGGATGACTTCAGGAATTACTTTAAATTTTTTGAAAATAATTAAGTTTTTTCTCAGCAGGAGGTTTATTAGGTTTTTCCCGCAGATTTAAGGAGATAATCGCAGATTTAATTTTAGTTTTTTCTGCGTGCATCTACGTTATCAGCGGGAGGCTTATTAGTTTTTCCTGCAGATTTAAGGAGATTTTATTATAGCTTGTGGAAGCCTAAAAACCTTCGTAAGAAATGACATTTAACAAGAAAATTAAAATATTTGTAAGGATTTAAGTTTTTCTCAGACTAAAGAATTAAGCATTACATTTATAATAGAAAACAATCCAAATGCAAAATGAAATAAGTAAAGATGTTGATCATAAGCGGTTTGTAGCCGAACCGCTTACCTGGGTAGTAAACTATGCCGACTATTTATACGCATTTGCGATGTCGCGGTTAAGGAATGAAGCGGTAGCCAAAGACCTGGTACAGGATACTTTTTTGGCTGCTTTGCAACGCTTGGATACTTTTGAAGGTAAAAGTCAGGAGAAAACATGGTTAACAGCAATCCTTAAAAACAAGATTGCCGATTTTTACCGTAAAAAATCTTCTGTGGCATTACGCGATTTAAAAATAAGCGATGCAGAAGGCGAACAGCACAATTTTTTTGACGCAGAAACAGGCCATTGGAATAAGGAACATAGCCCAGGGGCATTTGGATTGGAAGCAGAGGATCCGTTAATGATGAAAGAACTCCGTGCAATCTTAAACGATTGTATTGCCAAACTACCTGGGCTTTGGAGTGCTGTATTTTCGATGAAACATATGGATGACCTCGAGTCTGAATTGATCTGTACCGAGCTTAAACTTACTGCTGCCAATTTCTGGGTAATTATGCACCGTACAAAACTTAACCTGAGGGCCTGCCTTCAAAAAAACTGGAACTGATATGACCAATGCACTTAAAAATATAATATACAATTGTAATCAGGCTACTTTTTTGATTGAAAAAAAAATGGCCGGAAAAATTTCTGCCGCACAAACTTTACAATTGAAGGTTCATTTAGCAGGTTGTTCTGTTTGTAAGCTATATATGCAACAGAGTTTGCTAATTAACAGGTTATTTTCCAGCTTTTCTGCAGCTGATTTTAAACTTGATGAAGCTTTTAAAATAAGCCTGACTAAAAAAATAGAGAGAGAAATAAATAAAAATTAATTTTTGTTGTAAGGTATTCCATTATTCTTCGACAAAGGTTTAAAAACAATTAAAATATCAGTAAAACGCTAAAGCATTAAAAACATGAAAAGAATTATCCTATCCCTGGCGCTGGTTGGTACACTGTGTTTACAGGTAAAGGCACAAAAAGGGTTAGCAGTAGGCTCAAAAGCTCCTGTATTTACCGGAACAGACCAAAACGGCAAAGAAGTGAGCCTAAAAAATGCACTTAAAACGCATCGGGCTGTTGTATTGTTTTTCTACCGCGGACAATGGTGCCCATATTGTAATAAACACATTAAGGAACTTCAGGATTCACTGCAATTGCTTACCGCTAAGGATGCTTATGTAATTGGTGTTACCCCCGAAACAAAAGAAAACATTGATAAAACCATAAAAAAAACAAGTGCTGGGTTTTCTATCGTGCAGGATCAGGATGATAGTATTATGAAGGCTTATGGTGTAAACTTTATGATGGATGAAGCCACTTTTACAAAATATAAGGGTTATGGCATCAACCTGGAAACCAACAATGGCAATAACAGGCACACACTTCCGGTACCGGCAACTTATATAATCGATAAATCAGGAAAGATTAAATATATTCATTTTGATCCCGATTATAAGAAAAGAGCCTCTGTAAAGCTTTTGCTGAGCCAGCTTTAATTAATATTTAGTTTTTGAATGCTCTTATCAATCATCTTTTTATCGGCTTCGGTAACCGCTAAATCTGTCGCAGTTTTAAAATGCTTTAACGCCTTTTCGTTATCGATACCACTATACAGATTGCCCAGTAGCGAAAAATAAAGGTGGTTATCGTTGAGTTCCAGTTTTTCTGCTTCTGCTATTGCAGCGGTTTTTCCATTGGTTTTGGCCAAAGCAAAAGTACGGTTCATGGCTATAATGGGCGAATATTCGAGAATGAGCAGCTGGTTGTACAATTGCAAAATGTTTTCCCATTTTTCAGCACTGTCCGCTTTATGCGTGTGCCAGTAGGCTATAGCCGCCTCTAAATGGTATTTACTCAGCGTATTACCTGTTGAGGCCCGGTTGAGGTAATAAATGCCCTGATCAATTAACTCCCGGTTCCATAATTTTTCGTCTTGTTCCTCGTATAAAACAGGAGTGCCGTCAGCATCCGTACGGGCATCGAACCTGGAAGCATGGAAACACATGAGTGCAAATAAAGCATTAGCTGCCGGTAAATCGGTAATGGTATTGCTGATGAGCAGGTGATTTAACCGCATGGCCTCGGCACAAACATCTTTGCGTAGCGTAGCATCGTTTGATACGGAATAATAACCTTCTGAGAAAAGCAGATACAGCGTGGTGAGCACAGTTTCGAGTCTTTGGTTAATGGCTGTAACTTTGGGCTGTTCGATTTTGATACCCGCTTCTTTGAGCTTTTCTTTCGCCCGTTTTAATCTTTTGTAAATGGTATCCTTACCGGTCAAAAATCCATCGGCAATTTCCTGTACCCCAAAACCACACAGCAGGCTTAATGCCAGCGCAATCTGGGCTTCTTTCGAAATTTCCGGATCACAAATGGTAAACATCATGGCCAGCTGACTATCGTTGATGTTTTTGTCAGATAAATCGAGCTCGATTTCTGTTTCTTTTTCTGCTTCGATCTGGATTTGGTTAACCAACTTTTGTTCGAAAATAGCATGGTGCCGCAGGTAATTTTTGGTTTTGTTTTTAGCAACGGTATACAGCCAGGCAGTCGGATTTTCGGGGATGCCTTTCATGCTCCACGATTCGGTAGCGTTTAGAAAAGTGTCGCTCACAATATCTTCGGCAGTTTCGATATGTTCAATACCGAAGCGGTAACAGAGTACCGAAACGATTTTGCGGTACTCTGTTCTGAATAAATGTGGTATCAGTGCGCTTTCTTCCATTTACGGCTAAAGATAAGCTTTTTGGTTATGCAGTTGGGGTAACAGCCATTCTGATTTCGACATTACCACCTAATTTTAGAATCGGGCAACCTTTGGCAATTTCTGCTGCTTCATCATAGTCTTTGGCTCTGATTAACACCAAACCGCCAATAGATTCTTTAATTTCGGCATAAGGACCGTTTATTACATTTTTATCGGCATGCACTACGCGGCCTTCCAGATCCCAGCGTTGCAGGGGCCTAACCAGTTTATCTTGTGCAGCGATGCCACCAAACCAGTCTTGCCATTGTTTAATCGAATCCTGAAGCATCTCAGGTGAGGGCTGATCTTCGTGGGTAAAGGCCCTGCGGAAGATCAATAAAAATTCGTTCATCTTATTGCTTTTAAAGGTTAATTATCTTGTTTCGCGCAGAGGTCGGTGGGGACACCAACCTCTAAGACTAATACTTTTGAATGAAAGAAAAGATGTTATGCTGAACATTCTCTTATCCAATCATTTCTCTTATCCAAACATACCAACTTTATAGCTACCTACTGCATTTGGAAAAGCAAGATTTAAGCGGTTCCAGGTGTTGATGTTGGTTACCAAAAGGGTAAGTTCAATCATTTCTAACTCTGAAAAATGTGCAGTAGCTTCCTGATAAACTTCGTCGGTAACGTGTGCAGCAGTAACGGCTTCGGCCCAGGCCAGTGCAGCTCTTTCGCGATCAGTATAATACGGCGTTTCTCTCCAGGCGCTCAATCCGTAAAGGCGTTGTTCGGTTTCGCCGTTGGCACGGGCATCCTTCGAGTGCATATCCAGACAGTAAGCGCAGGCATTAATTTGCGATACACGGAAATCAACCAGCTCGATAATGGTAGGGCCGATTGATGATTTTTTTAATTGCTGTCCCATTGCGAATAATGGTTTTAATGCGCTCATTCCTTGTTCGAATAAATTAATTCTCTTTTCCATTTTGTTTTAATTTTGATTGTTAAAACCTAATGACACGCGAACGCTGGAAATTGGACAGATTTTGAAAATTTTTTGAAAGAAAATTTTGAAATTTATTTAAAATATTGATTATAAGATAATTACATTTGTATGTTTGGCTTCTTTCTATTGGATTTTAACCCTAATCTTCAGCAAAGAGCCGGTTAAAATGATTTTCGAGGTGATTGCGCATGGCATTGCGGAAAAGCTCAGGCGATCCGTTTTCCAGAATATCAACCAGGCCTTTGTGCGATACGAACTTATGCAGCTGGCCCTGTTTTTTGAGTAAGCCGCTGTTGTGCACAAAATCAAATATAGGCAACAGCATGCTCTGGAATTTTCTCAGTGTCTCATTCCCGGTAATATCGTACAGTTTACCATGAAAAGCAATTTCGTGTTCGATATTAAATAAATGATCCTGAGATGCTTCGGGTTCGTTATCAACTATCGTTCTCAGTTCTTTTAAATCCTCGTCTGTAATGCGCTGGAATAAAAAGTCGGCCATCCCGATTTCTAGCACCAGCCTGATTTCGAAGATCTCTTTCAAGGTACCCTGATCCAGAATGTGTGGATTCATGCTTTTAGAGAGGATTCCAAACAAATCCGGACTGGTTATAACGGCGCCTTTCTTCTTTTTCGATTCAATCAGGCCCATCATACGTAAACGGAGCATAGCTTCTCTAACAACCGTCCGGCTTACGCCCAGTGCAGCACAAAGTTCGAGCTCCGTAGGGATGCTATCACCAACCTTTAGCTTTCGTTCCTGCAAAAGCTGAACAAGCTTATCTTCTACACGATCGACCAACGAACTGGTATCCACTTGTTTAAAATCACTGATGCTATCCATTATTATGTATAATTTATTTTTATTCCAAAAACGGCTTTTAAGGCTGCTTAAAGCGCAAATATAAAGCTAAGTACTTAAAATATAGTTGAGAATAAGCAGAAATTATTTGCAATTAAATAAAATAAATCGGTACTTAGTATTATTATGTATAACATAATACAAATAAAGATAACCAAATTATGAAAGAAACTTACTTCAAACTCATCAGGCTTAGCTTGCCCATGTTGCTACTCTTTGCAACGATTTCGGCATTTGCCCAGCAAACCATTACCGGTAAGGTTACCGACGCCAGCGGGCAGGGGATTCCGAGCGTTACGGTAATGATTAAAGGAACTAAAAACGGAACTTCAACAAGTCCGGCGGGCGCATACAGCATCAAAGCCAATAAAGGCGATGTGCTGGTTTTCAGTTTTACAGGCTACTTAAGTCAGGAAATCAGTATTCAGGAACAAAGCAGCATTAACATTAAGCTTTTAGAAGATAGTAAAGGCCTTGATGAGGTAGTTGTAGTGGGCTATGGTACGCAAAACCGCCGCAGTGTAACCAACTCTATTGCTAAACTGGATAAAGAGGTACTGGCCAATACGCCACGTTCAAATGCGGCTTCGGCATTACAGGGTACCGTACCGGGTTTGCAGGTGGTTACCGCATCTGGTCAGCCAGGAGCTGCGCCTGCTATTTTATTGCGTGGCGGTGCATCTATTAACAGTCCGGGCGCACCACTGGTAATTGTAGATGGAGTAATCCGTTCGTTGAGTGATATTTCTTCGGAGAATATCGAATCGATAGAAACCTTAAAAGATGCTTCTGCAACAGCCATTTATGGCGCAAGAGCCAATAATGGGGTGATTTTAGTAACCACCAAAACCGGTAAATCAGGCAGTTCGCAAATTGCCTATAAATTTACGGGCGGCTACAACCAGGAGCGTAAAGGCTATAACTACATGGGGGCGGGCGATTACATTTATTATACCCGTTTAGGTTATTTAAATGCAGGCCGCACCCTGGCACAAGCCAATGCATCGCGCGGTTTAGGCCTTTCTACCAATGCTGCAGATCTGGCCAGTTTTGATATCAGAACTTACATTCCAGGTACTACCGTGCTGCCTGATGGCTGGCAAGTGCTAAACGACCCTTATGGCGGACAGATTATGTACAAAGACCATGGCGGAGAAGTTGAAGACCTTGTTTTTCAGAACACTTACACCAAAGATCATTACGTGAGTGCAAGTGGTGGTAACGATAAAGGCAAATATTTTGCAGCTTTCGATGCTTTTAACGAAGATGGGGTAATTGTGGGTTCTAAATACAAACGCTATACAGGCGATATTAATGGTTCGTATAAAATTAAGCCGAATCTGGAAATCAGTTCAGGTGTAACGCTCTCTACTTCATCACAACTGGGTACCATTGGCGGTGAGGTGAATACTTTATACCGGAGTTTGGCCATCTGGCCAACTTTTAATCCTTGGATTGACGAAGCTAAAACCGTGGCAAACCCCGGCAATAGCGCCAGTGATGGTAACCCTTTATATTGGTTGGGACGTTTAGACCGCTCGAACGAAGTAAACCGCGTGGTAGCCAATGCCGCCGTGAAATGGGATATTATTCCCGGACTTTACTTTAAAGCAACCGGAAACGCTTACTTGTTTGAAACCCTCGATCAGTCGTTTCAAAAATCGACACAAACCTACGCACAGATTTTTGCTAATTCAGGAAGCAGCACTACCAGGACTTCGAGCAGTACTTTTGGCCGCGATTTCCAGACACAATACAATGGAATATTGAACTACACCAAAAGCTTTGGCAAACACAATTTTAATGTAATGGGTGGAGGCGAGTATTTCGATGTAAAATCTTACGGTTCGCAGGTACTGGGACAAAATGCACCTACCGATGATATTCCTACGGCCAATGCCTCAACTACTTTTGCCGCTGGAAACAATTATACAACCCGTACCGAATATAAAATTCAATCTGCATTTGGCCGTTTTGCTTACGATTTCGATCAGAAATACCTTTTCACAGCAGTATTCAGGATGGATGGAGCTTCAAGTTTGGTCAAAGACAACAGAAATGGTTTCTTCCCGGGTATTTCGGCCGGCTGGAATGTACACCGTGAAGCTTTTTTCAAAAATTCAAAAATCAGTCAGGTAATTTCGAGCCTGAAACCAAGAATCAGCTACGGACAGAATGGAAATATTGCAGGTTTAGGCCGTTACGAAACACAAGGGGTGTACAGCTTGCAGGGAAATTATAACGGAAGTGCAGGATTTTTAAACACCGGTATTATCAATAGTGATTTGCGTTGGGAAAAAAGTAAAACCACCGATTTAGGTTTGGATATGGGTTTACTAAATGATCGCATTACCGTAATTTTTGATTATTATAACCGCAAAACAAGCGATTTGTTGACCAATTTAGACTTGCCAAGTTATACCGGTTTCTCTAGTTTTAGGACGAATTTAGGTACTTTTCAGAATAAGGGTGTTGAGATTGGGGTAGATGCACGGATCATCAGCAAAGGCGATTTGAAATTAAATGCTGGTGCCAATGCCTCTTTTGTTAAAAATAAAATCTTACAACTGCCATTTAACGGCAACGCCAATAACAGACAAGGTGGATTACAGATTTACGATCCGGCAGTAGGCCAGGTAGTTTGGGTAGGTGGTTTACAGGAAGGTCAGCCATTAGGCAATATTTATGGTTACCGTCAGGTTTCCATATTTAAAGATGCTGCCGAGATTGCCGCTGTTGCAGGTAACCGAACCGATGCCATTGCAGGCATTACCGGCCCTAATTTGCCGGCCGGAACCAACGGAAGAATTACCCCGGGCGATGTAAACTGGGAAGATGTAAACGGCGATAACATTATCGATACGCGTGATCAGGTGTATTTGGGCAATATTTATCCAAAATGGACAGGTGGATTTAACTTCAATGCCAGTTATAAAGGCTTTGGTTTATACAACAGATGGGATTTTGCATTGGGCCATACCATTTACAACGATTTGGTAGCGCGTACGCTGGGTAATTATCAGGGTACTTTTAATTATATCGATTTGCAGGCGCAAGCCTGGTCGCCAACCAACACCGATACCGATATTCCAAAAGTTTATTATGCCGATCAGGTTGCCGGTTCGAAACAAAATTATACCCGTGCAAACAATGGTAACGCTGTGTTAAATGGTAACAATTCACGTTTTTACGAAAAAGGCGATTACCTGTGCCTGAGAGAAGTTACCCTTTCTTACGATTTACCAAAAGGATTGCTGCAGAAATCGAAATTCTTTAACAATGCCAAAATTTATGTAACAGGCAGCAATTTGTTGTACATCACTAAATTTTCTGGCCCATCGCCAGAGCCACCGGTATCAGGCGGAACAATTACCGGCATATATTCGGGAACCTACCCAACTCCGAGAACATTTATTATGGGCGTACAACTTGGGTTTTAAAAATAATTAAGGATAGACATGAAAAAGATATTTAGAAATATAGGATTAGTAATTGGCCTGTTCGGATTAACCTTAAGTGGGTGTAAAAACGGATTAGACCTGAGTCCGGTAAGCAGTTTAAGCGATGCCAGTTACTGGCAAACTGCCGATCAGTTTGATGCTTTTGTAAATGGCGTTTATGCCAGGTTCAGGGGGCACAATTCAAGTTTTCAGTATTTGGGTGAGCTGCGGTCTGATATTTTTGGTACCGATCCGGGATCTACAGCCACCTTTACCGGCGAGGCAACCCAGGGTTTAGAGCGCATGTGGCTACAAACTTTAGATGGCGATAATGCGGGGGTAAGTGCTTTTGGTGGTTTTTACAGCAATATTAACCAGATCAATCTGCTCATCCAGAAATTAAATACAACCAGCATTTTAGCCGATGCAAAAAAGAAAAACTACCTGGCCATGGCTTATGGTTTGCGGGCTTTTTATTACTTCCAGATGTACCGGAGCTGGGGAAAGGTGATTATACAAACCGAACCAACCACCACTGTTGATGTTGCCAACCTCGCCAAACCCGCTTCCAGCGAAGCCGAGGTAATGGCATTGATTAAGGCCGATATCGACCTTTCGAACAACAATTTCGGAACAAGCTATGCTTTTGATAGCAAAAACAAAAAAGGATTCTGGTCTAAAGCCGCTACTCAAATGCTCAAGGCAGAAGTTTACCTATGGAATGCACACCGCAGTGGAGGCAATGCCGATGCTACCGTGGCTAAAACAGCTTTAACTGAAATTCAAAGCAATGTTACCGCCTCTTTATTGCCTAACTATGCCGATGTTTTTTCAACCACGAATAAGGATAATAATGAAATCATCTTCGCTTCGAAAAATAAGCTCGATGAAGCAACTTTAGGTTTTATTGGCAACTTTGTGCCTCAAACCGGGCTGATTGTTAACTTTTACGATTCGCTGGCTAACCGCAAATTTGATGTAGCTACCGATAATTATGGAGGATTGTTGCGGGCACCGACTAAAATTGCAACTTACCGCAAATTCAGTAATCTTGATGTTCGAAAAAATATCAGCATCCAGGCGGCCTACGCTAAAAATACAGCAGGTGCTTATACCATTGCAGGTGCTTTCCTTAAAAAATACCTGGGCGAACAAAATGCAGGAAACAGAATTTATACCAACGATTACGTAATTTACAGATATGCAGATTTGTTGCTTTTACTGGCCGAAGCCAAGGTAATGCTGGGCGAAAACCCTGCAGCGGAAATTAACCTGGTAAGGGCAAGGGGTTATGCTGCAAATTACAACGTGGCTACTTTGGGCTATCCGAATCAAACGATAGACAGTAATCCGAACGAAGCCATTTTAAAAGAACGTTTTCTGGAATTTGTAGGCGAGGGCAAGCGCTGGTACGATTTAAGGCGTATGGGCGACACTTATGTTTACGAATATACACCAGTTACAGCGGCAACAGCTTATAAATTGTTATGGCCATTAGACCGCGGTACATTAACCAATAACAGGGCGCTTAACCAAAATCCCGGCTATCCTGTATTTTAAAACATTGCTGGTATGCACTTGGGGTGCATACCGGCACTTAAATTAATTATTACCAATATATCATATGCAAAACATTAAATTAGAAGGTCTTATAGCAGCTCCTTTTACCCCCTTTCATGCTAACGGCGGATTAAACCTGGAAGCCATTCCGAAATACTATCAATTTCTGAAAAAAAATGGTGTTACAGGAGCCTTTATCTGTGGATCAACAGGCGAGGGAGTTTCCTTAACCAAAGAAGAAAAAATGGAGGTTGCTGCAGCATGGGGCAAGGCAACGGCGCAGGATGCTGATTTTAAAGTAATGACTTTATTAGGGGGAACCTGTCTGGCCGACTGTAAATCGCTGGCTAAACATGCTCATGAAGTAGGGTTATACGGGGTTTCCTTTACCGCACCTTCTTACTTCAAACCGGGTAATGTTGCTGTTTTAGCTGAAATGTGTGCCGAAATTGCAGCCGAAGTTCCCGATATGCCCTTTTATTACTACCATATTCCAGTATTAACCGGTGCAAATCTCAATATGATTGATTTGCTGGCCGCTGTAGATGGTAAGATCACCAATTTTGCCGGTGTAAAATACACCCACGAAGATTTTATGGATTTCCTTTCATGCATGAATTTTAATGGCGGTAAATACGATATGCTGTGGGGCCGCGACGAAAATATGCTTTCGGCATTGGTTTTAGGCACAAAAGGGGCTGTAGGCAGTACCTTTAATTACCTTACGCCATTATATAAACAGTTAATTGATGCTTTTGAACAGAACGATCTGAAAACTGCAGCCACACTTCAGCAAAAATCCATAGATTTTATCCGTTTACTGGGTAAATATGGCGGCATTGCGACAGGTAAAGCTTATATGAAACTCGTAGATATGGATTGTGGCGAATTCAGGCTACCTGTAAAAAATATGGACCAACAGCAATTTGAAGAATTTAAAAGCGAGGTTGAAAGTTTAGACTTTGCTGCTTTCAGGTCTGCACATTAAACAAATTAACAGAAAAGGTTTAAAGGTAAAGTGCATCGCCTTAATTATCGTTGGGCAATGGTTATCTTTATTTAAATCCCGATTCGCATTAATGAAAAAACTCTTTTTATACCTTATTTTCTTGCTCACCGCTATTTCATTTTCAAAATTACAGGCGCAGCAGCATATTCAAACCATAGGTTGGAATGTGGTAGCTAAAATTCCGCCTGCGCCAATGCAGAGCCAGTCAATTGGTTTGGCCGGCGCCATTACAGGTATTCACCAGCATTTACTTTTTATTGCCGGGGGGACAAATTTTCCCGATAAAATGCCTTGGGAAGGCGGTAAAAAGAAATATTACAATGATATTTTTATCTATCGTAAAATGGCACGTGGATTAGCCTTAAGGCCCTATCAAGCCAAATTACCTTTCAATCTTGCTTATGCGGCAGTATGCAGCATACCCGCTGGAATTGTTATCGCTGGTGGCGAAAATGAAACCGGTTTAAGCCCAAAAGCTTTTATCATGCAGTGGGAAAACGGCAAGATAACCTTTAATTCGCTTCCCGATTTACCAGAAGGCCTAACCAATGCTGCTTTAACCCTGGTGGGCGATATTTTGTACCTGGCAGGAGGCGAAACAACCGGTGGGGCCACCGATCAGTTTTTAACGCTCGATTTGAAAAATACAGCAGCAGGCTGGAAAAGACTAATTAACCTGCCTCAACCCGTTTCGCATACGGTATTGTTAACTGCAGGAACGAAAATTTTTGTTATCGGTGGCCGGAAAGGCAATTCGGGCGATACCAGTACCATTTATAAAAATGTATGGATGTTTGATGTCAAAGATCCTGTTTGGAAGGCCAAAACATCTTTGCCAGTCCCATTGTCTGCAGCTTGTGGTGTTGGTGCTCAACAGGAATTGCTGGTATTTAGTGGCGATGAGGGCAAAACTTTCCATCAGGTAGAAAGGCTGATCGGGGAAATAAACCGCGAGAAGGATGAAGAAAGAAAAGCAAAACTGAACCAAAGTAAAGCGGTTATTCAGGCTGCACACCCTGGTTTTAGTCGTAAAGTATTGAAGTATGATATTGCACGCAATGTCTGGACAGTAATCCCGGGCACAATGCCTTACGGAACGGTTACCACCAAGGCCGTGTGGTTCGAGAATGAAATTATTATTGCAGGAGGGGAAATTAAGGCGGGGGTACGCACGCCTAAAATTCTATCGGGTAAAATAAAAACAACCAAATGAAAGAAACAAAAAGATATGCATGGGTAGTGGTTGGTTTACTTTGGTTTGTGGCCCTGCTCAATTACATGGACCGCCAGATGCTCTCTACCATGCGGCCAGCCATGCAGCTGGATATTGCGGACCTGCAATCGGCCACTAATTTTGGCTATTTAATGGCCATTTTTCTGTGGATTTATGGTTTTATGAGCCCCATATCGGGCATTATTGCCGACAAATTGAACCGCAAATGGCTTATTGTGGGGAGTTTGCTCGTATGGTCGGCGGTTACTTTTTTAATGGGCTATGCTACTACTTTTAACCAGATTTACTGGTTAAGGGCTTTAATGGGAGTAAGCGAAGCATTATATATTCCTGCTGGTTTATCGCTCATTGCCGATTACCACAGCTCCAAAACAAGGTCGGTAGCTATTGGTATCCACATGACGGGTTTATACATGGGGCAGGCCCTGGGCGGTTTTGGTGCAACCATTGCTTCGAAATTTTCGTGGCAGGCCACTTTCCATTCCTTTGGCCTGGTAGGTATTGTTTACGCACTCGTGTTGGTTTTCTTCTTACAGGAGAAAAAGGCTTCAGTCGTGCAGGAAAGTGAAAGTATTCGGGTAAAGCCAAATCTTTTTAAAGGCCTGGCACTGCTTTTTAGCAACATTTCTTTTTGGGTAATCCTCATTTACTTTGCCATTCCAAGTTTGCCGGGTTGGGCAACCAAAAACTGGTTACCTACTTTATTTGCCAATAACCTGAAAATAGATATGGCGCAGGCCGGGCCAATTTCGACCATTACCATTGCCGCATCCTCATTTTTGGGGGTAATTTTTGGCGGAATTTTGTCAGACAGGTGGGTGCAGAAAAATATTAAAGGCCGCATTTATACCAGTGCTATTGGTTTAGCCTTAACCATTCCATCGCTATTGTTAATTGGTTTTGGCCACTCCTTGTTTAATATCATTGGGGCTGCATTTTGCTTTGGTTTCGGTTTTGGTATGTTCGATGCCAACAATATGCCCATACTCTGTCAGTTTGTTTCTGCCAAATACCGGGCTACAGCTTATGGTATTATGAATATGACTGGTGTATTTGCCGGCGCTTTTATTACCGATTTCCTGGGTAAATCGACCGATTCGGGCAGTTTGGGTAAAGATTTTGCCATGCTCTCAGTTATTGTACTGATTGCTTTACTGGTTCAGCTCTATTTTTTGCGACCAAAGTTTAATGATTTTGAAGATGCTTAATTCAACAAAAATGATGATGAAATTGATTAAAAATAAAATACAGTTTGGATTATTAGTCCTGCTTACACTTTGTACACTCCATGCTTTTTCGCAAAAAGGTATCGAAATTAACTCCACAACGCAGGTTATTCCGGTTTTAAAAGGCATAGAAAGCAATCAGCTTTTGCGCTTAAGGATATATGTTCCGGCAGGAGCTGAAATCCCACTCAAAAAAATAACAGCAAAGCTCAATCCTGATGGAATAAAAGCCATCGAAAAGCTGGAATTGTATTTTACAGATGTAGAGCCGCTTTTTAACGAAAAAAATAAACTGCTTAGCCTTAATCCTTCAGCTGTAAATATCAGTTTCGATGTAAATCTTAACCTGAAACCGGGGGTTCATTACCTTTGGTTTACCGCTAAACTTAAGGCAGATGCCGATATCGATTCGAAAATTGAATTTCATGTTAACCAGCTGGAAGATGCCCAGGCAAAAGTTTATCGTGTTGCGGAAGAAGGTGCAGGATATGTGAAAAGATTAGGCGTAGCGGTTAAAAAAGCCGGCGATGATGGCGTGAATACTTTCCGCATTCCGGGAATGGCTACTACTGATAAAGGTACTTTAATTACCGTTTACGATATCCGCTATAAAAATTCGGGCGATTTACCTGGCAATATTGATGTAGGAACAAGCCGCAGTACCGATGGAGGGCGCACCTGGCAAGCCACAAAAGTAATTATGGATATGGGCGAACCCAATGAAAATAACGGTGTAGGCGATCCGGCTGTGCTTTTCGACCCCATTACTAAAAAAATATGGGTAGCTGCCTTGTGGAGCAAAGGAAACCGCTCGATTGCAGGCTCTAAACCCGGTTTGTCAGAAGACGTTACCGGACAGCTGGTATTGGTAAGCAGTGATGATGACGGCCTCACCTGGTCGGCGCCTAAAAGCATTACAGCGGGAACCAAAGATCCGGCCTGGAATCTGTTTTTTAACGGCCCCGGCAGTGGTATCGCCATGGCTGATGGTAAGCTGGTATTTGCCGCCCAATATTGGGATGAGCATGCCATGCCTTATTCTACTTTGGTGTACAGCGCCGATCATGGTAAAACCTGGAAAACTGAAGACGGGCCTAAAGCCAATACCACCGAGAGTCAGCTAATCGAAACTACACCCGGTGTGCTGATGTTAAACATGCGCGATAACCGCGGGAGTTTTAGAAGTGTAGCCACCACAAACGATATGGGTAAAACCTGGCTCGAGCATCCTACCTCTTACCGAACCTTAGCCGATCCGGTGTGCATGGCCAGTTTCATTAAAGCAAGTGTAAATGTTAAAGGAAAGCAAAAAGAGGTGGTATTTTTCGGCAATGATAATGCACAAACTGCCCGCTACAATTTAACCATTAAAGCCAGTTTAGACCTGTGCGAAAGCTGGGATGCTAAAAACCAGTTGCTTATTGACGAACGAAAATTTTATGGCTATTCTTCGCTGACTAAAATCGACGATAAAACCATTGGCTTCTTTTACGAAGGGGTGAGGGATCTGTATTTTGTCCGCATTCCGGTGAGCGAAATTATCAGGTAAATCAATCATGAAGATTTTTTGGAGCTTAATTTTGCTGGCTTTTTTAGGCCAAACCAAAGGCTACGGACAAAAAATAAAAGTGGCTTGTATCGGCAATTCGGTCACCGCAGGTTATTTGTTGGCCCAGCCCGAAAAACAAGCTTATCCGGCTCAATTGCAACAGCTTTTAGGCGATGGTTATCAGGTAGGTAATTTCGGACACAGCGGAGCAACCTTACTAAAAAAAGGCCACAATCCTTATTTTAAAACAATAGAATTTCGTGAAGCGCTGAATTTTGGGGCAGATATTGCCATCATTCATTTGGGTTTAAATGATACCGATCCGCGCAACTGGCCAAATTATAAAGATCAATTTCAGGCCGATTATCAATGGTTAATTGATACCTTAAAACAGCAAAACCCGAAGCTTAAAGTGTATGTCTGTAAGCTTACTCCAATTTTTAGCGGCCACCCCAGGTTTAAATCGGGTACACGCGACTGGTACTGGCAGGTGCAGGAAAAGATTCTATCCGTAGCCAAAGTCAATAAGCTGGTGCCGGTTGATCTGAATACACCTTTACACAATCGTCCGGAGCTTTTTGCCGATAATCTACATCCCGATAGTACAGGTGCGGCAATAATTGCCAAAACAATCTACCGTGCCATAACGGGTAATTTTGGTGGCTTTCAACCAGACAGGCTGTTTAGCAGCAATATGGTATTGCAACGCGATAAAAATATCCCCGTTTATGGTACTGCCAATGCAGGTGAGGAAATAACGGTCAGTTTTAACGGGAAAACCAGCCGCACAGTTACCGGTGCCGATGGAAAGTGGAAGGTTGTTTTTCCTCCCATGCGATATGGAGGTCCTTACCAGATGAAGATCAGTGGACCAGATAGCAGTCTTGTGCTTAAAAATATCCTCATTGGCGATGTCTGGCTTTGCTCAGGGCAATCGAATATGGCCTTCCCGTTAAAATCATCAGCTGCAGGCACTGCTACTTTACAGCATTTAAACACCAAAATGCCCCTCAGGCTCTTAAAATTTAAGCTTTTGGCCGAAACCGATAACACTGCCTGGGATAAAACAACATTGGCTCAGCTCAATCAGCTTAACTATTTTTCGGGTACCTGGCAAAATCTGAGTGGCGATGCTGCCGCAGATTTTTCAGCCGTAGCTTATTACTTTGGTGAAAAACTAGCCAGGGATGAAAACATTCCCATTGGCTTAATTGAGCTGGCTGTAGGTGGTTCGCCACTCGAATCGTGGCTCGATAGAAGGACTATGGAGCAAGATAATTTACTGGTAGATATGCTGGATAATTGGCGCAAATCAGACTTTTTGCAAGATTGGGTACGCGAAAGAGCCGGTGTAAACCTAAAAAATGCGGTTAATCCAAAGCAAAGACATCCTTATGCACCTGCTTACAATTATGAGGCCGGCGTAGCAGCTATTACGGCATTCCCAATTAAAGGTGTAATCTGGTACCATGGCGAAAGTAATGCGCACAATGTCGAGCTTTTTAGTCATGAGTTTCCTTTGTTGGTTAAAAGCTGGCGGATAAAGTGGAACGATAATTTTCCTTTTTACTACGTACAGCTGTCGGCCATTGACAGGCCATCATGGCCTTATTTTAGAGATGCACAACGAAAATTACAAGCCGTTATTCCCAATTCGGGCATGGCAGTAAGTTCCGACCTTGGCGACTCACTAAACGTGCATCCCATACACAAAAAAGAAATCGGCGAACGGTTGGCTTTGCTGGCACTTAAAAATACCTATCATCAGAATGTAGTGGCCAGCGGCCCCATAGCTTTGAAAGCAGCGAAGGTTAAAAATACCATTGTGATCAAATTTATCAGTGCTCAGAAGCTTAAAACTACCGGGGCAAGCGTATTAACAGGATTCGAACTGGAGGACATTACCGGTGCGCATTTTCTAGTTAAAGCCAGCATTATTCAAAACAAGGTGCACATTTATATTCCACCAGGCAAAACCATAAGCCGGGTTTTGTATGCCTGGCAGCCTTTTACAAGGGCCAATTTAATTAACGAAGCAGGATTACCCGCTTCTACATTTTCCATTTCTATACCCAACTAACATGAGTTATACTTCAAAAGATTTGCAGGAACTAGCCGTATTTTACCAAAACCAGTTGCTTCAAAATACCGTTCCATTTTGGTTTCCAAGATCGATTGATCAGGAACATGGTGGGTATTTGTTTATGCGCGATGCTGATGGCAGTCTGATCGACGATGATAAGGCTGTTTGGATTCAGGGGCGCGCGGCCTGGCTGTTATCGACACTTTACAACACCATTGAACCCAAACAAGAATGGCTCGATGCCGCAAAATCGGGTATTGATTTTTTGAACCAGCATTGTTTTGATACCGATGGGCAGATGTTTTTCCATGTAACGAGGGAAGGGAAGCCTATCCGCAAAAGGCGTTACTATTTTTCTGAAACTTTTGCTGTGATTGCGAATGCCGCCTATGCAAAAGCCAGCGGCGACGAAACAGCAGCTGCAAAAGCCAGGTATTTGTTTGGAAAATGTATTGAATATGCTACCCAACCCGGTTTACTCCCTCCGAAATTTACCGATACCCGGCCTGCTAAAGGAATCGGCGTACCTATGATTATGATGAATACCGCGCAGCAGCTGCGCGAAACCATTGGCGATCCGCGCTGTGACGAATGGATTGCGAAGTGGATTGAGGAGATTAAAAATGATTTTGTTAAAGATGATATTCAGTGTGTAATGGAGCAGGTGGCGCCCAATGGTGCTATCATCGACCATATTGATGGTCGCACGCTAAACCCCGGTCATGCCATTGAAGGAGCCTGGTTCATTTTGCACGAAGCCAAATACCGCAATAACGATCCTGAACTGATTAAGCTGGGCTGTAAAATGCTCGATTACATGTGGGAAAGGGGCTGGGATGAGCAGTATGGTGGTATCCTGTATTTCAGGGATGTATACGGTAAGCCTGTGCAGGAATACTGGCAGGACATGAAATTCTGGTGGCCGCAAAATGAAACCATTATCGCCACGTTACTGGCCTATACTTTAACCGGCGACGAGAAATATGCACGCTGGCACAAAATGATCCACAATTATGCTTACAGCAAATTTCACGATCCTGATCATGGCGAATGGTTTGGCTACCTGCACCGTGATGGCACTGTTGCCCAAACAGCCAAAGGCAACCTGTTTAAGGGGCCTTTTCACCTGCCCAGGCAAGAGTGGTACTGTGCACAACTGTTAAGCCGTTTGGACGATTAAATCCGTTCAGGAGGCCGCATGCAAATCGGCAACCAAAAACTTTGTGCTAATTCTGCTCATGGTTTCCAAACGTATGCCTAAATAACTGGCCAGGTAGCGTTTGGGAACCTTATCAAAAGCTAATCCATTGGCTTCGAGCTTACGGTACCTTTTCGATGCATTCGGGATCCGTGCCAGAATAGCCCTGTCAGATGCCGCATAATAATGCAATTCAAAAAGTTTTCTTCCAATCAGATTAGCTTCCGGATAATGCGAGTAAGCGGCTTCAATCAGGTTGTAAGGGATACTGATTAAAACACAATCTTCAAGTGCCTGTAAATATTCAATTGAGTGGTTATCATGGTCAAACGGATGGCGAATGGCGCCAATAATCTCGTTGCCGAAACTAAACCAGGTACTGATATCTTTTTTACCATCTTTAACAAAACCACGCACCAATCCGCTCACCAAAAAGTAAAGCGAAGTATTGTTGTCGATCGGTGAGAGTACATGTTTATACTTTTTTACATGAATTACCTTACAGTTTTTTTCGTAAGACGCTTTAAATTCACCCGATAGGGGATGAAACTTTTCCAGGTATTGAAAAAGCGGAAGCATAGAAGAATGAGTGCTCAGATATTGCATTTATTAAACCTGCTAAATAGAAAAATTAATGGGACAGCTTTTTTTGTGTAACCATAAACCTGCGCGCCTGGCAAGCGGGCTGATTTGTTTGGTTGACTATGCAAAGTTATCTGTGGATGGTAAAATCGTTGGCTAATTTAGGGCCATCGGCCTCTAACTATTCAGCCGTTAGACCAAAAACAGGCCGGAAAGGCACTTTTTAGCTCAATTCTTTGTTGAAATAGTTGGTAGGCATTACGCCCTTTTCTTTTTTAAAAGCGTTGTAAAAAGTGGCCAGACTTTTAAAGCCTGATTCGGATGCGATGGCTTCGATAGTTAACTTGTCGCTTTTTAAAGGATGTTGGATTAAAAAATGAGCGACCCTGTAGCCGTTAATCCAATCGCGAAAATTTTTACCAATCGTATTGTTGATGATAAAAGAGCAATGGTGAACAGGAATATTGAGTTTTGCCGCCAGATCGATAATCTGAAAATCGTGAAGCAAATAAAGCTGTTCCTCCTCCATTAATGTTGCCATGGCGTGGGAGAGTTCAGTTAGCTGTTCTTCGGATAAGTTTACTTTTTTTGCTGGTTTTGCCGGTTGTTCACCCTTTGTTATTTGTAAACCCAAACTTACAGCCCCTGTCGTGGGGGTATCAGATTCAACCTGTTCGGGCATATTTTTTTTATCCAGTTCTACCGATACCAGTAAATAACCATAAAAAATATGCGGCTTGTGCAAGGCGTATAATACCAGAAACAGCAGTAAAAAGCAATTGGTAATTACAAACGAGGATTGGGTATAGGGAATGTGTAATCCTCTTAAAACTACCGGTGTCAAACTCATTAACTGAAAAAATGTGGCCACACGCAGAAAGAAAACAATCCAGCGTTTACCCGGTTCGTCTCTTTTATCGGTTTTATCCATTTTCCGATAATAGTGCACCCAGGCAAGGCATAAATAAGTAAATACCAGAATGGGGCGTAAGGTGTAATGGAAATAATTTGGAAAGAGCCCTGTTTGAGTCTTAAGCGAAAAATAGCCATTATCTGCCAGCTGTTTCGGGATGGTGGCCCAGTCGAGCTCAGGCCAGCCCTGCCAGGGGAACACATGGATGAGTGCTAACAGTGCAGGAATAAAATGTAGCCACTGCCACTTTCGTAAACCAGTACTTCCATCAATAAAACCCGAAATATAAAGGTAAAAACAGGCCGGTGCAGCGTAGTAAAGCGGTGTGAATGCCTGAAAAACATATACCAATGTTACTGGTTTTTCGGCTGCAATGAGTGCAGAAATTAAAATCTGGCCAAAACGGGCAAAAAATAAAAGTGAAAGTAAAATATTGAGTGTTTTATTCCCTTTTTTAGCAAAAAACAGGTTTATAGCGAATAGAAGCAGAAAGAGACAACAGATGCCGACTAAAAGATTCAAAAACTGCATATTTTCAGCCAAGATAAAGCTTTGTTGGAAAATAGCGCTGTACGAATTTGTTTACAACCTTATCGGCTTGTTTTGTAAACGAAAAGCCGCAACGCCGATTCAAATTAAGGGTGTTATTGCTACAAATTACTCATTTGGGCGACTTATAATGATAAAAGTTGCATAGAAAAGAATAGGTGGCCAGGGATTGAAAATAAATGAGTACGCATAGTGGTTACATTTCGTGTATTAAAAAAGCATGCCCCCATATGTTGGACGTTTTTAACGGTTATAATTTTGCATTGATTAGGTTATATTTACAGGCAAATAGCCTTCAATTATTTAAAATGATCAAGAGAAGTTTAATTATAGCCTGTTTGTCGATTCTTTTTAGCGGATTAACTTTTGCGCAACGAAAATCCGGACAAAAGCCCAATATCGTTTTTATTATGGCCGATGATTTGGGTTATGGCGATGTAGGCGTTTACGGACAAAAGCTGATCCTGACACCCAATATCGATCAGTTGGCTAAGGAAGGGACTAGGTTTACCGATTTTTATGCCGGCGCTCCGGTTTGTTCACCATCAAGGGGTTCAATTCTTACCGGGCTAAATACCGGTCATGCTACCATCAGGGGCAATGCAACCGATCAGGGTGGTCTTCCGGGCAAAAAAGGAAAAAATGTGGTTTACCGGGCTAATCTTACTAAAAACGATTACACCATAGGCAACCTCATGCAGGATGCCGGATACAATACTGCGCTGGTTGGGAAATGGCATGTTGATGGCTACGATTCGCTGGCTACACCTTTGCAAAGGGGATTCGATCAGTTTTCGGGCTGGCTCGTCAACATACCGGCTACATACGCCAGTACCTATTGGCCCGACCATCGTTATGTAAATGGCAAACTCCAAACAATTGAAGCCAATATCAACGCCAGAAAGGGTTATTACGAAACTAACATTTGTACCGACGAAGCATTGGCTTACCTGAAAACACAAAAAGACAATACAAAACCCTTCTTTTTGATGCTGAACTTCAACAATCCGCATTCGCCACTCGATGTTCCCGATCAGGCCATTTATAAAAATAAGAACTGGCCTGAGGATATGAAAACCTATGCCGCCATGGTTTATTACATGGATCAATCAGTAGGAAAGATAAAAGATTACCTCCTTAAAAGTGGATTATCTGAAAATACGATTGTCTTTTTTGCTTCCGATAACGGTCCGCGGTCAGAACCTACCAGTCAGCTCAAAGCTGTTTCGGAGTTTTTCGATTCGAACGGGCAACTAAAGGGCTATAAAAGAGATTTGTACGATGGCGGCATCCGCATTCCGTTTATTGCATGGGCACCTTTTATTAAAAATGCACCCAAAACGAGCAGTGTACCGGGATACTTCCCCGATATTATGCCCACATTTGCCGAAATTGCAGGTAAAACCAGTGGTTTTAAAACAGATGGCGCCAGTATTTATCCCGTAATTAAAGGGAGCAAGGCTAATGCAGACCGTTTTTTGTATTGGGAATTTTTTGAGCTAGGCTTTGAGCAAGCTGTGCGTTATGGCCAGTGGAAAGGTGTAAAAAGGCACCATAAACTGGAACTTTACGATTTGAAAACCGATATCGGCGAGACTAAAGATGTAGCTGCAGCCCACCCTGATTTGGTAAAGAAAATGGAAGATTACCTGTTAACTGCAAGAACGGAGTCGCCATATTGGACGGTTAAATAAAACAGCACTTAGAACTTGTCTTGTAGCATGCCAAAAAGGTTAGCTACAAGGCGATATTATGATCTCTTTTAAACGATAGCGGAGATAAACCTGCATGTTTTTTAAAGTACTTTCCGAAGAAGGAAGGATTACTGAAATGGAGCTCTTCGGCAATTTCCGAAATGTTCATTACATGCCCGGTAAGTAATAATTTGGCTTCTCTGATTACAAAATCATCTATATGCTCTCCGGCCGACCTTCCGGTAACCTGTTTAACTACCTGCGAAAGATGCCTTGGTGTAATGTGCAGGCAGTTGGCATAATAAATTACCCGTTTTTCTGCTTTAAAACGCTCCGATACCAACGATAAAAACCGGTTGGTAAGCTCTACCTTGCTGTTAATAGCCGCTTCAGGCAGTTTCTTTTGCTTCTCGTTTAGTAAAAAGATATCGTAAACAATAGATAAAAAGCTATTGTGTATAATATCATCAATGTGGCGGGTATGTTTAGAGATCGAAAGCCGGTTTTGAAGTGCCATCATATCAGCCAATACCTGCTCATATTCTGCTTTCGAAAGCGAAAACTTTAACAATTCGTTCCCGTTAAATATTTTATAGGTTTCGGCAATATTAAAGAATATCCCTTTCCGTGCCAGGTAGCTTTTATTAAAATGCGTAAAAATAACCGTAGCATCGGGTTCTTCTGGTATTTCGTAGATATGATCGGGCAGCATACATAAAATGTCGCGGGCGTTTAAAATATGCGCTACAAAATTGATCTTGATTTTCAGGCTCCCTTTTTTAACCATTAAAATCCCGAAATCGGTTGATCGGAAAGGTGATTTGGGGCACTCATTTCCACTGGCACTATTGTATATCGATACCATCAACTCAACACCTCTAAGGGTATCGGCGTGGCCCGATGACGATAGCTTTTTGCCTGGATGCAATTGTCCCATTCTGGTGTTAAATTATTGGTCTTATTAGTCGTTAAAATCGTTTAGGTTTTTGTGTTTCAAATTGTGCTTAAACGAGCCGGTTTTTCCTGGTTTCAAATGTATGTTTTGGACGATAATATTTTTTTATTTTTTAAAAATTTGACGAAATTTTGATTAAAAATCAATCGTTTGATTAATTTTTTAGATAATGTTTTAATGCTTTAATATGTTAAATATTAGTGTTTTGTGTTTGTTTTTGAAGCTTGTTAGGCCTTTTTTAGGTCGATTTTTGAATTTTACCTTTTTATTTAAAAAGTCAAATAGTAGAACGGTCAATTCATCTAAATGTCATATTCAACCGATCCACCTTTTTGACCAATATATCCCACTTTTCAACCTTTTTTTAGGTCAGATTCTGCGTTAAAATTGTGTTAACAAAACATCAGATAAAAGTGAAGGGCTACCGGCTTTTTGCTAATGGAATTGATGCGTTTGGTGTAAAATGATATGCTTCAAACAAGACAGAATAAAGCATTTGGCATGCGTAAAAAACTACAGGATAGAATTGCTTCATTTAAAGATGCAACACTTATAAAAGAAAAAGGATTGTACCCTTATTTCAGGTCAATTGAATCGGCTCAGGATACTGAGGTGGTGATAAATGGGAAAAAAGTACTGATGTTTGGCTCTAATTCTTATTTGGGGCTTACCAATCACCCAGAAATTAAAAAAGCTTCAAAAAATGCCATCGATAAGTATGGTACAGGTTGTGCGGGTTCACGTTTTTTAAACGGCTCACTCGATATTCACCTCGAACTTGAGCAACGCCTGGCAAATTATGTCGGAAAAGAAGCTGCAGTATTATTTAGTACCGGTTTTCAGGTAAATCTGGGCGTAATTTCCTGTCTGCTCGATCGCAACGATTACCTTATTCTGGATGAATACGATCATGCTTCAATTATCGATGGGAGCAGGCTTTCTTTTTCCAGAACGATAAAATACGCCCATAACGATATGGATGATTTGCGCAGTAAACTAAGCCGTTTACCAGCCGATTCTGCTAAGCTTATTGTTTCTGACGGTATTTTTAGCATGGAAGGCGATTTGGTTAATTTGCCCGAAATGGTCGAAATAGCCGACGAGTTTGGCGCCAATATCATGATGGATGATGCCCATAGTCTGGGTGTAATTGGTTTTAATGGGGCAGGTACCGCTTCGCATTTTAACCTGACCAATAAGGTAGACCTGATTATGGGAACTTTCAGTAAATCGCTGGCTTCGCTGGGTGGTTTTATTGCCGCCAATACCGAAACCATCGAATTTATTAAACATCGAGCCCGCTCGCTCATGTTTAGTGCAAGCATGCCACCTTCGGCTGTAGCCAGTGTTATTGCCGCACTCGATATTATAGAAAGGGAGCCCGAGCGTATTGATAAACTCTGGGCCAATACCAATTACGCCAAAAAACTTTTGCTGGATGCCGGATTTGATATCGGTCACAGCAATAGCCCGATTATTCCGGTGTATATCAGAGACAATACGGCAACCTTTATGATTACCAATATCCTGCAGGAGAATGGCATATTCGTTAATCCGGTCGTATCGCCTGCTGTGCCTTCTGATTCTTCGCTCATCCGTTTTTCGCTGATGGCTACGCATAGTTTTGAGCAAATAGAAATGGCTGTAGCACAATTGAAAGCTGCCTTTGTTGCGGTGAATGTTAACCTCTTAAATGTAAGGTTATGAGGGTAATTAAACCGGTCACGGATAAAAAAGATTTAAAGGCTTTTATTGATTTCCCGCATACACTTTATGCCGGCGATCCCAATTATGTGCCCGAACTTTTTATCGCCCAAAGAGATCTGCTTACGCCGGGCAAACATCCGTTTTTTCAACATTCTACCATAGCGCTTTTTTTGCTATTGGATGGAAGTGAAATTATCGGCCGTATTGCAGCCATTGAAAATACACGCCACAATCAGGTTTACGAGGCAACAGATGGTTTTTTTGGCTTTTTTGATTGTATAAACGATGAGGATGCAGCCGAGCTATTAATCCAAAAGGTACATCAATGGCTCGAGGCCAGAAAGCTTACCCGCGTACTAGGACCGGTAAATTTCTCTACCAACGAGGTTTGTGGTTTATTGATTGAAGGTTTTGATGGTCCGCCTGTGGCCATGATGCCTTACAATGCGCCTTATTATTTGCCCCTGCTCGAAAAAATGGGCTACGCAAAAAATGTCGATCTGCGTGCTTATCGCTATACCGTAGAAAATTATAGTGACCGGTCGCTTAAGCTGATGGACCGGATTAAGGAAAGATTACTCCGGAACAACATCACCATCCGCCACATCAACATGAAAAAATTTGCTGAAGAGCGCGATGCCCTGAGAGAAGTGTACAACAAAGCCTGGGATAAAAACCTTGGGTTTGTACCCATGAGCGATGCTGAATTTGAGTATACAGCCAACGATCTTAAGCTGATTCTCGATCCTAAATTCTGTATCATGGCCGAGCAGGAAGGCAAGATTGTCGGTTTTGCACTGGCCATACCCGATATCAATCAGGTGCTCATTAAAATCAAACGAGGCAGGTTGTTTCCAACGGGGTTAATTAAGCTACTGGCTAACAAAAAGAAGATAAATGGCATCAGGATTATGCTGCTGGGGGTGGTAGATGGCTACCGGAAGATGGGCATTGAGGCTTGTCTTTACGGGGAAATCATCAGGCATTTTCTGGAAAAGAAAATGAAATATGCCGAGGCGAGCTGGACACTGGAACATAATGATATGGTAAACAGGCCGATTGAAGATATTGGTGGAAAACTCTATCGCAAGTATCGAATTCTGGAAAAAAATCTATGAAAAAGCGGATTCTGATTACCGGTGCTACAGGTTTTGTGGGTTTTCATTTAATCGAAGCAGCCTTATCAAATGGCCTGGAGGTTTTTGCCAATGTTCGTAAATCGAGCCAAACCGGTCATTTACAGGGTTTAGCTATCAGTTTTGTGGAGCTCGATTTCGAGTCTATTTACCAGATGACCAGGCATATTGAGGAGTACAAGTACGATTATGTAATCCATGCGGCAGCGGTAACCAAGGCCGAAAACCTCGACCAGTACAACAAATACAATGCAGCCTATACCCGCAACCTGGCCATAGCGGTTACGCAGGCAACACATCAGGTAGAAAAGTTTGTGTTTGTAAGCAGCCTTGCTGCATTGGGACCGCTAAAAAAGGTTGGCTATCAGCTGAGTGATAATGGGGCCTCAAATCCGGTAACCTACTATGGTAAAAGTAAAGCTTTGGCCGAAACCTATTTACAAAATATAGAGAAGCTGCCCTGGCTGGTCTTTCGACCAACGGCAGTTTATGGACCACGAGAGCGCGAAATACTGATGGTAATTAAAGCTATAAACCGCGGCGTTGAGGTGTACATGGGCGATAAAGAGCAGCAGCTGAGCTTTGTTTATGTCAAAGATCTAGCCCAAATTATGATCAGTTCGCTGCAATCGGCAGTGGTTAACAAAAGCTATAATGTTTCTGATGGGCAGGTTTACAGCAGGTCTGCCTTTTCTGAGCATACGCGGGCCATTATGCAAAAGAAAACCTTTAAAGTGCAGGTGCCGTTGCCACTCATTAAGGGCATTGCCTGGGGCCTCGAAAAAGGGTATAAGCTCCTCCGTAAAATACCTACGCTAAACATCGATAAGGTGAATGAGCTTACGGGTATTAACTGGAGCTGCGACATTAAAAATATTAAAAACGACCTCGGTTTCAGTCCACGATACCAGCTGCAACAAGGTTTAGAAGAAACAATAAAATGGTATCAGCTTAACAAATGGTTATAAGCATTTAAATAAGATAAGATGACAGAACAAGTAAAATCAGCAAATGGCAAACTGGGAATATTAATGCCAGGTCTGGGGGCGGTAGCTACAACCATGATTTCGGGCGTAGCAGCGGTTAAAAAAGGATTATCAAAGCCAATTGGTTCACTTACACAAATGGGCACCATCCGCATTGGTAAACGTACGGAGAAGAAAGAACCTAAAATTAAAGATTTTGTGCCGTTGGCTGCACTGGAGGATTTGGTTTTTGGTGGCTGGGACGTTTACGAAGATAACGTTTATGAAGCGGCTATGAATGCACGCGTACTGGATGCCAATTTACTGCGCGATGTAAAAGAAGAATTGCAGGCTATTAAGCCTATGCGTGCCGCTTTCGATCGCAATTATGTTAAAAACCTGGATGGCAAGTTTGTAAAAGATATCGATAACCGTTACGAACTGGCACTGGCTGTAATGGATGATATCACCAATTTTAAGGCCGATAACAATTGCGACCGCATTGTATTGGTTTGGTGTGGTTCTACCGAAATTTACTTCGAGCCTTCTGAGGTACACAACTCGCTGGCTGCTTTTGAGCAAGGTTTAAAAGACAACGATCCGCGCATTGCGCCAAGTATGATTTATGCCTATGCGGCACTAAAACTTGGAATTCCTTTTGCCAACGGTGCTCCAAACTTAACAGTCGACATTCCGGCCTTGATCGAATTAGCAAAAGAAACCAATACCCCAATTGCCGGAAAAGATTTTAAAACCGGACAAACCTTAATGAAAACCATTCTGGCTCCGGGCCTTGCCGCCAGGTCTCTTGGTGTAAACGGCTGGTTTTCGGATAATATTTTGGGTAACCGCGATGGTTTGGTGTTGGATGATCCGGATAACTTTAAAACCAAAGAAGTTTCTAAGCTGGGCGTACTGGAAGATATTTTCAAGCCTGAAATCAACGCAGATTTATATGGCGATATGTACCACAAAATCAGAATCAATTACTATCCGCCACATGGCGATAACAAAGAAAGCTGGGATAACATCGACATTTTTGGCTGGTTGGGTTATAAGATGCAGATTAAAATCAACTTCCTTTGTCGCGATTCGATTTTAGCTGCCCCAATTGTACTGGATTTGGCTTTATTTATTGATTTGGCTAAACGTGCAAACCTTTCGGGCATTCAGGAGTGGCTTTCGTTCTATTTAAAATCGCCGCAAACCATTCCGGGGGTACCAGCAGAGAACGACATTTTTAAACAGCTGATTAAGCTTCAAAATACCCTGCGCTACATCATGGGCGAAGAGTTAATTACCCATTTGGGGCAGGATTATGAAGAAGAAGTGGTAGAAACGGCATAGTGTTTTTTCACAAGCTCATATCTACTGCCTTCGGCATTGGCTACATTGGCAAGGGTGCAGGTACCGTCGCTGCGGCGGTTACCTGCGCCCTCTGGTGGTTTTTGCAAACCCCATACACCAATCCGTACCTGTGGCCTTTTTTATCGTCGATATTTATTTTGCTGATTGGCGTAATTACCGGCGATGAAGTAGAAAAAGTATGGGGAAAAGACCACCAAAGGGTGGTGATAGATGAAGTAGCCGGAATGGGCATTGCCTTGCTCTGTGTGCCCTTAAAATGGCCGTATTACTTAATGGCTTTAGTTCTTTTCAGGTTTTTCGATATCGCCAAACCCTTTTACATCAGAGATATGGAAGTATTACCCGGTGGATGGGGCGTAATGGCCGATGATGTACTGGCGGGAATTTATGCCAATGTGGTGTTGCAGGGGATTATTCTTTTAGGCCTGTTTTAATATGCTTACTTTTTTAAAAGCCCAGGCTTCATCGCTAACCGCCTCGGCTACCGATTTTTTAGTTACCGCCCTTACCGTAAGCATTTTTGGCTGGTGGTACCTGGCCGGAAGCATTACCGGTACCGTGGCTGGCGGACTTGTTAACTTTTACATCAACCGGAACTGGGTTTTTAATGCCGGCAGGGCAGAAGTGAGGCAACAAATGATCAGGTACATGCTGGTTTGGGTTGGCAATTTATTACTGGTAACCTCATTTGTTTACCTGCTTACCCATTTTTTTAAGCTCAATTACCTGTTCTCCAAAATAGCAGTTTCTGTGGTAATCGGAATCAGCTACAATTATTATATGCAAAAGCAGTTTATTTTTCCCTTAAAATGAAAGTTGTTTATTCATTTTTTATAGCCATGGTTTGGTTGGCAACAGGTTTAAGTGCTTTTGCACAAAAAACGGTCGTTAGCGGTACCGTGCGCGATGCCGTTTCTAAAGAGCCCTTGCCTTATGTATCTGTTTTTTTTAAAGGTACCACTATCGGCACCCAAACCGATCTTAACGGGAATTATGTACTTAGTTCGGTGAGCCCGCAAGAGGGATTGAGTTTTAATTATGTGGGTTATATCACCCTGTCGAAGCATATAAATCCCGGTTTTGAGCAAAAGCTGGATGTTACCCTGGTACCCGATGCAAAAGCTTTGGGCGAGGTTACTGTAGTGGGGGGCAAAAAAGCGCGTTATCGCAATAAGGATAACCCTGCGGTAGAACTGATCAGGCAGGTAATTGCCCACAGGGAAGAAAACCGGATCAGCAATTTCAATACAGCCGCTTTCAGGCAGTACGATAAAATGCTTTTTTCGATGAGCAATGTGTCTGAAAAGTTTAAAAACAAGCGGATTTTCCGGAACTATCAGTTTCTTTTTCAGGAGCAGGATTCGACGCTTATTGGAGGCAAAAATTTGTTGCCCATTTACATACAGGAAAAGTTAACTGATAAATATTTTGCCAGCGATCCAACACGGAACAAATCAGTGATAATTGGCGAAAAACAGGTTAATTTCGATCAGCAACTGGTTGATAACAACGGTATGAAGGTTTATTTTGAGCGGATGTACCAGGATATTGATATTTATAAAAACAATATTTCGGTTATCAGCAATGAGTTTTTAAGCCCCATTGCCAACGCTGCACCTTCCTTTTATAAGTTTTTTATTACCGATACCATTAAAACGGGCAATGGCGAGGTGATTGAGCTTGCTTTTACGCCAAGAAACGGCACCGATATGCTGTTTGAGGGTAAATTGTACGTGAGCAACGACAAGCATTATGCCGTTACAGGTGTATCAATGGGGGTAAATAAAAACATCAACCTTAATTTTGTACGGGCTTTAAAAATCGACCTTGATTTTGAACCTACAGTTTCGGGTAAATACAGTTTAGCCAAAAGTAAGCTGATTGCCGATTTCGGCCTGGGCAAAACCAAAGGCATGGGTTTTACCGGAGAGCGTTCTTCAACCTATAAAAATTATCAGTACGATATTAAACTCCCCGATACCATTTTTCAGGGCAGGAGTATTGTTGCAGTTGCAGGCGCATCTGCGCGCGATGAGCAATATTGGGAAAAGAACCGTTTAGATCCCTTATCAAAAGAGCAGGCGAAGATTTATCACAACATCGATACCCTGCAAAAAATACCTTCTTTTCAGCGTACCGTAAAAATTGCCACCTTGCTTTTTGCAGGTTATGGTAATCTTGGTCCTTACGAAATCGGTCCCGTTAACACCTTTTATAGTTTTAACAACGTAGAGGGTTTTCGCCTGCGTTTTGGCGGACGTACCACACCCGAACTCAGCAAGAGGTTTTATTTCGAAAATTATGCTGCTTATGGTTTTAAAGATGAAAAATGGAAATTCTTCCTGTCGGCAACCTATTCCATTAACAATAAATCCATTTATCAGTTTCCGCAAAATTATGTGCGGGGAAGTTTTCAGCGCGATACCAAAATTCCGGGACAGGAGCTGCAGTTTGTGCAGGAAGATAATTTCCTTTTGTCGTTTAAGCGTGGGCTGAACGATATGTTGCTCTATAACGATTTCTATCGACTGGATTATGTGCACGAGTACGAAAACCACTTTTCTTATGCTTTTGGCTTTAAAAAATGGAGCCAAACGCCTGCCGGAGGCTTGAACTATCTGGCCAATGGCGGAGGATTGATTAACCGCTTAACCACAAGCGAACTTTCAGTGGCTTTACGCTATGCACCTAACGAGAAGTTTATTCAGGGCAAGATTTACCGTGTACCCATTGCCGATCGTTACCCGGTGTTTAACCTGCGTTATACGGCAGGGATAAAAGGTTTGCTCGGGGGCGAATACAATTATCATAACCTGACCGGAAGTGTTGATAAGCGTTTTTATCTATCGCAACTGGGTTATAGCGATGTTACCGTAGAAGGGAGTTACATAGCTGGCAAGGTGCCTTTTCCGCTGCTGGCCATCCACAGGGCTAACCAAACCTATGCCTATCAGCTCAATTCCTATAACCTCATGAATTTTCTGGAGTTTGTGAGCGACCATTATGTGAGTGTGAACATCGATCATAATTTTAATGGCTTTTTCTTCAATAAGCTACCCCTCATTAAAAAGCTGAAGTTAAGGGAGGTTGTCTCATTTAAAGCGCTTTATGGTGGTTTGCGCGATGAGAACAATCCGGTAAGCGGTAGTGGTATTTACCAGTTGCCTGCATTCGATAACGGTCTGCAAAGAACCTATTCGCTGGGTAACCAACCTTACATGGAAGGTAGTGTAGGCATTGGCAATATTTTTAAGTTGTTGAGGGTTGACCTGGTCAGGCGTTTTACCTACCTGGATAATCCGGAAGTAACTAAATGGGGGATAAGGGCAAGGGTTAAATTTGATTTTTAAATAAAAATATATGGAAAGCGTAAAATTAAGAGATCGCCTTCAGCTGGCTATTTACAAGGTGATTAATCCCTTTGTAAAAGGGCTTATTAAAATGGGTTTAACCCCTAACATGGTAACCAGTATAGGTTTGGTGCTGAACATAGGAGTGGCGGTAATTTTTGTGCTGGGCGCCGAAAAATCTAACCGTGGCGACATGTCATACATTGGCTGGGGAGGAGCACTCGTGCTGTTTGCAGGCTTATTCGATATGCTCGATGGGCAGGTAGCCCGCCTGGGCAATATGAGCTCCAGGTTTGGGGCACTATACGATTCGGTACTCGATCGCTACAGCGAAATGATTATGTTTCTGGGTATTTGCTATTATCTGGTTGCACACCATTACTTTTTAAGCTCGCTATTTGCTTTTATTGCGCTTATTGGCTCAATGATGGTGAGTTATACCCGTGCCCGCGCAGAAGGTTTGGGCGTAGAATGTAAAGGCGGCTTAATGCAACGGCCTGAAAGGGTAGTAACCATAGGTGTATTTGCCATTGCTTGCGGGGTAACCGGACATTTTATTGGCGGCGATTATAAAATTTACCTTCCGGGTATTTCTTTTCATGTATTCGAAACCATGTCGGTTTTTACTTTACCCATTACGTTGATGGCTGTTTTAACCAATATTACAGCGGTAAAAAGGTTGCAGGAAGCTAAAAAAGGCTTGGAGGAGCAGGAAAGAAATGAAAAAAAGACCAGCAATAAAGCAGCTTTAGTGGCTGCTGCCTTGCTGATTGCAGGAATGGGTGCTATGGCGCCGGCTAATGTAATGGCACAGGGAGATAATCCATCGCCAATTGTTTTTCCAACACCAGAAGGTATAGCCAATCAGCTTTTTTATTTACAGCGCGATCCCAATACCAACACCATTGTTTGCCAGTTAAATGTAGATAAACATGGCGAAGTAATTAAAGAGCAGCCCATAAATGTTTTCTGGATGCGCTATGGCGATAAAGGAGAAAAGAAAGAGCTCAGCTACATACAGCGCAAATTTGCCTACGGCATTGTGAGTAAAGATTTGGGGAACGGGCAATTCGAGCTTCGCTTTGTTTCCCATAAAAAACTGCCCATGTACCTGCGTAAATCAGCAGCCGATAAAAAGTACCATGTTTACGCCACCATCAACGATAAAAAGATGGAAATCGAACGCATATTTCTGCGCATAGAAGGGGGCACTTTCTGGTTTCCTAACGTAAAATATGTCGAAATAAAAGGTCGCGATGCTGCTGCACCAGCCAAAGCATTTACAGAAAGGATTAAAATTTAAGGTATGAAGAAGAATTTTGTATCCAACAGTACCGCATCGGTAAGGATGTTTAAAAGTGATTTGATGGAAAGCCTGTCGAAAGTTCGTTTTTATGTTCCCCTGATTGTATATGTTCCGGTAATTGCTTTTTTGAGCTATAGATCACTGTGGCAAAACCAAATGCCACTGGTTAATTTTGTATTGTGGTTGCTATTTGGACTGGGGATATGGACCATAACCGAATATTTTTTGCACCGATATGTGTTTCATTTCGAACCAAAATCGGGCTGGGGACAACGCATCCATTTTATTTTTCATGGGGTTCACCATGATTATCCAAACGATGCCAAAAGGCTGGTGATGCCCCCTTCGGCCAGTATTCCGATGGCATTGGGCTTTTACTTTTTGTTTAAGTGGCTGCTACCACAAAATTGCGATTATCCGTTTTTTATTGGCTTTATAATTGGCTATCTGTTTTACGATATGGTACATTATGCCCTTCACCATGCCAATTTTAAAAGCGGTTTCTGGAAAAAATTGAAACAACACCATATGCTGCACCATTACTCCGATTCGACCAAAGGTTACGGGGTAAGCTGGACATTCTGGGACCATATATTTCGCTCAAATTTTGATAAGAAGGATGGAAAAACAACCGGGAACTAAAGGTTTTTACCACCGCAGTTTCGTGTATGCTGCTTTATCTGTGTCAGCAGGCTATTTGTTGCTTTCAAAGTTTCTGGTAGGCTTTAAAACCGATCAGCTGGTACTGGTTTTTATCTTTAACGCGCTGTTCTTTTTTTCTAAAGCCACACGCAAGTTTATTTTGGGTTTTTCTATTTTTATCGTGTACTGGATCCTTTTCGATTACATGAAAGCATTCCCCAATTACCGGTATAACATGGTGCATATTCAGGATCTTTACGAGGCAGAAAAACACGTTTTCGGGATTAGCCTGCATGGCCTGATCGTAACGCCCAACGAATTCTGGAAAGCAAACAGCAGTGCTTTTTTAGATGTATTAACCGGCCTGTTCTACCTGATGTGGGTTCCTGTTCCTTTGGCTTTTGCAGTATACCTGTTTTTTAAAAAGAAAACAGAATTTGTGCATTTTTCGCTGGTGTTTGTTTGGGTAAACCTGCTGGGTTTTGTGGTGTATTATCTTTTTCCGGCTGCGCCGCCCTGGTATGTGCAAACGCATGGTTTTAACTTTATAGCGGGTACGCCTGGTAATACCGCTGGTTTGGCCCGCTTCGATCAGTTTTTCAACATTACACTTTTTAAGGGAATTTACAGTAAAGGCTCTAACGTTTTTGCGGCGATGCCTTCATTGCATTCTTCTTACCCGCTTATTGTGGTATATTATACCCTCAAAAATAAACTGGGTGGCATTAATATCTTTTTTATTACTGTAATGGTAGGTATCTGGTTTTCGGCAGTTTACAGTAGTCACCATTATTGTTTAGATGTGTTGGCCGGAATAAGCTGCGCCATATTGGGTATTGTTTCCTTTCAGTTTTTAGTGAAAAAAGCTCCACTAAAACACTTTGTGGCTTATATGGTGCAGAAAATAGCTTAAAAATAACCGGAAGGCTGATCAATTTACCTTCCGGTTAATTCTTCCCCTTTCATTTGCCTGCCGTTCTGGCTGGTAAGCCTTCCCGCTATGCTAACAGCTCGTTTTCACATTTGTTAAGACAGGCTGTCTCAGCTCATTATTTTCTCAAACTGAATAATGTATTTTGTTTGTAGTGTCTGATTTTCAGTTGTCTATGGGTTTGTGTTGTTGATTTTGTCTCACAATTTTGAGACAAATCGACAAAAGGTTGAACAGATAATAAAAGCCGTATTGCTTTACTTTGATTCAGTTAACCAAATAATAAACCACAATGCAAACATCTTAAGCCGGTAACCCTGTGCTTTTTGCAGCTCTAGTACTTTTTATGAGAAATAAATTATTTAATCGCGACGGCTAATTCATGGCAATTTACCCCAAACCAATTTATTAACGGAAACCCAAAACTATTTTATATGATGCTCAAAAAACTTTACTCATCCTACCTACATTCCAATACCATTAAACAAATCTGTAATTGCTAACCTGACAAATGCCGAAAAAGGTATTTGCAGACGTTTTTTAAGTTCCAGACATTTTTCAGAAAACAGAACGGTCATCTGCGTTTAACGTAAATGCTTGTCTCGCATATGTCTACTGAATAGGCTGGATCAAGAAAACGATCGCTGATATAGGTTTCAATTTTTAGCAACAGGCAGTTCAGGCTTCCAATTGCTGTGGTGTTTAAAAACATCGCAGGGATATGCTTATGCCATTTTTTGAAGGTATTCCGTCTGCTAATGTCTTCATTTTTAGCTAAAAAGCGTTAAGCGGTCTTTATAAAAACGTTTTATCAGGCTCAATTCAAGCAGCAATCAATAAGTAAATGTGATGTAACCTGGCGCGGCAGCCGGGATAAAAGCAATATGTATATGAAAACAAAAAACAATGTTAAAACCAAACGTTGGCAAATCCATTGGATGTTGCTCAGTTTCATTGTGCTTAGCTTAACGCAGTGTAAACACGATGAGCTAACCGAAGAAGTGGGGTATGACCCGGGAAAAGAAGTGGTGATTACCGATTTCTACCCCAAGCAAGGCGCTGTAGGGAACAATCTGGTGATATATGGCGATAATTTTGGAAACGATCTTTCTAAAATAAAAGTAACCATTGGCGGAAAGCCCGCAAAAGTGATAGGTGTAAAAAACAACAGCCTGTATTGTATCATTCCCGAAGCAGCCTATGCCGGCGATATTAAAATCACCATTTTGGGAGGCGATAACCAGCAACTGGCCCAGGCCATATCGAAAGAAGCATTTTCGTATACCCGGAAATTGCTGGTTTCTACCTTTTTGGGGAAATATTATGAAGTAGCCAGTAATTTTGAAGAAAAAGAAGGCCCTTTTAACGATTGCGGCGCATTTAAAGGCATTACCTGGCTTACCATCGATCCGAAAAACCCTGATCACATGTATTTTACCGGTGATGTAAATAGTTGCCGCTTTATCGATTTCGAGAAAAAATACGTGAGCTATTTCAGAACCGACCTCGATCGTGTATCGATCATGAACTGGCGCATTGACGGAAACCAGGACATGATTGTTTCGCACAACCACTCGAGCGATACCAAAAACGGTAATTATATTTTTAGCCGCGAATCCAATTTTCTGCAGAAAAAGGCCATTGAGGTATATGCACGTGGTGTAAACGGAACGATGGTACATCCGCAAAACGGAGAACTTTATTATTCGAGATACAGGGCAGGCGATATCCGCAGGTACGATTTTAACACCAAAGAAGATAAGCTGGTATTTTCTAACCCTTATAGTGCAGTTGCGGTTTATATGGTTATGCACCCTTCTGGAGACTATGCCTATCTGGTTGAATATGAGAAGCATTATATCATGCGTACTGATTACGATCGCGATAAGAAAACCTTTAAAACACCTTATACCATTTGTGGTGCTGCAGGTACTGCCGGTTATGCCGACGGAATTGGTACCAATGCCCGTTTAAATAACCCTGTGCAAGGCGTGTTTGTTAAAAATCCTGATTATGAGACCTCAGGAGGAGATCAGTACGATTTCTATTTCTGCGATAAAGCCAATCATGCCATCCGCACTTTAACGCCACAGGGTAGGGTAAGCACCTTTGCCGGTCGCGGTAATAACGGAACCAACGGATATGCCGATGGCGATTTACGTACCGAAGCCCGTTTCAATAGTCCGCAGGCAATTGCTTACGATGAAACCCGAAAATGCTTTTACATCGGTGATACCGGTAACTGGCTGATCAGAAAAATAGCAAAAGAAGAATAATTAAATATACCCACGATATAATGATGAGATTTATTTTACTAACATGCATCGTCTTGCTAGGCATTACCTTTAATGTGGCTGCACAGCAGGAGGTGATCATAAAAGGGACGGTAACAGATGTCGGGAAACTACCCTTACCCGGGGTAAGTATTTCTGTTGCCAACCGGCCCGGATTGGGTGCAATAACCGATGGAGACGGAAAATTCAGTATAAAAGTGCCTCCATATCAAACCCTCGTATTTACCTCTGTAGGTTACGAAAAACAAGAAGTACTGATCAAAGAACAGCGCGTGGTGAATGTAACCATGAAAGAATCTGATGCCAGTGTGTTAAACGAGGTAGTGGTTACCGCTACCGGTGGGCAGAAAAAGATTTCCATTACCGGCGCAGTTACCACAGTAAACGTCGATCAGTTAAAATCAAACCCATCTACCTCTATGGCCGATGCCCTGGCAGGAGTAGTACCCGGTATACAGGCCATGCAAACTTCGGGCAGGCCCGGTAGTATTTCCGAATTCTGGGTGCGTAGTATCTCTACTTTCGGAGCCAGTAATGCCGCATTGGTATTAATTGATGGTTTTGAACGCGATATGAATGAAATTAACGTAGAAGATGTTGAGTCATTTTCAGTGTTAAAAGATGCTTCTGCAACCGCCATGTATGGCAGCAGGGGTGCCAATGGGGTAATCTTAATTAAAACCAAACGCGGTAAAGAGGGTAAAGTAAACATTAATGCCAAGGTAGAAGGTTTTTATAATCAGCTAACCAAACTGCCCGAATTTGTTGATGGATATACCTATGCATCGATGGCTAACGAAGCCAAAATTGTGCGTAATCAGGAACCACTTTTTTCAAAGTCGGAGCTTGAAGTACTGCGCCTGGGTTTAGATCCGGATTTGTTCCCTAACGTTGACTGGATGGATGTGATTTTACGTGATGGCGCAAAAAGCCAGCGCAGTATGCTCAATTTAAGCGGTGGTGGAAAAACAGCCCGTTACTATTTGTCTGGTAGTTATCAGGATCAGGAGGGGATGTATAAGGTAGACGATGCACTGAAGAATTATAATACCAACGCCAATTTCAAAAAATATACCTACCGCTTAAGTGTAGATATGGACATTACCAAATCGACCTTGTTAACTGCGGGTGTTTCAGGCTCATTGCGCAAGCAAAATGACCCTGGGGTAGGTAGTGATGCCATTTGGACAGCACTTATGGGCTACAATGCTATTACAGCGCCATTGCGTTATTCGGACGGAAAAATTCCGGCCAGCGACGACCGAGATGGTAACCCGGATAACGATCAGGACCGCTTTAATCCTTGGGTTCAGGGAACCATGACCGGTTACAATGAAAACTGGAGCAACAACATCCAAACCACCTTAAATTTAGACCAGCGATTGGATTTTATTACCAAAGGCCTGCGTTTTCTTGGTCGCTTTGGTTACGATACCTACAACAACAACTGGATTAAACGCTACAAGTTTCCCGAATTGTGGAGCGCAAACCGCTACCGCAATACTGCCGGAGACCTGGTGTTTAAACGCATCAGAGAAGAGCAGAAAATGACCCAAACTTCTGGTTCTGATGGCGAAAAACGCGAATTTTTTGAATGGGAAACCCACTACAACAACAATATCGGTGCACATAATTTTGGTGCCGTAATTAAATATACCCAGGCTTCGAAAGTATTTACGCAGAATATCGGTACCGATCTTAAAAACGGTATTGCACGTCGTAATCAGGGATTTGCTGGCCGCGCCAATTACAACTGGAACTCGCGTTACTATGTAGACTTTAACTTCGGCTACACCGGTTCAGAGAATTTTCATAAAGATTATCGCTTCGGTTTCTTTCCGGCCATTTCTGGAGCCTGGAATATTGGCGAAGAAGCTATTGTGAAAAAGTTAGGTTGGATCAACATGCTAAAAGTCCGCTATTCTTACGGAAAAACCGGAAACGACAATATGGGCGATATCAGGTTTCCTTACCTGTACACCATCGAGCAGATGGCAGGCGGAGGTTACAATTTCGGCGATTACGATTCTTCAAACCAATGGACCGGAATCCGCTATTCAAGCGTAGCATCGCCCAATGTAACCTGGGAAATTGCTACCAAGCAGGATTTAGGGATCGACTATTCCTTATTCCACGATAAGTTTAGCGGAGCTATAGATTTCTTCCGCGAGCGCCGCGAAGGAATTTACATGAGCCGTAATTCCCTGCCTGGATTTGTTGGCTTGGAGAACAATCCATCGGCCAACGTAGGGGAGGTAAAAGCCGAAGGATTTGATGGCAATTTTACGCTTAAACAAAAAATAAGCAATATAGATTTTACGCTGCGCGGCAATATTACCTATAGCAAGAACGAGATTATTGAACGTGACGAAGAAAACACCATTTACAAATACAAACTGCAGGAAGGCCACCGGGTTAACCAGGCCAGGGGATTGATAGATTTAGGCTTATTTAAAGATTACGAGGATATTCGCAACAGTCCACGGCAATCTTTCGGCGAAGTAATGCCGGGCGATATCAAGTACAAAGATGTTAATGGCGATGGCTTAATTGATGATAACGATATCGTAGCCATTGGTGCCACAACCCGGCCCAATCTAACCTACGGTTTTGGTTTATCGGCCAGCTGGAAAGGTTTAGATATCAATGTACACTTCCAGGGGATCGGAAAGTCGACCTATTTCATTAATGGTTCGTCTGTTTACATGTTTAGTTTGGGCGAAAACTGGGGTAACGTATTGAGCGATGTGGCCAATGGCAGCCGCTGGAAGTTAGGCGAAAATGAAGATGTGAATGCAGCTTATCCACGTTTAACCTATGGTGCCAATCCCAATAACTACCGGGCTTCTACTTTCTGGCTCAGAGATGGTTCTTACCTGCGTTTAAAAACTTTGGATATTGGCTATTCGCTACCAAAAACACTGGTAAACAAAGCGCATTTAAGTGGTGTACGCTTCTTTTTTATCGGTACCAATCTGTTTACGTTCACCAATTTTAAACTATGGGATCCCGAACTGGGAAGCTCAACCGGTAAAGCGTACCCGCTTAACAAAACACTATCGGTTGGGGTATCAGTTAATTTATAAGCAATGAAGAACATGAAAAAAATAATTACAGCCTTAACCTTCGTAGCTGCCATATCAGTAATTAGCGGATGTAAAAAATACCTCGATTCGGATTATTTGTTTGATGAACGAATGACCACTGAGGAGGTATTTAGCAACCCCGATTATGCCAACAGATGGTTGGCACAGGCTTACTCTTTTATGGCAAGCAATTACATGCAGGATGTAAGCAGCAAAAAATCTGTGCCCTTTAATTTTGCCGATGATATGTATTACGGCGACGAAAGCGACGGATACCGCAGGTGGAAAAACGGTCAGTACACCGAAAATGGCCTAAATGGCGAAAGCAAGGAGATCTGGAATACGGCCTACAAGGGTATCCGTCAGGCTTCTATTTTCATAAAAAATATCGATATCAATAAAAAGTTTACCGCAAAAGAAATTGCTGACCTAAAGGGGCAGGCACGCTTTTTAAGGGCTTATTTTTACTGGATATTGTTGCGTACCTATGGCCCAATACCAATTGTACCTGATGAAGGGATTGATTATACCAAAGAGTACGATGATATTGCACAGCCCCGTAACAGCTACGAAGAATGCGCAGTTTATCTCTCTAACGAACTGGCAGAAGCCGCCAAAGGCCTTTCGCTTCAGCAAGGTATACAACAAATTGCACGGCCAACCCGTGGTGCTGCACTGGCCTTACGTGCCCGGATATTGCTTTACGCGGCAAGCCCCTTAGCCAATGGTAAAGCTCCCGCAGAAGTTGCTGCTGCACTGGTTACCAAAGATGGTAAACCTTTACTTTCGCGCACTTACGACGAATCGAAGTGGGCCAGGGCTGCAGCTGCGGCAAAAGATGTGATGGATTTAGGGCAGTACCGTTTATATGTGGCCTATAAAAAAACAACGGGCGATGCCGCTTACCCGGCAACCGTTACCCCTCCGTTTGACAGTAACTTTTCGAATAGTGCATGGCCTGCCGGCTGGAGCGATATCGACCCTTTCGAATCTTACCGCGCTTTATTTAACGGAACCGTTCCGGCTTACCAAAATTCGGAATTGATTTTTACCCACGGACAAAATCAAGGTGGCGAAGGCATTAACGTGCTCGTATTGCACCAGTTGCCACGTTTAGAAGGTAAAGGTTATAATTCGCATGGTATGACCCAAAAACAGGTTGATGCCTATTACATGAACGACGGTACTGACATTCCCGGAATGAACAACATGTATGCCGGCAGACCAGGATATGAAGGCCGCTACAACACAGCAAACCGTACCGGAGGCTATGTAAAGCAGGAGGAACTGGCCACTTACCCTGAATTAGGTCCACTGGGGGTAGGTGTAAATAAACAGTTTGCCCGTCGCGAGCCCCGTTTTTATGCTTCAGTTTCTTATAACGGCGCCACCTGGAACCTGCTGAATGCTGAAAGTGTGCGTGATGAAAAAAGCAATGTGCAGATCTTTTACTACCGCGGCGACCCGAATGGTTATAAAAACACCACTTACTGGCCACGCACAGGTGTTGGGATTAAAAAATATGTGCATCCCGATGATATCAGTAATGTATCGGTTACGGCTTACGATCAAAGCAGGATGAAGCCGAAGGTAGATCCATCTATCCGCTATGCAGAAGTGTTGCTGATCTATGCCGAAGCCTTGAACGAAATCAATGGTTCTTACAACATTGCTTCGTGGGATGGCAGCAAAACACACGCCATATCACGTAATATTTCAGAAATGAAAAGGGGAATTCAGCCCATCCGCATCCGTGCAGGTTTACCTGATTATGCAGGCGATGTATATTCCGACCCGAATAAATTCCGCATTAAATTAAAAAGGGAGCGCCAGGTTGAGCTGTTTGCCGAAGGACAACGTTATTTCGATTTGCGCCGCTGGGTAGATGCACCATCAGAAGAATCGGCACCGGTTTACGGCTACAATGCTTATGCAACCAAATTGCAGGCCGATCTTTTTCATGTACCCGTTGAAACGCCTTCGCTGCCTTCAATTTTTACCTTAAAAATGTGGTTTTGGCCTATTCATTACGATGAGCTAAGACGCAACAAATACCTGACCCAAAACCCAGGCTGGACAAATCCTGAATAATTATTAGAATCTGCAAAATGAAAAAAAGTATCTATATACTATTTTTAGTGATAACAACAGCGGTATGCTTTGTTTCATGTAACGATGAATGGAAAGAAGAACAATTTGTTCAGATGGCCTCATTCAAATCGAACCCAACGGCGCAAGGGGTAACCTGGTGTTATGTAAGGTATAATGCCGAAGGAAAAGTGCGCTTTAACCTGCCTATAATTATGAGTGGCTCTACGGCAAATGCGAAAAACCGAACCATTCACATCGGTTTAGATCCCGATACTCTGGCCCGGTTAAACCAGGAGCAATATGGGCATCGCCAGGAATTGTATTTCAGACAGCTCGATAATAAATACTATACCATGCCCCAAACAGTTGATGTACCCGCTGGCGTGAGTACGGTTACAGTGCCTGTTGATTTTAAACTCGGCGACCTTGATCAGGCCGATAAATGGGTGTTGCCATTACAGATTTTAAACGATGCTTCGTACGATTATCAGGCCAATCCGAACAAATACTATCGCCGTACCATGTTGCGCATTACGCCGTTTAACGATTATTCGGGCGAATATGGAGGTACTTTGTATAAGATATTTCTCGAAGGCGATACCGAACCCTTAACTTTAAATACCTACCGCACTTTTGTGGTTGATGATAAAACCATTTTCCTTTATGCCGGAATCAGGGATATCGATTATCTTGACCGTAAGAAGTATAAGGTGTTTATCAGGTTCACGAACGATAATATTGATATACAGAAGAAAAAACTGGAAGTCTGGAGCGATAATCCGGATAATAAATTTAAGCTCGGTGCAGCACAATCTTACTACACCAGAGACGAAGCCTGGGATGCCAAACTGCCATACCTGAAACATGTTTATACCACATTGTTTCTGTCGTATGAGTTTGAAGATTATACCACCATACCAGGCCAAAGGTTGAAATATAAGGTAGAAGGTACTTTATCGATGCAGCGCGATCTGAATACGCTGATTCCTGACGAAGATCAGCAGATTCAATGGTAAAATAAAATTGGTTTAGTTTTGTATAAGGAGGGCTGTCCGTAATTTTTCGGGCAGCCTGTTTTTGTTTAAAGCGTTTTCCGTAAATGATTCGTGTGGACACGAACCATTGCTGTAGGGTGTTTTCTTAGTTTGTAAGTCTGAGCCTGTCGAAGACCGTTTGGTGGCGAGGTAGGTGAGACCATGATCCCGATATGCCCCCTCGTTGCGTCCTGCTGATCCGATAGTTATCGGATTTGTTTCAGCATCTCTTCTTTTTATTCGTTATCATCCCCCTGCCCCCTTCAAAAGGAGGACTTGATAAACTCAAGAGTTAGGCCTGGTTTGTCAGTCAGAGCGAAGTAGAAGATCTTTTTATGGGCTTTATTGAAGTCCTTCGACAGGCTCAGGATGACAGATTATTAGATGTTTACACGATTTTTGCTGACCAAAACCAATATTCGATACTATTAAAATACCTATATAGTTTGTCAGTCTGAGCTTATCGAAGACCGTTTGAAGAAAGTAGGAGAGACCCTGAAACACCCGTCCGACCGTCCGGGCGGAAGTTCAGGGTGACGTATGTCTTAGCAAATCCCCTCGTTGCGTCCTGCTGAACTTGTTTCAGCATCTCTTCTATTTATTCTTCATCATCCCCCTGCCCCCTTCAAAGGGGGATTGGATAAGCTCAAGAGTTAGGCCTGGTTTGTCAGTCTGAGCGGAGTAAAAGATCTTTTTATGGGCTTTATTGAAGTCCTTCGACAGGCTCAGGATGACAGATTATTAGATGTTTACACGATTTTTGCTGACCAAAACCAATATTCGATACTATTAAAATACCTATATAGTTTGTCAGTCTGAGCTTGTCGAAGACCGTTTGAAGAAAGTAGGAGAGACCCTGAAACACCCGTCCGACCGTCCGGGCGGAAGTTCAGGGTGACGCGTGTCTTGGTAAATCCCCTCGTTCGTCCTGCTGAACTTGTTTCAGCATCTCTTATTTTTATTCTTTATCATCCCCCTGCCCCCTTCAAAAGGTGGACTGGATAAGCTCAAGAGTTAGGCTTAGTTTGTCAGTCTGAGCTTCCCGATGCATCGGGACAGGTAGTCGAAGACCGTGGGTAATCCATTAGAAAAACGTCATCTCTACTGAAGCGCAGCGAAATGGAGAGATCTATAAACAGTTTTCTCGACTTCGTTGCACTCCGCTCGAAATGACGACCCCGTGGAGAATTTTAATTTGTCAGTCTAAGTGGTCAAAGACCTTACAGTTTAAACTAGTTATTCCTTATCAAAAAACTACTAAACAACCCTTTTTGCGATGGGTTTCCCTTTACCACAATACCAGCGCGGTAGCCCATGCCCCAGGGCACATATTTAGCTGCTAAAAATTCCGTACGGTGCAAGCTCACCCAATCTGAATCCGTTTTTTTATAGAAAAATTCGATCTGTTTGCCATCATCACTAATCTGCATTTTTAGCTGTACAGGCCCTGTCAGGCTTTCTTTATGGCTTTTAAGCTCCGTATAACTTCCTTCAAAATTGTCAAAAATCACCAGGCCCTCTTTGGAAGCTGTAATGCCTATTCCGCCAAGTTCCCCCGGCCATTTGCTTTTAAAAATAGCGCCACCCAAACAAATCCCCGCTTTGGCATCGCCAGGGTTTACCTGAGCCTCGATATTAAAGTTTACCGTTTTGATATATTGGCCCAGAAAAGTACCCAAAGCATGATTTTCGTCAGAAGCAGCCAGACTTAAGCCATTAGCAAAGGTCATTTCAGGTCTTTGCGCCTTTGAAGGCCACTGCCAGGCCAGGTTCAATTTGCTGTCTTTTTCAAAATTGTCTGTAAAATCAAGATCTGATTTAGGCCGGTTAGGTACAGTTGCATTGTGCAATACCGGCCAGCCATCGGCCCCCACAATTAACTCTTCAATAACACCCTCCCTGCCTACAAAAACATCATAACTTTTGTTAAAAGCATGGTAAAGCATAAACATCCTGTCGTCAGCAGTTTTTACCACAGTTCCGTGCCCGGGGCAATTCCATTTTTCGGTACTGACCATAATTGGATTGTTGGCGTATTTCTCCCAAACCCCGCTCGAGAGGTCTTTGGTGCGCGCTATTCCGGTTTTGTAGTTGCACCTGGCATCGCAGCAGCCTCCAACCGAGTATAAACTGTAAATGTATTCGCCGAGACTAAAAAAACAGGCCCCTTCAACCAGTCCCGTTTCCCAGGGCTGGTTATTGGTAAAAACTTTACTTTTTTGTCCAAGCAATTGTGTACGACTTTCGTTAATTTCCTGTTTCCAGATCCAGCTTTCTTTACCACAGCCGTTGCCGTCGTTTTTCCAGAAGGCATAAATTTTACCATCGTGCTGAAGTTCAAAAGCATCAATGGCGCCGCAATCATCTTCTATAATTACGGGGCCGTTATCGGTAAACTTTCCGGTTTCAATTTTATCTGCATTAATCCAGGCAATACCACATTGTAAACCCGGATTGCCTTTGGTTGCCCGGTTGTGGGCAGTATAATAGGCGTATATCCGCTTTTGTTTCGAATCGTAAACCAGCTCAGAAGCCCAGAAATTATTTTCGCCCCACTGGTTTTTCATATCCTTAAAACCTTCAGGGAAAACATGGTTAACCAGTTTCCAGTTTTTAAGATCGGTTGATTTGTAAATGGTGAAATAAGGCGCCCACTCGTTTGTCGTAGAAGTGGCATAGTAAACATTACCAACCCTGATGATGGATGGATCCGGATTATCGCCCGGTAAAGCCGGATTAACCAATTGTGTAGGGACGTGTGGTGTGCTGGCATTATCTACGCGTGTTTTCTTAATTCCACAAGCGGTTACACTTAAGCCAATAAACATATAAATGATGCTATTTCTTAGGTGATGCCTGGTTAGCGATTGTTGGGTTTCCTGCGTTTGCGGGTACTTTGCTTTCTTTTTTAAAAATCTGGATAGCGAAAAATGAATCATGTATTTCGAGGTGAAAAAGTTAGTCTGCTATTGGTTTGTTTTTCGAAAGTAATGAATTCTGAACACGATGAAAGTAAGGTCTGGGCACTGAACGCTGGCATATCAGACCTTTTTTATTACGGATTAATGCAGCGTTTTTATTAGGTTTTTTGTGTTTAAGTTTCTGTTTGTCAGTGTTTTGTTTATATTTAATCGATCGTTTACAATTTAATTTTTCACACAGAATTTCGTTTTTATATCCATTTTTTGATCAGGTAATTGAGACGAATCGACAATAAATTGAACATATTTTACAAAGAGCATTGGCTTACTTTGAAAATAAGAAACCAATTATAAACAGTGTTGCAGGCTCGTACAGCAAATGCCGGCGGCGTAAAGCAGCAGGATATGAATAAAACTGAAATGATAATCATCAATTTTGCTGCATGTAAATTATCATGCACCGATGCCCAAACCAACCATTTTTAAACACATATAAATCACTATAAAATTAAAATTAATGAAAAACTACAGGTTAATTTATACGCTTCTCTTAGGTGTTTTTGCAATAAATATGGCTTATGGACAAAATACCTTAAGCAAAACCGAAAAAAAAGAAGGATTCAAATTGCTTTGGAATGGTAAAGATGCCACGGGATGGCGTGCCATATTTAAAACGGAATTTCCGGCCAAAGGTTGGGAAATTAAAGATGGCATTTTAACTGTATTGCCATCAAACGGAAAGGAGCAGGGTTCGGGTGGTGATATCGTTACCAAAGATGAGTATTCGGCCTTTATTCTAAAATTCGATTTTAAGTTGACTCCAGGCGCCAACAGTGGTGTAAAATATTTTGTAACCGAACAGGAAAAAACCAATTTATCGGGTATTGGCCTGGAATTTCAGGTGCTGGATGATGAAAAACATCCGGATGCAAAACTGGGTAAAAACGGGAACCGTAAACTGGGTTCGTTGTATGATCTGATTCCTTCAAATAAGCCTGCTTCGGTAATTAAGCCTATTGGCGAATGGAACAGCGGCGAAGTAAGGGTTTATCCAAACAACCATGTAGAACACTGGTTAAATGGTGTAAAAGTGGTTGAGTACGAACGCGGATCAGCAGATTTTAAAGCTTTAGTGGCAGGTAGTAAATACAAAACCTGGAAAAACTTTGGCGAAGCCCCAAAAGGTCATATTCTGATTCAGGATCACGGTAACCAGGTTTCTTACAAAAACATTAAAATTAAAACCCTTAAGTAAGGTTATGGAAGAATCAAGAAGAGATTTTATTAAAAAGGCTGCTATTGCCGCTGCAGGTACCTATGTGGGTACTTTCGGCATGTCTGCAAAAAGTTATGCCAATATTCTCGGGGCTAACGATCGTGTGAGGATTGGAGTGGTTGGTTTTTCCGACCGTTTTAAAGATACACTGTTTCCCTGCTTTTTAAACCACAATAAAGAACTGAATTTTGATATTGTAGCCCTTTCCGATTTATGGAATTACCGCCGCAATTTAGGCACCGACTATATCAAAAACAAGATTGGTCACGGCATTACCGCCTGCAAAAACAACGATGAACTTTATGCCCTGAAAGATCTGGATGCGGTAATTATCAGCACGCCCGATTTTGCACATGCCCTACATGCTATCGAAGCAGTTAACCATAAAAAAGATGTATACTGCGAAAAACCTTTTGCCGAAACCATGGATGATGCCAACGCAGCGTTAAAAGCCGTGAGATCATCTAAACAGATTTTACAGATTGGCTCGCAACGCCGTAGCGGACAAAATTATCAGGCCGCTGCCGATTTTATTAAGCAGGGCAAATTTGGCGATATTACCATGGTCGAATTAAGCTGGAATGTAAATCAGCCTGGTCGCTGGCGCCGTCCCGATTTGGTAGCGAAACTGAAAGAAGAAGATACAGACTGGAAACGCTTTTTGCTGAACCGGCCTTACGAAGCTTTTGATCCAAGGATTTATCTTGAATACCGCTTATTCTGGCCGTACTCATCGGGTATGCCAGGGCAATGGATGAGCCACCAGATTGATACCGTGCACTGGTTTACCGGATTGCAGCATCCGCGCAGCGTTACGGCAAACGGCGGCATTTACCAGTGGAAAGATGGCAGGCGGAATTGGGATACCACAACTGCTGTTTTTGATTATGGCCCGCTTGATGATATGACCAAAGGTTTTCAGGTGGTATTTACTTCGAGAATGCACAATGGAGATGAAAAACCCGCCGAAATTTACTACTCGAATGGGGGGGAATTGAACCTGATTACCAATACCATATCGCCACAAGGTGGTTTAACTGCAAGGGCTGCCGCTGCAATGAAAATGCAAGCCAACCTGTTACCAGAAATTAAACTGGCTGCACCATCGGCTGCGGCTGCATCGGCCAATACCGGGGCAGATGTGCTGAGCTCTAACCACATGCGTAACTGGCTGGAGTGCATCAGAAGCAGAAAAGAACCTAATGCACCTGTTGAAGCAGGTTACCAGCATTCCATCGCCAATATCATGACTAATGCTGCTGTGCATACCGGAGAGAAAGCAACCTTCGATGCCAGCCGTAAAGAAGTAATGGTAGGGGGCAAAGTATTTAAATACTAAATTAATCTCAATCAATGAAAAATGCCTGGATAAATTCCGGGCATTTTTGGTTTTATACGAAATCTAAGTTCCCCTTTTTGAAACTATTGTATGGAAACATCTTTTGTAATTCCCTTTCCGTATCCGTCATTGCCAGCTTGACTGGCAATCTTAATGAAGTAAATAGGCTAGCAACTAAAACCTGTTTCGGTCTCTCTGACCTGAAGCGGAAAGCTACACAGTAAATTTATTTCAGGGTCTCTCCAATCATGAGATGCTGAAACACTCCTCCGACCGTTGGGGCGGAAGTTCAGCAAGACGAACTTGAGGATATAGCCAAAGCTTTAAGATTCCCGCCTGCGCGGGAATGACGGTTTCCGGTAAGGGGTAATTCTACAGGCTTTGCCATGAAAGTTTAGCCAGAAGAGGTAATCTAAGTTTCCCCTTTGAAGGTAAGCCCCTTATGGTCGTCACCCTGACCTGGAGCGAAGCGGAAAGCTACGCAGTAAATTTATTTCAGGGTCTCTCCAATCATGAGATGCTGAAATAAATCCGATAGCTATCGGATCAGCAAGACGAGACAGGGAAATTCTATCGTAGAGATGCTGAAACAAGTTCAGCATGACGGTTCTCGTTTTGGGAAGTTTTTAATTTTACCCCTCACCATCCTTACTTAACGAATTCATATACTCCTGTGGCGATACCTTAAAATACCTTTGAAAGTTTTTATTAAACAGACTTTGCGAACCATAACCCACCATTTTAGCAATTTCGAAGAAACTGAACTCGTTCTGTGCTATGAGTTTGGTGGCTTTTTTAAGTCGGGTAACATCAATCAGTTCCTTTGGCGATAGCGCCGAAATGGCTTTAATCTTGCGGTAAAGTGTAGGCCGGCTCATGTGCATGTGCTCGGCAAGCTGGTCGATATCCAGGTTGGGGTCCTGAATATTTTTGCGTACATATTCATCCAGCCGTTTTAAAAATGCTTCTTCGGTTTTAGAATTGGCCACTACGCGTACATCTTCGAAAGGTGCACTGGCGAAATGCGCTTTAATTTTTACCCGGTTTTGGAGCAGGTTGGACACTTGCAGGCGTAACAATTGCGGCGAAAAGGGCTTTTTGATATATAAATCGGCCCCAACTTCTAAACCTTCTATGTGCGCCTTATACGTGTTTTTGGCGGTAAGCAATATAATTGGGATGTGGCAATATTCTACGTTTGATTTAATGAGCTGACAGAGTTCAAAGCCATCAATTCCAGGCATCATAATGTCCGAAATAATCAGATCGATAATCTCCCTATTCAGAATTTCCTGTGCAACCTCTCCATTAATGGCCAGATGTAATTTATAGGTGCCTGCAAAAACCTGAGTCAGAAACTCCAGGATATCTTCATTATCATCAATAATTAAAATACTGTCGGTCATATCTATTTTATCTTTTTCCAGCTACTCAGCTTAAATTCAAATTTTTGGTGGATGGGTAAAGTTAACTCGAAAACCACCTGGTTAACTTCACTTTCTGCTAATTTTAACGAACCATTATGCAATTCGGTTAGCGATTTAGCCAGTGAAAGGCCAATTCCCGTTCCCGGTTTATCTTTGCCATACAGCCTGAAAAATGGCTCGAAAATCTGCGAGTGGTATTGTGCCGGAATGCCACGCCCATCGTTGCTAAAGGTAATAGTAAAGTGCCCTTCTGTTTCGGTTGAGGTGTTTAAACGTACATTTACCATACTATTCCCATATTTAATGGCGTTCGAAATGAGGTTGTTGCAAATCTTTACCAAAGCTTCCCGATCTGCAAAGGCAATTACCGGATTTTTAGGCAGCTCCAGATCGAGTGTAATATTGCTTTTCTGCGCTTCTTGTTTAAAAATCTCAATTTGTTCTTTTAGCAGGCTGTTGATATTGGTGTTAACAAAGTTTAAACCAAACTGGTGCATTTCTGTTTTACGGAAATCGAGCAGCTGATTGGTTAGTTTAGCCAATCGGTTGGCATTTTTTTCAACCATTAATAAACTGCTTCTAAAAGGTTGTTCTTTGGCCTGCTCCATCATCATCTCAACCGGTCCCAAAATTAAAGTTAGCGGTGTTTGGATTTCGTGGGCTATATTGGTGAAAAATTCAATCTTAGCCTGGTAAATTTCCTTTTCCTTTTCGTGTTCGAACAGTTGTAATTTGTTCAGGTTTTTACGTTCGATATATCGGTGATAGTAACGGATCGCCAGGAAAAGTGCAGTCGCAATCATCACCAGATAGCAAATATAAGCCGTAATGCTTTTCCAGAAAGGTGGCCTGATTTTGATAAAAAGGCGCCGCTCTTTACCTGTCCAGCTTTCTACATTGCTTTTTGCCCGTACTAAAAAGGTATAATTACCGGGCGATAAATTGGTAAAATAGGCTTTCCGGTTGTTGTTCAGGTAGGTGGTAGCCAGATCTACACCTTTCATTACATATTCGTAGCGCGTAACTTCGGGCGAGGAATAGTTAAGGGCGGCAAACTCAATGCTGAAATTATTCTGATCGTGTGCGAGCACAATGGTATCGGTAAAGGAAATCGATTTGCTAAGCGGACTGTTTTTATCATTCGGAAGCACCTCTTTGTTGTTGATCTCGAAACCTGTAATGAAAGTGGGCGGGGCCGTATCTTTCTGCTCAAAATCTTTGGGGTTAAATGAAATCATACCCCTTACTGAGCCGAAATACATGCGTCCGGTTGGATCTTTATAGGCAGAACTGAAGTTAAACTGATCGGTAATCAAGCCGTTTGATTGGGTGTAAACCTTAAATTTTTCTGTGCGCAGGTCAAAACAGATTAAACCTTTCAGCGAGCTTATCCACAGGTGCTTAGAGCTGTCTTCGAGTGCGCGGAAAAGAATATTGGTGGGCAAACCTGTTTCGGTAGTAAATTTTTTAAGCTTTTTCCTGTCCGGACTTAACCTGATTAAACCTCCGCCCTCAGTAGTAAACCACATGGCCTTATTGCTGTCTTCCATAATGCCGCAAACCGGAAACTCGCGCACGGTACTGTTTTTAATTTTATCGCCGAAGGTAATGTTGCCCTGTTTGCCGGTTTTAGGATGGTACCAAAATGCACCACGCGAAACGCTACCCGTCCAGATATTGCCAAAACGATCTTCCCAGATATCGTAAACATAAGAGTTCACTGGAATTTGCTTAACCCGTTTAAAGGTTTTGTTTTTTGGATTAAAAATAAACAGGCCTGAGCCCATGTTGTAGCCGGTACCTACGTAAATGGTACTGTCTTTAGCCAGGTGAATTGAAAGTACAAAGTCACTTGTTTCCTCATTTTCTTCACCAATGGTTTTAAAACGTTCCCTAACCGTTCCTTTGTTAATATCGATAATTTCCATTCCGTGCAAAAACGGGCCAACAAACAGCTGGTTGCCCAGGGCAAGCAAGCCATGTATATTGGGGTATGATAAATTACCTGCTTTGCCATTGGCGGCGTAATTGGTAAAGATTCCGGTTTTGGGGTTAAACTTATTTACACTCGCATCTTCAGTACCAATCCATAAATTTCCTTTGTTATCAGGGCAGATTTCGCGCACTGCATTGCCCGAAATAGAATTGGTGCCTACCAGTGGATAATATTTCTCAAAGCGGGCATTGTTCTTCGAAAAGTAACTCAGGCCCCCAAAATAAGTACCTGCCCACATGCCTCCCTCATTATCCCGACAAACGGTATAAACAGCATTATCAGGCATAGAGTAAGGATCGCCGGCACGCTTGCGTAAGTTCTGGCTGGTGTTGGTGGCTAAATTATAAATGTAAATGCCCGATTCGGTCGCGATCCAGTATTCCTGTTTTTCGCCGGCAGTGATATCACGTACATAAATATCGGTATTGTCGCTGCTTTTAAGTATCAGCGATTTGATAGCCCCGGTTTTGGGATTATAACTTTTTAAGCCTTGTTTAAAGCAGCCCACCAGTATGCGGTTACCATCAATGGGGAAAACTTTACTAATCGAGCGCCGGTTTGCAGGCACACGCTGGTCGATGATACTCACCGTGGTTTTAGTGCCATTTTGAGGATTGTAGGTAACCAGTTGCCCATCGTCATTGCCAATTACAATATTACCACGGTCATCAAGCGCAATGCAGGCAGCATTAATTTGCAGGTTTACCACCCGGTTATCGTGCTGGGTATATTTATGAAGTTCTCTGTTGGCTAAAAAGAAGAGGTTGTTTTGCCCGTCTACCAAAATGGAGTTGATATACTTTTGAAGGGTAGGCTCAAGTGGCGTAAATACTTCCTTGCGCGGATCGTATTTAAAAATACCGCGACCGGTACCAATCCACAGCATGTTCTTTTTATCTTCAGCCAGACATACAATAATGTTGTTGCCTACATTACCAAATTTACTTTTTTCGTTTTTAAAGGTTTTAAAAGTATAACCATCAAAGCGGTTCAAACCACCACGGGTACCCACCCAAATCATGCCTTTTTTATCCTGTAAAATGGTATTTACCGAATTGTGGGCCAGGCCATCATCTGCCTGGTATTGCTTAAAATAATAAGATTGCCCTTCGCAGGTAGAAACTGCAAAAAAAGAAACCAATAACCAGAAAGATAAAAGAAACCGCATAGTTAAGCCAATATCAAATATAGAGATAAATTGAAGTGTTGAATCTGCACAGGGTTAAACCTGTTATGAGTATAGGTTTGAGGCTTGTTGTTATGGATTGATTATCAGATTGTTGTTCTGTTTTGAGTTTTTGTACAACACTCGATTTGAGACATATCGACAAAAAGATGAACAAATTATACGGCCCTCAATGTTTTACTTTGATTTTGCAATTAACCAAATTATAAACCTTACTGCAAAATCTTCTACCGGCTAAACTATGCCATTGCAGTTTTAGTATTTTTTTTATGAGAAACAAAATGTTAGCTAAACTGGCCGCTGCGCTGGTAATTTTAGCGGGTTCTTGTCAAAAAGGGCCATCAACTGGTATTACTGAAGAAGGACTCCAAACTGAAAAGCTTCAGGTACAAAATGTTATTGCTGCTGCACCTGTATTGGGCACTTTAATTGACGGGGCTATTTACCGGATCAGGGGAGTATCATCCTTATCAAACGGGCCGGTGGTCGAAGTTACCGGTAATTCTACAGCCGAAAATGCTGCTATACAACAATGGTGGTGGTTCCCCAACAACGGACAGAAATGGAAACTGGTAAAACTTGATGCCACTTACTACAAACTGGTCAATGTAACGAGTAATAAATGCCTCAAATCGCCATCGGCAACATCGGGCGATATTTTGCAGCAAGGCACCGACGATGGTAGTGATGCACAACAATGGGCCATTAATTATACTGGCAGCAACAATGTGTACACGGTTACCAATAAAGCTACCGGAATGAAAATGACAGTAGACCCCGAGAGCAGTACACCTGGTGCCAAAATAAGACAAAAAACAACGGTAACGGGTACACAGGATCAGTTTAATTTCCATGACACCAATTTTCAGAACCCGCTGATTGATGCCAGCAGACCAGACCCTTACGTGGCAGAGAAAGATGGTTATTATTATTTTATGTACACCAGGGGGAATAAAATAGGCTTGCGGAAAACCAAAACCATGTCGTTACTCTCTACAGCGGTTGAATCGGTAGTATGGACACCGCCTGCCGGAATGGCTTATTCTTCCAACATCTGGGCGCCCGAACTCCACTTCCTTTCAGGCAAATGGTATTTATATTTTGCAGCCAATGATGGGGGAGATGTGAGTCACCGCATGTTTGTGCTCGAAAATCCCAATGCCGACCCAATGACGGGTACCTGGACATTTAAAGGAAAAATCAGCGATCCGAGCGATCAATGGGCTATTGATGGTTCGGTGTTAACCATTGGCTCGGCAAATTATTTCATTTGGTCGGGCTGGGAAAACGTAGCCACCAAGTTTAAGCAATACATTTACATTGCGCCCATGTCAGATCCGTGGACCATTAGCGGCGACCGTGTAAAAATATCATCGCCAACCAATAACTGGGAAAAATATGAGCCCAGTGGAAATTTAGGTGCAGGAGTTAACGAAGGTCCGATTATGTTGCAGAAAGATGCCAGCAGCCCGGTATTTATCATTTACTCAGCGAGCCGTTACAGCAGCGATAATTATTGTTTAGGGCAAATTCAGCTTAAAACAGGTGGTAACCCGCTGGTAGCCGCCGACTGGATTAATAAAAAACAGGTTTTTGTTAAAAGTGATGCCAACGGGGTGTATGGTCCTGGCCACAACGGTTTCTTTACCAGCAGTTACACCGATCCGAACGGCGTATTGCATAAAGAAAACTGGTTTATATACCATGCCCGTAGCGTTGCCAATACCACCAACGGAGCAAGAACCCCGCGGATGCAAAAACTGAGCTGGAATGCAGATGGATCACCAAACTTTGGAACTGCAATGGCCACCGGGATCAACATTCCGATTCCGGTTGGTGAGTAAGGTACTTTAAGTAAGAGCAGCCCCCAGTGGTTGCTCTTTTTGCTTTTACAGCACAATTGATATAAAACGACAAAAGAATGAACAAATTTTTCAGGGTACATTCTCTTACTTTGAAATGAAGAAACCAAATATCCACGCCCGCATACCAGATTAAAAAATGAATGGGAAGTAAATTGCTCCATAAGACTGTCATCCTGAGCCTGTCGAAGGACTTCTGCTAACAAGTTTGAGTTATTTCGACTGCGATTTATCCCGAACAACCTGAAACAAAACTTAACCAAATATGAAATATAGTGTTTTACAAAAAAAAATTATAGCGCTCACCTTTCTACAAGTCACCGTATCTGCTGCTTTTTTAAATGCAAATGCTGAAAATACGGCGGCAGATAGATTGGCAAATAAAAAGCTTTTAGTTGCCGGCTATAATCTGGCCGATATTATCATAACCGGTAAAGTAACTGACGAAAAAACAAAATCGCCCATCCCTGGCGTTACAGTTAAGGTAAAAGACAGCCAAACCATCGCCGTAACCGATGAGAACGGTGTTTATAAAATAACGGTTCCGAACGAGCAAGCCATTCTTTCCTTTAATTATGTAGGTTACGATGTGCAGGAGAAACAGGTTGGGAGCCTCAAAAACATCAATATCATATTAAAATCGGCCCAGGCTAACCTCGAAGAAGTAGTGGTAGTAGGCTACGGTACGCAAAAGAAAGCCGATGTAACTGGATCGGTTGTGCGGGCAAATTTAGACGATTTTAGAAATGCGCCTACCACCAATGTGGCCAACCTTTTACAAGGAACGGTACCGGGCTTAAATGTAGGTCAGGTTAACCGCGCCGGTGCAACCCCTGGCATCAGCATCAGGGGACAGAACACTTTGGGCGGTAACCAGAATGTGCTGATTATTTTAGACGGAGTGCAATACAACGGTTCGCTAACTTCAATTAACCCCGATGATATAGCCTCTATAGATGTACTTAAAGATGCAAGTGCCACAGCAGTTTACGGTGCACAAGCCGCAAATGGAGTGCTACTAATTACCAGCAGAAAAGGTACTGTTGGCCGCACGCGGATTTCTTTTTCAACCCAATATGCTACCCAAAAGCCAAATATCGATCTCAGGCCCATGGCGCGCGATGAATATTTAGATCACATTAAATATTTGTATTACGATCAGGCTTTCCTGGCACCAGATTTTACCCAACCCAATCCGGCATTCGATCTGATTAGTAAGGTAGACCCATCTATGAAAGATGCACAGGGAAACCTGTTGCCGAACGATTTTAGCTGGTATGATGAAGCAACTAAAAGAGGTTCGATCGTTGATAACCAGTTAAGTGTATCGGGCGGAACCGATAAAATCAATTACCTGTTGTCGGGAAGTTTAACCCGCAATTCGGGCTTTATTGAAAACGATAATTTCAAGAGAAAAAGCATCAGGGCCAATATCGAAACCAAAGCTACCAACTGGTTGACCATTGGCTTGCAATCGTTCGGAACCTTTGTAAACGAAGATGGCGTAGAACCCAATTTTACCGATATCAACCTGATGTCGCCATTAATTTTGCCCTGGGATAACAGCGGAAACCTGAAAATTAATCCTTTTGGTACTAATTTAACCAATCCTTTGTTAAGCTACCAAGCCGACGATTACGATCGCCACAATTATTTCTTCGCCAATGTGTATGGCAATGTACAGTTGCCCATTAAAGGCCTGAGCTACAAAATCAGCTTCGGTAATAATTACAGGCTTGATTTTAAAAACATTTCGAATATGTACGATGCCAACCTAACCGGGCAGGCATCAAAAGAAACCACCACTTATTACGATTATACCTTCGATAACCTCTTAACCTACAACAAAACCATTGGCAAACACAGTTTTACCGGAACATTATTGTACGGCGCTATTGAGCGCGAAAACAGTTATACCAGGGCTTATTCAACCGGCTTTTCGCGTTTAACATTGGGTTACGATAATTTACAGCAGGGAACCAACAGGTTTGCTATCTCAAACGCCTGGAAAGAGTCTTTAAATTACCAGATGTTCCGCTTAAACTACAATTACGAAAGCAAATACCTGTTTACCGGTACCATTAGAAGGGATGGATTTTCGGGCTTTGCAGAAAATAATAAATACGGTATTTTTCCTTCCGTATCCGTAGGGTGGGATATTTCTAAAGAATCGTTTTTTAAAGTAAACTGGGTTGATAACCTGAAATTAAGGGTAGGTTACGGTGTAGCCGGAAATCAAACCTCACGGTATTCATCACTGGCTAATGTTGGGGTAAGTGCGGCTTATGTTTTTGGCGATGGCGGTTCTACCCAGTTTGGTCAGCAGGTAAACGGTATGGCTAATCCCGATTTAAGATGGGAGCGTACCACCGGTGCCAATATTGGTTTAGAATTTACACTCCTTAAAAACAGGTTATCGGGTACTGTAGAGTATTACAATACCAAAACAACCGATTTGCTTTACTCGGTTAATATTCCGGTAATCACCGGCTTTAGCAATGTGTTAACCAATATCGGGCAATTAAATAATCAGGGTGTAGAGTTTTCTTTAAACTCAAAAAACATCAATAGCGGCGGTTTTCAATGGAATACCAGCCTCAATTTTGCCCGCAATGCCAATAAGATTGTTAAACTTCTGGGCGATTTAAATGGCGATGGTGTAGAAGATGATTTGCCGCAAAGTGGTTTGTTTATTGGTCAGCCTACGGCTGTAATTTACGATTATCAGGTGAACGGAATCTGGCAGGTAGGCGAGCAAATCCCGACAGGTTATTCGCCGGGTACCTACCGTATTGTAGATCAGAACGGTGATGGCGTAATTAATGCCAGCGACAGGGCCATCTTAGGTTCATCGGCTCCGGCTTACCGTTTAAGTTTGCTCAATAATTTCCAGTATAAGAACTTTACTTTGAGCATCTTTTTAAACTCCATTCAAGGCGGTAAAAATTCTTATCTGGCGGGTAATACACCGAGAATTATCAGAGATGATAATGCCATCAGAAATAACTACCTGAGTGGTATCGATTACTGGTCGCCAGATAACCCCAATGGCAAATATCCCCGTTCTATTGTATCGGCCACATTAAATCCGCCACTTTTTCAAAACCGCAGTTTTGTGCGTTTACAAGATGTATCGCTCTCTTACAAATTTACCGGAAAACTGATTGAACGCATGAAATTGCAAAACTTAAATGTATTTGTAAGTGGCCGTAATCTGGCTACCTGGACCAACTGGGAAGGCTGGGATCCGGAAACCAATCAGGGATTAACCAATGATGGAAGACCCGTATTTAAAGGATATGCGGTAGGCCTTAACGTTACATTTTAAACCAAAAGCGATGAAAAAGATAACCCTAACCATTATAGCTGCATTTACCATCCTGTTTTCTGCCTGTAAAAAAGATTTCCTGGATGAAGAACCTCTCGATTTTTTAACCACCGATAATGCTTATATAACCGCTAAAGATTTCGATGCGGCAGTGAACAACCTGTACAGCCGGATAAGGCTCGAATTTTACAGCAGCGGCGAGCAAAGACCATTCGATTATGTATTTGGCTGCGATCTTGTTTTTGATGGTCAGCCCGCTACCACCAGGCATACCAATATGGTGGCGGCCTATTCGCCTTTGAGTACCGAAATTCCGCTAATCCACTGGACTTCCTTGTATAAAATCGTAGCCGAATCAAATACCATTATCGACAGGCTTCCTGCCTCATCGTTAACCGGTGCAGAAAAAACATTAATGGAAGCCAGGGCAAAGTTTTTCAGGGGAATGGCTTACCGTACGCTGGCCTATTTATATGGCGGTGTACCTTTAAATACTACTGAGGCTGTAGGCGCAAAAACAGACTACGTGCGCGCACCTAAAGCGGAGGTATTGGCTCAATCCATCAGCGATTTGAAATTTGCAGCGGCAAACCTGCCAGCAATAAATCAGGTCCAGGATGGAGAAATCAATAACCTTGCAGCAGCTCACCTTTTATCTGAAGTTTATCTCGCTGCAGGGCAGTTCCAAAATGCTGTTGATGCAGCTACTACCGTGATCAGCAATCCAAATGTGGGCCTAATGACCACCAGATTTGGGGTTAAAGCTTCAGATGCGACCAAAAACGTGTATTGGGATTTATTTCAAAAAGGAAACCAGAACAGAAAAAACGGCACCAATAAAGAAGGCCTTTGGGTAATCCAGTTCGAAACCGATGTGCCGGGCGGTGGTACCGTTTCAACAGGTATTGGTGGTTCTTACCAAATGGAAAGACATTTTGCGCCGCAATTTCTCAATTTCCGACTTGCAGGGAGCAGTGTTCAGCCATTTTTATATCCCATTAGCGATTATACCGGCGGCAGGGGCATTGGTTGGGCCATTCCAACCAAATATTTTTCTGATGTAATCTGGCAGAGCGATTTTAACAACGACCTCAGAAATGCACCTTTCAATTTTGTGCGCGAATTTAAAGTAACCAATCCGGCACACCCGCGTTTTGGCCAAACCATATCTACCATTAATCCACCGGCGGGTATAACCGTACCACGCAGAGATTTTTATGCTTTCCAGTCGAAGGTTACTACACCGGGCGATCACCCAGATGGCATGTTCCAGGATAAATCGCAGCTTTTGCTTAAAGCCAGTGCTGGTGGAACCTATGCCGATCAGTACATGTTCAGGCTGGCAGAAACCTATTTGCTCAGGGCAGAGGCCTATTTAGGTTTAAGCCAGCTGGATAAAGCTGCCGCTGATATTAATGCCGTAAGGAGCAGGTCGAATGCCTCAGCAGTATTGCCTGCAAACGTAAATATCGATTACATTTTAGATGAACGTATGCGCGAACTGGGCTCGGAAGAGAAAAGAAGAATTACCCTGATGCGTTTAGGTTTGGTCTACGACCGTGTAAAAAAATGCAATCCTTACTACAACGATGTTTTAACTACTTACAACCTGTGGCCTATTCCGGCTTCAGAAATTGAACGTAATAACGGTGCTAAACTGGCACAGAACCCAGGTTATTAAGCGTAAGGTAAAAAATAGCAAATGAAAACAATTGTAATTGCATACTTGCTTAGTTTATGTCTGCTGCCCGTACTCGGTTATGGGCAGCAGCGTAGCAAACAACCCAATGTGGTTATTATCACGGCCGATGATCTCGACAGCCGGCAGCTGAGTTGTTATGGCGGTAAAAATCTGAAAACCAGTAATATCGATCAATTGGCGGGCGAAGGCTTACAGTTTAACAATATTTATGCTTCTCATGCTACCTGTGTGCCTACGCGGGCATCGCTTTTTACCGGTTTGTATCCCATCAGGCATGGTTCGTACCAGAACCATAAACCTGTTTACCCCAATGTAAAAAGCATTGGCCATTATTTAGCCGATTTGGGGTATAAGGTGGGGCTAACCGGCAAAGATCACAGTACCAAACCTGCCAGTTCTTTCCCTTTCGATATCATTAAAGGTTTTCAGCCCAATTGTGTGTCCAGTAACGATGAATATGATCTGGCTGGTATTGAAAAATACATGACCGCGGGCGATAAACCTTTTTGCCTTTTTGTAATGAGTATCAATCCGCACATGCCCTGGGATCAGGGCGACCCGACAGAATTTGATGCCGAAAAACTGATTTTGCCACCCAATTTGGTCGATACCAAAGAAACCCGCGCACAGTTCAGGAAATACCTGGCCGAAGTAAGGCGTCTGGATAATCAGGTGGGTGATTTAATGCAGCTCATTAAAAAGAATATGCAGGAAGAAAATACCATTTTTATTTTTCTGGGCGAACAGGGACCGCAGTTTGCCGGTGGCAAATGGACCTGCTGGGATTACGGACAAAAAAGTTCGATGATTGTACGCTGGCCGGGTGTAATTAAAGCAAAAACAACAACAGCTGCCATTGTGCAATATGAAGATATTACCCCAACCCTGATTGATATTGCCGGAGGAAAACCCATTGCTGCGTTAGATGGGAAAAGCTTTTTGCCGGTATTGAAAGGCACCTCAAAATTGGCCAGAAACTATGCTTATGGTATGTACAACAATATACCCGAAGGACCTGCTTATCCCAGCAGGAGCATTCGCAGCAATCAATATAAGCTGATTTTGAATTTATCGCCAGAGAAAACCTACGGCATAAAATGGTACAACACACCCGGCGATTTAGGCGTGTGGCAATCATGGAAAGAAAAGGCAAATAACGATCAGGTAGCCAATGTTTTGGTGAAAAGAATAACCAACAGGCCTGCTATTGAGTTTTACGATGTACTGAAAGACCCCTACGAACTGCATAATCTGGCCGGTAACGATGGCTACCAAAAAACGATATCAGCTTTTAAAACCGAACTCGAAAAATGGATGAAAGCTCAGGGCGATGAAGGCGCTGCGGTTGATGTGCCTTTTAACCATAAATAACAGGAAAGATGCTAAAAAGAGTAGGTATACAACGAGTGATTTTATTGTTTAGCGTTCTTGCTTTATTGGGTAGTTGTGGTACCCGTAAGGAAAAATTACAAACCCATCAAGGTTTAGACATCTACATTTTAATGGGGCAATCGAATATGGCTGGCAGAGCGGCGTTACGCGCTGAAGATAGTCTGGTGCTAAATAAAAACGTATTGATGTTTACAAAAAATACGGAATGGGCGGCTGCCAAAAATCCTGTACATTTTGATAAACCAGGCATAACCGGTGTTGGTCCGGGTTTATCTTTTGGGCTGGCCATGCAGCAGCAAGCCAAAACAAAACGGATAGGTTTGGTTCCAACGGCTGTGGGCGGTACCTCTATCAATGCCTGGGTGCCCGATGGCTACGATAAGGCTACCAAAAAATACCCCTATAACGAGGCCGAAAAAAGAATTATTGAAGCAATGAAGGCCGGAACAGTAAAAGGAATTATCTGGCACCAGGGCGAGGCGGATAGCCAGGCAGACAGCGCCCGGCTTTACCTGCCCAAACTCATTACACTGATACAACGATTAAGGAAATTAACCGGAAATGAGGCTTTGCCTTTTGTTGCCGGAGAGTTGGGTCACTTTAATCCGAAATACGCAAATATTAACCAGCAATTGGCCAAACTGCCCGGTTTAGTAGCGCATACAGCTGTGGTAAGCGCGGCAGGGTTAACCGATAAAGGCGATCATACCCACTTCGATACCCAATCGGCCATTTTACTGGGCAATCGCTTTGCGGCAAAAATGATCGCATTACAAAAACAGAAATAGGGGGAAGCATGATGAATTTGATGTATAAGAATGAAACAACAAATCCTTTAAGGTTGCGCAGTAAGCGGGCAACGGAACAAGAGATCAATAATGTAAACGTATTGATTGACCTTTTGGGTTATGGCATTGTTGAGCTGCCCGTAACCTACCGCTTAAAGTTTGAATATACCAGCCCCAGGGTTTGTCATGTAGCCTGCCACATTAGTTTACCCGATCCGGCAACTCATACCTGGCTGTATTCGCCCGATTTCAACATGGTTTTTGCCGAAATTGATGGAGGTGTCGGACATGTGGTGAGCTTCAGTGGCGCAGGCCTCAACAAAAATGTTTACTACCAAACCATGGTAAATGTAGTTTCCGACTATATTTTTCTGAAGGAGAAGTTTTTTGATTAAGGGCGTTCTGTTAAACTAAAAGGAATGTAAATGCTTAGACATTTTGTTTGCCATTAAGTAAGGCCATAGCACTGCATCTACGTTTTGCTTAAATCCGGCCTAACAAATTTTTCGGAATGAACAGGCCTTGCCAGCCCGGTAGCTTCAAAAGAAAAATTTTAAGCCGGTGTTTTTTGTTTCTTTTTGACATCAAAAAGAAAGCCGGTCCGGCCAGGACAAAAAGTAATAACAATGAACTCAAAATATAAAAAACTAACACAAACCTGGCGTTGGTATGGTCCAAACGATCCGGTTTCCTTACAAGACGTTAAACAAGCCGGGGCAACCGGAATTGTAACGGCCTTACACCACATTCCTCACGGCGAAATATGGCCTGTTGAAGATATCCTGGAACGCAAGGCAATTATAGAGGCTTCGGGCTTAACCTGGGCGGTAGTAGAAAGTGTACCCGTACACGAAGCCATTAAAACCCGGAGGGCAGATGCCGGTCGGTATATCGAAAACTATAAAATATCACTCAAAAATCTGGCAGCCTGCGGGATCAAAATTGTTTGCTACAACTTTATGCCGGTGTTAGACTGGACCCGCACGCAGCTCGATTTAGAAATGAAAGATGGTTCTAAAGCGCTGTATTTCAATTGGATTGATCTGGCTGTTTTTGATTTATATATACTAAAAAGAAGCGGGGCAGAAAGCGATTATCCCCAATCTGTTTTAGAAAGGGCAAAAACCAAATTTGCGACTTTAAATCAGCAGCAGTTAGATGAGCTGCGGGTTAATGTTTTGATGGGGATCCCAAACGAAAAGGAAATTGAATTAGAGGCACTTCGCAGCAGCATTAATGAATATGAAAAAATTGGCTTCAATGGCCTGCGTCAAAACCTGGTGTACTTTCTGTCAGCCATTGCTGACGTGTGTGAAAGTGAAGGGATCAAAATGACCATTCACCCTGACGATCCGCCTTACCCGATTTTAGGCTTGCCACGAATTGCCAGCAGCCTCGATGATTTTAATTATATCCTGCAAAGTGTAAACCAGCCTTTTAACGGCGTGTGTTTCTGTACCGGATCTTTAGGCGCGGGGATGGATAACAATGCTCTCGAAATATTTAACGTCGTTAAAGAGCGGATTTATTTCGCGCATTTGCGCAATGTAACCAAAGATGAGGATGGCAGCTTTTACGAAGCAGATCATTTGGGAGGCGATGTAAACATGTACGAAATCATGAAGGCTTTATCAGAAGAAAATGCTTTGCGTGAGCAACCAATCCCGTTCAGGCCCGACCACGGACACCAGATGCTGGATGATTTGGCCAAACAAAGCAACCCCGGTTACTCGGCCATTGGCCGTTTAAGAGGTTTGGCAGAGCTGCGCGGACTGGAGCTTGGCGTAACCGGCAATTATTAAATCAACATTAACCAAATTATAAACCTATATGACTAAAAAACTCTCTACTTTACTCGTATTGTTCATTTCCTGCCAGTATTTATTTGCGCAGGGCAATTTGCTAAAAGACTTTCCTGAAGGCTTTGGCCCCAAAGAAGTAGGTAAGCGGCTGGCTTACCGCTTTGTGGATAGAAAGCACATGCTACATGCCGGCAAGTGGATCAGCTATCCGGAAACTTTCAACTGGACGGGTGCCCTGAAATATGCCGAAAAAACCAAAGACAAAAAGTTGTTTTCGCTATTGGAAGCACGTTTTGATAAGCTAACTGCCGAAGAAAAGCAGCTACTGCCGATTATGAACCATGTAGATTTGAACATGTTTGGAAGCCTGCCACTGGAATTCTATCTGGCTACCAAAGACAAGAAATATCTGGAACTGGGCTTGCCCTATGCCGATACGCAATGGCAGCTCCCCGAAAATGCCAATGCCCAGCAGAAAGCCTGGGCCGATAAAGGCTTTACCTGGCAAACCCGCCTGTGGATTGACGATATGTACATGATTACCATTGTACAGGCACAAGCCTATAAAGCTACCGGCGACCGTAAATACATCGATCGCGCTGCTAAAGAAATGGTACATTATCTGGATGAGCTGCAACGTCCCAATGGCCTTTTTTATCATGCGCCAGATGTTCCTTTTTACTGGGGAAGAGGTAATGGCTGGATGGCCGCAGGGATGACCGAAATTTTGCGCCTGCTACCAAAAGACAGTAAAGAGCGCCCACGCATACTGGAAGGTTATAAAAACATGATGAAAAGCCTGAAAGATTTTCAAAGCCCTACAGGCATGTGGAACCAGTTGATTGATGCACCCGATTGCTGGGCTGAAACATCCGGAACAGCCATGTTTACCTACGCCTTAATTTCGGGCGTAAAACAGGGTTGGTTAGATCAAAAGGAATATGCTCCTGTAGCACGCAAAGCCTGGTTGGCCATGGTGCCTTACATTAACGAAAAAGGCGATGTGCGCGAAGTTTGTGTAGGTACCAATAAAAAGAATGACCGGCAGTATTATTATGATCGTCCGCGCAACGTTGGCGATTCTCACGGACAATCGCCATATCTGTGGTGTGTTTTGGCACTCATGGAAAAATAAGTTAAAAAAATCTTCATTGTGCTGTATTTGGTTTTACGCCGGCCGCCTCATCCGGCCGGTTTTGCACAATCTGATAGTCCCGGGGTGCTTACCCCGGGTTATCTTTTTGCCACAGATTAGATAAAATCTGTTAATCTGTAGCTTTATAACGAATTTCATTGGTTTAGTTCAGCATCCAGGAAGTTTCATCTATATACATTTATTTGATGAAAACGCATTTATTTTAATTTTCACCTTGTCATTTGTCAATATCCGTTTGCAGCGAGCAAGGTTGAAACTTAATTTCGGTCAGATTATTTTAATGAATAATGAACGACTCAACAAAACTGGAAGATTTAAAAATAGCTTTACTTCAAAAAACTAAGCCAGCCACCATCGACCGGAACTTTTGCAACTTACTCTCTATAGCAATATTTAAGGCACAGAACGATTATCTCAGCACCACTACATTTATGCGCTTGTTTGGCCTTTTACCCATGGATATGCGGAGCCTGAACCCCAGAGTGATTGATATGCTTTACCGTTATGCCGGTTCTGCAGAGCCAGGACTTTTAAGAGTCGGATAAATACATTGCATTTTAAGCTTATCGTAATATTTTGGTACGTATCTTGTACCTGAAGATAAGTTTAAAGAAAATGACGAAAAGATCTATATTTTATATCCTCATGCTCACATTGCTATTTGGCTGTACGGGTAAACCACAAGAAACCGTACAGACTGAAGAAAAACCACAAAGCCCGGCGGTTGCTTCAAAGCATCCCGATGCCCCAAAACCACGTTATGAAAAAGGTTTGCTTTACGAAAACCAAAATTTTTCCTCATACATAGATGAGGTGAAAAGAGGAGCAGGGGTAATTTCGTTTACACTTGAGGTAAATGACAGACTGGATATCTGGAATCTGGACGATACCAAATTTGGCGAAATTGTGATGAATGAAGATTTGACTTATTTTACCCTAAATCTGCCCAAAAAAGTAATTGCCCGTAAATTAATCCCCGAAAATGATTTTGCAGCTTTCGAATTTGATGCCGAAAAGCCTGAACCGGATGCCAAGTATTTGTTTATTTATGTAAATAGAGAAAAACGGAAGGTTGAAAAAAAGGGAACTCATTTTGCTTTCACCGCCTGGAAATAGATTAAGCCTGTATTAAAAATAACATTTGGGCCTGCGACTTTTTTTGGTTACGAGGTAATAACCCACTGAGATTTCGTGCGAGCCATAATCATAATTGCTGAGTTTATTTAAGCTGTAATCGTAACCATAACCAATGCGCAGGTTGCTGCGTACAAAAAGTTCCGATATCAATCCTACGGCACTTCTTGCGGTTAAATTGCTTTGCAAATTTGATTTCGGATACAGCTTAACCGAGCTGCGGTATACTCCGCCAATCCAGAAGCGCTCTTTAACCAGCAGAAAAGCATTTAAATCAAGGGAGGTTGGCCCGTGTAAATCGTCTTTAATTAAAAAGGTAGGTTTAAACACAAAATCATCAGCAAAAGGTAAAGCCACACCAGCGCTCAGGTAAAAATGCGGCTGCATTTTAACATTCAGTAATTTATAGTCGCCAAAAAACGATAAGCTTTTACCCAGTAAGTTATTGGCCGAGAAACCAATAAAGAATCTCTCATTCGAATAATGAATACCAGCGCTGATATCGGGCGTAATCTGGCTCACACTACCCGTCGGAATACGGTTATCGCCCTGTTCAATCGGATCAAGTAAATTGCCGTTTAAGCCCGCCTGCATTACGCCAACGCCCAAACCAAAAGCCAGGATGTTGGTTTCTGTGCGGTCGAGCTTAATACGGTAGGCAAAATTGGCCGAGGCGTTTAGCGAATTTTGTGCCCCGATTTTATCTTTGGTAATAATGGCACCTATGCCCAGGCTCTCATCGTTTATGGCCTCATCAGCCGAGATCGAAAGTGTTTGCGGTGCGCCTTTAACACCCGTCCATTGTGCGCGGGCGAATGCCTGCAAGTATAGCTCTTCTTTGTAACCCGTGTAGGCAGGGTTAATGTACATACCGTTAAAAACATATTGTCCAAACTGTGCATCTTGCTGTGCAAAAACCATTTTGGTAAAGCAACACATCAGCACCATCATTAATTTCAATATCCTTTTCATGTTGTCTTAATTTTATCTGATCACGGTTACATATCCTTTGTACACAATCCAGTCGGCATTGCCATTTTTTACTTTTACTACATAGAAATAAGTACCATCACTCAGGCCTGGAGCCATCCAGTCGTTCTTATAATCGTTGGTTTGGTAAACCGTACTTCCCCAGCGGTTAATAATGGTAACTTCGTTAAACTGATAGGAATTCAGGTGTTCGAGGTAAAACGTTTCGTTCTTGCCATCCCCATTGGGCGTAAACACGTTTGGTATCCTTAAACCCGAAATTTCCTTGTTATCGGTTGAAGTATTGTTGCTGAGATTTGGATCGGCCTCATTTGCACTTACGGTTGCTGTATTGCTCACCATTCCCATTTGTTTCGAGCGCACTTTAATCACCAGCTCTGCAAATTTGCCGTTGGCCAGCCCGTCAATTTTCCATTTCACGCTGCGCAGTGAAGGGTCGTAATCTGCAGTGCCGTCTGTTGGTGCCGAAAGGCTTTCAAAACTGAGGTATTCAGGTAGCTTATCTTCAATAACCAGCCCTGTAGCATCATCTGCACCATTGTTTCTTACGTTGAGGTAATATTCAAAAACCTCATCCTTTACTACCGTTTTCGATGCCGATCTTTTGGTAATCGACACATCGGCCGAACGGGCCGGTACTACCAAAACACGTACATCTTCCGATAAATCTGAAGTACAGCCGCTTTTGTTAATCGAGGCTACCTTATAAAGCCCTGCTGTGGCGGTAATCAGTGTCGGTTTATTTTGCCCCGGAATCAGTATCCCATCTTTAAACCAGATATACGTACTGGCCCCAACCGAATTGGCACGCAGGATTACAGACGACCCTTCGGCGATCGTAATCGTTTGGCGCCCTGGCGGAGCATCCTGACTGTATCCCTTTGTGTTAAATAATAACAGGAATAGCAGCAACAAGAAGGTATAAAACCTCAGTTTCATGTATCAGATTTTACCGGGAATAGCAGGTTTATTTAAAAAGTTACTGCAGTGGCTGTACCTTGTGCCGTGCCAATGCTGATGGTTGGTTTGGTAGGTTTAGCTGTTACCGTAATGGTTTTATCTACAATTTGCGGGCAATATTTGCTGCCATTAATTTCATATCCAACCTTTAAGCGGTAAGTAATGCTGCCAACGGTTGGAGCTGTTGGTGTATAACTTAATGTATTTGCTCCGGCAATAATGGTTTCGGCACCTCCGGCTACAGTATACCACTGGTAAACCAATGCAGCTTTAGTTGGGTCTTCGGGGTTAGTAACGCTACCTACCTGTGCCAAGGGGCTTTCCACGCAGAAATCAGTAGGCGCAATGTTTGGTGTCAGTGGCTTTAAAACATAAACCGGAATTTCCTGCATTTCCGATTCGCAGGAACCTGGAGTGCTGGATTTTGAACTCAGATAATAGTAACCGGTTTTTAAATCGGCATTCGCCACCTTATTTCCGCCGCTTAAAGTGATTCCGGTTGAAGGTGTGGTGGTAGCAGTTGCACTGTATTTTACTATCCAGTCGGTACCCGCAGTAGCCGCAGGGAGGGTAAGCTCTCCGTCTGAGCAAAAAAGGTTTACACCGGCTGTATTTGGCGCTAAAGCTTGTGCCGATGCGGTTAAAAAGCTACCTGTTAATAAGATGGTCGCAATGATTAAAAGGGTTTGGGTAAAGAAATTTTTCATGGGGATTCTTTTTAGTGAGTTAATATTGTGAATTGGCATTAACCAGCACATGCGGTGCTGTCGGTTTTGGATTTATTTTGATGTTAAAATTGATTTGCGTGGTACAGCCGGCAGCATTTTTTAAGGTTAAAATTCCGGCATGAGTACCTACAGGCGCATCGATTGGAACACTAACGGGGATATTGGAAGCTGGGAGTGCCTGGTTGTTTTGAGCCGGAAAACCTGATGATACCCAGCTAATGCTGTAAGTAAAAGGACTATTTACCGGGTTGGTATAACTTAATTGCGTGGTATTAAACCCCTGGCAAAGTTCAGGGTCGCTACCCAGTGTGAGACCCGGTGGCGGATTTACCGTAACTACAAAAGTTTCTGTTTTTTCTTCGCAGCCTTTTGCTGTTGCAGTGATGGTGGCTGTTCCTGTAAAACTAGCCGACCAGGTTAGCTGCCCCGTTGAAGCATCAATTAAACCTGCCGACAAAGGTGATAAGCTGTAAACAATGCCTGTGGTGTTGCTGGCTGTTGCCAGATAGGTATCTGTGCCGGCACCCATGCAACGACTACTGGTTAAGCCGCTGTTAAATAAAAGGTTGCTTACGTTGCTGGTTACAGTGATGCTACCTGAGGAGTTAAAGCTGGATGAAGGTATGGTAGAAATACTATAAGTAGCTGCGGCACCCGCTACTGTAGGTGTACCATTAATGGTTAATTTTCTGCTTGGTTTATCGTAGTTGGGAGTAACTCCGGCAGGCAGGTTACTCACCACAACGCTGTTGGTGCCATTTGGCATGGTATAAATAATGGGATCCATAACGGTGTTGATACACACAACCCGGTCGCCAGATCCCGTAGTGGTAGATACGCTGCTTTGATCGTTATACGTTACCTGATCGGGTTGTGAGCCTGTAATCGTAGCTGTATTGGTAAGCACTCCGTTTTGTACCACTTTGGCCGTAATTTTTAAGGTAACGCTGGCCAGGCTGGCCAAATCGCCTATCGTCCAGATCCCCGTAGTTGCATCGTAGCTGGTGCCCGAAGGCGATACGCTGGAAACATAAGTATAGCCAGCCGGTAATTTATCGGTAACCGATACCCCAACGGCATTACCATTGCCCAGGTTTTCGGCTTTTAAGGTAAACACTACATTACTGTTCAGCTCGGGGTAATCCACATCAACTGTTTTAGTAATAGCCCTGTCAATATTACAAAGTGAAATGTTGATAGGCAGTGAGGGGGCACTAACCCCGCATTCGAGTTGATAGCTTACGCTATAATTGCCTGATGTGCTTGCTTCGTAAGTATTGGAGGTGGCACCACTAATGGCCACTCCATTTAAATACCATTGGTATGGGGCAGCATTAGCAACAGCTGTTAGTGTAGCCGATGCACAGTTGGTTTGGCTTACGTTCGGCTGCTCTGCCATTTCCGGAAAACGCGTAATAAAGTTCGACATGGAGAAACCAGCTCCCTGTTGCACCATCGAAATGGTAAGCCTGCCCAAACTGGTAATAGAAACAATGCCGGGCTTTCCGATCGTGGTATTGGTAAAGCTGATTAAAGAAAGGCCGGTACTGCCCAATGGCTTGCGGGTGCCGGCAATCGTTTCGATATCCTGATTGGTATAGGTTGGTGTGCCGCCAATTGTGGTTAACAAAATCGGATCCGCACTTTTGGTTAAGATATAACCGAAATAGGGCAGATCATTGGTAGGAACATAACCTGTAAACTTGGTCGTTTCTACGCGTTTGGAACCCGAACATCCTGATATGGGAACCAGGGCCGATACGTCTACCTCACAACCTCCACCACCTGAAACCCCACCTGTTCCTGAAAAAACTTCGATGTTTTTATTGGCCACAATCATCGAAGAAGAATACCTTCCGGTGTTCGTGGTGGTATTATAAGTACCGCTAATATAGCCGTGGTTAAAAGTATACTTATCGCCAGGCTGCAGAAGCGTAATGGTTTGTGTAGTTTTCTGAATTCCATTAACATCAAAATGGGTTATGGTTATCGTTGTATTGGCTTCGCTGGCAATAATGGTCGATTGTTCCGCTGTAAGATTTCCTTCCCCTCTAACAATTACATATTCTTTTCCCAATGAGGAAATTGGTGGAACAGGGTTAAAGGCTCCATCGCCACAGCCCCCGGGCGCATCGAGATCGGCAGACGTGTTCATCACTGCCGAAGCGGAAGATTCGACAAGTGTGCCTATAGGGGCATGAAAAAGATAACTTTGGCCGGCATTTAAAGTGGCTGTGGCCACACCACCAATTTTAACAATGGTGTTATTTTCAATGGCCATGATGCTGTAAATGGGGGTGTGAGTTGGCCCGGCCAGCTCGCCATCTCGATAATAACCAACCCTGAAAGCATTGCCAATGGCTGCATCGCCAAAGCTAAACAAAGAGGCATTTCCTTTAATGTCACTATCCGTTCCATCACTGCCCAGGGCATCCGAAGCTATATTTCTTAAATTCACAGCAATTGAAGCGGTAGCCTCTACAATAATGCCGGCAGCCGATATTACCGTGTTTAAACTGTAAGCAGGAACATCTTTTGGCAAACCAGCAAAACGATAGGTAAAAGGGGTGTTTTGCGAGCAGCTAAAAGTGGCAATCAGCGTGCCGTCGCTTTTTTTAATGGTTCCGGTAACTGTGGTAGTGTTATCGGTAGTAATTACAATTTCGTTGGCCTTGCTCCAGTATTGCCAGGGGGCAGGTGCAATATAGTGTTTGGAATAGCTAAGCGCCCTTGAATAATAGTTGGTTTTAAGTGTTTTTTCAGTAAGAGAATTTGTAAAAGGGATAGCCTTAACCGAAATAGGTATGGCATAGGCAAACGCTCCCGTAAAAATGGGAAAAGAGGCAATAATTATAGAAAATACTAACCTAAGTAGCGCTTTAATCATGTTTGGTTTAATTATCCCTAATTCCAATACTGTACGCGTCAAACACTCATCTAAACCTGCAAAGCAAGTCAGACTAATTTTTGACAATAGATTATTACTCCTTAGTAGGATTATTAATCTTATTTGGGATATGAAAACTCAGTTTGAGGATTTCTTCAACACTAAATTAGTTCAAATATTGTTTGCCAAAATACGCGCTGTGTTAATTTTACACCAACTTTAAGTGCTGTTTTTTTATTATTTTCATATAGCTATAAATAGGTATTATTAAAGCTACATTATAATTAGGTGTTTTGAATTTCTTGTCTACTGCGAAACGTAAAATGCTGCTAAATAAACTACTCATAAATAAGTAATTAGAGCTTTTAAGAATGTTTTTGTAGCGGCTTTGTCTTTTTGTTGCTTATCTGTTGTAGATAAAGCCCGTATTTGATAGTTTTTTTGATGAAACGGCATAAATGCAAGATGAATTTTTAATTCAAAGCATTGTAATATTAAACTTTTGTAAATAATAGAAGGGTTAGTTTTGGCCTTAAGTTAGCCTGTTAGCTAGCTCATTAAGTTAGCACAACTGCAGATTTGTAAACTTTCACTGCAATAACTAAATCCATTATTACTCAAATCGCAAAGTTGTGAAGTACAATAGGCTAATATTTAAGAATAATTTGACAAAATGACTAAATTTATATTAAACAGTTATTGTTTAATTGCAGTATTCAAAGAAATAGAATGCTAACCACTCAAGAACATTTTTATAAAACCGCTTATTTAAGTTGTTTTGTTAAATGTTTAATTTTTAGTCTCTGCTGATACCGTGTTCAAAAGTAAATCTGTTAATGTAATTTAGTTGAAATTTTAGCTGCTAAAATTAAATGTCTATCTATAAATCACTTAGCGACCAGGAGTTGATCATTAGGACTAAAGCCAATGATCACATGGCTTATACTGAAATATATGATAGGTATAAAAAGGATTTACAAACGCACATTTATAAAAAAACTGGGAATTTTGATGAAGTGAAAGATATTTTACAAGAGATTTTCATCAACCTCTGGATAAATAGAGCAAAATTACCTGTAACAGATAATCTGAGTGGTTACCTTTATATTTCAGCAAGAAATAAAATCTTAAATATTATTTCGCATAAAAACGTTGAGTCAAATTATATCAGATCATTACAACTTTTTATTGATGAAGCAAATTATGTTACTGATCTAAGCATCAGGGAAAACGAATTAACAAGTCTCCTAAAAGATCAGATTGAAAATCTCCCGCCAAAGATGGGTGAAGTATTTAGCTTAAGCAGGTTTTCTAATTTTAGTCATAAAGAAATTTCAACTAAATTAAATATATCTGAACAAACAGTTTCTAAGCAGATTAGTAATGCCATCAAAATTCTAAAAAGTAAACTTAATCTGGATTTAGTTAAAAGTTTATTTATATGATAATCAGTTGATTATGTAATTTTTTGTCATTTTCTTAAAATCATCTACCTGTTACACCTTAGCTACCTGTCTTACAATCATAACGATAACCTTGTATTATTGATATGGTGCAAAAAAAAGACGCAAAACAGTTGTTAAAAAAATATCTCGAAGGTAACTGTACCGACGGAGAAAAGGCACTGGTAGAGGCTTGGTATAATCAATTTGAAGAAAATGAACGCCCCCTGATTACAGCGCAGGATCAAGAATTACAGTTAAAAGAAATTCAAAATACACTTCCTCCGCATTTTAAGTCACCGAGAGTTATTCCATTATGGCCGATAATTGCCGCAACAATAGTTATTGCATTATTGGCAACCTTACATTTTTACACCAGTTACAGCAAAAAAATAGCAGGTAAACTAAATAATGATGCCCGGGCCGCAGTAAAAGTACAACCAGCAGGTAACAAAGCCACCTTAACCTTGCCAAACGGGAAAGTAATAGTTCTTAATGATGTTAAAAGCGGAGAAATTGCCCAGGCAACTGGTTTTAAGATTATGAAATCTAAAGATGGTAAGCTTTCATACGTGGTTGATGAGCTGGGAGGCAATAAGGAAATCGGATCAAATACAATTGCGACCCCAAGAGGCGGACAATATCAGATTAACTTACCGGATGGGAGCAAAGTTTGGCTTAACGCCTGCTCTAACCTGCGTTTCTCAGTTGGTTCTTCACCATTTAAGCGAGAAGTAGAATTAACAGGTGAAGCATATTTTGAAATAGCAAAAAAGACTGATAAGCTAGGCAATCGGCTTCCTTTTTTGGTTAAAACATCAACTCAGACAGTCGAGGTTTTGGGTACTCATTTTAATATTTCTGCCTATCGTGATGAACAAAAAACGACAACTACACTGCTTGAAGGTAGTGTGAAAATAAACCTTCCAACAGGTTCTAAGCTGTTAAAGCCAGGCCAGCAAGCTACTGTACAAAATAACCACATTAATACCCAGGAGGCGGATATAGAATATGTAATGGCCTGGAAAAACGGCATGTTCATTTTCGATGATGAACCTATTGAAGAAATCATGAAGAAAATTAGCAACTGGTACGATGTAGATGTCGTTTACCTCGACGCGGATAAGAAACAATTATTTGGCGGTAGTATTTCGCGTTATGCGGAAATTGGTAAAGTGCTCGAAAAATTGGAATTAACAAACGGCGTTCATTTTAAAATTGAAGGGAGGAGGGTTATAGTTATGAAATAAAACAAAACGTTAACTGCTCAATCTAAAGCGAAAAGAAGCCGAAAGTGCGCTAACACTTTCAGCTAAGTTTAAGATTGCATCGAATGCCCCTTAATAAACAAACTATACAATAAAACTAACCAAATATATGATTTTTAACTATTTGTTAAGGCATAGGCCAGCCGCCTATTTCCTTAACCCAGCTAGTGGTATGCTTGGCAAAATTTCCGACACCATAGGCAAAAACAGCAGGAGAACACTTATGCGTATCAACCTTACAATTATTTTACTCTTTATCATCTTAGCACAGGTTACCGCAACTGGCTTTGCACAAAATTTAACCATTAATAAAGATAACGCAAGCATAAAATCGATCTTTAAAGATATCAAGAAGCAAACTGGTCTTGCGATCATTTATCAAACACAGCATATTTCAAGCTTCACACCCATTTCTTTGCATGTTAGCAATACCAGTTTAAATGAGGTACTTACCATGCTTCTTGCCAAAAGAGGACTTTCCTATATTATTAAAGATCAGACTATTGTTATACGTGAAGAGGTTAAAAAAACTCCTGAAGCCTCTTATAAACCTCAAAACTCAATAGAAACCATATTAAATGGAATAGTTACAGATGAAAAAGGAAATACCTTACCATCGGCAACAATAAAATTAAAAGGAAGTACATTAACCGTATTAACCGATCAGGAAGGGAAATTCAGGCTGAAATCTCCAACCGAGGAGGGTACATTAGTAATAAGCTATATAGGTTATAATGTACAAGAGGTAACCTTTGATAAAAAATCTACTGTTCTGAAAGTTAGTTTAAAACCGCTCAATAATGTAATGAATGATGTGGTGGTTGTGGGCTACGGTACGGTAAAAAAATCAGATCTAACGGGGGCAGTATCTTCTGTTTCTGCCGATAAAATTACACAGGTTAAAGGAATATCGAATGTTGCCCAGGCGCTACAGGGAAATGCAGCCGGCGTACAGATAAACCAGTCATCAGGACAGCCTGGTGAAGCGATGATCATCAAAATCAGAGGTACAAACTCTATTAATGGGGGAAACGCCCCGCTTTATGTGGTAGACGGATTGCCAACCGATGGTATTAGTGCCCAGCTTAATCCTGATGATATTGAAAGAGTAGAAGTATTAAAAGATGCGTCTGCTACAGCAATATATGGTAGCCGTGGGGCAAATGGTGTAATCATGATTACAACCAAAAAAGGAAAGTCCGGAAAAACACAGGTAAGTTATAATGGCTATTACGGCTTTCAAAATTTAAGGAAAAAATTGGATATTATTAATGCCCATGATTATGCGATACTTCAAAATGAAGTGGTAAGTAATGATAATGCATCAGGCGTAAACAATCCTGCTAAACCTTTGCCCTGGAAAACCAGTCAAATTGATTCATTAACAGGTAAAGGGACCGATTGGCAGGATCTTGTTTATCAAAATGCACGTGTTCAAAATCACGACCTCTCTTTTTCCGGTGGCAATGAGAATACGAAATATTATACTTCGTTTGGTTATTATGATCAGGACGGGATTATTAAAAATTCAAACTTTAACAGACTCTCATTCAGGGTAAATCTTGATCAGAAATTAACTAAAAAGCTTTCGTTAAATACAACCTTTTCTTTACAAAACTCTACCTACACGCAAGCTGTATATGGTGGCGCCGATGGTGGTGGAGGGATCCCATGGACTACAATGGTATTGCCACCAACCCAGGGAGTATATGATGAGAAAGGAAATTACACCAAGTTTACCGGTGTATCATACGGAGAAACCAATCCTGTTGGTATATCAAATGAATTGTACAACCCTTCAACCAATTTAAGAATATTGGGCAGAACCAATGCAATTTACGATATAATTGATGGATTGAAATTAACAGCCAGCGCTGGTATTGATGCCGGTTTCGATAAGTCCGATTATTATGCCCCATCTAATATCAGCATCGGGCAACCAGGAGGCCGTGCATCGAAAAGTTATGGCAACAGCAGGACATTTACGACCGAAAACTACCTTAACTATGTAAAATCTTTTGATAAACATAATCTGGATATAACCGCAGGCATCAGCTATCAAACTACAAAATCACAAAACCTGAGTAGCGGAACCGGCACAGGTTTTATTTCTAATGTATTTCTGAATAATAATTTAGGGGCGGCAGTTACACCTGCCCGTCCGGGAACTGGTTTTAATGATAGTAAATTAATTTCTTACCTGGGTAGGTTAAACTACAACTATGGGGGTAAATATTATGTAACCTTAACAGGAAGGTACGATGGCTCATCGAAATTTGCCGAAAATAAGAAGTTTGCATTCTTCCCTTCAGCAGCAGCTTTTTGGAGAATTTCAGAAGAGCAGTTTATGAAAAGCATTCCAGCCATTTCTAATCTAAAAATTAAAGCCAGCTATGGGCATTCTGGAAACCAGGCTATTGCGAACTACCAAACCTTAGCCAGAATATCCAATACAACCGTTGTATTTAATAATCAGGATTATACAGCTTATTTTCAAGGTGGGCTACCCTATAACAATCTTAAGTGGGAAACTACAAAACAACTCGATTTAGGCTTAGAATTAGGATTATTTGCTGAAAGATTGCAGTTTACATTTGATTACTACAACAAAAAAACAGTTGATTTATTGCTTAATGTAGACCTGCCAACTTCTTCCGGCTTTGGTTCTGTATTACAAAATATTGGAGAGGTACAAAACCGGGGGCTTGAATTTCAGCTAACTACACTAAACACAAATGGTGTTGTTAAATGGTCTAGTACACTAACCGTACAGCGAAATGTAAATAAAGTATTGTCTCTTGGCTCAACACCTCAAGGCCAGCAGGTTACCTATAAGGAAATTGGGGCAGGTGGAAACTGGTTTCCGACCATCGTAGGCTTGCCAACCGGCCAGCTTTATGGTTATGTTGTAGATGGCATTTATAATAGCAATGCTGAAGCTATTGCAAATGGCGAACCAAACAAACGTGCCGGTGATTATAAATTCAGTGATCTTGATGGGAACAAAATAATTGATGGTAACGATAGGAAAATATTAACGCATATGCAGCCAAAATTTACGTTTGGTTTTAATAACAATCTTAGCTACAAAAACTGGAATTTAAGTTTGCTTTTCGTAGGATCGTATGGCAATGATATTGTAAATGAATTCAGTAAATACCGAAACAGTTTAAATGGCCAATGGGCACCTAGTCAGACTGCTTTTGATAATAGATGGACTGGCCCGAATGCCGGCGCCACAATCGATAAACCATCGGTAAATAGTGCCGCATCATTACGGGATTTTGCCAACAGTACCTGGGTATCACCTGGTTCATATATAAAACTGAGGGATATTACATTAGGTTATAATATCTCGGCTCCGCTATTAGAGAAGTTTAAAATTTCATCCATAAATATATTTATAAGTGCCCAAAATTATGTCACGTTTACAAAATATGATGGTTATGACCCTGAAGTAGCGTGGAGTGCAACTACGGTTAATGGTTGGGATAGAGGAAACTACCCTTCGATGAAATCGTTAACTGCTGGCATTAAGTGTAACTTTTAAAGAATAATTGAAATGAAAAAATACTATATCATATTCACCTTCGCTATCCTGTTTATTGCCTTACAAAGTTGCAAAAAAGGTCTGGAAGAAAACCCAAAAACATTTGTTAGTCCTTCATCATTTTTTACCAATGCAGATAGTTACGAACAGGCTGTTTTAGGCATATACACCAATATTAGGGGAGCATATACCCAAAACCCAATGATGATGCGCGAAATGTTTAGCGATATCTGTGGAGCTCCCGGAAATGCAGAGCAGGCTCAGGCATCCTATGAAAATAACCATCAGCCTTTTTTCTATAGCGTAAGAGCCGAATGGTCTAATAATTATACCATTATCAAAAATGCTAACTTTATTTTAAGCTACATACCTGTTGCAACATTGATTAATGCTGAAAAAAAAGCACTTCTTACTGCCGAAGCGAGGTTTCTCAGGGCCTATGCTTATTTTCAACTGGTGCAGTTTTATGGTGATGTGCCATTAAGAACAACGCCATTAACAGACTATTCTGAAGCACAAAGCCCCAGGGTAGGACAGGCAGATATTTATAAATTTATTCTGGAAGACCTGAATTTTGCTGAGGCCAATCTTCCTGAAAATGCACCTCAACAAGGCAGGGTGTATAAAATGGTTGCCACAGCATTACTGGCCAAGGTTTACCTTACCATGGCGGGCTATCCACTCAAACAGATCCAGTATTTTCAAAATGCCAAAGAAAAGGCATTGTTGGTAATTAACTCTGGTAAGTTTCAATTGGTAAGCGAATATGCCAAGGTATTTCATAACACTGCTTACACTACCGAAAGTATTTGGGAACAATTATTTCGTGTAGATGTTGGCGGAAATGCGATGCAGGGCCTGACTAGTACTGCCGAAGGTTTTGTGCCTATATTAAAACCTGCAAGTTCATTTATGAATAGTTTCCCGGTTGGCGATCAACGCAGAACCTGGGGAATACAGGATAGTTATATCGGTCCGAAGAAAAATACCTTAGCACCCTTTTTTCAAAAATTTGTAAACACCAGTTTTATCGACGCCGGAACAACACCTTCGGGAATTATAAACAACTATAGCATTCCATTTATTCGCCTTGCAGAGATGTATCTTATTGCTGCAGAAGCAGAAAATGAATTAAATGGCCCAGCTGCAGCATACGATTATATTAATAAGATAAGAGCAAGGGCAAGAATAAATAAAACCGATCCCACTAATGTGCCAGATCTTAACGGCCTTACAAAAGAGGCTTTCAGAAAGGCAATATATATGGAAAGAAAATGGGAACTTCATTTAGAAGGCAGTACCTGGTTTGATTTAAAACGAACACAGACTATAGATGTAATTCAAGTGATGAGAGGTGCAAGCCTTGTGCATCCAATTGGTACTTATAATTATAACTGGTATATTCCTGATAGTGAAATTTTAAATAATTCCATACCTCAGAATGCTGCTTACCAATAAAATAGCTATTAAATAAAATTTTAATATATAATTCGTCCAGTTCTTTTACTGAGTGAAATTGAAAATATTTAGTTAAAAAAAATAACCCCACAAAACTCTGAAAATGATAAAGCAATTTTTATTAGTTGTTTCTATTTTGTTTGTTTGCTGCACTTGCAAGGCACAAACCATTTACATTTCTACAAAGGGAAATGATAACAATGCAGGTTCCATTTACCATCCGGTAAAAACGTTTGCAGCAGGCGTAGCAAAAGCTATGGTTCACAAAAATAAGAAAGTAATTATCGAAATAGATGGTGGTACCTATCCGGTAGATAAAACTGTTGAAATTACATCAGAAAAATTTCCTCTCCGCGAGCTTACAATTAAGGCTAAGGCAAATGAAAAAGTAATAATTTCAGGAGCGCAACAGTTTAAACTGTCATGGAAACCCTACAAGAACAATATGGTATCGGCTAAAATAAAGCTAAACAAAGCGCCTGATCAGTTATTCATGAATGGTAAAAAATTACCCATGGCAAGATACCCTGACTTTGATTCCACCTCAAGAGTATTTAACGGAACAGCCGCCAATGCAATTTCTATTGAGCGTAGCAGAAAGTGGCTTAATCCTACAGGTGGTTATATACATGCTTTACACCAGGGTGAGTGGGGCGATTTCCATTATCGCATTACCGGAAAGGATGCTACAGACAAATTGCTTTACGAAGGTGGATGGCAAAATAACCGTCCGGCCAAAATGCATACACAATATCGTTATGTAGAGAATATTTTCGAAGAACTGGACCATCCAGGTGAATGGTTTTATAATCAAAAAGAAGAAATGCTTTACCTGATTCCACCTGTCGGATCTAATCTGCAAACGGCCGATTTTGCCTTTACCATGATAAGTGATATCTTACATATTAAAGGAACATTGGCAAATCCGGTTAAAAACATAACAATAACAGGCGTCGATTTTGTGCAAACAGCACGAAGTTTTATGGAGGTAAAAGAGCCCCTTTTAAGAAGCGACTGGGCAATTTACCGTGGAGCAGCAATATTGTTGGAAGGCACTGAATCTTGTATTATTAATAACTGTAATTTTTACGATTTAGGCGGAAGTGCTGTTTTTCTAAGTAATTATAATAAAGAAGATCGCATTAGTAACAACCATATTTATAACATTGGGGCTAATGGAATTGCATTTGTAGGTAACCCAAATGCGGTACGTTCGCCTGCTTTCAGGTATGAAAATTTTGTGCCGTATGCTCAAATGGATATGGAGCGCGGGCCAAAAAACGCAGATTATCCCCAGCATTGCCAGGCCATCAATAATCTGATACATCATACAGGTTTAATAGAGAAACAATCAGCAGGAGTTCAAATATCTATGTCTGCCAGTATTTTGGTTAGCCACAATACTATTTACCATGTACCAAGAGCCGGCATAAATATTAGTGAAGGAACCTGGGGCGGACATATTATCGAATTTAATGATGTTTTTGATACCGTGCTTGAAACCGGAGATCATGGAGCCTTTAATTCATGGGGCAGAGATCGTTATTGGCGGCCAGAAAGAAGTATTATAGATAGTGTTGTTGCCGCAAAACCTGGAATAGAACTTTTGGATGTGATTGCGCCGATTGTTTTACGTAATAATCGTTTCCAATGTGATCATGGTTGGGATATCGATCTTGATGATGGAAGCACTAATTATCAGATTTATAATAACGTTTGTTTAAGTGGTGGTTTAAAACTTCGTGAAGGCTATCATCGTGCTGTATTTAACAATATTATCATAAACAATACCTTTCATCCACACGTTTGGCTAAAAAACAGCGATGATGTTTTCAAAAATAATATTTTAACTGCTGCCTATGCTCCCATACTGATGGAAAGCTGGGGAAAAGAGATTGACCATAATTTCTTTTTAAGCAAAGAAGCATTAATCAAAACACAGAAATTAAATGTTGATGCCAACAGCTTGTCAGGCGAGGCAGGTTTTCTTGAGGCAAACACAGGGAACTATCATCTTAAAAAAACTTCAGCTGTGTTTAAAACTGGTTTTAAAGATTTTGATATGAATTTTGGTGTCACAAATCCCCGATTAAAAAAACTGGCTGCTTCGCCTGCTATAAAACCATTGAATGATAATTCAGACAATATTAAAACTACAATAGTAGATTGGTTAGGTGCTAAGTTTAAAAACATCGAAACCCTGGGCGAAAGATCTGCAGCCGGGCTTCCAGATAACAATGGTGCTTTACTTACGCAATTAACCAAAGGTTCTGTGGCAGAGAAAAATAATTTAAAGAAGGGTGATGTGGTTGTACAACTGGACAATAATGAAGTGAAATCTGTTAACGAACTAATGAAAATTTATAACGAAATCCGCTGGAAAGGGCATAGTCAGATTATTATTATCAGAAATCAAAAAGAACAAAAGATGGAAATATCACTTAAAGATTAATACCAGCGCAATTACCTGGAATCTATAAAGCTTTAGTAAGGCTGGTGAGAGGTAGTTATGTAAACGGATGTTTCGAATAACCCTAAACTAAAAATTGCGAAGTAGGCAAATTGAGTGGCTTACCGCGTACGATAAGTTTAAAAAGCTACCAGAAAAAAAAAGCACCTGTAAATTATTGGTTTACAGGTGTTTTTTCTGTAAGCGACAAGAGAAAGAACTTGAACTGTTTTATCAATGATTTAAAGGTTTTGATTCATTTAAGAGGGATTTAAAAGGAGGATACGGGGTTAAAATTGAGCCAAAACACTAACGATTTATCATAAAGTACAACCTTTTTTATGTGAATTTTCATTCAGTTACTTGCTAACTTTTAAATTTCTGAAATATCCTTCCGTTCCCGGACCTACCCAAAGGGCAATTGATCCCTTACCTTTAGCGCCTTGCTTCATCTCTGCAACCACTAGTGAAGGTTGTTCATTTCCGTCAAGATATAAACTTGCTTTCTTTCCCTTTACTACAATTTTCATCTTAATCCATTTATTCATTTTCATATCGCTATAAGATTCATACTTCTCTGGCTCTTCCTTTCTTAATTTATCGAATTTAAAATCTGGATAGGCAAAATATTGTGTTGAATGATTTCTACGCACCTGATCTTCTGCTCGTCCATTATCTGGTCTAATGTAAATCGATTCAAATTTCGAATCGTACTCATCCACTCTAAAAGCAACACCAATAAAGCCTCTGGCCCATTCTGGGGCATTCGGAAGAAATTTACTCATCACTTCAACCTCAATGATACCGTTGCTAAACTCAAAATTCTTTAGTTTCGCATAGGTCGGCTCATCAAACAGTTTTACTGTAGGATCCATAATCACCTTCAAAACTTCCTGTTCATCAATTTCAACGCTTGAGAAAGCAGCTCTACCCGGGATAAGCGTGTTATTATTTAATTCGATATTTTGTGCCTTAGTAATGGTAAAAGAAACTAGAATAACATAGAAAATACCTAAAACCTGTTTTTTAATACTCATGATGATATTTTTATAATGAATTACAAAATTATCTTAATACACTTCTATATATCAGCACATTTAAACACAAATACAGTAAATTTGTAACATGAAGAATTTCTCCTTGTTTCAGGAACTAGATATATCTACTCATCTATGGAACAAAGAAATACATGGAAACCACAGACATAATTTCTTTGAAATACTCTATGTATTTGAAGGCAAGGGAAGGCACATGATCAATGGAGTGGCCCACAAGTACACAGGAAACAATCTTTTTTTACTGATGCCTGGCGATGAGCATTACCTTGATATCGAAATACAAACCCGATTCTGTGTACTCATTTTCAACAGGTCTTATTTTACCCATGAAAATACTGGTGCTAACCTGAACTTTTCTTCAATCTTTAGAAAAGTCGAATTTATTTTACAGAATGCTAATCATCTGAAGCAGAATAAAGAAGGTAAAGATTCAGATGATATTTTAATCAAAATACTAATAGAGAATATCATCCATGAGCGGGAAAAGAAAGATTTCTTTCATGAAATTATCATAAAAAATACCATATTTCAGATTCTTTGCCTTATTGCTAGACAAATCAAAAACAATGTAGTAACAGATTTTATTGCCAAAGGTTCTGATGCCGATATTGCAGAAATTGTATTCTATTTACAGGAACACATTTACGAAAATGAAGAATTGCGTTTAGATAAATTATCGCAAGTATTCAATAAATCTAGAAATTACCTCAGCACTTATTTTAAACGACATACTGGATATAGCATAAAAGAGTACATACAACATTATAAGCTAAACCTTATCAAAAGTCGATTACAGCATAGTCAACTAACCGTTCAGCAATTGGCTTATGAGTTTAGCTTTACAGATGAAAATCATCTCAATAAATTTCTTAAGCAACGTTTAGGAATGACAGCAACAGATTTTAGAAAAAACGCGCCCTAATGGCGCTCAAAATATTTTTTTATATCTATCTGTAATTACTATTTTTTTACAGAAATCTAAATATAATATGTAGAGCATTTTCGAATCGGCAGCACTTTTACCGAAGGAGTGCATATTTCAATGAAACTTTGGAGCGAAAAAGGGTGTCAGCATAAATGCGAAACGCGCGTACACTTGTGCCGAAACACCCATTCAATAAAAGTTAACAATTTGATAATGTTGAAAATTGCATGGATATTCAGCAAGTTTCTTTTTTTGTGTAAAGAAAAACTTCGGTTTTTTTGAATTTTCCTATACTAAAACGCTCCAACTTCAATGAAAAAATCACTTTTCCTGATTTTAATTTTTTTTAGCCTCATTACCTTCTCTTCCTGTAAAAAGAAGGAGGTAATTGAACCTGCACCCACTTTACCTGAAATAACCCAGTTGGGACTGAATACATTTGGTTTTATGTTCAGTAATGAAGTTTGGACCCCTAACCTACTCGTTTCTACACTATCAGCAAATTATGGAATGCAAGGTGATGAAGTAAAACTAAATCTTTTCTGCAGAAGAAAAAGTCCCCAGAACCAAAAGACTTCCGATTTTTTTAATCTAAAATACACCAACCCGGATATCAGCACGGGAACCTACGAACTCAACGAGCAAAACTGTAAAATCGATGTTGAGACCATTTCAGCAGACAACCACGCAAAAGGCTATAAGCTTGACGGTAAAGGAAGTATAACATTCATCCGCTGGGACCTAAAAAACAGGATCGGCTCAGGAACCTTTACGCTTACGGTGAAGGAAGAAACAACAGGTGAAACTGTTGCCATCACGAAGGGAAGGTTTGATATGGTTCTTGGAGATTAAATATCTTTAATAAGGGGTGTGTCGTGTTGAATATCTGGCGTCCTGAGATATCCTTCTATAAGCGTTTCCACATCGGGACTTACGCGCCTTGCACTGTAATTGATTAGTTTATGCTGCGATGAATTGAACTTTTCTATAAACATAGCTTCGGTTTTGCTGAATTTGAGATAGCCTTGTTCAAAATAACGTTCTTCGATCGCTGTTGATGAATCCGAGCTATGGAACCAAAGTTTTACCAGTGAACCCGAAAGCTTATCAAAATACAACCAGTGAAAAGCATCCCAGCTGTTAGCCATTGGAGACGGCTGGGCAAGCTTGATCTTGATTATGATCAGATCAGGGTTTTCAAAAAGATAGATAACTTTGTACTCCGTGGGCATATCTGCAAAGGTAGCAATAGGGGGAAAATCACGCTATTCTAATTATCAACAGCACTTAACCGTATGGGTATAAAAAACTTTGTTCTGAGCATCAGCGCCTTATCTTTTTTGATTTGGAGTTTTGGTCAATGAGTTTATTTTTGCTTTATGACCGTGACCGTGCTACCTATTTTAGAGACAGATTTTAAGCCCGAGAAAGCCCTTGCAAAGGTGATGAACGATAGGTTGATCCGAACCGCGAAGGATTTGCAGGATAATCATTTTAGAACCCTTACAGGGTGGGGATTTCCAAACGATGACCTTGTTGTTTATATAAGTTATAACCCGAAATATAAGATTCGCTTTCGCATTGTCAATGATGTGCCGGCGGATGTAGAATATTTTGTGGCAGAGTGCTGCGGAAGGCTTGGCTTCATCCTCTGGAGGGCAAATGCGATTGGGGTTACCAATGAGTATGGTGCACTCTAAGTGCTAACTAAATTTTGCTTTTGCATGGATTTGTTTAGTTTTGTCCACGGAAGAGAATTCCCTATAAGAATATTTTGATAACGGGGCTTATGCCCGCTAACAACACTAAAGATGGACAAATTTAAGCAGGTACAGGAAGTTATCGCTTCAGTTGAAGCTGATGTAGCAAAATTTTATGATGGTGGAAACGCAGCAGCTGGAACACGCGTACGCAAAGCGATGCAGGATTTAAAAGTTCTTGCTCAGGAAATCAGAACTGAGGTTACAGAGAAAAAAAACAGCGATAAATAAAACATAAAATGTTTTGGGAGAAAGCCACTGAAATAAACTCAGTGGCTTTTTTTACGTATCCATTTTCCTGAGTGGGTATTTCGGAGCAAACTGGCCGCACTTATCTTTCGATTGGACTTTTCAAGTATAGCTTTTCCTGATCACTTTTTAAATTAAAGTAAAATGAAAGCCTCAGGGCCTAGTTTGGAGCTGAAGGTAGGTCTTGTTTAATTCTCATTTTAAAAGCGTTCTGATGGCTTTTGAATGGGGTTTTAGATATGTAAGTTGTCAGACCTTAATCTTTGGGCAGACTGAATAGCGTAACTATCACTGAAAATAAGTAGAAAGGAAGGCTTTAGCTTGGAAAGGAATTTGAAATCGTTCTTAGTGTTTTGTTCAAAGGGAAAGGAACTATTTACGCTATAGTCCGGCAATCAAATTGGCGGCCAGTTTGGCCCGAAACGAGGTGGCCAGTTTCGTTGAAATACACACAAATGACATCCCTGAATTAATAGGATATATATCTTTTGAATTTGTTGATATCTATGATAATGCTTATAGGCAAAAATTAGTATTTAAGCCTCACCACGGAGGTTTTTTTCAAACAGCAGAGTATTTAGGAAAAAGGTAAAATATAATAGAGCTTTAGCATGGATAAAAAAACACCCAACTACACTTTTTGGGTGTAAAATTGGGTGTTAATTATGTAACTATTTGATTTTTAAGTTACTTTGTGGAGCCGAAGGGAGTCGAACCCTTGTCCAGTTGTGAGATAAATTATACCTTCTACATGCTTATTTTTCAATTGATTTTCGGGAAATAAACGGGCTGAAAACCGACCTTATTTAGATCCTTAGATACTTGATCTCACTTTAAGTCGTATCTCCTTAAAGCCAGCTTTGTTGTTTCGATGCCCCAGATTCTAACCCAACAATGCAGCAGTTAGAGGGACAAAAGCTAAGCGTAGTTCTAAACTAGGCAGCTAAGGCGTAAGTATTTTCGCCAATTAAAATGTGATCGTTCACTTTAAGTGCTCTCCGAACAACGCACTGCATGCTAACATAACCTTCGCCACCCTGTCAAATCCAAGAACGGCCCCAGTTTTAGTTTTCAGTTTGCAATTATCAATTATCAATTATCAATTATCAATTATCAATTATCAATTATCAATTATCAATTATCAATTATCAATTATCAATTATCAATTGCAAGATCGAACTACAAATATACAAAATTATTGCTTAACTGGTTAATTGTTTAAACCGGTTAACTGTTTTGTTCTGCTAACAATTAACCGATTTATACAGTTTCAACAATTAAACTTTAAAATTGGTTAACTGTTTTGTTTTGCTAACAATTAACCGATTTATACAGTTTCAACAATTAAACTTTTAAACAGTTTTAACAATTAAACAACTCGACCAGGATATTGTTGTAAAGCGATTTCCAAACAATCCATGGCTGCATTTAAATCATCAGTATTTAACACATAAGCCATGCGTACCTCGTTTTTACCCGATCCTGGTGTAGAATAGAAACCTGTAGCAGGTGCCATCATCACCGTTTGGTTATTATGACTAAATTTTTCTAAAATCCATTGGCAGAATTTATCTGCATCATCAATCGGGAATTTAGCCACCACATAAAATGCACCACCCGGATTAGGGCAGTAAACACCTTCAATGCTGTTTAAGCGCTTCACCAAAGTGTCTCTGCGTAAAGTATATTCGGTATTTACTTTTTCAAAATAACTATCTGGCGTATCAACTGCAGCTGCACCGGCAATTTGCTCAACCATACCCGGACTTAACCTGGCTTGTGCAAATTTTAATCCCGAAGCAATTACTTCCTTGTTTTTAGTAATTAAACAACCTAAGCGCGCTCCACAGGCACTGTAACGTTTAGATACAGTATCCATAATTACCACGTTTTCATCCAGGCCATCTAAATGCATTGGCGAAATAAATTCCCTGCCATCATAACAGAATTCGCGGTATGCCTCATCCGAGAACAAAAACAAATCGTATTTTACGCATAGCGTTTTTAAAGCTTCAAGTTCTTCTCTCGAGTATAAATAACCGGTTGGGTTATTTGGGTTGCAGATGATAATGGCCTTGGTTTTTTCGGTAATCAGTTTCTCAAATTCTGCAATTGGTGGCAGAGCAAAACCATTTTCGATATACGATAAAATAGGTTTTACCACCACATTACTCATGCAGGCAAAACCATTGTAATTGGCGTAAAAAGGCTCTGGAATGATGATTTCATCGCCTTCATTCACGCAGGTTTGCATGGCAATGGTAATGGCTTCTGAGCCACCAACTGTTACCAGTATATTTTCAGGGCTAATGTTGTAGCCCAGTTTATTGTAGTATTCGGTAAGTTTTAAACGGTAGGCGAGGGTACCTTCTGATGGCGTATAGGCCCAAACATTAAAATCAATGTTTTTGATGGCGTTTAACATCCCTTCAGGTGTTTCAATATCAGGCTGGCCAATATTTAAATGGTAAACCTTTTTACCATCTTTTTTAGCTTGATCAGCAAATGGAGTTAACTTTCTAATGGGCGATGCAGGCATCTGCACGCCTTTTTGTGAAATTTTTGGCATGGCACAAAAATAAAAAAGTCCCGATGAAAATCGGGACTTTTTAAAATAATATCATTTAAAAATTACTTTGAAGCAGGTGCAACAGTTTCGCCTTTAATGTAAAGTACTTTAACCGGTGTTTTAGCATTTGAAGTAATGGTTACCGCTTTAGAGAAAGTAGAGGGTCCTGCAGCAGCGTTAAAAGTTACCGAAATTACACCTGTTTCGCCTTTTTTAAGTGGAGTAGAAGTGTATTTAGGTACTGTACAACCGCAACTTGCTTCAGCTTTGCTGATAATTAACGGCTCTTCACCAATATTGGTGTATTTAAAATCATAAGTTACCGGTTTGTTTAAAACAATTTTACCGAAATCATGTGTTTCCGATTCAAACTTAAATTCAGCAGGTTTAGTTTGTGCATTTGCTGCGATACCAAAACCTAATACAAAAGCGAATAATACTAAGATCTTTTTCATGTTATGTGGGTATATTTTATTTTTAATTTACTCAAACAAATTTAATGTTTTCAAATTAAAACAAAAACTATTCCAATTATATTTTGCTATTCCATATATAATTTTACATAAGAGGATAAAGGCAAACTTTTAATTTTGTCTATATTTGCCGCAACCAATCTTTGATTACTATGCAGAATGAAAAATTGATTACCAATGCTATTGATGCTGCTGAACTGAGTTTTAACGATTTTAAATCAATCGTGATAAACGACTACAGAATAGCGGTTGAGAGCAGGCAGGCCAGTATTTTAGGACGAAGGGAAGTGTTAACTGGCAAGGCTAAATTTGGCATTTTTGGCGATGGTAAGGAAGTACCTCAGGTGGCGATGGCGAAAGCATTTAAGAACGGAGATTGGCGTTCGGGCTATTACCGCGATCAAACCTTTGCTTTTGCAACCGGTATTTCAACAATTAAAGAATTCTTTGCTCAGCTTTATGCCAACCCGGCTAAAGGTGCCGATCCTTTTTCGGGTGGGAGGCAAATGAACTGTCACTTTGCAACCCAGTCTATTAACGAAGATGGTAGCTGGAACGACTTAACGCAAATTAAAAACTGCTCATCTGATATTTCTCCAACAGGTGGTCAAATGGCCCGTTTGGTTGGTTTGGCTTATGCCTCCAAATTATTCAGGGAGAATAAAGAACTCGATTATTTAAAGCATTTTTCGGTTAACGGAAACGAAGTGGCTTTTGGTACTATTGGCAATGCCTCTACATCAGAAGGTGTGTTTTTTGAAGCTATTAATGCTGCAGGAGTATTGCAGGTGCCCATGGCCATCTCGATCTGGGATGATGCTTATGGTATTTCTGTACCTGCAAAATACCAAACTACCAAAGAAGATATTTCTGAAGTTTTAAAAGGATTTCAACGCGATTCGGAAAATCCGGGATACGAAATTTATAAAGTAAAAGGCTGGGATTATCCTGCCCTTTGCGAAGTTTACGAGAAAGCCATCAAGGTTTGTCGTGATGAGCATGTACCCGTTTTAATTCATGTTACTGAGCTTACCCAGCCACAGGGGCATTCTACTTCAGGTTCGCACGAAAGGTATAAATCGAAAGAACGCCTGAGTTGGGAAACTGAGCACGATTGTATCCTGAAAATGCGTGGCTGGATGCTCGATTCGGCAGTGGCTACTGAAGAAGAAATTCTGGAAATTGAAAAAGAAGCTAAACTTTTTGTGCGCAATGCCCAGAAAGAGGCCTGGAACGAATTTTTAGATAGTATCAGACCTGAGCAAAAACAGGTTGTTGATTTAGTGAGTGATATGGCCAAACACCAACCGGAATTGGCTAAAATTGCCGCTACATTAGCTGCAACTGCCGATGCACAGCGCCGTGATGTTTTTGCCGCTGCCCGTAAAGCCCTTCGTTTATCAACCAGGCTTGCTTCGGCTGAACGTGATGCACTTTTAACCTGGTACAAAAAGCAAGAGTCGCTTAATTACGATCGCTATAACTCTAAATTACATACCGATGGGATGGAAAGCCCCGATATGATCCCGGTTGTGGATGCGGTGTATGATGAGTTTTCTAAAATGATTGACGGCCGTGAAGTACTGAATGCCTGCTTTAACGAAAACTTTGCCCGCGACCAGCGTTTGGTAGCTTTTGGCGAAGATTTAGGCAATATAGGTGATGTAAATCAGGGTTTTGCAGGTTTGCAGGCCAAATATGGCGAATTGAGAATTACCGATACCGGCATTAGGGAAATGACCATTATGGGGCAGGGCATAGGCCTGGCGCTACGTGGTTTAAAACCCATTGCCGAAATCCAATATTTAGATTATTTAATATTTGCCTTAAACGTACTGAGTGATGATTTAGCATCGCTTTCATATCGTACAAAAGGTATTCAGAAAGCACCTGTAATTGTGCGCACCCGTGGCCACAGGCTCGAAGGCATCTGGCACTCAGGTTCGCCTATTGCCATGTTGCTAAGCTCTTTAAGGGGAATGCACCTTTGCGTACCACGCAACATGACTCAGGCTGCCGGCATGTACAACACTTTGTTCAGGGCCGATGAACCTGCGGTGGTAATCGAATGCTTAAACGGGTATCGCCTGAAAGAAAAATTACCGGTTAATGTCGGCGAATTTACCGTGCCATTGGGTAAAGCTGAGATTTTGGAAGAAGGTACTGATATTACCGTAATTTCATACGGATCGTGTTTAAAAATTGTGCAGGAAGCTGCTGAAGAACTGGCATTGTTGGGCATTTCTGTAGAAATTATTGATCCGCAAACCCTTTTACCTTTCGATAACAGCCAGGTTTGTGTAAGCTCACTGGCTAAAACCAATAAATTACTGGTGGTTGATGAAGATGTCCCCGGAGGCGCTTCTGCTTATATCCTGCAAAAAGTGCTCGAAGAACAAAAAGGTTATTTCCATCTGGATGGACAGCCCAAAACCTTATCGGCCAAAGCGCACCGCCCGCCGTTTGGTTCAGATGGCGATTATTTTAGCAAACCTTCGGTTGATGATGTAATCGAAACCATATACCAGATGATGCACGACGCCAATCCAAATAAATATCCGGCGCTTTTTTAAGGCTACTGATTGATTTGTTTTTAGGGTAATTTTTTTTTCCTTTAAATGATTGTTAATCATTTAATTAAGGGTGTTTTGTATGCTTGTTCGCAATAAACAGGCTGTGTTTTTAACTACAGCGTAAACATTTGATTGCCCAAATGATCAGATTTTTATATACATTTATATACCAAACCCTATTTTTTGTTATTTCAGTATGTTCCAAGTCATCCCCATTGGAGATTACTGCATGATGCAGGTTTTTTGTTTATCCTTTAATTACTAAACATCAGTTTTAATTTCAGGATGAATAAACGCCTTGTTTTCAGTCGGTTGATTAATAAAACTTATTTCTGTAAGATAGGTATTGCATTTACTTTGTTTTTACTTCTGGGTTTAAACGGCTTTGCACAAACCAATGCTTCACAAAAAAAACTCGACAGCCTTTTATATCTGAACGAAAGAAATCTGAAGACAGATTCATCTAAAATAAAAATTCTGACTGAGATTTACCGCCAGTACATGCGGATGAAAAATGTAGATAAAGCAGAAGAATTTCTAAATAAAAGTATTCAGCTTTCGCACGAAAAAAACATGAAAAAATTTTCGGCGATGGCTTATTACCGAAGGGCTTTAATGTACCATGGCAGGTCTAATTATCAAAAAGCTGAAGAGAATTACCTGATTGCCGTTACTGAATTTACAGCTGTAGGCAATTTGGATATGACTGCGGGTACCTATCTTAACCTGGGTGCCTTATATGGCAGTATACCTGATTATGTTAAAGCTTTGGAGGTTAACCAAAAAGCAATTGCCATTTACGAAAAATTAGGCAACGAAAGTGATATGGCAAGCTGCTACACCAACATTTCGGGTATTTATCAAAGTTTGGGTAACCAGAGTCAGGCCCTGGTTTATCTTAAAATGGCTTTAAAAGTATTTGCTCAGGAAGGCGAAAATTCGCGCGGAGTAGCCGTTGTTTATGGTTTAATCGGCAGCAATTATTTCGAAGCTTCAGACCGTGAATTAACGGAAATGAATGTTTTGCCAGGTCAAAAAGTGAAACTGGCACTGGACTATTACAATAAGTCGTTAAAGGTTTCAGAGGCGATAGCCGATAATGGATTGATTGCCGGTGTTAAACGCAATCTGGCCGATTTGTACAGTTCGATAGGGCAACAGGAGCAGGCTTTAAAATCTTATCAGAAATCGGTAGAGCTGAGCAGGGATGGCGAAGATCAGGAAAGTTATGCTTCCAGTTTATATGCACTGGGTAACTATTACCAAAAAGAAAATGATTTGGGCAACGCCATTGTTTTACTTAACCACAGCTTAAAAATTGCCGAAGAAAACAGGTTGCTCGATATCGAGAAAGAATCGTGTTTAGGCTTAAGTGCAGTTTACGAAAAAAAGAAAGATTATAACAAGGCATTGGCTTATTACAGGCAGTATATTGGTGCAAGAGATCAAATTTTCGATCAGGAAAAGGAAAAAGAAATTACCAGGCGGCAAATGCAGCTCGATTTTAGTGTTAAGGAACGCGATTACCTGCTTAAACAAAAAATTACCGAAGGTGAACTTAAGAGGCAGCAACAGGAATTGGTGTTGAAGCGGCAGCAGCTGGCCCTGAGCGATAAAGAAAAGGCCTTGGATTTGCTTACTTTTCAAAAGGCAAAGGCCGATCTGGATCTCCAGCGTTTGGCCCAGGAAAGCAAATTTGAAAAGGTTAAATTCCAGGCACAAATGGCTGCCGAAGTAAAAGACAAGCAAATTAATAAGCAACGCCAGCAGATTAAGCTCGATGAGCGCGTAAAGCTGTTGCTTACTATTGCCATTACCTTAATTCTGATTATTGCAGTGGTAATTTATTTTAACCAGCGTAAAACCACCCGGCTTAATAAAATTATCAATACGCAAAAACGCGAGCTCGAGCAGCTCAGTAAGGTGAAAGATCGCATTTTTAGTGTGGTGAGCCATGATATGCGTACCCCGGTTAATTCGCTTATTTCGTTTATGCAATTGCTGGAAGGCGGTAACATTGAACAGGAGAAATTAAACCGTTACGCAGCATCGCTGAAGAACAACCTATCTTATACTTCTACCATGATGGAAAACCTGCTCAACTGGGCTGCCAGTCAGATGCACGGTTTTAATCCTTGTTTAGAAACACTGGATATTCAAGGCCTGGTAAATGAGGTGCTTGGCTCACTACAGGATCAAGCCAATGAAAAGGAGCTGAAATTGCAAAACATAATTCCTGACGGAACAACTTGTTTGGCCGATGCAAACATGCTCAGCCTCGTTATCCGAAACCTGGTGAATAATGCCATTAAATTTACCCCAAATGGAGGGGCTATCGAGGTAAGCTCGGTTAATGGCTCCAATCATCTCGAAATTAAAATTGCTGATAATGGTATAGGCTTAACCCCGGTTCAAATCGATCATTTTAATAAACCAGGTTATCTAGGTGGTGGGGTAAGTACGCCAGGCACCAATAAAGAAAAAGGAACAGGATTGGGTTTACTGCTCTGCAGAACATTTATCGCCCTCATGAACGGTAAAATTACTGCCGGTGTTAATGTGACAGGAGGGAGTTACTTTAAAATTTTACTTGGTAGATAATTACTTTAAAAAACGCGAAAGGATTTTCTTGTCAATCGATTTTTCTAACAACTCCTGTCTGTTGGTTGCACTGATTGGAACAGTAAAATTATGATCTAAATGCACCTCGTGGTTGGTTAAGGTAGCAATGTGGTTTACGTTAATGATATACTGCTTGTGCACACGGGCAAAAAGTTTTGCCGGTAATTGTTTCTCCAGGTTCTTCAGGCTAACTAAAATCACGTGCTTATCGGTGCTGGTAAACAGCTTCGAAAAATCGCCCATACTTTCGATGTAAATCACATCATCGTACCTTAGTTTGGTAATGCCTTTGGTTTCTCTGAAAAAGAAGTGATCATCTTCTTCTCCAACAGGTTGTTCATCCTGTGAAGTTTCCTTTCCAACCAGTTTTTTAAGTTCAAGATATTCAATAGCCTTATTGGTGGCTTTCAGTATGCGCTCAAAGGTAGCCGGCTTTACAATAAAATCTAAAGCATCGAGGTTAAAACTTTCGGCAGCATACTCACTATATGAAGTAATGAATATAAATAAAGGCTGTTTTTTAAGGCTTTTCATCAGATCCATGCCCGAAAGCTCAGGCATGTCAATGTCCGAATAAACAATATCAACCCTGGTTGAGGCTAAGATTTGTGAGGCCTCGATTCCGTTACTACAAACTGCTAAAATGTTTAATGAAGGGATTTTTTTAAGGTGCATTTCAATTGCATCTCTTTCTATTTCGTTGTCATCAACAATTAGGCAGTTGTAGGTCATTTAGGGATAGTACTTAATTTAGTTAGAGAACAAGGGATTTACACTTAATGTTTCAAATTTAATTGAAAATGTGAATTATTGTGTAAATCCCCGTGATTTTTTATCAATCCCCGATCGGGAATTATTTGCGGTGTTTCTTTTCGCCGGTGTATAACTTTTCGCCTGCTGCTACTGCCAGTTGTAAGTCGTTTTCTTCGGGCGGTACCGGACAGCGATAACCCTCGCTATAGGCGCAATAAGGATTATAGGCCTTGTTAAAATCTATTTCAATTTGGTTATTCGCAATTGCTTTGCTATCCAAATCAATATATCTTCCGCCACCGTAGGTGGTTTTGCCATTTGTTTCGTCGGTAAAGGGCAAAAATAAATGATCTTTATACACCGGGTTGGCCGATAGCACAACACTCTTGTATAAAGTCATTTGTAGTTTTTTACCATTTAAACTGAAATTCACATGTGCATACCTGTAATAATCGCTGCTGGTGCCATCGTAGGTGGGCATTTTAAAAACCTTTTCGTTTTGCAGCAGTGCTGCATCAGCTAAAACTTTATAAGTACTGTCTGCATCGTAGAAATGAAGGTTTTCGAGATCTTTTTTCTTTAATGGAGATCGGCTGTCGGTAATAAAATCCTGCTTGTACGCTTCCCGGTGCTTTGCAATTTTTGCTGAATAGCTTTGCGCAAAGGCATTTATACTGATAAAAACGAGTAGAACAGGCAGGAATCTCATCATAGGATTTATAAGGTACTTACTTTATTTCTTAAAAACTGATCGGCTAAAACCAATGCAGCCATAGCTTCTACAATAACAACCGCGCGAGGTACCACACAAGGATCGTGACGACCTTTACCTTTAATTTCGGCAGCTTCGCCGGCGGCGTTAATGGTTTGCTGGTTGTGCATAATGGTGGCAACCGGTTTAAAAGCCACTTTAAAAGTAATATCCATCCCGTTCGAAATGCCACCTAAAATACCACCTGCATAATTGGTAGTGGTTTTAAATACTTTCGAATCGGCTGCTTTAGGCTGGGGGATATCGTTATGTTGCGAGCCTCTTAATTCGCTGCCTGCAAAGCCAGAGCCATATTCAAAACCATGAACAGCATTAATGCTTAACATAGCCTTGCCTAAATCGGCATGTAACTTATCAAAAACAGGTTCGCCCAGTCCGGCAGGGCAGCCTTTTACCACGCAACTGATCTTTCCGCCAACGGTATCTCCATCTTTGCGTACCGCATCAATAAATTCGACCATTTCGTGTGCAGTAGCAGGATCAGCACAACGTACAATATTTTCTTCCCTGATTTGAAGTAAGGCTGATAAATCGTTGCTTTCCAGATTTGGAGCTTCAATTGTTCCTACTGAGGTTACATGCGCAAATATCTCAATACCCTGTTGTTTTAAGAACAGCTTGGCAATTGCACCTGCAGCTACACGGGCAGCAGTTTCGCGCGCCGATGAACGGCCTCCGCCACGGTGATCGCGGATACCGTATTTGGCATCGTAAACATAGTCGGCATGACTCGGACGGTACACATCAACATTATGGCCATAATCTTTTGATCGCTGGTCTTCATTTGGAATAAGCAAGGCAATTGGTGTTCCGGTACTTTTTCCTTCAAAAATACCCGATAATACCTGAACGGTATCGCTTTCTTTTCTTTGCGTTGTAATTTTCGACTGACCTGGCCTGCGTTTATCCAGTTCTGACTGGATAAAATCCATATCAATATCCAATTGTGCCGGACAGCCATCGATAATTACGCCAATAGCTACGCCATGAGATTCGCCAAAGGTCGTGATGCGAAAAAGTTGTCCGAAAGAGTTACCTGCCATATTTTATTTTAGATGTTGGAAGTTAGATATGTGATAGGAGAAATATCCCGGTTATCATGTCTAAACTTCAATTTTTTAAGGTTAATTATTTTACTCCAGCTGTTAGCGTTGTCTCAAAGCTCACTTATCAAATCTCCTGTACGTCAAATCCCGCCTTTTTCAAATCCTCCCAGTAATATGGATAAGATTTTTCTACAACCTGCATTTCTTCAATTTCAACTTCGTTGATGAGTAGGGCAAGTGGAGCAAAGGCCATTGCCATACGGTGGTCCTCGTAAGTTGCAATGGTAATTTTATCAGGGAAATGAAGGTTGTCGGTATTTAAAGTATAAACCAGGTTATCTTCGGTTAAAGTAACACCGATTTTAGCCAGTTCGTTTTGTAATGCGGCAATACGGTCGGTTTCTTTAATTTTTAAGGTCTCTAAACCTGTAAAAGCCATGTTTTTGCCTAATGCAGCTGCAATAACCACAATGGTTTGTGCTAAATCAGGGCAGGTTTTAAGGTCTAACACCTGATTGGTATCGAGTGAAAGCCCAAGGTTGCTGATCGAAATTCCTTTTTCAGTTTTGCTGGTTGCGATGCCAAAAATTTTCATGATTTTCTGGATCTGGCTATCGCCCTGTAAGCTTTTATCTTTTAAAGCCGGTAGGCTGATCTCTGCTTCGTCGGCTAATGCAGCGATGCTATACCAGTACGATGCAGCACTCCAATCCGGTTCAACAACCAAAGTGCCGGGCTTAAAAGCCTGCGGTTCGATGGAGATTGAATTTCCGTTCCAGGTGTGTGCAATACCTACTTCAGCCAACATGTCCAAAGTCATATCAACATAAGGCTTAGAAGTAAGTTCGCCCTCAATTTCTAAAGTTAAACCTTGTGGTAGCACAGGAGCAATCATCAACAAGGCAGAAATGTACTGACTGCTGATATCGCCTTTAATTTTTATCTGGGCAGTTTTCTGATCCAATGGACCGATAATATTTAGTGGGGGAAAACCCTCGTTTTCTGCATAAGAAATGTTTGCACCAATTTTTTTAAGTGCTTCGGCCAGAATACCGATTGGGCGTTGTTTCATACGCTCGGTTCCGGTTAACAGGAAGTTACCGTTTTTTGCCGAAAGATAAGCCGAAAGAAAACGCATTGCAGTACCTGCAGGTCCTACATCAACCAGTTCTGAGTTTGCAGTTTTCAATTTAGAGTCTACTGCAGACTCACCATTCTCAACTCCCAGCTTGTTTAAGATACCATTTAAAGTCACAGTATCAGCGGCATTCGATAAGTTTTCTACTTTAACCAGTTTCTTGCTTAAAGCGCTGATAATTAACGCTCTGTTACATTCGCTTTTAGAGCCTGTTAATTGGATTTCCGTATTAATATTCTTGGTTCCTTTAAAAGAAACTAAGGCATTTTTTGACATTTTGTTTTGTTTTATGCTCAAATGTAAGTGTCAGATGGAAACATCTGACACTTCATTATATATTGTTAATCGTCACATTCCTTCGACAAGCTCAGGATGACATCGCTGTCAGACGCCGCTTTTAGCTTTAGTCTTTGAGCTTACCTATGCTTTAACTTCTGTATGTTGCTCAGCAGCAATGCCTTGCTCAGCTTTGCCAGCATTCATGATTTCAGTTTGCTTGCGGATCGACTCACCGTGTACCAATTCTAAGAATTTTTCGGTAAAGTTTAGGTCTAATTTTAATGCTTTTGCAAAAGCCTGACCTTTTTGGATGATGGCATCCCAACGGTTAACCTGTAAAATGGTTACCTGGTTATCGCGTTTAAATTCACCAATTTTAGCAACAATCGCCATACGCTCACCTAATTTCTGTAATAAAATATCATCAATTTTATCGATTGATTTACGTAAATCAGCTAATTTATCAGCCGAAGCTTCGTTTGCTACCTCTGGTTCGCGTACAGTTAAACGGTCTACCAGTTCTGCTAAAGCAGCAGGAGTAACTTGTTGTTTAGCATCTGTCCAGGCTACTGAAGGATCAACATGCGATTCGATCATTAGACCTTGCATATCTAAATCCAGGGCTTTTTGCGAGATGTAAGGGATTAACTCACGGTTACCGCAAATGTGGCTTGGATCGTTAATGATTGGTAAATCAGGGCAAAGCGTTTTTAACTGGATAGCAAGTTCCCACATCGGTTCGTTACGGAAAGAGCTTTTCTCGAATGAAGAGAAACCACGGTGGATAGCACCAATTTTAGTGATACCTGCGCCATTGATACGCTCAATTGCACCAATCCATAACTGTAAATCAGGGTTAACAGGGTTTTTAATCAATACCGGAACATCATGACCTTTTAAAGCATCGGCAATTTCCTGTACGGTGAAGGGGTTTACTGTAGAACGTGCACCAATCCAAAGGATATCAACACCAGCTGCCAAAGCTTCTTCAACGTGTTTTGCATTTGCAACCTCAACTGCTGTTGGTAAACCGGTTTCTGCTTTAGCGCGTTTTAACCACTCTAAACCAATGCTGCCAATACCTTCGAACTCTCCCGGACGGGTACGCGGCTTCCAGATACCGGCTCTTAAAACCGATACTTTACCAGTTGCAGCCAATAAATGTGCGGTAGTTAATAATTGTTCTTCGGTTTCTGCACTACAAGGGCCAGAAATGATTAATGGTTCGTTGTTTACGTTTAACCAGGTGTTTAAAGGTTGAATGTTTAAATTTAGTTTCATGATGATTGGTATTTAATTCCGGAGTCCGGTTTATATTTTAAATTGTTTAATTGTTGTGTTGTTTTTTGGTTAATCGGTTAATTGTTTAAATCGGTTAATTGACAGTTAACCAGTTTATACAGTTAACCATGTTATACCTTATCGTTCTTCTGATATTCGCCAAGGATATTAAAGTTCGAGGTATATTTTAATGCTTTCCTAACGGCTTTATCGTATTTATCGGTGCTTGGCCATTCTAAATCGACGTAAAAGTAGTATTCGTTTCGTTTACCTAATACCGGCATAGATTGTATTTTTGTTAAGCTTACATCCTGTTCGGCAAAGATGTTTAACACGGTGGCCAGCGAGCCGGCTTTGTGCCCAACCTGGAAACAGATAGAAGCCTTGTTTATTTTTTTGCCTTCGTCTGTTTTATCTTTTTTGAGGATGAGGAAACGGGTGTAGTTTTTCTTGTTCGATTCTACACGGCGTTCTAAAATGTTTAAGCCGTAAAGTTCAGCAGCTAAGTTGTTTGCAATTGCCATTGTATCTGTCAGTTTTTCTTCCTGAATGCGTTTGGCACAGGCTGCAGTATCGTTACTCTCCACAATTTTAATGTGCGGGTAATCGTAAAAGAAATCGATACATTGACGGATGGCGATAGGGTGTGAGGTTACCACTTTAATATCCTCGAATTTTACACCAGGTAAAGCCATTAAGTGCAATTGGATAGGCAAATACACTTCACCAACAACCGAGAAACCATAATCACGAATCAGGGTATAGTTTGGTAATAAACTACCTGCAATGGAGTTTTCGATGGCCATTACCACGAAATCTGCTTCGTTTTTTTCAAGCTTATCGCAGGTTTCTTTAAATGAATTGCATTCTACAGTTTCAATGCTTTTACCAAAGAATTTGTAGGCTGCTTCTTCGTGAAAAGAGGCCTTAATACCCTGAATTGCTACTCGTTTTGTCGTTTCCATTTTTTGCGTTAAACAAAAAAAGTCCCGGCTGTTTGCCGGGACTTTCTTATACATTTTAATATTTTTTATATATCTTTTTGCATATTAGCCCCGGCTCTCACTAAAATAGTAAAAGTAACCAAAGTAATATGTGCTAAAATTTTTCATCTCTTTTTTTCGTTGAGCCAAATGTAGTAACAAAATTTAATTTGTCAATAGGAAATTGAAAATATTTTTAATAAAATTTAATTTTATTGATTTTAGACCGTTTTGGTGCATGGTATAAATTCTGTTAAAGGTTGGTTTGAAGTAATGAAAATGAGCGTTTGTTATTGGGAATATGTAGGGCAAGTGATTTATACGTTGTTAAGGAATTGAACATGTATCACAAGGTATCAATTATTTTCTGTATGTCTTTTTTAGTAATAGTAGCCTCTTCTGATTTGTCATAAATGTAAATCATATTGATTTTATTTTTAACTTATAAGTAGGTAATTACTCTATAACCTCCACTTTTTCCTTTCCCCTTACTTTTTACAGCTAATCTTATTTTGAAAATGCCATTGCCTAAATCAGTACCTGTTCTTGGGTTCTCAAGTAATACGGATTCTAATTCAGATAAGTCGCTAATTAATGATGCATGTTTCTTCTTTAGCTGCTTAGCTTTTTTTATGAAAATTGGCGAGTAGACTATGGTAATTTCTGCCATATCATACATCTTTCAATGATAATGGCGCAATTTTTCCGGCTTTGATTTCTTTAGCTTCTCTTATTCCTTGCGTAATGCCATCAAGTAAAAGTTGCTTTTTAGAAGTTTGGATCACTTTCGCATTAATTCTTTTTAGTACCTCTAAAAGAAATTCTGTATCGTTATCTTTAACTTGTATAGTCAATGTTGTCATGGCAATAAACTTTATATCAAAAATACGAATTATATCTTTAAATATTTTGGCGCTGTTTGTCCATTTCTATAGGGATTAAATCAAAAAAAAACGGCCCGTAATAGACCGCTTAATTTTATACTGCCGAACTTAATTCGGGTTGTTCAGACTTTAACTTTTTTGATTTTTCGAGGATCTCAGCATCCCTCAGCTCCTGTTGCATAATTTTAGCAATTTTGGTGCTGCCATCGTGGCTCCATCCCGGCGGATTGAAAACGTATTTTACTTTATCCATAAAAGTTGGTGCCTTTTTTACATCAGCGGTTAAGGCAATAAACTCGTGGAAAATGATATTTACAGGCCCGGTATCAGTAGGTTGGGTAGTTAAACCGTATTTTACTTCATCTTCAGGTAATTCGGCCTGAAAAGTTCCAAACCATCTGTCCCAAAGAATTAAAACCATACCCATATTTTTATCCAGGTAACGCACATTACTGGCGTGGTGTACACGGTGGTGAGATGGCGTTACAAAAATATATTCGTACCATTTCGGGAATTTGATATTGTATTGGGTGTGCACCAGGTTGCCGTAAATTTGCGTAACCAGGTAGGCAAAAAGAATATCAACCGCGGTAAAGCCCATAAAGGCTAGTGGCAGGTAAAAGAATACGCGGTACAAAGGTTCAAAAACAGTAGAACGGAAACCAGTGGTTAAGTTAAAGTGCTCTGACGAATGGTGGGTAACGTGCATGGCCCAGAAAAAGCGCACATAGTGGCCAACGGTATGCAAAAACCAATACAGAAAATCCTGAGCTAAAATTAACACCAGCCAGTAAATCCAGATGTTGCTGATTTGGAACAAACGGAATTGGTAGCAATATTGCAATAAGAAAAAAGTACCTGTTTTGGTAGCCAGATTGATTACAATAGCGGCTGTCATCAGGTAAATATTGGTCCAGGTATCGCGTTTGGTATATAATTTCCTGTCGTGCAGGTAACTGAAATACATTTCAACCAGGGTTAAAACGATTACGAAACCAAAAAGCCCGATTACAGAAATATCACTTCCGGTAAACTTCATGTTATAAACTGTTATAATAATCTAAACTGCTTAAAATATCGGCTTTGGTAGCACGGCAGTTAAACGCGCATTTGCCTGTTGTTTCTAATAAAGAGAACAAAATGTTACCATCTTCGTTCTTTTTATCACTTTTCATCAATTCTAAAAGCGTATCGTAGCTTTCTTTTTTGATGTGGTATTTAGGATATAGTGATAAGATATATTTACTGATATCTTCCAGCTCTTCGGTGGTAAGTGTGCTGTTGTTAATCGAAAGCGCAGCTTCGCAGACAAAACCAATAGCAATGGCTTCGCCGTGGGTTAGTGGGTTTTCGTCGTTAGCCAGCGAGTAACCTTCAATGGCATGACCAATGGTATGACCGAAATTTAAAATCTTACGCAGATTTTTTTCATGCGGATCGATGGTAACCACTTCGTTTTTAATTTCAACAGAGCGGTAAATATCTTCTGCAGATGGTGTCAGGTAGCTGCCCGCCTTTAATTTTTCGTAATAAGGCTTATCGTAAATTAAACCGTGTTTAATCATTTCGGCAAAGCCTGATAAAAGTTCGCGCTCAGGGAGGGTTTCTAAAAAGCCGGTTTCGATAAAAACCATCTGTGGCAGGGTAAAAGTGCCCACCATATTTTTTACGTTATCGATATCAATTCCGGTTTTGCCACCTACGGAAGCATCAACCTGCGAAAGAAGGGTAGTAGGAATGTTTACGAAATCAATTCCCCGTTTGTAGGTAGAGGCAATAAAGCCTCCCATATCGGTAATTACACCACCACCAAGGTTGATCATTAAACTTTTGCGGTCGGCTTCAAAATCCAGTAAGGTTTTCCAGATGCCGATACAGAAATCGATGTTTTTATTTTCTTCGCCTGCTGCAGTTTCAATCAGGTCAAATTCAGAAAAATCTAAAAGTGATTGAAAAAGCGGTAAGCATACTTCACTGGTATGTTCATCAGCAAGTACAAAAACTTTGCTGTATTTGTTGCTTTCTAAAAGTACTTTTAAAGCTGCTAAATTGCTTTCGAAATAAACGGAGTGGCCTGCGCTCGTTAGTGGTTCCATTAAATAACTTCTATTTTATTTTCCCCAAAAGTAATAATATCGCCAACTCTAACCTTATAACGTTTGCGGTAATCTACTTCGCCGTTACATTTTACCAAGCCTTCTGTTACAACGGCCTGGGCATCGCCGCCGCTTCCAACCAACCCGGTAGCCTTTAACAGCTGAATTAGTGGAATAAATTCGCCTTCTAATTTGAATTGTATCATTTTCTGCAAAAATACGATTATTTAAACCTTTTTAGTTTTAACAATCAATGCTTTTTATAATTTTGCACCAATCTGACTTAATTTATAGCATACAAATGGATTTATCCCCCAATAAGCAACCAAATTTCGATAACACGGAAGTTGCATTCCGCCAAAAAACCAATACAGAATTAAAAAAAGCTTACTGGCTTTTTAAAATCATCGCCAATAATTTTCTAACCAAAGTTGGCCCGGCCATTACCAATTTCTTCTTAAATATCGGACTACCGATTCAGGGTGCGATTAAAGCAACCATATTTCAGCAGTTTTGCGGTGGCGAAACCATTGCTGAGTGCGATAAAGCAATAGAACAATTACATAAAGGTGGTGTGGGTACCATTTTAGATTATTCGGTTGAGGGAGAAGAAGAAGAGCAGGTGTTTGATGAAACCTGTGAAGAAATTATCCGCACCATTGTTCGTGCCGATGGAGATATAAAAATTCCGATTACGGTATTTAAAATTACAGGTATTGGCCGCTTTGCCCTGTTACAAAAATTAGATGCGAAAGAAACGCTTACAGCAACAGAAGAGGCTGAGTACGATAAAGTAAAAGTGCGTTGCGAAAAAATCTGCCAAACCGCCTATGATAAAGGTGTGCCGATTATGATCGATGCGGAAGAAACCTGGATACAGGATACTATTGATGCACTAGCTTTGGATATGATGCGTAAGTTTAACCGCGAACGCATTATTGTGTACAATACTTATCAGATGTACCGTCACGATAAACTGGCTGATATGAAAGCCGATCACTTAATTGCGAAGGCCGATGGCTTTATTTTAGGTGTTAAAATGGTTCGTGGCGCTTATATGGAAAAAGAACGCAAACGTGCAGCGGAGATGGGCTACCCGTCACCAATACAGCCGGATAAAGCTGCTTCTGATCGCGATTATAACGAATCGTTACGCTACTGTGTAGATCATATTGAGGAGATTGCAATTGTTGCCGGAACGCATAACGAAGATAGCAGCCGTTTGTTAACCTATTTGCTGGAAGAAAAAAATATTGACCATAACCATCCGCACGTATATTTTGCACAATTGTTAGGCATGAGTGATAATTTAAGCTTTAACCTGGCCGATTCGAATTACAATGTGGCTAAGTATGTGCCTTACGGACCAATTAAAGCTGTAATGCCTTACCTGTTTAGAAGAGCACAGGAAAATACTTCTGTTGCCGGCCAAACCGGTAGAGAGCTTGGTTTAATTGAAAGAGAATTGAAAAGAAGGAAACTGTAGGCCAGTTTTCAGTTTTCGGTTGACAGTTTTCAGTTGACCAAATACAGTGAGCAGTTGGTAGTTTCGGTTTTAGGTAGTTTACTGCCAGCTGAAAATTGCCAACTGTTTTTTTGAACTGAAATCACTTCTTCACCACGAAAGCCTGTTTTCCGGTTAGCAAATCATAAAAAAGGATAAAATCGCTGGCTAAACTGTAACCCGGATATTGGAAGGTAGCAGGTTTATTCTTCTCGAAAAAGAAATGCCCTACCCAGGCAAAACTATAGCCTACCAAAGGCATTAACAGGAAAAAACGCCAGTTATGGAAGAGAAAGCCGGCAAAGAAAGCCAATACGACTAAACCCGTACCCACAAAATGCAGTACACGCGAGGTGGTATTGGTATGCTCTGATAAATAAAATGGATAAAACTCTTTAAGCGATTTGAACTTTTTCTCTGCCATATCCTAATTTACAAAATTCCATTCGCTTTCAGAAACGCACCTAATTGTGCTGGTTTTTCGGTCATGAGTAAAGTATTTAAACCAACTTTTTTAGCGCCTGCTATGTGTTGGGGGCTATCGTCAATAAACAAGGTTTCGGCTGGGTTTAAGTTATTTTCTTTCAGTACCTGCTCAAAAATATCGGTATTGGGCTTACGCAATTTCATGTGCTGCGAAAAATAAGCCTTTTCAAAATAATCGTCGTAATTGTTCATTTTGAAAGTAGCCTGCAGGTAATTGATAATCCAGTCGTAATGGATTTCGTTATTGTTGCTTAATAAAAATGTGCGGTATTTTGCTTTAACCTGCAAAAGCAGATCATGGTTTTGTTGTATGGTACCAATCAATAAACTATTCCAGGCGTCATCAACCTGCTGGTCGGTAAGCTGGGGTTGGTTGGCTGCGGCTCTAATGCCTGCCCTGAATTCAGCCGGAGAAATGGCTCCTGTTTCGAAATCATCAAAGAGGCTGTTATGTGCTTTATGTGCAAAAAAGGTTTCTACATCAGTAATGCCCAGTTTTTGGAATGATGCCTGTGCGATTTTGAAATCTATATCGAATATTACGTTTCCGTAATCAAAAATGATGTTTTTAATGTTTTGCATGTGCTACCAATTTGCTGCAAAGATATTATTGCTGCATTAAAGAAATGTATAAAAGCTTATCTTTTTACAATAAAAAAGCCCGGAAATTTGGTGTTCCGGGCTTGTTGTTTATTTTGGTGCGACCACTATTGACTGAATAACGAGCTTGCTATTCTTATCTTCAGGTTTTACGTCTTTAAATACAAAATAAAGGGAATGAAGTTTTCCATCAGTGAGCAGGTTTACCGGTGTGGCGCTGGTAAATGTCGATTTTCCGACCAAAGCGCCATCTTTACCGTCCAGCCGGATTTCAATTTCGCCTGCTGTGCCGGGTGCCAGGTTTGCAAATGAAAAGCCAAAACTGGCAATATCGGTTAAGTCGATATCTTTTAAAGCCAGCCAGCCATTATCACAGGTTAAAACCAGTTTTTCTCCGCCATAAATATCTTTCTTTTCAAAACCTCTGAATTCTTTAATGTCGTCGGCATCAATTGTGCTGCTTCGCAGGTTAATCAGGTTAGTTGTGGTTAAAGGTTTTAAGCCTTTTGCACCTGCATCGGTATAACTTGCTTTAAGTGTCATCACCGATTTCTTTTTATCTACATTGGCAGGTGGCACAATTTTACCTGAAGCAGGTAACGAAGCTGCAACCGTTTCTTTGTTGCCTAATGTCATAATCCATTCGGTAATCTTTTTCACTTCGGCTTCTTTCATGGCACTGTGCGCAGGCATGGGCACTTCACCCCAAACACCATGGCTTCCACCAATTACTTTCGATGCCAGATAATCAACGGCTTTACTGTCGTTTTTATATTTTGCAGCCACTTTTTCAAAAGCAGGACCAATTGAAACTGCCGATTCTTTATGGCAGGTACTGCAATCAGATTTTAACATCAGTGCTTTACCAACAGCTGTCTGTGCAGCTTGCTGGTGCCCAAGCTGTGCGCCAGCCATATCTGTTCCCTGCGTATAGGTGTTGGAGATATAAATGCGGTTATTGTTAACTTTAGCTCCTTTATCGCTTACCAGTACCTTATAATTTACAACCTTATTTGGAAAGTAAAAGCTTTTGTTACCAGCCAAAACGATATCAACAGCAGGGTGCTCGTTGCCGGCAAAAACCGGAATAACCTGACTTTTGGCAGCAGCTTTACTTTTATCCATAACGGTAACGCTCACCGGGTATTCGCCGGCTTTGGTATAGGTGTACTGTACAGTTGGTGTGGTAGTGGTTTTGGTAATTCCTTTGCCCAGGTTCCACACGTAAGTAAGTGCATCACCATCCGGATCTTTAGCTTTAACCGCAGCAGTTAATTTATAAGGGAGTAAACCACTTGTTTTTGCAATATCGAGGCTTTCTACCCTTGGCGGGCGGTTTCCTTTGATATAATCGATACGCGAGATGGCTGCATCAGGATTTTTAGAGAACCAGCCCTTTCCATATTCCAGGATGTAGAGTTTCCCGTCTGGTCCCAGTTCCATATCAATAGGCGCTGCTAACGAAACTTTAGATAAAAAGGGTTCCATGCTTACATAATCGCCGGCAGCATTCATGGTTACAGCTTTTACCCAACCACGTACCCATTCGTAAATAATCAGTTTTCCATCGTAGTAAGCCGGGTAAGGCGAGTTGGCTTTAGCATAATAAACAGGACCTGCCATAGCCGTACGGCCGCCGGCGCCAACCTGAGGAAATTCGCTTGATAAGCCATAAGGATACCAGATGAAGGCTTTTTGAGCAGGAGGGAGCTGCGTTAAACCTGTATTGTTTTGCGAGTTGTTAATCGGCGCAGCCGGATCGAAAGCACTGCCGTTTTCGCCATTGGTAAAATCATAAGCTTTGTAAGGATAGTTGTTGCCAATAAATAAAGGCCAGCCAAAATTACCAGCTTTACGGGCCTGGTTAACCTCATCGTAGCCCCTCGGACCTCTTAAAGCATCATCATCACTGGCATCTGGTCCAACCTCGCCCCAATATAAAAAGTTGGTTTTCTGATCAACTGAAATGCGGTAAGGGTTGCGATTACCCATCACATAAATTTCGGGCCTGCTTTTCGGGTCGTTTTTAGGGAAAAGGTTTCCATCCGGGATGCTGTAAGTGCCATCTTCGTTCACTTTAATCCTTAAAATTTTACCTCTTAAATCGTTAGTGTTCCCCGATGATCTTCTGGCGTCGTATTGTTCAAAACCTTTGCGGTTATCAAGCGGAGCATAACCCCTGTTTACGAATTTTTGATTTGGTGCATCAAAAGGAGTGGAGTTATCGCCTGTAGAAACGTAAAGCAAACCGTCTGATCCAAAAGCGATTGAGCCGCCGGTGTGACAACAAATATCGCGTTGCGAATAAAATTCGAGTACAACTTTTTCTGATTCTTTTACTATCTGATCGTTAACGAGTTTAAAACGCGATAGCCTGTTTACGGATTTATCGAAAGGACTGTAAAAAAGGTAAACATATTTGTTTATGGCAAATTTAGGATCTGCGGCCATACCCAGTAAGCCTTCTTCGGCATTTACCCCCGGCGCATTTGTTTTAAAATAAACATCGAGTTTACCGGCTTCTTTAAGTTTTTTAGTCTGATTTTTATAAATCAATATTTCACCTCTTCGTTGGGTAACTAAAATATCGAGGTTAGGTAAAACCGCCATTTCTGTGGGTTCGGTAAATTCGCCTTGTGCTAGGGTAGCTTTTACAAAGCGATCCTGATCTGGCGTATCGATAGACAGGAAGGATGTTTTTTTACTTTCGTAGGTGTTTTTGTTAAATGTTGCTGCAGAAATAAGGGCAGCAGCAGACAGCAATAGTGTAAACGTTGTTTTCATTTATTTGGTTAATGGTGTGCTGCGTAAATATATGATATTATTTTATGCAATCGATACATTGTATCAAAATTAATGCTTATGGCCAGATTTGGCTTAAAAATAGCCCTTTGGTTCAGCACCCATTAACCGTAAAATTTAAAATGAAGTCTGCTTTTTAAGCCCGGTAAAACCTAAGTAAGGCATTGCTTAATGACGAGGATCGTGCCATCGTTTTTGAGCTTATAGTAATATTGTTTTTCCCGCCGGCGGTTTAAAATTTCGATGTGCGCCACTTCTCCCTGTTTCCCGGTATCGTCCTGGATGTTGTCGCCTTCTTTAATGTTATCTAACTCTTTTTCCGAACTGTTTTTTGTTAGTTTTTTCATGTTTTGATCTGTTGATGTATAGTATTAACAGGTAGTAGATTATATGGTTTTGAATTTGTTTAACAACTATAGGTTGTAAGCTTAACAAATTTAACATTTTGGGTCGATCGGTCAGTTTTGCACATCAACTAGTCTGTTGGGGTTATCTATTTATTTCAATGTAATATCTACTGCTGTAATAGTGTAGTGTTAATAAGCCTATATTTATGAAGCTAAACGCTTAAATTATTTTTGTATGACGGGAGTGATTACTGCTTATAATAAACAAAGGGGATTTGGACTCATTTCTCAGTTAATGGTTGCCGAAAGTATTTATTTCGATATTTCAGAATGCAAGGCGAGAGGCTTGTATATTGGTAGCTCTGTAGAGTTCGATACCCAGATTACAAAAAGAGGTGTGGTGGCTAAAAATATTACGGCGGTGGTAAAAAATAGGTCTAAAATGAAAGCCTGCCTATAATTTAGATTTTACCTGTTGCCGATTCTCTCAACCAATTTTAAAACTATTACCCTTTACGCAATAGTTTTTGTATGTTTATGTTAAAAATCTAAATTAAATGCAAGGAACAGTAAAATTTTTTAACGAATCTAAAGGGTTTGGATTTGTAATTACCGAAAGTGGCGAAGAGGTTTTCGTTCATGTTACGGGTTTGGTTGATAAAGTAAAACAGAACGATAAAGTAACTTTCGAAATTGCGCAAGGCAAAAAAGGTCCTAATGCCATCCAGGTAAAACTGGTTTAATTTATTCTATCAGGCTAACCAGGAAGAGATAAATAAATCTTTCCTGTCTCAAGTAGTTGTCTGTCTTTTTTGTTTCCTAAACCAGCATGTGCATATATTTGCCTGTGCGGGAATTATTTTGGCATAGTTTTTTAGGCTAAGGTGTAAATGAGCTTAGGCCAAAATGATAAAACAAATGGGGATAATAGGATGTTATAGTGAAACAGAGGGTTTTGGTAAAATTAAAACTGATTTCGGAGAAGAGGTTTTGTTTTACCGCACCGGAATATTAAATGGTGCTGAGTTAAAAACGGGCTTAAATGTGTCTTTCGAGTTGCATCAAACCCTATCAGTGGCCATAAACATACAAGTAATTGATCAGTCCGGTATTACTCAAAAATAGGTATATTGGTTGTTTTTTATAGTATTTGTCATACATGTTGATAAGTTTTATCTTTAGCCATGTAACCAGATAATATAATGTTAGTCATACTGATGTTTATTCCATTAAGTTTATATGATACAGCTGGAGCCCATTAGCGGGATTTTTAAGAGAGAGCGTGCGCTTTTGGCAGCATTTCCGATGCGGATGTTAATTGTTAAAGAGGGTGCAGGGTTTTTATGCATGAATTCTGGCGATTACATGCTTGCAAGCGGGAGGATATTCTTTATTCCGGAAGAAGGTTTGGTTCGGCTGGAAGGCGAAATTAAATCGGGTTACTGGCTCACTTTCAGTAGCTTGTTGTATGCCGAATTTTTATTGCAACACCTCGATCCAATGGCTAAAAACTTGTTCCTCAACTTATCCTTCAGAGATTTAGCACAACAAGAATCAACCAAGACTTATAGTTTGCTCGATCAGTTGCGCAGGGAAATTAATGCCCGCAACGATTTACCTTTTCTGGCTCAATATTTATCCTTGTTCTTAGGTTATACTGCAGGTTTAGATGGTTACCTGGCGGCCTTAACCCTCGATGAATTGCAGCAGGTACTTCGTTTCAGGGCCATTTTAGAACAATATTACAAGCAGGAACGCGCTATTCAGTTTTACGCCGAAGGGATGGGTATGAGTGCAAGTAAATTAAACCGTTTTCTTGATCGTGTTTTAGGGAAAAGCCTGGCTGCGCTGATTAAAGACCGCATTATGCGCGAAGCAGAGGCATTATTAACCCATAGTGATTACAGCATTGATGAAATAGCTAACCTATTGGGGTTTGAGCAAACCGCTAATTTTAACAGTAGTTTTAAGCGTTACAAAGGAATATCGGTATTTCAGTTTAGCAAGCAGGCGCTGTTGAATTGAAAATTGGTGCGTCTGGCAAAGAAATGGGCATCTGTTCGATTTCATCTCTTCAAGAAAACAGGTTTTCCCGACCTCACCACATTAATTGCTATGGCGCCTAACGCGTAAGGCCTTGCTCGCTGCATCTTTAATTCAGTCGCACCAATTTTACAAGGACTAAATTATAAAATCCCGCTTTAAGAAAGAAAACATTTTTTAAACAGATATAGAATGAGCTGTTTTATCTATTGTGTTTTTGACAGGCAAGATTCAGGGAAAAACGACTAAAAAAAGTCTAGTAAATTTGTAGTCTATTTGAAAAAAATTATATTTGCCAAAAATATAATCATTATGAAACAAGAATTTACAGAAACTTTAAGCCTGGCTAAGCGGCTGGTTAAAATTTTAAAAGAGATGGGTTGTTGTTGCTGATGGTAAAGATTTTTGATTCCAATCCATAAACGGATAGGGCAAAAAAAAGGAAAATACAATTTGTATTTTCCCCAGGCAAATTAACTGAACAGGGATTCAATTGGCGTTGCGCCCTGTTCTAATTCATTCAAATCACCTATTTCAAAGTTATGCAAAATTTTGAGAAAGTCAATCCCGTTCACCGGGCTTTGGCTTTACCATGCCTGTTATCCGGGGTTAAACTGGATATCAAGCAAATGGCGCGTGTTTTAGCACCGCTTTTATGGCTTATTGTACCGCTAGTGGTGCAAGCCCAAAATCCTACCGAACCAACTATTAATGCCACCTTAACCGGTACCGTTATCGATTCCAAAACAAAGGAAACCTTAATCGGCGCAACTGTTAAAATACAAGGTACAACCAACGGTGCTTCTACCGACCGCGATGGCAAGTTCAGGTTAGTTACAGGACAAAAATACCCCTTTACGTTACTTGTTAATTTTGTTGGCTACAAACAAAGCGAAATTGTGGTTACCCAGAGCCAGATAACAGTAGCGCTGGTAGAAGACAACAACCCTTTAGATGATGTTGTTGTAGTAGGTTACGGTACCCAAAAAAAGATTAATCTTACGGGTTCCCTGGCTATTGTCGATGCCAAAACATTAGCCAACAGGCCTATAACAAATGCAACACAGGCTTTGCAAAATGTACCGGGCGTTTTTACTAACCAAACTAAGGGCAGGCCAGGGGCTGATGCTGCTACAATCCGCATTCGTGGGGCAGGCACACTGAATAACAACAATCCGCTGGTGCTGGTTGATGGTATCGAATATCCTTTGGGCGATGTAAATCCAAATGATATTGAAAGTGTTACTGTTTTAAAAGATGCTGCCTCTGCAGCTATTTATGGTAATCGGGCAGCCAATGGCGTTATTCTGGTCAAGACAAAAACCGGTAAAAATGGAAAATTTTCTATCGATTACAATTTTTATGCTGGTTCGCAAAAGGCCACCCAGTTTCCGGATGTGGTAACCAATACGGTTGATTATATGATTGGCAAAAACAGGGCACTGGCCAACGAAGGCAAGCCTGCCGAAAGTAGTGAGGCACTGATTAATGAATTCAGGACTGGTACCGATCCGTACATTTACCCCAATACCAACTGGTTTGATATTATGTTCCGCAATGCCGCCATTCAGGAGCATAATCTCCGCATTTCTGGAGGAACTGAAAAAACTGCTTTTTCGATCTCTTTAGGTTATCTGGATCAGGATGGGATATTAATTGCTTCTTCGGGAAAGCGCTATTCTTTAAACACAAACGTCAGTTCAGAAATTACCAAAAGATTAAAAGTTGGCGCAAGCTTAACGGCTAATTTCTGGAATAGTAAAGAAAGCGCTTACAGTGCAGATGATGGAAATGGTGAGGGTGGATTGATGGGGCTAACCTATCGCGGCCTGCCTTTTCAAACTGCTTACGCCCAGGATGGAACTTATGCCGATCAATGGATTCGCGTACCCGGGCACAATTTTTTTAGAAATACTGTTGCGCTGGCGAATGAGGGGTTTAATAAGAACAATCAGTACCGTACGCTGGCCAATGTATTTTTAGAATACCAGCTACCCTTTAATATCAGGTATAAAACCACTTTGGGGGCAAATCTGCTTTATGGCATCAACAAATATTCTTACCCGGCCATTAATTTAACCAATCCTAAAACAGGGGCGATAACACCAATTGGCAATACGCCGGCCAGGGGGGTAAGACAAATTAGCCAGAACAACATCAATATTACCAATTTCCACACTTTAAACTGGGAAGGAGCTTTAAATCAACATCATTTTGGTGCTCTGGCAGGTTTTAGCCTCGAACGTTTTGATGATGGTAATTTTTCGGCTTATAACGAAGGTTATTTGGGTAATGATTTAACCGAACTGAATGCTGGCAGCACTTCGCCACAGGTAACAGGTACAGGCGGAGCTTCCCGCTTACAATCATATTTTGGCCGTTTTAATTACAATTACAACGAAAAATACCTTTTCGAGGCTAATTTCAGGTATGATGGCTCATCGCGCTTTGCAAAAGATAAAAGGTGGGGCTTTTTTCCTTCCTTCTCGGCCGGATGGCGGGCCAGCGAAGAAGATTTTATTAAAGACCTGAATATTTTTAGCAATTTGAAAGTACGTGCTTCATACGGCAAGCTGGGCAACCAGAATGTTTCGCTGTTTAGTTATGTAGATGCCATAGCCCTGGGCCAGAATTATAATTTTAACGGCACAATTGTAAGTGGGGCAGCCATTACCCAGCTTAGCGATCCAAATATTACCTGGGAAACAACCACCATGAGCGATATAGGTTTAGAAGGAAGCCTTTTTAAAGGTAAGTTAACTTTCGAACTGGATTGGTTTGATAAACAGACTTCGAAAATTTTGCGGCAAATCAGTGTTCCCGGGCAGGTGGGTAATTTGGCCGGGCCGGTAAAAAACATTGGGGCAGTTAACAACAGGGGCTTCGAAGTTACGGTAGGTTTTAAAGATGCCGTAAACGACTTCAGGTATAACTTAGATGCCAATCTCACCTATGTTAAAAACAAGGTGACCAATGTAAACGGCCAGAAATATTATAGTGGTAACACCATTATTCAGGAAGGTTCTGCTATAGATAGTTTTTACGGATTGCAGGCCGAGGGGATTTTCCAAACGGCAGATGAAGTTAAAGCACATGCTTTTCAAAATGCAGGTACTGTTCCGGGCGACCTGAAATATAAAGATGTAGATGGCAATGGTGTAATCGATAACAACGACCGGGTGGTAATTGGCAACAGCATTCCAAAATTTGTATACGGTTTTTCTGGTGGTTTTGGCTACCAACGGTGGGATTTTAGCTTCATTTTTCAGGGATTACAGGACGTAGATACTTATTTAAGCGGTAATTTGGCCCAACCTTTCAAGAACGGTGCCGGAGTAACCAAAAATTGGCTTAGCGATTCGTGGACACCAACCAATACGGGGGCAAGTTTACCACGACTCACTACTTCGAACGGATATCCGCAGAATTTCCAGACTTCGAGTTTTTGGGTACGCGATGCTTCCTATCTGCGACTGAAAAATGTTCAGATAAGCTATTCATTCCCCAGTAAATGGCTAAGCAAAGCAGGAATCGATGTGTTAAAGGTTTTTGTAAATGCCCAAAACTACCTCACCTTTTCTAACTTCAAATTTAGCGACCCTGAACGCAATTTAACACGTGCTGATTTAATTGAGTATCCCAATGCCAAAACAATTAGTGCCGGACTTAATGTATCATTTAAATAAAAAGGAAATGAAAAAATATTTGCTGCTGTTAACGGTTTCGTTGCTCTTTTTCGGTTGTAAAGATTACCTTGATGTAACGCCAACTGATCGTTTTACACAAGACACCTATTGGAATACCAAAATACAGGCCGAAGCTGCTTTAAACGGAACCTATGCCGCTCTTTACTATAATGTATATGCTGCAAATTCAATTTATCTGGATGCGCTGACGCCAAATACTTACCAATACAATAACGATTACAATATCATTTCGCGGGGTTTGCACAATGCAGCTACCGGTTACTTTAACGAAACCTGGAACGGCAGCTACAAAGGAATTGGGCGTGCCAACAATGTGCTGGCCAATATCGACAAAGTAAATATGGATGCTACGCTGAAAGAAAGATATAAAGCAGAAGCAAAATATCTGCGCGCTTTGTATTATATACCATTGTGGAATCTGTTTGGTGGTGCGCCATTAATTACCGAAGCCACCAATTACGAAACCCAGGCTACTTTGCCAAGAAATACAGCAGATGAACTGTTGGCACAGATTTTAAAAGATCTTAACGAGGCCTCATCTGGCACGGTGCTTCCGTTGAGCTATTCGGGAGCAGACAAGGGGCGGGCTACTCGGGGTGCAGCTCTGGCTTTAAAAGCGAGGGTGTTGCTGTATGCCAAACGCTGGAAAGAAGCCGCTGAAGCGGCCAAAGCGGTTATCGATTTAAAAAACTATAGCCTCTTTCCCGATTATCGCGGTTTGTTTTACCTTGAAAATGAAGGCAATGCCGAAGTGATTTTCGATGTACAGTATAAATATCCTGAGTTTACGCACTCGCTCGATATCAGCCTGGATCAGCAATTGGGCTCGGCTCCATTACCCGATCTGGTAAATGCCTATTATGCTACAGATGGCAAGCCAATCTCCGGATCGGCTGTTTACAATGCTGCAAAACCATTCGAAAACCGCGACAGTCGCCTGCAGGCAACTGTAATTTTACCCGGCACCCAATTTAAAGGTGCTGTAGTAACCGCCATTCAGTATCCAAGTACAGGTTATGGTTTAAAAAAATACACCATTTTTAAAGATAACGAAAAACCAGTTTCGGCCCCAACCAGCGGCACTTCTGAGCTGAATCTTATTTTGTTGCGTTATGCCGATGTGCTTTTAATGTATGCAGAGGCTAAAAACGAAGATACGGGGCCCGATCAATCGGTATTTGATGCCTTAAATCTGATCCGTGCGCGGGCGAAAATGCCTAATGTTACAACTGGCTTGAACCAGGAAGATCTTCGGGCAGAGATCAGGCACGAACGGAGGATAGAACTGGCCGGAGAGGGTTTGTATTATTACGATATACGCCGGTGGAGAATTGCAGACCAGGTGTTGAATGGAAATATAACCAATAGTGCAGGTGCGAGGATTGATAGCCGCCTTTTTGATGCCAATAAAGATTACCTCTGGCCGGTACCTTCTATAGCTATCCAAAATAACCCCGCCCTGAAACAGAACCCTAACTACAATAAATAAAATATGAGACACACTTTAAAATATATGGCTTTAGCCTTACTGTTAGGCAGTGGCTACGGGGTGCAGGCGCAAAGCAAACGGAAACCCAATATTATTTTTATCCTGGCCGATGATTTAGGTTATGGCAACGTGAAAAGTTTTAATCCAAACAGCAAAATACCAACCCCAAACTTAGATCGGCTGGCAGGAGAGGGCATTAAATTTACCCGTTTCTACTCAGGCAATACGGTTTGTGCACCTTCACGCTGCGCTTTAATGACGGGGTTTAACATGGGCCACGCCTGGGTACGCGGAAATGCTAAAGCGAAAGATGGGCTGGCTGCTTTACGTGCACAGGATACCACTTTGGCCCAGCGTTTAAAAGGCAATGGCTATAGAACTGGTATGTTTGGAAAATGGGGGTTAGGAGATGATGACAGTCAGGGGGCACCACATTTAAAAGGCTTTGATGCTTTTTATGGCTACCTGGATCAATCGCACGCCCATGATTATTATACCAATCATTTATACGAAATAATTGGTGGTAAAACCGTAGAAGTACCGGTTGATACAACGCAATACACCGAAGATCTGATTGTAAATAAAGCTGTTGATTTTATTAACGCCAATAAAGACCAACCTTTCTTTCTGTATTTGCCTTTAACGGTGCCACATGCCGAATTGAAAGTGCCGGCAGCGTTGCTCAAGAAATTTCAGCATGCCGATGGCTCGAGTAAATTCCCACCCGAAACACCCTTCGAGAAAAAAGGGAATTACGATAGTCAGGCGCAGCCGCATGCAACATTTGCAGCAATGGTAAATAAGCTGGATACGGATGTAGGTACGATTGTAGCCCTTATTAAAAAACTTGGACTGGATAACGATACCTATATTTTCTTTACCAGCGATAATGGCCCGCATAAAGAAGGTGGGGCAGATCCGGTTTATTTTAACAGCGGTGGTGCATTCAGGGGGGTAAAAAGAGACTTGTACGAAGGGGGTATCCGTGTTCCGCTTATTGTAAGGGCGCCAGGTAAAATAGCCGCAGCACAGGTAAATCCTTCTCCCTGGGCTTTTTGGGATATCTTGCCAACTTTAGGCGAGCTTACGGGCACCGCTACACCAAAAAATATCGATGGTCTTTCTTTTTCACCACTACTAAACGGTAAAAAAGCAGTAAAAGAGCACGACTATTTTTACTGGCAGTTTAATGAAAATGGTTTAAAGGAAGCTTTAACCAAAGGAGATTGGAAACTGATTCGTTTTAAAGATAAGGGAACCGCTGAAAAGCTGGAACTGTATAACTTAAAAAGTGATATTAGTGAAAAACATGATATCGCTGCTAAAAATCCCGATACAGTGAAGGCTTTGTACGCATTAATGAAAAAGGCCAAAACTCCTGCCGAAAACCCAAGATTTGATTGGTCGGAAATTGAACAATAATCCTTAAAAAAAAAAGTTTCACACCGCCTCATGAACTGAAATTAGTGTGAGGTGGTGTGAATTACTTAATCTTCAAATAAATAACCGCTGTAGGCCAATCCTTTGGCTACACTTTTAAAGTTATCGCCCGAGTTTAGTGGAATATGCGGGAATTTATTTTTGAAAAGCTGTTGTACAGCCGCCACCATCGATGTTCCACCGGTTAAAAACAAGCAGTCTATATCCTGAGGTGCCACTTTGTAAGTTTCCATAAACTGATCGAGGTATTTTTCAATTTTTTGGATATCTCTTTCGATAATGTTGTTGTATTGCGCTATTGAAATATCTTCATCAATTTCGATTTCCATATTGGAATAGGCGAAGTTGGATAAAGGCTGATCTGAAAGCTCGATTTTTGTTTTTTCGATTGATCTGAACAACGAATAACCCAGGTTATTTTCGATCAGGGTAATCAGGTTTTTAAATTTAGGATCGTTGCCCGAATAGTAGTAATATTCTTCAATCTCCTTCTGGATTTTTAAACCATTAAAGAAGTTCATCTTATCCCAGGTACAAATATTAGCAAAAAGCGATTTGGGTACATTAAGCACTTTGCCAGGTGTGGCTTCGTACATGGTGTTTTTACCAAAGTAAGGCGTTCCCTTTTCCCACATAAAAGCCGAGTCGAGGCTATCGCCACCAATATAAATACCACCTGAGGCAATCATGTCGTTTTTGCGGTCTTTGCTGCCTACCTTGTCAGGATCAAGTACCAGATAAGTAAAATCGGTTGTTCCACCACCTAAATCGGCTACCAATACACGTTCCTTTTTAGTGATGGTTTTTTCGTAGGCAAAGGCCGCGCCTATGGGCTCGAACTGAAAACGTACATGGGTAAAACCTGCATTTTCGGCCGCTTTTTTTAAACGGGTTTGCGCAAGGGTATCTTTCATGGCGCTGTCATCGTCAAAGAAAACCGGACGACCAATAATGGCCCTGTGGCAATCTTCGCCAATAATTTGATCAGCTTTATCTTTTAAGTCTTTAAGAATTAAAGTAACCAGATCTGATGCTGTGTACCGTTTATTGTGGATGCGTGTTTCGGTAAAGGTTGTACGCGAAAGGATTTGTTTAATCGATTTGATAAACCTTCCTTTCATGCCATCGTTCAGGTAAGCTTCAATAGCCTTTTCGCCCACAATGTGGCTTTCGCCATCTACCATGCTTTTGGTTTCTGTAAAATAAATGAGCGAAGGAATGGAAATGGTTTCTACAATTTCTCTTTTTTCTTCATCGTAAATGGAAAGGGCCGAATTGGTTGTTCCAAAATCTATTCCGTACAAAAACTTACTCATGGGCTTGGTATAAAGTGTAGTGACTAAAATGGGGCTGCGAAAGTATTAAAAAAACAATTAGCAGGCTAAACTTTTTTAAAATAACTCGCTCGTGCCTAAATGGGCATTAACAATACGGGTAATTTGCTGGCCAAGTTCTTTTGCATTGCCTATACCCACGCTTTTTAATGCAGCCAGTTGATCGGTTGTGCGCGGCATCCGTTCGGCAATGGATAGCAGGGCCAGATCGGAAAGTACTGCATGATCGGCAGTACCTCTTTGTGTTGCAATGGTTTTTCGCCACTCAACCAGGTTTTTGTACACCTGCGGATTGCTGATTTCTTTGGGCTTGATGCTCGTTTTTACCTGTTTCTTTTCTCCAGGCTGCTTGTTGCTGCTGGCATGCAGCGTATCGATATAGTTTTTAATCGAAAAAGGATTCCATGAAATATGAAATAAGGCCAGCTTGATATTCAAGGCATCTTTGCAATCTTTAAGCAGGGTTAACAGCTTATCTGAATGGGCATCGTTGTAAAAATTGATAGCCACAATTCTGTCCATTAGGGTAATAACCTGTTGCAGTTTGGGGATGAAATAATTAGCAGCTTTTTGCAAACGCTCCATAAAAGTGCTTTCTGTAGCCGGATGGCCTGAGGTAGAAACTTTGTCATATTCTTTTACAATGAAGCTGCGGGCCACTTTAAAAATCTCGTTTTGCAGGAGCTGATTTCCCTGTTCATATAAAGCCAGGAAAGCGTTCTTTTCGTCTTTGTCAATCAGTTTGGAACGGCCGAGTTTTTCCCAGTCTTTGGCCACCAGTGTAAAGTCGAGCAATTCGTGTATTAGTCCCCAGGCATATTGCTGGCTGCGGCGTTCTAACAGTTCGGCTGTGGGTTTTTCCTGGTGACTGGTTTTGGTGAAACTGATTACTTTGGCGTCGGTAATGATATTTGCTGCCGCCACCGGCGATTTTAAAATCAAACCTTCCAGGCTTCGGCAACGGCTGAGGGCAACATAAGCCTGGCCATGCGTAAAAGCAGTACTTACATCGAGTATGGCCTTATCAAAAGTTAATCCCTGGCTTTTGTGTACGGTAATAGCCCAGGCGAGTTTAAAAGGGTATTGTGCAAAAGATCCGGTGCTGTTTTCGTTTATTTTGTTGTCTTCTTCGCTGAGGCTGTATTTAACATTCTGCCAGATTTCTTTTTCAACTTCAATCTCGCGACCACCAGCTGAAAAGGCAACCTTAATACTATCCTGACTAATGGCTGTTACTTTTGCTGCCTTTCCGTTATAATATTGCTTTTTACCCGATGAGTCATTTTTGATGAAAATAACCTGTGCACCAGGTTTCAGTTGCAGTTTTTCATCGGTAGGGTAGGCATCTTTCGGAAAATCGCCGCTTACTTCTGCATCGAATTCAAATATTTCGCCATCCAGTTTTTCCAGGCAGCTTTTATTTATTTCGTTTACCAGCTGGTTGTGCGTGGTTAGGGTAATGTAGTCGTCTTTCCATTCCTGGTTAAGCGAGGCGTCGTAGCGTTCGTTCAGTTTGGCCAGCAAATCGGCGCTCAGATTATTTTCGCGCATGCCATTTAAGATATCCAGAAATACCGGGTCGCTTTGGCGGTACACTTTTTCCAGCGTAAACGTGAGCATTGGGGTCGATTTGAAAATCAGACTATCAAAGAAATAAGGGCTCTGATAATAGCTGCCCAATATGTGCCAGGCATCGTGAAAGATGGGCGAAAGCTGATATAAATCGCCAATCATCAGTAGCTGAACACCCCCAAAGGCACGGTTAGATCCTTTTACCCTTTTTAAAGTACGATCTATAAAATCGATAATATCCACCCGCACCATACTGATTTCATCGATAATTAAAAGATCAAGGCAACGGAGCAACCTGGTTTTCTCATCAGAATATTTAATCGGAACCTCTGTATTTTCATCAACAACCGGCACCAAAGGTCCAAAAGGAATCTGAAAAAAGGAGTGGAGTGTAACGCCGCCTGCATTTATGGCAGCAACAGCTGTGGGGGCTACCACGGCGTAGTTCTTTTTGGTTAGTTCTCTGATTTTGCGCAATAGCGTGGTTTTTCCTGTACCGGCCTTACCCGTTAAAAATACGGGTTGATTGGTTGTGGCTAGAAAATCTAAAAGGAGCTGGTTGTCCGGATCGGGCGTATTCATATCTAATACAAAAATAGCCTATTCGAAACGCATTTGATAAAGGAGGGAAGACCGTTTTATCCACAAAATAGCCTGATTTGGCTTGTAGTGCTGAATAAAATACCTGTATCTGGCTAATAAATCCATTTTAAAACTTTAAATTAAGGAGTTGAAAATGAGTTTGTAGCTGAAATAATTTGATTTTTAGTGAAAAACATTTTCGAAAATTGAATGCAAATTTGTAACATTGCACTCGCAAAAAGCCAAGGCTTTTTTCCGGGCCTATAGCTCAGTCGGTTAGAGTAGAAGACTCATAATCTTTTGGTCCCTGGTTCGAGCCCAGGTGGGCCCACTGACAAAAAATCGCCCTTCAAGTTAGCTTGAAGGGCTTTTTTGTGCCGTTTGAGGTCATTCAATCAGACTTAAGGCATCAATTTCCGCAACCACAGCGGCCAAACCCTCACAGCGCAAAGCTTCCTCCATCACCCACAAAGCATCCTGCTCAGCTTTCACATCCATAAAAATGATCCTTTCCGTTCCACATTAAACGACCTTAACGCAGCAGGGAAAAGCCTCCTTGAAGTACTGATCCACACACAAGCCGCGCCATCGCGCATTAATGAAGCAAGTATCCCCGCAATAAAACCATCACTGGCAGCAGCATCTTCCGGAAAAACAGTAATGAATTCATGGATCGCCCTTCTGGGAAATACCCCTCCAGGAAAAGCATCCTCAATCCCGCCAAGGCCAATCCGCTCTGCACATGCAGCAGAAGCAGGCTTAAAGCTCTGCCACAGCAGGATATCCTGCTGAAGTTTAGCCACCAATTCGCTTTTCGATCCCATGCCTGAATACTAAAATTAACTACCAAAAAAAGACTTTAAGAATTATATTACAAATATAATACTAAAAATATTAGCAAAAAATAAAATATTGAAAAGAAAATATTTTTGGGTGATAAAAAGCGCTAAAAGAGAAAATAGTTATTGGATATAGCCATTTGGAATATTTAACAATAAGTTAATACCCGATGGTTTTCAGTATCAGAATCATAAGCTAACTTTACAACATTAACCTCTTAATTTATCTACCGTGAAAAACAAAACAATCGTATTCCTGTTTTCGGCCTTGGTAATCCTTTTTTCATTCGCTTGCAAAGACAATAGTCCCTTAAAATCTCCTTATGAAGGTGCAGTAGGCACAGTGATCGCAAAAGAAACCTGTAATACAGACCAAAGCAAAGACTACTGGCTGATCGAAATTTTTTCAGCCTCATCACAGCAACAACAGTTTGGGGACAAGCTCACCTTAAACGGAATCACTTACACCAATGTTATCAAAACAGCAGGTCTTCCAGAAAACTTAAAAAAAGTTGGGCAGAAGGTCGGGTTTGACTTTACGATTGCAGGCACTGCTACTTCAACACCGAATTGTAATGTTACCAGTCCTGTGATATATACCCTGAAAATCGCTGAATTCGTACATATCACTCCAGCTGTATTTTAATCCATCTCTCTTCTAAATTAACAAACCCAACATGAGAATACTTTTAGTTGTATTTTTGAGCACGCTTTTGTTTTCTGCTCATGCACAGATTTTAAGGGTAACAAGCTCCCCATTACTGATCAAAAGCCAGGTGCCAGGCTATTCAGAGCTTAAAACCATTAACACAAAAACTTTGGCTTATTCGCCAAAGCTTTCAAAAGCCAAAAACCAGCCGGTCATAGACGGTGATCCCAATACCGAAATCAATAAGATTGATCATTACGCAGACATTCTGCCGGTAAGCATCACTATGGCCGATGGAACCATCAGCTCAACTTCAGCAGGAAAAGCCTGGGCATTGCGCATCAGCATCACCAATGCTACCAACCTCGGATTGATTTTTAATACTTTTAAGCTTTCACCCAAAGCGGAGATGTATGTATTCAACGATGAAAAGACCGAACTGGACAGTTGTATTAAACAAGATAATTTTACGCGCTCCAGCACGCTTGCAATATCCCCATTAAAAGGCAACACCGTTATCCTTTATATTATAGAACCACTGAGTACAGCAGATTTTCAGAGCAGTATCTCTATCAACAAAATTGAAGCCGGATTCAAAGATACTCCAGTTGCTACTTCAGCAGTCACCTCACGCGAGGCTTCCACCAATTGTAATCCAACCATTGCCTGTAGTCCATATATGATGCCCTCAGCAAGGGCAGTAGCCAAAATAATCTCCAATGGATACATGGGGACAGGAACACTGATCAATAACGAGTTAAACAACGGTAAAGCCTACTTTTTAACTGCATTCCATGTTATAGATGCTGATGAAAACAACGTATTGGACCCTTCAGAAATAAATGCCCTTGCCAACTCCAGAATGATATTTCAGTACTGGCGCAACAACTGCAACAGCAGTGTGAATGACATGGGCATAACCTTCTACGGAGCAACACTAAAAGCCGCTTCCAAGGAAACTGATATCGTATTGCTTGAACTCAGCAATCCACCCGGCGTAGGGGATGGGGTAAACTATGCCGGCTGGAACAGGCAGACTACACCACCAGCGGATTACAGTTCTTATATTCTGCACCATCCAAACGGAGAAGATATGCGTATCACCAGTACACGCGATGTTGCAGACTGGCTTTGGGGAAGCAAATTCTGGACCGCCCATTATAACCAAGGCGTAGTTTCGCCCGGATCCTCAGGAGCGGGCCTTTTCAACCAATACGGTCAGGTTGTCGGTCAGCTCAGGGGTGGATGGAGCAGCTGTGATTTCACCGACTTTGGCGACCGCTACGGCAAATTCTATTATTCCTGGACAGAGGCCGGCCTTCAACCCCTGCTTTCCCCTTCAGGAGTTCAGGCAGTAAACCCCCTTATTTTAAGTACAATAACCATGAACGGTGATGAAAATATTGACTACTGCGATAACGGAAACCATACCTATTCAGTGCCCAATCTGGTGGGTTGTACCTATAGCTGGAATGTTCCTGGCACCTTAAACCTGCTCAGTGGCCAAAATACCTCAAGCATCACAGTCAACAGAAATACAGCTGTATTACCCGCTTATACTCAGCTTAGCGTCACCATCACAGACAGCAAAGGCTACAGCCGGACCCAAACCGTTAACAAAACCATTCAGGTTGGGGTTGCAAACATTACCTTGGCCTCAGGACCACCTCCGCCTGCACCAAGATATGTTACAGTCATGTTTAAATACAATAACACCTATCCCGGGAGCTATTTTGATGTGGAAAGCGCAGACGGAAACCCCTTCATTCCCCTAAATACCCTCAATCCTGCAACCAATCTGCAAAACGTAACCGGAGTTTCTTTTGATACTAATTACGGCATGTATCGCACCATCACCGTACGCTATACCAATACCTGCGGAGTAAGTGCATGGCAGCATTTCGGAATAAATTTAGACGATTACCCGCACCTGCCTACATCTGCGGCATTTAAAGTCTATCCAAATCCGGTTAGTACAACACTCTTCATTGAACCGGCGACTATTACTGAAGATATTACCCCAACAACCAGTTTTTCTCCTTTAGTCACGGTAGAACCCCGTCAAGCTAGCCTGACCGTTAACACTAAAGCCAGCCAGGGATTTTCGGCGGTCTTATTGGATATCAAAAGTAAAGTGGTAGCAAGACACCCTTTTTCCAAAGAAAAAGTCACTCTTAATATCAACAATATCCCTAACGGAACCTACTTTCTTCATATTACAAAAGATGGAAAAACAAGTAAACAGCAGATCATTATCAGTCACTGATGATCTTTACCACTTTGGCAAATGGACAGCGATGAAGTAATGAACATACAAATCTTTGTCAATGGCGGGATAAACAATGGATTTATACCGCCTCAAAATTTAAAGTAAAGAATTTGATCGCCAAAGGTGGAATCGTAATAGCGGTAAGGAATATCGGGCTAAAGCAAAAAGAGGGTACCCGGATCAAATAGAATACTGCGATATGTGAAAATTCCTTGCGGATAAAATCACCATCCTGCATGGCTTTGTTATCTCAATCAGCTTAGCTTAAAGTTTCCCCTTTAATCGATGATGGCTGATCTGCCAACCTGCCTCTGCAGCGCTGCTTACGAAATATATTTTCAGCTCTGCCATACCAATAGAAGTAAAAAACAGGAGTGAGGTGGCATCCTGCTGCTCTGGAGTGATATACCATCTCGCATCTCCTGATGCGCTTCCCCAGGAAGATACCCGGTAAACCAGCAAGTCAGCCTGCACTTTTTCGGCAACTACAGCTGCCCTTATCCGTGCTTCGCCCATCGTTGAACATTGATAAATTCTCGCCATCTTAAAGTTTATGTGAAAATGTATCTATAAATGAAGTTTATTGTGCCCATAAATAGCATACTGATTAAGCTTACATCAAAAGTTTTATTAACAACAAGACGATAATGACGGCTACCGCAACCAGTCCCCAATTAAAGGATTTTTCTACTGAATGGGAATCCTTCAGGTTAGCCAGGTCATTTAGAAACCTGTTCATAAGCTCATTTCCTTCTTCAGTCTCTGTTGGAGGGCTGCCTGATCCGGCACTGTTATTCAGCACATCAACCGCGTAGAACTCCAAAAAAATCTGATTAAGGGAGATAACAAGCGGATTGTGTATCCCAGCCCCAGCGCTACTTATCTGCTCAGCGATCCCATTAATCCCATCTTCCCATGCCTTAAACTGCATATCAATATATGCTGCCCTATCTTCTCCCTCCGGTACCCAGCCAAAAGAAGCAGGATAGCCCGAAAGGCACCGGCGGAAAAAAGAATTAATCAGTTCAGTAAAACTATTATTTCTGATGGTTAAATTCTCCCCATCCCGGCTATCCCAAAACTCGCTCATGATCCAAACCTGTGGATCATCTTCTCCCATGTGAATAAGACTAATGTATTCATACCTTCTTTCCGAAATCACCAGAAAAGGAGATTCAGGCTCCCGCGCATTTCTTTTGAAAGTCCTAAGGGCAAACTGATTGATATCTCCCAGATGATCATAGGCCATATTTTCCGCGTCCATAAAATCAAATAAGAACTTTTTGCCAATCGTCCGTAAGTAAGCTTCATAGGTAGCCGGAAGCTCGCCTTTTTCTCTGATCAGTGAGGCAATCTCTTCATCACTGCATCCAGCTAGCCCAGTATTTTTATCAATCCCCAATAAGCTTAAATAAGCCTTGAGCGTTTGAAAATATTCGATATAGATATTCATTTAGATTGTTTTAACAGGGGCTTAAAATATGAATGATCCCGCTTTAAGATTCGTTTATGTCCTCCAATGAGAGTTTTTGTATTTTAGCAGAAAGCAACCTGGTTAGTCTGTCAGTTGTACCCGCTTTAAAATACCCACAGATATACAACGCATTTAACGCCCGGAAATTTAAAAACAACTGCTCATCTAACTGATAATATTGCTTTGCCCCATCAGTATCATAGGAGTAATTGCAGATAAGATCAATTTCCAGTGTCTCCAGGCTTTCAAAGCCAGAGGATAGCAGCAGATCAAGCGTCGCCTGCGAGATAAAGCCGAGCTGCTCATCAGTTACCCAATAAGAATGAATGCCCAGTTCCACGAGCTTTGGTAAATTTACCCTACTACTAAGCGCGAACACACCATATAGCTTCAAACGCTCCAAAGCAGGCATATTTCCAAGCGCCGCAGAAACGTCTCCCAAATAGGGATAATAAGCATCCTGATTAGCTAAAAGAAATTCATCACCATATACAAAAGTTTTCAGTTTCGGGAATTCAGCCCTTGATAGCAGTTCCGATATCCTTGCATAGTTTTTAAAACCATACTGATAACTCGAAATTTGAGAACCGATTACTAAATGCTCCAGCTGCTCATTTAAACCTCTTTCTATCAGGTTTTCAATGATCTCAAAATTCCCTTCAGCAAAGTAAGCAAACACGCTGGTTGTGCTACCGGGCAATTTATCGATTGAGGGAAGCGGGTTGTTATAATGAGGAATTCCAAAGATGCAGGAATTACTGCGCCAGCCCTCAAAGCCAGAGCGCTCAGACTTAAAAAGCCTTTGATCTTTAGGGTATTTCTTTAAGAATGATCTGGCCATATTTTAGTTTCAGTATCAACTCTTTTAATCAGATCAGGCAAGCGGAAATCCCCAGACATCCCCTGAACCAAACCTGATGCATCTTCTAAATCAATGCCTATAGCAGAAACATATATCCCGTTTTTACTCTGTCCACGGAAAATTTCCCTGACAAAGGCATTGTTATTGTAAAACTTTGATTTAGCCACACCTATTACAGGTATAGCTCTACCAAGCGATTCATAAAGATAAGCACCCAGGCCTTTTTTCCCGTCATCATCCAGATAGATAAAACCGTCAATGATAATTAGTGCTATTGCCTTCAAATCGATATCTTCCAGAAAAGCTAAAATACAAGGCAATTCCCGCTTATAAAACTCCCCGGAAATATACTCACCCACATGATCCACGAATTTTGAGCTTATCCCGAGCAGCGAACCATCATCCCAGGATTCGAAGAAACCGCCGACAACTTTTGCACGGCTTGCGCTATAAGCTACATCTATAATTAACTTCATTTACGCTAAATAACCAGCTCTATCTTAAGCTATACCCTTGATCATCATTTAATTGCCTTGTTGCGGAATTCCTTTTGTCTTACCAGTTCCAGTACCCTGAGTAAATCCATATAGTGTTTTTCCATAACTGAGGGGCTAATATCTTTTGAGTCCATGTGGTTAAAGCCCGTAACGACATATTCATCTTCTATCTTCTTTAAAGCTATCGATACTTCTTCCTGATAGAATTTAAAACTTGCCTGGTTACCTTTGAAAGAGACATCGCCCGCAACAACATGGTGACTGTCAATTTCAGCCGTCAATAGGGGCACTCCGCTTCTGCGTTTAGCGTAATCAAAAAACTTTCGGATAAAATCAACCGTAGCCCTGTCAGATACCGACTCCAGGTATTTAAAATTATTATCTTTAAAAGCGGGTTCAAGGCCAGGGCGAAAGATATCCATGATGCGCATTACCGAATCCCTGGCAGGTTTATCGACCAGAAAAAGCTGATACTTCCGTATTTTTTTCCGAATAGCCAAAAGCTTATCCGGGCTAGCATAAATCTCGTTCTCCCCAATTACAATCCAGCGATCACCCTTTTTGATCAGGTTTATATAATAAAACTCATCACCGCTCATCTTACATGTTGCCCGGTTTCCATTAATAGTGACCTTCGTTGGATAAATATCCAGATTTGGTCTCATGGTCGGCGCATCCACAACTTTGATGTACTGTTCGTTGAGCATGAATAATCTAAATAAAGAATCTTCCATAACAGACTTCAGCTTCAAAGAATCCCCATATCTCAAGGCAATTCTACCACTGATAAAAGTGCTGCAGACCTCATGAATTTTCCCCTCTTCACTTTGCTTACAGCCTAAGACCAGAGCAAACAGTAAACCAATAAGATAAAAGTTAAACGGCAGGCGGAATGCCTTTCGGGCGGAGAGCGTGTTGGTGTTGAGCATTATTGATTTTGATTAGTTAACAAATATACAATAAGTATAAATATCCCGATGAGAGAATAGCTCATCTATATTCAGGACCGCTTTCTCCGTCTCTTACTTAATTGACCTTAAGATAATCAAACTTTATCGGCAGTTAAATCCAGCGTATACCTGCAATGCGGATAATTATTACAGCCCAGAAAACGCCCTCTGGCTGACTTCCGTTCCACCAGTTTTCCATCACACTTAGGGCAGATACTGCCGGCAGCATCCTGCCCACCCAGAGAAAACTCCGAAATAATTTCCGTTAAAAATTTACTGGGCTGCTGCGGGTTGTACATCAGGTAAACCTGATGGCGTGCCCGGGTTAAAGCCACATAAAACAGCCTGCGTTCCTCTGTATTTTCAAAGGTTTCGCCTTCATGAAGCAAATGGTTCAAAATCGGATCGTCCGCCATTTGAAGAATAAATTGGAGACTGAGGCCAGACAGCACCTTGCTAAGATTCAAGAACTAATTGATCACTATCATCAAATCCCGTTTATACAGGAATATCTAAAAAAGCCTATTAATCCTCGAAACAACGAGGAAAATAAATGGCTTACTTTCTATAAACGGACCCTGGCCAAGCGCGATGAAATTGTCCAATACTTATTGCATGATATATTGGAACGAGCGATCCAAAAGTCTTCATCATCTAAGTCTAGCTGGGGTGAAAATTTGGAAGACATTCAACGGGAATTTCAGCGTGCAGATGATTTTCCATATTTGGAAATGCCCTATGGATGGTCCATTCATTTCATCCTGAACATGGAAAAATTAGATTACCGGATGATAAACCCGCTTTTGAACAAAGTTGGCTGGTTCGATGTTGATAAACTGTATGGGATTGATTATACAGATCAGATCAATAAAACAATTCAGTTTCGTGTCAGTAAAAGTCGTTTTTTTGAAACCTTGATCTCGGAGTTAAGACAGATTCCAGTGGTACGTGAGAGAGAAGATATTTTTAATCAGATGTCAGAACTTTTCAATACGTCTATTTTTTAAGAAATCACCAAAAGATTCTGGAAACGGTAATAAATTCAATGGTATGTATGTCAACATCTTCAAATCATTTAAGAGCAGTTTTGGATCAATGTTCTCGCTGAGTCCCTTATTCCATTATCAAAAAGGCCGCAAACAATGCGCGGGGATTCAGGAAACGCCCTCTATTTTATACTGTTTTTATTAAGCCAGCCCCACCTTTCCCCAAAACCTGAATAACCCGCATGCACTCAAAGGAAAGTCAAATACTACCGCACCAATAAGGTTTCACCAGATAACCCTAAACAAAAGCACAGATTAATTGACTGCCCTACTTTCGCTCAGCAAAATAATCATCCCCAAAATAAAGGAAATTAACAACTAAGACCATTTTATTCCATAGCAGACATGGCACTTTTTGAGACAGGATAATAGATTTTTTTATTCTTGATGACCACAGGAGAGTTGACTACTTCGTAGTCAGTGTTGATATCCTTGACTATTTTACCTGTTGCAGTATCATAAACAATTGTATGGGTAAGGAAGGTCCCCACAGGCGAGTAAATCCTGTCGCTCGCAAGGGTGAAGAACCGGTTGAACTTAGTCGCCACAGACCAAATGACACTGCCATTGTTCCTGTCGAGTCTGGTCAGCTGGGCTAAAGTGCAGAAATAAACTCCATTCTGATCTGCCTGGATAGAACTGACATCTTCATAACTAGCAATAGCTTTTCTCCAGACCAGTGTACCCGTAGCCACATCCACCGCGTGCAGGTTATGCTGCTCATATAGACTTGTAACACTATTATATACAGGAATATAAATCCTGTTGCCATAGATCGCGGGAGCTGATGCCCCTTCCAAATAGAGCGAAGCGCCAGTAAAGGTGTACCGCCACTTAATCGCACCGCTTTTGGCATCAAATGCGTAGAGTGATCCCGGCTTATCACCGCCACTGCTGCTCAAGGCATAGACTACGCCGTTTCTGGCCACCAAAGAAGAGAATAATCCTTCTGTCGTGGTGGCCGCCCATTTCTGCGTGCCGTTCTTGATATCAATAGCTAATAGTTTCTGCGCTGAAGCGATATAGGCTATCCCTTGAGATACGATTACTTCCCTGGCCACAAAGGTATAAGGAATTGTCCACAGCAAGTTGCCGTTTCTGGAATCGACCGCATTAATTTTGAGGTACGTGCTGAAAATTAGCATACCACTGGCATAGGTAATTCCTTTGCCTTCATTGACTACATAAGCGTAGTTCTCCCACAGTTTCCTGCCATCTTTAAGTGAGCGTGCATAAAGGGTGCTGCCGTCATTTACAAAAACTGTATCATTGCTTACTGCCGGTGTAACCGGCATTTCCGGCAAAGCTTTCCACGCCCGTTGTCCCTCTACGTTATAACTGGCAAAACCCAAAGTCCTTCCAAACATCAATAGCTGCTCCTGAACGGGGAAGATAGTAAAGTTCACTGGCCTTTGAGCTCCTTTGGGATCAGTGGCGATCACTTTACCTTGATAGCTTTCCGTTGCAATCAGGCCGTTAATGGTAAAATTGGTTTGGGTGATATCCCTGGCAACAATACTTCCATTCAGCTCCACCGTATAGCTTACCACATCTCCATCAGGATCGATAGACGATTGCCAGGTCAGTTCAGCAGTTGTTTCGCCACGATAAGTGATACTTGCCTCGAACTCACCGGGAGTCAGGTTCAGTTTATCATCAAGTTTTTTACAGGATAACATACCAGCCACCAATAGGCAGAGTAAAAGAGCGAAAGGGAATTTCATTAATTAAGATTTCCATAAAGGTAATATATTCTGGGAATAAACTACCGTTAGTGACCTCTAGGAAAGAGAATAATCGCTTAACAGCGAAACAAAGCAATCAGAAAAGTAAATGTGCTCCCCGCCGGGCGAAAGCCGGCAGGTCAATAGGAGCGAAGGCGTTTCCTGTCCCAGCTCCAATACGCCAAAAGCTCAGCCTCCAAACCAAGAACCACCAAACCCAACCCAAATAAACCTGGTAGGAGCGGGCACCGAGCGTAGCGAGGTAAAGCGGATAACAGGACTGCAGCAACCCAAGCACCACCGAAACCTGTTTTCCAAAAAAATAAAAATATACTAACAAAACCATCAAATCACTTAGCACCTAAGCAGGTAAATCTTTTAGCTATCAACACCCAAACAATCTACCTGATTTATTTATCTTTGATCTCCAGAGACAAAAAAGATCCCCACATTACTTAAAATCTTTTTACCTACGGAACCTAACACCTGAACACGACCTCTCATGAAAAAAAATGCCCTCTATCTTATCCTGTTTCTTTTAAGCCAGTCCGCCTTTTCCCAAAAAGTACTCGAGCCCAGTCAGCTTAAAGGAAAAGTCAAATCCTATAGCAGCTATGAGGTTTCACCAGATAACCCAAAACAAAAACTCCGGTTAATTGACAGCGTAACCTATGACAAACAGCAAAACATAAGCACTGCTTTTTATTTCCGCCGTATTGGGAACAAAATCCAAAGGGAGAAACATATCCACAAAGGAGATACCCTCATTGTCTATAGCTGTTCCTGCAGCCAGATTACAGCATTGGATCAGCTTGAAAAAGACTTCAAAATACAAGACAACAAAACATTCCAAAACCAGCCCCAGCGCTACACTACACGCCAGCCAACCCAATTTGTAGATTATACCGTTTTTGACAAACAAAAACGTGTTACCCTAACAATAGCCTATTCCGCAAGCGGATACAAAAGGAAAGAAACAAAATACACCTATAACCATTCAGGCAAAGTCATTCAGGAAGAAAGCAGGAACGGGGAAGGAAAACTTATCCAAAAAATCACTAACCGCTATGACCAAAAAGGAAACTTAGTCGAAATCAACGACAGCACGCTCAGGTCAGTAAACATCCCCATTCCAACGATTGAAAAAAGCACCTTCCAATATGATAGTAAAGGCAGGCTAATGCGGGAAAGCAGGTATAGAGATTTCGTTTTATATGCCGACTACCAGTATTCCATCCAGGAGGATAAAAACAGCCAAAGTTTCATCTGCCTGGATAAAATCAGCAATACCAGCAGCATAGACAGCACCATATATTACGGCTTAAACCGGACCAGATTAAAAAAAGTAAAACAAAACATCGAAGGAATTGATGAAATCATCACATTTGATTACTATTCGGATGGACTGCTAAAAACCGAGTCTCACTTTGACAAAGCGGATAATCTGAACAGTAAAACTTTTTTTACCAGCGATAAGCACAATAACCCATACAGAAAGCAGGTATATCAAACCGTTATGCATTACAATAGCAGTAACGTCCTGGAAAAGACTGAACGCAAATTGAGCGAATATCAAATACAAATTGAGTATTACCGTTAAACAGCAGCAATTGCCATTGCGTATTTCGATGAAACTGTACAGTCCATTTCGGACCAAACTGTACGCGAATTTGGCTGCCGGGAGGTTGCCTAAATTGTCCCTTTCCCTCTGAACAAAATCAAGTCTCGACCTCCAATTTCCTTCTTCCTGGAAACACCTTGATTTATCAAGTTCACGGTTCAGCCTCATCCCTTTTTCTGGATCAACAAAGGATCCTTCTCCAAATTAAAGCTTAATCCCATCAAAAAAGGTGCACTGAAGCGCTCAAATCCAGTTCGACAGGTCCAAGACTGTATCAAGGAGAATCCAAACGACTGGCGCCTTTATTTGGCCTGAACTTAAAAAATTAAAAAGAATTGCTAAGTGAAGAATTTCTGATCCGAAGATCAGCGCCGTCAGTTTGGCCCGAAATAGCCTGTCAGTTTGCAGCGAAACAGGGTGTCAGTTTAAACGCGAAACGCGTGTACACTTTTGCCGAAATACCCACTTATTTGGCCTGAACTCAAATTGGAGCGAAAAAGCGTGTCAGCATAAATACGAAACGCGCGTACACTTTTGCCAAAATACCCACTATACCCTTTTCAGCATTAAAAGCATCCATTCAAAAAGAAAACCTGCTGGAATTTTATTCAACGAAGTTGCCTTGAAAAATGCTGACGACAAGGATAGTTCGGAAGCTGCTGAAGTTGAAGAAAAAAAATGCTTACACTCTAATCAATATTTTATTTTCTGAGGTGATCAAAAAAAATGTTCAAAAATGGCCTTTTGTGTACAAAAGCAAACCATTTCCGTACAAAAACAAACCCTCCCAATTGGTGTTTCACGCTAGTTTTGTCTTAGCCAGATATAACAAAAAAACAAACAATGAAAACTTCCCAAGTGATTATTTCTGATTTTCATGCCGAACTGAATATCTCTGAAACTAAAGTTTTACGAACCGCCGCACAAAAATCAGAAAAGAAAATAGCAACAAGAGGTAACCTTATATTACTTGCTTTAGCAAATACAAAAATTAATGCTTCAATAACTTAGTTTTCTGATTACTCCTCGCCGAGAATCATTAAAGCATTGATAATTCTTGCTCTTCAGCTGAGAATTATCAATCCATACTACAAAAATGGCATTTCAGCTTTGCTCAATTGTTGAAAAAATCCTTGATGATAATGAAACAAGTTTAACACTTAAATAAAACGCCTATAGAAAAACAGAACCTATAAACCATCTTCATTTTCTAAAATGAGCTTGAAGACGAAGAAAAAACAAACTAAATACTAACCATATATAAATCTAAATGATAAAAGAAATACACATCAAGCTTAAAGGCTACATCATGGCTTTTGTCCTGCTTTTTCTTGCAGCAAGCATGAGTTATGCACAAGAACTTATTAAAATTAAAGGAACTGTTACCGATGAAAAAGGAGATGTAATGGTGGGCGTTTCCGTTCGTGTAAAAGGAAATACTACCGGTACTTCGACAGATGGTGATGGAAATTATACCTTACAGGCAGCTCCCACGGCATTACTGATTTTTTCTTATGTGGGCTTTAATAATCAAGAGGTTAGAGTAAACAGCTCTGGGACTGTAAATGTTAAGATGGCAGGCGATAAGCAGCTAGACGAAGTTGTGGTGGTGGGATATGGTACCGCCAGGAAAAAAGATTTAACCGGAGGTTTGGCCGTAGTTGGAAAAGATCAAATAAACATGGTTTCTACCCCTAACTTAATGGATCGTTTGGTTGGGCAGGTTGCGGGTTTTAACATTACCACAGGCAATGCTGCTCCTGGCCAGGACCAAAGCTTGCTTATTCGTGGAGAAAATTCCCTATCCGCCAATAACTCGCCTTTAATTGTTTTAGATGGAATTCCATATAGCGGTTCACTGGTTGACCTGGATCCCAATAACATCGAAAACCTAACCATTTTGAAAGATGCCTCAGCGGTTGCTATTTATGGCTCACGTGGCTCAAACGGGGTAATTCTCATTCAAACTAAAAGAGGGATGTTGGGAAAAGCACAGGTTGCATACAAAGGCCAGATTGGCTTTGCAGAGCCTATGCAGCGTATCGATGTAATGGGGCCTAATGAGTTTATCAAATTTAAACAAGATATTGGTCGTTTGAGATTAGGGTATACAGGTGAGCAGCTCGATCCAATAGCGGGGAATATCATCAGTGTTACCGAACGCGAAAATTACAAAAATGGTGTTACCAATAACTGGCAGGATTATATCTTTCAGAGAGGTATTACCATGGATCATCAGATAAGCATAAATGGGGGTACGGAGAGCACGAAATATATGGCAGCTGCATCTTCACTCCAACAAGATGGTGTGGTTTATAATTCTAAACTTTCCAGGTTAAATATTACCGCCAATATCGATCAAACGTTCAACAATTGGTTAACCATTGGTATTGGAACACAATTCTCTCAAAGAAGTGATGGCGGGGTAACACCCAATATCGAACATGCCATTAAGCAGAGCCCGTACGGGAAATATAAAGATGCGGCTGGTTATTATGTTCCGGAGCCAATGGAATATTCGCTTATCGTAAACCCAATGCGTAACGTAAACGCCGATCAGGATCGAATTAACCGCAATTTCTTCCTTACCGGATATGCAGATATTAAGCTGCCACTTAAAGGCCTGTCGCTAAGATCTAATTTCGGTTATAACTACAGAAGTAGCTTTACCGGCACATATTATGGTCGCGATACTTTTGATGGCAGAGAGCAGGCAGGTTTAGTAGGTGGAAAAGCCAGCATCAATAATGGACATTATAATGATTATACCTGGGAAAATGTGCTTAAATACGAAAAAACAATTGGCAATCATCGTTTTGATGCCACAGGATTATTCAGCATGCAGCAAACCAAAAGTGTTGGTGCATCTCAAAGTGGTGAGGGATTTGTGACCGATAATACCAGCTACAATATGATGAGTACTGCTGCCCGTAACCTTTCCATGTCTTCGAGTTTATCAGAAACAGCACTTTTGTCTTATATGGGGCGTTTTAATTATTCTTATAAGGGGAAATATATCGCTACCATTACTGGCAGGTCGGATGGAGCCTCAGTGTTTGGAGAAAATAACAAATATGCTTTTTTTCCATCAGCAGCTGTGGCCTGGAATATTGGTGAAGAAAATTTCCTAAAAGATAATTTAAAATGGATTGATTTACTGAAACTTAGGGTTTCGTATGGTGCGAACGGTAACCAGGCCATTACCGCTTACCGCACGCTCGATCGCCTTTATTCAAATGTAAAATATATTTGGGGCGATGGAGGAACAGCAGTTAATACAGCCTATTTGGCAGGCGATGGTATTGGCAATCCAAACCTGAAATGGGAAACCACTTACACCAAAAATATTGGAATTGATTTTCAATTATTTAAAAATCGGTTAAATGGATCAATAGATGCATACTTATCTAAAACCAAAGATCTGTTGATGATTCGTACAGTGCCCATTATGAATGGCTATAACCGAATTTGGGATAACATTGGGCAAACCCAAAATAAAGGTTTTGAGGTAACCGTAAATTCGATCAATGTAGACTCAAAAAACTTTAAATGGAACTCTACCGCGGTGTTTTCTTTAGATCGTGATAAGATTGTTGAACTGAGAGGAGATGGGTTGGATGACGTAAACAACAATTGGTTTATCGGAAAACCATTAAGGGTTTTTTATGACTACAACATGATTGGTATCTGGCAAAAAGGAGAAAACTATACCGGACAATCTGGAGCAGCCGCAGGGGCGGCAAAGCTGGAGGATGTTGATGGAAACGGCCTGATCGATTCTAAAGATAGAAAAGTAATCGGCTCGAAAATGCCAAGATATACCGCATCATTAAGCAACAGGCTTAGCTATAAAAATTTCTATATGTCGGCCTTGTTAACCGGAGTATTTGGCGTTTGGCGCGATGATAACATGGCCAATATTGGCTCATGGACCTTTGGTATTACCAACTACGTTCATGGCGCAGATTACTGGACACCTGAAAATCCTGATGCCACAATCGTTTCTCCAGGATACACCAATAGTTTCGGGCATGGCTACTATAAAAAGGTTTCTTTCGTACAGGTAAAGAATATTACCCTTGGCTATAGAATCGGGCAACAACTCGCTAAAAAAATTGGCGTAAGCGGCATTGATGTAAACGTTAGTGTAAACAATTTGGATACGTTCTCCAATATCAGACAGGTACTTAATTACGACAATACCTGGATGGCATCTTACCCAACTGCCCGTTCTTATATGTTCGGTTTAAACGTAAACTTCTAACCAAAAACGACAAGATGAAAAAAATGATAAAAACGGGAGTGGTACTAATGCTTTTAATTTCAATGAGCAGCTGTAAAAAGTTTCTTGTAGAAGATTTAAAAACAGAATTGGCACCAACAAATACTTATACCAGTACCTATGGTTTTGAAGTTGGCAGTGCAGGTTTGTATGCACTTACCCGCTCAGAATACAATACTTTTGGAGAGGGTGGCGCCTATATTCACAATGGTGCCTGTCCTTACGAGGCGCTACAGGCTGCAACCGATATTGCAGATGTAATTAACAGCGATGCATCATTACTTCCTTTTGCCAATTTAACACTTACCTCTTCAGAGAGATTTGTAAATAGTTATTGGAACTGGGCATACAGCGTAATTTCATCAGCCAATTTAATGCTTATTTATGCCGAAAAAAATACCAATTGGGACAGCCCCACAGATAAAGAGCGTTTTCAGGCAGAGGCCCGTTTCTTTAGGGCTTATGCTTACCGTACTTTGGTCTATTTATTTGGTGATGTTCCCTATGTAGAAACCATTCTATACGATTTTAAACTCAACTTTACCCGTACGCCAAAGGCAGAGGTGCTTGGGCATATCATTGATGATTTAAAATTTGCCAGCCAATATTTGCCGGCAAACCCCGATCAGGTTAAAGATGGAAAGTTGACGAAATGGGCAGCATACCATCTTTTAAGCGAAATGTATCTGTTAAATAAAGAATATCAACCAGCAGAACAGGCGGCATTGGCGGTAATCAACAGTGGCTATTACAGTTTAATGAAAACACGCTTTGGTGTAAATAAAGATAAACCTGGAGATGTGTTTAGCGACATGTTTGTTGAAAACAACCAAAACAGGCTTAAAAATGCCAACAAAGAAAGTATTTGGGTATTACAGTTTGAATTTAATACCATAGGCGGCGGTACCAATTCTGATGATTGGACCCGTAGGGCATGGATTCCGAACTATTCTGGCATTACTGGATTTGTTTTGGCCGATAGTTTAGGCGGACGCGGTTTAGCTCAGCTCACTCCCATGAAATGGTGGATTGGTACCACTGGTACCAGTGCTACAGGAAACGTGAATGGCATCTTTGAAGGTACCGATATCCGCAACTCAAATTATAACATTAAGCGAAACTGGTACTATAATAACCCGGCTGAAACTTCCTTGTTTGGTAAAAAAGCCAATATAACAGAGCAAACCTGGTTCTCTACCAAGACCTTAAATCCGGCCATTACCAAATTTTTCTATGGTCGGGCAGAAAACTTAAGTCTTACCGGAAGTTACAAAGACCGAATGAAATTTCGCTTGGCAGAAACCTACCTGCTGCTTGCTGAGGCTTATTTAGGAGAAGGAAACACCAGCAAAGCGGCTGATGCGGTAAACGAAGTACGTAAACGTGCAGGGGCATCGGTAATTACCGCCAGCCAAATGACCATAGATTTTCTGCTTGATGAGCGCATTCGCGAATTGGTTGGTGAAGAAACCCGTCGTTTTACCCTAATACGCACCAATAAATTAGTCGATCGGGTAAAAATGTATAACACAGCCATAAAGGATAAGATTATGGATTTTCACACGCTTTGGCCAATTCCTCAGGCCATTATCGATGCAAACCGCGATGCTGTATTTCCACAAAATCCGGGCTATGGGAAATAATAAAAATGGCTTTTTGATCTTAACCGATCAAGGTGCTGCTTACTTCAGATTAGAAACAACATGATGAAAAAAATAAAATTTTTATATAAAACATGGTCTTTACTATTTCTCCTAATTGGTTTTTCTGCCTGCAAAAAGGGAATTAACGATATTAAAAAAGTACAGGAACAATTGGAACTGAATATTTCATCGGCAAGTATTGCGCTTGATGAAAACAACCCTGCAAAGGATATTGTAACCTTTAGCTGGAAAGCAGCAAGACCACAATCTGATGATCACCTGGTTTCCTATACCACCAAACTGGATGTGGTAGGAAATAACTTCGGTTCATCTACAGCAATTATGAATTACGAGGATGATGGCACATTCAGCAGAAGTTTTACTTCAGAACAACTACAAAACTGGGCAAATCAAAAATGGGGGATACCTGCCAATAAATCTTTTACACTAGAATTCAGGGTAGTAGCCCAATGGGAAGGAGGTACTACATTTGAAGCGCCCGAGGTTAGAACTGTCAGGGTAAATGTAACACCAATAAAAACCGTTGTATTTGATGCAGATAAAGTATTTTTAGGGGGGAGTGCCGTGCCGGGATTAAGCAAGGTTGAAATGTCTAAAACCTTGGAAAATCTCAATCAATATGCTTATTTACTTAACCTGCAACCTGGTGAACTGCAAATCCCGGTAGAATATAGCGGCGCTACCAATTACATTGCATCTGCCGATGCCAGCACTGCCTTAAAAGATGGCACAGCTATAGGCATCAAGATGAGAGACAATGCTTTTTCATGGAAAATAGAAACTGCCGGACAATATCGCGTGGTGGTAAATATGCAAAAGGCTACCGCTACAATTTATTCCCCTGAGCAGGCACTTACTCCAAAAGTGGTAACCTGGAATGGAGATGGAGGTGTTGCACAAACTACTACCTTAAGCGAACTGTGGATGCATGGTGCGATAAACAGTTTTGGTACGCCGGTTAAAATGGATTGTAAAGTTAGCTTAGCCGACCCACAAATTCTGGTTTATACCGGGGGTAAAGTGGGTAAAACTAAGTTTATCGTGTACGGTGGAGCCGATAATAATAAAAACCTGGCTTACGCATTTAGCTGTCCATTAACCGCTACGGGAGCATTACAGGAACTTACGCTTGTACAGGGTACTGTTGCCAGTTTATCGGGAGGCTCAACGAGTGCACAGCGCAATTCTTATTACACCATTCCTGCAGGTACGAACACACTCATATTCGATTTGCGAAATATGACCATTCTGGCCGAAAAAAGGTAAAATAATTTAACACCAGTTAATTTTAAGAATTTCTCACAATGAAAAAAATGAATTATAAGACATTAGCCTCTCAGACATTGATGGCAATTTTGTGTGTGATGGTTTTTGCCTGTAAAAAAAATAATGATGAAGACACTCCTCAAGCTGAGGGCACTCTCGTGAAACCAAAATACAACAGAAGCACCATGTTCCGCAACCCTCTAAATGGTTGGGTAATGTATGGTTCGGGCTCTGGAAATGAAACTTATTGGGATACAGAATATTATGTGCCCGATTTGGGAAAGAAAGTGAAGGCAATAGATTACGCATCAGCTTGCTACATACGCACCAGCTGGGCAACATTTAATCCGGCAGATGGAGTTTACGCCTGGAGAAATCCAAACTCTGCAATTTATAAAATGATTAAAGGCGCCGAAAGCAGGGGGGTACCCATTGCATTCCGATTTGTAGCAGACGGACAGGATCAAGGCTTGAACACCCCGCAGTTTGTAATTGATGCAGGTGCCAAATATTATATAGTAGATAGTAAATTTCCAGACCGGAAATCTCCTTATCCACAAGATCCTATTTTCCAACAATACTACGCCAAATTTATTCAGGCTCTGGCAGAAGATTTTAATGACCCAAAGCGCACGGCATTTATTGATGGTTATGGTCTTGGGAAATGGGGAGAAGGGCATGGTGTGATATATGAAGATCCATCCAAAGCAACAGTTGCCAGTACCGAAAAGTATAAAGCAGAGGTAATGGATTGGATAACGACCCTGTATACGAAGTATTTTACAAAAGTGCCTTTAATGATGACATATCATCGTTTAATTGCCGATCCTGCCAGTGGCGGTAGTGTTAATGCTAACAGTACGCGTTTATTAGAAATGGCCATTAATAAAGGGTATAGCCTCCGGCAGGATGCATTTGGGATGACCGATTACTATCAAAGTTGGGAAAAGAACTTTGCTAAAACCTGGAATTTTAAACGCCCGATTGTTATGGAAGGAGGTTGGATTACAAGTGGTACACACCGGTATTGGATCGATCCCAGTGGAAAATATAGAGAGGGGCATCCCGAAGATGTTCGTCAGGGGGAATTTGATTCTTCGGCAGAAGCCGCAGTTAATATGATGGATTTTCGCGTGGGCGATATTGAAACCTGGTTTACCAAATCTTTTAACTTATGTCAACGATTCATTTCTGAAGGTGGTTATCGTTTATATCCAGATCAGGTTTACCTGCCAGAAAATGTTAACAGTGGTACTGAAACTACCATCACGCACCGTTGGCGAAATATGGGGTGGGGATATTTCCCAAATAATATTCCACAATGGAACTATAAATATAAAGTTGCCTTTGCACTTCTTGATGGTAGCAATGCCGTTAAAAAACTTTTTGTAGATAATGCCAGTGAACCGTCAACATGGCTTAAAAATCAACCATCAACATACCAGTTAAAAGCAAATGTTAATGTTGCTGCGGGAACTTACACCTGGGCGGTGGCTATAATAGATACTACCAAAGATAATCTGCCAGGAATAAAACTTGCGGTTAATGGAGATCTTACCACAGATGGGTGGTTAAAGTTAATGAACGTAACTGTAAAATAAACGAAGCAAAATTGTTGAAGCTATTGTCTGTTTGCTTACAGGCAATGGCTTTGACTTTTTTACTCAGCACACTTATTTGTCTAAAATTATAGAATAAGATAAATTGCAATTTAAATCAATGCTATGGGAAAAATAACTTTGGTAACCTTTATGCTGTTGGGAAAGCTAATCTCCTTTCAAGCCCATGCTCAAATAAAAACGGATAAATTTATGGGGGAGATTGTAAATTATGATGAAACTAAGGTTCCCGCCTATACCTTACCCGGCATATTACAGAAAGCCGATGGTCAGTTGGTGAAAAACAAAAAGTCCTGGGAAGAAGACCGAAAGCCTGAAATCATCTCCTTGTTCAAAAAAAATATTTATGGGCAGATGCCCACCACATTTGATAGCATCAAATTTGAGCTTACCCGAAAGGTTACTGATGCTATGGATGGCCGCGCCTGTTTAAAGGAGGTAAACATTAACATCTGGAACAAAGGTAAAAATGTGGTGATCCCAATTGTGCTTTTTATCCCCAATAAAAGGGAAAAGCCAGTACCTGTTTTCTTACTCATTAATAATCGCAGTAAGCGAAATACAGATCCAAACCGCAACGTAAAAAGTACATTTTGGCCAGCAGAAATGATTATTGATAAAGGCTATGCCATAGCTAGTTTCCATGTGGCCGATGCTGCCCCAGATAAAAAGGACTCCTATCAACATGGCGTAATTGATCAACTCTATCCAGAACAATTGAATAGTGATGATGGAATGAAAGCCATTGGTGCCTGGACCTGGACAGCCAGCCGCGTAATGGATTATTTTGAAACCGACCAGAACCTTGATGCCCAAAAAGTAGCTATTGTGGGGCATTCAAGAGGAGGCAAAACATCTTTGTGGGCTGGAGCCTTAGATCAACGTTTTGCTTTAGTATTTAGCAGCTGTTCCGGAAATAGTGGTGCATCGCTTGCCCGAAGGCAATATGGCGAAACCATTAGCTTAATTAATAAACAATTTGGGTATTGGTTTGCTAATCGTTACAAAACATACAGTAACCGGGTTAATGAACTACCTGTTGATCAGCATATGCTGATTGCCTTAATGGCACCCAGACCAGTATATACCACTAACGCTGTAGAAGACCGGTGGGCAGATCCGCGAGGTTCTTATTTATCGCTGACAAACGCAGTTCCGGTGTATAATTTGTATGGAAAGAAATCTGCGCTGGGCCCGGAACCGCCTGCCGTTAATTCACCAATTATTAATTCATCAATCGGGTATCACCTGCGTGAGGGCATACACGATCTAAATGTTTACGATTGGGAGAATTTTATTCGTTTCGCCGATTATCATTATAAACAATAACGTTTTTATCGACAGGTAAAACTAAAGAAAACCAATAATTATAGTAATTTCAAGCCAGGAGGCTTTAACATGCTTCTACTCATTTAGGTTTATGATGTTCCGCAAATTCTTTCTTTTGCTTTTTTGCCTGAGTATCTTACTCATTAAGGGAGCCTTTGCTATTGATATTTCAAGATATAGGTTCCATGTAATGCCTGATAATTCTTATTATGGAGGGATACAAAGCATTACTAAAGATAGTTTAGGCCGAATTTGGTACACTGGTCCGGATGCAGTTTACATGTATGATGGAAATAGCTTTTATCAACTCAATGATGTTGTTTCTGCCGGTAATCCAAAGGTAAAATGGGCCTATGGCACGCTGATTACCGATAAACAAGGACGATTGTTTTTAGCCACGAACCAGGGTTTACTTAAATTTAATTACGAACACTTTTCTTTCGAATTAATTATGCCGGGTAGAATCCGGTCGCTGTGTTTAGGTGACGATGGTAATTTGTATATGCTCTCGGGTGAGCGTTTATTTTGGTACAACCCTAAAAAAAAAATAACCCAACAGTTGCCACTGCCTACCAATAGATATTTCAATAATGTACTCAGCTTAAAAGGAAATATCTACGTTGCCCAGGAGAATTTGCTTTATAAAATAGATACCCAAAAGAAGGCTTTTATTTTATACGCTGATTTTGGTTCGCTATCTAATATAACAATTGATGCGGTTGAGTTTGATGGTTCCTATTATTTTCTTACCCAACGCGGAGGAATTTATATCACAGACCCTGCAGGAAAGATTAAAAAAAATATTACAGTAGCGGCTAATAAAGGCCAGCCCATAATGTCGAAGAAATTGTTTTTAGATCAGAATGGCATGATCTGGGTGGCAACACAAGCAGGGCTCTTTCTTTATGATCCGGTTAAGGAAAGCAGCAGCCTGTTAAAAATGAATTTAAACGATGCCTTTTCTTTGCCAAACAATTCTATATGGACCATTTATCGCGATCCAGATCAAGGGGCCTGGATCGGGACCTATGGAGGGAAAATTGCTTATTGTTCTTTGTATGATGCTTATGTTCGCTATTTCAACCCTAGCCCCGGTGGACTTAACCACCCTGTTGTAAGTAGTTTTCAGGAAGATGAATTGGGCAATATCTGGATTGGAACCGAGGGCGTTGGACTTAATTACTGGAATAGATCGGATGATTCTTTTAAATATTTTCCCAAGCGAAACAGCAATTCGCTAAACTCTAATTTGGTTAAACGCATGCGTTTTGATGAAGGCAAAAAACAACTTTTTGTCTCAACTTTTAACGGAGGAATTTCTGCCTATGATGTTGCTCAGCAAACTTTTAGCGATCTGGGTTTTCTTTCTCCAATTAGCAAACAGCAGTTGGCAATTTATGATTTTGTGCGGGATGATCAGGGTACCTGGTGGATGACAGATCCGGATAAACCTTTTTTCTATAAACGAAAAAATCAGGCAGAAACAGAGATCGTTCGAATCGTTGGATCAGACAATAAACCAATGGATGTAGAAATCGAGGCTTTGTATATTGATCAGGCAGGACATCTTAGATTAATCACCCATCAGGGATTATTCGTAGTCGAGAGGAATAATCTAAAAGTATTGAAACACTATTTTATCAGGAATGGCCCTTATGCGGTTAACCATTTGTGTTGCTATTACCTGGCTGCAAATGGCGATTTATGGCTCGGAACTTCCGGAAGAGGAGTAAATGTGCTAAAAAAGGATGGTCAGTATATCAATTATAACAGTGAAAACGGCTTTTTACCCAGAATGGTATTCGCCATTTTGGAAGATGATGTATCAAAAAATATTTGGTTTAGTACAAATGATGGCCTTTATCATTACGATCAGAAATTAGGTAAGTTTGAGAAAGCGAAATTTTACAAAGAAAACAGCTGTGGCTCTTTTTACATCAGGTCGGCTTTTAAAACGAAAAAAGGAGAAATACTATTCGGGGGTACAAATGGTTTTATTCTGTTTGATCCCGGATTTCTGAATAAAAATCCCCAAAAACCAAAAGTATTTTTTACCGGCTTTTCCATCAATAACAATCGCGTAACAGCAAATAGTCAAGATTCGCCATTGTCAAAAGACATTTCAATTTTAGCTGGGCAAGAACAAGACAAAATTCATCTCTCAAGCGAGCAATCAAATATAGAGATTCGGTTTTCCTCAAACAGTTACCTATCGGCAGATAAGAACCAGTTTGCTTACCGTATGGTAGGCCTAAGCGAAAAATGGCTGCCTGTTAACTCCAACCAAAGATCGGTACACTTTTTTAACCTCCCTAGTGGGAATTATACTTTTGAATTAAAAGCTGCCAATAACGATGGTTTATGGGGTAACGAGGTATCTAGATTGTACTTACATGTCGATCCCCCATTTTTCCTTTCCTGGTGGGCCTATCTTATTTATACGCTGATTGTTTTGGCGCTATTATACTTCATTGCGCGGTATTATACCAATAAAAAAGTTTTTAAAGAACGGCTTGCGCTCGAATCGTTAAAAGAACAGAATATGCGTGATTTGAATCAGGCCAGAACAGATTTTTTCACCAATATTTCTCATGATTTAAAAACGCCGCTCACTTTGGTGCTCGAACCGCTTAAACAATTGAAAGAAACAATGGCGCATAGTGACCACAAAGTAGTAAGCCACATGCAATTGATTGAAAAAAATGTAGCTCGGATACAACGTACCATCAGTCAGTTGCTGCGCTTTAGGCAGATAGAGAGCCAAAAGATTACCCTAAGCCCGCAAGTTGGCGACTTTATAGGCTTTGTGCGTGATGTATTTGGCCTGTTTGAATTATATGCGAACAGAAAGGAAATTGAAACCAGTATAACCGCTTTTACCGATCATTTAAACATAGCTTTTGATTACGATGTTATTGAGAAAATATTAACCAATCTGTTCTCTAATGCCTTAAAATATACCACAAATAAGGGCTATGTTGGGGTGCGCATTTATGAATCGACCGACGAGGAAAAGCAAAAAATATCCGATAAACTGGATCAGGAAAGAACCTACATTTCTATTGAGGTATTAAATACCGGAGCTGGGTTTTCTGAACTTCAGATTGAAAACCTTTTTACCTCTTTTAACCATTTATCTTCATTTCGGCCAACTTTTGAAGAAAGCTCTGGCCTTGGCCTTGCCATTGTTAAAGAGTTGGTAGAAGTAATTGATGGTGAAATTTGGATGGTCAATAAAACCAACAAAATATCTTTCACCATTATGCTACCACTCAGAAAAGAGGCAAGCCCGGCTGATCTGCAAGAGAGTGTTTATGATTATACGATTTCGGAAATTGACGATATCCTGTTAGAGCCAGTCGAAACGGATTTTGCCATCAAAAACGCCCGAAAATCGACTAGTCTTTTGCTTATAGAAGATGATTCGACCATGAGGGGGTATTTAGAGCATCGGTTAGCTGAAAAATACAATGTTTATGCCGCAAGCAATGGTGTTGAGGGGATTATCAAAGCCGAAAAAATTAATCCTCAACTGGTGATTACCGATTTAATGATGCCTAACGCCAATGGATTTGAGGTTTGTAGCCGTTTGCGCCAGAATTTTAAAACCAGCCATATTCCGGTTATTATGATATCTGGAGCGGGTGACGAAAATCAGCATAAAATAAAAGCGCTTGAACACGGTGCAACCGTATTTATTGATAAACCCTTCGAGGTAGAATACCTGTTACAGCAGATTGATACTATACTTAAGAACAGGCAGGAGCTGAAAGAAATGTATAGCAAAAGGTTGGTTGTCGATCCCTCAAATGTAACCATTACCTCGATGGATGAAGAGCTTTTAGTTAAGGCGATGAAATTCATAGAACTTAATATGGCCAATACCGATTATTCAGTTGATGCTTTTGTTTCGGATATGAACACCGGCAGGACGATTTTATATCAGAAAATTCATGATATAGTGGGCATGTCTATCAAAGAATTTATTCTCAATATCAGGCTAAAAAGAAGTGTCTATTTGCTCGAACATTCTGATTTGACGGTAGCTGAAATCGCCTATCAAACAGGTTTTAACAATGCAAAATATTTTAGCGTGTGTTTTAGAAAACAGTTTGAATTAAGCCCCTCGGAGTTCAAAAAGAAAAATGCTTCTGAAGCTGGCCTGAAGTAAACGTAACAATATTAAGGTTATTTAATTATTTACCAGTAATCGTCAAAGGTATTTGACCCGCGGCTTTGATCTTTAATTAAAATTAACTTACTTGTGGCTATATACATTACTAGTCACTCCACTGCTAGTAAATTATGCGGTATTTTTATCGTGAACCAGATATGAAAAGTAATCAAACCACCATAGTTGATATTGCTAACGAACTTAAAATTTCGAAGTCGACTGTTTCCAGGGCACTTACCGGGCATCCCTCTGTAAAAACCGAAACCAGGGCAAGAGTTTTGGAACTGGCAGAAAAATTAGATTATCAGCGCAATATGCTTTCCATTAGTTTGATAACCAATAAAACAAAGACCATTGGTATCGTACTGCCCGAATTTATCACATCCTTTTTTCCGCAGGTAGTAGTGGGCGCCCAGGAAGAGGCTGCAAGACAGGGTTATAGCGTATTGATCTCTCAGTGTAACGAAAGTTACGAAACCGAAGTTGCCAACTCAAAAGTGATGCTGGCCAATCGGGTTGATGGCGTGATGGTATCGCTTACCAAAGAAACCCTAAACTACGATCATTGGAAAGCATTTATCCGTAAAGGTATTCCGGTAGTGTTTTTTAATCGGGTTTGTGAAGAAATGATGGTTCCAAAAGTAGTGGTTAATGATTACGATGCTGCATTTAAAGCTGTAGAGCATTTGATTAGTATCGGTAAACGTAGAATAGCACATTTGGCTGGACCAAGTTCGCTGGTTATCACGCGTAAAAGAACGAATGGTTATCTGGATGCGCTTAAAAAACACAATATTCCTGTGGATGAGGAACTGATTATTGGCTACGATTTAACTTTGAATAAAGTAAAAATGTATGTCAAACATTTGGTTGAGCTGGACAATCCTGCTGATGCTCTATTTGCAGTAAATGACCCGACTGCAATTGAGGCTATACAGGTTTTGAAGCAATTGGGAAAGCGAATTCCCGAAGATGTAGCGGTAGTGGGTTTTAGTGATAATTATGGGTCAAACTTTATCGAACCCAGCCTTACCACCGTGGCTCAGCCCGTTCGAGAAATTGGCAGAAACGCAATGGAACTGCTTTTGGGCTTAATGGATAAAGATATCTCGGAATGGAAGCCCTTAATCAGAACGCTTGATGCTGAGCTGATCGTTCGCAATTCTACTGTGAAGGGGAGTTAACCTGTAATTTCCGGAAATCAGCGTAATAGTTTAAACAATGTTAACAAAGAAAATGGGACAAAAATCAACCCGAATAAAGGGAACGTTCCCAAATTTCGGGAGCGTTCCCACAACATTTTAGCGCTTTTCATCACTGTCGTCCACTTAAAATATAAATATCTTCGAAATCAATTAAAAATCAAGCGTAGGTTGCTGCCTAACCAAATACAGTTTCCTACCTATTCGAAAGATATTTCATGAAAAGAGAAGAACCATCTTTAAAAAGAGATTTAAATCAGGTTAATTTATCCGCTGACTTGATTATTGCCGGCGGAGGTTTATCTGGTGTTTGCACTGCCATTACCGCGGCCAGGCAAGGAATTAAGGTGCTTTTAGTTCAGGACCGGCCGGTACTCGGCGGTAATTCATCAAGCGAGGTGCGTCTTTGGATTTTAGGGGCCACATCGCACATGGGCAACAATAATCGTTGGGCACGTGAAGGTGGGGTAATCGACGAACTTTTGGTAGAAAATACCTTCCGTAACCCAGAGGGAAACCCAATGATTTTGGATATGATCTTGCTGGACAAGGTGGTGCAAGAGCCAAATATTCAGCTGTTGCTTAATACGGCCGTTTATGAGATAACCAAAAAAGACAATGATACGATAGAATCTGTTCAGGCGTTTTGCAGTCAGAATTCTACGCAATACAATTTATCTGCCCAGTTATTTTGCGATGCTACCGGTGATGGGATTATGGGATTCTTATCGGGAGCTGCTTTTAGAATGGGCGCAGAGCCCAAAGAAGAATTTGATGAAGGCATGGCGCCAACTGAGGAGTACGGCGAGCTTTTAGGGCATTCGCTTTATTTTTACAGCAAGGATACCGGTAAACCGGTGAAATTTATCCCGCCATCCTTTGCGCTGAATGATATTACTGAAATTCCGCGTTTCCGTAACTTTAATGCCAATGAATTTGGTTGCAAATTGTGGTGGGTAGAATTTGGCGGAAGATTAGATACCGTTCATGATACCGAAAAAATTAAGTGGGAACTTTGGAAAGTTGTTTATGGCGTTTGGAACCACATTAAAAATTCTGGCAATTTTCCAGAGGCTGAAAATCTGACCTTAGAATGGGTTGGAACCATCCCCGGGAAGAGAGAAAGCCGCAGGTTTGAGGGAGACTATATCATGACTCAGCATGATTTGGTAGAGCAGCATAAACACCATGATGCAATTGCATTTGGTGGATGGTCAATTGATTTGCACCCAGCCGATGGCGTTTACAGCGAACGCCCGGGTTGTAACCAATGGCATAGCAAAGGGATTTTTCAAATTCCATACCGTTCAATTTATAGTAAGAATATCAAAAATTTATTTTTGGCGGGGCGTATCATCAGTGTTAGTCATGTTGCTTTTGGCGCTACCCGAGTAATGGCTACCTGCGGCTACATTGGTCAGGCTGTAGGGATGGCTGCTGCAATTTGTATTAAAAACGGGCTTCAGCCCAAGGCTTTACTCGCAGCAGAAAATCTGAAGAACTTGCAGCAGAATTTAATCAGAGAGGGGCAATTTATACCCGAATTTGCATTAAGGGATGAAACTGACCTGGCACAAAAAGCAAAATTAACTGCATCAAGCGAATACCAGTTTAGGGGGTTTGATCAGGTTGATCTGTGGAAATCGCTGGCGGTTCCATCCGCTCAAATGTTTCCTCTTAAGGTGGGTAAATTACCAGTTTTTGCGATTCAGCTCAACGTTTTGATTGATACTGAAATTGATGTAGAACTCAGAATTTCTGATAAAAAAGGAAATTTTACACCCGATAAAACATTAGGCCTAAAGAAAATAGCCGTTAAAAAAGGAAAACAGACTATTGAAATTGATTTTGGTATTGAAATAGAAACTGACGATTACGTTTACCTGATGTTTGCCGGTAATCCTGATGTTGAAATCGGATTCACCGAAAGCCGGTTAACAGGGGTTTTGTCGGTGTTTAATTCTAAAAATAAAGCGGTTTCGAACAATGGGAAGCAGGTTCCTCCAGTCGGAACTGGTGTTGACGAGTTTGAATTCTGGTGTCCTCAACGTCGTCCAAACGGGCAGAATCTGGCGGTTAATATTTCCGGGGTACAAAGTGTTTTTAGGGTAGAAAATCTATTAAACGGTATCGATAGACCCGTTTCACAACCTAATGCCTGGGCTGCAGAGCTAAAAGATCCAAAACCATCCGTTAATTTGTTATGGAAAACGGCACAAGTCATCAAAAAAATTGATCTTTGGTTCGACAGCGATTTTGATCATCCCATGGAATCTGTTTTAATGACGCATCCGGAAAATGTAATGCCTTTTTGTGTGAGAAACTATATCATTAAAAATGATGCAAATGAAATCATTTTTGAGCAAAAAAATAATTATCAAACGCGTAATCAGGTTGTTTTTGAAAAAGAAATCGTAACTAAAAATTTAACTATTGAGCTCCAGCATCCCTCAGGAAATATTCCCGCAGCATTATTCGCTGTTCGTTGCTATGCCGATCAAAAAGAACAATAATGGTAAGACTGGATTTTATAGTTATGGGCATTTTTGCCCTGTTAATTTTCGCCATTGGGCTAACTTTTACCCGTGTTGGCAGTAAAAACGGTCAGGCGTTTTTCGAAGCAGGAGGCGAAACACCCTGGTGGATAAACGGACTTTCGTTATTCATTAGCTATTTTTCTGCAGGTACTTTTGTGGTTTGGGGATCTATCGCGTATAAATATGGCGTAGTGGCCAATGCCATACAGTTAACCATGGCTATAAGTGGTCTAATTGTAATGCTTTTTATCGCCGCCAGATGGAAAAAAACAGGTGTTGCTACTGCTGCCGAGTTCATCGGGAAGCGTTTTGGAGATAAGGAGAAGCAGTTTTATACTTACATGACATTGCTTTTAAGCCTTTTTACAACAGCTGCGGTACTTTATCCGGTTGGCAAAATGGTTCATGTGGCTACAGATTTACCGGTAAATACCTGTATTCTAATCATTGGGCTAATCATCGTTCTCTACACCGCAGCTGGTGGACTTTGGGCTGTTCTGGTTACAGATGTAGTTCAGTTTGTAATCCTCTCTGCTGCTGTTGTTATTGTTATTCCCATTGCATTTGCACAAATAGGCGGTTTCGACAATCTGCTTTCAAATGCACCGGCACATTTCTTCGAACCGTTTAACGAAGATTATACTTACGGATTTATGCTTGCCTTTATTGTTTATCAAACATTTTATATTGGCGGAAACTGGTCTTACGTTCAGCGTTACACCAGTGTTAAAGATGAAAAGAATTCGAAAAAAGTAGCAGGAATTTTCACCATTCTTTATTTTGTAAGTCCTGTAATCTGGATGCTGCCACCGATGATTTACCGCATTATCAATCCTAATTTGCAGGGCCTGGAAACAGAAGACGCCTACATGATGCTCATTCAGAAAGTAATGCCTGCAGGTTTAATCGGATTAGTTTTGGCAGGTATGGTTTCGGCAACTTCGAGTAAGGCAAATACGACCATTAACATGGCTGCAACGGTTTTTGCGCAAGATATTTATAAAAATCTGATGCGCCCTTCGGCCTCAGAAAAGCAGGTAATCTGGATGGCGCGTTTATTTACCTTAATATTTGGGGTACTGACAATTTTGGTGGCCATGTGGATTCCAAGTGCTGGTGGAATTGTTGAGGTGGTTTTAAGTACTGCCTCAATTGCCGGGGGAGCTTTGTTTGCGCCCATCATCTGGACACTTTTTTCGAAAAGACAAACGGGCTTATCTGTAGTAACTGTAACCATCAGTTCGCTAGTAATTAATCTGTTTTTCAAAGTGATTTCTCCTTCATTGCTTGATTTAAAACTAAGCCGAACAATGGAAACGGTTTTAGGCATGGGCATTCCGATTACTTTGCTTTTGATTTTTGAATTCTACTACTTAAACCGTGGTTTTATCTCTTCAAAAGCAATTAAAATGGAGGAAGATAAATCCTTGATACGGGAAGCACATTTGCCAAAAAACACAGAAGTGCATTTCGCAGCAGAAAAGCAGAATATTTTTGGCATTCGGGTAATTGCGATATCAATGGCTATCGTTGGATTGGGGATCGTGTGCCTTGGTATTTTAGCAAAAGGCCATTCAAATGTGATTATTGTAGTGGGTACAGTTATTTTTGCCGCTGCCCTAGCCATTTACAAAGCAACCCTAAATAAGAGCACCATTAAAGTTTGATTATGAAATTACTAAAGAGTATATTATTTGTATGGCTAGCCTGGGCATTTAGTGCCCGGGCAGAGGTTAAGCTTCCTGCATTATTTGCTGATGGGATGGTGCTGCAACAAAAAACAGCTGCAAAAATATGGGGTTTTTCAAGTGGTAAAAAATCAATCCGCATCAAAACCTCATGGGATAATAAAACTTACAAAGTTAAACCCCAGGTAAATGGCGAGTGGCAAGCCTTACTGGCAACGCCTGGTGCTGGTGGACCTTATAGCATTGACATTGAACAAGAAAACAAGATCGTTTTAAACAATGTATTAATTGGTGAGGTTTGGGTTTGTTCGGGTCAGTCGAATATGGATATGCCGATGAAAGGATACGGTGGTTCACCAATTGTGGGTTCAATGGATATATTATTGGATGCACCTAATCCAAATTTAAGGCTGTTCCATCTTGAAAAAATATTCTCAACAACGCCAAAAAACGATGTTAAAGGAACCTGGGCAGAGGCGGATGCGGGTTCTGCAAGTAGTTTTAGTGCGGTCGGTTACCAATTTGCCAGTTTTTTACAAAAGCATTTAGGTGTTCCGGTTGGCATTATCCAAACCACCTGGGGTGGTTCGCCAATTGAAGCATGGACAGATAAAACTGTTATCGAAAATCTTCTGGGAGATCGGTTGGCTACTGATAAGGCGATAACGAAAGCACACTATCAAATACCTGGGAATTTATATAATGGAATGGTTAAACCTTTAGTTGGCTACAATATTGCAGGCGTAATTTGGTATCAGGGAGAACAAAACAGGCATAACAATCAAGATTACCTGGCCTTACAAATGGCGATGGTAAAACTTTGGCGAAAGGAGTGGGGCATAGGCGAATGGCCTTTTTATGGCGTACAATTAGCCCCCATGTATTATGGTAAAGAATCTGGTCTTTCGGTTCCCTTGCTAAGGGAGGCGCAGTTAAAATTAACCGATACCTTGGTCAATTCCGGCATGGCCATTTCAATTGATGCCGGTGAAGAACATAATATCCATCCTGCAAATAAAACTATTGTGGCAAAACGATTGGCATATCTGGCACTGGCCAAAACATACCATAAGCAGGGAATTGCCTTTAGTGGCCCCAGGTATCAATCGATGCAAATTAAGCATGATACCGTAGTCGTTAAGTTTTCTGAAACTCCATTGGGAATGACCAGTTATGGTAAAAAGCTAACGCAATTTGAAGTCGCTGGTCGCGATAAAGTTTTCCATCAGGCACTTGCTAGGATAAAAGACGATAAGGTTATTATAATCAGTGCAGAGGTTAGCCAACCAGTGGCGGTTAGGTACGCATTTAAAGATTGGTGTGTGGGCGAGCTTTATAATGTGGAAGGATTGCCAGCTTCACCTTTCCGAACAGATAATTGGTAGTCGTTATATTTGGTTTAATCCCTTGTATAAAAGTGCAAGGGATTTTTTTTGATCAAAATTCCCATTCTAACGAAGATTTATAGCAATTTTTATAATCTGTTTTTATGATTTTGTATTGATTTTCAGTGTTTTGTGTTATTTATGAGAACGTTCCCAAAAAATGGGAACGTTCTCATAAAATTTAGTCAACAGATCATAATATCAAAAATTAAAAGCTGAATATCTTTGGTAAACAGATTTTAACCAAATCAAATTAACCAAATAATTATGAGAGAATTTTACTATCACAAGTTACCAGCTTTAGCTTACTTTCCCGCCAAAATTTAGGTGCTGGTAGTCCGATTATTCGAGATCGGCAAACTAATCAAAGCATCAATCTTTTAACTCTTAAAAATTAAACTAACCATGTCGATTTTTATAAAACCATTTATGGTATTGCTGTGCTGTCTTTTTATTTTCATAGACGGGACAGGTGCGCAGGAGGTTACGGTAATCAGGCCCTACAATCAACTTAGGAACGATTCTTTATTAACTGATTCCTTAAAGAATTTAAAACAGCTGATCTATTTCAATACACCTAAAAGATTATCAACCACCTCATCTGCAATGGTGCTGGGTAAAGAATTTAATACTACACCTGTAGTTGCTTATCCCTTGGCACTTGCCGGCCGCTTAGCAGGATTATCGGTTTCGCAAGGCAACGGAGAACCGTTAAATGAAGGCTTTTCCTATCGTTTGAGGGGGCAAAGCCCGTTAATTTTTATCGATGGTATTCCCCGCTCGGTAACCGAAATCAGTATGGAGGAAATTGAATCTGTTACGGTATTAAAAGATGCTGTATCCCTTGCCATGTTGGGCGTTAGGGGATCTGGAGGAGCAATTTCAATCGTAACTAAAAAAGGAAGTCCGGGTAAACAACAAATTAGTTTTACCGGCCAGTGGGGTACCCAAAGGCCTTTACAGAATCTAATTTCCCATTCGCTTGATGCCTATAATTACGCTCAGCTTTATAACGAGGCCCTGGTTAACGATGGACTATCGGTTGCCGGTAACGGATTTAGTCAGGTAGCTTTAAATGGTTTTCAAACGGGCAATAATCCATATTTGTATCCAAATGTTGATTGGCGGGATCAGGTGCTAAAAAACTCGGCAACAATTGCCCGTTACAACCTCAATACCAGTGGAGGCAATAACTACGTGAAATACTTCATTAATCTGGAACACATTAATCAGAATGGATTTTTTAAGGAGAGCGATATTAATACTAACTACAGCACCAATGCTGGCGCAAAGGGGTACTTTATCCGCTCTAATGTAGACGTAAATCTTACCGATAAAATTACTGCTGGAATTTACATCCAGGGCAGGATTTTAAATAAAAATAATCCGGGTAATGCAGCAGCAGATAACATTTTTTCATCTTTATTGGCAACTCCAAACAGCGCTTACCCCGTGTATAATGCCAATGGAAGTTATGGAGGCTCATCTCAGTTTACCAACAATATTTTAGCCCAAAGCATTAATTCTGGCTACTCGCTGAGCAATACCAGAACAGTTTTAACCGATGTTTATTTGAAACACACACTTGATGATTTAAGCAAAGGTTTATGGGTTAAAGTTCGCGCATCTTTTTTTAGCAATCTGAACGAAAATTTGGTCAGGGTTAAATCTTTTGCCGTTTTTGAGCCAAATGGTGTTTCTGGTACGGGCGAAACTACTTATCGCCAGTTTGGTACCAATAGCGAACAAGGGAATACCAATTCTATCGGTTTTCAAAACCGTTCTGATTTTCAGGAACTTTCTATAGGTTATAACCGTACTTTCAGCAAGCATGGTTTCGATGCGGTAATTCTTGCCAATCGGGATAATCTGGTAAATGGTACAAATTTGCCTTATACAATTCAAGGTATCTCTGGTCATGTAGCTTATAATTATGATGAAAAGTATTTAGCAGAATTGTCTTTTGCTCAAAACGGGGCTAATCGTTATCCTAACAATGGTGGTTTTAAATACGGTTTTTTTCCTGCTGCTGGTTTAGGCTGGAATATCAATAAAGAATCGTTTTTAAAAGATGTGAGCTGGTTAAATAATTTGAAGCTTTATACTTCATATGGTAAGAGTGGTAAAAATAACACTGCTTATTATACTTACATGCAGGTTTATAATGCTTCGCCCACTGCTTATTTTGGATCGAGCGCTGCGGCCGGAACCACGGTTGGCGAATCCTATCTGGCTAATCCAAACATCACCTGGGAGAAAGCCAAAATTTTCAATGCAGGGGTGGATGGAACTCTATTCAAAAACCAGCTCTCATTTAATGTTGAATATTACTCGAATGTGTATAGCGATTTGAGCATCGTTCGCGGTAACAATTCAGGTTTACTTGGAATCTCATATCCCGAAGAAAACATTGGAAAACAACGTTATTACGGATGGGATGCGCAAATAAACTGGGCGCAAAGGTTTAACGATTTCGGTTATTTCATCAGTGCGAATGCCAGCTTGCAAAATTCAAAATTAATTTATTCGGCCGAGGCCAACCAACGGTATGAGTGGATGTACAGAACTGGTCACCCCGTAGGGCAGAACTATGGTTACCTTGCCGAAGGTTTGTTTCAAAATCAACAGGAAATTACAGGTTATCCAACAATTGAAGGTTACAGCCCTCAACCTGGCGATATCAAATACCGCGATTTAAATGGCGATGGGGTAATTAACCAATACGATCAAACCACATTTGGATCTGAGAAAGCAACAGTTTTTCTGGGTTCAAGAATTGGTTTTAGTTTTAAAGGAATCGATTTTAGTGCCTTGTTTCAGGGCGTATTAAATCAACAGGTTTACTTGTCGGGAAATTCATACCGTGAGTTTCAAAGCGGAACAGCTCAGGCATACGAAATACAGCTAGGTAGATGGACTCCGGCAACTGCCACTACAGCAACCTATCCCAGATTAACAACAAGCTCGGGCCCGAGAAATGGCGCGCAAAATAATTTTGTAAGTTCTTCTTACTGGTTAAGAAGCGGAAATTATGTGCGCTTAAAAACCATCGAATTGGGATATACCATTCCCGGAAAACTCACCAAAAAGATCGGACTGCAATCCACGCGGATATTCTTAAACGGATTGAACCTTTACACCTGGAGTTCAGATACATTTAACGGTGCCGATCCGGAAAATTATACTGGCGGTTATCCGATTGGAAAAGTATTTAATGTGGGCCTAAACATTCAATTATAGTTATGAAAAAGATATTAAGCTTATTAATCATAGCGCTGACGATGATATCGTCATCATGCAAGAAATTTGAAAATGAACCTGAAGAGCGCACAACAGAAACAGATGTATTTGATCCCACGGATAAAACCGGAACACTTTCTACTGCTTATTTATTAGGAATTTATTCTTTTTTACCAGCTGGATTTAATAGAATTGATGGTGATTTCTTAGATGCGGCAACTGATGATGCTGTGCCGTCTTCGAACCGATCGGGCATTAGTTTGTTTACCAACGGACAGTTGACGGCAGTTAATTATCCGGACAATAATTGGAACAATAGCTACACGATCATTCGCCGCTGCAATGTATTTTTGAAAAATATTGGTATTGTGCCTATTGCTGATGCAATCAGGCAAAGACAGGTTGCCGAGGCTCGTTTTTTGCGTGCTTTTGCATACTTTGAACTCTTAAAACGTTACGGTGGTATTCCGCTGGTTGGCGATAAAGTATTTGCATTAGAAGAGGATCTAAATGTTCCCCGAAATACATTTGCCGAGTGTGTAGATTATATTTCAAATGAATGCGATTATACAGCAGCAAATCTGCCCAATGGATCTGCAGTTATTGCTGCAGAGTTTGGCAGAGTGCCATCAGAGGCAGCTTTGGCTTTAAAATGCAGGTTGTATTTATATGCCGCAAGCCCTTTATTTAACGGTGGAGGTATTGAATCAAACAATGCACTAAAATCCTTAACGGGTTATTTAACTGCTGATCAAAACAGATGGTTGCCAGTAATCAGCGCTGCAGAGGCTATTATTGCCAAAAATTATTATAAGCTGCCAACCGGAACCGGAACTACAGCTTATTCAGCGGTTTTCACTACAAAAATTAATACCGATATTATTTTTTCCAAACAATCGGCGAACTCTACTGTAATCGAAAATGCGAATGCGCCAGTGGGTTATGTAGCACCAACTACCAGTAACGGGCGTACCAGTCCGACGCAGAATTTAGTTAATGCCTTCCCAAATTTGAACGGTTCGGCATACACAGGTACACAAACTGAAGCAACACAATATGATAATCGCGACCCAAGATTAAAATCAATACTATTTTATAATACGGTTGCCTGGTTGGGCAGACCGGTACAAACTTTCGAGGGTGGTTTGGATAAACCTAATCAGGCCTTTAAAACACAGACCCGAACGGCTTATTATTTAAGGAAATTTATGGCCGATTTCTCTACCTCCACAACTTATTCTAACCAAAGCCACAACTTCCCTTATTTCAGGTTTGCAGAGGTTTTATTGAACTATGCCGAGGCCTTAAATGAGGTTAACCGTGTTGAAGATGCCGTTAAGCAGATTATTTTAATCAGGGCACGGGCAGGAATTACCGCCGGCACTGGTAACCGTTATGGCATTAGTGTGGGCATTACGCAAACTCAGCTACGTGATTTAATTAGAAATGAACGCAGAATTGAGCTTTGTTTTGAAGAACATCGTTTCTTCGATGTTCGTCGCTGGAAGTTAGGATCATTATTGGCCGGCAGTTTTCAGGGCTTAAAAATTACGCAAAATGGAACGGCTTTCAGTTACGAATTGCAAAACGTAACCGATAATGTTTTCAACGATAAATACTATCACATGCCAATTCCATACGCTGAGCTTACCAGGAACACGAGCTTGCTACAAAACCAGGGTTATTATTGATGCACTGTATGGTTTAATTTTTTAAAAGAACGAAATGAGAAAATATATATACATTTTAAGTGTGTTTCTTTTTGTGCTCAGTTTTTCTGCAATGGCACAGAGAAGAGAAATTACCGGCCAGGTTAGCGATAAGGATGGCGGTTTGCCAGGTGTTAGCGTTATCGATAAAACAAATCCTAAAAACGGAACATTAACAGATGCAAACGGAAAATTCAGATTGTTTGTTGATGGCAATGTGATTACCCTTAAAATGGTTGGTTACACCACCAAAGATGTTTCAGTACAAGGTATAAGTAATATTAAGGTAACTTTAACCGAAAATCAGACAGATTTAGATGAAGTAGTAGTTGTTGGTTTCGGAGAGAAGAAGAAAATAACTTTAACCGGTGCAGTAAGTGCCATAAGTGGTAAGGATATCAAACAAAGTCCATCGCCAAGTTTGCAAAACACGCTGGCTGGCAGGGTAACGGGTTTTAGCAGTCAGCAACGTTCTGGCCAACCTGGCAGAGATGGGGCAAGTTTTAATGTCCGTGGTGTAGGTTCTTATGTAGGAAATAATAATCCATTGATTTTAGTTGATGATATTGAGTTTACTTATGATCAGTTTTCATCCCTTAACGCCAATGAAGTAGAATCAGTTAGTATTTTGAAAGATGCCTCTACTACATCAATTTATGGTATAAAGGGCGCGAATGGTGTAATTTTGGTTACTACCGTACGTGGTAAGGTGGGTAAACCGCAAATTACTTTCCAGGCAGAATATGGTTTAAACCAGTTAACCAGAAGGCCAGAATATTTAGATGCTTATCAATCTGCATCGATCATCAATCAGGGCGAAGTGAATACGAATGCGCTTAACCCTAATCCGAGTTTTGTGCGTACATTTTCTGATCAGGATTTAGAACTCTACAAAAATGGCACAGATCCTTATGGTCACCCCAACAACGACTGGACGGACATTTTACTCAAGAAATTTGCGCCACAGCTTCGTGGTAATTTTGACATCACCGGAGGTACAGAGAAAGCTAAATACTTCGTTTCTGTTGGTTACCTCAACCAAGGTGGTCAGTTAAAAGATTACAGTGCAGATTTAAACAGTGAGTTTTACTACAAACGTTATAATTACCGTTCGAATGTTGATGTTAAATTAACCAAAACACTCGATGTAAAATTCGATCTGTTTGGTAATGTTGATGAATTGAATACCAACAATGCCAGTGCCAATAGTTTATTTAGCGATTTAGGCCGCACGGCAGAAACGGCTCCTTTTAACTATCCAATTTATAATCCGGATGGAAGTTTGGGTTACAGCTTGTGGCAGAGAAATTCATCTGGAAGAAATAACAATAACCTGATCGGCCGGTTGATGTACAATGGCTATTCCCGTACTTATTCAAACAATGTTAATTTAGCCACATCGGCGGTACAGAAGCTGGATTTCATTACCAAAGGTTTATCTGTAAAGGGAACTTTGGCTTACCGCAACCTTTATGCTTACAGCCGTAACCTGCAACGCCCAACAAGTGGTACTGGTTTCATTTCTTATATATATGATCCGGCAACTGATGCTTATAATTTCGGGCAGCGAGATAACGTGTATCGCATCAGTATTCCAGCGCTTAGCTCTCCTGCCAGTAGTACCAATAGCTCGCTTACCTTGCAGGCCATTTTAAATTATAACCGTTCATTTGGCAATCACAACGTTACAGGCTTGGTTTTGTATAATCAAAATAGCAAGACATTTCAGAACAATGCAGATGGAAATCGCTACAACTTTATTCCCGAAAATTTTAGAGGTTACACCGCCAGATTGGGCTACGATTATAAGCAGAAATATATTGTTGAAGCCAGTGGTGCCTATAATGGTACCGATCGTTTTGCAGTCGGAAAAAGACTGGGTTTCTTCCCCGCAGGATCGGTAGGGTGGAACATTGCCGAAGAGAAAATCTTTAAAGATAACCTGAAGTTTATCGATCTGTTTAAAGCGCGTGCATCTTACGGTTTAGTTGGTGCAGATGGAACAGGAGGCACCTATGCTTACCTGCAATCTTATACCGCAGGTTCAGGAACCGGGCTTTTTGGCTTAGCTACCAATAATCCCTATGGTACGGCAGTTGAAGGTACTTTAGGTAACGATCAGGTAACCTGGGAGAAAGAAAAGAAACTGGATATTGGCCTTGATATCGCTTTGTTCAAGCGTAAATTCACCGCTTCATTCGATTATTTTAACAATAACCGATACGATATTTTAACTACCAGGGGGACGGTTTCGGCAGTTTTTGGACAAAATTTGCCACCAGTTAATTTGGGTAAAGTAAACAATAAGGGTTTCGAGGTAGAATTTGGATTCAATAATTCCATCGGTACAGATTGGAGATATTCGGTACGTGGCACATATTCATTGGCTAAAAATAAAATTGTTTTCGCCGATGAGGCTATTCAAACCTATGATTATCAGACGCTGACGGGTCAGTCAATTGGTTCGGTTCTAAAGTACAATTGGACGGGTGAGTTCTACAGCGTTGCAGATATTGCAGATCCTGCCGTTCCAAAACCTATTATTGGTGGTCGCCCAGGCGATTTAAAATATAAAGACTTAAACGCTGACGGAGTAATTGATGCTAGCGACCGGTCGTATTTTGGTTATACCAATTTACCAAATACCACTTTGGGTTTAACCTTAAGTGCAGCCTACAAAAATTTCAGTTTAACGGTATTATTTCAGGGAGCAACGAATTTTGTGGCCAGCGCTCAAGGGGCAGTGATTCATCACAATGCAAGTAAGGCTTTGCCCATTCACTTAGAGCACTGGACGCCGGAATTAGGGAACAATGCAAAATACCCTCAGTTGTACACAACTGCATTAAGTCAAAGTCCGAGAGATTTTTACTCTGATTTTTGGGCAATCCCAGCCGATTATGTCCGGTTAAAGACAGCTGAAATCAGTTATACTGCCGGGCCGAAGTTGTTGAGTAAACTAAGATTAAAAGGTTTAAGGCTTTATACAAATGGCTATAATTTGTTCACCTGGACCAAACTCGACAAGCTTTACAACTTAGATCCGGAGGTATTAGAATCAATAGCGGATTTGCCGTATCCGCCAACAAGAATTTTGAACTTTGGTATTAACGTTACTTTTTAACTGAGTGATATGAAAAAGATAATTACAATATTGCTACTTGCAGCAGTTCTGTTTTCGTGTAAAAAATCTGGTTTTTTGGATGATAAAACCAATGGATTGGATGAAAATGCCGTTTTTACCGACAGTATTCAAACCATTAATTTTTTAAACCGAATTTATGTTGATGCAGGTTATAGCTTTGGGCCATCGCGTTTTAACTCCGCCGGAGGAACGGGTAATACAGAGCTTGCAACTGATAACGCTGAAGGTAACAACAATCTTTCGGTATGGGCAGATTCTTATGTCCAGGGGATAATTGGACCAAATAACGTTTCTACTAATTTTGCAACCGATAAGGATTTTTGGACGGCACCTTATAAAAATATCCGCCGGATTAATCTGCTGCTTTCCAAATTGCCCGATGCACCTTTAAGTGCGGCAATGAAGAACAGAATGCGTGGAGAGGCCCGTTTTTTAAGGGCATATTTTTATCATTACATGGTTGTTGCCTTTGGCGGTGTTCCGGTGATTGAAGATCAGGTTTTCGGTATTAACGATATCATTAATCTACCACGAAACAATTTTGCCGATTGTGTAAACTACATCACCTCAGAGCTTGATGCTGCTGCAGCAGAATTATCGACGGTTGTTTATAAAGATATCGATTACGGAAGAATAACACGCGGCGCTTGTTTGGCGCTAAAATCCAGGGTGTTGCTGTATGCAGCGAGTCCTTTATTTAATGGTGGGGCAATTACAAGCAGTGCGCCTTTGGTTTCTTTAATCAGTTATCCAACTGCCGATAATAACCGTTGGATGGCTGCAGCAAATGCTGCTGAAGCTGTAATTAATACAGGCTTATATTCACTTAATGTAGACAATACCACCAGGCCTGGAAATGGTTTCTACCAGCTGTTTTTAAAAAGGGTAAACAGTGAGTATATTTTTGCCTACAATAGGCCGGCGCAAAAAGAATTTGAAACTTTTTATTTACCCCCAACAAGATCGGGTAGCAGTGTGATGAAACCTACGCAGAGTTTGGCAGAGGCTTTCCCGATGCGGGATGGAAAATCCATTAAGGAGAGCACGAGCTACAATGCAAACGATCCTTACCTAAACCGCGATCCTCGCTTCGAATTCTCGATGATTTACAATGGTTTGTCTTATATCAGCAATACGGGTGTAAAAACGCAGGTGTTTACCTACACAAGTACTGGTTCTACAATTCTTAATACAACCTCTGATGCCTATACGCCACAAAATAAGTTTACCGGATATTTTTCACGGAAAATGCTCGATGAAAATTTAACTAACACCAGTTCTGGTACAACCGAACGAGCCTGGCCATTAATTCGATATGCCGAAATTTTGTTGAACTATGCTGAAGCAATCACCGAGGCCGGTCAGCCGGAAAAAGCTTATGATAAATTAAAACTTTTACGTGAGCGTGCCGGCATTTTACCCGGAACTGATGGTCTATATGGCTTGAAAGCCAATATGACTGTTGCCGAAATGCGTGAAGTAGTGCGTAACGAACGCCGTATTGAGCTGGCTTTTGAGGATCATCGCTGGAACGATATCAGAAGGTGGAAGATCGCCTCAACCGTTTTGAAAGGTTTTAACAGTGTGGATATTATTACCAGGAGTGCTACTAATACTTATAAACATACCATTGGAACTGCACCCCGGCCGTTAAATTTTAGAGATGCCATGTATTTATTGCCTTTGCCGCTGGCAGAGATACAAAAAATGCCTTTGATGTTGCAGAACCCAGGTTATTAGTAACGCTTATCATTTAATTTAGCCCGTTGGTTGTTAAACTAACGGGCTTTTTACATGTTTGTTGAGGCTCATTTTACCTTTTTTGGAAACGTTCCCATTTTTTGGGAACGTTTCCATCTAATATTGTGCCTGCAGGGCGAAGTATTTTAAAACATAGACTTTATCTTCGAAACATCGATTGGGAATTAAACTACAGATCTGTTTCGGTCTCTAGAACTGCACTTGTCCTAAGTCGCTTTTAACCAGATAGTAATACAATGAACAAACTTAAACGAAAACTTATTCTTTACACCGTCCTGTGCCTGATCTTCTGGCTGGGCTATCAAAATAAAATATACGCCAGTGATCAACCCGGAGGCATGCACCCGCAAAGGCAAATCGACTTTGTTAAAGCACAGATCAGGAATAAAAAAGAACCCTATTTTACTGCTTTTAAAGCCTTAATAATCAAAGCCGATTCTGGCTTGCTGATTAACCAACATGCTGTTGAAGATTTTAGTATTCCGGGTTTTTATGCTGATAAAGAGGGGCATCGCAGAACTTCATTGGCCTTACAGGTTGATGGTTTTTCGGCTTATAGCTGTGCCCTGGCTTACCAGCTTACAGGTCAGGCCAAATATGCGCTCAAGGCTATTTATTTTTTAAATTCATGGGCAGCAACAAATAAGAAATATTCCCAATTGGACGGTTCTTTGGTGATGTCGTATTCAGGCACAACCATGATGATGGCTGCAGAACTGTTAAAAAATAACAAGAGTTGGAAAGCGAAAGATCAGCAGCAATTTATCTGGTGGACAAAAAATGTTTTTCGCCAGGCTGCCAACAGCATTCGCTACCGAAATAATAATTCAGGCGATTGGTCGAGGTTTGCCTCTTTATTAGCCGATGTTTATTTAAATGATCAGGAAGATTTTCAAAAGAATGTTGAAATGATCAAAAATGAACTTTTTAAACAAATCGCTCCTGATGGGCATATGGTTGAAGAAGTTAAACGTCAGGGTAATGGTATCTGGTACACTTATTTTTCGCTGGCTCCCATCTCTGCCTCATTCTGGGTCGTTTATAATCAAACAAGCGAAAATTTATTCAGTCTGGAACAGAATGGAACATCCTTAAAAAAGGCCTTAGATTATCTTTTATACCACAATCAGCATCCTGAAGAATGGACATGGTTCAAAAAACCGGTAACCGGAAATAAAGATACCGCAACCGGTTTTTGGCCAGCAAATTTATTAGAGGCATTGAATGGAATTTACCACAGCAAAGATTTCGATGATTTTGTCGCGCCTTATCGCCCAATTGTTTACCCGCGCCATGATTATGCATGGACCTACCCAACCTTATTTCCCTTAAGTTTAACGCAATACCGATAGGCTAATCAAATTTAGCCACAGTTGAGGCTTTTAACCCCAATAAATCAATATGAAAAAATATTTTTTGAAATATCTGCTGATTGCTTGTTACCTGCCTGTATCGATTTCGCTATTTGCACAACAAAGCGAGAATGCAAAACCTCCCAAATTAGAAAGTGATGGATATAAACTGGTTTGGAAAGAGGAATTTAATTACAGCGGAGCACCCGATAGAACCAAATGGAAATATGAAAATGGCTTTGAACGAAATGAAGAATTTCAATGGTATCAGCAAGATAATGCCTGGTGCGAAAACGGAAGGCTAATTTTAGAGGCGAGGAGGGAAAGCAAAACGAATCCGAATTTTGTTGAGGGAAGTGACGATTGGAAAAGAAACAGAAAGCAGGCAGATTACACTTCTTCGAGTATCAAAACACAAGGTTTGCACAGCTGGCTTTATGGCCGTTTCGTAATGCGTGGCAAAATTGATACCCGCGATGGAATATGGCCGGCATGGTGGACTTTAGGTATAAAAGGCACCTGGCCAGCTACTGGTGAAATTGATATTATGGAATACTACCGCAAAAAACTTTTAGCCAATATTGCTTACATGGGCGCGGATAAAAAAGACGCCTGGTTTAGCGTCGAAAAAAATATCGATTCATTGGGTAGCCAGGCCTGGGCCAATAAATTTCATATTTGGCGTATGGATTGGGATGAAAAAAGTATTGCGCTTTATGTAGATGATCAATTGCTGAATAAGCTCGAGATGGATAAATTAATTAATCAGGATGGAACAGGCAATAACCCATTTAAACAACCTCATTACATGCTTCTTGATTTGGCTATTGGCGGAAAACAAGGTGGCGATCCATCGAAAACTAGCTTTCCTGCCCGATTTGAGATAGATTATCTGAGGGTTTATCAAAAATAAAAATGTTAAGCAAAAATGATGAGCAACTCCATATTAAATTTCCAAAAACTAATTGTCGTTCTGCTAACGGTATTTATTGCTTTTGGTGCTAGTGCGCAAACAATTTTAATCCCAGTTGAAAGCAAAAATAATGCAATAGTCTTAAGAACTGATAAGGGCGGTGTGCCAAAGATTGTATATTTCGGGAAGAAACTCAGCAACAAAGAAGAGTACAATAAAATTGCAGGTCTATATCAGCAAGGCGATGATTATTCAGGAATTTTGAATGCTGCTTACACCGCCTCAGGGTCTCAAAATCTGGTCGAGCCTGCCATGGCTGTTGTTCATGCCGACGGAAATACCTCGCTTGATTTGCACTATGTTAGTCATGAAGCTAAGATGCTGGAAAACAACGTTTTTTTAACTACTGTACTGTTAAAGGATCCGGTTTATCCATTTGAGGTAACGCTGAACTATAAAGTTTATGCGAACGAAGATGTAGTGGAGCAATGGACAAATATAAAGCATAACGAAAAAAAAGCCGTTAGGTTGGATAAATACGCTTCGGCAAATCTTTATCTCAAAGCAAATGGTTTTTGGCTAAAGCAATATCATGGCGATTGGGCCAGGGAAATGCAGCCAGAAGAATCTAAACTTACGCATGGATATAGGGTATTAGATAGCAAACTGGGTACAAGGGCGCATCTCTATCAACCACCAACTTTCATGATTTCGTTAAATGCACCTGCAGAAGAAGATCATGGCGAGGTGCTTTACGGTAGCATGGAATGGTCGGGGAATTTCAGGATCGATTTAGAACTAGATCCTTTGAATAATCTACGTATTATCGCAGGGGTAAATAATCATGCTTCAGCCTACGAGCTAAAACCAAATACTAATTTTACCACGCCTGCATTTCTCTTTACTTTTTCCAGTTTAGGTAAAGGCGATGCCAGCAGAAAGCTCCAAAATTGGGCCAGAAATTACCGCATTTTAGAGGGTAATGGTTCTCGTTTAACCTTGTTAAATAATTGGGAAGCTACTTTTTTTAATTTCGACAAGCAAAAACTGGCGCGGCTACTAAGTGATACAAAAAAATTAGGTGTAGATCTTTTTTTACTTGATGATGGTTGGTTTGGCAAAAAATATCCCCGGAACAGCGATAACGCTGCCTTAGGCGATTGGCAGGAAAACAAGAAAAAGCTTCCTAACGGGATAAGTTCATTAGTGAAAGAGGCCGATGCCAGGGGCGTAAAATTTGGTATCTGGCTGGAGCCTGAAATGGTTAGTCCTAAGAGTGAACTTTATGAAAAACATCCCGACTGGATAATCAAGCAGCCCAAGCGGCCTGAAAAATTGTATCGAAACCAATTGGTTTTAGATTTGAGCAATCCTAAAGTACAAGATTTTGTTTACAAAATTGTTGATGGTCTTTTAACTAAAAATCCAAAGCTGGCATACATTAAATGGGATTGTAATGCGGTAATCTACAATGCTTACTCAAGCCATTTAAGCAATCAAACGCATCTCTATTTGGAATATGTTAAAGGTTTATATCAGGTTTTGGAAAAAATCAGGGCAAAATATCCACAGGTTCCCATGATGTTGTGTTCAGGTGGCGGCGGTAGGGTAGATTATGCTGCTTTAAAATATTTTACAGAATTCTGGCCGAGCGATAACACCGATCCATTGGAAAGAATTTTTATCCAGTGGGAATATTCTTATTTCTTTCCCTCAATTGCAACTTCCAATCATGTTACCGATTGGGGCAGGCAAAACCTGAAATTTAAAACTGATGTTGCGATGATGGGCAAACTGGGTTTCGATATCGATATGGCTAAGCTTGATGAGAAAGAACTTAAATTTTGCCAGCAAACAGTAACAGCTTACAACGAAATAAAAGACATTGTCTGGCATGGCGATCAATACCGCCTGTCCGATCCATGGCAACGTGATGTGGCTTCAATCATGTACATTAGCGCCGATAAATCCAGTGGCGTGGTGTTTAACTATCTTGTAAATAACCGTTATGAGAAAGGCTCGAAAGAGCCTATTAAATTAAAAGGTTTAGATGCCAAAAAGCAATATAAACTTTCCGAAATTAACCTTTACCCAGATACCAAAAGCAATATTAATGCTGAAACCGTTTACTCGGGTGAGTTTTTGATGACGATTGGTTTTAATCCCAAAGTAAACTCAAACCGCAAAAGTGTTGTTCTAAAAATTGAAGAAGTAAAATAATAAAATGATGATTACACAAATGAATTATTTCAAAATAAAGCTGATGTTTTTCTCGATAGCCATGTTATGTAGTACTTGGTTTACTGGCTTTGCCAACGTTGCAGATAGCAGAGATTCATCCTTTAAAACCGAAGACATTGCTAAGATAATGAAGCGCGTGGCCGATTGGCAATTTAATACCTGGCATACCAAAGGTTTTAATCATCGCAAGGCAGATTGGACCAATGGCGCTTGTTACACCGGGATTTTCGCTTTAGGAAATATGAAAGGCAATGAAAAATACCTCAAAGCCTTGGTTGATATCGGAAATGATGTAGGGTGGAATACCGGACACATTCGTTTTTATGCTGATGATTATTGTGTAGGACAAACGTATGCACAGCTATACAGCAAATACAGAGAGCAGAAAATGATTACACCTTTCACACTTTTAGCCGATAGTATTGTCGCAGCTCCCCATGATGAGCCATTAAACTGGCGAAACAATATTCAGAAACGGGAGTGGGCATGGTGCGATGCGCTTTTTATGGCACCACCATCTTTGGCGTATTTGAGTACAGCAACGGGTAATCAAAAATACCTGGATATGGCCAGTAAACTTTGGTGGAAAACCACCGATTTCTTGTACGATCCGGCTGAGCGTTTATATTTCAGAGATGAAAGTTATTTCAATAAAAAAGAGAAGAATGGAGCTAAAGTATTTTGGTCGCGAGGCAATGGATGGGTACTCGGAGGCCTGGTACGGGTATTAGAAAATATGCCTGAAAACCATCACGATCGGGAAAGATTTATAAAACTATATAAAGATATGCTGGCCAGAATTGTTAGATTACAGCAGCCTGATGGCAGTTGGCATGCCTCTTTGTTAGATCCGGCTAGCTTTCCAGTTAAAGAAATGAGCGGAACGGGATTCTTCTGTTATGCAATGGCCTGGGGATTAAATAAGGGATTATTAGATGAAAAAACTTACTTGCCCGTTGTTAAAAAATCGTGGGTGGCATTAACTTCTGCAGTTCATCCGGACGGTAAGTTAGGCTATGTTCAGCCAATTGGTGCCAGCCCAGATAAAGTAGATGCAAATAGTACAGAGGTGTATGGAGTGGGTGCATTCTTACTTTCCGGAGTAGAAATCTACAAATACATGAAAGCCCATCCAAAAGCGAGGTAGAAATAAAAATACATTTAAATGAAATCAAATTTTTTAAAATTTAAAGGCAGCAGTATACTGTTTTTTTTGCTGGTTTTTAGCTTTAATGCTTTCAGCCAAACCGGCAATAACACCTTACGCTTGTTTGTAATCGGAAATAGTTTTTCGCAAAATGCAACAACTTTTCTTCCTCAAATAGCCAAAGAAAAAGGTAAAACATTAATTATTGGCAGGGCAGAGCTTGGTGGACATTCTTTGGAGCAGCATTGGAGCTATGTAGAAAAATTTGAAAAGGATTCAACCGATACAAAAGGAAAGCCGTATGGCGGCAAATCGTTAAAAATGCTATTGTCAAAAGGTATCTGGGATGTAGTTACCATTCAGCAATATTCATACCTTTCCGGCGATTCATCAAGCTATAACCCATATGCACAAAAACTTGTTGACTATATTAAGAAACTTCAGCCTAATGCTGAAATTGTAATTCATCAAACCTGGGCTTATCGCACTGATGCAAAGAAGTTTGGGAGAATAGACAAAACTCAATCAGCTAAAAATCAAAAGGAAATGTGGCAAAGATCGCAGGCGGCCTATCATAAATTAGCAAAACAATTTAATGCCAGAATTTTGCCTGTTGGCGATGCGTTTGAGGAAGTAGCCACCAGTAAAAAGTATGGGTATAAAAAAGATGCAGATTTCGATTTCGAACATCTGTTAGCACCAAATCTTCCAGATCAAACCAATTCTATTAATGTAGGCTATTTCTGGAATAAACAGGAGTTAGCTTTCGATCCCAATCATGCCAACGATGCCGGAAAATATTTGGGCGGACTAATTTGGTACGGTTTACTTTTTAAAGAACCAGTTAAGCAAATAGCGTTTAAACCAGAGACTGTTTCAGGTGATTTTAAAAATTATATGATTAAAGTTGCCGCTCACCTCGTAAAGATTAATACAAAATAATTTCTGGCAATATTCTTCTAATTCAACATATTTTACATTCAATCTTGAAATGATATAACAATCAAAGCACTATCGTTATCAACTTTTATACTCGCATAGTTTTTGGTTAAGTACAATAGTAAATTAACCCGATTGGTATCAGCAGGTTTTTTATGGAATTTCTGCGAAAAAATTCTTATGACTTCTATCTAATTTCGCTTCCGCTGAAGTTTGAACCGTACTGAACAGCCGTATAGAAAAAAGCATTTGGTTCTTTATCCGTCTAAATTACCAACTATACTGCATATTTCACTAAAACTGTACAGTCCGTTTCGGGCCAAACTGTATACGAATCTGGCCGCCGGGAGTCGCCTAAATTGTCCCTTTCCCTCTGAACAAAAACAGGCCTCGACCACAAATTTTCTTCCACCAGGAAGCATTCCCAATCATCCGGTCAGATGGTGATAGCTCATGCTTTTCTACAGATCGGCAAAGCATAATCTAAAGAGCAAAGCTAAATATCGCCCCCGCCAAAAAAAAGAAGCCCCGAAACGCTCAAATCCCATCCGACGGATCCAAGATCACATCAAGTAGCATTTAAACTGATGAGCCCTTTATCTGGCCTGAACTTAAAAAATTAAAAGGAATTGCTGAGCGAAGAAATATTGATCCAAAGATCAGCGCCTACACTTTTGCCGAAATACCCAGTCTGTTAAAAAGCTAAGATTATATTGTTAAACTTAGAAGCAAGTTAATCCAAAAATTAAACATTCTGCTATTTATCTACATCTGAAATATTTTTAGCCAAATCTGCGATTAAACGTAAATCAGATAGGAAGTGGTGTGTCAAACACCCAGCTAGGCCCACTGACAAAAAATCGCCCTTCAGGATAACCTGAAGGGCTTTTTTGTGCCTTTTAAGACCGTTTTTTTAGGTTTTACAATCAATTTGTGTTCATTTTCACAGTTCATTTCAACAGCAACTTTTAATTAATTTAGAACAAAATGTTCAATGATTTTGGCAGAAACGATTTGGTACTTAAGAAATATTTAAAGAAAACCGAAACAAAAATTAATCCCTAACCAATATTTATGTTTAGCGCGTGTCGTTCTGAAGGAGATTGCGAATCTCGCGCGTGAAAACGTATGTTTTAAGTTTCTAGTATGATTGAAGAGACAACAGGTGCGATTAAGTTATTCGCTGCGGCGCTTGTAAACCTTAAACTTATCGAGGCTTGCGGCCGTTGTTATAGTGAGTCCGCAAGGATGGAATAAAAGGAGTCGCCGAAAACCTCAAACAGAGTAGGCATTATTAAAATTAGAAACGTTATGAAACTTCAAGAGTTAAATTTAAACGAAATGAAAGAAATCAACGGTGGTGGTTTATTAGGTGGTAATGATTCGTCAAATTCGGGCGGTCTTTTGGGATCGATCGGCATTGGTAACTTGTTATCATTTTCAAACGAAACGCACGACGGTGATGAATCGAGTAAAACCTCGTTCTCTTTGGGGAATAACATCGGTGGAAGCTTGGAAGGATTATTCAAAAGCTTAACCAGCTAATTTGACGTAAAAACTCAATTTTATAAAAAGGACTTCTTCGGAAGTCCTTTTTTATGCGCTCGTTTTTAGCCACTTGTGCGCATTAACACCTCGTAGCGGTTAATTGTTTTAATTTATCGACAACCACTATGGTTAATGTACGCTGAGTCGTTGTTGAAAACAGGCTTTTAGGCACATCCGTATTTGTAAAAGATGCGTTTGTTATAATAAGGGGAAGCCGAAAACCTTTAAGAGTAGGCAAAATTAAATCTATTTATTATGAAAATGCAGGAATTGAATTTAACAGAAATGAAAGAGATTAATGGTGGCGGCCTGTTTGGAAACAATGATTCTTCAAATTCAGGCGGTTTATTGGGATCGATCGGTATCGGCAATTTATTGTCATTCCAGACCGAAAGCAGGGATGGTGATGAATCAAGTGCCAGCTCCTTTTCTATCGGGAACAACATCGGTGGTAGTTTAAAAGGCCTGTTCGAATCATTAAGCAGATAATTACCAGTTCATACTAGATTTAGGGGGGTAAATTTTTTATCCTCCTTTTTCTTTTTTAATAAATATGACCTTATGGAAAACCTAACAGAAAAAGAATTAACCCAGATTAGTGGTGGCGCTTTACAAAGCGGGAATGCGGCGGGTTTTGGCATTTTGCTCAGTGCAGGTGCCGATAGTTTGTTGAGTATCACTTTTAAGAATGCTTATGGGGACCATCAGAGCAGTACAACGCTTTCCATTGGAAAGGATATCGATCTGGGGCTGGGATGGTTTGGCTAAAACAATAAAATGACAATCCTGTTAAGATAGGGCTTGCCGGCTGTCACCGGTTTCAAGGCGATAGCTATGGATTGGCAATTGAAATTAATTTATGGACAGCGATAAATACATATTCCCGAAAGAGGTTATTGAAAATACGGCCGAATACCATTTTCATACCCATAATTCCTACACCAAGGTGATCTATCAGGTGATGCTCGCCGTTTTGATCGCAGCTTTTCTGGCCATGTTCCTGATCCGGGTAGATGTGAATGTAAAAAGTACAGGGCTGTTTAGGCCCGCTGCTGAGCGCAATGAGATCAAGCCTCTGGTAGCTGGTAGGATCGATTCGCTTTTTATCGAGGAAAATATGCATGTCAGGGCAGGGCAGGTGCTGCTGACCATTAAAAAAGAGAATATCGAAAGTCAGGGCGAACTTAATGAGTTCCAGCAGCAAGATGTCGAAGATCAGCTGTATGACCTGGGCTTGCTAATTAATGCTTACCGCAGAAATGACTGGTCTAAGAAACTGCCGCTTAAATCAGGGGTTTACGGTCAGCAGTACAGCCTTTTTATGCAGCGGGTTACCGAGGCAAAAGCCCGTTATCAACTGGCCTATAAAAATTATGACCGCTATGCTTATCTCTACAAAAGAAAGGCCGTTTCTGCGCTGGAATACGATGAGGTAAAACTTAAAAAAGACAATGTGTTTAATGAACTCTCGCTGATCGGGGAAGAGCAGGGAAGTAAATGGCAAACCGAACTCAATCAGTTAAATATCCAGAGGCAGCAGCTTGGGAGTAAGGACAGACAGTATCGGGAAGAAAAGGAATTTTATACGATCAAGGCGCCGCTTACCGGTACCGTGCAGCAACTAAAAGGCATCCAGCCGGGCAGTTCGATTTCAGCTAATGAGATTCTGGGCGAGATATCACCTGACTCAGGCCTGATTGCCGAAACTTACGTTCAGCCCAAAGATATCGGACTTTTGCATGTGGGCACAAAGGCACGTTTCCAGATCGATGCCTATAATTATAACGAGTGGGGGTTGGCAACGGGCAGGGTAATTTCCATCTCCAGCGACGTTTTTATGCAAAACGGCGCACAGCCGTTTTTTAAGGTGAGGTGCTTGTTAGATAAAAACAGTTTAAAGCTGCGTAACGGCTATCTGGGAAGGATCAAAAAAGGGATGACACTCCAGGCGCGTTTTTTTGTAACCAGAAGGACCCTTTTCCAATTATTATATGATAAGGCGGATGATTGGCTGAACCCGAATGTCATCCCGGAAAGTAAAACAAAACAGCAGGCAGGTCTATGAAAAGCATCAAACAGTTTTTTAAGGGCTTTTGGTCCGGTAAAAAGACAAGGAAAACCATTATCAAGCAGCATGATGTAACCGATTGCGGTGCGGCATGTCTGGCATCTATCGCCATCCATTACGGACTGGATATGCCCATTGCGCGTATTCGCCAATATGCTTCCACCGATAAGAAAGGAACCAATGTACTGGGGCTGATAGAAGCCTCGGCCAGGCTCGGTTTTTCGGCAAAGGGTGTCAAAGCAGCTTATGATAATCTTTTTACCATTCCGCTGCCGGTTATTGCACATGTGAACCACAACAACATTGCCCATTATATCGTGCTGTACCACATTACCGAATCCTATGTAGAGGTGATGGATCCGGCTTACGGCGAAATGCAAAGGCTGACACCGGATGAGTTCAGGGGAAAATGGACCGGTGTGCTGATTATGCTTTTACCTGGAGACGATTTTACTGCAGGAACCGAGCGGATTTCGCTGGAAAAAAGGTTTCTGTATCTTTTAATGCCGCATAAATCGGTACTGTTACAGGTACTGATAGGAGCAGTATTTTATACCATACTGGGGCTTTCTACCTCAATATTCCTGCAGAAGATCGTAGACAATGTGCTCCCGGAGGGAAATATGAACCTGCTCAACCTGATGGGTACGGTCATGATCATCATCATTCTGGTACAGATCTTTATCAATTATGCAAAAACGCTACTAACCATCAAGACCGGGCAGCAGATTGATGCCAGGCTCATTTTAGGTTACTATAAGCATCTTTTAAGATTACCGCAGGCATTTTTTGATACCATGCGGGTGGGTGAAATCATTTCCAGGATGAACGATGCGGTAAAGATCAGGGCGTTTATCAATGATGTACTGGTTGGCTTTGCCGTCAATGTTTTTATCCTGATCTTTTCCTTTGCCCTAATGTTCACCTATTACTGGAAACTGGCGCTGATTATGCTCACCGTCGTTCCTTTGTATGCACTCATTTATTATATATCCAACCGGCTGAATAAGGCTACCCAGCGACAGTTGATGGAAAAAAGCGCTGAGCTGGAAAACCAGCTGGTAGAATCGGTAAATGCGGTGAGTACCATCAAGCGGTTCGGACTGGAGAATTTTTCCAATCTGAAGACCGAGATCAGGTTTATTAACCTGCTAAAAACCGTATATACCTCAGGTACCAATTCGCTTCTGGTAGGGAATGCCAGTGGTTTTATCTCCAGTATTTTTGCGGTAATCCTCCTTTGGGCGGGCGCGGGTTTTGTACTGCAGAATATGATCACCCCGGGAGAGCTGTTATCGTTTTATGCCATTATCGGCTATTTTACTGGGCCGGTGATCAGCCTGATCGGTATGAACAAAGTATTTCAGGATGCACGTATCGCTGCCGACAGGCTTTTTGAGATCATGGACCTGGAACGTGAAAAAATAGAAAACAAGACTGATCTTACCCCGGATATGATTGGCGATATCGTATTCAGGAATGTACATTTCAGGTACGGAACGCGGGTAACGGTATTTGATGGTTTTGATCTGCAAGTACCCAGGGGAAAAATCACGGCTGTTGTGGGCGAAAGCGGCTCGGGAAAAACTACACTGCTTTCCTTGTTGCAGAATATCTATCCTTTGCAGTCGGGTAATATCATGATCGGGGAATTTGACATCAATTACCTTACCAATGAATCGCTGCGCAAACTGGTTGCCGTCGTGCCACAGGATGTACATCTTTTTGCCGGGAACGTAATCGAGAATATTGCTGTCGGGGACATGGAACCAGACATGAAAAAGATCATCCGTATCTGCGCCCAACTGCACATCATGGATTTTATAGAGCGCCTGCCCAATGGTTTTGATACCTATCTTGGTGAAAATGCAACCAATTTATCGGGTGGACAGCGCCAGCGGTTGGCTATTGCCAGGGCACTTTACCGTGACCCGGAGATACTGATACTCGATGAGGCTACTTCTTCACTCGATTCTTCATCCGAGGAGCATATCCATCACGCTATTTCCCTACTTAGGGAACAGGGGAAAACGATTATATTGATTGCACACCGGTTGAGTACAGTGGTCAATGCCGATAAGATTGTGGTACTAAAAGAAGGCAAACGCATTGAGGAGGGAAGCCACGAGGAACTATTGGGCTTAGGTGGAATGTATTCTGGAATGTGGAGCAAGCAGTTTCCCCAAATGCCTCAGAGCTGATCAGGAGGGTTAAGTTCAGTTATTTTGATTGAAAAGAGTGCAGCCTGGTTAGTGCGTGGACTGCGCTTTTCTGTTTTAGAAATTCAGCTGCTAAAGCCTGGTAGATTACTGTAGTGCTGGCCAGATTGCATATTTCAATGAAACTGTACAGTCCGTTTCGGACCAAGCTGTACGCAAATTCGACTGCCAGGGCGGCTGCCTAAATTGTCCCTTTCCCTCTGAACAAAAACAGGCCTCGATCTCAAATTTTCTTCCACGAGGAAACACTCCCAATCATCCGGTCAGATGACGATAGCACACGCTTTCCTAAAGATCGGAAAAGCATAATTTAAAGAGCAAAGCTAAATATCCCTCCAAAAGAAGCCCTCAAATCCCATCCGACGGATCCAAGATCATATCAAGTAACATTTAAACTGCTGAGCCCTTTATCTGGCCTGAACTTAAAGAATTAAAAGGAATTGCTGAGCGAAGAAATATTGATCCAAAAATCAGCGCCTACACTTTTGCCGAAATATCCAATATCATAACAAAATAAAAATTTGCATTTAATTGACATATCAATTATTATTGTGTCAATAAAATATGGAAAAGTTAGAGGACATCATTTTTTATACACTTGAACGTGCAATAAAAAGTTACAGGCAATACGCCCAGCACAACATAACAGCAGCCGGCATCGATATCACAATTGACCAATGGTTGCTGCTGAAGGCCATACAGGAAAATCCCGGAACTCCACAAAACGAACTGGCCAAAACTGTTTTTAAAGATATGGCTTCTATAACCCGCATGATTGAACTGATGGTTACTAAGGGATTTCTGATCCGCAATATCAACAGTAATGACAGGCGTAGGTCTTTACTGGATTTAACAGAAACAGGGCTACTTATTTTAGAAGTTATTCAGCCGGTAATTGAGACTAACCGAAATACCGCACTTGATACTTTGAGCAAAGATGAATTGGTACTATTGGATGATTTACTCAGCCGGATCACAAGGAACACTTCATTCAAAGCTGAGCGCTCCGGCAACTAAGATAAAATCAATCCATACCTGCTAAAAAAAAACTATGAAAAGGAATTTAGTAATACTTTCGATGCTCTTGTTTGTGTGCATGGGGGCCTTAGCTCAGCAGTCAACACAGCTTTCCAAAGAGCAGATCCATCAGACTATTAAACAATTGGGGGCCGCTCTGGTGACGAATTACGTTTTTCCGGAAAAAGCAGAATATGCTTCGGTGTTTTTACATTCCAAAATTGATAGTGGTTCGTATGACAACATACTTGATCCGAATTTGCTTGCAAGTACACTTTTCAAGCAATTGCAGTCCGTACTCAACAATAAACATTTTCGTATTGTTTACAATCCTTCACTTGAGAAAGAAATATTGAGTTACAATAGCAGGCCAACACAGCTGGTTACTGATCTGCAAAGTGAAAAGAAGAAGAACTTTTACTTCAAAAAGATTGAAATGCTACCAGGTAACGTTGGTTACCTGGAGTTCAACGGATTTGCGTTACCCAATAAAGATTTTAGCAAAACGCTTGGTTCGGTAATGGGCTATCTTGTCAATTGCGAGGCCCTGATAATTGACCTGCGTTCGAACCGCGGTGGCAATGGAAAAGCTTCAGGAGAGATACTTTCTTATTTTTTTCAGCAAAAGACAAACATTGGCCGGTCCTATAGCAGGATCGGTAACAAATGGACTAACAGCTATGTTAAGGGATATAAATCCAATCGTAACCCCATACATCTTAATATGCCCGTGTATTTGCTGACCGGGAGAAATACTTACTCCGCTGGTGAAGGATTTGCATATGTATTACAACAGCAAAGGGGAGCAACGGTAGTGGGAAGCCCAACCAGTGGAGGAGCACATCTAACCCGTAGCTTTAGTTTAGGTAATGGCTTTGTAGGATTTATACCTTATCAGCGAACAGAAAATGCGAAAACTGGAACTGACTGGGAAGGGACAGGAGTGATTCCTGATGTTAGCACAATGGAGAATCCTTTGACCACCGCCCACAATTTAATATTGTCGGATAAAATTGCTAAAACCACCGGGAAAGAAAAAGATGTTTTGGTGTGGATAATCAATTACAACAAATCGATGCTTTCTTCTGTCAGGATCACTGAAACTAATTTAGACTCTTTTACAGGTAGGTTTGCAGAATTTGAGATTACCGGCAAAGGTGGACAACTTTTCTTCAGGGATGTAAATCAGAAGAATATCGCTCCAGCTGTTATGGTACCGATTGAAAAGGATTTTTATCAGGTCGGGAAAGATTACCAGGTACGATTTGAATCGCTCGGGAACGGGCAGTACCGGAACATCAGGATATTTTGGAGCGATGGCTATTCGGAAAAAATCGAGCGGCAGCAAACTCCGGAATAAAAAGCAAAGGCTGTTTAGCAGGCAACTGACCCCGCTTGAAAAGGAAAGCGATGCGGAGGTCGGGTTAAAACAAAAAGACAGCGCTTGAATGAAATATGACTACGTGATGTTTGAGGATCCTTCTGGATGAAATCGCCAGTTTGGGCGGCTTTGTTATCCCTAAGACATCGTTTAATCAGCTTCTTTTGACCGATGATTTTTGCACCAGCCCGCTGAGGTAATGCTCCAGCGTGGTCTTTCCAAAGTAAGGATCCGGGGCCTTAAATTTTTCATTTATGGTAAGCTCAGTCATGCCGGTAAATGAGCGGATTGAAGCAGCAGAGAATCCTGCCTTCTGCAAATAAGCGGCCCAATCTTTTTTAGGAATTTCGTTTGCCCTGATATTTTTATCCAGGATATCATTTAATATACCCACCGCATCTGCTGCACTATACTCCCCGGCTGCCTGAATATAAAAAGTTCCCGTCCGCATCTCATTGATTACTTGCGCCGCAAAATGACCGATATCGACAGGCGAGACCATCGGTAATTTAAAGTCAGCAGGCAACAGCGTATCAAATTTTCCGGATTCAATCGCCATTTCCGCAGGCATATCTAAATTGCTCATGTAATAAGCACTTCTAATAATGGCAAGGGGAGATTCATGGGCTTTGAGTCCCCGCTCAAGCGCATAAAGGGTGCCCAGATCAAATATCCCTTCCTCATCCCTGGCGCCATAGGTTGAGGCCATCACAATTTGCTCGGGCTTTAGCCCTGCTAGTGCACTGAGTATGCTCTGAACTTGTTTTCGCTCCTGTGCCTCAGCATCCTTGCCAGGATATGCAGGCGGATTTAAAATGAAAAGACGATCAGCCAGTCCAAAAAGCTCATGTAGTTTTTCGCTATCCAGCACATCCGCAGTCTCAAAACCTGCGCCCCGACTCCTCCAAACTTCCGCTTTCTCCTCGTTATGCCCGATAATGAGCACAGATTTCTCCTGTTTTAAAAGTTGTTCGGCCAGAGCCGATCCGATATGACCGGTTCCTCCTAAGATGACAAAATTAGATTTCATAACTAACTAAACCGCCATAACAGGCAGAAGTTTTATAAAAAAAGGAATAAGTAATAGCGCAGCAGAACTACAGCTTAGCTTAAAGCTCCTCCCTGAACCGATGAATGCTGCTGCCAATCTGCCTCTGCAACGCTGCTAAGCAATTGCTGCCTGCCAAAATTGGGGAAGAAATAACTTTTAGGGATATATGCTCATTATTCAAGCATAATCGCATCTTGACAAGATAAGCCAAATTATGGGCTATTGGGGCGGAATGCCGAAGCCTTTTGGGCCACCCGCCAGGATCTCCTGCGGCAGCCAGGATTTATTGGAATACAAATTAAGAAAGACAGTTGCGGTTTTTTCTACTACCGGAAATGATCCAGAAGCAACTCACCCAGCTTAGCAGAGCAGTAGAAATTCCTAATTCCGGATCGGCCAGTGTGAAAGAGGACAAAATAGCTACCAGCGAAACCGCAGTTGCAAATAAAAATGGAAGATACTTTTTCATACCGGGCACTATTCAAAAATCAAACCAGGCAGGCCAGAAAGGTGAGGGGCATTATCAATATTTCACTATCCTGACATTTCTACCAAAAAAGTCAGATTTATCTCGCTTTACGGTCAGCTGTGAATTGCAAAAAGGAGGAGCAGTTTATAAACTAACTGACTCAAATAATCTCCACAAAAACCTTACTGACCTAAAACAAACTCAACTGCACCTTAGCCACTTTCACCTTTGCAATATCATTCTGAATGCTACTTTTTTTACCCTTGAAAGTATTAAACATCGTATCTGCTCTATCTGGCCTAAGATAGCAATTATGCCGGAGGAAAACCTGCCAAATCTACGACTGCTTTTTTACCCTGCAGCTGCTTTTTCCTTTCCACCACAAAAGCCGCTTAAATGCTCCGGGCAAAAAGCTTTTTTATCGGTATACCCCCCAGCTGATAACCTTCGGAAATAAACGGCAGAATTCTGCTGAGGAAGAGCATCCTTAAAATAACCTGAACACTCCACCAATAAGCCCACTAAACCTACCTCCAGAATGATCCGGTAACGAGCATTAAAATTAACTTTCCCTTTTCTAAACCATTCCAAAACCAACTAAATAAAACTTTTTGGGTTAATGAAAGCCTTTCTTAAGCTTTAAATAAGTTTAGACCTGAAAGCGAGGAGCATTAACCGGGCAAGGTATGGAATAAAAAATACCCAAACATATGAATGCCTGGGTATTTTCCGTTGTTAACAAAATATTATTTGATTCTGGTAGGTGGAATAGTATCTCTGCTTATTTCTTCACCGGCAGCACCATAATTGATCACAACATTATCATCTTCTATGGTAGCCATGGTAGCAACGGGAGCAACTTTCGATAAAATAATATATTTCATGCTTCTGGCTTTAACCCATTTACCTAATGTTACGCTATAAACCCCGCCGGCTTTATAATACCAGCCCAAATCTGCCACGCTATTATTATGGTAATTAAACTTGAGTGTATTGGTTCCTTGTAGGTAATAGGGTTGATATCCTTTGTTGGAATCGGAAATATCGACCTCTAAAGGATCATAAACATCATAAAAATCGGTATTGGTAATTAAATAACCCTGGGCAGGCGGACCTGGTGTAAATAAACTGCCTCCGTTGTGTATAAATACCACATCCATTGGTCTGGTGGTAGATGTAACGGTTGTGCCTTTAAATGCGGCAATACCGTAGGCATTACCACTATTGGCTAGTAAGGTATTGGTAATCGAACCGAAGCCATCACCTGCAGTGGTAGAATAGTTAATTGCCCTGATGTATTGCGCTGCAGGAATTGGGGTCGAATTCGAACTGTTAATCATTTTGCCTGTTCCGCCCACGTAAAAATAACCTCCTTTTTTCACTGATCCGCTGGTTAAATTAAATTTATAGGTGCGGAGCCCACCAGTGGCCCAACCATTTGCAGGAAAACCTGTTGGTGTTGAGGCGCCGGCATTATTTGTGGTCACTACTGAAAATGGCGTAGCTGCAAAATCGATATCTCTTGTTGCGATAAACTGGATGTAATTGTTGTTAGCATTGGTTCCTTTAGGATCAGGAATCCACCCTGAGATAATGAAGTCAGGAATTTCCGGCGTTGAACTTAAGGTAATTACATCTTTTATTGTTCTCATGTGGTGCTCTGGAACCAGGTCTCCTGTGCTATTCACTTTATTGATGATGATCCCATAATAGTTAGCCGAAAACTGCAGCCTATTGTTTGCAAAAGTTGCATTGGCAGCTGTATGTAAAGTAATGTCGCCAAAACCATCATTTAATTTTTTATCACCCGATAAGATATCGGTAGGTGTAGGGAGGGGATCAAAACCACCCTTTACAATTGCCAACAACGTACTTTCGTATTTATCAGGATTAGCAAGAATAAAACTGCTGGGAACTCTGTTTTTGGCAATTGTTCGGTTTGATGCTACTTTTTTAACAGCTGATGGACTTACATTAGTGATTTGTAAGTTACCGTTAACGCGTTTTAACACACCGCCTTCTACGTTTATCTGAACAGAATCGCCAGGCACGTATTTAGCAGCTTCTGTTCCTATAGGGATTTGAATACCACGCAATTCATTTAACCGGATACGATCCTGAACAATAAGGATACCTTCAGGCAGGTTTTTACCAGAGTGATCTGAAATAACTACGGCGGCAATGCTGTTAGCGCCAAACATGTTATCTGTACTCAAAGTCACATCCTCACCTTTGTAAAGGCTTCTCAAATCGAAAAGCGGAATATAGTTACTGACAACACCTCCCGGATAATTCGATTTTTTACAACCGCACCATATAAAAGGAACGGTAAATAAAAGAATGCTATATAATAATATCTTTTTCATGTTAATAATTTTAATACTTCCGAATTAGGGTTTTTGCCACCAAACGTTTGTTGATATTACATCTGGCCCTTGCCCTGCCACAGCAGCCTGGTAATTTGTTGGGTTTGCAGATTGAACATAAACAGGGTAAGTCATCCTTGCAGGCATTACACCGCCGTTTCTTAAACCTGGGCCTTTTGGCAGCACGGGGTGCCCCGTACGACGATATTCGAACCATTGTTGCATGTCTACCAGAAATAATGCATAATACTTCTGTACATGAATTTGTTCGAGCTTATCTTCAGTTGAGCCTGTATTTAACCAGTCGATATCTGCCTCATTCACATACTTGGTAAATACGGGACTGGTAATAGAGGTAGGAAAATTGGGTACCCAATAGTTTATCGCCGCGGTCATACCACCATAGTAATAGTTTTCTGCCGAGCCACCGATATAACCTTTTAATGCAGCTTCGGCTAAAATAAACTGAACCTCGGCATAATTCATTAATATTCCGGTTTGTGCCGATTGTTGCAAAGATCTTGCACCAATTGCTACACTTGAACTGGTTTGATCATAAGAATAGAAATAGGCTTGTTTAACCACGCCGGCACCAATAGCATAGCCACTTGGCACCCCTACAAAGCCGCCAGGTCCCTGTGAGATACCCAATCGGTTGATACCGTTATTTGCATAGCCATTGGCATTGTTGATATCTATGCGCGGATCATTCCAGTTTGCCAGGCGCTCAATGAAAAAGCTTCCAATGGCTGGCGATCTGAAATCCTGTACCCTTACGCCATTTACATATGGATTAACAAAGGGATCGGTTCCGGTTAAACCAGTCCATTTTAAAGTGGCCGATTCTGCATTATTGGCCATGATAGGGTATTTTGCAGGATTGGTATCTACAATCTCTTTAATTTTTGCAATTACCTGCGCAGCTACTTCTGTTTTACCCGAAACCCTTAACAATAACCTTAAATATAAGGAATTGCAGAATTTTCGCCATTTTGCGATGTCGCCTTTAAAGATTGGATCGCTTGAAGGTGTAATAGCAGTTCCTTCAGTTAATAAAGTATTTGCTTCTTCCAGTTTTTTAAACATATCCAGGTAAATAGCCTGCTGTTTATCAAAGGCGGGTTCTAAAACGCCACCCGTTGCATTATTGGACTGAAAATAGGGGATGTCGCCATAAGTATCAGATAACATAGAGTATATCCACGACTGGCACACCAAAGAAATACCCTGGTAAGATTTATTTTCCGTGCCGGGTTTTCCGGCCTGTTTATAAATATCTTTAAAATTGGTTAACTGTATGTACCAGGCATTCCAGAGATAATCTGAATAGGTATTCCGGTATTCATATCTGAAAACAGTACCCTCTCCATCGCTAATGCTAACTGTAACTTGCATGAGCTCGTTATTGAAGTTACGGTTACGCATCATGCCAGGGGTAAGGGAATTGACCAAAGCCGGAGCCAATAATTTATCTGGGGTAGAAGTGAGGATATTGATCGGATCGATATTAACCTCCTGAAAGTTTTTATCGCAAGCTGAAAGTGTGGTCATAGACACACCTAAAACTGCAATAACTTTATATAGATTCTTTTTCATTTTTTTAAAAGATTATATGCCTATTGATAAATTGAAACCATAAGTTCTGGTTGAGGGAAACTGACCGATTTCGAAACCTGTCACAATATCAGAACCACTAAGCGTACCAAATTCGGGATCGAACATTGGCCATGGCGACCAGATAAAAAGGTTACGTCCGTACACACCAAAAGTTGCAGAAGAAAGGCCTAATTTTCTTAAAAATTTAGGATTAAACTTATAATTTAAAGAAGCTTCCCTGAATTTGATAAAATCGGTACTGAATGTACTTCCTTCAGCATTATCAGCGCCCATATGTGAACGGTAATATTCGTCAATATCATAAGCTACAGTAGTGTTGGGCACATAAGAGCCATCAGCGAGCTGCACCACACCATTACCAATAATGCCATTATATCTTCCCGGCAAAGTGCTGGTTAGTTTACCTTGCTCTACCATTTTGTAGTTTAACAAAGAGTGTGCAACTGCACCTACCTGTGCATCGAACAATACACTTAAACTCAAACTTTTATAAGCGAACGTGCTTCCAATACTGAATTTATATTTAGGCATGGTATTACCTAAGTAAACTACATCATTGGTAATTTTAGCAAAGCCGGTTGTTGCATCGTAAACCACATTTCCTTGCGGATCGCGTACGTAACCTCTACCGTATAAGTCGCCCATACTGCCACCAACTTTTGCCACAATCTGGCCACCCGCTACCGGACCGGTACGCAGGATGATCGAACTATCAGACAATGCTTTAATGACATTGGAATTGGAAGCAAAAGTGGCGTTCATGGTCCATTTGAAGCCACCTTTTGTCTTAATTGGTGTTCCGTTTAACGCTACCTCAACACCTGTATTATTTACCTGTCCGGCATTGATCAGGGCCTGGTTAAAACCAGAAGAACGATCTACAATCCTGGTTAAAATCTGGTTTTTGGTATTTCCGGCATAAACAGCAACATCAAAGCCTAATCTGCCTTTAAATAAACTTACCTCAGTACCAACCTCATAGGTAGTAGTTTTCAAAGGTTTTAAATTTTCATTCGGTAAAATAGTTGGGTTTACTAGTGAACTGTCCGGATAGGTACCATTGGCGGCTAAAGAATACGTGTAGGCGGTACGGTAAGGCGTAGTACCACCACTACCTACCTGAGAAACCGAAGCTCTTAATTTGGCGAAACTGATTACCTTCGGTAACTTAAAGAATTCTGAAAGCACAAAACTGGTACTGATTGCCGGGTAAAAGAACCCAACATTGTCTGTTCTGGTGGCTGTGGCCAATACGCTACTCCAATCTTTACGGCCGGTAAGCTCTACATACCAGTAATTTTTATAGTTGGTAGATAAAACCCCGTAAAAACTATTAATCCTGTATCTGCTTGTATCGGGAATAGAAATTAACGGATATAAATTGTTGGTCAGTTCATATACATTCGGAATCACAAGTCCATCGGCACGCAGATCTGATTTATTGTATTTGTTCCTTAACTGGCTACCGCCCAAAGTGGTATTGATCGTAAAATCTTTACTGATCTTTTTTTCATACCTCAATAAGAAATCGATATTGGTTTCCTGGGCCTTGATGTGCTGTTGACGTACAGAACCCTGTGGTAAACGGCTTCCCGCATCATACGGACGCTCCTGAGCACGTCTTTCTTCAGAATAGTCGATACTCGATCTAACTAGCAAGCTCAATTCTTTATTGAATTGATAACTGGCCTGGATATTTGCAGTAACATTGTTACGGCCGGTTCGGTTTATGAACTCATTGACTACCGCATATGGGTTTTCTGGAAATGAGCTGAAGGGATATTTAATTGATAAATTTTCTTTCCCATTTACCCAATAGTTCTTGATCCAATCGATACTGGCATTTGGCTGCCAGAAAATGAACCAGTACATTAAAGATTGGTTACCATAACCTGCGCCGGGTAAGTTATCGCTAAAACGGTTGCCATAATTGATTTTGGTAGCAATTTTTAACTTCGAGGTTATATCTGTATTGGTTGATAAAGTGATTGTTGTACGCTCGATACCCGTTTTAGGCACAATCCAGGTGTTGTTCTGGTTGGTAATCGAAAAACGGGCGGTGGTGTTTTTATAACGGCCATCTAAACTTAAAGAGTTGGTTAAATTCTCCCCGGTGCTAAAAAAGTCTCTGATTTCGTTTTTATAAGGTACCCACGGAGTTCTGGTTTTACCTGTAGTTTGCGTAACCGGATCGTATTGAAAAAACATCTGACCATCGAAACGCGGTCCGTAAGCCGAACTGGTTCCGCTTGTACTTGCACCATCGGCAGTTGTGCCGTAAGAGTAATAGGGAGCCCCGTCCAAACCCTGACCATATTCATATTGCAAATCCGGCCAGCGGTTTACTTCTTCAAAAGATCCGTTAGAAGTAAATTTGATGCCCACTTTTTTACGTTTCGAGTTGCCCGATTTAGTGGTAATGATAATTGCTCCGTTTGCACCACGTTGTCCATACAAAGCGGCAGCTCCGGGGCCTTTTAATACAGTTACACTTTCAATGTCTTCCGGGTTGATATCGTTGATCGAACTCCCATAATCGGCTGGCATATTATCGCTGCCGGTACCATACACACCATCAGAACCGTTTGCAGTCCTTCTGCCTCCGCTGTTGTTGATGACTACTCCATCTAACACAATCAAAGCCTCATTGTCACCGGTAAGGTTATTCTCGCCCCTCAAAATAATTTTGTTTGAACCCGCCGGACCGCTGTTCGATCTGATCAGGTTCAAACCCGCAACCTTGCCCGAAAGAGCGTCGGTCCAGTTGGTCGATACCGCATCAGTTAACTGTGTACTATCGATTTTGGTTACGGCATAACCAAGTGCTTTTTCCTGTCTTTTAATACCTAAAGCCGTAACCACTACTTCATTTAGTGAATTATCAGCCGCCTTTAGCTTAAAATTAACCTGGGTTGTAGCACCGCCAGTTACTTTAACCTGTTGTTTACGTGCTATTTCATAAGCGATAAACCTCGCTTCGAGGGTATAAGTACCGGCAGCCACATTCAGGTTAAACTCACCATTAGTATTGGTTTGGCCCAGCAAGTTTAATTCAACTACTTTAATCGTTGCAGCCGGTACCGGATCGTTATTTTCATCAACCACTACGCCGGCTAATTTCCCTGAAACTATATTTTTTGAGGTAATAACAATACTACCATTCGCATTAATCTTATAACTAAAAGGTAATCCTTTTAATAGCAGATCCATCACCTCGTTTACAGGGCGTAAACCACGGGCAACGTAAACCTTTTTCTGATCGTTTAATTGGGTATTGTTGTAAGCGATTGTATTTCCGCTAAGCTTTTCTACATTTTCAAAAGCTTTTTTTAATGTTATTCCGTCTGCTTCGAATAAGATTTTCTTATCCGATTGTGCATTTGCATCATTGCTGACCAAGAGCATACCAACAAAAATGAATGCCATTATGATGATCAGTTTGGAGTGATACTGATGGATGTTTTTCATCCATCTGGTATTAATTTTCATATCTTTACTAAGTTTTACTTTTCAAATGAGTTTAAACAGTTTTCCGGGTCCGGAATGTGTCCAGCATTTCGGGCCATTTTATTTTTGTAAGCTTATTCCATATCTACTTTCCTAATTTATTGTTCATAAATAATTACCTTGTTTTCATAGATTTTATATTTTGCACCAGATAGCCTGGCAATTACTTCCATAACCTGATTTACAGTACTCTTATTAAATTTTGCGGTAAGTTTCATTGCATTTAAGGCTTCGCTTTTAATTACCACTTTAACATCATATTCCCTGGCAACTATTTCAGCAATCTCGCTTAACGGCTTATTATAAAAAAACAGTTTGTACTCCCGCCAGCTGTCAAACTCAGCAGCGTTTACAGTAGTTTTTGTGGCCGCCCCATTTTCTTTGATGATGTTTAGCTGTTCGTTTGGCAAAAGAAATTTAACCGCTTCTGCTTTGTCGTTATGCTTTACAATAACCCCAACCTTACCGCTTTGAACGGTTATGCTAATTGTTTTGGCAGATTGGTAAGCATTAATGTTGAATGAAGTACCCAAAACAGTTGTGCTTACTTTTCCGGTGTAAACTACAAATGGCTGTTTATCGCGGTGTTGCACATCGAAAAAAGCTTCACCCTGCAGATAAACCAGTCTCTTGCCCGTATTAAAGTTTTGGGCATAGCGGATTTTACTATCGCCATTCAGGTAAATATTTGATCCATCGGGCATGGCTACAAGTCTTTTCTGGCCTTTGGGATTATAGATCTCATGGTAAGTAACCGCAACAACTGGTTTGGTACGGTTTAGGGTAAGGTAGATAACCGGCAGCATTAAAATAACGATTGCAGCTGCGGCGATGCTGATGTACCTGCCGTAACTGATTTTTTTAATTACTGCAGTTTGCACAGTGGTGTTTTTTGCCAGGTGCTGCTGAATGGATGTCCAGCTTTGCTGCTGATGTGCAGGCTTGTTCAAAAACTGATCTGCTGCTTCGAAAGCCTGTAGCGTTTCCCTGAAAAGCTGCTGGTTCTGCTGACTGCTCTCTACCCAGATCAATAAATCGGTAAGGTCTTCGCTTCGGATCGTTTTATTGCTGTAATCTTCAATTAATTTATAGTAATGTTGGTCCATTATTCCTGCTGTTCTATTTGTAAAGACAGGAGAAACGAAGAAGATACGTAGCTGAAAAGGTTAAGTTATGATTAATAAAGTGTTAACAACCCGAATCGGTTGCCTCGAATTAAAACTGGCATTTAAATGGCCGGCCGATCGGCTGCCAGCTGCCTGAAGCTTTTTACTGCCTGATACAACAATGTTTCTACGGTTCTGACAGAGATGCCCAACATCTCTGAAATCATATTTTTTTCAAGCATGTCGATCCGGCTCATGAGAAGCACCTCGCGCTGACGTTCGGGCAGCAAATTAATCAAGCTGATAATTTCGGTATACGATTCGCGGCTGGCCAGTAAATCATGCGGGTTTAAATAAACATCAGGATAATTCAAATAATCTTCTTGATCGTTTAAGCTTAACGTGTTTAATTTTACACGTTGTATTTCATTAAAAGAAAGATTTTTGGCTGAGGCAAAAAGATATTTTTTAATCGACTTAATTTGTAAGTCATTCCGCTTGTCCCATAATTTCACAAACAAATCTGCAACGAGTTCTTCGGCTTTGCTAAAATCTCTGATGTAAATGGAAGTGAATTTGCATAAGGCCGGATAATACCTGTTAAACAGCGTTTCAAGAGCAAGGCTATCCTCATTAATTAACAAAGACATTAAATCTTCATCACTTTTGCTTACATATATATCCTTCATGCTGGCGCAAAATTAGCCCGCGCACGTTACCGAAACATTAACAGAACTTTGCGTTTATGTTAGCGATGTATTAATGCAATGCATGTGTAGAATATGTAGTTGTGTATGATTTAGCTACATTTCTCTGATAGCTGTTGTTCACTTTCTTCATTTTGGTCAGGATAATCCTCGTTCTGGCAACGCGCCTGCATCCATTTAGAAGCAATTTTGAATTACATTAATACAATTCAAAAATGGAAAAGCACCAGGCTTTTTATTTTTATGTCCTGAATAATACCAATCGTACGGCCAATACCTTCAGTTATACCTATGATAGCTTGAATCGCTTAACTAATGCAGCCGCAGGCAACAGAGTAACTGTTGAAATCCCCCTCATCTTACATTCCTTCAAATTTTACTCTGATAAACCTCGGTCGGTAAAGATTAGGATGTGTTTGCAGATCCTTTAAAAAATCGAATGAGTTTACATTGTAACTAATCAGTAGTTCTCCTTTTTTTGATAAACTGGGATGTGCTTTTGCATTATAAGTAAAAAATGATTTCAACTCAATGGCTTCCGAAGTATCCCACAGTTTAATTACTTTACCAAAAGGGCCGTAAGGTGTTTTGCCCAGCTGCATACAAATCTGTCTGCCAATACCGCTTTGCTGAAACACCAGTGCATAACGTCCATCAGGCAGTTGCGAAAGACTGAGCTCGTTTGAAACCTGATCTGTTACCGCTGCCGATTGTTTAATGTCGGCCTGCCAGTTGGCTCCGTCCCAGTAGCTCCATTTGCTATAGTTTTCAAAATCTTTTGGCAGAACCCTGGCAACTAAAAGCTTCTTGGTTTTTCCGGAAGTACCATATACATAAATGTAACCATCGGCATTTACTTCGCCGGCCTGTTTGGTATTGATATAAATGCCTGCCCCAAAAGAACCTGTTTCACCATCGTGGTCGAGATAAAATGGGGTATCTTTTTGTTCGTAATTTTGAAAAGGCAAGGCCTCATCAGCCTTAATTTTGATTAAAGTATTGCCCACTTCGGCAAAGCCAAAAGCACCACCACCTGTACTTTTAATGCGGTAACCAAAAATGAAAGTGGCATTATCCAGTTCCTGGTTTACAAAACCATCGCCAAGCCAGTAATAGTCACCAGCCTGCGTTAATGGTGTTTTGGGCACGAAGATAGATTCGGGTTTTTGACTGACCTTTTTCCAGCTAAAACTGATTTTATTGGGATCGGGCTCATGACCATCCAGCACCGCAACTGCATTGTGGATCATTACGGCATTAGGCTCCATTTTGCCATCACTTACCTTCCCGATCATGCTGTCGCTAAAAATAAACAATGTTTTTTTCGCTTTAGGCGGCGAAGATTCCTTCCCGTTTAATGCAATGCTGTAAATCCCGTCGCCACCGAACCAGCCATCCGTTCTGTTAAACAGATTGGTCCATTCGGGTGCAGTTGCTACTTTAAACCTGATGCTATCCAGTTCTTGTGCATTTAACGATAAAGAAGCAACAGAACTTAACAATAACAGGGATACAAAAGCTTTCATAGAATGGATTAAATTATATTTTTTATCCTGCCATAAAAATATTTGAAGATCGGAAGATCAACAAAAATCATAGTCAGGAAGGCTAAAGCAATCAATAAAAATAAAGATATGATATTTACCACTATCATTTCACGCATAGCTGGTTTTCTGGTCTGATTATAATGTATCCCGTTGCAAAATATACACCTGGCGGGCCAAATGTCATGTGTATCAGCGCATGCTCTGCCTGATATATTGGCTAATCTACCTTACAATGAAAAAAAGCCTGCGGTAAGTTCCAGCAGGCTTCTAACTAACCATTGTAACCTTTAAAAAAGGGTATCTTATTTAATAACCAGGGTTTTGTTTCAACTTGGTGTTGGTGTTCAGGATATCCCTGCCAATCGGGAAAATCTCAGTATGGTTATCCGCATCGGGTTTTTTATCCCACCAGCTGCCTTTGCTGAATACTCCCCAGCGGATAAGGTCAGTACGGCGGCGGTTTTCACCAATAAACTCACGGCCCCATTCATCGAGCATTTCCTGATCGTTTAGCTGATCGCCTGCGGGATTATACAAACTGTTTGAGCCCGCAGGATAGTTGCGCTGCCTTACCTGGTTTAAATACCCGGCGGCCCCTGCTTTATCACCTGCCCGGTACCTGCACTCGGCCAAAGTATAATAAACCTCTGAAAGCCTGATTTCAGCATAGGCAGAAGTAATGCGGTTGGGATCGGGAGTAGGGTATACAGGATATTTCACCAGAAAAACCCCCGAATTATGATCTGCATGATTCATATTAGACTCTTTGTCTGTAATTTTTTTTCCCGGTTTGGTGTCCAGGAAAAAGCCTACCTGATCACGGATAAATAGCGCGTATGGGCCTTTATTTCCGCGAACGGTATCAGGAGTGGATACACCATTTACAGATTTGGTATAAGGAAGATAACCGTAAAGAAACATTCCTTCACGCTTGCTGTTCCCCAGGTTTTTATATTTCTTAAGGCGAATATCGTCAGGATATTTCTGGAACTTAATAAATGGCTTTCCGAGCTGATGCGTATATTCCACACTGTCTACATCACGTCCGGGTTGAAGTGCAAAACGCGGATTTGACTTTCCGAAATCTGTGAAACCACAATATAGGGGAGCGGCATCATAAGTCATCCCCCAAAAGAACATCCCGCTATCGTATTGCCAGTGCGTACGGGCAAGCGTGCCAGGGAAACCGTATATTACCTCGGAAGTTAAACTCTTGTTGGTATAATCAAAAGGTGCATCCCAGCGGGTATCAAGGGCATAGTTTCCATATTTTCCGGCGACGATATCTTTGCAAACCGCTTCGCATTCTATAAATTTATCTACACCAATGTATACTTTGGCATTGAGGTATAAGCGTGCCAGTAAGGTTGCTGCGCCAGCTTTTGTCCACCGGCCAATGCCATTCTCACCAAGTTGTTCCCGTAACGGCAAATCGGCAAGTGCTGCCTTCAGCTCTTTTTCGATATAGGCAAAGGTTTCTGCAGGAGGAGATTGTGTTCCTCCCTGGGTACTGTTTTTAACATCGGTAACAATTTCGATATTACGATAAAAATCGAAAGCACGTAAATAAAACCAGGCCCTGAGCGTTCTCAGTTCAGCTTTAAAATCGGTGAGTTCAGCAGGGGTTACATTTAGTTTGGCAGGGTCTGCAATGCCTTCCATATCCTGTAACGAGTTGGTGGAAAGCACAATACCCTGGTAAAAGTTTCGCCATGCCCCGTTGGTAAAGTTATCTTGTGGGGTCCAGGTATGGTAGTGCATCCGCTGGTAATAACCACCATCCTGCCAATCGCCCTGGCGGTTATAGGTGCCCAGCTCATCGGTACAATCTTCGCCTACGGCATACACGTCATTACCCTGAATGCTCCAGTAAGCGTGTTCAAAAGGCCGAAGGAAATCTCTGATTACATCATCCCTGCGGGTGAGAAAATTTGCTGCATCGACCTTATCATAAATTTGTTCGTCTAGTTTGGTACATCCTGGAGTAAGTGTAAGCGATAGCAGGATGCTGCAGATTAAAATGCTAAATTTTTTCATCGTTTTATATTTAGAATGTTGCCTGTAATCCGAAAATTAGCTGAAGAGTTGAAGGATAATAATTTAAAGAGGTATTTACACCTGGCGTGAGACCATTAACAGGTACACCCTCCGGATCGCCTCCTGTAAAGCTGGTAAAGGTATGGAGGTTACGACCAGTAGCATAGAGCCTGATTGATTTGAGATATTTGCTGGCAAGTGGCTGGCGGTAACCGAGCGAAACATTATCAATTTTTACAAAGGAACCGTTCTCCAGAAAATAATCTGAGGCAATAGAAGTGGTTGCACTATTGGTGAGCAGGGAGTATTTACTGCTGCTGTCGTATGCCGATTTGAGCACATTAGCATCACTTTGACTGGATGGCGTACCAATGTAGAAAGCTGCAGTATTGAAAATCTTGTACCCAAAGGTGCCACGTAAAAAGATACCCAGATCAAAACGCTTGTAACGGAAAGTGTTCCCGATGGATCCGATAAATTTTGGGAGTCCGTTACCTACAAATTGTTTATCGTCATTTGATGCCTGGTTGGCTGGTACGATTGATCCGTCTTTACGGTATACCAGCAATGCTCCGGCATCATTTACGCCGGCAGAACGCAGGGTATAGAATTCGCCAATACTATGCCCTTCCTGTATTCGCTGGATATTTCCGGGAGAGCCCGGTGCCGGAAGGCCTGCTACATCCTGAAAGGTGCCGCCTTTATAAATTTCGTTGGAGAATGAAATAAATTTGTTGCGGTTGTAGGCTAGCGCAACATTGATATTATAACCGAAATCGGTTTGTTTAATGGCTTCAGCGCTAATGGCGAGTTCTAAACCATAGTTTTTCATGGTACCTACATTACTGAAGGTAGTAGCCTGTGTATTGGGCGGCACCGGAACATTATAATAGCCCAAAAGGTCTTTGTTGGTTCTGATGTAATAGTCTAATGAACCGCTGATGCGGTTATTCAGGATAGTAAAATCGATCCCCGCGTTAAAATTTACCGATTTTTCCCAGCTTAAATCGGGGTTTACGTTTGAGGAAGGACCATACACCTGATAGTACTGCCCGTTATAAGGAAAGTAACCTGCACCGCCATAAAGCAGAAGCGAGAGGTAATTGTCAAAATCCTGGTTACCGGTAATCCCGTAATCGGCACGGACTTTAAGTTCATTAACCCATGGCAAAGCGCCTTTCATGAAAGCTTCCTCAGAAAGCCGCCAGGCAGCAGAAACAGCTGGAAAGTTTCCCCATTTATTATTTAGCCCAAATTTAGAAGAACCTTCGCGGCGCAAACTGGCGGTGAAAATGTACCGGTTGTTAAAATCATAATTTAAGCGGCCGAAGAAAGATATCAGTGTAGAGCCGTTCTGTGTAGAGCCAACGGCAGATTGGCCCTGACCAGCCGCACCGCCGTTATAAAGGCCTGAACCTAGATTGTTCCACAGGTAACTGTCAAAAGGGAAATCGTAATTTTGTGCCTTTACCTGTTTGTAATTGTAAAGGGAGTAGGAATACCCGCCCAGTAGCTTAAAGTGGTGGCGCCCCAGATCCAGGTTGTAGTTGCCCGTCCACTCGATATTTTTCTGGTCATTTTCCTGTTGTTCCTGCGATGCATAATTGGTTTGTGTGGTTTTATTGGCATAAACAATTGAGGAAAGGGTAGAAGGGGTAAAGTTAAGGAGCTTAGCCGATCTGCTAATCTGTGACAGGGTAACGGTTGTGTACAGGTTGGAAAGGATATTCATCCTGAGCGAACCGTTTATATCCAGCTCCTTGATTTCAGCATCCGATTTAATCACATTTGCATTTTCTACCGGGTTATTGGAAAAGAAACCGGTATTGATGTAATTGTACTTCCCGGCATTATCGAAAATTGAATAGGTAGGATTTAAAGTGAGTGCATTATTGAAATTACCTTGATCCGAATTGCTGGTTTTCATGTAGCGCGGCGCAACGGTAAGGGCAGCTACAAACATATTGTTATCTGTAGCATGGTTGATGGTAAGCCGGGCCCCATATTCGTTTTTATGCGCGCGAAGGTCAACACCGTCAGCATCGCGATAATCGGCTGAAGCAAAATAGTTTGTTTTGGCCGATCCCCCCGAAAACTGGAGCGTGTGTTTTTGTGCAAATGCCGGCGAATTGGTTACTGCTGCCAGCCAGTCGGTGTTGCCTTTGTAATCCTGTCCTTTCTGGTTTTTTACGCGGTTGGCGATAAATTCATCAGCAGAAAGGTTTTCCAGTTTATTGGTGAGGTAGTCAAAACTCGCATAACCATCATAAAACATTTGCGATTGCGCGCTACCTTTCTTGGTAGTGATGATGATTACCCCATTACTACCACGTGTTCCGTAAATAGCAGATGCCGCGCCACCTTTAAGCACATCAATACTTTCAATGTCGTTTTGATTGATGTTATCGATATTTCCGCCAGGTACACCATTAATAACGTAAAGCGGGCCTAATCCGGCGTTTCGCGAAGAAACCCCACGAAGTTGAACACTCGGACTTGAATTGGGATCGGCCCCTGCAGTATTACTGATGTTTAGTCCAGGCACTTTTCCCTGTAAAGACATGAGTGGGCTATTGGCCGCCACCGCCAGCAAGTCTTTACCAGAAACGTGTGTGATGGCGCTGGAAACCTCGCGCTTGTTGAGGGTACCATATCCAACGCTAACCACCTGAACTTCTTCTAAAGTGTTTGTGGTAGATGACAGCACTGCATTTATGGTATTGGCAGCGCCAAGGGAAACAGTTACTGCCTCATAACCTACAAAAGAAAAAGTAATAGCTTTTGTACCTGCAGGGATATTGAAGGAGTAACGCCCGCTTTCATTTGTGGTGGTAGAAGCAGATTTATTATTATCGGCAACAGTGACCCCAGGCAATGGCTGCCCGTCTGCCTTATCGGTCACCTTTCCGGATATCGTTCTGGTTTGTGCCTGCACGGAAAGCCCGAGCGCGCAAAATAATGAGCAACAGCTCAATAGGCGTAAAAAGTTTTTGTACATAGGAAAATGTCTAGTTTAGTTAAAATGGTTAGCCGGTTTATTCAAATCAAGGTGGTTGCCGGGTAATAATTTAAACCTGCCCGGAGCCACGATCTTTGATGATGGAAACTAGGGAGAATTGTTATTGCTCATACTGCTTTTTTCCCAGCCCGAACAGTTCAAAAAGATACCGTTTCAGGAGAATTAATATTTGGTTAAAGGTTTTAGTTTCTTGTTAGGGAAGAATCATTGGGCTAAAATATTACACCCAACGGAAAGAAAATGAGCTGTATCACCTGGTATGTGGAATATATAAGCGAAAACTGTATTTTTAAAAGGTATTTATTTGTATTTCAGTTGTATGTGAAACTTGTGTGCCCGAAAAATATAAAGTATTTAGAACAGCAGGAGCCTAAACGTCTGATTACATTTACGTAAAATGAAAGGTTCTTTCATCCGGTTAAATGATGCTTTAGATTATTATTCGCTAAAAAGCGCCAAAACGGAGTTAAGCACTGACCGGGATCAATTTTAAGTACCATTATCTTTGTGTTTATTAAGGGATAATTTGCGTTAGTTAAATACTGATTTTAGCCGCTTCAAAACAGCATTATCAAACAGTTATTGCATGCTTAATTTCAGCTAAATCCTTATCATTGCCATCCAAATCTACCCAAAATGAAACCTGTCTTTTTTATCTTATTTACAATTGTAATTTCTGCCCATGCCAAACAGGTAACTTCGCCAGAAGACAACCTAAAGGAGCTAAAGACTGAGTTGGCTAAAAAACATGCTTATGACAGCCGTAAACTTTCGAAAATTACCAGTTTAAAATACAGACTTCAATTAAAAAGCGACTCCCCATACGAAGTTTTACAGCAATTGTTTGATGAATATGAATATTATACTTTCGATTCTGCATATGTGTATGGTAAAAGAATGCTCGATTGGAGTGTAAAGAATAGAGATGCAGATCAGGTTAACATCAGTAAGATTAAAATGGCTTCGCTATTACTTCACGCAGGAATGTTTAAAGAAACTTTTGATTATTTGAAAGAAATCCATGCAGGAACCCTGAATAAAAAACAACTATATGAATATTATAGTTTGCAAGCTGGTGCTTATGCCAACCTTGCCATTTATAATAACGACAACAACTTTACGCAAAATTATAATGCAAAGTCTGTAGCTTATTTAGATTCAGCCATTGCGCTTTGCGCGCCAAACTCTTTTGAGATGCTATTCGCGCAAGGTAACAGACAGATTATATCCGGACAAACCAATCAGGAGCCTCGCTATTTTACGAAATTGCTGAAAGCATATCCACTAACAATTCATGATAAAGCCAGAATTTATACTGCACTGGCCGCTTTTTATCGTAAACCTGCTGATTATAACGAGCGCATACATTTACTTGCCCAATCGGCAATCTGCGATATCCGTTCTTCAACCAAAGAAACCCTGGCCACATTACTTTTGGCCGAATCGCTATTTCATCATGGCGATTTAGAGCATGCTTATCTGTTTATTCAACGTTCACGGGATGATGCAGGGTTTTATGGAAACAAACTGCGCAAGCTAAAAATCGAATCGATATTGCCCGATATTGCTACACAGATTAATCTGGCTACGCAGCGCGAAAAGAATAAATTTTTGATTTATTTTCTGTCTATTTCCCTGATAACCACCATCATCTCTTTTGCATCCTTTCTGATCTTTATTCAGTTAAGAAAATTGAAAGTGAAGGAGCAGATCATTCAGGATAAAAACCTGAGCCTTGAAACGCTAAACAAGCAGTTGTCTGCTACAAACGATAAATTGCGCGAATATGCCACGGTAAATGAGAAATATATCGGATATTTTTTTAATGTCATCACCGGATACATCCTTAAACTTGACCGGTTAAAAAAGAATGTAGAACGGAAGTTCTTAGCCAAGCGCTATACCGAGATTTCACAGTCACTCGATGAAATTAACATTAAAAAAGAACGGCAAAATCTGTTCGCTACTTTCGATCGTGTCTTTATTAGTATCTTTCCGAACTTTACCAAAGTTTTCAATTCCCTGCTCAAAGCAGATGACCAGATTTGGCCCAAAAATCCTGAATTGTTAAATACCGAACTGCGGATTTTCGCCCTGATTAGGTTAGGGGTTCATGATATACAGACTATTGCCACCATTCTGGAATATTCGGCTAATACCGTTTATGTATATAAAATGCGTATAAAAGCCAAGGCCATTGTATCGGGTGATGAATTTGAAGCCAGAATTATGGCTGTGGAAGCCGTGTAGACGGACCAAATGAGAAATGTTACCTCAGCTGCGGGGAAGCGTGTGATGATAATACCTTAAAGATATACTATTATGCTTTTTACTGGATGATTAGCTATATAAATGATACGCATTATGGCCTTGCATCAAAAAAAGATACAATATCTACGGATTTTTATTGTTTTTCAGTGCTTGTATGTATTGAAGAGGCGATTTTCCAAATTCTTTCTTGAATGCTCTTGAAAACGTCGAGCTGCTTTGCAACCCGGTGCGTTCTGCAACTTCATAAAGTGGAACATCTTCGTGGGTCATAATTTTAATGGCTTTTTTCAGTCTTGTGGTTCTGATGAAATCGCCAACTGATTGATTAGAAATGCTTTTGATTTTCTGATATAACTTGGTTCTGCTGATAAACATTTGATTGCACAAAAAGTCAACATCCAGATCAGCATCTTTAATATTATCTTCAATTACGCCCAAAAGTTTCGATACAAACTTCTTATCCTTATCAGAATGTACGAGTTCGGTAGCCTCGCTCAGATAGTTTTTAGTGTACCTTTCTTTCAATCTTTCCGACTGCTCAAAGATATTAAGTATGGTTAAAAGGAGAAGTTCACTGCTTAAGGGCTTGGCGAAATAATAGTCAGCTCCCGATTCCATACCTTCAATTTTAGCTTCTAAGGCATCCTTTGCCGAAAGAATGATAAAAGGAATATGGCTGGTTTCAAATTTTTCTTTAACCTGCTTACAGAACTCAATGCCATTCATACCGGGCATCATTACATCGCTGATAATCAGATCGGGGATATGCTCAATGGCTAATTTAACCCCCTCAATTCCATTTTCAGCTTCATATATGTGGAAGTCTTGCTGAAAGGTCTGCTTTAAGTAATTTAACAGTTCGGGGTTATCTTCTACTATTAAAATTCTTTTATTGTATTTGTGGTGTACTTTGGCAACATCATTTTTTTCTTTTTGCGCCAATGGGATTAAAAGAGAGTGATCTATGGGCTCTAGTTTAGAAGCCGAATGATTCTTTAAAGGCAAATATTCCGATTCACTGTAATCATTTTTACTTAGCGGTATGCCAATGAGAATATCAGTCCCCTGGTTTCGTTCACTGTAAACATAAATGTCGCCTTTATGTAGTTCTGTAAGGCTTTTAACCAGGGCCAGGCCAACGCCAGAACCTAAATGTTCGGTACTGATCCGGTAATAGCGATCAAAAATTTGGGTGATAGAGTCGTTTGAAATTCCTATCCCTGTATCACATATCCTAAAATAAATATATTTCCCAGCCCTGTATCTGGTATATAGTATTTCAAACCCTGTAGGATATGCCGGACTGAAGTATTTGAAGTCTTCAAATATTTCAAACACCACTTTGCCACCTTCGGCGGTGTATTTAAATGAATTGTTGAGCAAATTGAAAAGAATTTTCTCTACAATCTGAATATCAAAATAGCCTTTAGCCCCCTCCTTTAAATGGTCGGTAATCTGAAAAGATATGTTTTTGCTGATGGCCAGCTCCTCAAATTCCTGCGCCAGATCGTGTGAAAATTTATCGATGGCCACCTGTTCAACCTGTAGCTTGATAACCTGATCGGCAACTTTTCTAAAATTCATAATTTCACTGATCAGGTTTAGTAAACGCCTGGCATTCCGGTGCATTAGCTCGTATGAATGATTTAGCAGGGTATTTTTGTTTTGGTTAATCAGGGTTTCAAGAGGTCCGAGAATTAAAGTCAGTGGCGTACGGAATTCATGAGAAATGTTGGTGAAAAACATCAACTGCTGATCGGATAACTCCTCGCGGTGCCTGTGCATTTCTTCTCTTTTATTTTCGTTCACTTCTCTTATTGCAATTTCCCGCTTTAACAGGTACCAGCGCGCCTGAAAAATATAAATAGCAGATAATGCGGCAAAGAATAGCAGAAAATAGATAAACTTAGCCAGGCTTGATTTCCACCAGGGAGGGGTAATTGATATCGAGGTTTCGGCATTTTGATTACTCCATAAACCATCGTTATTTGAAGCTTGCACAACAAATTTGTATGTTTTAAAATCAAGATTGCTGTAAGCCGCACTTGGGTTTTTACCATCAGTATATTTCCATTCGTTATCAAACCCGATCAGCTTATATCTGTAATTGCATTTTAACGGGTTTGCAAAATGCATTGCGGAGAAATAGATGATGAAATTATTTTGGCGGTAATTTATTTCCAGCTCTTTGCCATATCCAATTGCATCACTGCCAATATATACCTGCGATTTGGTATCGTTGTACTCAGGTTTTAGGTTATTTATCTTGATATCTGTAAGTATAGGTTTGGCCAATATCCTGTTATACTTAATATCTTTCGGAAAAAAGTAGTTTAAACCGTTTATACCTCCAAAGTATAAGGTGCCATCGTCTCCTTTGTATGAAGCACCAACTTTAAAACTATTGCCTTGTAAACCATCATTTTTTTCATAACGTGTTAATTTTCCCGTTTTAGGATTCAGGCATTCCAGTCCGTTCCCACCCATCCATATATTTCCTTCGGTATCAATTTCCATGCTTTCTACATCATTGAAAACACCATAATTACCGTTGAATATCTTTATGTTATGGGTATTGTTTTTTTTCAACTCAAGCCGGTTTAATCCGCCTCCAATTGTACCAATCCAGTAAGTGCTGTCGTTTTGCTTGCTGATGGGGTAGGTGTAATCTGAACTTAGTGCGTTTTTCTTTTCTGATGCGCGGTACTCGAAAGTATTAACTATATTTCCTTCCTTGTCGATAGAAAACCTTCTTAAGCCGTTTGTGCTGGATACAAATAATTGTGGTTTATCCTTGTCAGCAAAGATAAAGTACCCTTCACCATAATATTTTACCTTAAAATTAGCTTGCGAGTCCCGGTAAATTACGCCAAATTTTTGAGTATGGTTTCCGAACCATATATTTCCATAATAATCTTCAACCAGGGTTTCAATAACATAAGATGGAAATTTGTCGTAACCACTGGGTTTTAAAAGGGCTGTACCACCTGGGTTTAAAATTTCTATTCCATTGTTTGTGCCAATCCATAAATTCCTGTTCCTGTCTTTCACTAAAGCTGTAACTGCATCACTCTTTAGTCGTACAGATGAACTGTAGGTGTTGTAGAATGTGAATTTTTTGGTTTTTAGATTATAGAGATTCAAGCCATTCGCAGCTGTCCCGATCCAAAGATTTTCGCCCTGGGCCAATACCGATCTTACGAAATTCCCAGAAAGGGAACTCGGTGACTGTGGATCATTTTTAAGTGTATAGAAAAGCTTTTCATTTAAATCGCAGTAATTTACACCGTTCCCGAAAGTGCCTACCCACAAACAGCCCGACCGATCTATTATTGCCTTTGTAAGTGCATTTGAATTAAGGGAGCCCGAATTCTTATTGTTTACCAACTGGATAAAATTCAGGTTTTTGTCCAATCTGATTAAACCACTGCCCGTGCTGAGCCAGTAATCAGTTTTTCCGTTCTGAATAACATCTTTTAAGGTGTGGATACCGGGATGCTGAAATTCTTTTTTCACTGTGAAGAATCGGCCGCCTGCAGATGGCGAAGCAAGGTATATTTTGTCTTTTTGTGCGGTGATCAGATTGTTTTCATGGTCAAAATAAATCAGCTTAAGTTCCTGATCAGCTAATCCGTTAAACTGTATATGTGTAAAATTATTGCGTTTATCTATCGTCCAGATCCCTTTGTTGCTCGATAGATAAACCAAACCATTCGGATGTAAAAATATATCAGAGAAACGTACAGCTTTGGGTGGGTTTATTTTTACCGGTTCCAGGGTTTTTCCTTTTATCGCATAGACCTTTAACTCATTATCACGAAGCGCATAAAACACATTGCCTTTAGGTTTAACCATTTTAGCCAGGTAAGGAGATGTATTACTTTTTTCGTCAATCAGATCTACATAGTTTTCTTTGCGCGGATCAAAATATTGTAAACCATCCTCTGTACCCAGCCATATTAAACCTTCCTTATCCGGATAAACAAACCTAATTCTGTTTTTATAGGCATTTTTTAAGGGAAGGTTGTTGTTGTAATATTGTTTGATGGCATATCCATCAAACCTATCCAGCCCGAAATAGGTGGCAATCCAGATATAGCCCCGGTCATCCTGGGCAATATCATTCGCATCAGTATGCGATAAGCCCTCATCAACCGTGAGGTGCTTAAATTTAAAAGTGTATGATTGAGCGAAAACTGCAGGACTATACCATAATATATTAAACACTACCAGAAGGGCCAGTTGTAATGGCCTTATTAACGTTTTTTTCGAACGGTTATTAATTTTCATTTGAGTGCATAATGTTTGGTTAGCCGGGATATTGGTACTGACAGAATCAGCGATTTTTAGCAGCACAATTTAAAAACTATAATTAAAAAACTCATTTTATTCTTTAACAGGTTTTCAATTTATGCACAGCAGCACCATTTCTACAGCCTATAACAAAAATGAGCTTATAAGTTGATAATACAGCTTTGAATGCAATTAAATGTATTTCCTGCTAAAAAATAAGCATGATTTGACAAACTACTTAGGGGCTTATTTTGGGTAATTTGTTCAAAGCAATAGTTACTAACCATCAACCGGCTGTTGTACCATGCGGCTTAAAACAGCCCGCTATTGTACACCATAACACACAAATTAGTAAAACCTTTTATGAGTAAAATTTTTCCTAAAATCATTACAGTTTTTTTCTTGTTTTTTTTATGCTGCGCTATCGTAAGTGCCCAAAATAAAGAAGGTAATTTCCTTTCGGCGCAAGATACCACTGCTGTGCCACACGAAATTGAGGATCCTGAAAATATTGGTATCAATAAAGAAGCTGCACACGCAACACTGATGCCTTATGGAAATTTAAATGAAGCGCTGCTGGCCAGGCGGCATTCATCATCATTCAGCAAAAGTTTAAACGGAATGTGGAAGTTTAACTGGGTAGACTGGCCACAAAAACGTCCTGTTAATTTTTATAAAACAAATTATGATGTTTCGGCATGGAAAGAGATAAAGGTGCCATCAAATTTTCAGGTTGAGGGATACGGGACGCCTTACTACAGTAATTTCAATTATATTTTTCAAAAGGATTTTCCAAGGGTAATGAGCACACCACCGGAAAGGTTTACTGCTTTTAAAGAAAGAAACCCGGTTGGAAGTTACCGGAGGAATTTTACCGTTCCGGCCAATTGGAAAGGACGCAAGACTTTCATCACTTTTGATGGGGTTGATGCAGGCTTTTTTATATGGGTAAATGGCCAAAGGGTTGGCTATGGCGCAAACAGCAGAAATGCAGCCGAATTCGACATTACCAAATACCTGAAACCAGGCGAAAATATTTTAGCTGTTGAAGTTTACCGCTTTACTACAGGAAGCTACCTGGAAGATCAGGATATGTGGCGCCTGAGTGGCATTTTTAGAAATGTGACTTTGTGGAGCGCACCGCAGGTACACATCAGAGATTTTTTTGTCAAAACGGAGCTTGACAAGCAGTATAAAAATGGAGAGATCAGTGTTTCGGCTAAAATAAAAAACTACACTAAAACGGTAACTACCCCCCGCATTTTAGAAGCATCACTCTATAACGACAAAATTTTAGTTGCCGGTACATCCACAAAAACGAATGTACCCGCTTTAAAGCCAGGGGAGGAGATCGAAGTTAATTTAAAATTTAAGGTTCAGAATCCTCAAAAGTGGACTGCCGAAACACCAAAACTCTATACAACCGTACTGAAACTAAAAGCAGGCAATTCGGTTGAGGAGATCTTATCTGCCAAAACCGGGATCAGAAAGATCGAAATCAGAGGTCGCCAGTTGTTGGTGAATGGGGTAGCTGTTAAATTAAAAGGGGTTAACCGCCATGAAAACTGGCCTGATGTGGGGCACGCCGTTACTGAAGAGCAGATGATAAAAGATCTTGTTCTGATTAAACAAGCCAATTGCAATCACGTACGCACCAGTCATTATTCCAATGATCCGCGGTGGTATGAGTTATGCGATGAGTATGGGATTTACCTCGTAGCTGAGGCAAATGTAGAATGCCATGGTGCGATGAACGAGTTTAATGAAGAACCCCGTATTAAAGCGGCTATTATTGACCGCAATGTGGCCAACACAGAAAATTTCAAGAACCACGCATCTGTTATTATCTGGTCTTTAGGCAATGAAAATGGAAGCGGCGGAACGAATTTCAAGGCAGCACTGAAAGCAATTAAAGCAATTGACCCCACCCGTCCGACACATTATGAAGGATTTGGGATCGGCAACCGAAATCCGGCCGATATCGATAGCCAGATGTATACCGATGTGGTAAATCTCGAAAAACATGCGAAAGAAGAAAATCTTACCAAACCCTTTTATTTATGCGAATATGCACATGCCATGTTCAATTCGATGGGCTCAGTGGATATATACAATGATTTATTTGATAGATATCCTTCCTTATTAGGCGGGGCAATATGGGAGTGGCAGGATCAGGGCATTTACAATAAACGCGATCCTCAGCATCCGATAACAGCATTTGGTGGTGGTTTTGGTGAATATCCGAATGACCAGTACTTTATCCATAAAGGCGTGGTTTTTTCTGACCGGTCGCTCAAGCCTCACTTTCCTGAACTGAAACATGCTTATCAGTGGATCAGTATCAAAGAAAAAGATCTGAAAAATGGTATCGTAACCATTAAAAATCGTTATCAGGTTTCCAATATCAATGATTTTGCTGCTAAATGGGAAGTTAGTGAAGATGGAAGGGAAATCTCCGCAGGCAGCTTAACTACCGGATCTATTCTACCTGGCACCGAAAAAGAGGTTAAAATTCCATTCATGGTACAACCTAAGCCAGGATCGGAGTACTTTTTAAGGATATCTTTTGATTTAAAAGAAGATAAAAACTGGGCAAAAAAAGGATATGAGGTTGCAGCGCAACAGTTTCAATTGCCGGTTTCTGTTCCTACCGCTCCAGTTCAGGTAACAGGAAACCTTAGCTTAAACAATTCAAACGAAATTATTGAGATTAAGGGGAGCAGCTTTACAGTAGCCTTTGATAAACTAAAAGGCACTTTCTCCAAACTGGAAAAAAACGGAAAAAGCCTGTTGCAGCAAAATGGTGGCCCAATGCTGCATCTATGGCGCGCACCACATCGCAAAGATGATATGTGGGCCTATAAAGACTGGGAGAAAAACGGATTAAAATCAATTACATGGGTTACCAATGAGGTGAAGGCTAAACAGCTTGCTGCAGGGCTTGTAGAAATTGCCGTAAAGCTAACGGGTACAGGCAGCGCAGGTTTTACGGTTCACCATAACGTAGTGTATACCATTAATGCAGCTGGCTTAATCACTGCTAATAACGATGTTGATTTTAGCGATCCCAATTTGATTTTGGCCAGAATTGGAGTTCGTCTGTTCTTAAATCAGGAATTAAACCAGTTAGCTTATTTGGGTAGAGGGCCGATGGAAAATTATGCCGATAGAAAAAGCGGCTTTGATGTTGGCTATTATTCAGGAAGCGTAGCCAAACAAATGACAGGGTATGAAAAGCCAATGGAGAATGGCAATCACGAAGATGTAAGATGGGCAAATATTAGCAACGCTAATGGTTTGGGCCTAACGGTAAAAAAGGGAAAAGATTTATTTCAGCTTGGGGTACTTCCATACAGCGATGAAGAAATGGAAAATGTAGAATATAAAATTGATTTACCCAAAAGTAAAGGAACTGTACTATGCATCAGTCATAAAACCCTCGGTGTAGGCTCGTGGGGATGTGGCCCTAAACCATTAGAACCCTATCTGGTATATGCAAAACCGACATCGTTTAGCTACGAAATATTATTGAGCGACAAAAAGTAAAACAAACTATTTCCCCGATTAAAATATGACCAGGTTTACAACCATAGATTTTTTTCGCCCTTTTTTGCAAGGCTATATGGTATGCCAGCTATTGTTCGTGCTTCAAAACGCTAAATCATCTACCTATGATTTACACATATGGAACATTAACAAGAATTAGAAAAGAGGAAAGGAGGACCGCCCGGATGCAATAAACTATTTCGACTATTGGCAAAAAGATAATGAGATCTTAATGTGCGCTTTAGCAACAACTGAAGCGCCGCCAATAGCCTGTTACCCAACACAAATTATTTAACTTAACCAAATAGACAAATGTTTAAAATTTACACCTTAAACCGGTGTGGGAAATCATTCCACATTGCACACCGGTTGTTATTTGTTATTGGCCTTACCTGTCTGGTAATGCTCACAACAGCTGGGTTTAACCCATTATTGGCACAACAAATTCAAATAACCGGTAAGGTAACCGACTCAAAAGGCGGACCACTCCCAGGCGTTTCTGTAAAAGTAAAAAACGGTACAACTTCTGCTTTAACCACAAAAGATGGAACCTATAGCATTGGCGTTAACGGCAACAATGCAACTTTAGTTTATACTTTTATAGGCTATCTTGTTCAGGAGGTACCTGTAAATAATCGCAGGCAGATCAATGTTACCCTGAAAGAATCAGAAACGGGGCTTGATGATGTAGTTGTGGTTGCTTATGGCCAGCAAAAGAAAGTAACTTTAACCGGAGCGATCAGTACGGTAAAAGCCGACGAACTTAAGCAGCCTGTTGCCAATCTTACAAACTCCCTGGCTGGCCGTGTGGCCGGTGTTATCGGTGTACAGCGCAGTGGTCAACCGGGTTATGATAACTCTGAAATTTATATCAGGGGTATTTCGACCTTTACCAGCAGCCAGCCACTCATCCTTGTAGATGGCGTACAAAGGGAATTTGCCAATATTGATCCTGAAGATATTGCCAGCTTCAGTATTCTGAAAGACGCCTCTGCTACAGCTGTGTACGGGGTTCGCGGAGCAAACGGCGTAATCATCATCGAGACTAAAAAAGGTAAGCAAGGTAAGCCTTTAATCAATGTTCAGTATGATCAGGGTATTACGCAATTTACCAGTACACCCAAATTTGCCGATGGGGTAACCTATCTGCAGATCGCAAATGAAGCTTATAAAAGCAGTAATCCAACAGATCCAAATCCGAAATATTCGGCAGACCGGATCAACAAAACAGCATCGGGCGTAGATCCGGACTTATATCCGAATGTAAACTGGTTCGACGAACTATTTAATAAAACCGGTCAGAACCGCAGGGCCAGGGTGAATGCAAACGGAGGTTCTCCTAACGCTCAGTATTACCTTTCATTGGGTTATTATGATGAAGAAGGACTGTTTAAAACAGATGAGCTTGCCAGCTATAACTCAGCAATTAAATTTACCAGATACAATTTTACTTCAAATCTAACGCTCAACGTAACTAAAACAACAAAGGTAGATTTTGGAGCCTCGGGATGGATTAGTAACGGTAATTATCCAGGTAGTTCAAATGAATCTATCTGGGGGTCGGCTTATATTATGCCGCCTATATTGGTACCTAAAGTTTATTCGAATGGTCTCAACTCAGCAATCAGAACAGGTGATATTTCCAACCCCTATACACTATTGACCCAAACGGGTTACATTACAGAATTCAGAAGCCAGTTATGGAGCAACATCAGGGTTACCCAGGATTTGGGGATGATCTTAAAGGGACTTTCTGCAACAGCTATGTTTTCTTTTGACAATTATAACTCGCATACCATTAGAAGAACAAAAAGTGTTGATGGCTATCTGGCAACAGGTCGCAACGCTGCAGGTAATCTCATTTTAGATAAGGTTTCTACCGGGACAAGTTTCCTGGGGTATGACAGAAGTAATGGTGGTACAAGGCAGTTCTCTACCGAAGCACAGATTAATTATTCCCGTAATTTTGGTAAACATGCCGTTGGAGGAATGATCATTTTCAACTCGCAGGATAGAGAAGATGCCTTTGCAGGCGATTTCATCGCATCCATACCATACCGGTATTTAGGTGTTGCCGGCCGCGCAACCTATGCCTATGATAATAAATATCTTGCCGATGTTAACTTCGGTTACAATGGTTCAGAAACATTTGAGCCAGGCAAACGTTTTGGGTTCTTTCCTGCATTTAGTGCAGGTTGGGTATTGTCAGAAGAGAAATTCTTCGAACCCCTCAAAAGCGTGCTTCAATTTGCCAAGATCAGATATTCATACGGTGAAGTTGGAAACAGTGCCATTGGTGGCCGCCGTTTTGCTTACATCGGAACAGTAGACGGCGGAAACGGTAACTATTCTTACGGTAATGGGCTAGACCAAAATATCAATGGTTACGACATTGGCGATTATGCTGTAGGCGTAACCTGGGAGAAGGCAACTAAACAAAATATAGGTTTAGAGCTAAAAGCACTCAATAACGACCTGTCTTTAACTGCAGATGTTTTTCAGGAATTCAGAACCGGTATTTTCCGTGAACGTGGTGATGTGCCCGAATATGTAGGTATCAGAAAATTACCATACGCAAACCTTGGTGAAATCCATAACCGTGGTATTGAAGGTACGTTAGATTATAATAAGCGTATTGGAGATGACTGGCAGCTGGGTTTCAGGGGCTCACTTACCTGGACGAGGGCCATCGTAATTAACGATGCCAACGCACCCTGGCCATATCCATGGCAGCAACGCATCGGGCGCAAATATGGTCAGCGTTTTGGCTATACAGACCTGGGGCTTTTTGAAAGTGATGCCGATGTGGCAAACAGTCCTTACCAAACCGGTACCAATAAAGCAGGTGATATAAAATATAAAGACCTTAACGGTGATGGCCGGATCGATGGATTTGACCAGGGACCCATTGGTTATGGAAGTATTCCGGAGGTTGTTTATGGATTTGGTCCAACAATTAACTGGAAAGGTTTTGCCTTATCTGCATGGTTTAAGGGAATCAGTAATGTGGATATTAGTCTTAATGGAGATGGTTTACAGCCATTTAGCCAGGGTGGAGAGCGCGGTAACTTGTTGGCACAGATCACAGATCGATGGACACCTGAAAACCCTAGGCAGGATGCTATGTATCCCAGACTTACCTATGGTAATGACAATATGAATTACGCAAACAGTAGTTGGTGGGTGCGCAACGGAGCTTTTTTACGCCTGCAGACTGCCCAGTTGAGCTACGACTTTGCCAAAGCGAAATGGCTTAAAAAAACCGGGATGTCAAACTTAAACATCTACTTCATCGGCTATAACCTTTGGACAGCAAGCAGTTTCAAATTATGGGACGTAGAACTTGGTGATGGTAAGGGCGCAAATTATCCGCTGTTAAAAACCTACAACCTTGGGGTCAAATGTACTTTCAGATAATCTTTGAAAAATAAAGAAATGAAAAATAAAATTATCAAAATCAGCACGGTAATGATCGCTACGACATTGCTTTTCAATTCTGGTTGTAAAAAATATTTGGATCAGGTGCCCAATGACAGGATTACCATTGATCAGGTTTTCCAAAAAAAAGGCCCCTCAGAGCAATATCTGGCTAACGTATACAGCTATGTTGACGACCTTTCTGACACCTGGAACGGTACCCCATGGGAAGGAAATACTGATGAAATAGATATCACCTGGAGTAAATACAATAATTATAGCCTAAACATGGGGAATATCAGTCCCACAAATGCACTTTTTGACAGGTGGGGATATTATTACAAAGGAATAAGATCGGCAACCTATTTTATCAATCATATCGATGGCAATAAAGAAATAATTGCCTTAAATGGGCAGCAGTTAATAGATCAGTACAAAGCTGAAGCACGTTTTTTAAGGGCTTATTATTATTTTCTACTCATGCGCCAATACGGCCCTGTGGTATTGGTGGGGGAAACTGAAATTCCTGTTGATATTCCATCTGCTGAAATGCAGTTTCCGCGCAGTACTTACGATGAGTGCGTAAATTATGTGGTTAGCGAACTGGATAAAGCTGCGGCAGTTTTACCCCGCGTGCCTTCAAGTAATGGCCAGGCAAGCAACAACGAATTTGGGAGGGCCACTGTTGGTATGGCTTTGGCTGTAAAATCGCGGTTGTTACTTTACGCTGCCAGTCCGGAATTTAATGGCAACACCGATTTTGCAAGTTTCAAAAATAAAGATGGCAAAGTGCTGATTAACCAGACTTACGATCAACAGAAATGGAAGAAAGCCGCAGATGCTGCTAAGGCGGTAATAGATCTTGGCCTCTACAATCTGTACAAAGATGCGGGCGGCGATCCACTGAAATCTTATCAGGGCATCTTTTTTGAACAGTGGAATGCAGAGCAGATTTTCGACCGGAAATCAAACAATTTGCCAGGTTTTGATACTAATAGCATGCCGAGGCAGGCTGGCGGATGGAATGGTATCGGGGTAACCCAGGAAGCTGTTGACGCTTACTTCATGAACGACGGAAAAACCATCAGCGAATCTCCCCTTTATACTGAAACCGGTTTTACAACGGTAAATAATGTTAAGGTATATAATATGTATGTTAACCGGGAGCCCAGGTTTTATGCATCGGTAACCTATAATAACGCTGTTTTTCAAGGCGGTAACATGACTGCGGCGGCACCAATTTCATTTTTCTTTTTAGGTGGAAGCGGTAAAAACGGCCATGCAACTGACTTTACCAAAACAGGATACCTGATTAGAAAAAATGTAGGAACCCAGACTAACGATGGTTCGGGTGGAAATGGCAGAAAACAAACCCGCACCCTGGTGCTGTTCCGTCTAGGTGAGATTTATTTAAATTACGCTGAAGCCCTTAATGAATTTTCTCCGGGCAATGCAGATATATTAAAATACTTAAACCTGATCCGTGAGCGCGCTGGCATTCCTCAATATGGTAGCGCTAATCTGGCAATACCTGCAAGTCAGGCCGATATGCGAACCCGTATCTGGCAAGAACGCAGGGTTGAGCTTGCTTTTGAAAGCCACCGTTGGTTTGATATCAGACGCTGGAAAATTGCCCCGCAGGTGATGGGTGATGTGCATGGAATGGATGTAAATAAGAACGATGATACTTTTTATAAAAGGGTAGTCGCATCCACTCACATTTTTCGTGCGCCTGCATCCTATTTCTTCCCTATAAGGCAATATGAAATGGACCGTTCCAAAGATGTAGTTCAAAATCCAGGCTGGTAATTCGTCATCTTATTAGATTTTAAAATTATGATAACTCAAAATAAATATAAAATCCTTTTCATCCTGCTGGGATTAATAAATGCAACAGCCTGGTATGGTTGCAAAGACGAGGTTGATCTTCCCGATCAACCCATCGATAGTTATACCAGTGTTTACATGCCACAGGGAGTAAATGGGGCTGTTACCACAACACTTAAGGTAAAAGATAACCTCGTACAAACAGCTGTTTATGGTGCGGCCTATGGTGGCTACGGAGTGCCAGATGCAGATGTACCGGTAAGTTTTAAAGTAGATAATGGACTGGTTGCCTCGTATAATACTGCTAATAAAACAAATTACCAGGTTTTGCCGGCAAGTTCATACGCCCTTTCGGCCACAACTTCATTTATCCCTAAGGGCAAAACCAGCAGTGAACCGCTTAAAATTACCTTTAAGGCAAAAGGTGATGGAGCGATGGATGCCTTTAAGACTTACCTGTTGCCCATTACCATTTCAAGTCCGGCAGTTAAAGTAAAAGAATCGCTTAAAACAGTGTATTATATTGTAAGGGCATTACCGGATTTAGCTGACTATCCGGCTTATGAACGTTCAAAATTTGCAATTGCCGGGTTTTCTTCGCAGGAAGCCAATGGCGAAGGACCAAATAACGGCAGGGCAGTTTTTGTACTTGATGGAGATAATAATACATTCTGGCACTCGCAGTGGCAAGGAACTTCGGCGCCTCCTCCACATTTCTTAACCATAGATATGGGCGAGGTTAAGGTTTTTCATGGATTATCTTTTCTGCCAAGACAGGGCGATCAGGGTGGTAAACCGAATGAAGTGAATGTTCAGATCAGTACCGACAATATCACCTGGACAGATGCGGGTAGTACGGTTTTACAGAATAATAAAAATCTTCAGACCGTATTTTTCGAACAGGGCTTTAATAAACAGGCGCGTTATTTCAAAGTAACGATCAACTCTTCTTACAGTTCGAGCGTAACACATTTGGCCGAATTGTATGCTTTTTAATTAATGAAAAATTGATACGCTCCCAATAACCATCGTGTGCTAACCGGGCAAGTAGCCAGTTTAGTGCCGATGGTTACTAAAGTATGTTGAATCAGGAGTTACAAACATTCAATTCCTGGTGAAAGCTGGTGATATCTGGGGTTAAGAGCGCTTATGTCAGGTTGTAATCAGCCATTAAACACAAAAATACAAATAATGAAAAAACACATTTTCTATATGGTAAACACCCGATGCTTAATGAAGCGCATTCCCTTATTTTTATCAATCGCAGTACTTGTTGTACCACTATCTGTTATTGCACAAAATGTTACTCAGCAAGAAAAGGCCAGCAAACCTATTCCACCGTTAACACTGGCGGTTACTGAGGTAACAACCGGGATTCAGGCACCAACCGCTTTAGTTTTTCCCAATAAAAATGAAATCTGGGTTAGCGAACAGTCAGGTAAGGTACGTATCATCAGCGCAGGAAAGCTTCTTGCCGAACCCTTAATTGATTTGAAAAATAAGTTAATCAAATTAAACAGGGGATATGAAGAACGAGGTTTGCTGGGGATGGCCTTACATCCTCAATATAGTGATAATAAAAAACTATATCTTTACTACGACAGGGTTTCTAAGCAGAAATCAAATCATACCGGGGTATTGGCAGAGTACCAGCAAAATGCAGATGGGTATGTAAACGAAAATAGTGAGCGCATTATTTTAACTGTTGAGGAACCAGATGGAAACCATAATGGTGGTTGTATACAGTTTGGTCCCGATGGATATTTATATCTTTCGCTGGGTGATGGAGGTGGTCAGGGTGATGAGCATGGTAAAATTGGCAATGGCCAGGATCTTTGCAACTGGCATGGCAAAATCCTTCGCATCGATATCAATACTCCCACGGGGTATTTGGTGCCCAAAGATAATCCTTTTGTTAACCGGGCAGATGTAAAGCCTGAAATATGGGCTTACGGATTTAGAAACCCCTGGAGGTTTTCGTTTGACAGTTCCTCTGGTAATCTATTTGCCGGGGATGTCGGCCAATCAACCTGGGAAGAAGTAGATATTGTGGTTAAAGGTGGCAATTACGGATGGAGACTGATTGAAGGAAACCATTGCCATAATCCTGCTTCAGGTTGTGAAATTACTAAAACGATTAAACCGATTGCCGAATACCACCACAGGGAAGGAGTATCGGTAACAGGAGGATACATTTATAACGGAATGACCATACCTCAGTTGAAAGGAAAATATTTATTTGCAGATTGGACGGGGCCTATCTATTACCTTCAAAAAAAGGGTAGCAAATGGGATCGCGGAAAGGTAACATTGAAAAATTTACCTGGTGATTCGAAAATTACCGCGTTTGGCAGCGATGCCGCGCATGAGATTTATATTTTGACTAATACAGATACTGGTCCGGAAAATGCACATGGAGCTGTGTACAAGGTGGTTAAAAATTAACCTGAAATACAAAAGAAAATAAACCCCGGACTTCAAGAAGTTTAACCTAAAAGAAAGAATAAATACCACAACTGAAATTAAATTATAAACTTTAAGACTCAAAAAATAAGCAACACACAACCTAAATTATACATGAATTTTTTTAAACAAATTACATTTTGCCTGATTACGCTGACCATACTATCAGTTCAGCTGCGGGCACAATCAAAACCGATCGATTTAGCATCTCCCAATGGCGAAATAAAGCTGTCGGTTAGCCTTGGCGATAAAATTTATTATGCAATAGCAGGGCGAAACGAGGAATTGCTGAGTAAAAATGCACTTTCACTAAGCCTGAAAACAGGAACGCTTGGCGAAAACCCGAAATTAATATCAACCAGGAAAACGAAAGGGGATGGGGTAATCAAACCTTATGTTGCTTTAAAGTTCTCTACCGTAAAAAATGACTATAATGGCTTAATCTTAACTTTTAAAGGCGATTATGCTGTTGAATTCCGTGTTTTTGATGACGGAGCGGCTTATCGTTTTATTACAACTAAAAAAGGAGAGGTTGAAGTGCTTAACGAACAGTTCGCGGTAAATTTTCCGAGCGATTACCTGTTGCATGTACAGCAGAATAATGGCTTTAAAACCGCTTACGAAGAGGCCTATCAGCATATCGAATCAAAAGACTGGAAAACCACCGATAAAATGGCCAATCTGCCCCTTTTAATCGATACCAGAAAGAAATATAAAATTCTCATCAGCGAATCTGATCTTTCCGATTATCCCGCACTTTTTTTAAAAGGCAATGGTAATAACGGTTTGGAAGGTACTTTTCCCAAAGCTCCGCTTGAATTTGCCCCAGATGGCGATCGTAGTCAGAAAATCACCAAATCAGCCGACTATATTGCAAAAACCAAAGGCACCAGGAATTTTCCATGGCGTTATTTTGTAATCACTGCTGATGACAAACAGTTAATGGAAAACACCATGACCTTAAAACTTGCTGCAAAAAGCGAAATCGCAGATCCAAGCTGGATTAAGCCGGGGCAGGCCAGTTGGGAATGGTGGAATGATGCTACCCCCTACGGACCTGATGTGAATTTTGTCTCAGGATATAACCTGGACACCTATAAATACTACATCGACTTTGCTTCCAAATACGGAATAAAATATATTGTTATGGACGAAGGTTGGGCTAAGAGCACTACAGATCCATATACCCCAAATCCAAAAGTAGATGTTAAGGAGCTGATCCGCTATGGCAAAACCAAAAATGTTGACATTATGCTTTGGCTAACCTGGTTAACTGTGCATAATAACATGGGTTTATTTAAAACCTTTCATGATTGGGGAATTAAAGGCGTAAAAATCGATTTTATGGATCGCAGCGACCAATGGATGGTAAACTACTACGAAGATGTAGTGAAAGAGGCAGCTAAACATCAGATTTTTGTAGATTTTCATGGTTCATTTAAACCTGCAGGCCTGGAATATAAATACCCGAATTTGATTTCGTATGAAGGGGTGAGGGGATTAGAACAAATGGGCGGATGTACGCCAGATAACAGTGTATTCTTACCTTTTATGCGTAATGCTGTAGGGCCGATGGACTTTACGCCCGGCGCAATGCTCAATATGCAACCAGAAGTAAACCGGGCTGTTAGACCGAATGCAACTGGTGTAGGTACCAGGGCCTACCAAATGGCCCTTTATGTGGTTTTTGAAAGTGGTATTCAAATGCTGGCCGATAATCCAACCCTTTACTACAAAAACCCTGATTGTACAGAATTTATTGCCAGTGTACCCACCACCTGGGACGAGACCAAAGCCCTGGCTGCTGTTGCCGGCGAAGTGGCTGTTGTGGCCAAACGCAAAGGGGCACAATGGTTTATCGGTGGAATAGTTAATGGTAAAGAAAAGGAAAGAAACATTGAGCTGAATTTTGATTTTCTTGAAAAAGATAAGACCTATACCATGACTTATTTTGAAGATGGTATAAATGCCGGAAAACAGGCAATGGACTATAGGAAAAAAACGGTTCAGGTTAAAGCAGGTGATCACATCGCTATAAAAATGGTCCGCAACGGCGGATTTGCCGCTATATTAAAGTAACTTTCATACATAAGTATCCCTGACCGAAACTCCTCCCGATTTTTATTCGCGAGGAGTTTTCGTTTTTATCAGCCTATACATCCAAAGTATTTAATCTGCCATTCGGAATTGTTGTCTATACTTTTCAGTCAAGTTTAAGTTAGCCTTTTGAGATTTACGTGCTTTCATCCACCTAAAAGCATGTGAAGTCAAAAAATATGAATGATAAGACAAATTTGATCTGTTATTAAGCATTTAATTTGTCTTATTAATTTGTTTTCAAGGAGTTATTGAAACGGATTTTTCGATTTTAAGAATTTTTTAAACCGAATATATAAACCTTAAATTTTTACTTTATGAGACACCAAAATCTGAATCGCAGAATGGTTTACGCACTATTTTGCTTGTTCGTTACCGCCCTTAATTTTACTTCCTGTAAAAAATCCGATCCGGAGCTATCCGATTTAACCCTTAAAAATTCAAAATCCCAAATGGCTGTAGGCCCTAATGCCTTACTGTTGGATGTTAATGCCAACGCAGATGCAGCTTTCGATGCTTACAATACTAGTTTTCTGGTCACTTCAGGAAATACGCAGTATTACAAAGAAGCGCTCAACGTTTCATCAAAAGATTATTTTTGGCGACAGGCCCTAGACATACAAATGGTTGAAGATGTTTATCTCAGAACCAAGAGTGCTGCACATAAAACTTTGATTACCAATTTGCTGAATACATTTTTGCAGCAAAATCAAGGTAGCGGCAGTTTGTACGACTGGGATTGGAACGATTATAATGATGACCTCCAATGGGCTGGCATTGCCTTTGCCCGCGGTTATCAGATTACCGGAAATACAACTTTTTTAAATCAGGCCAAATATGCCTTTAACCGAAGCTACGATCGTGGATGGACCACCGAATTAGATGGTGGTTTATGGTGGGATGTTTCTCATCAGGACAAGTCGGGTTTGAGCAATAATCCCGAAATGATTTTGGGTTGCTATATTTACGAAGCGACCAAAGATATTACCTATTTAAATAAGTCAATTGCGATATACAATTGGGTGAAGTCTAAACTCTACAATGCGTCAACCGGCGCTGTTTACGAAAATATTTTACCCAACGGCACAGTAAGCTCTTCTGCCAATGTTTATAATATAGGTGCTTTTGTAGGGGCAGCCAATCATCTTCACCGGTTAACGGGCAACTCTTTGTATTACGATGATGCCAAACGATCGGTTGATTACGTCAGGAATAACAAAACAGTAAATGGCATTTTGACAAACGGAACGCGACAAGGTACCTGGCAGTCGGAATTTGTGAGAGCGTTAGGCGAATTTGTTAGAGACAACAATCTTTGGAGTACTTATTATACCTGGATGAAACAAAATGCAGATGCCGCATGGAGTGTTAGGCGAACAGATAAAAACCTGATCTGGAACACCTGGACAGCAAACACACCAAGCGATAACATCACTACCGCTTTGGAATGTGTGGGAGGAGTTATTATGCAGCAGGTAACTCCAATTACTCAGCCGGCCGGCATCGTTAACAACTCGATATATAGATTAAGCCCAAAAATTAATGCTAACAGCGCTTTGGATATACTTGGAACACCAATTGGATCGCTTGCTGAGATCTGGCAATGGAATGCTGGGCCAAATCAAAAATTTAAACTCATTTCTGCTGATTATGGATATTACAGGCTGGTTCCTCAGCACAATACAAATGCATCATTAGATGTTACAGGGGCAAATCCGGCAAACGATACGCCGATTGAAATTTATACTACTCAAAACAATAATTCGGCTCAATTATTTAAGCTCGTATATGATTATGACGGATACTACAAATTGAAACCTAAATGTGCGCCATCAAGCTGCCTCAATGTAAAGGCCAATAATCCGGCAGATGGAGCAAAAATAGTATTGTGGCAAGAGGCGAATGGAGATAATGAGCGTTTTTCTTTAAGCATGCAATAAATTGATGGTTTTTTCAATTTGAAGATGACTTATTATGCCAAAATGCTTCATGAAACACCAGATTGGTTTTTTTGATTAAAAATCGCCCTTCAGTATATTCTGAAGGGCTTTTTTGTGACTTTTAACCTGTTTTAATCTTTGAGAAGTTCATTTCGTAAATACCCTATAATGGGGATATAGCATTTAAAATGATCAGTGTATTTTTGGTTGCAGAGACAATCATAAACTACGGAAAAACCAGACAGACTTAATTGCATATAACCATGAACAAATCTTTAAAATATTATACCGGTACAGTGCTGGCACTACTTTTAATGCTGAGCAATATAAATGTATATGCACAGTCGCGTGCGCAAATTGCAGCACAATTAAGTCGTCTTATTAACAGTTCGAGCTATTCAGATGAACTGCAGTATTACAATAATGCTATCGATGCAGGATGTAATACGCTAACCCACAGTTTCGACACCTTTATGTCGGTAAGTTTTACGCGTACGGAGAAATTTGCTCGGGTGAGCAGTACTTACCGTAATATTCCCTGGAAAGACCTTCAGTTTATCACACACGAAAAAATCAGGACATCAACCGTATATCTGTTTTTTTTAGAGCCTGTGGTTCAAAGCCGTGCACTTAAATACGGCGCCTATTACAAAAATAAATATACCGATAATACCATTGAACGCCCGGTAAGGAGCATTGCGCTGCACATACAGAATAAAGACCTGCTCGTATTTGAGCGTCTTTGTTTTCAGTTAAAATATGCAGATGCTCCTCTGGCAGTACAAGCGGTACCAGCAATTAAAGCGTTTCCACAGTTTACTGCCCCCAAAATATTACCTCCATCAAAAAACGATGCACAATATGTTGTATTCGATGCAACAACAGGCTATAAATGTGGTACACAGGAGTGGCCTTCTTACTGGTGCAGGTTTTTTAAACTCCAGGGAATTGATATTTCAAACATGGGATCGGATGATATGAAAGCAAAATCGCTGTTGATGCAGAATTATTGGAACAAATACTGCTACAGCTTTACCACTAATAACTGGCGCGGTATTACCGGCGGAAGCATCACCACCTTACTGGATATTAGTCAGGATGCCGGCAGCAATGATGCATTCGGGCTTATTGCCTACAGAGTAAAGGGCAATGTGAACTTTCTGAATCCTTTCAACGGCAAAAATTACTTTGATAATTTATGCGCTTCCTTTGCAAAAAAAGAACATTATGTAGAGTATGAAAAAGAAGAGGTGCAACGCGAGTGGGAGTACCTGCAGAGTAGGATGAAAAGATGGGGTACCAAACCATCGGCCCAGATGCTGTATTTATATAAGTACAGCGCAAAAGACCACGCAGAACTTATCGAAACCATCCTGTGCAATTCGCAGGGCGAAGGTGTTTTTGCAGGTTTAAAAAGTGATCCTGCCCAATATCTCCTGCAGGTTTACAACACTGGCTTAAGAAATTTTGATGAAGCTGTGCTTTTATTTGAAGGTACATTTAAAACCCAGATTTCTTCTGTTGATAAAGCAACGTTTCGTAAAACACTCAAATACCAGGAGGTGTTGTGGGACTAAACAGTTTAACCTAACAGTTATTTCGGTATAGAACCCCAATAATTTTGAGTACTGCACCAATTGAAAGCATACCTGCTATATGAATGACTTTAACTCAGCCATTCATATAGTAGTTTAAAATCCAGAAAATTTGAAAAGCAATAAATGCTAAAACCGTAAACAAATGCACCCATTTGTTGTCTGTTCTTGCTGCAAACAGGCAGGCGACAATATGAACGCTTTCTCTTACCGGGTATACCTTTAACATTGCCATGTGATAGTCCGGTCCTTTTAAATAAGTATCGAAGGCATCGAATAAAAAAAGTACGGCCAGGATATAGAAAAACCATTTCTTTCGCGATAAAAAATAGGATTTGAAATCTTTATAATCTTTCATATCCTCTGGAAAAAGCAAAGCTGCCAGGGTATAATACGTGATCACATAAATCACTAGAAAGAGATACTTCAAAAAATCCCAATGTTTTATCTCGGTTAAATGAACTTCAAACCACCAAAAATATACCGTACTTAAAAACATATAAAAGGCCCATAACAAATGGGTTGTATATACTTTGTACCGATCGGGATGCTCAATAATTTTTACCACACCTTTTAAAGAATGTGTAATACTAAGTCCTAAAATAATACCAAGTACAGTTTTAATATGGGTAAAGGTTTCCATTGGGATGTTGATGAGATTATTTGTGCTTTACCAGAGGTAGGCTGTAAGTTCAATAATTAACCCGGCTGATTACTAAAGATATACATTTTATATCATAGCTTAGCCTTATAGCCTTAGTTCTTTAAGATTATCTCAGATGTATCCGTTCGGTCACTTATCAAAGGCAAAGTGGTTAATAAATATCTTTTTGAAAATAAATTGATACAGATAGTGGAAATATTGAGACTGAATGTATTACTAAAAGGAGGCTAAAATTCCTTACTTTGAATCGGGCTTTGTAAAAAGGCTGCTAACCAAATTACTAAAACGCATCATCATGAAGTTTAAGCTGGCACTTTCTCTTATTTCACTTGGTCTTTTATCCTTTAAAGCCATGCATACAGAAGATCCTCCAAAGCAGAAAGCAGATAATTACGTCAAGCCCAAATATATGCCTGTACCATTGGGCGCAATTAAACCGCAAGGCTGGTTAAAAGATCAGCTCGAAATTATGCTTAAAGGCACAACCGGTCATTTAGATGAAGTATATGGAAAGGTTAAGGACGATAACGGTTGGTTAGGGGGCAAGGGCGATTCGTGGGAAGAAACACCTTACTGGCTCGATGGCGCTGTTCCGCTGGCTTACCAGCTGGGTGATGCAGCATTACAACAAAAAGTGCTGAAATACATTAACTGGGTATTGGATAATCAACGCCCATCGGGATATTTTGGCGCCATAACCAAAGCAGAGCGCGAAGGCAAAGAAATTACCCTTCAACATCCTGAAAATGGCGACGACTGGTGGCCAAAAATGGTCATGCTGAAAGTATTGCAACAATATTATACTGCAACTGCCGATAAAAGGGTGATTACCTTTATGGAAAAATATTTCAATTACCAGAAAGAAGCGCTTAAAAAGGTGAAAATTGGTAACTGGACGGAATGGGCTACTTCCCGCGGGCACGACAACGTGCTCATGGTGCAGTGGTTATATGGCATTAATGGCGATAAATCGTTGCTCGAATTAGCAGACCTGATTCAAAAGCAATCTTTTCAATGGAGTAACTGGTTAGGTAACAGAGATTGGGTAATTAATGCGGCCACCTATCAAAATAACGACCAGTGGATGAGCAGGCATGGTGTAAATGTGGCCATGGCACTCAAAACACCAGCAATTGATTATCAACGCAGTGGGAATCCCCAATATCTTAAAGATTTGAAAGTAGGCTTTAAAGATCTGATGACTTTGCACGGTTTACCCATGGGGATTTTTTCTGCAGACGAAGATTTGCATGGAAATTTGCCTACGCAAGGCACTGAGCTTTGTGCTACTGTAGAGGCCATGTATTCGCTGGAAAAAATTATAGAAATTACCGGCGATGAAACCTATATGGATGCTTTAGAACGCATGACATTTAATGCGCTTCCGCCTCAAACAACCGACGACTATAACAATAAACAGTATTTTCAAATGGCCAATCAGGTGCAGATCAGCCGTGGTGTTTTTGATTTTTCGTTACCCTTCGATCGGGAAATGAATAACGTATTGGGGATGAGAAGCGGTTATACCTGTTGCCTGGCTAATATGCACCAGGGATGGACAAAATATACCCAGAGCCTTTGGTATAAAACAGATGGAAATGGGCTGGCGGCATTGGTTTATGCACCTAATGTGTTGAAAACAATGGTAAACGGCCAGGAAATTAGCATTAAAGAAGAAACCAGTTATCCCTTTGAAGATGAGATTAACTTCGCATTTTCTACCAAAAAAGCAGTGGCTTTCCCTTTCCACTTAAGGATACCCGCCTGGTGTAATGAAGCTAAAATTATGGTGAACGGCAAAGAAATAAAATCGGCCAAAGGCGGTACAATAGCGGCGTTAAACCAAAAATGGAACAATGGCGATAAGGTTACATTGAAATTGCCTATGACGATGGCTACCTCTAACTGGGGGCACAATTCGCGGACTATTGAACGTGGACCTTTAGTATATGCGTTAAAGCTGGAAGAGAAGTGGGAAAAAGGAAACAACAAGGTTGAAGGCGATTATTTTAGTGTATACCCTAAAAGCGACTGGAATTATGGTTTACTGGAGAGCATTATCGCAGATCCAGCCAAAAATCTTTCCGTATCGTTTAAACCCATGCCGCAAAGTTTTGTATGGAATTTGAATAGTGCGCCCATCGAAATCAAAGCTAAAGGTAAAAAGATTCCCAACTGGAAGGTAGTTGACGGGGTTGCGCGACAACCCGTAAGCGATCGGTCGGGATTGTATAAAGGGGAGGTGAATAACGAAGTTGAAACCTTAACACTCGTGCCATTTGGTTTTACCAAGGTTAGAATTGTTGCTTTTCCGGTAGTTAAATAACCTCAACATTCAAATCAAATATTTAATAAGCATGCTTAAATATATCCTGGCCATTTCGATTTTGTTTTGCGTATTTAACGTTAAGGCCCAACATCCTAAAATGTATTATGCCGATACTACCGCTACAGGCGTACCATTCAGCAAAGATCCCTCTGTTATCAAATTTAAGGGCAAATACCTGATGTATTATTCCATTAAAAGCCCTAAAACAGGTAATGGTATGGATGGCTGGAAAATAGGGATTTCTGAAAGCAGCGATCTTTATCACTGGAAAAAAATTGGCGAAGTTAATCCCGAAGCGGCTTATGAAAGTAAAGGACTTTGCGCACCTTGCGCTAAAGTAATTAATGGTAAGGTGCATATCTTTTACCAAACTTATGGCAATTTCGAAAAAGATGCCATTTGCCATGCTTTTGCCAATGATGGCTTAAATTTTACCAGAAACGCTACAAACCCCATATTTCACCCAACAGGAAGCTGGACAAATGGCAGGGCCATAGATGCCGATGTTTATCAGTTTAAAAATCAGTATTTCCTGTATTTTGCTACCCGCGATGCTACAGGTAAAATCCAGAAACAGGGGGTGGCTGTAGCACCAGCTAATACCAATTTCGATAGAAACGATTGGAAGCAGGCGGTAGATAGCGCTATTTTATCGCCTAAGTATGCGTGGGAGGGCGAATGCATCGAAGCCGCATCGGTTATTCAGAAAGGCAAATACCTGTACATGTTTTATGCAGGCAGTTACAACAATGTGCCCCAGCAAATCGGGGTAGCAAAAAGTACCGACGGTATTAGCTGGCAGCGGTTAAGTGATAAACCTTTCCTGGCTAATGGAAAGCCAGGCGAATGGAACGCCAGCGAATCTGGTCACCCGGCTATTTTTATGGACGACGATGGTAAAACCTATTTATTTTATCAGGGCAATAACGATAAAGGACGCACCTGGTTGCTATCGAATAGAAAAATTGGCTGGAAATCTTCAGGTCCTTATCTGCTAAAAGACTAACAGTATTTTTTTTAGTAATCGATACTTAGGGTCGATTTTTACGCGTTAGTTTCAAGCCTGTAACCTTTACCGCGTATAACTACAATATTGATATTCGGATCGAATTCAAGTTTTTTTCTAAGTTTTGAGATAAACATATCCAAACTGCGGCCTACAATAACGCCTTCATCTTCCCATATCTCTTTTTGCAACCGGCTTCTTGCTATAGTTTGGTTAGGCGATAAGGCGAAAATGAGGAGCAAACGTGTTTCAGTTCCGGTGAGGTCAATCGTGTTTCCGTTGGCCAAAAGCTTCCGGTTCTTCGCATCGAAAAAGGCCGGGCCTAAAGGTATTATGTCTGTATGCTGAACCTTCTCAGTCTCAGTTAATGCTTTTCGCGGTTTAGCAGATCTTAAAAAAATAAAGCCCACAAATGCTAAAAAAGGCAGGCTTCCCAGCAGATATTCAGGCTTTGCAATGTTTATACCCTCCGGTTTAAATTTAATGTTGATAAGGTAAGGTGCTTTGGGCTGCACTCTGCCTTTGCAGGCTATAATATCATCTTTTTTATTTTTAGATATAGCAAATCCATAGGCTACACCCGGTTGGTTACTGTTTATTACGTTTACAACATAATCTTTTGCCAGCGGATCTCCGGCCAGCAAACGGTGGGTAGTATTTACGAGAAGGTCTGTTCGAAAAGTAAGCTCTTTTTCAAAACTGATTTGATATTCATTTTCGGAGATCTTTTTTACAGGCATCACCCTCGATGTACCATCGCCCGATTGTAATAGCAGTTCGTGCCCGATCTTGCGAAGCAAAACTTCCCTTCTCGCTGTTTCAAAATCGTTATGATCTGCCATACTGAGACAGATTACCGTAATAAACGAAAGCAGGATGAATCCGCAAAAGTATTTGCCTTTCCCTGAAATGATATTTAGGCTAATCTTCATAATGTCAGGTTTTTATTTACAAAGTTGCAATTTTATTTGCAATTCAAATTCCCCGGGCCGAAAAAGATACTGGCAGGAATAATTGATTAGCCAGCACAGGCATAGCACTGATTGACTAAAAAACAATAATATGTTCACAAGCCGTTCTTCTGTTAGAAAAATGGCTTGTGCCAGGTGTTGGACCTAAATAATTTAATTCGCAAACTTTACAGTTAATGAGATTACCTGCCGGGCATTTCGGGGTTTCCTTTTTTCTCCCTCGATAATGATCCGGAATGGACCTTCATCGGCAGCAAGCAGTTTATCGTCTTTTCTATTGGCCAGTATAATTTTGCGGGAGGTAAAAGCAGGATCGATTTCGGCCAGTGAAAAAATAACCTGATAACCATCGCTGGCCTCAACCAGCAGGTATTTGGTCAGGTTTTCACCTTTCAGTTCTTCAGCAAGTGTTACCCCGGCATTTTTAAGCACAAGCCCTAATTCAACCCCGCTGTAGGTATGTTCCTGGTCTGTGCGGTCTTTTTGGCTGATGGAGGTTTTGGGCAGCTTATCTACATCTGTCGGCGTTAAAATGAGCTCCGATTTAACTTCTCCTTTAATACTGGCCGAGGCCGTTTTAGCCTGTGCATTAACCTTAGAGTTGCTAAAGAATAAGGCTATAGTTAACAGGGAAGTCAGTAATGCGATTTTAGTAGTTTTCATGTCTTACAAGTTATTAAAAACTAAATTGATAAAATAATTTCTTCCCGCTTCAGGGTAACCTTCGCTGATGGCGTAATTCTTATCAAACAGGTTGTTTACGCCACCCTCTAATGAAATCCAGCGATAAGCTTTAACCCTTGCGCCCACATTGGTTAGGGCAAACCCGGCGGCTTTAGTGCCATAACTGGTGCTGTAGCGCGATGAGTTGTATTCAATGCTTGCGAGCAACGAAGCGGCTTTTTTTAACTGATATCCTGAAGAAAGTAATAGTTTATGGTCAGGTGCATCGGTAAATTTCAAATCCCTGTTACTTAAGTTGGTCCGCTTAAGGTAACTGTACTGTCCGCTCAGGTTCCAATCGGGTAAAATGCTGTAATCTGCTGATAATTCGGTGCCGTAAAACTCCGCTTTACCGGCATTTTGCAGCTGAAAGATATTCGGCAATACGTTATTTACCTGCATAATGGCATCAGAAATCCTGCTGTAGAACAGGTTGGCGGTAATTTGCAGCTGGTTCATCACCTTACCCGTATAGCCGGCTTCGTAATGCAGGGCTGCTTCCGATTTCAGGTCGGGATTGGGAATAGCAGTTCCCATGCGGTAAGAATAACGGTCTTTTATCGTTGCAAACCGGGTTTTACGGGCAACAGATACATTGATTTTTTGCCATTCATCCAGCTCATAAACTGCACCCAGTTGCGCATTTAAAGCATAGTTATCGTTTTTAGGGTGCTCAGTAATCGTTTTGGTTGTTGCATTATAATTCTCAGCCTGCAGGCTTTTGCGCAGGTTAATGCCTATTCCCGGTAATAAGGTCAGTTTTTCGTTCAGGCGAAAAGCATCTTCCAGGCCCAAGGATGCAGTGTAATCGCGGGTAGTGCGGATAGGTTCGCCAACATTGTATTCTTTATGCCTGTCGTTTTTAAGCTGGGCAGATGCACTCAGAAAATGTGTAGCATTTAACTGGTTGTTGTACACGATCGATCCGCCATAAGTATCATCATTATAAATACTTTGGAATGAAGAACCTTTTTTCTGCGTGGTATAAGTATTGTCGTCAAATGCACTCAATAAATTGCTGAATTTATCATAATACAGGCGTGTTTTGATTGAACTTGCTGGTGTAATGGTGGTGTTTGACAAGAAATAATAGCTTTCTTTGTTCCAGTATGGCCATTGCCAGAAACGGGTTGTAACCTTTGTATCATCGCCAACGTAAGGCGGATTACCTTTTTTGCCATCCTGTTTTACGTAGTTGAAAGCGTATTCATCGCCTTCTTTTGGTGTAAAGCCAATTTTAGCCGTGTATTTCGTGTCTTCTCGGTAAGCATTTTCACGCCTCCCGCCATCTTCGTTGATTTTAGCTATAAAGCTTTCAGAAAGTGGAAAACCCTGTTGTTTCAGCTGTGAAATGCTTCCCTGAAAATAGAACTTGCCCAGTCGCGAGCCCGCATTCAGGTTCAGCCGGTGCCCATCGCCGCTCATCAATCCCGAACGGGCATCAATTTCAAACTTGTTTACCGGCTTTCTCGATACGATGTTGATTGCGCCTCCCAGTGTATTGGCACCGTAGGTGATAGATGAAAAGCCTTTGGCGACATTGATTTGCGACACATCAAAAGAGGTAAAACGGCCCAGGTCAACATAGCCATCGTATGGCACGTAAACCGGAATTCCGTCAATATAAACGGGCACCTGCCGCAGGTCAAAGCCTCTGATGAGCACAACCGATTCATTTCGGGCGCCAACTTTACTTAAGCTAACACCAGGTAATATATTTAGTGCGGTAGCAACGTCGAGCTTGCCATTTTGCTCAATTTTATCGCTGCTTATCGTATTGCTGCTGTTGTCTGTTTTTCCTTTAATGTATATTTCTCCAAGCTTAAATATTCTTTTGGTTATCGGAAGCGAATCTGTGTTTGTGGTGTGGGTTTGTGCCGCTGCACACAGGCAAAATGCCGAAAAAAGAAGGGAAAGATAAAGTTTAGTCATAGTTGTTTTTAGGTGGTCGTTTTATTGGTTTAAGGATGGTTGGGATTAGAAAATTCAGGATTATGGATAAATGTGGTATCGGTAAGCATGTTTAAAAAGGCAATTACAGCTTTCTTTTCGTGTGCGGAGAGTTGGAGTGATGTTCCGCCTATTTTGTTCGAACTGCCTTTTAAGAATGGACTGAGGTGTTTTTGTTTTAAATGTTCACTGTAATGATCGAGCACCTGTTGCAGCGAATTGAAGCGACCATCGTGCATATATGGCGCCGTTAACGCTATATTTCTAAGTGTTGGAATTTTAAAGCGTCCATGATCGCTGTCCATACCCGTAATCGCCGCTATTCCTTTGTCGGTAGAAATTTCATCAAGTCCGTTATTGTGAAACAATTCCAGATAGGTTTTCGCACCACCATGGCAATGGGCACAATCTGCTCCTCTGATTTTTTTGCGTGGTTGTGGCATAGTATTGAACAATCGCATGCCTTCCAACTCGATGGGGCTGGGCTTGTAGGTATTTTTGAGGTACCGGTCATAAGGCGAATCGGCAGAAATTAATGTCCGTTCGAATTGGGAAATAGCCATGGTAATCCTGTTGACTGTAATTGCGGTATCGCCAAATGCTTTTTGGAACAAGATCGGATACTTGGGAGACTGCCTTAATTTGGCTGCCGATACGGTTAATGCCTGTCCCATTTCGTGTGGATCGGACAGTGGAAATGCCGCCTGTGCTTCAAGCCCGGTAGCCCGGCCATCCCAGAAAAATCTGCGTGCCCATAGTAAATTAACCAATGCCATCGAGTTCCGGCTTGTTAAAGTGCCATCAACACCGCTGCTAAAGACTTTACCATCGGTAAAAGCCCGTTTCTGCTCATGGCAGCTGCCGCACGATATTTTGTTGTTTGCCGAAAGTAAGGGTTCGTAAAAAAGGTTGCGTCCAAGGTAAACGCCTGCCTGGGTTGTCGGGTTGTTTTGGGGGATCGAAATGCGGTTGCCAAAATTAGAAGGATAGGTAAGGGGATAAGGTGCCGGATCCAATTTACCTACCCAAATCAGTAATGTAAACGATCCGATAAGTGTGGTGATAACCTTAGCAAAGCTGTTCATCTGTTAGGGATTTGCCCGTAATTTGATTTTATCGTTATGTTTTTAAAAGTATAACGGTAAAATTAATAACAATAATTGCTTTTGCAAGGTTATTTTTGATATTTACTGGAAGGTAAAGTTTAAGTTGGGTGTGTTTTGGAAAGTAGGGCGGGGAATTTTTTAAATTTTGATCAAATTTTCTTCTTCTTTCATGAAGTCGATGAATTTTTTTTGGATTTTTTTGAATTCTGCAATTACCTGATGTCCTTTTTCTGTTAATATGGCCTTTCCTCCGCCAGTACCACCCCTCGAAAGTTGGACCAATGGCTCGGTAAACCCTTCGTTAGTGTGTTTTACCAGATCCCAAGCCTGTTTATACGACATTTTCATTTGCAAAGCCGCCTGGCGCAGCGATCCTGTAACATGTATACGCTCCAATAATTCTACCCTGCCATGGCCTAAAACTTTGCCCTCAGGGGTTTCAATCCAAATCCGTCCGTTAATCGAATAATTAGTAGCACTCATTAAGATGCAAGTTAGTAAATATCGGCTGAAGTACAGAAGCCGTAAATATTTTAGCAGGAAAGTATTCCACTGCGTAGTGGTGTAATATTTGATCGTTCGGAAAAGCTTAATTGATGAAAAGCATCAAAACTTTCCTAATTTTAGGCCAGATAAAACTAAGCGGAATGAGAAAGCTGATTTATGGTATTAACATCACACTAGATGGGTGCTGCGATCACACCAAATTTACTGGCGGCGATGAAATTCAGGATTATTTCAGGGAATTGTTGGAAGGGGTAGATTTGATTGTTTATGGCCGTAAAACTTACGAATTGATGGTGCCATTCTGGCCCGAAGTTGCTGAAACACAATCGATGGACAGGGCTGCAAATGCTTTTGCGAAGGTATTCTCGGGTTTAGACCGCGTGCTGGTTTCGCGCACGATAAAAGAAGTTAACGACAAGAAAACAACCCTTATTGGCGATAACCTGGAGGCAGAAATACTCAGGTTAAAGCAACACCCCGGTAAAGCGATTTCTACCGGTGGGGTAGAATTGCCCGCCAGGTTAATTGAGCTGGGTTTGGTAGATGAATTTCATATGGTGGTGCATCCGCTAATGGTTGGATCAGGCCGGCGCTTGTTTGCTGAAATGCAGTTGCCTGCAAATCTGGGCTTAAAGCTGATGGACACGCAAACTTTAGCTAATGGTTGCCTGGCATTGCGGTACGAAAAGATTTAAATAAATTAAGTTCGGGAACACCTGCACCCATTCGTCATTGCGAACAGCAGGGGTGTATGGTGAGCGGGGGTGAAGCAATCTAAATGGGTTGTCAACCAGATTTCATTGCATTTGACTGAGATTGATTTGGTAAGGCACAAGTCAGTCCATTTCACCAGGCTGGGGGGCTAAGACTTGCGCCAGCGAAAGGGATTTGTATCCCGTCCGTATTAGCATAATCTTTTTAGAGATACTTCGCTGCGCTCAGCATGAAAAAAGGCTAAGGTGTCTTAGTTGTCTGAGGTGGTGAAAAAATGTATAACATTCTCCTGAAGCCATTATTTAACCATTTAAGATAAATAAGCCTGTATTGGTTGATTACTTTGTTCAATGCCTGATATGGTAAAAAATAGCTTCGTTTCAGAGAAATTATAATACAGCCTCTTTTTAATTTTTAGCGAAAAATACAGTTAAAAATGCTGCAATTCGGTACAGATTTTAAATCTTTGTAAATGCTAAAGATATCTATAAAAACAACCCTGATTGCAGTTACTGCATTATTATTTAACACTATTGTTGCCGCTCAGCAGGTAGTAGAACCGGCCAATAACCCGGCTGAATGGTCTAAACCCTATAAACCTTTCCGCATTGCAGGCAATTTGTATTATGTAGGCACTTACGATCTGGCCTGCTATCTTGTTACAACCCCAAAAGGGCACATTCTGATTAATACCGGATTGGCCAATTCGGCCAGCCAGATTAAGGCCAATGTAGAAGCGCTGGGTTTCAAATTTGCTGATATTAAAATACTTTCTACCACACAAGCCCATTTCGATCACATGGGGGCAATGGGTACCATCAAAAAACAAACCGGAGCTAAGCTTGTAATCGATGCAAAAGATGCTGATGTATTGGCGAGTGGTGGCCGTACCGATTATGCACTGGGCGGTAAGGTAAGTTCATATACGCCGTTAAAGGCGGATAGACTGCTAAAAAATGGCGATTCGATTAAATTGGGTAATATGGCACTCGTATTATTGCATCACCCTGGCCATACCAAAGGATCATGCAGTTTCCTTTTTAAGATTAATGATGGTAAAAAAACGTATCGGGTACTCATTGCCAATATGCCAACCATTGTCACTCACGAGAAGTTTGATCAGATTAATGCTTATCCGGAGATTGCGAAAGATTATGCCTATACACTTGCAGCCATGAAAAAGCTTTCCTTCGATATTTGGTTATCTTCTCATGCCAGTCAGTTTAACCTGCATAGCAAACACCAACCTGGCGATGCCTATAACCCCACTGTCTTTATCGATAGAAAAGGTTATGATGCTGCATTAGCCGATTTGCAGAAAGAATACGATAAGAAGGTGAAGGAAAAATAATTGAATGTTGGAAAGTTGAAATGTTGTAAGGTTGGAATGTTTGGGAGCAAAGACCGTTCTCTCATTCAAAATTCAATCATTTTTAAATAATGTGTAGTGCTTGCGAAAATTCGTCATTGCGAGAAGGAACGACGAAGCAATCTTTCATGCCCGTAATTCTTGCTATAAAGATTGCTTCGTCGGCTGAAAAAGCCTTCTCGCAATGACGACATTCTTATGTGTTTGTCAATGTAGCCTGTCGAAGAACTGTCTGTTATAATTTGAGCAAGCTTCTTAATGCACTTAATTTCTTAATGATAAATAACGAATGATTGAATATTGAAAAGTTAAGACGTTATAAGGCTGAAATGTTTTAGAGACCTAAATTAATTATTGAATGAGTGAATTTGAATGATTGAATGTTTAACGTGCGAAGATTATTCTCTTATTCAAATTCACTCATACTTACCTTAAAGCCATTATGGTAAAGTAGTTAAATTAACACTTGGCGCTGTACCTGTAGCTGTTCTGCTCAAAGCAGTACCATAATTGGTATAAGTAGCGAAAAAGCCTCCGTTTTTAAGGTAAAAGCTATTGCCGGTTACACCACCCTGATAATCCATTCTCTGCTCTGCTGAAGCAGTAGCATCATAACTGAAACTCGCATTGGTAACCTCAGTCCAGCTGCCTGCGCTGGTTTTGTACCACTGGTTGCCATAATTACAGCTTCTTTGTAAATAGCCCTGATCTGGATTAAAGTTTTCGATAAACGAATATACACCGGTTAAGTAAGCGGTAGTATTCGGACGTTTCCATTGCGCCAAAACTTTCCATACGCCATTTTCGGGTGCATAAAACCAGGCTGTATAATCAGAACCACCGGCACCATCTGGTTTACCTTGCAGTAAAAACTTGTAGGTAGTACCGGCCACCCAGTTAAACAGCATGTACGATTGGCCTCCGGTACCTTCGCCGCCAAAACCATTGGTGGTTACATCCGTTCCTTTTCTTACCAGCGTAGTAGATCCTGTAGATGGATCCCAAACAGAGAATAAAACCCTTCTTTCCGTAGCCGAGTTTACCTGCATGCCAAAGTATCCGCCGCTAAAACCATCGGCCATAAAGTAAGAACCAATTTTATCCTGTCCGCTGGGAACATTCAGCTCGCTGTAAAACCATTCGGTACCCGATGGAACGGTGTAGTTTAAGTGGCACGATGGGCCTCGTCTAGACCAGTAATAATTGGTTACATCGTTGGCATATTGCACGTTTGAGGCAACTGTTGGTCCGCTGATTACCAGATCAGAAATGTCGCCAAAATAGCTGCCTGTTTTGCTCACCCCCTGTATATCTACCCTAACATAACCGGCTGTGGTAATGTTTACGGTACCAATATTAGTGGTGGTGGCTGTGGTACCGGTAATGGTTTTATTAAACACGGTACCATTAATGGTTACTTTAATGTTACTGCTTCCTGATGGTACCGTACCTTTTACTGCTACAGTTAAACTACCCGTAAGCCCTAGCCTGAACCAAACACTGGTAATGGTGCTGGCCGAGGTCCAGTTGTGTAAGCCTGTATCATTAATTAACCCGCCGGTGCCGGCAGTGTAGGCATTACCACCCAGGCCCACGTTTAACGAGGTGCCCCCTAAGCTCTCGGTAACGGCGATGTTTTTTTTAATTTCTGCGGATTGGGTATCCTGTAACGATTCAGTTTTTTTACAGGAGAAAAGGCTAAGCAAAAAAAACATGCTTGCAGCAAATGAAGTTGTTTTTTTCATTTTTTGTGATTTTGGTTAGTTATATGGTTGTTTTAATTAAGTTGCACTTATCCAATCGTCTTGTAAAAACAAGAGATTACTTTTGCTTAACCTAGCCTCAATATTCAACCCGGAATACTTTGTCTGTATGCAGACGATGATTTTGCTATACTTAGCCGCTAACCCGAAATAGAAGACTGTAGCACAATAAAAGATAAATTATTGTTGCTAACCTCACTCAAGTTAGCCACTGGAAGCAGAAAAAAAATAAGTTTCTAAGCGCAAACGTTTGCCTGTTTACAACTTGTATTTTTAAATAAACACAGCTACAATTTTTTATGCTACAATTTTTATTGAGGTTGTAGTTTTAAATAGCGTGTATTGAGAGTTAAATGTAAAATAAGATAGAATGTTGTTGTAAATCAGTTGATTAATAAAATTTTAGTTGGTTTTTTTACCCCTGATTTTCGAATGGAGCAAACGTTTGTGTAAAGAATTTTTGATTAATTACTATTTTATTAGTTATTTGTTATTTTTACATTGCTTGGCTTTTATGAATCTTTTTTTTGATGCATGGGGGCTGTTTAAAGCGCTCACACAAATACCTGTCTTATGAAAATGTTTACGAAACTCTTTTTTAACCTGGCCATAATCATGTTGCTTTGCTCTTGTAAGAAACCAAATGCAGAGTTACCCGCTAAAATGCCCTACGTTCAATTTATCAAAATGCAAATTGCAGGGCAATCGCTTGAAATCAAGGGTTCAATCGATCAAAACAGGGACAAATTTAGCGGAAGCTGGACTGGTATCGGTTACGGAGATGGTACACAAAAAGAAATGTATACCGTAAATGTAACGGTGCCAAAAATGTTTTTAAACACAACAACGGATTCAAAATTCCAGGTTCGTATTTTCGATATTGAGAAAAAGGAATATTTGTTGTCAGACAGCGATCCATACAAACAAAGTTTTGCTAGCAGCATTTACCTGGTTACTAATTTAGGATCAGCCGATTTAAAAGTATACACTACTAATGAAACAAAGCCACCCTTCAAAGTGCAGATTACCAGGTACGAAAAGCCTAAAGATAGCGGTGTGCCCTTTGTTGGCGGTAAATTAAACGGAACCTTATATAATGTTAATAACCTGCAGGATTCGGTTGTAATAAAGGATGGCGTTTTTGATGTTAGATTCTGACCTTTATTTATTTCCATTTGTCGTTCATTTGCTGGTTGTTCAATTTTTTAAATAAAATCAAAGTAGTTATGAAGAAAATCTTAACGCTTTCTGCTATAATATTCATCAGTCATTTTGCTTTAGGCCAACAAGTAAAATCTTACGAGATCGATGGTATGGTGAAAAATATTCCCTCACGCATGCTATACCTGGCTACGATGAAACGAGATTTGGCTAATAATTTAAGCCAGCCTGTTATCGATTCTGCATTGATAACTGATGATCATTTTGTTTTCCACCGGGATACAACTCTTCTTGAACCATCATGGGCAACAGACATTTATTTTGTTGATTCATTGACGAAAAAGAAAACAAATCTTTCTTTTCAGAATAAATTTAATGCTAAAACGAGGTCGGTTAGTTTTATACTTGAAAATGCTAAAATGAGTATTGCCGGAGATATAAAGGACAGTAAAGGTTTAGTATTAGCAGGAGCAGCAGAAACTGAGATATTGAACCAGTTTGGTTTATTAATCCCGGGGGTATATAAAATGAACAATCGGATAGACTCATTAAAGAAAGCTGGAAATAAGGAAGCCCTTTCACAAGCTTTGAGCATTAAAAACGATAGTTTAATTTCTTTTAAAAAAAAGCTTTTAACACTAAGCAAACAAAACACTTCAAGCTGGGTGATGATGGTCAATGTTTATCAAAATGCTGATTTGTTTACTCCAAATGAACTGAATGAAATTACAAAAGTATTTTCTCAGGAAGTACTCAATACGCCAAAAGGTAAGCGCTTATTGATTTTTAATGAGCAAAGTAAGAATCTGGTAGCTGGTGCCAGTTTTCCTGCTTTCAGTTATAAAGATCCGGCTGGAAAAACCATCAACTTAAACACCGTAAAAGGTAAAAACGGAACCATAGTGGTTTTTTGGGCCAGCTGGTGCGGCCCTTGTCGGGCAGAAATACCCGAATTGAAAAAAATATACAATGAGTATAAAGTCAAAGGAGTCAATATGGTAAGTATTTCTGTTGATCACGATATAAATGCCTGGAAAAAAGCATTGGGCATTGAATTGATGCAATGGCCAAATATTTCTAATCTGCCTGGCGACAAAAATGAAATCTATAAAAAATATAACATTAATGCTATTCCAGCCATTTTTTTACTCGATGCGAAGAATAACATCGTAATGACTAACGATTACCGTATGCCTGTTTTGAGAGAAAATTTGAATAAAATGCTTGAATAAATCCGAACACCATGCTCCAACAATTTTGCAGCTATAACAACTGGGCCAACTCAACTTTGCTGGCTGCCTTAAAAACAAATGCAGATGTACTGCCTCAATCCTGTGTCAATCTGTTCAGCCATATCATGAATGCCCAGATGATTTGGTTGTATCGTATTAACGGACAGCAGCCTACAGTTAGCGTTTGGCAGGAGCACAACCTCGAAACCTGCAGCGTATTACTGGCCGAAAGCGGGCAGGGGCTTGCAGCGATTGAAAATCCTGAAGACCACGCTTTACCCTTAATTCAATACCGCAACTCTGCCGGTACAGCTTTCGAAACTGCTGTACCAGATATTTTACTGCATGTTTTTAATCATGGCACCTATCATCGGGCACAAATTGCCAAAGAAATGAAACAGCATGGCATTGATCCGGTTAATACCGATTATATCCAGTTTGTGCGTCTTAAAACCTCACAATCTTCTTAGTATGCTGATTAAAAATACATTATCCCTGATTTTTGTGTAATTATAAATTGGTTTTACTACCTTTGCAGCAGTATTAAAAAATAATAACCTATTGCGTCATGTAATCTCATTTGCACATTCATGTTAAATGACCTTTCCAAATCTGGAAGGGAGTAATTACTATTTCTTTTATTTTTACTGATTACAAGATGACTATTTCACAAAAATATGGTCGTACGTATCATTATCCGTTTTCGCCGGGTACAACCAGCGATGACCGGATACAGCACGACTATTGGGATAACATACAACAGATCCCAACATTGATACATACCGAAAAATTAGATGGCGAAAACAACTGCCTGTCCCGCTATGGGGTTTTTGCTCGCTCGCATGCGGCGCCAACTACTTCACCGTGGACAGCAAGCTTAAGGCGTTTCTGGCAAATGGTAAAACATGATCTGGGCGATCTGGAATTTTTTATGGAAAATTTATATGCTACACATTCCATCGCTTACCGTAAACTCGAACATCATTTTTACGTTTTCGGCATCCGCGAGCATGGCCGCTGGCTAAGTTGGGAAGAAACCGAATTTTATGCAAAACTGATTGATTTACCAACCGTGCCGGTACTTAAAACAGAACAAACACCGGTTGATCAGAAACAATTTGAAAGCGAAATACTGACTTTGGTTGCTGGTCGTGGCGCTTTCGACCCATTCGATGTGTATGATAACAAAGCAACCACCATGGAGGGAATTGTTAGCCGCAATGCCGCGGGCTACGAGGCTGATGCCTTTGCCCAAAATGTATTTAAATATGTACGTAAGGGGCACGTTAAAACCGATGAACATTGGACCAGAAACTGGAAACGTGCAGCCTTAATTAACGAAGGAGGTAAACATGTGGACCTTTAGCGAAAATAAAAACTGGGAATACCTGGAAACGCAGTTCGACTGGGTAAATCGGATGAATGGGGTGGAGCAGGATAAACGATATCATGCCGAAGGCAATGTGGCTATACATACACAGATGGTCTTGGCTGCCCTGCAAAATGAAGCTGATTTTAAAGCTTTACCTGCACAGGAGCAGGAAATTTTGTGGACAGCCGCGCTGTTGCACGATGTAGAAAAGTACAGCACAACCGTATTTGAACCCGATGGGAGCATTACATCAAATGGGCATGCACGTAAAGGCGCGCAGTTTGCCCGTAAATTGTTGTATCTGGATGGTAAGGTGCCTTTTCATATTCGCGAGCAGATTGTTGGCCTGGTGCGTTACCATGGTTTTCCGATTTGGTTGTTCGAAAAACCCGATCCGCTTAAGGCTTTGGTTAAAGTAAGCATGGAGGTAAATACCCAATGGCTGGCTTTACTGGCACGTGCCGATATGCTTGGTCGCATCTGTATCGATCAGGAAGATATGTTATACCGGATAGCCTGTTTCGAAGAATTTTGTAAAGAGCACCAGTGTTGGGGGCAGGCACGCTCGTTTGTCTCAGCCGAAGCTAAAATACATTATTTGCAGCACGAAGACAGCTATCTGGATTATGTACCTTTTGATGAGCCACAAGCTGAAGTAGTGTTAATGAGCGGTCTGCCCGGTGCAGGGAAAGATACTTTTATCAGGCAGCATTATGCCGGTTGGCCGGTTATTTCTTTAGATGCCATCCGTGTAAAATGGGGTATAAAAGCAACCGATAAGGCTGGTAATGGCAGGGTAATACAGGAGGCCAAAGAACAAGCGCGCGTGTATCTGCGTAAACAACAGCCTTTTGTGTGGAATGCGACCAATATTACCGGGCAGATGCGTGTGCAACTGATCGAGCTTTTTAATACCTATAAAGCGAAAGTGCGTGTAGTGTATATCGAAGTGCCACATCAGTTGCTGTTTCAGCAGAATAAAAACCGCGATGCCATAGTGCCAGCGGCTGTTTTAGAGAAACTGGTGCATAAACTCGAAGTGCCGGCTCTTTGGGAAGCACATGAGGTAATTTACCAGATCAGGTAATTGGCTTGCCCTACCAAAAAGTAAGTCGTCATTCTCGACTGGCGCGCGGCAGAACGCCCGCCTGCTTCGGGCCGCTCGAAATGACGATCTGCTTTAAGTTTTAGTCTTGCGTCTTTGTCTTTTTATCATTAAGAGATTAAGGTCATTAAGTTTTAGTTCTGCGCCAAAACTTCCGTCCCCGGTCTCCGGATCTTAGACTTTCTACTTTAGTCTTTAAGCTTTCCGCTCTTCTGCACCATGTCTTCCGACCCCGGTCTCCTGACTTCCGACTTTCTGCTTTGGTCTTTCTGCTTTCAGCTCTAGTCTCTTCACCATTAAGAGATTAAGATCATTAAGTTTTGTTTTTACACCTTTGATTCTTAAAAGTGATTTTTATTCTTGAAATGTATCATTTTGATTGTTGATTATTTTTTACATTGGCGAAGCAATGTAAAAATTAAAGGCATTATTATTGTTTAAGGCAGATGAACATTGTTTTTGTTTAAATTAGCGTAATTTTATGATCATAAAAACGAAACAATTTTAGCTTTAATTGATTTAAAGAAAATGCATTTCCTTCAAAACCACACTTTATCACAGCCCGAATACGCTCATGAACTATAAACAATTGCAGGAAGATGTAGCCAGCCATGTAAGCCATTACTTCCAAACCCATAACGATCCGAGGCTGGTTTACCACAATTTAGCACATACCGAAGAAGTGGTTAATGCCGCGCAGCAAATTGCCAACCACTACCAGTTAAGCGATGAAGATTTCTTCACCGTAACCGTTGCGGCTTATTTTCACGATACCGGCTATTTTGAAGACGCATTAAACCACGAGGCTAAAGGGGCCGAATTGGCTGATCATTTTTTAGAGAAACATAACGTAAGTACCAATATTTGTGATGGGGTTAAAAGCGCTATTCTGGCTACTAAAATTCCACAGCAACCTACCAACCAAATTGATAAAATACTTTGTGATGCTGATCTTTTCCACCTCGGATTACCCGATTTTCGCAAAAAAGGTAAGCTTATGCATAAAGAGGTAGAACTGATTTACAAAAAGGACATCAGCAAAACCGAATGGCGCCAGAAAGATATTCAGTTTATGGAATCGCACCATTACCATACCGATTATGCAAACCTGTTGTTAAGCGATCAGAAACAAGCCAATATTGACAAATTAAAAAGTAAACTTACAGCCCAGGAAGAAATCAGTGCCGAACTGGCCGAAACCAAAAACTTTGCGCCAGAAGTGGTAACCGGAAAGAAAAAGAAAGATAAAGACGATCGCCCTGATAAAGGCATCGAAACCATGTTCCGCATTACCTCGGCTAATAACCAGCGCCTGAGCGATATGGCCGATAATAAGGCCCATATTTTAATTACTGTAAACTCCATTATGCTATCGTTAATTGTGAGTTTGCTGTTGCGCAGGCTCGAAGATCACGGTAACCTCATTATACCCACCTTTATTTTGCTTTTGGTGAGTTTAACCTGTGTGGTGGTTTCCATCCTGTCAACCCGTCCATCTATCCCCAAAGGAGAATTTACCAAAGAAGATATGGACAATAAAAAGGTAAACCTGCTGTTTTTTGGTAACTTTTATAAAATGAGTTTGCCCAGCTATACCGAAGGGATGATTAAGGTAATGAACGATAAAGACTTTTTATACGGCACCTTAATTACAGATGTGTACTCGCAAGGTGTGGTTTTAGGCCGTAAATACAAATTGATTCGTCTGGCCTACAACATCTTTATGTGGGGCTTAATTGCCGCAGTATTTGCTTTTGTTATTGCTTACGCAGCTTACGGTAAACTGTAATGGAACAAATAACCGAAACCACTTTCTTTAACCGCGATTTAAGCTGGCTAAAATTTAACGAGCGCATTTTAATGGAAGCCGAACGCAGTACAGTGCCTTTGCTGGAGCGTATTAAGTTTTTGGCCATATTTTCATCCAACCTCGATGAATTTTACCGCGTACGCATGCCTATTTTACTCGCGTTGGAGAAATTGAGCAACCGCGAAGATAACGACATTAAAATCGACGATAATTTATTAAATACCGCTAATCAGTTTATTTCCGATCAGCAGCAACGCTATGGTAAAGTGCTGCGCACAGAATTAATCCCGTTGCTTAAAGAAAATAAGATCAACTTAATTTACGGTCAAGCCATCCCGGCACAAATTGAGCAAAATCTTACCCGTTATTTCTTGAGCCAGGTAATGGCCTTTTTGCAACCGGTGCATTTGAAAGATAACAAAGACTTCTTTCCTGCCAACAACGAATTATACTTTTTAGTTACGCTTAAGCAGGGAGAAGAAACCGAAGCAGTTATTCTGAACATTCCTTCCAATCAGCTGCCGCGTTTTTACAAAGTAGATGCCGCAGATGGTACCTTTATTGTTTTTCTGGATGATATTATCCGTTTTCATCTCGGCAGGATTTTTCCTGGTCAGGAAATTACCGGTTGTTACAGTTTCAAAATTACCCGCGATGCCGAACTCGATCTGAAAGATGAATATCCGGGCAGTTTATCCGATCAGCTCGAAAAACAGCTTTTAAAACGCGATTTAGGCTTAGCTACCCGCTTTTTGCATCAGCCCGGTATCCCCGGTGAAGTGATGGATGGCCTGAAAAAACTCTTCAATTTAAAAAAAGCCAACAGGATAGAGGGTGGGCAATACCACAATCTCAAAGATTTTATGGCTTTTCCGGTAAATTCGCCAAAACTATCAAATGAAAGTTGGCCAAAAATCTGCAATACCGATTTAATTGAAGGCACTTTAACCGAAACCATTTATAAAAAGGATATCATTGTACATACTCCTTACCAGAGTTACGACAGCATTTTGCGGTTTTTTAACGAAGCTGCCATTGATGCCGATACACGCGAGATCTATGTAACCCTTTACCGTGTAGCCAGCGATTCGAAAATTGTAAATGCACTCATCAGCGCAGCTAAAAATGGTAAAAAAGTAACCGTTTTGGTCGAACTGAAAGCCCGTTTTGATGAAGCCAATAACATCAAATGGGCAAAGAAAATGCGCGAAGTGGGGGTGAATATTATTTATAGTGTAACCGCTTTAAAAGTACATGCCAAAGTAGCGCTGGTTAAACGGCAGGTGGGCGACAGGATGCATTATTCGGGATTATTTTCAACCGGAAACTTTAACGAAAGTACAGCCGCGTTTTATACCGATCATGTTTTAATGACCGCCAATAAAGAAATGCTGCGGGAAGTTGAGCTCTTGTTTATTTTTCTGGCCAAAAGGGTAAAACCACGCGCTTCCGATCTGATTCATTTTAGGCATCTTTTAGTCGCACAGTTTAACCTGCAAACGGTTTTTCTAAGCTTAATTGACCGCGAAATTGAACATGCCAAACAGGGCAAAGCAGCAGCAATAACCATTAAAATGAATAACCTCGAAGAGAAGGTTTTGATCGATAAACTTTATGAGGCTTCAGCTGCTGGTGTAAAAATCGATATGATTGTGCGCAGTATTTGTCGCCTGGTACCCGGTGTACAGGGAATGAGCGAAAACATTAAAGTTACGCGTATTGTTGATCGCTATTTAGAGCACGGCCGTATTTTTATTTTCCATAACTTAGGTAAAGAAGAGGTATACCTTGGCTCAGCCGATTGGATGAACCGCAACATTTACCGGCGTATTGAAGTCTGTTTCCCGATTTACGATGCACAAATCAGGCAGGAAATTATCGATATCATAGCCATTCAAAAACAAGATAATGTGCAGGCTGTTTGTATTGATGAAAATATGGATAATATACCGGTTGAAACCACAGGAACGCCTGTTGCTTCGCAATACGGTATTTACCAACTATTAAAAAACAAGCATTAAATTTTACTTCCTATGAATTATAAAAGAACTTTCATTGCCTCAGGCCTTTTGGTAGCAACAGCTTTTTTAGGCATTTCATGCGTAAATAGTACCCGTGATGATAAAGAAACCACAGGTGCCGAAAATACAGCTGTAGCCGAAGCCCAAAAAACAGGCTTACCCTACGATTTAAGCAAACCAGTGAAATACAATATGCCGCAAAGTTTGTTCGAAATTTCGGGTATTGTTTTCCATAACGGCGATGCTAAAGAGGTATTTGCCATTCAGGATGAGGACGGAGATCTTTTTCACCTCGGTTTAACCGATAAAACAGCAAAGTTTACCAAATTTGGCGGCAAAGGCGATTACGAAGATTTGGCCATTATCAATAATTATGTAGTGGTGTTAAAAAGCAATGGCGAACTGCATACTTTCCCTATTTCGGGCATTAATGCTCCTGAAGTTGCTAATGTGGTTAAAACGAAAGATCTTGTGCCAAAGGCCGAGTATGAAGGTTTGGCAGCCGATGAAAAAGCAGGGATGATTTACGTGCTGACGAAAGACAGTAAAGCCGATGCCAAAGCAAAATCAACAAGTATTTATGGCTTTAAAGTAGCCGCTGATGGAACTTTTACCCCAGCTGGTGAATTTGGTATTTCGCACAAAGAAATCGAAGAGAAATCTGGAGCCGGAAAAACCAAATTCCGCCCGTCGGCCCTGGCTAAAAACGTAGCTACCAACGAATGGTATGTGCTTTCATCAATCAATAAACTGCTGGTGGTAACCGATGCCGGTTTTAAAGTGAAGGCTACTTATCCTTTACCGGGCAGTTTCTACAACCAGCCAGAGGGTATTGCTTTCGATAAAGACAACAATCTTTACATTTCCAACGAGGGAGGCACTTTAGCCGCCGGAAATATTTTAATGTTTAAACTGAAAAAGTAGGCTCGCGGAGCTTACTTCCTTGCGATCGTCATGCTGAACTTGTTTCAGCATCTCATAAACCTTGAAATACCTGTTCGACTGGCCGGGCCGAAATCCGATAGCTATCGGATCAGGGTGACGATCGATATGGATAACTGATGAATAGATAAACAAACTCTAAAATTAACTATCTTTATACAAACACCGGAATATGATTAAAAGATTTACCCTTTTTTCAATCTTATGTTTAACCAACCTCATTGCTTTTGCACAGGATGACGTAAAATACCGCGTAATTCTTTTTGGCGATGCCGGTGAAATGAACCCTGCACAAATGCAGGATTTAAAAAATGCCGCCAAACAAGTCATCCCTAAAAAGACTACCGTACTCTATCTTGGCGATAACATTTATCCAACCGGAATGGGCTTGCCCGGCAGTGTTGAAGAAGAAGAAACCAAAAAGATATTACACTCTCAGTTCGATCCCATGCGTAAAATGGGGGCTGCAGTATATTTTTTGCCCGGCAACCACGACTGGGATAAATCGGGACCAAAAGGGCTGGCCAAAATACAGGCCCAGGGCGATTACCTCCGTGCCCAGAACGATCCATTGCTAAAACTGATTCCCGATAACGGTTGCCCCGATCCCGTAGCCATTAAATTAACCGATAAATTGACCATTATTGCCTACGATAGCGAATGGTGGTTATTCCCGTACAACAAATTCAACAATAGCGGCGATTGCGATTGCCGTACCAAAGATGAAATACTGGTAAAAATGGAGCAGTTGCTCGAAGAAAATAAAGATAAAATGATTCTTCTGGCATCGCACCATCCGTTTCAAAGTTATGGGCCGCATGGCGGCTATTTCAACTTGCGCAACCACATTTTTCCGCTCACTTCGCTAAACAAAAACCTGTATATTCCTATGCCGGTTTTGGGCTCGGTTTATCCCTTGTTGCGTTCAACTTTACTAAGCCCCGAAGATTTAAACCACCCCGCCTATAAAGATATGATCAAATCTGTTACTGGCGTATTTGGCGATTATCCAAACGTTACTTATGTGGCGGGGCACGAACATGGCCTGCAGTTAATTAAAGGCAAACATTTACAGATCATTAGTGGCTCAGGTTCAAAAGTTTCGCCCAATAAGGAAGGTAAAACCTCACTGTTTCACGAAATGCAGCAGGGCTATGTAGTGGCCGATCAGCTAATGAACAACGATATGCGCTACGAATATTACATCTATTCCGATACCAGCGTTAAACGTGTTTACAGCTACACCAAGAAATACGAAACCATTAGCCAAAAAGTGCGCAACCGCGATAAACCCATTCCTGCCGATAGTATTTTTGTACGCATCAAACCCGAATATGATAGTGTTGGGCGTTTCCACCGTTATATTTTTGGCGAGAACTACCGTAAAGAATATGCCGAACGTACCAAGGTGCCGGTACTCAGGGTTTCGCAAATGATGGGTGGTTTAAAAGCTACGCAACGTGGTGGTGGTAACCAATCGCGGTCTTTACGTTTAGAAGATAAAAACGGGAAAGAATATGTACTGCGCAGCGTAGAAAAATACCCTGAAGTACTTTTACCCCCGGCCTTACGCGAAACCTTTGCCAAAGATGTAATTAAAGATAACATGTCGGCACAGCATCCCTTTTCGGCGTTGGTAGTGCCAGATTTGGCAAAAGCTGCAGGCATTCCACACAGTACGCCCATTATAGGCTGGGTTTCTCCTGACGATAATCTGGGCGAATTTGAACCCGCTTTTGCCAATACCTTATGTCTTTTTGAAGAACGCGAACCTGTTGGCGAATCGGACAGTTCGCCTAAAATGGATAAAAAATTAACCGAAGATAATGATAACCGCCTGGATGGCCCCGCTTGGGTAAAGGCCAGGGCTTTCGATGTGTTACTGGGCGACTGGGACAGGCACGAAGACCAGTGGCGCTGGAAAGAAACCAAAACCAAAGACGGATCGCGCTATACGCCTGTACCACGCGATCGTGATCAGGTATTTTTCAGCTCAGATGGCAAGTTGCAGCGCTATACCCAATCATCGTCGCTTTTGCCTATGATGCAGGGTTACGAACGCGGTATTCAGAATATTAACTGGTTTTTATGGGAAGGAAGAGAAATCAGCAGTCGCTGGACAGCCAATATCGGTGAAGCAGAATTTGATAAGATTGTAAAAGATTTTTGTGCTAATTATAACGATGCTGTTTTTGAAAAAGCATTGAAAAAACTGCCGGAGCCGAGCTACTCGCTGCATCACGATGCCTTTTTGGCACAATTGCGCAACAGGATTGCCACTTTGCCTAAATTAATGAACCAGTATTATCATTTCTTTAACCGCATTGTAGATATAGAAGTAACCAATAAGAACGAGCGCATACAAATTACCGATGCACCCGAAAATGGCCTGAACGTTAAAATCAATAAAATTTCGAAAGAAGGTAACATTAAAGACGAACTCTTTAACCGCTCTTTCGATCCCAAAGTAACCAAAGAGCTTCGGGTGTACATGCACAACGGAAACGACAGCCTGATCCTGAATAATAAAAATTCAGGCATCAAAATTCGCATCATTGGTGGCAAGGGAGCTAAAGTTTACGATTTTGCGAACAGCAATGGCAATGTGAAACTTTATGGCCGCACAGATAAGGCAACTTACCTTGGCGAAGATCAGCATAAAATCAGGAAAATTATCTCAAACGATACCGCCAACTTTAGCTACATTCCTAAAGATATGTACCGCCGTAATACCTGGTTGCTAAACGCAGGCTACAATAATGATGATGGGGTTTTATTAGGTTTAATTTATAAACAAACCAATCCGGGTTTTAGAAAGCAACCTTACGGCAATGCGCAAACCATTTCGTTTTTACATTCCTTTTCTACAAAGGCTTTCAGGTTTAACTACAAAGGCGAGTGGTTAAAAGCTTTAGGGAAAGGCGATATTGTGGCAAAAGCCGACATCAATGCGCCTAATAACACCCAAAATTTCTTTGGCTTTGGTAACGAAACCCATTTCGATGAGCATGGCGACGATATCAGGTATTATCGGGCACGTTTTAACATTTACCAGTTCGATGCTGCCATCCGCTGGCGCCGGCCAAAATCTACTTTCAGCGTGGGACCTGCTTTTCAGTATTATAAATTTAACGAAGAAGATAATGCCGGCAGGTTTATCGAAAATGGCGCGCAGTTGCACTCATCCGATAGTTTAACTGTACGCAACGAAAAGATGTTTGCCGGTGCATTTGTAAACTTTACCAACAATACCCGCGATAACGACCTCCTGCCAACATTGGGCAGTTTTGTCGATTTTAAACTTTTGGGCTACAAGGGTGTAAACAAGTACTCCAATTCTATAGCACAGTTTACCGCCAGTATTGCCCTGTATAAAAATTTAGATGGCAGAAAGAACTTTATCCTGGCCGATCGTTTTGGCGGTGGGGTTACGGTAGGTAAACCGGCTTTTTATCAGGCTTTATATTTAGGCGGACAAGGCAATCTGTTAGGTTACCGCCAGTTCAGGTTTGCCGGCGAGCACATGTTTTACAACAATTTGGAGCTCAGAGCAAAGCTTGGAGATTTGGTAAGTTATGTTTTACCCGGACAAGTTGGCTTGTTAGGATTTTACGATGTTGGCAGAGTTTGGAAACGTGACGAACCATCAACAATATGGCACCACGGTGTTGGAGGAGGAGTTTATTTCGCACCTGCATCACTAACAGTTGTACGATTTGTGATGGGACACTCGAGCGATGGCTGGTATCCGTACGTATCGTTGAATTTTAGGTACTAAATTTGTGTAACATAATTATGGATGTTTTATCGAAGTATTACGTTCAGCAGACTAACATTGCATCAGGTAGTAACTACCTTTGCAATAGTTTAGTAACTAATTAGATAACTATAATTTTTACACTATAGCAAAACTTATACAATGAACACCAATGTAATACAGATACATAAAAATGAATGTATTCATTGCCAGGTAGAATCAAGTCTGTCTTTTCGTCCACTTGTGGAGTATTTAAAGGGCCGTTTGAAAACAGAGAAATCGGTAAAATCAGAATTTTACAGGTTTCTACTTCAAAAAATAGAAAAAGACGATGTGCTTTTAGGTGGCATTAGCGCCGAAGATTTATCAAAATATAAAGATACGTTAGAATTGATTTTTACCATTCTAACACCTTTAATGGATAATGAAGACGATTTGTTTTGGGCATTAAGTACCCCAATTCCAGATCAGATCTTTTTTAGTACCAATGCTTTTTACCAGTTTTTTAAAGATCATGATCCTAAAAACAAGGTAACCAAAGATAATGAGCCGGTAGAAAAGAAACAGCTGAAATTTATTTACAATACCATTTTAGCTCGTTTTTACAATTTTACTTCGGTACTTAAAAATGAAATTATTTATGCCCATTTAAATCAGGAAACCAAACTTACGCAATACTATAATATCCAAACCGATACCAAGTTTGTAGATATTATGCATAAGGGCGATTTACCTGAGCTGAATTTTGAGGCACTGGGTAAACATTTTCAGGAAGAAACAGAGTTAGAATACCTCGTAGAACACCTGCCTTTAAAAAACTTTCATTTTGAAGGTTTTAGCATCATTTCCATTACCGATGTTACTTTGCAGCACTCTATTGAAGGCATTCGTGGTGCTCTGGTTGATCACAATTACCAAACCGAAGCCTACACCCACGTAATACATGCTTTAAAAACATTAAGTGGTAACAGTAAGCTCGAATTTGGTTTAATGCCATTTTTAACTGTTAACGATAAGCTGGTATTCGATAATCAGGAATTTTCGCAGAGCATGCTCATCAATTCGGCAAAAGCTTCCAATTTAGAAGAAGAAGTTTTTTATTCGCTGGTTGATAAATATAAGGAAAATCCACGGTCTATTTTTGTAAGTGCCATTAACGATGATCAGATCGAAAAAGATCCTTTTTTAAAGGTTTTAAAGGCCGCAGGCGTTTGTTCTTACTCTGTATTGCCTATTTACTACAATAAGCAGCTTGCAGGCGTGTTGGAGGTTTATTCTAACGATGAAGTAGTGGTTGACGATAAATTATTGTCAAGGTTACGTCCCGCATTGCCTTTAATTGGTCAGCTTTTTCAATACAGTATTGAAGAGTTTGATGCCAAAATGGATGAAATCCTGATGGATAAATTTACCGCTTTGCAACCTTCGGTGCAGTGGAAATTTAACGAAGCCGTTTGGCATTTCCTTCAGCAAAACAATGGTTATCACAAGTTAAAGGAGATCGAAACCATCACCTTTAAGCATTTGTATCCGCTTTTTGGTGCTATTGATATCCGAAACTCCACTATCGAACGTAATAAGGCACTTAAAGATGATATGGAAGTGCAGTTGAATACGTTGATTGATACTTTAAAACTCATCCGCAAGCATGTTTCTTTAGAGCTGATTGATAAGCTGATTTTCAACTGTCAGGATTGGATTAAACGTATTGGCGATTTTGCTTCATCGAACGAGGAAAGTCAGCTGAATGAGTTTTTGGAGGTAGAGGTTTATCCTTTCCTGTCAATCATTAAAGGTAATCACCCTAAAACAGCCGAAGTTATTGATCAGTATTTCGAAGTAGTGGTGCCCGAAACTGGTGCTGCATTCGAAAATCGCAGGCAGTTGGAAGTTTCCATGCAGCTGATCAATACCGAAGTAAGTCAGTACCTGGAAAAATCGCAATCGAAGCTGCAGGCTTCTTATCCTTGCTATTTTGCCAAATTCAGAACAGATGGGGTGGAGTATGATATTTACATTGGTCAGGAAATTGCACCCGAAAAACCTTTCGATTTGCTTTACCTGAAAAATATCCGCCTGTGGCAACTGACTTCTATGGTTGATATTGCCCGTTTATCCAAAAGCTTGATTGCCGAAATGCCGCGCGAGCTTGAAACTACGCAATTGATTTTTATTCATTCTAATGCTATCGATATTAGTTTCAGGAACGATGAACGCCGTTTCGATGTAGAAGGAGCGTACAACATCCGTTACGAAGTGGTTAAAAAACGTATCGACAAAGTATTGGTTAAAGGTACTGCAGAGCGATTAACACAACCGCATAAAATTGCCATGGTTTACTTTAATCCCGAAGAAGCCAAAGAGTATTTAGAGTACATTAAATACATGCAGGTGCAGGGCTTTTTAAACGATGATTTAGAGCAGCTTGAATTGGAAGAATTGCAAGGTGTTTCGGGTTTAAAAGCTTTAAGGGTTGGTGTAAAATATGCCGATGAGAAAAAAACAAAAGCAGATGTGACCAAAAACTTAAAGCCAAAAGAAATCAAATCGATTGAAAAAGAAATTGCTAAAGTATTGCAACACTAATTCAGTCAGGCTAAATATAAATCCTCCAATTTAATTGGGGGATTTTTTTTGCTGTTATCCTGAAATTCAAACTGTTGATAGATGCATCAAATTGTAGATTTATTAATCAGTTTTTGTATGCTTTTGAATAATTGTTTGTATCTGATTTCGATCAGTTTAGAATTTTTCCACATTTTTATTTTTTGTAAAACGCTTTTAACAATTCGTAATAACGCTTTCTGAACCGCTTTTGCATTTTGTTAGTGCTTCTGTATGAGTATTATAGGAATTGTTGGCCTGATATTTGGTTTTGAATATGCGATGTAGCAGAGGCTACTCATAATCGATTTATAAACCTTTAAATTTTAAAACTATGGCTTTCAAAGCTAGATTAAATTTTTCAGGCAAGGAGTACGATGTGCTTCATTGTGCCTATGCGTTAAACCGCGATGTAGATGCTAAGGGAAGACCTTCTTCCGGAGTTTACGGCGGAACCATTGACATTGAGATCGAGTCGACCGAAGACACCTCAATTATCGAAGCAATGGTAAATAACCAGTACAAACCCATTACCGGAACCCTGTTGATCAAGAAAACAGAGGAAGATGCCAAAATGAAAGAAGTAAATTTCGAGGATGGCTACATTGTTAAATATGCCGAAGGTATAAACATTGTAGGCGATCACCCGATGACGCTAAAATTCCAGATTTCGGCGCGCAAGCTTAAATTAGGAAACGCAGAGCACCTTAACGACTGGCCTAAAGCCTAATTGAGGTTGAAGGTTTGAAGGTGGAAGGTAGAAGGCTTGAGGTAGGCAAAACGCTAAACGCGTGGCTCCATACCCTTTGCCCTATGCTCCTCGCCCCATACGCTCCGCTAAGCGCCAAACGCTCCCCGCTAATCACTTTATTTCAAAACATCTAAACTTACTACAATGGCATTTAAAACCCGTTTAAATTTAGGATCAAAAGAATTTGATGTACTGCAATGCAGTTTTTCATTAAACAGAGATGTTGACGCAAAAGGCCGTCCGTCTTCAGGTGTTTATGGTGGTACCATCAGCATCGAAATTGAATCGACAGAAGATACTTCGGTAATCGAATCGATGGTTAACAACCAGTACAAGCCACTTTCAGGCACCCTGGTTTTCAAGAAAGGCGAAGAAGACGCTAAAATGAAAGAACTTTCTTTCGAAGATGCCTACATCATTCAATATAGCGAAGGTATTGCGGTAAACGACAATACACCAATGACATTAACTTTTGTTGTATCGGCCCGCAAGCTCAAGCTGGGCAATGCCGAACACGAAAACGATTGGCCAAAAGCCTAATGGAGGTTGAAGGTTTAAAGGCGGGAAGGTAGCAGGTTGGAAGCTGGCTAAACCCCATGCTCCATGCCCTATGCTCCCCGCCTCACGCCAACTGCAAAACGCTTACCGCTAAACCTATTTAAAAAGCTTTAATAAACCGCTTCATGCAATACGTAGTTATTTCCGGAACGGGTAAAATTGAATCAGTAAACCTGAGTAAATGTGCCTGCATTTTTCTTCTGGTATTTTTTTGGCTGGGTTTTGCCGCGTGCCGACAAAATGGAAACAATAATGTTTCAGATACAGTTATCCCGAAAGATTCATTGCCTTTGGCAAACAAAACATTGCCATCGGTAGCAACACAGTATCAGGAACCACCAAAATCATTAATACAGCACCTTAAACAGGAGGCACTATATATTGCCCTTGTTAACGTAACCACAGTTGATTCTGTATTCAATTCGGAAAAGGTTTATAGTGCAACAATATTAAAATCTTTTAAAGGAAAACTGAAGGCTGGTGATAGCCTGAAATATATGGCTATGAACGATATGAAATATATCAAACACCCGAATGATACGCTGATTGTTTTTCTTGATAAAGCCAAATCGCCTGTTTTAACAACCGGAGGTAAAGCGGTATTTTTCTTTGCTTTGGAAAACGCATCCTTTACCGGCACCCAATACCTGGATTCACTTTTGACCAAAAAATAATATGCCGCTTTCTTTGCCAACTTTTAACGATTTACGGATTAATTACCCTACAGGCAGTAGCGAATTGGTAAAAGCAACCATTGGCGGCGCTGTTAATGCGGCCTATATTACCAATACCTGTGTGGTTAGAATGAGCAGGGCATTTAATTATTTAGGTATCGATAATCACATTTTCAGCCTAAATACCCCCAGCTGGAAATACACTACTAAACAAGCCTTTCTGGCACAGGAAAAGGTAAAAGTACATGCAATTCCCCAAAGGTATACGTTTATAAAGGCATTCGAAACCATTTCCGGGGCCGATCAAAAGCGTTATTGTTTTCGGGTTAGCGAGTTTTTCAATTACCTGAACCATAAATACAATAAATATAACCACTCGCTTATTTTAAAAACAGGCAAATTTTTTACCCAATCAGCGCTACGCGATTTCACTGATAAGATTAACAACAAAACCGGCATTATATGTTTTAAAACCAAATTTAGCGATGCAACAGGGCACTTTACCTTATGGGATGGCTACAAATGCCTGTATCAGGATTATTTTCTGGATCCCCGCACCTCCGAAATTTACCTTTGGGAATGTTAATGCGATATTAAAATAACTTACTATGGAAAATAAATTAATCTCCGAAATCAGTATAGAACAAAAAGAAATTCTTCATTTTGCCTCCTTTTCGCTTAATCAGGCTTTTAACGATCACCATTACTTTGAACTGCGTTTTAACCACGACCAGATGGGGGCTCCCGGGTTAATTAATTTGGATGATAGCCGCGATTTTGTAGGTAAAACTTTAACCGCTTCTTTTGGTTATACTTCGGGGAAAATGCAGCAATTTGCAGGTTTGGTAACCCGGGTGGAATTGGCTCAAAGCCATGGCTATCATGGTGTTTTAGTAGTAAGTGGTTACAGCCCCACTATATTAATAGATCGTGGTCCGGATTTGGGCTCCTATCTGGATAAAGATTTAAATACCATTGTAAAGCTGGCTACAAAAGATACGCCTGCAAACGATCTAACCATTTCGGCCAATGCGGCCCGTAAAACACCTATAGATTACCTCATTCAATACCGTGAGAGCGATTTTGATTTCCTGAACCGTTTATCAGGCGAGTACCACGAATGGTTTTTCTATGATGGTAAACAGCTCAATTTTGGTAAACCCGATCAGCAAAAAGAAGTGGCCTTATTTTATGGCCGCGATGTGCAAAACCTGCAATATGCCATGGAAGTTTCGCCCATAAAATACAAGCGTTTTGCCTACAATCCAAAAGAGAACGAAATGCTGCAAAGCGAAAGTGCGGGTAAGGCAGACGGAAATCCCGATCTGGCACATGCCATCAAGGCTTCTAACGCCATGTACAGTAAAACATTTAATCAGCCCTCGCTCATCAGGGTCGATAATGGCAGCGATATTAAAAACCATGTCGAAAACGAAGAAAAAGCACACATTAGCGAACTGCTTAAAGTAAATGCCACTGGCGATAATGCCGAATTGGCTATTGGTACCCTTGCCGAAATTACGATGAGCCTGCGTAAAGAACTTAGCTTTGCCACAGAGAGCCTTGGTAAATTTTTAATCACCAAAATTAGCCACAATATAGATGGAACCGGCAAATACCACAATACTTTTGAAGGAGTTGTTGCCACCACCGAGCGTTTAATCGTTAAAAACTACGAAAAGCCAAACCCCGATATGCAACTGGCCGATGTGGTAGATAACAACGATCCGCAAGGCCATGGCCGCATTAAAGTAAAGTTTAAATGGGAATGCCAAACCAACGACGTTACCGAATGGCTCAGGGTAATTACACCCGATGCCGGTAGCAGCGATAAAGTAAGTAAAAACAGGGGCTTTGTTTTTATTCCCGAAATTGGCGACCAGGTGGCCGTAACTTTCGAAGAAGGGAATATTGCACGCCCGATTGTACTGGGCTCGGTATTTCACGGTAAAAGTGGTTCAGGCGGAAGCGCCAGCAACAACAGCAAAAGTTTGACCTCGAAAAGCGGGCATACCGTGCAGTTAGATGATGGTGGGGGGATGCTTTTTAAGGACAAAACTGGCTTAAATCACATTTCAATAGATGGAAAGAATGCCATTACAGTTACAACAGATAACAACATTAAACTGCAAACCGGCAATGTGATGATCATTATGGATAAGGAGACAGATAAGATCATTATCCAGGCTAAAAATATAGAAGTACGTGCCGCAGATGATTTTAAATTAACCGGAGATGGTGCGCCCAGTAAAAACGGGAGCATGGAATTTAATACCAAGCTATCCATTGTCTCGAAGAATGAGTTATCGTTAAATGGCGAGACGCTTGCGAGCTTAAACGGAAAAGATGTAAATATTGTGGGCAGTAAAACAATTATTGACGGTTCGCCTGTTAAAATCAATTCTTAAATATGGAAAAAGTATTCGAGAAAAATTATGAATTGCAGGTTAGGGGGAATGTTAAAATGCTAACCATGATGGATAGTTTTACAACAATAGGAAAGTATACTTTATCGCATTTTGGGCAAAACTCAATTAAACCAGAGTTATTGGATTATCACATTGAAGAGAAAGATGTTAAACTAACGGAGTACTACGATCCAAATACATTTCAATTGATAGAATACGTAAATAAACTGGCCTATATATACAGTAGCCAGCAAGTTTGCATCAATAGCGATGGGAGTATCAAAGGGCTGTTAAACCTGCCCGAAATTAAATCAAAATGGGATAAACTTAAAAAGGAGCTGATGCAAACCAATCCCATTGCTGCATTCGAAATTATCAGGCATAAAGAAAGAGAACTATCCAATCCGCCCGAATTATTAGAAAACCTCGAGAATACACACTTTATGCACCTTTTTCTCTATGCTTTCAATTACACTGCTGATGGGGTTGAGTATCTTAAAAAAAGAAGTGTCAGAGATCGGATGGGAATCGGTTTTTTAATTCCGGTAAACCAAACGTTTTCTTCGGAGCTGACTGAAAACGGTTATGTAATCAATGCAGAGGCTACACTGGATGAAAAGGGTAGTATAGATAAACAAATGATAGCTAAAGTTACAGGACAAAAAGAGTTTGATATTAAGCACTATACGCGGGCATCATTTACATACAACACGGCAGGCATTATGCAGCAAGCCGAAATGAAAGTATTTGAACAGATTAATAACGATTATAAATCAGATTTATATTTAAATCTGGATAGCATTTAGGTTATGGCTAATGAAGACTTACAATGGTTAACAGAAAAGCATTACCTGGTTTGTCCTAAAGGGGCTATGTTCAAGCAAATGAAGGTAACCAGTCAGGATCAGGTAACCTTTAGCGGCAACAAGGTAGCTACCACGGCAGATACCATGAAGGCCAATGTTTTTATCTGCCTGGGCAGCATGGCTTTTATGGCAGGCGCTATAGCGGGTTTACTGGTTGCAGCTTTGGCCTTGCTGGCTGTGCCGGTTGCAGGCTGGGCCCTGGCATTAATTATTGGTGCAGCCTTACTGCTTGCCATAGGTGCAGGTTATATGAAATGTAAAACCAATGCCGCTTCCAGAATTTGGGTAAACTCCTCACCAAATCTCATTATTCACAAAAATGAAGGCCTGGTAGTAGGACAGAGCCAATTAAGCTGTCCGCCCGAAGGTGCACTTATCGATATCAAGGAAACCTTTTGGGAAGCTATGATGAGTACCACCATGAACAATGTGGGGCATATTGCCAATTTTGCCTTTGGCTTTTTAGCAGGCCGGGGCATGGGCAGTATGGCTGGTACTTTGGGCACGCAGGGGTTAAGGGCGGCAGGTGCCGAATTTCTGGCTGTTGCCCGTACAGAAATGGGCGCGATGTTCAATCCCGCATCACTGTTTGGTAAAATGAGCTGGCTTTGCAGAGGGATGCGCGGCTTTGGGATGTTTGGCGCTTACAAAGGGCAGTACGATATCTGGACCAACGATGAAATGAGCGTTACCGATAAACTGCTGGCCAGCGGACAGGAACTTATATTGGCTGTTTTTGCCGCAAAAGGAGCCTCGCTGGTCTGTTTCCCTGCCGGAACAACCGTGCACACCAGTAACGGCTTAATGTTTATCGAAGATATTGCGGTAGGCACCCTGGTTTGGACGGTTAACGAAAGCAACGGGCAAAGGGAATTAAAACAGATTACACAAACCCACCGCCGTACCACATTAACAATGATGGTTGTAGAGCTGGAAAATGGAACTATATTTGAGGTAACGCCCGAGCACCGTTTTCTGGTAAATGATGAATGGAAAGAAATTCAGGCTGTTACCGCGCTTGATGAACTGGAACTGATTGATGGCGAAAAAGTTACCGTTAAAAATATTGGTTTTATAAGCAAAAGTGCTGTTGTTTATAATTTCGATGTTCAGGATAACGAAAATTATTTTGTTACCGAAGGCGGGGTGTTGGTGCATAATGGGTATAGAGAGAATTTTTTTAGTGAAAATCCTTCTCAGAAAGGTGATGTTGTAGTTCATCACGCTGTGGAGCAACAGGTTTTGAAAAAATATCCTGGATTGTTTACAAAAGCTGAATTAGATAAAATAGAAAATTTAAGAGGAATTCCGAAAGATGTAAATAATACATTGCATTTAAGTACAATTAGAGTTGCTTGGAATCGTTTTTATAAACAATATCCAAATGCTACAAAACAAGAAATTCAAGATTTTGCAGATGTCATTGATAATCTTTACGGATCTCAGTTTAATCCGCCATTAAAATAATAATTATGAAATATATAAAAATTGAACCGGAAGTAATTGTAGGATTGGGAGAGGACACTAATATTGATACATCTACTATCCCGCCAGTTGTAAAAGAATTACATATAAATTTGGAAGATTGGTTAGGAGATGATTTAATGGAGAATTACCCTGTTTTTATTGTTACTGAACCTCTGAAATCTAACTTAGAAACTACAGCATATTCAGGTTATAGAATTGAGGATTTAAAACTTACTTTCGATGAATATTTTGAAAATAATTATAGGTTAGAAAAAGAAATTCCGAAATTTTATTGGATGATTGTATCTGGAATAAAAGGAAAAGATGATTTTTATATTGATAGCTCTCAGGTTCTAAATGTATCATCTCAAGCATTTTCATTTTTGAAAAAATTTAATTTAAAAAATGCTGTTTTTGAAGATGATGCTACAAGCAAAGAAGTTGACAAAATCTTTGAAATTTTTGAAAAAAGAGAAAAAAAATAATTAGTTAATTAAAATAGTATGTTCACAATACTTTTTATAACATCAATTGGAAGGAAAAAAGGAAATTTTATATCTACTGTGTTTAAAAACACCAATAATAACTTAAAAAAATAAGCCTGTTATTTGTAAACACAAAAAAGGCTCCCTAATCAAATCAGGGAGCCTCAGTTTCATTGGTGTGTGCCAGTATTATTTAATTGCCGCAATTTCTTTTTCGATCGCAGCAGTTTCTACCGAGCTGATATTGGTTTTTAAAGCAGCAAACTTGTCAATGGTTAATTTTTGCGATTTGCCCATTACCAACGTATGGTTATCAGTTGAACCGCTTAATTTTAAATCTGCATCATCGGCAATTACGGTATATAAACCTTCCGAGCTCGTATTAATATCGGCATGTGCATTTCCTTTTAAGAAAATCTGAAGGTATTTGGTGCTTAATTTTCCGTCGGTTTTAACAACAGCATTTTCCGAAGCCTCAATTCTATAAATATCATTAACTACAACGGTTAATCTTGTTTTTTCAGTACTCATAGAAGTAATTTTCAACGCATCACCATCCTGTACTACCTTTGCAGCTCCATAATTGTCGTCGTTATAAGAAATGCCGAAGGTTCCTTTTTGTACAATGGTTAACTCTACATTTCCTTTTACCGAGATGCGTTTAAAATCAGCAATTTTAATATTTTTCTCAGGTTCTTTTTCGGTAGCCGAAACAGTGGTTGTAAATAAGGCCGATGATAAAACAAGGGCTGTTAATGTAGTGGCGATTAGGGTTTTGATTGAGGTTTTCATAATATTTTATATTTAATAATTAAATGTTAATTAATTGTTATTTAATTGTTTAAGTCTGTTTTTGTTGTGTTTCGTAGATAAGACGCTGCGATTTTAAAAACGTTGCAGCACCTTTTGCATTTTTATACAATCGATGGGTAATTCTCGACCAACGGGCATAAAATCAAGACGAAATCGGAGAAAAAAATCAGTGCGTTAAAATATTTATATACGCATAGGTAAAATCTTATGCCAGTTCTGGTTTGCAAATAGATTTTCGTTATCTTTAATCAGAAATTTTTTTGGTTTAGTTATGAAGAAAAAAGTTGTGCTTGTTCAGGATAATAAAGATATCCTCGATATTATGGATCAGGTGCTGGAAGAAGAAGGGTTTGATGTAACGGCATCCCTAACAACCGAGCCAATAGAAAAGATAGAGGAGATTGAGCCAGACGTGGTAGTGGTTGACGACCACATTAAAGGTAAAAAGAAAGGATCGCAGGTAATTAAAGAGCTTAAATCTGATCCTCAAACCGAAGACGTATCGGCTGTATTAACTTCTACCTCTAATAATTTGCCTCAGGAAGCTGAAGATTGTAAAGCCGACGATTACATCGAAAAGCCTTTTGATTTAGATCACATGGTAGATGTAGTGAAGAAAAATGCTTGATTATAAATTATACGCTCAAAATCATGAAAAAAAGTATTTTCTATTTATTGCTTACTGCCACTCTTTTCTTTACGATTTCATGTAATAAGGGCAAAGAAATTGGGAAATGGGACGATAATATCAAACTCTCTCAAAAAACTGCCAGTTTTAGTTCCAATAGTAATTCCATTACAGTTACAACTGAAACAACAGGTTGGTGGTTAGATGGTATTACATTCAATAAAGCCAATGTTGATTTAAAAAGTATTGAAAGAACAGCTCAAAATTTTGTTGTTGTTCAACCTGATTTTAAAGTGGAGCGAAAAGATGGAAATAAAATGATCATTACCCTGAATCAGAATACTACTAATGCAGATCGGTTACTTTCTATAGGCTTGCAAAACGGCGATTATTTTGATGGTGTAACAATTACGCAATCCAAATAAGTATTATCGTCCTAAAGTTGGGTTATAGGTATCTGTATGCACAATTGCTTTTAGCTCATGTAAAATCTGGTATAAGCCAAAATTGGTGCGGTTTACATAAATGAAATGTTTTACGCCACGAGCTTGTTTAAATTCGGGCATTTTCGAAATCTTTTCGCCATAAGCATATAACTGCTCAAAAAAATCGGGTTTACTAAAATCGAAAATTTTGCTGGTATAGGGTTTGGCAAATAGCTTAATCATTTCGCTGTACGATTTGTGGTAAAATTCAACCTGTTCGGCAGTATCATCAGCGTGAATCATGTCCAGCTGTCTGAAAGCCTCAATCGTTCTGTTTTTATCGTTAAAAACATCAGTCGAAATCAGCGAGAAAAAAGGATAATAAAAGTCATCGGGCATTTCTTTAATGCAACCAAAATCAATTACACCTAAATTTTCATCGGGGGTAATCATAAAATTCCCGGGATGGGGGTCGGCATGTACTGCCCTTAGTTCGTGCTGCTGAAAATTATAAAAATCCCACAGTGCCTGACCGATTTTATTGCGCAAAGTTTGCGAAGGATTGGTTTTTAGAAATTCTTTCAGGTGCAACCCCTCAATCCAATCCATGGTAATGATACGTTTACCTGAAAATTCGGGATAGTATTTAGGGAAAACTACATGCTTAAGGTTTTTACAAGCTTCCGAAAATTCAATAGAGCGTTTTACCTCCAGCTCGTAATCGGTTTCTTCTAGCAAACGCTCTTCAACTTCTTTGATGTAAATGTTCAGTTCCCTTTCCGACATGCCCAGCAAACGGAATGCAAAGGGTTTTACCAGTTTCAGGTCAGATGATATACTGTCGCCAACACCGGGGTACTGGATTTTTACCGCCAGTTTTTTGCCTTTTAAAGTGGCCTGGTGTACCTGACCAATAGAAGCTGCATTGCTCGACGTAAGGTTAAAGCTATCGAAAATCTTTTCAGGTGTTTTACCGAAATTTTTGGTAAAAGTACGTACAATTAGCGGACCCGAAAGGGGCGGGGCATTATATTGCGACTGGCTAAATTTATCGACATAAGATTTAGGCAATATGTTTTTATCCATACTCAGCATCTGCGCAATTTTTAAGGCACTCCCTTTTAATTCGCTGAGCGATTTATAAATATCTGTAGCATTGTCTTCGTTGAGCTGCTCGCGATCCATATCGGGGTTAAACAGCTTTTTTGAATAATGTTTAATGTAGTTACCGCCAATCTGGATACCTGTTTTAACAAATTTGGCCGAACGCTCTACTTTTGTAGTGGGGATACTTTTTTGTGTTTTCATTTAAATTACTAAAAGCCCATTTTATCGGCAAATTTTCCGTTTCTGGATAAGAATTTGCCATATTCCAGCAAATTATCAATCGGTGAGTGCTGAAAAAGATCGAAAGTTACATTAATGCCTTTTTCTATGGCTTCATCACTTTTTTCAAAGCCTTCGCTATCGTCGTTAATCCAGAAATTAACGATAAAAGCAAACTGAATCCATAAAGCATCTTTATATCTTTTACTTAAAAAACGGCGTTCGGCAAGTTCTCCGCTATCTAAACCCTCATCAATAACTTCTTGAGCAAAGTTTTCGAATATGGGTTTAACGCCACTCAGTACATCAGGAGTAGAAAATTTACCCCGATAATTTTTCAGGCTGTAAACCACAAAACTCCGCTGGTTTTTCAGGTTTTCGAGGTAGCTGTAGAAAAAAGAAAGCACTTTTTCGCGGGCAGTATACTGTGGCCATACTTCCTGTTCTTTTATTTTGCTAATGGTTTCGAAAGTAAGTTCGAACCAGACGGTTTTTTCAATACTTTCAAAAGAAGAGAAGAATTGGTAAAAATCGGCCTCTGTAATTTTAAGTTTCTTAACAAAACTGTAAACTGATTTTGGTTTTTCGTTTTGTGTTAAAACAAAATCCAGATATGCTTTTCTAATTTGCTGAGCGGTTGCCATATAGCTGTTTTTTTACAAGTATAACGTTTAATTTATAGGCTTGTTTCTAATCATAACGTTTTATTGATCATGCGATTGTAATAATCATTTTCAAAATATTTGAAAGTTTATTTGTAGCTACTTTGTTTAGTTTTTATGTGGAAAACTATTTGGAAGAAAGCTAAAATTTTTAGTATTTTTGTTTTGAAATCACCCCTAATAAGACAACGATATGATCCAGTTAAATGACTTTCTGTATGGCAAGATGGAATTGCCAGCCGTATTCTCTGATCTGTTAAATACCGATGTTTTAAAGAGGTTAGGTGGTGTACACCAAAGCGGTGCTATATTTTTAGTTAATCCGGATATTTGTCATTCAAGATTGGAGCATGCCATTGGTGTAACCTTATTAATCAGGATGCTTGGTGGCTCGGAGCTGGAGCAGATTGCAGGGCTGCTGCATGATGTTTCGCATACAGCTTTTTCGCATGTTGGCGATTACGTTTTCGATAATACAGCCGAAGATTACCATGAGCAGATTTTTGCTGAAATGTTGTGTAAATCTGAAGTGCCCGATGTGTTGCTTAAATATGGTTATAACATCAGTGATATTTTGCATGGTACTTTTGATATTTTAGAGCAGCCACTACCTTCGCTTTGTGCAGATCGGCTGGATTATACCTTGCGTGATGGTGTGCATGGTGGGGTAATTTCGCGCCAGCGGGCACGTCAGTTTTTAAAATCTGTTGTTTTGAGCGAAGGTAAAATTGCAGTAAACGATGAAAATGAAGCCGCTTGGATTAATGAAGCTTTTGAAAAGCTGAATAATGAAATGTTTAAACTTCCGCTTCATTTGTATGCCAATGGCAAAATGGCCGAGCTGATTAAACGTTTTTTAAATAAAGGACTACTAACAGAAAGTGATTTGTTTAAAACAGATACGTTATTGCTGAATAAAATCCGTACAAATTATGAAGGCTACCAGGCCATTAAAGCCATAAAGCAGTTACGTGGTTTTGATGAGTTTATGCGTCATGGGGCTGTGCCTAAAGTAAAAACAAGAACGTTGAATGCATTGTTGGTGTAGAATTGCCAATAATCAATGATCAATAACCAACAACCAATAATCAATTTTCAATAGCCAATACTCAGTGTGCAATATCGCGAGTCTCTTAAAGTACTTAATCGCTTAATGATCCATTTATTGTTGATGTTAAAAAAATTGAAGAACTATTCCAGGAGATTTAACGTATCTTGTAAAAAAAGAAAAATATGTCGGCATTAGAAATGATATTAATAGGGGCGGTGATCCTGCTTATTTTTGGAGGTAAAAAACTACCAGAATTAATGAGGGGAATAGGGAAGAGTGTTAAAGAATTTAAAGATGCAAAAGATGAGCCCTCTGCTCATAAATAATATAATTGTGTACGAATTGTAAATCTATCAGTTAAGCTAATTTCAATGCGCTTAACCCGAAACTTTCCATATACTTTATTGTTTTAGTTTAAATAATTATCAAAATGGAAAATCAAAAACAAGATCTTGAAAAATCAAAGGCTGATTTTACGGCAGAACATACCAAACATCCGGTTAAAGGCATTAACGACTGGAACGACCGCTTAGATCAAAATCTCGAACCGGAAGACCATAACGACACAATCGCTGACGAGAAGGCCAAAGATTTTTCAGCTAAATATGGTAGTGGCGATCAATCAGACGAAAATAACGGCTGAATAATAATTGTTTAATAAGCAATAACCTTTTCCTTATTGTTTCGCATGCATGGCTTATAAGCTTGATTCAATCAGGCTATATTTTAGCTGTGCAAAAATTTTACACCACGCCTTCAGTTTATTACACGAAACGGTGATTTCCTGCTCAAAAAAATGTTAATTTTTTTTCATGTGCTTTGATTAATAGTATATTGCATATCTAATCAAACAAACATGTATAACGTTTTTCAACTAAGCTGGTAGGTAATGAGCAGGCATTGGTTATTGGTTGTTTTTTTTCTCCTGTTGCTTAAAACAAATACCGTTTTTTCGCAGAATACATCAAACAAAGGTAAAGACTTTTGGGTGGCGTATAGCGGGCACATTGATGGAAAACTTTCGCGTTTAACTTTGTTTCTGTCGGCAGATAAGGCAACTGCCTACAATGTTTTTATGGGTAATACTGTAATTGCTACCGGTTCAATACCTGCCAATACCTGTTTACCTGTAATTATAGATCCCAACACCATTGATGCCTATATTGGCTCTAATGATGTGATTGAAAGTGATAAAGCCATTCACGTAACTACTACCGATAATCCAATCTCGTTATATAGTGTAATTGCTTACCAGGCACGTACAGGAGGAACTTTGGTTTTACCTACCAATACACTTGGGAAAGAGTACTATACCTACAGTTATCAAAGCACTACCACCAATGGGCGTTACGCACAGTTTACAATCGTTGCGGTTGAAGACGGTACCGAAATAGAAATTACACCTACCCAGGGCAATACTGAACACGCGGCCAATACCACTTTCACTAAAACTTTAAATAAGGGGCAGATTTATCAATACCAGGCCAGAGATGATCTTTCCGGTAGTCATATCAAATCTACATCAGGCTGTAAGCCCATAGCTGTTTTTTCAGGGAATACATGGGCTTCTTTTTGCGAACAGGGAAATGGCCGGTCAGCCAGTGGGGGCGACAATTTGTATCAGGAGCTTTTTCCGGTAACGGCCTGGGGAAGGAATTTTGTAACTGCTCCTTTTTACAATACCATTCATGGCAATACCGATATTATCCGGGTAATTGTTTCTGAAGACAATACAATTTTAACCGTTAATGGCAGTACTACAAATGCAAATGGAACAACATTGGCTAATCCTTACAATAAGGGAGCTGTGATTACATTTTTCTCTAACTCTGCTAATGTAATTTCGGGATCGAAACCCATTTCTGTAGCACAATACCAAACTTCTCAAACCTGTAATTTAAGTAATAGTGCTAATGTTCAGCAGGGAGGTCCTTATCCCGGAGATCCGGAAATAACGGTATTGAATCCCGTAGAGCAAACTTTAACTAATATTACTGTTTATTCGAGGCTGGATAACGTAGTAACCAATATTAACAAATTTTTTATCAATGTTATTATTAAAACTGCTGATATCCCTTCATTTAGATTGGATGGGAATCCTGTTTCCAATTTCGTAGCCATTAATAATGAATATAGCTACGCGATTGTTGATGTTACCAATAGTTCGCAGGCCCAGCATCGTTTGTCTGCTGCGGGAGGTTTCTCGGCAATAGCTTATGGTTATGGCAGTGTAGAATCGTACGCTTATCTGGCAGGGGCAAACATCCAGAATTTTACTTTTCAACCCCAAAATGAAGCTACGGGTAAAAACGTTACTAGTGGTTGTTTAGGCGAAATAATCAAACTCAAAATTAATTTACCTTATCAGGCAACCCGCTTAGATTGGGATGTACACAATGGAGATGGTGTAATTACTCAAAATGCCCCAACTTCGGTAGCTACCTTTACCGATAATGGCATTACTTATTACACTTACTTTTATCCGAACGATATTAAATATGATCTTCCGGGTGATTATCAGTTTAAGGTAACGGCCACCAAACCAGCTGCCGATGATTGCGGAAGTACAGAAGATTTGATTACCGATTTTACGGTTGACAAAGAACCTACAGCCGATTTTGAAGTGGAGAAAATCAACTGTGCCAATGCTCCTATACCTTTTAAAGATAAAAGTACTTCTAATTCTGATACAAGGACCATTAATACCTGGCTTTGGGATTTTGGAGATGGAAACACCTCTACAGAGCAAAATCCGGTGCATAAATATGTTAGGCCGGGTATTTACAAAGTGATTTTAACGGCTACAACCGATTCTAAATGTGCTAAAGTTTCCGAATTTCAGGAGATAACCATTAACCCCCAGCCGGTATCTGATTTTGATGTTAAAGGTTTATGTGTGGATTTGCCAGTGATATTAACTGAAAAATCGACCATTGAAAGCTCTGGTAGCATTGTAGAGTGGCGCTGGAACTTTGGCGATGGATCGGCAGAAGTAAAATTATTAAATAATACCTCACCGGCTCATAAGTATGCAGCAACTGGCGATTATACTATAAGCCTGACAACAGTAAGCAATTTAGGTTGTGTAAGCGAAGCTAAAACCAAAAAGGTAACTGTAATTGATCCGCAGGTTGTTGATTTTATCATGCCCGATTTTTGTTTAGCTGACGGTGTAGCCCGGTTTAAAAATACTACCAAAAATGCTGACGGCACAACGACCGGTTTAACGGCTGTTTGGAAATATGATAATGGTAATCCGCTGGCAACATCTACCGGTTTTGATGGTGCTTTTGCTTACGGGGCCACAGGCGATTACACAGTTACCTTAACCGTTAAGAATGCAGATGGTTGCGAAAAAAGTACATCGAAAACGTTTACCGTAAACGGGGCGGTAAAGGATGCAGATTTTGATATTGTTAAGAATAATGTCTGTGTGAGCGATAAAATTGTGATCAAAAATACATCAACTACTTTTGCCGGCAAGATTACCAAAATTGAAATTTACAGGGATTATCCTAATGAAACGAGTATTTATAAAACCATACCTTATCCGGACGATAGTGATATAGAAATTGAATACAATACTTTTGGAGGTACTGCTGATCGTTCTCCAAATATTAGGTTGATAGCTTATTCTGGAGAAAGTTGTTTTAAATCAGTAGATAAACCAGTTACAATAAAACCCGTACCTCAATTAGAATTTGCCGATATGCCCGCAGTTTGCGAAGCCGATGGTACGGTATTAATTGTACAGGCTACGCAAAAGGTTGAAGAAGAAATGCCGGGTACAGGCGAATATGCAGGCGATGGAATGAAAGCAGATGGTACTTTTAATCCTAAAGTTGCAGGCGTGGGGCATCACACCATCACCTATACTTTTACCGCCACCAATGGTTGTACTTCTTCCATCAGTAAAGATATTCAAGTTTATGCATCTCCTGTTGCAGATGCGGGGAGCTTGGTTTACATTTTGGCTGGCGGAGAGATTGAACTTCCGGCTACTGCCGAAGGTACCAATTTGAAATACGAATGGTCGCCGGCCGCTGGCCTAAGCAAAACCAATGTGTTGAGGCCTGTTGCATCGCCCGAAAAAGATACCGAATACACCCTTACAGCTACCACACAGCCCGATGGTTGTGCTACTACATCCAAAGTGTTGGTTAAAGTATTGCAGGCGCTAACTCCGCCAAATACCTTTACGCCTAATGGCGACAATGTAAACGATACCTGGAACATTAAGTATTTAGAGTCTTACCCCAATGCTACAGTAGAAATTTTTAACCGAAACGGGAACAGGGTGTTTTTTAGCAATGGCTATAAAGCGCCTTTTGATGGAAATTATCAAAATGGTCCGTTACCTGTCGGTGTTTATTACTATATTATCAACCCAAGAAACGGACGTAAAACCATAACCGGTCCCTTGACCATAATCAGATAAAATTGAAGAAGCTCCTCACTATATTAACGCTTTTAGCCTCGCTTAATGCTTTTTCGCAGCAGAAGCCTCAGTATACCCAATATATTTTTAACCAATACTTGTTAAATCCGGCACTCTCGGGCATCGAAAATTACATCGACTTTAAAGGAGGGTACCGTAAACAATGGTCGGGGATTACCGATGCGCCGCAAACTTCTTTTGTATCAGCTCACTGGGCGCTGGGCGATAATCAGTTATGGAGTAACGCACTTACATCTTTCCCTGAGCAAACGGGAAACCCGATGGACCGGAATTATATGCAGAATTACATGTCGTCGCCAGCACATCATGGCATGGGAGTAACGGCAGTGCTCGATAAAACCGGACCGGTAAAAAGGTTGGATGCGAATGTAACCTATGCTTACCATTTACAGTTGAGTAACAATTTTAACCTCTCAGCAGGTGTTGCTGCGGGGATTTCGAGTATTTCATTAGATGTTAATGCTTTAACCTTCGATACGCCATATGATCCGGCCTTAAACAGGGCTTTGATCAATCAGGTAAAACCCGATTTAAGTATTGGATTGTGGCTGTATGGCGCGCGGATGTTTGCCGGTATATCCGTTCAGCAAATTTTACCTCAAAAGTTAAGCTTTACAGGCGAAAACAGCTATAATTTAGGTAAAGAAGTACCACATTACTTTGCTACAGCGGGCTATAAGTTTTTTGTTGATGATGAGATTTCAGCTATCCCTTCGGTTATGGTTAAATACGTTTCGCCTGCACCAGTATCGGTCGATCTGAATATGAAATTAGCCTTTAAAGATAAAGTTTGGCTGGGAGGGAGTTACCGCAAAGATGATTCATTTTCGGCAATGGCCGGATTTAATATCGGTAAAATGGTAAATCTGACTTATTCGTATGATTTTTCTACTTCTGCACTTAACCAGGTAAGCAATGGTAGCCATGAAATTGTTTTGGGCTTAATGCTAAATAATATCTATAAAGTACCTTCGTACATTAAGATGTGGTAATTCAGTTATCAGTTATCAGTTGGCAGTTTGCAGTTTACAGTTCGCAATTCAAAAAAATCAAGAAATCGTCCTCGTTTGTCACGAAGTGATTCCTTTGGAATAACGAGGATGAATGAGAAAGGCGATTGTATCGCCAAAGGATTCGCTACATAGCATTGTAAATGCTAACCTCGATGATATATAGCACAATAACTGCAAACTGTTAATTGAAAACTGCGAACTGTACTAAAGTTCTTTCCTTAACCTGGCTACCGGGATATTCATCTGTTCGCGGTATTTCGCAACTGTTCTTCTGGCAATATTGTAACCTCTTTCTTTTAGTATTTCTGTTAGTTTTTCGTCGGCAAGTGGTTTACGCTTGTCTTCGTTACCAATGCAATCTTCCAGAATTTTTTTAACCTCTTTGTTCGAAACTTCTTCTCCGTTTTCGGTTTGGATTGCTTCTGAGAAGAACGATTTTAATAAGAAAGTACCAAACTCAGTTTGTACATATTTAGAGTTGGCCACACGAGATACGGTTGAAATATCCATATCAATCTTGTCCGCAATATCTTTCAGGATCATGGGACGCATTTTACGCTCATCGGCCGTTAAAAAATACTCGTACTGATAATGCATAATTGCATTCATGGTTTTCAGGAGGGTTTGCTGACGTTGTTTAATGGCATCAATAAACCATCTTGCCGAATCGAGCTTTTGCTTTACAAACTGAACGGCTTCTTTTAGTTTTTTATCTTTTGATGCAGCCTTATCGTAATGCTCGAACATTTCCTGGTACGAGCGGCTAACTTTTAATTCGGGTGCGTTTTTTGAGTTCAGGGTCAAAATCAGTACACCATCATTATTGCTGATGTGAAAATCGGGGATAATCTGCATCTGCTTGGTAGTTACCTGATTGGCGTCGCCAGGTTTAGGATTTAAGCGCAAAATCTCGCTCACTACCTCTTTAAGTTCTTCGCTATCCAGGCCTAAACTTTTTTCCAGTTTATCGTAATGTTTGCGGGTAAATTCATCCAGATAGTTTTCTACCACATTCATCGCTTTAATGATGATTGGGTTATGTGCGTCTTTCCTTTTCAGCTGAATCAACAAACACTCTTTAAGGTCTCTGGCACCTATGCCCGGAGGGTCGAAGCTTTGAATCAGTTTTAACATTTCGAGCACATCCTCTTCTTCAACCATTACATTCTGCGAAAAAGCAAGATCATCGATCATTGAGCCCAGCGGACGACGTAAATAGCCATCATCATCTAAACTGCCAATAATCTGTTTACCAATAATAAAATCCTGGTCCGATAGCGGGATGAGGTCTAACTGCTCTTGTAAACTTTCAAAAAAAGTACTTTCAATGGCAATAGGCGTTTCTTTCTTCTCTTCATCGTCGTCGCCGTTATTATAATTGGTACTGTAGTCGTTAGCCGAGTCGTCCTGCAGGTAATCATCCACATTAAACTCATCCATGCTGGTGTCTTCCGATGATTGTTCGTAATCATCAGGACCATCATTTAAATCATCATACTCACTTTTTGGCTCATCCTGAGTCATTAAACTAGGATCTTCCAAAGCCGGATTTTCTTCCAGTTCTTCTTTTACACGCGTATCTAAGGCAACAGTAGGCACCTGCAACAGCTTAATAAACTGTATTTGCTGGGGTGATAACTTTTGTAATAATTTTTGTTGTAAGTGTTGCTTTAGCATAGTATATATAAAAGAATGGGCAAAAATAAACAATAGATTTCAGATATTCTGTTGAATTAGCCTAAATGCTATTGATATGTTCGGTTTTTAAATTATTTCCTAAACATTTGGATTCAAATTAAAGTTTGTTAATTTTAATAAAAAACTAAAACTTAATTTAAAATGGGATTTGTAAAAGAATTTAAAGAATTTGCTATAAAAGGCAATGTAATGGATCTTGCTGTCGGTGTAATTATCGGTGGCGCCTTCGGAAAGATAATCGACAGTGTAGTTAATGACTTGGTGATGCCTGTTGTTGCTGCGATTATCGGTAAGCCTGATTTTAGTAATTTATACGTTGTACTGCGCGGAGCCGTACCAGAAGGAACAGCACTGGCTGATGCCAAAAAAGTAGAGGGTGCTGCAATTTTTGCTTATGGTAACTTTATTACCGTAGCTATAAATTTCTTTTTATTAGCGTTGGTTATTTTCTTAATGGTTAAAGCAATTAACCAAATGAAACGTAAAGAAGAAGCTGTTGCAGCAGCTGCACCACCAGCACCAACAAAAGAAGAGGTACTTTTGACCGAAATAAGAGACTTGTTAAAAACAAAAGCATAATCAAAAAAAACGCTGCAGATTCGTCCCATCTGCGGCGTTTTTTAATAGCTCCTCTTTACAGCCGGGTCGGTAATAATAATGTAATCGCCCAGGTTTTTAAACTTTTCCCAATCCGGATTAGTAAAGCTCTGATCTGAAAACGAAGAAATGTTCAATATTTTTAGTTTCGGGTTGGCCTGAGCCAGTTTAGCCAGTGTACCCAGTTTTTCATCACTGTGAAAGCGGCCATTAAGCTGCAGTATCTTAAATCCTTTATTTAGTTTAGCAAACTTACCTATAGACCAGGCCATGGTCGCATCCCACAAATTTTGTGTCTGGTAAATTTTCATCGATCCCATGTTATGCCCGCCTAAGGTTTCGGTAAATTTATCGTAATACCTGCCCTGTGCCGTATCGATTGGGAGCGGAGGTAAAAAGTTGAGTGAGCTTTTAGGCAGGTTATCCAGTGCTTTTAAACCATTCATGGTAACTGCGTTGCTGTAGCGTGCAGCTGCGTTTGCAGCAATAACAGGTAGCTTTTGCTGTTTGGCTTGTTCTACCAAAGGTTTGTAGTCTTTGTAATTTCCCCAGGCGCGACCTTCTTTAATGAAGTTTTTTTCCGAAATCAATCCAGCCAGGTACTCATTTACTACGGGTTGCACATCGGTATGAAACATCTCTAAAGATAATGCGGCTTTTTGAGGATACCTGTTGCTTAACTTTTTGAAAATCTCGGCTTCGAGGTAATGCCCAACCGAATCGTTGTGATCTTCGCCAAAGAAAAGCACATCAGCCCGGTCCATATCTGTAATCAAATCATCAAGGCTGATTGTTTTTTGCTTTCTGGTATCGAAAATTTTATAATGGCTATTTATGTCTTGTGCGTAGAGTTTGCCGCAAAGCCCCAGACTGATAATAATAAGGAGGATTTTCATATTTCAAAATAACAAAATAATTTTCACCGACAAAATAAGGCTGCTTACCGCCATTTATCCAATTCCTGCACTTGTCGTATAGGCTGATGTCTGGCTGATATATACTTTTGATTATTAAATAACAGGACACAATGGAAAATCTCAATATAAACGAAAATAGCCATATTAAAAACTCAGGACGGGTTTGGAGTGGCGTAATCATAGTGGTAATCGGACTAGCTTTTTTACTGGATAATATAGGGTTCGATATTCCAAACTGGATCATTAGCTGGTCTAATTTTTTAATCGTGCTGGGCCTTTTTATCGGGGCACGCCGCAACTTCAGAGGCATAGGCTGGTTGATCTTAGTATTAATCGGAGCTTACAATACCCTCGATAACATGGGGCTCGATTTCGATTTCTCGAAATATGCCTTAGGAGCAGGCTTGGTAATAGTTGGGGGCTTTTTGATCTTCAGGCCTAAAAACTCATTTAAAGATGGCGGCTTGTTTGGCAGGCGCAAAAATGATAAGATCGATTCTACCACCTTTGGTTATGATAAAACAGCAAATAATAACGATATTATAGATGTGATGGCGGTTTTTGGTGGTAGTCATCAAACTGTTTACTCTAAAAATTTTCAAGGTGGCGATATTACTGCCGTTTTTGGTGGCGCTGATATTGTAATGACCCAGGCCGATTTTTCGGAAACTGTTTCACTTGATGTAACCGCCGTATTTGGTGGCATTAAATTAATTGTGCCGCCAAACTGGGCCATCAAATCGAATGTAACCGCACTATTTGGTAGTGTTGAAGATAAACGTGCCCATACCATGCCGATAAGCGAAATGCAGAAAACGCTGATTTTAAATGGTACAGCCTTATTTGGAGGAATAGAGATTAAAAGTTTTTAATGTGATATAAAATCATTTGCCTATGAAGTGGTTTGCTGTAAATTGTATTTATCAGGTAATTTGTGGCGACGGAAAACATGCGCCGCAATTTAACGAGCAAACGCGTTTAATACAGGCTGTTGGGCAAATGGAGGCCCTCGATAAGGCCAGATTAAATGCAGTAAATTTTAACCCACCCTTTGATAACTGTAAAGGAGAAAAAGTGGTGTGGAGGTTTATCGGGGTAGGGGGAATATCAGCAGTAGAAGAACCTGCTGATGGTGCGGAGGTTAGTTCGAGTATTGTTGAGCCGGAATCGGTTGATCAATACCTCGAAGCGCTTAAACACCGCAATCAATCATTAACTAATCAAAAACTGTTTTGACAACTAGACCATTATCCGTTCCACAGATACAAAAAACATCACTCTCCTTTGCGGTAGTTTGGGTGATATTGTGTGCTGTCGGATTGCATTATGTCGTAAATTTTTCGTGGTGGATCGCGATTACAGATAGCCTCATTAATAATATTTTATTGGCGCTGGCCTGTGTCGGAATCAGCAATATGCTGGGCTATTATCAGCCCAAAAATGAGCGGATCCTGTATGTGCTCATTATTACTATTGCACTCACCTTTGTAATTATTTATGCCGCAAAATATTCTTTGCTGTACATCTTCGCCGATTACACAGAATACAAAGACTTTTATAATTTTTCTTTCGCTTTTCGTGGCTTAATCTCCTTTATGTGTTTAGGCTGGTGTGCGCTGGCTAATATTTTATGGTACCGTTTAGAGGAGCAATCAGAAACACACGAAAGACTGTCGGCAGCTAAAAACCTGGCCAAAGAGGCCGAGTTAAATAAGTTAAGGCACCAGTTACAGCCGCATTTCCTTTTCAATAGTTTAAACTCAGTTTTTGCGCTAACAATGGTTAATCCTAAAGAAGCTGGTGTAATGATTACCAAACTGGCAGCCTTTTTACGCGGTACACTGAAACGCGACGATGAATTGTGGGTTTCTGTCGAAGAAGAAATGGAGTACATTCAATTGTACCTTGATATTGAGAAAGTAAGGTTTAGCCACCGGTTAAACATAGAGGTAAATGTAGCTGAAGATACCCTGAATCTTTGCCTGCCGGGTACCTTATTGCAGCCAATTGTAGAAAATGCCATTAAGTTCGGGCTATACAATACCTCTGCCGGTATTACCATTAAGATTGATGTTACTGTTGATCAGAATTTACTGTCGCTACGTGTACAAAATCCTTTCGATCCTGAAATGAAGGCTGCCGGGGGCACAGGTTTTGGTTTAAGTGCCATTAAACGGAGGTTATATCTGTTATTTGCGAATACCCATCTGTTACAGACCGATATTGAGGCAAATAATTTATATATTACCACCCTAAAAATTCCACAAAAAAATGATCAGAACAATACTAATTGATGATGAACCTTTAGCTAGAGATATTGTAAAATTCTATCTTTCCGATCATGCTGAAATAGAGATTGTTGCCGAATGTGGAGATGGTTTTGAAGGTTTAAAAGCGATTACCCAACACAAACCCGATCTGATTTTTCTGGATATACAGATGCCAAAAATCAGTGGTTTCGAAATGCTCGAGCTGGTTGAAGATAAACCTGCTGTAATATTTACAACTGCTTTTGACGAGTATGCCATTAAAGCTTTTGAAGTAAATGCTGTAGATTATCTGCTTAAGCCAATCGATAAAACCCGTTTTGACGCTGCGGTTAAAAAAATACCTGCCAAGTTAAACCAGACTGAAAATACCGAAGCTGTTTTAGATGCAGCTGCACTAAGCCCCGCACAAAACAATAGGGTAGTGGTTAAAAAAGATGGAGTAATTAAAATTATCCCGGTGGCCGATATAAACTACCTGGAGGCCGACGATGACTATGTAAAACTCAGCACCATTGAAGGTGTTTACTATAAGAATAAAACCATGGCTTATTTTGAGCAAACGCTCGATGCAAGTCAGTTTATCCGTATACACCGCTCGTACATCATTAACCTGGCGCAGGTAACCAAAATTGAACTTAAAGAAAAAGATAGCTATGTCGTGCTGCTAAAATCAGACATCTGGCTGCCTGTGAGCAAAACAGGTTATGCAAAATTGAAGACAGCTTTGGGATTGTAAGAGATAAGTTTAAAAGATAAAATAGTGAATAAAATATACTACCGTATTCTTTTGGGCGCTAGCATATTTGGACTCTTTCTTTTTGCATTTGGTATTATAAATACCATGGTGAGCTTAAAATATGAAACGGATGGTGGCAGTGATTGCATTTCCAAAATAACAGGAGATAATCTATGTCAATCTATTGTGCGAATGAAAACTTATTTGGGAATTTCTGCTCTATTGGCTTTGGCTCTGCTAATTTTTAAAAGAAGGATTTTAGGTGTCCGAAGCTAATGCAACGATCTTTTAGTGATTATAAGAAGAGATACAGCCCGTTTTTCAAAAGAATTATTACATTTGCAGCTAAATAGAAAAAATAATAATTAATCACTCTTGCATTTGTAGAGAAATCGCTTTATATTTGCACCTCTTAATTTTACAATAGATAATATACAGTCATGAAAAGAACATACCAACCTTCGCAAAGAAAGAGAAGAAACAAACACGGCTTCCGCGAAAGAATGGCAACAGCTAACGGCAGACGAGTATTAGCATCACGTCGTGCTAAAGGAAGAAAAAGATTAACAGTTTCTGACGAACGCAAGCATAAAGCATAATTTTTGATTGCTTTTCCGTAAAACCGGAATTGGCAGATCAAAATCTGCAGTTATCAATCAAAATATATGTACACATTCAGAAAAGAAGAACGGTTATGCAGCAGGAAACATTTAGACCTGTTGTTTAAAAACGGTTCTTCTTTTTTATTATACCCTTTTCGGGTTTCCTATCTTTTTATCGATCAGCCAGCCGATGTACCGGCGCAGGTAGTGATCAATGTTCCAAAAAAAAGATATAAGCGCGCAGTTGACCGCAACTTGCTTAAACGCCGTATCCGAGAGGCTTATCGCCTTAACAAACAAAGCCAGTTATACCTGCCATTACCAACTGATAAGGGATTGCTGTTATTTTCCATTCAATTTGTAGGGAAAGATAAGTATGCATTTCCTTTTATCGAGAAAAAACTCATTGCTACATTTAAGCGATTCCAAAACTTAATTCAGCCCAATGAAGTTCATCAATAAACTGTTTGGTTGGTTCTTTTTAGGCTTGATAAAAGTGTACCAATATGCTATTTCGCCTATGTTGGGCGCAAATTGCAGGTTTACACCAACCTGTTCGCAATATGGGGTAGAAGCCATTAAAAAATACGGGCCCTTTAAAGGTGGCTGGATGGCACTAAAAAGAATTGGCCGATGTCATCCCTGGGGTAAACACGGGCATGATCCAGTACCGTAGTGTTTAGTTGTTCATTAGTCATTAGTTCATTAGTCAATAGCTCATAGTTTATAGTAGAATCCAAACTGAAAACTGACAATTGCAAACTGAATTATGCGATTAGTTCTTCTCATCGTACGATCTTATTGATAATTGGTTATTGAGTATTGGTGATTAGTTTATAGCATAATCCAATTGAAAACCGCGAACTGGTAACTGCAAACTGACTCCGCACTTCTGACTAAAAAACTTATCTTTGCAGCATGGCTAAAATACTTCAAATAGAAACAGCTACAGCGGTTTGTTCAGTTGCTTTATCGGTTGATGGGAAAACAGTTTCAGTGAAAGAAGAAAGCGGGCAAAATCTGCATGCCAGTAAGCTCACCCTGTTTATTGATGAAGTATTAAAAAGTGCCGGTGTTAACTACAACGAGCTCGATGCCATTGCGGTAAGTAAAGGCCCCGGATCTTACACGGGTTTGCGTATAGGAGTTTCTACTGCGAAAGGTTTATGTTACGCCCTGGATAAGCCTCTAATTGCCATCGAAACGCTAAAAATGATGGCAACAGGTTTCCAGTCAGAAAACCCAGGATATATCGGGCTAATTTGTTCGATGATTGATGCGCGCCGTATGGAAGTTTATACTTCAGTTTTTGACAACAATTTGAATGTACTTTTACCAACTGAGGCCAAAATTATCGACGAAACCAGTTTTGCTGATTTGCTGGCCACAGAACAAATTACTTTCCTGGGCGATGGCGCAGCAAAATGTGCAGCCGTTTTAACGCACCAAAATGCCTTGTTCAATACTGCTAATTTTAATGCTGCAAAATATATGTCAGCATTGGCAGAAACAGCATTCCAGCAAAAAAACTTCGAGGATGTGGCTTATTTCGAGCCTTTTTACCTGAAGGACTTCGTAGTTACCCAATCTAAAAAACAACAGGTACAGCCTTAATTACCTTCTTTTAAAGATCGAGAATAAGCTTTTAAAGAAACTTCCGCCTTCATTATCGTTAATGCCAGGCATAACATCGCTAAATTGCGGGTGGTTAACCACATTCCCGAATTTAATGCCTACACCCATATAAAACGATGCCCCATTTGGCCCGCTTCCTACGGTAGCATCATTTCTGATTGTACCAATAGTTTGAAAGCTGGTGGCAACCAAATTATCCGTGCCTAAAAATAATTCGAAATTTGGGGTCTGGTATTTTACTTGTGCGCCAACCATAAATACCTGGTTCAAATTGTATAAAGGCGTAACACTGGCCGAAAAATCGTTGGCTATAAAAGTATTTACAAAAGCGATATCGCCGCCTTTGTAAAACAAATTCTTCGAAACTGCTAAAGCTGGTTTATAGAAGCCATAACGTTTAGATACAAATACATCAATTTTGGCATTTGTAGGTGCCAGAAACTTTTTGCTTTGTTCTGATAATAGAAAGATGTCTTCAATTTCCTGATTGGTATTGGACTGGTTGTTCTCGAGGTCTTCGATTATTTTCGATTGATCTACCGTATTTCTGTGTGTATTGCTACGCCACCAGATAAAACCGAGGTCTTTAATATTGGCCATTAAAAACAATCCTTTTTTTGTGGTATAGTTAGTGCCAAAACCTAATGATAAGCCTGGGTTTTTAAAATTAGGAAAGAACGTTTTTTTATCTACTTCGTTAAAATCAGAAAAATTAGCTGAATAAGTACCTCTCAAGCCAATCAGCATGGCCGATGCATCCGGATCAATATAGAGATAAGAATCCTTAATATCCAGTTTGTTATAAACCATACCACTCAATAAACTGGCTTTTAAGCCAAATGCAAGGCGTTTATCCCAATTTTCGCGGTAAGTAAAGCTAAACTGGTGGTAAGTTTGCTGATATCCCTTAGTATCGAATATACCAGTGTATTCTCTGCCCGGCGTAAAGCGTTCATACGAATCGAAAATAGCCAGTGTTTCGTTGGTATAATCGATATGGGCATCCGATCTGATTTGCCAGGCAAAGCCCATTTCTTTCTGGTATTTATACGATTTAAAAAGGCGGAACGCAGCAACATAAATATTGCTGTTTTCGAAGAAATGGTTAACCTCACCAGTGCCCAAAGGTAACCCTTCAGTATCCCAGGTGCCCTCTTGTGTTAATTTGCGGATCACATATTTAGAGCTCCCTTTATTAATGGCATTGGTGCCAAAATAGGGCAGGAAGAAGTTGGAAGAAAATTTTCGTGACGAATCTAAAGTGAACGATTTCTGAGAGGGGTTTTCGAATGCATCAAACATCGTTTTTGAGCCAAAAAGCGCATATTGCTGAGCATTTGCTACCCCGATACCAGCTACTGCCAGTAACGTAAGTAAAAGTTTCTTCATGTAAATTAGTTCTTGGGGACGGTTCTTTTTATTAACGGTTGCTTAGTGAATCTGGTATTTCTGGTTTTAAATATTTGTTTAAGAGTAAGTTGGTAATAAATTTGTCGCGATCGGCACTCATCTGATAACAAAAAGTATCGAAACTTTTTAAACCACTATCAGCCCTTAAATGTTTGTAAAAAGGTTGTTGGATGTTATCCTTGAAAATACCCGTCGAATTTTTGGTGTTGATGTAATAACTCACATTCGAAGTGTTCGAAATCTGGTTTACCGCATCTAAATATTCGGGGGTTTGTATTAAAAGCCTGTTATTTTTGTAATTGTTCAAAAATACCTGGATGGTACTCGCGTTATTGGCTACAATTAAATTATTATCAATGATGGTGTAATAGGGCCTTCCGAATTTTTTAAAAGGCTCGCCGAAATAGCTGAATAAAATATCGGCTGATTTAAAAATCTTAATGTCTTCATTGTAATCTGCACTTACTTCCAGTAGCAGCTGCCGTACCTTTTCACCATTGCTCAAGGCAATTGCACCCAGTTTTTCGGTTGTACTCAATTGAAAGGTTACAAATTGATTTTTGGCGTAAGCCGGAAAAACCGTATTCAAATCAACCCTGTACTGATCTTTAATGCGTTGGATTACGCTACCGGCCTGCTCAAAAGTTTTATTTTGCTCTTGCCAGGTACTTAACTTTGCCGACCATTTGGTGTAATCATCAAAGGCATACAGTACATAACTGGCTGTATTATCGGGTAAAATATTTTGTATGGTCGTATTTTGTGCAGGTGTGTTTTCGAACAATTTAAGGTAATTGTTGGGGTCTTTTAGCAGCGTATTTCCGTTAAACAGGATTTTTTCTTTACTGAAATTGTAACTGAGGATGGCATAACTGTTTTGTTTATCAAATACAGCAATTTCGCCATTAATATTACCGGCAATAATGCTTTTGAGCAATAGCGGGGCCTGGTTAAAGTTAATGTAAACATGCGCCAGCACATTTTTAATCTGATGATTATTTTCTTTAATAAACTCAGTAAAAGGATTTTCGCTTAAGCGGATGCTTGCATCTTTAATCAGTTTTAGCGAAGTAGATACCGTTATCACTTGGTTTTGTACCCCCATATAAACCGAGAGGCTATCATTTACTTTAATGCTGTAAATATCTTTTGAGGTTTGGCCAATTGCCTTTTTCGATTTTAACTGATCGTAAAACTTTTTAATGTCGTTTTCGGGCGAAATCTGAATGGTGATCAGAAAGTTTAAGGTCTTATTCGTATCAGGCAATACGCTAATGTAAATTTGCTGATCTTTAATGAATTTGTTGAGTGCGTTATCGTCGATGATACTTTTTTTTAACTGGTTGAGCAGGTTCATTTTATCCTGACCCAAAACCTGTTGAATCAGTTGCTGACCCTCCATAATATTATAAAAGCCCTTATCGTTCTGAAATGAAAATACCAGCGCTGCATTATTGGTGGCCGATTGCAGGGCCAAATCTTTTGCATTATTTTCAATCCCTAATCTCGAAAAATAGAGGTAAGCCATTAGGGCTACACCTAAAAATAAAGCGCTTGTTAGAATTATGATCTTTTTCATCTGCTGTGCAACAAATTTAATTTATTACATTGATTAGTGAGAAGTTCTTTGTCAATTTATTAATTTAGCGATTGCTTATAGCAAAGAACTATGAATAAACGAATAATCCTTACTGCTTCTTTTTTTGGTGTTGTTGCTGTTCTGTTGGGTGCCTTTGGCGCTCATGGCTTAAAAGCTTTGATCGATGCACCTTCACTTGAGATCTGGCAAAAAGGCGTTGATTATCAGTTTTATCACACTTTCGCGCTGCTATATCTGTCTACCTTTGCGCGTTACCGCAATAAACTCATCAATATTGCTTATTTCTGCTTTACTTTCGGGATTGTGCTTTTTTCGGGCTCCCTGTATTTAATGGCAACGAGGAGTATATCGCACTTAGGTTTTACTGAATTTATTGGCCCGTTAACCCCAATTGGTGGACTTTTATTTGTGCTGGGATGGATAATGCTCTTTTTTGCGGCATTTAAAGATAAATAATGAATACTTACGAAAACGATATATTTACAGAAAGAGAAACACTTTTTGTTGAAGTTATTTTGCCCTTATCTCTGGCAAAAAACTATACTTATCGTGTACCTTTTGATCTTAATGAGCAGATTGCCATCGGGAAACGTGTGGTGGTTCAATTTGGGAAACACCGCATTTATACTGCTTTAATTAGTGGCATAACCACTGTTCCGCCTACGGTTTATGAAGCCAAATATATTATTGATGTAATTGATAACGAACCTGTAATAACGCCTACCCAGCTAAAGTTCTGGACCTGGATGACCAATTATTACATGTGTAATGAGGGCGATGTAATGGCTGCAGCTTTGCCTGCAAGTTTAAAACTCGCCAGTGAAACCATTCTGATCCTCCGCGATGATTATGACGAAGAAACGGCGCTGACTGATAAAGAGGAAGTAATTATTGCAGCCCTTAAAAAACAGGAGAAACTGACAGTAAACGATGTTTCTAAACTGTTGGGGCAAAAAACGGTGTATCCGATCATTAACCAGCTGTTAGATAAAATGCTGGTACTGGTGGCAGAAGAGGTGGTACAGAAATATAAACCATTGCTTAAATCGTTCGTAGTGCTGAATGATTTTTACAGTGACGAAGAAAACCTCAAACAGCTTTTTAATGTTTTAGACCGGGCACCTAAGCAATTAGACGCTTTACTGGCTTACCTTAAATTGCAAAAATCTAATTTACCTGTATCTAAAGAACAACTTTTAGAAGAAAGTAATTGCGGACCTGCGGCGTTAAAAGCCCTTACCGATAAAGATATTTTTGTGGTGATGAAGCGACCGGTTAGCCGGCTTGCAAGTCACGATGAAGCATTTAACGTTAATTTTGAGCTGAACGAAGGTCAGCAGCAGGCTTTAACGCAGATTAACCGTCACTTTGAAGAAAAAGAGGTGGTACTGTTGCATGGTGTTACCGCCTCGGGTAAAACACAGGTGTACATTAAGCTGATAGAAGAAATTATTCAAAATACCGATGGTCAGGTGTTATTCCTGTTGCCTGAGATTGCTTTAACCACCCAAATTGTAGAGCGGATTAAACGTTATTTCGGCAATTCGATAGGGGTGTACCACTCTAAATTTAATAATAACGAAAGGGTCGAAATCTGGAATAAAGTAAGAACTGGTGCTTACAAGGTTGTACTCGGAGCACGTTCGGCTGTCTTTTTGCCTTTTCAGCACCTTAAATTAATTGTGGTGGATGAAGAGCACGAACCTTCTTATAAACAATATGATCCGGCGCCACGTTATCAGGCTCGGGATGCGGCCATTTACTTAGGTTATTTGCATCAGGCAAAAGTGATATTGGGCTCTGCTACACCATCACTCGAAAGTTATTACAATGCCTTACAGGGTAAATATGGTTTGGTAGAAATGAAAGAGCGTTTTGGTGGGGTACAATTACCCAATCAGCAAGTGGTCAGCATTTCGGAAGAAACCAAGAAAAAAACGATGAGTTCGTATTTTTCGAGTGTGCTCATTAAAGATATCGATCTGGCACTTTCTAAAAAAGAACAGATTGTGCTGTTTCAGAACAGGAGGGGATATGCCACCATTCTCATTTGCGCCACCTGTGGTTATACGCCTAAATGTGTAAACTGCGATGTGAGTTTAACTTACCATAAAAGCAGCGGTAAATTGCATTGCCATTATTGTGGTTACCAGCAAAGCAGCGTAAACATTTGCCCGGCCTGTGGTTCGGTGCATGTAGAGCAAAAAGGATTTGGTACTGAACGTATTGAAGAGGAGCTGAGATTGCTGTATCCAGAGGTTACTATTGCCCGTCTGGATATGGACAGCACACGTACCAAAAATGGTTTGCAGCAAATTTTAAACGATTTTCAGGAAAAGAAAACTGATATTCTGATTGGTACACAAATGGTGGCCAAAGGATTGGATTTTGATAACCTGAGTCTGATTGGGGTAATTAATGCCGACACACTTTTAGGTTATCCCGATTTCAGGGCTTACGAGCGTAGTTTTCAGCTGCTGGCACAGGTTGCCGGTAGGGCAGGCCGAAGGGCAGACCAGGGTAATGTTTGCATCCAGACTTATGATGCCGAGAACCGCATTATAAAGCAGGTAGTAAACAACGATTACGAAGGGATGTATAATGATGAGATTGTAGAACGCGAAAAGTTTTTATATCCGCCATTTTCGAGGATGATTTTCCTGTACATTAAACATAAAGATTCGCATGTGTTGGATCATGCTGCATTAACGCTGGCCAATATTCTTAAAGCTAAATTTGGTAAAAGGGTTTTGGGACCAGAGCAGCCATTGGTTACCCGTGTGCGTAATCTTTACATCAAACAGATTATCATTAAAGCCGACAAGCATACTGCTATCCAGAAAGTTAAAGATGCCCTGCGCGAAACATTAACAGAATTTAATGCCACCAAAGAATTTAAAGGCATTTTTACGCAGATTGATGTTGATCCTTACTAAGTGATTTTGAATGATTGAGATTATACAATTCAATCATTCAATCCACCACTCATGCTTTAATCCAGAAAAATCAGTAATTTTATGTGGATAATGTATCCTTCTCAAACACAGGTATTCACTCGTTAATCGTAAGCTAAATTCTATAATGCTCTTGTAACACGGTTTAAAAAGGCTAATTTTGAAACTTCATGGCGTATAAATTTGTTGATAATTATCGGGAGCGGGGAGCTAGAAAAAAATTGGTCGAGTTGTTAAGATCTCGCGGAATTGAAGATGAAAGCGTATTAAAAGCCATTGGCAAAGTACCGCGCCATTTCTTTTTCGACGAAACCTTCTGGAACCAGGCTTATAAAGACATTGCTTTTCCGATTGGTGATGGACAAACCATTTCGCAACCTTATACGGTAGCTTATCAGAGCGAATTACTGCACATTAAAAAAGACGATAAAGTGCTCGAAATTGGTACCGGTTCTGGCTACCAAACCTGCATTTTAATGGAGCTTGGTGCAAAGGTTTATACGATTGAAAGACAGGAAAATATTTACAACAGAACCATTCAGGTTTTACCGGGAATGGGTTATAAACCTACCTTTTATTGTGGCGATGGCTCAAAAGGTATTGCTGAACATTCGCCTTACGATAAAATAATTGTTACTGCAGGTGCACCACTGGTTCCAGAAATCTTATTGAAACAGTTAAAAATTGGTGGAATTCTGGTTATTCCGGTAGGCGACGAGAAAACGCAGAAAATGGTAACTGTAATCCGCGTAAGTGAAACCGATTACGAAAAAATTGTATTGGATACTTTCAGGTTTGTGCCCCTGGTAGGCGATCAGGCATGGTAGGTGAGTTTGGAGTTTTTAGTTCGGAGTGTTGAGTTACAACCCCATCAATTAAAAACTTCCAGCCATTTTTAACAACAGTTTATCTGAGTCTAGACTCCCAACTAAATACTGCCAACTCCAAACTATCTCTTCAATGCTCTATCCAATTCGCGTTTGGTATCTCTATCTTTAATGCTATCGCGCTTGTCGAATTCCTTTTTACCTTGCGCCAGGGCAATTTCCATTTTGGCGAAACCCCTTTCGTTAATAAAAATACGCAAAGGAACAATGGTGTAGCCTTTTTCTTCTCCCTTTACTCTCAATTTTCTGAGCTCTTTCTTTTGTAGTAATAATGCCCGGTCGCGTTTAATATCGTGGTGATAAAAAGAACTGTGGCTATATTCAGAAACGTGGAGGTTACGCACATACAAAATGCCACCAATAAACGTGCAAAAGGCATCGGTCATATTGGCTTTCCCTTGTCTGATCGCTTTTATTTCAGTACCTAAAAGGGCAATTCCGGCTACGTATTTATCTATCAGATTGTAATCGAAATAGGCTCTTTTATTTTTTATATTGATATCGTTTTTCAAAATTTTATAAAGTATAGGTTATTGCTATAATTATACAATTGTATATAAAGTATAGTTTCGGGGTTGCAAATATCTTAAAAATTGATGTGATAATTTAATTTTTAATTGTACAGTTTAAAGAAGTCAGGTTTTATAGCGATTTGTACATTCAAACCTGACTTCATTTTGGTTTTAAAAGTTTAAAGAAGTCAAGTTTTTATAGCGATTTGTACATTTAAACTTGACTGTTTTTGGTAATGAGGTGTGATTTGGAAATGTACGGCTATCTCTTTTGGCATCTTCAGTCCCGCTTTCCCTCCTGCCAATTTGAAGGAAATTGGCATCCGTTCCATCCGATAGCTATCGGATCGGGTTTATTTAACTCTGGCTAGTGCAAGGAACCTAAAAACCTTTCATCTACATACCAACCGCTGTTCCTAAGCCCGACAGCAGCGAACACGGAGTGCAACGGAGTAAAGCGGATGGCGGGGCTGCAGATGCGATGGAAAACAGACTTTCGCTTTCAAAATGTTTACTGCTTTTTAAAGCCAGGCAACCCATAATGGCCATTAAAAATCTTCATCTGTTTGTAAAAGCTAACGATATATTATTATGTTCGCATTTATTCGTTTAAGTTTGGACTTTAACTATCTAAAATGAAATTCAGGAATTTACTTTTAATCTTATTACTCGCCATTACTTTTCAGGTAAAAGCACAACAGCCTACTTTACTGCCTCAGTTTACCTTTTATAAATTGGATGGAAAAGCTTTTTCAAACGGCGATATTAAACAAGGAAAGAAAAATCTTTTCATTTTATTCGATTGTACCTGTGAGCACTGCCAGAGAGAAAGCAAGGAGTTGAATACCAATTACGCCAAATTTAAAGATGTAAACATTTACATGATTACCATGGATGAAGGCTATATTATCCCTCAGTTTTTCAATTCGTATGCTAAAGGTTTAAATACTAAGCCGAACGTATTGGTGTTGCAAGATAAAAAACGCATGTTTATTCCAACCTTTTTGCCTAAACAATATCCAGCCATGTATTTATACTCATCGGCAGGCAAGTTGTTGTTATATGAGTCAGGCGATGGTGGTATTAAAAAAATGATGAAGGTAGTAGGTAAATAACCCCGGTTTTAGCCGCAGATTTACACAGATAAAATTGCCTGGATAAACAAAGTCTGGTATATCTGTGTCTATCCTTTTTATCTGTGGTTAATTGTACTTTAACCGGCTAATGATGAGCATAGCTGAAACTACCTGATAATCAATACCGGTATTTTTACCTTATGCCTCACCGAATCTACGGTTGTACCAAAGATTAGGTCTTTAAGGCCTTTATGTCCGTGGGCACCCATAACCAGTAATTCCATTTCGTTTTCGTTGCTGATATTGGCTATGGCTTTTGCTGTGCTCCCAAAACCAATAAATGGAGTTGCATCGTAGCCCAAATCGCCCAGGTTAGCAACATATTTATCCAGGTTTGCCGCATCACTTTGGGTTTCGTGGTCCATTACTTCTTTGCCGAGATAACGGGCGGCAGCGGTTTCAACTACATGGATTAAATAGTAATGCGCATCTTTCCCTCCCTGAATTAAGGCATGTCTGATGGTATTTCTATCGTTTTTAGAAAAATCGACCGCAATACCGATGCGTTTATAGCTGATTTTTTCAATTTTACCGATGTCAAGTGCATTGCCATGTGGTACCAGTTGTTTGCTTGCATTTCTTTTACTTTCAATCATCGGATGAAAGAAAACGTATAACAAAAGCAATACAACAAGAATTAAAGCTGGAATCACAATTACGTAAATCCACCAGTTATTGGCTTCTTTTGCCCAGCCTCCAATCTCTTCTATTACCAGCTTTACATTGAGTGCGATAATTACCAATGCACTGGCCCATGCCAATACTTTTACCCAGGGTTTAATGGCAAAATCTTTCATCTGTTTCTTATCAGAGGTAAAGTGAATAAGCGGGATGATGGCAAAACCAAGCTGTAAACTTAAAACCACCTGACTCAATACCAGCAATCCTCCTAAAGCATCTTCACCATAATGTAAGATCGTGAAAAAAGCCGGGATAATAGCCAGCAAACGGGTAATTAGCCTGCGCAACCAGGGCTGGATACGTAAGTTAATGTGTCCCTCCATAATGATTTGTCCGGCTAAAGTTCCGGTTACGGTAGAGCTTTGTCCAGCTGCAATTAATGCAATGGCAAATAGGGTTGGGGCAACATTCCCAAAAATATTCGATAGCAGTTTATGGGCATCCTGTATTTCGGCAACTTCGTGTAATCCATTTTTATAAAAAGCAGCTGCCGCTAAAATGAGGATGGCTGCATTTACAAAAAAAGCAAGGTTTAACGCAACTGTGGTATCAATCAGGTTAAATTTCAAGGCTTCTTTAATGCCTTTGTTGCTGCGCTCTATTTTGCGTGTTTGTACAAGCGAAGAATGGAGGTACAGGTTGTGCGGCATTACTGTGGCACCAATAATCCCAATGGCAATGTACAAGGCATCGCCAGTTAATATAGAAGGTTCAAAACCTCTGGCAACTTCCTTTAACGATGGTTCTACGATGAACATCTCCACTAAAAACGAAATGCCTACAATAAACACCATCGATACGATAAAACCTTCCATAGCGCGCATGCCCTTGTTGAGCAGGAAAAGCAGCAACATGGTGTCGAATATGGTAATAGAAATGCCCCAGATTAAAGGCAAACCGAAAAGGAGTTGTAAACCAATGGCCATACCGATAATTTCGGCCAGATCGCAGGCAATGATTGCGGTTTGGGCCAATGCAAATAATGGAATGTTCGCCCAGCGTGCATAAGCTTGTTTTGATGCCTGTGCTAAATCGAGCCCGCGTACAATACCCAAACGTGCACTTAGCGATTGCAAAAGGAGGGCAATGAGGTTCGACATGAGCAAAACCCATATTAGCTGATAACCAAATTTACTACCACCGGCTAAATCTGTTGCCCAGTTTCCGGGGTCCATGTAACCTACACTAATGAGGTAGGCCGGACCAATAAACGATAAAATTTTTCTCCAGCCTTTTCTTTTATCGGTATTTACGCTTTGATGAACTTCACTTAACGATTCAGTTTTTACCATTACTGCTTATTAAAATGTGTTTTGCAACTTCTCTGCTAATATTAACTTGTTTATCTGCTAACTGGATTTCTACTGAACCATCGAAATCGGTAACATCGCTGATTTTTATTTTTTTGCCCAGGGTTAGGCCTAGTTTCTCTAAATGTTTTAAAAAAGCCGAGCTATGCTGACTAACGCCTGTTATTGTACCGGTATCGCCAACTTTCAGCTCAATTAATTTAATAAACTGGGTTTTGGCAAAGCGGCCGTTTTTATCGGGGATCGGGTCGCCATGTGGGTCTGCTTTCGGAAAACCCAAAAATTCATCTAGTCTTTCTATCAGTTCTATCGATCTGATGTGTTCCAGTTCTTCGGCTACATCATGCACCTCGTCCCATTTAAAATTTAATTTATCAACCAGGAAAACTTCCCACAAGCGGTGTTTTCGTACAATATCGATTGCAGCATTCCTGCCTGTTTCGGTTAAAGTAACCCCCTGGTATTTAACATAATCTACCAAACCTTTATCTGCCAGCTTTTTTATCATATCCGTAACCGAGGCTGGTTTTGTTTGCATTTGCTCTGCAATGGCGTTTGTTTGTACGTTAGTGGTCTTCTCAGCAAGGTGATAAATGATCTTTAAATAGTTCTCCTCGGTGTAACTTTGCATTTATATTTATCTAATTAAATTTTTAGGTAAATCTAAAAATTTTTATTTAAAATATATATGATAAATTATGTTAAAATTTAGAATATAATTTGGTTATGTTTGTGTTCTCAAATACCTTTAACACCTTATGGCATCTGAATTAGATAAAATTGATTTTAAAATTTTAAGAATCCTTCAAGAGAACGGAAGAATTACCAACTTACTTCTATCACAAGAAATTGGTTTATCGCCTGCACCAACTTTAGAGCGCGTACGCAAGCTGGAAATGGCTGGATATATTAAAAGTTACCATGCTTTGGTTGATGAGGAAAAACTGGGTTTAGGGATTAAAACCTTTATTCAGATTCAGCTCGATTTTCATAAAAACAATACCATTCAGATCTTTTTGGATGAAGTAAATCAGATTAAAGAAATTACGGAATGTCACCACGTTACTGGTCAGGCCGATTTTTTATTGAAGGTTTATGTGAAGGACATTAAGGCTTACGAAAGGTTGATTATGGATAAGATCAGTAAAATTTCGGTGGTTAAGACCTTCCAGACGATGATGATTATGTCGACGACCAAGAAAGAGCCAATTGTGCCTTTGGAATACTAAAATATTGCACCACCTAAGACACCTTAGTGCATCTAAGAAAATATAAGACCAGGTTCTAACGCGTTCTTAGTTGTCTAAGGTGGTAAGAATTATTTAAAGGTTGTTCCTCCATGCATATCATTACACCACCTAAGACATCTTAGTGCATCTAAGCAAGTATAAGGCTAGGTTCTAACGTGTTCTTAGTTGTCTAAGGTGGTAAGAATTATTTAAAGGTTGTTCCTCCATGCATATTATTACACCACCTAAGACACCTTAGTGCATCTAAGGCGATATAAGACCATGTTCTAACGTGTTCTTAGTTGTCTAAGGTGGTAAGGACTATAATGTTACCGTCTATTATTGCACCACCTAAGACACCTTAGGGCATCTAAGCAAGTATTAGATCAGGTTCTAACATGTCTTAGTTGTCTAAGGTGGTAAGAAATGTTATTGCAATAGGAGTTGAAATAAATTAAAAGTCATACATAAACTCACTTACAAAACTCCGCTTACCGTGTTGCACGATATTTGTTGAGTTAAAATTTATGAGTAGCCCTTTAGGTGCTTTTAATAATTTCATGTAGGTTAAAATTTGCGCTTCGTGGATAGGAAGTATGCTTTCAACTGACTTTAGCTCCAATACCATACAGTTTTCAATAACTAAATCTGCCCGAAGAGAGGTGTCTAACACTACATCTTTATATGAAAGTAAAATTGAATGTTCTGCTTTAAAGCTTATACATTGCAGCTCCAATTCTCGCATTAAACATTTTTGATAAACACTTTCCAATAAACATGGTCCCAGTATTTTATGCACTTCTATACAGGCTCCTGTAACTTTGTATTCTAAATTGTCGAGAAAAGTTTTATTCATCATAAAAATCAAACTATTAGGTTAATAAATATTTAATGGGATGATTTTTTCTGATGACTAACTAAATATGTTGAGCCATCTAGGGAGTAAGACGCAATACTAATTTATCAATAATTCCTGATATTTCAACTGCATTTTGATAAACCATAAAGTGGGTTCCGTTTTCGATTACAAAATCGGGCTTTGCTGTTTTGCTGTATAATATTTTATCATTTGTACCGTGAATATGATAAATCCGTTCTGGTTTAATGTTATTTTTCCAGCCGAGTATACTGCCTATGGCCCATTTTAAAAAATAAGGGTCGGTATCCTTTATAATTTTGCTCAATAATATTTTCTCACTACCTGATCGGGTACCGAAATAGTAGTTTTGGGTAAGCTTATTAGAAGATTTTAAGATTTTGGCCGGAATCAGTTTCAATAAGCCTAATTTTCCAGCTAAACGGTAAAGCCGGGGCAATTGCTTGCTAAGCATTGTACTGGAAATGATAACTGTTGTGGTAGGCGCTAAAATTTTTGCAATTTCAACGGCAATCATTCCTCCAAAAGAAACACCTACTAAAGCAAAAGGTTGGCTGGTATCTATAATCCGGCTCAACCGTTGGGCGTAAGCTTCAAGTGTTTCATTTTTCTTAGGGTTTATCCAATCGATATGAATGATGTTTATCTTTTCGCTGAGCTTTAGCTTCGAAAAAATCCGCTTATCGGCACCTAAGCCGCTAATAAAATAAGTATTCATTATGCTGGCAAGTTCCAGTCAATTGGTTTCAGGTTATTTTGTACCAATAACTGGTTTGCTTTCGAAAAATGTTTTGATCCGAAAAAGCCATTATAAGCCGAAAAAGGCGAGGGGTGTGCTGCGGTAAGCACGTAGTGCTTTTTCTGATCAATTAACGCTGCTTTTTGCTGAGCATATCTGCCCCACAACAAAAAGACTAAATGCTCACGTTTTTGCGATAAGGCTTTTATAATTTCATCAGTAAAAATCTCCCAGCCCCGGTTTTGGTGCGATCCTGCTTCAGATGCGCGCACAGTCAAGGTTGCATTAAGGAGCAACACACCTTGTTCTGCCCAGTGTGTTAAATGGCCATGATTTGGCGCTTTAAATCCGGGTATGTCGGTTTCTAACTCCTTGTAAATGTTTTTTAATGAAGGCGGTACTGCAATGCCGCGCTGTACAGAAAAGGAAAGTCCGTGCGCCTGACCTACGCCATGATAAGGATCCTGACCCAGAATGACTACCTTTACCTCATCAAAAGGAGTTGTATTTAGCGCGTTAAATATATCTGCACCTTTCGGATAAACAGTAGCACCTCTCTGCTTTTCTTCCTGCAAAAAAGACTTCAGCTTAATCATGTAGTCTTTCTCAAATTCTTCTTCTAATACGGCTAACCATCCCGGTTCTAATGCTGCTGACATATTTTTGTGTAGGTAAAATGTGTAATGTAAAATGGTTCATGGTTAATAGTGAAGTTAAGCTATCAGCTATCAACCATTATCTAACAAACCTCAACTATGGTTTCTTTTGGTAAATCGCTAGTAAATCAGCTTCCAGTGTGGCTTTAGGCCCCTCAATAATTCGTCCTAGCTCTTTACCTTTTTTATCGTAAACAATAAAAGTTGGTACCCTTAAAATTTCTAAGCCGTCTAATATGCCGTTTTCTGCTTTTTTGTTGCCATCAACTGCTATAAATTCTACATTTTTTTGTTTAAAGTGTAAATCATCAAGCACTTTTAAGAAATTAGGCACATTTACTTTGCTATCACCACACCAGGTGCCGAAAACAATTTTAATCTTTTCGTTTTTGATTAGTTTTTTCAGTTCGATCATGGTTGCTGCATCTGGCACATAAGCTTTATATAGCGGATCGTACATTTCCTTAAACTCGGGGAAGGTAGTAACCCCTTCGCGGGTACAGGCATTGATCAGGATATCTTTATTGTGAACTGAATCGTGGATTTTTTTATTGACTTCTTGAGCAGAAACATTCATGGCAAGTATAATTAGTGTGATAGAAAGGATGATTTTCATAGTATTGAGCTGGTTTTTTAAGTCTTTGAAATTTTTAATGAAATTATTGTTTTAAAATCTAAATTCTGCCATTTAAACACGATATTTGCAAAAAAATAATTAGAATAGAATTTATGCCAAATATTATCAGATTAATTGCGGGGTTTGCTTTATTGGGAGGTGCAATAGCTTTATTTGTTTTCGGCTTCTGGCCTTGGGGCATTGTTGCCATTTTATTGGGAATAATTGTATTGGTAACTTATTTCTTTAATGAAAACATGCTTTTGGCACAATGGTTTTTAAGAAAAGATAATATGCCTAAAGCAAAACAGTTTTTAGATCGCATTACCAATTACGAAAGTCAGTTAATTAGAGTACAACATGGTTATTATAACTTACTAATCGGTTTAATTGAAAGCAGGACTGCACCAATGAAATCGGAAAAATATTTTAAAGCTGCATTAAGCTTAGGTATGCAAATGGATCATAACGTTGCCCTGGCTAAATTGAGTTTAGCAGGTATTGCAATGGCAAAACGCAATAAACGCGAAGCAACCATGTATCTGGCCGAAGCTAAAAAGGCAGATAAAAATAAATTACTGGCCGATCAGATTAAGCAGATGAAAGATCAGATGGGGATGATGGATAAGCAGCAGCAAGTTCGTTACCGCTAAAATTTTAAAGCTATTTCTTAACCGGAATGGCTTTTTTGTTTCAAGCAGGTTTTGTTTATTTAAAATTGCAGCCGATAATTTATTATTTTTATGGATACTAAACTTTTAAATATTCATGAAAAAAGTATCTTATTTACCCATGCTGACTTTTTTAGCCATTTTAGGTGCCTGTAATAATCCTAAAAACGGCGAAACCAGTAGCGAAAGCTTTTCGTCAGCCAATCCCTTTTTTAAGGCCAGCGAACTTCCCTTTCAGGCTCCGGCATTCGATAAAATTAAAAACGGTGATTTTAAGCCTGCGCTTGAAGAAGGAATGAAGCAGCAAATGGAAGAAATCCAAAAGATTGCTGATCAACCCGAAGCACCAAGTTTTGAAAATACCATTCTGGCGCTGGAGAAAAGCGGTCAGTTGCTGAGTCGTGTAAATATGGTTTTTACCTTGTTAACAGGTGCCAATACCAACCCCGAATTGCAAAAGGTTAAAGAGGAGGAAGCGCCTAAGTTAACCGCAAATACCGATGCCATTTACTTAAATACCAAACTTTTTAAACGAGTAGAAAGTCTATTTAAGCAGAAGGATCAACTTAAACTGGATGCCGAATCTTTGCGTTTATTGGAATATTATTACCAGAAATTTGAACTGGCTGGCGCGAAGTTATCAGATGCAGATAAAAACAAACTGAAAGAGCTGAATAAAGAAGAAGCTACCTTAAGCGCTAAGTTTACCGCACAGTTGCAGGCCGCAGGTAAAGGTTTAAAAAATACCACTCAGCAACCCGAACTGCAATCGATGACCGATCGCGCGAAAAGAGAAGAACTTTTTAATAAATCTTGGAACAGGGCAGAAAAAGGCGATGCAAATGATACCCGTAAAATCATTTCCAGGATAGCACAAATCCGTTCTACGTAGGCGGCCTTATTAGGTTTTAAAAACTATGCAGCCTGGAAATTGCAAAATCAGATGGCTAAGACACCAGAAGCGGTCGAAGATTTTTTTAGTAAGGTTATTCCGGCCGCTACTGCGAAAGCAAAAAGCGAAGCGGCAGATATACAAGCCGTAATCGATCAGCAAAAGGGCGGTTTTAAATTAGAACCCTGGGATTGGGATTTTTATGCCGAGCAGGTGCGTAAGGCAAAATACGATTTAGACGAAAATGAAGTTAAGCCTTATTTCGAATTAAATAAGGTACTCATTAATGGTGTGTTTTATGCGGCAAGCCAACTGTATGGTATTACCTTTAAAGAACGTAAAGATTTACCTGTTTATCAGGAAGATGTACGTGTGTTTGATGTGATGGACAAAGATGGTAAGCAGTTGGGCTTGTTTTACTGTGATTACTTCAAACGCGATAACAAGGATGGTGGTGCGTGGATGGATAACCTGGTACCTCAGTCTAAATTATTTGGCACCATTCCGGTAATTTACAATGTCTGCAATTTTACAAAACCTGAAGCCGGAAAGCCAGCCCTGATTAGTTTTGATGATGTGACTACTATGTTCCATGAATTTGGGCATGGTTTACATGGTTTATTCGCCAATCAGCAATATCCAAGCCTTTCAGGTACCAATGTCGCCCGCGATTATGTTGAATTCCCATCTCAGTTTAACGAGCACTGGGCTTCTGATCCGAAAATATTGAAAAACTATGCCCTTCACTATCAAACTGGTGTACAAATGCCGCAAGCATTATTAGATAAGATTAAAAAAGCAAGCTCGTTTAACCAGGGGTATATTTTTACAGAGGCTTTAGCAGCAGCTGATTTAGATATGCAATGGCATACACTTCCGGCTGGCTCGCCTTTACAGGATGTAGATCAGTTTGAAGCCGATGCTTTAAAGAAAACCAACCTCAATTTATCTTATGTTCCACCGCGTTACCGTTCGAGTTATTTTCTACACATCTGGAGTAATGGTTATGCAGCCGGTTATTACGCCTACAGCTGGACTTCAATGCTGGAGAACGATGCTTACTCGTGGTTTCAGGAAAACGGTGGTTTAACGAGGGCAAATGGTCAGCGGTTTCGTGATCTGATTTTATCTAAAGGAAATACCGAAGATTTGGGTAAAATGTTTTTCAATTTCAGGGGGCATAATCCTGATATTAAGCCTATGCTTAAAAAACGTGGGTTGTTGTAAAACTGATTTTTAATTCATGTTCAGGGAGGTCAGGTTTTTAAAAACCTGACTTCCCTAAATTCCATCTCTCCCGATAAAACGCTCTTTACCCAAAAGAAACTGAATAGCCTTCTTAACATTCCGGTCTATCGATTCTTCCGTTTTTAAATGATTGATGTACCTGATAATTTCAAGTTGCAGATAAGGAGCTTGCTGCTCGAAAATGGCCTTAGCTGCAGCATTTTCTGTCAAAGCCTGTAAAAGCATAGGGTGTGCAGTAATGGTGCGTTCTTCGGCATCAAATTCGATTTCAAAAAGCGCTTCAGCTCCAACTTCTTTTCCTGCGGCTTTACGCATAGGTGTGTTAAGGTATAAACGCCAGGCACCGGCATATTTAACGAGTGTTTGTTTAAACTCATGCCCGTCTATTTTCATCCGTACCGGAATTTTTCCCTTTTCTTTTCCTGCTTGTTCAAAGAGGTAGCTTAAATATGCTTCAGGTACAAATACAAAAGGGTTTATACCAATAATATCAATTTTAGCTTTAAAGGGATTGGGCCTCGTTTTACTCATATTATACAATAAATTAAAGTTAATGCTTTCTGTTCGATGGTACAAATTGGATATGCTCACTTTGAGATTGTTAAAACCAAAGTGCTTTGTTTCTTGTACTTTAAATAAAACCTACATTATGGCAACATCACAAGAAGGAAGTACAAACCGTACCCAGGAGGAAGAAAATATTAAAGATTTAAGTGGAAAAGGCGCTGTTGAAAAGCTACGTGAGCTGGCAGAGAAAGCCGAAAGTTGTTTCTTTTGCACCAATATTAAAACAGGCGTGCCTTTATCTGTAAGGCCAATGGCCATTCAGCAGGTAGATGATGATGGCAATATCTGGTTTATGAGTATGAAAGACAGTCATAAAAATGAAGAGCTGGCTACCGATCCATTTACGCATTTGTTTTTTCAGGCCAGTGAACATTCAGGCTTTGTAAATATATATGGTATTTCCGAAATCAGCCGCGATCAGGCAAAAATTGATGAGCTGTGGAGCCCGTTGATCAAAACCTGGTTTCAGGGAGGAAAAGACGACCCAAATATTACCTTAATCAAGGTAATTCCATCTGAAGGATATTATTGGGATACAAAACATGGAACAGCTGTTGCTTTCTTAAAAATGGCAGCATCTGTAATTACAGGAAAAACCATGGATGACTCGGTAGAGGGGAGCCTGGAGATTGATTAGCTAGTAAATATTATAGTGGGTTAACTGCCAACTGAATATTGTTGACTGTTAACCTTTATTTATCCCCTAAATAATCAAAACCTTCAAATTCTTCTCTTTGGGCTCTTTTGCTTAAGATATCATCCTCTTCGGCTTGCACTCTTGAGAAGAACAAAGCTTCGGCCTGGATTCTTTTAATTAATTGACGTACTAAGGTCAAATCAAAAGCTTCTTTGCTTAATTTGATGCAATATTCTCTTTCGTTAATTTCTAAACTTGAAGTATTCATAACAATCTTTTTTATTTATCGATTGCTGTAAATATAGAAAAGGCTTGCTAAACAATTGTTAGCAAGCCTTTTAAGTTTATGTTATGTTTTTGTTAAAATCTGACCGGTGTTTTGCCGCTACATTAACAAATTTACTATTTATGCGATAAGAATAAACCATTATCGGTTTTGGCTACTTTTAATATGCCTTTACCGGTTAAGCCTTTTAAAGTAGTATCCCATTTTTTATTGCTCCAGTCGGTTAATTTTGCTTTTACATCGGTTAAAAGGTGTTGTTCGTTTTCCTTTACCAATGCATACAATTCACTTTCTTCGGCAGTCATTTCGATTTTCTTTTTCTCCGGGCGCATCTGCGGGAAGAAAAGAACTTCCTGGATGGTCGATTGATCAGTCATCAACATCACTAATCTATCAATACCAATACCTAATCCAGAAGTAGGAGGCATACCATATTCTAATGCACGAACGAAATCATCATCCATCGCCATTGCTTCATCATCGCCTCTGGCCGCTAATTTCAATTGCTCTTCAAAACGTTCTTTCTGGTCAATCGGATCATTTAACTCTGAGTAAGCGTTGCCAATTTCTTTACCCATTACAAAAAGTTCGAAGCGCTCAACCAAACCTTCTTTGCTGCGGTGTTTCTTCGCTAAAGGTGTCATTTCGATAGGGTAGTCGGTAATGTAGGTAGGCTGAATTAAGTTAGCTTCCACTTTCTCACTGAATAGTTCATCTACCAGTTTACCACGACCCATGCTGTCATCAATCTCGATGCCCAAATCTTTACAGGTTTGCGCCAATTGTGCTTCAGTCATTTCTGAAACATCGATACCGGTATATTTTTGAATAGATTCGTACATGGTTAACTTCTCGTACGGACCAGCAAAATCAATTTCATGTCCACCAACTTTAACAACAGGTGAACCGTGTATGGCCACTGCAATTTTCTCTAAACACTCTTCCACCATGCCCATCATCCAAACGTAGTCTTTGTAGGCTACATAGATTTCCATTGAGGTAAACTCAGGGTTGTGGGTTCTGTCCATTCCTTCATTACGGAACATTTTACCGAACTCATAAACGCCATCAAAACCAGCAACAATTAGCCTTTTCAGGTAAAGCTCGTTGGCAATACGCAAAAATAATGGCATATCTAAAGTGTTGTGGTGTGTAGCAAACGGACGGGCCGCAGCACCACCATGTACCGCCTGTAAAATTGGCGTTTCTACCTCCATCCAGCCCTGGCCGTCGAAATAATTACGCATGGTGTTGATTACTTTAGAACGGTTAATAAAGATCTGTTTGTAATCAGGATTTACCGTTAAATCTACATAACGCATGCGATAACGTAATTCAGGATCGGTAAAACCATCGTAGATATTACCATCATCATCACGTTTCACTACAGGAAGTGGTTTTAATGATTTTGATAATACTGTTAGTGAGGTAACATGTACCGAAATTTCACCGGTTTGCGTGGTAAATACATAACCTTTTACACCAACATAATCTCCAAGATCCAGTAATTTTTTGAAAACCGTGTTGTATAAAGTTTTATCTTCATCAGGACACAAATCATCACGCTTCAGGTAAAGTTGTACTCTACCGGTAGAGTCCTGCAATTCAGCAAAAGATGCATTACCCATAATACGACGGGTCATGATACGTCCGGCAATGCTGATATTCTTGTAAGCAGTTTTATCTCTTTCGTAATTTTCGTTAATATCTGCAGCGTAGGCATTAATTTCATAAGCCTCGGCAGGGTATGGGTTGATGCCCAATTCGCGAAGTTGTTTTAGCGAGTCACGTCTTTGTATTTCCTGTTCTGATAATCCTATACTCATTTCGGGTATTTTTTGCAAAAGTAATGAATTACTTCGTCATTGTGAGGAACGAAGCAATCATAAAGCAATAGAAATTGATTTTTTTAATTCACGATGATGGTTCTGCCAATCTTGTTTTACCTAAGATTCTGCTTCTACATCTTCTTCATACATTTCGTTAATCGCTTCCGCATATTTCTTTTCTACAATGCGGCGTTTAACTTTCATGGTTGGCGTAATTTCTCCTTCGTCGATATTGAAAGGATTACGTTTGATCTTAAAATTTTTAATGCGTTCGAATTTAGCCAGTTCGTTTGAGATTTTTTTGATATCCTGCTCCATCCATTCTATAATTTCAGGGTTGCGGATAAACGGATCGGCCTCTTCAAAAAATGAAGGCTTCAGTTTAAAGGTTTCTTCTAAAGTTTCGCGGTTTGGAATAATGATAGCGGTAATAAATTCACGCTTATCGCCAATTAAAAATAACTGGTCAATTTTTGGACTTTTTAAGTAAATGTTTTCAACCGGGGTAGGGTAAACATTTTTGCCATAAGCATTTACGATCATATTTTTCAAACGATCGGTAATTTGCAGGTTACCCTTGTAAAAACGGCCAATATCACCCGTGTGGAACCACATATCTTTATCAATAGCTTCGGCGGTTTCTGCAGGCTTGTTGAAATAACCTTTCATTACACAATGGCCTCGTACAATTACTTCGCCTTCTGCACATTCAAATTCTTCGTTAAAAGTATTGTGGGTTTGGATGCTGATCATTTCTTTGCTCTCCACATCCTGTATAGCCACTTCAATACCAGGGATAATCCGCCCGACAGTACCATAAACCTGTCTGTGGTATTCGGTAACCGACATTACCGGAGAGGTTTCGGTTAAGCCAAAACCCTCTAATATTTTAATGCCCAGATCGCCAAAAAACTCGCCCACATTTTTAGGCAAAGCAGCGCCACCCGAAATCATAAACTTTAAACGACCACCGGTTTTTTCTTTAATCTTACTGAATACCAGTTTCTCGGCAATTCCTTTTTTTGCCGATAGGATCATTCCCGGATTTTTACCGGCTTCCTTAGCTACTCGGTATTTATTTCCCGTTTCTAACGCCCAGGTAAATATTTTGGCTTTGGTGCCTCCACCGGCAGTGCCCGATTTAATGGCTTTATCGTGGATGCGTTCCAGTAAACGCGGCACGCAACTCATAACGGTAGGGCGTACTTCGCCCATGTTTTTGGCCAATAGCTCCAAACTTTGGGCAAATGCAATTTTACAACCCTGTGCGCAACATACGTGGTAGGTAGCTGTACGTTCGAATACGTGCGATAGCGGTAAGAAAGACAGGAAAGTTTCAGTCTGATCTATTACCGGAATCTGCTGCAAACATACCTCTACGTTTTTAACAAAATTATAGTGGGTAAGCATTACGCCTTTAGGTGTTCCTGTGGTGCCGGAGGTATAAATCAGTGAAGAAACATCCTGCGGTAAAACCTGGTTTCTGCATTGATCTATTTCGGCCTTTTCTGCAGCTGTAATCTGGTGTTTAAGTGCCAGGATATCAGAAAAAGCAATTACTTCAACATGAACATCGGCCGGAACCGTTACTTTTTCGAAATCTTTAAAAGCCGGAATAATGTATTTTAATTCTTTACAGTTGGCGGCTACCTTTAATACTTTGCGATAAAGGAAATTGTTCCCTACCAGGATGGCTTTAATGCCCGAATCATTAATAATATAGGCTACTTCCTGTTCAGACAGCGTAGGGTAAATAGACACGTTAACCACACCAATTTGCTGGATACCCTGATCGTAATATACATATTCGGGAGAGTTTTCGATCATTAAGCCCAAACGGTCGCCTTTTTTGATTCCCTTTTCTAAAAAGAATGCAGAAACGGCATCAGCTCTTTTAAGGGTGTCCTCATAAGAAATTTCGAGCCACTCATTACTTTGTTTATGGATCAGGAAAGTTTCTTCGGGTTTATGTATATTTTTTACAACATTCCTTAAAAGGGTAGGAACGGTTGAAAATTCGTTAATTAGTGGCATGCTCGTAATTTGGTGTGTTCGTTATTTTAACAATTATAACGCTTTTTGGTTTAAAAATACAATTTGATGTGCGCTCAGGGAGGTTTCACTTTTTGGTTGGACTGATCTTAAGTTATTTTCTGCATATTAAACAGGAAAGAAACGCAGGTTAAAGCAACTTTACATCATTGCCAATTCTTTATATATAACATAATTTAAGGAGATGGGAGGTATTGTATGATGGCTTGGTTAGGCAGTGAATATGTTGTTACATGAAATCTGCTAAATCTGCGGGAAACCAATGCTAATGGTCTGAAAAAATAAAATCCATAAACGCAAAAAAGGTTCCATAGCCATGAAACCTTTTTGTAAAATATTTTAATTCGCTTAAACGGAGAAACTCTCGCCACAGCCGCAGGTACGGCTTGCATTTGGATTTACGAAGTTGAAACCTTTTCCGTTCAAACCATCAGTAAAATCCAGTTCAGTTCCGGCCAGGTAAAGAAACGATTTCATATCTAATGCAATCTTAATTCCTTTATCTTCAAAAAACTGATCGCCTTTTTGTTCTTCGTTATCGAAATCTAAATTGTATGATAAACCAGAACAACCACCACCTTTTACAGAAACGCGTAAAAAGTAATCAGAACCCATTGCAGAATCCTGCATTAAGTGATCAATTTTATCTTTTGCCTTATCGGTTATTGTGATCATGGTATTGAGTATTTTAGTATCAAGTATCAAGTATCTAGTATCAAGTAGCATGAGATTATCAAGCCGAAATTTAAATCTTGATAATTGATTCTCTAATACTTGCTACTAGATTAGTGGTGTGATTTTTCTAAAGCAATTGCTTCTAAACCATTTTTAACGCGGTAATCGTTAATAGCCGATTTAATTGCATCTTCTGCCAATACTGAACAGTGAATTTTAACAGGTGGTAAAGCCAGTTCTTCCACAATATCCATATTATCGATCGCTAATGCTTCGTCAATTGTTTTTCCTTTTAACCATTCGGTTGCTAAAGATGAAGAAGCAATAGCCGAACCACAACCAAATGTTTTAAATTTAGCATCGGTAATTACATTATCTTCTCCAACTTCTATTTGTAAACGCATTACGTCGCCGCACTCTGGTGCACCAACTAACCCAGTGCCTACAAATTTACTGTCTTTATTTAAAGTACCTACATTACGTGGGTTATTGTAATGATCAATTACTTTTTCTGAATATGCCATGTTTTTATTTTTTAATCTCCTTACGGAGCAAATTTTAAATAGTTATCAATTTTCAGTTATCAATTATCAGTTAGCGTACTCAAAACTGCAAACTGCCAACTCCAAACCGTTCTTAGTGTTCTGCCCACTCAATTTTACTCAAGTCAATACCTTCTTTAAACATTTCCCAAAGCGGAGAAAGTTCTCTTAAGTGATTAACTGCTTTTTCGGTTACGGCAATCGCCTGGTCAATTTCTGCTTCAGTGGTAAATCTTCCTAAACCAAAACGGATAGATGAGTGAGCCAAATCATCAGATAAACCTAAGCTTTTTAAAACGTATGATGGTTCTAAAGAGGCAGAAGTACAAGCCGAACCCGAAGATACTGCTAAATCACTCATGGCCATCATTAAACCTTCACCTTCAACATATTTGAATGAAATGTTGGCTACGTGTGGTAAACGGTGTTGTGTATTACCATTAACATAACTTTCTTCCATTTTGTTTAAAGTCGATTCTAACTTATCACGTAAAGCTGACAAACGAACGGTTTCGCTTTCCATCTCTAAACGGCAAAGTTCGCAGGCTTTACCTAAACCAACAATACCCGGAACGTTTAAGGTACCTGAGCGCATGCCACGTTCGTGACCACCGCCATCCATTTGTGCAGTAACTTTAACCCTTGGACCTTTACGGCGTACATAAAGTGCACCAACACCTTTTGGTCCGTACATTTTGTGTGCCGAGAAAGCCATTAAATCAATACCGTCAGCATTTACATCAACCGGAATTTTACCAACTGCCTGCGTAGCATCAGTCATAAATAAAGCGCCGTGTTTGTGTGCAATAGCCGAAATTTCTTTAACGGGTTGGATTACGCCGATTTCGTTGTTACCATACATAATCGAAACTAAAATCGTTTCTGGTGTCATGGTAGCTTCTAATTCAGCTAAATCAATTAAACCATCTTCTTTAACACCTAAATAAGTAACACGTGCACCATTTTTTTCTAAGTGCTTGCAGGTATCTAAAACTGCTTTATGCTCAGTAACCGCAGTAATAATGTGGTTACCTTTTTCTTTGTACATTTCAAATACACCTTTAATGGCCAGGTTATCGGCCTCGGTAGCACCTGATGTAAAAATAATTTCTTTTTCAGTACAGCCGATTAATTTGGCTACCTGTTCACGAGCATAATCTACACCCTCTTCAGCCACCCAGCCAAACGCGTGATTGCGGCTCGCGGCATTCCCAAATTTCTCAGTAAAGTAAGGTAGCATTGCTTCCAACACTCTCGGATCTAACGGTGTTGTTGCATTATTATCTAAATATATCGGCTGTTTCATCTTTATTCTGTTGATTATTGATACAAAGATACAAAAAAAGTTTGCTAACAATTATAAATAATAGCTATGAGGTTATAGAGAAAACCTGCATTTTTACATTTAACCAACCTTTTAAAACGATGAATAAGATAGAACATATCGGAATTGCCGTAAATAGTTTAAATAAGTCGGTTCCGCTTTACGAGCTTTTACTCAACACTTCGTGCTATAAAACCGAATTGGTAGCTTCGGAGCAGGTGAACACAGCGTTTTTTAAAACCGGCGAGAACAAGGTTGAGCTGCTGGAGGCTACCGATGAAGATAGTGCCATTGCCCGCTTTCTGGAAAAAAAAGGAGAGGGGATTCATCATATTGCCTTTGCTGTTGATGATATTCTGGCCGAAATGGAGCGCTTAAAAGCCAATGGTTTTGTGTTGTTAAACGAAACACCCAAAAAAGGCGCAGATAATAAAATGGTGTGCTTTGTTCATCCAAAACAAACAAACGGCGTTTTAATAGAGCTTTGCCAGGAAATTAAATGGGTATGATGGGAGGTAAGATGAAAGGATGTAAAAGGGAAGAGGTTGGGGTGAAATGTCTTTGAAAACGAACGGTTCTGTATTTCATAGCATCTGCAGCCCTGCTGTACATTATATGCCGATGAAAAATCGGCATGCCATTTCCATCAGGTTTATTTAACTTTGTATGGTGGTTCTTGGCTTAAAAAGTGTTTTTAATAAAATGAAGAAAATCGATTTATATAAGGGGTACGAGGGATATTCAGAAATTGTTTTATATGAGCAGGCTGTCAATAAAAAAAATGAAATAACCATTTTTGAAGTTCACTTACTCGAGTTTCATTTTGACGAAATTTTATCATTGATCCCATTAGGTCAATACCACGAACAGAGTGTAATGTATAATTATTTTAGAGCTGAAGGTTGGCATAATGATAGATGGGAATGTAAACGGATTCAGGAGTTTTATACTCAACTATGTCAAATTAATATTTCGCTGGAGTCATCTTATATTGATGCTTATAGTGCTTTAAAAGAGATCTGCAGATCTACCCTTGATAATGGACGCAGACTTTTTATAGCGTCACAATAAAACTAATTTTACTATTTGATGCAAAATGTTTCGCCTTTAACCAAAATCATCAGCAAAGATTTCGATATCGCCGAAAACCTGTCCGAAAATCAACTTCGGGAGGTGATGGTCGATGCATTTGCCTATCTGATTGATAACGATTTTCCGAAGTTGATTCAGATTTTGTATAAGGCCGATGTAGATCAGTATAAGTTAAAAGAATTGCTCGAAACGGCTGAGGGCTCAAGCTCGGCCGAGGTAATTGCCGATGCTTATATCGCCCGGCAAAAAGCAAAGATCGAAACCTGGCAAAAATATAGTCCCAAAAAAGATTAGTTTAAAGTGCTGTATTTGGCTTTTTTGCCATCATTTTTAGTTTATAATTGTAGCGAAATACCTTATTAATTAAAATTCTTGAATTAGGCTTGTAAATCAAAAATAAAATTAGGATATTTGCATCCTCTAAAATAGAGGTAGAAAGACTAATAGGAAATGTCATAAGCGTTGTTGCCAGCAAATTGCAAAAATGTTCTTGATGCTTTCACACAGATAACTAAAAATAATATTCAAATGAAAAAAGATTTGCACCCAACAAGCTACAGACCAGTTGTTTTTAAAGATATGTCTAACGAATATGCTTTCTTAACAAAATCTTGCGTAGACACTAAAGAAACTATTAAATGGGAAGATGGTAACGAGTATCCATTATATAAATTAGAGATTTCTCACACTTCACACCCTTTTTATACTGGTAAAATGAAATTGGTTGATACTGCAGGACGTATCGATAAATTCAAAAACCGTTACGCTAAGAAATAATTTTAGCTACAAAAAGCATTTTTTAAAGTCCCTTTGCCAAAAGCATCGGGACTTTTTTTATTTTTGTTGCTTATGACAATCAATCTTTTTGATGATGCCAGCTGGATGTCCCTTCGTCCGCTTACGTTTACCAGGCCTGTGGCCAATTTGCGCATTGGTATTTTAACCATTGCAGAAAAGTGGGCGAAATACTTAAAAGCCGATTTTGGCTTTCAGACCCAGGATTACCTCTCTGTAAAATTTGCTCCGAAATCTAACGCCAGTTTATTTATAAATGGTTCGGTATGCCCCGATGAAGATTTGCTCAACGCGGTTACCGCACTTAAAGTCGGTGAAGTGTTGTTGGCGGGTGATGTTGTTCTGGCCTTTAATAATGGTGAAGTTTTAACCTATAAAGAGGCTCGAAAACAGTTGAAACCAGTTGATTACAGTTTAAATTTCAGCAAGATTAGCTATCCGGAGCACATTTTTGGTAACAATCCGGCTGAGATCAGGAAAGATTTTAAATTGTTAACCGAAGGACGAACCTCTGCAGACATTAGTAGTACCAACCAATTATTGGGCAATGATATTTTTCTGGAAGAAGGTGCTAAGGTAGAGTGTAGTGTACTCAATAGTGGTTACGGTCCCATTTATATCGGCAAAAATGCCGAGGTTTGGGAAGGCTCGTTAATAAGAGGCTCCTTTGCCTTATGCGAAAATTCTTCCATAAAAATGGGGGCTAAAATATATTCGGGTACTACCATTGGTCCAAACAGCCGGGCCGGAGGTGAAATTAACAACTCAGTAATTTGGGGTAACTCAGCTAAAGGTCACGAAGGTTATTTGGGTAATTCGGTAATGGGCGAGTGGTGCAACATTGGTGCCGATACCAACAACTCGAATTTAAAAAACAACTATGCAGAAGTAAAGCTTTACGATTACGAAAGCGAAAAACTGCGCAATACCAATTTGCAATTTTGCGGCTTAATTATGGCCGATCATGCCAAAAGTGGTATCAATACCATGTTTAATACCGGTAGCGTAGTAGGTGTTGGAGCCAATGTTTTTGGCGCCGGTTTCCCGCCGCATCATATAGCCGATTTTGCCTGGGGTGGTGCTGCTGGTTTCGATACTTATAAACTGCATAAAATGTTCGAAACAATTGAAAAGGTGTTTGCAAGAAAAGATGTGGCCTTTAACGAGGTTGAAAAAAACATCCTGACTAAAGTATTTGAATTAACCGAATCGTATAGGCGATTTTAATATAAAAACCTGATCTTGAAAAAGATCAACCAATCCTTAAATAATACAAAATGAGAAAAAAGATTGTTGCCGGTAACTGGAAAATGAACTTAGATTATAACGAAGGCGTTTCGTTGTTCAGTGAAATCGTAAATATGGTTAGAGATGAGCGCAAAGGCGATCAGTTAGCGATTATTTGCTCGCCATTTATCCATTTAAACAGCCTGGCAAAATTGGGTGGTAACGATGTTAAAATTGGTGCTCAGAATATCAGCGATAAAGAAAGCGGTGCTTACACTGGCGAAACTTCTGCTAAAATGGTAAAATCTGTTGGTGCAGAATATGTTATTTTAGGTCACTCAGAGCGCAGACAATATTTTGCAGAAAGCGATGCTTTATTGGGAGAAAAAACTAAAATAGCTTTAGCCAATGGCTTAACCCCAATTTTTTGTATTGGCGAAACTTTAGACGAGCGTAACAACGGCAGTTATTACGAAGTGTTAAAGAAGCAACTGGTAGACGGTATTTTTGGTTTAACCGAAGAAGATTTTAAGAAAATTGTAATTGCCTATGAGCCGGTTTGGGCTATTGGTACAGGTTTAACCGCTTCACCAGAGCAAGCTCAGGATATTCATGCTTTCATCCGTAGCGAAATTCAGGCAAAATATGGCTTCAACACCGCTGATGATACAACCATTTTATATGGCGGTAGCTGTAACCCGGGTAATGCGGCAAGTTTATTCGCACAACCTGATATTGATGGTGGCCTGATTGGTGGTGCATCATTAAAATCGCGCGATTTTACAGATATTATTAAAGCATTAAACAGCTAATGCAATACACAAAAGCAATATTTACATTTCAGGGTATCGAAGACTATCAGCAGGATTTGCTTATTAGCGATCTGGCAGATTTAGGCTTCGATACTTTCGAAGACAGTGAGGGTGGTTTTACGGCATTCGTAATAAAAGATAATTTTAACGAGCAGGAGTTGAAAGATCTGCTGGCTAATTACAGTGATGAGTTTGCAACAGATTATACTTTGGAAGATGTTGCCGATGAAAACTGGAATGCCGAATGGGAGAAAAATTTCAGTCCGCTGGTAATTGATGATGTATGTTACGTGAGGGCAACCTTTCATGAACCACAACCATCGTATCCTTACGAAATTGTAATCGACCCGAAAATGTCATTCGGTACAGGTCACCACCAAACCACCACCATGGTGATGCAGTATATCTTGGCAGCTGATGTAAAAGATAAAGCCATTTTGGATATGGGCTGTGGTACGGCTATTCTGGCTATTCTGGCTGCTAAATTAGGTGCTAAAAGCCTGGTTGCAATCGATTACGATGATATTTGTTATCAGAGTACCATCGAAAATGCGGCGCTTAATGGTGTCGATAATTTAACCGCACTTTGTGGTAGTAAAGAGGTGATTCCGGATGAAGCTTATGATATTATTTTTGCCAACATTAACCGGAATATTCTTTTAGATCAGATTCATCGCTATGCGGAAGTATTAAAGCCAGGCGGAAAGATTTTCTTCAGTGGTTTTTACCTCGACCCCGATTTAAGCATGATTACTGCCGAATGTGCTAAATACGGCATTAAATATATCGACCATAAACAAAATGGCGAATGGGTTGCGGCTCAGTTTGAGAAAAGGTAGAAGGCGGAAGGTTGAGGGTTTAAGGTAGAAGGCTTAGGGTTTAAGGTAGAAGGCAAAAAGGATAGAGAAATCAGATGCTTATTCTCCTGTCTCAAATCTCATATCTCAAATCTCATATCTAACTTCTCAAATCTAAAATATTAAAAATATGCGTATACATTTTATTGCGATAGGCGGAAGTGCGATGCACAATCTTGCCATTGCCCTGCATAAAAAAGGTTATCAGATTACCGGGTCGGATGATGTAATTTTCGAACCCGCAAAATCGCGTTTGGATAAATACGGTTTACTGCCCGCTGAAATGGGTTGGGATGAAAACCGCATTACCAACGATCTTGATGCTGTTATTCTGGGTATGCATGCCCGGATTGATAATCCTGAGTTGTTAAAAGCACAGGCGCTTGGAGTTAAAATTTATTCTTACCCTGAATATATTTACGAACAAAGCAAAAATAAGCTACGTGTAGTTATTGGCGGTAGTCATGGTAAAACAACCATTACCAGTATGATTTTGCATGTGCTGAACTACTATAACCGAGATTTCGATTATCTGGTTGGTGCACAACTTGCCGGTTTTGAAACCATGGTAAAAGTAACGGAAGAGGCACCGGTTATGATTATTGAAGGAGATGAGTATTTATCTTCACCAATTGACAGAAGGCCTAAATTTCACTTGTATAAAGCCAATGTGGCCGTAATTAGCGGTATTGCCTGGGATCATATCAATGTTTTTCCAACTTATGCCGATTATACAGCCCAGTTTGATAAATTTATTGATACCATTGAAGAAAACGGCACGCTAATTTATTGCGAAGCAGATGCTGATTTAAATGAGATTGTAAGCCTTTCAAAAGCTAAGGTGAATAAAATTGGTTATGCTATACCAGCCCACGAAATTAAAGTCGGTATTACCTATCTGCTTCCTGAACATACCGCTTTGAAAGTTTTTGGCGATCATAATTTAATGAACCTGAATGCTGCCAAACTGGTATGTGCACAACTGGAAATCGACGAAACTGCATTTAATACGGCTATTGCTTCTTTTACCGGTGCAGCCAAACGTTTAGAAGTGATTTCGGCCGATGCTTCGACCAATGTATACAAAGATTTTGCACATTCACCCTCGAAATTAAAAGCTACAATTGATGCAGTTAAAACACAGTTTACTAATCGTAAACTGGTGGCTTGTATTGAATTGCATACTTTTAGCAGTTTGAATAAAGATTTCTTAAAAGAATATGCAGGTGCTATGGATAAAGCCGATGATGCCATTGTATTTATCGATATTAAATCTTTTGAGCAGAAGCGGATGGAGCCATTCTCAGAAGACGATGTGCAAAATGCTTTCCAGAATCCAAAACTGAAATTTTTTAACGATGCTTCAAAGCTGAAGTCATATTTACTGAGCTTACATTATGCTGATACCAATTTGCTGATGATGAGTTCGGGTAATTACGCGGGTTTTGATTTGCCAGAGCTGGCAGCTGCTTTAGAGAAATAGATTTGAGGCCTGAGATTTGAGACAGAAGATAACTCCGTCTCAAATCTCACGTCTCATATCTCACATCTTATATCTCAAATCTCAAAGACATGAAAAGCATAGGAGATCAAATTAAGCAATGCAGACTGGCTTTAAATTTAAGTCAGGCCGATGCAGCTAAAAAACTGAATATCTCTACCCCGGCTTTTTGTAAAATCGAAACCGGTCAAACCGATCTGAACATTTCCCGTTTACAACAAATTTCGAAAGTTTTCAAAGTTCCCATTACCCAGTTACTTGGACTATCGGCTGCGCCTGATTCATCTGAAGAGCTCGCTATGCTGAAAAAAGAGCTGATGGAGAAAGACGAAGAAATTAATAAGCTCCGTAAAAAGGTAATCGACCTGTACGATAAGCTGGGTATGTAAATTGTGTTTATTTCGACTATTTGTCATTGTAGAATTATTATTTCGAATAAAATTCATTTTTAATTAAATTGTTGTGATTTTTATTCTAAATATTTATAGTTTTATACTATGGTAACGGAAAACAATTTTAGCCTCGATCATATCGATCTGGCTATTCTCAGATTAATGCAGGATAATGCCCGTATTTCGAATGTCGATTTAGCCAAAGCACTTGAGCTGGTTCCATCGGCTGTGCTGGAGCGGGTAAAAAAACTCGAAAAGAAAAATATAATCACCGGTTACAATGCTAAGGTGAATCCGCTTGCTGTCGACTTGAAATTACTGGCTTTTATCTCTATGAAATCGTCGCAGAGTTTTAGCTGCAATGATACTGCAAGCGAGCTGGCGAAAATTCCGGATGTGCAGGAAGTGCACGTTATCGCCGGCGATGATTGTTTCCTGGTAAAGGTGCGAACGGCCGATTCGGCTTCGTTGATGGCTTTGTTACGCGATGAGTTTAGTAAGGTGCCCAATATCCTTTCCGTTAAAACCACCATCGTATTAGAAACGGTAAAAGAGCAACAAAAACTGGTAATCCCCGAAAAATAAAGTTATGACAGATTTAAACAAAAAAGCATCGCCGGTTATGGTTTACCTGGCCTTCGCCATCGTATATATAGTTTGGGGTTCTACCTACTTTTTTATCCAGAAGGCGCTGGCTGGTTTTCCACCTTTTGCTTTGGGTGTAATCAGGTTTTTTATTGCCGGAGTTTTAATGCTGAGCTGGTGCAAATATAAGGGAGAGGATATTTTTAACCTCAAAACCATTAAAATTGCAACGGTAAGTGGTATTTTAATGCTGGGGCTTGGCAATGGTATCGTAATTTGGGTAGAGCAGTTTATTCCAAGTGGTTTGGTAGCCATTATGGTGGCTTCGGCGGCGATCTGGTTTGTTATTCTCGATAAATCACACTGGAAAGAAAATTTAAGCAATAAATACATCGTGTCTGGCTTGATTATTGGCTTTTTGGGCGTGGTATTGTTGTTTGGTAACCAGCTTTTGCAGGCGCTGGATCAGCCTCAAAGTAAATTGCAGGTTATCGGTATAGTGTTGCTGGTTTTCGGACCTGTTGCCTGGGCCGGAGGATCGCTTTATTCCAAATATCACCCAACCACCGGTAGTTCGGTTTCGGTAAATACAGGCTGGCAAATGTTAATGGCCAGTATTGCTTTTTTACCTGGCAGTTTGATTAAAGCTGAATTTAAAACGCTTGATTGGGGGAGTATTCCACTCGATGCATGGTTATCTGTCGTTTATCTTATTTTGTTTGGCTCTATAGCCGCTTTTAGTGCGTACGTATGGCTTTTAAAGGTACGTCCGGCTACGCAAGTCAGCACTTATGCTTACGTTAATCCTGTAGTGGCTGTTTTGTTGAGTTTAACTTTTACAAACGAGGTAATTGGTGTAACACAGGTGATTGGCCTGGCTATTATTTTAGGTAGTGTGCTGTTGATTAATCTGCCTAAGTATAAAAGTGCTTAGGTTGCTTAAATTGTAATCCTCTTTTTAATGGCGATAAAATCGCCAATCTCATCCATCCTCGTTGTTCCAAAGGAATCACTTTGTGACAAACGAGGACAATGGAAAATAAAAATGGTTCGTGGTGGCACGAACCATTTTTGGTATCTAAAATACTTTGCGCATAGTCAGGTGCTTCTTACCAAAGGTTGCGCCTGTAGCTTTGTGAATGGCAATCATTTGTTCGTTGAAATCACCAACCCAGCTTAATTCGAGTTCTTTATATTGATTTTTCGGTAATACATACTCGCCCAGGCGGATAAAAAGAACCGATTCGAGTCCATGTTTCTGGTATTTTGGCTTGGTGCCCATCACAATGGCGCGCATGCGGGTTACACCCACCCAGCGCCTGTAAGCAAATTTTAATTTCTGTAATAAGCCCAGTTTCCCGTCAAAGCCTTTAATCATTTGGTTAGCATCGGGGATCAGTACCACAAAAGAAGCTGGTTCGCCGTTAAAATAGGCAAACTGGATTAAGTGCTCATCCATAATAGGTTCCATGCTTTTAAAGCTTTCCTGAAGCGTTTCTTTTTTGATGGGCACAAAATTTTCGAAATCCTGCCAGCCATCGTTGTAAATTTCCATTAAATCGTTGATGTACTTGTCTGAGTTGGCTTTGCTGAAATATTCGAAGGTATAGCCAGGTTTATTTCGTACCCAGTTGGCAATTTTGGTAAAACGCTCAGGGAAGGGGATGGTAAGGTTAATGTGATTGGTTAACTGTTCATACTCCGTAACAAAGCCATATTTGTCGAAAAATTTCTGATAGTATGGGAAATTGTAGTTCATACCAAAAGAGGGAGGTGTGAAGCCATCAACCAACAGGCCCCAAAAACTATCGTTCTCACCGAAATTAATCGGACCGTCCATAGCTTTCATGCCATTTTCGGCTAACCAGTTTTTAGCAGTATCAAATAACAGGAAAGCAGCTTTTTCATTATCGATACATTCAAAAAATCCCATGCCCCCCGTAGGTTGCTCATATTGGTAAGCCTTTTTTTCGTTAATAAACGCGGCAACACGGCCAATTAACTTTCCGGCATCATCTTTTAAAACCCAGCGTGTACATTTTCCGTGGCTGAAAAAAGTATTTTTATCAGGGTTAAATACATTTTCTACCTCACTATCCAGCGGACAGATCCAGTTTTTATCGTTTTTATAAAGTAATTTAGGCGTATTGAGAAAGTCTTTTTTTAAAGATGGGCTGCTTACTGGTATGATTTGCATGAAAAGATTTTAAAATTAAAAAAGCATCCAACCAAGCGGTAGGATGCTTTTCAAATATATGTTTTTTAAATATTAATAATCGTCGTCGTCGTCATCGAAATTATCGAAGGTATCAAGATCATCTAACGGCATGTCAAAATCATCGTCGTCATCATCGTCTTGAGGCTTCTTTTTCGTAGTTTGAATATCGTCATCTTCAAGATCATCATCTTCGTCTACCTGTTTCTTGGTAGTCGGCTTTGCTGGGAGTTTCTTTGGCGCTTTCATAACACAAAAATAAAAATTGCTTTTATACTTTAAAATTACAAAAAAACTTTTTTTAATAACAATCTGGAAGCAAAGAAAATAAATTATTTATTCAACATTTTCGCCTACAGTATTTTCTTCTTTTACGATGTCTTTGAGCTGCGGAAGTTGGTTTAAACTGTTTAAACTGAAATAATCCATAAATAAAGGGCTGGTACTGTAAAGAATCGGCCTGCCCGGAGTTTCTGCTTTTCCATCGATACTGATCAGTTCTTTTTCAAGCAATCGCTGTACGGAGTAATCGGAATTTACCCCTCTGATTTGCTCGATTTCGAGCTTGGTAATGGGCTGGCGATAGGCGATAATGGCGAGTGTTTCCATGGCTGCCTGACTCAGTTTTTTCTTCGAGCGGTGCAACTGCAGCTGGTTAACGGTTTCGTGGTAATCTTTTTTGGTCAGAAACTGGTATCCGTTATTCAAATGTACCAGCTCGATAGCGAAATCATCGTGGCTGTATTTTTCTTTAATCTGATCGATGCTTTCGAATACCTGGGTTTCGATATGTTCGGTATTAAAAATGGCATTTAAAGCGAGTATAATCTCCTGTACGCCGATGCTTTGAACAGAAGAGAATACCAGGGCTTCAATGTGCCTGGTAATGTTAGGATTGGACATATGCAAAAATAGAATTTTTGGACATAAAAAAAGCGGTCTCGCTTTTATAAAACAAGACCGCTTTCAACACACAAATGAAACCTGAATTAAGATATAGTTTTAGGTTAGGTTATTAAATATCTATATCAATTCTATAAGAACGTCTTTGATAAACACTATCGTTTATTTCTATTACAAGTTTAAGGCTAATCGGGCTTCCGTGAAACTCCTATTTAGTGAGTGGTATTAATAATTGAGTAAACGGTAAATTTTCTATTTTAACGGTATAGAAATAGAAACTGTTGTACCATTTACAGGGTTTTGGCGTACACTTAAGTGTATAGGTTTTGCTCCAATCTGACCTAAAAGGTGCAATCTTTCTTTGGTAAGTTGCATGCCTTTGCTGATGTGGGTTTCTTTTTTGTTCTTTAAAGAGTTATCAATACCTACGCCATCATCAATAATTTCGATGTTTAAATAAAAAGCATCCTGCAATTTAATGTTGATCTGGATTTTACCTCCGGTTTCTTTGGGCATAATGCCATGCCAGATCGCATTTTCTACATAAGGCTGCAATAACATCGATGGAATAAAGGTTTCTTCCTGATCGATATTTTCGTCAATGATAAAAATATAGTCGAGTTTATCACCAAACCGGTTTTTTTCCAGTTTGAGGTAAAGGTTCAGGTATTCGAGTTCTTCCTCTAAGGAGATGTAGCTTTTGGTACAAATTTCCAGGTTTTTTCTAATCAGCCGTGCAAAACCAGTTAGAACTTTATTGGCCGAAGTAGTATTTTGCGTGTTGATGTAATGTTGAATGGAGTTCATTACATTGAATACGAAATGTGGGTTCATCATGGCCTGCAAAGCCTGTTGCTCCAGCATGAGTACTTTGTTTTTTAGCAGTAATTGTTCCTGTTCTTTATCTTTCTGCTTGCGGGTAATGTAAACGGCAACTTTATAAAAGATATAGGCTACGAGCAAAATTAAAATAGAAAGGAACCACAAGCTTTGCCAGAAATGCTTTTTAATGGTAAAGGCAATTTTAGCAGACTCTCCCCAGTTTCCGTTCTGGCTTTTTGCACTTACTTCGAACACATAATCGCCGGCTTGCAACGAAGAAAAATCGAGGCGGCGCGTGCGGGTTTCTACCCAGGCCAGGTTATCATTTAAGCGGTAACGGTAGGTAATATCACTGGTAGTAAAATCAACTGCGCTAAAAGTAAACAGAATGGTATTGTTGCCCGTTTCGAAGGTAAAATTGGCCTGGTCAACTGGTAAGCGTTCGTTATCTTTAATAATGGAGGTAACATACACTTTGGGCAGGCTTTTCAGGTTGTTTTTATTATTGTATTTAAACAAGATTAGACCTTTATTCGTAGCGAAATAAGCCGTACTGTCATCAATAAACAAACTATTTACATCATCGCTCAACAGGTCTTTTCCATAATCAAAATTAGCTACACTGGGTTCGGCAGGGTAGTTGGCAATTTTATTTACGCCTTTGTTGGTAAGCACCCATATTTCACTGTTTTTGACAAAAATTTTGGTACAGATGTTATTGGTTAGACCATCTTTTTGGGTAATCTGCGTCCTGATTTTGTTGTCTTTGTAGAAAATCAATCCGTAACCATCGGTGGCCAGTACCAGTGTACCATCAGCCAGTTGCTGGATATCGTTAATCCGCTTGGTAAGCAAAGGATGATTTTCGAAGTGCTTAATCAGTTTTCCCTTTACCAATTGCGAAAGACCGTTGATATTGGAGAACCAGAGATTGCCGTCGCGATCATAAAAAACGTGGTAGGAGCGGTCTTTAAAAAAGTCTTCCTTTTCGCGGTATTTTGCTGCATTAAATTCGAATTTATTCTTCCGATCAGCCAGAAAAACCACTCCTGACGAAAGCGCCAGCGCCAAGTGATTGTTGTTTTCGCCAACGCTGAAGTGTTTAATTACGAACATAGAGTTGTTCGATTCTTTTAAATAGCTTACCTCTTCAGTATTGTTATAAACGTGTTTAAAAACGCCCATCCCATAATCAGATGCGAAGTAAATGGATTGCTCTTTTGGATCGAAAGTAATTTGTTTAATGGTTTTATACTTCTTAAAGTCATCTAAACCAATTTCGTCAACCTGATAGTTATTAATGGTTAAAACATCAATTACGGCATCGTCGGTGCCCAGCCAAAGCCTGTTTTTCCCATCTTTGGTTATGCTTTTAATTACGTTACTGCTTAAGCCCGATTCGGCATCAATTATCGACAGGCGGTTGTTTACATTGGGCAACATGTAAATGCCCTGGGTGGTGGCAAACCACATATTTTGGTTATTGTCTTTAATCACCTGGTTTACCGGAATATCCTGAAGGTACTGCACCGTTTTGCCATTTTTATTGAGTGCAAAGGCACCATTGGCATTAGAGAGCCATACTTCTTTAGTGCTGCTATCGTAATAAAAATAACCCGACATATTTTTGATCAGGTTTTGCGGGATAGCAATTAAATCGTTAATACGACCCTGTTTAAATTCCTTTAAACCACCATTATCCAGATAGAACATCGATTTATTGGCCGTGTTAACAGCGGTCATGTAAGAAATGGGCTGTACTTTGGATTTGATAAGCGAAAAGTTTTTCCCATCAAACTGTTGCACACTCTGATCGCTGTAAGCCAATATGTTTCCCTGCTCATCTTCGTGGATAAAAGCATTGATAAATTTATCGTTGGGATTAGGGGAGACGTACTTTTTGATCGTTTTTCCATCCCAGCAAACAATCAGGTTGGAATTGGTACCCAGCCAGATCCTGCCGGCTTTATCAATTAAAAAAGATACAATTACGGTGTTGAAACTTAGTTTTTTGAGTAGCTGATCGTTGTTGCGGTTATAAAATTTACCTTCTTTTAAATAACTGAGCTGGCCATTAAGCGCAAAAAACCATAACCTGCCATCTTTATCCTCTTTCATCTGCAGGATTTGTGTATCGGGCAGGCCATCTTCGATGGTGAAATTCTGAAAATTGGTGCCATCAAAACGGCTTAGGCCGTTATCAGTGGCAATCCAGATAAAGCCTTTTTTATCTTGTAAAATATAGTAGCAGTTGTTGCTGGCCAGACCGCTTTTTGCATTGTAATGGGGCAGATAGGTGGTTTGCGCCAAGAGCTTTTTGGGCTGAAAAAAAGCTAAAAACAAAAGGAAAAGTACAAAGAAATTTCGGCTGAGGTTTAACTTCAACTTTGCTTTTTGGGCTGAATTTCTGTGCACGGTGCGGTATTTAATGCTCACTGTTTGCCTTGGTAAATAGTTTTATTTTTTCAAAGAAATCGCTGGCCCTGCGGCGCGAAATATTAATGCTCTCGCCATTTTTCAGAAAAACCTGCAGCCCATTTTTAGAATTGTATTCTTTTAAATGATTGAGGTTAATGATGCTCGATTTATGGATCCTTACAAACTGATCGCCGGGTAGAAGCTCTTCAAACTCTCGTAAAACCTTAGAAACCGTTATTTTATCGTGACTATTTAAATGTACGATAGAATAATTACTATCGGCCTCGATATAAATAATATCGTCAATATCGATCATTTTAAAACCTTGCCCGTAGGGTAAAGTCAGTTTTTTTATCTCTGCCCTCGAGCTTAAACTGGAAGCCAGATTCTGGATTCTTTCATCATTTTCTTCTTGCCCTTTAAAGCGTTTAATGTGTTCAAAAACCTTATCAACGGCAATAGTCAACTCGTCAATATCTATGGGTTTTAATAAATAATCAAGTGCATTTGCCTTAATTGCTTTAAGGGCATACTGATCGTAAGCGGTTGTAAAAATAACTGCTGCATTGTGCTTTTGCGCATCCGGAATTAACTCAAAACCATTACCGCCCGGCATGGCAATGTCTAAAAAAATCAGGTCGATAGGGTGGTGGGCTAAAATGTCTTTAGCCTCTGCTACAGATCGGGCAATTCCGGTAATTTCTACCTGTGGGCAGTTCTGTTGCAATAAAAAAAACAAGGATGACCGGGCAAATTCCTCATCATCAACAATAATGGCTTTTAAAGTTGTCATATCAATACGTTGGTGAATGTATTAAAATCGGACAACAAAAAAAAATAGAATAGCAAAAAACCAGTGCTCTGATTGTCACGTATGTATCATCAAACGTATTCAAAACCACTAACATAGATGACTATGAAAAACAATGAACCAATAAGGAAAAGTGAACTTCAGGAAGAAAGTTTATTTGAAAAAGCTGTAGGAAGAAGATCTTTTCTGCAGTATGCCGGAGCAAGCGCGGCAGGTATTGCCCTCGTAGCTGCAGGCTGTAAAAAAGACCGTGGCTATCCGGATATGAATACCGGTGTAACTTTAGATTTTAAAGATGATTTTGGTGTTTTAAATTACGCCTATGCTTTAGAACAGCTGGAAGCTGCATTTTATGTTAAAGTTGCTTCAGCGCCACCAGCAAGTTTTACCGCTGCCCAAAAAGCCTACTTTCAGGATATCCAGTTTCACGAAATTGCTCACCGTGAGTTTTTCAAAGCAGCTTTAGGTACAGCTGCAATAGGCAGTTTGGAAGTGAATTTTGATTCTATAGATTTTACCAGTGCATCGAGCGTATTGGGTACTGCCATGGCTTTCGAAGATTTAGGCGTTTCTGCATACAATGGTGCCGGACCACGAATTAAGAGTGCTACTTATTTATTATTGGCAGGAAAAATCGTTTCGGTTGAGGCCCGTCATGCAGCCTATGTGCGCGATTTGATTTCGAACGGATCTTTTGCCGATTTGAATAGCCTTGCGCCACTGGGAGCCAATAATGCCGGGGGCCTGGATGCTGCTTTAACCCCTGACAAGGTTTTAGCTACTGCAGGTAAGTATATCAAAACCAAAATTAATGTAATTAATCTTTAATTTTTAAAATCAGAAATCATGAATATCGTAAATATATTAGAAGAAATTGAAAAAGTTGATGGCGAAATCTATGAGCGTTTAAACCCGAGAAGAGCCGCAATGAAAAGCTTTTTCAACATAGGTAAAAAGATCTCGCTGGCTGCAATGCCGCTTGCTTTAGGCTCTATGTTCCAGAAAGCTTACGGACAAACGACTTTACCAACTGCCGTAGTTGATGTGTTAAACTTCGCTTTATCGTTAGAATATTTGGAATATCACTTTTACAATCACGCTTTGCTGGGTACTGACGTTACTTTCACTTATCCAACTGCCGCGGCAAAAACAGCCATTACAACCATTCGCGATCATGAAAAAGCACACGTAGATTTATTAGTTGGTGCTTTGGGAAGTTCGGCACGTGCACCTATTGCCTATGCCGATACCGATTTTAGGGCTGGAGGTACATTTGCTACAGTATATACAGATTACAATACATTTTTAGCGGTAGCACAGGGTTTTGAAGATACAGGTGTTAGGGCTTACAAAGGTCAGGCAGGCAATTTATTGGTTAGCCCTGGCGTATTACAAACAGCTTTGCAAATCCACTCGGTTGAGGCGCGTCATGCTTCGCATATCCGCCAGATGCGTACTGCAGCAGGTTCAACGGTTTACAAACCATGGGTAAGTCTTGGCGCTTCAGGTCAGGCAAATGATTCGGGTGTACCGCAGGTAGATGCAGTATACGCCGGTGAAGATTTAACTGTACAGGCTAATGTGAACATTGCCAATATTACAGGGGCACCAAATGCAACAGCAGCTAAACTGGCAGCGGTTGAAAGTTTTGATGAGCCTTTAGATAAAGCTAGTGTTATTACAATTGCAAACTTATTCTTGCAGCCAGGTAAAAAATTATCGTAGCCAGATAGATTGTTGAGCAGGTAATGTTTAGTTTAAGGTAGGGAAGTAGCGTTTGGGCTGCTTCCCTTTTTTATAACTTGCGGTTTTGTTAATTCTTAAGCCAGATAGTACTCATGAATATATCTTTGTTTTTTACACTTTTTCCATCAGGTAAAAAACAGGAAAAACTGTACGCAGTACCATCTAAAAAGCAAACATTCATGTACAAGCTAATCTTGTTTTCTTCATCGCGGGCGGTTACAGCGTAAGTTCTTTGACCACTTACCATGATCAGTTTAGGGTTTTCAAATGTATATTTCGGGAATGAACCGCTTATACCAACAACAAACTCGTCTGCAAATTTTTGGCTTTCAATTTCAGCATTAAAGCTTTCTACGTCTAATTTCATTATCGGAAGCAGGTCGACTCTGGAATTGACATAAATGGTTCCCGTCGAATCTTTTAATGCATAAGAAGTTTCGTTAACTTTTCTGGGTTGAATGGGAAAGCTAACACTTACCTTTTCGCTAATCTGTTGTTTAAACCATTTGCTTTGGGCATTTAATTTAACAGCTCCAATTACCAGGAACAATAAAAGCGTAGTTTTCTTTAACACGAGCGTTTTTTTATTTAGTATGTAATTACTTGTTCCTCTAAATGTTCCGGCAAATCCCGGTAGTTGTATTTTTGTCCACGTAACTGAGGTTCGAAACCTGCTGCCCTGATAGATTGCTGGATTCCTTTAGCCGTAAAACGATGTGGGGCACCTGCAGCCGAAACTACATTTTCTTCGATCATAATCGATCCAAAATCGTTTGCGCCTGCATGTAAACACAATTGAGCGGTTGTTTTGCCTACGGTTAACCAGCTGGCCTGAATGTTTTTAATATTTGGCAGCATAATACGGCTCAGCGCAATCATGCGGATATATTCATCGGCAGTTACCGTATTGCTGATGCCACGTAGTCTTTTTAACAAAGTACCGTCATCCTGGAAAGGCCAGGGGATAAAGGCCAGGAAGCCATTGGCATCGGCAGGCTTTTCGCTTTGTACCTGACGAATCCAAACCAGGTGCTCGAAACGTTCTTCGATGGTTTCTACATGGCCAAACATCATGGTTGCCGAAGTGGTAATATCCAATTGATGGCAGGCACGCATTACATCCAACCATTCTTGTCCACCGCATTTACCCTTCGAAATCAGGCGACGCACACGGTCGTTTAAAATTTCGGCACCAGCACCTGGTAAAGAATCCATTCCGGCTGCTTTTAACGTTTTTAAAACTTCGGTATGGCTCATGCCTTCGAGTTTTGCAACGTGTGCAATTTCCGGCGGACCTAAAGCGTGAAGTTTTAAATCGGGATATAGTTCTTTTAGTTTTTTAAACAGATCGGCATAAAAAGCCAAACCTAAATCGGGGTGATGCCCACCTTGTAATAACAATTGGTCGCCACCTAAGCGGAAAGTTTCTTCGATTTTTACCTTATAGGTTTCGATATCGGTAATGTAACTCTCCTCATGGCCAGGCCTGCGGAAGAAGTTACAGAATTTACAGTTGGCAATGCAAACATTGGTGGTATTTACATTTCTATCGATTTGCCAGGTTACCTTACCGCTGGGTACCTGTATTTTTCTCAGTTCGTTTGCCACAAACATCAAAGATGCGGTATCGGCATGGTGGTATAAATGGACACCTTCTTCAAGGCTTAAAAAATCAAAATGTAATGCCCTATGCAGTAAATCGGCTGTATTCATAAGGCAAAAATACTAAATTGTTTATACAAACAGTGATTAGTTATTCTGGCGGGAAAGTAAATTTTTGACATAAAAAAAGGGCGACTGTATTTAAACAGTCGCCCTTTTAAAAGATTTATTATTTAAGTGATAATAAAAATCCAATGGTAAAGTTTGCATCCCAGTCAAACACAAAAGTATCGCAATTGGTAGCATCTTTAATGGCTTTGTAAATGTTTACACCGCTTTTGATTTTAATTTTATCGGTATTGTATTTACCCGGATCATTTAAAACCGTAAATCTTTCCTCGCCGCTACGGGTTTGTTTAGCCAGTTCAAATGGCACACCGCCAATAATGAAACAAACTTCGCGTTTTCCTGAAGGTATTTTTGATGATAAAGATTTAACATCATTGTATACCACATCATCTTTCAGGTTTTTCTCATAATATTTTGCACCTGGTGCTTCAAAAGATTTAATATCGCCATCCATCCACGAAATTTTAGTGTTTCCAGAGCCAATATCAACAACAAAAGAGTTATCATAGTAAGATGCCGGTAGCACGCATTTTAAAGCCAGTTTACCTTCCTGTTCTGCCGTAACCAGGTTAACCACAAAGCCCATTTTCTTTAATTCAGAAACAATGGCAGTTGTTTTAGGCTCTTTTTGTGCACCAGAACTGATAACAAAGTGAATGTTTTTAGATTTAACACCTTTATCAAACATAGCACCGATATAATCTTTCAGACCGGTTCTGATATCGGCAGTATTTGCCAAACCTTCGTAAACAAATGATTTTCCAAAATCTTTAGAGATAATTTCCCAGCGTTTTTCTTTATCAATATTTACTACAAAAGAGTTAAAGCCTGATGCACCAACTTCTACAACACCTTTATATTCGCCATTTACCGGTTTTTCCGGTGTGTAATTAAAGCTCCTTGCTTCGTCGCTTTTAGCTGAAGAAGAGGTAGGCGAAGATACCTGCTCTGTGCTGTCTTTTTTACTTCCTTCGGTTGATATGGCATCAATTTTTCCTGATTCGAAAGCCCAGTAACCAAGGCCAATAATCGGTATTGCGATAATAATTGCTTTTATAGGCCAGCGTAATCTTGCCCAGGTTGATTTTTCTTCCATTGTGATATGTTTTTAATTAAGAGTTTGATTAATCTAGTAAGGTAAAGCCTTTATCTACTTTTTCTTCAGGTTTAAGTTCGTAAGAAGCATCGGCCATTCTGCTTACATTAAGCATTTTAAGGTTACGATCGTCTACTTTTTTGATGAATTCTTCCAATTCGCTTTGCGATGGGGCACCGCCAACAGTAATGTTATTGTTTTGATCCAAGAAATCGAGATTTGAACGGATAGAAGCAATGTTCTGGCTAATCGCACCTGTAGCCGCATTCATCGCTTCCTGGAAAGCCCATCCATCCTTAATGTTAAAAACTTCTGCAAGCCCTTCGGTGGCATTTTTCATTTTTTGGGTTGCTTCTAGTTTTTTAGAAATGATAGAAATACTGCTATCTAAAGTACTTACATAAATACGGGCAGCACTTTCATTATCTTTTAAAACCTCCAAAACTTTCGCAAACTGGTTGGCATATTGTACGTAACTGCGCGCATTTTGTTCTTCGGCTTCCCCTTCTTTACCTAAAAGGAAAGCTTTTGTACGTGTTTCTTTGGCATCCCTGTTTAAGTCGTTGGCTTTTTCAATGTTGTTGTTGGCCGATTCCTGTTTAGCTTTTTCATCTAAATTGGCTGCTTCAACAGTAAAACGTTTAGCATAAGTATATTTTTCTTCGGCAGTTTTTTGGGCTGTTTCTCCGCTTTGTATCATGTCTATGCGAACACCATCAACATTGGCTATTTTATCTTTTACTCTTTTTAAAGTGTCTTTTGCGTCTTTTGAGAGCAGTTGAAGGGTTTCGATAGGATTACCTCTTATAATGGCTTTTTCGCCTTTAAAAATTAAAACAGTACCCAATCTGTGGAGTAATGCAATAATTTTTGGGGCCAGTAAAAGCAATACAATCAGTATAATACTAAAGATAACCAGTAAAATACTTTTAGCTGCATATTCCAACATAATAGGCAGGAATTTGAAAAAAGCAAATGCACCCCCTAAAATTAGTGCCCAAAAAAAGATACTCGAGATTACCTTTTTGCCTTCAGGTGTTTGGATCTGGCTTGGGAGATGATCGCCTAAAACCTGAAATATAGGCAGCTGACTTTTAATTTCGGCTGGAATATTTACATACTGACTTTTGTTTTCCATTACGTTTTCGTTAATTTTTAATCGTTAATTTATGTTTGTTTCAATAATACTTAATGCTTTTTCGATATCTGCAATTACCTCATTAACGGCAGCATTACCCAGGGCAATTTTCTGATCGATGTCTTTCAGTTGCGGGTCGTACTTGGCATTAATGCTCTTTAAATCCTGTTCTTTATTTTGCAATTTGGCTTTAAGATCGGCAATATCTTGTTCAATGGTTTTAATTTCGTCTGCCAGCCTGTTTTTTTCATCAATCAGGCTATTTTCTATGTTTTGTTTTTGCTGTTGTTTCTGGTTGCTTTCCTGGTCTATAACTTTTTTCAGTTCTGTAGCATAATTACGGCCGGTAGTTAACAGTTTTTGTTTGCTTAAGTCTTTTTCTACATATTTTAAAGAGGTATATGCCGCTTTAATGGTTGCTGCATCAACACTGCCCATTTCTGCTGCGGCATTCCAAACTTCAAAAAAATCGAGTCCCGGTTCATTCATTTTCTCCAGTATACCCAAAACTTTTACCTTCATTTGCTTAACATCAGTAGCACCGGTTACGGCAACATTTTCCTTTAGATTAACAGGTGGCTGGTAAGTTACAGGTTCGGGTGTTTTTGTAGTGGCAGGCTGCTGTTCTGGTGGGGTTCCAACTGTATCTGCACTGTCTTCGAAGATTAATTTTTTTAAACTGTTTAAAATTCCGAATGAATTTTTTGGTGTTTCCTCGCCCATGTTAACTTGATTATCTGTCGCTAAAATAATAAAAATAGCATTGCCGCCTACCAAAATATCTTTTAATTGTATTCTCTTTACCAATCGCTTTCTGCTAAATGAATTATTAAATTATCTTTACCGCTCTAAAATTTGATAATGGTAGATTTTAATCGTTTTACACTGGCTAACGGCTTAAAAGTTTTGGTGCACGAAGATGCAACTACTCCGATGGCAGTTCTGAATATTTTATATGATGTGGGCGCGCGTGATGAAGACCCTGAAAAAACCGGCTTTGCGCATTTGTTTGAACATTTAATGTTTGGCGGATCAATTAATATCCCCAATTACGATGAACCCTTACAACGCGTGGGAGGCGAAAATAACGCCTTTACCAGCAACGATATTACCAATTATTACATTACTCTGCCGGCCGAAAATATTGAAACGGCGTTCTGGCTGGAAAGCGACCGGATGCTGAGCCTTGCTTTTTCTGAAAAGAGCCTGGATACGCAACGCAATGTGGTAAGCGAAGAATTTAAGCAACGTTACCTGAACCAGCCTTATGGCGATGTTTGGTTAAAATTGCGTCCGCTGGCCTATAAAAAACACGCTTACCGCTGGGCTACTATCGGGAAGGAGCTTTCGCACATCGAAAATGCAACGATGGATGATGTGAAGGCGTTTTTTAAGAAACATTACAATCCACAAAATGCGATTTTGGTTGTAGGTGGTAATGTGAAAACTGAAGAGGTGAAAAAACTGGCCGAAAAATGGTTTGAACCTATCCCGGCAGGAGAGAAGTACCACCGGAATTTGGTGCAGGAAGAACCGCAAACTGAAGCCAGGCAAGAAACCGTTAAGGCAAATGTGCCGTTAAATGCCATTTATATGGCTTTTAAAATGCCGGGCAGATTGAACAGTGATTATTATGCCTTCGATTTACTGTCTGATATTTTATCGCGCGGACAATCGTCGCGTTTATATAACAGCCTGCTTAAAGAACAACAGCTTTTTAGCGAGATTAACGCTTATATTTCGAGTAGTTTAGACCCAGGGTTGTTTATTGTTGAGGGTAAACTGGTAGAAGGCGTAGTCATAGAAACAGCCGAAAAAGCCATATGGGCCGAACTGGAAAAACTAAAAACCGAACTGGTTTCGGATACTGAACTTACTAAAGTAAAGAACAAGGTAGAATCAATCCTGGTATTTTCTGAAATGGGTTTACTGGATAAAGCGATGAACCTGGCTTATTACGAATTGTTGGGCGATGCTGCTTTATTGAATAACGAAACAGCCGAATTTTTAAAGGTTCAATCAGCAGACATCCAACGGATAGCCAACGAAACTTTTAATAAAAATTCATCCTCAACCTTATATTATTTAACTGAAGAACATGCTTAACAGACAACAAGCGCCTGATTTTAAGCAGGTATCTGCTATAAATTTTATCCAGCCTGAAAAAAGATTATTAACCAACGGCGTGCCTGTTTTTACGATTTATTCGGGTGAGCAGGATCTGGTACGGATTGAATTTATTTTTGAAAACGTAAACTGGAATCGCGACAAACCTTTGCAGGCCATTGCCGTAAGTACTTTAATTAATAACGGAACGAACAAACTATCGGCGAAGGAAATAGCCGAAAAAATTGATTTTTACGGTGCGTTTTTTCAAACGGAATATACGCAGGATCAATCGTTGGTTACCCTGTATACTTTAAACAAACATTTGCATTCGGTATTACCGATTGTAAAAGATGTTTTAACCAACAGCCAGTTTCCGCAAAACGAACTCGATATTTATATTCAGAACCAGAAACAAAAGCTGCAGGTTAACCTTAAAAAGAACGATATCGTTTCGAGAAAAGAATTTGCCCACGCTTTATTTGGTGAAACTGCTTACGGTGTGGATATTAAAGCAGAACACTATGACGGGCTGGAGCGTGAAGCGCTTTTAACTTATTTTAAAACTGCTTATGCACCAAACAACTGTACCATTGTGGTATCGGGCAAATTTGATGCAGCAGGCTTTGATCTCCTGGATAGTCATTTTGGCCGCGATTGGGATAAAAGTGAGGTGGTAAAAAACGCTTTTAGCTTTAGCCCGACTGAAAAACAGTTTGTATATAAAGAGAAACCCGAGGCTTTACAATCGGCCATTAGGATTGGGCAGCTGGCCGTTAACCGCAAGCACGAAGATTTTTCGGGACTTCAGATTTTAAACACAGTTTTAGGTGGTTATTTCGGATCGCGTTTAATGGCCAACATCCGCGAAGATAAAGGTTATACTTATGGCATTGGCTCAGGTATATCATCGTTGCAGCAAGCCGGATACCTTTTTATAGCGACCGAGGTTGGTGCCGATGTTTGTGGCGCTGCTTTAACCGAAATTTACAAAGAGATCGAAATACTGAGAACTACACTGATCGAAGAGGAAGAGCTTAATTTAGTGCGTAATTATATGCTGGGCTCCATGTTGGGCAGTTTAGAAAATGTTTTCTCGCATGCCGATAAGTTTAAGAATATTTATTTCGCCGGATTGGATTACGATTATTATACAAAATATATTAATACCGTAAAAACCATTACCGCCCAGGAATTGCTGGCCCTGGCCAATAAATACCTCACTACCGAAAGCTTTACCGAAGTGGTAATCGGTAAGAAGTAAGGAGAAACATTTAAGTTAAGAAGTCAGGTTTTCCAGCCACGTAAGAGATACTGAAACAAGTTCAGTATGACGAGTGGGTAAAAACCTGACTTCTTTTTTTGATTACCTGTATTGGCAAAGGTAAGCGGTTTGTACAGTAGCTTTTACTTTGAACGAAGCGTTGGCAGGTACTTCAAAGTGGTTTCCGGCTGCTATGCTTATCCATTCGATAGCATCTGGTAAAAGTGCTTCCAATTCGCCTTCCACAACGTGCATAATTTCCTGCTGCGCGGTACCGAAGGTATATTCGCCTGGATTAATAACTCCAACGGTTGATTTGCCTTCAGCTGTTTCGTATCCTAAAGATTTAACGTTACCGTCAAAATATTGGTTTTCAGTAATCATAGTCTAATTATAAAGTTTTTGCTAAAATAGCTTTTTGCTTATCAGCCTGATCATTTTTTTTATAAAATGCTATGTATTCCGCATATTTTTCAGAGGCATATTGTTTATGGTTTGGATGTGGCTGTATACAACTTTAAAATTTTTATAAGCAGGAAAGTCCAATTGTCAACAAAGCTTAATATTTAAGCAAATTCGCATTTACATTTTTATTTTCCTGGTTTTTCCTTATCTTTGCCTGGCAAATAATAAATCCTAATTTATTTGCTATGCAACTCGATTCCACAAAATTTATTGCCACAGGTTTGACGTATGACGATGTACTTTTAGTACCCGCATATTCCGAAATTCTGCCACGTGAAGTAAATACATCCACTTTTTTAACGAAAAAAATTAAACTCAATGTTCCGTTGATTTCTGCCGCAATGGATACTGTAACAGAAGCCGAGCTTGCCATTGCCATTGCGCAAAATGGGGGGATAGGCATGTTACATAAAAACATGACGATTGAAAGACAAGCCAGCGAAGTACGCAAAGTAAAGCGTTCTGAAAGTGGTATGATCCAGGATCCGGTTACTTTATTGGAATCAGCAGTGGTTGCCGATGCTTTCAAAATTATGAAAGAACATAAAATTGGCGGCATTCCGGTAGTAAGCAGCGATAATAAATTGGTAGGGATTATTACCAACAGGGATCTGCGTTTTCAAAAAGACATGAAAAGACCGGTTTCTGAAGTAATGACTAAAGAAAACCTGATTACTGCACCCGAAGGCACTACCTTGGTTCAGGCAGAAGAAATTCTACAGAACCATAAAATCGAAAAATTGCCTGTAGTAAGCAAAGATGGCTACTTAAGCGGCTTAATTACCTTTAAAGATATTTCGAAAGTTAAAAATTACCCTGTAGCTTGTAAAGATGAACGCGGACGTTTACGCGTTGGTGCTGCAGTTGGTGTAACTGCCGATACTTTACAACGTGTTGATGCACTGGTACATGCAGGTGTTGATGTAATTACTATCGATACTGCCCATGGCCATACCAAAGGGGTAGTAGATAAATTAAAAGAAGTTAAAGCCAAATATCCTGATTTACAGGTTATTGTTGGTAATATTGCTACAGGTGCAGCTGCAAAGTTTCTTGCAGAAGCAGGAGCAGATGCTGTTAAAGTAGGTATTGGTCCGGGGTCTATTTGTACCACCAGGATTATTGCTGGTGTAGGTGTACCGCAATTATATGCAGTTTATGAGTGTGCCAAAGCTTTAAAAGGTACTGGTGTACCGGTTATTGCCGATGGTGGTATTAAACACACAGGCGATATTGCCAAAGCAATTGCATCGGGTGCAAGTACCGTAATGGCAGGTTCGTTATTTGCCGGGGTAGAAGAATCACCGGGCGAAACCATTATTTACGAAGGCCGTAAATTTAAATCGTACCGCGGAATGGGATCAATCGAAGCGATGGAACAGGGATCGAAAGACCGTTATTTCCAGGATGTGGAAGACGATATTAAGAAACTCGTTCCAGAGGGTATTGTTGGTCGTGTACCATTTAAAGGTACTTTAGCAGAAGTAATGTACCAGTACATTGGTGGTTTGCGTGCAAGTATGGGCTATTGTGGAGCGGCCAATATCGAAGCATTGCAGGAAGCACAATTTGTACAAATTACAGCTGCGGGTATGCGCGAAAGCCACCCACACGATATTACTATTACTAAAGAAGCACCTAATTATACTAGGTAAGCTAAATTAAATAGAGAAATTAAACGGGGCGTCAGTAATGATCGCCCCATTTTTTTGTACTCGAATTTGTGGTTTTTTGCAGCTCGCACGTTTAAAAAAAATAAAAATTGCAAAATAAAATTTGGCAGCTGTATTTTTTTAATATATTTGTCGACTAAATCTATAGATTTAATATAAATTAAAATGAAAACCAAACAAAAACCACGTTCGTACTGCTGTTGCAGCTATTTTTCAAGACCTGTAAAATACCGCCGAACGGATACCTAATCAACAATAATTAAAATAAATACGAATAACCAATCATGAAAAAAAGCTTACCAATAATCTTTTTCTTACTATTTATAACAGGAGCCATTTTTGCTCAGAGCCCGGTAACCGGGATTATAAAAGGAGCTAATGGAGCCAAAATACCACATGCAACAGTAAAAATCAGAGGTACAAACACAGCCGTTGTTGCCGACGAAAATGGTGCTTTCAGCATCAATGCCAAACAAGAACTTCCTTTTTACATCCAGGTGAGCTCAGTTGGCTATAAACCTCAGGATTTTCAAATTATAAAATTACAGGATACACCAATTGAACTGGTGCTGGTTGAAAGTGACCTGTTAGACGAAATTGTAGTAACCTCCAGAAGACGCTCGGAAGTGTTGCAGGATGTGCCGATCCCCATCACAGTTATTGGCGGGCAAGCTGCCGAAAATTCTGGTGCTTTTAACGTAAACCGCTTAAAAGAGCTGGTGCCTTCGGTTCAGTTATATGCTTCAAATGCCAGAAATACTACGCTTAATATCCGCGGATTGGGTTCAACATTTGGTTTAACCAACGATGGTATCGATCCGGGTGTAGGTTTTTATGTGGATGGGGTTTATCACGCCCGTCCGGCTGCTACTTCTACCGACTTTCTGGATATTGAACAGATAGAGGTAATTCGCGGTCCGCAAGGTACTTTATTTGGTAAAAACACCACTGCAGGTGCATTTAACATTACCACTACGAAGCCAACGCAAACGCCAAGTGCTAAAGTAGAACTCAGCGTAGGTAACTACAATTTCCTGCAGGCCAAAACTTCTGTTTCGGGTGGTTTGGCTAAAAACCTGGCGGCAAAAATCTCTATCTCAGGTACACAACGTGATGGTACCATCTGGAATACCAGAGAAGAACGCAAATACAGCGGACAAAACAACCTGGGTTTCAAAAGTCAGTTATACTACACGCCTTCAGACAGGTTAAAGATCTTATTAAGTGGCGATGTAAGTGTACAGCACCCTGCCGGTTATCCGTTGGTAATTGCAGGTGTGGCCACTACCGAAAGAAGTGCTTACCGCCAATATGCTAAAATTGTTTCCGATTTAGGTTATCAGCAACCTAAAATTGATCCTTTTTCAAGAGAAATTAATACCAACACCCCATGGAGACATAATCAGTCAATTGGTGGTATCTCTTTAAACGTTGATTATAAAATTGGTAACGGAACCCTGACATCGACCACTGCGTGGAGATTCTGGAACTGGGATCCAACCAACGATCGCGACTTCTCTGAATTAGCGGCATTAACTAAGTCGCAGGGTAACTCGCGCCACGATCAGTATTCGCAGGAGGTAAGATATGCCGGTAACATTACCGATAAATTAAGTGGTGTAGTTGGTGTATTTGCATTGGCCCAAAATTTAAAAGGTTTGGCGCAAACCGAAGAAGTTGGTAAAGATCAATGGCGTTTTGTTCAAACCAGCAATACCGGCAGTCAGGCTTTATATTCGACCCCAGGCTTGCTGGATGGTTACGGTATTAAAACCAATTCGACCATCAAATCGTTAAGTGCTGCAGTTTTTGCACAGGTTGACTGGGAGTTCTTAACGCATTTTCACGTATTACCTGGATTGAGATATACTTACGATAAGAAAGATGTAGACTATGATAGGGTAACTTATGGTGGTTTACAAACCAACGATGCTGCTTTATTGGCGCTAAAAGCTGCCGTTTACAGCAATCAGCAATTTACTACAAGTGTAGATAACAATAATTTATCAGGTAACTTAACCGTTTCTTATCGTCCTAATGCCAACCTGAATGTTTATGGTACTTTCTCTACCGCTTACAAACCAGTTGGCGTTAACGTAGGTGGTTTACCAACTACTTCAACCGGTGCGGCAGATTTATCTGTTGCTGTAGTTAAACCCGAATACGTTCAGCATTACGAATTGGGTTTAAAAACCCGTCCGGTTAGAGGTGGATTATTAAATGTTACTGCTTTCGATACCGATATTAAAGATTACCAAACAAACGTGCAATCGCCACAGTTGGGTGTAAACAGGGGCTACCTGGCCAATGCAGAAAAAGTTAATGTAAAAGGACTGGAAATTGATGGAACTTATCAGCTAGAAAGATTTTTAACGCTTAATGCTGCTGTAGCCTATTTAGACGGTAAATATGTGAAATTCACCAATGCACCACTACCTTTAGAAGAAACCGGTCATACCGAAATTATTAACGGTACGGCAACGCAGGTAGCTTTTAAAGATGCATCGGGCGGCAGATTACCAGGTATTTCTAAATGGAACATTTCAGGAGGTTCGGAATTTAGCCTTCCGGGAACTTTAGCTACTAAAGCAGGTAGGTTCTTTATTGCTGCCGATGCCAGCTACCGTTCAGATTATTCTTCAAACCCAACACCATCAAATGTGTTAGTGGTTAAAGGATATGGATTGTTTAATGCACGTTTAGGCTTTAAATCGGATAAATTCTCTGTATTTGTTTGGAGCAGAAACATTGGCAACAGAAATTACTTCGAGCAATTACAGGCTGCTGCAGGTAACTCTGGCTTGTATGCTGGTGTACTTGGCGATCCGAGAACTTTTGGCGCAACCTTACGTTACGCATTCTCAAATTAAATCTTTTCTCTCTTATATTTGGTTAAAGGCGTCGGTTTATCCGGCGCTTTTTTGTTTTATGCCTATATAATGCTGCATAATATTTTGCAAAGCGCAGCTTTTTATATATCATTGTTTTGATGGCTATAAAGCTTCTCCTAAAAGGATTTTGTGAAGAATTAAATTTTACAGGGCGTATAGAAAAACTTAACTTCGGTAAAATTTAAACTAAATGAATAAGCTTAAAGCGGTTTGCGTGTATTGTGGCTCCAATTTCAATGGCGATTTAGAAGTGCGCAATGCGATAAAACAATTGGCCGAAACACTTGTGAAACAGGAAATCAAGTTGGTTTACGGAGGAGGAAGTGTAGGAATAATGGGTGTGTTGGCTAACGATGTACTCGACGCAGGTGGCGAGGTTATTGGCGTAATTCCGCAGTTTTTAATGGATAAAGAGGTGGGGCATACCGGTGTAACCGAAATGATAGTAACTGAAAATATGCACCAGCGGAAACAAAAAATGGCCGATTTAAGCGATGGATTTGTGATTTTGCCCGGCGGTTTCGGCACCCTTGAAGAGTTTTTTGAAGTGCTTACCTGGTTACAGTTAGGCTTGCACAATAAACCAATAGGCGTTTTAAATGTTAATGGGTTTTACGATCCGTTATTTGCCCAAATGGAAATGATGGTGCAGCACAGATTTTTAAAACCCGCCAACCGCGATCTCGTTTTTAACGAAGCCGATGCTACAATTTTAATCGATAAGATGGATCATTTCTCTGCCATACCCGATGAAGTCTGGTTCAGGGATAGGAATTTGAGCTAACAGGTGGTTAATGGTTTATAGTCAATAGTTCATGGTCGATAGCAGGATTAACGATTGAGCCATTAACTATCAACCCAAATGGAAATGATGGTGCAGCACAGATTTTTAAAACCCGCCAACCGCGATCTCGTTTTTAACGAAGCCGATGCTACAATTTTAATCGATAAGATGGATCATTTCTCTGCCATACCCGATGAAGTCTGGTTCAGGGATAGGAATTTGAGCTAACAGGTGGTTAATGGTTTATAGTCAATAGTTCATGGTCGATAGCAGGATTAACGATTGAGCCATTAACTATCAACTATTAGCCAAACTATAAACCATCAACTAAGAAATAAAACATTACGAAATACCTTATTAAAGGAACTAAAACTATAACAATGCAAATTATTACATCACACGCAGAATTTGAGCAATACCTGGATAAGGAATTGGGCGTTTCTTCATGGCATACCATTACACAAGAGCAGATTAACAAATTTGCTGATGCTACTTTAGATCATCAATGGATACACGTTGATGAAGAGCGGGCGCAAAACGAAGGACCATTTAAAGCTATCATTGCCCATGGCTATTTAACACTATCCTTAATTCCTTTTTTATGGAAACAGATTGTCGAAATCCGTAACCTGAAGATGGAGATTAACTACGGTATTGAAAATTTAAGGTTTGCGCAGGCAGTTACCGTAAATAGCAAAGTAAGGTTAAAGGCTAAACTGGCTTCAATTATTAACTTACGTGGCGTAACCAAGGTAAATATGGGCATCGAAATGGAAATCGAAGGACAGAAAAAGCCTGCTTTTAATGGTGAGGTTGTTTTCTTGTACCACTTTGAAAGTTAAATATTTAGCCGCTGTAGCGTTTTAATACTGGCTTGCGTTTGTGTAAGAAAATAAACTCTTCTCATGAAAAAAACTTACCTAAGCGCAAGCCTGATCTTAGCCCTTGTTACTTTACTCTTTATCGGTGCCTGTAAGAAAAATAAAAGTGAACAAGCTCCATCCGATTCATTCTTGCCTATGCAGGTTGGTAATCTGTGGTACCTGAATGCCGAGAATTACACAGAAATTAAGGAGAAAGTGATAATTAACAATAAACCTTATTTTCAGTTTTATTCTTTAATCGGAGGCGATGCAATCGCAATAGCTTATTTAAGGATTGATGAAAAGAACCGGCTAATTGAGAGCTATCCCGATGCGCCATTGAAAATCTTTTTGAGAGCTGATTTTAATGCCAGTGTGGGTGATAAATTTTTCACAACAGGAGACAAAGACTACAACGATAATGAAGTTACCGTTATTCAAAAAAGCGATACGGAGATGACTTTTTCTTTCGATGCGGTTTATCATCCCAACTTAAAAGGACATCCCCATCCGGTAAAATATATAAAAGGTAGAGGCTTTCCCGGAAACTGGAAAAAAGTAGTGATTAACGGTGTGGTTTATCAGAACTAGTCTTTTTCAAATTTTTGCTTAATTCTACCCACAAATGAAGGATCGTCATGCGTTTCCAGGCTACTCAGTTCCAGCTCGAGCGCCCTGGTGCTAATCTGTATTTCGATTAATGAAATAATTAACGAAATCATAAAAAAGATAAGGCTTAAGGCAAAAAGTATTTCTGCAACTGTATTCCATTCCAGATAAATAAAAAACATGCAAAAAAGACAGCAGGCAAAGCTGATTACGCCAAAAGCCTGCATGTTTTTAATCAGTTTTAAGCGGTAACGCAGATTTTCGATCTGTCCGTGCAGTGCCTTGTTTTTATCGCCATCTTCGTATTTAGATTTTAAACTCCTTACCAGACTGGCTAAAGCCAGAAAGCGGTTGGTATAGGCCAGCATAATTAAACTGATGGCAGGAAAAAGTAATGCAGGGATATTGATGGTTAGTTCCATTTTTGGCGTTTAACCAAAAATATCATTTTAAATGGATAATTTAATCACAGTCTCCATGTGCTTTCTGTTTTCTACCGTTTTCTCTGTGGTAAAAAATATGCCGTATACCAGAAACCAATTTGGTCAATACTGTTTTTGTAAAATTAAATTTAAATTGCCTTCATGAATATCGAATTCAATAAAAATGAGGATGTAAACAAGCAATTGGTGTACGAGTTGAAAACCAGACTCAAAAAGATATACCAGGGAGGAGGCGAAAAAAATGCAGCCAAACAAAAAGAAAAAGGTAAGTTACTCGCCCGCGAGCGTATTGCTTACCTGATTGATAAAGACTCCGAGTTTTTAGAAGTTGGTGCTTTTACAGCTGATGGAATGTATAAAGAGCAAGGCGGTTGCCCGGCAGCAGGTGTGGTTTGTGGTATTGGTTATGTAAGCGGCCGCCAGTGCATGATTGTGGCTAACGATGCAACCGTAAAAGCAGGTGCCTGGTTCCCGATGACGGCGAAAAAGAACCTTCGTGCACAGGAAATCGCTATGGAAAACCGTTTGCCGGTAATTTACCTGGTTGATAGTGCCGGCGTTTATCTGCCCATGCAGGATGAGATTTTTCCCGATAAAGAACATTTCGGCAGGATGTTTCGTAACAATGCGATCATGTCGGGAGAGGGGATTGTACAGATCTCAGCCATTATGGGTGCTTGTGTTGCCGGAGGCGCTTATTTGCCCATTATGAGCGATGAAGCCATGATTGTAGATAAAACAGGCTCGGTGTTTTTAGCAGGTTCTTATCTGGTTAAATCGGCCATAGGCGAAGATGTGGATAACGAAACCCTGGGCGGTGCTACTACACATTGCGAAATTTCGGGTGTTACCGATTATAAACATCCTAATGATGAGGCTTGCCTGGATTCGATCCGCAACATCATGAGCATGTTAGGTGCACCGGAAAATGCAGGTTTTGATCGTATTGCACCAGTAAAACCCAAAGAAAAAGAAGAAGAATTGTACGGTATATTGCCCGAAAACAGGGATAAACCTTACGAGATAATGGATATCATTAACCGCCTGGTTGATGGCTCTGAATTTGAAGAATATAAAAAAGGTTACGGACAAAGCATTGTTTGTGGCTTAGGCCGCATTGATGGCTGGGCGGTTGGTATTGTGGCCAATCAGCGTAAAGTAGTTAAATCGAAAAAAGGGGAGATGCAGTTTGGTGGGGTAATTTATTCCGATAGTGCCGACAAGGCAAGCCGTTTCATCATGAATTGCAATCAGAAAAAAATCCCCTTGGTTTTTCTGCAGGATGTTACCGGTTTTATGGTAGGGAGTCGGTCTGAACATGGTGGTATTATTAAAGATGGCGCCAAGATGGTTAATGCGGTGGCTAATTCGGTAGTGCCGAAGTTTACCATTGTTTTGGGGAACTCTTATGGTGCCGGTAATTACGCCATGTGTGGTAAGGCTTATGATCCAAGATTAATTTATGCCTGGCCGACAGCCAAAATTGCGGTTATGGGTGGCTCGCAGGCCGCTAAAACCCTGTTACAAATTCAGGAAGCCTCCTTAAAAGCCAAAGGCGAGGTAATTACCCCTGAAAAAGAGGCGAAATTGCTGAAAGAGATTACCGATAAGTATGATAGTCAAACTACACCGTATTATGCTGCATCCCGGCTTTGGGTAGATGGGATTATCGATCCGCTCGAAACCCGAAAGGTAATTTCAATGGGAATTGAAGCCGCCAACCAATCGCCGATAACCAAAAAGTTTAATGTTGGGGTAATTCAGACTTAGGTGCTGTCAGATCTTTTTCGTGTTGTCAGGCGTTACCACTTGACAGACAAATCAATCAAAGGCCAGCCGCTTTTCGCCCATTACTCAGCCCCTCTGTTAATAAGTAAACTATGTTGACAATGTGCGCTTGTTAACAATTATTTAAAGCACTAGATTTGCGCTACAATTAATGAATTTCAAATACATCATATAATGTCACAAGAAAACGAACACGTTCAGTGTTTAATTATAGGTTCTGGTCCTGCTGGTTACACTGCTGCTATTTATGCGGCCAGAGCCGATTTAAAACCAGTTATGTATACAGGTATGCAAGCTGGTGGTCAGTTAACGCAAACTACTGATGTAGAAAACTTCCCGGGTTACCCACAGGGAATTATGGGGCCTGAAATGATGGAAGATTTCCGCAAGCAGGCCGAGCGTTTCGGAACTGATATCCGTTTCGGTTATGTAAGTTCGGTAGATTTTTCTTCAGCACCGCATAAAGTAGTGGTTGATGAAATTAAAACCATTACTGCCGATACCGTAATTATTGCAACTGGTGCTACAGCAAAATGGTTGGGCTTGCCAAGCGAGCAACAATACAATGGCTTTGGTGTTTCTGCCTGTGCAGTTTGCGATGGTTTCTTCTTCAAAGGTCAGGATGTAGCTATTGTAGGTGCTGGTGATACCGCTGCCGAAGAAGCTACTTATTTAGCCAAGCTTTGTAAAACAGTGCATTTGTTGGTTCGCCGCGACGAGTTCAGGGCTTCTAAAGCCATGGTTAGCCGTGTATTAGCAACTCCTAATATTGTAGTGCACTACAATACCGAAACACAAGAGATTTTGGGTAACGGTAAAAATGTAACAGCAGTAAAAGTAATCAATAACAAAACAGGTGTAGAGTCTGATATCGCTGTTGAAGGTTTCTTTGTAGCTATCGGGCATAAACCTAATACCGATATTTTTAAAGGACAGTTAGATATGGATGAAACGGGTTATTTAACCACTAAACCAGGTTCTACTTTAACCAATATCGAAGGTGTTTTTGCTTGTGGCGATGTGCAGGATATGTATTACCGTCAGGCAGTAACTGCTGCGGGTTCTGGTTGTATGGCTGCACTTGATGCCGAAAGATACCTGGCTGCAAAAGAGCATCCGGTAGAGGCTTAAGCAACTTAAATCTTATTTTAAAAGAGAAATCAGCAATGGTTTCTCTTTTTTTATGGGCTAATGTTTGATAAAGCATCGGACAGATCTTTTTACCCTTAAAATTTATATGCCCGGTGCAATAAAATCAAACGTTTGATCTGTATTGTAACAAGAATGTGGGATTAAGAATCTTGCTACAATCTTTATCTTGGTCATGCTAAAACAAAAAATTAACCTTAAACTAAAACACAAATGAACAAAACATTATCGGTTTTTATTGGCGTCTTAATGGGCACAAGTGCGTTTGCCCAGAGCGATACCAATTTAGGTATTATCCCAGCCCCGGTATCCATTACCAAAAATGCCGGAACCTTTATTTTAGACAAAACAGCTGTATTGGTGCATAACGATGCGGACGGCCAAAAGATGGGCGATCTTTTAAACGCATTTATTGTGAGTAAAGGGGGCTTTGCCTTAAGAGAAGTGAAAACTGCTCCAGCAGGTCAAAAAGCTATTGTATTAACTTCAGCAGGTGCCGATAAGTTGCCTAATGAAGGTTACAACATTAATATCTCAGCTAAACAAATCACCGTAGTAGGTAAAGGCGCAGGCTTATTTTACGCTGTTGAATCGCTGATGCAAATGATGCCGGACAAAACTGGCGATAAAATTACTTTACCGCTGGTATCAATTAAAGATTATCCACGTTTCTCTTACCGTGGAGCCATGCTGGATGTTTGCCGTCACTTTTTCCCGGTTTCCTTTATCAAAAAGTATATCGATCAGTTAGCCTATTACAAAATCAACACCTTTCACTGGCATTTAACTGATGATCAGGGCTGGAGAATGGAAATTAAAAAATATCCAAAGCTTACTGAAGTAGGTTCTTCACGTAATGGCTCTATTATCGGAAACTATCCAGGAAACGGCAATTATCTTACACCGGTAAAAGGTTTCTACACCCAGGAAGAGGCTAAAGAAGTAGTTCGTTATGCCGCTTCAAAATACATTACCGTAATTCCTGAAATCGAATTGCCTGGCCATGCTTCAGCGGCCATTGCAGCCTATCCGGAGTTAAGCTGTTTCCCTGATCGCGATACCTTTATCAGCGATAAAACTCCATGGGCAGGTAGCCGGAAAGGTAAGCAGGTACAACAAACCTGGGGCGTTTTTGACGATATTTTTGTGCCTTCGGCCAATACTTTTACGATGTTGAACAACATTTTGGATGAAGTTATTGCTATTTTCCCTTCAAAATATATCCATATCGGAGGAGATGAAGCGCCTAAAACCTATTGGAAAGAATCACCGTTTTGCCAGGCTTTAATGAAAGAAAAAGGCTTAAAAGATGAGCATGAGTTGCAAAGCTATTTTATCCAGACGATCGAGAAACATGTAAATGGCAAAGGCCGTTCTATTATTGGATGGGATGAGATTTTAGAAGGTGGTTTAGCGCCAAATGCTACCGTAATGAGCTGGAGAGGCGAAGATGGTGGTATTGCTGCCGCACAACAAAATCACGATGTAATTATGACTCCAGGTTCGATGGGTTTATATATCGATCACAAACAATCTAATTCTCCTGATGAGCCGGTTACTATTGGTGGTTTTGCCCCTTATCAGAAAATATATGCTTACGATCCGATTCCGAAGGTGTTAACTGCCGATCAGCGTAAGTATATTAAAGGTGTGCAGGCCAACATGTGGACTGAGTACATTAAAACCCCTGAAAAAGCAGAAAACCACGCTTACCCACGTATATTGGCTTTATCAGAAATTGCCTGGTCGCCGGTTGAACGTAAAGATTTGAAAAACTTTAGCGAAGAGCGTTTACCTGTGCATTTAGCACGCTTAGATAAAATGGGCGTTAACTTTTGGGTACCAACACCAATTGGTCAGAGCGATAAACCTTTAACAGGTGGCGAATTTACTATCGATTTAAAAGTGCCGGTTAAGGGTGGCAAAATCTATTATTCGATTGATTTATCGCGCCCTTCAGAAAATGCTTTCTTGTACACTGGCCCGGTAAAAATTACTGTTCCGCAAGGCGAGAAAAGAGTATTAAAAACCATTGTAATTGCGCCAAGTGGTAGAAGAAGTGTAACTACCGAAACGGTTTTAAATAATGGTGCACCTGATGTTAAAGCAGACGCCAAGAAATAAAAAATAATTGCTTTGATAGGCTAAAATCATTAATTTGGGACAACCAAAAATGTCCCGAATTAAAATGAAACTACAGAAATATACATTACAGCATCTCTTGTGCATAACAGGGATGCTGTTTTGTTTGGCATGCACCGAAGAGAAACCTAAAGAAGTTGCTATAGCACCAGTTAAAGCCAGTAAAAATCCTTTTCCTTTTTATAAAGATATTGAAGTAAAACCCGGATTAAACTTCGAAATTATAAGCTGGGGTAAAGGGGTTGATTCTATTGGTGGTTACCAGATTTTAATGTCCGATTCTATCCGCAATAATTACCGTTCAGCTGCGGTAGACCGTAAAGGTATCATTACCGACGCCTGGAACATGGATTTGGATAACGACGGAAATCCGGAATTATACATTCAGTTGCTAAGCAAGAAAAATGTTTCCGACCTGAATGTTTTTGAATATGCAGGTGGCGATTTTAATAAAATCAGTTTTCCTTCTTTAAACGATAAGCAAAAGAAAGGTTATACCGGTAACGATAAGTTTTTTATCAAAAATGGCGATCTTTTTCGCTCATTTCCGGTAAAAGATACAGCTGATAGCACTAAAACGGTTACCAAAACTTTGCAGTACAGGTTAAGTGGTAATAGTTTTTCTGCCAGTGAAGTAAAGCCTGCAGAAGAAGATACCAAAGCCAAGAAGTAAGAGATTTATTATAGATATTCGTCATTCCCAGCTCGACTGGGAATCTTAATAATTTTAGCGTGTTAGCCTATTAAGATTCCCGCTTTCGCGGGAATGACGATCTGGTTAGGTAAAAGTAGATCCCTCGTCATTACGAGGTACGATGTAAACCTATTCCAGTAGCCGTCATTTCAAGCGAAGTGAAAGAAAGTCGAGAAGTCTATCTCGAGGAAAGTCCTTTTGATTTAGATCTCTCCACGCCTGTACGGGCAGGCATTCCTGCTGCGCTTCAGACGAGATAACGACTATCTTTATTGCTATTAGTATAAATTTAAAACAATGGATAATCGGAAATTTTCAATTGTAGATCGCATTAAAAGTTTTAAATATGCTTTTCATGGCTTAAACCTGTTTTTTATAAACGATCATAACGGGAGGGTTCATCTTTTCGCGGCAATTATCGCTATTGGTCTTTCTTTTTACCTTAAACTTTCTGCTTTAGAGTGGATTGCTATTTTAGGCGTTATCTCTGCGGTTATTGTCGCCGAAATTTTAAATGCTGCGATCGAAAAGCTGGCTGATGTAGTTTCGCCTGCCATTCATCCTAAAATTAAAATAGTAAAAGATCTGGCTGCAGCTGCGGTTCTGGTTGCTGCATTTTTAGCAGTAGCCGTTGGTGCGATTATATTTATCCCGAAATTATTTTTGTGAGGCCAGTGTAGCCGTTCTCGATTCTTCCATTTTATCCTCGATAATGCGATCCCAGCGCGCCTGCATTTTGTGGTTGCTACCATGCTCGGTTTCTTCGTCGTAATTACGCTGCATCGTATCGAAATACTCACTAATCTGGTTAGCCAGTTCCGATATTTGCGCTTTATAATTGTTAACCGAATAATTGCGGTTTTTGAGTACCCTTTCGGCCTCAGAAAGTAAAATGTACTGGATATTTACGTGGCCCTGTTCGTGGTGCAATAAGCTGGCCCTGATTTCGGGATCTTTAATTTTATCCCATTTTACCCAGGAGCGGGTTTTATCTATCCGTACTTCATTTTTAAGATTAATCACCACCCGGTTGCGATACACTGTACTGTTGTAGCTGTACTCCCAGGTCATGGCTGTTAGCGCATAAAATGGCGAACGTTCATCGGCTTTGCCTTTAAAATAGGTTTCCCAGTTCAGTTGTACGGGCTGCGTAAAATCTTGCTTAAAGGCAAAAGAAAAGGGGAGCGCCAGCAGTAATAATATCGGTATGATTAGTTTTTTCAATGTCGTCATTTTTTTCAACGGTGTCGTAACCCGATTATTTGCTGCCTTAGGGGCTGGTCAAATCATCAGGTTTTGTGTGTTGAATTTTACAACGAAAAAACCGTGCCTAAAATTACTCCGGGGTAGAAATCTGTCCTCTAATGCGCTCAAATTTTTCGATCAGCAAGGCAATCCGCTCTTTTTCTCTTTTCATTACGGCTTTACGTAAAATAGTCGAGCAGAAGATCATCCACAATGCGGTTAAACCTACGGCAATTACTTTTTGGGCGGTGTTAAAATGTGCCAGTATTTCGACGAAATAAAATATCAGACCCAAAGAAAGTGCAATTACGTAAAACCAGTAAAGCGAGTTGTACAATTTGTAACGGTTTAACTGGTAGGTTTTTAAGTTGTTTAAAAACTCGTTTGGATGGGCGGTGAAATCGTTTTTCGCAATTAGACGATAATCGCGGTAAAGGATTAAAGTATACACACCAATGGCAATAATGGTAATGCTAATGCCTACGTGTGTGGTCCACGATTCGAAATGGAAAAATATCCATAAAGCGGCAATGGCAATAAAAGACAGCAGCATACCCCCAATGTTTAAGGCCGATTTCAGCTTCAAACCATTTACCTCTTTCTTAGCTTGTTGCAGCATTTCATCGGCAGAAACCTTAACTTCAACCTCGTGCTTTTGCCACAATTCCTGTATTTGATCAAACGCTTGCATACTGGCTATATAATTCTGTTAATTTTTGTTTAATACGGTGAATTTTTACCCTCAAATTGCCTTCGCTTATGCCCGATATATCGGCAATTTCGTGGTATGGAAGCTCATCAAGTACCATGGTTATAATTAAACGGTCATTCTCTTCAAGTTTAGAAATACATTTATAAAGCAGGGCTACCTGTTCGTTCTTCTCCGAAAATTCTTCTACTTTATTTTCAATGATGTTATCCGTTAATTCGTCTTTAGCCTGTCTCTTTTCCGATCTCAGGTAAGTTAAACAGGTGTTTACTGCGATGCGATAAATCCACGTAGAAATCAAAGATTTGTTGCGGAACTTATCCAGATTCTGCCAGACCTTTAAAAAAGTTTCCTGTAAAAGATCATTTGCAGCGTCGGTATCACCGGTATAACCATAACATAAATGGAATATTTTTTTGGAATTCGAATCGAAGATCTGCTTAAATAACTTGTCTTTTTGTTCCATTTAGGGAATTATAGTTGCGTTTTAGATGATGGTGCACTTTTTTTGTTACACGAGAATGCGAAAATAATATATTTTTTAATGCCTTTGAGTTAAAAGTTATAACCACACCTGCCCAGCCGGTCAGGAGGGAAGGTACACAGATAAACAAAGATTTTTATATCTGTGTGCATCCTTTTTATCTGTGGTTAAATTATTTCTGCTTGCTTAGACGGACTTAACTCAACGACATTGATCTATTTTTTTAACACCTCCCGATATCAAAATTTGTTACAAGCGGTAAATATCGTAGTTTTACCGAATTAAGAGTGCCACAAACTTTTTTATTCATGAAGAAAAACAAACTCACGCTTTTTATTTTTATAGCGCTGATTGCAGGTATTGCACTGGGCTATATTTTAAACGTAAACTCCATCAATGTTTACAACCAGAATATCCTGAATGCTGATGCGAAGGTTAAGAGTATAGAGGTAAGCATTGCCAAAACAACCGATACTACTACCGCAATTTATACCCAACTTAAAGCAGATAAAAAAGCTGCCGCCAAAATCAAAAAGGAAAACGAGGGAATAAGAGAGAAAAAACTGGAGTTTTTTACCCTGTTGAGCGATATTTTTCTACGCCTGATTAAAATGATTGTTGCGCCACTGGTATTTACTACCCTTGTTGTCGGGGTAGCCAAAGTAGGCGATATTAAAGCTGTAGGGCGTATTGGTGGTAAAACACTGGGCTGGTTTTTAACTATGTCGCTCATGTCACTCGTGTTAGGAATGATTCTGGTGAATTTGTTTGAGCCTGGTAAACACATGAAATTATCGTTGCCCGATCATCTGGTTGATACCGGTATCCAAAAGGCGGCCATGAGTGTTAAAGATTTTATTGCACACGTGTTTCCAAAAAGTATTGCCGAATCAATGGCTACCAACGAGATTTTGCAAATTGTGGTATTCTCCTTGTTTTTTGGCGTAGCTACGGCAGCCATTGGCGATATGGGGCAGATCGTAATCAAAGCTTTTGATGCCATTGCACACGTAATTTTAAAAATGACAGGCTATGTAATGAATTTTGCTCCGCTTGCTGTTTTTGGCGCCATGACGGCCATTATTGCCAAGCAGGGTTTAAGTGTTTTAAACACCTATGCCATTTTTATCGGCGAGTTTTATTTTGGCTTGGCCATTCTCTGGGGACTATTAATCTTCCTGGGCTTCCTGGTGCTTAAAAAACGTATTTTCCGTCTCGTAAACGATATGAAAGAGCCTGCAGTACTGGCTTTTAGTACAGCAAGTAGCGAAGCGGCTTATCCTAAAACGATGTTATTGTTAGAGCGTTTTGGCTGTAAAGATAAAATTGTAAGTTTTGTGCTGCCATTGGGTTACTCGTTTAACCTGGATGGATCGATGATGTACATGACCTTTGCCTCGTTGTTTATTGCGCAGGCTTATGGTATCCATTTAGGTTTTGAACAGCAAATTTCGATGCTTTTAATCCTGATGTTAACCAGTAAAGGTATTGCGGGTGTGCCAAGGGCATCGTTGGTGGTTATTGCCGGTACCATTGCCAGTTTCAATATCCCTGAAGCAGGTTTGGCACTGTTAATCGGTATTGATCCGCTTTTGGATATGGGCCGTTCGGCAACCAATGTGGTGGGTAACAGTATCGCAACCGCAGTGGTAAGTAAGTGGGAAGGCGAACTTAAGGATGTTCAGGAAGCTTAGATTGATTGCTTTGAGTCAAAAACATGCAATCATTCGAAAAAACGGTAGCCCTTTCACTAAATAATTCAGTAATTCGTCCATTCAATAATTAAATATAAAAAGTGTCAAGCAGAGGAAAAAAAATATTCTTAGCCATTACCATCATCGTGCCGATGATTATTTATTGTTATATCTATTATAAGCCGATTATCCAGAATGCGCCTTTCCGAAAAAAGGATTTTGTATCTATGGAGTACAAATGGGGCATAAAAGATACCCTTGAAAATCATTATAACTCAGCCACTGGCGAATACCAGTATGTTAATGGGGCCGATTCGGTTATTAAGAAGAAAATCTTTTTAAAGAGCGACGATATTCTTTACATGCACGGTAAAGCCAATGAAATTGGGCTTTGGAATTTCCCGGATACCATTGGTAAGAAAAGCGAAAAATCGATGACAGTGCCACGTTATGATTTGCTGTTTAAATACAAGGAAAAAACAAAACATGTGGTAATTTATGGCGACTTTGATGGCAACCCGAAATTATTGGATGCTGCGGTACAAATGCGTAAAGTGATCGATCAAACCTTGCTGCAGGCCGAAAAAAGAAGCGCAAAATAAAATATTGATTTAATATCAGATGGAAAGACCTTGATCTAAGCAGATTAAGGTCTTTTTTGTTTAGGATGTTTTCGTATATTTACGATATATTCGTAAATATGGAAAAATTAACATTGCAGGAAGAAGAAGCGATGCTGGCTGTTTGGCAGGTTGGAAAAGGCTTTATTAAGGATTTTATGGATGTACTGCCCGAGCCTAAACCACCATACACTACGCTGGCTTCAACGATAAAAAATCTCGAACGTAAAGGTTATCTGGTAAGCGAGCGTTTTGCCAATGCCAACCGCTACAGTGCAAAGGTTAAGGAAGTGGAGTATAAAAAGCGTTTTATGAGTGGTTTTGTTAATAATTATTTCCAAAGTTCCTATAAAGAGCTGGTTGCTTTTTTTGCGAAGGATAAAAAGATCAGTGCCGAAGAACTTAAAGAGATTATAAACTTAATAGAGAACCCTGAAAAGTAAAGGCTATGCCACATTTCTTTCTCATTTTATTGAAAATTAACCTGGTGCTGATTTTATTTTCGGCTACCTACTACCTGGTGTTGCGCAGGCTTACTTTTTATTCGCTTAACCGGGCTTTTCTGGTATTTGGAATTATCTTTTCTTCTGCGTACCCTTTTATCAACCTTACCGGGTTTTTGGCTGACCATAAAGCTATACCTGCGTTTGTTCCCGGGCTGAACCAGCAGGTAAGCCAGCTGGTAAAACAAGATGCCGTTCCGCTAGTGTGGCAAGTACTTACCCTACTTTTTTATGCGGGCGTGGTGCTGATGGCGCTGCGTTTACTGGTGCAGTTTATTTCCCTGTACCGTATGCACCAAAGTTCTTCGCCCGATAGTTTGAATCAGTATTCGGTAAGGATATTGAGTGAAGAGGTGAGTCCATTCAGTTTCTGGCAAACCATTTACATTAATCCGGGGCTGCACAAGCAGGAAGATTTGCCGAACATTTTGGCACATGAGAAAGTGCATGTAGAACAATGGCATACGTTAGATATTATCCTGGCCGAAATTTGTGTGGTTTTTTACTGGTTTAACCCAGGTGTTTGGCTGATGAAAAAAGCCGTACGCGAAAATATTGAGTTTATTACCGATGCCCGCATTTTAAGAAAAGGAATTGATAAAAAGGCCTATCAGTATAGTTTGCTTGATGTAGGTACGCTACAACCTTCAGTTGCTATTGTGAACAATTTTAGTTTGTCTGATTTGAAAAAACGGATTAAAATGATGAATGTCAAACGCTCATCTAGAATGAATTTAACGCGTTACATGCTTGCTTTTCCTGTTTTATTGTGTGTTACGCTGGCTTTTACTATCGATAAAAAAGCCGTTCATAAAAGTTTTGCCCCTTTAACTAAAATGGTGGTAAATGTGATCCCGCATAAGGAAGCTGAAACTATTGCGGAAGCCAAAATAAAATCAAAAATCAACAAGAAAAGAAAGACTGCATTGCCGCTGGTTAAAAAGGACACGGCTACCAGATTTACCTTTGTTTTTAGGTCTAACGATCAGGCAGGCGATACTGTACCGCATCGGGTGGCCGAAGTGCTGAAAAAAATGACAGGCAATGTTAAATTCGATTTTAAAACAGATGGAAATTTAAGTAAGCGAACTTTTGTGAAACATTTTACTTTAACCGATTCAGTGCCAACCAACGAGAAAATTGAACAGATGATGCTTGCTGACCAGGCCAGCATGGGTTTTGGAAATGTTGCTGATACCAAAGGAAAAAAAGTTACTGCCGTTTTTATCATGAAATCGACTGTGAATACGAAAGAAAACAATGAAGGCGGAAAAGATAAACCAGCAGCAAAAGAATCATCGGTTACCAGTATGAGTTATTATCTGAACGGAAATAAGGTGAGCAAAGCAGAACTTGATAAGTTGAATCCCGATATGATTATGGATTTGAAAATGGATCAGAAAGGACAGTTTATCCAGATTAATACCAAGCCTTAATAATTCGCCTTTTTCTCCCTCAGATTTCGCTGATTCGATTAATATTTATTTGCGTTAATCGCCTTAAATCTGCGGGAAATAATAGTCTGTTGCTTCTTTCTCCCGCAGATTCCACAGATTTCGCTGATAGGTAAATGCTTTGAATAATAATATTCTGCGTTAATTTTCTTCAATCAGCGGGAAAAATAATTAATAGGGTGCCTTGTTTCTCCCGCAGATCCCACAGATTTCGCTGATCGGTAAATGCTTTGATTGATAATAATCTGTATTGATCATCTTAAATCAGCGGGAAACAATATCATGTATCACTTCCCGCTAATCAAACCTAGAAATTAAACGTAGCCTTTAGCATCGCTACCCGCCCCGGGATAGCATAAGTGCCTGTGGTTAGGGAGTTTGCCGAAATGTAAATGGCATCAAAGCTTTTAATATTGGTTAGGTTGCTTATCCCAAATTCAATATCGGTCTTCATTTTTAACCACTTGTAACGCATATTCGCATCCGCAAAAAGGTACTTCAAATCAGGTTGCGAAGATTGCCGGGTTAAAAGGTGCTCGGCTGATAAATTTAAATACAGATTTCTAACCGTGGTAATGGCTAAAGCAGACTGTTGTCTCAACTGTTTGAAATTGGTTTTTATCCCATCCGCTACCGTGGCTTTGTTGTCGGTAATGGCAAAATTGGCAGCGTACGACCAGTTAATGAAGTTGGTAAGCTTCGCTTCAATACCAACTTTGTAAGCCACTGTTTGTGTGTTAAACGGTAAAAGTGCATCGTTCTGCAGCTGGCTGTATTTGCTTTGCGCAAAACTTACCCCGGCATTTACTGTACTTTTTAAGCTAAACAGGTATTTGCTTGCATTTGCGGTTAAAGAGATACTGCGGATGTGATTGTTTAGCGGCAGTACAATTTTCTGCTGAATGTTGTTGCTTAAGTTGTAAGCCGAAATGGTGCTCAGCTCAGTATCACTGTAATTAGCCGTTACGTTCGCAAACAACATCTGCATGGCTTTTCTAAAATTAAAACCTGCCCCAATATTATGCGATTTTGATTCGGCAATGGGTGCATCGTTCGAAAATAACGAGCGATAATTCTTTAAGATGGTACCCCGGTAAACATCGTTAATACCGCCCAGGTCGTTTCTGAAATTATAATTCGCCGTAACGTAATTTTCGGTACTGGTTTGGTATTTTATATTAAGCCCGGGGTTGATAAACAGTTTATTCAGACCGTTATCCAATTGATTGAGTGCATCACTATAGTTAATATGGTTGTAGCTTAATGGCAAGCTCAAACCAGCCTTTAACTTATCGTTGGTATACTCGTAAGTGGCTTCGGTGTAAAGTTTGGTTTTAAGCCAGTCGAGATCATTTACTGTGCTGCCGGTAACTGGCTCTGTTTGCTGGTTGTTTTGTGTGCGGTAGAGTTCCGAGTTAAGCTGCTGTTGCTGTACATTGAAACCTGCCTTATACGTTTGCACAAAATTGTTTTTTACAAAAGCGAACGATACATAATTGTTGGTGTACCAGGTGGGGAGTTTAATGTACTGCGTTAAACCCAGATAGCTGTTCCCATTATTCAAAATGTCGGCATTTAAGCCGGGGGTAATATTTAACGTTTCTGGTTGTGTGGTGCGGTTTAAGTAGGAGTAGAGGTTAATCACATCCTCCGATTTTAACTTTTTGCGGTAATTAAATTCGTTCGACAAATCGAAGGTTTCCTGTTTAAGCACCTGGTTGGCGGCTACGTTATTCATTACAAAACCCGAAGTAGTTTTAAAAGGCGCATATTCCACTACCAAGTTATTGTTCAGGTAATATTGTTCTGCATTGCCGTTTAAGTTAAACTGCGCCCTCAGCTTTTGCGGATTAATGCCATTGTTTTGCGTTTCGGCATAACGGATAGTTTGACCGGGAAGATAAGTTTCCGAAAATTTATTGTATTCCTGGCGCCGCTCGTCGTATAAATAGGAAATATTAGCCCTTAACTGAAGGTCTTGATTAAACTTGTACAAATTGTTCAGGTTAATCAATCCGGCTTTGTTAAAAAGATACCTGCTTTGCGGCAACGATGGTACTCCGGCGGCACCCGTTGAGAGGAGCCCGCTAGGTTTATCGTTATCCAGTTTCTTTAAATAATCAGAAAAATTGTGCGCAATAAGGTCTCCACCCGGATCGCTGCCAATGTTATTGCCCTTAATGTTGTTAATAAACTTTAGCTTTTTATTAAACAGCATGGCGGTCAGGTTTTCGTCAAAACGATTGGGCATGCCTGCGCCCGCAGTAGCATCGCCCATTACTTTAAGTTTGGCTTCATCTTTAATCACCAGGTTCAGGGCAACATCATCGCTCATGTTATTTTTGCGCATCATTTTAATGGGCTGATCATTTTGGATTACCTGTACCTTATCAACTGCCCCATGCGGGATACTTTTAGTGCCAATATTGTATTTATCGTCTAACAAATTGTCGCCATCCACATAAAGGTTCGAAATCGATTTCCCGTTATAGCTGATCTTACCATCTTCGGCAACCTCCACACCGGGCATTTTTTTCAGCACATCGCCAATGCTTCGGTCTTGTTTATCCGCAAAATCAGCTGTACGGTAATTTAAAGTATCGCCACGGGCAGTTAGCGATGGCCGGTTTTTAACGTTAACTGTTTCCAATGTGGTTTCGCTGGGCTGTAAAGTCAGGTCGTAGTTTTTAGCCACATCAGTTACCGTGGTAATCAGTTTTTTATAACCAATGCTCGAAGCTTCAATTTTGTAACCGGCAATCTGGTCGTTTTTGAGCTCCATGCTAAAAGCGCCGTTTTTGTTTGTATGCGTAAAATTAATGATGTTACCTTTGGCATCCTTTAAAGTTACATTAACCGATTCGACCCCTTTACCACTGGCATCTTTTACCTGGCCTTTAAGGGGCTTTTGGGCAAAAACAGAAAAAGCTGCCAGCAAAAGCCAGCAGGTTAAAATGAGCTTTTTCATTTTTTGTTTTCAAGTTCTATCGGATTGTTAACTTCGGTTTTAACTGCAGCTGCACCTGAAGGACGTGGTGCCTGATTCATTCTGAACGAGCCCTGCATACCATTCGCTGCCATTTGTGCCTGCATAAAACCTTGCGGATCCTTATCGCGGGCAGCTTTAAGTTTATCTAGCTCTTTCCGGGTGGTTTTTATCGCATCGGTTGGTAACTTAATTTCGGCTCCCAGATAGCTTGTGTTTACATCTATGCCCATAATTTTTACCGAGCCCACTCCGCCATTTGGAGCTACAATTTTAACATCGCCCTCAGCGTTGGTAGTGGCAGCTGCTTCTTTTACATTTTCGAGTCCCGCAAATTCAAATTTCACTTCTTTTTTATCGTCGTAAGCTTCTATAATTAAGCCGGGCAGGCCGTTTAATTTCCACGGACCGCTTTGAAACGGAATCTCTGTTGCAAACCAGGCAATCCAGTTGCGGCCTTTAAACCGCGCTGTTGCTTTCTGGCAAGCTACGCCCGAAAAACTCATGGTATCTTTTAGTATTTTCCAGTCAATGGTAGCGGCAGGTTCTTCAACCAGATAATTGTTAAACAAGCGTTCTTTGGTAATCATTTTGTGCTCATTGGCAAAAAAGAAATAATCTTCCTGGGTAGGTTGTGTTTTCATTTCGCTTTTCAGCTCAATTTTCATGTTCCCGTTACCGCTTTGGTTCTTAATTTGTTCCTGTAGCTGTTGTTGCATTTTAAGTGCCTGGTTCAGTTTATCGTAACTCGTATAAACCGATGCATTTTTACCGGTTACCAGCAGCATATTTTCTACTTTAGGTTGGTCTCTTTGGGTGGTATCTCTCACGTGTGTAAAAGTATAGCGCACTCTGGCCAGTGCTTTATCGGCTTCCTGTGCCTTTGCTGAAAATAAAATGGCCGTAGCCAGGCAGGTAGTTAAAATTCGTTTCATGGTATTGGGATTTAGTGGTCTATTTAATTTTCGTAAAACTACGAAATTTTCGTAATAAGATTACGGTTTAACATTTTTTAACAGATGGCTGTTTTTTATTCAGAAAAGGAGTGGGGGGAAGTATTTGGCTGCTTGTAGTCCCGCTATTCATTACAAGCACCGCTGAAAAAGCGGAGGCTTTCCATTGCTATCGGGTTTATAAACAAAGCGAGTGTAGGATACATGAGGACGCTAAAATGTTTATCTTTACCCTTCTGAAAACTAAAGTTGGGGTGGGTAAACGGATATGGAAGGAGAGGTAGCGATGGGCGGAATGTTTTATCGAAAAATATTTTCGATATCTATTTGTGTGTTAATTGAAATTGTTCTATATTTGCACCTCGTTAAATAAAAATTAAAAAACTAATATTTAAACAATGTACGCAATAGTAAATATAGCAGGGCAGCAATTTAAAGTTGCTAAAGACCAGCACCTTTTTGTACACAGATTGCAAGGAGATGAAGGCGCTAGTATTGAATTTGATAATGTATTGTTGGTTGATAACGGTGGTGCAATTACTGTAGGTGCTCCTGCAGTTAAAGGTGCTAAAGTTTCAGCTAAGATCGTATCTCATTTAAAAGGTGATAAAGTAATCGTTTTCCACAAAAAACGTAGAAAAGGTTACAAAAAGAAAAACGGTCACCGCCAGTTTTTCACTAAGATTCAGATCTCTGACATCACGTTATAATTAATTGTTAACCCAATAATCCGCTTTTAGCGGGTTACAAAATATAAAATCATGGCACACAAAAAAGGAGCCGGTAGTTCGAAAAACGGACGTGAATCGCATAGTAAGCGTTTAGGTATTAAAGTTTTCGGTGGTCAGTTAGCTATCGCAGGAAACATTTTAGTACGTCAACGTGGTACAAAACACCATCCTGATAAAGGCGTGGGTATTGGTAAAGACCATACTTTATTCGCTTTAGTTGATGGTACGGTTGTTTTCAAAAAGAAACAAGATAACAAATCATATGTTTCTATTCTTCCTATCACTGATGCAGAGATCGAAGCAGCAATCGCTAAACCAGCTGCTAAAAAAGCAACTGCAAAGAAAGAAGTTGTAGCTGAAGTTGAAGCAGCACCTGCTAAAAAAGCACCAGCAAAAAAAGCAGCTAAAAAAGACGAAGCTACTGAAGAAGCTGCATCTGCAGAATAATTAGTACGAAATAAAATATAAAAAAGGTTCTGATGCAAATCAGGACCTTTTTTGCGTTTATAGCTTTGCTATTCGGTTAACTGGTTAATCGGTTAACTGTTTAAATCGGTTAATTGGTTAACTGCGAACTACCAACTGGATACTGGTTATTAGTTCATTGGTCATTAGTTTATTGGTTTATAGTCAATAGTTCATAGTCTAATTCAACTGAAAATTGAAAACTGATAACTGTAAACTGATAACTGAACATCAATTCATTCCATCTTTTAGCTGACCTCCAGACTCCCGACCCCGGACTTCCGACTCCCGACTAAATTGTTAAACCCTGTTAAATAACAAAAATTAACATTTCAGGCCTTTAGATTAGGGTATTGATTTTAAAACAAATCCCCCATGAATCTGAAGAAAATATCCTTATTAATTCCATTACTTATTTCAGGCAGTTTATTATATGCACAAGATGTAGAAGAGAACATCCGCATGGTAAAGCCTTTTAAAGCCGATGGTATATCGAACGAATGGAACGAACCGCTTAACCAGTATAACGATGCCACCCGGCTGGCTTTTGCGCTGGCAAATGATGATCAAAATCTTTACCTCATTATCGAATCTTTAGACCCCCAGACTACCTTTAGCGTGTTAAGCGGGGGCATTACCTTAAACATTAATACTGCAGGTAAGAAGAAAGACGGGATTAAATTAACCTTTCCTCTGATGGAAAGACCACCTATGGACAAAGATGTAGATGTACCACCAGATCACCATACACCACATACTGATAGAGATACGGGATTGATGCACGATCCTTCAGCAATGAATAAAAGTATCCGTGTTTCGGGTTTTAAAAATATTGCTGATGGCGATTTACCTGCCGATAACCAGAGTGGCATTGAAACCGGTATGAGCATTCACCCCAATAAAGATTTGATTTACGAATTGCGTATTCCGCTGGCGCAACTTGCTGTGAATTTAGATATGAAAAAACCACTGGTGTACAACATCAAAATTAACCAGCCGAATAAAACTGCAATGCACAGAGCAGGTAAGCCGGAAGGCGGTGGAAGAGCAGGTGGTTTCGGCGGTGGTGGCGGAAAAGGCATGGGCGGCGGCCGCGGTGGTATGAGTGGAGGAAGATCAGGAGGTGGTATGCGAGGTGGAGGCGGTGGTGAAAGACCCCAGCAAGGCGGAGAATCTGCAGCTAAATCAGCCGATTTTTGGATTAAATATAAGTTGGTTAAGGCTTAGCTTTTCGTCATTGCGAGAAGGCTTTTTCAGCCGCCGAAGTAATCTTTATGCGAACACTTGGCTGTAGCGACCGTTGTAAGATTGCCTGCCTGCTGCAGGCAGGCTTCGTTTCTCGCAATGACGCCTAGAGGAGGGGGATCATCAATTAACCACCAAACTTAAAGCAATTAAACCTCCTTTTTTAATACTCCCTGGCCATTAACTGGTTGGTAAGTGTTAGCAGGTTTGCTTTTCTTTCCTCGCTCACATTTATCTGCGCAAATAAGGCCAGCGCTTTATCGCGGTAATGGTTCATGTGTTCTTTAGCAATCTGTTGTATGTCCAGTGTATCGTAAACAGCCCTAACGGTTTCTACCTTTTCTTGCGCGTTAAACGCTTTAGCGGCAGTCCAGGTATTTAAAGCAGCTTTGGTATCACCTTCTGCGAGTTCAAAGGCTTTTAACAGCAGGAAAGTCTTTTTATTCGCAATAATATCACCACCAACCTGTTTGCCAAATTTTTCCGGATCGGCATATACATCTAAAATATCATCCTGCAGTTGAAAAGCAATACCAATATTTTCGCCGAATTGCTCAATCAGGTCGGCATCTTTTGTTGATGCACCGGCAATAATAGCACCTAATTTCAGCGCACCACCCAATAATACAGCAGTTTTGAGCCTGATCATGTTGATGTACTCTTCAATACTTACATCATCACGTCCTTCAAATTCCATATCTAATTGCTGTCCTTCGCAAACACCCTGAGCGGTAGCATTGAAAGTATCGAGCACATCTTTAAGAAAAACCGGATTTACTTTAGCGAGGTTTTTATTGGCTTCTACCATCATCACATCGCCACTCAAAATAGCCACATTGGTACTCCATTTTTCGTGTACCGTTGCCTGGCCTCTGCGTAATGGCGCATTATCCATAATATCATCGTGTACGAGGGTAAAATTATGGAAAATCTCTATAGCCATTGCAGCATGAACAGATTCGTTGGCATCAGCACCAAACAGTTCTGTGGCCATAAGTACCAATAAGGGCCTTACCCGTTTGCCACCCAGGTTAATGATATAGCTTATCGGATCATAAAGTTGCTTCGGGTGATCTGGAAACTTTAAATTTTGTATTGTGGTATCTAAAATTTGCTGTAATTGTTCTGTAGTCTGCATGTTTTGTTTAAACACTGTGTTTCGGGCACAAATGTCTTAATTTTTTAATCAGGAATTAGGGTGAAATCGATTTGGCGCTTAGAAAGATCAACTTTTTTTACACGTATCATCACTTCATCGCCCAGTTGATATTTTTTCTTCTTTCTTTGGCCTACAATACAGTAGTTTTTTTCATCAAGTACATAAAAATCGTCAGATATGTCGCGCAGGCGGATCATACCTTCACATTTATTTTCTTCAATTTCTACATACATGCCCCATTCGGTAACGCCCGAAATAATGCCTTTGTAGGCTGTACCGATATTATTTTCTAGATATTCGGCTTGTTTGTATTTAATCGAAGCTCTTTCGGCATCAGCAGCCCGTTTTTCCATCGCAGAAGAATGCACGGAAGCAACTTCGTAAAACTCCATATCGGCCGATTTGCCACCATCTAAATAGGTTTGCAGTAAACGGTGTGCCATTACATCGGGATAACGACGGATAGGCGAAGTGAAGTGGGTGTAATACTCGAAAGCCAGGCCGTAATGGCTGGTTTTTTTAGTGGTATAAATGGCTTTGGCCATAGAACGGATGGCCAGCGAAGTTAAAATATTCTGCTCTTTTTTGCCCTCTACATCAGCCATTAAATGGTTTAGCGATTTGGCAATTTCCTTATCTGATTTGGTATTGATTTTATAGCCAAAGCGGGAAGCAAAGTTGGCAAAAGTATTTAAAGTTTCCATGTTGGGCGAATCGTGCACCCGGTAAACAAAGGTTAATTTTTGTTTACCCTTGCTCTTTTTTGCAATAAATTCGGCTACTTTACGGTTGGCCAAAAGCATGTAATCTTCAATCAGTTTATGGGCATCTTTACGCTCTTTTACGTAAACGCCTATAGGTTTGCCAGCTTCATCGAGTTTAAATTTAACTTCGGTACTTTCAAAGCTGATGGCGCCGTTTTTAAATTTACGGTCGCGCAGGATATAAGCAAGCTCATTCAGTTTTTGTATTTCGGTTGCGTAATCGCCGGTTTTACTTTCAATCACTTCCTGTGCTTCTTCGTAGGTGAATCTGCGATCGGAGTGGATGATTGTGCGGCCATACCATTCATTCTGGATGTTGGCTTGCTCATCGAGCTCAAAAACAGCTGTAAAACACAATTTATCTTCGTGCGGGCGAAGCGAGCATACACCGTTACTTAAACGCTCCGGCAGCATCGGAATTACGCGGTCAACCAAATAAACCGAAGTAGCGCGGCTATATGCTTCTTTATCGAGTTCGCTTCCCTGGATTACGTAGTGTGAAACATCGGCAATGTGGATCCCGATTTCGTGGTTACCATTGGGTAATTCCTGGTAGGAGATGGCATCGTCAAAATCTTTGGCGTCGGCCGGATCGATGGTAAAGGTTAACACCTTTCTAAAATCCTTACGCTTAGCAATTTCTGCAGCCGGAATTTCTTCGGGAATGGCATTGGCTTCTCTTTCTACCTGAGGTGGGAACTCGAGTGGAAAGCCGTATTGGGCCAGAATGGCATTCATTTCGGTATTGTTTTCGCCCTGGTTGCCCAACACATGTTTCACAATACCTATTGGGTTTTTAGCACTCTCAGGCCAGTCGGATAGCGTTACCAAAACCCTTTGACCACTTTTTGCACCATGCGTATCGGCTAATGGTACAAAAATATCGTGCATCATTTTTTTATCGTCGGCAATTACGAAGGCAAAGCGATCTGATATTTTAATCACACCGGTAAAGTCTGATTTTGCCCTTTTAATGATTTCGATTACTTCTCCATCATTTTTACGGCCGCTCTTTTTGGCAAAAACATAAGCTTTTACGGTATCGCCATGCAGGGCATTTTTAAGTTTGCGGGGTGCAACAAAAATATCTTTCTCAAACTCATCTTCGGGCACGATATAAGCCGAACCATCGGCAGTCATATCTACAGTACCAATAATGAAGTTCTGCAGTTCTTTAAGTTTAAATTTCCCTTTTTGGGGTTCTAAGAAAATACCGTTGTTTTTTCCTTCCTTTAATATCTCTAAAATCGTTTCTCTTGATTCCTGATCGTTTAGGTTCAATTTGGCCGAAACCTGTTTGTAATTGAGAAGCTGATTATTGTTTTTTTCAAAAATATCACTAACCAGTTGATTCAGAACCAATTTTATATTTGCCGATTTTTTCTTTGCCATACGCTAAACTGAATTTACCGAAGATACAGAAAAGATAGGGAAGTGACGGGATTTGGGGCGTAAAATGTATGGTAGATGTGGGATATGAGATATGAGATGTGAGACTTGAGATATGAGATAGGGGATTTTGATTTACAAGTTACTGTTCTGCCAACTTCAGTTCAACATAGGTGATGTTTTTGCGCTCGGCGGTATAACTGATATGGATATTCCCATTTTGATCCTGAATAATGGCCGGGTAGCTATATTCGCCTTTTTGGTGGTTTTCGAGGGTATAAATATCTTTCCAGTTTTCGCCATCGGTTGATATGGCCAGTTTTAATAGCGAGCGACCTTCCCACCAGTTTTTACCCGCAGTTAATGGGTTATAAACAAGCATTTGCCTGCCATCTTTTAAGGTTACCGCATCACTGCCCGAATTGGGATTGGGCAGTTGGGTAGGTTTTAGTTTCGACCAGTTTTCGCCTCCATCAACCGACCAACTTTCTACAATTACATTTTGCCGGCTCCTGCAAAGCAGTTGTAATTTGCCTTTGGGATGAATGAGAATTGATGGCTGGATTACGCCAAAGGTATCGCAGTTGATCTTGATTTTTATCCAGTTTTTACCGTCGGCATCCGATTTTTCAATATGAATATTCCATGTTTTTTCGTCAAGGCTTTCGGTGCTCGAAGGGTAGAGGATGGTTCCGTTTGCCAGTTGAACGGGTTTATTTTTAATAGGACCTAAAAAATCTTTGGGTAATTTTTGCGCTTTAGACCAGGTTTTACCATTGTTAGCCGATGTTTTATATTCGGCCCACCACTCGCGTGGATTTAAACCCACTTTATAGTGTAAGAATAAAATGCCATTTTTTGCTTTAAACAATACCGGATTCCAGCAGGCTAAACGGCTGGTATCGCTTTGTATTCCGTTGGCAATTTCAACCGGCTGACTCCAGTTTGCACCATTTTTTACCGCCGACCAAATCACTACATCTTTGCTTCCTTCGTGTTTGCCACCAAACCAGGCTGCCATAATTTTTCCGTTTCCGAGATCAACGAGTGTTGAAGCATGACAGGCTTCGAAAGGCACTTGCTTAAAAATGGAGCCGGACTGTATAATTTCGACTTTTTGGGCGTAAGTGGTTGCGCAAAAGAACAGTATAGCAATAATGGAAAAGAATCTTTGCATAATTTATTGTTGGCCGGGAATCGCGGCGATAAGTTTTTGAGTATATTCGGCCTTAGGGGCATTAAATAATTCTTCTGGAAAACCTTCCTCTTCAATTTTACCTTTATTCATCACTAAAATACGGTCAGAAATATGCTTGATTACTGCTAAATCGTGTGAAATGAAGATATAAGTCAGGCCAAATTCTTCCTGTAGTGATTTGATAAGGTTAAGCACCTGCGCCTGTACCGATACATCGAGTGCCGATACGGACTCATCGCAAATGATGAATTTGGGTTGCAATGCCAAAGCCCGTGCAATTACCACACGCTGCCGCTGGCCGCCACTAAACTCGTGTGGATAGCGGTTAAAATGCTCGGCTTTTAAACCAACTTTATCCAGCAGTTCTAATACCTTTTGTTTGCGTTCGGCATCATTTTGATACAGCTGATGTACCTGCAAAGGTTCTAATATGGATTGGCCGATGCTTAGTTTAGGGTTTAGCGAGGCATAGGGATCCTGAAAAATAATCTGGATATCTTTTCTGAGCTTTCGCATTTCGTTTTTGCCCAGGTGGGTAATGTCTTGTCCGTTAAATACAATGCTACCTGACGTTGGCTGTATAAGCCTTATAATGGTACGGCCTAAGGTTGTTTTTCCGCAACCCGATTCGCCTACGAGGCCGAGGGTTTCACCCGGAAAAACCTCAAAGTTAATTTCATCCACCGCTTTAACATAATCGGTAGTTTTACCAAATAAGCCGCTACGGATAGGATACCAGGTGCATAGCGCTTTAATTTGCAATAACGGTTTTTGCTGGTACAAGGATTGCCGCCTTTGGGCAATTTCAGTTGTGGTTAACTGGTTTGCCGGCTGTAAATAGGCTGGTGCATCACCGGTTTGGTTGTTTAAAAAATCGGCTACAACCGGTAATTTTTTTAATTGTAAGTTGGGTGATGGCCTGCAGGCGAGTAAGCCCTGGGTATAAGGATGTTGCGGATTTTCAAATACCGATTTTACTGGGCCCTGTTCTACAATTTCGCCTTTGTACATCACGGCAACTTCATCGGCAATTTCGTTTACCACGCCTAAATCGTGCGAGATAAAGATCATGGCCATGTTGCGCTCTGTTTTGAGCTTAAGGAGCAATTGCAGAATGGTTTTTTGAACAGTTACGTCTAAAGCAGTTGTAGGCTCGTCGGCAATGAGCAGTTTAGGGTTACAGCTTAAAGCCATAGCAATCATTACCCGCTGCTTTTGTCCACCCGAAATCTGGTGCGGATAACTTTCAAATATTTTTTCGGGTCGCGGAAGCTGAACTTCGTTAAACAGGGCAATGGTTTGTTTTTTTGCTTCGGCTTTATCTACCTTTTGGTGGAGGATAATGGCTTCGGCAACCTGATCGCCGCAAGTAAAAACAGGGTTCAGGGAAGTCATGGGTTCCTGAAAAATCATTGAAATCTGATTGCCCCTGATCTGCCTGATTTCGTTCGCATTTAAATTAAGCAGGCTGATGTCTTCAAAATCAATATCGCCGGTAATTTTAGCAAGGCGCTCGTCATGCAAACTCATAATGGAGAACGAAGTAACCGATTTACCCGAGCCCGATTCGCCAACTATGCCTAAAACAGTACCTTTTTTTACATTAAAGCTGATTTTTTTAACGGCTTTGAACCAGTTTTTATCTTCCTGGTTGTAGAAATCGATATTTAAATTTTCAACGTTTAACATTAAATTTTACAGATTACAATTTCTTTCGACCCTGTTTCTAAGCTGTTTAGTTCATCTAAATGATAATGGCAATTTACAGGCGTTTCATTTTGGGCAAGAAAAAGTAAATGTTTTGCCAAAGAAATTAAGCCTGCCCGGTTAGCTGAGATAATAATCTGATTATTTAAAACCTCACTTTTAATTACAAACCCTTCCTCCCAGATGGAAACAGTATCTTTTTCTTTAGTGTATTCGGGAATGTTTATTTTTAATTCTGCCATCAGGTTACAATGGTAATATTTTCTTCCGGAATTACCTCCATACCTTTAAATTTTAACAGTACCTGTGCTGTAGTAATTACATCTTTCTGGCAATAGGTAACAATCCGGGGCAGGTTTTTTTCTTCATAATATACCTGTTTTACCTGACTGCCGTTAATATCATCTTTTGGAGTAGGAATATCCAGAATGGCGGCAAGCAGGCTAAGGGAGGTGAAATGTTTGTGGTCGCCAAATTTCCAGAGCTCCATGGTATCGATGTGATTTACTTCCCATGGCTTTTTGCCTGCTAGCTGCAGCTGTACCGGAATTTCGATGTCATTAATTAAAAGTCTGCGGCAGAGGTAAGGGAAATCAAATTCTTTTCCGTTATGGGCGCAGAACATCAGACCAGGCGTTTGTTTATTCAACAAAGCTGAAAATTGCGAGAGTATTTCGTATTCATCATGACCTGAAAAAGATTTGATGCGCAATTTATTCGTTTTGTCTTCGGTATAGAAAATGCCGAGGCTGATGCAGATGATTTTGCCAAATTCGGCCATTATGCCTGCGCGTTCGTAAAATTCTTCTGCACTTTGGTCGTTATTGCGCTGGTAATGCGTTTTGTGTTCCCAAAGTTCCTGAAAATTGGGCGGTACATCCTGAAAAGAAGGGTATTGTGGAACGGTTTCAATATCGAGTACCATTACCTGATTGAGATCTAACGTTTTTAGCATATAGCAGATAGTTTTCTGTCAACAATTTACAGTTTTCCTTTTACAATTATAGCAGGTGGATTATATTTTATAAGTTTGGATATGGCGAAAAGTAAATTCGAGCAGTCTTTGGAAGATGGTGCTCATCAACAATTACAAAAACTGGTTGGCCGTTGGCAAGGCAGTACCAAAACCTGGTTTGAAAAAGATATCCTGGCAGATGAATCGCCATCTGAAGGTGAGATTACTTCCATTTTGGGTGCCCGTTTTATTTCTTTTGATTATCAGGGTAGTTTAGAAAGCAAACCTTTTGAAGGTAAAATGATTATTGGTTTCGATATTCCTTACCAAAAGTTCAGGATAAGCTGGATAGATAGTTTCCACATGGGAACGCAGATTATGCTTTCTGGCGGCGAGGCGACCGGAAATGGTTTTGCTGTTTTTGGTGAATATGGCAGTCCGGAATATGGAGAACAGTTATGGGGCTGGCGTACAGTTTTAGCAGTAAGCAATGCTGATGAATTCGTGCTAACAGCCTATAATGTTTCGCCAGAAGGGGAAGAAGCTAAAGCTACAGAAACGGTTTACAGGAGGGTTTAAACACAATGCGTTTATAGGAAAGAAAATGGTTCGTGGTTACACAAACCATTGGTGGATTAAAAATCCACAGTTCATACAGTCCGGATTTAAAATCCGGACTAACTGTGTAATCTTCTTTTAAGGTGGATTAAAAATCCAGCGTTTATGCAAGTCGGGATTACAAATCCCGACTAACGGTAAGTTTAAAACAATGTCGGCGTGGTGGTAGCCAATACCGGAATTTTTAAATCTGTTCCAATGGCCTTGTTTAATTTCTCGATAAAGTAAGCCGATAACAGGGGCGAGGCCAGCTCTACATTCTGGTGTACAAAGAAATACAGGTTTTCAAGTCCTTGTGCTTTCCATTGCACAATTCTTTCTACCCATTCATCTAAACGGGTATAATCGCTTTCGTGATTGGCACCTACATAACGTACAAAAGCAGTTGGGGTAGTTAGGCGCATATGCAGCATATCGCGGCGTCCGGCAGTATCGACAATGATATTGGCTACACCATTTTCTGCAAACAATTGGGCAAACTCGCTGGCAATAGCCTGGTTCGAGAACCATTCTTCGTTACGCACTTCTACACCCAATGGAATTACTTTCGGAAACTCGGTAATTACGGTTTTAAGTCGCTCAAAATCTTTTGGCTTAAAGTTGTCGTGCAGCTGAAGAAAAGCCATGCCCAATTTATCTTCAAAATTGCTAATGGCATCGCAAAACTGTTCTACGGGTTCTTTTACGTTAATCAGCCTTTTAAAGTGACTAATGGTATTGGTTAATTTCGGGAAGAATTTAAAATCTGCAGGCGTTTTTTGTGTCCAGGTGATTACCTGCTCGCTTGAAGGCATGCCATAAAAGGTTGCATTGAGTTCAATTGAATTAAATTGCGTAGCATAGTACGTTAACTCATCTTTAGTACCTTTTGGGTAAAAGCCTTTTAAATCGGCCTTATTCCATTTTGCACAGCCTACAGAAGCTTTGAAAGCCTGTTTGGATTTATTGGCTGCTAAAACTGCTGCAGTTTCGGGCGCATCAGCTGGGAGTTTAAAATCTATTATCGAGGGGTCTTCTACTTGGCCGAATTTCATGGTAATGTTATTTGATGTCAAATATATCTAAATCTCCATAGATTAGCTTGTCTATGGCATCGTAAATTTTAGCTTTTAGTTTTTCCCAGAATATTTTGTTGGAGCAATTTCCGAATTGGATTGAAATTAACTTTGGAGGTGGCCCTTTCCAGGCGACAAGTTCCCGATAATCTTCATCTTTCGAGATGATGATCACTTTTTCTTGATGGCGTGCGAGATGATAGATTTCAAGATCGGGAGTTTTGTTTAATTTCAGAAAATGAAATGAATTACATTTAATATTGATTTCATCCGTTAGCCATTTTGAAATGATAGGAGAAATATTCTCGTCAAGCCAAAATTCCCAATTATTCGTAAATGTAGTCATCCCTAAGTTGTTTAGCGCTAAAAAGCAGTGCAGCTTTTATATCTTCACTTTCGAGGATGGGATGCTCCTCTAAAATTTCTTCTTTCGTCATTCCTGACGATAATAATTCGAGAATATCGATCACAGTGAACCGATTACCTCTAATGGTAGGCTTACCACCCATTAATCCTGGGATAATGGTTATTCGTTCTAACAATTTCTTTTCTTCGTCTGCCATACTCAAATATAATAAAAACAAATTTCAATTAAGCAAAACTGTTACATACAAAAAAAGCGCTTAGAAAACCGAGCGCTTTAAATAAGTTATGCTAACTGCAAACTTCCAACTGAAAACTGTCAACTAAATTAATAGCCCAATATCTTCAGTACTTGCTTACTGTTTTGTTCTTCGCCAAAAACTTCAAAGTTGAAACTTTCATCGCGGTTTCTGCGAATCAACACATGTTTCGGACTAGGCAACAAGCAATGGTGTATACCGCCATATCCACTCAGTACTTCCTGGTATGCTCCGGTATGGAAGAAGCCCAAATACTGTACTTTACGGGTTTTAGGCATAAATACACTGTTCATGTGTGCTTCCTGGTTATAGTAATCCTGCCCATCGCAGGTAATACCTCCTAAGTTAACACGTTCGTATTCAGCATCCCAGTTATTAATTGGTAATAAGATGTATTTTTGGTTCAATGCCCAAACATCTGGTAAGTTGGTAATGAAAGAACCATCCAGCATTAACCAGCGTTCGCGGTCGTTTTGTTGTTTACGGCCCAAAACTTTATATAAAATACCCGAAGCCTCAGCAACAGTGTATTTACCAAATTCGGTAATGATATCTGGTTCCATCACTTCGTGAATGGCGCAGATTTCTTTAATCCTTTTTACAATTTCGTTTACCATGTATTCGTAATCGAAATCGAAAACCAGCGAATCTTTAAATGGCATACCACCACCAATATCGAGGGTATCCAGATCAGGGTTGATTTTCTTGAATTTGCAATAAAGGGTTACGTATTTCTCTAACTCGTTCCAGTAGTATGGCGAATCGGTAATACCTGAATTGATGAAGAAGTGCAACAGTTTTACCCTGAAATTAGGATTGTGTACAATTTTATTGTTGTAAAACTCAATTACATCTTCCATACGCACACCTAAACGCGAGGTATAGAATTGCGAATCTGGTTGCTCCTCAGCAGCGATACGAATACCCAGGTTACAAGGTGTATCGATATCTACCTCATCATCAAAAAGGTTAAATTCCTCTTTGTTATCTAAAACCGGAATAATATTGGTGTAACCATCGTGAAGCATATCGATGATATACTGTTTGTACTGGTAAGTTTTAAATCCGTTGCAGATAATGGTGGTATCTTTAGTTAAAGCACCTTTTTTCTCCAGCGCATCAACCATAGGCATATCAAAAGCCGAAGAAGTTTCCAGGTGGATGTTGTTCTTCAGCGCTTCTTCAACAATGTGCCTGAAGTGTGAGCTTTTGGTACAATAGCAATATTTATAATCGCCACGGTAGTTGTTTTTTAAAATGGCAGTCTGGAAAAGAATCTTCGCCTGTTGAATTTTCTTACTCACCATGGGTAAGTACGTGAAACGTAGGGGAGTACCGTAAGTTTCAATCATTTCCATCAGGTTTAAATCCTGAAAATATAATTCATCATCTATAACATCAAAGCCTTCCTGTGGAAAGCCAACGCTTAGATCGAGAAATTCTGAGTAACTCTGCATTTACTTTTAAATAATTTTTGCAAAAATGTAATTTTAAATCGAGAAATAAACGCTATTGATAATATTTTTACTGTAGAGAAACGCTTAGCCTAACGACAAAATTTGAATATGAAATATTTTTTAAAAAAAACAGAGCGGTTTTTTTATTTACCTGCTTGTAATTCAGTAATATAATTGGTTTGTTTTAGGAAAGCAAGTTCCTGTTTTTTATAGGTTTGGGTTGGGCCTGCTCTACACTTTACTCGTTGCACTCGTGTCCGTTACGATCAGGTTTAGGTGGCAGGGACCGTTCTGCTATTTAGGGTTTTATAGCGAGATGCCTTCATGCGAAGGCTTTTCCGTGTGTTCAGTGTTTCCGTGGCAAAAATACCATGTTTCACAGCTGCGAACCAAAGTGTAGCATATGGTTTATAACGATACAATCGTTAAGCTATTTAGGCACGCGTTAGAAACGCGCGCCAGCACTAATGAGATACGGTAGGTTGGTTAACCTTTCCTTAAATATTTTGTTAAAATCACAATGGTTTGTCCTTCTACCTTACCCTCAATCTGCTCGGTATTATCGTGCACCAGGCGGATGTTTTTTACCACTGTACCGAGTTTGGCACTGAGTGTTGAGCCTTTAACATCGAGTGTTTTAACCAACACTACGGTATCGCCTTCAAATAAACGGGCACCGTTGCTATCCTGATGAAATTCTACTGTGCCTTCCTGCTCGTGGTCGCCGGTTTTTTTAGCCCATTCTAAAGTTTCATCGTCGAGGTATAAAATGTCCAGGCTATCTGCAGCCCAACCTTCATTTCTCAGGCGACTTAACATACGCCAGGCTACCACCTGAACGGGCGCAAATTCCGACCACATGGTTTCTGTTAAAATTTTCCAGTGACCGGCATCAAGCTGCTCGCTTTTTTCAATCTGGTCTAAACAGGTTTTACAAACTAAAATGCTGTTATCGCCATTGGCATTGCTGGTTGGGGGCACTTCATAAACCGATAAGTTATTTTCGGCTGTGCATAATTCGCATTTATTTCCCGACCGGGTTTGTAATTGTTGTAGTAAAGACATCTGATTCAAAATTTTCGGCGAAAGTAATAAAACTTTTAGGAATAGCCTGTTTGGTTTTTACTTCTCTGGTAAATGGATTTCGGCCAGCATACACCTGGCGCTACCACCACCATTTTTTTCGATAGTGTAAAGTGGTGCGTAAATGATGCGGCTGTATTGCTCTAAGGCAACAATCTGCTCAGGATTAAGTGATAAATAAGCCTGCTCTGACATCACCAGTAAATTTTCGCCGGCAGCATTAGCAACCTGTAACATATTGCCCGCAAATTTATTCATTTGCCCCAGGTTGATTTCGATAATCTCTTTTCCACTTCCTTTTAAACTGATGCTTACCTGTAGCCGCTCTTCCGGGTTGCGGATGGAATCGAGACAGATTACAGCAAAACGATCGCCAATGCACATCATCACGTTGGTGTGGTAAATCGGGAAATTATCGCTATCTACTGCCTGGAAAGCCACGGGTTCATAACCGGTAAGCATGCAAAAGTTATCTAAAACTTCTTCATCTGTACGTACACTTAAACAAGCATAGGCAATTTTATTGGCGCGATCTAACACCATACTGCCTGTGCCTTCTAAAAAAGCATGCTGCATTTCGTAAAAGCTCAGGTCGCTTACATGGTTTACTTCAAAACGGGTATTCAGCCCATCCAATATTTCTTTTCGCCGCTCTAAACGGCGATTTTCAGAAAACATGGGGTAGAGGTAAACCGAGCCATCTTCGTGAAAAGAAACCCAGTTGTTCGGAAAAATAGAATCAGGGGTTTCTGGCTGCAGGGTATCGTCAACTACAGTAACATCCACATCGTTTTGCCTCAACAGTTCAACAAAACCATCAAACTCTTTTAAGGCTTGCGCCTGCACACCCTGTGTTTCGGATGCTACCTGAAATTTATTGTTCGCAGCGGTTTGCTCGTTAAACTTAAAGTCGACCGGGCGGATCATGAGGATATGGCTGGTAGTTTGCATTTTGAGGTATCAAGTATTCGTAATGGGTATCAAGTATTAGGTATCAAGTAACAAGTAATAGGTAATGAGTATAAAGATGAGATTATTTTGTTAACTATTTCCATCACCCATTACCATCTTACATTTTACAAATTGTCTCTTAAAACAGGTAAACTCATGCAGTGGAAACCGCCACGTGCGCGCGAAAGTTCTGCTGATGGCATTAAAATTAGCGTATCTGTAATGGTTTCGGTATTTACCTTGCCACTTTCAAGATCCTGGATTAAATCTTTTACATCAACCACATTAAAACCAGCTGCTTTAAAAGCCTCAACAGTTTTATCGTTCCTGTCGTAACCCAAAACTACCCCTTCTTTAATGGCCAGTAAGTTACAAGAATCGGTCCATTGTTCTCTCGAATCGTAAGGGAAAGTATTGTTACCGCTGTAAATAATCTTTGTGGGTTCGGTACTCTTTAAATCGTTCTGACTAATATCGTTCAGTAAAGCTTCTACATGCTCGAAATGTTTAGGCTCTTGCGGGTTGGCTTTAGTAAACTGAATGGCAGTAGTAGCTTCAAGCTTTTCGGGCTCTTTTAAGAAGTTGATCGGCTCGTAAGGATTGTATTTTGGCGAGTGCGCAATTGAATTTAAAATGACCCAGGTATTGCGTTTAACCTGCGTAAAAACGGTATCCAGGTGCATGTAATCGCGCTTACTCGGTATTTTTACTACGGTTACTTTTTCTACCACGTTCTGCTCAAACAAGAGTTTAATGGCTTCATTGGCTCCATGTTCTGATGTACGCTCGCTACAGCCAATTAATACGTGGTTGGGGCTCACCATCATCACGTCACCACCTTCAAGCGTAGTGCTGAAAGCAGGTTCATCGCCAGGGCGCAAAAAATGCATGGTTACATCCGGAATTTCGAGGATGTTATTGCGGTAGCTTTCAAACAGCGGGTGATTAAAGAAAATATAGCGCATTAAAAGCGTTTCGCGTACGCGGGCCTTTTTTGCCGGTTTATTTAACAGGATGTGGTTGTTAATGGTAGTGCCCACATCGCGCGTAAAAATCAGGTTGGGAATTGGCGCAAAAATCATGGTATCGTTGGCCAGTGTGCCCGAAATAAAAATCTCGGCCAATTCTTTAGCAGGCGTATTGGTTAGCGCGGTTTGCACTTTATAGGTACAGCCCTCAATGGCACAAACTGCCGCAACGAGTTTTTTCCGGATGGATTCATCCTCCAGCATTTCGCTCAATAAATTCTGGATTTCGATTACAGCAGTCGAGTTGTGAAAATCGGGATGGTTGGGTTTATAGAAATTTCTGTTGGCAGCTTCCGAATCAATTTCGGCCAGTTTGCCTTTTATCTTGCCGGGATCTAAAAAATACATCAGCAGTTTGATGTAATAATCGTATTCGCCCTTGCGGATGGTATCTAAATGTACAATATCTTCGAAAAGCCAGTCCTGCGCTTTTGAAGGTACCACTTTGCCCAAACCACTATCGGGGCTATGAATTAATAATTTACGCAACCTGCCGATTTCGGTGTTTACATTCACTTTAAAGTTTAGATTCTGCTCGCTCATAAATAAATTAGTTGTTACAAAGCTATCAGAAAAAATCAGATATGAGAATTGAGATGCCAGATTTGAGTAGGGGTGGCGCTTGCGGCCTTTTTTATTGCACAGAACCGACAACGATAAACCTCATTGAAGCGGCAGCTCCCGATTTTCGATTTTTCATCGAAATAATCGGGACTACAGCGTAAAGGAGGACTGAAATAACCGACTGGCACAACTGAACCTTTTCAAACTGAAAGTGATTGGTATTTTAGATATTGGTTAGCCGGCTTTAGTCTTTCTGCTTTGCCCTTTCCGCTTTAATCGCTATTTTTACGCCATGAATTTTATTATTACCGAGACACAGCAAGCTATTTTGGAGCTTTATAAAGAAGAAGTAGCTGAAAGTGTAATCAATATACAGGAAACCCGTAAAGAATTTGAAGGTCAGGCAACCATTGTAGTTTTTCCGATTACTAAAATCTCTAAAAAATCGCCTGAGCAAACGGCAACCGAAATTGGCGAATATTTAGTGGCCCATGTAGAGGATATTACCAAATTTAATGTAGTTAAAGGCTTTTTGAACCTCAGCATTGCCGAAAGTTATTTCTTAAAGCAGTTTAACGACGAAGTTTTAACGCCTGATTTTGGATTATACCCATCAAACGGGAAAAAGGTAATGGTAGAATATTCATCGCCCAATACCAACAAACCGCTTCACCTGGGGCACGTGCGCAATAACTTATTGGGTTATTCGGTTTCCGAATTGCTTAAAGCCTATGGTTACGATGTAGTAAAGGTAAACCTGGTTAACGACCGTGGTATTCACATTTGTAAATCGATGCTGGCCTGGCAGAAATGGGGCAATGGCGAAACTCCTGAAAGTACAGGCGAAAAGGGCGACCATTTGGTTGGCAGGTATTATGTAATATTTGATAAAGAATATAAAAAAGAGATTGATGCTTTAAAAGCTGAGGGGCAAACCGAAGAAGAAGCCAAGAAAAACGCGCCATTAATTAAAGAAGCACAACAAATGCTTTTAAAGTGGGAGCAGGGAGATGATGAAGTGGTTTCGCTTTGGAAAACCATGAACGAATGGGTTTATGCCGGTTTTAATATTACCTATAAAAACCTGGGGGTTGATTTTGATAAGTTTTACTACGAAAGCAATACTTACCTATTAGGAAAAGGTACGGTTGATGAAGGGCTGGCCAAAGGTGTTTTCTTTAAAAAGGAAGATGGCTCGGTATGGATTGATTTAACGGCCGATGGCCTGGACCAGAAACTGGTATTGCGTGCCGATGGTACTTCGGTTTACATTACCCAGGATTTGGGTACTGCCGAAATGAAACACGACGATTTTAATATGGATGAGTCGATTTACGTGGTAGGTAACGAACAGGATTACCATTTTAAGGTATTGTTCCTTATTTTAGAGAAACTGGGTAAAAGCTGGGCAAAAGGTTTATATCACTTATCGTACGGGATGGTAGATTTACCGAACGGAAAGATGAAAAGTCGTGAGGGAACTGTTGTAGATGCCGATGAATTGATTGAAAGCATGGTAACCACAGCACGCGAAAAAACTGAAGAATTGGGTAAAACCAACGATTTCCCTCAGGAAGATAAAGACGAGCTTTACAAAAACATCGGGTTAGGTGCTTTAAAGTATTTCTTACTAAAGGTGGAACCTAAAAAACGTTTGTTGTTCAATCCGGCAGAGAGTATCGATTTTCAGGGTAATACCGGTCCGTTTATTCAGTATACCCACGCCAGGATTAAATCTTTACTGGCGAAAGCTAATTACCAATTAACTGCAACAAAACCGGCTGAAATTTTGCCTGTAGAACTGGAAATGATTTTGCAACTGGCAAAATATCCTGCAGAAATTGCCATTGCTGCTAAAGCTTACAGCCCGGCGAGTTTAGCTAACTATTTATACGAATTAGCCAAATTGTTCAATAAGTTTTATCACGAGGTTCCGCATATCCTTAAAATGGAAGAAGGGGCAGAAAAACAATTCCGCTTAAACCTTTGTAAAAAAACTGCCGATATTATTTATGCCGGAATGCTGATTCTGGGCATCACCTCTCCGGAAAGAATGTAGTGTTACAATATACAACATGTAAAATGGAAGAGGTAAGATGGAAAAGGACTGACACGTTAGCAGATGGCAACTGAATTGATTTTACTTTGTACGGTTGCTTTTGCAGCCGGATTTATAGATGCTATAGTAGGTGGCGGAGGTTTATTACAAACTCCCGCCATTTTACTTATTTTGCCTAACTACCCTGTTGCTACACTTTTAGGAACGACCAAAATCCCATCGATAGCAGGTACCACGCTTGCTGCTTTTAAATATGCCAGGCAGGTTAAATTTAATTACCGGGTACTTGCCGCCTGTGCGGTAACCGCCTTTTTTGCTGCACTCTTAGGCGCCTATCTGGTTAGCCGGATTGATAATTCGGTTATTAAGCCCATTATTCTGGTCGTATTGGTTTTTGTGGCCCTGTATACTTATTTAAATAAACAATTTGGCATTCACCAGGAGAAAACATATGCGGTGGTAAAGCAGGTTTTACTGGCAGGTATATTCGGACTGATTATTGGTTTTTATGATGGCTTAATTGGTCCGGGTACAGGTTCTTTTCTGATTCTGGTTTTCATTGCTGTACTGGGTTTTGATTTTATTGGCGCCAGTGCACATGCCAAAATTGTAAACATAGCCACCAATCTGGCTGCCATTCTTTATTTTAGTTCTACCGGTCACATCTTGTTTCAGTACGCCATACCCATGGCTATCTTTAACCTCAGTGGTGCTTTTTTCGGTACAAAACTGGCCTTGTTGAAGGGGAATAAATTTGTAAGGGTGTTCTTTTTAATCGTGGTTTTCGGAACAATTTTGAGATTTGCTTACGATATTTTGAAAACGGGTGTATAGCATCAAGATGTAAAAAAGAGATTTGAGACAGGAGATGTGAGATTTGAGAAAAAGAGTTAATAGTGGCAAGTTTCTTATCACTTTCAACAAGGATTGTAAATAAAAAAGCATCGCCGGGATTAAACCTGCGATGCTTTTTCTTTTCCATACTATGGACTATGGACTATGGACTATGGACTATGGACTATTGACTATTTCCCTTCCAGTCCCGATTTCGTAGCCACAGGTTTCCTTTTCCTAAACGCGGGGAAAGACATAGGGCTTTTGGCTGGCCTTTCATCGCCCAATAAAACACCCCATTGTTTAAACGATTCGGTACGATCGAAGATAATTTTTAGTACTGCTACAATAGGTAAAGCGAGGAACATACCCGATACCCCTGCAATGCTACCGCCTATGAACACGCCTAAAATGGCAAATAAAGCATTGATTTTTACTTTAGAGCCCACAATGCGTGGCATTAGAATATTATTGTCTAGAAACTGTACAAATGCAATTACGCCCAATACAGTAATCACTGGCCAAAGCTCTTGCGAAGAGGTAAGTGTTAACAGTACCCCGATAATATTGCCAATTAAAGCGCCTACATAGGGGATAAGGTTTAAGATGGCGAAAATAACCCCAATTAGCAGAGCGTGTTTAATGCCGATTAACATTAATATGCCACCCAATAAAATGGTCATATAGGTGATCTGAATAAGCAAACCAATCAGGTAACTTTTAATGATAGATTCCGTTTCGTAAATGGCTTCTTTCACCTTTGGATGATCGTCTGTTTTAAACCACATAAAAATAAACCGGAGCAAAATGTCCTTGTAAAACAGCATCAGGTAGATATAAATGGGCAATAAGCCGATAAATACGAAAATGCCGCTAAGTGTTACAGCTGCACCACCTGCAAGCGAAGTACCCATGTTCATCAGGTCATCGCTTTTGGCCTGAATAAAGGCTTTTTGTTGTTTATCATCGTAATGGGTAATGCGGCTAATCCAGTCGCTGAGCGAATTAATATGCTGAGTTACATTGGCCTTAATTTGCGGAAAATCTTTAACCAGGATACCGATCTGATTGGAGAAAAACCAAACGATAAGCGCAACAAAGAGTGCTACCAGTATAATGGAAATGATAATGGCGAGCGATTCGGGTACTTTTTTTCTTTTTAAAAAGCGGTAAACCGGCAAGAGCATAATGCTGATGAAAAAGGCCATGAGTATGGGCATGATAATATCGCGCCCTACAACCATAACAGCAACAATGGCCATGAGGCCCAGTAATTCTATCGATCGTTTAACGGTTAGTGGTAAATTGTTAGTCATATATAGCTTATCTGATGGATGTTTAACAGCATTGTATCAAAAATGTTTTGATCAGGTAAAGTTAGTTAAGTTTTGCATTGTGATAAATTTAGAGCTAATGACCAAAAAACAATGACCAAATAGCAATAACCAAAACACAATAATAATAGATTACCTCAGCTCGTACCAGCCAGGTTTCTCAATGACAATTTGTTAATGAACCAATGATGAATAAACCATTGAACGAATTGTGAAAAAAATTACTTCCTGAACACCATATACCCGGGGATTAGGCTTATTTTTGCAGCTTTTACAATTGCACATGAACAATCAGGATACCATCATCGCATTATCTACCCCTCCCGGATCGGGCGCCATTGGCGTTATCCGTTTATCGGGACCAGAAGCCATTTCACTTACCAATGCCGTTTTTGCAGGTAAAGATCTGGAAAAGCAAGCTTCGCACACCTTGCATTTTGGCCTGGTTAAAGATGGTAACCAAATTATCGACGAGGTGGTAGCAGGTTTATACGTCGCACCGAAATCGTACACCAAAGAAAACGTGGTCGAAATTTCATGTCATGGCTCCAACTATATTATTCAGCAAATTATTAACCTGTTGATTAGCAAAGGAGCAAGGGCGGCCAAACCCGGCGAATTTACCTTGCGCGCTTTCTTAAACGGTGCTTTTGATTTAAGTCAGGCCGAAGCGGTAGCCGATTTAATTGCTTCTAATTCCAAAGCTTCGCATGATGTGGCCATGCAGCAGATGCGTGGTGGTTTTGCAAATGAGCTGAAGGGGCTACGCGAGCAACTGATCCATTTTGCTTCGATGATAGAGCTCGAACTCGATTTTGCTGAAGAAGATGTAGAATTTGCCAACCGTGAACAGTTGAAAAACCTGGTCAACAAAATTAATTATGTACTGCAGCGTCTCATTTCTTCTTTCGAGATGGGCAACGTAATTAAAAACGGCGTTCCGATTGTAATTGCCGGTAAGCCTAACGTGGGTAAATCGACCCTGCTAAATGCGTTGCTAAATGAAGAGCGCGCTATTGTATCTGACATTGCAGGTACCACACGCGACACCATTGAAGATGAACTGACCATTGGTGGTGTGGTTTTCCGTTTCATTGATACAGCCGGTATCCGAGATACAGCTGATATTATTGAGGCATTAGGGGTGGAGCGGACGCTCGAAAAAATGAAACAGGCCAAATTGATTATTTACATGGCCGATGCTGGCCAAAGCATTGCAGAAATTGAAGAGCAGTTACGCGGTCTCGAGCAGTTGGCTATTCCATATTTGATTCTGGTAAATAAAGCAGATCTGATGACCGAAGCGCAACGCAAGGCTTTCGAAAACCTGAATGTGGTATTTATTTCGGCTAAGGAAAAACAAGGTATCGAAGCCCTGAAAACAACTTTGCTTGAACAGGTAAATCTCCATCACATCAATACGAGCGAAACCCTGGTAACCAATATCCGTCACGTTGAGGCTTTGAAACAAACCGAACATGCTTTACAGCGCGTACTCGATAACGTTGATAACCCAGTTACTTCTGATTTTCTGGCTATGGACATTAAGCAGGCCTTACACTATTTGGGCGAGATTACTGGTACTGTAACTACAGATGATTTGCTGGAGAATATTTTTACTAAGTTTTGTATCGGCAAGTAGATGCTAAAATAACCACAATTTTCTAGAACTAACAATAAGTTAAATCGCTAATTATAAGTTAATTAGCGATTTTTTTGTATCTTTATTTTCGTTATTTGTGGCTCGTTTTGGTTGTTTTGTTTCTTTTTACTAAAATTTCTATTCGTATCTGTGATATGTGTTTAATGTGAAAAATTACTTGACAAAATGATACAAAAAAATACAAACTAATTCATATTACACAAAATTAGTTGAAATTATGTCGGGTAATAGTTTAATAAAATAGCACATTAGATTCCACTCTACAATGACATAGGGAGATTTACCCAAGCGTATATTTTAGTTCCTCACACCATTATAAATTCTTATTTTAGTTAAAAGATTATTTGGCTTATACATAAAAAATGGAGTTACCATTAAAGATTACTTTAATAAAGCCTACTCCTGGAGTAGATTTCGCTTTGCAGAAAGGTTCAGGCAATATCTACGAATCTGTTCAGAAACAAAATGTGTCTTCTGGTGATATCAGTTTTAGCTTTTCTTTAATTGCGAAAGGAACACGTGGTGTTGATGCATTCCCACGCCTTTCAGGGGCGTTTGTTCAGGGACCGGCAAATGGAAAATTTATCTATATAGGCATTGGCACTTATGCAGGACAAACGAATACCTCATGGAGCAGACGTTTGAAAATACCATTAACTGGTATCAGTTGGGAAATGCTCGATCAGTTAACGAGCGATACTAAATCTGTACTGTATACTCAAGTTCCCGGTACTGGTAAAGATGGAGGGCCTAATTGTGCTACGGTAAAACCTTTTGATGGCTGGGCAGTTGGCTAGTTCTTGAATTGTTAAACCAAATGGGCCGATACAGGCCTGATATTGTTTCTGCCCCAATATAGGATAACCAAATAGGTTGTATGCAGATAGATACGCTGAGCTGAATATCACAAAGCAAATAATTTTTACCTTGCAATGCTGTAACACAAACTGATAAACTTTTTGATCTGATTAAAGCACCATGTAAAGTCCAAATCCTGCAATACTGCCCATGATTAAAATTGTAAGGAACATTACTATCAGCAATTTTTCGAATGAATCTAAACTTTCCATATCATGTTAACCATTTATAACATAAAAAGTTTTAATTGCCAATCCGTTGCGTTTTTTGGGTGGTTGACAAAATTGTCTGTAAACTGCTTAATGATACTGCTATCACTGTCTGCAGTATCATTTATTCCCTGTAGATCAGCCTTGCTGCCTCGATTTTACCTCAGCATTCAAAGCATTTAGCCGCAAATAGACCGGAAGGAAAATAGCAACCATCGTGCATACCGGAATAAACAGTGCTGTATTGTTTTTTTTGTAGTAAAAATATACCGCCGCGCTCAGAATTATTGGCCACAGGATACACGCTCCAATAAGTAATCCTTTAAAGAGATCACGCTGTTTTATCAGTTTTTTAAGTGCTGTCTGCTCCGTTGTCATAAAGTTTTGTTTGATTGTGTTAATTTAGCTTATTTATAATCGACAATAATATCCAATCCTGAAAACAGGATACCTATCAGGCAATATTTAAAGAAAGCTGCAAGTATATAAAAAATCTCAATATTGTGATATATTTATATTCGAATTTCTGTTCACAGCTGTAGCATTTTAGATTCAGTCCGAGAGACGCCATAAAAATTGCAAAAATAAGAATCCAGAGACCTGGCCCTACAAAAACGCTGTTGGCCTTTATCGGGGCCACTATCCAGGTTAAAACTGTGGATAAAGAAACCGCCTAAAACCTGATTTTTTAACTTTCATCATTCATCCCGGCTTTAATTTTTATCCTTTATTTACTGTCGATTTTAATACCAGCGTGCCCAGTAAGCCGGCCGTAACTGAGGCAATCAGAATACCATATTTAGCCTGATCTGCCAAATGAGGATCCGGAAAGGCAAGTCCGCTGATAAAGAGCGACATGGTGAAACCAATACCGGCCAGCAAGGAAATACCCGTCATTTGCCTCCATGTGGCACCTTCCGGCAAACCGGCAAAACCCAGCTTTACCATCATATAACAGAAAAGCATGATCCCTGTAAACTTACCCACAACGAGGCCAACAATTACACCTGCCGATACTGGATTAACTATGGCAGAAAAGAAATCGGCGCCGATCATAATCCCTGAATTGGCCAGTGCAAAAAGGGGCATGATCAAAAAAGCAACGTAAGGATGAAGCGCATGTTCAATTTTTTGAAGCGGTGTTTCTGCTGCGGTGCTCAGATCTTTTACCTGGCGGATGGTTCGATGCTGGCCAGGTGTGGTGAGCGAACTGTTATTTGGAATCTCCCTGTCAAAATCATCACTCAAACGGCGGAGCGCACTGGAATAAACATGTTCATCGATCCTGGTCCTGGCCGGAATGGTGAATGCAACCAATACCCCGGCAAGGGTAGCATGTACCCCCGAAAGCAGAAAACCGATCCAAACAACTATACCAACAATTAAATAAAATGCACTGTTGCGTATCCCCATAGCATTTCCGATAACGAGTAGCAACAAAAACAAACCTGCAATGCCCAGGGCAATAAAATTAACAGAACCGGTATAAAAAAAAGCAATCACCAGTACCGCACCCAAATCATCGGCAACGGCAAGTGCCGAAAGAAAGACTTTAATCGAAGCAGGGATATGCTTGCCTGCCATGGAAAGAAGAGCTAAAGCAAAGGCAATATCAGTAGCCATCGGAATGCCCCACCCATGCTGTGCATTACTACCCAAATTAAACAATACATAAATCCCCGCCGGAACAAGCATACCGCCCAGTGCCGCTGTCATTGGCAGTATGGCCTTTGAAAAGGTAGAGAGTTCGCCTTCCATAAATTCACGCTTGAGTTCAAGTCCGATTACAAAGAAAAAAAGCGCCATCAAACCATCATTGATCCAGATGTGTAAAGGTTTATCCAGCACATGTTGTCCCAGACCAACCTTAAAATGCGTTTCCCACAAGTGGTGATACGATTCGCCAAAAGCCGAGTTCGCCCATATTATTGCAACAACCACACTGATCAGCAGTACAATACCGCTGGTATACTCCAGGTGTACGAAACGACTAACCGGTGCAATAATTTTTTCGATGGGGGTTTTGGGTAGATTTTTAATCATGGTCTCCTTTTCTGGCAAATTAGGATTTTAGCGATAAAAATACCATAAATGTTCTTTTTCTAACGAAATCAAGTACGTTAATCTGCAATGTTATTTTCTATCCTTAAATATCATCTGTACCAAACAGCCTGACAATAAAGCCTTTTGACAAGCATCAGCAATATTTTAGTGCCGACTGGTTAGCTTATTAACTATAATTTGCGAAAAAGGTTTTTAACTCAAACAGCATTAGCTTTCGCAATCGGTTAAAGAAGTTGGCGAAATACCAAAATTAACCTTACACTAACAGTATGATTTGCAATAGCATAGCAAATTGTTGCTTCTTTTTATTTAAATTAATTCTAAATAGTATTGTCAAACTGAATTTTGGCCACTATATTTGCACAAATTTTTAGGGTAACAATCTAAAAGTATCCACCGGAAACCAAACTGAATTATGATAAGTACAGCCTGTTTAATGTTGCTTCTTGCTTTTGAAATTTTGTATCTGACCTCTAAGCAGTATAAGCAAGCCAGTTCTCTTGTTTTTGTGAAGACAATTGTAGCCAAACCCAGGCAATTCCGCTTAGCTGCTGCAATTTTATTCAGTATTGGCAGTGCATTAATCATATCAGGTATGGGCTGGGTAAGTGGCAGTGTAGCTGTAGTTGTCGCCGTAATGGCAACAGGCAGTTTAGTAGTTGTGCTCCAACCTTTCCGATATATCGGTGTAATAGGTCTTTCGGCGCTGTATGCCGCAGTTTTGTTATTAGAAATCTTTATTTAATTATTTATGCCTGCAAACAAGAAACACCTCACCAAATCTCCATGGCTTAGGCTCGCAAAGATCCTCACCGGAACCATTGGTGGCTACCTGGTTATGTTTACCTTCCATTTATTGCTATGCAAAGCTTTTCCGAAAGAAAATGTGGTAGCTACTTCTTTCATTACCGGTTATATATTATGGGCAACCTTATTGCTCGTTGCTTTTTTAGGAAAGCAGGTATGGAAAGTGGCCGGTATTTACCTGGCATTAACGCTCATTTTTTCAGGTGCCTATTTAATCGTATAAAATGGATAACAGAAAATACAATATATATTTCCATACACATACCATTAGCGGCATAATCATTTGTGCAGTGCTTTACGTCATTTTCTTTGCCGGCTCATTTTCTTTCTTTAAGGAAGAGATCAGTGCCTGGCAAAAAAATACATCTTATACCCAGAGCCGGAAAACGGTAACCAGAGATTTCGATCATATTATCGATTCACTCGCTCAAAAAAATAAGCTGCTGGGCCGCGATTTCGATTTTTTCCTGCAGAGACACGATATGGGCGCTTACGTTAGCATGAGCGCTTCAAATGATACAACCTTAAAAAAGAAACCCAAAGCCAGGCCTGCGGCTGCTCCAAAAAAACGTGGCGGACGCGGAAGAGGAGGCGATGAGGATTCCATGTATTTTAATTATGATTTTGCCCAACAAAAATCAGGTAATTATGCCGATGCGTACGACATGGGAGAATTTCTCTATCGTTTACATTTTCTGGCACAGTTAAATGTTGTGCCAATACACCTTGGCGCGCCTTTTGGTTACCTGTTAGCCGGTGTGGTCTCATTTCTTTTCCTGTTTGCACTCATAACAGGTTTAATGTTGCATTGGGATAAACTATTTTCAAACTTTTTCACTTTCAGGCCATGGTCTAAATGGAAAACCTTGTGGACAGATTTACACACGGCAATAGGGGTGATAGGCTTTCCTTTTCAGCTTGTATTTGCAGTAACCGGAGTGGTATTAATTGCAAACGTATTTTTAATAGGGCCTTATACCAAATATTTATATAAAGGAAACAGTGCCGCAATATACCAGGACCTGGAGTATAGCGATACCACCAAATTTGTTTACAGCTATAAGCCTTTGCAAACTAAATTCAGCGTTAATGATTTTGTTGCCCGGGCAGAGAAAAAATGGCCCCATAGCAGGATTGCTTCGTTACAAATCAAAAACTATGGCGATTCGAACATGCATGTTATCCTCACGGCCAAACCCCATGCGCAAGAGCGTTTTTCGGGTACCGGAAAAATCCTGTATCGGGTAAACGACCAAAAGGTATTAAAAGAAATTTCACCGGTTAAAAGTTCTACCTATGTAGATAAGGTGAGGAGCATGATTTACCACCTTCACTTCGGTGATTTTGGCGGGAAACCACTTCGCTTAATATTTTTTGTATTGGGTATTATGGGTTGTCTGGTAATCATATCAGGTATTTTAATATGGCTGGTAGCCAGGGATAAAAATAACATTCCCAAAAAGAAGCGGGTTTTTAATTTCTGGACTGCCAATATTTTCATGGCTTCATGCCTGAGTATGTTACCGGTTACCGCTTTCACCATGACGGGGTTGCTTTTCATGGAAAAACCTGGCCAGAGCGATATTTTTCACCTGTATTTTTATAGCTGGTTAATACTTGCGGTTTATTTTATCATCAGGAAAGATTTAAAGATAACCAACCAACAAACGCTCATCCTTTCTGCATTATCCTGTATCATATTGCCATTAGCTGATGGGATAAAGCGCAATAACTGGTTCTGGAATACCTTTAACCAGGGCAAATTTGAAATCCTGTTTATTGATTTGCTGTTCCTGATTTTAGGTGTGCTGGCAATAGTTGTACTGGTTAAAATGAAGCAACACGAAAAGTTAAAAACAATAAAAGCTTAACCTCAAAATAAAAGACCAACTGGAATATGAAAAAATAAACAACCGCATTTTAAGTACCCAGAAATAAATAGGCGCAAAGCTGATTTGAGGTAGCAATACCAATAAAAAACCGGATGGCTGCCACCATCCGGCTAATCATTTGCTTTTGCGCAAACAAACTTCTAACGTCAATTAAAAGTAATGCAAATTAAGAAAAATTTGTTGATCGGAATATTTATTATTCTTTGCTCAACGGCTTATGCCCAAACGGGTTCCCTGGGTGGAACCATCGTCGATGAAGCTGGCAAACCCTTGCCCGGAATCGCAGTTAAGATTAAAAACAGCAAGCTTTTTACCCTTTCTGAAAATGACGGGAACTATATCATCGCAAAGGTTCCCGTAGGAAAACATACCATCCTTTTCAGTGGTGTTGGCTTGAAAACATTGGAGAAAACCATATCGGTCCAAAATGGTGAACAAAGTACCCTTGATGCTAAGATCCTTACCGATGCACAGCAAATGGAAACTGTACAGGTTTACGGCAGAACCAAGGCTGAAGAAACCAACAGGCAGGCGTTTAACGTAACCGCTATTGATGCTAAAAAGTTGTACAACAGTACACTCGATATTTCAAGCGCTTTAGACCGTGTTTCGGGGGTAAGGGTTCGCGAATCGGGAGGTGTAGGTTCTAATTTCAACCTGTCGCTAAATGGTTTTTCGGGTAACCGGATAAGGTATTTTATTGATGGAATACCGATGGATAATTTTGGATCTTCTTTTCAGATCAATAACATCCCTGTAAACCTTGCCGATAGAATTGAAGTTTACAAAGGAGTAGTACCCATGTGGCTTGGATCTGATGCTTTAGGCGGTGCCATCAACATTGTTACAGCAGAACGTGCCGGAAGCTACCTGGATGCTTCATATGCTTTTGGTTCATTTAATACCCACAGAACCGTTTTGAATCTTGGTACAACAACCAAAAGTGGGTTTACCATACAGCTAAATGCTTTTCAGAATTATTCAGATAACAACTACAAGGTTAAAGTCGATGCTGCAGATATCAATACCGGAGCCTATGCAGTAGATGCAATGGTAAACCGTTTCCACGATACCTATCACAACGAAACCCTTATTACGAATGTTGGCGTAGTGAATAAATCATACGCCGACAAGCTTTTATTAGGTATTACTCTGGGCCAGAATTATAAGGAAATACAAACAGCCGCAAGAATGGTGGCCGTTTATGGCGGTTTTCATACCAGGGGAAACATCATTATGCCAAGTTTAAAATACCGTAAAGCTAATCTTATCAAAGGTCTTGACCTTACCTTAAACGCCAATTACAACCTTGGCCGCGAGAAACGGATTGATACCCTGAATGGCCGCTTCGATTGGTACGGAAATTTTAAACCCATCGGCACAAATGGAGAGAGTTCGAGATCATTGTACAACTACCAGAATAATAATGGTTTGGTAACGGCCACAGCAAATTATGCCATCTCTGAACGCCATAGCCTGGCCTTAAGTAATGTGTTAAACCTTTTCAACAGAAAAGGCTATGATGAGTTGAGGCCATTGAATACTGCCGACGAAGCTCCTAAAAGAACCAATAAAAATATTCTTGGTTTAGGATACAGTTACGCCATCAGGGATAAATTCAGTGCTACGGCATTCGGAAAATATATTTATCAGAATATCGTAACCACTAACACCGGCATTAACCAGCCACCTATAGAGAAAATTGGCTATGGAACGGCTTTAACTTATTTCTTTAACAGAAATTTCCAGGTTAAGGCATCATACGAACTGGCAAACAGAATGCCTGAAGCAAACGATATTTTTGGCGATCTGGTTAATCAGGAAGGTAATCCAAACCTTAAACCAGAGCAAAGCGACAACTTTAACTTAGGTTTTAGCTATGATTTTGCCATCAATAAAATTCACCGTTTCGGCATTAACGCAAATGGAATTTACCGTTATGCAAACGATTTTATTTACACCCGCTTAAACAGCAACCAAAGTAAATATGTACCCGATAACAGGGATGGGGTACGTACCTACGGCGGAGATGCCGAAATAAGGTACTCTTATAAAAACTGGCTTAATGCTGGTATCACTACAACATACCAGTATTTGCAGAACATGCAAAAGGTAGAAGCCGGTTATACCGGGGTGAGTCCGCTTTATCTCGATCAGATGCCAAACATCCCATACCTTTTTGGTAATGCCGATGTATCGGTAACATTAAAAGATCTGGGTAAAAAAGGCAATAGCTTAAATATTGGCTACAATCTGCTCTACGTACACGAATTCTACCTGTATTGGCCAAGTTTAGGGCAGCAAAAGTATAACATCCCACAACAATGGGCACACGATGTAAATGCCGTTTACAGCATGGCCAATGGCCGCTACAACATTGGTTTGGAAGCCAAAAACATTACCGATGCCTTCCTTTACGACAATTTTAGCCTACAAAAACCCAGCAGAGCATTCTACTTAAACATCAGATATTTCTTTAATAAAAACCGTAATTAACATGAAAGTACATTTTACAAAAGCTATTGCTGCATTGGCATTAGCAACAACAATTGTTTCCTGCGCTAAAAAAAGCGATGATCCGGTAGCAGAAAACCCGGGTAATTATATTTTAACCGTTACGCCTGTAGCTTCAACCGCGGTGGCAGATTATTTGTTAACAGCAAGTAACTTAGAGACTGGAACAATCTCAACAGCAGGTAATGGTGTAGAACAGGATGGAACCTACCGGTATTATGTTACGCACAATAACAAATTCTTTAGTATGCTGTACGGCCAGGGTAACCCGGGCGCGGTTACTACCTACAATATTCAGGGGGGTAAGCTAACTAAACTGTCAAACTTCCAGACCGAAACCGTTCAGGCATTTGCGCCGGTTAATAACGATATTTTGTTAACCAAACTTCCCAGGACTATCAATGCAACAGGATCTACCGTTGCCACCTGGTACCAGGTTAACACCAATAGTTTGTTAATTAGCGGTACAGGTACATTGGATGCATTGGCTCCCGGAAACAATGGAGAGATTGCACACTTCAGCTGGTTACAACAGGTAGGTACTAAGGTATATGCGCCATTTTTCAGTATTAAAAATTCGAGCTTTGCAACCAGTTACCCTGACGAAGCATGGATTGCAGTTTACTCATACCCGGGCATGCAGTTAGAAAAAACCATTAAAGATAACAGAACAAGTTTTATAGGCCGTTACTTTACCAATGGCTTAGGTGTTGTTGAAAACGGCGATACTTATGCCTTCTCTTCATCTGTAGCAAGAGACGAAACAAAATTTACATCGACAAAGCCATCGGCAATTACAAGGATTAAATCAGGCGCAACTGAATTCGATCTTACTTATTTCTTTAATTTTGAAACGGCATTGCCAGGATATTATATCACCAACTGGATTTACTTAGGTGCCAATAACTTTGTAGCCCAGGTACAGCCTATTGCTGCTAAAGGTGCTTATACTTCCGGTATCGAACTGGCAATTGTAAATGTTGTAGATAAAACAATAAAGAAGGTAACAGGCCTGCCGGCTGATGTTAAAAGCATTACGACCAATAATTACACGCCAAAAGATGGTAAAACAGCTTATTATGGCGTAAACTTAACCAGTGGAATTGGCTATATCTATAAAGTTGATGCAGCCAGTGCTACTGCGAAACAAGGTTTAAAAGTTGAAGGGGGTACAATTACTGCCGTACAGCATTTAGACTAGTATATTGATATGTTCTTTTTCGAAAGCAGTTAGAAATCCTAACTGCTTTTTTTGTTATAGCTTTCTTTTTTGGCTACAACATATCCACTTTTGGATACAAAATCTGCAGGCCTGGCACCGAACTTTGGATGAACAAAAAATAACAGCAATGAAAGTATTTATAACAGGAGCCACAGGTTTCATCGGAACAGCAGTAACACAACAACTCATCAATGCAGGTCACCAGGTTATAGGTTTAGCCCGCTCTGAAAAATCAGCAGAAAAGCTAATGGAAGCCGGTGCTCAGGTTCACCACGGAGACCTTAGTAACCCCGAAAGCCTCAAATTGGCCGCTGCAAACGCGGATGCAGTTATCCACCTTGGTTTTATACACGATTTCTCACGTTTTGAGGAAATGTGCAAACTCGACGCAAAGATAATTGCCGCCATTGGCGATGCGCTTATCGGAACGGAGAAACCATTTCTGATTACCTCCGGCACCGCGCTTTTCGCAGCAGAGGGAATTACCACCGAAAACGACCGCCATGCACAGCACCCTCATCCAAGAATAGCAACAGAAAACGCAGCCGATGCACTCGTAAGCAAAGGAATAAAAGTTGCCGTAATCCGGTTATCTCCTTCGGTACACGGAGAAGGCGACAGGATCGGTTTTGTACCCATGCTGATTAACATGGCGAGGGAAAGACAAATTTCAGCAATGATTGCTGACGGGCAGAACCATTGGCCGGCAGTACACCGGCTTGATGCAGCAGAACTTTACCTCAAGGCCCTGGAAAAACCTTTTCAGAGTGGTACCAGATACCATGCAGTGGCTGAGCAGGGTATTCCATTTAGCAATATTGCAGAGGTAATTGCAGCGCGGTTAACTGTTCCGCTAATTTCACTTTCTGCAGAGCAGGCAACTGAACATTTTAGCTGGTTCTCGCATTTTGCACAACTCGATAACCAGACCTCAAGCCAGCAAACCAGGGCTATGTTGGACTGGAACCCAAGGCATCCAAGCCTGCTCGAAGATCTTCATGGTGATGTTTATTTCCCAAAAGACCGATAATTCCTATCTTTAACCCAACGAATCTATACGCTGTAAAATGTCAGATCGCCAGCCCATTATACTCAAAACCATCTCCCAGTTCCATGCCTTAAGAGGACTGCCCGCGCCAAAACACCCTTTAATCAGCGTAGTCGACTTTAGCGAAATGGCCCCAAATATTAAGGGTGGAAGGGAGGATCTGATATTCGATTTCTACGTGATATCGGTTAAAAGGGATATGGAACATAACTACCGATATGGCCAGAAAGACTATGACTTTGACGAGGGCATTATGTTTGCCATGGCGCCACACCAGGTGTTGAGCGTAATCCGCGAAGCAGCTGGCAAGAACCCAACCGGATGGATGCTGATGGTTCATCCGGACTTTTTATGGAACAGCAACCTGGCAACTTCGATCAGAAAATACGAGTTTTTCGATTATGCGGCCGACGAGGCACTATTCCTTTCCCTTGATGAGGAGGCAAAGATTCAGCAGATTATCGATAATATCCGGCAGGAATATCAGTCCGGAATCGACAAATTCAGCCAGGATATCATGCTCTCGCAGCTGGAAACGCTGCTTAACTATTCTCAGCGTTTCTACCAGCGGCAGTTTATCACCCGCGGTAAGGCAAGTCACCAGTTCCTGCAAAAGCTGGATGAGCTGCTTGAACACTATTTCCAAAATGACAGCATGGGCAGTAATGGTTTGCCCGGCGTGCAGTATTTATCTGAAAAACTCGGAATGTCAGCGCCGTACATGCGCAGTCTCTTAAAGTCGCTCACCGGGCAGACCACCCAGCAGCACATCCACGATAAGCTGATTGAAAGGGCTAAAGAAAGACTATCTACTACCGGGCTTTCGGTCAGCGAAATCGCCTATGAGCTTGGCTTTGAGCATTCACAGTCGTTCAGTAAACTTTTTAAAGATAAAACCAAGGTATCGCCACTGCAATTCCGCAGGTCTTTTAACTGAGCAAAACGTCGGTTACATCCATCTGCCCTTAGTTAATTTATACCCTTTAGGTAGCAGATGCCAAACCTGTTTTAAGCAGGCTGGCATCCAAATTTTTACGGGAATTAAGATTTTAGGGTGCTCCAGTGTACAAATGTACCCGAAAAAATGGGGCGATTACCAGGGGCTTATTCCTGTACTATCCTCAATATCGTTGCTGAAAAATTTACCATTAGGTCCGTTATTATCGGTTAAGGTATGTTTAAGTATAAAGCTGGCGGCATTTTCTACCGTTCCTGGCCCGCTGTGGTTATTAAAATCTGTGGCCGTGTAACCAGGGTCAATTGCATTCACTTTGAAATTGTGGTTTGCCAGTTCGTGTGCGAGGACAATAGTATAAGCATTGAGAGCTGATTTTGAAGGACCATAAGCAGCTGTTTTTACCTGGTAATACTTCCATTCAGGATCGCTGTGCAGTGTGAGTGAACCAAGACCGGAAGTGATATTGCTGATTCGCGGGCTATCCGATTTCTTTAACAGTTCGAGAAAAGCCTGCGTAACCCCGATTACACCAAAGAAATTCGTGTCAAAAACGTTCCTGATCTCTTCAACTGCTGTTGTTGCGGCACCTTGCGGACTTTCGCCTAAAATACCGGCGTTGTTGATCAAAATATCCAGTTTTCCTTGCTCAGTTTCGATAGTTTTGCTTGCAGAGTAAATCGAATCGGGATCTGTTACATCTATTTCAATAGCTTTAAGGTTTTTAAGCCCGGTTTCATTTAACTCCTGTACAGCAGCGTTTCCTTTAGCCAAACTGCGGGCACCTAAGTAAACAAATATGCCCTGCCCGGCAAGTTGTTTGGCAAGCTCAAAGCCAATACTTCTGTTCGCCCCTGTAATTAATGCGGTTTTCATATTTTAAATGTTTTAAATTAATGGTGTAAAACTGCATGTTTTTAAACCACTATCATTTGCCATTTGGCAAATAATGATTTTAGCGGATATTTTTTCTGATCCTGCTCAGTGAAGACTGCGTAACGCCCAGGTAGGACGCAATATAGGCAAGTGGGATACGGTTAACCGCTGAAGGATAAATTTCCATAAATTTAAGGTAGCGCGTTGTTGCATCTTCAGATACCAGTGGGCTTCGTCTTTCTACCTTTTGCATCAAAGCCCTGGAAATAATTTTATGCACAATGGCATCCCAGCCAACAATGGTTTGCAGCAGTTCCAGCCAGTCTTTTCGCGAAAAGACGATCATCTTACAGTCGGTAACTGCCTGCACATAGGCACTTGAGCAAATTTCATTGTCAAAACTTTCCAGATCAACAACGAGATTATTTTCGTCTATAAAATATTTCGTAATTTCTTCGCCTTTATTGTTGTAATAACAAACCCTCAGAATGCCTTCGGTGATAAAGCCAACTTGCCTGGCAATTTTGCCAGCTTCCGAAAAGTATGCCTCTTTATGCAGCGTAAGGGTTTTAGCTTTGCTGGCAATAAAATCCATCTGTTGCCGGTTGAGATTGCCGAACTTTAAAATAAAGTTAAATAGTGCTTCCATGGCCGCAATATACTTAAAGGAAAATTTAGCCCTTTTGCCATTTGGCAAAAAAAAGCCAGTGCTTGTTGATGAGTTGTAATTTTAATATGATGTTATACAAAACCTTGTATCACTAAATCAAAAAGCAGGGCAGGAGATAAGGCCTTAACAAGACTGGTAACAGAATCTATTAAAACAAGGATAAAAATTATCTGCCTCCTTGCAACTAATTAAACAGTTAGGTGTCTAATACGAAAAGTACCTATGAAAATGCGCCCGGCCTTAGTGATATTTGTCCTTTTTCCTTTGAGCTTATTCGCTCAAAATAAACAGCAGCATCAGCTTGATTCGTTAATGAAGGTTGCGCACCAGCGAGGTATATTTAACGGGAACATCCTGGTTGCAAAAGGGAACAAGATCATCTATGAACAGTCGTTTGGCCTGGCAGATGCTGAACAAAAGCTACCTTTGAGCAAAGAAATGCTGTTTGATGTCGGATCCATTAGTAAGGAATTTAACGGCGCTGCGATTATGTGGCTCAGCGAGCATGGCAAGCTATCGCTGGATGATGAACTGATCAAATATTTTCCTTCCTTTCCACTTTGGGCAAAAACAGTCAAAATCCGGCACCTGATCAATTATACCAGCGCAATCCCCATTCTGGGCCCGGAGCTTGACGGCAATGACAGCCTGATTTTAGAAAGCCTGAAAAACCTCAAAACGCTTGCAGCTGCACCCGGAACAGTATATATCTACAACCACATCAATGTATCGCTTCAGCGCAGCATTATTGAGATGGTTAGTGGTATGAATTACAGCACGTTTTTGCAAACACATATCTTTCCGGCTGCAGGGATGAAGCATGCCCGGGTAGATTACCCTGTAGATGCAAAAGGCATGGCCCGGGCATTTGACGAGGAAGGAAAAACCGTTCCTTACGCCCAACAAACAAAGGGATGGGTACGTCTGCCCGTGAGAGACTTATATAAATGGATGATTACCCTGGATGCAGGAAAAGTAATTCCGGCAAGCGCATTAAGGGAACTTGGTCGTAATTTCCCCGGCGGAGAAAGCAGTCTGGGTACTACCAGTTTTAATGATGATGCTTTGATCTCTCATCAGCACCAGGGCTCTAACAGCAATTACGAAGCAGCATTTTATCACAACGCCAAAGATGGCATATCGATTGTGATGATGACCAATAACCAGCAAATGAATGTATGGCCGCTCAAAACCGCAATCGTCCATATCCTCCAAAACGAGCCTTTTACCATACCGAAAAAATCGCTTTACCTCAGCATCCGTGATAAAATACTTGCCGATTTTTCAAAAGGGATGGAATACTACCACAGCCTGAAAAGCACCGGACAGCAATCTTATGATTTTAGCTTTGAAATAGGCGACCTGATCAGTACTGCAAAATACCTCCAGCGGAGAGGACGGTTTGATGATGCAATATCCATACTTAAAGCGGCCGTTGTCCTTGATGCAAAAGCCCAGGACCGCTCTTATGGTTATGAGCTAATGGGAGAATGTTATGAAAAGAAGGGCAACACCAGCTTAGCCCTCGAAAGTTTACAAACGGCTGTATCGCTATATCCTGAAAATAAAAATGCTGCAGGCATGATGCTCAGGCTTAAAAATAATTGAGCGCTGATGGCTGAGGCTTCGGATTTGCAGGACCGAATAGTTCTTTCTTAGTTTGCTACCGCATTCACTCTGGAAACAAATTCATCAATGTTAAAAGGTTTGGCTATAAAATCGTCCGGAACAAATTTTTTAGATCCATCCGGTGCTGAAGCATGCGCCGACATCATCAAAACCGGAATATTACTGGTTCGCTCATCGGTTTTTACCTCCCTGCACAGGTCATGGCCATTTCCATCAGGCAACCTCACATCCATAATCAGCAGGTTAGGTTCATTCCAAAGCATATCCTTTCTAAAGCTCCTGATATCTGCATAAAGCCTCACATCATAATCTTCCTGGTCTAACAACAGTCCAATAATTTCTCTGATATCGCGGTCATCCTCAACAACCATTACTTTCTTTCTCATAAAATTTCGTGTACATCATTAGAACCAGATAAAAAGCCAAATGGTTTTAGGTTCATAGAAAAAGAAATTATTGAGGTGCCTTGTTTTTCAGATTTCTGGTGGCTTAACACTCAAATCGATTTTTACATGAAACAGGATCCTGATTTCGCTAATGGATGGTTGTATGATATTTAAGCTGTATTGATGCTAATTATGCTATCTTTAGCGCTATAAACTATAAAATTCATGGATAATCATAGCATCTCTAGCGAACAGTTCTTATCTGGTGGCGGGGAAATGGGGGCGTTAATACGTTCGATGGACTGGTCTGATAATCCACTTGGCCCGGTGGAAACCTGGCCCCAAAGTTTAAGAACATCGGTAAGTTTGTGCCTTTCTTCAACTTTTCCCATACTTATTGCCTGGGGGCCGGAAACGATCCAGATTTACAATGATGCGTATCGTCCAATCTGCGGATCAATGCACCCGCAGTCGATGGGCATGAACTTTCGGGTATGCTGGGAGTCGGCACTGGAAGTAGTAGGCGATAAATTTACCCGAGGACAGCAGGGGGAGGGAACCTACATTACCGACCAGCAAATGTTTCTGTTTCGTTATGGATACCTGGAGGAAGCTTTCATGACCTTTTCATTTGCACCTATACGCGATGAATCAGGAGAAGTTGGCGGTATATTCCATCCCATTACAGAAACTACAGATAAAATGCTTAACGCGCGCAGGACCCAGGTACTGCGGGAGATGGCAGCCGTTTTGGCCAAAGCCAAAAGCATTGAAGAAATTGGCAGCCTGGTTGCCGAAAAACAACCGGATTTTGTAGCTGATTTACCTTTTTTATTATTCTACAGCGTAGCTGCCGATGGCGCTTCTGCCGGTTTGGTAAGCGCAGCAGGTACAGCGCTTGCCCCAGCTTTAACCATCCCTGAGATATTACTGGATGGTAGCGATCAAAGCTGGCCGCTTGCAGCAGCAAGCTCGTCGGCCCTGGTATTGGATGACCTGGCTTCAAGATTTGGCGATTTTAGCTGCCAACCTTATCCCGAAACTCCTCATACGGCAGTTATATTGCCGGTATTCATTTCAGGAAAAGCAACACCATTCGGCTATATCGTTGCCGGCGTAAGTTCCAGAAGGGCAATTGATGAAGATTACCTCGGGTTCTACTCACTACTGGCCAATACTTTCAGTAGTGCTGTTTCTAATGTATATGCCTATGAGCAGGAACAAAAACGTGCCGAAGCCCTTGCGGCGATAGACCGTTCAAAAACTGCTTTTTTCAGCAATGTAAGTCATGAGTTCCGCACCCCGCTTACACTGATGCTCGGCCAGCTGGAGGATCTTCAACATAAGGCCATCATGTCTGATCCTGAAATTAGCGAAATTGTGCTTTCCTCTCACCGGAATTCGATGCGTTTGCTGAAACTGGTAAATAACCTGCTTGATTTTAGCCGGGTAGAAGCGGGTAGGGTGAAAGCGGCTTTTCAGCCTGTTGATATTGTTGAAGTTACAGCTGATCTGGCCAGTAGTTTCCGCTCCATCATCGAAAAAGCAGGAATGGAACTTGTGGTAGAAATCCCTCAGGCTGAGCTCGAAGTTTTTCTCGATATCCAGATGTGGGAAAAGATTGTACTCAACCTGCTTTCCAATGCCTTTAAATATACCCTGAATGGGAAAATAACGGTTGAACTATTGCCCGAAGAACGGCACGTGGTTTTAAAGGTTTCAGATACCGGAGTGGGTATACCCGAATCCGAACTGCCGCATATGTTCGAGCGTTTTCACAGGGTCGAAAACGCTATTGGCAGAACCCACGAAGGAAGTGGTATCGGTCTATCGTTGGTTAGCGAACTGGTAGGTTTGCACGGTGGTAATATAGCTGTAGAGAGTGTCTTTGGCGAAGGCTCTGTTTTTATTATCCACATCCCGCTGGGTAATGCACATCTGCCCGAAGCGCAGGTACACCAGAAAGATTACCAAGGGCTGATGAGTGGTTTAAGAGAATCCTTTTTGCAGGAAGCTTCTGGGCTGCTTGGCGAAGCATATAGCCTGCAAAGTAATGAAGATGAATCAAGCCATCCGTTACAGGAAAATGAGCCTGAGGCTAAAGTACTCATCGTAGATGACAATGCTGATATGCGTGCTTACCTGAAACGCCTGCTTGAAGGAGAGTTTACCGTTTACACTGCGGTTAATGGTGCCGATGCCTTGCAACAACTTAATGCCTTTACTCCTGAGCTAATCTTAAGCGATATTATGATGCCGGTAATGGATGGTAAGGGCTTGTTAAAGAAAATAAGGGAACGGGAGGAAAAACATTGGATACCACTCATATTTCTCTCGGCAAGGGCGGGCGAAGAAGCCAGGGTTGACGGGCTTGAAGCCGGGGCAGATGATTACCTTGTTAAGCCATTTTCGGCTCAGGAACTCCTTAGCAAGGTAAGGGCACAAATTAACATTAACCGGGTGAGGCTCCATAATGAACGGCGCATGCGCGATTTCGTTGCGGTAGCTACCCACGAATTGAAAACACCCTTAACGGCCCTCTCTGGTTACGTACAGTTAATAGCCAAAAAATCTGCAACCATAAACCAACCGCTAATTACAAATGCAGCTGAGCGGGCAGGTTATCAGGTTACGAAGATGGCCAGGCTGGTAGACGATTTTCTGGATGTAAGCAAACTCGATGAAGGGATGTTACACCTGAACCGGGAACATTTCGATATCCACAAGCTGGTTAGCGAAATTGTAACCGATGTACAATCTACATCACCCAGCCATACACTTCACTTTACCGCAGGAGATCTGCTCAAGGTTGAAGGTGATCGTGAAAAAATAGGTCAGGTAATTACCAATCTCCTTATTAATGCCGTTAAGTACGCGCCGGAAGCACCCAAAGTTGAAATTGCCATCACGGTAAATCAGGGGCAAGTGGTTATTCATGTTCGCGATTACGGCGTTGGCATTAAAAAGGAAGACCAGGCGCATGTATTTAAGCGTTTCTACCGTACCGAATCGGCCAATAAAGGTTTCAGGGGATTTGGTGTTGGTTTATACCTCTGCTCAGAAATCATTAACCGCCATGGCGGGAGCATTGGGGTAGAGAGTGAACCGATGAAAGGCTCTACCTTCTACTTTACTTTGCCGGTAAATGATTCGGCTACAGTCGAAGCCGTTTAACATAAAACCAGTATACATAAAAAAGCGGTTGCCGGAAAAACCAGCAACCGCGTTTGATCTTCAACTAACCAAAGTTTATGATCATTTAAGGTAGATGTGGGATGGTAACAAGCCCGGCAAGACGATTGTTTTGAAAAAAAAATAATGTTTCTTAATTTGCATACTTCCTGCATGAGTAAAATCCTCATTAAAAGCGGTTTACGAAGTATAAAATTATCTCTATTTGCTGTATTTAGTCAATGGGCTTAAGCTGTAAAATCTATCCGGTTTTACTTGCCGGCAGCGCCCTGGTTGTAAAGAAGGCAAAACAAAACCTGCCTGAAGGGGTTATATGAAGGATTCATTTCAGCAGAAATGGGTTAAGTGTTTCAAAGCACCATTTAAACATAACAGCCACTTACAAATTATACAATCAAATTGGATACAGCTAAAAATAGAGATTTTGACCTTTCAGCAAATGCAGGAGCATCCAATATTCAGCTGATGACCATGGCATTAGATGCCTCCAACTCCGGGGTGATTATTACAGATCATACCCAGCCGGATAATCCTATCATATATTGCAATAAAGCTTTCGAAAATATTACCGGGTACTCCAGAAAAGACATTATCGGGCATAACTGCAGGTTTCTGCAAGCCCAGGACCGCAATCAAAAGGAAAGAGAAATTTTAGCCCATTGTATTGCCGAAGGCGAAGAATGCCGGGTAGAAATCAGGAATTATAAAAAGAACGGCGACCTTTTCTGGAACGAACTTTATATGGCCCCTGTAAAAAATGAAGCCGGAGAGGTTACTCATTTTATTGGCATTCAGAACGATGTAACCTGGAGGAAGAATGCTGAACATGATTTGCGCCAGCAAAAAACAGTGATGGAAAAAAAGATCAGGGAAAGAACCATGGCCCTGAAAGATAGCGAAGCTTTCCTCTCCAGTATCATCGAAACGGTAAGGGAAGGATTGCTGGTACTGGATCCCGATTTCAATGTGCTGAGTGCAAACTACCATTTCTTAAGAACTTTTAAAGTAAGTCTGGAAGAAACCGTTGGCCGGCAATTATATGATTTGGGTAACCACCAGTGGGATATTCCCAAACTGCGCGATCTGCTCATTAAAATCCTGCCAACCAATAATCCGGTAGTAGATTTCGAGGTTGAACATGATTTTCCGCATATAGGCAGAAAACTAATGCTCTTAAACGCATACAGAGTAGAATTTGAAGGACAGTTTAAAGACCAGATCCTGCTGGCCATAGAAGATATTACCGAAAGGCGCGAAGTAGAAAACAGAAAGGATGATTTTCTATCAATAGCCAGCCACGAGCTGCGTACCCCTTTAACCACCATTAAAGGGTATGTGCAATTGCTGGAGCGCGCGATGCCTGAAAACGCCAGTCAGAAGTTTTTGTCGACCTTTGGAAAAGTCTCGGTATATGTAGAAAGGTTAAATGCCTTAATCGGAGAATTGCTTGATGTTTCGCGTATCCAAAGCGGCAATATGGAATTGCACATGGCCCGCTTCGATTTTGATGCCATGATTGCAGAAGCAGTAGATGGTATGCGGGCAACAGTGCCAACCCATAATATTCTGCTTAAAGGCCAAACCGGAGCTAGTGTAGTTGCCGATGAGTCGCACATTGCGCAGGTAGTAACCAACCTGCTGTCAAACGCCATCAAATACGCACCCGATTCAAAGCAAATTGAAGTGAATATTGCCAATGTAAGCGAGTATGTAAAGGTATCGGTTAAAGATTTTGGTTTAGGAATGAGCCAGGAAGACCGCAAAAAAGTTTTTGAACGTTTTTACCGTGGAGTGGAAATTCAGAAGAAGTTTCCGGGAATGGGGATAGGTCTTTATATCTGCGATCAGATTATTAAAAACCATAATGGAACGCTCTGGGTAGAAAGCGAAATCGGTAAAGGATCAGTATTCAGCTTCACCTTACCAAAAGCAGGAAAGGAACAACATGGATAAGAAAAAAATCCTGATTTGCGATGATGATGAAGGCATTATTGATGTATTGGAAATGATTATGGAAGAGGTGGGGCATGAAGTGATGTCGGTGAATGACAGCCTGAAAGTTCAGGAAGTTATTGACAAAGTGCAGCCAGACCTGCTTATCCTCGATTTGTGGATGCCCAGACTTTCTGGTCAGGATGTACTCAGGCAATTAAGAAGCCATCCACAGCACGATAAATTACCGGTTATCGTCATCTCAGCCAGCCGCGACGGGGAGCAGATTGCAACTGCTGCCGGTGCTGATCAGTTTATTGCCAAACCCTTCGATTTGGGCAATATTGTCGAATCGGTAGATGCGTTGCTCAATTAAAAAAATATTCACATCCGGCTTGTACTTTAAGATGCCTTTATCCGTAATATGGATAATCATAAACAGCTTAATATAGCTACCGATTATTGAGTTTAAAGTTTTCGTTTTGTCTTAATTCCTGGTTTATACTTTAATTGTATCATCACAACTCAAACACCATGCTACGAAATCTATACCGTTGAGGAGAGGAGCGCTGTTTAAAAAAAGAAAACGGAAACAATCTTACCGACTGTTCCCGTTCATCTAAATTAACGCTCTCAATAATGTATACGGATTATCTTTGCGAATATTATCCATTACCTAAAATAAATATTTAAACTTTCCATTGCTTTTAGCAAATTCATCACCGAAGATTGAAAGCGGTCTGATTTCTTCAAAGCGTTGAAGTATTGATTATCATCCCTTACTGGTAGATACCAATGCCTTTCTTCGCCTGGTTAATCTTTTAAGCTGCCCAAGGTGTTCAGTAGGTATATTATCACCTAAAAGTTTGCCCCATGGTTTAAGTCCTTCCACACGGTCAAAAATAATCTTCAGCACCGCTACAAATGGAATGGAAAGAAACATCCCTGGAATACCCCATAATGCTGCACCCAATAGAACGATTACAATCGAAATCAGCGCATTAATCTGAACCTTGGAAGATACAATTTTTGGCACAAGTAAATTATTGTCAATAAACTGAATCGAAGCGTAAGCGCCGATGATAAGTAACTGGGTGGTAAAACCATCGAAAGTTACAGTCGCCATTAATACCGGTAGCGCTATGGCAATGATTCCACCAATGTATGGTAGCAGGTTGAGTATGGCCCCAATTACACCAATCAAAATGGCATTAGGCACGCCCAGAATCAATAATGCACAAGAATTCATAATTGCAACAATGCCAGTCTCAATTAATAAGCCTACAATATAACTTTGGATGGCCCCTTTCGTTTCAGCCAGAATTTCACCTACCTTAAGCTGATTTTCAGTAGAGAATACCTCGTATAAAAAGTTTAATATCAAAGCTTTATAAAGCATGATGAGGAACGTATAGACCGGGATCAGGAAAACTACGCTCAATACGCCCAGGGCACCACTTAAAGTTTGTCCGATTACTGCTTTACTGTTATTTGCAGCCTCGTTAATCATTTCAGTTTGCTTTTGAGTGGCAATGCCGAAAGTTTTTTCGAGCCAGGATTGGCCGTTACTGAGTAGTTCAGTAAACTTTTGCTTCATCGCATCGATGTTATCAAAAAAGTGCGAAATCTGCGAGGATAAGAAATAAGCTATACCAGCAAGAACGAGTAAGGCAATGAGCATCGAAATTATTATTGCTACGATTTTGGGTAACTTTCGTTCCAAACGAACTTCCAGAGGGTTGAGCAAAATCGCAATCAGCACAGAAAAGGCCAGTGGCACCAGGATATCCCTGAGCACGCTCAGGATAAACACCATGATCACCAGTCCAAGTAATATAACAGGTGCTTTGATATAAAACGGGTATTCTTTTCTCATAGGATAAACGTATTTAAAATTACTAAATAAGCGGTTTCAAGTATCAATTCAAGTAAAATGTTAGTCTCTCAAACACTGTTTTAAACTGTTGGTTGAGTTAATGTTTTCAACTCAGTTATTTTACAGTCTTGTTTCCTAAAAACAGCAAAGTTTCTAATAGAAACCTTGTCCATTCTGTTTACATCTTGCTAGTTAACATAGGATGTAACTTTTTGTTTACTGTAAAGAGAAATATATCTTTAGAAAGGTTTTTACTCCCATTATTTTCGTGAATTGACTTAGAAAATTAACAGGTTTAAAGGAAAATTGTATAAGGTAAACTAAAATGATTAGTTTTGCCCTAACCTGAAAATCAAGGTTACATAGTTGTCAAAATATCCGCTATCAATACGAGTGAAACTGTTTACCGGTCGGGAAAAGTGTGCAATCGCTTTTCCGGTTAAGTAGTTTGCTGCTCGTATATGAACAATTATGCGCCCATATTAACAGGTTTAAGCCGATATTTGCTATGGACAGTTTTTCATTTCAACACTATTTAAGGGACACGCCCACAGCTTGCCAGATTGATGTTATGCTTTCAGGCGGTGCATATGCAATTGCTGTGAACGGAGCCCATTATGGCGTGATAATAAAGGATGATTCTGCTCCTTTAGGTTACGCCACCAGCAATGAAAAGCTGATTGAGTATTTAGCGCCGGTTGCAGCCAGGCTAAAGAAAAAGAGCTGGCAAAACGGATTGAAGGAACTACCTCAGGCCATTATTGGTACCATCAGACTGATTGCTTTCCTGCTGGCCACCATTGTCGGATTCAACCTTAAACGTATTTTTGGTAAGTTAACATCGCTTTTAAGTCTTAATCTTCTGCCCGTTATTTTCGATTTGGGAATTTAAGTCACAGGCTCGCCTTCGTAGGCCAGAGCAAAGCAACCACTTATCCTTTTGGCCAGTTTTAGTTCATCAATTGAGTATTAATGGGCAAGGTAACTTTAAAAAGTGATCCTTTTTCCGGTTCGCTTTCAACCTCAATTGATCCAGAGTGCCTGTCAATAATTTCTTTACAGAGGTAAAGTCCAATCCCAAAACCGGCAATAGATCCCATACTGGTGTTTTTAACCCGGTAGTAACGTTCGAAAATATGGGGCTGGTCTTCTTCAGCTATGCCCATTCCCTGATCTTCGACCCACATAAATAACTCATTTTCTGCTGAACGTTTGTAACCTATTGTGATGGTAGAACCCACCGGCGAATATTTTGCCGCATTACCAACCAGATTTTTAATCACCTGAGCGAGTTTCTCGCGATCACCGTAAACAGGCAAAGCGCCTCCTTCAATAAACGAAAGCCTGTGGGTATGTATATTGGCCGACAGTTCGTTTTCCAGTTCCGAAAAAAGCTCCTGAGCATCAAAATGACTATAATCGATGGCCATTTTTCCTGATTCCAGCCTGGATACGTTCAGGAATCCATTAATCATTGAAGTCATGTAGCCGATTTGTTTAAGGGCTTTATCACTGGTAGATCCCAGCCAAACATCGTCGTTCTGAATAGCGTTTCGTTTAATCAACTGCAGGTAAGCTTTCAGCGAAGTAACAGGTGTTTTCATCTCGTGGCTCACCATGCCGATAAAATCATCCTTACGTTGTTCGTCTTTTTTCTGCTCGGTAACATCGCGTAATGTTCCGTTCAAACTTGTCGGGTTACCGGCCAGATCATAAAATACTTTCCCAAGCGCCTGTAAAGTCCGTGGTTGTTGCCCTGGAGTCTGGATCTGATATTCGATCTCATAATGGCCATCCTGCTCTCCATCAAGTGCGGCCGATATGGCCTTAATCACACGTTCGCGGTCTTCTGATACGATTACATCAAGGGCATTAGAGAGGTCAATTTGCTCGTCTTCTGAAAGGCCGAACCAGGCTTTTAATAAGGCATTACCTGAAAAAGTATTGGTGGCAGACTCGTAGTAAAATGTAGCCAGCTCTCCGGCCTCAATCGCCATCTTCAGCATCTGTTGATTTTTATCGTGTGCGGCACGTGCTGCCATTTGTTCGGTAATCTCTTCAAGGATGCAAAGTATACCGGTAATTTCTCCGCGCGAGGACCTAATGGGTTGATACATCGAATTAACTACTGCCTCGCGTGTACCATTCGGTGTGTAAAGGTTAACACTCAGCTCCCTGTTTATCCGGGGCTCGCCAGTTTGGAAAACCTTTTCCAGCCATGCAAACATGGGCTGACCTGCCAGTTCGGGACGGGCAAGCTCGTGGATTTTTCCAATAACATCCTGTTCAGTACGTCCCCAGATTTTCAGGATCTTTTCATTAGCGATATCAATAACATGTTCGGGTCCCTGCAAAACGCAGATACCTACAGGTGCCTGGGCAATGAGCGTGCGTAATTGTTCTCTGCTGTCGGCAAGATCAACGAGCGAACGGTTAAGGTCTTCATTGGTAGAAGTCAGCTCTTCCATAGTGGCTGCCATCTCCTCATTAAGGGCTTGTTCTTCTGCTTCTTTTTCTGCAATTCTTAAAAGATGTTCTCTTCTTTGGGTAACATCTTTGGTAGTATGAATAATGCACAGGGTGCGTCCGGATTGATCCTGAATTGCTCTGTACTCAAAATCGAAATAAAATTCCTGCAGGATATCATCAACTACAAGTGAGGCAGGAGTATCTGATACGGAATAGGTTATCCCGGTATGCCATACACGCTGTAAAATAGCAACAAATGGCTGCCCTTCAAGTTCGGGAAGTGCTGCGGCAAGGGTTTTACCGATAATCGTTTTGTCCTTTCCCCAAATGGAAAGCATTGCATCATTAGCAAATCTGATCAGCAGATCTTCATTGATATAAATAGCGGTGGCATCGCTCGAGGTCTGGAGCGCAGCAATCAGCATGCTATCACTAAATTGGTCAAAAAGTGTGTGGTCCGCAGGATTCATGGTGTGCAAAGATATAAATCAACAAGATTTACACCTTAATTGTTTAGTTTTTTAGTACCACCTTTAAGAGTACATGATCAATAATACCGGCTAAACCCGCGGCAGTACATTACTGCTCCGTTGAAACAATTTTACTGAGCATTCCCCTGAATATGAAATAATGAAAAGGCAACATAGCCAGCCAGTATAATCTGCCGCTAATGCCCAGTGGCCTGAAAGTGGCTGTCTGGTGCACTACGTTTTGCTCGTCGATGCAGAATTCGAGCCAGGCCTCACCAGGCAGCTTCATTTCAGCATACAATAACAGCCGCCGTTGCTGTCTGGAAGACAAAATCACCCGCCAGAAATCCAGTGCTTCTCCGGGAGAAGTTTGCGAAGCGTTCTTTCTGCCCCTGCGCAAGCCAACCCCTCCGAAAAGTTTATCCAAAAAACCACGTAAATCCCATAACCAGTTCGCATAATACCAGCCATTTTTACCTCCAATGGCAAAAATGCGGTTTAAGGCTGCTTCTGCATCCTTTGCTTGCATCTGCTGTTTATCCTGAAATACCCCAAATTTGGGTACTTCGATATGCACCGATAATCCTTTTTTGAAGATCCGGTTGTCGCCGGCATCATTCCAGCTCGATAGCACCAGGTTTTGCTCAATCTTTTCAAAGGCCATAGAAATAGCTTTTTTATATGGGATTAGCCTGATACCTAAATCCTTACTGAGTGAGTTCTTTTGAGGAATGACATCTATTTTCATACTGTCTACCAGGTTTTTGGCCAATGCGTAAGAAGTAGAGGTTACAAAATACAGCCAGTAGGAGGAGAGCCGGGGGGTGAATACCGGCACAATGATTATTTTTCGTTTTAAACCGCGAACCCCGGCAAATTGTATCAGCATCTCCTTGTAGGTGAGTAAATCCGGACCATAAATGTCGTAATGCTGCCCAAAGGTTTCACTTTTACCCAGTACCCCGGTCAAAAAATCGATTACATTTCGGATGGCAACAGGCTGACAACGAGTCTTAAGCCATTTTGGGGCTACCATTACCGGAAGCTTTTCTACCAGATCCCTTATAATCTCAAAAGAAGCACTTCCAGAACCAATAATGATACCGGCGCGTAAAACCGTTAAAGGCACATTTCCCATGTTTAGTTGCTCTTCCACTGCTTTCCGGCTCTGCAGATGTCTGCTAAGCTTCTTTTCATTGATAATCCCCGAAAGATAAATCAACTGGCTGGCAGAAGTTTGATCAAGATAGGAGACAAAATTACGGGCAGAACGCAATTCGCTGTCACTAAAATCGCTTCCTGAACTCATCGAATGTACCAGATAGTATGCTGCATCGATATCCGGAGGAAGCAAATCCAATGATTCTCCTTTCAATAAATCTGCTTCAACTACTTCTACTTGTCCTGGTTTAAAAGCTGAAATATCGAGCCTGGCTTGATCTCTAATCAGGCAAACCAGGTGATGGCCCATTTCAACCAGCACGGGCATTAGCCGTCTTCCGATATAGCCTGTGGCACCAGTTAGGAGAATCTTCATACCCTGTCAACAAAAACAGGTGCCGTTTTGTTGTAAATTCAAACCTGAAAAAACACAAAGGCTGAAACAAGCGAATGGAAAATATTAATAAAATAGTACCTGTTAGCAGGAGTACCTGTATCTTAACAGCCAGGCTTGATACGCAAAGCCAGCTTTTTTTCGATCGGATGCGAAAATGCTATTTTCCGCCTGAGAGAAACTTCCTCAATGCCCATCTTACCCTTTTTCATCAACTTCCGGATAGCGGACATACTTTACATGTGCTTCGCTGTATAACTCATGATACCATTAAAGCAAACGTGAAGGCGGTAAAAAGTATCGGTTATGGTATTGCCTATTTTATCGAATGTCAGGAACTTCAGTTGGTTCACCAAAAATTGCAACAGGAATTCAGAGGGTTGCTAAGTGCACAGGATCAGCAACCTTTGCGTCCACATGTCACCATACAAAATAAAGTCAGTCCAGAGCGGGCCAGAAGTTTGTTGCTGGCATTGGCGCCGGATTTCGAACCTTTTGAAATCTATATCACCGGACTAGACCTGTGGCATTATTTAGAAGGACCATGGAGCCACTATCAACATTATCCTTTTAGTGCTGAGAAAAGGCTTTAAAGTCGTTTACTGCTTCATCCTTATCCGGTTTCCTTAAGTTGCGCTGTTCAAAAAAGTCTTCTAGCAGGGGCCATTTTGCTCATCTATACGCTTAAGTATAGCTGACAAAATGATATTATAAGCTACATAGGCTACAAAAATAAAGAAGCCAAGCTGCAGGGCCGAATTGTTCGCTGTAACCACCTTTAGCGTATCGCTGGTGATATTAAGTCCTGAAAGCTGACTTTTTAAAATTCCATTAAGGCCGATATAGGTCATGGCTATCCCAACTACCATCACATCTGCCATATCCCATTTGCCTAAATCAAAAGCCAGAAAACGGACGAATTTCGAATTACCCAGTAGTTCGCTGCAAGAAACTTGTAAACCCCGTGCGATCAGGCGTAGCAAGGGGAGTATCACCACGAAGAGCATCAGCAATACCCCCACCAATATTGCGTCGGGTTTAGGTTGTTCTACCAGCGTGCCGATTACTCCGAGTATGCTCTGGCTTTGAAAAAAGAGCACCTGATTAGAGAAAACAAGTTTTTCGCCAAGTAATGCAAACTCTAAGGTTTGAATTCTGGCATCGACCTCAATAATAGGGGAGGATACGCCTACTGCAAGTAGCGTGAAGGCAAAAAGCAATGAAATAATAAAAAGCTGGACTTCGAGGTTTACCCGTTTGCGCAGCCATAACCAGAGCAACAGGGCAATGGCAATGGAGGCAGTCATGCCAATTGCATACCGGTAGCTTAAATCTTTAATGTAACTAAGTTTAGCCTTGATAACCTTATCGAAAGCGGCTGAATTACTGACTTTGTATTTTTGATATATACTATGCTCAACCGAAGAGATGGTTTGATCGCTCCGGTCGTAAGTTTGTGCTTCCAGCTCATCGAGTTTCCCTGTTGCTACAGATTTTAATTTTTTCAGGCTCGCAGGGCTGGTTACTTTGGTAACAATGGTGCGGGAGAAAGAAGGGACCAATGCATGTATTTCTTTTACATCAACAAAGGTATTGAAGGCAAGTTTTTTGAGTTTCGCACCAAGCCCTTTCTGGGGTTTTGTAACTTCTGCAACTGCCTTGTCAACCATGCCGTGCAACTGTTTTTCAACCTCTTGTTGCATATCTGCTTTCTGGTTTTTGGTCAGCTTAAAGCCCTTTACCCGTCTGTCGACCACAGCCGATATTTTATCGCCCCAGCGGTCTACCGAAAATATACCGAAGGTGATGTTGTTTGAAAGACTGTAATCTTCTTTAATATGCTTCTGCTCGTAGGCAAGCGCCCTGAACCGGTAGCCGCAATATGCAGCTGCCACCAGGAGAAGTGAAAGCATCGCAATCAGCAAAAAAGAAGCTGATCTGGATCCCCCGGATGCTGTATGGTTGGTATTGGTCGTATCTTTTTGCAAATTGCTCATTAATTTACAGATTTAATGCACATCGTGCGGAGTAATAGATTTAAGGATTGTAGAAAGGATCAACCCATAAAGTACAAAACAGATAAAAATAATGTAGCCTGGTTGCAGGGCCGTGTTATTGGTGGTCAGGATCGTAAGCGAGTCGTTGTTGATATTCAATGCCCGCAACTGGTTTTCAAGAAGTCCGTTGAGCCCAATGTATGCCATTAAAATTGCAATAACAATTACATCTGCCATGCTCCATTTTCCAGACTGAAAAGCAAAATACCTGATTATCCTGTTTTCTGCCCAACGTTTTCCGCCCAGCAGGTGCACACCGGTTGAAGTTAGTTTTACAACAGGGAAAAGGATACTGAAAGCCAGGATCAATACACCCACCAGAACCGAATCTATTGCCGATTGGCTAATGAGTACGCGAACTACATCCATAATACTCTTGCTCTGGAAAAAGAGTACCTGATCGTTAAATACCACATGCTCTCCGAGTAAAACAAAATCCAGAGAACGAATCCTGGCGTCAACTTCGATCATCGATGCGGTAAGGCCTACGCCCAGCAGGATAAATGCAAAAAGCAAGGACATGATGAAAAGTGTTGCATGTAAATCTGTGCGCCTGCGTAACAGCCACCAAAATGCAAGCACCACAATAACGCAGCTTAACATGCCAAAACAGTAGGCATAGGTTTGTTTCCTGATGTTAATTAATGAGCTACTGAGCTTTTGGTTCAGCTGTGCATTAGAGGATACACCATAACTGTTGTAAATTTTTTTCATTATCGCATTGTTGGCAACAAATGCGGTATCCTGGCTTTCTTCTTTGGCTATTTCATTAAATTCGCCCAAAGCCATACGTCCAAGTTGCTTTTTGTTTTTGGGATTATCAATTTCGGCGATAATTTTTCGGGCAAAGGAGGGGACCTGCGCACGGATACTATCCGAATTCACAAAATTTTTGATGGCAAACTTCTGAATCTTACCACTGATGGTTTTTTTGGGTTTGTTTACCAGGGCTTCGGCCTTATCAATAAGTGCAAGGAGTACCTGTTCGACTTCGCCCTGAAGCACTTTTTTTTGCTTGCGGGTTATTTTAAGCCCGGAAACCTGATGATGAACAATAGCTGCAACCTTATCTTTCCATTGTTGTACAGAAAACAGCCCATAAGTAATGTTGTTTACCCTGGAATAATCGTGTTTAATTTGTTCCTGCCTTTCTGACAACTGATGCAAACTGTAGCCGAAAAAGCCTTCGGCTGCAAGCAGTATGGCCAGTGCAAAAATCAGCAAAATGCGGTGGCTAAGTTTACCGGCTGTGGTCTTGTCGATTATTTTTTCCAATCTTAGCGTTATGAAGGTGGTTAAATCTCCTGGATAGGAACTATTGGCATTTAAACATGCATTTTTGAAAAAAGTTTTATGCCGATCTGCTAAAATGAACTGAAAGCAGACAGGACGATGCAGGGAGAAGTTTATCCAGGCAAATTTGGCTGCGGAAACATGCAAACTACCTTACCAGCGTGATTTGCATTTAGTGCCTGGCTGGTAACGAATTACCGCTAGCCCAGGACGCGAATTTTCAAAAAGTATTGCTTATTTGAAGATCATAGCTAAGTTTTGTATATTTTCAGGATTATATGGTAAAATACATCGTGCTCGGGCTTTCCCTGCTAACCGCAGTGGCCTGTACAGGCAATGGAAAAAAGAAAGAAAGGCAAACAGTAAATACAGCAAAAGTAGCTGAACCTTTAGTCGATACCTCCTTACTGGTGCTTGATACTTTGATGATTGATAGCTTTCTGGTTAATAAACCGGCGTTTAAGGAATTTAAAGAGGATTTCAGAACATTTTATGCCTCAAGAAACTTCCGCTACGCCTGGTTTGATACAAAAGGGATAATTGAAGGAGCCCAGCATTTAGCAGGGCAGATCCATGCGAGGGAAAATGATGGGGTACTGAAGAAACAAGTATACGCCGACGAATTCTTTACCTTGATTGATCAGCAGAAAGTGAAACCCCTGAAGCCTTTGCTGGCCTTAGAGCTGATGTTAACTGCCCAATACTTTAGCTATTCAAAAAACAGGCTGGGAGGTTCAGAACTTACCAAAGCTAAAGATCTCGGTTGGTATTTACAGGCGAAAAAACTTTCCTATGCCCAGTTGCTTGCCAAACAGCTCAAAAGCCCTTCCAGCGAGATAGAGCAGGAGGCAGTGATCCCCCAATATATCGCCCTGCGCAAAATGCTCAACTTTTATCAGCAACTGGAAAAAAAGGAAAAAGATGTGTGGGTAGCCAATGATACACTGTTTAAAAAAATAAGAGTAGGAGATACATCAGCGGCGCTTGCTAAGCTGCGCGAACGGTTATTCCAGTTGGGCGATCTAAAAGTTAAAACACCCGACAGCGTGTACGATCAGCCCCTGGCAGATGCCATAGTGCGGTTTAAAAAAAGGCATGGCATCCGCGCCGATTTTTCCATCAGTCAAGGCTTTTTAAAAGAAATCAATGTTCCGCTGCACAGCCGCATACAGCAGATGATGATCAATTTAGAACGCATGAGGTGGATTCCGCTGGGAGATCATGGCGCTAAGTTTATTTTGGTTAACATACCCGCCTACCAGCTGTATTACTATGAAAATAACAAGCTCAGCTGGGGCTGTAAGGTTGTAGTTGGAAAGGCAATGAATCAGACGGTTATTTTTGAAGGAAATTTACAATATATCGTTTTCAGCCCTTATTGGTATGTGCCCGAAAGCATCATCAAAAAGGAAATCCTGCCAGCTATGAAAAATAATCCGGCTTATCTCGACCGGCATCGGATGGAGTGGAACGATGGCAAGGTAAGGCAGAAACCGGGAGCCGATAACTCATTGGGCCTGGTAAAGTTTATATTCCCCAATGTAAACGATATTTATTTACATGATACCCCGAGTAAACCTTTATTTAAAGAAGATGTCAGGGCCTTTAGTCATGGCTGTATCAGGGTTGAAAAACCAAAGGAGCTTGCAGAGCTGTTATTACCCAAATGGACCTCGAAAAATATTGATGCTGCGATGAAGGGTGGAAAAGAGCAATGGATTCCATTAAAAAATAAAGTTCCGGTTTACATCGGCTATTTTACAGCCTATGTAGATTCGGCCGGCGAATTGAATTTTAGGGATGATGTCTATCAGCGCGATGGGCGTTTGCTTGAGATGTTGATGCAATAAAATACTGCCTGATTTTTTTAATCCGCTATTGGATAAAACGGGCTTTATTGATAGCTTTATTTTAAAGACAAATTTAACCATAGAAAAACAAAACAGGATATGCTGGGAAATCTAAATAAAGGAGAGATCGTTGCACTGCTGGAAAATCAGGTAATTGGCCGGTTGGGCTGCCATAGCGAGGGCGAGACTTACATCGTACCGATAAACTATATCTATCACGATAACGCTATCTATGCCCATTCGGCAAAGGGAAAGAAATTGGATATGCTGCGGGCAAATCCGGAAGTATGTTTTCAGGTCGACCAGATTGAAGATACCTTTCGCTGGAAAAGTGTAATTGTTTGGGGAAAATTTGAAGAACTACAGGGAGAGGAACGGCAGCAGGCCATGCAAGGAATTATCCATAAGATTATGCCTTTAACAGATGCTTCATCCCAGGGGCCTTCTCATGGAATTGATCCGGCCGAGCGTGCCAATATTATCGTTTACCGGATTAATATCAAAGAGGGTACAGGCCGGTTTGAGGCGCATCCGGATTTGTAAGTATAATAATGGTGTAAATAAAAAAACACATGAGAAAAATTTATACGCTGGGGATAATCGGAACACTTTTGTTAGGAGCTTGTAATCAAACAGCTGAAAAGAAAGCCCAGTCAAATAATGTCGATACTGTGGTTGTTCCCAAAGCAGATATTCTTATCTCCGAGGCGCTCACATCAGAACAACAAGAGAAACTTACTCCCGATAGTGTGCTGCAACGTATGAAAAATGGGAATAAGGATTTTACGGAGGACAATCTTACGATCAGGAATAGCACCGAAAGGGTTAGGAGGGCATCGCTTGGGCAATATCCTAAGGCAGTTGTTTTATCCTGCCTGGATTCCCGTGTGCCGGTAGAAGATGTATTCCATAGTGGAATCGGAAATCTTTTTGTAGCCAGGGTAGCAGGAAATATTATCAATGATGATATTTTAGGTAGCCTGGAGTACTCTTGTAAAGTATCAGGCGCTAAGCTGATCGTGGTATTGGGACATGAATATTGTGGTGCGGTTAAATCGGCAATTGATGATGTAAAATTGGGTAATATTACCTCGCTTTTAGCGAAAATACAACCCGCCGTTCAGCATGCGAAGGCTTCTTTCAAGGGAAAAACAACATCTTCAAATCCAGATTTTGTTGCGGCCGTATGTGATGAAAACGTAAAGGAATCTATTCGTCTGATCCGTGAAAAAAGCCCCATATTGAATGAGATGGAAAAAAGCGGAAAGATTAAGATTATTGGTGGAGTTTATGATATGAACTCCGGTAAAGTTGAGTTCTTTAATTAAAATTCCCTACGGTTCCCCCAGAGAAGGTTACGGCGGGCTTGCTCATGATCAGATGACAGGTACAGGGAGCACCAATTATAGATATTTCTTCGTGTCGCTGCTGTCCGGTAGCCTAGTCGCTGCCAATATCAGATATTAAAAGTGATAAGCCAGGCCAAGGTTTGCAAAGATATTGTACATTTTAAATGATATCCCTTTAAAGCTTCCTGGAAATACCGGAACAAGCCCCCATTGCAGTTCTGCCCTTAAGGCCAGTTGATTCCAAACCAGCCTTTCAGCACCACCCGGTAACCCAAAGTCAATTTTACGCTGGCGATCGCTGAAATCACAATGCTCAGAAATTTTATTTTATAGCATAATCGCAGTTATTAAGCGCTTGCCGTAATAATGGTCATGATCATACATCTGGCTAAGGTAATGCAATAGATTAAAATATGTTTGAATACTGTTGCAACCTTTAATAAATCCTTGTCGTCTTTCCTGCATACAAAATAATAAACATACTTGCAGCACCTAACAAATTTCAAAAAGATGAAAAAAATTATTTACCTGTTTATTTTAGGCCTTTGCGTTTTTACCAGTTCTTGCACCATGATGGTTAAAGGTTTTGCCAAACTCCTGGTTAAAGATTATAATGATTATACCAGCACCTATATCTCCGACATCCAGATCGAAGATCCGAATGGTAAGCATCAAACATTTAAAAATTTGTATGACGGAAAAACGGTCTATCTGTATGTTTGGGGAAATAAGAAATTATCTGCAGAGCAAGAAAAGTCGTACCGGTTACTCAAAGAACGTTTTGCTAAATATCCCGACGTAGTTTTTGCTAATCTAATTGTCGGCTCAGATAGCTCATCTACAACCAACAGGTTAGTTGATGATGCATCATCGGCTGAATTCCGTAAGATTTTGAAACTGAATGATCCTGCGCCATTTATTATTGGAAAGGATGGAGCCATTTTAGCCTACAAGGGCCCAAAGCCTGACGACAAAATTTTAGTTGATTATGTGCTTTTTCAAGCTATGCAGGGCGAAGATGGAACTAAATCTGCCAAACGGTTCATTAGAGGTATCAACGGCAACAGCCAGTTTAAATCTGATAAACTGATTGAATGGTATACTGGCCATTTTGGTAAAGCCCCTGGCAATAAATTATCCATGTCTTTGTCTTCTACAAACTAAAGTCGCTTGTTTGGAATGACTTTTTGTAAAACCATAACCTAAGCAGCTAACAGATTTATTAAGGAGAACATTGAATAGGCCTAAATTTATATCTTTGGTATATGGAGATCAGTCAAAGCCTTTTAAATGTCGAAAACCTTTCTGTTAGCTATGGGAATTTCGAGGCTGTGAAAAACATTAGCTTCAGCGTTTTGCCTGGAGAAATTTTTGGCCTGCTCGGTCCTAATGGGGCTGGCAAGACCAGCACATTGAGTGCAATAGAAGGTTTGGTCAGGTTTTCTTCAGGCACTATCATTGTCGACGGCTATGACGTAATTAAAAATCCCTTGCACGCACGTGCGGCAATGGGCGTACAATTGCAGTCAACAACCTTTCAGCCTGAACTTAATGTGGTGCAGATACTGCAGCTGTTCTCTGGTATATACGGTGTACCACTTGATAAAAACGGGCTTAACCGGATTTTAAAAGAAATCCAGTTGGAAGACGCTGTGCATAGGAGATTTGCCCAGCTATCCGGTGGACAGCAACAACGCTTGTCGCTTGTCATCTCAACCATACATCATCCGCGTCTGGTTATGCTTGACGAACCTACCACAGGTCTTGATCCACAGTCGCGCAGGCAATTGTGGGAACGTATAGAAGCGATCCGTAAAAGCGGACATGCCGTTTTATTAACTACGCATTCAATGGAGGAAGCTGAAGCGATCTGCGACCGCATTGCTATAGTTGATCACGGTAAGATCATCACCATCGATGAACCCCAGGCGCTGATAGAAAAACACCGCAATGATCCGGAGGTTATTGCTGTTTCCCGCCGTGGAAAAATTACTTTGGAAGACGTGTTTATTGCATTAACCGGTCGCGAAGTGCGCGCCTAAAAATTTTCAGATGTCGGTATCAATTCCTAAAACCAACACCGCCTTAATGGCATTGTTAAAAGCAGATTTCGCAGTCCTCAGGGCTAACCGCCGTTCCGCTATCCTGGCACTTCTTGTGCCTGTGGTTATATTAATATCGTGGAAACCCCTCATTCCTAAATTGGGAGGTGCTTATGCGCTCTCAGCGGCCATTACCTTTGGCCTGATGGCAATTGGGTTGATGGGGTACTCCATTACAGTAGCACGAGACAGGGATAAGGGAATATTTCAAAGATTAAGGGTTGCTCCGGTGCCTACCTGGGCAATTATGGTAAGCAGACTGGCTATACAACTTTTTATGATTATGCTCCTCACCATACTCATCTTTATTATCGGCAAATCGTATGATGGTGTTACGCTAACATTAGCAGGTTATGTCATAACCTTTTTTGTGGCTTTTTTGGGCGGTGCAGTTTATTTATCGCTGGGGCAGCTGATTGTTGGCCTGATCAAAAATCCTGAAACTGTTAATGCCACTACGAGGATTGTATATTTTATCTTTATTATGGTGGGCATGTTTGGCGAATTGGGTACCCTTGGGGAGCAGGTTAAGAAGTATATACATTATTCTCCGTACGGTGCTGTGAAAATGATGCTGGCTACCAGTATGATTCCGCAAACATGGTCTTCCGCTACAAGTGTGGCAGTGCTCATATCCATTGGCTATGTGCTATTATTTGCCGGTGTGGGCATTAAATTATTTAAGTGGAATACCAAATAATGGTGCAGGCAGCGCACGCGCGTTATGCATATGCCCAATCGATAATTTGCCTGAAAGTCTTTTTTATTGCTTCCTGGTCTTCGGTTTTTTGGATATCGATTCCACATATTTTACTGCCATTCACCTGGCTAATCAGGGTCATATAATAATTGGCGCTGATTAAAATGGCAACCACCGCCCTGAAATTTTTGTCCTTATCTTTAAAATAGGCATCGGCCAGATTGGTAAAAAAAGCTTCAGCCAGCTCCTCACGGGCTTCGTTAAGCTCTCTTAATGGTTTCAGGTCCTGGCAAAGCGCCCAGGTTATGATACTACGCATCTCAGCATTTTCCATTAGCGCATCAAACTGTTGTTCCAATATATCGCAGGTTGCTGCTTTGCCAATATCTGCGGTATTTTCCGGGATAGCCTGCTCAATTTGTTCGGTGTTAGATGCCCAGAAATCCCTGGTATTCAGGTATTCTTTTACCAAACCTTCCATACCACCAAAGTAATCGTAAATTAACTTACGGTCGATTTTAGCCTTTGCTGCAACTTTGCTAACATTAAGACCGGTAAATCCTTCTTTAACCAGGATTTTACCTACAGCCGAGATCATTGCTTTTTTTGTACGCTCTTTGTTCCTTAAAGGGCCGTCAGTAGTTTTCCGGGTCATGGGAGGGTTTGGTTTTACATTGCAATTTGCAAAATTTTTAGATTTTAATGCAGTAAAACGCGGTATGTTTTTAATGTGGCACTGGTAGGATAAATTTGATTTGAAGATGGTGTTTTGCGGCGTATTGTATATTGAAAAACATTCCAGACGTTTTTTTTATAGAAATTTTGTTTTTTAAACCTGAGTTTTTAACATTGTGATGCAAAATTATGCTCCTTTAGACCTGTTTTTGAGCATAAGTGTTTATGTTATTTTTTTATACCGGGGGTAATTCTTCAATAAATACTGTTAAGTAAATGAACGCTAAATTTTCGGATAACCATCAAATTGGCGTAGTGACTACTTTTGCCGAACTGATGGGTACTAATTTTCAGGGAGCCATCAATGCATTGTGCTGGTACAGGGAACTGGATGGCGATTTTAAAGAAATTGTGGCTAAACTTCAGCTGGATCAAAATATTACAGAAATTTCTGCCGAAAATCTTTTATCGCTTGAGCTTACTGAAATGGGAAATATTGCCAGAGGGATCATCTTAACTGATTTGAAGTTGCTTGCTGATTTTGGCGCATCACCTTCACTCAACCTTATTAAAAATTATCAGCGTGATGAGGAGCTCGATTTCATTTCAACCGATGTATATTCCTATCATGTAGATCGCTCTCCGGTGGCTACTGATACTTTTTTATGTACGTATTATGGGGCATCGAGTGATATTTTGCCAAATGATCAGGCCGAACAGAAAGTTTTAATTCCCGAAATCCGCGAAAAGCTTAAAGCCTTACACGATGGCTCCGATGCTGAATTTGAAGACTTTTTAAAGGAGTATTTTTTCGATCTGCACTATCAGCCTAAATCTGGCGCGCAACCCACAAATTTAGGTCTGGGGCATCTTTGGAAATTAGCGGTAGATCACCCTCAACAAAAAGTTTTGCCCTGTGTGCATCGGGCGCCTGTAGAAAACGATGGTGAATATCGCTTACTGCTCATTTGTTAATCAGTTAAGGCTTTGCTTACTGTGTTTGAAGGTCAGCAGGTTAAAGTTAAAACATTAACCATCCGGAGGTGTTCATTAAAACATGAAAGACCTTGCCCACAGATTTGAATCCAACCCGATTTTACTGCCCCGCGATATTACACCCAGCGAAAAATCATTGCAGGTAATCTGTCTGCTTAACCCTGGTGTTTTCCGTTTTAAAGGGAAAACCTGGCTGCTGGTACGGGTGGCAGAAAACATTGCACAAAAAGAAGGCTTTGTGTTTTTTCCAACCATGAATGCATCCGGAAAATTGGAAATAGCTGCAGTTGCGCTAAATGATCCTGAATTAATTGCTACCGATGCGCGGGTAATGAACTACCGTGGTCTCGATTATCTCACAACCATTTCGCACCTTAGATTGTTGAGTAGTAACGATGGCATAAACTTTACTGAGGAAGAAGGATATCCCGGAATTTTTGGAATGGGCGAACTGGAGCGTTTTGGGATTGAGGATTGCAGGGTTGTAAAGATTGATGAAACTTTTTATCTGACCTACACTGCGGTTTCTCCTTCAGGAGTAGGGGTTGGATTGCGAACTACTAAAGATTGGAAAAACTTTTCCCTACCGGTAATGATTTTGCCTCCGCACAATAAAGACTGTGCTTTGTTTGAAGAAAAAATAGACGGGAAGTTTTTTGCCTTACACCGGCCAAGTTCGAAAGAAATTGGTGGTAACTTCATTTGGCTTTGCGATTCGGTAGATGGCGAACGCTGGGGAAACCACAAATGTATTGTTAAAACCAGGCCGGATATGTGGGATAGCGCACGTGTTGGGGCAGGGGCAGCACCAATCCTCACCGAAAAAGGTTGGCTTGCCATTTATCACGGTGCCGACCAGTCGCAAAGATACTGTTTGGGTGCTTTTTTGCTCGATTTGGATAACCCGGCAATTGTATTGGGCAGAACAATAGAACCGATAATGGTTCCTGCCGAACCTTATGAACTCAATGGTTTTTTTGGCCGTGTGGTTTTTACCAACGGGCATGTGGTAAATGGCGACAAGCTTACGATCTATTATGGTGCAGCAGATGAATTTATTTGTGCTGCAGTTTTTTCTATTGCCGAAATTCTGGATGCAACTTTGGCCACTCGTTAAGCAAGCTATTCACGCTTATTCCTCAATTGCCATAATGCCTTCTTGTTTAAGCTTTTCAATTCCGGCTTTCATGGTATTAACCTGTTCGGGCGAGTGACTTTCCCATAACTTAACTTCGCCAATAACTTTGAAAGGATGGGTTGAACGGTAAGACATCGTCGGATTACCAGGGAATTTTTTATCCGTTACATTGGGATCATCTTCAAGTGGTCCGGTAGCCTCTACCAGGTAAATGCGCTCAGGTTCGCTGCCCGAGGCCAGTTCCGCACCCCATATTGCGGCGTGTAAGGTAGCCGACAGGTAAATGTGTTTCAGTTTTTTATCTACAAAGTTCGATTGATATCCGGTTGTAATCAGATCTCCGGGTTTTAAATCTGCTTTTGTTCCATGAAAAAAGGTTTGGGCAAAGGCTTGTGCTGCTGGTGATTGATGTTCTTGTTCCTGATTGTTGTCTTTCATGGTGTGGTTGTTTAAAGTATAGATGTTTATGGTGGTGAGCAGCTTTAAAATTAAAAAAAATAATGGAAAGCATATGGCAACGCCTATTAATCTGGTTCCTTTGTTGAAGGGGGAATAATAAAAATCAGCCACAGATTCACAGATTTGACTGGGAAATTTTTGTGCGCTTTGCGGCTAAATCAGCCACGGAGGCACGGAAAACACGGATGATTTTGATGTTCTGTAGTTGCAATAAAACTGTACTTTGTGTGCTCTGTGTTTTTTCTCTGTAGCCCTCTGTGGTAAAAAAACAGCTTTGCATCCTTCGCGTTTCTTCTTTGCAAACTTTGCGGTTAAATCAGCCACGGAGACACGGAAAACACGGATGATTTTGATGTTCTGTAGTTGCAATAAAACTGTGCTTTGTGTGCTCGGTGTTTTTTCTCTGTACTCTTTGTGGTAAAAATGACTTTGCGCCCTTTGCGTTTTTTCTCCGCGCCCTTTGCGGTTAAAAGCCACGGATGCACGGAAAACACAGATGATTTTGGTGCTTCTGTATTTACCATAAAACGGTTCTTAGCGCCCTTTGCGTTTTTTCTCCGCGCTCTTTGCGGTTAAAAGCCACGGATGCACGGAAAACAAGGATGATTTTGATGTTCTGTAGTTGCTATAAAGCTGTGCTTTGTGTGCCCTGTGTTTTTTCTCTGTACTCTTTGTGGTAAAAATGACTTAGCGTCCTTCGCGTTTTTTCTTTTCGAACTTTGCGGTTGAAAAGCTAGTTTAACTCATTAAAACTCACATACTGAACAAATCTTGGTAAATCAGAACGATTCGGACTGGCCGCATGCGGAAGCGACTCTAACCAAACAATTAAATCGCCCTTTTTACCTTCAACAGGAATTTCCAGTCCTTTATTGCGTAAATCTGCTATTGCGCTTTCAGGATGGTCGAATTGGGTTAGGTAGTCATCAATCTGATGATGAAAGCCTGGAATTAAAGTAAAAGCGCCTCTGTTGGCCGGAACATCATTCAGATACAATAGGCCCTGAATGTAATATCTGGGACCTATTTCGAAATTAATATCCCAATGTAACGGACTGCCTTTAAAAGTGAAATGTTGATTTACCGGTGGATTATAACTTACCTTTTCACAATTGGCTAAAATATTGTTGTGACCATACAAGCTGCTAAAAACTGCTTTAAGTGGAGTGTAATTGCGAATATTTGCAATGGCTTCATCCTGATATTTCTGTAACATTAAGCCCTGTAATAACTCATGTTGCGGATACCAGGTTGCAGCATCAGCTAAATCGATATTCAGAGTTTGGCAAATCAGGTCGGTTACGGCATCACAGTCTTGTTCTCCAATTAATTTTTCTACTTTGAGGTAGCCATTCGTATTCCAAAAAGCGTGCTGTTCGGCTGTTAATACATCAATAAAATCAGTTTCTTGCCCTTTTTGGCGTTTTTGTAACGTGTTGAATTGTAGCGATGCAGCATCATAGAAATCCTGCCCTTTCACATCGATAATCCATTGCCTAAAATGATTGCTGTCTATGCATTTGGTGTATAAAAAATCATAAACTTCAAATAAACCCAGTTGAAATACATTCAGGAAAAGCTGTTCTGTTTGTGTAAAAGAAACATCTGTTTGTTTGTGTGGATGGCTGGGATGATGATGAAGCCGGTAAACATCGAGAAACGGTGATATAGAAGAATTGTGCATATAGCGCTTTGAGCAAGTTAAATCAGGTTAATACTAAGATTAAAATTGCAATTTTAAAAATAGCTGTAGGTTTTAGAAAGAAAAACCAGTTAAAATATTTGCGCATTAAAAAACAATAACTAATATTACAGCAAACATCCCGACCTTGCTAAAATACATTCAGTTTAACCAAAACTATAACGTTTCGTTGCTTAAAGGCGAGTTGGCCATTGCATTACAACAACATTGGGTAGATCATTTCAACAAACAGGATTACGATGGGAGTTGGCAAAGTATTGCCTTGCGCTCTGCAAGTGGAAAAGAACATGATATTTTAGCCAACTATGGAGTGGATAAATATCAGGATACATCTTTGTTAAATCAACTGCCATACCTTAAATCGATTATTGAACAGTGGGAGTGCCCTAAAGAAACCATTCGTTTACTGGCGCTACACCCGGGAGCAGAAATTAAGCCACACAGAGATCTTGGTTGCAATTATGAAGGAGGGGCGCTTAGAATTCATATCCCCATTCAAACCAATAAGGAACTGAAGTTTATGGTAGGGGGCGAGCAGCTGAAACTGGAAGAAGGTTCTTGCTGGTACATCGATTTCGATCAAACCCACAGTATCGTAAATGCTGGCGAAAATGTTCGGGTGCATCTGGTGATTGATGCTTTGAGAAACGAATGGACCGATCGTTTATTTGAAGCTTATGGCTATGATTTTAAAGCAGAAAAGCAAGGGCAAGCCTTAGATCAGGCTACAACCTTAAAAATGATTGAAGAACTGGAACGCATGGATACGCCGGCGGCAAAAGAACTGGTTACCCAATTAAAAAAGAACCTGAAGTGAGTACACTGATTAACTGGATTCCGTATAAACTGAGCTATCAGGACAATGATTGGCAGCTTTTGTGGCTGGATTTGCAGGAAAAGCATATTGAAGAACCTTTTTTTGATGAGACTATTCAGTTTTGCCGGATGCGCACGAAAGAAAGATCAGGTTATGTACCAACAAGCAGTTTAGACTTTTTAGCGGATGTTGCAAAGCATACCGATTCTATACCTCCAGATGCATTTATTTTTCATGTATCCAGATGTGGTTCGACCTTATTATCTCAAGCTTTGGCTACTGCAGAAACAAACATTGTTTATCCGGAGGCCCCGTTAATTGACGAAATTTTACGGATGCAGGAACAAGATCCTGCTATAACGGCAGAACAACAGGAACTTTGGTTTAAATCGGCCATTGCCTTAATGGGACAAAAGAGAAAAGCAGGGTATGAGCAGCTCTTTATCAAATTAGATAGCTGGCACATTCATTTCTATTCCTTGTTAAGGAAATGGTATCCTGATATACCCTTCTTTTTTCTTTCAAGAGAACCAAACGCGATTATGGCATCACATCACCGCAAAAGAGGTATTCACAGTATTCCGGGAATGGTTAATGCCAATGTTTTAGGGGTTATGATAGCAGAAAAGCATTATCAGGATTTTAATTTATTTACAGCAGAAGTGCTTGCAAATTATTACAAAGCCTTACAGGAGATACTGTTGGTCAATCATCCTAAAAATACCTTTTTCGATTATGGTTGGGGAATGGATCAATTATTAAAGCAATTTTTTAAAGCTTTAACTATAATGGATGCCTTAGATGAGAAAATGTTGGCTAGACTTAACTTTCATAGCAAAAGCCCCGGAGAAAAGTTTGCTGGTGATCATCAAATACAGCTTAAAACTTATGTTGATGTGAATACCGCTTATGAAATTTTTTTGAATCAGTTAACGAGGCCTTGATGCAGAAAGATAAAAATATAACTCTCTATGGTGCTGTAAAATAAATCTCACACAAGTATTACCAACGTTTTGTGATGATTTCAGAATTTAGACTCATTAGATTCTGGCTTGTAAGCGAAAGTGTGAAACAATTTTGCAGATTTTACTAGTTGTTTACAATAAATTAATGATTTGTAGTATTTGTTGTACTCAATTGTGTTATGTAGCAGGGCAATATATGACTGATTGCTCAATTGTTGATAAATATCAAGAACTAAATATTGTGCTTGTAAATCTACTAAAATGGGCCTTTTGTATACTATTTTGTTTGTTTTGCCTACTGAAAGGATGAGTTTTGGTGATTCTAAATTTGTAGTATTTGTACTATAAGCAAAATTATTCCATCTTTACAGCAACAAACATCCCAGTAATAAACCTTTTATGAATACCAATAGACGCTCTTTTCTGAAGAGGAACGTCTTGTTAAGCAGTAGTATCTTATTGGCAGGCCCAGTAGATGCACTAGCTAAAGCAAGCCGTACTATCTATACCAAATCTGTAAACCAAAAACAGGTTAATATCATGTATAGTAACGATATTAACGGAGCCGTTAATTCAAGCTCACAAGGGTTTGGCGGCTTAAAATCTTTACAAACTACAATCAATAACGAACTTGTTTCTACTTTATTATTGGATGCCGGAGGATTTTTAAATTTTAATCGAAATAACCATACCGAAACCATCCAATGGATGAATAAAGTAGGTTACCATGCGGTTAACCTTAGTGCTGCCGACTTAAAACAAGGGATTGATGCTTTTGCCGGTTTACTTCCGGATGTGGCTTTCGATCTGTTAAGTTGCAATTACCAGTTTGAGCATCCGAAATTACAAAAGGCAGTAAAAAGCTACCAGGTAATTACTTATGGGAAATACAGGGTAGGGGTTACTGGCGTTGGCGAAACGGTTAAAATGGCTGGCTTAAAGGTTTCTGATCCTGTTATAGCGCTAAACAAAATGGCCAAATATTTAAAAGAAGACGAAGCATGCGATTTAGTGGTATGTTTATCTCATTTGGGTTTTGATTCAAAAGCAAAATTTAATAACAGACAACTTGCAGAATATACCAGCTCTGTAGATCTCATTATTGGTGGAAATGTTTTAACAGGTAAAAATCAGCTTTACGCACTTCGAAATAAAGAAAAGAATGAAGTGCTGTTAGGTACAAGTCATACAGGCTTACAGTCTGTTGCTCAACTTACATTTGGATTTAACGAACATAAAATTAATCATCAGCTTGATATCAAAAAGCATGTACCTGGTGTAACTAATAGAGCAGAAATGAACGAGATTTTATTTGATCAAACAAAGATTCTAAAATCAGTTTAAAGATATTTAATTAACTCATTCACAAATTAAAATTTAAAAATTATGTACGAACCTTTTATAAGTTTCATTGGCTTATTCGGCCTCAGTTTTAATCCACGCGGATGGCAGAAATGTTATGGGCAAATTATGTCTATCGCTCAAAATACTGCATTGTTTTCTTTGCTTGGTACTACCTACGGTGGAAATGGGCAATCTACCTTTGCGCTTCCAGATTTACGAGGAAGGGCTCCTATTGGAGATGGACAAGGACCAGGATTATCGCCATATGTATTAGGTCAAATTGGAGGAGTAGAAAATGTGACACTTATTTCAACACAAATGCCACAACATAACCACCTAGTTTTAGCTAATACAGACCCAGGAACAACAGGCGTCCCTGCCGGTAATTATCTGTCAGCCAGCCCAAAAACAGGTTCTGGCCCCAATGCTACAGTTTTAAATACTTATACTACTACCGCAAATACGCAATTAAACCCGAGTAGTATTGGATTTGCAGGTGGAAACCAGCCGCATGTAAATATGCAGCCTTATTTAACATTGACATATTGTATCGCTACAGAAGGTATTTTTCCATCAAGAAATTAAATGAATAAACCACTTAAAATTGGTTTTTTAATGCCCTATTCAGGAGTCTATCCGTACTATGCACAACATATTACGGCTGGATTTCTGTGTGCGGCAGCTAAAATGTCACATGCAGCTACAGACTTTGCTTTTATGCCTGCTTACATCGGACAAGGTAGTAATAAAGCTGTTTTAGAAGCTGCGCAAAAGCTTATCTTTTTTGAAGGAGTAGATGTCATGATGGGGATGATTAATCCCAAAATGTATCCAGAACTCAGGACTATATTAGAAAATCACAATAAGTTGGGCTTATTTTTTGATTTTGGAGAATCAATATCATCTAATGAAGTATATAGTCCAAATATCTCTAATCTTTCAATGAACCTTTGGCAAAGTGAATATGCATTAGGACAGTGGGCAACCAAAGAACTTGGAGAAAGAGGCCAAATGATATCTCCACTTTACGAAAGTGGCTTCAATTTAGGAAGCTCATTTTTGATGGGAGTTGGTTCTGCTGGATCAAATCAGCTAAAAAGTATGGTTTTAAAGGAGAATCATGCCAATAAAGATGTCTTAGATCTTAAGGATTTCTTTGCTGCTATAAATGCAGATGCACCCGATTATGTACATGCCATTTTCGTAGGACGGATCGGAAACGAATTTCTTAGACAATGGAAGGCAAGTAAGTTCAATAACGTTATTCCTCTAGTTACTGTTGAGAATATGGCTTACCCAGATATGCTGGAAGATATAGGTCATCTCGGACTAAACTTTTATAGTGCCTCTTCCTGGAGTAAGGAACATAAAACAGGTGCTAATCCTGCCTTTGTTAGAGATTTTGAAAACTTTGGCAAGCAACAAGCCAACATATTTGGCATGCTAGGCTACGAAGCAGGCTTAATTCTCAGCCGAATGAAAGCACAGCTTACCGTCGGCAATGCTTCAACAGCTGTAATCGACTTTAATCAGAGTGGAACAATAGGACCAAGAGGATTACTTCATTTTGGTATGCAGGAGCAACAAAGTTTTCCATTGATCGACATTGTGAAAATTAACACCAGCAATAAAAAAAATAATGCAACTATAATTTCTCAGGGTACAGCTCTGGGATACGATATATCAACTGTTTACAGCGAAACTGAAAGCGGTTGGCAAAATCCATATTTATCTGTCTAATTAACGCTTATGAAGAGATTTTTTACGAAAGTAGCTTTTACCGTTTCAGTAATTGTACTTTTTCTGGCACTTGCTCCCGCATTTGCTCAGTACACTAAAACTCAGCTGCATGCTGGCGGTTTATATACCGCTTTAGCCAAAGATGCGAGTGGAAATATTTATGTTACCAAAGCCTCTGGACCTGGGACGTATCATGTAGCCAAGTATACTGGCGGTACAGGTAGTCCCACCATTATCTATAGCGGCTTAACCTCTCAACCTGGAGAATATCCATGGGGTTTAGCAGTCGCGAGTAATGGTGATGTTTATCTGAGTACCGATTTTACAACCAATAATGGAGCAATTATCCGGTTAAATGCAGCATCATCTTATGCAGTAACCACAGTACAAACCGGAAGATACTTTACGGCATTGGCTTTAGATGCTGCAAATAACTTATATGCTTTAGAATATAATACCACCAATTCAGACTATGCTGTAGTTAAGTATACTGATCCATCAACAATCAACTCTACCAGTAAAACGATGATCTATCACGGTCTTGTTTCAGGAAGCGGAATGAGCTATCCTACTGGAATTGCTGTTGCAAACAATGGTGACGTTTTTGTAACTAAAACTTATAACGGAACTACACAAACCGGGGGGATTTTAAAAATAAATGCCCCAACCTACGCAACAACAACAAGCGTTGCAACAGGCACCTACGCCACAACATTAACACTTGATGAATTTGGCAACTTATATGCTTCTGAAACTAGCGGAACAAATACTTATTCGCTAAATAAATATACAGGTGCTACAGGTACACCAGCTGCTTTTTATTCCAATTTACATGGGACAGGTACATTTTTACCTTATGGGGTAGCTTTTATAGGTACAACAGGATATATTGCAGATGGTGACGATGGAACATTAGGAGGAGAGCTAATCAAAATGGCTCCAACAGATGTTGTTTTGCCAGCTGTGCCAACCGGATTGGCTGCAAGCGCCGGTAGCTCGCAAAATACACTAACCTGGAACGCCAATGCCGATGCAGACTTATTGGGCTACAAAGTTTATGGGGGGACTACAGCAGCGCCAACTACATTGTTGGCGGCCATTCCGAAGGGAACCACAACCTATACCCATACAGGCCTGATTAACGGAACACAATATTACTACCGTATTTCGGCAGAAGATAATTACTTTAACGAAAGTGCTAAATCGGCTGATGTAACGGCTACACCAACACCACCAGCCATTACTTCGGCTACTTATAATGCTTCAACCGGAGCTTTAGTGGTTACAGGATCGGCTTTCCCGGCTTTAGCAGGGGCAGCAAATGATATTTTAAGCAATAAATTTACTTTAACAGGAGAGGGCGGAGCTACTTATACGCTTACCTCGGCTGATGTTGACATTACCTCATCTACAGCTTTTACCATCAACTTAAATGCTACTGATAAAAATGCGGTGGGTATGATGTTGAATAAAAACGGAACGGCTTCTACCAGTGGCACAACTTACAACCTGGCAGCAGCCGAGGATTGGGCAGCAGGAGAAAACCCTGCCTCAGTAATTGTAGATCTAACCAATCCGATTACCGTATCAAACGTAGCAGCACCTGCAATTACCAGTGCTACATACAACGCTTCAACCGGAGCAGTAGTGGTAACAGGTACAGGTTTCTTAAAACTTAGTGGGTCAGCGAACGATATTGTAGCCAACAAATTTACTTTTACAGGCGAAGGGGCTGCTACATACGCTTTAACCAATACAGCCAACGTAGAAATCACATCGGGTACCGCATTTACTTTAACATTAAGTGCAGCCGATCTGACAGCTGTTAACCAAATTATCAATAAAAACGGTACGACTTCAACCGGAGGAACAACCTATAACCTGGCGGCAGCAGAAGACTGGGCTGCCGGTGCAGATCCCGCAGTTGTAGTAGCCGATTTAACCGGAAATGGAATTACCGCCAGTAACGTGGCAGTTCCGGCAATTACTTCAGCAACATACGATGCATCAACAGGTGCTTTAGTGGTAACCGGTACCAATTTCTTATCTTTATCAGGCGCAGCCAACGATATTGTAGCCAATAAATTTACTTTTACCGGCGAAGGAGGATCGACCTATACCTTAACCAATACACCTAATGTTGAAATTACTTCTGCAACTGCATTTACTTTAACATTAAGTGTAGCAGATCAGGCTGCGGTTAACCAGATCATCAATAAAAACGGTACCTCATCAACCAGCGGAACCACCTATAATCTGGGGGCTGCCGAAGACTGGGCAGCAGGAGCAGATGCCGCGGTTGTGGTAGCCGATTTAACCGGAAACGGGATAACTGTAAGCAATGTGGCTGTACCGGCAATTACAAGTGCTGCCTATAACGCTTCAACAGGAGCTTTAGTGGTAACCGGTACAGGTTTTTCTGCTAAAACAGGAGTCGCTAATGATATTGTAGCCAATAAATTTACAATTACAGGTGATGGCGGGGCAACCTATACTTTAACCAATACGTCAAATGTTGACATTACTTCATCAACTACCTTCACTTTAACTTTAAGTGCAGCTGACAAGGCGGGTGTTAACCTCATTGTGAATAAAAACGGTACTACATCAACCGGCGGTACAACCTACAATCTGGCAGGTGCAGAAGACTGGGCAGCTGGAGCAGATGCTGCCGTTGTGGTGGCCGATTTAACCGGAAATGGAATTACCGTTTCTAACGTTGCTATTCCTGCCATTACCAGCGCAACTTACGATGCATCAACGGGAGCTTTAGTTGTAACCGGTACCAATTTCTTACCTTTATCAGGCGCAGCCAACGATATTATAGCCAACAAATTTACTTTTATCGGCGAAGGAGGATCAGCTTACACTTTAACCAATACGCCTAATGTTGAAATTACATCTGCAACAGCATTTACTTTAACATTAAGTGCAGCAGATCTGGCTGCAGTTAATCAGATCATCAATAAAAACGGAACAACCTCAACCAGCGGAACTACTTATAACCTGGCTGCAGCAGAAGACTGGGCAGCAGGAGCAGATGCAGCGGTTGTAGTGGCCGATTTAACCGGAAACGGAATTACTGTAAGTAATGTTGCAGTACCAGTTATTACTGCCGCAACTTACGATGCCACTACAGGCGTATTAGCAGTAACAGGAACAGGATTTTTAAAATTAAACGGTGCAGCAAATGATATTGTTGCCAATAAATTAACTTTCAAAGGTCAGGGTGCAGGAACATATACCTTAACCGATTCGCCTAATGCAGAGCTTACCAGCGGCACTTCATTCAGCATTACCGTTAGTGCAACAGATAAATCAGCTTTAGCTTTATTGATGAATAAAGACGGTCTGTCTGCAGCTGATGCAACAGTTTACAATCTGGCAGCAGCCGAAGACTGGAATGCCGGTGCTGCAGCAGCGGTAGTAATTGCCGATCTGACAAACCCGGTAACAGTTTCAGGTGCCAAATCAAGAAATGCCGATTTAGCTACTTTAACCACCAGTGTGGGAACATTTACACCAGCTTTTGCGGCTGGTACAACAAGCTACAGCATTAATGTACCATTTACAACTTCAACAGCAACCATTACTGCAACAAGGGCAGAAAGTCATGCAACATTGGCTTCGAGTTTAGGTGCAGGTCCTTTTACAGCCTTAACAGATGGTGCTGCATCCGGAGCTTATACGCTGGCCGATGGTGCGAACGCGATTAATGTTAGGGTTACTGCCGAAGAACCAACTGTGACCAAAACTTATACCATAACGGTAAATAAACAGGTGGCCGCCTCAGTTGGTAATTTTGTTTGGCTTGATTACAACCAGAATGGTGTACAAGATGGAGGAGAGCCTGGCGTATCGGGAGCAACCGTTACTTTAACAGGAACCGATATCTTTGCCAATGCGGTTAATTTAACAACTACGACAGATGCATCCGGAAATTATACCTTTAGCAATTTAAATCCTTCAAGTGGCTATACCATTGTGGTATCAGGATATCCATCGCGTTATACTGCCACTTTCGATCTTGATGGAACAGGAACTAATGGTGCCACTTTCGCACTTGCATCAGGACAAAACAGAACCGATGTAGACTTCGGTTTATACGATCCATATTATGCTAATGCAGATTTATCTGCACTAAGCACTACCGCAGGTTTAACACCAGTATTTGCAGCTGGTACAACCAGTTATACTGCAAGTGTTTTAACTGCAACCAATACAGTAAAATTAACTGCTACTGCACTTGCTGCAGGATCAACCTTGCAAATTAATGCGAATGGAGCAGGCTTTGTAGCCTTAACCAGCGGTGTTGAAACTGCAGATTTAACTTTAAACTTTGGTAACAACACCTTTGATGTAAAGGTTACTGCCCAAAACGGAACAACAACTAAAACCTACACGGTAACTGTTAACCGGCCGAATGCAAATCAAACCATTACTTTTGCAGGTACTGCCTCAACTACTTACGGTGCTGCCGATTTTGATCCAGGAGCAACCAGTGCAACATCGGGAATTAATACAATCACTTACAGCAGTGATAATTTAGCCGTGGCTACTATTGTAGCAGGTAAAATACATGTTGTGGGTGCCGGAACGGCTGTTATTACAGCTAAGCAAGCGGCAAGTACCGGATATAACGCCGCTACTGATGCTACGCAGACCCTAACCGTAAATGCGAAAAGCATTACAGGTAACTTCACTGCCGACAATAAAGTTTACGATGGAAACAATACGGCAAGTGTTTTAAGCAGAACGCTTACCGGTGTAGTAACCGGCGATGAAGCTGCAGTTACCCTAACAGGAGGTACTGCAACTTTCGATAATGCCAATGTTGCTGCCAGTAAAACCGTTACAGCTGCTGGTATGACTTTAGGAGGTGCCAAAGCTGCAAACTATACCCTGGCATCTGTAGCAACAACTACAGCCAATATTACCACTAAGGATATCAGTGGTAACATTACAGCCAGCAATAAGGTTTATGATGGTAACAATACAGCCAATATCCTGACCAGAACATTGTCTGGAGTAGTAACCGGCGAAGAAGCAGATGTAACCTTAACCGGTGGAACAGCAACCTTTGCTGATGCATTGGTGGGTACCGGAAAAACGGTAACGGGATCGGGCTTAACCCTAACCGGAACCAAAGCTGCCAATTATAACTTAACAGGTGTAGCTACTACCACTGCAAACATTACCGGTTTAGCTTTAACCGGTGCTTTTACTGCCGATAATAAAGTTTACGATGGTAATACCACAGCAAGCGTATTAACCAGAACATTAACCGGTGTACTCCCTGCCGATGTGGCTGATGTAAACCTGACAGGTGGTACAGCTACTTTTGGTACAGCCGATGTAGGTACAGGTAAAACGGTTACTGCAGCAGGTATGACATTAGGAGGTGCCAAAGCAGCTAACTATACCTTATCATCTGTTGCAACAACCACGGCTAACATTACCGGCCTGGCCTTAACAGGTAGCTTTACTGCCGATAATAAGGTATATGATGGTACCAATGCCGCAACAATATTAACCAGAACTTTAGCAGGCGTATTACCTGCCGATATTGCAGATGTAACCTTAACTGGTGGCACAGCAACTTTCGGAGGCATCAATACCGGAAATGGTAAAAACGTTACTTCAACCGGTATGGTATTAACTGGAGCTAAAGCTGGTAACTATACTTTATTTGCTGTAAATACCACAACAGCTAATATTACGCCAAAAGATATCACCGGAATCTTCACTGCTGCTAACAAAGCGTACGATGGTAACACTACAGCAAGTATCTTAACCAGAAGTTTAACCGGCGTAGTGCCAGCTGACGTTGCTGATGTATCTTTAATTGGAGGTACAGCTACTTTTGCAACTGCAACTGTAGGCACAGGCAAAACGGTTACTTCAACCGGAATGACTTTGGATGGAACCAAAGCCGAAAACTATAACTTAACCGGTGTGGCTACAACTACAGCCAATATTACCGGACTGGCCTTAACCGGTAACTTTACAGCCGATAATAAGGTTTATGATGGTAATACTACCGCGAATATCTTAACCAGAACCTTAACAGGTGTACTTCCTGCCGATGCTGCCGATGTTACCTTAACAGGAGGCTCAGCAACGTTTGCCGATGCGGCCAAGGGAACCGGTAAAACGGTTACTGCTACCGGAATGACTTTAGGCGGAACCAAAGCAGCCAACTATACCTTAGGTACAGTAAATACTGCAATTGCCGATATAACCGCTAAAGACCTTACTGCAAGCTTCACTGCCGACAATAAAGTGTACGATGGCAATACTACTGCCACCATTTTAACCAGAACCTTAACAGGTGTATTGGCCGCTGATGTTGCTGACGTAACGGTTAGCGGAGGTACAGCAATCTTCAATAACGAAAGCGTAGGTACAGGCAAATCTGTAAATGCATCAGGTTTGGTATTGGCAGGAGCTAAAGGAGGCAATTACAATATCACAACTGTAAATGCAACTAGTGCAAACATCACTGCTAAAAACATCAGTGGTAACTTTACTGCCGACAATAAAGTGTACGATGCTAACACTACAGCAACCGTATTAACCAGAACCTTAACTGGCGTACTGGCCGGAGATGTTGCAGATGTTACCTTAACCGGTGGTACAGCAAGTTTTGCTACAGCCAGTGTAGGTACAGGTAAAACGGTTACTTCGACAGGTATGGCCATTACAGGTGCAAAAGCAGCTAACTATAGCCTAACTGGTGTAGCTACTACTACAGCCAACATTACCGGTTTAACCATTACCGGAAACATTACAGCTGCAAATAAAGTGTACGATGGTACGGCTAATGCTACCATTACCGGCAGAACCTTAACAGGTGTACTGGCTGCTGATGCTGCAGATGTAACTTTAAGCGGCGGAGCAGCAACTTTTGCCGATGCCAACAAAGGCACAGGTAAAACCGTAACCGCAACTGGTTTAACTTTAACAGGTGCTAAAGCCGCCAACTATACTTTAGCTTCAGTAGGTACTACCACTGCCGATATCACTGCAAAAGATATCGCCGGTAACTTTACTGCCGATAACAAGGTTTATGATGGTACTACCACCGCGAGTATCTTAACCAGAACCCTAACTGGTGTACTGGCCGGAGACGTCGCAGATGTTACCTTAACCGGAGGAACAGCAAGTTTTGCTACTGCCAGCATTGGTACCGGTAAAACTGTAACTTCAACAGGTATGAGCCTTTCTGGTTCAAAAGCAGCTAACTATAACTTAACAGGTGTAGGTACTGCTACTGCAAACATCACAGGTTTAACCATTACGGGTAACTTCACAGCGGGTAATAAAGTGTACGATGGCAATGCCACTGCTACCGTGTTAACCAGAACTTTAACAGGCGTATTGCCAGCTGATGCAGCTGATGTTACCTTAACAGGTGGTACGGCTAGCTTTGCCGATGCAAATAAAGGTGCTGGTAAAACGGTTACTGCTGCTGGTATGACTATAACAGGTACCAAAGCAGCTAACTATACTTTAGCTTCGGTGGCTACTACAACAGCCGATATCACTGCAAAAGATATCGCCGGTAACTTCACTGCCGATAGCAAAGTGTACGATGGCGCTACTACAGCAAATATCCTTACCAGAACCTTAACTGGCGTATTAGCTGCTGATGCTGCCGATGTTACTTTAACCGGTGGAACAGCAAACTTTGCCAATGCAAACGTAGGCACAGCTAAAACGGTATCGGCTACAGGATTGACTTTAACCGGAGCCAAAGCTGCCAATTACAATTTAACGGGCGTAGCTAATACAACCGCTAACATTACTGCAAAAAATATTGCAGGTGCATTTACAGCCGATAACAAAGCTTACGATGGTAACACCACCGCAACTATTTTAACCAGAACATTAACTGGCGTGATTACTGCCGATGCAGCCGACGTTACCTTAAGCGGTGGTACAGCAAGTTTTGCTGACGCCAACATTGGTACAGGTAAAACGGTAACTTCAACAGGTATGGTTTTAGCGGGCTCAAAAGCTGCTAACTATAACTTAACCGGAGTAGCTACCACAACAGCTAACATTGGCGTTAAAACCATCACCGGATCATTCACAGCTGATAATAAAGTTTACGATGGCAATACTACTGCCACCGTATTAACCAGAACCTTAACAGGTGTATTAGCTGCCGATGCTGCTGATGTTACCTTAACAGGTGGAACTGCAAGCTTTGCCGATGCTAACGTAGCTGCCGGTAAAACGGTAACTTCAACTGGCATGGCGCTTAGCGGAACAAAAGCGGGCAACTATAACCTAAGCAGCGTAGCTACCACAACTGCAGCCATTACTGCAAAAACAGTTAATGGAAGCATTACTGCCAGCAACAAAGTTTACGATGGTACTACTACTGCTGCCATTACAGGCAGAACCTTAACCGGTGTATTAACTGCCGATGTTGCCGATGTAAGCCTAACAGGCGGAACAGCAACCTTTGCCGATAAAAACGTGGGCACAGCAAAAGTGGTAACAGGCGCAGGCTTGTTATTATCGGGAGCTAAGGCTGCCAACTATACTTTGGCCAGCGTGGCAACTACAACTGCAAACATCAGTGTAAAACCAATTACGGTTACTGCCGATGCTAAGACAAAAGTGTATGGCGCAACAGATCCTGCATTAACCTATACTTTATCTGCAGGTGCATTAGCTACCGGCGATAACACCACTGGTGCATTGAGCAGGGCAGCAGGCGAGGTAGTAGGTACTTATGCCATTGCACAAAATACACTTAGTGCAGGTACCAATTATAGTATCACCTATGTACCGGCTAATCTTGAAATTACCAGAAAAGCGCTCGTAATTACAGCCGATAACAAAACCAAAAACTTTGGAGCAGCTAACCCTGCGCTTACCGCAAGTTACAGTGGTTTTGTAGGTACTGAAACTGCAGCAGTATTAACCAGTCCGGTAGTGTTAAGTACAACTGCTACTACCACATCATCAGCAGGTAATTACCCAATTACAGCTAGCGGTGCAGCAGCAGCAAACTACAGCATTACTTATGTTGCAGGTACCTTAACCATTAACCCAACTGCACAAACCATTACGTTTGCTGCATTGCCAAATAAGTTAGATACCGATGGTACCTTTACCTTAACGGCAACGGCAAGCTCAGGTTTACCGGTAACTTATACCAGCAGTAACCCAACTGTTGCCAGAATTATTAATGGTAACCAGGTTGAGATCCTGAAAGCAGGTGTAATCAACATTACTGCCAGTCAGGCCGGAAATGCCGATTACCAGGCCGCAACCAATGTGGTGCAGTCGTTCACTGTGATCGAGAACCCGCCACCGGTAATCACCATTACCAGCAATAAAGGTAACAGCATCAGCAAAGGTGAGGTTGCTGTACTTACGGCAAGTGGTGCTTTAACTTATCAGTGGTCAAATGCCAATGGTATCCTTAGCGGACAAAACAATGCTTTATTAACGGTTAGACCATCTCAAACCACCACTTACACGGTTACCGGTTTTAACCAGTACGGTCGTAGCAGCACCAAAACCTTTACCCTTGAGGTAAGGGCCGATTACCAGGTGCTGAATATTATGAACGTAATTACACCTAACGGTGATGGTAAAAATGATACCTGGAAAGTAGAGAATATCGATATGTATCCAAATAATACAGTTAAGGTATTTGATCGTTCAGGAAAGCTTGTGTTTGAAATGAAAGGCTACGACAACAGCTGGGGTGGTACTTTCAGAGGATCGGTATTACCTGAGGGTGCTTACTACTACATCATCGATTTCGGTCCTGGTGTTGGTGTAAGAAAAGGATATATCACCATAGTAGGTCAACAATAAGAGAGATTAATCAGTCATGATCAATTGAGTATTTAACCATACAAAACTGATCATGACTTAGCTAAACGTATAAAGATGAAAACAAAAAGAATTTTGATCACTTGCCTGATGCTTGGCATCAGCATGACCACTTTTGCGCAGCTTAACCCTATGGGAAGCATGTACTATCAAAACCTTTACCTAAGCAATCCGGCAATGGCGGGTATTGAAAAAGGATGGGAGCTTAATGCTGGTTACAAGGCGCAGTGGACCTCAATTGAAGGCGCACCTACCATGCAGGCGGTAACTGCAACTTACGGTACCCAAAGTAACAAAGTAGGAGCTGGATTATCATTTTATAATGAAAACGCAGGTGTAATTCAACGTACCAGTTTAAAAGGTACCTATGCCTATCACTTACCGCTTAACAACGAATCAAGCTATCTGGATTTTGGTCTTTCGGCAGGTATTATGAACGAATGGATCGACTTCAGCAAAATCAGGGGCGACCAGGGCGATATGTCGTTAACAAACTTCAACCAGCGCAAGCTGTATTTCGATGGTGATTTCGGGATTGCTTTCCGCAACCAGAATTTAAATATCCAGGCTGCACTACCCAACATGAAACGTTTCTTTAACCGCGATCTTTCAAGATCAGTGGTAGATAGGGCAACCTATTTTGCAGCGGTAAGCTACAAATTCATTAATCCTAATAAAGTTTTAAGTGTAATTGAACCGAAGTTCAGTTACCGTGGTATTGATAACTACCGCGATATTGTTGATTTGGGCTTAAACACCCAGTTCTGGACCAACAAACTTTTGTTAAGTACCATTTACCACAGCAGCAACAGTGTTTCTGTAGGTGCTGGTACAACTTATCAAAACCAACTGGCTATTTTGGTGATGTATACCACCAACACTTCAGCTTTACAGAATTATGCCAATGGCGAATTTGAAATAGGTTTGAAATACAATTTTAGATAAGAAACCTAAATGCAATTTGGGCATGATTAAATTTTAAGCATGAAATCCTTTTTATCAGAAATCTCACCGATCCTGTCTTTTTTAGATAGGATCGGTTTGCTTTATAAGCTTGAAGAAATCGAAGGTCAAACCTTTCTTCCAGGCTTAAAACTCAGTAAGGGTACCTTAATTATCGATCTTAATAAGTTACTTTATCCCGGAGATATTTTGCATGAAGCCGGTCATCTGGCTTGTATGCCTCCAGCAATCAGGCAAGAAATGAGCGATGATTTAGCCGCTTCCGATCTCCATCAGGGAGGCGAGATGATGGCCATTGCCTGGTCGTACGCTGCTTGTATTCACCTTAATATCGATCCAATAGTTGTGTTTCATGATGATGGATATAGAGCTGGCGGGAAAGCCATAATTGAAAGTTTTAAGCAAGAAATCCCCATGGGGATCCCGCTTTTGCAGTGGTGCGGCATGACTTTCGATCATATACAAGCTGAAAAACATCAAACACAACCTTTTCCTCATATGCAGCGTTGGCTGTGTGAGCATAGGCCTGACTAATATTGGCGGCTAAGCAATTGATACTGGTGACTAAGCAATTGATACTGGTGACTAAGCAATTGATACTGGCGATTAAGCAATTGATACTGGTGGCTAAGCAATTGATACTGGTAACTTAGCAATTGATACTGGCAGGTTAGCAATTGATAGTAGTGGCTTAGCAATTGATACTGGTGGCTTAGCAATTGATACTGGTAGCTAAGCAATTGATACTGGTGGCTAAGCAATTGATACTGGCGGCTTAGCAATTGATACTGGTAGCTTAGCAATTGATAGTGGTATTGTATTCTTTGCTTTTCCTCTCTGCGCACTTTGCATTTTTTCTCCGCGCCCTTTGCGGTTAAAAGCCACGGATACACGGAATGTTTTGTGCCTTGGTGGTTAAATCTGCTTTGTGGCCTCTGTACTTTTTCTCTGCTTTCTCTGTGGTAAAATAAGTCGGAGGTCCGGAGTCAGATGTCGGAAGGCAATATGCATAAAACCTATTCTGCGGTTATCTGTGTAATCTGCGGGAAACAACCTGCATCTGCTTTGCACCCTCTGCGATTTATCTTTGCGAACTTTGCGGTTAAACGCCACGGATGCACGGAATAACACGGAAGATTTTGGTGTCTTGGTGCCTTTGTGGTTGAACAATAGCACTTAGCGCCCTTTGCGTTTTTCTCTCCGCGCCCTTTGCGGTTAAACAGCCACGAATGCACGGAATAACATGGAGAATTTCTTGTTAATCAGCTTAAACCAATTCAATCTCCAACAGCAGCTTAATAATATTCGCTATAATCGGGTTTTCATCATCACTTCGCCAGTTCAGGTAAAGATCGGTTGGGTGGGGTAGCTGGATGTATCTGATACCCGGTACAGCATGATGGATATACGAATCGGGCAGAATAGCCACTCCCAATTTCCGCCGCACCAGGGCGATAATGGTAGAGCCAAACTCAGAGTGCAGGTAAACATTAGGCTGGATACCAAAAGATTTAAACACATTTTTAATAATGCGGTTATAGCTGCTGCCTTCATCCTTAACCGGTAAAATAAATTTTTCTGCGATCAGCATTTCGCGCGTCAGCTCATCTATATTTTTAAGCGGATGGTCTTCCGGCACCACTAATGCCAGATGATCGGTATAGATTTTTTTTGAACTAATGCCATCAATGGTGGTCTTATCGCGTGTAATTACCACATCGAGCTTATAGTTCGCCAAAAACTCCTGTTGATTTTCATACATTACCTGTACCAGCTCAATCTGTAGTTTGGGAAATTCTTCATTTATCCGCGAGGTAATTTGCGGCACCAGCGAACCTGAAATAGAATCCGGATGCGCAATCCTGATGGTACCATATTCGCCCAATTGGATCTGACTGGCAAACTTATGAATGTGACTGATCTCATTGAACTGCTTCATCCATTTTTCCTTCAAAAACTTGCCTGCTGCCGTTAGCTTTACATTGCGCTTATTGCGGATAAACAATTGTATATCCAGCTCCTGCTCCAAAGCCTGTATCTGCCTGCTCAATGCCGATTGCGTAATGTTCATCTTAGCGGCTGTTTTCCAGAAATGAAGTTCATCGGCCAGGGTTAAAAAGTATTTGATTTGTTGTAGATCCATTATTGCAATTTATGCATTAATAAATGATAAAATAGCATTTTACTGAATTATTGCATGACTTATCTTTGTGCTATTACAAGCCAGCAAACAACATTAAAATGCATCATTCAATAACCATACAACAGATTGGCCCTTCAGCTATTTTAACCTTGCAGATCATTAGCAGGCAAATCTTTTTAGAAGCTTTTGCCGATACCACCAGCGAGGCCAATATGCAGGCTTATCTCGATTCGAGCTTTTCTTACGATAAATTACTGGCTGAGCTTGAAAATCCCGGCTCAAAGTTTTACTTCGCCCTTTCTGAAGAAAACGTAGTTGGTTATTTAAAATTGAACACCGGTGATGCACAGACTGAACAGGAACTGGAAGATGCGCTTGAAATTGAACGTATTTATGTGCTGGCCGCTTATCATGGCCAAAAGGTGGGGCAAGCCTTGTTAAATAAAGCTTTTGAGGTGGCTGAGGAGCTCCAATACAAAAATATATGGCTGGGCGTATGGGAAAATAATCAGCGGGCCATCCGTTTTTACACCAAAGCTGGTTTCGAGGTATTTAACAGTCATATTTTTCGTTTGGGCGATGATGAACAAACCGATCTGATGATGAAAAAACAATTATAAGCATGGGCAAGAAAAATATTTTCCTGGTGTTACTCATTATAGGCACCGCATTTTGGGGCTTATCCTTTTCGATAACCAAATTGTCGATTAGCAACCATTCCCCGCAACTTTTTTTACTTTACCGTTTTATAGGGGCAACACTGGTACTGGCAGTTGTTTTTCGCAAAAAAATGAAACAGCTGAATTATAAAAGCATCCTTTCCGGTGCTTTACTGGCTATCCCGCTCATGTTAGGCATCGGCTTGCAAACTTTAGGTATTAAACTCACCTCCGCGTCGCAAGCTGCATTTTTAGCCGGAACCACGGTGGTGATTGTGCCCTTATTAAAAATGGCCCTGTATAAGAAATTGCCGCACCTTAAAATCTGGGTTGCTGCCGGTTTATCATTAACGGGTTTGTTTATCATTTCGGTTAAAAATGGTTTCGCCATTAATGTAGGCGATTTATTTACCATTGGCGGGGCCATCGGTTTTGCCTATTATCTTTTCAGGGTAGAAGAAGAAGCGGCAAAGGTAGATATTGTTGCTACCATTGTACCTATGTTTGCTACCTGTGCCCTGCTTACTTTTGGTGCGGTGATCTGGAGCACTGAAGAAAGCTTAGTGCCGGCCGACAATACTTTTTGGTTGGGTGTTATTTTCTGTTCGCTTTTCTCTACTGCCTACATGTATTCTGTATCCAACGTGGCACAACAATATATCAGTGCCGAAAGGGTAGCTGTAATTTACCTTTTAGAGCCGATATTCGGTGCATTTGCAGCAGCTTACCTCATAGGCGAAGTAATTACCTGGCAGCTTTTAATCGGCGGACTATTTATCTTTGCCGGGATGGGTATATCTGAGCTCAAACTCAAAGCTTTTAGAAATCTTTTCGGACAGACCGCTAAACCAGTAACCACTCATTTAAACGAACATTAAACGGATATGGAGACACTAAAATTCAGGAACGCGACTAAAAATGATTTACCCAGGATTGTGGAAATCTATAACACCACTGTACCTACGAGAATGGCAACTGCTGATACTGAACCCGTATCGGTAGCCAGTCGCGAGCAGTGGTTTGATGAGCATGATCACAACCGGCCGCTCTGGGTAGTAGCAGATGAACAAAACCGTACGTTGGCCTGGGTTAGTTTTCAATCTTTTTATGGCAGGCCGGCTTATCAGGCCACTGTCGAGATTAGTATTTATATCGATCCCGAAAGCAGGGGAAAGGGGTTGGGCAAAAAGATCCTCGAGTATTGCATTAACGAGGCACCTAACTACGGTATCAAAACGTTGGTTGGCTTTATATTTTCGCACAATACACCGAGCCTGCGCTTGTTCGAGCAATTTGGTTTTGAGCATTGGGGGCAATTGCCCAACATCGCCGTGTTGGATGGTGAAGAAAAGAGCCTGACGATATTAGGCAAAAGAATCGCAACATAAGCTTATCCCGATCTTTACCATTAAGAATTTAAGGTCATTAAGCGGATGTTAAAAAAGCCACAGATTACTACGGATTTTTTTTGTCTTGGAGCCCTGGTGGTTAATTCTGCTTTGTGTCCTCTGTGTTTTTTCTCTACTTTCTCTGTGGTAAAATAAGTCGGAGGTCCGGAGTCAGAGGTCTGAAGATAATATGCATAAAACCTATTCTGCGGTTATCAGTGTAATCTGCGGGAAACAGCCTGCATCTACTTTGCGTCCTCTGCGATTTATCTTCGTGCTTTGCGGTTAAACAGCCACGGATGCACGGAATAACACGGAGAATTTTAGTGCCTTGGTGGTTAATTCTGCTTTGCGTCCTCTGCGATTTATCTTTGCGTGCTTTGCGGTTAAACAGCCACGGATACACGGAATAACACGGAGAATTTTAGTGCCTTGGTGGTTAATTCTGCTTTGTGGCCTCTGCGATTTATCTTTGCGTGCTTTGCGGTTAAATAGCCACGGATGCACGGAATAATACGAAAGATTTAGTGCCTTAGTGGTTAAACAACTTAAGCATCCCTCACCACCGCTTCAATTTTATCTAAAATGAATGCTACAGTTTTTTCGCGAATTTCATTTCGCTGATCGTCGGTTTTATCAGGTTTAATAACTGTTTCGAAATGATGAAATGTCTGATACCAGATAGAAACATAAATTTGTCCAACCTCCTTATCAATAACATAATCTGTTGTGGGCAGAGAGGCTACACCAGTTACCGCTACAGCAATAGAAGCATCAGGATAGAGCGAACGTAAGCCAGCACACATGGCAAAGGTAGTCTCTTTAGATTCGGCGGTATAAGCTGCAATGATTTGCGCATCAACACCAAGCACTTTTGTTTTAACTGTGGCATCGTAAGTTACAATGCTTCCCTTTAATATTGCTGAAGCACCCGAAACCGAAGCAATAGTGCTTGATAATAAGCCTGCGGTAATACTTTCGGCACAAATTAGCGTTAAGCCTTTATCCCTTAAAAAATTGTTGAAACTGGCAATGCGGGTTACGGAGATCATGGTGTCAGATTTTGGGTTAAGATATGATTTTTATGGTTAATTTGTCATAGGTTTATTGACGCTAACATTGTTGCAACAAATTCAGTAAAAACAGAACTAAATGAGATGGCGCTCAACGTAAAACGCTGAACGCCATCCTGATCATTGTGTTTTGATTCTTGGTACTTGATTCTTGGTACTTGATTATTGATGCTTGTTAATTGGTACTTGATTATTGGTGTTTGGTCATTGGTACTTGATTCTTGATACTCGAATATTAATCCAAGCCCTTACCAACCCAAATAATAATCCTTATCTAACCAAACCGGGCGTTTAAGTCCGAAATAATCCTGGAGCATTAATTCAGCTACACAAAAAGCGCCTTCAACCCAGCCCTGCTGATCAGAATAAGCTTCGCCAATAATGTGGATCTGCTCATCAGCTACTGGCTTGCGCATGTAAGGCATTACCTTTTCAACCGAGTAGCCAGCTTTCCAGGCATGGTAGCCCGCACCAAAAGGCTCGTCGGTCCAATCCCTGAAATAAGTTACATAAGGTTCGGGAATATTTACCTGTGCACCATGTAGTTCGCGCAACTGAGTCATCAACTCATCAACCATCAGCTTGGTAGCCTGTACGCTGTCCAGTTCGTGCAATTCTTTCAATGAAGCTGATTTAGCTGGTTTTACTTCGAAAAGCAATTTGTCATCCGTAAGTGCTTTCCAGAAGGTTTCGGTTTCCATGTCGCCATAGCTGCCCAGTAACATCGAGTTATTGGTTTGCGGATCGGTACCAAAGTAGTAACATTGGCGCATCGGCAAATCGGTAATTGAGTGACCCGAATCAATGCCCAGCTCTTTCCACCAGGGGTAGGTAAAGCCCATTAAAATTTTAAAGGCAGGTTCCATAATTACCGAGCGGATATTGTTGTTCAGCACTGCATTTTCGTTAATATCGAAAAAGAAATTGTCCTGATCTAAAAGCTCGAGCGATTTCCGTGGCATGGCCAGTACCAGGGTATTGGCGTATACTTTCCATTTCGTATTGGTTTCGATGTTTAAGAAAGTGAGTTCGTATTTATGCGTGTGGATGAAGGGATGCGTTTTGGTAAAGGTAAGCAGCTTATTTTTAGCCCAGATACAAGCCCCTGCATGATCGGTATAGGCATTGGCTACGGCATAGGCAATACTATCGTAACCCTCTTCAATGGTTTTGTAAATGGTGCCGGCCGAGAAATCTCCCACCATGTATGGAAAAGCTTCAGCCGAATTCCAGTTGATGGTGTTTGAATAATATCCCCCTGCATTGGCTAAAAACTCGTAACCCTCTTGCGAAACCTGGTCTTTAATCAGGTTCCAGAAACCCAGGTCGTTCACCAGTCGTTTATCGTAAGGCGAATTGGGGAAATTATATACCAGTTTCGGTTTAATATCATCCCAGTCGCGACTTGTTAACTCAAACGAATAATCGTAAATGCTGGCGCCACTAATAATCTTATCTCCATAAGTTTTGGCTACCCATGGATCGGCCATCAGCACATCGTAAATGATTTTATTAAACAATTGATCTGAGCTAAACCCCAGGTCATCATCATTGAGGTAGTACCGGGTTAAGAGCTTTTCATGACCTGTTTGCGCCACATTCCAGGCATCTTGCTTAAAACGTTCTTTACGAAGGTACATCAGTAATTTAGACGGATCGCCCATTGGAAAAGGGATAGGGGTCATTTTATCTTTAAGCACGGGCGTACGTTTGGCCGGATCTTTTTCGCTAAGCGGATAGCCTTCGATCAAAGTGGTTACAATTTGTTGCGAAGTAAGGTAACGCATGCCGCCCAGTTCGCCCCAGAAATTCATCCCTGGCATAATTACCGATTCGAGGCGACCGCCCAGTTTATCGTTCATGTCGAAAATCTGTACCTGGCTGGCCGTGTATTTTTGATCCGTTACCAGGCGGTAAGCAGTGTATAATCCCGAAGTTCCTGCACCAATAATGGCGACTTCAGTTTTTAAATCGGGATGCATACCCGTGTTTAAAGGTGTGTTTTTGTTCATAGTAAGTTGGTTTTAAATTGCTTTGAAGAATTTTTGTCCTAACTGGAATGGGCTAATGTCGAAATCAGTATGTCCATCCAATGCCAGATCAGACATGATTTTGCCTAAGAATGGAGTAAACTTGGCAGCCCAGCCAGTAGCATACAACACAATGTTTTTATGATTGGGTACATAGCTTGGTGCAAAATCAATTAACAGTTCTTTGTTTGGAATGGTACTCAGTGCAATTAAGCAGGTCGAAGTATATTCTGGTTCTGTACTTAAGCCGGTCATGTGGTCTTTTACCCATTCTGCCGTATAGCCCAGTTCTTGCTGGTTTGGAATTAAAGTCCGTTCGTTGGGCTCATCTAAAGGTGTAATTACAAAATCGGGTGCTACGCGGATATATTCCGGATGATCCCAGTCTACTGAAGGGAAACCATAAAACTGGTTGCCGTTTTGGCCAATGGCATTCTGGAAAACAAACCAGGTAGGATATTGTATCGCAGGGTCGGTTTTCTTAAAATAAGCTGAAGACATGTTCCAATACGTAGCATCGATCTTAAAATCGAGCAGGTTAATTACGCTGTTAATGTAAGGGCCGGGAATAATCGATAGCTTTTCGGTAATGTAAATGCCGTTCGGGGTCTCAATTTCGAAAAGTTTACCAATTTGGTTGATTTTGAGTACCGGAGAGTTCTCTTTCAGCTCAACAGTTTCTTCCTTTTGGCATAAACCTAACAGTGCTTCAATGGTAGCCTTAAAATTAATGCTGGCACCATCGGGTTGAAAAAGCCCGGTGTAGGTTTCTGGTAAGTTTTTGAAGTGGTATTTTTCTTCAATTTCTTTGGCTGTTAAAGTGGTGTACGGAACATTTAAGGCTTTCAGGGCTGCTTCAGCTTCTGCAATGTTGCCTTCTGTTGAGTGTACCGCCGGATCGCCAAACCACAAGGTACCTACTTTATCCAGCAATGATGTATCACTTGCGCTTTCGAGTTCATCCCAATAAGGTTGTGCATCTAAAGCCATTTGTACCATGTACTCATCTGGATAGGGAATGCGGAACTGGCGCGATACACCTGCCGAACTTCCAAGCTGGTTAACAAAAGTAAACTGTTCCAGTACCAGGGTTTTAGCCTTTCGTTTACCCAGATGGTAGGCTGTGGCCAGGCCTATAGCGCCACCACCGATGACAATTACGTCGTAATTTTCTGTAATCATAAGTTGTATGTATTATTCTTTATTGGAATGTATGTAGCGTTGGCTTGAAATATATAGTCTGCGCATCAATCCGGTTTTATATTACATGAATTGAGCTGACTGCTATAAAGCTTTTAAAAAATAATTTATGCTTCTTTTAAGCACAATATGGCCATATTGTGATGTGCAGGACTTGCAAAATGGCGAAGCCGGCTGGCACTGCCAACAGGTAATAAGGGTTGGGAACTGAATGGGGACATTTGGAGCTAATTTAGTTTATGGGAACCTAAAATAAATAAATCGGTAAGCGTTTGGTTATCTCAAAACTAAATAATAAACTACAAATTTTTTATACTCAATTGTAAGTAATTTGTTTGTCTGGTTCATCGGTGCATTAGTGCTAAGCCATGACTTTAGCCCAATACCTGCTTCCAATTTAATGGTTTGCATAACCGATAGCCAAAGGCTTTCCATATGCTACGTTAAAACAGATGGCATTAATCAAAAATTGAAACAGAATTTCTAACTTAGTACAAGCGTTGGCAAAATAAAAATAGCTGCCCACGCGAAAGCCAGTTTCTACTCCAAATTAAGCTAACATGAAAGCACTTTCTGATGTTTCTCTTCAAACTGCACCTCAAAGTTTCAATGCCGGAAATGTAGCCATAAAAAAAATGAGTGATGGCATTAGTTACGAGCATCATGACATGCTGGCTATCGAAGAACCATTGGAAATCAGGCTTTCAGGTAACAAAAAAGGCGAGCAGGTGATAAGCAGCATTTCGGTAACCATGCGTACCCCCGGCAATGATGAGGAACTGGCTAAAGGTTTCCTGTTTACAGAGGGAATTATAGGCCACGATACAACATTGCAAAAAACAGAAACATTTGTATGTAGCGAAGGGCGCGAGAATATCATCACACTGGCGCTTACATCAGGCCAGATTCCTGATTTATCGGGCAGTGAGCGTAATTTTTATACCACTTCGAGCTGTGGCGTCTGCGGAAAGTCGTCAATAGCGTCCATCCGTACCAGACAGCCCTTTCAGCTGGCAACCACTGATCAGGGTTGTATCGATAGTGATGTCCTTTTGCAATTGCCCGCTATTATGCAAAGTCAGCAGGATTTGTTTTCGGCAACCGGCGGATTGCATGCCTGCGGACTTTTCAATACCCATGGAGCCCTACTTGATTTAAAAGAAGATGTAGGCCGTCACAATGCGCTCGATAAACTGATTGGAAAAGCCTTTACCGCAGGTTTGTTGCCCCTTCGGGATCATGTTTTGTTGCTTAGTGGCAGGGCAAGCTTTGAATTGGTACAAAAGGCGGCCATGGCAGGGATTGCTACCATTGCAGCGATTGGTGCACCTTCCAGCCTGGCTGTTGAACTTGCCAGCGAATGCAATATTACCCTGGTAGGTTTCCTGCGTGGCAGGAGTTTTAATATTTATACCGGCGCTGAGCGCATTAAATCATACAGACATGAAAATAAGAATTAAAGGCAATTTTATCAGATACAGATTAACGCGTCCGGAAGTAGAAGGCCTTTCTGCAAACAGCACTTTGTCTGAAACCGTAGATTTTGGTAACCGCAAGCTTATTTATAGCATCACTTGTACTGGCGGTGACGCCCTTTCGGCTACCTTTATTGGCGATGAAATTAACCTCAGGTTTCCAGAAGCCTGGCTAAGCGAATGGCAATCGACAGATAAAGTTGGTTATAAAGGAACATCAGGTGCATTGAGTATTTTACTGGAGAAAGATTTTAACTGTTTAGATAATGTAGAAGAAGACCAGCGCGACCATTATCCCAATCCACTTTTGAATCAGCCAAAATGAAAAAGTTAAAAGTAGTGCCTAATCCCGAAAATCCGGAGAAATTACTGGATCTGAAATATACGCCGGCTAAAACCTGGGCTGCGGGAATTCCTGCTGTAGCTGCAGCTTTCAGCGATCTGATAGAGGAGAAGATTCCATTCCGTGGTATGCGGGCCTTGTTTAGCATGAACCAGAACGGAGGTTTCGACTGTCCCAGTTGTGCCTGGCCCGATCCAGACGATGAGCGTTCGCCGATTGGCGAGTATTGTGAAAACGGGGTGAAAGCACTGGCCGAAGAGGCGACTTCAAAGCGGATTACCGAAGCATTTTTTGCCGAAAATTCGGTTGTAGATTTAGCACAGCTAACTGATTTTGAAATTGGTAAAAAGGGGAGGCTTACCTCACCCATGTTTTTACCTAAAGGCGGCACACATTACCAACCGATTAGCTGGGATGCTGCTTTTAAAAAAATTGCCGGGCATTTAAACGCACTCGGTTCTCCAAACGAAGCTATTTTTTATACTTCCGGTCGAACCAGTAATGAAACTTCATTCCTTTACCAGCTTTTTGCAAAAGAATTTGGCACCAACAACATGCCCGATTGCTCCAACATGTGCCACGAAACTTCGGGTACCGCACTACTGCCAACCATTGGCATAGGAAAGGGAACGGTGAAACTCGATGATTTTTATCAGGCAGAGGTGATTGTGGTAATTGGCCATAATCCCGGTACCAATGCCCCCCGTATGATGACTGCTTTACAGAAAGGTAAGGATAACGGTGCAAAAATTATTGCCATTAATCCGCTGCCTGAGGCCGGGCTGATGGGGTTCCGCAACCCGCAGGCATTAAACGGCATATTGGGCATCGGCGAACATTATTCAGACCTTTATTTGCCGGTAAAAATAAATGGAGATATGGCCTTGCTCAAAGCAATAGGCTTGTTACTGGCCCGCGAGGAAAGGCGTACACCAGGGCTTGTTTTCGACCAGGAGTTTATCCGCCAGAGAACGAGCGGTGCTGAAGATTACCTCGCTCAATTCGAAAATTATAAGCTGGAAGAACTTGCAGCAGCGGCCGGATTAACCGTTACTGAAATTGAAGCCGCTGTTGAAATCCTGGCCCATAAAAAGAAGATTATATTTGCCTGGGGCATGGGGCTTACCCAGCAACCGAACGGTGTGGACATGATTCGGGAGATTGTAAACCTCCTGCTGCTTAAAGGCAGTATTGGCAAGCCCGGAGCAGGCGTATGCCCGGTAAGAGGGCACAGCAATGTACAGGGAAACCGGACCATGCTCATAAACGAAAAACCAACGCAGCAGCAACTGGATAAGATAAGGGATGTTTTTGGTTTCGAGCCACCCCGTGCACACGGGTATAACGTGGTAAGTGCCATTAAAGCCATGCACAAGCAGGATGTTAAAGTGTTGTTTGCGATGGGCGGTAACTTTTTATCGGCTACACCCGATACTACTTTTACCGCCGAGGCTTTGCGCAAACTCAGGCTTTCGGTGCATGTTTCTACTAAACTGAACCGGAGTCATTTGGTGCATGGCGAAGAAGCGTTGATTTTGCCGACACTCTCGCGCAGCGATATCGATATGGTTAATGGTGTGGCGCAGTTCATCAGCACAGAAAGCTCGATGGGGATTGTACAGTCTTCAAAAGGAATATTAAAACCGGTATCCGATCAGCTCTTAAACGAAACGCATATTGTATGCCGGATGGCTATAGAAACGCTTGGCGAAAGATCGGTGGTCGATTGGAGAGCTTATGCCGATGATTACGATAAGATTCGGGGTGTGATTGAAAAATGTATTCCAGGTTTCGAAAATTACAACGAACGTATCAGGCAAAAGGGAGGTTTTTATTTACCCAATGCTGCCCGTGACGGGAAGTTTATGACCGGAATAGCCGGAAATAAAGCTGCCTTTACACTTTCACCTGTTCCGTTAAACTTCCTGTCAGAAAATGAATACCTGATGGCCACCACCAGAACACATGATCAGTTTAATACCACCATTTATGGGCTCGAGGATCGCTATCGTGGCATTAAAAACGAACGCAGGGTAGTGTTTATGAATCAGCAGGATATGGACAGGCAGGGATTTAAAGCCGAAGATAAAGTTGATCTCTTTAATTTCGATGATGGCATTGAGCGCGTAGCCAGGCTTTTTTTGGTTGTTCCCTATGCCATTCCCGAACGTAATGTGGTCACCTATTTCCCCGAAGCCAATGTGCTCGTTTCGATCAATAATGTGGTGAAAGAATCGAACATGCCGGCTTCAAAATTTGTGCGGATTCAGATCAGGCCACATCAGGCAGTTGCCGATGAATAAAAATGCTTAGGAGTTAAACTGCTGATTAGCTTGTCGAAGGCTTATTGTTTTTCCTTCCGCGATCCGTCATTGCGTACTCTCCCTCTCGCTGTCATGCTGAGCACAGCGAAGCATCTCTTTATTGTTTGCGTTTGAAAAATAGAGCCCTGAAATAAATCCGATAGCTATCGGATCAGGGCCACAATTTTGTTAGGCTACTCAGCCGTAATCGGATCTATAACAGCAGAGACTTTTTTTATCGAATTAGCCGGAAAACCACCTAAATGTGCATGCTCGCGTATCATTTCTTCATTTGGTGCATTGTAAACACAATAAATTTTATCGTCGGTTACATAGCTGTTTACCCACTGAATCTGTGGTCCCATTTTGCTTAGTACCCCACACGATGCTTGCGAAATGGTTTTCAGTTCCTGAGCAGTTAATTTTCCAGCTCCCGGAATTTCCCGTTCAATTACATATCTGGGCATAATCAAATAATTTAGCATTTATCCCTACTCGTATGGCTTTTCGGTAACGCCCCGTTTTTATTGGTATCTGGCCTCCAATTTTTCAATGGCTTCGGGATGATTTGGCTGGTTGATATGGTACCCGATAGCACCATAAGCTCGCCGGATGGCGGAAAATTCTGGAATGAATAATTATTGCTGTATTAAATTTACAAATAATATCTGGTTACACTTGCGCCATCACTGCTCATTTTACTTCACAATTTGAATGTAGCTGCGATAAGATTAAAGCATTGCAAAGATTAATTTTTGCGATATTTAGCTGTATTTACTTTACATTCCTTGTGGTTCTTCAGAAATTTTTATCTTCGGACTCACCTAACCAAATTTTACTGTAAAAAATAGCCTCGCGTTTTGAATCAGCTTGTTACAAGCCAGAAGGAAGAAACAAATCCTTTGGGTTTTAACCTCGCCTCAAATCCTGTTGTTTTTAAGGTTAAATCCATTTTCAGATGAAAAAACTATTGCTCACGTTTTCGGTTTGTATAGCGGTAATTGGCACTTATGCGCAAAATAACGCCAGTTTTAAAGAAGATAAACAGGTATTTACCACCTATCCTTTTTCTGATCCGAATCCCGTTCCGGCTTTTACCCACATTTATCCTTATTTCCGTTATGATGGATTTACCGATAAGGCCGTACAAAAGGAATGGAAAGTGGTTACCCTCGAAAATGATTATATCAAACTAACCATATTGCCTGAAGTTGGTGGTAAAATCTGGTCGGCTATTGAAAAATCGACAGGACGTTCGTTTATTTACGATAACCACGTGGTAAAATTCAGGGATATTGCCATGCGCGGTCCCTGGACCAGCGGAGGCATAGAGCCCAACTACGGCATAATGGGGCATACGCCCAATACCGTTACGCCGGTTGATTATATTACGCGTAAAAACAACGATGGAAGTGTAAGCTGCATCATTGGTGTACTCGATTTATTGACCCGGACCAACTGGACAATGGAGATCAATTTGCCGAAAGACCGTGCTTACTTTACCACCAAATCATTCTGGTATAATGCTACACCGCTCGATCAACCTTACTACCATTGGATGAACGCTGGTATAAAGGTGAAAGGAAACCTGCAATATATTTATCCCGGTACACATTATCTGGGGCATGAAGGCGAGCATAGCGACTGGCCTATTAATAAAGAAAATGGCAAAAATATTTCCTTTTACGAACAAAATAACTTTGGAGGCTATAAATCTTACCATGTTTTTGGTAAATACACTGATTTTTTTGGAGCTTACTGGCATGATGACGATTTTGGGATGGCCCGTTACGGTAGTCACGATGATAAAGCCGGAAAGAAAATCTGGATCTGGGGACTTGCCGATCAGGGGATGATCTGGGAAAAATTGCTAACCGATACCGATGGACAGTATTCTGAGATCCAATCGGGCAGGTTATTTAACCAAACTGCCGAAAAAAGTACTTTTACGCCTTTTAAACACAAAAGCTTTTCGCCCGGAGCTGCCGATACCTGGACTGAATACTGGTATCCGGTATTAAAAACAAAAGGGTTTGTGAAAGCCAACCAATATGCAGCCCTGAATGTGAAATATGAGAAAGGCTGGTTGAAAATTTATTTAAATCCGGTGCAAACGCTAACCGATACACTTGCCGTAAAGCAGGGAAATAAGGTGTTGTACGCACAAAAGGTAAAGTTAAAACCTTTGCAAACTTTTGCCGATTCTGTAAAACTGGATGGATCAGTAAACGATCTGTTGGTTACCCTGGGAGGCAATAAGTTGCAATACGAAACTAAACCTGATGCTGATGTGCTGAGCCGCCCGCTCGATTCGCCTGCAGGTTTCGACTGGAACTCCGGTTATGGCTTATACCTGCAGGGTAAGGCCTTTATGGATCAGAAAATGTATGTTCAGGCAGAAGAGAAACTAACAGCTGCCCTGAATAAAACACCTGGCTTTGTGCCGGCGTTGGTTCAAATGGCCGAACTCATGTATCGCAATATGCGCTATAAAGAAGCTTTAACATTTGCGAAAACCGCTTTGAGTGTTGATACCCACGATGGTGCAGCAAATTATTATTATGGTATTATCAATAAACAGTTGGGCAATACCACCGATGCCAAAGATGGTTTTGATCTGGCGAGCTTAAGCATGGCCTTCAGAAGTCCGGCATATCGCGAGCTGAGTAAGGTATACCTTGCCGAAAAGAACTGGGATAAGGCGATAACTTATGCAGCTAAAGCCATCGATTTTAACCGTTACGAGATTGGCGCATTGCAGGTGCAGGCTATCGCATACCGTAACCAAAATAAAATGAGTGAGGCTAAAACAGTATTGGATACCCTTTTAGCTTTCGATCCGCTGAGTGATTTTGTCCGTTTTGAAAAGTACCTCATTCAGCCGTCAGCAGAAAACAAGAGCCGTTTTATAACAGCAATCCGCAATGAGCAACCGACTGAAAGCTACCTGGAACTGGCTACCAATTATTACCAGAATGGTTGCTTTGCAGAAAGCGAGCAAGTACTTCAATTGGCACCTGACCAGGCCCTGGTGAACTTTTGGCTTGCATTTTTGCAAAATAAAAAAGGGCAGTCTTTTGCTGCTATCTTAGCCAAAGCTGATCAGGCTACTGCAGCTTTTGTATTTCCTTTCCGCTCAGAAGATGAAGCAGTATTGCTTTGGGCCGGTAAACAGCTTAACAGCTGGAAGCCTAAATATTATCTGGCACTTTTATATCAAAACCGCAATCAGCTTGCTGCAAGTAAAAAATTGTTTCAAGACTGTGGTAATACACCCGATTTTGCTCCTTTCTACGCTACACGGGCTGCGATGCACATCGATGCGTCAGAACTGGCCGATCTTAAAAAAGCACAAAGTTTAGATCTACCTGATTGGCGTTATACCAAACTGCTCGGCGAATATTACCTGAATCACAATCAAAATGCCGAAGCCTTAAAAACAGTCGGGCCTTTTTACCAGGCGCATAGCGAAAATTATATCATGGGCATGCTGTATGCCAAAACACTATTGCTGAACAAGCGTTACCGCGATTGTGCACAGTTACTGGATCAAATCCACATCTTGCCTTTTGAAGGTGCTACTATTGGCCGGGAGTTATACCGCGAAGCCAAACTAATGCAGGCCATTAATGAAATTAAGCTTAAGAACTACACCAAGGCACTTGGCTTCATTGGCGATGCTAAAAAATGGCCGCAAAATTTAGGCGTAGGCAAGCCTTATGCCAGTGATATTGATGAACGTTTAGAAAACTGGATGGATTATTTATGTTACCAGCAGATGGGTAACAGGCAGGCTGCGCAAACCGCCCTGCAGCTGGTTATCAGCTTTAAACCAAAGGTAGAAAACACCGTGAGTAATTTTACTTCTGCAAACCAGTTGTTAACCGCCTGGGCTATGGAAAAGCTGGGAAAAAAGCAGGAAGCTGTTGTTTGGCTCGATAAACAGGTTAAAGCATACCCTAAGGATACAGTTATAAAATGGTGCCAACAAATATTTTTGAAAGTGCCTGGCACCAGGGCCGATACAAGCGACTCTGGCGTACGTTTAATCGAACAATTACGTGTGCTTAAATAACGGCTAAAAAGGATATTTTAAGTACAGATTATTACAAATCTGCAAAACTGTGGCATTTAATACCGAGTTTTGCATATAGTAGTGTTTGGAGTCTTTTTAACCAGATAATAACTGATGAAAAATATATAAATTGACCCTTAATTTTTTTGCTTAGCATTGTAAAAGCTAATCCTTATAAAAAATGAAACCTGATAACCTCGAACTATGGCCTGATAGTTTGCTTGTGAGTAACATGCAAAGTAACGACCGGGCTGCGTTCGGGAGAATTTACAGCAGGTACTGGAGTAAGTTATATTTATCGGCCTATCAGATTTTACGTAACAGAGAAGCAGCAGAAGATATCATTCAGGAAATATTTGTGAGCTTATGGCTAAAGCGGGAATATACCCTGGTTGATAACCTCAATAATTACTTGTTTACAGCCGTTCGTTTTCAGGTTTTTAAAGCCATCAGGGATGGAAAAATGCGTACCGATCTGCTGCACGATACCGATTTACTGGTAAGTGCCCACAATGCCGAAAATGCTTTCGCCGAAAAGGAAATTACCCAGCGGCTGAATGAAAGCATTGAACAGCTACCCCAAAAATGTAAGGAAATATTTATCCTGAGCAGGAAAGAACACCTCAGTGTGAAAGAAATAGCCGAACGTTTAAATATTTCGCCTAAAACCGTCGAAAACCAGATTACCATTGCATTACGCCGCCTGCGCACCGATATGGGTGAATTTTTATTTTGGGCAGTACTGCTGCTGGGGGGTATCTGGGGTAAGTAACCCTTTTCACAACTGTTCATTTACCACCTAAGACACCTTAATGCACCTAGCTTTAATCAAAGCCTGCCTCAGTTAAACTTACTGTCTAAGGTAAAATTATAAACCATTTAAGACAAATAAGTGCATTTAAGGTAAGCTTACATTTTCTTTAATGCCTTATATGGTTTTGAATAAGTTTTTACCACCTAAGACACCTTAGAACACCTTAGCTTTAATCAAAGCCTGCCTCAGTTGAACTTCCTGTCTAAGGTAAAATTATAAACCATTTATGACAAATAAGTGCACTTAAGGTAAGCTTACATTTTCTTTAATGCTTTATATGGTTTTGAATAAGTTTTTTACCTTCTTATATTTCCTTAAATGACTTATATGGTTAATTTTTATGGAAATTTAATTGACTGTTAAATAGCTTTTTATAAAATAATTAAAATTCTTTTGGGGGATACCCTTCATTTAGGGTACATACACCCAAACCACAGCAAATTGAATAAAGCAGCATTAACACGTTTAACAGAAAAGTATATAGCCGGTACTGCCAGTGGAGAAGAACGCCTCGAGCTTGAATCGTGGTATAATGAACAATTGGCGCAAAATAAATTGCAGCAAGATACCGGATTTGACGAAGCTGAGCAGGAGATAACAGGCGAAAAAATCTGGAATAATATTAATCTGCAAATTGATGCCAAGGAGCAGACAAAACCTAAAAGATCGTTCTACCGCTGGGCCGTTGCGGCATCAATAATTGCTGTTTTGGGCTTTGGTGCATATTGGTTAAGTGGACGTATCTCAGATAAAAACACCAATAAAGTAGCTGCATTAATTAAACCGGGTGGCAATAAAGCTTTTTTAACCTTAGCCAACGGTACTAAAATTGATTTAGATGAGGCCGTTAATGGTACCATCGCCAGTCAGGAAGGCATTAAGATTACTAAAACTGCCGATGGTCAGCTGGTTTATGCCATTGTTGAAAATACATCCGGTAAACAAGCAAGCGGTTACAATACCATTAGTACTCCGGCAGGCGGCCAGTATCAGGTAACCTTGCCCGATGGAACCAAAGTGTGGTTAAATGCCCTTTCATCATTAAAATATCCAACTGCTTTTAATGGTAAATACCGTAACGTGATGTTAACTGGCGAAGGTTATTTTGAAGTGGCCAAAAACAAAAATAAACCTTTTAAACTAACCACGGCCAAACAGGAAATCAGTGTATTGGGTACTCATTTTAACGTAAGTGCCTATGCCGACGAGCCCGAAATAAAAACTACACTGGTAGAAGGTGGGGTAGCCGTTAAAAATTTTAGTCCAATGGCAACCGGAGTGTTAAAACCCGGACAACAAGCTGTATTTCATGGTACTGGTTTCGAAATTAACCAGGTTGATGTGGAAGAATACATTGCCTGGAAAAATGGTTTCTTCGTGTTCAATAATGAGGGAATTAAAGAAGCCATGCAAAAGCTGGCACGCTGGTACGATGTGGAAATCGAGTACGATGGTAATTTCGACGGCATTTATTTCGGTGGTTCTTTTTCTAAACACAACAACCTGCAGGAAACCTTAAAAATATTAGAATCAACCGATAAGTTTAAATTTAAGATAGAAGGAAGGAGGATTAAAATTATAAAGTAATACCCTAAAATTTTAATCTGAAGAAACGGATTTCGACTGCAATCGAAACCCGCTCAAAGTTTCGGATTAGAAAAATGCCCTAACGATAACCAAATAGTTAAAACATTGTAAATGCAATAGCAACAGCTATAAGCATTTATATCAACCCAAAACCTAACAAATGTATGAAAATTTACGATTTTAATTTATACAGCGCAGGCCGTATAAAGCATAAAATTCTGTTATCCATGAAGCTAACCATTATCTTGCTTTTTGTAGCTTTTTTACACGTTAATGCGAGCAGTTTTGCACAAAAAAACATCACGCTGAACGAGAAAAATGCATCCTTACAAAAAGTGCTCAAATCCATTAAAAGCCAAAGCGGTTTTAATGTATTTTTTATCCAGAGCGATTTAAAAAAATCAAAAGCTGTAAATATCGATGTTAAGGATGTTACGCTGGCCGAAGCTTTAAATCAGTGTTTTAAAGATCAGCCCTTAACTTACTCCATACAGGCCAACACCATTGTGGTTAAAGAAAGGCCTGCAACTGTGGCGCCCGCAACTAAAACCGGACAAGAAACGCCCGTATATAAAGTGATTGATGTAATCGGTACCATTTTAGATGAAATTGGCAAGGGAATACCCGGTGCCAGCATTAAAGTAAAAGGTAAAGAACAAGGTACCATTAGCGATGAGAGCGGAAATTTTAAACTAACAGGCTTAGCCGACGATGCTGTTTTAGTGGTATCGTATCTGGGCTACCAAACCAAAGAGGTAAAAGCTGCCGCAACCTTAAAAGTTACTTTAGTGCCGCAAACCAACGATTTAAATGATGTGGTTGTGGTGGCTTATGGTACGCAGAAAAAATCGAGTTTAACCGGTGCCGTTGCTACCATTACCCCAAAACAACTGAAAGAACGCCCGGTAACTTCAATTCAAAATGCTTTACAAGGTATTTCGCCTGGTTTAACTATTTTACAACGCCCTGGCGATGTAAGTGCTAGTGCCACAGGTGGTACTGCTGTAAATATCAGGGGCAGAAGTAGTTTGGCAGGCGCAGGTACACCGCTTTATATTATCGATGGTATTCCGGCCAGTTCGCAGGAGTTTGCTACATTAAATCCGAACGATATTTCAAGCATGTCGGTACTTAAAGATGCCTCGTCTGCAGCTTTGTATGGATCAAGGGCGGCCAATGGCGTAATTATGGTTACCACTAAACGTGGTGGTGGCGATAAAGTAAGTATCGAGCTAAATGCCAATTATGGCTGGCAATCGCCAACCCGTATCGCCAAATATTTAGGGTCTGTTGATTATACTACGCTATATAACGAAGCCTTAACTAACGTGGGCCGTAGCCCCCTTTACACCCCAGCACAAATAGAATTGTATAGAAACGGTTCTCAGCCAGATTTATATCCCAATACTGACTGGTACAAAGAAGTTTTAAGATCGAGTGCTCCACAAAGCGACGTGAATTTAAATATTAATGCACCTGGTAAAACTACAAGTAGTTATTTAGGCTTAAATTATTTAACGCAGGAATCATTAATTCCAAATAAAGATCAGGACCGTTTTAGCGCAAAACTAAATACCGAAACCAAAGTTGTAGAGAACATTTTAAAGATTGGTACCAACATCTCTTTCATTAACCAGGCTTTCGATCGTTTGGGTAATTTATCGTGGACAGAGCTAAATCGTTCTTTACCCACTACTGTTTTTCGCCAAAGCAATGGCCAATGGGGTTCGGTAAATAATGGAACAGTTGCCAGCAGCTCACTTCCATACCGAAACCAGGCCCGCATGATCGCTGAATCATCAAAAGGCAGCAACCGTAATAATTTGTTGCAAACGGCTGCCAATGCTACCCTAACGCCATTAAAAGGCTTATCGATTAATGGATTGGTTTCGTTAAAGTTTACCAACAACAACAGTACAGCTTTTAACAACACCATGGTTCCGATTAATAACTTTTTAACCGGGAACCCGATTGCATTACCTGCCGGCAATGGTACGCAGAACGATTTAAGAGAGTATTGGGTTAAAAGAAAAGAATTGTTGGTACAAGGTACTGCAGATTACGAGCGCACTTTTGGCAAACATTACGGTAAGGTAACCGTAGGTGCATCGCAAGAAAGCAATGTGCTTAGAAGTGCATTTCTTGGCCGCAGAAACTTCCCTAATAACGATTTAAGTACTATCATTAATGGTTCGGGTAACGGAGAAGATGTGTTATCGGATAACAATGGCGATGATATTATTGCTGGTGTTTATGGTTTGGCAAACAGAACTGCCGCCGAAGAGTGGGCTATGCGTTCAATGTTCGGCCGTTTTAATTATGCTTTTGATAATAAATATTTGTTAGAAGTTAATGCCCGTATCGATTATTCTTCACGTTTCCGTGATGATGTACGCAGGGCTTTCTTCCCGTCGTTTTCTGCGGGCTGGGTAGTTTCAAAAGAAGACTTCATGAAAAATATCAGCTGGGTTGATAATTTCAAACTTCGTGGTTCTTACGGTTCGTTAGGTAATCAGGATGTGGTTGCTGTCGGGAACTATTTTAACCGGTTAAACGCAGGCTTCCAGTATAGCTTTGAAGGTACCGCACAAGACGGAATCTGGCAGGCCGACGGATCGTGGCCAACTACTACCTGGGAAAAAGTATACATGACCGATTTTGGTACCGATATCACCTTGTTTAAAGGTAAATTAGACATTACTGCTGATTATTATATTAAAGATACCAAAGATTTGTTATTGCGTAATACTGTATTGGCAACTTATCCCTTAACTGTACCTTTTACCAATTCGGCAAGTACCCGTAATACCGGTTTCGAGCTTGCAGTTACTCATAACAACCGCATTGGTAAAGATTTTACTTTTAGTGTAGGTGGTAACTTATCATTAATCAAAAGTAAAATCACCAAAATTGGCGAAAATGGTAATGATAATTTCCCAACCGGCGATCCGAACTTTCCTGATGGTTCACAAATACAGCGTTTAGGCGAATCTATCGGTTCTTTTTACGGTTATATTGCCGATGGCCTTTTTGTTAGCGATCAGGAAGTTGCTGCGCACGCTTTTCAGGATACGCGTACCAAGGCTGGTGATATTAAGTACAGGGATTTAAATGGTGATAATGTGATTAATGCGGCCGATCGTACCATCATCGGTAACAATGTTCCCTTTATTAATTATGGCTTTAATTTAAGTGCATCCTACAAAGGTTTCGATTTTAATATTCTTACTTATGGCGTAGCCAAAGTTAAAACCTATCTGGGCCAGGAAGCATCCCAGCCTTTCTTTAACGGAGCAAATGCAAAAGTACAGTTGTTAAATCGCTGGACAAAAGAAAACCCTGATCCAAACGCCAATTTCCCGAGAACATTATTAACAGCAGATGCTGGTCATAACATTGATAATTATTCTTCTTTCTGGTTATTTAATGGTGCTTATTTTAGGGTAAGAGGTATCACTTTAGGTTATACTTTACCTCAAAATGCAGTGAAAAAAATTGGTTTATCTAAACTGAGAATTTACGGAACTACCAATAATCCTTTCACTATCATGGCTGATAAACGTTTAGGCGATTACGATCCTGAGTCGGCTTCGGGCCGCGGAGGTTATCCGGGTATTAAAACATGGTCGTTTGGTTTAAGTGCAGGATTATAAATTGAATAGAAAAATGAAAAAGATATATATAGCTACAAGCATACTGTTAGCAACTGTTTTGGTTTCTTGTAAAAAAGATTTTTTAGAAAGGCCGCCATTAAACCAGGTATCCGAAGCTACTTTCTGGAAAAATGCAAATGATGTTTACCTGGCAGTAAACGGCGTATACAGCCAGTTACCGGGTGATGATATGGTGTACGATGACGCGGCTGCAGATAATGCACATGCACAGTATCCCTGGGAAAGTTCGGCAACAGCCGTATCATCAGGTAATGTAAATTCTACTTTAGATGCAGGCTGGGGTTTTACGGCAATTGGTCGTGCCAATTACTTTTTAGATAATGCAGATAAGGTAACCGCTATTGACAAGGCTTTGCTGGAACGCTATAAAGCTGAGGTTCGTTTTATCAGGGCAAATGCCTACTTCTGGTTAATTTGCAAGTTTGGCGATGTGCCTTTACAAATTAAAACAGTTGTACTGGGCGAGGAAAATATACCCCGGACTCCTAAAGCGCAGGTATTAAAATTTGTAGTAGACGAGCTGGATGCCATTGCTAAAATTTTGCCACAAAGTTATGGAGGGGGCAAACCAAACGAAAAAGGCCGCATTACGAAAGGTGCAGCACTCGCTTTGAAAGCACGTGCATACTTATACGATGGCCAATGGCAACAAGCTGCTGATGCGGCAAGCCAGGTAATGACACTGGGTTACAGTTTGTTTAAAGTAACTGACGAAGATGCCCTTAATGCCAAAGATGATTATAGCACATGGGTAGATTTTGCCAATGCCGATGATGAGAAAAAGTTCCGTTTAGGTTTACGTAGCTACGAAGCTTTGTTTCACCAGGTAAACGAAGGCAATTCAGAAGTGATTTTAGACAGGCAACGCATTCCACAACAAGATGCCAATTTCTTAAACACTTTGTTACCTTCTGCCGATTTAGGGGGCTGGGGCTCTATTGCGCCAACACAGGAACTGGTAAACAGCTACCCAAGCTATAAAACCGGCGATTTAATTACGCCGCCTACACCAGCGCAACGTGCTGCATGGTACAAAGCCAAAGATCCGGCATTTAAAAATGAGTATAGAAACAGGGATCCTCGTTTCTATGCCAGCATTTTATTTGATGGTAACCCATGGAATGCCATTGAAGACGATTATACCTTTAAATGGACAGAAGGTGCTGGTAATACTGCATTAACAGGCTATAGCGTACGTAAAATGGTCGATCCGAAAATTTACCGCGATCAGATTGATAACCACGCCAACAATATCCTGATCCGTTATGCAGAGGTTTTATTAACCTATGCTGAAGCTAAAAATGAATTAACTGGTCCAGATGGATCGGTATACGATGCTTTAGATCAGATCAGAACCCGTGCCGGTATGCCGGTGATAGACAGAACTAAATATGCTACTCAGGCAACCTTAAGAGAATTGATCAGAAACGAAAGACGTGTAGAGCTGGCTATAGAAGGTCAGCGTTATATGGATATCAGAAGATGGAAAATTGCACCACAGGTAATGAAATCAATTTTTAGTATTAGTGATGCGGTTAAACCGATTCAGGTTAGAACCTGGACTGATAAATTATATTTAATGCCTATACCACAATCTCAGATAGATCTATCCAGAGGTGTTTTAAAACAAAACAGCGGATATTAAAATAAAATGCATCTACTTATGCACACACAATGATTATAGCGGCCGGGGCTTATCCTGGTCGCTATTTTTTTGAAGGCATGGATGGCGCATAAAGCAGGCTGATCAAAAAAATACTGCCACTTAAAAAAATAATATGGCACTTACTATAGATTTAAAAGGAAAAATAGCTTTGATAACCGGCGTTACTTCAGGTATGGGCTTTGAAATTGCCAAAATGATGGCCAAAGCAGGTTGTACTGTAATCGGTTGTGCTACACAAAGCGAAACGAGCGAGCTTGCCCAGCGGTTTTTAACCGAAATGGAATCGTATGATGTGCATACCGATTATTTCAGGGCAGATACTTGTCTGACCGAAGACCTCGAAGGTCTGGTGGCCGATATTCGCAGCGGTTACGGCCGATTGGATATTTTAGTTTCAAATGCAGGAAAAAATAGACTTACCGGTTCGGCTAACAGCAATGCGAAAGAATGGCAGTTTAACACCCATTCAAACCTGACTGCACATTGGCGCCTGGCCAAAAAATGCAAGCCGCTGCTGGCCGAAAATATCGATGTAATCCTGATTATGGCCTCGGGTTATACCTACAATAGCTTGATAGACCGTTCTGGCAGCGCTGCTGAAGCGCCTTTAACTGATCTGTTCAAAAACCTGTCTAACGCATGGGGGCCGGATATCAGCAAGGTAGGCATTGCACCGGGCTTTATTAATATAGCTGGAAATCAGGAATCGCTTAGTGGCTTTCAGCATGCTGAAGCAGAAAGACAACAGATGGCAACTCCAGACGAAACGGATAGCTGGTGTATGTTTTTAGCAAGCGAATACACCGCTTTTGCATCGGGTGTTATCCATTGGGTGTATGGTGAAGAAAATGCTGTGATGCAGGATGACTGAAGTTGTGAAAGATAGGAGAGGAAGCGGATAGATGTGATCAACCTGTTGCGGAAATAAAAAATAAAATATCTCGCCACTGCTCTTGAGATTTTCGTTGCGGATGTTATCTTTGTTCGTTTTTCAGATCAGATTGATCATCGGGATGTAGCGTAGCCAGGTATCGCGCCAGCATGGGGTGCTGGAGGTCGGAAGTTCGAATCTTCTCATCCCGACAATAAAATGAAGCCTTTAAATGTAAAGTTTAGAGGTTTTTTTGTTTTGTGTAAATGGCGAGATCTGCACTAATATTTAACTAATAGGAGTATTTTTATCATTAAGGTATTAAGTACATTAAGTTTGCTTTTAATGCATTATTTTTAAACTATACCTATTAATGACCTTAATTTCTTAATGATGAACCATTACCAGCGCAAGTCTTAGCGGGTAGGATAGAGTTGTTGGTTGACTTGTGCTTTTAAGAAAATATTAGAATTGTGGCAATGGAAAGAATTGTTTTAATTATTACTCGACTTGTAGCGTTTTGGAGAAGTCAAAAAATTGAAATATCAACTAAGACAATAGAGGAAATTGGGTTAGTTGAAAGAAAACTGGACCTAAAACTACCAGATGATTTTAAAACGTTTTATACAAGGGTTAATGGTATGGAGAATTTTTATCCTAATGAAATTGATGAGGAAGGTTTTCTGTTTTATCCGGTAGACGCAATAGTATCTGCAGAAAAAGAATTGCGAGACTGTAACTTAGTAAATAAAGATAAGATTTTCATATTTGCAGAATATGCATAAAAGTTGGTGGTATGGGTTGAGTTGAAGAAAGAAAACAAATATGTTATTGGGATTATTCCTGACAACTTATCATTTAAACCAATAACCAGTACCCTTGAAGAATTTATCGAATTATATTTAGGAGATTCATCTAAACTTTATGATTACTTATAGTTGCTGTTAAGAGGGATTTATTGGTTTAACGAGGGCACAAGTCAGGCTGTTGCAAGGCCAGTGGCGCTAAGACTTGGCCAGTAGGGTTAAGAAGATTAGAGTTATTTATTCCAAACACTGGTATGATTTTTATTTTAAACATAAAACCTGTCATTAGTACGTCCGAGATCAGAGATTTTTTATTATCAAGGCTTAAATTAAAATCTTGCGATATTAATGAGTTATTAGGAGAAAACGATGAAGCCTTGATTAATTATGAAATTAAGATCAGAGATTATCATGTTGAATTTAGAACAGAGTTACTTTTCTTTTTGTCGGACCAAACATGTTTGGAACTGAAGATCTATAACAGTCTTCAAATAGCTTTATTATTTTGTACGTATTTTAATATTGAAGTTGTTATCGATGACGGGAGTAATGATCCCTACAGATGGATATTAGTTGAAAGAAATGAAATGATCTACGTTGTTGATGAAAAAATTGGAGCTGATGATGATTTTTCTATAAATTATAAATCAAAAAAAGAAATCCCTGTAGAAGAAGTGATGAAAGTATTGCCTGGAAAAGATTATTTTCTTTTGGCTCCAGGTGAACGACCAACATTTGTTAATACCGATCCTACTTGGAATAAACGATTTTATTCGTAACAACCCCTCGCTAGCGTACGCGTGCCGCGTGTGAAATATAAAAGGTTGTAACTATTAATTACTTTTTTAAAACGGTTATATTTTTTAATTTAACAATCAATATTTCAAGGGCTTATAGATTTAGATATACTGTTAATGTGATATGGAAATGCACACGGACACGTGTGCGCCAGCGATAGGAATTTGTTGAACTTACTCTCTCAAAGACTGTTAAAGAAGTCGCTAAGGATGGTACAATAACAAAATCATCAACTAAAGTTAGGTTTACAAAAGATTAATATGAGTTTTAAAGATTGTACACTAAATAAAGAATATATAGAATTAGAGTCAAGTCTTTTAAATAAAGACGCAGAACTTCCTGAAGATGTTGTTAAAATAAAGTTTAAGTACCGTAGTACTTATCTATTTGAAGTTATTCGGCATGAGGTAATTATTAATCTTATAAGATTAAATGTTGAAAATCTTGAAAAACAAATATTCTATATCATTCCGTGGGATGATGATAAAGTTTATGAATTTAGATTTGATGAGAATATTCTGGATGATTACATAAAGTTTATGTACACACCAGAAATTGTCAAGGAAATTACACCTCCAAGATCTGTATTTGGGATACAGCACGCTAGTATACATATAATAAATAAAGAAAAAAGTATTGTTGTGGTTGCAGATAGATATTGTGATGTTTTGTATTTCTATTCAAATAGTGCCATAATTAATATAGAGGGAAATTTAGTTGAGTATATTGAAATGTAATAACTTAATCGTTTCAGTGATGCAAGCCTTATTAGGAGGCCGTTACACAGGCCAAAACGCTAAGACTAGAGCCAATAGGGGGTATGCTGGCTTGTGCCTAAAAATAATTTTAAGAGCTTAGCCTAGCCATTGTACTGGATTTTAACCTTTGATCTACGTGGAAAAATAGAATTCAATAATGGAACAAAATAGCCAAATAACTATTTCAAAATTATTTTTTGATACAAACCCAATTGTTATTGGAATAAATGTACTCGGCGAATTCGTTATGCTTTTAGCTACGGGATTTATTTTGGTCCAAGAAAATAATTCAGTTTATTTAATTAGGATGCTGGGGTTAAATTACAATAAATTTTACTCAGATATTAATAAAATGATAGACGAGTTTAATGAGCTTCAAACAGAAGTTAAAGCTGATGTTGGAGACTTCCCATTTCTAATGATAGTAAAAGCGGCATTAAATAGTGATAGAAATTATTGGGTTGAATTATCAAAAACGTGGATAATAAAGTTGGGTAGGGAGAAATTTTTAGATGAAATTAGTGCTATTCAATTAAATAAAAAGATAAATCAAAAAATAAGACATAGTTTTTTAAAGCTTGAATAATTCCTTTTAACGAAAGCACATTAATGCCAATGTACTCACTTGAGCGCTAAGACTTGCACCAGTAGAGGGAGCTGGAATCTTTTAAGCTTTAATTACCAGCGAAAAAAAATATGAATAAGTATTTATCTCTCATTCTTCTGTTTTTAACAATATTTATTTTTGGATGCAAGGAAATACCATCGAAAGAAATATACTATATCCCTAAAGGTTTTACGGGGAATATTTTGTTAATCTATAATCAAAGTACAGGTCAGAATGATAGTTTGTCTAATGGAAGTATAATTTACAAGATTCCAAAAAATGGTATCTTATTACTGAAGGGCAATCAGATCGTTACAAATATGATGTATTCGAAATTTTATTTTTATGATAGGCGTGCTATATCCGAGATATGTTTTCCTCCCTATTCCATTAATAATTGTAGTGCATTTGTTAATCAGTACCATTCAGGTTCATATAGGGCAAGTTTAAAGTCAAAACAATACGATTATGTGTTAATTACAATTGGAGGAAATAAAAGTAAATCAGATGATTTTGATGATTCCAGTATTCCCAGTTTAATTGATGGGCGTTGAATTTAAATTACCTAACTTTTCGGAGTACTTTAATGAGCTATTATTGAGAGATTTTAAGAAAGAACGTCGTCATTGCGAGGCACGAAGCAGTCTTAAAGCGTATGCTATTAGCAGCAATCGTTGTAAGATTGCTTCGGCGGCTGAAAAAGCCTTCTCGCAATGACGAATCTTTTAGACTCGTTGGTCAGGATTTTTAATCCCGTCCTTATTTGATCTTGTAAGGATATTATCATTTAGAGATACTTCGCTGCGCTCAGCATGACAGATCATCTAAGGTGGTGGAAAACTGGGCAAATAATTTAGGTTCATCTGTTTCGCTTTTATATCTTTAGCAAAAAACAACTATGGAAAGTAAAGTGCTAAAGTTAGATGAACAGCTTGTTGCCGCCATCTTAAATAGCGATGTAGCAGTATTGGATAAATTACTTCACAATGAACTCGTATTTGTTAATCACCTGGGGATGACGCTAACTAAAGCAGAAGATCTGGCTCCGCATACCAGTCATGATTTAAAAATCAGCAGTTTAGCAATTTCAGACCGGCAGTTGCAGCTGTTTGGAGATACCGCAGTGGTTGTAGTCACCAAAGAGATTAAAGGAAGCTACCTGAATCAGCTGTTTGAAAGCAAGCTGAAGTTCACCAGGGTTTGGAAATTACATGAGCAGGATTGGAAGGTGATTGCAGTAAGCAGTGTGCCACTACAGGTATCTTAAAGAATTTTTGATGAGGTTTGGGCAGGCAAATATTTTTATCTGTTGTATACTCAAAAAGCTGTTTCAATCGTAAATATTCCTTATTTTTATATATAACAAAACAATATAAAAATGATGAAACAAGCATTAATTGGTGAGTTCATGCATGAAGCTGAAAACACCAGAAAATTATTATCCATGATTCCGGATAGTGCATTGGAATACCGTCCGCAACCACATCTTTGGTCGGTAGGCCAGCTCGCTTCGCACATTGCCGAAGTGTACAACTGGTACGAACCTACATTTGATCTGGATGATTTTGATATGGGTTCATATAAATACGATAAAGGTGATATCAGTAAGGCCGCTAATATCCTGGCCAGGTTTGAAGAAAATGTTTCGAGGGCAAAAACGGTAATCGAAAACTCAGATGAATCTAAGTATATGAACAACTGGACAATGTCTGCAGGGGGGAATGCCTTAATGCCGGCCATGCCGAAGATTCAGGTGATCAGAGGATTTCTTTACAATCATTTGTACCATCATCGTGGTGAGTTGATTTCGCACCTTAGGGCAACGGGAAACAAAGTACCATCGTTGTATGGTCCTAATTACGAAGAATCGCAAGCATTCTAAATCTGGAGAAACCAGGCTTACTTATTAAGGGCTATCTGATTTTTTTAGATAGCCTTTTTGTTGATACTTAAAGAAAGAAGATCGCTGTTAGTATTGCTAGCGCAAGTCTTAGCGGGGAGGATAGCGTTGTTGGTTGACTTGTGCTTTTAAAACTAACAACCAAATTGATTATCTGCTCTAATCCATCTATATTTATAAATGAGCATAAAATATAAATTTCATGACCCTAGTGCAATATATTTTGTCTCTTTTGCTGTTGTAGGATGGATAGATGTTTTTACGCGCAGTGTTTATAGCGATCTGTTATTGGAAAGTTTAACTTATTGTAGAAAAGAAAAAGGCCTTAACTTGCATGCCTGGGTAATCATGAGTAACCATGTTCATTTAATTGTGAGTAGCAGAGAGGGTTATTTATTATCTAATATTATGCGCGACTTAAAGAAATATTCATCATTTAGGATAGTAAAGGAGATAAGAGAGAGCACGATTGAAAGCAGAAAAGAATGGATGCTTTATTTGTTTGCTAAGGCTGGACAACAGAATAGCAACAATAAAAACTTTCAGTTTTGGCGGCAGGATAATCATCCCATCGAATTAGATCCTCATTTAAATATGTTCGAAGAACGAATTGATTACTTGCATAATAATCCGGTTAAGGCTGGGTGGGTGACAAATGCGTCAGACTATTTGTATAGCAGTGCTATCGATTATGAAGGTGGTAAAGGATTGATTGAGATTGATTTATTGGTTTAATGAAGCGGTATTCAGTCTGTTGCATAGACTCATTGGCGAGGGCACAAGTCAGGCCATTGCACAGGTCCGGAGCGCTAAGACTTGCGCCAGTGGTTGTGTAACGTCATTTCGGCTACAAATAGCTGCATTTTGGCAACGCAGGGGAACCGCCCGGAGACGAATTTTGTATTGTTAAAAGAAAAACAATATGAAAACAATTTTTATTACCGGTGCTTCAACCGGATTAGGCCGGGCCACCGCAATATTATTTCAGCAAAATGGATGGAAAGTAATCGCTACCATGCGTAACCCCGAAGCAGAAACTGTACTGGGCCAATTAGCGCATGTAACCCTTTTGCCACTCGATGTAACCAACGAAAAACTGGTGAAAAGCACCGTAGATTTGGCGATACAACAAGGCGTAGATGTGGTGTTTAATAATGCCGGTTATGGTTTGGTTGGGCCAATGGAAGCCATTTCTGATGAACAAATGGTGAGGCAGTTAAATACCAACCTTTTGGGCGTATTGCGCGTAACACAGGCTTTTATCCCGTATTTCAGGGAAAAAGGGGCTGGTACATTTATCACCACCACTTCTATGGGCGGTTTGTTTGCTTTTCCGCTGGGTTCCGTTTACCATGCTACCAAATTTGCTTTGGAAGGCTGGAGCGAAAGTCTTTCGTTAGAGCTTGGTCTTTTCAATATCAGCGTTAAAACCGTAGCTCCTGGAGGTATTGCTACCGATTTTATGGGGCGTTCTATCGATGCACCTTCGCACCCGGCTTATGAAGAAGCCAACGAAAAACTCTGGGGACTATTTAATGCCGACAATTTCTCAACGGCAGCACAAATTGCAGCAGTGGTATACGAAGCCGCAACCGATGGTAAAGACCAGGTGCGCTATGTAGCCGGCGAAGATGCCAAAGCCTTGTATGCCCAACGCACCGAAATAGGTTACGAAGCATTCAGAAAAGAGATGCGTAAAAACATTTTTGGATCATAAATACTTAAATTAGCCTGATGAAAAAAGTTGCCGCCGCACCGCATAAAATAGATGCCATTTCGGATTTACACCGCATGCTGGGCCTTCCTGGTCCGCTACATCCTTTGGTAAGTCTGGTTGATAATACGAAGATTGCGGCGCTGATAGATCACCTTCCTGAGACTTTTTTATTGAGCTTCTATAAAATTTCCTTTAAAAAACTGCTGAAAGGCCGTATAGGTTACGGACAGGGTTATTACGATTTTGATGAGGGTGGTCTGGTATTTACCGCCCCTCATCAAATTATTTCTATTGATGCCGAAGCCGAGTTTTATGGCTCTACTTTATTAATCCATCCCGATTTTATCCGCCATTACCCTTTGGCCAAAAGCATTAAACAATACGGTTTCTTCTCGTACGAAACCAATGAGGCGCTGCATTTGGCAGAAAAGGAACGAACAACCATTTTAGAGGTTCTTGCGCATATAGACCGTGAACTGAATAACCCGATCGATGATTTTAGCCAGGATGTAATTATTGCCTATATCGAAGTGCTGTTAAATTACAGTAACCGTTTCTACAAACGCCAGTTTATTACGCGAAAGGCCATTAACCACGATCTGCTTTCGAAGATGGAACAATTGCTGCACGATTATTTCGAAACTGAAAATGGCTTGAACAAGGGGCTGCCCACAGTCGAGTACCTGGCAGATCAGCTGCATCTTTCGCCTCGCTATTTGAGCGATATGCTACGTTCGCTTACCGGACAAAACGCACAGCAGCATATTCACGAAAAGCTGATTGAAAAAGCCAAAGAAAAGCTAAGCATTACCAGTTTATCTGTGAGCGAAATTGCTTATGCACTGGGCTTCGAACATCCTCAGTCATTCAGCAAATTATTTAAGAGTAAGACCAATCAATCGCCCCTTGCATTCAGGCACTCATTTAATTGATTAGCGGCAAAGTACTGTGCCATTAAAATGCGTACCCATATTGGGCGAAATAAACGGGATACCAAGCTCGGCCGAACGGAGTAAAAGCAATACGCCCATAAAAAGCATAAACCAGGGGATAAGCCTTTTGGTATTAAAATGAATGTATTTTTTGAGGTAAATACCACCCATTGATATCATCATCAACAATGGCGAAGTACCCAAACCAAAAAGGAACATAAACTGCAAGCCGTTATTAACCGATGCACCATTTACAGCCGTAGCCAGTGCCAGATACACCATGCCACAGGGAATAATACCATTGAGCATGCCGGCCACAAATTGCCATAATGGAAAGCCCATCAGTTTGCCCATCAGTTTGGCAATAGGGTTAATCAGCTTAAACTGTAGCGCACTGAGCCGCTGGCTATAACTTGCCCGCATTTGCAATAGGGTAAAAACAATTAAAAGCAAACCAATGGTTATACTCAGTATTTTCTGGTTGGCTACCAGGTTAAAAGTACTGCCAAGCCAGCCAGCTATAGCCCCCATCAGGCTATAGGTGAAAACCCGGCCCGATTGGTAGAGCAACAAAGCCCAGCCCGTTTGCCAGCTGCTGCTCTTTTCGAAAGGCATAGCCAGCATCAGCGGACCGCACATTACTGCACAGTGCAGGCTGCCGAGCAGGCCCATTAAAAATGCAAGTGGCAGGTTGTTCATTACAGCGTAATACTTTTTTTATACTGGTATTGTTTCTGATTGCTTTTCCATTTTAAATCGAGGTACCAAAGGCCTTTATCAGCGGGTTTACGGTCTAATAAAATCAGGTGACTGTTGCCCAGGGTATTGCCGTTTTGCTTTTTATCGGCCCGCGCATTGGATGGCCGCATGAGCACCAGGGTATAACTGGCGCTGTCTTTTAGGCTGATAATTACCTGATTGGGATTTACCGTAATAACGGGTTCTGCATGGTCTGCAAAGGTATTTGCCTTCTGTTTGTACTCTTCATTGTAACGAAGACCTTTTTCGTAATAATTGCTTTCTACCAAGGTATCATTATCCTGTTTACTGAGCATGTAAGCACCTAAAGCCAGTATAAAAAGCATAAATGCGGCCATGGTGATGATAATTTTTTTTCCCCAGTTCATATCGTTTATCTTTTAATTTGGATTGGCAAAAAAGCTTGTGGTAGCCGTGCTGATCGTTTTTTTATCGGTTACCACTTCAAAAGTGACTTCCGTTTTATAACTTTTTATCTGTGCCGGTTTCCTGATCAGGAAAAAAGTTAAATGTACCGTTCCTTCTTTGGGCAGGAGGTTTTCCTGCTGGATAAATAAGATGCTATCGGTACTATTGGCCGATTTAAAACTGAAATGCATATCGCGGTTGGTTTTGTTAATCAGCTCGGCATTGTAAAGGTTACTGATACTGCCATCGGCTCGGGTTTGAAACAGCGTACCACTTGTCCTCAATACGGTGGTTTCTACATTTTGCCTGTTGTAAATGAGCGATGAAAACAAGATCATGGCCACCAGCAACACGGCCGCATAACCATAAGCTTTAAAACCGGCCCTGAAAGGTTTACGTGCCTGAATAAAATCGTTGTTGTAAAAACCAATAAGCCTTTCGGGTTTGTTGATTTTGAGCATCACTTCATCGCAGGCATCGATGCAAGCTGTACAATTGATACACTCGAGCTGGGTTCCTTTGCGGATATCGATCCCGGTAGGGCAAACCTGTACACAAAGACCACAATCTACACAGTCGCCTTTTAAATGGCCTGCATCTTTTACAAGTTTACCACGGGGTTCGCCACGGGTTTCATCATAAGCCACAATTAAACTCTGGTTGTCGAGTAAAACTCCTTGTAAACGGCCATAGGGACAAATAACTGTGCACACAATTTCGCGCACGTAAGCAAAAACGGTGTAGAAAACAGCCGTGAAAATACAAATGGAGATAAAGCCCGAAATGTGCGCCGATACCGGTTCGGTAATGATTTTATATAGTATATCGCTACCGATAAGATAGGCGAGAAAAGTATTGGCAATGCCAAAAGATATGAGCAGAAAAAGAAAGTGCTTAACTGTTTTTTTGAAGATTTTTTCAGCTGTCCAGGGCTGGGCATCCAGTTTTTTCTGGTGTAGTGCATCGCCTTCTATCCAGTATTCAATCCGGCGGAAAACCATTTCCATAAATATGGTTTGCGGACAGGCCCAGCCGCACCAAAGCCTGCCCAGTACCACGGTAAAGCAAATTACAAAGAGAATAAAAATCAGCATCGCAAAAGCGAAGAGATAAAAATCCTGCGGCGTAAAAATCAATCCGAAAAAAACGAATTTACGGCTAATGAAATTGAGTAATACCAGTTGCTCACCTTTAAACTGTACAAACGGAAAACTGAAAAGGCAAAGCAAAAGCGCATAACTTACCCATTTGCGGTAGGTGTATAACCTGCCGGAGGGTTTCTTCGGATAAAGAAAATTACGGCCTTTGCCTTGCTTATCGGTTTTATTTTTTGCCGGCATCTTTTACCTCATTGTTTGGTTCATATTTTTCACCTTGTGGTGCTTTGGCACCAGCGGGTTTACTTCCTTCGAGCGATAAAATATAATTGGCTACTTCACTGATCTGTTTCGGGCTGAGCGTTTTTTCCCAGCTTACCATTCCTTTGGCCGGAACGCCGTATTTAATGGTTTTAAAAATGTTATTGATTCCACCGCCATGCAGCCAGAACTCATCGGTAAGGTTAGGGCCAATTAAACCGCCTCCGGCAGGGCCATGGCAAACGGCGCAGTTGGCCGAGAAGATGGTTTTACCAGATTCGATTATCGGCGCAGCGTTATCTGCTTTTACTGTATTTTCATCAATGGCATTGGCCGATTTTTGCAGATAAATTGCTTTTTCTTCAGCCGAACGCGTCATTTCGGCCTCGTAAAGCTGATCCTGGTTTAAGCCGTAGCCACCAATGTAATAATAGAAAAGGTAGGCTGCACCAAACAGGATAGTACCATAAAACAAGAAGTTAAACCATGCCGGAACCGGATTGTTGAGCTCCTGAATACCATCATAAGCATGCTCAATTACGATGTCTTTTTCTGCTTCAATAGGTTTTAACCCAAGTATTTTACTCCAGATAGAAGGCTTGTGCTTTTTGGTTTTTAACCAGCTGTCGTAATCAAGCGCCGCTTCTTTTACCGGTGCCAGGTAAGGCGTAGGGTTAAGTTGTTCGCGGTACATAACCTTGAAGGCATTAAGTAGGGTAATGGATACAACCAGTAATACCAGTACAAATAAAAGCATGATGAGCAGGAGTGTTTCGGCCTGACTGAGGCCTAATAAACTTGGTTCCGAACTAACTGTGGCTGCTTCAGCTTTATCATCGGCAGCCAGGGCAGCCATGGCTGGTAATAGCAATAGGAGGGTGATGTTTAATTTTTTCATCCTTATGTTTTGTATTTGTTTTTACTCTATTAAGGCAATTCCTTAATGAGGGTATAAATGCTAATCTTTTAAGGGTAACTCACTCATGTTACTGATGTGGTTTTTGCTCAGCTTAATGAGATAAATGCCCACGATGATAAAAAAGACCATAAATAAGAGCAGCGAACTAATCAGGTAATATTCGCGGCCTGCTAAGTTTTTAAGTTGTTCGAACATGGCTATTGGTTTGAAGGTATAGTTTCTTTATTGGCTTTAATATCGGTACCCAGGCGCTGCAGATAAGCGATGATGGCCACAATTTCGCGGTCGCTTTTTACCTTGATATTGTTCTGTTGTAAATCTGCAGTAATCTCTGCTGCCTGTTTTTTCAGTTCATCGTTGGCCGTTTTATCAAATCCTTCAGGGTAAGGAACCCCTAAAGTTTGCATCGCCCTGATTTTTGCTGGTGTTGTACTGATATCGAGTTTTTGATCAATTAACCAGGGGTATGGAGGCATAATACTGCCCGGCGACATGGAAGTAGGGTCGAGTAAATGGTTAAAATGCCAGGCATGCGAATATTTGCCCCCTTCGCGGTGTAAATCTGGTCCGGTACGTTTACTGCCCCACAAAAACGGGTGATCGTACACAAATTCTCCTGCTTTGCTGTATTCGCCGTAACGTTCTGTTTCTGAACGGAATGGTCTGACCATTTGCGAGTGGCAGTTTACACAACCTTCGCGGATGTATAAATCGCGCCCCTGGAGCTCAAGTGCTGTATAAGGTTTTACACTAGAAATGGTTGGTACATTAGATTGAATAGTGAAAGTTGGCATCATTTCTACCATACCGCCAATTAAAATGATAATGAGCGAAAACACCATGAATTTCATTGGTTTACGTTCCAGTACACGGTGCCATTTCTGATCCATTGGGTTGGTTTCTACCAGTATCGGGGCCAAAGGCATGGCTTCGGCCGCTTCATTGGCTTGCAGGCTTCCTTTCAACATGGTTTTAGCCAGGTTAAAGGTCATTACAATTGCACCCAATAAATAAAAACTACCACCAACAGCACGGAAAACATGCATCGGAATAATCTGAAGCGTTACCGCTAAAAAGTTAGGGTATTTTAAAAGCCCCTCGGCAGTAAACTCTTTCCACATTAAGCCCTGGGTAAAACCAGCCCAGTACATAGGCACAGCGTAGAAAAGGATTCCCAGTGTACCAATCCAGAAGTGGAAACCGGCTAATTTTTTGGAGTAGAGTTCGGTTTTGTAAATTCTCGGAATTAACCAGTACAATACGCCAAAGGTTAAAAATCCGTTCCAGCCTAAAGCACCTACGTGTACGTGCGCTACAATCCAGTCGGTAAAATGTGCAACACCATTAATTTGTTTAATAGAAAGTAAAGGGCCTTCAAAAGTAGCCATACCGTAACAGGTTAGCGCAACGACCATAAATTTCAGCGTTACATCTTCGCGTACTTTATCCCAGGCACCGCGTAAGGTCAGCAAACCATTAATCATACCTCCCCAGCTTGGTGCAATAAGCATGATAGAGAAAACAATACCTAAGGATTGTGCCCAGCCCGGTAAAGATGAGTACAGTAAATGGTGCGGCCCTGCCCAGATGTAGATAAAAATAAGCGACCAGAAATGCAGGATACTCAGTTTATAGGAGTAAACCGGTCTGTTAGCCATTTTGGGTAAGAAATAATACATCATACCCAGGTAAGGCGTAGTTAAGAAAAATGCTACGGCATTGTGCCCGTACCACCATTGTACCAGCGCATCCTGCACACCGGCATACCAGTAATAGCTTTTCATAAACGAAACCGGCAGCTCAAAAGAGTTAACAATGTGCAATACAGCAATGGTAACAAACGTGGCAATGTAAAACCAGATGGCTACATAAAGGTGGCGTTCTCTTCTTTTAAAAATGGTACCGAACATGTTGATTCCAAATACCACCCAGATCAGCGTAATGGCAATATCAATCGGCCATTCCAGCTCAGCGTATTCGTGCGAGGTGGTAAAACCCAAGGGCAGGGTAATTACTGCCGAAAGGATGATGAGCTGCCAGCCCCAGAAATGTATGGCGCTCAACGCATCGCTAAACATACGGGCTTTAAGCAGGCGTTGCAGCGAATAATAAACACCCATAAAAATGGCATTACCTACAAAGGCAAAAATTACGGCATTGGTGTGCAGCGGACGGATACGGCCAAATGTGGTATATTGGCTGCCCATGTTCATGCCAGGTTTAAATAACTGCATGGCGATGAGGAGCCCCACTGTCATGCCGATTACGCCCCAAACAATGGTAGCAATACCAAAGTTGCGGACAATCTTATTGTCGTAAGTAAATTTTTCTAACTGCATATAATTAAGAAATTTGTTAGTTTTTGTACAGCAAATGTATTCAGGGTAGTTGTGCCCAATTATGATGTGGGTTGGTTTGAAATGTGATTGTCGTCACTTTTGGGCTCGTTGTCAAAAAGGATGCGCATGGCGGGGGTGTAAACATCATCGTGCTGACCGGTTTTTGAAGCCCAGAAAAATGCCGCCAGAAAAACCAGGGCCATTAATACGCTGCAACCCACTAAAAAATACAAGATGTTCATAGCTTATTTTTACGTGCAAAAAAGTGTGTGGCAATAGAGGTAAATGAGATAATGGTGATGGTGCTGATGGGCATTAATACCGCGGCAATTAAGGGGTATAAAGTACCCTGAACAGCAAAATAAAGGCCTATACAGTTGTAGGCAATGGCGATGGCAAAACTAATTTTAACTACTTTGAGCCCATCTCGGCTTAATGCTACAAAATTGGGCATCAGGTTAAGGCTGTTTCCGGTTAAAATGGCATCGCAACCGGGGGTAAAGTTGTTGATGTTATCCGTAATGGCTACGCCAAAATCACTTTGTTTTAAAGCTCCCGCATCGTTAAGGCCATCGCCCAGCATCATTACTTTGTGCTTTGCTTTTTGTTGCTGCAACACATAGTCTAATTTTTGGTGCGGGCTCTGCCTGAAATTGATTTTGGTATCTGGCGGGAACATGCTTTTTAAGGTACTGTATTCCTGGTCGGTATCGCCCGATAGGACATGCATTTGGAATTTCTTAGCAAGTTTTTGAATGAGTTGGTTTAACCCTCCACGCCATTGTTGTTCGGTTTGGAAACGGCCTTTGTATTGATTATCGATAACTACGTGCACTCCGTTGCTGTTGGGGATACTTAAGTTATCGGGTATCATGGCGCTGCTTCCGAGATAAACCTGCTGCCGGTTTACCTGACCAGAAATACCTTTGCCCACGCGTTCTGTATAATGGCTAACAGGCATAAATTCATTGCAGAACAGGTATTTTAAAATGTGACGACTCAAAGGGTGTGAAGAGTTGCGTACCAGCGAAGCAATTAAACGTTGTTCATGATAATCGAGCTGACCTTCAAAAATAAGACTGGCATTTTCGGTGCTGGTTAAAGTTCCGGTTTTATCGAAAATGATTGTATCGCAGGCTGCCAGGGCCTCCACTGCATCGGTATTTTTAACGTAGAAACCTTTTTTATCGAAAATAGAGAGGATGGCCGAAAGTGTAAAGGGTGTACTTAGCGATAGTACACAAGGGCAGGCTACAATTACCACGGCAGTAAAGGCAGCCCAGGCTTTGCTGTTGTCGTGTTGCAGCAGCCAGTAAATTGCAGCAGAAAAGGCTAAAACAAAAACGCCCAGACTAAAGTATTTGGCTACGCGGTCGTTAAAATTCTGTTTTTTTAAATCGGTCTGGTAATTTTCGTTGTTCCATAAGCCGGTGAGGTAGCTTTGTGATACTGGTTTAATTACCTCCAATTCAATGGCCTCGGCGGTTTGCCGGCCTCCCGCATAAATAATTTCGCCCAGTACTTTGTGTACAGGTTCGGCTTCGCCGGTTACAAAACTCATGTCCATCCAGGCATCGCCCTTCATTAAAATGGCATCGGCCGGTACAATTTCGCCGTTTCTGATCCAGAGCCTGTCGCCAATGGCAATATCGGCTATTGCAGTAGGTTTTTCTTTCCCTGCAATTAATTTGGTAACGGCGATAGGAAAATAGGAGCGGTAATCGCGGTCGAAAGAGATATGGTGGTAGGTGCGCTGCTTAATCCATTTGCCCATCAGGAGCAGGAAAACCAGTCCCGTAAGCGTATCGGCAAAGCCTGGGCCAGTGCCCGAAAGGATATCGTAGGCGGTACGCAGAAAAAGCATGGCAATAATCAATGCCAGCGGCGTATCCAGGTTAATTTGTTTGTGTTTTAAACTGGTTATTGCCGAAACAAAATAATCTTTCCCACAATAAAAGGCTGCGGGGATACAGAAGGTGAGGTTTAACCAGCCAAATAACTGCTGAAATTGTTTTTCGAAACCAGCTAATCCAAAATATTCAGGGAAACTGAAGAGCATAACATTGCCCATTAAAAAACCGGCAACGGCAATTTTTTGAATGAGTTGTTTGTTAACCGAACGGCTGTTTTCTTTCACCACATCCTGCAGGCTGATTAAGGGTGCATAGCCAATTTCGTTTAAAATTTCGACCAGTTTGCGCAGCGAAACTTCTTCATGCCTGAAACTGATGGTAACCTGACGTTTTAGAAAATCGATACGCGACGAGAAAATGGCAGGATGAATTTTATACAAGTGCTCTAAAAGCCAGATGCAGGAGCTGCAATGGATAGCCGGAATATAAAAGGTTACAATGCTGGCCTTCTCATGCTGGTAATCGAGCAATTGACTGATAATGGCCGGTTCATCGAGGTATTCGAAATGGCTGTGCTGTTCAGCCCTTTTTCCGGGCGAATGGTTGTAGGTATAATAATTGCAAAGATTATTTTCAGAAAGGATTTTATAAACACTCTTGCAGCCGGTACAGCAAAAATCGTGACCATCGTAATTAAACTTAATCTGTTCTAATGGCTCGCCGCAATGGTAACAAAGTGTTGCTGCAGCGGTTTCATTTTGATTTTCCATACTGGTAATTGTTTATTGATAAATTATTGTTTGATGAGGCCTACCTTATATGGCATAGCTGAACATCTGGCAATCGGGTGTTTTTGCCCAAAGGCGCTCATCAAAGGCCATGCATATATTTCTTAGAAAAGGTTTTCCTGCGGGATTAACCTTTAACTGATTTTCAGATACGGAGATCAATCCGTCATCAATCAATGTAGCCAGTTTATAATAGGCTGGCTTAGGGATGCCGTCCAGAAAAAGACTCTTGCCATCGCACATGATATTGCGGATGTGCCTGCGGATTTTTAAATCTTTGCGCGACAAAATATGTCCCTTTTCAATCGCAAATTGACCGTTATTAATCGCTTCAAGGTATGCCTCAACAGTTTTTACGTTCTGGGCAAATGCCGTATAACTGTCGCTGATTGCAGAAACGCCTAGTCCGATAAGCAATTGAGTATGCTGGTGGGTATAGCCCATAAAGTTTCGGTGAAGGTTGTTTTGTTGCGCGGCCAGGTACAGGTTATCGTGCTTTCTGGCGAAGTGATCCATGCCAATGTCATCATATCCTGCTGCAAGCAGAGCATCTTTCCCTAACTGGTATAAAGCAAATTTAGCTTCGCTTTGTGGCAAATCTTTTTCGGTGTACCGGCGCTGTCCGGGTTTTAGCCAGGGCACATGTGCGTAACTGTAAAAGGCAATTCTATCGGGATTGATCCTGATTACTTCCTGCAGCGTTTCGCTTAAACCTTCAGCCGTTTGAAAAGGCAAACCATAAATCAGATCGAAATTAAGTGAAGTATAGCCAATTTTTCTCGCCAGTGCCGTAATTTCTGCTACCTGCACTGGTGTTTGAAAGCGGTTAATCATTAACTGCACCTTTGGATCGAAATCCTGGATACCCAGACTCAGGCGTTTAAAGCCCAGATTAAAAAGGGTGGTTAAATGAGCTTCAGTGGTATTGTCGGGGTGTGCTTCAAACGAAAACTCAGCATCAGTAGCAGGTTCACAGTTGCACATGATTCCGTTAATTAGTTTTTTGAGGTTGTGGGCACTGAAAAAGGTGGGGGTACCACCGCCGAGATGCAATTCTCTTATTTTGGGCTTGTTGCCTAAAACCTGCAGATACATGTCCCATTCTTTAAGCACCGCATCCAGGTAAGGTTCTTCTACCTGATGATTTTTGGTAATGCGGGTATTGCAGCCACAGTAGGTACACAGGCTCTCGCAAAAAGGCAGGTGGATGTATAGGCTAATGCCCTCATTCTGATAATCTGCAAAGGTGTTTTTTACCGAAAGCAGCCATTGCGCTTCATCAAAACGATCGGTTTCCCAAAATGGTACTGTAGGATAGCTGGTGTACCTTGGGGCAGCTACATTGTACTTTTTAAGCAGGTTTAAGGTATCCATCAGGCTTTATTTAAGGTTTTCGGAACGGAGCAGTTGTTCTGGCAGCAACAGGCACTGCCTACGCATTTACCAGCCGCCCAGTTATCGAGGTTTTTAATTACCTGCAACATGCGGTCTAAAGCACTTTGGCCTTCTTTTAACGGCACATTGGCAATTTTAAAACCTGCGGTTGCCGCCGATTTTAAATCGAGATGGCTGGTTTCAAAGGAGGAGGTTGCAATGTATTTCACCCCGAGTGCTTTGAGCTGCTGAATGAGGGACTGATCTACCGTATCGTTATTGAAAACAAGTAAAGTTTCCTTCCCGGCAGCGAAAGCGATGGTTTCGGCCGAGAGACTGTTGGCGATAATGGTGATATCGTGCTTTTTGTGATTGGCCAGAACCAGGCATTCTTTTTCGTCGGGCTTAATGTTGTAAGCAATGGCTTTCATAAACAAATTTTTAGTATTCAAAACTATCATTTGTTAATGGCGGGGCGGATGAGGTTAGTCAGCTGAAAAAATGATTTTGATCAGGAAAGACAAGCACACTGAATAATAGTTTATGATGTTCAGTGCAGACCCTGACCATGGCTATACTGTCATTCTGAACGCAGTGAAGAATCTCTTTTCGTGAAGTCAGGAGTTGAATAATGGTCAGTGTAGACACTGACCATGGCAGCCATGGCGACAACAGTACTATTGCTTAATATTTTTTAGCTTAGATATAGCTGTAATCTTTATCGCGTTACCGCTTTTTTCAATCAGTTTTTCTTCTTTAAAATCAGCCAGCATACGGCTTACGGTTTCGCTGGCAGTACCTACCATGGCGGCGAGGTCATCGCGCGAAATTTTAATCGTAGCGCTGTCATTATCGATTGTACTGAATTTTTCAGCAACCTGTATCAAGGCATCAGCCACGCGTTTGCGTACCGAAAAATAGGCGAGTTGGAGCATTTGGTTTTCCTTATCGCGAACACTGCCCGATAGTAAACGGATAAAAGCTGCTGACAGAGGCTGGTGTTGGTAAAGGTAATCTGTAAATGCTGATTTTGGGATTAAAATGAGCTCACAATCGGCAAGGGTTGCTGCATTGTCTTCGTAGGCACGTTCCGTAAAAAGGCTTTCATAACCAAAGAAGTCGCCTGTCTGGTAAAGTGCCGAAGAAAGTTCGCGGCCATCTTTAAAACGCTTGTAGGTTTTAACTTGCCCTTTTTTCAGGTAATACACATGGTTTGGCTCATCTTCCTCTACATAAATAAGCTGTTTGTTGGCCAGCACGCGGCTTTTCCCTTTTTTAATTAATTCGGTAAACAGCGATTGCGTATCGATATCTGTTCCGTTAAAATTACCACTGGTTTTGCTTTTTTTGAGTCGCCCTTCTATGGCGTTAAGCAATTCTATATCATCAAAAGGCTTGGTGAGGTAATCGTCGGCACCCATTTCCATGCCTTTACGCATATCAGCACGTTCGCTTTTGGCGGTAATAAAAATAAAAGGTATGGAGGCCGTTTGCGGGTTCTTATGCAGCAGATAAAGCACACCGTAACCATCCAGTTCGGGCATCATAATATCGCACAAAATCAGGTGTGGGTGATGCTTGATAGCCAGTTCTACCCCGATTTTTCCATTGCTTGCAGTAAAAGTTTCGTAATCGGCCAGCGAGAGAATTTCCGCTGTACTTTCGCGGATATCGTCGTTATCTTCAATAATCAATACTTTCTTTTTCATGCGTAGGGGAATAGGTTAAGGGGTAAAGGGAAATTTTAGCAGGAAAGTAGTACCCACATTTTGGGCGCTTTCGCACGATACGGTACCGTTCATTAAACTGGCATAACGCTTCACAATGTTTAGCCCAAGACCGGTTCCGGGGATACTGCCGGTATTGTGCGCCCTGAAAAATGGCTCGAAAAGGTTATGCTGGTCGGTTTCAGGAATGCCGATTCCGTTATCCTTAATCTCAATAATCAGCTCATCATCTTTTAAAATGCTGTTAAACTGGATCATGGTATTCTCTCCCGAATATTTTACCGCATTCGAAATGAGGTTAATGATACTGTTTTTAAGTAAGTTCATATCGAGGTAAACCTGCGCCGAAACCCCCTGGTGCTCGTAAATAATGTGCTGATCCTGCTTGCTGATGAGTTGCATTTCTTCAACAATCTCTTCTGCAAAAGTTATAATGTTAAACCAGCTGGGGGTGACTTCAACCTTGCCGGCTTCGAGTTTTTCGAGCGACAGGAAGTCGTTTAATATGGTAGTGAGGTTACCTACGGCATTTTTAATCTTGCCGGTATGCTTTTCGATATTTTCTGTATCGTGTTTTGGGGTGTATTTATCAATTAAAGTGGCTGATAGCTGAATGGAGCTCAGCGGTGTTCTGAACTCGTGCGAAGCCATAGAAACAAACCGGGTTTTAAGCTGATTGAGTTCTTTTTCTTTGATGAACAGCGCATTTACATGTTCCTTTGCCGATTCTAACTCCCCAACCAGTTTTACCAGATCGCGGGTACGGTCTCTGATTTTATCTTCCAGTTCTTCGGTATAACTTTTAATGCGGGCTTCATCTTCTTTAAGTTTGCTCAGATCGTGGATAAAACCGGTGTAGATTTTACGGTCGCTGAATTTTACTTCGCTTACCCCAAGCCGGAAAGGAAAGGTAGAACCATCTTTACGCTGGCCAATTACCTCGCGACCGATACCAATAATGCGCTTTCTGCCTGTGTCGTGATAGTTTTTAATGTAAGTATCGTGCTGAGTTTTATCAGGCTCAGGCATTAATACCGAAACGTTCCGCCCAACCAGTTCATGGCTTTCAAAACCAAAAAGCTTTAAAGCCGCTGGATTAACGTGTTCAATAATACCCTTATCATCTATTGTAATAATACCATCAATCGCATTTTCGATAATGGCATTCAGTAATTTTGCTCTTTCCATAAACCAATCTGGTAATATTAATCATTTAGGCAGGATTTTGACCTAAACTTTTGCGCCTAAATTTAACGATTGTGTGTTTATGCTTTGGATATTCAGTACAGCTTTTTCGAAAAGTTCAATCTGTTCTTTACCCCAAATCTTTAAATCAGCGTCGGCTTTCTGGAAACCGGCACGGTAAAATTCAACACCATTTAATAACTGATTGTAGAATCTGGTAAGATAAACCTGTTTCTTCTGGTGCAGTTGCTGAATATTTGTTTTGAAATCTTCGTTAAAATGCTGCAGCTCTTTTTTAAAATAATCGATGTAAAGGCCAAGTTCTTTTACAAATAAATTGGGCCGGTTTATACCTTCGAGCAGATTTACCTTGCCATAAATATGATCGACCATTTCCTTTAAGCTGTATTTTTTAGAAAAGTAGGCCAGGTTTGGACCCGGACAAATGCTTACTGCTTTGCTTTCTTTCGGTTTCAGGATCTCATCTTTAAGGTAAACCGAAGCACAAAGCCCTTCGCATAAACAGGTCTTTTCGGTTACTGCATCAATTTGTTTTTTGAGTTCTTCAGGCGAAGTGGCAAAAGCCTTTATTTCTCTGATTTTTAAATGCTGATATTGCCGCGAAGCCGTGCAAATGGGCTGCTCGGTAAATTCGGTGTTGGTACACAGGTATTTCTTAGTGCAGGGGCTGCCCGGTCTGCTTTTGGCAATGCGGCTTAGCCTTTCCTGCTCGGCTGTACTTTTTCTGAAATTATTGAATGGAACGCCCAGGGGTGAAGCATTGCTCAAATAAAAATCACTTTCGGTGGCCTCAGCCAGGTTTTTTAAGGTTTCGCTATCTACGTTGGTGGCTTCTTCAACCAGTAAAAACGGACTTCCCCAGCCGGCAGCATCTAAACCGTAGGCCTGTAATAAATGGTTGTGCTCGGCAGCGGTACCAATACCACCCTGAGCGGTTATTTTTTGGATGGGTTTAGTGGCACAGTAAATGTTTTTCTGTTGCAACGCTGCGGTATAAATCGCCCAGAGTTCTTCGCTTAATGCAAGGCGGTTTGCTTTAAATTCGTGCAAGATGGGGCCAAGTAAAAAGCCTTCGGTAGCAAAAGCATGTCCGCCACAGTTTAAACCCGATTCGATCCTGAACTCAGCTACCCATAGGCCTTTTTTTGCCAGCATTTTAGCCTGTACCATAGCCGAGCGGTAATCGCTCACTTTTAAAATGATTTTTTTATTAAAATGACCGTCCTCATCGGGATAAAAATCAGCAAAGTTTTCGAGGTAAGTAAACAAGCGCGGATTAAGTCCGGCCGAAATAACCACAGCCGATTTGAGCCTGCTGTTGGCAACCCCCCTTAAAGCCGCCAATGCATCGGTATTTTCATTACCCAGATCCAGATCATCAACAAAATTTACCTTATCTACCTTGGCCATAATATTAACATCAATGCTACCTGCTTCAACAGCCTTTCTCAATTGGCTTTCCAGCATTGTTCTTTTTCTGCCCGCAGGGGTTTTAAGCATTTCTTTGTAAGTTTTGCTTAGCGGACTGCTTTCGCATTTTAATTCAAAATATCGGCTTATTATTGTGCCTGGTTCAAAAGCCTGGTTTTTGATGTTTGCAACCTGACTGTAAATCAGTTGCTGCATTAAATTAAGGTAAGCGGTAATCCGCTTTGCGCGACTATCAATTACGGTTTTATCGATGGATGTATAAGGTAAGTAGTTTAGTTCGCAGTGGTATTTACGCATCCGTTCACAAAGTTCATCATCAACGATTGAAACAACAGAAGAGATGCCAAACTGGGCAACTTTTAAAGGGGTATCAACAGAGTAGGCGAGGCCTAGAACGGGGATGTGGAAGGTATGCGGCATGATTTGTTTTAACAACAAAATAACGTAACCCGCAGGTTTCAAAAAGTGATACTGGTCATTTTTTAGTGTGACAATGCTTTCTTTTTATGTCAGGCAGTTAAACAAAAAGGGAGCCGGTTTTAAAACTCCGGCTCCCTCACAAGTAAAATGATAGGGTTTTGTTAGTTGTTAACCCTCATCACCACTGTTTTTAAGCTTCATTAAAACCGCATAGGCATTTTTAACCACAATATTTTGAAGTGCTGATTTTGGTTTTATTGCTGTAAAGCCATTTAAACTGGCGCCTGTTTCTACGCCAATCATTTTAAACTGGCCTTTGGCTTTTTCTTCAAAAACATAATACTGGTTTTCCCACTTCACAATCGCATCATCGGGTACAGCCTGTACTTCGGCACCGTTTAACTGGATGGCTGCATTTAAAAAGGTACCCGGCAGCAGGTTCTGATCAAAGTTTTCCAGATCGCAATGTACGCTGGTAGTCCTGTCGTTCTCAATATTCGGAGTGATGAGGTGTATGGTAGCATTATACTTTTTATCGGGATTGCTGCTGGTGGTACACACAATTTTTTGCCCGATTTTCAGGCTGGCTGCATCCTGCTCAAAAACCGTTAAACTTACATGCAGGGCACCTGGATTAATCAGTTCGAAAAGCACATCGGTAGCATTTACATATTTACCGGTATTTACATTTACCTTTGAAAGGTAGCCACTAATTGGTGCATAAATGCGAATGGTTTTGGAAATGTTGCTTTCGTTTAATCTGGCTGGATTTAACCCGATTAAACGCAGTTTTTCAGCCAGAGCACTTACCAGTACTTTTTGGTTGTTAAACTCACTTTCAGTTTGCTGAAAAATTTTATCGCTCGTTGCCTTGGTTTGGTTTAACATTTTTTGGCGCACATAATCAGCTTCCGAAAATTTTAAACGGTTTTTAGCAGTCAGATAATCCTGCTGAAGCTGGATATACTGCTGATCTTCGACACTGGCCAGCACGCTTCCTTTTTTAACGAGCATACCCGGAATCAGGTTCATTCTGGAAATGTAACCGCCCATGGGTACACTTACCGAGTAAATGTTTTCGGGTGGTACATCTACCACTCCATTCACATTCAGGGTTTTATACATGCTTTTCGTTTCGGGGCTGCCAATCACAATGCCTGCATTTTTAAGTTGCGCATCGCTTAAGCTCACTTGATCAGTAGCTTCAACGTTTTCTTTTTTTGCCGTATTTGCTTCAGTTTCCTGTTTTTGATCTCCACAGCCCAGGCAGAAGACTGAAAAAAGGGCTATAATTATACTATTTTGATTGATTTTCATTGTTGCTATTTATTTAATTCCCTTTAATCTTTCTATTTCGAAAAGTGATTCGTTATACCGTTCTACCTGATCGAAATACTCGCTTTTAAGTTGTACCGATTGGTTGATCAGGATTACCCAGTCCAGATAACCAATTTCGCCTGCATTGAGCTTTAAGGTCGAAGTATGGATAATGTCATCTGCATTGGGCAGCAAGGTTTGCCGGTAATTGTTAACCAGCTTATTGTACCGGTTGTAACTTTGGAGGGCATTTTCGTAAGCACTGTTCAGCTCTTTTTTGGTCTGTTCCAGTTCGGCCTGTTTCTGTGCAGCAGCTAAGCCTGCAGCTTTAATACGCGATTGTTGCGCACCAAAAAACAGGGGAATACCCAAACCGATATTTACCGAAGAAAAACGCTTGGATTTGTCGAAATACTGATCGGTACCCAAGGCATTGGTTTGCCAGCCAATAATGCTCGAATTGTTATAGCCAAAGCTGATAGAAGGCAATAACTTGCTTTTCGCTAACGATTCCTCGTTGGCCGCCAGCGTGATTTCTTCTGCTTTTTGTTTCAAAACCGGATGATCGGCTGTACCATCAAGCAAAGAAGTTGTAGATTGATAAATAGCTTCGCCAGCCGGAAGCAGGCGATTACTGCTGTTTAACAGGAGATTGAAGCGGTTTAAAGCCAGCGTATAATCGGTTTCCAAAAACTGCAGCTGGTTGGCAATTTGCTGTTTCTGGTTCTCAGCAGTTCTGAGCTCCAAAACATCCACATCACCAGATTTAAAACGCAACTTTGATTTTTCCAGAAAAGCAGTATACATGCTATCGGCTTTGAGCAATAAGTTCCGTTTTTCGGCCAGGATTAACAAACCAAAATAACTGGTTTTTACCTGATAGCGGATATCGATTTCTTTGCCTTGCAACTGCATTTCACTAATGCGTATGGCCGTTTTGTAAACTGCCGATTGCTTGGCATAAACCGTAGGGAACTCCAATCCCTGACTTACCGAAATTTTATTGTCGTTGGCCAGGCTGTTAAATTTACCATACTCGAAATTTACATCTGTTTTTGGCAAATCGAAACTGGTTTTGCTTATTGCCTTGCTGTAATTCACATCAGTTCGCGCCAGCTGTAAGGTATAGCTGTTTTTAACGGCCGTATCCAGGGCCGCCTGTAAGGTTATTTTTTCCTGTGCCTGAGCACTTGTCGCTGCAAGGCCAGTTAGCAACACCATTGCAGCAAGTATTTTTTTAGGTTTAAAATAACCGAAACCTTTTTCGAAAAGGATATAAAGCATAGGCAATACAAAAAGGGTTAATAGGGTAGAAAAGATTAGACCGCCAATTACCACGGTAGCCAGGGGCTTCTGTACAGCACCACCGGCACCTGTACTAATGGCCATAGGGATAAAGCCCAGCGAAGGCACCAGGGCAGTCATTAAAACAGCGCGTAGTTTTGATTTGGTGGCGTGGATTACAATGCGTTTCACATGTGTCCAGCCTTCCTTTTTTAAACGGTTAAATTCCGAAACCAGTAAGATCCCGTTTAGCACCGCAACACCGAACAGCGCAATAAAACCAACCCCAGCAGAAATACTGAAAGGTAAATCGCGCATCCATAAGGCAAATATGCCGCCAATTGCCGACAGGGGGATAGCAGTGTAAATGAGTAAACCTTGTTTTACCGAGCTGAAAGCAAAATAAAGCAGCAGGAAAATAAGGAGCAAGGCAATCGGCACTACAATAGCTAAACGCGATTTTGCCGCAGTCATGTTTTCGAAAGAGCCACCGTAAGAAATGGTATAACCTTTTGCCAGCTGAAGGTTTTTCCCAGCTTTCTGTTGTAGTTCTTCTACTATCGATTGAACATCGCGGTCTTTCACGTTGAAACCTACAATAATCCTGCGACGGGTATCTTCACGCTGAATCTGGTTAACACCTTCCACCTCGCTGATGTTGGCCACCATGCTTAATGGAATCTGATTTCCGGCAGGCGTAGCAATCATTAAATCCTGCACATTTTTGATGTTTTTGCGGGCGTCTTCTGATAGTCTCACCACCATATCGAAACGTTTTTCACCTTCATAAACCTGTCCGGCTACTTGCCCGGCAAAGGCCGTATTCACCACGCGGTTAATATCGGTAACGTTTAATCCGTATTTTGCCATGCCATCGCGGTTATAGCTAATTACCACCTGTGGCATACCGGTAACCTGCTCTTTGTACACGTTAATAGCGCCTTTTACCGTACCAATAATGCCCCCGAGTTTTTTTGCATAGCTGGCCAGCGAATCGAGGTCTTCGCCAAAAATCTTACACACTACATCTTGTCTGGCACCCGTCATCAGCTCATTGAAACGCATTTGTACCGGAAACTGGAAGCCCACGGTAATGCCGGGGATTACCTCAACAGCTTTGGTCATCTTGGCGCTTAATTCTGGGAATGATTTGGCCGAAACCCATTCTTTTTTCGGCTTTAAAATCACCATCATATCACCTGCTTCAAAAGGCATTGGATCGGTAGGGATTTCTGCACTACCAATTTTAGTTACGATTTTCTGCACTTCCGGGAAGTTATCCAAAAGGATTTTAGATGCTTTCTGCGTAGTTTCGATGGTATTATTCAGGTTACTCCCGGTTAGCAGGCGCGTTTCTACAGCAAAATCTCCCTCTTCCAACTGCGGAATAAATTCGCCACCTAAAGTACCCATTACCAAAACGGCTATTGCAAAAAGCGAAAGGGTAATGGCTAAAATAGATTTTGGAAATTGTAAAACCCGGTTAAGCAGCGGCTGATACCTGCGCTCCAGCCAGATCACAAACCTGTCGGTAATGGTTTTCTTATGCGATAGTTTTTTGTTCAGGAACAAGGCCGACATCATCGGTACATAAGTAATAGAAAGGATAAAGGCCCCCAAAATGGCAAATGCAATGGTAAAGGCCATGGGTTTAAACATTTTTCCTTCGATACCTTCGAGCGATAGGATAGGCAGGTAAACAATAAGAATAATAATCTGACTGAAAACTGCAGATTTAATCATCGAACCCGACGATTTTTCCACTTCCTCATCCATCTGGTTCTGATTGATCTGGCTCAGGCTCCTGAATTTTTTAGAATGCGAAAAGCGGTGTAAAATTGCCTCAACCACAATAACAGATCCATCTACAATCAAACCAAAATCGATTGCACCTAGCGACATCAGGTTACCACCCACACCAAATTTATTCATTAAAATTATGGCGAATAACATGGATAGCGGAATAACGGACGATACGATTAAACCAGCACGCAGGTTACCCAGGAAAAATACCAATACAAAGATTACAATCAGCGCACCTTCCATTAAATTGGTTTCTACCGTGCTAATCGCGTTATCAACCATTTTGGTACGATCGAGGAAAGGTTCAATCACTACTCCTTCAGGCAACATATCCTGTATTTTGGCAATTTTATCTTTTACCCGTTTTACCACTACGGATGAGTTTTCGCCCTTGAGCATCATTACCACCGCACCGGCTACTTCACCCTGGTCGTTGTAAGTCATGGCACCATAACGGATCGCTGAGCCATAACGCACATCGGCAACCTGAGCCATTAATACCGGCATACCGTTGCCGAGGGTTTTTACCACAATCTTTTTAATGTCTTCGGGACTGGTAGTTAAACCCTCACTCCGGATATAAAGCACGGTTGGCCCTTTTTCAATATAGGCGCCACCTGTATTTTCGTTGTTCTTTTCGAGCGCATCGAAAATATCAGAAATGGTTAAACCGAAAGATTTGAGCTGATCTTGCCTAACTGCAATTTCATATTGTTTAAGTTTACCGCCAAAGCTCGAAACTTCGGCTACGCCAGGAGTGCCCAATAACTGGCGGCGTACAATCCAGTCCTGCATGGTGCGCAATTCCTGCTCATCATACTTACCTTCGTAGCCCTTTTTAGGGCGGACTACATACTGGTAAATTTCGCCCAAACCGGTCGAAACGGGAGCCATTTGCGGTGCACCAATTCCTTCGGGAATTTCCTGCTGTACCTGCTGCAGGCGTTCGGCAATTTGCTGCCTGGCCCAGTACACATCGGTTTCTTCGTTAAAAACGATGGTAACCAAAGAAAGCCCAAAGCGGGAAAAACTTCTGATTTGTTTCATCCCCGAAATGCTGCTGCATGCCTGCTCGATAGGGAAGGTGATTAAACGCTCAATATCCGGAGCGCCTAATGAAGGCGAAACTGTGATTACCTGCACCTGGTTATCGGTAATATCGGGCAGGGCATCAATGGGTAGTTTAGTTACTTCGTAAGTACCCCAGCCAATAAGGACGAATACAAACAAGGCAACAATCAGCTTATTCCTGATGGAAAAGCCGATAATCTTATTTAACATAATAGCTTATTTAAAAAGGATCGAAAAGAAAATTTAGTTGCAGCAGAAAAGCGCAACCAAAAAAATAAACAATAAAATTTAAAACGATATTACGCGGTAGGGGGACGCAACAGGCTGGTAGTGTAAGGATTTGGAACAAATACCTGGTAACGAAATACCTGTTTGGAAGATATTTTTTTAGCGGGTGCAGCAATCAGCCTGGTTTTGCCTTGTGGTACACCGAGTGAGAACATGTGGTGTCCGTCAATTTTCTTGAAGGGGAGTTTCATGTCTTCTTCCTGGTCGTTATCGTTAATATCTTGCCCGAGGTAATGCATTTCAATAAAGGTTACAAAACCGATATTGGCATTTAGCTCCTTGTGTTTAATAAAATGTGAAACCAGTTGAGGTACCTTAAGCAACTCGCAAAATGAGGCGTTAAGCATAATAACCGGCAAAAGAAAAATCAGACAGATTTTATTCACGCGGCAAATATACCCAGATGTGTTTAAAATCAACAATTATTGCACTATCAAGTGTGTTACAAATTGCTTTTAAATGTTTTTTATGGGCTACGAGCTATAAATCAGCTTTTTTGCTTCTTTAAGCTTATAGCCATTTTGGTTACTGAGTTCGAATTTTCCTTTTCTCCAGATGTATTTTCCCTTTTTTAGGGTTCTGATCAAAATCAGGCTTTCCGGATAACTGGCTAAAAAAACTTCGGCTTTTCTATTATCGGCACTAAAAATAACAGCAGCAATGGCTTTGTAACTTGCTGTAGAATCGACCTGATGTAGTTTGATTTTTTGCTCAAAAACCCTGATGCAATCCTTTTTAAGCTGAGAGTAGGTATAACCGGCCGAACCGATACAGCCATGCTTATCGCGGTCGGCACCTGTAATAACCTGTGCATAACCAATTTTTGAGAGCAAAAGCAGGAAGCTGCAAAAAACTAATAATTTTCTTTTCATTTAAGTAGTTCATTATCAGTTTAAAAGTAATAAAAAACAACTGTGTAGGCAAAAAACAAGAACAGGTATGATGAACAGAATAAAAAAAGGCAGGCTTACTTTTCTGAAAAGCTAAATGTAAATAATTTGTTGCTTATCGAAATTTAATATTGAGTTTATCTGTAACTGGAATCAAATGGGTAAATTAGTGTAATTTTAGGAGACATGGAAAACTACCCAAATTTAGCGAACGCTGCTGATCTTCCTGATCGAGATTTGGAGATTATAATCTTTAATGGAACGGCAACAGACAGCGTGGTTCAGCAGACATTATCAGATGATGTTGAAGATCTGGATTACCTTTTGCGCTGTCGCAATAATTTTAGAAATGCAATCGGTATGGTGAGAGGCATATATCAGGCTAAACTGGCTTAGTATAGCTCATTCTGGTATTGCAATGGCACACTGTTATTTTTACCTTTTTAAAATTGAGGATGGCTTGACTGGTGCTTTGCCTGTATTGATTTAAGGGTTAACCATGCCCGCGCTCCAGCTGCGAAATCCTGAAAACTTCTCTGGAAATAACCGCAATATTGTCTTTAAGATTTTCGCTGCAGCAGTGCAATACAGCTATGGATATGGTAATGCCACTAATTTCTTCGCAAAGTTCCATTTGAATACAGCAGCCCTGAATGGGTTCAGTTTTTCCTTTGAGCATGCCGAAAATATTCTTGGCTTCCCTGCGGTCTGTTCCCAAAAAAAATGATCCATAAGTATGGAGTCCGACAGGAACAAGTAAGCTTAAAGTGACTGCATATTTGTTTTCCATTATCTATTCAACGCTTATTATGGTACTCATCATATCAGAGCGAGAAAAAGATATTAAATATACCAAAAAATGCAAATACTTGTATCAGATCAATTTAATAGTTTAAAATCGTTACCGTATTTGCATTCTTTTTCCTTTTTAAGCCATTTCGTGCAGTATGGGTTCATCGGCAACAGGAGCTGTGGTTATTTTAGCCTTCTTTTTTGCCAGGTTGCTCACTCTCGACATTAAAATAATACCAATGATAGAGATGACCACAATGAGATAGCCAATAACATTGTAATTTTGCAGCGGTGCACCTTTGGCAGGCTGCGTTACAATCAATCCGGCTACACCGGCAGCAATCCCTCCGGCAATTTGTTGCAGCGAAGAATTGATACTCATAAATGCTCCGCGATCGGCAATGTCGGGGATAGCACTGGTTAAAGCTGAAGAAGGGATCATGCGGCTCATTACCCCCATCATCATTAGTACATTGTAAAATATAACCAAATAAAATGGTGTAGGGCCGAGATTGGTGTAAACCACACACATGATCATCATCCACGCAGAAGCTCCCGCGAATATTTTAAACTTATCAATCTTGTCGCTCAGTTTCCCCACAAGTGGCATAATAATTAAAGCACAAACACCAGATACCATAAATAACAGCGGTAGTTGTTGCGCAGTAAGTTTAAGGTTATTTACCGCAAATGCACTTCCGAAAGGCATCATCATAAAGCCACCGATAGAAAGCAGTGCAGTAGCCGTAAAACCAATGCGGTAATCGGCTTTGGCAACGGTATGCAACAAATGTTTAATGGGCGATTTATCGGTTTGTACCAGTAAATGCTGGGTTAATGGACGGAGTTTGGCGGCAATGAGCAGCGCAATACCGATACTTAGGGCTGCAATCATCCAAAACGGTGCTTCCCAGCCCCAGGCGTCGGCCAGATAAAGACCAATCGGGATACCAAGTACCTGACTGGCACCAAAGCCAATCTGAATAAAACCCATTACCCGGCCACGTTGCTGCAAAGAAAAAATATCGGTAATAATGGCCATAGATATAGAACCGATTACGCCACCAAACAGGCCAGTAATAATGCGTGCAGCAACCAATAGGGCATAGGTGTGGGCCAACCCGCAGAAAACGGTACCGATAATAAAACCGATATAAAAAAACAGTAAGAGTTTTTTGCGGTCAAATTTATCGGCAAAACCGGCAGTAAGCAGGCCCGAAATACCTGCACTGAAGGCATAGGCCGAAACTGCAATACCGAAATTGGCAGGTTTAAGGTTAAGCGATTTCATCAGGATATCGCCAAGTGGCGACATGACCATAAAATCGAGTATGACCGTAAATTGGGTTACGGCCAGTAAGAATATAACTAGTTTCTGGTAGCCGCTTAGGGCTGCCTTTGGTGTATTTTCCATGTATTGTTAAGTAAGCTCACAGCATTCATAGCCATGGCTGGTAAGTAAATGGATAATCTCGGCATGCGAGAGGGTGTAAGATACAATGCGGAGTACGCGGTCTATATCCTCGTGGTCTACCGTCCAGGAATTTATACCAGGGTTGCTGTTCAATAAGCTGCATAGCGATGGATTTGCCATCTCTGAAGTGATATTGGTTTTGAACAGCAGAATGTGATTGAAATTTTCGGGGTCCATAATCTTATTTTTTAAGTGCTTTTACCACGAGATCAAAAGTTTTCCAGAATACGGCATCGGTTACTTTGAAAGGGCTGCCATCTAAACTTTTGCCTTCCTGATCGAGACGGATGAGGTTGTACAAGGGGGCGAAGGCAATAGACCAGTATACATCAAGGGGCATCTCTTCAATTTCTCCCCGTTCAATGGCATTGGTCATAAACTGGCCCATGGTCATTTTAAAGGCGCTAATAGAATCAGATAGGAGTGTTGATTGGTAGCTGGAGCTCCGTAGCTGATCAAAAAACAGGTTCATTTGCGGATGATTTTTGGCAAATGCATAGCGGTTTTCCCATTGTTTGTGTAACCCTTGCTCGAAAGACATTTCCGGACTAAAATCTTTCATAATCCCCTGCGTCATCGATTCGAGTTCTTCGATGGTGATTTTAACAATCAGATCGTCGCGGTCTTTATAATAGATGTATAGCGTAGCGACTGATATCTGGCAGGCTTTTGCCAGTTTATTCATGCTAAAACCTTCTAAACCGTCTTTTACAATCAGTTCGATGGCTTTTTGTTTTACCAGTTGTACTTTTTCTGTGTCTCTTAATCTCATGTGCTTACAAAAATAAATAAATATTCATTCATTTAACAAAATAAAATTTTTTAATTAATTATTTAGCTGAAAATTAAGATGCTAAATGGAGGGAATATTAGCGAATGATTAAATCTACAAGTATGAAAAAGTAGATGAAAATATCTTTTTTGTAGTTTTAATTCTATATATTTAAGGCGCAATAAATTAGTTTTGCCAACCAAATACTTCCTTATTATTATGAATGCCACATCCCCGATGCTGCCAGGTGTAAAAACTTGTCCGAAATGCCCCAAGTGTAAGAACCCTGAAACAGATAGGGTACCACGTGGGTTTTTATTCAAAGCCATATTGCCGTTCATAGCGGTAAAGCGATATAAATGCTACAGGTGTTTCAATAAATTTTATGTGATGTAGGAATTTTTGAACAACAATTGATTAAAGTTTTAGTTCGGCCTGGGAGAATATTCAACCAGGCCGTTTTTTTAAGCTATTGTATTAATCTTTGAAATTGCCGATAACTCTGCTTTGGCTTTCTTTTGATAAGCCCAGTAGAAAACAATGGGATATACAAAGAGGTTAAACAAAGTGTTGGTAATGAGGCCGCCAATAACCACTATGGCCAGAGGTTTAGAAGCTTCAGATCCGATTCCGGTAGAAAGTGCCGCGGGCATTAAACCAATTGCGGCCATCAGGGCTGTCATTAATACAGGTCTGAATCTGCTGGCAATGCCATCGCGCATGGCATCATTAAAGGTCCAGCTACTGTGGTGCTTTAATTCGGTTATATTGGTTTTAAATTTGGTAATCAATATCACGCCGTTTTGTACACATATACCAAACAGGGCAATAAAGCCGATACCAGCCGAAATGTTGAAATTTACCCCTGCAACCAAAAGCGCCAATATGCCACCAATCATGGCAAAAGGAACATTGTTTAATACCAGTAAAGCATCTTTAATATTACCAAAGAGTACAAAGAGGATAAAAAAGATAAGCAATAAACTGATGGGCACCGCCTGCGATAAGCGCGAAACAGCCCTTTGCTGATTTTCGAAATCGCCGGCCCACTCCAGCTGATAAGTTTTGGGTAGTTTAATTTGCGCGTTTACTTTAGCCTGTGCTTCGGCAATTACACTACCCATATCACGGCCGCGGATTGAGAATTTAATGGCTCCGTAGCGTTTATGTTTATCGCGGTAAATCATGCTGGGACCGGTGATTTTTCTAATGCTCGAAATCTCGCCCAATTGTACATTAGAACCCGAAAGGGTAGGGATACGCAATTTACTGATCGAACTCTCATCGTTCCTGAAATCTTCGGGATAACGGATTACCAGATCAAATTTCTTTTCGCCTTCAAAAATCTGCGTAGCCGCTTTACCACCAATAGCCATTTCAATTACCGCATTGGCATCGGCCGTGCTTACGCCGTAAAGGGCCATCTTTTTTTGGTCGAGGTTAATCTGTAATTCAGGCTGACCGAGGTTGCGCAAAATTCCCAGATCAGCAATTCCATCAACTGTTTTTAGGATCTTTTCAATTTTTTCTTCTTCCTGTTCTATGTACTCGAAGTTTTCGCCAAAGAGTTTAACCACAATACTGCCTTTTACCCCCGAAACGGCTTCTTCAACATTGTCTGAAATGGGTTGCGAGAAATTAAGGCTAATGCCCGGGAAACTTTTCAGTTTCTCCTGCATGCGCTCAATGAGCTGTTCTTTGGTTTGCTTGCGTTTCCATTCTTTTTTGGGGTAAATGTCTACGTGGAACTCCATATTATAAAATCCGGTTGCGTCGGTACCATCATTCGGCCGGCCGGTTTGCGACATGACTTGTTTTACTTCTTCAAAGCTTAAAAAGATCTTTCGCATCTCATTAGAGAGCTTCTTGGTTTCATCCAACGAAATACTCAGCGGACCTGTTGCCCGTACATAAATGGAGCCTTCATCCAGACTAGGTAAAAATTCGGTACCCAAAAACTTAAAGCTAAAAGCCCCAAGCACCAATACTACAATGGAGATGGCAAATACCAAACGTTTTTTGCTAAAGCATACATCGTAAAACTTTAGGGTGGCTTTGGTCATCCAGGTTAAAAAGATGTTGTGCTTCTCTTTCACATTTTTCTTTAACAAAACACTGGCCATAGCGGGTACCAGCGTAAAGGTTAAGATCAATGCGCCCAGTAAGGCAAAACTGAGTGTCCAGGCCAATGGCGAGAACATTTTGCCCTCTACTTTTTCGAAAGTGAAAATAGGAAGCAAGCCGGTAATGATGATGAGTTTGGCAAACAGGATACCTTTGCCATTTTCCATGCAGGCTTTTTTAATGAAACCAAGCTTACTCATTTTGTTAAAACGGGTCATACCCACTTTTTGGGCCCGCATATCCAGCGCCACAAAAATTCCCTCGACCATTACCACTGCGCCATCGATAATAATCCCAAAATCGATAGCTCCCATTGAGAGCAGGTTGGCTGGCATGCCTTTAATTTTTAAGCAGATAAAGGCAAAAAGTAAGGCCAGTGGAATAATTATGGATACAATCAGTGTGGTACGCCAATCAGCCATGAACAGGAATACAATTAAGGTTACAAACAAAATACCCTCAAGCATATTGCCCATCACTGTATGTACCGAATAGTTTACCAGGTCTTCGCGATCGTAAAAGGGTTTAATTTTTACATCACCGGGTAACAGGTTCTGGTTAATGTCGCTTATTTTTTCTTTAAGTCTGGCAATAACCTCGCTCGGGTTACCACCTTTACGCATCACCACAATGCCTTCTACCACATCCGGGTCCTGATCCCTGCCTACCTGGCCAAGTCTCGGTAACGCCGATTCGGCTACATTGGCAATCGTTTTTACATAAACCGGCGTACCGTTAATGTTATCTACCACCACATTTCTAATTTCATCGATATTGTTCAGCACGCCAATACCACGCACCACATAAGCTTGTCCGCTTTGTACAATTACATCTCCGCCCACATTGATATTACTTTTAGAAACGGCTTCGAAAAGTTCGGTAGCACTTACACCGTATTGAATGGCTTTTTGTGGGTCGACCGTAATCTGGTAAGTTTTCACTTCGCCACCAAAGCTAACCACATCGGCAATACCTGAAACAGATAGCAGTTCGCGTTTAATAACCCAATCCTGTAAGGTTTTCAGTTCCCGTACCGATGCTTTATCGCTGGTGAGCGTATAACGGAAAATTTCGCCTGTTGGACCGTATGGTGGTTGCACTTCAGGTTGTATGCCATCGGGTAGATCTGCCTCATCAAGATGGTTGTTTACCTGCACCCTTGCTGTGGCATAATCTACATCATCCTCAAAGCTCACTTTTACAATCGAAAGTCCGAACAGGGAAGAGGAGCGGATACTGGTTCGCTTTTCGGTTGGGTTCATGGCGATTTCCAGCGGGCGACTTACAAATTTTTCGACTTCTTCCGCGCTTCGGCCAGGCCATTGGGTAATGATGATGATATTGGTATTGGTTACATCCGGAAAGGCATCTATTGTTGTGTTTTTAAAGCTGAAATATCCTGCCAGGATGAGGATAAAAGTGGCAAAAAAAACGAAGTATTTGTTTTTTAAGGCAAAGCCGATGATATTTTTAATGAGTTTATTCATTTAGGGAAAAGCTAAAGGATGAAAATCTTATTGTGCCTTAAGGCTTTCGAACAGAAAGACCTGTTTTGAGGCAATTACACGGTCGCCGGCACTGATACCTTTTTTGATGTAGATTTTGTCGGTAGTTTTATGGCCGATTTCAATTTCACGGATAAGCACTTTGTTCGCTGCATCCAGCAAAAGCACATAATTTTTGTTTTCGTCGAAAATAACGCCCCGCGAATTAACCACCGGTAGATCTACCCCCGAACTGGCCGAAACTTTAACAGTACCCAACATCCCAGGCTTTAACAAAAAGTTGGGATTGGCAATTACTACCCGGGCATTCATCACCTTGCTGTCCTGATCTACCAGGTTGTATATTTTCTCGATCTTACCGGTAAAAACCTGCTCAGGATAGGCCAGGGTAGAGAGGCTAACCAAATTGCCTGCCTGTATGCGCGAAATGTCTGATTCGTAAATATTAATCATGGCCCAAACGCTCGAAAGGTCGGCGATGGTGAATAAACTTTTATCGTTGTCGCCACGGAGTTGCATGTTTTCGGTTACATTTTTTTCGATTACAAAACCATTTATAGGCGATTTGATGGCATACGAGCCGTTTTTATTGCCGCCATTCAGTTTAAGCACGGCATTGGCCCTTTTCAGTTCTGCTTGTTTAATCTGAAACTCGTTTTTAGCATCTTCGAGCTCTTTTGCTGATGATAAACCACTGGCATAAAGTTGTTCGGCTTGTTTTAAGGTACGGTTTGCACTACGTAACTCGGCATCGGCCGATACAGCTTCTTTATCAAAACCAGCCATTTCTGCACTGTTTACCCTGGCTAATAGTTGTCCACTGCTTACCCGGTCGCCCAGCCTTACATTTACCTGGTTTACGGTACCGCTTACCATCGGGAAAAGCTCCGATCGGCGTTCTTCATTGGCGCTGATCTTTGCGGAGAAAATCAGGTCTGTTTTGCCACTGGCCTGTTGTACGGTATCAATCAGCAGGCGTTTAAGCAGGGAATCGGTAATGGTAAATTTCTCTTTCGCGGCTTCAGTTTTATGTTCGCTGCAAGCCATACTTAAACCTAAAAGCGGAAAAATGATCACTTTTATAAAGTTTTTATTCATCATATCGGGTACGTTATTTAAAAATGTTACTGCCGGTTACGTAGTTCAGTTCGGCTCTGGAGTTCATCCGTTCTAATTGCACTTTGTTGATTTGTAGCGTGTTGGTCTTATAGGCATCGTAGAGATCCAGAAATTCAATTAAACTAATATTCCGTGCTTTAAAGTTTTTAATCAGGCCGGTAATGAGGGTGTTAAAATCACCGCTAAACGTTGGATCAATCTCCTGATAGAGTTTTTCGTTTCGCAATGCGGTACGGTAGGCATTATATACTTCATTTTCGAGTTGCAGTTCCTGCTTTTGGAGTTTAGCGGTTGCATCGTCGATTCCTACTTTGGCTTTCTTAATTTCGCCCTGGTTGCGGTTGAAAAGTGGAATGGGGATTTTGAGGCCTAAACCGGTGTATTTTTCAGGGTAATTCCCTTTGAGGTCGTAGCTGAGCGAAATTTCTACATCAGGTATGGCCATTGCCTTTTGCAGTTTAAGGTTGAGCTCATTGTATTCGAGATTAGTTTTAGCCAGTTTTAAATCGCTCCGGTTTACCCTTGCCGAATCGAGCAACTGATTGTAGGGTAGCTGTTCAGGGCCGGGTGTTTTTATTGCTTCGGTTGGTAAAATCAAATTAAGTGGTGTGGCAGCGGGAATACCGCAAAGCAGTTTGAGATCTTTATTGTTGTCTTCGAGCTCATTTAAAAGCGCAGCTAATTCCGCTTTCAGTCCAATCAGTAACGATTTGATGCGGATTACCTCTTTAGCGGCAACATTACCCATTTTCAGCTGGATTTCGTATGCGTTTAAAAGTTGTCCGGTTGATTGGATTTGCTGCTCGTACAGGGCAACGGATAAAGCAGCGTAATAACTTTGATAAAAGGTGCTTTGCAATTCGAATTTGAGGCTGCGGAGCAAATCAAAATAGGCCAATTCTGATAGTTTAGTGCCTGTTTGTGCCAATTTAATGTTTTTATTGCGTTTTCCCGCCAGTTTTACGAGCTGCGATAAGGAGGCTGCATATTGCCCGTACTGGTAAGAGGTTTGTAAGAATTTTTTAGTTTCGTGGTTATAAAACAGGTTTTCGTATTCCAGTTCCGGGTTATCGAAAAGGCGTGCGGTAATTACATCGGCATGGGCACGGTCTATCTCATAATTGGCTGCAATTAAATCGTAATTTTGGCTTAAAAAGCGCTGCTCTGCCTGCTTAAGGTCTAGTTTAAGCGTATCGGTTTGGGCGAATGTAACCGGCATGGCATACAGCCAAAAGGAAAGGAATAATAAGTAAATTCTGCTCATGCGGCAAAGCTATTTTTGCCGGATTAAAGCGGAATTAAATCGAAATTAAAACGGGATTAATTCGGGGTAGGGTGAGGATAAATGTACAACCCTGATCAGTTTGCTGATCAATTTCAATCGATCCTTTAAAGAGACCGATAATTTTTTGCGCCATATAAAGTCCCATGCCTTCGCCTTCGAAACCCATATATTTTGCCCTGCTATAAAACGGCTTAAAGATTTCGGTTTGTTGCGCAAGTGGAATACCAGGTCCTTTATCGCTAAGGTAAATCTGCAAAGTATCGTCGCTACCGGTAAGTAGAGCTTTAACCTGCTGTTCCTGCGAAAATTTAAAGGCATTGGCAATGATGTTGTCCAATGCAATTTGCAGTAAGACAGCATTGGCCAGTACCACAGGTTGTATTTGGTGGACCAGTTTTTTTTGTATACTTAGGCTAAGCTGTTTCTGGTTTTGCCAGTCTTGGCTGATTTTATCGAGCAAAACATCCAGTGCAATAGGCGAAAGCTGCGAATTGATCAGTTCGAGGTCCATTTTGGCTAAAGCCAGCAAACCAGTGATGATATGATCCATTTTTTCTGAATCCGCTACCGTTTCAGCAAGCGCTTGCTGATAATCTGCTGTCGTTCTTTCTTTGGAGAGGGCCAGTTCAGCGCGCATCATCATTCGGGTAATGGGGGTTCTCAATTCATGCGAGGCATTTGCTACAAAGGTTTTTTGCAGGATAAAAGCATGCTCCAGCTCTTCCATCAGGTGGTTAAAACTTTTGGCAATCAGATTAATTTCATCTTTATTGTTGGTGGTGGCCACACGTGCTTCCATATTACCCGATCCGATTTGCTGTACTTCCTGCATAAAGCGGTTTAAAGGCTTCAGCATTTTTTCGGCAATCCACCGGCTCAGTAACAAGAGGATAACCGAAATCAGGATGAACACAACGATCATGATTTTGAGCAGTTTGGCCAATCTGTTCTGCGAGCCCTGATCTCTGGCTGAAGCCAGGATTACAAAATTGCCCTGGTTATCGCGGTAGTAAATACCTACCACCTGGCGCTCACCATCTGTATACTGCAGGCGTTTGAGTTGCCGAACTTTTTCGATAGTTTGTTTAGTCCAGTATTGTGCCGAATCGCCAATAAAGGTCGCCCTGTCTTTACCGTCGTAAATCCTGATGACTTCGCTGTTAAGTTTTTGCAGGTATTGGTGGCGTACTTTGCTCAGCGCATCACGACTAATTTCGTCGGCCTCGAGGTATAGTTTGGCGGTAACCATTGTGCGGTCGGTAAGACGCTCAAAAAAATCGGCTTTTAAAAACCGCATAAAGGTGAAATAAATTACGCAGAGCACAGCCAGCAGCATCGAAGTGCTGATGAGTGTGAAATAAAGTGCAATGCGGTCTTTTATTTTCATTATTTAAGGATGTAGCCCATGTTAATTTTGGTATGGATCAGCTTGCGCTCAAAACCTTTTTCAATTTTATTGCGGAGAAAATTAATGTACACATCAATAACATTGGTGCCCGTTTCAAAATGAATATCCCAAACCTTTTCGGCAATGTATTGACGGGATAAAAGCCGGTTGGGATTATTTAAGAACAGCTCGAGCAGGGTAAATTCTTTAGCACTCAGTGTTATTGGTTGTCCTGCCCGGGTTACACTTTTGCTCCGGGTATCGAGGCAAAGGTCTTCAAAGCAAAGTTGCTCGGTTGCTTCTGCTGTAACGGTTCCCTGGCGCCTTAACAGTGCCGCAACCCTGGCTAAAAGCTCTTTCAGGTGAAAGGGCTTAACCAGATAATCGTCGGCACCCGTATCGAGGCCGTTTACCCGGTCTTCGACAGTACCCATAGCGGTAAGCATTAAAATGGGGGTGTTATCGCCTTGTTCGCGAATGTATTTACAGAGCTGAAGACCGTTTAATCCCGGCATCATGATATCGAAAATAAACAGGTTGAATTCGCCCGGCAAAAACAGGTTGCGGGCATCGTTACCATTGCTTACGGTAAGTACCTCGTAGCCACTTTCTTCGAGTGCAGCTTGTAAAAGTGAGGCTATTTTCGGATCATCTTCAGCTATGCCAATTTTTTGCATAAGGCAAAAGTAAGGATACCATCTTAAAATGAGATTAAAATAGACGATAAAGGGATCGCCACTCCCAGCTTGACTGGTAATGATGGATTTGCAATGATGGGTTATTTAACAGGTTATCCGATGTCGGCATTAAAGCAAATTGATAATGCTGTTGTAAAATACACTTGATTTGAGCGCTTTGCCATTGGCATACGCCGTAATATCGAACTTTAATTTGTGTACCTTATTGGCTGCCAGGTTTAATTTGGTATACGGGATAAAAAAGTACGGATCGGTTGCTGGATTAGCTATAATAGTTAAACTTGTGCTGTATTTTGGTGTACCAGAGGGCAGGTAAAAACTGGTTGTTAAAATTATTTTGCTGTTGCCCAGGTTGTCGATTTGTAATTTAGGCCAAATTTTAATGCCTTTTTCATTATCCTCAACCACATCATATATTATTTTTGCACTTATCGTTTTGGTAACTGCAGGCATGGATAAACTTTCAGTATTGGGGCGTACCGATGTTGTTAAAAAACGGTTATCAACGTTTTTCTGTGCAATAGCCACTGTATGGCAAAACAAAAGAAATACACACAGCAATTTCATCGTTTAAATGTTTGGTTAAATTTAGAAACTATATGGCCCAAAAAGTTGTAAAGAACTTTTCTGCCCGAAATTTGTAAACCTGCTTTACAGCTTATAAATGGGTGTAACTTGCAGGCCGCAAACAATATTTTAGTCCGCTTACCTGTAAAACATACCCTGTGTGTGCGTTCGGATTTGTAAATGGATAAATAATTAAGCCATTTGCGGGCTATTTAGCCTATTTATTTTATATTTCTTCTATATTCGTTTCTACAAACTATGCTATCCCTAAGCCATGTACCTGATCTTGAACTGATCTTGCTGATAAACCAGGAAGAGGAGCAGGCATTTACCGAAATTTACAACCGCTACTGGGAAAAAATGGCATCGTATGCCGTGAGGTTAACCAAATCAGAAGAGGAAGCTGCCGATATTGTGCAGGAGATTTTTGTATCGCTCTGGAACAGAAGGACTACCTTAACGGTTAAAACTACATTAGGGGCTTATCTCATTCGCAGTACCCGCAATTTGTGCTTAAGGTATATTGAAAGAAATATCCATACCGGCGATTTTTTGGATAAAATAACCGAACAAGCGGTTGATAATAGCTTGAACATTGAAGAAAGCATCTCTTTAAAAGAATTGCAGGAAAATATTGATCTGGGGATTGCCAAATTGCCCAAAAAAATGCGCGAAGTTTATCTGTTGAGTCGCGATGAACAGTTGTCGTACCGCGAAATAGCCGAAAAATTAAATATTGCTGAAGGGACAGTTAAAAAACAGGTAAGCAATGCACTCAAAATAATCGCCGATTCTTTAAACGGCAAGCTTTCGGCTACTATGATGGCCATATTTTTACACCTTTTAAAGTGATGAAAAACTTTTTTTATTTTTTTTAAAATAAATCTACCACCAAAACCGCTTTTTCGGAATATCTATTTGTAAGGCACGCTCAATGCGCTTCAAAAACCTATGAAAACCGAACAGGCAAAACAATTAATACAGCATTATTTAGATGGAACGGCTTCGGCAAAAGAAGTTCATGTAGTTGATTCTTTTGTAGAGCAGCAGCTATTGGAAAATAACTGGTCAGCCGATGAAGCACAGAAAGCAGCTTTTGGCGAAAAGCTAAAAGCGCGCATTGATGCACAAAGGTTAAAAGGGGAAGAGGGTAGTAAAAATGTAGTTGGAAAACCTAAAACCATTACCCGTCGCCTATGGATTATTGCCGCTTCGGCTGCTGTGCTGGCCTTGTGTGTAATTGGTGGCTTGTTTGCCATAAAGAACAGGACCGAAGACCGTACCGAACGTTATGCCAACGATGTAGCACCAGGGGGCAACCGTGCCATTTTAACACTTGCCGATGGCCGCAGGATCGATTTATCGGACAGTAAAACCGGAGAACTGGCCACTACAAACGGACTGAACATTAAAAAGGCGGCAAATGGCTTGCTGGTTTTTTCGGTTATTGATAAGGGAGTTGCAAAAGAAGAAAGAAAAAATAATACCATCACAACCCCCTCAGGAGGGCAGTATCAGGTAAACCTGCCTGATGGTACCATGGTGTGGTTAAATGCAGAAACGAAATTCAGTTTTCCGAGTCATTTTAACGGCAAAAACAGATGGGTAGAGCTGGATGGGGAAGCCTATTTTGAGGTGAGTAAAGATAAAAACCATCCGTTTATTGTTAAAAGCAAGAAACAGGAGGTAGAAGTTTTGGGTACCCATTTCAATATTGACAGCTATGATAATAGTATGGGTACTAAAACAACACTCTTAGAAGGCTCGGTAAAAATAAAAGGAGCTGGCGGCGAAAAAGTAATTGCTCCGGGCGAGCAATCGGTGTTGTATGGTAATACCATTAAGGTAAATGCAGTAGACCCCGCATTTGCTATCGATTGGAAAAACGGTGAGTTCAGGTTTAAAAACGAAAGTTTACCCAGCATCATGCAGAAACTATCGCGCTGGTATGGAGTACGGTTTGTAATGGATGTGCGTTATGAGCTAATGCCTTCTTTTTCGGGTTCGGTATCGCGTTTTGACAACATTTCTGAAGTGCTTAAAATGCTCGAAGAAACAGGAAATATTAAATTTTATATCAACGGTAAGGTAGTAACCGTAAAGTAATACCACCAGCAGCCTTAACCACGCTGTTTAATTTAAATCAATATCAACTAAAAACCAGAAAAAAATGAAGAAACCACTACCGGAACAGCGTTAAATAGCACGATAGGTTTAGAAGAAAAAACCATGGAAGTGTTGGAAGCACAACCATGGCCATGATCTGAGTTAACCCTTTAAAAACGAATTCTGAGGTCCATTTACGCATTAACCCAAACAAACGAAAGTATGAATATTTATCCTTTTTATCAAGGAAGGCATTTGGCGTGCCTTCCTAAAAAAATCCTGTTAATTATGAAACTCACCATCATCATCATGACGACTTTACTCATGCATGTTAGTGCCAGTAGTTTCTCTCAAAAACTTACCTATACGGCTAAAAACATAACCGTAGATCAGGTTTTTAAAGAAATAGAAAAGCAAACCAACTACAGGGTATTGTACGCCACCAGCACGCTGAACGATGCGGCAAAGGTGAGCGTAAACTTTAAAAATACGCCACTCAAAGAGGTAATCGAGTACCTTTTAAAAGACCAGCAGTTAACCTACAACATTGAACAGCATACGGTATTGATAAAGAAGCAGGAACGCTCATTTATCGATAAAATAGCTTCGGTTTTTACGTCTTCGCGCTTTAACGGACGGATTGTAGATGAAAACAATGCCCCGCTTGTTGGTGCAACCATTACCGTTAAGGGCAGTAAAAAGTATGCCGTAAGCGGATCAACCGGCTCGTTTGTGCTCGATCTGGATGAAAATGAGGTGCTGGTTATTTCTTACATCGGCTACGAAACCAAAGAACTGAAAATAACACGCGGCCTGTTACAGAGCGGTGTAGCCAGTTTGCTCGATATTAAATTAAGCCCTTCGGCTTCCTCTTTAGATCAGGTGCAGATTATTGGTTATGGTAGCACCACCAAACGCAACAATACCGGTGCCGTGAGTTCGATCACTGCCGAAGAAATTGGTAAACAAACCGTAGAAAACCCTTTGCTGGCTTTACAGGGACGCATTGCCGGTGTGCAGATTACGCAAGATAACGGCTTGCCAGGTGCTGGTGCACGGATGAACATCCGTGGTGCATATACGGGCGTATCTGGTGCAGGTTATATTCCATTGTACATTATTGATGGTGTGCCTTTTACTTTGTTTAATGGTGCCCAGCCCGCTACCGACAACCTGAACGCAAACGGAGTGAGTGCTGCAAACGGTGGCGTAAGTCCTTTCAGCATCATTGCACCTGAAGATATTGAGCGGATCGATATCCTGAAAGATGCCGATGCAACGGCCATTTATGGTTCACGTGGATCAAATGGTGTGGTATTAATCACCACCAAAAAAGGCAGCAAAGGTAAAACAGCTTTTAATTTCAACGTAAACTCAGGGGTAACCAATGTGGCCAATTATATTCCGATGATGAATACGCAGGAATATCTGGCTACCCGCAAGGCTGCTTTTGCACGTTCCGGCGTTACGCCAACAGCCGCAAATGCCCTGGATTTAACCGTATGGGATCAAAATGCCTATACCGACTGGCAGAAATATTTCATCGGCCATACCGGCCATACCACTAATGCTACCGGATCAGTTTCGGGAGGTAATGCGCAAAATTCTTTCCTGTTTTCTTCAACCTATCGTAAACAAAGTACTGTTTTTGAAGGCGATTTTGGTTCCACCACCTTTTCGAGCAGGTTAAACGCGGGGCATAAAAGCAGTGATGGGCGTTTTAACATCGATGGTTCTGTAAACTATACCTACATGAAAAACCTGTTGCCATCTACCGATTTAAGTACCATTTACAACCTGGCACCAAACTATCCTTTGTACAACGCCAACGGCAGTGTAAACTGGACCGCTACGAGTCCACTTTCTTACAACCCGAAAACAACCAATGCACAAACCACTAACTTGTTCAGTAATGTAAACCTTTCGTACCGCATTATCGATGGTTTGGTGGTTAAAGCCAATTTGGGTTATACTTCAACCCGTTTAAAGCAGCAACAAATTAATCCGGCCAGTTCGCAAAACCCGGCCACTGCACAGGTAAGCTCGTTAAGGTATACCGATAACGATAACAACAATTACATTATTGAGCCACAGGCAGTGTACACCACCAAAATTGGTGAAGGTAGCCTGGAAGCTTTAATCGGTACCACTTTTCAGCGTACCAAAGCAACCGGAATCTTTTTAACCGGTACAGGCTATAATAACGAAAACCTGATTAACTCGTTGGCAGGTGCGTCGGCTGTGGTTACCAGTTACAATGCCGATGCCACTTATAGTTATACTGCTTTTTTTAGCCGGTTAAACTATAACTGGAAAGGTAAATATATTGTTGATGGAACATACAGAAGAGATGGTTCATCACGCTTTGGTGGGAATAACAAATTTGGTGATTTTGGTGCAGTAGGCGCTTCTTGGATTTTTAGCCAGGAAGATTTTATGAAAGACCTGAGCTTTTTAAGCTTTGGTAAATTAAGGGCGAGTTATGGTATTACCGGTAACGATCAGATCCCGAATTACGGATACCTATCCCTTTATTCGTCAGCTGGATCAAGTTACAACTACGATGGTACCAGCACCTATATTCCTTCCAATATTCAAAACCCCGATTTAAAGTGGGAAACCAACAAGAAACTGGATATTGCCGTAGAATTGGGATTCTTAAACGACAGGATTTTGCTGAAAGCGGATTATTACCGCAACCGCGTTTCTAACCTGTTAAACTTCATTACCATTCCATCGCAAACAGGTTCAACCGGTTATACCGCCAATTTAAATGCTACGGTACAAACCAAAGGTTTTGAATTTGAATTGAACACCATTAACGTAATTGCAGGTGATTTTAAGTGGAATACTAACCTGAATTTAACCATCAGCCGCAATAAATTACTGGCTTTTGATAACCTGGAGAATACTTTTTATGCCAGTTCTTACATTATCGGCCAGCCAACCGATATCCGGAAGTTTTATAAATACACCGGGGTTAACCCGGCTACAGGCTTGCCAACTTACCAGGATTTAAACGGCGATGGCAGCATTAGTTTTGCAGGCGACAGATACGTGGGCTATTACGGTCACCCTTATTTTGCCGGTATGAACAATAGTTTGAGCTATAAAGGTTTTGCACTCGATTTTATGTTCCAGTACAATCACCGTTACGGCGTATTAAATTCGACTTTAAGTTCTAGCCCGGCTGGTTTTAACTATACCAACATGAGTACCGCTTTATTAGATCGCTGGGGTGCTGTGGGTGATGTAGCGCTTTTCCCGGCTGCTTCAACAGTTAACGACCCCTCTTACGGAAACTTAACTTCATCAGATATCAACTGGGGTGATGCATCTTACTTAAAATTGAAAACGGTAAGTCTGAACTATACTTTCCCTAAAGCAATGGCCAGTAAATTAAAACTGTCTAACCTGAGTGTTTATGTACAAGGCCAAAACCTGTATACCTGGGCAAAACAGAAATATACTTACGATCCTGAAACTACTTTACCGGGCACAGGACCTGGTTTGGGTACAGGGCAATACATTGCTTTTCCGCAGGTGCGTACCATTGTATTCGGTTTAAACTGTTCATTTTAATCAAGGAAATCATGAAAATTAACTCTATATTTTTCAAAAAAATAATGGCATTGGGCTTGGTTTTAATGGCAATGTCGTCGTGCAAAAAGTTTGTTGAAGCCGATCTGGCCAATAACCTTATCGCCAAAGAAGATGCTTTTAATACAGATAATTCGGCTACCAGTGCTACTTTATCGCTATACTCTTATTATTCAACACTTGATCATTTACGTTTTAGTACCCGATTGGGTGGTTTACTGGCCGATGAGCTGCAGAATACGGAATCAAATGCCGATTTAATACAGTTCTCGCAAAATGTAGTGGTACCAACCAATACTGTCGCTACAAATAATGTATGGGGCTATGCTTATCAAACCATCCGCTATTGCAATCTGATTTTGGATGGTATTGGTCGTTCTACCGGAATGACTACCCCCGTAAAAAACCAGTTAAGTGGTGAAGCTAAATTTTTCAGGGCACTAATGTATTTTAACCTTGTAAATTTTTATGGTGGTGTGCCCATTACTTCTGAAGTAACCGAACTGGATAATGCTTTTAAACCAAGGGCAACAGTTGCAGAGGTTTATGCACAAGTGTTTAGCGATTTAAAAGATGCACAAAACCTGTTGCCTGCTACTTATGTGGGTAGTAGTGCAGCATTAAAGGTTAGGGTAAACAAATGGGCGGCAACCGCATTGCTGGCTAAGGTTTACCTGTACAACAAAGAGTATGCAAATGCCGAAGCCGAAGCCACCAAAGTAATCGGCTCGGGCACTTATAGCATGGCCACTTTATCTAATGCTTTTATCAATACCAGCAGCGAAACCATTTTGCAATTGTCAACTTTATTTGGTGCATCGGCTTTTAGCACGTACCGAACAACCAGTTCTGCTGCTAACGTAGCACCGCCGGCTTATGTGTTATATAACAACTTTACCAAAGATTTCGAACTAAACGATAACCGTAAAACTTCGTGGGTTGATTCGACCACTTTTAATGCCGTTAAATACTACCGGATTAATAAGTACAAGGTACAAACTGCTACAGCAGCTACCTTGGGTAACGAATATACCGTGTTATTGCGCTTAGGCGAACAGTATCTGATCAGGGCAGAAGCCAGGGCACAGCAATCGAATATCGGTGGTGCGCAGGATGATATCAACGTGATTCGCACCCGGGCAGGTTTGGGAAATACTACGGCTGCCACGCAAAGCGCCTTGTTAACGGCTATTGCCAAAGAACGCAAACTCGAACTTTTTGGTGAGTATGCCAACCGCTGGTTCGATTTAAAACGTACGGGAACTGCTGATGCCGTCTTAGGTGTCTTAAAACCAACCTGGAAAACCACTGCGCAATTACTGCCGATTGGTGCTGATCAGATTTTGCTGAATAATAAACTGACTCAAAATCCTGGGTATAATTAATAAAGATGGACGTCATTGCGAGAAGGAACGACGAAGCAATCTTTACTGCTAGCGATCCTTGCTATAAAGATTGCTTCGTCGGCCGAAAAGGCCTTCTCGCAATGACGTGTTCTAATTGCGAGAAGAAAATCTCTAGCTTTTTTTAAAAAAAAATTAAAATATAAAACCTCATGAAATTATTAAAAACCGCCTGCTCGGTACTGTTATCGGTAGTTGCCATAAATGCGGCACAGGCACAAAACACTAAACCAGCCGATACCCTGGTTAAATACCTGGATAAACTGGTAGCTTCAAAAGATTCGGCCGATAAAACTTTGTTAAGAACCAAATTAGCCGATTTATCGGCTGCTAAGACCGAAAAGGAAGTTATAACAGCAGCCAATTATTATTATCGCATAGGCGATGTTAAAAAATCGGAAGCCATTTATAGCGACATCGCTACGCGTTTTCCTTTGGGTACACAGGCCAGAAATGCTGCTTCGAAAGATTTTTACCAGCTTAAAACTGCCGCCGAAGCCGAAGCTGCTTACAAAGCCTGGATTAAGAAGTTTCCACCAACCATGTATGAGAATACCAAGGTAGACGATCGCCTGGCTTACGATTATCAAAGGGCCATGATTGCCGGTAAATTTGCCGCCGAAAAAAATGTAGCGAAAGCCAATGAATATGCCAATATGCTTGAAGTTGATTTCTGGAAAGGCAATGCTTATTCGGGTATTACCAATGCCTTTTACAAAAACGGCGATTTAGCCAATGCCGAAATTTATGCCAAAAAAGGTATGGATAATGCCTTTTCGTATACGGATGGAAAAAAAGGCAATGAGAATTGGGCCAAATTTTCAGCCTCAGGTTACCCTGGCTTAACCAGTACCTATGCCAATATTTTATTCGAAAGGAAAAAATATGCCGAGGCATTGAAGTACTCGGAACTTGCCTATAAAAAATCGACTAGCTTAAGTCCCGGCTTAAACTACCGCTATGCGCAAATTTTAATGGGACTTAACAGAAACCAGGAAGCTTACGATAAACTGGAAGAAGTGGTTAAAGCAGGTAAAGCATCACCGGAAATGGCTGCCGATTTCAAAAAACTTTATGTAAAAGTAAAAGGTAGTGAAAGTGGTTTCGATGCGTATGCCGCTGCCATCAGAAAGGCATATTTGGAAAACCTGGGCAAACAGTTAACCAAAGATATGGTGAATGAACAAGCTCCGGCTTTTACTTTAACTGACTTAAATGGCAAACAGGTTTCACTGGCCGATTATAAAGGTAAAATTGTAATCCTCGATTTCTGGGCAACCTGGTGCGGTCCGTGCAAGGCCTCTTTCCCGGCAATGCAAATGGCGGTAAACAAATTCAAGGACGATGATAATGTGAAATTCCTTTTCATCCATACCTGGGAAAAAGTAGCCGATCCGGTTAAAGATGCTGCCGATTACATTAAAGGCATGAAATACTCGTTCGAAGTATTGATGGATGTTAAAGATGCCGAAACCAAGGTAAACAAAGTAGTAAGCAGTTATAAGGTAAATGGTATCCCAGCCAAATTTGTAATTGATGCTAATGGCAACATCAGGTTTAAGCTAACCGGTTTTGATGGCAGCAATGAGGCCGCTGTTGATGAGCTAAGCATGATGATTGATAAGGCCAAAGCCAAATCATAAAAAAAAGAGCCAAATCTTTAAGTACAATGCCCCCAAAAAGTTAAACACTTTATGGGGGCATTTTTATACCTAGTAAAATTCAATGAAAGTTCCCCACCATAGGTGGCAGAGAATCATTGTTACTTTGAAAGCTTCCCACCATGGGTGGCAGAGAATCATTGTTACTTTGAAAGCTCCCCACCATGGGTGGCAATAAATCATAGTTACTTTGAAAGCTTCCCACCGTAGGTGGCAACAAATCAAAGTAAAATAAGGCTGTTCTTTAATTATAAGCCCTTAACTTGTCATCCTGTAATGACAGCCCCTCCGGGATCGTCATTGCGAGGTACGAAGCAATCTTACTACTTTAGGTAGGTAAAAGCAGCAATTTCATTTCAACTAGCGTTCGTTGTAAGATTGCTTCGTCGTTCCTCCTCGCAATGACGATTGTTTTATATAGTAACCAGCATTAAAACTTATCCAGCTCCGTTGCAATAAATGCAAGCTCTTCAGTTGTAAGATCAAACTGCATGGCCTGTGCATTGGCTATAGCTTGTTCTGCATTCCTGGCACCTGCAAGTACGGTGGTAATGCCTTTTTGTAAGGTAGTCCAGCGCAATACCAGCTGTGCTAAAGTGGCATTTTTCGCTTCAGCAATGGGGCGGATACCGGCCAAAAAGCTTTCTATTTTTTTAAGGTCGAACTGACTGAAATACCCGTTTCTATGATCATCGGCTTTTAACTGATTATTTTCGAAATACTTGCCTGATAAAAGACCGCGTTCCATTGGGCTATAAGCCAGCAAACCGATTTTATTTTCGATAGCATAGGGCACCAATTCCTGCTCAATGTAGCGGTGTAACATACTATAATAAACCTGGTTCGAAGCCGGAGTAAATGTTTTGCTGGCATCTTTCATTAACTCAACAGCCGCATTTGATAAACCTGCTGCGCGGATTTTTCCGGCTTTAATCAGCGCCTCCGTGGCTTCCATGGTTTCGTCAATTGGGGTAGTGGCATCAGGCCAATGTTGTTGTAAAAGATCAATGTAATCGGTATTCAGGCGTTTAAGCGATTCTTCTACTTCCTTAATGATATTGGCTTTAGAAGAGAATTTATAGATGGGAATGGTTTTGCCATCTTCCTGCATATCAAAAAAATGCTCGCCTTTCCCGTTGTTGCTGCCATCCCAAACCAGTCCGAATTTGGTTAAAACCTGCACTTTGCTGCGATCTTTTCCTTTCAGGGCTTCACCAATGAGTTCTTCGCTAAGGCCATAACCATAAAAAGGGGCGGTATCTAAAGTGGTAATACCCTGATCAATTGCAGCATGAATGGCTTCAATAGAGTCTTTTTTCTCGTTACCACCCCACATGGTGCCGCCTATTGCAAATGCACCGTAGGCGATAGCTGATAGGGCTAAATCTGTATTTCCTAATTTTCTATATTCCATTTTGATGTTGTTTTGAATTTGATGAGGCAAAATTTGGAATAATGGTGCTATCATCAAAATAGGATGAGTTATAGGTTGGTATCATTATTTTAATAATGTTGTCCATAAATACAAGGAAAGAGGATCGTCATGCTGAACTTGTTTCAGCATCTCATTTGATAAAGGCGTATTATTTAGTATGCCAGGGGAGTAAGAGACCCTGAAACAAGTTCAAGGTGACGGCATAGGCGTTTTAATTAAAGTCGATTGTCCTGCTGAATATCCGCCGGGCGGAAGTTCAGGGTGACGACCTGTTACGAAGCACATCTTTTGCGATCTATTTAGCACTAACCGTCATTGCCAGCTTGACTGGCAATCTTAATGGGTGTCTGCACGAACCACTATAACTAACCAAACCGCAGTGTTTAAGATTTATTAATATTAACTGAATATAGGGCTGGTAGTTTTGCCGGGTAAAACCTGCACCCTTGAGTAATACACTGTTCTTATCGCTGAAAGAAGATAACCGCCAGGCCATGGAGCAGATTTACCATGCCCATTGGGAATCGGTTTTCGATGCTGCATTTAAAAGGATTGGCGACGAAGATATCGCACAGGATATTGTTCAGGAGATCTTTATCACCCTTTGGCAAAACCGTAAAACTATCGAAATACAGGGCGAACTGGGTGCTTATCTGCATGGCGCAGTAAAATACCGCATAATTAACCATTTCAGGTCGGTAGCCATGCGCGATGGGCACCAGACAGAATTCGCCCTTTTAATGGAAGGGAAGCATACCGCTGCGGCCGATTCGGAACTCATCAGGCAAGATGCCGACAGGGAAGTGGAGCAGGCCTTGGCACAACTGCCCGACCGCATGCGACTGGTTATTGCTATGAGTCGCAAAGAAGATAAAACGATTAAAGAAATCGCCAGCGAGCTCGATGTATCCGTTCAAACTGTAAAAAACCAGATTACGGCAGCGATGAAAATTTTAAGAAAAAACCTTTCTTATATTTTGTTTCTAGTCTTTCTATTTGGTTAACTGTTTAAATCGATTAAACTGGTTAACTGCTCGATCCCAAAGCAGATCTTTTTACTCCATACGCTACAATTAACCAATTTAAATGGTTAACCGATTAAGCACCCCAGGCAATTAACCGATTAACCAGTTTCAACAGTTAACCATCTCAAGCGGTTAACCATCTTAAGCAATTAATTACCTCAGGTACTTAACCAAAACTTAACCTACTCATAACATCTTTGGTTAGTACCCTTTTGCATTTGGATTGACATCTAATCAAATGACAGAAGAACAGGCAAAGCAATTGCTGCAAAAATATTTAGACGGAAACGCTGATCCGGTAGAGGCCAGACAGGTAGAAGAATGGTACAACCTTTTGCAAAAGGAAGAACTCCGTTTACCTGTTGACCGTAAAGCCGCCATTGGCGAAGAAATGCTGCTTAACCTCAGGGCAGCGATGAACAGCGAAACCAAAACCCGTAAATTATTTATGCGGACAATGTGGTGGCGTGTAGCGGCATTACTGGCAGTAGTAATTTCTATTGGTTTTGGGATCTGGAAATTAAACAATACAGCTCCGGTTCAGGCATTGGTAGTAATGACCACCAAAGCCGGTGAGCAAAAAACAATCTTATTGAGCGATGGCTCTGAAATTACGTTGGGTCCTTCGGCACGGGTGGTTTATCCCAAACAATTTGCCAGCAATAGCCGTAAAATTTCGCTGATAGAGGGTGAAGCCTTTTTCTCGGTAGCACACGAAGAGAACCGGCCATTTACTGTACAGGTTAAATCTGGTCTCGATGTTAAGGTATTGGGTACTTCATTCAGGGTGAGTGCCTATGCCAATCATCCCAAGGTTAAAATTACGGTGGCAACGGGTAAGGTGGCTATTAGTAAACAACAGCAATTGCTTGGCACACTGGTTAAGGGGCAGCAACTCGAATACAATAAAAGCAACGGCAGTACGGCGATTCACGAAGCCAAACATGAAGAATATGTCAAAATCAGCTTTGATGGAGAAACACTGGCTGAGGTTGCACGCAAAATCGGTTATATCTACGGTATTAAAGTAGTGTTGGCCGATAAAACTATTGAAAAGTTGAAATGTCGCGCCAGCTTTACGAGCAAACAACGGCCCGAAGAAATTCTCGATATCCTGTGCAGCCTGCACCACATCCGGTTCAGTGCCGCTAAAAACCATAAAACATTTAAAATATATCCATAATGAATACATAAAACCAACAGCATGCTGGTTTGCAACTATGTTCAGGCCAGAAATAATTTAAAACACATTTTAAACAATACAATCAATCAAACAAATGGAAACAACCTCAGCCAAGAGGACATCACCCCTTATTCGGATCATGAAATATTCATGCTTAACATTTTCAATCATCTGCATCTTCTGCAGTTCACTGCTGGCATCGGCGGGCATGGCCCAACGCCTCGAAAAAAGTAGTGTAACCCTAAAAATTAGTAAAGGCCGCAGGCTTAACGAAATTGTAAAAGAAATAGAAGCCGCATCGGGTTTAAGTTTCGTGTACAATCCTGATCTGCTTCAGGAAAGAAATACTTTAGTTAGCGGCGAATTTAAAATGGAACCTGTACGTTCACTTTTAGATAAGTTAGGCCTGAGTGTAGTAGAAAAGGGCGATTACGTTATCCTCAATAATATTACTTTTAATAAACCAGATCGCATTATTACCGGTGTGGTAAAAGATTCGACCGGGCTTACACTTCCGGGTGTTTCGGTAAAAGTTGTAGGTACACAAAGCGGTACCATTACCGATGCCAATGGTGCTTTCAGGATCGAAGCCAGTGCGCAAACCGTGCTTTCTTTCTCTATGATCGGTTACCGCACTAAGGAAGTAACCGTAGGCGAGAATCCGGTAATTAATGTTACGTTAATCGAAGAACGATCGAACCTTGGTGAGGTAGTGGTAATAGGTTACGGTACGCAAAAGAAAGAAACTTTAACCGGTGCCGTGAGTGTGGTTTCGTTAGATAAATTATCATCACGTTCGGTAAACAGTGTTGGCGATGTGCTTGCAGGTAAATCGCCGGGCGTAATTGTAACCAACGAAGGGGGCGATCCAACGTCTACGCCGCGTATTAATATCCGTGGATCTGGCGGACTTAACGGGGAGAGTGTATTGTATGTAATTGACGGATCGATCTTTTTAGGTACCCCACAACTTAACCCGAATGATATCGAGTCGATTTCAGTGTTAAAGGATGCGGCAGCTGCCATTTATGGTGCACGTGCATCGGGCGGTGTGGTTTTAATCACCACTAAAAAAGGAAAGAGCGGTAAAATGCAGATCAGCTTTGATGCCAAATTAGGTCAGCAAAGTGCCTGGAGAAAATTAGAGCCTTTAAATGCCCAGCAACGTGCACAGGTAGCTGCAACAGCAGCTAAAAATGGTGGTACCACTATATTACCAGCTTTTGATGCGAGTAAATACCCTGACGGACAGGTTACGCGTACCAACTGGATGGATGAGGTGTTTAGAGATGGCTTGTTGCAGGATTATAACGCAGCCATAAACGGTGGAAATGAAAAATCGAACTTTTACCTGAGTTTCAATTACCGCAACGCAGAAGGTATTGTGTTAAATACCAAAACCCAGCGTTACAACTTCAGGATTAATTCTGAGCATGAGCTTGCACCCTGGTTAAAAGTGGGCGAGAACTTATCATACAGCAGTACCAATGGTAATGGTGCCAATACCAGCAGCGATTATACCGGTGCGCTTTTATCAGCCATTTATTATCCAACCAATGGTACGCCTTATAATGCCGATGGTAGTTTTGCAGGTTTACCAGGCGGTCAGTATGCGGGCGATTACGGCGATATCATTAACCCTGTTGCCGAATTACAGCGTATTGATGTAAATAACCCGGTTAATGTATTGGTGGTTAATCCTTACGTTACCCTTAAACTGGCCAAAGGTTTAACTTTCCGGTCAAACCTGAGCATTACCAAAAGAGATGCCAGCTATAAGAGTTTTACGCCTAAAAGACCTGAAGTAGGTAAACCGGTTTTGAGCAATAGCCTGCAGCAAAGCAGCGATCAATCGACCGATTTTCTTACCGAGCAAGTTTTGAGTTATAAAGAAACTTTCGGTAAGCACAGCTTAGATGCTACCGGTGGATATACTTTCCAAAAAACAAAAAATAGCGGATTGAGTACTTCGGGGGCAGGTTTTGATGATGAATCGCCACAGTATCGCTACCTGGCTAACGCAACCGTTATCCAGCCTTCATCAAGTTATTATAATGCCAATGCAGTGTCTTCATTGTTTTTAAGGGCCAACTATAACTATGACGAAAAATACCTTTTATCGTTAATCGGTCGCCGTGATGGGGTATCCTTATTATCAAAAGATAACAGGACCCGCAATTATGTTTCAGCTTCGGCAGGATGGTTAATCACTAAAGAAGATTTTCTTAAAAATACAAGTTGGTTAAACGAATTGAAATTAAGAGGTAGCTATGGTATATTAGGTAACCTGGGTAGTCTTCCGCAATCGGCTGTTAATCCTTTACTGGCGGCAACTCAAAGTTATTTCGGGCAAACGCCAACCTTACAAACAGGTTATGTATCTACCATATTGGCCAATCCTGGCTTAACATGGGCAGAAAGTAAACAAACTAACTTCGGGTTGGATGTTACCGTACTAAACAGGTTAAGTTTAGTAGCCGATTATTTTATTAAAGATATTGATAAGATGATTTTAACCCGTACACTTCCGGGTACAGCAGGTTTAGGTACGCAAACCATTAATGCTGGTAAAGTTAGAGATAAAGGGATTGAATTAGGCTTAACTTATAACAGCGATAAAAATGCAGCTTTTACCTATTCGGTTAATGCAACACTTACTAAAATAAACAACAAAGTAATTAACCTGGGTGATGGATTGCAGAATATTGCAGTAGGTACCAATTTCCGTAACGAGCTTGCACCACTTTCAATCAATGTTGGTCAACCGCTTTACAGCTATTATGTATTAAAAACCGAAGGGATTTTCCAGTCGCAGGCCGAAGCTGATAACTATAAAAACGCCAGCGGACAAAAAATACAGCCCAATGCAAAAGCTGGTGATTTCAAATTTGCCGATTTAGATGGCAATGGCTCAATTGATAGCAAAGACCGTTATTTCGCAGGTAGTGCTTACCCTGATTTTTCTTATGGATTAAGCTTTAACGCCAGCTATAAAAACTTCGACTTTAACATTTTTGCACAAGGTGTTCAGGGCAATAAGCTTTTCAACGCCGTAAAAAGAACTACTTACAGTGCCAGCGGACCATCTTACAATAAACTGGTTGGTATTTTAGATGCATGGTCGCCGGAAAACCCGGGTGGCAAAGTGCCAATTATCTCAACTAGCGATAGCAATGGTAACTTTAATGCCTCTGATTTTTACATCGAAGATGGCTCTTACCTGCGTATCCGTAACGTAACCCTGGGTTATAGCTTGCCAAAACAATTAACCAGTAAACTGAGAACAGGTGCTATCAGGGTATATGCAACTGCCAATAACTTGTTTACCATTACCAACTATTCAGGTTTCGACCCTGAAATCGGGATGGACAACAATGGTTTAGATGTAGGCCGTTACCCGCAAGCCAGAAGCTTTATCCTTGGTTTAAGTGTTAATCTTTAATCTCACACAAAAATGAAAACGAATATAAAATACCTGGCAGTAGTTGCCGCAACCCTTTTTGCCTCGTGCACCAAACAGCTCGATATCGTACCTGAGGGTTCGCCGTCGGCACAAAACTTCTGGAAAACCAAAGAAGATGCCATTAAAGCAGAAGCCGGCATGTTCGAAAAATACAATGAAGAAGATTATTATGGCCGTGGTATGTTCTGGTTTATCAATGCCAGCGACGATATGGTAACCGGCCGTAATAAGCCTGAGGCCGATAATATTAAAAACTTTAACCGGAGTTACATAGGCGGTGGCTACACTGAAACGCAGTGGAGCATGCGTTACGCCATTATTAAAAGGGCTAACGACATCATTACCAATGTGCCTGGCATTAACATGGATGAAACGCTTAAAAAACAAATTATTGGCGATGCTTATTTTAACGCTGGTTTGGTTTATTTCCAGCTGGCAGCAAACTACGGTAACGATAAAGCCGGTGTACCGATTGTAACACCTGATGCTGATCCGGCTGTTGCTGTACCGCGTGCCAAAAATGTAAATGAAAATTACGATTACATTATCGGGCTCCTGTTAAAAGCTGCCGATAACCTGCCGTATTTTAAAGATATGAAAGCAACCGATTACGGTAAGGCGCATAAAACTGCTGCATGGGCTTATCTGTCAAAGGTATATTTGTATAAAAAAGATTATGCCAATGCTGCAAAATATGCCGATATGGTTATTACATCTGGTCAGCATGATTTAATTATGACCGGCTTTGCCGATGTATTTAAAGCCTCAAATAACTGGTCTAAAGAATACATCTGGTCGGTAGTTTGTACACCAAGTGGTGGTGGTACCGGTTGGGGTAGTAAATTGCCTGGTGTAATGTTAACCAATAAAGCCTGGGGTATTTACAATGGCTGGGGGTATTACCTGCCTACCAAAGAGCTTTACGATTCGTACGAAGCAGGCGATCAGCGTCGTGAGGCTACCATTCTAAAGCCGGGCGATAAGTTTATGTTTTTTGGCAGCGAACGTAGCTTTACCAAAGATGCAGGGGCAACATCAAACTACCAGTTTAAAAAATACATGGAGCCTTTCTCTTATGCCAATCCAATCCCTACGCACGTTAACCCGAATGGTGATAACGGAACAACCGATTTAAACGTACCTTTAATGCGTTATGCAGAGGTACTGTTAATTAAAGCCGAGGCCGCAATTAATTTAAGCGGTGCAGGTGCTGGTGATACCGAACTGAATAAAATCAGGGTAAGGGCAGGACTTGCTACCAAATCGGGTATGACGATTGATGATTTGAAACGCGAAAGGCGCAATGAGTTGGCCGGAGAATGGGCAGACCGTCACCGTGATCTGGTACGTTGGGGCGATGCACAGGCTACTTACGCCAAACCTTTGCACGATTTTGATGGAACTGTAATCTGGCCAGCCAGAAGTTTCAATCCACAGGTGCACGATGTATGGGCAGTTCCGCAAAGGGAGATTGATAACAGTGCGGGAACGATTAAACAAAACGCAGGATGGTAAAAAGACTTAGTTTAGTGTGCCTGCTGGGCATCGTTGGTTTAAGCTTTCAGCCGCTTTATGCGCAGCAAAAACTAACCGCTAACCAGGCACACAGCCACAACGATTATAAACAGCAAATCCCATTGTTAACCGCTTATTATGCGGGTATGGGCTCTATTGAGGCCGATATATTTTATCGTGATGGCGAATTATTTGTTGCACACGAGCGCTCGGAAATTAAACCCGGGCGCACCTTGCAGAAATTGTATCTCGATCCGCTGGCGGCATTGTACAAAGAAAATGGTAATCACCCTTATCCCGATGCAAAAAAACGGCTTCAGCTCGTAATCGACATTAAAGAAGACCACGAGCATGCCCTTAGTAAACTGATCGAAATGGTAAAAGCTTACGGTAGCCTGTTCGATTGGCAACAAAACCCCGATGCCATTAAACTGGTAATTAGTGGTGATGTGCCTGCTGCCGATCATTTTAACGATTATGCTGAAATCATTTCTTTTGATGGCCGGCCGGATAAAACGTATAATGCTGCTCAACTGGCGCGCATAGCCATGATTAGCCAAGATCTGGCGCATTATACCGTTTGGAATGGTAAAGGCACGCCAACACCACCAGATTTGCAAAAACTCACAGCTGTAGTGGCTAAGGTGCATCAAATGGGTAAACCTTTCCGCTTCTGGAATACCAAAGATAGTCCGAATACCTGGAAAGAACTGGAACGTATAGGCGTTGATTGGATTGGAACTGATCATCCTGATGCTTTAAAATCTTTTTACCAGAACCGTCCTAAACTGGAATACACAAGTCCTAAGGCTTATGTCCCTTATCAGCCTAACTATAAAAGTGATGGCGCTCCCAAAAAGGCCAAAAATGTAATCCTTTTAATTGGCGATGGTATGGGGCTGGCTCAGATTCAGGCAGGACTTAGTGCTAACTTTGGCCTATCCAATTTGGTTAACCTGAAACACATTGGTTTTTCACGTACCGAAGCCGCGAATTCTGATTTTACCGATTCTGCTGCGGGCGCTACGGCTATGGCCACCGGCCATAAAACCAATAACCGTTACATCAGTTTAGATGCCCAGGGGCGTAAACTAACCCGTATTCCGGATACTTTGGCCCGGTTTGGGATAAAAAGCGGTATTATTAGCAGCGGCGACATTACCGATGCCACGCCTGCTGCTTTTTACGCACAGCAAATAGAAAGAACCATGAGCAAGGAGATTGCTGCCGATTTGCAAAACAGCCATGTAGATATTTTGGTAGGATCTAACCGCAAAAGCTTTACTGCCAATACCGATGCCGGGTTAATGGATAAGCTGGCGCAAAAAGGATACAGCTACCGTTCTACACTGGATGAATTTGCAACTGCTAAAACCGGTAAACAACTGGTGCTTTTGGCCGATTCGGCTACCCGAAAAGTGTTGGATGGCAGAGGCAACATGCTGCAAACTTCACTGCAGAAAACGATTCAACTGCTTGCTGCTAACCCAAAAGGTTTCTTTATTATGGCTGAAGGGGCACAAATTGATCATGGCGGTCATGCCAACGATTTGCCGTTTGCCGTAACCGAACAACAGGATTTTGACCGTTTAGTAGGCGAGGCGCTTAAATTTGCCGACCAGGATGGTGAAACACTGGTTATTGTTACTGCCGATCATGAAACCGGTGGATTGTCGTTGCTCGATGCTTCCTACCAAAAAGGAATGGTGAGGGGTAATTTCAGTACAGACGATCATACCAATATTATGGTGCCTGTATTTGCTTATGGGCCGGGAGCTAAAGCTTTTATGGGCGTATATCCAAACAATACCATTTTTGATAAGATTATTAAGGCTTATCAATTAAAATAGCATTATCATTTATTTAGAAAAGCGTTGCAAGTAAAGCTGCAACGCTTTTTTGCGTTAAAGGCGCAATACGAATTACGCACGCGTTTGGAAAAGCCCGCGAGCTATTAGTTCATACACTATAGTACGATCGTCACCCTGATCCGATAGCTATCGGATTTATTTCAGGGTCTCTGGTACCAATAGAAATTACACAAAGTATTGTTTTTCAGTGCTTTCTGAGTCTCTGTGGCTATTTTCTTATAGGTTGCCACGCCTGCCCAGCCGTTCAGGCGAGGATTCACTGAACTCACGGAAGGGTTTTTTATACTTCTTTGTGCTTTTGTGTCTTGGTGGTTCTATATAGTTTTTTACCACAAAGGCACAAAGCACACAAAATAATGTTTTTCTGAGTCTCTGTGGCTATTTTAGCCTAAACCGATCTCGAATTAACATTCAATACACATTCGAAACTTAAATTTGCCGCATTCAAAAACAACATACATGCAAAGAAGAACAGCATTAAGAAATATAGGAGGACTTTTACTACTACCATCAATAAGTACTGCAGTAACAGTAGCGGAGCAGAAACCAGTTTTACGTGTAGCACATATAACCGATATTCATTTAAAGAACGATTTTGGTGCGCCACAAAAGTTCAGCAAATGCCTGCACCACCTCCAGCAACATTCGCCAAAAGTAAACCTGGTTTTAAATGGGGGAGATATGGTATTCGACATGAATAAAGAGAATATCAGTACAATAAACGACCAGTGGAAATTGTTTATGGATACCGTGAAAAACGAATCGAATATCCAAACCCAATACTGCCTGGGTAACCATGATATCTGGTGGAATGAAAACAGCAAAAGCGATGCCTTTTACGGTAAAAAATACGCAATGGATAAGCTTCAACTAGCCAAACCTTACTATAGCTTTTTAAAAGCAGGTTGGAAGTTTATTGTGTTAGATAGCACCCATCTGGATATCGACAATACCTGGTACATTGGCAAACTGGGCGAGGAGCAGTTTAACTGGTTGAGTGAAGAGTTAAAGGCCACGCCGAAAGAAACTCCTGTGTTGGTCATGTCGCATATCCCCATACTTACGGCTTTACTCATGATAGAAGATGATATTGTAAATAAGTGGACCATGCTTGGCGGAGATATGCATACCGATACCGCCAAAATCATTAATCTTTTTTATCAGCATCCCAATGTAAAACTTTGCTTAAGTGGTCACCTGCACATGCGCGATAAAGTAGTTTATAATGGAGTTACCTATTTGTGTAATGGTGCCGTATCGGGTGCCTGGTGGAAAGGAAATAGAAGGGAAACTGCACCGGGTTATGGCCTGATTGATCTTTTTGCCGATGGAACTTTTGAAGAAAGTTATGTGAATTATTAGCTGGGAATTTTGAGCAGTCGAAGAATTACAACTAACAACACAAAAAAACCGGTTCATTTTTAATGAACCGGCTCATATGAAAGCGCTTAAATATTAAAGCTGGTATGATTTGGTGTAAACAGGGCTTCTGTCTTTTACAATTCTTTCTGTGCCCTGGTCAATTACTTTACCATCTACTTCGATTTTATAATCAACTGTAAAAGGAGTTGCACCGAATTCGAAACCACCAAACTGAACACTGCCCGCAAATAAATTACTGGCCGATTCTAATACAATGGTTTTACCGCCGTTAAAATCATCGGTACCTACGGTAATTACGGTACCTTTTTTGGTTACTCCGTTTACCAGCCAGTCAATTGATGAACCATCTGAGCGACCAGCGGCAACATCTACATCAAAATAATCGCCTTCTGCTTTTTTAAAATCGCTTGATAGGGTAATGGTAATTTTTGCCTTTTTCCCGCCATTTGCTGCCGGATCATCACTTTTCTTTTTACACGAGAAGAGTACAGTTACAGCTATCATGGCCAATGCAAACTGTGTTATTTTTCTCTGGATTTTCATGGGTTTTTGTTTTTAATTGTTAATCAAATGGTAATGTTTACAGTAATTATACTTATCGATACAAAGTAAGGCAATAGGCAAAAACACATCAATCGACATAAAACAGTATTTTTTTCTACTGGTATTCCTGTATTTTTTAATGAAATTTTAGTTTGCCATTTAAAGGCTGCAATTTTATGCGCATGAGAAGAATAAGCTGGCTGATTGCTTTTCTGTTTTTCAGCCTCCACCTAGCTGCGCAATTACCGGCACAGGATAAAAAATACCTCGATAGCCTGAACCGGCTGGCAGTTAACACTAAATCTGATAGTGTGCGGGCCGAACTTTATTTTACGCTTTCTGATTATTGGGTAGATCGCGATTCGGCTAAAACAATTGGTTACTTAAACAAAGGGATTAAATACGGGCAGCCTTATCGTTACTTAAGGGGACGTTATTATTACCTGCTGGCAGATTATTATGCAGCAAAATACCCTGCAAAAGCCGAAAGCAATTATTTAAAGGCTGATCAGGAGTTCGCGGGCTTCACTACTAAACGTGCTTATAAGCAGCGTGCCATGCTGTGGCATAACTACGCCTTATTACAGCAGCATAAAGACGATTTAAAAGCTACGCTTGAAATACTGGTTAAACGGGTGCTTCCGCTCTCTGAGAAAGGAGGAGATAATATACAGCTCGGTACCGAATATATCTCTATCTCTACCATTTTTATGAACCTGGATCAGTTTGATAAGGCGGTAAAGTATTCGGAAGCGGGCATCAAATATTTTCAGCACACACCTCCAGGTCAGTTTTATTTACTGGTAAATGCTTACCTCACCACTGCCGAAAGTTATTACCACCTGGATAATGTTGCACAAACAAAAAGGTACCTCGATCTGGCCAAAGCGGTGCTCAATAAATCGGCCGGTGTGGTTTCGCATTCCAACATGGAAATTTTCTGGCTTAAATATCACGAAGTTTTGAGCTGGCACCTCATTGCCATCAAACAATACGATGCTGCGCTGATTAATATTGAAAAGGGTACCGAACTGGCTACTAAAATCGAAGATCAATATACTGTGCAAGCGCTGGCTTTTAACCGCTACGATGTGTTATTTGCCCAACATAAATATGCGGAGGCAGAGCGCTTGTTGCTGCACCTGGCCGGACAAAAGGAAATCCATGCACTGGCTGATAACCGGCTGATTACGTTCAATAAGCTATCTGATTTTTATCAGGCAACCGGTAACATGAATGAGGCTTATAACTGGCTCAAAAAAAGTAAAGGGTTAAGCGACAGTATAAATGAAAGTAAGCTGAAAAGCGATATCAATACGCTCGAAATTAAATACCACGCAGCCGAAAACCAGAAAAAAATTGCCGGTTTAAGTGCCGAAAAGAAACAAAACCTGCTCACCTTAAAAAACCAGCGTTTAGCCAACTGGTTGCTTACGGCGACTATTGTTTTGTTACTGGTGCTTACAGGTTTTATTTTCTTTTATTACCGGAGTTATAAAAAACTGGCCCTGCAACGCGAAATAAACCTGAAACAGCAGGCTACCGAGCTGGCACAAAAACAACAGATAGAAGTTACCCGGGCCATGCTCGATGCCGAAGAAAATGAGCGCAATCGGGTAGCCCGCGATTTGCACGATGGATTAGGCGGAATGCTGGCAGGTGTAAAAATTAATTTATTAAGCTGGGCAAAGTATAATAAAAATATGGAAACACAGGATTTTGAATTACAACGCATTATCAGCCAGTTAGATGGGTCGGTAAATGAGCTGAGAAACATTGCGCGTAACATGATGCCGCAAACACTGCTAAATTATGGTTTGGAAGCTGCCTTGAAAGAGCTCTGTGAAAGTGTAATGGATCGCGATCTGGAAGTTGATTTTCAAGCCATTAATATCAGTAAAGAGATTGGCCTGTCGCAACAAATTAGCATATACCGGATTGTGCAGGAAATCCTGGCCAATATCTTAAAACATGCCGGAGCAACCGAAATTTTATTGCAATGCAGCGAAAACCAACATCGTTTTTACATCACAGCCGAAGATAATGGCAAAGGTTTTGATGTGAAAAGCAGTAACCTCAAAAATGGCCTCGGATTGGCCAATATCAGAAAGCGTGTAGAGTATTTTAATGGGCGCTTCGATATTGCATCGACCATAAACGAGGGCACTACCATTAATATAGAGCTTGATGTTTGATACTGTAAGAAAGACCAGAATTATAATTATAGATGACCACCCATTAGTATCAGCCGGATTGGAGAGCCTGTTGGCAAGGGAAGAAGATTTTGAGGTAATTGGCACTTTTGCTTCTGGCCTGGCAGGATTGGCCTTTTTAACGCAAAACCAGGCCGATATTGTTATTCTGGATATTTCGCTGCCCGATGTAAATGGGGTAGACCTTTGTTTAAAAATAAAGTCGCTTTTACCACAATGTGATGTGCTGGCTTTAAGTAACCATACGGAAAGGATGCTGATGATGCAAATGTTGCAAAACGGAGCCTCTGGTTATCTGCTTAAAAATGCACCAATTGATGAGATTATTAACGGCATTAAAGATTGTTTAAATGGCGAAATGGCTTTTAGCAAAGAAGTAAAAGCCATTATGCTGAAGCCATCTGTTAACGAACTGGGCGCAAGACCAAAAATCACCAAACGCGAAAAACAGATTTTAAAACTAATTGAAGAAGGTAAAACCACAGTGGCGATGGCCGATTTACTTTTTGTAAGCCCCTTAACCATCGAAACTCACCGCAGAAACCTGATGCAGAAGTTCGGTGTAAAAAATGTACTCGAGCTGATCAAAATCTCCCGCGAACAATTATTACTTTAACCCATTCAAGCCACTATACCTGTACCTCAGTCGTCATTGCTAGCTGGCTTTTTTGCCAGCGTGGCAATCTATTTCTACGCACCCATTTGGTTATTGCAATTTGATTATTGGTAATTTTATACAAACTGATAACTACCAACTGCCAACTGTTAACTAGTTTAACCGGTTAATTGTTTAAACTGGTTAACTGATGCGCAACGCCCAATTCTAAATTTAGTTTAATCATTGATTATTGGTCATTGGTTCATTGGTCATTGGTCATTAGTTCATTGGTCATTAGTTCATTGGTTCAATTGATCATAGGCTATTGAGTATTGGTCATTGGTAATTGATTATTAGTACTTGGTCATTACCGCTAAAACACCACTTTCCCTCCCTGAATCAGAGATTTAACCGGCGAAACCCGCGAAACCGCTTCAGCAGAGCAACTGGCATCTACCAATACCACATTGGCTTTATCGCCTGCTTTTGGCCATTGCCTGTCGCCTTTATCGCTTAATGGCAAAATATTACCTGTAGCCAGTTTTAAAATACGCGAAAGATCAAATTCAGTGCGGTAACCATAAACCTGCGCTGCAACATTTGCTTTTTGTAAAATACTGCCCGTACCAAAAGTGCTCCAATGGTCTACAATACAATCATTCCCTGCCACAACATCTACACCATATTTATAAAGCGTTGGGATCGGCATCGGAGTGCCCGTCATTGGAATGGTAGAGGCAATTCCCATCTTAGCTGCGCCTATTTTTTCGGCAATTTCTTCTGTTTTGGCTTTATCCAGGTAACGTAAAGCAAAAGCATGACTTACGAAGGTTTTACCTTTCAATACAGGGTTTTCCATTACCTTGGCAATCAGGTATTCGATGGTTTTAATACCCGGATCGCCCGATTCGTGCAGGTGGATATCAATTCCTTTGCCATGATCGAGTGCGAGTTGAATCACAAAATCCATGTGTTTTTCTATGCCGCCATCAATACTGGTAGGATCAAGACCGCCAATAAAATCGATATCCATTTTAGCTGCCTCTTTCATCAGCTCGGTCGATTGCGTATAGTAAAGCCCATGTTGCGGAAAAGCAACCAACTCTGCCTCAAACGAATCTTTTTTATGTTCAAGAGCCGTTTGGAGGTGCTTTAAAGAGTCGAGTTTTGAAGTAGGCTCAATATTTACATGCGAACGTGCATAACCTGTTCCGTATGATTGCAGGAGTTCGATCAGCTTTTCGGTACGCGTAACAGAGGTTTTTAACAAATCCGGGATGATTTGCTGCTCAAAGGCAATCATATCTTTTACACTCTTGTTCTTTTTCAGATGGGCCTGCCACGGTAAACCATAATAAGTTTTATCTAGGTGGATGTGCATATCCTTAAAAGCAGGCAGCATTAACCAACCTTTGGCATCTATAGCTTTTGCATTGGGCTGGTTTGGCGCAATATTTTTTATCTTACCGTCTTCAATCTCAACAGTAAACAGCTCAGTTTTGGTATGAATCACATCTTCGCCATCATATTCAAAACCAGTTTCGAGCCTTACATTTTTTAAAGTATAGTTTTTACCAGCAGGTTTGCTAAGCGAATTTTCAGTAGCATCGGCCTCTCCGGCAGCAAGCAAGCAGCTACTGGCCAATAAAATAGAAGAGCTTTTAATAAAGTTTTTTCGGGTGATGGATTGTGGAATCATAGTGGTTAAAATCTGAAATACAAACATAACACACCGCTGATTTTTATTAGCGTAATATTTATCTTAAAAATTGTACCATTTATTAAAAGTGTATGCTTTTGAAGATTGTTTGTTGTGTATTTGGTGAGGTTGTAAGGTGTAATTCATGATTGGTTCATTAGCCATTCGTTCATTGGTCACACCCATAGTCTAAATTTTACATATTCACAAAACCGGCTGAAAATTGTTTATTGGTTGTTGGTAATTGATAAGGTGTGATTGGGTTTACCTTTCTATTGTTCCCTAAACTGCTTCGGCGTACTCCTGGTATACTTTTTAAAGAATTTAGAAAAATAAGCTAAATCGTAAAAGCCTAGCTCAAAAGCTATAGCCTTGATGGGTTTTTCGGTAGTGAGTAATATCCGTTTGGTTTCGAGAATTAGCCTTTCATGGATTAATGCAGTAGCCGAAACATGAAAATGCTTTTGGCACAGAATATTGAGGTAGTTAGCAGAAATGTTCAGCTGATCGGCGTAATAAGAAACAAGTTTTTCGCTTTTATAATGCTTATCTATCAACCCCAGGTATTTGAACAGCACCGGTTTGCTTTGGTAAACGGTTTGTTTGTTAAAAATGGTTTCTGCCTCGCGACTAATCATTAAAGCAATAAGCCTGAGCCGGGTGATAAGCATTTCTGCTAAGCTGTTTGTGGCCTCCAGTTCGGTTTTTACTTGTTTAGTTTCGTATAAAATTTGCTCAAATGTTGCCTTGCTGAGTTTAATTACCGGATAATTTTGGTACAGCATTAACGAAAACCGTAGCGAGCTGGCCAGCGTTTCAAACATTTGCCGGTTAATCATAATCTGATGGGCAACCGTATCGGGCCCCAAATCCCATTTGTGTATCTGCTCCGGAAAAAGCAGGTGTAACTGGTATTGCTCAACCGGGTGATCTACAAAATCGATGCTATGGTTTCCGGTCCCTTGCTCAAAAAGCATAAACAGAAAAAAATCATGTTTATGGGGCTTTTCGATATGTCTTTCACCTTCAATATAATGGTACAGCAAATCACTCCCCAGGTTTTGGTCAGGCGAAAATTCGTTGATATCGAGGATTGGAAAATGCGGTACAGCAGGCATGGGCGAAAGGTACGGAAAAAGTCCGAAGTCAGATGTCCGGAGTCGGAAGTCTGGGCATTTAATAGCATTTTGGCTACTCAGGTGCTCTTAGGTGTCTGAGGTGGTTAAAAAAGTCAGAAGCCAGGAGTTGGAAGTCTGGATGCTTAATATGGATTTCGCTACTCAGATGCCCTTATATCTCTTATGTGGTTAAACAATAACCCTGTCATCCTGAGCTTGTCGAAGGACTTTCGCAAAATACAGATAAAACTTAATTTCCCTAACATGGTTAAGCCAGGGAGCGTTTACCGCAACAAAAGCCCCGCAATTAGTAAAGCAGAAATTACCAGGATAAAAATAATCATCGGTTTAAACTCACTGTTTTCCTGCTTATCTTCGCTATCCTCCGCTATATTTTCCTGTTTCTGCTTCCTCCAATTTAACATGTAATCCATAGGTAATCTGTTAATACAATAAGTCTGACTACAGAACAACCTTATGGTTTAATATCTCAAATGTTAAATTTATTTATCCCACCATACCCGGGCGGTTAAAATGTCGCCTCCGTTTAAACGGCTCACGGCTTCTTTATAGTTGTTGGTGTTATTTAAAATCTCTGTCGAAAGGTAAATCATTCGCCGTGGAATGGTTGCATTGGTGGTATTGCCTGGATAATTTACTGGTGTAAGGACCGGATAACCACTTCGTTTCCAGTTTAACCACGATTCGATAAAGTTAAAATTGGTGCCGGTAGCCAGCCAATATTGAGTATTAATGGCATTCAAACTGTTTTGCATATTGCTTTCATCCAAAGGATTAAGCGAAACATAACTGTCAATTGTCCCCTGTGGTATTTTTCCCGTAGGATCTAACTGTGCCAGTGATTGGAGTGCTGCTGTAACGCCGTTTGCATAATGCGTTGTGGCCGAGGTAGGTATGTTCCAGCCCCTTACTTTGGCTTCGGCCAGTAAAAGTTCTGTTTCGGCATAGGTCATGATAAAAATCGGACCACCCAGTTTAAGGTACAATGCTGTTTTAGGTCGCGAATACTTTCCCAATGGAGCAAAATCAGCTCCTGTACCCGTACCACCCGGGTAACCGATAGAGTTGCGCACATCTGTTGGCCCTTCCTGCAGGTCGAGGCCATTGGGCAGACCCAACTGAACCGCAGGATCGCTATTGCCCGATAATTTCTGATCGGCATTATTAGCTAGTCCGGGTTGGGGCACTTCGCAAATAACCCCTAAACGGGGATCATTGGTTTTACGGAGCTGATCGATCAGCGTTTTGCTCCAGCGCACTTCCCTGTAATCAGAAAAGGTTCTTAAAGCCAGCGAAGTTCCATTTTGACTGTTAAAAGACGACGCGTCGGTAACAATAATGGCATTATCACTAATATCGGCAAAAGTATTGCCAGCACATTTTTCGGCCCACATTTTAGCCTTTTCTGGGTTAACCTTGGTTAAACGCATGGCCATGCGTAGCAAAATAGAGTAACCCAGTTTTTTCCATTTCAGGATATCACCTTTATAAAAAAGATCGGCAGTAGGTTTAGGTTTCTGCGGATCGAGATTTTGAATGGCTTTTTCCAGATCGGTTAGCATGGCATCATAAATATCTTCCTGCTTATCGTAACGCGGATATTTAATGCCCTGCATGGCTTTCGCAGCATCAAAATAGGGTACATCGCCGTAAGTATCGGTTATGCGCTGCAAAATCAGGATGGCCATAATATCGCCAATGTTAATGAGGTTGCTATTGGTTTCCTGGTTTTTAAGGCTCGCTAAACGTTGCATTTCGCGTACTACGGAGAGTTGCAAATAACCTTCTTCGAAAATACGCCCCTGGTAATCGGTAAAATTGGCAACGTTAATGTATTTGTCTCCGTTGTTGTAGTAGAAATAGGTCGAAGCCAGCAGCTGCATCATGGTGCTTTGGTAAACTAGTTGATAATAGCCAATGTTGGCATATTTGAGTTGTGCAGTAGAAAGCAGTTCGTTCGGATCGTAATCTTTCTCCGGAATTTTGGTGGTATCGGTATTAATTTCATCAAGCTGTGCTTTCGAACATCCTGTAAAGCAGAAACAGATGATTAATGTGATATAAATCAGGTTATTTTTCATCTGTTATTTAAATTTAAAGTTAAAATTGATCCCGAATGTACGCGTGGCAGGTAACGAAGCACCTTCTATGCCCGCATAGGCCAGTATCGGCGAAAATTCAGATTCCGGATCGATATTTTTAGTGTATTTGAGCAGAGTAAACAGGTTTCGGCCCACTAAATCAATAGAAATGCTCTTAAACGGAGTTTTGAGCAGCGCATTTGGGCTAAAAACATAACCCAGCGTAGCCTGTCTGAATTTGATGAAACTACCATTCAACACCGATAAGGCCGATATGTTACTGGCCAGTTCGGGGTAGTAGCTGTAAGCTGGAACATTAGTGGTATTTTTGGTGCCGTTTTCGTAAACACCATCAGCCACTATTCCAGTCTCGCGACCAACCAAGGTGGCTTTGTTCAGTCCGTTTACATACGAGTAATTCTCTGTCGCCGATAAAATTTTATTGCCAAACCTAAAATCGATCAGGAAAGAGAGCTGAAACTGTTTGAAGGTAAAACGGTTATTGATCCCGCCATAAAAGGGTGGGATAGTGGTACCCATGGGAACAAAATCGCCGCGTTTGGGAATGCCATCTGTGCCCACAATAATATTACCTGATGCATCTCTCTTATAATCGTAAGCCATGATTTGTGTAATCGGCTTGCCAACCACCAGGGCCGTATTGGCGTTTAAAGGGCGGTAAGCACCTGTTAAGGTATAGTTGCTATTGCCATCTATGGATAACAAAGTGTTTTTAACGTAGGTAAAGTTAAAATCGATATCCCACTTCTTATCTTTTTGAAGGATAGGTGTATAGGTAATAGCTGTTTCTATTCCGCTGTTGCGTGTTTTGCCCAGGTTAACATAAGCAGAAGTAAAACCAGTGGTAACCGATTGCCTGGCATTAATAATTTCGTTATTGGTTACCCGGTGGTAGTAGGTTAAATCGAAGGTAAGCCTGCTTTCAAAAAACTTCAGGTTTAGTCCTGCTTCATATTCATCAAGTGTAAAAGGTTTTAAATTATAATTGGGCAAGTCTTTAGCGAAATCGCCAAGAGGTACGCCGTTGATATTATCGTTCGAGGCGTAGTAAATTTGCGTGGTGTATGGCGTAGTGGGTTCGCCACTGGTTCGGGCATAATCTAAGCGAAGTTTACCAAAACTTAATCCCTTGATGGAAAGCAGGTCTGAAAAGACAAAACTGCCCGAAATACCCGGAACAAATATTCCCCGGTTATTTGTTGGCAGGGTGGAGTAAACATCGTAACGACCCGTTAAAGAGAAGTTTAGCAATTGTTTGTAGGCCAGATCGGCAGTAAAGTAAGCCGATTCAGTTACGATTTTCGAAATGCTATGTGTACTGTTTTTGGTGATCAGATTTTCGGGTGTGTACAAATATGGGATAATAAACTGCGACCCTACAATCTTATCCGTCGAGCCGTTTCTTTCGCGGTAATTCGCTCCAAGCGAAACATCTAAATCTAAGCTTTCGCTGATACTGCGGTTGGCTGTAAGTAAGAGGTCAGTGTTAAATTCTGAGGTATGTAAAGTGTCGAGTTTGTTGATGCCACCCTGACGATTTACCGAAAATGCGGTTCCAGTTGGTAAAATACTGAGCAGCTGATCACTGCTTACATCATAACCCAGCCTGCCTTGTGCAGCCAGCCAGTTATTGAAACGGTACTTTACCGAACCCGACGAAATGGAGCGGTTGCGTTTGGCGTAATCAGCCTGGCGGTTAAGCAGAAAATAGGGATTGGTTTTATATTCATCGGCGTTCCAGCGACTTTCGTTGCCTGTAGACTCATCGTAGCCAGGTGCCAGCAGTGATTCGTCTAAACTGGTAGCCAGTGCAGCAATACCATAATTGGCGTTTAAAGGCCCGTCGCTGAGGTAGCTTTTATTCTTGTTGTTTTCGTAAATATAATTGCTGTTAAAACTTACCGTAAGCTTTTTCGACAGATCGAAAGAACCATAGAAATTAAAGGTTTTGCGGTTCAGGTGGCCGTTTTTTAAGATAGAACTGTGATCTAGGTTAGAAGCCGAAACACGGTAAATACTGCGTTTAGTACCGCCAACCCATGAAAGGGTATTGGTAAAGGCAGGTGCAATGCGGTAAAAATTGCTGATGTTGTTTTTAGCAGGAAGGTAAGGTTTGGATGAGCCATCTACCTGCGGTGAAAGCCTGCCATCCATTTTTTCGCCCCAGCTCGAAATGCCTGTAGAAGTAGCACCATAAAAATCGGCCGGAAGTTTGTTTTGTGTACCCTGTCCATACACATACTGAAAATCAGTGTTATTTACCGGGCTATCGAAAGCAAGATTGGAATTGTATTCAAAGGATGAATTGGCATTTTCCTTTCCGCTTTTTAAGGTAATCAGGATTACTCCGTTTGCTGCCCTTGCGCCATATAATGCCGATGCTGCCGAACCTTTCAGGATAGTAACCGTTTCAATATCATCGGGGTTAATGTTGCTGATCCCGTCGCCGTAATCTGCCCCGCCATATTCGTTGGCACTACCACGAATGCTATTATCGATGGGCAGGCCATTAATGACGAACAGGGGCGAAGCAGCACTCATACTGGCTGCTCCTCTCAGTAAAATCCGTGCCGAAGAAGAAGGGCCACCGTTAGTGCCGTTAATGCTTAAACCGGCGACACGCCCTTGCAGCGAAAGTATAAAGTTAGATTCACGCGCCTGGGTGAGGCTTTCGCCGGGCACTACAGTTACGGCATAGCCAATTTTGCGGTTATCTTTTTTAATACCGAGAGCCGTTATAACCACTTCTTCGAGGTTCGTTGCAGTATCGATCAGAGCAGGTCGACTCTCGAGTTGCCTGATTACAATCAGCTGATCGGGTAGCAGGGCATAGGTATAGCCGGTATTTTTTAATAGTTGAGTTAAAACATGGGTAACCTCGGCATCGTGTACTTTTAGGGTAATGAGGCGCTGCGGAATTTTCGATTCGCTGAAAACAAAACGGTATTTGGTTTGGTGCTGAATAGAATCGATTATACTTTCGAAACTTACCGCTTTTACATTAAGGCTAACCCGGGTTTGCGCGTAACTATTGAGGCAACAGCACAGGCATAATAAAAAAAGCAATTTCGAAATCAGCCTCATAAAAACAAATCATCACCTCGGTTTAACAAAATTAAGGGTAAATGTAGATAGTTTGACCCTTTCTTTCGTAATTAAAAGGTACAACTGAGCCGAGGACATTCAGTATGTCTGAAACACTTTCCCGTTTAAACTGGCCGGTAAATTTTTGTTTTTTTAGCTTTTCGTCTTTGCAAATGATTTTGACATCGTATCTTCTTTCCAATTGGTTTAAGATAGAAGCGAAATCAATATTTTTGAAAGTAAGCATATTGTTTATCCACGCAATTTCTATGATGTTATTCGGATTTTCCTCAGCATAGTAAGTGAGGCGTTGCATGCTGCCTTCATTTTTCTGGTTATCCAGCACAAATTTGTCTTTAGGCTGCAAAATAAATTTCTGGGTGGTGTTATTTTTTAGCTGAATTTCTACACGGCCTCTAATTAGGGTTGTTTCGGTAAAAGCATCGTTTTTGTAGGCTTTCACGTCAAAGGCTGTTCCTAAAACCTTTACCTGTATTTTATCAGTATGGATAATGAATGGGTGCGCTGCATCTTTTGTTACATCAAAAAAGGCTTCTCCACTTAAATAAACCTCGCGGGTATTGCCTGTAAAATTTGCGGGATATTTTAGATCGGAAACTGCATTAAGGGTTACGGTGGTACCATCGGCCAACGTTAGTTTTTTAACCGATTTTGCTGGCGTACTGGCCAGGTTCCAAACCAACTCATTTGCGGGTTGGCTTGTAGTTAAAAATGTTTTGTATATTAAAAATCCACATGTGGCTAAGACGATTACAGCCGCAATTTTTAACCAGATGCTGTAATTTGCTTGTGTTTTTAAGGGTTGTGCCGCAGTTTCTTCAATAGGGCTAATCCTGGTAGTAATGCGTTCAAAAACTTCATCAATATTTTGGCCTGGTGCTTCTTTTTTCGAAAAATAGGTGCTTAACGATTGATATTCCTGCTGATAACCTGCATTAGCAGCCAGCAGCGATTTAAATTCCGTCGATTCTTCAGGTGAAAGTTCTCCAGCCAGTTGTTTGCCAAGCAATTCTGTAAATCTTTGATCTGTCATTGTGTGTTTTACCCTTGTGTATTAATATAGTACTTAAAGATTTAAAAATTGCCTACAACATATTTGAAAAAAGTGATGATTCCCAGTAAGATAACCATACTGATGAGCTTTTCGCCTATTTCAGCATTGAAACCGCTTGGCTTTTCACTTTTTAAAACCAGCCTGAGTTTGGCAATGGCCCTGAATAGCTGGGTTTGCACCGTCCGCGGACTAATCTCGAGGATATCGGCCACTTCCTTATATTTTAAACCATTTTCTTTAATTAACCTGAATACCAGTTTGGCTTGTGCAGGCAATGTTTCTATGGCATGATCCAGCTTATGGTGTAATTCTTTTCGTTCCAGTAAACTTTCGGGCGTATAAGCCTCAACCGGATGTTCGGCTTCATTTTCGGCCAGATCAATAAAAGTAGTGCCCGATTTTTTTTTCAGGTATTTTAACGATTGGTTTCTAACCGCCACAAAGAAATAACTTTCGGGTTGCTGTATGTGAGTGCTTTCTTTCCGGTTTTCCCAGCACCTTACAAAAATTTCGGCTATAATATCTTCAGCAACCTCCTGCTCGCGTACGTAGTAAAGCGCAAGCTTATGCAGGCTGTTATACAGGTAGCGATAAAGCACTTCGAATGATTTAATATCATCTTCGAGGCAAATCCTGGCCCATAAAACAACAAAATCTGGCTTGGCTACTTTCAATTCTGCGACGCTATTTGGTTAAATAAAAAGTAATAATAAAAATAATTATCAAAAAAATGCATTTGCCTGTAGGCAGTTTTTCGTAAAAACAGATCATTGATATAAGGCCGTCATATTTTTCGACCCGTTAATTAACCTTAAAAACTGTTTTAGCCAATATAAACCCCTCTTAATCATGTATAAAGCGCAAACTAATCGTTCAAGTCACATCGGCGCTCTACAGGTAAAAGGATTTACCAAAGGTGCTAAAACTTTTAATTGCTTATCTCATTAAACTCAATAAATGACAACAAATAAATATGTTCTGGGTGTAGATATCGGCGGTTCGCACATTACGGCGGCTGTGATGGATATGGAAAACAGGCTTATCATCGAAGGATCTTATACACGATGCTGGATAGACGCCCATGGGAAACCCGAAACCATTATTAATGACTGGAAAGCTGCAATTGAGCAGGCTTATGATAAAGCAGGGCTGGAGGTGGATAAAATTGGGATTGCGATGCCGGGCCCATTCGATTATGAAAACGGGATCTCGCACATTGCCGGTAACGATAAATACGAAGCATTTTATGGCTTAAACGTAAAAAATATGCTGGCTGCTGCTTTAGGTATTGATGCCGCTAATATTTTAATGAAAAATGATGCAGCCTGCTTTTTAGCCGGCGAAATGTTTGCCGGCGCCGTAAAAGATTATGCCAATGTAATTGGTATTACTTTAGGTACTGGCCTGGGCTCGGCTGTAGCTACAGATGGCAATACGCGCGATGCCAACCTTTGGTGCAGTTCATTTCTGGATGGCATTGCCGAAGATTATCTCTCTACGCGCTGGTTTTTAAAGCGCTATTACCAGCTTACCGGTGTAAATATGATCGATGTGAAAAGTTTAACCGGATTGTATGATGAAAGCGAAACCATCAGGACCATATTCGACGAATTTTCGCAGCACCTGACCGCTTTTTTAAGGCTGTTTTTGCAAGATAATCAGGCCGATGCCATTGTAATTGGCGGTAACATCAGTAATGCCTCGGCTAAGTTTCTACCCAATGTATTGAAAGAATTTAAAGCGAACGACATCGAAATACCGGTGCGGATCTCCGAATTAAATGAACGGGCTGCTATTGCCGGTGCAGCAAGCTGCTGGGAAAGCCTGGCCGTAACCAGTTAAAATAAATGAACTAACTAACACTAATTATCATAATAAATAACAATTAACCAAATAATAATAAATCTTATCACCATGAGTATGAAAAGATCACTACAACTCACATGCTTATTGCTGTATGCATCGGCTGGTTTATATGCCGCCGAAACAGCAAATAATGCATTGCCGCTAAATTCGATTAGTGCGCATTATCAGGAACCGATTAAGGGTATTGTAAAAGATGGAACAGGTTTAACTGTGCCGGGGGTAACCGTTAACGTTAAAGGTACCAAGGTAAATACACAAACCAACGCCAATGGCGAGTATAAAATTGCAGCCAAAACCGGCGATGTATTGGTATTCACTTTTGTTGGTTACCAAACCAAAGAAGTTACCGTAGGTACGCAAACTACCATTGATGTAACCCTGGCTAACGATTCGAAAGAACTGGAAACAGTTGTGGTAACCGCACTGGGTATTAAACGTTCAGAAAAATCTTTGACCTATACCACGCAACAGGTTGGTGGCGAAGAACTCAATAAAGTAAAAAGCCCTAACCTGGTAAACAGCTTAAACGGTAAAGTGGCAGGGATGACCATCAGCCCAAGTACTTCGGGTGTAGGTGGTTCTGCTAAGGTAATATTAAGGGGTAGCCGTTCGGTAAGTGGTAACAACCAGCCTTTATATGTAATTGATGGGGTGCCAATCAGCAATAATGGTAACGCCAATGCCCAGCAAAACAGTGTATTTGGTGGCGGACAGGATGGCGGTGATGGTATTTCAAACCTGAATCCCGACGATATTGAGAGCTTAACTGTATTAGAAGGTGCTTCGGCAGCTGCGTTATACGGTAGTCAGGCACAAAATGGGGTGATTTTAATTACCACCAAACAAGGTAAAGCAGGTAAAACACAAATTGGTTTTTCTTCGAGTTTAACTTTCGATAAAATTGCCTACAAACCTGAATTTCAAAATAGTTATGGCCCTGCATCTACCACTACAAGGGATAGCTGGGGTGCTGCCATTAACAACAGCACCGATAATCTGGATCAATTTTTTCAAACCGGTACAAACGCTACCAATTCAATTAATTTTTCGGGCGGTTCTGAAATTGCCCAAACTTATTTTTCTTATGCCAATACCTACGCAAGTGGTATTCAGGAAGGTAACAAGTTAAACAGGCATAACATTAACCTGCGCGAAACCGCTAAGTTTTTAAACAACAAATTAACGGTTGATGGAACAGTGAATTACATTAACCAAAGGATTAACAACAGCCCTTCAATTGGCTTGTACAACAATCCTTTAGTGGGTTTGTATCTTTTTCCGCGTGGTGTAGATATTACTCCTTATAAAGATAACTATCTGTTAGCAAATAATGTGGGTACCGCACGTCAGAACTGGTTGGGCGGAAGTGCCGATATTAACCAGAATCCATGGTGGTTAACCAATATGAACCCGAATACAGCAATCAGGAACCGCTTTTTATTGAGTGGAAACGTAAAATACGAATTTACACCCTGGTTAAATATTCAGGTAAGAGGTAATATCGACCGCAGTACAGATGATTTTGAGAACAGACGTTATTCAGGTATTAACGGAAACTTCAACTCTAACGGAAGAGGTTATTTATCGCAAAACACCCAAACTTTTATCCAGAAATATGCTGATGCGATTTTAAATGTTACGGTACCGATGAAAAATTCGGACTTTAAAATTAACGGTTTAATTGGTGGTAGCATTAACGATCAGAAAACTTCAGGCTTATCATTAGCCGGCGATCTTTCTGCAGTAGATTTGTTTACGCCAAACAATACCATTGTAGCAACTGCAGGTAACTACACATCTGATGTTTTAAGTACTACAAAAGCCAGCGATGCTTTCCACAGTCAGTTGCAGGCCGTGTTTGCCAATGCCAACCTTTCTTACAAAGATTGGGCTTTCTTAACCTTAACCGGTAGAAATGACTGGTCATCGAACCTTTCTTTTACACCTAATGTTTCCTATTTCTATCCATCAGTAGGTTTATCGTTTATCGTATCGCAGATGGTTAAATTACCAGAAGCCATTACTTTTGCCAAAATCAGGGGTACTTATGCCGAAGTAGGTAACACGGTACCAGCTTATTTAACTTTTATTCAAAATACTTTGGGTAATGGCGGTGCACTTACCATTAACACCAACAGGGCATTTGCCGAGTTAAAACCAGAAAGAACAAAATCGTTCGAGATTGGTACTGATATGCGTTTCCTGGCTAACCGCTTAAACTTTAGCTTTACCTATTACAAAACCAACACTAAAAACCAGTACATTCCGGTTAAACCTGCACCATCGGGCCTTGTGGCAACTGGTTATCTAAATGCGGGTGATGTGCAGAACCAGGGCTTACAGTTTACTTTAGGTGCTGATGTATTAAAAGGCGATGGCCTGAACTGGAACACAGCCATTAACGGATCGTTAAACAGAAACAAAATTATTGATGTAGCTGCATCACAAGGTTTAAATTCAATCGATTTAACCGGAGGTGGTAACAATGCTTACATCTCGCGTATTGCGGCAGGTGGCTCTTATGGTGATATTTACGGATATACCTTACAAAAAGATGCAAGCGGCCGTATCGTATTCAGCGGCGATGGAACTACAGCAAATCCATATTTTCCAATTAAAAGTGCCGATTACAGTTTAATTGCCAATGCAAATCCAAGATTCCAATTGGGTTGGAACAACAGTTTTAACTATAAAGATTTCAGCTTAAGCTTTTTAGTAGATGGTAAGTTTGGTGGTAAAGTACTTTCGTTAACCGAAGCGCTTATGGATCAGGCAGGTGCCTCAAAAGTAACCGGCGACGCAAGGGCACAAGGCGGTGTTAAAATAGATGGTGTTGATGCCAGCGGAAAAGCAGTTTCTGCAACTATTAACCCACAAAGCTATTATTCTTTCCTGGGCGATAGAAATGGTGTAACCGGCGAGTATGTTTACAGCGCTACGGTTGTGCGTTTACGCGAAGCCTCATTAGGTTATAATTTACCTTTAAAAGGAACATTTAAAAGCATGCGTTTATCGCTAATTGGCAGAAACCTATTCTATTTCTACAAAAAAGCACCTTACGATCCGGAAGTTACCATGTCAACCGGTAATGGTTTATCTGGTATCGATGTATTTAACCAGCCTGTTACCAGAAGCTTTGGTTTTAACCTTAATGTTTTATTTTAATCCGAACAAAAATGAAATCGATATATCATCCAGCATATCATAAAATTAAAGGTTTATCTTTAGTTTTATTGGCTACAGCAGCCCTGAACTCGGGCTGTAAAAAGAACTTCGAAAGTTTTAATACCAACGATAATTTACCAACAACAGAGCAAAGTTTAGCTTTGTTGAAATCGGCAATTGGCCCCATTCAGCAGAATATATTTTCTAATTATCAGATTGCACAGAACCTGAGTTCGGATGCATACAGTGGTTATATGATGGCGCCGACACCTTTTGGAGGCGGTATCAATAACATGAACTATGCCCTTAACAATGGTTGGAACGAAGCTGGTTTTAACGATCAGTATACCAATGTAATGGCACCCATTTCTAAGATTGCCATCTCACCTTTAAAAACAACTGCACCCGAATCGTGGGGGATCTCACTTTTGGTGCAGGTAATTGCTATGGACCGGGTAACCGATAAATTTGGTCCGATACCCTACACACAGGCTGGTAAATCGTTGATTTCGCAAGCTTATGATGACCAGAAAACAATCTATACTGAGTTCTTCAAGCAGATTGATACAGCAGCCAATAACCTGCAGGCTTTTATTACTGCAAATCCGGGCAAAAAAGCCTATTTCGATTCAGGCGACCTGGTTTACGGCGGCGATGCTGCAAAATGGCTTAAACTGGCCAACTCGTTAAGGTTACGTTTGGCCATGCGTATTGTTAAGGTCGATCCGGCAACCGCAAAGCTGCAGGCAGAAAAAGCCATGGCTGCAACGGGTGGTTTAATGACTACTGCCAGCGACAATGCTGCAGTGGCCCAGTCGGGTAACAGAAATAACGATCTTTGGAATGTAACCATCAACTACGAAGGCGATAACGCTATGGGTGCGGCTTTACAATCCTACCTGGTAGGGTACTCAGATCCGCGTTTGCCGGTATATTGTACCCCTGCAACCGATCCTTTATTTGCAGGTCAGTACATTGGAATCCGTTCCGGAGCCAACACTTCTTTTAATGGTTTAGGTAAAGCAGGTTATAAAACTTATTCGAGTTTAAATGCTACTACACCTGATAATGCGAGGGCTCCGATTGGTCAGAAAGCACCACAAATTTTAATGACCGCTGCCGAAGTATGGTTTTTAAAAGCCGAAGCGGCTTTGCGTGGCTGGACAGGTGCCGGCGATGCACAAACCAATTACGAAACCGGTATAAACACTTCTATGCAACAGTGGAATGTTGCAGCAGGTACTTATCTGGCCGATGCCGTAAGCAAACCAACGGCTTATGTTGATCCGAAAAACCCGGCCAATAACGCAGCGGCTGTAAGTACCATTACCGTTAAATGGGATGGAACAGCGTCGAACGAAGTAAAATTAGAACGCATTATTACACAAAAATGGATCGCTATTTTTCCTGATGGGGCAGAGGCATGGGCCGATTTCCGCAGAACAGGCTATCCTAAACTATTTACTGTAGCCAACAATTACAGCGGCGGTACAATAGATACACAAACTCAAATCCGCAGATTGCCTTATCCAACAGCAGAATATGGCAATGGCAACAAAGATGAGGTACGTAAAGCAGTTACCTTACTTGGCGGACCAGATAACGGAGGAACCAGATTATGGTGGGATGTAAATAAAGCCAATTTTTAAAGAGCAGGCAGACAGGATTTAAAACCCTGTCTGCCTTTTCTTTTTGTAACCAATAAAAACAATTTCTAACCAAAAACATCAAAATTATGAGAAAACTAATGACCATGGGAGTGGCGCTTCTAGCCGTTTTCACTATTTTTTACGCCTGTAAAAAAGCAAACACCCAAAATGAGGCAGCCAGTACCTTTAGTACTAAAAAAGATTTAAAAGCATTGACCAATGCTTCTGCCCTGAATTCCGGTCCTTTTGTTACTGCCTATGTGGAAGTAAACAGCAACAACTTTGTAAACCCCGGCTGCTATACTTATGGTACGCCAGCCAAACAGCTGTTCGGTATTTCGGTAATTTTTGCGGCAAATATCAATTCGGTTAACGGAGTACCAACCTTGAGTTTTAACCCACAAGTGCAGGATGTACTTAATTCTGGTAAAGTAGCTTACCTGCAATCGCTGGGTATAAATGTATTGCTCGATGTGTTGGGCAACCATCAAAACGCAGGATGGGGTTGTTTTACCACCTACGCGCAGGCCGATGCTTTTGCAGTGCAATGCGCCAATGCGGTACAGCAGTATGGTTTGGATGGTATTGATATCGACGATGAGTATTCTACCTGTACCGCAAATGATGGTTCGCTGGTGCTCGCTGCTGCGGCGCTGAGAGCCAGATTAGGTACTACCAAACTGATTACCATGGCAGCCTTTAACCAGGCCAATTACTTTAACAGTGTATACAATGGCCAAAAACTGGGTGATATACTTGATTATGTTTTTGAGCAAACCTATTTCTCTACCAATTACGCCACCAGGTTACAACCCTATATCAATGCAGGTGTACCCAAAGCTAAACTTGGTTTAGGCACCGATTTGGGTAACAGCGATCAGACAGCCGTAGCCAACTATGTTAAAAACAATGGTTTGGCCAGCGTTATGGTATACAATGTAGCCAATAACTCGCAAACCAAACTTTCGTCTGTTTCCAATTCGCTGTATAGCTCGGCAACTGCTGTTAAACCCAATTGTATTGATGGCAATGGCACCACGCCCCCTGCCAATGGCAATACTTCCTTGTTATTTGATGGTACCAATGAGTACTTAAATTCGAACAGCTTTAACCTGGCTGGTACCGGTTTAACTTTAGAGGGCTGGATAAGATCTAACGCCTTCAAAAGTGCTTCGCCCTACATTTCTACCATTATGGGGATTGAAGTAAGTGATGCCAATGTGGCTTTATTGCGCCTGGGCGATGCTTCTTTAGCCAACAATAAACTTCAGTTTGTGTTAAATACAGGAGGCACTACCGCTAAGAAACTCAATTCGGCAACAACATTGAGTGCAAATACCTGGTATCATGTGGCGGCCACTTACGATGGAGCGACCATGAAAATCTATATCAATGGGGTGCTTGATGCCAGTTTATCGGCAACGGGTACGATTTCGGCCAGCGGAACATTCCAGATTTCGAGAAGTTACGATGCCAATCGTGGGTTTAACGGGTTGTTTGATGAATTGAGGGTTTGGAAAACAGCATTAACGCAAACACAAATTCAGAATAATAAATGTACCGTAGCTACCAATAGCACAGGTTTAGAAGCCTATTGGAAATTTAACGAAGCCAGTGGTACTACTGCTGCCGATGCTACAGGAAAGGGACACACCGCGACTTTAACCAATATGGAGAGTACCGATTGGTCTACTACTTTACCAACCTGCCAGTAAAATAATTTTTAAATCAATACCCGTCTCGATTTGTACCGGAGCACATGAGTTCCGGTACTTTTTTGCATACTAGACCTGGTGATTAACCGCCAGATCTTGCTGTTGATTATCGAAAGCTGTGGCAAGCGCTTTCTCGCAGATGGCAATAGAAAGGCAATAAAAACCATCTTCATCCATAAAAGCATTCATTTCGGCACCATTACCATAGGTGTAATCTAATCGGGTACGGATATTGTCTAAGCCTGACCCAAAACCAATATTGCTTTTAACCAGTCCGGGCAGATTTCTGCTTTCAATTCTTAACATCCCATCAACCAGATAAACATCAATTGTTGCTTTGTTATCCTGATCAAAAAGGTGCCCGTGCTTAAACATATTTTCGAGTAGGGTTAACAATACCAGCGGAATTAACCTGATTTCTAAAACATCGGGCGAGAAAGCCACCTCAATAAAAACCTGTCCCTGGGTAAGCTGATGAAGTTTAATCAGGTTCTGGCATTGTGTTATTTCGTCGCTCAGTTTTACATAACCTTCGTTGTGCTCGGTCGCGGCAGCAAAACGCATCATATCCGAAAGGTAAACCATAACCTGCGCATCTTCGGGCGAGTGTTGTCTTATTTTCTGGTGAATAACTTCAAAGGTATTAAAGAGCAGGTGCGGGTTAATCTGTGCCTTCAAGAATGCATTTTTAGCCATTACCAGCTCTTTGTCCATTCTTTCTTTATCAATCAGCATTTGGAAACGTAGCTTTTCAATACGTTGTTTTTCGGCTTTTTCGCTTAAGTAACGTTTTAAGAAGAAATAGCTCGTCGAAAAAATCATAAAGTAACAACCTCTATAAATTAACTTGGTTAATCTTATTTTAAATTCGGGCAGAGGACCAGGCATTATATTGGTAAAGGCATTGAGCATATTGTCGAGGCCTAAAACAAACAGTACATACACGAAGATTTCGATGGCAACAAATAAGATAACTTTCCAGAACGATCGATTAGGAAAGGCAGTAGCTTTTTCTAATAACCATACATTTATATAAAATAAAAATATATTGATTGGGTAATGAATTACAAAATTGGCAAACTTCCCGGCAGCTTTACCAAAGGAAAGTACCATAATAGTTTCCCATGTAATAAATATTAACCAAACTATAAGATGAACCCTATAGTTAACTAACCAATGCTTAAAATTGTTGCTTTTCAAATCTAAACTATTTATTATGTCCGCTTAATATTTAGCATCCGCATACTTCATTTGTTCGTCAAATGAATTGGTTAATGCACTTTCTTCAATCGAAATAGACAAGCAATAAAAACCATCCTCATCAATAAAACTTTCCATTAGGCTGTTGCTGCCATAGGTATAATCTAATCTGGTTCTTATGTTGTCAAGTCCAGAACCAAATCCAACATTGCTTTTTATCAAGCCCGGCAGGTTTCGGCTTTCTATTTTTAATACACTATCTATTATATAAATATCAACCGTTGCTTTATAGTATGGATCTGAAAGCTGGCCATGTTTAAACATATTTTCGACAATGGTTAATAACACAAGAGGGATTAACCTAATTTCTAAGACATCAGGAGAATAGGCAAATTCAATGTAGACCTGTTGTTGGTTAAACTCATGTAATTTGATTAAATTCTTGCACTGCGTAATTTCATCATGAAGTTTAATATAATCGTGGTTATGCTCAGTATTAGCAGCAAAACGCATCATATCTGATAAATGGATCATGATCTGCGCATCTGCGGGATCGTGTTGCCTTATTTTTTGATGGATAAATTCGAAAGTATTGAAAAGTAAGTGCGGATTGATCTGGGCTTTAAGAAAGGCATTTTTTGACATCGCCAGTTCTTTGTCTGCTTTTTCTTTTTCAATAAGCATTTGAAAACGTTGCTTTTCAATACGTTCCTTCTCCGATTTTTCTCCTATGTAGCGCTTTAAAAAGAAATAACCGGTAGAAAACAACATGAACATTAAACCTCTGGAAGAAAGCCTTAAAATTCTTGTTTCAAACTCGGGCATTTGAATTGTTATGATATCGGTGTAAGCAAGAAGTAGGTTGTCTAACCAAAAAACCACAATTACATACATAGAAATTTCGGCCAATACCAGTGTGGCTACTTTTAAACCGACATTACGCGGAAAAATCGCTGCCTTCTCCAATAACCAGGTATGCACATAAAAGAGAAAAATATTCACCAGATAATGTATGGCATAATTGCTGAATGTTCCAATATAGCCAGAAAAAATGCCAACAAGGATAGACTCCCAGAAAATAAATACTGCCCACATTACAAGATGAGGTTTGTATTGTATTAACAAGTTTCCTATGTGGTTATTTTTCCAATTTATCCTATCTGCCATGATAATCTTACCATCTATATAATACTTACTGTTACAGGGTGTTTTCGACGCTAGTTTTCGAAAAAAGACAATATGAAAACACCAAAATTAATCCGGAGAACATTATTTAAATTTAAAAAAAACACTTTCACTAACGGTAGCTTACAAGCCTATTCCGATCCGACAACGGCAAACACTACTTCTACCTCTGGCATAGCTTTGCCTTAATTTCTAATTATCAGCAGCCGTTATTTTTTGCGGCTGCTGATAATTAGTTTATCTGTAAAAAACGCTTTAAAATCGTTATAATAAATATCACCAACGGTAAAACTGGTGTGGTTGCTGAGCGTAATCCGTGTGCCATCAATATGCAAAATATGATCGATGGCAATAATGTAACCCCTGTGCAACTGTATAAAGCCCTTTTTAATACTCAGCTGCTCTTTTACATCTTTTAAGCTGAGGTAGGCAATAATTACCTTGTCGTTAGTGTGTATTTTAATGTAATTGTGAAAACTTTCAAAACAAATGATATCAGTATAGCGTACCATTACCGCCTTATGATCTTCCGATTTATTTTTAACCAGGAAATAAGCTTCTTCGCTACCCGTTTCCATTTCTTCGCCGAAAAGCCTGTTTAAAGTAAGGGCAAACTTGGCATAACCATAGGGCTTCAATAAATAAGCATCGGCATCGGCTTCAAAAGCTTCAAAAGCATATTCGGTATGCGAAGTGGTAAAAATCAGTTTCCTGGTTTTTGCGCGTACAGCTTTAGAAAGTTCGAGGCCCGAAATCTGCGGCATTTGAATGTCCATAAAGATCACATCAACCTGATCTAACTTCTTCAGTTCCCTTAAAGCCGTTAGCGGGTCGGTGTAACTCCCTATTAATCTCATATTGGGTGTTTCCTCTATGTATTTTTCCAGTCCCGCAATCGAGCTCTGCTGGTCATCTATAGCTATACACTTAATCATCTCCTAATCTAGCATTTGTATATATAACGAAATTACACCTTTTCATCACGAAAATCTAACTATTCATACAGTTTTCTTTCAGAATGTATTAAAGTTGACTAAATTATTGTAAAAACATGCCTTATGATTTATACAGGAGTGGTTAAGTGGTACAATCCGGTCCGTGGGTTCGGATTTATCGCTGCTGAGGGCTGCACAGAAATGATTTATGCAGATAATCAGCAGTTAAAAGGGCTATTTAAGCCTTTATTGGAGGTAGGAACAAAGGTTAAGTTTAACCTGGAAAAAGGAAATGTTGGTTGCCGTGCTACCGATATTGTGGTAATCGCAGCAGAGGTCAACCCGTAATTGCACCGATCCATAACGAAAACAAACCGATCTATGTAACCTGGTTTGCAATATGGATTACGAATGCGACCTTCGGGATGTATTGTAATAAATAAAGAAATTTAGTTGTTCAAAGCAATATCTTCCCGTTCAGTTTAATACATCTACCTATACCTGTCTTCATCAAATTAACGCTCTTCCATATCTAAATTAACGCTCTTAATTAGATATGGTATTTGCAGATTTTTTTCCCTTCGCGTTTCCTTATTTAGTAATCCCTCCCGGAATTGAACAGGCTTTTTAGTCAAAATTGTTTAAATTCGAATAACTTCAACTATCTGCTATTTAAAAAACACTTTATGACTATGAAAACCCTGGTGCTCTTGCTCAGTACCGTTTCTACAGCACTTATTGGCGGCCTTTTTTATGCTTATTCTTGCTCGGTTTTACCCGGCCTTACCCGATTATCTGATCTTTCTTTTTTACAAGCCATGCAAGCGATTAACCGCGCCATTTTGAACCCGCTGTTTTTTATCAGCTTTATGGGTACTTTGATATTGTTACCCATTTGTACCTGGTTTTTTTATGAGAAGAATCCATCTTTAACTTTTTATTTACTCCTGGCAGCTACGCTGTTGTATGCCGGCGGTGTTTTTCTGGTTACCATGGTGGGTAATGTGCCTTTAAATGATCTTTTAGATGGTGCCAGTTTAGAGAAAATGAGTGCTAGCGAATTAAGTGCGTTGCGGAATAAATTCGAGCCTGCCTGGGGTATGTTCCACCGCATCAGGACCATTATTTCGTGTATTTGTATTGCTATTGTGGCTTATACGGCCCTAATAAGTCGAACACCTTAATAAAAACCGGGCATGATTCTGCATCATGCTCCGGTTTTATCTTTTAATTTTGATGAAAAACCTCTTCCATACTGCTCCAGGTTTCATTTTTGGCGGCAGCATCGGGTAATGGAAGCTGGGTTGGTGCAGTTTCTTTCCACCAACGCTGGGTAGTGGTATCTGCAGCCATCTTTTTCATGTCGGCTTCAAAATCTTTTCCGGTATATTCGAAGTAGCTAAAGAGGTAAAACTTGTGGTCAATCTCTTTTAAATAAATAGAATAATTGTGGATATTACATTCCGTTATTTTTCGCTGTACACCCGGCCAAACCGCTGCATGCAGTTTTTTGTAATAAGCAATCTGATCTGGCTTTAGGCCGGTTACAGCGCCAAAACGTTTTACATTTTTTGGTGTTTCAACCGCTGTAGCCGTTTCCGTTTTACTGCTCTGGTTGCAGGCTGTAAGCAACAGTAAACCTGCTGAAATAATCAAAAATCCCTTTTTAAAATTTTTCATAGCCAATCTTTAATCAATAACTGCTGTTTTTTCAATATCACCATCCATTTCTATCGCAATAACATATTGTAAAGCTCCTGACTGGGTTTTAGGCAGGTTGATTTTAAAATCTGATGTACCTGGCTCAACCGAAACTTTGTCTCCGCCTAAAACATAGGCTTTTAGCGGTTTTCGCCCTGTAATATTTTTTAAGCTAATGGCACCGGCATCGGTTTTAAGCACATGGACAAAAAGTTTATTCCCTTTTCGGGTAGTTGCATAAGCATCAGTAGGTTGATATGGGCCACCCAAATTACCGTATACCGCTTCGCCATTGATTTTTAGCCACTGGCCAATTTCTTTAAGGCGTGTAATTTGACGGGCTTCAATGCGACCATCGGGCATAGGGCCTACATTTAGCAACAAGTTTCCGTTACCGCCAGCTGTTTTGGAAAGAATGGCTAAACATTCTTTCAGCGATTTCATTTTATCGTTAGGTTTCCAGGCCCATTGGTTACAAATGGTAAAACAACTTTCCCAGGGGGTATCCATGTTTAAACGGCCAACGGTTTGCTCGGGGGTATCATAATCGCCAACCATTTTCGAATGATCAATTTTTTTATTTTCCATTGCTGCAAATTCTTTACCCAGCCGATTATTAATAATTACATCGGGTTTTAAGCCTTTAAGATAACTGTATAAATCCCTGCCCATTTCATCTGTCCAGGGTTTTTCCCACTGGCCATCAAACCAAAGCATGTATGGATCGTAATTGGTAATTAATTCTTTTAGCTGGTTTTTCATGTAGATGATGTATTTGCCCATATCTGCTTTCGGGTCGATGGTTTGGCTGGCAGAAGAATGAATGGGGTAATCGGGGTGATACCAATCCAGTACCGAATAGTAGATACAGAATTTGATGCCTTGTTTTTTACAGGCTTCGTTTAAAGCACCCACAATATCTTTTTTATAAGGAGTATGGGCAATGTCGTATTCTGTAAATTTCGAAGGCCATAAACAAAAACCATCGTGGTGGCGGGCGGTAATGGTCAGGTATTTCATGCCTGCATCTTTAGCCGTTTTTACAATGGCATCGGCATTAAACAGGGTAGGATCGAACTCTTTGTACAGGTTATCGTAGTCACTTTTCTCAACCTGTTTGTCTCTCGACCAGCCAATTTCGGTTCCGCGCAAACTTACCGGTCCCCAGTGGATAAACATGCCGAAGCGTTTGTCCATAAAATCTTTCATTACAGCCGGGTTTGTTTTGGTTTGTGCAATGGCCAGGTTGCTCAGCAGGCCAAACAGCAGGAGATAAATAAATTTGGTGTGTTTCATGTGGTTTATATTTGGTTGTTGTTATCAATTTATTTAGGTTTCAAATTACCTGAAGGTCCAGTACAATAAGGCCATAATGCCCAGAAGCAAAGCTGATAAGGTTTTGTAGTTGCCAATGCCACTCCAGCCTTTAACTTGCAGGGGCTCCCAAAACGATTTCCAGTAGAGTTTGTTACTTTCTGCCGTGTGCTGAACAGGATAGAGGTACGAGAACCCGATCTGCATAAGCATACAGGCGCAGAAAAGGTAAAAAGCCATCATCATGAAAGGAATCTGACCGATGAGGGTTTCGGAATTGAGCTTATTGATGGCAAAAACAGCAACGCCGAGTAGCGAACCCAGCCATAAAGTATATTGAGCCGATTTTGCTGAAGCTTTTTTCCAGAAAACACCCAGTAAAAATACACAGGTAATAGGAGGAGCAATGTGGGCAATTACATCGTTTATCCCTTCAAACAAACTGGTGTATTGGTTAAGTAAGGGCAATAATGCTAACGAAACCATTAAAGCAATTGCAGCCGATAGCCGACCTACCGTTACCAGTTTGACATCGCTGGTATCTGGTCGGTATCTTTTGTAAAGATCAAAACTACTCAGTGTAGCAATTGAGTTTAATGCACCGGCAATCTGGCTCATTAAACCCGATAATAAGGCTGCGACTAATATCCCTACCAAACCTTTGGGTAGCAATTGGGTAATCATGAGCGTGTAAATGCCTTTGGTATTTAAGGTTGTACCATTTGCTCCGGCTTGCTGTAGGCTGCTTAAATCTATAGCATTGGTTTTATACAATACGTAGGCAAATAAGCCGGGCAAAACGAAAATAAAAACGGGTAAAATTTTAATGAAACCGCAAAAAAGTGCGCCGGCTTTGGCGTGGTTTTCGTCTTTTGCACCTAAAGCGCGTTGTACTATGGTTTGATCGGCACACCAGTACCAGATGCCCAGAATGGGATAACCTAAAAATACAGCCACCCATGATAATCCGCTTTTATCGCCAACAGGCCTGATCATACTTAATTTGTCAGTTGCCTGATTGTTTTGCAACACCGTGGTTAAATGATCCCAGCTACCCACTTTGTTCCAGGCGAAATAGGTGATAATCAGCGCACCCGCAATCAACACCACACTTTGGATAGATTCGGTAACCACTACCGCACGTAAACCGCCAATAATGGTATAGAGGCCTGTAAGTGCAGCGATAATTACAATACTGGTGTACATGTTAATGCCAAAAAGGGTTTCGAGCACAATACCACCTGCCAGAAAAGAAAAGGCAATGTGGATGATAATGGCCGAAATAATGGAAACAAAAGCTAGCCAATCGCGACAGGCTTTATTGTAGCGCCTTTCTAAAAAATCGGGTAGGGTAGTTACGCCAGAGCGTATGTAGAAAGGAATGAAAAATAAAGCCAGCAAAATGAGGGTAAAGGCAGCCATCCATTCGAAATTACCGTTAAGCAAACCGCTATCGAAACCACTTTGGGCCAAACTTACCAAATGCAAACACGAAATATTGGTTGCAAAAAGTGCCAGGCCAATCATGGGCCATTTCAGGGTTTTACCTGCCAGAAAGTAATCGTTAGATGAACTTTCGGTCTTTTCCTTTTTGCGGCGCCCGCTCCATAAGCCTATGGTTACAATAAACAGAACGTAGGCAATGGTAATAACAATATCTATAGTACTAATCATAAGCTGTTATTTTAAATCGCAACTCGATCCTGCTTCCTGAGGGGTAACATACACGCCGTTTTCAATTTTAATCGGATTTACGAAATGTGCTTTAAGGTGCGGAATATGTTCTAAAAATAAGGCTTCGTGCCCCATGGCAATGTGATTAAACAATACCAGGTGTTGGTGCAGCTGGCCCATATCGCCAACATGTGGCACTACCGGGACACCATATTTTTTAGCCATTAAACTAATAGTGATAAACTCACTTACGCCACCAACGCGTACGGCATCTACCTGTGCAAAGCCCGCGCAGCCGGTTTGCAGATAGTTTTTAAAGATAATGCGGTTTGGTACGTGTTCGCCGAGGGCCAGTTTGATGGGGGCAATGGTTTTGGCCAGGGTTTGGTGGGCCAAAACATCATCGGGATGTGTGGGTTCTTCTACCCAATAAGGATTCATGTTTTTGAGTTCGTTACAAATCGAAATCGCCTGAGGTAAAGTCCATTGTTGGTTGGCATCGAGCATTACTTTTGAAGTTTCGCCAGCCACCTCGCGCACAATATTGGCCCTGCGGATATCTCTTTGTGGATCTGCTGAGCCTACCTTTAATTTCATTGCAGTAAAACCATTGTCGATGGCTTTTTTGCAATTTTCGCGTACTTTTTCATCATCGTAATTAAACCAGCCCACCGAGGTGTCGTAGCCGGCGTAACCGCTAGCTAAAATACCCTCTCTGCTTTTCTTCGAATCTACATGAGCCTGTAAGAGCTCAATGGCTTCTGCTTTGGTTAATATATCTTCCAGGTAGGATAAATCGAGGGTGTTTACAATTTGTTCGGGGGTTAAATCAATCAGCAACTTCCAAAGTGGTACGCCACGTTTCTTCGCCCATAAATCGTAACAGGCATTGGTTACAGCGGCTAAACCCAAATGTACCACGCCTTTATGCGGCCCTAACCAGCGGAATTGCTGCTCATTGGATAAGGTTTTAAAAGTCTGACCAAAATCGGCCATCAGTTCTTCAATATCGTTTCCTTTTATTTTATCGGCATAAAATGATGCTGCTTTACAAACCAGGTCATTCCCTTCGCCCAGGGTAAAAGCCAAACCATTTCCGGTAAGGCCACTTTCATCGCCCAGTTGGGCAACAGCATACGAGTATAGCGGATCTTTATGTATGGCATCGCTACCAGCACCGGTAGCCAGTTCAAATCTTTTGTCGAGGATATTAATTTTGTTGATCATATTTTAAATAATGGTTCTGTAGCCTAATTCTGCACCACCGCTTACGGGCAAAATAGTGCCTGTTATAAATCGCGCGGCATCGCTCAATAGAAACACACAGGCATCGGCAATTACATCGCCATTGGGCATGTTACCCAAAGGTTGCAATTGGTTAAGATATTGTGTTAAATCTGCTTTATTGGGTTGTTCGTTGCTCCACGCCTGTAATGTTGGCGTGTTTATGGCAGCAGGCGAAACGGCATTTACCCGTACCTGAAAGGGAGCATAATCTAACGCCATGGCTTTGGTTAAGGCGTTTACTGCACCTTTGGTGGCTACATAAGCCGCATGGTTATCCTGCCCAATGCTGCCCACCAGCGAACTGGTACTGAGTATGCTTCCTTTTGTGGCTTTTAAATGTTGTAGTCCGTGACGGGTGGTGAATAAAATACTTTTCAGGTTAATGTTCATGAGCAAATCCCATTCGTCATCGCTGGTTTGGTCTAAAGGTTTGGAAGGACTGGCTATAGCCGCATTGTTGTGGATGGCATCTAAACGGTTATATTTGGCAATCACAGTTTCGATAGCAGCCTTTACCTCTGCTTCCCGGCTTACATCGCATTGGATAAAGGTACCGGGCTTAGCCAGCTCGCTTAATTTTTGAGCTGCAATGGGATTTTTATCGGCTATGCAAACTATCGCGCCTGCATTGCTGTAAGCTTTGGCACATTCCCAGCCAATACCATTAGCACCACCTGTTAGCAGGATCACTTTTTGGTGTAAATTTTGGTTCATTTTATATTTTTAATTTAATCTGCTCCGCTTAAGGATAGATTTTATTGATTTGGTTAGTATAGGTAATTACTCAAAGTTAGGCGGATGAAAACCTAAATTCTAAAGCTCTGTTTGCTAAATTTGATGTTATTTTAGCAAGTATTAAGGTTTTTTTTGTTTTATTTTGATAATGTAGCGTATATTTGATCAAAGCCTGATACCACCACCTGAGCGTGATATGGGCCTGTAACCAAATATAAATGATATAAAAATACGCCTATGAAACCGGTTTTTGCCAAAATACTGGAAGGTTTGGATAACGAAGTTTTTAAAACGAAGGTAATAGACCAGCCTTATTTTTCTACTGCTTTTCATTTCCATGTCGAATGCCAGATTACTTATATGGTAGAGAGTGAGGGGAAGCGGATTATTGGCGATAGCATTGAAAATTTCGAAAAAGGCGAACTGATCCTGCTTGGATCTAATATCCCGCATGTGTGGTACAACAGCGAAGCTTACTTTGACGATAAGGTAAACCAGAAACACGCCCGCTCTATATCGGTATTTTTTAATCCGGATAAGCTGGTTGGCTTGCTGGAGCAACTGGGCAATATGCAGAAAATGAAAACCGTGTTGCAGATTGCCGGCAGGGGAATGAAATTTTATGGAGAAACCAAATCGCAGTTAAAAAAACTACTGGTGCAGTTGGTTAAAGAAGAAGAAGATTTCCCGAAAATGATCTCGCTCTTTAAAATACTCGAGGTATTGAGTCATACCAAAGAATACCATTTACTGGCAAGTCAGGGCTATACCAATACCTACCAGTTAAAAGATAACGACAGGATGGATAAGGTATTTAAATATGTATTTGAAAATTTTGCTACCGATATGCAGCTGGATGATGTGGCCGCACTGATTAACATGAATAAACAGGCTTTTTGCCGCTATTTTAAAAGTCGTACCCAAAAAACCTTTGTTGAGTTTGTAAACGAAGTACGCATTGGCCATGCCTGCAAGCTGATTACCGATGGCGAAAGGCAAATCGGTAACCTGGCTTACGAATGTGGTTTTAACAGCCTTTCTAATTTTAACCGTTTTTTTAAAGAAGCAAAAGGGGTAACCCCGCGCGATTATAAAAAGATGGTGGCTACAGCTTAGTGGCCCGACAAAGGTTTAAGCTATGCTTATTTCTTTAATAAGCTGTTAATCTCGTCGTTAAATTCTTTCTTAAATTCATCGTAGAACTTTCCGGTAGCCGGACCATTAAAACCGGTATGGATTTGTGCTACATTGCCTTGTTTATCGATAATAATGGTTGTTGGAAACGATAAAAATGAATCTAAGGCGGGTAATGATTCAGAAACTACCTGTTTATCGGCAGTACCGGCAATCACCTGATCGTATTCAATACCGAAACGCTCACGGAAACGGCTCATTACTTTTTTAGCATATTCGGGCTCGGTAGAGCGTTCGTAATGTAGCGCAATAACTTCTACACCGCGTTTTTGGTTAGCTTTATACCATGGGGCAATAAAGGTAGCTTCATCTACACAATTAGGGCACCAGCTGCCTGTAATGGTTAAAATAACCACCTTATTTTTATACTTGTCGTCTTTAAGCGAAATCTTTTTACCATTTACATCCGGAAAGCTAAAATCGAGGGTTTTGTAGCCCGGTTTGAGGTAGGTAAGTTTATAGGCATCGGGTAGGGTAGCATTGGCATTTTTAACCCCTGTAAAGGGCTGACTTCCCCTGGAACCTAAAATCTCACCGCTTAAGGTACCATCAGGTTGAAATGTACCTTTGTAGTAAGCTGGAGAGGAGCCAATAAAACTCGATAATTGAAACTGGTTACCTTCTACTACGCCTTCCAGGAAGCGCGAATCGCCGGTTACGCGTAAAAAAGTGCCGGTAAGTTTGTTGCCGGTTTGCTTAAATAAACCTACTGTTTTTTCTTCTTTGCCGGTTGGCGATTTAAAAACCACATCGTAGCTGCCCGAATAATCAGCAGTTGCGGGTTTACCGCTGGTTTCGAAACGGTAGTTTTTGCGTTCGGCTACAATAGCTAAAGGTTTGCCAGCCTGCCCTTGTTTTCTTAAGGTACCTGTTAACTGGTCGCCGGTTATGGCAAAGGCAAGTTCATTATCAAACTGATCCAGTTTTACAAAAAGCGAATCGGCGGTTTGTTTCACCAGGCCGCCTTCAAAGCTTTCTTCGGCATTGCGGAAATATAATTTCTGCTGACCACTTTTTTCGTTGATTTCGAAATTGAAAGGAATTTCGAGCCCTTCTTTTACCTGGGCTACTGCGCGCCAGCTGCCCAATGCAACAAAAGCATGCTGTTTTTCTTTTCCGGTCTTTGCGGTGTTATGGTTTGCAAATACGGTTTCATCTTGTGCAAAGGTTATAGAGGTTGATATGGCCAAAACGGCTGTGAAAATGGATTTCAAATTCATGGGGATGTATTTTAATCGACTAAATTAGTCGACAAATATACGGCTCATATCTGGCAAGAAAAAATATTTGATAAAATAAATATAAAAACTATAGGATTACTAGATTTAATTATACCTTTGCCTCAGTTATTTTAAAATGCTTATCAAGAAAGGCGGAGGGAATGGCCCTGTGAAACCTTAGCAACCAGCTAAATTTTAGAAATGGTGCTAATTCCATCCCGGATGAATCCGGGCTAGTTAAGTCGGCAGTTTGCGTTATCCTTATTCATATGGAGCACTTCTGACTTTGGTAGAGGTGCTTTTTTTGTGCCAGGCTTTTTTAGGTTAACTTATTTATTAAAGATCATTTCCAGATGAAAAAAAGACAAGTACTAAAATCTATTTATTTAAACCAAACGGCGTATTTCCGAATGCGCATGCCCTGTTAAGATGCATTCATTTTAACGGGCTTCCAAGCTAACCAATCCTTTCCTGTTTCAACAAAACGCGGTTTATAGCCGTGGTGGAAAAGTATTGCCCAAATTATTATCCCTATTAACTAATTATTACACACAACATGTTCAAGAAAATTAAATCAATAGCCTTTATTTTGCTGCTCTTTACGGCGCAGCAGCTACTGGCGCAAAATGTGGTAGTTACCGGTACGGTAAAATCGGCTGATGGCGAAACACTGCCCGGCGTTTCTGTTTTGATCAAAGAAACCAAACAGACCACCATTACCGATGGCAAGGGCGCTTTTAGTATTAATGCACCCGAAAAAAATACCCTCGTGTTCTCATATATCGGTTTTAAAACACAAGAGATACAAATCAGTAAAAACGGACCAATTTCGGTAATCCTTCAATCGAGCGATAATGCCCTTGATGAAGTTGTGGTTACTGCTCTCGGCATTTCGAGGGAGAAAAAATCACTTGGTTATGCCGTTCAGGAATTGAAAGGCGATCGGGTGGCCGAAGCCAAAGAATCGAACCTGGTTAATGCGCTTGCGGGTAAAATTGCCGGTGTTCGGGTAACTAATAGTCAGGGAAGCATGGGTTCCTCGCGCGTGGTTATCAGGGGCGAAACTTCTATCGCAGGTAATAACCAGCCCTTATTTGTGGTAGATGGTATTCCGGTAGATAACTCGCAGTTAAACTCAGCCGGTGCCAGAGATTATGCCAATACCATTTCGGATATTAATCCGGAGGATATTGAATCGATGAGTGTATTAAAAGGGCCAAATGCAGCAGCTTTATACGGTTCCCGCGCTGCAGCAGGGGTAATCATCATCAAAACCAAAACCGGTAAATCGAAAAAAGGATTAGGTATTGCTGTGAACTCGAATGCTGTTTTAGAAACATTGCTTACCCTTCCGGTATATCAAAATGCTTTTGGTCAGGGTTCTGAAGGTAAGTTTAGCTATGTAGATGGTGCTGGTAAAGGTTTAAATGATGGGGTAGATGAGAGCTGGGGACCTAAACTGGATGGTCGTTTAATTCCGCAGTTTTTCTCGAAAGGTGTGGCCGTTCCTTTCGAGGCGCACCCTGATAATGTGCGCGATTTTTTCAAGACCGGTTATTCGTTAAACAACGGGGTATCTGTGGCTGATGCCGGCGAAAAATACGATTACAGAATTTCTTACAACAATTTAAAACAGGTGGGTATTGTACCTAACTCAGGGCAGGGTAAAAATTCGTTTGTGTTGAATACCAGCCTTAAAATCACCCCAGAATTAACTTTAACTGCTAATGCCAATTACAGCAAACTGAATTCTGATAACCTGCCGGGAACAGGTGGTTCGCGTTCTACTAGCACCATGTTGCAGTTTACCTGGTTTGGCCGTCAGGTTGATATTAACCAGCTTAAAAATTATCTGGATGAGAATGGAAAAACGTTTAACTGGAACAACAGCTATTACAGCAATCCATATTGGGTAGCTTATGAGAATACGGTATCGCAAAACCGGAACCGCATTATTGGTAGTTTAGCCCTGAATTATAAAATTATTGACGGACTGGATTTAAATTTCAGATCGGGAACAGATTATTATAACGACAGGCGTAAAGTGCGCATCGCCTACGGTACCAACGGAACGCCATTTGGCTCATATACCGAAAGTGCATTTACGGTTAACGAAAACAATACCGACGCAACTTTAAACTTTAACAAACAGCTGAATGATGATTTTAGCCTCGAGTTATTGGGTGGGGGGAATATCCGCAGGCAATATATCGAGCAAAACGATCAAAGTGCACCTAAACTGGCGATTGCCGGATTGTATACGCTCAAAAACTCGCGCGATCCTTTGGTATCATCCAATAACCTGTCGCGCTTAAAATCGTATAGTATATATGCATCGGGACAACTGGGTTTCAGAAATTACCTTTTTGCCAACATTACTGCCCGTAACGATTGGTCATCTACCTTGCCTGCGCAGAACAGATCGTATTTTTATCCTTCGTTTAACGGAAGTTTTGTAGCAACAGAAGCCTTTGATATTAAAAGTGAAGCCCTTAACTACCTAAAAGTACGTGGCGGTTGGTCTAAAGTAGGTAAAGATGCAGATCCTTACCGCTTAATTAATACGTATGTTTTCGGTGCGCCATTTTATGGAAATCCACAGCTTACAACGGGAGCTATCGATCTGAATCCTAACCTGAAACCCGAAACCACCACTTCTACCGAATTGGGTGTTGAGGCCGTATTCTTTAACAAAAGGTTGCGTTTCGATTTAAGTGCTTACAATACCAATAGTTACAACCAGATTTTGGCAGCCGATGTAAGTCAGAGTACTGGTTTCAGTTCTAAATTGCTTAACGCAGGAAAAATCAATAACAAAGGTATTGAAGCGCAATTGGGCATTACGCCGGTTAAAAAAGCCTTTACATGGGATGTTGATTTCAATTTTGCAGCAAACAGGAGCAGGGTAATTGAACTCGATGCCGAAAAATTGCTGACCAATTATGTAGTTGCTTCTAACTCGGCGCAAGTAATTGCAACCGTAGGCCAACCTTACGGTTCGTTATTTGGCACCGCGTTTTTAAGAGATGGCAACGGAAATATCATTGTAAATGCTACGGGTGCACCTGCCACTAACCCTACCAAGCAAGTACTGGGTAAATATACGCCAGATTGGATTGGTGGCGTGTATAATACCTTTACTTACAAGGGTATTAGTTTAGGCGTATTGGTTGATGCCAGTATTGGAGGTTCTATTTATAACGGTACTTATGCCACAGGTACCTATACCGGTGTTTTAGCTTCTACTTTGCCGGGTAGGGCAGCCGAATATGGCGGCATTTCATATTATTATCCGGGCAACGATAAAACAAAAGGAACCGTGCGCTTAAACGGAGCTGCTCCGGCAGGCGAAACCGTGTACGATGACGGGATTATTTTTGATGGCGTAACGGCCGATGGCAAACGTAACGACAAGATATTACCAGCCCAGCAGTATTACAAATCATTCAGAAATATCGATGAAGCCAATATTTTCAGTGCTTCTTATGTTAAGCTCCGCGAAGTGAAACTCAGCTATAACCTGCCTGCCAAATGGTTGCGTCCGCTAAGTTTACAGGGCGTATCGGTATCGCTGGTTGGCCGTAACCTGTGGATTATTCACCGCAATACCGTTGATATTGATCCCGAAGTGGCTTTTAATACCGGGAATGGTCAGGGATTGGAAAGCCTTTCTAACCCAAGTACCCGCAGTTATGGTATTAACCTGAATGTTAAATTTTAATTATGCCCATCATGAAAAATAATAAACTCTATATACTGGCCTTTTTGGTCCTTGCATTTTCATCCTGCAAAAAGGAGCTCGATGAGATCAATATTAACCCGAATGCACCTGAGGTTGCGCAACCTGATTATTTACTTACCGGAACTACCAAAACCACGGTTGATACCTATTGGGGCGTAACCAACAACATGAATTCGAGCTTACTTTTTGCCCAGCAGTGGGCTAAAGTGCAGTACACCGAAGAAGATCGATTTATCTTCTCTAACAGCAGCTTTACTGCGCTGTGGTCTACCGGTTATGCGCAAAGTATTGCAGGTTTTAATAAAATTATCGAGCAGGGGGATGCTCAAGGCAATCCGAACTATAAAGGTGTAGGTTTGGTGTTGCGTTCGTGGGTGTTTTTATTGCTTACCGATGCTTATGGCGATATACCCTATTCGCAGGCCGGAAAAATTAAACAATTCGTTACACCGGTTTACGATAAACAAAAAGATGTGTATTATGGCATTTTAAGCGATTTGAAAGCTGCGCAGGCAGCACTTGATCCTGCTTCAAAAGCCATTGCCGGCGATGTAATATATGGTAATAACATCGCATCGTGGAAGAAATTTACCAATGCACTACGATTACGCATTGCCTTACGTATTGCGGATAAGGATGCAACCAAAGCGAAACAGGTTATTGATGAATTACAGGCAGAAGGAGGAGCTTACATTAGCAGTAATGCAGAAAATGCGCAATTAAAGTACGATGTCTCGCCTCAGCAAAATCCCGTTGCAGCGTCGTTCGAAACGCGGAACGATTACCGGATCAGCAAAACCATAGTAGACAAACTTTTTGCCCTAAACGATCCGAGATTACCAGTTTATGCCAGCAAAACGGAAAATACTACGCCGCAAACTTATGTTGGTATTCCCAATGGGTCTACCAACTCAGAGGCAAGTGCTATAGGTTTGGCCAATTCATCAAAACCAGGCACTTATTTTCTCGATGCCAAAGCACCTGCAGTAATTTTTAGTTATGCCGAATTACTTTTCGATCGCGCTGAAGCTGCTGCGCGTGGTTTTACAACCGAAAATGCCGAAGATTTATATAAACAAGCCATCCGGGCATCATTTGCGCAATACAACCTCAGCGGAACAGCAGTTGATACTTATATCAATCAAGCCACAGTACAATATGACGCTGCGAACTTTAAAAAATCTATCGGCGAGCAAAAATGGATTGCCTTATTTGGTCAGGGGTTGGAAGCCTGGGCAGAGCAACGCAGGTTGGATTATCCACAGTTAACCGCTTCTGTAAATACCGTGTTAAGTGGTAAAATCCCGGTACGTTTTATTTATCCCGGCACTGAGCAATCGCTAAACGGCCAAAATTATAAAAATGCGGTAAGCAGTCAGGGTGCCGATTTATTAACCACCAAACTGTGGTTTGATGCTTTTTAATGCTGTGGTACCATGCCATTAAGTTAAAAACGATTAACCACGGATGCACACAGATGAACATGGATTATATCTGTGTGCATCCTTTTTATCTGTGGTTTAAAGTGCTGTCAGATGTTACCATCTGATACTTATCAAAAAAAAGTCCCGGTTTTTAATCGGGACTTTTTGTTTTTTTAACGATCAAAGAAAAAGGTAAACCTGTTCAGGTTCCTTTCTTTTTACCGGTATTCATCTGGCCAAATCTTCGGCTGCATTGCTAAGCCTCGATTTCAGATCCTGAGTGTAATCTTTTGCTTTATCTGCCCATTGAGGGGCTTTGTTCATTAAATCGTCTACTATCGATTGGCCCGTAATAGGGTCTTTCTTGGTAATATATTTCGCGCCTGCATAAACCGCGGCACCAATAATTGCTGTTTTTAAAATTCCCATGTCGTTTTTCTTTTGTTTTTTAGTTAAACATTTTGTGGTAGTTAAAAGTTTTAGACAGCTTAACCTTCCTGTTGTTACACCAGCGGTTCCCATCTTTAAGTTAAAACGAAAAAAGTTACGGTTTATTGAATTGCGTTATTCTTGTCTTCCTTTGAAGGAGGCAGGGGGATGAATAGAGTGGTATTGATATTATGGTGTAACAGGAGAGATGCTGAAACACCCGTCCGACCAGCCAGGCGGAAGTTCAGCATGACGGCGGGGGATGCCGGGATAATCTTGTCCCCCTTCGAAGGGGGCAGGGGGATGAACTGAGTGGCATTGAGATTATGGTACAACAGGAGAGATGTTGAAACAAGTTCAGCATGACGGCGGGGATGCCGGGTTAATCTCGTCCCCCTTTGAAGGGGGCAGGGGGATGAATAGAGTGGTATTGATATTATGGTGTAACAGGAGAGATGCTGAAACAAGTTCAGCATGACGGCAGGGGGATGCCGGGTTAATCTTGTCCCCCTTCGAAGGGGGTAGGGGGATGAATTTGATAGCCTCCAAATGTACTTGTCCATTTCAATCCCTCCATTTCCTATTTCAAGTTTGATTACGTCCGGTTAACCCGTTTTCTGCTCTTCCAGGGGCGTTTTTTGAAATAATTTTGAGCAACAAAAAACACAATATTATGAAAACAACAAAAATTTTATGGTTAGCAAATTTCTTCCTCGTTATTACCCTTTCCATTACGGCTTTCGCAGCTATGTATAAAGCTCCATTAAAAAATACCCCTGTTAGCAAGCCCGGAAAAGGCTTTGCCGTGGTCGAATTATTTACTTCAGAAGGTTGCTCGAGCTGCCCGCCTGCCGATGAACTGATGGCTAAACTGGAAAAAGAATCGGCCGGAAAAGATTTGTTTGTACTTGCTTATCATGTCGATTATTTCGACCGCTTAGGCTGGAAAGACACCTTTGGTAATCCCGAATATGCTAAAAGACAGGCAAAATATGGCCAGTGGTTGGGCTTGCCACAAATTTATACACCGCAGGTTATTGTTAATGGTGCAAACGAATTTATTGGCTCGGAAGAAGGCAGTATCCGCAATGCCATTTCAACCCAGTTGGGTACACAATCAACGGCAGAAGTTAAGCTTCAATGGCACCAAACCGGGCAGAATTTTAAAGTGCATTATCAAACATCTGGCGCAACAAAAGGCAGTAACCTGTTAATCGCAGTAGTGCAAAAAGCGGCCAGTATCCGGGTAGCACGAGGCGAAAACGAAGGCAGAACCCTCTCGCACGTGCAGATTGTACGCCAGTTACAAACTCAAAAGCTTAGTGCCGATGGAACTGGAGCAGTTTCCCTTTCATTACCAAAAGGCTACAATGAAAAAGACTGGGAAATTATTGGTTTGCTCCAAAATCAAAACAGCGGACAACTTGTGGCTGCTACAAAAGCGACCAGGTTTGAACAAAATGCTGATAACACCTTACATCACTAATAATTACCATTATGGAAAATACACCACAAAAAAGGCACAGCAAATTTATGCTGACACTCGCTTCAATGCTCTCCATGTTATTTCTGCTTACTCCACCATTCGAAAGAAATGTACAACAGTGCGAAATGGTGCTGGAAATATCCAGGAAAAAGAAAAATGGCCTCCTGTTGGATGGAGAAAAGTAAACCCAAAAAACTCAAGCCTATAAATGTCCGGCTCAGCAGTTAATCTGTCCAGGTCGCCGGATTAAGGTCGTTTAATCACTCATCAGACAATAATTTTGAATAACAAATTTAAAAAACACAATAAAATGGAAAATAATCAAAACGGAAACCCAACTGTGGCTTCAAACAAAAAAGTACTCTATACAGGCAAAACACACACTACTGGTGGCAGAGATGGCAACGCAAAAAGTAATGATGGGAAATTAGAAATCGCACTTTCTTCGCCAGGTTCGAACGGTAAAGGCACCAACCCCGAACAGCTGTTTGCGGCAGGCTGGTCGGCATGTTTTATCGGTGCAATTGGTTTGGCTGCGGCAAAACACAAAATTACACTTCCTGCCGGTTTAGCAGTTGATGCAGAGGTTGATCTTTGCGTAACTGATGGTGCTTACAGTTTGCAAGCCAGGTTAAATGTGAGCTTACCTGGTTTATCGACAGAGGAAGCCAGATTGTTAACCGATACTGCACATCAAACCTGTCCGTACTCAAAAGCCACTAAAGGCAATATCCCGGTCGAAATTAACTTAGTATAACATTTTAACCGCGGAGGGAGACGTTTAAATCTGCCTCCGCTTTTTTATCAGAAGATGATCAATTTAACTTTAAACCCCGATGTTACCTTATGCTGCATGGCGGCATTATCGGTTGTAATGTTCGATATCTGCAACAGGCAAAGGAGCCTCCCGTTGCCCATAATTGCCAATGAAACCAGCGAACAAAAGGAAGTTCGGGAGGAAATCAGGCATATTCTGGAGCAGCAGTTTTCTAAATAATTACCTGTTCTCCAGCCAGTTTAAAAAAGCAGTAGTTTTTTCTTTTCCAATCAGCAATTTTTCGGGTGAGGGAATGACCAGTTTAACAAATAGTTTACGATCGAAATAGTGCTCTACTTCTTTAATGGCACTAAAATTAACAATGTACTGGCGGTTGAGTCTGAAAAACTGCAAAGCCGAAAGCTGCCCTTGTATGGTATCCATCGATTGGTTCAGGGTATATTCTTCCTCTTTCAACGTCATAATGGTAGGCGATTCGTTGCGGATGTAAAAAAACGCAATCTGCTCAGTGGGTACTGTAGTGTACTTATTGTGTTTAAATACCAGAAAACTCTTTTTGCTCTCATTTGGGCCAATCCTTTTCAGCAGTTCATCCATATCGGGTAACTGGTTTTGCTGAAAGAAATTCTGAAACTGATCTACCTTTTCAAAGGCCTTCTCCAAATCCTCCTGCGAAAAAGGTTTCAGCAGGTAATCAATACCATTCGCTTTAATGGCATCCATGGCATACTCGCCATAAGCGGTACAAAAAATTACCGGACAACTGATTTTTACCGATTGAAAAATTTCAAACGAAAGGCCGTCTGATAGCTGGATATCCATAAATATCAGGTCGGGATGCTCATTTTCAGTGAAATAGTGTATGGCATCGTCAATACTTTGCAGGTTGGCCACTACCTGTGCTTTCGGACGTATTTTATTAATGAGGCTGGCTAAAGACTTCGCGGCCTTCAACTCGTCTTCAATGATGATAATCTTCATGTATAAGGGGAAGTTTTATACTAAAATGGGTGTCTGTTTTGGTAATAATAATCTCTTTGTTAAGTAAATGGCTGTAACGCTGATTAATGTTTTCGAGGCCAATTCCGGTTGATGCCTCAGGCGTGCGTTTGGGCTGGATTTTATTCTCTACCACAATAAAATCATCTTCAACATATAACTTAATGTGCAGGGGTTTGTATAGCGAAACCACGTTGTGTTTAATGCAGTTTTCGATCAAAAGCTGCAGGGTAAAAGGTGGAATGAGCGACTGCTGGTAGCTTTTATCAATATCAATGCTCAACTCGATACCTGCTTCGAAACGCGCTTTCAGTAAAAACAGGTAAGCGGCTAAAATATCGAGTTCTTCTGAAAGTTTTATGAGGTCATGTTTGCGGCTTTCGAGGGTAAAGCGGTAAAAATCAGAAAGTTTCAATATGAATTCTACGCTGTGCTTATCGCTGCTTTCAACCATGTATTTCAGCGTATTGAGGCTGTTGAACAGAAAATGCGGATTAACCTGTTGTTTAAGCAGCTCATACTGGGCACCCAGGTTATCGGCTTTGGTACGCTCGAGTTCGATCCCCACCTGCTGGTTTTGGTAATTTTGATAAAGCAGGTTCAGGAACATGTAAAAAGTGATGTTTACCAGAATTCCCCTTACTTCAAACATGAGCATTACCGGACCAAAATGAATGGAGCTGAGTAAATATTGCTGCAGGCATGACAGTAAAAACATTAACAATATCCCGAAGAAAAGTCCTTTAATGAGCCGCATCATTGAAAAACCGCTGGCTACGTCGCGCGAGGTGTAAGCTGGCAAGGTGAATACGTTGTAATACCAGATGAGTACGGCAAAAAGAAAGGTTACGGTTGCATCGGCAATGGCTTCGTAAACATTAAAGCGATGTTCGGCAATTTTGGGGATGGAGGTTAATACCCCCAGAAAAAAAGAACTCAGCCATATTACTTTATGTGGGATCTTAAATGTTTTCTTTTTCATGCGTTTCAAATATACTATAAAGTTTATCGTCTCGCTGAACTTATTGTGCATTGTCAGCTGTTACCATATGACAGATCCTTAGATTCCAATGGGATAAACTAAAAGTTGAAATTTAAATTCGTGTGCTGTCAGATGTTACCATCTGACAGATCTTTCGAGGAGATAAACTAAAAGTTAATATTTAGTAATGCCAGATGGTAACATCTGGCACCACGGCAAGGGGAATAGAATTAAAATTTATAGATAATCACCATTAAATTTTTATATTTCGAGCAAAATTACCCTAACTAAAACGATTACCAATCTCAAAACGCTGCATGAATAAGGAAAAACTGTTCAACGAAATCAAAGATTTAAGTATCATCAATGCTTTTTCGAAATACGAACAGTTGGTGCAGGGAATTATCAACAGTTTAAACCATAAATACATTGCCAAAGGCGATATTCTACCATCGGTTAACGAATTGATGCGCGAAACAGGCTATGCCAAAGAAACGATTGGGAAAGCCTACAAAGAGTTGATTAGCAGGGGGATTGTAGAGTCGAAAAACCGGAGAGGGTATTTTGTAGCGACCGACGATACCGAACAGCACCTGAAAGTATGCCTGTTGATTTATGCCTTCGATACCTTCCAGGAAACCTTTTATCAGAATTTCCGCAATCACCTAGGCGAAAACATCCAGGTTGATGTATACTTCCACCACAATAATTTCAATGTTTTCGAATCGATCATCAACAGTAATAAGGGCCAGTATGGTTTGTACGTAATTGCCCCGATTGAAAGTAACGAGGCCAAAGAAGTGCTGGAGCAATTGCCTAAAGAAAAGTTGCTGATTGTAGATCGTTACGTGGAGTTAAAAGGGGAGTATTCTTACATTGTACAGGAATTTGAAAACGCATCGTACAATGCTTTTTTAGAACTGGCACCGCGTATTAAGGAATTTGCTGAATTTGTTTTCTTTTTTAAACCTTCATCAGCCGAACCTAACGAGGTGCTGATCTCATTTAAGCGTTTTGTTAAGGAATTTAACATTAATGGGGTAATTAAAAACCATTACGAATCGGGAAGCATTGAGCCGGATAAGGTTTATTTTACCATCCACAATCTCGAACTGTGGGAAATGCTGAAAGATACCAAAGTAAAAGGCCTTAAAGTGGGCAAAGATTTGGGTATTCTTTCGCATAACGACGATAACGTGAAAGAGATTATTTTCGACGGAATTACCACGTTTTCAATCGACTTTGCCGAAATGGGACGTTTGGCTGCCGAATTTGTATTGAGCTTAAACCCGGTTAAGCATGTGATGGAGAATAAACTGATCCGAAGGAACTCACTTTAGCAGCAAAGGCGTGGGAACGACAGCAATTATCAGCTTCATTTTGTTTACGGTTCTGGCCGCAACAATTTCTTACTTTAAAACCCGCCATAGTCAACGCTCAACTGTTACCGGTTTTTTCTTTGCTAACAGGAGCAATGGTTTTATAATCATCGGGGCATCGCTGTTTTTCAGTAATATCAGCGCCAACCAGTTTATCGGCGAAAATGAATCGGTGTACATCAATAACATGTCGGTTATTGGCTGGGGCATTTCGTCTATCCTGGCCATGATTATCGTATCAGAATTTTTTATCCCCATATATTTTAAAACGGGTATTCGAACCATTCCTGATTTTTTAGAAAAGCGCTACGATCCGCAAACCAAAACACTGGTTTCGGTTATTTTTCTGTTTAGCTACATCATTAACCTCTTACCATCGGTGTTATATGGTGGGGCAGTGGCTTTCAGCAACCTGATCGATCTTTCTGGCCTGCACCTTTCTTATTGGGAAAGTATCTGGGTATTTGTATGGATTATGGGGCTAATTGGTTCCGTTTATACCATTCTGGGCGGATTTAAGGCCATCACCATTTCTGATACGGTGTTAAGCGCAGGCATGCTTATCTTAATTGTGGCACTGCCTTACTATGGTTTACGCTACCTTGGTCACGGCGATTTCTTCGGCGGACTTTCTACCGTACTCTCCACTAAAAAAGAACACCTCAATGCCATTGGGAACAGTAAGGATGCGGTGCCTTTTTCTACTTTGTTTACGGGGATGCTCATTATCAACCTGTACTATTGGGGAATGGAGCAATACATAATTCAGCAGGTACTGGCCGCCAGAAGTTTAGCTGATGGACAAAAAGGGATTGCTTTAACCTGTTTTGCCAAATTGCTTTGTCCTTTAATGATCAATATACCAGGCTTAATTGCTGTGCATTTGTACCCGGTTTTAACCAATACCAATCAGGTTTTTCCCTTGCTTATTAAAGATGTATTGCCGCCACTTTTAATGGGGCTCTCTGCCTGCGTGCTTTTTGGTGCAGCCATTACCACTTATAATGCCGGTTTAAACAGCTCGAGCACATTGTTCCTCCTTAATTTGTATAAGCCTTACATGGAGAAAAAGGGCAAACTATTATCTGATAAAAGCTTGTTGCGCACCGGCAGATTGTTTCAGATTTCAGTGTCGTTGTTTGCCATGGCATTTGCACCCTTTATTATTTTTTCCAGAAATGGTTTTTACGAGTACCTGCAAAAAATCAGTGCCATTTTTAGTTTGCCCATTTTTACCATCATTTTTATTGGCTTTATTACCAAAAAGATGCCGCCAATTGCCGCTAAAATCGGAATGCTGTTCTTTATTACCTGTTATGTACTGAGTGAATGGGTATTTTCTATTCAACTGCATTATCTCCACACGCTGGCCATCATTTTTATCATCACCATTTTACTAATGCTGGCTATTTCCAGATTGTATCCTAACCAAAATTCTTATACCCTGGTGCTCGATAACCAGATCGAGATCATTCCCTGGCGCAGCAGGCACTACTACCATGTGGTTTTAATTGCGCTGATGGCTTTGGTGTTTTTTATATTCTCTTCTTACATGCTGGCTTAAGGGATACCAGTTTTCAGTTAACAGTTGGCAGTTTTTAGTTATCAGTTGGCAATAACCAATGTTCAATAATCAATTATCAGACGGGATTTTTGCAGGTGGTAAGATTTGGGAAGCGGGTTAGACTAATGAACAAATGAACTGTTGAACTAATGACCAATATCCAATAATCAATTATTAGACTTGATTTGTGCAGGTGGTAAGATTTAGGAAGCGGGTTAGACTAATGAACAAATGAACTGTTGAACTAATGACCAATATCCAATTATCAATTATCAGACGTGATTTGTGCAGGTGGTAAGATTTAGGAAGCGGGTTAGACTAATGAACAAATGAACTGTTGAACTAATGACCAACATCCAATTATCAGACGGGATTTTTGCAGGCGGAAAGATTTAGGCTGAGGGTGGAACTATTGAACTAATGGCCAGTGAACCATTGAACGAATCAGCTTCGAAAATTTGGAATATCAAATATTTTGTTTATCATTGTAAACGGAATAAATAGGATAGTATAGGATAGGGTAGTTGGTTGTTTGTATTCCAGCATGGATAAGCACAAGCGCTTTGAAATGATAAGCAACCGCTCAATCTCCTACAATGCTTTGCTTAACCCTTGATTTTCCGCTAACCAAACCAAATCAAAATATATGAGAAAATTTACAATTTACTTCAAAACGGAGCAACAACTCCCAGTATTCGCCAAAATTCAAATGCCGCCAGAGGCAAGTGGCCATTAAAGACTTATTCCTTATCTACCTTTTTTGATCTTATTTAATTTACTCATTAAAAGCTAATTGGCAAATGAAGCAATTGTTTTTGTGCGGGTACTTTCAGGTACCTGGCAGATTAAAAAACGCATTGTTATTGACGGGCTCAATCTTTGTGTTTTTTCTGGTTTTTATGCCTGTAAAGAGTTTTTCGCAGGCAGCAAAGAAAACCATTACAGGTAAAGTTACCGATACGCTCGGGGTTGGACTTCCGGGAGTTACCGTAGCGGTAGTTAATAAAGTAAACGTGGGTACACAAACCGATAACAACGGTAAATATGTACTCGATGTCGCTCCGGGCGAGCAGTTGCGCTTTTCTTATGTGGGCTATCGCGAGCATCGTGTAATTGTGGGCGCAGCTAACGTGATTAACGTTAAACTAGCAGAAGAAAATTTGCTTTCAGAAGAAGTGGTGATTACTGCCCTCGGTCAGAAGCAACGCAAAGAAGCGCTGGTAGGATCGGTAACCACAGTGAAAGTAGGCAATCTTAAAATTCCCTCAAGTAATTTAACCAATGCACTTTCCGGTCAGATAGCGGGTGTAATTGGCTACCAGCGCAGCGGACAACCAGGACAGGATAACTCGCAGTTTTTTATCCGCGGGGTTACAACTTTCGGATATAAAAGAGATCCATTGATTTTGATTGATAATGTGGAGCTAACCAGTTCAGATCTGGCCCGCCTTCAGGTTGATGATATCGAGAGTTTTTCGATATTGAAAGATGCCAGTGCCACAGCGTTATATGGAGCAAGAGGTGCAAACGGTGTAATTCTGGTGGCTACCAAATCAGGTAAAGAGGGCAAAGCCAAAATCAGTTTCAGGTTAGAGCAATCGGCTTCTCAATCGGTACAAAATTTAGAACTGGCCGATCCGATTACTTACATGAGGCTTTTTAACGAAGCATCTATTGGTCGGGGCATGGATCCCATGTTTACACCGAACCAGATTATTAACACACAGGCCACGGTAAATAAAAGTCCGGGGTACAACGAATATGTTTACCCCGCGGTAGACTGGCTGGATATGCTCTTTAAAAAACGTACCAGTACACAACGGGCCAATTTAGGTATCAGTGGTGGTGGCGGTGTTGCCCGTTATTACATTGCAGGTTCGTATAATTTAGATAATGGTGTGCTGAAAGAAGATTCGCGCAATAACAACGATAATAACATCAAATTCCGTAATTATCAGTTGCGTTCTAATATCAATATCGATTTAAGTAAAACAACCGAAATGGTGGTGCGCTTATCGGGTAATTTTAGCGAGTATAACGGTCCTTTAGCTACTGATGGTGGTTTTTCTACTGATTTATATAACATAGCTGTGCATACCAGCCCGGTTTCTTTTCCGGCATTTTACCCTGCCGATGCGGCCAACCAAAATGCGCAACACATTTTATTTGGTAACAGGGGTGGATCGGGACAAAACAGTATTTTAGACAATAACCCTTATGCAGCCATGTTGCGCGGGCATAAAAATTCGTCCGAATCGCGTATGTCGGCTCAGTTTGAGCTTAATCAGAAACTCGATTTCTTTACCGAAGGGCTTTCTTTTAAAACCATTTTCAGTACCAACCGCTATTCTTATTTCGATTCGCAGCGTGCTTATTCTCCATTTTATTATAACATCGGTTCGTATGATAAACAGAGCAATACTTATGTGTTAAGCTGGCTCAACTCATCTGTAACGAGTGGTGCGCCTAATATTGCGCAGGAATATTTGTCATATTATCCGGGAGGTACCAATATCAATACCTTTTTATATGCGCAGGCATCTTTAAATTACGATAAAGCCTTTGGTAATCATAATGTTAGCGGTACTTTAATTGGTACAGCACAGCAATCTGTTTACAGCAATGCCAGTTCATTGCAAAACTCGCTTCCTTACCGCAATTTAGGTTTGGCTGGTCGCTTAACCTATTCCTATAAAAGCCGCTATTTTATCGAATCTAACTTTGGTTATAACGGATCTGAAAGATTTTCGGAGAATCATCGTTTCGGATTTTTTCCAACCATTGGTGCCGGCTGGGTACTTTCTAACGAGAAATTCTGGACAGGAGGACTGGCCAATTTGGTTAACCGCTTAAAATTAAGAGCCAGTTACGGTATAGTAGGTAACGATGCCATTGGTGCACAGCGTTTCTTCTACATTTCGGATGTTAACTTAAACGGTGGTGGAAATTATGCCCAATTCGGGTTTAATGGCGCTGCGAACCGGAATGGTGTATTTATTAATAATTACGAGAACAAAGATGTAACCTGGGAAACTTCGAGGCAGACCAATGTGGCGCTAGAAGCTACACTTTTCAAAGATCTGAATCTGATTGCTGAATTTTACAACAATTACCGTTACAACATTTATATGCCACGTACCAATTTGCCTACTACATTAGGCCTGGAATCGGGTATAGGTGCAAACGTGGGCGAGGCACGCTCTCGGGGAATGGATTTATCGCTCGATTATAAATTCAGGGTGAACGATTTTTCTTTCGCCTTACGTTCTAATTTAACTTTTGCTAAAAATAAATACCTCAATTACGAAGAACCACAATGGGCAGAGGCTTACCGCTACACTACCGGACAGGCCATTAACCGCAATTTCGGTTACATTGCGGAACGTCTTTTTGTAGACGATAAGGAGGTGCAGAATTCGCCAACGCAGATTTTCTCGCCTAATGGTAAAGCACCAAGAGCAGGCGACATTAAATACCGCGATTTAAATAATGATGGCAGGATAGATGAGGCTGATAAAGCTTACATCGGTTTCCCACAATCGCCGGAAGTGGTGTATGGCTTTGGTTTTAGTTCCTCTTATAAAGGTTTTGATTTGTCGGCCTTTTTTACCGGGCAAGACCGCATGACTTTCTTTATCGATCCGACCAAAGTGAGTCCGTTTGTGCCCAGTAACCAGCAATACATATTAGGTAATACCCAATTACTTAAAGATTTTGCCGATAACCATTGGTCGCCGGAAAACCAGAATTTGTATGCGCTTTACCCTAGGTTGGCTGTAAATGCTGCAGATTTGGAAAACAATGCACAAACCAGCACCTGGTGGATGAGAAACGGTCGTTTGTTACGCCTTAAATCAGTAGAGTTGGGCTATACACTTCCACAGCGTATATCGGGCAAAATGAAGTTAAATTCCTGCCGCATTTATTTCAATGGCTTAAACCTGCTTACCTGGAGCCCTTTCAAATTATGGGATGCCGAGCAGGGTGGAAACGGTTTTGCCTATCCAATACAAAAGGTATTCAATGTTGGTCTTAACGTAACCTTATAATGAAAACGATAAAAACTTATTTCAAATACAGCTGCATCCTTTTAATGCTTTGCACTTTTGCATCCTGTAAAAAATACCTCGATGTAACTCCCGATGATATTGGCACATTAGATTATGCCTTCAGGAACCGCAACGAGGCCGAAAACTACCTGTATTCTTGCTACGCTTATTTGCAGCGCATGAACGATATGGCCACTAATCCTGGTTTTACCACTTCATCAGAGTTGATTTATTCAAATTCGCTCGATAACTTTCAGGGTTTTAATCCTACAGGGTTTAACCTCTTGAGGGGAACACAAACGGCGGCCAGACCGGGTTTAAATACCTGGGATGGGCAGGAGGGTAGTTACAGTCTTTGGCGCTCGATCAGGATTTGTAACATTATGCTCGAAAACATCGATAAACCAATCGATTTGGGAGCTGCAGAAAAGAAACGCTGGATTGCGGAAACCAAATTTTTAAAAGCTTATTACCATTACGTTTTATTTAAAATGTACGGGCCAATTCCCTTGGTTAAAACCAATCTGGCCATTAACAGCTCAACCGACGAAGTGCGTGTAAAAAGAGTACCGGTTGATGAAACAGTTGATTACATTGTATCACTTTTAGATGAAGCAGCGGCAGATTTGCCGGCGGTAATCAGCAACCAGGCTACAGAATTGGGTCGTATTACCAGCGTAATTGCGCTTTCGGTTAAAGCCGATGTTTTGACCACAGCTGCAAGTCCCTTGTTTAATGGTAATCCCGATTATGCAGGTTTTAAAGATAAAGATGGTGTGAGCCTTTTCCCGGCAGCTTATGATGCGCAGAAATGGAAAAAAGCTGCCGACGCTGCTAAAATTGCCATTACTGCTGCCGAAGCTCAAGGCATAAAACTATATACTTTCAGTGCACCATCAACAGTGGGTAAATTATCCGATTCGCTTAAAATAGAACTGGATGTACAGAATGCAGTAGCCGAAAGGTGGGAACTTAACTCAGAAATTATCTGGGCTTCCAATCCTGAGTTTAATTACCAGGGTTTTGCAACGCCAAGGTTAACCGCGAAATCGGCAGTGAACATTTTTTCAAACCCTTCTACTTTTGCTGCTCCGATTAGCACGCAGGAACTTTTTTATACTGTAAACGGTGTGCCCATTACAGAAGATAAAACCTGGGATTATGCAGGGCGCAACACCATTAAAGCGGGAGATAATGCCAGCCGTTACTACATTCAGCAGGGTTACGAAACCATTAAAGGGCATTTTGCCCGCGAAAGCCGTTTCTATGCCGATATGGCTTTCGATGGAGGAATCTGGTTTGGTAACGGCCGTAACTTTCAGGATAGCCCAAGTGCACCGTTATATTATGTTTCTGCCAGGGGTAGTGGTTTTGCAGCTCCAAGCGATAACATCAGGCTGAACATAACCGGTTATTGGCCTAAAAAACTGGTAAGCTATGCTTCTGTTTACGATGATGGTTTTCAATCTTCGCCATTCCGTATGCCTTTAATCCGGTTAGCTGGTTTATACCTTTTATATGCCGAAGCCTTAAACGAAGTGAACGGACCAACTGCCGAAGTGTTTACGTATATCGATAAAGTACGTCAAAGAGCAGGTTTACAAGGGGTACAATCCTCGTGGACAAACTTTTCGAAAAACCCAAATAAATATAGTACCAAAGATGGGGTGAGACAGATTATTCACCAGGAAAGAAGAATTGAGTTGTGTTTTGAAGGCCAGAGCGGTTGGGATTTAAGAAGATGGAAAGAACTGCAGGCAGTGTTAAGCAACCCAATTCAGGGCTGGAGCATCAACAATGCTGATGCAATAAACTATTACCGGCCAACAACACAGTTTATTCCGGTTTTTGGTTTGAAAGATTACTTGTGGCCGATCAGAAGCTCAAATCTGGTGGTGAATCCAAACCTTGTTCAAAATCCTTATTGGTAGTTTAAATTAAACAACATGAAAAATATTAAACATATTTATCTGGTACTTACTGTAGCTGTTCTGGCAAGCCTCTCGGCCTGTAAAAAGATGGAAAGTTACAACGATCCAGCTTCTTCAGATATGACCAAGCCCGGAGTAGTAACCAACATTAAAGTAGATAATTTTAATGGCGGGGCTTACATTACCTATTCTTTGCCAAATTCTAAAAATCTATTATATGTGCTGGCGCAGTACAAAATAAATGGTGTAACCACCCGCGAAACCAAATCGAGTTATTATTCTGATTCGATTATGGTTGATGGTTTTGCTAAAAAACAAGGTTACGATGTTACCCTGTATGCAGTAAGCAGGGCAGAGGTAAAATCAGACCCGGTTGTGGTAAAGGTTAATCCCGATACGCCACCGTATTTATTGGCCAAACCAAGTATTAATGCCGAACCAGATTTTGGTGGATTTAAAGTTACCGGTACCAACCCGGCAAAAAGTAATCTGGGCGTTATTCTGCTCTCGGTAAACGACAATAACAGTTCAGATGTGATCGATCAGCACTATGGCAATTCAGATCTAATCAGTTATTCGGTAAGGGGATATGCACCAGTGGCCAAAAAAATTGGTTATTATGTTACCGATAATTTTGGAAACATCTCCGATACCACTTACAAAACCATTACCCCGTTTTTCGAAACCTTGCTTGATAGGGGGAAATTCTTTCAATACAGGTTACCATCAGACGGTGTGATTGCCTATGGATGGGATTTACCTTACCTCTGGGATGGAAAAACCGATGGTAACTCTAACGGCTGGCACACCGCGCCAGGTGGTGCAATGCCTGCCATTGCTACTTTTGGTTTAGGGGTAAGTGCAAAATTAAGCCGCTTCATTTTATGGGAGAGACCCGATGGAGGCGATAAATTTGCTTTTGGCCATGGCAATCCAAAGGTGTTCTCGGTCTGGGGTTCTGATGTAGCCGCTCCACGTGATGCACAATTGCCTTTATCGGCACCTGAAGGTACTGTAATTGGTGACTGGATTAACATGGGCAATTACAATTATCCTAATCCGCCATCTGGCGCTACTCCGGTAGCCCATACCACCGCCGATAATGATTTTGTAAAAGCTGGTGTAAGTTTCAATTTCCCGCTAACCAACCCTAAAGTGCGCTATATCCGCTTATCGGTAAGCACAACCTGGTCTAGCGGTACCTTTGCACACGCCATGGAAATGGCCTTTTACGGCGATCCGAGATAGTTATTGATTAACAACAGATGATAAATTTTCAGATATGAAAAGTATATATAAAATAAGCGCTTTGTTACTGCTGCTGGTAACCGTAATCATCAGCTGTACCAAAGATGATCTTGCTTTTAAAGAATTTTTAAAGGACGGAGAAATGATCTATCCCGGTCGTGTGGCCAACATTATTACCAAACCGGGCAACCTGAGGACAGCACTCTGGTGGAACCCCAGTCCCGATCCAAGCGTAAGTAAATATGTGGTGTACTGGAACAACAATGGCGATTCGGTGGTGGTGAATTCAACTACACATAACCCGCTCGATACCGTTAAAGTAACCATTCCGAACTTGAAAGAATATACCTATACCTTTACGGTTTATTCTTATGATGCACAAGGACACAGATCTATCCCCATTGAGGCCAGAAATGTACGGGTATTTGGTCCGCTTTACCAATCGGGATTGTTAAACCGGCCTTACAATGCTACCAACCCCTATGTGGTAAACAGCAATGGTTCCGTTCAGCTTAATTTTAATACACCCGATACCATTAATGTAAATACCATTGTACGGTACACCAATACTACCGGAGCTACGGTTGATAAAACGTTATTGCCAAAAGATACGGCCATTACACTAACTGACTATAAAGCCGGAACGGATATCCTTTACAAATCAGCTTACATTCCGGGTAAGGGCTCGCTGGATGTATTTACAGTTGCTGATTTCTCAACTTTCCCGAAAATTTTTACTTATGTGCTATGCGATAGGTCGTTGTTTAGCGAAGTACGTTTAACAGGCGATGCACAGACTTACGAATCGGGAACCAGCATCAGTAAGTTGTGGGATGGCAGCGTAGGACCGCAGGGTTACCCCAATATTTTCCATAGTGCGGGTAACAGTGGCATGCCTCATGTAATTACGTTTGATTTGGGTAAGGTTTATACCAACTTATCGCGCATAGAAGAAACCGGTCGCGATTGCTGCAACAATCCAGATCGTTTTGAAGTATGGGGAACAGCCGATTTAACCAATGCAACTACCACCTTATCAGCCAGTAACAGTGGCTGGCCAGCTGAGGCAACGAGCAAAGGTTGGACGTTGTTAAAAGATATTACCAGAACAGATGACGGTAAGAATGCTTTTACATCCGAACTGGATAATGGAGGCAAACCGATTCGTTATATTCGCATCAGGATTAAGCATGTAACTACCGGCGATGGTAATTATAGCAATATGAGCGAAATCAGGTTCTGGAACAAGCAGTAAACTTTTTAAAGCACCGTCATCTCGACCGGAACGCAGTGGAGTGGAGAGAACTGCCTCAAGATAGATTTCTCGACTTCGTTGCACTCCGCTCGAAATGACGATTATGGAGTACAACACACACAAATGAAATTATGTTTTTAAAACAACTTACTGTAATTGCGTGCCTATCGCTTTTCATCAGTAAAAATGCCACAGCCCAACAAAAGCCCCTAAACCTTTGGTACGATAAACCCGCCAAAGTTTGGGAAGAAACATTGCCTCTGGGTAATGGGAAACTGGGCATGACGCCTGATGGGGGAATAACAAGGGAGCAGATTGTACTGAACGACATTACTTTATGGAGTGGTGGCAAGCAGGATGCCAACAATTACGAAGCTTACAAAAGTCTGCCCAAAATCAGGCAACTGATATTGGAAGGCAAAAATGATGAAGCGCAGGATCTGGTAAACCGCGATTTTGTTTGCAAGGGGCCAGGTTCTGGCGGTGCTACCTGGGGGAAATATCAAACCCTCGGTAATTTACAGCTGGATTATGAGTATCCTGGAATAAAAGCCGCAAAACCCGAGGTTTACAAAAGAACTTTATCGTTGGATAGGGCTGTAGCCACAACCGAATTTACCCTCGAAGGCGTAAAATATAAAAGAGAATATTTTTGCAGTTTTAATAACGATGTGAATGTAATTCGGCTTACAGCAAGTCAGCCTGGAAAGCTGAATTGCAGGATTTCTATCAGCAGACCAGAAAAAGCAACACTGGCTACCGATGGTAAAGATCTGCTCATGTTTGGTCAGCTGGATAACGGTACCGATGGCAAAGGTATGAAATACCAGAGTCGGGTTAGCACTGCTGTTAAAGATGGCGCTGTAATTACCGAAGGCAATATCATTCAGGTAAAAAATGCTACCGAAATTTTGGTTTACGTTGCTGCAGAAACCAATTTTAAACATGTTGATTTTGAAGCTCGCATTAAAAATTCCTTGCAGCAAGCCACAAAAACAGCTTATGCGGTCGAGTTGGCTAAACATACTGCTCATTTCGGAAAACTTTTTAACCGCTTAAAAATCAATTTAGGAGAAGGTGAAGCGGCTAAATTACCTACTGACGTAAGGCTCGAACATTTCTACAAAGATTACCAAAATGATGTTTCGCTTGCCGCCCTGTTTTTTCAGTTTAGCCGTTATTTAAGCATCAGCAGTACCAGGGTAGGGCTTTTGCCTCCCAATTTGCAAGGCTTATGGGCCAATCAGATCAATACACCCTGGAATGGCGATTACCACCTGGATGTGAACGTGCAGATGAATCATTTCGGCATTGAACAGGCCAATCTTTCTGAGTTAAACCTGCCGCTGGCAGAACTGGTTCGCAGTTTAACGGTTCCGGGTGCAAAAACAGCAAAGGCCTATTACAATGCTAATGGCTGGATTGCCCATGTAATTACCAATGTATGGGGATTTACCGAACCCGGCGAGAGTGCCTCATGGGGTGCGGCAAATGCAGGTTCGGGATGGTTATGCAGTAACCTTTGGGATCACTTCGCTTTCAGTCGGGATTTAAATTACCTCAAAAGCATTTATCCAGTACTAAAAGGTTCGGCCGAATTTTATAAAAGTGCATTGGTTAAAGATCCCAAAACAGGCTGGCTGGTTACTTCGCCATCTGTTTCGCCCGAAAATACTTTTTATTTACCTAATGGAAAAACAGCCAGTATTTCGATGGGGCCTACTATTGATAACCAGATAGTACGCGAGCTTTTTAACCATGTAATTACTGCAGCCAGGTTACTTAAAACCGATGCTGCATTCATTGCTTCGTTACAGGAAAAATTAAAATCGATTCCTCCGGTTGGCATCATCAGTAAAGATGGCCGCATACAGGAATGGCTCGAAGATTATAAGGAAACCGATCAGCAGCACCGCCACATTTCGCATTTGTATGGGGTTTATCCCGCCGGATTAATTACACCGGTTACTACGCCGGCTCTGGCAGAAGCCGCAAAGAAAACTTTGGAGGTAAGGGGCGATGACGGGCCAAGCTGGTCAATTGCTTATAAACAGTTGTTCTGGGCACGCTTATTGGATGGAAACAGGGCTTTTAAACTTTTAAGGGAAATTTTAAAACCTACCATGCGTACCGATATTAACTACGGTGCCGGCGGTGGGGTTTATCCCAATATGTTATCGGCGGGGCCACCTTTCCAGATTGATGGAAATTTTGGTGCTGCGGCTGGAATTGCCGAAATGCTCATTCAAAGTCACGATGGTTTTATCGAATTACTACCCGCTATACCCGATGCCTGGAAAGCCTTTGGCGAGATTAAAGGCCTGAAAGCCCGCGGTAACTTTACGGTTGATATGAGCTGGAAAGCTGGTAAAATTATTCATTACCGTATTGCTTCGCCAAAACCACAGCAGGTAAAACTTAAAATAAACGGTATCTTGAGCACCATAACCTCAACCAAACTATAACTTAAACAGAATTATGCGTACTTTATTCAGACTCAGTACTTCTTTATTGTTATTGCTGTTGGTTGTTCTGGGGCAAGTGTCGGCTACTGTTATTCCTTATGGTAAGAACGGAAAAATAGATTATAATCTCCAAAAAGGAACATTCGATGTTTTTAACGGCAAGGTTTTATTGCTCGCTGGTGGGTTTTCGGAAGCAGCTAATCAAAACAGTAGCTTCAGTTCTAAAAACTACAGACAAATTACCTATACAAAAAATGCAATAAAAGATGCTTTTGGCCAGGGCATTAAGCATACCTTCTTATTAAAACAAAATGGCTTGCCCAACATGAGGCAAATCATTTATACCTACACCAACCGCGATTACTTTTTTATTTCGGTAAGCCTGGCGGGGAACAATCTGGAGTCCAATAAAATGGTGCCTTTAAAAGGTGTCTTGATGGATAGCCAGCTAAAAAAAGATGCCAGTAGTTTATTCGTGCCTTTTGATAACGATACCTTTATTTCGTACAATGCTGTGCCTTTAAAAGCCGGTGTGAGCAACCCAAGTGCCGAGGTTACTGCTTTATACCAGAATGCATCGCGAAAGGGCTATGTAATCGGTTCTATTGAACACAGCGACTGGAAAACCGGAATACTGACTGCGATGAATAGTCAGCAGCAAACAACTGTTGAGGCCATTTGCGGTTATACCAACGAAAGTATTACCCGCGATAAAATTGCCCACGGCTACCTGAAAGGCGATCTAATAAGCGCTGCCCGTATATTTTTTGGAAACTTTGTTGATTGGCGCTCAGGAATGGAAAGCTATGCCAAAGCCAACCGTTTGGCCGAGCCACCAATTATTTTTAAATGGAAAAACCCAACCCCGGTAGGCTGGAACAGCTGGGGAGCCATGCAGGAGAAAGTTACACTCGAAAAAGCCAATCAGGTCGTCGATTTTTTTGCCGATAGCCTCAAGGCTTTCAGGAGTGCGGGCGTGGCTTATATCGATCTCGATTCCTATTGGGATAATTTGCTCAAGGGAGGTTTAACCGGCGATTATGCCAAACTCAAAGCCTTTGCCGATCACGCCAAATCAAAAGGCTTAAAACCTGGAATATACTGGGCGCCTTTTGTTGATTGGGGTTTTGCAGGTGGGGGCAACCGTAAAGCCGAGGGTAGCGATTATACTTTTGGCGAAATGTGGACGAAAGTTGGTACTGGTTACCATGATATTGATGGCGCCAGGGCCTTAGACCCAACACATCCGGGTACCCGGCAAAGAATAGCCGCAGTAATTAACCAGTTTAAAGCATGCGGTTTCGAAATGATTAAGATCGACTTTTTAGGTCATGCTGCAATTGAATCTGATCATTTTTACGACCCTAAAATTAAAACGGGTATGCAGGCTTACCGGTCAGGGATGGAATTTCTGCTCAAACAACTCGATAACAAAATGTTGGTTTATGCAGCCATTTCGCCAAGTTTGGCTTCTGGCCGTTACGTACACATGCGCCGCATTGCCTGCGATGCCTTTAAATCGATACACGATACCGAATATACTTTAAATGGTGTGAGCAATGGTTGGTGGCAAACACATTTGTACGATTTTATCGATGCAGACCATGTGGTGTTTGGTGATCAATCAGATGCCGAAAACAGGGCTCGCTTTTTATCTGCTATTGTTACCGGCGCCTGCATTACAGGCGACGATTTTTCAAGCCAGGGTAAATGGATAAACACTGCAAAAAGGTTATTGAGCAATACCGAAATTCTTAAAATTTTAAAGGATGGAAAAGCTTTTGTCCCGGTAGAAGGTAACAGAGGCAAATCGGCTTCGCCACTCTTTGTAAAGCAGGTAGGTGAGGTGACCTATCTTGCTGCTTTTAATTACAGTGGTGCCGAACAAAATCTTAAACTTGATTTTTCACGACTCGGACTAAAAAACAGTGAAAAATATGAGGCCTTAAACCTCATCAATCAAACTGAATCTCCCTTTCAGCATAACCAGATCATTAATCTGCCCACAAAAGATGCAGTGATTTTCAAAATAACTTCAAAAAAATAACAATCTATCTATAAAACATTATTTAAACCAAATGAAAAAAACAGATCAATTTTCGAATTACTTTAAACCTGGAGCATTTGCCATTGCTTTATGTTTAGGCTTAGGCCATTTAAAGGCCCAAACCATCATTCCTATCGAGACGGCCAATAACGCCCTGGTATTACAAGCCGGATCGAACAAGGATGTAAATACCATCTTCTTCGGAAAAAAACTCGCCAACAAGCAAGAATATGCACAGGTAGCCGGGCAGTATAAACAAACATCAGATTATACCGGTCAGTTAAACTCCATTTATACTCCTTCAGGGTCACGAAACCTGGTAGAACCCGCCATTACTGTTACCCATGCCGATGGCAATAATTCGCTCGATCTAAAATACGTCGATCATACCGTAACAGCGATTGATGATAACGTGAGCTTGCTTAAAATCAGGTTGAAAGACCCGGTTTATAATTTTGAAGTAACAATGTTTTACAAGTCTTTTTATAAGCAGGATGTAATTGAGCAATGGACCGAAATTAAGCACAACGAAAAGGGAGAAGTGGTGTTACACAAATACGCTTCGGCCAACCTGCATTTAAAATCGCCGCATTTCTGGTTAAACCAGTATCATGGCGATTGGGCCAAAGAAATGCAGCCCGAACAAAGTGAAATTACCCACGGCATTAAAACATTGGATAGCAAGTTGGGAACAAGGGCTAACCTGTTTCAACCTTCTGTTTTTATGATTTCGATGGATAAACCTGCAGAAGAAAACGAAGGCAATGTTTTATATGGTGCTTTAGAATGGAGCGGTAATTTTAAAATAGATTTAGAGCTTGATTATCAGGATAATCTGCGCATTATTGCCGGAATGAACAATTATGCCTCGCCTTATAGCTTAAAACCAGGAGAAGTTTTTGCAACGCCAGCATTTTTATACACTTTTTCTGATCAGGGAAAAGGTGCAGCGAGCAGGAAATTGCAGAACTGGGCACGCAACTATAAAATATTAAATGGAAAAGGAGACAGGTTAACCCTTTTAAACAATTGGGAGGCTACCTACTTTGATTTTAACGAGCAAAAACTGGCCGAATTATTAAAAGATACTAAAAAACTGGGTGTCGATTTCTTCTTGCTGGACGACGGCTGGTTTGGAAACAAATATCCGCGGAACAGCGATAACGCCGCATTGGGCGACTGGCAAGAGAATAAGCAGAAACTGCCTAACGGGATCAGTTCTTTAATTAAGGAAGCCGACCAGGCAGGAACACGATTTGGGATCTGGATTGAACCTGAAATGGTGAGCCCGAAAAGTGAGTTGTATGAAAAACACCCCGATTGGGTAGTAAAACAACCTAACCGCCCCGAATACTATTTCAGGCAACAGTTAGAACTCGATTTATCGAACCCCAAGGTGCAGGATTTTGTTTTTGGTGTGATTGATGGACTCATGACCAAAAATCCGAAACTGGCTTATATCAAATGGGATTGTAATGCGGTAATTTACAATGCTTATTCGGCACACTTAAAAAATCAGGGGCATTTCTATATCGATTATGTGAGGGGATTGTATAGCGTATTGCAGCGCATCAGGGCTAAATATCCAACTGTACCGATGATGCTGTGCTCCGGAGGTGGCGGCAGGGTAGATTATGGTGCCTTACAATATTTTACCGAGTTCTGGCCTAGTGATAACACCGATCCCTTAGAACGGATTTTTATGCAATGGGAGTATTCTTATTTTTATCCGGCCATCAGCAGTTCCAACCATGTAACCGATTGGGGTAAACAGTCTATTAAATTCCGTACCGATGTGGCCATGATGGGTAAATTGGGTTTTGATATTGTGGTGAGTAAATTACCGCACGAAGAACTTCAGTTCTGCCAGGAAGCCATTAAAAACTACAACGAAGTGAAACAGATTATCTGGCATGGCGAACAATACCGTTTGGCCAACCCACGTAGCGGAAGTGTAGCCTCAATGTTGTATGTAAACGAGCAAAAAACAGCAGGCGTAATTTTTAACTACCTGGTTAATTACCGCTATGAGGAGGCAAGCAAATACCCGATTAAACTGAACGGCTTAGATGCTGCTAAAAAATATCAGATAAAAGAAATTAACCTTTTCCCGGGCACAAAATCATCAATTGATAGCACCAAAACCTATACAGGAGATTTCCTGATGAAAGTAGGTTTCAACCCGAATTTGAATAACAACCGAACGAGTGTGGTACTAAAATTCGAAGAAGTGAAATAGCAATAATATTTAGGAGATATATCTTAAATTAGATTGTCATCCTGAGCCTGTCGAAGGATTAACCTTAATATATTTTGAGGTGTTTCGACGGGCTCAACATGACAATTCCTATAAGAACTTCGTGATCAGCACCACTATAGTATCTCTTAATAATAAGAAGTATTCAGGTTAACATTGGCTTGCTCTGCAGCTTCAATAATCGAATAATCAGAAAGGATTAAAGCCTGGCCTTTTTTAACACAAACATCGTGTTCGAAATGAACCGAAGGTTTCCCATCGGCTGTACGGATAGCCCAGTTGTCTTTATCCAGAAATACATCTTTCGTACCCATGTTAATCATAGGTTCGATAGCCATTACCAGGTTTTCTTTTAACATGGTGCCACTGCCTTTACGACCGTAATTCGCAACCTGTGGGTCTTCGTGCATACTCTGGCCCAGGCCATGTCCAACAAGGTCTCTCACTACCCCATAACCTTGTTTTTCGTTATAGTTTTGAATGGCAAAGCCGATATCGCCCAAGCGTTTGCCCACAACGGCTTCTTTAATACCTTCGTACAACGATTCTTTAGTGGTTTTAACCAATTTTAAAACTTCAGGGCTAGCTTCACCAATTACAAAAGTGTAGGCATGATCGCCATGCCAGCCATTTTTGATGGTACCCACATCCACCGAAATGATATCGCCATCGCGTAACTCTTCTTTGCCCGGAATACCATGTACTACTACATCGTTAATCGAGGTGATAATATGTGCAGGAAAACCATTGTAGTTATAAAAAGAGGGAACAGCACCATGATCTAAAATAAACTCATTGGCCAGTTTATCTATCTCCAGTGTTTTCATACCGGCTTTTAAAACTTTAGCAACTTCTGTAAGGGTTTGGCTCACCAATAATGCACTGATCTGCATCAGCTCTACCTGTTCGTTTGTTTTATATAAAATCATGTGCGGCAAAGTTAATAATATCATTTGGTGTTGCGAACCTTCGTGTTAAAACTTTACTCCGCCCTGAAACTGGGCGTTCCGTTAACGATTCGCAGAATTTTAATTCCCATTTTAAAAGAACAGGCATTACGTTTTGCTAAGGCAGGATTATCGGATTCGGCTGCTGAAATCTGTGAAATAATGCAGAATTGATGGTTTTTCTACCTTTTTGTTTACAATTTTCATCTTTTTTAAGGCAATAATATTCCAGTTTTGATTTAACCAAATTAGCAATAAACCTAAACAGAATTATTAAACAAAACAGCAGGGCATGTATGCCATCAGCAAGTACTTGCAATAAAACATTACCAAAGAAATAGATTAGTTTGAGTTAGTACCCAGCCTTACTGCTTGTTGGTCAATGCAGGCAGTAAACCGGTTGGGATGAGGGAGCACATTTTTAAATCAAGATTAAAACTATGAATTAAAACAACTAAATAATCCATAACCTAAACCACTTAAACAATGAAAAACACCAAACAAATTTGTCTGGCCCTGCTCTTAACTGCCTCTTGTGGCATGTTGATGAGCGGATGCAAAAAAGCGCCTGTTGCAGAACCACAAACAACAACGCTGGCAAAACCAAACACATTGGCATTAGGCTCGGGAACCACTCCGCCGAGTTTTGTTACCAATACCAAAAATTTAAACATTGTAATGTTTGTGCCAACCGATAATCCGGCACTATCCGATTACAAAACCAGATTAACCGACTTAATGGTTCATTTTCAGAACTGGTTTCATACCGAAATGCAAAGGTATGGCTACGACAAGTACATGGGGCTACCTAAAATAGATTCAACCGGGTTGGTGAGATTTATTGAAATCCCAGCAGCTGGCCCGCAGGCAGATTATCCTTATTCTTCGAGTGTATCGGCAACCAAAATCCTGAACGAAATTGCAGCTTACAAAGTCACACATGCTTCAGAATTTTCAAATTCGAGCCACACACTCATTCTATTACCCAACCGTACTGATGGTGGCGACCAGCCTTTTTACGGTTACGGCCGAAACTGTTTTGCTGTTGATAATGCAAATATGTCGGTAGATAAAATTCCGAATGCCAGTTCAAACCTATTGGGCGGTATGTTACACGAATTAGGCCATGGTTTAAACTTACCGCACGACCATGCTAAATATGCTTCTGAGCAACCTACATTAGGCACTTCCTTAATGGGATCGGGCAATGTAACTTTCAGTAAAGGCCAGCCAACCTTTTTAACCGAAGTAGATGCCGCTATCTTAAACCGTAACGAAATTTTTCAAAATCCACTGCCAACTGAAACACCTTATGAAAGTGCTACCACTACCATTAATGCCAATGCAAGTTTCAACAGCACTACACAGGCCTTTAATTTAAGCGGAAGTTTTACCAGCAATAAAGAGGTAACCGATATTTTGGTTTACATGGATCCCAACGTAAATAACGAAGGAACCGGTACAAACAAAGATTATAATGCGGTAACCTGGAGGTTTGCACCCGGAACCGGAAATACCATTGCCGGAAGTATTCCGCTAAGCGAACTTTACTACAAAACCAACGAACCTTACGAGTTAAAAGCCAAACTCCTGCTAAAAAATGGAAACGTAATTACCCAAACCTATTCTTTCTCATTTTTAAACGGGGTTCCGCAAATCGGCGCTAATGGTTCGGCTAAGTTCTGCCAGAATTCAAATTACGGCGGTTATGCCATATCCTTACCAGTTGGCCAATATACAACTGCCGATTTAATTAGCCGCGGTATCAGCAATAACGATGTATCTTCTGTTAATTTGGGCTTAGGGGTGAAAGTGATTATGTACGATGGTGATAACTTTACCGGAAGCAGCATTGAGCTCACTTCTTCAAGCACTTACGTCTCGACCTTTAACGATAAGGCATCTTCTATTAAAGTAATCGCCCTCTAAACTAAACCGATATGAAAAAGATATATCCCTTAAGCTTACTTAGCTTCGCTTTTTTACTGTCGGTTACTGCTTGTAAAAAGGCAAATACGGAGGCAGATAGCCAAACATTTTCGTTAAAGAACAAGGCTATGGCCACTGGTCCCGTATCGGGCATGGTTGCACCGCTAACCCAAACCTATAGCGAAAACGTAGGTAGCCAGGCTGTGGCAAACAGGTTAATCCAGTCAAACCACAACGAAATGCTATCAACCGGTTATTATGTTGCCGCTAACGATTCTATATACGTTACTGTTGCACAAGTGAGCGGTACCCGTTTGCCGCAGTTGGTATTGGGTACGCCATTCAGAGATAACGTTAGGCCGGTGCGTACCTATTACACGCTACAAGTTGGCTTAAACAAAATTAAAGCCGATCAGTACGGCGGTATGGCCTGGGTAAAATATGTAAGCAGTGCAACTCCCGCTGCTTCGGCCAGCCTGAGTTTTGGTAAAGGTTTTAAACCTGTGCCTTATTTTAAGAAAAATGTAACCAGTCATGCCGATTGGTTAACCATGCTCGATAGCTTGAGCAATGTACCCGATGTTATTATCGAAACCGATCGTGCGCTGGTAGTTGCCCGCAGAGACGATGCCATTACCTATAAAACCGACGATCAGCAGTTGTTAAGTACCAAAATTGATCAGATTGTCGATGCAGAAGATGCTTTCAGCGGTATAGATGGTTCTACAAGCCTGCACACCAAAGGCCCGTACAAATACTTGATTACCGTTAGAGATCCCGCAAATTCAGGCGACTACATGGCTGCGGGAATCGGTATTTTCTATGTCCGTTCTTTAACCTACCGCATCCTGCAAAATACCAATGTGGGCGGTGTTTCCGGTTGGGGATTATGGCACGAAATCGGGCACATTCACCAGCAGGGGCCATGGACCTGGAGCGGCTTAACTGAAGTGACGGTTAACTTGTATTCGATGGCTGCCGAGCGCTATTTTGCGGTTACCCCATCGCGCATGAACCGCGATGGCAAATGGACCTCGGTTGATAATTATTTTGCCATTCCACAGGCCAGCCGTAATTTTAATGGCACCGTTGCCAATGCCAACGATACGCGTCTGGGCATGTTTTATCAGCTATGGTTAGCTTACGGAGATAGTTTTTACATCGCCCTGCACAAGCAAACCCGTACCGAAAATCCTTCCTTAACAACTGATGCAGCTAAAATGCGTTATTTTATGTTGAAGGCCTGTAACATCAGCGGGAAGGATTTGAGTGACTTTTTTAAGAAATGGGGGCTCCCTGTAACGCAGTCGGTTTATGATGAAATAACGGCCCTGGGATTACCGGCGCCGGCAACAGATTTGACTACATTAAGAGACTAAATTTTAATACCTTACACTCCGGGAGTATTTTCTTCCGGAGTGTAAAAAAATACGAATGAAAAAAATATACCTGTTTACCTTACTGATTGCTGGCCTGACCACAAAGCTGTTTGCGCAATCAGCACCTTTAGATCAGTTTAAAGCCGATAAGTTCGGCATGTTCCTGCATTGGGGGCTGTATGCCCAAACTGCCGGCGACTGGAAAAACCATGCGGTAAAAGGAGGTGAACATTTTATGCTGTACGAGCGTATTCCAGTAAACGAATATGCAACCATTGCCAACCAATTCAATCCGGTTAAATTCGATGCCGATGCCTGGATAAAACAGGCTAAAGATGCAGGCATGAAATATGTAGTTTTTACTGCGAAACATCATGATGGCTTTGCCATGTACAATTCGGCCAGCAGCGATTACAATATCGCAAAACGGAGCCCGTTTAAGCGCGATCCAATTGCCGAACTGGCCAAAGCCTGTAAAAAATACCAGCTCATGCTCTGTTTGTATTACTCGCTGGGCAGAGACTGGCAAGATCCTGATGTGCCAACCAACTGGCCTGTAAAAGCCGGTAGAAGTAACACCTGGGATTATCCGAACGAAGATGCCAAGGTGTTTAACCGTTATTTCGAAAGAAAGGTTAAACCTCAAATTACCGAACTCTTAAGCAATTACGGCCCTATTGGCGTGCTTTGGTTCGATACACCAGAGTTAATCAGTAAAGCCGAAAGTGCCGAACTGAAAGCACTGGTACATCAATTACAACCCAATTGTCTGGTTAATAACCGCATTGGGAATGGGCTGGGCGATTTTTCGATTTCAGAACAATCTTTAACGCCATCGTCTAAAAAAGCCTGGGAATCGTGCTTAACCATTGGCAAAAACTGGGGTTATAACCGGCAGGACAGCACCTGGAAATCGCCCGAAGTATTGGTGCGCCACCTGGTAGAAGTGGCAGCCAATGGCGGTAACCTCTTATTAAACATTGGCCCGAAGGGTGATGGTACCTTTCCCGATTGGGCTACTGCAAGATTAAAAGCAATAGGTAGCTGGATGAAAATTAATCAGGAAGCCATTTATGGTACACAGCCCTGGCTTGTGGTTAAAGAAAGTAGCACCATACCAGAAGAAAATACCAGCATTGAAGCCAGTAAAAGCGCTACCAAAGATGCTGTTTTTGACGGTACACCACAATCTGTTGCACCTGATGTATATTACACCGCGAAAGATAAACTGATTTATGTGTTTTTAAGGAGCTGGCAAACACCGCAGGTGGTATTGAAGCAAATTAATAACCAAAACACCGCTATAAAAGACATTAACCTGTTGGGCAGTAAGAAGAAAATTAAATGGAACAGTACTAACCAGGAATTGAAACTGGATTTACCTGCTGACTTTAAAGCCACAACCAATGTTCCGGTTTATGTATTAAAAATAACAACCAACTAATGAAATTACTTGTTCTGGCCCTATCGTTATTTACTGTTGCTGCATTTGCCCAGACACCCGGCAACGTTATCCCCATGCCCGATAAATATGTTAAAGGCGAAGGTACTTTCCTGTTAAACAGTAATAGTGCCGTCAGCTATAACAATAATCAGTTAAAAACAATAGCTTACTATTTTCAAAATGAGCTGTTGAGTCAAAAAGGCATTACCATACAGCAGCAAGCTAAAGGTGCGAGCATTGCACTAGTGCTGAAATCAGGTGCGAAAAATGCCGATTCGAGTGCTTACCAGCTGAGTGTAAAGCCTAACCAGGTTACCATTTCGGCCAGTCACCCTAATGGGGTTTTTTATGGTGTAATTTCACTATTGCAAATGGCGCTAACGGCTAAAAATAACCAGATTGAAGCTGCCGAAATTACTGATGCCGCTGCTTATGGCTGGCGTGGCTTAATGCTCGATGAATCGCGCCACTTTTTTGGTAAACAAAAAGTGAAATCGATTTTAAACTGGATGGCCTTTTACAAACTAAATACCTTCCACTGGCATTTAACCGATGAGCCCGGCTGGCGTTTAGAAATTAAGAAATATCCCAATCTGGCACTTATTGGCGGAATAGGCGATTATTTAAATCCCGGTTTGCCGGCTCAGTTTTATACCCAGGCCGATATTAAAGAAATTGTAGCTTATGCTGCCGAACGCTACATTAAGGTAATTCCGGAGGTAGATATGCCCGGTCATGCCACTGCTGCCAACAAAGCTTATCCCGAATATTCAGGCGGTGGATCGGCAGGTCATCCCGAATTTACTTTTAACCCCGGTTTAGAGAAAACATACAGTTACCTAACCGATATCCTGAAAGAAACCAATGTACTTTTCCCTGCCGGAATGATTCACCTCGGAGGAGATGAAGTGAGTTATGGCAATGAAAAATGGAAAAGCAATCCCGATATTTTAAAACTGCGCGAGCAGAAAAACCTTAAAAACGATATTGAAGTAGAACAATATTTCATGAAACGCATGGCCGATTCGTTGTACAACCTTCGTGCTAAAGCTATTTTTTGGGATGAAATGGTTGATGTGGATGTACCCAGGGAAAAAACAATCATTTTCTGGTGGCGGCACGATAAACCAGGTCAGCTGCGTAGTGCATTAAATAAAGGCTATCAAACCGTATTGTGCCCGCGCTTGCCGCTTTATTTCGATTTTGTTCAGGATAGTACGCATCAGTATGGTCGCAAATGGAATAAATTGTATAATCCGGTTGAGCAGGTGTACCAGTTCGATGCCCGTTCCTTTGCCAAAGATGCAAAAGAACAACCACTCATTTTAGGTATTCAGGCCGATCTTTGGACCGAAACCGTAGATGGTGATGCCCGTTTGGATTATCTGCTCTTTCCACGTATTGCCGCTTTAGCTGAAGCCGCCTGGACCAAAAACAACCGTAAAGATTTTGCCGCTTTTAGCAATAGCTTAAAGCCGCATTTAACACTTTACGGTCAGGCAGGTTTGTACTATTACAATCCTTTAAAGCCCTTACAAAACCCCGAATTACCTGTAAAAAGGAAGAAACCCTTAAATTATAAAGATTAAACACACAAAAATATACATGAAGAATACGTTAAGATGCGCATTAATTGCTGTTGCAGCAGTGGCTGGTATAAGCCAGGCAAACGCACAGTGGACAGGCCCCAAAAAGAAACGCGATACCCTGATTGAAGTAAAGTATGGTTCGCTTACCCCACGTAACCGTACCGATGCGGATATGCAGGCTTTTCGCAGTTATGGTTTAGGGCAGTTTATCCACTGGGGTATTTATTCTATTGCTGGTAACGAATGGAATGGCGTAAGTGCGAGAGATGGGGCAGCAGCTTCAGAATGGATTCGCTCCTGGGGTGGCCCAACTGCGCCTAAAGACTGGACCAAAACTTACGATAATTTATACAAACAATTCAATCCTAAAAACTTTGATGCCAAACGCTGGGCTAAACAGGCTAAAGAAATGGGAGCGAAGTATGTAATTTTTACTACCAAGCACCATGATGGTTTTGCCCTTTGGCCAACCAAATATTCAGATTATAATGTTTCGGCTTCGCCTTATAAAAAAGATATTGTAAAGCAGATTGTAGACGCTTATACTGCCGAAGGTATAGATGTTTATCTGTACTTTTCGATTTTAGAATGGAACAATCCGAACTATATGGGTAAGGCTCCTCAAACAGACGAAGAAAAGGCCCGGTTTGATAAATTTCTGCAATATACCCGCAATCAGTTGTTAGAACTGGAAAGCAATTATCCAAAAATTAAAGGCTTCTGGTTCGATGGTACCTGGGATGCATCATGGAAGAGTGCTTATCAGTTTACCTATAACTTAGAAAAAGAACTTCGCGAAAAACACCCGGGTTTAATTATCGGTTCCCGTTTCCGCAACGATGAACATGGTTCGCGCCATTTCGATTCGAACGGCGTTATTTTGGGCGATTATGAGCAGGGATGGGAACGTAAGCTTCCTGCCGAATTTGAATGGTTAAACGGCAACGATTGGGATGCAGTAATGACCATTCCACCAAATGGCTGGGGTTATATGAAAGATTGGTCGGGCATTTACACCAAAACTACCGACGATTTGCTCGATATGTTAATGCATTCGGTATCCATGAACGGTAATTTCGTATTAAACTTTGGTCCTGATGGTAACGGAAATATGCACCCCGAAGAAGACAAAATAGCCGCAGAAATAGGTAAATGGGTAAAACAAAATGCCGAGGCTGTTTATGGGGTACGCCACGCCGCTTTAACGCCTTCAAAACTGGGTTATTTTACCCAAAAGGAAGATCAGCTATATCTAACTGTTTTCAATAAACCTGTTAATGGTATTGTGCGTATTGCTGTGCCTAAAAATGCTACACAGGTTCCGGGCAGTGCAGGGCTCTTAGTTGGTGGAAAAAGTTTAACCTTAAAGCAATCAGATATGGGTATCGACCTGGATAAGAATACTTATTATGATGTACTTCTTCCAAAAGATTTTCAACCCAGCCAGGCATTTGTACTCAAGATGAAGCTGGTTGCGCCAAAAGCTAAAACAACGAAATTAATGGATGCCAAAATGTAATTGGTCATCTTCTTTTGACATGCTCAGTGAGCTGAAAACTTAATTAATGTAATTTAAATGGAGACAAAGTGGTAATATAATTTGGTTTATTAGGATATCCAATACAATTACCTGATACTGCTTAGTACGTAGGATTGGTGATCTAATGTGCAACAGTATAAACATTTTGATTAGTTAGTTAATAATTGCGTAGCGATGGATGTTGCTGCGCAATCTTTTTTTATAGCCTGTTGTTCTTGTTTGCAACGAGGATAACGGAGCACTGTGATGGTATCGCCATGCATTACAAATGCATATTTCCTTCATTCTCGTGCAAACGAGGACGATTAAAAGGAAACCTAAGCTTGCTGTTTAAATGTTTTATATGCCGGTGGTTGACCAACTGTCATTATTGTCCTCGTTTGCAACGAGGATAGACGAGATAAGCGATTGCATCGCTATGTATTTAATACACTTTTATCGCGCCCTCCTTATTCCAAAGGAATCACTTTGTGACAACCGAGACGATTAAAGCAAAATAGCGAAACCTAAGCTTGCTGTTTAAATGTTTTATATGCTGATGACTGACCAATTGTCAGATGCAGGCTAGCAATTCGATCTGTACACTGACCAATTGTCTGTATACATGCTGCAATTGACTTTGGTGCGGCCGCAAACAACAGTGGAAGCCAAACATAGCGTACTAAAGGGTTTGCATTTGATACTGGTACGCTCGCAAACAATACTGGAAGCTAAACATAGCGTACTAATGGGTTTACAATTGATGCTGTTGAGCTCGCAAACGAGCATAGAAGGCAAACATAGTCTACTGGTGGGCTAACACATGACCCGCACTTACCATTGTCCTGGTTTGTAACGAGGATAGATGAGATTAGCGATTGCATTACTATATTAAAATGCAACTATTGATTTGTGATGTTATTAATATTCAATTAAAACTGGTAGCCTCCTTTTAACAATTTCGTAATCCTAATTAATTAAACCGGTAATAACAGCTTTTCATCTTTGTATTACATTTCTGAAAGTAGAAGCATTAACAATTCAACGGGCAGTTGTTTGGCCGTATAAGCAAGCTTTCCGGAGAGATAAATTAAGCGAAATATTATGAGACTGATTTCCTGTGCCGCTTTGTTAATGGTTATCCCGGCAGTAGCCTTACTGATGAAAGCAGAAGACTTTACCGCTACTAAACCGACTAATACAGATGCACCTCAGCTTAAAAATAACAGCAAAGAATTAAATGTAGTGCACTTATCTGCAACACAGGCAACAGTAAAAGATGATGCCCCGAAAGATGCAGCGTTCAAAACCGATTGCAGTCCAGGCTTTGATGGAAGTAGCTATTTCACAAACATTCCTTTGTTAACCAAACCATAACTATTTGTTCATTGGTGCAATAGTCATTAGTTCATTAGTGAAAATATTGGTAAACCGTTTGGTAATTGAAGATTGATTATTGAACATTGGTTATTAGTTCACTGGTTAATAGTTGATAGTTAATGGCAAATCACTTCCATTGCTTTTCACCCGGATCCTATCTTTCTGCTTGCAAAAATCCTGTCTGATAATTGGTCTTTGATTATTGGTAATTGCACATTGGTCGTTAATCAAACAATTCCTTCAGCTAAACTAAATCAACTGAAGGAATTATTTAAGGCCTCAACTCTCAACTCTCAACTCCCAACTCAGAACTAGCTATTTACTTTCCCACCAGTTGAGGGGAAACTGAATCTCATCAACCGAACTGGCAATCATATCGGGTTTAAAAGCATAATGTCCTAAGGTATCTTTGGTTGATATGCCCGAAAGCACCAGAATCGTTTTATAACCCATTTGCACGCCACCCTGGATATCCGTTTCCATGGTATCGCCAATCACAGTAGTTTCGCTGGTTTCAAGGCCTAAAAATTTACGTGCCGAACGCATCATCACCGGGCTTGGTTTACCCGTAACAAAAGCCTTCCTGCCGGTAGCCTCTTCAATCATGGCGGTAGTTGCAGCAATGCCTAAATTATTCCAGCCTGGTTTTTTAGGCGATGGGTCGCGGTTGGTGGTAATAAATTTAGCTCCTGCTAGAATCATATCTACTGCACGTTGTACCATTTCGAGTGTGAAATTTCTTCCTTCACCCAAAACCACAAACTCCGGATCGGTATTAACCAGTGTAATACCATGATCGTGTAAACTGCTCAATAAACCACCTTCGCCCAACACATAAGCTGTACCGTTAGGGCTTTGGTCAGAAAGAAATTTACCGGTAGCCATTGCGCTGGTGTATACATGGCTTTCCTCAACCTTTATGCCCAATCCTTTCAGTTTGCGTACTACTTCAAGTTGGGTGCGCTGGCTGTTGTTGGTCATAAATGCAAAGGGAATATCTTCATCAATTAAATGTTTAATAAATTTATCTGCACCAAATATCAATGCCTCCCCGCTGTAAATCACCCCGTCCATATCTATCAATAAGCCTTGTTTCATGTTTTTTCGTCGATTTAATGTTTAGCTGCAAACATAATATTTTCTTGTTCAATCCAGGTTAAGAGAATGTGTTTCGAAGCCTTTATTTTAGATTTAAACATTATGCTGTTGCAGGGTAAGCCAGGTTAATTTATTTAACATAAACTTAATATAACTGTTGTAGCGGATAGCCTGGTGCATACGTCTAGGTAAGAAAACAAAATCATGAAAAACGCTTTCAAAACAACAGCTTTTATTTTGTTGGTGTTAAGCACTTTAACAGCATGCAAAAAGAAAACCGATACACCACTGGATTTTACCATTGATGAGCAAAATTTAACCGAATGCCCGCAGGGGGCGAGTTGCAGTTTTATGTATGCCGATAATGCAGCGATGAGTGGTAATAATTTAACTTTAACCAAAGGGCAATACCGTATATTTTGGGTAAGGAGCCAGGGCGATGGCCGTACTTATTGGCTTTACATGCAGGCACCAATGCAAGGTGATCGGTTTTTGTTAACGGACGAGGATGTTAAAGCGGGTAAGGTGAAGTATGTTTCTTATTGCCCTGCCTGCTTCGGTATTGAGTTTAAAGCATTAAAAGGAACCGTTAAAGGGGTTAGGGTGGCCAAAACAAATGCTTCTCCGGAGAAATGGCTCATAGAAGCCAATATCGGAATTGGTGCGGCAGGCGCAACAGAACCTGCATCAACTATTGCCATTAAACAGTATTATTTTTCGGCGACAGAGTAAAGTTAACCTGTTTTAAATGTACATCGGCGCCATTTTGCGCCAGTAATGGGGGCGGTGTGCATTGCTTTCCCAGGTATGAAACTGATTCGGGATGCCTTTTTCCCATAGTAAACTGCTCAGGTGCTGATTGCCACTTAAAAACGGATCGGTTTCACCAACAGCGAGAATAATTTCCATATTTCTTACTGCCGTTAACAAGCGGTCGTCGTTAAGGTTTGCAATGTACTGCGCCGGCATATTAAAATACACTTCGTCATTATGGAACCCGCTGAGCAAATCTTTAAAGTCGCCTATGTTGTCTGTTAAATCGTATCTGCCGCTAATACCGACAGCTTTTTTAAACAACCAGGGGTATTTCATGGCCAGATTAATGGCGTGGTAAGCCCCCATACTGCAACCTGCAGTTTCTACATAGCCACTGTTGTTTTGTTGCCCGATAAAGGGCATTACTTCATCTAAAATATACTTTTCGTATTGCAGGTGACGGTCTATGCGTACCGATGGGAATACACCGTCGTTATAAAAGCTTTCGCCATCAATACTATCTAAACAAAATACCTGAATTTCGCCATTTTCGATCTGTTGACTTAAGGAGCCGATAATCCCCCAGTTTTCGTAATCATAAAACCTGGCCATCCGGGTGGGGAAAAAGATTACTGCCCTTCCGCTGTGGCCAAAAAACAAAAGTTCCATATCTCTTTGTAAGCTATGGCTGAACCATTTATGGTATTCCCTTTTCATTAATTTAAATCTTTGAGGGAAAAATAGGGCTTCGATATTATCAGGATATTAATTAATGGTAATGATTAACCTAATTTCTCCTTCACGGCTTCTGTCCACAAGCGGTAGCCCGCTTCGCTCAGGTGGAGGCCATCATGGTCGTAAAATACCGGATCGGGATTACCTTCTTTCGTGAGCATCTTTTTAAAAACATCAATAAATTTCCAGTTTCCGTTATGCTTAATAATTTCGCTTTCAATCAGGTTATTGGTGTATCTGAACTGATCGGCCATATGCCAGCGGGTTAAACTGGGTTTTAACGAAATAAAATAACAGGGCAGATCATTAAACCGGCTATTCGCTTTGGCCATCAGTTGCTGAAAAAAGATAAAAATTTCCTCTGGGTGCCGGCCATCTCCGAGGTCATTATCGCCGGCATAAACAACCAGTGCCTTTGGCCGGTAATTGGTCATGATCCTTTCGAAAAACCAGACACATGCTGCTAAAGTAGAGCCGCCAAAGCCCAGGTTAGTTACCTTGCTGGTCGGAAAATCATCTTCAAGGCTATGCCATAAACGTATGGACGAACTGCCATAAAATACAATACCAGGATGTTCCCGATCCAGCCAGTGCGTTTTTTCTAATTGCTTAACCTCTTCTTCGTACCAGTACATAGCGCTAAAGATAAAAAGATATGCAATCCGAAGAACTGCCGGTTAGGTTAAGTTTATGTAAACAGGTTATTTGTTTACTGGTTCACTGGTCATTTGTTCATTGGTACTGCCCATAGCCTAAATCTTGAGCACAATCAAATCTTGGTTGTTGATGGTTAATGGCGGTATGCCCCGTTTGATAATTGGTGATTGGAAACTGATTATTAGTTGTTTACCGTGGTCATAACTAAATCCTGATAGTAGCGAAGCATTTGAGCGTATAAAAGCAAAAGGCTTAGGAAAGTTAAACCGTTAACCCAAACCTCTTTGCTAATTGGTTATTGAGTATTGGTAATTGAACATTGAGTATTGGATATTGCTAATTGGTTATTGCTAATTGCTAATTGGTTATTGCTAATTGGTTACTGCTAATTGGTTATTGCTAATTGGTTATTGGTTATTGAACATTGATGATTTCCAAATAAAAAAGCATAACCCTTCCTACCCACCTCTGCTGATTGGGAAACAACTTAATAAGCATACAGACTACTCGCTGTAGTTTCTCTTGTTTGCATACACGTGGTACCAGATGTACAGTAACCAGATTAATATTACGGTGCTATAAACCAATTCGGGATCAAAAGTAGCATCCGTTGTTAATAAAGCAATTGAAGAGATCAGGGCAGTCAGGAAAATATAAAAGATATTTTTCATAACGTACTGATTTAATGAATTTTGTATGGTAAATTTAATAAAAAATCTTCAATTGATCAAGTAATTATCTTTTTTATTTGTATTTAAATCACTTTCAGGTGTTTTTTACTGGATTTTGAAATGTAAATCAGTTGAATTGCTGTTTTACGATGATTATATTGTGTTGTTTGTGTGATTTTTATGTTAATTTTTAATTAACCCTGATAAATTAAGTGTGTATCTGAATATTTCTGCTCGTCTATAATGCTTTATTGTTTTTGATTTTGCTGTCCTCGTGTTTAGAATTGTTTAACATAAAGTAGCCTAGAAAGCAATAATTTCTGATTTTTTTTATGAGAATGATTATAATAAGTGCTGTTTAGCGTGAGTAATTCAAAGAAAAGTTAATTATAACAAAATTTTGGCAAGAGTTAATTTGTATTTTTTGTAAGTTTACCCGACACTAACCAAAAAAAACAATAACAAACACACACAATGATCAAATTCTCTTTAAGTTTAATTTACTTATCTATTATTTTCCTGGGTTTTAAAAACCTTTTTAGTGAACCCGAGAAACCCCGTTTAGCCCCTCCTGGATTAACCATTACTAATTTTGCAGGACCAGATATTACCCCAAGCCCGGCATGTTTGGCCGTTGCACCAACCGGCGAAGTATTTGTTGGGGTAGATATGATCGGCTCTTTGGGTAAAGATGCCGGCAAAGGCCGTATTCTTAAACTCGTTGATAAAAATAACGACGGTAAAATGGATGGCCATACCGATTTTGCCGATGTAGATAATCCACGCGGTATCATTGTTCAGGGCGACCAGGTATTTGTATTGCATACCACTTTCTCTAAAGAAACCGGTAAGGCTACAGGTATGAATTTGGTTGTTTTTGAAGATAAAGATGGCGATGGTAAAGCCGATGGACCTGAAAAACCATTAATCGAGCACATCAGCAATGAAAAATACATTCGCGAACGTGGTACCGACCATGCTACCAACGGCATTAGAATGGGTATCGATGGCTGGATTTATATCTCAGTAGGCGATTTCGGCTTCCACGATGCAATAGACCGTTCAGGCAAGAAAATGACTATGCTTGGTGGTGGTATCGTACGTGTACGTCCTGATGGAACCGAAATGGAAGTATTTACACATGGTACACGTAACGTATACGATGTAGCTATCGATCCTTATATGAACGTATTTACCCGCGAAAATACCAATGATGGTGGCGGATGGAATGTGCGTTTTTCACATCATATTCAATCAGGCGAATACGGTTACCCGGTTTTATTCCAGAATTTTACCGACGAAATTATTCCTGCCCTTGCAGATTTAGGTGGTGGCTCGGGTACTGGTGCATTATTTATGAATGAACCAAACTGGCCTACACAATACAATAATGTGCCTATGATGGCTGATTGGGGAAGAAGTATGTTATACATCCACAGGGTTACTGCTGATGGACCAACTTTTACCCAAAAGGACGAAGAGTTTATCAAACTTCCGCAAATTACCGATTTAGATGTAGATGGATCTGGAAGACTTTACCTTTCGGCATGGGATGGAGCAGGTTACTCGGGTAGTCCGGATAAAGGTTATATTGTTCGTGTGGTACCAACCGATTGGAGCTATAAGGTATTCCCTGATGTAAAAAAGTTATCGGTTAAAAAACTAACAGATTTACTTAAATCAAACAGTTCGGTAGGCCGTCTTGCAGCTTCACAGGAATTGGTTGCCCGCAATAATAAACAAGCCACTGAGGTTGCTTTAAAAATTGCTGCTGATCAGGCTTTACCACTTGATGTTCGCGTTGCGGGGATTTACACTTACGCACAGTTAGCCAAAGAAAACGGTACTACAGAGCTGGTAGCATTAACAAAAGATAATGCAGTAAAAGAATTTGCTTTAAAAGCATTAACCGACCGTAAAATTTACCTGGCCAATGTGCCAATTGAGCCATTTTTACAAGGTCTTCAGGATGCTTCTCCACGTGTACATGCCGTTTCTATTATTGGTTTAAACCGTTTGGGTAAAGTAGATGAAGCTGCAAAAGTGCTTTTAGCTACTAAGGTTCCTGCATCATTTACCGCACCTGCAAAAGGCGTAGAAGGGCCTCACGCCACGCCTAATTCAGCTATCATTTTACCTCACCTGGCAGTTAGGGCTTTAGTATCGTTACAAGCAACAGATGCGATGGTAGCTGCTATTAAAACCGAAAATGCCGATCTGGCTTTATGGGCATTACGTTATATGCACAATGCAAAAGCCGTAAACGGATTAATCGATAATTATAAAACAGCTCAGGATGAAAAACTGAAAAAACAGATTTTAATTACTTTGGCGCGTTTATATAAGGAAGAAATTGCCTACGATGCGAGCTGGTGGTGGGGAACACGTCCTGATTCGCATGGCCCGTATTTTAAAGCGGTTACCTGGTCAGAATCGCCGGTAATTGAGAAATTTTTAAAAGAAGAAGCGCTTAAACAAGGTGCAAACGGAAAACAGTTTTTTGTTGATTTAAATGAGCGTAACCGCATGGACATTGCTGAATTTGCCGTAGAGGAAAAAGTTGCAGCAGTTGAAGAGCCTAAAATTGATTTGGAAAAAATTAAAAATCAAAAAGGACAGGTAGGTAAATCATCAATTGAAGATGTATTGCTTGCCATTAATAAATTACAGGGTAACCCTGTTAAAGGAAGAACCATTTTTAACAATCAGGGCTGTATTGCTTGCCACAGTTTAAATAAAACCGATAAAATGAAAGGTCCTTTTATGGGCCAAATTGGTTCAATTATGAACCGTGAGCAAATTGCCGAGTCGATTTTGAAACCAAATGCTTCTATTTCACAAGGATTTGCTTCTGTAATGATTACTGCAAAAGGCGATAAAACCTATATGGGCTTTGTTCAGGAAGAAACTGCTGCCAAAGTTGTATTGCGTAATATTGCTGGTGAGGTTTTTACCATCAAAGCAGGCGATATTCTTTCACGTAAAGAGTTGGAAACCTCGATGATGCCTGAAGGTTTGGCCAATTCGTTATCGTACGAGGAATTAGCCTCACTGGTTACTTTCCTTTCTGAACAGAAAAAATAAACGCACTGAATGAAGAAACGATCATTCAAAACAGGTTTTTGCTTTGTAGCCATGCTCTTTTATTGGAGCATGGCTATCGGGCAAAACAATAGTATCGACTCTACATTTAAAATCCCCGTTCATCCGCGCCTGCTCATCTCAGCCGAACTCGAAAAGCAAATTACACAGGAAATTAACCGCGATGCCGGTTTAATGAAAATCCACCAGGCTGTAATTACCGGAGCAGATAAAATGCTTAAACTACCCAGGTTAGAGCGGGTTATGACTGGGAAAAGACTACTCGATGTATCGCGCGACGCACTTAAAAGAATTTATTACCTCTCTTATAGCTACCGGCTAACCCACGACAAAAAATACCTGCAAAGTGCAACACAGCAAATGCTTGCTGTTTCGGCATTTACAGACTGGAACCCCTCACATTTTCTTGATGTTGGAGAAATGACTATGGCGATGGCCATTGGCTATGATTGGCTATACAATGATTTGGAGCCCGAAACACGGCGTACAATTGCACAAGCCATTCTGGAAAAGGGTATAAGACCTTCAATGGATAAGCGCTACAATAACTGGCTCAATATTACCAATAACTGGAACCAGGTGTGTAATTCGGGGATTACTTTTGGAGCCATTGCCACTTTTGATGAACACCCTGCACTTTCAGCCCAACTGGTAAACCGGGCTATTAAAAGTGTGGTATTGCCCATGAAACAATACGCACCCGATGGGGCTTATCCCGAAGGTTATGCTTACTGGGAATATGGCACTTCTTTTAATGTGATGCTAATCAGTGTCTTGGAAAGTGTGTTTAAGCAGGATTTTGGTTTAAGTAAAGCGCCTGGCTTTCTGCAAACGGCGGCATACATGGTTAATATGACCGGGCCTTCTGGTAAACCTTTTAATTATTCAGATAGCAGGGCCGTAGCAGAATTCAATCCCGCACTTTTTTGGTTTGCCTCGAAGTCAAAGTCACCCTCATTGCTCTGGGTAAGTAAAACACAACTCCTTAACCCTAAATTATTAAACAACCGTTTATTGCCATCGGCTATTTTATGGGCGAAAGATATCTCTTTAAATAATGTTCAGGCACCTCAGCAAAATTTTTGGCTAGGTAACGGACCTACTCCGGTAGCGCTAATGCGAAGCTCATGGACCGACCCTTTAGCTACATTTGTGGGTTTCAAAGGAGGTTCTCCGGCTACCAGTCATGCCCATATGGATGTAGGTTCGTTTGTGATAGAATCGAATGGGGTACGATGGGCTATGGATTTGGGCATGCAGGAATATGAATCATTAGAATCGAAAGGAATTGATTTATGGAACAGCAAACAAGATGCACAGCGCTGGAAAATATTCCGTTACAATAACCTGGCACACAATACGCTCACTGTTGACAGCGCTTTTCAACTGGTAAATGGAAAAGGAGTATTTGTCAGCAGCTCCGGCCAAAGTAATTTTATGAATGCCGTGGTTGATATGCAGACGCTCTACGCCAATAAGCTAAATAAAGCAGTAAGAGGGGTAGCCATAATTAATAAAAAGACGGTACTGATCCGCGATGAAGTGGAAACCAGTGGGCAAAACGTAACTTTACGCTGGTCGATGGTTACGCCTGCTGTAGTAAAAGTATTAAATGCAAATACTATCGAACTAACCAGTGAGGGTAAAAAATGCTATTTGCATATAGAAACCGAAGGCAAGATTAATATAAAGCAATGGTCTACAACTCCGCTTACCAGTTACGATGCTGCAAACCCGGGAACTGTTATTGTAGGTTTTACGGTTGATATACCTGCCAACAGCAGCAAAGCGATATCGGTTTTTTTAACTTCTGAAAAACTCAAGACAGGAGGAACCAAAACCATTTCACTGGCCAAATGGCCAAAAAGCTAATTATTCTGTCTTCACTCATAAATTCTTGTAAATCGAAATACTTATTCAAGTTAGTTGGGGTGGGCTTCAATTGCCTTAATGTTATTTACACGCAATTTTTATGATAATAATTGCGCTTTAAGTTTAGGATTAAAAAAACAAAACTTACATTTAACGATTAAATCTATATAGTTAATCAACAAAACAAATTTTAGTGGGGCAAACAATAATGATGGAGGACCATTTTTTTGAGCATATTTTTAAAAATCCCCTAGAACAGCCAAACATTCCACCAAACGAAGTCATCTCGAATTGGGCAGAAAAGCTGATTAAGGTCATTTTTTCCGAAAACGCAGGGGAGGAGTTCGCTGATATTTCGGCACTGAAACAATATGTGTCAGGCCTGGAGCTCGAGCTTTTTATGATTATCTCGGCAAGTTGTAAACTGAAAAACAGCGCATGCAAAAATGTAGCCGGTGAGTTTTTTGCCGGACTACCTGAGTTATACCGCATCCTTAACACCGATATTTCTGCCATTTATGAGGGCGATCCGGCTGCGCAAAGCAGGTTTGAAGTGATCAGAACGTATCCTGGCTTTTATGCCATTTGTTTTTACCGCATTGCGCATCTTTTGTATAATTTTGGCATTCCACTCGTTCCACGCATACTTACCGAGCATGCACATTCAAAAACCGGCATCGATATTCATCCGGCGGCCAGCATAGGAGAATATTTCTACATCGATCATGGAACAGGTATTGTAATTGGCGAAACCAGTATCATCGGGCGTTATGTAAAATTTTATCAGGGTGTAACCCTCGGTGCTTTGAGCGTTAAAAAGGTTCTGGCAGGGAGTAAAAGGCATCCAACAGTAGAAGATCGTGTAGTTATTTATTCGGGAGCAACTATTTTAGGCGGCGATACCGTTATCGGGCACGATAGTATAGTAGGCGGGAATGTTTGGCTTACTGAAAGCATTGAGCCATTTTCTACCGCTTATCATTCGCCAATAATTACCATCAGAAACCATAAAGAAACAAGTTAAAACAGCATAATATGGCAGGAATAATCGATCTCATTGGTAACACCCCAATGGCCGAACTCCAAAAACTTAATATTAACCCTGCAGTAAGGGTATTTGCCAAACTGGAAGGCAATAATCCAGGAGGGAGTGTAAAAGACAGGGCCTCATTAAACATGATCAGAAGCGCAATAGAACGCGGACAGGTAACTCCGGAAACCAAACTGGTAGAGGCTACCAGCGGAAATACGGGCATTGCACTGGCCATGATAGCAAGCTTATATGGTTTAGAGATAGAACTGGTAATGCCCGCCAATTCGACAAGGGAACGTAAAGTAACCATGGAGGCATTTGGAGCTAAAGTAACGCTGCTGGAGAGTATAGAAGAGTGCCGCGATTACGCAGAAGCGAAAGGAGTTACGCCCGGACACTTCTTATTAAACCAGTTTGCCAATCCGGATAATTATATGGCGCATTATAAAGCCACCGGCCCTGAAATCTGGCGCGATACCGAAGGTCAGATTACCCATTTTGTAAGTTCGATGGGTACTACAGGTACCATTATGGGCTGTTCGAGATATTTTAAAGAGAAAAACAGCAATATTCAGATTGTAGGTTGTCAGCCAACTGAAGGATCATCCATCCCGGGCATCAGGCGCTGGCCGGAAGAATATTTACCTAAAATATTCGAGCCAGAAAGGGTAGACCGTGTAATAGACATTGCGCAGGCAGAAGCTACTGAAATGTCGCGTAGAATGGCTAAAGAAGAAGGGCTTTTTGCAGGCATGAGCTCAGGTGGAGCCTGTGCAGCAGCATTAAAACTGGCATCAGAGCTAGAATCAGGAACAATTGTTTTTATTGCCTGCGACAGGGGAGACCGTTATCTGAGCAGCGACCTTTTTGGATAATACACAGATTACTATCGAAAGTCGGCCAGGGTTAAAGTATTTTAATCCTGGCCGACTTTTTTTGTGAGCAGCATTTTTACCCGGTTTACCATAGCGATCATTTCGAAGGGTTTTTCGATATAATCATCCCAATGGACAGCAAAATGTGAAGTGTTGATGAAATTCATCTGCGACGACATTAGCAGGATAGGGATATGCGCATGAACAGATAGTTTTAATTCGGTGCAAATAGAACGCCCATCTGTTAATCCGAGCAAAGCATCAACTAAAATAATATCAGGCTTAAAATCCGATACCAGTGTGTGTAAATTTTGTGGAGCTGAAAGCGCCAACACTTCATATCCTTCAAACTCGAAAATCATTTTAATTGCATCAAGCGTTGCCGGGTAGTTTTCTAAGATGATGATTTTTGGCATTTAAGGGATATATTTTAGGGATAACGGAGGTTACCGGTCTTTCGTTTTTCTATCAGCAGATCAATTAATTTAGAATCGGAGCGGGTTAAGCTATCAAGAGAACTGCGCAAACTTTGATTTACAAGACTTAAATTGGTAAACATGAGGCGCAGTTTCTCGTTCTCATCTCGCAGTTCCATCAGTTCATTGGCAATAATTCCAAAATCCCTTATCCAGGTATCAAAACATTCTTTATTAATATCTAACTCAGCATAGATGATTTCTGGTTCTTTTCCATTATAAAATTCTTGTATGCTTTCAATAATTTTAGCGGGTGTGGCACTTGGTTTCATAGTTTAGTTTACTTGCTGGCTTCCGGAAGGCTGGACCGTCCCCTGTCCAGGCCCACCAAAGCGCAGCATCTGTTTTAAAATCTTTATTAAGCAGATTGGGACAAAGAAATAACGCATTTAAAAGTTATCAAAATTATTATCTACTCACTCTTACGCGGTATTTTTAACGTGCTGTTTTTCAGTTATATAAAATGGATATCTTAATGGGGTTTCATCTGTGGATATGGTTTTGACTTGATTAGCGTTTATTTAATAAACCATGCCGGTAGTCGTGTAACAAATCATCCCGGATAAGACCGTTGCTACCGACATGGTAAAAGTTGGGTACTTTCAGACATAAACAAGGGTTTGTTTGGTCATAAACAGCATCGCGCCGCCAGTACGCCATTTGAATTTATACAAAGAAGATGCGGCAGGTGCATTTTTAAGCTACTCATTTCTACGCACGGTATATTAAGTTGTTGTTGTTTAGCGATTTAATGAAAGTTCGCAGTCTGTGTAACATGGCAATGATGTTGGTTCGCCTGCTAATACTTTTGTATGTTATTTAGGACGTTCTGGCCAAATCAAGCATCCAGCTTTGCAGATTTGCATCGGCATCGATACCTAATTTCTTACGTACACGGTATTTACGGCTTTCTACAGCCCGGACACTCAGTCGGCAGGCACGGGCAATTTCTTTGGTGTCGAAACACAAACGGATGTAAGCGCAAAGTTCCAGTTCGGCTACCAGTAGCTGCGGCGAAAGACGTAATAATTCCTGTATAAAAGCGGCCTCGCTTTCACGGAACCTCTCCATAAATGCCGGATCTCTGGTTTGTGCAAGGCTAGTTAGTTCTTTAAGTGATAAATGGACAACAGGAGCCAGTTTTTTTTCGTCGAGCTGTTTTTTATAACCTTCCATTTGTTCTTGCAAAAGAATTTGCTGCCGGCGAAAGTGTGCGTTGTGGCGCGAAAGGAGTCGTAATCTTTGTCCGAAAAGCCCTAAACTGATTAATATACCTTCAATTATTGCCGCAAAAGTAAGCAGGTTAAACGCATAAGACTGAAAGGGGATGATTGCCATCAGGCTGAGCACAAGATAAATAGAAACCAATGCTACAGGAATCCAGCCCAGTACATAAAAACTAATAAACGGGGCGGTTTTGGCATAACCGCGAATTACAATAACTTTTATACTGCTAAATAAAAACAGTAGGGAGGTAATCAGAAACAGCAGTTGCGTAAGCGCATTGGTAATGCTTCTGGCATCCCATAGCGAGCAGATTAAAACCAGTCCCCAGGCGATGTTGAGTATCTTAAAAACCTGATATAGAAAAGGAAGTTGCCTTTTTAACTTTAAAAAGTAGCTGTTAAATAGAATGGTGCAGATGTACCCCAGGGCAATAAAAAAATGGGCATGTAAAAAAATAAACCTTGCTACGGGCAGACCAAGCATTAAACCATAGCCCTGCAGGTAGCAAACCATCGTAATAAAAAATAACAATATTACGCGCGCCATGTACAGGGCAAAAAGCTTGCTCCTGGTCATTACAAACATAAACAAGTGAAAAATGAGGATCATGAGTGCTATGCCCATGTAGATAAGCTGAGCGCTATAATCTTTGGTTAGGGCGCGGTTTAATACAGGCTCGGTAATTAATTTTAAGGGTACCAGCAAGGTATTCATGGTTTGCATCCTGATGTAAATTTCGCTTACCGGCGTTTGGGTATGTTGTAATGGAAAGATATATCCGGTACCCAGTACTGCATCATTCTGTTTTAAACCAAGCATACCAGAGTGCACATGTTGCACATTACCCAAAGTATCACGGTAAAATAAACAAAGCGTATCAATACTGGCGTAATCAATAAACAGGTAGGGCGTAGTTTCAGGTTTTCGGCTAAAACGTAATTTCATCCACCATACATGACCATCGGTTCCGCCATTAAAAACAGGCGATTTTCCTGCAGTAAATTTTTTGCGGTTAAATTTTTCTACCGTTTCGAAAGGGGTTTTCCCCGTAGTATCGCACCAATAATAGGCCGATTTCCCTAAATTGATGAAGTTTTGCCCCTCAACCTGTACAACCGGTTGTGCGTTACATAGGGCGCTTACTGTACAGAAAGCAACAACAATAAATATGGCCCTCATTAATTAAACCATTGCAAAACACTCGGGATGATCTGTTACAGGGGAGAAATTATAGCTTTATAATAAAAAATCCAAATTTTATCTGAAAAAAGAATAATACCGTTAAGCTGAGGTGAATTTACGCGGATATCCGGCACATAACTGATTCGTCCAAAATTGCATCATGTGTAAAACTTAAGCCTTAAAATTATTCATCAGGTTGAATTTAATTTTATATTTGCTAATTAATTTAGTATTATGTCGGTAAGTGTTAACATTACCTCAAAAGGTATTCAGAAAGTATTAAAAAACTATAATGAGAAACAAGCCATTGCGGAGTACATCTGGAATGGTTTTGATGCAAATGCCGATACCATCCGAATAGATTATGTGGCTAACGCACTTGGTCATTTAGAAAGTCTGGATATTGCCGATAACGGCTACGGCATAAATTTCGATCGTTTGCAAAAGAAATTCGATCCGTTTTTTGAGTCGGAAAAAGCCATACAGATTATTGCCCCAAAGCATACTTCTAAAATGCATGGACGTAATGGTGTGGGCAGGCTTACCTTTTTTACTTTCGCCCACAATGCTACCTGGCGCACTACCTACAAGGCCGAAAATGGATTCAGGCATGGTGAAATATACATCAGTACCGGAGGGTTGAATAGCTATAGTCATGATTTTACTGCAGCTCCAAGCCCAAATGCCCAAACAGGCACCGTAGTTTCTTTTGCTAATCTGCGCATTGGGCAGCAAGAGCTTGAAGAAACCGTACTGCCTTTTCTGATTAACGAGTTTTGCTGGTTTATTGAGCTGAACAAGCATAAAAACTATTCGGTTATTGTAAATGGTAAAGCGCTTAATTTTAGCGATAACATTAAAAGCCTGGAAGAGTTTAATGTTTTTTATCCCGATACTGCCGTAAATTTTAAGATTAAATATGTGCATTGGAAAGATAACCTGCACCGTGAATTGTCTAAATACTATTTTCTGGCAGGTGGAGAGGAAATTTATAAAGATTACACCACGCTCAATAAAAAAAGCGACGATTATTTCCACAGCATTTATATTGACAGTGACTTTTTTAGAGATTTTGATTTTAAGAGTTTCGAAAATGAAGGACAGGTGGCCATATTCGGTGCTGCAAAGTCATCGGCCGAATATCGTTTTCTGATCAAAGAACTTACCGAATACCTGAAGAGTAAACGTAAACCTTTTTTAAAAGAATATGCCAACCGTTTAATTGATGCTTACGAGCAGGAAGATATATTCCCAACTTATCCAACAGAAAGGGAAAAACAGGAGCGGAAACCTGAATTGATTAATTTGATTAAAGCCATTTATGAAGCTGAACCGAAATTATTTGGTGGCTTAAACACCGGCCAAAAAAGAACATTGGTGCGGTTAATGGATTTATTATTGGCATCCAATCAGCGCGATCTGGTTTTTGACCTTTTTAATGGGATGATTGAACTGGAAGCCGAGGAAAAAGATGAACTTTTAAGCATCATAAAAAAAATGGAACCCTACGGAAATTAATTGGTTAATTTATTGTAGGTTAGCCGAAATGAACCACAACCAAATATGAAGAAAATACTGGTATGCTTAGCTTTATTATTAATTAGTACATCGTTTTTATTTGCGCAGAACGAAAAGCGTAACCTGAATATTGTTTTCATTGGTAACAGTATAACCCAGGGCGTACAATTGGCTAATTCGGTAGAAGCTCCGCCGGCTAATGCCGTTGCTGATCTACTTAAACAAAAAGGAATAGGCGAGGTTCATTTCAGCAACCAGGGGCACAGTGGCTACACTACTTTAGATTTTTTGCCTGGAACACGCACTTTTACCCAAATAGAAGAGGCGGCTAACGCCTTTACCGATAAGAAAGCCTTACTTATCTTTTCTGTTAAACTGGGTACCAATGATAGTGCTATACAAGGACCACATGGTTCGCCGGTATCTGCCGATCGTTATATTGAAAATGTAAAAATAATTGTAGACAAATTATTGGCCGGTTTCCCTAACGCTATAGTGATATTGCAGCATCCGATATGGTATAGTCCAAACACCTATAATGGCTCCAAATATCTGCAGGAGGGTTTAACTCGTTTACAAAGTTATATTCCAAAAATTGATAGTTTGGTTAAAAGCTACGAGCAAAGCCAACCTAAACATGTTTTTGTGGGTGATAAAAAGGCATTTGCTTATTTTAAGAAACACCATTTAACTGAGCTGATCCCTGAGAAAGGGCAGGCGGGTACTTTTTATCTGCATCCGAACAAAACAGGCGCAGCATCACTAGGCCGTTTCTGGGCTGATGCTATTGGTAAAATTGTAAGGAAGCATTTTTTGGTTAAATAAAATTAAGAGATTACAAAAGTTTTAATTATTGGACTTTGTAATCTCTTTCTTTAAAAATATTCTTTTTTAATCTCCTTTGAAGGACATTTTTCAGATCATTAACATCATTTAAACCCGTATAAGAATTGGTTAATACCAATCTGTCTTTTAAGTGCCTGGGTAGGTCATTTAACGATTTGTCATCGTCAATTATGACAATCTTGCTAGAGTCAATTTTATTGGAATTTATCCAGTCAAGTATTTCGGTTTTCCGATTACTTTTAGGGTCAAATGATAATTTATCGCTATTTAATATCGAGAGAAATTTAAAATCCATTCCTCTCTTTTCAAATATTTCTTTCCACTTATCTTCATTATATCTATATCTATGTGATGTAGAAAGGATTACTTCGTCTATTGTTTTGTATATAACTGAGTTAAGGATGTCAACTGCTATAGTGTTGAATTTATAAAATCCATCTTCTTCCAATTCCACTTTTTTATGCGGATTAGCATGCACCATTACACCGTCTATATCAAGGAAAAAAATCATTCTTATTTTCTTTATTATAACTTTCTATGAAATCTTTGTCTTTTATAAATTTTCGTTTATCATAAAGATATTCATCCCAATCTTTTGTTTCATCTATTTCAACCTCTTTATACAATACAACTTCATCACACAGAGAGCTGGTCCAAATTATATATTCAATTTCAATCCCAGCTAATAAATAAGTTATATATCTATGGTTGCCATCAATTACTATGCCTTTATCATTACAAATTTTTATTCCACCTAAATTTTTATATCCCATTTTAACGCGCCTATACATCCTTTTTATAATAGCAAAACAAAGTTTCTTTTGAGATGTATTATAGCGAGTTGGGGTAATATTTATAAAATCTTTTAGAACATCAGCAGTAAGTTCTTCAAATTCTTCCAAGCGTTATAGTTAATTTACGACTAACAAAGATATGAAAAATAACTGTAGTAACTGTATTGGTTGTCAGTTGGTTGAGTGTGATTTTAGATTACGCGATTAGGCCATTTCTGGGCTGATGCCATTGGTAAAATTGTGAGGAATAACTTTTGGGCAGGTTAACCTAAAAGTCAAGCAAATCTTTAGGATGGATATCTAACCCTTTGGCCAGCTCGATAATGGTAGTAAGCTGTACATCAAATTTGCCGTTTTCAATTTTAGAAATATTGCTGTCGTCAATTTCGCAATTCCGGGCCATTGCACGTAAGCTCAAGCCTTTACTGGTTCTGATTTTCTTCAAATTGAAACCGAAATTATTCTGAATGCTTGAGCCTTCTTTCTTGATCATTGAGGTTAAATAGTTAAGGGCTCAAAGTCTCCAACTTATTTAAATTTTTTGCGGTTATATGTTACCGTATTTTAATTTGTTTTATTATATTTGGTTTAGTAGCAGGTTATTAATCATGACAGGTTCACGGTCATTTTTACCCTTAATTACCTATACATCATATGAGACAGGAACCAAATGTATTTTATTATATATTTACCCTTTTTAAGGGAGTTTCCTCTGTTCTGTACTTACTCAAAAATCATCCCTTATCCCATGTTGCTATCCCACAGAAATGCCCTTTTAACTGGTTGTATGCATTAAAACCTAAAAATCCTGTTTAGTTCATACCCACACCCTGTAGCAACAGTTCAATTACTTGGTTAAGGTTATAATTGGTAAAGCTGTTGCCTATGGTGTTTTTTCCACAGATTTTCGATTACAATAAAAAGGTTTAACCGCTTCCATAGATCAGGGATGTTTTATTGGTTTGCGGATGACGATTTCTGCTGCTTTTACAAGTGGCGGGATGGGATCGTTTGGCCTAAAGTTAAAACTATTTTCAACTAAACAACATGCGGAAAAATGTATTTTTTAACGTACTGACATTACTATACCTAAAAGAAAGAAAATTTATGGCACCTTCCTTTCAACAGGAACGCTATGTGTGCCATTGCACCAGTCAGCAAAAATCAGACATAGGCTTAAGCTTCTTATCAGCTTTGGCAAAAAGCGAAATGATCCTTGAGCATTTAAAGCGGAAGAGTCTGCTAAGAATCGAAACACCATAAAATCTATCCTATGAGGATTACCTGACAGATTTGTAGTTACCCATTTCAATAAACTAATTGCTTACGCTGGCAATGGCGCAAGTTTCTGACTGAACGATATATGTGGATAAATATCCATCGACCATGGGTAAATGTCCATCGTTTGAACTTAGCTAAAGGTGTAATAACTTTCAATAAGATTATTAGTGTTTTGAATAAGGAAGGTATCGATTATAACAAAGCGGGTGTTGTTTTTAATGAAGCGGGTTCAGTTTTTAATGAAGCGGGTACGGTTTTTAATGAAGCGGGTATAGTTTTTAATAAAGCAGGTACGGTCTTTAACAAAGCGGGCTTGGTCTTTAATAAGATGGTATGGCTTTAATAAAACCAGTATAGTTTTAAATAATATTACATGGATGGATTTTAGTATTTCGGGATAGCTTTTAATTTAAAAATATATTGATCATTGCTGATAAACCAATCCTGAGACTTTGATTCATTTCAGGAACCAACAAAAGACATATTTAAGAATAAAAGCTTTCGCAAATCATATCTAAATGGTTAAATATCTATCTATAAACTTAAGAATGCTATTTATGATTCTCAATCATTGAGAACACATAGAACATTTCAGATGCAATTTGCAAGCTTCGTGTGTTGTAGATTAGGGTTTGTTTAGATGTGTTATCTGAAACTTTTGGATCTTCATAAGTTATAGGTATACGCTTATCTGCCCCTGCTACAAATGGGCAACCTAAATCCGCTTGTGAACAAGTGATTACAGCAGCAAATTCTGAAGATGGATTAAATAGGTGGTCGTGGACTTTAGAGAAGCCAATAATAGGCATTGAGCTGTCGGAATATTTGATGATGTAAATAGGGTTATCTGTATTTAGCAACTTATCTATTTTAAAGCCAGTATTAATTAGAGTGGCAACAACTTTTGGAAATAAAGCTGTTGCCTCTGTACCACCTGAGTAACAGAAAACCCTTGGTATGTTGTAGTAGGTAGCGGCAATTTGAGCCCATATTTGTGAGAAGTGGCTACGTCTTGAATTATGAGTACAAATGAAATTTATATTTACATCCATATTCGCAGACACTTTAGATTGCACATATTCAACTAGTTCATTTAGAGTTTTCTTACGTTCGTTGCTAATCGGAAGAACAATAAGCTTACTAATATTATGCTTGATTTCTCGATACATGACTAACAGCAGCCTGAATTTGGTGAACATTCTGACTTGCCCCGTAAATTTAAGCTCAAGTTCTGTTTAACATTCGGAACTCCGCAAGCATCTCTCGCCAAGCAAGCAGTAGTTTTTGATGTAAGTATGAATTGCTTTCCGTTAAAACCCAAACCATATCTACCAATAGTTAGATTCTGATACTCAACTTCAACCTCCAGGTCTTCCAATGCCAATAATTCTTCAGACAATTTGATGATGGAAAGTAACTTTGCTGGTTTTAATCTATGTTCATAATCGTTAGCATCCCAGAGCTGAAAATTAACAACGGTTTCATTTCGCATAGTTCCTCCACAATCAATGAAGCGTCTATTAACTAAACCTACTTCTGTTACATGGAAATGTTCTGGCACATATTTGCCATTCTCCAATTGAAACTCGACGTTATCTAATTTCGTCAAATTTTCTTTTACTTGTGATAGTTTCATATATTTTATTGTTATATTGCAATATTACGATTGAATTAAGCAAAAAAACTTAGCAACAATTTATTTTTCTAACATCATCAATGAAGAAATCGTTCAATAAGCTTTTGATATTATTCCAAACAACTTCATCTATGCAGTAGCAAATGCTAGTTCCTTCTATACTTCCTTTTATAACACCAATTCCTTTGAGTTCTTTTAGATGCTGTGATATAGTAGCTTGAGCAAGGCCTAGTTCTTCTACTAGATCATTGCAGATACAAGCTTTTAGTTTGATAATGTGTTGAAGGATAGCTATTCGCGCAGGATGTGCTAAAGCTTTCAAAATCGTGGATAATTCGTTTTGCTCCTGTGTAAATATGTCGCTTTTAGTAAGTCCCATGCTTAATTGTTTTATTGCAATATTACGATATATGTTTTGTTGAAAAAAAATACATTCTCGAAACTACAAATACATGACAAAACATGTTGTTATGTATCATAACTACAAATTATTTAAACGTTTTTTCAAGCTAAGATGGAAATTTGGATATGAAAAAAACAGGCTATCCATTACAGATAGCCTATCGTTCAAATAGGGGGGCATGAGCCCAATACCTTACATTTTTAGCCTTTTAAACGGGATGCCAAGGATATGTTTTTTTTCAGGGTGATCATTCTTTAAAGATGCTTTTATATAAGTTTTCACACCTTGTACGGTATCTATTAAGTTATTTTGGGAATTATAAAAGATATTAAATCTGTTTCTGCGCGCATCATCAATATCCGGTTTTATTAAGGCAACATTATTAACGCTGCTTTGCATCTTTTCGAGTTGGGTTTGAAGTGAAGCAATACTAATATCTTCTTCTGCAGGTTTATAGATCTGACTAGTGCTCAATACATCAATATATTGCTTTAGATGCTCAATTCTATTGTCGTAAGATGTTTTTGCTTGTGATGGAAGTTTTGTTCCATCAGCAGCTGCATTGGATGAAGTAGACTTTTTAACTACTCCTCTTAATTTATCAGCCAAAGTTTTTGCTGTATTAAGCTCAGAAGGATTGTCTGTTGCAACTTTTACATAATTATAACTTCTGGTAATTAGCTTATTAAGCTGCTTAAAGATAAGTTCCTGATCATCTACAGCTTTGCTGTAAACGGGAGATACTTTGCTTAAGATTCGATTAGTTTCCTCTACTTCTTTTGAGAGCTTTTCTAAAGCTTCAATTTTAAAATGATCTTTTGGTGGTTGGTAAGCAGGCCCTAAGGTTTTTAAACGAATAATCAAATCATTTAAATTTGCTGCATTTTTGGCGTAACCGCTTTCGGTACCAGGCATAACTATTCTACTTTAAATTAAACAATACAGTAATTAAAATAGGGATGGGTACTTAGCAGGTCTAGCTATGTAATATTACGAATTAACTTTGATAAATAAAATAATTCATCAGATTATTTATGTGGTTAGTTCACAAATTGTAGATCAACATCAATTTCAACTTGCTATTTCAATATTATATAATCATTTTTATGGTTACACTTGGTTTGCACAAGAGTTTATGAAGCTTATTTATTCTAAAAATGGTTTGGCGTAGTTAATATGAGCGAGCAGCAGGGAGACATTGTGTCTGGTTATTCCATTTCTATTTATGCTTTGAGCGAAAAAGCCCTTACTGTAGTTTTTGGTAACAGCATAAGCGAGCGCCTGTGGCGCCAGGTAAGCAGTTTTAACCAGCTTTTAAAACAACATCCTTTTCCGGGTTTAATAACCACCGTACCTGCATACAGTACCTTAACCGTGTTTTTCGATCTTTTGCAGGTTGCACAGTCCGATTTGCCGGGTAAAACCTGCTACGAAAAGGTATCGGGTTATTTAAAACAACTGAGCCATAGCGCGCCCGGTTTGGCTGTGCAGGCGGGCAAGCATGTGGTTATTCCGGTATGTTATGGAGGCGATTTTGGTCCGGATATTTTAACCGTGGCGCAAAACAACGACCTTAGCCAGGCAGAGGTAATTGCCCTGCACAGCAGCGCCGTTTACAGCGTTTACATGATGGGCTTTGTACCCGGTTTTGCCTACATGGGCGGTATGCCAAAAAGTTTATCAACACCCAGAAAAGAAGTACCGCAGGCTGCCATACCCGCAGGCTCGGTGGGTATAGCCGGTTTGCAAACCGGTATTTACCCCATAGCCATACCCGGTGGCTGGCAAATTATTGGCAGAACGCCTTTGCAAATGTTTAACGCAGCGCGCCAAAACCCTGCACTTTTACAAGGTGGCGATACGGTTACGTTTAAAGCTATTACTATCGACGAATTTAATGCTTACCCTGTTTAAAAAATGGAGATAAGCATCATTAAAGCCGGCCTGCTTACTACAGTGCAAGATTGCGGAAGGTACCAGCACCTGGCCGAGGCCATACCCGTTTCGGGCGCAATGGACCAGCTGGCGCACCGTCTGGCCAATAAAGCAGTGGGCAATGACGATGATTTGGCCACGCTCGAGTTTACCTATGCCAATGCTTCTTTTAAAGCGCTTAGCCCTATTTTAATTGCTTACTCTGGCGATGGTGCATTACTTACGTATAATGGCGAAGTAATGCCTGCCGAAAAACCTTTGTTTTTTGCAGCAGGGGCAGCGCTTACTTTTATCCATAATCCAATCGGTGTGCGTACCTATCTGGCTGTAGCCGGTGGCTGGGAAGTGCCCGAAGTATTGGGCAGCAAAAGCACTTATCTGCCGGTTAAATTTGGTGGTTTCGAAGGCCGTAAACTGGCAGCGGGCGATGTATTGCGCAGCAGCGAAGCTATCAGTACCGTGGCTGCGGCCATTATGCAGCAGCTCAGCAGCAAGGCTTTAATTTATCCGAACTGGCGCATCTCGCGCGAAAGTTTGTTGCCGCTTAACCGCAAAACCATCAGGGTGGTGCTGGCTAATGAGTTTAGCTGGTTTGATGCCAGTTCGATTATTGCCTTTTTAACCAAACCTTACCAAATTGCTTTAAGGAGCGATAGGATGGGCTATCACTTATCGGGCAAAGCCATGGTGCGCAAAACCAAAAAAGAATTGCTCAGCACCGCTGTAACACCTGGCATTATACAGGTAACCGGAAATGGCGATCTGGTAATATTGATGGCCGATTGTCAAACTACCGGAGGTTATCCGCGTATTGCGCATGTTGCCGCTGTAGATTTGCCTTTATGTGCGCAATTAAAACCCGGAGATGAAATTAGTTTTACTGAAATTTCGAGTGATGAAGCAGAAGAACTGTATCTTCAACAGGAGCATGATTTGTTGTTGATTACCAATGCTATAAATATTAAGTATACCAATACCATATGAAAAAAATAGATCTGAATTGCGATATGGGCGAAGCATTTGGAAATTACCCCATGCCCAACGATGCTGAATTGATGGATTACATCTCGTCGGCCAATATTGCCTGCGGTTTTCATGCCGGCGATGCTGCCGTAATGCAGCAAACTGTAGCCCTGGCCATCCAAAAAGGGGTAGCCATAGGGGCTCATCCGGGTTTGCCTGATTTGCAGGGCTTTGGGCGTAGGGAAATGAAGATTTCGCCACAGGAAGCCTACCAGCTTACTTTATACCAGATTGGTGCTTTGCATGCTTTTGTAAAGGCAGCTGGGGCGCATTTAAATCACATAAAAGCGCATGGGGCACTGTATAATATGGCCGCTAAAGATGCTGCCCTGGCTAAAGCTATTGTACAGGCTGTGTATGATTTCGACCCGAAATTGATTTTGTATGCACTTTCGGGGAGTGAAATGATTACCGAAGCCAAAAATATGGGCCTGGCAACGGCATCTGAAGTATTTGCCGACCGCAGTTATCAGGATAATGGTTCGTTAACACCCCGTACGGAGCCCGGCGCATTAATTACCGATGAAGAGGCTGCATTAAAACAGGTTGTTGGCTTTGCATTAAAGCAAGAAGTGCAAAGTATTAGCGGTAAAACCATTGCTGTTGATGCCGAAACCATTTGCATACATGGCGATGGGGCACATGCTGTAGCTTTTGCAAAGCGCATTGCAGAAAAGTTAAAATCGGAAGGGATTTTGGTTAAAGCACCTCAAAATGAAAAATAAATACAATTGGAGTGTGCTGCTGGGGGCAGCTTTTTTAATGGCATCGTCGGCTATTGGCCCCGGATTTTTAACACAAACGGCGGTTTTTACGCAACAGTTGGGCGCCAGTTTTGCTTTTGTAATCCTGCTTTCCATTGTACTCGATGCCATTGCCCAGCTCAATATCTGGCGCATTATCGCTGTTGCTGATAAGCCTGCACAAGATATTGCCAACAAAGTATTCCCGGGATTGGGGTATTTTATCTCCTTTCTGGTTTTTTTAGGAGGCTTAGCCTTTAATATCGGTAACATTGCGGGCGCCGGCTTGGGCTTAAACGTGCTATTTGGTATAAGTGTGGGGCAGGGCGCTATAATTAGTGCCATAATGGCCATTGGTATTTTTATTTATCGCGAAGCGGGTAAAGCCATGGATCTTTTTGCCAAATGCATGGGACTGATTAAAATCCTGCTGGCCCTGTTTATTGCCTACACCAGTTCGCCGCCTCTGGCCGAAGCCGCTTTAAGGTCGGTTAACCCTACGCAGTTTAGTTTTACCGCAGTTTTAACCATTGTAGGTGGCACAGTAGGCGGTTACATCACCTTTTCGGGTGCGCACCGTTTATTAGATGCCCGCCAAACGGGTATAGCCAATCTGGGTGCTGTAAATAAGGGTGCTTTAAGTGCAATAGGCCTGGCATCGGTAATGCGCTTGTTGCTGTTTATAGCTGCTTTAGGTGTGGTGAGTAAAGGTTTTACTTTAGATGCAGGAAATCCGGCAGCCTCGGTATTTAAACTGGCCAGTGGCGAAATCGGTTACAAGATATTTGGTGTGGTGATATGGGCTGCGGGCATTTCATCAGTTGTGGGATCGGCTTACACCTCTATCTCTTTTATCAAAAGTTTTCACCCTTTGATTCTTAAATTTAACCGCGCCATTATCATTGGCTTTATTACCGTTAGCTGTGTTATTTTTATCCTCATTGGTAAGCCGGTAAAAGTATTGCTAACTGTGGGTGCTATAAATGGCTTTATTTTGCCTATAGCGCTGGGTGTAATGCTCGTTGCTGCCTACCGGAATAAGATTATTGCCGGCTATAAACAACCGCTATGGCTTACCCTTACCGGATGGGCCGTGGTGCTTACCATGGTTTGGATGAGCTACGGCACTATATTGCAAATGATTAACGGAGAATAAGTTCATGATGAAGATTAACCCTAAATATTTTTTTACTTTTTTAATACTCAGTCAGGCAGCTTTTGCACAACAAAAGAACCAGACTGTTCCGGTTCAACCCGGTGTATCGCTGGCACTGGCCACGCACAGAAGCGCAACCATTAGCAACATTCAATACCAGGTTCATTTTAGTATTCCTGATGAACTAAATACTCCAATTCAGTCGACAGAAAATATTGATTTTAAATTGAATAAGGCAGGAGAGGTGCAGATCGACTTTAAGCAAGATGCCAGTCATTTAAAAGGGCTTAAAGTGAATGGAAAGGCTGTAGCCCTTAACTTTAAGAACGAACATATTGTTATTTCGGCGGCTAATTTAAAAACGGGTAATAACCGTATTGCCATTGATTTTATTGCCGGTAACGAATCGTTAAACCGGAATAAGGATTTTCTGTATGCACTTTTTGTACCTGATCATGCGCGTACTGTTTTTCCCTGCTTCGATCAACCCGACTTAAAAGCTAACTTTTTACTTTCGTTAACTGTTCCAACAGATTGGAAAGTAATGGCTAATGCAAGTAAAAAAGATTCGGTGCTGAACGGAAACGCAATTACCTATCACTTTAATAACTCTGATAAATTGCCAACTTACCTGTTTTCATTTACAGCCGGAAAATATACCTATCTGAGCAGGAAAGTAAAAAACCGCAACATGGAGTTTTTGCACCGTGAAACAGATTCTGCCAAAATTAAACTCAGTGTCGATTCGGTGTTTATCGGGCATAGCGATGCACTCGACTTTTTAGAAGACTGGACGGCGATTAAATATCCTTTTCAAAAAATAGGTTTTGCAGCCATTCCCGATTTTCAGTTTGGTGGTATGGAGCATCCGGGTGAGGTGCAATACAAATCGTCGGCCTTGTTTTTAGATCAGGGTGCTACTAAAGATCAGTTTATTTCGCGTTCAAATCTCATCTCGCACGAAACGGCACACATGTGGTTTGGCGATTTGGTTACCATGAAATGGTTTAACGATGTTTGGATGAAAGAGGTGTTTGCCAATTTTATGGCCGATAAGGTTACGGAAAAGTTAATGGGCAAAAGCACCTTCGATTTAAAGTTTCTGCAAGACCATTACCCGGCAGCCTACGGGGTAGACCGTACATTGGGTGCTAACCCCATCCGTCAGCAGCTGGATAACCTGCAGGAAGCAGGCTCGATGTATGGCAATATCATTTACCATAAAGCACCGGTTATGATGCGTCAGCTGGAACAATTAATGGGCAAAACAGCATTTCAGCAGGGCATACGCGAATACCTTAAACGTTATGCCTATAAAAACGCTACCTGGAACGATTTGATTGTCATTTTAAGCAAATACACCAAAAGCGATCTGTACAGCTGGAACAAAGTTTGGGTAAACCAGCCCGGCAGACCTATATTTAATTACGAAATTAAGTACGATGGCGATAAAATAAGCAGTTTAATACTGACACAAAAAAGTGAAAATGGTGCGCCGCGCGTATGGCCACAGGCTTTTACGCTAAAACTGGTATATGCCAACAGCAGCAAAATTTTAAACATAAATGCTGTAAATGCCAGTACGGTTATTAGCGAGGCCAAAGGTTTAGAAAAACCCAGCTATATATTGTTTAATGCCGATGGTGCAGGCTATGGCCTTTTTCCTATTGATATGGTGATGATGGAGCATCTGGCCATAAGCAATCCGCTTGAGCGGGCATCGGCTTATATCAATGCGTACGAAAACATGCTGGCTGGCAACAGCTTTAAGCCTAAACAATTGCTCAATTTCTACATGAAAGGCTTGGCCACCGAAAAAAATGAAATGAACTTAAGGTTAATTGCCGGCTACCTGACCAATATTTATTGGACCTTTCTTAAACCGGAAACACGGATGGAGCTGCATAAAGATCTTGAAAACGCCATTTGGACAGCGATGCAGCAGCAAGAGCAGCAAAACCATAAAAAGATTTTATTTAATGCCTATCAGAACGTTTACATTGGGGGCGAAGCAGGAGAAAGACTTTATCAGATTTGGTTTAAGCAATCGGCACCTGAAGGAGTTAAACTGCAGGAAGACGATTATAGTAGCCTGGCGCTAACCCTGGCACTTAAAACAGATACAGCCAATAACATTTTAAAAACCCAATTATCGCGCACCAGTAATGCCGACCGTAAAAACAGGTTAATGTACCTGATGCCTGCACTCTCGTTAAATGTTGCGGAAAGAGATCAGTTTGCTGAAAGCTTAAAAATGCGTAAGAACCGCCAGAAAGAAGCCTGGACGACAACTGCACTGGCTTATCTGCATCATCCGTTAAGGCAACAGACCTCCATAAAATACCTGAAACAAAGTTTGGAGCTGTTAGAGGAGATACAGCAAACCGGCGATATATTTTTTCCGCAATCGTGGTTGGCTGCAATATTTTCTAGCTACAACAGTAACGAAGCATACCAGGTTGTACAGGATTTTTTGAAATCGCATCCTAACTATAATGCCAAGTTAAAAGACAAGATTTTGCAAACTACCGATAACCTGAGGAGGGCACAGCAGATCGTAAACTAAAATGATTTAGCGAAGTAAAATGTTGCTTATTTGTTACATTGTTTTTTAATCAGAATTTCTACTTTTGTCGCGAGAGCGTTAATTTAGATGGAAAGGGGTGAACATTAATTTGTTTCGCCCTTTTCTTTTTTTAAGCTGCTCCGGGAAATAGTCACCAATTTTAGTTGAAATCGTCGGTTTCGGCATTCAACCCTTCCAGCAAGGTTTTTAATAAAGTTTCTCTTTTATCATTAATGGATGCATCATCCTGAACGTGAACGGTAAGATCTGTGTTTTCTGTAGCTTGAGTATACATAAGGATAGTTTTGTTAATGTCTGTTTATTTAACGCTCATTTTCCGGTATAGTTTGTAACTTTTTTATTCGATGAAATATTTTATCTGCTTAACCCGCTGTTAAAGAAGATTTAATTTAAAACGAGCAAACTTTGATCGCTTATTTCGGTTATATTTAATCAAAGCAAATAGGCGGTTATAAACAACCTTTTTACCTTAAGCAACAAAACAATGCAACATTACGATGCCATTATTATTGGCGCCGGGCAAGCAGGGGTTCCTTTAGCTAAAAAACTGGCTGAAGCAGGAAAGAAAACGGCGCTGATTGAAAAAAGATATGTAGGCGGTACCTGTATTAACGACGGTTGTACCCCAACAAAAGCCATGGTGGCCTCTGCACGGGCAGTGTATCAGGCCAAAAATGCCCCGGCGCTCGGTGTTGAAACCGGCAAAATCCAAGTAGATTTCAAAAAGATAATCCAACGTAAAGATGATATTGTCAACAGTTTCCGGTCTTCTTCAGAAAAAGGCATCAGTAAAACCAAAGGCCTTAAACTGATTTTCGGCACGGCGAAGTTTAGTGGTAAGAAAGAAATCACGGTTTCACTCACCGATGGCGGAACAGATACTTTAACGGCTGACTGGATTTTTATCAATACTGGTGCAAAAACGGCGCTTCCGGAGATTGAAGGGCTGCAGGACGTAAATTATCTTACCTCTACCACCATTTTAGAACTGGATAAATTGCCCGAAGAACTGATTATTATTGGTGGAAATTATATTGGTCTGGAGTTTGGTCAAATGTTCAGCCGGTTTGGATCTAAAGTAACCATACTCGAAAAGTCGGCCAGTATCCTGGCTAAAGAAGATAGTGATGTCGCTGCAGCATTAACCGGAATTTTAGAGGCTGAAGATATCGGGATTTTAACCGATGTAAGCATCAATAAGGTCGTACAACATCAAAATCAAATCAAGGTATCCATAACCACTGGAAAAAATAAAAAAGTTGTTAGCGGAAGCCATTTACTCGTTGCCGCAGGACGGATTCCGCAAACCGCTGATATAGACCTCGAAAATTGCGGCGTAGAAATCGATGATCATGGGCATATTCTGGTCAATGAAAAACTGGAGACAAACGTAAGTGGCATTTATGCCCTTGGCGATGTAAAAGGCGGCCCATCCTTTACCCATATTGCTTACAACGATTATACCATTGTGTACCGTAACCTGATAGCAGGAACTAAATACTCCATTGCAGAAAGGCCGGTGCCTTATTGCATGTTTACCGATCCACAACTTGGGCGGATTGGCCTTTCAGAAAAGGAGGCTAAGGAGAAAAAGTTAAATTATAAGACAGCTGTATTGCCCATGGAATACGTTGCCCGTGGAATTGAAACCGGCGATACCCGTGGGCTGATTAAAGCCGTAGTAGATGTGGATAGCAAAAAGATACTGGGGGCTGCGGTGCTGGCCAGTGAAGGCGGCGAAATCATGTCGATTTTGCAGCTGGCAATGGAAGGTGGCATCACTTACGATAGGATCAGGTATTGTGTATTTGCGCATCCTACCTATGCTGAATCGCTAAATAACCTGTTCATGAAAATTGATTGAGGGCTATGATCGAACTAAAAGCGGTAAGTAAAAAGTTTAACCATACCCATGCGGTTAACGAGGTTTCGTTTAAAGTAAACGAAGCCGAAACCCTGGTATTATTGGGAACAAGTGGCTGCGGTAAAACCACTACTTTAAAGATGATCAATCGTTTAATCACACCCGATGCCGGCGAAATTTATATAGGAGGCGAAGCCATTGCCAGGCAGGATGGAGATGCACTCCGCAAAAAAATAGGTTATGTAATGCAACATATCGGGCTTTTTCCGCATTATACCATTGCCGAAAATATTGCTGTAGTACCCAAATTGTTAAAATGGCCCAAAGCTAAAATTGAAGAGCGCGTTCACGGATTGATGGAAAAACTACATTTACCAGCAAATACACTAAATATGTTGCCTAACCAGCTAAGTGGAGGACAACAACAACGTGTTGGTTTGGCCAGGGCTTTAGTTGCCGATCCGGCGGTACTGTTAATGGATGAACCTTTTGGGGCACTAGATAATGTAACCCGCACCAGTATTCAGCAAGAATTTAAAGCGTTAGACGAATTGAAACGGAAAACCATTGTGATGGTTACCCATGATGTTCAGGAGGCTTTTGAACTGGCCGATCGCATTTGTTTAATGGATAAAGGCAAGGTGGTACAATTGGGCACGCCAAAAGAACTGCTGTATCAGCCTGTAAACGATTTTGCAAGGAAATTTTTAGCCGGTCAGCAATTAACACTCGAGTTTAAAATAACCAAATTGAGCGATATCTGGTCTTTCCTGCCCAATGCCGCTGCTGCTGAAGAAAAATCGGAGGTGGCAGATGTAAGTGTTTGGGAAGCAATGGAGTTATTAAGATCAACAGGAAAGAATAGACTGCTGGCGGTAGATGAACACGGGAAGATAAAAGCACTCAGTTTTGATCAGTTAACTAAAGGATTTAACCAATATCAAAACCTGCAGGCACATGGGTGAGCAACAGCAAACTTTATGGCAGTTTATGAGTGGGCAGTCTGACAAACTGTTTACCCAAACCTTACAGCATGTTGGTTTAACTTTTATTTCCTTATTGCTTGCCATAGCTGTAGGATTGCCCCTAGGGATATTAATTGCCCGGAAAAGAAAATTGTCTGGTCTGGTATTGGGCATTGCCGGTGTACTGCAAACTATTCCAAGTATTGCTTTGTTGGGGTTTATGATCCCTGTTTTGGGTATTGGTGCTAAACCGGCCATTGTAGCGCTGCTCATTTATGCGTTATTGCCCATTATCAGAAATACCTATACCGGAATTACCGGGATTGATGAATATGTAAAAGAAGCTGCTAAAGCCATGGGAATGAGTGCCAGTCAAATTCTTTTTAAGGTAGAGCTACCTTTAGCCATGCCGGTTATCCTGGCGGGTATCCGTACCGCAACAGTTATTAATGTTGGTGTAGCCACCCTGGCTTCTTTTATTGCGGCGGGCGGACTTGGTGAGTTCATTTTTGGTGGTATATCATTAAACAATACCAATATGATTCTGGCAGGCGCTATCCCTGCAGCGTTACTGGCAATTATTTTAGATCTGCTACTGTCTGTTATTCAAAAAATGGATTTTAAAAGGCTACGCAAGGCAGTTTACATTTTGCCTGTGCTGATTTTGATACTCGGAGGCTTTTATATCTTGCCTTCGGCTTATGGCTCGAGTCTTACAGCCGGTTTTACACCAGAATTTATGGGCCGGCAGGATGGAGATCTGGGTTTGAAATCGGCCTATGGTTTAAAAATCCACACCATTGTAATCAGCGATGCGGTGATGTACAAGGCTGCCTTTTCTAAAGAACTCGATGTAATTAGCGGCTACTCAACCGATGGACGCCTGAAAGCTTTCGACCTGCGCATTTTAAAAGATGATAAAGGCATTTTTCCACCTTATTATGCTGCACCCATTGTGCGGGAGTCAGCATTACAGCAATTTCCACAACTGGAGGCTACATTAAACCTACTGGCCAACAAAATTACCGATTCGGTAATGACTGATTTAAATTACCGTACCGATTACCTTCATCAATCGCCTGAGCGGGTGGCTAAAGATTTTTTGATCAGCCATGGGCTGTACAAAGCCTCCCGAAACGGAAACCGGGGCACAGTTCGGATCGGATCTAAAATTTTTGGCGAACAATACATTCTAGCCGAAATGTACAGCATGCTAATCAAAGGCAATACCGATTACAACGTATCAACCAAAAGCGGGCTTGGCGGAACAAAAATCTGTTTTGATGCTTTAACGAACGATCAGATCGACCTTTATCCCGAATACACTGGTACAGGTTTATTGGTACTCCTGCAGCCCGATCAGCAAATTGCTAAAGCAATGGCACACGATAAAGACAAAACATATCAGTATGTATACGGAGAATTTAAAAAGAAATTCAACATTAGATGGCTTAAACCCATTGGCTTTAATAATTCGTATGCTTTAATGATGCGGGATAAACAATCGAAAGCACTGAATATTAATACGATTACCGACCTTAAAAAATATTTAGATCAAAACTAATGGCATTTACAGAAGAATATTTACAGATCAGGAAATACACCGAAAAAATTTGTGAGCCGCTGCAAACTGAAGATTACGTGGTACAACCTGTAGCAGATGTAAGCCCACCAAAGTGGCATTTAGGCCATACCACCTGGTTCTTTGAAACCTTTATATTGATGCCATTTTCGCTTAATTATCAGGTGTATAACACCGAATATAATTATGTTTTTAACAGCTACTATGAAACGGTGGGTAACCGGGTTATCCGTACTGACAGGGGCAATTTAAGCCGGCCAGGCGTACATGAAATTTACCAGTACCGGGCCTATATAGATGAGGCCATGGTGAAGCTCTTAGCTTCGCCTTTAACTTCGGCGGTTAAGGAATTGCTCAGGCTCGGTTTTAACCACGAGCAACAACATCAGGAATTATTGCTTACCGATATCAAGTACATTTTAGGTAACAATCCGCTTTTTCCGGTGTATGCCGATAAAACAGAAGTTTTAAATGAAGCAATACCGCAGGCAGATTTTATAAGCATTGCGGCAGGAATTTATGAGGTGGGGCATACCGGAGAAGGCTTTTGTTTTGATAACGAACTAAGCCGGCATCAGGTTTACCTTCAGGCTTATGAAATTTGCAGCCAACTGGTAAGCAATGGCGGTTTTATGGAATTTATCGAAGCAGGAGGTTATAGTAATTTTAATTACTGGCATGCAGAAGGATGGGATTGGGTGAAAAATAACCACATTACCAGCCCCATGTACTGGCACCAGATAGAAGGTAAGTGGTTTAACTATACTTTAAAAGGTTTGCAGCCTGTAAATGTTGATGCTCCTGTTAGTCACATCAGTTACTACGAAGCCTATGCTTTTGCAAGCTGGAAAGGAATGCGCCTGCCTACTGAATTTGAGTGGGAAATAGCTGCCAGAAGCTTTAACTGGGGCGAAAGATGGGAGTGGACCGAAAGTGCGTATTTACCTTATCCGGGCTTTAGTAAGGCGCCAGGAGCCATTGGCGAGTACAATGGTAAGTTTATGGTTAACCAAAAAGTACTCCGTGGTGCATCAATCGCAACACCACCAAATCACTCGCGCATTACGTACCGAAATTTTTTTCACCCGCATTTAAGATGGCAATACACAGGCATTCGTCTGGTTAAATAAAAATATATATGAGCACAGCTACTATCGAAAACGCAACAGACAGTAAATTACAGTTCCTGCACGATACCCTAAATGGCTTGCAGGCTAATCAGAAAAGGTTAGATTCCAAGTACTTTTATGATGCCATCGGCGACCGAATTTTTCAGCAGATTATGCAAATGGAGGAGTATTATTTAACGGCGGCTGAAATGGAAATTATGCAACATCAGTCTGCTGATATAGCACAGGCAATATTGGCTGAAGGTTCTCCTTTTGATTTAATAGAACTCGGTGCCGGCGATGCAACAAAATCTATTCACCTGTTAAGATCGTTATTAAATACCAAGGCTACATTTAGCTACTGTCCGGTTGATATTTCTGAACATGTAATTGCCGATTTGCAACAAAATTTGCCTCTTCAATTACCTGGATTGGATGTAAAAGGCTTAAACGGCGATTATTTTGATATGCTGAAACAGGCTACTGAACTTTCCGGTCGCAGAAAGGTAGTGCTGTTTATGGGCGCAAATATCGGTAACATGACCATTGCCGATGCCGAACAGTTTTGTAAAACGTTGAAAAGTTTGCTGGCGCCCGGAGATTTACTTATCATCGGCTTTGATCTGAAAAAAAATCCAAAACAGATTTTAGCTGCCTATAATGATAAAGCAGGAATAACAAGCGCATTTAACCTAAACCTTCTACGACGGATTAACAGCGAGCTGGATGCCAATTTCGATGCCCGTTGTTTTGAGCATTACGCCAGTTACGATCCGGAAACCGGCTCCTGTAAAAGCTACCTCATCAGTTTAACAAAACAGCTGGTAACAATTGGGCAAACGGCTATTCCATTTGCCGAAAATGAGTACATCATGATGGAGATCTCGCAAAAGTATGCACTAAGCGATATCGACAGGTTGGCCAAATTTTCTGGATTCGAGCTACATCAGCGTTTTTTCGATCAGCACCGGTATTTTGTTGATGCAATCTTTAAAGTAGCCTAAGGCTGGTCTAAAATGGCCAGCAGCAGGTCTAATTCGGCTTCGGTATTGTAAAAATGAAACGAAATCCGGGTTCCTGCTCCGCGGGGTGAGCAAATAATTTTAGCGGCCTGTAACTGTGCAACTTTTTTTTCGCCAAGGGGCATGCTGATAATTGTCGACTGGTATTTCCGATCCATTAACCAATCGGCAACCAGGTTACGGCGGTGCAGCGCTAATCTGGCCTTGTTTGATAATGCCTGTACTTTTTGCTCAATGGTATCAAAACCCAAAGCTTCCAGCTGAATCAGGCTTTGATATAATGTACCGAAATTTAAAGTATCTAAATGGCCCGGTTCAAAATATAACGAAAGGTGATCTCTACCTTGTAAAAAAGGCGCAGTAGGTAAATCAGCAAGTTTATTTTTTTGATAAAGATGCTCTTTTAACGCATCAGAAAAAAAGGCATAACCATTTCCATAACCGCCCAAAAGCCATTTATAACCACTGCCAAGCAAAGCATCCAATCCCGATTTTTCAAAATCAAAGACAGTAGTTCCGGTAAATTGAGTGCCATCGCCAATAATTAGCAGCTGCGGATAGCGGCTTTTTAATTGTTGTATCCATGCTTCATCCATCCGAAAACCACTGATGTATTGCACCATGCTAAAAGCCAGTACAGTAGGCTTGAATTTTTCAATGGCCTGAATCAGGTGGTCAGCAAGGTCGGCATCAACTTTAACAATTTGATATTCGAAACCCATGCTGATTACGGGGTAACTAACTGAAGGATATTCCTCCTCAAGCAACAAAAAACGGTGACTTTTATCCAGTCCGTTTAAAAGTGCATTAAAACCCACCGAAAAATTAGACACTAAATAAGTATTTGCAGCTTTCGCACCAAAACAGCTAGCCAGCTTATTTCTAAGTTGGTCAATTACCTGTGCGTTTTCCATCCTGAAAATGCTGCCACCGGCAATAAAAGCTTCATCGTGTGCCTTTCTCCAGGCAGCAAGCTCAGTTGAGAGTAAACCGGAATTGGCGGTGTTTAAGTAAGTACAGGTTTCGAGGATCGGAAAAGATAGCTTCATACCCAAAAATAACAGAATTAGCGGGGAAAGAGATAAAATGTCTCCCGAAAATGAAGATTATACAAACCTATGAGAATTTTACTTGTTAAACCTTTGGGCTTTAATTCATAGATATGGAAAATAATACATCGGTTTTAGTCGCTGAACTTAAAAAACTACTGAATGGCGGTTCTGCACATGTAGGCCTTAAAGCCGCTGTTGCAGATTTACCTTTTAAACTCCTGGGCGAAAAACCCGCTGGTTTGCCTTATAGCATTTGGCAATTGGTCGATCACATTAGAATTGCCCAATGGGATATGCTGGAATTTAGTCGTGACGCTACACATCAATCGCCAAAATGGCCCGACGAATACTGGCCAAAAGCACTTGCCCCTCAAGATGAACAAACCTGGATTGCTGCTTTAGCGCAGATTGAAAGCGATAAAGAAGCTTTTATTCAGCTTTTAGAGTCTGCCGATTTATATGCGGAGATTGAGCATGGCGATGGGCAGAGCATTTTGCGGGAGGCCTTACAAATTGCCGATCACAACGCTTATCATATTGCCGAAATTGTAGTGATACGCCGTTTACTAGGTGCCTGGAAAAGTTAATTGAACAAAAGAAGCGCTCGTTAATGTTTGAACTTAAATAATACAGTTATGTTAAAAAATAGAGAAGTATTCAGCTCGTTTTCTGTAAATGATATACAGGAAGCTAAAGATTTTTACCAGGGCACACTCGGTATCGAAGTAAAAGACAGTCCGATGGGAGTGATCGAGTTACAGATTTCAGGCTCAAATAACGTGCTTATATATCCCAAACCTAATCATATTCCGGCAACGTTTACAGTTTTAAACTTTCCTGTCGATAATATTGATGACACGGCCGATGAACTGATTGCTAAAGGGGTGAAATTTGAGCTTTATCACACTGAACACATCAAAACAGACGAAAAAGGGATTTCCCGCGATAATGGTGGGCCAAATATCGCCTGGTTCAGAGATCCTGCAGGTAATATTCTATCGATTCTGGAAACCACAGACTAAGGTATACCTGAATGACTGATTTTTGAATGAAAATCGGACTATAGGATATTCCATTATTCAAAAATCAGTCATTGCTTAAAACTACGCAACAGTTAACAAATCGAAACACTGGTGCGCAATTTCATACTCTTCGTTGGTAGGGATTACCAATATTTTTACTTTTGAATCTGCATTGCTAATTTCCTTTAATTCGCCTGCATAAGCCTTGTTTGCTGCTGCATTGAGTGTAATGCCTAAATACTCAAGGCCGGAGCAAACTGCTTCACGCATCTGACTATCGTTTTCTCCTACACCGGCCGTAAATACCACGGCATCTATACCGTTCAGAACGGCAGCGTAGGCACCTATAAATTTTTTAATGCGGTAAGCGTATAACTGGAGGGCTAAAATAGCAGCATGATTACCTTCATCGGCCATTTTTCTGATATCGCGCATGTCACTCGAGCCACCTACGCCCAAAAGCCCCGATTGTTTGTTCAATAAAGTACTTAACTGCTCTAGTGTATAACCCGAATGCTCCATCAGGTGGAAAATAACCGATGGGTCTATATCGCCCGATCGGGTGCCCATCATTAACCCACTTAGCGGGCCAAAACCCATGCTGGTATCAACCGATTTGCCATTGCTGATTGCGGTAATGCTACAGCCATTACCTAAATGCACACTGATAATTTTGCTATCTTTTTTATTTAACCATTTTATGGCCTGTTCGCTTACATATTTATGACTGGTGCCATGAAAACCATATACCCTGATGCTATCTTCTTTGTAATACCACTCAGGTATGGCATAGCGGTAAGCCTGCTCAGGTATAGTTTGGTGAAAGGCCGTGTCAAAAACGGCTATCTGTTTAGCTTTAGTAAAGGTTCTCTCAGCTACTTCTATACATTTGTAATTTACAGGGTTATGTAATGGAGCAAGCGAAAAGAGTTTTTTAATCTGTTGTTTTACTTCATCTGTAATTAAAGTTGGTCCGGCAAAATGTTCGCCGCCATGTACCACACGGTGTCCAACTGCTGCAATATCATCGGGACTTGCAATTACCGCAAATTCACCTTCGCTAAGCAAAGTCAGTACCTGTTTTAAGCCTTCTCCGTGACTGGCAATAAATGCAGCTAGTTCGATGCTATGCTTATTGCCATGGGTATAAACGTTATGTTTGATAAAAGAGCCTTCAATGCCAATGCGTTCTACCAAGCCACTGCAAACCGGGGCTTTTTCAGGCATTTTAAAGAGCTGGTATTTTAAAGAACTGCTTCCTGAGTTAATAACTAAAATATTCATATTAAAGATCCTGGCATTGAATTGCTGTAATTACAACAGTGTTAAAAATATCATCTACCGTGCAGCCACGGCTTAAATCGTTTATAGGCTTATTTAAACCCTGTAACATTGGCCCAATAGCCAAAGCGCCGGTTTCTCTTTGCACGGCCTTATAGGTATTGTTGCCGGTATTTAAATCGGGGAAAATAAGTACACTGGCCCGGCCGGCCACTTCCGATCCCGGTAGTTTTTGCTGACCTACTAAAGGATCAACTGCGGCATCATATTGGATAGGGCCTTCTATTTTTAATTCAGGGTACCTGGCTCTTACAATTGCAGTAGCTTCTCTCACACGTTCTACATCTTCACCTTCGCCTGATGTACCCGACGAGTAAGAAAGCATGGCAATACGGGGCTCAATGCCAAATTTAGCACTGCTCTCGGCTGATGAGATGGCAATTTCGGCAAGCTGTTGTGCCGTAGGATTAGGATTAACCGCGCAATCGCCAAATATGGCTACGCGCTCGGGCAGGCACATAAAGAAAATGGATGAAACCACCGATACGCCCGGTTTGGTTTTAACAAACTGCAGTGCAGGCCTGATGGTGTGCTGAGTGGTGTGTATTGCACCTGATACCATCCCGTCGGCATCGCCCTTGTAAACCATCATGGTGCCGAAATAGGAGACATCAGTCATCATATCTCTGGCCATTTCGAGATTTACATTTTTGGCTTTACGCAACTCGTGAAGCGTTTCTACGTAATTATTGTATTGAGCCGAATGGATGGGATTGTAGATTTTTAAGATATTGATATCCAGATTGATACCAAGCCTTTTAATGCTGTTTCCGATTTCAACCGGATCGCCTAACAGCGTAATGTCTACAATATCCTGTGCAATTAGTTTTTCTACGGCTTTTAAAATCCTTTCGTCGTTTCCTTCAGGCAGTACAATGTGTTTTTTGTCGCGTTTGGCCCATTTCACCAGCTGGTATTGGAACATGTGCGGCGTAATGCCCTGGTAAGAGAAAGCAATAATTTTATTATCGAGTGCTTTGCTATCTACGTATTTCTCAAAAAGCTCAATGGCCAGTGCAATTTTCTTTTTGTTGGCTATGGTAATTTTAGAATGGATACCGCCAATAGTGGTGGTAGTTTCGAAAGTTCCTTTTTGTACCGAAACGATTGGGATAATGGTTTGCAAACCTTCTATCAACTTAATAATAGGCTCATCGGGCAAGCTGCCTGCAGTTAGTACAATACCGGCAATTTTTGGGTAACTGGCCGATAAATTGGCTTGTAAAGCGCCAATAATGATATCGCCGCGGTCGCCAGGGGTAACAATAAGCACATTTTCTTTAACATGCCTTAAAAAGTTGGGCAACATCATGGCGCCGGTTACAAAATTATCAACCTGATTGTCGAGCAGTTCCGTACCGAAAAGTATTTCGCCGCCCAATGCCAGCGTAATTTCTTTCATAGTTGGGCTCTGTAATCCGGTTTCAGTGGGGATTACCGCGATAAGCAATTCAGAAGGTAGCTGGTTGGTTAGCGCCTGTTTGATGCGTTCTGCCTCTTCGGGGTTGACCATATTGGCCACCACGCCCAATACCTGTACATCCCTCAATAAAAAGTTGCGGTAAATGTTAATGGCACTTTTAAAAAGCTGACTGGCGGTTTTGTTTTTGCCCGATACAACAATAAGTACTGGCGCGCCTAGATTTTTAGCCATCAAAGCATTTGATTCGAATTCAAAAGCCATGCCTTCACCTAAAAAATCGCTACCCTCAATTACAGTAAAATCATAATTGTCTTCGAGCTTTTTGTATTTACTGATGATGGTATTGATGATCGTTCCGCTATCTTCTGATTGATGCAGCATTTCCTGCCGCGTAAAAGCAAAAGCATCTTCGTAGTTAACAGGCAACGAAAAGTAATCGAGCATGGCCTCTACATGTTCGTCTCTAACATTGGGGTCGTCCTGGGCGATAATGGGTTTAAAATAACCTACTTTCTGGGTTTTTGCCAAAAGCATATTGATCATGCCGAAAGCAATTACCGATTTTCCGGTGTAAGGTTCGGCTGAGGCAATGAAAATGTTTTTCGTCATAAGGGATATCAGGGTATAGGTATAACCAATTAGCCCCAATATAGTTGGAAATATTTGTTTTAAAAACTGATGCTCGTCAAGTTTTAAGATCTGCCCTGAATAATTTTAAATTTTACTTTATGCAGTTAATAATTCTTTTAGGAAATACGCTTGCTTCTGGTTGTAAAATAATCGATTGCAAGCACAACAATCAGGATGAGCAAGCCCCCAAATTCGCGGGTTTCTTCTATCCAGGGTTTGGTGGCCTTCATACTCATGGCTATATTTTCTGCGGCGTGGTCATTATACCAGTTGAGTACGCCATATTTATCAAAAAACAGATATACCGCATAAATACTGTAGGCTAAAATTCCACCTAAGTAAGCTTTCTGGTAATATTTTCCGCGGAAATACATCCAGCATAACCAAGCGCCAAAAAGATAAATCGGCATCCATACATAAGGATCAGGATCATTGTACTGAAGGCCTGCAGAAACAATAAAAAGGAAGCAGAATAAGAGATTAAAAGCTTTCAATGTGAATTTATTATATACTAAAATACATCGTTTTATTTAGAAATGGCAACATTAAGCATTCGATTCGATAAGCAATTTTAAAAGCTTTAGTCTGTGTATTAGTGGGGCATTTACTTTAGCATCAGGATTTAACCTTAACGGAAGAAAATGGCTTTCCAGAAAATGTTTATAATTGGTAATAATGGTAGCCTCGTTAAGGTAGATAGGAACTTGTTGAGGTGCTGCATTGGCAAAAAAATCTTCTAACTGTTTTAATTCTTCCAGGGTCATGCACAAAGTTACCATTATACCGCTGGTACTTAAAAACAAGTTTTACATTAAGTGTTATATGGCTCTGCCTCAATGTAAATAATTTCCATTTGCTGCAACATCAACACCAGGAAGTTTTGATTATATTTTAAGTGCTAATATTTTTAGTTTAAATTTGCGTGTTCCTGCTTAATCAACTTGCAGGCATTAGCTGATGAAGAAAGATATTCCCCTTCCTGAACCTGTTCAGGATGTTTCTGCATTTAAAAATGAATTTTATAGAAAAGAAACGGCCTGGCACCGCGATTGGAAACTGGCTTTTCCGTCATCTTTCAGGGAAATTGCCTTTTTCGATAAAGCCAATAACAACCTGCATCGTGCCGATATTTTTACGCCGGCAGGGTATACCATCGAATTTCAAAATTCCCCAATTTCTCTTGCTGAACTAAACAGCCGCGAGGCCTTTTATCCAAACCTGATTTGGGTATTAAACGGGAAGAAATTTAAAGGCTTTAGGGTGCTAAAACATCTTCCTGATGTAGATGACCCTAAATTAAAGGACTATGAGTTTTGCCATAGCGACCACCTTTCGATGGTGCGGAAGGCAGAGGTTAAAATGGGGAATTTTTTGCCCAAACCGTTGAATTTTTACCACAATGAGTTGAAGCACATAAAATTTACTTCTAACCTCTATTCTTTTTGCTGGAAACAGCCCCATAGCGTATGGTATAGTGCTACCGCAAAGATTATTGTCGATTTAGGTGGCCATTTTCTGTATGAGCTTAAACAAAGGCCTCAACTCAACGGGAATTACCCATACTTGAAATTGATCAATCGCAAGACATTTATTGCTCAGCATACCCCACCTGAATATTGATACTGATCAATTTGTTAATGTGTTTTTTTGCTGGTTTAAAAGTGGTTTTTGCAGTATGATCGTTTAGCATACAGCTGTTTTTTCCTGCTTTTGGAGTCAAAAAAATTATTGTGGTTTTGCTACAGTTAAGGTTTGGCTTGAGGCTTGCATAGAGATAATAAAAAGTTAATGCAAACATCTCACTCTATGCCATACACCTTTATTATTATTGATGATGATCAGATCAGTATCGATATTTTGAAAGCTTACCTTTCGCGCATGAAAGAATTTACCATGCTGGCAACATTTACCGATCCTGTAGCAGGAGTAAAGGCAATTCGCGAATATGGTGAAATCGACTTTCTATTTTTGGATATTGCGATGGAAATTTCTGGAATTGATATCGCCCGGGTAATACGTGAGCAGGTTAGGCATATTGTTTTTATAACTGCTTACCAAAAATATGCGCTGGATGCCTTTAGGGCATTTGGTGATAAGTTTTTGGTTAAGCCAATCAATCAGCAAAAAATGCAAGCCGCCATAGCCGACCTGATTAGAAAGGATAAAAGAAAGGAAGCATAAAGATTCACCTCCATCATCAGACGGAGGTGAATGCGTGTTATTTCATGCTATCACTTATTTTATTGATCATAATCAAATGACTTTGAACAATAGGAGCAGTTTTTGTAGCGAAAGATTTAAGGTCTGCATCTTTTCCGTCTTTCGATTCGTCTTCCATCAGTTTTAAAGTCGATTTGTGTCCGTCTACCATCGCATTTACATAAGCTTTATCGAAATCAGCTCCTGTTTTTTTGCTCAGGTCATCCATTTTCTGCTTATGTTCCTCGTCAACTGTACTGGGAAGGGTAATATTTTTTTGTTTTGCTATGGCCATTAATTCGGTATTGGCCATGCCATGGTCTTTCACCATCATGGTAGCAAACTCTTTTACTTTTGCATTACTGCTTTTTTCGAGTGCCATTTTGCCAAGTTCTACTTCGGCCATGCCACCCACAGCCGCTTGGGTAGTGAATTTTGCATCGGCTTCATCTACTGCAATGCCGCCAGTTGCTGCTACATTGGTGGTAGTATCTTTAGCCATGTTTACACTGTCGGCACTTTCTTTAGCATCTTTATTACCACCACTACAAGCCTGGAAAGTTAACGAAGAAGCCGAAATAGCCATCAAATAAATTAAGTTTTTCATATACAATTGTTTTTGTTGTATAAGAAGAACATGCTTTTACCGAAAAGGGTTTAAGTATTTTAAAAGAATTTTATACTGTGTTGTTTTTCTGCTCAGGGTAGGAAGAAGAGAAGTGATCTTGTAAAGTCAAGATAATCGATACTCTTTGGATATAAAATTGATCGCTTAACTGCCTTAATTTCTTAATGTTAAAGGTGATTCAATCATTAAGAAATTAAGGTCATTAAGGATAATGGTTCTTTGAGGAAGGTTGAAGAAATGCCATAAAGCTTTTGGTCTTTATTGGCGTGAAACTTTGTTTTAAGCCACTACAGCTTTACTTTTTTTAGCTTTAGGTTCGGCTTTTTCTGGTAATTGAATCGATAAAATCAGGTCGATACTTTCTGAGTTGGTCTCATAATCAGCCGCGATTTTTTCCCATCTTTTTAATTCTCCCTGTAAGTTTTCAATTTCCTTACCTAATGATTCGATTTTATTCTGAATTGATTTTCTAACGTTCGTATTTGCCATAACACAAAATTATAATTTGGCCGCATATCTTTAAACTTCTTTATGCGCAGTAATATGCTAAAAAATGCTATAGCTTCACTTTCAGGGAGTTTTGTTGCAATAAAATTATCAACAATGGTTAATAACCAGGTATTTCCGCAATAGAAGGATAAAAATCGGCAACATTTCTTAATTTTACTTCGATATCCCGTTAAATATGAAGAAAAATAGTAGCTGCGATCTTAATACTTGTTTTATGTGTCAACTTACCTTAAAAGAATGGCATGCTGCAATTGGTAGTCATAAAAAGAACTTTACAGCTAAAAAAGGAGAGGTGATCATAAAAGAAGGCGATCCGGTAAGCGGGGTATATTTCGTAACTTCAGGTAATGTAAAAGTGCATAAGCATTGGGGCGATAAAGAACTGATTTTACGCTTTGCAAATGATGGTGCGATTATCGGGCACAGGGGAATCAGCAATAACATTTCTACCTATCCGATATCGGCGACTGCTTTGGAAACTACTCAGCTTTGTTTTGTGGATATTGAATTTTTTAAAGCAACGATAAAAGTAAACCAGGAATTTGCCTATGGCTTGTTGATGTTTTATGCCGACGAACTGCATACTTCTGAGAAGAAGATGAGAGATCTGGCATTAATGTCGGTTAAAGGCAGGTTAGCCATGGCCATTTTAAATCTTAAAGATCAATTTGGTTTAGATGAAGCTGGTTTTTTAAAGCTTTCATTAAGCCGGCAGGATTTGGCGGCCTATACGGGTGCTACCTACGAAACTGTTTTCAGGACGATGAATGAACTGCTTGCAGAGCAATTGATTGTGGTGTCAGGCAAGCAAATTGGTATTTTAAATGAAACAGGACTGAAAGATTTGAGTAATAAATAAAGCTTTTGTGATGTTAGGAGTAGTTTTATGTGGCGGACAAAGTTTAAGGATGGGATCCGATAAGGGTTTAATGAGCCATCAGGATAAGCTTTGGGCACAACTAGCCGCTGATAAGCTTACCTTATTACAAATTCCGGTTGTATTTTCGGTTAATGCAGCACAGCAGGAAATCTATGCTGGTTATTTTGGTGAGGCACAGTTAGTGACTGATCATACTTTGGCAGATGTTAAAGGGCCTTTGCTAGGTGTACTTTCTGCTCATTTATTAAACGCTAAACAAGATTTATTTGTACTTGCCTGTGATTTGTTGCTGATGGAAAGCAGCTTGCTCGAAAAATTATTGGCTGCCTACCATGCTTATCCATCTTTTGATGCCTTTGTTTTTACGCGAAATGGTCAGCAAGAACCTTTGTGCGGTATTTATTCGGCTAAAGCATTAAAAAAGATTTGGCATTTAGTGCAAACACATCAGCTGGCTAAACACAGCATGAAATTTGTGTTGAGTAATTTATTGGTATACGAAATAGTTGTAGAAGATAAGGATGACCGTTTTTTTGGAAATTTTAACTCCCATGCAGAAATCAACGGCTTGTAATGTGATGATCTTTTACAGCAATTGCAATGCAGCCTGGTCAATCTTGCTAAAATTAGCTTTATCTTCTTCACAAAGCGGGCAGCAGTAAGTTTCGGGCAAATCTCTAAAGTTTGTTCCAGGCAAAATGCCTTGTGCTTCGTCTCCCACCTTTTCATCATATACAGTTAAGCAGCTGTTGCACTGATATAAGAAATCGACACCTTTTTTGGCAGGTTCTTCGGTAACCATGTTTTGCTGCCGATCTGTTTTAATGGTGTTTAAACGGTATTTGTAAAACCTATATACTGCACGCCGTACTTGTTCCGGCAGCAAAAAACCTGGGTTGTTCCGGCTAAATACTTCACCTGTACGTTCGTTGGGATTAAAATCTTTGGCACATAAAATATCGTAAACAGGAAACAGTTTTAAACCCCATACATCAATTAAATGACGTTTCCGGATCAGTATGCTACTAAATACTTCACTTTTTTTTCGTGTTTTAATGCCGAAACAAATACCAAATGTACGGGTATCATCAATGCTCAGGCTTTTTACCAGAAAGCTTTTGAGCGCCAGGCCTTCGTTGCAATTGTCTTCTACCTGAAAATTGAGTTCATTGGCAGCATGGCGCATGTTAACTTCAAACTCTTCAAGTAAGGTGTTCCACAGGTTTTTGTCTTCCTCATTAATTCCTTTTACAATAATGGTTTTCCACGAGGTGCAGCAAAGTTGCCCCAGTTTAGTGGTAAGACAGAGCTGGCAGAGTTTTTTTAAAAAGGCGATACTAAACAGCTCGTCGCGGCGATATATTCCCAGCCAGTATTTATTGTTGTAACGGTTTAAGCCTTCATAATACGGAAGGTTAAATGAGGATAGGGAAGCAGGTTGTGGCGCAGTTTTGATGATAAAATGTTCGTGCTTAAGTGTTGCAAACAATTCTTCGCCATTGGCTGATGGGTTGTCGATAAATTTATCCGGATTGTTTTTTATAATGTTTTCTATAGCCTGAGTAACCTGTGCTATATGGTTGGTGTAGCAAAGCTGGTCCCATTCATAAATTACATTTGTTTTGGGAAAACGGAGAATTAAATGCCAGTAATGTTCAGATTGAGACGAAGCGATCCAGTTAATATTGCCCGTTAACATAGGCGTGAAGCTCTGGTCGTTATCGCAGATATTTACTTTTATGGTTGGTTTAAAGTCGATACTGTCGAGAATATCTTTGTATACCCCTTCCGTTAGCCATGTTTTGCGGATAAAAATTTCTTCAGCAGGGTAAGAGCTGATGATGTTCGGGAAGTTATTGGTGTTTTCTTCATAATCTACTTCCAGTTTATCCAGTTCAGCGGTAAAAATATCTACGTTATAAGTGGTGGTATCAATTAATAGCTGCTGGCGCAAACCAAAGCGCACATATTGAATCCGTGCTTTGCTGGCTGCAACAAGGATGTTGTAAAGCTTACCCGGCGAAATAATGCCGCCTGGAAAGTTGATGATGATGGTTTTGTACATGCTCTGCGGTTTAAAATCCAAATTCTATAAAGGCTTTAGGGAAGTTTTTGTTCTCATGCCCGGGCCTGCATAATTTTAAAAGTGCAAATCGCTGTATGTTAGTAATTTTTCGCCATTGGCTAATGGAAAGCTGTAATTTTAATTCTGCCAGTTTCTCCTGAAGCATGGCTGGGATTTGATGTAAATTAGCCCAGTCGGGTAGCGGATCGATAGCCAGTGTTGTGGCCTGATTTCCGGTATATTTGGCAATGAGGCTGATTAAAAACTGATGGTATTTATTGATTTCCTCCTGGGTAGAAACAGGTAGCAAAGCCAATTGTACTCTTTCTTCCGGGTGAAACTTACTCCATTCTGCCAGTTTGAGTTTTATGCCAGCTGCATCCATCTTAAAACGGACAATCATCGGGATACAGCGCACATTCGCTTCAATAAAATCTTCTTCGAACTTAAAATATTCGATGCCTTTAACGTTAATAAATTCAGAAGGGCCAGGTGTTGCTTTCATCATTGTTTTTGGTTTAATTTATTCGGACAAAGCGGCTTTAGGTTCGGTTTTAAGCACGTTTACAAAAGAATCGAGAATGGCTTTGACTTCAGGCCGGCAGCTGCCACAACCCATACCCGCGCCTGTGAGTTGGCAAAGTTGCAGGTGGTCTTTACAGCCATCTTTTATTTTGTTAATTAAATTACCTTCGCCCACATTGTTGCAGCTGCAAACGGTTCGGCCTATAATTGGTTCGGTGGTTTTGCCACTTCTTAAAAGCTGGAGCCTTTTTTCGCTCAGTTCCATCTTGTTTTCAATCAGGTTACGGAACTCCAGAAATTCGCCCTTATCGCCAATTAATACGGCGCCAACCAGCTTATCGTTGTGTACAATACACTTTTTGTAGTAACGTTTGGCTTTATCGATAAAAACAATTTCTTCGTAAGTGGGATCGTTATTGGGTATTTCGGCAAGGCCCAGTGAACAAAGTTCGAGGCTGTGCATTTTCAGGATGTTCATTAACAGGCTTCCCTGATAATATTTGGCAATATCGCCACAAAGAAACCGGGCCACTATTTCGGCCTGTTGCTCTGCGGCGGCAGTAATACCATACATTTCGCCTTTAAATTCAGCAATTTCGCCAATAGCAAAAATATCTGCTTCGTTGGTACGCAGATATTCATCAACCACAACACCTCTTTTACAGGTTATGCCAGCTTCTTTAATTAATTCGATGTTGGGAACAGTACCAATGGCAGTAACAAAAGATTCGCATTCGAGCATTAGCCCGCTTTTTAACCGTACACCGGTAATGCTTTTCTCACCAATAACGCGGTCTACTTCATCGTTGTAAAAGATTTCGATACCTTTGCTAATCAACTCCTCGTGTAACAGCTGACTTCCTAAAGCATCGAGCTGGCGACCCATTAAGCGCGAAATCCTCTGGATAATGGCTACTTTCGATCCCGTTTCGGCCAGCGAGGTTGCAAGTTCAATTCCTAGCAAACCACCACCAACAATTACCACTTTGCCGTTTGTTTGGGTAATGTGTTTCCTGAAATTATCGGCATCGGTACGGCTACGCATCGTAAAAATACCCTCCAGTTTAGGCAAATCTTTAAGCACAAAAGCCCTGCTGCCAGTGGCCAGAAGTAATACATCATAATCGTGCGTTTTTCCGTTACTATCTACAACGGTTTTATCTGCTTTATTTATTTTTTCGATGCTTAAGCCACGGTGTAGCTTAATTCTGTAATCTTCCTCTTCGCTATCGCTCATTTTGATGAGGTTGTGCCAGGGGAGTGTGCCGATAATGTAATCGGGGAGTAGTACCCGGTTGTAAAAAGGAAAATTTTCTTTGCTGAAAATTTCGATATCGTCGGTGGTATTTAAAGAACGATAGCTTTTAACAAAACCGCATGCACCTGCACCAGCACCAATTACAATAATTTTTTGCCTTGCTTTTTCGTAAAGTTTCACCTCTACGGCAGTAAATTTAAAATCAGGTTCCTTGCTCAGTGGATCAACCAAATTGTTGGTCAGGTTGTTTACCCGATTTAAATCGCTTTTTAAGATCAATCCCCAGTGCATAGGCATAAAAACAACGCCAGGTTTAATATCGGTAGAATATTTGGCCTTTACGCGTACATTGCCTCGCGAGCTTTGTACCTCGATGATATCGTTATCTTTAATGTTTCGTGCTTCGGCATCAACCGGATTTATTTCCAGAAATGACTCGCTGATATGCTGATTTAGTTTGTTAACCTTCCCTGTTTTGCTGCGGGTATGCCATTGGTCCCTGATTCTGCCTGTGGTTAAAATCAGCGGATATTCTGGGCTTAAAGCTTCTGATTGATTGATATGGCTTACTGCAACAATATTGGCTCTTTTATCAGGGGTATAAAATTGATGATCGGTAAATAATCTGGCAGTTCCTGCTGAGTTTTTGTTTTTTGGATAAGGCCATTGTACCGCTCTTTTTTCTTTTAAAATCTCATAATTCAAGCCGCTGATATCGATGTTAGTGCCTTCGGTAAGTGCTGCATGCTCATCATAAATCGCTGCGCTGTTTTTAAAATCAAAGCCATGATAGCCCATTTTTTGTGCAAAGCGACAAATAATTTCCGAATCGGGTAGAGCTTCGCCGGGAGCCTCAGTAATTTTGCTGAGATAGGCAATATAACGACCTGCGTTGGTCATAGTGCCTTCTTTTTCGGCCCAGGCAGCAGCTGGTAATACCACATCGGCATATTTTAGTGTTTCTACCTTGTTGCTAATGTCTTGTACTACTACAAATCTGGCATTTTTTAAACCTGCTTCAGCTGTGCGCACATCAGGTAAGCTGATTAAGGGATTGGTGCATAAAATCCAGACTGCCTTCAGTTTCCCTGAATTCAGTTCGTCAAACATTTCGGTAGCGGTTAAGCCTGGTTTAGCCTGAATGGTGCCCAGTGGGATTTGCCAGAATTTTTCTACTTCGTTACGGTGGTTTTCGTTGGCCAGATTGCGGTGTGCAGGTAGTAAATTGCTCAGGCCACCAACTTCGCGGCCGCCCATGGCATTGGGTTGTCCGGTTAATGAAAATGGACCGCTGCCGGGTTTGCCAATGTGGCCGGTAATGAGGTTAAGGTTAATTAGCGAAAGATTTTTATTGGTGCCTACTACGCTTTGGTTAAGCCCCATTGTCCACATGGTGATAAAACCTTTGGCATTGCCAATATAACTGGCTGCTAAGCGAATATCACTTTCTTCAATTCCGCAAATGGCAGCAGCATCGGCGATTGAAGTTTCAAAAACGGTTTCGTGGTATTTTTCGTAGCCGTTAGTGTTGTTGATGATGAAATCGGCATCAACATTCCTGTCTTCAATCAGGCAGCGGCCAATGGCGTGGTGCAGGGTAATATCTGTTCCGGGGTTTAGCTGTAGATGTACATCTGCTAAGGAACAGGTTTGTGTTTTACGCGGATCGCTGACAATGATTTTTAAATCGGGGTTGTTTTGTTTTGCGGCTTCAACCCGGCGCCACAGGATGGGGTGGCACCATGCCGGGTTTGCGCCTGCAACAAAAATGCAATCGGCAATTTCAATATCATCGTAGCTAATGGGTACGGTATCTTCGCCCAGGCTCATTTTATAACCAACAACCGCACTGCTCATACATAAGCGGCTGTTGGTATCGATGTTATTACTGCCGATAAAACCTTTTATTAATTTATTTACTACATAATATTCTTCTGTTAAGCATTGTCCGCTGGCGTAAAAGGCAACACTATCGGGGCCATGTTTTTTAATAAGTGCTTTAAATACGGCTGCAGTTCTATCCAGAGCAGTATCCCAGCTTACCCGTTGTAAGGGCATGTTTTTGTTGTAACGCATTTCGGGATAAAGCAAGCGATCGCTTTTATCATTTACAGTATAATGCAGGTTCATTCCTTTGCTGCACAACATGCCCTTGTTTACGGGGTGGTTTTTGTCGCCTTCAACCGTAATTCTTTCGTGGATGTCTTTATTTACCACAATACCACAACCCACTCCACAATAGCAGCAGGTTGTAGTATTGGTCGACGATATGTTGGTTTCGTTATTCAAATGATAAACAAGGTTATAGGTAGTTACTGATCGTATTTTTATTTGCCGGTACTCAGTACAAGCTCATCGACTTTTACAGTTTTCTGTGCCATCAATGTTCTGAAGATGAATACAGCAATACCAATAGCTAAAATGACGAAGCCGAGCAGGGTAAATGCGTTGGTGTAGTCAATCAGATCTTTATGCACGCTTACGCCGTTCTCAATAATGTTTTTTGATGCATGACCGGCTTTAGCCTTAAACATGAAGGCAATTAACATGGCGCCGATATTTCCGCCGGCGCCAACAATACCCGCTACACTACCTACTGCAAGCGGGTTGATAAACGGAACCAGGCTGTAGGTGGCACCATTAGCCATTTTTAAGCTCAGGCCAAACACAAACATCATAAAAATAGCCATGCCGATATTACCTGATTTGGCAAACCAGATTAATCCGATACCTTCTACGAGTAATAATATGGCCAGTAGCAATGTTTTGCCATCAAAACCCCAGGTTTTACCTATTTTATCGGCAACGATTCCACCAAGGGGGCGGGCAAAAATGTTAATCCAGCCAAAAATACCTGCAACCATGCCTGCTACAGCTATTGTTGCACCAAATGAATCGGTAAAAAATATGGGTGCAAAATTGTCGACCGTAATTTCTACACCGAAACAAGCTGCGTAGGCAATGGTTAAAATCCAGGTACGGTAATCTTTTGCGGCAATTAAGAATGTGTTTTTCGTGCTTTTTATGTTTTCGTCTTTGATGTTTTTAAAATCTCCCTGCGGGCTATCGAGCGTGTAACGGTTGTAGAGGAAAGCGCAGATTAAAAGCATTACCCCCGGGAAAATCATGGCATAACGCCAGCTGTCTTCGGTACTGCAAAAGCCTAAAGAGGTAAAAGCAGAAGCAATTAATGGCATAAATAAATTGGCTGCACCGCCACCTGCATTACCAAAACCGCCTGCTGTAGCATTAGCTGTGCCTTTAATGTTTGGCGCAAACATAATAGAGGTATGGAATTGTGTAATTACAAATGATGCACCGATTACGCCAATAGCCAGGCGGAAAAGCAGGAAAGAGGTGTAAGATTGGCTGGTACCAATTAACAACACCGGAATGGCGCAAAGCACAAGCAACCAGGTGTAAATTAATTTCGGACCAAATTTATCAATCAGTCTGCCGATTAATAAACGGGCAATAATCGTAGCCGATACGGATGCAATTTGGATGTTTCCAACCTGATCTTTGGTTAAGTGTAATTGCTCGCGGGCAATTTTCATGAGTGGCGCCATCCCGAACCAGGCAAAAAAGCAAAAGAAAAAAGTAAGCCAGGTAATGTGGAAGGTTTTCATCTGTACGCCTTTAAGCGAAAAGATGTTCAGTTTATCTAAAGGTTTGAGGTTAAGGTTAGTTGTCATCATGTTCAGTTTAGCATTTGCTATTAGGGTTAAAATTTATACCCTAGGCCGACGCCCAGGTTCCATTCTCCGTTTTTTGCCGCAGTTTTAGCATTGTAAAATACTGGTAATTGAACGGCAATGTGGCGGAAAGCTGCAGTTAGGCCAAAACCCAGATTAGGGGTGAGGACTGAGTTTTTGGTCGCGCCAGCGGCAACCTTATCTTCCTTAATTCTTAAACTTGGTAGCATTCCTAGCAGGACCGTGTAAGGTTTTTTACTGAATTTAATGCTTGGCCCTGCACAATTGATAAAAGCACCATGGTCTACATAGCCTGCAGTTAAAATGCCATCAAACAAAACAGCTTTGGTTTGTGCTTTGGTTGAAAAAAAGAACATAGTGAGTACTAAGCAGCTTACAAAAGCCACGCGATTTTGAGTTTTCATGTTGGTTTGGTTTGGGTTGAAATTTGGTTTGTTTTCTCTTAATAATACAATTTAAGATTTTGGATTGATTCCAACGTAAACGGTTCCATTTTCTACCTTTACCGGGTAAGTTTTAATCGCGCATTCGTCACCACTTAAGCATTCGCCCGTGTTTAACGAAAACGTTTTTTTGTGAAAAGGGCAGGCTACCTTAGGTTCGTCGGTAATAGAGCCAATCATTCCACGGCTTAATGCCATTTGTTTTTTGTGCGGACACTCATTTTGTGTGGCGTACCACTCGTTTCTTCTGGTAAAATAGAATAACGCAATTTGCTCTTCACCGTGTTTTACACATACCCCTCCATTTTCTACTGCGTCTTCAACACGACATGCGGCTAACCAGTTGTTTGTTGTTTCTGTCATAAGATTAAGTTTAAATTGAAAATTTTTGGTTAATTATATTTGGTTAGACTATTTTCCATTCAGCGGTTCTTTTTTGTCCGCGCATTTCTACAAATTCGATCGAAGGATCTTTCTCTTCGGGTGCATTAACAAAATGAGAGAAACGTTTTCTGATCGCCGGGTTTTCTACCGCTTCTTTCCACTCGCATTTGTACGAGCTGATCAGTTTTTCTATTTCATGCTCCCATTGTTTGGCCATGCCTAAGCTATCGTTAACAATTACATTCCGCAGGTAATCGATACCGCCTTCCATTTTATTTAACCAGGTAGCGGTTCTGGTCAATGGATCGGCTGTGCGGATATAGAACATCAGGAACCTATCAATGTATTTGATGCAGGTTTCGCTATCTAAATCGGTTGCCAGCAGGAGGGCGTGCTGCGGTTTGCTTCCGCCGTTGCCGCATACATATAAATTCCAGCCTTTTTCGGTGGCAATAATCCCGAAATCTTTACTTTGTGCTTCAGCACATTCTCTGATGCAGCCACTAACTGCCGATTTAAATTTGTGTGGGGCACGAATGCCTCTGTATCTTTCTTCAATGCGGATGGCAAAACTTACGCTATCATGCAATCCGAATCTGCACCAGGTGCTCCCTACACAGCTTTTTACGGTCCTTAATCCTTTTCCATAAGCATGACCGCTTTCAAAGCCGGCCGCAATCAGTTCTTCCCAGATTACAGGTAAATCATTCAGGTGTGCGCCAAACAAATCAATACGCTGACCACCGGTTATTTTGGTGTATAGGTTGTATTTCTTGGCTACTTCGCCGATCACAATTAATTTTTCCGGCGTTATTTCTCCGCCCGGTATGCGTGGTACTACTGAATATGAGCCTCCTTTTTGGATATTGGCTAAAAAACGGTCGTTGCTATCTTGTGCCACATCATTTCCTTTTTTAAGAATCATTTCGTTCCAAAGACTGGCCAGAATTGATGATACCAGCGGTTTACATACCTCGCAACCATCGTTTTCGCCTAAAGCAGTGAGTACCTCGTCGTAGCTTTTCAGTTCATGAATGTGAATGAGATCGTAAAGCTCCTGTCTGCTGTAGTTGAAGTGCTCGCAGATTACATTTTTAATGTATTTACCTTGCGATTTTAGGGTGTGGTTCAATAAATCTTTCACCATCGGCATGCAGCCACCACAACCTGTACCTGCTTTGGTGCATTTTTTTACATCATCTATGTTTTCGCATCCGCCATCGGTAACCGAAGCGCAAATGTCGCCTTTGCTTACACCTTCGCAGCTGCAAATCAGTGCATTGTCGGGCAGGCTGGTAATGCCAGCGCCCGCAGGTTCGCCTCCGCCACGTGAACCTAATATAAGCTCTTCCGGATCTTCGGGTAATGCGATTTTATTGATTGCGGTTTGCAAGAGCATGTTGTATGCTGATGCGTCTCCGATTAATATACCTCCCAGAAGGTATTGCCCGTCGTTACTCACATTAATGCGTTTGTAAACACCTTTATGCTTGTTTTCGAAAATAATGGTGCGGCAATCCGGTTCGGTAATAAAGTTATCTCCAAAGCTGGCTACATCAATACCAATGAGTTTCAGTTTGGTACTCATGTCAAAACTGCTGAAGCTTTTATTTCCTGCGCAGAGGTTGGTGGCTAAAACTTCGGCCATTTCATAGCCTGGTGCTACCAATCCGTAAATCATGCCCTCAAACAAGGCGCATTCGCCGATCGCAAATATGGCCGGGTCGCTGGTTTGCATTTTCTCGTCAACTACAATACCGCCCCGTGCACCAACTTCAATTCCACAGGCTTTTGCCAGTTCATCTCTCGGTTTAATACCCGCCGAAATTACCAGCATGTCGGCCTCTAATGAGGTATCGTCGCTAAATTTTAAGGCAGTAATTTTACCTTCGCCTTCAATATTAGCTGTATTTTTATTTAAGTGGATTTGTAAACCAAGGTCAGTTAATTTCGATTTTAACATATCACTGCCTGCGGCATCAATTTGCCTGGGCATTAAGCGCGGTGCAAATTCAATGATATTGGTTTTTTCGATTCCTAAATCTATCAGTGCTTTTGCAGCTTCCAGGCCAAGTAGTCCGCCGCCTATAACAGAAGCTGTTTTTGCTTTTTTTGCATATGTGCTAATCAGGTCGAGGTCTTCGATTGTGCGATACACGAAAACACCTTCTTTTTCTATGCCGGGGATATTCGGAACAAAGGCGCCTGAGCCTGTTGCGAAAACCAATATATCATAAGTGTAATCTAAACCATTGCCAGTATATACCTTTTGTTGTTCGCGATCTATTTTAACTACAGGGTTATTTAAAAAGAGGGTAATATTTTGTTCCTGGTACCAGTTTTCGGTAGAAAGCGAAAGATCATCAGCAGTTTTACCATTAAAGTATTCGCTCAGGTGAACCCTGTCGTAGGCTCTGCGTGGTTCTTCTCCAAAAACGATAAGATTAAAGGAAGATGTTTTTGATCTCAGTTTCTCGCAGAACTTATATCCCACCATTCCATTTCCGATTACGATTATTTGTGGTTCTTTCATAAATCTTGAAGGTATATTGTGTTTATGGTATATTTTTTTAGTTGTTTGGTTGTTTTGTTGTGTTTTTGTAGGTTTTTTGCGTTTAAAAATTATAATATTTAATTATTATATGATTTTTAATATTCAAATATAGGTTAAAAATGATTTAAAAGTTGTTTTGTTGTGATTTTTATCATAAAATATTTAATTTTTTAGTAAATTTTAATTAATTTTATGATTAAATAGTTAAAACATTAAAATTATGAATCAAAAAACGGGAGATTTTGGAGTTTTTATAATGGGGGGAGGCCCTGGTGATCCTGAATTGATCACTATGAAAGCATTTAATGTGTTAAAAAGAGCAGAAGTTATACTATATGATAACTTAAGTAATGAGAAATTGCTTGGAATTGCGCCAAAAACATGTAAAATGATCTATGTTGGCAAACAACCTTATCAGGAATACACTCCTCAGGAGAAAATAAATGAATTAATTGTAGAAAATGCACATCAATATCAGGTAGTGGTACGTTTAAAGGGTGGAGATCCCTTTATTTTTGGGCGTGGCTTTGAAGAATTGATTTATGCAGAAGCCCGTGGCATCAAATGTCACTATATTCCGGGGATAAGCAGTATGCAGGGTGCAGGTTTTATCGATGTTCCCTTAACACATCGGGGTATTAGCGAAAGCGTTTGGATATTAACCGGTACCAAGAAGGATGGGAGCTTAACCGAGGATTTAAAATGTGCAATGAAGAGTTCGGCAACTGTAGTGATTTATATGGGGATGAAAAAGGTTGCTGAAATTTCGAAAGCGTACTGTGATGCAGGTTTAGGTACTATGCCTGCAGCAATTATTCAGCATGCCACTCTTCCGCATCAGAAACAGGTAGTGTGTTTGGCTAATAATTTACAGGAAGCTGCTGAAGAAGCTGGTTTAACTTATCCTGCTATTATTATTATAGGTAATGTAGTACAGGCAAAAGCTTATGCCGCATTGCATCAGTCTGATTTGTTGTCGGCCTAGGTAGAGAGGATCAAGGTTTCTGTTTAAGGTGATTTCAATCTTGAGGAAAACTTGTTGTATAGAGTAAATGTATATTTGTTTGTCCTGCCGGACGGGCTTTCTTTTTGGTGTCAAAAAGAAACAAAAAACATCGGCTGAAAATTTTTCTTTTAAAAGTTAGTGCTTAGGCATAATCAATGTAATCCGAAAAATTTGTTAGGCCGAATTTAAGTAGAACGAAGATACCGTACTTTGGCCAAGTTGGATGCTTCAGTAAAGCCTCTAGTTGTAAAGTATAATAGTGTAGAGGATTCAAAGTCTTAATTTTCTTAACTGCTTAATGGTTTCGAAATAAGCTTAATTGTTCTTATGTGGCTTTTATGGTTATAGCTGATGACTCATGGCTGATAGCTTGATATACAAAAGCTTAGTTGTTTAATGGTTTCAAAATGAGCATAAAAAAGCCCGCAACGTTTAGCTTGCAGGCCCGATCATTAACATTAATTTGGGTTAATTTAATATCAATTCTATTACTGGTATTTCGAAGTTGGGTTTTTTCTTTGGTAATTTTAAAACCAGACTGTTGCCTTTTGATTTTTCAGCATCAACCTGAAGTTCAGAATTGTCATGTAAAAACTGAGCATACTTAACTTTGTCTTTAAAACCGTCCAAAGCAATATTGCCCGTATTAGGGTATTCGAACAGGTGAACATATAAACGCTTCGTATCTTTGTTGTAAGTAAGTCTTGTGCCTTCTGCAGCCTTAAAATCAGCAGGTGCAAAAGTGCAGTGGTATATCGATTTTGAGTTGGCGTGCATCCATATGCCCAAACTATCTAATGCTGTTTCGGCTCTGTAATCAAATTCGCCACGGGCAGTTGGCCCAACGTTTAACAATAAATTGCCACCATTGGCTACCGATGTAATTAACAAATCCAATAATTTTCTGTTGCTTTTCCAGGTATTTTCATCGCGGTGGTAACCCCACGATCCGGAGAAGGTTTGGCAGGTTTCCCATACTTTGCCGCGGTATTTTTCCAATTCTTTTGGTCCAACCTGTTCAGGTGTTTCAAAATCGGTACCATCTTCGTAATCATTTAAATCTAAACGGTTATCTACAATAATGCCCGGTTGCAGTTTTCTGATTTGTTTAAGCAGCTCTACCGATCCCCAGTCGTCTTTGCCTTTGCCATATTTGCCAGGGTAAGAAAAATCGGCCCAAAGGATATCTATTTTGCCATATTTAGTCAGAAGTTCGGTTACCTGATTGTATAAGTATTTACGGTATTTGGCCATATCCCTGCCTTTGTTTAGGGCAGCATAGGCTTCTTCCGAGTCTTTTGCTGGTCTTAGCGGATGAACATTATCTATTGTAAAATCAGGATGGTGCCAGTCGATAAGCGAGTAGTAAAAGCCAATTTTGATGCCTTCAGCACGAAAAGCATCAACAAATTCTCTTACCAGATCTCTTTTTGCCTGTGTATTGGTGGCTTTATAATCGGTGTATTTGCTGTCAAAAAGTGTAAAACCTTCGTGGTGCTTGGTGGTTAAAACGGCATATTTCATACCGGCAGCTTTCGCTTCTTTAGCCCATTGTTTAGGGTTAAATAAATCAGGGTTAAACTGGTCAAAATATTTTTGGTAGTTTTCATTGGTAATATGTTCATAGTTCCTTACCCATTCGTGGCGTGCAGGTAAAGCGTACAAACCCCAGTGGATAAACATGCCAAAGCGGGCATCTGTCCACCACTCCATTCTCTTTGTTTTTTCGGCAGCTGTTTCATTGCCAAGCCGTTTTTGTGCCGAACCCGTTAAAGCCAGGTTAAGCGATAATAAAGTGAGTAAAATTGTTTTTTTCATTGTGTGATTTGGTTAGGAATGTGAAAAGCTAATTTAAAGAGGTATAGCTGATCAAAATAATCGGATATGAGCAAATGATTAAGCTAAATTACCCTGCTGCTGACAAATAGGAGACTGGGATAGGATGAACTGAGATTTTGATTGTAAAACTTTGGGCTTAGTATGCTTGTTTATTTTAAAAAGATACATTAAAACAGATAATAGGGTTATGAAAACTCAAAAAACACCTGCAAAACAAAATAAGCAACCCGGTATAGAAGCTAAAATGGACCCCCAACCTGAGGTAATTAAAGAAAATTATAAAGCGGCAGGAAAGCTTGAAAATAAAGTGGCTTTAATAACCGGTGGAGATAGCGGTATTGGGCGTGCGGTTGCCGTGCATTTTGCTGCAGAAGGGGCAGATGTTGCTATTGTGTATTTAAATGAAGATATTGATGCTAAAGCAACCCAAAAAATGGTAGAAGCTGCAGGGAAAAGCTGTCTGCTGATAAAAGGTGATGTGAAAAAGCCTGTATTTTGTAAAAACGCAGTTGATGCGGTAATTAAAAAGTTTGGTAAGATAAATATCCTGGTTAATAATGCCGCAATTCAGGTGCCGCAAAAAGATCCCAATAAAATTGATCATAAACAGCTCGATGAAACTTTTCGTGTCAATATATACGGCTATTTTTATTTTGCCAACGAAGTTCTGGAGCATTTCGGAGCTGGTGATACCATTATTAATACTACTTCGGTTACGGCTTACCGCTCCTCACCACACCTGATCGATTATTCTTCAACCAAAGGCGCTATTACTTCTTTTACCCGTTCGCTGGCTACCAATCTGGCTAAAAGCGGTATCAGGGTTAATGCAGTGGCACCTGGCCCGGTCTGGACGCCACTCATTGTATCAACATTTAATAAAGAAAAAATTAAATCGTTTGGGAGTGAAACTGCAATGGAAAGGGCAGGGCAACCGTCAGAACTTGGACCTGCTTATGTGTTTCTGGCTTCCGATGATGCTTCTTACATTACCGGGCAGGTAATACATGTTAACGGTGGCGAAGTGGTTAATGGTTAATTCTGTATCTTAGCTAAAAACTACATGGCATCACCTGCTCCTAAAGATTGGCGTTTTAAACTTCATGAGATTATTTACGAATCAAATACCCCGGCAGGCAAAGCTTTTGATGTTGGGCTTTTAATTGCGATTTTCTCTAGTATTATTGTAGTGATGCTCGATAGTGTGGTGAGTATTCATCAACACTATGGCAAGCTTTTTAATATAATGGAGTGGGTTTTTGCTGCGCTCTTTACTATCGAATATATTTTGAGGCTTATCAGTATCCGCAAACCGCTTAGGTACGTGTTTAGTCCCTTAGGGATTATTGATATGGTTGCCCTGTTGCCGTCTTATTTAAGTATTTTCTTTGTTGGTGCACAATCTTTACTCGTGTTTAGGGCGCTGCGCTTATTGCGGGTTTTCAGAATCTTTAAACTGGGACATTTTTTAACTGAGATTAATTTTTTAACCCAGGCCTTAAAAAATAGTGTCCGCAAGATTAGTATTTTCCTGCTTACGGTTTTAACCATTACCGTTATTCTGGGTTCGGTAATGTATTTGGTAGAAAAACGCGAAAATGGTTTTTCCAATATTCCTGAAAGCATATACTGGGCCATTGTTACCATTACAACAGTGGGTTATGGCGATATTTCGCCCATTACCCCATTAGGCAAATTTGTGGCTTCGGTTGTGATGTTGATTGGTTATGCCATTATTGCTGTGCCGACTGGTATTATTACGCATGATATTGCGATGGCTGCAAAGCATAAAAAAGAATTGCCCGAATCGTGCCCCAGTTGCAGCAGGGAAGGGCATGATAGCGATGCCTTGTTTTGTAAATATTGCGGAGCATCGTTATTCAGATAAAAAAAATGCCAGATTGTTTATGGTCTGGCATTGCTTAACTGGATTTGTTTCATAGCAGCTCATCGTCATCTTCATCGTAAGCGTCGGGGTCGTTATTCAGTTCTCCGATGTCCGATTCGTTATAGCCGTAATTGTCTTCCTCCTCTTCTTCATCTTCATCATCCTCTTCATCCTCTTCATCATCCGGACCTTTAATTTTTTCATTTAATTGCGTGCCTTCGCCGTCGGCAAATTGCACCTCATCCTCAGTATATTCATCATCTTCCGTTTCGGAAGTTAGGTGCCCTTCTGCGGCATTTCCCTGCGACCGGTTGATCTGAAACTGTTCGATATTTTGAATTTCTTCTTTCTGTTGGTTGTTTTCCTGGTTTTTCATGGTAGGTTCTTTTATGTTAAGAACAGGTAGGCAGGGGATTAAGTTTATAGAAAATAAAAAAATAAACGCTCAGGGTGTTGCCGTTTATAAAGCTTACTATACTAAAGGATAGCGCTATCCTTTAGTATAGTAATAACTTTTTGATAGCTGGTGTATATAATTTTGCCAGTAATAAATAATAAAGACAAAAAATGAAAATATTAAATTTAATATCAAGTCCAAGGGGCGAAGCATCTTCCAGTATTAAATTAGGGAATGCCATTGTAGAAAAACTAACAGCTGCTAATCCTGGTAGCACTGTTATTACGCACGACCTCACCAGCAAGCCATTTCCGCATCTGGAAGAAGTGCACATCAATTCTTTTTTTACACCAGCAGAAAATCATACTCCTGAATTTGAAGAAGCAATAAAACATTCTAATGAGGCTATTGCCGAACTGAAGGCTGCAGATGTGATTGTAATTGGCGTGCCGTTATATAATTTTGGTATTCCATCTACATTGAAAACCTGGATAGATCATATTGCACGAGCAGGCCAAACTTTCAGTTATTCGGAAAATGGCCCCGAAGGTTTAGTAAAAGGTAAAAAAGTTTACCTGGCTATTTCTTCTGGAGGCGTGTATTCGGAAGGACCGATGAAAGCTTACGATTTCACAGAATCGTACCTGAGATCGGTATTGGGGTTTTTAGGTATGGTAGATATCGTTGCGTATAGGGCAGAAGGATTAAGTGTACCTGACTTGAAAGATGAAGCTTTGAGTAAAGCCATTGAAACTATAGCACTTTAAAAAAAATAATTTCTACAGCGGAAACTCACCGTTGTAGAAATTATTCCTTAATTAACCAGATGTTTCTCAATCCTGCCAGCAAAATCGTTCAGGTCGAATGGTTTATTGATAAAGTCTTCGGCATCGCATTTAGCCTTAATGGTGTTTAAGTGGTTATTGGCCGACATCATCATTACCGGGATATTATGTGTTTTAATATTTCGTTTTAAAGTATTGCAGATATCCAGTCCGTTTCCATCGGGCAACATTACATCTAAAATCACCATATCTGGCAGGTGTTTGTTCATTTGTAGCCAGAAATCGCTGGTGTTGGGGCAGGTTTTTACTTCGTAAAGTTCTTCAATCAGCAGAAACTCAATAATCTCCCTGATATTCGGGTTGTCTTCTACAACATAAATGCACTTTTTCATAATTCCTCCTTTTAAATTAGATAACGAGTCTAATTATCAGATGTTTAAAATAGTTGTACACATTTGCCAGGTTATCAACGTAGGCAATACACTTGTCATGGCTGTATCTAATTTTTATTTTGACCAGAAAAAATGTGAGAATAAATTTTGATGCTAATTTTTTTAGTATAAATTTGCTTTTGGAGAAACCGAAAATACGTGAGCGGAAAGTTAAACGCAGCGTATGGTGTGTAATTATTTTAAACAAAAAGCTTATGGCTTCGTTTGTTTGCTGATATATTTATTTTTTATGACCGTTACCGTTTTAGCCATATTTGAAACAGATTTCAAGCCTGATCTTTCATTAGGGAAAATTATGAATGAAAGATTAAAGATAGCTGCTGCCGATTTGCAGGATATTCACTTACAGCCTTTGCATTCGTTAGGGCAACGCAGTGATGACTTAGTAGTTTACATGAGCTATAACCCCAAATATAAAATCAGGTGGCGTGTGGTAAACGATGTGCCCGAAGATGTAGAGCAATTTGTTGGACAGGTTTGCGGTGATTTAGGTTATATTCATTGGAAAACCGCCACCATTAATGTTTTTAAGGGAAGTGAGTAATTACCTCACTGCTTTTCATTTCGATCGTCACCCTGAATTCATTTCAGGGTCTCATCAATAAAAAAAGAGATGCTGAAATAAATCCGATAGCTATCGGATCAGCATGACGATCACTTAGAATTATGAAGGGGAGCGGATTATTAAACTAAAAACCCGCCACCCAATAAATCATTTCCTTCATAGAACACTGCCGATTGGCCTGGTGCAATGGCTGATACATTGTGGTCGAACACTACACGCATTTTGTCTTTCTCCTGTACAATTGTACTTAGCATACCCGCATCTTTATAGCGTATTTTGGTAATGATATCGCTCATCGGCTCTTCAATACTCGCATATTTAATCAGGTTAATATTTCGAACCATCGCTTCGCGACGCTCCAGTTCTTCCGCTTTGCCTAAAACTACTGTATTGCTTTCGGGCAGGATTTGGGTAACAAACATGGGCTCGCCAAAAGCAACGCCAAGACCTTTACGCTGGCCAATGGTATAAAAAGGATAGCCTTTGTGTTGGCCTACCACCATGCCATTGCTCAGAATGAAATTACCACCCGCTACGCGATCTTCTAAATCTTCTACTTTATGTTTTAAGAAAGCCCTGTAATCGTTATCCGGAACGAAACAGATTTCGTAGCTCTCCGATTTTTTAGCCAGTTCTTCCTGGCCCATGTCTAAAGCCATTTGCCTGATTTCAGCTTTAGCGAAGCTGCCCAATGGGAACTTAGTACGCGAAAGGTTTTCTTGCGAAACACCCCACAATACGTAAGATTGATCTTTATTTTCGTCTTTTCCTTTCGAAATTACATAGCGGCCGCTATCTTGCTGGCGGATATTGGCATAATGTCCCGTTGCAATAAATTCGCAGTCGAGTTTATTGGCTCGTTTTAATAACGCTTCCCATTTAATGTGGGTATTGCACAATACACATGGGTTAGGGGTTCTTCCGGCCAGGTATTCATCCACAAAATTATCGATTACATAATCGCCAAATTCGTCTCTGATATCCAATATATAATGCGGAAAACCATAGTTTACGGCAAGTGTACGGGCATCGTTAATGCTATCTAAAGAGCAACAGCCGGTTTCCTTGCTGCTACCGCCAGAGCTGGCATAGTCCCAGGTCTTCATGGTTAATCCAATCACCTCGTAACCTTGCTCATGCAACATTACAGCCGCTACCGAACTATCAACCCCGCCACTCATGGCTACCAGAATTCTACCGTGTTTACTCATTTCAAAAATATAGGATGCAAAAATAAGGTTTATTTAGCTGAAATTGATTAATGGAAGTCAGTTACTTGTAAAAAGCGACAAACCTTGCGGGTTTTCAATACCTGTAAGGTTTACATTGTTCTATTGCTTAATTGTTAGGATCACCCCAGTTAACCAATTTAAACAATTAACCAGTTAACCAATAATTAGTGAATGTTTAATTGTTTGATTGTTGGGATCACACCAGTTAACCGATTTAAACAATTAACCAGTTAACCAAAAAACCAGAAATGTTCAATTGCTAAATTGTTTGATTGTTAGGATGACTCCAGTAAACCAAAAATGTATTTTTTGCTTTACTTAAACGTTTTAGTCATGTTATTTGTAGATATTTGAAGATAAATTTCTACCTTAGAATTTTAAACAAAACAAGCTAATCTCGAAAAAGATATGATTAAAAAAATTATGCTGCCCTGTCTTTTGTTGTCGGGCATGGTTGCTTCGGCACAGCAGAATCTGGTGCAGTATGTTAAGCCCATTATTGGTACTTCAAAAATGGGGCATACCTATCCGGGTGCAACCGTTCCTTTCGGTGCAGTGCAATTAAGTCCCGAAACCGACACCTTATCTTACGAAGTAAACGGTAAGTACAATGGCGATGTGTACAAATATTGTGCGGGTTATAAATATGAAGACAAAACCATTACCGGTTTTAGTCATACGCATTTTAGCGGTACGGGACACTCCGATTTGGGCGATTTTTTAATCATGCCGACACAAGGTAAACTGCAATTGAATCCAGGTACTGCTTCAAATCCGAAAAGCGGCTACCGTTCGGCGTTCTCACATGCAAACGAAGTAGCCGAAGCAGGTTATTACAAGGTTAAACTCGATGATGATAATATCCTGGCCGAATTAACCTCAACTACCCGGGTTGGTATGCACCAGTACACTTTCCCTAAATCAGATCAATCGCACATTATATTAGATTTGATGGCCGGAATTTATAATTATGAAGAAAAAACCGTTTGGACTTACGTACGTGTAGTAAACGATACCCTGATTACAGGTTACCGCCAAACCAATGGCTGGGCCAGAACCCGTACAGTATATTTTGCCATGAGTTTTTCTAAGCCTTTTAAAAGCTACGGTCGCAAAAGTTATGATGCCAAACAAGCTTACCGAGGCTTTTGGGGTAAATTTAACCAGGAGCAAAACTTCCCTGAAATTGCCGGCAAGAAGTTAAAAATGTTCTTCGATTTCGATACCCAGGAAGGGGAGAAAGTTAAAATTAAATTTGCGCTATCGCCCGTTAGTCAGGAAAATGCTTTGCAAAACATGCGTGCAGAAATTTCGGGCTGGGATTTCGAAAAAGTAAAAGCACAGGCTCAGGCCAGCTGGAACAAGGAGTTGAATAAAGTTCAGGTAACGACTTCGAACGATAATAAAATCAATTTCTATACTGCTTTATATCATGCTTACATCAATCCGACTATTTATACCGACGTTAACGGCGAGTACAAAGGTTTAGATCAGGGCGTGCACAAAGCTGATGGTTTTACCAATTATACCACTTTCTCGCTTTGGGATACCTACCGCGCTTTGCATCCGTTTTTTAACATTACGCAACCTGGCCGTAGTAACGATATGGTAAAATCGATGCTGGCACATTACGATCAGAGTAGTTTGCACATGCTGCCGATCTGGTCGCATTACGCCAACGATAACTGGTGTATGAGTGGTTACCACAGCGTTTCGGTTATTTCTGATGCCATTATTAAAGGTACTTATAACGGCGACGCCAATAAAGCACTTGATGCTTGCGTAGCTACAGCTAAACACCGCGATTACGAAGGAATCGGTTATTATATGGATAAAGGTTATATTCCTGCCGAAAAATCGGGCATTTCCGTTTCCAACAACCTCGAATATTCTTATGATGACTGGTCTATTGCTCAATTAGCTAAAAAGTTAAACCGGATGGATGTTTATGAAGAATTCATCAAGCGTTCTAACAACTGGAAAAACAATTACGATAGTGCAACAGGTTTTATGCGCCCTAAACTGGCCGATGGTACCTTTAAAAAACAATTCGATCCGAAAGATACCGAAGGACAGGGTTTTATTGAAGGGAACAGCTGGAACTACAGTTTCTTCGTGCCGCAAGATCCGGCTACACTGATTGAAATGATGGGCGGTAAAAAGAAATTTGCAACACGTTTGGATACCTTATTTACCATGCACTTGCCAGATGAATTTTTTGCGCATACCGAAGATATTACCCGAGAAGGTATTATTGGTGGTTATGTGCATGGAAATGAACCTGCTCACCACATTGTTTATTTGTACAACTGGGCCGATCAACCCTGGAAAACACAGGCACAGGTTCGCCACATTTTAAACATGCAATACAAACCAACTGCCGATGGTCTGGGTGGAAATGACGATTGCGGACAAATGAGCGCCTGGTATATGTTCTCTTCACTAGGGTTTTATCCGGTAGCACCAGGTTCTGAGGTATACTCTTTAGGTAGCCCGTTGGTTAACCACGCGGTTATCAATTTAGAAAATGGCAAAACTTTCACCGTTGAAGCTATTAAACAAAGTGATAAAAATGTATATGTAGAAAAGGTTTTATTGAATGGTAAAGAAATTACCGACCATAAAATTAAGCACGCAGATATTACCAATGGCGGAAAGCTTACTTTTTACATGAGCGCAAAACCGAAAAAGTAATTACTCATCCCTATATAAATGTTGAACCGTTGGCTATGTATTTAGCCAGCGGTTTTTTGTTAAAACAGATAAACAGTCTTTCTTTCTATGGAATTTAAGATTAATTAACATTTATAGTTTAACCGTTTTACTATATTTATAGATCTTAATTACATGATGAAAATTACGCTCACACTCACATTCTTTTTATTATTGAGTATTTCTGCTTTTACGCAGTCCTCAACCTCCCAAATTCCGATTACCGAAGTTTTTTCAGCTAACGGAAAATTTTCTCTTAAATCCTTTTCTTACGACGATGAATTTCCGACTACGAGAGGTAAGTCAATAGTTTATAAGGGCGATAAAAAGGTTTACGAAATTAACCGCTCATTTGATGTGTATACTTTTGGACAGTATTTTTTAACTATTTCAAATGATGGCTCAACTATAGCTTATCTGGCAAATGCAACTTACAGTGATGATGGTTTTAAGAATGTTGTTATTTACAAAAATGGAAAAAGGGTGCAAGCCTATACTACTAAAGAATTTTCCAGCTGTAATCCAGATGTAGAGCGATGTCAGTTGTTCTACAATAATTCTGCTATTGTAGTGGATAATCAGCAGAGTAAGCCAGGCTTTCCTGTGTTTAAAACTGGTACAACAGCTGAAGAAAAGTTTCTAAACCAACAATATGTAATGAATGATCAGGATACCATTTATTGCGTAGACTCAAAGAAGATAGTTACTGTTTATGATCTTAAAAAGTGTGAGATCGTGAAAAAAGTTCCTTTTGAATCTGTTTACCAAAAACTTAAAGATCTTAAGCCTGCAATTCCAAAAACCGATTTTTTTGAATATGCCTATAAATATATACCGGATTTTGTTATCCTGAAGACTCAAAAAAATCTTGCACTCGAGATGGAAGAGAAGATCGGGTTGAAATATGTAGGAATCAATACTCCTGATTTTTTTGACTATAAAATATATCGGATCACATTAGCAGGCTATTTAAATAAAAATGGAAATTTTGAAATTGATACATTAAGCTGTCCGAAAGATATTGATGAGGATAAAATCAGAAAAATAATGACGGCTAATATTTTTGATGCCAGTTTCCTGTCTGAAAAAACGGAGAAACAATATTTCAAATTCTTTTCGGGCGGTTTCCGGAATCCGGTTGATTCTTTAGCTAAACAAGAACTTTTAGTAGAAAAGGAAGCGCAAAAAAAAGAACGTGTCAGGCGGTTAACATTAGATTCAATCAATCATATTTACATCCCGGTTAATCTTAATGATTGTTTTTTGCAATTGGATAAGATCTTGAAACCGATTGATAAAGAGACGATTAAAAATTACAAGAGCAGCGGAGAGATGTTAGGGCTACACCATGGACTAGGCATGTGGATCAGGAATAATTGGGGTTTATGGGGTGGGTCCAGGTTACAAGTCTACTTCGGACAGAGAGGTTTTTCTGAACCTGATGGTGTATCCGGAATTATTTTAGATGGATATTATGATTGGATTAAGGGAGAAACAAGTGGCGGCGCTAAATTTGAACAGAAATATCCTGTAAAGAACTAGTTATCTATATTCAATGTAAGTGGTTTTACCGATGCAATCGTAAAATAGATTTACAGTAAAATCACCATACTTCCCGCAACGATAAGTCCGCCGCCAATAAGTGTTTTGGCATCAATAGGCTCTTTTAAAATTAAAAAAGCAAGTCCCATGGCGATAGCTACGCTAAGCTTGTCAATCGGTGCTACTTTAGAAACATCTCCGGTTTCGAGTGCTTTGAAATAGAAAATCCAGGATAGCCCGGTGGCCAGTCCGGATAATCCTAAGAATATAAGGTTGTTTTTGCTCAGGGTTTTGAGTTGGGTAATTTCGCCGGTAGCCAGAACAATTCCCCAGGCAATGAATAGAATTACGATTGTTCTGATGGCTGTTGCAACATTTCCATTCACTCCTTTAAGACCAATTTTGGCCAGTATAGCTGTTGCTGCTGCGAATAGGGCCGATAGTATAGCGTAAAATTTCCACATAATTTACGGGTGTTAATTGTAAATATGCTTAGCATACATAAATTATCCAATGTTGTATCAACCCGGTAGCTGGAAATTTGTTTGATAAACTACTACTTTATTTAACAAGTCAAAAAAAGCTACTCATGTAGAGAAACAATGGTAAGAAAGGTCGTCATTGCTTCATTGACTGGAAAAGCCTTTCCGCAATGACGACACTTGTAAATATTAAGCATTCACCTCTTCAAAATTCGTAGCTGTAGCCAAAAACTTCCAGTTGGCCATGTCTCGCTGTACATCAGCTATTTTGGCTTCCGCAACCTGATAGGCATCCGGTCCGAGGAATAAATGTAATGGCGGGTTTTCGCTTTTTGAAGCTTCAATCATTACTTCAGCAGCTTTAGCCGGGTCGCCGGGCTGTTGGTTATTGATGTCGTTCTGGTGCATAGCCTGCGAATCGCGTACTTCTTTATAAGCATCAATGGGTGAGGCTGGAACAGCCAGTGAGCTTGCATTTAGAAATGCTGTCCTGAAATAACCCGGTTCTACTACTGTTGCTTTAATGCCATGCGATTTTACTTCAGCTGCAAGCGATTCGGTAAAACCGGCTACTGCAAACTTCGTAGCGCAATAAATCCCGAAACCCGGGAAGTTTCCGGAGAAACCACCAATAGAGGAGATATTGAAAATATGTCCTGATTGTTGTTTGCGCATTTGTGGCAATACTTTTCTGATCACATTGAGCGAACCGAAAACATTGATGTCGAAATTCTCACGTGATTCTTTGTCGCTTAACTCTTCCAATGCGCCCAGCATCCCATAACCTGCATTGTTAACCACCACATCTACACGGCCAAATTTGGTGATGGTTTGGCTAATGGCCGCTTCTACACTGCTTTCGTTTATTAAATCTACGGCTAAGGGTAAAAAGTTTTCGTGTTCACCTACGGCATTGGCTAAATCGCCTAAATTGCGGGAGGTTGCTGCAACCTGGTATCCGCTGCCTAATAATTTTTTTACTAAGGTTAGTCCCAGACCTTTTGATGCGCCTGTTACAAACCATACTTTTTGGTTGTTCATCATCTTTTTCTAAATTTTAAATGTGGTTTACTGGTCAAAATCAGTTGAGATCGAAATTGGTTTCCAGTCATTAATTTCTTTGCTTAGTGCTTCAAGTTTGGTCGTAGCACGGTCAAATGCATCTTTGCCCAAGAGTAAATGCAATGGTGGGTTAGGCATGCTGGCCAGCGAAATCATGGCTGCAGCTGCTTTTTCGGGGTCGCCAATTTGCTGACCGTCCATTTTTAAATAACGGGCATGAATTTCCCTTACGCCTTCATAATCGGCAATAGGGTTAGCTGCCAGGTTAAGTGAATCGGCGGTTAAGAAACTTGTTCTAAATGCTCCCGGAGCAACTACTGTAACTTTTATGCCAAAATCTTTCAGGTCTTCAGCTAATATTTCTGAGAGGGAAATTACTGCAGCTTTCGCAGCAGCATAAATTGCCCAGCCCGATGCACCGGTAATGCCGGCAATTGAAGAAATATTGATGATATGTCCGGAGCGTTGCGCCCTTAAATAAGGCGAAACCTTTCTGATTACATTTAAGGTGCCAAAAACATTTACATCAAAACTGTTGCGAGTTTCAGCATCGCTAAGTTCTTCTATGCTGCCACCAATACCGTAACCTGCATTGTTGATAATCACATCAATGCGTTCGAATTGGGTAATGGTTTCTTTGATCGCTTTTTCTACGCTTTGTTCGTCTGAGAGATTAACCGCAAGAGGAAGAAATTTTTTCGAATCTGTAGCTACTGCCCGCTTAAGTTCGTCAATATTTCTCGAGGTAGCGGCAACATACTGGCCAGCTTTTAACAATTGATGAACCAAACTTAATCCTAAGCCTTTAGAAGCTCCGGTAATAAACCAAACTTTTTTCTTGTCCATAATTTTATCTTTTTTTGTTTAGACAAAGTTACAGACAAGAGGCACGCTACTTATTACATGATTCAAACCGATGATTACGAAATTCAAACAATTCGGTAAGAAGTAGGGGTGTGGTTGGTTAATTTTTTGAAAAAGTTATTGAAATGGGTAGGTTCTTCAAAGCCCAGGCAGTAGCCAATCTCAGAAATGTTCCAGTCGGTATGCTTTAATAAAGCTTTGGCCTCGCTCAGTAAGCGTTCGGTGATGTAATGGGTGGTGGTTTTACCGGTAGTTTCTTTGATGGCACGGTTAAGGTGGTTAACATGTACAGAAAGTTGCGAAGCATAATCTTTTGCCGAGCGCATGGTGAATCTTTGTGTCGTATTTTCGATTGGGAACTGGCGTTCGAGCAGCTCCGTAAATACTGAGGTAATCCGGCTGTTCGCGTCTACATGCCTGAATAAAGCTTCTGAAGGCTGTGTTTTTAAAGCAAAATGCGTGATCTCGGTAATATAGTTCCTCAACAGATCATATTTATACACATAATCCGTATTGATCTCTTCAAGCATTTTTGCAAAAATGCCTTCTACATGCGCTTCCTGTGCTTCGTTTAAAATGTAAGCGGGTTTGCCTCCGGGGATAAACATGGGTAAATCGCCAATGTTCCCGCGGATTTTTTCCTTAAAAAAAGATTCGGTAAAAATGCAGAAGAAGCCTGTAACATCACTTTTCTGGCCGCTGGCCAGCTCCCAGGTATAGGGAACAAGCGGATTGAAAAATATCAGTGCGGTACCGTTTATTTCTACGCTTTTATCGGCGTAGTGGTATACGTTGTGACCGCGGATGAGTGAGACTTTGTAGTAATCTCGGCGGTTATAGCTCATCGGCCTGGCGTCTTCTTTCAGGCAGTCTTCCAGTTTAAAAACATTAAAATGCCCCACGCCGTTCTGCAGGTTTTCGGGTAGGAAACTAAATTTATTTTTATAAAAATCTTCAATACTTTCTGGTTTGCTCATAAAATCAAAGTTACAAAATTCAAACGTTAAAATGGAAATTGAGTGTTCTGATTGATGCAACGTTTTTTGATGGATTGGCTTTGATTTTAAAAAAAAGATTTTTCGCTGACAAATAAATATACCAATCGGTATATATTTGTCGTGTCAATTGAAAGGGATTGATAATAGTTTTTGCAAATGAGAGGGAATTGACTCATTTAATGCAATTATTAAATCTTAGTGAGTCATTTTTTTTTGACCTGAAATATACCGATTGGTATATTAATAGGAAAATGGAAGACTAACTTGATTGAAGCCAGTTAATTGATAAAATAATAGCATTACGCTCACGTGATGAGCATTGATTTAATCTTAAAATCTTAAAAAAATATAAAATGAAAACTTCACAAAATACTGTTTTATTAATCGGCGGTACTGCCGGAATCGGTTTAGAAATTGCAAAACAATTAACCGCCTTAAATAACCATGTAATTGTTACCGGAAGAAACCAGGAGCGTTTAGATGCAGTTGCTGCATCGTTAAACAATGTTACCACCATATTATCGGATGTAAGCAAGGCTGAAGATGTAGATGCTTTGGTTGCACGTATTAAAGCAGATTTTCCACAGTTAAACATCGTAATTAATAATGCTGGCAGGGCCATTCTATACAATCTGGCCGATGATAATGAAGATGCTTATGCCAATGCAGCCGATGAAATGCTGACCAATTATTTATCCATCATAAGGGTTAACCAGAAATTATTGCCTGTACTTACCAAACAAGAATCGGCAGCTATTGTAAATGTTTCTTCTATTGTGGCTTATGTACCAGGGGTTACTTTGCCAACTTATGCGGCCAGTAAAGCAGCGTTGCATTCGTACTCTACCTCGTTAAGGTTAAGTTTGGAAGGGTCGCCGGTTAAGGTGTTTGAATTGATGCCACCGCTCGTTGATACCGAATTTTCAAAAGAAATTGGTGGCCATAACGGTATAAAACCAGGTGTTGTAGCCGACGAATTGTTAGCTGCTTTGGCCAATGATGAATTTGAGATCAGGGTAGGCGATACCGCGAAAATATATGAATTGTTTAGACAATCGCCGGCCGATGCCTTAAATGTGATGAATGCCAATAGAAAAGCCTGGATTGAATCTGTTTAGTTGACAGGAGGTAACGGGAAACAAAAAGGATTCGGGCTTTACATTTATCGTATCAATTTTAGCTGCAGGAATAGTACTTTTGCCGCGATAAGTGTAAAACACAGATTTGTGCTTGCCTTTAATGGTGCATAAGCCGATTTAAAGGCATTGACTAAAAATAATTAACATGAAAAGAGTAGTAGTAACAGGTTTGGGTGCAATAACCCCACTTGGAAATACCGTTGAAAGCTTTTGGCAGCAGATACTGGCTGGTAAAAGTGGTGTTGGTCCGATTACAAAATTCGATGCTTCGAAGTTTAAAACGCAGTTTGCCAGCGAAGTAAAAGACTTTAATGCTGAAACCTTTCTGGATAAAAAGGAAATTAAAAAATACGACGTTTTTACGCAGTATGCCATTGCATCAAGCGATCAGGCCATAACCGATTCGGGATTGGATTTTAGTACCATGACCGATGATCAGTTGGCCGAAGTTGGTGTAATCTGGGCCACTGGAAATGGAGGTATCGGTACTTTTGAAGCGCAGCTGGAAGAATTTCACGCCGGCGATGGTACACCAAGATTTAGCCCGTTTTTTATTCCTAAAATGATTGTTGATATTGCCGCAGGGGTAATTTCGATCAGGCATCGTTTGCGTGGTCCGAATTATTGTACCGTTTCGGCTTGTGCATCTTCTAATACGGCTATTATTAATGCTTTTGATACCATTCGTTTGGGTAAGGCAGCCATTATGATTGCCGGTGGTTCTGAAGCCGCCATAACCAAATCATCAGTTGGCGGATTTAATGCTGCGCAGGCTTTATCAAAGAATAATGATGATCCGCAAGGCGCTTCACGACCTTTCGACGTAGATCGTGATGGATTTGTGATGGGAGAAGGTGCCGGAGCCCTGATTTTAGAAGAACTGGAGCATGCTGTTAGCCGTGGTGCACATATTTATGCTGAAATTGTTGGTGGTGGTATGGCTGGAGACGCCTATCACTTAACCGGAACTCCTCCTGATGGGGTTGGAGCTGGCCTGGGTATGACCAGCGCTTTAAAAGATGCTGGTATTGCTGCTGATCAGATTGATTACATTAATGCACATGCCACTTCAACCGGTTTGGGCGATTTGAGTGAGCTGCAGGCGATAAACCGTGTTTTTAAGGATTTGCCGGTGGTAATTGGAGCAACTAAATCGATGACTGGTCACTTGTTAGGTGCTGCTGGTGCGATCGAAAGTGTAATTAGCATTTTGGCCATTAGAGATGGCATTATTCCGCCAACCATCAATACGAAAAACCTGGATGAAAACATTCCTAAAGGTTTAAATATTGTATTGGGCGAGCCAATTAAAAAGGAAATCAATTATGTGTTAAATAACACATTTGGTTTCGGAGGCCATACCGCCAGTACCATATTTAAAAAGTATAAAGCTTAATGGCTTTTCGATTATAGAGTAAAATGCCTGGTTAATTGCCGGGCATTTTTGTTACTTAGTGCTCTGCCACGGAGACACGGAAAAACAGGGAGGACTTTATGATATTCCTGGTAGATTTAGCTGCGCTGAGCCTTCGGGTTCTCTGCTTCACTTTGCTCTGCTAATCTCAAAGCGTATGCAAATAGCTATCGTTGTAAGATTGCTTCGTCGGCTGAAAAAGCCTTCTCGCAATGACGGATAGGCTATGGGTTTTTACTAATGAACCATTGACCAATGAACCAATAAACTATTTATCCATCAACAAATTAACCAGTTCTTTCAGTTCTTCAACTTCTTTTTCCAGTTTCTCTATGCGGTTTTCCAACTCAGTCGAATCAAATTGTGTTACAATAGTTGCTTCGGTTTCCGGTTCCGTAGTGGTTTCTGCCTGTTCTCCAAGGAGGTGAACAAAACGGGCTTCTTTTTGTCCTGTTCTTTTGGGCAGTTGTTTTACAAAAGCCGGTTCTTCATCTGATAGTTTTTGCAGCTGTGTTAAAACTTCTTCAATGCTTTCAAATTCGTATAACCTGCCTGAATTGCTGTTTATTTCACCCGGGGTTAAAGGGCCACGTAACAATAAAAGGCAAATAATGGCCAGTTCGGAAGGTAACAATGGGTAAACGATGGCCAGGTTGTGTTTATATTTAGTCGCACGACTGGAGCCACCTGTTGCTGTCGATATTAAACCCTTAATTTTAAGCTGGTTCAGTGTTAAGGTAACTGTTTCTTCATCGTAATTAACTACCGGATTTCTGGAGCTTTTTTGATTACAGGCCGCTGTTAAACTGTTCAGCGTCATAGGATAATAATCGGGGGTGGTCCGGCTTTTTTCAATCAATGCGCCTAAAACACGTTGCTCTTCTGCAGATAAATCGGGTAGTGGTTTTACGTTGTCCATGTTATAAAAATATAAATTGAATGAATATTTTGAAAATTATTTTGCTATAGCTTAATTTATAGGTGATTAGGGGATGGAAGGCTGTTTTTTAGCATGGCTGAAATAGAAATGCAACATTATGGCATATCCTGAAATGAGGCCGGCATGACGAATGCTAAAGCTTAATCTTCTAGCTTTGAAAAAAATAAAACATATGATAGCTGCAAAAGGATACGCTGTTCACAGCCAAACTGATAAACTGGCTCCATGGAATTTCGAAAGAAGAAACGTTGGACCAAAAGATGTGTTAATCGAAATTTTATTCAGCGGAATTTGCCATTCCGATATTCATCAGGTAAGGAGCGAGTGGGGGCCTGCACGTTACCCAATGGTTCCGGGGCACGAAATTGTTGGCCGTATAACCGAAGTAGGTGCAGAGGTTTCTAAATTTAAAGTAGGCGATTTGGCAGGTATTGGCTGTATGGTTGATAGCTGCAAAGAGTGTCCTACCTGCAAAGGTGGTCAGCAGCAGTTTTGCGAAAAAGGAGAAACCGTTTGGACCTACAACAGTGTAGAACGCGATAAAACTACGCCAACTTACGGTGGTTACTCAAACAAAATTGTTTGTACCGAAGAATTTGTGGCGCATGTGTCAGATAAACTCCCACTGGCAGGAGTAGCACCTTTACTTTGTGCCGGAATTACAACCTATTCGCCAATTAAAAGATGGGGCATTACCAAAGGGCATCAAGTAGCTATTTTAGGGCTGGGTGGTTTAGGGCACATGGCGGTTAAATTTGCCGTTGCTTTTGGTGCCGAAGTTACTGTTTTAAGTACTTCGCCTTCAAAAGAAGCTGATGCAAGGAAACTAGGCGCCCATAATTTCGTGGTAACTAAAGATGCTGAGCAATTGGCCCAATACACCAAACATTTCGATTTTATTATCGATTCGGTTTCGGCACCACACAATTACGAGATGTACTTCAAACTATTAAAGGTTAATGGCGTGCACATTTGTGTAGGTTTACCCGCTGAGCCAATTAAATTTCCGGGGTCGGCCTTAATGCATGGCAACAGGGCTTTAACGGCTTCGAGCATTGGTGGTATTGAAGAAACACAGGAAATGCTCGATTTCTGTGCTGCCCACGATATCGTTTCAGAGGTAGAGGTGATTAACATCAATTACGTAAACGAAGCTTACGAGCGGGTATTGAACAGCGATGTGAAGTATCGCTTTGTAATTGATATGGATACATTATAATAGTTAAAAACAAAAAAAGCGGATCGTTTGATCCGCTTTTTTTTTTGCAATGAGTTGTCTTATCATTTAGCTGTTAGAAGGTCCTTCGACAGGCTCAGGATGACAAACTCCAATATTATTTTGCAGTAGCTTTACCTGAATAAGTAGCTGCTAATTTTAATGCATTATATGCGTTAACAATACCGCCGCTGATGCAAAGATCAGAGAAAGGAACTGATACCTGCTCGGCACCGGGCTCGTCGCCTTTAGCGTAAGATACATTGTGATTTACTTTGGTAACCGATTTAACAATGATTTCTTTTACCTGTGCAGCAGTTAATTTTGGATAGTAAGAACGGATTAACCCCGCTAAACCTGCAACCACCGGCGAAGCCATACTGGTACCATCTAAGTTTTTGTATTTAGATCCCGGTACAGTTGAGTAAATGTGCACACCTGGCGCAAAAACATCAACCTGGGTTTTACCAAAGTTAGAGAAACTTGCTTTTAACGTCTCGTCATCAGTCGGACCTGAAGCACCTACTGTAATCCATGATGCAATTGTTTTTTCATCCAGATCTTTGTGGTTAGGATAGTTATTTTCTACATCGATATCCTTGTTTTCATTTCCGGCAGCCTGTACAATTAATACATCTTTTGAAGCTGCATATTTCATCGCTTCGTTAACAATGGCCTTATTCCAGCTGTAAGCTTTACCAAAGCTCATGTTAATTACCTTGGCACCATTATCAACGGCATAACGGATGCCGTTTGCTACATCTTTATCGCGCTCATCGCCATTTGGTGTACAACGCACGCCCATAATGGCAACATTATCAGCAACACCCCAGATACCAATTTTATTGGTTCTGTCGGCAGCAATAATACCAGCAACGTGCGATCCGTGCATGGCATCAGGGCCAGCTACATCATTATTTCCGTAAAATTTCTCGTTTACATCATCCGGATTATCGCCAACAATATCACGTGGGTTATAATCAAGGTTCAGGTTATATTCGGCCTGACGGGTGTAATAATCAAAACCTTCTTTAATCTGGTCTTCGTAAAAATCTTTGAAACTGCCTTCTTCCAGTTGTTTAACCAATACGCTCTGTATGCGGCCTTCAATTGGTGTACTTGGTTTAAAGTTTTTAAAGTCTTCTGCTGTTGGATTTTCTTTACCGATTTTTTTTACTACAGCATCAAGCGCATTTTTAAAGCCACTAATGCCCGCTAAGTTAGCTTTAGCCTCACCTAATTGTTTTTCCAGGTCGGTTCTTGCAGCTTTAAACGCTTCCCAATCTTTTTTATCTTTTTCTGCAACATTTGCATCAGTTGTGTTGGCAAAACGGGCCATATCACGACGCACTAAACGGGTTAACTCTAAAGTTTCAAAGTTTACTGATCCTTTAGGGCCGCCAATAAAGTTCCAGCCGTTAATATCGTCTGCATAACCGTTTTTGTCGTCGTCTTTGCCATTGCCGGCAATTTCCTTTTTGTTTACCCACATGATGCGTTTTAAGTCTTCATGGGTAGCTTCTACACCGCCATCGTTAACAGCAACAATTACCTTAACCGATTTTTTGCCTTTTAAAAGCTCTTTATATGCTTTTTCAGTGCTAATGCCGAATGTACTATCACTTTTAAGATCAAGATTTTGCCAGTTTGCCTTTTGAGCATGTACCAAAGCCGGCACTGCACTTAGGAGCGCTGCACTTACAAGCGCGCTGAAAATTCTACTTTTATTCATTCTGTATTTTTGAATTAAACGGCGAAAGTTAATTTTAATTTTTCTATTAGAAGAAAATGTATTAAAAAATGATGTTTTCAGCACATTCTTTAAAGAAAAAATCCTGAAGAATTTCATCAGGATTTATGTTTTGAATGGAAGTTTAAGACGATAGATTACTTCATCTTTGAAACAATTTTTTTTGCCATTTCTGTATGCGATTCGATAATCGCTAAATTTTCGGTTGCCCAGGTTTTTAAAGCGGCATCGGTGTTTTCCATTCCCTGCTTAAACAGGGCTACCGTTTTATCATGGTCGGTAACCATCATATTCATGTAGTGTTTATCAAATGCATCACCGGTCATTTTTTTCATCTCGGCCAAATGCATCTCATCTTCAGCGGGTAAACCATCAGGGGTAATTACCTTTTTATCAATCGCCAGAGCTTTTAATGAGGCATTAGCTTTAGTATGGTCAGTTAGCATCTTTGCTGCAAAATCTTTTACCTGCTGACTTTTCGCATTGGTTTCGGCAATTTTAGCTGCTTCAACTTCCATAATTCCACCAATTGCTGCCTTTCTTAAAAATGTGGCTCCTTCTTCGTTTATTGCCGATTCGGTGCTTTCAGATCCGGTTACGTGCGTGCCGTTAACCATGCTGGTGTCGCCAGCAACACTGTCTTTGGTGGTTGATGATTTTTTATCGGCCGTTTGGCAAGCCTGATAACTGAGCATCATAGCAATAATGGCTGGTACTAGAAAGATCTTTTTCATTGTTTTTCAATATTGGTATCTATTGAAAACAAGAGCATTTTGAAAAGGTTTTTTTAAATCTATTTGGGGTCGCTGTAAATATTGGGGATGACGATACCCATTTGTCTTTCAGGATTTTCGATTGCCGCAAATCCAAACTGTTCGTATAAACCATGCGCATCTAAAGTTGCCAGCTGGTAACGGCGCAATCCCTGCAAATCGGGGTGGAAGATCATAAATGACATGAGCTTTTTAGATAATCCCTGTCCCCGATAATTTTCCCCGATGTAAACATCACAAAGCCAGGCAAAGGTAGCCTTGTCGGTTACCCAGCGGGCAAAACCCACTTGTTCCTGGTTTTTGTAAATACCAAAACAAAGCGAATTTTCAATCGAACGTTTTACCGTTTCGAAAGGAATGTTTTTAGCCCAGTACGACTCGGTACTTAAATAATGATGGATGGCATCAATATCTAAAAGCTCCTTTTTATCTGAAAATATGAATCCGTTTTCGCTGATTTCCATTTTTATTGCTTAATCGTAAGTGTAGGTTAACTGGTTAATTGTTTAAATTGGTTAACTGTATATTGTTCATTGGTTCAGTTGTAATTAGTTCATTCGTAAGGATTTACTAAAACTGTTAACCAATTAACCAGTTTAAACGGTTAACCTTAATTACGCATGTTAATGTACTGCAATGGCTGGCCGAAGTCTTCGCCTCTGCATAAGCTGATTACCGCCTGCAAATCGTCGATTTTCTTTGCTGTAACCCTAACCTGATCGTCCATGATGGCGGGTTGCACTTTTAAGCCACTAGCTTTGATTTTAGCAACTACTTTCTTGGCCGCCTCTTTATCCAAACCTTCTTTTATGCTGATTTCTTTTCTGATCATATTGCCCGATGCCGCTTGTTCGTCGCCGAAATCAAGACTTTTAGGATCGAGGTTTTGTTTCATCATGCGCGAGATAATCGAGCCCTCAATCGCTTTTAAACGCATGTCGTCCTCGGTAACAATCGTTATCACATTAGTTTTTTTATCCAGATCGATGGTGCTTTTCGAACCGTTAAAATCGTATCGGTTAAGGATTTCTTTTTTTGCATTGTTAATGGCATTGTCGAGCGTTTGCGCATCAACTTTACTTACGATATCAAAAGAAGGCATAGTTTTAGCTTTAAAGTAAAAAAATAAGTAGATTTAGTAGAAATTATTCTGTCCTCACAAAAAAACGAAAAATAATATGAAAACCACTAAGCCGAAGTCTCAAAAAAAGATCACCAAAAAGGAAGTTAAGAAACAGCTGGAGCAATCTATAACTGACAAATTTTTGGAAGTAATCAAAAGTTTAGGCCATGATGTATCAGAAATTAGTGTGGAAGTGGGGAAGGCCAGTAAACGCGTTGCGAAAAAGCTAACCAAGAAATTTACCATTGTAAAGGCTGAGGTTGGGCAAAAAATAGATGATTTGGTACATGCATCGAAAGAGAAGGCCAAAGAGGTTAAAAAACCGGTAGCTAAAACATTGAGTAAATCGGAAAAAACAGCCGAAAAAGTAGTGAAAAAGGCTGTATCTAAAGCAAAACCGGTGGTACAGAGTGTTAAAGTAGCTGCCATTGCTACCGAAGAAAAGGCCGAAAAAGTACTCGCAAAACCAACAGAAGCTGTTAAAGAGGTGGTTGCTAAGGCAGCACCAGCGGTTAAAAAGGCTGTGCCTGCAAGTAAAGTGCCTGCAAAAACGGTAACCGCGCCTAAAGCCGAAAAAGCTGATCCGGTTAAGAAAACAACAACAAAAGCGGCCGCACCAGTTAAGAAAACAGCTAAAACACTAGTCAAAAAATAAATTTGTTAACGTTAATACGTCAATTAATTAACATCGATTTAACAAATTAATATGCAGTTTTGAACATCCCTGTTTTGGCAGGGATTTTTTATTTTTTTTAATGAGTAAGAAGAAGATCCCATTTTTTAACCGCGAAATTAGCTGGCTTTATTTTAATGAGCGCGTGCTGCAGGAAGCAGCCGATGAAACTGTGCCACTAATTGAACGCATTAAGTTTTTATCGATCTTTTCGTCAAATTTAGAAGAGTTTTACCGCGTTCGTGTAGCTACCATGACGCGCTTAACCAATCTGAACGATAAAGCCAAAGCTCTTTTAGGGTTTAACCCAAAGAAAATCCTGAATGAGATTAAAAATATTGTAGTAAAACAGGAACGTAAATTCGATCAGCTTTTTCAGGCTACCTTAATTAACGAACTGGCACAAAACCGGATTTTCATTTTAAATGATACCCAGCTCAACGTAAGTCGTGGCGAGTTCGTTAAAAATCATTTCAGGGATAAAATCTTATCCAATCTGGTGCCCATTATGCTGGATATGGATAAACCTTTCCCGGAACTGAAGGACAGGTTTTTGTATTTCTTCGTAAAATTATCGAAAAAAGACACCAAGATGAGGGAGAAGTATGCCCTGATCGAAATTCCACCCAGTTTACCACGTTTCCTCGTACTGCCTGAAACGAATGATTTAAAATTTATCATCATGGCTGAGGATATTATCCGCTACTGCCTGGATGATATCTTCTATATTTTTACTTACGATAGTTTAGAAGCTTACTCCATTCAGCTAACCCGCGATGCCGAGCTGGATATTGATAATAATGTGAGCGATAAGTTTATCGAAGATCTTAAAAACAGCCTCGAGAAACGTAAAAAAGGCAAGCCAATGCGTTTGTTATACGATTCGGCCATGCCTTTAAATATGCTTACTGTTTTGGTAAATAAACTTAAACTGGAGGCTGAGAGTTTAATTCCGGGTAACCGTTACCACAAATTCGGAGATTTTATTGCTTTCCCGAATGTGGGTAAAAAGGAATTGGAGTATACGCCTAACGTGCCGCTAAAGGTGCACGATTTGCACCGTACCCAAAGTGTTTTCGCTAAAGTGGCGCAAAAAGATTATCTGGTTAACCTGCCATATCAATCGTACGATTATATCATTTTGTTTCTTCGTGAAGCGGCTATCGATCCGAAAGTAACCGAAATACAGATTACGCTCTATCGCTTGGCCGAAAACTCAAAGGTGATTAATGCTTTAATCAATGCAGCCAAAAATGGCAAAGCTGTTTCAGTTGTGTTGGAGTTAAAAGCCCGTTTTGATGAGCAGGCCAATATTTTCTGGACCACTCGTTTAATGGAAGAAGGTGTGAAGGTAAATTATGGTCTTACCGATTATAAAGTACACTCTAAAATCTGTTTAATAAAGCGTATTGAAAAAGATAAACCCGTGTATTACGCCAATCTGGCCACCGGTAACTTTAACGAAAAGACAGCAGGCTTATATTGCGACCACAGTATTTTTACCGCCAGGAAAGAAATTACCAACGATTTGGTGAAGCTTTTTGATGCGCTGAACAAAAGAACGGTAACAGGTGGTTTTAAGCATTTAATTGTTTCGCCTTTAGAAAGCCGGTCGAAGCTGGTGAATTTCATTAACCGCGAAATTAGAAACGCCAAGGCCGGTAAAATGGCTTATATCTTATTGAAAGTAAATAGTTTGGCCGATGAAGGCATTATTGCCAAGCTTTACGATGCCAGCAATGCAGGTGTTAAAATTCAGCTGATTGTTAGGGGTATTTGCTGTTTAATTCCTGGTGTTAAGGGGTTTAGTGAAAACATTACGGCTATCAGCATTATCGATAAGTTTTTAGAGCACGCCCGTGTTTACATTTTCGGTAACAACGGTAAAAATGATATGTATTTATCGTCGGCCGATTTGATGAGCCGGAATTTTGAGCACCGGGTAGAGGTGGGTTTCCCTGTTTTAGATCACGATGTTAAGCAGGAAATACAGGATATTATTGACCTGCAACTGCAGGATAATACCAAATCGAGACAGATTAATGCCCTGAACAACAATAAATACCATAAAAACAGATTAAGTAAAAAAATAAGAGCGCAGGTAGACATCTACAACTATTTAAAAACCAAGCATCAATCATAATGTTAAGATACGCAGCTATAGATATTGGCTCGAACGCCGTGAGGTTACTCATTGCCGATATCAGCAAACAGGACGGAAAATACAAATACAAGAAAAATACACTCATCCGTGTGCCGTTAAGGTTGGGCGACGATGCCTTTCTGGATCAGCATATTTCAGAGAAAAAATCAACAGATCTGGTAAAAACCATGACGGCTTTTAAAAATCTGATGGATGTTTATCATGTTTCCGAATACCTGGCTTGTGCTACTTCGGCTATGCGAGAAGCCAACAACGGACAGGATATTGTAAAGCTGATTAAAGAACAAACTGATGTTACCCTTGAAATTATTGAGGGGCAGCGCGAAGCCAATATTATTTATGCTAACCACATTGAAGAAGAGCTGGATGAGAATAAAACTTACCTGTACATTGATGTGGGTGGAGGTAGTACTGAATTATCTGTCTTTGTAAAAGGTGTGCCCGAGGCTTCGAGGTCTTTCAATATTGGTACGATCAGGATGCTTGATAACCAGGATAAAGAAGAAACCTGGGATGAAATGAAAGACTGGGTAAAAGAACATACCAAAGCATACAAACATTTGGCTGGTATTGGAACGGGTGGAAACATCAATAAGCTTTTCCGAATGTCTGACGAGAAGGAAAATGCACCCTTATCGTTGCAAAAGCTTAATGCGATGTACAATAAGCTAACCAGCTACTCATTAAAAGAGCGGATAAACACGCTGGGTTTAAATCCCGATCGTGCCGACGTAATTATTCCGGCCTGCGAAATTTATTTAACCTTAATGAAATGGACGGGGATTAAACAAATTTATGTGCCTAAGGTAGGGTTGGCAGATGGTATTATTAAGCTTTTGATTGAAGAGAAACTGGATTAAGCGGGTTGTTAATTCTTGTTTCGTGCAGACACGAAACAAGGTTTACTAAGGCTTTCTCATTAACGTGGTGTTAGGTGTTACCATCTGACACTTTCGAGTGTTTGGTGATTCACCAAACACTTTTTTTATAGGGCTTACGAATTAATTGGTTGATGTGTAACCAACTAAGGGGTAGGAGTTAGATTAAGTTGGGATAGTTGGTTCGTGCAGACACGAACCAGGGCTGAGAACTTAGCTATATAATCGCCATTTTCAAAAATCCTTTCACTTCATCATTTACATCTGCTTCAAAATAGATTCTTAAATGATGGTTAAACTGATTGGTGCCGGGTACTTGGGCAATTTTGGTAAAACACAGATTATCTGTAAAGGGCTGGCTAAATGGAATAACCACGTGCATAAAGTTTTTACCGAGCTGAGTAATGTAGGCAAAACTCTTTTGATTTTCAATGGCAATCATTGATTTGGTTGGCCGTAGGTTAATCGGCCCCAATTCGCTCAGTTGAGCTATAAAAAAACGGAATAACCCTAAGGTATATTCCGTTTTTCCGTTTAAAAAGTCTGATAATTGTTGCTCGTCAGACATGGTAATTTAATCTTCTAATAATTTGGTAGCTGCCTCGTCTGTAAACCAGGTTAATTTACCCTCAATTGGATTAATCAGTTGAGAAGGGTAAGTGTCTACATCTTTCTGCTCGTCGCCAATTACATGCTTTAAAGCCTCTGCTTTGTTCTCTCCAAAAACTAAAAAGGCTACATTATCGGCTTTATTAATTAATGGCGCAGTAAAACTGATCCGGTAAGTATTTAATTTCTCTACAAATACCGAAGCTACATTTACTTCTTCATCTTTAACCAAAGTAGTGTGCGGGAAAATAGAAGCGGTATGTGCATCATCACCCATACCCAGCAATATCAGATCGAACGCAATATCATCGCCGTTAAAATGATTGTCAATTGCTTTTTTATATTCTATAGCTGCCTTTTCTGGTGCCAAAGTAGTATCAACATAAAAAATGTGATCTTCTTTAATACCCAGCGGATCTAAGATCGTTTTTTTAGCCATTAATCCGTTGTAATTATCATCGGTGGCTGGTACATTGCGCTCATCGCCAAAAAAGAAATAAACCTTTTCCCAGTCAATTCTGTGCTGGCACTCGGTAGCCAAAAAATGGTACAAAGCTTTCGGTGAGCTTCCTCCGGTTAAAACGAAGTTAAAGCGGTCGTTTTCTTCGATCGACATTTCTGCGATCTTGATCACGTAGTCGGCTAAATCCTGGTTTAATTCTTCGAGGGTTTTGTATATTAATAAATTCATGTGTAATGGTTGATAGTTAATGGTTCATAGCTATTAAACTATTTGACTATGAACCATCAACTTATTTAATCCTTATTCTTTAATGGCAGGTTAAACCAGTGGAAACCATCTCTGGCAATTAATGCTTCAGCTTCCTCAGGGCCCCAGCTATCGGCAGGGTAGTTCGGGAAGTTGATTGATTTTTTGCTCTCCCACGTATTTAAGATAGGCATTACCAGTTCCCATGCAGCCTCTACCTGATCGCCGCGCATAAACAGGGTTTGATCGCCCATCATGGCATCAAGCAATAAAGTTTCGTAAGCCTCAGGGGTATCACCTTCGTAAGTTCCTTTGTAATCGAAAACCATATCAACCGGGTTAAGCACCATATCCAGTCCAGGACGTTTAGCCTGTACCTGCATGCGGATACTCATTTCTGGCTGAATACTGATTACCAAACGGTTTTGTTGCCAGTTTTCGGTTACACCCGATGAGAAAATCTGATGTGGTACATCTCTGAACTGAATAGTAATTAACGATGAAGTTTGGTTCAAGCGCTTTCCTGTTCTTAAATAGAAAGGAATGCCCTGCCATCTCCAGTTATCGATATGGAATTTAACTGCTGCAAAAGTTTCGGTATTAGAGTGTGCATCAACACCTTTTTCCTGACGGTAGCCTGGAACTTCCTTCCCTTCAACCCAACCTTTACTGTATTGGCCACGAACGGTATGAAAACGGATATCTTCTGCAGAAAATGGACGCATAGCCCTTAAAACCTCCACTTTACGGTTCCTGATTTCATCAGCATCAAAATTAATTGGCGCTTCCATTCCAACCAAACAAAGCAGCTGCAAAAGGTGATTCTGGATCATATCTCTCAAAGCACCAGAACCTTCGTAATAACCCCCACGATCGCCTACACCCAATTGTTCGGTTACCGAAATCTGTACGTGGTCGATGTAAGACCTGTTCCAAAGCGGCTCAAACAAAGCATTGGCAAAACGGAAAGCCATCATGTTTTGTACGGTTTCTTTACCCAGGTAATGATCGATACGATAGATCTGCTTTTCGGTAAAAATGGTGCTCAATAAAGTATTCAGCTCCTTTGCCGACTCTAAATCATGACCGAAAGGTTTCTCAATTACAATACGGCTGTTATCTTCGTCTTGTGTAAGTTTATATTTTTGTAAACACTCAGCAATAATCGGGAAGAAATTTGGTGCTACAGCAAGGTAGAAAATTACCTGTGTGTTCGGACCATATTCTTTCTGGTATTTTTCTACCGCATCTTTCAGGTTTTCGAAGGTTTTAGGCTGTGCAAAATCGGTAGGGCAATAGTGGATGGTATTTCCAAAAGCATCCCATTTTTCCTTTTTTACCTTTCCGCTACGCGAAAATTGGTTTACAGCATCTTCTAAGGCAGCCTTGTAGCTATCGTCGGTAAATTCGGTTCTACCAGTACCAATAATGGCAAACTTCTCTGGCATGTAACCCTCCATAAATAAATTGTATAGGGCAGGTGCTAATTTTCTTTTGTTTAAATCACCTGTTCCGCCAAATATTACAAATATGGTCGGGTTTAATGCGGTTTTGGTTTTCATTTTTTGTCTTTGTTCGTGAGTGTACTAGGTTATGATAATTTGTTCCAGTCGGCGTGGAAAACACCATCTTTATCAATACGTTCGAAAGTGTGTGCACCAAAGAAATCTCTTTGTGCCTGTATCAAGTTAGAAGGCATACGGCCTGTGGTAATGGTATCGAAATAAGTAAGGGTAGAAGCAAATGCCGGGATACCTAAGCCTGAGTTAATACAAGCGGCAATAGTTTTGCGCGTTCCGGCTAAACTACCTTTAATGATCTGCTGGATGCCTGCATCACCAAAAAGGTGTTCTAAAGCATTGTTGTTATCGTAAGCTTTATAAATATCAGCTAAGAAAGTTGCTCTGATGATACAGCCACCGCGCCAGATTTTGGCAATTTCCTGTAACTGCAAATCGTACTGGTATTCTTTTGAAGCTTGTACCAATAAGTGCATACCTTGTGCGTAGGCGCTTATCATGGCGAAGTAGAAAGCATCTTCTAATTCATCAACAGTAACTTCAATTTTAGTGTCTTTTTTACCAAATGCTTCTTCAAGCGATACCCTTAATTTTTTAAATTTAGATAAATCGCGGTTCGAAACAGCTTCGTTAATGGTTGGTACCGGTAACTGAAGTTCCATAGAAACTTCTGAGGTCCATTTTCCTGTTCCTTTTGAACGTGCTTCGTCTTTGATCTGATCTAAAAGATCGTTTTGGGTTTCGGTATCTTTAAACAGGAAGATTTCGGCTGTGATTTCTAATAAGAATGACTGCAATCTGCCTTCATTCCATTTTTTGAAAACTTTATAAATCTCTTCGTTCGAGTAGCCTAAACCATTTTTAAGAATGCCATATACTTCGGCAATAAGTTGCATAATGGCATACTCGATACCATTGTGTACCATTTTAACAAAGTGACCTGAAGCACCCGGGCCAATATAAGTTACACAAGGATCAGTACCTACTTTAGCTGCTACGGCATCAAAAACATCTTTAACTACGTTGTAAGCCTGTTTATCGCCACCAGGCATCATACTCGGACCGAAACGTGCACCTTCTTCGCCACCAGAAATACCCATGCCAAAGAAATGTAAACCATCTTTTTCCAGTTCATCAACACGACGGTTTGTATCGGTAAAATGCGAATTTCCGCTATCGATAATGATATCGCCTTTGCTTAAAAGTGGTTTCAATTCGGCAATAACGCTATCTACAATCGGGCCGGCAGGTACCAATAAAATCAGGGTACGTGGCGTTTGTAAGCTCGAAATAAAGCTTTCAATGTCGTTAAAGCCCTCTAATTGATGTGCTTTGCCCTCTTCCTCAAGCTTGGCAATCATTTTGGTGTCTTTATCGTAACCAGTTACCGAGAAGCCTTTATCAGCCATGTTTAATAAAAGGTTGCGGCCCATGGTGCCTAAACCAATCATTCCCAATTTATATTTTTTTGAATCGTTATTTGCCATGTTTTATTTTTTTGAATGCACCCAAAAATAGGGTTTACAAATTAATATTGCAGATTTTGTTGTTAAAAGATTGTAATAAACGGTGAATTTTTAAAATCGTATTATTTCTTAGGTGAAACGGTGAAAATGTTATACTTATCGGCCAGTTTCCAGAGTTTTGCACCACCTTTAATACCATCGCGATTGGTTACAATTTTAATGTTGCTTTCGAGTTTAAAGTCGATTTGTTTCGAATTACCACCACCAATGTATAGTGTATCGTAATTAAATACTGTTTTATAGGTTTCAATTACTTTTTTAAGCCTTTTATTCCAGCGCTCGGCACCAATTTTTTCGAAAGCCTTGTTGCCAATGTAATCGTCGTAATCTTCTTCCTTGTTAATAGGAAAGTGGGCCAGTTCTAAGTGAGGGAGCAGCTCGCCGTCAAATAATAAAGATGTACCAAAGCCTGTACCTACGGTAAAAACAATTTCAAAGCCTTTGCCTGCTACCACGCCTAAACCTTGCTGATCGGCATCGTTAACCAAACGTACCGGATGTCCCAGAGTATTGGCTACACGTTGGGCCAGATCTATATCTTCCCACTTGTTTTTGGCCAGGTTAGGGGCAGTTTTAACTACACCATTTTTAACGTAACCCGGAAAACCAATCGAAATGCGATTGTAGGTTTGTGGGAAAGTCTTAACCAGTTCTGCTATGCCGTTAACAATATCCTTAGGTGTAGCTTCGGGTGGCGTTTTGCTTTTTACATATTCATTAAGCATGTTGCCATTTTCATCTAAAAGCACCGATTTGATGCTGGTGCCGCCAATATCGATTGATAATATATTGTTGTTGTCAACTTTTTTCTGTGTAGCCATAATATGTATTTATGGGATCGAAGTTCTGCAAATATTTTAAAACGGCAAACTATAAATAGATATAGTGGTAATCGGTATGTAATAAAATAAAACTATTAAATCTATGTATTTAGTAGAATATAATTATGTTTGCAACGTTAAACTTAAAAATATTAAAACTGTTATGACGGTAAACTACCTTGCATTTGCTATTCCTGCGTTTTTTATTTTCGTTTTCATTGAATTTAAAATTGCCCAACATCAAAAAAAGGCAAAGGTTTTTAAATACGAAAGTACCGTTGCAAATTTTAGTGTAGGTATTGCCGAGCGCTTATTGAATTTATTTATTGCAGCCAGTTTTTATCAGGTTTACGAGTGGGTATATACTAATTATGCCATTTTTAATATTTCTACGGCCTGGTATGTATGGGTTTTATTACTACTTTCTACCGATCTGGTTTGGTACTGGTACCACAGGCTGGGGCACGAAATTAATTTTTTGTGGGCAGCGCACATTGTACATCATCAAAGCGAAGAATTTAATCTTTCGGCCGCAGCACGGATTACCACCATTCAGGCCGTTTTCCGGAATGTTTTCTGGTGTGTATTGCCATTAGTTGGTTTTCATCCCAATATGATTATTACCATATTACTGGCTCATGGAGCTTATTCTTTCTTTACGCATACCCAGCTCATAGGCAAGATTGGCTGGTTAGAAAATGTATTGATAACCCCTTCTTTACATGGCGTGCATCACGCTTCTGACGAGAAGTACCTGGATAAAAATTATGGCGATGTTTTTGTGTTTTGGGATAAGCTTTTCGGGACTTTCCAAAAAGAAGAAGAACCACCTAAGTATGGATTAACACATCCCATCAAAAGTTATAGCTTTTTGTGGCAGCACTTTCACTATTATTTAGAAATAGGAGAGGCTTATCGCCGGGCAAATGGTTTTAAGGCCAAATGGAATGCTGTTTTCGGTAGCCCTGCTTTAATGGATCAGACTATCAGACCGGTACTGGAAAAGCGTTACTTTCAGGATAAAAAGCAGGATACAGCCAGACCAAAATTTAAGATCTATTTAAATCTTCAGCTTACCATAGTAGTGGCTATGCTTACAGCTACAACATTATTTTATAGTTCGTTAACCATGCTTAATAAAATAGCCATACTGATCTTTATTTTGATTACACTGATTAACATTGGAGCACTTTTGGAGCAGCGGAAATGGATTTATTACCTCGAGTGTTTCAGGTTGATATTAATTTTTGGATTCTTTTTCTATACTTATAATTTACTTGGTTTGTTAATATTTCCGGTAATTATCTTAATCGCACTGGAGCGGACATTCTCTTTACGTAAACTTTACATGAAACATGTTTTTGAGTACATAAAGGTTTAAAAATGACGTTTCTTTAGCTTTCGATTTTAATTGGTATATAATTGTTACAAGCAAATCTTTCGTTTTGTTGTCGTCTGATTTTTCTTTTGGATTGGGCTTGTAATAAAATTATTACGTGACAAAACATTACGGTTGGATTATCCGGTACAAAAGTTTCATTTTCCTCTCTGTTTTAATTGAAACAGACTTTTTTAATTGGTTTCAATAGAAATTGATTTGGACCTTCTTTTGTAAAAACTGTAAATATCTGTCTTTTTAAACATTCATATAGAAAATTTTTCTATTGCTGCGTTTTATTGTTTTTAGTTTCGATTTGTTTTTATAATTTTATTTAATGAAATATAAAGTAAGTTAAATGAAAGTAAAACGCAATATTTTGTGCTGTCTTTAATACGTTAATACTTGCTTAACATACGCTTAACATAAACGGACTTACTTTGCCCGCAAATCCGGACGAAATAAATCGAAATTATGGACCCTATTACTAACCGGATATACTATAATAATTATGATTAAAAATTTTACTCAACAAATTTCGTGGCACCAATGCGTTTTGCATGAGAAGAAAAGCAGCCCCGATTGTGGCCAAAAGAAAAGTAGCGCTTTTTTTATAGGTAGGCTAAAACGCTTTAGTTTTTTGGTTTGTGTATTGATGGTTCAGTTTGTTTGCATCAATGAGAGTTTAGCGCAGGCACCCGCACAAAATATTGTAATTAAAGGTACCGTTTTAGATGATCAGGATGGACAGGTATTGATTGGCACCACCATAACCGATAGTAAAAAGAAGTTTTTGGGCGTAACCAACGAAAAAGGAAATTATACCATCACTATTGCTAAAGGAACCACTGTTTTATATAACATGGTAGGCTATAAAACGCTCACAAAAGTTTTTAATAATAATGAAAGTAACGAAGTAATCAGACTTCAGTCTTCAACCAGCGAATTAAATGAAGTTGTTGTTACCGCTTTAGGGATAAAACGTTCAGAAAGAGCGCTGGGATATGCAATCACAACTTTAGATAGTTCTGCTTTCACAAATGCGGTGGCTACTAACTGGACAGATGCCTTATCCGGAAAAGTTGCTGGTTTGAATCTGGTGCGAAACAGTGGTTTAGCTGGATCGAATAAGATTATTCTACGTGGTGAAAATAACCTCACCGGAGATAATGAAGCTTTAATCGTTATTGATGGAGTTGTTGCCAGTAGTAGTGCCAGACGTACTGCGGGAACCGGTGGAGGTGTTTATGGTACATCGGGAGATATTTTGCCTACAGATTTTGGAAGTGCATTGAGTGACTTAAGTCCTGATGATATTGAGAATGTTACGGTGTTGAAAGGACCAGCTGCATCAGCCCTTTATGGTCAAAGAGGTGCAAACGGTGCGATTGTAATTACCACAAAATCTGCTGGCAGCAGTAAGAAAAAGTTTAACATTACATTTACTTCTAATACAGCCTTTGAGCAAATTAACAGGGGGCCTGATATTCAGCAAGAGTATGGAGCAGGTGTAAGTGGCGCAAGTTATTATAGTTTTGGAACCAACGCCGATGGCGCAGATAACCATGCAACGAGCTCAACTTACGGACCAAGGTTTGATGGTACCAGCATGTTTTTTCAATATGATCCGACCACACAAAAAGGCGGAACAACCCGTACGCCATGGGTTGCCTATCCAAATGCTTTGGATGCATTTTTCAAAACAGGTGTAGAAACAACAAACTCAGTTAGTTTAGACGGAAATGTTGGAAAAACGGGCTTGCGTTTCACTGCAAATCACGGTAGTAATGACTGGATTGTTCCTAATACCAATTTAGAGCGTACATCGGTTGCTATCTCTGGAAATAGCAGGGTTACCAAAAAATTAAACATTTCTTTTAAAGCAAATTACAATAACAGACATAGCGATAACTTACCCGCCACAGGTTATGGTAACCAGTCGTTAATGTATTGGTTTATGTTTGCACATCCGAATATGAATTTGGATTGGTTTAAAAACTATTGGGTTGCCGGGCAGGAGCAACGAAAATTTGTGGATTTAACTTCCAGTTTTCCGGAAGGTCCTTACGCAATTTCAGAGCAATACTTAAACGGACAAAGAAGAAACGGTATTCTGGGAAATGTTCAGGCTACCTACAATTTTACCAATGATTTGAGTTTACTTGTGCGTTCTTCTATAGACTTTAATCACGATATCCGCGAAACCCGCCGTCCTTGGGATGCTGCAGGTGCAAAATTTGCACAGGGATCTTATCGTGTTCAAGACATCAATTCTTACGAATTTAATGCCGACTTTTTATTAAGATACAACAAGCAGCTTACAAAAGATATAAAGCTTTCTGCAACCGCAGGAGGTAGTCAATTGAGAAACAGGTACTACAAATCAGAGCTTCGTGCCGATGGATTGATTGTCCCGGGCGATTACAGCTTAGAAAACAATCAAAATCCGCTGATTTCTGTACCTGATACAGCCCGTTATAATATTAACAGTTTGTATGGTACTATGTCTGTGTCGTTAAAAAATTATTTGTTTTTAGATTTAACTGGAAGACAGGATTGGAACAGTACTTTAGCATCACCGCTACGTACTGATAATGTTGGTTTTTTCTACCCATCGGCAAGTTTGTCGTTCATCGCTTCAGATTTTTGGAAGATGCCGGCTCAAATTAGCTATTTCAAATTACGCGGATCAATTGCTCAGGTTGGAAGCGGAGGCACTACGCCATATCGTACTGCATATAACTATACTTTAGCTGCAAACGGAATTTATCCGGGAGAGGCAATGACAAACCCGACGATACTTCCAAATATTAACTTAAAGCCCCTCTCTACTACTACAATTGAGGTCGGTGCTGAGTTGAAATTATTTAAAAGCAGATTGAATTTTGATTTTGCTGCATATACCGGAAATACTAAAAATCAGATATTAAGCCGCTCAATTGATCGGGCTACAGGTTATTCTATTGCGATATTTAATGCCGGACGTGTAGATAATAAAGGTTTGGAAATGTCGGTAAATGCTACGCCGTTACAAACCAAATCATTTAAATGGACGGTTAACGGAACATTTTCGGCAAACAGAAATACCATTAAAGAGCTGGCAGATAGTTCGGTAATTCTGCGTACCGGCCCGCTTGGTGGTACCCAAATTGTAGCCAATGTTGGTGGAAGTTTGGGCGATATTTACGGCTTTGGCTTGAAACGTTCACCTGATGGACAAGTTATTTTCGATAATACAGGTAAAGCTATTCCAGATCAGACACAACTAAAATATCTTGGAAATACCATGCCTAAATTTAGATTTAGTTTTGGTACTGGTGTAACCTATAAAGGTTTTGCAGCCAATGTGTTATTTGATGCACAACTTGGTGCCGTTGCACATTCGTTAACCTTTGCACGGATGGCAGGTTTGGGTAAATTAAAACTAACCTTACCAGGAAGATACGGTGGCTTAATTGGAGAAGGTGTGATGTTAAATCCAGATGGAGTTACCTACAGTCCTAACACTACAGTAGCTACCGATATTGGTGCCTTTTATGAAGCAATGTATGGTTCTACCAATGCTGAGGGAAGTACTTTCAGAACTGATTACTTAAAATTCAGAGAAGCAAATATTAATTATACTTTCTCAAAAAGACTGGTTTCTAGTTTAGGTTTGAGCAGAATTACCATTGGTGTGTATGGCCGTAACCTGTATACCTGGTCGCCATGGCCTGCCTTCGATCCTGAGTTTGGTACATTGTCGGGAAGTGATATTGTACAGGGTTTCGAAGTGGGGCAATTGCCATCGACCCGAACTTTTGGTGCACGTTTAGTAGTAGGTATAAACTAATAAGAAAATGAAAAAGATTAAAAATATTACAGGTTATGCTTTCTTACTGGTGATAGGGACTTCGTTGTTCTCCTGCAAGAAAGATTTCGATAAAATCAATATAGATCCAATAGGTGTGCCAAGTGTTACTGCCGATAAATTGCTGGCACCTACTTTAACAAACGTATTAAGTGCAAATTTAATACGTAACCGAAGCATTAACAATGAATTAATGCAGGTTACTGTTTCTACTCTGGATGAGGTATTGGAAGGTAGAATTTACAGATATGATATCAGAAGACAATTATCTGATGCCATGTGGAATTCATGGTATACTGAATTGACCAATATTAAGGATATCAATGCGATTGCGAGCACAACTGGTACAGTTAACACTTCATATCAGGGAATTTCAAAAATTGCAGAGGCCTGGACTATGCAATTGCTTACCGATACTTATGGGGATGTACCCTACACAGAGGCAAATCAGGGTAAGTTTGGCGTGTTGGAGCCAGCATTCGATAAGCAAAAAGATATTTATATGTCACTATTGAATAAACTGGAAGAAGCAAATACATTGTTAACAGCAGGGCAGACAATTACAGCGAGCAGCGATCCGGTATTTAATGGGGACGTTACTAAATGGCGCAGGTTTGGAAACTCATTGTATCTAAGATTGTTGCTCCGTATTTCGGGCAAAGCCGAAGCAAGTGCGCAGGCTATAGCTAAAATTAAAGAAATAGTGGATACTAACCCGGCCAAGTATCCGATTATGACGGATAATACGCATACCGCTAAAATTCTGTGGAATGGAACAAACAGCAGTACAGCAGTTTACTCTTCACCATTTATGGTTAGTGTGAGACCTGCCGATTTCAGGGCATCTGCTATTGTAGATTTTTTTATCAATAATTTAACAACCTGGGCCGATCCGAGAATAAATCCGGCTTATGGAAAGAATGGAGTAAACAGATGGGGTATTGCCGCCGGACCTGCAGGATATGTTGGTGTGCCAAGTGCTTATCCTATCGGTAGCGGAGCACCAACAAAACAAGCTTATTTTTATTCTGATGCACAGTCGGGCAATCCATTCAGCTTACAAACAGATGCTTCAACAGGTGTTATCATGAATGTTGCCGAAGTTGATTTTATTTTGGCAGAGGCGGCTGCAAGAGGCTTTATTAATGGAACTGGTGAGAGCTATTATTACAAAGGTATTGCTGATGGAATTAATTATTGGATTCCGACATTATACACAAAGGGAGATGATGCATTGGTAAGAGACTACGCTTTAAAAGGCGATTTTAGCTGGAATAATGCATTGCCTTTGGATAGTAAAGTTGCAGGTGCCGACAGTAAATTAGAGCAGATTCATCTGCAAAAATACTATGCCTTGTTTTTAGTCGATTTTCAACAATGGTTTGAATATCGCAGAACCGGGCATCCGCTGCTTCCACAAGGAGCAAGTTTATTAAATGGAGGCAAAATGCCGGTTCGTTTGTACTACCCAATACTTGCCCAATCTACAAATCCAACGAATTATAAAAATGTTCTGGCTGCACAAGGACCAGACGATGTAAATACACTTATGTGGTGGCAAAAACCTTAAATACTATTGATGATGAAAAATAATTTAAAATATTTTCTTTTGCTGGCAGTTGTTGTTGCTATTTACTCGAGCTGTAAGCGGGATGAAGACTATCGTTATAAGTTTTCAGAAAGTGGTTTCATTTCTAACTTCGATTTAAGAAGATACTATAAAGGATCAGATCTTGCACTTAATGCCGATGCCATAGGAGGAGCTACAAGTATTAGAGGAGTAGTGGTTTCAGATTTCAGATCGGGTAATTCGGTAGCAGGATTAATTGCCTTGCAAAATAGCCGCATTAATGGTTCGGCAGATTCGTTAAGGGGAATCTCATTCAACATCGGGGCGGCTGCAGCAAATTTTACCCCCGGCGATTCCTTGCATATTAAACTGGATGGTGGCGTATTAAAAAGGGTAGATGGGATTTTACAAATTACCGGTTTAACAACTGCTGCTATAACTAAAGTGGCTTCCGGAAGGATTATCAAATTGCAGGCGGCAAGTACGAGTACTATTTTAGCCAATCCTGATCGTTATGAAAGTACCTTGGTAGCCATTAACAGCGCTGTGTATGATCCTGAGCCCACTAGTGGTACTGTATATTCAGGAGATAAAATTCTTAACGATGGTTTCGGGCAGGCAACGTTGCGTACCAGTGCCAATGCTACTTTTGCCAATACTGCCGTTCAGCCATCGGGTAATTTTACGGGAGTAGTTTATGTTACGGGAACAGGAGCTGCAAAAAAGATCGAATATAGGATGAGAACAATAGATGATTTCTTTTATGTTGCGATGCCAAAACTTTCTCCTGCAATTATTTCAGGATTTCACGTAGATCCGAATGGTACAGACGGAAATTACGAGTACATTCAGTTTTTAGCTACCAAGGATATAGATTTTGCTGTAACTCCATTTTCAGTGTATACCAATAACAATGCAGGTGCAACGGCTTTTCCAACCTTAGGATGGAATACCGGAGCGCTTAGAACCTATAAATTTAATCTTACCTCGGGCACTGTAAAAAAAGGAGAGTTTTTCTACGTTGGAGGTGCAGGTCAGCGCATTAATGGTTCAGCATCAACAGTTATACCAGCATCCAAATGGATAGCCAGTGTAAATTATACAACCGTAAAAGGTGCAAATGGTGTGGGTGACGTAACCGGCAACTTATTAGCCAATAGCGGAAACGTGGCAGGTATTGCAATATTTGAAGGTACTGATGTTACGCCAAATTCCATTCCATTAGATGTAATCTTCTATGGCGGACCAAATGGCAGCTATTACACTCCAGGTCCACCTGAATATGGATTTAGAATTACCATAACTGATAAATTTAGCACTTACGCTGGTACAGCTGCTCAAGAGTATTATGGAAAAGGAACCAATTCAAATGACAAACGCTTTGCTGGTTTTCCTGCTGCGGTTAGCTTTGCCAGATTAGGAGGTGTATATAAAGCTAAGAAAGGTGGATGGGAGTCGGCCCGGACAATGATAAGCGTTACATTAACCAATACTTCGGTGCTTAGCGAAATCGAAACCGGAAGTGTTACAGCTTTAATCGATAAGTAAAAAAGAAATAAGCAGGGCCAGTTTTACTGGCCCTCTTCATATTATATAATAAAAATTAAGCCACTGGTTTAATATCAATAAAAATCATGAACAGAAGATCCTTTATCCAAAAATCAGGCATATTAACCACGAGTTTATTTATTAGCTTAAAATCATTTCCGTCATCGCTGTTTGCTATTGATGGTGTGGTAAGCGGAACAGTAACCAGTAAAAGCAAAACTGTTGCAGGAGTGGTTATATCTGATGGATATAGTGTAGTGCAAACCGATAAAAACGGTAATTACGAAATTAAACTTAACGAACTGGCACGTTTTGTATGGATCAGCACACCATCCGGATATGAATTTAAAACCGAAAGCAGCATTGCTCGCCATTATTACAAGCCAGATACGGCCGGAAAGTTAAATTTCGATCTTAAACCCTTAAAACAGAATGATGATAAACACAATTTTATTATTTGGGCCGATCCACAGGTAAAAAACAAAAAAGACGTAGCGCAAATGATGGAAACCTCGGTTCCAGATACCCGCGAGGTAGTAAAAAGTATGGGTAAAACTCCGGTACATGGAATTGGGGTAGGTGATCTGGTTTGGGATAATTTTGATCTTTTTCCTGCATATGATGAGGCCATAGCTAAAATTGGCATTCCGTTTTTTCAGGCATTAGGTAATCATGATCAGGATTACCGGCAGGGTGGTGATGATACTTCCGACAGGACTTTTCAGGCACATTACGGGCCAACTTATTACTCGTTTAATAGGGGTAAGGCACATTATGTGGTTTTAGATGATGTACGCTATTTAGGTGTTGAGCGTACTTACGATGGTTATATTACCCCAACACAATTAGATTGGCTGGCCAAGGATTTGCAATTTGTACCTAAGGACGCCTTGTTGATCATTTGTCTGCATATTCCGGTACATAATGCGGTAAAAAATAATGAAGATTTTTACGCCGTTCTAAAAGATTTCAAGAACATTCACATCATGTCGGGCCATACCCACTTTAATAAAAATGTGATTAAAAACGGCATTTTTGAACATAACCATGGTACAGTTTGTGGCGGCTGGTGGACCGGTCCGATTTGTGAAGATGGAACCCCGCGCGGTTATGGCGTTTACGAAGTTGACGGAACAGATCTGAAATGGTATTACAAATCAACAGGCAGGGACCGAAAAGAGCAATTGGATATTTATGTAGATACTTTGACCAACCAGAAAAGATTGATTGCCAATGTTTGGAATTATGATCCCGAGTGGAAAGTAGAATATTTTTTGGATGGAAAAGCTATGGGCGCAATGGCGCAGCAAGATGGATTTGATCCCTTAGCAGTAAAATTATATAAAGGTGATAAATTGCCTAATCCAAGGCCATTTGTAGAACCCCGTTCAACCGATCACCTGTTTTTAGCCCATTTTGAACCCAGTGTTAAAAATGTGAAAGTAGTAGCTACCGATCGCTTTGGCGAAAAATTTGAAGCAGAAATTAATGCTTAAACAGGTTTGGTGTGCTATCTGATGTTGCCATCTGATAGTGATTGAAAAATTAATGTAGATTTAATTAAGCGTGTTAAATGGTAAGACCTGATACCATTATCTTGTAGATTAAATTAACAGCGTCGGAATGTTATTCATCCAACGCCACTATAAAATCCCTTTTTGGATATGAAACTTAAAAAAACAGCAATCTTTATTCTTTTATCTGCATTCGCGGTAAAGTCGAATGGTCAAGAAGTTAAATTTCCTGCATTCAGTGCAGAAGCACATCGCGGCGGACGTGGTTTAATGCCGGAGAACACCATCGCGGCCATGCTGAACGCCATGAAGATTGAAGGCATAACTACCCTGGAAATGGACACCCACATCTCAAAAGATGGGAAAGTAGTAGTAACGCATGATGATTATTTAAGTCCGGCATTTATGCTTAGCCCTGAAGGAAAAGAAATTCCGGAAGCAGATGCGCGTAAATACCCGATTTTTAGTATGAATTACGATGAAATTAAGAAGTTCGATATCGGAAGTAAATATTACGGTCTTTTTCCGCAACAGAAAAAAGAAAAAGCACAGCTGCCTTTGCTTGGCGATTTAATTGATGCTGTTCAGCGTGATATCAAAGCCAATAAACGCAAACAGTTCTTTTACAACATCGAAACCAAATGCAGCGAAAAAGGAGATGGGGTAACCAATCCAGATCCCGAAACTTTTGTTAAGTTGCTAATGGAGGTCATTAACAATAAGAAAATTACCCCTTTTGTGGTGATCCAATCGTTTGATAAACGCACCATTCAGCTTATACACCAGAAATATCCTGCAGTTAAAACTTCTTTCCTTGTAGCCAATAAAAAAACTTACGAAGAAAATATTGCCGATTTAGGTTTTAAGCCATTTATTTTAAGTCCGGTGTGGCAAATGGTTACCGAAGAGCTGGTAACAAAAGCGCATGCCGATGGGGTTAAAATTATTCCATGGACTGCCAATACTTTAGCCGATGTACAGAAACTGAAAGCTTTAAAGGTAGATGGTATTATTTCTGATTATCCAGATGTTTTAGTACAGGCAAAATAGTATTTTAGGCTTTTATAATCATAGCATGAGAACATTTTTAAACAGGTTACTGGCTTTTGCTTTTGCACTAGTACTGCTAAATTTCAAAGCGGTACAGGCGCAGGTAGTAAAATGGGACAGCACTTATCGCCCGGGTAAATATGTAGAGTTGGTAGCGAAATTTAAGGCTGACCCTAAATCGAAAAAGGATTTTGTTTTTCTGGGCAACAGCATTACAGCTGGTACCGATTGGGCCAAATTATTGGATTTGCCACAGGCAAAAAACAGGGGTATTTCGGGCGATATTACTTTTGGTGTATTGGAACGTTTGCAGGATGTAATTGATGGTAAACCTGCTAAGGTTTTTGTGCTGATTGGCATTAACGATATTTCGCGGAATATTCCCGACAGTATTATTTTAAGGAATTATAAAACCATCATCAGCAGAATCAGAAAGGGCTCAAAGAAAACGCACATCTATTTCAATACCCTTTTACCGGTAAACAGTGCCTTCGAAAAGTTTAAAAACCATTATGGTAAAGATGAGCACATTTTGTGGCTGAATGAGGAGATCAGGAAATTTGCTGCAAAAAATGTAACTGTTATCGATCTTTATCCGAATTTTACCGATCAGGATAAGCATTTAAAGGCTGAACTGACTAAAGACGGTTTACATCTTATTCCCGCCGGCTATCAGGTTTGGGCCGATTTTCTTAAAAAGAGTGGTTTTTTAACTGAACGTTAATTTTTTAGACCTCGCAGGTTTTTAAAACCTGCGAGGTCTTTGTTCTTCAAAATAGCTTAATGAGGTCCTTCGACAGGCTCAGGATGACAAATTTGTGTTTAGTTTTTTAAGCTTTTAAATCGAAATATATTCGCCAGCCATGGCTACCTGTTCCTGGTTAATCTCGCTTAAGTGAGGTACATAGCCTAGTTTTTTTACCTGGCTATACTGCAAAATATATCTTTCCGTTTCGGCATTTTCATCGCCATTAAAAATGATCCCTTTAACCGGAATATCGTACTGTTTTAGCAGATTGAGCGATAATAAGGTATGGTTGATGCTACCCAGGTAATTTTGCGAAACCAGTATCACTTCAACATTCAGTTTTTTAATTAAATCTATAATCAGCTCGGTTTCGTTTAAAGGAACCATTAAACCGCCTGCGCCTTCAATAATCAGGTTATTCGCAGTTTCAGGCGTGTTAATATGGTTAAGGTTAATTTCAATTCCATCCAGTCTGGCCGATAAATGCGGCGAAAGGGGCTGTGTTAAGCGGTAACTTTCGGTATGGATAACGGTTTTAGTATTGGTAATTAAGCTGCCAATGGTTAAACTGTCGCTTGTATCAAGATCTCCAGACTGGATAGGTTTCCAATAATCAGCCTGGAGTTTTTCGGTTACAATAGCACTAATCAGTGTTTTGCCAATGCCGGTTCCAATGCCGGTAATAAAGTATTTAGCCATTCAATTGAAATTCGTTTAAGTGATTAACCAATGAGGTAATTTCCTCATCAGCATTAAAAGTGTGGAGGCAGATGCGCAACCGCTCTTTACCCAACGCCACAGTTGGGCTTAAAATTGCCCTTACATCAAATCCTGCTTGTTGTAAAGTTGTTGCAGCCTGTTTAGCTCGCTCGTTTGATGGAAATAAAATGCCCTGTATAGCACTTTCGCTATCTAAAGCCTGTATGTGCTTAGCTTTAATTAGCTTTCTGAAAAGTGCAATTTTCTGATGGATTATACTTAGGTCTGTTTTACGCAATAACTGGTAAGCCGCATTTACGGTTATGATGTTATGAATCGGTGCTGCGGTAGTATAAATAAACGACCGTGCAAAATTGATCAGGTAATGGCGCAGGTTTTGGCTGCCCAGTACTATTGCGCCATGCGCACCTATAGCTTTACCGAAAGTAACAACAGTTGCAAATACCTGATTGGTAAGGTTGAGTTGATGCACTAAACCTTTACCCGTTTCGCCAAAAATGCCGGTAGCGTGTGCTTCATCAACAATTAAATTAGCACCATATTGTTCGCATAATGTCGCTATTGCCGTTAAGGGGGCAGTATCGCCATCCATTGAATAAACACTTTCTACAACCACAAATATGTTTCCCTGTGCGGTTTTAAGCTTTGTTTCTAATGCATTTACATCGTTATGCGCAAATTTGTAGCGGGTAGCGTGGCTTAGGCGGCAACCATCTATAATACTGGCATGAACCAGTTCATCCGTAATAATGGTATCGCCACGCTGTGGGATACTTGATAAAAGACCAACATTGGCATCGTAACCCGAATTAAAGATTAAGCCGCTTGCTACACCGTGGAAGCTGGCAATGAATTGTTCGGTTTCTTCTATATAGGTCGTGTTGCCACTTAGTAGGCGAGAGCCTCCTGAACCATTTTTATAGAGAGGTACTTGCTGTGTTAAAGCTGAAACGAGTTGTCGCAATTCCGCTGATTGGGCAAAACCCAGGTAATCATTTGAACAAAAATCGACAGGAGGGAGGTTGGTAGACAAGTTTCTGATCGAAAGGTTATCTTTCCGTTCCTGGAGTTTGCTGTTAAGGAATTGCTCAATTTTACGCATTGGCCAAAAATACAGAAAGCGTGCTGAATAATCAGAACGCTTTCTAAAATATGACGAATTAGCTTATTGTTAAAGCCAATGTAATGAATTAGCCTTGTGTTGGTGGGTTAGAAACCACCGGAGCTTTATCTTTTCTGTGCTGACCCATTCCTTTTCTCATTTTTCCTGCTTTTTCTTTGGCTTCTGCACGGAAAGCATCCATTTTGGTTTTTTGCTCGGCTGTTAATACTGCATCTATTTTAGCTTTTTGCGCATCCATAGCTGCTTTACGGTCTTTCATTTTACCTTTCATATCACCCTTGTCTGCATTTCTCCAGGTATCCATGGTTTTTGCATTTTCCAGTTGGATGGCATAAATTTTCGACTTCTGATCGGCAGTTAAGCTCAGTTCTTTTTCCATTTTGGCTGTTACTTTTTCTGCGCGCTGTTCAGCGGTCATTTTAGGCATTTGCCTTCTGGCTCTTTTTGTAGTGTCTTGTTGAGCAAATGCAGCTGTTAGACCCATCACTGCAATTGCTATTGTTAAAATTGCTCTTTTCATGTTTAATTTTTTTATGTGTTTGTTAAATCAATAGATATAAAAAAAGGTAAACGGTTTAATCGGAGCCTGTTAAAAAATGTTAATTTTTATTTAACTGTGAGATTGATTTCTGCATTTGGGCCATCATTTGAGTCAGGGTTTCCATGGTTGGATCTGGTGCAGGTTCTGGTAATGCAGTTGAAATATAGGCTTTTGCTTTCCAGATTTCTAAAATATCTTCGGCGGCAATAGTATAGGCATCGTACACCTTATTGTCTGAAATTAATTTCAGGTCTTTGTTTTCTTTAAAACGGTTACCAGCTCTTTTATATACTACGCCTTCATTTTTGCTGATAATGACATAGGTTTCGCCGGTTTTTACTTCGTTCCAGTTATCTAAATATTCGCCGATAATTACGCTGCCCGGCTGAACAGGTAACATACTATCGCCCATAATTTCGAAAGCACGGAAAGTACCTTGTCTTAAAGCAGGTATAGGCAACTGGAATTTAGGCAGGTCGCTTATATATTGTGGATCTGAAAAACCATTCAGGTAACCAGCGCTTGCTTTAACGGGAACTAATTCTATATTCTCGCGGTCGTGCTGATCGACAGAAATACTCAGTACCCTCAGGTTCGAACCTTGGCTTTTTGGTTTCGGTTTCCAGCTGTCTGATATTTTCTCATTGATGAATTCATCAATGGTTAAGTCAAAATATTCTGCTATTTTTTTTAGTAATTCATATTTAGGCTCAGCACGGTCTTCCTCGTAGGCGCCGATTAAAGATCTTTTAATTTTCATAATATCAGCGAAATTCTGCTGTGTATGGCCTTTTTTCTTCCTGAGGTACTTTAAATTATTTGAAATATTTGACATAAAAATAAATTTTAAAATAAATTTGGAATTACTAAAATAGTTAGTAATTTTATGCTCATAAAGTTAGTAATATTATTTTGAATTGCAAGAAGATATACTAAATAGTTTAGTTTTAATTTTTAAACACAAGATCATGAAAAAGTTTGTTTATATCGTTACCGACAGAAATCGCACCAGCATGCACGTAGGCATGAGTTCTGATTTGATTAAGACATTGGATTTCTACAAACAGATGCCAAACTTATTCTTTGATAATGGAATGCAATTAACCCGTTTAGTTTATTTTGAAGAGTTTAAATCTGAAGCCCAGGCTTTGGCCCGTTTTAAAACCATTAGCAGGTTTACCCGCATGCAAAAAGAACGTTTGGTGCGCTCATGTAACCCCGATTGGATTGATTTAACCATCGGATTGGATTTTGAAAACATCCTTTTGCACCGCAACATCACCAATCAGGTGAAGTTATCATTCAATAGCCTATCTTAACAAAAACATACCCTACAAAAAAAGCGATCAGTTACCCGATCGCTTTTTTTTATGCCAATAATTTTTGACTATAATTACCAGCCTGGTGCAAAGGTTAAACCAAATACACCAGCTTTAACATCTTTACGCTGAAAAGGAATGGCATAATAAGGCTCCAATACAAAGTAGCCAAAAACATTTACCCGTAGTGATACACCAACACTTAAAGCCGGCACACGCTCGTTTGTGGATTGGTAAGAACCAATAACAGCTCCATTGTCATCTTTTACAGGAACATCGGTATAAGTTGGCTCACTTTTGAAAACCACTTTAGTATCGTTTGTCCAGGCTACACCCGCATCGAAGAAAAGGTTCAAATCAGAGAATAAAAATTTAGAAGGAACTGCTGCCAGCTTTTTAGGTCCGGTAAAAGGTAGACGTACTTCGAAGTTAACTACGGCAATTTTACTTCCGCTTAACTGGTTAATATCAAAAGATTCTGAAGCCCTTGCCGATGTTGTTTTGTAAATCGAATTAGATTCGTAACCCCTGATCAGGTACGGATACCCCAGGTACATTGGGTAAAGTTTATCAGCATCTTTACCAATTCTTAAAGTATTATAACTTCTTACGGCAAAGGTAACCGGTTTAGCTCTCCAGTATTTGCGTAAATCGGCAGTTACACCAGCAAAATTGTAAGTACCTAAAAATTTCTCGCCACTTACGCGGTACCTGAAACCATCAAGCGGGGCTGTTAATCCAAAAATGGAATTGTCGCCTACAAAACCTGCGTTTAACTGAAATAGGGTAAAGGCATTAAAAGGAATACCATAATCTAGTGAAGCTTGCTCATTTGATATTTTTGTACGGTCAGAACCTACAAAAAATCCGTTCGGGTTGTAGTAATTGCTATAACGGTCTACACGGTAGCTATAATGCGAAAAGGCACCTCCAAGTTCAAAACGGTGTATTTTACTAAAAGGATATGCACCAAAAACCTGTATCTGATCTTCAAATGTTCTGATGATATCGGTACGATAATTAATGGCATCAGTTGTTTGGTTATTGCTTACCGGTACTTTTTCAAAACCGTAAGAACTAAATCCCGAAACGTAAGGGATGTGCGAAACAGCAACCCCCCAGTTAATTCTGCTTTTTTGGTTAATATAACCTACCAAGCCACCGAAATCGTAAATTTCTCCGTTTACCGAAAGGTTGGCAATAATCTGGTTGGTACCTAAAATATCGCTAAACATACCTACAATACCGCCCGAAACACCTGTGCCGAAACGGCTGGTAGATACGCCAACGCCGCTGTTTGCCAGATAATCTAACCTGAATTTTGGTCTGTAAGGCACTACTTTCATTGAGTCGGCCACCGTTTTTTCGAAACGGTCGAAATTGTTCAGGTTCGAATTAATGATATTTACTCCAATATTTTCCATCGGTGGTAAAATTGCAGCATCGAAATTTTCGTCCTGATTACCAATACGCTTAGCTTTAAAGCTGCTCAACTTCGCATTATAAAGCGTGTAGCGTTGGTAACGGTAGTAACTGTAAACAATATCATCAGTTGCTGATACCGAAATGGCTGGCGAAAATTCGGTGATACCGCTGATCCCGGTAAAGTAATCGGTTAACTGATCTACAGTATTATCGGCGAAATTGTATTTGTATAAATTCCTGAAACCATCTCTGTTTGATAAGAAATAGATGTTCTGGCTGTTCGAAGAGAATTGTGCATTCAGGTTATTAGCGCCCGGAAATACATTCAGATTGGTAACTGTTTTTGCTGCAATATCGTAAACAGCCAGATTGATTGGAAGCACTGCATTAACGGTATTGGCCTGAATGGCAGCGCGGTCTGATGAAAATACCAGTTTTTTACCGTCAGGAGAGTAGCTCGGTGCGTAATCAGAATAAACATCATCGGTAATCTGGGTTACTACTTTTGTATCCAGATTATAAGAGAAGATGTCGCTCTGGCCTTCAACCATACCCGAGAATGCCACGTCTTTTCCATTAGGCGCCCAGGTTAAATTGCCAAATTGCTGTACTTTGCCCATGGCTGTTTGCGATACGGTAGAGCCGGTTGCTACATCGACAACCATCATCTGGTTTTTACCATGACTGAAAATACTAAAGGCAAACTGTTTACTGTCTGGCGACCATGCTCCGGCCGATTCTATAAAGTTGAAATCATCAATATGGCCATTAGAAATCTGGCTGGTTAATTTTCTGATAATCCTGCCGGTTTTGGCATCTGCAAGGAATAAATCGATACCAAAAAGATCTTTTTCCGACATAAAAGCCAGGTATTTACCATCAGGGCTCAGGGCAGGAGCAACGTTCATGTTCCCGGCATTCTTGTTATCGATAATTTTTGTTCCGGTAATTTTAATCTGCGAGCTGTCTGCCTTTAGCATTGGCTTGTAGTGTGCGTCAATTGAGTTTTTCCACAGGCCTGATAAAGTTTTGTCATCGTAACCAAAAGTATATTTAATGGCGTTCTCGTAACCATATTTTGCCGTGTTCTTAAATAGCGGAACAATTGTGGTGTCGCCATACTGCGAACCAATGTAGGTCCAGAAAGCCTGGCCATAACGATACGGAAAATATTTATTGGAGTTGGTTAAATCTTTTAATGATGGAATATCACGGTTTAACATGGCATCGCGCATCCACATTGAAGTAAAGGCATCCTTTTTACCGATAGAAAGATACTCGGCCATACCTTCAACCATCCAAAGTGGCGTTTGACCTACATTTTCCAGGCTGATTGAATCTTTTTCTAATAAAATATGATATTGGAATGCATGCACCAACTCGTGACCTAAAACGTGTCTGGTTTGGCTGTTAAGCTCCATAACCGGCATAATTACACGGTTTTTTAAAGCTTCTGTAACCCCGCCGGTACCAATTCCAATTTCTCCGTTTAGTGCGGTAGTTTGTTGAAAATCAGGGTGGTTGTTGTAAAGAATGATTGGGTTTTTCTTTAAAAAAGTATCCCTGAAAACCTCCTGATGCATTTTATACCAGGTTTCAGCATCCTGCGAAAAGCGTTTCAGGAGTTTTGGGTTTTTAATGTAGTAGTAAATTTCGAAGTGTGGGGTTTGCAAAACCTCAAAATCCAGTTTTTTATATCTGACCTTATTTTGGCCAAAATACTGGGCTTTAACAGAAAGTGAAAGAATAAGCAGGAGCGATAGTACAGCATATCGCTTTAATAAAGTAGAGCCTATTTTCATACGTGTAGTTTTAGTATCGATGTTCAGTAATTTACGAAAATGGAATGGTATGAGATTTGAAAAATAAAAATAGCAATTGTTTAAAAGACTATTTAAATTTTAACATTTTTTTAAACTTTTTCGGCTAACCAAAAGCAATTGGTTAGCCGAAAATTTATGCAGGGAAATTCCCTTAATTGTTGTTATTATTCTCGTTTTTTTTCTTTTCACGCTCTTCCTGGCGTTGTTTTCTTCTCAGTTCGCGTTCTTCCTTTTTGGTTAAGGGTACGGTTGCGGCAGGTGGGGTTTGAACCGGTTCTTGTTTCTTTTCCTCTTTCTTCACCTCAGGTTCAACTACCACAGGGGTTGCCGTTTCCGGCGTCTCAGGAACTGCAAAATCAGTCGAATCAACCACTACGCTGTCGGTTGAAGTAGTGTCTCTAACAATTTGCGGACTAGGGCAGTTGTAGGTGCGGGTAATATCAACTGTGGCTTTAGGGAAAGCACCATACGTATATCCAGTGGATGGATCGAGGTAAACTTTTTCCATAAATTTGGCAAAAATAGGTAAGGCCGTTCTCGAACCTTCTCCCTGTTCGCCATTTTTAAAGTGTGCCGTCCGCTCATCACAACCTACCCAAACGCCTGTTACCAAATCTTTGGTTAAGCCCATATACCAGGCATCAACATAATCAGACGAAGTTCCGGTTTTACCACCAATCTGGTTGTTTTTCTTGAACAGGTTTGGCCATTCCCAAAGGGCCTGAGAAGTTCCTCCGGGCTCTTCCATCCCTCCACGGAACATGTAGGTCATTAACCAGGCTATTTCTTCACTTAAAACCCTTTTGGTTTTTGGCTTAAATTCGTCAATTAAATTGTTATCCTGATCGGTAATTTTTTCTACCAAAATTGGCTCGGTTCTTACACCTTTATTCATAAAAGTGGCATAAGCTTTCACCATTTCATAAACGGTTACATCGTTTGAGCCTAAACTAACCGATGGAACAGATTCTAAATGACTATCGATACCGCATTCGTGCGCATATTTTACCACATTATCCCAACCTACTTTTTCCGTAACCTGTGCGGTAATGGTATTTACCGATCTGGCCATGGCCCATCTTAAACTCATTTCGCGGTAAGTAATGCTGTAATCGGCATTTTTAGGCTCCCAGTATTTGGTTTGTCCTTTGTCCTGGTAGGCAATTTTAACTGGTTTATCGGTAAACTTGTCGCAAGGGCTCATACCTTGTTCTAAAGCTGTAAGGTAGGCGAAAGGTTTAAAAGTTGATCCTGCCTGACGTTTGGCCTGGTTTACGTGATCGTATTTGAAAAATTTATGATCGATGCCACCTACCCAAACTTTAATTTTACCACTTGCAGGTTCCATGGTCATCATACCGGTATTCATGATTTTTCCATAATAGCGGATCGAATCTAAAGTAGAAAACAGGGTGTCACGGTCGCCTTTGTAGGTGAAAATCTGCATTCTTTTCTTTTTATTGAAATAGGCCAGTACAGAATCGGGATTATTCGGGAATTTCTTTTGCAAAATGGCGTAAACCGGAAGATTTTTCATAGCCCTGTCCGGATAATCTACTTTTTGCTTTTCAGAATCGTACCACGGATCTTCGTTACCCCACACGCTGTAAAACCTGCGCTGTAAAATCCGCATTTGGTCTGCAACAGCTTCTTCAGCATATTTTTGAAGCTTAGAATCGATAGTAGTATAGATTTTTAAACCATCTTCATATAAATCGTAGCCGTTATCGGTACACCATTTTTCGAGATATTTAGCTACGGCAGCCCTTAAATAAGAATCGCCATCGCTGCCATCCTGCATTTTACCTTCTTTGAGTTTAATGGGCTCTTTAGCCAGCTGGGTTAAACTGTCTTTGCTCAGGTAATTGTATTTGTTCATCTGAGCCAGTACCACATTTCTTCTCTCCAGTGCTTTTGCCGGGTTTTTAGTTGGATTGTATAGCGTAGTTCCTTTTAGCATACCAACCAGCATCGCCGCATCAGTTGTGCTTAGGTCTTTAGCTTCTTTATCGAAATAAATCCTGCTGGCTGTTTTTATGCCATAAGTATTGTTACCGAAAGAAACGGTATTGAGGTACATTGTAATGATGTCGTTCTTCGAATAATTAGATTCGAGCTTTACAGCTGTCATCCATTCCTTTAATTTTACAATTAAGGTACGCACCAGCGGTATTTTTACCAATAAGCCCTGCGATTTGTTGTAACGCGTACGGTACAGGTTTTTGGCCAGCTGTTGTGTAATGGTGCTGGCTCCGCCATCTTTACCTAAACCGACAACTGCACGCCCTACGGCCTGCACATCAATTCCCCAATGTTTGTAAAAACGTACATCTTCTGTTGCCACGAGTGCATGTATTACACCTGGTGCAATTTCTTCGTAATTTACCGGGGTTCTGTTCTCTTTAAAGTATCTGCCAATTAATTTTCCGTCGGCAGTATAAAGCTCTGAACCCACACGTAGGGTAGGCGCTTTAATGTCGCGTACGCTGGGAGAATAGCCAAACAGCCACAAAAAATTAAGTTGAAGCGCAGAAAAGAAAATTATTACAAAAAATAAAACAATGGAAAAATAACGTAAGTACTTGTTTTTTATCTCTTTAAACATATTGGTTAAGATGATCTTATAGTAAATGCTGAGGCGTTAAATATAAAAAAACTCTGTATGCAAATTAACGTATTTAATTTACTTATTTTTTAGTTCTATATTTAAATTATTGATTCACCTGTTTATTTAAAATACGTATAGGTATGAAAAACGAATTTAAGGGATTAATTGTACAAGGCGACAAGAAATTTTCATTAAAAAACCATAAAACCGACTTCACCGGAGGCTACAATAAGGAAAAAGCAAAAGATGCATTGGTAAATTCGAAAATAGAATTAAGCCATTTACAGGAAAAATTATATGCTGCAGGAAAACATTCGGTACTGATTATTTTTCAAGCCATGGATGCTGCCGGAAAAGACAGCGCCATAGAACACGTAATGAGTGGATTAAACCCTCAGGGTTGTCAGGTGTACAGTTTTAAGGTGCCAACCTCAGAAGAATACCAGCACGATTTTTTGTGGCGGCATTATAAGGCTTTACCAGAACGTGGCCGTATCGGGATTCATAACCGTTCGCATTACGAAAATGTACTGGTATGTAAGGTACACCCAGAATATGTTTTAAGCGAGGATATTCCGGGGATTACCGATGTAAAAAAGATCAATAAAGATTTTTGGAAACAACGCTATCAAAGCATCAGAAATTTTGAACAACATTTAACGGCCAACGGTACCGTGATTCTGAAATTCTTTTTAAATGTAAGCAAGGATGAGCAGAAGCAGCGCTTTTTGGATCGGATAGAAGACCCTACCAAAAACTGGAAATTCTCTTCGGGCGATATTAAAGAAAGGGCATTGTGGGATAAGTACATGGAAGCTTACGAGGATGCCATAAATGAAACCAGTACGGCTGAATCGCCATGGCATGTTATTCCCGCCGATAAAAAATGGTTTGCACGTTTGGCCATCAGTGAAATTATTGAAGACAGACTGAAGAACCTGGACTTAAAATTTCCGGTATTGGGTGCGGATGAAACCTTAAAACTTACTGAAACGAAAAATGCTTTACTAGCAGAATAAAATAAAAAAATGCAGGTCTATAAGCCGGGTTCTGTGTCTCGGTTGCCCAAGATTTCTATCATTTATCCACTATAAACGTTGCCGTTTATCTCTAACGACCTACCCACTAACATCGGACGGGCAGCCCTACGTACGTTAGCCTATTTGGTCTTTCAACTCCCGGGGTTTACAATCCGCTGCAGTCGCCTGCAGCGCTCGTGCGCTCTTACCGCACGTTTTCACCCTTACTCCGACATAAGCCGGGGCGGTATATTCTCTGTTGCACTATTCCGTAATTCAGGTTTTCATTCCTGAACCCCTTTCCGTTAGAAAGCGAGATGCCCTGCGTTGCCCGGACTTTCCTCTCTCCCGATAAATCGGGACAGCGATAGAACAACCTGCATTTTGCACAAAGATGTGGTTTTTTAGGCAGAAAGGCATAAAAAACCAGAAGTTTTTGTGTTTACTAATGCTTTTAAGCTGTTTTAATTCTCACATTGCTATGCAATATTCATTCATTAGCATTGTCATATATTTCCTTCAATACCTTATCAGAAAATCTAAAATTTGTCTCCTGTATTTTCTCAAAAATTGGTTTTATAGAAGTAATGAGTCCCAGGTTTTTTGCTTTTAAAATAATACCCAATGTACCTGTGAACAGCAGATTTAACTTTTTTGCCAACTTTCGTCCTTTGTTGTCGTCGAGAATAAGAAGTGATGGGGCTGATTCGGTTGCTAAAGTAATGGCACTTGCTTCTCCGGCATCAATATCTAAAGAATTTTGAAAGGTGGTGTTTTTAGGTGATTTGATTTCAACCCAATCGGGTAAAGGAGAACCAAATTCTGCCGCAATAGTGGCTGTTGTTGTGATTTTAGTGAAAAGTAATCTTAAAAGATCTAATTCTCCGATTTTTTCAAGCAAAATGAAGCAGCTCGTATCAGCAATAACTATTTCATATTTTTTCTGCATCACTTAACATTTCAGAAGCAGGATAGTTCAATAGGGAAACACCATAATCAGCAAGTAATTCTGAGAATGTACGTTTTGATAAACCTGCCATGGCTGCTGCTTGCCCAATTGATAATTTTCCCGATTCAAATAGCTTTGCAGCAATGAAACGTACGGTATCGTGTTCATGCTCACCCAGGCTATCCGGAACTTGCAGCGTTATTGTTGTCATGATTTAAATATACGAAATATTATCTACTTGCAATTCTGCAATTGCTTCGAAACTTCAGTATAAGGTACAAATCCTTGCTTGTTACCGAAAGAATTGGTGATGTAAACCATTACCTGAGCCACATCAATATCGGCCAGTTCGGGGAAGGCAGGCATTTTTTCTTTGTATTCCTTGCCATGAATAACCAAAGTTTCGTTGGCGCCGTTTTTAATGAAACAAGCTAAACGGCTTTTGTTGGTTTTTAAGAAAACCGAGTCGGTTAAAGGAGGGGCAAGCTCACCTAATCCTTCGCCATTTTCGCCATGGCAGTTCTGGCACCTGCTTTTGTAAATGTCTTTTCCGTTTGACATGTAATTTTGCAGATCGATGGTTTCCTGGTTTTGGCAGGATACGATGATGGCGATAACAGCAAATAAAAAAATGGAGTTAATGATGTACTTGCGCATGTATTTTAGTTATTAACCACAGATAAGAACAGATGAACACCGATTTAAATAATTATCTGTGTTTATTCTGTATATCTGTGGTTGAAAAATAAGGTTTGTATTTACACTTGTAGTCAAAAAAATAACATTTTCTTGCTAATCCGTGCCTAAAGTCAATGTTCTACTTTTTGTATTCTGCCAGTAAAACCGGGATGTCTTTTTTTAATTGCTCAACCTGATCCTCTTTGGTGCCATCGTAAGCGCCACGAATCCTGCGGTCTTTGTCGATTAAAACCAGATACCCCTGGTGAATGTAGCCATCTTTAGCAGTGCTGTCTTCGCCAACCGCCACCAGGTAATTTTTTTCGGCCAAAGTATAAACACTGTCTTTGGTACCATAGAGAAACTGCCATTTCGGGCCATCAACGCCTAGTTTTTTAGCGTATTTTTTTAAAGCTGAAGGTTTATCGTATTTAAAATCAATGGTGTGCGAAACAAACATCACATCCGGGTTGGTTTTAAAATCGTTGTAAACCGTCATTAAGTTGCGGTGCATGGTAGGGCAGATGGTGGTGCAGGAAGTGAAAAAGAAATCGGCCACATATATTTTTCCGTCTGTTGCTTTGTTGGTTGTTAAAACACTATCCTGATTTAAGAAAGCCCAGTTCGGAATGGTTTGGTAAACCGTATCAATTTTTTCTACTCCGGCAGCATCTTTAACTATTTCTGCATGGCGCTCGCCATAAAACGGTAGTTTTTTTTCTTGCTTGCATGCGGTAAATATAGAAGCGAGCAACAGGCTGGCTGCTGCGTAAGAAATGATTTTATTCATGTTGTGAATTTAAAAATGTAAATATACAAGGTAATTCGGTCTAGGGTGTTAATTGTTTTAGAAAAGTCCGGGGTCAGATGTCGGAAAGTCCGAAGCCTGAATGTTTAAACTTGCTAACTTCATGTCTTCTGACATCTGTCTCCGGACTTCCGACTTATTTCTTTAAAAACTTGGCCGGTTCGGCAATAAACTTCTGCTTACAGCTTTCTGAACAGAAATAGTAAGTTTCTTTATTGTAAACCGTAGTTTTTGCTGTGGCGGCTTTTATCTTCATTTTACAAACAGGATCGATCACTACTTTTTTAGTAGAATCAACCACATTTGCTTCTTGTTTAGTGATAATTGGGTTCGCGTTTAATTTCAATGCGAATGTGCTTAATCCCATCAGGATAATTGCTGTGCTTAATTTTTTCATATCTATTGTTTTATGGAAAGTCCGGGCTCTGAAGTCAAAAGACCGAAGTAAATCTGCATATGCTTGCTTACCAGCTTACACCATATCTTCTGTCTCCGGTCTCCCGAACTCTGACTATTTAATTTTGTAAATTTTTAAAACTGAATCTGATTCGCGGGTAACCTTAATGTAACCATCTTCTACATCACGGATTTTAATCATCTGCGATTTGTAATAATCCAGGTCTTCCTGTTCGGTTTTACCTTTAAAATCATCTTTAAAAAAATGCATCCAATCCATCATTTTTTCATCTGCAGCGTTTAACCGGGCAATTACATCACTTACTTGCTGTTTGGCAGCAGCAGAATCGGGCGATTTTTTTAGTTGACCGGAAAGCAACAATGTATCGAGCTTCATTTTGTTTTTTACAACTTTTTCTCCGTCAATCATTAACTTATCGTGAATGTTTAAAACTTCCTTACGCACGGCTTCTGCATTGGGTTCCGTTTTGCAGGAACTGAAAAGGATAGCTAAAACGCCGATTGCGGTTGTGATTTGTCTTTTCATATTTTTAAAAATTATAAGTAATGCCAACATAAGCTTTACCTGCACTCATCGGGTGATCGGTTTCAGCTTCCCAGATGTTTTTCTGTACACCAACATTTAAGGCAATGTTTTTATAGAAAATATCGGCACCTATACCGCCCATTAAATTATTCATTACATGTTCGCCGGTTTTTTGCCCTTTGTATTTTTCACCCGCCGAATATTCGTAAAAAAACTGTGCCGAAGGCATGAATTGCCAATCTTTGCCAATACTTTGTTTGTAAAAAATATTCAGGAAACTGGTTGTGCTGTTGGCAATTCCCTCATCGCGGCTGTTGGTGCCATTTACCTTATAAGAGGTATTTAAACTTGCACCAAATTTACCCAATCCAACCAGATAGTTTATGTAAACAAAACCATCGGTACTACCGGTTCCGGCCTGCATAAGCGAAGAATAACGGATACCGGCCGTATTTTTGAAATCATTTTTTCCGGTAGGTAATTTAATTCCTGCGCCTGCAATAAGCTGCTGTTTAAAATCAGCATCCAGTTTTTGCATTAGATGATAACCTGCATACACATTGATATCGCCCACACCACCAATGGTTGAGGTGTAGCCGTTATAACGTTCGCTGTTAGAAACATAAGGCAAAATGGCATTCACCTCTAATCGGTTGCCTATAAAATACTTGCCTCTTATTTCAAGTGAACGATATAATTCATAATCACCAGGATTGCCCGCATGTCCGGTAATTGGCGCGCCCTGACTTCTGGCCGGAATAAAGAATTTTCCGCCATTCGGAAACAAGGAATGCGATTGCCCCTCGTAACCATTAAATGAGCGGTAGCGGTACAAGAGGCTGATGCTGTTGCGGTTATAATAGGGGGTAATGCCCATAAAACAACCGCAAATATCGCAGGCAAAAGCCTTACTGCCGAGCAGTACGAAAGCCAAAATGAATAATTTACGATTCGCTAAATAATGTATTTTTGATAAACTCATGATCTGTTAATGTTTTTAAAAATGCTTTAATCTGCTCTTTCTGAGAGCTGTTTAAAGGGATGCCATTTTTTAAGGAAGCATCCAGGTTTTCGGCTGCTTTTACGCCCGAATCGTAGTGGTTTAACACTTCATCCAGACTGTAAAAACGACCATCGTGCATGTAAGGGCTGGTATATTCGATATTGCGCAATGTGGGGACGCGGAACTTTCCGAAATCAGTTTGTACACTGGTAATGTGCGACCGGCCTTCATCTGCACTCAATAAATCTAAACCGTTGCTGCGATAAGAAAAATCGGTGAAAAAAGGCTCGGCATGGCAAGAACTGCACTTTTCTTTAAAAAGCGTATAACCAGCCTGCTCAGCTGTTGTAAAAACAGCCCCATTTTCTTTGCGCATTACCTGGTCGTACTTCGAATTGGCCGAAACCAGCATAGCAGTAAACTGCGTAATCGATTTCAGTATCAGCTGCGAGTTGATTTCGGTTGAGCCAAAGGCCTGTTTAAACATATCTGGATATGGTGCAGTGGCTTTTAAAAAAGTAACGATGGCTTGAATATCGGTACCCATTTCGCAGGCATCGGTAATGGCATTTAAGGGCGAAGTTTCGATGTTTTTTACACCACCATCCCAAAAGAAAGCTTTTTGCCAGGCCAGATTAATCAAAGGCGGGGTGTTGCGCTTGCCCTGACAGTTGTTTACACCATGACTCACCTTATGGTCGAGCTGGGTAAAAGCAGCAAATTGCTGATGGCAACTTCCACACGAAACGCTTTTATCGGCCGATAAGCGGGCATCGTAAAACAGCTTTTTACCCAGGGCAAAACCAGTATTACTTAGCTTGTTATCTTCGAAATTATATGTTGGTGCAGGAAAATTTGATGGAACTGTAAAGGCAATTTTTGTTTCTTGCTGGCTAACCTCATCCTCATTTTTACTGCAGGCATACATCAACGCAATGCTTAAGGCAAGCATTGCGAAGACTGCTATTTTCCTCAGCATTTAATTATGGATATGATCTAAACGAAACAACCCGTTAGCATAGTTATTGGCCACAATTACCGAATTTGGCCCACCCATTGTAAAATTCAGCGTAGCGAAACTTACATCGGTTTTACCTGTAAATAACGCAGCTGCATTGACGATAAAGTGCATATTGGGTTTGCCGTCAGTTCTGATGCGCAAAGGGTTAGTCGCATTAATTTCTGTAGCAAAGGTTCTGATGGTGTTGTTCGGATCAACTACGCCGCCAATGTGGAAAGTTAGTGCATTGTTTGCCGCTGTAGATTGTGGCGAACTACCTTCCAGTTTCACAAAAATATAACCACTGTTCCAGGTCCAGAACATGCCATTTGCCGGATCTAAAGCACCTGTTTGGGCACCGGCAAAGTTACGGGCATAGTCTACTCCAATGGTATATTCGATTTTGGTATAATCGCCGGTTGGTACATCTTTTAAAGTAATATTGGTCGATTCGGTTTTTGAAGCATCGATTAAAAAGTAGCTTTCCGGAATCAGGTAGCTGCTGCCATCGGCTTTACTTAATTTAATGTTGCTCACGTAGTATTTAAATACATTGATTTTGAAATCTTCGCCTTTAGCGTTTTTATATGTGGTTGTATTTAAGGTTAAAGGACTTCCGTTTACCTGGTTGTCGAACTCGATTGTGAAAGTAGATTTGGTTTCAGGAGTGGTTTCGTTGTTGTTTTTTTTGCAGGAAGTTAAAAGCAGGGCAGGGCACAATAATGCCAATAAGTATGTTGTGATTTTCATTTTAAGAAAATTGAATAAGTAAAAAATGGGGAATTATGAACGTAATCGTCATGCTGATCCGATAACTATCGAACTTATGCTACGTCTCAAAAAAAAATAAATTAATTGAGAGACCCTGAAATAAATTCAGGGTGACGTACGTACTTGAATTAAAAATTACTTAAACCGTTTTCGGCGGATGAAAAATGGAGATGGAGAGATCTTTAGCTGGCTTTTCCAGATAACCGCTTTCTGCTTTAATAACAAAGAAAGGAATAGTATGGTTAAGTACCACAATTTTAAACTGCGGTTCAGCTTCAACAACGCGTTTCAGGTTTTCCTGTGCCTGTTTGTTCTTGCCGTCTAAATCTTTCAGTTTTTTAGCAAGGAAACATTGCCCATCGCAATGCAGCTCAGGATGAGCCTTGTTGATACAAAATACACTGGTAATGTATTCCTTATTCATCTGATAACCCGAGTACACCACTAGCTGCATGTAACAATTGGAAATTGTACAGATAACTAAAAGATATATCAGAATTCTTTTGAACATGGGTATTGAGCTGCAAATGTACAAACGAAATTGAAAGCCACAAAGAAAAAATATGAAACTATAGCAAGGGCTAAGATTTAATGTTTGTTTTAAACTACATAACCATTATCTATTCCAGGCTTTCTGATGAAGTTCTTCTGAATTAATATCGTAATCACTCCATATCCCTTTAGAAAGGGTGAACTCAGCTGTCCGGACTGATTTTTCAGGGTCAGTTATCCTTAACTCAGCATCAATATCCCACGACTTTAAAAAGTTTAATAACGCATCAATTTTGCGCTGCTCTACATTATCTTTTAAAATTATCGCTGTCATGATGATCCTTTTTGTAATTGTAAATATAAGCAATCTATTTTTATGGTGTGTTGACTTCTTGTAATTCTATAGTTTGTATATCAGTTAGGGTGCAATTATTTTCTGTTACGGATTCACAGAGACCACCGAAAATCCCTCTGTCATTTTTTAAGTGATTTTCCGTGTTAATCCGTGCTTCCGTGGCTGAAATAAAATTATTGGATTAGGCATAAAAAAACACAGATGAATGACCTTCATCTGTGTTTTTCAATTTTTTATTAAGCGTTTAAATTATGCCTGTAAATCAGTCATTACTGCTTTGATTTTATCTCCCAAAGCTGCATTTACTTCTTCGAAATCTTTTCTATCCGCTAAAGGTGCATTAACACTGCAATAGAACTTAATTTTGGGTTCGGTACCACTCGGACGGGCAGAAACAATGCTTCCATCAGCAGTAATGAACTGTAAAACATCAGAAGTTGGATAATCCAGTTTGGTTACCTTTCCGGTAGCTAAATCTGTTTCCTGACTTAATTCGTAATCTTTCAATACTGAAACAGGTGAACCGCCAAGACTAGCAGGTGGGTTTTCCCTGAATTTCACCATCATGGCTTTAATTTCTTCAGCACCGGTTTTACCTTTTTTGGTTAACGATACCAGGTCTTCTTTATACAGGCCGTATTCTACATACATATCCAGTAAAGCGTTATACAAGCTGGCACCTTTATCTTTGTAATAAGCGGTCATTTCGGCGATAAACGCAGCAGAAACCACCGCATCTTTATCGCGTACCAAATCGCCGATCAGGTAACCATAGCTTTCTTCGCCACCACCAATAAAGTATTTTTTACCTTCCAGCTCGGTCATTAACTGGCCGATGTATTTAAAGCCGGTTAAGGTATTGTAGTAGGTTACGTTTTTCTTTTTGGCAATTTCTTCAATCAGGTTAGAAGTAACGATTGTTTTCACAATAAACTGATTTCCATCTAGTTTTCCGCTTTCCTGCCAGGCCGATAATAAATAATTAATTAACAAACATCCCGTTTGGTTACCGTTTAATAATACCCACTCGCCATTATTGTCTTTTACTGCAATACCCACACGGTCGGCATCAGGATCGGTTGCCAGAACTAAATCAGCATCTATTTCTTTTGCCTTGTTCATGGCTAAAGTAAGCGCTTCTTTTTCTTCCGGGTTTGGATAAACTACCGTAGGGAAATTACCATCCGGTTTGCTTTGTTCTTCAACAATGGTAACATTGGTAAAACCGAATTGCTCAAGCGCTTTAGGCACCAGAGTAATACCTGTACCGTGAATAGGAGAGAACACAATTTTTAAATCGTGCTGTCTCTTAATCGCCTCTGGCGAGATAGATAAAGCAGTAATGCCATCCAGGTAAAGTTTATCTACATCTTCGCCAATGAGCTGGATATTGGCATCTATACGGTCAAATTTAACCTCATCGATGCTTTTGATCTTGTTTACTTCATCAATAACCAGTTTATCATCAGGAGAGGTAAACTGACCACCATCTGCGCCGTAAGCTTTATAACCATTATATTCTTTAGGATTGTGTGAAGCCGTTAACATTACACCACTTTTGCAACCAAAATGGCGCACTGCGAACGATAATTCGGGTGTTGGTCTTAATGCCGAAAAGAAATAAACATGGATACCGTTAGCCGAGAAAACATCAGCCGTAATTTTGGCAAAATAGTCAGAATTGTTGCGGCTATCGTGCGCAATGGCAACTTTAATCTTCTCGTTAGGATATTTATTGTTTAGGTAATTGGCTAAGCCTTGTGTAGCGGTACCAATCGTATATTTATTAATGCGGTTTGAGCCTGCACCCATAATACCGCGTAAACCACCTGTACCAAACTCTAAACTTTTATAAAAGGCATCTGTTAATTCGGTGGTGGCATTGTTATCAACAAGCGCCTGAATTTCGGCCTTGGTATTCTCATCATAATTTCCGCTTAACCATTGATTAATTGTGGCTTGCGTTGCTTGATCAATTGCTTGCATTGAGCTGTTTTTTAAATTTAATATCTGGTGTTGAACAAATTTCAATGCATGAAGTTTGGTTAAAAACCAATTAATTTTCATCCATCCAAATTTTATTTTGTTGAGGGTGTTGCTTTTAAGCTGCTTTTGCTTATTTTCACGCCCCGATACAATAATAAAGAAATTCCGGTATTAAAGTGGACCGACTGTAACTTTTTTAAAATAGTTTTAAAATTTGTAAAGTTATCGCCCTTTTTTCGCTGGAAAAAACAACAAAGAACTAGATGAAAATATTAAAATTTGGGGGTACTTCTGTAGGTAGTCCCGAGCGCATGACGAAATTATTGGATATCATTAATCCAAATGAAGAGCAGATTGTGGTTTTATCAGCAGTGTCTGGTACCACAAACAGTTTAGTAGAAATTGCAAATCATTTTTTAGCTGGCGATAAGAAGAAGGGAAGCGAGTGCGTCGAAAACCTTTACCAAAAATATAAAACCTTTGTAATAGAACTTTTGCCTGCTGCCGAATTTCAGGAGCAGGGAAATGAGGTGATTGATTATCACTTTGGCTTTTTAGCTGGCCTGGCTAACGACCTCTTTACTTCGATTGAAGAAAAGGTTGTTCTGGCACAAGGTGAATTGTTATCTACTACTTTATATCACATCTATTTAAAATCGATCGGTGTACCATCGGTATTATTGCCTGCTTTAGATTTTATGAAAACGGATGAGGACAACGAGCCAGATATTCCTTTTACAACCAAACATTTAATGCCTTTATTGGAGCAGCATAAAGATAACAAGCTGTTTATAACACAAGGTTACATTTGCCGCAACAGTTTTGGCGAGGTAGATAACCTGCGTCGTGGCGGAAGTGATTATACTGCATCATTATTAGGTGCAGCAATTCTGGCCGAAGAAGTTCAAATCTGGACGGATATTGATGGTATGCACAACAACGATCCGCGTATTGTTAAAGGTACCAAACCAATTGCACAGTTATCGTTTGATGAGGCTGCTGAGTTAGCTTACTTCGGCGCTAAAATTTTACATCCGCAGTCGGTTTTCCCGGCTCAGAAATATAAAATTCCGGTTCGTTTGCTAAATACCATGGAGCCGGCAGCTGCAGGTACTTTAATTACGCACGATAGCGAAAAAGGCAAAATCAAGTCAATTGCAGCCAAAGATGGTATTACGGCAATCCGCATCCAATCCAGTCGCATGCTATTGGCTTATGGTTTCTTACGCAGGGTTTTCGAAGTATTTGAAAGGTATAAAACACCAATTGATATGATTACCACTTCGGAGGTTGCCGTATCGTTAACCATTGATGAAACGGCTCATTTACCACAAATTATCGAAGAACTGGAAAGTTTCGGAACGGTAGAAGTAGATAGGGACCATAGTATCGTTTGTGTTGTAGGCGACTTCGGCTCTGAAAAGCATGGCTTTGCCAGCAGGGTTTTAGAAGGTTTAAAACACATTCCAATCCGCATGATTTCTTACGGTGGTAGCAATTACAACGTTTCGCTTTTAATTTTAAGCGAATATAAAACCGAAGCTTTAAGAAGCTTGCACAACCGTTTATTCGAATAACAGAAAAAACGCGCCGGTTATTACCAGCAGTCCGATGAGGCAGTGAACCGCTAAGAAAGCTGCTGGTAATAATCCGTTTTTATACTTTTTGTAGGAGTTAAATAAACCCAGCGAAAGGATAAGGACAATAAAAAGGGCTGCTGCTATTTTCATTTTCTGATAAATAAAAGGAAAAGTACAATCAGCAGTAATACGATAAAAAACCGGATTTTGCCGTTGTATTGTTTGTGGGTAATTCTTCCGTGCTTTAAATCGAGGTAGTTACCAATATATACCAGCCCAAAGAATAGAATTAAAATTATAATAAGGAATTTGAACATGTTCGCCGATAAAGATATATCAAAGTTTAACAATATAGAAACACCTTTTTACTATTATGATACTGAGTTGTTGCAGAAAACTTTGCGCACCTGCGCAGATGCTGCTGCTCCATACGGGTTTCATATCCATTACGCACTGAAGGCCAACTTCAATGCTGTTTTGTTAGAACAGATTAAAGGAATTGGTTTCGGTGCCGACTGTGTAAGTGCAGGCGAGGTGAGAAGGGCAGTAGAAGTAGGCTTTGATGCTGGTAAAATTGTATTTGCCGGTGTGGGTAAATCAGATAAAGAGATAAATGAAGCACTTGACCTGGATATTTTCTGCTTTAACGTAGAATCGATACAGGAATTAGAAGTGTTGAACGAACTGGCAGCCAAAAAAGGTAAAACTGCCCAGGTTGCTATCCGCATTAACCCCAATGTGGATGCGCATACACACCATAACATTACCACAGGTTTAGATGAAAATAAATTCGGGATCAACTCATGGGATTTACCTGAGTGTGCCGAAACTTTAAAAGCTTCTGCAAACCTGAAATTTATCGGTATTCACTTTCATATTGGCTCGCAAATTACCAACCTGGATGTTTACAAAAACCTTTGCGTGCGCGTTAACGAATTTGCAACCTGGTTTGAAGATAAGGGCTTTAATTTAAAGGTTTTAAATGTTGGCGGTGGTCTAGGCATTGATTATCATAATCCTGATAACCAGATTCCTGATTTTGAAGCTTATTTTAAAATTTTTAACGAGTTTTTAGAAGTAAAAGCCGGTCAGGAAGTACATTTTGAATTGGGCAGAGCATTGGTTGGACAATCGGCTTCGTTAATCACCCGTGCTTTGTACATTAAAAAAGGTAAGAAAAAGAACTTTGTAGTATTGGATGCAGGTATGACTGAGTTAATGCGTCCGGCATTGTATCAGGCGTATCATAAGATTGAAAATTTGTCTCAAATCTCAAATCTCAAATCTCAAATCTCAATTAGGTATGATATAGTAGGCCCGATCTGCGAAAGCACCGATTGTTTTGGTAAGGAAGTTGAACAGCCAGAATCATTCAGAGGCGATATTTTTGCTATACGCAGTGCGGGTGCTTATGGAGAGGTTATGGCTTCGAAGTACAATTTGCGCGATGCCATCCGATCAGTTTACAGTACTGAGATATAAAAAATAAGTTTGTCACACTGAGCTTGTCGAGGTGCTTTTTGCATTTGTTTATGCTACTCCTTCGACAGGCTCAGGATGACCAATCCAGGGTTAGATTAAATCCGCTTTCTAAGCGAAAAATAGCCAACCCCGGCTAAAATCACCGTTAGGGTGGTTATGGATAGCAGGTTAATCCAGATAACAGGCACATCTTTAGGAACATACTTTTCCAGTTTATAATTTTCAATATCCGTATTTTTAAGTTCACCATTGGTAAAAATGGCCGGATAAAAGTGCAGTCTGATTGTTTCATGATATTTCCTAACGGCCTGCTGAAAATTAAGGTGACTATCCAGATCGGTACCAGCAAGCTCATTAACGCCCAATTGTAATTGTATGCTTGGGAAAAAGAGCGCAACTGTTTCAGTAAAGTTTTGTCTCGAAGCCAGCTTTTTTTCAATTAATACACGACTTCCCAAAGCGGAATCGTCGCCCATTTGTTGCATGCCATAATACCAGTACCAGCTAAAAGTTTTTTCTTCGGGAAAAGGATATTTTTTCAGTTGCGGATAATGCTTAAAAAAGGGTGCCATGGTTACCGATTTATCCATGTCCCACTTTTCATGGTAGCCTTCGCGCTGGTTAATTACATTTTGTAAGGCCTCTGGTACCGGGTACTTTTTGGTAAGCAAGAGATTTAAACTTGCAGGTACCACAATACACAGCAAAACCCAAACAGCAATGAGTGCTGATGCATTAAAGCTTGATGATTTATGGAGTGAAATAGCAACAAAAGCAACCGCAAACCAGAATGCAAGGTAAAGCAGAATTAAAGTCATTACGGTTGCAAAGGTGCCATCAAATGGAAGCTGCAGGTAAATACCAGCCACAAGCATGAGTAAGAGTGCCAATACAAAAATCACCACAAGCCTCACCAAAATCTTTCGCCAGATGATTGTGAATGTTTTGTCGGTTTGCGCTTTTAACAAGGGCCAGATACCACTTTCTTTTTGTTCTGAGAGCAGGTTATAACTGAAGGCTATAATGACCAGCGGAAATAGAAAAATAAAAACAAAACTGAGATCCATTTTACCCAAAAGCAGGCTTAAAGGGTTACTTAGATCGGTATCGTACAGCTGACCTTCCAGTCCCAGCATAGTTACCGATATGAGGTAAGGATTAACATCACGCTGCCCGTTGGCAAAAGCTGCCCATGCGCCTGGTGTATTGGCCAAAGAAAATTTGTTGTGATAGAAAAACAAACCAATATCATTACCAAAATGTGCTATGTTTTGCCTGGTTTGTTGCTTTTGTAAACTTGCAGCTTTTGTAATTACCTGTTCTTGTTTTTCGATAAAAGTTTTGCCGAAATACAAGCCTGCAAAACCCATTAAAATTAACAGGATTATGCCCATCCAGGTAGCACTGTTTCTGAAAAACAGCTTGAACTCTAGTATATAAATGCTTTTATTCATGTGTTGGAGGTGTTTAATTTTGGTTTGGGATTGTTTTAACCCACCGGGCCGTGCATTGGATCATGATGATTACTAATGTTAACCAGCATAATAGCGAAGCAAGTGCCAGTAATTCGCTTTTGAGTATGGTACCTAAGTGGCTAAACCGGTAGTTGAAATCGGGCTGTTGTGCCCAGTTAGACCGGCTTATAGCCAGTGGTTTAGCGGTTTCACCCGGTGAGTTGTTGCTGATTTTATCGATCTGCAGCTTGTTCATTTTTTGTGCCAAACCATAACGATAGGTTTCTGCCTGATTTTGAAAATCGACAAAGGTTTTAAAATCGGAAGCTGTAAGCGCCATGGATACGTTTTTGAGTGATAAATAAGGATTTAGAAAGCCAGAGAGCAGGGTGAGGCGGTTCTGTTTTTCGAAAGTCGCGTTCAGGTGTCGCTGGTGGTTACTGTATATTTTCGAACTGATTTTTTCACCTTCGGCCATAATATAGCCTCCATAATTGAATGGCAGTTTTTTTACATCATCTACTTTGTAGGCTTTAAGTAACGAATCTTTAATGGAGGCGTAGTGCACATCGTTGGGGTTGTGACTATCGCCTTGCCTGCTGATATCGGCTGCAATGGCATCAGCAAATTCTATTTTAGAAGGCGAGGGGTGGATTTTATCGCCAATGGCTTGTGTAATCCGCGGCATAATTACCATAAAGAAGATCCAGCAGGCCAGCAAGGTCGTTAATGCGGCTTTCGAACTTTGTTGATAAGCGGATACCAAAACAGTAATGGCCGAAACGATAAAGAAATATACTGAGTAACATAAAATCAGCATCAGTAACCGCAGACTCGAATCGGGGTTAATTTGCCAATTGCTTAAAGAAGCCCACAACAATATGGTGAGCAAAATGAGTGGTAAGAAAATAGCAAGGCAAACACTAATAATACCCAGTGTTTTACCCCAGAGCAGCTGTTTCCAGCTCACATTTTGGCACAATAAGATCTTTAATGTACCCAATTCGCGCTCGGCAGAAATACTGTTATAGCCTAAAAAGAAAATGAGCAGCGGAACCAAGAGCTGCAGTACCATAGCTACGCTGATTTCGCCGAAACGTAACATGCCGTTTGCAAAACTGGCTTCGCTAAAATTAACGGTATTTTGTTTATGAGCTTCTAAAAAGATACTTACCCCCGCAAAGCTTTCAATACCGAAATCAAAAAAGCTGAGCTCGTGTTTTTCGCGGAAGGCCAGGTATCCATAATGCGCCATCCGGTGCGGGTGTTTATCGGGTTTGGCCAGCCATTTTGCCCTAACCAGTGCTTTATAATGCAGCCTTTGGTTTTGCTGCGATTTGTAATTTTGCCAACCTACATAAGTGGCCAAACAAAGTGATACGCCCAATAAAATCAGGAGCGCCAGGGTGGCTTTGTTGCTAAATGCGGTTTTAAAGGTTTGCCTGGCAATAGTGGTAATAATATTCGACATTATATGCGGTAGGTTACGTTAAACATGATGTTTCTGGGCGTGCCCGGAAAAAGCCTTAAATAATTTTGCGCGCCAACCCAATAGGTTTTGTTTAAGATATTATTCAGATTTGCGGCCAGTTGCACTTTGCTGCCCACTGGCGAATAATAAATAGCTGCATCGAAAAGGGTGTAAGCCGGTAGCTCAAAATCTCTGATGTAAAGCGGAAGTTTAGTGCCACTGTACTGTACGCCTGCGCCAAAACCAATGCCTTTTAATTTTATGGTTTCGAGATTGTAACGGGTCCATAAGCTGGCGCTGTGTTTCGGGGTGTTTTGCACCCTTTGACCAATTAATGCCGGATTAAAATCGTCTTGAATAATGGCATCGATATAGCTATAGCCTGTATTAAATTGCCAGTTAGCACTGATAAAACCAGAAGCTTCAAATTCGAAGCCCCTGCTTCGCTGCGCACCACGTTCAATTAAACGGTTTACATCTAAGGGATCATTGGCATTCATCAACAGGTTTTTCTGATTGATTTCAAAAAATGCCAAATTGATCATTAAACGCTTGTTAAGCCATTCTGATTTGGCGCCAATTTCTTTAAGATCGCTTTCTAAAGGTTTGAAATTACTGCCTGCAGGTGGTGGTACTATAACCAGGCTCGAAGTGTTGCCTTGTGGCTGGTAGCCCTGTAGATAGGTGCCGTAAATATTAATGTTTGGATTAACCGCGTAGGTAATCCCAGCTCTTGGTAAAAGTTTGTGTTGGACTATTTTCTTTTCTGTAGTCAATTTGTAATTGCTGTAATCTTCGTACCATTCCTGCCTTAATCCCAATGTAAGTGTTACTTTGCCATAGGTAAGCTGATCTTGCAGATACACACCATTAACCAGGTAGTAAGATGGGGGGATCTCCGTTTTGGTAAAAGTATAATCACTTAGATTTTTCAGGGTATAAGCCGGATTGGCCAGGTTAAAATGCTCTACATTAGGCACTGGTGCATTTACTCCGTTTACGGTTTTAAAAAGATAAAGGTCTTTTTTTGCCGGATCGTAGCGTGTAGCGATGGTGCCATCTTTTAACCGGTAACCCTGAGCCGAATTTTCTCCGCCACCTCTTAGTTTTTGGGTATTTATTCTATCATAACCAATTACCAGTTTATGACCAATATGGAATGTATTGGCATTAATACTGAAATAAGTACTGAGATTATCAGTTGCCCATTTCTGCTGCCGCTGTACTGCGCGCATTGCGGCTAAAGTGGGGATAGCCTGATTATTTTCATCTACACCAAAGGCATTGGTTGTTCTGTGCTCCAGCAGATCTTCATTCCAGTTCTGCTTCATGTAGGCCGCATTGAAAACAATATTTTCGGTCAGTTTATGCGAAAAACTCGTCATCAACATCAAATCTTGCGTGTTAAAGCGATCGTTGCTGGCCCCCATGTTAAAAGTGATTGGCGTGCTGTTTAAATCTGTCTGTCCGGCAATGGCGCCAAATATAGCCTGTCCCCGGTCTAACCGTGAGTTGCTGTTGTTCATTACCACCTCAACATTTAAACTGGTACGATCTGATGGCCGGTAGGAGAATGAAGGTGCAATCATATATCCTTTCCGGTATTGCAGATCTCTAAAGCTTTTACTGTCTTCGTAACCAATATTTAAGCGGTAAAGTAAGGTTTTAGCTGTGTTTAATGGCCCGGTAAAATCGAGTGCACCGCGAATAGTGCTAAAACTTCCGGCTGAAATGCTCACTTCTTTACGGTCTTCGGTCAGCGGTTTTTTAGTTACCAGGTTAATACTACCACCGGGATCTACACTCGAAAATGTAGCACTTGCTGGACCTTTTATCACTTCAATACGCTCGAGATTATTGGTTAAGGGCTGATTAAAATAATACTGGCGTGTACGCATGCCATTAATAATTGCACCTTCTTCGTTTTGGTTAATACCCCTGATGGCGAATTGGTTGTAATAACTGCTTTGCGATACACTGGTTACATTTTTAACCGCATCAGCCAGCACAGCAGCCTGCCTGTCGGCCATTAATTCTTTAGAAACGGATGAAATGGCTTGAGGAATATCTTTGTTGGCCGTAGCGGTTTTAGTGGCCGAAAAAGAATAATCTCCGTAATACTTTCTGGCATTGGTTCCTACAATTTCAACAGTCTGGAGTTCTTCATTGGAGGCGGCCAAAATAACAGGATCCAGAACTAAATCACTGCTGATAAGGTAAGTTTTACTAAAACCGGCGTAACCTACAGCACTCGCATTAAAGGTATAACTGCCTGCTTGAGGTAAAATTATGGCAAAGTTACCGAGCGAATCAGTGCTGGTATGCAGCAGGTCTTTGCCGCTTTTTAATTTAATATTGGCCTTATAAATGGCAAGATGGTTTGCATCGAGCACTTTCCCTGTTACCTTAACCTGCGCATTAATCTGGAGGCTGGTTAAAAAGATACAAACGAAAATTAAGCTGATCCGAAAAATATGATATATCAATTTCATGATGGGTTAATTAAATGGTTTGCAGGTACAACTTTTGAAGATCAGCCGCGCTAATATCGCTTGCTTGGAGGGTATGGATCAATTGGCCTTGTTTCATAATGCCAATGTGTGAGCCCACATTTACGGCATTAAAAATGTCGTGTGTAGCCATTAGGATGGATTTGCCTTCTGCGGCCAGCTGTTTTACCAGTTGCGTAAAATCTTCAGTTGCTTTAGGGTCGAGGCCACTGGTAGGTTCATCCATGAAAATGATCTTTGCATTTTTTGCCAGGGCGATGGCAATCCCCACTTTCTGGCGCATGCCCTTACTGAAGCCCGATAAATGTTTGTGGTGTGCGCTGGTTGCTAAGCCGCACTGGCTCAGGAAATGAGTAAGCAATTCTTTTTCATAACTGAAACCTGCGAGTTTCGAAAAATAATCGAGATTTTCTAAAGCCGACAGATGACCATAAAGCATCACCACTTCGGGTATATAGGCCAGGTGTTTGCGGCGATCGTTATCATAAGGCGAAACCTCCACATTATCGATCAGGATTTTTCCTTCAGTTGGCGTAATAAAACCTAAAAACAGGTTAATTGTGGTGGTTTTTCCAGCGCCGTTCTGACCGAGTAAGCAGTACACTTCGCCTGGATTAACGGTTAAATTCAATTGGTTAAGGGCACGAAAAGATTGGTAATTCTTGGATAAAGAAATAGCTTGAAGCATAAAAATAAAGGTATAGGTGCAGGTCATGCGACCGCACATTAAAAGAAATGAATTAAATATTAAGCAATTGCTGCCTATAGAGATTGTTTAGGCAACTAAATTAGGTGGACCTTTGTTGCTGCAGGATAAGATAAAAGCAACAGGATGTTTCAGCAAATAGCTATGGATTTTAACTGCAGGTTTAGCAGCCGGCAATGCCAATGCAATAGGAGCAGGGAGATTGAAAAAATGCGACTGATGTTTGAGTACCTCGCATAATTTACACTTTACCTTTGCGGCAGTCAGCTGTTTTACCAGCCGCCCTCCATTTATACATTGATTTTCTGTTGTGCTTTTTTCTACCCCATGGTGATGGAGTGATTCGATCAGGATGGCGTTAACAAATATAACCAACAGCAATGTGGCCCAAATGCGGGAAAATATTTTGCTGCGGTATGGATGCTGTAGCGACTTCAACGCAACAAAGTTACATTTAAAAAGAATATAAATGCAGCTTTGTTGCGGAAATATTTTAATAAAAGCCGATAATTGCCACTGTTAATGAGTTTATCTCTTTTTCGAAGCAATAAATACGAAAACACCGGCTACTAAAATAATACCACCTGCATAAGGTGGCCAGTTAACTGATTTTTCTTTATCGGCCGATACCTGAATCGGGCCGGCATCGATTATTTTTTCTTTTTTGGTATAAGTAAAGCCCGTCCATATCAGCATGGCAGCGCCTAATACAATTAAAATAAGTCCTACAGTTTTGTTCATGGTATTTTTTATTTCAGAACAGCTGCAGATCAATTATGTTTTACCTGAATGAATAACCCAGAGTTATTTTTTGCGCGTAATTCACATTATCGGCCATTTCATAAGAAAGAGAAAAGCGATGTATATAAAAGAAATAATTAAAAACCCAGCCCATTGAATTTTTTCCGCGGAGCTCATCGTAAGCTTTAACACCCGATCTGAAACTGTCGGCAAAATTAGGTGTACCGCCAATAAAAAGCCTGAAGGCATGTCTGATATCGTGGTTTCGTCTTGCTCTCCACATTATTTCTGTCGACAATCCTGTCGTCCAGAGCACTTTTCGATTTGTAACTGCAACATAATCGGGAAGGGGGGCGTTGTAAACCTCTTGCCTGAAGCGGGCATAATCCCCTCCTTCGAAACTAATCGCATTTTCGAAGGTAAGGTATCTGAAATCGGTATTTTGATTGGCAGAAGTATGCTGAAGTCCGGTAGAAAATCTGAGGCCTAACCCCGCTGCTGATTTTTTAAAACCCGGGAGATAATCCTTTAAATCATCTGTATTGTTGTTTTCTCTATAAGAAGCATTTCCTGCATATCCGTAGATTCCGTAAGAAATGTTCCATACTTTGAAGGTATTTGATCTGCTGATATTGGCCATCCCAAATTCAAAACTGGGGCCTGGATTTCGAGAGACGGCTCCGGCATAACTTGCTGAAACAGTGGTTAAAGTTCTAACCGAATCGGTGCCCATTGCTTTTGGGATATAGCCCATGTTATTACCCATAATCGCTGGGGTAAAAAGAGATGTGCAGGAACTTAGGGCGGCAAGGAAAATTAAAGAAGTTAGAGCGGTAATTTTAGATTTCATGTTTTTATCCGGGTTTATTCGTCAAAGAAATCAATCAATCCACCCAAAAAATATTCTTGTATTCCTTCGGTAAAATCGGCGTAGTCTTCATCAGGGATGTTGGTTTGCTTAAACTCTAATGAGGTCCCTTTTTTATCTTCGTGAAGTTTAATAGTTACAATCGAAGCTTCGTTTTCTTCGCCAAAATACCATTGTTGTACAATTTGTTTCCCATAAACAAATTCGATGTTTTTGCCGGTTATATCTCCATCCCAGAAAGAAAATTCGGTGCCTGGCACTTCTTCAAACGCTACTTCAGCGCCAGTCCATAATTTAATGCTGGTTTCTTTGGTGAGCGCTAAATAAACTTCTTCGGGTGGGGCAGGTATATAGGTGTATTTTTTAAAGTCCATATTGTTTAATGAATTACTTTTGGCTCGTCTTTGATTTATTCTGACGGTTTATCCAAAATTATACAAAGATAGTAAAGCGAAAGTGTCTTCAACTAAATTTTATATTAAAGTTATTTTAAGGCAGGGTAAAAAAAAGCCTTCGTTTTTGGAATAACCGAAGGCTGAACTTATTTGTAGTGTTGCTAATTACTTAAAAGCATTTATGCCGGTAACATCCATACCGGTAATCAGCAAGTGAATATCGTGCGTACCTTCATAGGTAACCACCGATTCGAGGTTCATCATGTGGCGCATAATCGAATATTCGCCGGTAATACCCATTCCGCCCAGCATTTGGCGTGCATTGCGGGCAATATCGAGGGCAATTTCTACACTGTTTCTTTTAGCCATCGAAATTTGTTCGGCTGTAGCACGGTTTTCACTTTTTAATGTACCCAAACGCCAAACCAGAAGCTGTCCTTTGGTAATTTCAGTCACCATTTCGGCCAGTTTTTTTTGTTGTAGCTGGAAACCGCCAATCGGTTTACCAAACTGTACGCGCTCTTTCGAATAGCGTAGCGCCGTATCGTAGCAGTCCATGGCGGCACCTAAAGCGCCCCAGGCAATACCATAACGCGCCTGGTTTAAGCAACCTAATGGACCTTTTAATCCGCTTATTTCAGGAAAAACATTTTCTTTCGGGATTTGTACATTATCAAAAACCAGTTCACCCGTAGCAGATGCCCTTAGGCTCCATTTGTTATGCGTTTCGGGAGTAGAAAATCCTTCCATGCCACGTTCTACCACCATTCCTCTTATTTTACCCGCTTCATCTTTGGCCCATACCACTGCAATATCAGCAAAAGGAGCATTACTGATCCACATTTTGGCCCCATTTAATAGGTAATTGCTGCCGGCATCTTTAATATTGGTTACCATGCCACCAGGGTTCGATCCGTGATCGGGCTCGGTTAAGCCAAAGCAGCCCATTATTTCGCCACTGGCCAGTTTAGGTAAATATTTTTTACGCTGTTCTTCGGTACCATAGGCATAAATCGGGTACATCACCAGCGAGCCTTGTACGGATGCGGTAGAGCGGATGCCCGAATCGCCACGTTCAATTTCCTGCATTAAAATACCATAAGCAATATAATCTAAACCTGCACCGCCATATTCAACCGGAATAGTCGGACCAAAAGCGCCAATTTCGGCCAGTCCTTTTATTAAATGTTTGGGGAATTCGGCTCTTTGGGCATAATCTTCAATAATGGGACTTACTTCTTTTTTTACCCACTCGCGCGCTGTTGCACGGATCAGTTTATGTTCGTCGGTTAACAATTCATCCAACAAATAATAGTCTGGTGCTTCGTATAAGTCTTTTTTTGCTGATTTGCTCATGGTTGTATACTAATCTGGTTAAGCAATAGGGTTCATTTCAAAGGTAACAATTTACGGCAATGGGCATTATATTCGTGAATAAAAATTTAATTTTGCAACATACAAAACATAGATGGGCCATATCAAACAAACCGTAGCTTTAAAAGATGTAAAATGCTTTGCTTTGCACGGCTATTATCCGGAAGAGCAATGGACTGGAAATCATTTTATTATAGATTTAACAACCGAATTTACACCTTTGGGCTTTGATGATGAACTGACACAGACCGTTAATTACGAAGACCTGAACAGCATCATCAGAACAGAGATGAAAAATACCCAAAAGCTATTGGAAACGGTTTTGAATAACATCATCTCAAAGGTGATTGAAATCTACCCTTTTGTAGAGAAGATCGATGTGAGCATGAAAAAGCTTAATCCGCCAATGCCCGGTCAAATAGGCCATTCTTTTGTTCAACTTAGTTACTCAGCCACCAATTAAAATGAATTTTACCAAAATAAATACCGAAATTTTAGCAGAAATCACCTCAGCAATTGGTGCCGATAAGGTTTTTACCGATGCAGAGAGTTTAGCTAACTATAGTCACGATGAAACCGAAGATTTGCGTTACCAGCCAGAAGTTGTGGTAAAACCCACTACTCCTGAAGAAATTTCAGCGCTATTAAAAATCTGTAATGCACATCATGTGCCGGTAACGCCCCGTGGTGGAGGTACAGGTTTAAGTGGCGCTGCTTTACCCATTTATGGTGGGGTTTCTCTATCAATGGAGAAGTTTAAAGCCATTTTGGAAATTGATACCGAAAACTTGCAGGCTACTGTTGAACCCGGTGTGATTACCGAAGAATTTATTAATGCTGTGGCCGAGAAAGATTTGCTGTATCCGGTTGATCCGAGCAGTAAAGGATCTTGTTTTATTGGTGGTAACGTAGCGCATGGCTCAGGCGGACCGCGTGTAGTAAAATATGGTACCATTCGCGAGTATATTTTAAACCTGGAAGTGGTTTTGCCTAACGGCGATATCATCTGGACAGGTGCCAACACCCTTAAATATGCTTCGGGCTATAATTTAACCCAACTCATGATTGGCTCAGAAGGCACTTTGGGTGTGGTAACTAAAATCGTAACCAAGTTATTGCCTAAGCCTTCGCAATCAGTGCTGATGATGGGCTCTTTTAGTACTAACGAAGATGCCTGTGCAGCTGTTTCGGCTATTTTCAGGGCGGGAGTAACTCCATCGGCTTTGGAGTTTATGGAGCGAAAAGGAGTGGAGTGGGTGATTAAATTCGACGACATTAAGTTTGATTTAAAAGATGATGTTGCGGCTTTGCTGATGATTGAATTTGATGGCGATGATTTAGATGATATTTTTAAGAATTGCGAAAAAACCAACATCGTTTTAGAAGAACACAGCTGTACGGAGGTTTTATTCGCAGATACGGCTGGCCAGAAAGAAGAACTTTGGCGCATGCGCAGAACCATGGCCGAATCGGTAAAATCGAATTCAGTTTATAAAGAAGAAGATACAGTTGTGCCACGTGCTGCTTTACCTAAACTGGTAAACGGTATTAAAGAAATAGGAAGTAAATACGGTTTCGAAAGTGTTTGCTATGGGCATGCCGGCGACGGAAACCTGCACGTTAATATTATAAAAGCTGGTATGAGTGATGAAGACTGGAAAAACAAACTCAAATTTGGTATCGCCGAGATTTTTGAACTTACCACAGCTTTAGGTGGCACATTATCTGGCGAACACGGAATTGGTTTGGTGCAAAAAGAATTCATGCCAATCAAGTACTCCGAAATCCATTTAAATTTAATGCGTGGTATCAAACAGGTTTTTGATCCTAAGGGAATTTTAAATCCTGGGAAGATTATGCCTGAACCCCCAACCCCTAAAGGGGAGTAGCATGTTATGCTATGCCCGCTTCAGGGGGTTAGAGGGCTAACTGCTCAAAGCTCAGCATTTTCTGTTTCTCAGCGTCAGGTATTGAAGTTGGTCGTTGGGTTGCATAATCAATGGCGATGCAAACGGTTTTTCCGCGGCTGCAAATAGTTTCTTCATTTCCCTTCAATTTTACAATCTGGTATTCCAGGTCGAAACTTGTATCGCCAATTCTGGATGTTTTAACATGGATCGCAATTTTATCGTGAAGCACAATGGGTAAAATATAATCCAGTTCGGCATGGGCTATAACAATCCCGGTTTGTTTCCAGTCCCATTTTATAATTTCTTCCCAATACTTGCTTCTGGCAATTTCGAGATAGGTAAAATACACCGAATTGTTTACGTGGCCCATCATATCGAAATCAATAAAGCGCAAAGGTACTTCAGTTTTATAGTTGAATTTGTCTGAAAAACTACTTAAAACTGACGTTTTGTCTTTTGTTTTGCTTTGTTTTTGCCAAAATGTCTTAAATATCATAAAAAATCGGTTTGGTATGTAAGTTGAATAAGGTGTATTATCAAATTAAAAAAATAAAAAATTAGAGATATGACACTTGTAAATTTTAACAACAGAACCCGTAACACAGCTCCTTACTTTAACAATGTTTTCGATTCATTGTTTAGCGATGCGATCACTAAAAATAAAGCAGTTGATAAATCGCCTAATGTAAATATTCATGAAAACGAAACCGCTTATGTGATTGAGTTGGCTGCACCTGGATTGAAAAAAGAAGATTTTCAGATCAATTTAAAAAAAGACACACTTTCTGTTTGGGCAGAAGTTAAAAAAGACGAAACCCAGGTAGCTAAAGATTTTACCCGTAAAGAGTTTGATTACAGCTCATTTGCAAGATCATTCAATTTACCAGATACTGCAGATGGTGATAAAATTACTGCCGAATATAAAGACGGTATTTTAAGTATCAACATCAGCAAAAAAGACGATGCTAAATTACAACACAAAGAAATTGTAGTATCGTAATCAAAAATATTCTCGTAAGAGGGTTTTTCATAATAGTTTAAGTTTAGGTTTTATAAGGTTAGCATTGGATGATGCTAACCTTATTTTTTTAGTAGATTCACAATTCCCACCTCCTTCGGAGGGGGTGTCCGGTAGACGGGGTGGTGAATTGAGAATTTATATTTAACTATCAGCTATAAATTGAATCGTATTTAGATTGATTTTAAGTTACAGACTTAAAATTAGCTTAATCTCAATTTTTTGTACTTTTGCGGCATGGAGAGAGAAATTCTGGATACGAAGCGTAAAGCACTTAAAATAAACCTTGCCCCCCGCATTTACGGTACTTTTGCCGAAATTGGTGCAGGTCAGGAAGTTTCGCGGAACTTTTTTAATGCCGGTGCTGCATCCGGGACGGTTGCCAAAACCATGTCGGCTTATGATATGACTTTTAGTGATGCCATTTACGGTGCTGAAGCCAATGGACGTTATGTAAGTCAGAACAGGCTTTTGCAAATGCTCGATCACGAATTTGGCTTGTTAACCGAGCGTTTATCTGGTGAAAAGTATGAAAGCCGTACTTTTTTTGCTTTTGCAGATACCGTAACCACTTTAAATTATAAACGCACCAACGAACCTCATGGCTGGGTAGGTATCTGTTTTCAGAGTGAACCGGGAGGTTTACCAAACGAAATCTTTTTTCACGTACGTTTGCTCGATACCGATGTAAACATGCAGCAGCGTGTTTTGGGTATTATTGGGGTAAATTTGGTGTATGCTGCTTTTTACCATTATCAGGATCCTAAACTGATGGTCGAATCGCTGGCCGATAACTTAACCATCGATTCGGTAGAAATTGATTTGATTTCGGTTAAAGGTCCTGCGTTTGAAGGGGTTGATAATATCTTGCTTAATCTGTACATGATTATGAAAGATTTCTCTGCTGCGGCAATTTTTGATGCTGATGCACACCCGCGTCAGGCGAAAGATTTGTTGTATAAAAAAGATATCATGATTTTAAGAACCAAATATGGTCAGAAATCATTGCCTAACTTTAGCTTATTCAATAAAGCCACCGATCAGTTTAAACGCACCAATAAAGTTGAAGAAGGCAACCTGGCCGTGATGATTGAGGTTTTGCTCACCAATGTACTTACAGAGGCGCACGAAACTCCTGATGATATCGATCTGGCTGCGGTAGCTAAACGTACCCAGGAAATGTGCGATACGGGAAACATCGTTATTGTATCGAACTTTACCCGCCATAACCGTTTGGCTAAGTACCTGGCCCGTTGTAAACCGAAAAGCGTAGGTTTAGCCACTAACATCAACAACTTAAAATTTGTGTTTAACTCGTCGAATTTTAAAGGCGATAACTATTCAGGGCAGTTATTGAGTTATGTAAATGATATGTTTAATACCAATGTGCGTTTGTTTGCTTATCCTTTCTTAGATAAAAAGACCAATCAGGTAATTAATACTACCAATATGCCGGTTACGCCAGAGGCCAAGCCTTTGTTCGATTTCTTATTGATAAATGGTTACATTACAGATATTGAAGATTACGCCGAGAACGAAGTGAAAACCGTTTAACATGGCTTGATAGAACTAATTTAAATGCTGGGTTTATCCCGGCATTTTTTTTATAAAGGTTTTGTTGTGGCGTTATGTTTTTAGGCTATTTATCGCCATAATGACCTAGAGCAGAGATAATGGTAACTGTTATAATCTCGTCTTCTATTTTATAAATTAAACGATCTTTTTGATTGATTCTCCGAGACCAAAGTCCTGATAGTTCAAACTTTAACTTTTCAGGATTTCATATACCCGTTTCTGGATGAACGTAGAGTTCGGCAATAATTTTTTCGATTTTTTTTATCGAAGCCTTATCTCCGGATTTTTGGATGGTTAATAAATTTTTTTGAGCCCTCTCGGAAATGATTACTTTATATTGTCCCATATAGATTTATTAGGGTCAAGTGTAATGTAGTTTCCCTTCTTTACTTCTGCGATGCTTTGTTTTACCTTCGCTACAAACTCAGGATTATACGGACTTTCATCTTCCTTTACAAAAGAAACATTTAAAGCTTTAAGAACCGCTTCTATGGCTGCTTCCTGCTTTTTGTTTTTTGGATGTGCGATTATAGTCATAACAGATTTTTATACTCAAAAATACGAAATTATTTAATCAGGTTTTCAATTACCTTCTTGGTACTTTATAATCTGAATTTAAACAAATTAAATTGTGCTCAGCGTTGTGCCATTTTCGTTAACCATTAAGATATGCTTTGCACCACATTTCAGTGCAAAATTATTCCTTTGGTGGCCAACCGGAAAATCGAAAGCGACAGGGTAGGCGTATTCTTTTACTTTTTCGAGTACAATATCATAAACGCTTTTGCCAAATTCTTCGCCGGCATCATCGGTTTTAACTTTAAAGCCTCCCACAATTAATCCTTTTAGGTTTTTAAGTTTACCGCTGCGTTTTAAATTCCATAACATTCTATCGATACTATACAGGTACTCGCCTGTATCTTCTATGAAAAGGATTTTATCTTTAGTATCCAAGTCCGAATCGCTGCCAGCAAGGGTTTCTATGATACTCAGGTTGCCGCCAACCAGTATGCCGTCAGTTTTTCCGAAACGGTTATTGCTGTTTACAGGTGCGGTATAACCCATCTCTTGGCCAATTAAGGCGTTTTTGATGGAGAGGATGGTTTCAATCTGTATCGGTTCCGCTTTGGTCCAGTCGTCAGGGAAACTGTTGCACATTTTGGAATGGATAGAAGCAATACCAAAATTTTTGGCCAGGTGGCAGTGAAGTACGGTGATATCGCTAAAACCAATTATCCACTTGGGGTTTCTTTTAAAGGCCGTAAAATCAAGCTGATCGATAATGCGGACAAAACCATAGCCGCCGCGGGCACACATAATGGCTTTAATGTTCGGGTCGTTCAGCATTTGCTGAAAATCAGCCAGTCTTTCTTCGTCGGTACCGCCATAAGTAAAATCGCGTTTGCCAATGGTATCGCCAACCTTGATGGTAAAGCCCCAGCTTTGCATTTGTAAAACCGATGGCTGGATCTGCTCCAGTGTAATGTATCCTGCCGGACTGGTAATACCGATGGTATCGCCGGGTTTTAAATAGGGAGGGATTTTAAAAGCTGAATTTTCACTTTCGATGCTATGTGCTAAAGCTTTAAATGCAGGAAGCACAGTTGTTGCTGCAATAAACGAAGAAAGGAAATGTTTTCTGTTCATCTAAAATGGGGAGTAGAAATTGCGATGGCTAAATATAGGATTTAAAATTCTGGCATAAAAGAAAAGGGATTTATATCCATAAATCCCTTTTTAAACCAAACAAATTAATCTGTAAAAGATTAGTATAATGTGAATTATATAAATAACCATGAGCAGGCTAAAAGGTTTTAAGATTTTTGAAATAAAAGATTTTATGACATTTTACAACAGGCTGCTGTACAATAGCCCTGATGGGAGCGGAAATACTTTTTGGCACGGTTGGATAATTTGTTCTTGAATAGACCTGCCAAAAAGATTGGAGTAGACAGCAGGAAGGCATGAAGCGATAAGCACTGCAATTGCGCTTCAAAATCAAGAAAGGATTTACGAATTGGGGTTAAAAAGTTAAGGCTACCCATCGCGGGTAGCCTTTGCTAACAACAAAACAAATATAAGATAACCAAATCTTAACTGACCTGAGCAGGATCAGTGTAAAGTGCTATGAAATACACTTAGCGGCCTAGTAATGGATTCGAACCATTATAAAAAGTTTATGAAACTCCAACCTTCCAATCGGTCAACTGGCCGTATTTATTAAACTGGTTTTAAGGTTAAAAAATCTTTGAGCGCCAAAACCTGTTCGGTATTAATCTCATCTTCATCTGGCTGAAGGGGTGTTTCATTTTGCGTTGCTTTAAGCGGTTGTGTTAAAGCAGGATATTCATCAATGGCCGGATATTGAAAATAGATTGACATGTTTTTGGGTTTAATTGTTTAACCTCATACCTTCGTTAATGATTAATGTTGAGCAAATATATAAATAAGTATATAATATCTATAGATTTAGTAGTATTTATTTTGGAATAATTATTAATGTATTGATAATTAATGGATTAATTTTTTAGTTAGTTTTGTTTATCCTGCAAAATTAGCCTCCTGCAATAAAAAAAAACGTAAAATAATGCTCTTGCCGATCTGGATTTTGACGTTGGTAGAATAAGCTGTACCGGTATGTGGTGCACTCATTTACTAAGCTTTGCGCTAAAAGCTAATTATTTTAAGGATATTTGCAGTTCAAATCATTAAAATAGTAATTGTGTCTTTAGATAAATTAAAACTTAGCAAACCACTTGTAGCGGCGATGACTGATGCCGGATTTTTAACTCCAAAAGAAATCCAGGCCAGAACAATGTCGAGAATTTTAGGTGGCCAGGATGTTATAGCGGTAGGGCCAGAGGGAGCAGGCAAAACTACAACCTATGTTTTAGCAACTTTAATGAAATTGAAATATGCCTTTGAGGAAGCACCAAGGGCATTGATTTTAGTGCCGGATATTGAACATGTAGACCATGTTTTGGAGCAATTTAAATTATTGAACCGCAACAGCACTTTCAGGATTTTGGGGATTGATAGCCGTGGTGTTATTGAAACGCAAATGAACGAGATTACAGATGGCTGTGATATTATTGTTGCAGTACCTGATCGTGCCCGTGCCTTGTATTTAAAACTGGCACTAAATACCAATAAAATACAATTATTTATTGTAGATAATGCCGAACTTATTGTTAAAAAAGGTTTGCAGCTACCTGTTGTCGAATTGGCCAATAGCGCTTACAAATCTCAGCACGTAGTGTTTACAGAAGTGCTGCACGATAAACTGAACCACATGATTGCCCCTTTCATGAAAGATTCGGCAGCCACCATAGAGGTAGATGAAATAGGCGAAAAACAAGCTGAAGTTTATCAGCAAATGTTGTATCAGGTACCTAATTTCAGGACAAAACTTAACCTTTTAACGCTCTTGTTGAATGATGCTGAAGTTTTTGATAAGGTGGTAGTTTTCGTTAATACCCGTTTAACTGCTCAAACGGTTTACAAAAACTTTAATCACAAAAAAGAAGGCGAAATTTCTATTTACCGTTCGTTATTCTTTGATGATAAGGGTTACGATGATATTGAAGATTTTAAAGCGAATGCCGAAGCCAGGGTTTTAATTGTAGCTAACGAAAATCTGGGCGAACTGGATATTCAAGGCATCCCGTTTATTTTACACTTCGAATTGCCTGAGCAAAAGGAAACTTTAATTCAGCGCATTGTTAAACATGGCGACGATGATGTAGTGGCGATTACTTTTTCAACCGATATCGAATTAATAGAGGTAAGAAAAATAGAGCAGGCGATTGGACAGAAATTAGAAGTAATGGAGTTGCCTGAGGATTTAAAAATAGTTGATGCCGCCAGCAAACCGAAGAAAAAGAAAGGTGAGGAAGATGAAGATACAAGTGAGCGTGGAGCTGCTTTTCATGAAAAGAAAGCCAGTAACCAGAAAAACTACAACTATAGCGCAGGTGCCAAAGCTAAAATGACTTATAAAAACAAAAAAGGATTATCTTAAAAATCGTTTTCTTCATGCTGAACTTGTTTCAGCATCTCTTAAAGTACTTTACAGATTGGATAATAGACCCTGAAATACCCGTCCAACTAGCCGGGCGGAAATCCGATATTGTTTCAGCATCGCTTAATTGCAAATTATTAAACTAATAGATCCTGAAACAAGTTCAGGAAGACGTATTTCTATAAAAACAAAAAATCTCCTCAGAACTAAATCTGAGGAGATTTTTTTATTAACCGTTATTTACAGCTTAGTATAAAGTAAACTCTACACGACGGTTTTGTTGACGGCCGGTTGCAGTTTTATTGCTTGCAATCGGTTGGTCAGGTCCGTAACCTGTAGCTTCGATTCTCGACGCATTTGCTCCTTGTGAAACTAAGTAAGCTTTTACCGATTCTGCTCTATCTTTAGATAAACGTAAGTTTAATTCTCTGCCACCAGTGTTATCGGTATGGCCGGCAAGTTTTAAGCTGAAGTTTTTCTCTACCAATAGTGCGGCAACGCGGTTTAAGGTAGCAAATGATTTAGAACGGATGGTTGATTTACCTAAATCGAATTCTAAGTTAGAAATGGCATCTTTAACTACTTTACGATCGGCTTCTGTTACCACAACTTTAGTTTCTTTAACTACTTCGCGTTGCACTTTAATCGGACAACCAGAACCATCAACCACAGTACCTGAAGCTGTTCCAGGGCATTTATCAAATTTGTTTGCTACACCATCGTTATCATCATCGCCCATATCCTTAGCATATTGCTCTCTATCTCTTGCTGCATTTTGCTCAGCTGTTGATAAGGCTCTTCTCAATTCGGCACTTTCTGCTGCAGTTTGCTTGTTTAAGTTAGCCAATGAGCTGTAGTTTTGCAACTGAGGTTTTGATTTATCGCCGATGGCAAACTCCAGACCTGCATGAGCATAAGCAAAACGATCGTTTGTTGGACCGTTAAAGCCATCAAATTTAGCAGATTTAACAAAGTTAACGTCGTAACCCAAATCTACGTTGATCCCTTTAGCTACACCTAACTTTAAACCTGCTCCAACTGGTACAAACCAACCTTCTCTGTAAGAACCGGCATCAACCGTATTCGGAGACGTTGTAGCACCCGATGACATATAACCTGCACCAGCTTTTAGGTAAGGAGTTAAAATACCATTTTCCTGGTTAATGCTGATGTTGGCTACATTCCACACCGCAGATAAAGCACCTGACCACTGAATGTTCGTTTTATAACCAGTATTTGCAATAAAACCACCTGCACCGTTTGATGCCCTTAACTCTTCAACCTTACCAGCTAAGAAATCAGCCTGGATACCCAGTTGCGGTAAAATTTGTTTTTTAACATAACCACCATAACCAATATGCTCAACAGGCGTTTCAAACTGGTGGTTTGAGTTTCCAAAAATAGTTCGTGGGGTTAACAAACCTCCGTGTACACCAACCGACCAGGTACGGAACTGGGTAGGAGAGAAACGGCCGGTAGCCGCAGGAGTTTCTTGTGCAAATAATTGTGATGATAATCCTAATAAGGCAATCAACATTGTTGATTTTGTAATTCTCGTATTCATATTTTTCAATTTTGTAAATATTAGTCCTTAACAGTTTTTATTTCGTACTGTTTTGTTGTGACTAAGAAAAAATCTTGCCAAAAGAGCAGGTTCTTATACAAATACCTTATTTATCAGAAGATTAGGGGTTGAAAATTATTTCACGAAAAAGTTACGCAACAATAGCGGTTATTCGCTTTTTTGTATAGAATTCTATACAAAATCGTTGTTTTGCCTGAAAATATTTTTTTAGAATTTTATTTATCTGAAGGATTTTTCTTCTTGTTTAACAACATTTCTATTGTTTTTTCAAGTCTGCTGGTACGTGTTTTTTCCTGTTTTGCAGTTAAAATCCAAAGTACATATTCCTTTTTATGAGAATAAGCAAGCGTATTGAAATAAGCATAGGCTTCAGTATGGGCGGCCAGAAGTGTTTGTAAATCTTCAGGCAGTTTCACCGTTTTGTTTACGGGATCAATGTATTCACCAAATTCGTTGGTTTTGATATGATCGTTCCGCATACCGGAAGGTTTTACTTCAGAAATAAACTTTAGCCGAAGCGCTGTCCAGGTTTCGTTTACAGCTGCCGAAGCACAGGGCGTTAAGCCAAAACCGCTCAGTTCTTCCCAGCTTTTCATTAGTTCGAGATCTGATGGTATTTTTGAAGTCTTTTTGGGGTAAAATACCCAGCATATCGTTTTGGTATCCATTTGCCCGATATTATCTTTAATTTGGGCATTGAGCTGTGCTTTACTGGTCGAAAAAGTAATCAGTGCATTAAAATCAGCCGTATCCTGGTATTGCATTACCACATCTGCCGGGATATCTCCAAATATAGCTGCTGCATTTTCAGGTGCATCAACTATTTTAACTTTAAAGCCGGGCTTAACCTGAAGTTTTTTTAAGAAAGAATTTTCCATTTTGTTTTATTTAAACAGTCCGATTCCCAATATTGAAAACAATAAGATCTTTAGGCAAACTTAGCGCGCTTCGCGTCTTTTTCTCTGCGTGCTTTGCGGTTAAAAGAAATTACAATTTTAATTTAGCAAAGAAATCCCAGAATACAATCCCTGCAGAAATCACAATATTAAACGAGTGTTTGGTGCCAAACTGCGGAATTTCGATGCATTCATCAATCCTGGCCATTACCTCATCGCTAACGCCATCCACTTCATTGCCGAATATTAAAGCATATTTTTTATTGGGATCGGGACGGAAAGTGTTCAGCATGGTGCTGTTTTCGGCCTGCTCAATGGCCACAATTTCGTAACCCAGTGCACGCAGGGCATCAACAGCCTGTACCGTATCGGTGTAATGCATCCAATCTACCGACTGTGTGGCGCCCAAAGCCGTTTTTTCGATTTCGCGGTGGGGTGGTTGGGCTGTAATGCCACAAAGTATTACTTTTTCGAGAGCAAAACCATCCGCTGTGCGGAATATTGAACCCACATTGTGCATACTGCGCACATTATCTAAAACCACTACAACAGGTAATTTTTCCTGTGCTTTAAACTCCTCAATATCAGGACGGTTTAACTCGTCTAATTTTAATTTTCTCATTTTTGAATTGATTACACAGATTGATTGATCCCATCGATATAAGGATTACACCGATATGGATCATGTAAATTCTATGTTTTATAATTTAGTTGGTCCGCTGCCAATTTCGCTGATATAAATGGCCGCTGGGTAACCAATCTGGGCTACGTAATAATCGGTTAAATGTTTTGCAAAATCTTCTTCAAAACCTTTCTCCAGCAAAGCAATCGCACAGCCACCGAAACCAGCTCCTGTCATGCGTGCACCAATTACATGCGGATAGCCAGTACAAAAATCTACCACTGCATCAAGCTCTTTTCCGCTTACTTCGTACAGGGTTCTGAGTGATTGGTGTGACGCGTACATCAGGCGGCCAAATTCTTCGAGGTTGCCGCCATTTAATGCTTTCGCTGCTAAATGCACCCGGTCGTTTTCTTTAACCACGTGCGTAGCACGGTTTAAAACTACCTCATCTTTAATCAGGTGACTGTGTAAGGCTAGTTTTTCTGCAGTGAGCTCACAAAGGTTGTGCAGCGTAATTTCGGTATTTAAAAGTCTTAATGCTTCCTGGCATTCAGCCACGCGCTCATTATATTTCGAATCGGCAAGCTCACGTGGTTTATTGGTATTGATGATCGCCAGTACATAATTGCCCAGATAAACATCAACCAGTTTATATTTTAAGGTTTCGCAATCTAAAACAATGGCTTTATCTTTTTCGCCAAAAGCTACGGCAAATTGATCCATAATGCCTGAATTTAAACCAATGAAATCATTTTCAACCCTTTTGGCCATTTTTACCAGTTCGAGTTGCTGGTAGCCCAGGTTAAAAAAGTTATTGAGTGCGTAAGCCGTGGCAATTTCTATCGAGGCCGAAGAGGAGAGACCTGAACCAATTGGAATGTTACCATAAAAGAGGAAGTCGAGCCCGCTAATTTCTTTACCATCCTGAATCATTTCGTTAAGGATACCAATTGGATAATTTGCCCATACGCTGCCATTTTTAGCATTAGGCTGGTTGTCAACTTCTGTTTCAATATCGAAGTTCAGGCTTTTAAACCTGAATTTATTATCGTTATTTCTGGCAATGGCTACCCAGGTGCCTAAGGTAATGGCGCAAGGCATAACCAGGCCACCATTGTAATCGATATGCTCGCCAATCAGATTAACCCGGCCAGGTGTAAAATAAAGTGCATCGGCTTTTTTATGGTAATGCCCCGCAAATTTTTCCTCAAGATTAATGTTCATTTGACTAAAAATATTTATAAAAAGCAAGTAATAATGCTATGTTTGTTTACAAAACAAAAGCCCTAAGTTACAATTTATGAGCGTTCAGCAAATACCAACCGGAAAAATTATTGATGGCGAAGAAGTTATCGCAATCGAACTAACCAATAGTAAAGGCACTTACGTTAAAATATTTAATTACGGTGCAATCATCAGTAAGTTTGTCGTTAAAAATGCAAATGGCGAAATGCAGGATATTGTATTGGGTTTCGATGATATTGAAGGATACCTTGACCCGGCCTACCTGGCTAATTACCCTTATTTTGGAGCAGTAGTTGGCCGTTATGCTAACCGCATTAAAAACGGCCGTTTTACCATTGATGGGGAAACGTACCAATTGGCTCAAAATGCAGGTACCGATACGCTACATGGAGGTATTACCGGCTTCGATAAAAAAGTTTGGGATGTGATTGATATTGTAGACGGACCACAATCGGCTGTTACTTTGCAATACGAAAGTCCGGATGGTGAAGAAAACTTTCCGGGAAACCTGATTGTAGATTTAACCTTCGAACTGACCGAAAATGATGAACTGATTCTGAGTTTCGAAGCAGAGACCGATCAGGCTACAGCCATTAACTTAACTCACCATGGTTACTTTAATTTAGCACCAAAGGGCGGAAATATTAAAAACCATAAATTACAAATCTTCTCATCTAACTATCTGGAGCAGGATGATAATTATTCGGTAACCGGTAAATTGATTCCTGTTAAAGATACTGCACATGATTTTACGCAGTTAAAAGAAATTGGCCGCGACTGGAATGAAGACGAAGGCTATGATCAGACTTTTGTGCTCGATAAGATTTATGGCGATTTATCGCTGGCTTCGAAAACAATCGAGGACGAAAGTGGTTTAACTTTAAATGTATATACTACCGAGCCAGTAGCGCATTTGTATACCGCTAAATATTTAGATGTGAAAAATGGCAAAGAGGGGCGTGATTACGAAAGCTACAGCGCTTTTTGCGTAGAAACACAACATCACCCCAATGGAATTAACATTCCGGAATTTCCCAGTACTGTGTTAAGACCAGAGGATTTATATACACAAACAACAGTTTACAAGGTTTCATTAAACAGATAAAATATGTTTACCATTTCTAACATCCAGATAGCAGCTGCAAAGATTAAAACCGGTGCAGATTTTCCTCAGTTTATTAAAGAAATTAAGGCTATGGGGGTTAAACGGAATGATGTATATGTAAACAATGGCTTATCTATTTATTTTGACGATGAAGATAATGCACAGCAGGAGAGTCCGGAGGATTATCCTGCTTTAATTATTAATGAAGCATCTTCGGCTGGAAAGCTTGAGCATGCTTTGAAAATACATCAGCAAGGCGAAACTGATTTTATTACTTTCTGTAAGCAGGCTGCCGATGCCGGCGTCGAAAAATGGATTATTGATACAGAAGAAATGACTTGTACCTACTTAGATAGCGCAGGGAATGAACTGGTGAAAGAAGAAATACCTAAGGTTTAAGCACCTAAATAAGTGGATTGGTGTTATGCCTGAACATCCATCCACTCAATCTTTCAAGATTCATTAATTAAATCCGCTCTAACACCATCTTAATCGCATCTTCAACTACCTTATTGGGGTTGCTGCTGAATTCGAATTTTACCCTGCTGGCCAAAATAGCATTTACCGAAAGTGCTTTGTGTCCCAAAACCTTTGCTAAAGCATAAATTCCGGCAGTTTCCATTTCTAAATTGGTAATACGGTGCTGGTTGCTGTTAAAGCTGTTAATTAAACTGATGAAATCGGGTATTGCATTTTTAGCGCGTACCATTCTGCCTTGCGGGGCATAAAATCCGGGTGCAGTGATGGTGATGCCATGGTGCATATCTTTGCCTATCGTATTGAGTAAAACATCATTGGCGGCTGTTAAATAAGGATTTATATTTTTCAGATGACCAAAATGTGCTTTCAGGTCGTCCATTAAGCTGCGTTCATCGCCGGTAAGTTCATGGTAATAGTAATTCATGAGTGCATCCATCCCAAGGCCATACGATGAAGCCAGGATTGTACCCACAGGAATGTCGGGTTGAACGGCGCCCGAAGTGCCGACGCGAATAATATTTAATGAAGTGAGGTGCTTTTTAACCTCCCGGGTATCAAAATCAATATTTACGAGGGCGTCGAGTTCGTTAAAAACAATATCAATATTATCGGTACCAATACCTGTTGAAAGTACCGTAACCCGCTTTTTACCTACATAGCCAGTATGCGTTATAAATTCTCGCTTACCTTTTTTTAACTCAATTTTATCGAAGTATTTACTTACTTCGCCAACCCGGTCAGGGTCGCCAACAGTAATTACGTGGTCGGCAACGTCACCAGGCAATAAATTTAAGTGGTAAATGCTGCCATCCGGGTTAATAATTAAGTCGCTTTCAGCTATTTTCATGGTATCATCGGTTAGTTTAAACTGTACAATTCAGCGCAAAATTGTTTGTTTGAATAAATTTCTATTTCAGCGGCCACAGATTCACAGATTGGATCTAATCTGCTAATCTGTGGCTTTTTAATAACGAGATTGATTGCTTTAAAATATTATGGCTAAACAGTTTGCAGGTACTTTAATTTAACACCTGCTATTTTATCAAATTTACCTAAAATCTGGTTTAACTGGTTTTTTCTGATTTCGAATTTCAATACGCATTGCGTGTCGAATTGTTGCGCCAAAACATCAATATGCTCTTCTTTTACCAGCTTCATTACATCGTTCATTTGAAGATAATCAAAATTAGCTTCATAAACATCATTTACGGTTTTGTTTATGATTTTTGATGCTTTAAGTGCTTCAATACTAGCAGTTTTATATGCGTTAATTAAACCCGGGACACCTAATAATGTTCCGCCGAAATATCGCACTACAACCATTAAGATATTGGTTACATCTTCTGATAGCAGGCAGTTGAGAATAGGTCTGCCCGCAGTACCCGATGGTTCACCATCATCATTTATGCGGAATACCGAACGATCGGGCGTGAGCCGGTAAGCGTAGCAAAAATGCCTGGCCTTGGTATGTTCAGCTCTTAACGCAGTAATAATGGGTTTAACTTCCTCTTCTGAACGAATGGGGTAAGCATAAGCAATAAATTTGCTGCCTTTATCTCGAAATATGCCTTCTGAAGCACTTTCGATTGTTTTATAAGTATCATCGAACAGCATTTTGCGATAGTGTTATGCAAACAACCGCGGCAATAGCCATGATTATTCCGATGTAGTTTACCTTTGTTAATTTTTCTTTAAATACCAGAACGCCAATCAAGGTGCCAACAATAATAACCCCCAGGTTCATGGCAGCAAATACAGTAGAAGGGTTTTGCGCCAGTGCCTGATGTGCTTTGAGATAAAAAAGGATGTTGCCGAAATTAAAGAAGCCTAAAATCAGTCCGCAGGCCAGGTTAACCAGTTGCAGCTTTATTTTTCCTGAAATCGTCATTACAGTAACAATGATTAACGAAACCACAAAAGCCATACAGAAAACAGTAAACAGCGAGGTGGTATAAGGTAATGCTTTATATAAGGCAATTTGTTTAAACAGTACATCAATTGCTCCGAAACCAATAAATACCATTACCGGGAAGATCAGATTTCCTGTTTTTTGATCGGGATTGCTTTTGCGTAAAAACGTAAGGAAAATGGCTGTAAAACCGATGGCGAGGCCAATTATTTTTAAATCGTTAAAATCTTCTTTAAAAATAAAATATGCTGCCAGTATTGGGATAAATAGCGACAGACGTTGAGCGATATCGGTTTTAACTATGCCCAGGCTTTTAACCGAAGCTGCAAGAAACAAGAATATAGTAGGTAAGAGTATAGCCAGCGCCGTATAAATTGGCCATGGAGCAGTACTGTTTAGTAATTTGATATCGGGTTTAAAAAAGAAAAAGCAAAGCGTTAAGGCGGCAAAATAGTTTACGGTAACGGCTTGTATGATGCTGATTTGATACCTTTTAGCCAGTTTTAATAGTATGGCTACGGTAACACTGCAGCAAATGCTTAAAATAATGTAGATCATTTATTTAGGTCGTTTATATAGATAGAAAGTTTATCATTTCCAACTTGAACCTGCTCTTGCAGATTGCCATTAATTACAGGTGAAGCAATGCCTTCGTTCCAGCTGGTAGAGGAAGTAAAAACACGGGCTTCATCCCAGAGACCGGCTTCTAAAAATTGTTTTAAAATTTGTGCACCACCTTCTATAATTACCGATTGTACATCCATTAAATAAAGTTGAAAAGCAATCTTCTGTGGTAGATAGAAATGCATGTCTTCCATTTGGATATAGTGGATATTGCCAGCTACATCGGTTTTAACTTCGTTAAAAATAATGGTTTTGGCTTCGTCGTTATAAAGGTGATTGCTTTGCGGAACCTGCAGGTTTTTATCAATAAGCAAACGTATTGGGTTTTTTCCCGGCCATTCTCTTGAGGTTAACCGTGGATTATCGATAATAGCCGTTTGTTTGCCAATCAGGATAGCATCTTCTTCAGTACGCCATTGGTGAGCCAAACGTTTGGCTAAAGCACCGCTAATCCATTTCTGATGCCCATCATTTGTAGCGAAATAACCATTGGCTGTTTCTGCCCATTTTAAAATAACGTAAGGTCGTTGTTGTTGTATACGGGTAAAAAATCTGCGGTTGAAATGGCGGCATTCAGCATCTAAAACACCACTTACTACCACTATACCAGCGTTTTTAAGTTTTGCTATTCCTTTGCCATCTACGCCCGAAAAAGGATCGCGGTTACCGATTACAACCTTTTTAAGCTGATGTTTTACCAGTAAATCGGCACAAGGCGGAGTTTTACCAAAGTGCGCACAAGGTTCTAAATTTACATAAGCAGTGGCTTGTTTTAACAGACTTTCGGCCTGTTCGCCATATTTATCAAGCACTGCTTTTACTGCATTGGGTTCGGCATGTGCCTGGCCATATTGCTGGTGATAGCCTTCGCCAATAATTTGGTTATTAGCCACAATTACACAACCAACCATCGGGTTTGGACTAACCTGACCACTGCCTAAAGCAGCCAATTCCAGGCAGCGTTTGATGTAAAATTCGTCGCTCATGGTGGCAAAAATAGTAAAAAAATGAGTGATGGAATGCCCAAAACAGAATTGATATCGTCCTAAATAAGTAATTTTGCTGCCATTAAAATTCAGGTGGATGCAGCAATCTGTTTGTTGATGAATCTATCTGTTAAAACAAAATTTGTTAATGAAAACCGGAGAATTAGAAGCAATTTATCAGTTGGAGCTCGAAACTTTGTATGATGGAGAGGAAGCTAAAGCTTTGTTTAGCCTTGCTGCAGAGCACGTTTTAGCCTTGTCGCCAACCCGTTTGCGGATGGAGCGTGATACTGATGTTACTTTTATCCACGAACAGCAATTGTTGAGTATCCTTAACGATTTACAGCTGGGAAAGCCCCTGCAGTATATTTTAGGTGAGGCGCATTTTTATGGTCTGGTATTTAAGGTTAACGAATATGTGCTCATTCCAAGGCCTGAGACCGAAGAGCTGGTAGATTGGATTATAGCAGATAGCAATTTGCAGTTTGCAGTTGGCGACATTAAAATTTTAGATATCGGAACAGGTTCAGGTTGTATTCCGGTTACGCTTAAAAAGCACCTGCCGCAAGCACAGGTATCAACTTTAGATGTTTCGGCTGAAGCAATAGCAGTTGCCAGACAAAATGCTAGGCAAAATGGTGTGGAAGTAGATTTTATTGAAGCAGATATATTAAGTTTCAAAAGTGAATTAAAATTTGATGTAATCGTTAGTAACCCGCCTTATATCAGGTTGTTAGAGCAGGCAGAAATGCACGAGAATGTTTTGGCGAATGAACCACATTTAGCACTTTTTGTAAGCGATGAAGACCCCTTGATTTTTTATAAAGCTATAGCCAGTTTTGCGCAAACTAACCTCAATCCAGGTGGAAAGCTGTACTTCGAAATTAATGAGTATTTGGGTGAAGAAACAGTTGATATGTTGGATGATAAAGGATTTAAAAATATTGAGTTAAGAAAAGATATGCAGGGGAAGGATAGGATGGTGCGCTGCGATTTAAGTGCCTAAGATCTGGGGTGAAATTGAGTAATAACCTCTCTTAAATAATCGCGGTCAATATGGGTATAAATTTCGGTAGTGGTAATGCTCGAGTGACCCAACATTTCCTGTACGGCACGTAAATCGGCACCACCTTCAATTAAATGCGTGGCAAAAGAATGCCTTAAGGTATGTGGACTAATGGTTTTCTTCAAGCCCGTACCTGCAGCGAGGCTTTTGATTAAATTAAATATCGATATCCTTGAAAGCTTTGCGCCAAAACGGTTTAAAAAGATAAAGTCTTCATGTCCTTTTTTAATGTTGGCATGCACACGGACTTCGTTAATGTAGATTTCCATCAGCTTCAATGCTTCACTTCCGATAGGTATTAAACGTTCTTTATTCCCTTTACCAATTACTTTTATAAATTCGATTTGTGGAAAAATATTGGATATTTTTAAATCGGTTAACTCACTAACCCTAAGTCCACAACCATACAATACCTCAATTATTGCTTTATTACGCATACCCTCAGGTTTAGAGGCATCGATGGCAGCAATTAGCGCATTGATTTCATATATATTTAGGGTATCGGGCAGTTTCCGGCTAAGCTTAGGGGCTTCAATTAATGCTGTAGGGTCTGTTGTAATTACTTCTTCGAGCATTAAATAAGTGAAAAAAGCCTTTAAGCCCGATATTACCCTGGCCTGTGTACTGGCCTGCATACCGAGCTCGTTTAACCACGAAATGAAAGATTTAATATCCGTTGCATGGATATCACTTAGCTGTGGCGCTTCATCCAGCGATTGATAGTATTGGGTCAGTTTTTCAATATCGCCCAGATAAGCATCAACAGAATGTACTGCCAAAGATCGCTCGAGCTTTAAATACGACTTAAAACCTTTAATATATGATGGCCAAAGCATGCTTTTATTTGAGATTTTTTATAACATTGCAACGTTACAACATTTAACGTTACAACAGATCATGAAAATACAAATTATTAACGGCCCCAACTTAAATCTTTTAGGCGTACGCGAACCTTCTATTTACGGCAATACAAGTATCGAAGATTATATTAAAGAACTGAAAACAGCGTATCCGACTATCGAAATAGATTACTATCAAAGCAATGTAGAGGGCGAGCTGATTAATAAATTACATGAAATTGGTTTCAGTTATGATGGCATTATCCTGAACGCAGGTGGTTATACTCACACATCTGTTGCCATTGCCGATGCCATTGCAGCCATTAAAACGCCGGTTGTAGAGGTGCACATTTCAAATATTTACGCCCGTGAAGAATACCGCCATGTATCTTTAACGGGTAAGAACTGTCAAGGCGTTTTAACCGGTTTTGGAATGAAAGGTTACCGACTTGCATTGGAAAGTCTTTTAAACTAATCAAAAACAATATGCTTAAACATCTAATATTAACTGCTCTACTCTTTACCGGCCTATTTGCACAGGCTCAGGAAACTACAACACAAAAGACCATCCTTAACGAACAATCGGTAATACGGGGCGAAGACGGGATGGTTTATCCCTACAACACCTGGAAAAAGCTGATGCAATCAGGTAAATATGGTATAAAGGATAGAAAAACCTTTACTGATAGAGGCGAAAAGGAATACCTGATTTACGAACTCTCTGCCGATCAGAAAGCAGCTTATGTGAATAGAATGCCCAGGCCGCGCGAAAGCGAATCTTTTAAAGAAGGTGAATTGTTTAATGGATTTAAGATCAGCGATATAGATGGTAACAAATATAACCTGAAAGATAGTACCGGAAAGGTGTATGTGATTAATTTCTGGTTTATCAATTGCCCGCCTTGCAAGGCAGAAATTCCGCACCTGAACGAGATTGTAGCCAAATATAAAGACAACAAGGATGTAGTTTTTCTGGCAATAGCCCTGGATGAAAAGTATGAGCTTAAGCCTTTTCTAAAAACAACCCCCTTTGATTATCACATTATCAGCGGTGGGCGCTCTATTGCCAGCAAATATGGCGTAAAAGGCTATCCTACGCACGTGGTTATTGATAAAAAGGGCTATATTAAATTCAGTACGCTGGGGTTGGGAGCAAGTACGGTAAACTGGGTTGAAAAATCGATTGAGGAATCTTTAAAATAGTTGATGTTTTTTACTGCAATGGTATATATGCTTAGCGCTATGCTCCATGCTTTTTTATTGGAGCTTTTTTCACCACCGAGGTCACAGAGCTTTACACAGAGTAACACGGAGTTTTATGATATTTAACATTAACCAGAATAGTAATATACTTAACTCTGTGCCCTTCGTGCCCTGCTCAGTGTGCTCTGTGGTTAAAATAAGCCCGAGAAATATTTGATTTTTCGGATAAAAAAAGCCCAAACCACACTATTGTTGAATACACCCTGGTGTGTAGCATAAGGTTTTTGAAATGCCTTTCGCTTTTTATTTGTTTTAGCAAGCGATTTTAAAAAGTACCAGTGCCCTTTACTTACCGCCATGGTAAATTTGGGCTTTCCGCTCAGTAAGAAGTGCCACCAGGCCACAAAATCAATGCACATCCTGATGAAAATCCTGAAAACAGCATCGCCTGCAGGCAGGTTTTTTTGCATAATAATTAGGTTATTCCTGAAATTAAGATAGGTTTTAAACGGATTTTCGGTTTGTAAAGTGCCTCCACCCACATGGTATACTTCAGCATCCGGACAGTACATTACTTTGTAATTCAGGTTTTTTAAGCGCCAGCACAGGTCAATTTCTTCCATGTGCGCAAAAAGGTCGGCATCTAATCCGCCAGCCTCTTTCCAGCATTTACTTTTAATGAAGAAAGCAGCGCCACTGGCCCAGAAAACTTCCCTGGTATCGTTGTACTGACCGTTATCCTGTTCGTATACATTAAATAACCTTCCCCTGCAAAACGGAAATGCATAAATATCAAGATAACCACCAGCTGCACCAGCGTATTCGAACTGGTTTTTGTCGTTGTACCATTTAATTTTTGGCTGTGCAGCGGCAATTGTTGCATCACTTTCCATTAAATCAATCACTGGCTGGATCCAGTTGGGGGTAACTTCTACATCAGAGTTTAGTAAGATAAAATAATCAGCATCAACACGTTCCAGTACTTTGTTGTAACCACCCGCAAAGCCATAATTAACTTCGTTGCTGATAATTTTAACACTGGGGAATTTTTCCTGTACAAATGAAACCGAATCATCAGTTGAGGCATTATCACCCACAATAATTTGCAGGTTATCATACTTGCTCTGTAAAATTCCGGGTAAAAATTGTTCTAAATATGCTTTTCCATTCCAGTTTAAAATTACAACGGCTACTGAAGGACTCATTCTTTTTTATTTCGGGTTAAATTTCCGTTTTATGGCTGTTAGGCCAAATCATCTGTTTGTTTATATCGATAAATTTAAAAATAGGAGCTATTGCTATACTTTTTTCTCAGGCCATGGCGCAATAAAGCAGATAATGTAGTAATCTTGCAGAAAAAAGCAGTGGGAGGACAATTGCTATGGCCGGGTATATAAAAATACGCCAGGATGTGAATTTCCTCTTTAAATCATTATTTTTAAACGTTTCAGCTACAAACATAAATTTTCAAATGCAGAATACAGCTATACTTCCATTATTTTATCTCCCGCCAGTTGGTTATTTTAGTTTATTGCAAAAGTTAGGGGGCGATTTTTTAATAGAAAAACACGAACATTTAACCAAGCAAACGTACCGGAACCGGGCCAGCATTTATTCGCCAAATGGAAAGCTTGATCTGACTGTTCCAGTGGTTAAAGGTTCGAAAACGCATACCAAGATGAAAGATGTACGCATTAGCTACGATTTTAAATGGCAGCGTTTACATTGGCTTAGTTTAGAGGGGTGTTACAGAAGTTCAGCGTATTTTGAGTATTACGAAGACGAGCTGTCGCGCTTTTATCATAAAAAATTTGAGTTTTTGTTCGATTATAACCTCGAATTGGTAGAATGGCTGAATAAAAAACTCAAACTGCCCCTTGTAATGAATACAACCTCCGAATATAGTGATACTGTGCCTCCTGAGCTCGATTTTAGGGGGATGATGAGCCCTAAAAAGGAAGAAGATATTGTAAATAACAAGCCATATTATCAGGTTTTTGAAGACAGGCATCAATTTTTACCCAACTTAAGCATCGTTGATTTGTTATTCAATCAAGGCCCGCAGGCCCGGTTATATTTATAATTATGGGTAAAAACAAACCACGTAACAGGCATAAGCACTACAAAGTGCCGGCACCGGGCACCAGTCCGGGCTTATATGCCATTGATGAAGAAGCTTTAAAACCGGTAATTGTGCTGCATACTTATAACGAGAAAAGTTATAAGAAAGTAGAACTGGATAATATCAACGACATTGGTAAACTGATTGAAAGCAAGGATTTTAATTACTGGTTTGATATTAAAGGTTTGGGTGATCCGAGTATGTTCGAAACTTTATATTCGAAATACGACATCAGCCGCCTGGTTTTAGAAGATATTACCAGTTCATACCAGCGCCCGAAATTAGATGAATACGACAACGATAAGTATATTTTTTCGGTTAGCCGGCACCTGTATTTAAATGATGAGGGTGTTTTAAATAACGATCAGATCTCATTTATCCTTTCTGAACGGACTTTAATTACTTTTCAGGAGACTTATGCAGATTGTTTTGAGCCTGTACGCAAACGTTTGGAAGTAGGTAAGGGAAACATCAGGATAGGTGGGAGCAGTTACCTCATGTATGCCATTATGGATGTGATTGTAGATAACTATTTTGCGCTTTTAAACTTTTGGGGCGAAGAACTGGATGCGATTGAAGACCGCCTGTTTGATAATCCGGACCGGCGGATTATGTACGATACCCAGGGTATTAAACGCTCGCTGATTACCATCAGAAAGATAGCCTGGCCGGAGCGCGATAAACTGAACGATATTATCAGAACAGACAGCCCATTAATTTCTGATCTGACCAAAACCTATATGAAAGATGCTTACGACCATTGCATCCAGATTATTGATTTTATCGAATCGTTAAAGGAGATTGCTTCTGCCAATATTGATATGAACCTGTCAATCATCAGTAACCGGATGAATGAGATTATGAAGGTGTTGACAATCATTTCATCTATTTTTATCCCGCTAACTTTTATTGCGGGTATTTACGGCATGAACTTTAGTCGGGAAGATCCGGCTACAGGTAAGATATTGCCCGATAATATGCCCGAACTATACAGTCCGCACGGTTATACATGGACGTGGATTGTGATGCTGGTAATTGCCTTGCTGCAAGTGATTTATTTTTGGCGCAAGGGTTGGTTTAAATAATTTTTTATTTTTAAAATGTACCAATTTTTGGTAACTTTAATCATATTTTAATATAAAAACTATGGGACGAAATACATCAATGGCTTTAGGAGATCATTTTGAAAATTTTGTTGATGAAAGAATTTCTGAAGGAAGATTTAAGAATGCAAGTGAAGTTATTCGCGCAGGGTTAAGATTATTGGAAGAAGAAGAAAATAAGATTAAAATTTTGAGAGAAGCACTTCAGGTTGGAATTGATAGTGGTGTGGTAAAAGATTTTGATCCGAAAAAACATCTTGAAATGTTAAAAGCCAAAAAGAGAAAAAATGGCTAAGTTCTCACTTAGTCATAAAGCACTTGAAGATTTAAGTGAAATTTGGAATTATACTTATGATGTTTGGTCTGAAAAACAAGCAGACAAATATTATAAACTGCTAATGGGATTCTGCGATCAGATTGTTGAAAGACCAGAGATTGGAAGGAATTATAAGGAAACAAATCAGGATATATTTGGAATCAAAGTTGGTGAACATATCATTTTCTATCGAATAATGGAAAACAGAGAAATTGAAATAGCCAGGATTTTACATGCTAAGATGGATTTAGAAGGTAAAATGTCAGAATTTTAATTATGCTGAATGATTGACTTAATAGTCGATTTTTGCAATATACATTTTTAATAATTGTAGCTTTAGGGCGTTTTAGGTTAGGCAACAAATGCAGTCATTCGAAATAGATAAAAGCGACGTACTGAAGGTTAAAAATGCAATTTTAGCCGGTGACGAGGTTTTGATGGAGGTTTTGGCAGAATACCATGCCTCAGAAATTGCGATTTTATTTGAGCGGTTAGATAAATCAGAACAGCAGCATATCATTAATTTGCTGCCAGCTGAAACAGCTTCCGAAATTATTTCGGAGATGGACGAAGAGTCACATCCCGAGGATTTGCTTTTTCAACTGCATCCGGATAAGCGTACCGAAATTGTTGAAGAGCTGGATTACGATGATGCGACCGACATTATTTCGCAGCTCGAAGATCACGAACAGAAAGAAATTCTCGAAGATCTGGAAGATGACCACGCTTCCGAAATCAGGAACCTGTTAACCTACGACGAGAAAACAGCGGGTGGATTGATGAACACGGAGCTGATCTGTGTAAACATTAACCTCACCAAGAAAGATGCCATCGATGAAATTATCCGCCAGAGCGAAGAAATGGAAGAGTTTTATACCATTTACGTGGTGGATGATGAAGCGATTTTTAAAGGCATTGTATCGCTCAAAGATATTATCAAGGCTAAGCACAATGCCCAAATAACCGAACTGGTAAAGGTTGATGCCGTTTATGTGCACCCCGACACCGATCAGGAAGAAGTAGCCAATTTAATTTCGCAATATAACTTAACGAGTATTCCAGTAATCGACGATCACCAGAAACTATTGGGAAGGGTAACTTTCGATGATGTAATCGATGTAATGGAGGCCGAGAGTACCGAAGATATCCTTAAAATTTCGGGGGTATCGGAAGATGAGGAACTAAGTGGTAACTGGGTTGAGGCGGTAAAATCGCGTTTGCCCTGGCTCATTATTAATTTAGGTACGGCATTTTTAGCTTCTTCGGTAGTGCGCTATTTCGATCCTACCATAAAGTTAATCCCATCATTAGCGGCTTACATGACCATTATTGCCGGAATGGGCGGAAATGCCGCTACACAAGCACTTGCGGTAACCGTAAGGCGTATTTCGCTTTACGATTTGACCGATAAGCAGGCTTACCGCACCGTATTAAAAGAGTTTACCGTAGGTTTAATTAACGGTGCATCGAACGGTTTAATCGTATTTATTTTTGCTTTCTTTTTTGATGGAAATCCGATGCTGGGTTTGGTTATCTTCCTGGCAATGACCGGGAACCTGATTATTGCAGGCATAACCGGGGCGGGTATCCCGTTAATTTTAAAAAGGGTAGGTATCGATCCTGCCATTGCATCATCTATAATTATTACTACTTTTACCGATGTTTTTGGCTTCCTGTTAATTTTAGGTTTAGCCAGCAAACTTTTACTATAGCTTAAACAAATCCTGATCCGAATGCAAATGACAAGACACGATTGGACAAAAGAAGAAATATACGAAATATACAATAGACCATTTTTAGATCTGGTTTACGAAGCAGCAAGCATACACCGCGCAAATAAAGATTACAATGAGGTTCAGGTAAGCTCATTGATTTCGATTAAAACCGGTGGCTGTAAAGAAGATTGTTCTTATTGCCCGCAGGCCGCCCGTTACCATACCGATGTAGAAGTACAACCTATGATGCAGGTTAGCCAGGTGGTGAGTGCTGCTGTTAAAGCAAAAGAGGGTGGTGCATCACGTTTGTGCATGGGTGCTGCATGGCGCGAAGTGCGCGATAACCGCGATTTTGATCGTGTTATTGAAATGGTTAAAGCTGTTAACGATATGGATATGGAAGTTTGTTGTACCCTGGGTATGCTTACCGAAGATCAGGCACAGCGTTTAGCCGATGCTGGTTTATATGCTTACAACCACAATCTGGATACCTCTGAAGATGATTACAAACGCATTATCTCTACCAGGACTTACGACGACCGTTTAAATACCATTAATAATGTACGTAAAGCTAAATTAACCGTATGTAGTGGTGGTATTATTGGTTTAGGCGAAACCGTTGAAGATCGCGTTTCGATGCTGCAAACCTTATCTAACATGGAAACTCATCCGGAATCGGTTCCGGTTAATGCTTTGGTGCCGGTAAAAGGAACACCTTTAGAAAACCAGCCACGTGTACCTATTTGGGATATGGTAAGGATGATTGCTACAGCGCGTATCGTGATGCCTAATTCAGTAGTACGTTTATCGGCTGGAAGAAATGAAATGAGTACTTTAGAGCAGGCTTTCTGTTTCATGGCGGGTGCAAGCTCTATCTTCGCCGGCGATAAATTGTTAACTACGCCTAACCCGGCTTTTGTTGATGATATGGCTATGTTTGAGTTATTAGGGCTAAAAACCCGCGATGCTTTCAAAAATGGTCGTCCGGCTAATACTTTGGTTAAAGAAGAAGCAGTTTAGTTTATTTTCGTAATGTGAGATGTTACCATCTTACATGATTTAAATATTCATCAATAGGTTGTCAGCATTTGACACACAAAAAGGTCCCGATTAGATGGTAATCAGGACCTTTTTTGTGAAAAAAACATCTAAATGTTCCTTTTAAGGGATCGTCATTGCCAGCTTGACTGGCAATCTTAAAACTAATGCATTACGATTAGCTTCGCTGAGCACTTCGTGGTTCGAATGACGATCTTTCTAAGACGATGTTGTTATACTGACCTATATGGACAACCTACACTGCAGTTACCCTAACTTCTATATTCCCGCTAGTAGCCTTAGAATACGGACATGTTTTGTGCGCTTTTTCTGCCAGTAACTGCGCTTCTTCGTGCGATATTCCTGGAATATGTACATCCAGATCGGCCAAAAGTGCAAATGCGTTTCCATCTTTAGTAAACGAAACGAGCACTTTCACATTGGCTTCACTCACATCTACGCCTTCGCGTTCGGCAATTGAACCTAAGGCTCCTAAATAACACGGACCCCATGCTGCGGCGAATAATTCTTCGGGGTTGGTTGCTCCACCTTGCCCACCTAACTCTTTTGGTCTTCTTAAATCAAAGTCTAATATTCCATCGGCCGATTTAATGTGACCGTCTCTTCCTCCTGTAGCTGTTACTTCAGCTGTATACAATTTTTCCATCATTTTCTCTTAGTTGATTTAGAGATAACAATGCCTTTGCAGTCTTTGTTTTTATATGCTGTCTATGTAGTTAGTACTTATTTTTTGGTAAAAAATAATCTTCACCAAATATTTTTTGCTGATTCATGTAAAAAAATAAGTCATTGATATAAAATTTTGCTTCTAAAGTTTGCCGTTAGGCGGGTGCTCAAGGCGATTTATACTCCTTTTTTGGTATGTAAATATCTTGTTTTCAGTGTTTTGTTTTGTTCTGGATTATTTCTTATGGAAGGACACCTGCAAGGGTAAATTTTAATCATTTCTGGTTTCGTGTAAAAAACAATGACTTTATACTGACATGAGGTTTATGATTATACTAAAACAATATTTTTATAGAGTAACTATTAAAAATCGTCCCAAGTTTGATTTATAGGTTGTTTTTGGTGTTGTTCATAGCTAGTTTTGTTATAACAACCGAATCTTATGCGCAATCCTGTCCGGAAAATATCGGTTTTGAAAATGGCAATTTTCAGAACTGGAAGCTATTTACCGGTGTGTTGAGCATGGAGAATAACCAAACTTCTTTTACCTTAAACGAAGTGGCCAAACCTGCAACCGGGAGGCATACGATTATCAGTAAAAAAAATCTGGTCGATGCTTATGGTGGCTTTAGCCTGATTCCTCCTTCAGGTGGTAATTTTGTAGCTAAAATCGGCGATAACGGTACCGGAAGCCAGGTGGATGGTATTTCTTACCTGATGACAGTACCAGCAGACCGGCCAGACTTTACGTTAACTTATCAGTACGCCGTAGTATTAGAAGATCCGGATCATGAACCTTACGAGCAACCACGCTTTATTGCACGCGTAAAAGACGTAGAAAAAGACGAATATATCCCTTGTGCATCTTTCGAGTATGTAGCTACTTCATCGTTACCGGGCTTCAAAAAAGCAGAGGGATACGAAAGTGTAATTTACAAAGACTGGTCGCCGGTTACCATTAACTTGTCTGGTTACCAGGGTAAGCAAATACTAATAGAATTTATCAGTACTGATTGTGCCAGGGGAGGTCATTTTGGTTATGCTTATGTAGATATTAACAATGTTTGCGGTGGCCCGATAGCAGGCAGTACCTACTGCAGAAGTGCTGATGCCTTAAATATATCGGGACCGAGCGGCTTTCAGGATTATAACTGGTACAATGCCGACCGATCTGTTAAATATGGCACCGGACAATCCATTAACATTAAACCAAAGCCAGCCGATGGATCGAAGATTGTTTTAGATCTGGTTCCATATGCAGGTTTCGGTTGTCCAAGTACCATCAGTACTATAATAAAAGGTGTTGATTACGATTTGAAGGTTTTAAACAAGAATGTGGTTTGCCAGAACAGTGAAATCGATCTGCTTAGCGACAAGTATATTTTAAACAAATCAGCTGATTTTACCTATTTGGTTTACGAAGATAAAGACCTGACCAAACAAATTGGGTCTTTGGTTATAATAACAGGCAACAAGACCTTTTACATTAAGGCAACGAATAATAAAGGTTGTGAAAGCATAGTGCCAATCGACATTGCAGTATATGAAGTAGCCAATATTACGGTAAACAATCCGGCTGCGGTTTGTTATTCGGAAAGTGTCGATATTACGAAGAACGAATTGGTTGTGGGCGAAATGGTGGGTATTACCAAAACCTATTATACTGATGAAGCTGCAACACAGGTATTAGCCGATCCGCAACATATTAAGGTTTCGGGCAGGTATTTTATTCAATTTTCAAATCAGTTTGGATGTAGTAAAATTGTTCCGGTAGAGGTTACCATTCAGGAGAAACCCATACTTAAAATTACCAATCCAAAAGCGGTATGCCAGGGCAGCCAGGTAGATCTTACAGCCATAAATAATTTTGAGGGCAGTGATGCTACATTCAACTATAGCTTTTATGAAGATGAGGCTTTAACCAAAATTTTAAGTAATCCCTCGAAAATTGATAAATCAGGCAGTTACCATGTAAAAGCGGTTAGTGCAGCAGGTTGTATTGTTAGCGGCCAAATAACGGTAACCATAAGTAATCCTCCGGTATTTACCGTTAACCAGCCTGCTAGGGCCTGCTATCCCGATAAAGTAGATTTAACCAATCCGGCATTGTATACCGAAGTTAATGGCCATTTTACTTATACCTTTTTTAGCGATGAAACGCTGAACAGTCCGCTTACATCGCCCAAAGCAATTGCCAAACCAGGCACATACTATGTAAAAGCCACCAACGAAAGTGGTTGCTTTAGTAGTGCCAAAATTGTGGTAAACTATAACGAAGCACCAAAACTTGTTTTAAACGCACCAAGAGCCGTTTTTGATAATGAATTTATAGACTTAACGGTACCTGAAATTACCCGCGGAAGCAGCCCGTTTGTAAAAGTTACTTATTTTGAAGATCAGTACCTGAAACATCCCATGCAAAACCCTGTCAGGGTAAACAGGGCAGGAGTTTATTATGTGGCCATACAAAGTGCAAATGGCTGTATCAGCAGCAGGCCGGTTACCGTAACTGTTTTGCCACAGCCTAAAATTATCGTACCAACTGCTTTTACACCTCAAAAAGAAACCAATAACCGTTTGTATCCTTTCCTGGTAAATGTTAAGCAGCTAACCAGTTTCAGGGTTTACAACAAATGGGGCATTTTGGTTTACGAGAGTGCGGTTTTAGCCAATGGCGGCTGGGACGGACAGTTTAAAAGTAAAATGCAACCTTTAGAAACGTTTTCGTGGTTTGCAGAAGGTATTGATCTCTTCGGTGGAAAAATTCAATCAACAGGAAAAACGATTCTGATATTATGATGTACAAAGCCCTGATAACTTTTCTTTTGTGTTTGGCTACTGTATGTTGTTCGGCACAAGACCCTAAATTTTCGCAGTATTTTGCCGCGCCGCTGTCATTAAATCCGGCTTTTACAGGCTTTTTCGATGGCGATTACCGGATTGCGGTTAATACCCGGCAGCAATGGGGCAATCTCGGTGATCCTTATAATACTTACAGCGTTTCGGGTGATATAAAACTGCTTGAAGATGAGAATTTTACCAATAATTATTTCAGTATTGGTTTAAGTGGCTTGTTTGATGAGTCGTTAAACAAAGCTTTAAAATCACAATATCTCAGTGCCAGTGTTTCCTATTACCAGTATTTTGATGAGGAACACCGATTCAAATTCGGACTGGCACCACAAGTTGCCTATGTGTCTAAATACCTCGATTATAACAAACTTACCTTTGCTTCGCAATATGATGGAGGCGGTTTCGATAGTTCTATGCCCAATTTTCTCGATTTAAAAAACGATAAAACAGCTTATTTCGATGTGAACATCGGGCTTAACTTTTCGGCAAATTTCGATAGGTTGAGCATCGCAGGCGGTTATGCGCAATATCATTTAACAAAGCCAAAAGATGCCCTGCTTAACAGCAGTCGCGAGTTTGTTGCTGCCCGCCGTACCGTTAATCTGGGTATGGTTTATTTGCTTAACGATTATGCAGATTTAAACGTTACCGGGCTTTACAATGTGCAGAATAAAAATAAAGATGCCATTTTGGGTACGGTACTGGGTTTAAAACCTGGCGAAGAAACCAAAGTAAAACTCAACTTAGGGCTTTGGTATAAATTTAACGAAGCTTCATTTTTTCCTTATGTAGGAGCGGCTGTTGGCAATATTAGTGCTGGTATAAACTATACGGTATATGGCAGTAAATTATTAAATGCCACACCACGCACGTACGAATTATCTTTTATATACAGGCATAATAACTTTAAGGGGTTTAAAGTGCCTTGCCCCAGATTTTAATGTATGAAAACCTTAATATGCTTACTGTTTGGTCTCGTACTGGCCAACACCGCTTATAGCCAGAAAAAGAATATCGATTACCAGTATTTCCGTGAGGGTAAAACCTATTATGCCTTTAGTCTTTTTAGTGATGCTGCGAAAGCACCAGGCAATTTGATGCTTGATTTTACCGCCAAAGCTAAGTTCAGTAAGATTGAAAAAATATTGCTTAAAGCAGGAGGGGTTGAGGTAAAACTGAAATTCGGTGTTAGAACTGATGTAATCCAATCAGACAATGCTGAGCAAAAATCTTATCCTGTAGTTTTTAGTGCCAAAGATATTACTGAAAGAGAATTGGGTTGCGATGGACAGATTACTTTTAAATTGGATAACGGAGAAACTTATACGCTACCTTTTAATGCCTGCCTGATTAAATAAGGCTTACAGCTTTATTTTAACCGATAGCTTATAAATATCGTAAGCTACTTTCTGGATCAGATCAAATTGCTCAGGCACCAGGTCTTCACCTTTTTTAGCGCTTAAGCCATTCTCATTGAGTCTGATTAAAGGTACATTGTCGATAGTGCTTGTACCTTGTAAAAGATTTTCAATCGCTGTATCTAACAAGTAATTGGTATTGTTGGCTATAGGTTTTAAGTGATCAAAGCTTTCAAAAATAAACTCATGCTCTTTGTTGTAGAGCGAAAGCGTAGCCACATACGAAGATAACAGGTGGCTTAAAGCCGTAAACTGGTGTACTTCTTTAATAAACAGCTGTTTGCTTTTGGGCTCAGAAAACATTCTCTGAAACAGCGAAGCCAGGTTGGCAGTGCTCACATACACTTCTTTACGTGCCAGTTTATATTCAGTACGATCGTAGTGCTTTTCAAAATACAATTTAATTACCTGATCGTAATACGTCTTGTTTGCTTTTAAAATATCGACCATGGCCTCCTTCAGGTTTTCGTACTCCCAGGTAGGGAAAAGCGAATAACTGGCCAGCAGGGCAATACCTGAGCCTATAAAGGTATCGTAAATCCTTTCTCTAGCCAGGGCAATAGATCCCATCCCTAAAAAATCGAATAGAATGAGGATATAGGGCGTCATGAAAAGTACGCTGACCACATAATTTTTACGCTGAAAACTGTAGCAGCCAATCATGCAAATCAAAAGGATTACAAATAAGGTATTGCGGTCGTGGATATAGGTAAGCACGCCCATTCCCACAAATGCACCCACAGTAGTACCAATTAAACGCTGGTAATTGCGTTCTTTGGTTAAACTAAAGCCTGGTTTGGAAATCACCAGGATGGTGAGTAAAATCCAGTAACTGTGCGAAAAATCTAAGGCCAGCGATACCACAAATCCCAGCAGCATTACCACAGTAACACGCAGCGAATGCCTGAAAGTAGAAGAGCTATAAGTTAAATTCTCTGTAAACAGTTTAAAATCGAACTTCTGGCGGGTAATAAATTTTTCGGTATCTACCTCTGCCTGACGAATATCTTTACTATTCCTGACTTTAAAATAACTGAAAATGGTTTTAACACGCGAAAGGATATTCTCGATATTTACCTCAATATTTTTCAGCGCTATAATACCCAGGGTGTTGTACTCCTGGTTTTGGTTGTTCTTTTCGAGGTGGTTGATTTTGATTTTTAAACGCTCTATTTCAATGAGCAGACGCTTGGAAACAACCGGTGTACCACCACTTTTCAATGCAAAGGCAATATCATCTAAAGCATAAGAAATGCGTTTTATGGCCATTTCATAATCAGACAGGATCCCGGCCTTATCAAACTGATCGTGCAATTGCTGATAGTTGTAATAGGTTGACATTACCTGCTCAAAAAGATCGACCATATCTACAAAAACCAGCAACAAAAAGCGACCTTCCGGTGTCGAATCGCGCACAATTTCGCGCGTTCTGAAAAGCAACTCCCTAACAGCATCCTGTTTTTCGTGTACTGATACCTGAAGTTGTAACAGGTCGGCATACGTTTTTTCGTAATTATTGTTCTGGTGATAGAATTTGGCTTTTTCCCTTAAAAATTCGGCGACTTCTAAAATCGAATCACTTAACGATTGCTGCACGAGGCGGAAAGGGCGCAGGCGATATACAAAATAACTTAAGCCCGTATACCACAAGCTACCAGCCAAAACCAGTGCCGAGTGGAGTAATACTTCCTGCCATGGCCTGATATCATCAATACTGAGTACCATGATCAATAAAACTGCCGTGCCCACAGAAGCAGCACGCAGGCCGTAGATGTAAAACATCGAAAATATAAAACTCGATACAGCCAGTAAAAAGCCAATAAAATAATGGTTTTTGTTGGTTAGCCCGGTAATAATTGAAAAGGTAAAAATAAGTGCTGTGGTAATCAGCATAGCATTTCTCCGGTGCACCATTGGCCCCGGACTATCAACCACGCTTACACATAAAGCACCCAGTGATAAAGTCATGCCATATTTAAGCATGCCAAACTGTGCAAATATTAAGGAGGGGAGCAGTACGCCAATGGTAATGCGCAGGCCGTCGGCAAAATACGTACTCAGCAAAAAGTCTTGTATGTTTCGGATGGGTTGCCTGATCTGCATACTACAAAAATAACATAATAGCCATTCTTTTTGTTGAGATTAAAATTAAGTTTTTTGGTTTTTTAATCATTTTAAGCAGAAAAAATACAAGTTTTTGATATTCAGTTGGATAGCTTTTGTGTATAACCGAAAATGAGGCAGATGTTAATAAACTAAAAATAAATGCTTTTACGGCTTGAAATATGGGTTTTTCATCTTTTTAAATTGTTGGTAACCAATATATTTAGGTTGAAAACTTTGTGTATAAAAACCATCGTTTTTTCTTGACAGATAATGGATTAACACCTAAATTAGATTATATCAATACGAAGTACTTTGAATTCTGATAAAACAATCCAAAAGAAATAAAGAACCGAGAGGTGACAGATTTCGGATAGTTTACAAGGTAACGGTTAGTTTCAGAAAGGGTTAAACCGAGTAAGAATATACATTGCCATCGAGAGATTGGTGAATGAGAAAACCGCACAGACCTAACAGAGATTATTGAAAGCTAAGAAGTTTACGGACAGAAGAGCTGGAAATAAATTTTCACGAATCGTAAAAGTTGCAAAACCTAACGATAACGGAAAAATCAAGGTAACAAGTATTAGATGCTTTAAAAATAGCTATGGCTGCTTTTAAAGTTAGAAAACGGGGAACTTAATCGAAAGAAGAAAGTCCCCGTTTTTGTTTTTTATGCCCTTTGTAAGGGCAGGTTTTGAAACCTTACACCTTACTTTTGGGTAAATTGATACACTTTGCCGGCCTGGGTATTAAAACTATATTTAAAATCATTACCCGATTTTTCTTCAGTCATCCCTTTTGCATTAAGCTGATTTGGACTTCTTACGATACATTTCTCGCCTGATAATGATTTAATCGCTAAAGCCACAACTTTACCATCTTTCCATTGCAGGTTGGTGATTTCGAAATTACCACGGCCCTTTAAACCTTTAATTTCGCCGCTTTTCCATTGATCTGGTAAAGCAGGTAAGAACTGTAATTCGCCTGCCTGGCTTTGCAGCAACATTTCCGATATACCGGCCGTATAACCAAAGTTTCCATCAATCTGGAAAGGCGGATGTGCACAAAACAAATTCGCGTAAATACCACCACCCTTATTGTAATCGGTACCCGAACCGCCTACGGGTGTAATAAAGTTCTGCAAAATCTTATAGGCATGATTTCCATCCTGTAAGCGTGCCCAAAAGTTCATCTTCCAGGCCATTGACCATCCGGTCGATTCATCGCCACGGGCAGTTAAGCTCACTTTAGCAGCCTGAGCCAGCTCTGGTGTTTTAATGGTACTGATTTCTCTACCCGGATGCAAACCAAAAAGATGCGAAATGTGTCTGTGCTGATCTTTGGGGTCATCGCGGTCGGTTTCCCACTCTTGCAATTGTCCCCATTTACCAATTTTTGGTTTTAATAAATGCGCTTTTAAATCGGCAATGTGTTTTTTATAATCTGCATCAATACCTAAAATATCAGCCGATTCGATGTAATTGGTAAATAAATCGTAAATGATCTGGTGATCGTGTGTTACCCCGTCTTCGGTAGGACCATGCTCCGGCGACCAACCCATAGGGGCAACCAAAGTACCATCCGGGCGTCTTTTAAGGTGATCATCCCAGAATTCGGCAATTTCTTTGATAATGGGGTAGGCAAAGTTTTTCAGGTAAGTTTTATCCTGTGTAAAGGCATAATGTTCCCATAAAGCCTGCGCATACCAGGCGCTTCCAGGGGTATTCCACAAGAAGCTCATGCCACCAAAAATATTGTTCTCGGTTTTTACCGTCCAGCCACGGGTATTGGGATATTGCTTGCGCGTATGCATGGCACTTACCTCGCGCATGCTGTTAATGTAATCGAGATAAGGAATCTGACACTCTGAAAGGTTGGTTGGTTCTGCCAGCCAGTAATTCATCTGAATGTTGATGTTCGAGTGGTAATCGCTTCCCCATGGTGGGGTATTGCTCTCGTTCCACAAACCCTGCAGATTGGCTGGTAAACCGCCTGCCCTTGAAGAACTGATTAACAAATACCTGCCGTATTGAAAAATTAAAGCTTCGAGCGCCGGATCTGCAACTTTTTTATAATTGATCAGTCTTTGATAGGTTGGCAGCTTTTGGTTAGCTACATTACTGGTACCAAGGTTAATAGAAAGGCGGCTGTATAAGCGGCTGTAATCTTCGGTATGTGCTTTTAAAAGGTTATCGTAACTTTTGGCTTTAACCGCATTTAAAACGCGTTCGATTTTAGGAGCCGGTTCTTCGCCTTTCCAGTTTTGTTCGCGCTTGTTGAGGTAATTGGTAGCGGCAGTAAAAAGGATGGTAAAGCCGTCAGCAGCTGTTATTTTTAATTTTTCGTTGTCGCCATCTTTTACCGTTTCGAGCTTTCCATTTTCTATTTTAACCAACGCAGTAGCCTGATAAGTCATGCCATTGGGCAGTTTACCTGTAAACTGAATGGTATTTCCGTTGGCTGTTATTGTACCCTGATGCGCATTTTTTAAGCTTATAACAGCTGAATATGCCTTTTTCTGATTAGCCGTAAAACGCAATGCCATTACTTTATCCGGAAAACTGCAAAAATACTCGCGTTTAAATTGTGTACCATTTTGTGTATAGTTAATGGTATGAACTGCCCTGGTGATATCGAGTTTGCGGGTATAGTTCTCAAATTGTCCCGCTTTGCCTTCAAAATCAATAAACAGATCGCCAAAGGCCTGGTACATGCCCCGGTCGTTTTCATCGCCTGTCCACAAAGTATTATCGTTAAATTGAATGTGTTCCTGTTCAACACCGCCAAAAATCATCCCGCCAATGCGGCCATTGCCAATGGGATAGGCTTCTGTCATCCATTTTTTTGCCGGTTTATTGTCCCACATGGTGAAAGCCGGATTTTCTTTGTTTTGGGCCAAAAGCCGGTCGCTGAAACAAAAGAGGAGTAAGCACGATAGGAAAGTGCAAACAAGGTTTTGCCTGTAATTTAAAAGCATGGTGGTTATTTGATTAGTGTGTAAACCAAAGATATATAAAATAGCATAGGAGGCATGAAAAGCCAGCCGATAAAGCATCCCGATATTTGGCATATTATTCAGCTATTTAAGCATAAGGAGTTACCGTGTTACTTAAATTTAATTGGTAACTATTGTGATATTTTGTTGACAGACCTTATAGATTTTCTATATTTGGTACAACACACTAAAACGTTTTATGTAAAATGAAATCCCTAACCAAATCTTTTAACATTTTCTTATTGTTGGGTATGCTGGGCATGAACCAAACCCAGGCCCAAACCAAACCAAAATTTACCCAATACGTAAATACCTTTATTGGTACAGCACCTTTAACCGATCCTAAAATACTGGGTTACGAATTACCACAAGGCTGGCGATCGTGGGCAGGTTTAACTTTTCCAGGCAGTTCGTTACCCAATGCCATGGTGCAATTGAGCCCCATCACTGAATTTGGTTCGGGCGCAGGTTACGAATATGAAGACGATACCATTTACGGTTTTGCACACACCAATAAAGGCCACTGGAACTTGTGCAACCTGCCCATTTTACCTTTATCTAAACCAAGTGGTAAATTTGGATCAAAGTTTTCGCACAAAAAAGAAAGCGCTGCGCCAGGTTTTTATCAGGTTTATCTGGATGATTACCAGGTGAATGTTAGGCTTACCTCGACTTTAAGATGTGGCTTTCACGAATACACTTACAAGGACAATAGCGACAGACAGATCCTTTTTAGCATGGGTAAAGCCAATAGTGGCGTAAACACCTGGAATATTGCACAGGATGGCCCATCGGCTATACAGGGCTTTCAGGGAGGTGAGAATGTTTATTTCTACGCAATATTAAATGGCAAGATTGATAAACTGGATATTACCGATGAAGGCAAACGTTCTGGTTATGCGATTGTACACCTGGCTGATGGAGGTAAAGAGCCCATAACATTAAAAATAGGTTTATCTTTTGTGAGTATAGCCAATGCTAAACAAAACCTGGAGCAGGAAATTGGCCAGAAAACCTTTGCGCAAATCCGTAACGAAGCTACCAGTACCTGGGAGAACTTGTTATCGAACATCGAAGTAAAAGGAGGTACCAGCAAGCAAAAACAAATGTTATACTCCAGCTTGTACCGTTCGTTTTTATGGCCGGCTTTGCGCAGCGATGTAAATGGCGAATACAAAGATGCCAAACGTCAGATTGTAAAAAGCAATTTCAGGTATTATACTGAGCCTTCATTGTGGGATACTTACCGCAACAAGGACGTATTGTTAGGATTAATTACGCCTAAAGTAACTTTAGATGTAATTAAATCGATGAAAGATGTGGGCGAGAAAACAGGTTTTATCCCTACCTTTTTTCATGGCGACCACGGAGCTTCATCTATAGCAGGAGCCTATTTAAGGGGTATTGATGATTTTGATATCCAGGCTACCTATAAAATTTTATTACGGAATGCCAATGTTGCGGGTGGTGCCAGGCCATTTATTAAAGAATATATTGAAAAGGGCTATATTTCTGATCCGGATGTGAAGAACCCGCATGTAGAAACCAAAGCCAAAGCAGGCGTTTCTAAAACACTTGAGTATGCTTACGATGATTATTCGCTGGCGCAAATTGCACAAAAACTGGGCGATACGGCCAATTACCGCATTTTAATGGCGCGATCGAAAAACTATAAAAACATGTTCGATCCATCTACCCGTTTTATGCGCGGCAGGTTAGAAAATGGCGACTGGATTACGCCGTTTAATCCACAATACCCTTACTACGAGTACATGTACCGCGAAGCCAATGCCTGGCAGGTTTCTTTTTATGCACCGCATGATATGCCGGGATTAATTTCATTATATGGTGGAGCTGCCGGTTTTGAATCGAAATTAGATTCGTTGTTTACTCTGCCGTGGAACCCAAAATATATTGCGCGTAACGTAGAAACCATGATTGGCCAGTATTGTCAGGGGAACCAACCCGATCATGAGGCACCATTTGCCTATACTTTTATTGGTAAACCCGAAAAATCGCAAAAGATAATCGACAAAATTTTAAATGAATTGTATGGCATAGGCAATGATGGATTAGCCTTATCGGGCATGGATGATGCAGGCGAGATGTCGGCCTGGTACGTGTTCACTGCTTTAGGTATCTATCCGTTTTCGGCTACCGATCCTAAATATATTGTAACCGCACCTTTGTTTGAAGAAGTGAAATGGAAAACCAGTAGCGGGAAAACCTTAACCATTAGTAAACCCGGAAAGGGAAGAGGTATTAGCCAGATTAAGGTTGATGGTAAAACGAATGAAGGATATTTTATTTCGCACGATTTATTTAAAAACGGCGGTAAAGTAGTGATTGAAACCAAATAGATTATTTTTAAGAGCCACAGATTAACAGATTAGTTTGCCCATTTCAATCTGATAATCTGTGGCAAAAAGAAGAGGGGTAAATCTCCTAAAAATTACTTCCTTAATTTAAGAGCCGCAGATCAACAGATTAGTTTACTCTTTTTAATCTTTAAATCTGTGGCCAATATTGTAACAAACCCTTCTTTTAAACTGTTAAAATATAGCTGCAAGCCTGTAAAATAGAAGCTTTTGCAATTTTATACGTACTTTTGTGTACCAAACAGGTTAAAAATTTAATGAACAAAAGCACGGAGGTTGGCCCAGAAACTATTTCCTTATTAAAATCTGGAAACAGGCCGGCTTTTGACGAAATTTATCAGCACTACAGTAGCAATCTTTACCTGCGGATTTTAAAAATGGTAAAAGTGCAGGAAGTAGCTGATGAACTTTTGCAAGATGTATTTTTAAAAGTTTGGCTAAAACGCGACCTCATTGACGAGAACCAGCCCTTTAAAGCCTGGATTTACAAAATTGCCCAAAACTGCATTTACGATCATTACCGTTTGATGGCCAAAGATGCCAAAATGCGGCAATATCTGATTGATCATTATTCGGAGTTGTACAACGAAACTGAAGAATATTTGCTTAATAAAGAGCGGCGGGCAGTGCTAAATCTGGCTTTGGACCAGTTACCGGAAAAAAGAAAACAGATTTTTATGCTTTGCCGCATAGAGGGGAAGAGTTACGAAGAAGCCGCATCCATTTTAAACATCAGTCCCTCAACGGTAAGCAACCAACTGGTAAAAGCTACCAAAAGTATGAGGGATTACGTGTTTTTCCATTCGAAGGAGTTCATGATTTTCGCAATTGCACTGCATTTAAATAAATAATTTATTTTTTTATTTCTGGAGTAGTGTGTTTCTGCTTTTGCTGCGTATACCTAACAAAGCAAGATGAAAATAACTCCGCAAATAGAAGCCCTTTACTTACGTTTTTTAAGCAACGAAATAACCGAAGCTGAACTTAACCGGCTGCTCGATTATTTTAATGTGGCCGAAAGTGCCGATTTGCACACCCTTATTGAAGCAGAGTTACTGGATGTCGATGATGAGTACCACGGGAACGAAAACCTCGACAGGCATTTAAACAATATACATCATATTATTTCGGCTAGTATTGATGCTGCTGACGAAAAACCAAGAACAGTAAGGCTGCAGCCAGCATTTAAATCGCTGCTTAAAATCGCTGCAAGCATTTTAGTGGTGCTATCAATCGGTTACCTGGGCTATACTTATTTATTTAAACAAGCTGATATTTTGCCTGGGAGAAGTTTGGCAACCCTTAAATTGAGCAACGGACATGAAATTAACCTCGATACTTTAGCCAACCAGGCCATTGCAACGGTTAATGGCGTGCAAATTACCAAGCTTGCAGGCGATCGTATTGTATATACGCATGTAAACGCCGTTTCGGATACCAACAGTTATTTGCAAACCATTACAACCCCATTGGGCGGGAAATATAAAGTTACGCTTACCGATGGTACACAAGTAGTTCTAAACTCGGGTTCTACCTTAACTTTTCCGATTGGGTTTAATCAGGCCCAAAGAAGGGTTACTTTAAGCGGAGAGGCTTATTTTGAAGTAAGCAAAGATGCTGAACATCCTTTTGTGGTTTCATCCGGAAGGGAAAGAATTACGGTATTGGGAACGAAATTTAACATTTCGGCTTACCCTGACGATGATTTTATCAGCACCGCTTTATTAGAAGGCAAGGTAAACTGTCTGGATGTTAACACCAATAGTAACCTGATTTTACATCCGGGTGAAGCAGCTTTAATCCAAAACAACCAGTTAAGCAAATCAACAGTTGATGTTTCGGATATGGCCGCCTGGCAGCAGGGATTTTTCGCTTTCGAAAATGAAGAACTTGCTGTGGTTATGAAACGCCTGAGCCGCTGGTACCAGCTGGATGTAGATTACACATCAATCCCCGAAAAACGCATTTATGCCCGTATAAATATGCAGGAAAACCTGACTACTGTACTCGATATGTTATCGATTACCAGTGGCCTTAAATTTAAAATAGAAGGAAGGAGGGTAACCGTAATGAAGTAAGCTTTACGCCAAAACATCTCTACCGCCTTATCAACAACCACTAACAAACTTTAAAGAATTTTAAATTGAAATCATCCCTTCAACTTAATAGGGTTATGGCTTTTGTAATGCTGTTTTTGCTTACATTTGGCCTTAAAACCACGCAGGCACAAACTGCAACTTATACTTTTTCTTTCAATAATGCGCCTATAAACGGGGTAATTGCAGAAATTGCCAAGAAAAGTAATTACCAGTTTATTTTCGATGCCGAATACCTTAAAAAAGCTAAACCGGTTACGGCTAAAATTAGTACCAACTCCTTAAAAACGGTACTCGAAACGGTTTTCAAAGATCAACCTTTCGATTATGAAATTAATAACAATACAATTGTTTTAAAACCCTCAAAGGCCTTTACTGAAGAGGAATACATTTTACATGGAATGGTAACAGATAGTTTGGGATCGCCATTGCCAGGTGCTTCAATAAAGTTAAAAGGCACCAATAAATATACCACCAGCGATGGCAATGGCCATTTCAACATTAATTTAACCAACGAATACAACACCCTCGAAATTGCTTATGTAGGTTATCTGTCTAAAACACAGCGTTTAGACCGTACAGCTGCCTTAAAGGTAGTAACCGTTCGGTTAAGTACCAACGCTTCTTTACTGGCAGAGGTGGTAGTAAATGGTTATCAAACCCTCAGTAAAGAACGTTCAACAGGTGCAGCTAATACTGTAAGTGGAAAGATTCTTAACGAAAACATCCCTGTTGACATACTAAGTGCTTTAGAAGGGCGCGTTGCCGGTTTAGCCTATGTTAAAAATCCTAATGGACTGGGTGCAGACCGGCCTGTACTTAGAGGGCAGGCTACATTCTCTTTTGCTACTGCAACACGAGATCCTTTGGTAGTTATTGATGGACTACCATCAGAGACACCTTTAGAAGAGATAAACCCTTATGATATTGAGTCGGTTACTGTATTAAAAGACGGGGCTGCTGCGTCAATTTATGGCTCGCGTTCAGCAAATGGTGTAATTATCTTAACTACCAAAAAAGGTAATAGTCCATTAAAAATATCACTTAATACTGATTTTTTTATCGATACCAAACCAAGTTTCAATTCAATGCACTATGCATCAACAGCTGATGTTGTTGATTTTGAAACTGATGTTTACAATCAGGAGCGCGCACGTTATGCCTCAACCGAATCTATGTTTGCAGCATATGGAACAGTGGCAAATGGGTCTATCAGATACTACAGCCCGCTTTATCAGCTATATCGTGATAGAGATGCAGGAAAAATAACAACAGATGGTGTTAACCAGCAGCTGGCCTCGTGGAAAAACGCAGATTATTACGAACAATATAAAGAGAACGTTTGGCAAAATGCATTTCGCCAGCGTTATAACCTTTCTTTAAGTTCTGCAACAGCAAAATCGAACACTTTTGCATCTATTAACTATGACAATTCAAAACAGCGCGTAATTAATAACAACGATCAGAAAGTTACCCTTTATTTTAAGAATACCTATAACATTAAAAAATGGCTAACCACCACTTTAGGGTTTAATGGTGCTTATTCTACAGCTGTAGCAACCGATCAATCTTACAATTCTTACACCGGCCTGCAACCACGTTACGCCTCAATCGTTAATCCCGATGGCAGTCTTGTTTACGCGGATTATGTGAGCCTGGCTGATGGAATAACAAGCTCTGGAATGATTAATGGTTCGGTAGCGGCTGCTTTAAAAAATAATCCCCAGTACCGTTCCTATCGTTTTAACATACTGGAATCATTAAATGAAGGACAAACCAAGTCGAATACCGTATCATTAAGGGCATTTGCCAATATTCAGGCTAAGATAATGGATGGCTTAAGCTTTTCAAGTCAATTTCAATATGAAACCGGTACTACTAAATCTGAGCAGTACTATGATGCAAATTCTTATAAAATGCGTAGTGCGTATAATGCTTTGGTTAATTATACCCCGGCTACTAATGCTTACACATTTGGATTACCAACAGGAGGAAGAATTAGCCAATTGATGTCGCAAAGCAACACTTACACCTTTAGAAATCAATTTAGTTTCGATCGATCTTTTGGCAAAGGAAAACACGCTATTGCTGCCGTTGCTGGTATGGAAATGCGTCAAACGTTTTTACCTATCGGCATGAGCGATATCAGGTATGGCTACGATCCAATCACCTTAACCTCAACCATAATCAACAATGCTTCATTAAGCCAAACAGGTTTACCAAGTTATATCTTTGGTGGAAATAAAACAATAGGTGTTGCGGCACGTAGTTTTCAGGAAACCAAACACAGAAATATTTCAACCTTTGCCAACGCTGCGTATACCTATTTAAGTCGCTATAACGTAACAGGTAGTTACCGGGTAGATCAGGCTGACTTTTTCGGTGCAGATCCCGAATTCAAAAACAGGCCTTTGTGGTCGGTTGGTTTAGGTTGGAATGCCAGCAACGAAAGCTTTATCCAAAATATCGAGTGGATTAATTTATTAAAACTTCGTGCTACTTATGGTATAAATGGTAATCAGAATACAGAATCGACTAAGTTTCTAACTGCACGGAGGGTAAATGATAACCTTTTTCCATCACTGCAATACCTAAACGTATTGGGTCTCCCAAATCCAAAATTGCGCTGGGAAAAAACGGAGACTTATAATGTGGGTTTAGACTTTGCTTTCTTAAACAACCGGTTAAGCGGGAGTATAGATACCTACGACAGAAAAAGTACGGATTTAATGGTTTCGACAGAATTAGATCCAACGGTAGGTACCGCATCGAGAGTAATCAATAACGGAATTTTGCGTAATCAGGGTATTGAGTTTACTGTTGGTGCTGATTGGTTAAAATCAGGCGATTTAACGCTCAGCTCACAATTTATATACGGATTAAACAGGAGCAAAATTGGTCAGGTAAACAAGATTCCAAGTACGGCGAGTAACTATATCTCTTCGCCCACCTTATATTACGAAGAAGGAACCGATTACAACACTGTATATGCTTACCGTTATGGTGGCATGATAAATGGATATCCTTATTTTCTGGATGAAAATGGCAAAGCGACTTTAGATTTTGACGCTAATGGAAATCCTATTGTTTCGAGTAGCAGAGACATTAATAATGCCAGCGCGCTGGTTAAAATGGGGACATTTATTCCAACTTATACCGGATCATTTTCACAACGCGTTTCTTATAAAAACTTTGAGTTGAGTGCTTTATTTGTTTTCTCAGGGGGCAACGTAATGCGTAAAGATGTAACCAGTTTAAATTCAAACGATGTTACTGACCTTGATATTACTCAACGCTATAAAAATGGCTTTACACCAGAATTACCGCGTTTATTGGTCGATTACTCTGAAGCTATGCTGGGTAGGGCCGGTTCAATTTCGACCATGTGGCAAAATGCTGATGTAAATATTGTTAAAGCAGATTACATTAAATTAAGAAGCATTTCACTAGCCTATAACCTTCCTAAACAGTTGATAAAAAGGCTCAATATTCCTTCTGCCAAATTTACCGCACAAGTTAATAATTTATGGTATGCCAGTGCAGCAGGCGACGATATTGACCCTGAATCTTACTCGCTTAACACAGGAATCAGAACGCTTCAAAATCCTAAATCATTCGTATTCGGATTAAACTTAACCTTTTAGCAAAATGAATAAAAAGATAGCATTAATAGTTTTACTATCGGTTTTGGCCTTTTCAGGTTGTAAAAAATATACCGATTTAACCCCCCGGGGATCATTAGTAGTAGAAACAGCCCAGGATTATTATGAACTTGTTTCTTTTCCAAACCGGGCATACATCATGACCAATTTTCAATATCTGGTTGATGATATGTGGTTAAAGGAATCGAATTTTATTGGCATTACACCCAATATTAATACAGTACATTTCAGTTTCAATGAAAACGTAGATCGTGTTTCACTAATTCAGTCATCTAATTTCTACGATCGCGCTTACCTTTATATTAACCGCTGGAACACCATTATTTCTTTAGTGGATGCAAGCAAAGGCGATGATAATGTAAAAGCGTTAGCTAAGGCCGAAGCTAAAGTTTTAAGGGCGTTTGATCACTTTCTGCTGGTAAATGTTTATGCCAAAGCCTATAACGCAGCAACTGCAGCAACCGATGGCGGGATTTGCATCATGGATAAATATGATTTAGAGGCACAACCGGTTAAATCATCAGTAGCTGAAGTGTATAATTTCATTCAGAAAGATATCGATGATGCGCTTCCTTATCTTCAGGCACAACCATTGGATCCTTATCATCCATCATTAGCCTTTGCCTGGGCACTGAAAGCTAAAGTACATTTGTTTAAAAAAGAAATTGCACAAGCCAAACAAGCTTGCGAAAAATCGCTTGGTTATAATAATCAGATATTCGATCTGGTAAATTATACTACAGTTCAGGGTGGGCCAAATGTGGTGCCTGTTATTGCGCCTAATAATCCCGAAGTATTAAGTTACATGTACATTCAGGGCTATAACGAAACCAATTTTGGTTATACCTGGTTAATCAGTCCGGAGCTAAGAGAACTTTTTGGCACTAACGATGCCCGTTTTAATATGTTTTTTAATACCACATCGGCCAGTTTTATCGATATCGGTTCTAATGCAGCTTATTACAATGTACCGTTTTCTAAATTTTTCTATCCAACCGTTGGTTTAAAAACTACTGAAGTATATTTAATGCAAGCCGAGTGTTTGGCCAGGGAAGGTGATTTAGCCGGTGCTATGGCAGTGGTGAATAAACTCCGAGAAAAACGGATCCTTTCGGGCAATATTATTCTTCCGGTACCTGCAACCCGAAAAGAAACCATGGATATTATTATCAACGAGCGCAGAAAAGAATTGTTTTTAGGCTTTAACCGCTTTATGGATTTAAAACGCCTGAACACTGAACCTGAATATGCAAAAACAGTTATTCGTAAATATCCTATAGTAAACAAAACAGTTCCGCAACAAACCTATACACTGTTGCCTACATCCAGGTTGTATATCATTCCTTTTCCGCTTAACGTACTCAAGAAAAATCCAAACTTAACCCTAAATACCGACGAAAAGCTCCCGTTTTAAGATGAATATTAAAAAGATTATTTTTCCGATGGCATGCATGCTTTCAGTAGCTGCCTACGGACAAAAAGTACAGGTAAAAACCGACAGTACCACTAAGAAAGCCCCGGTCGATTACAGCAAACTCATTCCAGAAAGTGCTTCAAGCCAGAACGGATTGTTTGATGTAAAACGCGTAGACCAGAAATGGTTTTTCGAAGTGCCGGATAGCATGCTTAACCGCTATATTTTAGTGATAACCCGCTATGTGAGTACCCCGCAGGGTATGGGCAGTTTTGGAGGCGAGCAGGCCAATGAGCAAACTGTTTATTTTGAGAAAGGCAATAACAACAACCTTTTGCTGAGATCAGTTTTATATCGCCAGGATGCAAAAAACAGCGAAACATCCATTTACAAAGCTGTAATGCAATCGCAGGAAAACCCGATTGTGGCTGCATTTGATATTAAGGCTAAAAACCCTAAAACAGGCAATGCAGTAATTGAGGTGACCGATTTCTTTAAAAAAGATAATCCCATTGTATCGATTGCTGCTAATGAAAAATCGGAGAAAAAACTGGGCAGTGTAGCCGATGACCGTTCTTTTATTGAGAAGATTAATACTTATCCGATTAATATTGAAGTTAAAACCACCAAAACCTATACATCTTCAGCCGGAAACATCCCTTCAGGAGCCTTAACCGGTGCGGTAACAGTACGCTTAAACACATCCTTTGTGCTTTTACCTAAGGTACCCATGCGCAAACGTTTTGCTGATGAGCGCGTAGGTTATTTCAACAACAAATACATTTTGTTTGATGAAGACAGACAGCATGCAGATGCGAAGTACTTTATCGAAAGATACCGCCTGGAGCCCAAAGATGCCGATTTAGAAAAATACAAAAAAGGCAAACTGGTTGAACCTAAAAAGCAGATTGTTTATTACATCGATCCGGCTACGCCGAAAAAATGGCGTCCGTATTTAATTGCTGGTATAAACGACTGGCAGAAAGCTTTTGAAAAAGCTGGTTTTAAAAATGCTATTGTAGGTAAAGAATGGCCTGAAGCCGATACCACCATGAGTTTAGAGGATGCCCGTTTCTCTGTAATCAGGTATTATGCTTCTGAAACACCTAATGCTTATGGCCCAAGAATTAGCGACCCACGCAGTGGCGAAATTATTGAAAGCCATGTAGGCTGGTACCACAATGTGATGAAACTGGTACAAAGCTGGTACATGATCCAGGCTGGTGCGTTGGATGAAAGGGCACGAAAAATGAATTTTGATGATGAATTAATGGGACAGTTAATCCGCTTTGTTTCTTCGCATGAAATTGGCCATACCATTGGTTTAAAACACAATATGGGCGCCAGCAGCCAAACCCCGGTTGAAAAGTTAAGGGATAAAAAATGGGTAGAAGCCAACGGCCATACCGTTTCGATTATGGATTATGCCCGCTTTAACTATGTAGCACAACCCGAAGATCATATTGCACCTGAAGGCATTTATCCGCGCATTGGTGCTTACGATAAGTGGGCCATTAACTGGGGTTACCGTTATTACGACCAGGTTAAGGATGAGTATGCAGAGGAGAAGATTACCAAAAAAATGATTCTCGATTCGCTTACAGCCAACCCTAAACTTTGGTTTGGCGGCGAAGGAAAAGAAGAAGATCCGCGTAGTCAAACTGAAGATCTTGGCGATGATGCCATTGCTGCGAGCGATTACGGCATTAAAAACCTGAAAAGGGTAGTGCCTAACCTGGTAAAATGGACTTATGAGCCCGGCGACCTTTATAACAATTTGAGCGATATGCACAAAGGAGTTGTGCGCCAGTTTAGCCGCTACCTTTACCATGTAATGAAAAACATTGGTAACAGCTACGTAACCAAAAGAAGTACCGATGAAGCTGGTTTGGTTTATACGGAAGTGCCTAAAAAACGCGTAAAAGCAGTGGTTGACTACGTAGGACGTCAATTGTTCGATGCGCCAATCTGGTTATATCCTACAGCGATTACCAGCCGGATTGCTACCCGCCCGATGGATGATATTGTTGAGCAGCAAAACCAGATGCTGAACATGTTTTTAAGTCAGGGTTTAATTTACAACTTAAGCCAGAAAGCTTTGAATTCTGCTGATCCATATACAGTAAAAGAGTATTTAAACGACTTGAAAAATACCACCTGGATTAAATTTAGTGGGGTTGAAGCCAGCGATGTTTTCCGCAGAAGCTTACAGCGTTCGTACCTCGAAAAGTTAAACATGCTCATTAATCCAAAAGATATTACTGATGGTAAGGCCATGACTACTGCACAGCGCAGCGATGTACGTTTAGAAGCCATTACACATTTAAACGACATTAAAGAAACCGTTAAAGTGCTTGTTACACAAACCAGCGGAATTAATCAGCTACACCTGAAAGATATGCTTCAGGAAATCGAGAAAATAACTAAAAAATCAAATACAAATGCCTAATATGAAACGTTCACTTATTATTTTGCTCAGCGCTACCTTATGGTTAGGCTACACAGCAAAAGCACAGGTACTTACTTCGCTGCAGGAAGTGGGTACACCAGAATTGGCCCAGAAACGTGAAGCCTTAAAAGAATCGGTAATGACCAGCTATCTGGGCATTAAAAACAGCCTGGTTAAATCAGACTCAGTTGGTGCGGTTAAATTTGCTACCGAACTGATCGCCAATTTAAGCCAGTTTAAGTTCAAAAAACTTTCATTGGAGAAAATGAACGAGGCCACCACTACGCGTAAAGAAATGATTGAGCTGGCGCAATCTATCGCAGCTACCAAATCAATCAACAAACAACGTAGCGAAATGGATAAACTATCGGTTAAAATGTGGTCGGTTATAGAAAGATTTAAACCCGAAAAAACGAGTTTATATAAACAGGTTTGCCCTATGACAGGTACTACCTGGATTAGTGATGATAAAGCGATTCAAAATCCTTATTACCCTAAAAACATGCTTACCTGTGGCGAGGTTAAAGCCAGCATTTAAAAAAAGAAAATATTTAGTTAATGATAAAAGCGGCAATCTGGATAGATGCCGCTTTTTTATTGATTAATTGAGACAGAAGAACGGGCAAACATTTGCCCGCTTTTTTTTTAATTGTAAAGCCCAATCTCGGCTAATGCGGCAAATTGTAATCCGTCATGCGCGTTATTGGCTATTACTTTAAGGTATCTGAATGTTTTGCTGCTGCCAAAGGCGAAATATTGTGCGCCCGTAGCGTTTTGTGCAGTATAGCTGTTAACTGCAGTAAAAGTTACATTATCCGTACTGGTTAACACCTGAAAATCTTTAACGGCGCGTGCCAGGCTGTTCCTTTGTACTAAACTTAAGCCCTTGGCCGTTTTAGATGATCCCAAATCGATTACAATCTGGTGCGGATAACTGGTTGCTGTACTGGTCCAGCGTGAGTGCCAGTAAGTGCTGAAACTGCCATCAATTAATGTAGCAGCCCTGCCGTTGGTAGCACCTTCGCCGCTGGTTTCTTCCGAGCTGAAAGAATTGATCGTCCAGCCGGTTTTGCTTAATTCGTTTAGTGGTGCAACATTATCCTGCAGCGTAGAAGGATCGGTAGTTGGCGCAGGTAAGCCTAAAGCAGCCATATCCGTATGAATTTGTGTGGTGGCAGCCGCAGTTGATAAATTCAAACCCCATTTCGTAAAGAAATTACTCAAATTTTTACCCGATATGTTACAGGCTTTCAGCATGAAATAACGCAGTTTATCATCATCGTTGGCTAATGTTGGGTTTTCTACACGCATATTTTTTGATAAGGTGCGGTAAAAGTTATCACCATAAGCCAAAGTCAGCTGCTGGAACATGGCTAACCTGATCCAGACATCCGTTAAGGGGTTGGCATAGCTGGTTGATCCGTTAAAATCTTTGGTGCCATCGGCTTTGCCTAAGTAGGTGAAAACTTTTGGCCAGGTACCATCGTTTACGAGCCTGTTGATAGAAGGGGTAAGCGTACGCTGTACATATAAACTGTACAGGTTAACGGTAACTTCGCCAAGGGTGCCCCAACGCCACATCATCTGGTGCTGGTGCCCCAGCTCATGCCACATGCCCCAACCATTGGTGCCTACACTGTTTAAAGTTAGTATGGCATTTACATCAGAGGTGGTATAAGCTGTGCGGTAATCGTAAGCAAAAAAGTAATAGGCCGGGTCTTCATGCTGGGTAAGCAGATAAGTATGTACATTTTTGGCATGTACCGGTAACGAATTGTCTAAGCCGTTCAAATCATCTTCAAGCGCAATAACCTGCGTAATTTTGTTTAATATGGCCGCCTGATCTTCTGTCTGGTATTGTATCGCCTTTGTACGCGAAACCACAATAAAACAGTTCGATCCTTCCAGAACCACGTCAGGCGTGGTGTAGGTTTGCAGCTGGTTAATCCAGTCGGAGTTGGTACTCACCCCAAGCTTGAAATAAGGCGCAAACTGATAACCGCTGTTAAAGGTTATTTTAGCGGTCGAACCGGTAGTAGCGTTGGTATATCTGATCCACAATAAACCACCAACTGCATTGGTAATCGTATTGGTACCTGCGGTAAGTTGTACAACCGTTGGTTGGGTGTTCCAGGTGCCATATCTGGAGTAAGTTCCAATCAGCAATTTAGGTAAACGTGTTCCGGCGGTTTGCTCTACCGTAATATCAAGCGTGGCATTTGGGGCCATGTATAAACCGGTTGCCGTAAAATCTGTTAACTGGTAGCCGTTCTTTAAGCGGTCTCTTTCAATAGAAGCGCTGATCTTTTCGGTAACATTAAAAATGTTGGTTTGTGTTGCCGATTCTACTGTTGCACCACTTTTCGGGGCTTGGTTTGTTGCCACCTCTTCGGGTAATTGCGTTGCTTTTTTACAGGCAGAAAGGCCCATTACGGCCAGGGCAGTAAAGAGTAAAAGTTTCCTTTTCATGATTAGGTTTTGTAGGTTAGGTTATCAAAATCCGTAACTAAAAATAGCTCACGGAGTTAATTGGTTTATTAGTTGGGGTTTAAATAACCTTCAGACAGCACAAATCGGGGTATTAATGCACAGTTATTTAAAATATTCGGTTACAACAGTTGTTTTTTGCTTAATGTAATGTCTTGTAAATCAATAGGACACAAAACAAAAGTCTTTCTACAACGTCAATCGAATGTATAAATATTTACAAGCAGATAAAAGGAAAAAGATTGCGCAACCGTTTGATTTTGGATGTGAAATGTATTATAAATCTCCTGGTTCATAGCACGATAAAAAGCTGCACTATAGTTTTTTGACCGAAAGCTGTTAGATTGTATAGCGCTTTTGCCAGGTGTTTAGTTATTGATGTTAGTTTTATAGGCTTACCATCAATAATGGCCATGTTAAATTTGGCCCAATCATAAAACAAGACTGATCCAGTCTTTTTTCATGCAGCATTAAAAATACAGATGTTTTAAAATTGTGCTAATTGCGAGTGATTAAATTACAGCCGATCAAACGTTTGCGCGATAATAGCCTGGAATTAACTTTTATTTATTTCTGAAGTATTGCTTAATATTGATGAACCCTGGTAGATGTTGTGGCATATTTTTATCGAACAGCCTTACCCGGAGCGCATAAATATTGGGAAAAAAGGGCATATCAGATTTCAAAGGTGTAGTTAAGGTCAGATAAGCAGCAGTCAGTTCCCCAATTTTGGCAAGTATTAATTCTAACCTTAAATAAATGAAAATTCCATTACTGATTTTATTGACTTTTTTCGGCTTGCAAAGCTTCGCGCAAAAAAAGCCCAATGTGATTTTAATCTGCGCTGATGATTTAGGCTATGGTGACCTGAGCTGTTATGGAGCCACCAAGCTGCATACGCCGAATCTGGATAAACTTGCTGCAAGTGGCATCCGTTTTACTAACGGACATTCGACTTCGGCAACCTGTACGCCTGCACGTTATGCTTTAATGACGGGCGAATACCCATGGCGTAAAAAAGGAACCGGTATTTTGCCCGGCGATGCGGCACTGATTATCCCTACCGATCGCAAAACCTTACCAAAAGTTTTTAAGGAGGCTGGCTATCAGACAGCGATTGTAGGCAAATGGCACCTGGGTTTGGGCGAACAGGTAGAAAAAAACTGGAACGGTGAAATTAAACCCGGCCCCAATGAAGTTGGGTTTGGCTATTCGTTTATTTTTCCGGCTACTGCAGACCGTGTACCAACAGTCTTTTTACAAGATCACAGGGTAGTTGCACTAGATAACGATGATCCGATTGATGTAAATTACAAGCAGAAAATTGGCAACGAGCCTACCGGAAAGGAAAACCCTGAGTTGTTAAAAATGAAGAGTTCGCCAGGGCAGGGACATGATAACACCATCGTAAACGGCATTGGCCGCATCGGTTTTATGACTGGAGGCAAACTGGCCAGATGGACAGATGAAGAGCTTTCATTTACCTTCCTGGCCAAGGCAAAACAATTTATTGCTGAGAAAAAGCAGTCGCCTTTTTTCCTTTATTTTGCTTTAACCGAACCACATGTACCGCGTATGCCAGCAACCATGTTTAAAGATAAAAGCGGTTTAGGAGCACGGGGTGATGCTATTTTGCAGTTAGACTGGACGGTGGGTGAGATTATGAAAGAGCTCCAAAAACAGGGTATTGCCCAAAACACCATGATTGTTTTTACCAGCGATAATGGTCCGGTACTGGATGATGGCTACCAGGATGGCGCAGTAACCCGCCTGAACGGACATACACCTGCCGGTACGCTTAGAGGTGGTAAATACAGTGCGCTTGAAGCCGGTACGCGTGTTCCCTTTATCATTAACTGGCCAGCAGGAATTAAACCAGCCGTTTCTGATGCACTGGTATCGCAAATTGATTTTATCCAGTCTTTTGCAGCCTTGTTGCAAACTAAAGTGCCAACTGGCACCGCAACCGACAGCGAAAACCAACTTGCTGCTTTCCTGGGTAAAAATAAAACCGGCCGCTCGGTATATGTAGAACAGGGTGGAGCACTTTCGATTATTAAAGACAACTGGAAATACATTACACCTGAAAAAGGTACTGCCTATGCCAAACTGGTAGGTATAGAAACCGGTAACCTGGAAACACCTCAGCTTTATGACTTGAGTAAAGATAAAGAAGAGAAACATAACCTTGCTGATACTTATCCTGATAAGGTAAAAGCGCTTGCTACTTTACTGGCAGAGATTAAAGCGAAGTAGTACGCTACATTTTGATGTGAAAAGCATCGTTTCATAAGGCAGGCAATCCGTAATGGGATTGCCTGCTTTTTTGTTTTATTAGAGTGTTTATAAGCTTGTCCTCCTGAGCGGAGTCGAAGGACTTTAGTTATTCCTTGCTATGATCCGTCATTCCCGCGCAGGCGGGAACCACGAAGTGCTCAGCGAAGCTAATCTTACTTCGGTTACTATTTTCTTTTCCCTTCACACAGTCTTGCCTCGGCTAGCCGCCGAACCGCTTTTACCTTTTTCTTGATAAAAAGGTAACCAAACCTGAGCGCAGCGAAAGCATGCCCGCCAATGAAAACAACAACAAAGGGGGCATAAATCAAGGCTGGGATCTGATGTTGGATAAAATCGTCAAAGCTTTTATTGCGGCAGCGCAAGCCCTCCCGAATAATTTCGGGACAGGCTGACGAAAAGTCGGGAAAGACACGCTGCCTTGGGTAATGCTTTTTGAACGGTTGTGCAGAAGCTTTAACGTTTTCTCCTGCCATCATCTCCTATGCCGGAGGCAGGGTGCGGATCCGCCTCGCCATCATGCAGATCCGATAGCTATCGGATTTGTTTCAGCACCTCTCTTTAGTTCGCGCTTTTCAATAAGAGCCCCTGAAACACCCGTCCGACTGGCCGGGCGGAAGTTCAGGGTGACGTACTGTAGATTTCTGCATAGATAATCTGGCTCATATATCCATCACCTCGCCGTCATGCTGATCCGATAGCTATCGGATTTGTTTCAGCATCTCTCTACACTGTATCTAGGAGACTCTGAATCAGCCGACCGGCCGGGCGGAAGTTCAGGTTGACAGAGGCAGAGAAAGCGATGAATTTGTAAACTCGCTTTACAATTAAAACCAATCCAAATGAGTAAATTTAAATAGCACCAATATTTATGGTTATGGATTCAACTCTTCCACATTTTGATCCCGTAAAATACAAGCAAACCACGCACCAGCAATGGCAGGAAGCCGCAGAGGCCTGGTACCGCTGGAGCCCCCTGTTACATCGTTGGCTGGGTGAAACTACCAATAAAATGCTCGATATGGCAGGCTTAAAAATTGGACAAAAGGTGCTTGATATTGCTGCCGGTGCAGGCGAACAATCTATTACAGCAGCTAAGCGGGTCGGACCAACAGGTCAGGTTTTAGCTACCGATATTTCTGCCAATATTCTCGAATATGCGAAACAAATGGCAGTGCAGGCTGGTATCAGCAATATTAAAACCGCGGTAATGGATGGCGAAAACCTGACGATAGAGGATGAAACCTTTGATGTGGTTATTTCAAGAGTGGGATTGATTTATTTTCCCGATCAGCAAAAAGCACTGAAAGAAATGTTGCGCGTGCTTAAGCCCGGTGGTAAAATAGCAGCTATTGTTTATTCTTTACCCGAAAAGAATACATTTTTCTCCATACCTGTAAGCATTATTCGTAACCGTGCGCAATTACGTGCTCCATTGCCTGGTCAGCCGGGGCCTTTTAGTTTAAGCCAAAAAGGTGTAATTGAAAATGCTTTTTCTATGGCAGGCTTCAAAAAGGTAACATCGGTATTGGTTAATGCGCCATTAATTTGCACATCAGCCAAAGAATGCCTGCAGTTCGAAAAAGAATCGTTCGGGGCTTTGCATCAGATGATGAGTGGCCTATCCGAAACAGAGAAAGCCGCGGTGTGGGATGAAATTGAAAGCGCACTCGGGCAGTTTGAAACTGAAAACAGTTTTGAAGGCCCATGTGAAATGCTGGTGGCTTTAGGAGAGAAGGTTTAGGTGATTTCCTTTATTTTTATTGATCCACTCACCCTCGCCGTCATGCTGTTCCGATTCATCGGGATTAGCACCTCTCTTCAGTTCGCACTTTTCAATGAGAGACCCTGAAACGAGTTCAGGGCGACGGCGAGAGGGGGCGATCTCATTGACGATCCGTCCATTCCCGCGCGGGCTGGAACCACGAAGGGCTCAGCGAAGCTTACTTCGGTTGCTATTTTCTTTCCCTTCACACAGTCTTGCCTCGGCTAGCCGCCGAACCACTTTTTCTTTTCTCTTGATAGAAAAGAAACAAAAGATCAAGGCTTGGATCTTCTCTTGTAAAAACCTACGAAAAACTGAATGACGGCAGTCTCTAGGCGCTTTGCCACGCTTCGGCCAATACACGCGCTTGCTCCTGCCTTGGGCAGTGCAGATATTGAAGTCAGTGCAAAGCTTTTCGTGCTTTTTCCTGCGAAAATCTCCTATGCCGGAGGCAGGGTGTAGATAGCATGGTGCAGAACCCTTGCACATCCCTTTGTTCCGCATTGTCATGCTGAGCGCAGCGAAGTATCCCTCTGTAGTTCACTGCAGTAAAGAAGAGACCCTGAATCAAGTTCAGGGTGACAGAGACAGGGAAGCCGATGAATTTGTAAACTCACGTCACGATCTAAACCAATCCAATTATTGTATATTTGAGTAAGAACAGGCTCACCAAATAATCATCTCAAATGAACATACCCGCCCAAATAGCAGCTTACATTGCCAGCCAACCCGATGCCAAACGCAACGACCTGCAAACTTTGCACAACATCATTATTGATTTAGTGCCTGATGCACAGCTCTGGTTTCTTGATGGTAAAAATAGTGAAGGTAAGGTGGTTTCCAATCCAAATATTGGTTATGGGTTTTACACAATTACTTATGCCGATGGCAGCACCAAAGATTTTTATCAGATTGGTTTAAGTGCTAATACTTCTGGCATTTCAGTTTACATTATGGGCCTTGAAGATAAGCAATACCTGGCCCGAACCTATGGCACCAAAATTGGCAAGGCTACAGTTACCAGTTATTGCATTAAGTTTAAAGCGTTGAAAGACATTGATGTAAATGTGCTTCGGGAGGCAGTACGTGGCAGGCTTGAGGATAAGGTCTGATCTGACAGATATGTCCATTCGCCTGGCTAATAGCGGGTCAAAATTGCAAATTCAGGCTGATATTTAAGGAAATTACAACGCTGAGATGATTTACTTTTGCACCGCCGACAATACCCGACGGCACTTTAACTCATGCATTTAAATTATAAACAAGCTGTTCTGCTTACTTTACTCGCTGCTTCACTATGGGGCATATCAGGAACTTTTGGACAATTTCTCTTCAATGAAAGAGATATGAATGTGGAATGGTTAATCACCGTTCGGCTTCTGATTTCAGGTTCCTGTTTGTTGCTTTTTGCCAGGTTTAGGGAAAAGGCAGATACGATGGCGATCTGGAGAGAGAAAAAGAATATTGTTCCGTTATTGGTTTTTGGCATTTTCGGCATGCTTGGCGTTCAGTATACCTACTTTGCTGCAATAAAACATTCGAATGCTGCAACTGCAACGGTTTTACAGTTTACCGGTCCCATTATTATTGCTTTGTATCTTGCTGCAAAGTACAGGCGTGTACCGCCATTTCTTGAACTCATTGCTATCCTGCTTGCTATACTCGGTACATTTCTGCTGGTTACACAAGGAAGGTTTGATAGCCTTTCAATTTCCACAACAGCATTGTTTTTCGGTTTAGCCTCTGCCGTAACCCTGGCGCTGTATTCACTTCAGCCTAAAATGCTGATGCAAAAGTATAACGCATCAATCGTAGCTGGCTGGGGTATGCTCATTGGTGGAGTAGCTTTCTGTTTTATTCATGCTCCCTGGGCTATTGAAGGAAAATGGGATTATCAAACGGTGATTAGTCTGGCTGTGATCATTATTCTTGGAACCTTAATTGCATTTTATGCCTACCTAAGCGGCGCCAAGATCATAGGTGCACAAAAAGCCAGTTTGTTAGCGTCTGCCGAACCATTGGTAGCGGTGATTATTTCTGTAGTATGGCTGAAAACATCTTTCGGGCTTATCGACTGGATTGGCAGTTTATTAATTATTTCAACCATTTTCCTCTTGTCGAAGAATAAGTAAACAAAGTTTCTATAGTTTTGATTATAGTGTAAATTGCCTGTTTCATTTATATTTCATACACTACCACATTATGTTGGATAAATTTGATCTGGATATTCTGGCTTTTATGCAAGCCAATAACCAAACCTCGCAACGCCATATCGGTGATCAGATAGGTTTATCGGCCGCTGCGGTACAAAGACGTGTCAAGCGCCTCAGGGAAGACGGTTTTATTGCCGCCGATATATCAGTAATAGACCGAAACTTAACCGGAAGCCAGATCACGATCATTGTCGAAATATTTCTGGTTAGCGAGGAAATCGAACTTATCGACCAGATGAAAAAGGTCTTTAAGGAAACACCTGAAATTCAACAATGTTATTATGTAACCGGCGAGTCTGATTTCTTTTTAATTGTTGTGGTGCCGACTATGTCTGAATACGAAAAGCTAACCAGAAGGGTTTTCTTTTCAAATGCCAATATAAAACGCTTCAGAACAGTGGTTGCCATGGGATTGGAGAAAATTGGACTGGATATTCCGCTTCAATACCTGGTTCAGCAATTATGATCGTCTCATAGTCTTGGTGAATTTCCACGCAGCCAGATGGTTAATTGGTTTGAGACGTTAAGGTGTCATCCTGAGCGGAGTCGAAGGACTTTCATTATTCTCTTCCACACTTCGTCATTCCCGCACAGGCGGGAACCACGAAGTGCTCAGCGAAGCTAATCTTAGCCATTGTTGTTTTATTTTGTTCTATGCTTGCAGGCGTTAGTTTTATGCTTGCAGGTGGCAGTTCTATACTTGCAGGCGTTAGTTCTATGCTTGCAGGCGTTAGTTCTATGCGTGCAGGTGGTAGTTTTATGCTTGCAGGTGGTAGTTTTATGCTTGCAGGTATTAGTTCTATGCTTGCAGGCGTTAGTTCTATGCGTGCAGGTGGCAGTTCTATGCTTGCAGGTGTTAGTTCTATGCTTGCAGGTGGTAGTTTTATGCGTGCAGGTATTAGTTCTATGCTTGCAGGTATTAGTTTTATGCTTGCAGACTGAGACTGGGGTCTATTCAATAAACTGTGTCAAAAGGATAGTTAATAACTTTTGAAGCAAGTTTGAGCGGAGAACTTGATGAACATTTGCAGGATGATGTTAGTGTTTTGTCTTTGTTTCTTTGTTGCCATTTTTCAGTCTTTAACGACAAGCTATTACAGGACAAGACAATTAGTAATTCTATTGAAATTTTGTAGATTAGCCAAACGGAAGTGCTTCGATCGCCCTCGTGCATAAAGCAGTATTCCGTTGCCTGCAATGCTAAACAAGATTATTCTAAACTTTGACAAAGCATGACGAACAAAATACAAGAAAGTTTATGGCGACAATTTGGAGCAAGTATTGACATGCTTATTAATGTGATTTCAAACTGCCCGGTAGATTTTTTCTTAGACAACAAACGATTTTATTATTTAGTATATCACAGTGTTGTTTTCTTAGATTATTATTCTACAATTCCACCCAGACCTTTTTCGCCAATTCTATCATTCACTATTCAGCCACCAAACCAAAGACCAAAAGAATCAATAGGCGACATGATTCCTGATAAGATTTATAGCAAACAGGAATTGCTTGATTATTTACAAGCTACTCGTTTGAAATGCAAAAAACTAGTTGACAGCTTGACAGACAATGAGAAGCTGGACATCCGGTTTACAGAAGGAAACCAAGAAGGTGACATGGACTATCCAATTTTGGAAATATTACTTTATAACCTGCGACACACCCAACACCATATAGGGCAATTAAATCTAATAATGCGACAAGACTTAGGTAAATATATGGAATGGGCTTTTCGGGTTGACGAACTGAATTAGCAGGTATCAAAAGCACATGCAGGCAACAAGCGGTTTTGCAATAGTAGGGCCAGAAGTCATTGGCTCAACTTTGATAATTCTATTTAACTTTAGTGTAAAACTTGATTGAAGCAACAGCGATGCTGTAAGATAGCATATCATAGACACGCTCAATATCCTTAATCGTTCTCGTTTGTCACAAAGTGATTCCTTTGGAATAACGAGGATGGCAGAGATCAGCGATTTTATCGCCATTTTAAGTTTATATTTTTTTGCTATTATAATGCATTTGAAATTCATGCTGCCGGGAATGCTGCCAAAACTTTTTAAACACAAAAAAGCCCCACATTTCTGTGAGGCTTTCTGTGATCCCGCTGGGATTCGAACCCAGGACCACTACATTAAAAGTGTAATGCTCTACCAGCTGAGCTACGGAATCTTCTTTATTTAAAACGTTATCCGTTTCCTTTAAAGTGGTGCAAATATAGGGTTCTAACCTATTTCCTGCAAATAAAAAATCGTTAAAACTGCTAACTGTATTGATTTATAGGTGAATTAATTATTTGCCTTCTCTTTTTTAAATAGAATTGATATTTTTATCGCTCAATATTTAATCCCCAACATGCACAAATCTTTCCGTTTACTCTTTTTCCTGCCTTCGCTCTGCCTATTTTCCTGCCAGTCCAATTCATCTGATGAAGCGGCACAGGCCAGACACAAACAAGATTCGCTGGCTTCGTGCGAGAAAAATATGCCCAGCCGTTTCGGCGCGGTAAAAGATACTTCCAGTTTCGCCGGTAAAGCATTGAGTCATGAAGGGATGGTTTTAATTCCAGCTGGTGAGTTTGCGATGGGTGCCGGTGATAAAGAGGGCAGGGAAGACGAATATCCGCAACACCAGGTTAAAGTAGCTTCTTTTTGGATGGATGTTACAGAGGTTACCAATGCCAGTTTTCAGGAATTTGTAAATGCTACCGGTTATGTAACCACCGCCGAGCGTAAACCGGATTGGGAAGAAATGAAAAAGCAGTTGCCTGCAGGAACGCCTAAACCACCTGATAGTGTTTTTGTTGCTGCTTCGCTGGTTTTTTATCAACCTAAAAGCGTTACCAGCTTAAACGATGCTTCGCAATGGTGGGCCTGGATAAAAGGTGCAGACTGGAAACATCCGCACGGACCAAAAAGTAGCATTAAAGGCAAAGAGAATTATCCTGTTGTACATATCTCATGGGATGATGCCATGGCTTATTGTAAATGGTCGGGCAAACGCTTACCCACAGAGGCCGAATGGGAATTTGCAGCACGTGGCGGTTTAAAAAATGAAAAATACCCATGGGGTAACGAAGACATAGAAAAGGGCAAACCTAAAGCCAATACCTGGCAGGGGAGTTTCCCGGTAAAAAATACCGATTGGGATGGTTACAATGGTCTTGCTGCGGTAAAACGCTTTAAAGCCAATGGTTATGGGCTTTACGACATGGCCGGTAATGTTTGGGAGTGGTGCAGCGATTGGTACCGCCCTGATTATTATGCCAAACTTTCGGGGATTACCGATAACCCTAAAGGACCAGCCGATAGTTACGACCCGATGGAGCCAACCGTTCCAAAGCGTGTGGTTAGGGGAGGTTCGTTTATGTGTAATGCTTCTTACTGCAAAGGTTACCGGGTAACTTCAAGGATGAAAACTTCAGCAGATACCGGGCTTGAGCATACCGGTTTCAGGTGCGTAAGCTCCAATTAAGCTGATGCTTGTTAAATTGAAAATCACGCAAACGTTTGTTATCTAAATTATTGAATTATTTGTTTAGTTTGGCACAATCAAATTAAACCGAACCGAATATTTATGCAACAAACAACAAAACCAGGCCAAACGCAGGGGCCAAAACCGCTCATTATTATATGTGCCTTATTCTTTATTTTTGGCTTTGTAACCTGGGCAAACGGAACCTTAATTCCTTTCTTTAAGTTATCTTTTGGCTTATCTAACTTACAGGCATTCTTTGTAACCTTTGCCTCGTATATGGCTTATTTCTTTTTAGCCTTACCATCATCATGGATACTTAAAAAAGTAGGTTTTAAAAACGGCATTGTTTTAGGTCTTGTTATTTTGGGCTTAGGTTCACTAATCTTTATACCTGCAGCTCAAACCCGTACTTTCGGTCTTTTCTTAACCGGTATTTTTGTTCAGGGTGCTGCTTTAGCTTTGCTTCAAACGGCTTCTAACCCATATTTAACTATTATTGGCCCAATAGAAAGTGCGGCAAAAAGGATCAGTATGGCGGGTATCTGCAATAAATTTGCAGGTATGATTGTGCCTTTGATTATGGGAAGCCTGTTTTTGAAAAATGCTTCAGAGGTTGAAAAGCAGATCCAGGCTGCAACAGGAGCAGCACATGAGCAATTGTTAAATGAGGTTTTAGGCCGTGTTAATATGCCTTATATTGTACTGGCTATTGTTTTCTGTCTATTTGCTGTGGTGATTAAATTTACCGATTTACCAGAGGTAGAGGTTGAAGAAGATGTGGTTGACGAAACCAAAGGTGAAGTGGTAAAGCACAAAAGCATTTTCCAGTTTCCACACCTGTTTTTAGGTTCGCTATGTATTTTTGTATATGTAGGTGCCGAAGTTATGGCTGGCGATATTATCGGTATTTACGGTCGTGAGTTAGGTATTAGCGCCGAAATCAGCGGGAAATTAACGTCTATCACGCTGTTTAGTATGTTAATCGGTTATATTGTAGGTATCATTACCATTCCAAAATACATTTCACAGCAAAAAGCATTACGGATTTGCGCAATCTTAGGTATCGCTTTCGCCATTTTATCTTTCGCTATATCTACCTGGTTTGCGGTTATTTTTGTGGCACTACTTGGTTTGGCTAACTCGTTAATGTGGCCGGCAATTTTCCCACTGGGCATTAGTCATTTGGGTAAATTTACCAAAATAGGTTCGGCAATTATGATTATGGGTATTGCAGGTGGGGCTTTAATGCCTTTATTATATGCTTTCCTGAATGAAAAATTACATATTCACTTTCAGTTGGCTTACCTTTTAACGGTATTGCCTTGTTATTTGTATATTCTTTATTTCGCTGTAAAAGGACATAAAGCCGGATTAAATTTAAAATAACCCAAACCAAATAAATTGTATGAGAAGCCCGGTCTGAAAAGATTGGGCTTTCTTTTGTCCTTTATTTTCAGTTATTTTGCCCAAATTATAATAGTATCAGGTCTTGATACTAAAATCTTGATACTAAAACTAAATCCCGATACTAAAACCAATAATGAATAAAGCTATTTTTCTCGACCGTGACGGCGTGCTTAACCACGAAATATACGATTACATTACACGCGTTGAAGATTTTAAAATCCTTGATTATCAAATTCCGGTATTAAAACGCTTTTTTGACGAAGGTTACCTTTTAATTGTAATTACCAATCAGGGCGGTATTGCGTTAAAGCGCTACAGCGAGCAGGAGCTGGCCATTATGCACCAGATGTTACGCAATGCTTTTGTAGCTAAAGGAGCTGATATTGCCGGTTTTTACTATTGTCCGCATCACCCAACCGTTGGCGGCGAATGCAAGTGCCGTAAACCAGCTTCAGGCATGATCCTGGATGCTATCGATATGTACGATATTGACCCAAAACAATCGGTTATGATTGGCGATAAACCGCGCGATGTGGAAGCAGCCAATGGAGCAGGAGTGAAGGGTATTCTGATCGAACCGGATGAACAGATTAATTACGAGCAGGTTAAAGAGGTACTTAGTCGTGAGTCTTTGGTTTAGTTTGGAGTTTTAGGTTGGGAGTTTGGAACAGCCTAATCCTTATAATCATTTAAAAACGAAAAAGTCCTGAGCTTTAAGTCGAAAACCGACTCAAGACTCAGGACTTTATTTTTAGGGTATGGGTTTTGACTCTGAACTCAGATCTCCAGACTCCAAACTTATTTACCTGCCGCTTTAGCGTGATCGGCTAAGAAAGTAGCTAAACCAGTATCAGTTAAAGGGTGTTTTAATAAACCAACAATTGCAGCTAAAGGAGCTGTAATTACATCGGCACCTAATTTAGCGCAGTTTACAATGTGCAATGGTCCGCGGATTGATGCTGCTAAGATTTGTGTTTCGTAACCGTAGTTATCAAAAATGGTTCTGATATCTTCGATTAAAACCAAACCATCGCTCGAAATATCATCTAAACGACCTAAGAACGGAGATACATAAGTTGCTCCGGCTTTAGCAGCCAATAAAGCCTGACCTGCTGAGAAAATTAAAGTACAGTTGGTTTTAATTCCTTTTGATGAAAAATATTTGATGGCTTTAACACCGTCTTTAATCATCGGAACTTTAACCACAATTTTAGGGTTTAAAGCTGCCAATGCTTCACCTTCTTTGATAATTTCTTCGAAAGTGGTCGAGATAACTTCAGCACTTACGTTGTCATCAACGATGTCGCAGATAGCTTTGTAGTGGTTAATTACATTTTCATCGCCTGTAATACCTTCTTTAGCCATTAAGCTAGGGTTGGTGGTTACACCGTCTAAAATGCCAAGATCTTGCGCTTCTTTGATTTGATCAAGATTTGCTGTGTCAATAAAAAATTTCATGCTTATAAATTCTTAAAGTGATTATTAGGTTCTGCTGTTAGAAGCCCTGAAGAATTTAATATCCCCCCTTCAGGGGATTAAGGGGGTAAAAAAAGGGCAAGCACCTTCTATCGCACCGCTACAACCTTCTACCCTTGCTATGTTCCCATCCTGGGGGAGTTCAAAGGGAGCTGGTCGTAAAAGACTTGCCCGGCCACAAAGGTAGAAAAAGAAGTTGTTTTGCAAAACCCATTTCTTTAATTTTTTATAGATTATTGCTATCTGACTGATTAATAAATTAATAAAATTTAAATGTGTACTTTTAAGTAAGCGATATAAAAGTGAAAATAGGGACAAAGCATTTGAATTGTTTATATATAAGTGTTATTTTTATATATGAAGTATTAATTAAATCGTTTTAGGTTTGATTTTATTGAAAAAAGCTCATTTATTGTACAATCTTATCATTATTATAATTGTAATTATATGTGGTTTAAATTATAAATATTTTAATTTAAGCTCTTTTAATTGAATAAGGGGTAAAATTTTTCAAAAAATTATGTCAACTCTGTAATTTACCAGAAATTTTTTATATCTTAGTGTTTCCTATACACTAACAACTAACGAGCAAAGAATGGAACCAAACAGTGGATTGTACGATGCGCAATTTGAACACGATGCCTGCGGTATTGGGTTCGTTGCACATGTGAAAGGGCGAAAATCGCATCAAATCATCTCCGATGCACTTACTATTTTAGAGAATCTAGACCATAGAGGGGCAAGTGGAGCAGAACCGAATACCGGCGACGGCGCTGGGATTATGATTCAGATTCCTCACGAATTTTTTTATGATGAATGTTTAAAAGCTGGCTTTAGCTTACCTGAAACCAATAACTATGGTGTAGGTATGTTATTTATGCCAAAAGATATCAGATCAAGAGAAGAGTGCAGAGAACTGATTTACCGTGCAGCAGAAAAACTTGGTCTGGAAATTTTAGGTTTCAGAAAAGTTGATGTAGACACAACAGATATAGGTAGTATGGCACTTTCTGTTGAGCCGGAAATAGAGCAGGTATTTATTGCCCGTCCGTATGATGTGGCACCTGGTGCAGATTTTGAGCGTAAGCTTTACATTTTTAAGAATTACCTGATTAAACTGATTGTTAACACCGTGCATGGCGGTAAAGATTTTTATATTGTTTCGCTATCTGCGCAGACTATTATATATAAAGGTCAGTTAACTTCTTTGCAAGTTCGTACTTATTTTAGCGATTTAAGCGATAAACGTGTGGTTTCGGCCTTAGGTTTGGTTCACTCACGTTTCGCAACCAATACATTCCCGTCGTGGAGACTGGCACAACCTTTCCGTTTTATCGCGCACAATGGAGAGATTAATACCTTACAAGGAAATTTAAACTGGTTCAGGGCAGGTGTTAAATCACTGGCTTCTTCGCATTTTACGCCTGAAGAGCTGGATATGCTTTTACCTGTTATTGATGAAACCAATTCAGATTCTGGCTGTTTGGATAACGTAATCGAATTGTTATTCCACGCTGGCAGAACCTTACCTCATGTTTTAATGATGTTAGTGCCTGAAGCATGGGATGGTAACGATGATATGGATCCGGTTAAAAAAGCCTTCTATGAATTCCATGCCACATTAATGGAACCGTGGGATGGACCGGCAGCAATTGCTTTTACCGATGGTAAATTAATTGGAGCTACTTTGGATCGTAACGGTTTACGTCCTTCGCGTTACGCCATCACTTCTGATGACCGTGTAATTATGGGTTCTGAAGCTGGTGCATTGGCGATTGATCAAAGTACCATTATTGAAAAAGGCCGCTTAACTCCTGGTAAAATGTTCGTAGTGGATATGGAGCAGGGGCGTATCATCAGCGATGAGGAAATTAAAACACAGGTTTGCGGCGGAAGTCCGTATGCAGACTGGATTAACCAATATCAGATCCGTTTAGAGGAGTTGCCTGAGCCACGTTTAATGTTTACCGGCTTATCGGCAGAGTCTATTTTTAAATACCAGCAGGTTTTTGGTTACAGCAGGGAAGATGTAGATCTTTTGCTTAAACCAATGGCTATTGAAGGTAAAGAGCCTATTGGTTCGATGGGTACCGATACGCCGCTTGCTATTTTATCACAACGTCCGCAACATTTATCGTCATACTTTAAGCAGCTTTTTGCTCAGGTTACCAATCCGCCTATCGATCCGATTCGGGAGAAAGTGGTAATGAGTTTGGCTAGTTTTATGGGCAGCAACGGTAACTTGTTAGATGAGAACCCTCGTCAGGCACACTGTGTAGCCATTAAACACCCAATTTTAACCAATCAGGAATTAGAAAAACTGAGAAGTATCGATACGGGTGTTTTCCAGGCTAAAACTTTACAAACCTATTTCAGGGCTGATGGTAAGCCAGGTGCTATGGCGAAAGCTTTAGACCGCTTATGCCGTTATGCTGTTGATGCTGTTGAAGATGGTTTCCAGGTAATTGTATTAAGCGACAGGGCTATCGATTCTGAGCATGCTGCAATGCCTTCGTTATTAGCGGTTTCGGCGGTACACCACCACTTAATCCGTAAAGGCTACCGTGGTGCTGTGGGTATCGTTATCGAGGCTGGTGACATTTGGGAAGTACACCATTTTGCTACTTTACTGGGCTTTGGTGTTACTGCAATTAACCCTTATCTGGCATTAGAAACCATCGGCGGTTTCCAGGAAGAATCGGGCTTATCTGCAGAGCAACTAACTAAAAACTATATTTACGCGGTAAACAGTGGTTTGTTAAAAATCTTCTCTAAAATGGGAATCTCTACCTTGCAATCATACCAGGGTGCCCAGATTTTCGAAATTTTAGGTTTAAACAAACAGGTAGTTAATACTTATTTCACTGGTGCGGTTTCGCGTATTGGTGGTTTAGGTTTAGATGAGATTGCAAAAGAAACCTTAATTAAACATCACCGCAGTTTTGGTCCTGCAACGCAGACCGAAAACTTATTGCCTGCCGGTGGTACCTATAAATACCGTCGCAGAGGTGAAGCGCATTTGTTTAATCCGCAAACTATCCACTTGTTGCAAAACGCAACGCGTAAAAACGATTACAACATTTTTAAACAATACTCTAAACTGGTAAATGAGCAAACACAACAGGCTTATACCATCAGAGGTTTGTTTGAGTTTAATTATAGCCGTCCGGCGGTTCCGTTAAATGAAGTTGAATCTACCGAGGCCATTTTAAAGAGATTTGCAACAGGGGCAATGTCATTCGGATCGATCTCGCACGAGGCACACTCAACTTTAGCTATTGCCATGAACCGCATTGGCGGAAAGAGCAATACAGGTGAGGGTGGTGAAGATGAGATGCGTTATACTAAATTGCCAAATGGCGATAGTATGCGTTCGGCTATTAAACAAGTAGCATCTGCCCGTTTTGGGGTAACCAGTTACTACTTAACCAACGCTGATGAGTTACAGATTAAAATGGCTCAGGGTGCAAAACCAGGAGAGGGTGGTCAGTTACCTGGTCACAAGGTGGATGACTGGATTGCAAAAGTTCGTCACTCTACCCCAGGTGTAGGTTTAATTTCGCCTCCTCCACACCACGATATTTACTCGATTGAGGATTTGGCACAGTTAATTTACGACCTGAAAAATGCCAACCGTGCAGCCAGGATCAATGTTAAACTGGTATCTAAAGCGGGTGTTGGTACTATTGCAGCCGGTGTGGCTAAAGCGCACGCCGATGTAATTCTGGTATCGGGTTTTGATGGTGGTACCGGTGCTTCGCCTTTAACCTCTATCCAGCACGCTGGTTTACCTTGGGAACTTGGTTTAGCAGAAGCACACCAGACCTTGGTTAAAAACAAACTGCGTAACCGGATCATTTTGCAAACAGATGGTCAGTTAAAAACAGGTAGAGATATTGCTATTGCAGCATTATTGGGAGCTGAAGAGTGGGGTGTAGCTACTGCTGCATTGGTTACTTCTGGCTGTATCATGATGCGTAAATGCCACCTGAACACTTGTCCGGTTGGTGTAGCTACGCAAGATCCTGAATTAAGGAAATTATTTACAGGTGATGCAGATCACGTTGTAAACTTATTCTATTTCCTTGCTGAGGAGTTACGTGAAATTATGGCTGAACTAGGTTTCAGAACGATTCACGAAATGATTGGTCAGGCTGATATTTTAAAAGTACGTGAATTGCCTGCAACTGATTGGAAATTAAAGCACCTTGATTTATCACCTATTTTGTTTAAAGCAGAAGAGAATGGCTTGCCTTTATTTAATACTGAAGCGCAGGATCATGGCTTGGACAACGTTTTAGATCATAAACTAATCGCCGCTGCACAATCGGCTATTGATAATAACGAGCCTGTTTTTGCAAGTTTCGAAGTTAAAAATACCGACCGTTCTTTAGGTACCATGTTATCCAACGAAATCTCTAAAGTACATTTAAGTGCCGGTTTACCGCCTGATACCATTAACTTTAAGTTTGTAGGTTCTGCCGGACAAAGTTTTGGTGCATTCAGTACCCGTGGGGTTACTTTATCGCTTGAAGGTGAGGCTAACGATTACGTAGGTAAAGGATTATCTGGTGCGAGATTAGCAGTTTATCCTTTCGCTAATTCGACTTTTGTACCTGAGCAAAATATCATTATTGGTAACGTTGCACTTTATGGAGCTACTTCGGGCGAGTTGTTTGCACGTGGTAAAGCTGGTGAACGTTTTGCTGTACGTAACTCTGGTGCAACTGCTGTTGTAGAAGGAGTTGGCGATCACGGTTGTGAGTACATGACTGGTGGTGAAGTCTTAATTCTTGGTGATACCGGAAGTAACTTTGCCGCAGGTATGAGTGGCGGTGTAGCTTGGATTTACGATGCAAACGGAACTTTTGCACGCAAATGCAATAAAGAAATGGTTGATTTAGATCCGTTACAAGCCGAAGATGAAGAGCGTATTTTAGCTTTACTTAAGTCGCATATCCGCTTAACAGACAGTAAAGTAGCTGAGTTTATCTTAAGCGATTGGAAAACACAATCAGCGCATTTTGTAAAAGTATTCCCTAAAGAATACAAAGCAGTTTTAGCAAAACGTAATCAACAAGTAAAAACACACTAAGCCATGGGAAAAGTAACAGGATTTCAAGAATACGATAGAGTTGCGCCCACAAGAGAAGAGGCTGTAACGCGTGTAAAACACTATGGGGAATTTTTAAATGAATTACCCGCACAAGAATTAAATAACCAAGCTGCGCGCTGCATGGATTGCGGTGTACCTTTTTGCCAATCGGGTTGCCCGCTGGGTAACGTAATCCCTGAATTTAACGATGCCGTTTATCAGGGCAAATGGGAGCAGGCAGCCAATATTTTATTAAGTACCAACAATTTCCCTGAGTTTACCGGCAGGATTTGTCCGGCACCTTGCGAGTCGGCATGCGTACTGGGTATTAACCGTCCGCCGGTTTCTATCGAGGAAATTGAGAAACACATTATCGAAATTGCTTTTGAAAAAGGATTTATCAAAGCAAAGGCTCCATTAATCAGAACCGGTAAAAAGGTTGCAGTTATTGGTTCAGGTCCGGCAGGATTAGCCGCTGCTGCTCAGTTAAATAAAGTTGGACATGAAGTTACCGTTTTCGAACGTGATGATGCACCAGGTGGTTTATTGAGGTATGGTATTCCTGATTTTAAACTTCAGAAAAATGTAGTCGATCGCCGTATCGATTTAATGAAAGAAGAAGGAATTATCTTTAAATGCAATGCCAATGTCGGTGAGAACGTAGAGATTGGTACTTTATTGAGAGATTTTAATGCCATTGTTTTGGCTGGAGGCTCAACCATTCCGCGCGATCTGCCAATTGATGGCCGTTCGGCTAAAGGCGTTCATTTTGCAATGGATTTCTTAAAACAGCAAAATAAGCGTGTGGCTAACCGTAAGGTAGATAGCGAAGATATTATGGCTACCGGTAAAAATGTGATTGTAATTGGTGGTGGTGATACGGGTTCAGATTGTATCGGAACTTCAAACCGTCATGGTGCAAAATCGGTAACCCAGTTCGAAATTATGCCAATGCCGCCACAAACGCGTAGCGAAAATATGCCTTGGCCAACTTATCCGATGTTATTGAAAAATACTTCATCGCACGAAGAAGGCGCACAAAGGGCATGGTCAGTAAATACCAAAAACTTTATTGCCGATGAAAACGGAAACCTTAAAGCATTAAAGGTGGTAGATGTAGCGTGGGAGATTGATGCTAACGGTCGTCCGGTTACTTTTAAAGAAGTTCCGGGATCAGAAAAAGAATTACCTTGCGAATTGGTGCTTCTGGCAATGGGTTTCTTACACCCACAAAAAGAGGGATTAATTGAAAAATTAGGTGTTGAATTAGATAGCCGCGGAAACGTGAAAGCATCTGAGCACACTTATCAGACCAATATTGCTAAGATTTTCGCAGCTGGCGATGTTCGCCGTGGACAATCTTTGGTAGTTTGGGCCATTTCAGAAGGTAGAGAAGCTGCCCGTAAAGTAGATGAATACTTAATGGGAGCCACCAAACTGGCATCGAGAGATGCAATTGCTTATGCTTAGTAGGTTTTAAATTCTATATTTTTAGGGTCGTGGTGCAAGCCACGACCTTTTTTGTTTAAGGAGATTCCCATCGGTTGGTGTCCGCACCAACTGAAATAGTATTAGTTCCTGCCACGGATGCACGGATTATCACAGAGTCTATTCGGTATTAAAAGCTGGTCGATAATTACGCTTACCAGTAAACTATTCTGTCCGTAGAGTTAAGCGCAGCGTCTCTACGGACTGATGAATAAAATTGAGTTTGTAACTCAATTAAAAGAGCGAGTCTGAGACTCTTTCCTATTCTGTGTCCGCACCAACCGAAATAGTTACTTCTTGCTACTGATGCATGGATTATCACGGAGTGCTGTCGATAGGTGTTTTTATCAGGCAAATAGGTGTTAAAAGCTTATATTAGTATATGAGTGAAAGTGGTTATCAAATAAAAGATCAGGAAGCTTTACATTTTATAACATTTGCAACAGTACAATGGGTAGATGTATTTACTAGAAAGGAATATTCGGATATTATTGTAGAAAGCTTAATTTACTGTAAGAAGAATAAAAGCTTAAGAATTCATGCCTGGTGTATTATGACCAATCATTTACATCTGATTTTATCGGTAGGTGAAAACAAGAGCTTGCCTGATGTATTAAGGGATTTTAAGAAGTTTACATCGAGTAATGTTATTAAAGCAATTAAAAATAATAATCATGAGAGCAGACAAAGTTGGATGCTTTGGATATTCAAAAAGGCCGGAGAAGAAAATAAAAGAAACAAAGATTATCAGTTTTGGCAGCAAGAAAATCATCCGATCGAACTTTCTACAAATGATATGATAGATCAAAGACTAAATTATTTACATGAAAATCCAGTAAGATCTGGAGCTGTTAGAAACGCTGAAGAATACGTTTATTCTTCAGCTATTGATTATTACACGACAGAAAAAGGACTGATAGAAATAGATTTTATAGAATAACTTAGCATAATAGATATCCTATCCGTAGAGTTAAGCGCAGCATCTCTACGGATTGATGAATAGGGCTGAGTTTTTAAAACTCAGAATATAAGAATGAGTCACAGACTCTTATCCATTCTATCATCCGTAGAGTCCTTCGGAACTCTACGGACAGATGGGGGGCGGTGAGGACACCGACCAGCAGACGAATATAAGAACGAGTCACAGACTCTTATCCATTCTATCATCCGTAGAGCCCTTCGGAACTCTACGGACAGATGGTGAAATAAAGGTGTTTTCCGTGTATTCTGGTCTCCATCGCTATTATTGTTATCTTATCTAAAACAAGCTCAGCTGATCATTCTTCGGCGGTTGCTCTTTTCCAAAAACTGTTCTACCACCATACTTCCAGCTGTCTTTTCTTTCCTGTTCAATCACTTTTTCAAAATCCATGTTGGGTGTAAAGTCCTTTTCTGCGTTGCTGGCAATGCGGTGCAAAGATCTTATGGCGTCCTGTTTATCGGTATTTCCAATCTTTGCTTTTTCTACAGCCTGGCGTAAAAAGCCAATCGTTTCATCGTAAACATTTATCGGAACAGGAAAAGGGTAACCGTCTTTGCCTCCATGTGCAAAAGAAAACCGGGCAGGATCGGTAAAACGGGAGGGAGTACCATAAATAACTTCGCTAACCAAAGCCATCGATTGTAAGGTACGCGGTCCCATGCCTTCCAATAAAAGTAGCTCTTCAAAATTATCAGGCCTTTTCTCCTGAGCCAACCACAAAATACTACCCAATCTTTTTAAATCAACATCTTTGGCTTTTACTTCATGGTGATTAGGGAGTACCAGCTTCTGTATTTCGGCCATCATCCGGGAAGGGCTTTCGCTGGTTAGGCCGATCATGGCTTTACGTGTGGGATTGGCGCCGATGGCAGTGAGGTTTAATATTTTTCCCTGGTTAAGGCCACAAATTCCGGTGTGTGGCTCCTCTACAAAAGACTTTAAATTTTCAGAATGCCAATGGTATCTTCTGGCTGTGCCGCTAAAATCGCTCATGCCTTGCTGTACCACTGCCCAATCGCCCTCGCTGCTTAAAATAAAGTTATGCAGGTAAAGCTGAAAACCATCCTGAATGGCAGTATTATCAACTTTTGCACTGAGCTTGCTCGATCTGACCAGCATTTGGCCATCAAGTCCGGTTTTTTCGGCAACGCGTAAAAGTTCGTTAGGTGTTTCTCTGCTCAACTTCCCTTTGCCGCCGCAAATGTAAATGCCCAGCTCTTTGGAGAGCGGATTTATCGCTTTTTTCAAAGCACCCATAACCGAGGTGGTTATGCCTGATGAATGCCAGTCCATACCCATTACCGCACCCAGGCTTTGAAACCAAAACGGACTGCTTAACCGGCGTATCACTTCTGCCTTGCCGTATTCTGCTAAAATCGCTTCGGTAATAGCAAGGCCCAGTTTGGCCATACGCTGCGCAAGCCAGGGCGGAACGTGGCCATAGTGTAAAGGTAAATCTGCGCTTCCTGATCTTTTCAATGCTAACAAATTTAGTAAAAATATTTAAGAAATTAGCTGGTTTTTGCCACGGATGCACGGAATCCAGAAAGGTTTAAAATTATTCGTGTTTCCGTTACTGTTTGTAGGATGAGTATTATTTTTTGCCACGGATGCACCGAAGTCACAGAAATCAAAAACTTAGGTGTCTGCTAAACGATTGGTCTTATATTTTGTTATCTTCAACCGGAGGCCTATAATTAACCCAGCAGATGCGCAAATTTCTTCAACGTTTATTAAGCAATTGGATTATCCGTATGTCTAATAAATACAGCTCGCGACCCAATCGCAGGCGAATACACGGTGCTTTAAACAAGCTTTTCAAAACCATTGTTAAAACGCCGGGCAAGCGTGGTCCGATTTTGGACATAACAGCGGCTGATAGGTTTATCATCCTTTCAGACCAGCATAAAGGTGCCCGCGATTTTGCCGACGATTTTACCCTGGCCGAAGAAAACTATCTCAAAGCGCTTGAACATTACGCAGTAAATAATTTCCATTATATCAATTTAGGGGATAGCGAAGAGCTTTGGAAAAATTTAATGGAATCAGTAATCAGGCACAATAAAAAGACATTCGAAGCGGAAAAGATTTTTATAAACAAAGGCATGTTTACCAAAATATTTGGTAACCACGATCTGTACTGGGATAACGATCCATTGGCTGGTTTTAATTTAAACCGTATTTACGGGAAAAAAATACCGATTTATGAAGGCGCCATATTGCGCATGCCCATAGGGGCTCAATTTCTTGATATTTTTCTTACACATGGTCATCAGGGCGATTTGCAAAGCGATGGAAACTGGTTTAGCAAATGGTTTGTGAGCACGGTATGGGCTCCGCTGCAGGCCTACCTTCGAATTAACCCCAATACACCCGCTTACGATAATCAGCTTAAAACTGCACATAACATTATGATGTATAGTTGGGTGGTTAGCCAAACCAATAAGGTGCTGATTACCGGCCATACGCATCAGGCGGTTTTTGCCTCCTTAACGCATTTAGAAAGAATTTATCTCAAACTGCAGCAAGCCAAAAGAGATAATAACCAGGAAGCTATTGCCGCTTTAAACGCTGAGCTGGTTAAGCAAACACGAGCCGGTGATAAACCTCCGCGGTTTAGAAAATACAAGCCCAATTACTTTAACAGTGGCTGCTGTTGTTTTAACGATGGCGATATTACCGGTATCGAAATTGAAAACGGTTTAATCCGCTTAATTAAATGGTCTTGCCATAAAACGGGCTATTCAGAAAGGATTGTGCTCGAAGAAATGAAGCTGGAACAGCTTGTCGAAACAGTTTTACCTAAGCGGTAGCTGTAAATAAAAGGTAGTGCCCAGGTTTTTACCTTCGCTCTCGGCCCAGATTCTCCCTTTATGCATATCTGCAAATGCACCTGCAGTAATTAAGCCCAGACCATTGGCACTTTCCTGATGTGTAGGGGCTGCACTGAGCTTGGCAAATTTGATAAACACTTTTTCCAGTTCCTCCTTTGTTAAACCTACGCCCTGATCTTTTACGGCTATAGTAAGCTCAGTAGCGGTAAGCTGATGAGATATGCTGATCTCTGTACCCAAGGGTGAAAATTTAATTGCATTATCAACCAGCTGGCTGAAAACTTCAGTTAATTTATTTACATCACCAAATATGAACAAGGGTTCGTTGATGTGTATCGATATCGATTGGTTTTTGATTTTTAGCTTTCTGCCGAAGCTTAATTTTACGGCTTCCAGAACTGCTGTTAAATCTACTTTAAGTTTTTCTGGTTTGTAGGCTATTGCTGCTTTCTTCGCCGGACTTAAAATATCATTTAAACTATCGACCATTTTCTTCGATTGTGCATTGATTTTACCCGCAATTAATACCGCTTTTTCATCAATAGCAGGAATTCTGCCCATCAGCTCTGATTGGAGGGAAATGGTAGTCATCGGGTTTTTAAGATCGTGGATGAGCACATGTAAACGGTCATCATAAGCCCTGAAAGCATTGCGCATGGCCAGGGTTCCTTCCAGTTTATCCATTACCATTTCGCCCAGCAGCTTGAGCATATTGATTTGCGTCTCGTTTGGTTGTAATGTTTCAGGAGTTGAAACATAAATTACGCCCAGCAGGTATCCCTCCGGCGATTGCAGTGGAGCTGTAACAAGTGTAGCATTGGTTTCAGTTATAACCTTAAAAGTATCGTAGAGTGGAAATTGTGGCTTAAGGGGCGGATTACCAATTGTTGATTTCTGAAAAACTGACTGAGCACCTTCAAAACAGATCCCTGCGCCAGGGGCATTAAATATACCGGCAGCCAACTGTGCTATCTTATCGAAAGCATATTCAGCTATGGTATCCAGCATTTCGTATTGTGTAAGTTTAGCTAAGCGCAGTGCTTCGTATTGGGGATTGGTATTTTCAATTACTTTTTCACTATGCATCGCCGGGATTGTTTTGAGTTAAGGGATTGTACGATAAAGGTAAAGATTATGATTAAAACCGGTAAATTTTATAAACAATTAAGTGGCCAAATTAGTTAATATAAAGTTGCAGATGAGTGATGAAAAGAGTTTAACGATCACCAAATCAATTAGGTAATGAGATTATATATTGAACGTAAGCCAGTTAAGGTAAACCCCGATACCAAAAGAGTAATTGCCAGATTTTTTTTTAATGGAGAAGAACGTGCATTAGAAGTAATTAAGAAAGTACTATTGTTTTCTGATGAAAAAGTTTTTTCGCTCATCTCCCCAATTTTACAGGAATATTCTAAAAGACACCGGAATATTACCAAAATTTTATTGCGGCATTGTAAGAAGCTAAAAAGGCAGTTTACCGCGCTTGGTGTATCGTTAGAGCATATTGATGAATATACCCGTTTATTAATTGGTGCTTATTTTACGCACGAATATTCCATCGAGTCGGCTGCTTTTTTTAATCCGAGTATTGTAGAAGATCCCGACCAAACTGATTTGGTTGAGGGAGAAAAAAGGGTAATCATTAGTTTTAGAGCTGTGGGTGAGGGGCATATTTCATCTATTGTTTTTCGCAGGGCTTTAATTGATAAAAATAATAATATCCAGGTTTTACCCGTAGGCAATTATGTAGATGAAGCCGAGGTAGTTAAAAATGCCATTTACGCTAAAAAGCTCTTTTTAAAAAAAGCGGCTTATGCGCAGATCGATCCGTCCGTTCTGGAAGAAATTGAAGCCAAACTGGATGATAAATTTGAGTACACCAGTTTAAGCAACATCATTAAAGATTCTAAAAGCCTGCACAAAGAAAACCCAACACGGTTGATCGAGTATGATAAAGTGCTGTGGCTGTCAGATACCTATCATACGATCAGTTTTTCAAAAGATACCGATATTTCTGACCGCGTTATTTTCCCGATTTCTGAATTTGAACGCAAGGGAATTGAAGATGCGCGTTTTGTGAAATTTGTTAAAGACGATGGCAAGGTAGTATACTATGCCACCTACACGGCTTTTGATGGCTCGCTGATAATCCCCAAGTTGGTGCAGACAGTAGATTTTTATGAATTTAAAGTTATACCATTGTATGGTGATGGTGCTCAGAATAAGAATCTGGGGTTATTTCCAAGAAAAATTAACGGGAAATTTGTAATGATGAGCCGGATTGATGGCTGGAATAATTACCTGATGTTTTCGGATAAGATTAATGTTTGGGAGAACCCGATTTTATTAAAGCAGCCGCGTTATGATTGGGAACTGGTACAAATAGGCAATTGTGGTTCACCTATCGAGACAGAAAAAGGCTGGATTGTAATTACGCATGGTGTTGGCCCAATGAGGCGGTACTGCATTGGTGCAAGTTTGCTCGATCTGGAAGATCCCAGAATAGAAATTGGTCATTTAAAAGAACCGTTAATTATCCCGAATGGCGATGAACGGGAAGGTTATGTACCCAATGTAGTTTACTCTTGTGGTTCAATAATCAGCAATGGCGAATTGATTATTCCTTACGGATTATCGGATTACAGTTCATCATTTGCTACCGTGAATTTAGAATTATTGCTAAACCGGTTACTGGAGAATAATTAAAATTATCCATCGTGGTAACCCAAGACAAGAAAAACCCGTCATTGCGAAGCAGGGCTGTGCGAGCTGAAGCAATCTGCATAGGAGATTGGTTTTGCAAGTACAAGATTGATAGTAAATAAACCTAACTAAACTTATCAACCTCTACCAAAGGCGACGATAAAGTTTCATACTCTGCCTCTGCAGCCTTAAGTATGGCCAAATGTGAAATAAAATAAGCTAAGGTACTTTCAGCGCCCTGGTTTCTGTTTACGCTGTTAAACTGCAGTCCATCGGCACAACCATTGGTTTCAAAATCATACAATGGAATGTGCAGGCTGTTTTTACCCAAAAACCATTCGTAACTCGTATGCATTAAACTCAGGTAATGATTGTTTTTGGTAATCTCGAAGGTTTTGGCATAAAGTAATACCATGGCCATAGTTTCAATGGCCTGCTGGTCGTAAACAGGGTTTTTACCATGCTTTTTTAACCAGCCAGCGTTTCCTACCGGATTGAGGTATCCGTTTTGAAAAGAAAAAGTATTTAAGAAAGCAATACTTTCCATCGCTGTTTGGTATGATGCAGCATGCCCGGTTACTTCATAATGATGCAGCAGAGCCAATGGTAGAATGGCATTATCGTAAGTCAAAATATCTTCAAACCAGTGCCAGTCTCCATCTTTATTTTGCTTGTACGACGAAATTAAGGAGTTGGCCAGTTGATTAATTTCATTAATAATCAGCTCATCGCCCGGATGTGCGCACAAGTAGTAAGCCAAACCGATAAGCGTATTGGCTTTTCCGCGGATATAATTTAATTTTTTAAAATGTGGAACTGCATGCCAGAAAAGCTCGCGGCCAAACTCACGGTAAGAATTATTGGGAGCACTACAAATTAATTGACCAAGTGCCCAGATTGTACGTCCAAATGAGTCTTCTGAGCCAATTTCATCCAGATATTGCCGGTTAAAACTTAAAAAGTTACGAAAATTACCATCCTCAACCTGCATATACTGGATAAAGCTGAGGTAAACAGGCATAAATTTTAGGGCATAAGGGTTTTTGTCATACTCACAAGCCATCAGCGACATAATTAGTGCCCTTGCGTTATCATCAATGCAATAACCTTCTTTAAGATTGGGTACCCCGAAACGGGCATGCTGGATAATTCCGGTATCATCTGTCAGCAAGGCAATATGACTGAGGTTAAGCGCAGGCATTTGCTCTACATCTATAATTGGTGGAATAGTTCTTTCCGGTTTTTTTTGTGCGGCTAATGCTTCTCGTAAAGCTTCAAGATATACACGGCCAATAGCAGGCCAGCGTAAATTCAAGCCATAGTTATAGGCATTTTGCTTAAGTTGCCTGTAGGTATCTTTATCGCTGAGCAGTTCGTTTACAATGCTGGCCAGGTGTGCATCATCTTTAAAATCAAATAACCGGCCCCGGTTATCGGCCAGCAGCTCCTGAGCATGCCAGTAAGGGGTTGATACCACTGCTGCACCAGCGCCAATAGCATACGATAATGTTCCGCTGGTAATCTGCGCTTCGTTTAAATAGGGGGTAATGTACAAGCTACAGGCAGTTAAATACTGGTGTAATTCGTTTTCTGATACAAATTTGTTTACGAAAGCGATATTATTTTCTACACCCAATTCTCTTGCAAGGGCTTTTAAACTATCACGATACTCTTCGCCATTGTGCTTAACTACGCCCGGGTGGGTGTTGCCCAAAATTACGTACAAAGCCTCGGGGTGCTGTGCTACAATTGCCGGCAGGGCTTTGATAACCGTTTCCAAACCTTTATTACGGCTAATTAAACCGAAAGTAAACAATACTTTACGGCCTTTAAATAAGTTGCTTTCTGCAATCTCATTATTAACGATGGGTTCTAAATCCGGCACGCCATGTTCGATTAGCCGGATAGCCGCTTTTGGAATTTGGTAAATACTGGTTAAAAACATCACGGCCTTTTTGCTCATTACCACAATTTTAGCAGCCTTTAATGCGAGCTGTTTTAAAATGGTAAGCTGCATATAGTTCGGCTCCTTTAAAACAGTATGTAAAATGATAATAAAAGGTTTCTTTAACCTGTTAACCAACGATAGTAAAAATACCCCGCTATTGCCGCCATATATGCCAAACTCGTGTTCTATAATACAGGTGTCAACCTCACTGTTATTAATGAAATCGGCTGCCTCAATATAATCCTGCTGGTTTTGTTGCCTGATAACAAATTTGACCTCCTTGCCATAAGCATGTTCATGAATGTCATCTGATTCGTTAAGCGCAACCACAAAACTTTTTTCAGGATTGTAGTCTGCGTTTAAACTTAAAGCAGTAACTAAGTTATGGTTAAATGTTGCTAGGCCGCATTCGCGAGGGGGACAGGTAGAAATATAGGCAATTTTCATAGGTATTTCGGGTAGATTAGTATTTAAACAACATTGTTAAACTCAAATAGTTTGTGTTTTTACCAATTGAATAAAATATGCTTAAGCGATATTGAGTTTGATGATGATGTGGAGCGAAGTTTTATTCCCACTCCATTATCTTATAATTTATTTAAAAGCCGTTTTTAACTGATCGGCAGCATAAGCTTGAGCCGCTTTTGCTTCTGGTACAACAGCGGCCATGCCGAAGAACTCATGGGTTACACCGTCGTAATTTTTGCTGTATACCTTTACGCCGGCAGCTTTAAGTTTATCGGCCAGCATAACACCATCATCATGCAGCGGATCTATTTCGGCAGTTATAATGGTTGTTGGGGGCAAGCCCTTTAAATTGGCATTAACCAGCGAAATTTTAGGATCCTGTGCCTCAATCATGGTATTTAAATATTTTTCTGTAAACCAGCCCATCATGGCCTTGTTTAAAGGTTTAGCTTTTTCGTAGGTTTTGTAAGAAAGCGTATTCATATCGGCCTGGGCAATGGGGTAAACCAGGAGCTGATGTACGGGAATCATAATTTGCTTATCGCGGGCCATTACCGATACATTGGCAGCTAAATTTCCGCCGGCACTTTCACCTGCTATGGCAATTTTGCCGGGATCGCCCTTTAAATCAAAAGCATTTTTAATCACCCACTCATAAGCAGCAAAAGCATCGTTATGGGCTGTTGGGAATTTGTTTTCGGGGGCCAGACGGTAAGCTACCGAAACAACTACTGCACCTACCTGTTCTGCCAAAGCTTGTGCCGAAGCATTATAAACATCAAGGTTTGCAATTACAAAACCTCCGCCATGATAATAAACAATAAGCGGAAATGGTCCATTGCCTGTTTTTGGTGTATAAATCCGCAGGTGTATTTTGCCACCATTAACAGCGATATCTTTTCCAGTAGTATCAACCATTGGTGCGGGTATGGTGATTTGGTTTTCTTCAATCAAATCCATAACTGCATTGGTTGGGGTATGGTTTCTGCGTGCATCGGTTGCACTGAGTGTTTCGATAGGTTTATCGCCATAACTGCTTAATTTTTCGATAACCGCCTGCATTTCAGGTTTTATGGTTTTACCCCATTCGGGTGGCGGACCCGCAGGCTTTAAGCTGGCAGCAGCAGTAGAATCGGTCAGGGTAGTGTCGCTCGCAACGGTTGTTTTGGTATTGCTGTTACAAGCCCACAGTAGCAGGGTTCCGGTGAGTAAAAAAGCGGTGTTTTTCAGTAGTCTGATTTTCATGAGTTTAAATTTATTGATGTCGTTTCTATAACAGAAAGAAGCAGTTAACGGTTTTTACAGCTTTACAACCTCGTAGAATCTGATCAAAATTCAAACATCTTTAACTTTTGAGGTGTTCTTATTACAAATTGAAATTATGTTAGCAGAAATAACAGGCTTACCCGATCAGGTTTTTGGGGTAAGGGCAACAGGCGAAGTTACCAGTGAGGATATTAAGCACGTATTGTTGCCGGGGCTTAAACGTACAGCCGACAAATTTAAAGAAATCAGGTACCTGCTGGTGTTGGATACCGATGTTAAAAATTTTACAGCCGGTGCATGGATACAGGATGCCAAAGCTGGCTTGCAAAATTTTACCAAATGGAAAAAAATAGCGGTGGTAACTGCCGAAAAAGGGGTAGAGTGGTTTACCGATATTTTTACTGTGGCTACGCCCGGCGCTTCTAAAGGTTTTAAACCCGATGAAATTGAAACTGCAAAAGACTGGTTAATCAGTAACGATTGATATTATACATTATACCATGAAAAATACTAAAACCCCGGCCGAAAGTAGCAAGGCTACCGCACCGAAACATGCCAAAGCGAAAGGAGCTGATGAAAAAGTAACATCAGCCAAAGATGCCAAAAAAGTAGAGGTAACTAAAAACGCTCCGGTAAAACATAAGAAACCGTAATTTTTAGCATCAGTTTATGACTTTAGATACCGATAACCTCAACCGGTTTTACAATAAAGCTTACGATTGGATTATAACCAAAGGCCCCTCGGTAATATTGGGCATTGCCATACTTATTCTGGGGCTGTGGCTCATTAAACTATTGGGAAGATGGATGGAAAAGGGGATGCTCCGTAAAAATATAAACCCATCACTGCGCCCTTTTCTTACCAGCTTAATTTTAATTACCCTGCGTATTTTACTGGTATTAACCGTAATGCAGATAATTGGCGTTCAGCTTACTTTCTTAACTGTATTAATTGGCGGTATTGGTGTAGCAGCAGGTTTGGCACTATCGGGTACGTTACAGAATTTTGCCAGCGGTGTACTTATTTTATTGTTGAAACCTTTTGTGGTAGGCGATAATATTATTGCGCAGGGGCAGGAAGGTACGGTAACTTCCATCCAGATTTTTTACACCATAGTTAAAACATTCGATAACCGCACGGTAGTTATTCCAAATGGTAAATTATCGAACGAAGTGATCATTAATATCAGCAGGGAAGGCAGCAGGCGCGTAGATATAGAAATGAAATTTAGTTATGGTATAGATTACGATAAAATTGTAGCGGTTTTTAACAAGACTGTAGATGAATTTAAAGCCTGTTTAAAAACACCCGAACGGCGAATAGGTGTATCCGTTTTAGAGGAGAGTGGTTTTAAGGTTATTTTCAATATTTGGGTAAATGCACATGGGTTTACCGATACCAAGCTATCTTTTCAGCAGGAGTTGATGAAAAACCTAAAACTAGGTGGAATAAAATTACCGGGTATGTCTGATTAGTTTATTCCTTTTTTGAGTAAGGCGTAAATTTTATCCATCAAATCATCGATGTTAAAAGGTTTGGCCATAAAATCATCAGCAGTTACATCATCAAGGCTATAGTTTGTAGCATTGTAACGTGCCGAAATCATTAAAACCGGAATATGCTGTGTGGTTGATGTAGCCTTAATTTCTTTCAAAAGTAGTCTTCCATCGGTATCAGGCAACATAATGTCCATAATAATCACATCGGGATTGAAATCGTGCACGTGACTGATAAAGTCTGCGCCTTTGTTTAAACCAGCTACGTTAAAAGCTTCGCTTTCTAAAATCAGGGTAATAACATCAAGGATTGCATGATTATCTTCGATAACCAATATGTTTTTTTTTGCCAAAGTTGGGATGGTTTTTAATAAGTCGGAACAAATATAGAATAAAAAACAATCCTTAAAACTGAATTTATCTAATTCCTACTACATGCCGAAAATAAACTTAATATTTGTTAATTCGTAAATTCAAATTTCTTGTCTTATCTCTTATATATGAATAAATTTTCTGTCGACTTAACCAATTGTGATAAAGAGCCCATCCACATTCCTGGTAAAATTCAGTCGCATGGTTTTCTGATAGCCGTTGATAAACAAAATCTTGCGATAAACTATATCAGCGAAAATGCAGGAGATTTTTTGAATGAGCAGCCTAAAAACTTATTAAATAAACCGCTTGCGGCGGTTAATGCTTACATCAGGCAACAAGATCCGGAGTTTAATATCGAAGATCTGCTTAAACTGGGGATTATCCGCAATAATTTTGATGCCATTAGTCCGCATCCGGTAGAGCTCGATGGCAATCCTTTTTATCTCATCATTTCTGCTTCAATAAACGATTGGCTACTGGAGTTTGAGCCGGTAACCCTGCAATTCGATATACAAAGTTCAATTGGTCGTTCGGCATCAGCAATGCTGCAGGGCAAGAGTGTTTCTGCGTTGCTAAGCGGTGCTGCGCTTGAAGTTAAGAAACTGATCAGTTACGACAGGATCATGATTTATAAGTTTTTAGATGATGGTCATGGCGAAGTAGTTGCAGAAGAAAAAGAAGCCGCTTTGGAGCCCTTTTTTGGTTTGCATTACCCAGCTTCCGATATTCCAAAACAGGCACGGGAACTCTATAAACTGAATCTTACCCGTTTAATAGCCGATGTAAATCAACCCGATGCACCCATCATCACTTTTAAAGAGAATGAGCCGCTTGATTTAACCAATGGGGGCCTGAGAGCTGTTTCGCCCATCCATATTCAGTATTTAAAAAACATGGGTGTTCAATCGAGTTTCAGCATTTCGCTTATTTCGCATGGCGAGTTGTGGGGGCTCATTGCCTGCCATAACTATAGCCCGAAATTTATCGATTATAAAGCCCGTGAAGGTTCTAAGCTGATCGGACAAATCCTGTCGTCGGCCTTAGAATACCGTCAGGATGAAGAGGAAGCAGAAATAGTTGAGCTGTTTAAAGATACGGCGAATGTACTTTCAGAGCATTTATCCCGTGATAAGTATTTAATTGAGGCCATAACCGGGCATAAAAGAACGATTTTAAACGCTACAACTGCATCGGGTGTAGCCATTATTTTCGAAAACGAACTCAAAACCATTGGCGATGTGCCTGCAGATGAGGATATCCGCGAATTGGCAGAGTGGTTAAAGCAAACTACTGACGAATCTATTTATTACACCCACCGGTTATCGGAAATATATACCCCGGCAAAGAAGTATAAAAAAATTGCCTCGGGTATGTTGTCCTGTACTTTAAATAAAGAACTGGGCGAAATGATTATCTGGTTTAAACCCGAACTAATTACCACGGTAAACTGGGCGGGTAATCCGGAGAAACCGGTAACTCCTGATGAAAATGGCTTATTAAGCCTTTCGCCAAGAAAATCTTTCGAAATCTGGTCGCAGGTGGTAAATAATACTTCAGAGAAATGGCGTTCTGAAGAAATTTCTTCTGTTTTACGCATACGCGAGATCATTATTACCGATATCAATAAAAAAGCTAACGAAATCAGGCTGCTTAATGAGAAGTTACAAGCCGCGTACGAAGAGCTCGATACCTTTAGTTATACTGTTTCGCACGATTTAAGAACGCCTTTAACATCAATTAAGACCTATACCGAATTATTGCTTAAGAATAAAAGCATCGATGAAAACGGTAAAAAGATGCTCGATCGCATTTTACATGGTGCGAATAAAATGAATTTTCTGATTAAGGAGATTTTAAATCTGGCAAGGGTAGGCCGTTCGGATATAAATTTTGAAACAGTTGATATGCCTTTGTTGTTAAAGGAAATAGAAAGCGAAGTTTGGAATGCTTTTAAAGCAGACAAAACCGAGTTGTTTTTAGGTCAATTGCCTAATATAAAGGGTGATAGAACAATGATTGCACAAGTGTTCACTAACCTGATAGGTAATGCGGTAAAATATTCATCAACGGTTAAGAAACCCAGAATTGAAATCTCTGGCCATGTTGATGGTGAAGAAATCATTTATGCCATTAAAGACAATGGCATAGGGATTGATAACCGGTATTATGACAGGGTATTTGAACTGTTTAAGCGCATGGATAATGTGAAGGAGATAGAAGGAACAGGAGTAGGATTAGCTATTGTAAAAAGAGTTGTAGAACGGCATAACGGAAGGGTTTGGTTTGACAGCAAGCTTAACGTAGGCTCTACTTTTTATGTGGCATTTAAAAACAGGTAAAATGAAAACACCAGATATATTTTACGTAGAAGACGATATAGATTATGCATTCTTTATGCAGAGTGCAGTGCAGGAGGTTAAGGATACGCTCAATCTCACTATTGTAGAGGACGGAAGTGAGGCCCTGCTGAAGTTACAACATTTTGTAGATAGTAAAATCAAACCAAAGCTGATTTTGCTCGATTTAAATCTGCCGGGCTTATCAGGATTGGATTTGTTGAAATTTATAAGAGATATTCCTTATCTGAAATCCATCCCGGTAATTTTATTTTCTACATCCGATAATCCGGAAGATGTTAAAGCAGCAGTAGAGTTTGGTGCAAACGCTTATTTAACAAAACCCAGTGGTTACGATAACCTGGTAAAATGTGTGCACTCGGTGCATGATTTTTGGTTTAACCAGCACCTCAGATTAAATTAATACAAACCCATATCAAAAGATTCGGCTTTGAAATCCGGATCTTTTCTTTTTTATTCCGATTAATTAAATACCCTATATGATTGCCAATTTATTAAGAACCGAAACTTCCGAAAATCACAAAGCACTCGAATCGTTAATGTTTGTTAACGAAATCATGAACCATACCTTAAGCATTGAACAATACAAAAAATTACTGACCATAAATTACATCATTCACCAGAAGCTGGAAAATGAGCTCAGCAATATGCTTGATGCCGGAATTGCTGAAGAGCTGGATATGAACAGCAGATTAAAACTTGCAGCACTGGAAAAGGATATGGAGTACTGGCAGATTGATAGCCTAACCTTACCCGGTTTGGATTTTGAACTTTTTGTTCCGCAGAAAAATACGGGCGAGGTTTTAGGTGCCTTGTATGTGCTTGAAGGGGCCACACTGGGCGGAAATGTTATTAAGCGGCATATTTTAGCCAATAAGCATTTTGAAGGCCATGAAGCCGGTTTAAATTACTATGGTGTTTATGGCGAAGAATTGAGCGAAAAATGGAAAACTTTTGTTTCTGTGTTGAATAAACGCGTTGCAGAGGCCGATTACGAAGCCTGTGTGAAAAGTGCAAATCTTACCTTCAATAATCTCATTAACCTGGCCAGACAACTTAACTAAGTTGCTGAATTTTAATTGCGAAAATTGAAAAAATACGTCTGCAATAGTGCCAGGGCATTTTTTTGATTTGTGTAAATGTGCAAAACTTATTTTAAATTAATATTTGCTTTCTGTTGTAAATTCAAGGTAAATATGTATAATTGAAAAAAAATAAATTTTTTAAACCTTAAAAACATCAATTAGCGATGGAAAAATTCTCAAAAGTTAAAGCTGCTGTTGCTGCGATTGAAGCAGATGTAGAAAAATTTTATAATGCTGGCAATGCAGCTGCTGGTACTCGTGTGCGTAAAGCAATGCAAGATCTTAAAGTTTTAGCACAAGAAATCCGTGCAGAAGTAACTGACAAGAAAAACGCTGGCAAATAATATTTCGCGAGTAGAAACAAAAAGGGTTCTGGTATTCCGGAACCCTTTTTGCGTTTAAGCCCCTTACAAAGTCTAACAGATGCTGTGTAGGGGCAGAACTTCGTAAGTTTGCCGGAACGCCGGCGTGTACAGCTTAGATCGTCTTCCTGAAATTGTTTCAGGACCTCTTATTGGTAAGCTTTATAGTGTGATTAAATACCTGGCGATTTATAAAGGAGTTTCAAGAAATGTTGGTTATTATTTTAGAGATGCTGAACAAGTTCTGTAAGACGCATATATTTCGATTTGAGCTAAAAGGTATCCCTATAAAAAGATAAAGCTCCCCATCGCGGAGAGCATCTATCCAACTAACAAAACATATTTTTTTATTTGATTGAGCGTTTACTCAAGATTATCCTTTTTTAATCAGTTTATATTCGATTACCGGTTTACCGCGTGTACCTGCATCACCGGCACCCATCGAAACAAATTTTAGTTTATAGTAATTTCCTGAGGCATCTTTTATGATATAGAAAATCTTAGCATTGGCACCTGTAGCAGGTTGTGTGCTTCTCCAGCCTGCCCCAATTAAATCTCTGCTGGTTGAAAATGTTGCGCTTGCAATGTCGGCTTCAGAAAACGACGTGTAAGTTTTTGTATCGGTAACTGCAACAGCAGCAGCTGATGTTCCACCTAAGCTGTTAATGAAAACTAAATCAGAAAATGCATAAGGGAAAGTAGCAGTCCAGTACATGCTGTAAGTCCATACAATATCCCAGCTGGCTTTTGCAGGTTCAACAGTAACAGCCGTTCCTTTTACCAAAGAGGTAAACTGGAAGTTGGCATCAGCATTTTTAGTAACATCTAAAGTTTTAAAAGTAGTTTCGGTAACCTTCGCATACTGCAAAGTATAACCTGTTGTACCTTTTCTGATTACCCTGATTTTGTAAAGCTCATCGTTAGCTAAAACAGTTGCAGCACCGCCTTTTCTGTTAATGATATAAACTTTGTTTTCGGCATCGGTAGCAGAAATAGCTGCAATGGCCGTCTTGTTTAAAATGTTAGCTTCCCTGCCATCGTCTACTATGGTGAAATTACCTTGTCCCTGACCAACTTTTAAAGCATTAGGATCAAAATCGGCAGTGGTTACAGTGTTTAAATCTGTTTTATTAATCACCAAAGCAGAAGCACCATTGGTTGAGTTTAATATTACTTTAAAATCTGCTCCTGAATAAAAGCCTAAATCCCAGCTATCTCTTTCAACGGCAGTTTGTTTATCAGCACTAAAATCTACATAAACACTGTTTCCGGCAGCACTTCCTGCCTCTGCACCAACTATTCCGTTAAGCGTTAAAGTACTTCCATCTGAAGGTGGCACCACAACTATCGGTTCTTCAGCATCTTTTTTGCAGGCTGTAAAGGTTACCGCTAAAAAAGCGATGGCAATCATTGAGTTTAATTTATTCATGTTTGTATATGATTATTTTGTTTGTATTAAAGTTTATCCCAGTTATAACTTAAACCTAACAGGTAAGAACGGCCATAGCTATAAGGTACAGTTGCACCGCCTGTACTGTGTGCTCCACCACTTGCGGTTGAGCTGTTGGTGAGCTGTGTAACATTGAAAAGGTTTTTAATCCCCGCGTTAATAGTTAGCGATTTAAACAGGTTTTTGTTCAACATTAAATCAGCGGTATGAAAGGCCCCGATTTTTACCAGTTTCGCCGCAGATACATTGTTTTCTGTGCTCAGCTGGTAGCTCGGTAAACTACCAGTGTATTTATAAAACAGGCTAATGCTTCCCCTGATTTTTGGTAAGGTGTAGGTAATGTTCGAATTTACTTCCGTTGCCCAGGCAAATTCTGGCGTCGAAAGATTATTATCCTCACTTAAAGCATTGTATCGCCCTATATAAGACAGGCCAAGGCTTGCCTGAAGGTTTTTCTTAAACCGTAGCACATTATCCAGCGTACCGCCTGTAGTTTTGTACCGGGCTACATTAATCAGCGTGGTTACCGAATTATTGGTGGGAGAAAGGCCAAAATCAATCCTGTTCTTAACCAGGTTATAAAAACCCGTTAGAGTAGAACGGAATTCAACATCATTTTCATGAATGCCAGACCATACTAAAGAACCATTAAAACTATTGGATTCTTCGGCTTTTAAATCAGGATTACCCAAAATGTTATGACTGGCATCAACAAAATCATAATAGAGCTCCCGCAATGCTGGTGAGCGGAAACCTTTTGCATAAGCAAGACGCAAATCCAGGTCGCGTGTAAGTACGAGCTTGGCATTTAATGATGGAATTACAGGTGGTGCACTGTAAATGGAGTTTTTGATAAACCTTAATCCAGGTCTGATATTAATAACATCAGCTAACTTAATTTCTGCCGTAACAAAAGCAGCGTAGTCATTAATCACCGGCGATCCTTTAATGCGTTGCCCACTGGCGGCATCTCTGCTATACTCTATACCCGGTTGAAAGGAAACAGCTTTATTGAGTGTATAAATGGCTGTAGCCCTAAAATTGACGGCGTTAAATTTGGCAATATCCTGTTCGCCGGCACCAGTGCTAAGTTCTTCAGTATTGTTTGTAAAATCATGGATCACGGTTTTAGTTGCACGGTCCAATTTGGTAAAGCCCGCAATGGCAGACAATTGTAAGCTGTTGCTTATTTTGTATTCCGATTGAATTTGCTGGGTATACCTGTGTGTGGTGTAAGTTTGCAATACGCCTTTATAATTGTTTGGATTTAGCCCATAGCGCACATCAATATCTTCTTTTATGGCATCTAACCTATACCAGATATTAAAGTTATTGTAACGGTAGCCTACCTTGGCATTACCCAAAAACTGTTCCTTTGGTTTCCATCGGTTGGTAACGGCATTAACTTCTTCTATTGTTGCCGTTTTGGACGCTAAATTCCAGCCACCAAAATCATTGTGGGTAAAACCTGCCAGTACACTCCAATTTTTGTTTTTCCAGTTGGCACCGATATGCTGTATGTGATTGCCTTTGCCCGAAATCGCTTCATATTCATTGCCTGCAGTTTCTTCCTGTATTCTTGCAGACAAGTTTAGCAATGGTTTGCCCGGATTTTTGGTAATGATGTTGATTACACCTGCAAGCGCATCTGCACCATACACTACCGACATTGGTCCCTCAACAATCTCTATTCGTTCAATCGTATTAATATCGATTTGATTTAAACTCTCGCGGGTATCAGACCTGTCTACCATGGGCACACCATCCAACAATATCTTAACATTTCTACCTGTCATACCCATTAACTGTATGTCGGTGGTGCCGAGGGTTAAATCGTTACTAAACCTAAAGCCTAATTCGGTATTTAATATTTGTTGCACATTGGTGGCTGCCCTAAGTTTTATCCGCTCAGCATTTATAGTACGTACATTGTAAACAGAATTGCGTAATGTTTTGGGGCCATACTGACCGGTTACAACCACATCTTTTAAATCATTTGCCTTTGCGGTATCAACTTTAATTTCTTGAGCCACAGTTACAAATCCACAAAGCGATAAGGCAATTGATAAATATATCCTCATTTATTTAGACTAATTATAAATAATTGTGCAAATTTGTGCATTATCACCAAAAGGAGATAACGTTAAACGGATAATTAATGCCGCGAAACGGATTAAATGGAATAGCAGACAGGGTTATGTCACATTGAATTCCAAAAAATGCTCCTTGAAAATGAAATAAAATCGTTTATTAATGAAAATTAAACTCTCAGTACAGACAAAGGGAATAATTGCATATCAAAATACCTATCCTGCAAATTTTGCAGGCATACAGGATATAGCGGAAGCAATTGTAGCAGTTAAAACTGAACATACGCATTTATATATTACAGAAATGTGGTTTGAAGGCATTCATATCAGCATTATTAACCTGGAAAATAATTTACCTGAAGATTTACGCTTTGAATCTTCTCATGCACACATTGGTTTGTTGTTTTGCTTAGATGGAAGCCTGATAGCGACCAATGAAACGGAGCAAAATTTTTTATCCTTAACCAGGAACGAGCAAAACCTCAATTTGGGTAAGGTAAATAGTCTGACTTTAAGGGTGCAGGAAAAAACGAGTTACGTGTATATTCAGCTTACCGAAGCTTATTTTCAAAAAGCAATGGGATGCGAATTCGAGCACAATGCACTTTTACCATTAAGAGAACCGATAAGCCCTGAAATTAATTCAATTTTGCAAAGTCTCAGTCTTGATAATCATTCGGGTAGGCTAAAGCGCCTGTTTGTAGAAGCCCGGATACTCGATCTGATTGTAATTCACAGCAACCAAAAACCGGATAAACAGCGAATCCTTTTAAAGGAAGAAGATTTAAAAAAGATTATTTATGCCCGGCAATTGGTAGAGCGCGATTTACAGAGGCCGAGTTCTTTAATTGAACTTTCGCGTAAAGCCGGAATTAACGATTTTAAACTTAAAAAAGGTTTTAAAGCACTAACCGGCCATACGGTATTTGGCTATCTGTATAAAATCAGGATGGAAAAGGCGCATTATTACCTTTCAAAAGAAAAGCGAGCCGTTAATGAGGTCGCTTTTCTTGTAGGCTATAAAAATGCACAGCATTTTATCGCTGCATTTAAAAAACAATATGAGGTTTTACCAGGAAGTTTAAATAAGCATTAATAATTTAGCACAAACGTTTGCATGTCCTATTCTTTAACTTCGTTAATAATCAGGTCAGATTCTACAATGGTATTATAATAAGCCTGGTTTTCTGGCACCGGACTATGAATCAGATCAAGCAGGATATTAGCCGCTTTTTGTCCTTGTAAATAAGGGTATTGTTCTACAGAGGCAACCGGCGAATTATCCAGGTAACTGATTATGGGCAGGTTGGCATAACTCACCACATCGAAATCGTTAATTACGTTTAGCTTTTTAAAGTATTTAATTAAAAACAAGGCCACATAATCGTTAAATGCGACAATGGCTGTAGGTTTTCTTTTGTGGTTTAAAAATTGTTCGGCAGCTTCGATGGTACCTTCTTCGGTTAAATCGCAGTTGACTACCAAAGATGGATCGAATTTTAACCGGTTAAAAGTAATGGCTTGCATGTAACCGTCTTTACGTTCTTCACTGGCATAAAGTGTGCTGGGGCCGTTAATCATCCCAATACTGCGGTGTCCTTTTTTAAGCAGGTAGTTTACGGCTTTAATGGTTGCGCTTTCCAGACTGCAGGCCACATAGTGTACATTTTTGAAAGGAGGGATCCGGTCAAAAAATACTACGGGAATGTTGAAAGAGTTTAATTTCTCAAAATGATCAAACTTTGAGGTGTCTTTACTGATAGATACCAGTAAACCATCTACCCGTTGGTTTTTCATTTTCTCTACCAGTTTAACTTCCTGCTCGTAGTTATCGTGCGACTGGGCAAAGATTACCGTATAGTTTTTCTTAATGGCTTCATCTTCAATTGCCGAAATGGCAATGGAGAAAAAGTGCTCAGAAAGTTCTGGTAAAATTACACCAATGGTGTAGGTTTTGCCTTTTTGAAAAAGTATAGCCGCATTGTTAGGCTCATAGTTCAGAGACTTGGCCAGCTGTTTAATTTTCTCACGGGTTACTGCTCCAATGCTTGGATGGTCGTGCAGTCCTCTCGATACACTAGAGGGTGAGATGTTTAAAATTCTGGCTATTTCCTTTATGGTTGTTGGTTTCGATTGCATTCTAACTGCTAAACTACATTAAATTTCTTCAATATGTAATAATACAAAATTAATCAAACGTTTGCGTTGTTTTTTTCTTTCAAATCTTTTCTTCAAAGCATTAAATATCGATACATTCGGGCCACAAAACCCATGGTTTGATTAATACTTAATAATATAAAATTTATAGATAGAAAGCAATTGCCGGAGACTAAAAAAATGATTTTAGCACATTATTGGTTTTTGCGCGGATAAAGAAACACCCCCAATGATTAACATAAATGCCCCTTGTAATGAGGGGTATTTTAAAAAAAACGAGAAGTGTTCGTACCACTTCCCGTTAAAGCGGGTTTATTCCTGCATGCAGGAAACAATAAGTTATCTAAGCTATATGTTAACCCTTTTCAAAGGTATAAAATTTAAGTGTTTTTTTAACAGGTAAATTTGTTGTGAGAAATGCTATCTTGCAAAGCCAAACATTTTTAACCAAATAGATAATCAGCACAGTAATAAGGATAAGTAGAAGCCCGTTTTACAACAAATAGTCACATTCCGTTAGATCAATCGTCCTTTTTTAGCAAACACTTTTTTAATTTAACAGCACTGTACGAAATAATTTAATAAATTTAACATTAGGTTAATAATGATGTTATTTCTTTGGCGCACTTTAAAAACCTTAATCGTCATCCCCGATTGTTTATGTACAAAGAATTAGAAAGTAACTTTTTTCTTCTGGTCAAATTAGACAAAAACAAAGCATTTAACCTGGTGTTCGACGCTTATTGGAGCGCGCTTTACAAACAGGCTTATAAAAAGGTACACTGTACAGATTTGGCACAAGATCTTGTTCAGGATGTATTTGTAAGCTTGTGGGATAAAATCGAACTACTGGATGCCGAAGGGAGTGTGCTGGCTTATTTGTTTGCTATCCTTCGCAACAAGATTCTGAAACTTTATGAAAAAGACAGCGTACGCTTAAAATATGCCGTAAGCGTAACCACTAAGGTGGCTCCATCCGATGTACATTCGCAAAATGCAATCCTTGAAAAAGAACTCAAAGCCATTATTGATGCCGAAGTAGAAAAGATGCCTTTGCGCATGAAAGAAATTTATCTGCTTAAACGCGAAGACGAGCTTTCTATCAAACAAATTGCCCAGGACCTTTCTTTATCCGAACAAACAGTAAAAAATCAGCTCCAAATGGCTTACCAGCGCTTGCGCGCTCGGGTAAAGGATTACGATTCTTCACTGGCACTATTGGCCCTGTTTATAGCCAAACACTTATAATTTTCTTTCTGATCACCACAATGCGCTATAAATAAAGGTTTTGCTAGCCTTTAGTAATTAATTTTTTAAAAAAAGTAAAAATGCCATGGTACTTTATGCCAGGTAACCGTATACACCTATAAAAGCCACTATTTTGGATACGAACGAAATCAAAGATTTAATCGAAAAGTATAACCGCCAGACCGCTACCTCAGCAGAAAAAAAACTGGTAGAGGAGTGGTACGACCGTATTGATGGTGCAAGTTTGACGCAAAATAATCTGGAAGACGCAACAGTTAAACAACAGATCTTAAGCCGGGTTACTGCGAGTATACAAAATACTAAAACGCCTAAAGCTAAACGCATCAGATTAAATTATGGCTTGTTTTTTAAAGCTGCGGCTATTTTAATTGCTTTAATTGCGGGTACGTACATTTATTTTAATTCAACCAATCGTTCGCAGATCGCAGCCACCTCCGTTAAAGCAAACAAAATAACTATTGTTCCGGGCGGAAATAATGCAGTATTGTTGCTCGCAGATGGTTCTCAAATCATTCTTAACAATACTTCAGACGGGCAGGTGGCGAGCCAATCCGGTGTTCAGGTAATTAAAACCAAAAGTGGCGAGTTACTTTACCGGTTTGCGGGTAATGCAACAGCAAAAGGAGCAACCATTAATACCGTAAGTACACCAAGGGGAGGGCAATATCATTTAATTCTGGTTGATGGCACCGAAGTATGGTTAAATGCAAGCTCTTCAGTTAAATTTCCTACTGCTTTTGTGGGTAACGAACGCAGGGTAGAAGTTACAGGAGAGGTATATTTCGAGGTCGCTAAAAATAAAACCAAACCTTTTATTGTACATACCGATCAATCTGATATCAGGGTACTGGGTACGCATTTCAATGTAAATACCTATGCCGATGAAGAATATCAGCGTACCACCTTGCTAGAGGGGAGCGTAGAAATTAAACGGGGTGATAAAAAAGCGCTTTTAAAACCAGGTCAGCAGGCAAGTTTGAATGCTAAATCTGACGGTATTAAAGTAAATGAAATTGAAGATCTTTCTGAAGTTATTGCCTGGAAGAATGGTTATTTCCAGTTCGAAAAATCTGATCTCCCGTCTGTAATGCGCCAGGTATCACGCTGGTACGATGCCGAGGTAATCTACAATGGCAAAATTCCGGCAAAACAATACTCAGGCAAAATACCTAGAAATGTAAGCATAGCAAAATTAGTCGAAATGCTGGCTTGGAGTGGTATCCATTGCAAAGTAGAATACAACCAGATTACAGTAAACCCTAAATAAATAACCAAACCAAATCAAACTATAAAGCGCAGCATATGATGATATAATACTCCAGACATTCCATTTTAATTCCCTTTAAAAAGCAATTCAATTGTTCGTACCAATTTATTTGCGAAAGAGGATTAACAACCTGCGCCAGCTAATCTGCAGCAGGAACACAATAAGTTATCTAAGCAATTATGTTTTAAACCCAAATTCAATCATGAATTTTAGTAATTTTTTTGCGCCCGGAGCATTAATCTGGCGTAAGCCCACACAATTAATATTGGTGATGAAGCTAACCGCACTATTTTTATTCGCATGTCTGTGCCAGGTAAGCGCAAGTGTTTATAGTCAGAACATCACATTGAAACAAAAAAATGTTTCGATGGAAGTGATATTTAAATCGATAGAGAAACAGACTGAATACGTTTTTCTTTATGATAACCTCGAACTGCAAAATGCCCACAATGTAAGTATTGACGTTAAAAATGCACCACTGGAACAGGTGCTGAGTTTATGTTTAAAAAATCAGTTGTTGAGCTACAAAATATTCGATAAAACGATCGTACTCAGGAAAAAAACCGAGCTGATATCCAATCCCTTTTTCGAAACCATTAGTGGTAAAGTTTTGGATGAAAATGGTTTGCCAATTGTTGGGGCAAGTATTATGGTAAAAGAAACGAAAACTGTTACCAGAACTGATGCCAATGGTTATTTTTCTATCAATGCCAATGTGGGTACAACATTAATTGTCTCTTTTATTGGTTACACTACCAAAGAAATAATTATTGATAGTAAGCGCGATTATAGCATTTCACTACAAGCCGCCACAACCGAATTAACAGACGTGGTAGTTACTGCCCTGGGTATTAAACGTTCAGAAAAATCGCTGGGCTATGCCGTACAAAAAGTAGCCGGTAAGGAACTGCAAACCGTTAAAGGGGTTGATGTAGCTACTTCATTAACAGGCAGGGTTTCGGGTTTAGTAATTAAAAACTCAACTGAATTTAATGCCAGACCAACCATTGAGTTACGTGGCGAAAGTGCATTGCTGGTTATTGATGGTGTGCCTTACGGTAATATGTCGTTAAGAGATGTACCAACAGATGATATCGAAAGTGTAGATATACTTAAAGGTCCTACTGCTTCGGCATTGTATGGTTCGCGGGCAGCTGGTGGCGTTATGTTAATCACCACTAAAAAAGGGGCAGCTGATAAAGGTTTTTCAATCGATGTGAACAGTAATACCATGGCTTCGTTGGGATTTCTGGCTATACCTGAAGTGCAAAGCTCGTATGGCAGGGGTCAAAACGGCGTAATTGATAACGATTATGTTTGGGGACCTAAACTGGATATTGGTAAAACTGCCAGAGACTGGAATCCTGTTACCAAGCAGTTTGAAGACAATATGCCGCTGGTATCGAAAGGTAAAGACAACCTGAAGAACTTTATGTCTACCGGTATTATTTTAAATAATAACATCAGTATTGCTCAAACCAGCGATAAAGGTAGCTTCAGAATTGGCTTAAACGATATTTATAACAAAGGACAGTTTCCGAACCAGAACCTGAACATGGTAAATTTAACCATGGCAGGAGAGATGAAGCTGAGCGATAAATTTAAGCTGGAAGGCCATATGGGCGTAAGTCGCCGCTGGGCTGATCAGATCTGGGGTGGTGGTTATAACAACCAGGGTTATTTATACCAGTTAATTATGTGGACGGGTACCGAATACGATATCCGCGATTATAAAGATTACTGGAAAGTGCCTTATAAAACACAGAACTGGATGTATACCAACTGGTACGACAATCCATATTTAATCGCCAACGAAAAATTAAATGGTATCCAAACCAATACGGTAAATGCTAATGTTACGGCAAACTACCAGATTAACCAGGATTTTAATTTATTAATACGTTTAGGCTACGATAACTACAATAACAAAACAACCTTCCGTAATCCTACCGCTAATATCTATTCTACACGCGGTGGGGCGGTTAACGGTAGCGGATGGAATGCAAAAGGGATGTATTCTATTCAGGATGCTAAGGGTTTCAGTACCAATGATGATGTAATTTTAAGCTATAAGAAGAAACTGAATAAGTTTAGCATCGATGCTTTGGCGGGTGGAACAGTTTACTATTTCATTGACGAATCGTTAAGTGGAACAACTAAAAACGGATTAATTTCACCAACATTTTATTCTTTAGCCGGTTCGGTAGAACCACCAACGGTATCGCAAGGGTATAGCACCAGACAAATCAACAGTTTGTACAGCAGGGCTTCTATTGGCTATAACGATGCCATTTTCCTTGATTTTACAGGAAGAAACGACTGGAACTCTGCGCAACCAAAAGCATCACGTTCTTATTTTTATCCATCAATCGGTTCGAGTATCGTAGTTTCAGAATTGGTGAAATTGCCTAAAGTAATCGATATGTTCAAAATCCGCGGTTCATGGGCGGTATTTAAAACAGCTTTAGGGGTATACGCTACAAACAGAACTTTCGGCACTACAACAGCCGCATGGAATACTTTAAATTCTGCTAGCTATCCCTCATCGTTATTGGGTAACAGCTTACTGCCAAGTGCGCAAAGAACTTACGAAATTGGAGCTGCGGGTTATTTGTTTAAGAAGCGCCTGCATTTTGATGTCGCTTATTTTAATAAATACTATTACAACCAGCAGGTAAGTACTTCAATTCCTGCATCATCAGGCTTCTCATCTACTTTGGTTAATACCCAGGAAACCTATGAAAGAAGAGGTCTTGAAATTACCGTAGATGGTTCTGTAATCAGAAATAAAGATTTCGAATGGTATTCTACCATCAACTGGTCTAATCAGCACCGTTACTATGTAAACCTCGATCCGGTATACTCTGCCGATAACTTATGGGTGAAAAAAGGAGAGCGATTAGATACGTATACCGATAACTACTGGGTTAAAGATCCGCAGGGCAATGTAATTCACGAAAGCGGTTTACCTGTTTGGAGCGATTATGTTAAAAAATTAGGTTATGGTGAGCCTGATTTCAGTTTTGGTTTCATTAATAATTTCACTTATAAAAACTGGTCGCTGGGTATTAATATTGATGGCCGCATAGGTGGCTTAATGTACAATTACGTGTACGATAAAATGTTCGATTCGGGTACTGCTCCGGAAACAGATAACGAATACCGTTACAATCAGGTAGTGCTTGGGCAGAATAACTATGTAGGCCAGGGTGTTAAAGTAGTATCAGGTACTGTTACTTACGATAAATATGGTCAGATTACGAGCGATACCCGTAAATACGCAGTAAATGATGTGCCAATTGGCTATCAGGATTATGCACAATGGTACCGTGGTGGTGATGCAAGAGTGCAGAACGAATCGTTTGTTAAACTGCGTGAAGTTTCACTGGGCTACCGTTTACCATCAAAAACAGCTGGTAAGCTAGGCTTAAAGAATGCATCGTTCTCTTTAACCGGCCAAAACCTGTTCATGTGGACCAATTTCAAATACTCAGATCCCGATGTTGATACCGAGAACCTAAACTCGCCATCAATGCGCATGGTAGGTTTTAACCTTAAGGTAGGTTTCTAGTAATTATTGTTTTTAAAGAAGATTTTATGAAAAGTAAATTTTTAAAATATAGCTTATTGCTGCCTGCATTAGCACTATTAACTAATGGTTGCAGCAAGTTTGATGATATTAATACAAACCCAAATGCAACTACACAGGTAAACTCTGCTATGCTGGCTACCGGGATGATTCTAAATATCACAAGGGGGGATATCAGCAGTACCAAGTCTTTTATGCAGCCTTATTTATTGGGTAAATACCTTACCTGGGGCGAGGGGCAGGAGAATTTTCAATACAACAAAATTAGCCGGACAGATTTTAGCCGTATAACCCTGTTGCGCAATATTACGCCAATGGAAAATTATGCCACAAGCGATGCACTAAAGAAATCTTATCAGGCACTTGGGCATTTTATCAGGGCCTGGCAATTTTTTATGACTACCATGCAGGTTGGCGATATTCCATATACCGATGCGGTTAAAGGTGAGTCTGATGCCATATTACAACCTAAATACGATAGTCAAAAAGCAGTTTTTTTTGGTATTTTAAGCGAACTCGATCAAGCCAACACTTTATTTGCCTCAGGCGCAACTTTTGAAGGCGATCCTATTTTTGCTGGTAGCACCGATAAATGGAGAAGATTAACCAACAGTTTTGAGTTGCATGTATTAATCAATCTCTATAAAAAAACAGGTGATGCTGATTTGAAAGTGATTGAACGTTTTAAGGATATTGTAGCCAATCGTCCTTTAATGCGCGATTACAACGATAATTTTGCATTAGCATACAATGCAACAGCCGGGCAGAACTATCCATGGAGCGATGTTCCTGCAGGCTCAGGTAACTCATTCGTTAAATCGAATTATACCATGCTTACCAATCTGCTGCTCGATCCTTTAAAGGCAACTAACGATAAAAGACTTTTCTATTATGCAAAACCATCGCCGGTTAAAATTACCGCAGGGGTTTCGCAAAGCGATTTTGCTGCTTATCCGGGTGTTGAGCCTTCCGATTCGTTTTCAAGTTTGCAAACCAGAAGGGTAAATAAAGATTATGCCGATATCAATGCCCGTTACGTAAATCTGGTAAATGCAGAGCCAGTTGGTGTTTTTAATTATTGGGATTTGCAGTTTATCCTGGCCGAAGCTACCATTCGCGGCTGGATAACCGGTACACCGGCACAAACCTATTATGCCAATGGCATTACCAACTCGATGAAATTTATCGCGCAGTACACTCCTGATTTGGCTGATTATAACCACAACATGAAAATGGATGCCGCTTACATCGATGCTTTTCCGGCTACAGTAGCTTTAACAGGCTCAACAGAGCAGCAAATAGCGCAGGTTATTACACAAAAATACGTTGCCAGCTTTTTGCAGGGAAACAAATACCAGGCCTGGTTCGAAAACAGGAGAACAGGTTATCCGGTATTTAAACTGAATTCGACTACGAATTTAAATTCGCCGTCTACTAATTTTCCATTAAGGTGGTTATATCCATCTAACGAACTGAGTTACAATTCGGCCAACCTTTCGGCTGCGATTGCCAGCCAGTATGGTGGTAGCGACGATGTAAACCAGGCCATGTGGCTTTTAAAATAATTCGCTCTTAATTAATCTAAAAAGTTCTCCGCGTTAATACCGGAGAACTTTTTTGCTTTAAAGCACAAGTAATCCATACGTCATATCTCTAAAGCATGTTATTTTTATAAAAGCATATTCATAATTTGCTCCAATTAATCAATAACATGATAGCCCTGTATATAATACTTTTTCTTGTTGCTGCATTTCTGGTCATCACCAATTTACCTGTTTTTGGCCGTTTACCAAGAGGATTAAGGTTAGCCAAAACACAGCAATTGTCCAACTACAGTAACGGAGCCTTACAAAATCTTTCAGTTACACCTATGCAACCCGAAGGTGTAAGTTTTTTTACCATATTAAAGGCTTTCTTTTTCGAGAAACATCCGGGGAAAATACCCGACAGACCACTTCCTTTTAATCAACCGGATTTAGATAGCCAGGCCAGAAGCAGTGCACCGGAAATTATCTGGTTTGGGCATTCATCTTACCTGATGAAAGTTGATGGGTTACGAATTTTAGTTGATCCGGTTTTTAGCAAAGCACCATCGCCGTTTTCCTTTATTGGCAGTAAGGCTTTTCCAGGAACAGACGTGGTTAAAGCGGCTGATTTTAAAAATATCGATGTTTTGGTAATTACCCACGATCATTACGACCATTTAGACTACCAAAGTATATTAACCATTGCACCGGGAGTAAAAGCGATAGTTACTTCGCTTGGTGTAGGTGAGCATTTAGAAAAATGGGGGATTAACACCGATAAAATTATCGAATTGGCCTGGGATCAATCGACAACTTTATTCCATAACCTCGAACTAACAGCAGTACCCGCAAGGCATTTTACAGGAAGGAAATTTAAACGCAATCAAACCTTATGGTCGGCCTTCGTACTGAAAACTGTGAACTGTAAATTGTTCTTAGGTGGCGATTCTGGCTACGATTCTCACTTCGTACAAATTGGCGAAACTTATGGCCCGTTTGATCTGGCTTTATTAGAATGCGGACAGTATAATGCCTATTGGCCATATATACACATGTTTCCTGAAGATACTGTGCAGGCTGCTATTGATTTAAAAGCAAAAGTTTTAATGCCAGTGCATTGGGGGAAATTCAGTCTGGCCATGCACCCCTGGAACGAGCCCGTTAAAAGGGTAGTAGCAGCTGCTGCACTTAAAAATTTACCATTGGTTACCCCAGCTTTGGGCGAAACAGTAATTTTAAATGAGTACATGCCTACAAAAAACTGGTGGCTCGAAGCATAAAAACTAAACAATAATTAGATCGCGGTGTTTAATTCAGAAATAAATACCGCCATGAAAACTGATCTTGTAGAAATTTTTCAAACCATAAGGGCTGGCCTGCAGCCTTACGCTACACTGGGCTATACCGTTCACGAAAATTCTGAAACAGGTTATGACTTGTACAGTGAAAAAAATATAACAGTTAATGGCGAAAAAATAACTGAGCGTTTTTTTGCCGGTGTTTATATCAACGGTAATGTGGTAGAACTGAAAGTGAATACCGAAGAGTTTTCTGCCTCAAACCAGCGCTTAACAGATTTTGGCGATAATAAGGCTGGTTTAAAAAATACCAGTCTCGACGATGCCCAACTCCGCGAAGTCGAAACCCTTATTGAAATTATACACACTAACTTCAAAGAAAAAGAGTGGATTTAATAATTTGATGCTAAATTTGCACCTGATTTTTTTTCTGAACTAAATTTCTGGTGATTGAGCATTTTAACTTCCGATAACAACTGGCACAACCAATTAATAAATGCACTTGCCGCTTGTGAGGTAAACTCCGGGCCCTTTTTCGAAGGCCCGTTTCAACTGTTAAAGTTAACTGATCAACTAAGTATTAATCTGGTAAGTTTAAATAATCCATTCAACCCTCAGGATTTTATTGAGCTGCAGGAAAAGTATGTAGCAAAACACATTAAACTCATTCACCTTTGGGAAGATATTTGGCTCTCAAAACCCAATCAGGTATTGGCGAGGCTTACCTCATTGCTCGGGAAGAATAAACGTATTCATGGCCGCAAAACAAAAGTTCATAAAATCGCTAAACCCATTGCCGATGCTTTTTTAAATGAAAACCATTTACAAGGTACGGTGAGCAGCCGTTATAAAATTGGTTTATTCGAGAAGGAAGAACTGGTTGCCGTAGCCACTTTTTCTGCCCTTCGTAAAATGAACCACACCGAAAATTACAAGTCGGCAGAGCTGATCCGGTTTGCTGTAAAAGCAGGCTATTCCATTACAGGTGGTTTAAGCAAACTCATTTCGTACTTTGCCGAATTACATCAGCCTAATGATTTAATGACCTATGCTGATCGCGATTGGTCGGCTGGAGAGGCCTATTTGAGGCTTAACTTTTTGCAGACTGCCATCATAGCCCCTCAATATTATCAGTTAAATGCTGTGCTACAACGCCAGTTAATAAAAGATGCAGGAACATTACAAGCACAAATATTCAATACCGGAAGTTTAAAATTTATCCTCAAATTTTAATGGATCAGCACAACCTCATCATCATTTTGGGTGCAACAGCATCGGGTAAAACCAAATTGGCTGTTCAGGTAGCGCATGCCTTAAATGGCGAAATTATAAGTGCCGATAGCCGCCAGGTTTTTAAGCGCATGGATATTGGCACGGGTAAAGATTTACAGGAGTATACTATCGAAGGAACAACCATTCCTTACCACCTCATTGACATTTTAGAACCAGGCGAACGTTATCATGTAGATGCTTTTAAAAATGATTTTTACCAGGCTTTTGATGAAATCAGCAAGCGAGGTAAGCTGCCTGTACTTTGTGGTGGAACCGGGATGTACATTCATAGTCTTTTGCAAAACCAGGCTTTTACCGCCGTTCCCGTTAATCAGGCTTTAAGAAATCAATTGGAACTGCTTACTAAAGAAGAACTGGTGTTGCAATTACAAAGCGATGCCAGCCATAATACACAACATGTAGATTTATCTTCGAAAAAACGTTTAATCCGGGCTTTAGAAATTGCCGCCTATCTCAAAGAAAATGAACTGGAAACAGTTGACCGTCCCGTACTGAAGCCACTTATTTTTGGATTAAAGAACGAAGTTGAAGTGACCAGGGCAAAAATACTTGAACGATTGGAAGCGCGTTTTAAAGCTGGGTTAATAGAAGAGGTAGCGCAGTTGCTTAAATTGGGGATTAGTAAAGAGATGCTCATCTTCTACGGCCTGGAGTATAAATTTATTGTGAATTACCTGGATGGGCAGCTTACATTAGCGGAATTAAAGCTTAGGTTAGGTATTGCTATATGCCAGTATGCCAAAAGGCAAAATACATTTTTCAGGAAGATGGAAAAGGACAGTGTAAACATCATTTGGCTTGATGCTTCACTTTCTACCAATCAATTAAAACAGCTGGTATTACAAAAAGTTTCAGCATCGTTTAATTAATTCCAAATACTCCTTTTTAGCGTTCTTTATCTTATTAAAAGTGCTTAAAAAGCCCTTTTGGCACAGCCTTTGTGTTTGTTGAAGCATATTAGTTTAACTCAAAAAACAATATCTTAAACATGAAAACAATTACGAAAATTATTGCTACATCAGCAGCTGTTGTGGCTTTATTCTTTACTACAAATGTTAATGCGCAATCAAGTCGGAATTTAGGAATTGGATTAAATGTAGGAGCGGGAACGACAACTGGATATGGTTTAGTGATAGGTGGTGATATCAGATATCAATTTAATGTAGATAAACAATTATCTATTCCGGTAACCGCAGGTTACAACAATTTCTCTATTAAAGACTCATACGGAGGTGGAAGCTTTGGTATAATCCCTGTTAAAGCAGGTGCAAAGTATTTCTTTAACGATTCTGGTGCAGGAGCTTATGGTTTAGCAGAACTTGGAGCCGGTTTTGGTACTAATAAAGGTTCTGGAACTGCATTTGTATACTCTCCGGCTATTGGTTATGCCTGGAGTAATGGTTTAGATTTAGCAGCCAAATATGAAGGTTATTCAAATAACGGAAGTATTGGTTTTGCCGGAATTAGATTAGCTTACGGATTTAGTCTGTAATCATTTCACAAATATTAATGAGAGCCTCCTTCCTTAAAGGGGGCTTTTTTATTTCATAACATTCTGAAAAAAATGAAAATATAAAATCTGCTCATTGTATTTTGCCGTATATCATTTAAACCTTTAATTGATAACTTAAATACGATACCAATGAAAACAATTACCAGACTTTTTGCGACTACCTTAACTGCACTTGCGATATTAAGCACCAGCAGTTTAAAGGCACAGGAAATGGGACAGACAATGAGCAGCACTAATGGCATGGCCTTTAAAATAGGCGTAGGTGTAAATGCCGGATTTTTCCCCGATCGCTCAGAAATGGATTATGGCTATGGAGCAGATGTAAAACTGCAATATGATTTAAGTAAAGATGTGGCCCTTACTGCTTCAGCCGGCTATACCCGTTTAAGATGGAAAGGCAGCCCTTTAAATTTTCAGTTTATCCCTTTAATGGGCGGTGTTAAAACCTATGTAATCGACAGGATGTATTTAAGCGGAGGCCTGGGTACCGGTCTGGCAGTTAAAGAAAGTGCACAAATGAACTTTATTTATACCGGTGGCGTAGGTTATGAGTGGAACAACGGATTAGAAATTGGTGCCCGTTACGAAGGATATGTAAACAATAGCGCATCCGATTTGTATTTTATGAAAACCGGTCAATACAACCTCCGTATCGGCTATAATTTTAAATTATAATTAAAATATCATTTATTTGAGAAAGCCCTGCAATTTGCGGGGCTTTTTTTATTGATTTAACATATTAATTGCTATTTTGAGCCGAAAACCAAATACAATGAAAAAAATATTCGGAATAGCCATCATAACCGCATTAATGGCCTGCAATCAATCGGAAAAAAAGACTACAGAAAATAAAGATTCCGTAAAAACAGATTCCGTAAGTGTTAAAAGCACAGTTACGATAAAAGAAGAGAAAAAATCGGTAATTTTTGCCCAATATGTGGAGTTGAAAAATGCATTGGTTAAATCTGATGCTGCGGTTGCACAAAAAACGGCCGAAGCTTTGAAGAATAGTTTGGCTGCCTACGAAGGATGCGAGCTTACCGCAGAGGTTGCCGGTAAAATTGCAGGTACCAATAATCTGGTAACGCAAAGAAAAGATTTTACCGTTTTAAGCGCCGATTTAATTGCTTTGGTTAAAAACGCTGAAATAGAAAAGGGTACTATTTATGTACAACATTGCCCAATGGCCAATAAAGGCGATGGTGGCGACTGGCTTTCAACAGAAAAGGAAGTTAAAAATCCATATTATGGAAACGAGATGCTGGAGTGCGGAAGGGTAGTGGAAGAACTCAAATCAAAGTAACAGGCACGATTTGTTTTTTTAAGCATGATTGTTACGTCTTCCTGACTAATTATTCATATTAATTTAACAGATTTGTTATGCATGTATATTAATTTTATATAATTTAGAAAGCTATAAACACAATACAATAATATGTCAGATATTGCAGAGATCAAAGTTGATGGTAAGACAATAGAATTGCCAGTAATTACAGGAACAGAAGACGAAAAGGCCATTGATATTTCAAAATTAAGAGATCTTACAGGTTTTGTAACTTTAGATACTGGTTTTAAAAATACAGGTTCTACAAAAAGCAAAATCACTTTTTTAGATGGTGAAAAAGGCATTCTAAAATACAGAGGTTATGGTATCGAACAACTTGCTGAAAAATCGAGTTTTTTAGAAGTAGCTTACCTTGTTATTTACGGTGATCTTCCAACACAAACGCAATTAGACGATTTTCAGAAAGAAATCAGCAAACACACACTGATTCACGAGGATATGAAGAAATTCTTTGATGGCTATCCATCAAGATCTCATCCAATGGGTCAGTTAGGGTCGTTAATCTTCTCTTTATCTACATTTTATCCTGAATGTTTAAAGCCAAATCAAACTGCTGAGGAGCAAAACTTAACCATTATTAAATTATTGGCTAAGCTGCCTACCATAGTTTCGTTTATCTATAAAAAATCTTTAGGTCATCCGCTTATTTATCCAAAAAATAAATATGATTATGTTACCAATTTCCTTTGGATGACATTTGGACAGCGTACCGAAGATTACGAAGTAAATCCAATTGTGGTTAATGCCATGAACAAATTGCTGATCCTGCATGCAGATCATGAGCAAAACTGTTCGGCATCTACCGTACGTATTGTAGGTTCGTCTGATTGTAATTTGTACGCGTCAGTTTCTGCAGGTATTGCGGCACTTTGGGGACCACTTCATGGTGGTGCAAACCAGGCTGTAATCGATATGCTCGAGCTGATTAAAGCTGATGGTGGCGATACCGAAAAGTGGATTGCGAAAGCTAAAGATAAAAATGATCCTTTCCGTATGATGGGCTTTGGCCACAGGGTATATAAAAACTTCGATCCAAGAGCGAAAATCATTAAAAAGGCTTGCGATGATATTTTAGAGAATTTAGGTATTGATGATCCGATTTTAGAAATTGCTAAAAAACTGGAAGAAGCTGCCTTAACCGATCAGTATTTCATCGACAGAAAATTATATCCAAACGTAGATTTCTATTCAGGTATTATTTACCGTGCATTAGGCTTCCCTTCAGAAATGTTTACCGTTCTTTTCGCTTTAGGACGTTTACCAGGATGGATTGCACAATGGAAAGAAATGCACGAAAACAAAGAGCCAATCGGCCGTCCACGTCAGATTTACGTTGGCGAAACCGACAGGGAGTTTGTTGCGATCAAAGACAGAAAGTAATTTCAAAATGCATAAAAAAACCACTCGAAATTCGGGTGGTTTTTTTGTGGGGTAATCTTTTTAAAAATCGTCACCCTGATCCGATAGCTATCGGATTTAATTCAGGGTCTCTGGCTTGGCAAAAATTAGGCTGAAATACCTATATAACCAACTGAACAGAAGTTTTCAGTATGACGAGAAATATTACGTAGCCACGTAATAAATCAAATTAACCATAATATATTCTGATACATTAAACGCAATCCAATACAGTACGAATATCCAAAACATTTTGAAGATAATACTGCCGGTTTTACGCTGATAGAATACTTTTAAAGCGCTGAACATGTACCAGCAAATCCACACCAAAACAGCCAGTTCAATTGTTTTGGTAACGATGTAGGCATTCTGAAAGACATGTTTTATCAATGGAGCAGTAAAAATCTGTACAATAAAATAGGCTGTCATGCCATGAATGGTAAAAATCAGGTGGTTAAGATAGTATATGTGATTTTTCCTGAAATTCCACATGATAAAAAGTGCCAGCAGGGGCATCAATAAGAAGTATTGTTTTGGCCTGTTGTGCTCTAAAGTTTCATGAATCACTTCCGATTTTTCACCAATAGTAATCGCTCTCTTTTTGATTAACTTTTCGTACCAGCTATCCTGTTGATCTGAAGGTAGTTTTTGCTGGCGCGCCAGATAAGCCGCATAAGTACTATCGTTTCTTTCGATATAGATATCGTTGTAATTATCGATAACCTCTTCAAGCGAATCCGATTTTAGGGTAACATTTTCGGCTTTCATCCGGTTAAGTTCAATTCCCTGATCTTTGAAGCTCAGTTTTTTAAACTCTTTTACTTTTATGGCCTTATCTAAAGAATGCACAGTCTTTTTGATAATTTCATTATCGGTTGGCATTCCGGCAAGCTTGAGTGCATTATTTACACTGTCTGTTACATGCTTGCTGTTTTGCTTTTCAACTGTAATACCATCATCTTCATGCTTCTCCTTTGCTACATGTTTGGGCGAATAAACCACTAAGAAGTACACAATTGAAACGAAGATGTACATACTTACCGGATTGATATATCTTGCTCTTTTACCGGCCAGATAATCGAGTGTAACTTTACCGGGCTTGGTTAGGAGTGGGGCCAGCGTTTGAAAAAACTTATTGTCGAAATGAAAATAATGGGCAATACTATGACTAATAAAAGCCCAGAAACTTTCTTTTAATTCTAAATTGGGCTGACCACATTTACTGCAATAATGTGATTCTACATGCGAACCACAGTTTAAACAATCGTGTTCTTTTCTATACTTACCAGCTGACATAAGAGGTTATTCGGAAATTATTTAAATTATAGGTGATTAATGGCTTCTACTTCGGCGCGGGTATGTTTATGTTTAAATATCACGACAAAAACAACTGCAATAACGAGTACGTAAATGGTAAAGGTTAACCAGATGTTATGCCAGTCTTTTACGTCCAGGGCTCTGCTCAGATCTCCGTTAGGTAATACATCAATCCCTTTATTTTTAAGAAATTTAAGCAGGTGTACATTGTCTGCTTCGCTTTTTACGTATTTGGATAGTGAACCAATATTGTGATAATAAGTGGTAAAAAAGCGGCTAATCATCCAGCCTGAAACCAAACTGCCAAACACAGCGCCAAAGCCATTGGTCATCATCATAAACAAGCCCTGGGCAGAAGAACGGATTTTTGGGGTGGTTGAGGTTTCTACAAACAACGATCCCGATATGTTAAAGAAATCGAAAGCCATACCGTAAACAATACAGGAAGTGATGATCATCCAGAGGTTGCTCGATGGGTCGCCGTAGGCAAATAAACCAAAACGCAATACCCAGGCAAACATGGCAATGGCAATTACCCATTTAATTCCAAATCGTTTCAAAAAGAAAGGAATAGCCAGGATAAATAGTGTCTCTGATACCTGAGAAATGGATAAAATGATGGTAGAATATTTAATTACAAACGATTCGGCAAAAACCGGGAATAATTTAAATTCATCTAAAAAAACATCACCATAAGCATTGGTTAACTGTAAGGCAGCCCCCAGGAACATCGAAAAGATAAAAAACAAAGCCATTTTGTAATCGGCAAAAAGCTTGAAAGATTCTAGCCCGAGTTTTTGTGCAAATGTTTTCTTATCACTGATTAGATTTAATGGCTTGCAAGCTGGTAATGTAAATGAATATACCCCCAACAATAAAGCACTTATACCTGCAATGTAAAACTGGTTGGCACTGGCTTTATTACCGGTTAAGTTGGTAATCCACATGGCTGCAATAAAGCCAATTGTACCCCAAACGCGGATAGGCGGAAAATCTTTTACTACATCGAAATTGCCATTTTTTAAAGTGGTATAGCTGATCGAGTTACTTAGTGCTATGGTTGGCATATAAAAACACATGGCTACCAGTATTACCCAGAAAAAGGTGTGCGGATTATTGACCTGAGGCAGGTAAAACATGGTTGCGGCATACAGGATGTGCAAAATGGCATAGAGCTTTTCTGCATTGATCCATTTATCGGCTAAAATACCGGTAAGGGTAGGCATAAACAGCGAGGCAATACCCATGGTAGAGAAAATGATCCCAAAATCGGCGCCATCCCATTGTTTGGTTCCGAACCAATAATTTGCAATTGTAATTAACCAGGCAGCCCATACAAAGAATTGCATGAAACTCATTATAGTTAAGCGAAACTTAACGTTCATAATAATAGTTTAGTTTAAAAGCTGAATATAGAACTATTTTAAAACATAATCCAAAATGAGCCTAATTATTTTACACAATCTGGCTCATTTTGGACTTTAGCTTTTTTATAGCAGAGATTTTGTAGAAAAAAATCTGAAAGATCGGGCTATGGATAATAACTGAAGGCAGAAACTATGAAGTTCCGCGTTTATTTAATTCATCTCTTAAGCGGGCAGCTTTTTCATAAGCTTCTTCGGCTATAGCTTCCTGTAATTTTTGCTGTAACTCTTCTACCGTAAGATCGCCAAAGCCTTGTTGCTGGCCCGAAGTTGGCAAGGTGTCGGCTTCGGGTTCTTTAGCAATCGAATCCATATTCTCGAGGAAAAGAAAATCATTTCCTTCGATTACAATACCTGCAGAAGCCAGGATAAATTCGTAGGTATAAATCATCGCATTAAACCTCACGGCTAATGCAATAGCATCCGAAGTACGGGCATCAACCTCGTGGGTATTTTTGCCGTCGCTGCAAATCAGTTTGGCATAAAAAACGCCATCAACCAGATTATAGATAATGATTTCCTGGATGTTGATATGAAAAGTATCAGCCATCGATTTAAACAGATCATGGGTTAATGGCCTGCTAGGAGTCATTTTTTCAATTTCTATGGCAATAGCCTGGGCTTCGAAGGCACCAATAATAATGGGAAGGCGCCTGCGTCCATTTACTTCTCCTAAAACAAGGGCATAAGCACCAGATTGCGTCTGGCTGTAAGATAAACCTACAATATCTAATTTGACTTTTTTCATATTTGTTTTTCAAAACCTCGCAGGTTTTAAAAACCTGCGAGGTTTGAAGGTTTATATTATCCCTTATGTGCTTTTAATGCCTCAATTAATTTAGGTACCACTTCAAAAGCATCACCAACAATACCGTAATCGGCCACTTTAAAGAAAGGTGCTTCCGGATCTTTGTTAATTACTACAATCACTTTTGATGAACTTACGCCTGCCAAATGCTGGATAGCGCCAGAAATACCAATAGCAATGTATAAATTTGGGCTAATGGCAATACCAGTTTGGCCAACGTGCTCTGAGTGTGGTCTCCAGTCTGCATCAGAAACCGGTTTTGAACAAGCTGTAGCGGCACCCAATAAACCGGCAAGTTCTTCAATCATTCCCCAGTTTTCCGGACCTTTTAAACCTCTTCCGGCTGATACTACCAGCTCGGCATCTGGTAACGAAACTTTATCGGTAGCCCTAACAATATCTTTAATAACAGTACCCAGGTCTGATTGTTTAATATCAGCACTAAAGTTTTCGATAACGGCATCAGTTGCGTTTTCTTTAACGCCAAAAGCATTTGGATTTAAAGCAATTACTTTGTTAGCCGACGTTAATTCGGTGATAGCAAAAGCTTTACCCGAGAAAGCTGTTTTCTTAACGGCAAATTTACCATCTGTACTTGGCAGTTCAACAGCACCATCGGCTAATCCTGCTTTAAGTTTTACCGCAATACGTGGTGCCAAACCTTTACCAGAGAATGAGTTAGATAATACCACAATAGCAGCGCCTTCTTTTTCGGCAGCAGCAGCGATAACGCTTGCATAAGCCTGGTTAACAAAAGATTTTAACTGATCGGCGCTTACATTTAAAACTTTAGCTGCACCATATTTACCCAGTTCTTTTAATTCGCTTTCGGCAACATCACCAATTGAAATAGCGGTTAAGCTGGTAGCTTGTTGATCGGCAATGGCTTTGGCGTAAGAAACCGCTTCGAATACAGATTTCTTAAATTTGCCTTCAGCCTGTTCTACATATACTAATACTGACATATATTTATCCTTAATTCCCTTAGCGGGCGTATTTTTAATTTATGATTATTGATTTATTTCTGCTAGGCTTAGCAAAGAAAATTGCTAACTGCCAGCTGATTAGATTACCTTAGCTTCGCTATGTAACAGGTTGATTAACTGCTCTGTCTGATCGGCAGGGATTAATTTAACCGTTCCGCGAGGGGCAGGGGTTTCATATTTGGTTACCTTGGTTACTTCATCAATAGCAACCGCTTCTACAACAGCCAAAGGTTTTGTTCTGGCGCTCATAATACCACGCATGTTCGGAATTTTAGGCTCAGCTACACCTTCTGCACAGCTGGCTACAAACTTACCCGAAACGGTTAATACTTCTTTACCGCCTTCAATTTCTCTTTCGATAGTTGCAGTATCGCCATCAATATCTAATTTTTTGATGATCGATACAGAAGGGATATCTAAAAATTCGCCAACCATGGCAGCAACCTGGTTTCCATTGTAATCAATAGATTCGCGACCGGTTAAAATAACATTGAAATCTTTGTCTTTAGCATATTCAGCAATTTGCTTCGCCACAAAATAGGCATCTCTTGGAGCTGCATTTACCCTAACAGCATCATCGGCACCAATAGCAAGTGCTTTTCTGATGGTTGGATCGTTGGCTGCTTCGCCAACATTGATAACGGTTACCGTTCCTTTACCACCTTCAGTTAGCTCAATCGCTCTTGCTAAAGCAATTTCATCGTAAGGATTAACAATATATTGTACACCTGCAGTATTGAATTCGGTATTATCGTTGGTAAAAGTTATTTTTGTCGTTGTGTCTGGCACATTACTGATACAAACTAATATTTTCATATGTTATATGTTTATTATATAAGGTCTTTCTGCAAATTTAATTAAAAAAGCAAGGAAATAAAATGTCAACTACCCGTTTAAGTAAGTTATTAGATTTTTTAGAAAGCGATCCGAACGATCCGTTTATACTATATGCCTTAGCCACAGAGTATAACGCACAAAATGATAAAGAAAAAGCCTATTCTTTTTACCTTCAGTTAACTGATCAGCATCCCGATTATGTAGGTACCTATTACCATCTGGGCAAGTTATTGGAAAAAGACAACCAGAAAGAAAAAGCAATCGAAATTTATCAAAAGGGAATGCAAGTGGCACGCAATAAGCGCGATATGCATGCTTTCTCCGAATTGCAAGGGGCCTACAACTCAGCAGCCGGATTGGATTACGAAGATGACTAGGTCAGTTTTTAGTTAACAGTTATCAGTTTTAATTCATGCAAAACAAACCTATTGCTGCCAAAAAGCAGTGGCTGTTTATCCGGAATGTTATTTTTTTTACATTCACCTCTTTTGGCGGGGCACAGGCGCACCTGGCTTTATTGCTTAAGTATTTTGTACAGAGCACTAAATTTATCTCGGAAGAGGAGCTTTTAGAGTTAAATGCACTGGCGCAGGTATTACCGGGGCCTGCCTCTACGCAAACACTGGTAGGGATAGCCTGGAAAGTAGGTAAGTTGAAACTGGCTATCATTACTTTCCTGATCTGGATTTTACCGACAGCCAGCATCATGACTTTTGCTGCAATCAGCTATGCCATGCTCGATCAGAAGCAGAAGTTCAATGCAATTTTGGAATATATACAGCCCATTGCGCTCGGTATAGTGGCTTATGGCGCCTGGCAACTGGGTAAAAAGGTGCTTTCTTCGCAGGTAGCAATATTTCTGGCAGTAGCTTCGGTTATTGCCACCCTGGTGCTGCGCAACGCCTACGTGTTTCCTTTATCCATTTTAATTGGTGGGATGATCTCATCGGCCATAGAAACCCCAAAAGAGGAAACAGAGTTGAGGGTTAAATTATTTTCGAATGTTAACCCTAAAAAACTGATCTATTTTTTAGGCGCCTTGTTGTTGTTTGCCCTGGTTGGTGCAATCATTAACCGTACATCGCCATTCAGTTTGCCAATCCGTTTATTAGAGAATTTTTACCGTAACGGCATACTGGTTTTTGGTGGCGGACAGGTTTTGGTGCCCCTGATGTTTACCGAGTTTGTAGAAATGAAACACTATCTGCATGCCACGGGATTTTTATCTGGCTTTGCACTGCAGCAAGCACTGCCCGGACCAACCTTTTCTTTTACCAGTTATCTCGGTGCATTAAGCATGAAGAATTTTGGCTATGGACTTTGGGGGCAGATTTTAGGGGGCTTGATTGGTGTAATCGGTATTAATTTACCGGGATTAATTTTAGTATTGTTTATCGTACCTTTTTGGGATGACCTTAAAAAAATCTCCCGAATTAAACACAGTCTTTCCGGCATTAATGCGGTAAGCGTAGGTTTTATTATTGCCGCATTTATACTCCTGCTAATCCCTATGGGGTTTAACTGGCTGTTTTTAGGGATTATGCTGGTTACGTTTTTATTGCTCAACTTTACAAAAGTGAGCCCGCCCATTATTGTGTTAGCAGGGATTTTATTGGCCTATTTGTTTTAGTAGTTCTTAAGGTTAATAATAGCCTCAAATGATATAGGCTGAAGATATAATTATATCTAAAGATTGAATTGTCATCCTGAGCTTGTCGAAGGACCTGCTCAAACATTGTTGAAGGCCCTTTGATTACTTGTCTTGATTTTTATCCTGTGATTGGACTCGCTGTTTTTTGATGCATACAGGATTTCGTAAAAGGCATTGCAGGACTGACAGTGCGCTTTAGGTATGTTGGCGCTCCAATTCCGATGGGAAATCGGGATTGAACACCTTTAGGAGTCTCCTAGCCTTAAGTATGTTTCGCTATTGCATTAAGATTGCCATCCGATAGCTATCGGATCAAGCTGGCAATGACGATACTGTAAAAGGAATTGCAAAAAAGTGTACACACAATAGGATTCACTGGGAGGCCCGGGATACCCAGTGATTATTAAAACGGTGGATCATCATCACTGTAATCATCCATTTTTGAAGGACGGATTATCACATTGCTTTGCTTTTCAAAATCCTGCGATGGATACATTCCTGCTGATGGATCGGCTGCAAAAGAACTTGGTGGTGCATCAAAATCATCTTCCAGATCCTGGAATTTAACAAACTTACCAACGAATTTAAGTGGTACAATACCGGTTTCACCGTTACGGTGTTTGGCTATAATTACCTCACCAATACCCGCCTGCGATCTGCCTTGCTCATCTTCGGTAATACCATAATATTCAGGACGGTATAAGAACAATACCATATCCGCATCCTGCTCAATTGATCCCGATTCACGTAAATCGGATAACATTGGCCTTTTTCCTTGTAAACCTGGTCTGCTCTCTACCGCACGACTCAATTGCGATAGCGCCAGTACAGGTACATCGAGCTCTTTAGCTACCGATTTTAAGGCCCTTGATATACTACCAATTTCCTGCTCACGGTTACCACCACCTTTACCTTCGCCTTTACCATGCATTAACTGCAAGTAATCGACAATTACCAATTGAATATCGTATTGTGATTTTAGCCTCCGGCATTTGGCCCTGAACTCAAAAATATTTAGTGCCGGTGTATCATCAATTAACAGGGGAGCCTCAGTTAAACGGCCAATTTTGCTGTGTAGCTGTTGCCATTCCCATTCCTGTAAATTTCCTTTTCTGATTTTTTCCTGCTCAATTTCGGCTTCTCCGGAAATAAGACGGTTAACCAACTGTACCGACGACATCTCGAGCGAGAACACCACGCAAGGTCTTTGAAAATCGACCGTGGCGTTACGTGCACAGGTTAGTACGAATGCCGTTTTTCCCATCGCCGGACGGGCAGCGATAATTACCAAATCCTGTTTCTGCCAACCACCGGTAATACGGTCTAAGCCTGTAAAACCAGTTGGTACGCCTGTTAAACCATCAGTTTTGGTTCTTAGCTCTTCAAGCGATGCCAGCGACTGCTTCACGATATCTTCCATTTTCTGGGTATCTCTACGCAGGTTGTTTTGGGCAATTTCAAAAAGTCCTTTTTCGGCCTGGTCAAGCAAATCGAAAATATCGGTAGTATCTTCGTAAGCGTTGGTTATAATTTCAGTAGATATTCTGATCAGCTCGCGCTGGATATATTTTTGTGAAATGATACGGGCATGAAATTCGATGTTTGCCGCCGAAGCTACCCGGTTGGTTAAGCTCGTAATATAATAGGCACCACCTACAATTTCTAAGGCACCCATGGTGCGCAATTCTGAAGTAACGGTTAAAATATCTACCGGTTTCGATTTCTGGAATAGAATATGAATCGCCTCAAAAATCTTCTGATGGGCAATGTTGTAAAAAACATCAGGTTTTAAAACATCAATTACCGCAGATAGGGCATCTTTTTCGAGCATAAGCGCCCCCAAAACTGCTTCTTCCAGGTCTAAAGCCTGTGGTGGGATTTTTCCCTGTGCACTAATGGTGTTGCTTAGTCTGGCCTTTCGGGCAGCGAAGCTGTTTTTTCCGCCTTGTTCGTTATCGTTACTCATTCCACAAAAGTAATTAAATTTTGACGGGCTTGCTCGAATTAGTTGTTACTGTTTGTTAACAAATTGAAGCATAATCAAATTGATTTTTTTGAGGTTTTTTACCGGGATATTTTTTTTTGAACAATTAAATGTGAATAAGAATAATATAGATAAGGGCTAAAAGATTTTATTTGAATACTTTTGCCTAACAATTTCAAAACATGGATAATTTTAGAAGACCGCAACGCGCAAAAGAGAATAATGAGTTTATATTTGGGATCAGGGCTGTAATAGAGGCTGTTAAAGCCGGCAGGGATATCGAAACCATTTATCAGCAACGTGGTTTGGGTGGCGAATTGTTCTTAGAGTTAAAGGCGCTTTTAAAAGATACCTTAATTCCGCTAAACTCAGTTCCGATTGAGAAACTGAACCGGATGTCGCAGAAAAACCACCAGGGAGTTATTGCGGTAATATCACCTATTACCTATCAAAATATTGAAGACATAATACCTGCTGTTTTTGAAAAAGGAGAGGTGCCGCTCGTTCTGGTGCTGGATAGTGTGACCGATGTCCGTAACATGGGCGCGATTGCCCGTACGGCTGCCTGTGTAGGCGTTCATGCCATTGTTGTGCCTCTAAAAAATGCAGCTCAGATTAATGCCGATGCCATTAAAACATCAGCAGGTGCTTTATTTAGCATTCCCATTTGCCGTCATGCCAACCTGCACAAAACCTGTTTGTTTTTACAGGATAGCGGCTTACAGGTAGTTGCCTGCACCGAAAAAACTAACGATATGATTTATGCGCCTGATTACACCATGCCAACAGCAATTGTAATGGGGTCGGAAGATGAAGGAATTTCGAACGATTTGCTAAGGGTAGCCGATCATCTGGCTAAAATACCTATGGCTGGTAAAATCGAATCGCTCAATGTATCGGTAGCTGCCGGGGTAATTTTATACGAAGCAATCAGACAAAGAACGATTTAAGGTAAGGGGATGGTCAATAATCAATAACCAATGTTCAAACTTCAATGACCAAAAGCGAATACATTAAAAAGGATCATAAATAAAAAGCTTAATGTACTTAATTTCTTAATGATGAAATTACTTAATATGAAAGATGGAAAAGGGAGGATGGAAGTAAATAACCAATAACCAAATTCCAATTTTCAATGGCAAGCGCGTTAGACAGGATCATAAATTAAACCCTAATGCGCTTAATTTCTTAATGGTGAAGCGATTTAATATGGAAGATGGAAAAGGGAGGATGAAGGTAAATAACCAATGTTCAAACTTCAATGACCAATAGAGAGTGCATGCTGAATAAAACCTTAATGCGCTTAATTTCTTAATGATAAAATTACTTAATATGGAAGATGTTCAGATTTACTTTACATCTTCCATATTAACTTTCACATCTTACCTCTTTTAAATAAACTTATTGCCGAAACGCGACTTCACTTCGGCAACAAATTCTTTAACACGTTGCTCTTCGTTTCTTGGGCAAACCATTAGCATGTTGTTGTTTTCTACTACAATATAATCGTGCAGGCCCTGTAAAATAACCAGTTTGTCTTTAGGTACGTTGACCATGCAGTTCGAAGAATCGAACATAATTACCTGCTCTGATGGGATTACAGCATTACCTACATAATCTTTTTCGGCCATTTCGTAAATCGAAGCCCAGGTGCCTAAATCCGACCAGCCGAAATCGGCAGGAAGCACATAGACATTTTCTGCTTTTTCCATGATACCAAAATCGATAGAGATATTGGTACACTGGAAATAAGCATTATTGATAAATTCTTTTTCGCCTCCCGTATTCAATTCTGCTCTGCCTACATTAAATATTTCATACATATCAGGCAAATGTTTTTCAAAAGCTTTTAGGATTGCTTTAGATGACCAGATGAAAATCCCTGCGTTCCATAAAAAATCACCGCTCTGGATAAATGATTTAGCCAGTTCAAGGTTGGGTTTCTCTGTAAAGGTTTTAACTTTATGCAGGTCGGTATCGGTATTGAGTACGTAATCAGTATGTTGTATGTAGCCATATCCCGTATCTGGACGGTTAGGTTTAATGCCCAAAGTAATCAGACAGTCGTTTTTTGATGCTGCATCAAGCGATTGTTCAATGGATCTGACAAACTCGTCCATATTACCAATGGTATGATCGGAAGGGGCAACAACAATGGTTGAATTGGGATTTAACTCCGCAATTTTTAAACTTCCGTAGGCAATACAAGGAGCTGTATTTCTAAGTAAAGGCTCTGCTAATATTTGGTTTTCGCTTAATTGGGGCAGCTGTTCTTTTACCAAATCGACATAAATTTCGTTGGTAACAATAAAAATATTCTCAGGCGGACAGATCTTTAAAAACCTGTCATAAGTGCTCTGTATCAGCGTTTTACCAACGCCAAAGAAATCGATAAATTGTTTAGGGTATTCTGTTCTGCTTACCGGCCAAAAACGGCTTCCTACGCCGCCAGCCATAATTAAGGCATAATAATCTTTATTCATTTTATGTTTTAAAATTACACTATCCCCTCGTTTAGGAGGTCGTGTAAATGGATGATGCCAAAGTAAGTGTTTTGTTCCAGAACTAACAACTGTGTAATGTTATTTTGTTTGATAATCTCCAGGGCATCTACAGCCAAAGCATCATGCTGGATGCTTTTAGGTGTTCTGCCCATAATATCTTCGGCCTTTAAATGCTCAATTGTATTGTTGTTTTCCAACATTCTCCTGATATCGCCGTCAGTAATTACCCCAAGTATATGATTACTGTTATCTACAACAGCCACAGCACCCAAACGGTTTTTACTAATTTCAATCAGTACATCTTTTACCGGAGCAGCAGGAGAAATAGACGGTTTTTCATTGGATAGGGCCAGGTCTCTTGCTTTTAAATAAAGTTTTTTACCTAACGATCCACCCGGGTGGTATTTGGCGAAATCGGCTTCGTTAAATTCGCGGCATTCGAGCAAACAAATAGCCAGGGCATCACCCAAAGCCAACTGTGCAGTGGTACTGGTAGTAGGAGCCAGGTTATGTGGACAGGCTTCTTTTTCAAAAGCAGTATTCAAAATCAGGTCAGCCTGTTCTGCGAGAAAGGAGCTCAATTCGCCAACCATGCCAATTAACAAATTGCCCGAGGTTTTAAGTAAAGGAACAAGCACTTTAATTTCGGGGGTATTACCGCTTTTGGAAAGGCAGATAATTACATCGTCTATCTGGATCATACCCAGATCGCCGTGAATGGCATCGGCAGCATGCATAAATATGGCCGGTGTACCGGTTGAGTTAAAAGTAGCCACAATTTTTTGGGCAATAATGGCGCTTTTGCCAATTCCGGTTACAATTACACGTCCCTTGCAGTGTAAAATACTGGTTATCACTTTTTCGAAATCATCGTTAATGTTCCGGGCAACATTCATTATTGCTGCTGCTTCGAGCTCCAGGGTGCTTATAGCCGATTGTATAATTGATTTTTTACTTTTCAAAGAGAAAATAATTGTCTGTTAATACTTGAAATTCTTGTAAAATTATGTTATTTTGGATAGAAAAATAGCATCGCATATTTTATTACACAAAATGGACGTGAAAAAGTCGTTATTTGATAACCTACAAAATTTCTTCGGGTTTGACAATTTCAAGGGTGATCAGGAGTCGATCATAACAAATATTTTAGAAGGCAATAACACATTTGTGATTATGCCAACAGGCGGAGGGAAGTCGATTTGCTATCAGTTACCAGCTTTAATGAGCGAAGGAACGGCAATTGTGATTTCTCCGTTAATTGCTTTAATGAAAAACCAGGTAGACCAGTTACGGGCTTTTGGTGGAAATGACAGTATCGCTCATTTTCTGAATTCATCTCTCAATAAATCTGAAATTACGCAAGTTAAATCTGATCTCTTAAGCGGTCAGACCAAATTATTGTATGTTGCGCCCGAATCGCTGGCGAAGCAAGATAATATTGAATTTTTAAACCTGATTAAGATCTCTTTCGTTGCGGTAGATGAGGCACACTGTATCTCTGAATGGGGGCACGATTTCAGGCCTGAGTACCGTAAAATTAAGCAGGTTATTGCAGGTTTAGGCAATAATATTCCAATTATCGCTTTAACTGCTACTGCTACGCCAAAAGTACAGCAGGATATTATGAAAAACCTTGGGATGACGGAAGCTACGCTGTTTAAATCGTCATTTAACAGGCCAAACTTGTTTTATGAGATCCGTCCCAAGCGCGATATTACCAAAGAGATTATCAAATACATCAAATCAAATCCGGGTAAATCGGGGATTATTTATTGCCTGAGCCGTAAAAAAGTAGAGGAAGTAGCCGAAGCTTTAAATTTGAATGGGATCAGTGCCTTGCCTTATCATGCTGGTCTGGATGCGAAAGTAAGGGCCGAAACGCAGGATAAGTTTTTGATGGAAGATGCCGAGGTAATTGTAGCGACCATTGCCTTTGGTATGGGAATAGATAAGCCTGACGTTCGTTTTGTAATCCACCACGATGTGCCTAAGAGCATGGAAGGTTACTACCAGGAAACCGGTAGGGCCGGACGTGATGGCGGCGAAGGGGTTTGTATCGCTTTTTACTCGCAAAAAGATGTAGATAAGCTGGCCAAGTTTATGAAAGATAAACCGGTTTCTGAAAGGGAAATTGGTACACAGATATTAAAAGAGGTAATTGATTATGCCGAATCGGGCGTTTGCCGCCGTAAACAGATTTTGCATTATTTTGGCGAAAACTTTAACGAAACAGGCTGTAACTGCATGTGCGATAACTGCAAAAAGCCTAAAAAACAGTTCGATGCTGAAAATCAGTTGTCTACGCTTTTAAAATTCATCGAAAAAACGGGAGAGAAGTTTGACGATGCGCATTTACTAAATGTTTTCTTAGGTTTAGAAACCGCCCAAACCATTGCTTACGAGCACAGTAAAGTGCCCGAATTTGGAATTGGGAAAGCAGATGGCGAGTTGATGTGGAAATCAATTGTGCGTCAGGCCGTTTTAAATAACTTCCTGTACAAGGATATCGATAATTATGGTTTATTAAAATTAACCAGACAAGGGAAAGACTTTATTGTTAATCCTTACAGCCTGAAGTTTATTTTAAATGAGCCGATTGAAAGTGGTGCCGACGATGATGATGATGACGTTAAACAAGGCCCGGGTGCTTTAGATACGCATCTGTTATCGCTGCTTAAAGATTTACGAAAAAAAATCGCCAAGCAAAAAAATGTACCTCCATTTGTGGTTTTCCAGGATCCATCGTTAGAGGAAATGTGCACGCACTATCCCATCACCATGGAAGAATTGCGCCAGATTTCGGGTGTAGGCTCTGGTAAAGCCATGAAATTTGGTACACCTTTTATCGAACTGATTAAAAAATATGTGGAGGATAACGACATTGAGCGCCCTATCGACCTGATTATTAAAACCCAGGCCAATAAATCGCAGATGAAAGTATCAATCATCCAAAATATCGACCGCCAGATTGGCCTCGAAGATATTGCAGATTCAAAAGGCATTACTTACGAGGAAATATTGAAAGAAGTAGAATCGATTGTAAACTCCGGAACAAAGCTGAACCTGAACTATTTCATCGATGAAGTGATTGATGATGACAGACAGGACGAGGTTTTCGATTATTTCAGGGCTGCTGAAAGCGATTCTATTGACGAAGCCTTAAACGAGCTTGGCGAAACTGATTATACGCGCGAAGAAATTCAGCTGATGCGCATTAAATTCATGTCAGAATTAGGAAATTAAGCAAGATATGAGAGGTGAGACATTAGATTTGAGACAAACTCATTCTAATATCTCATTTCTCACATCTCAATACTAAAAATTAGATTGGAAATATGAGACATTAGAGATGAGTAACTCATTCTCAGGTCTCACATCTCAGGTCTCACATCTCAACAATGATAAACTACTTAGATAAACTTAAAAATACCGATACAGGAAATTTCTTTTTAATGGCTGGCCCGTGTGCTATTGAAGGCGAAGAAATTGCCATGCGTATTGCCGAAAAGATTATTACCATTACCGATAAACTTCAAATCCCTTATATTTTTAAAGGCTCTTACCGCAAGGCCAACAGGAGTAAAGGCAGTTCATTTACTGGTATCGGCGATGAAAAAGCTTTAAGAATCCTTGAGCGTGTTGGTCGCGAGTTTGGTGTGCCAACGGTAACCGATATTCACGAAAGCGATGAGGCTGCAATGGCTGCTGCTTACGTAGATGTATTGCAGATTCCTGCGTTTTTGTGCCGCCAAACTGATTTGTTAATTGCAGCTGCCCAAACCGGTAAAGTAGTTAACGTAAAAAAAGGTCAGTTTTTATCGGCGGGTTCAATGAAATTTGCTGTGGAGAAAATTAAAGAAGCCGGAAATGATAAGGTTATTTTAACCGATCGCGGAAATACCTTTGGTTACCAGGATTTGATTGTTGATTACCGTGGTTTACCCGAAATGCAAAGTTTTGGTGTACCTGTGGTGATGGATTGTACACACTCTTTACAGCAACCTAACCAGAGCAGTGGCGTAACCGGCGGTAAGCCCGAACTGATCTCAACTATTGCCAAAGCGGCTATTGCTGTTGGTGCAGACGGTTTGTTTATTGAAACACATCCTGATCCGGCTAATGCTAAATCGGATGGAGCGAACATGCTGCATTTAGATTTATTGGAAGAAACTTTAACAAAATTAATTCGCATCAGACAAGCGATACTTTAATAGCCAGTCGTCATTGTCAGCTTGATCCAATAGCTATCGGATGGCAATCTTAAAGCAATTGCTTAGCAACGTAATTAAACTTATCAAGGTCAGATGGGAACATCTGACCTCACTTAAATTTGTTATTTGTCATGCTGAATGCAATGAAGCATCTTTTTGTAAATGTGTTTTTCATTTGAGAGAGATTCTTCACTACGTTCAGAATGACAGCGTTAAAAATTGATCTATCGGTTGTTGTCAACACCGACCGACATAAAAGCTTTATATTCTGTTGTAATCTCCACGCCAATGCCTTATTGCTTTCTTAATTTCATTAGGAGACAATTGATCAGCTACGGCTCTATCCACTAAAGCTAAAAATTCTTCATCTCCGGCAAATCGTAAAGCTAGTATTTGTCCCATGCTTAACTCTCCTGGAAGCGCTTTCCCGGCCAGAATGTAATAACGCAATTTTTCTTCAGCCCTTGCTGCTCTATCCTGTGCTTTGAGTGCAAACATGCGTGCCATTACAGCAATAATAGAAATTAGGAAAAATGCAAGTACAATCAAGCCTGTAATGATACTGGTGAAAGTAGCGCATACATAAATTGCAAAACCAAAGCCTAAAACTGCTAATGGTATTGCGAAAAAATGAAAAGGAGGATAAAATCTTTTATGGTTTTCGTAGTTCTGTGCCATATTTATTTTTTTTACGCTATACTATTTCGCCTGATGTATTATATTTTGGTGATAACAAAAGAAGTCCTCCTGTTATTTTTCCTACCCAGTTCAGTTTTATTATCTGCAATTGGCTTACTTGCCCCAAAACCTTTAAAAGTGAGTCTTTTGGCATCAATCTGGTTTTTAATCAGGTAATCGTAAACTGCGTTTGCGCGGTTAAAAGATAATTTCTCGTTCAGCTTATCATCGCCAACATTATCGGTATGCCCCTGAATTTCGATATTAACCGATTCGTTTTGGTGCAGGAAATCGATCAGCAAATCGAGCTCACGAATGGAGGCAGGAAGCAGGTTAAATTTGTTGGTATCGAAAAAGATATTGCGGAGCGTTACATTACCACCTTGTTTTATTTTTTCAATTGCTACTTCTATCTGGTAAGGTTTGTTTATATCGGCAGCTTTCAGTTCGAAATTTTCTGAATAAAACAAATAGCCTTCTGCGTTTACATTAAATAAATAATCGCTCCCTATGGGCATTACGGCTAAGAATTCGCCTGTTTCAGGGTCGGTATAATCATCAAAAACAGTTTTATTGGTCTTAAGATCGACCACCTGAACATTACTTTCAATGGTTTTCTTCGTGTCTTTATCCCTTACAATACCTTTAACATAGGTAACTTTCGCTGGCCTGGCCTGTTCAGGTATTCCAAAACTGTAAATATCCTGAGCACCAAATCCGTTTTTTAAATTAGATGAAAACAAGCCAAAATTACCGTCGGCACTTACTACCAAACCACTTTCATCATCAAATGAATTGATAGGATATCCAATATTAATCGGTTTCTGCCATTTTCCGCTGTCATCCATCCGGCTGTAGTAAATATCTTTATTGCCAAAACCCGGCCATCCATCCGATGAAAAATAAAGTGTTTTTCCATCCACATGTAAGAATGGTGTGTTTTCATCGTATGCGGTATTAATATCCGGACCCAGGTTTACTGCAGGTCCCCATTTGGCATCATCGGTAATGGTACTTTTCCAGATATCGTAACCACCAGACCCCCCGGGACGGTTGCTGATGAAATATAAAGTTCTGCCATCAGGACTAATCGCTGGTTGCGATTCCCAATATTCGGAGTTTACCGGTTTACCTACATTATAAGGTTCGCCCCAGTCTTTGCCTTCGCGGTGTGAAACATAAATGTCGCAACGGCCCAATCCATCCGGACGGTTACATCCGGTAAAAAAAAGATACTTACCATCAGGCGAAATGGTTTGCGCACCTTCATTGTAACGGGCAGTATTTATTTTAGCCGAAAGTGGCGTTGCCTGTCCCCAGGTATTATTTTTAAATTGCGATGTCCAGAAATCTTCGTTGCCATTAACCTGACGGGTAAATATCAAGGTTTCGCCATCTGCGGTCAATGCAGGGAAATATTCTGCATCTGTGGTATTAACCCCGGGGCCTAAGTTGGTTGGCGAGTATTTTACAGGTTTTTTAACGGCCGAAATGGCAAAATCACAATCCAGCAGGTATTTTTTTGCTTTTTTTGCGCGATCTGATGAAGCATCGAGCGCTAGAAATGCTTCGAAATCTTGTTTGGCTTTGGTGTAATCTTGTGTAGCAAATTCGGTTTCGGCCAAACCAAAAGTCACTTCAGGTTTTACATTTTTATTGATGAGGATCGCTTTTTGGTAAGCTCCTTTAGCTTCGGGATATTTTCTTTGAATTTTGTAAACACCGGCTAAAACAATGAAGGCATTTTGAAATAACGGATCACTTTCAACTGCAGTTTTCAATAATTGTTCTGCACCGGCAAAATCCTGTTTCTGGATTGCAGCGCCAGCATTTTCGAAAGCATTTTGCGCTTTTTTATTACCAGAGTTCTGTGCAAATACACAAAAACTTAAAAAACTAAAACATAGGAACAGACAAAACCTCATACATTAAACTTTGGTTACAAAGCTAATGTATCGTTTTTAAGGAATATTTAAAAATTTGTGTGTTTGTAAAGAAATTTCCCATTTCGGGTTGGCCATTACATAATCGATGATCATAGGGGTAATTTCCTTTGATTTAGACCACTCTGGCTGAAGATAAAGTTTACAACCCGGCGATACCATAGCTGCATATTCTTCTGCCCATTTAAAATCGCTTTTATTGAAAACAATTACTTTGAGCTCGTTGGCAAAAGGCGCAATATCAGGCCTTGGTGCTTTAAACTTTTTAGGCGATAAGCAGATCCAATCCCAGTTGCCCGAAAGCGGGTAGGCGCCAGAAGTTTCGATAAAAGTAAGAATACCTCTTTCTTTCAGTTTATTGGTCAGGTAATCGAGGTTATAAATTAAAGGCTCACCACCTGTAATTACAACAGCTTTACCCGGAAAACGGTCGGCATTTTCTACAATAACATCCGAAGCCGTTAACGGGTGCATTTCGGCATCCCAGCTTTCTTTCACATCGCACCAGTGGCAGCCCACATCGCAACCGCCCAAACGGATAAAATAAGCCGCTTTGCCGGTGTTAAATCCTTCGCCCTGTATGGTGTAAAATTCTTCCATTAAAGGAAGTAATGTGCCGTCTTCTGGAATTTCCTGTTTCATTTTTGAGGATGCAAATATCCTAAAAAAATATGGTGATGCCGTTCCTATTTCGAAATTTAATAGAAAGATGAAATAATACTGATATTTATTTGCAGTATTTTAGCGCTATGAAGTGGTTTAAAGCATTAAATAACAATCAGATTCCCCGTGCCGATGCCATTAAAACCATTTCGGTTGATGGGAAGCAGCTTTGTATAATTAATAACGAAGATAGAATTATTGCCACTCAATCGCATTGTCCGCATGCTGGTGGTCACTTTAGTGGGGGCTGGTGTAAAAACGGAAACCTGGTATGCCCCATTCACCGCTACGAGTACAGCCTCGAAACCGGAAGGGGAGCAGAAGGGCAGGGAGATTATATTAGGATCTATCCAACCGAGCTAAGAGAAGACGGTTTGTATATCGGCTTTGAAGAAAGCTGGTGGAGTAAATTATGGGGATAACTGGTTAATTGTATGGTTTTAATTGTTAGATTGTTAAATTGTTGCCAAGCAAACTGTCAACTGAAAATTGGATAATTAGTTCATTGGTCATTAGTTCATTAGTAACTGCAAACTGCCAATTGCAAACTGGTTTAAGGTTAATTGGTTAATTGTTTAAATCGGTTAATTGTATGGTTATAATTGTTAGATTGTTGCCAAGCAAACTGTAACTGCAAATTGGTTCATTTGTTCATTCGTCATTAGTAATTGCAAACTGCCAATTGCAAACTGGTTTAAGGTTAACTGGTTAATCGTTTAAATCGGTTAATTGTATGGTTATAATTGTTAGATTGTTAAATTGTTGCCAAGCAAACTGTTAACAGCAAATTGGATAATTAGTTCATTGGTCATTAGTAACTGCAAACTGCCAATTGCAAACTGCTTTAAGGTTAACTGGTTAATTGTTTAAAGCGATTAATTGTATTGTTGTAACGGGTACTGTAAACTGATAATTGAAAACTGCAAACTTAGCGTCTTCTTGCCTTTGTGGTTATAAAATGGTAAACCGGCCCTTGCTATTAAATAAAAAAAGCGATCCAAAATGAACCGCTTTCAATGCTTTAGTCTTTAAGCTTTCGGCTTTAGTCTCAAGAATAAATTTCTTTCCTTGCCGAAGCCAATGTGTTTTTCAACAAGCCTACAATAGTCATTAAACCTACACCACCTGGTACCGGCGTAATGTATGATGATATCGGCGCAACATTGTCGAAATCAACATCTCCATACAGTTTAAAGCCTGATTTGGTTTCGGTAGAATTTTCGCGGTTAATCCCCACGTCGATAATAATAGCACCTGGTTTAACCATATCAGCAGTAACAAAGTTCTTTTTACCAATAGCCGCAATTACAATATCGGCCTGTAAAACCTGCTCTTTTAAATCTTTCGTACGCGAGTGGGTAAGCGTTACGGTACAGTTACCAGGATTGGCATTACGCGCCATTAAAATACTCATTGGGCTACCTACAATATTACTGCGGCCAACTACAACGCAGTGTTTGCCAGTTGTATCGATATTGTATTCCTGTAACATCAATAAAATACCATAAGGAGTTGCCGGAATAAAGCAAGGTAAGTTGCGCATCATTCGGCCCAGGTTTACCGGGTGGAAACCATCTACATCTTTACGGTAATCAATTTTTTCAGTTACTTTTTCAGGGTCGATGTGCTTAGGTAATGGCAATTGTACAATTAAACCATCCACATCAGCATCCTGGTTAATTTCTTCAATTTTAGCCAACAATTCAGCCTCGGTAACCGAGTTATCGTAACGGTGAAGCGAAGATTTAAAACCTACCTTTTCACAGTTTTTCATTTTACTGGCTACATAAGTTTCGCTACCACCATCATTACCCACTAATATCGCTACAAGGTGTGGCTTGCGACCACTTTTATTCAAAAATTCAGCCGCCTCTTCAGCAATCTGAACCTTAACTTTTTCTGATACGTATTTACCGTCTAGTAGTTTCATTTTTCTAGTATCTAGTATCAAGTATCAAGTATCAAGCTTCGCAAGCTGTCTTGCTATCTGATACTAGTATCCTGATTATAATATTAATCTAATTTTAAAACCGCCATAAAAGCAGATTGCGGGATTTCTACGTTACCCACCTGGCGCATGCGTTTTTTACCTTTTTTCTGTTTCTCCAATAACTTACGTTTACGGGAAATATCACCACCATAACATTTAGCGGTTACATCTTTACGTAAAGCGCTCAATGTTTCGCGGGCAATAACTTTAGCCCCGATCGAAGCCTGAATTTTAATCTCAAACTGCTGACGTGGGATCAGTTCCTTTAATTTTTCGCAGATCTTCTTGCCGAAATCGTAAGCATTACTTCGGTGAATTAATGAAGATAATGCATCAACAGGCTCTTCATTAATTAACATATCTAAACGAACTAAATCCGATTTACGGTAACCAACCTGATGATAATCAAATGAGGCATAACCTTTAGAAATAGTCTTCAGTTTATCGTAAAAATCGAATACAATTTCGCCCATTGGCATTTCGAAAACCAATTCAACACGATCTGAAGTTAAGTAAGATTGATTAACAATAATACCACGTTTTTGAATACAAAGCGACATTACCGGACCAACAAATTCTGCCTTAGTAATGATATTTGCTTTGATAAAGGGCTCTTCAACCGAATCCAGTTTACTTGGGTCTGGTAAATCAGATGGATTATTTACGGTAATTTCAACACCTTTGGTGGTATGTGCAACATACGATACGTTGGGTACCGTTGTAATTACAGTCATGTCGAACTCACGTTCTAAACGTTCCTGGATAATCTCCATGTGCAACATGCCCAGGAAACCGCAACGGAAACCAAAGCCTAATGCAGCAGAACTTTCAGGTTCGAAAACGATAGAAGCATCATTTAGCTGCAATTTGTGCATCGCTTCACGTAATTCTTCAAAATCTTCTGTATCAACAGGGTAAATGCCGGCAAATACCATTGGCTTAACCTCTTCAAAACCCTGAATGGCACCATCAGCTGGTCTGCCAACAGTTGTTATGGTATCTCCAACTTTTACCTCGCGTGCTTCCTTAATTCCGGAAATAATGTAACCTACATCACCGGTTTTAACTACGTTGCGTGGCGACATATCCAGTTTCAAAATACCCACCTCATCAGCAAGATATTCTTTACCGGTATTGATGAATTTTACCTTGTCACCTTTTTTGATTTCGCCGTTTACCACTTTATAATAAGCAATAATCCCCCTGAATGAGTTGAATACAGAGTCGAAAATCAATGCCTGCAATGGCGCTTCGGTATCGCCAACCGGAGCCGGAACCCTGTCAACAATAGCCTGTAAAATTTCAGGGATTCCCATTCCTGTTTTACCAGAAGCAGGAATAATATCATCACGGTCACAACCGATTAAATCAATAATCTGATCTTTAACTTCCTCTGGCATGGCGCCCGGTAAGTCCATTTTATTCAGGATCGGAATGATTTCCAGATCATGCTCCAAAGCCAGGTATAAGTTCGAAATGGTTTGTGCCTGAATACCTTGAGAGGCATCAACAATCAATAAAGCACCTTCACAGGCGGCAATTGAACGCGAAACCTCGTAAGAAAAATCTACGTGTCCAGGGGTGTCAATTAAGTTAAACACATATTCTTCACCACCAACTTTATAGTTCATTTGTATGGCATGACTTTTAATGGTAATGCCTCGCTCGCGCTCCAAATCCATATTATCGAGCAATTGCGCCTGCGCTTCACGCTGCGAAATTGTCGCTGTATATTCTAATAACCGATCAGCCAGGGTACTTTTACCATGGTCGATGTGTGCAATAATGCAAAAATTACGTATATGCTTCATCTTTGCGCAAAGATATGTTTTTTAATGGAATTTGTAAGCTGTTACAGAAAGTGAAATCCATGATTTTTTGGGGTGATTAAAATTTGTATTTTTCCGCATAATCAGAAAAGCAAAGCCAGTTGCATTTCGGCAATTTTAGCCCTGCCTTTCACTATATCTTTTTGGTTGTAATCAGCTTTAAACTGAATATCGCTTAGCCAAAAAGGATGCCGTTGCCGTCAGGTTTATTAAACAACAGGTACTGGTGCTTGGGTCACCTTTTCCAGACATGGTGCTTAATACGTAACAATTGGCAAGCTTTTTACTCTAATTATAACCAAAATCCAAACATTTTGCTCAGCTTAATTCATATTCATAAAAAATACGGCAGCCATGAAGTTTTAAACTTTAGCGAATGGAAAATCGATTCCGGAATCCATTGGTTAAAAGGAGGGAACGGTACTGGTAAATCTACTCTGTTCCGCATTATATCTGGTCAAACACCTTTTAAAGGCAAGGTTGAACTCAATGGGGTTAACCTTAAAAAAGAACCGGTAAAGTTTCGAAGCATAATCAGTTTTGCAGAAGCCGAACCACAATATCCATTATTTATTACCGGCCAGGAACTGATTGATTTTTACACCGGAACCCGTAATGCAAAAGCCAGCCAGGCAGCTAACCTGGCTGATTACTTCGAAATGTCGGCTTTTTTAAACCAAAAGGTAGGCGGTTACTCCAGTGGCATGCTTAAAAAGTTGTCTTTAATTTGTGCGTTTATTGGCGATCCGGTTTTGTATATTTTAGATGAACCCCTCATAACCATCGATATAGCATCGGCCGATAAACTTTACCAGCTCATTAAGGAGAAAGCCGCACAAGGTAAGTCTTTTCTATTATCCTCTCATCAGGAGGTTAGTGCTGATAAACTGAAACTTGATGGTGTATTTAATATTGATGATAAACAGGTAATTAGGTTATAAATGTTAAAGCTATTAGTCAATACATTGGCCAAATCTTTTTACCAGCAGCATGCCGGTTTTTTTCTGGTAGGTATTTATATTTTATTTGGTGTGGTAGAACCTTCGCAATTGATTGGTTATCAAAAAGCATTGTTGCTGGCTGGCATTACTTCGCCAGTTGGTATGGCTATTGTTTTTACTTCCTGGTTTTTATACAGCCTTAAAGCACTGTTTTTTGTCAGGCAGAAACTTGCAGAGGCACAATATAGTTATGTGCGCGAAACAGCTGCATTACAGGTAAGTATGCAACTTAAACTTTGGCTTGAATTATTTTTGGTAATGCTTTTACCAATAGGTATTTATGTGTTTTTATTAATCGTTCTAAGTTTTAAATATCGTTTGTTTTGGAGCGCTTTAAGTATTGTTTTCGTGTTTACACTACTGTGCCTGGTATTATCGTGGCTCACCTTTCGTTCGGTAACTTTTGGATTTTTAAAGCAGGAACGAAGGCCGCTTAGTACAGGTATACAAGTTAAACGCCCGTATTTCAGCTGGCCCATTTTTCACTTGCTAAACGAACAACCTTTAATGTTGCTGATGTGCAAAGGCTTATCGTTCATTTTTTTTAAAGGCATGTTGTGGATGTTTGCCGATGCTGATACAGATGAAAGGGTAGTACTCGTTGGACTATTGGCTTCGGTTTTATGCCACGCCGTTTTAATTTACAGCCTGCTTAAATTCGAAATATCTTATTTGAATTTCGTAAAAAGTATGCCTGTTCCGGTATTTAAGCGTGTGCTTAACTGGCTATTGATATTTTTCATAATCTTAATCCCAGAATGGATATTTGCAATTATGGCAAGCCATAGTATGCTTTATACCTTTTTTACCGTGTTTTTATTTGGTCTGGCAAGCTTACTTTTAATGCTAACTATACTAAATATCGTAAAATTAGATATGGATCGCTACCTGAAATACTTGCTGTTTTTCTTTTTTATGGCTATGTGGGCTATTCTGGCGTATTATGGTCTTTTATTCAGCGTTTTGTTATTGGTTAGCTGCAGTTTTTATTATCTGCAATTTTTCAATAAAACCGATTTAAAAGCGCTTACAGAATAGCAAACAGAAATTTTAACCACAGATTATTACAGATCAACACAGATTTGCCTTCTCTTCCAATCTGTGGTTAAAATTATGTGGTTACACCACTGTTTTCTTCCACTTACCTTTTTTAAACAAAATGTAAGCGGCTACAGCAATGCCTGCTTCGGCGGTTGGTATGGCGATAAATACGCCGGTTGGCCCCATTTCTAAAAACCTGGCCAAAAAGTAGGCAAAAGGAATCTGGAACAGCCAAAAAGCAAAAACATTAATTTTTGTTGGCGTCCACGTATCGCCGGCACCATTGAATGCACTTGTAAGCACCATTCCTAATCCATAAATAATAAAACCAATACTTAGTATTTTTAATGCATGACTTGCAATTTCAACTATCTTTTCATCGGACGTAAAGAACGAAGCAAATAGATGTCCGCAGGTCAAAGAAAGAGCACTAATAATAGCCATAAAAATCACCATGTACTTCATTGTTATAAAAACAGATTTCTCAGCTCTATCTAAATGGCCAGCGCCTAAATTCTGACCAACAAGCGCTGCAGAAGCATTGCTAAGTCCCCAAGCAGGCAATATAGAAAACATCATTAATCTCAAAGCTGTTTGAAACCCAGCAGAACCATCTGGCCCGCCGGTTGTGGCGACCAATCTTGTTAAAAAAATGTAACTGCAGGAGCCTATACTAAACTGTAAAATACCAGGAGCAGCAATTTTTATGATGGCTTTAATTTGTTTCCAATCGGGAACGAAATGACTTGCCATGATTTTTAGTGCACTTTTGTCATTAAATAAATTATAAACTTGATAAGTAACCCCAATGCCACGACCTATTGTTGTTGCTATGGCTGCACCTGTTAAACCAAAGGCAGGTACTGGTCCAAAGCCGTTAATAAAAACAGGGCAGAGGGTAATGTTGGCAATATTGGCGATCCATAAACTCCGCATAGCAATAGCTGCGTTACCTGCACCTCTAAAAATTCCGTTAATTAGAAATAACAAAACTATAATGAGACTTCCTCCAATCATTATTCGAGTGAATGTTGTTCCATGATCTGCTGTTTCTGCCGAAGCTCCCATTAGTAAAAGTATATCTCTTGCATATAATAGGCCAATTATACTGATTATTAGATTTATGGCTACGGCGATTAAAATAGTTTGTATGCCTGCTTTTGAAGCAGCCTCAGGGTTTTTCTCGCCAATTCTGCGGGCTACAACGGCTGTAGCAGCCATACTTAAGCCAATGGCAAGCGAGTAAATAATGGTTAAAACCGATTCGGTTAAACCTACGGTTTGGATGGCATGACTGCTGTTTTCCAGGTGGCCAACAAAATACAGATCGACCAGTGCAAAAACAGACTCCATCGTCATTTCCAACATCATGGGGATCGCCATTAGAATAATAGCCCTTTTTATGCTGATAGCAGTTAAATCAACCTCATGACCTTTAATAGATTGTACAAGTAGCTCGAAAAAAGAAGATAGTTTGCCCTTTGTCTGTGTTGACTGTGACATATAATGAAATTAAAATGTAATAAATAAACCAAATGATACGCCTTACGCGTACCTATTTAAAATTGAAATGGGAGGGAATCCTCGGTTATTTAGAACCTCAAACGGATTGCAGATACTATCATTGCTCTGGCCTTTTTGATCGACCAAAGATAACGAAAAATATTAAACGTCAAATTTTGATGACGATTTTTTGAGTTGGTGATTAATTTTTTTGCCACGGATGCATCGTGGATTGGGATACAGGGAAATATATTATAATTGTTTTTTGCCATTTCCATGGTCTGTGGCTCACAGACCATTAATTTAACTTTAAAATTTATGGTGATTAATTTTTACCACGGAGGCAAAAGATGTGGTGATTGTTTTTTTGCTACACCTGCCCAGCCGTTCAGGCGGGGAAGCACGGAATCCACGTATTAATTCTCTTGAATCGTTTCAATCCCTTAATCGGTGTAATCTCACCAATCACTTAATCCTATTTATTTATATACTGTAAGCTTTAATCATTTCTTCGGTAACCTTAGTGCCTCTATTGGTATTTAAATCAATCAGTACGTAGTCAAAAATCCCATCCGAAGCTACTTTATTGGTTTTTTTATTGATGATTTCGAATTGCACCGAACAGCCTTTTTCGTGCATGGTTAAAATTCCGGTGCGGATGAGCATCAGGTCGTTCATCAATAGGGGCCGTTTAAAGCTGATATCTACCCGGCTTACCACCCAACCCAAACCTTGTTTAGTGAAATGCTCCCATGGCATGCCGTAAAACTTCTCCATCTGCTCATAACGGGCAGCCAATACATAATCGAGGTACTTGCTGTTATGTACATGGTTAAACATGTCTATATCGTCAGGACGGACGCGTAATTCGCTTTCGAAGATGCTATACTGATTCTTTTCCACTACCAAAATGTTTCTGCAAAAGTATACAATTGTATACTTTTGTTGCTCTTTTTTCGTATTTTTGATAAATGGGGAGGTTAAAGTTATATGACACAAGTATTCCACGCGAAACAATTGTTGAAGAGCGTGAAAGTGTCTATCTAAGCCGGACTTCTGAGCAGCACTTTTTTAATGTATTACAACTTAACCGGATTTCGGTTGTAATGAATGGTGGCAGGCCTTTAAAATCTCCGGAAGGCAAAGGATTAGTGATTAGTAAACCGACTGCATAATTTTCTTATATGTCTTTTGATAAGGAGAATCCTGAAATGCTTTTATTGTTGCAGACATTTGAGCAGTTTAATGTTAATTATTTGATTGTTGGTGGTTTTGCCGTTAACCGATATGGTTATAACCGCACTACTGGTGATTTGGATATCTATCTTAAAGACACAAAAGATAACAGACAGAATCTGATTTATGCAATTGATAAAATGGGTTATGGCAGATACGATATGTTATTGGATGTTCCTATTATTGCGGGCTACTGTGAAGTTTTAATGGACGATGGAATGTATGCAGATTTAATGACTGATATACCCGGGTTAGATAAAACTAAGTTTGATGAATATTTTGAAATGGCGACAGTAGACGATATCAATGGTATTAAAGTCAGGTTTTTGCATTACAATCACCTATTGGATAACAAAAGAGCAACGAATAGACCAAAAGATCAGCTTGATATTTTAGAGTTGGAACGCATTAACAAGCGAAATTAAGTTTTTTGCGTTGCTTCAGTTTTTCTGAACCCGACTAAGTTGAAATCCTTTTTGTTTGAGTAGCTGAATTAGATTTCTTTGTCATTCCTCCTCGCAATTAGGATAGTGGAAGTAGGGTGGCTCATTAAAATCGGGTATTGATTTTTTTAAAAATGCTAGTCGATTTCCTGAGGTTCGGATTTATCATTACTCATAAATCTCCATTCTTGGCCATAAAGCGATTTATACTGGACCATAATTTTAATATCAGCCTTTTCTACCAGTGGTCCCAAACGTTCATCGTCTATATTTATTAAACTTAATTTCTCGCCAACAGGTAAAATTTCGCTTTTCCAGATATTGGCCAATGCTACTGACTTTGTAGAGTCCAATCTGTTTTCTTTTTTTATTTGTTGTATAATTTCTGCTATGTTTTCAAAACGTTTGGATTTATAGGAATAAGCGTAGTTTGAAACTATTGCCGGGCCCAAACCCTGATTTACAATTATAAATTCATAATGGTAAGATTTGCCAGTTTTGCTGTCGCCACCTGAAAAACTCTTCGAGTAATTCATTAGCAAAGGTTTTACTGATGCATATTGCTGAACTTTTTGTAATCTGGTTTGATATAATGTGATAATAATTGCGCAAATACTGGTTACAATGGCACATACGCCAACAAGCGTGTTTAACGATAATCGGGGTTCTTTGTTAACTTTCGGTTTCTGCATTTTCTTAAAGTAATTATATCTCCGGTTCTAAAGTAGCAAAAATCAGGATTGATTCTTAATAGTATTAATATTTACATTAATAATCAGTGTATTAAGTCCGAAAAATTATCGGGCACCTCATTTGTTTATAATCAGAAATAACCTTATCTTTGCGCCACAATTAATTAATTTATTGCTTTAATATTATTCAAGAATGTATTTAAGTTCAGAAAAGAAAGCCGAAATCTTTAAAAAACACGGCGAAGTAGAAACCAACACTGGTTCTGCAGAAGGTCAGGTAGCGTTATTCACATACCGTATTGCGCACTTAACAGAACACTTAAAGAAAAATCGTAAAGATTTCTCTACACAGTTATCACTTCAAAAATTGGTAGGTAAACGTCGCGGTATTTTGGCTTACCTATACAAAAAAGATATTGAGCGCTATCGTGCTATCATCAAAACTCTTGAGTTGCGTGATATCATTAAACAAAAATAAGCGTAAGTTTATCTGTAAAAGCCATTCTCTAAAGAATGGCTTTTTACTTTCTAAAGAAAAAAAATGATCTGGGATTATTACAGATGAGTTTTTAATTTTATCTTCGTTCGCAAAAACAAAAACATATATAAACAACGGTGTGTAGAAAGAGGAAAACACACCATAATTCGATTTAAATGAATGTAATAAAAAAATCGTTCGATTTGGGCGATGGCAGAATTGTAGAAATTGAAACCGGTAAGCTGGCTAAACAAGCCGATGGTTCGGTTGTAGTAAAAATGGGCGATACCATGTTGTTAGCAACAGTAGTATCAACAGTTGGTGCTAAACCAGGTACTGATTTTTTACCTTTATCGGTTGATTATCAGGAGAAATACGCGGCTACAGGTCGTATTCCGGGAGGCTTTTTACGTCGTGAGGCCAGATTATCTGACTACGAAGTTTTAATTTCACGTTTAGTAGACAGGGCTTTACGTCCGTTGTTCCCATCAGATTATCACGCTGATACACAAGTGATGATTTCATTAATCTCTGCTGATAAAAATATCATGCCTGATTGCTTAGCTGGTTTAGCTGCATCGGCTGCATTAGCAGTTTCAGATATTCCTTTTAACGGTCCGATTTCTGAAGTACGTGTTGCTAAAATTGATGGTAAATTGGTAATCAATCCATATGCCAACGATTTAGAGCGTGCAACTTTAGAGTTTATGGTTGCTGGTTCGGCTAATGATATCGGTATGGTTGAGGGTGAATGCGATGAAATTCAGGAAGATGAAATGGTTGAGGCATTGAAATTTGCACACGATGCAATTAAAGTTCAATGTGCTATTCAGCTTGAATTAACCGAAGCTACAGGTAAAACTGTAAAACGCGAATATAACCACGAAGACCACGATGCTGATTTAAAAGCAAAGGTTTATGCTGATACTTACGATAAAGTTTATACATTGGCAAAATCTGGTTCGAATAAAGATGAGCGTAAAGTTGGTTTCACTGCAATTATCAACGAATTCTTCGAGGCAATGCCTGAAGATACTGCTGATTTGACCAAAGCAATGGCTAAACATTATTATCATGATGTTCAGTACGATGCGATCAGAAACTTATTGTTAGATGAAGGTATCCGTTTAGATGGCCGTAAAACAACCGAAATTCGTCCAATCTGGAGTGAAGTAGGTTATTTACCAGCAGCACACGGTTCGGCAGTATTTACACGTGGCGAAACACAATCTTTAACAACCGTTACTTTAGGTAGTAAAGATGATGAGCAAATGATTGATGGTGCTTTCTTTAACGGTTACCAGAAATTCTTATTGCACTATAACTTCCCTGGTTTCTCAACTGGCGAGGTTAGACCAAACAGAGGTGCAGGTCGTCGCGAAATCGGTCACGGTAACCTGGCACAACGTTCACTGAAAAAAGTTCTACCTCAGGGCGAAGCTAATCCATATACCATCCGCGTAGTATCTGATATTTTAGAATCAAACGGTTCGTCATCAATGGCAACAGTTTGTGCTGGTACATTAGCTTTAATGGATGCCGGTATTAAAATCAAATCTCCGGTTTCGGGTATTGCAATGGGTTTAATTACCGACGAGAAAACTGGTAAATATGCGATCCTTTCTGATATTTTAGGTGATGAAGATCACTTAGGTGATATGGACTTTAAAGTAACCGGTACTGAAAACGGTATCGTTGCTTGCCAGATGGACTTAAAAATCAATGGTTTATCGTACGAAGTTTTAACTAAAGCTTTATTGCAGGCTAAAGAAGGTCGTTTACACATCTTAAACGAGATGAAGAAAACCATCAGCCAGCCAAATGAGGATTACAAACCACATGCACCACGTATTGTTTCTTTAACTATTGATAAAGAATTTATCGGTGCCATTATCGGTCCTGGAGGTAAAATTATTCAGGAAATGCAACGCGAAACCGGTGCAACAATCTCAATCGAGGAAGTTGACGGAAAAGGTATCGTTGAAGTATTTGCAGATAACAAAGCATCAATTGATGCAGCAGTTACCCGTATCCGTAACATTGTGGCCAAGCCAGAAATTGGCGAAATTTACCAGGGTAAAGTAAAATCAATTATGCCATTCGGTGCATTTGTTGAGATTATGCCAGGTAAAGATGGATTATTACACATCTCTGAAATCTCATGGCAGCGTTTAGAAACCATGGACGGTGTGTTGAAAGAAGGCGATAAAATCGAGGTTAAATTATTAGACATCGATAAGCAAGGTAAAATGAAACTTTCGCGTAAAGTTTTGTTGCCTAAGCCAGAAAAACCAGCTGCGCCACAAGCTTAATTGGTAAACGTCATGCTGAACTTGTTTCAGCATCTCAATAACGAAAACCCTTTCAGTTTACTGAAAGGGTTTTTTGTTTATACATTGAAAGTGAAATATCAACTTTTCTCCTGGCCATTGTATAAAACTTTTACCTCGTACAAATATATCTTGCATCAGCAAACTAAAAACTTTCATTGTTCTTTTGTAACTTGCATGCATAGTAAAACCTAAAAACAACCGTAATTGCGGCACACAAAGCAATTACGAAAACCCATAAGAAATGAAATACATTATAGCCCCATCCATACTTTCGGCCGATTTTGGCAATTTACAGCGCGATATCGAAATGATCAATAACAGTGAGGCCGATTGGTTTCATGTTGATGTAATGGATGGTGTTTTTGTACCCAATATATCTTTTGGCTTCCCTGTTATGGCTGCAGTTAAAAAACACGCTACCAAACCTTTAGATGTGCATTTAATGATTGTTGAACCTGATAAATACATCAGCGATTTTGCAAAAGCAGGGGCCGACCGCATTACCGTGCATTACGAAGCCTGCACACACTTGCACCGTAGCATTCAATTGATAAAGGCATCGGGTTGTAAGGCAGGGGTGGCTCTAAATCCGCATACGCCTGTTACTTTATTGCAGGATGTAATTGAAGACCTGGATCTGGTTTTGATTATGTCGGTTAATCCAGGTTTTGGAGGTCAGGCATTTATTCACAATACTTACAAAAAGATACAGGATCTGAAAGCGTTGATTAAAGGCATTAACGACGATTTAATTATAGAAGTAGATGGAGGTGTGGGCTTGCAGAATATCGCTACGCTTGTATCTGCCGGTGCCAATGCTTTTGTGGCAGGTAATGCAATTTTCGCAACCGAAAGCCCTACCGCAACGATTGCTAAAATGAAACAATTAACCCATAACAGTGTGAGTATTTAATTGTTTTATTGCTATATTGTTTCGGGTATTACGACTGTTTATCGGTCTTAATATTTAAAACTTCAGTCTTTCTGTTAAAAATGCTCAAATTTCGGCTGCTCTTTTTTCTTTTAATTGCTGGTTGCAGTCTGGCGCTTGCGCAACCACTGGTGAGGGTTTCCGGAATAGTGCAGAATGAAGAAAAATTGCCGTTGGCGCAGGTTACGGTTATTGTACTCGGTCAGGCGCAATCAACTGTTACTGACGAATTTGGTGTATATACCATATATTCTAAAACCCGATCTTTTAGCATCAAATATTCGTTGCTAGGTTATCAGCCCCAAACCATAAAATTTAACGAACGCTCTGGTGCAAGGATACTGCAAAAAGTGAATCTGATAGCCAATATTAACGAATTGGAGCAGGTAAATATTACCAATAAGCAAAATCAGCTCAGTAATGCTACAACCATTAACGTTGCCGATATAGGTGCTATGCCGTTGGTTTCGGGTAATTTCGAAACCATGCTCAAAACCTTGCCGGGTGTATCAACCAATAACGAGTTAAGTGCACAGTACAGCGTTCGTGGCGGTAATTTTGACGAGAATTTAATTTACATCAACGATGTCGAAATTAACCGGCCTGTATTGATCCGCAACGGACAACAGGAGGGCCTTAGCTTTATCAACTCAGATCTGGTAAGTAAAGCAAAATTTTCGGCAGGTGGTTTCGAAGCGAAATATGGCGATAAACTTTCTTCCATTCTCGATATCAGGTACGATAGGCCCGATAGCAATCAAACGATATTGAGCACCAGTTTGTTAAATACTTCATTAAGCACAAAACGCGTATTTAGGCATAGCTTTTTGCTCGCAGGATTGCGTTATAAGAATAACACCAGCGTTTTAGTTAAGCAGGACGAGAAAGGTAGTTACAGTCCCAATTATGCCGATGCGCAGGTGCTGTACCAGTACGATTTTTCGCCTAAATTTAACATCAGTTTTCTAAGCAATTTTAACCTTGGTCAGTTTAAACTGGTGCCTACCAACCGCGAAACCCAGTTTGGTACCTTAAGCACCACACTGAAATTAAATGTAGATTATACTGGGCAGGAAATAGATGATTACCAGACTTTTGGTAGTGCTATTACCGCAGCTTATTCGCCCAGGCCTAATTTGGTGATTAAATTTATCAACAGCTATTTTAATACCATCGAGCGTGAACGCTTTGATATTAACGGAAGCTATGTTTTTGCGGAAGTAGACAATAACTTTTCGGGAGAAAATTTTGGTCCTGTAAGTAAAAACAGAGGGATAGGGAGCTACTATAATTATGGCCGAAATAGTTTAAATACACAGGTTTTTGCCTCAGAAATTAAAGTAGATCAGAATTTTAACAGCCATGTTTTTTCATGGGGAGTTAAATTTGATCAGTCCAGATATAATGATCAGTTAAACGAATACAACTATACCGATTCGGCAGGTTTTATTTTGCCCAATAACGGTAAAAACATCGTCATGCAGAATGTAATTAACGTTAAGAATAATCTTGATATTAAAAATTACAGCGCATACATTCAGGATAGTTATTCGCTTTCCAGCTCCGCCGAATTACAGTTGGGCGCACGTGCTACTTACAGTTCTTTAAGCAAGCAATTGTTAATCAGTCCGCGGATGTTGATTGCCTACAGGCCCAATTCAAACAATAAGATTTTAAGGTTTACTGCCGGTGTATACAAACAACCACCATCATACCGTACCATTCGCGGATTTTCAGGTGTTTTAAATATCGATCAGAAAGCACAAAGTTCTTACAATACTTCTTTGGGGTATGAATATGCCTTCGATGCTTTTGGTACACGTTTAAAATTTACTTCCGAGGCTTATTTTAAATATTCTGACCGTTTAATTCCTTACAAAATAGATAATTTAAGGATCAAATACCTGGCAAACGAAATTTCGAAAGGTTATGCTTACGGTGCCGATTTCAGTATAGGAGGGGAGTTTGTAAAAGACCTGGTTTCGTATTTCAGGATGTCGGTAATGCACGCCAACGAAGATATTATCGGAGATAGTTACGTGCAGAACGGCACCATCATTTATCCGGGTTATTTAAAGCGACCGACTGATCAACGTTTAAATTTCTCTGTTTTCTTTCAGGACAGGTTGTTAAATAGTCCTACTTACAAGGTACACTTAAATGCGCTGTATGGTTCTCGTTTGCCTATTGGTCCTTCTCAAACACCGAGGTATCTGGATCAGTTTTTTGTTCCGTCGTATAAACGTGTAGATATTGGTTTCTCCAAAGATTTTCTGGACGATGCGGCCTTGCATAAACCCAAATTTTTAGATCGTAATTTTAGTTCTGTGATTTTGTTTTTCGAGGTATTCAACCTGCTTAATATTGATAATACCGTTTCATATTTGTGGTTAAAAGACGTAGATAACGTACAGTACGCCATTCCAAATTATTTAACTGGCAGGCAGTTTAATTTAAAGCTGATTGTTAAACTTAAAAATTAATCAGATAACCCATTCTGTTTATTCAGAACCGGGTGCAAAAGAGATTCTTGAAGTCAAAATCTGAAGAAAAATTTGGGCCATTCAAGCTCAAAAAGCAACTTTTATATTGCATTGCTTAAGCGTTTTTATGTGCTTACACATCTTATTGCAAAAACTGCAACAAAAAGATCAATTTTAGTCTTTTTTTTAACAATATTTAATTTTTTAGGATACGATTTTATGGGCATAACTGCTATAAAAATTTTACATTTACGCCTATAAAACATTATATAATAAGATGAAGCATAATTTTGGCGCAGGCCCTTGTATTTTACCTCAAGAAGTGTTTAAACAAGCAGCTCAGGCTGTTTTAGATTTTAACGATGGATTATCGATTTTAGAGATTTCGCACAGAACAACCGAGTTTGAGGCAGTTGTTGCAGAAGCTGATAAATTGGTAAAGGAATTATTAAATGTGCCATCGGGATATTCCGTTTTATTTCTACAGGGAGGAGCAAGTTTACAGTTTGCAATGGTGCCAATGAACCTATTGGGCGATGGACAAACTGCAAGTTATTTAGATTCTGGTGTTTGGGCCAGCAAGGCTTTAAAAGAAGCTAAATTAGTAGGTAATGTAAATGTGGTGGCTTCTTCAAAAGATGCTAATTATACCTTTATCCCGAAAGATTTCGAGATTCCGGCTGATAGCGCTTATTTCCACTACACTTCAAACAACACCATTTACGGTACCGAGCTTTTCGAAGCACCAAAAACCACTGTTCCGGTTGTATGCGATATGTCGTCTGATATCATGAGCCGTGTAATTGATGTTTCACAGTTCGATTTAATTTATGCAGGTGCTCAAAAAAATGTAGGCCCGGCCGGATTAACCATCGTGATTGTTAAAGATGAAATTTTAAACAAAATCGACCGTAAAATTCCATCAATGTTAAACTATCAGTCTCACATTGATAATGGCTCTATGTACAATACGCCTCCGGTTTTCTCTATCTATGTAGCTTTATTAAATCTGCGTTGGTTAAAATCAAAAGGTGGTGTTGCAGAAATCGAGAAAGAAAACAAACAAAAAGCAGAAGCACTTTACAGAGAGATCGACCGCAATCCATTGTTCAAAGGTACTTGCGCTGTTGAAGATCGTTCAAGAATGAATGTTTGTTTCGTGATGGAAAATGCCGAACTGGAAAAACCATTCCTGAAATATGCTGAAGAGCAAGGTATTGTAGGTATTAAAGGCCACAGAAGTGTTGGTGGTTTCCGCGCTTCAATGTACAATGCTTTACCAATTACAAGCGTACATGCTTTAATTGATGCCATGCAGGCATTTGAAGAACAACAGGCAAAAGCAAATTAATATAAAGTATAACCACAGCTTAATGGATTACACCTAAAATCCATTAAGCTGTGCAATCATAAATCACAATGTTTAAAATATTAGCAAACGACGGAATTGATCCGATCGGAAAAGAATTATTAGAAAAGGCAGGTTTTCAGGTTGATACTGAAACTATCGCACAAGATCAATTAGCCGAAGCTTTAAAAAACTATGATGCCATTACCGTACGTAGTGCTACAAAAGTTAGAAAAGAACTGATTGATGCCGTACCCAATATCAAATTAATTGGCAGAGGTGGCGTTGGTATGGATAATATCGATGTAGAATATGCGCGTAGTCAGGGTATTGCAGTAGTGAACACACCTGCTGCGTCTTCTTTATCAGTTGCAGAATTGGTATTCTCACACTTATTTACAGGGATCAGATTTTTACAGGATGCTAACCGTAAAATGCCTGTTGAAGGTTCAACCCAGTTTAATAACCTTAAAAAAGCTTATGCAAAAGGAACCGAGCTAAGTGGTAAAACCATTGGTATTATTGGTTTCGGTCGTATTGGCCGTGCAACCGCTAAAGTTGCTTTAGGTTTAGGAATGAATGTTTTGGCTTACGATTTATACCCAACCGAAACTGAAATTACTTTAGATTTCATGGGAGGCCAATCGGTAAGTATTCCAATTAAAACCGTTTCATTAGACGACGTAATTTCTGGAAGTGATTTCTTAAGCTTACACACCCCATTTGCTGATAAACCAATTTTAGGTGCAGAAGAATTTGCTAAAATGAAAAAAGGCGTTGGTATTGTAAACTGCTCACGTGGTGGAACAATTGACGAACCAGCTTTAATCGAAGCATTAAATTCTGGCAAAGTATCTTTTGCAGGTTTAGATGTTTTTGATAATGAGCCTACTCCATTAGCTGAAATTTTAACACACCCTAAAATCTCGTTAACACCACACATTGGTGCATCTACAAACGAAGCTCAGGAGCGCATTGGTGCTGAATTGGCTACTTTGATTATCGAGCATTTTAAGAAATAATAATATAAGCAAGACCTTATAGGTTTCAAAAACCTATAAGGTCTTTTTATAATCTAATCCAACGCCTGCTTTAACACCCAATAGCGATAACCTAATATCGCCTTTTGCCATGTGCTTAATTTGTTGGGGTCTTTTTTGTATAAACTGGGTAAAATGGCATTGTTAATTTTAACCAGGGCTTTAAACAGTGCTTTTTTCATACCTTTTATATTGCTGTAGTTTTTTATTGAAAAAATAAAAGCCACCGGCCATTACCAGAATTAAAAACACAACGAGATAATTAACCAGGTTTTTGCCCTTATCTCTTTTGTCGGCAGCAATCCTTAATTGCTCGTTCTGATCCTGTAATTTTTTAATGGTTTGCATATAACGCTGTATACGTTCTTCTGATTGATCGGATACCGCAATTTTTTGTTGGTTCTGAAGGTCTTTATAATCCATCAATACCTTGAGCTCAGTAAAAATATTATTATCGGTTAAAACCACCTGACGCAGGATTTCGTTAGAATTTTTAATATCGCGCTTGGTTTGCCAGCCAAAAATCCCTGTACGCTGGTTCAGGCTTTCATCATATTGGCCAAATTTTGCACTTCTTTCAGCCAGTAAACTATTTATTTTGGCGCGCTGCGCAGCATAAGCAGTAGTATCTTGTTGAGCAAAACCCTGAAAATGGAGCAGGAGGACAGCCAGCAGGTAAAAGTATTTCTTCATGTGCTATAAACGTGAAAAAGCTCTAAGTTGTTTTGTTTTCCTAAAGAAGTGTTAAATCCGCTTTGGTCTTCAGTCTTTATGCTTTTAGCTCACTTTAGAATGAAACTCCACCCTTACAATATCGCCAAGGTGTAAACCCAACAAGCCGCTGGCTTTACCTTTATTAATGGCAATTTCGAGGTGGTTACTGATCCCGAACAGACAAAGTTTTTCGCCTTCCTGAACCTCATTGTAATGCCAGCTCAATTGAGTAATCGTTTCGCTTTTTCTGAAATGCAGGGTAAAGTCGCGATTTTTCTGTATGCGGGTAAAAAGATCTTTGGTAATATTGGTAATTACATTGCAAAAAGTATCGATATATACCACACTTCCCCGAATGATATCTTTCTCTATAACAGGGTGTAAAAGCATCTTTTGCTCAATTTCTGCTACAGGTAAACCAATGTCTTTTAATTTGCCTCCTTTAGCCAGGTGCGTTGCAGCTTTCACAAAAATATCAACCAGCGGAAAGTGAAGATATTTCAAATCCTGCATAATATTTAATTCAACCACATCTTCCGGATGTTCATCAAAAAGCAGGGAGAAAATACCATTATCGGCACCTACAAAATAATGGTCGCGGTGTTTAACAGCAATGTATTTGGTGTTTTCGCTATACACAGAATCGATACCAATTAAGTGCACCGTATTTTTCGGGAAATAAGGGTAAGCGTTCTTTAAAACGAAGGCTGCATACGAAATATTGAACGATGGAACATCGTGGGTAATATCAACTAAATTAACATTAGGCATAAGACTCAGCAGACTACCTTTTAGTGCACTCTGGTAAAAATCTTTTGAACCTAAATCTGTTGTTAAAGTAATTATCCCCATTAAAAATTCATTATTATTGCTTATTCTTGTGTACAGGCCTAAGCGTCTGCAAATATTCAAATTTTAATTAATATACCCCGATAACTTTTTAAAATACTACAGTTTGAACGAATTAAAATTAACTCTGGATACCGTAAATCCTGCTCACTTTTGGGGGCCGAATAATGAGAATTACGAAATGATTAAAGGTGCTTTCGCGAAGTTGAAACTGGTAGCGAGAGGAAGTGATGTTAAGGTTCTCGGTGATGAACAGGAACTTAAGTCTTTTGAAGAGAAGTTTAACCAGCTCATTGCGCACCTCGAAAAATATAGTTCGTTAACCAATAACGATGTAGAATCGATACTGGGAGCGAAGGCTACAAACCTGGCCAAAAAAGATGCCGAACAGCCAACTGGCGGGGGTGGAGAAGTGATTGTTTTTGGTACAAATGGCCTATTGGTTAAAGCCAGAACGGCAAATCAGCGTAAAATGGTGAGCAGTATTGCCAAAAACGATATCTTATTTGCCATCGGTCCGGCAGGAACCGGAAAAACCTATACGGCGGTAGCTTTAGCAGTAAGGGCACTGAAAAATAAAGAAATTAAACGAATTATTTTAACCCGGCCAGCTGTTGAGGCAGGAGAGAACCTCGGCTTTCTTCCGGGCGATTTAAAAGAGAAAATCGATCCGTATTTACGTCCGCTTTATGATGCCCTTGATGATATGATCCCGGCAGAAAAACTGAAGTTTTATATCGAAAACCGTACGATTGAGATTGCTCCACTGGCCTTTATGCGTGGCCGTACGCTTGATAATTGCTTTGTGATATTGGATGAGGCCCAAAATGCTACCGATATGCAGTTGAAAATGTTTTTAACCCGTATGGGGCCAACCGCTAAGTTTATTGTTACGGGTGACGTTACACAGGTAGATTTGCCTAAAAAACAAATGTCGGGCTTGTTTAACGGTTTAAGGATTCTGGAAGATATCAAAGGCATTGATATTATTTATTTAAGCGGAGAAGATGTGGTTCGCCATAAACTGGTTAAAGATATTCTTAAAGCTTACGGCGATATTCAATAAGTCTGAGGTCAGAAAGTCAGGAGTCCCAAGTTTAAGTCTTACAATAGAACCACTTCGGACTTTTGCTTTTTACAACCTTTATCATCCGACGCCAGTCTTCCGACTTTCCGACTTTTTTCCTATTTTTACGGCCTCATGAAAGCACTTAAAGAAACCCATTTTAATTTCCCAAATCAGAGCAATTTTTACAAAGGTAAAGTTCGCGATGTGTATACTATAGCTGATCAGTTTATGGTAATGGTAGTATCAGATCGCATTTCTGCATTTGATGTTGTATTGCCAGAGGCTATTCCATTTAAAGGACAGGTTTTAAATCAGATCGCAGCTAAGTTTTTATCTGCCACTCAGGATATTGTTCCTAATTGGGTTTTAGCTGTGCCCGATCCAATGGTAACCATTGGTCGTATCTGCGAGCCTTTTAAGGTTGAAATGGTAATAAGAGGTTATTTAGCTGGTCATGCATGGCGCGAGTACAGTGCAGGTAAGCGTTCGGTTTGTGGCGTTGCGTTGCCTGATGGTTTAAAAGAAAACGATAAATTGCCTCAGCCAATTATTACCCCAACTACTAAAGCCGCTGTGGGTCACGATGAAGATATTTCGAAAGAAGATATTTTGGCAAAGGGAATTGTTTCTTTAACCGATTACGAAAAATTAGAACAATATACTTACGCACTTTACCAACGTGGTACTGAGATTGCTGCAAAAAGCGGATTAATTTTGGTGGATACGAAATATGAATTTGGTAAAGCTGATGGCGTAATTTACCTGATTGATGAAATCCATACCCCAGATTCATCACGTTATTTTTATGCAGAAGGCTATCAGGAACGTCAGGATAACAATGAGCCGCAGAAACAACTTTCTAAAGAATTTGTGCGTAAATGGTTAATCGAAAATGGTTTTCAGGGTAAAGATGGCCAGGTAGTACCAGAAATGACACCTGAAATTGTAAATTCTATTTCTGAGCGTTATATCGAACTTTACGAAAAGATTGTAGGCGAGACCTTTATCAAAGCTGATGCTGATGCCATTTCGAGCCGTATCGAAACCAATGTTTTAAAGGCCCTTGAAACGCTTTAATTTTCGAAAGAAATTTATACATTAGTGCAATAAAGATTAGAGAGATGAAATTTTCAGTAGATAAACACGATAAATATGTAAGCTTAAGGTTAGAAGAAACCAGGTTTACTAACGATAATGCACCTGGTTTAAAATCCGAGCTGTATTTGCTTAATGCAGAAGGTTTTAAGAATATTATTGTTGATCTTAGCCATGTTACCGAATGTAATGATGCACAGGATTTAAGCAGTTTATTGGTTGGTGACAGACTTTGTAAGGCAGCCGGAGGATTGTTTATCGTTACCGGAATTAGCGATGAACTGGCTACAATTATAGAATTATCAAACATATTTCAGTCTGTAACGTTTGTTAATACAATAGAAGAGGCAACCGATTTCATCTTTATGGATGAACTTGAAAAAGAATTCAGAGGCGCTAAATAATCCACATTATCCAATAATATTATAGCCTCGTAGTTTCTCAAAATCTACGAGGTTTTTTATATCACATCATGATGAAGTTTGAAGTTACTATTTTAGGAAGCAGTTCGGCCACTCCTGTTTTTAACCGGAATCCATCAGCACAGCTTTTAAATTGTAACGAAAAATGTTATTTAATTGATTGTGGTGAAGGTACGCAACAGCAACTGGCTAAATTTAACCTCAAAGCCGCGCGCATCGATTATATCTTTATCAGTCACTTGCATGGTGATCATTATTTTGGACTGATCGGTTTGCTTTCAAGCCTGCATTTAAATGGCCGGATCAAACCCATGCAGATTTTCGGACCAAAAGCATTGCTGGAGATTCTCGAAATCCAGTTTAAATATTCAGATACTGTTTTGCGCTACCCGATTGAGTTTTTCCCAATTGAGGCAGATGAACCGAAACTGATTTTTGAAAACAGCGATCTTACAGTAAAAACCATTGTTTTAAATCACCGCATTCCAACCACAGGTTTTCTTTTTCAACAAAAGAAAAGACAGCGTAAGTTGATTAAAGATAAAGCAGAAAATGTGCCTATGGCTTATTATACCGCGCTGAAAAAAGGAATGGATGTAGAACTACCTGATGGAGAAATTTTGCGCAGCGAAGATTATACGGTAGCTGCAGATGCACCAAGGTCATATGCTTATTGTTCTGATACCTTATTCGACGAAAGTTATCTGCCAACAATTATGGGTTGCGATACCCTTTACCACGAAGCTACGTTTATGCACGATTTACTGGATAGGGCCAGGGAAACACACCATACTACTGCTCAACAAGCCGCTGAGGTAGCTAATATTATCGGTGCAAAGAAATTATTAATCGGTCATTTTTCATCACGTTATAAAACCTTACAAATGCTTTTCGAAGAAGCACAGGCTGGCTTTGAAAATACCGAACTGGCAGTAGAGGGGAGAACCTTCCAGCTTTAATTTTTTTAATTGATCCTGTGCGTTAATCCGTCATCCTCAGCTTGACTGGGGATCTTAAAGCTTTGTTACATGAGTATTTCTGATTTTGGATAGGTTACGCGCTTAGCGACAGATTTCTCCGCTATGCTCCAGATGACAACGACTATAATCACAAAAAAAGCCCTGAATTTCTCCAGGGCTTCCGAATTATAAAAATTAATTACTTGTCTTTTTTGTTGCCACCTCCAAATACCGAGAAGTGAACATAACGCTTAGGATTAGCTTTTAAGTCGATCATTAAAGCATCCAGATTTTTAGAAGCGTTATTTAAGTTTTCGTACATTTTGTTATCGTTCAGTAACAAACCTAAACTTCCTTTTCCATCTTTAATGCCTGCAATTACACTTTGCAAATCAGCAATCGCATTGTTAGCATTATCTAAAGTTTGTTTAAAGTTGGCAGCAGCAAACTTATCGGTAACCGTATTAATGTTGGTTAAGATATCGCTGATTTTTTTGTTATTGTTGTTCAGGTTGGCAGTAATGCCTTCTACGTTTTTAAAAATAGCTTCAATGCGTGCGCTTTCAGATCCTACCAAACCATCTACTTTTTTCGATGTAGTTTCTAATGAAGCTAAAGTACCCGCAATGCTGTTAAAGCTTTTATCAACGTTTTTCTGGAAGTTAGGATTCAGTATAGAGTTTACACTGCTTAAAATAGAGTCCATTTTACCAATAATCAACTCAGCTTTCTTTTGAACTGGCTGCACCTGCTCCATCAGTCCTTTTTCTACATTGGCATTTAACGTGTAACCATCTTCAGCCATTTTTTTAGAATTACCTAAAGACATTACAATAGCTTTACTACCCAATAAGTCGGTTCCTTCCAAACGGGCAATACTGTTTTCAGGAATTTCATATTTACTGTTGATACTTAAGGTAGCAATGATAGTACCATCGGTTTGAAGTGCCAGTTTAGCTACCCGGCCAATTTGGTAACCATTAATCAGGACTGGTTTAGATACCGTTAAACCATCAACTCTGGTGTATTTGGCAAATAAAGTGGTTTCGTTTGAGAAGATAGAATTCCCTTTTAAAAAATTATATCCGATTATTAATAAAGCAATGGCAAACGCAGCTAAAATACCTACTTTGGTTTCGTTCTTAATCTTCATGTTGTTTCTTTAATGGCTACAAGTTTTGTTATCGATCTAAACTTGTTAGAGCGTAATTCATTTTTAAGCTAAACTTTATAAATACACAAAGCCAGCATTAATTGTTTGGTATATGTTTTATATTTTCTGCAAAGTTAAAATAACTATCATTTATAATGCCAGTTATTTGACTTCGATATTTTTTTTATACGTTTTTATTGCCGCCACAATAGAGCTGGCAATTTCACTCTGGCCTTTTGCGGAGTTGATGTATTTCTCTTCTTCCGAATTTGAAATAAAACCAACCTCAGTTAACACAGCCGGCATTCCACAGCGTTGTAACACCAGTACACCTTGCTCTTTAACCCCTCTGCTCAATCGTTCATCCCTGCTGATGTAGCTGTTCTGGATTAATTTCGCAAATTTAATACTTTTATCTCGAAAGGTATTTTTTAACAGGGAGAAAAGTATAAAGCTGGCAGGATTACTTGGATCGTACCCATCATATTTGGTTTTATAGTTCTTCTCGAGCTTGATATCGGCATTTTCCCTGATGGCTGCATCCTGCTCTTTTAAGCGGTGCGAGCCTGCAACCAATGTTTCTACACCTTTAATGTGTTTGTTTCCCGGTGGCATAGAGTTGCAGTGGATGGAAATAAACAGATCGGCATTGGCATCGTTGGCGATTTCGGCCCTTCTGTGTAAGTCAACATCAATATCTGTTTTTCGGGTATAAATGATTTTAATTTCTGGCAATTCATCTTTTAAAAGCTCGCCCAGCTTAAGTGCTACTTTTAATGAAATATCCTTTTCTTTAGAGAAGCTGCCTGAAGCGCCCGGTTTTCTACCGCCATGACCAGGGTCGATCACAATTGTTTTAATTTTGTATCCCTGTGCAAAGGTATGTGTAACAGCTATCAGCGAAAGAAAAAATAAGGTAACCAGAAGTTTAATCTTCATTTAAAAGGGGGTTAAAATGAGGTTTCAGCTATACGTCTGTAATTTTTAATTGCCTTAATAATACCATCAACTATCTCTTTTTGTCCTTCAGGTGAGTTCATGTAATCCTCTTCATCCGGATTACTTACAAAACCAATTTCGGTTAAAACTGCAGGCATTGCTGCCCTTGCCAATACCGCAAGGCTTTTTTCCTGCACACCACGGTTAATACGACCTGCGTTTACATATTCCTGTTGAAGCATTGAGGCAAACTTTAAACTCCTGTCGCGGTTAGTTTGTTTCATTAAAGATAACATAATATCGCTTTCGGGCGTATTGGCAATAAAGCCTTCGTAGTTTTTCTGGTAGTTATCTTCCAGAAACATCGAGGCATTTTCACGTTTAATTACCTCGTCCTGTTCGCCCAAACGTCCGGTTCCGGAAACGAATGTCTCTGTCCCCCTTGTAGAAGTACTTTTTGAAGTAACCGTTCTGTAAACCGGAACTTTTCTGCCCCTTACTTTTTTATAATAATCAACCACGCGCGAAACGCGAACCGGCATATCGTTTAAGTGGATAGATATGAAAAGATCGGCCTTGGCATTGTTGGCGATATTGATCCGCTCATAAAGTGGAATAAATACATCCGACTCACGCGTATAAATCACTTTAATGTCTTTTAAACTATCCTGAAGCGCCTTGCCCAGGTTTAAAGCTGTTTTAAGGGCCACATCTTTTTCTTTTGAATACACGCCATGAGTAGCACCGTCTTTGCCACCGTGGCCGGCATCAATTACAATTGTTTTAATTTTATATTCCTGCGCAAAAGCTTGATTATCAAAGGTGTTTGATAGTGTCAAACAAATAATAAATGTTAAAATGGATTTAAGATACATCAATGGTATATTTTTCACTAATTTTGAACGTTTTTGATTAAACATTTGTGCAAAAATAACATTCAAATACGAATTTGAAACTTCTTAAGAGCTCTATTTTACTAATTTCTGTCATTTTATTAACACACGTTGTTAGTAAAGCTAACGCATTTTCTCATTTTTCATTGCAGCAAATCATTAAGCAAGACACAACTAAAAAGGATACCACCCAGAAAAAGGGGAAAAACAACAGTAGTATCGATCGGAAAGTCGAATACAAAGCCGAAGACTCGGTAAAAATGAGTGCCGATAAAAATATTGTTTATCTGTACGGTAACGCCCGGGTGGTTTACGGCGATTTTGAGCTGGATGCAGGTTACATCAAATACGACAAAAAACAGAACACCATTTTTGCTACAGGGGTAAAAGATCCGAAAACCGGGAGATACAATGGTAGACCCATTTTCAAATCAGGTGCCGATGGGACAGCAATAGCAGATTCAATTTTTTACAATTCGGAAACTACCAGAGCTAAGGTTTATGGTGTTTTTTCTGAACAGGAAGGAGGCTTCTTCTCTGGCGGACAGAGCAAGAAGCAGATAGACGATGAGCTGCACATTAAAAATGTGATGTACAGTACCTGTAATTTGCCCCATCCGCACTTTGGTTTAATGATTTCTAAAGGCGTGGTAACCGAAAAACAGATCATCACGGGGCCGGTTTACATGGTTATTGAAGATATTCCAACATTTTTTGGTTTACCTTTTGCCTTTTTTCCGAAACCCAATAAACGCACCTCAGGGGTAATTTTACCCACGCCCGGTGAAGACGCTACCCGTGGGTTTTTCTTGCAGAATGGTGGCTACTACCTGGGTTTAAACGACTACTGGGATGCCAAAATAATGGGGTCTATTTATACCAATGGCTCATACGAAACCAGTTTACTAAGTAACTATACCAAAAGATATAAGTTTAACGGTAACATTAACCTATCTTACTCCAGCTTTAAAGATGGATTGGAAGGAACGGAAGCTTTTAAAAATCCAACCAAAAACTTTAGTATTAACTGGAGCCATAGCCAAAATGCCAATGCTAAACCGGGTACCACTTTCAGTGCCAGCGTAAGGTTGGTATCGAGTGGTAAAAGGGGGTATTATCGAAATACTGCGGCAGGTACTTCGTATGATATTAATGCAATTTCTACCAACTCAACGAGTAGTAGTATCAGTTATGCCAAAACATTTTCAAACAACATGAACTTGTCTTTGGCTGCTTCAAGTGACCAAACTTTAAGTACCAGGGCTATTTCATTGCGTTTACCGGAACTTACCTTTAACGTACCTACATTTAATCCTTTCCATTCAAAGAATTCGGTTGGAGAACAGAAATGGTATCAAAAAATAACCGTAGGTTATAGCTTACAGGGAACCAACCGGATTGATACTTTTGACAGTTTACTTTTTGATAACGACGGTTTAAAGCGTCTGCGTAGTGGATTTGCACATAGCATTCCGGTTAATATGTCGTTTACAGCCTTAAAATATTTAAACTTTAGTTTGGGTGGAACCTATAACGAGGTTTGGAATTTCCAGAGTGTAAACAGAAGGTATACCCAATTTGCCGATAATACCTATACTTTTAGAGAAGATACCCTAAGTGGCTTTAAACGGGCAGGGAGTTATAGTCTTTCTACCAGTATGTCGACCAAAATTTATGGACGTAGAGATTTTAATCCGCAAGGCAAAATTCAGGCTTTAAGGCATGTTATGACTCCAAACGTTTCCTTCTCTTATTCACCTGATTTTACCAAAGCAGGAGCAGGGCCGTACAGGCCTGCTATTGATCAAAATGGGAATGAAATTTTAACCAATGGTTTGCCTCTAAAATATTCGATTTTTGATGGTATGGCGCAGCCTGGATCTTTCGGAGGGCCAAATGCCTCTATTGGTTTCGGGATTGATAATACTGTAGAGTTGAAAGTCAGGAACAAGAATGATACAACCGGTACCGGATCGAAAAAGATCCCGATTATACAGGGTTTAAGCTTTAGCGGATCTTATAACTTTTTGGCCAAATCGTACAAATTATCGACCATTGGTTTTAGTGGCCGCTCGCAGTTTACCGATAAACTGGGCATTAACTACAATGGTACTTTAGATCCTTATTCACTAAGGCCTGATACAATTCCTGGTTCTAACTTGCTGATCAGGCAGGATCGTTATTTCTGGCAGACCGGAAAAATATTGCCACGTTTGGCTAACCTGGGTTTCTCATTTGATTACAGTTTAAATCCAGAGGCTTTAAAACGTAAAAACGAAGCCAATGATAAATTAGGAGAAGCAGCCAACAAAAAAGGCTTGACCGATATTCAATCTGAGCAATTGGCTGCCATTAGCCGCGATCCAAATGCTTTTGTTGATTTCAATATTCCATGGAATTTTTCGTTCTCATACAGTTTCCAGTACTCGAACGATGGAAACAATACAACCATTTCAAATACGTTGAATTTTAACGGTGATGTTAACTTAACGCCCAAATGGAAAGTTACCTTTAACTCAGGTTACGATTTTAAAAACAGAGGTTTAACGCCTATGAATCTGGCTATTTACCGCGATTTGCATTGCTGGGATATGAGTGTAAACTGGGTTCCTTATGGTGCTTACAAAAGTTATTCGGTAACCATTAAAGTAAAAGCATCGATACTGCAGGATTTGAAATTGAGCAAAAGACAAGGTTTTTACAGCACATACCAATAAATTTATGCTAGCCGAAATTATTACCATTGGCGACGAAATTCTGATCGGCCAGATTGTAGATACCAATTCTGCATGGATGGCCAAGCAGTTAAACCTGGCGGGGATTTCGGTAAAACAAATCACTTCGATATCTGACGACGAACAACACATTCTGGATGCTTTAGCCCAAGCCGAGCAAAGAGCTGATATTATTTTGATTACCGGAGGTTTAGGACCAACAAAAGATGATATTACCAAAAAAACGCTCGCTAAGTATTTTAACATGGGCTTTAGAAGGGATGAGGCTGCCTTGGAAATGGTTCGCCAGATTTTTGAAAAATTTAAACGCCCCTTAATTGATGTTAATATTCAGCAGGCTGATGTACCCGATGGCTGCGAGGTAATTGTGAATAAAAACGGAACTGCCCCATGTATGTGGTTTGAAAGAAACAACAAGATTTTTGTCTCAATGCCTGGTGTACCGTTTGAAATGATGTACCTCATGGATGATGAAATTTTGCCGCGTTTAAAACACAGGTTCAAGCTTCCGGCCATTGTACATAAAACGATACTTACAGCAAACATTGGCGAATCGTTTCTGGCTAAAGAAATAGAAGCAATTGAAGATGCTTTACCAGTACATATTAAACTCGCTTATTTGCCCAAATTAGGGCAGGTACGTTTGCGTTTATCGGCCAAAGGCGATGATGAAGGTAAATTAAAAGCCGAGGTTGAAGGCTTTGCCCAACAGATTATGGCCAAGGTAGAGAAGTTTGTGGTGATTGATGAAGATATTCCTTTAGAAAAAGCTATACTAAATTTCATGGATGCCCGCGGTCTGACCCTGTCAACCGCCGAAAGCTGTACAGGTGGATATATTGCCCATTTAATTACGCAACACCCGGGTTGCTCTTCGGTGTATTGGGGCGGAGCGGTAACCTATGCTTACGAGCTTAAGGAATCGATACTTGGGGTAAAGCAAGAGACACTTGCAACATTTGGTGCGGTTAGCGAAGAAACCGTAAGAGAAATGTCGGAAGGCGCCATTAAACACTTTAAAACCGATTATGCGCTTGCTGTTAGCGGAATAGCAGGACCGGATGGTGGTACCGCAGATAAGCCAGTTGGTACGGTGTGGATTTCAGTTTCTTCAAAAGAAAAAACCGTAGCTAAACTGTTTAATTTCAGTAACAAACGGCTACAGAACATCGAACGTTCGGCTGCAGCAGCCCTAACCATGTTATTAAATCTACTTAAAGAAACAGTTTAGAAGGAATAAAAACTGTATTTTTGTGGCGTTACCAATATAAAATACTGTAATTTAATATGGCTCAATACGAACTATTGTTACCAAAAATGGGTGAAAGTGTTGCAGAAGCAACGGTGATTAAATGGGTAAAGCAACCAGGTGATGCTATTGATTTAGATGATACCATTCTGGAAATCGCTACCGATAAGGTAGATTCTGAAGTTCCTTCTCCTGTTGCGGGTAAATTGGTTAAACAATTATTTAAGGAAGATGAAGTTGCCCAGGTTGGTGATGTAATTGCAATTATAGAAACCGAAGGCGGTTCTGCTGCTCAGGTAGAAGAAGCTCCTGTTGCCGCTCCGGTAGCAGAAGAGAAAAATGAAACCATTCCGGGTATTGAACAATTGCCGGTACAAAATACAAACCCACAAGCCGATTTTAGTGCCAGTGAGCGGTTTTACTCACCGCTGGTTAAAAGCATTGCTGCACAGGAAAATATTTCGATTGCAGAGCTCGATGCGATTAAAGGTTCGGGTGCTGATGGCCGTTTGAATAAAGACGATTTATTGAATTATATCGCCAACAGAAATGGCGGAAATGTAATTAAAACGCAAACTGTTATTATGGCTCCACCTCCTCCGGTTGAGAAAGCCAGCGAGAGCAAATCTATTACTCAGCCTTCGGCACAACCTGCAGTTGCCAGTAAACCATCTACCACATCTGTTAGTGGTGGCGATGAAATTATTGAAATGGACAGGATGCGTAAGCTAATTGCCGACCACATGGTAATGAGCAAAAGTACCTCGCCGCATGTTACTTCATTTGTTGAAGCCGATGTAACCAATATGGTTTTGTGGCGCAATAAAGTGAAAAACAGTTTCGAAAAACGCGAAAACGAGAAAATCACTTTTACCCCGATCTTTGTAGAAGCAGTTGCGAAAGCAATTAAAGATTTCCCGATGATTAATGTTTCGGTTAACGGAACGCAGATTATCAAAAAAGCAGATATCAATATTGGTATGGCTGCTGCTTTACCTAGTGGAAACCTGATTGTTCCTGTAATCAGAAATGCCGATCAGTTAAATATAGTGGGCTTAACTAAGGCTGTAAATGATTTAGCCGTACGTGCCCGAAACTCGAAATTAAAACCTGATGAAACCCAGGGCGGAACCTTTACCTTAACCAATGTGGGTAGTTTCGGTAACGTAATGGGTACGCCAATTATTAACCAGCCACAGGTGGCTATTTTAGCTGTCGGTGCCATTAAAAAGAAACCAGCGGTATTAGAAACCGAACATGGCGATGTAATAGCCATACGCCACATGATGTTCCTTTCATTATCATACGACCACAGAGTGGTTGATGGTTCGTTGGGAGGTATGTTTGTTCGCAGGGTTGCTGATTATTTGGAGGCCTGGGATTTGAACAGGGAGATTTAATCAGTTAACAGTTTTCAGTTGGCAATATCTCCAACTAAACCATTTACCAGTTTAACCATTTAAAATGTTAGATTCAATTTTAAAAAAGATAGTTACCGATAATGTGTTGCATGCCAAATGGTTAAATACATTATCTTATATGGAAAATGCAGGTGCTAAAAAGATTTCAGCATCCGAGCATAAGGAAAATGTGAACCTCATTATCCTGAAACATGCTGCTGAAGAGCACCGCCATGCCTATTACCTGAAAAAACAGATTGCAAAGGTTGATGAAGCACTTTGTAAAACTTATACCAATGCCGAGCTTTTATCACCCAACAATACCAAATATTATTTACACGCTTTAGATATTGCCGTTTGCCGTTACCTAAAAGCAGAGTTTAATCTGTCGGGTTACGAATTAAAGTTTGCCGCCTATCTTTTTGTTACTTATGCTATAGAAGTACGTGCAGATGAGCTGTATCCGGTTTATCAGGCAGTTCTGGACGAAGCCAAAAGCAAGGTAAACGTAAAGTCAATTATTCTGGAAGAAGAGGGCCATCTGGAAGAAATGATAAACCAATTGGTTAGCTTTTCTGATGATTGGGAAAAACACGCAGCCGAAGTAATTAAAATAGAAAAAAACCTGTTTGATAGCTGGGTTTCAGCTTTAAACGTAGAGCTACCGGTAACTGCTTAGTTTTAACGAACTGATGCAAAGAATCAAATTTATTGGGGATAATGATAAGAAAGAGATTATTATTCCCTCTTCTAAAAATTGGTTTTTTATTATCATTTTTTTTGTTGCAATATTAGTTTGGTTGGTAGTTGAGCTGATCATAGTTCCTACTTTAATTATTGCTAATTTGAATCATTTTTTATCATTTGCGCCTTGGCTAGTTGGTTGGACAGCAATTGGATTATTTATCATTAAAATATGGGTCTGGGAGGCTTTTGGGAAAACCATTTTATTAATCAGGGAGAACGAGCTTGTTATTAAAAAGAAATTCGATTTCATTTCATCAACCAAATATTTCAAGTTAATCGGTATAACTGATTTATCAATATTAAATAAGGATATAGAAACTACCAGATATTTTACGCGTCCGAATTACCTGTTTTCTTCTAAAACAAAATCTATTATTTTAAATTATGGTTTTTTAAAAGTTAATGTTGTTGATTGGCTTAATCAGGAAGAAGCGGAACAAATCATAGCTGTTTTGAGTAAATCAATAGAATCTTCAAAATCTCAGGAAAACTAAAATAAATATGATTTGTTCCTAAATAAAAAGAAGTAGCATGTCTAAATTCTCAGATTTAATCAATGGCGAAAAGCCAGTACTGGTCGATTTTTTTGCCGAATGGTGTGGCCCTTGTAAAATGATGAAACCCGTTTTGGATCAGTTGAAATCGCAGGTTGGAGATTCAGCTGCAATTATCAAGGTAGATATCGATAAAAACCAGCCCGCTGCTGCAGCTTTTAATGTGCAGAGCGTACCTACTTTAATTTTATTCAAAAATGGTAAACCCGTTTGGCGCCAGAGCGGCGTAGTTCAGGCAGCGCAGCTGAAACAAGTTATCGATCAGCACGCTTAATTAAACCTCAACAACAGCTTTAGGTGTCACAGCGAATATCCTTTCATTGTTTTTAGGGTAAACATTATATAAACCCGTAAACAAGCTAAAAGCAGGTAAAACAGCATAACTGTTGCCAAAATAAAAGCAGGGGAATTTAAGACGTTGTTTGGCCTTACCTACAATGGTTACGCCAGGGTGGATGTGACCGCTAATAGGATAAAGCTCATCAGCATCATTTTTGGGCGCATCGTGAATAAAGCAAAAAGGGCCCAAGCAAAAACTGGGATCGTGTATTTCAATTTGCATTGAAGCATAATCAGCATGCGATAGTTTATCGTGATTGCCTTTTACAAGCAGTAATTTCAAATCGGCATAAGCATTTCTCCAATCCGAAAAATCATCAATATCTGTATTTAGGCCATGATGAAACATATCGCCCGTAATGAGTAAGGTTTTGGGTCGATATTTTTCAATTAAGCCACTTAAGCGCTGCATATCACTCTGGCCAATAGTAGCAGGTACCTGTACACCGGCTTGCCTGAAATGGGCCGATTTGCCTAAATGTAAATCGCTAATAGCCAGTAGTTGATGTTGGGGTAAATATAAAGCCCGCTCTTTATCTAAAATCAGTTCTTCTCCGTGGCTTGTTATAGTCATTTTATAGTGTTGTCATCCTGAGTCTGTCGAACGATTTTTAATCAAACAGGTTCATTTTATATCATTTACTTAATCTTATCAGATTCGGCTTTCATTCTGCTGATGCGCTGCTCCAGCTCTTCCGAACTCATATTTTCGCGCAAACTATCTACCTTAATCGGGAAAGAAAGCGGCGTAAAACTTTTCGGATGCGTGATTACAATTGCACCGTACTGAATCCTTTCCAGTGCAGCGGCCAATCGAGGTTCTTCCAGTTGCTGGTAAAATACCTCATCATAAGCTTGCCTCAAAAGTAAATTATGTGGATCATAATCACTAAAAACATTAAAAAATAAACCTGCCGATGACTGTAAATGCTTATTGGCCACATATTTTCCGGGATAACCCTGAAAAACCAAACCTGAAATACAGGCAATATCACGGAATTTCCTGCGTGCCATTTCAGTAGAATTGATACTTAGGGTAATATCCTCTGTTAAATTTTTAGGCGAAAAAACCTCATAAGCAATCGATTCATCCATCGGTATTTCGGTTTCGCTGAGCAACTCAAAGCCATAATCGTTCATGGCAATAGAAAAACTGATGGGTAGTAATTTGCTTAAGCGGTAAGCAACCAGAGCAGCCAGCACCTCATGTACCAACCGGCCTTCAAAAGGGTAGGCAAATAAATGGAAACCTTCTTTATTATTAATCAGCTCAATCAATAATTCATCGTTTCTGGGTACATGCGAGCGTTTTTCCTGCAGCAAAAATAAAGGATAAACTACATCCAGTTCCTCATCCTGATGGGTTTTATCCAGGGCTTCGTTGTATTTTTTACGCAATACCGAACCTAAATTAGATGACAAAGGTAACCGGCCACCATTCCAGCTGGGCGATATGGCATTTTTCTGCTTACTGTTGCGCACAATCACCGTCATATCCTTTACATGGATAAATTCGAGTACACGGCCTGCCAGCCTGAAATTATCGCCAGCTTTTAGCCGCGTTACAAAATATTCTTCCACCATGCCCACATAACCTCCCGAAAGGAATTTTACTTTCAGCATGGCATCACTCACAATCGTTCCAATATGCAGGCGATGGCGCATGGCCAGCTGGCGGCTCTTTACTTTCCAAAGCCCATCCTCATCTTTAGTTACCTTCTTAAATTCGTTATAAGCACTTAAACTATCGCCCCCTGATGTTATAAACTGCATTACCCAGCTCCATTCTTCCGGCAATATCATTTTAAAAGCATGGGTATTTTTAACCTCGTTATAAATTACCTTATCATCAAAACCATCGCCAATGGCCAGTGTAACCAGGTATTGCACCAGCGTATCAAAAACCATAATAAAAGGTTCCCTGCTTTCAATATTGTTGGTTTTGGCCGCTTCTTTAATGGCAGCAGCCTCTACCAGTTCTAAGGCGTGGGTAGGCAGGAAGTATATTTTAGAGGTTTCGTGCGGCGAATGACCAGAACGACCTGCACGCTGTAAAAACCTGGCCACACCTTTAGGCGAGCCCACCTGCACTACCGTGTCAACAGGTTTAAAATCTACGCCCAAATCCAGCGAAGAAGTGGCAATAACTGCTTTCAGCTGGCCGGTGTGCAGGGCATCTTCAATCCAGTTGCGCAATTCGAAATCTATTGAGCCATGGTGTATGGCAATACGACCCGCCAGTTCGGGTTCAATATTTAGCAAATGCTGGTACCACATTTCCGATTGACCGCGTGTATTGATGAAAATTAAGGTTGTCTTGCTTTTTTCGATAATCGGTAGCAGTTTGTAAGCGAGCTTTAACCCTAAGTGACCTGCCCAGGGTAGGGTTTCAATATCATCGGGCAGGATAGATTTAATCAGTATTTTCTTCTCTAAATCAGCCTTAACGATAATGCGTTTGGTATCTGCATCCGGTTCTAAAACATCCAGAGCCTCTTCAATATTACCAATGGTTGCTGATATGCCCCAGACCCTTAAAAACTGCTGTTTTTCCTGCTTTTGCAAACCTTTAATGCGCGAAACTGCCAACTCTACCAAAACACCACGTTTGCTGCCCAAAAGTTCATGCCATTCATCAGCTACAATGCATTTCAGGTTTTTAAATAAAGTTGACGAGCCTTTTTGCGCCAAAAGTAAATGCAGGCTTTCGGGGGTAATGAGCAGTATTTCAGGCATCGATTTTTTCTGCTGAACCTTTTCTGCCTGACTGGTGTCGCCGTTTCTCACGCCCACATGCCAGTCGAGCTCCAGTTCCAGTAAAGTTTCGCGCATGGCACGCGCAATATCTTTCGCCAATGAGCGTAAAGGGGTAATCCAGATCAGTTGCAAGCGGTCTTTTGCTTTCTTATTGCTGTTCTCAGAAGCATTCAAAGCTTCAATCACAACAGCCAAAAATAAAGAGAAGGTTTTGCCAAAACCTGTTGGCGCATTTACCAAACCGCTGTAACCATTCAGATAGTACTGCCAGGCCTCTTCCTGAAATTGAAAAGGCTTGCGCTTATGTGTTTTAAGCCATTGTTTTACCTGTTTATATCCTTTGGTTTTGGTTTGGTCCATGCCTAAATATAGTCGCTTTATTGCTGGCGGTTTAATTTTATATTATTTTTTTTGAAAAGCAAAAGCAGTAGTGCTTCGGTTGCAGCAGTCCCGCCATACGCTTTACCTTTTTTGTAAATCAGCTTTAAATAGGGGCTACACTTAGGCAAAAAAGGGTATCGCTGCTGTCGGGTTTAAAATTACAAGGTTGACTGCAGTAACTGCCTTAAATCTTCAAGTGTATTAATTTCTGCTGCTTTTTTATCCTTTCGCCAGCGTAATATGCGTGGAAAGCGAAGGGCCAGTCCTGCTTTGTGGCGTTTACTTTCAGCAATACCTTCAAACGCGATTTCGAAAACCAGTTCTGGTTTAACCGTGCGTACCGGGCCAAATTTTTCGATGGCATTGCGGGTTACAAAGCTGTTTACCTCTTTAATTTCCTTATCGGTTAAGCCCGAATAAGCCTTGGCTATGGTAACCAGGTTTTCGCCATCGCGAACGGCAAAAGTATAATCGGTAAAGAAATTTGCCCTTCGGCCACTTCCTTTTTGTGCGTAAATCATTACGGCATCAACGGTGTAGGGGTTAATTTTCCATTTCCACCAATCGCCTCGTTTGCGTCCGCTGTGGTACAATGAACTGAGTTTTTTGAGCATAATACCCTCACTGTTTATCGAACGCGAATCTTGTCTTAAGGTTGCCAGCTCTTCCCAGCTACTACAATCGATAACCGGAGAGAGGATTACCGGACTATCGCCTAAACCAGCTATAACCTTTTCTAAAATTTTTCTTCTTTCGCTCAGTGTCTGCGTTCTGAAATCATGGGTTTCATATTCAAGTAAATCGTAAACGAAAAATCCAATAGGAGCATCTTCTAATTGTTTTTTACTAATTGTTTTACGGTTTAAACGCTGTTGCAAGGTGCTGAAAGACAATACTTTTTTATCCTGTACAGCCAGTATTTCGCCGTCTAAAACAATACCGTCGGGCAGCACGTCAACCAGAAAATGCAATTCAGGAAACTGTTCCGTTACCAGTTCTTCGCCACGGCTCCAGATAAAAAGTTCTCCGTTCCGTTTAATAATTTGCCCGCGTATGCCATCCCATTTCCATTCGGCCTGCCAGGCTGTAATATCGCCCAGGCTTTCTGGCGCCTGTTCCAAAGCATAAGCCAGGCAAAAAGGGTAGGGCCACGAATTATCGGTGTTTACATGGATACCATTCACAAGTTCATGAAAAGTAATTTCGTAAGGGTTCCACTTGCCCATAATGCTGTGCATAATTTGCGCACTATCCAGGCTGCTTTGTTTAGCCAAAGCATTAACCAGCATTTTATTGGAAACACCTATTCTGAAATTTCCTGAAATCAATTTGTTAAAAATAAAACGTTCCTGTGTTTCAAGGTGGTTCCAGGCATTTAGAATAAAAGCCTTTTTGGTGTCATCATCCTTTCCTTCCAGGTTATGCAGGTCTTCAATCCATTGGTAAAGTTGTAAATCTGACGTGTTTTCTGCAGGAGGAAGGAGCAGGGCAATGGTTTCGCTTAAATCGCCCACATTGGTGTAACTTTCGGCAAAAAGCCATTCTGGTGTTTGCGTAATTTCGATTGCCCAGTACTTAAGCAGGGCGGATTTGATCGGCCTTTTAGGTTTTTTTCCGGTAAATAAAGCAATTACCCAAACTTTATCTTTGTCATCGGCATAGTTAAAATAATGAACCAAAGCCGCTATTTTAGCATTGGTTTTATTGCTGAGCTCCAGCTGCTGAATCAGTTGTGCAAAGTGTTTCATAGTAATTTGCTTTCGTTTTGCGCTACTAAATCTACATTGCTTTCTTCGTCATCTTCCTGCCCGAATTTGGTTAATACCTCACTGGCTTCAATGCCTTGTTCATTTAAAAACCGGCTAAATGCTGCTGTAAAACCATGGGTAACATAAACCTTTTCTGCTCCGGTTGCCGTAATGGCTTCCATCAGGCCATTCCAGTCGGCATGGTCGCTCAGTGCAAAACCCGCATCGGCACTTTGCCAGCGGCGATGCGCCCTAACCTGCATCCAGCCAGAGCAGATACCGGTAACCGGCTGGGCTAAATTTTTAATCCAGCGGCTGTCGCGCATCACGGGTGGAACAATTACAATTCCTTTTTGTAAGGCTTCTTTGGTAATTTCGGGTACAATCCTGATGGTTTCGGGCAAGTTTACGCCTGCATTTATAATTACCTCGTTCAGGTTAGCGATACTGTTGTGTACATATATCGGAACGCTGCCTGCCAGGTTTTTAATCAGGCGTTGTGCCTTGCCCAAACTATAAGCAATTAACACGCTCGTGCGTTGCTGGCTGATGTTATCGTTTACCCAATTTTGAATGCCGTTAAAAACCACCTCTTGTTTTTGCCATTTGTAAACGGGTAATCCAAATGTACTTTCCGAAACAAATGAATGGCATTTTACAGGTTCGAAAGGCGTGGTAATGCCATCATCTTCAATTTTATAATCGCCCGATACCACACAGATTTCACCTTTATAAGCCAATCTAACCTGCGCCGAGCCTATAATATGCCCTGCCGGGAAAAATGAAATATTTACCCCGTTTCGGGTAATGCTTTCTCCATATTCGAGGGTTTCTACATTTAAATCTTCGCTTATTCTACGTTTAATAATGGGTTTGGTAAGCGTATGGCAGAGGTAATGTTTATTGCCAAACCGAACATGGTCGCTATGCCCGTGTGTGGTTACAGCATAATCTACAGGCCACCAGGGATCTATGTAAAAATCTCCCTGTTTGCAGTAAATGCCTCTTTTGGTAAATTCTATGAGTGCCATGCCTATTAAACAATAAATGTATCAATTGGTTTTGAAGTAATATCGGGTAATTAGCCGATAAATTAAAATATCGGGTAATTAGCCGATAAATTAAAATATTGGGTAATTAGCCGATAAATAGAAATATCGGGTAATTACCCGATATTGTTTGGCATTTCTAATTATTTTATCGATATTGGTATTATGATTTGCATTATAACAGGCGATATTATAGGCTCACGTAAAATAAAAGACAGCTGGTTAGCAAGCTTAAAAGGAGCACTAAAGGTTGTTTCAGGGAAGCATAGCAGATGGGAAATTTTTAGGGGAGACAGCTTTCAGGTAGAAGTGAATGCCGCAGAAGCGCTGAAAACAGCGATATACTTAAAAGCCTGTATCAGGTTAAATAAACCTGCAGATGTGCGGATGGGGCTTGGAATTGGCGTCGTACAAAACAAAAGAAAGAAACTTACAGAAGATAGCGGCGATGCTTTTGTGTACTCGGGTGCTGCCTTTGATAGCTTAAAACAGATTAAGCTTAACCTGGCCATTAAAACCAGTTCTGCTGATTTCGACGAAGAAATAAATACACTGATTAAGCTCGCCCTCATTGCTATGGATAGCTGGGGAGTAGTAGCTGCCGAAATGGTTAAACTGGCGCTTGAACACGAAAACATATTGCAGAGCGAATTGGCAGCTATTTCGGGCAGAACACAATCATCGGTTAGCGAAGCATTAAAACGGGCTCATTTTGCCGAAATAATGGATATGGATAAGTTGTACCGTAAAAAATTGAACCAAATGTTTTAAAATAATGGATATCTACCTCATCAAGCTCATTATTGCCCATTTAATTGGCGATTTCTTTTTGCAACCAAGCTCCTGGGTTAAAGAAAAGGAAGTAAAGAAACTTAAATCAGCTAAACTTTACCTCCATGTAGCCATACATATTGCACTCATATTCCTGATTTTTTTAAGTTTTGGGGTGTGGAAAGTAGCCTTGTTAATCGGGCTGATTCATTTCGCAATTGATACCTTGAAATTATTGTTTCAAACCCAAAAGAATGCCCGTTTACTGTTTTTTGTCGATCAAGTATTGCATTTTATTTCCATTGTAGCTGTATGGCATTTATTTTATAAAGGAAGCCTGGATATCAGTTACCTCAAAGAAACCAAAACGTGGATATTCATTTCTGGAGCTTTGTTTTTAACCATGCCTACCTCCATTACCATGCGGGTTATTATTGCCCGCTGGATTCCGGATAACCAGGCTGATAGTCCGAAATCGTTGCAGAATGCCGGGAAATACATTGGTATACTGGAACGGGTATTGATATTTATATTCATCTTAACCAATCATTTTGAAGCAGTTGGTTTTTTGCTGGCTGCAAAATCGATATTCAGGTTTGGCGATTTAAAAGAAGCTCACGACCTTAAATTAACCGAATATGTATTAATCGGCACACTACTGAGCTTTGGTATTGCCATTGTAACTGCCATGCTCACACAGCAACTTATTGCATAAAAAAAGCAGCCCTAAAGCTGCTTTTTTTATGATTTATTTTCCTCCCGGAAGGCAGTTTTCTTTTAAAAACTTGGTGTAGGTTAACGATAAATGCTCGCTGGTTCCATCACCTTCAGAAATACTGTGGGTACGATTCGGATAGCTCATTAACTGAAAAACCTTTCTGTTTTTGATTAATTCGTTAATCAGCATTTCAGCATTCTGGTAGTGTACGTTATCATCTCCAGTACCGTGGATATACAATAAATTACCTTTCAGGTTTTTGGCATGCGTAACCGGCGATCCTTTAACATAAGCTTCTTTGCTTGGGAAAGGCGTGCCCATATAACGCTCCTGATAAACATTATCGTAAGTTAACTGATTGCCAACAGCAGCTATTGCAATACCTGTTTTGTAAATTTCAGGGTATTGGAACATCAGGTTTAGGGTAGAAGAACCACCACCGCTCCAGCCCCAAACTGCCACACGGTCTTTATCCATAAAGGTATTAGTAGCCAATAATTTCTTAGCAGCCATAGCCTGGTCGCGGATGTTAATTACGCCGATGTTTTTATAAATACCTTTGTGCCATGCACTGCCTTTTGGTACCGGTGCACCTCTGTTATCCATCGAAATGTAGATATAACCATCTTTAGCCATATCGCCGGCATATAAAAAGTTTCTTCCTGCGCCATAGGTATCAAGTGCGGTTGCAGAAGCAGGCTCGCCATACACATAAAATACAACAGGATATTTTTTAGACGGATTAAAATTATCAGGCTTTTTCATCCAGCCATCCATTTCAACACCATCTTCGGTAGTTACTTTAAAAAACTCTACTTTATTTTTGGGTGCTTCTTGTTTTGAAAGCTGGTTAGTGATGCTGCCGTCCATGGTAAACGGATTGCCCGTTGTAAAGTTCATCCACTCCGTAATAGGTCTGACAATAGAACTGTTATATGAATGACGTGCAAATGCAGCATTTGGAGAAATATCGTAGTTGTGTGTGCCCGGTAATACCGAAGGGGTAACCTGCTCTAATTTACCCTTTCCATCCAATTTGGTTTTGAAAAGATACTTCTGAGTAGCATTTGTAGGTGATGCAAGGAAATAAACCATGTTATTTTTAACGTCGATTAATTTAACATCGATCACATCGTAGTTTCCTTTGGTTACCAGGGTTTCTTTTTTACCATCAACACTAATCCTGTAAAGGTGATTCCAACCGTCTTTATCTGATACGATGGTAAATTCTTTATTGTCGTTTAACCATTTCCACTCATCCTGTGCATCAATCCAGGCTTTGGCTTTTTCGGTATAAACAGCTTTAGCAGCGCCAGAAGCGGCATCGCAGATAAACACGATACTTTCGTTCTGCTCACGGTTAAGCTGTTGTAAAATGATGTTGTTGCTATTTGGCACCCATTGCATACGAGGGATATAATGCTGAACGTTATCGCCCGGTACATTTAACCAGTTGGTTTTAGCAGTATTGATATCAACCACCCCAACTTTGCAGGAAGAAGGGTTTTCGCCAACTTTAGGATACTCAACAGGAATGGTGTAAGGATAAATAGAATCTGTATTGTTGATCATCAAAAAGTTCTTGATTTTGGTAGCATCCAGTTGCCAGTAGGCAATCGATTTTCCATCAGGGCTCCACCTGAAACCATCGCGGCAATCAAATTCTTCTTCGTAAACCCAGTCGAAAGTACCATTAATCATCCGGTCAGTACCATCAGTAGTTAAGGCTTTTGCACCAGTCCCGTCAATATTTTCTACATATAAATTATGCTGACTTACATAAGCCACTTTACTGCCATCAGGCGATAACTTGGCAAACATTAATGAAGAGGCTGGCCTGTCTTTACCAATCTGTACAATTTTGTTTGATGTTAAATCTGCCAACCAATAATCGCCACGGGTATCGTAACGCCAAACTTTCTTGCTGTTGGTGTAAATTAAAGCTTTTGTGCCATCATCCGATAACTGGAAACTTCTTACCGCTATGGCATCACTTTTACCCGCGGGGGTTAATAATGATCTTGAAATAATTGTTTTCTTGTCGCTTTTAGGGAGCGTTACCGAAATAATTTCTCCGCTGGCAATCTGGTAGTAGGAGTTTCCATCTTTTGCCCAGTTAATGTTTTGGGCATTTGAATCAATTACAGCACATAGGGCAATGCAGGTAACTGATAATCTGAGTAATAGTTTTTTAATCATATAAAGTTAGGTCATAAAAAAAGCTTTTTAACTTTGGGGCTAATTTAAATAAAAAGCCGTCAGTTAAAAAGCCATTAATTAGCTGGAAATGGTTAATTATTCACCACCACCTTGCATTTTTGCTAAATCTTCCATCGTTACCACTTCGTATCCGGTTGGAACTTCTTTCGAAATCGGGCCAACTTTACCTTCAGTAATCGATTTTAAGGTTGTAGTGGTTTCGATACCTCTTTGAACCAAAGTATATTTTACCGGGAATGCATTTAAACCAGGGAAATAATTTTGAGAACCCACATTTGGTAATTCTACATCTTTAGTCGCCCAAAGTTCGTGCGCGCCACCTTTGTCATCTTTAAAAGTATATTTTTCTGCATTAAAGCCTCCAACAGTCTGTTTTTCGCCTGTGGCTTTGAAGTCAGAAAATTTAGGCATAGCGCCCATTACTTTTTCTACATCTTCTTTTGATTGTTTTACCGCAAATTGTTTTTGGGCAATTGGCACATCGATTAAAAGTAACCCGGTTTTATCATTATTATCAGATACGATACCAATTAAGGCAGGACCTTGTTCCATTTCGATTTTAGTTAAACCATTGTTGAATTTAACTTTCAGTTCTGCAGGTGGCTCTTGTCCGCCCATAGCAGATTTTTGCTCTTCAGTTAATTTGTATGCTAAACCGTAAGTAAGCGTACCTTCGGTCATTTTCTTTTGCGCATTGGCAAGTACAGCACTGCTTACTAAAATTAAAGCTACAACGCTTGTTTTGATTGATTTGAACATGTTTTTATTTCAGTTTAGTTTTTTTACCAGTTAATTTTTTCTTTTTTTAGAAACGAAGCAATTCCTTTTTTAAAATCTTCACTTTCTCTAATGCGGGCATTGATTTGAACAGCTGTTTCCAAACTTTTTTCCAATAAGGGGTTATTCGTTTGATTAATAAGCTGTTTGGTAATCATTAATGAGTTTCCAGAGCTTTCGCTGCACAAACTTAATGCAAATTCTTTTACTTTTTGATGAATCTCTGTCGGATTTGTTACAAAATTAATCAAATTATATTGCTGCGCCTGTTCTGCTGAAAAGGTTTTCCCCGTGAGCAGAATTTCCTTGGCAATGGTTTCGCTAACCTTTTGTTTTAAAAAGCAGGAAACAATAGCCGGAACGAAGCCTATTTTTACTTCGGTATAGCCGAAATTACTTTCTGGCGTAGCAAAAACGATATCGCAAATGGTAGCTAAACCACAGCCACCAGCAATGGCATGCCCTTCAACCTGTGCAATAACCACTTTGGGTAAATAATAAATTGTGGTGAAAAGCTTTTTCAGGTTGTTCGAATCGGCTACATTCTCTTCGAAAGTGTTGTGTTGCAGTTGCTGCAGGTAGTCTAAATCGGCGCCCGCACTAAACGAACTGCCTTTAGCATTTAAAATCACTACTTTAACTAAATCATCTTCTGATGCCTGAATAAATGCTGCAGTTAGTTCGGAAACGAGTTGGGGATTTAAGGCATTCCTTTTTTCAGGCCTGTTAATCGTTATTGTTGCAATCCTTTCGGCAACATGGTACAAAACCAGATTTTCCATGCTATTGGGTTAGTTGGATCAAATATGCTTTATTTTTCTTTAAAACGTAAGCATCTTTTCTGTTTTTCTGTAATTGTTTAATTCGGTATTGCTTATTGGTTGCATCAACTAACAGCGTTTGAAACCGGATATCTGAAGGAATATTACTTAAATCGAATTTACTGTTTCCTGTCAGCCATATTGCAGAAAAGGCGCTTCTTCCCTGCAATTGCTTGTGATTTAGGTGATTATCAATTAATAAAATGCTATAACCTTGAAATACAATCTGTTTATCTTTTAATATGAAGTTACGTAATACTGTGTCTTTTTCGAAGCTAATGTGATGAATACGGTCAATTTGCATCGACATCAGTGCCGGCTTAATAAAAAACGCATAGCTTTTATCTGTTACTTTTAGGTCAGTAACCAGAACGGTTTCTTTTCCTCGCGTAAAAGCTGCAGCGTAGTTTTTTCTTAATGAAAAGAACAGGATGTTACGCTGTTGCAATGCCGAAAGGCTTTCGTAAGCAATGAGGATTTGATAGCAGGTAAAAAGTAACAAGGATAAAAATATCAACCTTTTGCTGAATTTGGCTAATCCGTAAATGAAAAAGCCCAGGCTAAAACTCAATAATATAAATTCTGGCAAGCTAATGTAAATGGTAGAAAAAGTAGCAAATGGCAGGTTGGCTATCCACTTTAAAGTCGAATTGGTAAAATTGATCAGCCATTCGAAGATTGATGCCAAAAAACCAAGTCCCGGAATTAATGTGGCAATGCCCAAATACATCATCAGCACCAGCGGCAGTGTAATAAAGAGGTTGCCAAGAAGAAAATAAAGCGGAAATTGGTGAAAATAATAGATACTTAATGGAAAAGTAGCAATTTGTGCTGCCAGCGACATCGCAATGAAGTTCCATAATTTATCCAGTCTTTTATTTTCGATGTAAAACAAGTTATAAATTTTCGGCTGAAGGTAAAATAACCCAAAAACAGCTAAATAGGAGAGCTGAAAGCCAACATCCCAAATGGAGAAAGGATTGTAAATAAGCTGGCAAAAGGCCGAAAAAGCTAAAATATTATAGTTATTGGTGTTTTTGGATAAGGTTTTGGCGATAATAAATACACTAATCATAATGGCCGACCTCACCACAGAAGGAGATAAGCCTGTAATTAACGCATAGCCCCATATCAAACTACAAATGATCAGAAGCTTAGCAATTTTTAATTTGCGGTTCCGGTTCAAAAACAGAAATATAAAATCTAAAACCACATATATAATCGCTACATGCGCTCCCGAAACAGAGAGCGCATGTAAGGTGCCGGTATTGGCATACGCAGCCAGTGTTTCTGGACTTAAGTCGGCACGGTAACCCAAAATCAGGGTCGATGCTACTGCAAAGGCTTCGTTGCTTTTAATTAACCTTCTAAACTTCTGAACCTGTTTTGCTCTTAAACGCAATGCCTTTTCAATGATGAAATGACCCAACTGTTTATTGGTTTTAACTATGTTTTCCCGTTCTAAAAAAGCCTGGTGGTAAATGTTTTGTGTAGCCAGCCAGGCTTTAAAATCAAATTCAGCAGGGTTGTAAGGTGGTTCTATTGCTGTATATTGGGCAGGCATAATAATTTCATCGCCATAATCAAGTTTTAAAGGTCTTGAGTTAGCTAATCTTACCGAAACCAGCAGCTGACCAGATGCTTTAATTTGCTTGTGGGCAAAATAACCTGCAATAACCTTTGCTTTAAAACGCAAAATGCTTCCCCTTTGCTGAGGTTCATCGTTCACCCATATTTTTAACTGGTTATATTTCTTTTTTGCAAAATGGTTACTGTTTAGTTTTTCATTCTTTAATAGACAAACAGAAGCACCCAACAGGAAGAATAGCAAAAAGATTGAAATCCCAATTACCCCCTTAAAACGGTAAATACTTAGTTTTTTGTAAGCTAGGTTTGTTGCCAGGGCAATCAGCACCATAAACAGCGTGGCTATTGCGGTAAAATAGAAGCAAGCCCTGTATGGCAAAAAATAAAATAAGCCAATTCCAATAACAAATGGAAACAAGATCCTCACAAAAACGTATTCTGCTTTAAACATGTTTAGAACTGATAGCGTAGCTGAACTTTAACCTCTGATTTTTTATTACTATTAATTTCATCGAGATAAGTACCAACAGTTTCTGCATCCTGATAAATGAATACAGCATATCTTAACCATAGATTTAACTTTTTAGCCAGACTATATTTTAGGTTCAAATAACTCCTGAATCCCCGTCCATTGTACATGCCAAATGAAAAGCTGTACAAAACATCGTCTTCGTACACATAAATGCGGCTATTGTAACTTGGGGTGTTAAAATAAGCCAGCCTGATGTTGCCTGTAAGCCTGGCAAATAGGGGTGAGTAATCTACATCCTGATAAAGCATATAGCCAAATTCACGTTTAGCATCGCCCTTTTTGTATTGCGATACTTCTGCGCGGTTTTGGAGCATCCAGTTTTTATTCAATTGCCAGCGAAGCTCCATCCGGTATCCGGCTTTAATTACATTATCAAGGAATTTAACAGGAACGTTAAGGTCTGTATTCTGTTGCTTAACTTCACGTTTATACCGGGCTAAAATTTTAAAAGTTTTGGTTGGTGTGTAAACAGCCTGTCCAAGTATTTCATAACCTTTGGAAGGAGCATCAACGCGATATTTCAACCAGGGGAATTTGAAGTAATCGCCATAAAAAGAAAACGCCCAATGTTTATTCGGGTTAACATTTAAACCTGCGTACAAGCCTCTTTCATTTACTGCTTCTGTTGATTCTGATACGCCCTGGTTAAAAAAGTTATGGTAACTTTTATTGTAGTTACGATAGGTTACCGCCGCTGAAACTGTGGGAGATAAGCTGATCAATACACCGTTTATGGCTGCAATACCGCCGCTTATGGATTTGCCAATTTCTCCGTACCAGTACATGTTTTTTAAGGTATAGTTATAAAAAAGCCCCAGGTTGGTGAGTTTGTTCCCGGTAAAGCTATACTTGTCATAAAGTGCCGTTTGGGTTATAAAACTATTGTCGTAGTAGCTTTGGTAGGCAATAGCGCCAGCACCAAATTCGTTTTTGGTGTATTGTAAAGCCATACCGTAAACACTTTGGGTAAGGCTGTTTTTATTCTTGATTTCAGTTGGCGTGCGGTGTAAACCTGTTTGGTTGATGGTCGATTGAACCAGTTCGCCTGCGGCATTTGTTTTCTGGCTGGCATCTAAACCCCTGAATGAAACAAAAGGAGTGAGGTCGAAATTTTTGTACAGATTAATCGTGGCAGCTGCGCCCCTGAAAAAGGAATACTCATTGGTTGAAGTGTAAGGTCTTAAGCCCAGATCTTTTTTAGCCACACTGGTTACATCAGGACCTTTGCCAAAAGAAAAACCCGACCAAAGGGTTAATCCCTGGCCAAACTGTAGAGTGTAATCACCCGCAACAAGCTTTTTGATTTTTCCCAGTTTAAATAGTGCAACATTGGCCGAAACAAAATCGAAAGGTTTACCTATAAATTTTTCGCCTGCATCCTTATCAAAGGTTAACGCTGCCGAAATTATTGAGCTATAGTTATAGCGATAGCGGGTTTGAAAACGTTCCGGCGATCCCAGATAACGGTTGCCAGGCAAATCTGTAAAGCCCTTTTGCTTTTCGAGGGTTTGTGCAAATCGCATCATCAAATCGTGTTCACCAGCAAACAGGTTGTTTAATTTAAAATTTTCATACTCCGGTGTTGTGTTTACCGTAACAAAAGGAATCAGGTTTTCAATCGTTTTAACATCAAAACCATCAATGCTTTGCAGTTCGTACACATCAAGCAATTTTCCATTCGCTTTCATATAAACAAAGAAATTGCTGATTTGCAGGGGCGAAATGAATACCAATGTTTTTAACTCTTCTACCGAGGTATTATTTAAATTAATGGGGTGCTTTCGGTATCGGGTTAATATTTCAACCAGTTCAGTTATATCGTAATCATCAGGAAGGTTCTCGGCAACGCTTTCAATGATGTCGCGTATGGCTACTTCCTGTTCTGTAGTTTGTGCATTTGCGATAAATCCGATCATCACAAATAACATGCTTAAAATTTTAGAACGCATAATTTATTGTTTTTCAGGTAAATGTGGTATCTGCAGGCGATTGTCTGTTAGGAGATGATTTTCAGGATAGCACAAGTATGCCTATATCGCATTCGAAGCAGGAATGGCCTGAATCAATGTCGGTATTCGCCAGAAAAGGAATAAAAAATAGCGGGCATTTGAAAAATGCTGTGCGATTACCCAAATGATATGGAGCAGGGTAGCAGCATAAAAAAAGACGCAACAAAAAAAGCCATACTTTCATAAGCGAGTATTAAATCGGTTAAAGAAAATAGGGGTGATTTTTTGTTCTTCAGAACTAATGTAGTAAAAATATTTTTAAAACTACAAGAAATGTAATTTTAAAAATACTTTGTGGTATGATGCGTTAGCTTTAAAGCTCTTGCGAGAGGTTAACCAGGAAACCTTTCAGTTTTTCTAGCGCATCAATAATTTTCTGATTTTCTTTCACATCAGATTTATTGTTTTTCAGATAATCTTTAGCGCCCTTTAAAGTGAAACCTTTCTCATCAACCAGGTTGAAGATAATCTTAAGGTTTTCTATATCTTCAGGAGTGAAAAGGCGGTTGCCTTTCTTGTTTTTTTTGGGTTGAAGGATATCGAATTCTTTTTCGTAAAAACGAATCTGCGAAGCGTTTACGTTAAACATTTCAGTCACTTCGCCCATGGTATAATACATTTTATTGATGTCTCTTTCTTTATACGGCATATTTTGAGCTTGATTATGAGTGTTTTATATCGATTAATTAAAGTGTTCAAATGTAGCTCGATTTTTCCTTAATAACGCAATAAAATTTTAATTTTGTTCCCTCCAATAATATTGAAATGACAGCAAAAGAGATTAGACAGGCATTCCTTAGTTTTTTTGAATCGAAACAACACCATGTTGTACCTTCCGCACCGATTGTGGTTAAAAACGACCCAACCTTAATGTTTACCAATGCGGGTATGAATCAGTTTAAAGATTTGTTTTTGGGAGAGGCCGCCATTAAATATTCTCGTGTTGCAGATACGCAACGTTGTTTGCGTGTTTCAGGTAAGCATAACGACCTGGAAGAAGTGGGAATTGATACCTACCACCACACCATGTTCGAAATGCTGGGCAACTGGAGCTTTGGTGATTATTTTAAAAAAGAAGCCATTGCCTGGAGCTGGGAATTACTGACTGAAGTTTATAAAATTCCGAAAGAGAAATTATACGTTACTTATTTTGAAGGTGATGAGAAAGAAGGTTTAGCTAAAGATCAGGAAGCTTTTGATCTTTGGAAACAATATGTAGATGAAAGCCATATTTTACCGGGAAATAAAAAAGATAATTTCTGGGAAATGGGCGATACCGGACCGTGTGGACCTTGCTCGGAAATTCATGTGGATTGCCGTACCGACGAAGAAAAAGCATTGGTAGATGGTGCTTCACTGGTAAATGCCGATCACCCGCAGGTAATCGAAATCTGGAACAACGTATTTATGCAGTTTAACCGTCTAAAAGATGGTTCTCTGCAAAGTTTACCAGCCAAACATGTAGATACCGGAATGGGATTTGAGCGTTTGGTACGTGTTTTACAGGATAAAACTTCTAACTACGATACCGACGTTTTTCAGCCGCTGATTCAGTTTATTGCTGATAAAGCGGGTATTAAATACGGAGCTGATGAAAAAACGGACATTGCTATGCGTGTAATGGCCGATCATATCCGTGCCATTTCATTTGTAATTGCCGATGGTCAGTTGCCATCTAACAACAAAGCAGGTTATGTAATTCGCAGGATTTTACGCCGTGCAGTACGTTATGCTTATACGTTCTTAAACTTCAAAGAGCCTTTCTTAAACCAACTGGTACCTTTATTGGCCGATCAGTTTAAAGGTGTTTTTGATGAACTGGTTTCACAGCAGGATTTTGTACAGAAAGTGGTTTTAGAAGAAGAGGTTTCTTTCCTGAGAACGCTTTCAACAGGTATTCAACGTTTCGAGAAGTATCAGGCTGTAAATAATAGCGTTGAGGGGAATTTTGCCTTCGAACTTTCTGATACTTTCGGTTTTCCGATCGATTTAACCGAGCTCATGGCAAGAGAAAAAGGCTGGACAGTTGATTTAGTGGCTTATGAACAGGCACTGAAGAAACAGAAAGATGATAGTCGTGCCGCAACTGCTATTGATACCAGCGACTGGGTTATTGTAAATGCCGACGATCAAAGTGAGTTTGTAGGTTATGATGATTTAGAAATAGAAACCGAGATTTTAAAATACCGCAAAGTAAAGGCAAAAGGAAAAGAGCAATATCAAATTGTACTGCGTCAGACACCTTTTTATGCCGAAAGTGGTGGTCAGGTAGGAGATACCGGCCGGTTGGAAGATCACAGTCGCCAGTTTTGGATTGACATTACCGATACCAAAAAAGAAAATGGTTTAACGGTTCATTTTGCCGATATATTACCTGATAATCTGGAAGGCAAATTCTGGGCAGTTGTGGATGAAGATAAACGTGTTTTAACCGAAGATAACCACTCGGCTACGCACTTGTTACATGCCGCTTTAAAACAGGTTTTAGGCCAGCATGTTAACCAAAAAGGATCTTTGGTGAATGCCGATTACCTGCGTTTCGATTTTTCTCATTTTGCCAAAGTAACCGACGAGGAACTGGCACAAATTGAGGTGATTGTGAACCAGAAAATCAGACAGAACATTAAACTGAAAGAGCAACGAAACGTACCTTATCAGGACGCGATAGAAAGTGGTGTAACTGCTTTATTTGGAGAAAAATATGGCGATTTTGTTCGGATGATTACTTTCGATGATCATTTTTCTAAAGAACTTTGTGGTGGTACACACGTAAAGGCTACAGGACAAATAGGTTCATTTAAAATTGTTTCAGAAAGCGCCGTTGCCGCTGGTGTTCGTCGTATTGAGGCCATTACTGCCGATAAAGCAGAGCAGTTTTTCCTAGATCAGCGAAAAGAACTTGGACAGTTAAAAACATTGCTAAACGGAAGCAAAGATTTACCAGCTGCTGTACAAGCTTTGCTTGATGAAAATGCTAAACTGAAAAAAGAGATCGAAAAATCGACCCTTGAACGTGTAAATACCTTAAAACACGAGATTGTGCACCATGTTCGTGGAATTCACGGCATTAATTTGATTGCCAAACATATTGATATTCAGAGTGCTGAGGCAGTTAAAAACCTGGCCTTCTCTTTAAAAGATATGGTTGATAATCTGTTCTTGGTTTTCACTACCGAAATTGACGGCAAACCCGGTATCACTGTAATGCTTTCCGATCATTTGGTTAAAAAAGGATTAAACGCATCGAATATTGTTCGCGAGCTTGGAAAAGAAATCCAGGGTGGCGGTGGCGGACAGCCATTTTACGCAACTGCCGGAGGTAAGAACCCTGCTGGTTTAAAAGCAGTACTGGAAAAAGCAGAGAGTTTTATTCCTTAGAGAATCGTCATTGCGAGGAACGAAGCAATCTTTTGATTGATATTCATAAAAAAAAGAGGCCCTAAAGCCTCTTTTTTTATTTTAATGTCTGCCATGTTTTTCGCGGTGTCCTCTCGAAAACAAGCTTGAATTTACACGTGGATCGTGGTGTCTGTTATCTACTCTGTAACTTCTATAATTATTTCTTGGCGAATTGTATCTGATTCTATCTCCACCTCCATAAGAACTGCGGTAATAATTGCCATGACTTGCATACCTTACTCTATGTACATTGTAACTGTTGTATGGGTTGTTTCCGTACACTACTATTTTTCGGCCGTGGTGCAGATCATAACCCCTGTATCTTGCCGGCAAATATCTCGATCTGGTCCATCTGTTTCCGTGTAAATACACAAATTGTCTTTGTGGAACGCAATAATAAGACTGTACTTCTGGGAGATAGTAGTAATTAACGTCCTGGTATCCAGCTGGTATCCAGGCTGGTTGCGCGCCAATATTCACATTAATACTTACCTGAGCGTTAGATTGATTAGATGTTAAAGCCACGATACCTAGAATCGCGGATAGGATGAATAACTTTTTCATAATAATCTATTAATTTGTGTGTGGTAAACGTAATTCAAACGCTGTGCCAAAATTTCTATTGTAACAGCTACGTGAAAAACTTTTTAACTATAATAATTGTTAATGTTTTCCTTTGCCATTTCCATGGCCTTTACCATTACCGTTATTTCCTTTACCGTAAATCTTTTTAGCCTGTCCGGGAGGCATTCCATGTGGATGGCCCTTAATTACATAATATTTGCTGTCGCGACTATCACGAATGATGATTTGGTTTTTATTGCCTTTATATTTGGCATATTTTATTTTATCGCTTCTAAAATTTAGATATGGTTTAGGCGAGTTAATTACTACTTTATATCCATTGTATAAATCATAATTGCCATATCTGGCTGGTAATGAATTGGCAAAAACCCAATCATTTCCGTTGAGGTAAACAAACTGTCTTTGCGGAACATAGTAATAGCTCTCTACATCAGGAAGATAGTAATAGTCTACATGATCGTAGCCTATAGGTCCCCATAACGGCTGCGATCCGATATTAACATTTACGTTTAACTGAGCCTTTGCAGGTATGCTGAAGAATGAAATCATCATCACTGCAGCAATTAAGAATAATCTTTTCATGGTTATTTAATTTGTGTGATAGTAGTTTATTTTCAAATGCTGTGCCAAAGTGTAAAGACAAAAAAAAGGAGCACCAATTAGTACTCCTTCTTCCTAACCTGATTTTAGACTAACGACGTCTGTTTCCACCGCCTTCGCCATATCTTTCTGGCCTGCCGTTATGGCTTCTTTCTACATGTTTAACCACTTTTACGCGTTGTGGCTGGTTTCTTTCCGGACGAACCACAGTTACTTGTTTTGTGCTATAATTGGGATGACCTTTTACTACATAATATTTAGCTTCGCGGCTGTCTCTTATTATGGCCTGGCGACCACCGTAGTTTTTGTAACGGCTATATCTGGTAACGTAGTAATTATTTTGGAGGTATGGCCTTGGTTTGTTTATCACTACTTTATAGGAACGGTATAAATCAAAGTTGCCATAGCGGGCGGGGAGACTGCTGGTCCATACCCACTGACTACCATTCAAATAAATATACTGTGCAGAAGGAACATAATAATACGCATTAATATCAGGGAAATAATAATAATCTACATGGTCATAACCGGTTGGACCCCAAACAGGTTGCGAACCAATATTTATATTTAAACTAACCTGTGCTTTTGCATGATCTGCGCCGAATAATGATATCATCAGAACCACGGCAATTAAAACTAATTTTTTCATAATCTTAAAGGTTTTTGTGTGTTAATACTGGGATAGACTTGTGTGATATAAAGTGGTTTAATAAGCAGATTAGGATTTAACATTTCTTTAACTAAACCGACTGTTCATTTTATTGAGTAATTTTACTGATTATATTGAGTAAATTGTATTTGTACTTATAATTATTTGATAATTAGTTTGTTATGTGGTTATTGAAATTATAGAAAGAGATGTTTACAGTTTTAAATGAATTGAATAATTGTTGGATTTGGAATTACTTATCGTATTGAGTAATTTTACTCATTATATTAAGTAAATTGTAAATTATGCACGAAAGGATTGAATTACAGAAAGTTGTGGAAGTGATGAAAGAACCAAAACGGTTTATTCAGGTACTTGTTGGTCCCAGGCAGATTGGTAAAACTACCTTAATTACTCAATTGGTCCAGAAAATAACATTCCCCCATATATTTGAATCGGCTGATGCCGTATTTGCATCTGATCGCACCTGGATTGAGCAGGTTTGGTTCAATACCCGCGAGCTGGTTAAAAACAATAATGAGCAAGGCTGTCTTTTAGTAATTGATGAGATTCAAAAAGTAGATAACTGGAGCGAGATCATTAAACGCCTTTGGGATGAAGATATGCGTAATGGGGTGAATATTAAGCTAATCTTATTGGGTTCATCACGATTATTGATCCAGCAGGGGCTTACAGAATCACTTGCCGGTCGTTTCGAATTAACTTATTTGGGACATTGGAGTTTTATAGAAATGGAAAGTGCCTTTGGTTTTACAGCTGAAGAGTATGTTTGGTTTGGAGGTTATCCTGGCGCAGCTGGTTTAATCAAAGATGAAGAGCGCTGGAAAAGCTATGTTTCAAATGCTTTGATTGAAACCAGTATTTCTAAAGATATTTTAATGCTTACGCGTGTTGATAAGCCCGCACTGATGAAGCGCTTGTTTGAGCTCGGTTGCCTGTATTCCAGTCAGGTCTTATCATTTACTAAGATACTGGGACAGCTTTCTGATGCCGGCAATACTACCACATTATCTCATTATCTGCAACTGTTAGATACCGCGGGCTTGTTAGGGGGGATTGAAAAGTTCGCAGCAGATGTAATTCGAAAGCGTTCATCCAGTCCTAAATTTCAGGTGCATAACAATGCATTGGTGAGTGCACAAAGCAATGAGCTTTTTGAAACCATAAAAAAACAACCGGCAGAATGGGGGAGAATGGTTGAGTCATCAATAGGGGCACATCTGTTAAATTGTTCTTTTGTAGAAGGCTACAAGGTATTTTATTGGCGACACAGAAATGATGAGGTAGATTTTGTTTTAGAAAAACGCGGTAAAATAATTGGCATTGAGGTTAAAAGTACGGGCTTTGTTAGTGGTACATCGGGTATGGATGCTTTTAATAAAATGTACAAGCCCGATAAAATGCTTTTGGTTGGCGGTGGCGGATTGCCCTGGCAGGAATTTTTAAAAATTTCTCCATCAAGCCTTTTTTAACGAAAGACTAAATAATAACTATATTTGCTTATAATTTTAACACATAAAGCTTTAATGCCTTTACAAAATAGCAATTTCGAACTCGTTTCAGGACTGGAAATCCACGTTCAGTTAAATACCAATACTAAAATATTTTCTGCTGATAGTGCCGCTTTTGGTGCTTCGCCTAATCAAAATATATCAACGGTTTCGCTGGCTTTGCCAGGCGCTTTGCCTAAGTTAAACAAAGAAGTTGTAGCTAAAGCAGTTCGCATTGGCCTTGCGCTAAATTGTACCATTAACCAGATCAATCATTTCGACCGGAAAAATTATTTCTATGCCGATTTGCCAAAAGGATATCAGATCACACAGGATAATCAACCCATTTGTGTAAACGGTTTTCTGGAAGTTGAACTTTCAGATGGTTCTACCAAAAAAATTGGTATTAACCGTATCCATTTAGAAGAAGATGCAGGTAAAAGTATTCACGATCAGGACGACCAATATTCGTTGGTTGATTTAAACCGCGCAGGTGTGCCTTTAATTGAGATTGTTACTGAGCCCGATATCCGCAGTGCAGAAGAAGCGTCGGCCTTATTAAGCGAAATCAGGAAACTGGTAAGGCATTTAAATGTGAGCGACGGTAATATGGAAGAAGGCAGTTTACGTTGCGATGCCAATATTTCAATCCGCCCGGCAGGTACAACTGAATTTGGCACCCGTTGCGAAGTGAAAAATCTGAACTCCATGCGTAATGTACGCAGGGCTATGGATTTCGAATTTGGTCGTCAGGTTGAAGTAATTAGCAATGGCGGTAAAATTATTCAAAGCACACTTAATTTTGATGCTGAGCATGGTACTACTTCGCCCATGCGTACCAAAGAAGAAGCCAACGATTACCGTTATTTCTCTGACCCGGACTTGCAACCCATCCACATTTCGGATAGCTGGTTAGCTGAAATTAAATCGGCGATGCCTGCTTTGCCAAATGAGATTTCGAAAAAAATGATTGCTGAATTTGGCATTAGTAAAGCCGACGCTGCCTTATTTGCCGAAGATTTGGCATTACTTACTTATTTTAATGCTGCCTTACCGCTTGTAAATACCCAAAAAAGCTTAATTAACTGGCTTATTGGTCCGGTGAGAGCTATTTTAAATGAAAAAGGTATTGCTATTGATGCATATAACGTTAAGCCGACGCAACTTGCAGCTGCAATTAACCTGGTTGACGATAAAAAAATAACCCAGCAAATTGCCATACAGCAATTGTTGCCTGCTATTGAAACCAAAGCAGATGCCAATGTAGCGGAGCTGGCACAGGCGCTAAACCTTTTAATTACCGATAATGGTGATGAGTTAGGGACTTTTATTGATGAAGTGTTAAATAAATACCCACAACAGGTAGAGGCATATAAAAAAGGCAAAAAAGGCGTTTTAGGCTTGTTTGTTGGCGATGTAATGAAACTGGCCAAAGGAAAAGCAGATGCTAAAAAATTAAATGAACTTATACTTGAAAAACTGAAATAATGAGAATAAAACAATTGAGCCTGATCGTGCTGATTGCAATTGCTTTCACTGCATGTAAACCAAAAGATAGCTTTACCATCGACGGAACTTTCCAAAACCCGGGAGCAGAAAAAAAGGTGTTTCTGTATGGCATGCAAAACAGCAACATGATTGCAATCGATTCGACCAATTTGTCAGAAAAGGGCGAATTTAAGTTTATCCGTAAAACCCCATCAGTTGATTTTTTCAGGGTATCGGTTGGTAACCATGAATTTATGTTGATTGCTAAAAATGGCGATGCAATTAAATTGGAAGCTGATTTGGCTGATAAAACCATGGCATATAAAATTTCCGGTGCCAATGAGGTAGATAAATTATCTGAGCTGAATGGTATCAGAAATACGTTTGCCAAACAAGTAGAGAAATTACAAGCCGATTTTGAAGCTAAAGTAGCTACGCAGCCTCAAAACAGGGCGGCGATACTGGAATCGATGAAACCGCAATACGAATCTTACATCAACCAGTTAAATACGCAGATCTTAAAATTTGCCAAAGACAACAAAGGAACCCTGGCGAGCTTTTATGCCATGAATACTTTAAGTCCGCAGGAATTTGAAGCAGAACTGGTAAAGTTTGCCGACGAGGTTAAAGAAGATATTAAAGGTAATGCCACTGTTGATGCTTTTGTTAAGCAAATGGCACTTTTAAAAGCGGTACAAGTTGGCGAAACAGCTCCTGGATTCACCATCAATACCGCAGAGGGCAAGCCTGTTAGTTTAGCAGATTATAAAGGAAAATATGTACTGGTAGATTTCTGGGCATCATGGTGTCAGCCTTGCCGTCAGGAGAACCCTAACGTAGTAAAAGTTTACAATCAGTATAAAACCAAAAACTTCGATATCCTGGGTATTTCACTCGATACGGATAAAGCAGCCTGGTTAGGTGCTGTTAAAGCCGACGGTTTAAGCTGGACACATGTTTCGGAATTGAAAGATTTTAATGGCGAAACGGTTAAAAAATATCAGGTTCAGGCCATTCCAACATCATATTTAATTGACCCTGCCGGTAAAATTGTAGCTAAAAACCTTCGTGGAGAGGCCTTAGAGAGCTTTTTAGCCAAAACGTTACGTTAAAACAAATTTCATGTTAAACTAATTTAAGTAATTAACAATTTCTTAACTTAGGCTTAACTAAATATTGCATCATAGACAGTACTTTCGTAACAAATATTTAACTATGAACAACGCAGGTCAGAAAATATTAATTGTTGATGATGAACCAGATATTCTGGAGCTTATTGAGTACAACCTAAAGAAAGAGGGGTATCAGGTTTTTACGGCAACCAATGGCCAGGAGGGAATTACCGTTGCAAAGAAGGTTCATCCTGATTTGATTATACTGGATATTATGATGCCTAAAATGGATGGTATTGAGGCTTGCCGTTTAATGCGTGCAATTCCTGAATTCAAAAATACATTTATGGTTTTCTTAACAGCCAGAAGCGAAGAATATTCAGAAATCGCTGGTTTTAATGTGGGGGCTGATGATTATATCGCTAAACCCATTAAACCAAGGGCTTTGGTAAGCCGGATCAATGCCATTTTAAGAAGAAATGCCGGTACAGAAGAAGTATCAGAAAATAAACTCGAAATTGGTGATTTGGTAATCGATCGTGAAGCTTACCTTGTTTTCCAGGGTGGTAATAAAGTGGTGCTGGCTAAAAAGGAATTCGAATTGTTATACCTTTTAGCTTCCAAACCCGGTAAGGTTTATACCCGCGAGTCGATCCTTAAAAATATCTGGGAAGATTCAGTAGTCGTAACCAACCGTACCATTGATGTACATATTCGTAAACTGCGCGAGAAATTAGGCGAAAATTATGTTTCTACCGTAAAAGGGGTAGGTTATAAATTTGAGTTAGCTTAAATTAATTTAGCCACAGATGTACACAGATTAACACAGATTTTTTCTGATGCTTAATCTGTGTTTTTTTATGCATCAAGATGTCAAAAGCTGAACGCTATCTGTGTTCATCCTTTTTATCTGTGGTTAAAGATTAATAAGATAGATGGGCGAATCCTGTGTTTCAGTGGTTAAATGTATAGGTTTATACAACGATAGCGCTATTATCATTGAGACCCTGAAATAAATTCAGGGTGACGACCGCCTTAAAAAAAATAAAATCGTATTTTTGCGCTTCATTAATCACACCACAGTTTGAAGTTTCCTAATTTTAAAGATCTTATCCTTTTCGAAGACAACGATTTTATTGTCATCAACAAACCTCCCTTTTTAGCATCGCTTGATGAAAGAGGTGCGGCTGGCGAAACCAATGTTTTACGCCTGGCCAAGCAGTATAGTTTTGATGCACAGGTATGTCACCGTTTGGATAAGGAAACCTCCGGAGCTTTAATTATCGCCAAAAATCCTGCAGGTTATCGTCATGCTTCTATGCAGTTCGAAAGAAGGAAGGTGAACAAAACTTACCATGCTGTGGTAGATGGCCATGTGATTTTTGACCAGCTCCTGGTTGATTTACCCATCTTAAACGATGGCAATAAAAATGTAACCATCGACAGGAATGAGGGCAAAAGAGCGGAGACTATTTTCGATTCGTTAAAATACTACAAACATTATACATTGGTAGAATGCAAGCCCATTACTGGCCGTATGCACCAGATCCGTATCCATTTAGCTACCCAAAGGGCCGCCATTGTTGGCGATGAAATGTATAAAGGGAAACCCGTTTTTCTTTCTTCGATTAAAAGAGGTTACAGACTAACAAAAGGTGAAGAAGAGCAGCCGATTATGAAGCGTTTTGCCTTACACGCCAGACACCTGGTATTTAAAGGACTCGATGATAAAGACATTGTGATTGATGCTCCATATCCGAAAGATTTTGCTACTTTAATTAAGCTCCTGGATAAATTCGACGCTTAACTGCTAATTTTTCCACTGGAATATAAAACAGAATAAAATGTATATCCGCTTTGTAAATTACCTTGATAAGATTAACCAGTACCGGAAATCAAAAATATCAAACCGTAATTTCTTAGTTATACTGGCGGTTATAGTTGGCGTACTGGCCGGACTTGCTGCTGCTGCTTTAAAGAGTTTAACCCACCACATTGAGGAGTTTCTACAGTCAGACTGGCATTGGAAATATAAATACTACCTGTATTTTATTTTTCCGATGATCGGGATTTTTTTAACGGTTTTATACATCAAGTATTTTATCAGGAGATCAAAATTCGAAACCGGCTTAACACCTTTGCTGTACGCCATTTCAAAGAAATCGAGCAGGGTAGAAGCACACAATATTTATTCGCAGGTAATTACTGCAGCTGTTACCGTTGGTTTTGGTGGTTCAACAGGTTTGGAAGCGCCTATTGTTACCAGCGGTTCGGCTATCGGTTCAAATCTGGGGCGTTTTTTAGGCCTATCTTACCGCGAAATTACCATGCTGGTGGCCTGCGGGGCTGCTGCAGGTATTGCGGGGGCTTTTAACAGCCCGGTAGCGGGAATTGTTTTCGCTATCGAAATTTTACTTCCTGAGTTTACCATTCCCGCTTTTATTCCGTTGCTTTTATCGGCAGCAACCGCAGCTGTAGTAGCCCGGGCATTTTATACGCAACAGTTATTCTTTTTGGTAACTGAAGGATGGAGGATGGATGCATTGATTTATTACGTGCTTTTAGCTGGATTAATTGGTCTTTTTTCAATTTATTTTACCAAAGCGAATTACGCTGTTAAAGGGCTTTTTTATAAAATAAAACATCCTTATACCAAAGTTATTGTTGGCGGTTTAATGCTGGGGGCTTTGGTATTTCTTTTTCCCACGTTATACGGTGAGGGTTATATTACCATAAAAGGCTTGCTAAAGGGCGATTATCTGACGGTGATTAACAACAGTATTTTCGAAGATTATAACAATATTCCTGCCGTTGTAATACTTTTTACGGTGGTTACCATTTTCATGAAATCGTTGGCTACGCTGATAACTTTAGGAGCTGGCGGTAATGGGGGTACATTTGCGCCCAGTTTAATTATGGGCGGTTTAATCGGATTTATTTTTGCCTATGTGGTAAATTTATCGGGACTGGCACATTTAAGTGTATCTAATTTTATTGTGGCGGGTATGGCTGCAGCTTTGGGTTCCATTATGCACGCACCTTTAACCGGTATTTTCCTGATTGCCGAGATTACCGGAGGCTATATTTTAATGGTTCCGTTAATGATTACTACAGCCATTTCTTACGCCATTAACCGCAGTTCGCAAAAACATTCTATTTATACTAAAGCATTAGCCGATAAAGGCGAACTTTTATCTCATGAGGATAAGGATACTACAGTTTTAAACCAGATGAAACTGAGATATCTGATTGAAAAGAGTTATCCGCAGATACAAATGAATGATTTGCTTTCGCTGAAAATGGGCGAAATTGTGCAATCGCATAAAAATATCTGCGCTGTTACCGATGAAACGGGTGATTTTAAAGGCATCATTTACATTGAAAAACTGTTTAATGAAATGATGAGCAATCCGGATAAAGAAAATTTACAGGCTGCAGATTTGGTACAATCCGCACCCAACACCATTACTGAGGGCGACGATCTTAAAATGGTATTGGAGAAAATGGAGCAGGAAAATGTTTGGATTTTACCGGTACTTACAGCAGAAAACCGTTATCTGGGTTTCGTTTCTAAAACTGCAATCTTTAATAAATACAGAGCGCTGCTGATGCGGCAAAATGATTATATGGGCTAGAGGTTGTTTTAATGTTGGAAGGTTGAAATGTTGCAAAGTTTAATGCTAGCTTAAGAACTTTCAAACATTCAACCAAAAAGATAGGATATTGCCTGGATCAACCTTCAAACATTCCAACCTTAAACCTTTCAACAAAAAAAATTGGAATGTTGTCCGGCTAACCTTCAAACATTCCAACTTTAAAACTTTTTAACCTGCTCAGCGTTATTCAGCTCTTTTTAAGCCAAACTTTTCAATTTTGCTATACAGGTGACTCCGTTGAATATCAATTTCATCAGCTGTTTTAGATACGTTCCAGTTATTTTTTTCGAGTTTGAATTTAATAAACTCACGCTCAGCATGGTCTTTATAATCCTGAAAGTTATTAAACGAATCGAAGGTAGAGGCAAGGCTCGATCCACCGGCACTTGCAATCTGCGCGCTGGTTGCAGCACCAATGTTTGTTCCACCGCCCGGGTTAGCAAATGCACGTACATCATTTTCGGTAATTACTTTATCGCTCAAAATAATTAAACGTTCAATCATGTTGTGCAACTCACGCACGTTACCTGTCCATGGTAAGGCTTGTAATGCCGACATTCCGCCTTCATTTATCTTTTTAACAGGCATACCATAATCGCCACAAATGCGCTCTAAAAAGTTTTGCGCAATTACCGGAATATCATCGGTACGTTCAGTTAAATGCGGTACGTGGATATTAATTACATTTAAGCGGTGGTACAAGTCCATACGGAAATTACCATTCTCAATTTCTTTTAATAAATCCTTATTGGTAGCCGCTAAAACACGCACGTTTACATCAATTTCCTTTTCGCCACCTACGCGGGTAATTTTATGTTCCTGTAAAGCGCGCAAAACTTTTGCCTGTGCCGAAAGGCTCATATCGCCAATCTCATCCAAAAATAAGGTACCGCCGTTGGCCAGTTCAAATTTACCAATGCGCTGTTTTACAGCAGAGGTAAATGATCCCTTTTCGTGTCCAAACAGTTCACTTTCAATTAATTCTGAAGGAATTGCAGCACAGTTTACTTCGATTAAAGGACTTTCAGAACGGTTCGATTTTTCGTGTAACCAACGGGCTACCAGCTCTTTACCGCTGCCATTTGCACCTGTAATTAATACGCGGGCTTCGGTAGGGGCAACGCGCTCGATGGTTTCTTTAATTTTCGAAATACTTTCCGATTCGCCCAGGATTTCGCGGGTTTTACTTACTTTACGTTTTAAAACCTTGGTTTCGGTTACCAAAGTTCCACGGTCTAAACCATTGCGTACGGTAATCAGTAAACGGTTTAAATCAGGTGGTTTGGAAATAAAATCGAATGCACCTTTTTTACTGGCTTCGATAGCGGTTTCAACAGTACCGTGACCAGATATCATAATAAAAGGTAAATCGGGCTTAAGGAGCTGTGCCTGTTCAAGCACTTCCATTCCGTCCATTTTATTCATCTTGATATCGCAAAGTACGAGATCATAATTACCTTTTTTGATCATCTCGAGGCCATCAATACCGTTATCGATATCTTCAACTTCGTAATTTTCGTATTCCAGAATTTCGCGTAAGGTACTCCTTATCGCTCGTTCATCGTCAATTATTAATAGTTTAGCCATTAGCGCTTTATTCTTTTATTTGAAATGCGAATATATTATTTTTTAATTAATGTATAGTTTTTTGTACAATTAATACGCTATAAACCCAAAATGTGCCGAAAGGTTTTAGTCTTAATGGGAATAATCAAGTTTAAATTTACGGAGGTCTGGACGGTGGGCTTTCTTGCGGTTTAATTCAGCTTCGTAAATGCTTTGGCCCAGGTTTTTCATAAAAGGGAAACAAACCGTATCGTATTCATATTTATTGTCGTTAAATATGCCATCTTCATTACTATGTACCACTGCCGTTAAAAAGTATTCAATTCCATTTTTAAAATCTACGAAATAAGAATTGTCGATGATGTAACCATAACTGTCGCCATATTTATTAAAGATGCGGATGTTTGGATCGGGAGTGACTTTCTCTCTGCCATAATACAGCATTTTAGCATAGGTGGGCCAAAATTCTTTTGGGTCATATTTCGGGAAATCACTTTCAGTAGGATACTTACTCATATAAGTATAAATGAGTTTATAATCTGCAGCAGTTAACTTAAACCTTTCTTTTACGGGAAAAGCTTCAGGAAAAATTAATTTCTGCATCAGTTTCTGCTGATCGTTAATGGCAAAGGTATTTTTACCTGCCAGGCTAAAAGGTTTGTTTACCAGCTTGTCGGCGCTGTCGAGGTAGCCTTTGCCCATAGTGAGGTTGCTTAAAGTTAATTCGTAATCTTTCGGATCGTATTGAGCCGGTTGATTGTAAACCAATTGATCGCCATTATAAAATTTAATGGGATTGCTATGCCTGGTCGATTCGCCTGCATCGCCAATGGCCAGACGGTTTAAAATACGGCTGTCATTAAAACCATTGGCTTTTAGTTGCTGATTAATTTCTGCCCGGCCAATAAACTCGAATAACCTGTTAAAAGCGTCATTATCGCTGGTGAGCAAAATCTTTTTAATATAATGTGCAACTGAGGGCAAACCATTTCTAGCGCTGGTATCAGTTAAAACTTTGCTTTGTCCTTTAAAAGCACTATCCGTTATCATCGTACTGGATGCCGTTAAGCCTGTGTTTTTTAAGCGGTTTACTTTTTCGAGCGCAAAAATTACTGCAGCCAGTTTCACTGTGCTGGCCGGATAGAAATAATGGTGCGGATCTAAATTATAGCTGAATGCTTTAAAGCTGGGTTTGTTTTGGGCATCGCGGTTAACCTGCGTATATAATATTTGTATCTGGTTTTTATCTGGGTGATGGAGTACCGAAGAAAAAAGACCGGGTTTAGATTCCATCAGTTTTTTAAGAAATACAGTATCGGTTTTTTGCGCCATAACAGATAAGCTGATTAACGAGCATGCAAGAGTTAAAAATTTTCTCATTATGTAAAAATGTGATTCCTAATTTAGCTTTTTCTGCTAAAACCACCATTTTCCATCACGCATTTTACAAGTTTGGCTAATTTTCTTACCTTTGCCAGGCTTTTGGTTTCCGGATTTACACCCGGAATTAAAAGGGAATACAGTGTAAATCTGTAACTGTCCCGCAGCTGTAAGCTCCTTAACGGATTTCCAATCATTTTGCCACTGTGCCGACTTGTCGGGATGGGAAGGCCGGAAAGCCGGGAGTAAGTCAGAAGACCTGCCTTAGCATTATATTTCATAGCTTTCGTGGATTGAAGCTAGGGGTGAGGTACTTACGTTTTTCGTATTTTCATTTCTTTTCTATCTGTTGGCTGTGGGTTAAACTCACAATCAAATGATCAAAATTAAAGGTGTTTTACCAAACACCAGGTCTTTCTTTTTGCTGGCCCCGTTATTGGGTATGGGCATACTTTTGCCTGGAATTTCTGCAGCACAGGTGGATACGGCAAAGGCCAATCAACTGCAGGAAGTTAAAATTACCGAGTATAAAAATTCGAGGGTAAATCTTTCGCCAACTCCTGTACAAATACTTATCGGATCGGAGTTAAAACGCTTAAACAGCTTATCAGTTGCCGATGCGGTACGCTATTTTGCCGGCGTACAGTTAAAAGATTACGGCGGTGTTGGAGGCTTAAAAACCATTAACGTCAGGAGCATGGGTAGTAATCACACTGCTGTGTTTTACGATGGTGTTCAGTTAGGCAACGCACAAAATGGCCAGGTAGATTTGGGTAAATTAGCCTTAGATAATCTGGAAGAAATTGCCGTTTATGTTGGCCAAAAGCCAGAGTTACTGCTGCCAGCCAAGGGTTTTGCCGCAGCAAGTGCACTTTACCTCAAAACCGCACAGCCGGTTTTTAGTTCTGGCAAAAAGTATGGATTGGGAGCCAGTTTTAAAACCGGCTCTTTTGGGCTAATTAATCCCAACATCAGTTTTAAACAAAAAATCAGCAATAAAATCGCTTTTGTTTTAGATGCAGGCTATTTAGAATCGAACGGTAAATATAAATTCAGGTATAAGGAGCTGGCTTACGATACCACCATTATCCGGAATAACAGTGATGTTAAATCGGCAAGAGTAGAAGCTACATTTTTTGGCTCACTGGCCGATAGCAGTAAGTGGAGCCTTAAATTGTACAACTATAATTCAGCCCGCGGACTCCCCGGGGCGATAGTTTCGAACAGGTTTACCTTTACACAGCGCCAGTGGGACGATAATAGTTTTGTTCAGGCTTCGTACCAGAATAAAAAAAGCGCCCGCTATAATTTTTTGTTGAATACGAAGTATGCCTATAGTTTTATGCGTTACCTCGATCCTGAATTTAAGCAGCAAAACAGCTTTTTAGATAACCGCTATACCGAAACGGAGTGGTATATCTCTGCAGCCCACCTGTATAAAATAGCTAAAATCTGGGAGCTTTCTCTTGCTACCGATTACAGCTTGCAAAAGCTCGATGCCAATTTATACAATTTTGCTTACCCAAGCCGCAACACAGGCTTAGTGGTGCTGGCTAGTGCATTAAACCTAAACAGGCTAAGCCTACAGGGCAACATTTTAGCAACCCTGATTACGGAACAGGTTAAAAACGGCGAACAATCTGCCAACAGGCAAGAATATACCCCCAGTTTGATGGCTTCGTGGCAACCTTTTCAAACTAAAGATTTCCGCGTACGCAGTTTTTTCAAATCTATTTTTCGCATGCCTACTTTCAACGATTTGTATTATACGTTTATTGGCAATACCAGGCTGAAACCCGAATATACGAGCCAGTACGATTTAGGTTTTACTTACGGTCATACCTCAAACGGAAAACGCCTCGCTTATCTATCTGTTCAGGCCGATGCCTACTATAATCTGGTAAAAGATAAGATTGTAGCCATTCCCGGCAATAATTTAGGCCGGTGGACGATGGTTAACCTGGATCGGGTGCAGATTAAAGGTTTCGAAACCAATATACAGACGGTTTGGGATTTAGCTGCACAGCTGAAATTGAAAGCAAGTGCCAATTATACCTTCGAAAAAGCAATAGATATCAGCGCTACTGCTTTCAGGTATGGCGATCAGATCCCCTATATTCCTGTACACAGCGGATCGGCGAGATTCGGTATCGATTACAAAAACCTGATGTTTAATTATAGTTATATCTACACTGGCGAAAGGTACAGCCAAAAAGCCAATATCGCCGCCAATTACGTTAAACCCTGGTATACGCACGATTTAACACTGGGTGCAAATTTCGTTTACCAACAAACCCGTTTCTTTTTCAACGCCGAAATCAATAATGTTTTTAACCAGTATTACGATGTGGTGCTCAACTATCCAATGCCGGGCCGCAACTACCGTTTTACTTTATCCGCTAATTTTTAAACCAATTTAATATCACGATATGAAACACCAATTACAACAAGTTTTTAAACGCACTGGCTTACTTCTATTAACTGCCCTCGCTTTTGCCTGTAGAAAAGATACACCCGTAGATGAAGATTCAGAACAAGGCGCTAAAACACCGTCAGTAACTGTAAAAGGATTGTATGTCTTAAATGAAGGCAACTGGGGTTCTAACAAATCATCTTTAGATTATTACAATTATGAGGATGGTAAATACACCAGAAATATATTCGGAGCGGCTAATCCGGCGGTTACATTAGGTCTTGGCGATGTAGGTAACGATATCAAAATTTATGGTGCTAAAATGTATGTGGTGGTAAACGGAAGCAATAAGGTTGAAATCTTAAACGCCGGCAATGCAAAGCAGGTCGCTAAACTGGATATCAACAACCCCCGTTATGTAACCTTTTACAAGAATTTTGCTTACATCACCTCTTACGATGGCTATGTAGCTGTGGTAGATACGACTGCTTTAAGCACCATTAAAACTAAAATAACGGTAGGTAACCAGCCCGAAGAAATGGCAGTTGTGGGCAACAAACTTTATGTGGCCAATTCTGGCGGTTATAACTATCCAAATTACGACAGAACAGTGTCGGTAATTGATTTAACTACCAATACCGAAACCAAAAAGATTGATGTAGCCATTAACCTGCACCATTTAAAAGCCGATAAATATGGCGATATATATGTAACCTCGAGAGGTGATTACGGAACAGTTGCTTCCTCATTATATGTGATTGATAGCCAAACCGATGCCGTGAAAAAGAATTTCAATATTCCGGTTAGCGATTTCTGGATTAATGAAGACGATGCCTATCTGTTTTCTTACAGCTATGCTACCTCAAAGTCGACCTATGTAAAACTTAATGTAAAAGACGAAACCGTAGCAAGCAACAATTTCATTGCGGATGGGGTTGAGGCTTCTATTACACTTCCTTATGGTATTGCTGTCGATCCGACATCGGGAGATATTTTTGTAACCGACGCGAGAGATTACGTTACACCTGGCACCATTTATTGCTTTGATAAAGCAGGTAAAAAGAAATTTACGTTTACCACCGGCGATATTCCCGCACACATTGCATTCTTATTAAAATAACATACAAAAAACACACCAAAAATGAAAAAATCAATTATCTATTCAATGCTTTTCTGCCTGTTCTTATTCAGTTGTAAGAAAAATAATGTGCTTGGCCCCGATGTAAACCTGCTGATTAAAGAAGATGCTGTACAGGCTAAGGTAGCTGTAGCAACCAATTTTAGTGCAGGTACAAACAACGGACAGGCTTTTCAGCACGAATGGAAACTCGATGGCAAAGTGGTCAGCACCATTTTTAACTATAATTTTATTGCCGCAAAAGCGGGTACTTATGTTTTAGCTTACAAAGGTTATAACGAGGCTGGCGAATTTACCCATACCTATACCATTACTGTTCCAATCCCGGTAGTAGGAATTACCCCAACCAGCAGCAAATATATCAGCCGCATTTTAGATTATCTGCCAGCTCCGGGCCAGTTTGTAAACGAAACCCTGGGTAAGCCAGAGCAGGCACAAAAATTAATTGGAAGCACTACCAACCTGATTTCCTTAGGTGGTTTTGGTGGCTACATTATTTTTGGCTTCGACCACTCGGTAGTAAACAACACCGGTAACGATCTGGCCATTTATGGTAATCCATCGGGGGCTCCATATCATTTTTCTGAGCCAGGTGTTGTAATGGTTAGTCAGGATAGCAATGGCAATGGTCTTGCCGATGATGAGTGGTATGAATTAGCCGGAAGTGAATACAGTAAAGCTACAACCATTAAAAATTACGAAATTACCTATACCAACCCTAAAGCATTTGCCAATGTAAGCTGGAAAGATAATCAGGGAAATAGCGGAGAAGTAAAAGTTAACAATTTCCATAAGCATAATTTTTATCCTGAATTTGCCGCAAACCAGGAAACCATCACCTTTAAAGGAACTTTGTTGCCGCCTTCAACCGGTAAGACAGGAAGTATTGTAATCAGTTCGCCCTTTGACTGGGGCTACACCGATAGTTATTCTACCGGCGATGATTACAAAACCAATTTGTACAATAGCTTCGATTTATCGTGGGCGGTTGATAAAAACGGAAACAAAGTAGATTTAAAAACAATCGATTTTGTGAAGGTATACACCGGCCAGAATGCTGATGCAGGTAACCTTGGTGAAATTTCGACTGAAGTAAAGGGTGCGGTTGATTTGGGGATTAAATAAAGTCTGATCATCTACCTATAAATAACAGCCCAGTTGTTAGAGGCCTGCCTTGTTGCAGGCCTTTTTTATTGGTATCAACCTGGTTTGAAACGGTATCTTCCAAGGCTCCATTTGTATGTAATTATACTCAAATCATATTATGCAAGACGCAAAAAGTATTGAATTACATACAAAAACCATCGACTGAACAGTAAACCCAATGGATTAAAAAGTGCCCTGACAGGTGTTTAAAAGTACTCCAGAAGACTAAATTGGTCTTCTGAAGTACTAAAAGGTACTTCGGAAGTAGAAAAAACACACTCCGAAGTACTTAAATCTCGTTCGGAACGTCGGCGAATATACTCCGAAGTACAAAAAAGACGCTCCATGCCTCGGCGAATACGTTCAGAGATAGAAAAATCTTGTTCGGAACGTCGGCGAATATACTCCGAAGTACAAAAAAGACGCTCCCTTCCTCGACGAATACGTTCAGAGATAGAAAAATCTTGTTCAGCACCTCGCCGAATATACTCCGAAGTACAAAAAAGACGCTCCATACTTTGGCGAATACGTTCAGAGATAGAAAAAACTCGTTCAGTACCTCGTCGAATATACTCCGAAGTACAAAAAAGACACTCCATACCTCGACGAATACATTCAGAGATAGAAAAAACTCGTTCGGAACGTCGCCGAATATACTCCGAAGTACTAAAAAGACGCTCCGTACCTCGACGAACACAACAGGAGATAGAAAAAGCTTGTTCAGCACCTCGGCGAATATACTCCGAAGTACAAAAAAGACCTTCTATACCTAGGCGAATACGTTCAGAGATAGAAAAATCTCGTTCAGTACCTCGGTGAATACCATTGACAGACCCAATAGAAGAATCGTTATTTCGATCCGATAGCTATCGGATGGAGCCGGCCGGTTCTAATATCTATTTTATCATCAGCTCAGGCTGAGTTCAGTGAAGCTGAAAAACCTCCGGAAAAAATGGATACCTCATAGAAAAGCCCTGCCAATTCATCAAATCTCACATTTTATTGTGATCACAATTTTTTTGTTACATTTGCGGCGCTTTTGGTTTCCGACTTTACAGTCGGAATTAAAAGGGAATACAGTGTAAATCTGTAACTGTCCCGCAGCTGTAAGCTCTGTAACGGTTTTTCTAATCTTTCGCCACTGTGCCGGCTTGTCGGGACGGGAAGGCAGAAAACCGGGAGTAAGTCAGAAGACCTGCCTTTAGCATTAATTTCATAGCTTTCGGGGATTGAAGCTGGGGTTGAAGTACTTAACGTTTACGTATTTTCATTTCTTTTACAATCTGTTGGCTATAGGTAAAACTAACCATCAAAATGAACAAAACAACTATTTTAGCAGCAGCTGGTTTAGGCTTGGCGCAGCTAATGATTGGCCAGTTGGCTAATGCGCAGCAAAAAGACACTTTGCAGCTTAAAGATGTGGTAATTTCTGCCACTAAAAACGATCAAAAACAATCACAAACCGGTAAAGTGGTTAGCATCATCAGTCGCGAGGTGTTGGAACGCAGCAACGGAAAATCGCTACCCGATTTATTAAATGAGCAGGCTGGTATCAGCATCAGTGGCGGAAACAGTAGCCAGGGAAAAGATAAAAGTATCTTTTTCAGAGGTTCTGGCAGTGGTTATACCCTGATCTTAATTGATGGAATTGTACAAAACGATCCATCGAGCATTAGCGGTACATTCGATTTACGTTTATTTTCAATCGATCAGATCGATCACATCGAAATTTTAAGAGGCGGACAGTCTACCATTTACGGTTCTGATGCCGTTGCCGGGGTAATTAATATTGTAACTAAAAAAGGCGGACCAAAGGGCAATACCATTTACGGTGTGGCCAGTGCCGGAAGCTTTGAAACGTACAAAGGTACAATTGGTTTAAATGGAGGTGTTGAAGGTTTTTCTTACAACATCAACTATACACACCTTAAAACCGATGGTATTTCTGAAGCGGTAGCGCCAGTTGGCAGCACAGCCGAATTTGATAAAGATGGTTTTAAAACTGATGGAGTTAACGCTAATTTTGGGATCCAGCTGGATAAGCGTTTCTCAGTTAATCCGTTTTTACGTTATTTCTATGGTAACTACAAAATAGATGAAGGTGCATTTACCGATGGTTTACCTGGCAATAATTCGATATTGAAGCAATTTAGCGGTGGTTTTAATGCCGAGTATAAACTTAATACTGGTAAAATTACCTTGAATTACAGTCACGAGAGCAATTCGAACGATGTAAACTCGAGTTTCATGGGCTTTGCCAGCAATTTTGTAAACTATGGTAAAATGAACGTAATCGATTTATTTTATAACCAGAAACTGGGTAATAAATTAGATTTATTGGTAGGTATCGATAACCGTAAAACAAAATTAATTACCGATACAAGTAATCCAACCACCAATATTTTTGCAGCTTACGGATCATTGTTCTTACACAATTTAAGTGTGTTTAACCTCGAAGTAGGTGGTCGTTACAATAAGCACGATCAATATGGCGAAAACTATACCTATTCGGTAACGCCAACCATCAATATTATCAAAGAAGTAAAATTGTTTGGAACCGTATCTACAGCTTTCAAAGTACCTACTTTAAATATGCTTTTCGGGCAGTTTGGTGCTAACTTAAACCTGAAGCCAGAAAAATCGCAGAACTACGAAGCAGGAGTAAACTTTAGCTTTGCTGATGATCAGTTCAGCTTACGCGTAGCGGGCTTTAAACGCGATTTAACCGATGCCATTGTTTATACTACAGGTTATACCAATCAGGGTACACAGAAATTTAAAGGGCTAGAGGTAGAGCCTGCAGTAAAATTTAGCGTATTTAACCTGAATGGTTATTACGCTTATGTAGAAGGAAATACCGGAACTGTTGATTATCTGATTCGCAGACCAAAACATACTTTTGGTATTACAGCAGGTGCGCAGGCTACTAAAAACCTATACATTAGTGCCAACTACCGTTATTTTGGTAAACGCTTCGATACAAACTTCATCTCTTATTTAAACGAAGAATTGCCATCGTATAAATTGTTAAATGCTTACGTAGAGTATGCTTTGGCTAAAAAACGTGTAAAACTGTTCTTCGATGCTAAAAACATCCTGAACGAAAAATACAGCGAAATTATTGGCTACAATACACCAGGCTTTAACTTTAATACCGGCGTAAGTTTTAATATACGCTAATAAAAATTTAACTTTGCTTAAACAATAAAAATACAATGTCTCATTTAAAATTTAATCCGCGCACCTTAATACTGCTGTTAATGATATTGGCGATTACGGCTTTCCGTTTGCTGGTAACATTTAATTCAGATGAATTGAAATTTGCTAATTTCTCCTCAATCGGAGCTGTAGCTTTATTCGGTGGTGCTTATTTTAAAGATCACGCCAAAGCTTTTGCTTTTCCGTTGTTGAGTTTATTCTTGAGCGACTTTATTTTAGCTTCGACCATTTTCAGTAAATACAACGGAGGTTCGTTTTTGTATCAGGGTTGGTACTGGACCTATATTGCTTTTGCTTTAATGGTTTTAGTGGGCAGAATTCTGCTTAAAAATGTAAACGTAGTAAATTTATTAGCCTCTACATTAAGCATTGTGCTTATTCACTGGTTGGTTACCGATTTAGGTGTTTGGATTAACAATCCGGCCTATACTCAGGATTTGGCCGGTTACTGGAATTGCCTGGTAAAAGCCATTCCGTTCGAAATCAGATTCCTGGAAGGAACAGTGATTTATGGTGCTTTACTTTTTGGAGCTTTCGAAATTTTAAAAGCAAAGTACCCGGTATTGAAATTAAACGCGCAAGCCGTTTAATATACCAGATTTAGATCATTCACTCGTTGGTGGCTCACCAACAAAATGAAAATAATCATGAAGATCCTCTTTTGAATTGATTTCAGAAGAGGATTTTTTTCTTAACGTCATGCTGAATTTATTTCAGCATCTCATTAAGTATCATTAGATTTTTTTACCTTAGAAATAGTAAGAGATCCTGAAACAAGTTCAGGAAGACGAATTTAGATATTATGAAAGTTGTTTCCTTTTTACCCGCTGCCACCAAAATGATTTACGATATGGGCCTTCAGGATTACCTGTATGGGGTAACTTTCGAATGTCCGCAAGAGGCAGCCGATCAACCTAAAATTGTGCGCTGCATCCTCGAGGGTAAAAACTATTCCAGTATTGAAATCGACCGGATTTTTTCAGCTTCCAAAGCGCAGGGTAAAAGCCTGTATTGGGTAGATGATGCACTTTTGGAAAGCATTGCGCCTGATATTGTGTTTACGCAGGATATTTGCGAAGTATGTAATATTGATACGGTTTGCACCGAAACTGCTGTGATGAAGCTGAGCAAACAGCCAACTTTGGTTCCGCTTTCGCCCAATAATCTGCAGGATGTTTTCGAATGTGCCATTACCATAGCCCGGGCATTGGGTAAAGAAGAAGTAGCTTTTAATTACCTGGCAGGCCTGCAGCAAAAAACCGATCAGATTTTAGATCAGTTACGGGCAAACAAATCGCCTTTAAAACGGGTAATGCTGATGGAATGGATAGAGCCAGTTTACAATTGCGGGCACTGGATTCCCTTTCAGATTGCTGTTGCCGGTGGGGTTGATATGCTTTCGAACCCTGCAGGTGATTCTATTGTTACCCCATGGGAAAAGATTGTAAAGTATAATCCCGAGGTTTTGGTTATTGCACCTTGTGGCTTTGATCAGAAACGAAGCCTCGAAGAAATGAGCCTGCTTACCGCTAAAGCCGGATGGAACGACCTTGAAGCGGTAAAAAACAATCAGGTGTACATTGCCGATTTTGATATGTTTACCCAGCCTAGTGTAGGTACCCTGGTAGCTGGTATCGAAGCTTTAGCTTGCATGTTTCATCCTGAGGTTTTTAAAGCTGATGGATTGATAGCTAAAAAATTTGTAAAATTTAATACTTCAATATTAGTATGAAGCATATCTTATTAACGCTCACCTGTATTTTCCTTTATTCATCATTATGTCGTTCACAAGAAAAAAAATATACTGATTCGGCAGTGGCAGAATATATTAAAGCGTGTCAGTGTAAGTATGGATATAGATATGGTTGGAAGTTAAAATCTGTAAAAAAACATGAAGCATATTCGCGGGTGAAAAAAATATTTTTTGTTTCGTTTAAAAATAATGATCCTGCAAAAGAGGCTCCTTATGTAAAAAATGAAAAAATTGATAATGATGTCGTTACCGAGCAACATTTGCTGACACAAACAGAAACTGATTCACTCTTCAATATAATATACGGGTATAACTATACAGGTTATCCATCAAAGATTCTGGTATTTGAGTGTAAGCAACCAGAAAATGCAATTTTATATGTAGATAATGATGATAAGGTTCTCTTTTCGATAAACATTTGTTTTTCTGGAACGGGCCACCAAATATGGACAAGCAAAAATTACAAAGGAACCCACACAACAACATTTGGGGAAACTTGCTTCGGCAAATACGAACAACTTGCTAAACTTTTCAGGTCGGCAGGGATTAGAAATATAAAATAAATGAAATTAGTTGTTTTAACAGGAGCGGGGATCAGTGCCGAAAGTGGATTGAAGACTTTCAGGGATTCGGATGGTTTGTGGGAAGGGTATATGATGTAGCTACTCCCGAGGCCTGGGAAAGGAATCCGGACTTGGTGCAGGAGTTTTATAACGAAAGAAGAAGACAGGTTGTTGCTGCACAACCCAATGCGGCGCACCGTGTACTAGCCGAACTGGAGCAGGATTTCGATGTAGAAATTATTACCCAGAATATTGATGATTTGCACGAGCGTGCCGGATCAACCAAAGTAACGCATTTGCATGGCATCATTACACGTTCGCAATCAAGCTTACGCCCCAGTTTAACTTATCCTATTGCGGGTACCGAAATTAAAATGGGCGAACGCTGCAAATTAGGTTCGCAACTGAGGCCCCATGTGGTATGGTTCGGCGAAGCGGTTCCCATGATAGAAGTCGCTGCAAAAATCTGCGAAAAGGCTGATTTGTTTGTGCTGATCGGAACTTCGCTTGCAGTTTATCCTGCGGCCGGATTGATTGATTTCGTTCCACGGCAAGTCAAAAAATACATTGTCGATCCTAAAACTCCCGATGTTAAACGCTACCAGAACGTAATTACCATCGAACAAAATGCAGTAAACGGAATGGAGCAGCTGAGAAGTATTTTAACGAATGGATAAGAAAATCTGCATTTTTAACTGGAGTGGCGGAAAAGACAGTACACTCGCGTTACACTACGCCCTTCAGGATCCAACACTGGAAATTCGCTATCTGGTTACCACCGTTACCGAGCAATACAACCGCGTTTCGATGCACGGCGTAAGAGAAGCTTTGCTGATTAAACAAGCAGAGAGTATCGGTATTCCCTTGTATCAGATCCGTTTGGGTGAAATGCTCGATATGGAAACTTACGACAATACCATGCGCGAACACCTGAATAAATTTAAAGCAGAAGGCATTACGCACTCGGTTTTTGGCGATATTTTTCTCGAAGACTTACGTAAATACCGCGAAAATAAACTGGCCGAAATTGGTCTAAAGGCTATTTTTCCGTTGTGGCAAAAAGATACCAGGCAAATGATCAGCGAGTTTATAGGCCTGAACTATAAAACCATCATTGTGTGTACACAAGAGAATCTGCAAGATATTTGTGGAAAAGTAATCACTGAAGAGCTGATTGATCAACTTCAGCCAGAAATTGATCCCTGTGGCGAAAACGGTGAGTTTCATACCTTTGCTTTCGAAGGACCGGTTTTTAGACAAAAAATTGCTTTTTCAGTTGGTGAACAGGTTTTCAGGACCTATAATGCGCCATCAAAAACTGCAGCTGAAAATGATGCTCCTTGTAGCACTAATGCACTTTCGGGCTTTTGGTACACTGATTTAATTGAATAATTTTCTTTTTATAAAACATTTTGGCATCATTTTTTCTTTAGTAGTGGTAATTAACTAAATCACACATTCCAAAATGAAACTGTTTAGCGAGGTTAGGTAACTAAACAGGCGTCATATTTAAAATTTAAGTTTATGAAAAGGATATTGGTAGTAATCGCATTAAGTTCTGTTATGTTTGCTTGTAATAACAAGGAAAAAGAAGAAGCAGCGTTAAAACAACAACAGGCAGAAAAACAACTGGCTATTAAAGCCGTAAAAGATAGTTTACGCCTAGATAGCTTTAAAAAAGCTGAAGTAGCCAAAGTTGAACAAGAAAAGGAAGCTAAACGTCAGGCTGAGTTAGCAGCAGCAAGAAGAGCAGGCGCTAATTCTTCAAGATCTTACGCGAGCTCAGGTGGTAGCTCAAGTGGCGCCTATGGTGGTACACAACCAACCGCTAAGAAAAAAGGTTGGAGTGATGCTGCTAAAGGTGCTGTAATTGGTGGTGCCGCAGGTGCTGTTGGTGGTGCTTTAATTGATAAGAAAAAAGGCAGGGGGGCTATTATTGGCGGTTTAGTTGGTGCTGGTGGTGGTTACCTGATTGGTAGAGGTGAAGACCGGAAATCAGGTCGTGTGCAGCCTAAAAACTAATAATAAGCTAATCATATTTGAGAAGCGTTCCGATTTAACATCGGGACGCTTTTTTTTTGTGCACCAGAAAATCATTTCTATCTTGCGCAAAATAAAATTCTATATGACAGATCACACTACCGCAGATAAAGGCCAGATTCAACATTTTGTAATGTTCTGGTTAAAGCCACAGTTAACCAAAAGCGAAATTGCCGATTTTGCTAATTTTTTCGAAAGCTTAAAGCCTATTAAGTACATTAAAACTTTAAGTTATGGTTTGGCTGCTAACACTCCGGTGCGCCCCGTAACCGACAATTCTTTTACTTATTCGCTTACCATAACATTTGCCAGCATCGAAGATCACAACGCTTATCAGGAAGATAAAACACATTTAGATGCGGTAGAGAAATTCTCTAAAAACTGGTACAGGGTAGTGGTGCACGATACGGTGATTGCTTAGGTTTAAGCTTAGACGTTCTATTGGCTTTTCGTCATTCCCGCGCACGCGGGAATCTTAAAGCGGTCGCTATAAATCCATTTTGTAAGATTGCTTCGTCGTTCCTTCTCGCAATGACGATTCATTATATTGTTGAGCTAAAAAAGCCTAACTTCCCATATATTTGGCGAAATAAGCGTTCGAAATTATATTTTGTTGAGTAGTTTATTTTTCATTATATCAGTTAGTTACGTTTGCTGTGCTAAATAAATTGCTGATATGTAGGTTGTTTTTCAGCTCAAAAACATTTAAAAAATCAAAATATAATTCTGGTTGACTAATTAACATACAGTAAATCAGTGAATTGCGTGGTTAATATTGATGTCTGTTGTAGGCTTCGGTAAAATCGGTACGCATTAATTTAAATCGATCAATAACTGTTGCAATAAAAGCTTCGTCGAGTATTTCGAATACATCATTTACTCCTCCTCCGCTTAAATCCAGTTCGGCTAATTTGTAGCTTTGCTCAAACGTTCCCTGCTCAAATTTTACAATATACTTCTGGTTCATCGAAAAGATGGTGATTTTGCATTCAGGATGCGGTAGTTCTGCTATTACTCTCATTGTAAATGATAATATGGTTAAAAAGGATTAAATCAATGGCTGGTAATCGTTAATGGCTTTGCCGTTTAAATGCCCCTGGCATGATATAATTTCGAAACGGGCAAAGAGCTCTTCTTTATACCATTCGCGCGCTCTGGTGAGCTTAATTACATCGGCGTGGTCAAAAGTTTTGTAAGCATAGTTTTTTACGCTTTCAGCATTTTCCCAGATCGAAAAAGTGGCCTGATCCACGAATGGATTTTCGCCTATGCCTGCAGCCAGGATAAAGCCAGGAGAAATTCGCATGGCTTCTGCTGCTCTTTTAATGTTTTGTTTAAACTCTTTCAGGCGGTTGAATCGAATGGCTGCCCTGGTAATTACGGCAATTTTTCCGGTATATGGAGTGGTATTTCCGCTTGTCTTAAAAGGTTCTTTTTTAGACCATTGTCCGTGACTGGATAAAGTTTTTAGTAAAATAGTGCAGCTTTCAATTCCGAAAAAGTTAAACCATTTTATGACCAGTGATTTGCTGTAAAAAGTATCGCAGTCTTGCTGGCTATCCCAGGTGGTGAGTGTAGCCCAGTGTTTATAATCGGGAGCCAGGTCTACCTGGGCATTTTTGCCGCTGCCCATTAATTTCCAGAAGCGGCATTTGCTGTTTAGCCATAACGGAAGGCGCAAAACCGCCATGCCTATAAAAGCAAAAGGGATCGTAGTGCCGCGGAATTTTGTAATGGTTAAGGCTGTAATCAAAGCAGTCGGGGTTTCAATTGTCAAAACTAACGAATTTCAGGATAGGTTCTCGTTCAAAATTTCGTCATTAAATCTGCGGGTTCATGGGTTCTTGTAAATGATGATTAACTTTGGTTATAGCATAAATAAAATGGCAGAAGATTTAACAATAAACCGTAATACCTCAAAAGAAGTCCAGTATCAATCTATTATCCCTCAAATAGAGGCATTGCTGTATGGCGAAACCGATTTTGTAGCTAACATGGCTAATGTGGCAGCTGCATTAAAAGAACAATTTAACTGGTTTTGGGTAGGTTTTTACCTCGTAAAACAAGATGAATTGGTGTTAGGGCCATTTCAAGGGCCTGTTGCCTGTACACGAATTAAAAAAGGAAAAGGTGTTTGTGGTAGTTCATGGGCGCAGGCCGAAACTATAATTGTACCCGATGTAGAGGAGTTTCCTGGTCATATTGCCTGTGCTTCTGCATCTAAATCAGAAATCGTACTTCCTTTAATTGTTGATGGTGAAGTAATTGGTGTATTAGATGTGGATAGCGAGGTTTTAGATAAATTTGATGATACAGATCAACTTTATTTAGAGCAGGTTATATCTGTTTTGTTAAATAATTTATCTAAATAATTTTTGAAGTTAAAATCCGAATATTACCTCAACGAAGATGTTGTTGCTCTTGCCAAAGATTTGCTGGGCAAGGTGCTGTACACCAAAATAGGTGACGAGATAACTGCCGGTATAATTGTCGAAACAGAGGCTTATTTTGGGGTAAAAGATAAGGCTTCGCATGCGTATGGCGGCCGGCGTACAAACCGTACCGAAACCATGTATGCGAAAGGCGGCATTGCTTATGTTTACCTCTGTTATGGCATGCACCATTTGTTTAATATCGTAACTGCGGTAGAAGATGAACCGCATGCTGTTTTAATCAGGGGGATTGAGCCGCTTGTTGGTATCGATATCATTGAAGCCCGCCGGAGAATGCCTGTTACCAAAGGCGCAATAGCTGCCGGTCCGGGTTCTGCAGCTAAAGCATTGGGGATTGATAAAGGTTTTAACGCTAAACACCTTGAGGGCGATGAAATTTGGGTAGAGGATCATAAAATCAGGTACAGCGACAATGAAATTGCAGCGTCACCAAGGGTTGGTATTGCTTACGCGCAGGAGCACGCCTTACTGCCATGGCGCTTTTTCGTTAAGGGCAATAAATATGTGAGCAAACCCAATAAGGGGTGATTATTTAAAACCTTTTATACTTGCTGCTGTTTTTCATACAAAGATAATTACGATGAAAAACGAAAAAAATATTGCCATATTGAAAGATATGGCAGAAAGTGTCCGTACCTGTATGTTTACTACTTTTTCTGCGCACGATGGTTTTGGTAGCAGGCCCATGGGAACGGCTAAAATTGAGGATGATGGCTCTTTGTGGTTTTATACCAACGAATATTCACCAAAAACTAAAGAAATATCAAAAGATGAGCAGGTATTGCTGGCTTACAGTGATCCCGGAAAGAATACTTACCTTACCGTTAAAGGAAAGGCGGAGCTGGTAGATGATGCAGTAAGAAAAGAAGCCTATTTTTCGCCTTTTATTAAAACCTGGTTTCCGGATGGAATTGAAGATCCAAGGTTGATTTTGATCAAGGTTACGCCAGAAGAAGCAGAATATTGGGATGCTTCGGCCTCCAAAATCGTAGTACTCTTCAGTATGCTCAAAGCAGTTGTTACCGGCGATACTCCGGATCTGGGCAAACACGATACCATAAAGTTTTAAATTTATAATACAGATTTGGAAAGCAGGATTGGAAACAATACCTGCTTTTTTTGTAATATTGAGACCATAAACTCAATACCGGCAAACGCTACCTGATATAGAATAATACGCAAGATGATAAATTACAACCCTAAAGATTGGTTTACTTTTATTTTTCACATCCATAAGGCCGATACCTTTCGCAAGCTCTGGCCGCTGATGTTAAGTGTAGCTGCATTTTCGGCCTTGGTTTCATTTCTGGAGCTTAATGTCTTTAAATTATCCAAGAGCGATTATGTGAGTAATATCGGCATGATGCACAGTTTACTGGGGTTTGTAATCTCTATGTTGCTGGTGTTTCGTACCAATACTTCTTACGATAGGTGGTGGGATGGCAGGAAACTACTAGGGGGATTAACCAACGTAAGCCGTAATTTTGCGATGAAAATTAAAGCGCTGAAGCTGCCTGAAGAAGATTTAAAGTTCTTTGAATACGGAATTCCCAAATATGCATTTGCTTTAAAAGAGCATTTAAGGGAAAAGAAGTATTTTGGCAAAAACAGTTTTTTAATCGAAGTTGAAGAACATAAGCATATTCCGAATCAAATAGCCAGCAGCATGATTTCCAGACTTTACGAATTGCTCAGAAGAGGTTTGATTTCACAGGAGCAGCTGATCGTGCTAACCAATGATGTAAATCAGTTTACCGACATTTGTGGGGGCTGCGAGCGAATTAAAAATACACCGATTCCTTTTTCATACAGTGTGTTTATTAAGAAATTCATTTTTGTGTACGTGTTAACCATTCCAATTGGCTGGGTGTTCAGTCTGGGGTATTACCTGGTGTTAATTGTTCCTTTTATCCTCTATGTATTAGCGAGTTTGGAATTAATAGCTGAAGAAATAGAAGACCCATTTGGGCAGGATGCAAATGATTTACCTGTCGATCAGATTTGTACCAATATTGAAAAACATGTTGAGGAGATTTTGAGCTAATGATTAAAATTGCCTGGCACGAATTATATGCACATCCATTGCCCGAAGGTCACCGTTTTCCAATGCTCAAATATGAGTTGATACCTGGTCAGCTCTTGCATGAAGGTACTATCGCGCAGCATAATTTGTTTCATCCAGATTGTGTGAGTGAAGATGTAGTTCGGTTAACCCACCAAAAAAAATATTGGGAGCAACTGCGTGATTTAACACTGTCGCCCCGCGATCAACGGCGTATTGGTTTTCCCTTAACTGCACAGTTACTGGAGCGCGAACTCCGCATTGTACAAGGCACAATAGATGGTACGCACTATGCTATGGAACAAGGTATTGCTTTCAATGTGGCTGGTGGTACGCATCATGCAGGCAGTAACTGGGGGGAGGGTTTCTGTTTGCTGAATGATCAGGCTGTTGCTGCTAACTATTTATTAAATAATAATTTAGCTAATCGTATATTAATTATCGATTTAGATGTACACCAGGGAAATGGCACTGCCGAAATTTTCCAGGATGAACCTAAAGTGTTTACCTTTTCCATGCATGGCGATAAAAACTTTCCTTTCAGAAAAGAGCTTTCAGATTTAGACGTGGCGCTGGCTGATGGAATGGAAGATGAGGCTTACCTGTCGCTGTTAAATGCCAACCTTGCAACCGCTTTTGAAAGGTCGGAACCTGATTTTGTTTTTTACCTTTCAGGTGTTGATGTTTTATCAACAGATAAACTCGGTAAGCTGGCATTAAGTAAAGCAGCTTGTAAAGAACGAGACCGCATCGTTTTGCAGGCATGCAAAGATAAAGGCTTGCCTTTGCAGGTCAGCATGGGTGGTGGTTATTCTGCCGATATTAAGGAAATTGTAGATGCACACTGCAATACCTACAGACTGGCTTTTGATTTATTTGCATAGTCGCTTATGTCAAAAATATAATATCCTTATCTTCGCGCCGATATGTTGGAGATTATTTACGAGGATGAAAACCTGATTGCGATCAACAAACCACATGGCTTGCTGGTTCATCAATCGTCTATTGCGCGCGATGCCACAGAGTTTGCTTTGCAGCTGCTTAGAGATCAGGTGGGTAAGCATGTGAGTCCGGTGCACCGCCTGGATAGAAAAACAAGCGGAATCTTATTGTTTGCTTTTGATAAGACTTCTGAAATTGCTATGCATCAGCAGTTTATGAATGCTGAAACGGATAAAAAGTACCTGGCTATTTTACGCGGTTATACACCTGATACAATGGATATAGATTATCCTCTGGCTAAAGAAAACGGCACCATGCAGGATGCTTTTACTTCGTTTAAAACGCTGCAAAGGGCAGAAGTAGCTGTTGCTTTTGGTAAACATCCCACATCACGGTATTCGTTGGTAGAAGCAACACCCAAAACAGGGCGTATGCACCAGTTGAGGCGTCATTTCAGTCATATTTTACATCCCATAATCGGCGACAGAACACATGGCTGTAACAAACAGAATAAATTTTTTAAAGAACAATGGGATATGACTACGATGTTATTGCATGCTTCTGAGCTTTCGTTTATGCATCCGGTTAGCCACAAACAAATACACCTCAAAGCAGGTTTACACGATGAGTTTAAAAGGGTGATGGATTTTATGAAAATGGAACACTAGCACAATTTTTGCCTTCAAAATCAGTTTATATAGCATCTATGATTAAATACTTACGTTTTTCCCTTCCGGTTTTAGCGCTTTTTGCAGCCAGTTGTTCTTCAGTTTATATGCCTAATGTTCCCAATACCCCAATGCTGAGTAAGCAGGGCGAATTTAGCGGAGGCGGTCACATTTCTTTAAAAGGCAATGCCAGTATTAATGGAGCCTATGCTGTTACCGATCACATTGGTGTGCTTTTTAGTGGTTCAACGATGAGCAGCGAAAGAAAAACAAAGGATTTTGGACATAAATTAATTGAAATTGGCGGAGGTTATTACGATACATTTGGTCCTGACAATAACCGTATTATCGAAATTTACGGTGGTGTAGGTAAGGGTTGGAGCGATATCACCTTTCGCGATTTTAAGGATGATGTGTTGGTTAGCAGCGAATTGCAGGAAGTAGATTACCGCAAAGCCTTTTTGCAGGTTAATTACAGCTCCAAAAAGAAAAACAACCTCCATTTATTCGGTAAAGATTTTCCGATTAATTATGGCACAGCATTGAGAATTAGCCATGTGAAAATGGACAGGTTCTTTTTAAATGGCGTAGTTCAACCAAAAGAAGATAATATTTTCTTTGAGCCTATTTTCTTTACGCGCATGGCTTTAAGTAAGACTTTTCAGCTACAATATACCACCAGTAGCAATATTGGCTTAAAAAGCCGCAAATATATGTCTGCAGGCAATTCTATCTTCACCATTGGTGTTGTGGTAAATGTAGGTGGGAAGTAAATATCGTCATTGCGAGGAGGCTTTTCAGCCGACGAAGCAATCTTTTAGTGTAATCTACTGTGATAGATTGCTTCGTCGTTCCTCCTCGCAATGACGATTTTTCTATTGATGAGGGCTTTTCTATTTAATTACTCTCCTTTAAGGTCCTCGTCTTATTCTGAAACCTTAAAAACAATAGGACAGAAGCCGTTAGTAAACCAAAGGTTAAGCCGTACCAGATGCCGTTTACACCCAGGTTGAATTTAAAGCCAAGCAGATAACCTACAGGGATTCCAACTACCCAGTACGCCAGGAATGTAATAAAAGTTGGGATGTTTACATCGCCCAGTCCGCGGAGTACACCAAGGCCAACCACTTGTGTACCATCAAATAACTGGAAGAAACCTGCAATAATCAGCAACTGAGCTGCAATAGCCACCACCGATAAATCTTCGGTATAAATAAAGGGCATAAAATTGTGTGCCAGCACAAAAATGATGGCTGAGCAAGTCATAAATAGTAAAATTACGTGGTAACTGGCAATCGCCGATTTACGCAGGTCGTCAAAGTTTTTCTTGCCGAAATTGGTGCCTGTTTTAATGGTTGCTGCCGAAGCTACGCCGCTGGCCATCATGTAAGTCATAGCTGCTAAACTAATGGCAATCTGGTGTGCAGCCTGTTCTGTTGCCCCAATGGTACCAATCAGTACTGCTGCACCACTAAAAGCACTGATTTCAAAAGAATACTGCATGGCTACAGGAGCGCCAATTTTAATAATTTTTATGGCTCGAACCTTGTCTATAAACGTAATTCTGAAATGCGTGAGGTACTTTTTAAAATGCTTTGATCGCAATACGTAAATACACATTACCGTAGCCATTAAAAGCCTGTCTATTAAAGTGCTCCAGCCCACACCGCTTACGCCCATGGGCTTAATGCCGAACATGCCCTTAACGAAGATGATTCCCAAAGTAATGTTTAATGCATTCCCCCAGATGGATACAAACATGGCCTGTTTGGTAAAGCCGAGGCCTTCGGCAAACTGTTTAAAGGTTTGAAAAATTAGTAAGGGGATAATGGAGACAGAAAGCAGGCCCAGGTAAGGCTTCGCGTAACTTACCACTGCAGGTGTTTGATCAAGGTGATCGATAACGAGTAGCACCCCGAAATGTACCAGGCAATACAGCACAATGCCAATCAGCACATTAATAATTAAACTGTTTGACAGTAAGCGGCCGCATTCTTCGTAATTCTGCCTGCCGTTTTCCTGTGCAATTAATGGGGTTAAACCGTAAGAAATACCGAGGCCGATAACCAAAATTAAGATAAAAATACTGTTTACCAGCGATACGGCAGCCAGCTGTGTCGTATCGGTGAAATGACCTACGATAATACTATCAGCCATGTGCACCAGGGTATGACCAACCTGTGAACCCACAATAGGAAGGGCAAGATGGAGATTTTCTTTGTAGTAAGGTTTATATTTTTGGTAAATTGTAGCAAACATAGGTGGACAAAGGTCGGGTTTTTAAACCTCAAAAAACAGGGGTGTAGAAAAGTAACACGGCATCTTTGATCACGGTCGTCATGCTGAACTTGTTTCAGCATCTCTTGTTTTTTTATAGAGACCCTGAAACAAGTTCAGGGTGACGATCCCGGAAGAAGCGGAATGGATAAATCACGGGTTTTGTCTTTCTACCTTACCGCTGTAAAATACTCCTCCCGCTCGGTGGTGTGCGATTTGATTACATTCGTCAGAATTAAATTAACCAGTATCTTTTGGGCTTTCCGGTAAGAGCTGCGTAGTAATTTACTGAACTCCTTGAGTGTTATCCTTTCGTTTTCATCCAGGTATTGGAGCAGTTTTTTCTCATTATCCGAATACGAAATCAGTACACCTTTATCTTTGTAATCGTTTTTCAGTACTTCTACAATAATTTTACTGGCCAATACGCTTTTATCATCAATACGGATATAGGCCCACCATTTTCCCTGGTCATCAAGTGCATAGTGCGGCTTGGTATCGCTTTCGGGGATATCTACCACCAGTACCAGTTTATCGTCTACGTAAATTTCTTCAAAATCAGGCTCGATAGCGGGTTTACAAAATTGGTGTGCCGAAGTAAGGATCATGTATTTTTCTTCCTCTTCCGATTTTACACCTTTAATCGAACCATCGTCGGCCACGCCAACCAGTAATTTGCCACCTTTATTATTGGCAAAGGCTACCAGGCTTTTGGCAATTTTTCCGGTATTGTTAATGGTTTTTTTAAAATCGAGCATAACACCTTCGCCCTGCATAATTAAACTCTTGATACTCGGCATAAGCTAAAAATTAATAGGCAACACGAGGCGTTTCGCCCTGGTGCAGGTTTCTTACATATACTTCATTCATTACAGTAGCACACAGTTCGCCGTTTTTATTGGTAATTTCCATGGGGTAAGCTTTTACAAACTTTCCAGCGGTTTTTAAGGCATGCGTGGCTTCTGCAAGCATTTCGTCGGTTATGGTAATGGTAAAATATAAAGCCGAACGCCCCGGTTTTAAATATTGTATAGAGGCGCTTTTAAGCCATACACGCACTTTAAAGCCTTCACGCTGCATTAACTGATCAAATAATAAAGCATAAAAAGGATCGGTTGCGGCATAAATTGTGCCGCCGAAAATAGAGCCATTGTAGTTCTTATTCAGGAAACTTTTGCTCACTTTAACCGTACAGCTTCTAAAGTCATTTTCAAATTTCTGAACCCAAATGCGCTGAAAAAACAAGGGAGGGTAAAAGCGCATTACCCATTTAAGGGTGTTTTGAGAAATAATCATACTTACTAATATCAGAAAGTTTTAGCACCTTTTAAAGTTTTATGGTGGTTGATTTGGTAATATTTCCGTAAATTAGGTTATGCATGTATACGACACCATTACCGCCGCTTTAAGCGACTTAGACCACCGGGGCTATAACCTGGATTTTAATTTAACAGCTGTTGGATTGGAGTGCAAACCGATCAATCTGTTCCTGAGACCAGAGGAGTTTGAAATTGAGGAGGTTTACCGTTTTGAAGGTATGACCGATCCGGCTGATAGTTCGGTAGTGTATGCCATTTCATCGAATGCCGGAAATTTAAAAGGTGTTTTGGTAGATGGCTATGGCGTTTATGCCGAAAATGTTTCGCCAGAATTGTTGAATAAGCTTAAAATACATCACGGGTAATTTTGGTTTTAGCGATTGATAATCAATTGGCTAGCCTAAAACTATACATTTACCAGCGAAGAAAATTAAAACCAAATGATTATAAGGTTGTTAGAAGGATAGATAACAATAAAAACTATGAAAAAAACAATCTTAAGTCTTGCTTTTGCTGGTTCTTTGATAATAGCCACTTCAGCATGCAATTCGTCTAAAAATATGGCTGGTTCTTCAGACAGTACCAAGATGGATTCTACCAAAGTGATGGATACGACTCAGAAAATGACCGACACGACCAAAAAAATGCCTGATACCACAAAACAAATGCTTCATTAAGCAGGTTAAAAGCCACACCAAACCAGGTGTGGCTTTTATTTTAAAATCTATTTTAATTTATTTGTGTTAATGCGTACTTTCAGCGATTAAACCCAAATATTTAAATGGACCAGCAAGCCCAAACCAACAAACGTAATGTAACCTTCTTAGTCATTGTAGCCGCCCTGGGCTATTTCGTTGATATTTATGACCTCGTATTGTTTTCGGTAGTACGGATTAAAAGTTTTACCGAAATTGGTATTTCAGCCGAGCACATGCGTACGGAAGGAGAGTATGTAATCAATATGCAGATGTTTGGGTTATTGCTGGGTGGTTTGCTATGGGGCATTATTGGCGACAAATTTGGTCGCATTAAGGTACTTTTCGGCTCTATTTTAATGTATTCACTCGCGAACATTGCAAATGGTTTCGCTAACGATGTGCACACTTATGCCATTATCAGGTTTATAGCTGGAATTGGTTTGGCAGGCGAACTAGGTGCAGGAATCACCCTTGTTACCGAAACCATGGACAAAGAAAAACGTGGTTACGGAACAATGGTAGTAGCAGGTATTGGTTTATTGGGAGCGGCAGCAGCGGCTACCATTGGCAAACATTTTACCTGGCAAACTTCCTATTTTGTAGGGGGCGGAATGGGATTATTGCTGTTGCTTTTACGTGTAGGTACTTTCGAATCGGGGATGTTTAAAAATGCCGAACAGGATAAAGCGGTCTCAAAAGGTAACTTTTTCATGCTTTTTTCTGATCGCAAACGCTTTTTAAAATACCTGGCTTGTATTTGCCTTGGATTACCGCTTTGGTTTATTGTCGGCATTCTGGTTACGCAATCGCCTGAAATAGGTAAAGCTTTAGGCGCAAAAGAATTGTTAAACCCGGGTACGGGGATTATGTATACTTATTTCGGTATCGCCATTGGCGATGTGGTATGCGGCGTTTTAGCACAAGTTTTAAGGTCGCGTAAGAAAACCGTGCTTATTTTTCAGGGTTTATCGGTAATTACGGTAATTATTTACCTGACCAGCACAGGCTTAACCGAAAGCAATTTTATTCTTATTTGTTTGTTTATGGGATTTGCTGTAGGCTATTGGGCCACCTTTGTAACTATCGCGGCCGAGCAGTTTGGTACCAATATCCGTTCAACTGTTACTACAACTGCGCCTAACTTTGTACGCGGCGCTTTAATTCCGATAACCTTTGTATTCGAGTTGTTTGTGCACCGCTACGATATTGTTTCTGCAGCCTTTATTGTAATGGGTATATTAACTATTATTGCTATGCTTTCTGTAGCTTCTTTAAAAGAAAGTTTTAATAAAGACCTGAACTATCTGGAGCAATAATTACCACAATAAATTCGGCTGGGTTTCATCAGTCAATGTCAATAAAATGTACTATCTAAACATAAATCAGCAGAGCTATTTGAATAGCCTTAAATTTGTATGGAAATAGAAAGAGCCATCATGTTGAAAGAAGAAGTAGCAGCGCGTTATAAGCAAATCCAGGATGAGATTTGCCGTGGATTGGAAATTGCCGATGGCAAGGGAAAGTTTGAAGAGGAGCTTTGGGAGCGAAATGGTGGGGGAGGCGGACGTACCCGGATTATGCAAAATGGAGCAATAATTGAAAAAGGTGGCGTAAATTTTTCGGCTGTACACGGTAAATTACCTGAGGCGGTTAAAAAAGCTTTCAACGTAACAGAAGATGACTTTTTTGCAACAGGCGTTTCTATTGTAATCCATCCAAATCATCCGCTGGTACCGATTATTCACATGAATATCCGCTATTTTGAATTAAACGAAACTACACGTTGGTTTGGTGGCGGAATTGATTTAACACCGCACTACGTTTTTGAAAATGATGCCCGTTTTTTTCACCACAAACTAAAAAAAGCATGTGATGAATTTAATCCGGATTTTTATCCAAAGTTTAAAACGCATGCCGACGATTATTTCTACATTAAACACCGCGAAGAAACCCGTGGCATTGGTGGTATTTTTTACGATCGTTTAAAACCTGAAAATACCAATTTAAGCTGGGAACAGATTTTGGATTTCTCGATTAATGTTGGCGAAACTTTCTTACCGATTTATACCGAACTGATTGACCGCAATCGCGATAAAGAATTTACTGAACAACATAAAGAATGGCAATACCAGCGCCGGAGCCGTTATGTAGAATTTAACCTCGTTTATGATTCAGGAACAAAATTTGGCCTGGAAACTAATGGCCGTATTGAATCTATTTTAATGAGCTTACCACCGCAGGCCAACTGGGGTTACAACGTACAACCGGCTGTTGGTACTGAAGAATACGAAACTTTGCAATTGCTGAAAAAAGGAATCAACTGGGTGTAGTATAATAGATAAGCGATATAATCGCTTCTTTCGGTCATCCGCGTTACAAACGCGGACGATTTCTATCATTAAAACAGGGTCAAATCTGGTAAAACTTCATGAAAACCAGCTTTAAGTTTACCTGTTCTAAAATCGTTTACAATGTTATGCGCCTGGCGTGTGGGCTCCGGAATGCGGTAGTTACCAATGCAATTTTTTATCACTTCAAGGCTTTGTTGCTGCGTAGTTAAATGTCCTGCCGATACATAAACTGGTGCACAATTATTTTTGGTACGCAGTGCAAAACCGAGTGTTTCGCCATGGCTTTTAATTTCCGTGGTGCTGAATTTAAGTGGTGCCGGCAAATGATTGTCTCCATACAAAAGGCTTTTGGCACAACCAATAGTTGCTTGATTAGCCAAAATACCAAAATGTGAAGCTACACCCATACGTCTTGGGTGCAGGATTCCATTGCCATCCAGCACCACCACATTCGGTTTGTTTTCAATCAGCTCCCAAACTTTCAACAAGGCCGGCACTTCTTTAAAACCTAAAAAACCGGGCTTGTACGGAAAATTAGTTTCGTAACTAGCTAATGCGAAGGATTTTAAAACCATTGTCGGATATGTGAGCATTACAATGGTAGCGTACATGGTTGTACTGTATTTATTAAATGAAATATCGGCACCGGCAATGGTTTCAATCTGATCAATCTGCTCAAACCTGAGTTGTTTGGCCAGTTCAATCTGGTAGGCAGTGGCATCCTGAAAACTATAATGATCGTACATGCTAAAAATACAAGCGGTAATTACAATTGTTTTTATTTATACGCCAAATTGCCTTAGGTGATGATCGAAATGCTTGTAGGCAAAAGTACCAATTTGCGTTTTAGACATTTTACCGAAAAAATCGTGTACAAAACCAGGGTTTGAAAAGTATTCGTAGTCAGCTATCAGTTGTATCCACTTTATTTTCTGAGCTTCTACATCACCTTCAATTTCTTTAATGGTAAAAGCTTTCCCGGCAGGCATATTTTTTCCAATTGGTTTATCATTTTTGGTATTACTTTTTAAAGCCCATTTACCAAAAATCTTTCCGATAAAATCTTGCTTATAAGCATAATCCGCATAATCTTCTTTTCCTAAAACCCAGTTATTCCAACGATTACAATGTTTGGTCATCTGGTAAACATTCATTTTTCCCCATTCAGCCTTACTTTCTGGCGATAATTTACCGATTCGGTTAGTAAGCTCATTTCTTACCGTTTGATCAAATATTGTTTTCATTGCCGAAGTTATTTAAGGGTTGTAGCGAAAAGTAATTACCAGAATCGTCTTTAAACAAGGCTTCAGTACCATAAAACTCTTTGGTTGGCGGTTTTATAAATTCGACGCCTTTGGCAACAAGCTCTTCGTAAGTGGCAAAAATGTCATTGCAAGTAAGCACTCCACAGCCGAAAATCCCTTGTTTAATCAGCGAAATCAAGGTTTCAGCGGTTTCTTTTGGGAACATTTTACTCACTTTCACCGGAAACAGCACAAGTTGCAAATCAGGCTGATCAGGAGGGGAGACGGTAAGCCATCTGGTATCGGGGCCCATTGGAATATCATCAACAAGATTGAAACCTAATTTATTAACGTAAAAATCGTAGGCGCTATCCTGGTCAATTACATGGATATTGGTAACGGTCATTTTGGTAATCATTGTCTTTCGTTTTAAGTTTAATGTTAGATAAAGATAACCGTCATTTTAAAGGTCGGTTTCTTCAAAATTGCTATTTTCAGACCACCCATGCTGGTAAGCGTAACAACCTGGTATAAAAGCTAATGGTGTTTTAGCAGCTAAAGCTTTGTTTTGTTTGTGTATCGCTGCATATGTTGATGCCGACTGGCCAACCATGCGCTTAAATAAACCGCTAAACGAACTTAAACTATCAAAACCCACTAAAAAACAAACTTCCGATACAGATTCACCGTCTTTGAGCAATTTCTTGGCATTCTCAATGCGGACGGCTTTTAAATACTGATGCGGCGTTTTTCCGTAAACATTTTTAAAGAGCCTGATGAAATGAAATTTAGAAAAAAAAGCTTCGTCAGAAATATTATCCAAATCGATATGCTTTGCGTAATTGCTGTCGATAAATAATTTTGACTGTACAATTCGACGATACAAATAAATTTTTGGATAAGTAAATTCCTGTTTGCTGCTCATAAAATTTGGTTTTGGTCGAATGCTGTATAGCTAATGTAGTGTAATCTGATAAATTAAACAATGAAACCAGCAAACAGCCTGTAAAGCCATAATAATGTTTTAGTCTTATAATTAATATTATGTTAAGTTGTATTTTATTAATACTAACCTACCCGCTGTAATCGGCTCAAAAATCAGTTAGAAAAACGTATAATGAATCAGATCAATATCGCAGCTTATAATTCCTGAAGCTTGCGGCTAAGCTCCTGAACTTTGTCTGTAGCTTTTTTACGGGTGTAAATATCGAGCAACAGCTGAACAGTTTTTTTATCGTTCGGATTAATTTCGTTGGCCCGTTGTAAAGCAAACTGTGCGCGGTTAATTAAACCATTGTATTTGCTGGCTTTATCGGCATCGTTCTTTTTAAGCGTTTCGTTTGCAGTATTGATATATGCGAGGCTTAGCTGGTACAAAGCATCGAAATAATTCTGATCAGTGGCCAAAGCTTTATCATAAGCTAAAATTGCTGTAGAGTTATTTCCGCCAACTTGCTGCAGGTAACCGTAAAGAAAATAAAGCAATTTACTACCCTTTTCAACCTGCAGGTTTTTCTCAATCAGTCCTGTGGCTTTGCTGTAATTTTCGGTATCGAGTAAAAGATTAATGTAATCGTTAGTTAAAAAACGGTTAAAGGGATTTAATACCAATCCTTCTTCCAATGTTTTAATGGCGGTTTCGTAATCAGATTTTACCACATACATTTGTGCCATTTTTTGAAAAACTGAAGGATTTTTAATGCCGTTTTCTTTAGCGCGCTTAAAATAATTTAAAGATTCATCGTACGATTGAATGTTTAAGGCGCAGATGGCGGTATTTAATGCCAATGTGGTATCGGCAGGAAATTTATTGCTCACCTCCTTTAAATCGGCAAAAGCTTCTTTAAATTCGTTGTTAAAAAAAGCTTCGTTGGCTTTATCTTGTTTTTTGATGAGAATATTGTGGTCAGATGCTTTAATCAGACCTGAATTATCATTGTAACGATCAAGCGATTTTGCTTTGGCCACCGCCTCTATGGCTGTATCGTAATATTTATTCGAATTACCCTGATCTGTATCAATTATTGCTGCGTAAGATGTTAAGTACGATTTAATCGACCAGGTTTCTGTCCAGTTTTTGGTTTTATTATCTTTCTCAGCCGATTCGATTGATTTTAAGCCATCGGTAATGATTGCCAGTTGTTTCTTTTGGTCTTCTTTATTGGCAATTGAAGCTTGTAATTTACCAACCGAATTTCTTGCAATCAGGATTTGGCTTTTTTGAGCTGCAGCGTTAAAAGAGACTAAAGTTAAAGCGATCAATGATAATTTAAAGCAATTCTGCATAGGATAAAGAAATGAGTAAAACTATTATAAACCATAAAAATAGTCATAAAAAAAAGAGCCCCGAAATTTCGGGGCTCTTTTTTTAAAACGTGGGCTAAATTATTGTTTAGGCAAAGCGTCTAAACGTTTTTTAATTTCGTCGTAGTTTTTAGTATCATTTCTGAAAGCATAAATGGTTTTTAAGGTCTCCAATGCACCTGCATTTTTGCTGTCAATTTCTAATGCTTTTTTGTAAAAAGGAAGCGATTTATCTAACAAAGCGTTCATTTTAGCGGTTACTTCATTAAATTCTTTTACTTTTTTCTGGTCAATTTTATTTCTTTCGCCTTGTAATTTTAAAGCCTGGCTGAAATAGATGTTACCCAATAAAACCTGATAGTTTGCATTGTTTGGTTCTTTGGTTGCTAAAGCCACTAACATTTGCTCAGATTTTGCAGCATCACCCCTATCAATATAAATCTGGGTTTCAGTTTTAATCCAGTCTGTATTGTCAGGGAATTTTGCAGTTGCTTCTTTAATTAATGCCAAAGCAGCAGTAGTATCTTTCTGTTTCGCTAAAACAGTGGTAATAATTTCATTATACAAATCTTTAGATTGTGGCGAATTTAAAGCGATTACCTTTTTAAATTGAGTAATCATACCAGGATAGTCTTCAATCGTTCTGGCTGCAATACCTGCATTTAGGTACATTGAAGTATCCTGAGGATTAATTTCTGTGGCCTGAACGAATTTCTGATAAGCTGTTTTGAAATCTTTTTTGTTGTAAGCAATAACGCCACCATTTCTAACCGCATTAATTACATTGGTTTCAGCCAGATTGATATTATCTTTCTCTGCTCCTTTGGTATCAAGTTTTTTGGCTTCAACAATGGCTTCACGGGCAATTTTTAAGTTTGCATCAGCATTTGCTGTGCTTACAGAGTCTAAAATTGCTGCAGAAGATGCGAAAAGTGCACGGTATGACCATGCTTCGGGCATTACTTTAGATTTTTCGTCAGCAATGGCTTTGTCGGTGTGAGCCAGGCCTTTTGCTAAAGCTTCTAATTTTTTGGCTAGTGGAGTTGAAGCATTAGACGAGGTAAGCTGGAATAAGCCCCAATCGTTTCTTGCTGCTGAAACTTCGCTTTTCTGAGCAAAAGCAGCGCTTACTGCACCTGCCAGAAATATACTTAGAAATACTCTTTTCATAATTTTTATTCTAATCTTAATTTTAGTTAATTTTCTTCTTCCGTTTCGTTATCTGAATCATCTTCGTCAGCGTCTTCAGCTTCTGGTGTAGTATCGGCTTCTAATTCTTCACCGTCAACTACAACGCTTTCTAAATCTACTGTTTCTTCTTCATCTTCCTCGTGGTCGATTTTGGTTACCGATGCAATTTCGTCATCACCTTTCAGCGAGATTAAGCGTACGCCCTGAGTTGCACGTCCCATCACCCTTAAAGCAGAAACCGGAATCCGGATTACAATGCCCGAACGGTTAATAATCATCAAATCTTCGCTATCTGTAACGTCTTTAATGGAAACTAATTGTCCGGTTTTTTCGGTAACGTTAATGGTTTTTACCCCTTTACCGCCACGGTTGGTTACGCGGTAATCTTCAATATCGGTACGTTTTCCATAACCTTTTTCTGATACTACTAACACCGTAACTTCAGGATTGTTTACAGCAATCATGCCAACTACTTCATCTTGGTCGTGCGCCAGCCTTACGCCACGCACACCGGTAGCAGTTCTACCCATCGGACGAACGGTTGATTCATTGAAACGGATGGCCCTGCCTGAGCGTAAAGCCATTACAATTTCGCTTTCGCCGTTGGTTAAACAAGCTTCCAGTAAAATATCACCTTCGTTAATGTTGATGGCGTTGATACCATTTACACGTGGACGTGAATAAGCCTCAAGAGAAGTTTTCTTAATGGTACCTTTTTTGGTACACATAATGATAAAGTTGTTCTCCAAATACTCCTGGTCTTTCAGGTTTTTAACCTTAATGTAAGCTTTAATTTTCTCTTCTTTCGGAATGTTGATGATATTCTGGATCGCCCTTCCTTTGCTGGTACGCGAACCTTCCGGGATTTCGTAAACCCTTAACCAGAAACATCTTCCGGCTTCGGTAAAGAACAACATGTAGTTGTGGTTTGTAGCCACTAACATGTGCTCAATAAAGTCTTCGTTACGTGAAGTACTGCCTTTAGAGCCTTTTCCGCCCCTGCCCTGTGCTTTAAACTCGGTTGCAGGTGTACGTTTAACATAGCCTTCGTGCGAGATGGTAATTACTACCTCTTCATCATCGATGAAATCTTCCATGCTCATGTCTTCTGCAGAGTGAACAATGGTTGTTTTACGCTCATCACCAAATTTCTGTTTTACTTCTTCCAGCTCATCTTTAATGATTTTCATCCTTAAGCCTTCGTCAGCCAAAACAGATTTTAAATATTCGATGGTTTTCATCAGTTCAGCATATTCTTCTTTAATCTTATCACGCTCTAGTCCTGTTAAACGACGTAATGTCATATCGAGGATTGCACGTGCCTGAAGATCGCTCAAACCGAATTTTTCCATCAAGCCAAGGCGGGCATCCTCAGGAGTTTCTGAGGCACGGATTAATTTAATTACTTCATCTAAATGATCTAAAGCAATTAAATAACCTTCTAAAATGTGTGCACGTTTTTCGGCTTCGGCCAATTCGTATTTGGTACGGCGAACAATCACATCATGGCGGTGATCTACGAAATGCACAATTAAATCTTTAAGATTTAGCATTTGCGGACGACCTTTTACCAATGCAATATTATTTACACTGAAAGATGTTTGTAAGGCTGTATACTTATATAAGTTATTTAAAACGATAGAGGCATTGGCATCGCGTTTAATTTCGTACACGATACGGATACCATCTTTGTTCGATTCGTCTTTGATATTCGAAATACCTTCCAGTTTTTTCTCGCCAACCAATTCAGCAGTACGCTCAATCATCTGGGCTTTATTTACCTGATATGGAATTTCAGTTACGATAATAACCTCGCGGTCTTTAATGCTTTCAATTTCAGCTTTAGCACGCATTACAATACGGCCACGACCAGTTTCAAAAGCTTCTTTAACACCAGTGTAACCATAAATGATACCACCTGTAGGGAAATCCGGAGCTTTTACAAACTTCATTAGTTCCTCTACGGTAATTTCGCGGTTATCGATATAGTTAATTACACCATCAATAGCCTCTGTTAAGTTATGTGGCGCCATGTTGGTAGCCATACCTACCGCAATACCGCTCGATCCGTTAACCAAAAGGTTCGGGATTTTTGAAGGTAAAACAGTTGGCTCCTGCTCAGTATCATCGAAGTTTAGCTGAAAATCAACAGTATCTTTGTTGATGTCGGCAACCATTTCCTCAGCCAGTTTACTAAACCTGGCCTCGGTATAACGCATTGCAGCCGGCGAGTCGCCATCAATGTGGCCAAAGTTTCCTTGTCCATCTACCATTGGGTAGCGCAAGCTCCAGTCCTGGGCCATACGTACCATGGTAAAATATACAGATGCATCGCCATGCGGGTGGTATTTACCCAAAACCTCACCCACAATACGGGCAGATTTTTTATAAGGCTTGCCGCTGGTTACACCTAAGCCCAGCATACCGTATAAAACACGGCGGTGTACTGGTTTTAATCCATCGCGTACATCAGGCAAAGCCCTCGATACGATTACCGACATTGAATAATCAATGTAGGCCGATTTCATCTGCTCTTCTATATTAATTGGAATGATTTTGTCGTTCTGCTGATTCTCTAAATCTTCTGCCATAAATTATTATTCTCGTTATTTAAAACGATGTTTAAAAAAAGGTATTGTTATAACCTTGCGAATTTAACAAAATTATGCCGAAATAAGGCATTGTGGAAAAGTTTTGACTATTGTTATAGGTTTTGAGTCTCGCTGCTGTTTTTAATTCGCTGTAGGCTAGTTTAAGCGTTTTTAAATAAACCTATCAGGTTTTAAAAACCTGATAGGTTTTATGCGGTTTGTAGAGAACTTAAATTGAGTTTATGCCTTAATTCTGATACTTTTGCGCATCAACCTTATAGATATACTATGGCAAACGAAAAGAAATCGGCAATGAGTTTTATTATGGTTACCCTCCTGATTGATTTTACAGGATTTGGGATCATTATTCCGGTTTTACCTAAACTGATACAGGATTTTACAGGCGGTGGTTTTGGTTTGGCTGCCGAGTATGGTGGCTGGCTTACCCTGGCCTATGCATCGGTACAGTTTATATTTTCGCCCATCATTGGTGCCATGAGCGATCGTTATGGCCGCCGGCCAGTGTTGTTAAGTTCGCTTTTTGGTTTAGGGATAGATTATATTTTTCTGGCCTTCGCTCCTTCTATAGTATGGTTGTTTGTAGGCAGGATTATTGCCGGAATTACGGGGGCTAGTTTTACTACGGCCCAGGCCTATATTGCCGATATTTCAGCACCTGAGAAGCGGGCACAGAACTTCGGTTTGGTTGGTGCAGCTTTTGGGGTAGGTTTTATTTTAGGCCCTGTTTTGGGTGGTGCTTTCAGTCATTTTGGTACGCGCGTTCCTTTTATGGTTGCCGCAGGTTTGTCTTTAATTAACTGGTTGTATGGTTATTTCATTTTACCTGAATCGTTACCTGCTGAAAAACGCCGGGCTTTTGATTGGAAAAGAGCCAATCCCATTGGTTCGTTACGCAGTATTGGTAAATATCCGGCTTTAATGGGTTTAATGGTTACTTTATTCTTGTTGTATTTCTCAAGTCACTCGGTACAAAGCAACTGGACCTTTTATACCATGGAGAAATTTAACTGGGATGCATCCTGGGTGGGTTATTCGCTGGGTTTTGTGGGTTTGGTAATTGGTGTGGTGCAAGGTGGCTTAATCAGGATTATTCTGCCGAAGATTGGCGAAAAGAAAGCCGTATATTTTGGTTTAATGCTATATGTAATTGGTTTTGTGGCCTTCGCTTTTGCAACAAAGGGCTGGATGATGTTTGCTTTTATGCTGCCATATGGTTTGGCCGGAATTGGTGGACCAGCCATGCAGGGTTTAATCTCAAATCAAATCCCCGCGAATGCGCAGGGCGAAATGCAGGGTGTTTTAACCGGTTTGCAAAGTTTGGCCGCCATATTTGCACCATGGGTAATGACTCATATTTTTGCTTATTTTATTGAAGGAAAAGCACCAGTTTATTTTCCGGGGGCACCTTTTATATTGAGTGCGGTTTTAACTTTAATTGGCTTGTTAATTGCCCTCAGATCATTGAAGAAATACCACTAATAGAATTTTATTTGTTTCCTGCGGATTAAATATATTTTATCTGCGTGCTCTGCGATATCAGCGGGAGGTGAATTAGATTTGCACTTTATAGTTTGCCCGCAGATTTAAGGAGATTAAGCAGATTAAAATAACATTTCATCTGCGCGCTCTGCGCTATCAGCGGGAAGTAAATTAGATTTACATTTAGTAGTTTTCGCGTAGATTTAAGAAGATTAACGCAGATTAAAAAACATTTATCCGCGTGCTTTGCGCTATCAGCGGGAGGTAAATTAGATTTACATTTACTAGTTTTCCCGCAGATTTAAGAAGATTAACGCAGATTTAACCTATTTATCTCTTACAACAACTCGTTTGCCAGGTTGGCCAGTTCACTTCTTTCGCCTTTATGCAGTGTAATGTGTGCATATAGCGGATGGTTTTTAGCATTTTCAATAAGGTACGATAAACCATTACTTTCCGAATCCAGATAAGGCGTATCAATCTGGTAAATATCGCCAGTGAAGATAATTTTGGTATGCTCTCCCGCCCTCGAAATGATGGTTTTTACCTCGTGTGGGGTTAAATTCTGTGCTTCGTCTATGATGAAGAAAATTTTGGTTAAAGTTCTGCCACGGATAAACGCCAAAGGTGCGATGGCTATCTTTTCGGTTGTAATCAGCTCATCAATCTTTTCAGTCATTTTATCATCACCAATAAATTGCTCTTTAATAAACCGCAGGTTATCCCATATCGGTGCCATAAAAGGATCTGTTTTGGATTTGGCATCGCCCGGTAAAAAACCAATATCCTTATTACTTAACGATACGATAGGTCGGGTAACATAAATCTGCCTGAAGTTTTTCCGTTGCTCCAAAGCGCTTGCCAGCGCCAATAAAGTTTTACCTGTACCCGCGTTGCCCTGTATGCTCACTAGTTTAATATTCGGATCGAGCAGTGCATGTATGGCAAAAGCCTGTTCTATATTTTTAGGTTTTATTTTAAAAACCGGATTAGTAGAAACAGCCGAAATGGTTTTTAAACTTTCATTGTAAAAAACACTGGCACTCTTTCGTTTATTTTTTAAAACGTAAAAATGGTTGGCATTTTTTTGCGGTAGTCCGATATCGTTAGCTGCTAAAAAGGGTTCTTGTTTTAGGGCTTCAATAATTTCGGTCGAAAAATCATGCAGTTCGGTTTTACCGGCGTATAGTTCATCTACATTTTTAATTTTTCCGGTTTCGTAGTCCTCGGCATTTAACGAGAGCGCTTTGGCTTTTAACCTCAAGCAGATGTCTTTTGATACCAGCACCACACGTTTATCGGGGTATTCGGCTTTTAGACTTAAGGCTGCATTTAAAATCTTATGGTCGGTTTTCCCTTTGCCGTACACTTCTTCTGCATTTACAGCCAGCGGATTTTCGTTCAGGATTACCTTAAATTTACCCGAATTGGCCTTTTTCAGTGGTGTCCAGTCGCTGATCAGTTTTTGTTTTGCTGTTTCATCAATCAGGCGGATAAAGCTTCTGGCTTCAAAGTTACGGGTATCATTCCCGCTTTTAAAATTGTCGAGTTCTTCGAGCACCTGAATGGGAATAGCTACATCGTGTTCATGGAAATTGTTGATTGCATCATGATCATACAGGATTACTGAGGTATCCAAAACGAAAATCTTCTTTGTTAAACCGGGATCTGCTTTACCTTTTTTGGCCATAAGGTAAATTTAAGGTTTATTGGGCTTAATCTCAAGTTTTTCCGCAGTTTCTCTCCACCGTTTCTAGCCGGCTGGAGATGAATAAAAGATAAAAAACCGATAAAATTTTTTATTTCAAATAAATAAACGTTAATTAGACGATTATTTATTGTTATGAGCACAGCAAACTATGTAATAGGTGTAGATTACGGGACGGATTCTGTTCGTTCGGTTTTAGTCGATACCGCAAATGGAAAAGAAATTTCGGCCTCTGTTTTTCTTTACCCGAGATGGCAGAAAGGTTTATATTGTAAACCGGCCATTAATCAATTCAGACAACACCCACTCGATTATATTGAAGGTTTAGAACACACCATTAAAGCTTGTATTGAAAAAGCCGGCGGTGCAGCCATTGCGCCTTTGGTAAAAGGAATTTCTGTTGATACGACGGGTTCGAGTCCGGTGGCAGTTGATGCAACAGGCACTCCCCTAGCCTTAACACCCGGTTTTGAGGAAAACCCCAATGCCATGTTTGTGCTTTGGAAAGATCATACGGCAGTAAAAGAAGCCGCAGAAATTAACGAGCATGCTACCCAATTTAAAACCAACTATTTAAAGTATGTGGGTGGAATTTATTCGTCTGAATGGTTTTGGGCTAAGCTGTTGCGAACTTTAAGGGTAGATCAGTCTATTCGCAGTAATGCTCAATCGTGGGTAGAACATTGCGACTGGGTTCCGTTTTTACTGTGTGGTGGTAAAGATGTAGCTAAGATGAAAAGAAGCCGCTGTGCCGCCGGACACAAAGCTTTATGGGCAGAAGAGTTTAACGGATTACCTCCTGAAGATTTCTTTAGCAGTCTGGATCCGCTTTTGGCAGGCTTTAGGGATAAATTATTTACCGATACCGATACTTCCGATGTAGCTGCCGGAACATTGTGCGCAGAATGGGCAGGTAAACTGGGCTTAAGCACCGATGTGGTAATTGGTGTAGGTGCCTTTGATGCACACATGGGCGCAGTTGGCGGTCAGATAGAACCTTATTATTTAAGTAAAGTAATGGGGACCAGCACCTGCGATATTCTGGTAGCGCCAAACGAGGATTTACATGGCAAACTGATTGGTGGTATTTGCGGACAGGTAAACGGTTCGGTAATTCCGGGCATGGCAGGTTTAGAAGCTGGTCAATCGGCTTTTGGCGATGTGTATGCCTGGTTTAAAAACTTAATCAGCTGGCCGCTCAATCATTTATTGACGGAATCGGCCCTGATAGATGAAGCCACTGCTCTGGCTTTAAAAGAAGAAGTTGAAGCTAAAATCATTGCCAATTTAAGTAAACAGGCAGAAGCATTAGATGATGAAGATTATGCAGAACTGGCTGTCGATTGGTTAAACGGGAGAAGAACACCCGATGCCAACCAGGAACTTAAAGGTGCCATTACCGGTTTAGGTTTGGGTACCGATGCGCCGAGATTTTTCCGTGCACTGGCAGCGGCAACCTGTTTTGGCGCCAAAGCCATTGTAGATCGTTTTAAAGAACAAGGCGTACCGGTAAAAGGAATTATTGGTATTGGAGGTGTGGCTAAAAAATCGGCTTACATTATGCAAATGATGGCCGATGTATTGGAAATGCCAATCCGCATTCACCGTTTCGAACATACCTGTGCTTTAGGTGCAGCCATGTTTGCCGCAGTAGCCGCAGGCATTTACCCAAATGTTGAGGCCGCTATGGAAGCCATGGGTACAGGTTTTGAAAAAGAATATAAACCTAATGTGAAAAAGCAAAAGCTTTACCGCAAGCATTACGAGCAATATTTAGGTTTAGGCCGCTACCTGGAAAAATACAATAAAAAAGAATTAAAACCTTATTATCATGAGCAGCTATAAGGATATAAAACAACAGGCTTACGAGGCCAATATGCAGTTGCCCAAACTGGGGCTGGTATTGTTTACCTTCGGTAATGTAAGCGCTGTCGATCGCGCTAAGGGTGTATTTGCCATTAAGCCAAGCGGTGTGCCTTACGAGGATTTAACACCGGAAAAAATGGTCATCGTAGATTTTGAGGGGGAAACGGTTGAAGGTAGCCTTCGCCCCTCATCAGATACCCAAACACATGCCGTTTTATATAAGCACTGGGAAGATATTGGTGGTGTAGTACATACCCACTCTACTTATGGTACGGCGTGGGCACAGGCGCAAAAAGCCATCCCGATTTTTGGTACTACCCATGCCGACCATTTAACGGTCGATATTCCTTGCGCGCCACCTATGGATGATGCCATGATTAAAGGCAATTACGAATATGAAACGGGTTTCCAGATTATGAATCATTTTGAAAGTCTGGGCTTAAGCTATAAAGAAGTGGAGATGATTTTAGTAGGTAACCACGCACCTTTTACCTGGGGCAAAACAGCAGAGAAAGCGGTTTACAATAGTGCGGTATTGGAAGCGGTAGCACAAATGGCTTTGTTTACGCAGCAGATTAATCCGCAGGCGCCCAGGTTAAAAGATTCGTTGATTGAGAAACATTATGAGCGTAAGCATGGTGCGGGTGCTTATTATGGACAAAAGTAACAGATAGCAGTTTTAAGTTGGCAGTTATGAATCCTTGAACTATCGGTTGGTGTCTCATCAACCGAAAAATAAAAAACCTCGCAGGTTTTAAAAACCTGCGAGGTTTAATAACTAAAATTAAAAACAACATAAACAGTAATGATTGATTTAAAAAAATTACAGGTTTGGTTTATTACGGGTACACAACATTTGTACGGCGAAGAAACCTTAAAACAAGTTGCAGCACATGCACAGCAGGTTGCCGATTCGTTGAACCAAAACTCAAACATCTCGGTTTCGGTAGTATACAAGCCGATTGTAAAAACAACTAAAGAGATTTTTGAAACTTTGCAGCAAGCCAATATTGATGAAAACTGTATCGGGGTAATTACCTGGATGCACACTTTCTCTCCTGCTAAAATGTGGATCAGAGGCCTGAATGTATTGCAAAAACCTTTATTGCACCTGCATACGCAGTTTAACCGCGATATTCCATGGAATACCATCGATATGGATTTTATGAACCTGAACCAGAGTGCACACGGCGACCGTGAATTTGGTTTTATGGTTTCGCGTATGCGTAAAGACCGTAAAGTAGTGGTTGGGCATTGGCAAGACGAAGAAGTAGCCAAACAAATTGATACCTGGTGCAGGGCTGCTGCCGGATGGAACGATTGGCAGGGTGCTAAATTTGTGCGTTTTGGCGATAACATGCGCTTTGTAGCAGTTACTGATGGTGACAAGGTTGAAGCTGAAATGAAATTCGGCTTTTCGGTAAATACTTATGGCATTGGTGATTTAGTAGCTGTAATTAATGCAATTGATGAGGATGCTATTCAGGCTTTATTGAAAGAATACGAAGCTACTTATGAAATGGCTGATGATTTGAAAGCCGGTGGTGCGAGACATCAATCGGTTTACGATGCAGCCAGAATTGAACTGGGTTTGCGTAAGTTTTTGGTTGATGGCGGCTTTAAAGGTTTCTCTGATACTTTTGAAGATTTACACGGGATGATTCAGTTGCCGGGTATTGCAGCACAACGCTTAATGGCGGATGGTTACGGCTTTGCCGGTGAAGGCGACTGGAAAACAGCAGCTTTGGTACGTGCCTGTAAGGTGATGGGTGCTGGCTTACCCGGTGGAAATGCTTTTATGGAAGATTATACCTATCATTTCGACCCTGCAAATGCATTGGTTTTAGGTTCGCACATGTTGGAGGTTGATGCCAGTTTAGCTTCAGGTAAAGCGAGTTTAGAGGTACACCCACTGGGCATTGGCGGTAAGGCTGATCCGGCACGTTTGGTATTTAATGTAGGTGGTGGCGATGCCCTTAATGCTTCGTTAATTGATATGGGTAACCGTTTCCGTTTGCTGGTAAATGAAGTTAAAGCCGTAGAAGCCGAAAATGACCTGCCTAACCTGCCTGTTGCACGCGTGCTTTGGAAACCACTTCCGGATATGAAAACAGGTTGTGCAGCATGGATTTACGCAGGTGGAGCACACCATACCGCTTACAGCCAGAATTTAACTACCGAGCATTTATCGGATTTTGCCAATATTGCCGGTTTGGAATACATTAACATTGGCGCCGATACCAAAATCAATCAGTTCAGAAATGAATTGCATTGGAATGAGGTGTTTTATAAAGGCTAAGCTAAACAAGCCCTCAATTATACTGAAAGCCGATAATGATCTAAATTATCGGCTTTTTTATGTGATCGTCATCCTGAACTTGTTTCAGGATCTTTCTGTAGAATATGATCGGGTAAAGATGCTGAAATAAATTCAGCATGACGTTTTGGGTTAAATTATGGCTAAAGTTTAATTTTCAATCCTTGCCATGGCCTTAATTACTCCGTTTTTGGGGTTGAGCCAGCTTTCAAAGTTGTCTTTAATTTCTTCAAAATTAACCTGATGGGTAATGTAGGTTGTCGGCTTTACCAAACCTGCTTTCATCGATTGGATAACATGCTCAAAATCGACAATGGTTGCATTTCTGCTGCTCATTAAAGTAGATTCGCGCTTATGGAATTCAGGGTGATTGAAAATTAAATCTCCTTTTTGCAAACCAATAAGTACAAATCTTGCACCATGGGCCATGTAGTGAATGGCGTTGTTAATGGCTTTTTGGTTTCCCGTTGCATCGATTACCACAGTGGGCATATCGCCATTGGTAATTTGGCTTAATTGCTCGGTTACATCTGGTGAAAGTGCATTAATGGTATGTGAAACCCCTAATTTTTCTTTACAAAAGTTCAGCCGGTCGTTATTGATATCGAGCGCAATTACCTGTCCGCCGGCTATGCGTGCAAACTCCATGGTGCCTAAACCAATTGGGCCGGCACCAATTACCAGTACAAATTCGCCGGGTTGTACTTCGGCTCTACGTACGCCGTGTGCACCAATAGCCAGTGGTTCTACGAGAGCAAGTTCATCATAACTTAAGCCTTCGCCATGTAGCAATGTGCGTGATGGAACAGATAGATATTCGCGCATGCCACCATCTACATGCACGCCACAAACCTGCATTTTTACGCAGCAATTGGGTTTATGCATGCGGCAGGCAATACATTCGCCACAATTAAAATAAGGGATAAAGGTAACAGCCTCTCCTATTTCAAAATCAGTTCTGCCATCAATGGCAACCAATTCGCCGGAAAGCTCGTGACCTAAAATGCGAGGATAATTAAAAAAAGGCTGTGTACCTTCAAAAGCATGTAAATCGGTGCCGCAAATGCCGATTCTTTTTATTTTAATAATGGCCTGGTCTTTTTGAAGTTCAGGTTTTTCAGTTTCTGAATATTCAAAAGTACCTGGAGTTGTACAGGTTAAGGTTTTCATTGGTGTTGGTTAATTGTATAAATTGGGTAATTGGTTAACTGTTGGCATAGGCATAAACTGCAAACTAATAACTGTCAACTGAAAACTGATTAAGCGTTCGCCAAAGCCCTGTCTAAATGCACATAGCCGCCATCTACATGGATAATTTGTCCGGTGGTGTGACTAGAACGGCCCGACATCAGAAATACCGTCATATTGGCGATTTCTTCGGCGGTGGTCATCCTGTTTTCTAAAGGAATTTTAGCTGTAATTTCGTTTAATTTTTCCTGCGCATCGGTCAGCGTTTCAATCCAGGTTTCGTAAGCTGGTGTCCAGCACTCTGCTACAACCACGGCATTAACCCTGATGCCATATTTGAGGAGTTCTACTGCCCATTCGCGTGTGAGTGCGTTTCTGCCACCATTGGCTGCAGCATAGGCAGATGTATTGCCCTGACCAGTTTCGGCTGTTTTGGAAGTGATATTTACAATCGCCCCCTTGCTTTTAATCAACTCCGGTAAGGCATGGTGCGCCATCAGGTAATAATGCACCACATTTTTATGGAGCGACGCCATAAATCCTTCATAATTGCCACTTTCGAGGCCTACGCCATCATTCACACCGGCATTGTTTACCAAGCCATCAATCCTGCCGAATTTCGCTACAATTTCAGCAACTACTTTTTCGCAATCTTCCGGTTTGGAAAGTTCGGCTACAAACTGATCGGCTTTTTTGCCTTGTGCGGTAATTTCGTCAACCACTTTCTGATTGTCTGCTGCTTTTCTGCCTACAATTACGGCAATGGCATCTTCTTTGGCGAATACTTCTGCAATACTACGGCCAATGCCTTTAGCAGCGCCGGTAATGATGATTACTTTTTCTTTTAACTGTAAATCCATGCTTCTAAAATTATTGATTAGTCGTCACCCTGAATTCATTTCAGGGTCTCATTGTAAAATAAGAGATCCTGAAACAAGTTCAGGATGACGGTACTATTGGTTAATCATATTTATGATATCTTTTTTTCTCGATTCGGGTAATACTATCAAATCTATTAATTTTCCGTCTTTTAAAGTTCCTTCAACGGTAGTTTGGTATGGTGCATAAAGTTTAAAATGTACGTTCCAGTCTGCAGGCCAGGCCGGGAAAAGATAAATCTTTTTTCCATCGGTTTGCATGAGCATTTCCTGTAAACCAATCATGCCTGAACCACCCCAGTTGTGATCGGGTGTCCAATCGAAGCCTGGGCCCCAAAAAGCAGGAAATCTTCTTCCTGAGTCTTTTAATTTTAGGGTGGTTAATCGGGCAGCTTCTTCAGTTAAACCTAATCTTGCTGCAAAGATGTTATCTTGCTTCCAACCTATGTGACTGCGAAATTTAAGCACATCGGTATCATATTTAAAGGTGTTGATTGCGGTATCCAATCCCGGTTTACCAATGCCATAAATCCCCCAGGGAAAAACGGGGTACAGTTGCGGACTTTCGGTGTTGTTGATCCGTTCCCAGGTTTTGGCTGGTGCAATAGTGGTATGCCCCTGAAAGGACCTGAAATTGATCTCTGGGATGGTTTTGAGCATGGCTGTCCATTCGCTTCGTTTATTTTCGGGTAATGAAGGACTTTCAATCAAGCTCTGTAATAATGTTTTTAATGCAGCGATGGTAGATGTAGCATTGTAAGCCATTTTATAGGTTTCGGCACCGGAGCCTGGATACAAAACCAAATGCCCCTCCCCATCAAGTGCTTTAGCTCCCCGTTGTTTAGCCAGGTAGGTATAATGCTCTTTAAAAAACGTTAGCGAGCTTTCAATTAAGGGAAGATATTTTTCGATATTGCGTTTGTCATAACGTTCTGTTTCAAGAATCATCATGCAGAACTCGAGAACGGTATCCCATTCGTATTCGAGCCAGGCATTGTATTCCATGCCCTGGTTAAAATCAGCCGGGCGTTTCCAACCGTATTCGGTAGGATTGGGCAAACCGAAGTTTTCTAATTGTTCAGTAAAACTTGCTCCCTTGTGCCCCCAGGCAGCCTGAGTCCTGATTTCTGCATTATGGACTAAACCGAGGTAAAAATCGAATTGTGGCGCCATCATATCGAAATCGCCGGTTTTAAGCATGGGCCAGTAAACTAAACGCTGGTTTTGTGCGGTATGGGTACCTCCTCCCCAGTTTCTGAAATCAGGAGTATATTTTAATGTGCTATCGGTAAGCTGCGGATCGAAAGTAAAAAGTCCGCCATTAAATTTAGTAGGATATTTGCCAAAAGCATTGCAGCCCAGCATGTAGCGAAAAAGCTGATAATTCCTGGCTGATTGATTAGCAGCCTCATCTTTTGCCTGGATGTAAATAAAACTTTTGTTCCAGTAATTGTTCCACCATTTGATGCTGGCCTGCTGATCGTTTTTAGCATTTTGAAGTGTGCGCTTCAATTCCTTTTCCCAAGTGGCAACAGCTGAAGTAATGCTGGTATTTAGGGCTATGGTGAGGTGCTCGCTTGTAGCAGGTGTTTTACTTTTCAATTTCCAGCCCTGAAAAGACGTGTTGAGATAAGTGTCGGCATCATTACCAGCAGCCACCATATTTTTCCCTATCATTATCCCGCCAAAAATCAAGTTTTTTAGAGGGTTGTAGAGGACTGTTTGATATTCGCTTAAACCTTGTTGCTTTACCGTCACATCAAAAACAGTTTGCGGCTGATTCTGATGATAAAATTGTACACCTCCATCTTTAAAAGCAATTTCGTCTTTCAGTGTTTTTACAATTCCTTGTGGGGCCCATTTGTATGAGTTCTGGTTGTTTTCTTTGCCTGTGGTAACCCGATCTTCAAAACGCCAGCTCTCATAATTGGCGGTAGTGCTAATTTTTGTATTCGATTGAATGTCTACATGAATGACAGGTTTAAAAACATCGACCCAAACCTTGATTCCACTTTTAATTTTTCCATTAGCTCCGGATATGCTGGCGTAACCATCTTTCAGGATGAGTTCTTGCTTAAAGGTTTGGCCAGCAAAGGGATTGGGACTAAACTGCAGCCTGATGCGACCAAGCTTAAGCAAGGTATTGTTTTCATCAAAAGTTCCGCTGCGGGCAATATACAGATACACCTCTCCTTTTTCTACCCAGAGGTTTAAACCGATATCGCCACCACCAACAGGCATAGATTCTGCTGAATTGTTACTTTGGTTAGTCCATACCACATTATCTTTTTCTTGCGAAAAGACTGTTGTCGAATTGAACCACAAAGACACGAAGAGCACAAAGGCAAGGGGTTTAATTTTTAAGCGCAAAATATTCGACCCCCTAAGACACCTAAGGACACCTGAGACGCGACTTAAAAATGCCGACCATATAAGGCAATTTAGCATATTTAAGTACTTTTTATATAAACCTGGTGTCTTGGTGGTTAACATCATTCTTATTTCTCCCAATTGTCTGTACGGAAAGAGGAAACCGGAAGTCCATCGTTTCCGAATAAATCGCCGGTTACAAAATCTTTAAAGGCATAACGTACGGCCACAGGCACTTTTACCTCCTCGGCCGAAACTACGATACTGCTGCCTTTTATTGTGGCTTTGGCCGGATAAAACTTATGGTCTGCACCTGCAATTTCGAATAAAGATAAAGCTTTACCAAAAGAAGTGAGGCCATTGGGTACATTTTGAAACTTAAGGGTTGCAGCGTTTTTTTCGATACTTAAGGATTCGTATGCCGGGCTAAGTGCACCAAAGCCCTTAATGCCATAGGTTTGAGCAAGTGCGATGTAAGCAAGCCTTTGTCCGCCTTGTTTTTTGTTGGCCGGATGGATGGAGTTTTCTTCACCGATATCCATTAACACCGCCATACCACTATTGGGTATTTTGCTTAACGACTTGCGCTGCGCATCGCGTAAATAAGCCGAATTGTAATTGGTCCCTGGCTTGGCTATAAGTGAATAATTGTAGGGCGCAATTTGTGCGTAGTAAAAGGGAAATTCGCCATTATCCCAGTGTTGCCGCCAGCTCGAAACCATGGCCGGAAACAAATCTTCGTAGCGTTGCGGTCGCTCATAATTGGATTCGCCCTGATACCAGATAGCGCCTTTAATGCCATAACCGATTACCGGATAAAGCATACCATTGTATAAGGTGGTTGGTGTTCTGCTTACTTCTTTAATGGAATCGCCTTTTGAAGGGATTTTAACTTCTGTAAAGGGTTTCAAATCTTCGGGCGACATCCAGGCTTCAATGCTCGAGCCTCCGTAACTATCGTTAATTAAGCCAATGGGTACATGCAGCATTTCGCTAAGTAACGATCCAAAATAATAAGCAGTAGCACTGAAATTAGAAACGGCTTCCGGTTCGGCATGTTTCCACAACGAAGGCTTGCTGTTCTCCTGCCTTTCGGTAATGGATGAACGCGGAACAGTATATAGCCTGATGTTTGGGTTTGAAGATTTTAAGATGACTTCATTCGAGCCGATAACAGGCTGGCTTTTAAAACCTTTCATGGGCATTTCCATATTCGACTGGCCACCGCAGAACCAAACCTCACCAATGAGAATATCTTTCAGTACGAGTTTTTCTCCATCATTGAGCTCAATTTCGTATGGTCCGCTGGCAGCTGGTGTAGCTACTTTTACTTTCCACTTTCCGGTTTCATCGGTAGTTGCAGCGTAGCTGGTTTTGTTCCAGGAAGTAAGCACTTTTACTTTGGTTGCCGGTTTAGCCCAGCCCCAAATGGCTACGTTGCTTTGCTGCTGGAGTACCATGTGATCGGTAAAAATGGAAGCTGGTTTTACAGTGGCCGATGCGATGCTCGAGCAAAGGATCAGGAAAAGTATCAGTTTTAATTTCATTGTTGTCAATTAACCATGTAAGACATTTAAGTTTTTTGCATTTATTTAACCACCTTAGAAACCTTAGGACACCTAAGCCAAAATGGCTTAAATGTCTGAGGTGGTGATAAATTAACGACTAACCGGTAGCCAAACCGACATTTCTGAATGGCCCCTGTTGCCCCAGGCAAAGTAAGGTATCAGTTTAAGTGTGGTTACGGTGTTTTTATCTTCAATAGGCTTATAAAGCACATTTTTCCAGTTATTGGGTGCCACAATTTTAGCGGTACCCACCAGGCTCATTATTTTGGCGCCATCAATATCCATGGCCTTTGCTTCAAATTGGGTAGAGGCAGGTACGAAGGCATTGAAAATACTCTTGCCCGGCAAGTCGGTAGATTCGAGGCAATACACCACCGGACCGCGTTTTACGGCTACCTGATTGCGGTTCTCCTCTACTAAAGGATTGGCTTCAATTAAAACGGCCTCCATTGGCAAGTTTAATTCGATGATATCGCCTTTTTTCCAAACGCGGTTTATTTCGGCATATGTGCCCGAAACTGGCTTTGCCTGTGCTACTTTTCCGTTGATGCTGATCTGCGCATCATGTGTCCAGGCGGGGATTCTTAAAAAAATTGAATAGGCTTTACTGGTACTTTCTTTTACTGTGATTTTGATGTTGCCATTCCAGGGATAGTCTGTTTCTTCGGTTAAGGCAACCTTACTACCATCAGTCAATGTAGTGCTTAAGATGTTACCTCCGTATAAATTGAACCACAGTCCTTTATCAGAAACGCTATAGGCATAATCACTAACTTCGGCAATGGTGCGCACCACATTCGGCGGACAACAGTTAGATAGTGCTATGTAAGGTACGCGATCTTTAGACCAACGCTGTTTAAAAGGTAAATCATCTGATTGTGCCAGCGGATTCGTATACAGGAAATTCTTCCCATCTAAGCTAATACCCGATAAAACACTGTTATGAAGCGCCAGTTCCATCACATCGGCATATTTGGCATCGCCGGTAATTTGTAACATGCGCCAGTTCCACAATACGTTACCAATATTGGCACAGGTTTCGTTGTGCGCGGTAAAATTGGGCAGCTGGTAATCGCGCCCGAAAGCCTGGTGTATTTTCTGCACCTCGGTCGGATTGTATGAGGTACCGTCAGGCGAAGTACCATCGTAAAGCGAACCACAACCACCAGTAATGTACATTTTATGCTGGTTTACATCATCCCACATCAGATTTAGTGTATTTAAAAGCGAATCTTTTCCGGTTTCTGCGTATAGATCGGCTACACCAGCATACAGATAATTGGCCCTCACGGCATGGCCCATGGCTTTGGTTTGCTGTAAAAATGGAATACGGTCCTGATTGTCGTCGGTTCCATCCTCTATTTTGCCTTTAATGGCAATTAAATGTTTGGCCAGCTCGAGGTACCGCGGATCTTTTGTGGTACGGTACATTTCTACCACACCCATGTAGTGCGAAGGGCAAATGGCATTTCTGGCTAAAGTAGGCGAAGCAGATTTATAGAATTTGTATAAATAATCTGTAGCTTTTTTGGCGATGTTGAGCAAAGTGGTTTTGCCTGTAGCACGGTAATGAATGCAACCGGCTGTCATTAAGTGACCAATGTTGTAAGATTCGAAACTCAGGCGGTCCTGAAACTGGTTATTGGCTCCGGTTTTGCGCTGTTCAATCATGGCTTTGGTATAGATATAACCATCTTCGCGCTGCGATTTGCCGATTACAGCAATGGCCTTATCCATCATTTCGTTCAATTTTGGATTTTTGGTTGAAGCATAAAGCACAGCAACAGCTTCTAAAGTTTTGTAATAATCGCCATCGTGAAAAGAAGGACCAGCATGCGAACCAGTATCGAGGCCAGCCGCAATTTCGAAGTTTTTAAAAGCATGGCTGATTTTGGGATCGTTGTAAATGGCCCACATGTTGGGAACCATGGTTTCGGTAGCTACTTTAAAGCGATCGGCCCAGAAACCATTTGTCCAGGTTACATCACTCAGGTTAATGCTATGCAGTTTGGCATAAGGGCTGTTTGAGGTGTTTACCAGCGATTTATCCTGTGCCTGAGCTACTGTGGCTAACAATAACACCAGGGCCAGCGTCTTTATTTTGAAAAATATCTTCATCTTATTTCTCCTCCAATTGAATAACTACCGGACCGAATAAACCTGCAGAGTTCAAAGGTTTGTCTGCTAAACGGAATGGCGCGGTTGTTTTGGTAATTCTTTTATCTTCAGGTAATTTACTATCGCCAATTAAACGGTTAGCCCAGGTGTTTACCACCTCGATGCTGATCTGGTTCTCTCCTTTTTTAATGGCCTTGCTGATGTCTAAACGGTAAGGCGGTGTCCATAAGGTGCCGCATAGGATGCCGTTGATTTTAACTTCGGCTATACTCGAGAAAGCGCCCAAATCAATCCAGACCTTTTTAGTATCGCCATTGTAAGTAAAGTTTTTGGTGTAAACTGCAGTTCCGGAATAATAGCGGATTGCAGTATCAGGGTTTTTGCTCCAATCGCTTAGCTGATTAAAGGCAACAGGTTTGGATGGACCGCCATAAGCCGGATCGAATTGTACTTGCCAGTCGGCTGAAATATCCAATGCTTTTTTATCTGCAGGCTTGTTTTTGGCAGCTTTCAATTCGTCCTCCGCACTTTGTGAATAAAAAGAAAATACTTCTGGTGTATCTAGTACCAAAAAAATAGATTGGTTAGGATTTAAGGTTAAATTGATGTCAGTACCATCAAATGCATTGTTAATCTTATGTGGATCAGACCATACATCACTTACGGCATCATAGCTTTGTATCGATTTTTTGCCATTTCTTAAGTTGAAAAGTAATGCTCTTTTTCTATTTTGCTGATTAGAGATAAAGTAAATTTCTTTATTCCCGTTAACCCTATGGCTGTAAGCAATACCAGGTGCGTAATCCTTGCTTAAATGATTGTTTGTGAATTCATTAACATTTAAATCTCTTTTCAAGCCTAAAACATCAAAGGTTTCGCCATAGAAAGGTGCCTTAAAAATCTGTCCCAATCCTACTTTTTTGGTGTAAACAGGATGATTATTGTTTTTATATGATTCGAAGTTTCCAACCCAAATTTCATCCACAATTTTATTAAACTCCATGATATTAACCTGTTTAATACCATATTGATAAAGTGGTTTATCTCCAACAATTACCTTCGCACCTGCCTTGATCAGCTCCAAAAGCTTTTTAACTGTTTCATAGCTCATGTACTGGTAATTGGGGTTCATTTTCATTTCGCCAGGGAATACCAGAATTTTATAACTGGTACCGCTTGCAAAAACAACCTCGCCGTTTTTAACGGTTGCGGTGCTCAATACATCCGGATTAAAACTATCGTAGGCATAACCGCGTAAAGGGTTTACCCAGTTTTCGGGATCGGCCATATTAGCCGAATGGGTGACACCGGCAGGGATTTGTCGCAAAGGTTCGTCAACATTGGCTAAACGTTTCTGTTCTGCCTCAACCACATCTTCACCAAAAACTCCGGGTAAGGTTGTTACCAGCCTATCGGGTAATACCGATCTTCGGGGCAATTCTTCGCCTGTGAAAACGGCAATATCGACCACAGGTTTGCCTTGCTGCAGCAGGTTTTGCGTACGTGTGGCATAATCAACCCAAGCTTTACCCAGTTTCCACCAGGTTTGGTCGCGCTGAAAGTAAAGGCCTACACCATCTAAAGTCATGCCCGGTTTTCTATCCATCCAGGGGTTGTGTGCAAAAACGTGGTAGCTCAGTTTGTTAATGCCCAGGGCATAATTGCGGTCTTGCAGGGTTTTCATATTGCCCGGACTTTCGTTCCAATCCATACGTACGGTGGTAAAAGCCTCTGCCTGAACTATGTTTTTGCCATAAATGTGTGCTCCAGAAATGGCATCGAGCATATCGTTTGGTTTATCGTGCGTAGGACTGTTTAACCAAAACTCGCCCATGGGTACATCTACCGTTTTGTAGTGTAATAACCCGTCGCTCATCATGGTAGGTGCTACACTCTCAGCAGTAAAGGTCACCCCTTTCTCCTTTGCCAGTTTGGCCAGGGTTTTATAAAACTGATCGACCACCAGTTCGGCGATGGTTTTTCTGATATCATACAGAAAATCTTCAGATACTTTTGCATTTTCTACCGGAAGCCCGGTCATAATGGGCAGATATGGTGTTAAATCGTAACCCCGGCGCTTTAAAAACTCAGTTTTAAACAATGGCGACCAATTTTGGCTACCACACTCCCAGCTATCTACATGGAAAACGCTCAATACCTTTTTGGCCATTTCTGGGCCAGCGTGTTTTAAAGCTGCTCCATACCAATTGTCGAATTGTAGTTTAACTGCTGCGGGATTAAATTTGTCGCATTCCAGCCCCATGCCACCACCAGCGGTAGCATTGGTATGCCCCGTTGAGGTATGCCCGATCCTTAAAATGGTCCATTTACCTTTAGGTGCTTTCCAGTTTAAAGTGCCATCAGGGTTTAGTTTATGGCTAAGGTTAATGATGTTTTTTAAGGGAATGCAAAGATTTTTGGCAATTTGGGCATCCGTGCTTCTTTTGCTGATCCGCCAAACCGAGCCATTTTTGCCCTCAAATTGATTAATCTGCGCTTCGGCCGATAATTCAAGGTTAACGAGTTTTAATGAAGGTTTCCATTTGGCTGCATCCAAATCTTCAGCACCGGGTTCAGAGCCTTTCTTATCGTAAATAAACCTGAAGAATTTAGCTGTTGTAGGTACGATGCTATGCGTAACATCTTCATCGGTATCCTGCCAGCCATGTCGTGGGGCTGCTAAGCGACCAATTGAGCGAAAGGTTTTTCCATCATTACTCACCTCGATAGCCAGTCGCTGGGCCTGGTAATTATTGCCACTAACCTTAATCGTTACGGTTCTGCAGGTGAAAGGTTTTTCAAATTCGTACTGGATATAACAAGGTTCGTTTGAGCCAAAGTTTTTCTTATTGCCGGGTTGCACCAGTCCGGTAGCGTCTGCTCCATTGCTGGCCGTAATTTTAGGGATGATGGTACGTGTAGAAATTCCTTCACCAACAGGTGATGGATAAGCGTAAACGGCTATATCGCGATAGTAATTTTCCTTATTTTCAGGTGTAGGTAATTGTATTTTATTCTTAGTATTACTGGTAGTTATCTTTGACCAAACTACTTTTTGCATGGAAAGTCCGGGCTTAATCCACGGACCGCCTGCCAGTGCAAAACCATCGCTTACGTGCATACCCAGTTTAAGATTTAAACGTTTGGCTTCACTCATGGCAAACTCAACCATTTGCCACCATTCGGGTGTTAGTTGTACACTTGGCGGCTGATAAAGTGGTGCTTTATCGGCCCCCTGGATGCTCATTAAATATGCACCGCCGATACCATTGGCTTTCATGGCTTCCAGATCGGCGGTTATGCCTGCTTTCGAAACACCTGCTTTAATCCAGTACCAGAATACCCAGGGCTTTGCGTTTTCGTTTTGCGCATAGGTTTCCTTTAAAGCACAAAAGCTGATCAGCAATATCAATAATAGTGTTTTACTAAACCTAGGTATCATTTTTAAATTTTTATTATCAGCTTTGTTTTTACAAGATGTAATCTATCTATTAGCTGAACGTTTAGACTTTTCTCAATTGAGATTGCTTCGTCGTTCCTCCTCGCAATGACGTTAAATTCTATTTACGCGCCATTTTATATCCACTTAAACCGAAATAAAGTACTACTATAAAGCAAATTAACGGGATGCTGTAACCAATCTGAATGTTATCACCATACAGATCAATCAGAGTGCCCATACCGAAAGGGAGAATGGCGCCGCCCACAATTGACATAATTAACCATGAAGAGCCCGGTTTGGTATCATCACCAATACCATCGATACCCAGTGCAAAAATGGTTGGGAACATGATCGACATAAAAAATCCAAGTCCGCCTAAAGCATACACCACGTAAGAACCCTGTCCTAAAATAGCCACAAGGCATAACAAAACAGAGATAACGGCATAAATAGCCAGTAGTTTACTGGAAGATACAAACTGGAGAATAGCTGTGCCTGCAAAACGGCCTACCGTAAATAAGAAACCATAAATTACTAAATAAGATGCTGCGGTTTTCTCGTCGAAGCCACCACCTTGCTGGGCCATTCTGATGAAAAAACTGGTTACACAAACCTGCGCACCTACATAAAAAAACTGCGCAACCACTGCCCACCTCAGGTGTTTATGCCTTAGTGCACCAAAGAAATTACCTTTAGCCTCACCATCAATACTTTTGGTTTTAATTTCGGGCAGGTGGATGAAATAAAATATAACTGCAATGACCAGTAAAATGATACCTAAGGTGATATAAGGTGTTTTTACTGATGCTGCTTCTTCCAAAAAATAGCTGTTTCGGCTTTCAGCACTCATGGCTGCAAGTTGGTCTTTAGTATGTGATTTTCCGGAAAGGATGAATAAACCACCGATCATTGGCGCAACCATGGCTGCTAAACCATTAAATGATGCAGCAAGATTTAACCTGCTGGTGGCTTTTGCCGGATCGCCTAAAACTGCAGCATAAGGATTGGCCGAAGTTTCGAGCATGGTTAAACCACAACCAATGATAAAAAGTGCAACCAGAAAGGTAATGTAGGAAAGGTTATTGGCTGCCGGAACAAATAAAAAGGCACCAATTGCAAAAGCCAGCAGGCCCGAAATCATAGTAGCCTTATATCCCCATTTCTTTAAAATAATACCTGCAGGAATGGCCATTAAGAAATAGGCAAAGAAAACTGAGGTATCAATTAAGGTAGATTGCCGGTTATTTAAATTACAGGCTTTTTTTAGGTGTGGGATAAGGATCGAATCGAGGTTGTGCGCCATTCCCCAAAGGAAAAACAGACTCACTACGAGTATAAATGGCAATAGGTACTTTTTTCCCGATGAGGAATTGTTTTCAGTTACAATTTCGGTTGTGGTGTTGTGGTTCATTATATTTGGTTTATTGGTTCATTCGTTCAATAGTTCATTTGTCATTGGTGGCATTTGTTCATTGTGATATCACTGGCATGCGGATATAAGCATCCAGACTAATGAACGAATGATTACTGAACTAATGAACTTTTTTAACTACAAGTAAATGGTCGCAGACTAACACGACTTCTCCGTGCTGGTTAATGATTTCTACATGCTCGGTTACGGTGCCATATTCCGGTCTTTTACTTTCTCCTTTTTCAGAAATGGTGACTTCTGAGTGGATGGTATCGCCAATAAACACCGGTTTTACAAAACGAAGTTTATCGTAACCTTTACTCATGGCCTCGGGGTTAATTTCCGAAGCGGTAAGGCCAATACCAATACTAAAAATCATGGTACCATGTGCAATGCGCTGTTTAAACGGTTGCGTGGCACACCATTCGGCATCCATGTGGTGCGGAAAAAAATCGCCGGTATGGCCTGCATGCACCACAAAATCGGTTTCGGTGATGGTACGGCCTAAGGTAATGCGTTTATCCTGTAACTGGTAATCTTCAAAAAAAGTGGATTTGAAATACATAGTTTAATTTTTTTATAAGCGATACAATCGCTGTTCTCGTTCATCCTCGTTATTCCAAAGGAATCACTTTGTGACAAACGAGGACGATTATTTAATCTTTACACCACCAGTATCACTGGATTGATAGGCACTTTCCACTACTGCCATTGTATCAATCACATCCTCAACACTGGTTTGTAGAATGGGGCTTGATCCTTCGTTGTAACGCATTAAATTGGCCATTGTACCAATAAATGCTTCCGGAAACCAGGAACCTTCCAGTTTTACGGTTTGCCATTCGGGTGTTTTACCAGCTTCTACCACACAATACTCAAACACATCAGGCACACCATGCGGATAATCCATCAATAGGCCAATTTTGGCCACAATAGCGCCTTTGGTTCCCTCCCATTTAATATAGCTTTCCTGATGCCTCGGACCAAAATCATGATCGTGGTTGGTATTGATTACGGCATGCATCGTATCGCCATAATCGAATAAAATGGTTGAACGCGATGAGGATAAGCTTTTGGCAGGATGTTTCAAGGTTTTAGCCAGTACACTATTGGGATTGCCTAAAAATGAACGGATTAAATCAACATAGTGGATGCTATGATACTGAATCTCTAAACGTGGATGGATGATCACATGCGGGAAAATTTCCCAGGGGGTTTTAATGGTTACCCTGACTTCCATATCGTATAGCTCACCAATCAAGCCTTTATCAATGAGGTATTTTGCAGCACTTACAAAAGGCGCAAAACGCAGCTGAAAGTTAATAGCTGCCTTGAGGTTTTTGGCCCGGCATAAAGCCAAAATTTCTTTTGCCTGGTTAAAATCATCGCCCATGGGCTTTTGAATTAAAACCGCTGCACCATCAGGTAATTGCTTTAGGGTTTCGATATACTGCTCGGGCATAATGGTAATATCGAACACCGTATTTTCAGGCGCTGCAGCAACGGCTTCAGCTACACTATCAAAAACATGAGCGATGCCGAAAGCATCGGCCAGTTTCTGTGCCCTGGCTTTAGTCCGGTTTACAATGCCATATACTTCAAAGCCCGCAATTTTATAAGCAGGCAGATGTGCATCAGCCACAATTCCGCCGGCACCAATAATGATAATTGGCTGTTTGGTTTCAGGTAAAATTGGTTTATATTGGATATCGATACTCATTTAATTCAATTTGTTAATCTGGTCTTGGGCTGCCTCAATTAAACCGGCAGATTCAGCTGTGGTATTCATGGCTTTTAAGACCATTTCATCAATAATTTTGGCAATATGAGTCCAGTTTTTATGCTGTGGCAGCATATTGGCCACCTCATGTAACTGTTCTAATTTATGGTAGTATGGAATAATTTCGTTCACTTCTGCATCTTTCCAGGTCGATAGACGGCAACCGATTCCTCCTTCAAGCGTCAATAGCTTATCTTGCTGTACATTCGTGGCAAATTTCAGGAAATCGTAAGCCACTTCTTTATTTTTACTGCCTTTGGCAATGGTGTAAAGCCAGTATACATTTAAGGATGCCGATGCCTTACCAGCTGCTGTGGGTAACAAATCGACACCTACTTTACCTTTTACCTTCGAATTTGCATCTACTTCGCACATGCCGGCAAAACCAAACCAATTGATCATCATGGCGGCTTCGCCATTGGCAAAAGCTACACCGGCCGCAACCGATTCAAAATCTTTTGATTTCGGATGAACTGCTGTTTGATCGTTTACGATCTTCCGGTAAAAATCAAGACCTTCTACTGCCGCCTGGCAGTTGATTTGAATGTTTCCTTTTTTATCGACCAGGCTGCCTCCTCTGGTCCATAGTTGGAGGCAAAAATCGAAAACGGTATTGTGCCCATCGGGATAGCAGGCAAAGATGCTGCCATATAGATTCTTGTCAGGGCGGTTAAAAAACCGCGCTACCTGATAAAAATCTTCCCAGGTTTGGGGTACTGTAAGCGCTTTTCCAAACCGCTTTAAATAATTGGCTTGTTCGGTTTCGCTCTCAAACAAATCTTTGCGGTAAATAAAACATTCCGGACCATCGTGAAAAGGTAAACCCACCACTTCCCAGCCAAAGCGTTGTAAACCAAGTAACGATTTGCTCCAGCCATTTGGAAAATCTACGGGTTTACTGGTGTTGATATAAGGATTTAAAACTTCAAACGCCTGGTTCAGGTAGCCTTCATACACCCAATCGGTATTGATGTGCGCAATATCAAATGCACCTTTAGCTAAACCCTGATTGGTAATGGTACTTTCATAAAGCTCGTGCAAATCCATAATCTGCATTTCCAGCTGGAGTGTACAGCCAGAAAAGGCACAATAGCTGTCCCAGAATTTCTGCATGGCAGATTCGAAAGGACCAAATTTACGTACGGCTATTCTGAAAGTTTCGGCTTGATTAGGCATTTACAGTAGTATGTGTTATAAATTCTTTGATGATTTTTTCATTGTCCTGTCCCAATTTGGGAGAACCTTTCGGTGAAGTTAATAATTCTCCATCAATCCGGATTGGACATCTGGTAGTTTCGTAACGGTAACCATCAATCATTTGCACTTCCTGGATCATGTTCAATACCTTAAAGCCATCATGCGCCATTAAAGCATTCCAGTTTAATACATCCGAACACCAGATATCTGCCGGTTCTAATTTGGAAAGCCATTTTTCGGTGGTTTGGGTTAGCAAATGACTGGCTAAAATTCCTTTAATTTCATCGCGTTTGTCAAAAGCTTCGCTAACTTCAATGTACTCTTCCAGTTGTTCGCAACCCAGCAAATTACCCAGCTGTGGTATAGAACCCATGGCCAGTGCCAGATAACCGTTTTCGGTTTGGTAAATGCCGTAAGGCGCACCTAAATAAGCGTTGGCGTTGTTTTGTTTAGATCGCTCAGGTAAACTACCACCGTCGTTCATGAAGGTGGTAATGGTTTCAAACTGAAAATCGTAAGCCGATTCCATCATGCTCACCTGTACAAAACCGCCTTCATTTTTTACAGCTTTGCGGTATAGGCAGGCTAAAATTCCCTGGGCCAGATGTGCGCCAGCCAGCATATCAACAATGGATAAGCCCATGGCCACAGGACCACTATCTGCATTTCCGGTAAGGGATGTTAGGCCGGTAACCGATTGTAAGAGCAAATCCTGGCCCGGTTTATTTTTCCATTCACCATTGGTGCCGTAGCCCGATATTTCGCCATATACAATAGCTGGATTTAAAGCGCTAACTGCCGGATAATCGAAACCTAAACGCTCCATTACACCCGGCCTGAAGTTATGAATCATAACATCGGCCTTTTTTAAAAGCTCGCGAACCATTTCGCAGTCTTCTTCACTTTTTAAATCAACCTCAAAACTTTCTTTGTTCCGGTTGATGGCATGAAAAACCGACGATTCGCCATTCATAATCAGATTGGAGGTATAAAGCGTACGGCAAATGTCGCCAACGCCCAAACGTTCAATTTTGATTACACGCGCACCCATATCGGCTAAACGCAAACTCGCCGAGGGGCCAGAAAGAAACTGGCTAAAATCGATAACTAAATAATCTTCTAGCGGTCGCATATTTTTATATTTTTTATTTTTCCATGGTTCGTGCCACCACGAACCATCCTAATCACACTGGGTCGGGATTACAAATCCCGACCAACGAACTGCTTATTTTATCTCAAACTCTTTGTTGATACTTTCGGTATCAAAACCCAATTTTGGTGCAGCTTTAGCCGCAAATAACTTTCTTTTATCCAGCCGGATGGGACTAACGGTTGTTTTAATGTTTTTTCCGTTCCCTAACTCAAGCTGTTGTTCTATTTCGAGGTTTTTATAGGTACTTAATGCAGTAGCCGTTTGGTAATTAAGCACCTCGGCACACCAGATGCCGTTACTTTCTAAAAGATTAACCCAGTTGGCTGTAAGATCCTGTTTAAAGGTTTCGGCCAGACGTAGAATCAGTTTGTCGCGGTTTTCGAAAGCTGAACCTGCTTCTACATACAAATCGCTGATATCGCACCGGATAATGGCGCAGATGTTCGGCAGGTTGCCCATGGCCATGGCAATGTAGCCATCCTGAGTTTGGTACATGCCATACGGGGCACTTAAATAGGCGTGTGCACTACCTTTGGCTCCGCTCCTGTCTGGCAATTTGCCTCCATCATTTAAATAAGTGGTAATTACTTCAAACTGTACATCCAGGATAGATTCGAGCAGGCTCACCTCTATCAATACACTTTTTTGAGTTTTAGCCCGCTTAATTAAAGCCGCCATAATGCCTTGTGCCAGGTGGTTGCCGCACATAATATCCGAAACGGAAAGGCCAAAGGGCACTGGTCCGTCGGTATCTACACCGGAAAGGAAGGTTAAACCAGAAACAGATTGTACCAGTAAATCCTGTCCGGGCTTATTTTTCCAGGGACCTTCGTTGCCATAACCGGTAACCATGCCGTAAATAATTTTTGGATTGATTTGTTGCACCTGCGCATAATCCAGCCCAATTTTTTCCATCACACCCGGTCTGAAATTATGTGTCATCACATCTGCTTTGGCGATCAGTATTTTGAGTTTTGCTAAATCTTCCGGATTTTTTAAATCGGCAGTATAACTCTCTTTATTGCGGTTAATGGTATGAAACAATAAGCTGTCTTCATCTACAAAAAGATTTTTGATGGATAAGGAACGACAGGCATCGCCGGTTTGTGGTCGCTCTATTTTGATCACGCGTGCGCCTAAATCTGCCAGTTTTAGACCGGCAGATGGCCCTGCCAGAAACTGGCAAAACTCTAAAACCAAAAGTCCTTCTAACGGCCTGTTCATGATACTGCTAAACTTTTAGATTGCTGATATAACTCGTTCAACGCAGATAAAACTGTCATTTCATCGCCCTTACCCATTAAATAATCGCGCACTACATCACCGGCATGATCCTGAAAATACATGGAACCATGATAACGCGGACGTAAAAATGCCCTTTGTAAGGCTGGTAATGTGTTGGCAAAGTATTGCTGGCTCTGGCGGTTCACCTCTTCATTTTTCCATGCAGCCAAATGCCCGGGCTGCCCTCCGCTTTCGAAATACAAGGTAGCCTGACAAGCCGGAGAACCAACAAACTGAACATATTTGGCTGCCATTTCGAGTTCGGCACATTTAGCTGAAATAGCCAAACCAGTGCCGCCTAAAGTGCTTCTTAAATTGGTTTTTCCATTCACCGATATCATATCATGAAAGTGCAACACTTTTCGTGCATAACCATTTCTCGAATAATTGGAATAGCCGTAGGCAAAGGGGCAATAAGCAATCTGATCAGTTTGGGTCATGGCTTCATATACCTGAATGGGGTTTCTGTTGAAATTTGCGGGATCTATTTTTGAGGCCAGCTGACGGTACATTTGTAGCGCCTTTACACCGGTTTCAGTTGAAATTACAGTTTCATCGTTCTGGCAGGGATCTTCGCCCAAAGAGCAGCAAAGCGTGTAGAAATTCATTAACACGTCTATTGGGATGCCTGCAAAGGCTACAAGGCCTGCATCGGCCAGTGCCATTAAATCTTCAAATGATTGAGGCAGGGAAAAACCGTTTTCAGCCAGTAAATCTGGCCGGCTTGCGGCTACAGGTGTGGCTGCATCAATGGGCAATGCCCATAAATGACCATCATAAGTATAACTTTCGTAAGATTTCCCTACAGAATTCTCTTCCTGATCTTTTAAGTAGGCGTCACTGAGGTAAAAATCCAAAGGAACAATCGATTTTGTTTTGGCGGCAAAGCCTGCCCAGGGGTGATCAATCACCAATAAATCGAAACGCTCGGCCAGCTCCTGGATAGAAAAATCGGCAAATTGCTGCAAGCTCCGCTTTTCCCAGGTGATGTTTACATTGGGGTGCAATTCTGAAAACCGCTGTGCAGTTGCCACCATGGGCAATAAGCCACGACTGTGGTTCCAGGTTATTCCTTTTAAATTGATCGTCTTCTCCACTTATTCTTATTATTTATTTTTGTCATGGTTCGTGTCCTCACGAACCATTATTTATATGCTCAGTTGCGGTTGGTGAGCCACCAACCGATTAGATTATCCAACTGGTTGGTGCCACACCAACCAGCTTTGCAACGTATTTATTTATTTGTTCTAACTTCTATAACTGCCGATGACAAACCTGCCGATGTGGCTGTTAACTTAATTGTTCCCGTTTTAGCTGTAGCCTGCAAAATAGCCAGGCATAAACCATGAAAAGCTTTGCGATAGCTGGCTTTAAAAGGTTCTAAACTTGCCTGAAAACCATTATCCACACCGGCTATAAATCCGGCACCTTCTACTTTAAAATCGACCAGATTATCGGCATTTGGCACTACATTTCCGGCTTTATCTAAAATGCGTACGGTGATAAATGATAAATCTTTACCATCGGCTTTAATCTGTTTTCTATCAGCTACTAATTCAATTTTTGCCGGATCGCCGGCAGTTTTTACTTCACGAACCAAAATCTCTTTTCCATTTTTGCGCGATACAGCTTTAAGTGTTCCAGGTGCAAAACTTACGTTCCACTGCACGTGTAAATCATCATCCTGTTTTGATTTTTTACCTAAAGATTTTCCATTGAGGTACAGCTCTACCTCATCAGCCTGATTGTAGTAAGCCCAAACCTCTACTGATTTGCCCGCTTCCCAGTTCCAGTGCGGCAGGATGTGCAGTACCGGTTTATCGGTCCACTCGCTTTGGTACATGTAATACGAATCTTTAGAGAAACCCGCTAAATCGACAATTCCAAAATACGAGCTGCGTGCCGGCCATGGATAAGGTAAAGGCTCGCCGAGGTAATCAAAACCGGTCCAGACAAAAAGACCTGAAACATGATCGTATTTTTTGGCTGCTTTCCAGGTTTCTTCGTGCGTAGAGCCCCAGTAAGCTGATACATTATCGTAAGCAGAGGCCGACCATTCGCTGTTGCCTTCGGTAAACTTTGTTTTTCCGTCTCTTGGCCAGCGGCGAATAGTATCAGCTGTATCGTAAAAACCTCTGGTTTCTAATGCTGATGTGGTTTCGGTGGCCAGAAACTTAACGCCGGGATAGTTTTTAGGCCAATCTTTATACAGTTTATGGTTGTAGTTTAATCCATAAATATCCAGCGCATTGGCCTGGTAAATAAAGTTCTTTTTGGCATCGGTTTCGGTTAATGCAGAGATCACCGGACGACTTTGATCGAGGTTTTTAACTGTAGCCACCAACTCTTTGGTTAGTGCTACACCGGTACTGTCGAACTGCTCGCGGATTTCGTTTCCAATGCTCCATAAAATAATGGAAGGATGATTGCGGTCGCGGAGAATCATATCTTCCAGATCGCGTTTATGCCATTCGGGGAAATTGAGGTGATAATCGTTTTTGTTTTTCTTTTTCGCCCACATGTCAAATGCTTCATCCATTACGAGAAAACCCATTTCATCACATAAATCTAAAAACTCAGGTGCTGGTGGATTGTGAGCCGTGCGGATAGCATTTACGCCCATGGCTTTCATGATTTCGAGTTGGCGTTCCATGGCGCGAACATTTACAGCAGCGCCCAAAGCACCTAAATCGTGGTGCAGGCAAACGCCCAGTATTTTGGTTGGTAAGCCATTTAAAGAAAAACCCTTTTCTGCATCAAAATTGAAGGTTCTGAATCCAAATTTGGTTTCATAAGTATCAATAGGCTTGTTGTTTTGCAAAATTTCCGTAACCAGTTTATACTGAACAGGCCTTTTTAACGACCAAAGCACAGGGTTTTTAAGTTCAGTATCGCTGTTAACAATTAATCCTGAAGTATCTATTTTGATGTTTTGTGCTTGTGTTTTTAAGATCAGCTTGCCCTTGGCATCATAAATAGAATGTACTAAAACTGCAGCCTGCTGTTTCGAAGTTTTATTCTGGATTTGCGTTTTTATACTCACTTTTCCATCAGTACCCGTAGTTACAAAAGTGCCCCATTTTGCCACCGCAACTTTGGCCGTAGTAGTTAACCATACATTTCTGTAAATCCCAGAACCGGAATACCAGCGAGAATCGGGCTGTAAAGAATTATCAACCTTCACAGCAATGATGTTATTGCGTGACTTTAAGAATCTGCTGATTTCGTAAGCAAAAGAACTGTAGCCATAAGGACGTTTACCCAGATAGTGGCCATTTACCCAAACCTCGCTGTTTTTGTAAACACCGTCAAACTCAACGGTAACCAGTTTGTTTTTAAAATCGGCAGGCGCCGTAAATGTTTTCCTGTACCAGCCAATACCTGTCGGCAGGCCACCACCCTCAGGTTTAGCAGGGTTCTTTTCGTCAAATTTCCCTTCAATGCTCCAGTCGTGCGGTAAGGTAAGTTTTCTCCATTTGGAGTCATTGTATAGCGAATTCTTGGCGGATGGATCATCACCCAGGAAAAATTTCCAGTCTTGGTTGAAGCTGGTTTTTACTCGGGATTCTCTATCGGTTGGTGTCTCACCGACCGATGATTGTCTATCATGGTTGGTGGGACACCAACCATTAGGAATGAGTGGATTAGCATCACAATTTTGCGAGACTAATAATCCCAGCAGGGATACCATAAAAACCTTATAAATGCCCGGTATTCTCATTTCTTAATTTTGAACAAAATTCACTTTACTTTTTCCTAAATCTTTCGAAGTGGCTACAGCAATGCCCCGCTGGTCTTGTTTATTCACGGCGCAATAAAAGTGGTAAACAATGCCTTTGTGCTTAATGACGAACGATTTGTGCGCATACAGCTCATCATATTTTTCTGATGATTCGATCAGGTTATTACCCGTCCAATCAGTCCAGTTTACGAGATCTTTAGATACCGCAAAACGGTTAAAAGAACCTTTTCTGTCCTGCCAGAACGCCCCGAAATAAAACATTACATAATTGCTTCCTATCTGCTGGATTACCGCATCGCCAGTAATGCCAACCGGATGATGTACAACCGGATTTTTTAGATAGCGTTGCCAATGCACCATATCGTCGGATACTGCCATCCCAATGCGTTCGTACCAACGTGTTTTTTTATTGTTTGCCAGCGAATCGCCAACAGCGTTGTAATACATTACAAAAGAATGGCCGGTTAACTTTTTCTGATCGGCAATCACCGTACTTTTAAATAGTTTGTGCCGGTTTTCCCACCAGCGTACATCGTTGTCGAGCGAACTTAAAACCGGTTGATCCAGTCGTTTCCACTCCTGCACAATCGAGGGATGTTGATCAGTGTAAGCCATGCCAATAGATAAAGGCTCTACTTCGTATCCACGTGCTTTGCCACCGAAATACGACATCCAGTATTTGCCATTAAAGCTGTTAGCCTGGTAACTACCTCCCCATTTGATATCTAAAAGCGCATTGTAGCCTGCTTTCTGGTTATCGTCCCATTTGCCCGAATCTTCGAACGACATTAACTTACCCTGATTTTCCCAGTGCAGTAAATCGCTGCTTTTTGCCATCCAGGTTTCGTAACCGCGACCGCTAAAAATCAGATAAGTCATATACCAGTATTTGCCTTTTCTAAAAATGGTAGGACAATCCATCTTATGCTCTTTATCAGCCGGAACCATCACCAACCCGTATTTGAAAGGCGTTTTCACTTCCTGGTAAATTTTTTCCATTTCGGCAGCAGATACCGGATTTTTAGCTTCCTGAGCAAATGCCGTAGCGGTTGTTAAAATACCTATCAGATGTATCCAGATCGTTCTCATGCTACTTCACTTTAAATTTATAATAACCCGAACCGATCGCTACCTGGGTTCTGCCATTGGCTGTGCCCAGGTTTTGGAATTTAGTATTGTTAACCTCTGCAAGGCTTTGCTTGGTCGAAATAGGAATGTAAACCACAGCAGTAGTATTTACCGGAATATTTATGGCTATTTCGAAGCCTTCAGTCGTTTTTTTCCAGTCTGTAACAATTTTACCATAAGCCGATTGGTAACTCGTTGTAGCAGCAGTTAAATCGCCAACTACCTCAGGGTAAATTTTAATCCGGTTAAAGGCTACTGAGTTTTCATCCTGACGGATCCCGCCCACCCCACTGTAAAACCACTCCATTAAATGCCCCAGCATAAAATGATTATTGGAAACCGTAGGTAGTGCCGCCCAGCTTTCGGTTAAAGCGGTAGCACCTTTTGCCAGTTGCATGCCATAACCGGGTACATCGCTACGGCTGTTCATGTCGAAAATCACATCCGAGCGTCCGGCATCTTCTAAAACACGTAGTACATAGCGATAGCCGATATCGCCTGCCGTTAATCCGTTGTTTTTATCTCTAATGTCTTTTACGAGGTTATCAATAACTGCCTGTTTATCTTTTTCTTCAACTAAACCCATATAAACAGCCATGGCATTAGCCGTTTGGCTACCCGAGCCGTATTGTTTGCTTGCTGCATTAAAGAATTTGGTATTAAATGCATCTCGTACTGAAATTGCAAGTTTGGTATATGCCAGTGCATCAGCTTTTTTACCCAATAAGGTGGCTATTTTTTCGAGGATTTTTAAATCATAATAATAAATAGCGGTGGCTGTAATGCCCATTGGGGTAAGCTGCGAAACGCCCGGTGGTTTTGGCCCAAGGTCATACCAATCGCCTAAACCTTGCGATAAGATGTGGTTATTGGCTTTGGTGTCTAAATATTGGATGTAACGCTGCATGGTGGGATAATTATTGGCCAAAGCCTGTTTATCGCCATACCATTTATACAAATCCCAGGGCACTAAAATACTGCTGCTTCCCCATTCAGGCGAATCGCGGAACATATCGCCTCCCCATTCAAATTTAACGTACTCAGGCGCAATTTCTGGAACGAGCCCGTTGGTTAGCTGCGAATTTTGCATATCAACCGAAGCTTTTGCAAACAACGGTGCAGCAGCATAATTGTAATTTACCGAGCTGCCCATTAAATGCAATTGCTCTAACCAGCCGAGTTTTTCGCGGTGCGGGCAGTCGGTAAAAACACTAACCATATTACTTTTAATACCCCAATCAATCAGTTTAAAGGTTTTGTTAAATAATTCGTTTGAAGATGTGAATTCGCCTGCAGTTGGAGCTGCATTACGTATATGCAGGCCTTTTAAATCTTTGATAATGGCTTTGTTCAATGGGTTTTCTTTCCCGGCCGGAACGCCACCTTTAACCTGCAGATAGCGGAAACCCGAGTAGAAAAAACGTGGCCGCCAGGTTTCGGTGCCCTCACCATTTAAAATATAGGTAAAGTAAACAGGACCACCCATGTTTTTCTGGGTAACGGTACCATCTTCTTTCAATAATTCGGCTGGTGTAATGCGGATGGTGTCGCCTTTTTTCCCGCTCACCTGAAGTTCAATAATGCCCGATGCGTTTTGTCCGAGATCATAAACCCATTCACCGTTAGCAGTTGGTATAATCTGCTTTGCCGGAAAATGATCAAAGATTTTAACAGGCTCTTCTTTTTGGGCGTTTAGCTTCGGACCATTCACAACTAATGCGGTTTTCCATTTGCTATCATTGAAAACTGCCTGGTTCCAGTTTTTTTGCGCTAAACCGGCGTTATAGTCTTCGCCGCCATAAATACTCGAAAAAGTAACCGGAGAAGGAGCTGTTTTCCAGCTTTCGTTGCTGATTACATTGGCCGAAGTACCATCTGTATATTCGATCAGCAAACGACAAATCATTTTCGGGAAGCCATAAGCCACTTTTAATTTCCGGTACCTTTCTTTAACTGGGGGAATGTAGTAAAAGCCATTCCCAAGCATTACGCCAACAGCATTTGCGCCCTTTTTTAGTTGTTTGGTAATGTTGTAGGTTACATATAAGGCTTCGCGATCGTATTTGGTCCAGCCTGGTGCTAAGTAATCATCTCCTACTTTCTCACCATTCAAACTCATTTCAAAATGGCCTAATCCGGAAATAAAGGCCGTAGCCTTTTTAATGCTTTTGGTTACTGCAAAATCTTTACGGAACATTGGCAGGATATTATTGCCGGTAAATTTGTCTTTTTTACCATCCGTAGGTAAAGCATTTACGTTCGAATCGGCCAGTTTTTCGTAAGCAATCCATTTAGCGCCTTTCCAGTCAGCCGCATTTAACAAGCCCATCTGGAAAAATGCGGGTTCACTCCAGGCAGATTGCTTGCCCTGGTTATCCCAAACCTTAATTTTCCAATAATACTTTTGCGCTGATCCTAGTTTTATTCCTTTATGTTTTATCTGGATCGATTGATTAGAAGTAATCTTTTTCGAATCCCAAACCTCTCCTTTATCTTGCTTAAGAGCAGTCAGGCTCTTTGAAACTAAAATGTGATAAGCGGTTTGCATGATATTGTGCTTATCCGAAACCATTTGCCAGCTAAAATGTGGTTGCACAGCATCAATTCCCATTGGATTTGTGCGGTATTCGCAGCTTAAATGCGATACCTTAATCTCCTGAGCAAACAGCGGAAAAGTAAACAGGTAAAAAAAAGAAAAGATTACAAGTTTGTTCATTAGCCGTACAGATCGCTTTCGATGCTTGATTTAGGTTTATAGTTGGTTATCGTGCTCAATTTAGTTAGAAATAAATTCTTAGCCCATATAGCATAAGCTGTAGAATTTGCTTAACTTTAAATTTTACAAGTAATTCAAATATAAATCTTTTTTTTAAATATGAAAACATATATTCATGTAATAATTATATAATTTCATTCTGAATGAGAAATATGAATGCATTTTGTATGTTTGAAACTGTAAAAAATACGATACAACCAAATTAAACCTGTATGAAAGAAAATGAATCGAAGTATCAGGCGCCAGCTTTAGATAAAGGCCTTGATATTTTAGAGTATCTATCGGCGCAATCTATTCCCTTATCACAAACCGAAATTGCCATTGGTATTGAAAAAACACCGAATGAAATTTACCGGATGCTGATGAGTCTGGAAAGCCGTGGTTATATTTTACGCGATGAGGTTTCGGGGAAATACCGGTTATCGCTCAAACTTTTTTACCTTTCGCACCGCCACTCACCTATTGATGAGTTGAGGAAAGCGGCGCAGTTTCCATTAGAAGAACTGGCCAATTCGGTGCGCCAATCCTGTCACCTGAGTATTTTGTATATGAACCAGGTAATGGTCATTATCCATGCCAAGAGTCCGGGGCCAATTGCCCTTTCTATTGAAGAAGGAAACCTGTTTCCTTTGCCATTAACCGCATCTGGTAAAGTATTACTGGCTTATATGCCCGAAGCCGAACGCAATACAGTATTAAAAAACAATGCTATTTTTAAAAAATACGCCAAACCACAGCAGGAAGATTTCTTAAATTCTTTGACCGAAATTCAGCAAACAGGTTCGTATTTTAAAAACAGTGATGCTGTTTCGGGTGTAACCGATATTTCGGTGCCTATTGGTATTGCCAACAACAATGGCATTATTGCCTGCTTAACCATTTCGATGCTAAATGCTTTAAATTCTGATCAGGCGATTGACAGCAAGGTAATTTTAGCCGAAGCCAACAAATGCGTTAAAAAAATCGAACAAAGAATTGGGGTTTAACTGAGTTAGCCATGGGTTTAAACCCATGGCTAATTTGGGTATAATTTTATTGTGAAACTGTTTGATAATTGATTAAATGTATATATGTTTGTACATGTAGATTACAGATAGTTAAGCCCTTCAATATGAGGCAGCAAAAACAGTATAAATTATAACCGATGAATAAAAATATTGCATTAGCCATGTTTATTGCACTGGCGACGCCCGGTGTATCTTTAGCACAGTCGAAGGCTATTACACAAAAGGCACACAAAAATGTAACCCCGGCGGTTATGAATCAGGTTAAAACCATGGCCGAGGCGTTGATCAAGAAAGGTTTTACGGCCGGAGATGGCTATGGTGAAGTGTGGATCAGGGATTTAAATACCTTTATCGAATTAAGTTGTAAGGTTAACGATAAATCGCAGATCAGGAAACACCTGATTACTTTTTTTCAGTTTCAGCAAGCTGATGGTGCTATCCTGGATGGATATATCCCCTCAAAACAGGCAGGATCTGAAGGTACTTTTTACAAGTCGGATTTAGTGCCCGGATACCTTGGCCATAAAAATACCGTGGAAACTGATCAGGAAACCTCCCTAATTCAAGCCATTGCAAAATACATCAATATTACGGGCGATAAATCCATTTTAACTGAGCAGGTAGCGGGCTTACCGGTTAAAAAGCAAATGGAAAGGGCTATGGATTTTCTGATGAAAGAAAGGTTTAATGAAAAGTATGGCTTAATTTGGGGAGCAACCACTGCCGACTGGGGCGATGTGCAACCTGAGCAAGGCTGGGGTGTTGTAATTGACGAGAATACGCACAGGGCAATTGATATTTACGATAATGCCATGTTTTTAATTGCCATAAACGATTTTATCCAGGTTGGAGAGTTAAACCCTGCGCAGGTTACCAAATGGAAAGGCATTTACAAAAGCGTTCGTGAGAATATCAATAAATATTTGTGGGATGATAAAGCGCAAAAATACATTCCACACATTTATTTAAACGGCTCTCCTTTCCCGGCTTCTTTTGATGAATCGAAAGTTTACTATCATGGTGGTACAGCAGTTGCTATTGAAGCTGGGTTGTTAACCAAAAAACAGGTAAAGGAAGCTTACGAAAGGATGCAGCAAAACGTAAAAGATGCCAATGCGGCAACTATCGGACTTACCCTCTACCCTGTTTATCCGGCCGGAAGTTTCCAAAATAAGGTAATGGGGCCATATTCTTACCAAAATGGCGGCGATTGGACCTGGTTTGGCGGCAGAATGGTTACGCAACTCATCAGGTATAATTTACTGGCTGAAGCTAAAGAAGCACTCGACCCGATGTTAGCCCGTGTAATCAGCAACAATGGCTTTTACGAATGGTATACACCTGATAATAAACCCAAAGGTTCATCGAGTTTCAGAGGTGAAGCCGGCGTATTGTGGACAGCAATAAAGGAACTGGAGAAAAAGAAATAGCAGATTTACCTGTATAAAAACGAAAAAAGGGATAATGAACCAAATGTTTATTATCCCTTTTTTGTTAGCAGATCGTTATTCCCGCGGAAGTGGGAATTGTAATGCTTAAGCAGAGTACAGACACCCCGTCCTTCGGACACCCCTCTAAAAGAGGGGAATTACAATCTACGCATAAGTTTAATCAATACGAATCTTTCGGCATCTTACCCATTTGCACCACCAATTTCCCCCCGTTTTGAATGTCCTTAAGTTTCATAAAAGGAGCTTTTAACGGCTTACCGTTTAAAGAAAACGACTGTGCGTATGGATTTTCGGTATTATTATTCAGGGTTACAATTTCGAAATCTTTACCGCTGAAGTATTTTTTATTGCCCTTTATCCGGATAGTATTAAAAACGGGTGCCGAGAGGCCGATCTCTGGCGAGGCATCAGTAAAACCCTTTACATCAAAAATTCCCATCGAAGCCATTGCATACCAGGCACCAAGCTGGCCCTGATCTTCATCCTGACCATATCCGTAACCATGGATGCCTTCTGTGCCGTAAAATTCATCCATAATTTTTCTGACCCACTTTTGCGTAAGTGATGGTTTCCCCGAGAAATTAAAAAGCCATGAAGTATGCAGATTAGGCTGATTGCCATGGTTATACAAACCTTCAAGTCCGGAAAAAGCATCTAAAGTTGTACCACCACCAAATTTATTTTTTTCTGATACAGTAAAAATACTATCCAGCCTGTTGTTAAAGTCAGTTTTACCAATGGCAGCAATTAAAGCGTTTGGGTTTTGTGGTACATAAAAGGTGTATTGCCAGGCATTTCCTTCCTGAAAACCCCTCCAGGCCTGTTTGGGGTTAAAATTGGATATAAATTTACCATGCTCATCTTTAGGCCTGATGAATTTGGTTGCGGGATCAAAAATGGTTTTCCAGGCGTTTGAAAGTGTAGTTAATTTCTGGTAATCGGCTGTTTTGTCTAAAAGTTTTGCCCATTGGCCAACTGCATAATTACTAAAGGCATATTCAAGCGTATGCGATGCCGAGAACTGCCAGCGCTCGCTGGCGCTACTTCCACTGTCTAGATGATTTACGTAACCGTATTTCAAAAAGCTATCCAAATCTGACTTACCCGCTCCAAACGGCCGGTTTTGAAATTCCAGTTCATTTTTGAGCGCTGCCTGATAAGCGGTTTTTACATCAAAATCGCGAATTCCGGAGGTATAGGCGGCTGCTATAGCTAAACTCACAAAGTTGGTGCCTACACCAGATACATATCGGCTGTTGGCAATCCCGTCAGCTAACCATCCAGAATCTTTATAGACTAATAACTGACTTTTAACCCAATCTGAATAATATTCAGGATAAGCTACAGCCCAAAGCTGGGTTAAATTCCAGAAAGCGCCCCAAATGGCATCGGTATTGTAATGGTTGTGAAGTGGCACATGGTTTTTGTCAAGCGGAATCTGACCGATCCCTCCATCGTTTTTAGGGTAAGCACCGTTGACATCGCTGGCCAACCCACGTCCTGATAAAGCATGGTATAAGCCAGTATAAAACTTGGTGAGATTTGCTTTATTATCAGATGTTACCCCGATTCTTCCCAAATAACTGGCCCACGTGTTTAATGCTTGTGTTTTAGCCTGATCAAAGGAAAGATTTGCTGCTTCTTTATTCAGATTAAGCCTCGCATTAGCTATCGAGGTATAAGAAAGTCCGGCTTTTATAGTAATGCTCTCTTTTTCATGTGTAGCAAAAGTGAGGTATAAACCGGCGCCTTTGCCACTGGTACTTTTGTTTCCTTCGGTAATCTGCGCTCCGGTAAATGTGCCAAATTTTGAAGGCTTTTTACTCGCTATGGCAGAGAAATACATTTTTACATCTGCACCGGGTTGATATTTCTGGACATAAACCGGCCTCGTAATTACATAACCTTCAATTCTGCCATCTTTGGTCAGGTTTACCTGAGCATCACTTACCTCACCACTTTCTCCCTGCTGGTGCCCGATATCGAAAAGGATATTAGCCTGAGTTGATTTTGGAAAAGTATAGCGGTGAAAAGCCACCCTTTTAGTCGCAGTTAATTCAGCTTTAATGCCATAATCTTTCAGCAATACAGAATAATAACCGGGTGTGGCAACTTCGTCTTTGTGGTCGAAAGTAGAACGGTAACCTGCCTCGGGATGTTCTAAACTTCCTGCCAGTGTTTGCAATTTTCCGGTTGATGGCGCAAAAACAACCCCGCAAATCTGAAATTCGTGAAAATTGGCAAAACCTTCAATGGAGGTATGCCTTTCATCATAACCTACAGCTTCCCAGCCACTTTTATTGCCGTACGAACCATTGGTAGATGGTGCAGCTTTGGCCATTCCAAAAGGAACTGCCCCGGGCGTAAAATAAAACCAGCGACTGTGTGCCGTACCAATTCGCGGGTCGGCATAGGCTAATAGATCGTGGTCTGATTGTGCACTTACCGGCTTGTAAAACAGGTTAAGCAGTAATAGAACAGTAAGCTTATATTTTAAATTCATAGGTTTTTTGTCTTTTAATGAAAAAACACGGGTTTATCTGTCTCCTCTTTCCACTCACTCTCGATTTGCTCTAACGATTTTCCTTTGGTTTCGGGAAGCAATTTGTAAACTGCAATAAAGGCTATGATACAGAAAAAGGCAAAAAACCAAAATGTACCTGCACTACCCAGTTCGTTTAATAAGATGGGTGTAATTTGCCCCACAATGGTATCGGCCACCCACATCACCATGATACTGATGGCTAATGCTCTTCCGCGAATAGCTCCGGGAAAGATCTCTGCTGCCACAACAAATTTTAAAGGGCCAATTGAACAGGCGAAAAATGCAAGGAAGGCCAAAACACATACCAACAGCCAAATGCTGGAGGTAGCATTAAAATAAAAACATATACCGGTTAAAACCAGTGAAATGGCTGCACCTGCCGTTCCGTAAAGATAAAGTGGTCTTCTGCCCCAGCTATCTACTTTCCAGATGGCAAACAGGGTAAAAAGTACATTGGCGAGCCCAAAAATTACCTGGCTGATGAGTGAATTACTTAAAGATATACCAGCGTTCCCGAGTATTCTGGGGCCGTAGTAGATAATGGCATTGATACCACTAAACTGTGAAAATAAAGGCAATAAGATACCGATTAACAAAGCTTTACGCATGGCTGGGGCAAATAATTCTTTATATGAACTTTTGCGGCTGTTGCTTTCTGAGGCAAACTGATTGGGGTCAATTTCAGCTTGTGCTTGTCCGTTAATTTTACTAATGATTAAAGTGCCTGCTGCGATATGGCCTTTTTGTATGAGCCATCTAGGACTTTCGGGTATCAGCAATAATCCGAATAAAAATAAAACTGCCGGTAGTACGCCCATTCCTAACATGCCACGCCAAACTTCGTGGTTAAACAACGCACTTAAAGCTGAAGTAGTTGTTTGACTTGTTGAGACACCACTTAGCAGGGTTGCATTGCTGAGATAGGCAACCAAAATGCCCAGTGTTAGTGCAAACTGGTAGTAGGTAACCAAACGGCCTCTGATGTGTGCAGGGGCGATTTCTGAAATATATAAGGGCACTACATTTGAAGCGATACCGATACCAATACCTCCCAGGAGCCTGAAAGCAATAACGCCATTAAGATTTGGAAATAATGCACAACCCAGAGCCGATGCAACAAAAAGAATCGCGGTTAAAATCAATGGCTTTTTCCGGCCGAATCGGTCGCTCAGTTCTCCTGAAAAGGCTACACCAATAATACAGCCCAGCAATGCCGACGAGACAAACCATCCCTCTTGTGAGGCACTTAATGCAAACTGTTTTTGCACCAGCGGTAAAACTCCGGATATAACAGCCATATCAAAGCCGAATAAAAAGCCACCCAGCGATGCTACGAGCGTTATTAAAAATACACTGCTTCTTTTTTGCGCACTCATAATTTATATTTTGGTTAAAAATTTAAATGATTTGACAATGGCTTGCAAATCAAACCTGACTGCTGTTTTATAAAGTTACAGCAGTCAGATCGTCTTTTACAAACGCTTTAATTACTTTGGCCCTGTTTGAGCCCTTATTAATCAGGGTATAACTTTCGGCTGCTGCCGGAACTACAAAAGTTTCGGCATAGTGAAATTCCGTAATCTGACCATCTACATTTTTTAGTTGAATGGTGCTGCCTTCTACCAGCATTAAGATATGACAGGTATTGTTGGTATTAACCGTAATTTCGCTATCAAATTCCATGCGCTGAACATCATAAAAGTGTTGGTGGTGCGTAGGCAAATGGATTAATTCCCAATCAGCTCCTTTTTCTATTACCGATGGTTTCGAAATTAATTCCGCTTTAACCAGCTCACCTTTCCGGTTAAAATCCAGGTTCTTAAAGGCATGTTCAATATTAATTGGTCTTGGTTGACCATCCAGACCTAAACGAACCCAATCATACATTTTAAAGGTAAAAATATAAGGTGTTGCGCTGATTTCGAGCACAAGATTGTTGGCTCCGGCACTGTGTACGGTACGGTTTGGAATTAAAAATAGATCATGTTTTTGGGCATCATGTGCCTGCACAAACTGTTCAATATTTATTTCCTGCTTTAACTGCTGACTCTTAATTAAGGCCTGATTAAATTCGATTGGATTAATATCTTCCTGAAAACCCAAATACACTTTTGCATCGTCTTTACATTCAAGTATGTAGTAGGTCTCATCCTGCGTAATGTTTTCGCCAAATTCTTCACGGATATATTTTAATGAAGGATGGCACTGGATGGAAAGGTTTCCGCCATCCATGGTATCGAGAAAATCGAACCTGATTGGAAATTCGGTGCCAAAAATAGAAGCATGTTTACCCAATACCGATTGATTTTCGCTAAACATCAGAAAATCAAAAGTAACCTCTAACAGGTTTCCGCTACTTTCGAAAATAATGCCATTCTCGGGAACAATCATTTCGAAAGACCAGGCATAATTTATCTCCTCCTTATTCAAACCTTCAATGTTTTCCTGCATCCAATGCCCACCCCAGGCGCCAGCCTCAAACCAGGGCCTAACCCGAAATACCGATTGGCTGATCTGTTGTAAACCTCTCTTCAGTTCATTTGCCTCAACCCACTTTATCGATGATTTGTGTTGCGCATCAGCAACTACACTTATACGCTTTAAAATTTCTGCTTTATGGTTATTCAGCACCGGCCAATCTACAAAATAAAACCGTTTGTACATTTCAAAAGCACTTGCAGTAGCGGTCGCGCCCAGGTTGGTAATGGAACCAGCACGCATGCGGTATTGAATTTCGTTCTTAGGAATATCGAGGTAAATGATTGGTGCATCCCAATTAAGCAAGGCTGCGCCCACGCCAATTACAATATTTACTTCGTATTGCGTGTCGGGCTGGCTTGTACTAAATCCGGTTTCGAAAAAATCGTTGAGCTTTAGGTCTGTTTTTTTACCCCAAACACTTTTCACTTCGCCTAAAAAAGGATTTACCAGTTCCAAAACAGTAGCAGCGCTTTTCATTTTATCAGCTGTACGCAACCAGTTAATTTTTACCTGCTTTTTGGTAAATTCAGTTTGTAGTAGTCTTTCAATTTCAGACCAGAATACACCAACATAACCATCTATCAACACGGTTTTCTTTTCAATAATCCAGGCGGCCAATGTGGTAAAGCCATCAAATATTTTGCCTTCTCCTAAAGTGTGTATGGGATAAAGATTATACCCCTCTGTTGACGGGTTAAAACGGTGTGTGTGTTCAGGCAAAATTTTTTCTCCACTTTGTCTCCATTGTGCTGCTGCAGGTGTTTCCTGAGGATTATTTTTTACTTCCATAAATGGGTAAATATTATATTAAACAACAAATGTATATATGTATGTACATATATCCTAATATTTTACTGAAATTCTTTTAACTGGATCGGATTATAGCTGTTTGATTACCAAATTTGCCTTGGCAGGCTGTATGGATACATACATAGTATTGTTGTTTGTATATGCTTTCTTTATCTTTGTGAGGCTGCATGAGGAAAGTTTGTTTGCTTAAAGCGCTGTAGTCTAAATAAAATGAAATTTTCAATCGACCATAAAAGTCCTGTGCCATTGCACATTCAGGCAGAAGAATTATTGCGGAACCTGATTAAAGATCCTGAATATGCCACTAAATTTTTGCCTAACGAGGTTGATATGGCTAAACAACTGGCTATATCGAGAACAACGTTGCGCCAGGCACTGAATAAACTGGTATATGAGGGCTTGCTGATTCGTAAAAAAGGTATTGGGACTAAAGTGGCCGAAGTTTCTGTGAGTTCGAAAGCCAGCAACTGGCTAAGTTTTTCGCAAGAAATGCAAGCCAGGGGCATTCCGATTAAAAATTTCGAGCTTCACATTAGCTGGGTGTATGCTGATGAGAAACTGGCGCATTTCTTTGACATTGGTACCGATAAAAAGGTTTTAAAACTGGAGCGTTTAAGAGGGAAAGAAGAAGGCCCATTCGTTTATTTCATCTCCTATTTTCACCCCAGGATTGGCCTTACCGGTGATGAAGACTTTAAACGCCCTTTATACGAAATCTTGGAGAAAGACCATTCGATCATTGCGAATCTATCGAAAGAAGAAATAAGTGCGAAGGCGGCCGATAAATTTATGGCTTCGAAACTGGATGTTGAAGTGGGAAGTCCGCTGCTTTTTAGAAAACGTTATGTTTTTGATCAGGCGGAGCGGCCAATTGAGTACAATTTAGGTTATTACCATGCCGATAGTTTTGTGTACACGGTAGAGAGCCGTCGCGATACCTAATTGAATAGGAAACCGGGAAAACCAATTATCTGATTTTCCCGGTTATAAATTCCTGTTAATTGTAGCTTACCGTGTAATCTTTACCCTTTTCGACGGTAATTTCATACAAACCATTTCCTACAGCTTTAATTTCAGCAGCTTTTGCTACAGGCTTAGATTTACTTTTAATCCTTAATTTTCCGGTTCCTACAGCCGAAGTGATCTTGATTTCCTTTTTATTCATGTAAATCGAAATATCGCCGTTGGCGGTGGGTACTTTACCTTCCATCCAGGCTAAACCGCCTAAATTGGGCTCAATGGTATAGGTTTCGTAACCCGGCGAATCGGGACTTACCCCGAGGTAATATTTGCCGAGCAGATAAATCGGGCTGGCTCCCCATGCATGGCAAAGGCTTTTTCCAAATGGCCGGCCGTACATGGCCAGGTGTTCGGTACCTTTTTTATCGGGATTATATTCCTCCCAAAAAGAAGTAGCGCCCAGCTTGAGCATGCCTCCCCAATAGTTTTTCATCTCCTTTAATACATAGCTTTGCTCACCCATGGCGCAAAGTGCTTCCAGCTCATAAAAGCGCATGTAAGGTGTAGTAATTTTGTTGATGCTGTCGTTAAGCAGCACATGTTCTTTTACAGCCAGTTTCTGTTCGGGTGTAAAATAATCGAAGAAAATCCCAAACATATTGGCATAACGGGTTACGTTTTCTGTGGGCTTACCCGCTACCCTGCTGTGCACCAAGGCATGTTTGCTTTGATTCCAGTAAATATCGAATATTTTGGCTTTCAATGTTTTAGCCTGCTCCTCGTATTTAGCGGCATTTTCGCTATCGTTGGCCAGTTTGGCACATAAAGCCATGGTTTCTAAGCTACGGGCATATAACAATTGTTCAAAGCTCACTTCCCCATCTTTACTCAGTTTATCGGCCCAATCTATAAAAATCCAGTCGCCAGGCATCCATTCCAGCAAACCGTTTTTGTTTTTTCGGCCATCAATATAAGTCATAAGCGATTGCATGCGGGGATAAATATCTTGCACAAATTTTTTGTCGCCGGTAAATTTGTAATAATCGTAAATGCCCAAAAACCAATAGAAAGAATAATCCATAATGGTATTGATGTGTGCTGTAACCGGATCTTTGCCCCGCTGGGCCAGCAATGTTCTTTTTACGGTTGCCGCATCAAAAAACGAATAATAATTCATGAGGTAACTTTGGTAGGCATCACCACTCCACACCCATCTGTCGCGTTTTATGCCGTCGATAAAAAACTCACGCGTATTGAGGTGAAAAGTGTATTTGGCCACATCATAAATCTTGTTCAGCTCTGCATCTGATGATTTAAAACTTCCATGCTCGGTAACCGGGGCATATTCGTAAAGCATTGATATAGAATCTGCAGAAACACCATTTTCGGGCTGAAAGTTAACATAGCGGAAAGCTTTGGAAAGCGGCATTACCGAGTCTGTTTTTTTGGTAAGATCAATCTCCAGATGATCCAGTGTTTCGCATTTATCTGTTGATAAAGCTTCTTCTTTCGATTCGCCATAATACAAACTCAATTTGCCTTTGCCTTTTAAGCCATGTACTTTAATAAAACCGAAGGTTTCTTTACCAAAATCGGCTACATAACCTGTGCCTGCTTTTTCTGTTTTAACGGCCGTATGCTTCACAACTGGTAATTTAAACGCTGAAGGCAGGCTGTAAGGATCGGTTAATCCCCAGGAGCCAGCCGAAACAAAGGTTGTTCCCGATTTATCGGAGGTTTTGCCACTGGCATCAATCCATTCTTTATCCTCAAAAGTGGTTAACCAGCTTTCATCAGATACAACTGTTTTACCCTGTACAAAAATGGCTGGCACTGTAGCCTGGCTATACACTTTCAGGCTTAGTTTATGCTTTCCGGCCGGGATCTGAATGGATTTCGGAAAGCCGGTTAGAGCCTGACCGTCAATTTTAACATTGTAAGTGCCCTCTACAAAGAGCTTAACTTCTTCTGGTTCACTAAGGGTAAACTCTTTATAGAAATCGACCAGTACATAATGGCTATCCATTTTCCAGAATACAGGAAAAAATGAACCACGTTCTGTTCTGCGATTCTGCATCACATTACTCATGTAAATATCAAAATCGCCGGGATACCAGATCCAGGATGCTTTTTGTGCAAATGCGGGGATTACGAGGGCTTGCAGCAGGGTAATCAGGAGTATTTTTTTTAGGTTTTTCATGTTACTTTTTTTAGCCACGGATAATTCAGGTTTATCAAGTTTTTATTTAGCCACGGATAATTCAGGTTTATCAAGTTTTTATTTAGCCACAGATGGACACGGATGAACACGGATTTAGTATCTGTGTGTATCCTTTTTATCTGTGGTTGATGTTAATGTCCGTTAAAGAAAATATAAAGTGCAACCATTACAATAGCCAGTGCAGCCCACGAAATCCAAACAGTCTTATCTGGTTTTTCAATATTGGCTTCATGTTCTTCGTTGATGGTGTAAATACTTGGTGTTCTGTCTAAAAGCGAAATCAAAATGGCGATAAGCAGTAAACCCACAAAAATCAGGAAGGATAGCATGAGGTAGTGCGGCCAAAAAGTATATTCGCTAGGTGGCAAAACCCATAAATAAACAATCCCGGTGCTTAAACTTAGGATAGAACCAATGGATAGCGTAAAATTTACGGCTTTTCGGGTAGTTCGTTTCCAGAACACGGTTAACAGAAAAACCACTGAAAGTGGCGGCGCAATAAAACCCAGTACCGATTGGAATACATCAAAGAGGTTTAGGCCTTTGATGTTATCGATAGCCAACACTACAATTACCGCAAAAATACAACCGGCTATAACCGTTAAACGGCCAACATTGATAATCTGCTTATTGCTGGCCTGTGGATTGATTTTCTTGACGTACACATCCATGGTAAACACGGTGCTTAACGAATTCAGCGATGAACCTATGGTGCCCACCAGAACCGCAATGAGCACTACGATTACCAAACCATTCATACCCGGAGGGAAAAGATTGGTTACCATGGTCATATATGCTTCATTTGGATCTTTCAGGTTCGGAAAGAGGATATAACACAATATTCCGGTTACGATAAAGAGTGGCAGTGAAAGGATTTTTAGCCAGCCAATAAAGCTCACGCCCAATTGGCCTTGTTTCAGGTTTTTAGCGCCCAAAACCGACTGAACCATCGACTGATCGGTACAGAAAAAGGCTACAGCTGCCACAGGATATCCTAAAAGTATGGCATACCAGGGATATTTGGGATCGCTGGCAGGTTGTATGAGGTTCCAGAAATGTCCGGGTGTTTTGCTGTACAGTGCTGAAATACCGCCAACCTTATGCAGGCCCAATAAAGTAAGCGAAAGCGAAACAGCAATCAGTAAGATCATCTGGAAAATGTTGACTTTGGCAATAGCCTTTAAACCACCAAAAAAGGTGAATAAGCCGGCAAAAGCAACCAAAACGGTTACCGATTGCCACATCGGAATACCTAAAATCTGGCGAACTAAAAAACCACCGGCAAATAAACCTAAGGATAGCCAGGAGATTAAAATCTTCACCAATGCATACCAGGCTAAAATATTCTGGGTAGAATCGCCGTAACGGTTTCCCATAAATTCGGGCATGGTGCTCACTTTTGCGGCCAGATATTTGGGCGCGAAAACAATGGCTAACAGGAAAAGGAAAATAAAGGCATACCAATCGAAGTTTACGGCTACAATACCGGTGGTATAGCCGATACTGGCAAAAGCAAGTAGCATGGATGGACCTACATTAGTACCCCACATGTTGAAGCCAATACTGGCCCAGCCTAAAGATTTATTGGCTAAAAATAAGGTTTCATCGCTGTTTTTCTTCTTCGGAAAACTGGCGCGGTACCCGATCACCATCAGGATGATGAGGTAGGCGATTACGATGATGTAATCTAAACTGGTTAAACGTTCTACAATGTTGTGCATTTGGTTAGTTTGGTTTTTTACTTGTTTGCCACGGAAACACGGATTAACACGGAAACTTTTATTTTGGTTTAATACTTTCCCGATATTTAGGCAGCTAACGAATTTGAATTCCGTGAGTTTTTTGTCTCCGTGGCCGATTTTTATAACACACATTTTTTAACTTTCAATGTGATACGAACTATTGCTTCTCAACTATCTGTGTCCATCCTTTTCATCTGTGGTTTAGTATTTTATAATCCTATCGATTCCCTGCTAATGTTATAACTGCTTAATATTTCATCTACCTTTACCGGCAAGCCTGTTTCGAGCGATTTATCCATGGCCTGCAAAAGGGCAATGGTTCCAATGCCTTCTTTTAAATCAGGGTAAGCCGTAAACTTGTTGTTAATGCTGTCGGCAAAATACTCCAGGTAATTTTGATATTCGCCGGCATGGTGGCTCTGGCCTTCGAAGCGGAAATAATGCTTCAAAGTGGCATCGCCCCAGGTAATGATTTTTTCTTCGCCCGTTTTGGTGGTTACTGCATAACGCAATTCATGGTAATCGGCCTGGCTAGCCCCTTCAGTTCCGCGCAAAATACAGCTCATTCCACTATCGCGACTTGCGGGTTGGGTTGGTCCGGTGTAAGCACCACTTACCCTGGCAATTCTGCCATCTTTGGCCTTGAAGATAAAGTGCATGGTATCCTGGTTTTTTAAGCCTGCTTGCTGTCCATTGCTGCTGAGCATACCATAGCCCATAACTTCTTCAATATCGGGCATGTACCAGCGGATAAAATCGACCGGGTGACTTAAACCGCCATATAGCCATTTGAAAGATTGTTTTAGCGACCAGCCTTTTTCCAAAAACCAGCGATGATCGGCATGATAGTGGCTTTCGATGGTAATCAACTCACCGATTAAACCTTTATCGAAATCTTTTTTCTGGCGCATGGCCGGTTCGAAGAAACGGGAACTCTGACCTACAAAAATTTTCTTTTTGGTTTTTTTGCTCAGGGCCAAAAGTTCGTTTGCCTGCGAGAGATCATCAATGAAGGGTTTGGTACAAACCACGTGCTTATCATGCTCCAAAGCCAGTTTAATGTGCTCAAAATGCAAATGATCAGGTGTATAAATCGCAATCATATCAATTTTATCGCTCTTGAGCATATCGTTGTAATCGGTAGTCCAGTTCTGGAAATCGAACTCCAAAGCGCGTTCTTCGCAGAGTTTTTTATTGGCATCGCAAATTTGAATTAATTTGAACTTTTTGCTTGCCAAGGAAGCAGATATGGTGCTTCTGCCCTCGCCTAATCCTAGTATTCCTAATCTTAACATATTTTATTTTTTGTAAGCGTTATAATTTTAAGTTTCGTCATTGCGAGGCTATACGAAGCGATCTTTTTTGCTTGTAAGATTGCCAGCCTTCGTTGTCATCCTGAGCTTGTCGAAGGGTTTTTAAAGCGTTTCGACAGGCTCAACGTGACAATCTTTTATTCGTTTATCGGTTTAAAGAAAACCCAAACTTCGCCGGGTTTTGTGCCTTCAATTCCTTCCTGATATTTTTTCATTAATGCATTCCATTCATCTACCCTGGGGTTATTTTCCGTTGTTTTCGGGTTCAGTTTATCTAAATTTTCGCCTTTGGGTATGCTGATAATCAACATGAGCTGACGGCCTTTTTTAAAAATAACCAGCCGTTGAAAATCCGCATTGCAAAAGCCTTTTGATATTTCGGGCCATTGCTCAAACTGTGTTTTGTGGTATGCGAGGTATTCTTTTTGCAGTTTTTCATCTTTCACCAGGTTGGCGGACAGTATAATGTTGTCCCATTCTTTTACTGGTTCGGTTCCGCACTGTTTTTTCCTGTCGAAATCGTAAAACATATCATCGTACAGCTTAATCTCGCTGGCATTGAGCCTTTTTAGGGTTTGCTGCAAGCTCTCTGTTTTTAAGGTAGATGTGTAAATGGCCAGGCGGTTTTCCCAATGGTAAATGGATGAACGCAGCAGGTTGTTTTCGCGGGCAAATGCAGTTAATGCTTTTTCGCCAGGTACTTCATTCTTTTTAAAAATGAGCTCAAAAACCACCGGTTTATCTATCGCCTTATTAATCTGCCTGGTGCCAGAAATCGATGATTTATCCTTTAGCAGATATTGATATTGCGCTTCCAGACCAGCGTTTTCTTTGATTTTTTCGGCAACCCCAGGTCCGTTATTTTCCCATACATTATCTGGACCATTGGCATTTTGCAGGTATTTTTCACTAGGCGTCCAGTTATCTTTGATGGTGAAATACGAAGATCCTTCGTCGGTGTAGAGGTAAAACCAATGATCAGGTAAGTGCGCATATTTGGCCGTGTAAATACTATCTACTACATTTTCGGTAATGAATGAGCCTGGTTGAGCAGATAAGGTATAAATGCCGGCCACATCGTACATGTGCTTGCCATAATGATGGATTTTGTTCGCGCTGATGGTATTGTCTTTCATCGCATTTTTCGTTTTTGTCCAGCCCCAGCCCATACTAATCCCCGAATAGGAAACATCACTGATTTCATTATGCAGGATTTTCAATCCACGTACGTAACCTGCTCCAATGCCTACAGCGCCCCAGTCTTCGTTGGTTACATCGGTAATCAGATTATTTTCAATCCGGTTATCCGAAGAAATCTCACGTTCATCTGATGGCTGGTAAGGTAGATGTACCTCGGTAGCTTCGTCAGAAAAAGTGCCCATTAGTATGCCTGATCCGCCAATATCTTTAAACAAATTGCCTCTAATCAGATTGTTGGTCGTTCCTTTTTGGTAATCAAGTCCGGTTGAAGCGTGGTGTTCGAACGTGCATGCCTCAAAATCGATATGATTGGCATAATTGATCTGGATGGCTGAAGCCGGACGCCCCACCCAGGCCTGGTTTTCTAGTGTGGGTTTATCGTTAGTGCCTGGTTTGTCTAACTTATAGGCATCGAGCATATACATGCCCGCCTGGTGCGGTACATGGCCCTGTTTGGAAGGAAATAACCACGATGCATGCTGAAAAGATATTCCCTGGAAAGAAATATAAGCTATCGGATGATCAATGGTTCCTTCAATTTTAACTAAGGTTTCTAAAGCAGGTGCAACCACATCTGCCTGAAGCATATTCTGCTTGGCTTTAGGCCAGTAATACACTTTATGCTGCTGTAAATCCTCGAACCACTCGCCCGGTTCATCTAAGAACTGAATGGCATTGGTTAAATAATAGGCAGAATTTCCGGTTTTATCCGAAATCCACGGCGCTGGCCATGGGTGTTCTGATTGTATGCGGCTTTCTGGCTGTAAAAAGGAAAGTTCGGCAGTATTGTGCTGGGTTTTTACTGACTTTACCCGCAAATTGGCAATGGCCCACCACTGGTGGATTACCATTTCGATACCTTTAGCCCCATTGAGGTTGATATTTTTGTTTAAAGGGATTTTGCAGGTTTGCGATTTCGCATCCCAGGATAAAATGCGGTTCATGGCATCTCCATTTGCATCTTTTGCCCTAATGGCCTTAATACCATTCACCCAAAGCTGTCTGAACAATAAAGTATTATCAGCAAACATGGGTGCATCGGCAACCCAAACTTTACCTACGGCATTTTTAGGTAAGCCTGCAACCGGGCTAGTTAATTTTTTCCAGCCTTTAATTTTTACGCCGCCACTAAAAATAACTTTAGCACCTGGAGCCGCCACAATTTGTGTTGGACTTTCTTTGGTGCCAGAATCTTCAGGACGGAGCACAATAGCTTCATCTAGAGCGTAATAACCATTTTCTACAATGATATAAATCCCACCTTTAATTGAACTATCGTTTAACCTGCGTAACTCCCTTGCCTTCCTGATGGCAAAATGCAACGAGGCCAATGGTTTTTTCTTTGTGCCGGTATTGCGATCGGAGCCCAATTTGGAGACGTAAATATCCGCCGCGAATAATTGCGCGCACATTAAATTTAAAATCAGCAAAATGGTTAGGTAGGTTCTCATAAACAAGGGTTATCCGGCTTGGAAAATAGATTTCAGGTATTTGGTATTGGCGGTAAAGTTGTACTTCACATTGGTAGGTTGTTTGGCATCACGGCTACGTTCTATAACCAGCCAGCCACTCCAGCCCATTTCATCTAAAGTTTGTTTTACCTTTTTGAGGTCAATTTTTGGGTCATTTTCGAGCCATACACCATCTTCATTGGTCGCATGGATTTGAACTATGTTTTTTCGCCCCAGTATTTTTAGTTCCTGGTGTAAATCGCGACCATTTTTAATTGCATTCGAAAAGTTGAAATAGCTTTTGATGTGCTTACAATTGATTTCTTTCAGCAACTGTAGTTCGCCTTTTGCGTCGAGTGAAGTTTCAATACCGATAATCACCCCTGCTTTGGCAGCCATTTTACCGGCAATTTTTAGGCGCTCAACAATTGGTGCCCTTAATTCGGGATTTTTAACCAAATCACCCTGTATGCCCAAGGGTAAAAAAACAACCTTGATTTGCATGGCTTTAGCCGTATCTAAACAATCCTGCACCATTTTTTGATAGGTTGGGCGTTTGGCAAAAGACTGGGCATAAAAGCCGGTCATGGCCAGGGCACAAAATTCGAGATTAAGTGCTTTTGCTTTTTCAAGATATTGTTGCCTTATGGTCGGATCAGCCAGTTTATTATCAAAGGTTTCCCGGTCGCCAAGCCCACCCATATCGATTTCCAATCCATCGGCGCCAATTTCGCGGGTCAGCTCTAAAGCGCTTAATTTCTGACGCTTGAGGATCATCAAGTCAATTACGGCCACTTTATATCTGCGCTTTTGGCTTGCAGCCAGCAAAACATTGGGCAACATTAAGCTCCCACCAATTAAGGCAACATGTTGGATAAAAGTTCTTCTGTTCTGGTGTTGCATCATTTAATTCTGGCTTTGTGGAAACAATTTTTGCAGGTTTTCAAAACCTATAACAGCATTTTTTGGTAGTTTTTCCCCTTTATCGCCAAAAACATACATAGCATTTTCTTTTTCGATGGTTACCTTGCTTTCATCATACTTTCCGGCTTTGTCTTTAACGGTATTGCCATTGAGTTTGAAATATTTAACCAGGAAATCGTAAAGTGCAATACGTTTATTCGGACCGAAATCATGTTTTTCGTCAGGTAAATGCACATTCTCCACTTTATCTTTTACGCCGTAATAGCCATACATTTTTTGCAGATAAGGGAAATCATGTTCAGGAGTATGTGCAGTCCAGTCGCTACCATCTGATACGAGCAATTGTGGCCGCGGTGCAGCCATTGCCGCAAGTTCAACATTATCTGTTCCACCCCCACATTGGTGAATAGGCATACCGCTTTCGCACGGGCAGCCACCATAAAAGTAAGATGACATGGCCACCACAGGGGCACTGAGTTTAATGCGGTTATCTATTGCGGTCATTAAAATACAATGGCTGCCAGCGCCCGAACCACCGCTAATGGCCACCCGGTTGGTATCGGTTTCTTTTAGTGAAGTGAAATAGTCTAAAATGCGGATCCCACCTAGCGTTTGCACGGTTTGTGATAAGCTTTTTCTATGGTCTTCGTACTTGAACTGCAACATCGATTCGCCCCAGGCAAAAAGATCGTAGCTGAAGGCCATAGCCCCCATACGCGCCAGCATGGCACACCGAATCTGGCAATCTGGACGGTAACGTTGTTTTTCCCAATGTCCATCAGGGCTTAAGATAACCGGTATTTTTCCTTTGATATTTAATGGTTTATAAAGTGATCCGTTGATCCAAACGCCTGGTAAAATCTCTAAAGCAATATTTTCTACTGAATAGCCATCAAAAATGCGCTTCGCAGTAATAATGGGCTTTGAATTGGGTTTAGCCGGTAAAGGAGATAATTGCAAAGCCTCAAAAAGCTGAGGTTTAATCAATGCTTTTCGTTTTTCCCAGCTGGCCTGATCGCTGTATTTGCAAGCTAAACTATCCAGGTAGGCCCAGCCATCCTGCACTTCCCAACGGTAATATTCGTATTCTTTGAGCTTGTAAACACCGGCTTTCTCTTTGTTCACCTTCATATCCAATGGGGTAAGCACATTGGCTAAGGTTTCATCAACATCTGCCCGAAAACGCCAGTTGGCATAGTTTACCCATTTATCTTTTACCTGGGGCTCGGCATATTTGATTTTTATGTGGTAACGGTTTTCAATATCTTTAAGTACCTCTAATAAAGGTTTTTTGTATGCGTGATCTGAGTTTTGGGTTTGGGCGGAAAGGATGTTAGTGAAGGACAGTGAGCCCACTATAAATAACACTAGACATCTAAATATTCCGCCCGTCATTGCGAGTGCTGATTTTTCATCAGCCGGAGCAATCTTTCCTTGTAAGACAGATTGCTTTCCCGAGAAATCGGGACTGGCTGTCGTACCTCCTCGCAATGACGATTTTCTTATACTTCTCATGGTTCCTCGTTTTTAGTTTCAGTAATTACCGGTGCAGTATATCCCTTTAGCTTTGGCCAAATACCATTTTCGATTTTCTTCAACTTTAATTTTGAGGGATCTACTACTACGTGTTTGATTTTCTCCCTCCGCCAGGTATAAATGAAATGCAACATGCCATCAGCCGTTTGGATTACAGCGGGATAAGAATACTGGCTTATGGGCGAATCTTCTAAAATCAATGCAGCGTACCAGGTTTTACCATCTTTAGAAACTGAAACATTTAAAGGTGTGCGCGCACCTTTGGCGAGATCGCCCGGAGGCAATACGTGGTTATAAACCAATACCTGTCTGCCATCTTTCAACGTAACGGCATCGGTACCCGAGTTGTTGTTGGGTAAAGTGGTTTTGGTAAGCGGCGACCAGGTTTCACCATTATCTATAGACCATGATTCGGCAATTGCGCGATTTGCGGTACGCGCTAAAATCTGGAGTTTACCTTTTCCGTACTGTAAAATACTGGGTTGGATGGCTTTAATGCCGTTTTCCTGCAATGGTCCTACTGTGCGCCAGGTTTTGCCATTATCTTTGGTTACCTCGAAATGTACTTTCCAGCCATCACCTTCGCGGCTTGACGGTGCGAAGAGATTTCCGTTACTTAACAAAACAGGTTTATTTTTAACCGGACCGATATTGTCATTAGGCAGTTTTGTAGCATCCGACCAGGTTTTACCACCATCTTTTGAGCTGCGCATCATGCCCCACCACTCAGATGGTTTAGGACCGATTTTATAGAATAACAATAAATCGCCACCCGGCACCTGATACAAAACAGGATTCCAGGTTGGTAACCGTTTGCCATCAGCTAAAATACCGTTAGCTACAGAAACCGGTGCAAGCCATTTTCCATCAATAAAACGGCTGATGTAAATCTCAACATCGGGATTTCTTTCTTTGGTGCCTCCAAAAAATGAAGCCACTAAGCCCGTTGGTGTTTCGGCAATGGTAGCCGAATGACACGATGGAAACGGAGCCTTATCATATAAAAACTCCTGTTTAACGATGCCGGTTTGCCATTTTTCTACCTGGGCATGGGCACCTATTGCTACTGCGAGAAGTAATCCTAGTGTAATGTATATTTTTCTATTTAACATCATATTTTTGTTAAGCTATTATTTATAGACGGTCGTCATTCCCAGCTTGATCCGATAGCTATCGGATGGGAATCTTAATAGGGTCGCTATGCATTTCTTTTGCTTTAAGATTCCCGCTTCCGCGGGAATGACGATCAGAGAGATAATTCCCTACTGTTTTGCTGCTTTTTCTTCTTTAATTTTCTTCGTATAAGCGCTGTAAAGTGCTCTCCAGCTCCTGCCATTGTTGTTGAGCAATTGCTCTGATTTGGTCTTGTAAATCTCGAAAATGGCCGAAATTTGTTTCATGTTTTTATAATCTACGGCCTGCTCTCTCGCCTGTTTTAAGTAAGCGAGTATTTTAGCTTCTTCATCGACCGTTAAATCGGGAACAATGGCCTTATAACCTTTCATGGTAAAAGCCACCTTGCCAATGGTGTATTTATCGAGAATTGTTTCTACCTGATCAGCTGATAAATATTGGTTTAAGCCATCCATCAATGCTTTGTGCACGGTTGCAGGCATGGCCGAATCGGCAATGATCTGTTTATCGAGATCACTTAGTTTATTGCCGGTTACCGGATTTATCCCATCAGGAACTATTGACGAAGGATGATCGTTATGCCAATCCTTAACCGTTGTTAAGTGAACGGCAATGATGTTTTCGACCGCTGTTCTTTTGCCTGCATCGGTTAAATTTAAAGCCGAAACCCATTCTTTGGCTTTGGTTAAAATATCTTCAGGTACAACAATGTCTTTGGTTTGACTGAAAACGTTTACTGAAGTGACCAGTAAACTTAACAGCATAAATAATCTTAAAATCTTTCTCATAATCTATATTTATTTTACCCGTCATTGCGAGACTGATTTTTCATCAGGCGAAGCAATCTATTTTGCTGGAAAGATTGCTTCGTCGTACCTCCTCGCAATGACGATTTGTTCTTGCGCCATGGTTTGTGTCCACACAAACCATGATTTATTTTGTCGTTTAACGTTCCACCACAAACTCATAATCGCCTGAGCCCACCTCATAAACGGCCCTGTCTTTTTCTAATCTTATAAATTTTAAATCCTTTATTGAACCTAAATTTTCTGTAATCGCTTGCTTGCTTTTTGCCGGAATATAAAGTGTAGCGCTGGTATTGGCCGGGATACTTACTTTCCAGGTGAACTTATCTGTGTTTTTGGTATAGTCGCTTTTAATTAATCCATAAGCCGACTGATAACTTGCATTTACGTGATCTAATCCAGCGATCATTTCGGGTTTCATGCTAATCTTTTTAAAAGCTTGGCTTTCGGCCTTAATGCCAGCTAAGTTTTCATAATACCAGATCAGTAAATCGCCCAGCATCATCACGTGGTTTTGCGAATTCATTTTCGGATCGGCGGTATTGCCATTCCAGAGTTCCCAAATGGTGGTTGCACCGTTATCGATCATATAACCCCAGCTAGGGTAAGTTTTTTGTGTAGCGATGGTATAAGCCAAATCAGGTCTGCCGTAATCGTTTAGACAGCGCATTAACCATTGCACCCCAACCAAACCATTGCTTAAATGCCCTTTGTTGGTTACTTCAACTGTATAGACTATATTTTTGAAAACCTGATCGATATGCTTTTCCGGAACCATTCCGAAATAAAGCGGAATGATGTTATCCGTTAAATTGTTATTGCCATAAAAGCCTTTTTCGTTGTAGAACTTCAGATTAAATGCAGCCTTTATTTTATCGCCAAGTGCCTCATAATCTTTGTAATCGCCCTCATTCCCGCTTATTTTGCTAAATTGCATCATCAGTTGTGTGAAATGATAGTAGTAAGCCGTTGAAATTAATTCGGAAGGGTACTTTTTATCGGCACTTTTGCCCCTGCCTGCTTCGATCGTTACCGGTGGCATGCACCAGTCGCCATAACTGTCTTTGGTGAGGATGCCATCTTTCATGTAACGGTCCAGCATATAACGCAACCATTTTTTGATGGCCGGATAATTTTCAGTCACGGCATTTACATCGCCTGTTTGCTTGTAAAGCATTTCGGTAATGAGCACAATAGAGCCCGGCCAGCTTATGTTATCACTGTAATAGCGCCAAAATGCAGGGGCAACATCGGGGATGGCACCATCTTCTTTCTGTGCATTCCTGATATCCTGCAGCCACTTGGCATAAAAACGACCATTATCGAAAAGGAAATTTTCGCCATGCGCAACGGCTCCTCTATCGCCTAACCAGGGCATGCGCTCGTTGCGTTGCGGGCAATCAATCGGGATGCCTTTGTAATTTCCGGCGATACCCCACCAGGCATTTTTAAAGATCTGGTTGATTAATGCATTTGACGTTTCGAAAGTGCCTGCGGTATTCATTTTATCGTAGATCATTTTTCCAACAAAGTCGCTGAGGTTTGGCGTGTAATTAAGGCCAGATAGTTCTACATATCTAAAGCCACGATAGGCAAAAGTGGGTTCCCACAATTCTGGCTTACTTCCTTTAAAGGAGTATAAATCAGTGCATTTAGCATTGCGCAGGTTTGCCGTAAATAATTCGCCATTTTCCTGCAGGGATTCGGCAAAACGCATTTTCAGTTGTTTGCCTTTTTGGCCTTTAACTTTAACTTGTAACCAGCCAACCATGTTTTGACCCATATCCAGGATAAATCTGCTGCCTGAGATTGCTTTAATAGTAACCGGTTTGAGCGTATTCATCACCCGCATGTTTTCGTTCATCTGGGCTTCGATGGTTCCCGAAGGTTCCTGCACAAATTCTGCTTTCAGCCATTTGCTGTCGTCGAAACCCGCTTTATTCCAACCGGCAGCTTCTTTTGTGGCATCATATTCTTCGCCATCGTACTCGTTATTTGCGCGGATAGGACCATCGGCAGTGCCTTTCCAGCTATCATCAGTGTCGATATTGGCTGTGCTGCCATCGCTGTAAACAATATGGATATTCAGCAGCATTTTAGGAAAACCAAAAGTTTTAATTTTATAAGGTTTTTCATTTTGCCGCATGGCGAAGAAACGACCATTGCCTAAAATGGCACCAACTGCATTTTTTCCTTCCTGCAAATAAGTGGTCACATCGTATGTATTGTATTTCACGTTTTTATTGTAATCGGTTGGTGAAGGGGTAAGCACCTCCTCACCTACTTTTTTGCCATTCAGGTAAAGTTGGTACAAACCCAGACCAATGATGGAGGCTGTGGCGGATTTTACTTTTTTGGTACTTTGAAATTCCTTTCTGAAATAACGTGCCGATAAACGGGAGTCGGTTTTGGTTTTATCCCATGGAAAGGCCCGATCGAAACCAATCCAGCCTTTGGGCCAGTCTTTGTAGTTTAGCAAGCCCATGGTCCACGAATTAGCGGCCGACCATTCGCTTTCGCCTGCAGTTGTCCAGGTTTTTACTTTCCAGAAACAACGCATTCTACTGCTCAGCGCCTGACCATTGTATTTTACATGGATGGATTCATCACTGTTTACCTTTCCTGAATTCCAGAGATCTCCCTCATTTTGAGCCAGTTTTTCAGTTGTTGAGGCCACTAAAATTTGGTAAGCCTTTTGAACTACATTGCGTTTTGACGAAAGGATTTCCCAGCTTAAACGCGGCTGCGTAGCATCAATACCTAATGGATTAACCAGCATCTCGCATTTCAGGTTTTGCAGGCTCACCTGGGCCACCAGTTTTTGGAGCGGCAAGAGTAGCAGCAATGTGATTAGCGATATGTAGGTTTTAATGTTCATTTTTTAGTGATTACACCGATTCAGTTAATTTTTTTGCCACAGATACACACAGATAAACACTGATCTTTCTGCAATAATTCAATAATATTTTTATCTGTGTTCATCCAATTCATCTGTGGTTAATTTTTGGGTGAAAAATCAAAATACAAAGTCATATCCAACGCTCTAGCCGGTTCTTTTTCAAAATCGTAGAACACATGTTTCATGCCCATTGGCCCTGTGGTTTCTGGTTTTTGTGTTTTGGTACCAATGGCCGAAATTCCGTTCATAAAAGAAATATCGCCATTCGGGAAAGTCGGACTCATGTTATCGTATTCTGTGTCTTTCGATTTCTTCGGGGTAAACAACCTTAAAAAAACATCTTCTCTATCGGTTACTACCCTGAAATTTTGTGTCTTCCCAATAAAATCGCACCAGTACAAATTGGCATAATAGCCTTTAAATTCAGGGTATTGCCATGGTGGTTCTCCGGTTGCCGAATCGTTGTAATCTTTCTTCCATAAGCCCAGTTGGGTACCTTTCATGCGGTTTTTCCAAACACGGTAAGGCCCGTTACCTTTGTAAGTTACGCCTTTCATTTCTGTTTCGGGATAAGAAAAATTTAAGCCAACGAAAGTGGTAAAATAGGCCGCAGGGAAATATTTTACCTGCATTTTTAACCAGCCTGATGGATAAATAGTCCATTCTAAGGTGTTATAACTTTCTTTTCTGTCAAAGGTTGAAGCGATAACCAGGTTTTGACCATCCATTCTGGTCGTGAAATTTTTAAAGTTATTTACGCTTTCCTGTAAAACCGGTCCGTTGTTAAAAGGAATGACTCCTTTGGTATTCTCTACCTTTTGCAGCAGGCCATTTGTTTTATCGAAAGTTAGTTGAATGCCATTAGCCGAAACGTCGAAAACCGTAGCCGATTCTTTGAAGTTCACTTTTGATTTTCCGGTGGTTACAACCAGTTTAGCGGCATCATCTTTTGGCAGGCTGATTGGGAAACTCCAGGTAAATAATTCTTTGCCGTAAACATCTTTAGCGGTTAGATACAGTGCATCGAAATTTTTCCAGTCGGCCGGGAGATTGATTTGCAGTGTTCCCTTTTCTAAAGGTTTAATATCAGGTGCATTTGCTTTACCTGCTTTGAAATCGGTTTCGGAACCATCGGCTTTTAATCTTTTTAATTTCCACTCAAAACTGCATTGGTTAAGGTTGGTAAAGGCATATCTGTTCTCGAGACGGAAAGTACCATTAAATGCAGTAGTAATTTCTCTTTTTTCGACAAATACCGGACTCCATACTTCTTTAATGGTATAAAAACTGCCTTCTTTTTCGTGGTATGGCCCTACAATCCCATCGGGCCCATGGTTGCCATCGGTATCTAAAATGCCATTTTTATCGGTGCGTACCACAGCCTGATCTGCAAAATCCCAAAGAAAACCACCTGCAGAAAGCGGGTTGTTCCACATGGCGTTCCAGTAATCTTCTATTCCAGCGCCATGACCGCCATCCCACATGCCATGCAGGAACTCTGTAGGCATTAATATGTTGTGCCCATGATCGTAATTGCCAATACCGTAATTATATTCTCGGTAATGCGTGGTTTCAAAGCCCCCAAAAACTTCCCATGGATGAATTAACGGGCGTTTCTGTATATCGTTTTCAGGGAAAAGGTGATCGAGTTCCCGGTTGTGACCACCTTCGTTTCCATTGGCCCAAAATATAATGGATGGATGATTTTCATCCGCGGCCATCATTTCTTTAAATAATTTTGTGCCAGTGGCTGTGTTGTAGGTACCGTGCCATCCGGCCAGTTCATCCATCACGAAAAGGCCAAGCGAATCGCAAACATCGAGAAAATGACCGTCGGGCGGGTAATGCGACATGCGAACGGCATTCATGTTCATTTCTTTCATTAACTGCACATCGGCAATACTGATTTTTTTACTGGTAGTACGGCCCGATGAAGGATAAAAAGAATGCCGGTTTACACCTTTAAATTTCATTTTTACGCCGTTAACATATACGCCATCGCGCTCACGGACTTCAACCGTTCTGAAACCTATTTTTTTGGTAAGCGTATGGAGCATTTTTCCATTCTTGCTCAGCATAAAAGTAGCGGTGTATAAATTGGGGAATTCTGACGACCAAAGCGCCGGATTTTTAAAAGTTTGAGTTATGCTTGTTGCGCTACCGGTAATTTTAAAAGAAGCACTGCTGCCAAATTTATTTCCTTTGGCATCTGTTAACTGAACAGCAATTTTATCAGCATCGCCTGTAGTGAAAAGATTAGCCATCAATGTTCCATTGGCACGTGCATCGATCTGTATCCTTTCCATATGGCTTGTGGGTAAAGCCTCGAGGTAAACCGGACGGAAAATACCGCCAAAAATCCAAAAATCTGCTTTGCGTTCGGCATTGTTAACCGATTCATTGGCAGAATGTTTAGCTACTTTTACTTCAAGTAAATTATCGCTACCCAGCTTAAGGAGTTTGGTAATATCGTATTTAAATACGTAAAACGATCCCTGATGAATTTCTCCGGCCAGCTGGCCATTGATTTTAACCTCGGTATCGGTCATAGAGCCTTCTAAAACGATATTAATCTGTTTGCTTTTCCATGTAGCAGGAACATTGAATTTATACTTATAAAGTCCTTGTTCTTTGCCTTTATTTTCTTCTTTATTGAAACCGTAATTGTATTTTCCAAAGCCTTGTAGCTCCCAGTTTGAAGGAACGGGGATAGTTGTCCATTTGCCCGAGTTCATGCCTTCGGTACAAAAGAATTCCCAGTTTACGGTATGGTCGTTCCCCGTACCCGATAGATATAATTTCTCTGTTTGTTGTGCCTTAGCCAGGCAAAACAGTAAAATAAAGCAAAGAAATAGTGATGACCGTTTTAACATTAATTGGTTTTAAATTGTTGGGTTAATGGATTATCAGTTCGAAAAGGTAAAGCGGGCAAGCCGTTGCTATAAAAATTCCCTGAAGGGTTTTCTGCCCAGTTGTAACGTACTGCCTTAGGTTGCGCCACATCTTTGGCCGATACCCACACTTTGCCGGCTTTAATTTCTGCATTGGCGGGTACAAATTTCCCGTCGGCTCCGGCCAGGGTAAAGCCGGTAACAGAACCAGAAGTTTTTGTGTTTAAATATTCGAAATCGAGTATGGCCTGGTTCGCTTTAAAGGTAACAGCTTGATAAATTGGACCGGAAAAATCTATTTTTTGGTGGTAAGTTTTGGTTAAAGCCCAAAGTGCCAGACGTCTGCCTACCTCCCATTTATATGTTGGGTGTAAATCGCCACCATTATCGTTTAAATCGGATGTTGAAATCATTCCCGTATTGGGCAAACGTAAAATCTGTTCCTGTGCTTCCCAGAAAGCAGGCTCAGTATCAGCGGTTAACAATACTTTATCGCTTTTTTGTTTGCTGTAATCGAAAGGTGCAATCTGCACATAATAAAAAGACAAATTACTTTCGTCCCAGGCTTTGCGCCAAAGGTTAATCAGCGTTTTCATTTTATAGGCATAGGTGATGTTTTCGTTTAAAAAGCAATTGGTTTCGCCCTGGTACCATAAAAAACCATTGATTTTAAATTTGGTAAGTGGCTCAATCATTGGGGTATAAAATTTACCCGGATTGTTGCCTAATTTTTTGTCTTTAAAATAGGGTTCATCAGCAAATGCCTTTTCCGAAATCCAGGGTTCGATGGCGCTGCCCGGCACTGCCGAAGAAATTACCCCTACCGGAACACCTAGTTTTTGCTGTAACTCTTTGGCAAAGAAATAACCTACAGCCGAAAAGGCACGTAAGGCAGAATCTTCAGCTACACTCCAGCTTTTATGAATGGAATCAGGTTTGATTAAAGTTTTTCTGTTTACCAGGAAAATCCTGATCTGCTTGTTTTTGGCCTCTGCTACTTCATCAGCAGGAAAACCCAGTTTTTCATTTTTGGGCTTCGGGATTTTAGCCAGTTTGCGCATGGCATACTCCATGTTCGATTGACCCGCACAAAGCCATACTTCGCCAACCAGAATATTGTTCAGCTCGATGGTGTTGGAACCCGAAATGAGCATACTTTGCGGTTGTGCAGCTGTTTTTAATGGATTTAAAACTACTGCCCAGTTTCCGTTTTTGTCGGTAAGGGTTTCTTTTTTCTGCCCGGCGAAGGTTACGGTTACCCGCTCGCCTGCTGCTGCAAAGCCCCAGATATTGATAGGTTTAGCTCGTTGCAAAACCATGTTGCTGGAAAGGATTTGTGGCAACAGGATTTTGGCGTTGGCGGAGAAAGAGAAAAATGAGAGGAAAATAGTTAGTGCCGCAATTCCCGCTTGCACCGGAATCCTAATGCAATTAGCTTTAAGATTCCCAATCAAGTTGGGAATGACGATCGCGCGGGGATGCACTGACGGGAAAACTCCCAACTCCCAACTCCAAACTGTCAACTTCCTCATATCCCCTCCGTTTTTAAATATTTGATCAGATAAACTGCTTCTTTTTTCTCGGCCTCTCCTGCGTTGTTTAAATCGTAGGTTTGATCGGCTGGAGTATCTACATCCGGGAAACGGCGTACGTCGCCTGTACGGAAAACAATGCGAGAAACATTGGCTACTGGTTGGAAAGCCAGACTGGTAAGTACATCTTTGCCGTTAACGGTAATGGTGTAAAAACGATTCGCCGTGGTTAGTTTTAGCTTAATATCGTAGGTTTCGCCAGCTTTATATTTTAAGAAATTTTTGTAGCGTGCACCAGCTTTTGCACTTAATACACCTGCGGTATCAAAGGTTAAACGCACGGTAGCCATGCCTTTATCATCTTGTAACTCAATTTCCAGTAAACCGAAATTATCTTGCTTAGGGATAACCGAAAAAGAAGTACTTAGCTTACTTGAAGCCGGAAATACGCGTTCGGCTTTTGCATAATCAAAAGGATCTTTGTCTTTTAGCACTAAATTGCCTTCTTCTACTTTTACTGGTGCCCAAAGCGGACTGTAGATATTCCATAAAGCTAAAGCTTTATCGGCAGGCATTTTACTGAAATCATCGTTTACATGGCTGTTAACCGTTGTGCTTACGGGTACCGGAATGCCCGAAACCCAGATATCTTCTTTATTCATGCTGTAGGTTACCCAAAGTTTACCATCAGCAGGTTTTCCATTACCTTCTTCAATGCCCCGAACATATTGCGGACCATACGATTTATAATTGCCTCCATAACGCATGGGCGTGATTTCGCCATTTACTAAGGAAAGGTCAGTGTAATCCAAACCATTCTTACTTGTTGAGATGGCCAGCGGCCAGCGGTATTCGGATGGATTATACACGGTTGCGAAATGGCCATCGCTGGTTTTTTGGCCCCAGATTTTGGCATTGCTGTTTACAAAACCAGGTGCGCGGAATGCACTTTCAGGCCAGCTTTTACCATTGTCGGTACTGATGGCCGTTAGAGCGTTCTTCCATAACCCCACTACGCGACCATCGGGTAAATGATAGTAACTGAAGGCTTTGTATTGTTTTTGCAAAGTAATTAGCGGATCTTTCCGGTCGGCCTCTTCGTTCCATTGCTGTGTCATTAATTTATTAGCCAACAGCTCGTTACAGGCTTCAATAAAAGCTTTGCTTTTGCTTTTAGTATAGTATGGATATTTGGTATTCTTTTCAGCATAACCTGGGTTGTAATGGATGAAATAAATCGGTCCGTATGTGCCATCTGCCTGTATCTCGCGTACAGCCCGGCCAATGCCATGTCCATCATTAGGATCATCTTTGGCATCGAAACTGATGGCATAAAAGCCCAGCACCAGGAAAACATTTTTGGTCGAAACATAAAAGCCCATTCTTTGGTGCATTACCGCGTCGAGATCTTTGGCGACATCAGTACGGCCTTCTTTTGTGGTACCATCCGGAATCCGGTAAACAGGGAAAATAACGTCAGGTTTGGTCCAGGTGTAGCCATCTTTTGATGATTGCAGCAAAGTTTGTCCTGGAGGGATGCTCTCGCCTACTTTATCGCTTAAATATTCTACATAAAATTGGTTGTTCCAGTAAGCCAGCATCGGTGCGTGGTTATAGGTCCAGCCAAAATTCTCAGCCAGCTCCGGATGCTCACGGTTCGCACGAAAGGTTTGGATGCTGTGTACGCCAACAACGGGTGTTAACTGCCCGTGGTGATAATCGGCATTGACCAGTGTTTTACCGGTATAGCGCACGGTATCCTGTGCCTGCACAGTGCTTAGGGCCAATGCAAGTGGTATAGCTAAACCAAATATCTGTTGTATTTTCATTTTAATTTATGTTCTACGTCATTACGCGTTTCCGATTTTTCATCGAAACGAAGCAATCTTTTTTGCTAAATAGATTGCTTCACGCACCCGCTCCATCCTTTACTTCAGTTCGCAATGACGATCTTCTATTCCTTTTAAACCTCGCAGGTTTTTAAAACCTGCGAGGTTTATTCACTTATTTATTTTTTAATAAATCTTCAATCACTTTCTTCTTCACTTTTAAAATAGTACCATGTTTATGCCCTTCAGGTACTGATACTTCACTGGTTATATCTTTAAAGGTTTTAAAATCAGTAGTTTTCATGGCCGAATAGTTTTTTTGTCCGTAAGCATCGAAATAAATCAGCCAGTCTTTTCCGGTTTTTACCACCGTGGGACCTTCGGTTAGTTTAGGGCTAAAAGCTTCAGATACATTCGTGTACGGGCCTAAAGCAGATGTTCCGAAAGCCACTTTTAAATTGCGGTTAGGCCGGGTATTGTCTTTCAAGACCAGGACATAATCTTTTGCTTCGCGTTTAACAATCACCGCATCAATTACACTAAAACCAGGATCCAGAAATAATTTAGGCTGAGAAAAAGTTACAAAATCCTTTGTCGTAACCGAGTACATCCGGTGGTTGTTGTCCTCTTCTTCTATCCCTTTGGCAAAACGGAAAGGTATGGTAGAAGCCCAGATAATTACATATTCTTTATTTTCTTCATCGTAAAAAAGCTCCGGTGCCCAAACGTTCACGGTTTTAGGTTCGTTTTCCATTACCGGGATAAATTGTTGTTTACTCCAATGGATGAGATCCCTGGAACTGGCATAGCCAAAACCTTTATCACCTTTCCAGCTGCAAGTCCAAACCAGGTGAAAAGTACCATCAGGGCCTTGAACCATCGATGGATCGCGCAATACTTTTTGGGTTCCGACTGTTGGTTTTAAAAAGGTTTTGTTTAAATCGGTCCAGTGGTAAGCATCGTAACTGTACAGCAGACGTAAACCTGCTGTGGCTGGTTCGTGGAACGAGGTAAACAAATAAGCCTGTTTAGTGCAGGAAGTTAATCCGCAAATTGCCAGGCCTAAAATGGCTAACCGTAAGGATGATATGAACTTAAATTTTAACACTTTCTTTGTTTATCATGGTGCCAGATATTGCTATCTGGCACTTTTATTTGTTTCTTTTTCAGCATCAGATGGTAACATCTGACGCCACGTTTACTTCCAGGATCGTCATTCCCACGAAAGCGGGAATCTGATTGCAAATGCCTTAAGATTCCCATCCGATAGCTATCGGATTAGGATGACGATCCCGATAGATTTCTCTTAATGACAATCTTTCTTTGAGATTGCTTCGTCATTCTTCCTCGCAATGACGGTAATCTATATTTTCTCTAAAACCAACACCCAATCGTTGCCATTTGAGGCTTCGCCCGGAGGATTAAACTCATGGATACCTTTGTTTTCAAACTCACCAATTGGTGTAATTTTTCCGGTGCGTGGATCAAACCACGAAGCTTTTACATCATCGCCATCAATTTTACCCATTTGTACTTTAAAATTTCTACCCGTGTAGGTATAGCACATGGCGAAATCTTCGCCCCGGGTTGCTAAAACGCGGTCATATTTTTCGCCATTTTGGCCTGCAATTAAGGTTTGGTCGGGCACACGGTCGAAATAACTGTGCGAAAGCATCAATGCTTTTAAATATTGAATTTGGCTTGCACCTTCAGCATTCAAAGCAATATTCCAGGGATCTTTGGGGCCGTAAGCTGGTTTTTTATCGGTAAGCTTATACATCTGCATTACCGAATTATGGCCGTATGTATAACCAAAGGCGCCAGCAAAAACCGACCAATAACCGTATCTTCTCACATCGGCAGCTGCCCAGCGTGGTTGCGTGGTATCGTGCAGGCCTTGCGGAATATCTTCATACGAAGGCTCGCCATCAATAGTGGGTTTAACTGGTTTTAACTTGTAATCGGCTTCAATGTATTTCCAGTTATCTTCTCCGTAATGCCATTTTTCGTTCTTCGAAGTATCCTGCTCATAACGGCGGTGGCCGGATTGCACCATATCGAAATCACTCCATGGCGAATTGTGGAACCATTGCGAGGATGCTGTTCTGCCACGTGGATGGAAAGTAATTAAATGATTTGGATCATTGGCCCGTAAGGTTTGCCCAATGGTATTCCAAACTTTCAATCCATCAGAACCTTTAATGTCGCCACCATTTAACCAGATGATATTCCATTTTTCGCGGTATCTTTTGGCTAAAAATTCTGCATATTTTTTGGCCTGTACTTCCTTTACTTTCCCGGCTTTAACATTGGTTCCCCAAACGGGCACCAGCGCCATGTAAAGGCCTTTTTCTGCGGCTTTATCTACAATATAATCTACGTGATCCCAGTAATCGTAGGCTACAGAATCTTTCGGATTATTGCCCGGGGTGAGCATGGGTTTGGCTACATCGCCATGTACAACCGACGAATCTAAATACACATTGCGCGAGGGCACATCATGCAAAACCATTACCTGAATGACGTTAAAGCCTTTCTGCTTCCGGTCTTCCAGATAGGTTTCGGCTTCCTCCCGCGTTAATCTGCCAAACAACAACCAACCGGTATCACCCAGCCAAAAGAAAGGCTTGCCATCGCCAGTGGTTAAATACCTTCCATTTTCCGAAACCAGCAAGCTTTTATCGCCAAAATGAGGTTTCTCCTTACAGCCAAAGGCCAGCAAAGAAATTATTGATAAAAGGAATATTTTAGATTTAAGCGTCATAATTAAATTTTGTTGATGATGATGAGCTCGTCGCCAGCACCAGTTTTACTGATTTTGGCCACAGCATTTCCGTTAATTTTTTCTTCTTTAAGTACCTTGCCATTTTTCGGGTTCAATATTTTTACACTGAACTTTCCGGCTGCTTTACTCAGATCTAAACTTAATGCTTCAGCTGAAGCATTGTATAACACATAAGTTTTTCCGGTATTTTCCAAACCATATTGTTTGGCATTTTTTCCTGCCGGAAGAAAAGGTTTGGTGCCCGAAATCAGGTTTAAAGTAGTTTTATCGATCAGATCGGCATTGGATAATGAACCACCTGCCATTAAAATAGCCCAGCCGAAACTATCGTAACTATCGCCCGAATAGATTACCGCTTTTTCAGGAAATTTGCTTTTGTACTCGGAAACAGCATGATAAATTTCTTCAAAAGAGGTTTTCTTTGGTTTTAACAAGCGTGCATGCTGACGTGGCGCCAGACTTTGGCCACCTTGTGGCGCATAAGCAGTACCATCGGCCTGATAGTGCCAGTAGCGGATATCGATTAAATCAACTACATTGGCACGCTCCGGATCAGCCAAAATCGCATCCTGCACATCTTTGGTCACACTTAGGCCAACAATCGGGTGTTTACCGGTTTCTTTTTCCCATTCTTTAATGGTATCGATCCAGAATTGTACAAAATGCAAAGGACCGGTAAACTCTGCACCAATAAGTTGGATAACACCTGAATTGCCATCAAAATTCTCGAGACACTTGCGAATATAGGCTTTATGAATGGCCCTGCGGTGTTCGTTGCTGATATCGTAAAACTGCTCTGCCATAAAAATCCGTTTATCTCCGGCGTACGGAACGGGCTCAGGAAAACCTGTGCTGTTGATGTTGTTGGCCGTACGCCACGGAAAATCAGCGTAGTGCGCACCGGCTTCGATAATGTTGTGCTGAAAATAATTTTCGTGAATAAGTACCAGACCTTTCTGATCGGCCAGGTTAGCAAAGGTCTTTAAGCGGTCCCAATACCATAGATTGTATTTGGTAATATCGTATTTACTTAAACCATCCCAGGCTTTATCTTGTCCGCTACGGGCAAAAGGAAGCTCGTAAAAAGGTGCCCAAACCTCGCCATCCATCCTGCGGATGCGCTCGTGATCGTCTCTTCTCCTATCGTACCAGAGACCATAATTGTGATCGAGGATTTTTACCGGACCGTTTTGCATCGAATCGGTAATATCATCGAGGTTGTCGGTCAAACCATTGCCCTCACGACCAGGTACAAACCGGGTAATGTGAAATTTGGTGTTTTTCAATCCATAAGGACGGGCGCTACCATTCCACCAGGGCACATCTTGTCTATCGCCGAGTACAATTTCATTTCCACGGGTTAACCAGCCATTTTTAACTGCCATTGCACCTGCAGTTTGTATGGTATTACTGCGATGGAAGCCTTCGCTGGTTACCAGTTTGGCCTGACCTTTTGCCGTAGGAATAGGATTTCTTTCGGTGGCCGAATCGATATATTCGGATAAGGTTAAAGCAGGTTTGTAGGCCAATTTGGTCAGTTTCAGTGCCACATCAACCGGTGGACTGCTTGATGCTTCTGTTTCAACCGGAAGTACAAAAGTTCTGGCATCTACACTATTGCCTACTCTGTCTTTCAGTTGCGCGTAGTACAAACTGCGTGGCTGGATCTGTTCGTTAGACATATCCCAATAGCCGTTGCCTGCAAATTGAGCCCAGGTACCAAAAGCCCAGTTTTGAGCAGTTGGTGGCTGATAATTATCGACTCTGGCGGCACTGCATTGCCAAAAAACACTGTTGGCGGCGCTCCAACCGGCTCCTTGCCCATCCTGACCACGGTTTAAGTAACTTAGTGCCTGTCCGTCGATATTTACGATATCAAACAATACACCAGAAGCCCAGCTATCGTAAGCTCCGCTGAAAGAAAATGGCAGGTACGATTGGCATTGTACAAAAACATTTGGGCCTGGAGCGCAGAAACCTACCGCAAAATCGTGGTAGCCATATTCCGAATATAGCCTTTGGAAAAGCGTTTGTTGCCCGGTAATTAAAAAGGTATTACGGCGTTCGCCACCAATCTCGGATATTGGCGCTAACGATTTACAATCCTCAACGGTAATCCTTTTTGCGGTAGATAAAACATTCACTGCTGAACCTGCAAAGTGTTCGAAAACCACCTGGCGTACCCAGGCATCTTCCACATTTTCAAGGCTAATAGCTGTCCAGCGGTGATATTCGTCTTTAATATTGTCTTTATGAAAATCAGATTCGAGTTTCAGGTTTTCGATACCTACCTGTGCAATCCGACCGTTCCAATTGTATTTAGCCACAGTTGCCCCACCAAATTTAGCATCGAGTGCGGTTGTAATTGGCGCATCGAAAGTAATGGTCGATCCGCTGATGGCGGTAATTTTTCGGTCCCAGAAAATATCCCGGGTACCTTGTTTCCAGCCCAAAGCGCTTTCACCTCCACCAAACTCAACGGTTTTAAGTGTTTCAATCCATTCTTTTGTAGATGGCCGTTGAATGGTGATCTTATCGCCAACTTTAAAGCCACTGGCATCGGCAAGTGTAAGCTGCATGGCATTTACAGGCACATAAGTATCTGTAATGGCTACCGCTGCTTGTTGTGTTTTATCGTTTTTGCCTAAAAACCTGATTACGCCAATCCGGTCTAATCCGGTGGCAAAAATTTTAGTACCATCGGCTCCCATTCCGCTGCCTCTGATGATCACACCAGAAGTCGCGATTTTTAAAGTACCTGAAACCTGATAGGTTCCTTTTGCCAATAAAACAGCGCCGCGCAAACCATCTTTACCCGGCTGCATAGCCGAAACCATATCAATGGCCCGTTGGATATATGGTGTAGCGTCACCTTCGACCAAAGGAACCACAATTTTAACCATTGCGGTAGGAATGGCTTTTTCGCCAGCCATATAACCGGCATAAGAAAAATCGGGAATGCGGTTCCCTTGAGCATCGGCCGTGTAAGCCATTTTACCATCTTTGCCTTTAAAAATAGGTTTAGGTGGCTCAACTGGCTTGGTTTTCTGGCCAAAGGACGCATGACTCATCAAAAACGCGATTACCAGTATCGGTAAGGTTTTGAATGGCTTTGCCTTTAATATATGGTTAGTTTTTGGCATTTGTGTTTTTGTTATCAACTTAATTCAAATACGCGTCACCCTGAATTTATTTCAGGGCCTCTGTTATAAGAGATGCTGAAATAAATTCAGCATGACGATGGAGAGTGAAGATTGATTGACCTTCAACCCTCCACCTTTACATCTTCTACCTCTACTATGGTCTCACTTTACTGATATCAACCAGGCTATTCAAATACACTTCAATATTGGCATAACCCGAAGCTGTAATTTTTGCAGCATCTTTTCCATCTTTCGGATTGAGGCCATGTTTACTTTCCCAGGCATCCGGAATGCCGTCGTTATCGGTATCTGTGTAAGGTTTTCCTTTATAATCCGGGTAACCACCCACCTGTGCAATATCAGAGATAATTCCCTGTTTGTAGGAATCTGCTGGTAATCGGCGTTTCACATAACTTTGTTTCGCGGGTAATTTACCATCTTCTACATGCTCTATTTTACCTGTAGCTACCTGTTTAATGATGCGCTGATCTACCGCATCGCGAACAGGTAAGCTTGCACCGGCATTGGCCAGTACATAATCGTAAGCCTTTTTGGTGTCGATAATCGAAATCTTAGCCATTGGCAAGGGCTTATCTACACGCATCGAATCGAGCAGTTTCTGCTTGTCGCGTTTACTTTCTGGCTGTACCCCGCCATCCCAGTTGTTTTGGGTTACTTTAGGATTGCCTTCGGTAATATTTCCGGTAACGTAAGCCTTACCAAACTCATTGGCAAATTTCTTGTCCCTACCCGATTCTGGCTTTAAGATACGATAAGAAATCGGTTCGCCGGCCGGTGTAATTGGGCCGGGTTTATAATAGTTGTTAATGAAACTATAAAACGAGTTGTTATCTCCGCCATCGGCACTGCGGTTCCACCAGTTAAAAATAACATTGTTGGCAAAACCAAAATCGCCATACATGCCCACAGACGGGTTACGACTGATGTTAGAAGCCCAAAGGTTACGCATAAAAGTACTGTTTAAACCGCCAATGGTACTGCCAAAAGCATGGTTGTAAGTATCTAACGCCTCCGAAAAGATCGAATTTTGAATGGTTACATTCACAGTAGGCAGTTTTTCGGGTTTCGAACCGTCTTTTTTATCATAAACATGGCGATAAATAGACATGTTTTCGTCTAATCCCCAGCTGGCCGAAACGTGATCGATCATGATATTACCTACCGGATTGCCGCCAATGGCATCGTCCCTGCGGGTAACATCGGTTTCGCCCCTGCGGAAACGCATGTAACGGATGACCACATCATGGGTATTGATCCAAACCGATTCGCCTGCAATACAAACACCGTCGCCCGGGGCACTTTGGCCTGCTATAGTAATATAAGGTGCACGGATAATTAAAGGGGTTTTTAACCTGATAATTCCCGAAACGTTAAAAACGATGATTCTGGCTCCGCCTTGTTCGCAGGCCTCGCGCAAGCTGCCCTTGCCGGTATCGTTTAAGTTGCTTACCACGTACACTTTCCCTCCGCGACCGCCAAACGAATAAGCGCCACCACCTTCGGCACCCGGAAAGGCTACCAGTTTGGATTGAGGCAAATCACTTGGTTTAGCTGCCCACGGAATGTAGGGTTTGCCATGTTTGGCATCCGCATCTACAATCGGTTTTACTTTTAGGAATTGAAGCTCTGACCGCTCTTCTATGCTGTTTAAAAGCGAATCGGCTTTCTTTTCCATTGCCACGGGTATAACCGGATACTGAGCAAATGCTGTATTTGCGATGGCACAAATGGCCATTATGCTAAAAATTGAGCTCCAGTTACGCATATTATTTGGTGCTAGGTGTTACAATTGAAACCGGAACCACACTGTTTAAGTATACTTCGATATTCGAATAACCGCTTTTGGTAATTTTAGCGGCATCTGAAGCATCTTTAGGATTTAAGCCATTTTTGATCTCGTAAGCATCAGGCATACCATCATCATCAGAATCTTTGTAAGGTGTTCCTTTATATTCCGGATAACCACCTACTTGTGAAATTTCGGTAATGATACCTTGTTTGTACGAATCGCCTTTTAGCCTGCGGTGCTCGAACTGGAAAGCTGAAGGTTTAGCATCGGGATGTACTTCAATTTTACCTGTTGCCACCTGCTTAACAACTCGGGTATCAACCGGATCGCGTTTAGGTAAGGTAGCACCAGCATTGGCCAGCACATAATCTTTGGCTTGCAGCGTTGGGATAATGCTGATTTTTGGCATTGGGAAAGGTTTTTGTGCTTTCATTGCCGGGAAATATTTACTTGCGGTTTCGAATGACATTAAGCCACCTTTTTTATCTTCCATCTGCACACCACCAGCCCAGTTATCGCGGGTTACTTTTTCATTCCCTTCGATAATGTTGCCGTTTACATAAGCTCTGCCAAATACCACGTAAGGTAATTTACTGCGACCTGATTCTGGTTTTAAAATGCGGTAGCTGATCGGGTCGCCCAATTCGGTAACCGGACCAGGTTTATAAAAATTATTAATGATGTTGTATTGTGCAGTATAGTCACCACCATCTGTAGAGCGGTTGTTCCAGTTGAAAACCACGTTGTTGGCAAAATTAAAAATACCATTCCAGCCAATAGATGGGTTCCGCGCACCATTATCAGCCCAAAGGTTACGCATAAAAGCACAGTTTTCGCCACCTAAAGTGCTGCCGAAAGCATGGTTCCAGTAATCTAATGCTTCTGAGAAGATTGAATTCTGGATGGTGATGTTCACTGTGCCCAGCTTTTCTTCTACTTTGCCTGTGCTGTCGTTATACATGTGGCGGTACATCGACATGTTCTCGTCTAATCCCCAGCTGGCCGAAACGTGGTCGATCATGATGTTACCTACCGGATTACCACCAATGGCATCGTCGCGACGGCCTACAAAAGTTTCGCCTCTTCTAAAACGCATAAAACGCACAATTACATCGTGGGTATTCAACCAAACCGATTCGCCAGCCACACAAACCCCATCGCCAGGTGCTGTTTGACCAGCAATGGTAATATAAGGTGCGCGGATAATTAAAGGAGTTTTTAAGCGGATAATCCCCGCAACATTGAATACCACAATGCGGGCTCCGCCCTGCTCACAGGCATCACGCAATGAACCCGGGCCGCTGTCGTTTAAATTCTTAACTACAATAACCCTTCCGCCGTGACCACCAAAACTATGTGCACCACCGCCTTCAGCTCCTGGAAAGGCCAAAAGTTCTGATTGTGGTAAATCATTCGGGCGGCCAGCCCATGGAATATAAGGTTTGCCCATTTTGGCCTCTTTCTCCATAATGGGTTTCGCTTTTTCCCAGGCAATATCTGATTGATGATAAGCTTCTTTCAACATCGAATCGGATGCTTTTTTTACATCCTCAGGGATTTTGGGATATTGCGCAAATGCATAATTTACCGGGAGCGTTAATGCTGTTGCAAGCAACAGATTTAAAAGGTTCTTTTTCATTTGTGTTTTGCTTGTTTGGGAAGCGAAAGAATTTACGCAAATATTTTTGGTTAGCAGGAATGCCAGAACAAATTTTTTAAAAATTGCGGCTCATTTCTTTGTTTATCCGTTGTTAGTATTTTGGTTAGAAAGTATATTATATTTCAAAATTGCATGCTAATTGGGGTGGTTTACTGTATAATTTTGGCTTTGTTTTGTATCATATTACCAATTGGTAAAAATACCTGTAACAAATCAAATTCATTCTCTCAACCCTGTTACAAGATAGAAACAAAATTCATATATAAATGTAACATTCTTAAATGAAAAAAGGAAACAAATTAATGTTTCCTTTTTCAAACCAATTAAAAAACATGAGCGATGAGCAAACCGCTCAATTCCTTCTTATTTCTGCGGATCGAAACTACCACCCCAGGTATTGTTCTGTAATAGATTAACATTACTCTGTATAGATGCCGTTGGGATACCGAAAAAGTACACACCAGCCTGATAATTGATGTTGTATGAATCAAGCGTTTTGGTGGTTACTGTAAAATTAGCCGTGTAAAATGCATCTAAATCTGTATTTGCAGCAGCATCACGCGTGGCTAAAATATAATCGGAGTTTGTGCCGGTATTTTTTAATGTAATGGTTACCCCATTTCGTTTTTTACCGTTTAAAGTCGATTCCAATAATTTTCTTCTCCTTAAATCCCAAAAACGTTTACCTTCAAAAGCGAGCTCAATCTGTCTCTCTTTCATAACTGCAGTTACCAGCTGATCTTTAGTCATTCCGGCGTTTAAACCGTATAAACCATCGGTTCCTGCTTCAATTCCTGCTCTTTTTCTCAAAGCAATCAGATTGGCGTAGGCTTCTTGTCCCTGGCCAATGTTACTGATTTCTGCTGCACATTCGGCCAGGTTAAGCAATACTTCTGCGTAACGGATCTCAATCCAGTCGGTTCCTGCATTCGGGAAAGAAGTAAGTGTTAAAGTTGGGTCAATACCTTTTCTTAAATACAATCCAGAGGCCGTAGCGGCACTTTCTGTAGAGGTAAGGCCGGTTGTTTTGGTGAAATAATAAGTCCACAAACGGTAGTTGTTGTTACCTAGTAATGGCCAGTTACAACCATTGTAAGCAATAGTCTGGTCGAATCGAGGATCGCGGTTTTTATAAAAGGTACCCAGGTTGTACGGATATTTGGTTGAAGTACCGGCATCTTTACCATCTTTCATTGGGAAAGCCATAGCCATTTCCCAGGTAGGCAAGTTAGAACCACCAGATGTACCAATATATTTAGGTACCGTGGCATTTGGATAAGTCGAATTGTTTTGACCAATATCGGTTTGGCCGGTATTGTATTGTGTGGCGAAAACAGCCTCAGGATTGCGTGGCGTACTGCCGCCTGCGCTGCCTTCTGTAGTCCACATCGAATAATCCCATTTGGCATATAAACCAAAACCATTTGCCGTTAAATTCGTAACCGCATCGGCATTAGCCTTATAAGCTGCCTGCCATCTGGTAATATCGTTGGTAGGATTAAACTCTGGACTTGCCCAATAGAGCAATACCCGGCCTTTGTAAGCCATTGCGGCGCCTTTGGTAATGCGGCCATAATCGGCATTGTTTGGCCACTTGTTTGGTAAGTATTTGATACAGGTATCTAAATCCTTTACAATTTGTGCAAAGGTTTCGGATGTGGTATTTCTGGGTAAAAGTGCAGCTTGTTTGGCTTCATCGCCAACGGCATCCAAAGGAGTTAAAACCAAGGGAACACCACCATATAATTTAACCAGCTCGAAATAACGGAATGCTCTCCAGAAAATGGCCTGTGACGCAAAGCGGTTTTTAACAGCTGGTGCCAGGGTTCCTGCATTAATATCCCTGATAAACATGTTAATGGTGCGGATCTTAAAGTAGTTTCCTGCCGTATTTACGTTGCCTAAATCGGTAACCGACTCAATGGTAGCGGTACCACGTGTAAATACATTATCTCCCGATTGCTCATCTGATAACGAACTGACAGAAGCACTTAAGCCACCTACGTTACCAAACCAACCTGGCTGGTTCTGGCTATATACATAATTAATGCTCAGGGTTGCAGTAGTTGAATCGTTGTAAACCTGATCTGCAGTAAAGCTGCCCAGATCTTGTTTCTCCAATACTTTTTTACAATTGGTAAAAAATACGGTGGCACAAAGCGCCAATGATGATAATATGATAAGTTTTTTCATGACCATGTTTTTATAAGCCAACATTTAAACCAAACGCCACTGTGCGCAAAGTTGGATAAGTACCTAATGGGGTTAAGAAATCCCTGTAATTATTTGGAAAGGGATTGATGAACTGCACCGGGTTGGTTGCCTGAACAAATACCCTGATGCTGTTGATACCGATTTTACCCGTTACTTTACTAGGAATACTATAACTTAGGTTAGCATTGGTAATACCCAGTTGCGTTGCAGAAACCAGCCAAAAATCGCTGTCTTCGAGTGCACTTGTAAAATAAGGGTTTGGATATGCAGCACCTGTATTGGTTGGGGTCCAGTGATCGGCCCAGTAAGAAGCACGGTTATTGTAAACGGTTGCACCGGTTCCACTTGCTTTTAACCCGCCTACTGATGTATATCCACCCCATGATAGACCTGCAATTACATTGAGGTTAATACCTTCGTAACCCACGCTAAAGTTTAATCCCAAATTGTTGTGGTTATTCTGACGTTTGGTAATGAATTGTTTATCGGCCACTGTAATTAAACCATCGCCGTTTACGTCTTCGTAATTGATCATACCCGGCTGCAGGAAGTTATCGAGGATTTTAACTTTATTGCTGCCACCGGCTGCGTTTGCACGCTGGGCGATAATGGCATCGGCATCTGCCTGAGTTCTGATGATACCTAAAGATTTGTATCCGAAATAACCTGCATCGCTTGATTTGCCGGTTAAATCTTCAATGGTACCTACTTTTCCTGAGGCCAAATCGTATTTGATGATTTTATTGTCGTTCCAGGTATAGAAAGGACTAAAACTATAAGTGAATTTATCGCCAATTTTATCTTTCCAGGTAGCTGAAAATTCGTAACCAAAATTATTGAGCGAACCATAATTTTCGGTTGGTACCGCAGCGCCAATCAGGAATGAAACCGACGATTGCAGGGTTGCCAGCATATCGTAGTTGTGGTTCCAGAAATAATCGCCTGATAAGCTTAATTTTCCTTTTAACAGCTGCATATCAAAACCGTAATTGGTTTTTAAAGCATGATCCCAAACTACTGCGCCATTAGGGATAGCCACATTGGTTTTAATGGCAATGCTTCTATCGCCTTCATTAAATACAGCACCGCCCGAACTACCTGTACCTAAATTGTATGAGCTTAAATATTGGTAAGCTTTGGTTGCGTCGGTACCAGTTAAGCCCACATTGGCCCTCAGTTTTAAGAAGTCGATCCATTTAACATTATTTTTAAAGAAGTTCTCCTGCGAGATTACCCATCCTACCGATGCTGCCGGGAAATTACCCCAATTATTACCCGGACTAAACTTGGCGCTACCGTCTCTGCGATATACCAATTGCAACAGGTATTTATTGTCGTAATCGTAGTTAATTCTTGAAATAAAAGATTGGAAACCATCCTGGCTTATTTGCGAAGATTGTGTAGAGGTTTGGGTACCCACTGTAAATGTCTGGTATGGTAAACCACCCGCTACAACGCCCTCGGTCATGGCTGCAACACCTTCAGAGCTGCTTTCTCTTTGCTCTACCAGGGCAAGTGCCGAGATATTGTGTTTTCCAAAACTCCTGTTGTAGTTAAAACCTGCATTTAACTGATAGTTTTCAGCGAAAATTGGGTTCAAACGTACACGGTCGCCATTTTTAATGGTATAAGTGCCCAATAAAGCTCCACCCGGAATGTGGCTGTTTAAACCCTGTCCGGCGTATTTATAGTAAGTAAAGGTGGTTCCGAATTGCTTAGAATTGGAAGAGTTGATGTTTTTATTACCCGTAAAAGTTGCCTGAAGGCCTTTTATTCCCGGAATATCGTAGGTTAACTTACCTAAGAAGTTCATGGTATAGCGTTTACCACCGGTAAAGTTGTCTGAATTTTGTACCAAAAAGAAGTTTACGTTATCTAAACCACCGGTATTGCTTGAACCAAGAATTACCGGATTTCCATCAATGTAATATTCAGACCATGGGTTAACGTTTTGTAAGCTGGCCACATCGTTATCTAAACTTTCTGACGTGCTGTTCAGTTTGTAGAAATAACTTTTTGTAGAGTTAACATCGCCGCTGATAGATCCTGATACGGTTAAGCGTTTAGATAATTTAGCTTCAATAGATGCCCTCAAGCCATATTTATCAGAATTGATTCCTTTAAAATTGGAATTCTGTGTTACATAATCGCCCCCAATGAAATAGTTTACCTTGTCGGTACCGCCACTAATATTAAGCGCATTGCGCAGCAGTGTTGAGGTTTGGAAAGCTTCTTTTAACCAGTTGTGATTGTTATTGGCAAAATACTGCAACTCATCTGGTGTGTACCATTGTGTTTGGCGCGTAAGATCGGCCACCCCGTTAATTACACGATAACCATCGGTATTGATATAGTTGGTATTTGGTACACCTGATGCAGTTTGTGCATATACAGATGCATTGAGGTAATCATTAACGTAGTTACCCAACTCTAAACCCGACATGAGTTCAGGAAGTTTGGTTGCATTAGAAAAACCTACCGTAGAACTGAAATTGATACGTGGCGTACCAATTCTGCCTCGTTTTGTTCTGACCAAAACCACACCATTTGAGCCTGAAACGCCGAAAATAGCCGCTTCGGCATCTTTCAATACAGAGATACTTTCTACCATGCTTTGATCGAGTTGCTCAAAATCCTGTTGTGTACGCACCACATCATCAATTACATAAATGGGATTTGTACCTTGCTGACTATCTTTTGAAAGCACTGATGGATTTCTAACCGTAATGCTGGCTGTTTGTCCGGGACGTTGTACACCGCCAGAAACAGTTACGCCAGGCATGGTACCCCGAAGTACAGCACTTAAACTCAGTGCAGGTACATCTTCAACTTTTTTAAGATCAGGCTGTGCGATAGCTGCTGTCAAAGAAGCTTTCTTTTGCGTGCCATAACCCACAATTACAACATCGTCAAGCTCTTTATTATCCGAGACCAGCTTAACGGTAATGTTGCTTTGGCTGCCAACGGTAATTTGTTGGCGTACATAACCAATGTACGAGAAAACCAACACATCGCTGTTTGATTTTACCTGAATGGTAAACACACCATCTGAATTGGTGCTCACATTGCTCGGAACCCCTTTTAAACTTACGTTTACGCCGGGTATCCCCTGTCCGTCTGCCTGATCTACCACTTTACCGGTAACCTTACGGTCCTGGGCATAGAGGATGGTGCTTGCAAGAAGCATAAACAGCATGGACAAAGAAATTTTTTGCAAAAATTTTAAGTTCATCTTATTATTTGGTTAGTTTTTAATGCTTACGCGATTTGTTGCTCTGAACACATCGTGTATTTCTTCTTTTATTTTGCTTGTTAACTGGAGTGCGCTAATCTGAGATAGAGAAAATAAGGTTTGTTTTCTTGTCTAATTTTGATTTTTAACAAAGCAGCTATAATGATCAGATTTTTATTTCCTGTTAAAAAGGTTGAAAATAGAATTGATGACTTGGCTCCTGTTTTGTTTTGGTCTCAGTATTTATTTTTTTGGTTAGAAAGTATATTAATTCAAATTTGCCGACAGATTATGTTTATTTTAAACAAGATGTTATCTAATTAGTATAAGATATTATCCAGCTTTAAATAATTTAATAACCTGTATAATGCAATGTTAAATGCTGAGTACAAGTTAAGTATTATATTCATATATAAATATAATATTTAAATAAAAAAGTGTTAAAGTTTTAAAATTTAACATTTGAGTGGTTTAAAACGTTGTTTAGACGTTTATTTTGAGGCTTTTGGTAAAGAAAGAATTACAAAAGTAAAGCAGGTATTTTTATAAGCAGTTTAAGATTCAGGCCTAAATACGGGAATTTTTGTATGGAAAAGAGGTTGCCAATGGAGAATTATAGCTGTACAAAGGGAATATTTTGGCCAGATTTTGTATTTAGTGTAGCGTAAAGACAAAAAAAGAGAGCACTCGCTGCTCCCTTTTTCTTCTAACCAAATATATAAAATTGTGGCGGTGTTACCCGCCGGGATAAAGCTTAATTTAACGCTGTACTTTTATACTCACGTTAATGAAAGGTCGTTTTTCATAGTCAGATGTAACCGCGTTAATATACATCATACCATATTTGCCTTCGGGAGTAACAAAAAACACTGCGCTGCCTGAATTTAGTCCATTAGCTAAAGTAGTGCCTGCGGTAGCATCCAGATTAATTGTTCTGGCTTTCGCCAGCGTTTCAATAGTTGAGCCTGATACTGCTCCTGTAAGAAACGCGGTAGACTGTCCTGTTATTGGCGCACTGAATTTTGTTGTCCTTTTAGGTGCCCAAGCACTGATATCATAAACTGTAAGTGGATTAACTGCTACACTTGGTGAATACAGATTATAGGTATATGCTATAGCTGTTGGCGTAGAGTTGGAAGCAAGCTTTCTGTAAATACCAAAATCGATATTGCCTGAATTAGCAGCTCCGTTTGTATAGCTGAAGCCAGAAGCATCTTTTAATGAAAAGAAACTAGGCAGCGATTTTCCTATAGAATCTGGCAAATAAATATCCCTATTAGCATAAATCATGTAACTGGGCTTTACTTCAATCGTGACGCTTTTCTTTCCGTCGCCAATAAAAATACCTTTTTGGTTCAACGCGTAAATGCGATAAGTTGTTTTTCCATCACGGTTCATGGTAAGTTTAATGATATCCGAAAAACTTCTCCGTTTTGTAGCATCATTAATTGTAATTATAGTACGTTCGGGGGTTTGGGTTCCGGAAGATTTTTCGATAGTATACGAGTACATATCCTCAGAAGCCGAATTAATCGTAAAATCAATCCATACTTCATCCTTATCATTAACCAACTTGTAATCGGTTACGCAGCGCGGATCGCTGTTGTTATAAGTCACGGTAACATCCGTAAACATGGTAAATATATTTTCAGATTCCTTTTTACAGGAAGCGAAAATAATTACGCTTACTGCAATGAGGAATAGCTTGTGCATATTTTTAGTTTTCATTTTTGATTTTTTTAACTAACAAATCGAGTTCAATTGTACTTTACTAATCCAGAGGGTCAAAAGTGCCACCAGGCCAGCCAATAGTTGTTGCTATGTTGGCACCAAAATTTACAAAGTCGTTATGGAACGTGTAGAAATAATGGAACTCAGGTATATTGTAAGGTAAATAAGTTGTATTGGTAACAGTTACAGTTCTGAAATATCTGTTGTAGGTTGTTTTGTCGTTAACATTTATGGTTTCTCTGAACATCACGCCATTTGTAACGGCTTCTAAAATGGCTTTATCTGATGTTGCACTTAACTGTATTTCTATTTTAGACATATTACCGGTTAACAAATGCATGGTACGCGATCTTCTTAAATCTGAATTGCGTTTATTTTCAAAGGCAAACTCTATTTGTCTTTCGTTTAAAATCAGCGTTCGGAGGTCGGCAGTACTTCCGGCTAAACCCAAACCATAATCAGCATCGCCCTGTACAACACCTCCTCTTACTCTGATCTGTCTTACGAGGTCTTTTGCCCCGGCCACATTTCCGGTTTCGTTTAAACAGTCGGCATAGTTTAGCATTACTTCGGCCAACCTCAGTTCAATCCAGTCCATCCCACTCCCGCCTATGCTATTTGAGTAGGCAACAGCTCCTGAAGCCAGCGTTGGTGTTGTAAAGCGTTTCACATATACTCCATTTCCGTTTGATTCATTAATAGCGGTATTGTAGGTCCATTGCTTTCTGGTTGTATTTCCACTTAACGGGTAAACACTCCCGTTGTAAGCAAAGGTTGCTTCAAACCTGGGATCGCGGTTTTGCCAGAACATGATCGCATCATAAGGGTAAGCTGAAGATGCTCCTCTGGGTTTACCATCTTTCATTGGATAAGCATCGAGCATTTTGGTAGTTGGCGTGTAGAAGGAGTTATAAGATCCACCTTCTGAAGAAGGCCGGTTACGCGCTTCGCCATTATGACCTCTGTTTGAAATAGTGCTGGAGTAAGTTCTTACTAAGATAGCTTCGGTATTAGCTGTTCCTTCGGTACGGAAAATATCCAGATAATTTGGCATTAACTTTTTACCAGCCGCTAAACATAAGTCATAGGCTTCTTTATTAGCAGTTAAAGCTTGTGTCCATCTTGCTGCGTCATACGGATGCTTAGCATCGTTAGTCGGGTTAAACTGCGGACTGGCCCAGTAAAATAAAACTTTCGCTTTTAAACAGGCCGCAATGAGTTTGGTAATTTTACCTCTTCCATCACCATCTCCAGGGTTAAAACCTTCCAGCATCTGCATAGACGTATTCAAATCCGAAACAATAGCCGCAAAACAGTCTTTTGCACTTTTTCTACCCCCCATATAGACCGTATTTTCCAGCTGCTGTTCTAAAATAAGTGGTACACCTCCGTAAACTTTAACCAATTCAAAATAGGTCATGGCCCTTAGCGCATAGTATTGGCCTAACAAAATATTTTGGCGATCCTGGGCCATGGTTCCTTTCGGAATGTTGGTTATGGCATCATTACATCTGGCAATATCCCAATATTTATTATCGCCAGGGTTGCCACGGTATTGATTCCCTACAAACCTCACATCATTAACCCCTAATACTCCTACCAGGCCAAGTGCAGCTTTTGCGTTGTCGTTTCCATCCGGAAAGTAGCTCTCATCACTGGCAACATGAACTCCATAACGATCTGGGAGTACCTGTAAGGGGAACCAAGGCATCACTACATCGTAAACCCTGTTGAGGTGTAATTGAACAGATCCCTCATTATCCCAAATGGCTGCGTCAATACCCTCCGTATCGGGTAAAAGGAAAAATTCATCTTTATTAACACATGACGGTAAAGCTGCTGCAAGTGCTAAGATTAGCAGCGACTTTTTTATATTGTTTTTAATTTGCTTAATCATTGCTCAAAAAATTATAAGTTAACACTTAAACCCAGTGATATTGTTCTCAATATCGGATAATCATACGCGCTTGAAGTGTATGGATCTTTATATGGAAGTGGATTAACGATAGTCCATAAATTGTTTCCTGTTAGCAGGATACGCGCACCACCAATGCCTAACTTATTGGCAAATGCCGTAGGTGCTTTATAACTCAAGGTCATGGTATTGATCCTGATCATTGTACCGTCTACCGCCCAGAAGTCTGAGTTTTTGGTTAACGAAGGGTCATCAAAGCGCGGCAATTTGCCTTGCATCGGATTGTCTGGCGTCCATCTATCCTGCCAGATGGTTAAAATATTCCGTGTTGCAGAAGGAGCAATTCTTGCTCTGCTGTCATAGAACACCTTACCCCCAAAGCGCGCGTTAATGTTAGTATTTAATGAGAAGTTTTTATAAGTTAAGTTTAATGAGATACCTGTAGCGAGGAAAGCATTGGTGTTTTTGAACATGGGTTTCATGTCACTATCTGAAATTACACCATCACCATTTGTATCTTCATAATACAACCAGCCTGGTTGTGGCACCTGGTCATAAAGTCTGTAATTTGGATATTTAGCCATCCAGGCATCTACTTCTGCCTGAGTCCTGAACATACCAATTGTTTTTAACCCAATATTGCTTGATGAATAAACCCGTGGATCAGTTCCAAACTGAGTTTGCCAATCGGGCGCAACGTTATTAATTAACTGGCCTGGCGCATAAAGCGTTCTGTTAACCACAGAGTTGCCCCAGCCAAAGTTCACATTTGCACTTAGGCTCCAATCTGTAGCTAAGCGGGCTTTATACCCAATGCTGAATTCAGATCCCCAGTTATAGGTTTCCCTGTAGTTAACCACAGGTGCAGCAGTACCAAAATATAATGGGAACAGGTTATTCCCACCCAGGTCAAAGGCATCATAATTCCTGTTCTGGAATACCTCAACACTAAAATCAAGTTTATTATTAAACATCGACGTTTCTAAACCAATATTAATGGTTCTTTTCTTTTCCCACGTAATGTCAGGGTTGGCTAAACGTGCACGGTTTAAACTGTTTTGGTTAGAGTTTCCGTATAAATAACCATTCGTTACGTCGATTTGAAAGCGATCCTGCCATAGGCGGCTTCCTACACGGTCATCGCCGGTAGTACCTACATTGACTTTCAGTTTGGCAAAATTGATGAATTTCAGGAAGTTGGCATCTTTGAAGAATTTTTCCTGACTGGCCACCCATCCAATGCCGATATTAGGTGAAAGTCCCCAGCGATTTCCTGTTGCAAAGTTAGATGATGCATCCAGACGCGTAATTACTTCTAATAAATACTTTTTATCAAAATCGTAACTAAAACGACCAAAGAATGAACGCTTGGAAACGGCGGTTCTTGCAAAACTCTGACGGGCAAGTGTGGTTGCATCAAAAGCCCAGTACTGATCAATATCTGGAATCAATTGATTGGTATACCGTACAGATGACTCTTGAGAATTGCCTTCACTCTGTTCGCCTCCAACCAATAAACTAACTGAGTGCTTGGCAAAGGATTTGGTATATTGTAAAGTTAAAAAGCCCTGGTAGCTGTTGTTCTCTGAAACTCCGGGCGTAATGTTAGCACTCGCAGCACTTGTGGGTTCGAAATAAAAAGAAGTTGCAGAAGTATTAACCAATTGATCGGTAAATAGCTGCTGATTATTGCCGCTCCTCACATAGTTGTATAAACGATATGGTGGCACATATTGAGTTGATTTTGTTGAACCGCTGGCCTGTGATATTTGGAACTTAGCAGTTAGACCTTTAAGAAAGGTTGGCTCATAAGTTAAAGCTGCATTAATGCGGTAGCCTTTAGAATAACCCTTGTTATAATAGCCCGATTCAGCTACAGCTAATGGGTTTATAGTACTATTATTTGCGCTAAAGTTTACATAATTACCATTAATACTAATCGGAACCCATTGTGGAATGCTTATAATGCGTTCAAAAAATGTATTGTCCTGATCATTTGCGTTATGATGGAGTTCTTTTATGTTGTAATCTACGTTAAAGTTAATATCTGCTTTTAATCCATTTGCCAGGTTTGCAGTTAAACCACTTCTGAAGCCGTATTTATCAAACTTCATGCCTGCATAATTGCCATTTTCTCTTTGATAATTTCCGCCGGCAAAGAATGTTATTCTCTCACTACCACCAGATATACCAACATTATGTCTTTGCATCGTGGCAGGTTGCCAAACTTCGTCGTACCAGCTTTTGTAATTTAGTGTTTTAATATAGGCTAAATCCTCGGGTAAAAAGAAGTTCGATAAAGCAGCTTTCTGAGTGCGATAGGTATCATTTAATAACACAGCATGATCATAAGCAGAAAGCATTTCGGGAGTCTGAGCAGCATCTGAAATGCCTAAATAACCATTATAGGAAATACTAGGTTTACCGATTTTGCCTCTTTTGGTTGTTACCAATACAACACCTTTTGCTCCAGATGCACCATAAATAGAAGCAGAAGCGTCTTTCAAAAATGTTAAATTTTCGACCATTGAAGCATCAATATTGTCAAATGCATCTCTGGTTACTGTAATACCATCTACTACATAAAGTGGCTCATCTGTAGCGCCATTTAAACGGGCCTGATCAGATACTGTAGAATTCCTAATGTTTAAAGTAATCGGAGATCCTGGTCTACCAGAAACCTGACTTACTCCTACTCCAGCCACCCGGTTTCTTAAAGCACCTGCCAAATTTGGCGCTGGTACATCCTGAATTTCAGCCCCGGTTATAGTCGCTACTGCACCCAATACTTCACTGCGTTTTTTTGTCCCGTAACCAATTACCACAACAGCATCTTCATCTAAATTTTTTGAATCTTCAACAAAGCTTACCGTAATATTGGTTTTGCCGGCCAGTGGAATAACCTGTCTGGTGTAACCTACATAAGAGAAAACAAGTGCATCGGTTGAGGGATCGGCTACCAAAGCAAATTCGCCTTTATCATTGGTACTTACATTATTGGTTTTGCCGCGTATACCAACGGTAACACCGGGAACAGGCTGGCCATCCTTCTTATCGACAACCTTACCCGTAATTTGCCGCTGCTGAGCAAACAACGAGCCACTGATCATCGTCAGGAGCACCAAAACCCAGGATAATTTACGTAGAAATTTTAAGTTCATATTAGTTATTTGGTTAGTTATTAATATTAATTATGTCCATGTAGTGAAGCGTGCAGGCACGCAACATTTTACGAGTGGTTACAATTTATGCCAGGCATAATCTGGATATGCTTAGCTAATGTTTAATTAATAATGTTTTTCCGGTTAAAGAGGGATGTTTGTTTTTGCTTTTTAAAGCTTGCTAGTTAGGCAAAGGTTTTCGATTGCGTTAAAATAAATCTTTCCTAATTTGAGTTGTTGTAAAATTGGCTCATATTCTTATTGTTTGCGTTAAAAATCTGGTTAGAAATAAACCTCACTATGAAGGTCTATCTGTTATTTTAAACTTAAAGCGATGAGTTGTTAAACCATTTTACCGGTATCATACTAAACTCCTCGCTTCAAGTTATTTACTTTAATATTTACTGATACAAGATATAAATAAATTCATATATAAATGAAATATTCTTAAATAAAAAATGGCAAAAAATTTTCGGGCGTTACAACCAATAGGAATTAATTGCCCTGAGCCTTTGCTTTGCGCCTTTTTTCCCATTCTATGCCTTCTTTTTTCAGGTCGTAACCAGCAGCTGAAAGGTAATTGTTGATGCGGCCTTTGTACTTGCCGAACCAGGCATGTTTTTTATCCGATGATTCTGCATCCATGGCACGTTCGCGCGCTTCAGTTAACCAAACCAGGATTTGCTTTTTCTGTTCATCGGTTAAAGTCAGTATTTCTTCCTGATAGGCTTTATAAGTAAGTGGCAGCACCCCGTAAGTCATACCGTTTTTTACGCCCTCAACTTGCTCATTGTTTAACTGGCCGGCTAACTTGTTAATGTATTTTTTGTGCAGCTTAGCCAGCGATGCATCTACTGTGCGATTTTGCTTAGCCAACGCCGAATCGCGCAGTACTTTATTGTCTTTATTTTTTTCTTTAATTTCTTTCGCTTCAAGGTCTCTGGCGGTATAAATATCGTTCAGGTTGCTGTACTGATCTCTAATGATATTGGTAACCTTTTCAGCCTTTTGGCTGTCGCTGATACCCAGGGTATTTACAATTTTAGCGGCACGCTCGGTAATGGTTTTGGTATAGGCAGCCTTATCTGCAACGGCATTATTTTGAGCAAAAACAGCCGTTGTAACGGAGAACGTTAAGAACATGGCTAAAATTTGTGATTTCATTTCTTTATATTTTTTAATTAGCATTTCTTTTTTTTCCAAGGTTTACATCACCACAAAAGTGCACTTTTATGCCCAGTTCATCCATAGCAGCAGCTTTAATTCTGCAGGCTTCATGCGCAGCGGCTTCGTAATTGGTGTAAACTACCTGTATGTGGTTGGCCTGGTGGCGCGCCATTAACTGATCGCGGCTTACCCCTTTTAAAATGGCCTGCATAATAGGCCACTCGGGTGTGGTTCCCTCCCATCTTCTTTTGGTTTCAGCTTCTGGTAAAGATACCACTTCGCCAACACCTAAATCGCAGTGTAATTCGTTATTCTTTATATATACGCGGCTCCAAACAATAAAACCGGGTTTACTGATGCCTTTTAAAGATCCACCACCCAATCGGAAATACATCGCGGGCTGCCTTTCGCTGCTTGCACCTGCATAACCATTGATGAAATGTGCCGCCGGTGCAGCGCCTGAAATGAGAAAAAGCCAAACAAAGCCATCAATTTCGCCACCTTTATAATGTTCACCCCAACGGATATCATGCAGCGTATTTTCACCTGTCATGCCGAGCTCCTTCCAAAGTTGATAAGTGAGTAAGGCATCCAAACCGGCGCATTCATCTACTTCGTTAAAATGTGGCAAAGCCTTTTTTGCATACAGTTCTTTGCCATTTAAGCCAAAAACCGGTGGACGATCTTCGTTATTTAACAGGCCTTCTACCAAATCGCTGGCCACGGTTAAATCTTTTAAACCCTGCTGGTATTGGATACCAATGGTATCGCAGCTAAATTCATCAGCAATACGGAGTGCTGCAATATACATGCGGCATTGCTCAAGCGTTTGTCTTTTGGTTAACTGTGTAGCCTCGTTGGTGCCCCAGTTAAAGGTCATCCCTTTTTGCAACAACCATTCTAAAACACCTTCAGCTTCAACATCAGTTACCTGTAACATAGCGGCGTATAAAGCCGATTGACTGAGCCGCTCTTTAAAGAAACCGGTACGGTGTAGTAGCTCATCAGGAATGATAGCATTGTACATACCCATACATCCTTCATCAAAAACGCCCATAATCACTTTACGTTCTTTCAGGCTTCTGGCAAAATCGCGACCTTTTTTATCGTCGCTTGAAGGGATTTTATTTAAGGCAAAACTTTTAACGTGACTTTGATCATAACTAATTTTTCCGGTAGAGAGCCATTCCTGCAACCCATCAGTAAAAAAATCATCTGTAAAATTTTCACTCCACAGTGTACTGTAAGGAATTTGTGCTTTAGTTAAACAACCGTTGAGATTTAGCATACCTACCAAACCAGGCCACTGCCCGCTCCAGTTGGCAACGGTTAATATGGGGCCACGATGCGTGGTTAATCCGGCCAGCACATGGTGAGAATACTGCCAAACGCTTTCTGCAACGATTAATGGCTGCTCGGGATCGATACTCCTGAAGATATCCATACCCATTCTTTGCGAATCGATGAAGCCGTGTTTTTTGTCCGGATCATAAGCATGTGCCCGTTTAACCGTCCAGCCAAATTTCTCAATTGCAGCAGTTAATTTTTGCTCCATTTCGGCTTGCGCTGCCCAGCAACTCTGGTTTGCTGAAAGGCGTAAATCTCCACTGGAAACGATCAGGATTTCGCTTGGTTTATCGGGTCTCATATTTTATTAATGAACATATAATTTATATAAAAATAATATGCTATTTGTAAATTTGGTTATGCCATACGGCCTCTATACAAAAATCTGTAATGAAATACACCATTTTATAATGTTTTTTATCAAATTAATATAGGATATTATCATTTTAGTACCTAAATTAGGCTGTTGCAATTGATGGGCACACACACAGCAAATCGCAATCCTAACCAAATGTTTTTATTAAAATCATGAAACCTCATTTTCATAAAGTTCCTATTACCCTTCAAAGTTCTTTTAGTATTCGCCATGATATTAAACCAGATTTTGGCAATATCTGGCATTACCATCCGGAGCTTGAATTGCACTATGTAATTAAAGGTGAAGGTGTACGGTTTATCGGCGATAACATCAGTAATTTTGTTCCTGATGAAATGGTTTTGCTGGGCGAAAACCTGCCGCATACCTGGCGTTGTAAAGATGAGTATTTTCAGGGCAACCCCGATTTAACTACCGAGGCCATGGTGATCCATTTTCTGCCAGATTGTTTGGGGAAATACATGCTCACATTACCTGAGGCTTACCTGATTCCGAAATTATTTGAAAAGGCAAAGAGTGGTATGGTGATTAAGGGTAAAGCCAAAGATAAACTGATCGATTTAATGCGTGCCGCAGTTGATGCTACTAACCTGGACCGGATTATTATTCTGCTCTCGATTTTAAAAACACTTGCTGAAACGGATGAATATTCGACCATTGTAACAAGCAAGAATACATTTTACCAGAGCAATGAATCTGAAACCCTGCGGATCAATAAAATTTGCAATTATACCTTAAGTAATTATAAAAAAGATATCACATTGGAAGAAGTAGCTTCGTTAAGCAATTTGAGCGTAACTTCTTTTTGCCGCTACTTTAAGCTAATGACGAAGAAGACATTTTACGATTTTCTGATCGAAATCAGGGTAAGTCATGCTTGTCGTTTCTTAATCGAAAACAAATTACCTACCGAGATGATCTGCTTTGATTGCGGCTTTAACAATGTTTCAAACTTCTACAGGCATTTTAAAAAGGTTACCGGAATGACTCCGCTGGATTATAAACGGAAGTATTTGAATTAAGGTTATCTGGAAGCTGGTTGATGAAACACCAACCACTAGATAGCGTTAGACCTCGCAGGTTTTAAAAACCTGCGAGGTCTGGCTAGAAGGTGTCAGATGTTACCATCTGACACCAAGTATTGCTATATAAACACTTCGATATTTAAATCGCTTCGTAAAGCGGTATAATCATCAAACAATTTTTCTACTTCTTTAACTACATTTGGTGTAAATGCGCCCACATTTCTACGGGTAAAGGTCGAAATGTTTAAACCGCGTTTTTGCAGGAAATATTTAGAGACTACCGGGTAAACATTATGCATTACATCCATATTATCAATCAGGAATTGTTGCACAACTGCCACTTCATCTTTTAAATGGTTATCGTTATAGTGGTCGCAAAGCCAGACAATCAATTCTGGAAAATAATTGCCCTGAATGCAGGATAAGCCAGCTGAGCCTGCTTTGAGTGATTCTACAGCATGAACCACGTAAGCGTCGTACAAACCAAAAGCATGGCCTTCGGTCAGTTTTAATTTTTGTTTAATGGCGGCAAGATCCAACGAAGTATCTTTATGGTAAATTACACGACCGGTAGCCACAAAATCGGCCAGTTGCTCGGGTTTTATCACTCTTTTATAGGGTACAGGGCACTCGTAAAAGCCTAAAGGGATATCGTCTGTTTGTTTTAGCAAGTCGAAAACACGCTCACTAAAAATCTGATCGTTTTCTTTTTCATCAGCGAGTAAGCTGGTTATGGCAATCACTGCTTCAACACCAGTATCGCTCACTGCTTTTACAAAATCGGCCTGTTGGGAAATGGGGCCGCCAAAGGTTCCTGTAGCAACAACGGGTACTGCCCCATTAACTACTTTGATAACGTGTTTTATGGCCTGAATACGTTCTTTATCGCTTAGTTCGAACATTTCGCTCGAAAGGCAGTTGGCAAATAAACCCGATGATCCGGCCTGCAAATAAATCTCTGTAAGCTGGGTAAGTGCCGGATAATCGATATTTCCGTTGCTTAAAAAAGGCGTAAGCATAACCGGGATGAACCCTTTTTGTGAGTTTTCCATTGTATTCTGATGTGATAAAATTGTCCTAAATAATTGCCCGATTTAACCTTAGCCAGGTTTTAACTAGCAGTCTTGAATTTTCTGTTTTTAATTTTCGTCAGGAAAAGCCCTGCTAAAAAAATGGTTAGAGTACCGGTTACAATAATCATGTTTTTATGCAACGGATTTCTAAAAGCTTCATATTCCGGAGGAAGAAGGGAAGAAAATGTCATCCATATAATTACGGCAATGCCGATAATAGTTGCGGTTATGGCTTCGTGGTTTTTGGTTTGCCGACTTATGATGCCCAATAAAAACAAACCCAGCATACCAGCGGCGAAGATGCCCGAAAGCTCCCACCATACATCCAATATGCTTTTTACCCCAATCATGGCAATGCCGGCAATCATGCCCAATAAACCAAAGACTACAGTTGCGATGTGCAGCAGCGATAAATTCTGCTTTTCACTGATCTCGGGCTTAAAATACCTTTTGTAAATATCGACCGAAAAAACGGTTGCCGAAGCATTCATTCCTGAACTGATGGTACTCATGGCTGCTGATAATATCGCCGAAACTATCAGCCCTACTAATCCTACTGGTATTTTAGTCACCATAAAATGCGGCATAATTTTATCGCCGTAATCTGCCGGTTGCAAAGCGTTTTGCACTTTTAAAATCTCAGTTGCAGAAGCATGTAATGGCAAGCGCTCTATCGCTACCTGGTGTTTGATCGATTGTACCAGTTCGGGGTTAATTTCATAGTAGGCAAATAAGCAAGATCCTATAATAAAAAAGAGTAAGGATGCCGGAATATATAGCCATACACATAGCCAGATTGATTTCGAGGCCGCCCGGCTTGATGAAGCCGTGTGGTATCGCTGGATATAATTCTGATCCATACCGAAATTATTGAGGTTGATGAAAAAACCGTAAAGCAGTACCACCCAAAACGACGAACTGATAAAATCAGGTTTAAAGCTTCCCAGGCTAAATTTATCGGCGGTTTTACCAATCTCTACTATTTTCGCTACCCCACCAGGCATATTGCTGATCACAAGATAAAGGATGAGTAAAGCACCAAAAGTCTTTACGATGGCCTGCACAACTTCTGTCCATATTACCGCTTCAATTCCTCCTAAAACGGTATAAACGATGATACAGACGCCCATTACAATCATAATCATTTGCATGGAATAGCCGGTTAAAGCCTGTAAACTCAAAGCGATGCCGAAAAATATAGAGCCCATCCTTGCCAGTTGCGTAAGCAGGAAGCAAACTACGGCATATACCCTTGCCCAGGCACCAAAACGCTTTTCGAGATGGGTATAGGCCGATATTTCGCCCGTATTTCGGTAAAAAGGCACAAAATATTTGGATGCAACCCACGCGGCCAATGGCATCGAGATGCTAAATACAAAGGCATTCCAGTTACCACCAAAAGCTTTTCCGGGTACGCCCAAAAAGGTATTGCTGCTTAAAAACGTTGCATAAATAGATAAACCTATTGCCCATCCGGGAATAAGGCCCGAAGCTTTTGTAAATTGCTCGGAATTTTTATTTTTCCGCGAAAAATAAACACCAACTAATATCATTCCAACCAGGTAAATGGAGATAATCGCAAGATCGAATATAGGCAGACCCTTCATTATTGGTTGGCTCGTTTATTAATTTGGTTAAAACAAATATGCACGTCTAAAAAACAGTATTCATATAAGATTTTGGCTACATATTGTACCATCTTATCTTATTGAACATCCAAAGCATCAATACTCAATCCTTTGGTTTCAATGGCAGTAATTCTTAACTGATAGGCACCTGCGTTAATCATACTCCCCGTATTGGTGCTAAAATAGTTCCATTTACCAGCCTTGGTTGGTGAAAATTCTGCCTGCTCTGTTTTCATTAAAGTACCATCGGCCGACAAAAACTCGAGTTTAGCTTTGAGGTTTTGTTCAAAAGGGTTATGATATTTAATGGTTAAAGAATAAGTATCGGCAACGCCTACAGCGATATTCCAGGCTAAAACAGCATCAGTATTGGCTTTAAAAGTAACGCGCTCCTTGCCCATCAACTCTTCTTTTGTAATGTTATTGCCTTTTAAAATGGCATCGGTAGCCTTGTAGGTGGTAGTATTTTTTAAATCGTAAGCAGGTTGTAAATGTGTAACCGGTAAAACGAAAACAGTTGCAGTTCGGCTATCAAAAATGATCCGCTCGTTTGGATTAAGTCTTTTGCGGAACAGCTGAAAGTTTTCTGCTTTGCTGTTGATCAGGACCGTCTTAGTATCTTCAAATCCCGTTGGAGTGCTGCTGTTGGGGTTTAGTGCCACAAAGGTATCTACTGTATCGGTAGCAGTAAATTCGATCCCCTCCTGCCCGCGCGAAGCTTTTAGCCACTCGGCACCAAATAAGTTGGAAGGCAGGTTGGTAAAGTTTGTTTTTTCGTTGGTAAATTGTGCCTCTCCGATATCCAGCCAGTTATGCAGCTCTGCATTTTTAATTTTGGTTAAAAACGATTGGCTTGCTGGTGCAGGCTTAATGTTTTGATTTAGGCTGGCAATGGCTATGGCTGATATTACCGCCTGCCCCACTTTTATTTGAGGAAAATGAATCGTTAAAGCACCACCCTTAACGGTTGTTTTAATGGTTTTCTTCAATATTGTATTGCTACCCGCTTCTTTCCAGATATCTAAATCTTTAATGACGGTTTTGCCATTAAAAGCCACATCGAATAAGCGCATGCCTTTCGCATCTAAACCACTACCTATGCCCAGCCAAGGCTCTATAAAATAAAGTTCTACCAAATAATCGCCATCAGGTAAAGGAAAGTGGTATTTCAGCTGATCACGGCCATACCTGAAAGTCTGGAATAGTTTCCAGTCGGCTGTGCCTGCAATGGGTTGAAAAGTACGGCGCTGACTGGCGAAAAAAACAGGTACGCCAGGAAAATCTTTAGTCCAGGAGCTTGAACCAAAACAATCGTTCGCCGTTAAGTTCCTGTCGGCCGCCCATTTGTTACCGTTAGCATCAGTGTAATCATCGCCGCCACAGTTTAAACGGTAAACATAGTGGTGGTTTTTTTCGGGAACCGTTATTTTTTTGTCGGTAACCAGTTGATTAAAATCAGGGCTTTGTGGTAGATTTTGTAAAACGAGCTGATCTTTGGCGACAACTTTTCCGTTAACATAACCTACTGCATACAAAACATTATACTTAATATCAGGCTTGTCCCACTGAAAATGGGTGCCGATTACCCCTCGTTTTTTTTTGCCTAAAGATTGTCCGTTAATGTCGTTAAAAAGCTCTACTTCATCGCAATTGGAATATACCACCACACTATCTTTTATCCCAGGCGTGCTCCAGCGGTTTGGCCAGGTATGCGATACGATATACACCATCGGTTGTGTTGTTTTTGGCGCATAGTTGGCCCTAAACATGTAAAAAACATCTGTAGGTTCTTCCCAGGGCGTAAACATACCTTTATAATTTACAGGGCCAATGCGGTCTAGATCCCGAAGTCCTTCGCCACCCTGAACACGTCCCGGATTATCATGCGAGCTATACAGCCAGAAAAAATGACCTGCTGTTTTATCTTTTACCGTTTCGGCAAGGCGCACTTTGGTTTCCATCAAACTGGTCATTTTATTTTCGGTATACCCCTTGCCAGCTGCATCAACATCATGCAGATCGAGGGTTCGCCAGGCGCCATACTCGCCTACCAAAACCTGTCTTTGCAGATCTTCGCCATAAGTTAAGGGATTGCCGCCATAGGTGCCTGTCCAGTTTTGGGGTACATCCCAATCGGTCCCTTTACCGCCATTACAAGTGGTTACTTTCCTTTGTGAAGATGCGGTTGGATCGAGTTTGCGGATTAATTCGGTGCATTCCCGGGCGAAATCTTCAGGTAGAGTACTTTCGTTTTCCAATCCCCATAAAACCACAGCCGGGCTATTTCTTCTTTCCTTTACCCAATCGGTTAAGAGGGCTTTGAAGTTTTTTCTAAACTCAGGAGTATCGTACCAGATGTGCGCAGCCATTTGTGTCCAGCATAAAATCCCTTCCTTATCCCAATAATCTGAATACAGCAAGTTGTGCGGTTGATGCGCATCACGGAAGGCATTAAAACCTGCAGCTTTAATCTGCATTACGCGCGAGCGGATCTGCTCATTACTAAAAGCATGACTCTGGCCGATTAAATGTTCATATTCGGCAATCCCATTAATAAAGACAGGTTTTCCGTTTAAGAGAAATACTTTCTGATTGGCCTGATCGCTTATTGGCCAGCTAATCCAGCGGATACCGTAAGGTGTTTGCTGTTCATCTACCACCGTTCCATTTTCAATAAGGGTGGTTTTAAGGGTGTAAAGATAAGGAGTTTCCAGCGACCATAATTTGGGATTACTGATGGTAGCCGTTTTTTGTGCCACATCAATTTCTTTCCCTGGAGCAAGATGAACGGTACTCTTTAAGGTTTGTATCACTTTTCCATTCGCTTCTGTTAACTGATTGATCAGGCTGAGCGATCTACCTTTGGAACCATAGTTTTTAAGGCTTGTAGTTAAATTTAAAACAGCAGCCTTTTCTGAAATTTTATTGTCGTTCCAGATGTGAACGCCAAAAGGCTCTACCCGAACTTCATTGGTAACGATCAGGTTTACAGGTCTGAAAATTCCCATAGGCTGCGAGCCTTCTGAAAAGCCTCGTTCAGTAGAGCAACCGCCGTCAACCCAGGGTAAATCCTGAATGTTAGCCGGATGATCGGCCCTCACCGCCAGTACATTTTCTGTATTATTCAGTTTAATCGCAGCTGTAACATCGAGCGTAAAGGTAGTTCTGCCACCTGCGTGGTAGCCCACCTTTTTGCCATTTAACCAAATAGTTGCATAAGAGCCCACTCCTTCAAAATATAAAAAGAAGCGTTTCCCAGCCTTGATTTCATTTGTTTTAAAACTTTTGCGGTACCAGGCATAACCATGTTTGTTACCATGGAGTTTGCGTTGATAGCCTTCGTACTGATCCCAGTTGTGGGGTACATTTACATTTTTCCAGTTTTTTGTGTTATAAGCGGCTCCCTGAAAACCCTCAAAAGCATTTATATTTTTTTCATCGGCAACAGTAAGCCAGCTGGCGTTTAAGGAAATCGTTTTGCGTATTGGATTTTGTGCATTAACGAAATTAATGCTAAATAAAGACAGCAGCACAACAATTAGATATTTGCTATAGTTTGGTTTGTGTAGACACGAACCAAAGCGTTTGAAGTATCTGTTACAGGAGATTGCTTCGTCGTTCCTCCTCGCAAAGACGATTTTATTATTCATGTTTTAAAGCAATTTCAAATCCCCGTTCAGTTTATAGGTTTCGCCTGCTTTGGTGTGCAGTTGTACCACTAAATTTTTATAATGCAACCTGCAATCTCCACCAGTTTTAGATTTAAGTGTAAAAGAAGTTAATGTACCTTTATCCCAGCTCAAATCTACCTCAAAACCGCCTCGGGCTTGTAAACCTTTGATGTTACCCGTAGGCATCGCCGTTGGCAAAGCGGGTAAAATATCCAGATAACCCTGATGGCTTTGCAATATCATTTCGGCTATCCCGGCTGATCCTCCGAAATTGCCATCAATCTGAAAAGGTGGATGCGCATCGAATAGGTTTACGTAAGATCCGGCTCCATTATTGGCTGGTTTCATTAACATTTTTACCAGTTTCATGGCATGGTCGCCATCTTTAAACCGGGCCCAGAAATTTATTTTCCAGGCTAAACTCCAGCCGGTTGCATCATCTCCGCGATACAAAAGCGATTGTTTGGCAGCTTGCATCATTTTAGCATCACCATCCCAGGTAATGTCGTTGCCAGGATAAACACCCCACAAATGCGAAACGTGACGGTGTTTATTGGTTGTATCATCTTTATCGGTCAGCCACTCCTGTAACTGGCCGTATTTACCAATCTGGTTAGGTGCCAGTTGTTTTAGTTTTTCCTCCAGTGTTTTTTTGAAATCCGCATCAGCATGGAGTACATCGGCAGCCGCAATACAGTTCTTAAAAAGCGAGCGGATAATCTGGTGATCCATAGTTGGTCCGGCTACCAAACCTCCATTTTCAGGTGAGTTAGATGGCGTACTGATTAACCAACCTGTTTTAGGATCTTTCACCAGAAAATCTACAAAGAACAGCGCTGCCTGTTTCATTGAAGGGTAAGCTTCTGTTTCGAGGAATTTCTTGTCCTGGCTAAACTGGTAATGTTCCCATAAATGCTGACTTAACCAGGCCGCACCGCTCATCCAGATCCCATGGTTAGAAGCATTTATAGCAGCGGTTCCGTTCCATAAATCGGTATTGTGGTGTAATACCCAGCCGCGCGCGTTGTAATATTGTTTTGCAGTTTCACTACCAGTTTTGGTTAGACCTTTAATTTTCTGGAATAAAGGCTCGTTTAAGGCCGATAAATTTAAAACTTCTGTTGGCCAGTAATTCATTTCCAGGTTAATGTTGGTGGTGTATTTACTGCCCCATGGCGGGGTTAGCAAATCGTTCCAGATGCCCTGCAAATTGGCTGGTTGCGTACCAGGTCTTGAGCTCGAGATTAACAAATAACGGCCATACTGCATGTACAAAGCTGCAAAGGCAGCATCGTTGGCGCGTGCAAATTTTTCCAGGCGCTCATCAGTAGGTAATTTTTCATTTTCTGAACGACCAAAACTAACCTCAAACTTATTGTAGTATTGCTGATATTCTTTAATGTGGTTCCGCTTAATTTCAGTATAGGTTTTCCCTTTCAGGCTGTTTAATGCTTTAACATTGGCGGTAGCCGGTGAGCCTGAAACATCCTGCGCATTAATAAAATTGGTGCCTGCGGTTAAATAAAGTGTTACTTCATCGGCCTGATTTACACTGATTTTTCCGTTTACAATTTTTAAACTGCCTTTTTTAACAATAGCTGTTAACCTGCTTTCTCCTTTTAATGCACCATTTTTAACCGCAACTGTTAGTGCAAGTGTTTGCTTATCCAGCATTTTAACTGTCGACTGGCGGTGCGGGCTTGATAATTCGGCATCGAAGCTGATTGCTTTAGGTTTATCGGCAGTTAAATGAATAACTACGGCCTGGTTGGGTTGACTGGCCAAATATTCGCGCTGATAGTTTACTCCATTGCTGGTGAAGGTAGTTTTAGCAACCGCTGTGCTGATATCTAGCGAACGCTTGTAATTGCTTACCAGTGATTTAGTAAGTTTAAAGTATAGGTTTAAGTCGCCAAAGGGTTGATAACTTCCCTGGTATTGTGGTATAGCAGGTGGGTTTTCGTCCTGTATTTTATATTTCCATGCTTTTTCCAGTGAAACTCCTTGCGTAATATCTGATCCTACAGGATAAATACCAATTTTCTTGCTGGTGTCTTTATAACCAACCAAACCGCCTTTATCGGCATAGTTAAGCACCTGAATCGCGATGCTATTGCTGCCTGTTTTAATCAGTTTTGCCGGAATGGTGTATTTTCTTGGTTCGGTATTATCGGTATTGCCTACCAGTGTACCATTAATGTAAGTAAAATCCTGATCGCGAACACGGTTAAGATCGAGTACCAAATCTTTTCCGCTCCAGTTTTCGGGCACATTGAAAGTAGTTCTCAGCCAAACTGCCCCATCTAAATTGGCTAATCCAACTGTTTCCCAGCCATCAAAAGCAGGTACCTGAAGGGTTTTCCAGCCTTTGTCATCGAAATTAGCCAGTGCTGGATTGCCAGTTAAGCCTTTGCCGGCTTTCATCTCGTTTACCCAGGTATTTTTGTCTCCGGCTTCGCTTTGTAGGCCCATAAACTGTGCCTGTGCAAGCGTTTCGGCTTCTTTTTGTTTACCTTCAAAAAGTAGTTCTCTAACATCGTTTAAATATTTATAGGCACCTTTGCGGTTGTAATCTCTTGGCTTTCCGGTCCACAGCGTTTCTTCGTTAAACTGGATATGATCAACCATGGTACCTGCAAAAAGCATCGCGCCAATGCGGCCATTCCCAATCGGTAATGCATCTGTCCATTTTTCTGCAGGTTTATTGTACCACAAAGTATGGTTGTTTTCCTGCGCCCATCCATTCAATTGAACGGTTACCGCTAAAATTAAAGTGCCAAGTAAAAATTTAAATTTCATGTTATTGTCCTTTGTCGCCTGAAATAATTTCGATGGTGGCCGTTACTTCTTTTTCTTTTTTAACAGGCGTTTTCACCCTTCTGAAATTATTGTTGCCTAAAAATATGTTTTTGGTTTCAGCGCCGCTCAATTTCAGGTAAGTATTTATTTCGGCAGGAGGAAAAGCATTGTATAAAAACAGGTCAGAAACATTGGTTAAATCAATTACAGCGGCATTTGCAGGCACTTTGTAACTTTTTAAAGCATCTATAACCAGGTTACTTACTTGAGTGGCTTTTACAGCAGGACCAATTTGCGTATTAACGGCTACATTGTGTAGTTCGATATCCGTAGCATTTCCAATCGAAAAACCACTTTTTGCATCCAGGTTGATGTCGTTAAAAGTAATATTGCTAATGGGCATTTCTTCCAGCCCGTTTAAATAGGCTGCCTGGTTTACCTGCCCGGTAATATTGGCGAAATGAATATTCCGGAATGCCGGAGTACGTTCTGACACAGGCTCAACCTTGGTTTTAGCGTATTGCATATCGAGTACAATGGCTTGCTCGCGGATGTTTTTCATGATGATGTTACTCACCCTGATTTCCTCCACTACACCACCCCTTCCGCGTGCAGTTTTAATGCGGATGCCGCGGTCAGTTCCATCGAACACACAATTGGAAATGGTTATTTTACGCACATCGCCCGACATTTCACTGCCAATTACCACGCCGCCATGACCTGAGAGCATAGTACAATTGGTAATCACGTAGTTTTCGGCCGGAGCTGCCATTTTCCTGCCTGGCGCATCTTTACCCGATTTGATGGTAATACAATCGTCGCCCACACTGATGTGGCAATCGGAAATGTGTACGTTTTTACACGATTCTGGGTTAATTCCATCGGTATTGGGCGAATGCGGATTGTTTATGGTTACCGCATGAACTTTCACATTCTCACAAAACTCCGGATTAATTGTCCAGAATGGTGAATTGCGAATGGTAATGCCATCTATCAACACGTTTTTGCAAAACATGGGCTGGATAAACGGCGGACGTAAAAAGCCACGTTTCATTTGTTTGGGATCGTCAGGTAAAATGATATCCTTATTCAGACTGGCAAAGGTGGTTTGCCATTTGGAAATTGGCTGACCTTCTTTATAACCTTCAACAAAATCCCACCATTTTTTGCCATGACCATCAATAATACCACGGCCAATAATCGAGATGTTTTCGGCTTTATAGGCATAAAATAAAGGCGAAAAACTGGTTACATCTACCCCTTCGTATCGGCTTTTAACCATCGGAAGGTAATCGTCAAAGTTATCGCTGAAATGCAGTTCGGCTCCGGCATCAATTAAAATGGTAATATTGCTTTTTAAATGAATTGGCCCTGTTAAATATTTACCTGCAGGGAAATAAATGGTACCTCCACCAGCTTTTGAAGCAGCATCGATCGCATTTTTAATGGCTGTAGTAGCCAGCTTACTGCTGTCGTTTTTCGCTCCATATTTGATAACATTATAGTATTCCTGTGCGTTAGCACTAAGGTAACCAGTTAAGGCTATTGCAAAAATTAGGATCTTGATTAGATATTTCATCTGATTTAAATATTTTACTGTACCATCGTCCTCGTTTGTAACGAGGATGAGCGGGAAGTGCGATTGTATCGCTCTAGCTCATCTCTGTCCGTAGAGTTCCGAAGGGCTCTACGGATTTTAGCATGGAAAAGAGTCTCTGACTCGTTCCTGGTTGTTGAGTTAATAAACTCAATTTTATTCATTAATCCGTAGTGACGCTGCGCTTAACACTAAGGATAGGATTTGTTATTTAATTCATCACCACTTTTAAAGGCTTCAAATCTTTGCCTTTAAAAATCATTTTACCGTCTGCAAACACTAAAAACCCTTTGCCTTTGTGGTATTTGTTTCCGGTTTTATCCCACAATACCGTTAAAATTTTGTTGTGATAAGAAACATTATCGAGGACAAACCAATCCCATTGATTTTTGGGAATCAGTGGGTAAATTTCCAATGTATTGTCGGCACGTGGTTTAATCCCAACCAGATCATTAATAATCAAATCACAAAAAGTAGAGTGATTATAAAAACTGCTTCTCGGATTATCGCCTTTTAACCACTCGCCATTCTTCTCGTCCTGGTACTCGCCGATATAAGGTTTGCCGTTTTTGGTATGCGATGCAGCGAATTTATGTAACTCTTTGTAGAAAACGGCTGCATTCATTTTACCATGTTCTTTATAATTGGTAAGCAGATTAGCCAATCCTTTGAGCGTTTGCGAGCTGGCAAATGGCCAAAGCGCACCATCCCACTCGCAACTGTGCCCTGTACCGCGCGTTCTGAATGTTGGGTTTCTGCGTTCGGCTGTTGTTAAGCCCCAGGGTGCATTGAAGCCTGCAGTATCTAGTAACTGATCCCAGGCTTTTGCGTAACTGGCTTTATCGTCTGGCAGATTGAAATCCCATGGAATAAAACCTATAGCTTCGCGAACCTCAGCATGTCCACCTTTTGCCTTCCTGGTCTCGAAAAAAGCTGAAGCTGGATTCCAAAGACTATCCTGAACAAGTTTTTTAATCGAATCGGCCTTAAGGTTGTATTTAGTAACTAAGTTGTTGTCGCCAAACATTTTACCGAGCTTACTTAAAGCAATAGCATTGCCATACATGTAGCTGTTAATGGTTGGCCTTTGGTTTTGATCCTTCCTCGATCCGCTAATCGACTCCTCCATTCCATCTTTCACATCGTTTTGCCAGAATAAGCCGTTTTTAAGTTTACGCTCCGATTCCCATTTTGCATAATCTTTGTCTAAAGCAGGTAATATCTCCTTTAAGAACTGTTGATCGGGTTTTACCAGATTGTTTTGATATACCGCATCATCTACCCAACTGCTAAACTGGTGAAAACGTTGCTTGGTTTGACCTACATCAGCATGATAGAGCCAAAATTTCACGTAGTCCTGCAAATAGCTATTGTCTTTTAACCACCTGCCTTCGTAAAGGTGGTGACCTAAAGCGCAGCTAATTGAATTGTATTTACCTGCATGTTTTACCGGCTCTATAAATTCGGTAAAAATGAAACCCTCCGGTGTTTTTACCAGATGCTTGCGATAAGTCCACCAGCGGTAATAATAGTTTTGCTCCAGCACCTCGTCCGGGCATTCGAATAAAGGAATCTGCCCCGAAAGCCAGGTAAACGCTTCGGCATTGGGTACGTAGTTTTTTACAGCCTCAGTATCAATGGTATTAAAGTATGTGACATACTTTTTCAGTTTATCTGTTCCGATAATCTTTTTTTGTTGCGCAAAGCCTGTAAAAGCACATAGCGATAATGCCGCTGTGGCTATAAAATTTCTAGTGTTTATCATTATTCAAATAACCAATCTATATCTTTTCCATGTCCGTCCAGGCCTGCGTTAAAAATCCGCAGTTCCTGTTTATCATCAATAAAGCCCAATACCAAACAAGCACCTTTGCCTAAGTTTAAGGTATGCGTACCTGCGGCAAATGAATAAGCATGTACGTTTACCGGCGGAAAGCCTGCTGCAACCAGCGCATTCGATATCTTAATTTCCGACTGACCATAATTATTGGCACTTGCATCGGTTTCCAATTGTGGTGGCGCCAGGTATTCAGCGTTTTTCTGGTTAAAAAAGCCAACCAGCAATTTAACGGGCTGCGCGGTAGTAAACTTAATTTCGGTTCCGTTTTTAATTTGGCTGGCTTTGGAAAGTTGAATACCCTTTAAACCCAGCAACTCGTCGGCAACCTCTTTAATTTTAACCGTAGTATCGCTAAAAACTACAGCATCTTTAGCAATTGTATAACTGGCTGTATGATTTAAAACTTGTACTGCAACTCCTTTGTAGTTGATGATTTTAGCCGTTTCTCCTTGTTTAACCGATTTTAAAGAATCGATACTGTGCTTAAAATGATTAAGCTCCTTAGTGAAAACCGGTAGCATCTCTCGCCAGTGGATAAATGTCTTATCAACCCCGCGCATTGGGATTTTACGCTGCTTGGTTTGCATGCTGTTGGCATACAAATACGTTTTTTCGGTGTATTTAACCAGGTTGGCATAGTGTGCTACACTTTTTTCAAGAAAAGGGAGCGCCTGATCCAGATCGGCCACATTATTCGAGTATTTATAGCGTAAGATCCAAAGGGCAGCTTTTACTTTTTCAGCATAAAAATTGGCCATGGCATCATAACAATACATGTCGTTTTTAAGCCGGTTAAATTCTGCGGTATCTTTGGTTACGGTTGGGGCTGCGTTTTGTATAGCAGCTAAAGCTTTCTGACCATGTGCTACAACCTCTTTGGCAATTTGCACAGGTGTTTCGCCAATATGGCCTTGCTTTTTCCATTCTTTCTCGGCGTAATCGATAATCATCTCTCCTTCTGGCGCTTCCGATTCGTACATTAAGGTAAATACGCCATAACGGAAAGGATTAATCAGCTGCGTCATTAACATGCCCAGTGTTAAAGTTTGGCGGTTGCCATCGGTTATACCATACCTGCGCAGGAGTTTGGGCGAAATTTCTCCCGATTCTTCATAAGCATTTAGAATAGCCTTGCCACCCGTTAGGTTAGTACCGTATTTATTGGCCAGTGCTTTGCCCCAATAGTTTATTTCCTGCGTACGGTCTCTTTGCGAATTCCACGAATACCGGGCCCATTCCTTGTACCAGATCCAGTCGCGGTCTACTTCTAACAAGCGATCTTTTACGTTGTCTGCAGCATAAGGCCAGTCCCAGTAACTGGCTTGTGGGTAGAGGTGTAAGCCCTTGGCACCATAAATTTTGTTCATGGCCTGTACCGATTTTTGGATAAAATCTGCCGATCCATATCTGAAAGGCTCCAGATTGGCCAGGATGTGTACGTTTGAGATGTTTACGGTGCCAATATCAGCCAGTTTACGGTTCAGCTCGGCCCAGGCACCACGTGGTGTGTAAGTAGTTAAAGCTTCACCATTAAATTTATTCTCGGTATACAGATTTTTATAAAGTGGTAAAGCGGCTTTCATTACACTGGGCGCATCGGTATCGTGTGCGCGCAATACAATAGGCGGCTCTTCTTTTATACCGGCAGCTTTTAAACCGTCTTTTACACCGGGGATAATGGTTTTGGTAAACCAATCGATGTCATCCTGCCCAACGCCTTCCATCGCTTCGCCTAAAGCAACCATTAAACCTACGTTCGGGTATTTTTCTACAAAAGCTGCAATTGATTTTTGCGTATAATCGGCAATTAAAGGGATAATCGGGCGGTTACGGTCCTGCGTTTTTAAGCCATGTTTATCGGCAAAAGGTTTAGGAATAATGATATTGTAAAACATCTGGATTACCCAAATTCCACGTTTATCGGCCTCATGCGTTAAAAACCTGAAAATATCCTCGTTCTTTTTGAGGGTAGCATCGTCTACCTCTACCGCATAAGGATAGGTTTTTAGTCGCAATAAAGAAGAAAACGGGTGACCGTTCCACAGGTAAAGCGAGTTGTAGCGGTTTTCCACCATCATATCGAGGTACTTAATCCATAGAGCCTTATCGTAAAGCCAGGGAAAAGTTTCGGGAGTATACGGATATTCATAAACATCGTGTCCGGGTAAATAATCGGGCTTTTGCAAACCAATACAAGTGCCACGTAACACCATTTCAGGCTGATCAGTAAGCGATAAGGCAGCAGGTAACTTGCCAGAGTCTTTAATTTGGTCGGCTAATTCAATGCAACCATATAAAGTGCCCGATGCATCATGACCGGCTATATAAATGGTTCCGTTTTTATCGGTATAAATCGTATAAGCTTCTTTTTTAGCGGCGGCTACCTTGTTTTTTACGGCTGCCGGAAGTTTACCAGCCATAACCGCATCAGAAAATATGCCGATTACAATGCCCAGTTTGCCCGCTCCTGCTTTAGTCTGTTGTATTATTTTAGTCTGATAACCAATTTTATTCAAGGCCTTTAAAACCTGGTCAGCACCAAACTTTACCCTTACATGCGCAGCCGGAGATATTAAAATGTTTTTATCCGCGCGGTTGCCGGCACTTGAAAACGAGATCGATAAAAAATAACAGGAAATAAAAATCAGAAATTTTCTCATTCAATTTGGCTCTTATAACAAAGCCTTAAAAATTAGGCTTTTGTATGATATTTGGTTGTAATATTATTTAAATATAAAAATAATATTCAAATATAAGTAAATTAGCCTTTCGATTATGTAATATTTATGCAAGGTAAAGCGCTTATAAAGGTTTGTAGCGGGTATGACAATATCTGTTAATATTTAGACAAGAAGATAAAATTTTTAATCAACAATATTTATTTTATTTGTAGTCGTATTCTAATCAATTATAACATTATGCCATTTTTTCGGCTTAGCAAGCTAAACCTATAATATTAAGGATGCGAAATCAAAATACGTATATTACATCATCAATCAATTTAAACAACAAACATGTTTTCACTCAAAAATAAAAAAGCAGTAGTTACCGGCGGTGGCAGTGGAATTGGCAGGGCTATAGCAACTATTTTAGCTAAACAGGATGCCGAAGTGCACATTATTGAACTGGGTATCGAGCAGGCACAAGATACATTGGATGAAATTAAAGCAGCAGGTAAGCAGGCTTTTAGTTATGCCTGCGATGTTTCAGATCATCAGGCGGTTAAAGCTGTTTTTGAACAAATTGGAAGCATCAATATCTTGGTAAACAATGCCGGTATTGCACACATTGGCAAAGCCGATACTACTGAAGAAAGCGATTTCGACCGGGTAATGCGCGTTAACGTTAAAGGTGTTTACAATTGCCTGTATGCTGCTATTCCGCAAATCCGTTTAGCTGGCGGAGGTGTAATCATCAATATGGCTTCTATTGCAGCATTAATTGGCTTGCCAGACCGTTTTGCCTACAGTACAGCAAAAGGTGCGGTAAAAGCCATGACCATGAGTGTAGCCAAAGATTACATTGGCGAAAACATCAGGTGTAATTCTATTTCTCCGGCAAGGGTACATACCCCATTTGTTGATGGCTTTTTACAGAAAAATTATCCGGATAATATCCCTGAAATGTTCGAGAAGTTATCTAAAACCCAACCCATTGGCCGTATGGCTAAACCCGAAGAAATTGGTGCACTGGCTTTATATTTATGTAGCGACGAGGCTGCATTTATTACCGGTTGCGATTATCCAATTGACGGTGGATTTACGACCTTAAACAATTAATATCCTTTTTAAATACAATAAAGAAAATATAACATGAAATTAATAAGATTTGGTGAAGCAGGAGCAGAAAAACCAGGCGTAATTATCGGCGATAATTATTATGATGTATCTGCATTGGTTAGCGATTATAACGAAGCGTTTTTTGGTGGCGATGGTTTGGAAAAACTAAAATCAGCTATCGCATCGGCTGATTTGCCACAAGTAGATAAAGGTGTTCGCCTTGGTCCGGCTTTGGCGCGCCCTTCAAAAATTATCTGTGTAGGCCTAAACTACAAAGACCACGCAGCCGAAACCAATGCCCCTATTCCAACCGAGCCGATTTTATTCTTCAAAGCTACTACCGCTATTGTAGGACCGAATGACGATTTGGTTATCCCTAAAAACAGTAAAAAAACCGACTGGGAAGTAGAATTAGCCATTGTAATTGGTAAAAAAGCCAGCTATGTAACTGAAGAAAATGCTTTAGATCATATTGCGGGTTACGTTTTGCATAACGATTACAGCGAGCGCGAATTCCAGTTAGAGCGTAACGGACAATGGGTTAAAGGAAAAAGTGCCGATACTTTTGCACCAATCGGGCCATTTATTGCTACGCAGGATGAAATTGCCGATGTGCACAACCTGCGCCTTTGGTTAACGGTTAACGGTAAAACTTTACAGGATGGAAACACTTCGAACCTGATTTTCAATGTGCCGTTTATGGTTTCCTACATCAGTCAGTTTATGACCCTTTTACCGGGTGATGTAATTACTACAGGTACGCCTGCAGGTGTTGGTTTAGGCCAGAAACCTGAGCCCTGGTATTTAAAACCTGGCGATGTAGTTGAGTTGGGTATTGATGGTTTAGGTACCAGCAAACAAACTGTTAAAGCTTACGGCGAAAATTAATATGAAAAGATATTGCCTGGCGCTCGATTTGGTTGACGATGTAAAGCTTATTGAAGAATATAAGCAATACCACCAATCGGTTTGGCCCGAAATTAAAGAGAGTATCAGCTCGTCTGGTATCGAAAACCTGGAGATATACCTCACTGGTAACCGCCTATTTATGATTATGGAAGTAAATGAAAGCTTTTCTTTTGAAGCCAAAGGAGCAGCCGATTTAGCCAATCCGAAAGTGCAGGAATGGGAAACTTTGATGTGGAAGTTCCAGCAGGCTTTACCGGGAGCCAAACCTGGCGAAAAATGGATCTTAATGGATCAGATATTTACACTTTAGTGCTTTTATAATATGATTGATACCCACGTACATTTTTGGAATTTCGACCCGGTTAGAGATAACTGGATTAACGATGATATGCAAATCATCCGCAAAGATTTTTCTCCGGAGAATCTTTTGGATGTGTATAGCGAACTGAATATTACCGGGTGTGTCGCTGTACAGGCCAGTCAGTCGGAAGAAGAAAATCATTTTCTGCTAAAACTGGCGGAAGAGAGCGAAATCATCAAAGGTATTGTAGGCTGGGTTGATTTACTTGATCCCAATCTGGATGAACGCCTAAGCTTCTGGCAAAATCATGAAATCATTAAGGGCTGGCGACATATCCTGCAGGCTGAAAACCGCGATTTTATCTTAAATCCGGCTTTTATTACAGGTGTTAAGCAATTAAAAAAATACAACTATACTTACGATTTGTTGTGCTACCACAACCAGTTGGAAACCATTATACAAATGGTTGATCAAATTCCCGATCAGCCATTTGTATTGGATCATTGTGGCAAGCCAGATGTAAAAAGCGGAGATTTGAAAGCCTGGACAGCAAACATTAAAACCCTCGCCGCAAACCCCAACGTATTGTGCAAAGTATCGGGTCTTTTAACCGAAGCCGACTGGCAAAACTGGACGGAACAGGATTTGTTTAATTGCTTTGATGTAATATTCGAGCAGTTTGGCCCGGAACGCGTAATGTATGGCAGCGATTGGCCGGTAATGTTATTAAGCAGGCCTTATCAGGATTGGTTTAATGTAGTAAATAAATACACCGAACGTTTTACCGTTGCAGAAAGGAGAATGATTTTCTCTGATAATGCAAAGCAGTTTTACAAACTTTAATAGCTGTTTTTAGTGTTGCCGAGGCTAATACCTGGCAACGCAGTGCTTTAAAGAAACCAAATATAGCCGATAGTGCAGGACGGAGATTACATTATATTGTGTTAGTTTTCGCTTTTTAATACGCCTGTGGCCAAGACAATAAATAAAATAATGAGTAAAAAAATTACCTTTCCTTATCATTCTCAATATCCTTCGGTAGCTGATCTTAGAAGTAAAGCAAAAAGAAGAATACCAAAATTTGCATTCGATTATCTAGAAGGCGGCTGTAACGAAGGGCTAAATCTGGCCCGTAACGAATCAGATTTCGATGATATCTATCTAAAGCCAAACTATTTACGCGTGGGCGGAGATATCGACATGTCGGTTGAGCTTTTTGGACGTAAATACAGTGCGCCTTTTGGTATTTCTCCTATTGGTTTACAAGGCTTGATGTGGCCCAATGCACCAGAAATCCTGGCCAAAGCGGCAGCCAAACACGATATTCCTTATACGCTGAGTACCGTATCTACCAGTAGTATCGAGCGTATTGCTGAAGTTTCGGAAGGAAAAGCCTGGTTTCAGTTGTATCACCCTACCGAAAATAAACTGAGGGATGATATTTTATCGCGATTAAAAGCGGTTGAATGCCCTGTTTTGGTGGTACTGGTAGATGTTCCTGCATTCGGTTTAAGGTACAAGGAAATTAAAAGTGGTCTTTCTATACCACCTAAAATGTCGGTAAACAATATTTTGCAGGCATTTGCAAGGCCATTGTGGGGCATTAAAACACTACAGCATGGTATCCCCTCTTTTGCTACCTTAAAACCGTACATGGAAAAAGGAATGGATATGTCGCAGCTGGGACAATTTATGAACCGGACCTTTACGGGGAAAGTCGATATCGAAAAGGTTTCTGCTATCCGCGAAATCTGGAAAGGCCCATTGGTATTAAAAGGCATTGCTACTGATGAAGATATGCAGGCAGCTATACAGATCGGTGTTGACGGGGTGATTGTTTCGAATCATGGTGGAAGACAAATTGATGCAGGTGAATCATCGATCAATTCTTTAATCAAACTGGCCGGAAATGATGCCTATAAATCAAAACTCAAGATCATGCTGGATGGCGGAATCCGTTCGGGAGTTGATTTGGCCAGGGCACATGCCGTAGGCTCCGAATTCAACTTTATGGGCCGTCCGTTTATGTATGGTGTTGGTGCATTGGGTAATGAAGGTGGCGAGCATACCATCAATATGTTTAAAACTCATTTGTACCAGATTATGCAGCAGCTTACGATCGAGAATATTTCGCAATTCCCTGATCGGTTATTGTAATTTCAGCCGGATACCCTTTATACAATCCGTCATTGCCAGCTTGACTGGCAATCTTAATACAATAAAAAAACCTCGCAGGTTTCAAAAACCTGCGAGGTTTATCACATATAAACTACTGGTTGTTGTCACATCAACCAGCTCATATCATTTTCGCATGATCAGCTCCAGTTCATCCCCCTGCCCCCTTCAAAGGGGGACGAGATAGGCTACTTGATTAGCTATAAGAATCATGCTATTCCGTGATTATCCGTGCTTCTGTGGCAAAAGCCTTACGCATAATAAAAAGCCCTCACAGGTTTCTAAAACCTGTGAGGGCTATCCAGTGTTTCGGTCGGTGAGACACCGACCGATAGATGAAGCTTATTTCGAAAACTTATAAGTAGTACTCGTTTTATACGTTTCTCCAGGTTTAAGTACGGTAGAAGCAAAATTTGGGTGATTCGGTGCATCAGGGAAATGTTGCGTTTCTAAACAAAAAGCCGAACGGTGTGGGTACGATTTACCACCTTTACCATCTTTATCTGCACCCGTTAAGAAATTACCACTATAAAACTGCAAACCAGGCTCGGTAGTAATTACCGATAAAACAATACCAGTTTTGGTACTTTTAACCACGGCTACCGGGGCTTTACCATCGTGGTGGGTTAAGGCAAAGTTATGATCGTAACCTTTACCAAATTTTAACTGCTCATCATTATCGCCAATCTGTTTACCAATTAGTTTCGCTTTGTTAAAATCAAAAGCTGTACCTGCAACAGGTTGTAATTTACCCGTTGGAATCAAGGTCGAATCAACTGGCGTATAAGCGCTGGCATCGATCATTAATTCATGATCTAAAATCGTACTGTCGCCTTCGCCGTTTAAATTAAAATAAGCGTGGTTGGTTAAGTTTACAATCGTTGTTTTGTCGGTAGTAGCTGTATAATCAATTTGCAGCGCATTGTCATCCGTTAAAGTATAAGTTACTTTCACGTCCAGTTTACCCGGATAGCCCGCTTCGCCATCATTAGATACATAACTCAATTCCAGCTTCGAGCTATCTATTTGTTTGGCATCCCACACTTTGCCGAAAAAGCCATCGGTACCACCGTGTAAAGTGTTTACGCCGTCGTTCAGTTGTAACTGGTATTCCTTACCATCTAAAGTAAATTTACCTTTACCAATGCGGTTTCCGTAGCGACCAATTAAGGCACCAAAAAAGGGCTCTCCTTTTTTACGGTAAGCACCCACACTATCGTAACCCAATACTACATCGGTTAGTTTATTGTCTTTATCGGGCACCAGCAGCGATACCACGCGGCCGCCGTAATTGGTAATCGATACCGAAGCACCTTGTTTGTTCTTCAGGGTATATAATTTAACCGCTTTACCATCAATGGTACTGCTGTATTTTAACGAATCGGTTTGGGTACTGGCTGCTGCTCCTTTATCCGTTTTCGGGTTGCATGCGCTGAAAGCAAGGGCTAAACATAAGGTAGCCAATGGTAAGGCCTTAAGAAGTGGTTTTTTCATCAGTTATGGGTTTTTATTTGATGAAGCAATCGTGATTTTACCGGGCAAAACCCCTGATGCTTACATCCAGATTTATTTTTGGTTACAGCTAAAGTAGTAAAAAATAATTAACGTCAAAGTGACGATTATAATATTATTTCGCTTAATATTGACCATCATTTCCCTACATCAAAAAAAATCACATAATTTAGCAAGAATATGCACGATTTTAATTTCAGACCTAAAGCTTTTCTTTTCGATTTAAACGGCACCATGATTAACGATATGGAATACCATACGCTGGCCTGGTACCGCATTATGACCGAAGATTTAGGCGCAAAACTGGATTACGCTAGTGTAAAAAAAGAAATGTACGGTAAAAACCACGAAGTGCTGGAGCGCGTTTTTGGTATAGGCAAGTTTAGCCCTGCAGAAATAGAACGCCTTTCGGTTGATAAAGAAAAGCGTTACCAATCGGGCTATTTCCCGCATCTGGCTTTAATAGCTGGTCTGGATCAGTTTTTGGAGCGGGCAAAGGCTGCGCAAATCCCGATGGCCATTGGCTCAGCTGCCATTCCTTTCAATATCGATTTTGTGGTAGATGGTTTAAACATCCGCCATTACCTGGATGCCATTGTAAGTGCCGATGATGTACAAACGAGTAAACCCGATCCGGAAACCTTTTTAAAGGCTGCAGCTGCACTGGGTATTGCCCCTGCCGATTGCCTGGTGTTTGAAGATGCACCTAAAGGCGTAGAATCTGCCCTGAACGCGGGCATGCCCTGCATTGTACTTACCACCACACATACCATCGAAGAATTTGACGGTTATCCGAATATTTTGGGTTATATTACCGATTACAACGAGACTAAATTAAATATGCTTTTTTAAAACATGGGAAAATATTTAAATCAAAAACCTGTACTGGTTGCTGTTGACTGTATTATTTTTGGTTACGACGGCGAAGAACTGAAACTTCTGGTGATTAAAAGGGCTATTGAGCCGGTAAAAGATCAATGGAGTTTGATGGGTGGTTTTATTGGCGAAAATGAAAACCTCGATGGCGCAGCCAAACGTATTCTTTTAGAACTTACGGGTTTGCACGATGTGTATTTAGAGCAGTTGCACGCTTATGGTAGTCCGGATCGTGACCCGATTGAGCGTACGGTATCGGTTGTGTACTTTGCCCTGATCGATATCAATAAGTACAGCAAACAAATTAACGACCAGTACCATGCCGAATGGTTTAAGCTTAAAGAGGTACCCGAACTGATTTTTGACCACAACATTATGGTAAAGGCAGCGATGGATAAAATCCGTTACCAGGCTGCCCTCCACCCTGTTTTATTTGAGTTGTTGCCTAAACGCTTTACCATACCGCAATTGCAGGCTTTATACGAGCAGGTGTACGATGCCCCGATCGATAACCGCAACTTTATCCGTAAAATAACCGCCAGTGGTTTGCTGATTAAGCAAACCGATAAAGATAAATCGAGCTCGCGGCGTGGTGCTTTCTATTTTAAGCTGGATAAAAACAAACACAAAGCGCAGTTTCAGTCGTTTTTAAACTTTATACCCAAGGCGGCTAAGTAAGCTTAGTTGCTGCCTGTTTAACTGGTATCGTTTTTTATTAAAAAAAAAATAAAAATTATTTTCCGGCTTAGCCATTTTAAAATCAACAGGTTACAAAAACATAACCTAATTTTAACGTTAAAGACCAAAAACATTTTATAAAAACATTTGCAAAGAAAGGATTAATCTCTATATTTGCACCTCCTTAAACAAAAGGAAATGATTCCGTAGCTCAGCTGGTAGAGCATTACACTTTTAATGTAGTGGTCCTGGGTTCGAATCCCAGCGGGATCACAGAAAGCCTCACAGAAATGTGGGGCTTTTTTGTTTTAAAAGTTTCGACAGCATTCACGACAGCCTGTGCTGCACAATTTCAAATGCATTATAAATATCCTAGTTCATGTGTTCCTTCTATTTCATACAAGAAATATGCGTACATTTTTTAAAGGAAACTCATGTCAGATAAAGCTTTGAGAAAATGTATTAACCCCATATGGATTCATGCTATTCAGATGCCTAATAAGCCACCCTATTTCTACTGCCTTTTAGGCTTTATTAATTCCCCTTCCATATTAACCCTGTTGCCGTATTGATCATAATATTCCATCAAACCTTGTTTTGATTTAGCATAATAATAAACCTTTCGGTTGATAATTTTAGTTCCAGATTTTTCGAGCAAAGTATCCTTGCCAATTTTACCATTGGAGCTTGTTCTACCCGTTCCTTCATCTCTGTTTGATTTATTTTGCTTATCATTAACTCCATTCCCAAACCGATCGTAATAAATAGTAGCGCCATTCTTTGCTTTTGCGTAGAAATAGTCTTTTCCATCTATAGTAGCTGTTCCGGATTTGATTAATTCTGAAGTGCCTACTTTAGAATTATTTGCGTACGATCTTGGGATAGCAGCTGACGGTAATTTTTCTCCGTTGCTATTGAGTTCATTACCATAGTGATCGTAATATTTTTTTATTCCGTTCTTTGTTATATTGTAGATGTAGGGTTTTTCTCCTGCAATTATCTTTGTCGATTTTTTTTCTTGCTTAATCGTATCTAATGTTCCATCTTCTAGTTTCTGTAAAACGATAATTGTATCCTTGATTTGCTCCCCACTGCCCTGTGCATGTGCTGTAAAAATGGACAGGAACAGACTTAGGATTAAAAGACCTATACTCATAATCCAGTTCCTTTTTGTTGCTGTTTGTAATTTCATAATGTAAAAGATTTATGTTTATTGAAAATAAGATTATTTGCTTAAATTATTTTTAAGAGATTAATTGCCTAATTCCAGCTGGTTCTTAACAAGGTTAAAATAATCTGATCTGTTCTGCACCAATTGGTGATGTGTTCCGATCTCTACCACCTTGCCGTGCTTTAGAACAATTATCTGATTCGCATTTTTTACAGTAGATAATCTATGGGCGATAACAATAGCTGTCTTTCCCTTATAAAAGGTCTGAAGATTGTCGTGAATGATTTTTTCATTCTCAGCATCTAAAGCAGAGGTTGCTTCATCAAAAAATATATAATGCGGGTTTTTATAAACAGCTCTCGCAATTAAAATGCGTTGCTTTTGTCCTCCAGATATACCATTTCCACTCGCTCCTATTTTAGTGCTTAAACCTAATGGTAGCTCAGCTACAAATGATTTAATGTTGGCTATAATTAATGCATTGTTCAATCTTTGTTTGTCGATATCCGTATCTTTGGTTACAATATTCCGTTCAATCGTGTCAGAAAAAATAAACCCATCCTGCATTACTACACCACAATTCTCCCGCAAATTTTTAGCGGAAAGTTCATTTAGATTATCCTCATTATAGTAAATATCGCCATCCGAAGGTGCATAGAATTTCAGTAACAATTTCATGAATGTGGTTTTGCCGCTACCACTTGCGCCAACAATAGCCGTTACTTGTCCTTTCGGAATTAAAAAGCTAATATCTTTCAATACATAGGGGGATTTTGGTCCTTCATATTGAAAGGAAAGATTTTTGATGTGAATGCCCTGAGGTTTATCAGCTGTTTCTAATCCTGAAAAAAAGGATAACATTTTATGATGATTTTGTTCTTCCTCCTTGTGATTTTGAACTTCATTAAGTCTTTCAAGGCTAAGCCTGGCATCCTGCAGCGAACGGAAAAAACCAACCAGTTGATTTACCGGTGAGTTTAATTGACCAATGATATAGGAAATTGCTAACAATTCACCTAAAGACATTGATCCTTTTACAACCAGTGTAGCGGCAAGAAAGGTCACTAATATGTTTTTGATCTGATTTATAAAATCAAAACCTGAAACCTGGAACTGGTTTACTTTTAAGATCCGAATATTGGTCTTAAATAATTTCTGTTGAATATTTTCCCATTCCATTCTTTTGAAATCTTCAAACTGATTCAGTTTCATTTCTGTCACCCCATTGATGATCTCATATATACTTTCCTGATTTTCTCCTTTTTGTTGAAAGCGATAGTAGTCTATGATTTTACGCTTTCTTAGCCAGTAAAACGACCAGAGCAGCGCTGCGCCCGTCAGTATTGCATATATAGCCACAATACCTAAATTATAATACCACAGTACCCCAAAAAACACAAGGAAGGTGATCATCGAAAAAAAAGTAATGAGGCTTTGAGAGGTTAAAAAATCTTCAATACGCTCGTTGTCCTGTATTCGCTGGTTAAAATCACCCAACATTTTGGTATCGAAAAATTTAATGGGTAATCGTAAAATTTTCTTCAAAAAGTCGGATATGATGGTAATGCTGATCTTCGTACCCACATAAAGCATAAGCCAATTTCTAATAATCTCTATTGTAATGCTTCCAACGTATAAGCATAATTGTGCCAGAAGCACCAAAGAGATCAAGTTTAGATTCTTACCATTTACGCCTTTATCAATTAGCTTTTCAGTTAAGAAAGGAAATATTAAGGAAACGATGCTACCCAGGAGTAATAATGAGAATAATAATGCTATTTGCCTTTTGTAAGGTAGTAAAAGCTTGAAAATCCGATTCAGCTTTATTTGTTCGATCTTAGGAGGAATATTGTTATCAAAATCAGCGGTAGGCTTTAAGAACAACACAACGCCCTTATCATTATTACTGATCCAGGATTGTTGAAATTCAGCAGCAGATAGCTTGATCCATCCATGCGCGGGATCCGCAATGTGATATTGATATTTCCCTGAAATTATGTTTTTTGAAATCCGATCTAAAACCAAAAAATGATTTTGGTTCCAATGTAATACACAAGGGAAAAAATCTCTTTGCTTATGAAGCTCTTCTAAATTTAAAAGTGCCGTGAAAGTCTGAAAACCAATTTTCTTTGCCGCTTCATTGATGCTCAACAAAGAAACCCCCTCTCTCGTCAAAAAAGAGTTATCTCGTAAATATTGAAGAGGATATACCTGTCCATAATGGCCGGCAATCATTGCCAGGCATGCCGGACCGCAATCCATTTGATCATGTTGTGCAACAAACTTAAGCAACTGTTATATTGTTTAGCATTAGTAAAAACTTATTTTTTACCACTTCTGTTTTTCTATCTTCATCAAAATCATACATACAATATTCTTTAGCATGCTCCAGCGCTTGCTGACTACATCCACCATTACAGATCGGTAAGAGCCTGCAGCTTAAGCAGGGCTTGTTTTTAAATTTTGCATCGAGCCGATGATAATATTTTTCGTTCCATTCAATCTCACCGTTTGTATTCAGTAAACCTTCTCTGTTTTTAGCGTCAAAATCTCTTGCAGTACATTTAAAAACATTACCGTCATAATTAATCGTAGCATGATTTTTTTTATCAGCGTAACAGGAATTTCTGACATAATCGACATTGCTGATGACTGCACTTACCTTAAAGCCATCATTTGAAAATTTATTCATTAACCCTAAAACCTCTTCCCTGCTTTCTTTTGAATCTTCGGCTTGCCATACTCTTTGGAAGTCAACTTTTAGATAAGCCCTGGCTGAAGCCTCAAGGTGTTGCAAGTCGTTATAGATGTCGTGTACAGTGGCAAGCTTCTCTTGGGTATAGTTTATACGCAGGGAAACAATAATGTTGTTCCGGCATAGTTTGAACACGTTCTCTAAAATTTCCCTGTAAGAACCTTTGTTCTTATGCACATACCTTACTTTGTTATGCTCTTCTTCATTACCATCTAAGGTGATCTGAAAACCATTGACCTCATATTTTTTAAAATCTTCAATCATTTCATCATCGATCAGATAGCCATTTGTCGTGAACGTACAAAGGAATTGTATTTCTTTTTCCTTACAACGCTCATGGGTAAACTTTATAATCGGCAATACATTCTGTGCATAATACAACAGTGGTTCTCCTCCAAACCACGAAATTGTAAAACTCTTAATGGGCTTTTCTGTCTCTTTGTGGATCAGGGAGGTAATCCGCATTAGATTTACATTGTCTAACTTGGAGCTTTTAATATGACTCTCATAACAGTACCAACACTTGAAATTGCAGTTCATCGTAGGGTTGATCGTTAAATGATAATGATCCTCGTTCATATCGATCTTTTGTCTAAGATCGATAACCTTTTTAACCTCATCCACTTCATCCTTAACAATGATTTCATTTTCAAGCAAAATATCATACAATTCTTCATGGTATTTTGATATTTCATCTATTTGGTTTTCTTTTGCCGCTGCCTGGTACAACTCATACACAATGGGTTCCAGCAGAATAAAATTATTGTTCAATGAATTATATAAAACAAATTTTCCGTTATAGAAAAAACTTGTGTTAAACTGGCTGTTTTTCATACCATTCTTTTTTTTAACCTTCACTCTGTTTTTTAACGCATCTAACATCCTTCTTACCAGAACAAGTGTTAGAAATTATTTAGCAATAGTAATAATGCTTCATTTTTCTTTTTATAATCCCACACTACTAATTGGTAGTGTGGGATTAACTCTTTCAATGGTCTAAGATGTAGATTTTGGACACTCGGTCTTATTATTAAAGCAAAGCCCACTATTTACCTCCTTATCGCAGTTGCCTGTATTGGTACAGGTACCCGAATTTTCAAAAAAAGCATCACTAGTAGCAGAGATTACAGCTATTCCGCCTTTCAGTTTTCCTTGGCGGTCTTCAGATAATCCATTCATCGCTTTCAACAACTCATTAAAAGACTTTTGTTCTTTTTTCATTTTAATAGATTTTGGTTTGTTTGATACCTACTCATTGCTGGCTTTTCGGTTTCCGCCATTTAAACGCTTTTGCATTAGCTTTTTACGTCCGGATAATTATGGCAGGTTCCGGTATTATTTTCGCCGGAGCAGTCGCCGTTATTTACACAGGTACCTGAGTTGGTACCAAGCAAATTATTTCCGGGGTCACTCACTACTGAAATACCTCCTTTTAGCTTACCCTGCTCGGTTTCTTTCAAACCTTCCATCTTTTTAGCAAGCTCTTCAAAAGCCTCTAAATTTTTCATAAGAAATTAGTTTATTTATGATACCTACTCATTGCTGGCTTTTCGGTTTCCGCCATTAGATTCTATTGATTACAAATGCGCTTCCTCCAGAAATCTAAAGCCTGTTTTTCTCCTCCTGATTTCCTGTTTGTCGGTCTATGCTCTTTATTTTTTTATTTCCAAAGCTGTACGCCGCGGATACTTTTAAATACCTATTGTCGTAGTAAACATTGGCTATTCTTGTTGTACCATTATTGTAAAATGTAGTCATATCTGGGTTGCTTGTTTTAAAAATATCGTAATAGTTTACCCCTAACTGCAGATTTTTCTTTAGGAACAATGCTTTAACCCCCAGACTCAAGGAATAAGCACTTTCTTCTTTATATAATCCCGATTTTTTAGGGGATAGGTACCAAAAATTTAATTCGCCGAGCAGGGTTTTATCCTTGTTGAAAATAAGAGTGGTATTATTGGAGAAAGTGTAAGCAAATCCGTTTTGCTCCTTTCCGATAAGAGCACTTCCAACATCCTGATTGAACTTTGTATCAGAGTAATATATTTGGCTATGGAAGAAACTGTTTAACCAGGCTAAGGAGCTAATGCTGTAAACCATACCCAAACCATAGTTATACTTCGTAAAGTAATTTTGACGGGTAAGCGCTAATATATTCGTGGAAGGATCTACTGAAGGGATTTGACCAAAACCATTGTCGGTCACATTTAAAAATGCAATCGCCGTTAAATTCCCTTTGTACAGATAGTTAAATTCATAATTATCACTATAAGATGGTTGCAAAAACGGATTACCCTCTGAATAAGTATAATCGTTTACATACCATCTGAATGGATTTATTTCCCAAAATCTTGGTCTCCTTATCCTTTTTCCGTAGCTTAATGAAAAGGTGTTATCTTTATCAGGTGCATAATTGACATAGGCTGTCGGGAAAAATTTACTGTAATTATTTTTGTTTGTTGTAGCAAGCGTTTGAGAAACGCCTTTGGTATTTGTATTTTCGAAACGTAATCCTAATTTAAAGCTCCATTTGTTATTAGCTAACTTGTGAGAAGCACTAAAGTACAGGGCTTGAATATTTTCTTTATAATTAAATTGATCGCTCTTTAAGGGGTCTATAACAGGTTTTCCAGATTTCAGATCAAAAAAGGATACAGCATTTTGATTGTTAATAAAACTGACTCTCCCACCATAATTCAAAATGATTTTTTTTACTGGCTGCACCATATCGGCTTTAAAACTATAATTATTTATATTTTGATTACTCGTATTATTGTATACGGAAAGATTATGCCCCGAAGTCCCATCCACAAAGACCGTTTCAGTTCTAAAATCCCTATCTTGATCTTCAATATATTTGAAATAGTCGACGTCAAGTGAAAGTATTGTACCCATAGTATCTAACTTGATTATCGCATAGCCGTTTAAGGAATGGCTTAAATTGCTCCTGTTGTTATTTCCGGATGAAATAATTAAAGAATCAGTTGTATTTTCGGAGCCGGTAATGACTGTCTTGTTATTGTCTTTAATATCGGGGCCTTCAAATCCTCCGCTGTATTGAGTACCGATACTTACTTTTTTTGAAATATCATATTGTAGAGAAAGTCGGGTGGACAGGTAGTCTTTGCTATCTTTTCTGACTGTTCTTCCATTCCAAAATTGATTGGGATAGTAAATTTTAGAATCTTCTATGACACCTTCACTCCCTTTTTTACCATTTACATCTAAGAGCAGAGAGAATTTGTTTCTATAGTAGGACATATTGCCTCCAGCAACATATTCAGGATAAGTGGTTTTTAAAAAATTTCCATAAATTCTACCTGTCCATGAATTTTGGCGCTTTTTATAGATAATGTTGATCAGTCCATAATTATCTTCTGCTGCAAATTGGGAGGGTGGGTTGGTAATCACTTCTATTCGTTCCACTTCATTTGCTGGAATAGAATTTAAAAAATTAGTCAGTCCGCCACTTGGAATGGTTATCTCGCGGTTATTGACCATTAATTTTACTGCGTTTTTTCCAACAATAGAAACGTTATCATTCATCACGGAAACCCCTGGAGTTACTTTCAATACATCAATCAAATTTCCACCTATAGCATTAACGGAGTGGCTTACGTCAAAAACGAGTCGGTCTACTTCTTTCTTGATAAGTCTTCTATTTGCTTTAATAGTAACTTCATCCAATATCAGCGATTTATCAATGGGTATCTCGCCAAGATCAATATTCTGATCAATTGAAATTGTTTTTCTGAGTAATTCTCTGCCAAACTGTTTTAACAATAAGGTATAAACACCCGCTTTAATTTTTAACTGAAAAAAACCTATACTATCTGTAATACTTTGCTTGGTTGGTATATCGTTCTTTTGTAAAAAAACTACGTCAACAAATTCTAAAGACTTTTTTTCAACATCAAGAACTTGTCCTCTTATATTAAATTCCTGACCGAATGCGGAAATATTTATTATCATCAGAGTAAAGAGAAAAAAAATCCGATCTGTAATCATACTTATAATATCTATGTAGTTTTTTCTATATTTTTTTGAAGCTTATTCTTTACATTATTCGTAAATGTAACCATCACTAAGTTGTGTATCAATATAAACTCGCCAGATGGGCATTAGTGCTCTGTGAATGACTAACATTGCTCTGTAAAGGGAAAATACAATTGATTTTTCCCTACTTTTTTGTATTTCGATAAATAACAGAAAACCTCACAGAAATATGAAGATTTCTTGTGTTAAAGTTTTGACATTCTATTCGTCAACATCCTGAGCGAACTTTTTCTATCTCAGAGTGTATACATCAGGGTATGGAATGTCTTTTTTGTACTTCGGAGTATATTCGTCGAGGTGCTGAACGAGCTTTTTCTATATCTGAGTTTATTCGTCGAGGTACGAAGTGTGTTTTTTGTACTTCGGAGTATATTCGTTGACGTTCCGAACGAGATTTTTCTATCTCCGAGTGTATTCGTCGAGGTACGGAAGGCCTTTTTTGTACTTCGGAACATATTCGTCGACGTTCCGAACGAGATTTAAGTACCTCGGAGTGTATTCGTCGAGCTATGGAGTGTGTTTTTTGTACTTTGGAGTGTATTCGCCGACGTTCCGAACGAGATTTTAGTACTTCGGAGTGTGTTTTTTCTACTTCCGAAGTACCTTTTAGTACTTCAGAAGACCAATTTAGTCTTCCGGAGTACTTTTAAATGCCCGTTAGGGCACTTTTTAATTTATTGGGTTTATTGTTCGGGTGATGGTTTTTGCTTTCCACGGCCTGGGAAACGCTGCTTTAAATCATCGTGCATGGTCTGGGTGCCAGGCACATTCGAACGACTTGCGCCTTTAATTGAATGGTAAATCACTAAAGCTGCTTCGTAAGCTTCGCTGCCAGCCACCATACCGGTATCTTCCATGGCACGTAAAAGGGTACTCAACTGCTGAAATATGCCATAGATATCGGAAGCAAGCTTATTGTCTTTCTTCGCTTCGGCTAAATCAATGTAGTTGGGTACCAATAATGGGTTTTGGGTGGCATACTCGAGCGTTTTGCTGACGAAAGCGATGGTTTTATCGCCCATTTTTAAGGTAGCTTTACGCTCTTCGGCCGTTAAATTAATAATTAAAACTGGCGCCAACGCTGTTTTTAACTGCTCGAAGGCGGCGGCTATGGCTGCTGCCTGTTCTGGTGTGATTTCTGATGAAATCCGGTTGCTTGAACTCATAATGCTTTTAATTTAGGTTGATAGTTAGTTAATTGGTAATCTTTATCTATACGCACTATACTAAGTTAAATTGCAGCAGTGTAATAAAAAATAGACAATCGGCAGAAAGGCACAAACACTCCGTGAATGCCACAAATTGCTCTATAAAGCATTAATAATGAATTATAAGTTTTAGTATTTATACTTATTAAACACGTGGTTTATTGCTTCGATTTGCAAGAAATGAAAATAGCTGAATTACGATGTAGAAAGTCACATACCATTGCCATGGCTCGCGTTACTACGAACTATTTTACCAAAGCTTGTCATTCTGATAAGAGTTGAAGGACTTTCAAAACCAGTGGTATATTTTTATCATTAAGAGATTAAGCACATTAAATATCTTAACCAAGTTTAGCATTAAGCACAGGGTAAGTGCCAACATGCCAGCTCCATAAGTGATTTTCTTTTTCATTTCACTAATTTGGTTTTAAATGGTTAATAATAGATTGATTAATAGTTGTTATTCTATACTAAAATGTCAAATGGCTTAGAATCCAAAAAAGGTCTCCTTTCCGCCAACCTTGGGCTTGAAGTTTTGAATGTTGTAGCTTAAGGTAGCCAGGGCATAACGTCCTATATTTCTGGACTGGATATCCCTAATCGAATTTTCTGCAATCAATACTGATCTCCTTGCATTGTTTTGTAAAATGTCGTTCACCGAAAATTTCAGTTGGGCACGATCATTTTTTAGGAATAGATAAGTCAGCCCCATATTCCAGATTTTAATGTTATTGTTATAGCCTGGTATATCCTGGTTATTAAGTAGTATATTAAGATTACTTTCAAAAACGATCTTTTTTGGCCACCTCACTACAAGTTCAAAGTCATTGCCGTGTGAGGCTATACTTCGGTCAACATAGTAGCTGTCGTTATAATCACTTTTGTTATAGGATAGGTAATACCGTTCAAAAATCTCCACCTTATCGTGAAGGTTTAGCCTGATACCGACATTCGGAGAGATGATATAGCGGTACAATTTGCTCCGCACGTTGTTTACTTCTATTGGGGAATCGAAAGCACTGATTGAATACCCAGCATTCAATGTTAGCTGGCTGGATTTGCTCCTAAAGGTTTTGTTGATGTTGGCATTGTGTGTAAGGCCACTTGCGTTAACATTCACCGGCTTGCTAACTTGAACACCACCTGCATCTATGGTTCTGGCCATGATTACCCCATCCTGATCTAGGTTACCGATCAGCGCCACGTTATAGCTAATGGACTTTTGCATATTAAATTTCATATAGTTTAAGAACACTCGGTGGTTCTTAGTTGGTTTCAGGTCGGGTGTTCCAAGTTGGACAAATAAAGGGTCAGTATTATTAGCAATTGGTTGTATGTATTGTACCTGAGGTTCTAAAAATGATTTCTGATAACTGATTGAAAAATCTTTATACCGAATGTTCAACCCTGGATTCAGAAAATAAAAGTTCTGGTCAAAGCCCTGGAGGCTGACAAATCTATTAATGATGTTTATCGAACCAAAAATCGCCGCAGGTTGGATACTGAGGTCATTGTTTATATTCCATCCGAGCTTTATAGTCGCATTGCTTTTAAAGCCTTTCTGCTCTACAGTTTCGGTGAGGTTTGGAACTACTATATCGTAGGATTGGTTTACTGCATTCCTGTAAAAGGTATAAAGTGCATTTTCATTGCGGAAATAATTGCCATCGAGGCTAAGGGTAAGTGCAAGCTTGCCAGTAAGTTTTTCCGAAAAACTACTTCTAAAACCTGCATCGAAATTCCTGATATTGTTTTTGCGGAATTGGTTCGTTAATTGGCTGCCAGGGGTATTTTCAAAAAGAATGCTAGAGTAATTGTAATTGTCATCTCTGTTGTCTCTCTTTAGTAAAGTTACGTTGGCAAACAGACTACGACCGGCCTTATTAAAATTTTTAAACAGATCCCCTGTTACTTTGTAGCTTTGGTTCAATCCATCACGGATATTCGCTACCTCAGAGGTACTAACCTTGTCTCCGCTTCCATCTGATACTGTTTTAGACTGCATAAAGTTGTAGTTTCTTGGAGAAATTATTGCGGTAGGATTGATGATCAGTTGTGTTTTTGGGGTGGGATTAAGTGTTATTTTGGCGCTGATGTTATGGCTGTTTACGCGGCTTTGATTATCGGCATAGCCCAGGGTGTTTAATGTATCATTGCCCAGTATCTGCCCTTCATTAGAGCGTTCTTCGATTGTGTTGCGAAGTTGTCCATAGAAATATTTACTGTTAATCTTTATTCCGCTTTTGGTTAGGGTATTGAAATTGGCGCCTACGCCCGCAGGACGTTGGATACCTTCCCCGAATCCACCAAAAGAAATATTGTCGATTGAAAAGCCACCACCGTTATAATTAACAGAGCTGTTGCCTGCTCTCTGAAAGCCCCCAACTCCCTGCACTTCGTTTAGGCTGAAAGCTGACTTGCTGAGATTATTTCCATAGGCTAGGATACTAACCTGTGTAGTGTCTCTGAATATGTTTGTAATACCACCAAGCTCATAATGTTCTTTAGGACCCAAACCGGCGTATAACCGTCCAAACATCCCCTGCTTAACACTCTTCTTAAGGGTCAGATTAATGACTTGCGGTATATCCGCGGCAAAGATAGTGGGATTTCGCCGCTTTACCTCGGCGTCATCCATAACCTGCACTTTATCCACGATATTCGATGGTAGGTTCTTTGAGGCGATTTGATTGTTACCTTCAAAAAAATCCTTTCCGTCTACCAGTATCCTGCTCACCTGTTTTCCATTGAAAGTAATCACCCCACCCGCATCTACTACAAAACCAGGTAATTTTTTAAATAGATCTTCAACCACAGCAGTTGGTAATGTTTTAAAACTTTCTGCATTAAATTCGACGGTATCGTTGCGTACTATAATTGGCGGCCTTATCCCAACAATAACAACGTCATTCAAATTATTCAGTTTAGGGCTTAGCGGGATATTTTCCAGGTCTATATCCGGCTTTTGTTCATTTAATAGGATCACCTTATTTACAGTATTGCGCTGCCAAGCAGTGATGACCAATCGATATTTTGCGTTGAGAGGAAGGGAGGTTAATTTAAAATAACCTTTTGAATCGGAAAGTTTATAATTCACAAGCACGCTATCTGTCGTGTTATAAATTGAAATGGTGGCGTACGCGATTTTTTGGCTCTGCTTAGTACTATCAACGAGCATTCCACTAACAGAGCCCTTGATTTGGGAATAACAGGTAAAAGAGATGAAAGCTAAGAAAAAGATAATCAGAGCTTTCATTAACGGAGTAGATAAATTAGGTAGCAAGGTAGATCAGTAAAAAATACAATAGATAAATTAGTTATTATGCATGAGAAAAAAGGGTGTTTGTAAACTAGCACAGCATTTAAAAAAGCCTACTATCTATTGGGTCTTTTAGATTTGAAGCTAGACCAAACCTCTTAAACAACTGATGTAATCTAATTAAAGGCTGTCAATTGATAACATGCTTTTGTAGCCGTAAAACAGCCATTTTTTAACTGCTCGAACGCGGCGGCTATAGCAGCTGCCTATTCTGGTGTGATTTCTGATGAAATCCGGTTGCTTGAACTCATAATGCTTTTAATTTAGGTTGATAGTTAATTAATTGGTAATCTTTATCATCATACAATATACTAAGTTAAGCTGCATCCGTGTAATATAAAATAGGATGATCGACAGAAAGGCACAAACGCTCCGTGAATGCCGCAAATTGCTCTATAAAGCATAAATTGTGAACAATAAATTATTGTTATCCAGTTGGTTTGTTGCTCCTGTTGTAAGGGGTAGAAATTGCTGTGTTAAAGGTTAAGAACTCCCCTACGCAAGTATGGTTGAATAAGATCATCGGCTATTTTTGAATCAAAAAAAAGCCGCCCCTGCACAAGGGCGGCTTTAAGGTAGTTATAGATTAATTGTTTGTTTATTTGTAACCAGGGTTCTGATCGTTTGGTGTAATTTGATCATTCAGTTTCATTTCCGAGTCAGGAATCGGGAACAGGCTGTTAAAAGCCTGAATAGTTCCGGACTGTGCCGCCCATTTGTTGTATTTTTTAACCAGATCGACAAACTTTCCGGTTCTGATCAAATCAATTTTACGCCAATTTTCTGCAAAAAGTTCACGAATGCGTTCATCCATAATTTTTGTACGGAAATCGTCTTGCGACATAGCCGTCCATGCTTTATCAGCAGGAAGTGTTCCGCCCCAGGCCCTGGTTCTAACCTGGTTAACAATGGCAACGGCATCGGCGGTTTTACCAAGTTCGTTCAGGCATTCTGCGTAACATAGCTTAATATCGCCAAGTCTTAAAACCGGCATATCCTTACCAGAATTGTACATGTTGTTGTATCCTAAGCCGCTATGCGAATCCGTGCGGAAATCCTCGTATTTTTTAATGTGCGGATTTAATTCATCATGGTTTGCACCAAGGCCTTCCCACGAAATGATATCATAGGTTGGGGTTACACCATAATATGAAAAATCATAACGGATACTCTGATCCCGGCGAAGGTCGCCATCTTCCCAAACCCCTCCGTTGGCTACTGTTTCATAGGCATGAATTGTGGGAACAATTTTGTCATACCCCGAAAAATAGCAACCATCTCCGAAAGTATTTTGTACCGCACGCGATCCGATCTGAAATTGAACTTTATTATTATTGGGCGATACCGGGCTGTACTGGAATTCTAAAATTGCCTCAACGGTATTGGGTTTAGTGTAATCGAACAAATTCTGATAAGGAACCAAGGTATACCTGCTCATCATTTGCTCAAAGCAATTTCTGGCTTTGTCAAAATCACGCAGCCCGGTTGATTCAGGTGCCGACATATAGGCCTTACCCAGCATGGCCAGTGCAGCTCCGCTGGTTGCTCTGCCAGGTGCATTGGTTTGGGGGCATAGCGTTGAAGCTTTAATGAGATCTGAAATAATAAAGGCCCATACATCCTTTAGGGGTTGGCGTTTTAGACCCAGCGCGCTTTCCCGGCTCAGGTCTCTTATTGGAATAGATCCCCAATACATGGCCAGTTCAAAATCTATAAAACCCCTTATAAAACTGGCTTCGCCCACAACACCTGCTGCTTTAGAGCCCGGTACTAATCCTGGTTTATCGAGGCCATTAATGATTTTCGCAGCCTCATTAACCAGGGGCCAACGCAGGTTCCATTGCGTGGTGATCTGGCCCTGAAGCGAATTCAGGTTCCCGTCGTAACGATCAAGACCTCCTTTGGAAGCATCAGTTTTCATCTGAAAAGCCCCTTGTTGGGTTTCATCCGTTCCCATCATTAACACGGTGCCTTGTTCGTCAACACGGCAATTTAACCAGTTGGCATAAATGCCCTTTAAACTGCTTTGTACTAAATTAACATCAGAATAAACTGCACTTTCGTCAAGTTTGGTTAAACTCTCTTGTAGCAATAGCTTTTTGCAAGACGCTAAACCTATAAACGCACTTACAATAAATACTTTTAGAATAAATTTTTTCATAATTTTCTGTATCAAAAATTAAAACCCAAAGTTTACACCCACTACAAATGTTCGTACAGGCGGGTAGCCGTAATCACCGGTTTCCGGATCAAGCCCCTTATATTTTGTGATTAAGAATAAATTGGAGCCGGTGGCGTACACACGCACGCGACTTGCATGCCAGCTATCCAGCAACTTTTGCGGTAAATTGTAACCCAAAGTAAGTGCTGAAAGCCGGAGATAAGACGCATCCTGTATGGAGTAGTCTAAATCAGATGGGGCAAACCTGTTATAGCTCGTATTGTCAATTACTTTCGGAATATTGGTACCCGTATTTGTTGGCGTCCATCGATTAAGCAAATCAACCGAAGCCATACTCGACCCAACACTGTTGATCAAACCCTCGTAGTAACTGCTTATTTTTTTTGCGCCATTCGAATAAACGAAAACTGCATTCAGATCAAGGCCCTTGTAAGTCAGGTTAGTTGAAAAACCGCCGTAATATTTCGGATCCTCCTTCCCCACAATAACCCTGTCGTATTGGTTTACTATCCCATCTTTTACGCCATTAGGACCTGAAACATCAAGTGCAAAGAGGTCACCAGGCGCTACTGTTTTGCCATTGTAATTTAATCCCTGCCATTCAGCTCGATTGTTTTCTTGCGCTATACCTCCTGAACGAAGGGTATAAATACTATGCAGGGCTTCCCCAAGAAACAAATTGTTTCTGCGGCTATCGCCTGAAGAGTTGTAGATCACAGTTGCATTTCCATACAATTGTTTTACTGAATTTTTTGCAAATGAGATGTTTCCTGCTACAGTCCAGTTCCAATCGCTGTTTTTAATGATTTGTCCGCTTAATGAAAGCTCAATACCTTTATTGTTTACCCGCCCGATATTCTGTAATTGATGGCTGTAACCTGTGGTAAGCGCTAAGCCACGATCAAGCAAAAGGTTGTCGTTATTGATGTAAAAAGCCTCAGCAGTAGCAGATAACCTATTATTAAGGAAGGCCATATCCAAACCAAGGTTGGCTTGTTTCTGACGTTCCCAGGTCAGATCTGGATTACCTTTCAACCCATCATTGGCGAGTAATGCGTTGTTGTTATTAACCTTTGAACCGTACAGCGTCTGGAATGCATAATTGGTAATATCCTGATTACCAACCACGCCATAACCTGCCCTTAAGCTTAACTGATTAAATACTTTCTGGTTTTTTAAGAAATCCTCTTTACTGATCTCCCATCTCACTGATCCGGAAGGAAAAATACCATACTGATGCCCCGGAGCAAATCTTGATGAACCATCATTACGGGCAGTGGCGGTAACATAGTATTTATCGTCATAACTATAAGTGAAACGTGCGATTACCGAAAACATCGAATAGGCATAGAAGTTAGATCCTATCGTAGTTTTATCCTGCGCAGCAGCACCACCCAGATTAAAATAAGAAAGGTCATTGCTTGCAAAACGGTCTCCCTGCGCTAAAGTATAGTCAGAGGTGTGTTTACTTGCGCTGGTTCCCAAAAGTGCAGTTATCCGGTGTTTTCCTTGAAAGGTTTTATTATAGGTGACTGTATTATCCCATTGCCAATACAGATCGTTCCACCGCTCCGCTTTAGCCCTCGCATCGCCGTTATAATTGCGTATAGCTTCCTGGATATTGTTTGGCGTAAATGTAAAATAAGACTGCTGGCCATAATCAACCGAAAAAGTAGAGCGGATATCCAGCCCGGCAATCGGATTAACATTAACAAAATTAGAAGTTACCAATCGGTTTCGGTTTTGCCTCCTGGCAATTTCCATGGCATTAAACGGATTAAAGTTATTGTTGCTGTTCTGGCCAAGCGCACGGTAATAAATAGTCAGGTAATTGGCGGTATACCTGGTATCATCTGCCTGATATGGAGCATAATCCAACAAGGGATTCGCATTCAGTGCCTGATTATAGACATCATCATCGACCTGGCGATCATCAGTAAGGGTGTATCCGGTATTTGTTCCTATTTTCAACCATTTCTTTACCGAATAATCTGCATTGAAACGGCCTGTGTATTTATTTTGATTTACCTGTTGTATAATACCGGTATTGCCTGCATAACCTAAACTTAAATAGAAAGAACTTTTGTCTGTTCCACCTGTAAAGCTTAAAGCATGGTTTTGTTGATACCCCGTTTGTTTAATCTGATCAAGCCAATTGTAGGTGTTACCGCTATTGTACGTGTTAAACTCCTGTTGAGAGAAGGCCACATTGGTTTTTAGTAAGGTGTTATTGATATAGTCTTGTCGGTTTGCGTTTGGATTGTCTTTTAGGTATCCGTTGGCGTAAGCATCAAGCCGAAGCTGAAACAATTGTTCGGCATTCATGGTCTCTGGCATTTTTGCAATATTTGAAAAGCCGGCCCAGCCATCATAGCCAATTGTGCCATCGCCTGCCGTTTTCTTGCCTTTTTTTGTCGTAATTACAACAACCCCATTTGCACCACGTGATCCGTAAAGTGCTGTGGCGGATGCATCTTTCAAAATAGCGACAGAGGCAACGTCGTTCATGTTGATCGAATTAAACCCGCCAAGATTATTTTCCATGATTAAACCATCCACTACATAAATAGGTGTTGAGCCAGAATTAATCGTATTCGTTCCCCGAATTTTAATAACGGCATCATCACTCGGTTTTGATCCGCCTCCAATAAATACCCCTGCAACACGTCCCTGAAGTGCGCTGTTTACATTGGTAACAGGCCTGTCTTGCAAAGTTTTTGAATCTACATTACTTACCGAACCGGTGAGATCGCCTTTTTTGAAAGTGGCACCGACCACTACAATTTCTGTAAGGGCACTGCTGGATGATTTTAGGATTACCTTCATCGGTTCGGCAGTTGCCGGAAGTTCTAATGGATCGAATCCTACAGAGCTGAATATTAATGTAGCTCCCGGACTGGCGTTTATCGAAAAATTTCCGTTTGCATCGGTAACAGTACCTGTTTTCGTTCCTTTTACAACCACGTTAATGCCCACGGCAGGACCGCCTTTATCATCTAATACCCTGCCTGTTATCGGGCTTACCGATATGTCCAAACCGGCTTTGCGTTGATTGGTTTCAGGTTTAACTGCACTGATCACAATTACATCCCCTGAAGCCTGGTAAGCCATGTTAAGTGGTTCAAAAACCGCACTTAAAACAGCTCCCAATGGTTTAGCAGTAAACGAGGCAGAGATTTTTTGGTCGCTTTTTATTTTTATAAGCGCCTGACTAAAAACGAAATTGAGGTAGTATCTGGATTCCATATCTTTAATCACCGTTTTTAGCGATACATTTCTTTCGGATAAAGAGACTTTGGTTTTTAGCATAACTTGTGCCCCTCTGTCATTTGCAACTGCACTTCCTATCATTAATAGCATTAATGCCAATTGTAAAAATGTAATCTTTATTATGGTTATGAGGTTCGGTTTGAATTTCATAATTTTTATTTGGTTAATGGTTCATTTGATTCTCAACTGATAAGACAGCTCTTTTCAACCGCCTGGCGGTTACAATAAATGCTAGTGGAAAGCATTAATAAGGCTGAATAATTGAGATGGCAATACCGCAGATATTGCCTTTTTTATTTACTGATGTTTTAGTTTTTGTACTTTTTCGTCATAGATCTCATTTAGGTTTGGTTATATTTGGTTATTTATTAGCTGTTATGCTTATTCTGCCTGCTTTAAAATTGCAACTGGTATGAACTACCTTGCAAATAAGTTTTGTCTGATAGCTGGCCAGGATGAGAAGCGTTAAAATTTATGCTACGTTTTACCTGCGGTAATTTCTGGTATAAATTTTTCCTTTTACTTGATGGTGTTTAATGCTTTGGAAGCTGTTTTCGGCAAAACAATTTCCGAATCTTTGTGCTGCTGCTTGCAGGCATAACTTTTTGTGCAACTAACATAGATAACCCGGCGATCGGCCGTAAAAGAATTAAATTTTGGATCCAACTCACTTTTATCGGTTTTTTAATTCATAGGTAAAATAGCTTATGTTCATATGTAACTTATTCCTGCACCAACGATCTGTGTACCGGTATTGCGCTGTGATCACTATTTTTTGACTAAGATTTTGGAAGTTTATTCATTACATCTGGTGTAAATCTAATCGTCGTTGAATTATTTATCAATATAGACTCGCCAGATAGATATTATTGCTCTGTGAATGGCCAATATTCTTCGATGAATGAAAAATGAAATTGATTTTGTAGTGACTTTTTATGTTTTGTCAAACTTAGTAGTGCCCGTATTTAGTACGCCAATTAATGGGCTGATTATTGGCGAAAACAGCCTCTGATTCGTATCTTTGGTCATGTCTGCCAGTCCTGTCATTTTCGCTGTTTCCCTTATCATTTTTCTTGCAACTGTGTTCCGTTCAGCTTTCGGTTTTGGTGAGTCGCTTGTGGCCGTTCCATTGCTGGCGCTTTTTATGCCTATTGATCTGGCAGTGCCACTTTCGGTGCTTGTTTCGGTTACCATTGCCGGGTTTGTGGTTGTTCAGGATCATAAAAAAATACACTTTAAAAGTGCTGGTAACCTCACGGTCTACGCAGTTATGGGTATACCCGCCGGATTATGGTTGTTGGTACATGTGGAAGAATCGCTGGTAAAGGTAATTTTAGGAATGATTATTATTTTGTTCGCTATTTATCTGTTAACCGGCAAAAAATTAACCGAACTTAGGAATGATGACCAACGCTGGCTTTTTGGTTGTGGTTTCCTTTCAGGTGTTCTGGGTGGAGCTTATGGAATAAATGGTCCGCCACTTGTGGTTTATGGTGCCAAACGCAGGTGGAGCGCGCAACATTTCAGGGCAACACTGCAAGCTTATTTTTTAATCGCCAGTATGGTTGGGTTGATCGGATATGGAATAAGCGGCTTGTTTACCTGGGTTTTATTTCGCTATTATCTCTGGTCGCTGCCTGCGTTAATACCCGCCATATTGTTGGGCAGGTATATAAATGCCCGGATGAAGGACGATCAGTTTTTTAGCTATAGTTACCTGGTGCTACTTGGCCTGGGGATCTTGTTAATTGCCAATAGCGTGGCTTTTAAGTAAAATCGGGTTTTTATCCTGGCAGGAGTGTTATAACTTAAAAATACCTTCTTAAATCCGTGCCTTCCGTGCTTCCGTGGCAACACAAAATGAGACTATTTGCAGGTATTTTGATACGATAAGTGGAAAGCAAAATATGGATTTATTTAATTTTACAAATTCAATAAAATAACCATTTATAAGCGAAAACCTAAACAAAACAATGCCTGAGACCAGTCTTGCTGCAAAGCCACATTACCCCATATTAGACGGATTACGTGGCGTAGCGGCCATTATCGTTGTAACCTTTCACCTTACTGAGCCTTTGGGCACCGGACACCTCGATATCCTGGTAAACCATGGCTACCTGGCTGTCGATTTTTTCTTCCTGTTATCGGGCTTTGTAATCGGCTATGCGTATGACGATCGCTGGCAAAAAATGACGGTGGGTACTTTCTTTAAACGCCGGATTGAGCGACTGCAACCCATGGTGATATTGGGGATGACCCTCGGCGCCATAGGTTTCTATTTTACCGATTCGACCATCTGGCCGATTATTCATACCATTCCTCTTTGGAAAATGCTATTGGTTTTGCTGATTGGTTACACCATTTTGCCAATCCCTTTATCTATGGATATACGCGGCTGGCAGGAAATGCATCCGTTAAACAGTGTGGGCTGGTCGTTATTTTTCGAATACATCGCCAATATCCTGTACGCCATTGGTATCAGAAAATTCTCCAAAACCGCATTGAGTATTTTAGTATTGATTGCAGCTATAGCCCTGGCACATTTAGCCATAACCAGCCCTAATGGCGATGTGAGCGGCGGATGGACACTTAATGCTGAACAGCTCCGCGTAGGCATTACCCGCACCATGTATCCGTTCTTTGCTGGTTTACTGCTCTCACGTATAGCCAAACCAAAGCATATTAAAAATGCCTTTTTATGGTGCAGCCTGTTGGTGGCCATCGTTTTATATATGCCACGCATTGGTGGTGCCGATCATGTTTGGATGAACGGCATCTATGAATCGATATGTATCATCATTGTTTTTCCGCTTATCGTGTATATGGGCGCCAGTGGTATGGTGCATAGCCAGACAGAAAGCAAAATCTGCAAGTTTCTGGGTGATATCTCCTACCCGCTTTACCTGGTACATTATCCGCTGGTATATTTTTATGTGGCCTGGATCAGTAACAATAAAGGCACTACGATTGTGCAGGCCTGGCCTTACGCCTTGCTGATTTTGATTGGCAGCATTATTCTGGCTTACGTTGCTTTGAAATGGTATGATGAACCGATACGCAAATGGCTGAGGAAGAAATGGGGGTAAATTCTCCGTTACATTTTTCAGTTAAAATACAACAATATATTAAAAAGGCATCCTCAGCGATGCCTTTTCTGCGGATAAAGCCGTGCGTTACTACTTACCTTTATTCCTCATTTCCTACCAAAATTACTGTTCAGTAAACTTTTGCCGTACAAAATTGTAAATTAGGGTATTAAACTACGTTTAACTGTTGGCGCCACATCCAGGCGTAGTTAAGCGGCACTACAACTGCAATAATTAACAAAACATAAACTGAATCTCATGATTTCATTAAACGTTAATGACCAGAATTTCGACATTGATGCCGATCCTGATATGCCCTTACTTTGGGCCATTCGCGATTTGGTTGGCTTAACCGGCACCAAATATGGCTGTGGGGTGGCGCAATGCGGCGCCTGTGTAGTACATCTCAATGGAGAGGCAGTAAGATCGTGCATTACCAAAGTTAGCCGTGCCCGGGGCCAGAAAATAAGAACCATTGAAGGTTTATCTAAAAATAACGATCATCCCTTGCAACTCGCCTGGAACGAGGTCAATGTTCCGCAGTGTGGTTATTGCCATTCGGGCCAGTTAATGTCGGCAGCTGTACTCTTACGCGAAAACCCTAAGCCCAGCGATGCGGATATTGATCAGGCTATGGCTGGTAACATTTGCAGGTGCGGTACTTATTTACGGATCAGAAAAGCAATCCATCTGGCGGCCGAATTGCAAAAGAAAGGAGAAACCAAAGGATGACAGACAGGTTTTTAAAATTTACCAGGGGGCATGCTGGTGCTTTGCGCATGGTTACCGTACTGGGGGTAATTGGCTCTTTGGTTATATTGATGGCTTTTACGCTCCATCATGATCCTAAACCAGCAGCAACACCGTTTGTAGTGAAAGACAGCGTTGCCTCTGTTGCAGCCTTTAAAAAGGTGTACAAGGTATTGATGAGCCCGCGCTGTATTAACTGTCACCCCAGTGGCGATATTCCTTTGCAGGGCGATGACAGCCATTTGCACACCATGGCGCCGAGCCGTGGCGTAGATGGGAAAGGTGTGTACGCCATGAAATGTGCCAACTGCCATCAACCGACCAATACAGCCGGAAAACATACGCCGCCTGGTAACCCCGACTGGCATTTGCCACCTGCAAACATGAAGATGATCTTTCAGGGACGTTCGGCCCATCAACTGGCCAAACAACTGATAAATCCAAAACAAAATGGCAATAAAGACCTGAAAAAACTGCTTGAGCATGCCGATGATGGCCTTGTGTTGTCAGGCTGGAATCCGGGAGAAGGCCGTACACTCCCTCCTTTGAGTCATGCCGAATTTAAGAAACAATGGACCATTTGGCTGAAAACCGGTGCCTACGCTCCTGCTAAATAATGTAATCGCTATAGCATCAACCCATAAACTTTGGTGATATGAATGAAATTAATGAGATTCTGAATGCCTATAAGAAGGCCAGCAAAGCCAATATCAGAACGGCCCTGGCTACAGTAGTAAAGGTTGAGGGTTCTTCTTACCGCAGGCCAGGCGCCAGAATGCTGGTTACCGAAACCGGACAGCTTACCGGTGTCATTAGCGGAGGCTGTTTAGAAGGAGACGCACTAAGAAAAGCATTAACGGCTATACATCTGCAGGAAAATCGCCTCGTTACTTACGATACTACCGACGAGGATGATGCTAAGCTCGGCATACAACTGGGTTGCAATGGTATTGTATACATACTTTTTGAGCCCTTAAAGCCCGAAAATGAAAATAATCCCATTGCCATACTCAGAGAGGTGGCTGGCAAGCGTGAAGATGCCGCCATTGCAGTGCTGTTTTCGTTGGGTGGTCAGCAACATATCGGTACGAAGCTCCTTTTAAAGTCAAAGAACCAATTTAAAAATATACCCGGCTACTTTAACAGCAACATTGAAGCAGACCTTCGGGAAGTAATCTTAACCCAAACATCAGTATTTAAATCTTATACAGATCATGACCAGCCAGTTACAGCATTCTTGGAATTTATCAGTGCTCCTATTGCTGTTGTTATTGCAGGTGCCGGCAATGATGCGCAGCCGCTTGCGCAAATGTGCCATTTACTTGGCTGGAAGGTTACGGTTATTGATGGCAGGCCTGCACAAGCAACGAAACAACGTTTCCCAACAGCTGATTATGTACTGGTGGCTAAGGCGCGTGAGGTAGATCTCACAAAAAGTGATGCCCGCACCGCATTTGTACTCATGACCCACAATTACAATTACGATGTGGAACTACTGGGCAGACTGCTGACCACCAATATACCATATATCGGTTCGCTCGGACCAAAAAAGAAACTGCTTAAAATGCTAGATGAGCTGGGTTTAGATACAGAACCGAACAGACAAAGGGTACACGGACCGGTCGGACTCGACATTGGAGCAGAAACAGCAGCGGAAATTGCCGTTTCAATTGTAGCCGAAATTAAAGCATTCTTTGCAGGAGCAGCAAAAGAGCCCTTAAAAGATAAAATCCTCCCCATTCATCAACACGTTGGCTTATGAAAACAGGAATAATTATTCTGGCGGGAGGAAATTCGGGCAGACTGGGGCAACCTAAACAGCTGCTTACTTATAATGGCAAAGCTTTGCTGGATATTGTAAGCGAAGCCGCTATAGCGAGTGGTTTTTCGCCGGTATTAACTGTGCTGGGAGGCTATGCAGATCAGCTTGCAAAAATATTGAAAACAGATTTTATCATTAACAATGACTGGGAATCAGGGCTGTCAGGCAGCATAGTTACCGGACTTAAGGCCTTGCTTAAAAGCGAACCGGATTTAGATCAGGTAATCCTAACGGTGTCCGATCAGCCTTTTATTAGCGCAGCTGTATTTAAGAAACTTTTTGAAAATCAGCAAGTCAGCCGAACGGGAATTGTGGCGAGCAAGTATGCAGATACGATAGGTACCCCCGTGCTTTTTACCCAGAAATATTTTAAACAGCTTTTAGCTTTAAGTGGTAACCGTGGCGCAAAAGCGATAATTAACAATAACCCCAATGATGTAGCTACAATAGCTTTTGAAATGGGGCATATAGATATCGACACCATGGCCGATTATATCAATTTAACTGAACAATACACCTGAAAAGGAAAAAATAAAACATACAATTATGGAAGAAATTTCGAGACGCCATTTCATTAAAAGTGCAGGTACTGCTGGCTTTGCCATTTGGTTGGGTTTATCGGCAAAAGGAAATCCATTAATGGCAATGGATATTGCCTCAGCCAATTTTAGTCCTTACATACTCATTGAAGCCAGCGGAAAGATTACCATTTTTAATACCAAGCCTGAGATGGGTCAGGGTACACTGCAGTCGTTCCCGGCATTAATTGCCGAAGAGCTGGAAGTTTCTATGGATCAGGTGACCATTAAACAATCAAACGGTGAAAAGGCATTTGGTGGCGGACAAAGCGCAGGCGGAAGTGCTTCTATCCGGACCAATTACCTGCCCATGCGTAAAGTAGGTGCAGCCGCAAAAGAAGTACTCATCCTGGCTGCTGCCGAAATCTGGGGAGTTGATGCAGCCGAATGTTATGCCGAAAATGGGACGGTGATCCACAGCGCCAGTAAAAAAATGCTTCCGTACGGCAAGCTGATTGAAGAAGCTTCGAAAATAGAACTACCCAAAAACCCTAAGCTAAAAGACCCGAAAGATTTTAAAATACTAGGCAAAACAACCAAAAGGCAGGATATTCCACTTAAAACCAACGGAACGGCAGGCTTTGGTATTGATGTAAAAGTACCGGATATGCTCTATGCTGTTGTAGAAAGAAGTCCGGTTTTTGGGGCTACTTTAAAGAGTTACGATGCCACTGCGGTATTGAAAATTGCAGGCATTAAAAAAGTCGGGCCAATTGAACGTATTGTTGGAAAATACAAATATACCGGCATAGCCATTATCGGCAACAGCTACTGGACCGTGAGTCAGGCACGGAAGAAACTGAAAGTGGTTTGGGAAAACAACGGGCATGAAACATTTAACACGGTTGATTACGAAAACCATTTACGTAAGCTCGCTGCTGAACCTGGCATAACCGGTAAAAATATCGGTTCGGTAGAAACCATGCAGATTTCGCCTGAAAATACGTTCGAGGCTTTTTATGAAACACCCATAGTGGCACATCATCCACTCGAACCCATGAATTGTACCGCGCATGTAAAAGGCGATAAACTCGAAATCTGGACATCTACTCAGGTGGCCAGCGCCATGACAGGAAGTGGCCCTAACGATTTACCTAAACAGGTAGGTTTTGCGCCCGAAAATGTGAAGTTAAATAATCAGTTTATTGGTGGTGGTTTTGGGCGCAGGTTGTACTTCGATTACATTGTTGAAGCCGTGAACGTAGCCAAACTGGTCGATGTTCCCGTAAAACTGATCTGGTCGAGGGAAGATACTACAACACAGGGGCCTTTCAGACCCATGACTTTTTCAAAGCTTTCTGCAGGCTTTTCTGCTGATGGAAAACTGAGTACCTTTCAGCATAAGGTAATTAGTCCATCCTATTTCGAGTCGATGCAGGCCAATTACGATCGTACAAAAGTAGACACCATCATGATGGAAGGCATTGCCGAGCAAGCTTATGAAATCCCGAATTTAAAAACTACTTATGTAAGGGCCGATCTTCATATTCCTATTGCGGCATGGCGTTCGGTTACCAGTTCTACACTTGCATTTGCACACGAAGGTTTTATAGATGAGCTGGCCTATAAAGCCAAAAAAGATCCGATGGAATTCAGGCTTGAGTTGCTTAGTAAACCCTCAGATACTAAAAAAGTGTTGCTCAAGCTCAAAGAAGTATCCAATTGGGAGCAGAAACTGCCTCAGGGCAAAGGTCGCGGAGTAGCCGTTTGGGATTTCTTTGCCGGGCTTGCCGGACAAATTGTAGAAGTAACCCACCATCCCGATAAAACCATCAGCATTGATAAGGTAATTGCTGTGATTGATCTTGGCGCGGTAGTTAACGAAGATAATGTCAAAAACCAGGTTGAAGGCGCGATTATTATGGCGCTGGGAGCAGCAACAAAACCCGGTATCACTTTCAAAGATGGAAAAACAGTTGAACAAAACTTTTACGACAACCCAATGGTACGCATTAACGAAGCTCCGGTTGTTGAAGTGCACATCCTGGCCGATGGTGGAAAAGTAAAAGGGGTTGGCGAACCCGGTCTACCACCCTTTGCCCCTGCCCTTGCCAATGCCATTTTTGCTGCCAGCGGAACCCGTTTTAGAAAAATGCCTTTTGAACTTAAAACCGAAGGCTAATCTTTAGCTACTGCGGTTTAAAACCGCAGTAGTTCTTACAGGGTTTTGCTCATTCAGCATACTTCCACCAAATAATTCCCAAACATTTTTATCCTTAAATGGGTTTTATTTTAAAAATATTATCATGAATACTTCCAATAAATTATTAGCCGAACACAACGCAAAAGTGGTCGTACAGGATTTCTTAAATGCCTTAAATGCAGAAGATTTTGAGCTGGCAAGGCAGCAATTGCATGATGATATGCATTTTAAAGGTGTAATGGGCGAACGTGATGGGGCCGACAATTACATCGCCGATATGAAGAAAATGAAATTCAAATACGATATTAAGAAGGTATTTGTAGATGGAGAAGAGGTTTCCTTATGGTACAATATCAATATGGGCGGGAAAACCATCTTTTGTGCCGGCTGGTATAAACTTGAAGACGAAAAAATTAAATCGTTCGAAGTGATATTTGATCCCAGGCCTGTGTTATAATTAGCAAACCTGTTTAAGCTTTCTTACTGTTATTTCGCCAGCGGGCAATACAAAACGGAACATTAAAAACTCATCTGTTTCGCTGATTTCAATCTTTTCGATGTGGCCCGATATATCATGCCCGTTGCTAATCAAATCACCAACCTTCAGTTCCAGAAGTGTTGAAGTGGGCAGTTTATCGTGTACAAAAATGTTGGTCATATAAATGCGGATAAAACTATGCAAGTTACAGATTGAGCAGCAATTTAACAGGTTTTAAGCAAAAGAAAACCGTGCTTATATGAATCGCCTGCTTAAAAACAAGACGATAAACACAAGCACGGTTTTTAATAATTATGGTTTTAGTAAAGCTGGTTTCTCATGGTAAGTTTTCCAAAGCAACTCGCCAAATAAAGTGTTAGACCAGGCAAACCAGGCTCTTGTAAAGTTGGCCGGATTATCTTTATGAAACGACTCATGCATAAAGCCTTTACCCGCATGTGTTTTACGCAAACTTTCGATACAGTTTTTAATCTCCGTATCATCAGTAGAGGTTAATGCCCTCATGGTAATACTCATTGGCCAGATCATATCCTGTCCGGCGTGTGGCCCACCAATACCTTCTGCCGCAGTGCCTTTAAAAAAGTAAGGGTTATCTTTTGATAAAGCAAACTTCCGGGTATTCTGATAGATCGGATCGCTTACTTTCATGGCGCCTAAATATGGTAAACCCAATAAACTAGGTACATTCGAATCGTCCATTAAATACGAACTTCCAAAACCATCCACCTCAAAAGCATAAATTTTACCATATTTCGGGTGGTTAACAATAGCATGTTTTTGAAGGGCAGCATTTACCTCATCGGCAAGATTTAACAAACTGCTTTCCAGCGCCTGGTCACTATTTAAAGCCTTAATCATTTCGGCAGCTTGTTTTAAGCTCGATACGGCAAAGAAATTCGAAGGTACCAGGAAAGGGAAAATGGTGGCATCATCGCTCGGGCGGAAAGCCGAACAGATTAAGCCTACCGGGTTAACCGGGAAGCCGTAACCAGCCATTGGCAACGAATCTGTAGGTTGTGTAGTTTCTCTCTGGAAATGATAAGGACCTTTATCCGCTTTGCGTTGCTGCTCTTTAAATGTTTTTAGTGTAGCCTCAATTCCTTTTTTCCAATTGGCATCAAAAGGACTTTTATCGCCGGTTTTTTTCCAGTAGTGGTAAGCTAAACGAATAGGATAACACAATGAGTCGATTTCCCATTTACGTTCATGTACGCCCGGCTGCATAGCTGTTTTATCGGTTTTCCATTCACCTACTTTGGTGGCATCGCCATAAAAAGCATTGGCATAAGGATCTTTTAAAATACATTTGGTTTGGTGGATAATTACACCTGCAATCAGTTTTTTTAGCGGTTCATCTTCATTAACAAATTGCAGGTAAGGCCAAACCTGTGCCGAACTATCGCGCAGCCACATGGCATCAATATCGCCAGTAATTACATAAGTATCTGGTCTGCCGTCTTTTTCACTATGATAAACGGTTGTATCTAAGGTATTTGGGAAACAGTTTTCGAACAACCAGGCCAGTTCGGGGTTTTTAACGTTTGCCTGGAAGGTTTTAATGGCATTATCTACAGCCTTGCTTTGGAAATGTCTTTTCGCCGCGGCTACACGTACAACAGGAAATTCGGGAGCTAAATTAGCTGCAAACGAGAATTTGGAAGCTACTACGCCTGCTCCCAGCAAGCCTGTGTTTTGTATAAATGTTCTTCTTTTCATTATGATGTGTGATGGTCTTTTTTTAGTTTTGCCTAAACGAGGTTCGGCTATCGTTGATGTATGATCTGTTTTAATGATAGGTGTTATTCGGTTAGCGTTTAACAAATATTATCATAATTTTCCGAAGATCAAAATTCAAATTGCCAATTCAGGCACTCCTAAATCGATTTTCCAGTTTAGCTTAGTCACAAAGCCAAAACACCTGAAACGCAATGTTTCGGATAAGATCAGAAACCGTATGAATTCGTATCTTTAAGTAACCAAACTTATTGCTATGGATGCAGCACAAACTACGCTATCAAAACGCATTTTATCCATTGATATACTCCGCGGACTGGTCATGATCATCATGGCTTTAGATCATACCCGCGATTTTTTCCATATAGGCGCCATGACAGGCGACCCCCTAAATCCGGATACCACCACCGGAATGCTCTTCTTTACCCGCTGGATTACTCATTTTTGCGCACCGACTTTCGTCATTCTCTCCGGATTATCGGCCTATTTATCAGCGCAGGGTAAAGCACCTGGTCTGGCCAGTACCTTTTTATTGAAGCGTGGCCTTTGGCTCATCTTTGTTGAGTTAGTTATAATCACTTTCGGCTTAACCTTCAACCCTGGTTACAATTTTATTATCCTGCAGGTTATTTGGGCCATAGGCACGAGTATGATCTTTCTGGCAATCTTTAGTCGCGTGCTATCCTATAAAGTAATACTGATTATTGGATTGCTTTTGGTTTTCGGGCATAACCTTTTCAACCTATTCCCAGCACCAAAAGATCCAGCTGCCGGAATGCTGCTGAAAGTATTTTTTACGGCATCAGGCACAGTTGTGCCCCTTTCCGCCAATCATTTTGTGGGGGTATTTTATGCCATTCTCCCCTGGACAGGCGTTATGTTTGTAGGCTACGGCGTAGGGTCCTGGTACAGAAAGGGCTACGATGCAGAGCGCAGGCGCCGCAATTTATTAATGATGGGCTTTTTAACCGTATTTATCTTTGTTGCGTTGAGGTTAATCAACGTGTATGGAGATCCGGTTCCGCGTAAAGAATATGACGATCTGTTTAAAGACCTGCTTAGTTTTTTTAACGTGAACAAATACCCGCCATCGCTGCAATATATATCCATGACTTTAGGTCCGGCGATGCTCTTTTTGGCCGTTACCGAAAAGGTAAGCAATTGGTTTACCAGAGTAACTGCTGTATATGGCGCTGTTCCGTTTTTTTATTACGTACTGCACTTTTACCTGTTGCATATCTTACTGGTAGTTGTATTTTTTGCAACAGGCCACAGCAGTAAAGAAATTGTTCAGGTTCCCTTTATGTTCAGGCCTTCGGCATTTGGCTTTGGTTTACCAATTGTTTATTTCATATGGCTTGCTGTTGTGGCATCGCTCTATTTACCCTGCAGGTGGTTTAAACAGTATAAAGAAACACACCGGCAATGGTGGTTAAGGTATGTTTAACCCTTTTTCCATTTAATGCTGCAGCCAACCGCTTTGGTTGAAGTAACTACTGGCTTTTTACCGTTGCTTAAATTATTGATGGCATTTTTTACATAATCTTCTTTTGTGGCATTTACGCCTTCAGGATCATTATCTATTGCTCCAATATATTCAACCGTGTTTCCTTTATCGGTTTTATTTACGATAAAAACGTGTGGTGTTCTGCTGGCACCAAATTGTTTCGTAACTACATGATCCGGATCAAGCAGATAGGGATAAGTAAAATTCTTTCCTTTGGCTTCAGCCTGCATTTTTTCAAAACTTTCGGCCGGAACGGCTTCTGCATCGTTGGGGTTAATGGCAATAACCGGATATCCTTTTGCCGCAAAACTGTTATTCAGTTCGGCTACCCGGTTTTGATAAGCCTGGGCTACCGGACAAGTATTACAGGTAAAAACTACAATAAAACCTTTGGCATCTTTGTAATCTGCCATCGAAACCGTTTTATTGTCAACATTTTTTAAGGCGAAATCTTTAACTACATCACCAACTTTATACCCTCCGGTTTGTGCACATGCACCCAGCGAAATTAACACCAAACCCATTAGCAATAACTTTTTCATAACCAATTATTTTAAGTTTAACAAAGTATTTTTGAGTTGTTTTTCTGTAAATTCCTGCTCGTAAAACCGGCGGATCTTCTGCTTTACAAATAAAGTTGCAGGTATAGCCCCTGTCCATTTTGGATCTACCCTTTCAATGTATTTTTGCTGGTCGGTTTCATTTAATAGAAACACCTCAGCTTTGAGCTGATTTTTAACCACAAAAGGAATGACCTCTTTTTGCAGTTTCGATTTAAAATCTACACTGATTAATATCACCTTAACAGGCTTTTTTAAGTTCGCTACGCGCAGTTTTTCAAAGTTGGGTAGTTCGGCTACACAAGGCGCACACCAGGTTGCCCAGAAATTAACTACATAAGTGGTATCTTTTCCGGCAGCTATGCGTTTATCCAGTTCATCAAGTGTAAGCAGTTTTACCTGTGCACTTAGCGAATAACTAATTAAAGATAAGCAGATTAAAAGAAATATACGCATAGTGATATAACGCAAATATTGGCAATAAGTTTTGCTGAACAATTGTATGTTGCTGTGGGACTAAACCCATGGCAACGAATTAATTTACCGAACCTGATTTTACGAATACCCGTTGATAGGCTGGCAAGGTTAAATCATCAACAATAACTCCTCTGGTAGTGCTGGCATGGACAAAAAAGCCATTGTTGAGATATACTCCAACATGATCTACATCGTTGCCACCAAAAGAGAAAAACACCAGGTCGCCTTCTTTTAAGTTATCGATATCTTTCTTGCGGATTACATTGGCCTGATCGCGGGAAATGCGCGGCAGGGTTACCCCATAAATTTCCTTTTCCAGTAAATATGCAAAACCAGAACAATCAATCCCTCCTTTATCCAGGCCACCAAAACGGTAGCGTACGCCTGTCCAGTCGGTAATAAAGCGGTAAAGCGGCTTGCTCTTTAAATTACTCATTGCATCGGCAGCTTTTGCACCTTTGGTATCACTTTTAACGGTGTATTTACGCGTACCACACGACGACAGGAAGAGCACTAAAGCAACTAAATAGAAAGCGTAAGGTTTAAAGGTAGTATGCATAAGTTTAAAATATTATTCAGATTCAGGCTGTAAAGCTTACAACCTGAATCTTTTTCGGTTTAATTCTTAATTAAACGTTGTATTTCATCGAGTTTAAGTAAAGCTTCAACAGGTGTTAAGGCATTTACATCCAGGTTGTTCAATGTATCCCTTATTTTTACCAGAATCGGATCGTCAATAGCGAACATCTGCAATTGGTAAGCCTGATTTTGTACTTTTTTAATACTGTCTTTAATGCTTTGACCTTCAGTACGGTCAATCTCCAGCTTTTTCAGGATTTCGTTTGCACGACCAATCAGTTTCGGCGGCATACCAGCCATTTTGGCCACATGGATACCAAAACTATGCTCACTTCCACCCGGAACAAGTTTCCTCAGGAAGATTACTTTATTGGTCATTTCCTTAACCGAAACATTAAAGTTTTTGATGCGCGGCATGGTATTGGCGAGCTCGTTTAGCTCGTGATAGTGGGTGGCAAAAAGCGTTTTTGGCCGCGAGGTTGGGTGTTGATGCAGAAACTCTGCAATAGCCCAGGCTATCGAAATACCATCATAAGTACTCGTTCCACGACCAATTTCGTCTAATAAAATTAAGCTGTTATCCGAAATGTTATTCAGGATACTGGCCGTTTCGTTCATTTCGACCATGAACGTACTTTCGCCCGATGAGATGTTGTCAGATGCACCTACACGGGTAAAAATCTTATCTACAATACCTACTTCGGCATCTTTCGCAGGTACAAACGAGCCCATTTGCGCCATCAGTACAATTAATGCCGTTTGGCGTAAAATAGCCGACTTACCGGCCATGTTTGGTCCGGTAATCATAATAATCTGCTGACTTTCGGTATCCAGGTACACATCATTGGTGATGTACTCCTGGCCCACCGGCAATTGTTTTTCAATTACCGGGTGACGGCCACCTTTAATGTCGAGCACCTTATCTGGTGTAACTTTTGGCTTGTTGTAATGGTTTTTAGCGGCCAGTTGTGCAAAGCAAAGCAAACAATCCAATTGTGCAATCAAAAACGAATCTAGCTGAATGGGTTTAATATAACCCGCTGTTTCGTACATCAATTCATTGTACAAACGTACTTCAATGGCCTGTATCTTCTCTTCGGCACCTAAAATCTGGTCTTCGTACTCTTTCAGTTCTGGTGTAATGTACCTTTCGGCATTTACCAAAGTCTGTTTGCGGATCCAGCCTTCGGGTACTTTATCTTTATGCGTGTGGGTTACTTCTAAATAATAACCAAAAACGTTATTGAAAGCAATTTTTAAGGATGGAATACCGGTAGCTTCGGCTTCGCGTTTCTGGATTTGTACCAGGTAATCCTTTCCGCCAAAAGCGATTTTACGCAGCCGGTCAAGCTCCTCGTCAATACCATCGGCAATTACATTTCCTTTTACCAGTAAAGCTGGCGGATCGGCTTGTAATTCGCGTTCAATACGCTCGCGAATAGCCAGACAAGGGTTTAACTGATCGGCGATTTTGATTAAGAACGGATTTTTTGATTCGGCAGCCAGTTTTTTAACCGACTCAATATGGTATAAAGCACGTTTTAAAGCCACCAACTCCCGCGGACCAACGCGTTGCAAACCTACTTTAGAAATCAAACGTTCTAAATCGCCAATTTGCTTAATGTGCGATAAAAATTCCTCCTGTAAAGTTGCGTTGGCCACAAAATATTCTACCATGCCCAAACGCTCCTGAATAGGTTTCAGCTCTTTGAGCGGCATGATGATCCATTTTTGGAGCAAACGCGCGCCCATCGGCGTACAGGTATGATCGAGGATATCGAATAAAGTTACCGCGTTATCGTTAGCCGAATTTACCAGTTCCAGGTTGCGGATGGTAAAACGATCGAGCCACATGTAACGGTCTTCCTCAATGCGACTAATCGAAGTAATGTGCTGCAGATTGCGGTGTTCGGTTTCGCCCAGATAGTGTAAAATCACCCCGGCAGCTACAATTCCGCTTTGTAAACGGTCTACACCGAAACCTTTTAATGAGCTCACCTCGAAATGCTTCATCAGCGTTTCGTTACCATAATCGCTGGTAAAAGGCCATTCATCTAAACCGAAAGTATAAAAACGATCGCCGAAATTTTCGGTAAAGGACTGCCGTTTCGATTTCTGAAAAATAACCTCTGTAGGTTTAAAACCCTGTAAAAGTTTGTCAATATAATCGCTGTTACCCTGCGCAATTAAAAATTCGCCGGTCGAGATATCTAAAAATGAAACTCCCAGTTGTGTTTTATCGAAGTAAACACAAGCCAGGAAGTTGTTTGATTTCTGGTTTACAATATTATCGCCATAAGCCACGCCTGGCGTAACCAACTCTGTTACACCGCGTTTTACAATCGTTTTGGTTGCTTTAGGGTCTTCCAGCTGATCGCATATCGCTACACGCTGCCCGGCACGTACCAGTTTGGATAAATAGTTATCTAACGAGTGGTGCGGAAAGCCGGCCAGTTCGAGGGCGCCGCCATTGGGCCCTGTTCCCCTGCGGGTTAAAACAATACCTAATATTTGTGCTGTTTTTACGGCGTCTTCGCCAAAGGTTTCGTAAAAATCGCCTACCCTAAATAATAACAATGCGCCCGGATACTTCGCTTTTATCGCGTTGTATTGCTGCATTAACGGGGTTTCTTTATTCGTGTCTTTAGCCAAAACTGAAATTAATTTGCAAAAGCCATAAAGATAGCACGAATATACATTCTGCGGTTGTTTTGTTGAAAAGTTGAAAGATTGTTAGCAAGGTAAGGTCAGGCTAACTGGTTAATGGTTTGAATCAGTTAATCGACAGCAAGCTTACAGTTAACCAGTTTATACAATTTAAACAATTAACCAGTCTTCCTAAACATTATTTGAAAATGAAGGGTTCTGCACCTTTCGGAAAGTTCAGTCCTGCTATCCGCTTTACTTCTCCCGATCAAAAATCGGGATCGTGCCCGCTCCTATCAGGTTTAAAAACAAAGGGCAGTTAAGACTACCTTGAAACAAATAACGAAGCTTAAGTGTTACACTAAAAAAGATAAATATTATATGATGACGATCCAATTAAACACCGACAAAAACTTAACCATACACCAGGAATACGAAGAAAAAATCCATAACCAGTTAAACGAAGGACTGAACAGATATAGTGATTTAATTACACGCCTCGAAGTTCATTTATCTGATGAGAATGGCATTAAAGAAGGACTGGAAGATAAAAGATGTTTGCTGGAAGCCAGAATTAGCGGAAAAGAGCCTGTTGCGGTAACTAACTTAGGCAATACTTATGATTTGGCAATTACAGGTGCTTTAACCAAACTAAAAAGTACCCTTGAAAAAGTTGCTGGTAAAATGAAAAGCCATTAATTCATTCACTTCTAAAGAGATGCTGAAACAAGTTCAGCAAGACGAGCAGGAATGACATAAGTGATTCGTCATTGCGAAGCCGGGCCGTGCGAGCTGAAGCAATCTTACAGTATAAACCTTATAAAATTGCTTCAGCTAAAGAAAAACTAGCTTCGCAATAACGATTTTTAAACTTTGACTCTTTCTAGTTCCTCAATATAACTTAAAAAAAGGCGCATTGCCTTCATTCTGTCCTCAGTTACTTCAAATTGTAACTTGTTGTACAGGTAATCTTCCAGGTCAAAGTTGCTTACAGGCGACAATTCAGCCAAAACTTGTTTGCGGTGATCTAAACCAAACTTTAACGCAGCATTAAATTCATCCTTAAAGTCCTGCGAAATTTCTTTATTGGCTACCCAGGCGGCGTACATAAATGGCAAGCCGGTTAATTTCTTCCACTCCTCGCCCATATCGTAAACAAAAGCGAAATCCTGTGTTTTACCAAAAGTCCGGTCGCCGATGAGTACAATAGCATCCGTTTCTGTATTTTGATCGGTAGTGAACGCTACTTCCTGCTCCCAATGAAACTTGAGCAATACCTTAGCCAGGTTATTCGAAGTTCTGGAATGTGCATCTAAACGCAGAGTTTTAATCTCATTCACAGGCACCTTACTGAAAATAAATACCGAGTTTACAGCGCCATCGCTACCTATGCAGTAATTAGCTACAATATTGGCATTGGGTACGTTTGGAATAGCCGCAACAGGCATCAACCCTATATCTACCTGACCATTAATTACTTTAGCGGCGCAATCTGAAGGGATATCTAAACTTAAGTCTATTTTATTGATAATTGGCGAATTTGCCAAACCATAGATAAATGCTTTGGTATTGGTGTAGGCAACAGCCGATATTTTAATCTTATTCAAGGTGTTATGTTAATGTTTTGCGTTACGCGTTTGGCGTTAAGCAGATTATCCAATCACTAAACCGTCTAAATGAACGGCACTGTTAAATTCAAGTACAGTAAATTTTCCGTCTTCGAAACCCATTTTATACAAAACAGTATTCTGGTGCGGAAATTCGGTCATTTCACTCAATGGCTTTCCTAATAATAAACATAAGAAAACACGCATAGCCCTTCCGTGCATGCAAAGTAAAACTTTCTGTTCTTCAGGGCGGGTCATCAAAACTTCCATAGGTTGTTTTAAACGTTCGTATACATCCTGTACACTTTCTCCCCCTTCAAAATGAGCTGTATAGTTACCTTCCTGCCAGCATTGTAACATCGTTCTAAAAGCTTCGCGTGCCTCTTCTGTATTGGGTTTTCCCTCCCAAACACCCCATGCCAGCTCATCCAGTCCCGATAAACGCTCCCAGGGAAGCTCCGAATCAATGAATTTCTGTACGGTTTGCCAGGTACGTTTTAACGCTGAAGTATAAATTTTATCGAAACCTACATCTTTATAAGTTTGATAAAATGCCTCAGCTTGTGCTCTGCCCAAATCATTCAAATCAGCGTTTATACCTCTACCTTGTACTATGCCTTGTCTGTTCAGTTCCGTTTCGCCGTGGCGGATGATATAAATTTGCTTCATATTTTATATTTATTGAATAGTAGATTATGGGAGAATGAAATCGTATTCAATTTATCTCTCATACTTTCTTTCAATTCCTAATTCACTACAGGTAATTTGTAATAAGCTGGTTTCTTTTCTTCTTCGAAAACCACATGCTCAAAATCGGTTACCACATTATATAGGGTATCGCGCTCAATAGCTTTTCTACCTACCTGTTTAATCAGGTTTACGAGTTCTTTAGTGCTCATGGCAGGGTTCTGCTCCTCTGCTCCCGCCATCGAATAAATTTTGGTGGTATCATCAAGCGTACCATCGATATCATCAACCCCGTAGTTTAATGATAGTTGTGCGGTTTCCCTGCTAATCATGGCCCAATACGCTTTGATATGGTCGAAATTATCCATGTAAATGCGTGCAATGGCGTAATTTCTTAAATCCTCAATTACCGAAACTTCAGGAACATCACTCATCTGGTTATGCTGGTTGCGGAATTTTAGCGGAATAAATGTCTGGAAACCGCCGGTTTTGTCCTGTAGCTCGCGCAGTTTTTCCATGTGATCAACCCGGTGCCAGAACTTTTCGATATGGCCGTAAAGCATGGTTGCATTACTGCGCATGCCCAGTTTGTGCCATTCTTCGTGTATGGCCAGCCATTGCTCACCTGTACATTTATCTTTGGCAATCTGATCGCGTACTTCAGGGTGGAAAATTTCTGCCCCACCACCCGGAATAGATTCTAAACCTGCTTCTTTCATCAGGCGCATTCCGGTTGCGTAATCAATTTTGGCTTTCTTAAAAATATAGTGGTATTCTACAGGGGTTAAAGCTTTAACATGCAAATCAGGACGGTGCTGTTTAATAGCTGTAAATAATGCCGAGTAAAAAGCGACATCATACTGTGGTAAAACACCACCTACAATGTGCACCTCAGTTACCGGTTCGCCATCGTATTTTTTTACAATATCGAGCATTTGCTCCATGGTTAAGGCCCAGCCTTCTTCCTTTTGCTTCAGTAAGCGCGAATAGGAACAGAATTTGCAGTCGTAAACGCAAAGATTGGTCGGTTCTAAATGGAAGTTACGGTTAAAATAAGTTTTATCGCCGTGTTTTTGCTCGCGAACAAAGTTGGCCAAAACGCCAAGGTAGCCTAATTCTGCGTGTTCGTAAAGGTAAACGCCTTCATCAGAACTAATCCGTTCTCCGTGAAGAACTTTGTGTGCAATGTTTTGTAGTTCAGTTGATAAGTTGGTATCAGCTAGTATTTTTTCAACCTGATCAGTTGTATTCATTCCTGAAATATTTTGAACAAAAATACAATAATGGGTCGATTTGAAAATCATTTTCTTGTAACAAACCGGTATTTTTAGGAGTAGCGTGTTATAATTAACCACAGGTAAGGAAGGGTAAACATAGATTTTAATTAACTTAAAAAAGCTTTCCGTGCTAATCTGTGCCTCCGTGGCTTATTACGTAAAAGCAAGAAGCACTTCGACTCCGCTCAGTGTGACAACTATATTAGATTAACTTAAAAACTATCCTTGTAAATCAGTGAATCTGTGGCTTATTACGTAAAAGCAAGAAGCACTTCGACTCCGCTCAGTGTGACAACTATTTGGATTAACTCAAAAAAGCTTTCCGTGCTAATCTGTGCCTCCGTAGCAAAATATAGCCATAAAAAAAGCACCTCTTTTCAGAAGTGCTTCCGGGTATGTTTTTCAATGTTAAATATTATCTTGCTGCTGGCGCAAAAGTTAAAATGATGTTTGCAGTTCTTCCGCCAAACTCAATAGGTGATTTTAATACCATTTGTGTGCTCGAAAGTTCAGTTAGCACTAAACGGTAACCTTCAGTTACGTTTTTAGCTTTATCGCCTTCATAGATTTTTTTAAACTGGAAAGTCTGATCTTTTGGTGCTGCCGACCAGAAAATAGTTTGCATTACCGATCCGCAGGCGCTCGATGCAGGTAAAGTATACGATCCGTTACCGCTGTTGGTTAAATGCCAGGTACTGCCCTGAAAACATTTATAAGATTTCTCTCCGAATAAACCTTGTACAGCGCCATCTGGCAAACCTTCTAAAGCTACGTTGCTTACTACCCAGTCGCGCACTACTGTACCGCGGCTACCTGTAACACCAGCGGTTACTCTTTTTGCCGTGTTACAGCTTTGTAACATTACTAAAGTAGAACATGCGATTGCGATAGCTATAAATAATCTTTTCATTTTAGTTTAATTTAAATTTCGTCAAACTTGTTACATAAATCTTGCCAAAACAATTACGAAGTTTAAATTAGCTGCAAAATATTAAATTGTAAACTGCTATTATTTCGATAACCCCTTATTATCATGAAACCCGAAACCCTTGCTATTCACGCATCTAATCTCGTTAACAGTGCTACAGGCGATGTTACCCCTCCCATTAATCTGTCTACAACTTTTTTTCGCGATGAGCATGGTGGCTACCCGGGCGGACACATGTATAGCAGGGTAAGCAATCCAAACCGGTCTGCTTTAGAAAACACTTTAGCCAAATTAGAATACGGTGAAGATGCAGCTGCTTTCTCATCGGGAAATACTTCGGGTATGGCCTTATTTCAGGCATTAAAGGCCGGAAGCCACATTATTGCACCTGATGATATGTATTGGGGTTTTAAAAAACAACTGCTTACCATCTTTGCCGATATACTTGAATTTGATTTTATAGACCAGACTGACCTTGAACTGGTTAAAGCTACTATAAAGCCCAATACCAGACTCATTTGGTCTGAAACACCTTCTAATCCTTTATTAAAAGTTACGGATATTGCCGCAATCGGTAAAATAGCCAAAGCAGCTAATATTACCTTTGCCTGCGACAGCACCTTTGCTTCGCCAATATTACAAAATCCCGTTTTACTCGGCGCCGATATTGTGATGCATAGCAGCACTAAATACCTTGGCGGACATAGTGATGTTTTGGGAGGTATTTTGGTTACGGCCAAAAAGGACGAATTGTGGGATAAAATTAAAAATGTACAACAAACCGGTGGTGCAGTTCCGTCGCCATTTGATTGCTATTTATTAACCCGAAGCCTTAAAACCCTCGCTTACCGCATGAAAGGCCATTGCGAAAACGGCAAAAAAGTAGCCGATTATTTAAATCAGCACCCTAATGTGGAAGCTGTTTTTTATCCGGGATTGGAATCGCATCCCCAGCATGAGATTGCCAAAGGCCAGATGAAAGATTTTGGTGGTATGATGTCGTTCCTGGTAAAAGGCGATGTAGAGGCTGCAAGTAAAACCGTAAATAAGGTTAAGCTATTTGCACAGGCAACCAGTTTAGGTGGAGTTGAAAGTTTAATCGAACACCGCTATTCTATCGAGGGACCAGATAGCAAAACACCTAAAAACCTTTTGCGTATTTCAGTCGGCCTGGAACACATTGATGATATTATTGCTGATTTGGAGCAGGCTTTAAACTAGCAATTAAATCCTATAAGGTTTTTAAAACCTTATAGGATTATCTACTTATTTCGGGTTACAAACTGTAGTTAATTTAAGCGAATAGTTAGCCTCCAAAGGCTCATTGGTTTGTGCCAAACGCTGCGATCCGGTGTTTGCCGGGCAGGCAATATCTCCTGCAGCATCGTAAATTAGTTTGTTTCCATTGGCCAATAGTTCTTTGGGTACATAAATCTGTACTTTGGTAATGGAATAGCCCGAAGGGAAATAGCGGATGTAATAGCCATCAGGATGTTTGGTCCAGATGCCGCTCGGTACATCGCTTCTTGGTGGCGCCATACCTGCGATTATCGCATATTTTTCCATATCAGCATAAGTGTAATTGCCTGATGCCACAAGCTGTCTGATATTGTTTTCAGCTTCGAACACTGCTTTTACAGCTGCAGGTAGCTTGTCTTTGGCTTTCTCCATCACATCAACGGGTAAAACACCTAATGCACCGCCTTCTAATTGCGTAAGTTGTTTCGGTGTAAGCAGTTTAATGGCGGTAAGTTTAACCTGACCACTGTAATCGGCAAACTTTGTACGGGCAATAATGGTCCATAATAATACCTGAATATCATGTTGTTCTACTTCAGGATGTTTTTCGGCGCTTTTTAATATCGATACTACAATTTCTTCCTTTGGGCCTAAAACAGGTGCAAACATGTAACCATCGCCTTTTGATGGGGCAAAAGTTCCGGCTTTGAGGCAATAGCTTTTATTGGTCATTTCATAATAACCTTCGCAAAGCACATAGCCTCCCTCTGGGTTTTTAGGTAATAAATACAAAGGCTGAAATTTTTCTTTCGATTTAAAATCGGGCATCATCTCGCCTTCGCGGTTTACATCTTCGAAACTGGTGGTAATGGCGGCAGGTTGTTTCAGAAATTGATCAACACCTAAAGCTTTGGCACCCTGGGCGGTTCCGATTTTTAATAATTTATCTTTTAACCCGCCAAACTGGGCGTTAACGTTGTTTAGACCTGCTATGGTAAACAGTAGTGCTAAACCAAACGATTTTGCATTTTTCATGATGATTAGATTTAGATAGGTAGCACAAACTTAAAGTTTTAAGCGTTAATTTTATATTAAAATGTTTGCAAAGGGCAGATTACACAAAATTAGCCTATTCATTATCAGGTGATTACTTAGAAATCAAAATTTTATTTTGCAGATTAAAATTAAATTCAGACATTTGAAATATTATTTGGCAGCAAGCTAAATAAAAGTCAATCTTCAAAGGTTGATTTATAAAGAAGTGGCGAGAGACTGGCTCGATGACCCACTGGCAACCCTCAGAAAGAGAAGGTGCCAATTCCTGACCAGCTAACACGGTGTTATCTGGTGATATAAATTTTAACTGATGAAAACATTAAATCTTCAATCGCTAAGCGAACCCAGTGTAAACCTTAAAAAAGTAGAAAGTCTTTCTGTTTCTTTTATGTGTTGCAATATGCAGGCGATTACTTGTATGTGCTGTTGCATACAGTAATTTAAAAATCTTCCCTTTTTGTGCTTTTCAAACTGGAAGGTCCCGCTAAAACGGGATACGCCCACATAGGTTTAACCTCTAGCTTAGGTTAGCCTGATCTCTACAGATTATTCAACATTTAAAAATTTAAACACTAAAGATTATGTCAACTTCATATAAATTCGAAACATTACAAATTCACGCAGGTCAGGAAATCGATCCTACAACCGGTTCAAGGGCTGTTCCCATTTATCAAACCACTTCGTACGGATTTAAAAATGCCGAGCATGGTGCCAATCTATTTGCCTTAAAAGAGTTTGGCAACATCTACACCAGAATCATGAATCCAACCAGCGATGTTTTCGAAAAACGCATTGCCGCTTTAGAAGGTGGTGTTGCCGCCTTAGCAGTTGCATCTGGTCAGGCAGCACAATTTATTGCTTTAAACAACATTCTCGAAGCTGGCGACAGCATTGTGTCTTCCTCTCATGTATACGGAGGCACTTATAATCAATTTAAAGTTGCCTTTAAACGTTTAGGCATCCACGTTGATTTTGCCAACCCGGATGTGCCTGAAGAATTTGAAGCTAAAATTACCGATAAAACCAAAGCCATTTATTTAGAAACCATTGGTAACCCGGCATTTAGTGTGCCCGATTTTGAGAAAATTGCTGCAATCGCTAAAAAATATGATCTGCCTTTAATTGTCGATAATACTTTCGGTGCTGCAGGTTATCTGTTTAAGCCGTTAGAGCACGGTGCTAATGTGGTGGTAGAATCGGCTACCAAATGGATTGGTGGCCATGGCACCAGCATTGGCGGTGTAATTGTTGATGGTGGAAATTACAATTGGGGTAACGGTAAATTTCCGCAATTCAGCCAGCCATCAGAAGGTTACCACGGACTTGTTTTTAGCGATGTTTTTGGTGTTAATGGCCCTTTTGGCAATATCCAGTTCATTATCCGTGCACGTGTAGAAGGTTTAAGGGATTTAGGTCCGGCTATTGCACCATTCAATTCTTTCCTTTTACTGCAGGGATTAGAAACTTTATCGCTTCGTGTACAACGCCATGTAGATAATGCTTTAGAACTGGCTACCTGGTTAGAAAACCATCCGGCAGTTAAAGAAGTAGCTTATCCGGGTCTTGCCAGCAGCAAATACAACAATTTAGCTAAGAAATATTTAAGCAACGGCTTTGGCGCAGTTTTATCTTTCGAATTAAATGGCAGCAAAGAAAGTGCAACCCAGCTGATCGATAACCTGAAGTTAATTTCGCACCTGGCCAATGTGGGTGATGCCAAAACTTTAATTATCCAACCTTCGGCCACCACCCATCAGCAATTAAGCGATAGCGAGCAGCTGGCGGCAGGTGTTAAACCCAATTCGCTTCGCGTATCGGTTGGTATAGAACATATCGACGATATTAAAGCTGATTTTGAACAGGCTTTTGCAGCCATTGGCTTATCAGTAAGCGCAGCCAGTTTACAAGCCTAACTTTTTTTATTACCACGAGCATTATTTTAGCATGAGCACATCATCAACATATCAATACAACAAACAATTTAAGCTGGAAAGCGGAAAAAAAATCCGTAATCTGCAAATCGCTTATCAAACATACGGCAAGCTAAACGCAAAGAAAGATAACGTAATATGGGTTTGCCATGCACTTACGGCCAATGCAGATGTTTTTGAGTGGTGGGAAGGTTTGTTTGGACAAAACGCTTTGTTCAATCCGAACGATCATTATATTGTATGTGCCAATGTATTGGGCTCTAATTATGGTACAACCAATCCTTTAAGTACCAATCCGGTTAATGGTTTACCTTATTATCTTTCGTTTCCGCAGTTTACCATCCGCGATTTTGTTTCTGCACACCAGTTGTTAGCAGCGCATTTACAAATCGATAGCATTAAATTGTTAATTGGTGGTTCGTTAGGCGGGCAACAAGCGGTTGAATGGAGCATTATTGAACCTAATAAAATTGAGAACCTGATTTTAGTAGCTACAAACGCAGTGCACTCGCCGTGGGGAATTGCTTTTAACGAAAGTCAGCGTTTGGCTATTACTACTGATCGTACTTTTTATGCCAACAAACCCGATGGCGGGCTTAAAGGTTTAAAAGCGGCCAGAAGTATTGCGCTTTTAAGTTACCGTACTTATAATGCTTACGGCAGCACACAGGTAGAGAGTGTAAACGATAAAACCGATAATTTCAGGGCTTCATCTTATCAGAATTATCAGGGTGAAAAATTAACCAAACGCTTTAATGCTTACAGCTATTATTACTTAACCAAAGCAATGGATAGCCACAATGTAGGCCGTAACCGCAAGAGCATTGCCGATGCCCTGAAGTTAATTAAAGCAAATACCCTGGTAATTGGTATCGAAAACGATTTTCTTTTCCCGATTTCAGAGCAGAAGTACCTGGCCGATCAGATTACCGGTGCCGAATTTGCCGCCATTCACTCTGAATATGGCCATGATGGGTTCTTAATCGAAACCAATGCATTGACCAATATTATCGGAACTTTTATTAAAGAAAGCCGCGATAAGAAGATAATCAAGCTGCAACATACTGCTTAGAAGCTGAAAGCAGAAAGACCAAAGACTAAAGCTGAAAGGCTAAAGTTTCAGGTTAAATTATAAAGATTTAAAACAAATATAATAACAGGTAAAACCGGTGTAATCCGTAAATCTGTGTAATCACAACAATAACAATGAGTAAGAATTTAAAAATCGGTTTATTTGGTTTCGGAGTTGTAGGACAAGGCTTACTGGATATTATCCAAAGCCAGAACCTGAACCTGGAGATCATTAAAATCGCGATAAAAGATCCAAAGAAGAAGCGTACGCTCAATAAAGATTTATTTACCACCGATCGTAACGAGATACTAAACAATACCGAAATCAACACCATTGTGGAGTTGATTAACGATGCTGATGCAGCATACGAAATTGTAACTACTGCATTGAAAAACGGTAAAAACGTAGTTTCGGCCAATAAAAAAATGATTGCTACCCACTTAAAAGAGCTGGTAGATTTACAGGCCGAACATGGCACTTCCCTCTTGTATGAAGGTGCGGTTTGTGGTAGTATTCCAATTATCCGTAACCTCGAAGAATATTACGATAACGAATTATTCCACGCGTTAAGTGGTATTTTTAATGGTTCATCTAACTACATTTTATCTAAAATATTTAACGAAAATCAAGGTTACGATTCAGCATTGAAAGAAGCCCAGGATTTAGGTTTTGCCGAAACTGACCCGATTCTTGACGTGGGTGGTTACGATCCGAAATACAAACTGGCTATTGCTACAGCGCATGCTTATGGCTTGTTCGTAAACCCAGATAGTATTTTAAACATTGGTATCCAAAACCTATCAGACTACGATATTAAATATGCACGCGAGAAAAACTTTAAAATCAAACTGGTTCCAACAGCACGCAAGGTAAACACCAAAGATGTGGTAACTTATGTTTTGCCTAAACTGGTAGCTAAAGACGATTTCCTGTACAATGTAGAAAACGAATACAATGCGGTTGCGGTACAGGCTGCTTTTGCTGATAAACAGTTTTTCTATGGCAAAGGTGCCGGCGGTCACCCAACCGGTGCAGCCGTACTATCGGATATTGCTGCATTACGCTACGATTACCGTTATGAGTACAAAAAATACCATGCAGAAAATGGTGTAAAGCATACTGAAGAAATATTACTTGAAGTGTACTTACGCTATGCTGATGAAGAACTGATTACCTTACTGGAATTTGATAATATTAGCGAGCGCTATGCAGCCAATAGCTATAAATATGTGGTTGGAACGCTTAAACTGGAAAGCCTGATCAAAAACCGTGAACTGCTTTTAGATCCGGCTGTTTTTGTGGCTTATACCGGCAGACAGATTTACAAGCAAGAGCTGTTAAGCGAAAATGTTTTTGCCGAAGAACTGGCAGCCCTTTAAATTTATTTTTTAAGGTTAATTTTTTTATTTGTTTTGTTGTTAAGCATAAAGGCCGGAGCGATTCCGGCCTTTTGTGTTACTTAACTTTTATATATTTTTCTGTAATTACCCTGTCAACGCCTTCTCCTTCCACCTTTTCTACACCTTGCTGAATTAAAGTATCGCCTTTAATACTCAGTTTGAAATTAAAGGTATTACCCTCCCAGTTCTTATTCTTATAATATTCCAGGTGTTCGGTATAATTATCTTTATCCAGCTTAAACGTTCCGCCGCCTGCATCAAAATCTGCAGTATCTTTCGGATTAGTGCTGTGTTTCAAAAATGCAAAATGCGTATCGTTAAACATTTTAATCATTTTTAGTTTGCCAGTATAATCGGTCACCTCGCTTTTGCCGTTCTGCGTAGTAGTAGCCGAAACCAGCTGCCAGGTGCCCTGAATATCGAGCGATTGATCTTTCTTTTTTTCTGCCGGGCTATTGCAGGCCACCAGCGAAAGTAAGGCGAAGCCCGTTAAATAATTTAATTTCATAAGCAAGCGATATATTTGGTTAGTTTTTTTATCCACGACCAGCCATTTGCATGAGTTTATGGGCTAAATCTTTACCCAGATAGGCATCGATAATACGATGTACGAGGTACAGGATTGGTGTCATTAAAATGGCTACAATAAACTTATAGGTATAACCCACCAAGCCAATAGCAAACACCATTTTCCAGGTGTAGTGATATTGAGGGTTCAGGTAGAAGGCAATAAAAATGACCACAAAACTATCTACAAACTGCGATACCAGTGTTGAGCCAGTTGCCCTTAACCACAATGCCCGTTCGCCGGTTATCTTTTTAATCCGGTGAAAAATGAGCACATCAACCATTTGTCCGATAATAAAGGCTGTAATGGAGCCAACTATAATCCACATCCCCTGCCCGAATATTCCGGCAAAGGCATTGTTCATGTTCAGGTCTTCGCCGTTTATATTTTGATGAACCCAAAAATCAGCAGCGCTTAAATGCATAGATCCCCATACCACAATAAAGGCAAATGCAATTAAAATTGAAGTGAGTATAGATAAAAACCTGACTTGTTTTACCCCAAAATATTCGTTAATAATATCGGTCATGATGAAAATAATGGGCCAGGTTAGCACCCCTGCCGACATTACGAACGACAAATGCGGAACACCCAAAAGATTGATGTCAAACTTCTTCATGCCCAGCGTTTCTTCTACACTGAATAATTTAACACCGATAAATTCTGATAATATTGCATTGGCCACAAAAAAACTACCCAGAACGAGTAGCAAACGGCTTTCTTTCGTTTTAAAAGTCATAGGCAATAAATCTAAAAATAATCTGCCACATAACCGCAGGGATTATACTTTTTAACAAGTTGTTTACTTTAAAAGATTATGGGAGTATAATCAATATAAGATCTTTCTGTGTTTTTATTTTTTGCCACAGATTAATTCAATTTTAGGTGCGGTGGTAATTTTTACAATCGGTCGACCCGTAAATTTAGGTTAGCAAATTAAATCTCCCAATCTTTGCGCCTCCGAAAAACTAACAGATTATGGCTAAGAAACAACACTTCTATTTAATACTTATTTTAGGTTCACTCGCTGCGCTTGGCCCGTTTTCTATCGACATGTATCTGCCTGGTTTTGTTGATATTGCCAAAGATTTAAAGAGCACCGAGTCTGTTGTAGCCCTTTCACTATCAAGTTTTTTTATCGGAATTTCAGCCGGTCAGCTTTTGTATGGCCCTTTGCTCGATAAATATGGACGTAAAAAGCCGCTGTATTTTGGTTTAGCGCTTTATATCCTTTCTTCGGTTTTATGTTTAGCCGTAACTGATGTGAATCAACTTATTGTTTTGCGTTTTGTACAAGCCATCGGAAGTTGTGCTACCGCTGTAGCCTCTGTAGCCATGGTGCGCGATTTATTTTCGGTAGAAGAAAGTCCTAAGGTATTCGCTTCTTTAATGCTGGTTATTGCAGTTTCTCCAATGCTGGCCCCTACTGCCGGTGGTTATTTAATTTCGGCACTCGGTTGGAAATATGTATTCGTCTTCTTAGGCTTAATGGCTGTTTTAATGCTGCTCGCCTCTATTTTTAAGTTACCAGAAAGCTACAAACCCGATCCCAATTACTCTTTAAAGCCAAAACCTATTCTGAATAGCTTTTTCACCGTATTGCGTGAACCGCAGTTTTATACTTACGCTTTAATCAGTTCGATCACCTTCTCAGGATTGTTTGCTTACGTATCTTCTTCGCCCACCGTGTTTATGAAGATTTATGAAGTAAGCAAAACGGGCTATGGCTGGATATTTGCCCTTTTATCGGTATCATTTATTGGTTCGAGTCAGGTAAATAGTCTGATCTTGAAATGGTTTAGCAGTAAAAAAATTGTAACCTGTGCACTGGTTGCCCAGTGCATCTTCAGTTTAACATTCCTAATCTTTGCTTTAAATAACTGGCTTGATTTATACAGTACCATCGGTTTTATTGCCTTATTCTTGGCCTGTTTGGGTTTAATTAATCCGAATGCAGCAGCCTTGTCACTGGCCCCTTTTTCTAAAAATGCAGGAAGTGCTTCGGCCTTAATGGGCGCATTGCAAATGGGTTTGGGAGCGCTTGCCTCGGTAATGGTAAGTTTATTCAGTGAACATTCGGTAGTACCCATGCCCTTGGTAATGACTGTGGCAGCCTTTATAGCGCTATTTTGCCTGTTAATTGGCCGCAGGTTTATTACCAGTGAAGTAGAAGCCGATGCTGATGCGGCTGTGGTTGCACATTAAGTTTTGCTGACCACAAAGGCACTAAGGACACAAAGCAATATTAATTCCCGCAGATTTAACAGATAAGAAACGTAGATGCTTAATCATGATCTGCGGTAAAATCGTTTTATACCTTCAACATATATCATTTGAAAAACAGTCTATAATTATCATCTCTGAGACCATAATTATACCTTCAGAACATATATCATTTGAAAAATAACCTATAATTATACCTTCAGAATATATATCATTTGGTTAAAAAGCTATGTTATCGGATCAGCATGACGAATACATAATCCGCATCACGCATCTTTAAAATACTTTGTGATCTTCGTGTCTTCTTGGTAAACTATTAAGGCTTCTGGTTTTCAATAATATTTGTATCATCATAAGCGTTTTAGGCCAGCCTATTCCTGCTTTAAGCTTTTTTTTTCTATTTTCGCTTATAAGATGCTGAATATACAATCTAAACTTCCTGGCGTAAGTACCACCATCTTTACGGTGATGAGCAAGCTTGCGGCAGAACACAATGCCATTAATTTATCGCAAGGTTTTCCTGACTACGCATGCGATCCCAATTTAGTTGAACTGGTGAGTAAAGCCATGCAGGATGGTTTTAATCAGTACGCTCCAATGCCTGGTTCAACATTTTTAAAGGAAACCATTGCGGCAAAAGTAGAAAATCTATATAAGGTAAAATACAATCCAGATACCGAAATTACCATTACTGCTGGCGGCACTCAGGCTATTTTTACTGCTCTTGCTGCCATAATCAGTGCCGGTGATGAGGTCATTATATTCGAACCTGCTTACGATAGCTACGCGCCAACGATTAAATTACTTGGCGGACTGGTTAAAACATACGAATTAGCTCCTCCCAGTTATGCTATTGACTGGGATATGGTGAAGAAATTGTTTACGGCCAGAACCCGGATGATTATCTTAAATTCGCCACAAAACCCAACAGGAAGCATACTATCGGCAGATGATATGAAAGCACTGATTAAACTGGTTAGCGGCACCGATATTTTAATCTTAAGCGATGAAGTTTACGAACATTTAATTTACGATGGACAGCAGCACCAAAGCGTAATGTTATATCCTGAATTAAAGCAACGCAGTTTCATTGTGGCCTCATTTGGGAAACTTTTACATGCTACAGGCTGGAAGCTCGGCTATTGTCTGGCACCTGAAAAACTAACCAAAGAATTCAGGAAGGTACACCAATTTAACGTTTTTAGCGTTAATAGTCCCATGCAGCAAGCTATTGCCACTTATTTGCAAACACCTGCCAATTACACCGGAATTGCGGCATTTTTTCAGGAGAAACGCGATTATTTCAGGAGCCTTTTGGCCGAAAGCAGACTGGAACTTCTCCCCTGCAACGGGTCGTATTTTCAATGCGCCAGCTACCGGAATATCAGCGATGAAAAAGATACCGATTTCAGCATGCGCCTGATTAAAGAATTTGGTGTGGCCACCATACCCGTTTCTGCATTTTACCAGAAAGGTACTGATCACAAAATTATCAGGTTCTGTTTTGCCAAGGAGCACGAAACGCTGGCTTTAGCTGCAGAGAAATTAAAGAATATTTAACGGCACCAAACTCATAAAGAAATGGAAGCACCTGTTTACACTCAAATCGAAAACCTGAAAGTAACTGTATTTCAGGCTTATCTTTTTTGGGAAAACATCGATAAAAACCTCTTAAACCTGGCCCTTCGCCTTTCGATGGGTGTACGGGAAAAAACGGATCTTATTATCCTGCCCGAAATGTTTAACACCGGTTTTAGCATGAATTCTGAAGCCTTAGCCGAAGAAATGGGTGGTAAAACCATGCAGTGGATGCACAAAATGGCAGATTTATATAATTGCGTGGTCACCGGGAGCATCATTATTAAAGAAAATAACCAATATTATAACCGCCTGATCTGGATGGAGCCCGATGGAACGCACCAACATTACGATAAACGCCATTTGTTTGGTATGGGTGATGAAGATCAGCATTTTAGTCCGGGCAACAACAAGCTCGTGGTCGAACTAAAAGGCTGGAAAATCAGACTGGCCATTTGTTACGACCTTCGTTTCCCGGTGTGGTTGCGTAATGTAGATCAGGAATACGATATTTTGCTTTTAGTGGCCAACTGGCCAGACAAACGTTCGGCACATTGGAAAGCCCTCATTCCGGCACGGGCCATTGAAAACCAAAGTTATGTAATTGCTGTAAATCGTGTTGGGCACGATGGCAACCAGATTTACCACAGTGGCCTATCCATGTGTTTAGATCCTTATGGCAATACCGTTTATTACAAACCAGAAGACGAAGACTTATATACTTTCAGTATCAATTACGAAGAACTGGTTAAAATCAGGCGTCAGTTCCCGTTTCTTAAAGATGCAGACAGGTTTATCATCAGCTAGAGAAGAATCAAACTTCAAGAACCAATGACCAATTATCAATAACTAATAATCAATGTCCAAATCACAATTTTCAAAGTATAACAAACAATTAACCAGTTAAACGATTTATACAATTAACCCAGATTGGGAATAACCAATAATCAAATCACAATTTTCAAAGTATAACAAACAATTAACCAGTTAACCAATTTATACAATTAACCCAGGTTGGGAATAACCAATATCCAAATCACAATTTTCAAAGTATAACAAACAATTAACCAGTTAAACGTTTTATACAATTAACCCAGGTTGGGAATAACCAATAACCAAATCGCAATTTTCAAAGAATAGCTAACAATTAACCAGTTAACCAATTTATACAATTAACCAAATAAAACAACAAAGCACCACACATACATGTTTAACCGCCGTAAATTTATAAAAGCCTCTGCCCTTTCAGCCGGCCTGCTGGCTATCGAGAAAAGCAGCATTGCTGCCGTAGTTCCGCAGAAAAAAACAAAGGTTGCCAATTTCCCGATTGTAATCTCTACCTGGGATTTTGGAATTGCAGCCAATGCAGATGCCTGGAAGGTACTCGCTGCAGGCGGACGTGCGCTGGATGCTGTAGAACAAGGTGTTTGGGTGCCGGAAGCTGATGAGAAAAATCAATCGGTTGGTTATGGTGGCTTGCCCGATCGTGATGGCCGCGTTACGCTCGATGCTTGTATTATGGATGAACAAGGTAACTGTGGTGCGGTTTTAGCGCTCGAGTATATCAAACATCCCATTTCGGTAGCCCGTAAAGTAATGGAAAAAACACCTCACGTAATGCTGGCTGGCGATGGAGCTTTACAATTCGCATTAGAACAGGGCTTTAAAAAAGAAAACCTGCTTACTCCCGCAAGTGAAAAGGCATGGAAAGAATGGTTAAAAACGGCCAAATATGCGCCGGTAATGAATATCGAAAATAAGCTTTACCAAAAAGCTGCCCCTCAAAAATTACCAGGTAACCAATATAACCACGATACCATTGGCATGCTGGCAATTGATGCCAAAGGCAATATTTCAGGTGCCTGCACCACAAGTGGTATGGCCTATAAACTGCATGGCCGCATTGGCGATAGTCCGATTATTGGTGCAGGTTTATACGTAGACAACGAAGTTGGTGGTGCAACCTCTACAGGCGTTGGCGAAGAAGTGGTTAGAAACGTAGGTTCATTCTTAGTAGTAGAATTGATGAGACAAGGTTATACACCAGAAGCAGCCTGCAAGGAAGCGGTTATGCGCATCATTAAAAAGAAACCCGAAACGGCTAAAAATATCCAGGTTGGTTTTCTGGCCATTAATAAAAAAGGCGAATATGGTGCTTATGCCATTCAGCAAGGTTTCAGTTATGCGGTATGCAATGCAGAAAAACAAGACCTTTTAATTAAAGGTAAAAGCTATTATTAATAGAATGGCTATATTCACAGCTCAGATCTAAATAAAACGCTAATGGGACTACTAGCAAAGATTTTCGGCAAAAAAAATGTTGCCGAGCGCAAAGGCGAACCAGATATGGTGGTGGTTCCGGAGGATAATGAAAAAATGGATTGGGCCATTGAAAAGGCTGGTCTTACGCTATGGTATTTTGAAGCCAGTTTGAAAAATCCATCGCCCGGGCAGGATTATTTTTCTATTAAAGTGATGATTATTGATGGTGAAAACGGCGAGCATATCTGGTTAACCGATCCTCATTTTGATGACGAAGGCAATTTATTTGGCACCGTAGGCAATGCGCCGGTTAATGTACACAATGTAAAACTGAACCAGAAAATAGGCATAAAACGCGAGCTGATTTCCGATTGGATGATTATTGAAAATGGCCGGTTAATTGGAGGTTACACCATCAGGGCAATCCGAGATACCATTCCTGATCAGGATAAAATGGCTTTCGATCAGCAGGTTAATTTATATATTGATGAAGGTGTAGATCATTTTAAAGCCAATCTGGAAACGCCGGAAGGTGCAATCCTTTCTTTAGAAAAAGCGTACAATTATAAGGATATCCATGCGGCGATGGACTGCAAAGATTTTTTCGAAGAGGCTGCTACGCTCCTCTCGGGCATGGATATGGACCTAAATAAGGAGGTTATCAACGAAACGGCCGAACTATTAAAGCTATCTTTCATCAAAAACATTGAAGAAAACGGCTTTCCTGATTTTTCAGGTATCCAGAATGCTTTTCCCGAACGTAAAAAGATCGATGAAACACATTGGGTAATTACCGAAGTATGCTGGCATGCCGATGGAGGCAAATCGGTACAGCAGTTAAACACCTATAAATCGCCCAAAGGTTGGGTAGTTCTCGGCCCTAAAGGACCAAAAGAATAATTTAAATTAAAGCACAACATGAATAATAACGGAACGGTTGGTGGATTAGAAGTATGTGCCAATTCTTATACCTCTGCCCTGGCTGCACAAAATGGCGGCGCCATCAGGGTCGAATTTTGCGATAACCTGGCCGAAGGCGGTACTACCCCCAGTTATGGTCAAATCGCACTAGCTAAAAAAAATCTCAGCATAGCCATCTGGCCAATTATCCGCCCAAGGGGTGGCGATTTCTTGTACTCGGACATTGAGTTTGAGTTGATGAAAGAAGATATAATTGCTTGTAAAGCTTTAAAATGTGAAGGTGTGGTTATCGGGATACTTCGTGCCGATGGTCGCATTGATAAAAGCAGATGTGCCGAACTCATTGCCCTGGCGCAACCTATGGGAGTAGCTTTTCACCGGGCTTTCGATATGAGTAATGATATGGATCAGGCACTGGAAGACCTGATTGACCTTAAGGTTGAAAGGGTTTTAACTTCTGGAGGTGCTCCCAATGCTCCTCTGGGTGCTGAAAAACTGGCTCAACTCGTTAAAAAAGCCAATGGCCGCATTACCATTATGCCGGGTGCAGGGATAAACGAGGGCAATATTCAGAAATTAATTAGCCAGACTGGTGCTACCAACTTTCATGCATCGGCAAAGGTATTTGTTGCCAGTAAAATGGAATACCGGAATACTGAGACCAAAATGGGCAGTATTGAAGATGAATACCGTTACGAATTAACGTCCGAAGAGAAAGTTAAGGCACTGACAACAATTATCAACAGGAATTTAAATAAATAGTATTCAGTTATTTAGTATATTTAATTAACCATTAACTATACTAATTATGATCAAAAAACTAATCCCCCTATTTGCGGTGGCTTTGCTTTTGGCGGCATGCCAGAGTAAAGAAGCAAAAACAACTGAATCGGTAACCTCCGATACCACGAAGTATCCCTACACACCTAAAAAGGTGCACAGCTGGGAAATGAATCCTGAACCTCAGAACATGATCGCCGCCATGAGTGCTTTAAAAGGCTTTGCATCTCTGGATACGGCTGCAGTTAAACCTTTTCTGGGTGACAGCATCTGGCTAATGGTAGATAACTACAGCTTTAAAGGTACAAGAAGTCAGTTTTTAGGTGAGGCACAGCACGAAATAGACCGGTTTAAACAAATCCAGATCGATATGGAAGATATGGAATCGGTAATTAGCAAAGATAAATCAGAAGAATGGGTGAGTTTGTGGTATAAACAAATCTCGACAATGAAAGATGGTAAAACAGATACCGTTAACTGCTTTAACGATTTTAAAATGAAAAATGGTAAAGTAGTAGGCTGGTCTGAATATGTGCAGCACCCGATGAAGGGGAAATAATTTAAGAATAAATTTGTGATCCTGGGCCTGCCGATATGCCAAAGCACCTTAGCTTAGCAAAGCTTCTTCGACGGGCTCAGAATGACAACCGTGTTTAGAACCTATTAAAAGTCAGATGGTAACATCTGACTTCACTGATAATTCTGTGAAAGGCGTTTCGAGAAGCTACCATTGACAGACACCTAAGCAATTTCGTCATTGCGAGAAGGCTTTTTCAGCCGACGAAGCAATCTTTATAGCAAAACTTACCGGCATGAAAGATTGCTTCGTCGTTCCTTCTCGCAATGACGATTTTTCTAGTAGATCAATGCCGTTAGGCTGTCACTCATATTGATCTTTATACAATAAATTACCCCTCAACCTGACAAATTTCCAGATAAAACTAATACTTTAACACTCAGCAATGCTAACAGCTAAAATAACTTCTAAAAATTTTACCTGATATTTTGCAATGCTTTCTTTCAATTCTATATTTACAAAAAAATTAACGTTTAAATTATGGAAAGCTCAAATGATAGCTTATGTAACAGCTGTTACAAACCCTTTACCCTTACCGATACCTTTTGCAACAACTGCGGTTTCCCGCTTCAGGGAACAAAAGAAGAAAAAGATAGTCATATTGCCAACAGAACAATTAAAGAAGTAGATCTTATCGAATTACAAAGGTCGGTAGACAGCGCTTGTAATTCACTCTATTGGATTGCTGGATTTATTGGGCTATCTACAATATTTATATTTTTTACTGCTGCAGCAGAAGATCAGTTTGCCTTATTGATCATGAATGTTATTTTGGTTGGCGCATTTTTAGGCTTTGGAGTTTTAAGCAGATCCAAGCCTACTACTGCCATGATTTCGGGCTTATCATTATACGTGATCATTCAGATTTTAAATCTCATTGCCGATCCTGCAACCATATTCAAAGGCATTATTTTTAAAGTCGGTATTATAATTTACCTGATTAAAGGTATTAAATCCGTAATGGAAGCTGATAAGATAAAAAAAGAGCTTAATATCGAATAACTTGGAAGAACAGCCAATTCCTGAGAACTTATGTGATAATTGCCAGAGCGAAGTTCCGTTAGGCAATAAATTTTGTAGCACTTGCGGCAGAGCCCAAAACTACAAGGATATTGTGATTCAGCATAAAAGGTGGCCCAACATTCAGCAGGTTGGGCTATTTTTTGTCGTTGAAATCTGTTGTTGTGTCGCTTCGTTACTGATCAAAGATCACTCGTTAACTACATTATTTTGTCTGGATGTAATTATGGGGTGCTCTGCCCTGCTCTTCTTTTTTTACAACTGGCCTGAAAATAAAGCCATATTGAAATGGCCGGGCTTCTCCATCGCTAAATTGCTTGGGCTTATTGTACTTACTATTCTGGCGTCAGTTACGGTTACATTCCTTGTAGATCACTTAAATGTATTGCTTTTCAAAAAAGAAGTTAGGCATTACACCCTGTTCGAGTTCCACAGGTATGGCACTTATCTCATGTTTCTTTCCATTGCGCTCTATCCTGCAATATTTGAAGAGTTAGCTTACAGAGGATATTTAATTCAGAAGTTATTAAGTGTAGTAGATGAAAAAGAGGCGGTATATATTTCTTCGGTCTTGTTTTTCATTATCCACTTCAGCCTGATTTCTATATTCTGGCTGCTGCCATTTGCCTTATTTCTGGGTTGGCTAAGAATTAAAACCAAAACCTTATGGTATGGCGTTTTTGTTCACTTCTTTTTCAATGCCACAGCTTGCTTCTTAGACCTGTATCCGTTAGAAGAACTGTTTAAATTGTTTTAACCAATTCGTTTCCCAATAAAAAAGTCAGATGGTATATCTGACTTCACATATCTTTTAATCGCCGCTTCCGGGAACGAAGTGGAGACCAGGTGTTAAATAATGTAATAAAATTACCCTCGAATAACGGTAATTGATAGGTGATAAAAGCAACACGCCACTTAAAATCAGGGTAACGTAGTACCAAAGGTTTTCATAAACCAGTGGCAAACCTAAAATGTAGGCTGCTACACCTATGGTAATAATCTCGGCTACATTCATGGCATAACTTACAAACATGGCTACATAGAAGAAACCTGGCTCACGCTCAAATTTTAGATTACAGTGCGGGCAATTGATATTTGTTTTTTGAAGTTTGAACGAATAAGCGCTTCCGGTAAAAATATCGCCTTTGCGGCAACGTGGACATTTACATTGTAAAAAGGATTGAAATTTGGATAACTCAGCCATAATATTCTGATTTGATAGTACAAAGTTAGGCTTTAATAATCCACAAAATTATGATCTGTGTCATATTTAGTGGTTCGTTCAATAGTCATTAGTTTATTGGCAGCGAATTGCCAGGCCAAAAACATAATTATAAACTAACCTTTAACTATTTTTCCTTTAACAGTCTTAATTAAACCTTTACCGGCAAGCATTTTCACGCCACGGATTACCGTTTCCACTCTTAAACCAGTCATATCGGCCAGTTCCTGCCGGGTTACTTTTAAATTTTCGCCTTCAGTAATATCGTGCAATAAGTAATTGATGATGGTAAGTAAGCGGTGATCGGCCTTTTCATTGGCCAGTTCTTCGAGCATCATCGATTTATAAAACAACCTCTGACTTAGCGTCTGGATCAGATTCATGCTAAAATCCGGCTCGTTTTTAATCAGGCTGAAGAAATCTTCTTTATTTACGGCAATAAGCTGGGTATCTTTATTGGTAATGGTAAAGGCCAGATAAGGCCGGTTAATCAGCAAAGCGGGTTCTCCAAAATGCTGTCCTGCTTTAAAAACCCCTTGTATAAACTCTTTACCTTCATCGCTCACGGTTACCATGCGCACCTCACCCGTTTTGATGAAATACACATACCTTGGCTGCATGCCGGGTTCATAAATCACCGAATCTTTGGTGTAAGTTTTTATTTTTAAACCCCGGTCAACCAGCTGCTGAATATTCATTTTCCAGTTAGCTTTAAACTATCCTAAGGTTTCTTTCATCAAGCGCGTATAAAACTCCTTCAGTGTAATGCCCATGGCAGCCACCTGTTGTGGTATAAAACTGGTAGCAGTTTGGCCCGGAATGGTGTTGATTTCGATAAAATAAAACTTGCCGGTTTCGTGCTCCAGAAAATAATCAACCCGCACCACGCCCCTGCAGTTTAGCTTTTTATATACATCGGTTACCACTTGTTGCACACGAACCAACTCTTCATCATTCATGTTGCCAGGTGTAATCTCTTCGGTTGCACCAGGTGTATATTTAGCTTCGAAATCGAAGAATTCATTTTGCGGGATAACCTCTGTAGTAGGTAGCACAATAATTTTTCCTTCGGCACCAAAAATACCGATTGAAAACTCACGGCCACTTACAAATTCCTCGATCAGGATCTGACTATCTTCTTTAAAGGCCTTTTCAATTGCTTCCTCCAGGTCATCAGCATGCTTAACCTTGGTCATGCCAATGCTGCTACCTCCGCTGTTGGGTTTTACAAAATACGGCAGTCTTAAATCCTGCTTAATCTGATTGACATTGTAATTGCCTCCCTTAAAAATCTGTACCGATTTAGCGGTGAAAAGGTTATCAATCCCTTCAACAATGGCTTTGGTGTAGCCTTTATTCATGGTAATTGATGAGGTTAAGGCATCACAGGTAGTGTAAGGAATGCCAATCATATCGAAATAACCCTGCAACTTACCATCTTCGCCCGGCGAACCATGTATGGCAATAAATACACCATCGAACTTTATTTTTCTGCCCTCTAAGGTTAGTGAAAAATCGTTCTTATCAATTTCAATTTTTACCGAATCGGCAGGCTCGTAAAACCAGCCCTTTTCGTTCAGCATAATCTTATAAACATCGTATAATTCGGGGTCGATATGTTGTGCAATAGTTGCCGCACTTTTTACCGAAACAACCCATTCGCCTGTGGTACCGCCTGTTAACAATGCTATCGTTTTTTTCATGTCTGAAATCCTTGTATAAATAGAAATTGATTATAAATATATCCTCAAAAATATAAATATCTTTGTGCTTTAGTTAATTTTGACGCGTAGAATATTCAATAAATAAAATCAAAATAATTGGACGGATAATTGCTTGTGCAGGTATTCAATTCTATATTCAATAATTTAAAATAGCTACATTTGAGCTTGTACGCATAACCCAAAATTTAAGATTCATGTCTAAATTTATAGATTATTTAAAAACGAAATCCTTTAGAAACAACATTTTAGCAGCCGTAATTACCGTTATTGTTTTGCTGCTGGTGGCTTTTTTTAGTTTAAGATTTTACACCAAACATGGTCAGGGTTTAAACGTACCTGCAGTTAAAGGGCTTCCGTTTGAGCAAGCTGTTAAAAAACTCGAAGATGCAGGCTTAAAATACGAAGTAGATTCGGTATTTATTCTCGATCAACCGGCAGGTATTGTAATTGATCAGGATCCCGATCCCAATACCTTTGTAAAAGATAACCGTACCATTTACTTAACCATTAACGCTGGCAAAACACCAAATACGAAATTCCCTGATGTTGCCTTTAAAACGTTAAGAGAAGCCCAGGCGCTTATTGAAAGCTCGCGTTTAAAGCTTGGTGATACGACTTACAGACCTGATGTGAGCCGTGATGTGGTATTGGAAGCATCTTTTGGCGGGCAGCCGATTACCGCCGGCCAGATTGTACCGGTTGGTTCACGTATCAACCTTGTTTTGGGTGATGGACGCGGAAATGAAGAAGTAGAAATTCCACAGTTAATGGGATTGACCATGGACGAGGCTAAATTTAGCTTAAAAGGATCGAACCTGAGTTTGGGTACCATTATTTACGAAGGACCAATTACCGATAGTGCTACGGCTGTAATTGTTAAACAAAACCCTGTGGTAGCCGATTCGGTAACCAAAGTGGCTATTGGAACTAAAATAAACATTACTTTATCTAACAAACAACAATAATTTCGCATAACATACCGATGACTGAAGTAGAAAAAAAGAATATGAGTACCGGCAAAAAAGTAGCACTAATCGTGGCACTTATTGTGATTTTAACCGGAGGTTACTTTGCGTTAAACCTATACAGGCTGTACTTTGCCCCTAACGTTACCGAAAACCAAAAATATTTATACATTAAAACCGGAAGCAGTTATGATGACCTGCTTGCAGAGATTAAAAAGAAAGACCTGGTAAAGAGCATTTCTTCTTTTACAGCGGCTGCTGGAAAAATGAACCTGGCCAACAGTGTTAAACCCGGCCGTTACCGTCTACTAAAAGGGATGACTAACCGCACCCTGATTAACCTGATTAAAGCTGGTAATCAGGATCCTGTTAAATTGAAATTTCACAACATCCGCAAAAAGGAAAACTTTGCAGCCTATCTGGCAAGCAACCTTGAAGCTGATTCTTTGAGTTTTATTAATGTGTTAGATTCTACAGCATTAATTGCCAAATATGGCTTTAATCAGGATAACGTGTACACCATGTTTATCCCCAACACTTACGAGATGTACTGGAATATTTCGCCGGTTGATTTCTTTGAAAGGATGCACAAGGAATATGATAAATTCTGGACCGCCGAACGTAAGCAAAAAGCAGCAAGTTTAAACCTTACGCCTTCACAGGTGTATACCCTGGCTTCGATTGTTGATGGTGAGGCGCTTTACGATAAAGAAATGCCAATTATTGCCGGCTTGTACTTAAACCGCTTAAACAAGGGCATATTGTTACAGGCCGATCCGACTGTAATTTTCGCTAATAACGATTTTACGGTTAAAAGGGTAACCGGAAAGCTGTTGCAGGTGCAATCGCCTTACAATACCTATAAATATGCCGGTTTGCCTCCGGGACCAATTATGATGCCGAGTATAAATGCAATAGATGCGGTATTAAACCGCGATAAGAACAATTACATTTACATGTGTGCCAAAGAAGATTTTTCGGGTTACCATAACTTTGCCGAAACCAAGGCAGAACACGAAGTAAATGCAAAAAAATACCGCGAGGCTTTAAATAAAAGGAATATATTTAAATAATGTATAGCCATAGTACGAAAATCAGGGTGCGCTACGGCGAAACCGATCAGATGGGTTATATGTACTACGGTAACTATGCTCAATATTACGAAGTAGGCCGGGTAGAAATGTTACGCAGTTTAGGTATGAGCTACAGCTCTATGGAGGCTGATGGCATTATGATGCCCGTGCTGGAGCTAAAGTGTAAATACATTAAACCTGCCCTTTACGACCAGGAAATTACCGTAAAAACAATTATTAAAACCTTACCAGGCATCAGGATATTTTTTGAATACGAATTGTATAACGAAAAGGAAGAACTGATTAACCTGGGTGCTACTACCCTTGTTTTTGTAGATATGAAAAAAAACAAGCCTACCAATCCACCCGAAAATTTCATGGAGAAATTATCGGTATTTTTTAATTAGTATTTGCAATGGAATGGTTACACCGGCAATTATTACATCTTAGGCTCTATTCTCGGTTTATAGAATGGACCAAGGGATGTATTTTGCCTGGTTTTAGCCCACTCCCTTTGTATACCGTTGCTACTTTCTTTTTCAGGGAAATTGGTAAAGATACCTTGGTTAATAAAGCTTCGTCGCTGGCTTACAGTTTTATGCTGGCCATCTTTCCGGGTATTATCTTCCTTTTTACGCTTATCCCCTTTATACCGATTAAAGGTTTCCAGGATCAGTTGTTAAACTTAATTCAACTGGTATTACCACATAATGCTTTCGACGCTTTTGAAACGACCTTAAAAGACATTATCAAAAACCAGAACCGGGGTTTACTATCCTTCGGTTTTTTATCGGCTATATTTTTTGCCACCAATGGCGTTAAAAACCTAATGAAAGCTTTTAACAAATCGTCGTTAATTATCGAAACCCGTAGCTGGATAAAACAAAGGCTGATTGCATTGGTTTTAACTACGATCATTTGCTTCTCTATTATTATCTGTATCAGCGCCATGGCTTTGGGCGAGGTGCTGCTCACCTACATCAAGAACGAGCTTCATATCAAAGATAGCATGATAGTTTTTGTTGTAGGATTTACCCGCTGGGCTGTACTGGCAACATTGTACTTCATTACCATTTCTATCCTTTACCGTTATGGCCCCTCGCACACCAAAAAGTGGAAACTTTTTAGTGCCGGCTCGTGGCTGGCCACTATACTGGCTTTTATTACGATTTGGGGCTTCTCTTATTACATCAACCATTTTGGTTCTTACAACAAAGTATACGGTTCTATAGGCACCTTAATCGTGGTGATGATCTGGCTCTACCTCAACTCGCTGATATTACTACTCGGTTTTGAGCTAAACGCGAGTGTGGATGTGAGTAAAAGAAGCGTTAAAATCATCAGGCCTACCTTCAATCTGTTCAAAAAATCAGAGCCAATTGAAGAAAACATCCAGAAGAAATAATTTTTTCTCCCTCTGTGTTAAGCAATTATCAATTTTATATAAAAAAAACACAATCATAGTTTGCAGATTTAGCCGGAGTTTGTACTTTTGCCTCCGGAAAGCTGGCAGAGTGGTCGAATGCGGCAGTCTTGAAAACTGTTGACTGTAACAGGTCCGGGGGTTCGAATCCCTCGCTTTCCGCCAAAGAAACAAAACCCGACAATAGTCGGGTTTTTTGTTTTCCAGGATTTTCTTTAATGACTCCATCCTAATATTTACTAATTTCTATATATTTATGTATGTCAAACCGCTTTCTTCTATTATTCGTGCTTTTTCCTGCACTTTTAATGGCGCAATCACGCATTGTGCAATTACCACCCTTTGGTGACACTCTGGATTCCATCCGTAATAACAGCCGAACAGTAGTTGAAAAGTTAGCCTCTAATTCTGCCTGGATAGTTCATCAATATGATGCACAAGATAGTATAATGACTATAGGGACATTTAAGGATGAAAAATTAACTATACCATCCGGAAGGTTCAAGTATTACCATTATAGTCCACCACATTTACAAATTACTTACGATTACGCCACCCATAAAACGGATTCTGTAATCGTACCCGCAAAAAATTTTCTGCATATGGTTGGTTACTTTGTTGATGGAGAAAGAACAGGTATCTGGACTACCTTCAATGATTCCAATGAAAAAAAAATTGCTCAAACATACGAACATGGGAAATTGAATGGTTTATACGAGAGCTATAATCATGGGATATTATCAGTAACCGGAAATTATGTGGATGATATGAGAGAAGGCGAATGGTATATATTATCAGGAGAGGGTGATACCATACAAACAGATATCTACAAAAAAAATAAACTGATTAAGGCAATCCCCTCTATTAACAAAAAAAAGGATAAATATAAGCAGGTAACTGACCCCCGCCCCAAATATGACTTTGTTCGTTACTTAAATACCCAGCTTTCGAAAAAAGGTATGAGCCAATCTGGCACAAAAAACTCATTTTACAGCATTACTATAGATAAAACAGGAAGAGTTACTGAACCAAGTGTAATAACAAGAAAAATTATCGATGAGGATATAAACTTTGCAGTAGATACGGCTATTATTGATGCAATGTTAAGCGCTCCCCTATGGATTCCTGGAGAACAAGATAAACAGAAGATAGCGGTAGGGATACGGGTTCACTTGGATATTGAATTTAACAAAAAAAGCATAAGAGTTTCGCTAGTAAACCCTTCAACTAATTAAACTAAGCCTTTATAGTTTAAACATTAAAGGTTATTGATGAAATTTATGCTTGCAAATTTTTGTTGAAATAGTAAAAACAGGATACTCCAATTTAAGTAAATTAGGTTGTGAATAACTCTTTTAATTGCTATGCCCCGTTTATATAATTTTATGATTTGTTTATATAATTTCAATATACTAAAGCATAGCTGAATCTAATTCCTAACTTTGCTTTGCATTGAAAAAATTAAGAGTAGATATCGTTGCAGTATTGCTATTGTGTTTGGGATCTTTTTTATTCCCAGGCCTTAGTTATGCGCATGCTACCAAGTCTGATAAAACAATGCACGCTTCCTGCTCTAAAGCAGAGACCAAAAAAGCAGCGATGCATGATTGCTGCCACGCTAAAGCCGGTAAAAAAGCAAAACACAACGATTGCAGGCACAAATGCAAGCACGGTTCTTGTCGCTGTTGTGCTTCAAGTCCTTCAGTTAGCCTGGCCATGGTATGCAATTTGCAAGTGATCAATCAGCCGCTTATGGCCGAAAAACAGCAAATTGGTTATCAACAATCCAATTATTCTTTTGGCTTTATATCCATCTGGCAACCGCCAAAAATAGCTTAAATTAATGGCTGTTTAGCCACAAATGCGTCCTCACCAAAACCAGGATAGCTACTTATTAATTAATTTATAGCCTTTAAAAATCATCACAATGAAATTGACATCAAAAATATTGGTGGTAATGATCTTATTATTATCAACCCGAAATACCTTCGCCCAAATTAAAAACGCACAAATCCTTAGCATTCAGGTATCAGGAAACTGTGAAATGTGCAAAAAAACCATCGAAACCGCTGCAAATGTAAAAGGGATTGCTGCAGCAGAATGGGATAAAACTTCCAAAATGGCCAGCATTACTTACAACAGCCAGAAAACCAATACCGATGAAATATTAAAACGAATTGCTTTAGCAGGATACGATAATACAAGCTATTTGGCACCTGATGAAGCTTATGCGAAATTACCGGAGCGTTGCCAGTACCAGCGGACTTTAAAGCCAGCAAGCAAAATGAAAGCAGCGCAAGCAGAAAAAGTCCCTCACGATCATCAGGCTATGGCAGCAAGCAGCTCAGGAACATCACCACTAAAAACAGTATTCGATCAGTATTTTGCCATTAAAGATGCACTGGTAAAAACAGATGCCAATGCAGCCGGACTTAAAGCAACAGCCTTACTTGAGGCCATCAAAGCAGTAGAAATGGAGAAACTTAGCACGGCCGAACACACTGCCTGGATGGCGGCAGTAAAAGACCTGACAGCTAAGGTGAGCAATATTGCCAAATTAAAAGATGTGGAAGCGCAAAGGCAAGCTTTCTCCACTCTTTCTGCAAATATGTATGCACTGGCTAAAGTTACAAAACAAGCTGAACCTGTTTATTATCAGCATTGCCCGATGTATAACAGTGGTAAGGGAGCCAACTGGCTAAGTAAAGAAAGTGCGGTTAAGAACCCCTTTTATGGTGCTAAAATGCTGACTTGCGGTAGTACTCTAGAAACGTTAAAATAACCCGCTTAATTAAAAAATCACAAATGAAAAGTAGAAGTTTATTTCATCATAACTTAAAGCTGTTTACTACCATACTTTTTTTATTTATTGCTACAAAAACTACATTGGCGCAAAAAGTAGTACGTTACCAGCTTTACGTAAAAGATACCCTGGTAAACTATGCCGGAAAAGAAAAACGGGCCATAGCTGTAAACGGACAGATCCCCATGCCTACCCTCACTTTTACCGAAGGTGATACTGCAGAAATTGTGGTACACAACCAGCTCAAGGAAAATACCTCGTTACACTGGCATGGTGTGTTCTTGCCAAATAAAGAGGATGGTGTGCCTTACCTTACCCAGCAGCCCATAAAGCCCAACACCACACATACCTACCGCTTTCCAATCATCCAGAACGGAACACACTGGTATCATTCACACTCGGGCCTGCAAGAGCAAATTGGTATGTATGGCAACTTTGTAATGAAGAAACGTGATACCGATAAAACTTTCAGGAAAGGAATAGATGATTTGCCAACTGTACCGGTAGTGCTCAGCGAGTGGACTAACCTTAATCCCGATAACGTACACCGCATGCTGCATAACGCAAATGATTGGGCAGCAATTAAAAAAGGAGCTACACAATCTTATGCTGAAGCCGTTAAGCAGGGCCAGCTTAAAACTAAGGTTAAAAACGAATGGAAACGAATGACAGCGATGGATGTTAGCGACGTTTATTACGACAAAGTGCTGATGAATGGCCAGGTTAATACCGAATTAAAAAGCGTAGATGGCAAAACCTTAAAAGCTGGCGACCGTGTTCGGCTCCGCATTTCAAACGGCGGTGCATCTTCTTATTTCTGGTTACGTTATGCCGGTGGTAAAATGACAGTTGTAGCCAGCGATGGTAACGATGTAAGCCCTGTTGAGGTTGACCGTTTGATTATTGCCGTATCAGAAACTTATGATGTAGTAGTTACGATACCGGAAAACGGCGTAGCATACGAATTTATGGCCACCACCGAAGATCGTACACAATCTACCAGTTATTTTATCGGTAATGGTATTAAACAGTTGATTTCGCCTTTACCGCGCCTTAAGTATTTTGATGGCATGAAGATGATGAACGATATGATGAAGATGAACGGCGACCTGGATGATATGGGCATGAAAATGAGCCTTAACCAGATGGATATGAATGTAGTGATGTATCCGGAAATTACCGGAGAAGCCGACAAAGCCAAAGCACACAGCATGAAAGAGATGGATATGGAGAAGAATCCAAACCGCTATAATGCTAATGCTTTAGGTGATATTGTAACCCTCAATTATGCCATGCTTAAGGCACCGCAACCTACTACCCTGCCTAAAAATACGCCTGTAAAAGAACTCAAATTCACATTAACGGGTAACATGAACCGTTACGTTTGGAGCATGGATAATAAGGTGTTGAGTGAAAGTGACAAAATCCCCGTTAAAAAGGGAGAAATACTCCGCATAACCTTATACAACAATTCAATGATGCGCCACCCAATCCATTTACATGGTTTCGATTTCAGGATAATTAATGGCCAGGGCGAAAATGCGCCGCTTAAAAATGTGCTCGATATTATGCCAATGGAGACGGATACAATTGAGTTTCTGGCTAACGAAGAAGGCGACTGGTTTTTTCACTGCCATATTTTATACCACATGATGGCGGGTATGAACCGTGTGTTTGCAGTAGGCGATTATAAGAACCCATTACTGCCTGATAAGGCTATGGCCTATCGCGAGCTGCAAAAAGAAAGTAATATGCCTCATTTTATGGCCCAGAACGATTTTGCCACAAACGGTAATGACGGTTCGGCTATGTTGCAAAACGCAAGATGGTCGGTAGGTACCGAATGGCGCCTGGGTTATAGCGATATGCATGGTTTTGAAGTAGAAACGCACGTAGGCCGCTACATTGGTAAAATGCAATGGTTAATGCCTTTTATTGGTTTCGACTGGCGTTATCGTAAAATGGGAATGGACGAACATGAGAAAAATATCTTCGGCCAGGTAAACAAAAAAGATAGCAGAAGTGCCGTGAGCCTGGGTGTAATGTACACCTTACCTCTGCTAATTGATTTTCAGGCAGAGGTTTACCATGATGGTATTGTACGTTTGGCCTTAATGCGCGAAGATATTCCGGTATCTAAAAGACTCAGGGCGGGTTTTATGGTGAATACCGATCTGGAATACATGGCTGATTTGAGGTATGTAATTAATAAGAATATGGGTATTCGTACACACTACGATAGCGATATGGGTTTTGGTTTAGGTTTATCGCTTAATTACTAAGACCTGGCCTGAAACAAGAGAAGGCCACTCCTTGCGGAGCAACCTTCCCGTTTTTTAAGCTGGTCTTTTAAATTTGGCTGTCTTGATAAGAGATTTTCTGTTTTTAGCCTGTAGAACTCAATTAGGATATATTTTAAGTATGTCCTTCAACAGGCCCAGGATGACAATCATTCGGGACAGCCATTATTTTTTTCCATTCATATCCATAAAAATAGATTTAATACCTTCTAAAAGCTCTTTCCTTTCGCTGGCCAGCACCAGCGGAAACCATTCGTCGGTATGCAGCTCTACCACGTGTTCGTGGATGAGGTAGTGCCTCCCCGACCTCACCCTGCGCTTATTGCCGGGAATAATGGTGCCGGATAGCATTTTGATTATTATTTTGGTAATCATCCTGATGTATTTAGGAGAATCCTCGTACTTACAATCAATGAAGAGAATCCATAATCCATTCATGGTATTATACTGTATACTTGCTTTCATGTACAGAGCTTATTAAAAGATGATTACTTTAATATACCAGCAGTTATAGGCTGAAACCCCATGCAACACGGAAGCCTACGAAGTTATTGGTGTGATCGCACTTATAGTATTTGCCGTTACTCTCCCAACGCAGGCCGGCATCGATATAATTATTGTTGTGGAGATAAAATATCATCCCAAACTGCGGTGCATATAGAAATGCCGCCTTTTTACCTTCCACGCAGTTGGTTTTATTCAACAGGAATGAAACGCCAATTTCAGACTGCAAGTAGAGATTACTCCTGTAAAAATACTTCAAACCAGCTTTAAGCGGAATGAGGTGAAGATCATCTACCAAATGTGAATAGGTACCAGTAACAAAAATATTGTTGAAACCGGCATTGGTTGTGGCATATAAGATGCCCTCTGTAATGGGAAATTCGGCTTGTGCAGAAACGCCCAGGGGTGCTTCATATTTTTTAGCTAAATAACCAGTGGCCAAACCAGTTTCGATACCTAACGAATAACGAATACCTGTGCCGCCATAAACTTGCGATTGTGCATGTACACCCTGAAAAATAAATAAAGATAATAGCAGAGTTAATGCGTTAATTGTTTTCATGATTTCAAAAATTTAGTAAATAGAAATCCATTACCATAAAGCGAAATATGGTAAAGCTTTAGAGAGTTAAGAAATAATACTGAAGGCCACTACAAGAAGTATGTAGTTAGCCTGTGAGATTGGTTTTGTAATTGAATAATGAGAAATAAGTAATTAAACCTAGGCTACAGAGCGGTTGCCGCTGTTGTTTCTGGGCATAGTATGATGCGCCACCTTTTCAGAAACTGTTTTGTCTAAATTGGTGTGACTTAATATTTCGTTGTATTTTTCGAGAAGCTTAATGTATTTATTCATCCAGAAATATACCGAATTGGCATCGCCCTTAGCAAAATCTTCGGTATGTGCATCGAAAGCCTCGCGTATATTATTACTGGTCTTTGCAAAGGTTTCAGGTAACTCTATCGAAAAATCATGACCGATTACACTTCCAACTTTCCAGATGATTTCGGGGTTAAGGCTCTTCTGATCGAACCAATTGTAAATTGTTCTCCTACTTACATTTAATTTACGGGATAATTCACTTATGCCCATACGGTCCCGGCGCACAACGCGCTCAAGAACCTGTCCTACATTTAAACTCATAGCGGTTAATTTAATTTAAAACGGATATTTAAATTCAACCAACATTCGGGGACGACTATGTTACTTAAATTTAATAATTTTTTGTTAAGAAAAGCAAATAATTAATTACTGTTTTAACATTGATCTAATTAATTGGCAACCAGTAAATCAAGCTCTTCGTAACGCGAATTGTTGCTGATATAATCGGGTATAATTTCTTTCATTTTCTTTACCATATTCAGATCGTTTCCATCGTTGTTTAGCACAATCAGGTCTTTAATGATCTGGTTTACATAGAGGTAATTATAAGCCACTTTTTGCGAAATTTTAATTTTAGGATGGTGCGTGGCCATGATTTCCTCTTCCATTAGCAAAAGTTCTTCATACAGCTTCTCTCCAGGCCTTAAACCGGTAAAGACAATATCGATGTCGTTGTAAGGTGTTAAGCCAGCCAGCTTAATCATATTAATGGCTAAATCGACTATTTTAATCGGTTTGCCCATATCAAATAAAAAGATTTCGCCGCCTTTACCCATGGCGCCGGCTTCCATTACCAGCTGTACAGCTTCGGGTATCGTCATAAAATAACGGGTTATTTCAGGGTCGGTAACGGTTATTGGTCCTCTGCGCTCAATCTGGCTTTTAAACCGCGGAATAACTGAACCGTTTGAGCCCAGTACATTGCCAAAACGGGTGGTAACAAAGCGTGTACGCGAAGCGTGTGTGGTAATTTCGCCATTTGGCAAGGTTTCCGGACTATTTAAAGACTGGATATAAATTTCGGCCAAACGTTTTGAGGCACCCATTACATTGGTAGGTTTCACCGCTTTATCTGTCGATATCATCACAAACTTTTCTACACCAAATTCCATTGATACATCGGCCATGTTTTTAGTACCTAAAACGTTGGTTAAAACAGCCTCTGCCGGATTATCTTCCATCATGGGTACATGTTTATAGGCCGCAGCATGGAAAACAATTTCTGGTTTATACAATTCGAACAGTGTACGGATGCGGTTTATATTCTGTACGTTGGCCATGAAGATTTTTACATTTGCAGCCTGAAAATTATCTTCGAGCTCTAATTTCAAATCATGTAAGGGTGTTTCGGCCTGATCGCAAAGGATAACCATTTTAGGGTTATAATGTAAAGCCTGCCTCACAATTTCTGATCCGATAGATCCCGCAGCTCCGGTAACCAAAATACATTTGCCACTTAAATCTTTAAGGATATTCTTTTTGTTAAGTTTAATTGGCTCGCGCTCTAAAAGATCTTCAATTTTTAAATCCCTCAATTGGTGCGAATCAAGCTTGCCGTAAAGCCACTTATCAGATGGTGGCACCATAATTACCTTAATACCCTGGTTTACGCAGGTATCGATAATTTTCTTTTTATTTAAGGTATTTAAGGCATCTTCGGCAAATAGTATTTTTTTAATCCCATGTTTTTCTTTTAAAAACTCTACTGAGCACGAATGGTATACTTTTTTCTGCTCGAGGTATTTATCTACCCGGTCGCGGTTATCATCAACAAAACCAATAATATTCAGGTTCGAATCTTCATTTTGCTCAATGGCATTTTTAATCAGGATGGCTTTCTTTTCAGAACCATAGATGAGGATATTTTCTTTGGTTTCGGATTTAAGCTCTTTAAAAAAATAAAACACCCCTTTAACCAATGTACGCATCAAAATGAGCAATGATGAAGAGATAAAGAAATTCAGGATCAGGGCTTTATCCATTTCACTCCACAATAACTGAAACCTTTGCGAAAGGATTTTATTTACGCCAATAAAAAGTAAGCTGGTAACAAAAACAGCCAGAAATACCCTTAAAATATCTTCGGTATTAGAATAGCGAATAATACCGGTATGGATACGCAAGGTAATAAAAACACCTGCTGCAATGGCGCAGTAAAGGCCTACATACATGGCGTTACTGGCGTTAAAAATATCCTGGTAACTGAGTGTATGGGTTAATAAAATGGCTATAAACAAGGTCCAGACTACAATCATCTGGTCGATGAGTAAAATTAACCATCTAGAGTGCGCCTTGTCGGGGAAGAAAAAATTTTTCATAATTGAGAATCATTAAATAAAGCAATTGTTGTTATTGAGGGGTCATTCTGTACAGTGGAAAAAAATCAGTCGTATCCTGGATATCGATGCCTGATTTTTCTACCAGCTGGTTGTAAACAGGTTCGTTGGCAACGTAACGCCAGCTGTAATAATCTAAAATTAAGTTCGAAAAGCCCCGCTTCCATTCAAAAAGCGAGTCTTCTTTATAACCTAGGCCACCACCTAAATGGTAATATTTCATGTTCCATTTTCTGCCCAGGCCGCTCACCTCATCAATCAGGAATTTGGCAGGCGAATATTTAAGGTGGTTTATATTGGTGGCAATTAAATGTCCCTGAATAATGCCATTGGTGAGCGTGATAATGCTTCCGCACGTTATTTCATCGCCCAAACAAACCAAAACCAGTTTACAATCAAATTCTGTAGAATGGATTAAATGGGTAAAATAGGCTTCATCAAACAGGTAAAACTCGGTAGCACTTATGCGGCCCATATTGGCCTGGTATAATTGGGTGAAGGCAGCTATATCTTCCTGTTTGCGACTTTCGCGCAAGGTGTAGCCTAAACGCCGGCATTTCTTAATGCCATCCCAGGTGGTTTCCCTGTATTGTTTACGCTGATCTTCAAGCGTTTGCCGCAGGTCTACAGCTATGGTTTTTCCATTTTCGTACAATCCTTTTGTTCTTTTTAACAGCTCGTTCTGGTTAAAAAACGGATGCAGTTTAGAGAAAACAGAAACATATTTACCCTGCTGTAAAAAAGCCAGAAAGGCATTTAAAAAGTTATCTTTTAAAGTATCTGGCTGCTGATTGAACTTGAGGTTCGATATCGGTCCCGAATACCCGTATACACAATGCAGGTCATAGTAAATGGTATCTGCAATTGGGCGTTCGAGCAAAGGTAGCGCAATAAAATTGCCAGCCTCCTCATAAATAAACAAAATAGGAGTTCCGTTGGTGGCCATTGAATGATACTGCCAGCTATGATAAAAATCATAATCGGCTGCACGTTCTACATACTTTATCCAATCGGCTTTTTCTGCCAAACCCAATTGTAAAGTTGTGCCTATAGCGTTATTTTCGATCAGCATAATCATATCCTAAAAAATAAATAATTAATTATGAAGCAATTACGGGACTACGGTAGAGTGGGAAAAAATCAACATTAGAGTAAGGGTCAAGCGACCGTTCGTTCAAAAGGGTATTGTATAATTCGTTATTGGCTATATATCTCCAGCTGTTAAACTCGAAACACAGGTTAGAAAAACCCATTTTCCAGCCAAATAAAGTATCTTCTTTAAAATTAACACCACCACCGAGGTTAAAATATTTATAGCCCAACTGGCGACCGATAACCGTGATTTCATCTGTTAACAGTTTAGCCGGCGATTCAAATAAATAGGTAGTGCGTGTGGCAAGCAGATGTACCTGCATAATTTCGTTGGTGCAAACCACAATAGCCCCAGAAATGGCAATACCATCTTTGTAAACCATAAAGAGCTTGCTATCAAACTCATCCGAAGTAAGCAAAGCCACAAAATAAGCATGGTTAAAAAGGTAACTGTCTTTAGCTCCAATTCGCAGCATATTTTCGGTATATATTTCTGAGAAAATAATGGCGTCGTTAATATCGGTAGAAATTCTTACCTCATAATCGCGTTTTCGTAAACGCCTTATCTTCTCTTTAACACTCTTTCGGTATCCCGCGCGCTGGCTTTCTATGCTGGTAGTTAAATCAATAGCAACTGTTTTGCCGTTGGCATGTACCCCCGAAAACTTTTCCATCAATCTCTCCTGATCGAAAAAAGGATGCAGGCGTGAAAATACAGTAACGTTTTGCCCGGTTTGCAGGTAAGCGATAAAAGAAGCTTTAAACCGTTCCATAAAATCATCGTCGAGCGATTTAAAGTCCATGTTCGAAATAGGTCCGGTATAACCGTAAACTGAAGTAAAATCAAAAAAGTCTGATCCGGGAATATTTCGTTTTAGCAGCGGAAAAGCGATGTAATTTTCATTTTCCTCGTAAACAAAGAGTATGGGCAAACCGCTTTTATCTAACGAATGGTAATACCAGGTGTGATAAAAATCGTAATGTAGCGCGCGTTTCACATAGTCTGTCCACTCCTGCTTTTCATTAATGGTAATAATCTTTCTCATTTGGAGCATATTAAAGTTGGTAGATTAGTTCATGGCCAATAAAACCGATGGATTGATAGCCATTTTTATAAAATCATGCTCTTGAGAAATGCGTTCGAAACCTACTTTTTTATAAATGGCATAAGCAGCCAGGTTATCGGCGTGTACTTCTAAAAAAACATGTTTAAGATTAAGGTTATAAAAGGCATATTTTAAGAGCATCAACGATGCGCTGTACCCTATGCCCTTGCCCCAGTATTTTTTTTCACCAATAAAAAGGTGGAATTCTGCTGTATCGTTATTAATGTCAAGTAATTGGATGTTGCCGATATACTCGTTTGTATTTTTAATGCAAATGGCAAAACGTTTTTCGTTAACAGCCTTCATTTTACTGGCCAGCCAGGCTTGCTCTACCTCTACCGTAACCGGATCTTTTAAAACAAATTTGGTGTACGACCATACTTCGGGATCGTTGCGCCATTTATAAGATACACTTGCATCTTTAAGTTCTAATGGCCTGAGGTAAATTGGCGTGTTCATATTAGCGGTTTTAAAGCATTAACCATAATGCGCATGTCGTCTAACCCGTAACGGTGGTCTATAGGCAATGCGATAAGCTTTTGGGCCAGCGCGTATTCGAAACTATCAGGGCTGGCCCATTCGTAAACATTTGGCCAATAAGTGGCCACAAATATTTTTTGTTTAATAAGTGTTTGCTTTATAGCTGCATCATTGCTTAAAAAGGGATACACCATCGGAACATCGCCCGGGACTAAATTTAAATGCAAGCGGTTTTTATCGCCCAGTTGTTCGGCTAAAAAGGCAAAGTTTTCTCTTCTTATTGCAGCACATGCTTCGTAATCAATGCCAGAAAGCATCGCCGTGGTTAAGGTCGACATATTCTTGATATCGTTGTTGCACAGCACTTTATTATTCTCTATGTAATCGTTGTATGCTTCTTCTATATTGATGTCGATACTTTTGATCAGGTGCGAAAAACGGTTAATCGATTGATCCTGATTTAAGTTCTCATTTATTGGAGTGCCAATATTGAGGTAAGCCCCATCCGGTACACCAAAAAATTTACGGCACGAATAAAAGGTATCGGCATTGGCAATCGGTTTACAGAAAAAGGCCTGCGCATTATCGATAATCAGGTTGCTGATCGTTTTGGTTAAGCGTTTAACCGTTTCTGTTTTTAAGCCATAATAATTGGTATACAATAAACAGCTGTGTGCTTCGAGATCGAAATCTATTACCGGATCGAGGTTTTCGTCGATATGATAAAACTTATAGGCAATGTTTAGTTTATGTAAGGGTTCCAACAATACTTCGCAGGTATAGTACGGAAGATATATCAGGTTGTATTTTCTTACCCTAAGAATGTATTCGAAAGCGTTACGTCCGGTGTTAAGTGCTACTAAGCCTGGATGAAAAATGTTTCCCTTTGGTAACTGTAGTTGTATGTAACCGCCAATAGTTTTGGCAGCTTTTGTTTGGACTTCCATTGTTTTAGCATTTATCCCTGATCTGATTTGTACATCCGGCTTTCTACCGGGCGATAATATTCCTGCAGGCTTGCCGGAACCCTGGCATTGTAGCCAATAATCTGCCGAAGATCGCTGTCTATCTTTTCGCCAAATTCGTAACCCAAAAAGCGTGGATAATCGAATTGCTGCTTAATGTAGGGTTTGGTAAAGCCCAGCGTTAAGGCGCGGCGTGGCTTGCGGGTAAAATTAACACCGCCTGCATGCCAGAGGTTCGAATCGAACAGAATAATGCTTCCTTTTTTAGCCACGGCTTGTTTAGAAAAAGCTTTAAAATGCTTTTCTTCAGGTTTGATATCGAGTTTGTGCGAACCAGATAAAAAATGCGTAGCACCATTAAATATGGTAAAATCGTCGAGCACAATAATCATCTGGATCATCAGTTTCGAATCGGGTGAAAAGGTGCGGATATCGCGATGTATATTTTGGATATAGGAATGACTTTTTTTGGAGTTGATTACCCCATTAATACCATTTAAGATATAATTTCCCCCTAAAAAATCGCGTATTTCACGGTGGCAATATAGTTTACTCAGTAACTCGAGTGCAAAATTATCTTTTTCGAGTAAGTGATGTAAAGTTCCTTCCATATTTGCCTCAATGCCGTTTAAAATCTGAATTTCGCGACGTAAATGGTATGAAGTTTCGAAACCTGCAATAATTTCGGAGATTAATTTCTGATTGATCGCTTTTTCATATACGACCCATCCATATTCATCAATAGCCTCCCGAAAATCGGCTAAAGTGGCTCGTTTGTAAATAAATGAATTGTTCACAGCTTAAAGTTTAGTTGAATAATTTGGTTAGTTTACTGCGGCACTCCGGGTAGGTTAAGCCTGAAGCTGCATAATTTTGAAGAGTTCGGTGTTAACCAGGTTTACATCGAATTTGGATTTGGCAAATTCGTAACCTTTGCTTCCGAAGCGGATAATTTCATCACAGTTTTTAATGAAATACTCCATTTTACTGGCCAGTGCACTGGCGTCTTTTACCGGAATCAAAAAGCCATTGGCTTGTCCGGGTGTTTGGTTTACCGTTTCTCTGCAGCCAACAGAATCACTGGTAATTACCGGTCTTCCCATAGCCATACCTTCCAGTACACATCGCGGAACGCCTTCGCCATAGTAAGATGGCAACACCATCACCGACGAATTTTCGATATCAGGCCTAACATCATCTACCTGGCCCATATATTGAATGGTATCGCCACTGGCTATTTGCTGGTATAAATCGGCATTAATGGCATCGATATTGGGATCATAAGACCCAATAAGCTTAAATACAGCCTTTGGAAATGTCTTGTGAATTATTTTGGCTGCATCGTAATATTCTCTAATGCCTTTGGCGTTAATTAAACGCGACACCATTAAAAAGGTAACGGGCGAAGTACTGGGTTCTGAGTAATTGTAATGGCTTAAATCAACCCCAGATCCGTTTACCACGTAAACCTGGTGTTTTTTATTGAGGATGTTTAACTGAACCAGTCGCTCTGAATCATCTTTGTTCTGGAAGATAATATTTAAACGCGGATCTGGTTTTAGGCTTAACTTAAGTAACAAACGGGTAATTTTTACTACGAGCTTATTACTTGAGCTGTTATCGGTAAAATTATAACCCAACCCGGTAAGCATGGGGGCTATTAATTTAACCTTGCAAAGTTTGGCTACAAAAGAGCCATAAATAACCGGTTTAAAAGTATAAGGAAAAAATATATCCGGTTTAATGCTACGCATAAGTTTATATAGTGAAAATATAAACCGTAAATCAGAGAGGATAGATACATTACTGCCGTTAAGATTGCTCTCGTAGGTAATTACTTTCATATCGTCGAGCCGCTTGCGTACCGTATCCTGTTCTATTTTGGGTGTAAATACATACACCTGGTTATGCTGCTGCATCTTTTCTATCAATCTCCCTCTAAAATCGAGCAATGATCTGGAAGAGTCGCAGACGATAAAGATCTTTTTCTTAGTAATGTTCATCATGTCAATTTTTTTAATTTAAACTGCAAAGCCACCTATCCAGGTGGCTTCGCAGAAAAAATATGAAGATTTTGGTCTACTTAGTTGGACCGGCGTTAGCCATAACCAATGCAGGCACGCTTGCCGCATCGTTAACGTATGATTTGTAATCATACTCCGGAACCCAGCTAGAAACTGCTGTCGTTATATTATTTGCGCCACATTTATCGTAAATGTTGGTTGTAATACCGCTAAAGTATCCTTCCGGATCGCTTGCTACTTTTGTAGTTAAAGGTTTAACACAGTTAGAGAAATACTCGTTATCTGTTCTTACAATACCACCTGCTCTGGTACCAATTGAGTAACCTGAGTTGTTTAAGTGATAGTTGTTAAACATGTGTACGCTACCGTAGTTCATTGAAGGCTCTCTTTCTGTAACATTGTACCACATGTTGTGGTGCATGGTTACGTGTAATTTGCCCTTATCAGCTTCGTGTCCTTCAATACCACCACTAATTAATACTGACAAGTTTGTATCGTGGAATTTGCTCCATGAAACGGTTACGTAATCAGATTCGCGCGTAATACAAATGTCTTTACCCCAGTATTCCCATCCGTGTGTACGGTCTGTAGAAAAATCGCAGTGGTCTACCCAAACGTGATGAGCCGCATCTTTAATTTGTACAGCTGCCTGTTCAACATAGTTTTTAAAGGTAATGTTCTGCACAATAATGTTGCTTACGGTGTAGATATATAAGTTAACACCTTCAATTACTGCGCCTGGCTTACCGATAATTGATTTATTCGATTTTACATAAACAGGATCCATACCTGCGCCTTTAACTGTACCACTGATGTAGATAATACGTGGAGTATTGTCGGCAACAGCAGCTTTTAATTGAGCTATAGTAGTAACAGTTACTTCTGCACCACCCTGACCGCCTGTGGTAGTACCGTTTACCATTGCATAACCCATTAACCCAGAAGTAGATTGGGTTGGTGTGGTTGGCGCGGTAGTATTACTATTATCAGCTGGAGGTGCAATTGTGCTGGTTCCACCCATTAAGTAGGTGTAAGTACGACCATTTGTCCTTGGGTCTGTATTATCAGATGCCGAGAAGATTACGGTACTTCCCCAGTGGCTAAATCTGCCTTTACCTAAATTTCTGATATCATCATGTATTGAATGTGCCGGGCCTAACTCTACACCATTTTCAAATAATCTTAATATTGATTGCTCTTTAGCTGTAGAATTGTCGCCACCTGAAATGGTTTGCGAAATTTTGTACGCATAACCACCTTCTGATTTTGTTCCCGAAAGATTTATCTTTCCTGTACTTCCTACGGTTGCTGCTAATACTGCCGACGAATCGCCCGAAAACATCTCGGTGCTATTTGCTGCTACATCGTCTGCCTGTGCATTTTTTTTACAGTTACTAAAAAAAACAACCAGTGTAAACATTAACCCAATTAAACTCACTTTTTTAAACAAATTTGTCTTTCTCTGCATTTTTGATTTTTTTTAAATTTACAACTTAACGCTATATGCGATAAATGAGTATATTCAAAAAAATGCAGCTAAAGTGCTGATAATTAATTAATAGAAATTTAGTTATAGATTAGCTATACTGTAAACCAATTGTTTACAGAATGCAAAATTTAGATTTAATTATTCAATACATGTGAATTAATAATACACCTAGTTTACAATTTAATGACAAACTAAACCGCAATACGGAGTGTTTTCTGTGCAATGTGTAAATCAGGGTGGTAAAATTCTGTAAACCATTTCACAAAATTCTTCACACCTACGTGTACCGAAACGCTTGGTTCATAGCCTAATAGATGCTTTAAATCGTCGACATTTGCTGATGTTTCTGCCACATCGCCATCCTGCATAGGCATAAATACTTTTTCAGCCTTTAGTCCTGTTTCTTTTTCAATTTCCTCTACAAAATCCAATAAATTAACAGGTTCGCCTCTGCCGATATTAAATACAGCAAATGGTGCGGTTGAAGTAGCAGGATCAGGATTTTGGCTATTCCAATCTGGATTAGCTTTGGCAGGCTGATCGAAAATTCTAACTATTCCTTCTACAATATCATCCACATAGGTAAAATCCCTTTTCATTTTGCCATTGTTAAATACTTCAATCGGCTTTCCTTCCAAAATGGCTTTGGTAAATAAAAACAAAGCCATATCAGGCCGGCCCCATGGACCATAAACAGTAAAGAAACGTAATGCAGTGGTAGGCAGGTTAAATAAATGACTGTAGGCATGCGCCATTAGCTCGTTACTCTTTTTAGAAGCCGCGTATAATGAAACCGGATGATCTACATTATCATGTGCCGAAAAAGGCATTTTTTTATTAAGCCCGTAAACACTTGATGAGCTGGCATATAATAAATGACCAATTTTAAAATGACGGCTACATTCCAGAATATTCAGAAAACCTTTAATATTGGCTTCGATATAAGCATCAGGATTGGTTAAGCTGTAACGCACACCGGCCTGGGCAGCTAAATTACAAACAGCATCAAATTGGTAAGTTTCAAAACAATTTTCGAGGCCGGCTTTATCGCAAAGATCTAGTTTAATGAAAGTATAGTTTTCATATTTAACGCTTTGCTGAGGAACTCCATCAACCAGGGTACTGTGTGTAATACCGGTTTCGGCCAAACGGGCATGTTTCAGGTTTACATCATAATAATCGTTAATGTTATCGATACCTACAACAGTATCACCTCTTTCCAATAAGCGTTTTGCCAGGTGGAAACCAATAAATCCGGCTGTACCGGTAATTAAAATTTTCATAATTTTCTGTTTGAGAAACGGTTAAGAAAAGCCTTAAGTAAGGCGTGGATTTTATTTTTTAGATATAGCGGTACAAACCGCTTTGCAGTGTTTTGGTTTAATAATTGATTTTGAATTGATTACGCGTATAAGGCGTTTAAAATAGATTGGGCAAATACTTCTGGTCGTCTGCCGTAAAGGTATTGTGTGGCAATAGCTGTGTTTTCTGTTTGTGGTTGCTGTAAAGTTTCATTCATGGCGCTAGCCAATGCCTTTGCATCGTTTACGGCTACTTTTGCAATCGCTGGTATTTCGCTTATTCCGCCGGCACAAAGGGTTGATACTACTGCATTGTTTACCGACATCATCTCTAACAGCACATTGGGAAATCCTTCTTTTATAGAGGATACGACGCAAAGTTTAGCCTGTTTAAAATATGGTGCCGGGTTATCGATCTGGCCTTTTAAAAAAACAGAACCGGTTAAATCGTTTTCGGCAATTATTTTCGTCAGTAATTCTCTTTCTTTCCCCTCACCCAGCAAAAGCAATTTAAGTTGCGGATGCTCAGCTTTAATCAGTTTAAAAGCTTCGATCAAAACCGGAAAACCTTTTTCAGGGATCAACCGCCCTGCTGAGCAGATAAAATCGAGTTTTGCATCGCCATTAATTAGCGGCTGATTTGATTTGGCGACAATCTTATTAAAATCGATTGGGTTGGGCTGAACCAGTACTTTTACTTTTGTCAGAAAGGGATTGTGAAGCAGCAATTGTTCTTGCATTAAGGTGGTTTGGCAAACTACCAAGTCAACTGCAGGGTAACCCATCCTGTAAATGATTTCGTAAATACGTTTCTTCATCCCCCGAAACCGGGTAAATACCGAAGTACATTCTCTGACAATGAGTTTCGACCGTAAATAACCAATCCGTTTTAAAAAACCTAAAAAAGCGTTTAAGTATGGATGCGTACTCATTAAAATATCGTCACGGCCAAATTGCCTGAGCTGTGGTACCAGTTTTGCAAAACCGCTAATCAAACTTTGTTTAGACAGATATGTTTTACCGATGTTTTCGGATACTTTTAAACCAGAAAAAGGTTGCTTCTTTAGAAAAACCATATCACCTTCTACTGCATTGGCCATCATGTGCAGTACGTTTTCTGCACCATTGGGGGCATCTGTTAACGAAATGAAAGTGATTTTTTGTTTTAGTGTTTTCATTTCGTTTGGGTTTACCTGTTTTTATAATTCCTGACAAACTTTTTAATCGGCATTATCGGGCTTACTACTTTCCGCTTGCCATCAATTACAATAATGTTGTCGGCAAAACTGATGTTATGGAGTCCTTTGCTATATGCTTTATCTGGTAATATTTCGAACTGGTTGGTGCTTTTAAATTCCTTTTCGTTTAGTACTTCTATTTGGTTAATCATGATGGAGCCTCCATAACGGCTAACCGGGTTTTGTGTAGGCCGGTACAGCGACTGCCCTACTACAAACAAATGCCCTGCAGCACGGCAAAAGGCTGCTTCAACAGGTATTGGGTTTTGATAATGCCCTGTATATTGTCCATCCAGCGCATTGGAGTGATAAATGTAAAGATGATCGTGATCGCCTGATACACTGGTAAACAGCCAGTATTTATTGTTGTAATGAATGACTGAACTATCTACAAAAGCCTTTCCACTTACCAGGGCTTTAAGCTTAATCAACTTCTCCGGATTATTCTCATCTACCTGATAAAGTGCAACCTCTTTGGCTTCTGATGTTTCAGGAATGCAGTATAAAGTGCCCCCTTCTTCAATCAGATATGGATAAGATAAGTGAATGGCATCGGGCTTTATACCGCTAATTTTCTTTTTGTTTTTAAAATCCAGCCCGTCAATCATCATGATCTCGCCTTTCCCTTTCCAAAAATCGAGCTCTTCATAATAGATGCGCGGCGTGTTGCCCACATTTACTACAAAGGGATCGGCTGCGTAATCGATATCATCTTCAGGCAACCAGTTAATGGCAGTGCCTAATTTTCGGGTCTCGATCAGATTTTCGGGTGTTTGATGTACGAAACCAATATTCCATTTATCGGCCGCAAAAATTTTATTGAAGAGGTTAACTGTTGCCGTTACCATATTGTTAAGCGACTAGTGAGATTTTTTTAGCGTTTGTTTTGTTCTTAATGAGCCATTGCGACAGCACCAGTAATTTCCAGATTTGCGGATAACGGTTCCATTTCCCTGTCATGTGTTCATTAATAATTTCCTGTGTTCTTTTTACATGGATACCAGGAATGTTTTTTAAATTATCAGCAGAGAGGTTATCCATTACATAATCTTTAAGCTCATTTCTGAACCAGTTTTGAAATGGCATGGTAAAACCTGCTTTTGGCCTATCGAACATGTGTGCAGGTACGCGCTCAAACAAAAGATCTTTTAAAATCCGTTTTTGGTTACCGCTGCTGTATTTAAAGTGCGTAGGCAAAGTGCGCGAAAACTCAATTACCCGGTAATCCATTAAAGGTGAGCGCGATTCTAATGAAAAAGCCATAGATGCGCGGTCTACCTTGGTATTAATATCGCCGTTTAAATAAGTTTTAATATCGAAATCAGAAACACGCTCCAGCAAAGGCTTTGATGGATTAGTTAAAATGTGCATCAAGGGATTATATTTGGCCAGATCGGGTTGTTTTACCCACGAGTTTTCCATATTGCCAAACATTTTTACATAAAGCTTTTCTACATCTTCCATAGAAATGCCCATGGCAATAAGCTTGTGCCGGTAACTTGGCGATTGGTTAATTAAGCCGGCAAAAGCTTTTCTTACTGCATGTGGCGCGTAAAATAAACTACTTACCTGTTTAATCCATTTATATCGGTGATAGCCCAGGAAAGCTTCATCGCCGGCATCGCCACTTAAAGCTACGGTTACATGTGCCCGGGTGCTTTTGCTCAACAGCATGGTGGGTATAGCACTCGAATCAGCAAAGGGTTCGTCGTAATAGCGGTTAAAGTTCTCGATTAGTTGTATGCCATCATCATAATTACATTCAATGGTATGGTGATCGGTGCCTAAATGTTTGGCTACCTGATTGGCGTAAGCACTTTCATCAAAACCTTTTTCGTTGAATTTAATGGAGAAGGTTTTTACGTGATCGATTTCTTTGGTTGCTAAAGCGGCTACGAGCGAAGAATCGATACCACCCGAAAGGAAAACCCCAAGCGGCACATCTGCATTCATCCTGATTTTAACCGAATCGGCAATAATAAGTGCCAAAGCTTCTTTAGCCTCTTCGTAAGTACCGGCAAACTTGTTTTTCCAGCCGTAATCTAAAGTCCAGTATTCGGTTATTTTAAGTTTATCGGTTTGGAGATTGTAAGTAAAGTAATTAGCGGCTGGCAATTGCTTAACATTTTGCCAGATAGATTGTGGCTGAGGAACATAGCCCCAAATTAAGTATTGGCTAATGGCATCTTCATCTACACTTAAATCGCGGTCGATACTGATTTGCGAAGGCTGACTGGCGAATTCGAAAGTGCCGTGTTCGTGCGCATAATAAAAAGGTTTTTTGCCAAAACGATCGCGGGCACCAAAAAGTTCATTTTTCAGTGTATCGTAAATTACAAAAGCAAACATGCCATTGAAATATGTAAGGCAGTCGGCCCCATATTCAAGATAGGCGGCACAAATTACTTCGGTATCGGAGCTGGTTCTAAACTGGTAGTTTTTAGCTTCGAGCGCTTTACGGATATCTTTGTAATTGTATATTTCGCCATTGAAAACGATATGCAGGTGCAGGTACGAAAAAGGCTGGTTAGAGCGTGCATCGAGATCAATAATGGCTAAGCGGTTATGGGCAAAAACAACCTGGTTATAACGTTGTACACCGGTATAATCTGGTCCACGAAAGTTGATCCTTGCCATTTTCTCGCGGACCACGCCGTCTGAGTAAGGTATAGTAGCACCATATATTCCACACATAACTTTATTTTTTTGAGTTGTTAACTGATTAATTCTTCGTATTCGGCACTGATTTTATCGAGTGCACATTTTTGATATACATTTTGCCTGATGGCTTCGGGCTTCCAGTTGTCGATAGTACAAGCCTGAATAATTTTCTGGCGAAAGTCTTCCAAATCGCCCTGCTTAATTACATAGCCATTAAAACCATCGATAATTAAGCCCGGAATACCACTTACTTTGAAAGTTACTACGGGTAGGCCTACGGTAAGTGCCTCAAGCACCACATTGGGAAAGCCTTCGGTATGCGAGCTTAGCACCATTAAATCATGCTGAACCATTACTTCGTGGATGTTTTTAATTTCGCCCAATATTTTGAGCCTGTGACCAAGCTGTCTGTCTGCAATTTGTTTGGCTATCTGATCTTTAAGCACACCTGTGCCTACAAAATCGAGATGATAATTTTCGGGTAGGCCAGCCATAATTTCAACCAACCTGTCTAAACCTTTTTCGAGCGCGAAACGAGCCACCACCAGAAGCTTGTAAATTTTAACAGCGGCTTTGGCACCTTTAAGCTTATTTGACAGCAGTACGGGATTGGCAATTACTTTAATTAAGTTCTGATCTACATTATAGGTATCAATAAGCGATTGCTTCATTTCGTCAGACTGACAAACAATCTGTTTATAGCCCCTGTAACTTGCACTTGCAAAAAGCTCGTAAAATTTAGATTTAAAACCTTCATACAAGCGCTGCTCGTGCGGAATGTTCGAAGCCCTTGCAATCAGCATCGGGATATTTAAAAACCTGCCTACCAGCGAAACCAGGATATTAATATGGTCGGTAGTAGAGAAAACTGCATAGGGTGCTTCGCGTTTTAAAACAGCGTATAGAGCAAAGAAAGATCGTGAAGCCTTTTTGGTCTTAAGATCGATAAACCTTACGCCATCCAGATCCATCGAAAAGCAATTTACTGTAGAATCGAGAATAACAATGGTAATCTCGAACTTATCTTTGTTAAATCCCTGGGCCAGGTTCCAGAAAACCCTTTCAGATCCTCCGGAAGTTAATGAGCTCAGTACAAAAAAAACCTTTTTTCTGGCTTTAACTTCTTCGTTATTATTTTGTTGGAGCGCCGACATATCTTTTTAGTTGATTACAATCCTGTTTAGCGTTAACCAGATAATCTTAAAATCGGTAATAATATCATGCTGCTTAACATAGCGCATATTCTGCTTTATTTTAGCAGGGATGATCCGTTCTATATAATAGTTTTCGGGATCTTCTGCATGTTGTAAAAGCTCGTTTTCATTACAAAACTCAACAGAAGCCCAATCAGTAATACCTGGTTTTATAGATAGTACATAACGTTGTTCTTCGCTGTACATGTTTACATACTTCCTTACCTCTGGACGCGGTCCAACCAGGCTCATCTGACCTTTTAAAACATTTAACAGCTGGGGCAGCTCATCGAGTTTATATTTTCTAAGCCAATAGCCCACTTTGGTGATACGATTATCCCTGTTACCGATGGTGAGCAGGCTATTATTACTTTGTGCCACTTTCATCGTCCGGAATTTGATCAGGTGAAAATCACGCATATTTCGCCCAACCCTGATTTGTTTAAATATAACCGGTCCTCTAGAGTCGAGCTTGATCAGGACAGCGATTAATATTAAAAGCGGACTAAATAATATCAGGCATAAGGATGCAAACAATACATCGAATATTCTTTTTTTATCTATTTTCATGATGCTACGGCCATTTGTTTAAGTTCAACTACATTGGTATCGATCGCTTTGAGATTTTTGTCCAGCTGAATCTGAACACAACTAACTACCGAGTTGATAATAAAATCGATTTCTGACTGGGTTAACTGCGGATAAATCGGTAAGGAAATTTCGCAGGCATAGTTTTGATAAGCCATTGGATAGTCTTCAATTTTATAACCCATATCCTTAAAAAGCGTAAGCATAGGCATTGGTATAAAATGAACATTTGTAGCAACACCTAAGGCAGCCAGATCATCGATTACCTGATCCCTTTGCTCCTCGCTTAAACCTTTAACCCTTAAAGGGAACAGGTGGTAGCAAGATTCTCTTTGTGTGCTTATTAATGGTGGACTGATAAACCACTCCTCCTCCTGAAAACTTTCAAAGTATTTTTTGGCTATAGCCTTGCGTTTTGGCAGCAGATCGCTGTTATATTTCCTGATTTGTGCAAGGCCAACAGCAGCACAAATATCAGGCATGTTTATTTTTAAACCCTGAAAAAGAATATCGTAACGCCAGCCGGCACCCTTTGACTTAGATAAGGCATCTTTGTTTTGCCCGTTAAGTGTATACATTTTTAAATAGGTGTACTCCGCTTCGTGATCGAACTGAACAGGAAGGTTAAGGCAAACGGCACCTCCTTCGGCGGTAGTAATATTTTTAACTGCATGGAATGAAAATATAGTTACATCGCAGTGCTGTGCTGCCGGTTTATTCAGGTAGATACTACCAATAGAATGTGCCGCATCCGAAATCAATAATATTCTATTCAGTTTTGATTGTTTTTCGGAGTTACACTTAAACTTTTTCTGAATATGAGGATCGCTAATCACTTGCTTTAAAGCATTATAATCGCAAGGCCACCCGGCAATATCCACTGCAATAATGGCTTTTGTTTTGGTTGTTATAGCAGCCTTTACCTTTTCCGGATCTATACTAAAATCATCAAGTACATCAACCATTACGGGTATTGCGCCACAATGTAAAACGGCCAATGCTGTAGCGCTGTAAGTATAAGCAGGAACAATTACCTCGTCGCCAGCTTTAACACCAAACCATTTTAACATCAAAATGGCTCCCGAGGTCCAGGAATTAACACAAATCACCTCATCTGTACCAGTAATTACCTTTACTTCCTGCTCAAGGGCTTTAACCTTTGGCCCTGTAGTAATCCAATTGTTGTTTAGGGTATCTAATACCTGATCAACTACTGATTGATCGATAAACGGAGGAGAAAAAGGAATATTCATAATCAATAAATTTAGTTTGTTTGTTAAAAGGTCCGCCGGGATGCAGAATGCTTAAATCGTTAATTGTATTGGATCAAAATGGGGTCTTCCATTTTGATTTTAGAGAGCTGTAAAATAGCAAAGTATAAAAACAATGTAGGTCCGCTCGTAGCCAAAAGCCATTCGTTATGAAAAAATGAATTGATTGATATCGCTATAAATGAACAGCTTAAGCAGACGAGCATTGCATTTTTCTTATCCTTTACATGCAGAAAAGCATAAAAAACTACCTTGCCGACTTTATGGTATAATAAGATGAGTAAAATAAAGCCTAGTAATGGCCCCAGGTAAGTAATGAACATTAAATAAGCATTGTGCGAGGTAATTACTATAGGGCCTTTCTTATAAACAAAATTGTGCTGCACCACATCATTCCAGGTTTTACCATAAAAAAGCAAACCAAAAGGGTAATCGGCAATGATCTGTATATTTTCGCCCATTAAATCGCCCCTTTCTTCTTTCCCTTTAGCGTTTTCGGCACTTTTATTTAATATGTTTTGTTGTTTTTTATCGCCCGAAAACTGCTCGAGTGAGCTTTGTGCAATAAAGAATACGCCGGCAAGTAAGCCAAATAATAAAATTGACTTGAATTTGTAATAGCTTAAAAAAAACAAACCGACCACAACGATAAAGGCAACCAAGACCGACCGCTGCATACCAAAGAAAATAAGGCACAAAGACAAGCCGAACAAGAGTAGGTTAAGCAGCCAGCTGCGTTTAAAAAGCACAGCATTAACTACCATGAAAGGTGTTAGTGCCGCCATTTGATAGCCGAAGGTAAAGATGGTGCTCGATATACCTGCAGGCGACTGCAAAACATCTTCCTGTGCTAAAAGCGATCTGATGGGCGCCATGTTGTACTGGTGATCTATAAACATGATCAATCCCGAAAGCAGTAAAACCCCAAAGAAAAAGGCAATTGCAATATTCATCCGCTTCAGGTTGGTGCCAATAACATAGTTAAAAAGTAAGGCAAAGCAACCTGCAACAATGAGTAAGGCGAAAAAACCCGTTATATCAGCCTGTCCAATCAAATAGAAAAACAGCGCCGCTACAAAAATTACCATCAGCTCTTTACCGTAGGAGAAGTGTGTAATCTCTGTCCGGTAGAAGTAGATAAGCGGAGCCAGAAAAACCACTGGCGCAGGGATCCTGAAAACCCCTGTCATGAAGATGTTGAAGGTTGTTGCGTAAACATAGCCAAACAACAAAAAGAGAAACATTATTTTTTTGGTCATGACAGTATTAATTCTTCCCAGTTGGCTGAGATTTTTTCAATAGAGTTGGTTTCGTTAATGCGCTTAGCCCTATCAGAAAATTGTTTTTTTAGCTCGCTGTTATTTAGCAGTTTATCTATAGCTAATGAAAGTGCAGGTACATTATCCTGTTCTATCAGAAAACCGTTAACGCCGTCCTCAATTATTTCTGAGGGTCCGAATTCGCAATTCATGGCTACACAAGGGCAGCCCATCCCCATGGCTTCTACCAAGGCATTGGGGTAACCTTCGTTTCGCGATGGTAGTACAAAAACAGTAGCCTGAGCATAGTAATCCTGCAGGTTTGATTTAAAGCCAATCAGCTTTACTTTGCCATCCAGGTTCAAAGCAGCAATTTGCGCTTCTAAAGCTGTGCGTTCAGGTCCTTCACCCAATATGATGAGATCTGTATCCCTTAACTGCAAAAGATGGTAGGCTTCGATTAGCCTGTCAAAACCTTTTTCGTGACTTAGCCTGCCCACCGACAGCATAAAAGGTTTGCTGTTAACTGATCCGGGATTTGGTTTTACAAACTGATGAATCGGATTGTATATCGTTTTAAAATTATACAGCGTTTCAAACTGCTTAATCCGCTTAAATCCATTAAACATACCAAATGCAGGTAGCACAATCGCTTTTGATTTCCTGTAAATATGAAATACAAACCATTGGAAAAATTTATTGTACTGATTTAAAGTGCTGTCTGGTGCTGTTCTTTCGGAAACCAGATACGGCAGGCCTAAAATCATGCAACATAAACCTGCCCAGATGTTTGCCGAGGTCATAAAACAGATGGTACAGTCGGGCTTTTCTTTTTTTAATAATGCTAGTAGCCTGTAAAAAGTTAAGAAAGCATACCTAATTCTATTGAAGCTATTATGATTGTCTTTCCTCTCGAGGAGGTTTACAATTTTTACCTGCTCATTTAGCTGATATTTAACCTGAGCTTTATTGAGGCAAATCACTGTAACATTGCAATCTTTGCTGCTAAAGTGATTTGCCAGGTTGCTAATTACCCTTTCAGCTCCACCACCTTCTAAACTGTTTATTACGAAGCATAATCTGGTAGCCATTTCTAATTAATTTACAATCGTTTTAATGGTCTGGAAAGCGTTTCCAAATGTTTTATGTTTTACTTCGAAGAGGAAGTACCTTTTTAAGTAGAAATGCAAAAGCTTAATTTTTTGCAAACCTGTGTAGGTAAAAATCTTTGCAATGATGTTAAAGTCGCTCAGCTGCATTTTCTTTAACGGCACATAAGAAACCGGGCTCCATATACCACCCGGATGGCGCCTGTAGCAGCTCATTACTTCAGGTAATACATAAATCTTTTTACCGGTTACCCAGGTGCAGTACAACTTCAGAAACTTATCGCAGGCATGGCATTTTAAAAACCATTCGTTTTTATACAAATTTTTAATGGGTTCGATATTTCTGTACAGAATGGTTGCAGTGCAGGTTTCTACTTGTTTATTGATGATCAAATCGCTAAAGCTATACTTTAAGGGAACGGGATTAAAATCCAAGTAAAACACCTCAGTATCATCAAAATTAATTTCGCGGGTGTAGTGACAACACATGACGTAATCAGGGTTGTTTTCTAAAAAATCAACCTGTTTTTGCAACTTATACGGATCAGTCCAATAATCATCGCCATCACAGGTGGCTACGTATTTCCCTTTGGTTTCGAGCGCCACACGAATTACATTCTGAGTGGCGCCGATATTTTTGGGTGCTTTTAAACGGGTAATCCTGCCTGGGTATCGGGCAACATAGTCGTCAATAATTTCGGCAGTGCCATCTGTAGAACAGTCGTCGCCTATTATTATTTCAGTTTTGAAGTTGCATTGCTGCATCAGGAAACCATCAAGTGCTTTGGCTATAAATTTACTGTGGTTATAGGTGATGCAAAAAATGCTCACCATGATATCGTTGTGGTTCGGTTCCATAATAAATGATGACATTAACGTCCATTTACCGCAACCCTGCTGCCATTAACGAGATGGCCATAATCGGCAAGTTTAACAACTTGTTTTTTGCGGTAATTCTGAGTTCTTAAAATAATTCTCACCACCAGGTCCTGATCGGCGCTGGTTAGTGTATGGTACAGTGGCAGACACATGATGCGTTTGGCAATCGAATCGCAAATAGGCATGTTTATTTTATCGATGTAAGGCAACGCCGACAGTGATGGATAAAAGTACCTTCTGCAATACACCTGAACCAGTTCGAGCTGTTTCATGGTATCAAGCATAATTTCTTCTGACCGGAAAATAACCGGGAAGTAAGCATAATTGAAATCGGTATCCGCTTGTATTACCTGAAACTGAGCGTCAATTTTGTTGAGGCGCATGGCATAATGCTGTGATAGTTCTTTGCGCTTATTCAGGATCTGATCGACATAGTTGAGGTTACATAAGCCCATTGCAGCATGAAACTCTGAGTTTTTAGCGTTGGTTCCCAGTTCTGAGAAAGTATCTACCCCGCTGTATCCAAAGTTGCGCATGAGCGCCATTCTTTTTAAAATATCAGGATTTTGTGTAAATACCGCGCCACCTTCTATCGTATGGAAAAGTTTGGTAGCGTGGAAACTGGTTGTACTTACATCGCCATAGGCAAAAATCGATTTGCCTTTATACTGGGTACCAAAACAGTGTGCAGCATCGTAAACTACCTTTAAGTTGTGTTTTTTAGCAATGCGGTCTATCGCATCAATATCGCAAGGGTTACCAAATACATGTGTTGCTAAAATAGCTGTTGTTCTGGGCGTTATAGCGGCTTCAATTTTATCCGGATCAATGTTAAGCGTTTCTTCATCTATATCTACAAATACCGGTTTGCATCCCTGCCAAACAATGCTGCTGGTGGTAGCCACAAAAGAAAAAGGCGTGGTAATTACTTCTCCCTTAATTTCTAAAGCCTGTATGGCCAGCTGCAGGGCTATTGTACCGTTGGTAACATAAAGTAAATGCGGGAGCGCCAAATACTGTTGTAACTTTATTTCCAGTTCGTTTACCAATGGTCCGTTATTGGTGAGCCACTGTCTGGCCCAAATGCTACTTACATAGCTTTTAAAATCTGCCTGCTTAGGCAAAAAGGGTTTGGTTACAGGTATCATTGTTTGAGGATTAATTGTTTAAAATCAGTTAAGGCTGCTAAGCGGATGGTATTACTTATGCCCAGGTAAAAGCCGGCGTAAACAACGCTCAACCCTACAATCCGCAGAAAGTTATTGAGCTGATATTGCGCAAGGAACCATTTATCGAGGCCATAACACGCTAAACCTAAAAGGCTAGATAACATTAAAATAGGCGCAATATCATGAAGCTGTTCTTTAAGTGGATAGTTGATTAAACGGCCACTGTAAATGGAATTAATGTAATAGGCAAAAACAGTAAAAAACAACTGGAAGTACAGAAGCCCCATAATGCCAAATGGAATGACACAAACAATTCCAATTACACTTAGCACTTTTTTCAGTATTTCGAGTTTTAAAAACTGCCCGCTGTGTCCTTTAACTTTTAAAATATTTAAGTTGTAGGCATGTAAAGGGTACAAAACCCCGGCAATGCACAAAATCTGGAAATAAGGTACTGATGGCAACCACTTATCGGTTAAAAGCAGCGAAATTAAAGGTTGGGCAATTAAGGCCAGAAAAATCAAGATCGGTGCATTCCAGAATAAAACCTGCTGCATTAACCTTTTGTATACCATTTTAAGCTTTACATCGTCATTGCTGATGTTCGAAAACATGGGATAAGTAACTTTATTAATTGCAGTAGAAATAATGCCGATAGGCAACTGGCTCAGGCTATCTGCACGTGCATAAAAACCAAGTTGGGTTGCGGCATAAAAGCGTCCGATTATTACGGTATACAAGTTTTGGTAAACAGTATCCAGCAAACCGGAAAGCGTCATTTTATAGCCAAAATGAAAATGTTTCCTGAAGCTCCTTTTGCTGAAGAGCAGTCGCGGCCGCCAGTCTGAATAAAACCAGTGCAAAATGGTTGATACTGTTGCACTTAAAAGGCTCATCCATACCAGGCTCCAGGTGCCATAACCATTTTTAGCCAGGAAAATGCCCAAACAACCGCCCAGAATTACAGAAGGAATCTGGATGATTGTTTGGAGCTTAAACTTCATTTCCTTGGTTAAGAGCGTACTTTGGATGCTGAAGAAAGCATTAATTAAAAAGGTTAAACCATAAATTCTGACAATATTGGTAAGTTGCGGTTGCCTGTAAAAATCAGCTATAAACGGAGCGGAAATAAAAAATATGCCGTAAACGACAAGGCTTCCCAACAGGTTAAAAAAAAATATGGTCGAATAATCTTTTTGGCCGGCTGTTCGTGTGCGAATGAGTGACGAAGTTAAGCCGCTATCCATTAAGGAATTGCCTATGGCAATAAATATGGAGAGCATGGCAATTAAGCCAAATTCGGCCGGACTTAATAAGCGGGCCAGTATAATGGTAATGAACAGGTTTATGAATTTAACACTAAACTGCTGCCCAATCGACCATATAATGCCCGATCGTGCTTTATATGTTAAACTCATGGCTTTTACAAACGAACCGTTTCCATTGATTGCGGTAAAACTGATTTGATATCGTAAACTACACAGGTAGGTTTACGCAATTCGGCAATATTCAGGCTATCAAAGGCCTGGTGTGCCACAGCAAGTACGATCCCATCATAACGCCTGGTTTTTGAAGAACCATTTTCGCAAATCACACCATAATTATGGTTGGCCTGATCAGGATTGGCCCAGGGATCGTGAATGGTTACATTTACCTTGTATTCTTCTAAACGCCTGATAATATCAATTACCTTGGTGTTGCGTACATCGGGGCAGTTTTCTTTAAAGGTAAAACCCAATACAAGCACCTCTGCCCCTACAATATGGATGTTTTTGGCAATCATCTTTCTAATCATCTGATCAGCCACATATTTGCCCATACCGTCGTTTACACGCCTGCCGGCTAAAATAATTTCGGGGTGGTAACCGGCTTCCTGTGCTTTTTGGGCTAAATAATAAGGATCGACGCCAATGCAGTGACCGCCAACCAAACCAGGTTTAAAGTTTAAGAAGTTCCATTTGGTACCTGCAGCTGCCAACACCTCAGAAGTATCGATGCCAAGAGTATTAAATATCATGGCCAGTTCGTTCACAAAAGCAATATTGATATCGCGCTGAGCATTTTCGATCACTTTTGCTGCTTCGGCCACTTTAATAGAAGAAGCTTTGTAAGTACCGGCGTTAATCACCGAACGGTATAAAGCATCGATTTTTTCTGCTGCCTCTGGTGTAGAGCCCGAAGTAATTTTTAAGATATTGGCTACCGTATGTTGTTTATCGCCAGGGTTAATGCGTTCGGGTGAATAACCTGCAAAAAAGTCTTTGTTAAATACCAATCCCGATCCTTTTTCCAGAACCGGTACACATTCGTCTTCAGTAACACCAGGATAAACAGTCGATTCGTAAACTACGATATCGCCTTTCTTTAAAACTTTTGCCACTACTGCACTGGCTTTAATTAAGGGGGTTAAATCCGGTCGGTTGTTTTTATCAACCGGTGTGGGTACAGTTACAATGTAAACCGAAGAACTGCGTAATTTTTCCAGCTCGTTGGTACAATACAAGCCTTGTAGCGTAGTGCATTCAAAAGTAAGCACTTCATTTAGTGCTTCTTCAGTTACTTCAAGCGTATTGTCATATCCGGCTTTCAGCTCTGCTATGCGGCTTTCATTAATATCGAAACCGAATACTTTGTATTTCTTGGCAAATTCTACTGCCAGTGGTAAACCAACATATCCTAAGCCGATTACCGACATTTTTAAATTATCTTCAGAATTATACATAATGTTGTTGTGGGTTAACGGTTAAAGTAAGGTTGCTTATAGGTACACGGGTTACTACAGCACAATCTAAATGATCGAAAGACATGAGTACATGTTTGCCCTGAATCTGGATCACTTCTCCTTCCTGGTTGTGGAAAAGACCATTGCTGATCCGGACGCGATCGCCTTTGGATACACCGCTCAAACTCACTATATCAACATCGTTATAGGCATCCATAATGTGTTTCAGGCGTTCTATTTCGCTATCTCTCACGATGGCAGGTTTCCCCATGTAATGAATGAAATTGAGTACGCCCTGAATTAATCGAACTTTAAATCCATCTCTTTCATCAATTTTTACAAAAACGTATCCGGTAAAAAGCGGCAGGCTAACTATTTTCTTTCTGTCGGCCCATTGGTTTTCTACATTTCTAACCGGGCAAAACGATTCAAATCCCTGCTCCTGAAGCAATTTGTCAACTTTTTTTTCCCAACGTGGACGGGTATAGATTACGAACCATTTTTTAGGAAACGAGGGGCGGTAGTTAATTTTAGATTCCATATAATTTGAAAGAGATTAAGATTTAATTTTTAGACCGTTTGATAAAGCTTCGCTATATCACTTACATGCTGTAGGTAATAATGCTTTTTTTAGTGTTTAAATGTTTTTAGCCAACCGGATACAGCTTCGCTATATCACTTACATGACTATTTTTTTGTTCTTTAAACCTTAGATGCTTTTGAGGCAAATGGGCAATTTAATGTGAGTAGTTTACAGCTGCCTGAACTTTTAACCGTGCTTAGTTAGGGCGCGTGGTTCAATAAGCTTGCAAACAGGAATTAAATCGTTTGGGGACGTTTATTTGGTATTGGGTACTGGGTATTCGTGGTATTCTGAATAAAATAGGACGACATTAGTTAGCCATGGCATAACCGTAACCGCCGTAACTGTATTTCTGGTTTTTCTCCCGTTTGGCGTCGTTAAATACCACCATCGGGTTTTTAAGTTTGTTGTTCTCGCAAATATCTTTCAATATGGCCAGCTGGTATTTATTGGTGTAATTGTAGCGCACCAGATAAATGCTTACGTCGGCGTACTCGGCCAAACTAAAGGCATCGGCTACCTGCCCTACAGGCGACGTATCGATGATGATATAATCGAACTTTTCTTTCAGTTCATCAAAAAGCATGTCCATTTTGGGGCTCATCATGATTTCGGCAGGGTTTTCGGGCGATTTGCCGCAACCGATAACCGAAATATGTTCTGATACTTTGGTAGGCCTAATAATGTCTTCTAAAAACACAGCATCATCAAGCAGGTAATCGGTTAAACCTATGGTTTGTTTTAAGCCTACCTTGTTCAGCAGGTCGGGTTTTCTCAAATCAAACTCGAGCACCACTACTTTTTTATCCAGCATGCCTAACGTAGTAGCCAGGTTTACACTGAAGAAGGTTTTACCCTCTCCTTTCATGCTCGAGGTTACCAGCATTACCTTGTTATCGCTGTTATTGGCCATCAGCCCTAAATTCATCCGGATGTACCTGAATAATTCGGAGATGGTAGAGCGGTTGTCTTTTTGAAAAACAATGGTGCTTTTATCGAGGTTATGCGAAAGCTCACCCAGCATTTTTGCACCGGTTAATTCGATAGTGCTGGCATCCTGTACTTTGTTATTGAAGAAACCTTTAATGTAAATGGTGCCTGCAGGTACAAGAAATCCGAGAATAAAACCGCACAAATATAACAATGGCTGTTTTGGGCTATCTGGTATAGTGTTGTAAGCAGGCTTATCTACTACCTGCGAAGTAGGGACGGTGGCTGAGAGCGATAAAGCCGTTTCCTCCCTTTTTTGTAACAGATATTTATATAGTCCCGATTTTACACTTTGCTCGCGGCTTCTTTCCAGCAAACCACGTTCTATAGTAGGCACAGATTTGATTTTACTATCATACTGTGAATAATTGGCCCTTAAGTTATTGCGTTCAATCACAAAACCTTGTTTAATGCTGCTCAGGTTTTCCAGTATGTTGGTTTTCAGGCTGGCCAATTGCTCGTTAAGATTTAAAACCAACGGGTTTTCGGCATTTGCTGTGCGCAACATCCTGTTGCGTTCTAACTGTAAGTCGTTAAACTTAGAAATGAGCGAGTTTAAAATAGGGTCTTTAAGGCCCATAGCACTTGGCGCCAGATCGTACTGGCTTTGTTTACCTTTAAAATAGCTCTCTATAGAAGATACAATCCGCAATTGTACCGATGAATTCTCCAGTAACTGGTTGTATTCGCTGGTACGGGTAGCATTCATCTGTGCATCCATATTGATATCGGTGACACGGTTCTGCTGTTTGTAATTTTCTACATCTTCTTCTGTTCCAGACAAATCGCTAACCAGATATTTTAACCTGTTATCGATAAAGCGGATGGTATTGCGGGCAATGGTATTCTTATTGTTAACGTTATTGATGTTGTAGGTTTCGATCAGGTCGTTTAAAATATCAATACCCCTTTGCGGCACCACATCGTTTAAGCTTATGGTAATGGTGTTTGCATCTTTAACCACCGGCACAATTTTTAGCGAAACCAGACTATAGGCTTCAGTCATTTTGTACAGGTTTTTAAACTGGATTTTAATTTTGCCGAATTCGCTTTTATATGCAGGTCCTTTTTCTACTTTAACTACATAGTTTTTATTATGTAACGTATCGCCATACTTTACAATATTGGTATTCAGGCTATCCTGGATAATGTAAGAAACATCGTCGAGATAAGAAATATTGATTTTACGGGCATAAGCACCATTTTTTAAGCTGATGGCGGTAACCACCAAGGGTGATGTTTTACCATAAAGTTCTTTCTCCCTAAAACCTTCCTTTTTAAAATAAGCCGTTTCGAGATTGAGTTTTTTCAATACTTTAAAAATCAGGTCGCGCGATCTCAGGATCTCGATTTCATTATCAACAGTTTTAACCGTTTGAAACATATTGAGATCGCTGAATGCGGTGCTGTTTGACATGGCTGCACCGTTTTTATCGTCAGAGATTAATAAAGTACTGCTCACTTTATATTTTGGTGGGGTGATGTATAAAAAGCCATATACTGCACCCATACAAATGGCAATACTGAGTAAGAAATAAGGCCAGTTTCTGGCAAAACTTATCATAGTTTCTGCAAAATCTTTTGCGCCACCACTTACGATTTGTTTAGACATGTTCTTGTGTTTAAGAGACGTTATTGTTTTAATACAGCTGTTATTAATACTGCTACTGCAGATATCGAAGCAATTACGAGTGGCATTACCCTGGTATTGGTGCTATACTCGCTTGCTTTTGATTTATCGGGTTCTACATATACAATATCATTTTGTTTAAGGAAGAAGAAAGGCGAATTCATTACATCCTGGTTGTTCAGGTTTAATCTTTTCATTACGCGCTGCCCGTTTTGCTCCCTGATTACGAGCACATTATCGCGTTTACCGTACACAGTCATATCGCCGGCCATACCTAAGGCCTGTAAGAGGTTAATATTATCTCCCTGAACAGTAAAATTTGATGGCCGGTTTACTTCGCCTATTACGGTTACCTTAAAGTTTACCAGCTGAATATCAACCACCGGTTTTTTAACATATTTATCAAGTTCTCTTGATATGGTGTTTTGGGCCTGCTCTATGGTTAATCCTTCTAACCTTACATTACCTACTACCGGTAGATTAATCATTCCGTCTTTATTTACCCGGTAACCTTCTACCTTATAGTTGTTTTCGGCGCTGGGTGCTTTGGTGTTTACGGCAAACAATACATTCGATTCCTGGTTTAAGCTATTAATGCTTACACTTAACAGGTCGTTCTGTTGTATTTTTACCTCCTGCGATGGTAATTTCTCATCGCTGGTTTGTTTAGCCAGGTTACTAAAATATACTAAGTCTCTTCTAGGAGCGCAGCCTGTTGCAAGGCATGTATATATGGCGATAAATAATATTACTTTTTTCATAGCTTAAGTAATCGTTTGGTTTGTGATTCGATTTATTGAGAACTAAGCTATGCATTAAAGACCCAATGTTTTATAGGCCAAAGGGGGTTGTATTTAAATTGTATAATTAACAAACAGCATATACAATAATCCAGTAACTATACGCATTAATTATACAGGATTTGTGAATTTTCTGGCGCAGAAGATGTAAAAAAACAAGCGCGGTTTTTGACGAAAAATAACCCAATTAGCAGAAAAATTTAATCGCCAAAATCTAAAAAACGTCAGAAATTGATTTAACATTTAAAAAAGCTGTTTAATACTACAATAAACCCGATGATTTTTGGCCTTTTTTAAGCCTCATTTTTAAAAGCTGGTCAGTAAGGTTGTAATTTTTTAAAATGGTGTGAGGCTAAAGCTTCAATCTGAGCCTTTGCTATTTTGTTTTCAGGCCATTTCCGCCCGGTTGTGCAACCACTTTTACAGGTGTATGACCTGGCTTTTAAATATTAATTTTTGGCATTGCCTGCCGGTTAATTTCGATTTTAGCCTTTTGGCACTTGTAAAACGATTAACATTCTGGCCGTGGCCAAAATATAGCCTGGCAAATCATTGCTGAAACAGCCCGGTTGCGCAAATGTGCAAACTGTAAACAGGGGTATGCAATAACTGTACAGTATGCATTTAAGCCCGATAACAAGGCTATCTAATACCTAAATTAGTAATTCACCAAAAACTAAATTATGAACGTTATTATCTATGGAACAGGAAAAATGGCCGAATTTATTTGTTATTCATTTACGAAAGACAGCCCTTATAATGTAGTTGCCTTTTGTGTTGATGATGCTTATGTGCCACCCGCAGGAAGTACATTACAAAACCTACCTATTTTAAGCTTTGCGCAGGTAACTAAAGATTTTCCTCCCGATGCCTATAAAATGCATATTGCCATAGGTAGAAACAGTGCGCGTGAAAGTGTATATAATAAGGTAAGCGCAGCGGGATATGGCTTTGCCAGTTATGTTTCCTCAAAAGCCAATGTTTGGCCCGATTTAGTGATGGGACACAATACCTTTATTGATCAGTGCTGCGATATACAGCCTTTTGTAACTATCGGCAATAACTGTATGCTTATTGGGAGCAGGATTGGTCACCATTGCACGCTTGAAGACAATATTTTGCTTTCGGGCAATATTCTGGCTGGCAATGTAACTGTCGGTAAAAACTCCTTTTTAGGCATCAATTCTGCCGTAAAAGAAGATGTAATTATTGGCACACACAACATTATCGGGGCTGGAGTTTTCATCAATAAAAACACCGAAGACTACGCCATCATTACAAATGCTTCTGCACCACAGCGCATAGGCGATTCTAAACGATTTGTAATGTTTAACAAAGCGCAGGAAGCAAAACCGGCCTAAAACAAAAAAATAGTCAGGCTTAACTAACCTGACTATTTTTTTTACGCTCTTTAAGTGGCTTTTGGCCAACTCCCGCTAAATTTTTATGCTTTTACTCGCGCTTTTTTGTAATTGTACATTAATGCGTTTCAGCACATCATCAATATCAAAAGGTTTGCTGATATAATCATCTGCAAAGGCATCAATAGCTTTTTGCTCACTATTATTTTGTGCCGACATTACAATAATCGGGATGTGTTTGGTAAAAATATCCGTTTTTAAATCTTCACAAATCTCTGCTCCGTTACCGTCAGGCAGCATCACATCCAGCAGGAAAAGATCAGGCATGGCATCCTGTATATTCTTTTTCAATTCTGCAAATGATGATGAAAGCTGCAGTTCAAACCCCTCGTCACTTAACAAAATTTCAATAACGTTTCTGATCTCCTGATCGTCTTCTAAAATGTGTATTCGTTTTTTTCCCATGTTCAAATTATGATGTTTTGGTTTACTATACGCAAGCTTTCGCTATACGATAGTTACAGTAACACCCAAACCCTCCAAATGTTTTACAATTTGTTCAGAAATTCCTTTATCAGTTATAATATGATCTATTTCTTCCAATCCGCATATCTTTCCAAAGCCTCTTTTGCCAAATTTAGTCGAATCGGCCAGTACAATTGTCCGTTGCGATGCCGCAATCATTTTCCGGTTTAAATGGGCCTCCATTGCGTTGGTGGTAGTTAAACCAAAATCGAGGTCTATGCCATCCACGCCTAAAAACAGCTTGTTAAAATAGAAATCTTGCAAAACCTGTTCGGCATAAGCACCCATTACCGACGACGAGCTTTTTCTCAGCAAGCCACCCAGCTGAATTACCTCTATACTCGGCTCGCGCATCAACTCAAACGCTACATTTAAAGCCGAAGTAACCACTGTTAAATTAGCGGCCGGTGCAATATTTTTGGCGAAATAAAGTACTGTAGTGCCAGAGGCAATAACGATCGAATCGTTATCGTTTAGCATGCCGGCTGCAGCAATACCTATTTTATGCTTCTCGGTCGATTGTAGTTTTTCTTTTTCGTTAACCGGACGGTCAACAGTATATGGGTTATTTACAGTTGCCCCGCCGTGTGTTCTAAAAAGCAGGCTCTTATCTTCCAACAGTTTTAAGTCCTTTCTTATTGTTACAGACGAGACTTTCAATTCCTTACACAAATCAACTACGTTGATGTATTGATCACGTTGTAGCCGACTTAAAATAAACTGATGCCTCTCAGCCAAATTCATCATAACATATCTAATTAGCGTGCTGCAAAATAGCAATAAAAACAGGCTTTAACCTATTTTATAAAAATAATTAATAAATTTTTAATCTACTTATTATATTATTTCGATTACGATTTGTTATAATTGCGTATTGTTTCGTTTTATTATTTTTTAAAACATAACGAAACCTGATAGCCGACGCAAGTCGCGGTTAAGAATGCGGCGATTTATTGTTTTAACCTAACCATAGTTTGGTAAGCCTTAAACACAGTCAGCAAGCAACATAATTGATTAACGAATGAAACCAATGAAGAGATTACACCAACATATACTTGCCGAAAACACGAATTGGGATCTGATTATTATTGGTGGAGGAGCTACCGGCCTGGGCACCGCTTTAGATGCCGCCAGCCGTGGCCTAAAAACCCTGCTGGTAGAACAGTCAGATTTTGCAAAAGGAACATCAAGCCGGAGTACGAAACTGGTACATGGTGGCGTACGTTATCTGGCTCAGGGAGACATTGCCCTGGTTCGGCACGCTTTGAAAGAACGTGGGCTGCTCCAGCAAAATGCTAAACATTTGGTAAACAAAGAAGCATTCCTCATCCCCTGCTACAACTGGTTTTCTGTAATCAAATATCTTGCAGGTTTAACGCTGTACGATTGGCTTTCTGGCAAATACAGTTTCGGAAAATCGAAATATTTCAGCAAAACAGAAACGCTAAACATGATGCCAGGTATTAAAGAGAAGGGCTTAAAAGGAAGCATCAGGTATTATGATGGCAAATTCGATGATGCTCGTCTGGCCATCAATATTGCCCAAACAGCTATTGAAAACGGCGCCATTTTGTTAAACTATACCAAAGTAACTGCGCTGTTAAAAAGTGAAGGCGAAATAGTTACCGGTATTGAAACAGAAGATGTTATAACCGGCGAAAAAGCTAAACACTACGGTAAAGTGGTGATTAATGCTACAGGAGTATTTGTTGATGATATTTTACAGATGAACAATCCCAGTGCAAAAAAACTGGTACGTCCGAGCCAAGGCGTTCACGTTGTGCTGGATAAAAGCTTTTTAAACAGTGAATCGGCACTCATGATCCCTAAAACATCTGATGGAAGGGTATTATTTGCCGTTCCATGGCACGAGCATTTACTGGTTGGCACTACCGATACACCCTTAGATGAGCACAGCCTGGAGCCAAGGGCTTTAAAGCAGGAGGTTGATTTTATTATGAGTACAGCCGCAAGTTACTTTAAGCGCAAACCATTAGAAAAAGATATTTTAAGCGTTTTTTCAGGTCTGAGACCACTTGCTGCACCTACCAACAACAATGGTAACAGTACCAAAGAAATTAGCCGCGACCATAAATTAATGGTTTCTGCCAAAGGTTTAATTACCATTACAGGAGGCAAATGGACAACCTATCGCCGAATGGCCGAAGAAACAGTAAACCTGGCCATTTCGCATGCCGGGCTTGAAGCGAAAGCATGCGTAACTGAGCATTTAAAAATTCACGGCAGTATCGATGTTGCAGGAGACCATTATCTGGATACCTATGGTTCAGATCGCAGCAAAATTGAAGCATTAATGCAGCAAAACCCTGATCTGGCAGAAAAGCTGCATCCCGGTTTCCCTTACACCTGTGCCGAAGTAATATGGTCGGCGAGAAACGAAATGGCCGAAACTGCAGAAGATATTTTAAGCCGCAGGATGCGTATTCTTTTTATAGATGCACAGGCGGCTAAAGATATGGCCCCAAAAGTGGCTGCTCTCCTTGCGCAAGAATTAGCAGCAGATCAGGATTGGGAAACAAATCAGATTGAAACTTTTAATACCTTAGCCGATGGTTATATTTATCATTCAACACAGATAAAAACCGGAACGGCTTTAGCCCACTAACCAAATTCTTAATTATGAGCAAATACATCCTGTCTCTCGATCAGGGAACCACAAGTTCGAGAGCAATTATTTTTGATCACAATGGCGATATTACCGCTATTGCGCAGCGCGAGTTCACACAAATTTACCCCCAGGCAGGCTGGGTTGAGCACGATCCAATGGAAATATGGTCAACACAACTGGCCGTTGTAACCGAAGTAATTGTTAAAGCCGGCTTAACCGTGAGTGATATCGACTCGATCGGCATTACCAATCAGCGCGAAACAACTGTAGTTTGGGATAAAGAAACCGGCATGCCCGTACACAATGCCATTGTTTGGCAAGACCGGCGCACTTCTGCTTATTGTGATGAAATTAAGGCTAAAGGCCTATCGGGTAAGATACAGGAAAAAACCGGACTGATTATAGATGCCTATTTTTCGGCTACTAAAATAAGGTGGATACTCGAAAATGTTGCCGGCGCCAGGGCAAAGGCCGAAGCGGGTAAACTGGCCTTTGGCACCATTGATAGCTGGCTGATCTGGAAATTAACTGCCGGAGAGAAACATGTTACCGATGTAACCAATGCCTCACGTACCATGATTTACAACATCCATACCTTAAGCTGGGATGATGAACTGCTTGATCTTTTTGGCATTCCGAAACAAATGCTACCGGAGGTAAAATCATCAAGCGAAGTATATGGCCAAACGGCTGGTAAGATTTTAGCAGCTAAAATTCCTATTGCGGGTATTGCCGGCGATCAGCAATCGGCTTTATTTGGCCAAATGTGTACCGAAGTGGGTATGGTAAAAAACACATACGGTACTGGCTGTTTTATGCTGATGAATATCGGAACAACACCTAAAATTTCGGAAAACAATTTACTCACCACTATAGCCTGGCAGATTAACGGCGAAGTACAATACGCTTTAGAAGGCAGTATTTTTATTGGCGGAGCTGTTGTACAGTGGCTTCGCGATGAAATGGGCTTAATTTCCAAATCGGCTGATGTAGAAACTTTGGCTAAAAAAGTGAAAGATACTGATGGCGTGTACGTAGTACCTGCATTTGCGGGCTTAGGTGCCCCACACTGGGATCAGCACGCGCGTGGCACTATTACCGGCTTAACCCGGGGCACAAACAAATCGCACATTGCGCGTGCAGCGCTTGAAAGTATTGCCTACCAAACCATGGATGTTTTAAAAGCCATGGAAGCTGATGCGGATGTAAACATTGCCGAATTGCGTGTTGATGGCGGTGCCACTGCCAATAACCTTTTAATGCAATTCCAGGCCGACTTGTTAAATTGTAAAGTAATCAGACCAAAAGTAACGGAGGTTACCGCAATAGGTGCTGCCTACCTGGCCGGATTGGCAACTGGCTTCTGGAAAGATATCGACCAGATCAGATCGCAATGGAAAATAGACAACACTTTTGTTGCTGAAGCTGGCATAGACAATACAACCAGAATAAAAGGCTGGAACAGAGCCGTAAAAGCAGCAAGAGTAAACGCAGAAGATTAATTATATCAGCATAAGAATTTAACGTATGAACATATATCTCGCAGAATTTATTGGCACCGCATTAATGATCCTTTTGGGTAATGGTGTGGTAGCCAATGTGGTACTTAAAGGTACAAAAGGAAATAATGGTGGCTGGATTTCCATTACCACGGCCTGGGCACTTGCCGTATTTGTTGGTGTTGTGGTAGCCGGACCTTACAGTGGGGCGCACCTCAATCCCATTGTAACATTAGGTTTAGCCATTGGTAAAGGTTTTAACTGGGAATTAGTTCCTTTTTACATCCTGGCACAGCTGGCCGGTGCCATGACGGGTTCCTTCCTGGTTTGGGTAATGTATAAAGATCATTTCGATGCAACCGAAGATCCGGGATTAAAAGCGGCTCCGTTTGCAACAGCTCCGGCCATCAGAAACAAGGCTTCTAATCTGGTTTCTGAAATTATCGGAACTTTTGTGCTCATTTTTGTAATTTTCTATTTCACCGATGCCAGTATGGGCACAAAAGAAAATACTACACCCATTGGTTTAGGATCGCTGGGAGCTATACCTGTTGCATTTTTGGTTTGGGTAATCGGTTTGGCACTGGGTGGTACAACAGGTTACGCCATTAACCCGGCAAGAGATTTGGGGCCGAGAATTATACATGCCTTAATTCCGATGAAAGGTAAAGGGAGCAGTGACTGGGATTATGCCTGGGTACCTATAATTGGTCCTATAGCTGGCGCTACTTTGGCTGCAGTAGTTTACCTGTTTATGCATAAATAGGTAAATCGTCACCTCGACCGAAGCGAAGCGTAGTGGAGAGATCTTTAATCAGATTTCTCCACTATACGCTAAAAGACGATCCCCATTAAAATACGTTCATTACTGAAAAGCAGCCTTCCCTACCTGTTCATCTCCCAGATAAACCCAGATTGCCCCTTTCAGGTATTTGGTAAAAGAATCTTTCATATCAGCCAGGGTTACTTTATTAAAATTAGGTACCATATCATCAACAAGTGTGTAACTTCCCAGTACTTCTGCTTCGCCTAAATCTTCTACAATCGAGCTTGCACTCTCCTGGTGCCTGTAATAACCATCCCGATGGTCTTTTTTTAAGGCATCGAGGTACCGCTGACTGTATTTTCCTTCTTTAATGTTATTGTAAACCGTAACCATGGCCTGAAAAGCTTTTTTAGGCTGCGTAGTACTTACATACATCGAACTGTATGGAATTTGTTGGGTCTTAACGGTTGCGCCTGGCGCGTAAGATAAACCTAAACGTGTTCTCAACTCGTAGTTCATACTACCACTTAATGCATTAATAATCAAAACAAAGGCATGGTAATCGGGGCTGCTCATGGTTGGCGCATTCATAATGCAACTCATATAATTGGTGGCAATATCTCTTTGTTCAACCACCAAACGCTCGCCGGTTAACATTTTACGGTCGTAAACCGGAGGGGTATAGGCTTTACCTTTAAGTTCTTTAAAAGAAGCTTGTATTTTTTGTTCCAGTGCTTCTTTGGTAATCTTGCCAGCCACCACCAGAAACATTTTATTTCGGTTTAAGAGTTCGTTATGGTAATAGTTACTAACCATTTCGGCGGTAAATCCTCCTACTGTTTTATCGCTACCCAAAGGATTAATGCTATAAGGTGAATCTTTGAACATACTTTCCATGCTCATTTGCTCAATCCTTGTTTCAGGATCAGACTGACTGTGGTAAATAGCCGATATCATGCGCTCTTTAGTGGTTTGGAATTCATTTTTATCAAATGCCGGATTAACCACAGCATCAGAAAACAGTTTCCAGCCCTGATCCAGGTATTTAGAAATGCAATTCATGGTGATGGTTCCATAATCAGTTGTAGAAGAACCTGAAATAGCGATTCCGTATTCATCGGCAAGCTCCTGATAATCGACTACACTGTAATTTTTGGTACCACAGGTAGCTGCAGCAGCTAGCGCCAGGTTTTCTATACCCGCCTGTTGAGCAGTATAATTCATTACACCGCCCCGAAAAAACATACTAATGCTAACCGTTTCTTTTTCGGTAGGTTTTAAAATCACTTTCAAACCATTAACATCAAATGAAATGGCTTTTGTTTGCGCGTTGCTATATTGGTACAACAGTGCAAAAACAATAAAAAATATAATTCTTTTCATCAGATCGGGTTAATTAGTCGATTTAAAAAATGTTTCAGGTTTAACTGTTTTCATACTCGCATTATCCATCATTAAACCTGCACAATAAGGCTTATCTTTAATATATTTCCGTACATAATCCAATAAATCCTTTCGGGTAACTTTATTTACCTCTTCTTCATAATGGGTATAATAATCGATTGAAGCTGATGCCCACCAAAAAGAGAGTAAATGTGCGTAATCTGAGGTTACTTCTCTCCTTTCTACCTGTTCGATGGATAACAATCTTTTTGCGCGTTCTATCTGAAGGTCTGATAAATAATCTTCATTGGCCCAAAGCGAAATCTGCTTCAACACCTCATCATAACATTCTTTCACTTTTGCCGGATTGGGGCTAACCATTAAGCTTATCGGGCCAGTATATTTCTGTGTATAATAATTTACATCTGCTTCCTGCGCCAATCCCGAATTAATCAAAGCCTGTTTCATTTTCGAACCGTTCTGATTAACAATAAATGAAAACACATCGGCCGCATAGGTTGCCGGAATATCATTACGTGTATCGGGGCCATGCCAGCTAAACAACATGTAGGGCACGGGGCTTTTATTCGATTCTACCAGATAATAATCATTTTTAGTTAATGGCTTAAACTCAGGAATAGGCCATTTTACAAAAGGATCTACTTTTGATGGTTTCCAGCCGCTAAAAATATAATCTACATAACCAAAGGCATCATCAACCTTAACATCGCCGGCAATAACCAGCACCGAATTGTTTGGCCAGTAATATTTGTTTTTAATCGAATCCATTTTGGCTGGCGTAGCCGATAAAATTACCTCATGGCTGCCAATTACGTTTTTACGCGAATAATTTGAACCCCACATGTGGCGGGAGTTGGCCTCCATTAAAGCAAAGATCGGGCTCGACTCATGCCGCGTAAATTCTGCATTCACCACTTCATTTTCAAGCGCCATATCTTCTTTAATAAACTTCGGATAGCGGATTGAAGAATTCATCAGGCTTAAGCCAGCTTTTAAATTAGCAGCCGGGAGGGTAAAAAAGTAATTCACTACTTCTTCTCTTGTAGTGGCGTTTGAGTTGATATCCAGATCGTTCATTCTGCCATTAAGGCTTTCAAAATCAGGATAATCTTTATTCGCCTTAAAGAAAAGGTGTTCGTATAGGTGGCTCAGTCCGTTAAATTCATTGGTTTCGGTAAAAGAGCCATTCCTGCAGGCCATTTCGATGGTAACCAAAGGTACCGTACGGTCTACAACAACCAATACTTCGAGGCCATTAGCCAGCTTTTTGAAGTGCATATTTTCAGCAAGCTTCTTTTGGGCAAAAGCAGAACCCAAACACATAATACATGCGAAAACGCAAAATAATCGTGAGAGCATAATTTCAATTCATTTTTTGCGGCAAATAAGTGCAAATCTTTTACTTTATCAAATAATATATTCATAATTTGAAAATAATTTTCTGCGCAGCACTTTGATTGAATTATTATCGTTTATCGCCCTTATTAATTACCTTTGATCAAACATCAGCCTTTAACTGTAAAAACTAACCAAGCAATTTGTCAGCATATTTCCTCATAGTTGATACTGAAACATCTGGTCTGCCCAAAAACTGGTCGGCACCTTATGCTAAAGAAAACAACTGGCCGCATATTGTTCAAATTGCCTGGATAATTTACGATGCCAATTACCAGGAAGTAAAACGCGAGAACCATTACCTGAGCAATACGGGTTTTGATATTGATAAAGCAGCACAAAAAATCCACAACATTAGCGCAGAATATTTGCGCTTGCATGGTGAAAATAAAGAAGAAATTATGCTTAGGTTTTACGAAGATATTAAGCAGTATAAACCTTTGGTTGTAGGGCATTTTATTGAACTCGATTATCACATGGTGAATGTAGAATTATTTAGAATGGGTAAGGAAAATGTTTTTAAAGACCTGCAGTTTTTCTGTACCATGAAAGCAAGTGCCTTATACATTACCGATGCTGTAATCAATCACCTCAAACTTGATAAATTTTATGCCATATTGTTTAACGAGGTGCCGGAGAATATGCATAATGCTCTTGCTGATGCATTAAGTGCAGCCAAAATTTTCTTTCACCTGATAGAAAGCAAAAAAATCAGTTTATCATCAGTGTATAGTCAGCAACACAACTTTAACCGCGAAAAGAAGAAAGCAGAAGCATTTTCATTCAAAAAAATTTTAAAAAGTATTTTTAATGGAAGATAAACTAGCCGACCGCATTTATACAGCCCGTATCGGCGATATCACCTTTAAAAAAATAGTGAGTTGCGGCCCTGCTACGCCAATTTTTGAAGCCGCGATTAAAATGGCCGAGCAAAAGACCAGCTGTCTTTTTATAAAAGATGAAACGCAGGCTTATCTTGGTTTCGTAACCGATATTACTTTAAGGAACGAAGTGATTGCCAAACAATTAAATACCAGCCTGGCTATTGAAACCGTTATGGACCACAATATTGTAACCATAACACCCGATGCTTACGTTTATGAGGCTATATTGATGATGTTCAGCAAAAAATCTCGCTATTTGCTGGTTAACGATAATGGCAATTACGTTGGTTTTTTGAGCCGCAACAGACTATTAAGCGAGCAGGCAGAATCTCCCCTGGTTTTTATTCAGTCGGTAAAATCGGCAGTTAACACCAGCGATCTGAAACTGAAATGGCAAAAAGTACCTCATATTGTTGCACAACTCTTAAACAGAGGCGTACATGCCAAAATTGTAAACGAAGTTATTACCACCATTGCCGATACCATTTCATTCAAAATTATTGAAGAGGTAATTACGAAACTTGGTCCACCACCTGCAAAATTTGTGTTTATGGTTTTGGGTAGCGAGGGCCGTAAAGAAGTAAGCCTTAAAACCGATCAGGATAACGCCATTATTTACGAAGATACCACGGAAGATAGAAGGGCTGCTGTACGCACCTATTTTCTTGACCTGGCTACCCAGGTTTCAGATAAATTAAACTATGTTGGCTTTGTGTATTGTGATGGTGATTACATGGCGACCAACCCCAACTGGACCCATTCTTTATCGCACTGGAAATACAATTACAAGAACTGGATCGAAGAAGCTTTGCCTGAGGCGGCAGTAAAATTTGCAGCTTTTTTTGATTGCCGGGCTATTTACGGCGATTTAAGCATCATGGAAAGTTTGAGGTCTTTCGTAGATGAAGAACTGCAGAAACCCATTGAAAAATTTTATGTGTACCTGGCTAAAAATGCCCTCTTGTACGAACCTCCACTTACCTATTTCAGAAACATCAGAACGCAAAAAATACATAAGAAGGAGGTTTTTGATATTAAAACAGCCATGACGCCCATTGTTGATCTGGCGCGGGTTTATGCATTACAAAACAGGATATTCCAGAAAGAAAACACCGGCGAACGTTTAAAAACCTTAAAAGAACTCGGTGTTTTTACTGAAGGGCAGTTTAACGAACTTTCACAATCTTATTATTACCTGATGGGTTTAAGATTAAAACACCAGGCCAATTTAATTATTAACCATCAGGCAGCACCCAATAACTTTATTGAAATCGATACGCTCACCAAAATCGAAAAGGTAACACTGGTCGAAATCTTTAAAATTATACTCTCCTTTCAAAGTGGAATCAGAATGAAATTCACCAATACATTAGGCTAAAAGATTACAGCTATTTTCTAATTATTTTTGATTACTGAAGCACAAATTAACACCTGTGATCTGGCTTCTGGTCGCTCTCCTATCTCAAAATTTAATTTGCTGGCTTTCCATTTTTTAATTAAAAAAATGCTGTTATTTCCATTCAGCTGTTTCAGCCGCAAAAACAAAGCTCACAAGTCTCACAAATACTACATTTAAAAAATAACAGCGATAACATAAGCACAACAAATATGCTTTGACTAAACAGTCAAACGTTTGCGTTTTATAATCCCTCCATCTCTTTGGCTTATGTAAAAAAGTGCTTAAAATGTACTGTATATGTTTTTCAGGTATTATTATTAAATGTATTTCAGACAATTATAACACAAACGTTTGCGCTGATTTATTTTAACGAAGTACAATTTCTGTATGTAACTTAAGGATTACAAAACAAGCAGAAACTAACTTATTACGCTTCATTTTTAATCAAAAAGTTGAGAGATAGCGGCCAGGTTTGGCAAATATTGATGATGTGATCTTAAAAAAAGATCAGGACATGTGGCTGAGATCAGCACGTTAAACAAGGCATTATTAACCAAATTGCATATTATCAATTCCTAACCTAAAAATTATCTGATGAAAAAAAACAGTCTACTTTTTGCAGGCCTTGTCTCCGCCTGTCTGTTTGCCCTATCTTGTAAAAAGGCCGAAACTTTACAACCAGAAGAAAAAACGCCAACCATTAGCCACAAAATGGCCACGGCAAACATTGTTACACAAACACGCAATGTAAATGTTGTGTATTTTGTGCCAAACGATCTGGATACCTTAGCGGGTTACAGAAAAAGATTAAGCGACCTTCTACTGTGGACCCAGGACTGGTACAAACAGGAAATGAACCGGAATGGCTATGGCAACAAAACTTTTGGTCTGGCCGATGACGGCTCTGGAGGCGTAAAAATTCTAACTATCAGAGGAAGTTTGCCAAAAAGCAGTTATCCTTACTCAGGTGGTTCTGGTGCTGTGGCCAGCGAAGTTAATGCTTATTTTGCAGCCCACCCTGCCGATAAAACCAGCGACCATACTTTAATTATCATACCAAGGTACTCCATCGGCTCGAATGGCACGCCAAGCGGTGGTCCGTTTTATGGTACCGGCCGTTGGTGTTATGCCCTTGATTATGAAGAAATGGATATTGCCAACCTTGGCTTAAACACAACGGTAGGTAATCGCTTCAGCGTTTGGTTTGGTGGTATGGTGCACGAACTGGGCCATGGCTTAAATTTACCACACAACAGACAAAAAGTTTCCGAAAACTCAACACTGGGCATGGCATTAATGTGGGCCGGTAACGGAACGTTAGGTAAAAGTCCAACCTTTTTAACTGCCGCCGATGCTGCAATTTTAAATGCTAACCAGGTTTTTAACAACAACTCCAATACCTATTACGGCTCAGTTACTACCAATATTCCTAAAATTTATGCCAGCTACGATAGCGGTTTGGCATCAATCGTGGTATCCGGAAAATTCACCTCAACCGGTAATGTAACCAGCATCTTGTATTATAACGATCCAAATGTAAACAACGAAGGTACAGGGGTTAACAAAGATTATAATGCCATTACCTGGGAATCGAAAAAAATTGGCACAGATAGTTTCAGGGTTGTCATGCCTATTGCCGATTTGCAGGAAAAGGCCGATGGTATTCCTTATGAGCTGAAAGTGAAACTGGTGCATGATAATGGTACAGTAACTGAACAGATTTATGCTTATACCTTTTCGGGTGGCTTACCTGTGTTGGGATTCTCAACTAAAAACGAGCTAAGTAAAACCGGATGGAGCATTGCCTCATTCAGCTCGGAGGAAAGTTCTGATGGTAAAGCCACCAGTTTAATAGATGGCGATGCCAATACCGTTTGGCATTCGAGATGGAGAACCTCCGCTACCTCTTATCCGCATAACGTGGTGATAAAGATAGGAACAACATCAAAAACAGCTAGTGGTGTAAGTTTATTGCAGCGCAGCAGCTTAAGCCGTGCAGTTAAAGATTTCGAAATACTAACCAGTACAGATGGCATTAATTTTACCTCGCAAGGTAATTATGTGGCTAAAAACATTAGTGGTGTACAGTACTTTGATTTTGCTTCGCCACAAACCTTTCTATACTATAAAATTATTGCAAAATCTGCACACGATGGTCAGCAATTTGCTTGTTTAGCAGAACTGGGATTGTATTAAAAAATTCGTCATTGCGAGAAGGAACGACGAAGCAATCTTAAAGCGTATGCTGGTAGCGACCGTTGTAAGATTGCTTCGTCGGCTGAAAAGCCTTCTCGCAATGACGATCCCTTTTTTATCGCTATAACATTCCGCGTTAAGTTTTCTTTAATTCTCATCCCCGTATTGATTTTACTTACAAACTTTTATAACTTTAAGTATAAGACATTTTAAACCAGATAATTAAAATCAGTATTATGGGAAAATTTGTAATTACTAAAAGGACTAACGGCGAATATCAGTTTAATCTGAAAGCAGGTAATGGTCAGGTTATTTTATCCAGCGAAGGTTACGCAGCAAAATCAAGCTGTGAAAACGGCATCGAGTCTGTTAAAAAGAACGCACAAGACGATTCTAAATTTGAAAAGAAAACCTCGAGCAATGGTAAGTACTATTTTAGCCTAAAAGCTAGCAACGGGCAAATTATCGGCTCGAGCGAAATGTACGAAAGTACAGCTGCAAGAGATAATGGTATTGAATCTGTTCAAAAGAATGCACCAGATGCAGACACAGATGATCAAAGTTAAGTGCACAAAAAAAGGGAACCAGACTGATTCCCTTTTTTAAATATGATTATCGCCTGAGCGAAAATTTCTATTTTACTGCATCAATTACAGCTTTGAAAGCTTCTGGGTGATTCATTGCTAAATCAGCCAATACTTTACGGTTTAAACCGATTTCTTTAGAAGCTAGTTTACCGATTAATTGAGAGTAAGAAATACCGTGTTGACGTGCACCAGCGTTGATACGTTGGATCCACAATCCGCGGAATTCTCTTTTCTTAACTTTACGGTCGCGGTATGCATATTGCAAACCTTTTTCTACTGTGTTTTTAGCAACAGTATAAACCTTACTTCTTGCTCCCCAATAACCTTTGGCTAAATTAAGGATCTTTTTTCTTCTTCTTCTCGAAGCTACTGCGTTTACCGAACGTGGCATGTTGTTGTTGTTTTTTGGTAAGCGGCGTCCACTTAAGGAACTTTAATGCCTGATACCTGGTGAAATTAATGAATTACTTTCCGATGCAAAGCATACGTTTTACGTTACCTGAATCTGCATCTGTTACAATTCCTGCATTTCCAAGCGCACGTTTACGTTTAGTACTCATCTTGGTTAAGATGTGACTTTTGTATGCTTTGTTTCTTTTGATTTTACCTGTTCCAGTAAGCGAAAAACGCTTTTTGGCACTGGAATTGGTTTTCATTTTTGGCATAACCTGTTATTTAATTTATAAAATTGTTTTTATTTTTTTGCTACTTTAGGCGCAACAGTAAGGAACATACGTTTACCTTCTAACTTCGGTAATAACTCTACTTTTCCTACATCTTCCAAAGCCTGGGCAAATTTCAATAATAAAATTTCTCCCTGTTCTTTGTACACAATTGCTCTACCTTTAAAATGCACGTAAGCCCTAACTTTCTCGCCGTTCTCCAAAAAGCTTACCGCATGTTTTAATTTAAACTGGAAATCGTGATCGTTGGTGTTAGGACCAAAACGGATCTCCTTAATTACAGTTTGTTTAGCATTGGCTTTAATTTCCTTTTGCTTTTTCTTTTGCTCGTAAACAAATTTACTGTAATCAATAATCCTACAAACCGGTGGTACGGCATTTGGAGAAATCTCTACCAAATCCAATTCCAGTTCATCAGCAAGCGCCAAAGCTTTCGCCAAAGGATAAATCCCTGGTTCAACATTATCGCCAGCTAAACGCACTTCTGGCGATTTTATATACTGATTAATGTTATGCTCTGCTTCTTTTTTCTTAAAAGGTGGACGTGGCCCCCTGTTAAATCCTGGTCTTCCTAATGCCAAATTTGTATTATTTTAATTTAAACTGTTATTTCTTTTCTTAATAAATTGTTGAACTCTTCCAACGTCATTTCGCCTAAATCTCCCTCACCATGTTTACGTACAGAAACTTTACCTTCTGCCATCTCTTTATCGCCGATAATGAGCATGTATGGGATCTTTTTAACCTCCGCGTCGCGTATTTTACGACCGATTTTCTCATCGCGAAAGTCAATCAGCCCGCGAATATCGGAATTATTTAGTTCATCTAAAACTTTTTTTGCATAATCTTCATATTTTTCTGAAATAGGAAGAATGATAAACTGCTCCGGACTTAACCATAACGGGAAATTTCCGGCACAATGTTCAATCAATACGGCAATAAATCTTTCTAACGAACCAAACGGCGCACGGTGAATCATTACCGGTCTGTGTTTCTGGTTATCGCTACCAGTGTACTCCAGTTCGAAACGCTCAGGTAGGTTATAATCTACCTGAATAGTGCCCAGTTGCCATTTTCTACCTAAGGCATCTTTAACCATAAAATCGAGCTTAGGACCATAAAAAGCCGCTTCTCCATATTCTACAACGGTGTTTAAGCCTTTTTCCGCCGCTGCTTCGATAATTGCAGTTTCAGATAATTTCCAGTTCTCATCAGAACCAATGTACTTCGACTTATTTTCAGGATCTCTTAACGAAACCTGTGCAGTGTAGTTTTCGAAACCTAACGATTTGAATACATAAAGTACCAGGTCGATCACTTTTTTAAACTCGTCTTTAACCTGCTCAGGCATACAGAATAAGTGTGCATCATCCTGAGTAAAGCCACGTACACGGGTTAAACCATGTAACTCGCCACTTTGTTCGTAACGGTATACGGTACCGAACTCGGCAAAACGAACCGGAAGATCCTTGTAAGAACGTGGTTTGGTTTTATAAATTTCACAGTGGTGCGGGCAGTTCATCGGTTTTAAGAAGAACTCCTCTCCTTCCTGCGGGGTTTTAATCGGCTGAAAAGAATCTTTACCATATTTTTCCCAGTGACCGGAAGTTACATACAGGTTTTTATGACCGATATGTGGTGTAACCACTTGCTCGTAACCAGCTTTAGCCTGTGCTTTAGTTAAGAAATTAACCAAACGCTCGCGCAAAGCCGTTCCTTTAGGTAACCATAGCGGTAAACCCATCCCTACTTTTTCTGAGAAAGCAAACAATTCGAGTTCTTTACCCAACTTACGGTGATCGCGTTTTTTAGCTTCCTCAATCATAGCCAGATATTCGGTAAGCTCGCTTGCCTTAGGGAAAGTTACGCCATATATACGGGTTAACTGTTTTTTAGTTTCATCGCCACGCCAGTAAGCACCAGCCACATTCATCAGTTTTACAGCTTTTACAAAACCAGTATTCGGAATGTGTGGACCACGGCATAAATCGGTAAATTGACCCTGAGTATAGAAAGTAATTTTTCCATCCTCTAAACCATCAATTAAATCGAGTTTGTACTCATCGCCTTTCTCGGTAAAATATTTGACAGCATCAGCTTTGCTTACACTTTCGCGTACAAAAGTTTCCTTTTGTTTAGCCAACTCGATCATTTTGGTTTCGATAGCTTTGAAATCGTCTGATGAGAATTCTTTATCTCCAAAATCTACATCGTAGTAAAACCCTGTTTCAATCGCCGGACCAATACCAAATTTAGTTCCGGGATAAAGGGCTTCTAAGGCTTCGGCCATTAAGTGGGCTGATGAATGCCAAAAAGTCGATTTTCCGGCAGCATCATTCCAGGTTAATAACTTAACAGATGAGTCAGCTTCGATTGGTCTTGTTGAATCCCAAACTTCGCCATTAACCTCAGCGGCTAATACGTTACGGGCTAAGCCCTCTGAAATTGATAATGCAATTTGATGGGCAGAAGTGCCCTTTTCGTACTGACGAACAGAGCCGTCAGGTAAAGTAATGTTAATCATCTACAACTATGATTTAAAATTTAAATAAAATGGTTTTAAAGATCACTTACAATGTGATTTTATTTTGTGCAAAGGTATGGATTTATTGATCAAAAAGCAAGATTTACTTTACATCACATCGCCACGAATGCAAGGATTAGGAGGGATTTTTCTAGAATCTCTAATCGTTGTTAACCTAAGAGGAGTCGAAGCGCAATTAACGGTATTCATATCATTCCAAACGTCATAAAATGCCACAGATGCACAGATTTCTCAGCCATGGCTGTTCACCCGAGCATTTTATCTTGCTGATATGAGTTGTATGGCTAAACCTTATTCCTTAGTTAAAAACCTATCCTTCAAATATTTACGTAAAGGGATATCAATAAACCGCATAATCAGATAAGCCAAAATAATGAGTAATATTACGCAAATAGGGATAATGCCAAAGAGCATCATGCCTTTAGGCTTCACCACAGCTACATAGGTAAGGTAAATCCATAAAAACGGATAATGCGTCATGTAAAGTGGATAAGATATTTCTCCAGATAACCTGCAGGCATTTTTTAAAGCGGGACTTAATGTGGCACCCGCACCTAACGCAACCAATAAAGGGAAATAAAGCAATACGATTATGGGTTCGGTAATCCAGTTATAATCATCGCTATATGGAAACACAAAAGCAACCAATAAAAGTGCTGTAACGCCTAAAAAGCCTAGTTTATTTTTAATAATCAGGTTAAAGCGATAAACCAGCATCCCGGCTGTAAAAGAATAAAGTACTCTTGCTCCGCCATCCCAAAAGTTTTGTCCGCCCCAGCCGCCGCCTACATTTTTTGAATGAACAGCTACATAACAAAGTACAGCTGCGCCAACTAAAACTAGGCTTATTAAAGCTTTTTTGTTGATTTTATAGAGCAACAGGATATAAAAAATATTGGCCACATACTCCCAAAACAATGACCAGGCCGGCGCATTTAAACAAAATAAATTGGTATAACGCTCAGGCATAATCGGATATGGAATCAGAAAGGCAGTTGTTAAAAACAATAATGCGGTTTTGCCAAAGCCGTAAACGGGATAGAAATCGCTGAAGGGATCGAAGAGGAAAGTAAGCAAACCTAAAACCGCTCCTATTACAACCAATGGATGTAAGCGGATAAGTCTTAATTTGAAAAACTGTGTAATACCAATGTGTGGGGCCCTGGTATCGTAGGCATAGGCGATTACAAAGCCTGATAAACAGAAAAAGAAATCGACAGCCAGATAACCGTGCCCGACAAAATTCTTGCTATAATCGGTTATTGCAATCTCCATAAAGTGGAAAATTACTACTACAATGGCGGCTACTCCCCTTAATCCGTCTAAAATTTCAAAATGTTGTTTGGTACTGAGTAAATTCGTTCTGTTTTCTGCTGTAATCACTTTGGTTAGTTTATATCTGACTCCAATAATAGGAAAAATGTCAGAATTACAATTAATGACTTCAAAAATGATACAAAAAAAGCCTGCCCCAAAAAATGGAACAGGCTGCTATGTTTTGTTGCTTGTATATTTTAGTTGCCACCGCCGCCAAATACTCTTACCTGGCCAGCACCACCGCCTGGTCTGTTTTGTCTAAAACGTTTCATCATATTCTCCATTTTAGTTTTATACTCTTCTGCGGTAATCAGTTTTGCTTTTTTAGGAGCGGTCACATCTTTTGCACTTACATTTCTATACTCAATGCTTTTGGCAATTGAGCTATTTCCTCTGCCTTCAATAGCTAGAACTGCACCTTCTGTCCACATGTTTGGATTTGGAGAAAAATCGAAGCCTAAATCGTTGGTGTACCAGATTTTGGTTTCTTCTACTACATTTTTATCCATATCTAAAATTTTAATGGCCCTGGTCGATCTCACAATCGCCTGGTGGCAGGTGAAGCCTAAAATCTGTTTGGTTGAATCGGTTTTAACCACTTCAATTTTTGGAGCCGGAGCAGGTTTTGCCGTAGTGGTATCATTACGGTTACCGCCTCCCATTCTGAACGAAGAAATTGGTCCTGAAGTAGAAAGAGTTAGTTTACTTGGCATGTAATACGTGGTATCGTTCAGATCGAACACTTCAGTTAAGCCTTTATCAGCAAAGGTATAGTAGTATTCGCGGTTACCGCCACCACCACCGAAACGCATCATCATCCGGCCCATTCCGCCACCGCCCCCGCCTGCACCATTGCTATCTTCGGTTTCTTCAACCGGCATGTAACTGGCATTGGTTGCTGTAAACAATAGCTCAAAATTGGTTTTACTTGATGAAGGCATTCTGGCTTTCATCTGATCGGTTAACTGAATGCCATTGGCCGATGCCATAGCTGCAGGATCGATCGTGTTTTCGAATTGTATAGCTCCTGAAGTTTTTTTCTTTTGTGCGTTTGCAACCGACACAACCGATAAAACACCAAATAAAGCGATGAATATTTTTTTCATTTTGTTTTGAATTTGCTAGTTAGAGTTTAATGCCTTGAAAAGGTTTAACAAAGGTATTTTAGATTTAACGTAAAGCTTGTTAAAAAGTGTTAATTTAAATAGTAAGATTAACTAAATGACTGTTTTATAGGCAACAAATGCTCCTTGTAATTTATTTTTTACATAGGTTTTATGAATTGGCAGGAGCCGATCAGCCATGGATTAGGATAGAAAGCCTCGCAGGTTTTTAAAACCTGCTTGCTTTAATAATTTAATATTCCGTGCTTTCGAGCCAGCCGTTACACAGCACATCGGCAATGTGCATGGTTTTTACCGGAAGGTTGTTTTTATCGATATAACCCTGAAGGTGCAACAGGCAAGATAAATCTGTAGAAATGATATAATCAGCACCTTGTGCCAGGGCATGGTTTACTTTTTGCTCGGCCATTGCCGAAGAAATAGCATCGAATTTAACGGCAAAGGTACCGCCAAAACCACAGCACATGTCGGTATCTTCCATTTCGATCATTTCCAAACCATGTACTTTTGAAAGTAAATGACGGGGTTCGTCTTTAATTTTACACTCACGCAAAGCACTGCACGAATCGTGATAAACAGCTTTTCCTTCCAGCTCTGCTCCAAAATAATCTTTTTTAGCCACTTTAACCAGGAAATCAGAAAGCTCCCAGATATTGGATTGCAGATTTCTGCATTTATTGTGAACAATGGTATTGGTAAACAGATCGTTAAAACCACCCTTTACCATCCCTACACACGATGCTGACGGTGCAACAACGTAGGTATTTTCAGAAAAATCGTTTAAGAATTTAGTGCCTACCTGTTTGGCTTCATCCCAATAACCTGCATTATAGGCGGGTTGACCGCAACAGGTTTGTTTTGAATTATAGCTGACCTCGCAACCCGATTTTTCCAGCAATTTAAGGGTATTAAAAGCGGTTTCAGGATATAACTGATCTACAAAACAGGGCACAAATAATTCTACTTTCATCATAATCTTTAGCCTACAAACTTACAATTTTGGAGCTTCTTTGCGTTCGATTTTTTTCAAAACAAACAAAAGGATTAAACCAATAATGAAAAATGATGCCAGGGCAATAATAGAATAACGGATATTGCCGGTAATTTCTTCTATGTAAGCAAAACTAAATAAGCCGATTACAATGGCCAGTTTCTCGGTAACATCGTAAAAACTAAAAAACGAAGTGGTATCCTGCGTATCAACTGGTAAATATTTAGAATAGGTAGAACGTGATAAAGACTGGATACCGCCCATGATTAGTCCGACAATTGCAGCAAGCGAATAAAACTGGTATTCGTTGGTAATATAATAACCATATACGCAGCAGCCAATCCAAACCAGCACCATCATGATCAGTACGTTTACGTTGCCAATCTTTTTAGCCAGGTAAGACATTAGCATGGCACCTGGAATGGCCACCAGTTGAATAATGAGGATAACTGCAATGAGTTTAGCTGTACCCAGTTTCAACGTTTTTTCTGCAAAACCTGCTGCTGCCAGCATAATGGTTTGTACGCCCATCGAGTAGAAAAAGAAAGAAACCAGAAATCCTTTCAGTTTTTTGATCTGCTTTAACTGTCCCCAAACTTTGCTTAACTCACTGAAACCATCTTTAATGATATTGGTTTTAACTTTGCTGGCTTGCGGTGTTCCATTTGGAAGTACCGAGAAAGGAATCTGCGAAAAGGCGATCCACCATACACCAACCAGCAAGAACGATAAACGTGGCGGGAAAGAAGCATCGGTAATGCCGAACCACTCAGGTTTTAACACAAATAAAAAGCAAATTAACTGCAATAAAACCGAACCAATATAGCCATACGAAAATCCTTGCGCACTTACACGGTCCTGGTGCTCTTCGGTAGCAATTTCTGGCAGATAAGAATTACTGAACAAAACCCCTCCAATGTAGCCCATAGCCGCCAAAGCAAATAAAATGATGCTCATTTCGAGCGTGTCGAGCTTAAAGAAATATAAACCCACACAGGCCAGACCGCCCATATAGGTGAAGAATTTCATAAACGATTTCTTATTCCCTCTTCTATCTGCAATAGACGATAAAATGGGTAATGCCAGCGCCATGATCAGATAAGCGAAAGACAACGCATAGTTAGATAGCGAAGTATTTACATAGGTACGGCCAAAAAAGGTTACTTTATCGCCATGCTCATTAGTGGTGGTAATAATGGTGTAATAAGCCGGGAAAATTGTTGAAGTGATTACCAGGTTATAGGCAGAGTTTGCCCAATCGAAGAAAGCCCATGAGCGTATGGTTTTCTTATTGTTTTTTTCTATCATTTAGTTTTAAGGAGGTTAACTGTTTAATCGTAAGGCAGGCTATATTGTAAATCATTTAAAGCGAATTGTACGATTAACCAATTCCTACAGTTTAAACAATTAACCATTTTAGCCCGCTAAAGATAATACTTCTTCCCGTCAGTTTTAATTTTACCGGCATCTAATAATTCGCGGATAATTTCGATGCGTTCATTTTCAGCACCATTTTTGATATTCATCACCAGATCATCAAGCATCTGCGCTTCTTGTTGCAGCAGTGAAATAATTTCAAATTCTATTTCTTCGCTGAGTTGGCTCTGATTCTCCACCCTTCTTTCGGCCAGACAAACATCACATACGCCACACTTTGAAGCATTTTGCTCATCAAAATATTCGAGCAGCTGAATGCTCCGACAGATATGTGATAAAGCGTATTTAACTACAGCATTAATTTGCTTGTGCAGGATTTCTTTCCTTAAGCCCAGGTATTTAACATCTAAATCGAAATGATCCATATCTACCCTCGATCGGATATATTGCAATTGTGGTTGGTCTGTTTGTGGAATATAGGTAAGTAATTCTATGGACTGTAGTTTATTTAATAAGGCAACCACATCCCGGTAAGCTAAGCCTGTCCGTTTAGCCAGATCGGATTCGTTTATTTTTACAAAGCCATCAAAAGCCCCACCGTGCGAGCGCAATATGGTTTTAATAATCCCATCATAAGTTTTATTTTCGATTTGAAACCGGTAAATATCTTCGTGACTGGCAATAAACATCATACGTGAAGGCAAAAACACGCTTTCAGAAAGGGTGAGGTAACCATCGTGCTCAAGAAATTTCAAACCGGAAATAGTTTTTAAAACACTAATATTAAATCGCTTGCAAAAGTCAGCTAAATCAAAAGAAAAGGTCAGCCCCTCGCCTGCTCCAAAAGCCAGCTGAAAGTAATTGCCCAGGTAATGGTATATTTTTCTGATTTCATCGGGTGAAGGAAAACTATCCAGGTGCCTCGACTCAAGCCCCATAATGTCTGACTGATTGGCGAGTAAAACCGCATAGCTCCGCTTTTCATCGCGCCCCGCTCGACCAGCTTCCTGATAATAAGCTTCTAAGCTTTCCGGCAGATCCAAATGCACCACAGTACGTACATCGGTTTTATCTATACCCATGCCAAAGGCATTGGTAGCTACCATGATTCTGGTTTTATTTTGCTTCCAGTCTTCCTGTTTTTGAAAACGAATGTCTCTTTCCAGTCCGGCATGGTAATAATCGGCCCTGATCTGGTTGCGGTTTAGAAAATTAGCTACTTCGGCAGTTTCCCTTCGGTTACGTACGTAAACGAGCCCTGTGCCCTTTACATTCCGGCAAATATCGATCAGTTTTTTATACTTGTCTTCGTTGCCGAAAACCACATAGCTAAGGTTATCGCGTGCAAAGCTTTTAATAAAAACTTGCGGATCTTTCATCTCCAGTTTAGCCACAATATCCTCACGTACAAAGGCAGTGGCTGTAGCGGTGAGTGCAAGTACCGGCACCTGAGGATGAATTTCACGAAGTTTAGCCAGTTGCTGGTACGGTGGCCTGAAATCATATCCCCACTGCGAAATACAATGTGCTTCATCAACCGCAATGAGATTTACATTCATGTAAGAAATCCTTACCTGAACCAATTCTGAGAGCAATCTTTCGGGTGAAAGGTAAAGGAATTTAACCTTGCCATAGATACAGTTATCCAGCAAAATATCAATTTCGCGCTTACCCATGCCTGCATAAATGGCAATAGCTTCAATGCCTTTTGCTTTCAGGTTTTCTACCTGATCTTTCATCAGGGCTATTAAAGGCGAAACCACTATACAAATGCCTTCTTTTACCATTGCAGGTACCTGAAAGCAAATCGATTTGCCTCCACCAGTAGGTAAAAGTGCCAAGCTATCTTTCCCTTCTAAAACCGAAGCAATAATATCTTCCTGCAGCGGCCTGAAAGCCTGGTATCCCCAATATTTTTGTAAAATCTCTATTGCTGTCATAAATCGGCGATCTCAAAACTATAAAAAAGCTGTTGATATTGCCTAAATTGCGACACAATTAATCAAAAATTTGATGAAACACCTTTATTTTCTCTCAGCCCTCACCCTATTGTTTTTAAATTCGAATGCCCAGGAAAAAAAATGGGACATTGAAAAATACCAGGGTACTACGAAAAATTTCACTTTAAATACTGATGAAGGCACCTGGATGAATCTGGATGTAAGTGCCGATGGACAGGAAATTGTGTTCGATTTATTGGGTGATATTTACGTAATGCCAGTAACAGGTGGTGTGGCAAAGCTAATCAGTGGCGGTATTGCCTGGGATGTTCAGCCACGTTTTAGCCCGAATGGCAAATATATTTCGTACACCAGCGATAAAAGCGGTGGCGATAACATCTGGATCATGAACCGTGATGGTTCAGGTAAAAAACAGATTACGAAAGAAAGCTTCAGGTTATTAAATAATGCTACCTGGATGCCTAACAGCGAATATGTTGTGGCCCGCAAACATTTTACAGCAAGCCGCTCTTTAGGCGCAGGCGAAATGTGGATGTACAGCATTAATGGTGGAGACGGTGTGCAGCTAACCAAACGCAAAAACGACCAGCAAGATGCTGGTGAACCAAATGTTTCGCCTGATGGCCGCTATGTTTATTTTAGTGAAGATGTGAGCCCTGGCCCGAATTTCGAATATAGCAAAGACCCTAACGGAACCATTTATGCCATCCGTCAGCTGGATTTGACAACTGGGAAATTAAATACCCTGATTAACGAACAAGGTGGTGCCTGCCGTCCGCAAGCTTCTCCAGATGGCAATTTGATTGCATTTGTAAAACGTGTAAGATTAAAATCTACTTTATACGTACAAAACCTCAAAACTGGCGAAGAATGGCCGGTAAGCGAAGAATTATCACACGATCAGCAGGAAACCTGGGCCATTTTTGGTGTTTACCCTAACTTTGCCTGGACACCAGACAGCAAAAGCCTGATCTATTATGCCAAAGGTAAAATCAGGAAAACTGAAATCGGCACTTTAATTAATAGCACCATTCCTTTTCAGGCCAATACTATCCAAACCGTACAACAGGCTTTGCATTTCGAGCAACAGGTTTTCAGCAATGAATTTTCGGCCAAAATGCTAAGACAGCTAATCACATCACCTGATGGAAAAACAATTGTTTTCAATGCAGCAGGTTATCTTTACAAACAGGAATTGCCTGCAGGAACACCTGAGCGTTTAACCAATGGTTTAGATTTCGAGTTCGAACCAGCCTTTAGCCCGGATGGTAAATATGTAATTTACACCACATGGAGTGATGAACTGAGGGGAGCTATTAAAAGAACAGACTATAAATCAGGCAAAACCATTACATTGAGTGATGAAAAAGGTTTTTATTATTCGCCACAATATTCAACCAAAGGCGATAAAATTGTTTTCAGAAAAGGTAGCGGTAACGATGTTTTAGGCTATAATTACGGTCGTGGAACAGGTATTTTTATGATGGCAGCCAATGGTGGCGCCAAAACTTTAATTTCAGAAAATGGTATTCGTCCGCAGTTTAACAATACCGATACACGCATTTATTTTCAGAGCTATGCGGATGGCAAAAAAGCGTTAAAAAGTATCGATTTAAATGGCGCTAATGAGCGTACGCACTTTACTTCGCAATATGCCAACCAGTTCGTGATTAGTCCGGATAATAAATGGGTAGCTTTTAACGAGCTGTTTAATGTGTACATCACGCCTATGATTAACGTGGGTACCGCTCAGGATGCTTCAGCAGGAAATAAAGCCATTCCGGTAACCAAAGTTACTACCGATGGTGGTACCTATATCCAATGGACTGCCGACAGCAAAACCCTGCACTGGACTTTAGGCCCTAAATATTACAGCATTGATGTAAACAGCGCTTTCAACTTTGATGGCACTACACCTAAAACACAAGCTACTTCAATTGATATTAACCTGGTGCTTAAATCAGATTTACCTACCGGAATTGTGGCCTTAAAAGGTGCCCGAATTATTTCGATGAAAGGTGAAGAAGTAATTGAAAACGGTACGATTTTAACCGATGGTAACAAAATAACCGCTATTGGTAAAGTAGATGCTGTAACCATTCCGGCAAACGCTAAAGTAATTGATGTAAGCGGCAAAACGATTATGCCTGGCATTATAGATGTGCATGCGCATTTGCGCACCAGTCCGGACGGAATTACGCCTCAAAACGACTGGAGCTACATGGCCAACCTGGCATTTGGTGTTACCACTTCGCACGATCCATCGAGCAATACCGAAATGGTTTTCAGCCAGAGCGAAATGCTTAAAGCCGGTCGCATGGTTGGCCCTCGTGTGTACTCAACCGGTTCGATTTTATATGGTGCCGATGGTGATTTTAAAGTGGTGATTAACAGCCTGGATGATGCTTTGGCTAATTTACGCAGGTTAAAAGCTGTAGGTGCTTTCTCGGTAAAATCTTACAATCAACCCCGTCGTGAGCAACGCCAGCAGATTTTAGAAGCAGCCCGCCAGCTTAAAATGGAAGTGGTACCTGAAGGTGGTTCTACGTTTTTCACCAACATGAATATGGTTGCCGACGGACATACCGGAATTGAGCACAGTATCCCGGTTTTACCGGTTTACAAAGATGTAACTACCCTTTGGAACAATACGGAAGTAGGCTATACTCCTACTTTAATTGTAGCTTATGGCGGCCAGTGGGGTGAAAATTACTGGTACGACAGAACCAATGTTTGGGAAAATGAGAAGCTGATGACCTATACACCACGTTCGATTATTGATGCCAGGGCCCGCCGCCGTACCACATCAGAATATAGCGATTACAACCATATCGATATTGCCAAAGCAACCAAACAAATTGCCGATGGCGGTACTAAAGTTAATTTAGGTGCCCATGGTCAGATTCAGGGATTAGGCGCTCATTGGGAACTGTGGATGCTGGTTCAAGGTGGTTTTTCGCCATTACAGGCCATTAAAGCGGCAACTTTAAATGGTGCTCATTATCTGGGCATGGATAAAGAAATTGGCTCGCTTGAAGTAGGCAAGCTGGCCGACATGGTGATCATGGATGCCAATCCGCTTGATGATATCCGCAATTCGGAGAAAATTAAGTATGTGATGATTAATGGTCGCCTTTACGATAGTGCAACCATGAACGAAGTAGGTACCAGGGAGAAATTAAGAGGCAAATTGTGGTTCGAAAATACCAGAGGAAATGGTTTCATTATTCCAACAGGCGAATCGGAAACCTGGACTTTCACTGTGCCACATTGCGATTAATTTCATCAACTGGCTTTTAACTGTTTAACATCATCTACACTATATAATTGAATGCCAACTATCATCGATTTATCTAAGCCCATCCGTTACAACGCTTCCGACCCCTGGTTTATGAAGGTAAAAATCAAACATAAACCACATAGTAAGGCCAAATGGCTGATCCGTTTGCTGGGTTTGCCATTTAAATTGTTCCCTGCTGGTTTTGTGGGCTGGGCAGATGATACGATACAAAAAATGGGCGTACATTCAACTACGCATGTAGATGCACCCTGGCATTATTCGCCAACCGTAAACGGCCAAAAAGCCAAAACGATTGATGAAATACCGCTCGATTGGTGCTATGGAGATGGCGTAGTGATCGATATGAGCCATAAAGCTGATTTTGATCCGATTACTGTTACAGATTTAACTTCGGCGCTGAAGGAGACTAATACTCCCCTTCAACCAGGAATGATTGTGCTGATCAAAACCGGAAGGGATAAATATAACGGCAGTAAAGATTTCCATGAAAAAGGAACGGGAATGAGCCCCGAAGCTACCAGCTGGTTAATTGAACAAGGCATTAAAATGATGGGGATAGACCAATGGGGCTGGGATTTGCCCCTTCCATACATGATTAAAGAAGCTAAAAGAACCAATAATGTCGACTATTTTTGGTCGGCGCATTTGGTGGGTCAAAATGCCGAATATTGCCATATGGAACAACTGGTTAACCTCGATGCTTTGCCGCCTTCGGGTTTTAAAGTTTGTGTATTTCCACTAAAGATTGAGGGCGCTTCTGCAGCTCCTGCACGTGTAGTCGCAATATTAAACGATTAAGATGAAACCGAATAAAGTTTACAATATTGCCTCGACCATTTTCCTGATTTTAGGCTGCCTGGTATTTAGTTACGACGGTTACAGTTTATTGGGAATTTCGACGGTAAACCTGTTTCTGGCCTTAATGATTATGGCTTATGCCTGTTCGTTTATTGCCTTAATGAAAGACCGGAAATCGGTTATTTCGTGGTTGTTGGTGATTTTAAACTCCATCATCGTTATCTGCATCATTTATTTCTTAACGCATTTTAAATTGAAGATGTAGTAATGTCGTTAAAAATCCTTAAACCTTTCATTGCAGTTGCTCTTAAGCAACTGCAATCTTATAAAACCAGTAAACCGTAGGTTCTTAAAGTATTAATGGGTTTCGAGTACCAAAAAAGCTCGAAGTTATCCATCTCACGCTCAAAATCAGCTTTAATCTCCTGAAAAGTATAAACCCGCTCATTTGCAATCGCCAATTGCGTTAAGATATTCCTCAACCACTCGCCTTCTGTTTTATTGGTTTGTATCGTAAAAGTTTCCTTTTTATCGTGAAAAGTTAGCGAGGCCAGCTCCCAGGTATTTCCCTTTTTCGATTTGGTAAAGTAATCAACTTCTGGCTTTCCCCCAATCCAAACCACTTTAGCTGTAGGTTTGGTATTAAAATGCTGATCATCGTTTAAGGCCGTTTCAATAAAATCAGCCTGAATTTTGGTTCTTGGGATTTTAAAATCGAACCAATCCTGCAGCTCGTAATCAAAACAGATGCCATGCATAAAATTGAACAACGATTTCTTTAATCCGAAACTGAATTTGTTATGATCAATACCCGTTTTATCGATGTAATTAATGTCGTTATTGGCAAAAGTTCCAATTGCTTCCGTTTCTTTTACCACACCAAACTTCTCGGGGTACATGCCAACCGGACTATGGGCCGTCATGGCAAACTGGTGCCAGAAACCCGATTGCAATACACCTGCCTCAAAGAGCTGGCGAACCATCTCCAGACTATCAACCGTTTCCTGCACGGTTTGTGTTGGGTATCCGTACATTAAATAAGCATGTACCATAATTCCAGCTTCGGTAAAATTGCGGGTTACCCGCGCTACCTGCTCTACGGTTACCCCTTTATCAATGAGTTTTAACAAACGATCTGAGGCTACCTCCAACCCACCTGAAACAGCAATACAACCCGAAGCCTTTAAAAGCAGGCATAAATCGCGCGTAAAGCTTTTTTCGAAACGGATATTCGTCCACCAGGTTACGGCAAGTTTTCTTCTGATAATTTCCAGGGCTACCTCTCGCATTAAGGCAGGTGGAGCAGCCTCATCTACAAAATGGAAACCATTCTGACCAGTTTTCTGATAAAGATCTTCTATCCTGTCAACAATCAGTTTTGCAGCTACAGGTTCGTAAACTTTAATATAATCTAAAGAAATGTCGCAAAAAGTACATTTACCCCAATAGCAGCCATGCGCCATGGTTAGCTTGTTCCAGCGGCCATCGCTCCACATGCGGTGCATGGGGTTTACAATCTCAATTACCGAAATGTACTGATCGAGCAGCAAATCACTATAATCAGGAGTACCCACATCAGCCTGCTTGTAATCGTTTCTGAAAGCATCGTTTCGGTAAACCACTTTACTATCTTCCAATAGGAAGGTTCTTTTATAAAAATGTGCTTCAGCAGGCACTGGATGTGTAATATTGTGGTAAAGCAGTTCGATAGGCAGCTCGCCATCATCTAAAGTAATATAGTCGAAAAACTCAAATACACGTGCATCTGATAAAGATCTGAGCTCGGTATTGGGAAAACCACCACCCATCGAAATTTTAATTTCCGGATGATTGGCTTTAACCCACTGCGCACAACGGAAAGCACTGTATAAATTACCAGGAAAAGGAACCGAAATCAGGAATAATTTAGGTTGAATAGCTTCAATTTTCTCTTTTAGTACCGAAATTAGGATCTGATCGATATAAGTTGGTGCCTCAGCTAAAGCCGCATATAGCTCATCGAAAGAATTGGCACTTCTGCCTAAACGCTCAGCGTAACGGCTAAAGCCAAAATTTCCGTCAACACATTCTACAATATAATCAGATATATCTTCGAGATATAAGGTGGCCAGGTGCTTGGCCTTATCTTGTGTACCCATGGCACCAAAAGCCCAGTCTAGCTCTTCCAGTTGAGAAAAACGTGAGGCCTGAGGCAGAAAATCATCACCACAAATTTGCAGCGCCAGCGTTGGGTTTTTCCCCTGCAAAAAAGCGATTACCGCATCAATTGTTTTTAAGTACTCGTCTTGCAAAGCCAAAATGCGTTTGGAATTGTCGCTTTTGGCACTTTTAGATTCATCAGCATAGCTGAATAAATCTTGTAATCCCTTTTTTGAGAACAGTTTCAAAATCACTTCGATACCTAAATCGGCCTGTGTTGAACTAATATTTTTGGTATTCAAAAACCCTTTGATATACGCTGTGGCTGGATAAGGAGTATTCAGTTGGGTAAAAGGCGGCGTAACAACAAAAAGTTCTGTTTTCAAGAGAGAAAGGATTAAAATGCAAAAGTAAGGGATTTTTTAATAGAGTCGTCACCCTGTCCCGATTATTAAATCGGGATCAGGGTCTATCCATGGAAAAAACACAGTCTACATAATAGTTCCAAAACAATGAAAATACTATTTATACTTAGAAAGTAAATTCAGCAAGAGCAACAGAATATGATTCAATTAAACTAAAAACCCAATTCAGGCGTTTTATAACTAACATCAACGCCTTTTGCTACATGAGATTTTTGCCCCTGCTTTTGATACTGCTCTTTGTTCAAACCACATTTGCTCAAAAAACTTTTCTTTTTCCAAAGGTTAAGGCACAGGGAGTTTCTGTGGCTGCCCTTACTCCCCCAAACTGGACGCTCATTGAAAGTGCCACCGGCGACTTAAACAATGATGCTACTGATGATTTAGCGCTGGTTTTCGAATCCAATCAGGTAACAGACGAAACCAGAACTTATGGCGATAATCATTCGGATATTATTAAGGAAACACAGAAACCCCGCATCTTAGCCATTTATTTCAGAGATAAAGCTAACGGCGTTTTTAACCTTTCGGCTCAAAACAACGACTTTATATTACGATCGGAAGAAGGTGGTAAAGTTGGCGATCCTTTACAGCAAATGGCCATTAAAGACCAGCAACTGTTTTTACGGTTTAAGGGTGGCAGCGAATGGCGCTGGGAACTGGGTTATACTTTTAAATTCCAAAACAAAGATTGGTTTTTGACCAGTGCCATCAACCTTTATTTTAATCAGAATACGGGCGATATGACCGAAAGGATTTACGATTTCAGTAGCCGCCAGTTATTTACTACTGTAGGTAATTTGCACCGACGCGATATTGCCAACCGCAAAACCAGCGAAGTTTTATACTTCAGCCAGCTAAGAACCTTTAAAACTTTTAAAAAGCCCTGGGCCTGGGAGATTATGCCGAATGTTTATTTGTAGGTTTGAATTACAAATTCTGCGCAATCACAAAACCACTGGCCCATGCCCATTGAAAATTGTAACCACCCAGCCAGCCGGTAACGTCCATACATTCCCCACCGAAAAACAGATTGGGTATCTTTTTACATTCTAGGGTTTTAGAAGAGATTTCGCTGGTGTCAATCCCACCACGCATAACCTCGGCTTTGTCATAACCTTTATCCCCTGCTGGCTTAACTTTAAAGTGGTGAATGGTTGCTGCAATTAAATCGAGTTCGGCCTTGGTTAAAGCAGCTACAGGTTTTGTTAAAGGTAAAAATTTACCTAATGCATCAGTAAACTTTCTGGTATAAAAGCGGTGTAGCAAGGTAGATAACAAAGTTTTTCCATTGGTTTTACGTTCCTCTTCCAATAATGCAAGTACATCATGGTTTGGCAATAAATTGATGTTAATCGTTTCGCCCCGCCTCCAGAAAGATGAAATTTGCAAAATGGCCGGGCCACTTAGTCCCCAGTGTGTAAACAGAATATTTTCTTCGAAAGCGATTTCATCATTGCTCACTTCGCAGAAAACTGAATTGCCCGAAAGCTGCGCAAACCACTCTTCGTCTTTTCCCGTAATGGTTAATGGCACCAGAGCTGGCGCGGTTTCTATGATATTAAGTCCGTTTTTTCTGGCAAAACGTAAGGCAAAATCAGTGGCGCCCATTTTAGGTATGGGTAGTCCGCCGCTGGCAATTACCAGTTTTTCTGTAGTTAATACCACCGTTTTACCATTCTTTTCGTAGCTCACTTTAAAGTAATCGTCAAAGATTTCGATATTGTTAACCGCAGCATTACACCTGATTTCCTGACCAAAGTCTTCGCAAATTGAGGTAAAAACCGCAACCACATCTTTGGCATTTTTATCATCAGGGAATAACTGGCCTAAAGTTTTTTCCTTTCCTTGAATGCCGTAAGTTTCAAAGAAACTGATGGTATCTTCTACCGTCCACTGGGTAAAAGCCGATTTTACGAAATGCGGATTGGCCGAGATAAACTGCTCAGCTGATGCGAATTGGTTAGTGTAATTGCAACGGCCACCACCCGAAATTAAGATTTTGGCACCCGGTTTATCGCTTTTTTCGAGTACAATTACCTGCTTACCCAAATAGCCCGCTTGTACCGCACACATCAATCCGCAGGCACCCGCGCCAATAATTATCGCATCTGCATCCATCAATAAATCTAAATATTGTTACTTTTGTGCAAAATTAGCATAATTTTCAACCCCTCATGGCAAAACAGATAAGCGAATTAAAATTAGGTATTTTAGGTGGTGGACAATTGGGCAGGATGCTCATCCAGCAAGCCATCAATTACAATGTTACTTCATTGGTTTTAGATCCTGATCCAGATGCGCCCTGTAAACACATTGCAAATTACTTCGAAAACGGTTCTATTACCGATTTTGATACCGTTTATAACTTCGGTAAAAAAGCAGATATCATTACCATCGAAATTGAAAAAGTAAATATCGATGCATTGGAGCAACTGGAAAAAGAAGGTAAAAAAGTATTTCCACAATCGCGGGTAATCCGCTTAATACAGGATAAAGGCGTACAAAAACAGTTTTTTAAAGAAAACGATATTCCTACTTCGCCCTTTCAGATTGTTAATACGAAAGAAGATATGGAGAACAGCCAGTTTCAGTTCCCATACATCTTAAAGCTGAGAAAAGATGGTTACGACGGGAAAGGCGTAATGAAAATAAACAGTGCGGCTGATTTAGATAAAGCTTTTGATGCGCCTTGTATTATCGAAAAACTGGTTGATTTTGAAAAAGAGGTAGCCGTAATTGTGGCCCGCAATGCCAACGGTGATATGAAAACTTTTCCGATGGTGGAAATGGAGTTTAACCCGGAAGCTAACCTGGTTGAGTTCTTGATTTCGCCTTCAACCTTTGCCGAAAGCTTACAGCAAAAAGCAGAAAACATTGCCAAAAATGTAGCTTCGGCGATGAATATTACGGGTATTTTAGCGGTAGAAATGTTTGTGTGTAAGGATGGTGAATTATTGGTGAATGAAGTGGCTCCGCGCCCACACAACAGCGGTCACCAAACCATTGAAGGCAATTACGTTTCGCAGTTTGAGCAACATTTACGCTCCATTTACAACCTGCCATTGGGCGATACCAGCAGCATAACCAATGCAATTATGATTAACCTTTTGGGCGAAAAAGGCTATGAAGGCGTAGCCAAATACGAAAATTTAGAAAAAATATTAGCCATTGATGGTGTGTATGTACACTTATATGGCAAGAAATACACCAAACCTTTCCGTAAAATGGGCCACGCTACCATTGTCGATATCGACAGAGACAAAGCGATAGAAAAAGCCCGTTTTGTACAAAAAACATTACGTGTGATTGCATAACCCTTACCATAAAATTTAAAAAATATATCATGAGCAATACAAATTCATCAAACTTCAGTGTCGGCATAATAATGGGTAGCAAATCGGATTTACCGGTTATGCAAGACGCTGCAGATGTACTTAAAGAATTTGGAATCAGTTACGAAATTACGGTGGTTTCGGCGCACAGAACCCCTGAACGCATGTTTAACTATGCCAAAGAAGCACAAGGCAGAGGCTTAAAGGTAATTATTGCCGGTGCTGGTGGTGCTGCACATTTACCTGGTATGGTGGCTTCAATCACTACGCTTCCGGTTATTGGTGTGCCGGTTAAATCATCGAACTCTATTGATGGTTGGGACAGTATTTTATCTATCCTGCAAATGCCAAACGGTATTCCGGTAGCTACAGTTGCTTTAAATGCAGCTAAAAATGCTGGTTTACTAGCCGCTCAGATTCTGGCAACAGCCGATGAATCTTTAACGGTTAAAATGCAGGCTTACAAAGATGATTTGAGAAAAAAGGTTGAGGAAAGTGCTGCTACAATGTAGTCTTTAGTCCTGAGTCGGAAGGTCGTTTATGATAAAATATAACAGGCTGAATCATAAATAAAGATTGTCATCCTGAGCTTGTCGAAGGACCTACTTAAATACAAAGTGAGGCGTTTCGACAGGCTCAACGTGACAAGCTTAAAAAGAAACTAAAATTAATACTTTAGCCTTATTTTGAATTTAGCTATTGTCAAGTGCAAACTGCTAACTGACTAATTTAAATTCGGATCAATCGGAAAATTGCTTACATGGGCAAATTTTGGCCCTAAATGCACAATCACATCGCGCCAGAGTTTTTCATCGTCATTACCAAAAATCAGGTCTGTATTCGGAATATCGCTTACCATCCAGGCGTTCTCTTCAATTTCCCGGTCTAACTGCCCTACACCCCAGCCCGAATAGCCCATAAAAAACTTAATTTCAGTTGCATCTATCGCATTAGAATTCATCAGAATTTTAAGTGTTTCGAAATTACCACCCCAATACAAGCCATCGCCAATAGGTTCGCCGCTTTGCAGCTTATCGTAACAACGGTGTATAAAATGGAGTGTATCGGCCGCTACCGGTCCGCCAAAATAAATGTGGTTATCGGCCTGCCATAAATCCTGGATTACATCATTTAAAATTAAGTTCCCTACCTGATTGAGGATATAGCCCACCGTCCCTTCTTCGCCATGCTCGGTTAACAGTACAACTGATCTTTTAAAATTAGGATCTGACATAAAAGGCTCTGAGATCAGGAGCCGGCCGGTTTTCGGTTTTATATTGTTAAGCATGACGATAATCATTTGTAGCACCGTAAAAGATGCCTATTTTTGTTTTATGCAAGTTACAAATGAATTTCTACAAAACCTGCGCCAAGATTACAAAAGCGCTTCACTAGACGAATCGGATGTAGACAACGACCCGATTGTACAGTTTAAAAAATGGTTTGAACACGCTGTTGAAGCTAAAATATATGAGCCTAATGTAATGACGCTGGCCACTGCCGATAAATCAGGTCGGCCTGATGCCCGCATCGTGCTTTTAAAAGGTGCAGACGAGCAGGGCTTCAGATTTTACACCAATTACCTGAGTGCGAAAGGAAAAGAACTGAAGAAAAATCCTTTTGCCTGCCTGGTGTTTCACTGGCCTGAACTGGAAAGACAGGTTAGAATTGAGGGTACGGTTGAGAAACTGGATAAAGAAACTTCAGAGGCTTATTTTAATACCCGGCCTGAAGAAAGCCAGATTGGTGCTATTGCTTCTCCGCAAAGTCAGGTTATCCCCGACAGGGCTTTTTTAGAACAAAAAGTCGCCGATTTTAAAGCCAAAAACCAGGATAAAGCCATTGTTAAGCCAGCTCATTGGGGTGGTTATGTGGTTAAACCTACACGTATTGAGTTTTGGCAAGGTCGTAGCAGCAGATTGCACGATAGGATTAATTTTGAAAAGCTTAAGGGTAGCTGGGTGAAAAGCAGGTTAGCTCCTTAAGCAGAAAGCTAAAAGACTAAAGCTAAAAGCAAATTACTGTAAACAAATAGAGATCGGCTATCCAGCACGATCTCTATTTTAACTAATCATTAACTAACCTAAATTTACTAGGAAGTACCTTTATTAAAACGCCTTTACTTTTTAAGATCAGGCGGTAATTTTCTTTTCCTTCTATAAGCAATTAAAATGCTTTTTTGTTTTTTCTGATGATTCAAATGTCCTTAAAATGACTGTAATCTGAAAGCTTGTACCGATGAGTAATTGCTTTGTATCGACTAAAAAACAGGATCGAAAATTTAACATTTCATTTAACATTTTTTAACTATATATTTTTGTTAATCAACATATTAAACATTAATAAATAGATTAAAATTTGAGATAAAAAAAGGGAGATTTCTCACCGAAACCTCCCTTTTACCAATGACAATAACAGCTGTTATCTTGCTTTAGTATAAGTCCACTTTTCGTAAAAGAATGTCCTGTCGGCACCAGACTGCGTCATGATGTAACTCACCTCTAAAACTTTGGTATTGCCCGAAACGGTAAACTTGTTTACCCCTGCCGGATTTAACCTTGCCGCCCGAACAGATGAGTTAGTTCCCTGTCCGTAATAGTTGGTTACTGAAGTTACATTTCCATCGGCATCCATGGTAAATATAGGCGCGAAGTTTCCATAAGCTGAGGTAGATGTACCACTTTTAATCGGGTGATAATAATTGCTGGCATACAGATAACCATCATATTCAACTACCGAAGTAGCACCAGTGGTTCTCAACTCCTGCGTCATCGGGTAATAACCGGTTAAAGTACTTGAGGTATTATCAACCATGGCACTCGAAGCCGTTACGGTATATACGCCATCGTACTTATTTTTGGCTACGATTAAAAATACACCAGTTCCGTAATTACTGCTAATGGTTCCAGATGAAGCAGATTTAATTTTAATGCCCAGTGCGTAGGTTTTGGTAAAATCGAAAGCTGCTGTATTTAGCGTAAGGTGAAAAGTTGCTGTTTTTGATCCTTTTGGGATTGTTACATTATAGCTGGGCACAGTGTACAATGTGGTAGGCAATACTGTGTAACTACTGCTCATGGTAGCTACAGCTGCATCGTCAAAACCTAGAACCAGGTTTACATCTTCAGCTGCTCCATCTACACCAGTGTAATTTATGGTTACCGGAAAATCAATCGAAGCTGCAGCATCAAAAGATTTAGTGGCTACAGCGTAAGCCGTAGAGCTGGTTCTCGAAGGCAAATCGGCTAGTTCAATAATCCCGCTCGAACCATTTTCGGTATAAATGCCATCTTGCTTGGTACAAGCGGTAAAACCCGCAGTGAATACCAGCAATGCAAGGCTAATTTTTTTATAATTCTTCATTTCTTTCTGTTTAAAAAATCAATTAGTTAACATCCCAAAAAATCTTTGAGGTATAGGCGCTTAAACCCGTTGGTACGTTTGGATTAAGGTTGTATTCGGTAGTTGGGTACAGGTTTCTAACCGGGAGTTTATCGGCCGAAGTTGCAGAAGATTGCAGCGATACAAAAGTGGTGGTAGCGCCGGTACCTGAGATGGCTGGATAACCGGTTCTTTTGTACTCTTGCCAGGCCTCGTAACCATTAACAAAATTCAACGCAATATACTTTTGGGTAATAATAGCTTCTAAACGTTGTGCAGCAGTAGTTGCAGCGCTATAATTTACCAGGTAATTACCTGTATTTGCTGTTTTATAAGCAGTTAGGTAAGCATCTAAAACAGCTGTAGTAGCAGATGTGGTATTTGCACCCGTTTTTTGGAGATAATTGTAAGATGCCTTAATACCGTTATCGAAATTCGTAGCGGCATCACCAGATAAAGTATGACCATTTAAGGCGGCTTCAGCCAACAGGAAATAAGTTTCTGCCGCTGGCATAATTAATTGCCCCATTACCCTGCTTTTAATAATGCCCTGCGTTTCTGGTGCATTCAGCGCTGTACCTACGCCAATGTACCAGGCCGGATAGCCCGAAATCCATGAACTTACATTAGTTTCATTTCCCAGTTGGTTAATCGGGGTGGTACCGGCTGCATAATTCTTATAAATTAAAGCACCACGGGTAGCATCCGATAGTTTAGTACCATTGTAGAACGAAAAAATCCAGCGGGTTGGAATCTGCTGTGCTGCATAAGCGCCGTTACTACCGGTATAAGAAGAGTGATAGGTATTCCACAAAGGGTTTTGACGGGCACTCGTACTTACATAACCCGGATTAATGGTTACATCTTCGGTTAAAAAACCTTCGGCAGAGAAAGTACCAAATGCACTTGTTGCGTAAGCAGCCAGCGTTCCGGCCTGCGCACGTGTTAAAATCCGTAGTTTAATGTTGTTGGCAAATTTAATCCATTTGGTTGCATCACCTTTAAATACAATATCGGCACTGCCCAATGCACTTACCACTGAGCTTGAACCATAAGTTTGCAGGTCTTTAATGGCGGCATCAATTTCGGTAACCAGCGATTTATAAACCGTAGCTGCATCATCGTAATGTGGTGTCAGATTATCTACACCAGCCAGGCCTTCTGTATAAGGTACATTGCCGTACTCATCAACCAGAATCTGGTAATAATATGATTTCATAATCCGGGCTACAGCATTGTACAATACATATTTGTTTACTCCTGTAGTAGAAGTAATGATATATTGATAACTCCGCAAATCGGTAAAAGCCGAATTAAACAAGCCGTTATTGGTACCCGAATTCCAGTTATAGGTAAAAAAGGTCGATCCTGTAAATGAGTAACCACCAGCATTAGCCTGATAACCAGCCATCCAGGCACCATAATTAAAATAGGTAATAAAATTTGAAGCTGTATTATTCAGTACCGCCGGCAAAACCAGGTTCGGTGAAGATGAAGTAGCTGAGTTGGTATTTTCGTTGATATCCAGATAACTCTTTTTACAGCTTTGCACCGTAAAAGCAGTAATCAGGATGATCGATAATTTTAAAAGTCTTTTCATAATTCTTGTCATTAGAAAGTTAATGATATAGTTCCGCCATAATAACGGGTTGGAGGCGTTTGCGAAAGTGAGGTAATCCCCACGGCGTTACTGTCTGCTCCGTTATTGCTGTAATCCGGATCGGCGTATTCATTCGATTTCGGCATCCAGATAAATAAGTTTCTGCCTTGTGCACTAACGGTAGCCGATTTGATAAATTTCACATTGCGCAATACCGATGATGGCAGTTTATAAGACAACGCCAGTTCGCGCAGTTTCCAATAGTTACCCGAATACACATAGTTACTGGTTACACTCGAGTACAAACTGCTGCTGGTCCAGAAACCTGCTCCACCATCAGAAACAGTGATGCTGTTATTAGCTACATAAGTACCTGTTGCACTATCGTAGTATGAAGAATTAGGGAATACAAATTTCTCTCTGTTGTAGTAAGCACTACGGGCTGATGACCCCGAGAAGTCGTAAGTTGAGCCTGCTGTACTGTATTGAACATAGTTGGAGCGGTATTCGAACAAGCCAGAGAAAGTTAAACCTTTATAGCTCAGCTGAAAATCAAGCCCGAGCCTGTTTTTTGGAATGGTGTTTCCTAAAATATTACCTTCAGTTTTTCCAACCGGGTAGCCTGTATTCTGATCAACCACTACCCTGCCTTCCGGATCGCGGATATAATCAGAACCGATAATTACCGGGTAAACCTGACCAACCTGACCAAAAATAGTTGAGCTGTTGCTTACGCCAATCCGGGTTAAATCGTTAGATAAAGACACCAGCTTATTATTGTTGTAGGTGTAGTTACCGCCCAGGGTTAATTTCCAGTCGCCCTTTCTGATTGGTGTAAAATGGAGTGCGGTTTCCAAACCTTCGTTGGTTAATTCGCCGGTGTTAAGCAAATAATAGCTATAACCAGTCGTAATCGGTACTCCGGCCACAATGGCTTGTCCGGTAGAGCTGGTATTGTAATAGGTTACCGTACCATCAACCAGGCCTTTAAATAACCTGAAATCTATACCAGCTTCGTAGCCTGTTGTAATTTCAGGTTTCAGGTTGTTGGAAACTAAAGTATTGTTTGGTGTATAACCTGTACCATAGCCATAACCAGTTTGTGAATCGAAAGTAGATTCGAGCGAATAAGCGCCACCATTGGTACTGTTACCTACGTTAACATTACCTACTTTAGAAATACCTGCCCTGATTTTCATGTAATCGATTACCTTGCTGTTTTTCAGGAAAGCAAAAGCATCTGTTGGGATGAACGACACATCAGCAGCAGGATAAAAAAACGATCTGTTTGCGGGTGCCAATACCGAAACCCAGTCATTTCTTCCTGTTAAATGCAGGAAAAGATATTTTTTGTAACCAATGGTGGCATCGGCCCACACACCATACTGACGGGTATTGTAATTTGATTCATCAGCCGAAGGCGTTCCGGTAATGTTGCCCAGGTTATACAAATCGGTAACCTGTAAGCCGCTACCCGAAGCATTGAGGTATTTATAGTTGTAGCTTTTTAAAGAAGTACCCACCAATGCATTGACCGAGAAATCTTTGATATCTTTTTTGATATTGGCAAAAAAGTCGGTGCTAAAGTTACTGGTACTCAACATCTGATCAGAAACTCCACTACTTTCGTTGGTTTTAGCCGAATGATCGAGTGTGTACTGCGTATAAGTATAGCCTGCAGTACTGTTTTTGTTTTTGTAATAGCGGTTACTAATGGCAGCCCGATAGGTAAAATCTAACCAGTCAGTTGCTTTATATTTTAACTCTAACAAGCCGGTTAAATATTCATTCTGCGTTTTTTGCCTGTAGTTATCAATAGCCCAATACGGATTTTCGTAATAATCGTTGTAATAATTATCCGGATTACCCCAGCCACCGGTATTTTGCCAGTCTTTATAACTTAACAAGGGAATTTGTGCCGGTGTATTCAATAAATTGTTATAAATAGTAGAAGTTGCACTAGTAATATCATATTTATTCTGTGTGTAACTGGCGTTGTAATTGGCTGTAAAATTTTTGGTAAAATTCCGTGATCCGTTGTATCTCAAAGCAATACGAGTATATTCATCTTTTGGTGTAGTACCCGATCCGTTAAGATATTGTGCCGATAAATAGCTCGATGATTTCTCGTCAGCTGCAGAAATAGAGAAATCGGTCTGGTTAGAGACGCCGGTATCCCAAAAATCATATTTATCATTGGTAGCCGAATAAGCAGCATATTGTTGGGTACCGTTTTCGAGCACGCGACCAATTGGTCTTAATGTACCATCAAAAGCTGGTCCATATTGCTGGTTTTCAATCGGATCATACACCTGTACACCTGAGGTAGAGCCCGAACCAAAACTATTCTGCAAAAGCGGATAAAAACTAACCTGCTCCAACACTGTTGTATTGGATAGTTTAATTACAGGCGTACCCTGCTTACCTTTTTTAGTGGTAATAATCAGTGCGCCGTTAGAAGCATCTGAACCATACAGGGCAGCACCGCTCGCACCATTCAAAACCGTAATATCATCTACATCATCCGGATTAAGGTTGCCCAGTAAAGCATTCGGCACTACGGCACCATCCAGTACAATCAGGGCCTGGTTATTGCCCGTGATAGAACGGTTTCCGCGTAATACCAAACGGTAGCTCGGATTAACCCCGCTACCTACAGCATTAATTTGCAAGCCGGCTACTTTACCTGCCAAACCGCCGGCAATGGTAGGCGATTTACCTGCGGTAAGCGATTCGCCATCTACACGGGTAGAGGCATAACCTTGCTCACGCGCGGCACGTTTAATCCCTCCGGCAGCTACTACTACTTCATCCAGACTGTTTACATCCGATTCGAGTACGATATCGATATTTCTGGCATTTACATTTTGTTCTCTGGTTTTGAAGCCGATGAAAGTGAATACGAGACTATGTATACCCGATGGTACTTTGATTGAATAAGCACCGTTGGCTCCGGTAGTTACCCCGTTGTTGGTTCCTTTAACCTTAACACTTACCCCCGGCAGTGGCAATCCGTCTTCTTTGGCTGAGACCACTCCTGTTACTGTCCTTTCCTGAGCTGAGGCCTTCACCCCCAGCAAAACAATAAAGAACAACAAAAACTTTAGTAGTTTTCTTTTCATTTACATTTTAGTTTAATAAGTTAATAATGTGTTTTGAAGAATTAACCACAACAAGTACCGCAACAGAACCGCATGCCCTGTATCAATTGAAACCTGTTAAATGATTAGTTTAATTTTTCATTGTTACCGGAAATTGAAGGGAGATCCGGTCCATCACGAATAATTGCAGCGAATAATAATTCAGCCACTAATAAAGAAATTTGAGAATAACTAAAATTTTAAGAAACGATAAATTATGTTTATGTATCGATAAATCGTTTTAACATTGTTAAATGACATTTTTCGACAGAAATTTTCGATTATTTTATTAAGAACACTAAAATTCAGAAGAAAACCACCGTAAATATTATCGAAATAATGAAATTCAAAACAATCAGACCACCAATCAACCAACAATCATAACCCTACAAGAAAAAATCACCAAAACATACATCATTAACACGTAACCAATCGCCAAAACACTTATATTCCTACATCAATCCGCTGATCTGAATATATCTCTAAGGTATGATAGAAGTCAGATACAAATAAGTAAATTCGTCCATTAATCTATTTAAATGATGAAACAAATCGCAGTTATAGGATCGGGCACAATGGGAAATGGCATTGCCCATACTTTTGCACAATTCGGATATCCGGTAAACCTGATCGACATTAACGAAACGGCTTTAGCCAAAGCGTTGGATACCATTGGTAAAAACCTCGACAGGCAAGTGAGCAAGGGAACGCTAACTGCCGAACAAAAAGCATCGACCCTTCAAAACATACAAACTTTTACCAGTTTAAAAGATGGTGTTGCGCATGCTGATTTAGTGGTAGAAGCCGCTACTGAAAATGTTGAATTGAAGTTAAATATTTTCAAAGAACTGGATCAATATGCACCTGTTCAGGCTATACTCGCTTCCAACACCTCTTCTATCTCGATTACGCAAATTGCAGCAGTTACTAAACGGGGCGACAAAGTAATCGGCATGCATTTTATGAACCCTGTTCCCGTAATGAAACTGGTTGAGGTGATACGCGGTTACGCCACGAGCGATGAAACAACTAAAACCATTATGGCGCTATCTGAAAATTTAGCCAAAGTTCCGGTTGAAGTAAACGATTACCCTGGTTTTGTAGCCAACCGCATTTTAATGCCCATGATTAATGAAGCCATCTATACCCTTTACGAAGGTGTAGCCGGGGTTTATGAAATTGATACAGTAATGAAATTGGGTATGGCACACCCTATGGGACCATTACAGCTGGCCGATTTTATTGGTTTAGATGTTTGTCTGGCTATTTTAAAAGTGTTGCACGATGGTTTCGGTAATCCTAAATATGCGCCTTGCCCATTATTGGTAAACATGGTGGCAGCGGGTAAAAAAGGTGTTAAAACCGGCGAAGGCTTTTATACTTATACCGCAGGCTCGAAAGATTTAGTGGTTGCTGAGAAATTTAAAAAATCCTAATTTTTTTAGCATTTAATATTATATTTGCGGTATGAATGAGCATCTGGATCCTAATTCAAGTCACTTAACCCCTACCGATCGCGATATTGAGCGGGTATTAAGGCCGCAAGCATTCGAAGATTTTACCGGGCAGGAAAAAGTGATGGAAAACCTGAAAATTTTCGTTCAGGCGGCCAAACTTCGTGGCGAAGCGCTGGATCATGTGCTGCTGCATGGCCCTCCGGGATTGGGGAAAACTACGCTGTCTCATATTATTGCCAACGAAATGGCAACCGGAATTAAAGTAACCTCTGGCCCGGTTTTAGATAAACCAGGTGATCTTGCAGGTTTGTTAACGGGTTTAGATGAAGGCGACATCTTGTTTATCGATGAGATTCACCGTTTATCACCTTTGGTGGAGGAATATCTTTATTCGGCCATGGAAGATTTTAAGATAGATATCATGCTCGAAACCGGCCCTAATGCCCGTTCGGTGCAAATTTCGCTCAATCCATTCACCCTGGTGGGAGCTACTACACGCTCGGGCTTGCTAACGGCGCCTCTACGTGCCCGTTTTGGCATCAACGCGCGACTGGCCTATTACGATGCTAAATTGTTAACTACCATTGTACTCCGTTCGTCTGAAATCCTGAAAACGCCGATCAGCGATGAAGGTGCTTACGAAATTGCCCGCAGAAGCCGCGGTACACCCCGTATTGCCAATGCCCTCTTGCGTAGAACCCGTGATTTTGCCCAGATTAAAGGAAATGGCACCATCGATCCGGAAATTGCACGCTATGCTTTAGATGCCTTAAATGTAGATGAACATGGCCTGGATGAGATGGATAACCGCATCCTGACAACCATTATCGATAAGTTTAAAGGTGGGCCCGTGGGCTTAAAAACCATTGCTACCGCTGTTGGTGAAGATGAAGGTACAATTGAGGAAGTTTATGAACCCTTTTTAATACAGGAAGGTTATATTATGCGTACCTCGCGCGGCCGCGAAGCTACTGAAGCTGCTTATAAGCATTTGAAGAAGAATTATCCGGGGCAAAGCGGAAAATTGTTTTAGTACAGACCTAGCATAATCGTCATTTCGACTGAAACGCAGTGGAACGGAGAAATCTACTCTAGCTACAGGCCTACTTTGGAGTATCTACCAAAAAGATTGCTTCGCTCCTGCGCACAACCCATTCTTCAGCTCGCAATGACGAGAACATTTTAACGATCCACATAGATCAACGTCATTCCCGTGCAAACGGGAATCTCAAAGCGAATGCAATAATATTTATGCTATCTATCCTTTTAAAGCTTTACGATTCCCAATCAAGTTGGGAATGACGATCTCATGGTGGTATGCCAAGTAATTTTCGTGCTGTTTGATTAGAAAAATCAGAACATTTATAGCCTTTAGGTGTTCATTACATACAAAATCAAGCAAATCATGAATATCGAAATACGTAAACTAACGCTCGAGGATTACGCAGACCTCAAAGAATCTATGCTTCAGGCCTACGATAGCATGGGTGGCTCCATCTGGCCTAAATCGAGCATTGCCAAACTTTTAAACCTTTTTCCCGAAGGGCAGCTTTGTATCGCCGTTGATGAAAAGGTAGTAGCCTGCTCACTTTCCATTATTGTAGATTATGACGAATATGGCGACCGGCACACTTATAAGCTGATTACCGGCGATTATTCTTTCTCTACACATAATCCAAATGGAGATACTTTGTATGGCATCGAAATTTTTGTGCATCCAGAATACCGGGGGCTGAGACTGGGCCGCAGACTTTATGAAGCCCGTAAAGAACTTTGCGAAAGCTTAAACTTAAAGAGTATCATTGCCGGTGGCCGTATCCCGGGCTATCACGCTTATGCAGAAACTTTAACACCACGGCAATACATTGATAAGGTTAAGGCCAAAGAGATTTATGATCCTACGCTTACCTTTCAGATTTCAAACGATTTTCACGTTCGGAAAGTTTTAAAGAATTACCTTCCGGGTGATAAGGAATCGAAAGAATATGCCACCCTCATTGAGTGGAACAATATTTACTATCAGGGAGTTGATGCCTCGGCCCGCTCGGCCATGACCATTCGCCTCGGGCTGGTGCAGTGGCAGATGCGGCTTTTTCCTGATATGGAATCATTTTATGAGCAGGTAGAGTTTTTCGTAGATGCCGTAAGCGGGTACAAATCAGATTTCATCATGTTTCCGGAGTTGTTCAATACCCCTTTACTGCAACCCTATAACCACTTACCTGAAATTGAAGCCATGCGTAAACTGGCTGAAAAAACGGAAGAAATTGTACAGAAAATGCATGAATATGCGCTGAGCTATAATGTAAATATCATAACCGGTAGTATGCCTTTGCTGGATAACGGCAAACTTTACAACGCTACCTACCTTTGTCATCGCACGGGAAAAATAGATGAGTACCGCAAAATTCACATCACACCGAACGAACAGAAATACTATGGGATGATTGGTGGCGATAAAGTACAGGTTTTTGATACCGATTGTGGTAAAGTGGGTATATTGATCTGCTACGATGTAGAGTTTCCAGAGTTGAGCCGGATTTATGCCGACCAAGGAATGCAAATCTTGTTTGTACCTTTTTTAACTGATACCCAAAACGGTTATACCCGTGTAAGGCACTGCGCACAGGCCCGCGCCATCGAAAACGAATGTTATGTAGCCATTGCAGGTTGTGTGGGTAACTTGCCCAAAGTAAACAATATGGATATCCAGTTTGCACAGTCGGCGGTTTTTACCCCTTCTGATTTTGCCTTTCCTACCAATGCCATCAAGGCCGAGGCAACGCCCAATACAGAAATGGTTCTGGTAGTTGATGTTGATCTGCACCTGCTGGATGAATTGCACCATTATGGTACCGTAAAGATTTTAAAAGACAGAAGAAATGATCTTTATCAGGTGAAACTCTTAAAATAGCATAAAAAATGCCGGTTGCTGTGAGGTAACCGGCACTTAATCTAACCATAAAGTCCTTATTTACGCATGGCGAACCATACAATTAAGGCAATAATAATCAATATAGGCAAAACCCATTTTAAGGCTTGTCCTGCGCCATTTACATCTTTCTCGGTAATCGCTGGCTTGGCAGGTCCAGGATTATCTTTATGGCTTTCGTAATCTTTTTCTATAGGTCTGTGAGCTCCTCCAGTTTCCGTATGTTTTGGATCTATATTTTCCATAATATTAAGATTAAATTGTTAGTCTAGCTGGTCAAATTCCGGTTCTTGAAAAACTACAAGCTATTTTTAGTTTCTGTATTTAGAACAAGCGATTAGTAAAAATGTTTTAATCCTATGCCTTATCTTTGCAGGCTGGTGTACAACAATTCTGCAAAATATAGTCAACTGATAAAAGACGAGGCACTGCGCCTGGGCTTTCTGGCCTGCGGTATTGCCAAGGCAGAATTTTTGGAAGAAGAAGCGCCCCGCCTGGAAAAATGGCTGAGCCAAAACCACCATGGCGAAATGAAGTACATGGAAAATTACTTCGATAAACGCCTCGATCCGAGGTTATTGGTAGAGGGTGCGAAATCGGTTATCTCCCTTTCGTTAAACTACTATACCGACGAAACACAAAGTGATCCTGATGCGCCAAAAATCTCTAAATATGCTTACGGCCTGGATTACCACACCGTAATAAAAGACAAGTTAAAAGAGCTTACCCATTTTATAGAAACCAACATCGGTGAAGTTTCGGGCAGAGCTTTTGTTGACTCGGCCCCGGTTTTAGATCGCGCATGGGCGAAAAAATCGGGTATTGGCTGGATTGGCAAAAATTCTAACCTGATCAGCAAAAGCAGTGGTTCATTTTTCTTTCTGGCCGAGTTGATCATTGATCTGGAGCTGGATTACGACAACCCTTACCAGGCCGATTACTGCGGTAGCTGCACACGCTGTTTAGATGCCTGCCCTACCGACGCGATTATTGCCCCGCAGGTAGTTGATGGCAGTAAATGTATTTCTTATTTAACCATTGAGCTTAAAAATGAAATCCCAACAGCGTTTAAAGATAAAATGAGCAACTGGATGTTTGGCTGCGACATTTGCCAGGATGTTTGCCCCTGGAACCGTTTCTCAAAAGCACACAACGAAGCAGCCTTTAAGCCTGAGAGTGGCTTACTGGATTTGAGCGCGAAGGATCTGACAGAAATTACTGATGAAGTTTTTAAAAAGGTTTTTAAAGGCTCAGCAGTTAAACGCACTAAATTTGCCGGACTAAAACGGAATATTGATTTTTTAAAGCCTGAATAGTTTTAAAATCTTTTTCATAAATTTGATATTATGACTGATATTCAACTCTATACGAAACTAGCAGATTTGCCTATTGAACTGAAGAAGCGGGTATCAGATTATATAGATTCCTTAATGGCAAAGCAACAGCAGAAAAGCGATAAGCAAAAGCGAACTGCTGGTCTGGCAAAAGGATTAGTCAGCATGAAAGATAACTTTGATGATCCTGTCGATGGTTTTGAAGATTATCTGTAATGAATATCCTTCTTGATACACATATTGTAATTTGGTTCATTACAAATGATACCAAACTCCCTAAGAGATTAAAGCGTATCATAGAAGATCCCAACAATAAATGTTTTGTTAGTATTGCAACTTACTGGGAACTATCAATTAAATACTCACTTGGTAGGCTGAATCTGAATTCAAGTATTGAAGAAATTTTTAATATTATCGAGGTAAGTGGGTTTGATATATTACCTATAACACTCAATCACATTTTGCAGCTTACAACTTTAGAACACCATCATAACGATCCATTTGACAGATTAATTATCGCACAATCAATTAGCGAAAATCTTAGTGTCATAAGCATTGATAACTATTTCCCAGCCTACAAAATTCAATTGATTAAATAATTTGAAAATAACTTTCATAACAAAATTTTCATCAACAATAAAAAAGCCTCTCTTAAAAAAGCTTTAAGAAAGGCCGAAATTTATAAGGCTTTTAGTGATGAAGGCCCAATTAACAAGCCTTACTATCCTCTATTTAAATCTTATTAGTTTACCGAGAAACTATTGTCACTTTTTACTTTATCGGGTACATGGGCACTTCCCATTACGACCCTATTTAGTTTTTTGGTTGTTTTTATTTCAACTTTAACCTGCTTGTCACCATTTTCCCAAACACCTATGGTACTGTGATGCTTTTCAGTGCTACCATCAGCATAGGTTAAAGTTAAGTCAATAGGCAAAGGCTTAACACTTTTATTCTCAACAGTAACAGAGTAGCCATCGCTGGTTTTATCTACAGACTTTATGGCCATATCGGTTACGCCATCTTCAAAAAACCAGGCTTTCCAAAACCAGTTCAGGTTTTTGCCGCTACCTTCGTTTATGCTGTTAAAGAAATCGTATGGCATAGGATGTTTACCATTCCAGTTTCTGATATAAGTATGTAAAGCTTTGATAAACAATTCATCACCCAAATAGTCCTTAACAAAAAGATAAGCTAAACCCGGCTTCGGGTACGAATTGGTAAAAGTACCCGATCCTTTTAAATCAGGCGTTAAGGTCATAATCGGGGTATCATCTTTGCTCCCTGAAGTAGATGCAGTTGGTTGTACACCATATTCATCCACAATGGTTGGATCGATCATTGGCGAAATTAACCACTCACCTATGGTTGCCCAACCTTCGTCCATCCAGCCATACTTGGTTTCGTTAATGCCCATGTAAAAAGGGAACATGGTATGAAAAATTTCGTGATCGGTTAATGTAATGGCATCGGCACGATTATCAACGGGATTATCATTCACCATCATCGGGTATTCCATCTGGTCTAAACCATCAAAAATCGTTTCGTGGTTATACGGAAAAGGCCATTTCGGAAAAGTGTAACTCATCGATTCGACCGTTTTACGGGCAAAATCAATCACTTCATAATAATCTTTATGCTTTGGATTAAAAACTGCATCCACACGTGTACGTCGCTTTGTTTTAGGATCAACCACCAAACTGCTCGATTTCCAGAGGTAGTGATCGCTCAAGGCAAATACAAAATCGGTTACATTTTTTGCCTCAAACTTAAAAGTATTATATGCATTGGACTGAGTTACTTTCTTATCAGCCAGATCTTTATCAGTAATCACATCAATTACCGCATCATTTTTCTCTGCCGATAACATTCTGCTCACAATATCTTTTTGGAAAACTTCATTCGGATTTTTCAAATCGCCGGTTGCCCAAACGCCGTAACCACCTGGCACGGTAATGGCTGCATTAAACTGATCAAAATCATTGTAAAACTCTTCAGCACCTGTATAAGGGAATTTGTTCCAGCCATCTACATCGTCGTAAACAGCAATGCGCGGAAAGAAATAGGCCACAAAATGAGAACCTTCATCTACCTGACCTGTACGCATATGCGATCCCTTATTTAAAGTATAGTTATACTCAATAGCGAAACTGATGGTTTTACCCGGTAATACCGCAGGAACATTTACAGTCATATTGGTACCGTCGATTTTAAAGCCTGTAATGGTTTTGCCGTTAGCAGCCATTTTTTCGATGGCTACACCTTCCCCTAAGTCAGACTCTGAGAATTTAGCTTTCCTTGGTGTACCTTTTTTGTAGAGGTTTGGATAAAGCTTAAACCAGATTTCCTTTAAGGTATCTGGACTATTGTTGGTATACACTACCTGTACCTTACCTTTAAGCAAACGGCTAACGGGGTTAAAATTTACCTGAATATCGTATTTGGACGAATTTTGCCAGTAATTTTTTCCAGGCTTACCGGTTGTACTCCGGGTTTCTTTCTGATACGTCTGCTGAAATACCGGTTCTATAGGTAGTTGCGTTTGCGCGCTCGTGTATATCGCCGAGCAAAGTAAGAGGCCTAATAATTTTATACGCATCGTTTATATGTTATTTAACCACAGATAGACACTGATTAACACAGATTTTATTTATAGCTTTTTCTGCCAAGATATAGCTAGTAGCCATTTAAAATTCTTTTAATTTCTACTCTGGGTTTTCCAAAGTTTATTAATAACCCACATCTTCTATTACAGGCTGTCAAGTAGTTCATCAGTTGTGCCTGATGAATTTCATTTAAATCTTTAATCGCTTTAATTTCGACAATAACTTCCTCTTCCACAATCAGGTCTGCAAAGTACTCACCTACAACATGATTATCATAAAAAACTGGTAAGGGCTGTTGTTTTATAACAGAAAAACCACATTTCGATAATTCCAAAAACATTGCATTCTCGTAAACCTTTTCTAAAAAACCACAACCAAGCGTATTTGAAACCGTGTAGGCAGCTCCAATTATTTTTTCTGTTATGGAATTAAGTTCATCCAATTAAATATCTGTGTTTATCCTTTTTATCTGTGGTTAAAAGTCTCTATTTCCCAAACTTCATTTTCAGCTGTTCTAACATATCGTTGTTAATGGGTTGAGCAGGTTTTTCTGGTTTTGGCTGTGGCTTGTTCTGAAAATACGGTTTATTGACAGGCGCAGTGTTTTGTGGCCTTGGGGCTTTATTTTCGTTTTTCTTCGCGTTAAATTTAGCCCATTCCTCGTCCAGTTTCTTTTTGGTATATAACGGAAAATCGCCTTGTTTCATCCAGGCATAGTAGCTGGGTTCAACAGCAAACACCTGTGCTGTGGTTTTACCTTTGTGTTTACCGAAATTAAAGCATACCTCATCGTTTTCGTTGTATACCATACGGCCGGCAAAATCAACAGGTTTATTGATATTGGTAAAAACATGTAACGCTTCTACATCATTTACCACCGGAATACTTTTCACGCCTTGTTTGTTTTCAAACTCGGTTTCTTTATACATTTCTAACTGCCCAAGCAATACTTTATAAGTGGCAATTACATCTGCTTCGGCCGCGTGGGCATTAACCAAATCTTCCTGACAGTAAAATTTATAAGCCGCTTTTAATGTACGCTGTTCCATCTGGTGGAATATGTTTTGTACATCCACAAATTTGCGGTCGTTCATATCGAAATCAATCTCAGCCCTTAAAAATTCTTCTAAAAGCATGGGGATATCAAATTTATTGGAGTTATACCCAGCCAGATCGCTATCGCCAATAAATCCGGCAATTTCTGCAGCAAGGGCTTTAAAAGTAGGCTCATTAGCAACGTCCTCATCGTAAATCCCATGAATTAAGGAAGTTTGCAACGGAATAGGCATTTCTGGATTCACACGCCAGGTTTTAACAGTTTCAGTTCCATCTGGCATGGCCTTTAAAATTGCAATTTCTACAATTCTGTCGGCTCCGACATTTATTCCGGTAGCTTCTAAATCAAAAAATGCTAAAGGGCGCTTTAAATTTAATTTCATTTCTTTTGATGTGAGATTTGCGACATTAGATTTAGGATCGGCATGTCAAATTCTTTTTTCCAAAAATGCTAAAAAGGTTTCATTAGTTCTATAAAACCACTTTATTAATTTATAAATTTAATTTTCAAATTATTTTAGAATCTTAATTGCTACACCTAAATTGCGCCAATTTATATACGCTCTAATGAAGAATATATCCATCCTGATTTTCCTGTTTTTTTTATCGTTAAGTACTTATGCTCAAAATTTTACCTACGGAGCTATTACCCATGATGATTACCAGTTTGACAAAAAAACACTCGATAGTAATGCCAACGCTATCGTTTTAAAGGAATTTGGTACCGCATCTATCCAACTCGATGACAATACACATAGCCTCGTTCTGGTTTTCGAACATCACGTAAAAATGAAAATTTACAATAAAGAGGGCTTTAAAGAGGCCAATATTGTAATTCCAATGTATAGAGACGATAGCCGCGAAGAAACCATTAGTGATTTAAAAGCTTCAACATTTAACTTTATCGATAACAATTTTGTGGAAACCGTAATGGACAGAAAAGCGGTTTTCACCGAAAACAGGTCAAAATATACCCGCTTAACCAAATTTACGCTCCCAAATTTGAAAGAAGGATCGGTAATTGAGTATAGCTACACTTTAAAATCGCCAAACCTGTTTAATTTTAAAACCTGGGAGTTTCAGGGCGATATTCCTAAAGTGCACAGCGAGTACCTGGTCTATATTCCAGGTATTTACAACTATAATGTTTCACTCCGGGGTTTTCAGAAACTTACCGATCAAAAGGTAGAACTGAGCAAAGAATGTTTGCGTTTATCTGGCGCCGCTATCGATTGTTCGAAAATTACCTACCTCATGAAAAACGTTCCAGCTTTTATTGAAGAAGACAATATGACGGCGCCCAGCAATTTCAAATCGGCCATTTACTTTGAACTTTCTGATGTGCAGAATTTAAACGGAGGTAAAACTTCTTATACCAAAACCTGGAAAGATATAGATAACGACTTATCGTCTGAAAAAACCCTGGGTTCGCAGATGAAGCGAAAAGATCTTTTTAAAGACCTTATTCCCGGAATAACGAAAGGAGCAACAAATGAGCTCGAGAAAGCTCAGGCTATTTTCAATTACATTAAAAAACAAATTAAATGGGATAACTACTACGGCAAATATTCGACCGATAACATCAAAAAAGCGCTCGAAACACGTTCTGGCAATGTAGCAGACATCAACCTGAGTTTAATTGCAGCACTCTCGGCAGCAGATTTAGATGCAGAAGCAGTTATTCTTTCTACCCGCGATAACGGAACGGTTAACAAGCTCTACCCTGTAATGAGCGATTTTAATTACCTGGTTGCCAAAGTAAATATTGGCGATAAAAGTTATTTACTGGATGCAACAGAGCCACTTCTACCCTTCGGACTTTTGCCTTTAAGGTGTATTAACGACCAGGGCCGGGTAATTAACCTGAAAAAACCTTCTTACTGGATAGATCTTAAAGCCAGTCAGAAATCGGTTACCAACTATATCCTTTCGGGGAAATTGACCACTGACGGTAAAATTGTAGGCACACTTACTACGCATTCAATGGGCTACTCTGCGTTCAATAAAAGACGCGATATTTTGCGTTATACTTCTCCGGATGAATATGTAGAAAAACTGGATGAGCGTTTAACACGGATTAAAATAACAGATCACCAGATTTCGAATCTCGATAGCGTAGAAAACATGCTGACCGAAAAATACGAAGTGGAGTTTACCATAAATGATGGCACTAACCAGAACCAGTTTTACTTTAGTCCGTTTTTTATCAACCCGATTTCTAAAAATCCTTTCAACTTAAATGAGCGTACTTACCCGGTTGATTTAGGTTCGGGATCGGACGAGCGCATTACCATGAATATTACTTTACCGGCGAAATACCAGTTATTGGAAAAGCCGAAAGATATGGCCATTGGCTTACCAAATAATGGTGGCAGGTATCTGCTATCTAGCAAATTAGAAGAAGATACTATAAGTGTAAACCAGATTTTGCAGTTTAACAACGCCATTTATCAGCCAGAAGAATATCTATTCTTAAAAGAATTTTATAGCCGTATTATCCAGAACCAAAAGACAGAATTTTTATTGAAGAAGTAAACTGAAATGAGAGCTATACTTGCCTTTTCCCTTTTTTTATTAATTACTTTAACTGGTTTTGCTCAGGATAATTATGATGCTGATCTGGTTCCGGCCACATTGCGCAACAGGGCCAATGCCTGCATCCGTAATGAGGAAACCACCATCGATATGCGTTCGCCGGATAATGTAATGATGAGTGTTAAAAAGGCCATAACCGTATTTAACGAAAATGGTGAGGATGAAGCGCGATTGGTAGTTTTTTACGACAAGAACATCTCTATAAAAAGTATAAAAGGCGAAGTTTATAATGCTGTTGGTAAATTAACCGGCAAGTTTACCCAAAACGATTTTACTGATGCCAGCGCTGCCGATGGCTTTTCACTCTTTGTAGATAGCCGGGTGAAACATTATTTACCTTCGGTAAGTCAGTACCCCTACACGGTAGTTTACAATTATGAAATCAGGAACAAACAAAATCTGCTTATCCCCGATTGGACACCCAAACCAGCAAACGACGTTTCGGTAGAAAAAAGCAGTTATACTTTTATCAGCAAACCAACCGATCAGGTACGGATAAAAACACAAAACTATACTGGCGAGCCCGAAGTGCTTACAGATGAAAAGCAAAAAAAGACAATCTGGAAAGTAAGCAATGTTTTAGCCGTGAGAACAGAACCTTACAGCCCCGACCCCGAAACTTACCGCACCAGCATTCAAATTGCACCTCAGGAGTTTTATTATTACGGTCATAAAGGAAATTATACTAACTGGCAGGATTTAGGTAAATGGATATATGATGATTTGTTGACCAGCCGCACAGCATTGTCTCCGGCAACTGTACAAATGGTTAAAGAATTGGTAAAGAATGAAAAAACCGACAAAGATAAAGCCCGTAAAATTTACCAGTATCTGCAGGAAAAAACAAGATATATAAGCGTGCAGATTGGCATTGGGGGTTTCCAGCCCATTGCAGCCAGCGAAGTAGACCGTTTGGGTTATGGCGATTGTAAAGCTTTGGTTAATTATATGCAAGGTTTATTAAAAGCGGCCGACATTGATTCATACTATTGTGTAGTGGAAGCTGGTTCGGAGAAGAAAAGCCTCAATCCCAATTACGCCAGTATGGCCCAGGGCAACCACATCATTTTGTGTATGCCGCTAAAAGGCGATACCACCTGGTTAGAATGCACCAGTCAGAAAATACCTTTTGGCTTTTTAAGCGATTTTACCGACGATAGGCTGGTACTGGCCTGTACCGCAGAGGGAGGTAAAATACTCCATACCCCCAAGCTTACCACAGCCGAAAACCGTCAAATCAGAACAGCTAATCTTACTGTAGAAAGCAACGGAAACATATCAGGCAAAATGAATACGGTTTATTCGGGTGCACAATACGATAACCAAGAATCGCTAATTGGCAAATCGGAAACCGAACAACACAAACTGTTAAAACAGACCTACAACATTGATAATATCGACTTTGATGCTGTTGTTTTGGCGCAAAAGAAAGATATCGACCCCAAATTGACTGAAGAAGTAAACCTGAGTATCAGAAATTATGCACCGCTAAATGGCGATAAAATGTTTTTGCAGCTCAATGCCTTTAACATCAAAAAATCGGTACCCGAAATTAAAAACAGAACTTTGCCGGTTTACATTAACCGCGGTTATACAGACGAAGATACTATTGTTTATACACTTCCGGATGGAGTAGATACCAGTTTAATCACGGCACATGATAAAGCGTTTAAAAGTGCATTTGGTCAGTACACCTGCAAAACGAGTATTAACGGAAATAAGCTTACCTATTACCGCAAATTTGTGCTAAACGATGGAACTTTTCCGGCTGCACAGTACGAAGAATTTTCGAAATTTATCAATGATGTAAACGGAGCTGATTACCTGAAACTGGCACTTAGCTTAAAAAAATAATGCCGAGGGCAATACCGATAATCATGATCAGGTACATTAAGATCTCGGTAGAAGCAAATCTTTTGTATTTCGTCCAGAACGAATAATCATTTTCTTGGTTTGGCATGGCGCAAAAATAAACAATTAGATTTAAAGATCGGCCAGGGTTTTCCCGCTGATTTAAGATGATTAACGCAGAATAAAAATACATCTGCGTACTCCGCGAAATCTGCGGGAAACAAAAATAGCATGCAACAGCTTTCCCCGCTGATTAAAAGTGATTAACGCAGAATAAAAATGCAATCTGCGTACTCCGCGAAATCTGCGGGAAACAAAAATAGCATGCAACAGCTTTCCCCGCTGATTAAAAGTGATTAACGCAGAATAAAAATGCAATCTGCGTACTCCGCGAAATCTGCGGGAAACATAAATCGACACACAACTATTTTGCCCGCTGATTTAAGATGATTAACGCAGAATAAAATACATCTGCGTACTCCGCGAAATCTGCGGGAAACAAAAATAGCATGTAACAGCTTTCCCCGCTGATTAAAGGTGATTAACGCAGAATAAAAATGCAATCTGCGTACTCCGCGAAATCTGCGGGAAACTTAAATCGATACGCAACTATTTTGCCCGCTGATTTAAGATGATTAACGCAGAATAAAAATGCAATCTGCGTAATCAGCGAAATCTGCGGAAACAAAAATCGCATCTAACAGCTTTCCCCGTTGATTAAAAGAGACTAACGCAGAATAAAAATACAATCTGCGTAATCAGCGAAATCTGCGGGAAACATAAATCGACACACAACTATTTTGCCCGCTGATTTAAGATGATTAACGCAGAATAAAATACATCTGCGTACTCCGCGAAATCTGCGGAAACAAAAATCGCATCTAACAGCTTTCCCCGCTGATTAAAAGAGACTAACGCAGAATAAAAATACAATCTGCGTAATCAGCGAAATCTGCGGGAAACTTAAATCGATACGCAACTATTTTGCCCGCCGATTTAAGACGATTAACGCAGAATAAAACCTGCACCCTTCGCGAAATCTGGGGATATCAGGCGCGTGCCCCGCCAAAACACCTACTCCTCAGCGCTATATCTCAGTACTTTAAGTCACAAAAGTGTAAAACCCTTTGTATTTGCGGCACTACAAAACCTGTAATACACAACAAATACGAAAAACCATCGTATAAATAACTCATTATCAAATCAAACTGAATGAAGAAACAAATCCTGGGCATTGCTGCGATTTTTTTAGTGGGGATGAGCATTGTCGGAACAAGTTGGAAAGCCGTGGAGCTTCCACAAACACAACAACAGGCAGTTAAAAACATTGCTGCCGACAGCCTCTACAATCAATTTATAACTAACCTGTACCACAGCGTACATCTCGATTCGGCAGGGTTAAACGAGCAGGTTTTCGAGAAAGCTTTAACCGGATTCTACAACATGAAATATTCCGGTTTGTTAAGCGCTAAATCCATATTAACCATTGCCGACTTTGATCAGGAAAGCACAAAAAAGCGCCTGTACATTATTGATTTGGACCATAAAAAACTACTGATGAATACCTGGGTAGCGCACGGACAAAACAGCGGTGGCGATAAGCCGGCACATTTTTCGAACAACATGAGCTCTAACCAGAGCAGTTTGGGATTTTATGTAACCGGCGAAATCTACTATGGCAAGCACGGGCGTTCGCTTAGATTGGATGGCATGGACCAGGGCTTTAACAATAAGGCGCGCGAAAGATCAATAGTGGTGCACGGTGCCGATTATGTTTCGCAACAAACCATCAATGAGCTTGGCCGACTGGGCAGAAGCCAGGGTTGCCCGGCGGTACCGGCTAAGCTGGCCGATCAGGTTATCAATAGCATTTCAGATCATACGGTATTGTTTATCAATAATTCAGATCAGCCCTATCATTCTTCTTTTTTAAACGAAACCCTGGCTGCTAGTGTAGCTTTAAATCAGGAACAAGTTTTAGCCGCACAGGTAGATTAATGCTGCTTAATATTTTTGGCATTCATATTTTTAGGCAGGAGTTTGATGAAAAGCGGTGCAAAGGGTGCCAGTAAATCCCATACCCACCTGTTTCCATCAACTCCTTTTTCCCCACAATCAACCACTTCGGCGCGTTTTAACAATTTTTTAACCAGGTTCTGAATCCAGGTTACCTTTACCAGCCTGTTAAAAGATAAGCCCAGGTAATCGCAATATACATGTACCAAAATCTCGACAACTAAGGAGCGGTTACCAATAGCAAGCGCTTGCCCAAACTCCGTTTCGTAATCTGCTTTAATCGTATTTACAAGCTGGTTAAACCTTATTTGTGGCGTAACGCTTAAATATTGCCACAATGCAGCATTGCTATATACCCTGATAATTTGCGGTTCGAGGCCTGCTTTAATTTGTTCTCCTGCCAGTTCGTAAGTTTTTTCCATTGAGCCTTAATTCATTTTTGATTGGTTAGATTAAAGTAAAGGCCTTTTGTTAAACCCATTTACGCAAAATCTACAACATCGACAAATTACAACCTCGTTTGTTTGCCTGCAAGCAATAAATCCTCGGTATAATTGTAAAGCCGCCATTTTACTTTGAAACCTTCCTGCAGTGTGCAGCAACAAATCAAAGTTACTTTGAAAGCTTCCTGCAGTGTGCAGCAACAAATCAAACCTACTTTGAAACCTTCCTGCAGTGTGCAGCGACAAATCAAACCTACTTTGAAACCTTCCTGCAGTGTGCAGCAACAAATCAAAGTAAAATAAGGTCTATGTCAATTCAGACCGTGATATTCAGTATCAATAATGCTAATTTTGCTACAGATTACCCAACCACATCCTAATCTGTTAATCAATGGCTTTTAATCCTAACTCATCCCTGCCATTACATTTAAAATCAACTACATGGCTATTTGTGAATAATTTTATTGGTCCTCTTGCCATTATTTTAAGCATATTTGAAGTTTGAAAAGATAAAACCAATTCATGAAGATTGTAATTGCAGAAAAGCCATCTGTTGGCCGTGAGCTTGCAAAAGTTTTCGGGGCAACCACCAGAAAAGACGGATATATTGAAGGTAAAGGCTATTCTTTTACCTGGGCATTCGGGCATTTACTGCAATTGGCACCTCCGCAGGACTATGGTTTTATTGGCTGGCGAAAGCAACATTTGCCCATGCTACCGCAGAAATTTAAGCTGGCTATCCGTAAGATAAAAACTAAAGACGGCTTTGTTGATGATCCTGCTGTAAAAAAACAGCTCGATACCATTAAGATGCTTTTTGATGAGGCTACCGAAATTATTGTAGCAACGGATGCCGGGCGCGAAGGTGAACTCATCTTCAGGTACATTTACTACTTCTTAAAGTGTAAAAAACCTTTTAAGCGCCTTTGGATTTCCTCTCAAACTGATGAAGCCATAAAAGATGGTTTCAGGAATTTAAAACCGGGAACCGATTACGATACTTTATTTAATTCGGCACATTGCCGCTCCGAATCGGATTGGCTGGTGGGCATGAATGCTACGCAGGCCTTAAGTATTTCGGCAGGTAACCGTACTGTTCTTTCGCTTGGCCGGGTACAAACCCCTACCCTTGCCATGATTTGCGCGCGCCACCTGGAGATTAAAAATTTTGTGCCACAAACCTATTATCAGATCGCCATCCTGCTTAGTAAAGACGAACAGGTTTTTAAAGCCATATCCACCTCCAACTATAAGGACAAAGAAGAAGTAGAAAAGCTATTTGCTCTCGTTGAAGATGTGGCATCGGGTTTCCCGACCGGTGGTAATATTACTGCCGTAGAAGCCAAACCCCGCAAAGAACCACCACCGCTCTTGCACGATTTAAGTAGCTTACAGCAGGAAGCCAATAAGAAAAAAGGTTATACCGCCGATCAAACACTGAATATTCTGCAAAATTTATACGAGAGCAAGCTGGTTTCTTACCCGCGTACAGGCTCGCGGTATATAGGCGATGATGTATATGCCGGCGTACCTGATCTGATTGCCAAATTTACCGATCACCCTGATTTTGGAAAACAGGCTCAGTTTTTACAAACAGTAGCACTGAATAAACGGAGTGTTAATGCTAAAAAAGTAACCGATCACCATGCCGTTTTGCCTACCGGCGAGCAAGCCTACGGACTTAGCCCCGATAAACAGGCTGTGTATGATATGGTTGTAGGTCGTATGCTCGAAGCTTTCCACCAGGAATGTCTGAAAGACCTGACCAAAATCACCATTCAATCGGGTGTTACCTTTGTAGCCAATGGTACGGTAATCCGCTCGGCTGGCTGGCGCGCAGTATTTAACGATCCTGAAGATGATAAAAAAGACGAAGACAATGCAGCCTTACCTAAAGTTGCTGTTGGCGAACTTTTACCCATCAACGAAAAAAACCTTTTAGAAAAGCAAACCAAGCCGAAATCGATGTATAACGAAGCGTCGTTGTTAAAGGCCCTCGAAACCTGCGGTAAGGAAATTGAGGATGAGGAGTTGCGTTATGCCATGAAAGATAGTGGTTTAGGTACACCAGCAACCCGTGCATCGATTATAGAAACTTTAATTACACGCGAATACATTACCCGCGAAAAACGTAACCTCGTGCCAACCAATAAAGGTTTAGCGGTGTACGAAGTAGTGAAAGATAAGCAAATTGCACAGGCCGAGCTAACCGGCCAGTGGGAAAAACGCCTGGAAGAAATCCGCTCAGGTTCATCGGTTAAAGATTTCAAATCAGAAATTACCGAATATACCAAAATGATAACAAACGAATTGTTAATTGCAGGCGCAAGCATTTCGGGCAAGCTTAACGAGGAAAAGAAATTGGAAAAAGCTTAACTAAAGGCTTCTTTAATTACCTGTTCCATCGCTGCACTCATGTTTTCGTCTTTTTCTATAAAGCCGATCGCTCCTGCCTCGAGATAACTTTGTTCGAGTGCAGCCTTGTTATTGCCGCTAAACATGCAGATTTTGATATCTGGCTGAATGTTTAAGATTTCCCTCACTGTATCAGGAGAGCTGTCGCCTGTTGGCATGTTAATATCCAGTAAGAGGAAACTGAACTTTTCCTGACGGAGTAATTCAATGGTACTGGGCAGATTATCCATTTCTACAATAACCGGAGACCCCAGCCATCTCGTAAAAAAACGCTTCATCAATAGTCTCATCAAATCACTGTCGTCGGCAATCAGAATTTTAATATTTTCTACCATTTCACGGAAAATGAATTTAAATGTAACTCATCCCATTCAAAATTCAATCATTTTTTACAAATCCATGTACTCCCATGCGCTATGATAGGCAGCTAGTTTTTCGGTATATTCGATAAAATCGGCATAAAACTTTGATTTTGATAAGGTTGCACTATCACCGATAACAACCAGTTTCTTCTTTGCCCTGGTCATGGCAACATTCATTCTGCGGGTATCGGCCAAAAAGCCAATGGTACCGTCGGCATTACTTCTGGTGAGGCTAATGTACACCACATCGCGTTCCTGTCCCTGAAAACTATCGATGGTATTTACTGCAATCTGTTTACGGTAAGGAGCCAAAGCCTCATTATCATCAATCAGGGCTGTTAAAAGCTGAACCTGTTGCTTATAGGGCGAAACAATGGCGATTGAAGGAAATGAATCATTCTGCAAATTATCGATCAAATGGCTTAGATGTTTAACCAAAAAGGCCGCTTCATCAGGGTTTGTGGTACTCGTACCATCTAATTTTTCTTCAAAGCTGCAACCCGCTGTATCGATAAAATTAATCGGGGCATCATCGGCAAAAAGCAAACGGTCTGCTACCGAATGATGTGCCTTTAAAGCATCCTGATAAAATACTTTTGACGAATAACCCATAATATCCTTATGCATGCGGTACTGTTCGTTTAAGCGTACAACCGATTCAGGATGAAGGCCTGCAGTTTTTTCGAGTAAGGTATTGCTTAAACCATTTTTCGATGCCTCGTTAGATTTAATGGTAGGCGAAAGCTGGAAATGATCTCCTGCCAAAATCACCTTCCGGGCTTTCAAAATCGGAATCCAGCAGGCTGGTTCCAGGGCCTGTCCGGCTTCGTCTATTACTATCGTTTCATAGCTTAAGTTACGTACCGTATAGTGATTAGCACCAACCAGGGTTGCAGTAATGATCTGTGCTTTGCCAAACAGATTATCCATAATGTACTGCTCGGTTTTTTCTACTTCACGGCCAATTTTGTGGGCCTCATCAAAAAGGGCTTTCCGCTGGTCGCGTTCTGCCTTACCAAAACTACGCTTATACTTATGGGCCATATTTTTAAATTCGGCAGCCTGTTTTTTAAGCGCTTTAATGGTTTTCATATCCGGATGATCTGCCATTTGATGATCGAGTGTGGCGGCCAATAACCTTTCAGATACTCTTGCCGGATTGCCTACACGGATTACTTTCAATCCTTCGGCAGCTAATTTCTCGGTCAGCAGATCAACTGCGGTATTGCTTGGCGCTACCACCAAAATCTTTTGATCGCTGTGTTTCGCCAGCGATTTAATGGCGTGAACGAGCGTGGTTGTTTTTCCGGTGCCCGGCGGACCATGCACAATGGCTAAATGATCGGCCGAAATAATTTTGTTAACCGCCAGCTGTTGCGATGCGTTTAAAGTATTGGGGATAATAAATTTCTCCTCGCCCCGGAAAGAAGGTTTATCGCCCTGAGTTAAAATGCGGATTAGTTTATTTTCTGCTTCGTTTTCAGCTAAATGGGTAGCCTGTTTCAGCGCTGCCTGCATTTCATCGTAACTGTTGTTATCAAACAACAAATCGACGCCCAGTTTTCCGTCTCTGCTCCAATCTGGTAGCTCATCCACCCTGAAGCTAATTTTCATCCGGCTGCCGCTCTGGTGCGTTATTATCCCTTCTATACGGTCAGTTTTGGCATCGTGGTTGGAAAACAACACCACCGATGAGCCAAACCTAAATTGATGCGAAAATTCCTGATGCGTGGTACGTTCGAGCTCAACCGTAAGGTAATCGCCACGACCAATCTCCGTATTTCTGATGGCTATAGGATACCAGGTTAAACCCAGGGCCCTTCTATCTGCGGCAGAAGTATTTTCGGTAAGTTTTAAGTACGACTGTAAATCTTCCTCACGCTCTATATCAAGCAAATGCTGAAGCTGTTTAAAATATTCTTTAGGCAAGGCTGGAATGGGTTTTATTGTTTAATTGTGCTATTGCTTGATTGTTTAATTGTTTACAGGCGATTGATTTGGCGATGGTTCATTGGTTATTGCCTACTAGGTTAATTGTTTAAACTGGTTAATTGGTTAACTGATATTATAATCGCCAATTTTGACCTATCGCCAGATCTGATCATTGCTATTTGAACATTGGTAATTGAACATTGGTTATTGCGATCCCCATTGCCCCCATCTACAAAACCAGCTCCTGGTGTAACCTCAATAATGTTTCTTCGGCATCTGTACAAAGCCCTGGGTGCACTTTAGAGCATTGTACTACCGTACTCCGGGTTGCGGTAAGCCACCTGAAACGCGAAGCCTGATCGTACTGACCAATTGGTCCGGATCCTTTTGCCGCAATGCTGATCCTTTCGAAAGCGCAAAGATTGGCTTTCAGCTCGTCTAAATCAATTTTAGGCGAAAAAGCGAGCATACGGATTTCATCTAAAGCAAAAATACTTTTTAAAAACTTCTGCCTGGCACAAAACAAAATAATGCCGACATTCATAAATTCTTCGCGTTCTACCCTGGGCATCACGCGGATCACAGCATACTCAAATAAGAACTTCTCTTGCATGTTGTGCTTCTTTTATCATATTATCGGCGTGTAATAACCTCGTGGTTAAAAAATGTGCGTAAGCTTTACGGTGCTCTGCTGTACTGTCGAAAATAGTTTCACCTTCCAGCCAGTTATCCGGAATTAAAGCAATTACGGCTTCAATTTTTTCAGGGGTTAGGATTTTTTTAAAGGCTTCGTTTACCTGTTCCAGTTCGGTAGCCCAGGGCAATAAAACATGGTCTTTAACCAGATAAAAAGGTTTAGCGGCCTGTTCTTCCCAGTTTTGCCACGAATGGTGGAAATATAAAGATGCACCATGATCAATTAACCAAAGCTCTTTGTGCCACACCAGCATATTGGTATTTCTGCAGGTGCGGTCCATGTTGGTTAAAAAGCAATCGAGCCACACAATTTGCGAGGCCAGTGTAGCATCTACTGTCGTTACAGTTGGATCGAAAGTTATCGCGCCCGACAAGTAATGCAGGGCGAGGTTTAACCCAACACTTGCTTTCAATAAATCCTGTATCTCTTCATCGGGTTCGGTACGACCAAAGGCTTCGTCTAAATTGGCAAACACCAGTTCGGGTACACGGAGGCCTAAAATCCTGGCGATTTCGCCGCCAATTAATTCGGCAATGAGCGCCCTCGGACCTTGCCCGGCACCTCTGAATTTCAGTACATATAAAAAGCTGTCGTCGGCCTCGGCTATGGCAGGCATAGAACCTCCTTCGCGCAGTGGCGTAACGTAGCGGGTTACATTTACTGTTCTTAATTGTAAATCGTTCATAAACACAGATAGAACGAATTTATTTAGGAAATGTAGCGTTCTAAACCAGCGGCAAATTTAACAGAATTAAAGCAATTATTCGGTCAAAGTTTAGTCAACCAGAAATGCCAAAGGTTTTCCGGCGGGTATTTTGAAGAAACAATGGTATTTAAAGTCTGACAGGCTAATCGTGCCCGAGGTATTGATTACCCAGAGGAGTCATCGCCGCAGACCATTGTACCGATTCGCGGTTAATTTTAATTAGTCCCATACTTTCTAATTCTTCGTAATCCTCTTCCATCCCGCCCAGAATAGAAGAACTCATCTGTTGATTGATTATTTCTAATAGAGAAATGATTTCTGATCTTTCCATAACAGTTAGCAATTAAATACAATTTGAATAACATAAATATACTCAAAATGTTTCCTGTTTAACTCAACTGCAGGCCATAAAAAAAGGTACTGTTATAAAAACCGAAATCACCTGCTTTGAAAAGATAGCTTACAAACATTTTGCTAAAGCGCTAAAAACTAAATGAATAGGTAAAATTACACTTTTAAAAAAAAATCATTTTAAGTGTAAGGCTGTAAACTTCTCTCCATTAAGTGCTTACAACATCAAAAATGCTAAATTTAGCTATTCAAGTATAATCTTAAAGTAAAAGAAATGTTAAAACGCTTGCAATTTTCTAAACTACTCCTATATTTGTCCTCGAGAGCGTTAATTTAGATACGGGTATATGGCTTAGGCTGTATGCCCGTTTTTTGTTCTTGCAGTTGAGGCATGTCTTACTACCTTATCTAAACAAATCCTTAACCATGGGCTGTATGCCTCAGGATTAAGATTAATATCTTCTTGTAACGATACCAAATCCATATATTTAAAATCTTCCACTTCTGCTTTATTAATCACCGGCAGTTCATCTGTCATTCCGAAAAAAACATGGTCTACTTCATGTTCAGTTAGGCCATTTTCAAATTCAGCCTTGTAGGTAAATTTAAACAGGTAACTGATATCACACTCCATCCCCATCTCTTCTTTAAGCCTTCTTTTTGCGGCATGCACATTGCTTTCGCCAATTTTAGGATGACTGCAACAGGTGTTGGTCCACAAACCTCCTGAATGGTATTTGCTTTTGGCCCTTTGCTGCAGGAGCAATTCGCGCTTGTAATTGAAAATAAAAACAGAAAAGGCACGGTGCAATGCCCCTTCTTCGTGCGCCTTCATCTTTTCCATCTGCCCCTTGGGCACATCATCACCATCTACCAATATAACGTGTTCTTCCATTTATATTACATTTAACTTATTCCTGATGATTGAATCAAACATCAAACCAACTTTACGTGTATTTGAAATTCTGATCCTTTCCGTCATGATTTTTTCGGCGCTTAGCCGTTTTATTTTACCAAAAAGCTTCTTATAATAGATGTAGGTTAAATAAACTCCATTGCGCGAACTTGCGGGTAAAAGCTTAATCCCTGAAAGCGCTGCAGCAAATTCTTCTTCTATTTCTGTTTCTATCTGCTGCTTTTGTGTGTCGCAAAACGCAGCCAGGTTAACATTCGGAAAATAATTGCGCTTTAATCCCTGGTGGTCGGCTTTTACATCCCGCAGAAAATTCACTTTCTGAAACGCCGAGCCCAATTTCATGGCATAGGGCTTTAATCTTTCATAGTCGGCATTGTTGCCATTGGTAAATACTTTGAGGCACATTAAACCTACCACTTCAGCCGATCCTAAAATGTATTCATTGTAAAGCTCGGCCGTATATTTGGTTTCTGAAAGATCCATTTCCATACTCTTCAGAAAAAGCACAATCAGTTCGTGATCTATTTTATATTGATTAACAACTTTTTGAAAAGAGTTTAAAATCGGATTTAAACTAATACCCAGGTTAATTGCTTCAAAAGTATCGTGTTTAAATTTATCGAGCAGAAATTTTTTATCGTAATGGTGAAAAGTGTCTACTATTTCATCGGCCAGACGCACAAAACCGTATATGGCATGAACCGGCAGCCGCAAATCTTTCCCAAGCATGTAAATGCCGAAAGAAAAGCTGGTGCTGTATCTTTTAGTGGTTAGCCGGCTGCAATCGGCAGATAGTTGATCAAAAATTTCTTTCATACAGGGATTGGAACTGGATTGATTGTTCAAATTCTTCAAGTGTTTTAAACCGGTTAATGTGACTCATGTTTTTCAGCTTATCAATCATTTGGTTGTTTCCGGCAAGGTGGATCTGGGCTGATGCACAAATAGCCGATAACTGATTGATGTATAACTGGTTTTTTATAGCTGATTGTGTTTTCACCATAAAAAGCAATACATGATCAACATTTAAAGCAGGATACACTTTAGCAATAGCATCTAAGGGTACTTTACTCCCTAAAAAAATAACTTCCTGGTGGTAAATCCGCAACAGGTAACTGGCAAAAAGTAAGCCGATATCGTGGTCTTCGCATTCAGGTAAAAAAAGGAGCCATTTAGGGCCTTTTCCTTGCTGAACAGGAAGGTTATCAATATGCGCAAATATCTTCTGGCGGATAATGTTCGATAAAAAATGCTCGTGTGCCGGACAAATGTCGTCTTTACGCCACATTAATCCCAACCTTACCAGCAAAGGATAAATAACCTTGCGGTAACAGGCCGAAAGCCCTAAAGTATCAATGCATTCGGCCAACAGCCGGTTAAAAGCAAATTCATCAAAGGCTATGCCGTGTCGTACCAATTGCGAAACAGTATATTCACTGTATTCATCCTCAGTTACATGGCCCAGTTCCTGATCCAGCAACTGGTTCATTTCATTATCAGAGAATGAGCAGATTTTAGAGATTTTGAGCCCGCTTTTAACTAAGCTTACAATATTCAGCAGTCTTCTTAACTGGTTATCATCGTATAAGCGGGTGTTCCCCTGCGAGCGGGCCGGACTTAATGCGCCATAACGCCGCTCCCAAATCCTGATGGTATGCGCATAGATGCCCGAAAGCTGTTCCAGATCTGAAATTGAATAAGTCATTATTTTGTTCAAATATATTGGTTAAAATTTAAACAAAAAGTAATTCCGTATTTATTTTTATCGTATGCAAAAGCCAACGGGTAAACCCATGCAGTTAAAAAAAGTAAAAAGAGCGGAAAAATATTAGAAACCTGATGTCGGAGAATATAAGCCTGGCTTATTTAAAGGCTTTTTCGGTAAGCAACACACCTTTTTCGCCATTTCCGGTTTCGATGGTATGTACATGTTTATAAGAATGGCTAAACAAATCGTAACCGTGTTCCATTTGCTTAATAGACACAGCACTTAAAGGATATTTAAAATTGGTTTGCATACAAAGCAGGTTATTATTGGCCAATAACAAGAAGTCGCAATCGTAACCTTTTTCCTGTAATTCTATAACCTTTTTGGTAATTGATACATTTAACCGGTTGGTGGTACGGATTTTATTTTTCATGGGATATTGTGTTTAGGTAAATTCCGGGATGATAATTTCGCTTAATAAATATATCTATAAATTATTACGATTCAAAATACAATATATTGTTTTACAAGCAATTAAATCTCACACCTGTGTGTTTTATAGTCCCCGGATATTAGCTTTAGGCCACTACACACCAACATTTTTAATTTAAAAAAAGCAGGTATCATATTTATTACATAAAGTGTTAAAAAAAGTTACCCCGCAAAAATTAATTTCTGAAATTAAAATGCATGCTATAAATTAGCTTTACTAACACACACGCACTTAATGAAACTAACATGTATCGTAATTGATGACGATATTCATGCCGTTAATGGCATTGTATCTTACATCAATTCGCTGGCCAACATCCAGCTTATCAAATCATATACCGATCCCTTGCTGGCTTTAAATGAAATTACAGCCGGAGATGCGGTCGACATTATCTTTATGGATGTTGACATGCCCCTTATTTCTGGTCTTGAACTTGCCAAAGTGATCAGGCATAAAACCGACAAGCTGATCTTCACCACGTCGCATTCTAAATACGCTTACGAAGCTTTCGAAATGTACGCCAGTGCCTACCTGCTAAAACCTTATACCTTCGCGCGTTTTGCCGAAACCATTAATATTTTGTACCCGAAAAGGCCAGCAACTCCCCAAACAAGTCTTAAGCAAGAAGACGATTACTTCTTTGTAAGGAATAAAAACGACAACAATAACCTCATAAAAGTGAGGTATCCGGATATCGTTGCGGTTGAAAGTCTTCAGAATTATGTCAGAATTTTTACATTAAACGAAACCATTGTTGCCTATATCGCCTTGTCTGAGATTAAAGTTATCCTGTTAAACTACCCCAATTTTGCACAGGCGCACCGCTCTTTTATTATTGCGAAAAACTACATAGAAAAGGTTGAAGGCCATACTTTAAAGATGATCAATAACCTGACCATCAACATCGGCAGCAGTTATCGCGATAGCATTCAGGATTACATCCGGGAAAAAACCATTAAAACAAACCGGTCTTAACGTTAATTTTTTGTTATTTTCGTATCACCAATTCATCAGCTACTTTGCTTGTTGAATGGTAATGTATTTGCCGTTTCCGAATTTACGAGCCGTCTAACCTTATGAGCATAACAAAACAAAGCACAAAAAAATGGCCTGTTTTAAACTGGATAGCCAGTAAAAAACTCCACCTGATTATCTGGGTCATCTTTATTTTTTACGAAGCCATTATTGTAGGCCTGATTAATGGAAAATTTGGTCGTTTAACCCCCTATGTTTTATACTATGCGCTCAACATTACCACCTTTTATGTACATGCGCACCTTATTTTAAGCGTAAGCCTTCGCAACCCCAGGCAAACTGCATGGAAATTACCGCTTTTGCTGTTCGCCGAAATTGCCGCTTATTTTTGTATTTCCATTTGCCTCGATTATATCATTATTAACTATACTGCTTATACCGGATCAAGAAAAATTACGCTCGATCTGATCTATTTCTCTGCTCCTTTATACCGCTGTGTTTATTTCATGTGCTTTTCTACCGGTTATTATTTCCTGATCAGGTATATTAAAGAACGAAAGAAAACAGAAGAGCTAGAAAAACAACGTCTAAACAACCTTATTCAACTGGCAAAATCAGAAAATGCCTTTTTAAAAGCCCAGATACAGCCGCACCTGTTGTTTAATACTCTGGATTTTATTTACCAGCACGCCCGCGAATCGTCGCCCATTGCCGCAGAAACCATCCTTTCCCTTTCAGAAATGATGCGCTATTCGGTAGACAATAACAAAGACAAAGATTTTGTGTTGCTGGCTGAAGAAATTAACCAGGTAGAAAACCTGATCAACCTGCATCAGTTACGGCAAAATCATGGCATAAGTTTACGCTTTTGGTATGATGATGAAATCCGCAGGATTAAAATTATCCCCATGGTGCTGATTACCCTGGCCGAAAACATGTTTAAGCATGGCGAGCTATTAAAACCGGCCTACCCTGCCGAAATAAGTATTAAAGCAGAGCAGGGTAAGCTCATTATTGAAACTGCAAACCTGATTAAAGAAGTTAAGGATCATTCGGGCTTACAAGCCGGATTGGAAAACATAAAAAAGCGTTTGGCTTACGCTTACGGACGGGACGCAACTTTCGATTATACTGCAGATGCTGACAATTATTTCAGGGTAATATTATCGGTTACAATAAAAAAAGACAATCAGCTTTAGTATTTTTATCCGCAATTTCTGCAAATCGCTATAATTTAAGCAGAGAAGATCATTTCCCTTGCCGATTAGATAAAAATCATTCAGGAATGTTAATTTTTTCCATTTTAATAACTGAAGTTGTAATTTGCAGCATCTAAACCTATCTAAAATGTCAATCAGTTGTATCGCTATCGACGATGATCCCCATTCATTAGAGAATCTGATAGCCTATATGGATAAGCTCCCTGACCTAAAGCTTATTCAAACTTTCACCGAACCCACTCAGGCCCTGGCAGAAATTTCTGCTTCCAATCCTGTTGATATTATATTTCTGGATGTAGAAATGCCTTCCCTTTCGGGTATTGAACTGGCTGGTTTGCTCAGGCAAAAAACAAAACATCTTGTTTTTACCACTGCTCACGCCCGCTATGCTATAGATGCCTTTAAAGTAGATGCAGATGCTTACCTGCTCAAGCCCTATTCTATTTTGCATTTTACCAAAACCATAAACAACCTATATCCTACCGGTAAAAAAGAGGTCAACCCTTTCTCTATTTTTGAAGAAAATTTCTTCTACATTCCGTTGCAAGGTGATGATGGTAACCTGATTAGAATCAATCTGAACGACCTTATTGCAGTAGAGGATATTGAACATGACGTACAGTTCAAAACAACTGTAAGCACTTTTTTAAGCTCGAGGTCTAATTTCACCAAAATGCTTAACATGCTTAAAAAGCATTCGGCATTTATTCAGATAAGCCCGACCGTTATTATTGCCAAACAGCATATTAAAAGTGTACTGGGCGATAGCATACTTTTATCTAACGAAGCCATGTACACTGTTTTTGATGCTTATAAAGATCAGTTTGCAAGATTTGTTAAAAGCAATCAATCTGGCGAAAATCCTGGGCCACGTACCTTATAGTATTCTGAATTTCCGAGCGCATCTCTTCCAAATTTCATTTTCTTCAAAACATTATTGTGCAAGATTTGTATTAGGATAGTCTATTTAATAATAATTGATTATCTGTTTTGAAAAAAGTATTGGTTGTGGATGATGATCCAGATGTATTAGATGTAGTGCAAGAGATATTAGAAACCGAAAATTATAAAGTTTATCCGCTCTTATCTCCACGTTTTATTTTTAAAGCCGTTAGAGACTTTAACCCGGATCTGATTATTCTGGATATTATGTTAAACGGAATGGATGGGCGCGCTGTGTTTAAACAGTTAAGGCTAAACAGCGAAAGCAATAACATACCGGTTATGCTTACATCGGGAAGATTTGACGAAAATTATGTTGTATCGCAAAGCTATCATCCTGACGATTACTTACAGAAGCCATTTACAATAAACAGTTTGTTACAGAAAGTAGGCACCCTGACCGAAAACTAAAGAACCAGATATGAATTTAAGATTGTTAACCGCAGGCATTTTGCTATGCACGGCAGTATCAACCCAGGTAAAAGCACAAAGCAGGCCAGATAAGCTGTACTCCATGAGTGGTATAGGCCTGGCTTTCCCGGTAGGTGAAACTGCCGATTATTTTAAACCCAAATTTTCTACTTCGCTTGGGCTAAATTTAGGCCTGGGCGATGGCGGATTATTTCTTTACCCGAAAGTGAGTTTACATGCCTTTGCCTATAACCAGATTACCCCCGATGCCGGTTATACCTACACTTTGCAAAAAGGAAGGTCGACCACCTACCTGTTAAATGTAGCCCTGGGTTACCGTAAAATTGTAAATAAATGGGCCTTTTATGGCTTTGCGGGTGCCGGAGGTGGAATTATACTTACTCCGCAGGCAGGCGTTAACGCAGCTACGCTACAGGTTACGCAATCCAACAAATCGAATGGTTTGGGTATTGCCGAAGCTGGCGCTGGTATTGAATACAACCTCGGAGGGGCCAATTTATTTGTAGAAACCAGTTATATGTATGGTTTTGGTAAAATACAAAACCGCGTTTTTAACACTGTGCCGATTACCCTGGGCATTAAACCCAATTTAAGCAAATTGCTGAGCAAACTGTAGTGGCGCATACATACAAAATACTGCAGCGGTTACGTTAAATAGGTAACCGCTTTTTTTATGCTAAAGAAATAATCAAAATTATTTTTATACTAATTATTTTAGCATAAATTTGTAGTCAAAATTTATTTCATGTTATACGCAGTTGTAGATATCGAAACCACTGGCGGTCATGCCTCAGCAAATGGCATTACCGAAGTTGCCATTAATATTCACGATGGTAATGAAATAATAGAATCGTATACTACCCTCATTAACCCAGGAATAGCTATTCCGGCACATATTACAGCACTTACGGGTATAGATGATGCCATGTTGGAAGATGCACCTGTTTTTGACGATGTGGCCTTGCAAATATACCAGCTGTTACACGATAAGGTTTTTGTAGCGCACAATGTTAATTTCGATTATTCCTTTTTAAAGCACCATCTGGCAGCCGCAGGTTACGATTTGCAATGCACTAAGCTATGTACGGTAAGGTTGAGCAGAAAATTATTACCGGGTAAAGCATCCTATAGTTTAGGCAAACTTTGTACGGCACTCGAAATCCCGATATACAACCGGCACAGGGCTGCAGGCGATGCAGATGCAACGAGTATTCTTTTTAACCTGCTGTTAAGCGCTGATGATAACGGCGTTATTGCAGAAATGCTTAAAAAAACTTCGAAAGAACAGACTTTACCACCTCACCTGGATAAGGCTTCTATTTTAAGATTGCCCAACCAGCCCGGCGTTTATTACTTTAAAGATAGCAAAGGCAAAATTGTATACGTTGGAAAGGCAAAAAACCTTAAAAAAAGGGTAACCAGTCATTTTACAGGCAATAATGCCAACCGGCAGCGTCAGGATTTTTTGCGCACCATACACCATGTTGATTTTGTGGTATGTGGTACCGAATTAATGGCTTTAATTTTAGAAGCCAATGAAATTAAACGCCTTTGGCCAGAAAATAACCGCGCCATGAAACGCTACGAACACAAATACGATTTGTATGTATTCGAAGATCAGAACGGCTACCTGCGTTTGGCCATTGATAAGCATAAAAAGAATAACCGTGCCTTTCAGAGCTTTAACAACCTGTTAGAAGGTTATAACTTTTTAAACCAGCTGGTAGATAAGTACCAGCTTTGCGCCAGGCTCTGCTACCTGCAAAAAACAGCAACCAAATGTTATGCGCACGAAAACGGGCAATGTTTCGGGGCTTGCAGTGGCATAGAAACCGTTACGGTTTACAACAAAAAGTTGAATGCGGCACTGGCAGATATACAAAAACAGCAGCCAAGCTTTGCACTGGTTGATGAAGGCCGGGCTGACAATGAGTTTAGCTGCCTGGTAGTTGAAAATGGTCAGTTTTACGGCATGGGTTATTTTACCGATACCAAATATCTTTCAGATGGCTTAGCGCCAATTAAAAATGATTTGTCTACTTACCAATCAAACAGTTACATCTTAAATCTTATTTTAAGCCACGCCGAGCAGTTTCCGCAGAAATTGTATAAATTGTAGTTCAAAAACCTACTGTTATGGATATTTCAACCTTCCGGGCACATTGCCTTTCATTTGATGAAGCTGTTGAAATGCCCCATTTCGATAAAACTTCTTTCAGGGTAAACAAAAAGATATTTGCCACGCTTGATCTTCAGCACAGCAAGGCCACCTTTAAATTATCAGCAATCGACCAATCTGTTTTCTGCGATTTTAAGCCTGACAAAATAAAACCTGCAAACGGGGCCTGGGGCAAACAAGGCTGGACTATTTTTGAAATCACAGAGCTTGCAGATGAAATGCTGATGGATGCGCTAACCCTTTCCTATGGTAACGTGGCACCGCCAAAACTGACAGCCAAATACAGCAAAGATTAATCTTATTCAGTAATGTACCTCAATTACTTAGATTCAAAAATCTAATATAAAAATGAAATAAAATTTGCGTAAGCGATTACTTACGTTTATATTTGTAAGCAATCACTTACATAATTATGAGAAGAGACGTATTTCAGGCCATTGCCGACCCTACCCGCCGCGAAATTATTGGCCTCATTGCGCATAAAACTTTAAACCTGAATGCCATTGCCGAAAACTTTGAGATGAGCAGGCCCGCTATTTCACAACACATTAAAATTTTAACAGAATGCGGTTTAGTTGAAATGAAACAACAAGGTCGCGACAGGTATTGCTATATCCAGTTTCAAAAACTGGCAGAAGTGGCACAATGGATAGAGCAATACCGTTCTTTCTGGACAGGAAAATTAGATGCCTTAGCCCTTCACCTTTCCAAAGATCAGCAAACAGAACAACAATAAATTTATACTAAAACCAAAATAAAGATGGAAAACGAACCAGTTATTGTAGAACGGGTGTACAATGCCCCTATCGGAAAAGTATGGAAAGCATTAACCGATAATAATGAAATTAAGCAATGGTATTTTCAGTTGGCCGATTTTAAACCAGAAGTTGGCTTTAAATTCGAATTTACCGGCGGGCCGGATGACGGTCCTCAATACCTGCATTTATGGGAAATAACCGAGATTGTTGAGGGTAAAAAACTGGCCTATACCTGGCGGTACGACGGTTACCCTGGAAACTCTGTAGTAAGCTGGGAGTTATTTGAGCAAGGCGATAAAACCCTATTAAAACTAACACATACAGGTTTAGAAAGCTTTGCCAATAACGGATCTGATTTTGCTAAAACAAGTTTCAATGGAGGCTGGAACTATTTTGTTAACGATGCGCTTAAAAATTACCTTGAGCCGGCTGCTTAACAAATTGCTAATTTACCGGGCACGAATAACGCGCCCGGTATCTAATTAAATCTCTTCTAAAGCTTGTTTTATAGCCCCATAAATATAATCCAGATCGGCATTGCTTATCACATAAGGCGGCAAAATATAAATGATATTGCCCAAAGGCCTCAATATAATGCCTTTATCTAAAAAGTAAGCATACAATAAGTTGCGCAGGTTACTTAAATAAGAAGTTTCGTTACCGGTTTCCCACTCAATAGCAATAATAGTCCCCGTTTGTCTAACCGCTTTAACCTTAGCATGTGCCTTTATTTCCTGTAAAAACACGGCGTGCTTAGCTTCTACCCTTTTAATGTTGGCTAGGGTTTCTTCCTGTAATAAGATATCTAAACTAGCCAGCGAAGCCACACAGGCAATCGGGTTTGCTGTAAATGAATGTCCGTGATAAAGCGTCTTCAGTTTATCTTCGCTTAAAAAGGCTTCAAATATTTCGTCGGTACATGTAGTGACTCCCAAAGGCATAGTGCCTCCAGTTAAACCTTTACTTAAACAAATAATGTCAGGTTTATTGCTTAATTTCTCGCAGGCAAAATAAGTTCCTGTCCGGCCAAAACCTGTCATTACCTCATCGGCAATAATTAAAATGCCGGCTTTTCGGCAGGCTACTATCAGTTCGTCAAGATATTTGGCTTCATACATCAACATACCACCTGAGCCTAAAATAAGTGGTTCGAAGATAAAACACGCAGTATCTGTTAAATTTGAAATATAAGATGTGAGATCAGAGATATTGTCTTTGTTTGGGAGGTCGATAAAATCTACATCGAAAAGCAAACTGTTAAAGGCATCGGTAAAAATACTGCGCCCACTAACAGACATGGCTCCAAAAGTATCGCCATGGTAAGCATTTTTGAAGGCCAGGATGCGTGTTTTAGGTTTTCCTTTATTATCCCAGTACTGCAGGCACATTTTCAGCGCCACTTCTACCGCTGTCGATCCATTATCGGTATAAAAAACCTTATCCTGTTTACCCGGTAAGATGGGTAACAATCTTTCTGCCAGTAAAACAGCCGGCTCGTGGGTAAAACCCGCAAAAATAACGTGCTCGAGCATATTCAGTTGTTCAGCAACCTTTTGGGCAATATAAGGATGTGCATGGCCATGGATATTTACCCACCATGAAGAAACAGCATCGATATACTTTTTACCATTTTCGTCGAAAACATAAACGCCCTCGCCCCGCACAATTGGAATATGCGGCAAAGCATTTTTCATTTGCGTATAGGGATGCCAGATTACTTTTTTATCGCGCTCAGCTAAGTTAAGTTTGGAGTTTGGAGTTTGAAGTTTGGAAGTATCAGACATAAAAATTTACAATTTAACTGAATAATGATCTTTTAAAAGCTGCGCTACGGTTTTATCGGTTTTAAAAGTGATTTCATCGATAGCCAGATCCTCAACTTTAACCCACCTGAAAGCTTGCAAAATCTCGCCCTCACCATCGAAATCGTAAATTTTATCTTTAAAAGCCAGTTTCAGAGGTGCTTTTTCTTTAACCAGATAATACACGCTGATTACCTGACTATCGTTAAAGGATGATTTTTCGTAAAAATCGGTGGTGTAAAAATGCGATAAAACATCAATTTCAGCTTCACATTCTTCCACAAATTCGCGCTTCAATCCATCAATAAGACCTTCGCCTAATTCTAAACCGCCACCAGGAAATTTACTAAAACGGAAACCGTATTCTTCTTCATCACTTACCAAAACTTCGTTATTCTGGTTAATTAAGAGTCCGTATACACGAACATTAAAGTAGCTCATTTTCGAAATGCTTTTTATTTTTGATTACAATTTCTGGTGTCCACACAATTTCTTTTCTAAATGCCTCCGATCGTACAGGGCATTCGCTCATGTGGCAATAATGACAACACTCGGGCAAACAAGGATCGGCATGAATAAACAACTCCGCCTTGCGTACCCCATTCGAATTAATGAGTTCATCTATCTGTGAAATTTCGCGATGTACTTTATTTAAATCGAAATAATAAGGTAAAGTTACGTGGCAATCAATATGAAACTCCGGGCCATATTGTTGTGTACGCAGATTGTGTACATCAATCCATGGGTTATGTCGGTTTTTCTGCAATACTTCTACCACCTCTTCTACCAGGGTAAAATCGCTTTCATCCATTAAACCACCCACCGAACCCCGGGTAAGTTTATAACCCGAATAAACGATATAAAAGCCTACCAGCACAGAAAGTAAACTATCCAGCCAAATAATATTTGTCAGCTGGATCAGGATCAGCCCGACCACAATGGCCACACTGGTATAAGTATCGGTTAGCAAATGTTTTCCATCAGCCTGTAAGGTAATCGAATGCTGATCTTTCCCTACATTAATCAGGTACAAGCCCACTATCATGTTAATCAGCCCTGTAATCCCGATAATCAGCGTTCCTTCAAGCAATTGCCCTACTGCATGGGGATAAATGAGGTTGTATGATGATTTGAAAATAATGATCACTCCGGCGATCAGAATCAATATCCCCTCTACAAAAGCTGAGAAAAACTCTACTTTCCCATGTCCGTAAGGATGGTTTTCATCGCGTGGCTGGGTACTGAGGTAAATGCTGTAAAAAGCAAAGCTTCCGGCAATTACGTTTACAATACTCTCTGCTGCATCAGTTAAAATGGAGTTAGAACCTGTAATAAAATAAGCCGTAAACTTGGCCAGCATTAATAAAATGCTTACTACCAACGACAGTATGATTGCTCTTTTCTTTACCGACACAGTGCTTTTTTGTACAAAAATACGCTTATCGCATAAATTAAATGAGAAAAATATCGGTTTTTTAGTGCAGAATAATATTTGGTTTATATATTTGCGCTCAAAGTAATTAACCATGAGCACCTTATCGAAAAGAATCAACAGCCTGTCAGAATCTGCAACCCTTAAAATGACCAAACTTGGCCGCGAACTAGCGTCAAAGGGCATTAATGTAATCAGTTTAAGTGTTGGTGAACCCGATTTTAATACGCCAGACCATGTAAAAAATGCGGCTAAAAAAGCATTAGACGAAAATTATACACGCTACTCGCCGGTACCGGGATATCCTGACCTGCGCCAGGCGATCGTAAATAAACTTAAAACAGAAAACAATTTAGATTACGATATTTCTCAAATCGTGGTTTCAACAGGTGCCAAACAATCGTTATCAAACGTAATTTTAACCTTAATTGATCCTGATGATGAGGTAATTATTCCAACTCCTTACTGGGTTTCTTACTCAGAAATGGTTACACTTGCCGAAGGAAAGTCTGTTTTTATCGATACCGACATTGAAAGCAATTTCAAAATTACCCCTGCACAGTTAGAGGCAGCCATTACCCCAAAAAGTAAATTATTTATGTTCTCTTCGCCATGTAACCCTACAGGTTCGGTTTACAGCAAAGAAGAACTGGCAGCTTTAGTAGCGGTTTTCGAAAAACACCCTAATATTTACATCCTTTCTGATGAGATTTACGAACACATCAACTTTGTAGATAAACACGAATCAATTGCCCAGTTCGACAGCATTAAAGACCGCGTAATTATTGTAAACGGTTTTTCTAAAGCTTTCGCCATGACTGGTTGGAGACTAGGTTACATTGCCGCTAACAAAGAAATTGCTGCAGCTAACGATAAATTACAGGGCCAGACTACTTCAGGTACCTGCTCTATTGCACAACGTGCAGGTATCGTGGCTTACGAGCAAGGTTTAGAAAGTGTTTTGGTAATGAAAGAAGCTTTTTTACGCAGAAGAGAATTGGTGTACAACTTGTTGAACGAAATTCCGGGTGTAAAAACCAACCTTCCTGATGGTGCTTTCTACTTCTTCCCAGAAATCAGCTCATTCTTCGGTAAAAAAGATGCTGATGGCAACGTAATCAAAGATTCGGCTGATTTAGCTTTATATTTATTAAACGTAGGTCACGTAGCAACCGTAGGTGGCGATTCATTCGGTAACAACAACTACATCCGCTTATCTTATGCTGCATCAGACGAGAGTTTAGTTGAAGCATTAAGAAGAATTAAGGAAGCTTTAGGCAAATTAGCTTAATCACTTGACAATTTTCAGTTAACAGTTAGCAATTTTCAGTTAACAGTTAGCAATTTTCAGTTAACTATATAATAATAAACCCCTCGTTAATTCAGTTTTAACGAGGGGTTTTATCTTTTCGTCATCTCGACCGAAATGTAATGGAGTGGAGAGATCTGTCTCCAGGCATATTTATTTTGTGGTTGGTGTCACACCGACCACAAAAAGTGATCCCTATAACTTAGCTATATTTTATACTTTGAAAATGAAAGTCAGTATTTCATGGCTGCATCAGTCCTTCTTTCCGTTTCAAGTCCTCGCTCGTACCTCACTCCGGGCTTTCCACTTCTATAAGGTTTATTTAACCAGGGTAACTACATCCTAATGCCCCATCAAACTGCAAACTACCAACTGTAAATTGATAACTGCCAACTGAACTAGCTCCTGATCGCCTCTACCGGATCTAATCGCGAAGCAGAGTAAGCTGGCCAGAATCCCGAAATTGTACCAATAATGATCGAAATTCCAATACCTAAAGCAATATTATTTAAGCCCAATATAATATGGAAATCGGTAGCAGCACCAATGCCCAGTGCAAACAGGTACACCAGCAACAGCCCCAGTAATCCGCCCAGAATACAAAGTGAAATCGATTCAAATATAAATTGTAGTAAAATGAAATAATTTTTAGCGCCTAGTGATTTTTGGATACCGATAATATTGGTACGCTCCTTAACCGAAACAAACATGATATTGGCAATACTAAAGCCACCCACCAGAATAGAGAAGCCTCCAATTACCCATCCGGCAATATTAACCATCTTAAACATCGAATCTAACTGGTTAGATAAGATGGTAGTTTTATTTAAGGCAAAATCTTCTTCCTGGCCTGGTCTGATGCGGTGAATTGAGCGCATTAAACCTCTCAGTTCGCTCTCTACCTCTTCTAAACTTACGTTATCGTTACCGCGAACAGTAATTTGCGGTCCGTAGCGTTCGCTCTGGATATCAAGCACACCTTTGGCAAAATTTATAGGGATATTTACATTCTTATCGAGCGATGTACCCAGCATATCTTCACCTTCTTTCTTGAAAACACCTACAACAGTGAGCCTTCTGCCTAAAATCTGTACCTGCTTCCCTACCGCTTTATCACCGCTAAAAAGACCGTCGGCAATATCAGAACCTAAAATACAAACCGGCGAACCGTTTTTACTTTCGTTTTCGGTAAAGTAACGGCCATCTTGCAGCTCAAAATTCCAGGTTTTATTAAAATCGTGGGAAGCGGCCCAAACCGAAATTCCTTCAACCGAACTGCTCCGGTATTTAATGGTACGGTCGTTGGTCGATATTTCGAAGGTTACACCTTGTGCATTTTCAATCCTTTCGCGCAGCGTTTCAAAATCGCGTATAGAAGGCTGAGGGCGGTTCATGTACTTCCACCAGGGGTAGCCATCACCAAATATCCAGGGCCATTTTTGTACATAAATGGTATTCGAACCCAGTTTATCAACGCTCGACTGCAGTTTACCGCGGAAGGTATCTACAGCAGAAAACACCGCAATAATGGTAAAAATACCAATGGTTATAGCCAAAAGCGATAACATGGTACGCAATTTATTCTGGCGCAACGCATCAAATGCAAAACGGAAACTCTCGCCTATTAGCCTAAAGATTATCATAATTAGTGGTTAGATGCAAAGCCTGTTAAAAGGTTACAGCATATCTTCAAAACTAATTAATTTTTGTGGCTAGCGCGTATTTACAGGCTGTATAATTTAACTTAAAATGAAGTAAAACATAATATAATCAAATGCGGTTGATAAAATACCGAAAAGAAAAATTAAATTCGTATTTTTGCACCTCAAAAAATTCATCAGGAATGAAATTATCACAATTCAAATTTAACTTACCTGAATCATTGGTAGCCAATAATCCGGCTGAAGAACGCGACGAAGCTCGCCTAATGGTTTTACACAAAGACAGCGGTAAAATTGAACATAAAATTTTCAAAGACGTTTTAGGTTATTTCGACGACAAAGACGTTATGATATTAAACAACACTAAAGTTTTCCCTGCCCGTTTATACGGCAACAAAGAGAAAACAGGTGCTACTATTGAAGTTTTCTTATTACGTGAATTAAATAAAGAGTTGCGTTTATGGGATGTTTTGGTTGATCCGGCCCGTAAAATCCGTGTAGGTAATAAATTATACTTTGGCGACGACGATTTGTTAGTGGCTGAAGTGGTAGATAACACGACCTCACGTGGACGTACCATCCGTTTCTTATTTGAAGGTAGCGACGAAGAGTTTAGAAAAAACGTTGAAATTTTAGGCGAAACACCACTTCCTAAATACATTAAACGTAAAGCTACGGCTGAAGATAAAGAGCGTTACCAAACCATTTTTGCTAAACACGAAGGTGCTGTTGCTGCTCCTACTGCAGGTTTACACTTTAGCCGCGAGCTAATGAAACGCCTTGAGCTTAAAGGTGTTGATTTTGCTGAAGTAACTTTACATGTGGGTTTAGGAACTTTCAGAACGGTTGAGGTTGAAGATTTAACCAAACACAAAATGGATTCTGAGCAGTTTATTATCGAGCAAAAAGATGCGAACATTGTAAACAGGGCTTTAGAAAACAAAAAAAGAATCTGTGCGGTAGGTACCACTTCAATGCGTGCTATCGAATCGGCCGTTTCTGCCAACAGAACCTTAAAAGCAGCTAACGACTGGACCAGTAAGTTTATCTTCCCTCCATACGATTTCAGCATTGCAAACTCCATGATTACCAACTTCCACACCCCTGAATCTACTTTATTGATGATGGTAAGTGCATTTGGTGGTTACGAAAACGTAATGAATGCCTACGAGGTTGCAGTTAAAGAAAAATATAAATTTTATAGCTACGGCGATGCCATGCTAATTATATAAGTTTTGCGGTTGGCGTTTGGCGATTTAGCGCTAAACGCCAAACCCTAAACGCACAACTATGAAATACTACGCTATAATTGTAGCAGGCGGTTCTGGCAATCGGATGCAAACAGAAACCCCAAAACAATTTCTACTACTCAAAAACCTCCCGGTTTTAATGCATACCATAAAAGCTTTTGCACAAAGCGAATCTCAACCCAAAATTTTACTGGTTTTAAATAAAGAACAACAAGCTTATTGGCAACGGCTGTGCGATGAATTTAATTTCCGTGTTCCTCATCAGGTTATTGATGGCGGTACGGAGCGCTTCCATTCAGTTAAAAATGCGGTTTATAGCATAGAAGAGGATAGTCTTGTTGCCATTCATGATGCCGTACGCCCACTGGTTTCGAAAAAGCTTATCGATAGTTGTTATCAGGCGGCTGCCCTGCAGGGTAATGTTATTGCAGCTGTACAATCGAGTGATAGCGTGCGCCAGTTTAAAAATGGAAAAACATCGGCTTTAAAACGTGATGAAATCTACCTGGTGCAAACACCTCAAACTTTTAGTATTAATGTGCTTAAAGAAGCTTATAACCAGGAATTCGACAATCATTTTACGGATGATGCCAGCGTAGTCGAATCAATAGGTTACAACATTAATATTATTGAAGGCGAACGCAGTAATCTTAAAATCACCTACCCGATTGATCTTGAGCTGGCTGAGTTGCTGCTTAAGCATTAATTTATTGAAAAAGGAGTTTCAAAATCGAAACTCCTTTTTTATTATCCAACTGTTTTAAGGCGTACTTAAAAGAAGTGAATAACGGATTGATATATTTTATGCTGCCCTGCCAATAATTTTAAGCAGAATGGCAATCACTGCGATAACCAATAAAACGTGGATTATACCGCCAACATCGCCGAAGCCGTGAAATATAAATCCGATGACCCAAAGTATTACCAATACTACTGCGACTAAATACAATAAATTTCCCATAGTGTTAATTTTTTAGTAATGTAAATTATTGCAGTATTAACACCCGATTTTTAACTTTTGTTTAAGAATTGTAAAGATTAATTTGATTTTGCGATAATTTTCAGACAAATCCGGGAGGGGAAAGACGGATTAGATCGCATAATCTGAGCAGATAATATCAAATTATTTCCCCGCAGATTTAAGATAATAAACGCAGATTTATTTATGACAGGCCTTCATCTGCGCACTCCGCGTAATCAGCGGGAAATAAAGCGCCAATCACTCTCCTACTGATTTAAGAAGATAAACACAGAACAGATAAGCGGTCTTAGATACATTTTTTTAGGCATAAAAAAACCTCCCATTTTTGCTGGAAGGTTCCTTATTTTCATGTTAGTATTCGTCCTCATTAAAGAAGAAATCTTCTTTAGTTGGATAATCTGGCCAGATTTCCTCAATCGTTTCATAAGGCTCGCCATCATCTTCTAATGCCTGTAAGTTTTCAATAACTTCTACCGGGGCACCAGAGCGGATACCGTAATCAATTAATTCGTCTTTAGTTGCAGGCCATGGAGCGTCTTCCAGGTGCGATGCTAATTCTAATGTCCAATACATATCATCAATTCAATTAAATTCGTATTCCTTTATTATGCGCAAAGTATATTAAAATTTCTGAGCAAAACAAACTTATTTTTCAACTATCAAACCCGCGGAATCCAAATGTTTTCTTCCGCCTTGAAATCCATCGTCAGTTTTCGTGCCAAAACAAACAAATAATCACTTAAACGGTTCAGATAAATCGTTACCCGCTCATCTACAAAGCTATTTTCTGCAAGCGCTACAGCAAGCCGCTCTGCCCTTCTGCATACACATCTGGCCAGATGACAGTAAGAAACTACAGTATTTCCGCCAGGCAGCACAAAATGCTTTAAAGCAGGCAATAATTCATTCATTTCGTCCATCTCCTTTTCAAGCAGGTTAATATCCGCATCGTGCAAATCAGGAATTTTCATTTTAGATTTCTCCGGATCGGCAGCCAATGATGCACCAACCGTAAATAAACGATCCTGAATTTCTTTCAGCAACTGTTTGTAATGCGGATTAATATCCTGGCACATAATTAAACCAATGTACGAATTAAGCTCATCAACGGTTCCGTAAGTTTCGATACGGTGATGGAATTTAGGAACGCGGGTACCACCAATAAGTGAGGTTTGTCCTCCATCTCCCGTTTTGGTGTAGATTTTCATATGAAAAGGTTTAAGGTATGAGGTTTAAGGTTTAGGGTTTAAAGCCTTATACCCTATGCCTTACACCCTTAACCTCTATTTATTTTGCAAAGATTTAAGAATAGTGCTACAAAACCTTAAGCCCTATGCCTTACACCTTCAGCCTTAGTTAATTTTCTCCCAATCGCTGCCACTTTCTTTCAAAGCCTGCAGGCGTGGCGAAACATTTTTTACTTCGGTATTTAAATAATCGTTTTCGATCAATCCGTCGCGCATACGCACAATCCGGTGTGCATGTTGGGCAATATCCTCTTCGTGTGTTACCAGGATGATGGTATTGCCTTTGCTATGGATTTCTTCTAACAAGCCCATAATTTCGATCGAAGTTTTGGTATCTAAGTTACCGGTTGGCTCATCGGCAAGAATAATAGATGGGTCGTTAATCAATGCCCTGGCTACTGCCACACGCTGGCGCTGACCACCAGAAAGCTCGTTAGGTTTATGGTCCATACGGTTACCCAAACCCACATTTTCTAAGGCTTTGGCAGCCCTGGCCTGGCGGTCTTTTTTGCTGCTTCCTGCATAAATTAACGGTAAAGCTACATTATCTAATGAAGTTGAGCGTGGCAACAGGTTAAAGGTTTGAAACACGAAACCAATTTCTTTGTTCCGCACTTCAGCAAGTGCATCATCGCTCATGTGACTCACATTTGTACCATTTAGCACATAGGTGCCGCTTGAGGGGGTATCTAAACAGCCTAAAATGTTCATCAAAGTAGATTTACCAGAACCAGATGGCCCCATCAGTGCTACAAATTCGCCTTTATGAATATCTAAAGAAACTGATTTTAAAGCGTGAATCACCTCAGATCCAATAACATATTTACGGCCAATTTCCTTTATAGTAATGAGTGGTTTCTCCATGTTTTTTCTTCTTTAGACATGAGCAATGGCAGGTATGTTACAAGAGATTTAAAATTTGATTGCAAATACTGCTTAAATTAACGGATTGTAAAGCGAGCAAAGTTACAAAAGCTATCCAATCTGTAAATTTGTGGCTTTAATTACAAGCTATTTCTCAATAATCTTCGGTACCATAAAAAATTCGTCGCTATGTTTTGCGGCATTTTTTAACCCCTCGGCAGTGGTAATTTCTTGTTTTACTACATCCTCACGCCAAACATTAACCGATTCGTTCATATAAACCAAAGGTTTTACATTAGTGGTATCCAATTCGTTTAACTTTTCCATAAACGATAAGACTTTATTCATTTCCGGAATCAAAACATCAACCTGCTTTTCATCAATATGAATTCTGGCCAGATCGGCTATTTTATGGATGGTTTTTGCGTCTAAATTCATATTATACTAGCTTACTATCAATCAATTGGTACACCTGCTCTTTCAATGCATCCGAATCATCGGCAGTCATTGCAGCAGTATTTATGGGTTTGTGGACGTAAATATCGCAAATTCCTGGCTTACTTCCATACTTTGCGCCGTCATCCCAGTTAATTTGCCAAACATTGGCTAAACTTACCGGTACCAAAGGGATGTTTTTATCAATAGCCAGACGAAAAGGACCATTTTTAAACTCCCCGAGTTTTGGCGGATAATGATCGTCAATCTTTCCTTCAGGAAAAATAACCAGACTCATTCCCTTTTCTAAATTCTCTCCGGCTTTTTTAAATGCCCTGAAAGCCGAAATCTTGCTATCGCGATTTACGGATATATCAATAGTTTTAAAAAAAATGCCCAACACCGGATTATTCAGCAGCTCATCTTTTCCCATAAAATGATACTTCCCATGCCCCATGATACAAAAAATCATGATATCGAGGTTAGAACTATGGTTGGCGCAATAAATATAGGTTTGGTTCCTGTCCAGCTTTTCTTCATAATGGTAAGCGAAAAATACCCCTGAGAAAAAACTACACAGAAAACTATTTGCTTTTCTGAAGAAATTTAAGATACCATAATAGCGCTCGTTGCGCGATGTTAAATAGTAAAATGGGTAAAACAGCGCAAAAAAGAACATGATCCAGAATAGAAACCATATACGGTGCAGCTGACGGAGAAATTTAATCATAGAGGCTTCAAAAATATAAAATAGCTTGACATAATTACATTTTATATATACGATTTTTTAAGCTGGTAGAATTTAAAACATTATAATCATTTCACCATATAAGTCATATTAGAACATTCAGCTAGTGTGTACTTATATTTCTTAGGTGGTTAAGGTTATAGTCGTTTCCATTAATTTAGCAAAAAACGACGGTGAAGTAATGTATAAGGCAATAATCTAAATTGAGATAAAATTAACCTCATGTTATACAATGCTTGCATTTTATTTTTAATTTCGTGCCATTATGAAAGAAACAGTGGTGAGCGGCATTCGCTCAACAGGAAAATTACATTTAGGTAATTACTATGGCGCAGTAAAAAACTTTGTGCAAATGCAAAATGATTACAACTGCTATTTTTTTATTGCCGATTTACACTCTTTAACTACACACCCTACCCCTGCCGATTTGCACGGTAACATTAAACATGTACTGGTTGAATACCTGGCAAGTGGTATAGATCCGGAAAACAGCACCATTTATATACAGAGCGATGTACCTGAAATTGCAGAGCTTTATTTATACCTGAACATGAACGCTTATATGGGCGAGCTTGAACGCAGTACTTCTTTTAAAGATAAAGTGCGTGCCAATCCCGATAACGTAAACGCAGGTTTGTTAACCTACCCGGTTTTAATGGCTGCCGATATTTTGATTCACAAAGCCACTAAGGTTCCTGTTGGTAAAGACCAGGAGCAACACCTCGAAATGGCGCGTACTTTTGGTAACCGTTTTAACCGCTTGTACAACACCGAATATTTCCCTGAGCCTTATGCTTTTAGCTATTCGGATAAACTGGTAAAAGTACCAGGTTTAGACGGTAAAGGTAAAATGGGTAAATCGGAAGGAGAAGCCAATGCGGTTTACCTTTCTGACGATCCGGAAACGATCCGCAAAAAAGTAATGCGTGCAGTAAGCGATGGTGGCCCGACAGAAGAAAACCAGCCAAAACCTGAGCCGATCCAAAATCTTTTCGATCTAATGAAAGTGGTTTCGAGTGTAGATACGCACCAGCATTTCGATGACCTTTATAACAAAATGCAGATCCGTTATGGTGATTTTAAAAAGCAACTTGCCGAAGATATGATTATTGCTACTGCGCCAATGCGCGAGCGTATTCAGGATATTGCCAAAGATGATGCTTATTTACGTCAGGTGGCCAAACATGGTGCATTAAAGGCACGCGAAAGTGCACAAAAAACCATCAGGGAAGTTCGCAGTTTAATCGGGTTTAAAAGTTTTTAATTAATATTGTGATAAGCGCTTAGCGTTTGGCTAGACAACGCCACCCGCAAAACGCCCAACGCAAAACGCAAGAACATATGCATATAGCAATTGTAGGGAATATTGGTGCTGGTAAAACCACTTTAACTGGCCTGCTGGCAAAAAATTATGGTTGGGAAGCTTTATATGAAGCTGTTGACAATAATCCTTATCTGGAAGATTTTTATAGCGACATGAAACGCTGGAGTTTTAACCTTCAGATTTATTTCCTGAACAGCCGTTTTCAGCAGATTACCGATATTGAAGTAAATAAACGCAATGTAATTCAGGACAGAACGATTTACGAAGATGCCCATATTTTTGCAGAAAACCTGCACGATATGGCCTTAATGACTACGCGTGATCATGACAATTACCGTGCGATTTTCGACAACATTACCTCGTTTATTAAACCACCAGATTTATTGGTTTACCTGCGTGCTTCGGTCCCTACGTTGGTAAATAATATCCAGCGTCGTGGCCGCGAATATGAAGCTGGAATCAGAATTGATTACCTTTCTAAGCTGAACGAAAAATACGAAGCCTGGATTAAAGGTTACAACCTGGGGAAATTACTGATATTAGATAAAGATAAACTGGATTTCACCAACAACCCTGAAGATTTGGGAACCGTAATCCAGTCTATCGAAGCCGAGATTAACGGTTTATTTTAGTGCTGAGCAAAAAACACGGTTTTAAAATATTCAATTAAGATGAGCAAAGATTTCCAACATGAGAATCCGCTGAACTGGAAATGGGGAATCATTTACTTCAACAAAGCAGATTCCCGTGTACTCGTTCCGAAACGGCATAAAATGCTGGGCTGGACATTCAACTTTGCTCATCCCATTTCTTATGTAATTTTAGCACTTATTTTTGGTGCTGTATATCTGTTAAGAACCTTAAATAAATAGTATGGCTAAAATTATCGGAATTATTCCTGCACGCTACGCCTCTACCCGTTTTCCGGGAAAACCTTTGGTTGATATTGCCGGAAAAACGATGATTCAGCGCGTGTACGAACAGGCTTCAAAAGCAAAAAGTTTATCGAAAGTGGTTATTGCTACCGATGATGAGCGGATTGCCGAGGAAGTAAAAAGATTTGGTGGCGAATTTGCGTTCACCGCTGCTCACCACCAAAGCGGAACCGATAGATGTGCAGAAGTAATTGAGCAATTGCCGGGTTTTGATATCGTAATTAATATCCAGGGCGATGAACCTTTTATAGAACCGGCACAAATTGATTTATTAGCCAGCTGTTTTGCCGAAGATAAAGTAGAATTAGCTACTTTAATTAAGCCGATTCAAAGCCAGGAAAGCATTTACAATCCCAACAGCCCAAAAGTTGTAATTGATGTAAATGGTCGCGCCATGTACTTTAGCCGTAGTCCTATTCCCTTTATCAGAAATGGCGAGCCGGGTGTTTGGGCAGAAAAACATCAGTTTTACAAACACATTGGTATTTACGGTTATAGAGTAGAGGCTTTAAAAGCCATTACCAAATTACCTCCGTCTTCATTAGAAATAGCCGAAAGTTTAGAGCAATTGCGCTGGATTGAAAACGGCTTTTACATCCAGACAAAAGTTACCGATTTAGAAACGGTTGCCATTGATACGCCGGAAGATTTATTGAAGTTGAATAAATTGCTGAAAGCGTTAAAGCAGGAGTAATAAGTAGTTTAACTGATTAACTGTTTGAATCGGTTAATCGGCTCCAAACTTAAAACTCCATACCCAAAACCATTTTATTAGTGTAATAAGTAGTTTAACTTGTTAATTGTTTGAATCGGTTAATTGACTCCAAACTTAAAACTCCATACTCCCAACTATTTTATAACCAGTTCCATCTGAATATTACACCTGGTATAAGGCGTTGGTTTCCCGGCCACTTTCTTAAAACCCAGTTTATGGTAAAGGTTTATGGCTGGTTTTAAAATGGTATTACTTTCTAAATAAATTTTAGCTGCGCCAAGTGATCTCGCCTTCTCAACAATAGCCGAGGCCAGTAAAAAACCGATATTCTTGCCCTGCGCCTTTGGCGAAACAGCCATTTTAGCGAGTTCGAAATCGTATTCTTCATCATTCATTTTAATTAAAGCGCACACACCAAGCGGCTCTCCTTCGTACAAAGCCACCAAAATATGGCCACCCTGATCTAAAATATAACTCTTCGGATTATCTAAAGCCTTGTAATCAGATTCTTCCATTTCGAAATAAGTAGAAATCCATTCTACATTTAAAGCCCTGAATACTTCCTGATATTCGGGTTTGTAAGCTACAATTTCAACTTTTGCGCTATCGCGTTCCTTTTTCTTTTCCATCACCCTTCTTAATAATGTTTTTTGTTCCAGTAAAAACTCCCACTCGCCTATCGCTTCCCAGAGTTTATTTTGTGTTTGTGCAGAAAGCTCTTCAATTGCTGCGTCTACATCAATCAACTGGTCTTTAATTTTATAAGCAACCTCCTGCCCTGCATCAGTTAAGCTGATCACATTTCGCCTGCCATCTGCTGTATCCTTGCTTTCTTTTACATAGCCCTTCTTCAGCATTTCGCCAATAATCTTACTTACTGAAGGATGCGAATGACCAATTGTCTTAGCCAGTTCGGTTATGGTTTTCTCCTCACCTTGTGATAGGGAATAAAAAACCGGGAACCATTTTGGCTGCATATCAATATTATACAGCTGATAAATATTTGCAGCATCTTCCGTTACCTTATCGGTTAACATCCTCAACCTGCTGCCTATCGCCACTTTTCCTGTCTGTTCGAAAAAATCCATAAATAATTAATTACGTAATCGGTTACGCAAATTTAAATAAATATTTGAAATATCATTATGTACACGATAAATTAATGCTCTATTGGGTATTATTTTTAGTCGTCTAGACGGTAATAGACCTAAAATTTGTATTTTCGGAACATGAGAAAATTACCCATCTTCGTTATCAGCTGTTTTATTCTATTTTCTGCATGCCAATCTAAACAGGGCAAAGAAGCCGGATCTGTTGAATTCAAAAATGTTAACCAGAGTGTTGCTAAATCTTTCTCTGATTTGAAAACGCTTGATACCTTCAAAATCGAACTCACGGGCAGAAAACCCGAAGATATGGTATTGACATTTACCATAAAAAAAGCTGATGGGAAAGAGATTTATAACGCTAAAATAAAGGGTACTGAGCTATTAGGCAGTACCGATCCCAATATTGATTTAACAAAAGAGAAAGACCAGATTGTTTTCATCAAAACCATTGCCGATGATTTTTTTAGCGATGAAAATTTCCTGGAACCTGCCGTAATGCCCGAAGATAAAGCAGACAATTATGTTCCTGATAAGGCACTTTACGAAGAATTGAAAAAAAAGGGGTTGAATGGTTTCAAATATCGCTTAGGTAAAGAAAATAACATTTACATTGCCTGGAGTGAGCAAGAGCAGAAAGTTAAGATTTACTATAATTGCTGCTAGTTACACACTAACATGAAAAAGGCCCAGGATCTTGCCAATCGCTTACAGGAAGTTTTATTAAACGGTTATTGGATAGCCAATACCAATTATAAAGACCAGTTATTGAATATCAGATTGCAGGAAGCTGTTCATCAGATAGAAAGCCTCAATACCATTGCCGCACTTACTTATCACATTAATTATTATCTGGAAGGAATTTTATCGGTATTCAACGGCAATCCATTATCGATAAAAGACCAGTACAGTTTTGATTTACCTCCTCTCCATTCGGCCAGCGATTGGGATAATTTGGTAGAAAGGTTTCTACTTAATGCAACAAATTTTGTTGAGCAAGTGGCACAAATGCCTGACGAAAAGCTTGATGAAGTATTTGAAGAGGAAAAGTATGGCACCTATTTCCGCAATATAGCGGGCGTAATTGAGCACAGTTATTACCATTTGGGTCAGATCGTATTGATCAGAAAATTGATCCAAAAACAAAGTCCCATGTAGTGCAATATCAAACCTCAATGCTTTTTAAAAATAATTGCAGGTATTTTAGATAAACTAATCGAATAGTTGTATTTTCACGCCTCATAGCCAAACAACTATTTATCAACGTTTTCTCCGTACATGCTCAAAAATCTCCTCGCCGTTTTTATTTTTTCGGCATTGTTTCTCCCTGCTTTAGCCCAAAAGGCCATTATTAAAGGTATTGTGGTCGATACTGTAGAAAAAAGGAACCTTTCTAACAGCTCCATACTGCTCATTAACAGCAAAGATTCTATCCTGGTTAAAGATGTCAGGGCCAAAGCCAATGGCGAGTTTGAACTGACCAACTTAAAAAAAGGCAATTATACTTTGGTCATCACCTACCCAAAAATGGCCGATTATATCCGCGATATCCAGCTATCTGATACGGCAAAGTTTAATCTTGGCAAAATTGCGATGGACAGTAAGGCTTTACTTTTAAATGAGGTGGTAATTAAAGCGCAAAAACAGGCCATTAGCATGAAAGGCGACACCATTACTTACCAGGCAGATAGCTTTGCTGTTAAACCCCATGCCAATGTGCAGGAATTGTTAAGGCGTTTACCCGGTATCGAGGTTGATAGAAACGGAGCCATAAAAGCTGGCGGAAAAGATGTAAATACCTTGCTGGTGGATGGTGAAGAGTTTTTTGGCGATGACCCGCTCCTGGCCGCCAAATACTTAAAAGCGAACGCCGTTAGTGAAGTGCAGGTTTACGATAAGAAAACAAAAGACGAAGAACTTACCGGCATTAAAGAAGGCGAGGCAAAAGAAAAGGTGATGAACATTAAGCTGAAGGAAAATGCCAAGAATGGCTACCTCAGCACCTTAGATGCCAATAGCGATCTCAATCATTTTAAAAACCTGGGCGGAATGGCAGGTATTTATAAGGGTAAATTAAAAACAGCCGTATTTGGCTCCAACAGCAACCTCAATCAGGATTCGAAAGCAAGTGCGGCCATGAGCAAAATTAAAGGGAACGATTATGATGTAATTGAAGTTGGCGATGATGGAAGTTCGGTAATGATTAGTTATGGTGGCGGCGATGACGACGATTATTTCTCGCCTACAAACGGCTTACCCGATATTACCAATTATGGCGCCCATTTTTCTGATAAATGGAATGAAAACAAAGTCAGCCTTAAATTAAACTACAAAGGCAATAACCGTAACATTTTAGATCGCAACACCTCCAAAAACCAGTCGCTACTGCCCAATGGCACCAACTTCTTCAGCGAGAATGCCTCAAACAGCGATACTAAAAATAGCGGACAGAGTTTACGGGGTAATGTAGAAGTAAAATTAGATTCATCTGCCACCCTTAAGGTATCATTTGCAGGTAGCAAGGCACGAAACAGCAGCGAATATTTCAATAACAATGAAACCAGAAATGATGCCGGCGACATTGTAAATAATAGCAAACAGACCAATACCAGCGATGGTGATAACAGCCAGTTTAGTGGCAATATTAATTATGCCAAAAAATTTGCAAAGAAAGGCCGCACGCTTTCTGTTGATGTACAACCTGAAACCAAAAAAAACAGCGATACAGGCGAAAATCTGAGTACCACAAACTATTACGAGGCAGGAGTAATCAGGCCTGACAACCGGAACTACCTGAACGATAATTCCGGCAAACAACATTCTTTTGCAACCCGTGTATCGTACACTGAGCCGCTGAGTAAAAGGTTATCGCTACAAACGGCCTATAGTTTTAAAACAATAGCCTCTAACAGTCATAAAGAGGTTTTTAACAAAGACCTGAACAATAGCAGAATCGATTCATTAAGTAATAATTTCGACTTCAATAACTTTTCGAATGTTGGTAAAGCTTTACTTCAATACCGCGCTAAAAAGTTTTCGATCTCTGGTGGTATGGAGGCAACCGGAACTACTTTCAAGCTGAACGATATCGACAGAAAAAATCAATTTACCCGAAATTATATCAACTGGGCACCACACACCAGTTTTGATTACCGGATAGGTAAAAACACCAATTTCTCTGTAAGCTATTATGGTAACACCGATCAACCAGATCTGGAGCAACTTCAGCCCATCAGGGTAGTAAACGATCCCTTGTACCAGGTGCTGGGTAACCCTAATTTAAAACCATCGTTTAACAATGGGGTAAACTTTAATATCAACAGTTTTCAGCAGAAATCGCAGCTGTACATGTATGCCTATGTAAGTTATAATTTTACCAAAAATGCCATTGTAAGTACCAGCAATGTTGATGAATTTAATAAAACCGTTACCAGTTATACCAATTTAAATGGCGTAAACAGTTTGTATAGCAGTGCCAGTTTGCACAAAGGCTTTAGTAAATTGCATTTAAATGCCAGTGTTAATATCAGTTACAACCGCAATACTTCACTTTCTTTTCTCAATAATAAACTCAATAAAAATGTGAGTAATAATATCGGTATAAGGCCGCGGATTGGTTATCATAGCCAGGTTGTACAATTGGAATATAGTCCTTCAATTAATTTTTCTAACAGCAAATCGTCTATCGGAGCCATCAACAATGGTAAAAACTTTAGTCATGCGCATGATATAAACGGCACCATAAACTTACCCTACAGCACCGAATTTGGCACCAGCATCAATTTATCGTATCAACCGGCAAATAGTTCGTTTAGCACACCAGTAAATGTAGCCATCTGGAATGCATACCTGTCAAAAAAAATGATGAAGGCCGAAGAACTGGAACTTAAAATATCGGTATCTGATATTCTGGCAGAAAAAATAGGTTATAGTCGCAATGTTGGTGGTAATAATATTAGTGAAAATACCTATAGTTTTATCCCGAGGTATGTTTTAATTGGGGTAACCTACAATTTAACAGGCAATTTTATTAAAGCAGATAAAAAATAATCAGGCATGAAAAACGCATTCTTAACGCTAATGATGATTTTAACAGTCGCCTTGCTTAAAGCACAGACTGTTTTTATCCAAAGCGCAAAAATAACTTTCGAAAAGAAGGTAAACCAAAAGCAACGCTTTGCCGATAACGACTGGATATCAGATGATGCCAAAGATAAAATGAGCAAATACCGCACATCAAACTGGGAATATAACTTTAACGACAGTGTTTCTATTTACCGTGCAAAAGCCAAAGAAACAGTAAGCGATAATCAGTTCTTTTTCCTGTCGGATGAAAATACCAACGAGATCTTTACCAACTTTGGTCAGAAAACCCGCGTACTGAGAAAACCTATACACGGCGAAGATTTTATCCTGAAAGATACCATCCCCCATTTGAAATGGAAAATTATGCACGATGTACGCAAGATTGCCGGTTACGAATGCCGTAAAGCCATTGCGGTGATTAACGATACCGTTTCGGTGGTTGCCTTTTATACCGATGAAATATTGCTGCGCGGTGGTCCTGAAGGATTTACCGGTTTACCGGGTATGATTCTGGGTTTAGCCATCCCCCGTTATTATACTACCTGGTTTGCTACCAAAATAGAAGCCAAAAATGTACCTATTCTGGCTATTGCAGCACCAACTAAAGGCAAAAGGACGGATAATGAAAAGGATTTCAAAAAAATGATCGATCTCTATACCCGATACGACGATAAAAAGAATCCCCGAAAAATAGAAGACATCAAAAAAGAGATCTATAATTTAATATTGTAACCAGATCCGGCAGATAAATCAGTCAATATCAATCATATAAAATCAACAAAAAATATTCTGGCCACAACCTAAAACCGGCGATAATTTTTCGTACCTTTGTATCCCGTACAAAAACAATTAACGAGTGATTAAAAACTGGTTGATTTCACAAATTATCAAACATGACTAAGTATATTTTTGTTACGGGCGGTGTTACTTCTTCTTTAGGTAAGGGCATCATTTCCGCATCTTTAGCTAAACTTTTACAGGCACGGGGCTACCGTGTAACCATTCAGAAATTCGATCCGTACATCAATATCGATCCGGGAACTTTAAACCCTTACGAGCATGGTGAATGTTTTGTAACCGAAGATGGCGCTGAAACTGATTTGGACCTTGGTCATTATGAGCGTTTCCTTAACGTTCCAACTTCGCAGGCCAATAACATTACAACCGGCCGTATTTACCAGAATGTAATTAACAAAGAACGTAAAGGCGAGTATTTAGGTAAAACTGTACAGGTGGTACCCCACATTACCGACGAGATTAAACGCAACATGCGTATGCTTGGCGAAAGCGGCGAGTACGATATTATAATTACCGAATTGGGTGGTACTGTTGGCGATATCGAATCGTTACCATTTATCGAAGCTGTACGTCAGTTTAAGTGGGAAGAAGGCAACACCAATGCTATTGTAATTCACTTAACGCTTGTGCCTTATTTAGCTGCTGCAGGTGAGCTAAAAACAAAACCTACGCAACACTCTGTTAAAGCCTTATTAGAGTACGGTATTCAGCCAGATATCCTGGTTTGCAGAACAGAGCACCACTTAAGTTCTGATTTAAGAAAAAAAATCGCCTTATTCTGTAACGTTAACATCAATGCCGTAGTCGAATCGATGGATGCATCTACTATTTACGATGTGCCATTGTTGATGTTAAAAGAACAACTGGATAAAACTGTTTTATCGAAATTAAAACTGCCAACCAAAAACGATCCGGATATGGAAAGCTGGAAAGATTTCCTTGGTCGTTTAAAAAACCCAACTGCCGAAGTTAGAATTGGCTTGGTGGGTAAATATGTTGAGTTACCTGATGCTTATAAATCAATTATCGAATCTTTTGTACACGCAGGTTCGAAAAACGAATGTAAGGTAAAAGTGGAGTATATTCACTCTGAAGGTATTTTTGCCGATAACGTAAAAGAAAAATTAGGTCACCTGCAAGGTGTTTTAGTAGCACCAGGTTTTGGTAGCCGTGGTATTGAAGGTAAAATTGATACCATTAAATATGTTCGCGAGAACAACGTACCTTTCTTTGGTATTTGTTTAGGTATGCAATGTGCGGTAATTGAGTTTGGCCGTAACGTTTTAGGCTTAAAAGATGCACATACTACCGAAATTGAAGAAAACACTGCTAATCCGGTAATTAACATGATGGAAGAGCAGAAAAAAATTACCAATAAAGGTGGAACCATGCGTTTAGGTTCTTACCCATGCGATATTAAAAAAGGTACAAAAGCTTATAGCATTTATGGTAAAACGCACATTAATGAGCGCCACCGTCACCGTTACGAATTTAACAATGCCTATTTAAAGCAATACGAAGAAGCTGGTATGATTGCTTCGGGTATGAACCCACAAAGCAATTTGGTTGAGATTGTGGAGCTTAAAAACCATCCTTTTTTCGTTGGCGGACAATTTCACCCTGAATTAAAATCAACAGTTGCTAATCCTCACCCACTTTTTGTTAAATTTGTCGCCGCTGCGATGGAGTTTGCGAAAAAGAAAACGAATTAAAAGCAGTACAGACACAAATAATGGATAGAAATACCTTTACAGGATTGTTCCTGATTATGATCATTTTGGCTGGATCATTCTACTTCCTGAAGCCGAACGAGGCTGAAGTGAAAAAAGCCAAAGAAATTGAGCGTTTAGATTCGCTGAAAAAAGCCGGCGTTTCGCCAATACAAAAAGATACTACAAAAACTGCAGTTGTTAATCCTGCAGTAGATTCTTTAGCTTTAAAAGGCCCTTTTGGTACGGCAATAACCGGAACCGAATCGAGCACTGTTTTAGAAAACGAGAACTTGTTAATCACCCTAAGCAATAAAGGTGGTAAAATTTCATCGGTAGAAATTAAAGGTCAAAAAACCTTTGCCGGAAAACCGCTGGTTTTATTTTCAGGTAACCAGAACAAATTTGGTTTAAGCCTGAATGCAGCTGGTAAAGTAATTAACACCAACGATTTATACTTTACGCCAACTAAAACCGGTAATACGGTTACCATGCGTGCCAATTATGGTGCGAATGCTTATGTTGAGTATGTTTACGATTTAAAAGCATTAAGTAACAAAGTTGCTTTCAACATCAATTTAGTTGGCTTACAGCAGGTTATTGCAGGTAATAATGTTGGTTTGAACTGGCAAACTACCCTGTTGCAACAAGAAAAATCGATTGAAAGTGAGCACCGTTATTCGGCACCTTATTACAAATATTTAGATGGCGATGTAAACCATTTAAGTGTTTCGAAAGATGAAAAGGAAGAACTATCGAAAGGTAAAATCCAGTGGTTCTCTTTCAAACAGCACTTTTTCTCGGCATCGTTAATTGCCAAACAAGCTTTTGAAAAAGGAAGTTTAGAAGTAAAAATCCCAACGGCTCCTGGTCAGGTTAAGTTTTACGATGCCAACATGCAATTGCCTTATGCGCATACTGCAAACCAGGTTTACGAAATGGAGTTCTACTTCGGCACCAACAAATTCTCTGCTTTAAAAGCACAAGGTTACGATTTAGAGCAACAGGTTGATATGGGCTACTGGCCTTTAAAATACATTAACCGCTTTATTGTATTACCGGTATTTAATTTCTTAAACAGCTTCGGCTGGAACTACGGTTTAATCATTCTGGTATTAACCATCTTGTTAAAAGTTGCTTTATCGCCGCTTACCTACAAGTCGTACCTTTCAATGGCTAAAATGCGTGTATTGAAGCCAGAAATGGACGAAATTAAAGCTAAAGTAGGCGAAGATAACCCAACATTGGTTCAACAAGAATATTTAAAATTATATAAAAAGGCTGGTGTGAACCCACTTGGAGGTTGTTTGCCAATGGTATTACAATTGCCACTGGTAATGGCTTTCTTCTTCTTCTTCCCTAACTTATTCGAGTTACGTGGCGAGAGTTTCCTTTGGATGAAAGATTTGTCAACCTATGATGAGTTTATCCGTTTCGGTGTTAAATTACCATTCATCGGTGATCACTTAAGTTTAATGTGTGTATTGATGACGGTATCAACCCTGATCATGACCTACTTTAACAACCAGGTTTCGGGTGCTACCGGACAGATGAAATACATTGGTTATATTATGCCAATCATTTTCTTAGGGGTATTAAATAGCTATCCTGCCGGATTAAACTACTATTACTTCTTAGCCAACTTAATGACTTTCGGTCAGCAGTTCTTAATCCGTAAAATGGTTGATGACGATAAAATCCACGCTTTAATTCAACAGAATAAAGCCAGGCCAGCTGACGAGAAAAAGAAAAAATCTAAATTCCAGCAGCGTTTAGACGATTACATGCGTCAACAACAACAGCAACAACAAACTAAGAAATAATTTAGTTTTGATATACGAACCCCCGATTGCTTAACGTAATCGGGGGTTTTTCGTTTAGGCGTATAGCGAAGAGCGTGGGGCGTGTAAACCCAACCCTCTGACTTCCGCTTTGGTCCCCTGACTCCCCTTTTCGCCTATAATTGTAATATTTGGCATACAAGTTTCTTAATGAGCTAAAAATTTCCAATTTTAGAAGATTAAATCTCAACCAACAAATTAATTAACTTATTAAAATGCATAAGAGACTAACAATTATTCTGTCTTTCGTTGTCAGCTTAACCTACGCCCAAAAGAAGCCGTTAAACCACAGTGTTTATGATACATGGGAATCGGTAGGTTCAAAGCAGTTATCAAACAATGGTCAATGGGCCATATACAGTATTTTGCAACAGGAAGGCGATGCACAACTTTACCTTAATAACCTTAAAACCCATACCAAATTAAATATTGCCCGAGGTCTTAATGCCCAGTTTAGCAACGATTCTAAATTTGCGGCCTTTAATATCCGTCCGTTTAATAAAGATTTGCGTCAGGCAAAAATTAAAAAAACAAAAGCAGATGAGCAGCCAAAAGATTCGTTGGGTATAGCTAACCTAACTACCAACGCCATTACAAAAGTGGCCCGGGTAAAATCGTTCAAATTTCCTGAAGAAGGTGCTGGTGTTTTAGCTTATTTGAGCGAAAAACCTGATACCGCTAAAAAAACGGTGAAACCTGTCGAGAAAAAAGATGGTGAAACCGATTTTGCTGATGATGAACCTGCAGGAAAAGGTAAAACTGATGAAGGAACCGATTTAGTGATCAAAAATCTGGTAACGGGAACTGATAAAACCTATAAATTCGTTACCGATTATTATTTCAGCAAAGACGGTAAGCAATTGGTGTTTACCTGCAGCGGATCTAAAAAAGATAAAACTGCCCCGCAAGGTGTATTTCTACTAAACACCGAAAAAGGCACGCTCAAAACTTTAATTAAAGGTAAAGGAAGTTTCAAAAACTTCACCTTTGATGAGGAAAACGAGCATGTTGCTTTTGTCGGGGAGCAAGATCCTGAAAAGAAAGAAATAAAAAATTATAACGTTTACTACAACTCTGTAACGCTAGATACAGCCCAGATCCTGGTCGACTTTGATATGCCGGGCTTACCTGCAAAATGGACTGTTAACGGCGATGGTAAAATCACTTTTAGTAAAGATGGTAAGAAATTGTTTTTCGGTATCTCTCCTATCAAAAAACCAAAAGATACCACCATTGTAGATTTTGAAGTAGCCAAAGTGGATGTTTGGAACTATAAAGATGATTACCTGCAGCCTATGCAGCTTAAAAATGCAGATAGAGACAGCAAAAAAAGCTATTTATCTGTAATTGATGTATATAGCAGCGATCCGAAAGTGATTCCTTTAACCGATTTAACCTTACCTGATGCGAGTATAATGGCTGATGGCGATGCAGAACAGGTTTTAGCCTCAACTGATTATGGCCGCAGAATTGAATCGCAATGGAGTGGTTCTACCAGCAAAGATTATTACCTGGTAAATACTAAAAATGGTCAGCGTAAAAAAATTATAGAAGGTTTAAATGGCTATGCCATGGCTTCGCCGGCTGGAAATTACGTTTTATACTTTGACAGAAAAGCAGGCAGCTGGAATACTTATGCAGTAGCCACCGGAAAGATAACTACGCTAACTACCGGCTTAAATGTAAAATTTGTTAACGAAGAAAACGATGTACCTGATCTTCCTTCGGCCTATGGTTTAGCTACCTGGACTGAAGATGATAAAGCTGTTTTAATTTACGATAAATACGATATCTGGTCGTTTTCACCAGATGGTAAATCGGCTGCAAAAAACATTACTGCTGGTTTTGGCAGAGCAAACAACCTCACTTTTCACTACGAAAGAGTACAGCAAGACAGAGCTGAGAAAAATTCGGATAAATTTGTTAAAGCAAATGAATTGGTTTGGTTATCGGCATTTAATAATGTTACCAAAGAAAATGGTTTCTACCGTACTAATGTAGGTTCGGCCAAAGCGCCTGAGCTAGTGGTAATGGCCAAATTTAAATATTCTGACCTGGCTAAAGCCAAAGACGCAGATGTTTACATTTACGATAAAGCCAGTTATGTAGAATCGCCAAATGTTTATGTAACGAGCGATTTTAAAGCAGAAACCAAATTAAGCAATACTAACCCACAACAACAAAACTTCAACTGGGGAACGGCCGAGCTGGTAAAATGGACCACACCAAAAGGTTATAAAGCAGAAGGTATTTTATACAAGCCCGAAAATTTCGATCCAAACAAAAAATACCCGATGATTGCTTATTTCTATGAGAAACTTACCGATGGTTTGTATAGCTATCAGCAACCAGCACCTACACCTTCACGTTTAAATATCTCTTATTTTGTAAGCAACGGTTACCTTGTTTTTGCACCGGATATTAGTTACGAAACCGGTCACCCGGGTCAATCAGCTGTCGAATATATCAATTCGGGTGTAGAAAGCTTAAAGAAAAACAGCTGGGTAGATGGCAGTAAAATCGGTATCCAGGGACAAAGTTGGGGTGGTTATCAGGTTGCTTATTTAATTACCCAAAATAACATGTATGCAGCAGCATGGGCAGGTGCACCAGTAGCCAACATGACTTCTGCTTATGGTGGCATCCGCTGGGAAACCGGTATGAACCGTCAGTTCCAATACGAAAAAACACAAAGCCGCATTGGTGCAACCCTGTGGGAAAAACCTGAACTTTATATCGAAAACTCGCCTTTATTCATGTTCCCTAAAGTGAATACACCTGTAGTAATTATGGCTAACGATGCTGACGGAGCTGTGCCCTGGTACCAGGGAATTGAAATGTTTACCGGCCTGCGCCGTTTAGGTAAACCGGTTTGGATGTTAAACTACAATGGTGAAGCACACAACCTGGTTCAACGCCAAAACCGCAAAGATATTCAGATCCGTGAACAACAGTTTTTCGATTATTATTTAAAAGGTGCCAAAGCACCGGTTTGGATGACTACCGGAATTCCGGCAACTGAAAAAGGAAAAACCTGGGGTTTTGAATTAACTGATGATAAGCCTTAGTTAGTCAGCAGACGGCGGTCCGAGGCCCGAAGTTAAATGCCCATAGTTAATAGTAGAGCACTATTAGTTATGGGCTTTTTTGGTTAATAGTCCATGGTTATTGGTTCATAGTCAGAAATGCTATCAACTATCGGCTATTGACTATCGACCATTAAAGCATAAACCATTTTTCTCCAGCTTTTGCACTATGAGTTAAAAAAGCTATTTTCACGCAACAAAAACTAAACATACGTAATGGCATTAAGCAGGATTTGGTCGGCATTTATTATTGTAGCTATTGTAGTAGCAAGTGTTAAATGTATTTTCTTTGGGCAAAGCGACATTTTTAACTGGATGGTGATTGGCAAATCATCAGATCCTTTAAATCCTTTAAAACTGGATGGTATTATCGAAACCTGTTCTATTGCCGTTAAACTCTGTATTGAATTAGTTGGAACGCTGGCTTTATTTATGGGCTTTATGAGTATTGCCGAAAAAGCCGGCGGAATCCGTTTATTATCTAAAATCATTAGCCCGTTCTTTTCCAAACTTTTTCCTGAAGTACCTAAGGGACACCCTGCAATGGGGCACATGATTATGAATTTCTCTGCCAATTTACTGGGACTGGATAATGCCGCTACGCCATTCGGGATAAAAGCAATGGAAAGCCTGCAAGAGTTAAACCCTAATAAAAATGTAGCCAGTAACCCACAAATTATGTTTTTGTGTTTGCATGCTGCTGGTTTATGTTTAATTCCGGTAAGTGTAATTGCAATCCGGTCTACACAAAATGCCTCCGATCCTACCGATATATTTATCCCCTGTATGATTGTAACCTTTGTGGGGACCATGGCAGCCATGCTGATTGTTTCCTTTAAACAAAAAATCAACCTCTTACAGCCCGCAATATTAACCTGGGTATTGGGTATTTCGATTGTTATTGCGGCTATAGTATGGTATGTAAGTAGTTTAAATGCAGCAGGAGTTACTTCTTTTTCGGGCCTGTTAAGTGGTGGATTGATCTTATTAATTTTCCTGCTTATTGTATTGGGTGCACTTTATAAAAAGATCGACATATTTGATGCTTTTGTAGCCGGTGCCAAAGGAGGCTTTGAAACCGCTATTAAAATTATCCCTTATCTGGTAGGTATACTGGTAGCCGTTTGTATGCTTAGAACCAGCGGCACCTTTGATGTAGTGATGAATGGCATTAAACATGTTTTCCTGTTTTTCGGTGCAGATACCCGATTTGTTGATGCACTGCCAACAGCTTTGATCAGACCCTTGAGCGGTGGCGCTGCAAGAGGTATGATGGTAAGCACCATGATTACCAACGGACCTGATTCTTTCGCCAGCAGGTTATCGGGTGTATTTCAGGGAGCATCCGACACCACTTTTTATGTAGTAGCCGTTTATTTTGGTTCGGTTAGCATCAGAAATACCCGTTATGCTATTGGGTCGATGTTATTGGCCGATTTAATTGGAGTAATTACAGCCATTACCATGGCCTACCTGTTTTGGCCAACGCTGAAATAAATAAATGCATAAAAAATCCTTGTCCGGTTATACCGTACAAGGATTTTTTTATAGGTATTATTATGAAAGCTTAAGAAACAGCGGCAGGCAAAGAAATTCTGCTGATAATCTCATCAATGGCATCAGGATCTATGGCTACATTTTTAGATGCACACCACTTTTCGCTCTTGTTATCTAACCAGATACAAAAAGAATGATAGCCATCTAAAATCACGGCATAAGTTTCATGAAAATCATCTTGGATACGCATGCAAAATCCTTTAAAAATTTTGCCTCTAACAATAAATTGCAGGGTTGAATAATTTTCTAACATGGCTCATTATATTTTTGGTTAATTTATAACACTTTGTTAACGAGAATGTTTTGTTAATTTTAAGGAATTAATAAATTTCTTTACAACCGTTAAAACAGGCTTAACCTATGTTTAACATATTCGAATAGCCTTTAGCTATTAAACGCTTTTTTGAAGGTAAAAATACCTCACATTGCAAATTTAATATCGTTCGTCCTCGCTTTACAATAGCGGTTTCGGCTACAATTTCATCTCCTTCGCTTGCAGTAGCGAAATAATCAATATAATTGTTTACCGTGGTAAATCTGTCATTCAACCCCATGGTAAAAACTGTGGCACCAATTAAATCGTCGATGATGCCTGCAGTTACGCCACCGTGTAAAATCTGATAAGGATTGGTCATTTCTTTACGTACGGTATATTGGCAAACTAAAATGCCATGTTCGGCCTTGATTAAAACCGGTGCCAGCCAGTTCATAAAATTAGAAGGCGATGTGGTAATGACTTTACCTATCGATTGCCTTAAAAAATTTAGTCTTTGTTCACTTAAAGATTCTTCCATGATGATGTAAAAATAGCTAAAACAGTCCATAGTCCATAGTCCATAGTCCATAGTCCATAGTCCATAGTCCATAGTCCATAGTCCATAAGATGGAACGGTTACCAGAAAAAAGGTTTAAACAAGCATTAAAAAAAAGAAAATGGATAAAGAAGACATCAGTTGGCAATTTTCAGTTCACATTATCCCTTTCCCCTATCCCATCTTACCTCTTCCATCCTAGATCGGTATAATAATTTTAAAGCTCATGTTCCTGCCCATATTGTATATACCCGATCGGCCGTTTGGCGAAGCAGCGTAATATTCGAAATACTTTAAGCGGTTTAAATTAGACTGGTAAGCAGTGTTGAACAAATTATCGACCTGAATAAAAACATCGAACAGGCTTTTGTTTTTTCTGCTTACAATTGTTGATCCAACGCCACCATTAACTAATGTATAACCTTTGGTAAAAGTTTCGGTATCGTCTAAACCATAAAACTTATGCTGATCGGCAAAAATGGCAGCATCAATTTTAACATATGGTTTACTTAAAAAGCCAATAGCCTTTTGTGCTGTTGCTTTAAGCTCCGATCGGATTTGCAAAGGCGGGATAAACGGCAAATACTTAGCCTCATCACCATGTTTGGCCAAAAGTTCTTTGTTTTGGTTTAAACCCACCACATAAGCCATGCTATTGTTAAAGCTGAGCCATTTAATGGCAGCGGGATGCAAATTAACCGTAACCTCAGCACCATACAACCTCGCTTTTGATTGCTGGTATTGATAAGTTAAATTACCCGGCACAATAACAACGGGATTACCATTTGCATCGGTTAAGCGCGATTGATAAATATAATTCTGAATATTGTTGTTAAACAACTCCAGACTGATATCGGCATCCTTTAAATAAGCAATCAGGCCAATATCTTCCTGCAGGTTAAATTCGGGCTTAAAAGTCCGGTTACCCAAGTACACAATATGCGCTCCCGGATCCAATCCATTCGAACCAATTTCGGTAATATTTGGTGCACGGTAGCCGCGGGCAATATTGGCTTTGATTAATAATTTCTCAGAAATGTTATAGGTTAAGCCTAAACTTCCTGATACCCCATAATAATTTTTGCTAAATGATGGGAATTGCAGGTTTCCGCCGGGAGTAGATGCATTCACCTGTTGTCCGAAACCGGTTTGTGCATCGGTACCCACGTAAAAATCGTCCCACTTAATGTTCCTTCTATCGAGTCTGATCCCGCCCGAAATATCTACCTTGCCAAATGTTTTCTTTGCAAAATAAAAAGCACCAATATCAAAGAGATCGTAATCCGGGATAGGAAAATCGGTTGCCGCCTTGCTCCTGTTGGCCTGATACATACCATTTACCCCAATAGTACTTTCAATCCCCGAAAAATCAGGAAGGTTGTACTTCAGGTCGTAATTAAAAGTGTTGAGCACCACATAAAGACCCGCTTGCTGAGGTACAGTTGGGTGGTTGTATTCGCGGCGCACGCTTTGCTGGCCACCAAGCAATACATTCAAATCGCTGTTACCAAATTTAAACTGACTGGTATTGTAAAAGCGGTAATGCTGAATGTGCTGATGCAAAGGGTTTATCCGATAAGTATTGAGTTCGTTGTCTGGTACAATCGGTCTGCTTTTGATATCGTCACCATCATCGAGCACCTGACGTGTAAATTTACGCGAAAGCGAATCCCTGCTTCCGTCGGGTATTTCCATTAAATTATCGTAATAGGTTACAGCGGTTTTCGAATAACCCCAGTGTTTATCTACCCTTGCTGTGGCGGAAAAATTATATTCCCTGAAAGCCGTACCATAAACTAAACCATCTATCTTATTTTCGTAATTGTGAGCCGTTTTCCCGGTCCCCCTGATGGTAAATTTCCAATCGTTTTTGATGTAAGCCAAGCCCAGCGAGGCACCTATCATGCCATTATTGGTCTGGTAGTTGGTTGTAAAATCGCCTTTTAACTTTCCATTTTCAAAATTCGGGCTGTAAGGAATCATATTAATTACGCCTGCCAATGCATCCGATCCGTAAGTTAAGCTGGCAGGCCCTTTTACCACTTCAGCTCTTGCAATTCCATACTCATCAACCTCAATACCATGTTCATCGCCCCATTGTTGCCCCTCCTGCCGCAAACCATCATAAAGCGTTAAAACCCGGTTATAGCCTAAACCACGGATAAATGGCTTGGAAACATTTGGGCCGGTAGTAACCGCAGTAACTCCAGGCACTCCTTTTACAATGGCTTCGATCAGATTGGTGTTCACGTTCTGATCCATCGATTTTTTTGAGAGTACGGCAATAGGTACCGGACTTTTGCGCAGCTCGGTTGCCCGGTTTACCCCGGTAATCACCACATCCTTTAAATTAGCTTCCATCGAAATCAGATCTACATTCAGAAAAGTGGTATCGTTGTTCAACGTGATTTTAATCTTTTTGTTCTGATGGCCCACACCAGAGAACAAAACATCGTAACTACCCGAAGGCACATTAGTAAAGTGGTAAGCACCAGATTGATTTGATTTGGTTGACTTATTTAAATTTAAAATTTTGACAGTAATATTTTCGGTTGGGGTATTTTGAGAAGTAACCAGGCCTTGCAATACGGTTTGCTGACCATTGGAAGCGAGGCAAATAAAAAGGAAAGAAGTAAAGAGTATAATCGTTTTCATCAAATATTGTTTGTCTAAATATAATTTTAGACAAATCTAAATTTATATTTATACTTATCAAATAAAATATTTAGATATTTGATAAAATAGCTGTTTTTGATGATTTTTATCTGCTTTAATTTATTCCAATCTTTAATTATGTACCTTAGTAAAGATGAAGCTTGAGGAAAAGCAGTAATTAAATTAAAAAAATAAACAGATCAAATATGGATATTCAAGACCCTTCATTGTTAAAAGACGGCGATCAATGTTTAGTTGTAGGCGGTACACATAAAGGAAAATCGGGTACGGTAAGAGATATCAATACCAGTAAAACCGGCCATATTACCATCACTGTGGTGCAGGAAAATTCTGACCGTTTTAAAACACTCGGAAGAAATGTCGTAGTTACCCGCCCCACCGGCAATTAATTTTCCAGCTAAACCGCAATCACTAAAATTAACCCGCTAGCATACAGTTACTTTCAAATATCTGCATCTAAAACTTACACTATCGTGATTTGAGTGGCTACTAATGGCATAATTTTTATAATTTTAACGGCAATATGCCGATGTCTTTAACCCCGCTTTCCGAAGCAGATTTGTTGCAGTTTGAAGATCAACTTGCTGATCAGGAAAAGTCAGTTCACGAAAATTTTGCAAAGCTGATCCAGTTATACCAGCGTTTTGAATTAAATGAGCAAGCCCTGAATAAGTTTGAACATAAGGCTTCGGCTATGCGCATTCAAAGTGATTATGAGTTAAAGAAAACGCATTGGGATGGCGAGTTGGCAGAATTAAAAAAGCAATTCAAACTGCTGGATAACCGGATTATCGCTGCTGAGCAAAAAATGTCGAGGGGGATACCCGACGATTTGCTAATTATGGAAAAAATGATTGCGGAGCAGGAGCTGATTGTTGCCGACCAGGAAAAACTAAACCAGGCCGAAACCGCATTAATCAGCCATGTACGCGAAATTGATATCGAATACGGAAAACAGCAGGAAAAACTAAACCAGCAGCGCTCGCAACCTAAAACAGAAAGTTTAACCGATATTGCCGAAAAACTGGACGAGTTGCGCGCGGCAGAGCAAAAAACAAAATTAAAGGCAAACTTAGTTGCCCTCCTACCCATTTTAGGCATCCCGCTATTGTTCGATTACCTGACCAAGAATTTTGGTTTGTTAAGTACCCAGCCTACACATTCGTTAATAACCGGGCATTTTATTTTTCTAATTGTTTTAATTCTGGTCGAAATCTTTTTGGCCGATAAGATCCGCAAAAAGATTTCCGTTTACCTGGCCTCAGGTTATTTGAAAACACAGCTGAATCATTTAAAACAATATGCTGTAAACAATCAGCAAAGTATCAACAAGATCGAAAACACCTATAAAATTAAGCTGACAGATATTAACGCTTAAAAACCTTTAATAAGTACTGAAGATATGATGATTTTCCTGTAAGTTTTTAGTACTGTATTACTATCCTAAAAGCCCTATAAAAGACCGATCAGTCTTTTATAGGGCGCAAAAAAAATTAATTCCCGTGAGCTGCTTCAGAAACAGTTTTCCATGCTTCGAAAGCATTTAAGCGTTCTTTGTAAGCCTGTGTTACAGCAGTATAAGCAAATTTGCCGAAAAGCACACGCAAAGGAGGATTACTATTATCAACCAAATCGAGTATGGGTGCCGCTGTCGCCTGTGGATCGCCGAAGATACCTGGAGTTGATGCCGCTTCCTGGAAACCTTGTTTTAGCGGATTATACGCATCAATACTGGTGGTTTGTGCTGCCGAAGCTCCTGCCCAGTCGGTAGTGTAGCCATTAGGTTCAACCAGGGTAACATGAATACCAAAATCTTTTACCTCGCTGGCCAAAGTTTCGCTTAAACCTTCTACAGCAAATTTAGAAGCGTTGTAAATGCCCAATACAGGCAAAGTAACCAAGCCTAAAAAGCTCGATACCTGAATGATATGGCCGCTTTGTTGTACACGCATGATTGGCAATACGGCTTGCGATAACCAAAGTACGCCAAAGAAATTGGTTTCCATTTGGTTACGGGCTTCTATCTCGCTGGTTTCTTCAACTGCACCAAACAAGCCATAACCTGCATTGTTGATCAGTACATCAATCCGTCCGAAATGAGCTGCCACTTCGTTAACCTCCGCAAAACTTGCCTCCCGGTTGTTTACATCTAATTGAATGGGCAATAACTGATCGCCATATTGTGCTTTCAAGTCTGTCAGCGATTCGAGATTTCTTACTGTAGCGGCTACTTTATCGCCACGTTTTAAAAATGCTTCTGTCCAGATTTTACCAAACCCGCGCGAAGCTCCTGTGATTAAGATTACTTTTGACATTTTATTTTTTATTGGTTTAATAGTTCATTAGTCATTAGTTCATTGGTCAATGGTTTATAGCCAATTCGGTTAACATTACCTTCTGACTAACTAATTGGTAATTGTATTTTGTTTATTGGACATTTATTAATTGGTCTTTGATAATTGCTATTTGGTTATTTAAATTATACCAATCGGTCTTTATTTTTTCAAAAAAAATTAAATCAGATACGACTCAAAATCTGCTTTAATGGCATCCGTGATGATATTCATTTGTTCACTGGTTTCCAATACTTTGCTGCATAGAATAGCCCCTTCAATCATTGCAAATGTTTTAATGCTGAAGTTTTTGGCGTTCAGCTCTGCGCGTAATTCTCCGTCTTCAATGCCATCACTTACAATATTAAAAATCCTTTTCTGTGCTGAACGAATCCCTTTTTTGACATATTCTTTCATGCTTTCATCAGTATCGTCAGCTTCGGTACCAAAATTCAATAAAGGACATCCCCCATCTTCCGTTTTAATACTTTTATAGGCTTCAATCAGGTTAAAAAGTTTTTGTTTGGCTGTTCTACCCTGGGCTACAGCCCTATCCAACACATTAGCCAGCGAGGTGGTTAAATAAAAGAAAGACTCTTTACAAATTTCATCCTTGTTTTCGAAATTACCATAAATCCCTCCCTTGGTTAATTTAGTCGCTTCCATAATATCGCTCAGCGATGTTGCCGCCATCCCCTTTTTGTTGATGATGGTAGCTGATTTTTCGATAATAAATCTTCTGGTGCGCTCTGCTTTATTCATGATCTTAGATTTAAGCTTCAAAATTAAACCATTTGGTATATTTTAAAAAATGTATTTCAAAAAAAGACTTTTATATTACTTACATCTTAAAACATCATTTAATCGGTTTCGCCATTGGCATCGCCGGTCAATACCGAACTCATGTAATCAAAGAAAGGTCGCATGGCGGCAAAAGTTTGCCCGGCTTGTTGCAGAAAGCCTGGATCGAGCACATCTTTATCTTCAAATTTCCGTACCAAAAGAAACTGTTTGTATCGTAGCAAATCAATTTCGGGATCATCTTTAGCAAAACCTTTAGGTGCCGTGGCCAGCTGCTCGCCTTTTAATGTGCCAAAATTGGCCATGAAATCCTTACTGCCTATGATTTTTCTTAAAGGTGTGCCATCAAAAGCAATATCTTCTCTAATGAGCTTGATATCTGCCGGCGATGGTGCCCAGAATCCACCAGCTACAAAACTGTTGCCTTTCTCAATATGAAAATAATAACCACCTCTCCTTTGTTTGGTTGCACGTTTAAAACTACCACTCCAGTGCGATTTGTATGGTGTTTTATCTTTAGAGAAACGCGTATCGCGATAAATGCGGTACAGGCTTTTCTTCCCGCTTGGCGTTTCAATTACGTCGGTTAAGTTGAGGATGCCCAGAAGTGCCGTAGCAAATTCTTCTATATGGGTCTGCTCTGCTACAAATTCATCTTTATGGGCATTAAACCAATCCCTGGTATTGTTTTCTTTTAATTGGGCAAGAAATTGGATGCTGGATGCGGGGATGGTAACGGTAGCGGGGTTGTTTTTACTCATTTTTCAGGTATAGTATGGAATCAAATATAGTGAGGAAAAAGGGAAGGTGTGTGGTAAACTCTAGATTTGTTATTCTATTACCTTGAGATTGCCAGTCAAGCTGGCAATGACGATCTGTGCTGAGGGATTTCAAAAGATGTGCTCACCGTAAACCTCCCGCATTTAAATTAACTTAATAGTAAAACGGGTATCCTTTTCGCCGAAGGTTTTTAATGAGAATTCGAAACCATGGTTGAGCAGAATTTCCCTAACGAGTGTTAAACCAATGCCCTGACCGTCTTTTTTAGTGCTAAAGAACGGACTAAATAAATGTGCTGTATTTTCTGGTGAAATACCTTTGCCTGAATCGGTAATAACCAAAGTTCTGCTACGCTTATCTACAGTAAACTGAATAAAACCATCATTTCTAATAGCCTCAATGGCATTTTTTACGATGTTAATCAGCGCCTGCTCCATTTGTTCCACATCGGCCCGGATGATATAAGGCTCAACGGGTAAATCGAATTTAAATTTAACCTGCTTTTCATTGGCTTGAAAAAACATCAATTCAGTCACTGATTTTAGCAAGGCTATTAAATCTACCTGTTCTTTTTTAGCTACGGGAATTTTAACCAGATCGGCAAAGTTGCGCATAAACACATTGAGGTTCTGGTTACGGTCTATAGCGATTTTAAGGGCATTTTTAAGCTGATCGTCGGTTTCGTTTACCCACAAATGCTGTTGCGCCAAAGCAGTATTCATAATCGAATTTACCGGACCAACGGTATTGTTTACTTCATGGGCCATCATGCGAATGACTTTGCTGTAAACATTTTTTTCGGCCTCAAAAATTTCAGCCGTTACTTCTTCCATCATCACAAAAACACGTTCGAACCCACGGTCCATAAACCTTGATTTCTGAATTTTAAAAGTCCGCAAGCCATCCGTGCGGATTGTTCTGGAGGTTCCGGTTTCCATATCCTGAATATGACGTGATAAAAGCTCCGGATTAGTTTGCAATACCGTAGTAGCTATGGGGTTAATTTGCTTAATCTGTCCATCAAAATCTAACACAATGATGCTGGTTGGCGAAGTCTGGATCAGTTTTTCGAGAAAAAAATGTTGTTCCTCCTGTTTGGTACGTTCTTTACGCAATTCATCAATCATCCGGTTATATACATCTACCAGTTCATCGACCTCTTTTTTGCCTGTAAACAAAAATTTGACGTTAAAATCCTGATCTTTTATAGCCGAAATACCCTGCCTTAAATAAGTAAGTGGCTGGATAAGCTGCTTGTAAAGGTTGAGTGAAATGATTACCGAAATGATGATTAACACCTCTGTAAGGATAAAAACAACCTTATTATCCTGGAAGATAAAAAAGCTCATCACCAGACAAATGAGGTGCAGGATAACCAGGAAAAGGATGTATTTAGTCTTCAGCTTCATTAAACGGAATTTGATATTTTTCCAGGCGACGGTAAAGTGCATTCCGGGTAATACCCAAAGATGCAGCTGCTTTGGTAATCCTGTTTTTATGGAAATTCATGGCTTGCTTAACCATTTCGGCCTCCATCTGGTCTAAAGTCATGGTACCCACCCCCGGTAATTTTACCTGCTCGTTTTTTAATGGCGATAAATTCAACTGGGCTTTAAAATCGTCGGGACCTAGCTCCTCATTCCGGCTGATTAAAACCGTTCTTTCGACCAGGTTTTTTAACTGGCGGATATTGCCGGGCAAAGGTAAGCGCTGCAACCAGCGCATGGCCGCTCCTGAAACCGTTAAATCGGGGCGGTTATAAATTTCTTTCATATTATTGATGAAGAAATTTACCAGCAATGGTATATCTGCAGCGCGTTCCCTAAGCGCAGGCAAATGAATGGTAATTAAGTTAATACGGTATAAAAGGTCTTCCCTGAAAACACCTGTAGCAACCATTTCGTTCAGGTTTTTATTGGTTGCACAAACTACGCGGGCATCAACCGTTTTGGTACGGCTGCTACCCAAAACCTCGTAAGTTCTGTCTTGCAGTACACGCAGTAACTTTACCTGACTAGCCGTTTCCAGATCGCCGATTTCATCTAAAAAAATAGTTCCCTTATTGGCCATTTCAAAGCGCCCCACCCGATCAAAACGAGCATCAGTAAAGGCGCCACGTACATGCCCAAACATTTCACTTTCAAATAACGAAGCGGAAATACCACCCAGATTTACCTTTACGAAAGGTTTTGTTGCGCGGCTACTGTTCTCGTGTATGGCTTCGGCAATCAATTCTTTTCCGGTACCGCTCTCGCCTGTAATTAAAACCGATGCGTTTGTGCCGGCTACACGACCAATTGTTTCTAAAATATTCAACAGGCCGGCATCTTCGCCAATAATCTGCTTAAAGTTGTATTTTTTATCGAGCTCTTTACGTGTACGCGATTGTGGTTGTTGCTGATTGAGTTGAAGCAGGGTTTTTACCGATTGCAACACATAATCGTTATCCCAGGGCTTATTAATAAAATCGTTCGCACCCAATTTCATGCCTTGCACGGCCAGTTCTATACTCGCCCAGCCGGTAATGAGGATAATTGGCACCGTTGCATCAAAATTTCTGATCTTTTTGAGCAGTTCCATCCCTTCTTTTCCCGAAGTATCGATCGAAAAGTTCAGGTCAAGGATAATGAGCTCGGGATGCTGTGTTTTAACAATTTCAAAAGCCTTAACAGCTTCGTCTGCGATAAGCACTTCATTCCCTGCGCTTTTTAGCAGTAGCGAGAGCGAAGTCCTTACCGCAATATCATCATCAACAATTAATATCATATACGAAGTTAAGATAAGTATTATTCTTCATGCAATGCAATAGCCGGATGAATGCCTGCAGCCTGTTTACCGGGATATAACGAGCAGGCAAAAACCAACAGGTAAATAAACAAAATAGACAGCAACATGGCCACGATATATACACTTGCCGGAATATTAAAAACGCTGAGTAATGGAAACTGAATGGCAAAAAAGCAGCCTACCATGAGCGACATGGTTGCCAAAATCATGGCCTCCATTACCAATTGAAGGCTTACTGAACTCCCACTGGCACCTATGGCACGCCGCAAGCCAATTTCGCTTCTTCTTTTATTAATATTGTACCATAAAACGCCGAACAAGCCTAATGCTACGTTGATGATGAGAAAACTGGCAATGATGATAAAAATAACCATCGGGATAATGGTGACTTCATTTTTAGCATCGCGCATTTCGCTCAGGTGCTGTATTTCGACCGAATTTTTCATTGTATTGGTCATGAACTTGTATAACTGGCTTTCGAAAGTAGCATCGGCTCCATCGCGAACTTTAACCAATATGTGGCTGTTATTCCTGAAGTATCCGGTGTCCAGGCGGGTAAACATGGCGTTACCTGCAGGCCAGAAATCGCCATTTGCTTTAATATCCTGCACTACGCCAATAATCTTCATTTTTTCTTTATCGTCGTAATCGCCAATCAGTTTACCTATGGCATCGCCTTCACCAAACATTTGCTTTTTCAGCGTTTCGTTAATAATGAAGTTTTTATTTTTAGTTACCGCATCTTCTGGTAAAAACCATCTGCCGGCAACCAGTTTAATGTTCCATACCTTTTGATAGTCGGCTCCCACCACATAACTGTTTACGGGATTAAACTTCTTACCGTTTGAATTCAATCCGGTACTCATGGTACTGTTTGAGTATGGGAAGTTAGCCCCCGTATAAGTTACTTCTTCAATCTGCGGCATCGCTTTTAACGATTTATACAAATTATCGTAAAAGATGTTGAGCGAATCGCGGTTTTTGGTTAACAAGCCATTATCATAACTGATTGACCATACTTTTTTATAGTCAAAACCAAGTGGTTTGCTGTAGTTCTGGTAGTAGAAGGTAAGAAAAGAAAATACGGCAAATATTACCATAAAGGAAACGAGTATTTCGGAGAGGAACAGGAAATTCTGCTTCCTTTTGTTCCATATTAATTTAAATAAATGTCTGAACATCATAATGGTTTCGATTTGAGATTATTGCGCTTTAAGTGCTTTCACTACATTTAATTTCGACATTCTCCATGCCGGATAAACGCCAGAAATTAACCCAAAAAACACGCAGGCAATAAAACTGTAAAACAATACGGTTAGATTCATGCTAAGGCGCATATTGGAAATTACATTTGCACCGTTAATGAGGTAAATGGCCAACAAGGAAAGTATGATGCCGATAATGCCTCCTAAAAAAGTCAGGATCATATTTTCGACAATAAACTGGTAAACCAGCGTTTTAGAGGAAGCCCCGAAAGCCTTACGAACGCCGATTTCTGATGAACGTTCCATGATACGAGTAACGTTAATGTTAACCAGGTTAATGGTTGGTAAGAGCAAAAAGAGCAATACAAAAATACTCATGATGGTAACCACCCGGGTTTTACCATTATTGGCACCATCGCCTGCTATTCTACGCGTCATTGAAGAGAAAAAGGGATCGGCATTACTGTATACCCGGTCAAAATCTTTAGGTATGGGTACCCTCCGCATCATCTGCTGAAATTCCTTTTGCATTTTAGGCACATCAGCTTTACTTTTAGCCAGCAGTACGGCGTTATAAGGGCCCATTAAATCAGGTTTATTGTAATCTGAAGTCGACACGGTATAGGGCAGGTACATATCGCCACTTAAGCTGTTTACGGTTTTAGAAACATTAGCCACTACACCAATTACACGGTAATTGACATTATCAGCCGAGATATACCGGCCAATTACATTGCTTGCATCACCAAAATAAGCTTTCCGGGTTTCCTCTGAAATAACAGCCACCTTATCGGCATTATCTATTTCCTTTTGCGAAAAAGGTTTACCTGCCAGAAAGCGATATTCGAGTACATTCCAGTAATCGGCATTGGTGTATTTATAGGCAATAACAATCTTTTTATTGTTAACATAGGCGTTTGAAGCTTTGGGATTAGATGAAATAGCCATCTTATCTACATTTTTCAAGGTCGAAACATAATGACTGAAAAAGTAATAAGAAACGTCGCTACGGTTCATCCAGCCTTCTTTGGTGTTTTTATATTCCATACTGCTTACATAGAGCGAGCGTTCGCGCTTTAGATCAGGGTAATCGGGACTTAAAACTTTATCCATAAATGCAGTGGTAACCATTAAAATAGTTAGCGTAAAGCTGATTCCGAATAAGCTGACGAAGGTGAAAAACTTTCTCCTTTTGAGTACAGCTATGGCGATTTTGAAGTAATTTTTTAACATAGCTGTATTTTATTGAACCTGAGAACCATCGAAAAGTCTAACCAAGCGGTGTGTTTTATGCGCCATATTTTCATCGTGTGTAACCATCACAATGGTTGTACCTTCGTTCTTATTCAGATTAATGAGGATATCCATAATTTCATTACCCATTGCACTATCCAGGTTACCGGTAGGCTCATCGGCCAGAATAATTTGCGGATTGCCCACAATGGCCCTGGCAATGGCTACACGTTGCCGCTGACCACCCGAAAGTTGCGTAGGAAAATGTTTTAAACGGTTGCTTAACCCAACTTTTTCTAAAGCTTCAGTCGCCAGTCTTTTGCGTTCTTTAGCTGATGAGTTGCGGTACAGCAAAGGCAATTCTACATTATCAAGCACCTGCAAATCGTTAATGAGGTGGTAGCTTTGAAAAATGAAACCCAGCTTTTCGTTACGGAATTTAGCGAGTTTCTGATCGGAATAGCTACTGATATCCTGACTATCGATCTGTATATTGCCTTTTGAAGGCTCATCAAGCAGGCCCATGATATTGAGCAAGGTACTTTTACCACAGCCAGAGGGGCCCATAATGGATAGAAATTCGCCTTTGGCAATATCGAGGTTGATGCCGTTAATGGCCAGCGTTTCTACAGTATCGGTCCGGTAAACTTTTTTAATGTTCTGTAAGCGTATCATAATTTAAGGTAAGGTTATAAATATTATTTAATAGGTGATTTTTTTATTTTTTTCAAAGTCGTAAAGGGATAAATAGCGTAATTGATAATAGGCGGCCCAGAAATCGCGTAGCGAAGAAACATAATCGCGTTTGGCGCGATCATTTTCCTGAAAGGCAATGCTAAGATCAGTAATGCTTAAATTGCCCAACACATAACGTTCGCTCGCTATTTTGTACTTTTCTGCCGCAATTTTTTCGGCCTTATCAGTTAATTGTATTTGCTCTTTCATCATGTTAAAAAGCGTAACCTGGGTGACAATTTGTTGTTTAAAAGTCTGCTTATCCTGCTCTACTGCGTAAATGGTAAACTGTTCGTTGGCCTGGGCAGTCTTAGTGCGCGATTTAGACCTGCCCCAATCCATTACCGGGATAGAAAGCTGCAGTTCTACCGATTGCTGGTTCTTAGGTGAGCGATAAACATCGAAAGCATTGGTTGCTGCATTTGAATAACCCAGATTTGCCCGCAAAGTGGCCTTTAACCCATTTTCGCCTTTAGCCTTGGCTACATCACGCCGGGCTTCGGCAAGTCTGCGCACAAAGCCAATGGCATCCGAGCGGTTTTCGTAAGCCTCGTTTAGCACCTTTTCGGTAGCTACACTCATTTGGGTCACCACTGTGGGCATATCCAGTTTAATTCGGTCATCGCCTTCTATACCGGTGTAACTTCTTAAATTCAGCGTAGCAATTTCTACATCGCGTTTGGCTGTACCTACTGCTTTTTGCGCATTTAAAACTTCTAACTGCAACTGCAGGATTTCATTTTTGGAGATTTTACCCAGTTCAAATTTGGTATCGGCAATGGTTAAAATTCTTTGCGTATTGGCATAATTCAGGTCGGCAATATCGAGGTTAACCTGAGCCAGCAGCAAATCGAAAAAGTATTCGGTTACCGTAACCGATATTTTCTCCTGCGTTTCGATAAAAACCTGCTTGCTTTCGTTAAATTTTAGAGGCTCGATTTTTTTGTCCCATTTTAAGGCATTGAACTGCAGCAAAGGCTGAGTGTAGCCCAAACCGTATGGAATACCGTTATAAAGCACATTTTTACGATCGAAATCACTGAAACGCTGCAATTGTGTAGTGCCATAAATGGTTCCGCCTGTTGCGGCAATACTCTGGCTGAAATCTAAAGTCAGCGAAGAATTATCATAATGTACCGGTTGAAAAAGAATGGTTCCGTTGGGCTGTTGTACCTGGGTATAGGTTTTGGTATAACCCGGCAATACACCTGATAAAGCCAGCTGAGGCTGGTAATTAGACTTGAAGGTACGCCATTCCCAATACCTGGTTTCTTTAACGGTAATGGCCTGTTTTGCAGCAATTGAATTGGCTTTAGCCATTTCTACCACCTGCGGCAAGGTAAGTCTCAATGTATCGTTTTTCGGATTGGCAAAAACCCCGAAACCGATCCACCACAACAAAGGCATCATTAAAAATTTCTTTGCCATAACTTAGTTGCTAATGGTTACCGTTTTCACATTTTTATAATCGCCCATATCCGAAGTAATGATTTCATCGCCAGCTTTTAAGCCGCTTAAAACTTCTACATAATCGAAATTGCTCAGGCCTGTTTTTACGCTCCGGCGTTCGGCAATGCCATTTTTAAGCACAAAAACCTCTTGCTGGTTGCTACCATTAAACGCCGGACCATTAGCCACCCGCAAAACACCGTTACGCGTAGCGGTAACCAGAAAAACGTCTACTTTTTGGTTTGGCCTTAACACCTTGCTATCTTTCTGGTTCAACTGAATATCGAACGAAACAATTGCATTGTTTACCGCAGGCGAAATATTGACGATGGATCCGCGCAACTGCGTATCGCTCACCCTGATAATGGCTGTCATGTTGTTGTGAATCTTATCCAGCAAATTATCAGACATGCTACCTGCCACTTTAAAGCCACTTAAATCGGCAATGCGCACCAGTGCATCACCTTCGTGCACCGCCGAACCGATATTTTTATTAACCCAGGTAATTACGCCGGGCCGGGTAGCAATCAAATCGGCCAGATCGAGCCGGCGTTTCAGGGCATCAAGATCATTCCGTTGAATGGCCAGGGCAATTTCGGCTTCCCTGATCTCGATTTTCATGGTTTGCTGCTTGCTTTTAATTTCGTTCTCGAGCTGGAGTTTTTCGAGTTCAGCTACCTTCAGCTCCAATTCGGCACGTTCTACATCTTCTTTGGTACCACCACCGGCTTTAAGCAACCTTTTGGCCGATGATACCGCGTCGGTAAGGTTACTGATGCGCAATTGTTTAATACTGTTATTGGATTTGATATCAAAAAAACTCTTCTCCAAATCGAGTTTGAGTTTACTGATCTCGTTTTGTTTCGATTCCATCTGGAACTGAAGCTTATCATAATCAGTTTGGCTAACGGATTTATCGAGTGTTAAAATCGACTGGCCCCTGGTAACCTTGTTGCCGGCATCCAGCAAAACATTTTTAATCGATGCATTGATCGGGCTGGTTAAAACTTCTTCAAATTCGGGCAGCACCTCTCCTGTTGCGTTGATGGTATTTTCAATTATCCCTACCTCTACCTTTGCTGTGGTAATATCTGCCAGGGTTAACACCGGCTTGAAATAAAATCTAACCCACCAGATACCCGCAATAATTACCAGCAGGATGACACCAGCAATGATGTATTTTTTTTTCTTCTTTTTTGCTAAAACGTCTTCGGCAATGAGTGTGTCCATTTAAATATTTTTAGCACATCCATTACAAGCAGAATACCAAAGTTAAAACACTTAAATACTGATAGTTACATTTTTAAAGAAAACAAAAAATGCCCGATATCGAACGTTTTGTTCTGTATCGGGCAAAAAATAACGGAAGATGATTTTTTAAAAATACTGCGATTTAATCTGCAAACAGTAATCCTAAATTATGTATCAGCATTAACCTGTTGTGCTAACAGTAATTTGTTATATTGGCCACAATTTTTATTGATATGACAAAATTAATCATGACCTGCATAGGCTGGCTGGGTGTACTGCTTTGTACTTTAGGCTACCTTTTACTGAGTTTAAAAGTTATCAAAGCAGAATCGTGGACCTTTCAGTTGTTTAATGTTGTAGGTGGTTTATGCCTGGCCATGACTGCGCTTGATACCAGCGATTTGCCTAATGCAGCAGCCAACCTCTTGTGGATGAGCATTGGTATTTACGCACTTGGCAGGCAGTTAACCAGCCGAAAACGTACTAAAGCGGCTTAACTGCTTATGCCCAAAATCTGATAAGCCTTTTGCTTGTAATAGTCGAGTCGCTCGGTATAGGCTTTCTTATCACTTTCTAACGAAAGGTAGAAATACGCACCATCTACCAATACAAAAATCAGATCGGCAGTAGTTTGCGGATCTTTAATTGAAGTAACGCCCTTTGCGTTACATACTTCGATCATTTCGGCCAATCCTTTACGCAACGAATCCAATATCAGTTTATATTTCGCTTTGATCTTTTTCTCCCTGAAAGCCAGCGCATAAAAAGTATAGAACAAGCCATCGTCAAAAAGCAAATTCCATTTTTTAGAGAATAGCATTTCTACTGTTTTCTGAAGATCTTCAAGTCCGGGTTCTCCTTTATCTTTAATTGCATAAATGAGTAAATACCGCTCCAATATGTAATCAATTAAAGTATAACTGAGGTCCTCTTTAGTTTTAAAATAATGGATAATTAAACTTGGGTTAATATCCATCACCTTGGCAATTTTAGCGATTGAGGTGTTTTCGTAACCTTCCTTTTTGGCTACCTGATAAAAAACTTTAATAATTTCCAGTTGCCTTGTCTCTTTTAGGCTTTTCCTTCCCATAGTGCTGTTAATTTAATGGCGCAAACTAACCAAATGTAGCAGCATTCGCAAAATTATTTTTTGATATAAATTAAATGAATGTTCAATCAATATATTAATTTAGATTTAACTTAACCTTAATATGATATGTTCAATTTAGCGGCCGCCAAAAAGCAACTATCACATTTAAACCAAACCATTATCAAACAAAATGAAAAGAAAACTATTATGGATTTTTGCGCTGCTGATTTTATCCGCAGGCGCCTTTGCCCAGGGAATTACCGTAAAAGGGGTAGTCTCTGATGCAAAGACTAAAGAAACCCTCCCTGCCGTAAACGTTTCGGTAAAGGGAACCAATCTGCACCTGGCAACCAATGTCAATGGTGCATATACCATTAACGACCTTAAGGCCAATGCCGTTTTAATTTTCACTTATATTGGTTACAAGCAACAGGAAATTACACTAAACGGGCAAACTAAAATAGATGTAGCCCTGATGCCTGATTATGCCAACCTGGATGAAGTAGTAGTTGTTGGTTTTGGTACCAAGAAAAAAATCAACATTGCAGGTGCCATCGATCAGATTTCGGGCAAGCAACTTGAATCGCGACCGGTAACCAATGTGCTGCAAGGTTTACAAGGGATTAGCCCGGGCCTGAACATTACCTATGCCGGTGGATCGCCAGGTGCTTTACCTAACATCAATATCAGGGGCTATACTTCCATTAATGGTGGTTCTCCTTTAATTGTAATTGATGGTATTCCGGCTACAAGCAATGATGATATGCTGCGCTTAACTCCCTCTGATATTACTTCATTTACTGTGCTACGCGATGCAGCTTCATCTGCCATTTATGGTGCAAGGGCAGCTTTTGGTGTAATTTTAATCACCACCAAACAAGGCGCTGCAGGTAATAATGTAATCAGTTACAATACTTACCTGTCGTGGGCCAAACCTACTTTATTACCAAAACCAGTGACTGACCCTTACATTTTTTCCCGGGTATTGGAAACGGCAACGGATAATACCCCCTGGGATTACGTAAACTATTCTGATGAGTATTACCGCTGGGCCAAAGAAAGATCGGATAATCCGTCTATAGCCGATACCAGATTGGACCCGAAAGACCCAACCAAATGGGCTTATATGGGGAGTAACGACTGGTATAACTATTTCTTTAACGATGCCAGTTTATCGAAAAGCCATACTTTAACCTTTTCTGGCGGAGCTACAGTTAACAACAAGCCCCTAACCTATTATTTATCTGCCGATTACGCTAAAGATAACGGATTGAATAAGTTAACAGCCGATTACTGGGATCGCTATGGCTTAAGATCGAAAGTAGGTTTCTCTCCCATTTCGTGGCTTAAAGTAGATAACAACCTGAACATTTACGAAACTAAAAGGGCATTACCAAACTCAAGCATTACCGATCTTTATTACCTGATGCCAACCGATGTGGCTAAAAACCCGGATGGTACCTGGGCCAATACAGCTGCCGGTAAACTGGCTGCGAAATTGGTAGATGGCGGAAACAGTCTGCAAAATATGTTTGGTTTCCAGAACATCACCACTGCAACCGCTTTGTTCTTAAATGGCGACTTACAGGTAAATGCCGATGCATCTTTTAAAAGAGAACTTTGGAAAAGCCATGCCGATGCTAAAAAATATAAAATCGGTTATGGTCCTAACGATATTCGCGAAGAAGGGGGAACAGGTTCTGTAAGCGAGGGAAATGGCTACTTGTACAATAATGCCTTTAACTTATACACTACCTATAAAAAAACAATTGGCGATCACTTTTTTAGCGCCATGGTAGGTTTTAACAGCGAAGATTATAATTACTCGACTGTAAACGCCTCAAAACAAGTGTTGATTTCTTCTTCAACACCTTACCTTTCGCTTACCAGTGGCGCAGCTACTGCAACAGGCGGTTACTCAGCTTATGCTACCAACAGTGCATTTAGCCGTTTAAACTATACCTACAAAAACAGGTATATTTTAGAAGCCACAGGCCGGTACGATGGTTCATCGCGTTTCCCGGTTGAAAGACGCTGGGGATTCTTCCCATCAGCTTCTGCAGCCTGGATAGCGAGTGCCGAAGAGTTCTTTAAACCATTGGCACCAGCCTTTAATACGTTTAAACTACGTGCTTCTTATGGCGATTTGGGTAACCAGAACGTAGGCGATTTTGGTTATATCCAGTCGTTGGCTACGGGTACTTCGGGCTACCTGATTGGTGGTGCAGGCCAAAACCAGATTATTACCGGAGCGCCGGGCTTAAACGTTGATCCACAAACCTACACCTGGGAAAGGGTATCGACCTTAAACATGGGTACTGATATTGGTTTGTTAAACGATAAACTTTCTTTCACCTTCGATTACTACATCCGTGATACGAAAGGAATGTTAACGGCGGGTCAAGAATTACCTGGTGTGTTAGGTACAGGAGTACCCAGACAAAATGCTGCCGATTTACGCACTAAAGGATGGGAACTTTCTGTATCATACAGAGATAAGTTTACCGTTGCCGATAAGCCGTTCAACTTCGAAACCAAAGTATTCCTTGCCGATTCTAAGAGCAGGATTACCAAATTTAAAAACGACCAGAACCTGTTTTCAAACTACCGCGAAGGACAGGATATTGGCGAGATCTGGGGATTAGAGAACGATGGAGTTTTCCGCAGTAAAGCAGAAATTGCCGCTTTAGATCAATCTGCTATTATTCCATGGGGAGCGTTATCTATTGTAGAAGGCTGGCCTAAATACGTAGATCAGGATGGTAATAAAAAAATTGAGCGCGGTTTAAGTGCCAACGATCCGAAAGATTTAAAAATTATTGGTAACAGTACTGACCGTTATACCATAGGAGCCAACCTGAATATGGACTGGAACGGTTTCGATCTTTCGATATTCCTGCAAGGGGTATTAAAAAGAGACTTCTATCCCCACCACTACCTGTTCTGGGGACCTTACCAACAGCCTTATGCAAACGTATACCCATGGAACCTCGATTTTTACCGTGCTACAGCAGATTCGCCAGAGCAACGTGCCAAACATTCGGCATCGTATATTGCAGCAGGCCTTGCCGATGCCAATACCGACTCGCAATATCCGGTACTACAATCGTGGTTAGCTGATGCCAACTATGGCGCCGGATTGGATATTCCACAAACCAAATACCTGTTAAATGGTGCTTATTTAAGAATCAAAAACGTATCATTGGGTTACACCTTCCCTGCCAAATGGACTAAAAAGGTAAGCATTAACCGCTTACGCTTATTTGTTACAGCTGATAACCTTTATGAGTTTTCGGCGATCAAGAAATTTATCGATCCTGAAGCCGTTAACCAGGGTCCATCGGCCTGGGCCTACCCTTACCAACGCAGATACGCTGTGGGTTTAAACCTTGATTTCTAATCCGATAAAGATTCACCACATTCAAAAACAACTAAATGAAAAAGTACGTATATATATTGCTAATAGGCGTTGCAGGTACATTTGCGGCCTGTAAAAAAGGTGAGCTGGACCGTTATCCGCAAACCTCTATTTCGCCCAATCTTTTCTTCAATACGGAAGAAGATTTATCCCTATACATTAATGGTTTGCTATCGCAACCCGACCGCAATAGTTATCTTAACGATCAAAGTACCGATAACGTAGCTACAACCGCTGCTGTTGAAGTAAAAAACATCATGTTGGGTACCGCCAATGCCCAAAACATTACCACAGGCTGGAGCTGGAGCCGACTGCGTAATATCAATTATTTCCTCGAAAATTATAAAAAGGCACAGGTTACCTCAGCCATTAAAAACCATTATGCAGGTCTTGCCCGTTATTACCGTGCTGAGTTCTATCTCGATAAAATAAAACGTTTTTCGGATGTACCCTGGTACTCAGGAACTTTAGAGCCTGGTGATGACGATCTATACAAACCCCGAGATCCACGTGCACTAATAGCCGACAGCATTATGGCCGATTTAGATTTCGCTTATAAAAATGTAAGAGAAAGTGTGCCGGTTGGTACTCTGGGCAAATGGGCGGTAGCTACCTTATACACCCGTGCAGCTTTATATGAAGGTACCTATCGCAAATACCACAATGAACTGAACTTAGCTGGCAGTGCTAACACCTTTCTACAAACTGCAGCAAGGGTTGCAGGCGAAATGATAGCCGCAAAAAAATTCAGCATTTACAACACCGGTCGCCCAGATCAGGATTATGCAACTTTGTTCTCAAGTCAGGATTTAACTGGAAACAGCGAAGTAATTTTAACCAACATTTTCGATTTGAGTAAAAGCAAGGGACAAAATGTTAACAGTGTAGTATTTGGCGATTACGAGCAGGCTCCCGCCAAAGATCTGCTGCTTACCTATCTGATGAAAGATGGTTCGCGTTTTACTGATATTGCCGGTTATGCCCAAAAGAGTTTTGTAGAAGAGTTTAAAAACCGCGATCCACGCATGGCGCAAACCATGGTTTACCCTGGCTGGACAAGAGTTCCTGATGCAACGCCATACATTCAGCGTTTAAACAAGAACTTTACTGGTTATCATCAACTAAAAGGTTACGTGAACAGTACCGATAACAACATTTTAAACGGGGTTGATTTTCCGGTGTACCGTTATGCTGAAATTCTGTTAAGCTATGCAGAAGCACTTGCTGAGCTAGGCACTTTATCGCAATCGGATTTAGATCAGTCGGTAAATTTATTGAGAAAAAGAGCAGGTATGCCCGATCTTAATTTAGGTGTAGCCAACGCCAATCCTGATGCTTTGTTGCAACAACAATATCCAAATGTAACAACCAATGCCGGTGTAATCTTCGAAATCAGACGCGAACGCAGGGTAGAATTTGCTTTCGAAAACTTAAGATATGACGACCTGATGCGTTGGAAAGCTGGTAAATTATTAACCAAAAGCCCTGAAGGGATGTATTTTGCAGGTTTGGGTAAATACGACCTTACCGGCGATGGTGTAGATGATATTATTTTAATCGACCGCACTGCTACCGTACCGGGCGAAGATCAGAAAGAGAAAAACTCATTGGGTGTAAAATTGGTTTATTACCGCGCCGGAGCCATTGGTACCGATGCAACTGTTTACCTTAAAGCTGGTAATGGCGGTGGTAACATTGTAACCGAAAGTGTAATCAGGAATTTTGAAGAACCTAAATTCTATTATCGTCCTATCCCACAACAACAAGTTACCCTTAACCCTAAACTTAAACAGATTTTTGGCTGGTAAACCATGGATATCAAAAGAAGAACATTATTAAAAACTGTAGGATTGACTGCCGGTGCTTTAGCAACCGGCAGTCTTCCTGCTTTAGCTACAGCTGAAGCAGCAGATCATAACAAAAATAAAAAACTGGCCTTAACCGTGGCGCACATTACTGATGTACACATCCGCCCTGGCGACAATGCCCCTGAACGTTTTAAAAACTGCTTGAAACAGGTTATTGACCAGCATAAGCCAGATTTTTTCTTAAACGGTGGAGATTCGATTAACGATGCTTCGTATGACAATGTAGTACGTAACCAGGTTACCGAACAATGGGCCATTTGGGACGATTGCCTTAAACAAATTGGCAAGCACGAGATATACAGCTGCATAGGCAATCACGATCCCTGGTGGAAAGCGCCTGAAAAAACTGATGAAATGTACGGTAAAGATTATGTAGTTAAGCGCTTAAAAATCCCGAACCGTTATTATAGCTTTTCGAAAAAGAACTGGCACTTTATCATTTTAGATGGCAATAACAGTAAAATATCGTTGGATGAAGAACAGTATAAGTGGCTGGAACAGGAATTGGAAAAATTACCTGCGGCTACGCCTACGGTAATCATGTCGCACTACCCCATCCTGGGTACTACGCAGGTATTGGTTGGTGGTGGCCATTCGGATGCTAAAAAACTAAAAGATTTGTTTTACAAGCATCGTGATAAGGTAAAAATCTGTTTAAGTGGCCATAACCACCTATCTGATCATACCACCTATAATGGCGTGCTTTATTGTTGTAATGGCGCCATGAGCGGTTTTTGGTGGGGCAAAGGCGATGCAGAATCGGCCGGAACAGGTTATTATCTCGAAACCCCGCCGGGATATGCTATATTAAAGCTATATACTGATGGAACTGTAGAAAACACTTATTATCCGCACACTTTTTAGACCTAACCAAAAATGAAGCTATTAAAAATTGCTATTTTGACTACCTGTATAGGTTTACCGGCTATTTTGCAGGCACAACAACGCCAGCAAAAAGTGGTTTACATTATCGCAGATGGCATACCTGCAGATGTGATGGAACGTGAAAACCTGCCTAATTTTAAGAAAATCATCACGGCGGGTTCTTACTCACGCATGCATGTGGGTGGCGATAAAGGCACCTATAACGAAACACCAACCATCTCGGCCGTAGGTTACAACAGTTTACTTACCGGTACCTGGGTTAATAAGCACAACGTTCCGGATAACGACATTAAAGCGCCTAATTACAATTACCAGCATATCTTTAAATTGTTTAAAGATCAATATCCTGAGAAAAAAACAGCTATTTTTTCGAGCTGGACGGATAACCGGACCAAACTACTGGGCGATGGACTGGCTGGAACCGGTAACTTTAAACCCGATTATGCTTTTGATGGTTACGAACTGGATACCGTACACTTTAAGCACGACAAAAAATCGGCTTACATGCATCAGATTGATGAAGAAGTGATTAAAAAGGCTGCCAATACTCTGCAAAACAATGCCCCAGACCTATCGTGGATTTACCTCGAATACACAGACGATATGGGACACCGCTATGGCGACAGTCCAGAATTTTATAATGCCATTGCCATGCTTGATGTACAGGTAGGAAAAATCTGGGATGCTATCCAATATCGCGAACAGAAATTTAAAGAAGATTGGTTGATTATCATTACTACCGATCATGGTCGAGATGAAAAAACAGGCCGCGGTCACGGCGGGCAATCAGACAGGCAAAGAGCTACCTGGATGGTAAGCAATTATAAAAACCTGAATACATATGCGCAGTACTTCGATTTGGGCGTTGTAGACATTATGCCATCTATAGCCCGTTATTTAAAAGTGAAACTTCCTGAAAGTGTTTCGCAGGAAATTGATGGCACACCGTTTATTGGGCCAGTGTCTTTAGCTAACCTCAAAGTCAACCCTATACAGAAACACCTCGATATTACCTGGAAAGCACTCGAAAAAAATGGTAAAGTAAAAATCTGGCTTGCTACCACTAACGATTTCAAAACCGGCGGAAAAGACAATTACCATTTGCTGGCAACTGTAGATCTGAACCAACAGCACTATTTTGCCGATTTAAAAGATTACCCGGCTACCTTTTATAAAATTATTGTAGAAGGTGCTGATAATAGCCTGAACAAGTGGGTTAGTGTTAACTAAGAAAAAAAGCATCGAGTATCAAGTATCAAGACAGTCTAGCCGATCGTCAATACTTGCTACTCGATACTTACTACTCGATACTTACTACTTGCTACTTGCTACTCGATACCCAATACTACTTGCTACTAATAACTCCCTACAAAGTCAAACTATCCCAAATCACCTGATAAACATCTACCGGCGTTAAAGCTTTATCTATTTTATTAGCAGTTACCAATATTGGCTTAAATTCTTCTTTGGTGTTAATCCTTCCGTGCGAGCCTTTAATTAAAGTGGCATCCAGCGGAATTACATCCATCACATACCTGAAGCCTGCTTTTTTTCGCAGCAATTTATATCCGGCCCTTAGCTTAGAGGTCATAAACATTTCAACCGGATCGTAACCTGGTTTTTTATGGATATCTACTACCCTGGCATAATCGGGAGCTTTGGCATCATCTAACCAGAAATAATAGGTAAACCAGCTATTTTCATCAGCCATCAATACCAAATCGCCAGAACGTTCGTGGTTAATGTGGTGTGCCTCCTGTTCGTTTTTATCCAATGTGAGTTCGATGCCCGGAACGGTTTTAAGCAAGGTTTTTACTTTTTCGGTAACCGATTTATCGTTAATGTAAACATGTGCAATCTGGTGATCAGCTACCACAAACGCTTTTGAAGCACCTGCATCAAGCAATTCTAAACCACGCTCTTCGCGGATTTGGATCAGGCCATTTTCCCTGAACAAACGATTAAGATGAATCGGATTGTTAACCGGCGCGATACCATATTCGGAAAGTAAAATTACACGCGCGCCTCTGCCTTCGTAAAACGCAACCAAATCTGCAACTACCTGATCTATTTCCTGTAATTCAGCTCCAATTTTTGTTTCATCGGGACCAAATTTCTGTAAGCAATAATCGAGGTGCGGCAGATAAATCAGGCTCAGTGTTGGGTTATGGAGCTTTTCAGTTTCAATAGCTGCATCAGCAATCCATCTGGTCGATTTAATGTTGGCTCCCGGTCCCCAGAACTGAAATAGTGGGAACTGGCCCAGTTTAGTTTGTAAGTCATCTCTAAGCTCGGCTGGTTGCGAATAACAATCGGGTAGCTTACGTCCATCGGCCAGGTAATTGGGACGTGGAGTTACCGAATAATCAACAGTCGAATACATATTGTACCACCAGAACATGTTTGCACAAGTAAAATTGGGGTCTTGCTGTTTGGCTTTATCCCAAATCTTGTCGCCCTGTACCAGCTTGTTCGATTGTTTCCAGAACTTTACTTCGCATTCTGCATGATCATACCAGCCATTACCAACAATACCATTCTCCGAAGGATATTTTCCGGTTAAATAAGCCGATTGTGCCGCAGTAGTAACCGCAGGCAGCAAAGGCGCAACGGTTGTTAAGTGCTTTTCGGCAATATATTTTTGGAGGAAAGGTGTATTTGCGCCTATAACCGACTTAGATAAGCCTACAATATCAATTACAACTGTTTTATGCATGATTTACTGTGCTAATGTATTTTTTACCCAATCCAGTTCGCGGATGATGGATTCGTTTAGTGGTGCTTTCAATTGAGCTGGCAGCACTTCCCAGGTATAGGTCTCAACTTCGAGGTGATTGGTAAAAGGATTGTTTTTTTGTAGTTCCAATACCGTTCGAATATCCGACTGGGTAGATTGGATCAGGCCCATATCCTCCACAAAGATCGGCACATGGAAATGTGCGCGCCATTCCTGTACATCTGGCCTTTCGGCATCAGCCAATGCGTTCGAAAGATCAGGATAGCGAATTAAAGCGCCATCTTTCTGCTGTGCAATAACCTGATGCAGGTAAACCGGCTCGTCAAACCCGGCAAGTGCATCCAATACCGCCTTTCTATCGGCTCTGGTTTCCGGTAATTTAGCCTTTAAAGCTGCGCTGATCTGGATTTTACCCACCTTAATGCCTTTCTCTTGCAGCTCTTGCACAATGGCAGCATGTGGTTCGTAACCGATCGCAAAATGGCAAACATCGTAACACAGGTTAATATGTGTTTTGATAATTTCTTCGGCCTTTTCGGCAGTAAAACCTAAATCTGCTGCCCAGGTAGTTTTTCCTAAAGGTAGAAGTTCATTTTCATACCAGTCAATAAATTCAGGTCCTGATTCGAGAAAGCCATCTGGCTCGGGTTCAATATCGAGGTGAATGAGTTTACCGCTGTTCAGGTATATTTTATGCAGTGCTTCGGCTACAGCCAAAACATGAGTCGTTGCTTTAACGGTGGCTGCTTTTCTATCAGCAGCATCTTCAAACCAGGGTTTATAGCTTAATGGCGAGGTAGAAATACCAGCATCCATATGATCCGGCACCAGCTGTGCTAATATTTCAGCCAGGCGGATGGTATAATCCAAACGTTCTGTTGTGGTCCAGTCGGGTGCATGTACCTGATCTTTAACCCGGGAATGGTGAAAGCCTCCGTAAGGAAAGCCATTCATCGTAAAAACATAGCCCCCTTCGGCATCCAGCCATTGCTTAAATTCAGTTAAATGCGCTGCTTCAAACAATTCGATACTGGCCAGATTAGAAAGGCGTAAACCAATTCCCATAGCTTCGTTGGGCGATAAAGCTGTCTTTAATTTCGGAAAACTATCTTTAAGTACGGCAAAATGTGCTGACCAGCTTTCGCCGGCATATATATTGGTACAAAAGGTTAAATGACCTGAATTTAATTTCATAGTACGGTAGTAGTTGAATGTTGAGCCGCTTGATTCTGGAGCAATTCAGCAGCCTGTTTTAATATGCTGGCATCTATCTCGTGAACTTCTTCGCCTTTACCCAAAGCAGTAAGCAGCGTGATTGTTAACTGACCACCAAGATGTTCTCTAAATTCTTCTAGCCCCTGTAAAATAGGACTATTAGCTCCATTTACCTGAAGTAAAGGATGCGTTAATTCAAAGCCCAATGCCTGGATTACAGCGATAACCCTTTGGGCATCTGCAGCACTAATTCTTCCGGATAGGTTCGAATAAACCGTATCTAAAGCAATGCCCATGGCCACGGCTTCGCCATGTCTGATTTCGAAATTGGTTAAATACTCGAGTTTATGTGCGCTCCAATGGCCAAAATCAAGCGGACGTGCAGATCCGTTTTCAAAAGGATCGGCACTGCGGATGTGCTCCAGGTGTAACTTCGCACATTTCCAGATCTGGTAATTCATGGCTTCCCTGTCGCGGTTGGCCAGTGCAGTAGCATTAGTCTCCAGCCACTCAAAAAACTCCAGATCTTTAATCAATGCCACTTTAATCGCCTCCGCAATACCAGAACGCCAATCGCGGTCAGACAGGCTGTTCAACAACAACTCATCGTTAAACACCGCAACAGGGGGCGAAAATGTGCCCAGAAAGTTTTTCTTATTGAAATAGTTGATTCCGTTTTTTACACCTACACCCGAATCATTTTGCGAAAGCACAGTACTGGGTATACGGATGTGTTTAATGCCCCTGTGCGCAATGGTAGCAGCATAGCCTACCATATCAAGCACGGCACCACCGCCAATAGCCGCCACGAAAGAATGCCTGTCGATACCATGGGTATTAATGGCCTCCAAAACGCGGTCAAGATATTGGGTATCATTCTTCACCAATTCGCCACCAGGAATTACAATAATGTCCTGAACCAATTGCGTTTGACTGTATTGACTAAAGTATTTCTTTATTTCAGAAGTTAAACCGGTATGCGCTTCTGCTACCCCTTCATCAATTATAAAAAGAATCTTTTTTATGGTTACAGCAGGGTTAAGCTGACGCAGAAAATCGCTAAAAAGGGTGTTATCAACAGCAAAAAGTGCTGAGGTAAAGAAAACATTATAATTGTACTGTACAGTAAATGATTGTTGTAAATGTTCCATAATAATTGGATTTCAGTTTAAATCGGATCAGGTTACGGCGAAAAGTTTAGAGAGCCCCATAGAAACGGGCAACAAAGCCGCAATCACAAAAGCAAGGATCAGTGCATCAAAAGTTACTGCCCAGGCTGCATCCATCAAAATTAACGATATTACCCCGGCTTTAACAGCTGCGCCAATGTTTTTACCCACAGGTTGCTTAATGGCTTTTAACAATGGTTTAAAAATCATAAAGGTAAAGGGCAGTAGAAACAACAGCGACCATAATAATCTGTCGTTAATAAAAGCAAAATAAGCAATGGCGCAAATAACAATGCCGTAAAGTAAAGCGGCCAGGTATAAATTTTTAGCTGTACCACCATGTACTTCGCCACGGCTGGTCATGGTGATAGAGAAAATATAAATTACCGGAATAACAGCCAGATAATAATGGCTGTACAACATTTCGGGCACAATGCTTAAGCCCAGTAAGAGGTTAAAACCGCGGCATAGGCCCATGTTTAAAGGACCAAAAAACGAATGGTGTTTGCCAAATTTATTGTAAAGCAGCGCAAATATGGCCACCAAAATGGCCAGTGTGCCTGATGCTGTACTGTTTAAAAATGCCAGGCCAATTGCAGCCAGTAATAACAAGCTACCTAAAAGTGCTGCGTTTTGCAAGCTAATGATACCATTTGGGATGGCACGCTCCGGACGTTCTATTTTATCAAGCTCAGCATCAAAAACATCGTTAAAAACAATACCTCCCGCATACAGGCAGGCGGTAGATACGCACAAATAAAAAACAGATAACCACGGAATCGCAAAACCCGCAGTTAAAATACCAGAAATAGCAATTCCCGCTAAAATATCGGCTACCGAAGTAACCACGTTAGCGGGGCGCATGATGCGCAGGTAAACAATTATTTTCTTCAAGGTAATTAACTAATAATCATTGACGATTTATCGGCACGCGGCTGTTGGCCACCACGTAAAATGGTGTTACCTTCAAACTTTACCGATTGATCGATATTTTGTGGAGTGTTAAAATCAGCTTCATCAATTTGTCCGCTTTGCGCAAATGCAGTAATGGCATTACGGTAAGTTACCAGTTCAATCGCCTCGTTGCTTAAACCATGTATTTTCATTAAGGCTGCTGTTTTGGGCACGGCCAATGGGTCGCTAATGCCCCAGTCGGCTGCAGAATTAACCATAATACGTTCAGGACCGTATTGTTTTACAATTTCTACCATCCGCTCGTTACCCATTTTGGTAAAAGGATAAATGGTAAAGGCGGCAAAAAAGCCTCTGTCTAAAACCTCTTTTACCGTTTCTTCATTGTTGTGATCAACAATAACACTGTAAGGATCGAGGCCATGCTCTATGGCAATATCCATACTGCGCTGCGTACCTTTTTTCTTATCGCGGTGCGGTGTATGAATTTGCACCGGAAGTCCTGCTTCTTTAGCCAGCTCTAGTTGTGCGCGGTAATATTTTTCTTCGGCAGCGGTTTGGTCGTCGAAGCCGATTTCGCCAATCCCTACTACCCCTTCTTTATAAATAAACAAAGGTAAAATCTCCATCACCTGTTCGGCCAGGCTTTCGTTATTGGCTTCCCTTGAGTTTAAACCAATGGTACAGTAATGTTTTATCCCAAATTGCGATGAACGGAATCTTTCCCAGCCAATTAAACTGCTATAGTAATCTCTAAAACTGTCTAAGCCGGTACGGGGTTGACCCAGCCAAAAAGCTGGTTCTATCAAGGCTACTACACCTGCATCGGCCATGGCCTGGTAATCGTCGGTAGTTCTCGAAGTCATGTGAACATGTGGATCAAAGAATTTCATGCCACTTACCACACTAATATCAAACGCTTCAGGCGCTCCCATCATCGCTTTATCTCTTTCAATTGAATTACTGCAACACATATTTAGTTATATTTTTCTTGGTTTGGTTAAAATTGGTCCCAGCTTAAACTGTTTGTTGTTAAAACGTTTTTAAGCTCAGGGAAAGTATTGATATAGTCTTTTGCCGGTTGATAATCTGAACCTGCAACTGCCAGTGCAATAGCGCGTTGTTCTACCTGATCGTAATGTTGTAAACCGGTTTTCAATACCTCAAAAATTTCGCTGTTGGTAAACTTGCCAACAAGGCGCCATAATTGTGGATTTACTTTACGTCCGGCAGCCCAACGTTCTTTAGCATAATCAGTTAAAGTTAGTGCCAATGCTAAATTTGCACGTTCATCTAACCCCACAATGACGTTAATACTTTTTTCGGTAAAAAACGCTTTTAATACCAGCTGGTTCCAGGCGGCTTCATCAAGGTACTGCGCCGGGTATGGGTTATTTTCCATAATGGCTTCCAATACCGACCCGATATTACTCCTGATTCCTTCTGCACAACGTAGGGCCCAGATTTCAGGAAAGGGTAAAAACGGAAGTGCCGAATACAAAGCCACAGCTTCGTTCATTTCTGCCGATAAGCATAACTGACTGATAGCCTTATATAACTTGTCCTGATCGGTAGCTGGTAAATTACTCAATAACCAAACCCGGCAAAGCCTGTCGATGCTCCATTGGGCAATGTAAGTCAGGTCTGCTTCATTAAGTGCTGCCAACTGCGAATCAGAAAGCTGAACAATGGCTTTACCGGTTTTGCGCGGTGCCATTACAAAGGTCTTTCCAATGCTATTTATCTGATCAGGAGTTGTTTCCCAGGCCCCCAGCCAGCTTAATCCCTCGCCTTTCAGGTTGGTTTTTATAATATCAAGTAACAGTTTATTAGTCGTTACCAAATCACTTTCTTTCATCATCACAAAAATATATCAGAACTAGATCGTACCCGCGGCTACCAGATAATCAATCAGCAGGGCTCCTGTAATAATCAATAAGCCAAAAAATTCTCTCGTTTGTTCGATATAAGGTTTGGTAGCCTGCATACTTTCTACCAAACTGGGCCTTTTATATTTCATTATCCAATCGCGAACACCATCTTTTGCAAAGAATAAAATAGTTGCATAAACAAGGTAAAAAGCCATCAGAAACAAATAAACCAGTGGATAATAAAGACCAAAAGCAGCTAAACCACAGCAAATTGCAGCGCTCATATAGATGGATACCCAAAGGTAAGGATCTACATCGTTAAGGTTAACATAGGCAAAACCTATAAAAGACAAACAGAAAATACTGTTGAGAATTATTAAAAGCATTTGAATTTTAAAAAAATTAAATCTAGTTAAATCGATTTTTTAATGCAACCGAAAGGACAAAGTTATTTAAACTCACAGCTTTTTAAACCTAGATTTGTAAAATTATAGTCTCTTTTAGCATTAGTACAAGATTGAACTGCTTAGGACTGTGATATACAGCCTGCTGACTGCCTATTGTAACAAATATGTTTACATTATCTTGCAAGCTTAAAGAGGGCTTTTTTTACCTTAGTTTCATGAAAAAGCTTGTTCTGTTTCTTTTATGCGGCATGGTAGCTGTACGCACTATAGCCCAGCAAACCCAAAAACCAATGTTATATGGCAGTAACTGGATGGCCATTACCGGAAAACCGATGGCGGCAACAGCCGGATCGATGATTTTTCAGCAAGGTGGTAATGCGGTAGATGCTGCCTGTGCCATGCTGGCTGCTACCTGCACCATGTGGGATACCCTGAGCTGGGGAGGCGAAACACAAGCACTGATTTACAACCCTAAAACGGGCAAAGTAATTGCCATAAATGCTATGGGCGTAGCGCCAACAGGTGCTACAGTAGAATTTTTCAAAAGTAAAGGCTATAATTTTCCACCCGAATATGGTCCGCTGGCAGCCACTACACCTGGCACACCCGGTGGATTAATTTATATGCTGAGCCAGTACGGAACCATGAGCCTAGGGCAGGTATTGGCACCGGCCATGCACATGGCAGCAGGTTATGCCATCGAAGCACAGGCTGCCAACAGTATCGAACGCGATAAAGAACGCATTAAAACCTGGCCATACAGTAAAAAAGTATTTTTAACACACCCGGACGAAAAGCGCGAGGCACCGGAGGCGGGCGAGATCTTTGTACAAAAAGATTTGCTTAATACGCTCACCAAAATGGTTGAAGCGGAGAAAGAAGCCCTAAAAAAAGGAAAAAATCGCAAAGACGCTTTAATGGCCGCATACGATCGTTTTTACAAAGGAGATATTGCCCGTGAGTTTGTAAGAGGCAGCAAAGAACAGGGCGGCTTAATTACGATGGAAGACCTGGCGAAATGGAAACCTGTTGAAGAAGCACCTTTAAGCACCAATTACAAAGGTATTGAGGTATATAAACTACAGCAATGGACACAGGGACCGATGCTTTTGCAGGCCTTAAACATCCTCGAAAATTTTAACCTGAAAGAAATGGGCTACAACAGTCCAAAATATATCCATACCGTTTATCAGGCCATGAACATGGCTTTTGCAGATCGTGATTTTTATTATGGCGACCCGAATCAGACACCAAGCGAGCCCATGAAAGGCCTGTTAAGTAAAAATTACGCCAAACAGCGTGCAGCGCTAATCCAGTTTGAAAAGAATGATGCTAAGATTGGCCCGGGCGACCCCTATCCTTTTCAGGGACAAAAAAATCCATACCTCAACCTGTTAAAAAGCCGTGGTTTTGAAATCGACACCACCAAACGCAACTTTGCACCAAAACATGATTTAGGGAATTACACGCCAAAAGCAGTATACGAAGACCGCCTATGGAGAGGAACAACTTCTATTGAGGCCGCCGATAAAGAAGGCTGGGTAGTTTCGGTAACACCAAGCGGTGGCTGGCTGCCGGCCTGCATTGCAGGAAATACCGGCATTGGCATGAGTCAGCGTATGCAGAGTTTTGTGCTCGACTCTACCCTGAATCCTTTTAATGTGGTGGCACCAGGCAAACGCCCAAGGGTAACCTTATCGCCATCGTTATTTTTAAAAGACGGCAAACCCTATGTTTCGGCGGCTGTGCAAGGTGGTGATACGCAAGATCAGAACCTGCTACAATTCTTTTTAAATATGGCCGAGTTTGGCATGACGGTGCAAAAAGCAACAGAAGCTGCTAATTTTAACACCAACCAGTTATGGCTTTCGTTAGGAGGAAGCAAAACAGCGGATAGAGCACCAAAAGCAGGACAGATTTTACTGAACAGCAATACGAAAGAAGAAGTGCGTACGGCCTTAAAGAACATGGGCTATATCCTCAGTTTTGGCGATCGCACGAGCGGACCGATCAATGCCATTTATTTTGATCGCGCGCATGGCACCTTTTGGGGAGGTTCGAGCAATCATGGCGAAGATTATGGCATCGGCTGGTAACGAAAGCCACCTTTAGTCTTTCCAGCCGAAATTATAGCTTGCTTTAACCGGCTGAGCCATAATTTCGAAATCTTCGCTAAAATCGGCATTAAAAAGCTGAAAACGTACAGGCCACTCATCTTTGAGCATGGTAGAAACAAACTTGGAAAAAATGCTTGTAAAACTCCTGAAGCTCACCCTTTCCTTGCAAATGATCAGGTATTCATCATCTGATTTGGTAATCACTTCGGCAATCACATTACCCCAGCGCGACAGGAGTTGTACTGGCAACTCGTGGTAATGCTGCGATTCAATCAGCTTGCAAATACCTTCAAGCAGTGCATCGGAAAGCGGACTACCGCTTAACTGTTGCCATTTACCATTCCATTTTTCTAAACTGCCTAAAAGTTCTCCATCCTGAACCAGTCGCCAGGGTTCGTTTTGCGAAAACTGGATAAGCTGATAATGGCTTGATTTTTCATCACTTTCCGTAAAGAAATAGTCTAATTCGATCATGCTTTATTTGTAGGGATATACAAACCTACAAAATAAATACTAAAAATAATAGCATTATATCGGTAAATTTTCCCGCTTGAAAGCTTTGCGTTTTCAGGTAATCTGATATTATTTTATGCCAGGCAAATACTAATATTGTTAGCTCAACAATATAAGCCCCGTAAAAGGTAAATCAGCACCATGTATCAGCGTTACTATAATTGTAAATTGCGCTGAATAAAAGTTTTATTCTATTAATATTCAGATTTTTATAAAAATCAATTAAATAAAAATATAAATAAAAAATGTTATAAAATTAACCTGTTAAACGCTTTTAAACATGATCTTTTTAAGGTACTTCCGAAGGGGAAGATCCATAAAAACAAGCACACCGTAAGCTAATAGAACCAGGGCAATTGTCCCGATTGGTATCAATATTTGCATGGTAGCCATATCAGGTTTTTTCACTTCGATATAACTTAAAAAAAGCCAAAGGAAAGGATAATGGATTACGTAAAGCGGATAAGAAATTTCGCCAGAAAACTTACAGATTTTAGATAGTTTGGGCTGTAACGTAGCTCCTGCTCCCAGCGCTACTAATAACGGAAAATAAAATACAACCAGGAGCGGATCGATAATCGCATTGGCTTTAGAGAATGGTATAAGAAAGACAACCAAAAGTAAAATACCCATTGAAACAAAACCCAGTTTCGACCTGATAATCCATTTTGAACGGTAGACTAAAATCCCTGCCAGAAATGAAAATAAAACCCTGATGCCGCCTCCAAAAAAATTATCGCCACCCCACCCTACGCCCAGGTAACCTGCCTTTTGTGCTTCGAAACCCAGCATTACCGCAGCAATGATGGTTAAAACCCATAATACTTTATTGGGTAGTTTGATCAGTACAAGTGCATAAACGATATTGGCCAGGTACTCCCAAAACAACGACCAGGTTGGTGGATTAAGGTGAAAAAGATTGAAATAACGCTCCTGTACCAACGGATAAGGCACCATGAAACATGACGACACGAATAGGATAAAAGTTTGTGCGTAGCCATAAACGTCCTGTAGCTTACTAAAAGGATCGAAAATAAAGGCCAACACGCCTATTATTGAACCTATAATTACCAATGGATGCAAACGGATAAACCTGAGTTTTAAGAAAGGAATAATGCCCAGATCGGCTAATTTATGATCGTAAGCGTAAGCAATAACGAAGCCCGATAAACAGAAAAAGAAATCGACTGCAAGATAGGCATGCGCAATAAAGTTGTCTTTGTAATCTGGCGTAGCAAATTCCATGAAATGAAAAATAACCACGGCTACCGCAGCAAGGCCTCGGAGGCCATCTAAAATTTCGAAATGCTGTTTGGTTTTTAACAGGCCATTTGGTGTAGTGTTTAAGCTCATTGTGTTGTGTTGAACCACAATGATAATATTTTATGAAATGAACTTAAGGGCAAGAAAGGAAATAGAGACAAAACATAGAAAGAATGAGATTTTTTAGCTAACCTGCCGGTTAAGCGAAAAAACTAAAGCAACATTTGCGGCGCATAGCCCGCTGCAAACATATTGACGAACGATTTAGGCGTTAAAACCTGTACTTCATCTAAAACAGGGAAAGGAATTGGTTTTTCGTAGCCTGCGGCTGTCCACAAATGCAACTGTCTAGCTTTAACGAGGTAAGGCTTGTTTTGATAAGCAACAAAAGCACCATCAGGTAGTAGATCAAGGCTTTCTTTGTAAGAAACTTTGGTTTTATCGGCTGCAATCCTCTCACGCTGCAAAATATCGTCAATTTCGGTCACAGCAGTTTTCATGTTAAACCCATATCCGGGATTCCCTTTTAACCAGTACATTTTAAAACGCTGGTGATCTGCATAACGGCACTGAAAGCAAGGTCTGTGTCCGGCTGCAAAAGCAGTGGCTTCATCTAAAAAGAAAAGCTCTGTCCAGCGATTGGGCTGCATGATTTCGCGGTGCCGGCCTCTAAACTGAAGTGCGCAGGTAATCCAGGCCTTAACCTTAAACTGGCGCACAATTTCTTTATCGGCATTGTGTATTACCCCGCGGTTACCCAGCCAGGTGCCCCGGTGCGGAGTTTTAATGATTTGGCCGAAGGGATTTACACGATTTTGTAACATGCCGTTTTTAATTAGCCAAAACCTGCGCTTCTTCTCTTACATTTAAGGCCGCCTGCAACTCAAATTCGCCAATTAGTGCGTCTTTCACCAGGCGGTAAGCATGATCTTTCGCTTCGGCAAAAGAAATACTGTATTTGCGCTCAATTGATTGAATATTTATTGGAAAACGCGAAAGCAGCTTGTCGTAATAAGCATTGAGTATCTCAGTTGTAGGCATGGTAAAGCTTAAGCGAAGCTGAAAACGCCTTAACAAAGCTGGATCTATAAACGATTCGTAATTGGTTGCACAGATTAACAAAGCATTTTCAGGAAAATAATCAATCATCTGGATCATGGTATTCACCAGGCGGTGCATTTCGCCTACATCTTTATCGCCCTCGCTCCTCGCCTTGCCTATCTGATCAAATTCATCTAAGAAAAGAACTGCTTTCTCTCTTTTTGCTTTATCGAAAACCATTTTAACATGCTGGGCAGTTTCACCTAAGCGGGCACTGATTACATTACTGAGATTGAGCACCAACAGGTTTTTGCCTAGCGCACCAGCAATGGCTTTAGCTGTAGTAGTTTTACCGCAACCCGAGCTGCCGTGCAACATCACTTTGTTATTAACCGGCAATTCGTACTGGCGCAGTTGCTCAATGTAACTGTGCTCCCTGATGAGTTGGTTAAGCAGGAGTCGATTATCTTCGTCTAAAAATAAATCATCCAGTTTGATCTGTTCTTTATCGCTTATAATCAGGTCGGTTATGTTCATCATCCCTTTTAGGTATTATTGAGCCACAAAAATAAAAATAAGCCTGAATTTAATTGTAAAGCGTAATTGAATGCTTTAAGTATTTACATAGCTATAGCATATCCAGACTTGATTCAATCTAAAATGCACAATTAAAGGACATATTTCGTTACTTTAGCCTGCTACAAAAGCTTTACCCCCATTTTTTGAGAGATGTTTGATTTTAGACTGAAGGTTTTTTATATCGTTGCCAAACGGCTCAACTTTACCAGGGCTGCCGAAGAATTATTTATTACACAACCCGCAGTAACCAAGCATATACAGGAAATAGAGGCCTTTTACAAAACCAAACTTTTTGACCGGAACGGAACGAAAATTAAAATTACGCAGGCCGGTAATATTCTTTTAAAACACGCCGAAGCATTGATCAATATTCACCGCAATATCGATTTTGAACTTGCTGCATTGGCTAAAAACATAAAAGGAACACTTCGCATAGGTGCAAGTACAACTATTGCACAGTATTTCCTACCGAAGTACCTGGCCTCTTTCAGACAGCAATTTCCAGACATCACTATATCACTTAAATCGAACAATACCGAAGCAATAGAAAACCTGCTGATTGAAAATAAAATTGATTTAGGATTGGTTGAAGGGCAATCTAAACGCCCTCACATTAAATATACGCCATTTGTACAGGATGAAATTGTACTCTGCACCGGTAGCACTAATCCACTGGCTAAAAAGGCTGTGATTAGCTTAAACGAACTTCAAAAGCTGCCATTGGTATTGCGCGAGCCAGGTTCAGGTTCATTGGAGGTGGTAGCCGCAGCATTAAAAAATGCAGGTCTGAGCCTTTCTCAACTTAACAGGGATCTGGAACTGGAGAGTGCCGAAAGTATAAAGGCCTACCTGCTCAACACCAATGCTTTTGCTTTCCTTTCCATTCACGCGATACTAAAGGAACTTAAAAGCGGCGAATTAAAGATTATCGACATTAAAGGCCTTGATATTACACGTGTATTCTATTTCATTACCCAACAAGGCGACACCCTCGACTTGCAGGAAACTTTTATTAAACATCTCTCCTCTTATAACTTTAAGTTATAACAAATAGCAATTATTCATTTCTATACCTTCAGCATGCTATCCATCTTTGTGGCGTAAAACAACAAAATCATGGATAACAAAATACTGAATAAATCGATCACCGTCAGGGAAATCATTTTCTTTGCTTTTCTTTTATTGTGCCTGCTACCCTTTATCTCTCCAGTAGTTGCACTTTTGATGGGAATTTTGGTCGCGCAATCAATCGGTCACCCGTTTTTACACCTTAACCATAAGGCTACCCATATTCTGCTGCAATTTTCGGTAGTGGGTCTCGGATTTGGCATGAACGTACAATCGGCGTTGCAGGCTGGTAAAAGCGGCTTTATGTTCACTGTTTTTTCGATATTAATCACACTCATGCTGGGTTATTTACTGGGCAGGCTTTTAAAGATAGAACGCAAGTCGGCTTTCCTGATCACAGTTGGAACCGCTATTTGTGGTGGAAGTGCTATTGCAGCTATATCGCCGGTAATTAAGGCCGAAGAAAAACAAATCAGCGTGGCTTTGGGCACCATTTTTATCCTTAATTCGGTTGCATTATTCATTTTCCCGCTTATTGGGCAAAGCCTGCAGCTTTCGCAGCAACAATTCGGGGTTTGGAGTGCTATTGCCATTCAAGATACGAGCTCGGTAGTGGGTGCGGCGAGTAAGTACGGTGCCCAGGCTTTGCAAATTGCCACAACAGTTAAATTAACCCGCGCCTTATGGATTATTCCGATTGCTTTGCTTAGCTCAGTGTTATTCAGGAATAAGGGCACTCAAATTAAAATTCCCTATTTTATTGGCTTATTTGTGCTGGCTATAGTGCTGAATACCTATTTTCCTTTTGTAAAGATTATTGGCAGCCAGATTGTACAGCTTTCTAAGATTGGGTTAACGCTTACCTTATTTCTGATTGGCTCTGGTTTATCCAAAGATGTATTTACTACAGTTGGTTTTAAACCTATTTTGCAGGGATTGGTTTTGTGGGTGATGATTTCGATACCTGCGTTGCTGGCGGTGATTTATCTATTGGGTTAACGAGTGTTTTCACCACATAAGACATGTAAGGGCATTTAAGTTTTACCTTTTACAGGATCGTCATTCCCGCGAAAGCGGGAATCTTAAAGCTTTGTCTAAGTTATTTTGCACCACCTAAGACATGTAAGAGCATTTAAGTTTTACCTGTTACGGGATCGTCATTCTCGCGAAAGCGGGAATCTTAATGCTTATGCCTGTGTTATTTTTTACCACCTAAGACACATAAGAGCATTTAAGTTTTACCTGTTCCAGAATCGTCATTCCTGCGAAGGGGGAATCTTAATGCTTATGCCTGAGTTATTTTTCACCACCTAAGACAGGTAAGAGCATTTAAGTTTTGATTTTATGAGGCTCAATTGTTCAACGAAGTCCTTCGACAGGCTCAGGATGACAACATAGTGGGAACCTAATCAAATACGTAAAGGATTGCCGCATGCAGCAATCCTTTACGTATTTACGATTAATTAAAAACGCTTAAGCCAGATCAAAACGATCTAAATTCATCACTTTGGTCCACGCGGCTACGAAATCTTTTATAAATTTCTGTTGTCCGTCTGCGCTGGCATAAACCTCGGCAATAGCCCTTAATTCGGCATTGGAGCCAAATACAAGGTCGGCGCGTGTGGCCGTCCATTTGGGTTGTCCGCTTTGGCGACTGCTGCCAATGTACAGTTCCCGGTCTTCAGAAGCAGCTTTCCAGGCAGTATTCATATCCAGCAGGTTTACAAAGAAATCGTTGCTTAACTGACCCGGATTTTGAGTAAAAACACCGTTTTTAGAGCCATCGAAGTTAATATCCAATACACGCAAACCACCAACCAACACTGTTAATTCAGGAGCAGTTAAGGTTAACAAATGTGCTTTATCGATCAGCAATTCTTCGGTAGCAACTGGAACCCTTGGGTTGCGGTAATTACGGAAACCATCTGCTGCCGGCTCAAGATATCCAAACGATTCTACATCGGTTTGTTCTTGTGAGGCGTCCATACGGCCTGCTGCAAATGAAATAGTTACTGCGTTATTTGCCGCACGCTCTACTCCAGCATTACCTGCCAATACAATTAAATCGGCCAGCGAAATCTGCTTATTATCGCTTTGGCTTGCATTAAAATCCCGCTGAATATTTTCTAACGCACCCAACACTTTTTGTAGCTGAGTCGGATTATTCACCTTCCAATCTTTTTGTGGCGCTAAGCGTATGCGGGCACCATTGGCGCCACCACGTTTATCCGATCCACGGAAAGTAGCTGCCGAAGCCCAGGCAGTACCAACCAATTCTGATGTAGTTAAACCTGATCCCAGAATTTTAGCTTTTAATGTTGCAACATCGATATCATTTACCAAAGGATGATTTACTGCCGGAATAGGATCTTGCCAAAGCAGTTCTTCCTGTGGTACATCAGCACCTAGGTAACGCTCACGCGGTCCCATATCCCGGTGTGTAAGCTTGTACCATGCCCGTGCGAAAGCATCAGCAAAGGAATCTGGATTTTCCAGAAAACCCCTCGATATTTTTTCGTAAGCGGGATCAAACCTTAAAGAAAGATCGGTGGTTAACATGGTTGGCAAATGTTTCTTTGCATTATCGTAAGCATCAGGAATAATCGCTTCGGCATTTTTAGCTACCCACTGATGTGCACCAGCCGGGCTTTTGGTTAACTCCCAATCGTAACCAAAAAGGTTTTCGAAGAAATTATTGCTCCATTTCGTTGGCGTAGTTGTCCAGATTACTTCCAGTCCGCTGGTGATGGTATCGGCACCTTTACCAGAACCAAAGCTATTGCTCCAGCCAAAACCCTGACTGGCAATGTCAGCTGCTTCAGGTTCCTTACCTACATTATCGGCAGAAGCAGCACCATGGGTTTTACCAAAAGTATGTCCACCGGCAATTAACGCTACAGTTTCCTCATCGTTCATGGCCATGCGACCAAAAGTATCGCGAATATCTTTAGCGGCTAAAACAGGATCAGGATTACCGTCTGGCCCTTCAGGATTTACATAAATTAGACCCATTTGCACTGCAGCAAGTGGTTTTTCGAGATTACGTGAATGCACATCGCCATCAGCATCATCGTCAGTTACCACTACGCCATGTGCTTTATCGGCACCGTCAGAGCCATGTGCGTAGCGTAAATCGCCACCCAGCCAGGTTGTTTCCGAACCCCAATACACTGATTCGTCTGCCTCCCAGGCATCCTCTCTTCCTCCGGCAAAGCCAAAGGTTTTAAAGCCCATCGATTCTAAAGCAATATTACCGGCCAGGATCATTAAATCGGCCCAAGAAACTTTGCGACCATACTTTTGTTTGATAGGCCACAGTAAGCGGCGCGCTTTATCTAAACTCACATTATCAGGCCAGCTGTTTAAAGGTGCAAAACGCTGTAATCCGGCACCTGCACCGCCCCGGCCATCGCCTACGCGGTAAGTACCTGCACTATGCCAAGCCATACGGATAAACAAACCACCATAATGCCCGAAATCTGCAGGCCACCAATCCTGCGAATCGGTCATTAGCGCATGTAAATCACTTTTTACAGCTTCCAGGTCTAAGCTTTTAAATGCTTCGGCATAATTAAAATCAGGGTCTGAAGGATTTGATAAAGCCGAATTCTGACGGAGAATATTAAGCTTCAATTGTTTTGGCCACCAGTTATTGTTACGGGTACCACCACCGCCTACATTGTGTTTCATGCTGCCGTTATGGAACGGGCATTTGCTGATATCGTTCGGGTCTTTTTCCATCTTTTATCTCAATTTGTTAGTTTAAATTTATGAACTGATATAAAATTAAGGGATTCCCATCAATAATCACAATCACATAATTCTATGCGTAAATAGTTAAAATCTATTATCCCTATTGAACCTTAATTTTCAGCTTTTTATGTATACCGATATAAAAATTAAGCATAAGATTATCAACTATTAAGCTTCCCAGCTGCGCATCTATCAGCCTTCATTGTAGCAAAAAGCTACCCTCTCTCGTTTCTATGCCGAAACAAAATCCCTATCTCTATTATGAAAGTAAAAGCGAATTATCTGAAGTGCATCTTAAGTGTTACCCTGCTCAGCATTGGCTTAACCGCCTGCAAAAAAGACAGCAACACCGATCAACCAGTGGCTACAACTGCAACCTTATCCTTCAACAACGGTCTCGACCTCACACCCAAACTCGATTTCTATGTAAACGGCACTAAAAAAGCCAGTCTGGATGCCCTGCTCCATAGCGATTACAGCGAAGTGCCTGAAGGAAAATTAACCATTAAGGTAAGCAACGCGGGTTCAACTACCGCACTTGCCACTACAGATTTTACCTTTACAGCCGGCCGTAATTACTCGGTGTTTGTATGTGGCACAACAAATGCTCCCACACTGGTTTTAGCAGAGGACAACCTCAACGCACCGTTAAAAGACAGCGGAAAAATCCGTTTTGTTAACTTAAGCCCAGGTACAAAAGGATTAGATTTAAACGTACGCGGTAAACAACCTGTATTCAGCAACCTGGCTTATAAAAGCGCTACCAATTTCGAAAACATGGCGGTAGCTACCGAAGTAAATTTCGACTTACGCGAAAATGGAAACACTCAGGTGATCAATAGCCTTGAAAAAGTAAAAATCGAAAACGGTAAAATTTATACCATTATTGCAACTGGTGACAGAAGCGAAAACAGCGCCAATGTTAAAATGACTGTGATTACGAATAAATAAAAAAATTAAAGCTTTGTCGTTCCTCCAGGCTGATCATTATTGCGGGGAGGGACGACGAAGCAATGACGATCCCCGACCTCCGTACATTACACTTCGCTTTATCACATTTCCTTTACAGAACAATCGGTAACATGTTGATTACGCGCCACAGCTTTTAAATACCTGTGCCGTACCTTTATAGCACACAAATGTATTTATGAAGCTTTATATGAAGTCGGCCTGGCTGCTGATTCTCTTTGCGGGATTTTTCGTCAACAGCTATGCCCAGAATTACTCAATTAAAGGAACGGTACTCGATACCGCCGGACTCCCCCTTCCGGGCGCGGTAGTCAGAATTAAATCCAAAACCGATAGCATTGGCGTTTCGGCCAATAATGATGGAACTTTTACCATTGGCAAAATTAAATCGAAACAGTTTACCCTTTCGGCGGCCTTTATTGGTTTTGATACCTTTAGCAAACAATATCAGATTGAAAAAGGCAATAGCCTTACGATTGAAAACATTAAATTAAAGCCCTCGTCCAATACGCTGGATGCAGTGGTGATTTCGGGTGTTCCACCTGTAAAAGTAACCGAAGATACCGTAAGTTTTAATGCCAAAGCCTTTCCGGTGCGCGATGGCGATGCTGTTGACGAAGTGCTGAAAAAACTGCCCGGCGTAAAAGTAGATAAAGACGGGAATGTAACCAGTCAGGGCTCGCCTATAACCAAAATACGGGTAAACGGAAAAGATTTCTTTGGAACGGATGTGGCTACAGCGATTAAAAACCTGCCGGCCGATATTATTAAAAACCTACAGTTTATTGATGATTACGGTGACCAGGCTAAACTGACGGGCATTAAAACCGGCGAACCAGAGAAAATATTGAACCTAACTATCCAGGAAGATAAGAAGAAAGGCTATTTCGCCCGTGCTTCGGCAGGTGTAGGTAATGCGGACCGTTATAATACCAGTATTAGAGGTAACAGCATGAAAGGCGAACGACAACTTTCGTTTGATGCGACATCGGCCAATGCCAATATGCGCGGTGGTGGCGGCGATGGGGTTACCACCCGGAATGCTGCCGGTTTAAACTTCAAAAACGAATTTAGTCCGAAACTTTCGCTTGATGCCGGCTACAATTTCAATAACGACCGCAACAATACCATCAGCAGCACTTATACACAGAATATTTTACAAGGCGATGGGCAAAACATCAGTCGTTTAGAAGATGCGCAAAACAATAACAAGAGTGATAATTACAGCCATTGGATGGGCGGCAACCTCGAGTATAAAATCGACACGATGAACTACTTGAAAATTTCGCCAAATTTTAACTACAACACCGGTATTGGCAACAGTACGGGAGGATCGCTGGTTACACAGGATACCTTATCTACCCGCCGCGAATCGACCAATGCAAACAGTTCGAACAGCTTTAGTGCCAAGGCGAATATTTTTTACAACCACAAATTCGCTAAAAAAGGCCGTAACCTGAGCAGCTGGAGTAACATCAACTATTCAAACAGTGGCAGCGACAGAAATGCTTACAACCAATATATTAATACCCACACCAGCAAAACAGATTCGTTGATCCAAAATCAATTGAATAATCAGGATAATAACAACTTCGGATTAAATTTTGGAGCATCGTATATGGAGCCGCTATGGCATAAAACCTTTATTGAGGTAAACTACAGCTGGAACCGCACCTCGACCAATAATGCCAAAGAAACTTACGATGTAACTGCAGGCAACCAGGTTTTTAACCCACAGCTCAGCAACATTTACGATTACCAGTTTGTAACCAACAAAGTAGGTATGAATTACCGTTACATAGGCGAAAAGCTGAACTATACGGTGGGAATCAATGCGCAACCTGCTGTTTTAACCGGACAAAACCTGAGCCGTGATGTTAAAACCGAGAACCGTACTTTTAATCTGATCCCTTCGGGCAGGTTTTCTTATAAATTTTCTAACCAGCAATCTATTGATGTAAATTACTGGGGCAGAAACAACCAGCCAGGCTTTTTGCAGTTACAACCCATTTCTGATAACTCCAACCTGCAAAACATCATTACAGGAAACCCCGATTTGAAGCCTGAATTTGTACACAGTGTGAATGCCCACTATAAACAGGCAGACTGGAATGCAGGTAAAGTGATTCTGGCAAATTTCAGATACGAAAGAACTGACAATAAAATTGTAACCACCAAAGCACGTGTACCCGGTACCGTAAATCAGTTAACAAGCTATACCAACACAGATGGTTATTACACCATACAAGGCGATTACAATATCAGCAAACCACTTTCGGCTGAACGTAAATTTACCATTGGTTATTCAGGTTCGGGACAATTGAATAACAATATTTCATTTACCGACGATAGCAGAATTGAGGCGAAAAACATTTCGTGGAGACAAGAACTGGAGTTCAGGGTTGATCTGAAAGACATTACGAATTTTGAACTGGAAACCTCTTATTCTCAAAACCTAACCAGCTATTCAAACACAACTTTTAGTAACCGCCAGTCGAACCGTTTTGAATATGGTATAGAGGGCCGGAATTACTTCTTTAAAGACCTAACCTTAGGCTACGATTTCAGCAAGCAGATTAATACCGGATTTGATAACGGATCGGTACGTAATCCTACCCTGCTTCGTCTCTCGATGGAATATAAATTTATGAAAAACGACATGGCTGCTATCCGTGTGGAAGGATTTGACCTTTTTAATCAGAATTCGGGGATATCGAGAGATGTATTTGATAACGTAATTGTCGATAAGCAGGTAAACCGCCTAGGTCGCTATTTTATGCTATCGCTGATTTACCGGGTACGCAAATTCGGCTAACTGATCACAGATTCAACAGGAAAGATTAAAGCTGTAGCTTGCCTTGTGGCAGGCTACAGTTGTTTAAATCGGGTATATTTTAGAATTATCCAGCACAACATTCAGCTTTAGGCGCCTTTTTTTGTGCCCAGACTTTCCATTAACTGATCGTAAAGATCGTCGCTCACTGCTTTTTGTGGTTTCATTTTCTTCACCGTAGCGCGCTTACCTTTGGCCTTAGCTTTAATAATTTTAAGCAGTTCATCGCTGTACTCATCTTTAAATGCGCCTAAATCAAAGGAGGAGCTGTATTGTTTAATTAAGGCCAGCCCTACATCCATTTCCTTTTTGGTGATGTTAATATCCCCTACCTTATTAATTTCAGACAAACTTCTGATTTCCTGCTGAAAGCGGATTTTAGTAATCACAATTACATCATCCATGGGATGAATAACACAAAGATTTTCAGTATTGCGCAAAACAAAGCGGGCCACACCGGCCTTTTTCGATTTCACCAGCGCCTTTAACAATAAAGCATAGGCTTTTCTCCCCTGCTTTTCGGGCTCCGAATAATACGATGTTTCGTAATATATGGGGTTAATATCCTGGATGTCGACAAAATTTTCGAGCTCGATAATCTTCGTTTTTTCGGGTGCCGCTTCTTCCAGGTCATGTTTATCTAAAACAATGTAACGGTCTTTCAAAAAATAACCTTTCACAATTTTATCAAAAGGTACCTCTTTGTGTGTTTTTTCATTAACCCTCAAAAACCTGATTTTTTCGTGGTCGCGCTCATCCAGCATATCTAAATCCAGGTGACTGTTTTCGACACCCGAAAATAACTTAACCGGAATATTAACCAGCCCAAATCCAATTGAACCTTTCCAGATTGATCTCATCTTAATAAATTTAACTTCACTACTAACAGTCTGGCAAAGCCGATTGTTTTGTGATCTCACTGGTTGGTGGCCCACCAACCAGCTTGTCTACTGGTCGGTGTCTCCACCGACCAGCCGAACCAACTTGTTTTGGTCGATGAGGACGGCTGACCGATAGCGTTTAATCTAATACGATCGTCATCCTGAACTTGTTTCAATACCTCTCGTTTTAATGGCCCTCGAGATTAAAGAGATGCTGAAACAAGTTCAGCATGACGTAATGGGGTGATAGAAACTTAGTGATCGTATTTCGGTTGGTGAGCCACCAACCGATGCGTTTAATCTCATACTTGTCTACTGGTCGGTGTCTCCACCGACCAGCCGAACCAACTTGTTTCGGTCGGTGAGGGCACCGACCGATAAGAATGAGTCTTTATTACCAAATTATTGAAATCGATCTTTAGCTTTTTTTATGGCCTTTTTCAGATCAATACCTTTACCCAGCACACCTTTAAAAAGATCGCCTTTTTCCTTTAATCTTTCCATGGTATTAAAAATGGTAAAATCTTTCATTTTCAAGCCTGGTTTAACTTCATCCCAATCTAATGGCATAGAAACCGTTGCACCTGGCTTTGGTCTTACCGAATACGGCCCTGCGATAGTTGCACCCGGACGGTTTTGTAAGAAATCGAGATACATTTTCCCTTTCCGGGCGGCAATGCTGCGTTCGAGTGTCGTAAACTCGGGCAAAGCGGCATGAACGGCTTCTACTATAATCCGCGCAAAAAGCTGTGTTTGTTCGTAGGTATATTTTGCCCCCATCGGAATATAGATGTGAATTCCGGTTGATCCCGAAGTTTTAGGAAAACTCGGCACATCAATAGCATCCAACACCTCTTTTACCTGAATTGCGGCTACAATTACCTGATCAAAATCCTGCTGATCGGGATCAAGGTCTATCACACAATAATCCGGATAATCGGGCTTTCTAGCGCGCGAAAACCAGGGATTGATTTCAATACAACCCAGCGACACCATCCACAAAAGCGTAGCCAGATCGTTGCCTAACAGATATTCCTTCTCTTCGCCATCGCCGGTTGAGTAAGGAAAAGTTTTGGCCCATTCAGGGGCCTTTCCCTTAACATCTTTCTGGTAAAACGGCTTTCCTTTTATCCCTCCCGGAAAACGGTTTAAAGATTGCGGTCTATCTTTTAAATAAGGCAACATATACTCCGATACTGCAGCATAATAATTTAACAAATCGCGTTTGGTAATGCCCTCGCCTGGCCAGTAAACTTTAGAAAGGTGATTAAATTCAAGCGTTTTGCCCTTTATTTTAAGCTCTTGCCTGTCGCCTTTGTCACTTAACAAGTTATCAGCATTCATTTTTGATATTTCTTTATTGTCTGAATTTTTATCATCAGCCTGCTTAACTATTTCTTTAACTGGTTCAGCTTCTTCCCTTATCACTTCTTTAGCCTTTTTATCCTCGCGCATCCCTTTGAACGAAGGATGCCTGAACACGCCATCGCTTGTAATTTCGGTAAACTCAACCTCCGCAACCAATACCGGTTTCATCCAGGTAATTTCTGCATCGGGTTGCATGTATTGAAATCGCGAACGCTTATTTACGTCCGGAATAACTTCAAAAGGACTCTTCCTCGTAATATAAGGTTCAAACAATTTCATCATCTCTTTTTGATCCTGATTAGAAAAGCCAGTACCCACCTTGCCGGCAAATGTTAATTTACCTTTTTTATACACTGCCAATATGAGCGAACTGAAAGATTTGGAAGTGTCTTTGTTTTTGGTAAAACCAGCAATCACGACTTCCTGCCTTTTATTGATTTTTATTTTTAGCCAGTCTTTTGATCTGCTGTTTATGCTATAAACGGAAGATTTACGCTTGGCCATGATTCCTTCCAGCCCGATCTTCTTAGCGGCCTCAAAAAATTCTGTTCCGTTGGTATCAAAAACTTTGGAAATGCGGATGCGATCGTTATTTTGAGGTAATATTTCATTCAATATCGCCTGTCTTTCAACCAGCGTAAGGCCGGTAAGGTCTTTCCCTTTATACCACAAAATATCGAAAACGCAATAAGTTAATGCGCCATCGGCTTCACTCCGCCAGTTCTGCAGTTGACCAAAATTCGAAATGCCTTTTTCATTCAGTACCAACACCTCTCCATCCAAAACGGCGTTTAGTTTCAGCGATTTTAAGAGTTCATGAACAGGATAAAACTTTTCGTTAAATGATTTTTTGTTTCTCGAAAGGAGTTCCACTTCATTTTTATTCAAGAAAGCAAGGGCGCGATAACCATCCCACTTCACTTCATACTGCCAGTCTGCATCATCAAAAGGACTATCAACCAAAGTGGCCAGCATCGGTTTTACCGCTTTAAAAATGGCCGTTTTAGGTGCTTCTTTAAGCAGTTTAGCCGGATCGGGATTTTCGTCCTGCAGATCAGCCAATTCCGGATCACTTTTAACTTTTTTTTTAGTCTTTACGGCTTTGGCCAGCTTTTCATCACTAATAGTTTGTGCTTTACCCGATTTCCATACCTTTTGACTGGTTTTCTCCATCACCGCAATGGTTTTTCCCGAAAGCACCGATTCATCCAGTTTGGTTACATCCTTTTTAGTGGCAAATTCATCATCATGTTTAATCAGCAGCCAGGCATTTTCGCCCATGCCATTGGTTTTTACCAATGCAAATTCCCCGTTTAATTTTTGCCCGTGTAAACGTACTTTAACGGAGCCTTTAGCCAATTCTTTAAGCAAATTATTTTCCTGTGCTTTTTTTCCTTTTATATCTTCTATCGTTTCGTACCAACCCTGATCCCAAACAATTACGGTTCCACCACCATATTCTCCTTTTGGAATAATGCCTTCGAAATTGCGGTAATCGAAAGGATGATCTTCTACCATCATGGCCAGGTGTTTAATTTTAGGATCGAGCGAAGGCCCTTTGGGTACCGCCCAGCTTTTTAAAACACCACCCATTTCCAAACGGAAATCGTAATGGAGTCTCGAAGCATCGTGCTTCTGAACCACAAACATTAACCTTTTGCTGTCTTTACTTATACCAGCCTTAGGTTCGGTGGTCTTTTTAAAATCGCGTTTTTGATTGTATGCCTGTAAACTCATTATCGTATATTTTAAACTGGCCGAAATACCTGCTAAAGAAACCTTTGTGAGCAGATATTGGTTTTTAAAATGTTATAATTCAATTTTCTGAGCAGTGTGAGCTGATTATTTAAACTGGTAAAAAATGACTATTTACTATTTTTTTACTCTTTTTTGCTCTTTTTTCACTAATTGTCTTTTTAATGTCATTTGAAGTTTATATCTTGAAAATCTAAACTAAAACTTCATGGATGACAGAACCAACCTAATCATCGGCGTATTCTCACTACTTTCTGGTTTCGGTATTTTGATCGAATTACTTCGTAACAAAGGCCGAGAAAGGCGGTTTTAAGTTTAAAGGGCCGAATAGATTAGTTTATTCGGCTCCAAAAACACTTTATTCTTCGTCTGATTAAGTTTCATCCATTTTCTGCTCCTCTCCTCCAAATCCATATCACAACACCCATTTCCTATAGTTTAAAGAAACAATCCTAATCCTCCTAAGGCGTAATGGTTTAGTCAATATTTGATTTTATAATTTTTTAAACGTACATATAACGTTTATTATTTATATCTTCATGGCAACCAAGTATAAATCAACCTCGCCATGAAAAAATCTTTCCGTTCTGGTTTTAATTATGTAACGCTAATTGTGCTCCTTATTTTTTTAACACACAGTTCGGGTGCGCAACAAAACTTTAATGCCGATAAACAACTATTTGATTACGGTTGGAAATTTACCCTGGCAAATCAATCAGACAATTACAGTGCCCCTGCTTTTGACGATCGAAACTGGCGCGGGCTCGATTTGCCCCACGACTGGAGCATTGAGGGTAAAATGGAAGCCAAAAATCCAATGGGCAACGATGGTGGTTATTTCCCGGCGGGGATTGGCTGGTACCGTAAAACATTTTCTTTACCCGCCAGTGCAAAAAATAAACGCTTATCTGTTTATTTTGAAGGGGTTTATATGAATGCCGAAGTTTTCATCAATGGCAAATCGCTGGGCGTTTATCCTTACGGTTATTCAGCTTTCAGTTACGATTTGAGTCCTTACTTGAAATATGGCGCTAAAAATACCATCGCCGTTAGGGTGGATAATGCTCAGCAGAAAAACTCACGCTGGTATAGCGGATCAGGAATTTACCGTCATGTGTGGCTGGTGAGTAAAGATCCGGTTCACATCGATCAATGGGGCGTTTTTATTACTACACCAAAGGTAAGCAGCAACAAAGCCACCGTTCAGGTAGCAGCTAAACTTAAAAATGATACCGATATGCCTAAAAATGTTGCCTTATCTATTTCGCTCTTTGATAAAACCCACAAAAAAGCAGCTACAAAGATTGTTCAGGTTAACATTGAGCCCAATAGTTTTAAGGAGGTAACTGAACAAATTGAAGTGAAAAATCCAGACTTATGGGCTATTCAAACACCAGATTTATATCAGGCGCAGGTTGAGATCAGGGCAGCCAAAAACGTACTCGACAAGATAACTCAACCCTTTGGCATCCGCTCCATACATTTCAGTGCTACCAAAGGATTTGAACTGAATGGCCAAAACATCAAACTAAATGGTGGTTGTGTACATCACGATAATGGCAGTTTGGGTGCAGCAGCCTTTGATCGTGCCGAGGAAAGAAAAGCTGAGCTGTTAAAATCCGCAGGATTTAATGCCGTTCGTACTTCACATAATCCACCATCAGAAGCATTTTTAGCAGCCTGTGATAAACTGGGGCTCCTGGTAATTGATGAAGCCTTTGATGGCTGGCGTACGGGCAAAAACAAATATGATTATGCTTTATATTTTAACGATTGGGCAGAACGCGATGTAGCCGCAATGGTTAAACGCGATCGTAACCATCCCTCAATCATTATGTGGAGCATTGGTAATGAAATCATAGAGCGAAAAGAACCGCAGGCTATTGAAACTGCCAAACTCCTTTCAGGCTATGTAAAAAAACATGACAGCACAAGACCGGTAACTTCGGCCATGACCACCTGGGATAAAGATTGGGCCATGTTTGATCCCCTGATGGCAGCGCACGATGTAGCCGGATACAATTACCAATTGCATCATGCAAAGGCAGATCATGAGCGGGTTCCCTCACGCATTATTGTACAAACAGAATCTTATCCCAGAGATGCCTTTGCCAACTGGGCGCTGGTACAGCAAAACAGCTACATTATCGGCGATTTTGTTTGGACGGCTATGGATTATTTGGGCGAATCGGGTATTGGACGCTATTTTTACCCCGGAGAATTAGAAGGGCAACATTGGGAACGCGATCTTTTTCCGTGGCATGGCGCCTACTGTGGCGATATTGACTTAACGGGCTGGCGAAAACCCATTTCGCACTACCGGAGCATGCTGTACAATGATAATGAACAAATTTACCTAGCAGTAAAAGAGCCAAATCCACTTAATGGAGGTGCAATTAAAGAAACCATGTGGTCGGTTTGGCCCACCTGGGAAAGCTGGACCTGGCCGGGTTACGAAGGCAAAGCAATACAGGTAGAAATTTATGCCAAATACCCCGCTGTACGCCTTTACCTCAACAACAAGCTAATCGGCGAAAAGGAAACTACCGCAAAACAGGAGTTTAAGGCTGTATTTTCGGTTCCATATCAATCTGGCGAGCTAAAAGCTGTAGGTGTAGTTAACGGAAAAGAAACAACAGCCTCAATTTTGAAAACTTCAGCAGCGGCTTATAAAATCAGGTTAAAGGCTGACAGAATTAAATTATGGGCCACCGGACAAGACCTTTCTTTTATCACTGCAGAAATAGTAGATAAGGATGGAAATATAAAACCTGATGCAAGCAATACGCTGACTTTTAAATTAACGGGGGCAGCAAGCCTGGCAGCCACAGATAATGCCAATCTGAAAGATATTACACCTTATCCTTCGAATATCAGAAAGGCCTGGAATGGTCGGGCTTTGGCTATTGTAAAGAGCACGCACATTACCGGAAATATTAAGATGCAGGTGAGTTCGCCAGGACTTCCGGATGCATTTTTAGATCTAACTTCTATTCGTAAAAGTATCAAATGAGCATATCAAAGCTTCAACAGTAACACTTATAATACCCCATAAATTCGTTTTGTAAATTAATTTTGACTATATTGTAATATCCTTAAAATATTCCCCCCGGAGGCGGAGGATTTATCTTTTTCGGAGGACTACGCATGAAAAAGATATTTCTATATGAGCCCGACGTGGCTATTTTCGAAATTATTAGTCTGATATTAACCGAAGAGGGCTGTCAGGTAAAAAATCTTCCTTACTGGGATAGCGATTTAACTACTGCGGTGGTAAGCTATACACCAGATTTGGTAATAATGGATTGTTTTCAAGACTTGCTCCGGCCGGCCAGATTATGTAGATTAATCAGCGTTTTATGTCCTCAAACCGGCCTTATTGCCACAAGCTGTAATCCGGATATAGATTTGACTTACCGTAAAATGGGTTTCGACACCTATTTACGCAAACCTTTTGATATAGCGCAGCTAACCAAACTGGTAAGCCGGTATGTAACACAAACTGCGGGTTGTTAGATCATTGCCATTATCTTTTTATAAGCAACATGGAGCAATCTGCCTCAGTAAGCTATATCTACGCTTCAGCGGTAAAGAAAACCACCAGAGCAGAAAAAAAAGCAGATATCAGCCAAAAAAAACGAAATTTGGATTCAGATAAATGATTTGCCAATCGGTAATTGAGGTATCCTGCAATTATCAGTTGTGGTAATGAACTGATATCGGCATCATTATGAAGATAATTGACATCTATTTTAGTAATAAAGGCAAACGAATCATGATCGTGATTTTTGCTTTTATTATGTTTTACCTGGTATCTTATGTACTCAATCCCTATTCGAGGTGGTGGGTAGAATATATCAATTCATCATACTATGAAATTCTGGGCGAAATGACTATCACCTTCTTATTCTGTGTGATTATGTCAGAATCGAGCATTTTTATGCATAAGCTGCTAAATAAACGCTTTCCCTGGACCCAGGCTCCGCTTAAACGACTTTCGATAGAAACCATTGCCAATATTATATTGGTACTGATTCTTATTTTTTTTCAGGTTTTAATCCATATTGCCTTAAGTGGTGAAGAGAAAAGGGAAATGTCTCCGCAAGACCTCACTGATTTTGCCCAGTTTATTGTGGTAAGCATACTCATTGGATTAATGATTAGCGGAATCAATACAGGCAATTTCCTGATCATGAACTGGAAAAGTTCGGCGATGGAAGCACTTGAAAATAAAGTAAAAGCAGCACAGCACGAACAAGCTGCTGCCGAAGCCGAACTACTGGCCTTGAAACTGCAAATCGACCCTCATTTTGTTTTTAATAACCTGAGCGTACTTTCCGAATTGATACTTGAAGACCAGCAACTGGGTTATGAATATGCCGAAAACTTCTCCAAAGTGTATCGCTACCTCTTACTCAATGCCAAAAAAGATCTTATTAGCCTGGCCGACGAGATTAAATTCATCCATGCCTATATTTTCCTGCTACAGCAAAGAGCTGGCACAGGTGTTCAGTTTAATATTGAAATTGATCCGGCATTGAACCACCTGCGTATACCACCATTAACTTTACAGCTGCTGATTGAAAATGCGTTAAAACACAATAAATTACTGAAAGACGACCCTTTAAAAATTTCAATAAAAGGTACCGATTCTGAAGAATTAACGGTTAGTAATGGAATTAAAGCACTGGACAGGAAACCAGTTTCAGCGGGTATTGGTCTGGATAATATTAAAAAGAGATATCGGTTACTGGGGAAAGCCTTACCCACAATTGTACAAGATTCGCAGCAGTTTACGGTAATTGTTCCACTTATTAAATTATGATTAAAAATATTCTAATCGTTGAAGATGAAAAACCAAATGCCGATCGTTTAAAAAGATTGATTGGCATTGTACGTCCAGATATTGCTATTTTGGACGTATTGGGGAGCGTATCTGAAAGTATGGCCTGGTTATTAAAAAATGATTGTCCAGACCTGATTATGATGGATATCCGACTATCAGACGGCTTGAGTTTTGAAATTTTAGAGCAAACTAATCTTAAATGTCCGATTATTTTCACCACGGCCTATGATGAATATGCGGTGAGGGCATTTAAATTCAACAGTGTCGATTACATTCTGAAACCGATTGATCAGGATGAACTGGCATTGGCTATTGAGAAAGTGGAGGAGCGAAATTTACCAGACCCGATGATTGCAGTTCAAAATCTGCTTAACCATTTAGATCGCAAGGCTTATAGAAGTCGTTTTCTTCTTCCCTATCGTGATGGTTTTAAAACGCTTTTGGTAAATGAGGTTGCTTATTTTTATGTTGAATTAAAAATTACAAGGGCGTTTTTGAATAATTCTACTGAAGAAAACCTGGGCCAAACTCTGGAAGAGCTGGAACAACAGCTCGATCCTAAACAATTTTTCAGGGCTAACCGCCAGTTTATCATCAACATTGATGCGGTACAAAACATCCACAATTATTTTAATGGCAAACTAAAAATTAAGCTAAAGCACAATCCGGAAGCCGAGGTAATTGTTAGCCGCGAAAAGGCGCAGCAATTTAGAAACTGGATGGATTATTAATTAAAGAATAACCACACAAAGGACTTTCTTTTAACCAAAAACCGCGCTTCGTACTATTAGCCAATTGCCCGATCCTGCCGCATAGTTTCAGCCATTGTTTCCTACGATTCAGCAGCAAATTCTTCCGTTTCGGTCAATTATTCAGCCTCGCGCGTTTAATTTCTTTGTCTTTTTGCCATATAATCAAATCTTAAAAAAGAATGGCAATAACTTATAAGCAAATAAAAGCTAGCCTGTACAACATTTTAGCAATAAGCACCATTGCTTTAGTGGCCGCCTGTGGCACTAGCGCAAACGATAATGTAATGCAACAGGAAGCCAGCCCCGAAGTAGAATTTATTACTTTAAGTACAGGAAATGCGGGTATAGAAAAAAAATATCCCGGTACTATTGAAGGCAAAGTAAATGTTGACATTAAAGCACAGGCTACAGGGTATCTGGCTGCTATATATGTAAAAGAAGGCGATTACGTTAAAAGCGGACAAACGCTTTTCCGCATTAAAGGTGATGCACTAAATGCACAAATAAGCAATAGCGAGGCTGCTTTGAGTGCGGCTCTGGCCAATCAGGCGACGGCAAAACTAGAGGTTGAAAAAACAAAACCTTTAGTAGCAGGCAAAGTAGTTACCGATATACAGCTGCAAACTGCCGAATCGAACTTTAAAGCCACTGTAGCCGCTGTTGCGCAGGCTAAGGCAGCCCTTAAAGCTGCTCAAATTAATGCCGATTTTTCGGTAATAAAAGCACCTGTTAGCGGTTATATTGGCCGTATTCCTAACCGGATTGGTAATTTGGTGACCCCTGCTGATACAAATCCAATGACAACGCTTTCTGAAATCGATGAAGTATATGTTTATTTTGCCATGAGCGATGCCGATTATCTGCGCATACTTAAAGCGGGTAAAAGCAATAGCGAAAAAATAACCGGGGTTGACCTTATTCTTTCTGATGGAACTTTATATGGGATAAAAGGAAAATTAGAAACCGCAAGTGGAAATATCGACAGAACGACCGGAACCATTTCTATGAAAGCTATTTTCCCTAATCCAGATAAATTTCTACGCTCAGGTGGCTCGGTACGCGTAGTAATTAATACCGCACTCAGCTCGGTTATGACTATCCCAATGGCCAGTGTTAAAGATATACAGGATAAGTTTTTTGTATACACCCTCGGCGATAGCAATAAAGTGAACATGCAGCCCATGGAAATTGCCGGCAAATCAGGTCAAAATTACCTGGTTAAAAGCGGACTAAAATCGGGCGATCGGATTGCAACAAACAATATCGAAATCCTGGCGCAGGGAATGGTTGTTAAGCCAAAAGTTGCCAGGCCCTAGCGCAATCATATCCAATATTAAATTTTAGAATTTATTTTATGTTAAAGAATATAATCGATAGACCAGTAATGGCTACCGTAATCTCTATTGTGCTCGTTATTTTGGGTATAATTGGTTTGACCAGATTATCGGTAACCCGTTTTCCGGATATTTCGCCTCCTACGGTTTCGGTAAGTGGCTCTTATCCTGGCGGCAATAGCGAAGCGGTAATCAGATCGGTGGTAACACCTTTAGAAGAACAGATTAACGGTGTAGAAGACATGCAGTATATCAAATCTACTGCAAGTAACGATGGGTCATTTTCCATAAGCATTATTTTTAAGCAAGGTGTAAATGTTGATCAGGCCGCTGTAAATGTACAAAACAGGGTACAGCAGGCTACGCCAAAGCTTCCTCAGGAAGTAATCAGGATGGGGCTTACCACTTCTAAGCAACAAAACAGCATGATTATGATCTTCAACCTGTATAGCGAAGACCATGCAAAATATGATGAATTGTTTTTGCAGAATTATGCCAACATTAACCTTATTCCGCAAATTAAACGTGTACCAGGTGTAGGCCAGGCACAGGTTTTCGGAGCGAAAGATTATTCGATGAGAATTTGGTTAAATCCGCAGAAAATGGCGAATGCAGGCCTGGTTCCGGCTGATATTAAAGCAGCAATTGCCGATCAGAGCTTAGAAGCAGCCCCAGGAAAACTGGGAGAAGAATCAGACGCTGCACTTGAATATGTGATGCGTTACAAAGGCAAGAAAAACCTGCCCGAACAGTACGAAAACATGGTGATAAAAAACCAAAAAGGCAATGTACTGCGTTTAAAAGAAGTAGCCAGGGTAGAATTTGGTTCCATTTCTTACAGTGGAGATAATAAATCGAACGGAAAAAACGCGGTTACACTGGCCATTTTACAAACTACCGGTTCTAATGCCAACGAAATAGAAATTGGTGTAAGGGCTGAGCTTGAGCGATTATCGAAATCTTTTCCTCCGGGTATTAAATATTATACCTTAATGAGCACCAAAGAACGTTTAGATGAAGCTACAGGTCAGGTTAAATCGACATTGATAGAAGCATTTATATTGGTATTTATTGTTGTATTTCTTTTCCTTCAGGACTGTAGATCGACCATTATACCAGCCATTGCGGTTCCGGTGGCCATTATTGGTACTTTTTTCTTCCTGCTTGTATTTGGCTTTACCATTAATATTCTAACCCTTTTTGCACTGGTGCTGGCCATAGGTATTGTTGTAGATGATGCCATTGTGGTGGTAGAGGCAGTACATAAAAAGATGGAGGGTTCGGATATGACCGGGCGCGAAGCCACACGTTCGGCCATGAGCGAAATTACGGGTGCCGTAATATCCATCACCCTGGTTATGTCGGCAGTATTTATTCCCATTGGCTTTATGACCGGATCTGCCGGAATATTTTACAAGCAATTTGCTTATACGCTGGCCATTTCTATCATTATTTCGGCAGTTAACGCGTTAACGCTAACCCCTGCCCTTTGTGCACTTTTTTTAAAGAACAATCATAATGGGCATGACCAGCATAAAAAGCAAAAACAAAATTTTTCGCAACGCTTCTTTACTGGTTTCAATTCAGCTTTTAACCGGTTAACAAACCGGTACACCGATGGTTTAAAATTCCTGACGAGATATAAGTGGTTTGCTGGCGGATTAACCCTGGCAATTATCGCTCTTGCAGGCTGGATGATGATGACGACCCCTAAAAGTTTTGTACCGATGGAAGATGATAGCTTTATTGTATATAGTTTAAGCATGCCTGCCGGAACAGCGTTAAACCGTACAACAGCCACAGTTGCTAAAATCGACAAGCTGTTAAAAGAGGTAGAAGCTGTTGACAATAATACCAATATTACTGGTTTTAACATCCTGAGCAATAGTGCAGGTCCATCATACGCCATGGGTTTTGTAAAGCTTAAAGCGCCTAAAAACCGTGGTGCCGTTAAGGATATTGATGCCGTAATGGGAATTATTACAGGTAAGCTGGCCTCGGTAAAAGACGGACAGGTTATGGCCTTCCGTATGCCTCCTGTTGAAGGTTTTGGAACAACCGCTGGTGCAGAAATTGTGCTGCAGGATAGACTTGGCCGCAATATGGCTTCCTTAAAATCGCAGGCCGATAAATTAATCGGTCAGATTATGCAGCAACCGGGTGTTCAGTATGCTTACACCACATTCAGGGCCGATTACCCGCAACTGGAACTTGAGGTTGATGAAGATAAAGCCAAACAAATGGGTGTTAGCATTGCCGGATTGCTGGATGCTGTGCAGGTTTACTTTGCAGGCGATCAATCTGCAGATTTTTCGAGATTTGGAAAATTTTACCGGGTAAGTATTAAAGCGGATGGTATTTTCAGGACAGATGAAGATGCTTTTAACGAAATATTTGTTAAGAATGACCAGGGCGAAATGGTTGCTGCAAAAGCTTTGCTTTCCTTACAAAAAGTGTATGGTCCGGAATCGGTAAACAGGTACAACCTGTACAATGCCGTTACCATTAACGTAAGTGCTGCCCCGGGTTTCAGTAATGGCCAGATTATGGAAACACTGGAGAAAGTATTAAATAAGCTCCCATCCGATTACAGCTACGAATGGACAGGACTGAGTTTGGAAGAAAAAGCATCAGGCAACCAAACCGTAATGATATTTGGCCTGTGTTTATTGTTTGTCTACTTCCTGCTGGCTGCCCAATATGAAAGTTATCTGTTGCCATTGGCGGTATTACTATCTATACCAACAGGTGTAATTGGTGCTTTTGCCGGTATAAAACTGGCTGGTTTAGACAATAATATTTATGTGCAGGTTGGTTTAATTATGCTGGTTGGTTTGCTGGCAAAAAATGCAATCTTAATCGTCGAATTTGCAGTACAACGCCGTCAGTCAGGCCTTTCTATAGTTGAAGCTGCTTATGAAGGTGCAAAAGAAAGATTGCGCCCGATTATCATGACTTCATTAGCTTTTATCGCGGGAATGATTCCCCTGATGACTGCTACCGGAGGAACTGCTACCGGAAATAAATCAATCAGTTTTGGTGCGGCATTCGGTATGTTTAGCGGGGTAATTTTAGGATTATTCATCATCCCTATGCTGTTTATGCTCTTCCAGTTCCTTCAGGAGAAAGTTTCGCGCAAAACTCAAATACAAAAAGCAGACATCGTATCATGAAAACAACATTAAAACATCTTATACCTGCACTGGTTATTGTTACTTTACTGGCATCATGTGCCGTAGGTGGCAAATATAGCCGACAAACGCTTTCAACGCCAGCGCAATACCGGAATCAGATTAGCTTAACCGGCGATACAGTGCTGCTTCCGTGGAAATCTTTTTTTAAGGAGCCCCAACTCAATCTGCTTATTGAAAACGCCCTTAATAAAAACAGCGAAGTGGCTACTGCCTTGTTAACTATGGAACAACTTGATCTGGCTTTTAAACAAGCCAAACTATCTATATTGCCAACACTTAACCTCGCAGTAAGTGCAAACCGCAGTTTTCAATCTAAAAACTCACTCAATGGTTCACTTTCAGGCCAGTTTGTAAGCACCAGTTATATCGATGATTACAATGCCAATTTACAATTGGCCTGGGAAGCCGACATTTGGGGAAAGGCTGCGATGCGCAAAAGTGGTGCAATGGCAGAGTACCTGGCTCAAAAAGAAAATATTGCCGCAGTAAAAACCAAAATTATAGCACAGGTTGCCAAGGCTTATTATAACCTGATTGGCCTTGATGAGCAATTACGCATAGCGAAAAGAAATGTACAATTAAGCGACAGTACGCTTAGCATGCTAAACCTGCAATACCGTGTCGGGCAGGTAAACTCGCTGGCAGTTGAGCAGGTTAAAGCACAGCAAAAAACAGCTGAACTTTTAGTCCCACTTGTGCAAAAAAATATAGAGATGCAGGAGCATGCGCTTAGCATATTGTGTGGAGAATATCCCGATGCGGTAAAACGCTCGGGTACATTAGCCAGTGTGGCTCCGAATGCCATTTTTGCAACAGGTGTTCCGGCCATGCTTTTATCGCGCAGGCCTGATTTAAAAGCAGCCGAATTGCTGGTAAGGTCGGCAAATGCTAAAACCAGATTAGCCAAAGCAGCCATGTATCCGGCAATAAGCCTTTCAGCACAATCGGGATTAAATGCGTTCAATATCAAAAACTGGTTTAATATTCCGGGTTCAATATTCAATACTCTTGCTGCGAACCTGGCTCAACCTGTTTTTCAGAAAGCAGAATTAAAAACAGCTTATCAAACTGCGCTCCTTGAACAGCAAAAATCGGTTATAACATTTAAACAAACCATGTTAACAGCTGTTGCTGAAGTTTCTGATGCCATGAGCCAATCGGTACATGCAGACGAAAGGCTGGCTTTGATTGATGCTAAATCTGCCTCTTTAAACAGGGCTAATAAAGATGCCTTATTGCTTTATAAAAGTGGCATGGCCACCTATCTCGAGGTTATTACAGCACAAAATAATGCCTTGCAAAACGATCTGGAAGCCATTTCAATAAAACAGGAAAAGCTTAGCGCCCTAACTGATCTGTACCGGGCACTGGGTGGCGGAATAGAATAACCAAATGGTTCAATTAAAATGGGATAAATCTTCCCATTTTAATTGTCATTTGTTTTAGCGCGATCAGAATTCGGTCTGGTAAATAGTTTAGCCCAGAAACCTATCATCACCACACACCAGGCAATTACGGCAAACAGGCAAAAACAAGTAGAAACCACAGGCAGGAAACTAATGTGCAGCACTTCATTTAACCTGAAAGTGCTTACCGAATACATACCAATGGGAAAAACGAACGACCAGAAGCTGGGATCGTAACCTTTGGCTGTAATTGGAACTTTAACTTTTTTAATTACGTGTTTCCAAATACCGAGCAAAAGCAATAAGGGAATCCACCAGGTGCCTGCGGCCCAAAAAAGTACCACAATACCTTTTAAGAAAGGAATAATTGCAGCAATAATTGGTAATGTTCCTGCAACATGCATCAGCATGCAACCTGCCAGTACAGTTATGGCAGTGGCGCCCATGTTAATCCAGTAAGGTGCACCCAGCTCGGCCGCATGAAGCTCGAAGAAAGACATCCGGTAAATAATCAGCGACATGATGTACAGATAGAACAATGCGCCCAGCGAGAAAAAACAGAGTGAAATGAAAATCAGGTTTTCATCTCCGCCAGCAATTAAGGTGGTTAAACCCGATATGGCCTGCAACGTTACTACAAATAACAACCAACCACCGTTTATTCCATCTTTTAAGCTTTTTTTATGGTGGGCCACGGTAAGGCTAAAAAACAAACCGTAAGCCAGAAACAGCCAGACTATGCCTGCAAAAACCAGAAAAGCGATTGCAATAACCGAATTAAAGCCAGCTAACACAAACTGGTTTCCAACAATACAACAGGCGGCAATAATCGTTAAAAAACCAGGGCCACGCTCGTAACTATGAAAATCGGCCTTAATGTCTGCATAAAACCGAACCAAACGGTATAGGTTCGCGACAATTAATGTGCAGAAAATTGCCAGATTAAAAAACAGGAAAACTTTAGCCAGCAAAGGCCAGCCATGTAAAGAAAAGCCTATGCCGATAATTCCCGTAGCCATGACCATCGAAAAATAAGCTGGTGGCATTTCTTTTATCCGCTGTGCTAAGCTCATGTTGTACAGATTTAGGTATTGGCCAGTAAATCGAAATATTCATCATCTTCGTTTTTGCCTCCATAGCCCTTACCTACCGTGGTGTGAGAGGTAACAAACTCAATTCGCGCAATCCACTTCACCATTTTATATCCCAGTTGGTTTTCTACCCGCAAGCGTAAAGGCGCACCATAAAGTTCGGTTAAGGGCTCGTAATTCATTTCCCAGGCGAGCAAGGCCCCTGGTTTCATGCAGTTATCGAGCGTATGGGTATCGTAATAATCGCCACCATAAAGCCCTTCACCAAAAGAATAAAATACAACCGTTTTAACTGATGAATGAGGTCTTACCACTTCAATGAGTTTACGCATAGGTAAACCACCCCATTCGGCTATACCCGACCAACCCTGAATACAATGATGCATGGTGATATTTTCATCCTGCCCTAGTTTTTTTAACTCAGCCAGCGAAAACTCCATTGGATTTTCTACCAAACCGCCTACCTTAAGTTTAAAATCCTGAAAGTTATTGGCGGCAAGTGCTTTCCATTCACTCGATTCGGGCACTTTGCCGTTGGCCCAAAAGTGAGGTGTAATATCTTCTTTGCTATAGACCAATTTAGGCTTAAGCTTGTTAATGGTTTTCTCCCAAAGCGTACCGTTAATTAAAGCCTGCAACCGTTGCAATCGCCTTGGCCGATGCCAGGAGAACCAATGCGCAAACACTGCAAACAAAACCAGAAAAATAAGAAAACCAATACCAAAGTACAAGCCGGTTTGGTCGGTTTCGCTATCCGTTCCATTAACAATGTGGTTCATATTTCTAACCAAACCCGTTGCTACTACCATTGCTACATGGACCACCAGAAAAGCCAGATAAGCCAGCATCACCAGAAAGTGAACAGAACGGGCACCTTGCCGGTTAATAAAAATTTTAGGAAACCAGTGGAAACGGTTTTCAATTGCCGGCGACATGGCCATACCACTCAACATGGCAATGGGTGCCAACAAAAAAACCACGGCGAAATACGATAATTGCTGCAGGGCATTGTATTGGTAAAAGCCATTCGGTTCTATAGGCATATTGAAAGTGGCATAATGTACAAACACACTCCACGAATCAGGAATAATGCTCCACGAGGTAGGTACCAGTTTACGCCACTGATCAGTCGAAAACAGTAAGACAATAAAAATAACCCCGTTGAGCAAGAAAAACGGCACATTGATAAAGTGCCAGCAACGCGCCAGGCCTACGGTGTGCCTGTACCCGGGCAAACCCAATACCGGACTAATGTAACGTGCATCTTCTTTTGCTGTCCACACCTTCCCTTCCGGAATATTTAAGGGGGTAAATTTGGCCCATTCAGAACCCGGGGTACAACTGTTGTTAAAATATAAGCGCGGATGATCGGCCAGTATAGAAAGGCCACTCCTGATAATGGTAATTAGGAAAAAGAAATTTACCCAATGGCTTAACCTTAGCCACCACGGAAAACCAATAGCCAGCTTTTCCTTAGGCACAGGGATGAGCCCCGGATCGGCCGGTAAACCCCAGATTAAGTACTGCAACCAGGCAACACCCATTGTAGCGATCAGTAAAATAGCTAAAACATACCACACCTGTGGTTTTAATCCAATAAAAGTTCTTCGATCGGCGGGGTAGTGAACGGCTTGTTCTGCAGCGGAAAAATTCGGGATCATGGCGCAATTTTAAGGAAGATGAACGTTTTTTATGAATGATAAACTTCCTGACTTAACCGGATATTTCACCATTTTTTAATTGCCAGCAGGTTTACAAACCTGAAATTAGCTAAATAAATCCAGAAATCTCAGGGTTTACCTGCCAAAAAACCAAAAAGCATGGTGTTGATTGATGTAGGATCGTTAAATTTGCCCCCCGAATAAAGCAGCCTCAATTGGCTGAAATACCAATACATATATAAATGGAAGAAAACGATTTTGTTGCCATCTGGCTGGAAGAAACCGGCAACCCTGCTATCGAACGCCTGTCGCAACTAAACCTTGCTATTGCCGCAAAAGCTGCCGCTGCAATTGCCAATAATGAGCTAACTGAACAAGATCTGGCTATCGCTCTGGATGTTAATCCTGATGAAATTAAAAGATGGCTAACCGGCAGACATACCTTTAGCATGACCATTATTACCGAAATCGCAGCAAAGCTAGAGGTGCTTCCGGAGTAATCCGAAAACACCTTAACCAGCGACGGGATAGATAAGCCTAAGTAACTATGTGTAAATAAACAGGATTTAATTATCCTTTGGGACCAAAAAGAAATGTTTTGGTAGCTTTAAGCATTTTCGAAAAGCTAACTAAAATTTCATCAACTGTCCAATAACGTTGCTGTTCTGCATTTACCAGTTGAATACCCTTTAAACCAAAGGGTTTGGTAGTGATGGCCAACACCTTCATTCGGGTTTCTTCGCCATCGTTGTAAACCGTACAAGGCAACTCCTCATCAATGTGATATTCAATATCAACCGGCCATGGGCCACTTACCCCCCAGGCTGCATTATCGGTATCATCGGGACTAAACGTTAAGGTATATCCTTTGGCTTTGAGTTGCGCGATGGCCTCCTCAAGTGCATTATTTTCCGTTACCATGTAATTAAAAGGAAACTTAATGTTTCAACAATCAGGCTATCCTCGATTTTTTCTGTTGCCAGGTAGCGATATTAAAAATAACGCCCAATGCAATCAACAAACCGCCAGTAAACTCAGGCCAGGCAAACGAACGGATGCCATTGATATTGATCGTCCAGGGGTGCGAATCTACCGGATTTACCGCATTTAGCTGTCCGCCGGTTAATAATGCCGCAACCAGTAATACTAATCCACCAACCATCAGGTAATAACTTGTTTTTTTCATAACCTTTAATTAAATAACATTTACAATTAAACTCTTCTGTCGGCCATCATTTTTTTCCCTTTCACAATCATCTTTTTCGCTTGCCTTTCCATCGAAAGGTTTCTACCTACACTACTCTCCTTTTCCTGGTTTACACTATAGGCCCTAACAATATCTTTGTAGCTTAACAAACCTTCGAATGATGTTTCATCTCTGCCGCTTACTACCGCTACAAAGTCGTTTCCGGAAGTATGCATCAACTCCAGTGCTTTTCTTACCGGTTCGTTTCCTTTAATCTGCTCATCTCCTGATTTGATTATAGCCGTAATGCTGGCCATATCTTCTTTTACCCATTGGAAAATATCCAGTACGGAGATAGTACCCAAATAATCACCTTCAGCATCGCGCACAGCATACCGGTTTTCTTTAGGCGGATTGGCCGCAAAATATTTCCGCACCTCGGCAATGGTATTGTACGAACTGATAAAAACCGGATTGCGATCCATCACCTCCGCAACACGTAATTTTAACAGCAAATCCGGTTCATAACTATCTGGCGTATGAATGCCTCTACGGGCAATTTTTTCGGTCATGATTGTATTTTTCATTAAAAACACCGAAATGAGGTAGGCACCAGAGCAGGCACCAAGCAAAGGCAATAGCCCCTGCACCTGCTGGGTAGCTTCGAGCGCAAAAAGAATACTGGTTAAGTAAGCCCTCGAAGCACCGGCAAACATGGCCGACATACCTACAAGTGCCGACATTGGAATACTGATATCTAAGCCGGGAAAAACCGAATGCAACAGATAACCTAATGCAGCACCCGTTGCACCACCAATAGTCATTAAAGGTGCAAGCGTTCCACCCGAAGTTCCGCTGCCCAGCGCAATGGCCCAGGAAATAAATTTAAACAGGCAAAGCGAAAGAATGACAGAAATGGAAAGCTGGCCGCTTAAAAGGGAGATGATATTATCGTAACCTACACCTAAAGTTCGCGGTGCAAAATAACCAACAACGCCTACGGCAAGCCCGCCAATTGCAGGCCACCATGTCCAGTGCAAAGGCAGGTGCTCAAAGGCATCTTCGATAAAATAAACCACTTTAGTAAGCCCCAGTGATGCGAGCCCTACCAGAATCCCGATGAGACTATAAATACCCAATGCCGCATTTGACGGTGCCGAAAGCACCGGCATGGGGAACACAGGCCCTGCTTCGAAAAGCAGATGATGTCCTGCCGCTCCTGTAATACAGGCCAGTGCCACCGGTATAATTGCCCTCGGAGAAAATTCGAACAACAAGAGTTCGATGGCAAGAAATACCGCAGCCAGCGGTGTACCAAATATGGCCGACATACCCGCAGTTGCCCCGGCAGCAAGGATAATTTTACGTTCAACCGGGCTCACAGTAAACAACTGCCCAAGTGTAGAGCCCAATGCACCTCCGGTGGCTATAATTGGTCCCTCTGCACCAAATGGCCCACCCGTACCAATGGCAATAGCAGAAGAAACCGGTTTCAAAATGGCTATAGCTGGTTTTATTTTACTCTGATTGGTAAGCACCTGTTCCATGGCTTCGGGAATACCGTGCCCCCTAATCGCTTTTGAACCATAAAATGCCATAAAACCTACTATTACCCCGCCAATAACGGGTACAATAATAACCAACAGACCAAGATGGTTATCTGCTGGACTATGGAAACTGAAATCGAACTCCTGGTAAAAAGAAATATTGGTTACCAGGTTAATTAACGATACCAGCACTTTTGCGATGAAAGAAATGCCGATTGCTACTCCAATTGAGAGCATTGAAATAAATAACAGGCGCTTTTTAGAACTTTTTTCTTTGTTTTTACTTCTTTTAAACTTACCGAAAATACCCAGCGCCGGGGAAATTGGTATGATATTTTTTGTCTTATTCATTTTATTATTTGAGCATGAGACAAAAGTAGAAATAAAAAATCAGAAACATTGCATAAAATATATTCTAAACAATATTATAACAATTAATAAAACATAAACAATACATTAAAATATATTTTAAGATATATTTTAAGATTTGGATTGCGAATAAATTAATAATTGTATTTTTGCCAGCAGCAACAACCTGAAGATGAAAGAAAGCAACAATACCTGCGACCTGAAAAGCTGCTATCTGTGCAGTCGTGTGCTTACCGACTGGCTCCCTGCGGTTGCACAGCAGAAAAAAAACTTTCAGCTTAAAAAAGGCGAGCAGCTCTTTGCTGAGGGAGACCCTGTAAATGGGATTTATTTTGTTTATTCGGGCACGATTAAGGTGCACAAGAAATGGGATAATGAGAAAGAGCTGATTATCCGTTTTGCCCGCAAAGGCGATGTAATTGGTCACCTTGGGCTGGGTAAAAACCCGGTTTATCCGGTTTCAGCGACAGCACTTGAGGAGGCAACGGTGTGTTTTATTGATCTGCAATTCTTTAGATCAAGTTTGCGGGTGAATCCTGATTTTACCTACCAACTCATGGATTTCTTCGCTGCCGAACTGCAGGAATCGCACGAGCGGATGCGTAATCTTGCGCACATGTCTGTAAAAGGGCGGATTGCCAATGCGATTTTAGCTTTACAGGCACAATTTGGCACCGATGTTTCAGGCGCAATTGATCTGGATATTTCGCGCCAGGACGTAGCTTCTTATTCAGGAACTACTTACGAAACACTTTTCAAGATTTTTACCGAATTTAGTAAAACAGGTAAAATTTCGGCACAAGGCAAGCGGATCAGTATCCTTGATACACCTTTTTTACAGGAAACTGTAGCCGCAGATAACCAGAAAAATTAAACCGCGGATTAAAACAGCAAAATTATCGATTTTGGGTTTAAATAGCACTCAAAAGCGCCTTCAACAGTAGCAATTTCATTACAAAGGGGTGAAATCACCCGAATTTATACGGGCAATTACTAAAACAGAAAAGCGATCAGATAAATATTCCGATATTGTTTATTCATTATAAAACATGATAACGTCTAATGATATTGCCGAAGTAATAAATGAACTGGAAAAACTTGCATTAAACCTCAATCTTGATGAGGATAAATTGCAACGTTTAAATGCAGTACTCAAAATTGCTGAAGAAAAAAATGCCATACTTCATGCTATTAACCAATCTACTGATGATGCCATCATCAGCAAAAACCTTGATGGCATTATTACAAGTTGGAATAAGGCTGCATCGCGTATTTTTGGTTACACTGCCGAAGAAATGATTGGTGTTTCGATCCTCACCCTTATCCCTGAAGATCTCCATTACGAAGAAACTGAAATCATTGCTAAGTTGCAACGCGGCATCGCAATCAATCATTTCGAAACCAAACGCAGACGTAAAGACGGCACGTTGGTAGATTTATCGCTTACCATATCTCCTGTTCTGAATTCTAAAGGCGTAATTATTGGCGTATCTAAAATTGCACGTGATATTACCGATCGCCTATCGGCTGAGGTGAACAGCAAACGGCTGAGCGCGATCATCGAATCATCAGACGATGCCATTATCAGTAAAGACCTGAACAGTATTGTAACCAGCTGGAACGATTCGGCTGTACGCATATTTGGCTACAACGCCGAAGAGATGATTGGGCAATCGATTCTTAAGATCATTCCGAACGACCGGCATGATGAAGAACCCAAAATCCTCTCACAACTTAGCCAGGGCATCAGGGTAGATCATTTCGAAACCATAAGACGCCGCAAAGATGGCAGGCTGATTGATGTATCGTTAACCATTTCGCCCATTAAAGATAGTGCAGGACGCGTAATCGGGCTTTCAAAAATTGCCAGAGATATTACCGAAAGGAAGCAAGCCGATAAGAAAAAAGAAGAGTTTATTGGTTTGGTGAGCCATGAGTTAAAAACGCCTTTAACCTCACTCCGTTCGTATGTGCAGGTGGCGTTGTTTAAAGCCAGAAAGGAAGAAAACGATTTTATTGATAAAGCGCTTTCCAGAGCTGAGCTGCAGACCAAAAAAATGGAGGCCATGATCAGGGATTTCCTGAATATCTCACGAATGGAAGATGGACATTTAAAGTTAAACTTAAGCCAATTCGATTTATCAGCACTGATTAACAACTGTATATCAGATGCTTCTATAACCACTTCGAAACATCATTTCAACTATATTGGCGAACAAAATGCATTGGCCATTGGCGATGCAGAAAAAATTTCGCTGGTGCTGATTAACCTGATCAGCAATGCGATAAAATATTCGCCTGATGGTGGAGAAATTACAGTAACCTGCGAAAGGCAGGATAACTATCTGACTGTCGCGGTGAAAGACCAGGGCATCGGTATTCCGAAAGAAGATCAAAAACTCCTGTTCAGGAAGTTTTACCGGATACAGTCGGAAGAAACCAGAAGCATCAGCGGATTTGGAATTGGGCTTTACCTTGTTTACGCCATACTCGAACTCCACGGCAGCAGCATTGAGGTTGAAAGCACTGCAGGATCAGGATCAACATTTTTGTTTAAGCTTAAAACGGCTGATTAAGATTGGCTTGTTATTTACATCATTAACGAATTAAGCAAATTAAGTCCTGTTATTTTAATAACTGGCCTATTTTCATTTTACGGCATTTTCATCATTAAGGAGTTAAGTACATTAAGTAATCATGCTTTAATACCTGTTCTATTTCCAGTTTACATCTTCCCTATCATTTCCATTTTACCTTTTCTATTTTACAGGCATTTTCATCATTAAGGAGTTAAGTACATTAAGTAATCATGCTTTAATACCTGTTCTATTTCCAGTTTACATCTTCCCTATCATTTCCATTTTACCGCTTTCATTGTAATTTCTTTTCTTGTAGCATAAAAAATAAGAGTTTGCCCCCTTATTTTGATCAGATTCCCCCTCTGCTGCGCATCTTTTTTGTAGTTAATTTGTTCGAACCAAGTATAATAAAAAATGCAAAACGGATTTAAGCACTTCTGGTGTTTCATTACTCTTGCACATAACCTAACAACTTAAACTGTCATTATAGTCTTATTGATAAGCGCAGAAGGACACCGTACTAATGGTGTGCATAGGCCTTCTTTTTAATTAACCAAACGACCATTTATTATGCAATGATCACTAAATCCCTACTCAACATTATGAAAACTAAACCTTCTATCTTACGTTCAATCGGCGCAGTCATGCTCGGCATCGTCCTGTTTTCGAGCAGCTGTAAAAAAGACAAACTTTCAGATACCACAACTACCGAATCGCTTTCGATAAAGGGAAAACTGGGCGCCATACCGCCCAACGAGGCACAACTTACCGTCGCAAACGGCACATTTTACATTGTAAACCGCAAAAGCGGAAAGGTACTTGATGTGGCAGCCTTTCAAACTGCCGATGGTGCTAATGTAGCGCAATATGCCGGTACTGGCGGTACCAACCAAAAATGGACTTTAACTGCAGTTTCGGGCGGTTATTATTCGGTTATTGGTGTACATAGCGCAAAAGCGCTTCAGGTAGATCAGGCGGGTACTGCCGATGGCGATAATGTAAATATTTCGACCAATACCGGCGCCACCAACCAGCAATGGCAATTTACTTCTATTGGCAACGGTTACTACCGCATTATTAACCGCAATAGTGGCAAAGACCTTGATGTTGCCGGGCAATCGATAGATAACAGCGCCAATGTAGACCAATGGACTTACTGGGGAGGCGAAAACCAGCAATGGTCACTACTTACGGTTAATGCCAGTGGTCAATTAGGCTGGACGCTTACCAGCACCGGCGTACCGGCCGATGTGTTAACCCGCATTACCAATGCCATGAACGACGCCTGCGCCAGGTATAATGCTGGCGCCAACTGGCCTGCGCGTACCCTTACTGTTGAATATAATACAGGTGTGGCAACAGCTGATGGCAGTACGAATGGAAATATCCGTTTTGGTGCCAATACCAGCTACCAGAACGTGCGTACAGCCATGCACGAAATTGCGCATACCTATGGTGTAGGCCTTAGCGGCGGATGGGGAACCAATACGTCTACAGGCGATTTTCTGGGGACTAATACGGTTGCTTTGGTTAAAATATTTGATGGCACCAGTGGCGCAATACATACCGGAGGTGGACATTTCTGGCCTTATGGCTTAAATTATGATAATGAATGGAGCGAAACAAACGCATTCAGGCACGTAAAATTAGTTTATGCCATGCGCTCTGATGGCATGTAACAAAACATGATTTTAACCGACTATAATGATAGGCTTATCAAAAATAAAAAGGAAACCCTCCAACTGGAGGGTTTCTTTTAGATAACACAAACAACTAATTTTCACTATTAGTCTTTGCTTTTAAGGATATATACTTTACTGCTTTAATGTAATAGTACCCAATGCTGTGTTTTGACCAAGGGCAACCTTAACAGCAGTAACAGTACTATCTTTGTAACCCGCAATTGGGACAAACTTTACCGAATAAGTACCTGCAGCTAAACCTCCTACAGTAAATTTACCACTTAACGGATCTGCAACAGTACCTACAGTATCAGTACCCGCAATTACCAATACTTCAGGGTGACTGGCTAAAGGTAAAACAGTACCAGATATTAAACCTGTAGTGGCAGCGGTTACACCACGTACTACCGGTTTCAATAAATACTTACCATTTCCGGTGCCTACAATTGATTTCGCCGCATCAAAATCTAAAAGCAGCGTGTAAGCAGCTCCCTCAACCAATTCAGGATTTGCAGTTAACTTCACCTTCCAGCCCGAAGTTTGGGCACTTGGTGTTTTAAGTTCCTGCTGAATACCATTAACCACAATAGTATTTCCGGTTTCATTCAGCACTAACCTGATTTCAGTAATTTCGCCGCTGGGCATTTCGCCAGAAGCCACCAAAATATCCGGATTACTGGTACCGATTCTGAAATCGAGGATATCAAATATTCCGGTACTCGCGGCAAAAACATAAGGTTTATCTCCCGATACCAGAACAATTTCCTTTACACTTAAATTAATCTTATCGAAATTACCGGGAGCATCGGTCATTTTGATCTGAACCTTCGTGGTTCCTTCGCCCGATTCATTTTTCTTACAGCCGGTAAAAGCAAATATACCCGCTATTACGAGCGCCATACCTATACTATTTACAAATTTTGTTTTCATAATGTTTAGATTTTATTCCATGTTTTATAGCTCAAATTTGAAGGCCGAAGATGAAACCAACATGAAATTTAAAAATTATTTTTTTCATCTTATTTTCATGTTGCCCATTTACATTTGAAGATATATTGCCATTGTAATGATGGTTTTTGGTAAGAGTTTACCCTCAGGTAGGGTAAACTTTTTTATATTTATAAAATGAAGCGATTTACCGCCTTTTTCTCTCTGACTTTTTTGATTTGTGCCAATTCGTTTGCGCTGCAAAACGATGCACTATCGGCAAGCTTATTGTCAATCAGATACATTAAACAAGAGTCACAGCAAGAGAAAGTAAAGCAAGACCATAAAAAAGCCGAAAAGCAACAGCAGCCGGAACAGCCTCAAATTAAAGAAGTACAAATTAAAGAAGTGCCCAAGGCCAGACGACAGCTCAAACCCATGGCAGTTAAACCTAATGTAAAAGTTAAGCCTATTAAAATTATTAAACCAAAAATTAAAAGACCTTAAAGGATAAGTATATGAACATCCGTCTCTTAATTTTCTGCTTGTTTTTACTTACCGCTAAAGTTTACGCCCAGCAAGACTCTGCTAAAGCTACGCTTACCCTTGCCGCCTTATACAACAGCAACATAAACTATTATGGACAAGTAACGGCCGAAAAATATCCTTATGCATTATTTAATGCCACATTAAGGTTCCCAAATGGTTTATACTTTACAGGTGGTGGCTATAAGCTTTTAAGCTTTGGTTCCGGAATATCGGAAACAGATTTAGGTATTGGTTTCGACCACGATTTTAACGAAAAACTTACCGCGGGTTTAGCCTATACACACTCTTTTTTCCCTTCCAACTCACCTTTATTGCAAGCTTCAAACAGCAATAATATCAATGCATCTTCCGCTTACACCTGGCCCTGGTTTAAAACCGGCCTAAGTATCGATTTTGCATTTGGAAAGCAGCGCGATGTATTTCTAAGTTTTGAAAACTCAAAGGAAATTGAACTTGGCACCATTTTCAACGGAAAGAGTTCAATTTCAATTACTCCAGCCATTGAAATTACAGCTGGTACCACGCGCTTTTACGAGAGCTACATTATCGAAAAAAGTAAAAGACAAAATGCTAACGGCCACGGGAAAAGTGCTTCGGCCCCGGGTATTAGTAACGGCAATACCACCGAAATTGTCGAAAATACTGTCAATCAGTTTAAATTACTGGCCTATAACTTTAAATTTCCACTAAACTTTAGTACCGGAAATTTCCTGGCCGAAGCCAGCTATCAATTTTCTATCTTAGGAAACAAAAAAGAAGAAGAAGTAAAACATCAGCAATCTTTCTTTGGCCTTGCCCTTTACTATCAGTTTTAAAACATGAAAGTATTAATCGTAGAAGACGAAAAAACACTTGCCTTTGAGATGGAAAAATTCCTCAAAAAGGCCTTTTTCCTTTGCGATCTTGCCCATGGCTTTAAACAAGCTGTAGAGAAGCTCGAACTCAACCAGTACGATTATATCCTGATTGATTTGGGCTTACCTGATGGGGATGGTTTCGATCTTTTGCAAAAAGCAAAAAAAAGCAATCCAGATGCGGCCTATATGATCTTAACTGCCAGGGGCAAACTGGAAGACCGTGTGGCCGGACTTGACATGGGTGCTGATGATTATTTAGCCAAACCCTTTTTTCTGCCCGAGCTCCAATCGCGCATGCAGGCCATTGCCAGGAGAAAATTTAAAGTTGCTGATGAACTGCTCCCGCTGGGCAATTTTAATATCGACCTTCAGAAACGCTTTGTTTTCTTTGAGGATGAACAGATTGAACTCTCGCGCAAAGAATTCGACTTGTTAAGTTATTTGTTGCTTCATAAAAACAGGGTGCTTACCCGCATCCAGCTGAGCGAGCATATCTGGGGAAATTTTACCGATGGTGATTATGATTCCAATTATATAGATGCCCATATTAAAAACATCAGAAAAAAGTTGAACATGTATGCCCCTACCGAATGGCTCGAAACCGTAAGGGGTGTTGGCTATAGAATTAAAAAGTAATTGAAACTTTCTACTAAACTTACTTTATTTATTACTGGTTCTAAACTTGCAATTGTAGGACTGTTTATTCTATTGCTTCCTTTTTTAATCGGGCAGGTTGCTTCCAATTACACTAATTTTTCGCTCAAAAACCAGCGAAAGAAAGTCATCCGGAACATCAACAATAAAGGTATGGACTACTACCTCGAAGGCCAGGATAGCTATGGCAGTTATACCATGCTTAAAGATGAGTACATCGCGCTCGAAATTGCTGCTCCCGATCTGAAACTCGATACCATCAGAGACACCAAAAGGATTGTTGAACAGGATACGCTTGCCTACCGTGTATTAAGTTTTACTTTTACCAGGAACCAAAAGAATTACCTGCTCGAAATTGGCAAAACTACCACCAGTATTAACCAGTATAATGATGCGCTGCAACGCTTTGCCTTGTATGTGCTGATTATTCTTATTGCTTTAAGTATAATCATCGACCTGATATTTACCCGCCGATTAATTAAACCATTGGGCCAAATTATTAAACTGCGGCTGGGCAATACCCGTTTTCCTTTTAAAAGAAACCAGCAGCCGATTAAAACCAATACCTACGATTTTAAATACCTCGATCAATCGCTCATTTCGTTAATGAACCAGATCAATGAAGCTTTTGAAAAAGAACGCGAGTTTACAGCCAATGCCTCGCATGAGTTTATGACCCCGATCAGTATCTTACAAAATAAGATGGAAAACCTGCTTACAGAAGAAGTTGAGCCGGAAAGCCTGCAGGAACACATTGTGGAAATGATGCGGACACTGGAAAGGTTAAAGAAAATTTCCCGTGCACTGCTGTTAATTTCACGAATAGAAAACGAACAGTTTTCGAAACAGGAACAAGTAGAACCCCTTAGCCTGATTAACGAAGTTGTAGAAGAAATCGGTCACAGGTTAGAAGAAAAAAACATCCGTCTGAATATTGACCTTAAATACAATAACAAACAGGCTCAGATGAATCATGATCTGCTTTTTCAGCTGTTTTATAACCTCATCAATAACGCAATTAAGTTTAACCGGGAAAACGGATATATTCGCATTACTGATCATTTTGACAAGGGTAAATATAGCATCCAGGTAATCAATAGCGGGCAAGGCATACCCGCAACAGAAATTCCCCATATTTTTGATCGTTTTAAAAAAACCGGACAAGCAGAAAATACGGGTTATGGCCTGGGACTTGCGATTGTAAAAAGCATTGCCAGTTATTTAAACTTAAACATTACAGTAACTTCTGTAGCTGAACAGGAAACGAATTTCAACATCCGTTTCAGCACTAATGACCGCTCTGTTTAATCTGCGAAGCAGAAAGTTAATCACCCAAAACCAAATGTTGTTTCTGGCTGAGCAGCATCTTTTTTAATGCATTGTAATCGATATCCTGTACGGCTTGATTACCCTCTATCGCCAAAACCGCTGCTGTAGCCGCCGATTCACCCAATATCATAAATACAGGTTCCATGCGCACCGAACCATAGGCAATGTGCGAAGCTGATAAACACACCGGAACCAAAAGATTCTGGCATTCCTGTTTACGTGGCACAATAGACTGATAGGCAATACTGTAAGGTTTTGGCGCCTTTACACCGATATCGCCCTCATTCTGAACAAATCCTTCGGCTGTAACATAACGCTGAACATTATGCGAATCGAGCGAATAGGATCCCATACCTACCGGGTTAGGCACAGCTTTTTTACCCAATACTTCATTTTCGGTCATCACAAAATCGCTAATCATTCTTCTCGCTTCGCGCACATAGAGCTGATATGGCCAGTTGCCATTATCTTTAAATTCATCTTTTGCCAGTCCCCAGTTTTTTAATTGTGCACTAACCTGCCGGGGCATTCGCGGATCATTAGCCATGAAATACATCAGGCCTTTCTGGTAATTTTCATGCGCTTTAATAATCTCTCTTCGCTTTTCGTACGAAGCTTCAGGGTAATCATAATTCATTCCGATAAAATCGGTACTGAAGGGGCCATGGTTATTGGTATCTGTTTTGCGGTTGGGAATGGGATCGTATTTATTAAAAAGTTCGTTCCAGCCTGAATTGAAAACCCTGAGCAAGAGTTCATAATCATTCGGATTGTAATGATCTGGCTTGGGAAAAGCAATCCTGTTTTCGGGTTTATCTGTTAAACACATGCGGTAACAATAGGCCTGAATTTTATCATCTGCAGTGCCATTCTTGCCAGGTTGTTCTGCTGAAATACCTGTTAAAAGTCCACTGTTTTTATCGCCCGCAATACGATAAGGATCTATTTTATTCTTAAAATGATGGCCATGCTGAAAAACCAAAGCCTGCACTCCGTTCCACTGTTCTGAATAAGTGCTATTGGCCTCTCTTCCTACATGATAACTTACTTTAGCTGCTGCCATCAAATCACCTTCATAACTGGCATCTATAAATATTTTTCCAGAGAATTTTTTACCTGACAGCGTAGTCAGCCGGATAATCTTTCCTGCTTCCAACTCCAGTCCAGATTCTCTATTAAGCCACTCGCCACGGTAAATTTTAAGGTGATTTTCTTTCACCATTTCTTCCATAATCTGCTCAGCAACATGGGGCTCAAAAACCCACATCGTGCGTTCGTTACCATCCATTGCCGGGGTGCCTTGTCCCTTATTGCCATAGGAAGCCTGCGCCTGCCAGTTCCAGGCACTGGCTTTTTGATAATGCTGATAAACCCGCGCATAAAATGTTCTGGCTAAACCTCCAATCACCGATTTATCGCCAGTATCGGTAAAACCCAAACCCGATGAAGAAAGCCCCCCGAGGTGTTGATCTGGTGAAACCACCAATACACTTTTCCCTAATTTTGCAGCCTGCACTGCAGCCATAACTCCGGCCGAAGTGCCCCCATAAACAATGATATCGGCTTTATATTCCTGCTTTTTCTGTTGTGCGAGCGTAAATAAGCTAAAATGAAGTGCAAATAAACCGGCTAAAAATTTTCTGATCATGAGCTGCTAAAAGATTATGTTTCGATAAATGCCAGGTGGATTATTGCCTGCATTTACTAAGGTTTAACGTTTTAGCTAAGATAGTAATCCAGATAATAAAAAACAGTTATCCTGCTATTTTTCATAACTTTATGCTAACGATTGGGAATTCGGGTACATTAAAGGCAATTATAATTAATGAACTTATGAAAACAGTAAAACCTGCTGAAGCATTTAACAAATCGGCAAAGCTCTATCAGCAAAAGTTTATGAATGTGAGTTTATATGCTGAGCCTTTTCAGGTATTTTGTGATCACATACAAGTCAATAATCCCAGCATTTTAGATATCGCCTGCGGTCCTGGAAACATTGTTAAATATTTACTTGACAGGCAACCCGATTACCGCATTTTAGGGATCGACCTTTCGCCCAATATGCTCGACCTTGCCCAAATCAATAATCCAACTGCTCAATTTCAGTTGATGGATTGTCGTGAGATCAACAAAATTGAACAACATTTTAATGGCATTACCTGTGGTTTTTGTCTTCCCTATTTAACTCCCGAAGAAGCTGCAGCAATGATCAGTGACGTAGCTAAATTGTTAAAACCTGCAGGCATGTTTTATCTGAGCACCATGGAAGAAGATGCCAATAATCAATCGCGATACCAAATATCGAGTACCGGCGACCGTGTTTATGTGCATTATCACCGGGAAGACACTTTAGCTCAGGCACTCAGCCAAAGTGGCTTTGAAACACTATGTATAAAACGCTACAGCGCACCTGATCAAAACGGTGTAAACATTAGCGATCTGGTATTGGTTTGCAAACTTAAACAAGTTATTTAAGCAAAATAAGATTGTTTTGCTCACGAAATCATTCTCAACAAGACATCTAATTTAATCTTACGCTTAAAATACACCTCTTTAACTTGCTTATTTTCACCTTTTTTAAACGATAAACACAAAATTTGCTTTCTTCTGCATCAAACTTCACCCTATGTTGCAGACAAAGGTCAAAAGTAAGCTAAAAGCAGTCTTCAAATTTAAAGTAAGTTAATATTGGGTTTATATGCGCCCCCTAGCTTTGCAGCAATCTAAGGAATCCTGAAAATAAACTAAAACGGTTTAGGTTCAAAAACTAATTATTAAACTAATGAAAAAAAATTTAACGGCCTTGCTGAGGTCTGTGCTGTTTGCTTCTGCAACTGCATGGCTTACAGCAGCACCGGGCTCAGCTGCCATGGCCATGGCGAATCTACCCAATCTTCCTGCTGCTTTAAAAACGCAAGAACAGGGAACAATTATTGGAAAGGTGATTGATGAAAAGGGCGATCCCCTTCCCGGTGCGAGTATTTTGGTAAAAGAGCTCAACAAAGTTGCACAAAGCAATCCGGATGGAAGCTTTAAACTAAGTGTTCCTACCGGCACTTATACGGTACAGATCAGCTTTATCTCCTACACCACGGTCACTTTAGGCAAAGTGCAGGTAAAAGCAACTGAAAACGCCCCGTTAAATGTAACCTTAAAAGGCGAATCGGGAAGTTTGAATGAGGTGCTTGTGGTAGGTTACGGTACCCAAAAAAGGGAAAACGCAACCGGTGCTGTAGACCAAATCAATGCAAAAAAACTCGAAAACAGGCCAATTACCAATCTTACGCAAGGACTGCAAGGCTTATTACCCAACCTGAATTTGAAAATGATGGATGGAAAGCCTACGCAATCGCCAAGTTTTAACATTCGTGGTACTACTTCTATTGGCCAGGGCGGTAGCGCATTAATCCTGATTGACGGTTTTGAGGGCGATCCAAGCTTGCTTAACCCCAATGATGTGGAAAGTGTTTCGATCCTTAAAGATGCCGCATCAGCAGCTATTTATGGTGCCAGAGGGGTATTTGGCGTGGTGCTTATTACGACTAAAAAAGCCGAAAAAGGCCGTACCAGCGTAGCTTACTCAACCAATTACGCCATTAAAAGCCCATTACAGGTTCCTGATTTTGTAACCGACGGGTATACCTGGGCCAAAATGTTTGCAGAGGCTTTTGTAAACGGGGATGGTGCTTTTCCGCAGAATGCCAATAAAACACAGAAATTTTCGCAGGCTTATCTCGATGAATTCAAGAAAAGATCAGAATCAGGTCAGCCATACAACCAGATAGAGGTAAACCCAACGACTGGTGAGTACACTTATTATGGAAGTACCGATTACTATGGCGAACTGTACAAGAAAAATACAGCAGCTACAGAAAATAACCTTTCGGTAAGTGGTGGCAGCGATAAAGCATCTTTCCTGGTATCAGGGCGTTTCCTTAACCAAGATGGTTTATTTAAGTACAACAGCGACGATTACGACATGAAAAACATCCGCGCCAGGGGTTCGGTTCAGGTTTTCCCGTGGTTAAGCATCGAGAATAATGCCGATTACTCGGTAATGAACTACCACAATCCGATCAACGTGGGTGAAGGCGGTGGTATCTGGCGGAATATTGCCGATGAAGGTAAACCTACTATGCCCATTTTTAACCCTGATGGTTCATTAACTTTTGCTGCAGCCTACACAGTAGGTGATTTTATTTACGGCAAAAACGGTATCGATACCCGTCGGCAGGTTTTTAGAAATATAACCGGGTTAAAAACCAATTTCTTTAACAACAAGTTTAGGGTAAATGCTGATTTTACCTTCCGCAACACCAATAATAACGTTGAGCAGAAAAGGGTTCAGGTGCCATACAGCAATACAAAGGGCGTTACGGCATTTGTGGGTACCACAACCAACGATCTTTTGTTCGATCAGCGCGAAACCCAGTACCTGGCTACCAATATTTATGCCGAATACGAAAACCGGTTTGGAACCGATCATTACCTCAAAGCGATGGCCGGTTACAATTACGAGCAATCTACCTATAACCGCATTGCAGTGCAACGCAACGGAATTATTTTTGAGGATGCAACCGATTTAAACCTGGCACTTGGCCAATCCATTACTACAGGTGGAGGTTATGAGCAATGGGCTATTCTGGGTGGTTTCTCACGATTAAATTATGCTTTTAAAGACCGTTACCTTTTAGAGGTTAATGCACGTTACGATGGTTCTTCTAAATTCCCTGCCGATCAGCGTTATGGTTTCTTCCCTTCTGTTTCGGCCGGTTGGAGAATTAACAAGGAACCTTTCTGGGGTGTTTCTGACAGGTTAATCTCTGATTTAAAATTAAGGGCTTCTTATGGCTCACTTGGAAACGGGAACATCGCTTCCTATGCTTTTCAGGAAATCTTCAATATCAGCCAGTCGGGTGTTATTTTAAATGGTGTAAGGCCACAAACCACGCGTATCCCGAATGTACTTCCTGATGGTTTAACCTGGGAAACTTCGACCACAACCAACTTTGGTCTCGATTTAACCATGCTTTCGGGCAGATTAAGTTTTACAGGCGATGCTTATATCCGTAAAACAACTGATATGTTTACTTTCGGGCTTACGCCTCCTGCTGTATTTGGTGCAGATGTACCTAAAGGAAACTATGCCAACCTAACCACCCGTGGCTGGGAACTTTCGTTAACCTGGAACGATAAAATCGGGAAAGAAAAACCTTTCAATTACAACGTAAGGTTAACCTTGTCGGATAGCAAAACGAAAATAGATAAATACAATAATCCGGATAAATTACTGAGCGATTATTACGAAGGTCAAACCCTTGGCGAGATCTGGGGTTATGAAACCGAAGGATTTTTTATTGATGATGCAGACATCGCTTCGCATGCCAAGCAAGATCCGCAAATGAGGGCCTCACCTACCGGCAAATGGTTCCCAGGCGACATTAAACTAAAAGACCTTAACGGTGATGGTTTTATCAATGTAGGCGAAAATAAAGTAGGCAAATCAGGAGACCGCAGAATTATAGGTAATTCAGCTCCAAGATACCTTTATGGGGTAAGCCTTGGTGCCGACTGGCATAATTTTTCATTCTCTGTTTTCTTCCAGGGTGTTGGTAAGCAACAATGGTACCCAAGCACCGAAACAGAAATGTTCTGGGGCCAGTACAACAGGCCATACAACAATATTCCAACCTTCCATTTGGGTAACATGTGGACACCGGATAACACTGATGCCTATTTCCCGAGAACCATGTCGCGGGCTGCATCAAGCAATACCAACCGTACATTGGGTGTGGCGCAAACCCGTTATCTGCAAAATGTGGCCTACCTCCGCATGAAAAACCTGCAGGTTGGTTACTCCCTTCCCGGCAAATGGATAAACCGTATTGGGGTGCGCAGTGCCAAAATTTTCTTCTCAGGAGAGAACCTGTTTACCTATTCGCCAATGTATAAAATAGTTAAACATACTATCGATGTGGAAAATGCTGTGCCATCTGATCAGGATTTAAATGCCGGCAGTACAAACGGAGATGGGTACAATTATCCTTTAATGAAGAGCTACTCTTTGGGATTGAACATTGGATTATAATTAGCTGAATAAAAGAAGATGAAAAAACATTATATCTATATCTTACTGGCTTGCCTGGCTTTGGCAGCCTGTAAAAAACTCGATCAAAAGCCTCAATCGAGCGCAACAAAAGATGCGGTTTTTGGTACCGAAAACGGGTTAAAACTCTACACCAATTCATTTTACGGCATGGATTTTCTGCCAAAGAATTCAACCAGTCAGGATGCCATGTCTGATTACCTTGCCGTAAAATCTGTTCCGGATTTTATCCGCGAAGGCGGCTTTGCGGCTAATAACAGCTCTGGCTGGAGCTGGAGAGACCTTAGAAATATCAATTATTTTATAGAAAATTGTACGAATCCGGCTGTTCCGGCAGCAACGCGTAACAATTACCTGGGTATTGCCCGTTATTTCAGGGCTTACTTCTATATGGAAAAGGTGAAACGTTTTGGAGATGTGCCCTGGATCGGAAAACCATTAAATATCGATGACCCGGCGCTAAACGCTGGCAGAGACAAACGCGAACTGGTTATGGATTCGGTACTGGCCGACATTAATTTTGCCTGTGCAAACATTAGTTCTACTAACGACGCCAGCCGCACCACCATTACCAAATGGGTAGCTTATGCTTTTAAATCGAGGTTATGTCTTTTTGAAGGTACTTTCCGTAAATACCACACCGATTTAAACCTTGCATCAACTGCCGGCAAATGGCTGGAAGATGCTGCTTCTGCTGCTGATGAAATTATTAAAAAAGGAGGTTACTCACTAAATACAGCCGGTGGTCCTGGTGTTTCTTATCGCCAGGTGTTTACCAGTAATACCCCAATGGCAAACGAAGTATTACAGGCTGCAGTGGCCGATATCAATCTTGGCGTATTGAACGAAGCCAACTGGTGGTGGACCAGTGGCACTTACGGTGCAAAAGCAAGTTTTACCCGTACCTTTATTAATACTTATTTAAAGCTTGACGGAACGCCTTACACCAATGATCCGGCTTATAAAACCATGTTATTTAAAGATGAAGTTAAAAACAGGGATCTGAGGTTGAAACAAACCATCCGTTTGGGCGATTATAAACGCATTACCAGTGGTCAGCAAGTACCTGCCCCACCCGTTTTTTCTTATACCTTTACCGGTTATCAACCTATTAAATGGACCTTGGATGATACCTATTTTGATGCAGGAGCTTTAAATACCAATGCCATTTCTTTATTCCGTTATGCAGAAGTATTACTCAACTATGCCGAAGCAAAAGCCGAACTGGGCACCTTGAGCGATGCAGACTGGGCCCTCACCATCGGTGCATTAAGGGCCAGGGCAGGTATTACAGGTGGCTTAAGCACTAAACCCCTTACTGCCGACCCTTATCTGGTAACCAACTATTTCCCGGGTATATCGGATGCAACTTTGCTCGAAATCAGAAGAGAACGTGGTATTGAACTTAGTTTGGAAGGTTTACGTTTTGCCGATCTGTTGCGCTGGAAACGCGGGCCTTTAATGGAGCAGGAATGGAATGGTTTTTACGTGCCCACTTTAAATACGCCTATGGATTTGAATGAAGATGGCATTCTGGATGTAGCTTTTTATCAGGGCACACGTCCTTCGCCGGTTGCCGGTGTAACTTATGTTGATGTTTCGGCTAACATTGGTGCAGCCGTTAACTCTCAGTTACTAAAAAATGATAATTCGGGTGAGTTAACCTGGATGAAAGAGATCCCGCGTAAGTGGAACGAGCGTAATTACTACTACCCTATTCCTTTAGCAGATATCCAAAAAAACCCTAATCTTAAACAAAACAAAGGCTGGGAATAAACAAGTTTAATCTTAAATAAAATACAGATGAAAATTAAAATCTGGCTTCTGGCCACCATGTTTTCTTTAGTATCAATGGGGCTTAAAGCACAACAAATAACCATTGGCACTTTTAATATCCGTTACGATAATCCACGCGATTCGGGTAACCTTTGGGTAGACCGTGCCCCCATTGTTTCCAACTTAATCCGTTTCCACGGCTTTGATATATTGGGCATACAGGAAGGTTTAAAAAACCAGCTCGACGATATGAGTGCTGCTTTGCCCGAATACGCGCGCTATGGTAAAGGTCGCGATGATGGAAAAGATGCCGGAGAACACTCAGCCATTTATTACAAAAAAGACAGGTTCAAACTATTAAAAAGTGGCGATTTCTGGCTTTCAGAAACACCAGATGTACCTGGTAAAGGCTGGGATGTAACCTGTTGTAACCGCATTTGTAGCTGGGTCTATCTCGAAGATGTAAAAACGAAAAAACAATTCTATGCTTTCAACGTACACTATGACCACCAGGGCGTAATTGCCCGTCGCGAAAGCAGTAAGCTGATTTTGAAAAAGATAAGTGAAATTGCCGGCAATAAACCGGTTTTGCTAACCGGCGATTTTAACGGTGGCAGAGATAGCGAATGGTATAAAACTATAGCTACTTCTAATCAACTGGTTGATGTGCACAGCAAGGTTAAATTCCCTTACGCCAATAATTCATCATCCAACGGTTTTAGAATCCCACGCGGCACATCGGTTATCGACCATATTTTTATGAGTAATCAGTTCAGCGCCAGCAAATGGGGCATTTTAACAGATACGTACTATGGTAAATTCCCTTCAGATCATTTTCCGGTTTTAGCAGAAGTGACATTGAAATAAGCTAATTTATTCAGACTTTTAAAAGAGGCTGTTTCTTAAATATGACATTTATGAAACAGCCTCTTTGTTTTTCAGGTTTTTAAACTATAAAGCTGAAATGATTACATTAGCCAAATGAAAACGCTAATCAGTAAAAATGCCTTACAACTCCTCTTAACCTTATGTATTTGGGTTATTTACAACAATCAGGTCATTGCACAATCTTCAGCCAAAACCTATAGCATTCCATTCAAATTAACCAGCCAGAATAATATTGCCATTCGTGCGCTTATTAACGGTCAGGATACCGTTTCGCTCATGTTCCATACGGCAGCAAATTCGTTAACACTCACTACTGAAGCCATTTCGAAGATGAAAAGCCCGCGTTTTGAAGGTGCCGATACAGTAAAAAGCTGGGGCGGTGGCGAAAACAGTTCACGTTACAGTAAAAACAATCTGCTTCAAATCGGAAAAAAGAAGTGGGATCATATTCCGCTATGGGAAAACCTGAATTCCGGTCCGGGAACGGGTGGCAAATTTGGCCCTGAACTTTTTGAAGGTCAGTTTATCGATATTGATTTTGACAAGAAAATCATGACCATCAGCAACGATTTACCTGCAAAAGCAAAAGCTTATACCAAACTCGAAGCTGAATATAAAGACGATATGTTATTCATTAATGCCGGCTGTGAAATTGGCACCGAACAACTTAGCCTACCCTTTCTAATCCATTCGGGATATGCAGGAGCTGTGCTTTTTGATGACACCTTTACCAATAACAATCAACTGGATCAAAAACTTAAAATCGTTAGCGAAAAAAACCTCAAAGATTCTTTCGGAAACGTGCTTACCGTAAAAAGGGCGGTATTACCTGCTTTGATAATGGGCGAAAACAAACTGAATGAAGTTCCGGCTGGCTTTTTTAAAGGTGCAATTGGTCGTCAAAAGATGAGCATTATTGGTGGTGAGCTACTTAAACGATTCAATATCGTAATCAGTGCCGATCGCAAGGTGGTGTACCTTAAGCCCAATGGCCTTTTCAACTTGCCTTATCCGGCAAGTTAAGCGGTGATCAACCAGCCATAAAAAAACCACTCCAGTGAAAATTCACTGGAGCAGACAAAATTTGTTTCAATCGAGTGAGGCGATTGTGTTTCAAAGATAGTGGCTCTTTGCTGATTTCAAACGTTTGTAGTTACATTGTGACTCATAATGTATAAACAAACACAACTTTATACAGCTGTTTGTAGAGGCAATGTGCATACTTATACATAAGCTGTTACCCGATATTTTTTATTTCAGGCTAATCATGGCCAGCATCTCTCCTTTTTCGAGTTCACGCGCAGTATAATACAGGCTGAGTTTGTTTTTACCACTTTTCTTTTCGGCCAGGCGCAATTCTTTCACCAAAATGGTCATCTGGCCTTCATTGCTAAAGCTCCATTGGTGCAAAGTAGTCCCGCTTTGATCTTTAAGTGCCAGCCCACGACCAGTGCCCGTGCCGTTATCCAGGCGGCAATGTTTATAAACAATGCGCAACTGATCACTTTCTTTGGCCTGATCTAAATTCAATACCCTTAAATTTAGTGGTTGGTTAATGTACTGTTTCAGCACCGATTTGTTATTGAGAAAAATCTCATAACCATCAAGTCCAAACCTGGTGGTAAAACTTAAACTTCCCAGTGTTACAACCAGGAAAGCACAAACTAATAACTTTTTCATATTGTTTATTTTTTGATTTAGTACCAAGTTAGCGCTTCAGCAAATACAGCTAAAAAATAGTAGAGTAACAACCAATCTAATCGACAAGCGTATTTTTATGCGTATCTTCCTCTATTATTTATGTCGTTTGTCGACATTTCTTTGTTGGCCCGGCCTTTTTAAGTTCCTTTGACCATGAGCAGATTTTTCAACAAAAAAACACTGATTTACACCGCTTACTGGATATTGGTAACCGGCTTTTTTCTTTACGAGAAAAAATATCTGCTCTATAAAGCCAACATGCCCTACTTTTTGGCCTGTGTAAGTGTTCGGGTAATCTTACTGATGGTGATTGCTTACCTTAATTTACACATTTTTTTACCGAAATATCTCATAAAAAAGAGATATGGTTCCTATGCAGCCTCCATTTTACTTTCGGTTATGGCCTACCTCGTTATCCAAAGCCTGTACGATTGGTATTTATACGGCTATATTGTTGGCCCGCTTTACCGAAGCAACATGTACGAATCGCTCTACTACAATTTTTTCAGTACTTTATGGTATCTGGGGCTTATGCTTTCGCTTAAACTGAGTATTGATTGGTATAGTCAGCAGTTATTGATCCAACGCATTACGGTTGAAAAACTTAACGCCGAAGTAGATTTCTTACGGGCCCAGGTAAACCCGCATTTCCTGTTCAATATCCTCAATAATCTTTACGCCCTCACCCTTAAAAAATCGGAACAGGCGCCAGATGTGGTACTGAAGCTATCATCGATGATGGAATACATGCTGTACGATAGCAATGATGATAAAGTTCTGCTGGACAAAGAACTGGAATATTTGCAAAATTATGTAGCATTGGAACGCTTGCGTTTTGGCAATGAAGCGGTGATAACATTTAATATTGCCAACGTGCCATCGGGATTAACCATTGCTCCACTCCTCTTATTACCTTTGGTAGAAAACGCTTTTAAACACGGATTGAGCAGACAAACAGCTAATAGTGAGCTAAATATTGATATAGCCTTTAATGATGGTGTTTTAACTGTAAAGGTAGAAAACACCAGGCCGCTTGCGCCGGCAGAACCTTTAAAAGGTGGCATTGGGCTGAGCAACCTACGCAAACGCCTCGCATTGCTATATCGGGGCAAACATGATTTACAACTAAAGGACGAGCCAGGCCGTTTTAGTGCGCTATTAATAATTGAATTGTAATGGAAACGCTGTTAAATGTTGCTGTAATTGACGATGAACCATTAGCCCGGGAGGTATTGGAAGGTTATTTAAAAAGGCTATTTGGCATAGGACAAATTTTGCTTTTCCCCAATGCGATGGCTGCTTTAGCCGGATTAAAAGATAGCAGAACCCAGCTTTTGCTCCTGGATATAGAAATGCCCGAAATGAGTGGAATTGAGTTTCTGAAACGATTAGCTGAACCACCATTGACCATTTTTACCACCGCTTACCGCAACTATGCATTTGAAGGCTATGAATTGGGTGTGATCGATTTTTTACTGAAACCCATTGCCTTTAACCGCTTTGAACAAGCCATAACCAAAGCCAGGGAGCTTCTGGCGCTTAAAGAACACAGCCATCTGGAAGAAAACCAGGCCAATATCGACGATTTTATTTTCGTTAAAAGCGGGGTGCAACGCATCAAACTCCAATTCAGCGAAGTAAGCCATATTCAGGGTTTGAAAGATTATGCCATCATTCATACGCCGGCAAAAAAGATCCTGCTTAAAGGATCAATCAAAGCTATGCAAGACCTTTTTCCGGCCGATCGTTTTTTACGTGTGCATAAATCTTTTATCATTAACCTCCAAAAAGTTCAGCAACTCGATCGAAACAGTATTTTTTTAAATGGTCATCAGGTACCCATAGGCCGTAACTTTCGCGAAGAACTGGAGAAATTTATTAAAGCGCATTAAAATATAGATCCCGGATATATCAAAGTTAATTTATTAATCCTTTGTGTAGCTGAAAAAATAAACAGGTCATAATCAGCCTCCTCAATCTTTTCCACAGCCTGTTTATAAATTATTTGTTTTTGGTAATTCGCCGCAGCTTACCTTAGCTTTTAAATCTATCATTATGGACGCAATCACTACAGTAGAGCAATATCGTAAGGTTCTTTTAAGGATTAATATGCTGATGAATAAAGGCAGTCAACGCATTAGCTGCGAAGAAATGTCAGAGATCAGAATCCTTCGCGCCCAGGCATCTGAATACGAGCGCGTACGTTATGATTTTAGTCTTGTTGCCGCCACTAACGAAAACTAAATCACTTTAAAATCACGGCTATTGCTCAGATTAAAGGCCGAAGATACTTTTCCTGATTGAGTATATTGTCCATCCAGCTTGTCGCATCCGCCCATTAAACTTGTCACAATTGTAGTGGTTAAGCCTGCATTTTTATTCCGAAATTTATATTCGATAAAAAGCAGAACTTATGAGAAAAATAATTGTGCTGGCCATGATGAGCCTTGATGGTGTAATACAGGGCCCCGGAGGACAGGAAGAAGATACCTCAAACGGTTTTAAATATGGCGGCTGGGCCATGGGCTACAATGATGAGATCAGTGGTACCGAAGTTAAGAAGGAGCTTGAACAACCGGCAGCTTATCTTTTAGGCCGAAAAACATTCGATATCTGGGAAAATTACTGGCCAGCGCATGGCGATTTCTGGCCAGGGATTAATAGCGGTACTAAATATGTACTCAGTACAACCCGAAAAACAACAAACTGGGAAAATACTGAGTTTCTCGAAACCGTCGAAGACATCAGCAAAATCAAAAATTCTACGGGTGCCGATATTCAGGTCTGGGGTAGCAGCAAACTTGTACAATTGCTGTTTAAACATGATCTGGTTGATGAACTACGTCTGAAAATATACCCTTTAATGCTCGGTGAAGGCAAAAAACTATTTGATAATGGTGCATTTCCTGCAGAATTTACATTAACCGAAAGTAAAACCACTACTAAAGGCATTATTCTGGCCAATTATACCAAAACAGCATCACCTTTAACCATATCCTAGCTTTTAGCCATTCTGCAATACTGCACAATCGATTCTATCTCTTCATGTGCCGGGATAGAATCGATTATTTCTAATTTATTGGTAGATTATCCTCCAATTTGTCCGTTATACTGTTCATCGGTAACCTTTTCCAGCCAATCAACCACTTTTCCGTCCAGGTTTTCCTGAATGGCAATATGTGTCATTCCCATGTTTGCCGATGCGCCGTGCCAATGCTTTTCGTTTGCTTCAAACCAAACTATGTCGCCTGGATAGATGGTTTCTACAGGCCCTCCCTCACGCTGAACCCAGCCACAACCAGCAGTAACAATTAAGGTCTGCCCCAGCGGATGTGTATGCCAGGCCGTTCTTGCTCCAGGCTCAAAAGTTACGCTTGCTGCAACAGCCCGCCTCGAACTGTTAGCATCAAATAACGAATCGACCCTTACCGCTCCCGTAAACCAATCTTCAGGTCCTTTAACCGAGGCCTTCGATCCTATCCTTGTAATTTCCATTTCTATACTTTTATTATTTGAGACAATAATCTGTGATAAGATTAGCTAAAATTAAGGATTTATAAGTAAAATGTAAGTTTAAAAATAGTTATTTCAGCTAGTTAGAATGGCAATGTAAAGATTCCCTTATGCCGCTGAAACCTCTTCTTCAGCAGTCCTGGCCTTCGAAAACACAATACTCACCAAAACGCCGCCAACAATTAACAATACACCAAGTAGCAAGGCAAAAGTTAATTTTTCGCCGAAAAGCATTACGCTAATGATTACTGCTACTACAGGCTCAAGCGCGCCCAGTATAGCCGTTGGTGTAGAACCAATATAACCTATGGCATATACCAGTGTAGTAATGGAAACAACTGAAGTGATGAGCCCGAAAAGCGTAATATGCAACAGGATGTGTAAATCGGGGACTGCCAGCGATTCTCTGCCAATCAGCGACTTAATGAAGTAATACAAAGCCGAAAAAAGCAAGGAGTAAAAAGTTGTTTTAACCCCCGAAGCTTTAATATTCGATTTATTTACCGTTACGATATAAAGTGCATAAGCAAGTGCACTGCCAAGCGCCAGTGCAAGTCCGTTAAAATTAATGCTGGCGGTTGATGCACCACTTAGCACATATATACCTGAAAGGGTTATAGCCATCGAAATAACCATGATGGTGCTTATCCTTTCCCTGAAAAAAACAGCCATAATAATGGCTACAATAACCGGAAATACAAACAAAATAGTGGAAGCAATTCCGGCCGATAAGCGGTCATAAGCCAGGAAAAGTAAATCGGAGCTGAGGCTAAACAATATACCAAGCGCCAAAAACACCCCTATTTCTTTCGTTTTTAACTTCAAATGTTCTTTTTTATACCGCAACAGGATGAGCATAATACCTGCAGAAATGAAAAATCGGTAAAAGAGGGTTACATCCATCGAAAAGTGAATGGCTTTTAGCGGCAGGATAAAAAGTGGTATTAAACCATAGGTTACTGCCGAAATCAACGCACATACATATCCTTTTATCTTCACAGCATCCATAGCATTAACGACTAAAAATTTAAACCGCGCAAAGGTACTGCTTTTCCTGTTCTTCATTTGTGAAAGCTGTAAAAAAACAAAAAGCGATTGTTACCATCCGGAAACAACCGCTTATTAACTAAAACCTATTTCAGTCACCTTAAATGACTTACAAAAAAACAAATAGGGTTCTTCCCTAGATACTAACCCTTTCGGGTTAATTATTTTTAATACTTTTTTGTCACATTAATTTGCCTGTAGTACCAAAAGGTTCTCCAGCATTTCGGCAGTCATTGCTTTTAAATCATAAGCAGGTTTCCAGCCCCAATCTTTTCTCGCGGCACTATCATCGATGCTTGATGGCCAGCTATCGGCAATGGCCTGGCGGAAATCGGGCGCATAGTTTACTACAAACTCAGGTACCTGGCTTTTAATTTCTGCCGCCAATTCCTGAGGAGTAAAACTTAAAGCACCCAGGTTATAAGCCGTACGGATGTGAACATTTTCTGCCGGTGCATCCATCAACTGGAGCGTAGCATGAATGGCATCTTCCATAAACATCATTGGCAATGCCGTTTCTTCGCTTAAAAAGCAGGTGTATGGCTTACCCTGTACTGCATGGTGGAAAATATCAACAGCATAATCGGTAGTACCACCACCCGGAGCACCCGTATAGCTAATTAATCCGGGATAACGCAAGCTACGCACATCTAAACCGTGTTTTTCAAAATAATATTTGCACCAATGCTCTCCTGCAGCTTTACTGATTCCATACACAGTAGATGGCTCGGTAACACCTTGCTGAGGGCAGTTAATCTTCTCTGAATCTGGCCCGAAAATGGCAATACTGCTTGGCCAGAATACTTTATTTATTTTATGTTTTACCGAAAGATCCAATATACTTAACAGGCTGTTCATGTTAAGGTCCCAGGCCAATGTTGGATTGCTTTCTCCTTTAGCAGAAAGCACTGCTGCAAGGTGGTAAATCTGGGTTATTTTCTGATCAACAATTAAAGCTTCGAGTGCCTGCGCATCTAAAACATTAAGCTTAACATAAGGTGCGGTTTCGGCCGGCAAACTTTCTTGCGCGTGGATATCTGCAGCAATTACGTTATCATGTCCGTTTTTTTCTCTCAGGGCAACCAACAACTCTTTCCCAATCTGCCCACAGGCTCCGATCACTAATATTGTTTCTTTGTTCATATATTTTTTTGAAATTCCGGGAGTGCATATCTGATTATTAATCTGCTGCAAACGCGTTTATTTTAGTTTTTGACAACGCAAATTTGGAAAGACCGGAAGAGAAATCCTTGCGATTGATTTTAGTTCGAAGATTATTCGAGAAGTGACATTAAAAGCCAAACATAATTTTGAGCCCAGATATGCGCTAAAGCGAATTCCAAATAATGTTTCCGGAATTGGGAGTTAAAAATAAACTTATTATGTTTGCAATGCCGGAAGCTCAAACCGGCAAATCAATTTACCTGATTATTTACCGCAAATTAAATAGCTAAGAAGACCTGCGCCATGCACGACGATATTTTGGATAAGCTGGATTATGAGATTTTATCGCTGCTGCAAACGCAAGGCGATTTAAATTATAAAGAACTCGCCTATAAGCTCCACAAATCGCCAAGCACCATATTTGAGCGCATTAACCGCATGCGCGAACGTGGTTTTATAGCCGGTAACATTACCATCATTAACCGCGAAAAGTTTAAAGAACTATTGGTTTCTTACACGCATGTAACCCTTCGCGACCATAGCAGCAATGCGCTTACCAATTTCCAGGAAAAAGTTGCTGTATTTCCGCAGGTGCTCGAATGCTACCATACCACTGGCGATTACGATTTTCTGCTTAAAATTGTGGTTAGAGATATGCAGGAATACACCCGTTTTATTACCCGCGACCTGATGACGCAGGAAAATGTACTCAAATCGCACAGTAGTTTTGTGGTAAACGAAGTTAAACGCGATCTGGCCTATCCGCTTGAATCGAGGTAGTTACCCTGGCTTCCCTAAAAAAATATTATTTCTTTAGGAACTTAAAAACAAGTTCTTCCCACTCTTTCTCCAAAGATTGTTCCGGAAACACCTGCCCTGCTTTTCTATACCAGTAACCTGCGTTAAACTGGTCGCCCTCTTTGCGATGCAGATAAGCGTGCACATGGGCCGATTGGCGGTCGTTTAGCTGGTCAATTAGTCCATGGGCTTTATCCCAGTTGCCTTTTCCATCGTACCACAATGCTTTAAGCTGAACTGTAAAACTATCATCTGGCTTTTCGTTCGCTAAACTACGCTTAAAATCTGCTATCGTTTCCATTTAAATCTCTGTCTGAATATTTACGCAAATTGCATAAAAATTATTAATCCAAAGCAAAATAAAACTTCAGCAAAAGCATCCTGTACCATTGTCAATATGGTAAAATCTGGCCTTTTGATCGATTCATACTGTGCCGCACAATGACGCTAATATTCAACCACAAGATTGCTACCAGGATAACAGCCTATTTTGAAGGATTAAATCATAGTCCTTTCATTACCAAACAAGAGTCGTTTTCTAAGCTCGATATGATCAGCCTGATCTTTTGCAGACAGCAAATCATTATACTTTTCGAGCAAGCTGATATATTTATTCATCCAGAAGTGTACTGCATTGGCATTCGAATGATCTGGTTTAACCTGATCAATTGCCTGGCTTTTAAGCTGCCCGGATAAGGGTACGGGGAAAGCATCTGGAAAATCGATAGAAAGATCCTGACCTAATAGCCTACCCACCTGCCAGATAATCTCCTGATCAATCCGTTCCTGGGCAAACCAGTTGTAAATAGTCCTGCGACTTACTTTAAGTTTTCTTGAAAGTTCGCTAATTCCCATGCGGTCTCTACGTACCAGGCGCTCGAGAATTTCTCCTTGTTTCAAATGTGTTGTCATTGAGCTAATTAATTTTTAGAAAAAAAGTAATTAAATCAAATTGGGGACGACCGACGTGCCTAAGTTAGCCATAATATATAAAGTGGCACAGCAAGTATCATCTTTTTGACAAAAGACTAGTTTTCAAAACCTTAGGTTGTAAAAAAATCTTCTAACCTCCTTGCAAAAGCTTTCCTTTTACTGTGGAATAAAACCTAATTAGCATGGATTTAAATCGATTTTGTATTCAGGTCAGCAACAAGAAAAACGCTGATTAATCAAGAATCCGATCTTTCAATCGCCGGAGAAATCTATTTATGCGAATGAAGAAAAATAGGTTAAGGTTTAAATCAAGATCAGTAACAGAGAAAATTATGGGCAATAAAAAAGGGAAGATTTTTCAATCTCCCCTTTAAGTACCCCGGAAGGGATTCGAACCCCTGACCCACGGTTTAGAAAACCGTTGCTCTATCCAACTGAGCTACCGAGGCTCATTTTTTAATGAGCTGCAAATATAGGAGTTCTATTGAATAAGTAAAAATATATTTTAAACTATTTGGAAGGCTGTTTTCAGTTTTGAAATAAGTATTTAAAAGAGAAGCAATTAAAATTAACTTCAGCACTTAAAAAATATCTTACCCTCACCTTAAACCGTATTTTTTGCTGGTTATTTCAGCAAAAAAAAGCCTTTAAGCGTCTTCCCCATTCCAGATATCATCATCGGCCTGCCTTAATTCGTCGTGACTGTAGCTTGCCGGATCATCATGGTGGTAATTTCTTTCAGGATTTTCGGGTAAGGCATTATCGTGTTCAAGGGGCACTTTACGCAAATGCTCTGGTTTTTTAACCTCAGGTAAATCATCATGAATAACTGAGGGCTTTAAGATGGTTTTTAGGGGATGATTGCTATTTTCCATGGTTAAAGTTAATCAAATTTCAGGCCATAACGCTTACCATATAAGTCATGTTAGAACATTTAAGGTATATTTTTCTACCGCATAAGGCATATCAGCACATTTAAGCTTATGTTTCTTATCAGCAAATCCATGCTTACAAGGCCTTATATTTCTTATATGGTTAATTCTAAGCGTAAGCAAAAAATGCGCACAATTAAATACTGTGCGCATTAGTTTTTTATGTGCTAGTAATTGCCGGTTACCCCGATTTCTAAACCTCTTAATTCTGCAAGCCCCCTAAGGCGGCCAATGGCAGAATAACCCGGGTTAGTTACCTTAGCTAAATCATCAAGCATCTGGTGCCCGTGATCTGGGCGGAAAGGAATGGCCACTTCGCGGCTTGCATTTTCTTCTGTCAGGGCTTTCATAATTTCATACATATTTACGTCGCCACCTAAATGATCGGCCTCGTAGAAACTGCCATCTTCATCTTTGGTCACATTACGCAAATGCGCAAAATAAACCCTTTCCTTAACCGCATTAAAGATTTCTAAAGCATTATTATCAACACCAGCGCCTAGCGAACCGGTACAGAAACAAACTCCGTTAAAAGGCTGGTCTACTTCTTTAATGATATAGTTAAAATCTTCCAGTGTACTGGCAATTCGCGGCAATCCTAAAATCGGGTAAGGCGGATCATCGGGGTGAATGGTCATTTTAATACCTTCTTCGGTACATACTTCAGCAATTGATGAAAGGAAAAACTTTAAATTTTCTTTCAAGCCCTGCGTACCAATGGCTTTATACTCGTTAATGCTCTCGCGCAGGGTTTCGAGTTCGATTTCTTTCTCATTCGGGATGCCCATTAACACATTAATGCGCAAATCAACCAGCTCCTGCTCATTAAGCGTAGCATATTTATCTTTGGCCCTTGTTAAAATTGAAGCAGAATAATCGGCCTCTGCTCCTTCACGCTTTAAAATGTAAAGATCGAAAATCGCCAGATCAATCCAGTTAAAATACAAGGCTTTTGATCCATCAGTCATTTCGAGATCTAGTTGCGTGCGGGTCCAATCGAGTACCGGCATAAAATTATAGCATACGGTTTTAAGTCCGCAGGCAGCTAAATTGCGCAGCGAAGTTTTATAATTTTCGATATACTGACCTGCATCTGCCCTGCGTGTTTTAATGGCTTCGTGCACAGGCACACTTTCTACCACCGACCAGGTTAAGCCAGCGGCTTCGATAATGGCTTTTCTTGCTTTAATATCTTCCAGCGGCCATACTTCGCCGTGGGCAATGTGATGTAATGCCGATACAATACCTGTTGCACCTGCCTGTTTAACATCCTGTAAGCTAACCGGATCATTTGGTCCGTACCAACGCCAGGTTTGTTCTAATTTCTTCATTATATATAATTACACTGATTTATAAGATTACACCGATTTTTGGTTTTTAAACGCCTGAAAAAGCACTGAATCCACCGTCTATTTTAATATTTTCGCCGTTTACAAATTTCGAGGCATCGCTAAGCAAATATACCAGGCCACCAATTAATTCTTCGGGCTCACCGAAACGTTTAAATGGCGTTTTAGCGATAATGGCATGTCCTCTTGCGGTTAAAGATCCATCCGGATTGGTTAACAAAGCCCGGTTTTGATGGGTGATGAAAAAGCCGGGTACAAGCGCATTCATTCTGATTTTATCGCCATAACGGTTGGCCAGTTCTACAGCCATCCATTTGGTATAACTTTCTATAGATGATTTAGCCAGCGAATAACCCAAAACGCGGGTAATGGCCTGCACAGCCGAAGCCGAAGAAATATTAACAATGCTGCCGCCATTTTTGGCAATTTCTTTACCGAAAACCTGGGTTGGCAAAATGGTTCCAAATAAATTTAAGTCGAAAGCTTGTTTTAGGGCGGTAACATTCAAATCGAATATATCGCTACCGGGTTGTATAACAGCTTCGGCCACATTGCCACCTGCTGCATTTACCAGCCCATCTATACGGCCATAAGTTTCCATAATCCGGGTATTGGCAGCTACCAAATCCGCTTCATTCAATACGTCAGCTATGATATAAATTGCTTTTCCACCGGCATTAACTACCTCTTCAGTCCTGAGCTTGGCAATTTCTTCGTTTCTGCCGAGCACTACAATGCTTGCACCGGCATTATTCAATCCATTAACAAAAGCCTCTCCTAAAACGCCTGTGGCACCTGTAACTACTACAACCTTGTTTTTTAGGGAAAAGGGGCTTTCCACTTCTTTCGTCATTTGTTTAGTTTTTTAGTTTATTCTACTACTAATGTGGTTATGGAGTGCGGCAGACTTGTTGTGGTTGCAGCCTCGCCTTTAATCCATAAACTGTATTTTAATTTATCGTCCGTTTGATTCATTACGACTACAACCAGCTTTCCATCGGTATTTAAGAAAGCGGTGGTTTGCAGTTTATCGCGGCTGGAAGCCGATCCAATTCGTTTAGCGCCCGGGCGGATAAATTTAGAAAAATGTCCCATATAATAGTAGGCATTTGTGTAAATCAATTTATCGTTTTTGGTATCGGCATGTACCAGTGCAAAACAGAAATTCCCTACATGGTTCGGCCCACCTTTTTCATCTAAAAGAATGTTCCAATCTGTCCAGGCGGCTGTCCCGGAGTTGAAATCGTTAATCATCGAATAACCATAACGCTCGCCTAAAGTCCAGTCGTCGAGTTTGTTTACATCGTATTTCTCTTTACAACCCTCGGTAAAAATCAAAGCTTTATCGGGATAAGCTTCATGAGTTTGTTTTACGTTTCCAAACTGCATAGCGCTACCTGTCCAGGTTTCGTACCAGTGAAAACCAATGCCCCAAACGTATTTAGCAGCATCTTTATCGTTTAAAATGGTGCTGGCGCGCTGAAAAATCTGATCGCGGTTATGGTCCCAGGCAATGAGCTTTTTAGTAGCTAAGCCCGATTTTTGAAGCGTAGGTCCCAAAAAGTTTTTGATAAAATCGCGTTCTTCCTCAGCAGTAAACAAGCATGATTCCCATTTTTGTTTGGCCATAGGCTCATTTTGCACACTTAAACCCCAGATTGGAATGCCCATCCCCTCGTAAGTTTTAATAAACTTTACGTAGTGGTTGGCCCAGCTTTGGCGAAATGCCGGCAATAAATGACCACCTTGCAGTAAACTGTTATTATCTTTCATCCAGGCGGGTGGCGACCATGGACTCACGAACAAAGGCAGTTTGCCTCCGGCAGCTGTAATAGCTTGTTTAATTAAGGGGATTTTATAATCCTGATCGTGCGCTACACTAAAGGTTTTCAAATCTTTATCATTATCCTGCACATAGGTATAACTTCCGCTCGAGAAATCGCAACTGGCAATATTGGTACGGGCCAAAGTATAACCAATGCCTTTATCCGGGTTATAATAGGCCTGAAGCAATTCCTGCTGATTCTTTTTAGAGAGTTTGGCAAATGTTTCGGCAGAGGCATCGGTTAAAGCTCCGCCAATCCCCACAAGGCTTTGGTATTTTATAGTCGGGTCGACAAAAATGCAAGGCTCTGTTTCAAAAGGCTGCTTATTGGCTACGAAATTTAGCGTTTCGGTTTTGCTGATGCGGTATTCAGTTTTTTCGGCAGTGGTGAAAACCGTTACTTTTTTATTGGCAACACTGTAAACGGCTGCCGGTTTAACTGTTTTTTTGTTTTGAGCAGCAACATTAAATGCTGTAGCTAATATTAACAGGAGGCTTAAATTATGTTTCATCTTAATTAAATATTTATGGATGCGACACCATGTTCAATAGCACTGAATGCTTTATTACTTTAAACTTTTATTGATCTGGTTGAGCAAATAACCATTTAAATCTGAGTCATACTCCCAGAACATTACCCCACCCATTCCGTTTTTGAGCACATAAGCACATTTTTCTTTTACCGATTGCTCATCATCGAATGTCATGTATTCTTGTGTAGCAGCGTTGTAGATATATGGCGCTTTGGCCGCTTTATCGTAGTATTTGGTAAAACCTTTTTGGTTCACGAGGCTATCTTTAATAAAAGTATAACCCTTTCCGTACCTGCTGCTTAACACAGTATCACCTAATCCTTTTGTGGCGCCGGGGCTAAGGGTAAATGCCCTGCTGTAAAAAGCAATCCCCATTACCAGTTTTGCCGGCGGAACACCTGCGGCCACAAACTCGCGAAAGGTTTTATCCGCATAATTTTCTGCCGGATGGGTTTTAGAATTGTACAAATTGGTATGGTGCCCTGCTAATTTGCCATGATAAAAATCGTAAGTCATCAGGTTCACAAAATCCAGGTATTGCTGGGCTTTATCCATTTCGGTATGGTTGATGAAATTGGTAAAACCACCTACGGCTATGGTTAAGAGCTTTTTGGTTCGTTCCTGTTTTTCAAGTGTATCAAGCTCCAAACGTAATTCTTTAAGCAAGAGGGTAAAATTCTGCTTATCTTCAGGCCTGAAAACATTACCTTCTTCACCGGCAATTGCGGGATATTCCCAATCAATGTCTACCCCATCCAGCTTATATTTTTCGATAATTTTAACGGCACTGGCAGCAAAAGCCTTGCGCGAAGTATCCGTAAGTGCGGCATCTGAGAAATTTTCGCTCCAGGCCCATCCTCCAATCGAAATCAGGATTTTAAGTGCCGGATTTTTACGTTTAAGCAGGTTTAGCCGCTGCAGATTAGTGGTATCGGTGGCTTCACGGTGTAAGTAAGCGCAGTTATTTTTTACATCAACAAAAGCATAATTAATGTGTGTGAGTTGCTCAGCCGAAATTTTACTCACATCAACCAGGCCTTTATAACCACCAACGTAGCCGATCACTACCTTATTTTTGGGGGCGCGGTCGGTACGCATGGCCAGCAAAATGCCGGTTACTGCAAACGCAAAAATAAATAGCTTTACAGTTTTCATCTTCTTAGTTTTTACTTCTCAATAAAGCTTCCAGATAGTAATAATCAGCATAGTTAATCGGCACATCTATCTCCGATTTAGCCGGGCGGTGACCTGTGCTGTGCTCAAGGATAAAACCATAATTATCGCCAAGTTTGCTGGTGTACTTGGTGCTCAAGCTGTATAAAATCTTATCGGCAGCTGCTTTGTATTTTTTTGCATTGCTGCTGTATTTGGCCAGCTCGTAAAGTGCTGAAGCAGTAATTGCTGCTGCAGAAGCATCTCTGGATACCTCCGGGATTTTAGGATCGTTATAATCCCAGTATGGAATGCCATCGGCCGGGGTAATTTTACTATTTAAGATAAAACCTGCAACACCATCGGCCTGAGCCAGATATGCTTTGTTTTTAGTTTCGCGGTAGCACATGGTATAGCCATACAGTGCCCATGCCTGCCCGCGGGCCCATGCCGATTCGTTTGCATAGCCCTGCGCCGTTTCTTTCTTCCGCACATTACCAGTTAATGTATCATAGTCAATTACATGGTAAGAACTAAAATCGGGACGGAAATGATTTTTAAGTGTGGTATTGGCATGCGAAACAGCAATTTTATAGAAAGATGAGTCGCCCGTTAACTTAGTGGTTTCGAAAAGCAGCTCCAGGTTCATCATGTTATCGATAATTACCGGAAATTTCCATTTGGTACCACTATGGTCCCAAGATTTTAAAACTCCTGTTTTAGCATTAAAACGGGTAGAAAGCGATTTTGCTGCCTGGATAATTACTGCGCGGTAGGCCGGATCGTTAGTTAAGCGGTAGCCATTGCCAAAGGGACAATAAACCATGAAACCTAAATCGTGTGTTCCTTTATTAAACTGTTCCTTTTTAATATCCTCAGTATATTTCCGGGCCAGATCGAGCCACTTTTTATCTTGGGTGTATTGATAGAAATACCAGAGCTCTGCCGGAAAGAAACCACTGGTCCAGTCTTTAGAAATGACCATTTTAAACTCGCCATTTTCTACGGTGCGGGGTGAAACAAGATTAGGCTTTATTTTGCGTGCCGAATCTACATTTTTAACCAATACATCGGTTTGTTTGGCTGCTGCAGCAAATGCCTTCTTCACATCGGTTTTTTGTGCTTTTACTGTGGTGATAAACAGCATACTTAGTGCCGTTAGCGTTATTTTCATGTTCATATTATAACCAGATTAAAGGGTTACGGATAGGTAAATTTCTAATTACTTCTTCTACCTGAGGCTGATGGTCTAATTTGGCCCAGGTGGTATACCAGTTGCCTTGATTGAATTGTACAGCGCCAAACAGCAAAAAGGGTTGGGCCACCGGCCAGTTTTCCCAGTACATTACATCTGGCGTTAGCGTCCATTTGCTTTTGTCAGCAATAAAAGGGTATAAATAACTAAGCCCTTTTTTAATGGATTTGCCATCGGCAGTTTCGAAATTCCAAAGATTATCTTTAGGGGTTGACAGGATCTGGCAAAGCATGGTCATGGCATCGAGGTTAAAAATCGAATAGCCGTAAGGTTTGGTGCGGGCTATTTCAAGCGGAAAACTGCCATCGTTTCCCATTTGGTTAGGCAAAAGAATGGTTTTATAACTGTTGCGCAGCGAATCAAGCATGCTTTCGTCGCCACATAATTTAGCAAAGGATGCAACCTGCATGGCCCAGCAAGTGGCGTGATTATTTTTTACGGTTTTTTCCTGAATACCGGGCTTGCTGGTGTTTAGCCATAAGGTATAATCGCTGAACCATTTTTTTATTCTTTTTGCGGTTTCAGGATCGAAAGCTTTTGCTTTTTGCATCACCAGCGCTCCCTGTGCCACTTCCATTAGATGTATAGTATCGATAATGCCGTAATTACGCCCGGTGAACCGGCCTTTTACGGCCTGTGCGAAAAGCAGGTTTGGGTTCATCAGCGTTGCTGAATTGATAAACCAGGCTTGAAAGTGTTTAACGGCTTGCTGCACATATTTTTCATCGCCGGTAATTTTATAAGCCGATGCCAAGGCACCTATGATCTTGCTGAAACGGATCATGGCTTTGCGGTGCGCTACAAAGTTATCGGGATTGGTCATCCCATCGCGGTTAATGTATGGTCCGTCAGGATTTTGAGGATCAGGCCAGAAATAATCGGCTTCGGAGAAAAAATCGTGCTTACCTCCTGTACTTCTTGGCGATGAGGAATCGGTAATCGTAACCGGGGTTTGTTTCATAGCCCAGGCAGCTTCAGTCAGGATCTGCTTTTTTAATAAAGCTGTAGCTTCTTTTTCTAAACTACCTGCCTTTGTAGTTTGCTGAGCGGCTGAATTAAAAGTTGTTGCAACCCAGCAACAAGCAACAAGAAATACGGTTGAAATAATTCTTTTCATGCTAAATTATAGTGTGGTGAATACTGTTTTTAAACCTTCGGAAGCAACCGAAACCATGCTTTGCCCCTTGTTTAATTTAACTTTAATAATTGCCCTGCCGTTGTAAGCCTGCACTTTACGTGAACCAGACGAAGTACCCTGATTGTCAATTAATTTACCATCTCCGGTTAAACCAAAACTAATCCAGTTGATGGCATCTAAACAAAGTACATTCCGGTTATCCAGCAGCTTTACTTCTACCGTAGCGATATCGCCCTGCTGATCGATTTTCTTTAACTCCAGCTGACTTGGTTTGGCCCATTTTTCGGTCTGATAGGTAAATTTAATTTCATCAGTTACCGTTTCCTTCCCTTTTTTAGCAATCACTTTTACGGTGTTTTCGCCTTTTACAAATGGCAGGTTCCAGCGCAGGCCAGCTGCAGGGTAATCCTGACTATTTCTCTTTTTAGTACCAAAGCTTTTTCCGTTCAGGAAAATTTCGGCTTCGGTACAATTCGAATACACCTTTACCATTTTTTCTTCGCCTTCATCGCCCCAGCGTACCGGCCAACTATGTCCGTAAATGTGGGCCATAGGCTGACTTGTCCAATATGACTGAAAAACATAATAGGCTTCTTTTTTGGTAAAATCGCGTTCAACCACCCCTTTCTGGTTCATGTAAGGTACCGGGTTATCGGGACGCACCGGTGTAGAAAAATCTTTAAAAGGCCAGTAGGCTGTACCACTTAACCAGGGCATATTTTCCTGCTCTTTTAAATGCCAGTCGATTAAGTTGGTGATATAAGATTCGCTCCAATCGCCATCTTTAGAAATCCGGGCTGCACCACCGTATAATGAAGCATCGCCTGCACGCTCATCGGTTGCGCCGCCTGTTTTAATTTTACCTAAAGCTTTATCAGGATTCTCTGAATGGCGTAAAGCATGACTATCTCCACCCCACTCTACGTGCAAAAAGCGCTTAACTTTGGCAAATTCATCTTCTGATGCTTTTTTATAATCGGTAAAAGCACCGCGGTACCAACCCGCCCAGATCGAGGGCGAATATACATCCACAATATCGCTGCAAAAATCGCAACGGCGAATGGCCGTATAGCGCGATTTATCCAGTTTATGCGATAAATCGTTTAGTTCTTTCATAAAAGCCCGGATTTTTTCTTTGTCGAACTCCGGAAAATCGCCTGGCCAGTCGTTTTCATTACCTATTCCCCAGATAATAATGGCGGGGTGGTTGTAATGTTGTTCTACCATATTGGTGAGCATCCTTTTGGCTTGTTGCTGGTACACCGGGCCACCTAAACCGCCGCGGCACCAGGGAATTTCTTCCCACACCATAATCCCCAAACTATCGCAAAGGTTTAAAACAATGCGCGATTGCTGGTAATGCCCCAGTCGGATGAAATTAACGCCCATATCTTTCATCATTTGCATTTCCTGGCGGATCATGCCCTCGGTCATGGCAGCAGCTACACCCGCATGGTCTTCGTGACGATGGGTACCACGCAACAACAAACGTTGTCCGTTTAGTTTAAAAGGGCCCTTTTCTACGAATTCGATATTGCGGAAACCGATCTTCTCTTCGCGCTTGTAATTTCCACTAGTTGAAATGATTTCATATTGCAGGGTATATTGTGCAGGTTTATCTGTTGACCACAATTGCGGTTTCTTTACTTCGACTGTCCACAAATCTAAATCGCCGGTTAAATCCCCAGGCTTCTGCAATGTTTTTGCCACGATTTTACCTGCGGGATCAATCAACTTTAATTCAATAGTGGCATTATTTAAGCCTGAAGGATTATACAAACGCGTTTTTACGTTCAGTTTACCCATTTTCCCCTGTGCATCAACCTCGGCCTTAGCAAACATCTTATCGACCGATAGAGCTGGCGCATAAACCAGATTAAGGTAACGATAAATGCCGCCGTAAACGTTAAAATCAGAGAGATCGGAAGGGATCATTTCGAGGTCGCGTGAATTATCTGTACGTACGGCAACCGGCACCTTTCCTTTAAACTGCTTCTGGTAAACTTCTGTTTTTTGGAAAGCCACAACTGCGTCGGTAATGTCAGCCGTCCATTCGTCGTAGCCCCCTACATGCGTGGCTACTTTTGTGGTGTACACATATACTTCGGTTTTCTGTCCGGCACCTTCGAAATGCAAAATGGTACGTCCGTTTTGGTATGGGTTTTCGATCTTGAGGTTGGTACGGTACCAGGCTGGCCCCTGGTAATAATTTACATCGGGATCTACGGCATCTTCGGCATTTACACAATGTGGCAGGCTTACCTTCTGCCACAGCGGAACAGATTCGGGATTACCTAAACCCACAGGCCGCACAGCCTCCCAAACACCACCTAAATCCTGCTTTAAAAATTCCCAGTTGTTATTTAACCTTACCGATTGCTGGGCAAACAATAAATTACTGAATAACAACAAAATAAACGAACCTATATACTTAATTTGTTTTAACATCTATTTTAAAAATTAAACTTTTAAACGCAATTTTTTCTTTTCCAAAAAGGCCACAATACCAATTACCAGAAAGGAAATGAAAACCGACCTGAGGATTCCACCTACACCGGTATTTAAGAAATGTGGGTAATGGAAATGCACAATCCCCATCAGGGCATATAGCAGATATGGAATTAGGTAACAGGTTAAAGTACTTGTTCCGGCAGGCTTGATCCATTTAAACCAATCTTTTTTACCTTTCACATCTACCAGAAAAATCAAAAATTCGAACACCAGGATAGAGATGCCAAGACACACAAATACCCAGGCGGGCGTGGCATAAATTTTAGAAATACCACCGGCATAAGGCCTGATAAACATACCGAAGCAAAAAGCCAGCAAGCCGTAAAAGGCAGTTAAAAACCAAAAATCGGCTGATTTGCCCGCTCCTGTGGTTTTCGTATATAAGGTAGCGAGCAAAGCACCTGCAAGCATTAATGTAATGGAAGAAGCATCGCCAACAATTGGAATATGCAGCTTTAGCAAGCCCAAATGGCTACTTACATTAATGGCTGCAAAAACCGTAAAGGCAGCCATGAGTGCCAGCAAACTGGAACGGCATAATAAAAATACCAGGGCCGAAACGAGATAAGCCCAGCCAATAATGCCCAAAATACCCCACCAATGTGGCTTTAAACCCTGCGAATCTTCGGCAGTACCACCTTTGTAGAGCAAGGCCATGGCAGCCAATAAAACAATCCCCAAAGCAATAAAGCTATATTTTTTTGCTCTCGAAATATCACCGGCATAATCTAACCAGATAAGAAAAAAAGCCAGCGTAACCAAAAGCGTATACACCGGGTATGGTAATAAGGCCAATGCCTGATTGTAATTTTCTAAATTAACATGAAAAAAGCCCATCACAATGAGCGCCAGCGACCTTAAGGCAATGTAGCCGATGAGTTGCCAAACGTTATCGCCCTTTTTCTTTCTGTTTGCCAAAGCAAAAGGCAGTGAAAGCCCTACAATGAACAAAAACGCAGGGAAAATCAGGTCAGAAAAACCCAATCCATCTACATTGGCATCGGTATGTTTAATCCATTCGGGGATATGCGACACGCCAGCCACGTCGTTTACAAAGATCATCAGCAACATGGTGATGGCCCTTAAAACATCGATCGATAAAATACGGAGCGGTAGTTGGCTCATGTTATTTAGGAATTAGTATTTTTTTATTTAACCACAAAGGCACTATCTGCACAAAGCAAATTATTTCTATTCAATGGTTGGTGGCTCACCAACCAGATTAGGCTCATCTTGTTTTTCACGCATAAGTGGCTAACTTTTTTGCCACGGAAACACGGAAGGCAGGGTGTATTTCATTTATCCTATTTAGTCCTTCTAAACTATATCGTCATGCTGATCCGATAGTTATCGGATTTATTTCAGCACCTCTCAACTAAAGCCACTCTTTCTCAACCAGAGACCCTGAAATAAATTCAGGGTGACGGTTGCTCCAATGGTTGGTGGCCCACCAACCAGCTGTACCATCCTGCGCGACTGCAGCGGTGGCAGAAAGGCCTAAAATTAAGGCCAGTGAAAGATGTTTTTTCATGGATATATTTTGCTATTTAACGCCGTCTAAAATTCCCTGATAAGCTGCTTTACGCTGGTATTGTGCATCGAATGGTAAAGGCCAGTCGGCACGTTTATAAAATGATAAAATCCAGCTATCACCATCGGTAACATTCCATTGCGTAATGCCAAACTGCTGATTTTTGGGTATGACATTATAAGCTTTAACAATGGTTTTATATTTGGCAGCCTGTTGTTCGGCTAAAGCATCAGTATAAGTTGCCCCTGGTGTATTGGCCGGATTAAGCGAGATATCAATTTCAGAAATATGGACTTTTAGTCCGGTTGCCGCAGCGGTTGTAATTGCGGCAGTTAAATTAGCATCGGTTTGGGTTATGTTGGTATGCATTTGCAGGCCAATCCCGTCAATCGGGATGCCTTTACTTTTTAAATCGTTAACCAGATTGATGATGGCGGTACGCTTGGTAGTACTGTACTCATGCCCGTAATCGTTGTAAAAAAGCAGGGCATTGGGATCTGCCTCATGTGCGTATTGAAATGCCCTGCTGATATAGTCGGCGCCCAGTTTCTCCAGCCAGATGGTGCTGCGCAGGGTGCCATCTTCGTTAACCGCTTCGTTTACCACATCCCACGAAGCGACTTTACCTTTGAAATGCCCAACCACAGTCTGGATATGGGTTTTCAATAAATTTTCCCAGTCGGCTGTGGTTCCCTGAAAGTTTTTAACCCAATCTGGCAGCGACTGGTACCAGTTTAAGGTATGCCCGTGCACACGTTTGCCATTGGCCAGGGCAAAATCGACCAGATAATCGGCATCGGCCCAGGTGTAGGTATCTTTAGCAGGATGTACCGAAGCAAATTTCATTGCATTTTCGGCGGTAAAGCTATTGAATTCTTTAATTATCAGATTACGATAACTGGAATTGCTCTTTAACAAACTTACATTTAAGGCCGCTCCCATCGGAAAAGGCATATTTTTCTGCAAGCTTTCTTCTGCCTTTATTATTGGAGTATCGATAGCGGTACTCTTGGCACAAGAAATGGTTAACAACGATGCCGAAAGCATCAATTTCGTAGCAAAACCAATTGTCGTAAATCTGTTCATTGTTTATTTGTATTTGGCCTGCATTTGGCCGTAAAAATCTTTGAGTACGTAAAAAGCTTTCTTTTTCTTGCCGGTTTCGCTAATTAAACCTTTGCGGTTCCAGAAGTTCTGGTAAATAGGATGCTGTCTTCTGGGCGATCGGAAATCGGTTAAAATCCATGGTGTCATGCCGCGTAAGGCACCAATTTTACTTAACAGGGTAATCTGGTTTTTGTATAAGGCTTCCTGGTATTCTTCACTCCAGCGTGTATTTTCATCGGCATGGAAACCACCTAAGGCATCGCCGCCAAACTCTGTAATAACCACTGGTTTTTTGTACTTGATATCGAAATTGTATTTGGTAATTTCGGAAGGATTGCCTCCCCAATACCAGCCTGCATACTCATTAAAGCTCACCAAATCTATTTTCTCACCGAGTGGATCGTTTAAAATGATGTTATTTCCGTCACGGTGTACTTCTAACGCCGCTGCAACCAAACGGGTATCATCAAGCGTGCGGGCAGTTTCGGCCAGGTTGCTCATAAAGCTTAACCGTGCACTGCTTAAAGGAGTTTCATTTCCTATCGACCATACGATTACACTGGCGCGGTTTTTATCGCGTACAATTAAATCGGTAAGCTGCTGTTTGGCATTGGCGTAAGTAGCGGGATTTGTCCAGCTGATGGTCCAGTAAACCGGAACCTCTGCCCAAACCAGCAAGCCCATCTCATCAGCCAAACGGATCATTTCTTCGTTGTGCGGATAATGTGCCAAACGTACATAGTTACAGTTCATATCTTTTGCCCACTGCAACATCATGCGCATATCGCCTTCTGAGCGTAAACGGCCGGCCAAAAGCGGGTTTTCATCGTGCAATGAAATACCTCTTAAAAACACCGATTTGCCATTTAACAAAATGCTATCGCCATCTACCTGAATGGTTCTGAAACCAATTTTATCGTTAATGTCTTCCTTATCGGTTTTGATGTTTACGCCATAAAGCTTAGGGCTTTCGGGCGACCACAAACTGAGGTTGTTCCAGGTAAATTCATCGGTAATTTTACCTTCACTATCGGTTTTATATTTTTTCTCTAACTTAAGTTCGGGAATAGACAAAGTAACCTCCTGACCCGAAGTGGCATCGGCCAGTTTTACCGAGAAATTTAACAGGTTATTGTTGCCTTTTACCAGCTGAAGTTTATAATCGCTGATGAAATGTTCCGGAAATTCGGCCAGGAAAACATCGCGGGTAATGCCGCCATAATTCCACCAGTCGGTATTTACCGTCGGAATTTCATCTTGCTTGCGGATATTATCAACCTTAAGCACGATTGAATTTTCGCCTGCTTTTAAATTACCGGTAACATCGAACTGGAAAGGTGTAAAACCACCTTTATGTACACCGAGTTTCTTACCGTTCAGGTACACGTGTGCCTCGTAATTTACCGCACCGAAATACACAAAATATCTTTTTCCTTTTTCGGGTTTTGCATCAAACTTTTTGCGCAGCCAAACATTGCCTTCGTAAAGTTCTAATTTTTCTGATTGCGAATTCCAGTCGCCGGGAACATTCATTTGCGGCGAATGGTCGAAATCATACTCAATCAGTTCTGACTTATCTTTTTGTACTTTATCATCAAAATAGCCACCGGTTCCGGTTTTAGACTGATCGAATGGTTCGTGACGGTAATCGTAATAACCGTTTTCATAAGGATCTACAATGTAGTTCCATTTTCCATTCAGGCTCTGGATTTTACGTGCCTGAATATTTTGTATAGCCGTAACCTGACCGTAACTGATTGATGAAAGAAGCGAAAAGCAGATTATAAATACGCTATAGGTTCTTTTTAGCATAACTTAAGTTTTTATTAATTATTTGATTATCCCAAAACTAACAATTAATTAACGGACGGTGTTTCCACCGTCCGCCTAAATTTGAGCAAAATCTGGTTTTTTTTAATAACCGGGGTTCTGTCCCAGCTTTGGTGCCTTATTTAATTCGTTCTGAGAAATGGGATATAAGTAGTTTTTAGCAGTAAAAACCCTGTTTTCTACGGTAAAAGGCGCATAGGTAAAGGTGCCCGGACTTACCTGGGTAATCCGCATTCCTGTAACAGCTTTGTTAAATGTAATTTCACCTTCTTTCCACCTGCGCACATCGTAAAAACGTTGCTCTTCGAAACAAAGCTCTACCCTGCGCTCGTTACGGATGCGTTTACGCAACTCTTCTTTGGTTGGTGCCACATAACCGTTTGCAGCTGGATTGGTGGTTTGCAAAGCAGGCATCGCCACACCAGTTCTAGCTCTTATAGCATTTAAACTTGTTAAAATCTGCGTTAATGCACCGGTACCTTGCGCCTCGTTTAAGGCTTCAGCGTAATTTAAAAGTACTTCTGCATAGCGGAAGAAAATCCACGGACGACGTACGGTAGCACTGTTACCGGCCCATGATGCACTTTCGCTCAGGTATTTACGCATATAATAACCGGTTTTGGTCGCATTTACGTTCAAACCCAAACCATCTTTACCACCAACAAAGGTCTCAACGGGTTTGCTTTTAAAAGTAGAACCATTGTACATGATGGCAAAGTTTAAACGCGGATCGCGGTTGGTATAAGGTGCTGTTGCCGAATACCCGGAAGCAGCATCGCTAATCATTCTGCCGGTAGTTTTCATTTCAAAAGCATCAACAAGCTCTTGTGTGGGGTTAGTACGGCCATTAGCGGCATCGTAACTCACTGGTGCGTTGTTCTGCTCAATGGTATTGGTGTTTAAGGTTGCGGTAGCAAAAATGGTTTCATTATTAAAGGCACCATTATTCCATAACCAGATATTGGGATAAGAAGTATAAATACCATGCTTACCGGTATCGATAATCCGCTTTGCCGCATCTGCAGCAGCCTGCCATTTAGCCACATCACCACCAGGGTTATATTGCGGACTAGCCGCGTATAGCAACAAACGGGCTTTAAGTGCCATTGCAGCGGTTTGAGTAGCTCTTCCACGCAAAGGGGTATTCCATTCGGTTGGCGATAAAGGCAGACGCAAAATGGCTTCCTCACAATCAGAAGAAATTTGCTTTACGCAATCATCAAAAGAATTTCTGGGTAAATCCAGATCATCGGTTACTGTTAAAGTACGCGTTACAATGGCAAAACTACCATAACGTTTAAGCAGTTCGAACTGGAAAAACGCGCGCAGGAAATATGCCTGACCTTTTAAACGGGCAATTTGCGGAGCCAAACCCTGATTTGCCGCATTATTTAACGGAAAAGTTTCGTCGGCAGGCACAATTACCGCTCCATCTATATTTTCGAGAAACATATTGGCTTTGCGGATACCCGAATACATGGCAAAATACACATCATCAAAAGTTTTAACGGGGCTCCAGGTGCCGTTGTTTAAAATGTTAACCGATGAGTTTTGGTTGGAATTTACGGCCTCATCAGAAGCTGAAGCCAGCAATGCGCCATCGTCAAGGTCATAGCGATCAGAAAGTGATGCATAAACATTGTTCAGGAAATTACGGGCATAATCCGGATTGGCCCACAACTGCGCCTGGGTAATGTCGTTCCCCCCGCTAAACTCGCCGTCCTGAAGAAATCCGCTTTTTTTACATCCTGCAGAGCAGCTTATGGCCAGAATCAGGATTGAATAAAATATATTTTTTTTCATCTCTTTTAGTTTTTTAAGGTGAAGCCTGCCAGAATTTGCATCCCGATCGGCTTCACGGTCTTAGCTGTTAAAATTTCAAATTCACACCGAACGAATATATTTTCATGTATGGATAAGATGAATTGTAACCCGACTCCGGTAATTCAGGATCGATTGGCAAATCGCCCAGTTTATCGAAAGTGAGCAGGTTTAAGCCACTGGCATAAAAACGCAGCTGTTTGATTTTTAACTTTTTGACAAATGAAGGTGATAAGGAATAACCAATTTCAACATTTTTTAAGCGGATATAATCGCCTGATCTGATCCAGAAATCGGAAGCAGCGGTATTGTTACCCCTATCGGTTAACAACAATCTTGGATAAGGCGCTCCGGGATTATCCGGTGTCCAGCGATCTACACTGAACTGGTTTAAAAAGCCATTATTGGTATTGCCTGCATTTACGAGTTGCTGTATAGTAATGGAGCGGCCGCTGGTGCCCTGAAACAGGAAGTTAGCATCAAAATTGGCATAAGAGACTGAAGCACCAAAACCGAAATAGGCTTTTGGAACGAAATTGAAATCGGTTCTTACGCGGTCAAGATCGTTAATTACACCGTCACCATTCTGATCTACATATTTAATATCGCCAGGCTTAACATCTTTAGATAAAATCTGCTTCGCCGATGCATCAATTTGCGCCTGATTCTGGAAAATACCATCAGAAATGAGCATCATACTCACGTAACCCGCAGCTGTATTGGCAGTAGCTGCCGGAGAAATTACACTAGAAATGGGATGCCCCAGCTGCTTTTGGTAATCAGGTAATCCGGCACCTTCGTTAATGGCCAATATTTTACTGGTATTGTAAGTGATGTTACCAAATACGTTCAGGTTTACGCCACCTAGTTTTTTATTGAAATTGATACCGGTTTCGAAACCTTTGTAAGATGCCTCACCCTCGTTAACATAAATTAACGACTGGCCCAACAAACTTGGCAGCAGCGATGCAGTGGTTAAATCTTTGCGGTCTTCGTAAAAATAATCGGCACTGATAGATAGCGCCTGTTTAAACAGTTTAGCATCGAAACCTACACTGGTTTTATAAGCTTTTTCCCAGGTTAAGAAAGGGTTAGCCAAAGCCAGCTGGCCCGAGCCGCTTACACCGGTATAACCCGTACCAAAGGTATAACCTGCAGCACTTCTGGTAAAGAAATCGTTGTAAGCAAACCTTCTAGCCGAGCCAATGGCATCGTTACCTACCAGCCCGTAAGAACCCCTGATTTTTAAGAAATCGAGAAAATTTGTCGAACCTTTCATAAAGTCTTCGTCGGAAATGATCCAACCTGCCGATGCAGCGGGGAAGAAACCATAACGCGAACCTGGTGCAAAATTCTCTGAACCGGCATAAGCAGCAGTTAGATCCAGAAAATAACGCTGCATATAATTGTAAGATAAGCGGTTAGACCAACCCTCGCGACGTACATCTAAACTCCCGAAAGAAGCATAGTTTGCCCGCGAAACCCGGGTACTGAATTTAATATCGTGCTTACCAAAGATTCTGTTGTAATCGAAACCAGCCCAAAACTCACTTTTACGGATGTTACCTGAAAATGCGTTGGCCTGATAATCGACCTTAACCGGCGTACCGTAAGTAGTGTAAGTACCATCGGCTTTTAACTCTGAGGTGGCATACTGCTGACTGAAGCCTGAACGGTATGCACCGGCAATATCGTAAGCATAAAATACTTCGGCTGTGAGGCCTTTTAATATACCATCCATTTTCTGACGGGCACTTAAGGTGGCCATCATGTTACGTACCAGATCGGTACTGGCTCCCCTGGCCTCGAGCATGGCTTGCGGGTTATTCTGGGTAAATATCGATGTTCCGCCATACGATCCGTTTGGATTAATAACCGGAAAGGCATTGGCAGGGGTTGAATAAACCGTTGATAAAAAGGTTGCTGTACCCGCGTTAGGGAAAGTAAGATTGGTAATCCTGCCGCCGATATCCAAAGCTACATCCAGGTTTTTGTTTACGTGCAAATCGATGTTGGTTCTTAAATTATAGCGGTTAAAATCGGTATTGGCATCGTAAGTATCGTTATGGCCACCTTTATAAAAACCACCTTGCTGATAAGCGCTCAGCAAAGTATAATATTTAATAAATGCATTACCACCGGTAACTGTAGCTACATAACGCTGCGTAGGTGCTACACGCTTGGTAAAATCGCGTACAAAATTGTTGTTTGGGTATTTGATGGGATCTGAACCATCCTGATAGGCCTGTAAAGCTGCCGGACTGTAAACTGCTGTACCACCGCTGTTAATAGCAGCCTCGTTGTATAAACTCGCGTAAGTATACGCATCCAACGGCGCAGCAATTTGCAAAGGTGCCTGTAAACCGGCCTGCGCATCGAAAGTAACGCTAGTAGAAGTAGCACTGCCCCTTTTGGTTTTAACATAAATTACGCCATTTGCCGAGTACATGCCATACCAGGCCAGTGTTGCCGCATCTTTTAATACACTTACACTTTCTATTTCCCCTAAATCCATCGATCTGAAATCGCGCTCAATACCATCTACCAGCACCAAAGGCTCCTGGTTACTGTTGTAAGAAGAACGCCCGCGGATTAAAAAACTTGATACATCATAACCTGGTTGCTGCGAACCGCTTGGATAAATGGCCAGTCCGGGTAACCTGCCGGTAAATACATTGGTTAAAGATGAAGATGGGATTTGCGGTAAATTATCGGTAGTAATGGTACTGATGGTAGCCGTAACTTCTCTCTTCTTCCTCACACCAAACGGAATGTATACATTATCATTATCACCGGCATCAATAAGTGCTTTGGTTAAAACAACATCACCTTTGCTTACTTCAGCTGCTGGTTTAAGCACCTTCAGATAGCCCACATATTTAAAAACAAGCACATCGCTGGTAGAGGTTGCGAGCGTAAATCGCCCGTCGGCACCAGTGGTAACCGATTTATTGGTCTTATCTTCCTGAATGGAGATTGCTACACCAGCCACAGGCTTTTTGTCCTGATCTACTACCCTTCCTGTAACCGTAAGCTGCTCATCAGGTGTTTGGCTGTAAACGTTTAGCACGCAGGCCCATAAAAAGAGCAGGCAGGCTATATATTTATATTTTGATTTTAAGAATTTCATTTTCAATAGTCTTTTTGCGTTACATTGATTAACTCACTACTCCCAACCCGGATTTTGTGTTAATACTCCTTTGCTTTTGTAAATTTCTGCACGCGGAATGGGGTACAGGTTTTGCTTTTCGGTCCAGGTTTTCTGGAAAGTCTGGCTCAATACAAAAGGTGTATAGACAAAGGTTCCGTTGGCCTGTTTAATCACATCCATGCCTTTCATAGGTACTCCAATGGTGGTAGCGCCAATTTTCCAGCGCATAATATCGTACCAGCGGTGATCTTCGAAAGCCAGCTCAATTGCACGCTCGTGCCTGATGGCAGTACGCATTTCATCCTGGTTCATGTTGGCTTTAAGCCCATAAAGGTTATCGGCACCTGGTTGAATGCCAGCTCTTTTACGGATATCAACCAGCTGTTTGTAAACTGATGCATCAGCACCTACGGCTTCGTTTTGTGCCTCGGCATAGTTGAGCAATACTTCGGCATAGCGGAAATAAATGTAATTGAGCAAGGTGGTACTTCCACCTACGGTACGATATACCTCAGGCCAGTATTTTTTGCAATAGTAGCGCGTAGCGGTATAAGTAATGGTAGTACTGTAATCGAGTGCACCTGCCGGCGATGACCACATCTGGATGGCTCTACCTTGCCACGGGCGATCGTTGTAAATGATGTTATCGTAAAAACGAGGTTCGCGGTTGGCATAAGGTTTCTGCGGATCGTAACCAGAAGTTGGATCGGTAATGGCTTTTCCATTGGCCATTTCGTACATATCCACATGGTTTTGCGTAGGGTTCATTTGTCCTTGCGCACCACCAGAACCTGGCGACATTGAAAAATCCTGCATCATTTCTCCTGCCAGTGGCGTATTGCCTTTAATGCGGATCATGATGTATTCTGATGAAGTAGGCACATTCAAAATATCGCCATAAGTGGCTTGCAAGGCGTAAGGACCAAATTCGCCATTCATTAATCTTTGCGCAGCAGCGGCAGCAGCAGCCCATTTGGCTTTATCGCCTGTTGGGTTATTTAACGGACTTGCGGCATATAAAAGCACCCGGGTTCTTAAAGCCTGCACTGCGCCCTTGGTAGGTCGGCCATAATCGGCAGCGGTATAATCGGCATCGTTACCTAATTTGGCTTCGGCAATAGCCAGATCGGCCAGGATGTATTTGGTTACATCATCAAACGAACTTCGGGGTAGATTCAATTCGTCGTTAACGGTATATACCTTATCAACAATAGGCACACCACCAAATCTTTTGGTTAATTCGAAATAAGACATGGCGCGTAAAAAACGCATCTCGCCCTCTACCCTCACTGGTTGAAAAATGGGAACAGTAGCAGGTGGCGCCGGCGGAACATCAGCCAAACGCGAAAGCATTTTAGTTTCGATGGCAATACCGGCATACATTCTTTTCCAGATATCGTAAATATCGTTTAACGAAGCTCCGTTACTGTGATCGTGGTACAATCCCCGGTTTAAAGTGGTTACCGTACCTTCCGAATTACCCGAAACAGCCTCGTCTGATGCCTGCGCTACGCAACCGCGGTGATCGTTAAAGCGTACGTATTTGTTAATTACATAATTATAAGCGTTATCTGCAAAGCGGGCAGCCTGTGCCGGATCTGCAAAAATTTCATCCTCACTCAAAGCCACACCAGGTGTTCTTTCCAGGTAGTCTTTTTTGCAGGAAACAGCAAACAGCGTTAATAAAACAATGGCTGTATATATCTTGTAGTTTTTCATGAGCTTAAAATTGAACGTTTAAACCAAAATTGTAAATCCGCGATGTTGGATAAAGCGCCTGTAGCGGGAATGCCGTGTTAATGGTGTTTACATTCTCCGGATCGATATAGAACTTATACTTGGTCCAGGTGTAAATATTCTGCCCCTGTAAGAAAACCCGCACATTGCTTAGTTTTAAGGTACTCATCCACGATTTTGGAAGTGTCCAGGCCAGCTCAATATTCCTGATTTTTAAATAAGCTGAATTTTGTAAGGTAAAATCGTTTAAAGCATAATTTAAAGATGCTGTACCACGGGCATGCAATGCCGGCCAGGTGGCTGTTGAAGCAGTAGCCGGTGTCCACGAATCGAGCATGAACGGATACATTTGCTGACCATTGTTCTGCTCGTTTAAAATTACGTTTGAGCTTACGTTAGCTACGCCCTGAAATAAAGCTGAAAGCGAAAATCCTTTATAGCTTACCCTCGGACTAAAACTGTAAATGTATTGCGGAGTATTGGTATAGCCAATAGCATCCTGATCTAAATTGGTAATTACACCATCGCCATCCAGGTCTTTGAATTTTAAATCGCCCGGAATTGGATTGTATCCCGATAACTTGGGTGAAGCGGCAATATCTGCTGCCGACTGGAAAAACCCATCTGTTTTATATCCGAAAAACTGACCAACACTGGTACCTTTTCTGGCCAGTGAAAAAGGCATGCCATCTGGTTCATCGTTCTCCAGGATTTTATTTTTATTGTAACTCAACTGCGCATTTAGGCCAAAAGTTACGCTACCCACAGTACGCTGGTAATCGAGCTCAACTTCGTAACCTTTATTGTACACTATCCCTTTGTTTAAGTTGGGGTAAGCATGCCCGAATAATGCAGAGCCGCTCAGCGCTGGTGTTAAAATATCTTTACGGGTTTCGTCAAAAAGATCAACGGTTAATTTCAGGTTATCGCTCAGGAAACGTGCTTCCATACCAATATTTCTTTTGGTACCGGTTTCCCAGGTTACTTTATCGTTCCCTAAGGCAGTATCGCCTATGTAAAGGGTTGGGTAATTAACCAGGGCCAGCGGATTGCCGAATGGCGCACCGGAATTGGCGGTGTAGGTGGTTAAGAACAAGAAACGGTTATCCGAAATCCTGTCGTTACCAACCTGCCCGTAACTTCCCCTGATTTTTAAATAGGTTAACACATTGTTCTTTTTCCAGAAAGGCTCGTTAGTAAGCGTCCATCCTGCTGATACTGCTGGAAAGAAACCGTAACGTAAACCTTCGGCAAAGTTTTCAGATCCGTTGTAAGAACCATTGAATTCGGCAAAGTAGCGTTCATTATAATTGTAGGTAACCCGGCCAACAACACCCTGCGAGGCACGTGGCGGAGCCGTAAATGGTGTAGCGCCGGTAGTGCGGATAAGCTGTCGTGTACCCAGTAACAATCCGCCCACGTTATGTTTCCCAAAATCGCGGTTATAATCAAAACCGGTTTGCAGGTTCATGTTGGTACTTCCACTGGTTACCCCTCCATCCTGCACGGCACCTAAAGGCTCATCACGATTACGGGTATCGGTTGATAAAGTAGCCTGTCCAGTTGCAGGATTGTAAACATAAGCCGCCCAGTTGGCATTTCTCCGCTCAATATTGTTGTAATAAGAATCGTAACCAAAAACAGTTTTAAAACCTAAACCCTTGGTAATAAAACCCAGTTTATAGTTTAAATTGAAAGTACTTTCTATCGTGTTGTTATCATCGTTACGGGTTCCGAAACGGGTTAGTACTGCAAAAGGATTCCAGATATTGGTACCAATGTTCGGGTTAGCGGTAATCCTGCCATCTGGTAAAGTTACCGGATAAGCATAAGCCGGAACCTGCAAAATACGCGAAATCATCCCCTCAATGGTATCATAAGAGAAAGCCGAAGAAGACAACAAACCGGCAGGCTGATAGCGGTTGGCAAAACGACCTCCCAGCTTAATCCCAACGGTAAAATCTTTGTTCAGGGTTAAATCTACGTTCGAACGGAAATTGTAACGGTTGTAATTGGGTACAGTATTGATGCCATAAGGTGAATCGAATTTCTTGAAAATACCATCCTGGAAAGCATAACCTGCAGAAACAAAATACTTGGCAATTTTAGTACCACCGTTAATGTTAATGTTATGCTGGGTTTGGGCATAATATTTTTTGGTTAAATAATCGAACCACTGCACATCGGGGTAACCAATCGGGTCTGAACCATCTTTGAATTTTTGCAGTTCGGCATCGGTAAAAAATGGCGCTTTACCATCGTTTACATATGATTGATTTAATAAAGATGCATTTTCAAAAGCGGGTAAACCAACAGCCAGGCCGGTATAGGTTTGCATGGCAATGTTACCGGTGTACGTTACTTTCGGCTTACCAATTTTACCTTGTTTGGTGGTAATTACGATGATACCATTCGCACCCCTGATCCCGTAAATTGCTGTAGAAGCCGCATCCTTTAAAACCGTCACCGATTCAATTTCGCTTGCATCTACATCCGAAAAACTCGGGCGCTCTACCCCATCTACCACTACAATTGCAGCATTGTTAGATCCGTAAGTGGCTACACCACGTACCTTTAACTGTGCGGCATCGGCTCCGGGTTGCCCACTGGTTTGCACGGCCAGTAAACCGGGTAAACGACCAATTAAGGCATTTGTAGGACTTGGAGTTGGCGATTTCATTACCTCTTCGGCACCAATCTGTGCCACAGCCCCGGTTAAAGTAGATTTTTTCTGCACGCCATAACCTACCACAATTACTTCATCCAGTCCCTGCGTATCGTCTTCCAACACTACATTTAATACAGTTTTATTATTTACAGCTACATCTTTAATCGTGTAACCTACATAAGTAAATGTTAAGGTGGCGTTACCTGCAGCTTTGATCGAAAATTTACCATCGTTATCGGTAACAGCACCTTGTGAAGTACCTTTAACCCTAACACTTACACCGGGCAAGGTAACTCCTTTTGCATCTTTCACTGTACCATTTACTGTGCTTTGTGCAAAGGCAGTAAACGATGCACTCATCAATAAAAGGAATGTTAAAATATAAAGCACCTTAAACCTTTGGAATCGCTCCGTTCCTACACTGGCAAAAGTCCTTTTTAAATTGTAAAGTATATCCATAATTATTATCAATATTTTAATCTGTTTGGTTAAAATTTAATGCATAGCATATCCCTTCCGGTTCATTTTTATTGTCTGGAATCAATAAAAGGAACAGGTTTATATATTTTGCAGCCAGCTTAAAAATCAGGCTGACAGCCGGGAAATTAATTGGTCTTTAACTAAAGTCTATGCGTCTTGAGGATGGTACGATCTTATCTTCAAAAAGTAACATTTTTGAGATAAATCTACGTAAGCCTGTTCAGCCAAATTTGGAGTCTTTGCACTTGCCCTGATCATACAAAAACAATTGTGGGATGATTTCATCATATTTACTTGGTTAGTTTGAGTTAGTGGTAACGAATGTAGAAAAGCTAAAAGGATAAAAGTCTTTCAAAATAGCTTAAAAGGCCATAAAATCAGTTGAAACTCATTTCAAACGTTTGAAATAATTGTGTTTTTTTCTTAACTATGCATTGAGATTGGAAAAGATGACGAACAATACCCCTGTTACCCTGAAGTTCCTGGCTGAAAAGTTAAAGATGTCAGTATCAACAGTATCAAAAGCCCTTAATAACTATCCTACCATAAATGAATACACCAAAAAACGTGTTCAGGAGATGGCTCGCGAATTGCATTTTACCCCCAACAAATCAGCCATTAATTTAAAGGAAAAGAAGTCGCGCATTATCGGTATTATTTTACCCAATCTTTTAGATCACTTTTTTACGCGCAGTATTTATGGGGTTGAGCAGTTTGCAACCCAAAACGGCTACAATGTCATCATTAGCCAATCGCACGACGATCTGGAAAAAGAAATCCAATCGGCCAACATGTTGCTGCGCAGCCGCGTTGATGGATTGATCGTTGCCATATCTAAACATACACAGGATTTTGCGCACCTCGACCAGTTCGAAAACATGGGCATTCCGGTGGTATATTACACCCGTAATCCGAGTTTCAATTTAAGCTGTCATAAAGTTTTAGGCAACACCTTTCAGGGCTGCTATAAAGCCACCCAGTTTTTAATTAACCGCGGGCATAAAAAAATAGCCTATCTGGGTGGACCAAAAATGATCAATTTTACGCACGATCGCTTTAATGGCTACATCAATGCGCTAAAAGATAACGGAGTGCCTTTTTCGGCAGATTTGGTAGCCTATACCGATTTCGATAAAGAAAATACCATTTCGGCTATCCAGAACCTTTTCGACAATCCACAAAATACACCTACTGCCCTGGTTGCATTTAAAGAGCCCATTTTATTCGATGCAATTAAATACCTCAGGTCGATCAATCATCCCAACCTGGACCAGATTGAATGCATAGGTTTTGGAAACACTTCTTTTATCAGCTATCTGGATTCACCGCCCATTGCATCAGTTGAAGAAAACCCCGAATCGGTAGGCGAAAATGCCATTAAACTTCTGCTTCAGCTTATCAATAGAGAAATTGATATGGAAAATTATCAGAAAGTGATGGTGGATTGTAAACTCATTGTGCACGAAGCATAATTTAAAAAAGTCAGGCTATAATATATCATTAAGAAATTAAGACAGTTAAGAAATATTAGTCATATTAAAACTTAATGTCCTTAAAACCTTAATGGTAAAAAATAATCTGGAGTAAGCGGTACGAAATCCGAAGAAGCTAGCTCCCTTCTTCACATACCCTAATCTTAAATGCCCTTAGGTGTCTAAGGTGGTAAAAAACAGTCCGGAGTCGGAAGACAGGGTGCCTAATAATATCATTAAGAAATTAAGACAGTTAAGACATGTATGCTGTAAAAACTTAATGTCCTTAAAACCTTAATGGTAAAAAATAGTCTGGAGTCAGCGGTCCGAAGAAACTACATCCCTTCCTCACATACCTAATCTTAAATTCCCTTAAATGTCTAAGGTGGTAAAAAAAGTCCGGAGTATGAAGTCCTGAGTCGGAAGACTGGGCGTCTAATAATATCATTAAGAAATTAAGACAGTTAAGAAATATTGGTGATACAAAAACTTAATGTCCTTAATCCCTTAATGGTTAAATGCTTCAACAGCTTAAATGTCTTTTTAAGCACACCATGTAAGATTGCTTCGTCGGCTGAAAAGCCTTCTCGCAATGACGAATCTCTCCCTCCTAGCTTCCCAATAAAGAAAACCGGTCTTTCATTTGGTTCCTGTGTTTCTCATTGTAAGCAAAAGCAACAACAATCAGTAATCCCGCTATCCCTTCAAAAGCTACCACCACCTGTGTACCGAAAAGGTGGGCTAAATACCCCATTAACAAACTCCCGATAGGCAATACCCCCTGGTAGGCCATAATGTAATAACTAAGCGTTCTTCCACGCATTAAATCATCGGCATGGGTTTGCAAATAGGTATTTATAGATGAGGTTTGCGCCATTAAACCCAAAGCAGCCAAACCGGTACAAATTAAAGCCAGGATGAGTGATGGCGAAATAGCCAGTGCTACTACCGATAGGGCCAGTAAAATACCCGACATCATCACTATTTTCTGCAAATTCTGATTTGCCTTTAAAGTTGCCATGTAAATAGCGCCGAAAAATGCGCCAAAACCAGCTGCACTTTCAAACCAGCCAAAGGTGGTGGCATTGCCGTTAAAAATATCTTTAGCAAAAACCGGCAACAACGTGGTAAAAGGAATTACCAAAAGGCTCGATGCTGCCATCATTAAAACCATTGAAGCAAGATCTGGCGATGCCTTTAAATAATCATATCCCTTTTTCAGGTCAATCCAAATATTCTCTGTCGATTTTTTATGTTCAGTTAATTTAAGTTTCATCATTACCATACAAGCCAGCACAGCGATAAAACTCACAAAATTGATCAGAAAACAAACGTCTTCGCCCAATGTACTTAAAATTACCCCTGCCAAAGCCGGTCCAATTAACCTGGCCGCATTAAACATCGATGAGTTTAAAGCGATTGCATTTGGTAAATCTTCTTTATCATCAATTAAATTGACCATTAACGATTGACGTGCCGTTACATCAAAAGCATTGATCAGCCCCTGCACCAGCGAGAGTGCCGCAATCCAGAACATATCATACACTTTAAACCAGATCATTAAAGCCAGCGCACCTGCCTGCAGCATTAAAATCACCTGCGTAATGACCAGGATTTTATACTTGTTATGCCTGTCTACGTAGCTCCCTGCATAGGGCGCCAGTACCAGTGATGGGATTAGACTTAAAAAAGTAATTAATCCTAAAAGAAATGCCGAGCCCGTTAAGCGGTAAACCAACCAGCTAATGGCTACACGCTGCATCCAGGTACCAATTAGCGAAATAGCTTGTCCTGTAAAAAATAACCTGTAATTATAGTGCCTTAGTGAACGAAAAATACTCATGTTTAAAATAGTAAAGTAACTTTACAAAAATAGAATTTTTAAACAGAACTATAAAATCAAAATCATCTTGTTTTATCATATCAAATTCATAAATAACAGGTATTTTCAAAAAAACAGTATTTACCTATAAAATTTAAAGCTTATATTTGTAAAGTTTATTTACCATTACTATGCCAACGCAAACCCAGGATATTGCAGCCCGATTAAGAAGTACGGTTACCCGTTTAACCCGGCAGCTACGCAAACAAAACGTAAGCTCTGAGTTTAGCAACGCCGAATTGCTTACCATGTCGTTATTAGAGCAACATGGCAAAATGTTATCTACCGAGCTGGCTGATATGGAAAGGGTATCTAAACAGGCCATTTCACAAATCATTAACCGTTTGCACGATGCCAAATGCGTAGAACGTTTTCCCAGCGAAGACGATAAACGCAAAGTATTTATTGGCCTGACCAAATTGGGCGAAAAACACATCATTGCCACCCGCAAAATAAAAGAAGAGTGGCTCGTTCAAACCATGGAAAAAATTTTCTCTTCTGAAGAAATTAACCTCATCCAGGCCTTCCTGCCACTCCTCTCGCGCCTGGTAGAGCACAACGGCAGCCGTGTATAGTTTTCTTTTTTCCTTCGGCAAATAAGCCGTATCTTGCACCCCTTATATGGCACTATATTTTACTTCCATAAACTCGGGCAGCAACGGCAATTGTTACTATGTTGGTAACGATAATGAAGCTGTTTTGGTTGATGTGGGCCTAACCTGTAAGGAAGTTGAAAGACGGATGGCACGCCTGGGCTTATCCATAAACAAAGTCAAAGCCATTTTTATTTCGCATGAGCACAGCGACCACATTAAGGGCCTCACTGTTTTTGCAAAAAAATATAAACTTCCGGTATACATTAGTACACCGACCTTAAAAAGTAGCCGCCTTTTACTCGATGCCGCCAATACCTTTTCTTTAAGCCACCTGCAAACCATCCAGATAGGTGATTTAAAAATCGCAGCCTTTTCTAAATTCCACGATGCAGCAGATCCTTATAGCTTCACTATAGAATGTAACACAGTTAAAGTTGGTGTTTTTACTGATATAGGTGCTGTTTGCGATCGACTCATAAGCCATTTCAAAGATTGCCATGCCGCATTCCTGGAGGCCAATTACGACACCCAAATGCTTCAAAATGGCAGATACCCTTATTTCTTAAAACAAAGAATTATGGGCGGTCATGGCCACTTAAGCAATGCCCAGGCGCTTGAGCTCTTTACCAACCATAAACCGGCCTACATGAGCCATTTGTTGTTGAGCCACCTGTCTAAAGACAATAACGATCCTGAACTCGTAGAAACACTTTTTAAAAATGTTGCCGGCGATACTTTGGTTAAAGTAGCTTCGAGATACGAAGAAACCGATCTGTATTATATTAGCGCCGATCAAAATACCACACAGGACTATGTTTTTCGTCCGGAACTTTACCAACCCGACCAGTTAAATTTGTTTTAACATTTTAAAGTCACAAAAAACAACAGCTTTTTTGAATTTCAAACACTATAATACTGTATTACAACCAAATACACTTTAAAAACAGGTATAACAAAAACAATCTATAGCTCAATCCATTTTTACCACAAAACATTTTGGCTGTATTGGAGTTATATCTATACTTCATAAATAGTTTGTTTGGTTTATTGAGGGGGCATAAGGATTTATGCCCCTTCTTTTTTGCTTATAACCTTATAAAGGCGCAAAATTTCCTTCACAAAATTTTATTCCCGTTTTGTTTATTTTTTTCTATATTCGAATACATATTCGTCCCCAATATAATGTGTAAACCTTAAATAATAATTATATGGAGACAAGCAAATTCTCAAAATTCAGTGCCGAGTTTCTGGGCACATTAGTATTGGTTTTAATGGGTTGTGGCAGCGCTGTAATAGCAGGTGCCAACGGTACAGCAGGCGTAGGCTTATTGGGCATTTCGTTTGCCTTTGGTCTTTCGGTAGTGGCTATGGCCTATGCTATCGGGCATATATCCGGTTGTCATATTAATCCGGCCATATCTATTGGCATGGTGGTAACCGGCCGCATGAATGCTTCAGAAGCAGTCTATTACATTGTGGCACAAATTTTAGGCGGCATTGCAGGTGCCGCTATCCTCATGTTAATCGCCTCCGGCAAACCCGAGTATTCGCTAGCCGCCAATGGTCTTGGTCAAAATGGTTACGAAGCCTTTTCGCCTCAGCACTATAATTTACAGGCGGGTTTAATTGCCGAAGTTGTTCTTACCTTTATTTTCTTATTGGTAATTTTTGGTTCAACCTCTACCAAAAATATCAACGGGGGCTTTGCCGGCTTAGCCATTGGCTTAAGTTTAGTGCTCATTCACATTGTAGGTATACCTGTAACTGGCGTATCGGTAAATCCGGCACGTAGTATTGGTCCCGCAGTTTTGGTTGGCGGACAAGCCCTAAGCCAGGTTTGGTTATTTATTGTAGCACCAATTGTGGGGGCAGTTTTGAGCGGCATTGTTTGGAAAACCGTTCTCGAACGTAACTAGCATAAAAAGGAAAAGGTAAAATGGAAGATGGAACAATACCCAAATTTCATTTTACCTTTTCTAAAAGCTTAACATGAGCAAAGACTACCCATCTCACATCTCAAGTCTCATATCTCAAGTATCACATCTCAAGCCTCAAATCCCTTCTATAGGTTCTTTGTAATCAATTCATCAGTTGGCTTAACTTTAGAACGGAAACGGTGCACCAACTCCCCTTTTTCGTTAATCAGGAATTTTTCAAAATTCCATTTAATATCGCCTTGCTCCTCGGTATTGGTTTGCGAAGTCAGGTATTTGAACAATGGGCTAATGTCATCTCCTTTTACACTGCTTTTCTCAGCCAGTAAAAACGAAACATTGTACTTGCCTGTGCAGAATTCTTTAATTTCGGCATTGGTCGAAAATTCCTGACCGCCAAAATTACCAGCCGGAAAACCAATGAGTACCACTTTTTTACCGTATTGCTTCTGTAGTTTCTCCAGGTCTTCGTACTGTGGGGTAAATCCGCACTTAGAGGCCGTATTTACGATCATGATTTTCTTGCCTTTAAACTTTGATAGTTTAATTTCTTTACCATCAATGGTCTTAAAACTGAAATCGTAAACATTTTTTGGCGGGTTTGGCACCAAAAAGTTAAGTAGAATTAAAATTGTGCTTATCATCGTTTTTTATTTTATATACGAATATAAGTACAAATAGTTTTCGTCAGGGTATGCTTCGTGTAAAATGTAAGATGGATGGGTAAAAAGGCAGCTTGTTTTATAATAAGTATGTTTTTTTGAAAATGAAAACCAGTAATAAACAAAGCTAAAATGTAAAATCTCAGCTTGCTTACCGGCGCACCAGCCAGGAGCCGCTCTTAGTAAGTAAGCCATAAGCAATTCAAATCCTTCAGCCAGGATATAAAAAACGCATTAAAACCACTCATTTCTAGCCCTTTTTTCAAAAAAATGATAACGATCACTAAAAAAATCAGCAAAAAATTTGTATTAAATTTTAATCAGGTTTTGATTTATGCTTGAATTATAGCTTTATTTGCACAAAAACGTATTACATGGCAAAAAACTTACTAATCGTCGAGTCACCCGCAAAAGCTAAAACTATTGAAGGCTATTTAGGCAAAGATTTCCTGGTGAAGTCTAGCTATGGCCATATCCGTGATTTAGTGAAGGGTGATATGGCAATTGATATTAAAAATAATTTTGCCCAAACCTACGAGGTGCCCGCCGATAAGAAGAATGTGGTCGCAGAATTGAAAAAGCTTGCCAAAGATGCCGAAATGGTATGGTTAGCATCCGATGAGGACCGCGAGGGAGAAGCCATTTCGTGGCACTTATTCGAAACATTAGGCCTTAAAGTAGAAAAAACCAAACGGATCGTTTTTCATGAAATTACCAAACCTGCCATTTTAAAAGCCATCGATAGTCCACGGGGCATCGATTATAACCTGGTAAATGCACAACAAGCCCGCCGCGTTTTAGATCGCCTGGTAGGTTTTGAGCTTTCGCCGGTATTATGGAAAAAGGTAAAACCATCTTTATCTGCAGGCCGTGTGCAATCTGTTGCCGTACGTTTAATTGTAGATAGAGAAAGAGAAGTTTTAAACTTTAATGCTTCAGCAGCATACAAAATAACAGCCCAGTTTACTACCGGCAAAGGCCGCGAACTGGTTAAAGCCGAATTGCCACAGCGTTTCGAAAGCGAAGCCGATGCGGAGAAATACCTTCAGGATTGTGCCAATGCCAATTTCAGCATCAGCAGTTTAGAAACCAAACCGGCAAAACGTAATCCGGCTGCACCTTTTACCACTTCAACCCTGCAACAGGAAGCTTCCCGTAAATTAGGTTTTTCGGTTGCCAGAACCATGCAGGTTGCCCAACGATTATACGAGGCGGGTAAGATTACCTACATGAGAACTGACTCGGTAAACTTATCAGAAACCGCTATAAATGCTGCAGCAGCCGAAATCAAATCGGCCTACGGCGAAAGATATCACCAGCCAAGGGTTTATAAAACCAAATCGGCAGGTGCACAAGAGGCTCACGAAGCCATCCGCCCAACTTATTTCGACAGACATACGGTTGATGGCGATATTTCAGAAAAACGTTTGTACGATCTAATCTGGAAACGTTCAATTGCCTCTCAAATGAGCGAAGCCTTATTCGAGAAAACCACAGCCCAAATTACCGCTTCAACCCGCAAAGAGCATTTAGTGGCTGAAGGTGAGGTGCTGAAATTTGATGGTTTCTTAAAAGTTTATCTCGAGTCAACCGACGATGAAGAAGGCGATGAAAAAGAAGGCGGCTCAATCTTACCTCCTTTAGCTAAGGGGCAGGAATTATTTTTAAAAGAAATGCAGGCAACTGAGCGTTATTCTCGTCCGCCGGCACGCTACACGGAGGCCAGTTTGGTTAAAAAATTAGAAGAACTGGGCATTGGCCGTCCGTCTACCTACGCACCAACCATTTCTACCGTACAAAACCGTGGTTATGTAGTAAAAGAAGACCGCGAAGGCAAGCAGCGTAAATTTACAGCCATTACTTTGGCCGATGGCAAGGTTAAAAAAGAAACCAAATCAGAAATAACGGGAGCCGAAAAATCGAAACTCTTCCCTACCGATATTGGTGAGGTAGTTAATGATTTCCTGGTTGAACATTTTAAAGGAATCGTCGATTTTAACTTTACCGCCAAAGTAGAAAAAGAATTTGATGAGATTGCACAAGGTTTGCAAGAGTGGACTAAAATGCTCCATTCTTTCTATAATCCTTTCCATACCGAAGTAGAAACTACTTTAGAAACTGCCGAACGTGCTACTGGCGAACGCTTGCTGGGACTTGATCCGGCTACAGGTAAAAACGTTTACACCAAAGTGGGTAAATTTGGTCCGCTGGTGCAAATTGGCGAGCTTGATGAAGAAGAAAAGCCCCGCTATGCCAGCTTAATGCGTAACCAATCGGTTGCTACCATTTCGCTTGACGATGCATTAGAATTATTTAAACTACCTTTCCAGCTACCCGATTTTGAAGGTAAAGAAGTAGTAATTGGTGTTGGCCGCTTCGGGCCCTATGTAAAATGGGGCGAGAGTTTTATTTCATTGCCTAAAAATGAAGAACCGCTGTCGGTAACCTACGAAAGAGCTGTTGAAATTATTCGCCAGAAAATGGACGACGATGCGCCTATTGCTTATTACGAAGGCCTGGGCGTTACCAAAGGAAAAGGGCGTTTTGGTCCGTTTATTAAATGGAACGACTTGTTTATCAATATCCCGGCTAAAGGTTACGATTTCGATAACCTTACACAGGCCGATATTGAAACCTTAATTGGCAAAAAAGTTGAAAAAGAAGCCAACAGGTACATTAAAACCTGGGATGCCGAGAAAATTTCGATCGAAAACGGCCGTTGGGGACCATTTATCCGTTTTGGCAAACTGATGCTGAAACTGAGAAACAACGAAGCCACCAAACAGAAATATACGGCCGAAGAACTGGCTGATATTGACCTGGAAGTGGTTAAAAAGATGATTGTAGAGCAGGTTCCGAACGCTTTCGAAACAAAAAAGAAAGCGCCGGCAAAGAAAAAAGCACCAGCTAAAAAAGCTGTAGCGAAGAAGAAATAAATCACGCCATCGCATAAATGGTTCACAAAATAGAATTGTCATCCTGAGCCTGTCGAAGGACATTAAAATAAGTGCTTCGACAGACTCAGCAGGACAGATTAAATTCAAATTTTAAAAGTTATACAATTAACCGATTAAACAATTTAAACAGTTACCCCCTTTGAAATCAGATTTACCAGAAAATACAGTTGAAGATATTGCCATGGCCGTTGTGCTGATGAGTGAAACGCCGGAAGTAAAAAACTGGACGGTTTACCTTGTTAACCTAAAAAATGAGCCCATTACCAATGTTCTGATTAGCTCTAAAGGTTATGGTGAAAAAGATGGAAAACAGGTAAAAACCTCTGTTTTAAGGCATTTTATTGGCGATATGGAAGCGCAGTCTTTTGCCGGTGTTGAAGCCATAGATCCCGAAGTTTTTGGCCTAACCAACGAATACTGGCTGAGCTATTACATTGACGGCACCATTTACGATAAGAAATTCATTTTCCTTCCCGAAAGCATTATCGATTCTAATTTGATTAAAATCCCACTGGTAAACCGCCCGGGGGTAATGATTAAATAAGTTGGGAGTTTGGAGTGGAGCGTTTGGAACTTCCAGATATGTAGCTTTAGCAATATCGCTACTTCTGCATCCAGAACTGAAAACTCCAAACTAATGGAAGTTTACAACCTTAGCTATATCGCTACTTCTGCATCCAGAACTGCAAACTCCAAACTAAACTAAGGTACCTTTACCGCTTGTCTGCCCAGTAACTTCCACCCTGCTTTTTCTTTGCTCCAAATCAGCAAAATATACAATTTCACATTTCCAGGTACATTTTTATCATTGGTTTTCGCGTTTAAAGTATGGCGTACCAATGCGGTTTTATTTTGAAGGATAACCGACTGATCGGTTAAATTTATATCTACAAAATCTGATTCACCAGAAAGTAAAGAGTGCAAAAACTCTTGCTTAGTCTGTATTTTCCCACTCGAATGGCCGTAGCTCAAATTTGGGAGGATTAATTTATCCAGCGCTGAACTATCTGGCGTAACCATCAGTTTGGTTAATTTCGTTACAGCTGCCTCAACTTCAGTTTTTTGTGCAAAAGAAAAATGTACGGTTCCTAAAATTAAAGCAGATAAAACAAATATTTTCTTGATCATAAGGGATTATTTTGGTTAACGGCTGTAAACTTATCCAAAACTGTGGAAAGGAACAAGTTAAGCACGCTAATTTTCAACATTATTCTATTTAACGTGAATTTTAGTTATTTTTCATTCAAATTACCTAAAATACCTATGGAAAATCCATCTAGTTACCGATCATCATCAAAAAAGAGATTAATCTTTGGCGGACTCCTCTTGGTTTCAATTGCCGCTATTCTTTTTGTATATTTTAACAAGAAGAAAAAAACAAACGAAGAAAACCAGGCTTACGCCAAATACATCGAGGCTTATACTTCGGGTACCATTTCGAAAAAAAGTTTTATCCGTGTGCACCTGGCCAATGCAGCAACCGGCATGCAGGATCTCGGCAAAGCCGATTCGCGCGAATTGTTCGATTTCTCTCCTTCTATTTCCGGAAAAGCCTATTGGATTGATCCGCAGACGATAGAATTCAGGCCAGATGAAAACCTCAAACCAGGCAAAAACTACGAAGCTACCTTTAAACTTTCAGAAGTTTCGGCTACTGAAAAAGGGCTCGAAGATTTCGACTTTGAGTTTAAAGTAATTACACCTGGTATCATGCTCTCTCAAAACGGGCTCGTTTCACAAAACAATACCGCGCTCGATTATATGAAGCTAACCGGTGAAGTAGCCACTGCCGACGTGGAAGAAACCAGTAAAATAGAAAAAACCATTGAGCTCGATTTCGACCAAAAATTAAAAGTAAAATGGCAGCACGATCCGGCAAAAAACACCTCTAAATTTACAATAGACAGCATTAAGAAAACCGGAAGCGACCAGACTTTAAAAATAGACTGGAATGGCGACGCCATTGATGCCGACCAAAAAGGGAGCGAAGAAATCAGGGTTCCGGCACTCAACAAATTCGAAATTCTCGACATTAAAGCCATTCAGGGTGAGGAAGATTATGCCCTGGTGCAATTTTCAGAGCCTATTGGTGTTGGGCAGGATTTAACCGGTATGATTACACTGGGGAATTTGAGCGATCTACGCTACACGATTGATGCCAGTCAGGTTAAGGTTTACGCTGCCGAAGAGCTTAAAGGTAACTATGCCTTAAATGCCAATGCCGGTATCGAAAACATCAATGGCAAAAAACTGGCCACAGGTAAAATGGCCAACCTCGTTTTTGAAGATAAGCTACCTGCAGTAACAATCTCCGGTGGTGGTTCTATTCTACCCAATTCAGGCAAACTGGTCTTACCTTTCGAAGCCATTAACCTGAAAGCAGTTGATGTAACTGTAATTAAGATTTACGAAAACAATATTCCGCAGTTCTTCCAGACAAACAGTTATAAAGATGGCAACGAGTTGCGCAGGGTGGCCAAGCCCATTTTACAGAAAACCGTGCGTTTAGATGAGGATAAAGCGCTTAATCTGCACAAAAAGAACCGTTTTACGCTCGATCTGGACAAGATGATCCGCACGGAGCCTGGTGCGATGTACCGCGTTACCATTGCGTTCAGGCAGGAATACAATGCTTATAACTGTAAAGCTGGCGAAGAAAAAGCTGATGAAGGCGAAGATGGCGCCGAATATGGAGATTACGAAGGTTATGGTGAAAAAATTGATGAAGACGACGATTTCTGGTCGCGCTACAACAACTATTACCCTTCAAATTACAGATGGAACGATAAGGACAATCCTTGTACCCCATCTTTCTACACCAATCAGCGCTGGGCCAGCAGAAACTTAATTGCCTCGAACATTGGTTTAGTTGCCAAACGCGGTAATGATAATTCGATGCTGGTAGTGGCTACCGATTTATTAACTGCCAAACCATTGAGTGGCGTAAATCTGGAGCTGATGGATTACCAGAAACAGATTATTTTCACCACCAAAACGGATGGTGATGGTTTGGCCAGGTTTGATTTAAAACGCCAGCCATTTTTACTGATTGCAAAAAATGGTTCAGAACGTGGTTATTTAAAGCTCGATGATGGCAGTTCGCTGCCATTAAGCCGTTTCGACGTAGGTGGCGATGTGGTGCAAAGCGGCTTAAAGGGTTTTATTTATGGCGAGCGAGGTGTTTGGCGTCCGGGCGACAGCTTATTTGTTTCCTTTGTGCTCGAAGATAAACTCAAGAAACTTCCGGCAAATTATCCGGTAACGATGGAGTTTTATAATCCAAAAGGCCAGTTGTATAAACGCCTGATTAATGGCAAACCACTTAACGGTTTCTATACGTTTAAGACTGCAACTGATAATACAGCTCCAACAGGTAACTGGATGGCCAAAGTAAAAGCCGGCGGAGCTACTTTCACCAAAACACTTAAAATTGAGACGGTTATGCCTAACCGCCTTAAAATCGATTTCAATGTTGGTAACAGACCTTATTTAACCAGTGGTACTTCTGCCGCTACCCTATCGGCCAAATGGCTCTTTGGCGCTGTGGCCCAAAACCTGAAAGCCAAGGTAGATGTGAATTTAAATACCACCGAAACCAAGTTTAAAGGTTTTGAAGGTTTTAGTTTTGATAATCCAACTGTAAATTTCGAGTCGCAGGTTAAAACCATCTTTGAAGGTACTTTAAATCAAAATGGTTCGGCACAGGTAAATACCAATCTGAATGAGAACAATACTGCACCAGGAGTATTGCGGGCAAATTTCACCACCAAGGTTTTCGAGCCCGGAGGTAACTTCAGTATCGATAATTTTAGTATCCCTTACCATGTGTACAGCAGTTATCTGGGTATACGTCCGGCAAAAGGCGACCGTTTAAGTGGCATGCTGGTTACCGGGCAGGATCATAAGATCGAAATTGTAAATGTAAATACCGATGGCAAGCTGTTGAGTGGCAGCAAGACCGTTCAGGTTGAATTGTATAAAACGCAATGGCGCTGGTGGTGGGAACAAGATGATCAGTATACTTATGCTAATTTTACCCAAAACCAATATAATAAACTTGTAGAAAGCCATCAGGTTAACCTTACCAACGGTAAAGGAAGCTGGAATTTACGCGTTAATGAACCCGAATGGGGCCGTTACCTCATCCTGGTACGCGATATCAATGGCGGCCATGTAACCGGCAAATCTGTTTACGTAGATTGGCCGGGCTGGGCGCAGCGTGAGCAAGGAAGCAATCCGACCGAAGCTTCGATGCTCTCTTTCACAGCCAATAAAGAGAAATTTACAGTAGGCGAAGACATTACACTCACCATTCCAACAGGAAAAGATGGCCGGGCATTAATCTCTATCGAAAATGGCAGCCGTGTGCTTAAAACTTTCTGGGTTGATACCAAAGCCGGACAAACACAGTTTAAGTTCAAGGCCGAAAAAGAAATGGCGCCAAATGTTTTTGCCAACATTACACTCTTACAACCGCATGCTCAAACGGTAAATGATCTACCAATCCGAATGTATGGAGCTATTCCGCTATCGGTAGAAGATCCGCAAACCATTTTAAAACCCACCATAAAAATGGCCGATAAAATTAAACCGGAGACTGAAAATACCATTACCGTAGGCGAACAGAACGGCAAGGCCATGACTTATACCATTGCTTTGGTTGATGAAGGTTTGCTCGATCTTACCCGTTTTAAAACACCTGATCCGCACAGCGCTTTCTATGCACGCGAAGGTTTGGGGGTTAAAACCTGGGATCTATTTGATTATGTATTGGGTGCCTGGGGCGGAAATTTAGAACGGATTTTAAGCATTGGTGGTGATGGAAGCATCAATAAAAACCTCAATCCTGCTAAAGCAAACCGTTTTAAGGCTGTTGTTAAATTTATGGGGCCATTTACCATTGGCAAAGGCGAAAGCAAAACCCACAAATTTAAACTACCACAATACATTGGCTCAGTGAGGGCAATGGTGGTGGCTGGTCAGGATGCTGCTTATGGCTTTGCCGAGAAAGCGGTACAGGTTAAAAAACCTTTAATGGTATTGGCTACCTTACCGCGGGTAATTGGTCCGGGCGAAACTTTTACACTTCCGGTAACGGTTTTTGCTACCGAAGCCAACCTTAAAAATGTTTCAGTACAGTTGCAGGCCAGTAATTTAGTGGTTCAGGGCAACAACAAGCAACAGCTGTACTACAAACAAACGGGCGAGCAAATGGCTTATTTTGAAGTAAAAGCACCAAATAATGTGGGCATTGCTAAAGTTAAGGTAATTGCAACCAGTGGTGGCGAACGTACCGATTACGATGTGGAAATGGACATCAGAAATCCGAATCCTTACGTTACCAATGTCGTATCGGCAACCGTTCAACCGCATACCAAATGGGCGGTAAATTATCAACCTATCGGAATGGTGGGGACCAATTCGGGTGCACTCGAAGTTTCATCGATCCCGGCCATTAACCTTAGCAAACGATTGGGTTACCTGATCCAGTATCCGCACGGTTGTGTCGAACAGACTACTTCGGGCATTTTTCCGCAATTGTACCTCGACAGGCTCAGCGCACTTAATGAGCAGCAAAAAGCAGCTACAGAGAAAAATATTAAAGCTGGTATTAACAGACTTAAAGGTTTCCAGACTACCGAAGGTGGCTTATCTTACTGGCCGGGCGAAGGCAGTGCCGATGAATGGGGAAGTAATTATGCCGGTCACTTTTTAGTTGAAGCCCAAAACGCAGGTTATACCCTTCCGGTTGGCCTGTTAGATGATCTTTTACGTTACCAAAAATCGAAAGCCGCAAACTGGGCACCAAACAGCAATAACTTTTATGGCGGCGACTTATCGCAAGCTTACCGCTTATATATGCTGGCCCTGGCCAAAAAACCTGAAATGGCGGCCATGAACCGTTTAAAAGCCTTTGAGTACTTATCGGTAGCAGCTAAATGGCGCTTGGCAGCAGCTTATAAACTGGCCGGACAAAATGAGGTAGCCCAAAATATGATCAGAGGTTTAGATACTTCAATTGAAGCTTATAAGCAATTAGGTGGCACTTATGGTTCAGATGTCCGTGATCAGGCCATGATTTTAGAAACACTTACCCTACTCGGACAAAAAGCCAAAGCAGCCGGTTTATTGCAACCTTTAGCGGCTAAACTAGGCGAAAATACCTGGTACAGTACGCAAACCACCGCCTACAGCTTATTGGCCATTGCCAAATTCTGCGGCACCAATCAATCGGCCAATAAATTGCAATATCAATATGTACTGGATGGAAAATCGGCCCCGGTTAACAGCAACCAATACATTAACAGTACACCGGTAAACTTTAAAGGCAGCACAGCATCAGTTACCAATAATGGCAATAATGTGCTGTTTGTGCGTTTGGTTTTAGCGGGTCAGCCTGTTGCCGGACAGAATAATTTTCTGCCCAACCGATCTGATGTGCTGGATATGAATGTAATATACAAGCGCTTAAACGGAACGGTAATCGATCCGACTACGATCAAACAAGGCACAGATTTTTATGCAGAAGTTACGGTTAAAAATCCGGGGCGAATGGGCTTATATGAGCAAATGGCCTTAACACAGATTTTCCCTTCGGGATGGGAAATCATCAATACCAGATTAAATGATAATCAGAGTATGCTGGCCTCCTCTCCTTTTACCTATCAGGATATTCGAGACGACCGCGTTTTCACCTATTTTAATATTAGAGAAGGCGAAAGTTTGGTTTATAAGGTATTACTGAATGCTTCATATTTGGGCAAATATTATCTGTCGGCAGTTCAATGCGAAGCCATGTACAATAATGATATTTCGGCAACACAGCCTGGTAAATGGGTGCAGGTGGTAAAATAGAAAACACTATTGGTCGATGTCTCACCAAATGAAAAGGATAGTAAACGCTGGTTGGTGAAGACACCAACCAGTAGATAATTAAAAAAAGATAACCTCAAATGAAAATTAAAATCACAATTCTGGTTTTTCTTATTCCATTTTGTGCAATTGCACAAAAAACCGGAATTGTATCAGACGTTAATTACCAAATGGGTTACGTTTATCTTAAGGGAGCCTTTAAAACAAAAGTTCTTGCCGAAAACGACCTAAATTTTAATCTGTTAACTTATTTAACAACTTATTTAAATAAAAAAAACATTGAGAATAAGCAATTTGAAAACTTCGATTTTAATGAGCTTGAATATTTTCCACAACGGTATAAATACAAAAAAATGGTTGCTTATGCTGAAGATTTCTGCATTAAAAATAACCTGGATCAAATTATAATCATTAGAAAGAAGAATGCCTATACCCTAACAGATCCTATGCAAATGTTTGATGGTTTCAATCACGATTTTGGCATTGCAACATTGAGTATGTATGATAAACGACCAATTTTGTTCTATAATTTTTCGCTAATCAAGTATTTAAAAGGAAGCAATGATTTTAAAATACTTCTGTCTCCAAGCTATAAAAATCACAAATTCGATGATGTGATTCTGGATAAAGAAAATTACAAACTAGCAAACGATAAGGTCTTAATGTATTTCCAACCTGTTTTTGAAACGATATTAAATAATGGTCTTGATAAATGATTGATACCAATCGATGACCCGTAACAACAAATTAGCCTTTACTTATTTAATAACAACACTTAAACTATCGGTTGGTGTCCGCACCGACCGGCAAATAAAAACTGGATTTATGGCACACCAACCAGTACACTCAAAAAACCAATGAACAAAATACCAAAAGCATTCCTGATTTCCGATTTTTTGTGTGTGGTGCTGCTTTTGGTATTTCTTTTTTCCCTACCGGCAAAGCTTTTTAAAACGCCTACCTCTTATGTTATCGAAGCCCGCAATGGTAATTTACTAAGTGCAGCAATAGCCAGCGATGGGCAATGGCGTTTTCCGGTTGCCGACTCGGTACCGGTAAAATTTAAAGATTGTATTATCGCCTTCGAGGATAAGAGATTCTATCATCATTTTGGCGTCGATCTTTTGGCCATGGGCAGGGCCATGAAACAAAATTTAAGGGCTAAAAGTGTGGTAAGTGGTGGCAGTACGCTCAGCATGCAGGTAATCCGACTTTCGCGTAAGCAAGATCGAACCATCTGGCAAAAATTGCTGGAAGTGATACTGGCTATCCGACTGGAAATTAAATACAATAAAGATGAAATCATTGGCCTGTATGCCGCCAATGCCCCTTTTGGGAGTAACGTGGTAGGCTTGGAAGCTGCCAGCTGGCGCTATTATGGTCGCGATGCCAAAACGCTTTCATGGGGCGAAACGGCTACGCTTGCAGTGTTACCCAATAGTCCTTCGCTGGTGCATCCGGGTAAAAATTCCGAAAAACTGATCAAAAAAAGAAACGATTTATTAGATAAACTGGTCAAATTGAAATATATCGACCAAACTACCGCTAATTTATCCAAACTAGAACCTGTTCCAGGCAAACCTTTACCCCTGCCGCAAAATGCACCACATTTGTTAAATCGCTTTAAGGCAGAGCAGAAAAACCTCGATGTAAATTCGACCAGAATTACTTCAACCTTAGATGAAAATATCCAGATCAAGGTAAACGCGATCTTAAAACGGTACAATAACCGCTACCGGGCAAACGACATTAACAATATTTCAGCGTTGATTTTAGACGTTAGGTCCCGCCAGGTAGTGAGTTACGTGGGTAACATTTATCAACCTGAAAATACCGATCTGCAAAGCCATGTAGATATGATAAAGGCTTTACGCAGTCCAGGGAGCACTTTGAAACCGCTTTTGTATGCCAGTATGATGAATGATGGCTTTATCCTACCGCACACTTTGATTGCCGATATCCCGACACAAATTGCAGGTTATTCGCCGCAAAATTACGATTTAGGTTACGATGGCGCCATCGCTGCTGATAAAGCTTTAAGCCGTTCGCTCAACATTCCGGCTGTAAAAATGCTGCAACAATATAAGTATGAACGTTTTTACGATAAGCTCAAAAAAATCGGGATCAGTACGCTTAATCAACCGGCAGATCATTACGGTTTATCGCTCATTTTAGGTGGCAGCGAAGTAACCATGTGGGATCTGGCCAACACCTACATGGGTATGGCGCGCACTTTAAACCATTTTAATACCTACAAAGGGTTGTACAATCCTAATGATTACCTTCAGGCCAGCTATCTTAAAGACAATAAAAAAGATGAAACCGATCTTCAGCGCAATTCATTTTTAGATCATGGAGCTATCTGGGCCACTTTTAATGCCATGGAAGAAGTAATGCGGCCCGGTGATGAGGGTTTATGGGAGCAATTTTCATCTTCGCAACGCATAGCCTGGAAAACCGGTACCAGTTTTGGTTTCCGCGATGCCTGGGCAGTGGGTTTAACCCCCAATTATGTGGTTTGTGTTTGGGTTGGCAATGCCGATGGCGAAGGTCGCCCGGGATTGGTAGGAATTGAAGCTGCCGCCCCTGTAATGTTCGATATTTTCAGGCTGTTACCCAACGGAAAATGGTTCGAAACACCTGCAACCAAATTAAAAAAACTCAAAATCTGCAGGCAAAGTGGCTACAAAGCTGGCGAATATTGCGAAAACGTGGTAGAAGAACTGGTACCTCCAGCAGGCGAAAAAACAGCTGTTTGCCCATATCATAAACTAATCCATCTCGATAAAACGGGCGCTTACCGGGTAACCGATTTATGCGAAAGTGTAACCCAGATGCAGCACAAGAGCTGGTTTATTTTACCACCAGCAATGGAATACTATTATAAAATCAAAAACAGCGATTACAAAGACCTGCCCCCATTTAAAAGTGGCTGCGACGTTTCGGGCGGAAACAGTGTGATGGAACTCATCTATCCTAAAAACAACGCCACAGTGTACATCCCACTTGAACTCGATGGTACGCGTGGAAAAATTGTACTCAACGCTGCGCACAGAAACCCACACGCCAAAATATACTGGCATCTTGATAACGAATACGTAACCACTACAACCAATTTCCACCAGTTGGCCATTAATCCGCCACCGGGAAAACACACCTTAACTTTGGTTGATGAAAGCGGCGAAAGACTGGTGCAGGTATTTACTGTTTTAGATAAGGAAAAAGGTAAATCACCTTAAACTTTAGATTGGTAAGACCAAAAGCGACACAAAAACATAACAAACTGATATTAAAAAAGTTATACACTTTTTCAACACTATTAGCTATATTTATATAAGCGGCGCGAGCCCCCGAAACCAACCATTCAAGTATAGCTATTTAGTGTAAACCTAAACCAATTTTGTTATGACCAGTAAATCCGGTTTTACCAAAATGGACATCTCTGAATTTGAAACCTGGATTTCAAATTTAAGGGTCGCCAGAACCATTTTGTATGTTCAGGAGCACCACACCTGGAGCCCCTCTTATGTAAATTTTAAAGGCAACAATCATTTCGACTTACAGCAGGGCATGAAAAGTTATCATGTAAGTCACAACGGCTGGAAAGATATTGGCCAGCATTTTACCACTTTTCCGGATGGAAGCATTTTAACCGGCCGAAGTCTGGAGGATACACCTGCCTGCATTCTGGGTTTTAATTCGAATGCGATATGTATAGAAAATCTCGGAAATTTTGATGCGGGCAAGGACACGATGACCGCTGAGCACCAAAATACGATTATTAAGTTAACCGCAGCCCTATGCAAAAAATTCGGTATTGCGGTTAATAGTGATAAAGTAGTTTATCACCACTGGTTTAACCTGATTACCGGTGTTCGGAACAATGGTACCGGCAACAACAAAACCTGCCCCGGCACCAACTTTTTTGGTGGGAATATGGTTGCAGATTGCAATCAAAATTTCTTACCGCTGGTTAGTGCCGCCTTAAATGGCGCAGTACCACAGCCTGCGCAAAACGTAATTAAATATGTAGCGGTTACAGCCGATAGCTTGAACATCAGGGAGGATGCAAACGCCCAGAGTAAAAAAGTAAGTAGCGTAGCACCAGCAACTTTAGGGGCAGTTCTGCGGGTTTATGAAGAAAAAAACGGCTGGTATAAAATTTCCGGATCGCAACAGCATTGGGTAAATGGCAGTTACACCAAAACTGTAACCAGGGCCACAGTAAATGCAAGTACTTTGAATGTGAGAAGCGGTCCCGGCACTAATTTCCCTAAGGTTTCGGCATTAGCTCAAAATCAGGAGGTTTTTATTGTTGAAGAAAGTAATGGCTGGAGTAAAATCAGTTCGGACAATAAATGGGTGAAGAAAGAATTTTTAACTTAATTTGAAACGCTCCATAAACGGATTGTTTATAAAGCAAGGTTTTAATCTTCCATATTTATCCGGTTACGATATTATTCAAAGGCTGGTTGGCTATTTGGCGCTCTCCTTGTGCAATATTACCCTTAACAAAATTAAACAATTGCGTTTTATCTGATAAAGCCAGCGTTAAGCCATTCATATTATCGGCATCAACGTCACGCCAAACCGTCGCAGCCCCCAGGCTGGCATTTAAAACAGTGTTTCTAATGTGTGCAACATCGGCATTTAGCTCGTTCCTTAATTCGGACTCAACAATTTGTTGTGCTGCCCTACGGGTTGGTGCCATACTTAATCTCGGCCTCGTACGGGCAACAAAATTTGCGGTGTGCGGAGTAGAACCGTAAGTACGGCTTACACCAAAATTATGCCTGTTACTGTGCAGATTAATGACATAGGCGCCGCTGCAATGGCTTCCATTGGTTAAATTAAAAATCGGATTTCCTGCCAGAAAAACCCTTTGTCCTGTTGCGCCAAAAACCATTCCCGAGGCTTCGACTAAAGTAGCACACTGTGGTTGATGATCTGGCGTAACACTATCGTAAGTAGGCGTTGGTACACCAGTATAAGTACCAACAGCTCCTTCATACAGGTATTTCTGCCTGGCATCGGCCAATGTTGCTGTACCCATAATTTGCCGCAGAATTTCCATCAGCTCGGTTTCTTTAATTAACAGCTGCTGATAATTTGGGTTTTGCTCAATTAAATTTTCGTTTGATGGATCGTCAGAAAGTGCTTTAACAGCATTGAGTAAGGTTACAATATGGCTATCATAAAGTGCCCTGGCATTATCGGCTAATTGTTTTTTAGCCGCACCCGGACCAGTAGTTTCACCAGCATATTGCGCTTGTAATTGGGTAATCAGTAAACTTGCCGGACGCGGATTGGCACTGGCCACATAAAGCTGGGCATTTCTGCCTTCGCCCTGATAATACATTTCGTGATGTTCTCCATCTGCTGCCACAAAAGGTCTTCGCCGGTTCCACCAGCCCCTAATAGCATCTACAACTGCCCTTCCTGCATTCATTATGGCTCCACCAACCCTGATAGCCTGATCGATCACCCACAGAATTCCGTTATCGATCCGTACTTTTACCGCAGTCAAAATTTCCTGCATCCTTGTCGCTATTCTGCCGAAACCAAATTGGTTGGCCAGGAATCCGATCATAATGGGGAGTGAGTTAGCCAAAATTCCTTCTAAGAAATTGGCAGCCCCGGCAATATTTCCGCGGGCCACATCAGCAAGCATGGTAACATACTGATTGATGATGCGCAGTATAGGCACAAAATATTCTGTAAAACTCTGAATAGCCCTGTAAACCGCCAAAATACTGTTCACAACCGGCATAATACCCGAAATATCGAGCATACTCAACAGCCAGGCGGTTGCCTGCGCCATAATTCGTTCGTTAATAAAGGTTACAATGTTATTAATTACCGTATCCCATAAATTACTGAGTTGTTCCTGAATTCGCTCCCATATTGCAGCTGGTCCACGCTCTACCACATCAGCAACAAAACTCCAGGCACCGGTAGCCATATCAAGCATACCGCGTAATCTTTGTGCCCTTTCTTCGCCAATTCTGGTAGCCAGCAGATTAAAAATATTGTCGACAGTAATGCCTAAAATCTGGAGGATGAAACTAAAAATTGAGCCAAATGAAAAATCAGTAGGTGGCGTAATACCCAAAGCCTGCATTTCGGCGGTTAGCCAATTGACTACACCTGATAGTAAATGCGTGCCGATATTACCAAAAAACTGAGTAAATCCTTGTTGTAAACCACTCAACAAATTAATGAAGAAACCAACCGGGTTGCCCAAAATATCGACAACTGCCTGCGATGCATTGGCCAATATGGAAACAACCAGTTCGGGCGGTATACCTACCAGGCTCAGCAATTCCCTGAAGAATGTCCACATAGCACCCGGCAAGTTGCCATCTACAAAAACCTGGTACAAAATGGTCATCACAATTTGTTGTGCCCTGGCCCACACATCGCCAATAGCCATAATCTGGTTAAACAGTGGAATTCTGCTCAGGATTTGCTCAATAAGGAAGTCTTTTATCGGTGTTCGGATACATTCAGGGATGAGCATAAAAGGTCCCAGAATAAAATCTCCGGCTCGTCCTGCCAAATCACTCAATGTATCGACTATTCTTTGCAACGCATTTAATATGGGCTGGATAAAACTTGCCAGATACCCTAAACCACTGCTTGCCATGTTAAACAGATCGACCACCCCGGTTTGTACCCAGGTGCTTAAACTTAATGCCGTATCATTTACCCATGCAATTGCTGGCGCTGCCACTGCAAATATCGAACTTGAAGCAACTGAATTATAGAAACCTGTAATTTGACCTACAAAACCGCCCACACTTTCGGCAACCCACAAACCTGCGTTACTAATGCCCTGCTGCACTTCGACAATTTTGGTTTGCACTGCCGGCAAAATCGTATCACGAAGTGAGGCCTGCTGTGCCCGTGCCGCAACTCCCGATCCATCATCGCCCATTGCGGTAGCCATTCCGTTAACACCGGCAGCAAAATTAGATACGGTATCGCGCAGGTTCATGATGGCATTGAGCGGCAAAATATCCATTACCCGCGTTGCAATTTGCTGAACAGGCTCAATTACAGGCCTGATCGTTTCCTGAATAGAAGTCCAGGCTTCCTCAGCTTTTCCGGTGATCCACTGGATAACACCATTTGAATTTTCGGCACCCGAACTGTCTGTACCAAATCCCAGTGTCGATTTTACCCAATCCCAGGCCATTGAACCATATTCGCGTACTGGCGATGTCCAATCCCAAATCCGTTGCCCGATATCCTGCATCCAGGCCCATACATCGGCCGCTGTTTGCCCGAGCCAATCAACCACCGGTGCACCAAACGAAGTCCACAAACCGGAGAAAAACTCCCCAATAGGCCGTACAAAATCGGTTAAACCTGCCCATGCATCGGTAGCTAGGGTAGTAATAACCTCTTTGAGTTCGTTAACAGCAGCCAGCAGCGGTGCACAATCGCCGGCAATTAAGGCCTGCATAATGGCCGAAACCCGCTGGTACAGCATCGAGAATACGGCTATTAAATTGGTAACGAAACTACCTACAGCAGGAAAGCGGTCAAATAACCTGTTCAGCCCGGCCATCAGTTTTTCGCGCAGGAAGCCTAAAATACCTTTACTACTAATTTCCCTAAGCACCTGTACAAATTCGGCAGGCGCAATGGTTTCTACAATTTCCCAGGCACTATCGGCCAGCCACTCGCCTAACGACCAGCGTTGCACCTGCTCCTCATTGCAGGCACAGCGATTGATTTGCTCAGGTTCTTTTACTACCCGCAAAATTTCCTTGCGTTCTTCCTTCCGCTTTATTTTTTCAGGTTCTGCTTTCCGCTGTAATTTTTTATCCTTCTCCTTTGTTTTTCGCTTCACACTTCCGCCCTGCTGGATGGTATGCGTAAGCTCGTGGGCCAAAAGGAATTTCCCACCGGAGGAATTTGGATTGTACTCGCCCTGGTTGAAATAAATGTTATTGCCAACTGTAAATGCCCTGGCATTTACGTGAGCGGTCATCTTTGCTGCGTGTGTATTATCGTGAATGCGTACGCCAGAAAAATCGGCGCCCATTTTACCGCCTAAATCTGCACTTATATGCCGTGGCAGACTTGTGCCACCCCCTTTGGTTGCTGCTATTCCGGATTGAACGCTGGCCGGTGCAGTTCCACCTGCTGCAAAACCACTGCCAGCCTTTGCTTGTAATACCCCGGGTTGATCTATTTCCTTTAATTCTTCTTCTTTACGCGCTATTTTTTCTTTTTGGTCACAGCCAGAACATTTGCGTTGTACTTTCATTTCAGGTGCGGTTCGGCTTGCTCCCGCCATGGCAAAACCTGCACTGGCCGGCATCCGCATTACCCGTTCTGCAACCTGATCAGCTTCTTTTTCCTGTGGATCGTTTACAGCACCAACTTTTAGCTTAGCCTGGATACAGCCTGTTCCGGGCCTGTTGTGTGTAACAGACTTCGGTTGAGAATTGCTATATGCCAGTACGCTGCCCATGTTTATAATGTTCTGCCTGATTTTTTAAGTTCGCGTTTTATCCCTTCAACAATATCTCTTTGCCTGATTTCTTTTCCACCGGCTTTGAGCATTTGCATGGTGGCATATTGTACCACATTGATAATGACACCGCCGGTGAGCTCGAATTTTTGAGCAATATCATTGAGATTTACCTTCGCTTCGAGCTGAATCAAAGGCGAAAAGCCCTGCTCCCAAAGTAAAGCCCGCTGACTGGCCTGTGGCATCGGAAATTCGATAACGGATTGAAAACGGCGTAAAAATGCCTGATCGATATTCTGTTTAAAATTACTGGCCAGGATTACCAATCCGTTGTGGTCTTCAATCCTTTGCAGCAAATAACTGGTTTCCTGATTGGCATACTTATCGCGTGCATCGCTAACGTTAGTCCGCTTACCAAAGAGGGCATCCGCTTCATCAAAAAACAATATCCAGCCCTGATTTTCTGCAGCATCGAACACTTTGGACAGGTTTCTGCCAGTTTCGCCAATATATTTACTCACTACCCGGCTTAAATCAATCCGGTAAACAGGTAAATTGTGTTTTTTGCCTAATACTGCTGCTGCGAGTGATTTTCCGGTGCCTGGCTGACCATAAAAGAGCGTGCGGAAACCGGGTTTTATTTTATGTCTGAGCCCGAGATCGTTCATCATGGTTTTATTATGCTGCAGCCACGAATCAAGCAGTTCCAAATGCTCGCAGGTATGCTCAGGCAACACCAAATCTTCGTATTGCATATTGGTTTCGATAAGATGTGCCGGAAAGTCGGCCGAAAACCGCGGTTTACTTCTTTCACCTGTAGTAAATTCTTCGAACCAGTTTTTATTGATGTGTAATGGAATGCTCGAAATGGGTTCGCCGGGTGGCAAGGGCTCATATTCCAGTACATTGAGTGCAAAGAGTGGATTTCGGGCATCAAACAGTTTTAACAGATCGAAACGCAGCATTAAGTTATCGGCAGCCAGCAAAAACAAAAACGTTTCGGCTGTAGGCAAAAAACCACTGAACACATTGCCTTTTCTACCTCCAAACTCGGTGAAGATCTGGCCGGTTTGCGGATTCTGTACCAAAAATATATCCAGGCATTGCGGCTTGATCTGGGTTACCATGGCCAGAAAAAGCAAAAAACGATCAGCAAATCCAAGCTGATGCTGTACCAGAAAACGGCCATAACTGGAATTGGACTGGCTTAAATCGGGCGGCTGAACGTCGAAAATACTGGTGCTTTCAGCCACACTCCCTGCATTGATGGCACTACGGAGCTGCAACACCTTTTCAAACCAGTTTAATTCGGCCAAAAGTGCATCGGCATTTGCCTTTAATGTGCTGTTTACCAGTTCAGACTGATCAAATAATTGTTCCATGGTAAGCGTATTATGGATAAAGGCCAGGGTATGGTATCCAGTAAAACATCAAATCCTTTTCTTTCTACATGTACATGATAGTTGTTTGTGCGAAAAATTAAGCTGCCATCCCGTTTCAAAAAAGTTTCGGTCAGACCTTGTACGGTTGTTGAACCTAGTTTGGTCCAATGTTGAATGGCCATACTTTTCAGGGTATCGCTCCAGCCAAGTTCTTCATCGGTAAAACTTATTTCGTTAAACAAAATGATGGTTTCTGGCGCTATACCACACAATATCTTATTTAATGCCAGGGCGCACTCATCTTCCGGCATTTCGTTATAAACTAAATAATGGAGGTATACGACAGCTTTGTGCAAACTGATTTCATCCTTAAATTCCTTTCCGTTTAACAATTGCAGGGAGTTAAACAGGTTTTTGAAATAAGGATAAAGCAAAACCAGACCTGCATTTTCAATTAATATGGATGCTTCCTGATTTACCCCATCAACGCGTTGCGGATTTATTTTTTCTTCTACCGGATTAACAGCAGGTTTCGAAGCAACAACAGGTTCTTGTTTTTGCCGGGTAATTGCAGTGTATAATTTGTTGAGCCGCAAAACCAACTCTGCCTCAGTTTGCCTGCTTTCCACTTCTGTTCGGGTTAATGTCAAAGCCTCGAGTACTATTGTTCTTAAAACAGGCTGCTGCTCAACCAAAGTAAAGAGCCACAAGCCAAAATCTGTGTGGTCTGACTCGCTTTCACCTACTGCTAACCGGCTAAACCAATATTCAACTATTAATTTAAATAATTTATCGTTTATATTTGGTTCTAAGCATTTTAAAATATTAAAATCGGTTATAAACTGGTGAATCTGATAGAAAAACATTTTCCTACCTACCAACTGAATTAAGCGCCTGTAAGTGGCAGTCTGATGTTTTACAGCATTTACAAACTGAGCAAATATTCCGGCATCAGCATTTAAAAGTTGTAACAGTAGAGGCGCTGGTTTAAACGAAGTCGTAGTGGCCAGCCACCAGGGTTTTAATCCGGTTTCACAGTAAAATGCCAGTGCTTCGTAACCGTTTGCTCCGGCCAGGTATCCCGCTGAAACTGCATTAACCGATCCGGAATCGGGCGCGTTTACTTTAAGATGTGTAAGAAAGTCGATGAGTTTTTCGTCCTTTACCAAAACCGCATTAACCTCTTGTTGATGGTGCGTACGCAGATAACGGTAAACCTGAATAGTAAGCTGTTCTTCAATGTCTTGCGCAAGTGTATTTAAACTTAAACTACCGAGATCGATATTTAGCTGATCGATGCGAATGGTATGGTTAAGGGCAAATTCATCAAAGATATTTTCAAGCACCTGGGGCAGCCTCGTTTTGCAAAAATGGCTGATTTCGGCCTGCACCCGCTCCCAATCCTGTTGACTGGCAACAGTAAGCAACATTTTTTGCGATTGGATGAGGTGCTGGTTCATATGGCTTTATCCTAAACTGAAATTCAAAACCACATCTTCATTAACAATTTCAATTTCGCCTTTTCCTCCTCCGTGAGGAGTAATACCTTCCATCACCACGAAATATTTGCCTGGGTTAAGATTGAAACTGTATTTATTGCCGGTAAAGGTATTTTGTTGAATAACTGCACCAGTTGCATCGTTTACCGACACTTTAAACTGTTTGGCATAGGCTACATTGCCACTCAGTTCGTAGGTATCCTGCCCGATTCTGCCAATACCAATAAAGAAAGTAATTTTATCAGTTCCTACTTCTTCGCCGGTTTCATTTTCGATTATCGCATATTCAATTTCATCGGTAGCCACGATTGATTTCATAGCCCTGGCATTTTTGGCTACCCGATCGGTATCCAGCGTATAAACCAAAAACTGTTTCTTTAACGCAGGTTTTGGTTCGTAAACCTCATCTTCGAAGCTTATTTTACCTAATTCAGGCTCGCTCTTTACGATAACACTGTACTCGCCCGGGTGATAGAGATTATTGAGCACCTGTATCTTTGCCGAATTGATGCGGCTGGGATTATACACCACAAAACGCGAAATGGGCGCAACCAATGGTGTAAGTTCTTTATTCCGGTAATCATTGGCATTACACTCGCAACAAGCATCGTCATCGTAGACGGTAAAATCGGCGATTACATTGTTTGCAATATTTTCAAGCCCCTGGTTCCCTATTTTTTCACTTAACTCCCTAAAATGCTGGTTAAACTTAGCTTCGAAATCACTTAAATATTTACGCTCCTTTTCACCCTCTCCTGTGTATATAATTTCTTCCAGTTCTTCCTCAATTACGATTTTCTTAGCGAGCATTTTAACCTGAGCTTCGTATTCTTTTAAGGCCTCAGCTTCTTCTTTTTTGGCCTTCTCTATTTCTTCAGTATGTATTTTCCGTCTTTCAGCGAGTTCGGTTTCGGCATTTTTATTCAGCTCTTTAATTTCTTTGGCTTTATCACCCTCGCTGCTTTTACGCATCAATACAATCCTTTCCTTATATTCTTTTTCAAGTGCTTCGGCTTTAGCACCATCGGTAGGTTTCAGTGCTTTGCGTTTTACTTCCAGTTCGCTTTTAATGGCCGATTCTTCTTTCCTGATCTCGCCAGCGCTACGCACTTCGCGTTTATCAATTTCAGCCAGCTTAATTTCAAGCCCTTCGCGCAGTTGAAGTTCCATTTGGTTAAGTTCTTTTTCCTGCTCAACTATGCGCGCTTGTATGTCCGAAGACCTGGCTTCGTAAGTAGCTTTCAAAGCTTGTTCAGCTACCTTATACTCAGGGCTTTCGGCCTTTTTAGCTTTTGCCCTTGCCGCCTGCGGAGCTCTTTCTATCGTTTGATACTCCAGTTCTTTACCGGTATGGTACAGCAATAGCAGCATATTGCCCTTATTTACCCCTGCCAGGTGTTCTACAGCCCCCGAGTTACGGATATAATCGAAAAACGAAAGGTTATTACGCAGGCTTTTGTTCCTTTGCAGTCTGATATCGGTTAAAGTGCCTACTGTAATGTAAGGCCTGATCATGAGCACATTAATTACCCGGTGCAATATAGTAGCAGCCATAAGGTAAGGCAGCAACTCTACGTTACCATCCCTATTGATGATACGCACGAGCAGTTTCATCCCGTTTACGTATGTGGTTATTAGGTCGGTGTAGGCCGATTTAAAGCGTTTCTCGTCAAAATCAGTAAATTCTAAAACGAGTGTCGCAATCAACTCCTCAAGATTATCATTAAAGCGTGCTACCAAACGCAGTGCATCGCGTTGCAGTTCATCGGCAGTGATTTCCAGGCGGCCTCTGCTATTGTTTATTTTTGAATAGTTGGCCTGGTTGATGCGTTCGCCCACCATACCGGCTTTCATAAAAACCTTATTCAGATTGCCAAAAGTGGTTGTTTTTTCTGTAGTAGCACCTGCATCGGTAAAACTTTCCTTTCCGGCTGCTTTTGCATTAGGGGCAGCTTCTTTTTTGGTATTTACCCCACTCACGGCATCTTTGGCTGCGTCCTTAACATCTTCAAAACGGCCTACCATCTTTTCAGCCAGGGTACTATACTTAATCAGGTTATTGAGGTAGTACAGCATTACATTACGCCAAACCAGGTATTGAGAATCCAAATCGGGGTAACGGCAAACCGTTTTAATTACACCACCTTCGCCCATAAAAACCGAGCGCACTTTAAATGGCAGATTGAAACTGCGCTGCATTTTTTTGTATTGGGCAACAGCATCATCTTCGGGTAGCGCCAAATGCCCTTCCATCCTGAAAAAACTGGTATCAGAGAAATTGTAGAGCAAAGGCGCTTCCAACCGGCTCATCCCATAGCTTTGTAAGCTAAGTGGTGCCTGATAATGGTAGCTGAGCGGTTTGCCGTTACTACAGCCATGGCATAAAGATTCGTTCCAGTATTGTTCGAAATCGCCGTTATTGGGATCAAAATAAATTGGCAGGGCCCTTTTGCCTATATTTTGCCATTTCTCTTTGCTGGGCGTGGCTAAAATACCGCGCTCGCCCTTTTCAGTAAGGCTATCGAAATAACCATTGAACATGGTCAGGGTACGGCCAAAAACCGAAACCAGCTTTTTACTCCAATCTTTATATTCGTTAAACAAGGGCGAGTATTCAAATTCCTGCCTGAAAACAGAAGGCGGACAGGCTTTGCTACCCAGCATTAAATGCATCGGATAAGCATCGTCGTTAGGCAAACAAACGCTGTGCAGGTTCATGGCGATGCAGCGCAACTCCTCATATGATTTGATAATATCTTCGAAAGCATCGTAAACGTATTGAAATCCGTAGGCCTTACCCGCCAGGTATTGCGCTGCAAGGTCAATCAGTTTACTTTCCCAGTTACTGCAGATATTATCGAAATCGACACCTGGAAAATGCCGCCCTAAAGCGGGTAATTCTTTATAGATGATGCTGAGCTGTTTGGTTAATTTCTCTAAAACTGCCGCCACAGGGCTTAAATAGGCATTTACCAAAGCGGGATAATTGGCAGCCGCTATCCGGGTAATTAAAGCGCGGGGATATTCGATCGTTTCTAACTCATAAAGAGCAGGATACAGCACCCCACCTTTATTATTATTTAAGGTATTAATTCCAACCAGATCGGACCTTTTGATCAATAATTTACGGATAGTGAATGTATTTTCCTTGCCCAAGTCATCGCAACTTTTGCCCAAACAGCTTTTCAAATCGCGTGTTGCCGATTCTAAAAACAGTACCACTACATAATCACTCAAAATCAAAGTCGCAGTAATTGGAACGGCGCCCATGGCCGCGGCATTTGCGGCGGTAACCAGCTCTATAAGCGGCGCATTGTTAAAATAGTTATAATCTAAGCCATCAGGCAAGGTATAGGTTTTGTAGTGGGTTAAATCGCAATCGCCTAGCGAAATCAAAAAACCCCAGGAAGTAACACCAATTCCCTGAGAAAGATGCACAGTGTTAACGCCATAAGTAGCATGTAAACCGCAAACAATGCCCCTTCCAATCAATCTAATTCTGGTTAACCTGCTTTCCTGAAACAAAAACTGCTGTGTGGTATTCAGCTGACCTGCTGTAAGTACCTGGTTTTCTTCAAAAACCGTTGTTTTATTAATGAGTTCCATAGCTAGATTAGTTAAAAAATGCCAATGTTAGTTTGATTTAATATGAGTGGGTTTTTCTGTACTTCGTTCTCATTGCAACTGTGCAGTTTGCCTGAAGGATAAACGCTCCGTAAATTCTGTAAGATATCGATCAGGTTCTTCAGCGCCTTTACCCTTTCCAAATCGCCTGTGCTGGTGGTATTAATCTGAATTAACCAGTTTTTATAAGCCAGTTCGAACTGAGCCATTTGCAAGGGATTTACCCAACATACATTGAGCACCACATGCGCCGGACATTCTTCCCGCAAGGTTTTCTCAATAAAAGTCCTGAAATTCCGGTCTCTGAAACGGTTTGGCCAGTATGGCAAAACGGCTGACATGACAAAGCTGTAGGTATCGGCAATTTTGCATTGCGCACAATCTACATCGGTATGAATGGCCATCAACTGATCGAAATCATGTTTTTTAGGTCGCAATAAAAGGTGCTCAATCAGATGTAAACCTTCCCGGTCTATAAATACCTGGTTAAAGAAACGTACCATATCCAGCCGGGCCAGTTTTTCCATACCAGCCCTAACCACAATGGTTTTTGGGGTTACGGTTTTAATTTCAAAAAGTTTGGTATAACTGATCTTGGGCGCTACAACAAAATCAAGTGGAATGGCCGAAATAATCGTGGTTTTGTTATCAGCAAAGCTGATTTGCAAAATCCCGAACTCCATTGCCTCAGCTGCAGGCTTAATGAAGCTTAATTGATCGCCGGCACGCAGGCGATCGGTTAAATCGATTCCGGTAACCGTTAGCTCGCGACCGTTTTCGTATAAATAGGCCGTAAAGGTTTCGCTAAAGCTCAATTGCCCGTCAGGGTAATTATTGGGCAGTGTTTCGTTAATTTCAATCTTAATGTCCGGTCCCAGTGCTACCGTATTATTAACAGTATAGGTGCCGTTATTGGATAGTGATCCTACAATTTTAACCAGTGGCGAAGCGGTACTGTCTTCAATAATTTCGGCCAGCGGACGGTTGTAATTTTTACCTTTATGCTTGCCCATTACATTGCCATATATATCGAATACTTCGAAATGGTAATTTGGATCGTAAACCGTTACATTTTCGGGCACAAAACGGTAATAATCTTCGTCAGCCGCAAAGCGAATCAGTTTCCACAGCAAGCTGGCTTCGGTATTTGCCTTGGTTTCGGCAGCATCCGCACCTTTAACTTCAGGGCCTTCTACTTCACCTGTAAGTATAACTTTGCGGCTGGCATCAGGCGCTGGCAAGTCGAATAACTGGTAACCGATTTTATGTAAAGGTGGTGTGGTAGAGCCATCAACAGTGTGTGAGAGGATCTCAAAATAAGCTGAAACCGGTAATGCCATATTCTTCCTGTTAGCTAAAACAGTATTACATAATTCTTTAGTACACAAATCAATATGATCAGCAATTAAAGTATTACTGTCAGCAAGATTTAAAGTTGTGTTTTTACTTCTGGCAATTACCTGCTCTGTAATTAAATCGGCATACAATACAACCTGGTGTTTACCCGCAGCAGTACCGGCTACAATTTTATAATTATTGAGGTGTACCGCGGCGCTGATTAGCGCTTCCATACCAGCCCTGGCAGATACCTGATCAGCAAAGCTGTTTACCCCCTCAAAAAGGATTTTAGTGGATACTTTGGTGTCGATAGTCCAGCTGGCGGATACCGGCAAAATCCTGAACGGTTTAGAAAAATGTAATTCTCCGGCTTTTTTAGGATCAATGCCGAGCAGTAAAGCCACCCGTTTTTCGTAACCTGAAACATTTTGGAAAAACCAGCTGAGTTCATTTTTATAGTTAAAAGCTTTGCCTCTGTTGCTGCTAATTTCGGGATAGGCATTTAAAAACGAGAGCTTGTCTTTAATCAGTTCCGCTCCTGCTTTTTGTCCTTCGTTGGTGTAGGCAATTAAAGCATAATCGCTAAACTGTTCACAAAAACGGGCCAAAAGGTGATCTAAAAAACTGTTCTTGCGTTTTTCAAAATCGGCCTGACTTTCGGTTATCCCCTGTAGCTGGGCCGTATAACCATCGGTAAAAATATTTTGGGCAGTTGCATTGGGTACAATATCGGCCAGGCCCGTTGCTCCTTTTAAGGGTTCGCTGAAATAAGTTTTATTCATCAGCGGTTGTCCATATTCATCAAGTTCCTGGTTTAAGCTAAATAAGGCTTTTAAACCGTTTACCTGTTGGAGGTAATTGTACAATAACTGATCGAAAAAGGCCAGAAAACCTTTGAATTGTTTAGCCTGGGTTATCCTCAGGTTTCTTTCGTCTTCGTTGGTGGGCAAATTCGGGATTCCATCGCTTCCTACTCCGTAAACAAGTGGAAAATCTTCCTGTATGGAGGTATAATCAGTTATTTCGCGCCAGTTACCCATGGGTAAACTCCGGTCTAAAACCGGATTTATCGGATAGCGCTTAGGGGCAGTATTCCAGAGCGCTTTGTATTTAGCCTTCAAATCATCTTTATCGAAAGCAAAAGGAAGCTGATGTTTAAAAAATGACAAATTAGACAAGTCGATAGATAAGCGGGGCACATAAAACTTATCGATAGCTAATGAGAGGCACCATTTCACTGTTTTCTGGCTTATGCCATCACTGCTATCTTCAGGAAAATTGGCCAGTTGTAATCCGCTAACCGATTGAACTACCTTTTTGCCATCGATTTCAACATCCATAATGATCCGGATCAGATCGCTGGCATGAATGGTACATTGCTGAGCAGAGGCGTTTAGTTCGTCGTCATCAATAAAACCATGCTCCAGCGCTGGTCCGTCAAAAATATCTTCGGTTGCTTTACCTTTGGCCACCATATCGGGCAGGCTGTAGAAGTACACATCCGGCGAAAGAAAACGGGCCAGTTGAAAATAAATTTCGGCCGCAACGGTAGCCGCATCCACAAAGGGATCAATCTCAATATTGCCGCAAATGGCTATTTCTTCAACCTTTAAAGCTTTGGTGCTTAAATAATCTTCGCAAAGCGGCCGGTTATCGTGCAACCTGTCTGCCGCCTTTTGAATAATGCTTTTTATTATGCCTATTTTACGTTTGTAACTTTGCAGCAGGCCATTTGGTGCATTAAAAATGAAATCATTTAATTGGGTATCAATTTCGCTTAGGCCTGTAATGGCGGTAACTACTCCTGCCACGGTTTTGGTTCCGGCAAGGGTAACGGTATGGTCGATTTCGTTGCTATCCACAAGTTTGTAACCGGTCGGCAATTCATCAACCTCAATTTTAAGGCTTTTAATGTGATTGATAATGACCGAATCCTGGCTAAAATCGACAGTCTGATCGTCCCAGCGAGGAAAATGGATGTTTATTTTTATTTCAGCGCCTTCTATCCAGGGATCGGGATCAAATTTATTAATGAAAAAAGTACCGGTTATTGCATTTGAATTGAGGTCGCCGTAAACGGTCGACTGATCAAATTCGATTAAGAAGTTATGCAAACCTTTCACATAAAAACCGGTTCCATCAGTTGCGGTTGGAAAATAAGATAGTTTTTGCTGCGTTTGGTTAACGTAGAGTTTTATTTCGGCATCGGTAGCCGGAATGGCCCAGGCATTTTTTATCCCCAGGGTTTCTGTATCCACCTGCACAGCAACATCCAGTAACAGCTTCCTAAAATCTTTGAGCGTAACCGGCGCATTGTGTAACAACTGCCTGGCGGTAAAAAAATTATGAAAATCGACATCAGCTTCATCAGGATTACTGGCAAGTAAATCCTGCATATCGAAAGTGAGCCGGTAACCAAGATCAGTAATGGCATAACACAGCGCTTCTAACGTAGTAATACCCGGATCGTGCAGGTTATAATCGGTCCAGTTGCTTTTACTCAACGCCTGAATCCGGTGAATACCTATTTCACGCAGTTTATCAAACTGCATGCTTTCCTGCTGTGGCGTGTTTTTCGATATGGTTTTTAAATCGCTCATTTAATTACAACCGCATTCGTTAATGGGAACAAAATCTCCTTTTACATCAATTGTATTGTCGTCACAATCCACACAGTCGCAATCGGGATTGCCAATGCCGGCAATGTCGTTGATATTGACGATGGAATGATCGGGGTAAGCTGTTAAAATACTCGCTGCCGTAGCTGTTTCTGCCGTTTCTAAATCCTTTGCCGATATATCTTCCAAACCGGCAGGTCTGAAGAGGTACATTTTAACACAGGTGATATAATCGACATAGGCCAGTTTTTCGAGCTGATAGATAATGGTTGATTTTTCTATTTTGCCTCCAAACTCCATTTGTGTGGCTGCGTTACTGGTCCATGGGGCTAAAAGTGCCTTCAACTGTATTTTAAGCTGAGGGAGGTAAATATTTTCTTCGTAACCTTCCCTAAGTTTAACATGAAAATGAAGCTTAATTTCTTCGAAAATAGGGTTTTGAACATGCAGCTTCGCGAAAGCTGAATTGTTTTTAGCCAGATAAGTTTTAATCTGCCCGAGGGTATTTTTAGCCACCTTAGGCTGCAAAGGATTAGGCGCATTGCTGATGGCAATATCGGGCACAGCAATAATGGTTACCTCGCCGGGCGACAAAGCATTGTAGCTGCTTACGTTACCGTTATAAAAAGTATGGTTAATGCACTTGGTAGTATAAACCTCCGGAAACTGCGCCAGAATAAGGTGTTCATAATCCCACAAAGTGATGGCTCTTCGCTTGTGCCTTAAAATTTCGCTTACCCGCATGTGATAATCATTAGCACTTTCAATGGCTTTTCCATCAAAAGAGCCATAAGGCTGTGTCACTTTTTTGACCGCATTATCAGCCGATTTCAGTTTAGAAATCACTCCTGCTCCAATGGCTATATTTTCGGGTACAACATCATCATAAACAGCAAATTGTGCTTCTGCAGCTTGAGCCGTAATTGAAATAATATCGCACACTGCAGCTGCGTTGGTAGTTACTGCAGCCCTGATCCACAGGAGACCATTTGCCAAAAGTGTATTATCGGTATTTACAGTTTTCGGAATATTTAAAGTCACTATCCCCGTGGTTAACAAACCATTAGTCTGCTCTCTTAATATATTTATTTTTTCAAACTCAACCCACCTGTTATGTTGAAGATAGGCCCATTTGATCACGGCTTTATCAAAATCAGGGTTGGCACTTCCCTCACTCACCTTAAACAACAGGCTTAAATTTTGAGGAACAACAGCATTTGTTAAACCAATGTACAACTCCCCTTCATTATCTTGTTGCGGCAATAAATACACTGTACCATGGGTGTAAGGATGAACTTCTGCCTGTCCAAAAGGTGCCAGGTTATAAAATTGATGTATTCGGTCATTATAAGCCGATTGCGTAGCCCCCACTCCCAGTGCAATGGTTTCGCTGCAGGTATAATCTATTGTTAAATTGGTTATTAATGGCAAATAAGGTGCATTGGGTAAGTTTGCTGCACCTGTTCCTTTGTTAATCACTGCCCTGCTGAATGCGATCGGGAAATCGGTTTGTCCGAATTTACCACCTATAAGCTGAAGTTTAATGTAACCATCTGCCGCATCTAAATTGTAGGTTTCATTAAAATCGAGATTATAATTGGCTTTTATTGAAGATGGAATACCAAAACTGGATGAAAAACCTGAGACTGGTGCTACCGTATCATCATCACCAAACAGATATCCATTTCCTAAAATATACGTGAAACCTGGTGTACTTACTCCGTCTATGATTTGTGTAATAGGTATAGCAATAGATTCTGCAGTTTCAATCCAGCTACGCTGAGAGAGGTAAGACAATTTTATTTTAAAATCGGTGTTGCTGACGTACGTATCTCCATTAGCTGTATAATAATCATAGTAGTCTGTAAAACTGGTTGCGGGCAAATCCAAAAACTCAAAATTTAATTTAAGTGAGGCTAATTTTTGCTGAAAAATTTCTTTACTTCCAATGTAAAAATTACTACCAACAGTTGGTATAGCACCAAAAATTTCCATGGGTTTTGCAGGATCGAGCTTTCCAAGGTTATTTTGAACCGATAGATTTTTAACACCGGTTACCGCTGTGTTTATATTGATTTGATTAACAGCCGCTCCATTTAGCAAACTGTATAAATTAGGTGCAGTAACAATTTCTACTCTTAATACGGGAAAGGATGTTCTGAAATCGTTTTGATGGATTTTTTGGTTGTAATCTACAAATTTAGGTTGCGAAGCATCAGCATCAATTACAATTTTTAACTTGTTATTGGTAAATCCAACTGAAGTAACACCTAAATTAAGCCAGGCTTTTTCAGCACTTATACTTACTTTAAAATTTGATGGGGTTAAAGGAATGGCACCCATGTTTACGTTATAAACGATTTGAAGTGTAATATTCCTTACCCCTTCTGACATGCGGAACAAGGGCGAACTGATGGCAAAACCAATATTTGCGAGATCTCTGCTGGTATTACCAAAAATATCCCAGCTACCATCCTGGTTGGTAATTTCTGCACCTTTGCCATCACCTGAATTTGCTATAGGTGAAGCATAAATTTTAGTTTTTTCGGTCTGATCGACAAGAATAGACTGAATGCTGGCCACTTGCGCATGGCTGAAACTGAAATCAGATAAGAGCTGGTAAAACTGCTCCTGTTTTTTACTGTTTTTACCGGCCTTAAATTCGGTTTTATCGTTTAAAACATACTGGGTAATGTGTTTGGCCAGCTCAACAATGAGGTAGACTTTATCGGGCTGGGCAGCTTTTTTCTCAAAGCCTAATACTGTTTCGAAAAAATAATCGAGGTGTTTACCGGTAAATTCGTTCAGGTCTTTTTGTGCGATGGCATACAGTTCGAGAAAAGCATCAAAAAGCGCCAGATGTGGTTCGGAAGTGCCATCTTCTTTGATTGCATTGTTATTGAAAACGCTTTGCCAGTTTGATTTTTTCTCCAGACCATCGTAATAATAGTAATTAATGTAGGCCGCCAGCTTATCGCAAAACTGGTAAAGGCTATTTTTATCTCTTTCATCAATAGCAACAAAAGATGCATCCAAGGCCTTGGGTAAGCGATTTAAACGGTTTGTTCCGTTTCTTGGGGCATTATTTTTATTGCAGTTGCTACTCATTTCTTTAAATATTTGTGCCTTCGGTTAAATAATAAGGATAAACAATATTGTTACGGGTATTGGTGCTCCTAACGGTGTATTCTACCACCAGGTTGATCATTCCTTGTTCGTCGTTTTTAAAAACATCGAGCTTATCGAGCTTAATGCGGGGTTCGTAATAAATAATGGCCCTGCGGATGCGTTCGGTAATCCGGGTAACCAGGGTTACGTTCAGGGGTTCGAAAATCATATCTTCTACATTGCAGCCATATTCGGCCTGCATTACTCTTTCGCCTACAGCGGTACCGAACAAAATTTCGAGGCTCTGGTTAATATCAGTTACCTCACTTACCATTTGGGTAGCAAAAGCTGCCGTACCCTGGTATTTGGTTATAATGGGCGGGAAAGCCCATCCTTTGCCTAAAAAATTGTTCTCTGTATCCATATTAACCTACTGTAACTGTCGGACATCCTACTACTGCACTTGCGCCACAAATGCAACTATCGCCTGTTCTTACGGCAGGCATCCCACCAATGAAAACGGTACTACTGCCAGCCGGAAAAGCACTAACGGTTGGCTGGTGACTATTGGGCGGCAACACACACACATGATTATCGCCCACTACGCTGGCTGGCATCCCGCCGATTAAAACGGTGGCTACACCAGGCCCAACGATGGTTCCACCATGGTTGGTGGTATCGGTAACTCTTGCTGCGTTTGCCATAATTAATTGATTTGTACCATACTTCCTTTAACTTTTGTAATGGCCGATGAGCTCACCTCAGTACCCGCACTGCCACTTAATTTTAACTGCGCATTGGCTGTAGCAGTAATGTTAGTCCCATCAACTTTTATATCGCCCGATGCTTTGAGCGTAAGGTCTTTTATACTTTCTATTGTAATGCCATCTTGCCCCATTTCAATTTTATTACCGTTCATATCCTGAATGGCAATCTGCTTCTGATCTTCATCCATTGTAATCACATTACCACCAGGGGTTTCAATTTTGATGATTTTCTTATCATCATCAAAAAGCACCTGAAGCTTGGCACGGGTAGATAATCCCTTTAAGTAATTATCATCTTTAGCGGCTAAATGAGGTGGAAATGTACTACTGTATAATCTTCCGAGTATTACCGCATCACGCGGATCGTCGTTAATAAATCCTACAATTACTTCATCATCTTTTTCGGGATTCCAAACCCAACCGTGGTCTTTCCCGGCATCAACACTGGCTAACCTTGCCCAAATGCCGTCACTATCTTTTTCTACGGTGGGCAAACGCACCCTGATCCTGTTTTCGCCATCGGGATCATTTTCCAGTTGGGTTACGATTCCTATTTGCAAACCGTTTACGGGCGGAATGATACCTGTGGCTGGTTTTTCTACAATATCATCGAAATTATAACTGTGTAAGGTTTTATCGAGTCCAAACTGTACATGACTATACCAGGCAGCTTCGCCCGAATAGGAATGTACCACACCGGTTACCAGACATTTACCACTAAACCGCTCGCCCATTCCTTGTAATTCTACTATAATTCCGGGCTTTAGCTTGTTATCGCCCTGCACCCTGAAATTGCCGATTACCCGGTTTAAGCGGCTCCTGAACAATTGTGCACTGGCCCATTCTGCCGATTCCTGCTCGGCTACATTACCCGAATGATACAGGCTGTTATCTTCCCAGCCCAGTACACCGGCCAGGTCATCGCCAGAAATATTACCCTGCTCGGGTAAAGATTTAGCTGTTGAAGTACCCTCTTTTACTTCCTGATTGGTATAGCTCCAGTTTTTGGTAATTACCTGTGGGTATTGTGTACGGGCATCCATCTGGGCTTCAAAATCATAAATATCGGTACCATAGGTATAAGTGGCTGTGCTTTGCTGGCTGGCATCGGGCTGGCCTACCTTCAGTTTTCCTTCTTCTGTAATTACCAATGCACTGTTTAATTCTGCACGGGTAACAATAAAATCCCAGTTGCTGCAGTTAAATTGCACCAGTTGTTTATGCTGTAAATCCAGTCCGTCAATATCTGCATTGATGTTGCATTGACCTGCCAGATCAGTTATGGCATCATTGTCGGTAGTATCTTCCCATATTTTGTTTTTGCGACCAGCAGTTAGCTTAATGGCCTTATCGCGGCATTCGATCTCCATCTGGCTGCCCTCTTCATTGGCTTTAATGGTTTGACTGATGATGAGCCCCGAAAACAGGGTTTCATTTTCGCCGTTATAGCCGGCAGCAATTGTGATTTCGGCACCAGGAATAAAATCGCTGCCATTGCTGAGTTCAAAATTCTGAGCAGCTGCACTGCCATCCATTACCACTACCCTTGCTTTGGGTATGGCATTAACCACATTGGTAACCACGATTTCCAAAATACCAACTGCATCAGACAAGGCTTGTCCGTTGATGGTAATGCTGAAGCTCTGTGGTCCTGAAGGGGCTGGCATAACTGGTTATTTTGCTAAAGGTGGAAACGATATACTTTGTCCTTGTTTCAATTTTCTAAAATTATTCAGCTGGTTGGCTTTGGCTACTTCTAAATAATATTTATCGGTTTTATAGATGTTATAAGTCATTAACGGCAACGAATTATCGCCCTCTACTTTCCGGTAATGGGTTAAATCGGGTGAACTGCGCCGTTGTTCGTTCGATTGTTCGGTAAGGGAAGTATAACTGGTAAAAGTACAGTCGGTTTTAGCCCTTAAGGGTTTGCCGCTATTATCGAACAACGTGTAGGTAACTTTAACGGCAGTAAGCATGCCCTGAAAGGTAAGCTCGCCCCAATGTATTTTTAAAAAATTAGGCTGATGCGTGTCTTCCTTAATTTTAAAACAGCTCTCAATAAACTGATCAATAACTTTATGTACGGTTTTATCGCGCTGCACATCGGCCTGAAAAGTAGAACTACCAGAGTAAGAGGCTGAAGTGGCATCCCAAAGCAGGTCTAAACTCAGCTCCTTACCTCTCGACGACTTAAACTCACCCACGCCATCAGCGGCATTTACGGGTGCATCGTTATCCAGTTCATTTTTATAATCGATAAAATAAGTATTGGGATTGTACAATACCTTAAAGGTTTCGATCGGAGAACCGGAAAAGTTGTTATCAGAATAAACATCAATTACGAGTTTTTCTAAATTACCCAATCTATCGTGAAGCTGACTTAAAGCCATAGTTACCTCTCATTCTTATTTTTGATCTGTAAACGCAACTCTTCCAACGCCTTTTTCATTTTTTTATCTGTAGCCGTTTGTCCGGTTTGGCTTGGCGGCACCGTACCCGCAACATGGTTTGTTACGGTAGCGGTAATGTTCAATTCTCTGATTTCTACTGGCATAAGCTTTTGCGTTAAAAAACTTCTATCCTCCTGAAATACTGGTGGGCAAACTCTATACTCTCGATTACCAAACCGTTTTGCTGGGCATTAAATCCTTCTACTGACCATTTTACGGGATATGCGTTAACAAAATTCCAGGCTTGTAAAGGCACATGTTTATCGTTCAGCAAAATCAGGGTAATATCTTTCGGGCTAAATGTAAATGCCTCTACCGATTCTTTAAACCATTTCATTGCCGCTGATCCTATTAACAAACCCCGTTTAAGCGTCAGGTTGCTGTAGGTTACGGCTGTTGGCAGTTTATGTGCGAAGCGGTTTTCGCCCCCTTCTTTGTATTCTTCGGTCGAAATGTTAGTCTCAAAGCCCGTAGCATCAGTAAAGCCAATATCGGCCAGTCCTTCATACTGCGGGAATAACCCTTCGATCCGGAGCAAAAAATGAAAACCAACTGGCGGATTTACAGCTTGCATAACCTCTAGGTAAATTCGATACTTAAACCTTCGTGTGCTAATTCAACAGTTTCTATGGCCACTTCGTTACCGGTAGAATTTAATGTTGGCCCGTCGACTTTAGAAGGCCAGGCCCCACGCACTTTCCAAACTACCACAGGCTCATGACTCTCGTTAAGCAAACTAATGGTCAGATCGCGACGTTCAATTTTATTCAAACTCACGGTATTAAACCATTGAAAAAGTTCATTATCGCCTTTGGTAATGCCTCTTTTCATTGAAATGGCCGAGTATTGCTGCATTCCGGGCATTTTGGTTACGTGGTATTCGGGCGAGTTTCCTTCCCGGTAATCAATAGACTGGGTTTCTACCGTTAAACCGCTAACCTCTGTAAAACCAATTCGCGAGCCGCCCCATTCCACCTGAAAGTGAAACACCGGCAATGGATAAGTATTTGCCATAATTTATAGTTTTAGGATGAATTATTCTTGTAGTTTATGCGAGAATTTAAGGATGATAAACTCTGCCGGGCGAACAGCCGCCATGCCGATTTCGACATTCATGCGTCCTTCCAGTATATCAAGCGCTGTCATGGTAACGCCCAATCCAATGCGCACAAAGTAGGCATCGTCGGGTTTGGCACCCTGCAAGGCTCCCTGCCGCCAGAGTTGGTTTAAAAAGTTCTCGCACATGGCTTTTACACGCAACCAGGTATTGGCATCGTTGGGTTCGAAAACCACAAATTCGGTGGCTTTTTTAACGCTTTCTTCTACAAAATTATAAAAGCGCCTTACCGAGATGTACCGCCATTCGTTATCATTGCCAGCCAGGGTACGTGCCCCCCATACCAATGTACCTTTTCCGGTAAAAAAGCGAATGACATTGATGGATTTACCCGTTGTCGGATCGACATTTAAGGATTCCTGTTGTTGAGCCGTAACTTTTAAGGTTGGGCCTGTTACCAGTTTTACACTTTCGTTGGCCGGCGCTTTCCAAACCCCGCGGTTATTATCAACCCGGGCCATAATACCGGCAACAGCGCCTGATGGCGGCAAATCGATTACATTTTTATCCATCTCATTTACCAGTGCACGGTAAGTGCTCAAATCAATGGCTTTAATGGCTTCGAGAGTTGCTCCATGGTATGGTCCATCGGATCCGTTTACCTGATGTTTTACCACTACTTTATCATTGTAGGCATAGCTGAGCGTGCTCTGCAGCCAGGGGTAGTAAGCCGCACCATATTTGAGGTAATCCATACTTACATCGTCACGCACAATCCCGGCATCGTCGAAAGGTGAATCGGATAATACCCAGGCATCGAAAATAGCAATCCGGTCCTGCAGCCTGGCACATTGCGCTAAGGCGTAATCGTAAACATCTTTATAGCCCGACTTACTGGTGCTAAACGAAGTATGTCTGTCGGTGAGCACCAGCATGGTGGGTTCATCTACTTTCGCAATTGCATCTAAACCTGCTTTGGCAGTATCGTTTGTAATGGTGGTGGCATAATCTCCGCTCGATACAATATAACATGGTCCGCCTCCATTGGCAAAAAACAACTGTATGGCATAGTACAGATAGGTGCCCTTTACCGCACTCTTTTTAGCCTCGCAGGTAATTACCCGTTTTACCACCTTGCCACCAGCTTCGGTATCGGTAATGGTTGGAATTCCCGTGCCCTCAAAAACAGCTGTTTCAGGGTTGGCTCCGCCAAAATATTTTTGATAATCCAGAAATGAGGTAATCCGGATGGGGGTTGGCAACTTGGTTCCGGCCGCGGGCAAAATATCGTTCCCGTTTTCATCTTTGGCAAATTGGGTACGCCCAATAAACGCAGGAATAGCCGTTTCAACCGGTGCTATTGATGCCGGCAGTTTACTTATTTCCTCAATGTAAACGCCTGGGGTTTTATAATTCGTTGCCATAATTTAAGATTTTGCTAATAGGTGAGAAAATTTAAGAACGATAAACTCTGCGGGCCTTACCGCTGCCATGCCAATTTCGATAATCAACCTGCCCTCTAAAATATCGAGGGCCGTCATGGTAATGCCAAGGCCTACATTTACAAAAAAGGCATCTTCTGCTTTGGCACCAGCCAGCGCACCTTGTCGCCAGAGTTGATTTAAAAAGTTCTGGCACATGGTTTTTACGCGCATCCAGGTTTTGGCATCATTGGGTTCGAAAACCACAAACTCGGTTGCTTTTTTTACCGATTCCTCTACCATGATGAAAAGTCGCCTAACCGGCACATAACGCCATTCATTATCATTTCCGGCCAGGGTACGTGCACCCCAAACCAGAGTTCCTTTACCAGCAAACTTGCGGATCACATTGATGCTTTTGCCCGAAGTGGCATCTACGTTGAGGTAATCCTGTTCCTCATCGCTCACAGCAATTAAAGGCTTATCTACCGTTAGCAGGCTTACATTGGCTGGTGCTTTCCAAACACCACGGGTGCTATCTACCCGGGCCATAATACCGGCAACTGTTCCCGATGGATAAAGCGGAACGGTAAAAGCATCAAGTGCGGCTTTAATCTGATTAAAAAGGGCGAAATCGCTACTATCGAAACCGCCTGTTAAAAACGGATTGCTTAAAGTAATATTTGGCGCACTACCTTTCGGATCATAAACCAATGAAATGGCATTGCCTGCACTTCCGGCAGTTTTAGCCTGCACTTTAAGTACCCCAAGGGTTGCGGTAGAATCAACCAGTGCAGCAAGCTCTGTATTACTTGCAATTGCTGTTTTTAATGCAGCAGCCACTGCGGTAGTATCGGCTCCAATGGCCACACCGCCCGTGCCAAAAGTAAAACTGAAGCCTGCAATGGAGATAGAATGTCCACTGATAGCTGTACTACCAAAAGTAATATCAGCAGAGGCTTTTACTGCAGTAACTGGTGCTGCAGTATCTATAATTTTAGTAATTGCTTTTTTGTTATTGCCAGCTTTTTTATAAATACCGGCATTGGCACCAGTGCGGTTATCGGCCGCAATTTTAATGTTGTCGTCGGTTACGCGGTTATAACTTGCCCCGGTTTGCACCTGCGGATAATAAACAGCCCCGTACTTCAGATTATCGGCACTCACCAGATCGTTCCTGAATTTATCGGCGACCAGATAAGGCGTTGCCTGCCCCATTTGTGGGGCATCAAGTACGGCAAAACGATCTTGCAGTTTGGCGCATTGTGCAAGCATGGCATCGTTTAACTCTTTAATATCCGAACTGCTTGTTAAAGTAGTACTTTCGGGGATGAGCAAAAGTGTAATTTCATCTTCACGCTCGCAAGCAAGCAAACCGGCTTTTAATGTTGCTTTGGTTAATGCAGGTGTATCTTCGAAGGTACCTACCGAAACGATCCAGCAGGGTCCGCCACCGTTTTCGTAAAACATTTTAACATGATAATACAACACATAACCCGAAGCCCCACTAGCTGTCGTTGTGGCTGCTACATCAATTTTAGGCGTCAGTTTATCCTTTTCGGGTTCGTTAATGGTTACTTCCAGAACTTCGGGAAAGGCGCCGCCAAAGCTTGCCTCAAATTCTAACAACGAAGTAATGCGTATGGGTGTGTTGATAGCGAAGGCTACGCCATTCTTTTCCCGCTTTGCGGTATAGCCGATAAAGCCTGGGATAGCGGTATCAACCTGTGCAATGGAAGGTGGTATTGTCGAAATCTCTTCAACGTATACGCCTGGATGTTTATATGTTAGCGCCATATCGAAATGAATTATTTTTTAAACATATACATATACTTTACTCTCCTCGCCCACTTGTTTTTCGGGCATCGGATTGGGCAAATTCTTGGTTAAAACCACCTCTGTTCCACCATCCTTCTTACTCAGTTGCAGCCCCAGTTTTACCTGCTGAAAAAACGGGATCTTTACGTTGCTTTTAAAAAGCAATATTTCGGCAGCAGCAATTTTATTAATCGGATCGGGATCGTTGGGTGGTACAGGATTGCCGGCAAAAGTATATTTTGCATATACCGGGTTACCGTTGGGTGTACCATCCAAACTTTTATCCTTTACCAATAGATCAAAGTCATCTAAATCGATACCGCTCTGGTTAATCACATAATATTTCCAGATGGTTGATTTCCGCAGGAAACTGATTAAAAACGGCGTTTCAGTAACCACAGCCGTACTGGCCGGCAGTTTAATGTCGAGTACACCAAAAAGCGATTGGGTACTTAAGCTGTTGCTTTTAAAAATCTTATAAGTGAGCAAATCGTTACCGGTATCGGCTGCATTTTTGATTGAAATGGTATACAAGCCATCAGCCAGCTTACTCAGGTTTAATAGCTTTTCGAAAACCTTACTGCCGTTGAGTTTAATTTTATATGGTCCGTTAATTGGTAAACCTGCAGAATCATAGTCGATTATCAGATTGTTTTCGCTTGCCGAATTTACGCGTAAGGTTACCTCGGTATTTACAGCCGGAAGCGTAAAACTTAAAGCCATTAAATCGCCTGCAATGCCATCAATAATCTGGTACTCAAGCGCAGTATTAAGCGCATTGTTTGAAAAATAGATCTTCTTATTGCTTAAAAATTCTTTAACCGGAGCGGTTTCGTTCAACTGGGTTACCGCAAAAAATCTGGCTGCATCATTTAAGCTGATGCCAAAGTGCAAATTGGTGTCTAAAAGCTCAATTTTGTTTTTGAAATCGGCACCAACTTCGCTAATCAGATTAAAACCCGTGGCAAAAGCCCTGAACAGCCAGCGCTGGTTGCGCATGGTTTTGAGCGTTTCGGCAGCCGGTACGAAAACGAGGTTATTGCACAAATTATCTTCATAGTAATCGTGTTGTACATGAACAGAAAATAACTTGCGGTAAGCTGTCATAACCTGGTTTTTGTGTTTAATAGAATATTCTCCACTAATCCATCCGGCACCAACTGCACATTTTCCTGCACGGTAATCATTCTGATTTTATATAAAACAGATGGCAAATAACTGTGGCCAATAATGCTCCAGAAATGGTTCATCTGTTCAAAATTGAAACTAAAAAGTTCGGCACTTAAGCGTTCTATATTTTTATCAATGGTGGCAAGCAATGGCGAATTGGCTTGCGTAAATACATTCTTGCCCTGAAAAAAAGCAATAACCTGTGATAGTCTTTTCAAGCCCTCCAGATAATCAAGCGTTGGCGATTCGGTGCCGGCACTGTTAAAATTGGCCGATATGAGTACGTACAGGTTGAGGTAAATATCGGGGTTACGGGTTTCAATATCACCAAACATATTCTTCACGCTAACCCTTTGATCTTTCAAGGCCCTGTCCTCTTCAATATTCATCAAAGTAATGCCCATTGTTTTTTCGGGTATGGCCAATTTACCATCCGAAACAATGCTGCTTACCACAATATATTCATCATTGGTGGTATTGGCAACATGGTTCAGGTAACCATTAATTTCCTTCGAAAAAAAATCCAGGGCTGCGTTAATCATAGATAAAAATTCGGTTCAGATTTATTTGGTAATCAAACGATTAACATAAACTTAAAGCCGAAAACTCCTATAGTTATTAACAATTTCAAAAAAAGTTATTAACATTTTTGGTTGTGCAAAAAACAACTATGAGGAATAAATAGAAAAGGTTTTTTAGCAAAATAAACCGACTGAAAACTTAGTTTTTAACATACTAAAAATCAAGTTGTTAAAAATAAACAAAGCCAAAAAAACCATTTTTTTCAGAAACAGATTTCCTTTTTCAAAAAAGTTGCGCTAAAACAGGGCTAAAACTGCTCAAAAAGCGTACAAACGCCCTTTTAAACCGTATTATTAATGATACTTCGCCATTTTTTTTATTTTTTTTGAAAGGGTAAAAAACAAAAAAAGCGTCTGTATTTTTTACAAACGCCCATTCAATTGAGTGCATCAAAATGCTTATACCAAAACCGGATGTTTTTATCGTTTCGGGATTTAAACCGCTGTTCGTTTTACCACCAGTTCGCGCACTACCGTACCATACACAATCAGGTATTGGGCAATCATATAGGTAGCCATAATCAGTACACCCGCTTGTGGAATGGTCTGTGCAAATTTATTAATGGCCAGCACGCTATCAGACAAGAGAAAGAACAGTGCCCCGTATAAAATGAGTTTAAAACTAAAAATATTTACCTTTCCGTAGCGATTTACCGCCATAAGTGCCATTACGGTAATAATAATGGCGTACATTAATACCGGGAACTGCATTGCGCCTAATTTGGGCTGCAAATAGAAGAATAAACCTGAACAAAAGATGGCAAACACACCTACAATCCATAAAAAATAAGGTGTTCTATGCTTGGGATTTGATCTGTGATCTAAAGTAAAAGCCCTGATGTAAAAGATATGGCAAAGCAAAAAAGCAATCAATCCATACATAAAGAAAGCTGGCTTACCTGCTTGCAGCATGAGCAGTACATCGCCTGCCAAAGCAAAAATTAATCCGGTGAAAATGCGCTTGTGAAACCTTCCTTTCAGGTTAGTACTGCTGTAAAGCCAAACCATTAAGCTGATAACAATTAAAGGCTTAGAAAACTGGAGCAGGAATATATTGCCAGCTGTTTCGGCATACAATTGAACAATAAATACGAGTGCAAAAATGAAAGAGAATAGTTTAGTTTTCATCAGTGTTGGGATTTGCCTTTTGCAAATTCAAGAACCAAATTACGGATATTAACTGAATGGCCGCAAAAATTACCTGATATCCGACCGGGAATTTTAATAATAGTAGCAGCAATATGCCCAGCATTAACCTGAAATATTCGAATTTAACCAACCAGGCTTTCCCTTCCAGCAGCGCGCCACAAGCAATTAAAGTTAACAATGTAAATATGGTTCCCGATATTAAGGCTAAGGTTTCCATTTTATGGTAGGAAAATAAAATAGCCGATCCGGCGGCTAAAGCCACTATAAATTGTACCAAAACATAACCGGTAAGTTTTGATTGATAAACCGGATCATACTTACGATAACCATCAACATCGATTTCTGGCGCATGCTGAAAACCACCCAAATGCTCAGGGAACCAGCCCGGAGGCTTCAGAAAGACTTTTATCTTATCTGTTATTTTGGGCGATTGCCGGGCAGTCTTAACTAAATCGTCCCAGTAGTGCAGGTTAGCCCAAACCGGGTTCCAGCTGGCCAGCGGCTTGGTAATGCCATAATAAACCTCCTCTTCTTCCTTTTGAAAGGTACCGAATAGCCTGTCCCAGATAATTAAAGTGCCCGCATGGTTTTTATCAATATATTTTGGGTTAGAGCCATGATGCACCCGGTGATGCGACGGCGTATTCAAAATATATTCCAAAAAGCCCATACTTTTAATGGCACGGGTATGAATCCAGAACTGATATAAGGTATTGAAAGAACTTAAGGTTAGAAACATAATCGGATCAAAGCCCACAAAAGCCAGCGGCAGGTAAAACACCCAGCTAAACCAACCCTGAAACCAGCTCTGGCGCAGGGCTACAGTCAAGTTATACTCTTCTGATTGATGGTGCACAATGTGAGCAGCCCAAAGTGCATTTATCTCGTGGCTCATCCGGTGAAACCAGTAATAGAAAAAATCGACGCCGATAAATAAAATTATCCATACCCAAATGGTTTTGGGCATTTCGAATAAGCGCCAATGCTCAAAAATGTATTTGTAACCAAAAAACAGTGCGGTTTTCATAAATATACCGGTAAGCTGCTGCCCTATTCCCTGACTCAAATTGGCAATACTATCATTTAGCCGGTAATAATTCAGCTTTTTATAAAAATTATAGGCAAGCTCTATCCCAATCAGGATAAAAAAAACAGGCACAGATAAAGCAATGTAATCTACTTTCATAGGGAGGGAAAAAGGAATAATCTGGTTAGCATATTGTTGCTACAATTTAGCTAATATTCGTGTTAAGATAAAATCTAGTTTGTGTAATATTTCTGCCTTTTTTAGATATAAGCATTGCTTAGACCAAAATTCATCATACCTTTGGGTAATTGAGCTGATCTATAGCTCATCAATTGCTTTTCACCTTCATCCCGGCATCATGAAAAAATTATTTCTGCTTTTATTGCTTATTGCTCCGGCATTTTACGCAAAAAGTCAAACTTTGGTTCTGGCTAAGGATGCAGCACAATATGTTGGAAAAAGTGTAACCATTTGCGATTCGGTTTACAGCACAAAGGCTTTGGATAAAATTACTTTGATTAATTTAGGTGGCGCCTACCCAAAAGAGTTGCTTACTGTAGTGATCAACAAAGAAGATCAGGCTAAATTCCCTTCAGAACCTTCGAGCATGTTTATGGGAAATAAAATATGCGTTACCGGTACCATAACCGATTTTAAAGGTAAAAAGCAGATTGTGGTTACTGATCCGAAACAAATTGTGGTTAAATAACCTCCCGTCAAGCTAAATTATTCCTCAACTCAAAATCAACAAGGCCTAAAAGCCTAATTGCTGGCATGACCGATAAATTTTACGTGAAACAATTTTGAATTTGTAATTACCTCTAAAAAGGCAGGTGTAGATTTATTTTAATCAACCAAGCTGCCTCCTAGTTTTAAGGAGGATAGCTTCGGTCGGAGCGTTAATACAAAAAGTATAATTTGTAAATAAATTGTAGTGGCAGTTGCCTTTTCAGTCGGCAGGATTAGATCCTGCCAACCTCATAAGCATAGATATCCTTATTATCTACGACGAAGGTTGCAATTCATTTTAACTTTTCAAAACAGGTTACACATAAAGGTACATTTCCGTGATGAATCGTTTTGTTTCCTTGATGAACTTAATGCTTAGGTATAAAAAACTCGGTTTAAATAGCATTCGGAGCACATTATTTTTATCTCATATTAGTGATAAAAATGGTATTATTTTACAACTTTTCTGTCCGACTGCGTTCCAAAAGTCTAAGATTTTTACTGCAATTCACTTAAAATTTCTAGTTTTGATTTTCCGATGTGCCTATGTCTACTCTATTAAAACGAAATACTTTAATTTTTATACTAATTGTCCTCATTGCAGCTTTCAGCTATCTGAGCTTTTTTGTAGCGCAACACCCTATCTGGGATTTCGACATCAAAACTTCTTTGTTTATTCAGCGCTATCAGGCAATCTGGCTGGATAAATTAATGCTGGCCATTAGCTTTTTCGGCGAACTGCCCTACTCGCTCCTGTCGGTGGTAATTGTGGCCGCAATATTTTACTGGAAAAAGTACAAGCGGGAAGGGCTTTACATGGCCTCTGTACTACTTTCGGGATTAATTATACTTGGGATCAAAAACATCATTAACCGCCCACGCCCTACCGCTTTTCATGTACGTTTGGTAGAAGTTAACCGGTTTCAGAGCTACCCAAGCGGGCATGTGCTTTCTTACACCCTTTTTTTCGGGTTCCTGATTATTTTGATGAATACTTTAAAAAGCGTCCCCAAAGTAACACGCGTTACATTCACTTGCTTGTCGGCATTTTTAATCTTTACTATTGCCCCTTCCAGAATTTATTTAGGAGCACACTGGTTTACTGATACTTTGGGTGGGTTCTTGCTGGGCTTAATTTGCCTGTTTCCGCTATGTTATTACTATTTCAGAAATAAAAAAGTCTAATCTTCAGCCGAGGCATCAATTTTTCCTTTTTTTCTAATCCTGCTCAGGGTTTCGATCCGCATCCCCAGGTAACTTGCTAAAAATTTTAAGGGTACACGAGATTTAATGGTTGGATGCCCGATTTTAAACTGTTTATAACGGGCCTCAGCTGATGGAATACGGGATAAAATAGAGCGCTCCTGCGACATGTGGTACTGTATAGCCAGTAATTTTCGGGCCAGTACATTCGCTTCAGGAAACAACGTGTACATATCATCAATCACACGGTAAGGCAACACCAGCAGTTCCGAATCTTCCAAAGCCTGGTATTGTTCTTCGAAAGTTGGTTTAAAAGTACCCGGATTTCTGATATTACCAATAAAATCATTTTCATCGGTTAACCAGGTGGTAATATCTTTCCCGTCATCTACTACAAAAGCCCTGACAAGCCCTTTAGCTACAAAAAACAAACAGCCATCCTTAACCAGCTCTGCGAAAGAAGGCAGGATATTATTCTTGCGCACAGAAATTTTGAAAGTTTCTTTTCTTGCCTCCTCAATCAACTCAGCACTCAATGGCTGTAACACATTTAAGAATTGAATAAGGGGATCGCTTTCATGACTAGCCGCAACCATAATATTTTAATCCGTTTTTTATATGCAAGTTATTGCACTGCTCCCGGATTTCCAAAACCAAAACGTATCCAACAGCAAAAAAATTACAGTGCAACAGTTTTTTATTTTTCAACCCTTACAACAATAATTTATGAACTGTTTGCGATTTGTTAATTTTCTGTTAGATCATTGCATTTTAACATGCTGATTAAAAAAATCTGATAATTTTGCCTCCATGACGAATCACAAACCCAAAGCTTTTCTCTTCGATCTGAACGGAACGATGATTGACGATATGGCCTTTCATAATCATGCCTGGCACAATATATTAACGCAGGATTTAGGCGCAAAAATTAGCTTCGATGCTGTTAAAAAACAGATGTACGGTAAAAACCAGGACTTATTGGAACGTGTTTTTGGCGTGGGTCATTTTTCTCAGGAACAGATCGATCAAATATCGATAGAAAAAGAATACCGCTACCAGGCGGCCTATAAAAAACATTTAACACTAATTGCCGGACTGGGCGATTTTCTCAATCAGGCACAGGCTGCAGGTATCCAAATGGCCATTGGTTCGGCTGCTATTCCTTTCAACATTAATTTCGTGCTGGATAATTTAAAAATCAGGTCGTACTTTAAAGCTATTGTAAGCGCTGAAGATGTAACCAATAGCAAACCTGATCCGGAAACCTTTACCAAAGGCGCCGAAATTTTAGGAGTAGCCGCAAGTGATTGTGTAGTTTTTGAAGATGCACCTAAAGGTGTTGAAGCTGCCTTAAATGCAGGGATGCCTTGTGTGGTGCTCACCACGATGCACACCCGGGAGGAGTTTGGCGATTACCCCAACATCATTGCATTTATTAAAGATTATACCGACCCTGCTTTACAGCAACTTTTTTAACTCAGGCTGCATTTAAGCATTACCCAATAAAAAGATGATCGTCATTCCCGCGCAGGCGGGAATCTTAAAGCAAAATGAATTAAGATTCCCATCCGATAACTATCGGATCAAGTTAGGAATGACGATCACAATTGTTGGCTACATAACCTATTTACTAAACTTGTAAACAGAACTCGTTTTATATACCTGCCCTGGTTTCAAAACCGTTGACGGGAAAGCCGGTTGGTTTGGAGAATCAGGGAAATGTTGTGTTTCTAAAGCAATTGCCGTTCTAAAATCGTCTTTAGCACCAGATTTAAAAGTATTTTTACTTTGCATAAAGTTACCGCTATAAAACTGTAATCCTGGCTCCTGGGTATAAATATCCATCACAACGCCCGATTTGTCGCCTTTAACGGTCGCTGCATGATACATACCCATGCCTGCGGTTTTATTAAGCACATAGTTATGATCGTAGCCTTTACCAAAAGTTAATTGTTCGTTTTTATCATTAATACGTGCACCAATGGTAGTAGCTTTAGTAAAATCGAAAGGTGTACCAGCAACTTTTTCCAATTTTCCGGTCGGAATCAATGTCGAATCTACCGGCGTGAATTCGTCAGCATAAATTTGAAGCTCATGATTTAAGATTTCACCACTGCCATCGCCATTCAGGTTAAAAAAGGCATGATTGGTTAAGTTAACCACGGTAGTTTTATCAGTTTTGGCTTCATAATCCATTTTGAGCTCATTATCGTCAGTTAATGTATAGGTTACTTTAACGTCCAGATTGCCAGGGAAATTTTCGTCACCATCTTTTGATAAATAGTGCAATACCAACGTGTTTGCATTGGGTTGCTCAGCATCCCAAACCACATATTGATAGCCTTTTTTACCACCATGAAGCGTATTTTGCCCATTATTGGTAAACAGCGAATAAGTTTTACCTTCTAAAGTAAATTTACCTTTGGCAATGCGGTTCCCGTACCTGCCGATTGTTGCCCCAAAATAAGGCTCAGTCGATTTTTCATAATCACCCACACTTTTAAAACCTACAACCACATCAACCAGTTTACCATCTTTACCAGGCACCAGTAAGCTTACCAAACGCCCGCCGTAATTGGTGAAAACGGCTTCTGCATTGTTTTTGTTTTTTAAGGTATACAAGGCGGTTTGTTTACCATCGATCTCTTTTTTAAACGAATCGGCAACTAATTTAACCACTGCTGCTGAATCGATTTTTGCACTATCAGCTGATGAAGCATTTTTGGTTCCAGATTGGCAGGAAACAAATCCCATTGCAGCTACAACTGCCAGGCCCGTTAATGATTTTAATTTCATAGAAATGAATATTTGGTTTAGCGTTTTTTAATTAAGTTTTTAAATATAATGATATCACTTAATTTTACAAATAAAACGATTTAGAAGAATTCAAAACAATATATTGCAGCATATTTTGAGCAAACCACCATCTATGAGACGATATGTAGAAATGGTGATCACAAAATGTATAAACCTTTACTCTTTTTGAACCACCAGCGGAAATATGAGAATTATAACGCCAAAAAAGAACACTAATTTTTCTAACCAAAACACACAAATGATGCTTAAAAATTTACTTAAAATTGCCTTGCTCTGCCTCACTACAGCAAGCTTTGCACAAGGCCAAAACGGGCAGGCTACTGCTCTCCGTAAAAACCCTTACCTCGAACTGCCCCTTGGTGCCATTAAAGCCGAAGGCTGGTTAAAAGAAATGCTGGTAAGACAAAAAACAGGTGCAACAGGAAATCTCGACAAGCTTTATCCTTCAGTTATGGGACAGCGTAATGGCTGGCTGGGCGGCGATGGCGACCAATGGGAACGTGGCCCCTACTGGGTAGATGGTTTACTGCCTCTTGCTTATATTTTACAGGATAAGGAATTGATTGCCAAAACCAAACCCTGGGTTGAGTGGGCCATTAGAAGCCAGCAACCCGACGGTTATTTCGGCCCCATTAAAGATTATGGCAACGAGCCTGGTTTGCAACGTGATAATAGCCGCGACTGGTGGCCAAAAATGGTAATGCTTAAAATTTTAAAGCAATACTACACCGCAACTAACGATAAGCGGATTATTACGCTGATGACCAATTATTTCAAATACCAGTTGAAAGAACTGCCATCGAAACCACTCGATCACTGGTCGTTTTGGGCCAGATACCGTGCCGGTGACAATTTAGCTGTGGTATATTGGCTATACAATAAAACCAATGACCAGTTTTTACTGGAACTGGCCGACCTGATTCACCGCCAGACCTTCGATTTCACCAACGCTTTTGCTGATGGGAAAATGCTTACCCGCTTTGGCAGTGTACATGCCGTAAATCTGGCACAAGGCATGAAAGAACCTTTGGTTTACTACCAGCAACACCCCGAACAAAAATACCTGGATGCACTGAAAAAAGGTTTTAAAGACCTGGATAAATACAATGGCTTTGCCAACGGTATGTTTGGCGGCGACGAATCTTTGCATGGCAATAATCCGACCCAGGGTTCAGAACTATGTACAGCTGTTGAAATGATGTTTACCCTGGAAACGGCTTTAGCAATTACCGGTGACGTAGATTATGCAGACCGTTTAGAAAAAATTGCCTTTAACGCCCTGCCTGCACAGGCATCAGACGATTATATGAGCAGGCAATACTTCCAGCAGGCAAACCAGGTAATGATTAGCAGGCAAATGCACAATTTCGATGTAAACCATCATGGTACCGATTTATGTTATGGATTGCTTTCCGGTTATCCTTGCTGTACTTCCAATATGCATCAGGGCTGGCCAAAGTTTACCCAAAACCTCTGGTATGCCACTGCTGATAAAGGTGTAGCCGCATTGGTTTATTCGCCAAGCGAAGTGAAACTAGCTGTTGCAGATGGAAAAGAAATAACCATTAAGGAAGAAACCAATTATCCTTTTCAGGAAGCGATTAAATTTTCGATCAGCTTTGTCAAAAAATCAAAAGCCATCAATTTCCCCTTTCATTTAAGGATACCTGCCTGGTGTAAAGCAGCTACTGTAAAAGTAAATGGTACCGAAGTGCAAACTTCAAAAGGAAATGCGATTGTTAAAATCAACCGCAACTGGCAATCGGGTGATGTAGTTGAACTGCAATTGCCCATGCATATTTTTAAAAATACCTGGTTCGAAAATTCAGTTTCGGTAGAAAGAGGCCCCATAACCTATGCTTTAAAAATGGGTGAAGCCGTAAAGCCGGTTAAAAATACGATCGATCCAATTGACACAGGTGATGCTTTCGATGAAGTTCACCCAACCACCCCATGGAATTATGGGCTCTTCGATGTACCGAATAATAAATTGGAGGAAAAATTCACGGTAGAACAAGCAGCGCCGATCAGTAACTATCCCTGGAACCTTGAAAATGCACCGATCCAGATTAAAACGAAAGCCAAACGGATCCCTTCCTGGAAATTATACAATGAAATGGCAGGTCCTATCCCTTACAGCATTACTTACCAGTTAGAAACAGCCAAAGAAACTGAAGAAATTACCCTGATTCCGTACGGATCCACAAGGCTAAGGATTTCACAATTCCCAATAGTGGGCAGATAATCTTTCAACCAATGAAGTAAAATCCGTTAAAACTGATTAATATTGCGACCAATCAAAACCCAGTTATGAATCAACACATTTCAACCGATCGTTACGACAAAATGTTATACCGCCGTTGTGGAAACAGTGGCATTAAATTACCTGCAATTTCGTTGGGATTATGGCATAATTTCGGACATGTAAACGTTTTTGAAAACAGCAAAAACCTCATATATACGGCCTTTAACAATGGCATTACCCATTTCGATCTGGCCAACAACTATGGTCCGCCTCCGGGTTCGGCAGAAGAAGTTTTTGGTAAAATACTACGCGAAAATTTTAATGGTTACCGCGATGAGATGATTATTTCAAGCAAAGCCGGTTATACCATGTGGGATGGTCCCTATGGTGATTGGGGATCGAAAAAATACCTGGTATCAAGCTTAGACCAGAGTTTAAAAAGGATGAAGCTTGATTATGTTGATATTTTTTATCACCACCGCCCAGATCCGGAAACCCCACTCGAAGAAACCATGGCCGCATTGAGCTTACTCGTTCAACAAGGAAAAGCTTTGTACGTTGGTATTTCTAACTACCAGGCCGAAGAAGCTGCAAAAGCTATCGAAATTTTAAAGCAAAATGGTACGCCCTGCTTAATCCACCAACCCAAATACTCGATGTTTGAACGCTGGGTTGAAGGTGGGCTGCTTGATGTTTTAGCAAATAATGGTGTGGGTTGTATTCCTTTTTCTCCATTGGCACAGGGCCTGCTAACCGATAAATACCTGCATGGCATTCCGGCCGATTCGCGTGTGGCCACCAGTGGCATTTTCTTAAAAGAGAGCAACATTACGCCTGAGAAGCTGGAGGTAATTGGCAAATTGAATGGGGTAGCCAAATCTCGCGGTCAAAAGCTGGCCCATATGGCTTTATCGTGGATTTTGAAAGATAAAAGAATTACCACAGTGCTGATAGGCGCCAGTAAGCCAGAACAAATTACCGACTCCATTAAAGCTTTGGATAATATCGAATTTAGCGAAGCAGAAATAAAACAGATAGACGAAATCTTAAAATAACCGAAACAGCCCCTTGCTATAAAAAGTACAGGGGCTTTTTCATCAGGTTAATCTGCTAAAGGAAGCGTAAAATAAAAGGTAGAACCTGCGCCGTAAGTGCTTTCTGCCCATATTTTTCCTTTATGGCGGTGTATAATTTCTGCACTCAGGTACAATCCGATGCCAAAGCCTGAAATTGTTTTGGTCTGTGTGCTTTCTACCCGGTAAAACCGGTCGAAAAGTTTCTCCAGATCATTTTCTTTAATCCCGATTCCGTTATCAGTAACACTCACCTGTATGTTGTCGCCGGCAATTTCCGATTGCACTGCAATGGTGCTCCCATGATCAGAATACTTAATGGCATTACTGATCAGGTTTGAAACAACTGATGTTAACTTCTCTTTATCGGCGTGCGCTATTTTAGGTCCGTCGGTAGTGAAATCAATCAAATTTGATGAATAAATGAATCTGGCATCTGATATAGCATCTATGATTACCTGATCCAGATCAAAATTTGTTTTGGTCAAATGAATTTCACCAGATTCGAGCCGGGCAACATTTAAAAATGAGTTAATCATGGTGCTCATTTTCCTGACCTGTAACTGCACTTTATCCAATGTATTTACCATAAACTGATCGGATGAACTTTTCGACTGCATCAGCTGAATATAGGCATTTATGGAAGTTAAAGGTGTTTTCAGTTCATGGCTTACCATGCTGATGAAATCGTGTTTCTGCTGCTCTTCCTTAATGTTGATCAAAACCTGTTCCTGATCCAGGGCATCGCGTTGCAGTTGCGTTTCTTTAATGGCCTCCCTCGCCTTAACCATATCGGTAACATCGCTTGCGGTATGGATAATGCAATAAGGCAGACCCGATTCATCTTTAATAGCCCGGTACTCGTAAGCATAATAGGCCGTCTGCAATTTTCCATCGCGCATGGTTTCTGCCGGAACAGCGTCACCTTGGTCGGTGATCCCCGTTAGCAAAACATTCTTAAGCATATTGATAAAAGGCTGCCCGATCAATTCGGGAACGGCCTCTTGTAAAGGCTTACCAATAATAGAGCGGTCTTTGCCCCAAAAAGCAATCATCGCATCGTTGGCCATCTCTATTACAATATCTTCAGAGGTATAAATAGCGGTAGCATCTTTAGATAAGGCAAGAATCTCTAAAAGCTGACTACTATCTAAAACTCTGGAATGTGCGCTCATGTAATTAACGGTTATTGAACTTGTTGATTAGTTTTCATTTATCATACAACTAATGCCCTTAAATGTTTGGGCTAGTGCTTAAATATCACTGGTTGGAGTAAGTCTGTCGCGTATTTTCTGTTTTAGCACCCCGGCAGCATTGGTATAGCCCCCTTCTGCCCCATCAACAAAATGAACATGCTCGTCTTCCAAATCGCGTACATAACACGACATGATTGATTCGCCGCTTACATACAAACCATATAAAATCTCATTATTTTGTTCTAACTTATCCAGTTCTTCCTGCAGCGCATGGCGTTGTTTTGCTGTGCCGGTAATTACGGTATTGATACGCCCGTCGATAACCAGTGTATCAGACATTTCTACCAGCTGTTTCAGATACTTTTTACCGCTGGCCGTATGGAAGTAGATATAACCATACATATTGATCAACCAGGATTTGAGCAGTTCCCAAAACCTGATCTTACCCAAACGGTGTTTCACTTCCTTACCCAAACTGTTAAAGCTGGTTTTAAAAATCAGTTTAGGTATCGATATGGGCTGTCTTTTTTCGGGTGTACCGTAAATCTGATCGAGGTGTTGTATTACTTTGCTAAATACCATTGCCTGCTGTTCGCATTGCCGGGCCACAACAATTAAAGTTACCACCTCTTCACTGTTTTCGGGTGGTTCAATTTTATCCCATCGGCATTGCATCCCACTCAAATCAATTTCATTGGCGGTTGTATCCTGCGTTGACAGCAGATAATTTTCGCCTTTAATTAATGCTTCGGCATGTGCCAGCCCATCGCCCAAAACAATAGGAATCGAAAAGGTTTCGCTACTGCTATACCTGCTGATTTGGAGCTGATGGCCAGCCTTGTAAATTTCATCAACAGCCATAATACCTGCCCGCAAATCAAGACTGAAGTTTTGCAAAGTATTTTCGCGGTATTTTAACAGCGATTTCATTACCTCCGATACCATACCTGGCGGCACAATAAAAGTTGCCCCATCGCCGCCAAAGAAAAAAGGAACCAGGATATTGGCTTTAAAAGCAATATTAAGCACAGCTACTATGCTACCGGTAGCAATGAGGTTTACATTTTCGTGCTGACCTGCTTTAACTGCTGCTGTAGAATTTTTAATGTCGGTAATAATTACCTGCCAATCGGCTGGTACGGGCTTAAACATATCACTATGAATCAGCAACTTGGCCAATGCCATTTTATTGACCGGGAGATTAGCGTAAAAATGATCGGTATGATTAGACATAAAACTGGCTTAACAAACTAAATATACGGATTTGAGTGCGATGTGTATTTCAAAAATCAAATCGGACAACCCTTATTTAGAACAAATAAAAATAATTTTGGTAATCCGGAGTAAAAACATTTCCTTTGCGCCAACTAAGAATTAATCTAAATAAAGATGAGTAAAACAATTACCCGATTATTAACTTTAATCGTTGTAGTACTGCTGATTGCCGGGAATGCTATGGCGCAATCTAAAAACGGTTCTATTTCAGGATCAATTAAAACCAGTGATGGCAATCCGGCAGCTTATGTAAGCGTGGGTTTAAAGAACACTACCAAAACCACCCAAACAGATGAAAAAGGAAACTACACCATTAAAAATGTAGCTCCGGGTACTTATACATTAAAAACTTCGGCTGTAGGCGTATCAGCACAAGAGAAACAGGTAACGGTTACTGCTGGTCAGAGCTCCAACGCCGATTTTTCCCTTGCACAGTCTTCTTCTCAGTTAGATGAAATTGCTGTTAATGGTTATAAAACACCAAACAGAAAGCCTGTTAACCTGGGTAAAATTGCAATAGCGCCAATGGATTTACCACAGGCGGTTCAGGTTATTGGCAATCAGGTAATTACCGATCAGCAGGTAAACAGCCTTGGCGATGTAATGAAAAACGTTAACGGAGTTGCCCTGGGTGCAAACCGCGGCGCAGTTGGCGAAAACTTCTTTGCCAGAGGTTACAGCTTGGGTAGCAATAACATTTTCAAAAACGGTGCAAGAACCACTATTGGTGGTAGCCCGGAAGCCAGCACGCTTGAATCGGTAGAGGTTTTAAAGGGAAGTGCAGCTTTACTTTATGGTGGTGTAACTGGCGGAGCTGTAGTAAATATGGTTACCAAAAAACCAAAATTTGTTAACGGTGGCGAAGTGAGCATGAGAACCGGAAGCTACGACCAATATAAACCAACTATCGATCTTTATGGACCAATATCTAAAAAACTTGCTTTTAGAGCTATAGGTACTTATGAAAATGCAGGCAGTTTCAGAGACTATGTAAAATCAAACCGTATCTACATTAACCCTTCGTTATTGTATAAAATAAGTGATCAAACAGAAGTTTTGGTTCAGGGTGATTATTTAAAAAGCGATTATACTCCGGATTTTGGTGTAGGATCGGTTAACAGCCAGATTGTTGATTTTGGTCGCGATAAATTTATTAATGTACCTTGGGCTTATAATAAAACCAACACCACTACTGCTCAGGCCAATTTAACGCATAACTTTAACGAAAACTGGAAATTAAGTGCTGTGGGATCATTCCAGGCTTATAACCGTAATTATTACGGATCTGACCGTATCCAGGCAAATTCTGCAGGTATTTCTGCACGGAACCTTTCCAGAGCGTTAAGTAAAGAGTATACATACAATCAGCAAATTAATGTTAACGGTATTTTTAATACAGGAAGCATTAAACACACAGTATTATTTGGTGTGGATGCAGATCAATCTAGAGTAACCAGCAATGCATTTGCTTACGGTAAAAATGCCCAGGGAGCGTACATTACCACTTACAACTATGGTAATGTGAACGTTTTCGACGAATCTACTTATTATGGTTCAGGTATCATGCCTGAGGCATTCAGCACTACTTCAACACTTGCCCCAATATACAGATACGGTGCTTTTGTACAGGATTTAATCGAGGTAACCGAACAATTTAAAGTACTTGCCGGATTGCGTTATACGGATCAGAAAAATGCCAGCTCGAGAGCTTTAAATTTAGAAACAGGGGTTACTGCAACAGGTGCAACCAAATTTGATGATGCTTTTTCTCCTAAATTGGGTTTAATTTATCAGCCGCTTAAAAGTACTTCCATGTATGTAAGTTATGCCAACAACTTCATTCCTAATACCGGTGTTGATATTAATAATAATGCGCTTCAGCCGTCAATTGTTAATCAATGCGAAGCAGGAGTTAAGAACGATTTCTTTGGAGGAAAACTATCGGCTAATTTAACCTATTACAAAATAATCAACAACAATATTGCTCAGGCAGCTATACTTGCTGATGGAACCGTAAGTACCGTATTTAAACAATTAAACGGTGAAACTACAAGTGATGGTTTGGAATTGGATGTAAATGGTACACTAGCTAAAGGGCTTAACTTCTTACTGGGCTATAGCTACAACTTTATGCGTTACACCAACACTGCCGATGTTACCGGAATGATTGAAGATGTACGTTTAGTAGGTACAACCAAAAATACTGCTAATGCAACCTTATTCTACACTTTCCAGGATGGAGCTGTTAAAGGGCTTAAACTAGGGGCTTCTGCATTCTACACAGGCAAACGTAACGGCGGTTGGAACGATGCGAAAAATGCAACAACTTTAAGGCTAATTCCTTTAAGCGCATTTACCACGATAGATTTCTCTGCAGGATATAGCTGGAAAAGATTCTCGCTTCTGGCTAAAGTTTCGAACATTACCAACGAGTTAAATTATTTTGTACACGAAAACTACAGTGTTAATCCAATTGCGCCACGTCAATTCTTAACTACTCTATCTTATAAATTCTAATTAGTTACATTTGCTATAACAGAACGGGCTGGATTTGATTAAATCCAGCCCGTTTTATTTTACATCGTTGGCGCTTGTTCATATATCGTCCACTGCTGCTCTTTATTGCTACTCTTTTTACTGAGGATGACCGGCAAATTTACAGCACCCTGTTTATCGCCGGAAGTTAGATAAAGCTCCGTTCCTTTAAGCTTAATCCAATAAATATTTTTGCCTGCCGTTTCAAAATCAAACTGTTGGATGGAGCTTGCTGAAGTAAGTGGTTGTTCTTCTAAAACAGTTTCTGTGGTATCACCGGTTTTCGGCTGAAACGTTTTGCCGGTAAACAGGTTCTTTAACTGGTAAGTATTGCCGGCTACAGGAATAAAATTCCAGGTCATGCATTTCCAGTTTTGTGGCGTGTAGGCCACCAAAGGTGTTCCGTTTTTGTTACTGGCATCTTTAACGCGCAAAAGCATGCCGGTTGCTACATTTTTAATTGCGTAATTACCTTTTATGGTTTGCCCTGAAACATAACCATTAATCAGCAGCAACAAACTAGTTGTAATCAGATATCGTCTCATTACCACTAATTTAATCAGTAAAAAAGAATTAAACAATAATCAAAATTGTTCCTGATTTGAGCAGCTTAAAATAATAATGGCATTCGCCTTTTCTGTTAATGATTTCGATATCGCATACTTTACCGGATTTTCCGTATTCATCTGCTAAAAAATCACCAATTTTAATGCTATCCAGCTGGTTTATATTAATTGCTGCCCTTTTAATTAATGTAGCGCTTTTTTCCATGAGCTTGTTTTTTAGCTACCTACGTAATCTCAAAAGCTTTGGATTCGTGGCAATTAAAAATACTTAAAAATAAGTAAAGCAAACTACTTTAGTGTAAATATAATTAGTAATGAACAAGTTCATATACCCTTTTCATATATAAGGCTTCCTCAATTTTCACAAAGAACTCATGCCATTCGCCTCGGGTAAACACCAGACTGATATCTGGAAAGGGGGTAGACAAAATTACAACCTCCCGCCCATCAGGGGCCCGTTCCAGAAAATCGTCAAAGGCGAGTTTTTTGGTTGCGACGTAAAAGGCATCAAACTGATCGAAAGAAAAGTTCATCAAAACACCTGTCCGCCAGATATTGATAACGCTGCAGTTTTTGCACTGTGCAATAGTAATGTTTTCATTTTGAGACAGAACGGTGGTTTTACACATAAATTAAATTTAATATTCGTCAATAGGATTAAACAAATATCACATTATTTAGAATAATTCCAAATAATAATTTTATTCATGTTACAGCTTGATAAAAAAAATGCCAGACTTACATCTGGCATTTTTCTTTATTCGGCATCGTAGATTACAACCTTTTCAAAATAAACCCTGAATTCGTCTAAAAAGGCTTTATGCAGCGGGTGAACCTGATAAACATCATGCGCGGCCAAATCTTCGAATAACAACAGTAAACTGAAAGTATAAGTGGTATCTACAACTGCTCGCTCAATAGGTGCAGGTACACCAATGTGGAAGGTTTTAACTACTTCAATGTTTTCTAAAGTCTGTAAACTGTTGCGAAAAGCCTGTTTTTGCTCCTCAGTGGTATCGGCTTTTAGCCAGAATAAAACGTGGTGTGCGATCATGAATATAATTTTTCCCAAATATAAGGAAAGCGGCAAGAGTTAAGCCTTTTTATCAGAAAACCTGCATCATTTAATCATCATTTGCTTAACGCAGTAAGCAGATCAGCAGAGGTATCTGCTGCGTAAGCCACATTACCTTTAGCAGCATTGTAAATGATCCTTAACCATACCAGAAAGTAAGGTAAACTGATTATAGCCAGTGATAAGGGATGCGCTTTCGCAAATACAGGGAACAACAGTAAAGGAAAATTACAGGTTATAACAAGTAAAACGGGAAGCAGTACCTTTTTCATGCCGCGGTTGTTTTCAAAGATATACCAGATCCCTACCCCTACAATTGAAATGATAAAAGTACAATCTTCTGCACCGGTACTAAATAACACCGGAAACAAGAGCACTGAAGCCAATATAAGTAGCTGAAACTTTGGTTTAGAAAAACGGCCGATCCGCATAAAGGGAAGCATAAACACTACAGCACCCAGCGAAAGAAAAAGCAGGTTGGGTATGCCAGACTGATCTAAAATCTCCCTGAAGAAGCCCATAATCGAGATGTCGATACCTCCACCCAAAATATTCATTTCGTTTTTGCCGATTAACGAAGCTTTCCAATCCAGATATGAATGGAGTACAAAGGCCGGCGAGGCAAACAACATGGGTACAACCAAAATAACGGCCGACCAAATGATCAGCCAAAGAATAAATTGGGGTTTATTTTTAACGAAGAAGAAAAAAACCAGGCCCACAATGCCATAAAGTTTGATAAAAGTACCCAACACAATAAAAAAGGCAGTCCATATATTATTGCCTTTGTTCAATTGCGTAAAACTGAGTATAATCAGCGCAGCTGCACCCGCATTAAACTGTTGGTTCAGCATCGATTCGATCAGGCAGGGAATGGCAATGTAACCGATAATGACTTTTTTATCATCACTTAAAGGCAGGGTTTGAATGGCTTTAAACAACAGGAAACAGTTAAATAAATTCCAGAACAATAAACCGATACTGTTGGGCATGAAAGCAAAAGGTGCAATTAAAACGCTAAAAATGGGCCCGTAGTGATTCGCATCATCATGAAATGCCGGATAGGTTGCATACAATGAACGTTCGTGAAGCAGGTTTCTGAAAGTATTTTCGAAAATGAGGTAATTATTAAACCGATGGGTTGCCCACGAATCGATTACAAAGATGAGTGTGACTAATACCCATAAAAATAATACGAAGCGGTTTTGCTCATAAAACTTTTTGGGCGAAGTATTTAGGGTATCCGGGATAGAATAATTAGTCATTGTAAAAAATACATTACAATACAATAATATTAAGCAAAAATCACATTTCCAACAGTTCTGTAAAGAAAATAATACTCCTTTTAGAAATATTTGACCAATATCAAAAAATATTTCTTGTAGCCATTTGGATAAATGAAAATTGGCTGACAAAACACGAAAACTAAATACCCCGGAAAGGTGTTTCCTACCTAACCAATTTATAAATCAATGGAATATCAAATGAATTCGATAAATGCCAGGAAAGAATTTATCGACATTGCTGACGAGCAGGACCGCCAGTACTGGGCTACCCGTTTAGGTGTAAGTAGTGAAAAGCTGAAATCAGTTGTTAAAGCAATTCAAAGCATGGAATTTTCCAAACTGAAAGATTACTTAATGCTGGAAAAGATTAAAGAGGCCAATACCTATCAACGTTTTGTTAATCCGCAGTAATGGGTATTCAATCGAAAGTTAAGCACGAAAAGCCTATAACTGATTGCGCACATCTGATCGATTTGCCCGCAACAAAGTCGGTTTTTAATCATAAGGTTAAAGGTAATGCAGTTACTAATCCGAAAGCCTGCATCAGGGTATTGAGTGTTTTTTATCCCAAAAACGGCTTAATGAATTTGCTTTAATGCTTATTTAGCAAAAAGCCCAGCACATTTGCCGGGCTATATTTTTGTCTATAGCTTAAAAAGTCAACACTACTTTCCCTACTGTTCTGCCTGTTTCGATTTGCTGATGTGCTTCTCCCATTTTTTGGAAAGGAAAAACAGCCGATACATGCGAACGGATTGTACCATCAGCCAACAATGCGGCAATTTGCTGCATGTCCTCTCCAGATGGTTTAACCCTAATGGTATAACCATTAATGCCCAGCGCTTTTGCTTTTTCGGTTACCGTTTCATTTAGACCTGAAGGGATACTGATGATGGTACCGCCTTTTTTTGTCACTTGTAAAGAGCGGTCGATATAGTCGCCACCCATCGAATCGAGTACAAAATCGATATCCGCAATTACTTCTTCAAAAGGCTGCGCACGATAATCTACATGCTCATCGGCACCCAATGACAGCACAAAATCGCGGTTAGCAGCCGATGCTGTACCAATTACGTAAGCGCCCAGATGTTTAGCCATTTGTACGGCATAATGCCCCACCCCGCCCGCAGCAGCATGAATTAAAACCCGTTGACCAGGTTGAACGTTGGCATGCGTGGTAAGTGCCTGCCAGGCCGTTAATGCTGCAAGAGTTGCCGCAGCGGCATCATTATGGCTCACATTTTCAGGTTTTAGTGCAAGTTCATCCGCTTTAGCTACCACATACTCGGCGTAGGTATTTCCTAATCCCGGAAAGGCTAACATTGCAAATACCGCATCGCCGGTTTTAAATTGGGTTACGCCCTCTCCAACTTCGGTAATGGTGCCCGAAATGTCCCAACCTAAAATAACGGGTAGCTGATCTTTAATCAAACCTGCAATCCCCTTACCCGACCTGGTTTTTACATCAACGGGGTTAATACTAATGGCATTTAACTTAACCAATACTTCTCCGGCTCCAACTGCAGGAACTTCTTTTTCGGTCAATTCGAGGTTTTCTACACCTCCAAAATCTTTTAATATAATCGCTTTCATATTCTATCTTGAATTTATATTTCAAATTTATACCAATAATTTCAATTATATTGGTATATTATTTCCATAATTTGGTATTTTTGCTTCATGCTAAAAGAAAACCTGTACGAGCCTTTTTCAACTGCGCACCTTATTTTAAACGATTGCCCCAAACAGGCACATAAACATAACTTTTTTGAACTGGTTTTTGTGTTAAATGGAACCGGAAAACAGTGCATTAATAACAGCCGCTTTAATTATCACGCCGAACACATGTTTTTAATTACCCCGGAAGATTGCCATGAGCTGATTATTGAGGAAACTTCTGAATTATTTTTCCTGCGTTTTAACGACATCTATCTGAAAAATAGTGGCCTACAAACCGAAAATATCAGGCGACTGGAATATATCCTTCAAAATGCCAACCACCAGCCGGGCTGTATTCTAAAAAATACCCGTGACAAAAAGATTGTTCGCTCATTGATATCGAATATTATTGAAGAGCAAAGCGAAAAAGACCTGTACAATAAAGAACTGGTACAGCAACTGGTTAACACGCTGATTATTATTGTTGCCCGCAACATCGCCAAATATCTGCCTGAGCAAGCCAATGCAGGTACGGAAGAAAAAGCTTTGGATATACTACAATATGTACAAAGCAACATTTATTATCCCGAAAAATTGCGGGCAGATACCATTAGCCATCATTTTAGTATCTCTGAAGCCTATTTGGGCCGCTATTTTAAAAAACATGTAGACGAAACCCTGCAACAGTATATTGCCAACTACAAAACGAAAATGATTGAGCACCGTTTGCAGTTTAGTGATAAGCGCCTGAATGAAATTGCAAACGAGTTTGGTTTTACTGATGAAAGCCATTTCAATAAATTTTTCAGAAAACAGCGGGGAAATAGTCCAAAAGCATTTAGGAAGTCCTTACAAGCACCAATTATGTAATTAAAACCTTGCTAAGCAAACAACATTATTTTATAAAATGTTGGTACAGGCAATTAATGGCATCGCGGCTAAAATCGGGGAAGCCATCCGTATAGGTTGCATTAATGCCATTGGTAATAATTACAAAGCCATACTTTTGTTGCGGATTAAAAAACATGGTGCTGTACAAACCGTAAGCAGAACCGGTATGCCCTATTAATTTTACACCCGGAATTAAATTTTCAGCACTTCGAAGCGCTAGTCCATAGCCTTCATCGGCACTAAGAGCTGTTTGCATTTGTTTCGCGCTCTTTTTAGAAATGATACGAGTACCCTCCTCCTTGCCATAATTCATGTGCATCATCATATATCTCGCCAAATCAGTTGCAGAAATCTTCATTCCACCCGTTGGCGAAAAAACTGGTGTACTGTACCCCATTACATAATTGGCAATTTCGGTTCTCCGTGGTGCATAAGCAGCCGGCGATGGAGAATATGTTTTGGTATCGGCATGGTACTCATATAGCTTCACAAAGCGCGTACTATCTAACGAATCGACACAGTAACCCGCATAAAGCCCTAAAGGTTTCAGGATTTGCTTTTTGATGTAATTATCGAAACGCTGGCCCGATTGCTTTTCGAGAATGGTACCAATGAGGTTAAAATTGAGATTACAATAATCGAATTTTGTACCCGGCAGATAGTTATTATAACATTTGGTCCAATCGGGATTTTTATCGGGATTAATCACATCCAGATTTAAATACCCTTGCGAATCGTTCAGACTGGAGGTGTGCGACAGAGCCATCTTCAACGTAATTTTCTGATCGGGAAATTTGGGGTTCCTGATTTTAAAACCAACAAGATCGCCAAAATCATCGTCCAGACTAATCTTCCCGGCTTCGACCATTTGCATGATTGCCGTAGCGGAAAAAGATTTGGAAATGGAGGCAATCCTGAAAATATCCTGATTGTTCAACGGCACTTTGTTTTCGAGATCTTTTAAACCAAAAGCATGGGTGCAAACAAGCTTACCGTCTTTTACTACCGCTACCGCCGCGCCCACTGCATTGTATTTTTCCATCAGCTGCTTAAAATCATTTTCTACTTCCTGGGCCTTCAATAGCGACGGAATCAACAACAATAAAAACAGCTTAAAGCTATACTGTGGTAAATGGAGTTTCATAAATACAGGTTTGGTAAAAAATTATTTCGCGTCGTTTACTTCGAGCCAGTGCCCGTCAGGGTCTTTAAAGTAAATTTGTTTTACGCCATCTACACGTAAGGTTATGCCTTTCTCCTTCCCTGCCCAATCTTCGAAACTGATATGCTGGGCGTTTAGTTTTTTCACAAATTCATCAACCGAAGGTACACTGAAACACAAATGTTCGTTCTTATCGAAATTTTGAGTTCCTTTTAAGCCTTGAATTAGATGTAACTGTCCAGCGGGGCCTAAGCTAAACCAGGTATGGCGGTTATCGTGAAATGGCTCAGGAATGATTTTCAGGTTAAAAACGCTTTCGTAAAAAACGGTCGATTGTTTTAAATCGCTTACATAAACTGCGATGTGATTGAGAACAGCAGGTGTACTGCCGGCATTGTTTTGCGCCATGGCCTTATTAAAAATGATAGAAAATAGAATAGCAGTGGTGAGGAAGATTTGTTTCATGTTTAAATATCATACTTATATGGGAATATTTTGAATAAAAATTCTCCCGTCATGGCTTATTTACAAAGAATCTCCTACGGCAATCCGTCATTCCCGTGAAAACGGGAATCTTAAAGCATAACATAGCAATCGCTTTACGATTCCCATCCGATAGCTATCGGATCAAGCTGGGAATGACGGATTAACTATGGGAATATTGTTAATTAAAATACTCCTGTCATGGCTTATTTACAAAGGATCTCTTAAGGTAATCCGTCATTCCCGTGAAAACGGGAATCTTAAAGCATAACATAGCGGTCGCTTTACGATTCCCATCCGATAGCTATCGGATCAAGCTGGGAATGACGGACTACTATGGGAATATTGTTAATTAAAATACTCCTGTCATGGCTTATTTACAAAGGATCTCTTACGGTAATCCGTCATTCCCGTGAAAACGGGAATCTTAAACATAACATCGCGGTCGCTTTACGATTCCCATCCGATAGCTATCGGATCAAGCTGGGAATGACGGATTAACAATGGGAATATTGTTAATTAAAATACTCCTGTCATGGCTTTTTTACAAAGGATCTCTTAAGGTAATCCGTCATTCCCGTGAAAACGGGAATCTTAAAGCATAACATAGCGATCGCTTTACGATTCCCATCCGATAGCTATCGGATCATGCAGGGAATGACAGGTTAAACTTAAGGCGCTTCGACTCCGCTCTGCGTGACAAACTATGGGATCAAATCCGTGCGTTCCGTGCATCCGTGGCTAAAAATTAGTGCAGAGAGATTCTTCGCTGCGCTCAGCACAACAAAAGCAAAAAAGGCTGCTCCAAAACCGGAGCAGCCAGTACAAATAAGGATTTGACTTGAATTCTATGCTTATGCTTTGAGGAACTTAGGTTAGGGTCTAGTTCCAGCCACCACCCAGTGCATGATAAATATCTACCACTGCGTTTAATTGTTGTTTTTTTGTTTCAATCAGCTCCAGTTTCGATTGTAATGCATCGCGCTGAGTCATTAAAACCTCAAAATAATCGGCCCTTGCGGCTTTAAATAAATCGTTCGAAATATCAATCGATTGGGTTAGTGCCGTTACCTGTTTCGATTTTAAATCATAGCTTTTTTGCAGGTTACTGATTTTCGACATTTGGTTGGCTACTTCAATGTACCCGTTTAAAATGGTTTTTTCGTAATCGTATACCGCCTGTAACTGTTTAGCATTAGCAGTTAAATACTCCGCTTTTATGGCATTGCGATTAATTAGCGGTCCGGCCAGATCGCCAGCCAAAGAGTAAATTAACGACTCAGGTGTTCTCAATAAATAAGATGGATTGAAAGCCTGGTAACCAATGGTAGCCGAAATACCCAGCGACGGATAAAACTGTGCTTTAGCCACTTTAACATCCAGTTTTGCTGCTGCAAGTTCAAATTCAGCCTTTTTAATATCCGGGCGATTAGCCAATAATTGTGCTGGCAAGCCCGTTTGCACGGTTGCCGGCACTAAATCGGTAAAATTAGCTTTATCTCTGATGATGGGTTGCGGGAAACGGCCCAACAAGAAGTTAATCTTATTTTCGGTTTCGGTAATGTTCTGCTGAATATCGAACTCCAGGCTTTTAGAACTTAATACTTCGGCCTCGAATTTACGCACGGCCAATTCAGTAACCCGGGTAGCTTGTTTCTGGATTTTCATTAACTCCAGTGCATTGCTTTGCAGCTCGATATTCTTTTTAACAATCTCCAGTTGATTATCGGCAGCAAGCAGCTCATAATAAGAGTTGGCTACCTCAGCAATTAAATTGGTGATTACAAAGTTCTTGCCTTCAACAGTAGACAAGTAATGGCTAATGGCTGCTTTTTTCGAGTTGCGCAGCTTATGCCAGATATCGGCTTCCCAGTTAGCCTGTAAGCCGAACTTATAATCAGGCAATATTTCTGGTACTTCTTTGCCTGGGGTAATTTCTGTTGAGGCATCGCCCGCACCAGAACTGGTATAACGACCTACTTTATCCAAACCCGCTCCCACGCCATAGCTTACATTCGGTAAAAGTTCTCCTTTTCTGGCTTTGATTTCGTTTTTGGCAATCTCAATATCCTGTAAGGTGATGTTTAACTCCTGGTTATTTTTAAGCGCAGTATCAATCAGGTTTACCAGATTAGGATCGGTAAAAAACTTACGCCATTGTATGCTGGCTGTGCTAACCGTATCCTGCGTGCCATTATTAAAGGCGGCAGGTACATTTTTATTTTCGGCACGTTGAGCTACTTCAGGTAGCTTACAGGCAGAGTATGCAGCGCATAGCAATACCAATCCAAGGCCTTTATATATATTTTTCCTAAACATTATTTTCAATTTCTTCAGTTAACGGATGTTCTTCTTCAATTTTAATCAGCTTGTGTTTAGCCGCAATTGTTCCGAAAATGTAGTATAAACCTGGTATTACGATTACCCCAAAGATGGTTCCGAATAACATACCTCCTGCCGCAGCCGAACCAATGGTGCGGTTACCGATTTTACCTGGCCCGCTGGCAATCATTAAAGGAATTAAACCTGCAATAAAGGCAAAAGAAGTCATTAAGATTGGACGGAAACGTACCGTAGCGCCTTCCATAGCTGCTTTAAATACCGATGCCCCCTGCGCGTGCCGCTGCGTAGCAAACTCTACAATCAGCACCGCATTTTTACCCAGCAAACCAATCAGCATGACCATGGCTACCTGCGCATAAATGTTATTTTCTAATCCCAATAATTTAAGGAATACAAATGCCCCGAAAATACCTGCTGGTAAAGAAAGAATTACCGAAAGCGGCAAAATGAAACTTTCATACTGTGCGGCCAATACCAGGTAAACGAAGCCCAAACAAATCAGGAAGATGTAAATGGCTTCATTACCGCGCGATACCTCATCTTTAGAAATACCAGCCCAATCGATACCAAATCCCCTTGGCAGGGTTTTCTTGGCTACTTCTGTAATGGCTTTAATGGCCTCGCCCGAGCTGTAACCTGGTGCCGACTGACCGCTAATCTCCGAAGCATTGTACATGTTATGTCGGGTAATTTCTGAAAGCCCGTAAACCCTTTGCATTTTGATAAAGGCCGAGAATGGTACCATTTCATCACGGTCGTTTTTAACCGATAACTTCAGGATATCTTCTGGCAGGGCACGGTATTGCGGTAAAGCCTGCACAATTACCTTATACTGCCTGTCGTACTTAATAAAACTGGTTTCGTAGTTACTACCCACAAAGGTTGACAGCGTATTCATGGCATTATCAATACTCACTCCTTTTTGCTGAGCAATATCATTATCTACATTAAGCATGTATTGCGGGAAACTGGCGCTATAGAAGGTAAATACCGATGACAGTTCTTTACGTTTATTCAGTTCTTTTACAAAATCGTTGGCTACGGTTTCCATTTTTTTATAGTCGCCGCTACCTGCTTTATCCAGTAAACGAAGTTCGAAACCGCCCGCTGCACCATAACCTGGCACTGCCGGTGGCTGGAAAAACTCGATGGTTGCCCCCGGGATAGATTTTGATTTCTCTTCAAGCTCTTCAATAATCTCTACTGCCGAGTGTTTACGTTCGTCCCAGTCTTTCAGGTTAATTAAACAGGTACCTGAGTTAGAGCCTGTACCTTCGGTAAGGATTTCGTAACCAGCCAATGAGGAAACCGATTTAACACCGTCAATCTCTTCGCACATTTTCTGCAGTTTTTCGGCAATCTGGTCGGTACGTTCTAATGTAGATCCCGGAGGGGTTTGGATAATGGCATATACCATACCCTGATCCTCATTGGGAATAAAACCTGAAGGAACGGTACCACTTAAACCCCAAACACCCAAACAAAAAGCAACCAGCACACCGAAAGTTAAGATCCTGCGGCTTACCACTTTACTCAGCACCCGCTCATATTTACCCGAAAGCTTGGCAAAGCCATTGTTAAAACCATCCAAAAAGCGATCGATCATCATCTTTTTGCCTTTGCCATGGTTATTTTTAAGCATAATGGCACACAATGCAGGGGTAAGCGTTAAAGCCACAATACCTGAAAGGATAATTGCCGTAGCCATGGTGATAGAGAACTGACGGTAAAAAATACCTACGGGACCCGACATAAACGCAACCGGAATAAATACCGATGCCATTAAGAAGGTGATGGCAATAATTGCCCCGCCAATTTCTTTCATGGCTTGTTGTGTAGCTTTAAGTACCGAAAGTCGCCTGTCGTGCTCCATTTTGGCGTGTACTGCCTCAATTACCACAATGGCATCATCTACTACTACCCCAATGGCGAGTACGAGAGCGAACAAGGTGATTAAGTTGAGTGTAATGCCGAAGAACTGCATGAATACGAAAGTACCAATCAACGATACGGGAACGGCAATGGCCGGAATTAAAGTCGAACGCCAATCACCAAGGAACAGGAATACTACCAAACCTACCAAAATGAAAGCCTCTACCAAGGTGTGAATAACCTTTTCGATAGATGCATCGAGGAATTTAGAAACGTCATAACTGATTTCGTAATCTAAACCTTTAGGAAATGAACTGGCCTTAATCTCAGCCATTTTGGCTTTAACATCTTTAATAACCTGCGTAGCATTACTACCATACGATTGCTTTAAAACAATCGCGGCAGAAGCTTTTCCGTTTAAGGTAGAATATAAATTGTAAGCAGCAGCACTAAAATCAACATCAGCCACATCTTTTAAACGAAGTAATTCGCCATTGGCACTTGCCCTTAACACAATATTCTCATAACCCTCTTTGGTATTAAAACGGCCCGAATATTTCAACACGTATTCAAATGCCTGCGAGCGTTTACCCGAACTTTCACCTGTTTTACCCGGCGAAGCTTCTAAACTTTGCTCATCAAGCGCCTTCATTACTTCATCAACCGAAATTTTGTAAGCCTGCATGCGATCGGGCTTTAACCAGATCCGCATAGCATAATCCCTGTCGCCCAAAATATCGGCAAAACCTACCCCATCAACCCTTTTCAGCTCAGAAAGCAGATTGATATCGGCATAGTTATACAAGAAATTCTGGTTCATTTTAGGGTCTTTACTGTACAGGTTGATGTACATTAACATGTTAGACTCCTCGCGGGTAATTTTTACCCCTTCGCGTACCACCAAAGGCGGCAGTTTATTGGTAACCGCGGCTACCCGGTTTTGCACGTTAAGCGAAGCCTGATTAGGATCGGTACCCAGGTTAAATACCACCTGGATAGAAGCCTCACCGTCATTACCGGCATCGGATGCAATATATTTCATTCCGGGTACCCCGTTAAGCGCACGCTCTAAAGGGATAACAACCGATTTAATTAAAAGCTCGTTATTGGCTCCCGGATACTCGGCCGTAATGTTTACTTTGGGTGGTGAGATAGACGGGAATTGCGTAACAGGCAGGTAGCTGATGGCCAACACTCCCAAAAACACAATAACAAGCGATATTACGATAGAAAGGACTGGCCTTTGTATGAATTTACTAAACATAAAATAAGTATGGAGGATTTAGATTATTCTGTTTTCAATCTCAATTGTTTAATCACATCCTGAGGCTGCTGGAATTTGAAAGCGATCTTATCATCATCTTTAACTTTCTGTACGCCCTCAAGCAGGATCTTATCACCTACATCAATGCCATCACCAACAATGTATAAGTCGGGTAAATCGCCTGCCAGGGTAATGGCTTTCGAGTGCACTTTATTGTTTTTATCGATTACAAAAACGTAAGTCTTATCCTGAATATCGTAAGTTGCTTTTTGTGGGATAACCAATGCATTTTTTAAAGGCACCACCATCTGTATTTTACCGGTTTCGCCATTTCTAAGCAGATTATCGGCGTTATTGAACCTGGCCCTGAAAGCGATGTTTCCGGTTTCGTTATCAAATTCGCTTTCAATTAATTCTACCTTACCTTTGGCTTTTAACAATTCGTTATTGGCCAATAAAAGACTTACTTCCTGCTGTCCTTTTACCTTTGCCGCACTTTGATAATTGAGGTATTCGGGCTCCGAAACGTTGAAATAGGCAAACACCTGGCTGTTATCAGAAAGGCTGGTTAATAAAGCGCCCTCATCAACCAAACTACCCAGTTTTAAAGGAATACGGTCGATGGTACCATCGAAAGGTGCCCTGATTTCTGTATTGGATAAATGAAATTTAGCCAGCGCGGTTTCGGCATTTGCTGATTGCAGTTTTGCCTTGGCCATGGCCAGCTCGTTTTTAGAAACAATATTTTTATCGGAAAGTAACTTGGTGTTTTCGAGCTCAATTTGAGCAGATTTTGTTTCTGCCTGTGCTTTGGCCAGTTCAGACTGGGCAGCTTTAGGCATAATGCGGAACAAAAGCTGACCAGCTTTAACATGCTGTCCCTCATCTACATAAATATTCTGCAGGTAGCCCTTTTCCTGCGCCCTTACTTCGATATTCCGCACCGATTTGATTTGCGAAACATATTCTTTGGTAAACGAAGTATCCATTCTTACCGGACTGGTTACCGCGTAAGTAGCTACTTCCTCTTTTTCTTCTTTTTTGGATGTACACGCTGTTACGTAAAGCAAAGCACTCAAAGCGAGGCACATTACATTTCTCTTCATCTTGTTTTTTTGACTAGTTATCTGATTTATTTTTTTTCATTAGTTTTCCTTTGCCAACCGCTTCATCATTTACAATACCGTTAAACGGCATGATGCAGGTTCAATAATTCAGGGTTACGCAGTGATTTAATTCGATAGCGAAATAAATACAGATTTATGAAGTTTAAATGAAGTTGAAATTCAGGTTTAAAGTGGCAAGGATTAACTTTTACAGCAAAAAGAACCTATTATGGCAATAAACATGAAGTTTTGGAGCGGTTTTACTGAAAACAAGATAAAATCGAACTGATTTTAGTGCTACAATCAAGGTGATTAGCTAAAAAAGCAATCAAATTTAAATTTTGAAATTCTTGTACTCAGGAATTTATTAAAGTTAAGATGACATAAACTTAACTGATAACTGTCGATCCTTTCGGGGTTAGGTATGTGGAAGCAACTCCTAAAGGCATCGTCATTTCGAGCGGAGTGCAACGGAGTTGAGAAATCTGTATAGAAAGATTTCTCCATTTCGCCACCGGAGAAAACCGGATGGCTCCAGTCGAAATGACGATTCTATTTATTACCCCATTGGGGTACAGATCTCGATTAAAAAGCCATCTAAATCGCGTACATAAGCGATGGTTTGTCCCCATGGCTTTTGTTTGGGTTCTTCTAAAATTGTGCCACCGGCCGATACAACCTGTTTGATTACGGTATCTACATCTGGCGTAGCGAAGCCCAACTCAATTCCAAACGGTTTTTCATTTAAGCTACTGGCTAAAAAACCATTTTTCAGGTTGGCATTTCCCAATGTTTTGGTAATAAATGATAATGTGGTATTGCCGGTCAATAATTCGCCATAATCAGCTTCAGGGGTGATAAATTTACGCTGAAAACCAAAAGCATTTTCATAAAAAAGAATAGCTTTTTCTACATCGGTTACATATAAAATGGTATAGCTATATTTTATCATGGCAATAAATTTAATGGATTAGTAGTTATTCAGCTTTGCTTAGTATGCGTTCAATTTCGCGCAGCATTTCATCGGCCAGCTTTTGCTTTGCGCCAATTTTAGACAGGTATGCATCGGCGAACAGCGCATCGAGCTCTTCCATAATAAAGCTGTATCTGGCCTTTAATTCCATCAAATCTATTTGTAACGACATTGAAAGCTCCTGCATAGTTCAAAACTATGAAATGGAGCTTGTAATCGCAAGCATTGTGGAAATCTGGAAAGAAATGTTTTTAGCATCCAAATAATTATTTAAGCAAAAAAAGAAGTGCCTCCGGAAAACCGGAGACACTAACTAACCAACCTTTTCCAATAAAGGTTTTGTTTTTCGGGCATACTGATTACGTTGTAAAACGAATGTCCCTATGTTTATTGCCAGCCCGGGTTTTGTTTAATATCCGGATTAAGCACCATCTGATCTGTCGGAATTGGCGAAAGGTAATCGCGCAGCAAATTGAATTTGTATCCTGTAGCCAGGTTGGTTTTAAATAGCTCGATGTAGCCATTTTCATCAACCGGGTAACTAGTTAGGTACTTTGAATCTACCACACCGGTCCACTGGGCTATTTTAGCGCCTTTTGGTTTCCAGCCCACAATCAGCTCATCGGCAGCAGCCCATCTGAATATATCGTCTTTACGGTAGCCTTCGCAAGCCAGTTCTACCCTCCTCTCGCGCCTTACTTCATTAATAACAGGGCTCAAAGCAGGAAACTCCCATTTTGGATCGGCTGTAATAGCTGCGAGTAACATATTGGGCATGCCTACCCTTGCACGGAGTTTGTTTACGCTAATATCGAGATCGTTTTGGGTAATGTTGCCCAATTCTGCCTTAGCTTCGGCATAAATGAGCAAAGCCTCTGCAAAACGGAAAATGATATAGCCCGATGTTCCGCGGTCCTGTTGCTGGTTATAATCAGGATCATGGCCTTTATAAACCTGATAACCGGTAGCTGGTTTCTGCTCGTTCGGTGCCGAAAAAGTTGGCACATCAAAAATATTTGGCGCTGCACCATTAGGCCTGTTATTGGTTACAATATGATTGCCATCATTAATGTAGATGGTTTGCGCCATGCGTGGATCGCGGTTTTTAACCACATTTAATAAGGTTGCATCGCTCTGGTATAAAGCATTTCCAGTAATAGGCTTACCATCAGTACAGAGGTAATAATCAACCAGGTTTTTGGTTAAGCCCCTTCCGGCACCTGTATTGGTATACCTATGCCAGTAATGTCCTCCGTTAATATTCAAATCATACTGCCGCCATAACATCACCTCCGTGTTTGAGCTGTAGTTAACCTGATTAAATATGCGCCAATAGCCATCTGTACCGGGGGTAGCCACTAAAGCATAACCACCTGGGTTGGCAATCAAATCGGCTGAAACTGTTGCCGCTTTTTGCAGAAATTTAGTTCCGTCGGAACCGTTAACACCAAAAGCTGTACCTGCATGGTACTTTTCCCAGGTACCTTCAAAAAGTGCTATGCGTGCCTGAAACAACTGCGCAACCTGTTTATTCACCCTGGAAGCTTGTGCTGATGCCTTTGAAGGCAGATATTGTACTGCACGATCGAGGTCGTTCATGATAGAATCGACAATCACAGCTCTTGACAATCTTGGTGTTTTAAGTTCACCAGAAGTAATATCGAGAGGTTTATTCACCCAAGGCAAATCGCCAAACTGGCGCAACTTGCTAAAATAGAACCATGCCCTAAAAAACAAAGCTTCGCCCACATAGGTTTTTTGATTATCCCAGCTGGCATTCACTTTATTGTAATTTACCATAAAGTAGTTGATGTTTCTAAGCGTACTCCAATCGCCGTAGGCCCATCCGCCACCTGAGCTTGGTATGATACGCACGCCGTTCATATTGCCGTTTACCGACATGGTAATCATATTGTCGCTACCATCATCAGCATCTAAACCGTACGGGCCAATTGTACCAAAAGCGCCTATTGTTGAGGGAAATGCGGTATAAAAGTTATTTACATATAGCTGTAAATCGTTTTGTGTTTTCCAGAATTCGGCCTCACTAATGCTTGTTTCTGGTGTTCTATCTAAAAAATCCTTTTTACAGGCAGCCAGAAACAGTGCCAGCATAAGGATTGTGATATATATTCTGTTTTGCATGATTGTATCCTTTAATATTTTTGTTGGTTAAAAAGTAACATTCAATCCTGCAGAGTAATTTCTCTGCATTGGGTACACCTTTCCTGATGACAAGAAAAGTTCAGGATCAAGCGCTTTGGTAAACTTCGTAATGGTAGCCAGGTTTTCTACACTGAGGTAAAATCTTACACGGCCCAGTTTCAGTTTTTCGACCAGGCTTTTGTTCAGGGTATAGCCTAATTGTACGTTCTTAATCCTTAAATACGCACCATTTTGCAGGTACCTGGTTTGGGTCTGCTGGTTTTTATTGTTTTCGCTGCTCATGTAATATTTCGGATAATAGCCGTCTGGTGTTTGTGGCGTCCACCGGTCTAAATGAGTGGTAAACAACGAACTCTGCCATTCATCTCCTACAATTCCCCAGAAATAGTTGCCGCCAATGGCTACATCTCTTTTTCCTACTCCCTGTACAAAAATCATGGCATCAAAACCTTTCCAGCTGGCATCAGCCGTAACACCATAACTGTATCTCGGAGTTGAATTTCCGATTACCTTACGGTCGCCGGGATTGGATACGGTAGAAGCTCCGGGACTAATTATTCCATCGCCGTTAAGATCAGCATAGCGAACATCGCCAGGTGTTAAGGGTCCATTGTAAATCAGGTTTTGTGAAGGTGCACCGGCAATTTCTGCAACACTTTGGAAAAGGCCAACAGTTTCGTAACCCCATATTTCGCCCATATCCAATCCTTCGTACCAGGTATTTAAAAGCCCTGTTGGATTAGGATAACGGGTAACTTTAGCTGTATAATCGCTTAATACCCCTTTTAAACCATAACTAACAGATCCGATTTTATCTCTCCAGGCCAATGAAAGTTCCCAACCCTTTGTTTTAATGGCTGAGTTGTTTACACTAGGTGGGGTTGTACCCAAAATGGCTGGTAATGCAGCCGAAGGACCGGCAAAATCAGTAGCTTTTCTGATATACCAATCGAACGAAGCACTTAACCGGTTATTGAAAAAGGTTGCATCGGCACCAAAATCTAATGTAGAGCTGGTAATCCAGGTTAACTGATCGTTAACCAAAGCCGGTAATGCTACTGACGCTTGTTGGGTACCTCCAAATAACCAGCTGGTAGCTGTTGGTCTGGAAGTACCTAAGCTTGGATAAAACGGATAATAATTGGTATCTAAAAATACCTGATCTCCAAGTTGCCCGTAAGACCCCCTGAACTTTAAGGTGTTTACATATTTTTTAACTGGCTCAAAAAACGATTCTTTATCAATATTCCAGCCCGCCGAAACACCTGGATAAAGTTTCCAACGTACATTTTCCAAAAAGCGCGAAGTTCCATCGTATCTGGCATTAAGTTCTAAGAGATACTTTTCTTTGTAATTGTAGTTAATTCTTCCGAAAGCACCCTGTGAGCTCAGTTTACGAACCAAATCAGATATGGATGGTGTAGTACCGTAGGCGGTAGAAAGTGATGGAATATTATCTGAATAAAGATTGCTATTGCTGGCTGAATAGGACTGAAAACCAACATAATCGCTTACGTAACCACCCAGGATGCTAAAATAATGATCCTGAAACTGCTTCTCATATTTCGAAAATACGTTAACTACCTCATGCTGATTGCGTTCGTTGTAACGGCCGAAAGAGTTTGGTGTAGTTCCTCCTACTGTTTTCTGAGAACCATCGGGCAAAAAGGTGTATAAAGTTTTTAAATGTGAAGTTTGGTCGTAATACTGTGCATCAAAAGTATAGTTAGCAGTAGCTGTCCAACCCTTAGCAAGTTTAAAGTTAAGCTCTCCACTTAACAATCCCTGATCGGTAATCTGGTTGTTCCGGCCACCTTCTTCATGAAGCAGGATGTTGCTCTCATCCGAATACCTGCCATCAGGATTGTATACGGCAACTGTAGGGAATTTACGGGCAATCTGATGCATATACGCCTGATCTCCTCCACCTGTCTGGCCGGCGTACAAATTTGGAGAATTAAACAATTGACGGGAGAAACTAGTGCGTAAATTAAACGTAAGCCAGCTGGTTACATCAGAACTCAGATTAGCCCGCAGGTTATAACGTTTGTAACTGTCATCTCCATAATTATACATACCGTTCCTGTCATTATACCCTGCCCCAACAAAGTAGGTTGATGAGTTAGAACCACCATTTACACTCATATTGTGCTGCTGGCTAAAAGCATGGTCTTTATAATAAATTTTAAACCAGTCGTTATTGGCATTTCCGGCATTCCACGAAAAATATTCGTTGGTATTCGGCGCGGGGTTTTTAATGGTTTCGGTAGTAAGTATGCCAGCCTGATAATCTTTAATACGCTGAATAGTTGGTCCATCAAAAAACGCCGCTCTTTGTGCATTGGCAAAAGCTTCGTTATAAATGGTGGCAAAATCAAGCGAATTAACCATTGTAGGTAAATTAATTACCTCTGATATGGAAAGGTTATTGTTATAGGAAATGGTTGGCGCTGAGGATTTGTTACCCTTTTTGGTACTGATGAGTATTACTCCATAAGGCGCGCTGGATCCATAAATTGCAGCAGATGCCGCATCTTTCAAAACACTGATATTCTCTATATCATCAGGGTTTATGCTGTTGATATCAACCCCCTGAACACCATCTACAACAATTAGCGGCCCGCCAGAAGTTCCCAATCCGGTATAACCACGAATGTTTAAACTTTGGGTAGCATTAGGAGCCCCACCGGCCGTAGTTGCGCCGATATTTAGATTGGCTACCTGGCCCTGAAGTGCCTGACTGATTCTGGTAATCGGCCTGTTTTGCAAATCTTTGCCACTTACCTGCGCAACGGCACCGGTAAGCCTGGTTTTAGACTGACTACCGTAAGCTACTACCACTACATCGTTGAGTTCGGATGATTTGGTACTTAAACGGATTGTCATCTCAGATGAAGTTACGCTAACCTCTTTCTCCTGATAACCTATATAGCTTACCAAAAGTATTGCTCCACGGTCAACTCCTGCTAAAACAAACTTACCATCTGACCCTGAAATGGTTTGCTTGTTGCCGTTTTTAACCCTGATACTCGCGCCGGGCAAGGGAACATCATTTTCGTCTACCACCTGTCCCTTTAAATCGATAAATGCCCTGGCCGATTCAATGATGGGTTGTACCGCTGGCACTTTTGTACGGATTACAACAACTCCATTTTCGATAACATAAGACAAAGGCTGTCCTTCAAGACATTTTTCGAGCACAGTTTGTAAACTAGCATTTTTAAAGCTGAGCTCAGTTAACATTAAATTTTTGGCTTTTTTTGCCGACCATACCACACTGTAACCAGTTTGCTTATTGATTTCGTTAAGCACCTGTTTGAGTGAAGCACTCTTTTTTTGGTAATTGATATTCTGTGCAAATCCGGTTGCACCAACCTGCATAATCGTTACGAAGAGCAACACCGCTGCTAATTTCATAGCTAAACTTAATTTAAAGGCGTAGCCCGGGGGCATACAAAAATTTTTAGTATAATTTTTATACATTTGATTGTTCTGTTTATTCGACAAAGTGACAGCGGTCGGATGCTTTAATCACTTTGCGAAACGTTTAAGAAATAGTTAACTCAATTGTTTTTTGACATTAGAACGTTTTCGGGAGCAGTGAGATGCTCCCGGATTTCTAAAGACTGCACTTCAAGTCTGGTATTTTTTCATCTTCATTTGGTTAGTTGGTTTAATAGTTAATTGGTTTTATTGCGTTAAATGTCCATGCTAACGGGCATGATCGGATTTTGCGTAATTCATGACCGTAATCTTTTTGTCGCGAATTGTAAAATAAACTTCATGGGTCATTTCGAGCATTTTAAGTATGCCAGAAAGATTTCCCGAGCGGCTGGTTACCACGCCAAATTCGAGTTCTTTTAAAGCTGGATTGTCAAATTCTACATCTACATCATACCACCTCGATACCTTTTTCATAATTACATCCAGACGTTCTTCTTCAAACCTGAAATAGCCGTTTTTCCAGGCCATTACTGTTTCAACATCGGCTGGCTGTACTTTAACCTGGCCGCCCTTAATTACCGATTGTTCATTGGGTTGGAGCAGCACATGGTTTACATCTACACTACCCTCAAGTAAAGTAGTTACCTTTTCATCTTCATCGCCATAGGCGTTGATGTTAAAATGAGTACCATAAACCGTTACCGTTTGCTGGTTAGAAACTACGCGAAACGGGCGGGTTTTATCTTTAGCCACTTCAAAATAGCCTTCGCCGTTAAGTTCCACTTTACGTTCGCCGAGTTTTTTAAAACTTGTCGGAAATGTTAATGATGAGGCCGAATTGAGCCATATTTTTGTACCATCGGGCAGGCTTACCTGATACTGACCTCCCCTTGGTGTGCTGATGGTATTATAAGCGATTTCGGTAGTATTATTTTCAGCATCTACTACCTGATATTGTAACTGTCCATCGCTGTTTTTGGTAATAATGGCACCGTCGTGCCGGCTTTGTGCTCCAACAGCTAAATCGGATAGTGCAAGTACCTTGCCATTGGCTAAGGTAAGTATTGCTTTATTTTTTCCGGCGGGTATATCCTGCCTCTTTAACACGATCATTGCGGCTTCATCCTTTGCAAACGGGCGGATAAGCAGATAGAGCCCCGAAATAAATAAAGCGCCAATTAAAGCGGCAGCAACCAATTTCGGCCATAACTGCATTTTTTTATTTGCGCCGATTCTTTTGTTAATTTCAGCCAGCATCCGGTTACGATGTACTGATTCGTTTGCGGCAAATTCTTCGGGTATAGCGAGTTTCTGATTTTCCTCCCGATTGTACCAGGAAGCAAAGCGAATCTCCTCTTCTTGCGTAATGGTTCCATTGAGCCATTTAGAAGCGAGTGCTTTATAATCATTTTCATTGTGTTCGAGATCGTTCATCTTCAATAGGTTTATACTTACATGTACCCTATGTGTGATGAATCCCTTAGTCGGATATTAAAATATTTTATTTTTTTATAACAAAGTCGTTAAAAAATGATTCAGACCAGCTTTTAAAGTCTTAAGCGCCTTTCCGAGATGGGCTTCTACTGTTTTTTCGGCAATATTGAGGGTTGTGGCAATTTCTTTTTGGGGCATTCCGCGTTCGCGGCTCATTTTGTACACCAGCTGACATTTATCGGGCAAAACAGCAACCAGCTCGGCCAGTTTATCTTTGAGTTCGAGAAAACTTAACCAGTCTTCTGTTGATGCATCCGTCAGCATTCTACTGTCAAGGCTATCTCGGTATTTTTGTTCGTTTCTTTTTTTGTCGAGCAGTTTAATTACGCGGTATTTGATACATACGGCCAGGTAAGCATTTAACGAGCCAGTAACCTGCAATTCGGTTTTGCGCTGCCAAAGTGAAACAAAAATGCTCTGTACAATTTCTTCAGCTTCGTCTAAATCGTTTATTTTACGCGCAGCTATTTCGAACATCCTTTTCCAGTACCGGTTATAAATTTCGGTAAATGCAGTATGGTTTCCTTCCCTCAAGCAAGATAACAATTGTTCGTCGTTAAAATTTCTATAATCGCGCATAGCAATAACCTCATTAAAGGGGACGATTATCTGGTTAGCCTGTAGTTGAGCTAGCCGGATGTAATAGGTTTATTACAATTATAAAAAAATTTAATAATCAAATTCAAACAATAATTTCACGCAAACGTTTGTTCAAAGAAAATAATTTCGCAATCAAGACAAAAAACAATATTTTCAACCAAATAGGGAGTAAAAACGACTAAACCTGCAGTAGTAGCAGAAGTTTTTCGCCCCTAAATTAAGAAGCATATAAAAATCTATGCTTTAAGAATGTAAAGCAGATTTACTGCGGTTTTACCCGCCTATCATTACATTAAATGCGCCTAACACAATTGTGCCGCCGTGAGCAGTTTGATCGCCCATTCTGGCCGCTGGCATGCCGCCAATCATAACGGTTGCAGATCCTTTAATAATACTATCGGGCGGACCGACACAAACCAGCGTATCACCTACCCTGGCGGCGGGTAAACCACCAATAAGTACGGTAGGTTCGCCCGGACCTACAATGGGTCCGCCAACGTGAGGTATAGGCACTGGCCCTGGTGTGGCCATGGGACATTCATGAAAATCAGTTAATCTTGCTGCTGGTGGCATATTGCTGTTCTTTTAAATTAGTTAATCATGATCATGGCACTCTTAAGTGTCAATTCCATTCCGCTTTCTATTTTGGTAATCTCCGATCCTCCGGCAGAAAACTGCATTTCGGCCTGTTGTTTAATGTTCATGCCGCTTATGTTCACATCTCCCCCGTTGGCCTTAACAGATACACCTTGACCACCTGCTATAGTTACCATCTGATCGGCTTCGATACTGATATTTTTAGGGCTTTTGAGACTAATTCCACTTGCCGACATGGTAATATGGTTACCGTTTTCATCCTGAATGGAGATTTCTTTGTCTTTATCGTTAAAAACGATGGAATTCTGTGCGGGGGTGGCAATGGTTAATACCTTGTTTTTGTCATCAAACCTGATACTGATATTGGATTTGGAAACAAAAGCTTTAATTGCGTTTGTTTCGTCGGGGTTAAGTCCCTTTGCGGGTGTTTGTTTTGAACTGCTATACATGCTACCGAGTATTACCGGACTACGTGGATCGTCATTTAAAAAACCCAATACCACTTCATCTCCTACTTCGGGCATAAAAAATGCGCCAGCACCACTGGTAGCATAAAAATTAGCCAGCCTGGCCCAGATTCCCTGACCTTGCTGATTAAAAACAGGTACATCGACCAGAATGCGGTACTGCGATTCAGGATCATTATAGATTTGTTTCACCGTACCGTTAAATAAGCCCCTACTGGCGCTCAAAATCCCTGATTCGATGCTACTATCAGGTTTTTCGATCAACCATTCCGGAGAAAGTCCTACTGAAACCGATGTGATCCAGTTGCCATCAGCAATATGATGGGTAATGCCCGAAATAATGTAATCGCCATTAAACCTCTCGCCAAGACCACTTAAGGTAATAAACTTACCCGGATCGACTAGAGAAGTGCCTTGAAATTTGGCTTCGCCCCTGATCTTAGCAAAATCAGCCTGTAACATCCTTGCTTTTGCCCAATTGTTAAGCGCCTCGTTTTCCATCCGGGTGATAGTTTGCAACTGGTATTCGTCGGGACTGGCCACCTCTGCCAATTTACCCGATGAAATATTACCGGGACCGTTATAATGACCATTTGCTACGGCGCTATTAATATTTTGTATGCTATAATCCCAGCTATTGGCCGATACACTTTTTAGCTGGGTTAAAGCATCCATATTAGCATTAAATGACATTAATCCGTCGCCATAGCGAACTGTAATTACCGGATTGGCATTAGAATCAGGAGCTTTAACCGATACGACGCCGTTTAATGTTGTAACAATAAGCCCGTTCATTCCGGCGAGTGATACCATGAAATCCCAATCGCTTAAATTATATTGTACCTGGCTCGGCCAAACGAAACTGGTTTTGCTTACATCGGCCTTTAATGCGCTGTAATTGCCAATAAGCGTATTTATAATATCGCTATCTTTCTGCTGTAAGAAAGTATTGTTCTTTTTGCCAATCGTCATTTTTACGGCTTCATCCCTGCATTCAACCTCAAGCGCCGAACCAATAAAATCATCAATACGAATAGATTGACCAGTAATAATCCCTGAAAAGATTAAAACATTTTTACCATCATAACCTGCTTCGATGGTGATTGGGTTACCCGGTACAAAAGTGAATGATGAACTGGCATCAAATGTCCCCTGATCTGCCGAGCCATCGAGGATAGTAAGTTTTGCCACTGATATGTGGTTTACTTTTTTATCTATTTGTATGGAAAGTACCCGTAAACTATCGGGAATAAGGTTACCTGAAACTTTAACACTGAAGCTAGTTAAGCCACCTGAAAGATTTGCTGATGCTGGCATTATTAAGGGATGATTGCTTTAATTAAATGATTAAACCAAATATCAGCAAAAGAAATAAAAAAGGTATGCTTAGGGCTCAACGTATTTTCACCCTTTTTTACGGGTAGTATTTACAAAACACCATCAAGCTTCACCAGATTAAATCTTGTATCGGCCTTAATAAAATCTTCCATCATTGCGGCATGACCAGCGCCTACAATAATGACGATATTTTTATCCTGCTCGGCGGTCTGGTTCTGAATATTGGCATACATGATCAGGTTGCGTTTATACCAATTGGCCACCAAATCAGAACCAAAAAAATCAGTAGCCGGGTTTACCCTGTTCAGAAAAGAAATGTAAAGCCCTTTGTTCAGTTTATATTGTTCGGGCGAGTTAAGACCAAGCAACACATCTTCCAGCTTCGGCTTACTCAGGCAAGCATTCATAAATACTTCGAGCTCAGCAATTTTATGTTGATAATCGGCAAAAGTAAAAACACCTTTCTCCTGTAACTTAGCTTTGATTAAATCAAAACGGATAGGCACCTCATCATAATCCATGGCATAAATGCGATCATTACCTGCTTTATTCGCCAACCTAAACCCCAGCTGAAAAGTCTCGTTTTCACTATAAAATCGTTTGTAAAAAGCATTCAACGTATCAGCACGATAAAATGGTTTTCCCTTTTGATAAAGCGCGTACATGCCATTAAGCATATTGTTTTTGGCTGCATCATATTCCACAAAAACTTTATCCGGATGGTACTTTTTAATCAGTTTATCTGTAATCCGGCTTAATCCCTGCTGGTTTTCATCGCTCAAAATATTCCGGTCTTTCATTTTTCCTTCATCAAAACCCGGGTTATTAAAATGATAGACACCAATAAGCACCACATTGGTTTTGTGTTGTGAAAAACCTACAGATGAGAAGAAAAAGTATACCAACAGGTTGATCAGGAGGATATTTTTAAGCAAAGGCATTTTAGGGTATGAATTTAACGAAAGCAGACTTTATAATTTGAAACCTTGAGAAGGGATTTATTCTACTATCCTACTGAAAGCAACTATTAATTATTGTTTCAGAGGAGTTCTATATTAAAATAAATGCTACTTGCCGCGAAAATAAAACAAAGAAATAATAAATCACAATATAGTGATATTTTTTTTCTGCGATTACCACCCGATCAGTGATTGACAAAATCTGCAATAAAAAATCAGGTTCAGCATACACGCTGTTTCAGCCCATAAAATGAAAAAATAGTGAAGGAAATTTAAAGTACTGGGTAAGTATTGATTTTACGTAACAAACTTGTTATATTCACAAATTCGGAATCAGAATTGATTATCCGGATGCAAATTAATTTATTATTCATATCATACACACCATTAAACGAGCCATGAGAAAAGGTATTGTTACACACATCGATATACTGTTGGGAAAGGGTTTTATCGAAGACGAGAATCAGCAAGATATTTCTTTTCCGCTGAACTATACCCACCACTCAATTCAGACGGGCAGTATAGTTGAATTTGATATTGCCCTCGGTACTGATGGTTTGTTTGCCACTGATGTTCAATCTATTGCTTCGAATGAAGCGGTTATGACGGGTTAAGCCGGTTTTATTTTCTATTTAAAGGGTTACTTTGTTGCCACTGTTTTTTAATCTCAGCTGCACCTAACGCATAATCGTACATTTTTAAGGAGGCCATAAACCCGCTGTAATTCTCGCCTTCATCTGAAGCACCGATGATAAATTTAGCTTGCTTAATTGCCGAGCTTAATGTCATATTTTGCTGGTTATCCAACACGCCATCAACATAAATTTTTTCTACCATCCCATCAAAAGTGAGTACCAGGTAGTGCCATTGGTTGGCTTTAGGTAGTTTGTTAAATTTCATATCAAAATGATAGTCGAGGTGGCCAGCTGCACCATAACCTGCGCTGTTGTAATACATGGCATTGTAGGAGTTGGCTAAGCGAACAGCATTTCTGTTGCACCACGACATTAAACATTCGCCAGCTTTATCTACTTCAGGATTTTTAACCCAGGTTGCCACGGTGTACGAACCATTCCAGGCCAGCTGTTGCGGAACCGGTTGATCGGAGGTTAGGAAGCCCTTACCAAATTTTAGCGCCTTTACTCCCAGCTCATCAGTTTGAAGCGGAACCTCGCCAACACTTTTAAAAACGCCACCCAAAGTGCCTGTATTTTGCAGGGTAGTAACAGCTTTATTTGAAGAAACTTTTGCCACATCAAGATGGAGAAGCATTGCGTTTTTACTGCTTATTGCCGGGCCATTTACCGAGCTTTTACTTTTTACAGCAAGCGGAATATCAAAAAGTGAATCGTAAACTTTTATATTCCAAACGGCGGCATACAAGCCCTGTTTTTCGGTACCTGTTACGGTTAATTTAATATAGCGTGCTTTTGCATCATGATCATCAATCATCGGGCTGCCAGGTGTGCGGTTAGCCGACCGATCTGAAAACACCTTCCATGTTTTACCATCAATGGAGTACCGCAAAATGTATTGATAATAAAATGTAGGGAATTCAAACTGTGTAAATACCCTTTTCACCTGCTTTGCTTCGCCAAGGTCGATAGTTAAATCCTGTGGAAACCGGTTACTTGCAGCCTTCCAGAGGGTGGCATTGTTATTATCGGTTGCCAGTGCTGCCTGATAGGTATAATCAGTATTTTGCCCCACCAAATGATAAGCTGATGATGCAGTAGCAGGTTTATTTAATGCCAGGTTAACCGGTACCTTTTGTTTGGAAGGATTGATATAGCCGGTATTTTTGGGGTCGACGGTTTTAATGGTCGAGTCATTTTCAAAAACCATTTTATCGATACATACCTGCCTCGAAAGCCCGCCACGTGTCATCGGGTAATCGTGTTTGTGGTAAACGATGTAATAATCTTCGCCATCCTGTAATACGGAGTGGTGCCCCGGTCCATGTACACTTTTATCGGCATTGGTACTCAGAACCGGATTATTTGCTCCCGGAGTAAAGGGGCCATAAGGTGTATTGGCATAAGCATAGCGCACATTATAGGTTTCATCGTGGCAGGAAGCACCAGAATACATCAAAATGTACTTGTTTCCCTTTTTCATCATGTAAGCGGCCTCAAAAGGTCCGGGTGTTTGCGCTAAAGGGATATTTTTCGGCCCCTTCATATCTTTCATGCTTTGCGCATCCAGCTCGCCTACGGCATAGCCACCATTGTAATGTACCCATGTGCCCCAATAGCCATAAATTTTACCATCGGTATCGGTAAAAAACTGGGCATCCAATGAAGGAAAACCTTGTCTGGGATAGTTATGCGCTATGACAGGTTTATCATTTTCGTTGAGTTTTTTCCAGGGGCCAATGGGTGTATCTGATACGTAACCGTAAATATTACAGCCCATTTCGCAATTACCGAAATAAAGATAATAGCGGCCATTTTGCTCAACAATATCAGGCGCCCAAAAGTTAACCAATGGGATTGTAGTAAAAGAAGGCACATCCATGGTATAATTGTACCAATTCTCAAAATCTTTGCTATACCATACTGTTGGCGCGCCCGAGGCCAGCATAATATTATCGGTAGTAGAATAGATATAATAGGTATCGCCAAACTTTTTAATGGTTGGATCGGCAAAATAACCAGGCAACAACGGATTTAATTTGGTATTAACTGCATGAGGTGCCCTTTCCTGCGCCTGCGTTTTTTGCCAGCCTTTTACCAGCGCAATGACAAGTGCTATTAAAAATACAATATTTAAAAAAGGCAGGTATTTCTTCTTCATTTTACATTTAACTAAATGATTGGATGATGATCAAAGATAGATTTTAAACATACCCGTAACGTTCATAAATATTAACCTGATGTACCTTAATTTTAACTGCGAAGCCATACCCAGTTACACATCGAACAAACCAGGCTGTAGTTCTTGTTAAAATCCTGCTATCACCTGCAAAAAAACACCAATTGTGGCTTAGGTAAATCAGCTATTTTAGCATACTAATCAACAATTAACTGCTCTGGTTTTAACCCACAGTAAAACTAAATCTTTCACCATGTGTCCCATAAAAAACAATACGCTTTCCGCTCATTTTTTGTTAAGTTTCTGTTTACTGCTAAGCATATTTTTCTGTAACAGCACCTACAGTCAGACAGCTAAACAACGCTACATTCCTGCTAAAGTTTGGATGGTACCGGAAGGAAATGATTTCGACAATGCAGAGAGCGAATATAGTTACCAAAGAATGGTAGAATCGGATAACCTCGCTATTTTCTGGTCTAAAGCATTTGGCCCCGATCTATCACAAAACCCCGATCCTGCACTTCGTTTAAATATGAACGACATTTTAAAAGAATGCGATCGTTTCTATAATTTCTATGTGGATAGCCTGGCTTTTGTAAACAAAGGCAAATCGGTAACAGACCGCTACAAGCTTTTAATTTTTGTATTTAAAGGTAAAGAAGGTACGGCCTTTGGTGGTGGTGAAGAACATAAAATCGGCATCGCCTGGACACCCATTACGCGCATTAGCAAAGCACCTTTTGGTGCCCTCGCACACGAGATTGGCCATTGTTTCCAATACCTGGTTAATGCTGATGGATCGTGGGCTTTTACCTCATCTCCAAAAGGCAGTCGTGGCCAGCCCATTTTCGAAATGACCTCACAGTTTATGCTTTGGCATGTTTACCCCGAATGGATGACTTTTGAAAACTACCACCTGGAATCCTATTTAAAAAAGACGCATTATGCATTTCTACATGAAACCAATCAGTACCACTCGCCTTATGTGCTCGAATATTGGGCCAATAAACATGGTGTTAAATTTATTGGTAAGTTATGGCAGCAGGCACTAAAAGGCGAAGATGCGGTGATGGCCTACAAACGGATTACCAATACCAGCCAAACTAAATTTAATGATGAAATGCACGAGGCTGCAGCCAGATTTATAACCTGGGATTTAGACCAGGCGAAAAAAGCGGGTAAATCTTACGCCAACAAACATTTTACTGTTTTAGATTCATTGGCCAGTGGCTGGTACCAGATAAAGTCGACTAACTGTCCGCAAAATTATGGCTATAACGGCATACAATTAAAGGTTCCACAAAAAGCAAGTACCATTAAACTCGATTTTAAAGGGATAGCTGGTGCCGATGGTTTTAGAAATATAAACCTGAATGATGCAGGCTGGAGATACAGTTTTGTGGCAGTACAAAAAGACGGGAAACCTGTTTATGGAAAAATTCATACCGACCATGAAAGTTCGGTTAAATTTAATGTACCGGCGGGAACAACCTATTTATGGCTGGTGGTAAGTGGCGCACCAAGTACGCATTGGGAGCACATTACAGATGGCAAAGACGAAAATGATGAGCAATGGCCTTATAAAATCAGACTAACGGGTACAAGCCTTGCGAAATAAACAGTTTGGCAGATCAAACAGATGTTGATCTGCCAAACAATAATTAACCATTTGTAATGGTCAATTGTTCAAACGCGATTTCGAGTGACTCAACAGCAACTTCATTGCCTTCAGATTTGAGATCACTGCCGCTTACTTTGGTTGGGAAGGCATTGCTTAACTGCCACTGCATGGTAACATTACCTGTTTCATCAAGCAATTTAATTAATACCGTACATCTTTTAACCGTATTCATTTTAATCGCCGAATACCAATCCCAAAAAGTATTGTCGTTAACAAAAATGCCTTTCTTCATGGTTACATTGCCATGTTTAGTTAATCCCGGCATTTTTTCAGCAGAAAAAATCGGATTGTTGTTTTTGCGGTATTCGATAAGCTGATTTTCCACGTCCAGGCCTGATACTTCCTGAAACGAAATTCGCTGTAATGCTGAACCCAAATCTACCTCAAACCTGAATTTAGGTAGCGGCCATGTTGCACCCTCTGTGCTTCCATCATTTGCCATAATTATATATTTTAACTTTAATAAATTAACTTTTCTGCATTTGTTGTTGAAAAGTGAGTACGATAAATTCTGCCGGCCGTACTACAGCTACTTTTATAACAACATTCATAAACCCGTTCAAAATATCATCGCCTGTCATGGTAGTTCCCAATCCGCAATCTACCGAAAAAGCATCTGCAGCACTCGCCCCCTGCAGTCCTCCCTGTTTCCATAGTGAGGTTAAGAAACTGCCAATTGTAGCCTTTACTGCTTCCCAGGTATTTTTATCGTTTGGCGAAAAAACATAAGCTTGCGTAGCCAACTTGCATGATTGTTCGATCATAATCATCGTTCTTCTTACTGCGATATAACGCCAATCCTGACTATTCCCATCCAGCGTGCGTGCGCCCCAAACCAAAATACCTATACCATTAAAGAAACGGATAGCATTGATAGATTTACCCGAAACAGCATCTACATTAAGCGAAGCCTGCTGGGTATCCGATAAACGGATAGGCAAATTTACCACCCCTACAATTGAAGTATTCGCAGGAGATTGCCATACCCCTTCCTGGTTATCAACAGTGGTGATTACACCGGCCATGCCACCACTTGGAGGGAGTACATTAGCCTGCTTCAATACCTGATTAATAATACCCGTATAAAGTTTACTGGCATTTAATAAAGCATTGTTGTATTGCACTATGGTTAACGGTGCCGTACCCTGGTTTTCTATCTGCTGTAAGATTGCAGCAGAAACAGGATCAGGATTTTCTGGTGGATTGAGTATAGGCGCCAGTTGTTTAATATCGCCACCGAAAAGGTTGGTATAGTTAATATCGGCATTTTGCATAATTGTGGTACCTATAAAAGGATAATAAGCCACCCCATAACTTAAACCCTGCTGCCCCGTACCTGCCCTGAATGTTTCGATATCGACAGTATAGTTTAAAGGATCGGGATTGCGACCGCCAATCACATCGAAAATACTGATTGCAGTTTGCATTACTTCGCTCTGTGCCAGCATACTTTGCATCAGCGTAGCATTTTCAGGTACCGATAACAAAGTAGCTTCGGGACAAATGTACATGGTAGGTTCCTGCTCATTACGTAAAAGGGCAACACCATTTTGTAAATCGGTTAACGATACATTTGGGTTTACCAATGGCTGCCCAACAGCAACAGGTTGCCCTGATGGTTGGCCGTACGTACCCACTGAAACTATGTAAGCATCGCCACCTCCATTCTGATAAAACAGCATGATGCTGTTATACAGATAATAAATGGTATTGGGATCGGGTAAAACGGAATAATAAGCACCGTTAGCCGTAATATAATCCTGATTTATTGGCTTAGTATTTTGCTTAACAAGATAATATTGTGGATGGTATTGTACCGCCGGACTGGCCGGAAGGGCCGGATCGGGGTAGCCAAAAATAGCCATAAAATCGGCAAAACTGGTAATTTTAGTGGCTACATTGGTATACGATTTACCTTCGTACATGGCCTGTGGTGTATAGCCTATAAATGCCGGAACAGCTGTAGCCACCTGAACTACACTGTTCGGAAAAGCATTTTGCTCGTTAATGTAAACACCGGGAGTTTTAATATTAGATTCGATCATGATAATTTAGCAGTAATGGTTTGAATTACACTTTAACTGAAAGCTTACAAGCACGAATATCAGCAAAAAGAAAGAGAAAGGTTGCAGCCGCATGGGGCGTATTTTCACCTTATTTTGCATGGGTTCAAACAAATAACAAGTTCCCGAAGGTAAAAAACGTCTTAACTCAAACATTTGTTAATATCCTGTAGCCATTAGCTAAAAAAGAAGTATAAAAACACCGGGCTTGTTTTTAATTTTATCATCAATTTACAGGCAATCAAAACCTGCGGCAATGCTGAAGTAAGATTGTTTAATCCACCATCCTTTAATTATTATGACGAAAATATATCAGCAACTGCTCCGTTCGGTTTTATGTATCGGCCTTTTAACCACTATTACCAGTGTTAAGGCCCAAAATGGCGATCAGATATTGGATGGTGTTGGCGAAACAGCCATGAGTGCACGTTACAAATTTAACGGCGATGCAAAAGACTGGTCGCGCAATAACCTGCATGCCAAACTTTTTGGCAATGGGGCCAAATTTGTAAATGATAATCAATTCGGGCAGGTTTTATCGCTCACAGGTGAAGGAAATTCATTTATTGCACTGCCGGCAGATGTGCTCACAGATATGGAATCGATCAGCATTACCGGCTGGGTTTATTTACGATCGAACCAGCGCGGGCAACGTTTCTTTGATTTTGGACAAGATGCAAACAAACATTTTTCGGCATCACCGGCAGGCAGCAATGCGCAGGATGGTTTTCAGGCAGCTGTTTCCACAGCCAAAGGAATAAAAAACGCAGTAGCTACCCAATCCGTGCCGCTTAACCAATGGGTAAACCTGGCCATCGTGGTTGATATTCCTTCCAAATCAATCACTACCTACCTTAATGGCAAAATCGCCAGCGAAACAAAAGATATTCCACTCGATTTAACGACAGTATTCGCACAGACACAGAAAGATAAAAACCTACTTTACATTGGTAAATCGCTACTACCAACTGATCCTTACCTGAATGCCCTGATACACGATTTCAGGATTTACCGTGTTCCGCTGAGCTTCAGACAAGTTGGTTACATTTACCGTAATGCCCTTAAAAGCGGTAATGAAAGTACTGTAAACACCACGGCGAAAAAAGAAGATAACCTTCAAAAATTTTCGGCAGCTACACCGCAACTCTACAACGCATATTTAACCAAAGTTGCCGATGTAGCTGTGGTTACAACTGTTGGTAATTTACCCCGTTTACCGGCCTACATTGATGGTACTTACCGCGATGGAAAAACCGGGCCAAAAGTACGGGTGATATGGCCAGCTCCTACCGACAACAGCACTGTTTTGAAGACTGGTCAATATACGATTACCGGGCTGGTACCGGGAACAAACCTCAAAGCAAATGCTGCTGTTACGGTGAAAGAAGCAGGTAAAGCGACTTTACCAAGTTCTAAACTCGAGGCTTTTGGTTTAGATCAGGTTACCTTAAAAACCAATATCGAAGGAAAGGGCACCAGTTTTACCAAAAACCGCGATAAATTTATTGAAACACTGGCAAAAACCGACCCCAATTCGTTTCTGTATATGTTCAGGCATGCTTTTGGCCAAAAACAGCCTGAAGGTGCAAAGCCACTTGGCGTTTGGGATAGTGAAGATACCAAATTAAGGGGCCATGCAACCGGCCATTACCTTTCGGCCATTGCACAGGCCTATGCGGGTACAGGATACGATGCGGCACTTCATTCCAACTTCGCCAAAAAAATCGATTATATGGTTAATACCCTTTACGATTTATCGCAGTTATCAGGCAAACCTCAAAAAGAGAGCGGCCAATATGTAGCTGATCCTGCTGCTGTGCCCGTAGGACCGGGCAAGACTGCCTTTGATTCTGACCTGAGCGGAGCGGGAATAAGAACAGATTACTGGAACTGGGGCAAAGGATTTATCAGCGCTTACCCACCCGATCAGTTTATTATGCTGGAGCAAGGCGCGAAATATGGTGGTCAGAAAAACCAGGTTTGGGCACCTTACTACACTTTACACAAAATTTTGGCTGGCTTGATAGACATTTACCAGGTAACAGGTAATAAAAAAGCACTCGAAATTGCTACCAAAATGGGCGACTGGGTAAATGCCCGCCTGAGCAAGCTGCCACAAGAAACGCTCATTAAAATGTGGAACACCTACATTGCCGGCGAATATGGGGGCATGAACGAATCGATGGCGCATTTGTACCAGATTACCGGAAAAGCCGAATACCTTAAAACTGCCCAACTATTTGATAATGTTAAGGTATTTTTTGGCGATACCACGCATATTCATGGTCTGGCTAAAAACGTTGATATTTTCCGTGGTTTACATGCCAATCAACATATTCCGCAAATTGTGGGCAGCATCGAAATGTATCGGGCTTCTAAAAATCCCGAATACTACAATATTGCTGATAATTTCTGGCACAAAATGATTAGCGATTATATGTACAGCATCGGCGGGGTTGCCGGTGCACGGAATCCGGCAAATGCCGAATGTTTTGTGGCCCAACCGGGTACCCTATATGAAAATGGATTCTCGGAAGGTGGGCAAAACGAAACCTGTGCCACCTATAACATGCTAAAACTAACCGGAGATCTTTTTCTTTTCGATCAGCGCGCCGAGTTTATGGATTATTATGAGCGTGCTTTATACAATGATATACTGGCATCTGTAGCCGAAAATAGTCCGGCCAATACCTATCATATTCCCTTAAGGCCGGGATCGGTAAAACAATTTGGCAACGCCGACATGACTGGTTTTACCTGCTGTAACGGCACTGCGCTGGAAAGCAGCACCAAGCTCCAGAATTCTATTTATTTTAAAGCTAAGGACGATAAAGCACTCTATGTAAACCTGTTTATCCCTTCTGTTTTAGACTGGACTACCCGCAAAATAAAAATAACGCAAACTACGGATTTCCCCAAGGCTGACAATAGTCGCTTAACGATCCAGGGCAGTGGTAAATTCGATGTGAATGTGCGGGTACCGGGTTGGGCTAACAAAGGCTTTTTTGTTAGAATAAACGGCATAGCACAAAAAGTTGATGCCAAACCAGGCACTTACCTCACTTTAAGCCGAAGCTGGAAAGATGGCGATGTGATTGAATTGAAAATGCCATTCACCTTTCACCTCGATCCGGTAATGGACCAGCAGAACGTTGCCAGCTTATTTTACGGCCCGGTGTTGCTTGCAGCCCAGGAGCCTGAAGCCAGAAAAGACTGGCGCAAAGTTACACTTGATGCTGCCGACATCAGTAAATCCATAAAAGGAGATCCTGCAACACTGAATTTCACTATTGATGGCGTTAACTTTAAACCATTTTATGATACCTATGGCAGGCACTCAGTTTATCTGGATGTTACGTTAAAGTAGTTCATTGGTCATTGGTTTATTGGTCAATAGTCCATGGTCGATAGCCTAATCCAACTGAAAACTGATTATTGGTTTATTAGTTAATAGTCCATGGTCGATAGCCTAAACTGTAAACTGATAACCGCAAACTGATTATTGTTTATTGGTTAATAGTCCAATCCAACTGCAAACTGAAAATTGCAAACTGATAAATGATAACTGATAATTTACCAAAATTGTTACACTCCATCCAGATTGCGAAAAAATATAATTTACATCGATTGAAATTAAAATATCGCTTCGTTATAAACGATTTTAATAAGTCCCGCCCGGTTTGCCTGTATTAACTTTAATTGTGTTTTTGCTATCTTCAACGCTATAACCAACATATAACATGAGCGATAGTAATTATTCCAGAAGAAAGTTTTTAACCCAAGCCTTACTGGCCTCAGCCGCTGTGGCAGCGCCGGGCTTCTTATTTGCAAAAGGGCAACCTATCCCCCGTTTTGCGGCAGGAGAAAAGGTTAACCTGGCCTGTATTGGCATTGGTAACCGTGGTGGCGATATTATCCGCGAGCTTTATAATACCGGATTGGCCAATATTGTTGCATTATGCGATGTAGATATGGAAGCACCGCACACCTTGCCTATTCTTAAAATGTTTCCAAATGTGCCTCGTTTTAAAGATTTCAGACAGATGTTTGATAAAATGGGCAACCAGATCGACGCTGTTTCTATAGGTACACCAGACTTTTCACATTTCCCGATTACCATGATGGCCATAGGCCTGGGTAAACACGTATACGTTGAAAAACCAATGGCTCGCACTTTTAACGAGGTTGAACTGATGATGAAGGCTGCGAAGAAAAACCGTAAAGTGGTTACCCAAATGGGTAATCAGGGACATTCGGAAGCCAATTATTTCCAATATAAAGCATGGGTTGATGCTGGCATTATTAAAGATGTTACCGCCATTACCGCACACATGAATTCGCCACGGCGCTGGCATGGCTGGAACCCAAAAATCACGTCGTTCCCACCAGCAGAAACACCTCCATCGACACTCGACTGGAATATATGGCAAATGCAAACGCAAGGCCATGATTATAACAAAGATTTTGTAAATGGCCAGTGGCGGTGCTGGTTCGATTTTGGTATGGGCGCATTGGGCGACTGGGGAGCACATATTCTCGATACTTCGCACCAGTTCCTTGATTTAGGGCTGCCTTACGAAGTAGATCCTGTGAAACTCGACGGACACAATAATTTCTTTTATCCGATGTCTTCAACCCTATCGTTCAAGTTCCCTAAGCGCGGCAGCATGCCACCTGTCGAAATTAAATGGTATGATGGTATCGATAACCTTCCTCCAATACCTGCAGGTTATGGCGTACAAGGATTAGACCCAAACATCCCGCCACCAAGCAATGGTGCAGCTACCTCTGCCAAGCTAAACCCGGGAAAAATTATCTACAGCAAAGATTTAACTTTTAAAGGTGGTTCACATGGCAGTACCCTGTCTATCATCCCCGAAGAAAAGGCTAAAGAAATGGCTTCGCGTTTACCGTTTGTGCCACCAAGTCCGTCAAATCACTTTGCCAATTTCTTAAAAGCTTGTAAAGGTGAAGAGAAAACGCGTTCACCTTTCGAAATTGCAGGTCCTTTAAGTCAGGTGTTTTGCCTGGGTGTATTGGCCCAATGGACAGGCGAGAAAATTGTTTTCGATCGAAAAAAGAAAATTATTACCAGCAGTAAAAATGCAAACGATTTATTAATTGGTCCTCCACCACGCCAGGGATGGGAACAATATTATAAAGTATAACTTTCAAATACGAAAAACACAAAAGCCTTTAAACCGCAAGATTTAAAGGCTTTTTATTTGGTTTAGCGAATTAACTTATAAACCCGCTATTGCCGATTCATTTAATCGTTTATTGTAAACCTTGAGATCAGATACCAATCCGTAGCCGCCTTTATTGGTATCGCCTACCTGCTTTAAAGGAAATACCAGCGTTTGCATCCGGTTCATTTTATCTTTGGTATTGGTAAAACTGATTTTTTTACCTTCCATTTTTTGAACCAGCTTTCCGTCTACATAAATCCAGGTACCTTTTTCATTACCGGTGATTACAATTTTATAAGCTTTGCCAGCTTCAAAGTTAAAATCGAAAACATCGGTATAATTCTCGCGGCTAAAACCCAGTTTTAAACCATCTTGTTTAAGCAAATACACATTTGCATTATCTGATTTAAACAGGGTAACACTATCAACACTTGCAGTTGGTGCCTGCAAGGTAAAGGCAACGCTATACGGATAGCCAATTTCATATAAAGGCAAAGCAATAGATCTGGCTTGTTTTCTAACCAGTCGATCTTGGTAAACCAGCGAATCGGCCCCAACGGCAGGAACTATAGCCCGCATGTTCAATCCCGGTCCTTCGCCTACATGTGTAGCATTTTGTGTAAAATTATCCCAGTTAGATTGATTGGTTTTACCAGTCCACATTTTCTCTGCCAGCACCTGCATTGCCGGAAAGGTTCTTTGGTGCACATCTTTCATGGTAATTCCGTTTCCTACATGGTCATTCCATACAGCAAACATACCGCCTCTGATTTTAGGATGTCCCATCGGAAAGACTACGTTGCCAATCTGATTGGGTTCCCAGCTATTATAAAGCCGTTTAACATTCAGAAAATCATAGTAATAACCGGCAGCGGGCACAATATAGAGCCATCCATCAGGCGTACTGATCTGATCGTAACCCAAACGCACCATTTCTTTAGGTTCTGCATAACCATTGTACCAGGCATTCATAGTTACATCATCGGCAGTTACCGGCGTTGTGCCCTGAGCATGGGTTAATGCGCCCCAAAGTCGTACCCTTTTACCAAAGCCTTTTACATACCTGATATAATGATCGGTAAATGCCCTGAAACTTTCAGCTTCCTTTTTGGCATATTCGTCGGTACCGATGTGTACTTCAGCGCCCACAAATACAGGATCTTTTCCGCCAATATATTCTTTAAAAACATTATCGATCACATCGTAAGTTTTCGGATTACTGATATCTAAATGATCCATTCCATAAGCCTTACTTCCAATTTCAGGGAACACTTTGGTAAAAGCCAGTGCATGCGCAGGCACATCAATTTCCGGGATAATGCGTATACCATACAGTTGTGCGGTTTTTTGCAATTCCTTAAAATCAGCTTTGGTATAATAGCCATCTTTAGAAGTTAGTGCGGGGTAAGTAGTACTTTCGAGCCTGAATGCTGAATAGGTTTTGCTCCAGTCATCGCCAAAAAACTGCTTAAATCCATTATCATTCAAGTGAATATGAAAATCGCCCATTTTATAATAAGCCATCATTTTCACATAGTGTTTCAGGAAATCGAGCGTAAAAAACTTACGGCCTACATCGAGCACAAAACCCCTTACTTCGTATTTAGGGTAATCGTGCGTAACACCTTTAACAATCTGGTTATGTGCGGGATCTTGCTCCAGCAATTGCAAAATGGTTCGGGTAGCCCAAAAAGCACCTTTGTAATATGGGGCGTTAATTTGAATCGTTTGATCGATATTAAGCGTATAACCTTCTTCTCCAAGATTTTGCTCCGCCGCATTAATATGGAGCACAATATCACCTGCTTTAGCTTTTCCTGCACCTATATTTAAAGTTTTGTAGCCGGTTAATTGTTTCAAATCTTTCAGTAAAATTTCTGCTGCCGGCGTTAAAAGTTTTTTAGCTTTCGGATCAACAATGATTCTGCTGTTTGCCAGCAATTTGAAATGACCACTTCCACCTTTCCACTCCCGCAAAGTAGGAATAACAAAGGGCTGTGCATTTTCGCCGGTCTGGGGGCGGTATTTCCCGGGCACTTTAACAGTTTGCTGAAATTCGTAAGCACGGTTATTTTCGGTGTTCCTTAGCCTCAATACCAACTCAACTTCGCAATCGGTTAAGGGCTCATAAACTTTTCCTTTTACATCTATTACCGTTTTTCTGCTCGATCCATAGAGTGAAAGTGTATAGCCAGAAGCCGGTTTAGGCAGCACCAGCTGACGGGTGCCAGGCGCCAGCTGACCAGGAATAGACAGAGCTGAAATAACAGTTTTAAATGCTGTAGAATCGGCAGCTGTTAGTTTTTGTTCTTCCTGGGCATATACGCTATTGCCCATGAATAGTGCACAAAGCAGCGCTCCGGTTATCTTTACGGCGCTGATTTGCTTGTTTAAACTTGTTTTTAATTTCATAAATAGATGTTATAAAGCAGATGTTTTAGTACTGGTTGATCCTTCTATTACAAACCAGGTATAGCTCTCCGGTGCGATCGTAAACGTGAGGTCGATGGTATAATCTCTGTTTAATTTATAGTTTTTAAAGCTGCCTTCTTTTTCTTTAACCTTTGCCATGTCGGTTAAGCCGGTATAATACAAAGGCACTTTAATGGTTCTTGTTATTTTTTCTTTGGTGGGGTTGTACAACATCATTAAACCTTTTTCTTTCTGATCGGGATTAACATGTAATATGCCATCCCAATCGCGTCCATCGGCACGGCGTAAGTGGATTACATCCGAATTGAGGATATTGCGGTACTTTTTGTACCAGTTAATTACGTTTACAACGGTTTGTTTGGTTTCTTCGGTATCGTATAAACGCGGGCCACGATAGCAAGCCTGCACACCAGCACCATAATACTGCACCATTAACTGCTCATAATCTTTTAAGTGCTCGGCAAGCGGTTCTAATGTTGCTGCGCTTCCTCCGCCCTGATATTGTGTAAGTGGCACAAAACCCCAGCCCATCGATGGTGTTTTAATCCAGGTTGCATCGAAGATATTCTGCCGGTTAAGTATTTTCTGGTGATCTCTGGGCAAAGAAAAATTCACCTCGCGGTAGCCTAAACCAATTTTATGGGTACCATCTAAAAAATACCAGTCGGGCGCATTAATGTAAACCCCTTTTTCATTAAGCCAGGTATATAATTCTTTCTGGATTTCCATTTGTTTCCATTGCGAATCATCTAAACCTGTATGCCCCGGGTGTGTGGTCGAAGCACAAACATCGCCCGGATAAGGACCATCATTTTCCCAGATATCGAAACCGGTTTGGGTATAGAAATTTTTAATGTTATCGCGATACCAAAGCCCCCACTTGCTTCCAAAACAAGGCGCATGGCCAAAAAAGGCACCTCCTGGTTTACCCGTTTTAGGATCAACCACATCGTCATCCGGACTTATACTTCTGGAGCTAAATAAAGAATAGCCGCCAATTTTTATATTTTTACTGTGAGCATAATCAGCAAGTGCTTTCCATTTATTCAGGTTTGCCTGCGTGGTATCTTCCATGTTTAAGTTACTGCCAAAGCTAACAATAAGTGCTTCGTAACCTGTGGCTGCACATTGATCAATGGCGGTACGTACCTGATTTTCATTCTTCGATACCAAATGCATAAATATAGGATTGGCCGAGGTCCAGGGTGCTACCGTACGGTACATTTTCCGAACAGCCAGCCCACAGCTTTCCCTGTCATCCCTGTTCATCAGCAATTCGTGTGTACGAACGGAATTAAGCGTAGCACCTGCCTTCAATTCAATCCCTTTGGCTTTTTCTGGGTAAATTTCTAAAAGTACAGGCGTTTGATAACGGTAATGTACCTGTGAGGTATAGGTAGAATCGGCTTTCCAATGTGTGGTTTGATCACTATTGGCATAATTCATCGAATTATTAAAGGCGTAATTGGTTTCAAAATAAATTCCGCTGGGTTTCTTCATGATTTCGAAATTCCCTTCTACCGAACTTTCTTCTTCTACCATGCCCAAAACTTCATTCACCACCTGATCTATTTTAAACAGTTTGGCTCCTTTATTCTCAACCTTTAACGACTTCACAATGAGCGAAATACCATCATAAATTTCATATATCACGTTAACTTCCAGCCCGCTAAGTTCTTCTGCCTGTGGCTTGTACAAAAAGGAAACTGTTTTACCAGTCGCGGGTTTGGCCGCCAGTGACCAAAAACGGTTATCGTTCCATTTTATGCGCGGTGTAATGGGCTTAACATCATAGCTAACATATCTAAAATCGATTGCACCGGCTTTAAATCCATCAACCCACTCGGGTAGTAAATAGGCCTTTTCTGTTTGCCCGGTTAGTCCGCCTATGTTGTATGTTTTGCCGTTAATGGTTAATCGGGCTTCTTCCCTCACCGATCGTAACAATTGCTGACCAGTGCTTAAATTGGTATAATCGATGCAGGCCAGATTGGGCGAAAGCCTGAAAACGCGTTTCACCAGTCCGTTTTGTAAAACAAGATCTTTTCCATCGGTACTTTTAATCACCTGGGCTTTGGCAGCCACAGGTTTAACCAGCCAATCCTGTATCGGAATATTTTGCGTAAATGCCCTGGGCATCCCGCTAAAAATTAATGGCGTTAATAATAAAATCGGTAATTTTCTCAGTTTCATTTGTGTTTGATTTGTTTACTACTTGTTTAGTGTGTCTAAAATAATAAAGATCGGTGACTATTCTGCAAACCTGCTGGAGACAGGATAAAAAGCTTTGATATATACCTGTTTAAAAGCTTGTTGAAGGCTATGAATTGTACACATGGATGGGATATTTGGTTGATTTCAAATAGCGCTTTTTTATTTGTTTGAATGTTTAATTATTTCATCAAATCATTGAGCGATATTGGCATAAGAAAAATCAGCTCAAGCATTAACAGCACAACAAATTAGGTTTAGTATGATTTAAGCCGAAACACAAAAGCCCCTAAATCTCAGATTTAAAGGCTTTCTTTTTTTAAGCGGTTAAAATTTGTTATTGAATATACACCTCCAAAATTGGAAGCGCAGCTTTAATTGCCAGCTTTAGTTCATCGACCACCTGCGGGAAAGCAGCATCAGAACAGGAGATATTTTGCAGCTGTCCGCTAATCCAGGCCAGATTTTCGAGACCTGCAGAGCTCGACATGCCGTAAAGCCTGTGCGCCAGTGAAATTACGATCTCGCAGTCTTCGGTACCGATTTGGCAGTCTAATTCTTTAAGTGCAGCATGCAGCTGATCAATTGTTATTCTGATAATTTTACGGAGCTTTACCGTATCGCCCTTAAAATATAAATCCAGCTTGCTGATATTAAAATGTGATTTCGGTGTATTTCCGTCATCATTTTCGTCAGTAAGCGGATCGGCAGGCCGTACCAGCCATTTATCGAGTATAGTTGCAATATGTTCTTCTAAAACCGGTTTGGTAATAAAATCATCCATACCGGCAGCAAGGCTTTTCTCTCTTTCGCCTTTTACATTTGCCGCAGTTAAGGCAATTATAGGCACCCTTGTTTCTACTTCCTGCGATCTTATTTTACGGGCGCATTCGTATCCATTCATTTCAGGCATCTGGATATCCATAAAAACAAGGTCGAAGGTTTGCTGCTGACAAAGCTCAGCGCCTAAAACGCCATTTTCTACCTCAGTTACCATACTTCCAGGCGATAATTCTTCCAGCAGCGAGCGCGTAAGAAACCTGTTCACGGCATTGTCTTCAATGATCAAGAACCGGTAATTCTGGTTTTGTCTCTGATTTGCCAAAGCAGCGTAAGGCCTGTTTTGATCAAATGCTTCACGGGTCCTTATTCTGGTTAAGGCCAGATAAAGATCGTTCATTTTGATCGGTTTGAGCAAACGGTTATCGATATGCAGATCGTTGCAGGCTTTTATAATCTTTCCATCGTCTGATGAGCTATGTAAAAGGATTAAAGGAATCTCTCCAACATCATCAGAAAAATTCTCCCTGATTTTGGCAGCGGTTTCCAGGCCATCCATATACTGCATGTGGTAATCCAGCAAAACAGCATCGTAGGTTTCTTCACCAGCCAGCAGCTGAAGTGCCTCGAAGCCATTTTTAGCATGGTCTGAGCCGATATTTTTCAGCGCAAGCATATCCGTTAATATAGCCCGGTTATTGTCGTTATCATCCACAATCAGCACCTTGCTGATGCTTTCCATCCCCATCCATTCAATCAGCCCTCCCTGCTCTGCACGGAGCTTTACATCAAAATAGAAGGTACTGCCTACACCCGGCTCACTCTCCAGATTTAGCCGGCTTTCCATCATGTGCAACAATTTATTGGAGATGGTTAAGCCAAGGCCTGTTCCACCGTATTTCTTGGTGGTAGACGAATCTTCCTGCGAAAAGGCTTCGAAAATTTTAGCCTGTTTGGCCTTTGCAATCCCGATCCCCGTATCCCGAACAGAAAATCTGATCAGGTGATGATCTTCTTCGCTTTGCAGCGATTCTATTTTAAGCTCAATTTCGCCCTCTTTTGTAAATTTGGCTGCGTTGCCCAGCAAATTAATCAATACCTGTTTCAGCCTGATGGCATCAGCCCAGATAAATCTCGGCAGATCGGGATGGAGGTTTAACAGCATCTCGAGGTTCTTCGTATGGATCTGATAATTGGTTATATCGCTCGCCTGCCAGGCCAGTTCATAAAGATCGCAGCGGTCTACATCGAGCTCAAACTTACCCGCCTCGATTTTTGAAAAATCAAGGATATCGTTAATGATTCCCAACAGTGAGTTTGCTGATTGATGAACAATTTTCAGGTACTGCTGCTGGGTACCATTCAACTGTGTTTTTAATACCAGATCTGTAAAACCAATTACCCCATTAAGTGGCGTTCTGATCTCGTGGCTCATATTGGCCAGGAATTCTGATTTGGCAAAATTGGCAATATCGGCACGTAACCTGGCGGCAGTTAGCTCCTGACGGTGCTGTACAGCGGCAGATATATCGTGCGTAAAGATCATCATGCCACCGATAGCTTGATCTGCGGTGTACCATGGGGTCATTTCCCAGGCAATATGTTGTAAACCGTGATTTATAGGTTCAACATAAACATCTTCATCTTTTTTAATTGTCCGCCCTTTTAAAACTTCCTGATGCACATCTTTACGCTCTTGTGAAAGTTCGGGGAACACTTCATAATAAGAATAGCCTTTAATGCTACCTTCAATCTGTGTATAGGCTTTTATCCAGGTACGGCTCGCAATCAAAAACTGCATATTGTTATCAACCATGGCCACTGATGCCGGGGCATTTTCGATAAAAGCCAGCAAAAGTGCTTTTTCGAGCGCCAACTCCTGTTGAATCGCCTCTTTATGGGTAATATCTACCGAAATACCGAGATACCCAACCGTTTCGCCATTACTGTTCTGAATAGCGGTAATAGATAGTGATACCCGTACCCGCTTTGCGTCTTTGGTGATAAAGGTGAAAATCCTTTCCTCTTCAGGGCTATCTGCACATTGCGCGTAAAAGCCAAAGCCCGAAACTTCAGTATTGCTGGCAGAACTGAAATCGGCGCAAATTTCTTCTACCTCCTTCTCGTCATGAAATATGATTGGGCTTTGTTTTCCGACCATTTCATCGGCCGTATAACCCAGCATTCGTTCTGAGCCTTTATTAAAAACTGTAATTGTTCCTTCAAGGTCGGTTGCAATAATACTCACACCAGTAGCTGCAGAGAGTACCTCATCGAGCAATTTCTTCGATTCTATAACTTCAAGCTGCGCACGTTTATATACATCAATATCCTGCAGGGTACCATACATCCTCACCGGAGCGCCGTTTTCCATTTCAGCTTTACCTATGGCCCTTACCCAAATATCGCGACCTTTGAAATCGGTAATCTGGAGCTCTTCATCATATTCCTTGCCACTGCGCAGACATTCATCAATCACTTGCTGTAATTTATCTCTGTTGGGGCCAGGCGGATAAAAATCAATGGCATTATCTATGGTAGGGATAAAACTTTCAGGTACACTGTGGATTTCGCGGGTTATTTTTGACCAATGGAGTTGTTGATCTTTAAGATTAAGCTCCCAACCCCCTATTCTTGCCAAACTGCTGGTTTCTTCGAGCTGGTTTTTGGTATGGATCAAATCGGCTTCCAGTTTTTTCTGATCTGTGATATCTACTGCATTGCCAACGATGTAAGGTTCGCCCTGGAGGTCTTTCTGGAGGATATTAGAATATAGCCATAAACGCTCTTCGCCCGATTTACGCTTAATAATCATATAACCGGTAGAATGCCCCTTTTCAACTATATCTCTCAGATAATCGCGTAAATTTGGATGTCTTTCGGCTGGAATAATATCAAAAAGGCTTTTAGTAATCAACTCCGACCTGCGGTATCCGAGCGATCTGGCCCCGGCAGGATTTAACGAAATCAGGTTTCCTGCTACATCATGCGTACACATTAATCCCTGCGAGCTTTCAAAAAATGCTTTTAATTTCTGCTCGCTCACCTTTAAAGCCTGGTTCTTTTCCATTTCGGCAGTTACGTCCCGGCCAATGGCGAATACATCACCGTTAATTTCCTCAACAGTAGCCGTCCACTCAATCATCCTGAACCCACCATCTTTTGTTGCTAGCTGATGCGTAGGATCATCTCCTTGTACACGGTTTTTCAGATTGCTCCAAATGCTGCCGGCTTGTTCTAAACCATCTTCAGGAACAATGTCAAGAATTGTTTTATGGAAAAGTTCCTGCTCAGTCCACCCTAATTTTTTATCGAAACTTGGGTTCATCCGCTTAAATTTCAGATTCCGGTCCAGAATACAAATCAGATCGTCTGATTGCTCGAAAAGCAGACCAATATTCCTGTTTTCAGCTCTTTTAAGCCTACCCTGAATGAGTGAGGTAATCCCTTCTGCCAACATAGCAAGCAACTTTTGCTGAGCAGCTGTGATATTTTTGGGAACCGTATCCATAACCGATAAAGCTCCCAATACAATCCCGTTTTTATCTTTTAAGGGATAAGCGAAATAACACCTTATCGTTTTTTCATCTCCCAAATCGGGATGACCTTTAAAACGTTGATCGGAAAAGGTGTCTGCTACGATATAAACTTCACCTGAAATGAGGGGATATTCGCAAAAGTCAGAGATTGCAGCTATTTCTGTTGCAACCAGGCCCTTCACTGCTTTATGCCATAACCGGGTACCATCTGAAAAGGAAATGGATGCAATTTTGCATTCACAAATCAAAGCTGCCATCTCAGCAATCCTGTCAAAATCACTTTCACGGTCCCTCCCTATGATCTCGTCACTATAGGATTTCCTTAAACGTATGGTTAGATCTTCTTGCATTCCAATAATGTTTTATTCAACGGCCCTTATATCAGGCCTACAGATGGTGGTTACCGCTTAAAGATGTGAAAAAAATAGCAGCTGCGCCACAGGGGTTTCCTTTTTATGAGCTGTTTTTAATCATGCAAATGAATAAGCAGCTTGTTTATCTCACAATTATACTTTGCTGCTATACGTTTTCTTTCTGGAAAAGCGCAGGTATAGTTTTTAAAATCAACCTGATATCGTTCCAGAAACTTTGTTTTAATGCATAAGTATTATCGAGTACCAGCCGCTCTTCCTCGCTCATTTCACCCCGGCCTCGTTTTTCAACCTGCCACAAACCCGTTATTCCGGCTGGTGCGGCAAACCTCAATACATATTTATCGGTGGTGAGTTTCTCTGCTTCATAAATGGGTAATGGCCTGTTTCCTACAATACTCATATCACCTTTTATCACGTTCCAAAGTTGCGGCAACTCATCTATACTGGTATTCCGGATAAAATGCCCCACCCTGGTTACCCTCGGATCGTTGGCTATTTTAAAAAACGCCGATCCGCTCTTTTGCGAATTGATGTACAGATCATCCTTTTCACACCATTGAGCCCCATCGGCATAAACAGGATATTGGCATTTGCCTAACGCCACACACGAGTTGCAAAGCTGCAATTCTGGCTTCCGGACTTCTTTTTTTTCCTGGTCGAGATCATATTGATTTAAGTGTTTCAGGTCTTTAACCTTCTGATCGGCATTAACATACATCGACCTGAATTTGTAAAACCGAAAAACTTTAAACCCCGTACCACTCCGTAAAGAATAATAAAACACAGGTCCCTTCGATTCTACCCATATCGAAATAGCCACAATTAGAAATACTGGAAACAGTAAAATCAACGCTAAGCCAGCAAAAAACACATCGAACAATCGCTTGGCAAATCCGATACGGTACACCGGCCTGCTGATTATCTTAACTTCGCGGTTTAACGAAGTCCAGTGTTGTACCAGGAAGTTTAGCCGTTTTTCAAGACGTTCTTTTTCAACCGGTAACCTGAAAACATCTGAAACTCCTGCTGTTAAAGCCAATATCCTCAAGTTTGCATTGAAATACCGTACAACCAGAAAAAAGGGTGTTGAAGGCATTTGCCTCTTTTTCAATGTTTCGAGCAAAGAAAGTCCACCGTTCGAGAGGATTTCACTATTGGAAATAACAGCTGCAACATTTAACTGTTGTTCTGTCCATTCCTGCACAAGCCTTAATCCATTTTCAAAATGAACAATGTGTAGATTGCCAAAATTACAGGCATCAAAATCAATGTGCTGAAAATCCTTTTCAAAACCTACCAGGGCAATGATCGGGTTATTCATTTGATCAGGCTTCACAGCATTTTCCATTACGAAAGATTTTTACCTGCGCGCCTTAATACCATTTTTATCCTGGCTTCGAGCTCCGCGGGGTTAAAGGGCTTAATTACAAAATCATCTGCCCCCGCATCAAGGCATTTAATCCGTTTATCGGAACTTTCCTCGCCAGAGAGGATCATAATAGGCAGGGAATGAAAAAAATCGCTAACTTTTAATTGTTCAATTAGCTCAAGACCATTCATATTCGGCGTATTCAGATCAGATATGATAAGGTCAGGTATATTTCCACTCTGCAGAAAAGACAATGCACTCAATCCGTCAGGCCTGATATCGATCTGATAGTTTGCTGCAAGGATTTCCTCCAGTATGGCTTGCATAAATTCGTCGTCCTCAACCAGGAGTAAACGAGTTTTTGGATTATTGATCTGGGTCATTATTGGGATGAATTGTAGTCAATTGATTTTTAATAAAACCAGCCTGGAAAAGATAATAGTAAAACAATTCTAGACGGAAACGGTTTCACTATGATCACTATGACCAGTTTTAAATTCAAAAAAGAACAGCTGATTTTTAAATGCCAGCAGTCTGAATTTGATGATATCAATGTCGTAGTACAATTATAAAAAAAAATCGGATTATTCCCTATTATTTTCATCAACGCTTAAAGAATACATAAAACCCTGTGGGTGAGCGTCATATTTGACAAAAGTCAATATTTTTAACCGTACAAAAAACATTTAGCGGATGTACAGGTAGCATTACCGGTTTGTAACTAATTTTTTAATAGATAAATTGGGCTTTTAGATACGAAATTTATCCGGGTACTGTTATAGCGGGTTATTTTTTTATAAATTTAGCCAGTAATAAAATCTATCTTCATGAACGGCTTTTCTTTATCCCTTGAACCTGCTCAACTGAACAGGCTTTTCCCTTATTTTATCCTGCTGGATGGCGATATGAAGATATTACATATTGGCGATAAATTGAAGGATCTTTGTAAAGATTGCCTGAACGAAAACCTGTACGATTATTTTGAGCTGGAGGAATTAAATGGAGATGGGCAGCCACCTTTGGGCAAAACCAGCTACATCAGGCACGGAAATGAGCAAATAAGTGGCAGCTGGGAAAAGTCTGCAGATCAGTCTTCTTTATTTTTTGCAGGCATAAACTATACTACAGATATTCTGTCCATACCCAATACTTACCATTTCGACCTGATTTTGGGTAATATGGGCTTCGGCTTTATAGAAATGGATGCCGAAGGGCGCATACGTTATGCCAATAGTCGCTTTTGCGATATGTCTGGCTATGATTTGACCAGTATACGCAATCAAATGCCCGATCTGCTGTTTAACAATGATTTTTTCTCAAAAGATGTGGTTAATCAGGAATCGGAAGATAAGGATGCCGAATTACATGAGATTGTATTTACTGATGCACAGGGCAATCAAAGGTTATGGCTGGCAGGCCGCGCGGCAAATTACAACGAAAGTAACCAAAACATAGGCTGGGCCAGTATCTGTTTTGATGTAAGTGAGCACAAAAATTTTGAACAGGAACTGATTAACGCTAAAAAAGATGCTGAACGTGCTGCCAGTATTAAGGCCATGTTTTTGGCCAATATGAGTCACGAAATCAGAACGCCGATGAATGCCATTATCAGTATGGCAAATCTACTTTCTAAAACAACACTTACCGACGAACAGGATTATTATCTCCAAACCGTTCAAACCGCTTCTAAAAGTCTTTTGGTTATTATTGATGACATTTTAGACCTTTCTAAAATCGATGCCGGTAAGCTGAACCTCGAGCATATTGGCTTCAGCCTGCCCATGGTATTTAGCGAAGTGATGCAGGTAATTACGCACAAAGCTGTTAAACGTGGACTTGAAATCGACTACATTCCACCTAAAGATATAGAAATATCTTCGGTGCTGATTGGCGACCCCTACCGGATTACGCAGGTTGTGCTTAATTTAATGACCAATGCCATTAAATTTACCGAAAAAGGATCGGTGTTGTTAACGGCTACCGTACTTGAAGATACTGATACCCACCAGGAAATAGAGGTATTGGTAAAAGATACCGGAATTGGGATGGATCCCGAGTTTTTAAGCCGCTTATTCGATAATTTCAGCCAGGAATTTGAATCGGTAACCCGTAAATACGGCGGTACGGGTTTGGGCATGAGCATTTCGCAAAAACTCGTAGCCCAAATGGGAGGCTATTTCAATGTTAAAAGCCAGAAAGGCCTGGGCTCCGAAATTTCTTTTGTAATTAAACTGGAGAAAGGGAAAACTGCAGATATACCGGCAGAAACAAAGGTTGTGCATAACGAAGATTTATTTGCCGGACGCAGAATTCTAATTGTAGACGACAACGAAATGAACCGCCTGGTGGCCAGTACCGTTTTGCTTGGCTATGGTCCGCAGGTAATGATTGCCGATAATGGTGCAATAGCCCTTGACATGTTGGATGAGGAAGTGTACGACATTATTTTAATGGATATACAAATGCCAGTACTTAACGGATATGATACCACCAAGGCCCTCAGAGCGCGCGGATACGCTGGCGTAATCATTGCGCTAACCGCCTCGGCCATTGAAGGTGAAAGAGAAAAATGTTTAGCCTCTGGTATGGACGATTATATTACCAAACCGATAAACGAAGAGTTACTGGTTAGTGTGATTGACAAGTGGATTCAGGAAAAGGCAGGCCCCGTTGTTGCTCCTGTTAACGATTTACCGCTCTATAGCCTCGATGGCCTGCGTGTAATCAGTAAAGGACGGGAAGATTTTGTAACCAAAATGATCGAAATGTTTTGCGGACAGATGCCTGATTCTTTGAATCAACTCAACCATGCACACAACGAAGGGGATCTGGAACAGGTATCAAAACTGGCCCATAAACTCAAATCTACCATCGATCATCTGGCCATTTTGCCACTTCAACGTACCATAAGGGAAATCGAAGCCGTGGACGAGGGGCATGTTTCTGCTGCTAACCTGGCTGAAATGATTAAAGAAGTAAACGATGTACTGAACCAGGTGATAGCAGAATTGACGGAAGAAATTACTATCAGGAACAATCAATAAGCCGGAAATCTTAACGCCCCAGGAGGTCCCTGTATATTTTAGCTAAAAAATTGGAGACTCTTTTACCTAATAAACGGTTAGACAGTTTGCCTATCAGGCTGTAATCTGAGTCAGCAATCCATGAAGCCGCGAAATGGTGTATGCAACAGGTATTTGCTGTAACTTTTATTTTCAGGGTTTTCCAGCTTTTAGGACTAAAAAATTCGCTTGAATAAACAGTACAATAACCTTCAATTTGCTGAAAGGAATTATTTAATTGCAATCCCTTATCTGCTTTCATAAAAGCAGTTATGCTTTCGGTATTGGGCAAGACATCTGGCTTTCCGTTGGGCAGGTAAAAACTCCTGTCATCATAATAAGTTAGCAAATCATTAATCCAGCGGCTATCGGGCTCACTCCCCATAATGGCCGATGAAAGCAAAAGATTATCTTCAAAGCCCGTAAAAGCCACATTACTGAGCATGGCTTCATCCAATGGCTTTAAGAACTCCACATCTGTATCGAGATAAATCCCCCCCATACTTTTCAATGCAAATAGGCGGCAAACATCAGCAACAAAGGCAAATTTACGTTCGCGGTAAGCTTCTGCACTATACCGGTAACTGCTGATATCAAAATTTTCTTCGTTCCATTCCACAATACGATAATCAGGCAGGTATTTTTGCCAAGAAGCCAAACAACTTGTCACAAGTTCGGGCTTTACCCCTTTACCAAACCAGCAATAGTGGATTATTTTTGGTATCATAACTTTACTTTTTTAAGGATCTTCCTGTAACCATCAGTCAGTGTTACCCGATCAAACTGCATAAACAAAGTAATTACGAGCAAAACGAGACCGATGCATATACAATTGAGGATAAAGGTAAACCAAGAGTTGACCGTAATTAAGTCTGCTCTTCTCCAGCCATAGGTAACCGCAATTAAAAAGGTAAAACCTGCCAGGCCCCTGATAATCTTTAAAAAGAAATAACTCCTTTTCTCATTGAGGCAGTGCGCGGCATAAATTGGCGTAAAAGTAAGGTGACTAAACACTCCGCTTATAGCCGCAGCAGCTGGTATGGCGTATATCCCCAGGCTGCTGTACAGGCAAAGTAAGATCACCAATATAAAGTTGAGCACAGCGATGAAAATGCCCCAGATCGATGCAATTCTCAGCTTATTGGTAATGATAAAAACATGGTGTACCGTTTCTACAGTGCCGTGAACAATAAAGGGCAGCAAAGTGATAACCGAAAGTAAATGGAGCGCACTGGAATCTTGCGTAGGCAGCCATAACCTGAAAAAATCGCCGCCATAAACAAAAAATACGGCCAAAGGTAACAGCACAACTATAAAAATGGCCTTAAACGAGAGGTTTAGCGTGCTTTTAAGTTTTTCCATGTCATCCTGTGCATAGGCTTTTAGCATTTCGGGCAGAAATATGGGTACAACAATCCCCAGCAGGATGTAAATGGCATTGGGGATAAACTTGGTAAGCGAAAGAAAACCCATACCCGAAGCACCAAAAAAGTGGTTGGCAATCAATAAATCCAGCTGGGTATTAATTACGTTTGATAAGGCTATGAGCGAATTCCACATACCGAAACCCGCTATGAGCGAAAGTGCACTCCAGGAAAAAAACGATCGGTCGATTACCACTTCGGGCAACAGTTTTTTGGTAAGCCTGTAATTGGCAAAACACATATAAATTGCCGTCAACACGGTTACTACCCCTAAAAAGTAGATTTGCGGCTTAAAGAGATAAAACAGGAACGCAACCGCAGCCAGTTTTAGCACGTTGGATATGATATTGATGTAAGCCAGCTTATCGAACCGGTTAACCGCAAATGCCGCAACCGAAAAAACGGCAGAAGAAACATTAATGATGAGGCTAAAGAGGATAAATACAAACAACAGGCGTACATCATGAAAAAGTGCCGCCGGGATATCAAGAATATTATTGATAAACAGGCAGAATAAGGCACTTAACACGATAAAGCCCAGTGATATGAGCAAATTACCAAACAGGATGGAGTTGAAATAAACATTTACCTCTTTGATGTCCTTTTTTTCGAGGCTGATGGTAATATATCTGCTCGACATGGAGTTCAAAGCAGTTGTAATAATACCTGCATACATTACAAAGTTATTAGACAAAGGAAAGAAGCCATAAGCCTCTTTGCCCAGGTGTGCTACAATGTAAGGTGTAAGAAAGAACGAAATACCTACACCCGAAAGTGCACTAAAAAAATTGGAGACCAGGTTAACTACAAAACGTCTTCTATCCATATCAATAGCTGCCCTAAAGTAACGGTTTTATTTGAATATTGTGAGCGCAAAGATGCATTTATCGCAAAATTTTAGCTATTTTGGTCACACAAAAAGACTTAACCCGAAAAGATTGGAGCCACTTGTATCAATTGTTACCCCCTGTTATAATTCAGCTGCCTTTATAAGAGAAACACTGGAATCTGTAATTGCCCAGGACTATAAAAACTGGGAAGTGATCGTTGTAGATGACCGCTCAAGCGATAACACCTGCCAGATTGTGGAGGTATTCACTAAGAGACACGAATGTATACATTTGATTGCACTCAACGAAAACGGCGGAGTAGCTAATGCCAGAAATATAGGTATGGCAGCCTCAAAGGGAAAATATATTGCATTTCTGGATAGTGACGATATCTGGCTGAAAGACAAGCTTAGCAGGCAGGTAAATTTGATGGAAAAAGAACTGCTGCCGCTTACATTTTGTGCCTATAAACGCATTAATGAGCAGGGGAAACAAATTTCAGGGCAGATCCCTGTGCCCGCTTCGGTGAATTATAACGCCCTGCTTGCGCATAATGTGGTTATTTTTTCGACTTCGATGATGCTGAAAAGTGCCATTGGCGATTTAAAGTTTAGCCGTGCCGGTCACGAAGACTGGATCTTTCTGCTTCAATTGCTAAAACGATGCGGACAAGGTTATGGCATTAACCAGCCACTGGCTTTTTATCGGGTTAGACAAAACTCTGTTTCATCAAACAAACTTAAAGCAATTGGCTATACCTGGAAAATATTCAGGGAAAGCGAAGGCATTGGGTTTCTCCGCTCGGCAATCCTGTTGGGGAGATATGCGGTTTCTGCAAGCCTGAAAAGATTAAGATGAGCTTTAATGCGTAATAGCCCAGCCCAAATTCTTGCTGTCCTTTGCATGCGTAAAATTCCACCAAAGCCCTTTAAGCACCGCTTTTGCCAGATTATTCTGTTTCTGTAAAAGGTAACCAAATATCGCTTTTGGGCAGGCGATTAAGGTAAAGTATAGCGAAAACAATAAGGTAGTTATAAAGCCTGTGTTTTTCCTGATAAACAGCATCCTGTTTCGGGTATTGAAATAAACCTTTAGGGGGCTCCCCTTCCCTACACTTACTGATTCTTTATGGTAAACCCGGGTTTTGCCGGTAAACCAGATCTCCTGGCCTATTCGTTTAAATTTCTCGCACCAATCGAGCTCTTCGTAATAGAGGAAATAATTTTCATCCATCAAACCGGCTTTGCTTAAATCTGCCCTACGGCACATTACTGCCGCACCATGGCAAAAGCCTGTTGCATAACTCTCGTTAAACTGACTACGGTCTTGCTCAAATGCACCAATAATTTCATTCCTGCCAGTAATATAATTTAAAGGGGTAAAACCAGCGTACTGCACCAAATCTTTTTGATCGAAATACAGTAACAAGGGCGAAAGCAATCCTATTTTTTTATTGTCATCCAATTCTGCCTGCATGGTCTCTAAACATCCGGCCGGTATTTCGGTATCGTTATTTAAGAGCAGAATATAATCGCCTTTGGCTTGTTTAATACCCAGATTGTTTCCGCCGGCAAAACCGAGATTTTCTGGGGAGCGGATATATTGGAGATTTTCAAAATAAGGTTTAAACACATCTGCCTGATCCTGACCGGCACCATTATCTACAAGGATCACTTCAACATCTGCTGCATGATAAGACTTGCCGATAGACTCGAGCAAGGCTATGGTTACAGCCGTTTGATGGAAATTAACAGTGATAATGGAGGTTAATGGCATATCTGATATTTACAGTTTTTTTGCTTGTTTAAATTCTATGTTGCTTCATGTGTTAACATACCACCTTCTACCGCATTTATGGCTTTATAAATGTCGTGGGCATTGGCCTCCCAGGTATGGGTAGCCGCAAAACTAATTCGATCCTGGCTCAATGCCGGACTATCTTCTGCCAGGGCTTTTTCGGCTAGTTGCAGATAGTCTTCTTTGGTATCGGCCAGATAAACATGATCTGCAAAGATATCCATCGCTTCGGTTTTGGTAGCCAGCGTGGGTTTACCCATAGCCAGGTACTCGTCAATTTTACGGGGATAATTACCAATAGTTAAGGGATTAATCACCTGCGGATTGAGGCAAACATCGAAACCTTTAATGTAGGCTGCCAAATCTTCGGGCTTTTTAGGTCCGAGGAAAAAAACATTGCTTAATTTATGAAGCTCACTCCTGCTAAAATCTTCATCCTGTGGTCCTACGAGCACAATATTCCAGTTAGGTCTTTCTTTTGCCAGATGGAGCAGGATCTTTTCGTCAAGCCTTATCGACAACAAAGCACCCACATAACCTAAAACCGGCTTTTTAATCACTGAAAGATCTGCAGGGACCGTTAAAGCTTCGCCATTACTAAAAAGCTGCAAATCGCAACCCTGACCCACGTAGAAAGAATTGGGATTATACTTACGGCAATAGCCTGCCAGATAAACCGAATTGGCCACGCATAAATCACTTTTGGCAATTAATTCAGGCTCCATATAACCACCGTGGCGTTTCCAGTAAGGCGTCGCCACAACATTATCGCGCGAATAGTAAACGCTTACCGCAGGTTTTAAAAGTTCTTTTAAATGAAAACTCCTGAAAATATCGTTATCGTTAAACAGGATAAAGTTTGTAAAGCCCAGTTGCTTAACGGCATCCTGAATGGATTTGGCAAACCTGCCATTGTTAATTTTGTTTAACCACCTGAACAGCGTACTGAACCTGATCCAGTTTACCGATTCTACTATAACCTGAGGATAATAAACCCAGAGATTTGAGGATACTTCGGTTAAAGCTTCTTCCTGACCAGCAATGATACGCAACCTTTTCTTTACCCCATCTGTATCGCGCTGCAACAGGCTCGTTTTTCTATCCAGTGGTGCATTAACATACAATACGCGGTTGTTTTTGCTAAACTCCAGCGCCAAATCCTTACAATTACTACCAATGGGGGTATCCCAGGGCTGTTGCCCTACAATGATTATATCCCTGTTATTTAAAATAGCCATTGGTTTATGTTTTTTGTTTTGGTGTTTTTATTCCTTTAATAAAGCCAAAAATGCCGGCAACAGCACCGGTAATAATCAGTAGTAGTATCGGCATAACTTAAGTTTTATTTTCGCTGGTGTTTGTATTTTGATGCGGTGTTGCTAAGTTAGACTTTTTGACCTTTCCGATGCTAAATAGTGCAATCACCATCCCAATCATAGCCCGGGGGATTTGCCAAATGGCCAGATAAAGTCTTTTATCTCCATAAAATCGTCTAGGTACCGAAATCAGCAAAGTTATACAGATGCTGGCAAACAAAGTTAGCCATAATCCTTTTGCTGGTCCAAAGGGGTTGAAAAACGATTGTAGCGTCATCACAAACAGCAAGCCCAGCAATAATATGCGCGGCATTAACATGGTTTGCAGGGTTTTATTAAAAAATTCGATGTTCCCCTTAAACAGTTCCTTCAACCCTGTTAGCGTATAGGTACGTAAAAACTCTATTTGTGATGCGATCCACCGTGTTCTTTGTGTGGTAAACACACTGGCATTGCTCACTTTTTCATCATAAACAAAAACATCGTTCAGGTAGGCTACTTCCACCCTGTCGCCGGCAATCAGGAAATCCATTTTTTTATCTTCACCAACGGTATCGCCAACTTTTTTTAACAGGGAGTGAAAATAAGTATAATCGAAAGCCATTCCGGAGCCGATCAAGGCAGGAGAAAGCCGCAGCACAGCTTGTCCCTTGCGGTAGATATGATTATTGACTTCTTCATTGCAGGCATCGAGAAAGGCAAAACTGGTATCCAAATTTTTCGCTGTGCGATGTAACTGAACAACCTGATGCCCCTGCTCAAATACATTATTTACCGCATTAAGGCAATCAGCACCCATTAAATTATCTACATCGAGCACCAGGGCAATATCAAAAGCGCGATCTTTAAGTTTTTCCATTGCATATAACAATGCTTTGCCTTTGGTACTTTTCTCAAAAAACACTTCTATTACCTCTGCACCCATCGCCTTAAGTTGGGCATTGGTTTGTGGCATTAATCCATCAGCAATAACCACAATTTCGAATTCTCCATCATAATCATGTGTAAGCGCTGCATGTGTGCTTTCTATTATCACCTCATCTGCATGATAGGTAGGAAACAGCACGGCTATTTTTTTATATGTAGCGGCTGTTTTTTGCGCAGGTTTTAAAGGAAAAAGTCCGGCAAGTGCAAAAAAAGCCAGATACAGGCAATTAAATGACAGGTAAACAGCCAGAACCCACAAAAATAGGTGTATCACATCATATATCAGCGCCATCCGTTCCTCCTTCTATTAACTTTTGATCAAGCGCCGGCGCGATGAAAATGAATGACCACGACATAAACATAATTACCGATGAAGGCATCCCATTCATCACTTCATTACCATAACTGCAAATAAAACAAGCCACGGTGCCAGCAGTAAGGGCAATCATTTTTACCCTCAACTTCGGATCGCGGATTTTCCAGGCAATGCCACTGCATTTTCCAATAATATAACTGGTAAGCGCAAACCAGATTACAAGTCCTACCACGCCATACATTACCCAAACTTTTACCCAGTAACTATCAGGCGGAATATTGGCTATGGGCCGATCCGAATTATAAGTGGTACCATTCATCCCACTCATGCCCAATCCAGCGCCAAAGGGTAGATCATCGAGCAGGCTTTTCAATTTATGCTGATTATCCAATCTCACGCCTAATGATGCATCTTTGGGATCCAGGGCACTCCGCAGCCTGTTAACCTGGAAAATATGATCGCCAATAGTCGTATACTTTAATATGCTAAAACCTGCTGAACAAAATACTACACCTACAATTAATACTTTGAAATTTTTGTTTAAAAAAAGTGCAGCAAAAAGTCCTGCGGCCAAAGCGAACAGGGCACCCCTGGTACCAGATATGGCCATACCATATAAGAAAACCAATGCAAAAAGGGCAAAAATTACTTTTTTAGTGAAGCCGAAGGGCCCTGTAGCCAATGTTAAAGCAATAACAGCCATAATTGCCTGCGAAGCACCAAATTGCCCTGCATCAGAATACATCGAAAATACCCTGAGTTTACCGTTAATAATGTGTGTACCTGCATTACCCGCGTTTAACCAGGTTTGTTCTCCCGTTGAAAGCCCGAGATAAAGCTGTTTCATACCGTATAATGTGGCCAGAAGCGAAAGCAGTAACACTGCCAGGATAAACCTGTTCAAATCAGTTATCCGGTTAAATAGCAGGAACACAAATGGCGCGATAAGCAGCCAGCTCAGTGCGGCAAACCTCAGCTCGTTAAACCAGGCTGCAATACTACCGCCATAGGGATTTAAAAGCTGTAAAAAGCTAATGATAAACCAAACAAGAGCGATTATAACATGATCATTTTTTAGTTTATTCCAATCGAAATGTTTTACATTAACCAGCATACTGGCCCAGGTAAGCACCAATATGGCATCGAGGGCCAAACCGACAGGTATGTTTAAAAAAGACTTGACTAAAAAGCCGAGGATAAAGCAATAGGTTAAATACACCCAAAAGCCGGTACGTGGATTATGGAAAAGTGCAATCAAAAATGTACCCAGCGCAGCGAAAGCCAACACCAGTAATGGCCCTAAAACCCCAAATGAATAAGTAGAGCCAGCTACCAGAACCGAAAGGCATAGGGAGACCATAAAAAAAACAATCTTTTTCTTGTGGTCAACGATATATGCATTTAACTTTTCAAGCATAACTGCTGACTATTTTTGTTTCACTCCGGTAACGATCCAGCCTGCAAAATTTTCATCTCCGTTTAATGCGGCAAGTGCTTTTTTCTGCTTATCGTGCAATGCAGATCCTGCTACAAAAATTGCTGCGTACAATCCTATAAACGACATCCACTCGCGATTATCTACATCGTCTTCCATAGAATCAAGCGCCACAATAATTAAATCGAAGCGATCTTTAATCGCAGTAAAAATTGATGAAAGCCCTTCGCGGTCTTTTATTTCCAGAAGTGATTGCCCGTTCAGATCGTAACTAACGAAAGTAAAAGGCTTGTTTTCAACAATATCTGCAGCCTGTAATACTGCTTTCAGGGATTGATTTACAGGTACCTTTAACTTTTGCAAAGCTGATACGAGCTCCTGATTCCCAATGAGTAAGACTTTTTTATTGAGCTGCGCAAAGGCATAGACTAAATTTAATACTGTAAATGACTGCGATCCTGAAGCGCCAAAACCTGTTAAGCCCAATACTTTCTCATTGTGGTTAAAAAGTTGGTTATCAAGCTCGAAACGCAGTGCCCTTATCTGGTTCTTAAAAACAGCATATTCACTTTCAGACTGCTGTCCTGACCAAATTTGAGGAATACTGTCGCTACCCGCCCTGATGAAATCCAGTTCACCGATAAGCTTTGCATTCAGTTCAGACTTTAATTCTGTTCCGTTATTAACCGAATAGTCTAAAACAGAGATCAGAAATATGGTACAAAAGCAAATTGCGAAACTGGCAATCGCACTCAGCGCCATGTATATCATTTTCTTTGACGATTCAGGGAGAGTTGGTATCCCCTCCTGAACCAATTGCAGGCGTAAACTTACATTTTTATCGAGACTGGTTTGATTATAACGCGCTAAAATTTCCAGGTATTCTTTTGTGGCTACATCAGCATTGCGTTCGTAGTCTGATACGCCCGCATCAAAAGGAACCATCCCGGTAAATTTGGCATTCAGCTTGGCCAGTTCCTTATCAATATCGTTTATGCCGGCAGTTGCCCTTTCCACTTCAATTCCCAGCGAGATACGGCGCTGAACAAGACTTTGTTTGGCAATAAGCGGATCGCTTACATACTGATCATTAGACTGGACTAATCTTGAACTCAGCAGCACTTGTAATGAATCTACCGTTTTTTTATCAGCAGGTTTGTAACCGTTACGCAAATAATTATCTTCGGCGGCCTGAACTTTATTTTTTAAGTTAATAATGGCACGGTTATCTTCAATTACTTCTGCACCGAGATATTTATCGCTGGTTCTGCTCGCCAGTTTATCATTTACACTTTTTAATGCGGCTTGCGCGGCCTGTCTGTCAATCAGGGCCTGATTCCGCTTGTTCTCGTTATCGGTAATCTGCTGATAAACAATTTGCGATTGCTTATCGAGATTGAGCACACCGTTACGGATTTTATAGTCTTTTAACTGCTTTATCCGCTCGTTCATTACAGCTTCTTTCTTTTTCAACAGCGAATCGAGCACTACAATGGCTGTATTTTTATTCAGGATTTGCTCCAGACTGTAATTATTGATAAAATCTTTGGAAAGAGTGTTTACCACAAAAACCGAAAGCAGCGTATTGTTAGAGGTATAGGCTACCGAAATAAAATCGCTGTTTTGCTCGTGGTTAATATCGAGTTTTTTATTAAGACTTTTCTCCTCATAACCCATTGAAGTTACCAGCTGATAAAGTTTTATTTTACCGTTATCGAGTGGTGTAAGCACCTGTTTGCTGTTCAAACGTGTTTCAAACGAGGCAATCGCTTCCTGTCTTTCTGCATCACTTAAAGCTTTCAGCTCTGCACTCCAGGGTTTAAATGATGTTTTTTCATCTTTCAGATCATGCAAAATCAGGCGGTAAGACAGCAAACTGATATTCTTGGGCATGCGCATGATGTCCATAATCGTTGAAAACTGTTGATTAAGTTTAATGATGATATCAGGTCCGGTATAACTGGCGCGATCGGGTGCCAGCTGCCTGGATGGATCGAGCAAACCGGTTGAGAGTTTGGCTTCAGATTTATAATCTTTTGGCAGGTTTCTCAAGACAAAAAAGCTAACAACTATCGTCAAAATGAAGATCGCGATGATAATCCACCTGTATCTGATTACTGTATCTAAGGATTTCTGTATGTTCATTTGTCTTATTTCACGTTTTTTAATTCTTCACCAATCAGCGCTTCCAACTCTTCCTTAGCTTTTAAGAGATTAAGCTCGGCAAGCAGCCTTTCAGAATTAGCATAGGAGGTCAAGGTTTTGGCTTTGGTGTAATCATCCAGGCTCACCTCTCCTTTTTCGAACTTGTATCGAAGGCCATCGCTGGCAGCTTTATTGTCGATATAAGTTTGCGCTTTTACCCGCAAATCGGCACTCTCGCGGAGGTATTCGTAATACGTTTTTTTAACTTCAGACCTGAGCAGGATATCATATTCCTGGGCCTGATAAAACTTCTCGTTGTGTTCTTCTTTAGCCTGCCTTACCAGTGCCGGCGTGCGGAACAAAATGCCGATGTTAAAATAAATCCCGAATTGTATGCCGTTTAAGGTATAGGGATTTGCGGTATTGTACCTGGCCGCATTGTTAGGACTGTAATTATAAGATGCTGTAAATGCATCCAGGTAGGTCGCTTTTGCCACGCCGATTTTAGCCTTGGCGCTAAGTTCGCTGGCTTTATACATTTTACGCTTGGGGTAATTTTTAAGGGCCAGATCAACGTATTTCTCTAATAACTGGTAGTTGATATCACCGATAAAGCTTTCCTGAGCATTAACAGCAGAGATCGTATAAAAAAATGTAACAAATAATAGGATAAACCGGGTCATTGATTGTGGGATTTAACATTCCCCTCCAAAAGGGTAGTATTTTTTAGGATACACTTCAAATCTAATTAAATAGAATGTTGTTTTCCTAAAAACCGGCATTTTTTTTTGCTTGGCAGCACCTTAAGCCACATTTAGGCCTTGTGTACTGCTTATAAATCAGACAAAGTTAGTGCTAACTACTTGTTATGCTGCATAATTAACCGCTGCTTTGCCTACGCAATTATTTGTGGTCGAATAATACCATCCCTGTTAACTGGTTTTGCATGCGTTAATCTTCTTTAGCCTAACATGCTGCTCTGCTCCCGTACCACGCTCCTGTTGGGTATGTAGCCCAGGCGGCTACAGCTTTCTGCCACCAGGCAGGCTACGGTTGGTGGTACTTCATTCATGATCCGGTAACGGATCTTATATTTTTGGTTATAACTTAGCTGAATGGTAAGGCTATGTACCACAGATCTTCTTCCTTGTAAGCCCACTAAGTGTATGTCTTGCAGTTCTTTTGCTACCCTGAGCAACCTGCTGTTCATAATCTTAGCCAAAGCCAGATCTTGTTTGAAATCTGTCTCTAAAATAGCAACTACCGTAACCCTCATAGGGCAAAATTACCATCTTCTGAAACATCCGCAAACCCGCCAGAGGTAACGTATTGGAAAAGAGAAAGATTTTATTTTTGCACAATTTAAAGCCTAATAATGACTATTACCTACTTAAAAAAGGCTCTTTACTGAACTTCATCAGCCTTAGGAAAATACAACCATCTAAATGGAGTAAATAATAAATTCGATTAAAAAAAAACACAGCCAGAGTTGGTTATTATCCCGAAAGAAATGTTATTTATTGCGATTAAGGTATGCCTCAACTGCAATGCTCACCGCAATACACATCAGGATAAAAATTATACTCCAGAGAATCATCTGTTTTCATTGCTATAGTTGAAGTAAGCCTCTATATTGGCAGAGAAATTAGGCCTGTACAATGCCAGCGAATAAATAATTATCCCGAAAAACAAAGGTATTTTGGTAAGAACCGGATTATATACACAGCAATCCTGGCCCTATCTATTTGTGTCGGGCAAAAAATCTGAACAGCAGACCATGCTTTAAATCTTTTTGTTGGTACATATTATTTCTGTATGTTAGTACATTCAAACAAAATGCCCTATAAACACTATCATGATCAGGAATTAGCCGAATTACTCCAATCGGGTGATGAACGGGCGTACGCTGAAATTTACCATCGTTATCATGCTTGTTTATACATTCATGCTTTTAAACGTCTTCAGTTAAGAGAAGAATGCCGGGATCTTATTCATGAACTTTTCACCACCTTATGGATTAAACGCAGCGAGATTACTTTTAAAACTACCCTTTCGGGCTATCTTTATGCTGCAGTAAGAAACAGAATTTTTGATCTCCTTGCCAAACAGAAGCTGGAAAAATCTTACGTGCAATCCATCCAGCATTTTGCTGAATATGGATTGGTTACTACCGATCACCTGGCCAGGCAAAACCAGCTAAGGGCTATTATTGATCAGGAGATTGCCAACCTCCCGCCACGTACCCGCCAGATATTTGAAATGAGCAGGAAACATTTCCTCAGTCATCAGGAAATTGCCAAAGCGCTTAATCTTTCTGAACAGACGGTAAAAAGTACCGTAAATAATGCATTAAAAGTATTGCGTGTTAAACTGGGTACCATGATGTCAATCCATCCACCAATTTTTTTTTAAATTTCTTTACCCCCAAGGCTATTCTACTTCGTCTTTATGCTTTGAATACGGAAGGTACGCTCCTTCCCTGGTAAAGAATAATGCAAAAAGAAGATATAGAAAAGCTTTTACAAAAGAAACAGGCTGGCAATTGTACGCCCGAAGAAATTGCCTTCTTAGAAAGTTGGTATGCTCAATGGAATAAAGACCTTCCACTGGGTTTAAGCGAACAGGAATTACTTGAAGATCTGCTTATTATTAAGCAGATGACTACTACCCTCCCTACAGAAACCAGAACCAGAACGCTAAATCAGGGCCTGTTAATTGCAGCATCGTTACTGCTGATTTTAAGTGTGGGTTTATTTATTTACTTTCAAAAACAGCATGCCACCAGCAATTTAGCTGCGCATGATATTGATCCCGGTAGCAATAAAGCAACGGTTACCTTAGCAAATGGTAAACAGTTTGACTTGAAAAATCTGAAAGGCGGTGTTGTGGTTGATGCATCTGGTCTTGAATATAATGATGGAACAGCCATCAGTGGCGTTAGCCCTTCGGGAGAAACAGCACAGCAACTGGTTGTATCTACTCCCAATGGAGGGCAATACCAGATTACGCTCTCAGACGGAACTAAAGTCTGGTTAAATGCGGCCTCTTCCTTAAAATTTCTTTCCAATTTCGCCGGTCTGAAAGAGCGCCGGGTAGAACTATCCGGAGAAGCTTATTTTCAGGTGAGACATGATGCGAAACAACCTTTCCGCGTAATTACAGCCGGACAGCTGGCTGAAGACCTCGGAACCTCATTTAATATCAATAGCTATGCTGACGAACCCACTACGAAAACTACGCTTGTAGAAGGGAGCATACAGGTTCGAAGCTCCAAAAATCTGAAGGATAGCAAATTCGTTTTGTTAAAACCCAGCCAGCAAGCCTCAATTAATGCAGCAGGTACTGTAAACTTACTTCAGGTGAATACCGAGGAAGTATTGGGCTGGAAAAACGACAACTTCATTTTCGACGGCGAAGATTTGAGCTCAGCCATGCGTAAGGTTGCGAGATGGTACAATGTGGAGGTTGTTTATGAACCTGGCTTAAAAACAGGTAAAACACCACTTCTGGATGGGCTGGTATCCAGAAAAAGTAAACTTTCAGAAGTACTGAAATGGATAGAAACCATCGGCGGTGTACATTTTAAAATTGAAGGAAGGAGGGTGATTGTGATGGAATAATTACTTCGCCATGATGCCAAATCACCAGGGGTGCTGCAAACACCCCCGATAATTACCTGGCATTCAGTTAATAAAAATTACTAACCAAAACCTGCAGCTGCCAAACAATTAGACCTGAAGGGCCACTGCACAAACCAAATATAAGAAATGTATAGATTTTATGCCAGTAAAACCGGGATAACGAACCGTTATATCCGTAAAATATGGATGATTATGCGCCTAACCACCATCGTGCTCCTTTTCACGCTAATGCAGGTAAGTGCGGCTACCTTCGGGCAGCGCATAACGCTTAATGAACAGCGGGTATCATTAAAGCGTGCTTTAGAAAAAATCCACAATCAAAGTGGATATAATTTTCTCTTCGACAGAAATGTGCTCAAAGGGATCGATCCCATTTCCGTCACCATTGAAAATGAACAACTGGAAACCGCAGTAAAAAAAATCCTGCACAACCTCCCCCTAACCTATCTCATTGATGGCAATACCATTCTAATTAAACCAAAAGAAAGTTCCATTCTGGATAAAGCCCTGGATAAACTGAGCAGTATTTTCAGCGATCAGGAAATCCGCGGTAAAGTAACCGATGCAAAAGGAAGCCCGATTCCGGGAGCAACGGTAACCATTAAAGGCACTAAAAAAGCAACCTCCACCGATGCGGATGGAAACTTTAAAATCAAGGCAGATAAAAACGATGTAATCGTGGTTCGCCTGATGGGCTTTGTGACTAAAGAAGTGCTCTTAGGAGATCAGACCGAGATGACGATCAGCATGGCAGAAGAAGATAAAACCCTTGATGATGTGGTTGTAGTAGGTTATGGTAAGCAAAAAAAGGTAACGATCACCGGAGCAGTCAGCACCATTAACATGGCCGATATGCAAACCCCTAACCGCTCGCTTTCCAATTCTTTAGCAGGTAAAGTAGCCGGTATTATCTCCATGCAAAGAAGCGGCGAACCGGGCTACGATAACGCCTCTTTCACCATCAGGGGTATTGGTACCTTTACCGGTAATACCGAACCCTTAATCATTATTGATGGTGTACAGCGCGATGATGTAAATAGTTCTTTCGGTGGATCTTACAACAACATTGATCCGGAAGACATACAAAGCATTTCCCTGCTTAAAGATGCATCGGCCACCGCGGTATATGGTGCCAGGGGAGCCAACGGCGTTTTGATCATCACAACCAAACGGGGAACTGCAGGTAAACCGCAGATTTCGATCAAAACGGAAGCCTCTATATCCGGCCTTACTAAAACGCCAAAAATGCTCGATGGTGTGTCGTGGATGAGGTTGTACAATGAAGCCAATATTAATGATGGCAACCAGACCGTATATTCAGAAGAAATTATTCAAAAAACTGCCAGCGGACTGGATCCTTACCTCTACCCTAATGTAGACTGGATCAAATCAACTTACAAAGACTGGGCACCGGGTTTCAACTCCAATTTAAATGTTAGCGGCGGCTCTCAAAGCGTAAGGTATTACGTTTCGGCCTCTTTTTACAATCAGGACGGGAGCTACAAGGTGACTAAACAAAATGACTACAACCCCAATTTAAACTTTAAAAGATACGATTTCCGAACTAACCTGGATATCGACCTGAGTGCTACTACCCTGTTATCAATGAACCTTGATGCCATGCTGGTGAGCAGCAGATACCCGGGTTTATCAGCCAGTAAAATCTGGTACAATGCCTACTTAACCCCTCCTATTGCCTTTCCAATACAATATCCGGATGGTTCATGGGCTGGCCCGTTTAACAACGGAGGAAGCAACCCACTCAATGAAATCCAAAATTCGGGCTATGCAACAGAGTTCAGACCAACCATACAATCTATTTTCTCTATCAATCAGAAATTAGATAAACTAACACCGGGACTAAGTGCAATGGCCAGGTTCTCTTTTGATTCTTACAGCGAAAACGATAACAGAAGAACAGGCAGAAACAACCTTTTCTTAGCCAGCGGAAGAGACGCTGATGGCAACCTAATCCTGAACCAATCGAGGATTGGAGAACAGTTTCTGGGTTACTCACAATCCTCAGCCGCAGAGAAAAAGATGTACCTGGAAACCAATGTTACTTACGACCGCAGGTTCGGCAATCATCATTTTGGAGGCTTATTTTTATACAATATGCGTTCGAGGGTAGTTAGCTCAGCCGGAGATGTAATTTCATCTATCCCCTACAAAAACCAGGGCATGGCAGTAAGAGCCACTTATGATTATGCAGATCGTTATATGATCGAATTTGATGCAGGTTATACCGGTTCGGAAAACTTTGAACCCGGCAAAAGGTTCGGTTTTTTCCCTTCAGTTTCCGGAGGCTGGGTAATTTCGAAAGAGCCTTTTTTCAAAAACTTATCTGCTACGTTTAACCTGTTAAAAATCAGAGGTTCACACGGTATTGTAGGAAATGATCAGATTGGAATTAACAATGGTTTAAAAAGGTTTCCTTACCTGAGCCAGTACGGACCAGGCAGATCGATAGGTTTAGGTTTTAACGGCACCATTTTTAACGGTGTTACCGAAAGCGTTTTTGGTGTAGAAAACCTGACCTGGGAAAAAGCTACCAAAGACAATTTAGGTATAGAAATCGGCTTGCTTAACAAGCTGAATATCACTGTCGATCTGTATAAAGAAAGAAGAAAAAACATTCTCATTGCCCGGAGTTCGCTTTCAGGTATACTGGGTGTTACCGGAACGGTATTCGCCAATTTGGGCGAAATGAACAACCAGGGGGTTGATGCCAATATGGAATATACCGGAAAAATGGGTAACGTATCGCTTCGTTTATACGGAAATTTCACTTATAACAACAATAAAATTGTAGAAAAAGACGAACCCAGACAGCAATATGCTTATCAACAGGCCACCGGACAAAAACTAGGCGATAACCTGATGTATATTGCTGAAGGGCTATTTACCTCAACAGAACAAATTGCCAAAAGTGCAAGCCAGTTCGGTGCTACACCAAAACCTGGCGACATCAAGTACAAAGACGTAAATGGCGATGGGGTGATTAACAGCTTTGACAAGGTATACACTGGTAAATCAGATGTTCCAACCATTCTATATGGTGCAGGTTTTACAGTAGGTTATAAAGGTGTAGACCTTTCACTTTTCTTCCAGGGCATTGCCAATGTAACTTTTATGGCCAATGGTTCGGCTGTAACCGGCGACGGTGCACAGGGTGCCGGGATTGTGCCTTTCACGGGCATGGGGCAATATCCCTCTGGTATGCTGGCCAGTCTGGAAGACAGGTGGACTGTTGATAATCCCCGTCAGGATGCTTATTATCCAAGACTGGGCATTGCCAATCAAAACAGCAATAACTATCAGCCCAGCACCTGGTGGTCAAAAGATGGCAGTTTTGTGCGCTTAAAACAGGCAACTTTAGGATACAGAATTTCTGATAATTTGCTAAAAAAGGCGGCAATTAAGTCGGTATATTTTTACCTCTCCGGGCAGAATTTACTCACCTTCTCCAAATTTAAATTATGGGATCCGGAGCTTGGAGCCAACGCGGCTGGCTACCCACCGCTGAGAACCTTCGCATTGGGGCTGAAAGTATCGCTTTAACCAGCAGTATCGATCAATTTTTAATATTAAAAAATATTATGATGAAAAGTATATATGTATTCATTATCGCAGCAGGATCATTGTTTTTAACATGCACCCTATCCGCATGCAAACACCTGGATGAAAAACCAGATAACCTGCTCACTTCAGAAATCCTCTGGAGCAACCGGGCAAATGCAGAATCTTATTTATACAACATTTATGGCGCCGTTTTAGAAATCGATTATCCGCATGTTGGCATAAGCGATGAGGCCTCTGTATCTATCCCCAGCACCAACGTAAGGCAAATGGTTGCCGGAAACTGGAGCTCTGTAAACGCCTATTATGACCATTGGGACAATTATTATACCGGTATCCGCTCGTCGTTTATTTTCGAGGCCAATGTTGACAAAGTACCTGAATCGCAACTCAGTACCGCTTTAAAAACGCAATACAAAGCAGAATCGAAATTCTTAAGGGGCTGGTTTTACTGGCAACTGATTAAGCAATACGGTCCGGTGGTTAAACTAACCAGTTCTCTTGCTTTAAATGACGATTTCAATAAGTATCCAAGAAATACTTTTGATCAGTGTAAAGATTATGTAAATCAGTTAATGGATGAAGCTGCGGCTAATTTACCGGTAAACTGGGCTTCTTCAAGTGATTATGGCCGCCCTTCAAAAGGAACTTGTCTGGCTGTTAAATCACAACTTGCGCTTTGGGCTGCAAGTCCGCTTTGGAATGGAAACCCTGCATTTGCTTCACTAAAGAATCAGGATGGAACTGCCCTAGCTCCAGGCGCTTATGATGCCAACAAATGGAAAATTGCTGCAGATGCTGCAAAAGCAGTAATGAACCTGAACGCCTTTCAATTATTTACCAATCTGGATAATGGCGGCAGCAAGTTTGATCCTTATTACTCGGTTCGCGACCTGTTTCTGGCCAACTGGAACAGAGAGATTCTTTTCTCCAGAAATTCATGGAACTATTGGGGTTACACCAAAGCCTCTTCGCCTAACCCGGGTGGGATTAATCTTTACAATGCAACTCAAAATGTTGTGGATGCCTTTTGCATGAATAACGGCCGCACTATCGACGATCCGCAATCGCAGTACAAGGAAACCGGCTTTGCAGAAAATAATGGTGACCAAAGCTGGGGGCATAAAAAAGGGCAATGGAACATGTATGCCAACAGGGAACCACGTTTTTACGCTTATATCCAGTACAATGGCCGTCCGGTATTGCCAGCCCCAACAGTAGATGATAAAAATTATTATTCATCTGCAGGCAACATTGATGGCACCGGCCGCATAGAGTTTTACTATTCGGGTAAAGCCGGAGCCAAAGCCACCGGAATAACCAACAACATTACCGGCTATAATTTTCTTAAAAATGTTAGTCCTGCTGATAATATCAGACAGGATGTAACCAATTATAGGCCCTTTATTATTCTGCGTTATGCAGAAATTCTGCTCAATTACGCTGAAGCACTTAATGAATATGATCCATCTAATCCTGAGATTATACAAACGCTAAACCTCGTTAGAACCAGAGCAGGTTTACCTGGTATTGAAACGGTATATCCTGCTGCTGTAGGCAACAAAGAACTCATGAGGAAGTATATCTTAAGAGAAAGACAAGTAGAGCTTTGTTTTGAAGGCGACCGGTATTATACACTTATAAGAAGACTTTTACTCGGTGCACCGGAAAATCAAACCATTTATACCATGAATGTGAATGAAGATGATGGCGGACAAGGATTTGCATTTACGCCTTTTTACAAACGCACTTTGTTTCAAAAAAGAGCCTGGGAAAATAAAATGTACCTCTTTCCAATTTCTCAATACCAGCTTGACCGTGACCGGGCTTTGGTACAAAATCCAGGCTGGTAACACAGGTATCATGATATATTAAATAAAGATTCCATGAAAAAATTCATTCATATAATTATTGCAGGCCCTTACCTTTTGGGCTGCATACTGCTGCTTTTAGCAGGTTGCAAAAAAGATAAAACCGGCAACTACGACCCTGCCTCGCCAGTTACCATTGCAGATTTTATACCCAAAAAAGGTGGTGGAGGTACCGAAGTGCTCATTACCGGAACTAATTTCACTACTGATCTTTCTAAAATCTCAGTGGTTTTAAATGACCTTCCGCTTAAAGTAATTGGGGCCAGCGCTACGCAAATTATGGTTGTGGTGCCCAAAAAATCAAAATCAGGCCCTATAAAAGTGAAGATTGAAAACCAGGAAGTTTTGAGCGGAAGCATATTCAATTACGAATATACGCGAACGGTAACCACGCTCGCAGGCTCTGGTAATGCCGCTTTTGCCAACGGAAAAGGTACAGATGCCTCATTTAATTTCTCAGGCCAAAACTGGTACAGAAGCTGCGGCATCGTGGTCGATAATCAACTCAATGTTTATGTAGCTGATCCCGGTAACCACTGTATCCGTAAAATTGATCCGGCAGGAAACGTGACAACACTGGCTGGTAACCCTGCTGTTTCGGGTTACTCAGATGGTAAGGGCACTGCAGCAAATTTTTCATTGCCCTACGACCTCGCCATTGACGGCAGCGGAAACATATACTCCGCAGACCCCGGTAACTGGGATATTAGAATGATTAGCCCTGATGGACAAGCTAAAACATTAGGTTTTGCCAGTCAGGAACCCTGGAGCATTGCTTTTGATACCAGCACGGGTAAATTATTTTACGGCAGCTGTGCCAGTCCGGGCAGTATTTACCAAATCGATGCTCAGGGTAGCTCTAAAGCGGTCGTTTCGGGGCTTAATTATCCCGCGGGGATTAAATTTGACCATGCCGGTAATCTTTTCGTATCTGCCCATGGCGATCAGCTGATTAGAAAATTTACTGCGGGTACCTGGCAGGGAAGCGTTGTTGCTGGTCAGCAGGATAAGGTAGGTTATGTAAACGGAGCTGCCAGTGCAGCACAATTTGCTTATCCATGGGGTATTGCTATTGACAGTAATGACAATATTTACCTTGCCGGTAACGGAACCGGAGGCGGAAGCACCAGTAACCCCGATCAAAGTATCCGCTTCATACAGGCTTTAACTTATCAGGTGAGCACCTTTGCAGGAAGTAATGCTGCAGGATATACAGACGGATTTGGACCACAGGCTTCTTTCAGTGCACCTGGCGGAGTTGCTGTCGACAAAAACGGAACGGTGTATGTACTGGACAAAAACAATAACAGGATCAGAAAGATCGTTTCAGAATAATTTTTTAAGGACCTAGATTTAACATTACATGAAATCCCACTGTTTTTTAGGCCTTTTATTGGTAGCGCAGCATTTGGTTTGCGCTACCAATACTTTAGCCAATCCCTTTCAAAGCAAATCAACATCCCATCAATATTATGTTGCTACAAATGGCGCTGATACCAATACAGGGAGCATTCGTACACCATTTAAAACCATTAATGCGGCTTTAATTAAAGCGCAACCCGGAGACCAGGTAATTGTTAGAGGCGGGAGATATTACCAGAAAATAAAATTCCCAAGGTCTGGTGAGCCCGGCAAACCGATCAGCCTTCAAAGTTACCCTAAAGAAAAAGCAATTATTGATGGCAGCAGCATCAATGTTACCGGCTGGCAGGCACTCATTACCCTGATTAATACGAGCTGGATTACCATCGATGGATTTGATATTTGCAACCTGCATAGCAACAAAGTTAACACTGATCCTCAGGGCATTTCAATTAGTGGCAGCGGGCATGATATCGCTATTAAAAACTGTAATATTTACAACATCAAAAACACCACTACACTCGCCCAGGGCAGAAGCGGACATGCCATACTCGTTATTGGAACAGCTAAAACACCAATAGTTAACTTATCAATTACTGACTGCACGGTTCATGATACCCAAACCGGAACAAGCGAAAATGTAACGCTTGCCGGCAACGTAGATGGCTTCGTTTTCAAACGTAATCAAGTTTACGATACCGAGAACATTGGGATCATTGTAGCTGGTGGCGACGGTCTTAATCCGCGCGGTGCCATAGCAACCAATTATGCCCGAAATGGCGTGATTAGTGATAATATTTTTCACCACAACACCATGACCAAAACACCTGAAACCTGGGGTCCTGACCGTTATGGCGCCATTTCCATTTATGTTTGCGGAGGTGCCAATACGCTCATCGAAAGAAACATAGTTTATGAAAGTGACCGTGGAATAGGATTGATAAGCGAAAGCAATATCTATCCGACCAAAACTACAATGGTGAGGAACAACCTGGTTTACCACTGTTACCGCACTGGCATTTATATGGGCGATTACCTGAATTATACCATTTCGGGAACTAAAAACTGTTCGGTGATAAACAATACCCTGGTAGAGAACAATCGTGTTTTAGGTGCCTTTGGAGAGATTGAAGGAGAAATCAGACTAACCGAACACTGCGACAGCAATGTAATTAAGTATAACCGCATTTATGCCGCAGCGAAGGATGTGCTGATCCACAAATATACCTCAAGCGGAAGCCATAATATTATTGACTATAACCAATACTTTAGCAGCGAAAAGCCCCAATGGATCTGGAATAGCACCAATAATAATCCAATTACTGATTTTAATACCTGGAAACAAACCAGCGGTCAGGATACCCATTCTACCTTAAAAATCGTGAGCTCAATTTTTAACACCAACAGCCTAAAACAATGGAAAAAATCCCTACAATCAAAGATATAGCCAGACGACTCAAAATTGACCCTTCAACAGTATCCAGAGCGCTCAGAGGACATCCAAGCATAGGTTTGGTAACAACTATGCGGGTAAATAAAATTGCAGCCGAACTGAATTATCATCCCAATCAAAATGCCATATTTCTGAAGCAGGGAAAAACCTCTACTATCGGTGTGGTACTTCCAGATATTGCTGAACCGCTTCACTGTGCCGTACTGAGTACTATCGAACGTTATTCTAACAATAAAAATTACAATGTAATTTTTGGCCAATCCTTTAATAAACCTGAGCAGGAAAGAAAAATACTCGAAAATATGATGAATTTACGGGTAGATGGTATTCTGATTGCCCTTAATAAACCTAAATTACCTTCAGAGCAGATTGATCAGCTAAAAAGGTACAATATTCCTGTCGCCATTTTAGACAACAGGAATATGATTAAGGATAAATCTTACCGGATTATTGAGCAATTGTTTTCAATTTTAGAATTTCAGCAACGACCTGAAATAAAGGCTTAATCTGTTTTTGAGCTTTTAGCTCCATATTTTGCTCAACCCATGCACGCTCCCACCGAAAAAAGTCGGGGGCCTGCATTTTTTCACCTTTAAGGTCATGCTGTAAATAATTGATGTATAGCTCCCATCTGGCCAGGTAATAATCTTTCATCAGGCCACCCCACTCCTTATAGGCATAATCATGCAGGTTATCTTCTGCCGGATTATTTTCTCCCCAATAGGTAATCAACATCATGGCATTGCGGATGTTTTCTTTTTTCTCCGCGGCTGTTTTCCCAAGCTTTAGAGCCTGAGCTTTATAGGTGTTCAGCTGGTAATACGGATGAGCGCTAAGCAGGTCGTCTGTTAAACGGATCATGTCCGTAAATTGCGTGGAAAATCGGTTAAATTCCTGGGTATTTTTTTCATTATAAGCCTTAACCATTTCCTGAAAAACCTGTTCTCCATCATTGGCAAGCACCTGCCTTAACATATTAATCAGATCAATCTGATAGGTATCAGCATTTTTGAATGCTGGTGCTGCTTTAGCAAATTCGAGCACAGCCTGTTTAAATTTGACCAGATCATAGGTCCTAACCCGGGTACCCCAGTGCGAAACAGGCTTTGTATCCAGTGCAGGGCGAATGCAGAAAACCGATTCACTTGCTCCTTCCTGATAACCCGGGATACTTTCATAAATGGTTTCCAGAAAACCCTGCCAGGCTTTGTTAATGTGTGCATCTGATTTTCCATAGCGATACTTAGCGTAGCCAACTAACCAATCTTTAACTTCAACATGTTCTTTACGCCAGCCCAATTCAAGCATCAGATCGTACACCGGAGGGTTATTATCAAGTCCCTCAGGCATAATTCCTACACCAGATAAAACATCCTGATACGGGCCTTTGCGTATCCGATCCACCTCATCTGCAAACCGTTGCAATTTGCCGTACAAACCCGGCCTTTCGCCAAAATTATTCACAACACTCCATATAAATGGTGTACCATCATAGCCTTTTCTTTTTTCCCAGTTATTGGTAAACTCACCAAACAGTTCCTGCACCAGTATGTGAGATTTATCAAGTCCTTCGAGCATTTGCTGCTTTGGATTATCCTGCCATCCCTGCAGCACCCAGGTTGATCCGGGGAAACTCTTTTGCATTTCCTGCTGGATAGATTTTCCGGCAGCTTTTAAATCAATCCCCTCGGTAATACCTCCTTCATGAAAAGGATCTCCTGCAAAAAAGCGAATATCGTTTCCGTAGGCCTTACGCACTTCGCTGTAGTATATTGCTGCTATTCTTGAAAAATCATCACGGCCCGGAACCAGAATATCCGGCCGCTTAAATGCGCCCCATGTTTTCTGGTCGATAATTTCTGCCTTGCTTTTATCTTTCAATGAAGCAGGTACCATTCCGTAAAACCCTTGCAGCACAGGCGATATACCCAGTGCTTTCATCCGGGCAATCATTTTTTGTTGCAAAGCTTTGCGGCTATTTATCTGGCTTTGTGGCATCGGCCCGCCCCACCCCTGTATATTACCCATTAACCACCAGGCGGTATACGCTGGCCCAACCAGAAAATCGTTAATCTCCTTTTCAGAATAGCCAATCTGCTGCAAAGTTTTTTGCCATACCGATTCCATCCCGTTCACAGTAAGCATCAGGTTAACTCCGTTCAGAGCCATCCAATCCAGCTCATGTTCCCAATCTTTCCAATCGTAAAAACTCATAGTGTAGTTATAGGTGCAGTAATTTAAAGCATAGCGGTATCTGGCCGGGGCCTCAACACTTACCAGCTCATTCACTTTCGGAATTGGATATACAGCCGCCAGGTTATCCCCCATATGCGACATCGATCGATTGCAGTAGTATTTTAAATACCAATTTAAGCCAACTGCCGCAGCATTGGTGCCCGAGGCACTAATAATCAATTTATCGCCTGCACTCTTCATCTCGAAACGGTCAAGCTGACTACTTTTTAAGGGTTTAAAAACAACATGACCAGCTAGCCAGGGTGTTCTTCGTTTTATCAGCTCCTGCACGGGCTTAAAAGACTGAGCCAACAGGCCTAAAGGGCTTAACAATAAAATTAACCAGGTAAATTTTCGCATAAAATTATTCGCTTTTCTATTCAAAAGAACGAAACTAAATAAAAAAAACCTGACAGAATAAGGGCTTAAACCATGCAAAAATCAAGCAATCGATTGTTCGGCATAATACAATCGATTGTGTAATTTTCACTTATTTTAATTGTACTTTTTGGGTTAGGTCTGAGCAAAATGTTCTCTTTTTATAAATCTGAGCAAAATGTCTTCCGATTCTTATATACTTGCCTGGGCCACGGTAAGCTTGCTCACTTGCACTTATTGTTTCTTTTAACAATTACCTTTAAAGTCTTTATTTTGTCTTAAATAACCCCCATCTGCATCGCGGCAGTGTATTATTTTTGATTAAAAAAAACAGAACATACATTTACTTTAAATAAGCACCAAAATGAGAAAAATAATTTCTTTTATGCATATATCCCTTGATGGTTTTGTTGCAGGCCCAAATGGCGAAATGAACTGGATTACAGTGGATGAAGAACTTTTTGACCATGTAGGTAAGCGAATCAGCGGAACTGACACAGCCTTATACGGACGGGTAACTTACCAGATGATGGAAGGCTACTGGCCTACTGCAGCAGATAGCCCCGATGCGAGTAAACATGACCTTGAGCATTCGGCCTGGTATAAAAAGGCGCATAAACTCGTGATATCTGAAACATTGCAACAGGCTGATTTGACTGATACAACGATCATCAGCAACAATTTTGCAACGCGTATTAATGAAATTAAACAACAGGAAGGCACAGAGATATTACTTTTTGGCAGCCCAACAGCAACCCATTCGCTCATTCAGCAAAACCTGATTGATGGCTATTGGTTGTTTGTAAATCCGGTTATACTTGGGCAAGGTATTCCGCTATTTAAAGATATAAAAGACAGGATAAAACTGAACCTTTTAGCAACGCAGCAGTTTTCAAATGGTGTAGTTGAGCTAAATTATGCTGTCGCAGATAAATAACCATAACCAGCGTTATTACCTGATCAATTAGGGTAATAACGCTGATTATTTATAAAATGAAGAGCTGGCTACTCCTTCTACTCATTTAACTTCTTACCTTCTGCAAGAATGATTTTATTAATTTCGCTTACCTGTTTAACATCCATCTTTTCAACTGCCCTATCGTAAGTTAGCAATCCATTTACTTCATGCTCAACATCAGTGGTTTGGGTATAAACCGAAACACTCAATCCTTTATACTTCATCAGCTGCTCAACCTGGTTCATCATCAAAACATATCGTTCGGTTAGTGCCGTGCTGGTGGGTTCATAAGCATAGGCATTATTCTCTACCGGCCACATGTGCCCCCTTACAAAAAGGCCAACACCACCATATTCGCCCAATGAGGCTGCCCGCTTATTATCGGGTTTAGAGGCACCATACGGACCAACATAAATATGCGTATCAACAAAATCGCCATTACCCGGATCGCCGGCAGCTTTCTGATAACCCGGATTATTGTTAAAGCCCGAATTTCCGTTAACTAACCTGGATGGATCGTATTTCTTTACCCAATCTGTAATCTCGGGCACATCGAAAGCGCCCCAGTTTTCGTTAAAAGGTACCCAGGCAATGATGGATGGTGAGTTGTAATGTTCATCCATAATGGCCTTAAGCTCCTTGCGGAAAGCCGTACGTACCATTGCCGTATCTTCGTGCTGATACCAGATTGCCGGCATATCCTGCCAAAGCAAAATCCCCATTTTATCGGCCCAGTAATAAAAGCGCTTAGGTTCGGTTTTCATGTGTTTGCGGATCAGATTAAAGCCTGCTTTCTTCGTAAAATCGATATCAGATTTAAGTGCTTCATCTGTTGGCGCGGTTAAAATACCATCTGGCCAATAGCCCTGATCAAGTAACCCCACCTGCATCACAAACTTGCCGTTCAGCAAGGGACGCACCACTCCCGAAACCTTTCCGAGTTTAACATCACGCATGCCAAAATAACTGCTTACCTCATCGATAATTTTCCCATTGCCCGCTTTCAAAGTGATTTTCAAATCATATAAAAAAGGATTTTCCGGAGACCATAGTTTTGGGTTTTGAATGGGCAGGTAAAAAGTTTTGCCTGCGCTACCCTGTGCCTGTGCAACTATTTTTTTTCCATCAAGCGCCACAGCAGATACTTCTGCCGACAAGGCATCAACCGTAATCTGGAGCCTGCTGTTTTCCAGATCGGGCAATAAGCGTATGTTTTTGATGTGATCCTTATTAACCGGTTCCAGCCACACGCTCTGCCAGATACCAGAGCTGAAAGTATAATCGCCCCGCGGACCATTCTTTCCAGAAGGTGTGCGTCCATCATTAGGATCATAGGCGGCAACAATGAGCTCATTAACCCCTCCTTTTAGTAAGGTGGTAATATCTAAAGAGAAGGCATCATAACCACCAGCATGCGTACCTGCTTTTTTACCATTCACAAATACTGTGGCCTGGTAATCTACCGCCTCAAAATTAACCAATACATTTTTTCCACTCCAGTCTTTCGGTATCTCGAACTTTCTGCGGTACCACATATTGATTTCCTGCTTACGTTCGATCCCAGAAATAACAGATTCGGGGCAATAAGGCACCAGGATTTGCTCACTTTTCCCTTTAAAATCCAAAGGAGTTTTAGGATCGAGGGCACTCATTTTTTCTTTGCCACCAATATAGTCCCATTTACCATTAAGCGATTGCCATTGGTCACGTACTAACTGCGGACGTGGATATTCCGGAAAGGGGTTTGAACTGCGCATGGCTTCTGCTGTCCATTTCGTTGGCAGTTTTGGCACCTGCGCTTTAACATTTGCATTAAACAATAGCTGGAGCAGCACGAAGGCGCAGAGGTAAATGGGTAAACTTGTTTTTTTCATAACAATTATGGGTTTCTATTTGGTATGGTGAACAAGATACTAAATTTTAAGCTAAACTAAATCGTTTTATTAATCTATCAGCTATTCCCGCCTGCTCAGACTTATTTATTGGTATGGGCGCTAAACAAATCAATCATGGCATGCAATGAACCTGCTGAATGCATGAGTTCGCCATTATCAAGTGATTCTTTAGCCGCCGCACTCGCCCGCTTACGCATCTGTTGTTCGTAATTTTCAATTGCCTGCAATATGCTATCATACTTTTCCGATTGCAGGCATTCGCTCAGTTCGAGTGCATCCTGCATAGCCATATTAACGCCTTCGCCCGCAAAGGGTGGCATTACATGGGCGGCATCGCCAAGCAAGGTAAGATTAGACTTAGCCTGCCATTCCTGATCTAATGGCATGCAATAAATAGGGCGCGGCACAATTGGCAACTCCGATTGCTCAAAGAGTTCTTTCCACTCAGCCGACCATTTGCTGTATTTCTGACCAAACCAGGCCAAAAGATTAGCCCGGTTGTTATAATCAACTTCTTTGCTGTATACCCAATCTAGGTCGGCTTTAAAACTGGCATAGAAACCGATCTCAGCACCTGCTTTTTGGCCAAGCAAAAGGTTCTCTGTTGCGCCAAAGGCCATAATCTTTCCTCCGTTTAGCAAATCATTTATCCATGGCGCATGCTTTTGGGCATCGGCTATATTGCCTTCCAGCATGGTAATACCAGAATAAAAAGGTTTAATATCAGTAAGGTAAGGACGTACTTTAGAATTGGCTCCATCGGCAGCAATTACCAGATCTGCATAAGCTACAGATCCATCTGCGAAACTAATATTCCAACCGCCGTTCGTTTCTTCCATGCGCAAAAACTGCTTGCCCCAAACCACAACGCCGGTATTAAGTGATTGTAAAAGAATTTGTCTGAGCACACCCCTGTCAATTTCCGGACGAAAGTGTTCGTGCCCAAAATTCTCTTCCAGCTTGTCTTCATGATCGCTAAAGAAAACCTTACACTGCTCGTCCATAATTTGTTTTCTGTCTGCTCCGGGCATAAAATTGGCCTTGAACTCGGCTAAAAGCCCTGCTTTGCTGAGCGCAGCCAATCCTGATTCTTCATGTAAGTCTAAAGGTGATCCCTGTACACGGGCATTCGGGTTGCTATCCCGCTCGTAAACTTTTACATCAAGGCCTTGTAATTGCAGTAAGCGTGCTAATGTTAAGCCCCCCGGGCCTCCGCCTATAATGGCGATCTGTTTATTTTCTAATTTCATATTCGGTAATTTGATGATCCAAAATTACCGCTGCTTTAATACCGATAATAGTATAAATCGGTCGTTTTTATTTTTAGATAGCTCTTTGGGCAGGGCGCCGGCATATTTCTTTATCTCCCGGATAAAATGACTCTGGTCTGTAAAATCAAGCTCAGGAAATAGCTTACCAACAGCAATGTGTTCTAATGATTTCCGGAAGCGGAGTATATCGCAATAGGCTTTAAGGGGCAAGCCAAATTGCGCGTTGAAATACCGGTTAATCTGTCTGCTGCTCCAGCCAATCTGATCGGCAATTTCATTAACGCTTAGCTCTCCTTGTGAGGCATAAATGAGTTCGAAAAGTTTACGCTTTCGTTCATCTACTTTGCTTCGCAGCAGAGAACGGATTTTTTGCGTAGCATGGCTGTTAAAAGTTTCGAGATTTTCGAACCACTCTGGTTTGTTATCCCAAAAACCTGCAGGTAGCACTTTTGCCGAATTCAGGATGTCGGCGATAGGTATATCCAGGATATATTCCAATCCAAGTGGAGTAAAGCTCACGGCATAAGCATACATTCCTGCTGGTACCAACCTCATTTCAGAACTTGTTTCAAGCCCCATGAGCAGTACCTGGAATCCACCCTCAGCAGTGAACATAAAAAACAGGTCAATCCGCCCATCGGGTAAAACCACCAGTTCTTTCTCTGTTGAAGAAAAATTACCAAACATGCCTATACTTTCTACAAATGCAGCAAGTTCAGTTTCTGGCTTAATGGCGTGGTATTGAAAGGTTGCGGACATTGAAAATTTATGGTTGATGTAATTCGGGAATTAATCTATAATGTTTTGACTAATTTTTGCCGGCTTACTGATTTCTTTACCTGTCATCTCTGTTATAGTCTCCTCAATCATGATGCACATGCTGTTCAAGGCCAGGTCGTTTGCATCTGTTCCGAAGGGTTCTTCTATTTCGTCTGCAATGGCTTCAAAAGCAACAAAGGTATAGGCAACAAATACCACAATCAATGGGGTGAACCACCCAAGTGAATCAACCAGACCGAAAGGTAAAAGAAAGCAGTAAATATAGACCGTACGGTGCAACAATACCCGGTAGCTGTAAGGTATAGGTGTGGAAACGATTCGCTCACAACCTCCCAGAATATCGGAAAGTTTGTCCAGGTTTTCATCAAAACGCGCCTGCAGAATAGTATCCAGATTTCCTTTATCCCTGGCTTTCTGTATCCAGCACGCCATCAGGTTCATAATGACTGCCGGTTTGTACTTAGCCTGCTTTACGATCTGGAGCTGATCTTCGGAAAGTCGTTCTTTCAGGTCTTTTTCAGGATCGGTCTCCCTGAGCTGATGCTTTAAGGCAAATACAAATGCGCTTTGAAGCTGTACGAAATCAGTTATCTCATTGCCCTGGCCAGCATGCTGAAGGGTTATTGCCTGACGGGTAAGTGAACGTGTAGTATTGAGTAAGCCACCCCATAACTTGCGTCCTTCCCAAAAGCGGTCATAACTCACATTGTTACGAAAACCAAGAAACAAGGCCAGTACGAAACCAAATAAGGTTAGCGGAGCCGGATTAAGCGGAATCTTGAAATTTAATACTGTTCCATGGAAGTAAACTACGCCAAGCGATAGTATAAAAAGCAATGCCAGACGGGGCAACAATGCCGGAAGCACAGAGCCATGCCATACAAAAAGCATCCTGAGCCAATGTTCTTTTTTTCTGATAATCATATCATTTCATCCTTTTGCTAACCTGTGCAAAATTAAAACTATAATTGTTTAGCAAAAAGAATTAATAAACTGAATAAAGGCAAGATCTGGAATTCTGTGGTCAAACTACGTTCTGTTCTCTCTTGAGTATAGTAGCACTACCTGATGCTTATTCGGTTTTATCGCAATAGAGATCCCCAAAATTACGCTTAGCTTTAACAGTTAGCGCCTTTTGGGCAAGGGCAATCACTTCAGCTGCTTTTTCTTTAAGATTAACTATTTTTTTGTTTTCTGTTTCGCGTATGGATTTACCATCTTTGATATAAAACCGGTATTCGCTCACATGTGTAGGCCCGGCGGCAGCCCCCCACTCCAGGTGTTCAAAACAGAAAAAAACTGCTCCGTCTTTGTAGTAGTATTCCCTGATCCAGACTGCATCATCCATTGCTGCTTTATCGGTTACCTTTAAAATTTTACCGGCCGAACTGTAATAGGTAATTTTACCATCTTCGATGCAGTCTTTTTGTGCATAACTGAATCGCTCTGCGTTAAGCCTTAGCGCATTAATCCTGTTGTATTCTTCCCTGATGGATTTAATTTCTTTCTCTTCTAAAGTTACAGTGCCTAAATTTTTAACTGGAGCGAAGTGCGAAGGCTGCCTGCCAATTCTACTTTGTTCGAATTGCAGGAAAAACGGGAATATCCCGAACAATAGGTAAGTTAAGCTTTTCATATAGGTGATTTATCCTAAAAGTAGCGTTTTTAATTAAAAACCGGGTGTAATGCCACGTTTTAAAAAAACTTTGTCTGTAAACACTTAACCAAATGGCATTTATAAAACTAAAGCGTTGTTTTTTATTTTAATTATTTCAACTATTTCTTAGGCTTTTGACCCTCCGTCAAATTTTATTCATCAGACAAGTCTTTTTTCACCCGGTTTAAAAGGGCGTTCGTCGAGAACTTACAGCCGTTGGTATAATACGGCCAAAACCCGTGAAACGTTTGCCCAAAAGCGACGTCTTATTATTAAAACATTCACAAATTATTATTTAAAACTATAAAACAAGATATTATGAAAACTTCAATTTCAACCCTAGCAAAATCATTAATGGCAGCTGTTGTTTTAAGCGCTTCAATCTTCAGTACAACAGTAATGGCTACCGAAAAACAACCTGTTAAAATCTCTGCTCCTAAAAACTTCGATAAAGTAGTGGTAAGCGGAAATGTAGAAGTTACCCTGATCCAGAACGGTACTGAAGGCATTAGCTATGCTGACGACAATAGCGGAAAAGTAAAAGTGATTCAGGATGGAACAGCGTTAAAAATTACTTCGGCAGATAACGAGGTAGCCAAAGTTACTGTTTATGTAAAAAGCATTTACCGCGTAATGGCATCTGACGATGCAGTAGTAAAAACAGCAGGTAAATTAAATGTAACCAACCTTCAGGTATTCTTAAGCGGAAATGCAACAGCCAAAATCGATTCGAAAACTGAAAGCCTTTACACTGTAATTTCAGATCGTGCAGATTTAAAATTAAGCGGAACTACCGAAAACCACAGTCTGGTAATGGGAAACACCCAAAAATTAAACTTAGATCGCTTTGCAGCTGCCAAAACAGAAATGAACACACCAGAAGTTGCTGTAAAAACTGCAGCTTTAGCTAAATAAACATACAGATTTCAGCTGATAAAAAAAGCGGCCAGTGCCGCTTTTTTTTATGTTTTTAATCCGGAGTTGCTCAACTTAAGAATACATCATTTCCCTCCAGACTCAGGGTAGAGCAGGTATTTTTTACGGATACTTTTAAATTGCTGTAGGCCTGGCTCCCAGCTTTTTCTGATTTCTGATTCCGGTACTCCGGCAATAATCTGCTTTCTCAGGCTATCGGTCCCGATCCGGAGATCAAAAGGTGATACGCCTGTATTCCCTCTTTCGGCACCAAAAAAGTGTGCTTTATCCGGATAGGCCTTATAGAGTTCAATGACCCAGGATAAGTTAATTTTACCTGCTTTGCGTAGCTCGCTGATATCGTATTTACGTAAATCAATTCCATAGCATGTTGTATCTCTGTGGTTTGGCCGCTCGCTCATTCCGGGAATACTCACTGGTTTATAAGAAAAGCTGTATTTACCTTTTAATGCGGGCGCGCCTAATATAGTAAAGGGCATATACGTTCCGCGACCTTCATTAATAGCTGTTCCTTCAAACATGCAAAGGCTTGGAAATAACAAAACGGCCTGTTGGGTATTCAGATTCGGTGAGGGGTGAACAGTCAACTCATAGTTCATACCGTGATTATAGCCTGCAACAGGAATAATCTTAATCTTACACGGCTTCTTCAGGTAACCTTCCCCATTCAAGTAAGCAGCAAACTCGCCAATAGTCATGCCGTGTGCCATGGGGATATAGTGGATGCCTATGGCCGATTTATATTTATCTTCGGTCATCACCGGCCCGTCAACTATATTCCCATTAGGATTGGGTCGGTCCAGAATGAGTAGCTCTTTATTGTTTTCTGCGCAGGCTTCCATCACATATTGTAAAGTATTGATATTGGTATAGTAACGGCATCCAACATCCTGTATATCAAACACCATAAGATCAATATTTTCCAGCTGCGCTTTTGTTGGCTTTTCATTCCGCCCGTACAAAGAGATGATGGGAATGCCGGTTTTGGCATCCACTTCGTTTGCTACTACGGCACCATTGCTGGCCTTGCCCCTAAAGCCATGTTCAGGGCCAAAAACTTTTACGATTTTAATACCAAGGCTTAATAAACTGTCTACACTGCTCTTATCTCCTATAATGGAGGTCTGGTTTGCTACAAGGCCAATTCTTTTTCCTTTCAGATAAGGCAGGTACTTTTCGGTTTGGTTGGCGCCGGTAATGATAGCAGATTGATTAGCGCTAGTGGGCCTTGGTGCTATTGGCTGCGCTGTTGATTTGATCAGGCCGGCTTCGAGCAATAAAAAAATGAGCGTAAATGTTAATCTTATCATCTTGTGAATTTCAGAATTTCCTGTAGTAAAGTTATCCAATTATCAAAAATATGACCTAAAATACGAAACTTTGGAAATTCTAATAAAAGAGCAAGCCTGTTTTACGCTTGATGTACAAGGCTTTCTGGTTTTAAAAAGAAATCCTGTCTGAGCTGCAGTAGCCGGTAAAAGCTTATCTAATGTTTGAACGGCTTGATACTGCACTTCTTCAATAAAAGATTTAGTTCAGCGTGGTATATTTTAAAAGTGGCTTTAAACAGAAGAGACCAGCATCCACTGGTCTGTTCCTTGTCATCCAAATATCCCCTATCTGCTTAAAATAGAGAATGGTCTTTATCGGCGTTTAATTGAAAAGAATTCTTTATTGTTAAAAAACAATAAGAGTGAGATCAAAACATGATACTTAGGCATCTTTTCATTTATCTAAGCCATTCATCTTTGAAAAATGGAAAAGGCTGACATCCACCAACCTTTTCCTTCATTAACTACATTTCACATTTTCAAAAATGAGAAAGACCTTATTGCTTAGTTAACAATTTTCAAAACAAGGTCACACCTAATTGCTGAGCTTGAATGGGCATAAAAAAACGTTAACTGAAAAATTACACCTGAAGGATCTGATCCTTCAGGACCTTCTTCCATCAAAGAATTCTTGGTTCAGAAGAATTAAATCGATTTAATTCTCGTCTTGTCAGGCCGTAGCCTATGGTTAAAAACCAAAAGACAGCAAAACAGGCTGAACAAGCCCCGAACCATTAAATGAGGATATTCAAGAGAAAATTACAGGTAAAATCATGTGATTTGCACTACAAAACCTGGCTGGCTAAATTAACCTGCTTGTTGCAAATAATATGCGTTGAGAAAGTACCTTAAATGTGCTGATAAGGCAATTAAAGAACTGTAAAATGATAACATGCCAATGCATGGGTACACTGGCATGTTGTAGTTAATATATCTATCGAAGGTTTAGCCTGATATTCACTTCAAAATCGCCGCCGGTATAGCCGCTGATAGCAGATGTGGCCGTATTGTAATATGCCATGAAATACAAGGTAGATTTATAGTTGGTACCTAAACCTATAGTGGCATTCTGTGTATTGTGGTACATGGCCATCAGGTACAGCCTGTCATCGGCCAGGCTGGCGTTTAAGCCTGCATCCCACAAATTCTGGTAGTTTTTGATGCCCCTGAATACAGCTTTGGGCTCCAGGCTAATGGCATTTATATCTGAACTCAGGTTAAATTTGTAACTCACCGCCGAGTAAAAAGTGGGTTTATCGGCAAAGTTTAAATCGTCTTTCCTGAACAAAGCGCGCATGTTGGGCAGCGCACCTTCGATGCTTAAGTTCTTTGAAGTGTAGGATATACCAAAATCACCATCAAGGTAATAGCCCCTGTCATTAAAGCGGGCAATGGCGGGGTCGTTTATATCGCTGTTGCTTACACTGCTTAAATCGAGCCTGTCCTGATTGGCGCCGAAAGAGATACCAAAGTTTAATTGCTGCCCGTTATTGCTCAAGGGCAGGTGATATGCAAAAGTACCAACAGCTTTTGTTCGCTGAATGCCACCCGATTTTTCATTGCAGATGTTTAGCCCCCACCCCACATGATCCAGTTGCTGATCGAGCGTGATACCCTGCGTAAGCGGCGCACCTGGAATATTTGACCATTGCTTGCGGAAGCTAGCGTTTATGTTGAAGCCTTCGTTTATTCCAGCCATTGAAGGATTTACCAGGTAACGGTTTTGAAAATACTGTGCATTTAATGGAAGAATTTGCGCATTTAAAACACCCGCAAATGCCAGGTTTACCACTACCAGAAGCACCCTGAAATACATTTTCTTAATGTGATTTAAAATTTTCATGCTGGCGGACTAGTTTCTGATGATACTGATAAAACCTTTGATTATACTCGCCTGACTACCCAAATCGATAATATAATAATAAGTGCCTTCATTAAGCGGATTTCCATTAATTGTTCCATCCCAATCATTGGCATATTGTTGTTTGGTGTAGACAACACGTCCTGCTTTATCAAATATTTTTAGCTTGTTATTGGGGTAATGATCAATGTTCTTAATAATAAATTTATCATTATATCCATCGCTATTAGGTGTTAAAACATTATTCGCCTCAATTTTATAATCTTCGATTACCGTAATCAGAATAGTCTGATCGCTTACACAACCACTTGCATTGGTCGCCGTTACTTTATAGGTGCCACTCTGCGTTGGTTTAATGGTAATTGCTGGCGTTATTTGCCCACCAATAATATTTGCGCCCGACCAGCGGTATTGCTCTCCTCCGGTAGCAGTAAGTATTAAAATATCACCCTTTTGCACAAAAGTGCCTTTATTACTATGAATTGAAACCACAGGCAAACTATTTACGGTTACGGTAACTGCCTCGCTTTGTTTCTGGTTAGTATTTACATCGGCAACATTAATTAAACGGTAGCTAAAAGTGCCGGGAGTTTCTGTTGGTACTTTAATCGTAGCTGTTATACCGTTCGAAGTCATCGTTTGGCTGCTACCATCGTTAATAGTGTAGGTAAAAGTGTAAGGGGCAGTACCATTTGCTCCGGTAAATGTAATTGTTGGGGCGACACTGTTTAAACAAACAGCAGCGTTCCCCGAAATACTCGCTGTAGGTAAGGCATTAACAACAACAGTTGCCGAACCGCTTTGCAGCTGATTACAGTTTGCATCGGCCACACTAACCAGGTTGTAAACAAAAGAACCGGTAGTATTGGTAGATACAGAAACTGTAGCGGTATTTCCGGTAGCGGTTATGGTTTTATTTGCCGAACCATTAACATTATAGGTGAAGGTATAAGGTGCTGTACCACTTGACCCCGTAAAGACAATGGTTGGAGCAGTACTATTTTGCGATACTGTTGCCGACCCTGAAATACTTGCAGCAGGCAAAGCATTAACCGTAACTGTGGCTGATCCGCTTTGTAATTGTTCGCTGCTTGCATCTTTTACTTTACTTAAGGTATAGGTAAATTTTCCCGCCAAATTGGTAAGAACAGGCACTGTTACCGAAACTTCTGTATCTTTTGTACTTACTGTTTGGCTGCTACCACCATTAACAGCATAGGTAAAGGTGTAAGGGGCAGTACCATTTGCCCCGGTAAATGTAATTGCCGGAGTTGCGCTATTTAAACAAACAGCAGCGTTCCCTGAAATACCCGCTGTAGGTAAGGCATTAACAACAATAGTTGCTGAACCGCTTTGCAGCTGATTACAGTTTGCATCGGCCACACTAACCAGGTTGTACACAAAAGAACCGGTAGTATTGGTAGGTGCAGAAACTGTAGCGGTATTTCCGGTAGCGGTTATGGTTTGGTTTGCCGCACCGTTAACATTATAGGTAAAGGTATAAGGTGCTGTACCACTTGACCCTGTAAAGGTAATGGTTGGAGCAGCGCTATTTTGTGATACTGTTGCCGAACCTGAAATACTTGCAGCAGGCAAAGCATTAACTGTAACTGTGGCAGATCCGCTTTGTACTTGTTCGCTGTTTGAATCTTTTACTTTACTTAAGGTATAGGTAAATTTTCCGGCCAAATTGGTAGGAACAGGCACTGTTACCGAAACTTCTGTATCTTTTGTGCTTACCGTTTGGCTGCTACCGTCATTAACAGTGTAAGTAAAAGTGTAAGGGGCAGTACCATTTGCCCCGGTAAATGTAATTGCCGGTGTTGCACTATTTAAACAAGCAGACGTTGTTCCCGTTATTGTTGCCTCCGGAATATTTACTGGTGGTGTTTCTGCTTTCACCAATTCTGTTTGTATTGTTTTTCCGTTTATAGTACTAAAAACAAGCTCAGTTTCATCGCCATTAACAGTTAACGCAACATCGGCAGTTGCTGCTGCCAGCTTCCATTTGCCAGATAAATTAAGTTTTACAGGCATTACCTTAGGTGCTCTGTAAAAGAAATCGGCAATACGCTCTACCTGAGCACCCGTTACCACTTCTCCGTTATTAAGTAAACCCAAATCCGGATTGGTAAGACTAACCTTCAGGTTATTCCCCTGGTTAATTGCCTGTGTTATTACCACACAGGGTTTATCTACTTTTTTAACTGCATTTTGGGTAAAAACAGCTGTAGCATCAAATATGGCATAATTATAAGTATTGTCTTCTACAAATTTTACCACATGGGCTTTGTTATCTTGTTGCAAAACATCGAAATAACTTGCAAAGTTGCTTGCTAAATCTTGCGTTCCGGCGGTATTACCTTGCATAACAATGGCATAACGGTAACTGCCATTGGCAGGTGCTACACCATGGTTAAGGTAAGCTTTTGCATAATCTCCCTGTGTATTAGTGGTATTTCCGACATCCCTCGATGTTTGCGTACTGCGTGCTATAACAATCTGGTTATTATTATATTCGCTTGCAGGTATAACATAGCCGTTCCCCACAGCATCGGTTGCCCACAAACTGCCATTTGTCTGGCTAAATGTATCACTTAAGCCAACGCGCGGAGTTCCATTTATAAGCGTTGGCGCAACAGCTGACGTAAGTGCTGTTTGAAACAGCGTTGTATGAATGGCTTTTGTACCACCTGTATGCTTTATACCTGTACCTAAACAGAGAATTTTATCTTTGTAAAAAAAACTGGTTTTGTATGCACTTAAACCTTTAGGTGAAGAATTGATATCTTTATAATCCATGGCAAAAACACCATAATTATTTAAAGTAGCATGAGCTAAAAATCGCCTGTCGTTAAATTCTTTTGGTGTTCCTATAGCCAGTTCATCAAATGTTACATTTTCTCCTGTTACGCCTGGAACATGTACCCAATCCCAGCCATTTATTCCCAATCCGTTGGCTGCCCTGTTTTTTGGATTGCCTACAGTAAGCAATTCCATTGCACCAGATGATTGGTATCGCCCCAATAGATTCTCAGTTGCGTTAGCTTCATAATTGAGAATATATTGGCTGAGACCACTAACGCTGGCCTGGTAACCATTATATTTGTGTATATTTAATCCTGCATAAGGGAATCCAAAATGACCTGTTATTGGGCTTGCCTGTGTAACAGCTGCGTTGTTTGCCAGGTTTACGACTATTTCGCCTAGCATAAGTTCTGTATTTGCATTATAATCGTAACCTGCACCAGGGAGGGCATATATTCGTTTAAATTCTTTTCCTGCATCCTGGTTGTTATTGGGATCGGTTGCGTATAACAAAGCAAAGAAATATCTAAAAGCTAAAGCAACTGATGTTGAGCCCGGGAACCTGCCCGTTAAGCTACGTGGCATATCAAAATCGGCACATATTTTAGGATAAACCATCAGGCAGTTTTTGATATTTTGTTGCGCCTGTGCATCTAACTCGTATGGTGTTGATTTGAGGATATAATTAATAAGTATAGCATTTGAAGTAGCAAAGCCGCCATAGGAATAAGGATATGGCCTTTGGTGATGATAGGTAATAAAATCTGGTTTAATAAAATCAGACCAACCCGTACCAATCAGGCAGGCATTATTGGTAAATTGTTTAAAATAATCCATATTAGCCACTTTATCCGTCGCATTATCATTCTGTGCCAATATATAACAAAGCCTGCTTTGAACTAACGAGCGTACCACATCTGCATTATACCCGGGATGCGCAAATGGAGGAGGAAACGGGCTTTGCGGACCTAAAAACTTGGTGTAACCATTTAGCGTAGCCATATGATAATCGAACTCTCCGGCAGCAGTCAACTCTTCTTTCATTAAAAAAATACACCGTGAAAATGGAATGCTACGTAGCCCAAAGTCTGAGTTGTTAATATTAAGAACCTGTTTTCCCGGATCTGCTTTAAATGTAAAATCAGAAGTACTACTTACACCTTTAACTTTAATGTAGCCAAATATTTTAAAATAAGTACCTTTAGCTCAGGGCTATGGTATTTTGGATTTGAAGGATTACCATTTACAATTGGTCCTTTTAAATGATAGGCAACTACCAATGGATACAGGTAATTATTAGTCAACCGGTAAAGCGCTATATCATCTGCATCGTTTACCAAATCCCATTTAGGACCGGGATTATTGAGATCGTAGGCAGTACCCACATTGTTTTGGGCATTGGTAGCGGCAGACAGGTAACGATTGTAATGGTCGCGTACCTGGTTATTAGAATAGGAAGTTATTGCCCCATCGGTAATAAAATTGAAGTATTTGATTTTGATGGCATTGATTTCGCTAAGCTGAGCCTTTAAGCCATGGCAGAGCAATAAAATGAATGCAAAGAAACAGAGACATTTTTTTAACATGTTTGCAGGACTAGTTCTAGTATGATTGGTTTATAACCTACCAATTCACACACTATGCCAGCTTTTTAAATGAAATGTTCAAACATGAGTTATCAATCAAAAATGCCCAAACAACATGAATACAGCTATAAAATATTCGCAATAAAGTCTTTGTTTTAGTTTCCAAATGCCAGGGCGATTTCTCATTGCATTAGATTCGGGGAAATTATTCTACATTTTGCGGAATAATTTCTACACTTTAGAAAATATCCCAGATCGGCCTTAATATTATTCGAGGCTAAGTTTGAGGTGAGATATCCTGAAAAAGAATGATAAACGGCTTATTCTGGCTAAAAATTTCAATTTACCCATCGCCAATGGGATAAAAATAAAAAACCCTCTAATCAATTGATTTAGAGGGTTTTTAGCGGATTTTGAATCCTTGTTTCGTCGGGATGGCAGGAATCATCAAACAACCTCATAAAACACTATATTACAAACAGTTATAACGATTTAAAAAAGCGTGGTTTTTGCAAAGGGAAGCCCTTTTTTCGTGCCAAAACGGCATAATTCCAAACTCATCCGAGCTTATATTTTCATCAATTTTTCAATGTTTTCTATAGTCTAATTTAAGAAAAATATGTAAAACATTCAAAATTTAATCGGATCACCCCGACGCCTATTTTTTAAGCTTTAAAGGAATTAAACATGGCAGTAAATTAGTCCCTTCATTCGTAAAATTATTGATTTTTTACGTTCTTTGAATAAATAAAAAATGATATGCCCGCCCAGAAATCAAGGCTAATATTTGAAGTGCCGGAATTGGAAAAGCAGCACCGTTTCCAGCAAGTGCTTGAGCGGTTAAAAGCGCTCAAGACCACGCTAAACCAACCCTTTGTTTACCGCAACGAACTTTGCATTAAGCGTAACCAGTTTATCCACCAGTACCCAAACGGGGATATTTTTCTAATCGAGCAGGATCAGCAAGACTCCAGTGAACGTGTTTTGCGTGTGCTGAGCTAAAATGGATGCACCTAAGTTATTTATTGTCGCAGGACTCAAAGGGGCTGGAAAAAGTCTTTTCTCAGCTGAACTAACCGAACCGGATTTTACTGTTTTTGGTGGGGATAAGCAAAGGATTTTGGCTATCCTGCTTTTAATATCGGGTTTAATAGTGATCAGGCTCGAGGCAATAAATATTGAAGGTTAATACGGAAGTTACATCAGGTAAAGCAAGCGCAGAGCTTGTGTCGAAATGGATAAATTGGTAATATGGGCGATATACTCTTAACAATTGTGTTTGACGGGTATAACACAAGCCATTAACTAGATATGACCTTTGTTTAAAATCTCGTTCTCCATTATTAATTGAATTTGTTTTTTTAATTTTAACGGGTTGGGAACAATACACGTTTTTTTATGGATAGTAATATTAATATCTCAGGTGAGGTCAAATTCGTACTAGAAAACATTAAAAGCACGAGGGTTTCTCTAGGCATGAGCCAGGATACAGTGGCCAAGCACCTTCTGATCTCGCAAAACGCTTACAGCAGAATCGAAAGAGGTGCTGGCAGGATGAGGGTTGAGCAATTTTTCGTGCTATGTCAATTGTTTAACGCAGATCCATGCGATCTTTTAACCATCCCCCGAATTAAACAATTCGTAGCAAGTTAACTGAAACAATTCGGAGCTAAAGCTTGTAATTCCTTTTTTGATTTGGCATCCTACAGGCAGGGCGGTTCAGAATTCAGATCTCTGGTTATTACCAAAAGCTAGGGTTAAAGCACTATATAGCATCCAAATCCGACCATACTGCCCACGATTAAAACCGTAAGCAACATTACAATTAGCAATTTTTCAAATGAGTCCAAACTTTCCATGCCATGTTAACCATTTAGATCATAAAAAGTTTTAATTTCTAATCCAGGATGGTTTCGATAGCTTGCATTAAGCCTGATACTTTCAAGTAGGAATTAATACATTTATAGAGGTTCTACCTTTACTGGAAGATATTTCCAGTACCCCACCCAATAGCTTTAACTTGGCCCTTATAGTGGAAAGACCAATTCCCTTACTCTCATAGGCATTATTGAATCCCTTACCATCATCGCTCACTCCGATTACAAAAAGTTTCTCTTCTCTGCTGACATCAACCTGGATATTTTTAGCATCTGCATGCTTTACTGCATTAAACAAAAGTTCCTGCACAGTCCGGTAAATAAAAATTTCGTGATATGGCTGGAAATTTTCTGGGAGATTTCCGAAGGTGTATCGAATTTTGAAGTGTGGCTCAAACTTACGGATTAAGACCTCTATAGATGCCTGTAAACCGTGTTGCTTTAAAACATTAGGTGTTAACTGGTGAGAAATACGCCTGCTCTCTGCAATTGCCTCTTTGAGGATGTCAACACAATACAAACGAGAATTTTCATGTCCTAAGCTCCACACCTCGCCGATTTTTGGCATCATTGATTTTAAAGTGAGCATCAATCCGTAAAGCGATTGCCCCAGATCATTGTGGAGTTTTACTGCCAGATGGCCACGTTCTTCTTCCTGTGCATTAAAAATTGAAGTCAATAAATCAAAATGTTGTCTTTCGCGATCTTCATAACTCCGTTTGATGAGCATCCTATTTTCAGTCTCGAGTGCCAGGACGGTCGTCACATCCATATTTACCCCAATAATGCGCCATTCGCCAGGCCTACCTCCCTTGGCAAACGATACCCTGATCCGGTGTATCCGACGCACCCCTTTTATATTAAACTCAATAAGAGTTTCCAGATCGCTAAACCCATTTTTGACGGCCCTTACAAACTCCGTTATCTTTTCTAATGCTGTCGATGATGCATGTTTTTTAAAAAAATCGGTCGAAACGCACTCCCCCTCAGCTATGCCAAATAGCGCACACATTCCTGCGGAAAAATAAAAAAGGTCTGTAACACGATCATACTCCCAACTTCCGGTCATCGAGAGAGATTCAGATGCTTCCAGAAGTGTTAAATTCTTTATTACCGCTTCTTCAGACTGTTTCCTCGCAGTAATATCCGTGGTAGTAGTGGCAATCCCGTCTCCCAGTTTTACAACCGATTGGTGATACCAGCCGTCAAATTGTTCGGCTCGGTAACGTTTTTCGTAGTCCATGGGTACACCGCTATTGACAACTTCTACAAAATGGTCAAAAATACCTGCTTCTATCACTCCTGGGTTAAATTCCAAAAGCCGTTTGCCTACCACATTTCCAAAACGTTCCTGGGCACGCTTATTAATTAAAATCCATGTGAAATCAATGATGTTCCCTTTCTCATCGCGCACTGCTGTAAATACCTGGATCATTTCTTTTACACTGTCAAAAGTGGCATTGATGGTGTTTTTCAGTATGCTTATATCCTGAACCAGCGCAGTAGTATCCCTTGAAACACCTACAACGAATGCTGTTTTTCCAGTGGCATCCAGCACAGGACTATAAATGAAATTGAAATAAGCTGAAAAACCTGTACGACTCGTAAAAAAAACCTCATCCTTGACGGCCCTGCCAGAAGCAAACACAGATGCAATATGTGCATTTAAACGCACTGCTAATTTTTCCGGATATTCAAGCTCGCTGAGCTGCTTTCCTATCGGATCTATATCGAATCCGTAAAGTCTGCGCATAGCCAAGTTAACGTATACGAAGCGGCCATTGCGGTCGAATGCATAAACGTAGTCATCGAGCGAATCCAGTGCGGTAGTATAGAATCTCTCGAAGCTATCCTCAGTCTTTTCTTTACCTTTCTCACAGGCTTCGAACATTGAAAGCACTGCCCCTTGAGCCACAGGCTCGGCATGAAGCATCATCCTCTTATTTCCAATTAAAGGTAAAATAACAGTTTGTCGCCCCTTTTTGTCTTTTATCGCTTCCATTACCCAGGCTACATGCAGCTTGGGATTATCTGTAAAAAGGGTTTCTGCCGGGCACCCTACCGCAGTATTCCGGTTGTCATAACGAACTACCCCAAGGGCATCAATATAACAGCACCTGAATGGCAGGTGCCCGAGTATCTGTTTTTCACTAATGCTCATGCTCAGCTGAAGAAAATAAGGATAAAAATGCTTTTGAGAGGTAAGCCTCAAAAAGCTACAAATAAAAGTGCTGAGTAGCATCTTAAAAAGCGAAAAGTTAAATTCGGGTATAAATACGCGGTACTTTGAGAACTAAAATACGACCGGGATATAATTCCCATGGAAGCTCGAGTGAAATAAAAATGGATATTCCTTTTAAGTGTCGCTATTGCCTGAGGCATTTCCTGCTAAATCACCTTGAACATCCTCCTCGTCATCAGTTTCGCCGCTCAATCCCCGCTGAACATCGTTTTCTTCCATTTCAGGCTCGTTATTAGGACTTTGTTTTTGTTGGTTATTTGTATCTTTTTCTTTCTCCTCTGGAGTTGGTTTTTGTGCAGTATTCATCTCTTTATCATTTTATATAAGAACAGTACAAATCTTCATAAGTTTTGCTGTTTGCTCACCTAAAATTATTCATGTATATAGCGTTAAAATTTAGGGTATTGTACGCAATCAAAGCGGGTATTATCCTAGCTAATTTTTAAATCGTGGCGATTTATAAATTTATCAAACCACCCCATTCACCAATGCGTACCGGATTAACGTTGCGGTATTTTTGGTGCCGGTTTTTTCCAACAGTGCCTGCCGATGCCCTTCAACCGTTCTTTTGCTGATAAAAAGCCGTTCGGCCATCTCATTATTGGTAAAACCTTCGGCAACTAGTTTCAAGACTTCAATTTCTCTCTCGGATAAATTGTTCTTTTGTGAAGCGATCTCTGGCTTTAGCCGTGTCGCCGCCAACCTCATACCAAGTAATCTTTCAACCAGCTCGGTACATAGATAACGTTCGCCACCTGCGACGATGCGAATAGCGAATGCCATCTGTTCATTATCGATAGTTTTAAGTAAATAACCACGCGCTCCGTTGATAAAAGCCTCATCCACGTGTTCATCATCCGAAAGCATCGTGAGCACAATCACTCTCACAGACGGATGTAATTCTGAGATTTTTTTAGTTAGGGTTAATCCATCCATCCCAGACATATGAATATCAGTCAATAAGATATCGGCCTCTCCTCCCTGATTTAAATAATCAAGTACCTCCTCCCCATTAGAATATTCTGCTACTACCATCACCTCTGCAAGTGCTTCACAGAGCATCCTTAAACCTTTGCGCACGATTGCGTGGTCCTCGGCAATTATTATTTTCAACATAAAATTCTTAAAGCTTCTGGCAGAGCCATAGAAAACGGCTGTGCTTATTCAATTCAGCTCGCAATCTACCACTTTCAAACATGGAGAAAACACGCGTTTTACGCAACACAAGAACAGGTATTAATACGCGGTATTACCTGTAAAACTACAGGGAGTATTTAGCAAGTTCTCTAGCGGCTAATACCTAATTAATTTATCGTGACCGACTATCAAATCTTTACAAGCATTTAGCTTGTTGTAATAGAATAAAAACAATCAGGAGAACGATATGAAAAATGATGCACAAACACAAGCAGGTTCCCAAGGGGAAAACCTAAAAAATGATGAACAATTAAAAGATCAGCAAATTGGAGCTGACAGCGATCGGGATCGAGGTGGCGAGCCATCGATATCACCGGATAGTAATGCTCAACATGAAAATGAACGCGCTAACCGGCAAGAGGATGAGGGTCGCAATAAAAAGATTGACTATTCAGGCGATGCCGCGAATGATGGAACTACCGAAGAAGGGAATTACGGGATTGACGAATCGGGGCGTACCGGCATGCCTTACTCAGGCACGGCTGAGGAACAATTAGATGAAGACAGACCCTGATACACTTTGATAGGATTATTAGCTGGCCTCATCGACCATCGAAGTACGGCTCTGGTTCTACTGGAGCCAGCTTCAATCAAAAATGGAGCTATATCACCTTTATATGGCAACAATGTTAACGTAGGCATAAACATAATATATTTATCATTTAGGAGTCACCTTATATACAAGGCAAGTGTACTGTCAAATGCTCCTTCACTAAAATATTTCAAACAATATTCCCTTTAGGAATGTTAAGCATTTAAGTAACCTGGTAACTGTCAGCTGAAAAGACGGTAGTAAGCTTATGGTTACTGATTAATCCCACGTGTTTTGCCTAAAACTCCTGCTATACACCGCATAAAAATATTATTGATTGATGATCATGTACTAGTTGGTGATGGGCTAGCGATGCTTGTTAACAGTCAGCCTGACATGGCTATTGCGGGTTTAGTAAATAGTGCCTCACAAGCTTTAGAATTGCTTGAAAGTGGGATTGATGTTGATCTTGTAATTACAGATCTTAACCTGCCAACGATGAATGGCTTTGATTTGCTCGCCGAAATTAAACGGCGAGAGTTTAAGCTAAAAACAGTAATACTTTCTATGCAAGGCACTGATCACGATGTAGACCGTGCAATAACACTCGGTGCATCGGGTTACCTACTAAAGAGCATTGACACAGACGAACTACTCTTTGCCATTCGCCACATTGCTAAAGGCAATATGTATATCTGCTCAGAATCTGCTTTTAAACTGCTGAAAGTTTATAATGCAACGCAAGCCAAGGTAGGCAATGGGCAAAAAGCACTTGAGCTTTCTGATAGAGAAGATGAGATCCTACAACTGATTGCCCAAGGTCTCACCAACGTAGAAATGGCTGACAAGTTATTTTTAAGTAAACGGACAATAGAAGGCCATCGACAGAGCCTACTCGATAAAACGAACTCTAAAAATACTGCCACCCTTATTCGCTTCGCTGCGATTTCCGGGCTTTTATATTGATAACACATTAGATGGTCCAGAAGCCAATCCTATGGATCTTCTTTCAAACAACTCTCCGGCTTGTGAACAGTCAGCAAAGCCGTATTCCTCGCCATAGTTATTAGCACAATAAAACCTTTGCCTCTGCCCTGATGTTTAATAGAATGAAAATAATTTAAAAAACAGCAAGATGAGTGAAGATATCAAACAAACGCACACGCGTTTTAAAGCAGGTGTGATCAGGTCAGACTGGAGCGAAAACGGTGAACTTACCTATGTAATTAAAGACGGCCTAAACCCGGAGGAATATGCGCAAATGGCTAAAAAAGTTTTGGAAAGTGAGCGGGAAATTGCCCACGATTTTGTTGGCAAAGTAATGAACGAAAGCGGCGAGCGCACTGTAAGGTTCCAATATAACTCAGGTTGGTTCTTAGAAGGCATGGCTGACCCGCTTGTTCCAGAATAGGGTAAAAATACTCAATCAGCCGTCAATATCCCTTTAATTAATTGTGCTGCAAAACTATCTGTAAAAAAGAGTGGTTCTAATAATACCTATTAGAAACAGTATTATGGAAAATCAGCACATTAGCCGGAGACAGGCGGTTCAGGGAGTTGGCATTGGCTTTGCCGCCTTAACAATCAGTCCGCTTTGGCATGGCCAGGCGGCAGCAGCAATGCCAGGCAATGGCAAATCCGATCTGGAGAACCCAACTACCAAATATCCCGGGCCACCTTTTAACAGACAGCAACAACCATGGCCAGCGTTAAGCAGTAAAATGGAGCCCGTACCCGATCATGGGGAAAGTAGCTACCGGGGATCCGGGAGACTTGTTGGCCGAAAAGCACTCATTACCGGTGGTGATTCAGGTATGGGTCGTGCCGCTGCCATTGCTTATGCACGTGAAGGGGCTGATATCGCAATCAATTACCTTCCGCAGGAAGAGCCAGATGCGAGAGAAGTAATCGCACTGATTAAAAAAGCGGGCAGAAAAGCCATAGCCATTCCTGGCGATATCAGAGATGAGGCTTTCTGCAAAAAGCTGGTTGATACTGCTGCCAACGCACTTGGTGGGCTTGATATACTAATTAGCAACGCTGCCCGCCAACAAAGCAGAGCATCCATAGCCGATATCAGTACCGAAGAGTTCGACTGGACGATGAAAACCAATATTTATGCTCCTTTCTGGATCATTAGAGCTGCCCTGCCCTATTTAAAACCAGGCTCATCTATAATCGGTACGACCTCCGTACAGGCTACCGATCCCTCTGGAGACCTTTATGATTATGCCCAAACTAAAGCAGCTACAACCAATTATGTAAAATCGCTGGCCAAACAACTGGGGCCTAAGGGCATTAGGGTAAATGGTGTAGCACCCGGGCCAATCTGGACGCCATTACAGGTGTCCGGTGGAGCGACGCCAGAAAAAATTGAATCTTTTGGTAAAGATACGCCATTGGGCAGACCGGGACAACCGGCAGAACTCGCCTCGATTTATGTACAACTTGCGGCCAATGATGCCAGTTTTTCTACCGGACAAATTTATGGGGCAGCAGGTGGAAGTGGACAGCCTTAATTACCAGATTATCTACACAAAAAATGGAAGATTTATTCGGAAGCGGAAAGGATTTAGCCATCCACCAGATGTGCTTGCGTGCCATTGTCGTCTTCCTGATCACTTTTGCGCTGATCAGGATCTCTGGCAGACGCTCCTTTGGCCTGCACGCGCCACTGGATAACATTATTGTAATTTTACTAGGAGCGATCCTGAGCCGCGCCGTCGTGGGCGCTTCCCCTTTTATTCCGGTAGTTGCGGCAAGTGTCGCGATTGTATTGCTCCATCGTGCCCTTGCGCTGATGATTAGCAGCAATAGCGCGTTCGGCAAACTTACCCAGGGCGAAAAGATCATCTTGTATGAAAACGGAACATTTATCCAGGCCAATATTAAAAAATCGCTTACCTGCAAGGAAGAAGTTATGCAGTCGGTCAGGGCCAGGTGTTTCAGCGAGGAACTTACCGATATCGACAAGATTTTTATGGAAAGAAATGGTGAGATCACAATTGTGAAAAAAGAACAGATTTAAACATACAGAACAGATGGACAAAGAAAACTACACGAAAGCCTCTAGAGATGGCGCCAGGGAAAGCCTTTGGCAATCGGCCCTATCACAGGGTTCGGGTCAGAATAATGCACCCCTTGATGATATTTTCGATACGCTCATCATCGGCGGAGGTATCACTGGGATTACCACGGCATTGCTGCAACAACAGCAGGGGCAGAAATGCATTCTGATAGAAGCCCGTAACCTTGGATTTGGTACTACCGGGGGCACTACCGCGCACCTAAACACTTTTTTGGATTCCAGCTACCCTGAAATAGATAGCGACTTTGGCGCTGATGCCAGCAAGCTCATGGCAACGGCAGCTAAAGAAATGATCACTCTTATACGCTCAAATATTGAGCAGCTGGGCATAGATGCAGATTTTGAGGAAAAAAAAGCTTACCTGTTCTCCCAAAATGCCCAAGAAACCGAAACCCTAAGGCAAATCCTTGAATCGAGCCGGCAGGCTGGGGTTAGCGTTGAAGAAGTATTCGAAAACGCAGTTCCACTATCATTTGAGCATGTACTACGTTTCGATGGGCAGGCGCAGTTTCATCCGTTGAAATACATTCTTGGCTTAGCTGACGAATTTAGGCGAATAGGCGGTATCATATTAGAACAAACCTTTATAGCTGAATTGAAAAATAAACATGGCATGCACCAGGTAAACGCCGGGCAACTGAATATTTTGGCTAAAAACGTAGTTTATGCTACACACATCCCTCCGGGTATCAACCTGCTTTCCTTGCGTAATGCACCTTACCGCAGTTATGTAGTGGCTGCGACACTGAAAAATGGCAGTTATCCAGAGGACCTGGCTTACGATCTGCAGGAGCCCTATCACTATTTCCGCAGCCATAACGTAGCCGGTAAGCAATATCTTATTATCGGTGGTGCTGATCATAAAACCGGCCATTCCGATCCTCAGCAAACCTTTGAAACCTTAGAATCTTATGCACGCGAAAACTTCGACATTGAAAGTGTAGATTACAAATGGTCGTCGCAGTATTACGTTCCCGTTGATGGCCTGCCTTACATCGGCGAGCTACCTGGCGCAGGGGAAGGAGTATATGTAGCAACTGGTTTTAATGGCAATGGAATGATTTTCGGCAGCCTCTCAGCAACTATCATAAGTGATCTAATCCTTGATAAAGCAAATCCTTACAGCAACTTACTCAGTCCATCTCGTTTGAAACCCATCGCCGGTTTCAGCGAATTCGTTAAAGAAAATGCTGACGTGGCTTATCACCTTATTGCCGATCGCTTCGGAGCAGAGCTAATCAGTTCTACCGATGCTCTATCTGCAGGCGAGGGGAAAATCGTCTCGTTTGAAGGAGAAAAACTTGCCATTTATAAAGATGAAACTGGGAAGGTTTCTGCATTAAGTCCAGTCTGTACGCATGCGGGCTGCATTGTAAACTGGAATGCCGAAGAAAAAAGCTGGGATTGTCCCTGCCATGGCGGACGGTTTGACAGTAATGGAACAGTACTTACCGGTCCTCCCCGATCTAATCTTAAAGCTATCGATCTCAGCAAGCATTCTCTAGACTAAAGGCGGTGTACTTACAATTTTTTCTCGTTCGTTAAATAATAATGATCATAAACCATCCAGGACCTGAAGCCCGCTAAGGTCCTGGGTCCAGTGTGCGATCCTTTTTTCCGCCCAGCTTCGCAAATCAGCATTTTTCAATCCAACCGGCCCAGACGCCTTAACGTGTAGGCCGATCAATAACTGATCGGAATCGATGAGTAACTTTAATAACATATCTTTTTGCATAGCCCCTACCTGCTGCTTTAAAATTGCCAGCATTCTGTTATGCTCATCGCTTAGGGTAATCTGCTTATCATAATCCGGATCCGTTACCATTAGCTCCTGCAGATAGCTTTGTAATGCGACATCACGTTTTTGACCATATTGGCTCAGATGCATGTCTTGAACGGCATCAATCATAACTAAATTTAGTTGCCGCTGATAGATGATTTCGGGATAAACAGCGCTGATAAACTCGTCATCTGCCATTTGATAATCAGCGGTATCGTGCCTGCAAGCCTGCAGGGAGCTCCCTGTAAATAATATCAGCAAAAAGTAAGCCTGTTTCATAGTTTTTTAGATTAGGATCATCTGGTATTGTTCTCTGCAGATATTCAAAGCAAAGCCTCTTTACTTAAAACAATAGCGGAACAACTAAGGTTTTGTAATAAACATTTCTAAATAAATCAAAGACACGAAACATGAAACAGATGGATGTTAATGAAGAACAAAAGGTTAGCTTCGATTTTTCCATTCCCGAATTGCCTGACTACGTAAAAGAATTTCAACCTTTACTTTATAAAGATGGAGATCAGTATTGCGCGATATTGGGACCGGATATGACGAAGGGTATTTCCGGTTGCGGCCATACAGCTCTGGATGCACTTTTAAGCTGGCACAACAATTTGCTTGATGTTCTCCCCCAGGCTGATCCAAACGATGAAGTTATGCAATTCGTTATCGATACCATTAATACGAAAAAGAAAGATGTCTGGTGAGTAAAGCCTAATTTTCACTTGTATTGAAATTCGTTTATTGTAGCTCAAGTTTAGCTCAGATCGAGAAAAAAGTATTTACCAGTTTTTAAAATGCCTAATAGGCCTGATATCACTTTTATTTCTGAAATGTTCATTCACCTGTATCCATATTACGCTGTAGCAGCATGCGTACATTCTGCACCAGCCGCGCATATTCAAACGGCTTATACATAATCATATCCGCTTGGCAGGCCAAATCTTTTGCCTCGGTTTCCAGCATTGCGGTAATGAGCATAACCGGTATATGTGCCGTCGATGACCGGATCTTAAAATCATTACATAACAATCGTCCATCATCACCGTCGAGCATAATATCCATCAAAATTAAATCCGGATTGAAGTTGTCGGCAATTTTTTGGAATAGTTGCGGTTTAATGACGGTCTTAACCTGAAAATCTTCGTTCTCAAGTATCAGCCGGATAACATCGGCATTGCTAGTATCATTATCCATAACCAATATTTTCGCATTCATAATCAAATCTACCATAAATATTTGGGCCCATTGCAGGTATTTATACTGGTTTTTAGTGACTACCCTATACGTATTTAGTATAAAAAAAACTTCTCCAAACTTTCAGGTTTTCACCTTGTTTAATAAGTAAAATATCTATCATGGGAAACATACTTTATATTATCGCAGTTGTATTGGTTTTAATCTGGCTGATCAGCTTTTTTGGTGGCTTTTACACCGGGGGAATAATTCATTCATTATTGGTAATCGCAGTTATCGCCGTTATCTGGCGACTGATTGCCGGTAGATCTTAAATGTCATGATTAATTTATTTAAAGCAAGCGTGATTGCAGTAACTGCAATCACGCTAAATACATCCAGCCTTACATTCGCTGCTGATGAGTTTGTAAAAACAGCTAAAAGCCGACCGTTACAAACAAGCGATGCGGCCGCCATCGATCAGCTAAGTATATTGTGTAGCAAACAGCTAAGGGCATCGGCACTTGCAGCAAATCAGGGATCTACTCAATCGAAAAGATTGGCCCAGAGGCTATCTACTACTTTGAGCACTTTTTGTGAGGAAATTAGGACGCTGGCTAAAAATGAGAAAATTGAGCTCAGCACTTCCTTTTCGGAAAACAGTGCTCTACGCCCCGATGGACGTGTTGATGCTAACTCGGAGAACCTAAAAGATACTGCCAGAACTCGTAATAATGGAGGCGAAGCCGGGAATACTGGCACGGTAAAGGCCAAGCCTATGGGCATTAACCACCAGGCAAATAATGCATTGATTGAAAGCCTTAAAAAGCTGAAAGGTGAATCTTTCGATATGGCTTACAAAAACCTGCTCATCTCAGACAGGGTAGTTGCTGCGAAATTGTTAAATCAGATTTCAAGCTCGACAGACGCTCAAATATCTACTTTTGGCAAAAAATACCTGAACATGCTAAATCAAGCCAAGCATTAAATAGAAGGGCTTAAAATCGCGGGTTAGCGTAAGTCAACGAACAGTTCCTGAGGTAATCTGAGCGTTGCCACATTTGAATTGACATTCAATTGCTGACCCACAGTGATATTAGTCTTATAAAATTTCGATTTGAAAAACTTTTATCAGCACGCTACAGTTTTATAATCATGGACAATATCGACGCACTACTTATTCCCGCCGCCCGAAAGGGCGAGATTGAGGTATTAAATGAACTTATCAGGCAGCATGCAGATTTGGAATATCGTGATGAGAAAGGTTATACAGCGCTCATCATTGCCTGTTACAATAATCAGCTTGAGGCTGCTCAAGTATTAATAGCTGCAGGCGCAGATGTTAACGCTGCTGATTATGGCGGGAATACCGCTTTAATGGGAGCAGCTTTTAAGGGCCACTTAACTATAGCGACACTACTTATTGCCAATGGCGCTGCTTTAGACTTAAAACATGGTAACGGTGGTACTGCGCTTATGTTTGCCGCAATGTTTGCCAGAAACGATGTCTTGTCTCTTTTAATTACCAAAGGGGCAGATACCATGATTACTGATCAGCGTGGCCAAACGGCATTGGATTATGCTGCACTGCAGGGGAATGAAGCCGGATGTAACTTACTTTATGGCAGCCAGTAGCTTAAGCTGTCAAAAGCGATTTCAATTGTTTTATTTTTGACTATAAACTAAAGGCGGGATAGTAAAATACACTATCCCGCCTTATTATATGGGTATTAACCTGCCGCTAAAATTAAGCTGGCACCTTCCGATGGCTTTCCCGCTCCCAAAAGCGATGTTGGGCAATCATTTCTTTAAACAGGCTCACCAACATGTCAGTGTCGTCTGATATTATGATGCCCTCTGCTATCGCCGTTGTTCTTGAATATTCCTCAGGCAGTTTTTTATAGAAATACGTGGCCTGTAATACCTGCTCTGCCTGCTCATCTGCTGCAATTGCTTTACAGTGCTTGAAAGCCTCATTTAGGAAATGTACCGCATTTGCATCAGCTTGGAGTGTAGCTACTGAATTTACTCCGGCAGGAATGTAAACGGCGTCATATAGCACCGACGCTGCCGTAAGCAGGCTCTCATCACATGTAATCTGCTGGTTATCTGCTGAGGAAATCTCCCCGAGCTTTGGCGCAATGATATGTACAACCGCACCGTCCTTAATTAAAGCATCTTTCACTTTGCTCAACGACTTCCCGTTCACTCCATCTGCTGCGAGTATGGCAATCTTCCGGGTGCTAATACTGTTTTTAACAGTGCCGGCCATACTTAAAGCCTGAGAACTAGCGATACTCTCTTTTGGATTTATTGACGAATAATCGCTTTTTTTGCCGTCAGCCGGGATGCTGTTGTTAAGCTCTTCAAGTGGTATTTTTGGAATACTAAGCCCCAATGCGTAGGCAACGGCGCTGGCCAGGTGCCCATCTATCTGAGCGAGTACTGCAAGCATTCGCTCACGAACAGCCATAGTTTTCACTTTACCAAGTTCGAAGCTTAATGCATCGATGATGTGGTTTTTCTCCGGATCGCTCTGGGAATTTAGAAAAAGGCGTGCCTGCGAGAAATGATCAAAAAAGCTTCTGCTCCTGGCGCGAATCTTTTTGGCATCTATTCGCTCGTTATAGCTTGTAAAACCTCCATCCGAGGCTTTTACCTGCTGAGGATCATTGGATGCAATACCATTGGGACCATAACTGGTCTTGCCTCTGTTAATAGTCTGCCTCATATACCCATCCCGCTGATTATTATGTATCGGCACTATGGGACGGTTAATCGGGATTTCATGAAAGTTGGGTCCACCTAAGCGAATCAGCTGAGTGTCGGTATAAGAGAATAATCTTCCCTGAAGTAGCGGGTCGTTTGTAAAATCTATTCCCGGGACCACATGGCCCACATGGAATGCTGATTGCTCGGTTTCTGCAAAAAAGTTATCGGGATTCCTATTGAGTGTCATTTTTCCGATGCGCTGCACGGGCACAAGTTCTTCGGGAATGAGCTTAGTAGGATCCAGGATATCGAACTCATATCTGAACTCATCGGATTCGGGAATAATTTGTACGCCAAGTTCCCACTCGGGGAATGCACCTGCTTCAATTGCATCCCAAAGATCTCTGCGGTGAAAATCGGGATCTTTGCCTGATATATTCTGCGCCTCATCCCAGGCAACCGAATGTACGCCTAACAGCGGCTTCCAATGGAACTTCACAAAATTCGATTCTCCCTTTGAATTTACAAAACGAAAGGTATGTACCCCGAAACCTTCCATCATCCGGTAACTACGCGGTATGGCCCGGTCGCTCATGAGCCACATGATCATATGTGCCGATTCGGGCATTTGGGATATAAAGTCCCAGAAAGTGTCATGTGCTGAAGCTGCTTGTGGCATCTCGTTATCTGGCTCAGGTTTCACCGCATGAACCAGGTCTGGAAACTTAATAGCGTCCTGAATAAAAAACACAGGCATATTATTCCCTACCAAATCAAAGTTTCCCTCCTGGGTATAAAACTTAACGGCAAAGCCGCGCACGTCGCGTGCCAGATCGGTAGATCCCCTGGATCCCGCTACCGTTGAAAACCTGACAAATACTGGGGTCTCTGCCCCTGGATCACACAAGAATGCGGTGCGGGTAATGGCTGACATATCCTGGTAAACCTTAAATACCCCATGTGCAGCTGAGCCGCGGGCGTGAACGATACGCTCAGGAATCCGCTCGTGGTCGAAATGGGTAATCTTTTCACGCAGGATGAAGTCTTCCAGCAACGTAGCTCCCCTGTCGCCAGCTTTGAGGGAATTCTGATCGTCATTGATCTTAACCCCTTGGTTGGTAGTCATCTGCTGACCAGTGGAATCGGCTACAAATGCTTCATTTTTATCCGTTTTATCGTTCTGGCTTTTTCCTGCCGATGGTGTTGATGTTGGTTTTTGCTTTGCCATTCCTTTATTAGCCCTCCTGTGCTGCCTTAGTATTGATTTCTTTTTCTGCTACCTCGCTTAGCTTTTGGTCTGCCTTTTTCTCCTCCTGCAGGGTCTGCTCCAGCAAGGAAGCAATCTGATCTAAACCCAGCGTGATGGCAAGCTGGTAGAGGCCGCCGTAGCTGGCCATTTCATAATGCTCTACTTTTTGAGAGGCAAGGATAATACCTACGTCTCTGGTAGCAGTGCCTGCTTCTGTTTCCTCTACGATCCCCTCGGCTTCTTTAGTCAGCCCCTCCATCGCATCACATTTTTTAGCTATCGCTTTTTCTCCAAGCAGGCCGAAGATTTCTTCCAGTCTGCTCACATGGCCAGTAGTTTCTTTAAGATGGGCCTCAATTGCCTGCTTGAGCGCTGGTGAACTTGCCGCCATTATCATTTTAGGTAGGGCTTTAACCAAATGGTTTTCTGCCCAGTAAAGATCTGAAATGGCATCTTTGAATAATTCTTTCAGCGGAGATGATTTTACTGCTGATCTCTGGGTAGCAGGTTTAGCTGGGCTACCGGTTTGCTTTTTTATCATGGTATGTTCTGTTAAGGTATTCTTAGTGATAGAACCCTATATTCCGCCATTAAGTTTTGCTATTTTTCTTTCAGCGGGTATGCTAATCTAATTAGCCTCATTATAAGCCCGTACCTGTGAAAAACGTTCTGGCAGAGAGGTGAACCAAAACCATTTTCATAAAAAGAATGTATTGGTATAAACTTCAATCTTCGGTTATGAAAAAACAGCATTTTTTTGAGCGTATTTCAAACAAGATTACCTGCTGGACGGGAAGTCCATGGGCTTTTATCCTAGCTTTTTCTACGGTATTAATCTGGGGCATCAGTGGACCAATCTTTCACTTTTCTGACACCTGGCAGCTGGTAATCAACACCGGAACTACGATCATCACTTTTTTAATGGTTTTTCTAATTCAGAAAACACAAAATAAAGATTCCAAAGCAATACAGCTTAAACTGAACGAACTTCTCGCTGCCAGCCGCTTTGCCAGTAACCGGATGGTAGACATAGAAGATCTCACGGAGGATGAATTAGACACACTACATAAGTATTACCAGAAATTATCCGATTTCGCTGAGCGGGATGACGATATTCATAAATCACACTCTATAGATTCGGCAGAAAAACTCGCTGAGAAAAAACAGCCTAGGCTTAAAAGCAAGCCTTAAGTCTCTCGGCAACACATCTTCATTTACAATCTAGTGAAAATATATGTCAGAACGATCAGATAAAATCCGCGCTTTCAATGATAATCGGGTAGCGGCTATAGTAAAGTTAAAATATGCCGCCATGCTGGAAAACGCTTTTAGGTTTTACCGGGGTACCTGCCATCTCTTTTATGAACGTATCGCTGGGCTAAAAGCAATGCCCAAATCACCTGTAGGCTGGATCAGCGGTGACCTGCACCTGGAAAATTTTGGTAGCTACAGGGGTAATAATAACCTGGTTTACTTTGACCTGAACGATTTTGACGAAGCTGTTAAAGCTCCCGTGCTATGGGAAGTGGTACGGCTGGTAACCAGCATTTTCATTGCGTTTCAAACCCTGGAGATTGAAGGTGAGCAGGCAGTGAGTATGGCCTGGCTTTTTATCAAAACTTACCGAAATACACTAATTGGTGGAAAAGCTATGGATCTGGATCCAAGGACATCAAAGGGTATAGTGGGAGAATTTTTAAAACGTGCCCAGCGGAGCACTGCTAATGAGCTGCTGGAGAAAAGGACCTCTCGTAAGGGTCGTAAGCTGCTACTTGACACCACAGATGAACGACATTTTAAACTAAAAAAGGCGTTTAAAGCTGAACTGATTGCTCATATGGAGCAATGGTTGTCGCAAAACAGTGAAAGCCCATATCATTATAGCGTGAAGGATGTAGTTTACCGGGTTGCGGGCACCGGCAGCCTGGGACAAAAAAGGTATTTATTTCTGCTTAAAAGTACTCAGAAAAAAGGGCGTTATTTGCTAATTGATATGAAACAGGCTTATCCTTCTTCTCTGCTGCCATTTTTGGAAAATCCGCAGCCCAAGTGGGATAACCAGGCTGAGCGAATAGTTGCTGTCCAAAAAAGGATGCAGCACGTCTCGGCCTCACTTTTAGCTACCAGCCATTTTGGCGGGGAAGATTACGTGATGCAGGAGCTTCAGCCCGTGAAGGATACACTCAACTTTAAACTAATTAAAGAGGAATATAGAAAACTATATCAGGTGGTCGATGATATGGCCATGCTTACCGCATCCTCGCAGCTACGAAGCTCGGGCATGGATGAATCAGCAACCAAAGATGAGCTAAAAGCCTTTGCTAGCTGTGACGACTGGCAGGAAGGTATTTTATCGATAGCTATGGAGCAAGCTGCCCTTGTGTGCGCAGATTTCGGGGCATTTCAACAGGACTACAGAAACGGCTGCTATGAGCTGGACCTACCGGAAGATACAGCAACAGAGCCTATAGTTTATGAAAAAGAGGTGGTCTGATCTCATTATAAATCCGACTGACCATCAGCAGCATTTAATCAAAATAAGCCTCTCATTTAAGCCCGTTTTCTAAACGTATTGCCGAAGGTTCACGGCTCTACTTTTGAATTTAGGAAGAGCAGCTGGCAGGATGAAAGGGATTTAAACATAGCTGAAAATTTAGTTATTTTTTTATTTGCAATATTCACTGTCACTTATAAATGCTTGAGGTAGCGACATAGCATGCCCTGGAGCTCAAAAAACATTACCTTTAACCGGCTAATGTTAACTGTCTTAGTCCCTGCTAAAGCTTCATCGGAAATTATCTAATCAGGCCATGTCGATAGGCAAACCTGATTAACGAAGCGGCATTTGTTACTCCTGTTTTTTCAATCAGGTGTTGACGATGTCCTTCTACAGTACGACTGGAAAGATAGAGTTTATCCGCAATCTCACTACTAGTCATACCCTCGCCAATTAAGTGTAGAATTTCAATCTCTCGCTGCGAAAACTCTTCGCTTGTCCTAGATTCGTTAAAAATTTGTGCTGATGCTGCCACCCGGTCGATAATTTGCATGGCTAGTGATGCACAGACGTAACGGCCTCCTGAAATTACTACTGAAAGTGCAAAGAAGAGCTCTTCCGATTCCACATCTTTAGTTAGGAAGCCCGCTGCTCCCGCGCTAATGGCCCTGTGCATATGGGGAATATCTTCCAGCATGGTGATTATAAGTACAGGAATCTCGATGTTTTTCTGTTTCAATGCGCCGATCAGGCTAATTCCATCCATATCGGGCATATTTATATCAGATAAAATTAAGTCGGCATGAACGCCGCTATCAAGGGCTGCGATAACCTCCTCGCCGCTAGCAGCTCCTAAAGCAACCTCGTATTTACCCGATAACTCGAGTAACAGTTTAAGTCCGTCCCTTACTACCTGATGGTCTTCTGCAAGGATAATATTTCTCTTCTGGCCGGTGAATATCAAAACATAAGGGTATTAAGTGCTAAAGAGCGCTTAGCATAGAACAGGCTGCATTTTAAAAAGTTTTAGCTTCCATGCCAGGGGTCAAGAAATACTGCAAAAACAACTGCTTACCCCCATTGCACTTCGAACTCTGATTGCTAATTAAGACAAAGAACATCAAACTACCGATCTAGTGGAGAAAACCAAGTTTACTTCTAAGCGGACGCGCTTCGATTTAGGGGAAGATTTATGGGTCAGCGAGCTATCCAATTCCTTTATTATTTTACAAAATCATTTCCCATTCAGCCGATAAGTTCAAAAAAATCAAACTTTCCAAAAAAAAGTGCGGTTGATAAAATAACCATTAATAAAAAAACCGATATGGCAACTACAAAACCGGCAGCCAAAAGTGCTGCAAAAAAAGGAAAACTAGATAATTCTGAATTTCATGAATTCTTTCTAGATGAACTTAAAGATATTTACTGGGCAGAAAAACACCTGGCTAAGGCATTACCTAAACTGAAAAAAGCGGCTACCAGTCCGGAGCTGGCCGCTGCGTTCGAAAAACATACTGAGGAAACAACCGGACACATTAGCACCCTGGAAGAAATATTTGGTTTGCTGGACGAAAAAGCGACTGCTAAAAAATGTGATGCTATGGCAGGCCTGCTTGAGGAAGCGGATGGGATTATTGCCGATACAGACAAGAATACCATGATCCGAGATGCAGGATTAATATTGGCCGCTCAAAAAGTAGAGCACTATGAAATTGCTACCTATGGAACTTTAAAGGTCTTCGCAGAACAAATGGATCGCAACGATATTGCCTCATTACTGGAACAAACGCTTGAAAACGAAAAAGCAACCGATCTTGCCCTAACTGAAATTGCGGTCAACGCTGTTAACGCGCAGGCTGCAACCGAATAAAACCGAAAGCCCCGATGGGGCTTTTTTAATTTTAACCTAATCTACAATTTAGCTATGAAAGCAGCAGTATTTCACAAGCCCGGAGACATTAGAGTTGACCAGGTACCAGATCCCCAGATACTCGATCCCCGTGATGTAATTTTAAAAGTAACCTCGACCGCAATCTGTGGTTCCGATCTGCATATTCTCTCAGGTGCGGTTCCGCAAAAAGAACCCATGGTTATGGGGCATGAATTTATGGGCATCGTTGAAGAAACCGGTTCGGCGATTACTAACCTTAAAAAAGGGGATCGCGTGATCGTTCCTTTTCCTATCGCCTGCGGGGAGTGTTTTTTCTGTACCCATCAAGCTAGTCCGGCCTGCGAAAATTCAAATTATAAAAATTATGGGCCCAATGGAGATATGGCGAGCCAGAAAGGTGGCGCCCTGTTTGGCTATACCGATCTTTACGGTGGTTACTCCGGTGGTCAGGCTCAATACGTAAGGGTTCCTTATGCAGATATCAGTCCCCGCATTGTACCAGATCATCTCAGCGATGAGCAGGCCCTGTTTTTAACCGACATATTTCCTACAGGCTGGTCGGCGATAGACTGGGCGCAGCTTAAAGGCGGCGAAGTAGTGGCTATTTTCGGATCGGGGCCGGTGGGCCTGATGGCCCAAAAGGCAGCCTGGATTAACGGTGCCAGCCGAGTTATTGCTATAGATCCGCTAGACTACCGGCTCGCGAAAGCTAAAGCAGTAAACCAGGTAGATACGCTCAATCCCCACCAGGTAGATGTCGTAGAAGCTATCCGGGAAATGACCGGGGGCCGTGGCGCCGATGTTTGTGTAGATGCCGTAGGTTTTGAACCTGAACGTACGCTGTTTGATAAACTAAAAGCCACTATTAATTTTGAAAAAGGTTCTATCAAAGTACTCGAAATGTGCTTTGAAGCGGTACGAAGAATGGGAACTGTCTCCATTATGGGCGTCTATGGTTCTCCTTATGATAATTTTCCGCTTTTTAGGATTTTTGATAAGGGCATTACCATCAAGCAGGGACAAGCCCCTGTTTTAAATTATGTAGACAAGCTTATTGATCTGGTTAACACAGAACAGGTAGTGCTCGATGACATCATAACCCACACACTTCCCTTAGAAGAGGCTGCACATGGATATAAAATCTTTGATGAAAAAGAAGATGATTGTGTGAAAGTGGTGCTAAAACCCTAGCGATTAAAGCGAGCTTAAAGCAATCGCCTGTTTGCTTAAAGCCTTTACCTACAAAACCCTTCCTAGTTTTTAAGGGAAGGGTTTACTTCCACGCCATAAAGCTCCTTTTGGTATTCTCCGCTAAAATTCAGGGTAGAAAACCTCGACAAAACAGGTATTTACCCCAACAACTATCCTCTCTCTTGCTTGTTTTTTAGGTATCTGTTTACCAAAAACATTAAGACAATGAAAAAATTAAGCCTAATTCTATGCTGCCTGGCGCTGCTAACCATGGCCTGCAGCTCAGAGCATAAAAACGGCGGCGAGGATTCGCTGGCGAACGATACTGCGCTAACTGATACCACTTTGGCACAACCACCCGATTCTTTAGCAAGTGATACTACGGGCGACACTACAATCCGTATGCAGTAAATAAGCTGCTTTTTAACTTATAGCTAAAGCATTAACAAAATCCGACTGATATGAATATTGAGAAATTCAGCGCTCAACTTGAGCGTAACGCTACCGTTTTGAGGTCGCGGGCCATGTTGTTTACTAAAGACGAAGATGATGCCGACGATCTTGTGCAAGATACCCTAATGAAGGCCTATAGATTTCTGGGAAGCTTTAAGGATGGTACTGATTTTAAAGCCTGGCTCTTTGTGATCATGCGCAATACATTTATTAACAGTTTTCGCAAAAAACAGAAATGGTCGGATGTCCTCACCCAACAAAGCGAGGCGGACAATAACCTGATGTATAGCGCTACAAGAAACCAGGCCGAGGGAAATTTTATCCGAAGGGATATCAATGCGGCCTTAAAGCGACTACCTGACGCTTACCGGATTCCTTTCATCAGGTATTTTGAGGGTTATAAATACCAGGAAATTGCCGACGAATTGAAACTCCCGCTAGGTACAGTTAAAACCCATATTTATCAAGCCAGAGAAATCCTGAAGAAAAACCTGGGTAAGTACAGGGATGGACTGCCTGGAAGATAAACTCTGGATAGAAAAAAAACATTGGTTTTTGATGTTGGATAAAGGGTCACTAAGCTTTAGCTTTTTGACCCTTTTCTATAGTTTCTTCTATTCGCATTTCATTATGTTTTTTAGCTCTCTTTGCAGTAATCGCCTTATAGACTATAGTTGTCGCCAGCGCAAATACAACATGTGCAGGTAAACGCTGCAGGTAAAAAAGATTATAGTTCAATCTTGGTGGTAAAGGATGTATTTTAAATGTGGCTTTCCAGATCGCTGAGCCTAAGACTCCACTGGCAATTCCTAATAATAAACCATTTTTCAAAGAAGGCCGCAATTGATAACGCTCCCAAAGTATTCCATAACTGCTAGCAAAGGCGATTCCCATGCAATAATGACCAGCCCAGCCTATTGCGGTATATTCATTTTTGCTAGTTAAAGGCAGTAAGCGGTGCGCCATGGTGCCTAAATGCTCTGGCTCGCGAAAGTCCTCCCCTGAAAGTGACATCAGCCAGCTCGAGAAGGTCATGGCGCTGGTTCCAGCGATACTTGAAATCGCTGACTGTAGGAGAATCTTAGTTATGGATTTACGCATATATTTACAACAAGCTCTATGAGCGAAAAGTTTAATTTATTCTTTTATCGCTGCGCGGGCTAGCAGGTATTTAGCTTCTTAAACAGGTATTTAACACCAAACCCCGGCATCCCAAGTCCTGTTTTAGTTATATAAACTTGATAACGCATGACACCCATTTCCAGTTGGGCTGCTAACGCCCGGATCGAATTAAAAAACCTATCGCCAATTCTTCAATTATCGCCAGAAATAAATCTGGCACTTTACCTCACTCATGATTCCCTCTGGCTGGTTAAAACCTGGGATGACCATTGCAGAACTGCTTTCCGCACTGCTTTTTCTCCATCGGGAGCGCTTGTGCTCAAAAATATACGCAAATACAAAGGCAATTACCTAGTAAAACTATCCACTGCTTCACTGGATTTTCAAGTTAGGATTACAACAGTGTCCGGAGAAAACTATTTTCGGTACACTTTTAGCGCTAAGGCTAAAAACTCGCTGCTCATCCCATACTGGCCAAAAGATATATTAAGTTTTGATGACAAGGGCAATATAAAAAAGCAGGGCAAGATACACACCTTCCAACGTGGCACGCGCTCTGGAGTTATTTATTTTAATGATGGCCAGTCTGGTTCTGTATTTTACCTGCAAAACTTGGGCGCATTAAACCGCTATTTTGAAACTACGCAAAGTAGTGCTGCTGCTACTGTAGGTGGCCAGTGGCCTGAAGTTGGCTTCGCTTTACCGCCTTCAAAAAAACCGCTTAAAATAAATCAAAATTACATTTTAAGCGATGCGCTGGTGAGCTTTTCGCGGGAGCTACCTGATAATCCTGTCGGGGTTGCCGCTGGGTATCTGGATCATCTTGCCCTGCTATATCCGTTGCTGTCGAAGCCTGAGCTGATTTACCACAACTGGCTGGAAACAGTGAACAAAGGACTTAACGATTTGATTTACCACAAAGGTTGCTGGAGCTTTGGTGGTGGCCACAGTTATCTAAATGCTTATGTAGCAGATTATAAAAATCCGCCTGAAGTGATGGTACAATTGGCTGTGCTGCTTCCGATGCTGGATTTTCTGGACTGGAAAGGTGAAACTTCACACCCTTTGGTAGATGAACTCAGAGCGGGGCTGCCGGGATTTTACGAGCCGGATATGGGCACTATCGTGCGGTGGCTACCTGCCCTGGAACAAAATCTGGATAGCACTGAGGAGCAGAAAAAGCAGCGGGTGATGGACTCCTGGTACCTACACCACCCGTTAATGAACCTGGCCAGGCTTACCGAGCGAGGAGATAAAATGGCCGAAAGCTTACTGATGGACTCTATTGACTACGCCATAAAGGTTGCCCATCGCTTTAAATATCAATGGCCTGTTTTCTACCAGATGGATACCTTAAATGTGATCAAAGCAGAAACCGCTGAAGGGGCTGGTGGGGAAAAAGATGTGCCCGGCACCTATGCCGATCTGATGCTCAGGCTATGGAAAATTACCGGTGAGTGTCGCTACCTGACCGAGGCAAAACGTGCGGCTAAAAAACTCGAAGGCCTGGGTTTTGATATTTTCTACCAGGCCAATAATACTGCTTATACAGCTGGCGCGATGATACGTATGTTTAGAGAAACCGGAGATAAAATTTATTTAGATTTGAGCTATGTATGTTTGGCTGCACTTTTTGACAATATGCAACTCTGGGAATGTGACTATGGCCATGCTAAAAACTTTCCCACATTCTTCGCGGTATTCCCACTTAAAGATGCGCCTTACACCGCGGCTTATGAAGAGCAGGAGGTATACTCGGCACTACATGATTACCTTATCCAAGCGCAGGGGATCGAGATAAAGTCTTCGGTAAAGTTATTAATTGCGGAATTTATCAAACATATTGCCTGCCGGGTGGCTTACTATTATCCGCCAATGCTTAAAAAAGAAATGATAGCTACATCAGCAAAAACCGGTGAGGTTGATGGCAAACTTTGGATTGCGCTGGAAGACTTGCATGATGGATGGGAAGCCTCTGGTGAGGTTGGGCAGGAAGTCTACGGCGCGGGGATTGCCTTTGGGATCATCCCTCGTCAATATCACAAGGTTAAAAACGAACGTTTTTTAGTTTTTTGTGATTACCCTATCTTTAATTTTATCCAGCGAGGCAAGGCGCTTTCATTTTCAATCGGTGGAGATCAGCGGTTAAACTGTAAGGTAATACTATTGCCCCAGGATATCCTAAATGGCTATCATTTCACATTGAGTATAAATGGGCAACAGGTGAAAGCGGATTCTGAGGAGACCAATGATGGGCGCATGGCTTTTACAGTTTGCGGTAATCAGAAAATTTCCATTAACTGGAGCAAAAGAAAAAGCGGATAAAGGTATTTAGCAGGACCTTGACTAATCTTACATTTTCTTTATATGAGCTGCATATTTGGGCGAATTTGCAGGCTAACAATATCGCTTCCTGGAGACTGCGCAATACAGAACGCGATGGAGAGGGCAATATCCGATGCGGGAAGCATTTCCTTTTTCTGTATTTTATTCATCTTTTCAGCTTTTGTTCCTTCCTGCATATCGGTATCAACCGCGCCCGGTTCAACGAGCGAAACTTTGATTTGTAGGGGATTAATTTCTTTTCGCAGCGCTGAGGTAAAACCACGTATTGCGCTTTTGGTAGCTACATACACCGAGCTGTTTTGCTGCTTGGTTTCTGCGCTCATAGAACCAATATTGATGATGTGGCCACCTCCCTGACCCTCCATCCTTTCGACAGCTTTTGCCGCACAGGCCATATAGGAGAGTAAATTAGTATTGAGAATATATTGCCATTGCTGATAAGAGCCCTCAAGAATGCTCCTGTAAGAAAGGCCTGCATTGTTAACGAATATATCCAGTCCTCCAAGTTTTGTATCGGCAAAAGCAAAAAGCTCATCTATCCCCGCCTCTGTAGCCAAATCCGTCGCAATTCCGGCACAGCCGACGCCATTTTGCTGATTTATGCTATTCAGCGTTTCATCAATTTGCTCCTGGTGACGGCCGCAAATCAAGCATCTTGCTCCCCAAGATGCCAGCAATATAGCCGTTTCACGGCCAATGCCGGTGCTGCCTCCAGTAATGATGATCCTTTTATTTAGAAATGCAGTTGCGAGGTATGATGTTAAATCTTTCATGCCAGTTATTGATATGGTGAAAATATATAACCTAAACCCGTGGCCATTTGTTCCAGACTAAACTACGCGATTCTTTAGGTACAAATACCGTAACTCTCCGCGGTAAATACCCGTTTACAACTATTTAACCTTGATTGATTTATTGCCGCTCCAAACTATTGGCCATTTGGAGTGGTTTTATAAATGAAACTAGATTGGCGTTACGGGCTAGTTGAAATCCACAATCATAACAAGGAACTACCATATGAAACCAGATAAGGAGTTGATTAATGAAGCCTCCAGAATTATTGCTAAAAAGGGATACACTATTGCCTTTGCTGAGAGTGCAACAGCAGGAAAAGTAGTATTTGGCTTCTCACGTTTTAAGGACGCGGGCGAGATATTGAAAGGCGGAATAGTATGTTATGATGCTTGTGTCAAGGAAGATATCCTGGGCGTCTCTAAGACCCTTATAGAGACTTTTACGCCTGAATCAGCGGAAGTAACACGTGAACTGGCAATCAAGCTAAAAAATCTAATGAAAACTGATATCGCTGTCGGCATTACCGGACTAACCACTCCTGGAGGAAGTGAAGGTCCGGGGAAGCCGGTAGGAACCATGTTTTACTGTATTGCCTTTCCATCCAAAATTATTGAGCGCAGGCAGGTTTTTAATGCGAGTCCAGAGGAAATTATTGACCTTACTACTGAACATATTTGCCAAACACTTATTGACGAATTAGACAAATAACCATGGCTTCAACTAAACACGGCTTTTTATATAGAAACAGCCTCTCGATTGTTTTTATAACTCTTTTTATACTGGCCATGATTGCACAGGCTTTCTTTGGCTGGAAGAGCCATAATCAAGATTTGCTTGATCTCGGCTCTGCCCCTATTGGCCTAGGTGCTTATTTAAGCACCGGTCACTTTCTTTCCGCTACTTTCGAGAATTTTCAAAGTGAGTTTTTACAAATGGCTCTCTATGTGATACTGACCATTACCTTGCGTCAGGTTGGCTCGGCCGAATCCAAAGACCCTGACAAATTTGAGGAGGTAGACCGTCCAGGTGACCCTGCAAGGCCGGGTGCACCAGGAGCCGTGAAAAAGAGCGGCTGGCGACTTGCTCTCTATCAGCATTCGCTTTCCATTGCCTTCATTACCCTTTTCATCTTTTCCTGGTCGGCGCATCTTATGGGAAGTTATAAGGAATTTAACCTAGAGGAAACCCTTCACAACAGACCTGAAAAGAGTTTGTGGGCATTTTTAGGGGAATCTGAATTCTGGTTTGAGACCTTTCAAAACTGGCAGAGTGAGTTCCTTTCCGTTGCATCAATTGTAATTTTAACGATCTTCCTGCGGCAAAAAGGGTCTCCGGAATCTAAGCCTGTAGATGCTTCGCATATGCAGACGGGAAAATAGGTAACTTCCCCATATCAGACTATCCAACTTGGAAATTCAGGACGCGATTTTTGTAATTTTATTTCCGTACTTTATTGTGATTCAAGGCCGATGAGTTCTCCTTAAAACACATTGGCATATGTATTGAAAATATTATTTTAGGGCCATGAAATGGATTACCCGTGAACGCCCCAAAATTGACCGGATTGCCTGCCCTTGGCTGATCAAACGTTTTGTCGATCCAGAAGCGGAAATAATTTATGTACCCTATGCCCGGGTAATTGCAGAAGCCCAAAGACTCGGCGCCATCCCCTTTGATTTGCCTGAGGTCGAATATTCTCATTATCAGGACCGGTGTACTTTTGATTATATCATCAAAAAACACCAATTGAAAGATCCTGCTTTAGCACGCATAGCCAATATTGTCCGTGGTGCAGATACTGATCGCCATGACTTCGCCTCTCAGGCTGCCGGTCTGGAAGCGATCTTTTCTGGCCTTGCGTTTAATATCAGCGATGACCAGGAACTTTTAAAAATAGGCATGGTCATCTATGACGGTCTTTATAGCTGGGCTACGCACTTGTTCAAAAGGAAGCATTCGCAAGATGGGCCTGTTGAGCAATTATTGCTGCAGGTTTACCATCAATACCTGAAGCAAGACCGGGGGAAAAAGACTCCTGAATGGGCTCAAACATTAAAAGAGATGATTCAGGACCAATTGGACACCAATATGTTTTTAAGTTTACAGCAAGCCTCAGAAGAACTGGAAATCAATCCGGCTTATCTTTCCAGGGAATTTTCCAAGCACTTTGATAACCTGAGTTTTGGTGACTATATGCGCAAAATCCGCATTGAGAAGGCTCTTGAGCTCATCGAAATAACCAATCACAGTTTGACCGAGATCGCTTACCTGACCGGTTTTTCGGATCAAAGCCATTTTAACCGGATTTTTAAAAAGGTTACCGGGCAGAGCCCGTCAGTATACCGGAAACTGCGAAAAAGTAAAATTCAGACCAAAAGTTAAACCGATACAATTTTGCTCCAACAAACATGGATAAACTTGCATAAAAAAAGTTTTATTCATGAGATTCATCCCTAAGATTTTATTATTTCTGTTTCTACTCATTGCATTTGGTTCAAAAGCGCAAACAACCCCAGTTCAGAGCTACCCCAGGATTGCCGGTTATGTGGGCATCCTCCATCCTATAGTCACCTTTAGCAGTGCAGGCACTGATACTAATTTTGGAGATCATTATGTAGTAGGAATGCCTGTTGGCATCAATATTTGGAAAAGCCAGAAAATCGGCTTTTCCGCGGAATTCGTGCCTTCGATCAGAGTTGAGAACGGTAGTAGCAAAATGGCCAATTTTACTTTTCATCCCGGAGTATTGTTCGCTTTGGGCAAAGGCTGGACTTTGGCAGGGCGGGCAGCTTTTGAAACCTCGGGTAGATATGGACTGACGCCGGTGATAAACAAAACGGTTATCAAAGGCAAGGGCGCCAGCTTATTTGCTGCAGTGCCACTGCCTGTTCGTTTCGGTAACGACAAACCTGCATCTTTCACCCCCGGTTTTCAATTTGGAATCGCTTTTTGATATGGAACCCAAAAAATATACATTGAGGGAAATCACCCTATATTTCCTAAAACTGGGTGCTTGGGGCTTCGGTGGACCGGTTGCCTTGATTGGTTACATGCACCGCGATCTTGTAGAGGAGCGGAAATGGCTGAGTGAGGAGGAATATAAAGAAGGACTGGCTCTGGCCCAACTCGCACCTGGCCCTTTGGCGGCACAATTGGGGATTTACATTGGATTTGTGCATTACCGCCTTCTGGGTGCCACACTTGCAGGCTTGGCATTTGTGATGCCCTCATTCATTATGGTTGTACTATTAGGCATGGTATATAGATCCTATAGTGGCCTGAGCTGGGTGCAGGAGATTTTTTACGGGGTTGGCGCTGCTGTGATCGGTATTATTACGATCAGTGCCTATAAATTGACGCTCAAATCGGTGGGCAAAATCAATTCATCAGCGATGAAGGCCAATTGGATGCTTTGGTTTTTCTATCTTCTAGCAATTGCAGTTATCATAATGACCCAGCAAGAACAGGTATTATTATTTGTGGCCTGTGGACTACTTTATATGGTGGTAAAAGCCCCACCAGCGTGGATGAAAAGACGGACCTCATTAACTATGTTTGTAGCTACGGGGATAGGCTTTTGGGATTATTCGAAAAATACTTTGATCGATATCAGCCTGTTCTTTCTGAAAGCGGGAACATTTGTGTTCGGAAGCGGTCTGGCAATAGTACCTTTTCTACATAGTGGTGTTGTCAATGAATATCACTGGTTGAGCGAAACCCAGTTTGTGGATGCGGTAGCAGTTGCAATGATTACCCCAGGACCAGTTGTTATCACTGTTGGTTTCATTGGCTACCTGGTAAATGGCTTTCCCGGAGCTGGGGTGGCAGCATTGTCGACTTTCTTACCCTGCTTTCTCTTTACAGTGGTATTGGCTCCGTATTTTAACAAGATTGCCAAGAATAAAAGTATTAAAGCTTTCGTTGACGGAATCGCGGCTGCCGTGATCGGAGCGCTGGTTGGGTCGGTCGTTGTTATCGCAACACGCTCCATCACCGATATCCCTACTGCCCTTATTGCTGGCGGAGCAGCTGTTGCTTTGGTTTATGTAAAGAAAATCCAGGAACCGCATATCATTGTGATCGCTGCATTATTGGGTATATTGATCAAAAGCATTTAAGAAGACAGAACGCAAATACGCCCTGTCAAAGCAAGCTGGAATCAATCGGCGAAATATGCTCAAAAGTTTTTACACCAACAGGAAATGTAATTTTTGATCCACCAGCCTTTTGGTGAAGCCTGCGCATGAATTTGATATGCCTGCAAAATGGCAATGTCGAAATGCCTGAGTTTTTGGCCTATTGTTTTTTCTCTACGGGTGTTTTTATCCGATCGGCTGATAAAAGCCATTTAAGCGCTGCTTTGCCCGTAGAAATCTATGCTCAGCTCTTGAAATAGATTTTACTTAAAACCTGCTGATTGGTGATAAATCAGCAGGTTTTAAGTTACTTTTTATGCTAAACTGGACGCTTATCGATTAAAAGTTCGTCATCTGAGCTTATTTGTCATTTAATCAAAAAAGCAAAAAGAACCTAGCTCGCATCAGTTTATTTAAAATCCGGTACCGGGAAAAGGTAACCTCCGAACAAGATATACGCCCACAGCAAAGTCCAAAAGATATTGAAAACCTGTGCAGTAACGAAGGTAAAAGCGGGTCTGCCCCCCTGCAGTTTAACCAGCGAAGAAAATTTAGCTTCCATACCGATCGAGATAAAGGCAATGGCGAACCAAACCGTACGCAATCCGTTCAGTGTGGGCGCAACACTTTTAGCGGTAGCCGGTGAAAGCAGGAAAGAGAATACCAGGGATGCCGCAACAAATCCCAATACAAATTTCGGGAAACGTTCCCATACAATTTTAAGTCCCGGACTTTCGGCTTTAATTAAAACCTCGCCATTTTCGCCTTTTGGTTTTTTATAGGCCCACCAGATGGCAATAAAAAATGCTGCTACCCCAATAAATACATTCTGTGAAAATTTGGCAATGACCCCTGCTTTAACTGCGATTGGTCCAACCAGATCGCCAGCCGCTGTAACTGTCGCGGTAGTGTCTAAAGTTCCACCCAGCCAGGCCCCTCCAATTACATCAGGGATGTGAAAATACCTTACTGCCCAGGGTTGGATAATCATCATCGGGATGGCCATAATCAATACCAAGGTAGTTACATAAGACAACTTGCGTTTATCGCCATTAATGGCCCCTGCGGCAACTATAGCAGCAGAAACACCACAAATGGAAACCGCTGATGCCAAAATTACACCGAATTCATCGTCTACCTTTAACCTGCGGCTTAACCATAAGGAGAAAAACCAAACTGCTGTTACCACAATAACTGCCTGCACAATTCCAGGCAAGCCTGCTTTGATCAAATCGGCAGATAAAATGGTTGTGCCTAAAATCACCAGGCCGGTTTTAATGTAAAATTCAGACCGCACGGCTTCTTTTAACCAATCGGGAAGTTTGAGCACATTACCCAGCACGATGCCAATCAGCAAGGCAAAAACCACATATTCCAGCCCAAAATAAGATACCTTTTTGTTGCCGGCTATAATGAAAGATATGATGGCAAAAAAGTAGATCAGTGAAAAACCTGCAGCAAACCTCGCTACATTACCACCTGAAAGGCCAATGGCGATAGCTGCAAGCGCAAGAAAAACCACTCCTGTTTCCAAAATGAGTAATAAATTCTGGCCGGAAAGGATTTTACCGGACAGGTCTTGGAAAGTAGCCCATTTATAGGTGGGCAGCGTGATTGTAGTACCGTTATTGGTTAAATAAAGTACAGTTGCAATAATGATTGTACCTAATATTACCGCCCACCAATCTTCGGTAAGCGATTGTAAAAATGTTTTTTTGTCGGGTGTTATACCTGCGTCTGTTAAAGCTCCGGTAGTTCCCGTAGCACTGTTTTGTGTTGACATAGTTTTTCTTTGTGGTTATCTGATTTTTATGTTAAAAACATCTTTTAATACGTTTTTTGCGGCATTGTAGCCACACATGCCATGTACTCCACCTCCGGGCGGAGTAGACGACGAGCAGATGTACAGGCCCTTTGCAGCCGTTTTATATGGTGACCACCTTAAAGCCGGACGGGTAAACAATTGTCCCAGGTCTAATATCCCTCCGTTTATATCTCCACCAATATAGTTTCGGTTATGCGCTTCCATCTGCTGGGTATTCATAGTGTGTTTTGAAAGGATTAAATCTTTAAAGCCAGGAGCAAAACGTTCTACTTGGTTTTCGATCAGGCTTGTCATATCCTGAGTAGATCCGTTGGGAACATGACAATAGGCCCATGCAGTATGCTTACCCTCGGGTGCGCGCGATGGATCGAACAAACTCTGCTGAGCCAAAAGCACAAAGGGTTTTTCTGCCTGTCTGCCTTTACTGGTCATCAGTTCACCTTCGGCTATTTCTTCGAAAGTATTGCCCAAATGCAGGGTACCTGCGCCACGACATGCTTCGGCAATAAATGGGATAGGTCCATCCAAGGCCCAATCTACTTTGAACACCCCCATCCCGTAACGGTAACGTTCGAGCTGCCATTTGTAAATACTGGAGAACTTATGCCCTGCAATCGGCAATAACTGTTTTGGGGTAATATCAAAAAGCACTGCGTGGGCAGAAGGCAATTGACCTAGCGAAGTAACAAAAGTTCCCGTTTCAATTTTTCCACCAAGCGATTTAAAATAACCCGCTAATGCTGCCGCAATAAATTTCGATCCGCCTTTGGGTATCGGCCAGCCCTTAAGGTGTCCGCTAGCCATTAATACCAAACCAATGGCCGTGGTGCTTAAATTGCTTAATGGTTGTATGGCATGTGCAGCCATTCCCGCAAAAAGCCCGCGGGCATGCTTTTCTTTAAAGCGTTTTACAAACCCTTTAGCACTGCTCAAGGCCTTCAATCCAAAGCCTGCCATTGCCAATGGGTGCTTAGGGAAATGTAATGGCCCCAAAGCATCCTCATCAATCAGTGGCCATGCTGTCGTGATGTTTTCCATCAGAGAAGTATAGGTTTTGGCATCAGCACCCAGAGATTCAGCGGTTTTTTGGATTGAATGATCCAGAATGGCAGCACTTCCATCATCAAAGGGGTGAGCCGCTGCCAAAACAGGTTGCAGGTATTCCAATCCATGTGCGGCAAGAGGCAGGGTTTTAAAAAATGGCGAAGCCACTGCCATAGGATGAATCGCCGAACATACATCGTGGGTAAAACCGGGCAAGGTAAGTTCGGCCGAGCTGAGTCCTCCACCAATTACCGCTTTACCTTCAATAATCAAAACGGAAAGTCCCTGTTGCTGCAAAAGGATAGCCGCAGCCAACCCATTTGGTCCTGATCCTACAACTATTGCATCGTAATCCCGTTTTTCTAATTTCATCTGCTTATTTTATGGTTTCGGGTTTAAATAAAACGGTTCCGTCATTTCTAATCTGCCATGCGGTAATGGGATTCATGTGATATCCGCCCATGTTTGGCCCACGGGCTGCCGCGAGCTGAGCTAAAGTGGGTTGTAAGTATCCGGTTTCGTCGGTAACGCGGCTCAAGATTTCTGTAGCCTCGCCTTTCCAATCCCACAGGTACCTAAAATAAGTATGTGCTTTACTTAGCACTGGTTCCTGCAAATTGGCCAGTTGCCATGTTTTCCCTGCATCAGTACTTACTTCTACCTTTTCTACCCTCCCCCTGCCGCTCCAGGCAATTCCACGTATTTCCATCCAGCCCTTTTTTACCTTTTGCGGGTATGATGGATAGGTGATAATGGAACGCGCATCTAACTCAAAGCTAAACATTCTGATTTTATCTTGTACAGGATAAGTATATTTTGACGTTTCTTCCCTGGTCATATAAGGTTCTTCCGAAAGTTCGATCCGCCTTAACCATTTGATATTCATGTTGCCTTCAAAACCGGGTAGAAGTAATCTCATGGGATAACCCTGTTCAGGCCGCATTGCCTCACCATTCTGGGCGTAAACAATCATGGCATCATCCCAGGCTTTTGCTATGGGGATGGTACGGGTCATCACAGCGGCATCGGAACCTTCGGCTAAAAACCATTTGGCTTTATCGCTGATCCCCACCTCGTTAAATATTGTTGAGAGCATTACACCTGTCCACTCGGTCTGACTGGTCAGGCCCAAAATATCCTGCGGAGTCATTTCTGCTTTACCTGTACGGAAATTTCCTGCACATTCAATAAAACAGGTACGGGTAACGGAAGGAAATCTTTTGATATCGGCAAGGGTAAATTTCATTGGATTTTCTACCAGTCCATGAATGAGCAACTCGTGTTTTGCCGGATCAATTACCGGAATACCTGCATGGTGGCGTTCGAAATGAAGATCAGCCGGTGTAATGGTGCTGTGCATATCCTGCAGAGGTGTACGCGAGGAAATATCTGAAGGTTTGCGCAAGGGCTGTTCAAACGGCGATCTTTTCCCAAGCTGACTTGGTCGGGGGCCAACAATTTTAGTCGGATCATCTGTAATCTCAGCAAGAACCGGCGTTTCAGCTGATATTTCATCTGCAAACAGCGATTGTGCGGGCAAAACTGCAGCCGCTATAACCCCTCCTAATAAGGCTCGCCTGCTGATTTTACCAGTGGCTGTTTCCTGATTATTATTACTTCTATCTTTCATTACTTTATTTCAGATCCTCCTTTACGATCGTCCATAATGAACAGTTTTTTTGCTGGCATTACCACTTTATAAAGGTTTTTGGCATCTAGTACCACATCTGCTTTGATAATTTTGTTGGCATTGAGCAGGTAGGCCGTTATGCTGTAAACCTCATCATTACTTAAGGATCCGGGAAGATTGTAAGGCATGGCGCGGCGCATATAATCGAACAAAGTTGTGGCATAAGGCCAGTAGTTACCGATGGTTTTGGGCTTACTGGTGGCTGATGTATCGCTAACCAATGCACTTCCGGGGAGTTTTACACCGGGCTTTTCAGAGCCATCAATCCCATGGCACATTGCACACTTCTTTACATACAAGATCCTACCTGTTTTCACATCACCTTGCCCCGGGGGAAGTCCTTTTCCATCCGGGCGAACATCGATGTCCCATGCGGCAATTTCCTGCGGGGTTGCCGGTCGGCCAAAACCAAATTTGGCAGGCCGTTTTAGAGTATCCGCTAATGGTATTTGAGCTTTTGTGGGTCTAAAAGTCGTTTTTAGCGACGTCAATAACAAAGCTACAGGAAATGCCAATATAAGTACCGGTTTGTTGTTCATAGCTTAGTATTTACCTGCGCTCAAAGTGCTTTTTGGCAATACATATTGCCGCTCATAACGATCTAGTACCACATAAATAGAATCTTTACGTTCGTTAATACCGGAAAGAATTACTCTCGAACCGTCTGTGGTATCGTATTTCAGTACCATACGGTGGCGTTTTACTTCCCTTGGTTTTTCAGCAAACTCACGATCCCTGCGGGTAGACCAGGCTGCTTTATCGATCATTTTATTTTCATCACCGATGTGCTGCCAGGCCGTTTTACTGATCCAGTTATCTTCTTTTGGTTTCGCCTCGTTTGTCTTATCAGCGCCTTTGCGTCCGCCCCTTAAAGCCATCACATTTTTATCCTGCAGGTAAAGTACTTTATCTACAGTATCGGCATAATAATGAAATGCCCGTTGCCCTCCTGCAACGCCGCTGATTTCGAAAGTACGCTGAATATCGCGCATCGGGCTACCTCCACCGTTTGATGGATCAATAAGCACCGGGCGATTAATTTTGAAAGTCAGGGTGGTCCAGTTCTCGAAAGTGGCTTCCTGCCAGCGTGTAGAATCGAGCGGGTTAAATGGAATCGCCTCTCCATTGATTTTAAACTCGGTTACATGATAATTCCCTCTCAGTTTTTTAACGCCGGCAGTGGCAGGCTGTTTATAGGGATCGTATTTAAAGTTGATCACCTCGGTATAGGTAAGCACACCGAAAAAGATCACGAAAGTGAGCACCTTTAGGGTAATACGACTGTATTGAAGCCATGGTTTGCTAAAATCGGGATAAATCCTAATGGGAACGGTATAGCGTTCTAAAATGAGCAGGTTATATAGTTTAGGAAAATCATCGGCTGCGATAAACAAGCCAAGCAGCACAAAATAGAATGCATAAACATGTACGCCACCATCGTAGGCATAGTTTACAAAGGTGATATCGCCCAGCGCCGCAGCCAGTAAAATGGCTCCATAAGTGCTGGTTTTCCGAAAGAAAAGTAACAGGCCGGCAACAATTTCGACCACACCACCAAAAACCTGGTACCAGGGCACCACTCCTACCGAAAGCCAGTAAATTTTTTGGGCGGTAAAGTCGCCGAAATTACTGTTGAGCAAGCCCAGTGAAGGGTATGGCATCTGCGTAGGGAATAGTTTGGTAAAACCGAAGCCGATAATACCGATACCGGCACGGTAGCGTACCGCCACTCTAATCCAGTAATAAAGAAAGTGATAAGATTTAGTCTTGCGGTCAAAAGCAGTCCAGATCAGTGCTCCTGCAAGGGCAAATATCAACGCGATGCCCCAATCGGCATAATCGGCCAGGAAACTCCTTTTTGGTGGCAAAACTGCATTATTGTCGTTTTTGGCTTCTGGTTTTTTAATGCCAGCATTTTCTTTTTTATTTCTGCCGGAGCCATCCTTTTTAGCAGACTCGTCGCCCGATGGCGAATCTGTTATATCGCGCGAGCGCTGTCCGCCAAAAAGCGATAAAAAACTGGGTTGGAAACGTGCGATATCGTACAGATCGCGGTAATGTGGCCTGGACCAATCTAAGGTAAAAACGTTTTTATACCAGCCAGTAGAAAAGGGTATAGACATGGCCAGGAAGAAAATAAACAGCACGCGAAAGCCAAATTTCTTTGACCACGACCATGGCTTTTTAGCCTCAGTCTGCTGTGCCGTAGCATTGTTTTCTATATCCTGTTGTTTTATTTCAGACATAACATTAAGCTTTTATAGTTTAAGTGCTTTTCGACGGCTAAGCTTTAATGGATATTTTTTATCGATTTTGTTCAATACCACATAAATCGAATCGCGGTGCTGGTTGGTACCCGAAAGAATCACCGTTGCGCTGTCAGGGCGACTATAATTCAGCCGCAATTGCTCGCCTTTGTAATGTGGATTTTTATTATCCAGTAACAATACATGGTTTATCGAATCAACAGTATAGCTGTAATAATGCCTTCCTGCGGAGCCTGCCAATTCATAATTGCGGTCTTTATCATTTTTATATATCTGCTCGTAATTTGCCGAATCGACAATTACTTTCCGGTCGGAACGTACACTGATGGTAGCCCATTTCTCAAAAACCACATCTTTCCAGCGGATTGAATCTGCAGTAGCATAAGGCAATACACGACCATTAATCCTAAATTCGCTTACATTGTAAATGCCTGCAGCTTTGGCCAGGCCTTTGCCCCGTGGAAACTGGTAAGGATCATGATGGAAACCCGAATAGGTTTTAAAACCATAAAGGACAACAAAAAAGAAAATAACCACAGTCTTCAGTACCAAACGCAAGGTTTTAGTTTTCCCCACAAAATGTGGTTTGAAATTATTTGGTGCAGTTGCCCGCTCGAGCGATATCAGACTATAAATCCGCTGTGCATCGAACCAGAGCACAAACAGTGCAAAAATAATCAGGTAAGAAGCATATACAAATTCGCCTCCTTCGTAAGCCAGGTTGGAGATAAAAACATTCCCGGTAAATACCAGAATAATTGCGGCGCCAATGGTGGCTGTTTTCCGAAAGAACAATAATAAACCAGCGAGGATTTCTATTGCCCCCAAAAATGCCTCATAAGTAGGTACTATGCCCAAACTCATCGAAAATATTTTCCAGTCGGTAAAGTCGCCATAACTGGTATTTAAATTACTGATAGAGGGGAAAGGTGCCTGTAGCGGGAAGAATTTAATAAATCCGTAACCGATTATGCCAATGGCCAAACGGTAACGTACCACCACCCTTAACCAGTAATAAAATTTATCGTAATCAATATCCTTATATTTAGATTTTCCCCAGGCTACTAAACCACTTACCGCAATCACTGCAACAATGATCCAGTTGATAAAACTATCGGCACCGGGCAAAAATTTTGCAGATAAACGCGTAAGGTTAAAAATATCGCCATAGCTGATGTGCAACCAGTTAAACCCAAAAACTATTTTAAAAAAATCGACGCTTAAAGGGATAGCCTGAAGGATAAAGAATAGAAAAAAGAACCTGAATAGCAGCTTTTCCCTATCTGTCCAGACAGTTTGCGATGGTATATTGGTATTACTCATTGCTTTATGATTAAGGTTATTTATTGGCAGCAGTAGTTGCTGGCTTACGCGGTTCTTTAATTACCTGCCTTTTGGCCAGGTCGTATTTCTGGCCTGCTGCAAGGAAGAAAAAAGGTCCGTTTGAAGCTGTAAAATCTTCGCGGCCGCTGACCACGTGTTTTTCGCCGCCGTTGATAATGGTATTGTAATCGTAAATGGCCGCAAAAGAATTTCCGAGCACTTGCAGCGTATCGCGCTGTACCAGAATGGCCGTTGCTTCGTTTAGTCCAATGCCGATAAAGTCGGGTGCCTTCCGAATAAAATCGACCAGATCGAACTGGCGGTTACGCACCAGTAAATGCTGATCGATGGCCGAATATTTAAGGAAACCCAGCCCCTGGGTATGATCGCCCACTAAAACCTGTGCACCTTTGGTATCGCCCCTCCAAAGAAAAGATCCAATAATACTGGCCCCGGCTGAGCTACCTGCAATTACACCTCCCCTGTTCAGCACATCAATAAAAGCCTGATGAGTAAGCGTGTTGAGATATGAATCGGCAATGCGCCATTGGCGCCCACCTTCAAAATAAACTGCGGTTGCATTTTTTAAGGGTGCGATAAATTTCTCGCTATTGGCTTCTTTAAAATCACTGGTATGAAAAAGCGTTACATGCTTAATTCCTGTTTGGCGCTTTACCTCTTCTACCCCTTTTTTATCATAAGCTGCCGAATCGCCCGATGCGGTAGTCACCACCACCAATACGGCCTTTTCTTTGCCCCCGGCCAGCTGGGTAAATTTCTCCCAGATATCGCGTTGCGAACCCACGTTACCGCCAATAATGAGCAGACTGCCTTTTTCGGGGCCATGTCTGGTATCAGCTTTTTTCACCGTAATTGGCGATGATTGGGCAAAGGCCAATGAACCAAATACGGTTAGGGCTACAAGCAAAATACTTAGTTTTTTCATGATCAATATTTTTAATAACCAGGGTTACGGTTAGTTCCCCCTAATTGAGGATCAACCAATGTTTCGTTATAAGGAATCGGAAACAGGTAAAGGTGCTTATCAGGCAAGGCCAGAACAGCTTGTGCACGATCTGTGCGTACCAGGTTAAACCAACGATCGGCTTCGAAAGGGAATTCTACCTGACGCTCTTTTTCGAGTGCCAATAAAATATCACTCAAAGTAGCGGCCGTAGTTGCACCAAGCCCTGCGCGACTACGCACAGCATTTAAATCGGTTTGTGCACTATTCGTACCGATTAGATTGCCTTGCTGCGCACGGGCTTCTGAACGGATGAGATATAATTCGGCAATGCGGATAACATAAGCCGGGTCGGTTCCCAATGGATTTCGGTAATATAATTTTCCGTACCATAAATTGCCCGGAGGAGCAGTTTGAGCAATCAAAGCATTGCGGTTACCGCCAATAGCCGGATTATTTAGCAAAGCAACCAGCGCGTCGTTAGGCGACCACTCCCTGCGTCCGCCCAAAGCCGGTGGCAACCACCAGTTGCTGTGCCCATTGGTATTAGAGGTGGTATAAGCCAGCTCCAGTACCGATTCGTTTGTAGTTATTGCATTATTGGCAAAAAATGCACTGTAAGGTGCTACAAGTGAATAATTTGCATTGTCTCCAATTACAGCTGAGGCAAACTGTTCGGCAAGTGCCCAGTTTTTCTGATAAAGGTAAAACCTGGCCTTTAGTGCTTGTACCGTGCGCAAACTAACCCGGTTGCGGTTTAGGGCAGTTGGCACTAAAGTTTCCGCAGCGTTTAAGTCTTTTAGCACTTGTGCATAAGTATCAGCGAGGCTGCTGCGCGGAATATCGCTATTATCTGATGCGGTATTGGTTGGCTTTAAAATCAGCTGTACACCGCCCCAACCACGTGCCAGATCGAAATATGCCAGGGCGCGCACAAAATAGGCCTCGCCAAGATACTGGTTCTTTAGCGTTGGAGTTAGCAATGGATCGCTGACGGCTGGAACCTTGTCGATGATGTAATTGGCCTGTGATATGGTTTTATAAATAGCCGTCCATGCCGATTGCACATAGCCGTTGGTAGCAGAAGTCAGGTGTTTGGTAATTTCATTAGGATCAGCCTGTGAGCCCGACCATTGGATATCTCCTGCAGATAGATAAGCAAGTGCAGGGAAATTTGATCCGTAATAGCTATTGGCAGCCAGCAGGTTAAATAAACCATTTGCTGCAGTGGCCGCCGTACCTGCATTAATAATGGCCTGATCCTGGTCTACCTGTAACTGGGGCTGCACCTCCAGAAACTTTTTGCAGGAGGTAAACAGGATTATGACTGCGAGTATGTATATAACTTTTTTCATTTGATTATCGGTTTAAAAGGTAATGTTTGCACCTATCTGGAAAGTACGTGGTACGGGTGGCGTACCTAAATCGTAACCGAGTACGGTAGCCGATGAAGAGACATTGATCTCCGGATCCGGCCCTTTGTATTTAGTCCACAACCAAAGGTTTGAGCCGCTTGCGTATATTCTTACCGAATTCATCCTGGCTTTTTTGATAAATTCTTTAGGGAGGTTGTAACCCAGGGTTACATTGCTCAGGCGCAAGAAAGAACCATCCTCGATGTTACGGCTGGTGGGACTTAAAGTATAGTTTTGTCCGTAAGCAGTAAGCCTTGGCATATTTGTAATATCGCCGGGTTTCTGCCAGCGATCTAACTGGTACACATTCATTGCCCTGTTGGCATCGCGGGTACCACCACCTTCCAGAAAATAGTTGTTGTTGTTATATACCTTGTTGCCATAAACGAAGTTGAAAAACACCGATAAATCGAAGCCTTTATAGCTGAGGTTATTGGTTAAGCCACCATTAAACTTCGGCAGTGCATTACCCACCGGAACAATATCGTTTGCATTGATTACCCCATTGTGATCGGCATCCTCATACACCGCATTTCCGGTCTGTGGATCAACATAAAGCTGGTTGTATACAAAGAAAGTATACATCGATAAACCCTGCACCATGCGTTCGGCGGCGTAAGCGGCAACCACTGGTGTAGGTAGCTTTTCTATTTTATTGATATTACGTGAGATGTTGAAATTGGTACTCCATTTAAATGCACCATCTAGGTTAATGCTGCTAATGTTCAGCTCCAACCCTTTATTGCTCATTTCACCTGCGTTGGTAAGGATCGAAGAAAAGCCTTTACTTGAGGCCAGGGGTAAATTAAGTAACAGGTTACTGGTATATTTATCATAAACATCTCCGCTTAAAGTAAGCCTGTCTTTAAAGAAACTTAAATCGAAACCGATATTGGCCTGACGGGTACTCTCCCATTTCAAATCGGGATTAGCCAGTTGCGAAGGCACTGTGCCCGGGTTGTTCAGATAATTGGCACCAGCACCCCACAACCCACGTGAGGCAAAATCGTTGATTCCGTTCTGGTTTCCTGTAACGCCGATACTTCCACGGAGTTTTAAGTCTGAAATCACTGCAACATCCTTTAAGAAATTTTCCTGTTTAACACGCCAGGCTAAACCGGCAGAGGGGAAATACCCCCATTGGTGGTTGGCACCAAAACGGGAAGAACCATCGGCACGTACACTGAATACTGCGTAATATTTTCCGCCGTAGTTGTAGTTTACACGGGCAAAAAATGAAGATAGTCTGTATTGTGTTTCGGACGCGGATGAGGTTGTATTGGCTGCCGAGGCAATCTGCTGGAAGGAATCGTTGGGAAAATTGGTTCCCTGTGCCAGGGTTTGGCTGGAAATAGATCCCTGCAGGGAATTACCGATCAAAGCGCCAAAAGTATGTTTGCCTGCAACATGGTTGTAATTCAAAGTTTGCTCGTTGGTCCAGATAGTATTATTACTTACGCTTGAAGTACCCAGGTTTTTGTTGGCAATACCCAGATTGGTTGAGCTATTCCAATACTGAAACTCGTTGTACTGGTTATAATCAACACTCCAGCTGGTTTTAAAAGTTAAATCTTTGGTAATATTTACCTCGCCATACAGGTTACTGATTAACCTGTTACTGGTACTGTTCATGTTGGTATTGTTCAGCAATATATCCAGGTTATCAAAACCTGCCCACTTACCCGGCGTGCCATCCGCATTAAATTCCGGTAGATAAGTTGGGGTATGCAGCGCAGACTGTAAAATACCGCCCTGTGGACCGTCGCCCACCCGTGCATTGGTACGGTAAGTTTGGGTGAGGATGTTACTGGTTCCAATTTTTACGTAATCGTTTATTTTCTGATCGAGGTTTAATTTAAAATTTCCCCTTCTAAAATCATTCGTTTTAAGTGTCGCTTCCTGTTTATTTAAGCCTCCACCAATGTAATAGGTAGTTTTATCGTTACCACCAGAAACAGAAATATCGTAGTTCTGCAAAAGTCCGGTACGGAAAGCCTTATTCAAACGATCGTAAGTATTTTGATCCTGTGGTAAACCACGCGCTGCCGGTGAGGCAGTAGGATTATCGCTTAATGCCCTGAAAGGCTGAAACCTATAGGTAGTGGCCGGACTTGTTCCGTTTGCAGCAGCAATGGCAATGGCATCGGCGTTTGAGTTGCGGTAAAACTCGTTAATCAGTTCGGCATGCTGAGGCCCTGTTACCAGTTCCCATAACTTTGGCGCTTTTGCCACACCTAGGTAAGCACTTAAACTCACCTTTGGGGCAGTATTGTATTTACCGCGTTTGGTGGTAATTACAATTACGCCATTGGCTGCTCGTGCTCCGTAAATCGCGGTAGCGTCGGCATCTTTTAGAACAGTTACTGTTTCGATGTCATCTGGGCTGATGTCTGATAAGGGGTTATTCGCCTGTCCCTGGGTGGTGATGCGCTGTAATGATCCGCTGTTTACATAAACCCCGTCGATTACATACAAGGGATCGTTACTCGCGTTGATTGAAGTTGTTCCTCGAATCCGGATAAACATCCCGTCGCCGGGAACACCTGTAGAAGTACTCACCTGTAAACCTGGAGCTTTACCTTGTAACTGTTCTGCAAAGGTAGCAGTTGGTTTGGCCCTGACTTCATCAACTGCGATGCTGGAGACTGAACCTGTCAGGGATTTTCTCGTCTGAGTGCCATAGCCCACTACCACTACGTCATTTAACTGGCTGTTTAGTTCATTGAGTTTAATAATAGCGGGGCTGGTGCTGACCACAATCTCTTTGGTCTGGTAGCCGACAGAACTTAGTATTAAAGTGTAAGGTAACTTCTGGCCTGTTATGAAAACGAATTTTCCATCACCATCTGTCGACACGACATGTGTAACACCTTTAATGCGAACAACTACGCCTGGCAAAGGCTGTTTGGTTAAAGAGTCGATTACCACACCAGCCAGTTTGGAATTAATCAGTGGCGGGGGCTCAACCTGGGCGAAAATTTTAAGCGGAACGGACAGCATAGTTAGGATTAATAAGAGGCTGGCCAATAAGAATGGTTTTTTCTTATGGAGAAATATTTCCATATTTAACGGGTTTTATTTTAATGGTTAAATTCATTAGATGAAGCTGGATGGGTATCAGTGCGTGATTGGCGTTACAGAACTGATATTCCATGAAAACCGGCGAGGCTTCCTTGCCGGTTATTTTTTTATTGGTATTTTAACACATATTAAGGGAAAGATGATGGTCAGGGTTTAAAATATGATAGGATCAACCTAAAACTATTTCGGAAGAATCAAAATCAACAGCAACACATGTTACCTCGGAGACACATATTCAAGACAGTAGGTTTAAAAACAGCAAAGCAGGGTTGGGATGTTGATATTACATTCATGATGGTTGCAAACATATTGATAAATATTTAATCTACAAAATCTATAGACTAACTATTAATAATGTTACAGCCGTGCTTTAAACAACAACATTTAGCAATTATGAGCTCTTCAATTGGTTGATTTAATGGACTAAATTATAGGGGTAACTCTGCGCCTAGCAACTCTGCAGTTCAAAGTACAACAGGCAATCAAGATGTTGATTATAGATATCAACCTTACTAACAACACTCTTAAAAGGCAACATAAGTATTTGTTCAAAAATGGCTAAAAAATTATCGCTTCAAAAGCACCTCTTACCAATCCGAAATTAACAATCGACCCCGCTGAAAGATAAGACCAGATTTCACAGCTGATCGCCCAAGGGCTGGCCAATTCAAAAATGGCCGACAAACTATTTTTGAGCAAACCTAAGACGGGACATAGATAAAGTCAGTTAGGTAAAACGAAATCCAAAGATGGCTTACTCGCCAGAAGGTGGTTCAAATATCAACATGGACTAAACCTTTCCTATTGAGGCATTGTTATTAAAATGAAAGCTTGTATGATCAAGAACATAAAAATTAGCTTTGCCTACCAGTCTGATATCAATGATAAATTGAATAATATAACATGAAAAAATGGATTTTAATATGCACTACGGCTGGAATTTTGAGCCTGAGTGCCTGCACTGGAAAAAGCGCAGATGGTAAAGATGGTCAGAAGGATACGTCCTATCAGGTAACTGATACAACCGGCAAATCTGCCGATTCGCTTTCCAGAGATGCGCACCAGGATAGTACGACTAATGCGCCAAGAATGCCTGGAGGTTAATTTCTCCTGGGGCAAATGTTCGATTTTTTTGCTTTGAGAGGGACAATGTTGAGGCAGATGAAGGGAAACAAGTCAGACTCGTATTGGCATTTTTTTTAAGATTGTCTATTAACATCCTCTTTTTGTGTTTTAGATAATTTTCCTGAAAGTTAAATTGATCCTTGGCCCCATAGGCCTGGATGATTTCGCAATGCGTTGATCCCATTTGCGCTGTAAATCTTCTTTCATTTACAGCATTGAGCCATGTTCAAGCTTAACGGTGTATTTTTTCGCTATGGTCTATCTTTTTACGGATATCGAAACCGCTGACCTGACCGAATGAAATGGATGCGATAATGGGATGAGATCCTATTACCGTTTAATGATCACTATGCCAGGCGACAGAATCGTGTCCATCCCTATAATAGTTCAAGAGCACACTGAAAGCTGATGCCCGCTTGCTGTTCTGCTAGTTTTTTTAAACCCAGAAGTTCATCGCTCCAAGGCAGTGAAACCGATTTCCCAAGAGCACTATAGTCTAAACCTTCAATATCCCCATACCATGCTAAAAGCCTTGGGGTGGGCACATGCTTATCGTATATCTTTACCGTTTTCTGTGTCCAGAGAGTATTAGTAATGAAAGTAGCGAGCAACCTATCTGCCTCATTGGGATCAATAAAGCCTGGTATATATTCAAGCACTGCGTTTGGAAGCCCAACGCTTTGTCCTGATTCACTAAAAAAATAAGCTGCCTCATATCTGGTACAAATGTGCAAAGCAAATTTCAAAATACTAATATTTTTAGCACTACATTTACTATTGCTAACTTGCATAGAAAAGGTCTATGCTGCCGCAGCAGCTATATGCCCGGGGACAGGAGTTTTAAATAGAGAAAAGAGCAATTTTACAAAACCAATTAGCGCTAAAATTACTATTGGGAAAGCGCTATTCCGTGTTTTAGGGAGCCGGCGTATCATAAAGTAGAATGTGGGTATCATCGAGCACCAGCGTGCCAGTATCACACATATCCATTAACGCCTCCTCGATGTCATCATTACTAAAGCCTTGTGAGAAAAGCTCAGATAGCATATCCGTTTTAGCTATCGAGAGCTGATAGGCTTCATTGACTGCTGCCATCCCTTTGTCTTTTATTATCCGGGCAATAGTTTCTTTTATTTCCATTCCGTTTTAGTTTTTCTAATCTATCTTATCCATCTGTTAATTACCGCTTTTCACGCCTGCGTATCTGGCGATTACCTCTTTAAGGTCTATGCCTTCACCCAACACGGGCCTGAAGATATCACCGATGCTACTCACCCGTTCTATCGCATTATGGATATTAAAATCTTTCATCTGGAGGCCTTTTTTCACCTCGTCCCACTCCAGTGGCATGGATACGGTAGCGCCTGCCTTCGGGCGTACCGAGTATGCACATGCGATAGTCGCATGGGGCCTGTTTTGCAAGAAGTCAAGGTACATTTTTCCCCGGCGGTCCTTAATAACTCTCTCTATACTGGTAAACTTTGGTAGCTCACGATGGACCAGGGTAACGATGATGCGGGCAAATTCTCTGCTTTGCTCATAGCTATACTTACCGCCCAGTGGAATATAAATATGCAGTCCGGTAGATCCGCTGGTTTTGCAATAACTCGGTACGCCCATATCTGTTAAAAGCTGATGGGTAACCTGTGCCGCCTGGATCACCTGATTGAAAGAATTTTGATCTGGATCTAGATCAATGATGCAAAAGCTGGGAGCATCGGGTTTCTCACCGCTACTACTCCAGGGATTGAGCTCAATACAGCCCATATTGATCATATGCAGCAGCGTAGCCTCCTCATTAGCGATTAAATACTCCTTCTCTTGCTGATCGCTCTCGCTGTAATACTTAAAGGTGCTCATCCAACGGGGAACTTTTCCTTTAACGTTTTTAAAATAGAAACTCTTCCCATTAATGCCATTCGGATATCGGTTCATCGATTGGGGACGTCCGATGAGATATGGCATTAACACAGGGGCAATTTGATAATAATAATTAATCAAATCAGCCTTAGTAATCTTTTCTTCAGGCCAAAATACTTTAGTCAAGTTGGTAAACCTAAGCTCATGGCCGCCTACTTTTTTAACCTGCGTAGCCTCAGTTGGATTAAGTAGGGTTTTTCGGGGGGCTTTGCTGCGCGGTGTGATGATTTTCTGCTCATCGGCTTCCAATACCTCTGCTGTATCCTGCTGCTTTTCCAAGATTACTGTACTTGCCTTTTTATCCTCTCGCATGCCCTCAAAAGAAGGATGGCGCATTAGCCCATCTGAGGTAATCTCGGCGTAACTGACCTCCCCGATCAACAGCGGCTTTAACCACGTAACTGTTGCGTGCGGCGGATTGGGCCTAAAGCGCGAGGCTTTATTTACATCTGGCTGGGTGCTAAAGGGAACTTTTGAAGTAATCAGGGGCTTAAATAATTCCATCATTTCGCGCTGCATCTTCTGGTTAAATCCCGTTCCTACCTTGCCTGTATAAATCAGCTGTTTATTTTGATAAACGCCAACAAGTAAACTGCTAAATAGCTTATTTGTGCCCTCATTTCTAGTGAAACCTCCTATAACCACTTCCTGGCGTTTACTGGCCTTGATCTTCAACCAGTCCCTGCTACGATCGCCCAGATGATATAAACTGCTTTTCCTTTTGGCCATTATACCCTCAAGCCCCATTTTTTTTGCAGCCTCAAGAAACTCGATCCCGCAGGTCTCGAAGTCTTTGCTCAGTATTATCATATCGTTCTCAGGAAGTATATTCTTCAATATAGCCCTTCGCTGAATTAAGGGCAGCGCTTTGAGGTCATAGCCTTTATACCAAAGCAAATCGAAGAGGTAGTAGACCAGCTCACCATCGGCTTCACTACGCCAATTTTGTAATTTTCCAAAATTGGCCTGCCCATTCTCTCCGACTACTACAATCTCCCCATCAACGATCGCTTGTAAATGAAGCTTTTTGAGCGCTGCGTATACCGGGTAAAACTTTTCATTAAAAGATTTATCATTTCGTGACTTAAGCTCCAGGGATGCATTATTCATAAAGGCAACGGCCCGGTAACCGTCCCACTTGATTTCGTATATCCACTCCGGATCATCAAAAGGATTATCAACCAGTGTCGCCAGCATGGGAGAAAGTTTTTGGTAAAAAGATTGTTTTACTGCATTTTTCAAGATGGACTTGATCGCTGCTGAACTCTCCTCTTTCTGTTTAGATGGCGCTGCCTCCAGTTGCTCTTTAATAACATCACCAGCCTTAGCCTTTACCAACTTTTTATCTTTCGATTTAACAGCTGTTTTGATTATTGTTTTTCCATAAACCTCCACCGGGCTTTGCTCCATTTGAGCAATTGTTTTTTTTGAAAGAACCGATTTATCCTTCAAGGTAATATCTTCGGTGCTTGCATATTTATCTTCGAGTTTCATCAACAGCCAGCTGTTCTCTCCCCTGCCATAAGCTTTAACCAGCGCAAAGTCTCCTTTTAGTTTTTTGCCTTTTAAGCGAATTTTAAGTTTGCCAGAATAAAGCTGGTGCAGGACTTGTTTCTCTTTTAGTTTGATATCTTCTCCTGGAGCCCCAAGGGGTTCATAACTTCCCTTATCCCACACAATGACCGTTCCCCCTCCATATTGTCCTTTCGGAATAATCCCTTCAAACTTCTTATAGGCGTAGGGATGGTCTTCGACCATCATCGCAAGACGTTTGACCTCCGGATCCATGGACGGGCCTTTCGGTACTGCCCAGCTTTTTAGCACCCCATCCATTTCGAGCCTAAAATCATAATGTAAATGGGAGGCATCATGTTTTTGGACTACAAATATCAACTCCTTACCTGATGGCTCACCGCCAAATGGCTCAGGAGTTTCATTTTCCGTGCGTTTTGCTTTATACTTTGTCAAGCTCATAATCATACGTTCTTCTTGCTAGAACAGTGGCTAGCTGACAATAGTTTGCCGCTAGCATTTTGCAGGGTTATCTCAAACTGTCAGGTATAAAAACTATAAAACAGGTATTTGCCCACCAAACTTTTAAAAATCAATCGGGTTGCTTATCTATATCAAATCGTCATTCTATGAAATTTGTCAGTAGAAAACTCCATGCAGTCTTAGACTATCTTTCGGCCATTGTATTAATTGGCGTACCATACGTTTTTGAATTCCAGGATGAGGGAATGGCTTATTATGTCGCCATGCTGGCCGGTGTTTTTATTTTATTGATGTCTATTTTAACACGTTATGAGGGTGGTCTGGTTCACTGGCTACCGATGTCTGCACATTTATCTCTGGATATTTTACTTGGGATTTTTTTATGTATATCTCCCTGGTTACTGGGATTCAGTCAGCAGACTTACCTGCCACATTTAATTATGGGGATAATAGCCATTTGCACTGGGATATTTAGCAATCCCAATTCCATTCGTAGCGACCTTTGATAGATTTTAACGAGAGTCAATCATTTTTCAACCTAAAAGAAAATAATATGAATTATACATCACAAGCAAGCGCAGAAAAAAACGAAGAAAATAGCACTGAAGAGTACAATATTGAGAAGCTTGAGCGCAAGACCGAGCTGGAGGGCAATACCGATTACCGAGAATTGCTGGAAAAGCCAGCTTAAACTCCGCTAAAGGGGAACATCGATCGAATCAGGTGCAAAAAAGTTATGACAGCGAAAATTCGCCTATTAGCGCAATTTAGAGTGGCTGATTATGCCAACCAATTGCCCCGGGAACGATATGTAGGTGAGTTATATCCCAGCGCAAGACAAAGGCTGTTGCGCCTGAAATTCATTATAGAAAATACTATCCGAAAGTTAGTATTATTATAAAAGTAAAGGATTATGAACAAGGAAAACAAAGGTATAGATACCGAATCAAAGCACAAGCCGAATCCCGAGCAAGCTCAGGGTATTCCTATTACACTCCGGGGATCTGGTTTTGGTTATGACGAAGATAAAGAACATACCGACAAAGCTGATTTGATAAATGGAGACAAGGCTGACCAGGCAGTGAAATTGCCTAATCTGGGGAAGAAAAATCTTCCATAAGCTGATCCGTACGATGCGTTAAATTCCTCTCTGACGAAAATGCTAATAACTTTACGGAATCCTAATAGTACAAAGAACAGGTATCACCAGTCATATTTTACCTCTTAAGACATTTGTACCTGAATTTGTATTTAATACAAGCGCTACGCGTTTTTTACGTTTTTATCTTGGAGTTATTAAGCGGACAACAAATGTCCAACAAAGAAAAAGAACATCACTTACCCGTCAAACGAAGACCTCGGCTAAAGAAAAAGAATGGCAGATTGATCCTTCGGGTAGCTTGGGTGAATCTAAAAAGTATATTCAAAATTATAGAAAGAAAGGAGATACCAGAAATAAAAACGGGAAATCCAGGTTCGATGAATGGTCTGTTTCCTGGCCTTAAGCCCAGGAAACAGCCAAGCGATTATATCACTTCCTGCAAGAAAAATACCTGGTATTATTTATAGACTGCCCGGCCGCGTTCCTAATCACTTATCTAGCCCCGATAATATCATTATGCAACAATACTATCGTCATCAGCCGCCTTCTGAAATAGGTAGCTTTATTAGGGCCAGGTGCCCCCGATGCCGCTCTGGTCAAGTTTTTTCGAACGGAGCCTATGCATTAAAGCGACAAGGGATGAACCAGACTTGTCCGGCATGTGGATTAAGATTTGAACGGGAACCTGGCTATTTCTATATTGCCATGTTTGTGAGCTATGCGATGAACGTTCTACAAATCATCGGCATCGCCCTGGCTTGTAACCTTGCTGGGTTATCGCTTGAATACGAAAATCTTTGGAGATATATTAGTTTCATTTTTGCTGGAGTGGTGCTATTCTCGCCGCTCAACTTCCGTTACTCCCGGTTAAGCGTACTCTATTGGCTCTCGCCCGGTGTTTACTATGATCCAAACTGGCGCAGCCGTAAAAAACACAAATGATTCATGTTTAAAAGAACGGCTTATAAGGCCGAATTTATACCTGTGCTTTTCTGAAAAAATACGGAATGTGCTACTGCGGAAAACCAGGCGGGCCAGCTGATTGTTCAATTTAAAAAGATCTATGAATATGTTGGAAAGAAAAGTAGCCATGGACCCGGCGTCCAGTAATGATCAGGCCTTAACCTCATTAAAAGTGCACAGTCAAAACACTTTTAATGGCAGTGATATAAAGACTATCGCTCAGGTAATCAAATTATATCCAGGCCAAAATGAAAACCCATTAATTAAAGGCGAGATTCGCCACTTGAGTATACCCGCACCATCTAATGGTCTGCGGGGTCTTTTATAACCTAAGGGGGCAGCTTAAAAATCTGCCCTCAATACCAACATACTTCTATCCTCCAGCTCCACTTGCTGCGCCGCTTTTAGGCTATCAGGGTATATCCTTTCGGCTGTAGTACAAATCACAAACCAAGCATTACCATATCGCTGAGGAGGCAGATTAAAAACGCTTTTTTCAGCCTTTGGATTTATGATAATTAAAAAATGGGAATCGCTTTGCACTTTGCAATGTTCATTTTCCGACTGCATTGCCTGTCCGTGCAAAAAGACGCCGAAGCAGTTGTTATCTGCCCAGTCCCTTTGCTGCATTGGCTGACCTAGAGGATTATACCATTGCAGATCTTTTAACCCGTCTACGTCATTTTTTTCATCTGACAACCATTCTGGTTGCCTTAACGTGGGATGAGCTGCTCGCAAAGCAATTAGCTCTTGCACGAAACTGATCAGCTCCTTATTTGCATGCTCCCAATCGAGCCATGAAGTGCAGTTATCCTGGCAATAGGCATTGTTATTCCCTTTTTGGGTCTTACCGAGTTCATCGCCTGATGCAATCATCGGTACCCCCTGAGAGAGTATTAAGGTGCATAAAAAATTTTTTATCTGTTTCTCCCTAAGTGCATTAACCAGCTTATCTTGCTGTTCCCCTTCCACTCCAAAATTGTAACTATGGTTATTATCTTCGCCATCCTGGTTACCATCCAGGTTTAAATCGTTGTGCTTATCGTTGTAGCTTACCAAATCTCTCATCGTAAATCCGTCGTGCGCTGTAATAAAATTGATGCTTGCAGATGGTATGCGACGATCCTGTCGATAAAGATCGGGGCTTGCAAAAAAACAATTTGCGAAACTTTTCTTCATTCCATGCTCTCCTCTCCAAAATCTGCGCATAGTGTCGCGGTAATGGCCATTCCACTCGGACCAGCCCTGCGGGAATCTGCCAAGCTGGTAGCCATCCTCTCCTAAATCCCACGGTTCTGCAATCAATTTTACTTTGGAGATAAGCGGGTCCCGTCTGATCATCTGAAGAAATACTGCGGATTGATCTACTGCGTCCTGGCCACGGGCAAGAGCCACAGCGAGGTCAAACCTGAAGCCATCTACATGCATTTCTCTTACCCAATAGCGAAGACTGTCAATAATTAAGCGCATAACAAGTGGGCTTTGGGAATTTAGCGTATTACCCGTTCCGGTGTAGTCATGGTAGAATCTTTTATTGCTTTCCTCTAATCGATAATAAGATAGGTTATCAATGCCTTTGAAGCATAGCGTTGGTCCCTGGTGGTTGCCCTCGGCGGTATGATTATAGACCACATCAAGTATCACCTCGATACCCTCGCGATGGAGGGCTTTTACCATGTTTTTAAATTCCCTTACCTGTTCGCCCCTATCTCCATCTGATGAATAGCCCGCGTGAGGGGCAAAATACCCGATGCTATTATAACCCCAGTAATTAACAAGCCCTTTTTCCACTAGATGGCCATCGCTGAGAAAATGGTGTACCGGCATTAACTCTACTGTGGTGACCCCAAGTGATTTCAAGTAACTAATACTAGCAGGGTGAGCCAAACCGGCATAAGTTCCCCTTAAATGCTCGGGGATAGCCTTGTTAAGTGCACTGAAGCCTTTGACGTGGAGCTCATATATGATTGTGCGATCATAAGGCACCTCAGGTGCAGTATCACCTTCCCAATCGAAGTAAGAATCGACTACAACGGACCGGGGAACATAGGGTGCACTATCGATTAATGAAATCTCTTGCTCACGCTCCCTTCCTGTCGCCTGGTAATCAAAAATGGCATCATTCCATTCTACTTTTCCGAAAATGGCTTTCGCATAAGGATCCAGCAGTAGCTTATTGGGATTGTAACGTGATCCCGCTCTCGGATCGTATTCTCCTTCAATACGGTAGCCGTAAAATTGTCCGGGAGCAATGCCTTTGAGATAAATATGGAAAATCGCGTTATTGCCTTGATTTAAGCTAACGCGTTGCTCTCTTCCATCGCCATCAAACAAGCAGAGCTCAACTCTTTTCGCATGCCCGGCATAAATTGCGAAGTTAACACCTTCTCCATCCCAACTGGCGCCCAGGGATTGAGAATTTTCAGCAAGGAAATTTGTATCAATATTGACTCGACGCATAAGATTCTTTCTGAAAGAACCCTTCGGTTTGATCGCTGGTTTTATTCAAACTTATTTAGCGTATATCTGCAGGGACAAATTCACTTTCTCTCGCGATAAATTAAGTACTAATACGCAGGGGAAGTTAAAATTAGCTGTTCAGGTATCTGCGCAGTTGATTGACTCTATTTCCGTTCAAAGCGATGGCCATTCGTAAAGCTTCTTCGCTAATTTGAAACTGAGCAGCCCAGTACTCCATCTCTGTTGTATCTTCAGTATTAATCTCCAGCTCTTCGAAGGCTTCATCGGGCGGTTCTATCGTATCAGCATCATCTTCGATGGGATACAAATTTCTAATCTCCTCCGGGTCTGGAATAGGCTCATCGGAATCCAGCCGGTTTCTATGCGCTGTCATAATCAACTAGATTAAACTAAAGTCTAAATTCAATAAAAGTAAATAAACAACTTTTAATCAATTATATATCTGAATGAAATAATTGAGCAATTGATATTAACTATGCGGGATATTAACGCTGATAATTTTGAAATAAGATTCATCTTTTTTCTTAACGATTAAATCCAGGTACTCGGGAAAATTCACCAGATTAGGTACTTCATCTGCTAAAAAAGCTGCAAATGTCTCCATATCCGTGTCGGCACTAAGTTGTAATTCCAGGGTCTCGCTGGTTTTCCAGTTAGTAGAGATTACCTGAGGATAATTTCCCTGCAGTATAGCAGGAAAGCCCTGTAGGGAAAAAACATTTGAGAGCTGGCCGACAAGCTCTTCCATGTGAGATTTAAGTGCCTTATCTTCGCTATACCATTCTCCATCCTGCTCGCCTTTGAACATCGTACCAGCGTAGGCGCCGTCGATCTTCACGCGGCAATCCTTATCCTGATGTATAACTTCAGCAATGTGTTTATTTTGCTTTGATTTCCAATTAAATATAAACCTTTCCATAGTCATTGGATTGAAGTTAAATGCTTTCCTTAGCGCTTTTATTTTCTTTATCCATTTGTAAAGCGCGATTCCCGCTAAACTCACGAAGCCAAATGTTGCAGCTAGCTTAAAAGCCGAGCCATTGTCTAACTTTTGTATTAATATAGCATTCATTGTTTTATTTAGATCAACATCGCTTTTTCAAAATAAGTTTTAACTCATTGTCCCAACTTCCAACCAGAGCATTTTACTTATCTGCTGGAAAACTCACATAAAACTCATCATCAAAGCAAGCGTTATACACTTTAAATTCCATTTTCCGATAATTTCCTAGCAGATCCTGCAAATGACTGGAAAAGACGCTGCGAAAAAAACTGAAGTTACTTTGCGGCGTACAGACGACCAGAAAAAGCTGGTCGTCCTGCCTAATAACTTCGGCAATATCCTCAGGCCATTGAGCTTTTATTTTTTCAGCTATAAAATTGAAACGGTTGTCCTCGATAAATCGTCCGATATTCTCCAGGCTTTCCTTTTCGAGACTGCGCTGCCCTACTTCCTTCCAGTTATTCTTCTTCTTTTCTATTGTAGCGAGCAATTCTCCATTATCTAAAACAAGCCAAGGCTCACCATCGCCAAATCTTACCAGTGTATATGTCCTGATTCCCTTTCCCAGATCAACAAAATACTCCAATACCACCATTTTACTGCTGGCCATCATTCTTTCTTTACCGCTATTTGAGCGGGCTTCCATACTCATCTACATAATTAATTTTAACCCCTTTGATCTGCACTTCACTGTCGGCATGAATGAGCTCTCCCATTCGCCTGAACTCCCTGAAGTTGGCATTGGATGAAACAACCAGGTCAAGCTCATTTGCTCCTGACTGGATAATATCGGTTATTCCTACCTCCTTCAATTGGCTCTTTAAGATTTCTATTAACTTTTCCATACTCGATATCTAACAAACCCTGGTTTAAATGATATTGTTTTGTCTTCTGATTTGGCAAAAAAAGAAAGAAAAGCATGAGCTGAGCGTGTAAAACCGACACAAGCAGAACTCCCTAGAAATTAGCCTCAATCCAAATCACTCTTTTAATCAATGCTTTACCGATAGCGATTTTAGCGAGATAGCTGAAGTAGCTGCGTAAAACACCTGAAAAACAAGAACTTATACCTAATCTATCGTTAATCTTAGCTCAAGCAAAACTGATTAAAAAACTTATAGTCAATTACTTATCGCTTCACACTTCAAAAATGAGAGAACTACAAGGAAGCTTACAAAGAAACCTTCCAAGCTTGCGGGCTGTTGTTATAAAAAAAGAATATAGCTATGAAAAAGTTAATTGCACTGATCCTTCTATCAGTATTCAGTCTGGGCACTTTCGCACAAACCCGTCAGGATACCACAAAAAGGAAAACCGAAAAGAAAAGTAAGCATAAACAAATGCCGAAGAAAAAGCGTGACACTACCTCCCGGGACACGTTAAGGAGAGACACGACCAAACACCTACCATTGAGGTAGTTTCCAAGGCTTGGGAAACCGGGCCATTTTTATTCTATTCGCCTTAGATTAACCGCAATTACTGCGGCCAATGACCCTCGGCCCATATCCATCCTTGGGAAAAAACTACTACTTCATTAATTAAACTGAGTATATCATCTTCTATATGGCACATAACTCTGGGAAACTACGCGGTGCAAAACAAGTATTCAACTCCTAAGATTAAGTAAAAACGTCAGCTCCACCTTCGCTAACTTTAGGATAAGCAAAACAAAATGCTATGGCGGTAAAAATTATCCTAATCGATGATGATCTGGACAACCTTGAAGCATTATCCCTGACGCTCACCTTTAGTAATTACAGCACTTTTGCTTTCCTGAATGGCGATAATCTCCTTGAGCGTACAAGAGCTATATCTCCGGATTTAATTATCATCGATGTTATGCTCGGATATGAGGATGGGCGTAAGTTATGCCTCCAGCTCAAACATTCAGCAGATTTTAGCCACATACCCGTAGTGCTTATATCTGCTAGTCCAAAACTACTTCAACCCATGCTCTGTCAGGCATATGCATGTATTGAAAAGCCATTTGATATCGGACAGGTAACGAGGTTAATTGAAAATCACTTACTTATCAATTAAACCATAGCTCCTTAAGCAATGATAACACGGGAAGGCTAGAAACAGCATAAAACGCTAAGGACTTAGCAGCATGCCCTTCACCAAGCTTTACAACACTCGTCCTCGAGCATGCTAAAAATGCTAGCGCTCCTATTGGGAAACTGATGTTTTTAGCGCTCTGATGAGGATTTCTTGCTCGCCTAAGGATTTTTCAAGACTTGAGCGGAACTTTGACCAATACCGGGTATCAAAGCTTCCTGCGAGCACCTCTATAACCAACAGCTCGTCGCGCTCAACTCTCCCATCCTTTAACCACTTACCACTGACTGGGCTCTGCCTGTAGGTACTCACTCCGCCAAACTTCTGGCTAAATTCTGCCTCAATTTTTACGATATCGAGTCGTTTACCATTTTTCCCTTCCAGTGGCAAGAATACCTGGATGAGCTCTTGAATAGGAAGCTTCCCCTGTTTGCTCTTTTTTAAAAGTATGGCTGCGCCAGCGGGACCTGAAAGCCCTAAAATCCTGAATGTTTTTCCTGCCTGTTGGTTATAATTTATAAAAAAACTTTGTATCTCTTTAAGAAGTACTTTAGGCAAGTCAGTAGGTTTTTCTACTTGTTTAAACTCAGCGCTGATATTAGGTATAAGCAAAAAACGGTCGTTTCTGAGCTGCTTATTATCTTGTTCTTTTTGAACTGCCTTAATCACCCCGATCAATCTGCAGTCTACCGCGCAACCGGGAAATGTTTCGAATTCTGAAATCACAATGGCATCCAGCGGATCGCCATCAGCACCCAAGGTAGCAGGGAGATAACCAAAGTCGAAGGGAAACACCAGGCCAGCGGGCATGAGCTTATTGAGTACAAACATGCCCTGCTCAGGGTCGTAATCGAATTTAAGCTTGCTCCCTTTCGGGCTTTCGACAATAGCCCTATAGGTTTCTTGGTTGTTTTTTTTCATAAGCACTTTCTATGGGGTAAAACATGAGTACCTTACAATAGCTTAAGGGCTGATTGATATCTCTAAAACACTCAAAAAACGCTTAAGGTTTAGCACTTTGAACCACTAGTACTCCTGATGAGTTAATCTTTTTATTTTATCTTAGGCACTACCGCTGGAAGCCACTCTGCGCCACCACAATTTGTGCACTGACCTAATATGCGATTCTGATGGGCGTATAATGTCAGGCCACACTCCATGCAGCTGTAATGACCGGCATTGACTTTAGCGCTTGCAGAGAGAATACTTTCATTGGCGATATAGGCTAAAGGAGTAATATCCAAACCGGCCAAAACATCAACGGGGCTAAAACACCAAACGGACATCATACCCGAAGTTTCGAAAAAGGCTGTTTTTACCTCTCCGAGTTGTTCAACATCCTTCCCCCGCAGAAAACGATGCACATCCTCCCTACTTAAATTGTTTTTTGCCATGGCTTGGAGTACCATAACGCCGTCCTTTACTATACAATCCGGACTCCCCTCCATAAACCCTTCTAATCGGCTATTTTTATTAATCAACCATTCTGCACCAAGCTGCAAAAGTGCTACACTGGTAATCACCACCATCCCGTGCACGATAGGGATGTCAACCCCCATCATCGGATCGCCAACTGCCGAGCCGAAGCAAATAATAATCGCCAGCTCAAGGGTTGAGAGCTGGCCCATATTACGCTTTCCCAATACCCGTAGCAATACAATGGTATAGGTATACATTATAAGCGTACGTAAGACGATCTCAAGCAGAAAGCTGTAAGGCAATTCTCCGAAAAAGATTCTGTGAAAATCAAAAATCCTGGGGTTTTCCATATTTGAAATTGTTTCCTCGAAGCCTGAAAAGCTAAGCCTGATACTACTGCTACCAGCCAACACTAGCCCTTCGAACTACGCTGTTTATAACCTTTTTAAATAAAAAAGGTTTAGCACTGCTCAACTGGAAAAATTAAAAAACTGAAAACCTTCTTGAAACAAGTGCAGTTTTTAAATAAAAACATCGATTAAAAACATATAACTATGGCAACTACAAAACAGGCAGCTAAGACCACTGCCCAAACAAAAGCAAAAACGAATATCAAAGGATCTTCGAAATCAGCTAAACTAGAAAACTCGGAATTTCACGATTTTTTTCTAGACGAGCTAAAAGACATTTACTGGGCTGAGAAACACTTAGCTAAGGCATTACCAAAACTCCAAAAAGCGGCAACCAGCCCGGAGCTGGCAGCTGCCTTCGAGAAACATACCCAGGAGACCCAGCAGCACGTTGCTACCTTGGAAGAAGTTTTTAGTCTTCTTGACGAAAAGGCCGCTGCGAAAAAATGTGATGCGATGGCCGGCTTGCTTGAAGAGGCAGAAGGCATTATATCGGATACCGATAGCGACACTATGATTCGCGATGCGGGACTGATACTGGCCGCCCAAAAGGTTGAGCATTATGAAATTGCCACCTATGGTACTTTGAGGGTATTTGCGCAGAACATGGATCGTGAAGACATTGCCGCTCTTTTAGAGCAGACCCTTGAAAATGAGAAGGCAACAGATGTCGCACTAACGGAAATAGCAGTTGGGGCGGTAAACGCTCAGGCCGCATCAGAATAAAAGAAAGCCCTTAACCGGGCTTTTTGTTGTTTCAAGAATTGTGAAGATGAAAGTTGCTCAGCGAAAAAGACTCGAAGAACTGGCTTACCAGCAATCCAGAAAACTGGAAAAAGAAGGAGAACCAGATCAGGCGATTAAAGGTTATCGCGCTATGCTTAAAAAAAATCCGCTGCACATTGGCGCCACCGCCCGTTTGCTCATCATTTATCGCAAAAAGGGGGAGCTCCAACAAGAAATACAGCTCCTGGAATCATCACTTAGCGGCCATAACGCCTACAATGCGCTGGAGAAAAAAAACTGGATAGCAGCCCACCGGCAGCTTGCTGAAGATTCGAAAGCGCTGGCTGGCCTGTTAGGCATGTCAGAATCTGCCGTCCTTCCCTCGCCGCGCCAGGAAATACTTACCAAATGGAAGCTCCGCCTTCAGCGCCTCAAAGAGAAGCTTATCAGAGATAAGCAGTTATTGAAGAAAAGAACTACTAAAAAGAAAAAGCCTGCATCGAAGTAATTCTGCAATATGTAGCTAGTAGGGCCCATTATGCTCCATCCGCAGGATCAACTCTTCCATACAATACGGTCATTTTCTCCAGTTCTTCTGCCAGGCTGCTGCTAAGGCCTTGCTGCAACCTCCAGCGCCAGTTACCTTTAGCTTCTCCGGGAACATTCATGCGCGCTTGCTGATCGAGGCCTAAAAGGTCTTGAATCGGTATGATTGCCGTTTTGGCTACCGAGGCAAAGGTCAGTCTTATCATTGCCTTATGCACGTTTTTCAGGGTAACAGGCTCACCGATATACAAACTAAGTCTTTTGATCTCCTCAGGGCTTGCCTGCTCGTTGAACCAACCTTTGGCTGTATTATTGTCATGGGTGCCTGAATAGGCAATACAGGCTGAATTTTCAAAATTATGTGGGGCGTGCGGAGATGAGGGAAGCGCGCTGCTGAAAGCAAACTGTAGCACCTTCATACCCGGAAGTTTAAACTCGCTGAGTAAAGCATCCACCTTTTTACTTTCCTCCCCTAAATCTTCAGCGATAAGTGGGAGCTCGCCTAGCTTTTCCTGGAGTAGGTGAAAAAAATCCTCTCCAGGCCCATCCATCCACTCTCCCCTCACTGCACTAATTTCTCCTGCCGGTACAGACCAGTACTCAGCAAATGCGCGGAAATGATCTAAACGCAACAGATCAAACCGGCCCAGGTTTAAGCTGATCCTTTTAATCCACCAGGCATATTTCTCCCCTCTCATCTTCTCCCAATCAAATAGCGGCATTCCCCATAACTGCCCCTGGGCGTTAAAATAATCGGGAGGAACGCCTGCTACGGCCATTGGGGCGAGGTTTTTATCGAGCGCGAATAGTGATGGCGATTCCCAGAGCTCATAGGCAGTATAATCGGGATAGAATGGCAAATCCCCAATGAAGGAAACCCCTTTGCGCTTTGCATACTGACGCAAATTGTCCCATTGTTTAAAAAAGATAAACTGCTGCCATTTGACCGCTAAGATTTCGTCTCGGTATTGCTTGCTAAAAGCGGCAATCGCACGTACTTTACGGTATTTATAAGGGTCTGGCCAATTGTACCACTCTGGGGAGTGAAGTTTACGGGAAAGGGTTTGATGAAGCGCGAACGGAGCTAACCAATTCTCCTGCGCGCTGCAAAATGCGGTAAACTCAGCTTTTAATTCCTTAAAATCTCCATTTAAAAAATGCTGGTAAGCTTTTTCAAGCATCACATTTTTGCGTCTCACGACCCGTTTAAAATCGACACTCGTATCTGCTGGAAGCCGGCATGCCCGTAAATCCTCTGATTTAAGCAATCCCTCTGAGCGCAATATCTCGGGGCTTATCAACAGGACGTTTCCTGCCGCAGATGACTGGCTCGCATAGGGAGAAAAACCGTTTTCAGCGCTAACGGGATTCAGGGGCAGTATCTGCCAGTATCGCTGACGAGCCTGCTGTAAAAAATCAACGAAGGCAAAAGCAGCCGGCCCAAAATCCCCAATTCCAAAATCTCCCGGAAGGCAGCTTATATGCATCAATATGCCGGCATTCCGCCTGGGTAAACTTCCCTGGAGACTAAGTAAGGCAAAGGGCAGCTCGGCGAATAATTCGCTGAGCGCTAATCCATCTTTGAGGATATCCTGGTGTCCTTTCTCTCCGCTTAATAAATCCTCCCAGCCTAGAGGAGCATCCAGGGATAGGATAATCCTGGTATCCTTCCAATCAATATCCTCCGCTTCACACTTCTGCTCGCGAGCCAGCTTTGCCAGCCCCAGAGGTATGGCAATTAGCATCCAGCTGGATTTTAACTTTCTGGCATAACAACAAATGTTCTGCCGGTATGCTCCATCTGCCTTAAGTGGAATGTATTCTCCATCGCTGAAAAGAGCTGCATATGTTTTTCTCAGCTGCATTAGCCGCTGAAGCAGTTTGAGCTTTATCCCTCCGGAAGAACGCCCCTGCCACATTTCCCCGAAGGACTGCTTATCCGTTTTTTCTAACATCTGCAGTCTTTCCCGGTAATCCACCGATCTACGGTTATCAGGATCGACCATACTTAACTCCCAAAACCCGCTGCCCTGGTAACTATCCGGCACTCCGGGGCAGGTAAATTTTAAAATCAATTGCGAAAGGCTATTGATGATTGCAAAATCGGTGATCTGGATGATAAAGTTTTGCAGGAGCTTGCCGCATACAGTGCCAGGATCCTGCAAGATCTGCGATAGGCTGGCCAGGCGATTCTCGTATTCCTGATCAGGGGTCGCCCAATCGGATCGTTTCTTAGCTTCCCTGAGTGCCTTGGGGACAAATGCTTTTACGCGGCTAGCGAGATCATCGCGGGACTCGCCAGCAAAAGGTATTGCCCCTATTAAGGTCTGCAACAACAGATAGATATCATTTTTATGCAAACGCTTAAATTCCTGCTCTGTGGATAGTAGCTGCCACATCGAATTAACCAAGTTAGCCCATTCCTCGGGAATATCGCTGAGTACATTCAGCCTTGCCCGTACATCTTCGCCCCTTTTAGTATCATGCGTAGTAGTGGCATTGATGCTAAGCGGCCAATCCCCCTGCCTTTCGCTCATGAAGCGGTGAAACGCATCTATCCCCATCCCGAAAGCATCAGCTGCATCTCCAACCTCGTTATGGGCAATCATGCGATTAAAGGTAAACATTAGCGTATCTTCAACGCCTTTGGCCATTAGCGGCCCGCTAAACTGCATGCAGCGCTGGAAAAATTTAGCTAAGTTATCGTTGTATCCGCCATCGCCTTCACTGGGCTTATCCAGCAAAATTTGCTTTAGCAACAAGGCTGTCTCGCCAAATTTACTATCGGCCGACAGCTGATTGGTTATAGCTTGTATTTGCTGGCCAGTATCCGCATCGAGCGGAAAACGATAGCTGTAGAACCGGTATACAGGCATGCGGATGAGTAACTCAGCAATAGCGCGCTCAATCTCCTCACCATCAACTGCAACTGGTGCATCTAAGCCGAGCTCGCTAAACAATCTGCATAGGTTAGCGAGCTCACCTGCCATATGCTGATACAAAATACTGCTCTTCTTTTCATAGCCAAGCTGACCGGGATCCTGCCGCTTGCCGGTTAGCTGCTGATAGAGCTCATCAAATTTCTTTTCCGCTGATCGGTCAGTAAACAAATTATTTATTACCGATAAAAAATCGTAGCCTGTACTTCCTTGTATATCCCAGCTATCAGGTAATTTTTCGCCCTTTTCAAGTATTTTTTCAACTACGATATATACCTGCTTTCCGGCAGCCTGGCGCAGTCGTTGAAGGTATTTTTCAGGATCATAGAGTCCATCTACATGATCGATCCTTAGGCCCTGGAAGATGTCTTTTTTTATCAGGCTGAGGATATAACGGTGATAATGGTCGAATACTCCTCTCTTTTGTATATTTAAACAAATCAGACTATTGACGGTAAAAAAACGGCGGTAATTGATCTTTTGAGAGGTCTCCTGCCAGTTACATAAACGGTAATACTGTTCGTTTGCGACCGTTAGAATCAATGTTTTATCCTTTAACGGCTCGGTACCTTTTACCCTGGAAAGCCGATCGACACTTTGACTATTCAAGGGCCATGCTTCGCTGCCAGTTGAGAGATAATATTTACCATGCTCCTTTTTTAGCTGCAACACTCCCTCTGCGATAGCCTGCTTTAAATCGCTGGCTAAAAAAGGAACCATAAGCCGCCGGTCTCCCTGCTCCCAGTCGATATCAAAGTAGTCCGCAAATTCAGATGCGCTTCCATTTTCCAACACGTCCATTAGCCAGGCATTATCGGGATGAAAAGCCATGTGGTTAGGCACGATATCCTGAAGCCATCCAATTCCCGCCTGCTTTAACTTTTTAGAAAGTGCAAACAATTCTGTTTCTGTACCAATCTCGGGATTGATCGTTAATGGATTAACAACATCATAACCGTGAGTACTCTCTGGGGAGGCCTTAAAAATTGGTGAGGCATATAGGGTATCGATGCCAAGGCTGGTTAAATAAGGAATGATCCTATCGAGATCTGCAAAATTAAAATCTTTATTAAACTGTATGCGATAAGTTGACTTAGGAAGATACATCTTGAACTGAAAAAATTAATATGGATTCTGGAAATATTGTAACCTGGTTTGCTGCTGAAATGTGTTTAACTCCCTCTTCGATGCCGCCCCAAATGACCTGGGAAGAATCCAGGAGTAAAACGCTATTTGCTGCGCCTGCGGGCAGGGTAAGCAATTGCCTCTTCCTAGAAAAGTTCATCAGGCACATCACCTGACTGGCGCCCTTTCCACGCAGCACTATGAGGCAATTTTGATCAGCTAGCGCGGTAGCCTGCAGGCTACTGCGATTCAGCTCCGAGAGGACAGGGCTGGTTTTTCGAAGCCTGATAAGCTCCTGGTAATATTTGAAAATCTGCAGGTGTTTCCCTACTCCAACTTTGCCCCAGTCAAGCCGTGAAAGCTCAAAAGTGCTCGCAGCCTGTGGGTCGGGCGGTTCTGCTTGTCCCTGAAATGCTGCAAACTCTGCTTTGCGGCCCTTTCGAACTGCTTCAATCAGCTCAGGACCGCTATGACTGGTAAAAAATTGAAAGGGTCTTGTTTCGGCCCATTCCTCGCCCATGAAAATCAGGGGAATAAATGGACTACAGAATACAGCTCCAGCCATTACCTTGAGCATCTCAAAGCTATAAAGCGAGCTGCTACGCTCGCCTAACATGCGGTTACCGATCTGATCATGGTTTTGAGAGAAAACGACGAACTGTCTGCCCGGGTTATTTAAGGCCGGCCGTCCAAAGCTCTTCTCACGGTGCGTGGAGTACTGCCCATCGTAAACATAGGCATCACGGTAGGATTTGGCCAGATGCTCCACCCCATTAAAATCGCTATAATATCCAACCTTCTCTTCTCCGGCAGCGACGCGGAGGGCATGATGGAATTCATCTATCCACTGCGCATGCATGCCATAACCGTCGCTCTCAAGGGAATTAATATACCTGTTATCATTCAGGTCAACCTCAGCAATTAAATAAAAGCCTTTACCCATTCTCACCGATAATTTATCAGTATATTCTCTAAGCGCTGATAAGAAATGAACGGCGCTAAAATCCCGGATGGCATGTACCGCATCCAGCCGCAAGGCATCGATATGAAAGTCCCTAAACCACATCAGACAATTTTCGATAAAAAACGACCGCACCGCATCGCTTTGCGCATCATCGAAATTTATCGCCTCGCCCCACGGTGTGTGATACTTATCGGTAAAATAAGGGCCGAAATCGGCAAAATAGTTTCCCTCAGGGCCGAAATGGTTATAGACTACATCAAGGATAACGGCAATGCCTTTGCTGTGGCAGAGATCCACCAGCGCTTGGAGTCCTTTAAATCCGCCATAACTCTGCTGGACCGCAAAGGGAAATACACCATCATATCCCCAATTTCGCGCTCCAGGGAACTGGGCCAGGGGCATAAGCTCGATAGCGGTGATGCCTAGGGCAAGCAAGTGCTCGAGTTTTTCCTCAATCCCTTTAAATGTTCCGGTGCTACTAAAAGTTCCGGTATGTAACTCGTAAATGATAAAACTTCCGGGATCGGGGCACTGCCAGCCGGCATCAGTCCAGGGGTATCTCGTATTGACTGCTATCGAAGGGTTTGAAAGGCCGCGGCCTTGACTTAAAGCGGCCGGATCAGGCCTAATCAAGGGTTCTGCGCCGGCTTTATCTGGTATGACTTTTAACTGGTAAGCATCTCCGGGCTGTATCTCTGAGCTACTTACAAACCAATATCCCCTTTCTTCTTTTTCCAGGGCAACTTCCTCTCCATTACAAAGAAGTATAAGTTTTTTCGCTAAAGGGGCCCAAACCCTTAGCTCCGCAATTCCATCTTTAAAAATTAAACCAATTCCTCTACGCTTTATATCTATTCTCATCTGCTGTTTATCTCTGATAAAAACAGCAAAAAATAAAGCAGAGTTTTAAAAGATATTATTTTACTGCATCCAACCCGTTTTCTGTATTTATGTTAGGATATTTTGGTTGCCTATGAGAAAATTTCTGTGCTATTAACTATCTGAATGCTATTCCAATGGCAGTGGCTACCCTACTAAGGGCATTTACCGGAGAAAAAATATCTTTAGAATTTTCCACCATCGCTTGCTATTTGTACGCGTTTTTATCACACAAACACCTTCAAGCCAACAAAACATTAAAACTTTAAGTAAATTAAAGCATTAATTACCAACTCATTGACGTCAGCTTGTATTAGTCTTTTTCCCAGGATGCAAAAAAATAGCCAACTGCAAATATTTGTCCCGTAGAACTCCGTAGCTGACCGGTAGAGATATTCCGGTCAGCTTTTTTTGGATTAAATTGGTTTTACGGTTAAGATTTTTCGTCCATTTTATTCAATACAAACTCCTAAATGAAGTTTAAGTTCACCGGGATCTCAAACCAGAACTCAGACCCCTGTCCTTCAACAGTATCAACTCCGATGGTACCCTGATGCCTTTTGATTATTTCTGATGAGATATAGAGACCCAGACCCAATCCTGAAAAGTTATTGGATTCTTCAACCCGGAAAAACCGCTCAAAAATATGCTCCACCTTTTCGGCAGGGATTCCAATGCCCTGATCACGCACAGATAACCTGAGCATATCTCCTTTTACTTTTGCTTTGATGAGGAGCTCTTTGCCCTCGGGCGCATATTTAATTCCGTTTGAAAGGAAATTGGTGATCACCTGCTCGAGCCGGTTTTTATCTCCAAGGATTTCAATATCTTCTACATCCGTGATGAGCTGCTGGCCGGAAAGATTTGCCTGAATACCATCTAAGGCATCTTTGATAATCTCCATAACATGAAAACGGCTACTGGTAAAGATCATCTTACCAGCCTGTATACGCGTTACATCCAATAAATCATCCACCAGGCTTCCCAGTTTTTCTGCTTGTTTATTAGCCTTATCGACAAAAGTTAAAATGTTATCAAATTTTTGTTGCTTGGCCATTTTCGTGGTGAACTGCAAAAAACCTTTGATGCTCGTTAAGGGGGTTTTAAGCTCATGACTGGCGATGCTCATAAACTCGTCTTTCTTCTGCATCAGCGCCTTGGTTGTTTGCTGCGCCTCAATAAGATCTGATACCTCAAAGCCAAAAAAAGAAATACCATCAATGATCCCCTCATCGGAGAACACCGGGTTCATAATCAGATCAAACCAGCTCTTTTTATCTTTTCCATCAGGAGTCTTTTGCTCGAGCGGAAAAGCCCTTGCGGTATAGGGCACTCCGGTCTTCAATACCTGCTTTTCAATTTCAAGCAGGCCAGGATCTGCAAACTGCGATTGGGAATTTAGCGGTTTGCCCAGGTATTCGCGCTGTCCTTCGAATACCTTGTAAGCTTCATTGACAAATTCATACCGCAGCTTTTTACCTCTTCTGATGCTGATCAATGCCGGGGATTTTTCAAAGATGCTGTAAAACTCATCCTGCTGTTTTTTAACAAGCTGCTGAAGCTGATTTCTGCGTTTCTCATCAATCTTTTGCTTGGTGATATCGATGACATAGGTAACCGCCGCGCTTTTGTTCTCCTCATCAAGTAATGCTGAACCAATCAATACATCGACTGCTTTTCCCGACTTGCTGATATATTGTTTCTCAAAGGGAGGGCAAAAACCTTCCGTTCTGGTAAGATGTGCGGAAATTCTGCTAATGGGAAGAAATTCTTCGGGAGTGAGCTGCTCCCAGTTAATCTCCCCACGTACTAGTTCTTCCATGCTGTAGTCAAGCATATTTAAGAATACCTGATTGGCATCTTCTATTTGTCCGGTTTCGACATTCGAGAAGATCATCCCGATCATGTTCGAGTCAAAAATTTTACGGAATTTTTTCTCTGTAGTTGAAAGCCTATTTTCGGTATCAGCGAGTAACGATATATCCAGGATTGATCCTACCATGCGGTAAGGAATCTGATTTTCATCAAGCAGCAAGCTACCGCGGTCTAATATTGTGGCATAACTACCGTCTTTTTTCATCAGCCGGTACTGATCTGTCCAGGTTTTCTGCCCATTATTAATGGCCGCATATACCCCGTCTTTAACCCGCAAACGGTCCTCAGGATGTATGGAATTGAAATAAAAAGCTACATTGTTATGCTCTGGGTTTTCCTCATAACCAAACATGGTCTTAAAGTTGTCACTTCTCCACATCGTATTTTCCGCAAGATTCCAGTCCCAAATGGTATCATTGGTTGCCCTGGAGACCAGGTTAAAACGAGTTTCACTTTCCTCCAGACTTTTAGTTCGGGCTTTTACTTTATCTTCAAGCGCTAAGTTTAACGCTCTCAGGCTCTCGCGTGCCTGAAGTAATTCATTATAATTTTTTCTGATCTTTTCTTCAGATAATTTCTGTCTGGAAATATCTGTAAGGGTAATCGCAAGGCCATCCCCCATCTTTACCACCACGAGTTGGAACCAGTTTTTTTCTTTTAACTTCAATTCATACTGAAAAGGCTCTCCGGTATCCACAACATTGATATACCGTTTCAGCAAGTCGCCTTCTGTAAGGCTGGGGATCTGAGCGCTTAAGGAAGCATTAACCAATACTGATTTGCTTTTAGCGAATAACTTCCACGCAACCTCATTTAAAGCGATACAATTAAAATCTGTTATAACCGCCTGTTTATTACGTACGGCTTTAAAGGCCATCACCCCGTTCAAACTCGCATTGAATACACCATTGAGCATGTTACTAAGCTCAGTGAGTTTGGAAATGTCAACGAAAGTAATTACTACGCCGTCGGTTTTCTTATCCATCCTCAAATAGGGCATAATTTTCATAAAACTATGCTGACCATTTTTTAATCTGACGTCTTTTTCTATCACCTTTCCGCTTTGCATCACCTGTCGGATATCGGCGTTTAGGTTATCAGCTTCGATGTTATTGGTGATTTGCTCAATTGACCGACCGATATCAGCTTCAATGAGGTTTACCATCGCAGTGGCAGCGGTATTAAATTTCCGGATATACATCTGGGAATCCACAAATACCTGCCCGATATCGGTACTGCGGAAATAGTTATTTAAATCATCATTAAGCTCAAATAGTTCCCTAATTTTTAACTGATGTTCGGTGTTAAGGGTATGCAGCTCTTCATTTAAAGATTGTAACTCTTCATTGGAAGATTGCAGTTCTTCATTGGCCGAAAGCAATTCTTCATTGGTAGACTGGAGCTCTTCATTGGTAGTCTCCATTTCTTCCACAGCCTGCTGTAAGTTATTTCTGGTTTCGGTCAGTTCGCCCTCTAACTCTGCGACATATTCATTGTAATTTACCTCCAGGTGATCGCCGGGATAGTGATCTCGATCAGGGGCTTCCTCACCCATACTCTCGCTAAGCACAACCAATGTATTATCTGCTCCATCCAGGGCCTGAGGTGGTCTGATTGAGATATTTAAAAAGGTCTCTCCGCTATGTCCCTCGAACTTTAATCTTTTAAGATGGGCTGCTTCCCCGGTTTTCCAGGCATTTCTGACCGCATTTCCTAGAGAAATTGAAACCGATCTGGAAACCATTTTTAAGATATTAAGCTCCATAGTGCCCTCGGGAAGCGATAAGTATCTGCGATAATCTCCAATTGCTTCGCGGATAATGAAAGATTTGTCGATAGAAAAGCCTATATACCCCATTGTTGAGGTCAAAAATTCATTAAAAGCAGTATTTAGCTTACCAAGAGGTTTTTCATTTACACTAATCTTTTTTTGAATGCCGCCACTGCTTCTGGATCCCGTATTATAAGTATTATAATTGGCATAATTGACTGGTCCGGTTTTCTGGTAGATTTTCCATTTGCCAGATAACTCTGTCATTCCACCCTGAAGTAAACTAGCCGTCTCGCTTGAACCAAGTAGCATTACTCCTCCCTGAACCAGCGAAAAATGAAATATGGAAAGAATTTTCTCCTGAAGGACTTTGCTCATATAAATCAGCATATTCCTGCAGGTAACCAAATCATTTTTGATAAAAGGGGGCGATTTGGTAACATCGTGTTTGGCAAACACAATTTGCTTTCTCACTTTGGGCTTAACTCCATAGTGCTGGCCATCCTGAGCCATATATCTACTAAACAGCTCTTGTGGGATTTCGTTCTTTACTGAGCTGGGATATTGATTTCTCGCTGCAATTTCGATGCTTTTTTCATCAATATCAGTAGCAAATATTTTTATCTCGATGGTTTTCTTTGCCCTTTCGACGCAGTCATTGGCAATCATTGCCACCGTATAAGCCTCTTGCCCGGTGCTGCAGGCGCAAACCCAAATTTTTAGCGTATCTACTGCTTTTTTCTCTTCTATAATTTTGCTTAACTGTTCAGAAAGCGCATCAAAAGCCTCCCTATCACGAAAAAATTTGGTGACGCCAATTAAAAAGTCTTGACCCAGGGTATTTACCTCCGCTGGTGTTTTACGCAAAAAAACGATATAATCTTTAAGTGCAGCTATCCCGTTTTCACTCATGCGCCTGCCTATTCTGCGAACGATGGTTGGGGTCTTATATAGATCGAAATTATTACCTGAATGCTGGTGTATCATTTGGAATATCTCCTCGAGCTGCTCCTCCTCAAATTGACCATTTTCCAGCGCCTCGGCTTGCCGCTCGTTTGCATAGTTTAAAAGCTCTCGGCTCATTTCAGCAGGTGCGAGAACATAGTCGGCATTTCCTGAGGCAATGGCACTATTTGGCATACCATCAAACTTTGCAGTCTGTGGATCCTGAACGATTACCAGCCCGCCGCAATCCTTAATGGCCTGAATGCCTTTAGTACCATCGCTTCCCGTGCCAGAGAGGATCACAGCAACCGCTCTCTCTTTTTTATCGTTGGCTAGCGTGTAAAGAAAATGATCTATGGCGGTATTTGGCGCTTTGATGACCGATTTTTCTGCTAATTTAAGTTTCCCACCACTAATGGTCATTAGCTTATCATTTGGGATAATATAAACGCAATTTTGCTGTATAGCCAGGTTGTTCTGCGCCTCAAATACCTTCATATTGGTATGCTTTGAGACCAGTTCCACCAGTAAGCTCTTATGCGCCGATGAAAGGTGCTGTATCACAATAAATGCGAAGCGCTCATTGAGCGGCATATGATCGAAAAACTCATGAATAGCCTCCAGTCCTCCTGCTGAAGCGCCAATAGCTATTACATATTTATCGTTCCCATTTTCACTTTGGTTCATAGACATTCTGGCAGGTTATTGAAATTGATAGGGATTTGCCAAACGGTAATCTGCGATGAAGTTCTGTAGCGAGCTGGCGATTGCTAGCTCTGCCTCCGAGAAGGGCAAGGCCTGTCCGCGAACCGTCTCCAGCCACATATTAAAAGAGTGGCGAGGGTGATATTGCTTGCCATCCGGTTCAAAATTGATAGCCTTGTTGGGATCTCCGCCCCATTTAATATCGCGTATCATCTCGGGTCTGAAGCACACCAGGTAATCTGCTTTTTCTACATCAATGGGAATTATTAAAACCCCGCTCGCTAGACCTGCGTATTCTCTCGCCTCCTCATAACTATTTCCAAGGTCTTCTATAGCCATTATACCAGTTACAGACTTTCCGCTAGTCCATAAAAAAAGGTTTTCCAGATCGTGCAATTCTGGCACCTGGCCTACGCTGCTGATCTTTCCGCCCATTTTTATGGCACATCCTGTGCAGTTAAACAGCGAAAGAATGGTTTTGTTTTTATCTTCTGTGATGGCGCGATCAAGCGACCCCTTCCCAATTATTTCTTCCCTGATAACTGCCTGCCTTTGAGTAAGCTCACTTAGCTCACTTAACTGTTGCTGTTTGATTACAGCTGCTATACGGTGCGAGATTTCCATGCTTAGCCACTCAAATATAGAGCGTACTTCGGCGTTTAAATATTTAGCAGTCACATGGTGGCATGAAATGAGCCCCCAAAGTTTGCCATTAACCATTATCCTGATGGACATAGATGCCATAACATTCATATTGGCCATATACTCCAGGTGTACTGCAGCTATGCTTCGCAAATTGCATTCAGAAAGATCCAGAAAGGTGTTGCTTATCGGATTGATTACCGGAAATAACTTATGGGTACTGTATTCACGATTAGGTATAAATCGATAAGGATTTCGGATATATAATGCCCTGGCCTGTTTTGGAACATCAGAGGCCGGAAAAGTTTGTCCGAGATAGCTCTCAAGGCCCTGGCTTATCTCTTCTGCGATCACCATCCCGTTCCACTCTTGGTCAAAACGGTACATTCTAATCCCATCAAAACCTGACAGCCGCTGTATCTCTTTGATACTGGCCTTACAAATGACCTCCAGATCAGTAATCTCATCAATGGAAGACATGAAGGATCTAACCTCCTGAAACACCTGCGTGAAACTTCGCTCCACCCTGCCATATACCTGTTCTATCTCCATAATGGTTTGCCCGTCTTTTACATGCAATAATATATAAAGCGCTTTGGGTGCTTCGCCGACCATAATTGTGCATTGAAAGGGGATTCGGATGCGGTGTCCTTTGGCGATCTCCTCTTTTAAATGGGCTAAATCTTCAGGCTGGAATATAGCGCCGGCCGGAGTGCCGATTAGCTCGCGAACGGGAATACCGGTTAGCAGCTTTAAGTTTTCGCTGCCCTGAATAATCTCCAGTCCGTCATTGGCCAATACCATCAAAAATCCATAATCCTGTATGGAATTGGTTTGATGGATAGCCAGATTTCCGCAAAATTCGGCATCGTAGGTTTTTGTATTTGACATAGGCATAGGGATGTGCAGAACATACTTAGAATAGTACCGGGCTGAATCTCGCGGCCATATCTCTAAATAAGTAATGCTGGTGGTAAAAATATAGAATATTTTGAAAAATAGCGTGTTTATCCCACCAAAGGTTGTAACATGGCTTAAAAGCTATTGTAAATCTGGGTTGAAATGCGCATTAGACTTTCCATTAATACTCGATACACAATCATCCAACCCCAGCTATAATTGTCCCTACCAACTGTATCTAATTTATTGAAAATATGCAGAACTATTTAAAGTAATCATATAAGTTGTATGTATGTGATCAGGGCTCGAACATCGCAAAACAAATTGTAGATTGCAATGTATTAATAGCACTATCATCTCAACGTGTAAAAATGGATAACCCACCCAATAGCCAATTATCAAAAGTTTTTGAGCAGAGCTCAATCGATCAGCGCTTCCGCGCCTTGGTACTTGCTACCTCTGATGTTATATACAGACTTAGCGCTGACTGGGAGATTATGCAGGAACTCGATGGCCGGGGATTTTTACGCGATGCGCTGAAACCTACACGAAGCTGGAAGGATATTAACGTATTTTCTGAAGACATGCATATGCTCAATCAAGCTATCTCACAGGCAAAAAAGGAAAAAAAAATTTTTGCGCTTGAACACCGGGTTAACCGCGCCGACGGAAGTATCGGATGGACCTATTCTAGGGCCATTCCGATCCTCAACGATGAGGGTGAAATCCTGGAATGGCTAGGTGCTGCGAGCGATATCTCGGCCAGAAAGGAAGCGGAAATAGCCTTGGAAGAGTCTAGGGCGTTGGCGATGGAGCAACAAAGAAAATATGAAACCATTACCTCCGGCACCCCTGATCTGATGTATGTCTTCGATCTTGATTACCGCTTCACTTATGCCAATGAGGCCTTGCTGGCCATGTGGGGTAAATCTGCCCAGGAAGCTATCGGCAAGGGTTTGCTAGACAACGGTTATGAGCCTTGGCATGCCCAAATGCACCAGCGGGAAATCGATCAGGTGGTATCTACCGGTATGCCCATTAGAGGTGAAGTCTCCTTTCCCCACGCGGAGCTGGGTAGCAGGGTTTATGATTATATCTTCACTCCTGTCATTGGCGCCAATGGTAAGATTGAGGCTGTAGCCGGTACTACGCGTGATGTAACTGATATTAGAAATACGATGAAAGCCCTTGAGCGCACCTCTATGGAGCTGCAGTCGACCGTAGAGGACCTTGCGCGCACCAACAGAGAGCTCCTAGCCGCTAACCAGCAACTTCGCGCCTTGAACGCAGAACTGCAAGAGGCGAGGAAACAAGTTTCTGATTCTGAAACTGTACTAAGACAGGCTATTGATGCTGCCAATTTCGGCACCTGGTTTATCCATCCTCAAACCAGGGAATTTGTCACAGACGTGAGGGTGAGGCAGCTTTTGGGCTTTTACCCCCATGAGCAGCCAACCCTGGATGAGGCATTGGAACGCGTCTCGGAAGACTATCGCAAAGGCGTAAAAGAGAAGCTGGATAATGCGATGTATAACAACGGAGATTATGAGGTCATTTGCCCGGTAATAGGCATGCATGATCAAAAATTACGATGGGTAAGGGCTGTTGGAAATCTTACTGCTGATGCTGCTGGATCTATTACTATTTTCACAGGGCTACTCATGGATATCACTGAACAGCATAATGATGAGATTAGAAAGAATGACTTTATTGCCATGGTTAGCCATGAGCTTAAAACGCCCTTAACCTCCTTAAAAGCATATATTCAGGTAGTATTGCGAAAGCTGAAAACTACAAACGAGGAAACGGTGTTAGGTGCGATGGAAAAGGCCAACCAGCAAGTAGGGAAAATGACTAACATGATTAACGGTTTTTTAAATCTCTCCAGACTCGAATCAGGTAAAATCAGCATCAATTATGAGCGCTTCGATTTCGCCAATCTAATGCAAGCCATAAGTGAAGAAATCAGTACCTCCGTAAGTACCCATGAGATCGTTTTTGCTCCTGTGGAGGGTATAATTCTGGATGCAGATCAAGATAAGATTTCGCAGGTTATCCAAAATTTCATTTCCAATGCGATTAAATATTCTCCTTATGGTAGCCGGATTGATGTGAGCTGTGAGCATACTGATGAGGAATTAATTCTTAGGGTAGCTGACCAGGGCATGGGCATATCCAAACAGGACCTGGGAAAAGTTTTTGACCGCTATTTTCGCGTGGAGGACGTCAAGCTGGGTACGATTGCGGGCTTTGGCATAGGACTATACATCTGCAGCGAAATCATCAGCCGACATGGTGGCAAGATTTGGGTCGAAAGTGAAATCAACAAGGGTTCTATTTTTACCTTCTCCCTTCCGCTTTCCCAATAATCTCTCGATTGGCGGTCTGCCAAGGTGTGTTGATGGGCCTAAAGTGGTCTTAAAAATGCTGGCGTAATCATACGCCAGCAGAGCGGGGCATTGAAAACTGACTAGCAATTGAACTTGCCCCTGATATCAGAACGCTTTGAGCACAAAATTGTTTGGCAAGTTAGTCTGCTATAGCACCATTTCCTTCATAACGCTCTCGGTTCGATCTCGCGATTCAGTCAAAAAGGGTAAGATCGGGACCTGAGGATTTATTATTGTTTTCATCCTTAACCCGGGCGTTGTTGATCTTAGTATCCACTTGCCATCCTTTTAACAGCTCATTGTCTACGGGATGCAAAACTCTAAGGCGCTGTTCTACCGAAAGCTCACGGTTTAACCAAACCGCACTTTCGCTCTGGGAAAGTATGCAGGGCATTCGATCATGAATTTTACCTATATATTCGTTTGCTTTTTGCATGATCATAGTACACGAGGGGATAACTATACCAGTTTTAGGATCTTTCCAACTATCCCAATAACCTGCCAGCAGCAGCAAGCCACCATCCTGCCGTTCAAAAAAGTAGGGTTGTTTTTTGCTGCCATTCCGGTCCCATTCATAGAAGCCTTCCACAACGAACACACAATGTCTCCTTCCAATCAAACTGCGATAATTGGGAAGGGAAAACATGGTCTCGATCCTGCAGTAGGTGGTAGAAAACTTTGGCACCTCGCTAGATCCAGCTGGAATCAGCCCCCATTTAACATAGTGTAGCCTTCCTGGCCGGGCGTCCAGGATTACTGGCATATCCGTCCCCGGAGGACGATTTGTATCCTTTTCCCGGACTTGCGAGCCTAATAGCAAGCCTGCCTTGGCAGCCATTGCCAGACTCTCCCCAATTAATGTTCTTCCGCACATATCTTATCTATTATATCACCTTAACAATATCACTCCATCTGGTAGTGTAGCTTTTTGAGAGATATTCATGTTTTAATCTCCACTTCTTCTGGAATCCCTCCGTTGCCATCCTTAGCGTTCCTCTGCCATAGGCCAGATTAAGCTTGTCTAAAACAGCTGATACCCTATCTTTCTTACCATTGTCATGGCCTGAAAACACGTTCAACTGCAATTCGCTTTCAGGAACCAGGCCGGTAGCGATAACTCCCGCTTTGCGGTATTTCACTCCATATTTAAAAAGCTTTGTAGCAACTTTTACTGCTATGCTGACAAGGTCTGTGGTATTATTACTGGCCAACAAGAGCTTATGGGTATGGCTTGGGAAATGCTGTGGATGATCCTCCCTATTTTTATTGGTGTAAAGGAACACCTGCAGGTAAAGGCAGCGCAGTTTTTCACAGCGTAGTTTTTCTGCCAATCTACTTGCGTATAGCGTTACTGCCTCGGCAAGTATTTCGGGCTCCTGGATATAATTCCTGAATGAACGGCTTACCGTGATGCCTTTGGTCTTATCCCGAAGGGTCTCCAGCGGGATAGCTGGCCTTCCCCAAAGCTCGTTCCACATTCGCTGTCCTGCTATAGTCATATGCTGTTTAAACCACATCTCGGGCATCTCGCGGAGCTGGCCAACGGTTAAAATATTGAGCTTTTCGAATTTTTTGAAGTATTCTCTTCCCACTCCCCAAAGCTCATGTACAGGAAAATCCCTCACCGCATCGCTTATCTTTTCCTCGCTGTCCAGCACCATTACCCCTGCTGTTTTTTTTGAAAGCTTATTGGCAAGCTTAGCTAAAGTTTTTGTTGGCGCCACTCCTATGGAAACGGGTATTCCCGTATTGCGCATCACTGAATTCCTAATTTTAGGGACATAGTTCTCAAGATCGCTCACTCCCCCCAGCCAGCCAAAGGCCTCATCTATGCTGTAAACATCTAGCCGCGGGAACCATCGGGATAGGTTATGCATCACCCGCTCGCTCATATCTCCATACAATACATAATTACTCGAGAAAACCTGGATATCAAATTTTTTAATCTGATCACGAACTAAGAATTCAGGATCTCCCATCTTAATACCCCAAGCTTTTGCTTCCTCGCTTCTAGCTATTACGCAGCCATCATTATTGCTTAGCACCACCACCGGTTTTAAATTTAACTCCGGACGGAACAATCTTTCTGCCGAAGCGTAAAAGTTATTACAATCACAAAGTGCAAACATTCCTATATCTCCCTTTTCTTAAAGTTTCTGGCAGTACATTCCTACAAACCGAAGTAACCACGCCCCATATCTGTAGCAATCCGATTTCGGTCTCACTTTGAATATCCGTTCCGTTTTTTAGAAAAAACTTGTCATTTTCTTTCAATAATACTCTGCAGGTGAAATACCCAGATAAAAAAGCGATGATGATCGCTCCTTCCCTAGCTTCCAGCGAGCGATCTATGACCAGCAAATCGGAATCCTGAATGCCATAGGCTTCCATGGCATTTCCCTGCATCTGGAAATAGAACGTAGCATGCGGATCGACTACGAGCTTTTCGGCCAGATCAAGTCTTCCCTCTAAATAATCTGCCGCCGGGGACTGAAATCCGGATATCTTCTGCTCTGCTCTTTTCTCAAACGACCTGATCATAAACCCATTGCCTTAATGCCGCTCAAAATTATACTAAAATTTTTAGCAATTAAAATTTATCTAAGATTTAAAACACAACCAAAGGGAATAATATCCGACTAGGGATTAAAAACTTTTCCAGTCTGTTATTGTCTTAACCATAGGCAATGCCCTCTAATGAATAAAGCAAGAATGGAAAAGTTACTTTTATCGCAGTGCGTTAAGCGCTTTATGGACCATGCAATCGACACTGTAAAATCTATGGATGGAGCTGCCGAGCATACCGGGCAGGAGCAAAAAGATGTACTTCGTAATATTGATACTCTCTTGGGATATCTCCATGAATTGAAGGGTTCTTATTTGGGTTATACTCCCGGGGAGATTGAAAAACTCGTAGATCCGGAATATATTATCCAGGCCGGCCGCAGTTGATTTATATCCGTCTTCACATTTAATTGTTTGTCATTATGAAAAAGGTTACAAATCTAATCGCTGGATTGGCCGGTGCGGTGGTACTAAACCTCCTTCACGAATCGTTGAAAAATAAGAAAGACATGCCTCGTATAGATAAGCTTGGGGAGCAGGCATTGGAAAAATCTCTAAATTATCTGGACACCTCGATTAGCAATAAAAGGGAACTCTATTTAGCCACGCTAGCTGGAGATATTGCCGGTAATACGCTTTATTATAGCCTCATTGGAGGAAAAAGCAGCTTAATATGGCCAAAGGCTTTGGCCCTCGGACTTTCTGCGGGTATTGGGGCTGTGACGCTCCCCAGCTCGATAGGCCTTAACGAGAAATATACCGCTAATAGTAAAAAAGTTATTGGGCTGACTATCGCATACTATCTCTGCGGGGCTTTGGTGAGTGCCTCTTTACTAAAATTAGCCAGCAGGAGCCGCTAGGATGACACTTTTCTGTCTAAGCGCTTATATGCTGTTATTTTAAACAAACCTGCGATAAAGGTAAACATTCTAACTAGCGTGTAACCGTTAAATAGAAAGTTTAAGGCCATAAAGAATTTGTCTCTTTTTACCCATGCGGAAGCCTTTTTACAAAAGCATTTGTATCTCTTTAAAACTATACGCTGATTCTTTGGTTTTATCTAGATACAACTTAAACTATGAATAAACGAATACTCGTTTTAGAAGATGATGCTGACATCAGCACAATTATTAAAATCATTTTGGAAGAAGAAAGCTATGAGGTTAAACTCTGTGCCGATATTGCCTCTTTTAAACGAGAAATTCAGTCAATTGTTCCCGATCTGTTTATTTTTGATGTGATGCTGCCCGATGGAAATGGACTCGACTTGTGTCACCAGGTTAAAAGAGCGCCAGATACCCGCCACATCCCTGTTGTAATTATCTCAGCACATGCTCATTTAGCAGAAGTATTAAACAAATGCAAACCGGATGCTTTTATTCCTAAGCCTTTCGATATCGATTACTTCACTGGCCGGATTAAATCTGTAATCAATTGATGTTTTAACCATTTACCTCACCGTATAAGAAAAAAGCAATGGCTGATCATTAGGCGGTGTATTGCAACAGGCAGAACTGGAGCTTAAGGTAGCCAGCGATAGACTGTTGACTTTTTCGATTGGAAATCTTAAAAACATTTTGTACCTTGATCAAATGGGTACCGAGAAAGAAAAAGTAACGCGCAGTGAAGAGCAGCGGGAGATGGATAAGCTGCTTTTGCGAAGCGCAGAGATGCGTGCCCGCCATCAGCTAACTAAAGAAAAAGTGGAAGAGCTGAAAGAACTCACTGATGATTTTTTATCCAGCGATGAGCGGCCGGAAAATGCGTCTTCCTGATAAAAAGTTTGACTAGCCAGCAGATTTCGATTTCCGAAATCACTAGCTTGAGGCCTGAGTAGCTTATAATCCTAGCTCCATTACGACTCTGGGTAGCATTTGCATCTTATCAATACCAAAAGGGCTTTCATAATAATCTTTTTTTTAGTTCAATACCTGAAGAAATGTAACGATTTACTATATCAGGTAATTTGGGTAAGATGTTCCAGTCTCCAGCCTAAGCCTCTCTCTTACTATCTGATCTGGTTCACATTAATTATTTACGATTGAGCTCTCTGCTACTTTAGTCATTAGCGCAAAATTCTCTATTTGAATCTATCTATTAACCTTTACGGCGGTAGTGAAAATTAAGGTAAATTAGCAAGATGTCGCAAATCACAGAGAATGAATTGGTGAGAGTTATTGGTAATGCCGAAAGTAGTAAACCGTACCAAACCCAAAGGCCGTTGCCGACAAGCAGCACAAAAGGCATTATGCCGGATATATTACCCGATTTTTTTTGACGGATGATTTTACAAATTTGAGGTATAAGTGAAATGGCAGTTAGGATGCCAGCTATAATGCCAATTATGTTTTTGATGTCCATGTATAAGAGGGTGTTCTGGTCTTATTCTTATTGTTCAAACACGTTTTTTGCGGCATTAGTTTGCCTACACTAAGATTTGTAACTACTACATTACTATTTATAATATTATCGACAAATTCGACTTGTGTAATCTGCTTTCACGCGTCTTGTTAAACAGATATCCTTTTCTAATGCTACCTAGAGTTTTCAGTGATTCTTACTGCTAACTATGCCTCAATTTTAGATGACTAATTGTCATGGATGCGTTGCTTTACGCTGGTTTTAAGATAAATGTTTATTGCTAGTCATCTATATAGGAATTTGCCTAAGCCGTCAACCCCTAGTATTATTAATGCAGGCTCGAAGGGGATTCAAATGTTTTCTTCCATTGGAGCGCTATTAAAACGATTGTAAAAATAATAAGTTCAAACAAAATAAGCGCTAGCCTGTTTATATCGCAAATACCCAAATCATCATCGCTTACCGATTGCTGTGACTGTATTTAGCGTCACTTAAACAATCCAAAATGGCAAAACGCATACTGATAATTGAGGATAGTGAGGATCTTCTAGAACTTTTCAGACTCATTTTCGAGATTGAAGGTTACCAGGTAGTATCTTCTCTCATTGGCATGCATGCAAGCGAGATCTCGATGGTTAGGGCTGATCTAATAATTATTGACATCCGCCTACACCACTGGCCTATTCATGGTGCAGGGATTTGCAAAAATTTTCGTGACCGCTATCCTTTAGATAAAACCCCGATTTTGCTCATTTCCGCTGAAAGGGATCTCGAGTATTATGCGCGTGACAGTAGAGCCAATGGCTATTTGAGAAAACCCTTTGAACTCGACGAACTCTTAAAAGTTTGTGCTTCGCTGACCTATCGTTGATTTTAGTAATTTGATGCTATTGTAAGGCAACAGCGAAATTCAAAAGAAGAACCGTAATAATAAATTTGAAATTTTTAAGTAAGGATAGCCAGCGATGAGCTAGCCAGTTTATCCCCTTATATATGATCTCAATTAATATCAACGATTTATGTGATAATACTTATCAGATTAGGCTGCATTACTGAAAACCGTTTTCTATTTTTTTTTGGCATTAACAGCAGCACAGGTAGCTCACCGAAGTAGTAGGTGCGCGTACAGGAAACTTTTATGTTAACCAATAACGCTCTGGGATTTCTACTACATGCGACTTTAAGCTTTCTTAAAACTTATTACTAGCGAGATGGTTAATAAATTATGAAATCTTATTTTGTCATTTTAGGGGGAACCGGACACATCGGTTCGGTACTCGGCCAGCAGCTTTTAAGACACAACAAGCCTGTACTCATTATCGGGCATAGCAAGGAAAAAGCGGAGTTTTGGAGGGATTTAGGGGCCAGGTTTGAGACAGCTGACATATTGGATAGCGCAAGATTAGGTGAGCTTTTTTCTCTAGCAGCACGTCTTTTCATTTTAAATCCCCCAGCAGATCCTAGCGGAGATGCGGAGGCACAGGAAAGAAAACAGATACGAAGTATACTCAAAGCATTGGAGCAAATAACACCTGAACATATCGTAATGGCCTCTACCTATGGCGCAAGGGATAAACAGGGAATATTTGACCTGGGCACTCTGTACTCCCTTGAACAGGGATTAAAGGCTCATGGCTCCCCAGTTGCTATTATAAGAAGTGCCTATTACATGAGTAATTTGGATAAAGATGTAGAAATGGCAATTGAATCTGGTAAATTTAATACCCTCTTTCCACCGGACTTTAAATTACCGATGGTATCCCCTGCTGATATCGGCACTTTTGCGGCGCAGCTTATGCAGGAAAAGCGGAAGGGAACTTTTTATATTCAGGCACATGATCAATACTCTGGCAACGATGCTGTGGATATCTTAAATCATCTATTAGATAAAAACATTAAGGTCAATGAGATTAAAAAAAAAGATTGGGCCTCCTATATGCAAAGAGCAGGTTTCTCTCCCTCATCTACCACTTCTTTCATTGGCATGACCGAACTCACGCTAAACGAAAAATTCGAGGCCCAGTCTCCCCGTTTTGGAAAAACTACTTTGAAGGATTATTTTGATGAGCTTGTGGAAAAATTATCTGAAAAGCAAAAGGCCGTTGAATAAGCTGATCTTTCGGGATCAAATCCGCAAAAGGAGGTTAATTAATCTCAGCTCATTCAAAAAGCGATTGGATGGCAGCTGACCAGGTCTTTACAGCGAACTGCCAAGTCGCATGCTTTGCGCTTACGCAGTAGCTGAAGTTGCTGGAGATATCAGCTGAAGGATGTTGCTCCCTGCAATGCGTTTTGTTCGGGCGATGATATCTAAAGATTGCTCTGCGGGGACATGCTCATGCACCAGCAAAACATAGCCCCCATGGCGAAGAACGTCCATGAATGATTACCCGGTCCGGGAAGACTATAATAAGGTGACGAATCCATCCTATCCTTAAGTGCTATCTCTGAGTGTTATTCTTATCAGGCACCATTTAAAGAGAACTATTGGCTAGACCAAGTGGTTACAGCGTGAGCTAGCTTGGTCTTTGGTAGCCTCATTATAACAATTGGCTAACTCACATTGTAAATCTGATCCTGTAAGCTATCTTTTAACTGCCGTTTTTTGGCGGATGCGCGTTATTTCATGATTGTTTTCCCCTCACCAAAAGCGTGAAGTAGAACGTGCTTCCTGCGCCTGAAGTGCTTTCTGCCCAGATACTACCACCGTGCCTTGTAATGATCTCATGGCAGAGGTAAAGCCCAATCCCGAGGCCTGAAATATTTGGAGATGCATCATCAATCCTGTAAAATCTCGCAAAAATATTCTTCAGTTTATCACCAGCTATACCCGGGCCAAAGTCCTTTACCCAAACCTTCACTACCTCCTCAGCACAGTCCAGTCCAATTTCTACCCGATCGGCAGCGGGAGAATATTTTATGGCGTTTGAGAGTAAATTCACCACCACTTGTTCAATCCGCTGCGCATCTCCCTTAATCTTGCAGGATGCCACATTACTAGTAAAATGGATTTTGTGCTTTCCAGCTAGATGATCTGTAAGCTCGATTGCTTCCTCGATGATTCCTTTCAGGTCAAGATCGCCTTCTGCAAGCTGTAGTTTCCCAGCTTCTATTTTCGATACATCCAGTAAATCGTTTACCAGGGCCGTCAGGCGTGTAACCTGCGTATAGGCTTTTCTAAGGAACTTTTGCGGGCGCTCCTCATTTATCAATCTCAGGAGTATTTGCAAATAGCCACTGATACTGGCGAGGGGGGTTTTTAGCTCATGGCTGGCAAGTCCGATAAATTCGTCTTTTTTGTCATTAAGTTCTTTTACTTCTTCAAAAAGTTTGGCATTGTCCAGGCTAATTGCCGCTTGTGCTGCAATAGAGCTAACCAAGTTTTCATGTTCCTGAGTAAACCTAGCAGGCTCGGGGTGACCAAAAAACAGCCCGCCTATCACATGCCCTGAGCGCGAGGTAACAGGAACTGCGAGATAGCTAACCACCGGAAGATGTCCCCGGGGCATTCCATAATACGGGTCACTTTTCCCGTATCTGCTATCCTTTGTAATGTCATCTACCCTAACCACCCCTTCTCCGGAGAAAGTAGGATGGAATACTGCAGTATTTCTTGGCATCCCAAATTTCTCGAACGCTTCCCGGGGAGCTCCCGAGAGCGTATAGAGCATATAAGACTCACCCGCCTCATCAATTTTATTGTAAAAGAATGCACCGAACTGCGCACCGGTGAGCTCCGTAGTAGCGTCGGTCACTTTTTGGAGGATCCTATTCAGATCGAGTTCTTCTGATATTGCACTCATTACCATATTCATGATCTCCAGTCTTTCGGTATATTTTCTGGATAACTCTTTCGCACTTAATTGTGTCGATATATCCCTGGCGATTTTTGATGCACCTATAACCTGACCACTTTGGTCGATAACCGGGGATACTGTGAGGGAGAGTTGTAATATTTTTCCGCTTTTCCCCTGTCTTACGGTTTCAAAATGGTCAACCTTATCACCTTTTTTGATCTGCCCGATAATATAATTCTCTTCCTCGAGCCGATCAGGTGGTATAATCAAGGAAATATGTTTGCCTACCGCTTCAGACTCAGTGTATCCAAAGGCTTTTACTGCGGCAGGGTTCCAACTGGTAATTATCCCTTCAGTGGTCTTACTGATGATGATGTCATCAGAAGAATTAACTATTGCTGCAAGTCGTGCTTGTTTTTCGGCAAGATCTGCCAGACGTAGTTCCTGTTCTTTTTCTGGGGTTATATCCAGCACCGAACCAATAAAACGGACAGCTTTCCCTTTTTGATGATATACTTTCCCTTTGGCACGAATCCAGCGTACTTTAGCATCCTGAGCACCAACCGTCCGGTACTCAATATCGTATTCTCCATCTGCTTTTCTTCCCGAAAGCAGATCCTGATTTATAGCTGCCACACGCTCGCGGTCATCGGGATGCAGCCCTTTGATGAAGTCATGCTCAAAGCTAACCCCTTCATTATGCGTTATACCAAATAATTCACGGCAACGCGCGTCCCATTCCATCTTTCCTGTTTCTAGATCCATATCAAATGTGCCAAGCTGGGCGGCAAGCTTTGAGAGGCGGATTTGCTCATAGGCTCGCTCAAGTTCCATCCTGGATAAAACCTGGCTGGTCACATCAATGGAAATTGCCAGCACGCCGATGATGGATCCATATGCATCGCGGTAGGCCTGGTAGGCAAAATTCTGGTAAACGGTATCATCTACCCCATGGCGGATTAGCTTCACGGGTTGCTCGCTGGCAAAAAATGACTCCCCAGTTCTGTAGACTGCTGACATGACCTCTTCCAATCCCTGCTTCCCAGCATCTGGAAGCGCCTGAAAAACAGGTTTTCCTGCGACATCCTCAAATGGTTTGCCCCAAATATCAAGCATAGCATCATTTACTAAATCGACTATAAATTCCGGTCCCCTTAACAGGCACATGGCTACCGGAGCCTGCAGGATCATGTTTCTAAAATTTTGCTGGGTAAACTCGGCTTCCTGTTTTGAGAGAATCAGATCGGTAACCTCAGCGGCGGTATTCATCACCCCGTAGACTTTGCCCTGGTTATTAAACAAAGGGGTAAAGCTATAGTTGAAATAAAAGATTCTAGCTTCCCCCTCTACAATAAGATCTATTCGCTGGTTTCTGACATGTAGGGGAACACCGGTACGGTAAACACTGTCCAGCTGTCCATATATCGGGGTGCCCTCAAGCTCAGGTAGCAACTCAGCGTAGGGCTTCCCAATGACATCGGCGCCCTTACCCCAAACCTCGATGATCGATTGATTGGCTCTGGTGATTATCATCTTCGGCCCCGTATACACTGCAATTGGAAATGGCGCACTATCAATTATCGCGGTCACTTCCTGCTCCCGGGCGCGGTGGCTACTGTAGTCAAAATGCTCCTGTTCGTTGGCTCTATTCATTTAAATTTAACTTTGGGGTAATGATACTGCTGATTAACCTAGTTCCCTCGCGCGAGTTGCTCTGCGAGTACAAGTAATTCCTCAAGATCGAAGGGCTTGGCCATAAAAGCATCGGCTCCGGCCTGCGCGGATAAGCTCTGCACATCGTTGTTTGCAGAAACATAGATAACCGGAATCTGTTTCACCCGCTCATTCAACTTTAGGGATCTGGTGGCCTCAATTCCTCCAATTGAGGGTATCCAGTTGTCCATCAGAATGACATCTGGAGCAATCTCGCCCGCCGTTTCAGCAGTATTGTCACAAACTGTCCTGGTATGCACCGTCCACCCATTCTCTTCGAATAAAAACGTAAAGATTTCCAGCATGTCCTCATCATCGTCAAAAATCAGCACAGTCTTTTTCATAACCAAAGATATCATTTTTTACAAATCTCCTCTTGCGTACAAACACTTCTCAACCCCGGGGGTAATTGCCGCAATTCTGTAACGGTTTTTCCGCAATTAAATATATAAAGTCTAGAATGGCGTATGATTTGATGTAGAGCAGCTATGAACAGTTATTTTTTTCCTCACGTTTTTACCTGTATTGTAATTGATGATGACCCAAGTTTTTTAAAAATCATGGAATTGTGCTTAAGTAAAATCCCATACCTAAGTGTTTTAGGGTTTTATACGGATCCCATTGACGCTTTGGAGGCATTCAGAGAAGCAGGCCGCATTGATTTTCTGTTTATTGACGTACGCATGCCTGTCTCAGGTTTAGATTTCGCTGCCCGCATTCGCGAGCAGGTTAAATTCCTGGTCTTTCTCTCTGCTTATCCTGAGCATGCATTGGATGCCTTTAGCGTCAGCGCAGATCATTATTTGCTAAAGCCAGTAACCTTTGAGGCCATTGAGCGCGCTGTGGATAGTATCCTTAAAAACGCAGGTTATTCTTGGCAGGAATCGTAACTGAGCATCAGCATGTTTACTGGTAAAAGCAAACTATCTTGAAGCCAAAAATAGCTGACCGAAAACTATGGTCAGCTACTGGATCGACGGGACTAAGACCGGTATTATGAAGCGATGAGTAAATATGTTTTTCGCCTAATAGTCAAAAAGAGTGGTAAAAATCAAAATTAAGGTTTTTGTTTAATGAATTTACGAATCTCATTGGCTTAAGGACTTCATGAAAATTGTTTAAAGTATTAATTCAGGTATTAGCCGCAACAAAACTAGTATACGCAGGAATTTTTGCTGCTTTATAACCGATAGGCTTGGCTGCGTTAAAGGAGCTTGTTAAATAGGCGATCTTATTTGGATAATGCGTAATTGAGTTTGAACTCTCTGTAAAACATCCTTAGTTTGTTTTTTCTGTAAGCTCAATCCAGGCAGGAGCATGATCGCTGGTTTTCTCCCATCCACGGACATGTTTGTCTACTCCACCGTCCTGGAGCTTTTCAGCTATGGACGGGCTAAGCAGGAAATGGTCCAAGCGCAGGCCTGCATCTCTACTGTAGGCGTTCCTGAGGTAATCCCAAAAAGTGTAGATTCGTTTTTCTGGATACAGTGTTCTAATTGCATCCCTCCAGCCCTGAGCTAAGAGCTTCTGGTAAGCCTTCCTGACTTCTGTTCTAAACAACGCGTTGTTAAGATATTTTTCGGGTTTATAGGTGTCGAGCTCTGTGGGTATGACATTGTAATCTCCGACGAGCAATACCGGAAGGCATGTGGCGATTAGGGTTTTTGCATGCTTGTCCAGCCGCCCCAACCAGCGGAGTTTATAGTCAAACTTAGGGCCTGGACAGGGGTTACCGTTTGGCAAGTAAAGGCAACCAATAACCGTATCGAAAGTAAAGCCTTCAATATAGCGGCTGTGGGTAAAGGTTTTATCATCTCCTGGCAGGTCTTCGCGCAGCAGTTTAATTGTTTTTTTGGAAAGAATCGCTACGCCGTTCCAACTCTTCTCTCCTAACCATATGGCATCGTAACCTGCCGCTTTGAGTTTATCCTCAGGGAAGTTCTTATCTTCGCATTTGAGTTCCTGCAAGCACACGATATCAGGCGCTGAGGTTTTGAGCCATCTTAAGAGCACAGCTAACCTGCCGTTGATACCGTTGATGTTATATGTGGCGACTTTCATTTTGGGATAGCAGGCGAAGCCCCTTTCGGGGCTTGTTTATTTTACTTTTTTCTCGATATCCTTACGCTGGTTTGAGCCGACCTTTTTAGCTTCTTTGATTGCCGATGGTTTCACGTCTAGTTTATTCGCTTCATATTTAATCTCGTGATCCTGGTTGGAAACTGAGTTCCTTTCTACTTTTGTTCCTCTTGCCATAATTTTAATTTTTAAATTTATATATAGAACACCTGGGAAGGGGCTTGGTTTTGCAGATGGTAATTTTCGATGCTTTTACCAGCGGGAGATTTGTCGGTTAAAACTGTTTTTGATTTAAACATTTTTTGATTTAAACATTTTTTGATTTTCGTTGTTAGGATAATGTTTTTTTCAACTGTAAAACGATGGTTTATGACGGATAAATCTATTCATGAATTGGCCGGATCTTTTGCAACTGTAAAGATGCTGGCTTCAAAAATTATTACTGACAACCCGCAAAATATCCAAGTGGTAAGGCTTGCAGAACTTATTTTCAAAATTGCAGATGAGCATGTCTCGCAGCTGAAATCAGCAGATTTTCAGCAAGATATTAAAACTTGAAGCCCTGTATTCTTCTTGGATTTTATGCTGAGCCTAGATTTGAGCTGCTAGGAAAGCAGGTGCTGATCTTTGCATTAATAAGCCTATAGATTGATTTGTTTATAAATTTCCTGGGGAGTCTGGGCCGCATCAATAAAAGGGATATTTCGCTCCCTTGCCGCTTGCTCGAGCCATTCTCCCCAAATGATTGCTCCGTTTTCGTCAGCATCCATCCCTGGCATTGGGCGCTCTGCATTACGGATTCGCGCTAATTGTAGCTCTCTATCCGTTTTAAGAAAATAAGCTTTATCAAACAAATCGATCATATTGAATACGTTGCCCGATCCTCCAAAGAGGAATACCCGTTGATGTTGGTAGAGAAATTTATTTAGCGCTTTCCTGCTCCAAAGGAATGAATAGGACTTACTGATTGCTTCCTCGGCGCTTAGGGGCGCAGGAAATTTTGCTCCTGATGGGGAGAACCAGGCGCTAAGTCCGTCAATCCGGTCGGCATCATAAGCGGGGATTCCCGGTTGCGAAAGGCAGCTAGCAAGGTAACTTTTTCCTGAACCTGAGGGACCAAATACGAGTATTTTCATTTGTAATAATAAGCATTTTCGCCGGCTTATGAATTATCTGGCTTCCTCGCTATCTGGAAAGGCTCAGTTTACATCAGAGGATATCAGCTAGCATCCCTTTAAGCGTTTGCAAATTACCATAAGCATCGCCCATGGTATTGTTAAAATAGACGAACACCTCTTTCCCTTCCAATAACCATTCTGCAATATAGCCCGCATACTCTTGCAGGATATCCGGAGCATAACTGCCGCGGTAATCGCCTCCTGGTCCATGAAACCTTAAGTAGCGAAAATCTGTATTCGGCCCTGCTGAAGGGCCCGCTCCCATTCCTTTATCATGGATAACCATAGCCAGATTATTGTATTCCAATAATTCCATTATCTCCTCAACATATAAAGAGGCGTGACGAAACTCTAGTGCAATCTTCCATTTATTTTCTGGGTCACCCTCGCGAAGTAAGGACATCAAATTGGCAATCTGCGTAAAATTACCGATCCTCACGCTAGGGGGAAATTGTACCAAAAGACATCCCCTTTTTTCATCTACCCAGGAAATTACTTCCATAAACCTGCCGAGCTCATCTGGACTAAAAGCCAATTGCGGAGCATGGGTAATTCCTTTAAAAAGCTTAAAACTGAACCGGAAGCTACCCGGCACTTCGCCCGTCCACTTTTTTAATGTCCTGGCCATGGGGATTTTATAGAATGAACTATTGATCTCGATGCTATTCATCAGCGAGCCATAATAGCAAAGCCTGGAGCGATCCCTGTATTCATCCGGATAATGCAGTTTGTTCGGAACGGGCAATATCAGCCCGCTTGTCCCCGAATAGTAACCTGTTATTTGCTGTTCCATTACTCACTAAAAACACTAACAAGAGATAAATTGTTGGGACAAACTTCTTATTTTTGATTGCAAGGCCAGCCGTTTTCCTGTACATGATGATCTAGTCTCTGAGAGGTCCGAAACTATTACTGGATAAAACTATAAACAGCGCTCCTGTAAAAAGTAACTGATTGATAGCGATCAATGGTCGTTATTTGGAGCTTGTCAAAACTTATTGCCTTTACGCAGGTTTTATTTTTAGAGATTATCCTCGTTGCGGAGAATAACGATATCCGGTAAGTTAACATTTTCCAAGGCGAGCGGTGATGAGATTAAACTATATGAAGATGTCAGGAGCCCCCAATTGATATGGGACTTCCTGACTTTTTCATTTAAGCGCGAGGATTATTGCATTCCGAACATAATAACCATACTCCCCTCCAAAGAAAAAATCCTTAGGGGTTTCAGACTTAGATTAAAAAAATATTACTGAGTAAATATTTTAAGCGTTTACTCTAGCTTTGCATATAGTGCGATCAGCTACTTTTTTGTAACCATTTGCCTTAGAGTCAATAAAGCTACAGCCCCGGAAATTTTCTCACGCTTATCAGCCAGTGCTGAACACAACCATAGTTTTTCTTTAAAAATAGATTTTTTCCAGGAAGTGTATGGGCTTTGCATTACCCCTGCGAGATTTCACGTTGTGGATTATCTCAAAGAAAATATTGCAGGTACATCAAAAGGCATCTTCCGCACCGTCAATCTGGAAAATAAGGGTATATTTTGATCTTTCACATCAAAAACCAGATGGTACCATTAAGTGTTGTCAATTAGAGGCTAAACAAAAATCCATATGGAGCGAAAAAAAATATTGATTGTTGAGGATGACCTTGTCTTACTGGAAATCCTTACAGATATTCTCTCTTCGAACGGTTATGATTGTAGAGGTTGCCCTGAGGTGGGAATGGTAATCTCCCTGGCAGAAAGTTTCAAACCTGACCTCTTCATTATTGACTATATGCTTCCTGAATGGAATGGTGGGGAACTGTCGGGAGCGATTAAGGGGCTGGAAGGCTTTGCGCAAACGCCGATTATTATCACATCGGCCTATACCAGCATCTTGCTCTCTGTGGCAGATTACGGCTGTGACGCGGTGCTGGAGAAGCCCTTTAGTATTGATGAGCTTTTGAAGCTCGTAACATCGCTACTTAGCGTTGGCTCACCCGACACTGGACTATCTGCGAGGGTCAAGATGATCGTAAAGAACATCATCCCAAAGCGTTAACAGCTGAAACATTTGTTCAAAACTCCCTTGTGCGTACATCATAACACTAGCCAAGCTAGCCTCTCCAATCCCTTAGCTGTAGAAGGGAAGGATTCTAAAGTTAAAGTCATAGCTGAGCGCTCTGACGGAAATTCGAGCCCTTAAGTCCGAATTTGCATTGTCGAGAGCGGATTAGCGCCTGGGCAGATGCAGTAGATTGTATCGAGCCATTTTGATTAGCAAAAAGGATATCTGGTATTATTTTTGACCTTAAAAACTTATTTTACCGGCCTAAAAAGCATATTATGATAAAAAATCTACCTAAAACCCCTATAGAAAAAATTATTGCGCCGGTTAGCCGTTTTGTCCACCTGGAATATACCAGTGGGATCGTACTGTTAATCAGTGTAGTTATCGCGATATTCTGGGCAAACTCAGCTATCGGGGACTCTTATCACCATTTATGGGAAATGCATTTCAAAGTTGGCCTGGGCGAGCATGTGCTCGATAAGCCCTTGCACATCTGGATTAACGATGGGCTAATGGCGCTTTTTTTCTTCGTAATCGGACTCGAACTCAAGCGGGAATTTATGGAAGGGGAACTCTCTACCTTTTCAAAAGCTTTACTACCAATGACTGCGGCTCTAGGGGGCATGCTCGTTCCGGCCGGAATATATATGCTTTTTAATTCCGGTAGTGAGACGCAGCATGGATGGGGCATCCCGATGGCTACTGATATCGCTTTTGCACTGGCGCTGCTTTCGATGGCAGGTAAGCATATCCCTGGCTCTGTTAAAGTTTTTCTATCGGCTCTTGCTGTAGCTGATGATTTGGGGGCTGTGCTAGTCATCGCCTTTTTTTACACTGGATCAGTTAATTTTATCGCATTGGGTATTGCGGGCTTATTTTTATTGGCGCTGCTTATCGGAAATGCGATGGGGATACGCAGTACTGCGTTTTATTTAATTATCGGTATTGCCGTATGGATTGGTTTTTTGCTCTCAGGGGTACATGCTACTCTTGCCGGGGTTTTGGTGGCTTTTACCATTCCTGCCAGGACCAGGATTGATGAGCAGGTTTACTCCAGTGCACTCCGCCGGCTAAGTGACGATTTCGATAAGGAGATTCCCAGCAATAGCACACTCACCACTCCTGAGCAGCATCGGACCATACGGCAGGTTAAAGATTTGAGCACGGCAGCTGAAACGCCACTTCAAAAAATTGAACATGCCCTACACCCCTACGTGGCTTTCCTAATTATGCCTCTTTTTGCTCTTGCTAACTCAGGCATTATCATTGGAGCGGATTTCTTTTCTGCCATACTAAATCCAGTATCACTGGGCGTGAGTGTCGGGCTTGTTGCAGGTAAATTTGCCGGTATCATGCTATTCTGCTTTGTGATGGTAAAGTTAGGTTTTGCCCGTTTGCCCATGGGTTCTACCTGGAAGCAAATGATGGGAATCTCGCTGTTAGCCGGGATTGGTTTTACCATGTCACTGTTTATTAGCGGACTAGCTTTCGCGGATTCGCAGCCTGCCCAGCAGGCCAAATATGGCATTCTGATCGCATCTGTGATAGCAGGTTTACTAGGCTCGCTGGTTTTAAAGTCGACAATAAATAAAAATCTAACTGAGCATTGATAATGGAAGATAAAAAAAAGTCAGGTTTCGTAGATTTTCTAAATCTTTTCTTTGCCCGCAGGTTTAATCTGCATCTGGATAAGGCAAATGAGGAAGAAGTGGTGGCCTCGATTAGGGCCAACAGCGTTTTTGTCGGCCCCAGCCTCTGGGTTCTTATATTTGCGATTTTTATTGCCTCTATCGGCCTTAATGTCAACTCTACCGCTGTTATTATTGGAGCAATGTTGATTTCTCCCTTAATGGGTCCGATTATAGGGGTTGGCCTAGGTATCGGGATTAATGATTTCTCACTGGTTAGGCAGGGAGGACGAAATCTTTTGATAGCGGCATTGATCAGTATTGCAACCTCTGCGCTATATTTCTACCTAACCCCTTTACATGATGCGCAGAGTGAATTACTTGCCCGGACAACTCCTTCGATCTGGGATGTCTTCATTGCCTTTGTAGGCGGAATGGCCGGGGCCATAGCGGTAACCAGAAAGGAAAAAACCAATGTTATCCCCGGGGTGGCCATCGCGACAGCGCTCATGCCTCCCTTATGTACCGCCGGTTATGGCCTGGCATCAGGAAATTTACTTTATTTCGCCGGTGCATTATATCTGTTTTTCATTAACAGTGTTTTCATCTGTATATCTACTTATTTGATTGTGCGTTTTTTAAAATTCAACAAAAAGCATTTTGAAGATCAGGGTACAGAAAAAAAAGTTTCCAGGTATATTCTCTTTACAGTACTTCTAACGGTTATCCCCAGCATTTATCTGGCCTATGGAATCGTGCAGAAGAGCATCTTCGAAAACAGTGCGCAGCGCTTTGTCCGTGAGGTTTTCAATTTTAGCAATACACAGGTAGTCAGCAAGTCTTTCAAATATTCGAGAAAATCCAGCGAAATTGATCTGCTGGTCATCGGGGCACAGCTCTCGCAGCGGACAATGGACACTATCCGGATGAGACTAAAAGACTATCGTCTGCAAGGAGCCAAGCTAACCATCCGTCAGGGGCTTGATGCGCGGGCAAATATTGATTTTTCTCAGATTAAGGCCAGTATCATGGAGGATGTTTTTAGCAGAGACTCCCTTAAAGCTGGCAGTGAAAAGCGAGCATCTGACCCTTCTCCTAAAATCAGCCAAGAGCTCAAGGCACTTTTTCCCGCAATTAAATCTTATAACCTTGCCAAGGTAATTTTCCGCTCCACCGATACAGCCAAAAACGATTCTCTACTTCAATTTACGGCAATAGTAAAGAGCCGGATCGACCCTGGGGACGAGGTTAAATTGCAAAGCTGGTTAAAGGCCAGGCTAAATCAGGATACCGTGCTGGTGCTATTAAAGTAATGGCTTTGTTAGCGGTTATGCTAACAGGTACTATTAAACCAAAGTAGAAGTACCCCACGCAATCTCTAATTATGTGTTCCATAAATACTCGTCATACCCCAGATCTTATGATTTGAAGGACGGGGGACATTCTTTTTATTCTTTTGCAGCCCTGGTGCTGTTAGCGATCTGAGCAGAAAATACACTCAAATATATCACAGCATTGGGATTTTTTATATACTTGCAGCTTGAATTAAATTTCCGGAAAACCCTGTTTTCAACTGTAGATATTATTCTCGATTACAAATAAGCTAAATTAACAAAATCAAACTATGCCAGATTTTATGACAACGGAACAGGCAGCACTAAAAAAACTGATCAGACAACGTGACCTTTTCAAAGGACTGCTCATCGGGGCCTGTATTCTATGGCCGATAATTCTGATCGCAGCGGTCTACTTTTACTTCAAAAAAAACAATACGGCGCTTTTTATTCCGGTATGCACAATGTTAGCTATCTTTCTTCCTGTCTATCTGCGTCTGAACGCTTTGAATGCTGAGGTAAAATCCAGGCAGCAGCACTGATCTTAAAGGGAAAAGCTTTCCTTGAGGGCAGTCCGATATTAACTGCAAGAAAGCGGTTTTGCACAGTTATCAGTTAATGCCGAGCTTGATCTGAAGACATCCTGTCGCATGACAACTCAGCGCGTCGCTATAGGTAGCGCGGAAGCGTTGATTATAATCTATATTCGGCTGGCATGCCCCGGTTAGTCTGCGCTTAAAATCTGATGATTTTTAATGATCTTCTACGGTATTTTTCGGCTGTCTGCTTAGCGCTTCCATTTCTGTCTCTACTCCTTTGTCATTCTGCTGTTTCATGAACAGGGTGAGCCTTGCGTTCAGTTGCTTTTTAATGGCAGCGTATCTGGTATCGGCTGAGAGGTTTTTAAGGTTGTAGGGATCGCTGGATACATCATAAAGTTCTTCTCTTGGCCGGGAAAGGTAAAAAGAGGCCCGAGTGGGGTCTTTTTGCATCCATTCTTTAAATAAGGAACTGTGTGTAACCACATTGGAAAACTTGTTTTCCCAGTTCAGGTTCAGGATGTACAGGTATTTTTCGCTTCTAATGGACCTGCTGCCGTAGGCATCGCTTCCCTGGATGATTCCCCGTGTGGTGTGCTCAGCAAAGAGGTAATCATGAAAATGGGTCTGCTCACCGGTGAGCACTTTTTTAAAGCTCTGTCCATCGAATCCACTATTTCCATTGCCATCCTTTACCCCCGTGTTGATTTTAGTAGGGTCTCCTCCTGCGATATCAATCAGCGTAGGCAAAACATCCATGTACTGAAGCATTGCAGGATTGCGCGTGCCGGGTTTTGTTTTTCCTGGCCATTTGACGATGAAGCCTGAACGCAGGCCCTGGTCGTAAAGGGTCCACTTGGAGAAGGGGAATGAATTGCCCTGTTCGGTGGTGAAGATGATTATAGTGTTTTCTTTTTGCCTTGATCGTTCTACCATCCCCATGCATTCTCCAACCAGGCTGTCCAGGTAGCTGATCTCGGCAAAGTATCTAGCCATGTGGATTCGGGTGAGTCTGGTGTCGAGCATATTAGGGCCTAGTTTTATTTTATCCGGATTGTAGGCATGCCGGTTTCCCCTGTTCCAGGGCTCATGGGGCTGGTTGCTGGCGAACATTAAAAAATAGGTTTTTTCGGGTCTTTTGTGATGTAAGCAGCTGCTTTGGCCAGATCGACGTCCTGGCCCTTACCATTGTCATGATCCCTGCCGCCAAGGAATTCAAAAGGGTATGCTTTATCAGGGGCATAATGGCGTTTGCCGATCAGTGCCGTACGGTAACCAAGTGCCTGAAGGTAAACCGGTAAGGTCTTAATGCCCTCATAGATCATCGTATGGTTGGGATAGGCTCCATTTCTTACCGGCCCCAGTCCGCTCAAGAGTGATTGCCGGGTTGGGGAGCAGACTGGAACCATGTTGAACATGTTGTCCAGGCAGATGCCTTCGCTGGCCAGTTTAGATAAATTCGGGGTACTTACCTGGCTGCTGCCATATGGGGCGATGTCGCCCATGGAGAGGTCATCGGCTATAATAAGGACAATATTGGGCTGCTTTGCAGGTTGGTTTGGCTTTTTTTTCTCGGCCGGTGTTAGCCCTAGTAAGCTTCCTGTAAGCAGGATTGTAAATATCGCCGCTATAAACATTAGTAAAGCGTTTGTCTGATGGATCTGCATGTTATGAATTCTTATTTCCTTTGCCATGAGCAAGATACGGGGATTTCCGGGGAATTACCAAGGTAAAGTGTTTTGATGATTCACAGGCATTTCAAAAGACAAGCTGCAGCCGGCCTGTACCCTGCACCGGGCACGGAACAGTCAGCCGAAAGATCAGCAACAAAATCAGAGAAATTAGCCTTAAAGAAGGTTTATGCAGGCAGGCTTAACTAGCTTTATTTGATTTCGGCCCGTTTGGATTCCTCAAAGGTTGCAGGCGTTTACCGCGAAACGGCAACTATCCCCTGTTCTGCCCATTAACAATTGATCCCGGGAAAATCAAAAACCGAAGCTTACTAAGCTTGCCTTCTCCTGGAATGTTTGGCACTTGAGGCCATGCCCGGAAGCGTATACCAGCCTTGCTCTCGTGGCATTTCTAGCTTTAACTTTTTCTGCTGCCCACTAGCAGGCCGAGGGCTAGAACCAGGCTAATTCCCAAAGCAATCTTTGTCCTTTTGGATGGTACGGGTAGCATCATCTCCCCGTAGATCCTATGGGGATAACCCGAAGGATGGAGCACGTTTCCCTCACTAGGATCCCCTTGTTTAACTTTCATCAGCATCCGCATTCCTGCCGATGCAGTATTCACCAGGAGTTTGGGAAAAATATCGTGCATAGTTTTCAGTGCCCATGAATTAAAATCCGGAAATTTATCTTTTCTGGGATGCATGGCAAGTTTGAGCAGTGATTCCGCGGTATCCCTTGGGTCAGCCGCCGATGGGGGAATTTTAAAGTCCAGTCCGGAGTATTTGGCGGAATGCATATTGCCCGTTGAGCGCTGTATCTGGGGGTATAAGTTGGCGATATGAATATCTCGATGAGCTGAAAATTCTCCCTGCAAACATTCCATCATGCCTTTAATACCAAACTTGGTGGCGGAATATACAGCGCTGTAGGGGGCTGGCATAAAACCGCCAATGGATACATTGTTAATCAATACACCTTTTTTTTGTATTTTGAATATCGGGAGGACAGCATGGGCGCAGTTAAGATAGCCTACCAGATTTGTTTTTACTACCTGATGGGATACCTCAATGGGGATTTCTTCGAACTTTCCACTGGCCATTACCCCGGCATTGTTTACCCAAAAATCAATGTCGCCAGAAAATCCCATAGATTGCTTCAGTAACTCCTTCACCTGCTCATAGTCGGAAACGTCGGTAGCAACGCCCATGGCAACAGCTCCGAGTGCCTGGCAACGTGCTACAGCTTTCTCTAGAGCCTGCTGACCTCGGGAAGCAAGCACGAGCTTGCATCCTGCTTTGGCGAACGCTTCAGCGGTGGCCAGCCCTACCCCACTGGAAGCACCGGTAATGACAACGGTTTTATCTTTTAACTCTGCGTAACTGGTTTTCATCTGTATGTCTTTTGGATAAAGAATGAACAGATAGCGCACTGAAAAAGTTTTTGACGGGATGACCGGGGAACGCGGTCCGCCGAACCGCCGGATTATATCTTATCAGCATACAAAGCGCATCAAACCCGCATGAAAACAGCCTAAGCGATGGGGGGGGGGCATGGTAATTCTGCTTTTTTTACTTAGGCAGTCTCGGATTGATGTAGGGGCAGAGCAACTGAAAATACAGATCCTTTTCCCAACTCGCTCTCTACCGAGATCTCGCCGTTATGGTCCGAGATAATTCGATTTACGATATAAAGTCCCATTCCTAGTCCGTTATATTTTTTCTCGACCCGTTTCTCGCGGAAAAACTTTTCAAAGATTTGACTTTTGGTTTCCTCCGACATGCCCATCCCCTGATCAGCAACTGAAATAATAAGCTTATCATTCTCAATATAGCTCTTCAGCACTATTTCGCTCTCCAGCGCCGAGTACTTAGCTGCATTATTTACCAGATTGGTAATTACCTGTTCCAATCTGAGGCTATCTGCATAAAGGTTTCCCTCGCAGGAAATCAATAAACTAAGCTTGTGTTTGGGAGCCAAAAGGGAGATTCCTTGCCGGATTTCATCAAAAAAGGTTTGGATTGGAATAATTTGCTGGTCATAGGCCACAACACCGTGTTCAAACTTGGAAACATCCATTAACTGGCGCACCAGGGAGATGATCTTCCTGGTTTGATCTTCGACCTTAGAAAGGATATTATAGACTAATGGAATCGCGGCACTTTTGCTTTTAGCAAGCTGACTAAGTCCCAATAGTATCGTCAAGGGTGAATTAAGCTCATGGCTGGCTACAGATAAAAACTCGGTCTTGAGCTTATCCAACTCGCTGGCCTGCTGTAATGCTTCTTCATTCTGCTGATTGAGATCTAAAAGTGCAGCGTTTTTAAGTTTTACCTCTTCATAAGCGCTTACCGGACCAGCCTGTTCAATCTGTGTGCGCACGGCTTTAACCTTCTGCTGATCAAGCCGGGTTGAACGGGGTATAGAAAGGCTGAGATAAATGATCGTAAAGTCTGCCATAGCGGTGACTTCCAGTATAGGAACAAGTTTCCTTGCATAATCAATTCCCGGATTATCATACCTTAAGATATCTGTAGTTCTGAAGCTGATTTCTGCTATCAGCAAATAACGGCCATCTTTGAAATCCACCCCTAGTTTGAACACTCCCTGATCTGCCTTATCGATAACCTCACGGCATACTTCCGACACGGCAGTGGCAAAAGTGGTCTGGGTAGAAATGGTAAGTCCTAGCAGAGATAAAGTAGAGATAGACCTTTTATAGGCTAGAGTAAGGTCCATTTCGTTCTCTAGGCTTACCAGTATCAATTCAGTCATATCTTTAAAATTTAGCAATTACCACAGACATATCATCACTCAGGCGGGCATAATCTTTATAAACCGCTGCCGCCTGAAGGCTGAGGTCTAATCTATTCAAGCCCGGGAGTTTTCCTGTTTCCCATCTGGAACGGATGCCATCCGAGCAGAGTATAACCTGGCTGTAATCCTGGGCATCTACTACAAGATCATTCATTGTATTGGGTATATTATGGCCAATAATTCCGTTATACGACAAATGACTTTTACTTAGTAACGGGCCGGTCAATTTGGTCGCTATATTGCCAACACCGCCTATGCGTAATTGTTTGGCTTTCACATCATAAATTACGATAGTGGCAACCAGTCCCCTGGTTTTTCTCACCTCAGGATGAATATAACGAATTATATCCACCGGTGAGGGGGAGGGGCATAGCTTAAATGCCCTTATTGCCTCATTTGCAGCCAGGTTCGCCTCTGGACCGTGTCCCAGTCCATCGCATAAAATAAACTTAATGTATTCATCGCTTTGCTTTAAGTAACAGGCATCACCACTAACCAACTCTTTGGGTTTGGCTATCACCATTTCTTTGAACTGAAATCCTTTTTTTATTTTCGCCTGTGCAGGCGTGGATTTGTATATTCGGCTCAGCACCATCGTTCCCCAGCCAACATGGGAGAAAATATCAAAGACATCGGACAGGCGCTTGATACTGCCTAACCCATGCCCCATGGTATTGCTCGTTGAAAAACCGTCCTTCATCATTCGGACGGTATCCCGCATTCCTGGCCCCTTATCCAAACAAATCAGCTCAATATACGCTGCTCCCGAGTAATCGAAATAGCCCAGTAGCAGCTCTCCCGCCACCGCATATTTATGGAGATTGGAGGTCATCTCTGCTGCGATGATATCGAGCTGAGATATCTTAGCTGGCGGAAAACCTTTACTAACAGCCAGGTTATGGACTTCTTTTTTTAAAATCGCGTAATAGCTTCTATCCGAGGCATCAAAGCTCTTATAGGTTGCATCAACCATTTATCCATTTAATTATGGTCACTTTTGTGCCCTTTCCCACTTCACTTTTTATATCAAATTCATTAACCAATCTTTTGGTTCCTGGCAGGCCAAGCCCAAGGCTCTTTCCGGTGGAAAAACCGTCTTTTAAAGCAAGTGCGATATCTGCAATACCCGGCCCATTGTCTTTAAAAGTCAAGCGGATACCATTGTCTCTGCCGCGGGAAATCACCTCTATCAGCACCTGTCCCCCGCCACCGTAGCGCAACATATTGCGCACCAGCTCGCTGGCAGCAGTGAGGAGCTTGGTCTGGTTGACCAGCCCCATTTTAATTTTAATCGCATACTCTTTTACGCGGTTACGCAAAGGTACCACGTCCTGCTCCTTGAGCACGCTCATATTATCCTTACTAAGCGAAATCGTGTTGGTCATCATCGGCTGGCTCTATTTCATCTTCTTCAATAAACTGAATCTTGGATTTTAATAGATCCATCCCTTTTTCTACATTAAGGGCTGTAAATACTCCTTTTAGCGGTAGCCCCAGCTCCACTAACGTTATGGCCACAGCAGGCTGCATACCTACTACCACCGTTTCGGCGTCTAATAGTTTAGACATGATACCGATATTGCCAATAATCCTCCCCATAAAGGAGTCTACTATACTCACCGCGGAGATATCGATTAAAATTCCCTTCGCTCCGGTTTTGCTTACCATTTTAACCAGGTCAGCTTCCAGATCAAGGGCGAGACGGTCATACAGATCTACCTGAATGGTCACCAATAAAAATTGTCCCATCCGTAATATTGGGATTCTCTCCATTTCAATATTTATGCTGGTTTAACAATTGTCTTCCTAACCTCCAGTCTCAGAATTTTGAATGCATGAACTAAGGCGCTGGCTAATGTAGCCTTAGTTACAATACCCGAGAGGTCGATCCCTAAATGAACTATTGTCTGCGCAATTTCCGGACGGATACCGCTAATGATGCACTCTGCCCCCATCAAGCGGGTCGCACTTACCGTTTTGAGTAAATGCTGAGCAACCAGCGAGTCGACTGTTGGAACACCTGAAATATCCAGGATAGCCACGCTACTCCCTGACTCCACAATTTCTGTTAAAAGACTCTCCATCACCACCTGCGTGCGGGCGCTATCTAAGGTTCCAATTATTGGCAGGGCTAAAATCCCATCCCAGACGCGAATTACAGGTGTAGATATCTCGGTAATCTCATCGGTCTGGCGCAAAATAACCTCTTCTCTGCCCTTTAGAAAGGTTTCAAAAGTTACAATCGAAAAATTATCCATTAACCGATGTAATTTGAAACTAAGATCGATTAATGTTTTCGGATCGCTCACCTCCTCTTGTATGACCTCGATCAGGGCCTCCTTGAGACTAATGATAAAAAGTCCCGTTTCACGCGGGCTAAAGCCTTGTCTGGCTCGGCTAATCGAAATCCCGCTTAAAATCTCCAGTACGTGATCGAAATCGCTTGAATCAACCTCTGCCAGGTTTCTTTCATTTAAAGATTTGACCAAGGCCGATATCAGTTCTTCGGATTCAGCCCGGAGCTCTTCATTGCTCATCAGGTCTTCCCTCAGCCCGCTATCGGATAGCTGGTTTTTCATCCAGCGCTCTAAGATCGCGGATTCTTTCTTTTTAAAGAGTTTAGTTATCTCTATTGCCATATTTTGGAGTTAATTAAGTGGTAATGCTACGAAAATTTGCTGGAATTCAAAACTAATCAGAGGCTTGTAACCTATAAGCTACAAAGCAAATTATTGGCAGCATAATAGCTTCTATTTATTGTGATGGGTATCCATGAAACGACCTAATGCCTCAAGAACCTCAGCTTCAACATCCTTCCCATCCTCCTGTACCCAAATGTCACCTTTCTTTCTAGCGCGATGAACACGATCACCGTTTCTCATAAAGTCAAAACTATTATGATTACTATATTCTACAATGGTGTACGTATCTTGTGTTCCGTCTACTGAGGTGTGATTATAGGCGAGTTCTTCCATAAATAGTTTGTTTTTTCTTATTAGGGACAAAACAGCTTATATAGCTAATAGTTTTAAGTATTTTAAAAAAACCATACCAAGGCGAAAAATGCGTTGAGAAAAAATATTAGCTCCTCTATCTGAAGCTCCAGACATTGTCACTTTACTTCTCGCTGAGCATAGCCGGACTCAAGTCTTTTGTTATAAAAAAGCCTTACCTTATGAAAAAGAGACGCTATATTTCTAAATCGTCCCGTTGATTTAATAAGGCTAAGGTCGGGAAATTTTAAGCATTATCACATCGTTTTGAAAACTGTAACCGAGTAAGTATAAAAGCGTGAATTTATGTAAACCAGGCTTTCTCTTCTCAAAATGACCTCTCTTTTTCTCTAATCAAACCTGAGGAATTACAAAAAAGGACAAGCCCATGTTGCCTGTCCTTTTATTGATCTTTGATTGGGCTATTTGGGGAGAAATTAATATCACGGTAACCGAATAGCTCAGCTACCGTTTCCCTAAAAAATCAATCCCTTAGCAAAGATTAATAACAGTATAACCCAATTTGCGTATAACAGTTTTGAAAATATTATTTTATATCTTACCCGTAATAAATAACAGAGTCAGTATGATAGATGAAAATGGGAATAACTGGGCATAAAAAGGATACAGCATCCCCCCTTTTTTCCAAAACAGTGATTTTTCTATTTATCGCTGTTCTTTTTTCTGCAACCTCAGTAGGTATTTCCTGCGCTAAAGTTTTTTAATCCTGCATAGCTTTACGAACTCTTGTTCCAGCCGCAGCGTTCGTGGTTTAACTGCACACGCGCCACGCGCGCGCGAGTAAAAGGGGACAGTTTAAATGTGGAACCGGCGACCGTTTTTCTGAAAAACCCAGTATGCTATAACAGCAGTAACTGCTCATTAAAGGGCCATGTATGCTTCCGCAACTATCTTACTGGTGTTTGGGTGGGTTCTAGTATCTGTGATATTTTTTGCTTCGAGGCCCATGCCTTTTGCAGCTCTTAAATATTGTTTAGAAAGGTCTATGTTGGTAGTTTGATAAATTTTACCAAGCGCAAAATTTAGGCAGGCTTCTACACTCTTTGTACCCTTAAAGTCGGCAAGACGTTTTTGATAGATGATGGCCAGATCGGCTAATCGGCCGTTGGCAGCATAAATGTCATAAACATCCAGGTAGTAAGACAGCTTCCCTCTGTCTTGCGAGGTCAGAAAAGCATTAACCGTTTCAGCATCTTTTTTATTTTTTGTTCTAACGTAGAAGTTCAATAACGACTTTAGCACAAAAAAGTCGCCACGCTTTAATGAGTCCGCGGTAATATAATTTTTTAAGGCATTCGGATTGTCGTTCAAAGCTTCATATGCTTGTGCAGCAATCAGCAAAGCGCTACCGCGTTCCCTGTTCAGAACCGCCAGTTCAGAGGCTTTGCGGGCGGTTGCCAACGCGCTTACAATATTCTTCTTTTTAAGGTATGCCCGACTAAGCTGTAAATGCGCTTTAGCAAATCCAGCATTCAGTGCTATTGATTTTTTTAGGTACTCAATAGCATTATCTAATTGGCCGAGTTCCGAGGATGTATACCCCAGCACATAATTTGATAAATAGCTCGGGCATTTTGGTTGAATGTATTGATCAACCGCCTTGTTTAAAGCTGTTAGCAACGCCATAGGACCATATTCTCCTTCGTTATTTAAAACATAAGTGTAAAACTGGCATTGTTCTTCGTACAAACGACAATCATCAGGCCATTTGCCTATCGCGGTGAACAGTAAACCTTCAACATTCAGGTTGTAGAGCTTTATAGGCCCGCCCACATCCATCATCTCCCATGATTGATAGTTGCTGACAGATAAGGAATGTTCGGTAACAAGCTTAGCTAAAGTTATCGCCAGTTCAGGGTTAAGATCGGTAGAGGTATTTAATGTTTCAAAGGCCGAAGCATATTTCTTTTGGGTTATCAAGGCTTTGGCAGCGTCAATTTTTTGGGCATCGGTTTGTGCAAATGTAAATGTAGTTAACAGACATATAATAAAAGTGATCAAGGCTGATTTCATTTATGAATTCTACTATTAAAGTTAATCGTATAAGTTTAATGTTTGGCTTTCCTAAGGTAGAATTATTTCTTAATTTTTACAACAGGGATTCTGTTGCAGGGGAGAATGCGTTTAAGCTGTGGATATTGTCATGGAAATAGAACATGACCTTTAAGCCGAAATTACTGCGGTGGGCATGTATGATAAAATGGTAGGCTGGCGGCAAAAGGAAGCTCTATGTTTGAAAGCTATATTAAGCAAAACATTGCAGGCGCCCCTGATCAAAGGCAAAGCGCTGACCAATATGGTGCATCACCTAGATGTTGCCCAAGCATTGCTTTTAATGCTGAAAACCCCGGGGCTTAGTGGCCATATATTCAATGTTGGTGACGACGCGCCCATCACCATGTACGAACTCGCGAATTCCCTTGGCAAAGTTCAGGGTACTTTTGAAGATGAAGAAGGGCTGTTGAATGATCCTTTCGAAGGTATTCAGGATATCTCGAAACTCCGTGAACTAACCGGTTTCCGTCCATTGGTACCAAGTTTCTACCTCGCACAGCAACTTGACATTCTATAACCCAGGTGATGACCGGCTATCGGTTCAGTTTCCTGCTACCCCAGCTTTGATCTGGACTTTCACTGGCGGGCAATCTTTAGTTGGGTAAATACCGGTCAATGAAAATATGGATGCCCTGACCAATAGCCATGGCATCCATTCCCAAAACAGCTGTACTTTTTATTTTGCGTTCTTTTTCTCTGTTACCTCTGTACGGATTTCCTGTGCGAGGTTTTTAAGTTCCTGCATTCCTTTTCTCACGCGCGTTACCGCAGCAGCGTTTCCATTCTCATAAAACTTAACCGCATCTGCTTCTACCGCAGCTACAAGTTCTTTAACTTTTGCAAATTTTTCCATTTTGATTTTAATTCAATATTCAACAATAAGTCCGCCTACTGGCCAGTAAAGTAATAAGTTTTTAATAGGGTCTTATTTTACTGTTGACTATTGGTCAAAATATTTTTTCAGCGACATGATTCGATTGGAGGAACCTAAAGCGAATAATAACAGGACCGCCTTCCCGGCTTCAAGGATAGGCAGAAAGCGCAAATATCGTTAAAAAAATAAAGATAATGCAACTTGAAACTGTTTTGATTCGTTTTCAGAAATTTTCCACTTTCCGAAATGCACCAATATGCCACAGTCGCAGCTCTTGCAGCCGAAGCTGCCGACTTGCAGGGGAAATTCTGGGAGATGCACGACGCCATTTACGAAAATCAAAACGCACTGAATGAAAAATTACTGATGGGTCTGGCCCGAAAATTAAACCTGGATATGGTCGAGTTCGAAAAGGATTTAATCATTTGTGAATTGACAGAGAAAGTAGATGCCGATTTTGATAGCGGGATAATCAGCGGGGTAAACGGAACGCCCTCGGTTTTTATCAATGGGAAAAAATTTGAAGGCAGTGCGGTAGATTTATTTCAACTCATTCGTGCGCAGCAATAAGGGTTGCCAAATGATGAGGCTTGACCCAGATAAATAAATAGCGGCGAATTTACCATAGATCAAGACGGGTGTTCTTGAGCAAGGATATATTTGCTAGAGAGAAAGACAAAAAAAATAACAAAAAATTATTGACAACAAAACTTAAAACTAAAACTGTGAGTACGCTAAAACTAAAAGACGGAACAGAGATTTTTTACAAAGACCAGGGCGAAGGAACAACTTTAATGTTTCACCACGGCTGTCCGCTCTCGTCAGATGACTGGGACGCACAGGTTATTTTCTTTTTACAGAAAGGCTTCCGCGTTGTAACACCTGACAGGCGGGGACATGGCCGCTCTAGCCAGGATATTTACGGGCACAATATCGAAACTTATGCCGTAGATGCAGCAGAACTTGTAAACTTTCTTGATTTGAAAGATGTGGTGCACATCGGGCACTCCGCCGGTGGTGGCGAAGTAATCCGCTATGTTAACAAATATGCAAACGGTCGGGCAAAAAAAGCTGTTTTAATTAGTGGTGTACCGCCAATAATGGTTCATAGCGATAGCAATCCTGACGGGGTGCCATTAGCTGTTTTTGATGGTATCAGAACGCAAACATTAACCAATAGGCAGCAGTTTTATATGGATCTAACTATTCCGTTCTACGGTTACAACAGGCCGGGTGCCGATGTAAAGGAAGGTGTGCAGCGAAACTGGTGGAGGCAAGGCATGATGGGTGGAATTGTTGCACACTATGAGGGCATCAAGGCTTTTTCTGAAACCGACTTTAATGAAGATTTGAAAGCTGTCGATATTCCGGTTTTGGTTCTTCATGGCAAAGATGACCAGATTGTTCCATATCAAAATGCAGGTGTTAAGTCTGCCAAATTGCTGAAAAATGGAAAACTGATCACCTATCCAGGTTTCCCTCACGGAATACCTACTACCGAAGCTGAGACGATCAATAAAGATATTCTTGAGTTTATCCAATCTTAAACAAGCTATACCCTAGTTGTGATCGTGTAAAATGTACTGAAAAGTAATAACTCCCCGTCTGTTCAATGAAGACTTTTAGGATCGATTGGCCGCGCGGGGAGTTTCTAAGGAGGGTTAACTGCTTGTGATCAGGGTAGCGCGATAGATTTGCCAGCTTCTGTTTGGAAAATGCTTAGGTGTGCTGATTAATCCAGATTTCCATCTGGCATCAATGCCATTACTGAAAGCCCAAATAGTGCTGATAAAATGATTTTTTCATTTGTCTCAATTTGGTTATATCACAGAATCAGGCAATTGATTTCAAATAAAATCTGCTCATTTATGATCTGCTTTAGTTTAAACTGCTGCGCGCATTGCCGCCCGCTTCGACATTATTTTCTCGATGAGGCTTTGCAAACGGCCGCGGTAGTCGCTACCCAACCACTTAACGTAGTTTTTGGTTACCGAGCCCAGGCATTTACCGTATTGCTTGATCCTCCAGTCGATTTCTTTATCGAGTTCATTTGCCAATTCAAATGCCTTGCTCACCGTGTCAGCATTGTCAGCGCACATCATGGCATGTTGCCTGATGGATTTGCGGAGCACGGTTTTTGCTTTTTCCCCTTTATCCATTGCGGTTTGATATTCGCCAAGCACATCGAATGCTATTCCACTGCTGTTGGGAAACCTTTGCCGCATTTCAGCAGGCATCTGGTGGATATCGTCGCTGGCTTTTGCCAGCATCTGGTGATAGATTTCGGGATTTTCGAATACATCCTGCCAGTCTACCGGTTCATTCCATTCTCCAAACCTTTCTGAATTATTGCCTAGGTCTATGATATTAAATGTCTTTTTACCAGGCAAACGCCTCGCTCCCCTGCCGATCATCTGGTAATAAAGCGTAAGAGAGGTAGTAGCACGGTTGAGTATAACCGACTGTACAGACGGTTCATCAAAACCAGTAGTCAATATCGATACCGAGGTTAATATCGCTCCCTTTGTTTTTTTAAACCATTTTAATATCTCGTCCCGTTCTGCATTTTCTGTCTGGTTATCGAGATGACAGATGGGATAGCCAGCCTGTTGAAAAACTTCTAATACCTTTCTGGAGGTGAATATCCCGTTATTGAAAATCAATGTCTTTTTCCCAAGGGCATGTTCCTTGTAAGCGTGTACCAGCAGATCGAGCATTACCTTGGATGAATATAGCTCGTCTGAACTGCTTACCGTATAATCACCATTTATACCCCTGTTCAGCGTGTTAAGTTCTACCTGGTAAGCAAAACTTTTCGGCTTTGCCAAGAAGCCCTGTTCGATAAGGGAATTGATCTGCTCTCCAAGCACCAGCTCACTGTAAAAGCTTTTCATGGGCAACGCTGCATCTGCCGAAAACGGTGTGGCTGTAACCCCAATGATCCTGGCAAGCGGAAATTTTTTAAGCAATTTATGGAAGGAATTGTGATGGGCCTCATCTACAATTACCAGCCCCACTCCCTGGATATCGATTAAGCCATCATCTATCCTGTGCTTAAGGGTTTCGACCATCGCTACATAACACTGATAATAATCTTTTTTGGCTATCCGTTTGACTTTGCTGTCTACCACTTTATTAAAAACACCAGCATTTTTCATGGTCAGCGAAGTCTGTTTGCATAACTCTTGCCGGTGAGTAAGCACGATGACCTTTTTTCCGTATCGCTTTATAAAACGATCTGCAATTTCAGAAAAGATAACCGTTTTACCCCCGCCTGTAGGCAACTGGAAGAGTAAACGTAGCTGATCAGTGCCAGTCTGCATTTTTTCAAATAAGGTTTCTATCGCATACTGCTGATAGGGATATAATTTCTTTGCTGCCCCGTGCGAAGCGGTGGAGGATAAAATCTGCATGGTGTTACAACCAGCGAAAGTGGCTGAAAGTTTTAACACAGTAAAGCACTGCTACGATAAATCAGCTCCCGAGCCGCATGGTCGTGAGCAACGATGCAAAGCCAGCTTTTTGATAGGCTTTTATTGCGGAAGCGTTTTCAGCATAAACTTCTATCCTTATCTCGGTAATCCCCTTGGATCTGGCCCACGATACGAGGGCTTCGAGGATAAGTTTATTTATCCCCTTACCCCGTTCTTCGGGTACCACATACATAAAACCAATGTAGTCATATTCAGCGAACACATTATATATTTTTTTCGCCGGTTTAATTAATACATAGCCTGATCCTAATAGTCAATTTTGATGTTCAACTACCAGCAACGCAGCTACTGGCGAACTGAGAAGGCCCGGTAAATCATAATAATTTATATCTCCTTCTTTCAGGGTCACATCAAATGGCGGCCCTGCTTCGATTACACCTTGCTCAAATTGCCTCAAAGTCTCTAAATCTTCCGGTGTTGCTTCTCTAACAATCATAGTTTGCAATAATAACGGTTAATATGAATACTACAAATTCACGATCCCGCCCAAATAAACCAGCTGTCTGGCAGTCCTACCATCCAGGTAGAACGTACAAAGTTCTCCGCCGCCTGCTTTTCCTGGCTGCCAAAGTCACCCATCAGATCTAGCGAATGCACCAGATAATAGGCTGCACCAATATCCAGCGGCAGCGCTTCCAGGCTCCCACTATCCAGCAGGTCCGCCCTTACGGCATCTACCCGCCCAGCAGGATATTGCCGTACATCCAGTCTTCCGGTATCCCTCACACTGCAGACCACCTGATGGCCTGCTTCCAGCAGTACCGGCAACAGCCGTTTTCCAATATATCCGGTGGCACCGGTAAGCAATATTTTCATATTCCAACAACAAGCAGAACCGCCTATTGTTGTAAACAATCGAAGGGATTATTTTATGATGCAACAGGTGGTCATGCTGCGCATGTCCCGTACATTGGTCGTTTTAATGGGCTCATGCAGTGTTCCGCTAAGTTTTCTGGCCAGCCGGATGAGCATTTCCTGATCGACCAGGGATCTTTCGGACCCGTCGGGCAAGAGGTACCTGCCGTTCCCGATAAACCTAACTGAGCTCTCGATGCCGATATCGGAAGCCAGCCGGCGGAAAAAATAGCCGCCAGGACGCAGTACCCGCCACATGGAAGTTAACATTGCCTCGAAATGCCTCAGGCTTTTGGCAAAATGCAGTACCGCACTGGAAATCACCAGGTTAAACCGCTAATCCCCGAGTGGTAGTTCCTCAACGGCCGCAACCTGAAAATGCGCTTCCACGGTAGCTCCATAAAGCTCTCTGACTACATCCCTGCAGTGGGCAACCGCCTCCGTGTCCAGATCCACCCCATACACCTCCGGTCCATTTCCTACAAAATAGACCAGGTTCCTGCAAGAACCTGGCATTTCAAGGCCTCTTGAAATAGTAAGGGAGGTCGGCCTTGGCTACCTTAGGATTGAACAATCTGCCACGGAACTCTCTGAAGGCGAGGCGCAGCGGATTAAATTAGCCGCTGAACTCCAACGCTCGCAGAATGAAAATACCCTTTATGTCCTCGACGAGCCTACTACAGGACTGCACCAGAGTGATGTGGGCCGGTTGATGGCCCAACCTAATCGCCTGGTTGATGCTGGCAATACGGTAGTGTTGGTTGAGCATAATATGCACGGGGTCGCAGGGGAGCGATCATATCATCGATATTGCCCTGGCGCGGGATCCCGAGTAGGAAAGATTTTGGCCAATGGTAGTCCTGCTGAGTTGAGCATAAATGCTAAAAGCCTAACTGTGTCCCCTATCTTAAGGCCTATCTTTTGGAGAAAGGCATTTAAATGTAGTAGTAGACATGAGCATTATCCGGGTAATTCAATCTCAAAAGTGGTCTGATCATCCATTGAAGAAACACTGACGAGTCTACCGTGAGCCCGTGCGATTTCACTTGCAATATATAGTCCCAGGCCAAGCCCCTGCTGGCCGTGCTGGACTTGGGCAGGATTTAGTATGGTGCAATAAGCTTCACTGGATTAATGATTACATAGTAAAGGGTGAGCTTAATCTTTTATTTACGGCCCCATTCGTATCCCATTTGTGGGAAACTAAATCATTTTAAATAAGAACTAACCATTTAATTAGACTACATTAGGATGTTCACGATATTTTTTGTCTTCTTGCCATCGTTGTTCAATTATTCTCCCACTACCTCACCGTTTTAATGTTTAGCTATGGAAAATCTCACCGAAGAGCAAAAGGTAATCGCTTTTGTAGACAAAATAATACTCGAATGGCCGGATATTTTTGACCGTTTCTGCTTTAAAAATAAACATGTTATCTACATCCACTATCTCAATGAGGTCTCTTCCAAAACCTTTATCCATATCCTTTTCCCTAAAATAGGAATGTTTGTTGACTTTAAATCTCATATAGAGCTTGTTTTCCTGAATAAAGCTCATAGCAATAAACTGACGATTATTGTGAATGATAAGTTATTGGTGACTTGCCGGAAGGTGGTATATTAGACCAATATGAGGCCTTACGGGTAGCCGTAATTCTCCGAGCTGTGGTGTGCCCAGGTACGCCATTGATAGAACAGAATGTTTAAAAGACTTCAAAAATTTCCTTCTTTACCCTATAGCATATTTTTCAAAATCTAAATTAATTCCACATGGCAATAATATTTCAAACCCTATCTATTGGAGACGCCCATATCAGGGTAGCTGTAGTGACCGATCCTTTTCTGGCCGATTTATGGGTATACCGCGTCTCTTCAATTAAAACCGCGCATGGTGAGTGTTACTGGTTTATCACTCAGGATAAACAAGATGCAACCTTTCTAGTTTATTTTACCTCGGCAGACAGCGCGCAGGTGAAAGTCTATTTTACCAGCAATTACGAGGATGCCGGGTGGCAAAATGAAAGTCTCTTCAGGGGGAAATTTGGGTAAATACAATCTGTTGTTCAATTATTTATATCCAGAGAGATCAACCTTAAGGAGCGACTAGAGCTGATTAATGTGCGCTGATCTTGTTAAGATGCCTGCTCTGATCGGCTTAAAAATATAACTTTTTGATTTTCAATATATTTATGTATATTTGAAGACATTAAAAAAGAAATAATGCAACAAGGAACAGTAAAATTTTTCAACGAGACAAAAGGTTTCGGATTTATCGCACCCGCTGATGGCGCTGCGGAACTTTTTGTACACGTATCAGGTTTAATAGATACTATTCGCGAGAATGACGTCGTAAACTTTGAGGTTGAAGAAGGCCGAAAGGGCCCTAATGCAATAAACGTTAAGATCGCATAAGATAAACCTTTATATTGTATGGACATCTTTCCGCAAGGAAAGGTGTTTTTTTTATTCCAGTAATTTATGCAAGAAAATTAATCTGATTAAAGTTGAATTGCATCGGTTAAGGGTGAGCATTCCCATACCGATGCTGCTTAAATTTCCAGGGCTTGCTCGAAGCCGAGAAATAATGACTATATTGCCGTACTTAATTTTATCCGACACGGGCCTATTCTGGCCGCTAGTTTAATTTTTCGTAATTAAACTTCTAGATAAAATATGTTAATTCCCATCTTCCTGATTGTCCATTGGTATGCTTCTTTGTTTTTCCAGTCTTTCTTCCACCATCGTTATGCGGCACATAATCATTTTACAATGAGCAAGGCGTGGGAAAAATTCTTTCATATCTGCTGCTTTCTCACTCAGGGTTCATCTTATATCAGTGCAAGGGCCTACGGATTGATGCATAGGCTTCATCATGCCCATACAGATACGGTGAATGACCCGCATTCGCCTTCATTTTTCCAGAGTATACCGGCATTGCTCTGGAAGACACGCAATAGCTATAACGATATCTTCAAAGGATACACAATTGTGGAGGAGAAGTACCGTAAAGATCTTCCAGAGTGGCATTCCTTTGATAAATTTGCCCATAATTGGCTGGCGCGGGTACTTGAGCGCTGTACACTGTTATTTACGCTGTCTTTGTAACCTACTGGTGGATGTGGTTATTCCTTCCCCTAACATTTTCTATGGGTGCCTTGCAAGGAATCGCTGTCAACTGGTGGGCCCATAGGTTTGGCTATAGAAACTACGCGCGAAGAAATACCTCCCGGAACATCCTGCCCTTGGATTTGCTTTTCTGGGGAGAGGCATATCATAATAACCATCATAAAAATCCGGGGAGAGCAAATAATGCAGTTAGATGGTTTGAGGTGGATGCCGCTTATGCCATTATTAAGCTCATGCATAGGTTAAAGATAATCAAGCTTAAAGCAATGCGTTAATCGCTGGCCCAGATTGATTTTTTTCAAAATAGTTATAATCACTTTTCGATCGGGCCGGATTTTAGGGTTAAATAGAATATATTCCCAATGATAGCGATTTCACCCGATTTTTAAACCCAAATTCCATTTAGAGTGCACTGGTTTTCGATGCCAAATTTTAAGTCAGTATCTTCACAACAAATATGGGCTTGATTATCGGTATAAGCGCTTAACTGCATTTTGATGTGCTATCTTTTTGTTGCTTGAGCCGTGAGCGCACGATTTATCCTAGGAACCAAAACTTTCAAACTTACGAAGGCCTTCTGATGCGATTCTGCAAGTGAGCGGATGCTAGGCCATCATATCGGAAGCGCGGGCAAGGAGCCGGTCAATATCAAAGGGTTTATCCATGAAGCCATCAGCTCCACATTTTCTTGCCAAAATATTCCCGTTAGACTCCGCCGACATCAGCAATACAGGTGTTTTATTCTCTGGGAATCGCGTTTTAAATATTCTGCACAGTTCATCGCCATTGTATCTGGAACCTAAAAGCCTGATATCCATTACTACCAAATTAAAGTTTTGTTTATCTATAAATTCAGGATCAGGCGCGATGGTGAGTACGGTGGTCTGATAGTCTGCGATTTCAAAGATTATTTGAAATAATTCGCTAATCTCCCTATCATCCTCTATGATAAGTATGTGTTTTTCCATCGATGTCGATTTTAAGTGATTCCAATACGGTCACAGCGCTCGAAGTCGAAGGCGATAATAGTATCTGGGGTATAAACGCAGGATTGAGGGAAAAGTTTTAATAATTAAATAATAGTTCGAAAAAAGATAAAATAACAGCAATCCGTTACACAGGATGATTATTCCTACTAAATTCCCAGGCCACTGATGGTCTAAAATTACTCAGGGAGATCTATTGGATTTGTGGAAATTTCGGCAAGAAATATATCTCATTTCATTTCAACCAGATTGTTGAAACGCGTAAAACAAATCCTTACCCGCAGCCCCTTCAAATTGCAAAAATGCTCATCCTGAATTATTCGCCTGATATAAAAGGGGGTAAAGAGGATATGATTGCCGTTTTATTTGACGTAAACAGGTTATGGGAAGAGTTTATTTATCGTGTGCTTGCCAATAACCTGGATTCCGAACGCTACCGATTGAATTTCCAGCGCCGTCAGTATTTCTGGGGTAGCAAAACGATCCGCCCAGACACCTACTTGGAAGTGTTGGAAGGGGGGTGTGGTAAATGGTTATATCATCGATACTAAATGGAATCTTATATCAGATCACAGTCCTTCGGATGAAGACGCTTTGTGGATCAGCCTTAGTAAAGTAGAATCACTTACAGTCATAGATAATGTACTGCAGATGCGCTCTGCAGGTCTCCCGCCTATTTCCAGGGCGACGGTTAATAATTTCTCATCCAACCTTTTTTCCCTCGCTTACACGGTTCGAAATGGTCATCGAAACGTTCTATGAAAATCTCATCTCTTACATTCCGTTTTTAGGCATCGGAATTTTCCTGGATTGAAGATAACTACATGATTTTCCAAACGTTGGCAGGTCACGAAACTTTCTTAAATAATAGCTATGAAGCTTCCTTGAAGGACTTAGGTTAATTCGGACAACGGCAGATTTGTTGCTTGCTCCGTACATAGATATTAACGAAATCGGCATGGTTATCTACCGAAACTACTTTAAAGGGATCACTGGATGAGCAAATCAGTTTGGTAAGATTCATTATTTCTTAACGAACAACAACCAGACTTATCATAAAAACCACCAAAATTGGGAAGAGCAACTTTCTTTGAAATATGCATTCATTTGACATAACTACTTCTAAAATGCCTTTAATTCCAACCAATATTCATATTAACTGAATCATTTGCATTTTTCAAATACAAAGTTTCTTTAATTTGCATCATGATTAATCAACAGGTGAACGGCATTCCAGGATTAGACATCGATGATCTGCGATTGACTGGCTTTAAAGTGCACAAACTTGGCCCATCTAGCGAGCTACCCGAGCGGAATGGAAGACGTGACTTTTACAAAATGGGGATTTTAAGTGGAGAGATTAGCGTAGATTACGCTGGGGCTTTGCATGAGGTAAGGGGAACAGTTCTTTTTTTTGTCAACCCCAAAGAACCCCGCTCTATCGTGCGCCGTATCAACCGAATCACCGGGTATGCCTGCGTTTTCACTGATGCTTTCTTAAATAACCGTGATTTGCAGGATTCGCCGCTTTTTAGGCTTGGCGATAATCCGATGATACCCTTGGACTCCGATCAGGCTGCTTTTATGACAGGTATCTTTCTTAAAATGGCCGCGGTCTACGAAGGTGAATATCCTTACAAGTCATCGCTGATACGCAATTGTATCTCGTTAATTATCCATGAGGCTTTACGTATACAGCCCCCTAGAGACAGCACTCCTTTTAAAAATGGGGCAAGCCGTATTAGCCACATGTTTATGGAACTGCTGGAAAAGCAGTTTCCAATTGAAAACAGACAGGAGGCGCTGGCTATGCGAACAGCCCAGGACTATGCAACTGCACTTTCAGTTCACGTGAATTATTTGAACCGGGCAGTAAAAATCACAACTGGTAAACCTACATCTGCCCATATTTCAAGCCGGATCACCGCAGAGGCAAAAGCAATGTTACAGCATTCAGAATGGAGTGTTGCCGAAATAGCCTATGCTCTCGGTTTCGAATACCCCGCATATTTCAATAATTATTTTAAGCGTGTAACGGGCACGAGTCCGAATAAATTCCGGAAGGTTTGAATTTCATAGTTTTTGGTTTGAATTTGATTGGTAATACTACTGTCTAATGAAAGAACTTTGTGTTACAATTTTTAATCAAGACATATGAAAATTTTAATTACAGGAGCTACTGGAAAAGTGGGCAGCAGATTTGTCCCGCGTCTTTTAGCAAAAGGATATGATGTCTCAGTTTTAGTAAGGGAGGCTTCTAAAGCCTCAGATTTGGCAAAACTAGGCGCTGTTGTGGTTATTGGTGACCTTTACGATCCACAAAGCTTGCCATCAGCGGTTGCTGGTGTCGATACTGTTATTCACCTTGCGGCCCTTTTCCGAACCTTTACAGACAATGAAGGTATCCTCAAAACCAACCATGAAGGTACCTCCGCACTTGCCAGGGCTGCAATTGCTGCAGGAGTCAAAAAATTCATTTTTACGAGTACCAGTAACGTTTACGGTTCAGGCTACCGCAGGCCCGCTAAGGAAGATGAGCTGCTGGATATCAATGATCCCAGGGCTTATTCGGCTAGCAAGATTGCAGCAGAACAGGAACTGCTTAAATTGAATAGTGTCGAAAATTTCGACGTAAGGATACTCCGCCTGGGCTTTGTTTACGGAGACAGAGACCCACACATTGAAGAAATCATTCCAGTACTGAAAAGATTCAATAAGCATTCAGGTTCACGGATGCATATGGTGCATCACCTAGATGTTGCCCAAGCATTGCTTTTGATGTTGAAAACGCCGGGACTTAGTGGTCAGGTATTCAATGTTGGTGATGATGCGCCGATTACAATGTATGAGCTCGCAGATTCACTTGGGAAGGCCCAGGATACTTTTGAAGCTGAAGAAGGGCCGTTAAATGATCCGTTCGAGGGTATCCAGGATATTTCAAAACTCCGTGAATTGACCGGTTTCCGTCCTTTGGTGCCAAGCTTCTACCTTGCACAGCAACTTGACATCCTTTAACCCCGGTGAAGAAAGTTTACCAGTTCAGCTTCCTTCTAAATCAGCTTTGATTTAAACTTTCATCGGCAAGATCTCTGCCGATGAAAGTTCTTTTTTGCGCATAAAGTAATATTTTCTGCTTTTAAGCCTAAGCTCGCCAGTGCTAGTCCCCAATGAAAAAACATTTTCATCATAAACCTACCGACAAACTGCTCTTATTTCTGCAGTAACTCACCGGAACTTCCTTAAAAGATAAATATCCCACGAACTTCAATTTTGTCTCCAAAAAGTCCCTGTAAGTATAGGCCTATTCCTTTGCGTGCAACCAATTGAGGATATTACCTGCAGATAACATGGAAAAGTAAATTTTATGGGACATTTATACTACCCATTTGAAAGTTTTAAATGAACCGATCCATACTCCTAGGCTTTCAGGGAAGCAGCATAACAGCGGATACTTCCAGAATAGCCGCAATTTCCAGCATGCGCTTTACGGTAAGATCGGTCTTGCCCCGCTCTATTTTTGAATAAGCGTTCTGCGAAATATCTAACTTCTCTGCCATGTATTGCTGGCTGTACTTTTTTTTCAGTCTATGAACTTTAATCTTCTGGGCTAATAACATGGTCGGGACGTGAGACAAATTTAAGCAATTGATAATCGAAAACAACGTCAGAATGGAATAAACCCCAATTTTTCTGTTAACTATTAAAGGCTACCACCCATTCTCCAATCAATTCTGATTTATCGATCAGCGAAAGTATAACCTTATGGGAAAGCAGTAGCTGCAAAGCTTCACCTAACAGCAGGTTATCATCGACTACCTGAAGTTTATTATTCGTATTTGATATTTAAACAGAATACTTAACTAAAAATATAACAAAAGGTGTTTTTTTTTTGCACTACTACAATAAGTCACTTATCTTTTTTTTAGAAAAACTTTCTATTTTTAAGTCTGTTGTAGCTAATGTCATGTATTAACTTTCAATTCAGGATTGCCTATGCTATCTAATAACGATCTCATGGATATATTAAGAAAAAAGATACTTGCCGAATCTAGGATAACAGACATCTCGCCTGAAAATTGCAAGGTCATTTCACGGATGATCTTCGAGCGGGATAAAAACTACCTATCAGAAACTACGATTAAAAGATTTTTTGGGGTTATTATTAGCGCTAACGCATTTTCGCCATTTGTACTCAATAGCCTATGTCACTTTGCTGGTTTTGAAAACTACGAAAGCTTTGCTGGCCTGTATCGGATAATGTTGCAATGAATAATTTAAAACAGTCAAATTGCTGTCCTAGGCCCTTTAACTAGTTTTTTATAACACAACTATTCGTAGTCACTGCTTTGCGCAAATCCTTTTTTACGAAGCAGATACCTTCAGATGATTTCAGCCGAGTAGTCATAAGCAACTGAATCAGAAGCATAATCCATCTCAACCTCGTAGCTAGGTCGGAATTAAGGATATTCGACACAAAAGCCTTTTGCACAACTGTTTGATAACAGAAATAAGTTTAAAAAAAAAAGCGCTTCAATCCTGATAGCGCTAGTTTAGATAAAAGTGCATACCATGGGTTTGCAGTGCGAAAATATAAATTATCAATTAAATCTGATGCGCCATCGATGCGAAAAATTATTATTCGTAGTAGCATTCCCCGTTGATCAAATTCAATCCTTTAACCAGGGCAACTCACGCAATCTTTTACTGGTTTTCGGTCTTCTGAACCTGGTTCATGGGCGTTCGCCGCAGTTTCCTACTTTTTAGGTATTGCTGGGTCTTAATGTTCTCCCACATAATCAACTTATCCTCTATCTTGGAAAAAGCCCTGATATCCCCATCCTGCGAAATCACCAACCCCAGACTACCCGGATGGCTCCAACAATAAGAAATCATCGACCTATGGCGCGTACCGAAATGATTGGGATCTGCGGCCAATAGTGATTTCGGCGTTGCTGTAGCCGTGGAAGAAACAAATATTTTGCGGGGCATCTTTTTCGATTTGATTACCGCGCCGAAGCCTTTGGCAACCATATCCATGCTGAAAAGTACCACCCCGTCGACGCAGGTCTGAGAAGCAATGAAACATACACAGCCTTTGATCTCATTGGCGACCTCTGTCTTGGCAAACAGAGATCTGGTCTCTTCAAGGTACGCATTTTTACTAAGTGTATTTTTGCCAGATTGCAGCCGCTCCTCTATCCTACCCTCATAAATATAACTGTTTATCGATTCCTTGGCATAATTAATTACAGCTTGGGTAAGCCTACTGTAATTGATCTTATATTTAACATTCAGATCCGTCTGATTCCCAGAGATAAGTATCGCCCCGCCGTGTTGATAGCTCTGTATTTTTAGTAGCAATCGGGATAGGGTTTGTGCCCAAAGGCTATCGATGAATCCTTCCCAGTCCGAGAAATTTTCAGTGGGATGGACATCCTCAATAAAAGACCTAAGCTCATATTTTACCGGGCCTGCGTTCTTGCGCAACATTTTAGACACCGGGCCAATAGTGAAAACATCCAGGTATCTCGGTACCATGACGTGCTGTTTCAATGTCGCCAACAACTCATAATCGAAAAGTACATTTAGTGTACCGATATCGTTGATAAACACCTGAAAGAGCCCGGGCTGCTCTGAACCCGATTCGGATTCTAGTTAAGAAAGCTCTGGTAATGAAGGGCCTGATCGATCATCCCCCAGATAAAAAGCTTCCCATTCGCATCATAATAGACTGCAAGGGAGGAACCTGAAGGATCTGCGGCCTTCGAAAATTTAACCAGGGACTTGATGTTAAGGTCAATATGCTGTTCAAAGGCAACGCTGCTCCATCGTTCAGAAACAATTTGTTTCGGGGGATTCGGGTCGGGATTCACCGGATCTTATTAAAGTGAGTGCAACTTTTATAAGATCGCTCTCCTCTGTTTTCATACTGGCATAGAATAGACACTCGAAAAGCCCCTCCAGTACACTAAGCGGCGGTACGGGAAAAGGTAGTTTACTATGTCCAAGTTTGTCTAATACGTGTTGCGCCAAGTCGGCTGGTTTAGCGTGTTCTGTGGTCATTATTCCAAATATTAATACTGACATGAATACCTTCACCTCCAGTGGCTCAGATCCGCTCAAAACCTTATCCCCTCGTCTATCCTTTGCCTACCATGTAGCCCCAAAGTGGGACATCAATGGCTCAATCGGGTCCTATTATAAAATCCCAACCTATACCGCATTGGGATATGTAAACCCAAATGGAATTATGGTCAACAAGGATATGGATTACATCCAGTCTATCCATTATTTAATTGGCACACAATTCCTTCCGAGAAACGACCTGCGGTTTACATTTGAAACTTTTTATAAAACCTACAACAACTATCCTGTTTCGCTCTTAAACGGCATTTCACTCGCCAACCAGGGGGCGGAATACGGTTCAATTGGAAGTGAAGAACTCTTAAGCAGCGGCAAAGGAGAAACCTATGGATTTGAGGTATTTGCGCAACAGAAATTAATGAGCAGGCTTTTCTACGTCGCGAGCTATTCCTGGATAAGAAGTAAGTTTTCAGGCATTGATCATCTGCTCCTTCCATCTTCCTGGGATAGTAAACATTTACTCTCGCTTACGCTCGGATATAAACTGAATACTGGCTGGGATCTGGGGCTTAAATATAGATACGCCGGCGGCTCTCCATATACCCAATTTGACCTGGCCACATCGCAGCAAAACTATTTAACCCTTGGCACAGGGGTTTTAGATTATACCCAACTAAACAGTGAAAGGTTAGCTGCCTTCAGTCAATTAGATATCAGAGTTGATAAAAGGCTGAATTTTAAAAGAACTGCTTTAAGTTTCTATCTCGATATTCAAAATATACTTAAAAACAAAAACGCAAGCCTACCCAAATATACCTTTAAGCGAAATAGTGACAATACTGGCTTTGCTACCACTGATGGCCAGCCAATAAAAACTGACGGCTCGAACGGGATCCCTTATTTGCTCAATACCGATTCGGGCAATATCATCCCGTCAATAGGTGTTGTTTTTGAATTTTAATTAAAACCCGGTATTAACTATATGCTTTAAACTAAACAATTTGCACGGGAATTGGTTAAATCTATAGCTGTTAAAATATCTGTTATGAAAAACACTATCGATGATGGACATACGACTACAAGCCTGGACGCGCATGAACTCGATAGGTTTCTGATTGCCCAGCAACTACACTACGCAACCGCCCTACAGGAAATCAACAAAGGTAGAAAGCAAACGCACTGGATGTGGTACATTTTCCCGCAAATCCAAGGATTGGGATTTTCTGCTACTGCGAAATATTATGAGATCAAGGATATCAGCCAGGCATCTGCTTATTTAGACCATCCCGTGCTTGGCCACAGGCTGATAGCGGTTTCTCAAAGTCTTTTAAAACATAAAGAATCTACTGCGCGTGATATTTTCGGCAGTCCCGATGATCTGAAACTTTGTTCCTGCATGACTTTATTCGCCTCGATCCCCATTGCACCGACACTGTTTCAACAGGTGATCGATGAGTTTTTTTCTGGCATAAAAGACCTCAAAACCCTTCGGGTATTAGAACTGCAATCCTATGGTTAAAAGCTCTTATCCTTGATGACAGTTCGCTTTTTTAGCCAAAAGTTTCCTTTGCCCTGGCAATTTCTACGGCCTTATCGATGCCTTCTGTTAAAATGCCAATAAACAAATCGCCGGTTCCCTTTAACCTGTCTGCTGAACTCTGTATAGTAAAATCGCGCATAGTAAGGCCCGGTTTTACTATTTTAATCTTGCTTCAATTCCGCTTCTTCTTTAACTACTTTGATTTTTTCTTTCTTTAGATCTATTCTGATAATGTTATAAAGACTCATATATACATTGGCTATCCAAACGATGGCGAAAAATGATATAAAATACCCACGCCAATCAGGGTAAAGCAATGTGAAATTGGAAATCAACAACACTAGCAATGTTGCATAGTGACTAAAACAGTATTCGCAGGTAAACACATAGAAAAATTTACGTTTTACCAGTTTATCGCAGTTTTTTGAACGATCAACACAAAACTCGCGTGCCTCTTTAAAAATTTCTTCTTTGGTGACCGTCCAGGCGATGCAGGCAACGGGTAGGGCTATAATAAAAAGGTGAGAAATCTGTGCGTCCATAACAATCATATTAGGCTGTATATATAACCTTAAAACCATAACAATGTTTAGCATGGTATATATTTCAGCGAAAGCCTTAACGCTGCTTCGGGCCATGCTGGCAACTGGTTATTTTGCCTGATAAACTGTGTTCTGTTATTACGCTCATTGAGTTAGCATGATAGTAATAAAGCTAAAATAATACTACATTTCAATTCAAGTTGGCTGACAAGTCGGGCAGGAAAAAAGGCCCTTTAAATAAACTCTCCCAGCATGCGGGTAAACAAAAGCTAATTTATAGCCATTGAAACCCGGCGGAGGAGATCTTCGATATTGAACGGTTTTTCAATAAATCCATTTGCGATTCCACTATCTGTGATCTGGGTTGAATACGTATGAGTAGACATGAGCAGTACGGGTATATCGCTGGTTTGCTTATTTCTTTTCATCTGTTTACACAGATCTAAGCCATTACCATCGGGTAACATAACATCCAAAATAACCAGGTTAGGCTTGTGTATGGCCATTCCACTTCTAAAGCTTTCGGCATCTGGATAAATTTTTATCTCATATTTTTCTTGACCTAACAGGATATTAATAATCTCTCTAGTATCTGGATCATCCTCTACAGCCATGATCATCTTTTTCATGTCCTCAAAATATTTTTCCGCCATAAAAATACGCAATGGTTCTAATAAAACAATCGGCGGTGAAGGCAGCCGTTGTTACAAGCTTATCTAACAAGACTTTATCTGCATTATTTTTATCACCGATAGTCGTTACAGGCGCTGCCAAAGGGTTATAATAAACATTTTCAATAAATCATTCTCCTTTTTTGACTTAAAAGGCTTATTCATTTTATCTCTTAATCTTTAATGGTTATATTGGATTTAAGTTATTGTTGTACTTGCCCCAAGGAAACTTAAAATAATTACTCTCAAGATAAATATTAGCGATGATAAAAATGACCATAATCTTCATACTTTTAGTACTGGTACTATCTGCTAGCTGTAAGAAGAATAAAGGTTGACAATATTTTTAAGTGCAAATTAGATGGTGAAAACTGGAGACCTAAAAATACCGACCTTAAATATGGTAAGGAGGCTGAAGCGCATCTGATCGATGAAGGTAAAACTTTTTTTGTTTCAGCTTATCAGGAAGGATCCAGACAAACAATTTCCTTTTCTATATTCTCAGATGGGGAAATAATACCTGGGAATTATCACCTAAGTGGGATTAAAAATACAGCCTTTTTTGATGATAAAGGTAAAGACCTGAATTTCACTGTACAGGGGGGATATACCGGGACCTTGCAAATAATAGCCCTAGACAAGACAAATAAAACGGTGATGGGGAAGTTTTCTTTCAAGGCGCTGAAAAACAGAAGCAAAGCCATTGCAGATATTTCTGAAGGGGAATTCAATCTGGTTTATCAGACCTATTAATCTATTAAATATCAACGGCTTACCTGTGATCCTAAAGACACCTTCAGGATTTTACCTGTCTGGCTAGATGCGATACGACTAACTAAAACCACGTTAACCTAAGCTATTCCGGGCTGTTTTGATGATCATCATATCTTAAAGGCAAACCGCGAGGGATAATTTATGAGACAGTTACGCTAAGCGAATAATGACGGTGAAGCTATTATATTTTTTTAATAACTTAAGCCAAAATTCAACAATTATATATAGCTAATGAAATCGTTTTTTAGCCGTCTTTTTGGTGGTGGCTCAAGTGAACCTAATGTTGATCCCGTGGTCAGTTATACTATGCTGGAGCCCATACAAGTTGCTCCGGATCTAATATTACCTATTGCTTTTGCGGAACATTTTGATAAAATCAGGTCTTCGGCGCGCCTGACGGTAAAGATTAAGGCTATTCCCGCTGAAGATATCCATTTTAGAAACAGTAGTTTTGGGTCTTATCCTTGCCTGCCCAAAGGCTTTGATTATCCAAGAGATAAAAACGGGAACTTCATGTATCCCCTGGCGCAGATTAATTTCAGTGAGTTTCCGCATTTAGAAAATTTTCCTAAGTCTGGTTATCTGCAGTTTTATATTGCTGCTGATGATATGTATGGGATAAGTTTTGAAGAAAAAGTACCCAGCGACATTAGGGTGTTGTTCTTTGAGGAATCTGATCTCGCCTCTGCGAATGAAGATTTAAGTTTTTTGGATGAGGTATTAGGCTCCGGGCTTTCGCCGGTGGATGAAGCTCATGCCTTAAGTTTTGAACTTAAAACCGAATATGGCGGACTGGGGGATGTGAACGGCCTGAGTGAGGAAGACTTTAATCTCAATGGCATTTTGGCTGCGAATCCCAAAATCAAAAAGCAGATTGAAGATGCTGTTTACGAGAACTTCTCTCCCACCGGTCATAAGCTAGGTGGTTATGCTTACTTCACCCAATGGGATCCCAGGGATGCTAAAGTTCCGCAACGCGATTATATACTGCTCTTCCAAATGGATTCAGATGATCATATTATATGGGGAGACCTCGGGGTTGCGAATTTCTTTATTGATCCTGTTGATTTAGCCAATAAGGATTTTTCAAGGGTCTTTTACCATTGGGATTGTCATTGATCTATTTCATTGACACTGATCCTCACCCTTGGTAAAGTAAATGTATTTATATCAAAACAATCTCTCATTACATTGGTTAAGCAGTGTATATTTATTTAATTATATTTGGTTATGCTAAAAAAGGCTACCGGTTTTTCGGTAGCCTTTTCTATTACATTCCATTCCTGAGCATTTTACGCGTCATTAACTTTTTTTACTGATCTGTGTTCTACCTGTTTGATACCTACGGTAAGCCGAGCGCAAGATCATCAAGGACTTTGCTGTTATAATACTCCAAACAGCCGTTTATCAAAGCTTTCTTTCCCGAATAGTCCAATATTTTAGCGGGCTGAATCCGCTTGTTGTATTCTCTTGCTAAATTATCCGCCTCTTTAATGTAAAACGTATCTCCCATCACTTCCATATTTATTGACTCGGAAATGTCGCTCTGTAAGGTAGCAGTATTAGCGGATTTCATGCAGGAGATAAATACCTGTTTTTTATAACTCTTCAGCCAATCTTGTTTTTGTTGACTCTTCTGAACCGAACAGGCAGTTAATACCGTGCAGAAAAGCATTGCAACAAAACAAAATCTTTTATCAATTCTTCTAAATTCAGTTTCCATCTGTTAATCCGTGCTGCTCGTTTTTTCCAGCTATGCGGTTGTTTTCCTTGTGTAGTAATAATACAGGCTAAGGCGAATTAATCCGTTTCCGGTGAATAACGATATGCGATTATCACCGCTTTCAAACCTAGAACGATCTATTTCATTTACCTACTTGCCATCTAAAGAAAGATGATTTCTGCTTGAACCAAAGGAAAACAGTTATATTTTTTGTCAGGTAAGCAATTTTTCGCCCGGTGTAAACGGGCGTTCGTCGAGAACTTATAGCTGTTGGTATAATACGGCTAAAACCGCTGAAACGTTTCTTATCTCCTCACGTCTTATTATTAAAACATTCACAAATTATTATAAAACTATAAAACGAAAATATTATGAAAACTTTATTCTCAACCCTATCAAAATCTTTAATGGCAGCTGCCCTTTTAAGCGCTTCAATCTTTTCTACAAATGTTATGGCTACCGAAAAACAACCTGTTAAAATCTCTGCTCCTAAAAACTTCGATAAAGTAGTAGTAAGCGGAAATGTAGAAGTTACCTTAATCCAAAACGGAACTGAAGGTATCAGCTATGCTGATGATAACAGCGGAAAAGTAAAAGTGATCCAGGATGGAACGGCTTTAAAAATTACTTCAGCAGATAACGAAGTGGCTAAAGTCACTGTTTATGTAAAAAGCATTTACCGGGTAATGGCATCTGATGATGCGGTTGTAAAAACAGACGGCAAATTAAATGTAACTAACCTTCAGGTATTCTTAAGCGGAAATGCGTCAGCTAAAATCGACTCGAAAACTGAAAGCCTGTACACCGTGATTTCAGACCGCGCAGATTTAAAATTAAGCGGAACTACTCAAAACCACAGCCTGGCAATGGGAAGTACCCCTAAATTAAACTTAGATCGTTTTGCGGCAGGAAAAACAGAAATGACCACTCCAGCAGCTGCCATAAGAACTGCAGCGTTGGCTAAATAGGCAGATAAATTTTGATGATAGATAAACGATCTCACCTAAAGCATAGCCGGAAGAAACATCCGGCTTTTTTTATCTCTGATACTTCAAATTCCAATTCATTAGCGGCGAGTGTAATTTGCTGTTCTTATCGTCCTGTAAATTTCATTTTGCTGGCCGCTCATGCATTTTTAACATCATCAATAGTGCTTCCTTCCTCGAAACCTAAGGCCTAAAATTTTAAGGCAAGTTAGGCTATAAAAGACTCAACTGTCAAGTTTAAGGATGATGATCGGGTCGCTTAATATGAATTTTTGACATTTAAGAACTGATTTTTTTTCATTTTTTATGAAATTTTTTCAGTGGATTTGTTTTTTTTCGGCATTGGCATTTTCCTTGAAATACCGATCCGGAACCTATGCATTCAAAAGTTTAATTAATTATAAGTTTTAATCAATAATTTATTTTAAGGAGAAAAGACCTATGACACTGGTTAAATTTAATTCAGAGAACAAGAAAAAAAATGCTGTGCCAAGCTTTAACGATGTTTTTGATTCTATCGCAAATGACACGTTTTTTTCAGACCGCATGCTAACGCGCGTCCCTGCAGCAAATATCAGCGAAACTACCGACCACTTTCACATTGAACTTGCTGCTCCGGGATTAGACAAGGGGGATTTCAAGCTTAAGCTGGAAGGAGATGTACTCTCGGTATCAGTGGAACAAGATAGCCGAAACAGCCAGGCTGAACGCACTTATGCCAAACGCGAGTACAATTACAGCTCATTCCTGCGGGCTTTCACGCTACCTGATAGTGCTAATACCGAGCACATTCAAGCCAGGTACACCGATGGGGTGTTATGCATTGAAATTCCCAAACGTGAAGAAGCAAAACTGGTTACCCGTCAAATTGAAATCCAATAATTTCTAACTGTTAACTTTTAGAGCCGCTACTTTTGCGGCTCTTTTTTTGCGTTCCTGAATCTATGGAAACATTTTTTTGAAATCTCGTTAAATATAAAAACCTGTAAAGGCGCTGAAAGCTTTCGGGCCTGACACCCCGTTTATTATCGACATGATTTTTGCGAGGCTGAAGCTATTGAGGAATTTCAGACCGAGAAAAAACAAAACGACCCAAATTCAGTTTATACCTGAGCCAAACCCTATATTATGCTTTTAAAAAAGAATATTCCCTTCAGTTACATTTTTAAGAAAGTACGTAAAGAGCTGCTTTATGTGCTGATGATAGGCCTTATTATTTATTATATCACATCCACCCTGCGGGATGTCCTTCCGGTTATGCCGCTGGGGATTCCTGCATTTTTAGGTACTGCTATCTCGGTGATCCTCTCCTTCAAGTTGAACCAGTCCTATGATCGCTGGTGGGAGGCGAGAAAAATATGGGGAAGTATTGTAAATGACAGCAGGACCTTTGTATTACAGTTACAGTCTTTTCTTCCCCAAGGTGCTGCAGATGATATCAGGACAATTGCCCATCGGCATATTGCCTGGTGCTATTCTCTTAACAGAGCGCTCAGGGGTAAAGAGGTAGCCGAAGGCCTTGTAGATTACCTCTCTCCAGAGGATCTTGCGCAGATTCAATTGCACTCTAACCGTCACCTGGCTATTCTGCAGCTCAACACCCTGCATTTGGCGAAATTGAGATCCGAAGACAAACTGAATACTTTCACGCACGTTCAGATTAACAATACCCTGATTAACTTCTCTAATGAGATGGGGATGGCGGAACGGATCAAGGGGACTGTTTTTCCGGTAACTTACAGGTATTTTCTGCACCTGACTATCTATCTCTTCCTCATCACCTTATCTATCTCACTGCGGGATATTGAAAGCTATTTTGAGATTCCTCTGCTCCTTGTAATATCTGCAGCTTTCTTCTTACTTGAAAAAACAGCAAGCCATCTTGAAAATCCCTTTAGTAACCTTCCTACAGATACGGCAATGGATGCGATATGCAACACGATAGAGATTAATACTAAACAGCTCATCGCCGACTCAAATATTCCAAAACCCTTAACATCAGATACTTTTTACATTATGTAGTTTTCTCATCCGGGATTATCTAAGGCTTGCTTTAATGTGCCATTTTTCTTGAAAACTTATAAATTTTTCAAGAAATCGATATACAGCGCTACACTTTTTTCGATCCACTGCTGCGAGGAATTATGCTCAATCCCGTAATAGGCAAAAAGAGGCCTGTAATCTGCTTTTACATACCCAAAAGAAAGTTCGAACGGACGGGTTAATTCTTCCAGGGGATATTTATAAATCCCCTGGAAGCTAAGCTCCTGCTTGTCAACGCCAAGGGAGATGGCGAGCGCAATTTTCTTTCCTGCAAGTTTGTAGCCACTTTTGCTGCCATAGGCCCATCCATGTGTTAAAACCTCATCTAACCATTTTTTAAGCAGGGCAGGGACGTTAAACCAATAATATGGGAACTGAAATACGATACGATCATATTTTTCAATCAGTTTTTGTTCTGCCGCTACATCTATTTTCTCATCGGGATAAGCCTCATATAACTGATGGATATAAAATTGATCGGGAAAATTATGTAGTTCGTTGACCCATCTTTTATTTACACTGGAATTTCGCATATCAGGATGTGTGACGATAATTAATGTTTTCATGATTTGATCTCTAAATTACAGTGCAAAAATAAGCCGGGCTGATTAAAAGATGTACATTAGCAACCAATTGTAGGGTACTATAAAAAATGTAAGCAATGACTAGAATAAAGCAGACCTCCACTAATTTTAGCAACAAACAGGCTCTTGCAGACGAATGCCCTGAAGTTTATGCTGCAAATATTTTAGGTGGCCAATGGGCCATTGCGATCTGTTCCTGGTTAACTAACGGGAAACTCAGGTTTGGTGAACTAAAAAAACGCTTACCCAATATCACCGAAAGGATGCTGAGCCTACAGCTGCGTAAACTTGAAGAAAATAAGATCATCACCCGTCGAATTTATGCGGAAGTTCCACCAAGGGTTGAATATGAACTCACGCAGATTGGCCGTGATCTAAACCCAATCCTCAAGCTTTTAGAAAACTGGGGCGAAAAGCACAAGGCATTACTGGAAGAAAAGTAAATTTCGGGTAAATCTGTACTTTTTTTTTTGCGGGCGTGTGCGATGGGGAAATAGGAAGTCCGGCTTGCAATCCTTTACATTAGCTTTTCGATGAAGTTCCCTCATCCACATGCATTTCCTCGAAAAAGACTAGTGGCTGCATGTTTCAATGAAACTATTCATTCCGTATCACGCAAGTTTCAAAACCCATCAAAGTGGCCGCTTTTTTTCCGGTCGGACAAGACCAATCTTTAGCATTGAATCCTTAAGTATTCTGGTCCTTCGATAAAGCAAAATCTGGATATCGATTAACCAATACCCTACCCGCTCCACTCCTTTTTTACTCATCGATATTTCATCTTTTATTGAAAGCTCACCGAACTGTGGGACCTGTTGCTAAAAAGGTACCTTAGTAGCGCCATGCATGCCCTACAGGGTAACTCTTCTTTTTCTCCATCAATGCAACCTTAACGCTCTTCGCAGCGTCATTGCTTTATTCTTAAACCTTAAACAAATTGAAAATGAAACGCTTTATTCTATTATTACTCATTTTTCAGGCATCGATCGCATTTGCACAAAAGGAGCCCAAACTCATTAGGGCAAACTCTGCCAGCGTGGATATAAAGGACGATAACTATCCGCGAAGAAAGAATGCCTGGACGATCGAGCCTAACGTGAAATTGGATGTATACACCACCCCGGCTAAAAAAGTAACTTTTTATACCGATAGGGAATCCATATCATTCGATATTGATCCTACAGTCGGGGAATATAATTTTATCATCCTGCTCAACGGGAAAGATACTGCAAGGACGCAGGTGAAGTACGACGCGAAGGCACCTAGCCGCAGGCCTATTGCCTATCTCGACACGCTCCGTGCTGCCAGAAAATATAACTTTTCTGATCGACGTGAAGTGCCGGTTTTCACTTATCAATCCATGGATAACCCTAACCTGGTACGCATTAGAGCAGAGCTCAAGCTCGATTCCATTGCAGGCAAGGGAAATGAGCTTTCTAAGATTTTCAATCTGATGCATTGGCTGCATAATCTGATCCGACACGATGGAAGCAGTGATAACCCGGCCGCTAAGAATGCAATAGCGCTGATCAAGGTCTGCAGGGAGCAGAACCGTGGTGTAAACTGCCGCATGCTAGCTACTGTACTTAACGAATGTTACCTGGCCATGGGCATAACCTCCAGGTTTGTGACCTGCATGCCGAAGGAAAGCAACTTTGACGATTGCCATGTGATCAATATGGTATACAGCAGAGACCTTAGCAAGTGGATCTGGATTGACCCTACCTTTGACTCCTACGTGATGGACGAAAAAGGCAATTTGCTCGGCATACAGGAAGTCAGGGAGCGGCTGATAAAAGGTAAGCCACTGGTATTGAATGCGGATGCGAACTGGAACCGTACGGCGCTACAATCCAGGGAACATTACCTGCAGACCTATATGGCAAAGAACCTCTACCGGCTGGAAGCGCCAGCGGTGAGCGAGTATAATACCGAAACCTGGGCACCTGGAAAAGAGATAGTTTATCTCGAGCTATTGCCCCTGGATGGTATTCTGCAGGGAGGGCAGAAAAAGGAAACAACCTTTGAGAAAACTGGGGTGAAATTTATCAATTATAAAACCAATAACCCTGAACTCTTCTGGACTGCGCCAAGATAGAGGGCATTGAAGATAGAGTAGCTGAGCGATGATTTTGGCGGGAGCTGAGGGTTATACTACGCCCAAGGTAGATGCTGGCAGTTTGAAATGTTTTATCCCGATCGATCCCTGCTGGGAATAAAAATATAATATTTCCAGCAGGGCACCAAGATGAGGGGGCTTTGGCCATATCGCAAAAGATCATCCTGAGCTGAAAGGGCGCAAGAGCGCAAAGTTACAGGTTCGACTCAATCAGCAATTTAAAAGCTTTCAGCCGGTAGATGACCGGGACATTCACTTTGCTACCGGGATCAACCTTCAGGGCGATAAACTGGGCCTCCAGGAACTTATTTACGTCTGCGATCTCTGTACCGGGAAAAAGCAGTACAGGCGGTTTAGGCAATTCAACAGCTTTAAACCATTCTTCCAGATCATTCACTTCTTGCATTGTCATGGAGCAAAATTAATTTAAATCATGTTTTTTTCCACCGTATTTTTCCCTGAATTTAATCACCCGAAAGCTATTTTTTGCCCCTATTGTGTGGTAAAAATGATATCTGCTGTAAAAGAAAAACATAACCCTGGTGGCCAAGTCCTATAAGCGAAACTAAAAAATTTAGCCTACCATTTCTTGCACCTATAGGCATAAAAAAAGCAGAAAACCTCCCTAACTGGAAAGGCGGTTCTCAAACTAAAGTTTTTGGCCTTAGGCCTCGCTATTATTCTTATCCGGTTACCTTTAAGGCCTCGATAAGCTCGTCTTTGAGTCCCAAATGGAACTGGAGTACCGCCGGACTCCCGGGAAAGGTGCCCGACACCTCGGCCTCGAGGACTGCATCTGCTCCAAACTGCTCATAACTAAGGGGCTTCATAAACGATTGATACTTTGCGTTAGCATCTTCGATCCACTGTTGTATCTCTGCCTTCCCAGTATGGGTTTTGCCTTCATCATGGACGATAGCTGAATCTGTGAAGCATTCCACGTATGTTTTGCTATCAAGGCTGTTCTGGGCTTCCACGAAGCGCGCTACTAATTCTGGTAATTCCATATCTGTACCGATTAAATGTATAACTCTATTCTTGTTTAAATGGTCGGTACCGTTCCGCCATCGATAATATATTCTGTACCGCTTAAGTATTTAGCCCTTGGCGAAACGAGGAATCCCACCAATTCGGCCACCTCTTCGGGTTCCGCAGGCCTCCCAAAAGGAATTCCGCCCAATGCATCCATTACACCCTGTTGTGCTTCTGCTACAGTACTATTCGCATTTCTCGCAATTTCACCGAGCCAGGCTTCCGACGCTGTGGTATTGATCCAACCCGGGGAGACAGTGAGCACCCGGACACCTTTTGGTGTAACCTCATTTGACAAGCTTTTACTATAATTGATCAATCCTGCTTTTGCAGCCGCATAAGGCAAGGTAGAATCGTACAGCGGCAGTTTGCCCTGTATTGAGGCAATATGGACAATAACACCGCTTTTCTGTTCGATCATCTGTGGTAGAAATCCCCTGTCCAGCCGGACAGGAGCAAGCAGATTAGCCTGTAAGGTCGACAGCCAATCTTCATCGCTTAAAGGGGCAAAACCACCCGCCGGTGTAGATGAACCACCAAGGTTGTTAACCAGGATATCCAATTTGCCATAAGCGGATAGCACTTCGTTGATCACTTTTTGCGTTCCCTCTGCCTGACTGAGATCCGAAGGAATAAAATGCAGATCACTATTTACTTTTTCAGGGGAATTCCTTGCGGTAATGATAACCGTTGCCCCTGCCTGTAGAAGCCTTTCGGCAATTGCTTTCCCGGCACCTTTTGTACCTCCCGTAACCAGGGCTATCTTACCTGATAACTCGTTACTGTAATTAAACTGCTGTTCCATATATCATATTCTATGGCACAAATCTAGACAGTAACTAAACATCAAACAATTACGGGCTTACGAATCAAATAGGGATAAATTTATCCGTATTGCCTGGCTACTGGCAGTATCGTATATTTGTATCTATGTACGTAAAAAAGACTATTCCCTATCTTAACTGTGGACTTGACCTTGTAGCTGAAGTACTCTACGGCAAATGGAAGATTCGCATCCTATGGTTTATCCACCAAGGCAATCTGCGCCCCAGCGAACTTCAGCGGAAGATTCCGGACGTTACCCGAAGGGTGCTGAATGTGCAGCTGAAGGAACTGGAGGATCACGAACTAATTAGCAGAAAGATTTTTCCTGTGATGCCGCCCAGGGTGGAATACAGCCTGACCGACTTCGGCAGGACGCTCATCCCACTAATAGGCTCCATCGGGCTTTGGGGAGATGAACATCAACAGCAGCTCCGTAGGGTAATTTTAAAGCAGCAGGCCTGCCCTTCGGGTGAACCCGCGGCGTAACGAACAGCCTAGCGCAAACATAGGCAGCCTACTAAGTATCTGACGTACCCATATGCGCCATACTCAGGCTTCATTGATTTCACAAAGCCTATAAAACCTTAGGACAATCATGCACAACCCAAGGGGATACAGCAAAAAGGATGGCCCTTTAGGGCAGGCCGTAGCAATTTCTGTAGTATTGCAAAAAAAAGTCTTCATTGGCACCTAATTAAAACAAGCAAAGTCCAGCAAAAGGAATAAAAAAACAAAAAACACAAATACGCCATCTGCCCTCTCACCACTTCGGCCTAGCAACGAATGTAATATCCCCTGGAAACCATCCCAGCTTTAATCCTCAAAAGAGTAAAGACCAATATTGCTAAACGGCATTCAACATGCTCAGCTACTTTTTCTGAGCATTTGTTGAACCATTGCAATAAGTTCATCCACATCAAAAGGTTTCGATATGAACTCATCAGCCCCGGCATCCTGAGCGATCGACTCACCGTCCTGGGCCGCGGACATGATGATAACCGGCAATTTAGAAGTACTTATGTTTTCACGCAATAGCCTCAATATCTCATCTCCATTGATCACCGGCATCCATAAGTCCATTAACAGGGCATCCGGAACCAAGTCAAGGATCAGCCCATAAACCTTATTACTGTCCGTTTCTGTAATAATTTCAAAACCATTCCCTTCCAGGATAAGCTCGAGCATCTCAACGATATCCTGATCATCATCGCAGATCAACAACTTTTTAGCCATCTGCCTCCTCCTTCTCCCGTAATGGAAGTGTAAAGCTGAACGTAGCGCCCTTATTAGGCTCACTGTCAACCCAGAGTGTACCACCATGCTGCCTTACGATCTGGGCGGAAATATATAAACCGATTCCCATACCCGGAAAATGTTTCTGTACCGAAGACACCCTAAAAAAGCGGTCAAATATACTTTTCTGATCTTCGATACTTATCCCCAGGCCGTAATCACGTACCGAAACTTTTGCATAATTGCTAACTTCTGACAGCGCCAGGGTTATTTTTGCGGAACCGGGTGCATATTTAATAGCATTGGAAACCAGATTATATAATACCTGTGAAATCTGTGATTCATCTATCATCACCGGCCTGGAAACCGCTCCCTCTATGCTCAGGTGATGACCTGGATTGCTTTCTCGGAAATCTTCCACAACATCAGCGATCAGCACGCCTAGATCGACCTCCTCGCGGAGAAGGGTAAGTTTTCCGGTTTGGATGCGGGACATTTCTAAAAGACTCGTAACGATCTTGTGTAGCCGGTCAACCTGCCCGGCCGATTTTTTAAGCATTGTAAATATTTTCGGATCTATATCGGGCGGTAACATCCTAAGCACCGATTGATTATAGCCTTTGATCGTTGTTAGCGGCGTGCGTAACTCATGACTCGATACAGCCAAAAAATCATCCTTTCTAATCTCTGCGGCACGTATCTCGGTAATATCCTCGATTGCAATCAGAATCCGGTCCTTAAAGTTCCCCTCAAGCTCAACGCGATGGGCATTAAGCAGCATCAGCTTTCTCCCGATATGGGGAAACTCATGATCCACCTCGAAGTCCAACACAGGATTATTGGTAGGTAAAATCTGTTCTAAAAGTGTTTTAAGCTGCTCGATATTCCACTGTCCATTTCCCAGCTCGTAGAGCGAGCGGCCAATAGTATCCCTTTTTTCAACTTTAAAAGTCTTAAAAAAGAAGTCGTTGGCTGAGATTACCCGGTAATCGGGATCCAGCACCAGCAGCCCCTGCCTTATCGTCTGGATAATACTATCCAGATACTCCTGGTTCTCCTTAAGCTCCCTTGTCCTCTCCTGGACTTTTTTTTCAACCATATTACGCTCATGCAATAGGTTCTCTTCCGCATTTTTTCTTCTTGTCACATCATTCTGGACACCTATAAAATGTGTCACCTGCCCCTCGGGATTTTTGATCGGTGAGATATAAAGTTCGTTCCAGAACAATGTACCATCTTTCCTATAATTCCTAATTTCTACCGTTACCGGATCGCCAAGGCCTACCGCCTTCCTGATGGCCTCCCTGGCAGGCTGCTTACGCTCATTGCCCTGTAAAAACCTGCAGTTTCGTCCTATAACCTCGCCGCGTTCATACCCGCTTAACTTTTCAAAGGCTTTATTACAATAGATAATCGGGTTATCATACTGGCAGTTATCGGTAATAATTACGCCGGAAATCGACGAATCAAGAGCCGCTTTCAGCAGTTTTATATTAGCAGCATCATTTCCAAATAGCGGTAATTCCGTTGAATTTGACATAGATTTAAATTGGGGTTGAAAATATCCATTTAAAAACCGGCCAGTTATTATATTGTTTTCCCACAGTTTAATATTATTTTCCTTTTACTACCAGCCAAACTTGTCAGAAATCCCATTTCTTAAAGTTTTTTTCATGTCCAAAGGATTGACCAAATTATCCAGGCTCGGACCTGCAGCGGTAAAGGTTAAAATAATATTGACAGTAAACCCCGTTCAGCTATTCACGCCGGGTAACGATGGAGATTAATTTTAAACGGATTGGCCCACGTATATGTGCGGGATCAACAGGTACACCTTTTTGCGTAATTATTATCTTACCCCGCCTCTCAAGTTCGATAGCAGAAGCCACCACCTCGCCCATATGGGCGCGCCAGTCGTCTGGAAAGAGTAATCGGGCGATTTCCGAGGGACATATACTCTTATCCGCTCCGCGCTCCATGGCGAGCAATATAATTTTTTCTGCAATAGCTGAACCTTGTTCCACAAGGCTATAACAATAAAAGCGCCCGATTGCTTTTTATCTGGGTAATATTTTAACCTTAAAACGAATCTGAGCGAAGCCTATTTTAAAGGTACAAGCCAGCTACTACAGGATGAAAGCGGATCCCCAAATAAATATCCGCATATTTTAAGCGCAATACCCCAATCGAGATCTTTGGGAACCTCGTAGCTAATTAACTAGATTATAAGAAAAACGGAAGGTGACCATGCGCTGATCACCTTCCTATCACTATCCGGCCATGAGGCCATCTTATAAAAAACAAGTCAACATTACCGTTTATGAAATATAATACGGTTTAAAAGTGAGCTCCAACCAGAACCAGTAGGCAAACTTTTCGCGGGCATCCCTGGCTGAGCGCAAATTGGTAACCTCATAATTTGCAGGAATCTTAATTTCCATGTACTTCCATCCCCTTTGCTCATTTGGCATAGCCATCTCGCTCTCTGTACCATCACTATAAACGAAGTTAATAGATTTTAACTCGGCAAGACCATAACTTGGCTGCGAATGGTAAAACCGCAGTGCAACAAATTCTTTATCAGGATCAACTTTAACGGTTTTGGTTTTATTGCCCCCGATTTTACTTACCCTCTCCCCTTTATGGTTATCAAAATTCACCTGAAAACTATCCATACTGTCCCCGAAATTATAAACGATTTCACTGATCTTTCCACCCATCTGATTCTCATTTGCAGGTTTCATCGGGCGTAACTCATTGTCATTGCCCGGAGAGAAGGGGCCTATAGTAATTTTATTGAAAGCAGGATCGATTACCGGCGGTGCGGACTCAAAACCCTTCATCAGGCGGTTGACGTAGAAAAAGGAAGCGTAAGACTGCGCAAAATCGGCCTTCCAAAAAGACATCCAGCCTTCCTTGATTTTTAACAGTTCCGCTTTTTTGTAATCCTTGCCATCAACAAAGCGGCGATTCTCTTTAAATGATCTTTTGGCAAAAATATCTTCCAGCGCGATATCCGTATCTTTTATAAACTTACCGGTGGTAACACTATTGTAAATAATCTGCGATTCACGCCATTTGATGAGCTCTGGAATCTGCTCGGTAAAAAATGACTGGTAGTTTTCTATCTGCCGCTGCAGGTCAATCTCCCAGGCATCATCAAACTCGCCATAAAGCGCTTCTCCGGAATCAACCCTTTCTTTAAGAATAGTCAAATGCACCAATGAGAAGGCAACTGTAAATGGGATCAGCTTATGTTTATTTTTGGATTTAATTAGCTTAAAATACATCTCATTGCACTTGCTGATCAGCGTATTGAGCTGCATAGCCTGCTCTAATTTGTTTTTCGCCACGACATAAGACACCATGTCGCTTTTGATCGCCATAAGCTCACTCCCATCACGGGTAATTTCAAACTCAAGGATAGCCAGGTCTACCATCCTCTCAACATTTTCACTGACTTGGGCCCAGATATCAGCTTTGGCTTCCTGCCAGAAACTTTTTAATACATAACTAATGGCGCCCCCGATATATGGAGCCTTGGCTGCAAGTGCGATAACAACTGTTCTTGCTTTGGATTCCCAGCTTGCCTTCGGTGAAGGCGGCGGGAAGGGAAAAAAATCATTGCCGGATAACATCAGGCGTTCATAATCTGTGGGCGTAGGTTTTAGATTTGTGGACATAGCTATAAATTGTTAAAATTGGTATAACGGCAAAATGAAGAGTGCTCTAGGATAATTTATATCAGGTGAGATGAGCGTTACCTTAGAACTCTTAGATATTGAAATCCTAAAATATGAAAAAATCTGAGCAAACACGGACTTTACTTGAAAACAGGGTAGCTTAAACCTTTTTTATTCCCTTCGAGTCGCGGCAGGTTAAAATTTTTCCATCAAGCGGTTATTTGTCCCTACCTTATAACAAAACCCGACCATCATGAAAATTGCAGTTTTCAGCACCTGCTCCTATGACCAGCAGTTCCTGGAGAGATACAACACAGGCCACGAGCTGATCTTCTTTAAACAGGCATTGGACTCTGATAACCTTAGCCTCACCAAAAACTGTGATGCCGTATGTCTTTTTGTAAATGACCAGGCTGACAGGCAAATCCTTTCTGCGCTTGCAAAAAACAGGGTAAAATTAGTCCTTTTACGCTGCGCGGGATTCAATAACGTTGACCTTGAGGTAGCGGAAGAACTTAGCATCCGCATTCTCCGGGTCCCTTCCTACTCACCCGAGGCTGTAGCCGAACATGCCATTGCGATGATCATGACCTTAAACCGTAAAACCCATAAAGCTTTTAACAGGATCAAGGAAGGTAATTTCTCGCTGGAAGGCTTGATGGGCTTTAATCTTCACGGCTCAAAAGTTGCGCTAATTGGAACCGGTAATATAGGCAAAGCTATGTACCGGATCCTGAAAGGCTTTGGCTGCCATATATCAGCCTATGACCCTTATCCCGACCCAGGACTAGCGCGTGAGGGTCTTCACTATGCCAGCCTGGAGGAAGTATTAGAAGATACGGATATCGTGACATTACATTGTCCCTTAACACAGCAGTCCTTTCATATGATAAACGAGCAGACCCTGAAGTATTTTAAAAAGGGGGCGATGCTGATCAATACCAGCAGGGGTGCACTGATCCATACCCCAGCCGTTATCACCTCGCTTAAATCCGGACAATTAGCTTCCCTAGGATTAGATGTATATGAACAGGAATCGGGACTTTTCTTTCGCAACCTATCCGATGAAGTTATTCAGGATGACCTCATTGCCCGTCTAATATCATTCCCCAACGTACTCATCACCTCCCACCAGGGCTTTTTTACCAAATATGCGATGCGGCAGATTGCTGAGACCACATTTTTAAATGCCGATGCATACGCTTTAGGGAAAGTGCTTAAAAATGAAGTTAAGGGCTAAAGCAGGATGACGAATCTATTTTCTCATACCTTAGCCAGCCTCTTTTTTTTGTTCATGCTAATCTTGGTCAAAACAGAGGCTGGCCATTTATCCAAATAGCAAGGCGAGGTTTCCGTTAGCGGTTACCTTACCCTCCATACTATCCGCAATCTCATCGAGAGATTAATAAAGTAAAAGCAGCCTGCCCTATCCCTCTGGCGATATCCGGACATGCAACGGGAAAACCTATATTTCTCCTGTAAATTGGCTAACACCTAGCAAATTCTATATGCGCGGTAAAAAAAGCCAGGCCCTGCATCCATCGAAAATGGCCATCTGCAGGGATTTATCGGCATTGATCACATCTGCAAGATCAGATAAGCTGTTAAGAAATCTACAGCCAGAACATACTGGTAGCAGTATAAATCCATTTTTAATCTCTCGCCACTGAAAAAATTTCGGCAGCAAACTGAAAAAATTTCAGAAAAAATGAAATTTTTTCAGCAATCACCCCCTAGATCTCTGTAGAAAGCCCATTGGCACAGCAGTTGATATCCTTAACGCGTGCCCCTAAAAACTAGGGGTCTATGAGAAAATTAATTGATTTGTAGTCCATTTATTATTAAACCATTAAAAGGAGAAAAAACTATGACATTGGTTAAATTCAATCCGGAAAAAAAGAACAGTGCATTATTGCCAGGCTTTAACGACATTTTCGATTCGGTATTAGGCGACACCTTTTTCAGCGAGCGCCGCACCACCAATATTCCAGCAGCCAACATCTGGGAATCCAACAATGCCTACCATATCGAGCTGGCCGCTCCGGGGCTGAAAAAGGAAGATTTTAAGGTATCCCTGGAAAGGGACATGCTGAAGATCTCCAGCGATCAGAAGAAGGAAAACAATTTGGAGGGAAAAAGCTATAACCGCAGGGAATATAGCTATTCATCATTCACCCGGTCATTCAGCCTGCCCGAAACTGCAGATGCAGACCAAATACAGGCTAGTTATTCAGCCGGTGTACTCAGCCTCCAGATCCCCAAAAAGGAAGAGGCCAAGGCAGTCTCCAGAGAGATTGAAATACAATAATGCCAGGTGCCGCTCAACGCGGCACTTTTTTATGGATAGCTTTTCAAACTCAACTCTAACCAACTATAGCAATAAAAAAATGGATAAGCGCTTTACGGTAAACATCAGCCTAGAGGGGCCTGATGATAAAACAATTACCTATGGGAAGTTTTGCCTGGGAGCAGACAAAGAGCTAGCCCTGGGAATCTTCTCAAAACTTTCAGGCAGTCCTGAAAAGCTCAGGGCATTTCCTATCAAGATAGCTTTTCTAGAGGAGCTTATAGGCCTGCCAGTGCCATGCGGTATACTGTATTGCTCACTCGATGAACTCAAAGAAAATATCGCCCTAATATCAAAGGAAATCTTCCGTACCGCCCATCTGGAAAACAAAGATATTGGGCCCCTGATCTAACATTTTAAAATATTAAGGCGCCCGAGGGTGTCCGAGATAAACAACAGCTAAAAGAAAATAAGCATCTGAATGGAGCGTAAAAAGATATTGATTATAGAGGACGACCTGGTTCTTTTGGAAATTCTTACTGAAATCTTAACCTCGAGCGGATATGACTGCCGGGGCTGCGATCAGAGCGAAACGGTACTCTCAGTCGCTGAAAACTTCAGGCCCGATCTTTTTATTATTGATTATATGCTGCCCGAATGGAATGGCGGGGAAATCTGCTGTGCCATCAGGGGAATGGATGGCTTTGAACAAACCCCTATTGTGATCACCTCAGCCTATGCCAAGATTCTGCTTTCCCTTGACGACTACGGCTGCGACGCGATTCTGGAGAAACCCTTTGGTATAGATGAGCTGCTAGGGCTGGTAGGCTCCCTGCTCGGATCCGCCCGCAGTGATAGTGGTCTGCTTCCCCGGATCAAAAAGATAGTAAAAAACGTAATCCCTAAGATCTAAAGCCCTATCATGGCCGGCTATCTTCGCCATTCCCATCAAGATAATGGGACTGGCGGAGATAGCTTTTAGGAGAAAACCCCATAAAATCTTTGCTAGCTATAGCAGTGGTAGCTATTTTAGCAAGCGCACAAAGCCAGCTAAGCATTTTCGCATAGATTTGCCAAACTTTAGCGGCAGGGAACTGTTAGCTAAGAAAAGAAATCTAGGGAATATGACAGCAGATAAGAAAGAACAGGCAATTGCCTTATTGAAACAGGCTTTAGAAACCATTCAGGACCGGGCTTACGCAGAGATAGCTGAAATACCCACTGAAGGGCAGGATGATTTTCAGGTCAAATACAGTTTTCTGCACGACCATTTGGAGGGCATTTTCACCGTAGTCGGAAAACGGGCCCCTCGGCAAAGCGGAGAAGTGCCAGACCGTTTTAGCTTATCGGGTGAATTTGACCAGAATTCCAGTCACCATGACTTGATAGCAGCGCAAAAACAGGTTAAGCAAGATCTCTTAAGCGCCGAAGCTTATCTGAATGCACAAATCAGTGGGCAAGAAGTAACTATTAGCAGGAATTGAATACTGAAAAAGTCCCTGCTTACAGCGAGGATACGGACAATTCCTCGCCGTAATCGAATGGCTGTCTCCAAGCTCATTTTCGGCTACAAATCCACCTAGCACCTAGTCAACAAGGAGAAAAACTAGCAAATAAGACAGGGATAAAACAGCTGAGCTTGGGTAAAACCGATCGCCGGTTACCCTTTTATAAAGCAGTAAAGTGTTACACAGCGCTATATGGTAACCGCTATAAGTCTCCCGGGCTCATATAACTCCTTTACCACTGAACGCATCCTCGGATAATAAAGTTCGCAGCAGGGGCTTATCGCATTTTTTTTTTAGCTGCTGACATAGCCCAAGAAATTTACTAACAATAGCGCTTTACTTAACAACCTGATCGCTCAATTACCCTTCCCCGTCCCAACCGGCAAAAGACATCAACGCTCGCCGAGGGGACTTAGCGCTCTTTAAAGGTTTCAGCAAAAAAATTCATAGCGCAATAAAGCCGGGTAGTCTGCCTATCTCACTTATTTGCTAACTAGCTGGCAACAGTGGTCTCCAACGATATGATGCCCCGCTATATGGAAGAAACACTTTTTAAGCTCCTGACCAAATAAAGCCCGACCAGCCAATTGCGCAGACCTTGAGCTAATCCAGCGCAATACTCTCAATGCACGCATTAAATGAACCGCAAATGAGTAAAAACTCGTCTGTATGTCCCAGAGGCTGTACAAGAAATAAAAAAGCAAAAATCTACTGCAGATCAAAACAATCATAACTTAAGCCATGTTACAACCCATAGTTGTATCAAGGTAAAATAACCATTGAACAGCCACACCAAACTAAACAACAAAACATATATGGACATTTCCCTGCTTATCAGTTACTTTAACAAGATCTCTCCCCTTACAGAAGAAATGCAACAGGCCATCAGGGCCAAGGTCCGCAATCTACAGTACAAAAAAGATGACCTCATACCAAACCATCCCAATCCTGAACTACTGTTTGTTATCGAAGGTCTACTAATAGGCTACATGGACGTAGATGAGCTCGGGATTGCCTCCTGGCTGGCTCAACAAGGAGAGCTGACTTTAACCAGCCAAATCCCGCTCGGCGGGGAATCTGGACCTGAAAGGATTGTGGCATTAGAGGATACGCGGGCGCTTGCCGTCCCGGCAGACCTCTTCGAAGGCCTTTCCGGAAATCCTATTGAAAGCCAGCGTTTCGAAAGGGAGCTCTGGAAACATTTTTTAAGAACCGCCCGCCAACGATCGCTACTAGTGAGCCTGCACTCGGCTAAACGCAGGCTGGAACTATTTAGGCTTAATCATCCCGGACTTGAAAAACGCATTCCCGATGAAGCTTTAGCAAGCTATCTGGGTATCTCAGTAAACTCATTAAGGCGCGTACACCAAGGAAAGGTAGCCTGATCAATTACCGGCCTACATTTTAAGCTATTGTAAATTATTAACTAATCCATGGAATCCGCCCCGATGAGCGGATTCCATGGATTTTCTTTAACCGATGGCACTATTGGTAAATTCGGCCCCTCAACCTTGGCCAACCTCCCACGGGTTAAGCTCATCTCTATAGCGCATTCTTAGACGCTTATCACCGGCTATCAGCCATTGCGAAAGCAAAGACAGCTATTCTTCCAAAGAAACATTTACAACTAAATAAAAAAATTAAATGAACATCCTATTTATCATTAATTAAGCACTTTATGCATAATTACTATCCTAATTTTTTGATAAAATTAGGCCAAGTTCCAATAAAATAAGAAAAATAATTTATTTATTTTCAACTAATTGATAGTTATCAACAGATAAATATATTTATAAAATCAACATAAAAAACTGTTTTACAAATTAATAAATGGTTAACATCTAAAATTATCAGACAGGATTATAGGATCCTACCATTCATCTTTAACGCGCTTATTATTCATTATTAATCAACCTCTCGATGTCCTCGTATTTATAATACATCAGCCCTCCTATTTTTGAATAAGGGAGTATTCCATTTCGTCTAAATGCATTAATCGTGCCTGCAGAAATGGAAAGCATTGCCCTAACCTCATAGCTCTTTAGCCATTCTTTTTTAACCGGTTTTTTCAACTCAAGATAACGCACCCTTCTGATCTCCTCAAAGATTTCTTTTTTAAGTTTCTCGAGACCTTTTTTAGTTACAATCTCAGTAATATTCATCTCTAATTCAATTAATAATTTTCTCTTAGCATTATCTGTATCAATATTTATCTAAAGTATTTCTTCATTTAGTCGGGATCTTCAATTATGCCTTTTCGTACTCCAGCTCTTCTTGTAACATACTCCCAATAACCTATTCGCTAAGGAAGTGTCTTGCCCTGGCACAAGTAAATTCAGGACCGCATAGACCTCTTCAAAAAAAATAGAATTGTTAAAAAATGTTAAAAGGTTTTGAAAAAAACGTTCACTTTTTTTGTTTTGAATCCTAATCAGATAACAACCCAGAAAACATTTTTTAGAGCAATTATTAAAATTTTTGGTTTAGATCATGTCACAGAAAAATTTACTAAAAACAAACTTTAAACAAGTATTCAGCACAATTTCATTAGCAGCGGTTTTACTAACCGGAGCGAAAGCTAATGGCCAGAAACAACAACCTTCAACAGCGAGTTCAGCACTCAACGCGAAGTTGATTAACATCGAATCCGCTACCAACGAGCCCTTCCGCTTTTCTCTCACCCTGCACAACACAACCTCCTCCCAGCAGCTATACGAGCTAAAGGCAGATCTCCCTGTAGGATGGCAGCTGAGTTCCCGGGTAGATGGAAGCACGGTTACTTCCTTGAACCTGGAGGCAGGGCAAAGCCGGGAGATAGCCCTGGAAATTACAGCAACCAGTAATGCCAAAGCCAGCAAATATATCATCCCTTTCAAAGCCGTGTCCCCGGCGCAAACCCTTTCAGTTGCACTTGAAGCGGTAGTGAAAGGAAATTACGCAGTAATAATCGCTACCCCCAGCGGGAGACTTAGCGAGGAATTGACCTCAGGAAGCCATAAAGACATCGAACTTGACGTCCGAAATACCGGAACCCTTCCTTTGCAAAACCTGGAAGTCACCTCGCAGCTACCCAGCGGATGGGAAACGAGTTTTGAACCTGCGAAAATCGAAAAACTCGAAGCCGGTAAAACCGCGAGGGTGAAAGTACTGCTAAGGGTACCTGATAAAACCATTGCCGGGGACTATGCGGCTACTTTTAACCTTGCTGGTAATAATGTCTCCAGTCAGGCTGCATTCCGTATTTTCATCAAGACCTCCCTGCTATCAGGCTGGATAGGAGTACTTGTTATACTGGTTTCCCTGGGATGTGTATATGCACTCATCCGTAAATACGGCAGAAGATAAATTCATCTTTTTATTACCATTAATTTGACTTATAAAAGATGGATCCGATAATAAAACTGCAGGAGCTAAGTAAGCGTTATGGTTCCCAGAAAGCAGTAAACAAGCTTAGCCTTGAAATCAACCGCGGCGAAATATTTGGTCTGCTTGGTCCCAATGGCGCTGGAAAGACCACCAGCATTTTGATGATGCTCGGACTTACCGAGCCTGATAGCGGTAGCGCAACTGTGTGCGGTTATGATGCAACACGCAATCCCATACTCATCAAACGAAAAGTGGGATATATGCCAGATCACCTGGGTTTTTATCCCCAGATGACCGGAATGGAAAACCTGCGTTATATCGCAAGACTAAACGGCCTCGGTGAGGCCAGTATCAATCAGCGGACCAGCACGGTTCTGGAACTCGTTGGGCTCAAAGATGCAGCGAATAAAAAAACTTCCGCTTATTCACGCGGCATGAAACAGCGCCTTGGCCTTGCAGATGTATTAATTAAATCACCCGAAGTGATTATTCTTGACGAACCAACCCTGGGTATCGACCCAGCCGGTGTAAAGGAATTTTTGGAACTCATTAAGCGCCTGAGTGCCCAGCAAGGGCTCACCGTATTACTCTCCTCACACCATCTTCACCACGTTCAACAGGTATGCGACCGGGTTGGGATATTTGTTGAGGGTGAGCTTTTAGCCCAAGGAACGCTAACTGACTTATCCCGCGAACTTTTTGGAAACACAGGCCTGGAAACCGAAATCAAGCTTGCAAGCATCCCAAAATCCATTGATCACTTAAAGCGCACCTTTGCAAGTTACCCGACTATTAACGCGCTTGATATATCAGGCGAAGTTTTAAGGTTCCACACCACCGAAGATATTACACCAAAACTTATTCGCACCATTATCGAATTAGGAGAAGACATCCTCAGCGTGAGCAAAAAGGAGTACGGCCTCGACGAAATCTACCAGCGATATTTCGAAAACAGCAACTCGAAAACATCAAAAGGTGAATCAAGAAACTTTAAAAATATTCAACCATGACAGACACCAATAAGCTCATCATACCAAAAATCCCAAGTCCTTTCAAGGTAATGGTAAGCAAAGAAATCACAGACCTGATCAGAAGCTGGCGCTTCATGCTACTACTGCTACTTGTTTTTTTTACATTCGCAGCATCCATGTATATCGGTCTATCGAATATCAGAACCGCATTCAACAATACCCAGGATCCTGACCACGCATTCTTATACCTCAAGCTGCTGACGGGGGGAGATGGATCGATGCCTCCATTTCACATCCTGCTCAGCTTTCTAGCACCACTGCTTGGCATTAGCATGGGCTTTGATGCGATCAATACAGAAATGAATGCAGGCACGCTCACCAGGCTCATTGCCCAGCCCATTTACCGGGACAATATCTTACTCGCTAAAATCTACAGCCCCATAGTAATCACCGTCACGCTGTTTTTCTCATTAAGCCTACTCATGATTGGCAGTGGACTACTCATCACCGGCGTTAGGATAGAGCCCCAAGAGGTCATGCGGATCATGGGATTTACGCTCACGACAGTCGTTTACATCAGCTTTTATCTAAGCCTTGCTATCCTTTTTTCCATTATTTTTCGACAGCCGGCAACCTCGGCAATGAGCGTGCTAGGGATATGGCTTTTCTTCACCGTGTTCTATCCCATGCTCATTAATTTAGCCGTTAAAGCATTTATGCCCGATCCAGCCTATCTTACCCAGAGCCAGTTGATGGGCTATAATGAGCTAATCCTAAACATACTCAGAATATCCCCCAACCAGCTTTACAGCGATGCTGCTACAACGCTGCTAATGCCATCTGTGAGAAGTTTGGGGCCAATGAGCATGGAACAACTCTCGGGCGCCATCCCTGCACCACTTCCGGTAAAGGAAAGCCTGATGATCGTGTGGCCTCAAATTAGCGGCATGATTGCCTTTAGTGTAGCTTGTTTCGCACTGGCCTACTATTTATTCATGCGACGTGAAATCAGAAGCTAAAATTTTCCAGAGTATCAAATAGTAACCCTTCCTTCATAGTGCCATTTGGATGATGTTAATTCCTTACGGATAACCCAGCGCTTCCACCCCTGACAAGTAAATCCACATTGTGCCAATTTACTCAGAAAAAGACTCCTGCTAGCGCCGGATTAATCACCGAATTTGGGGAAGAACCAGTTTCATAAGTTATTCATCAGTTTTTTCGCATTTATCATATTTAAAGTTATCGTTTTATACAACAAAAAAATACTGACATCAGAAGCAGGGAAAAAGTGTTTGGAGCGAAATGATATCTCAGCATAAATTCCAAACGCGTGTTCACATTTCCTTTCTCACACGGTTTCACTGAATTTAACATTAGGTTTACCAGTATGCAGTAAGGCTTGAGATTTCGATGTGAGTAAAAAGTTTAATGTTTTGCTCATTTTAATGCATGGCTGTTACCCATTTTTTCTCGTTGTTTTGTTCATATTTGTAAATTATTGGAGTCTTTGCTTTTTGGGATTTCAAAGATGGATAGCCAAACCCTTTTGTTTCGAGATCAAGTTTGTTTGCAATAATCAGAATTAATGTCCTAGATGCGCATATTACGACTTAGGCGATCGCCTGACTGGAAATTACTTATTTCAATGAGAGATTGTATTTTCCCTCTGTGTTTTGCTATTTCGTTTTGTATTGGGTGCAAGCCTAAGGAGAAAGCGATTCATGGCCCTGTTCGAATGGAGAAGGTTATTGAGGGTGCCAATGAGCTTTTGAAGCGACGGGCTTTTGATAAGGCTTTATCTTATTTGGATAGCGGATATAGAAACTCCCCTGGGTTGGTGGGGAAAGACTATTTCGAAAACAGCCTGGAGATTATCCAAAAAGTTGCCACCTGTTTTTCATCAAAGTGGCCACATTCCTTCGGTCTAAATTGACCACTTATATCTCCCGTGAAAATGGCCATTCGGCTTATTTTAAGCGGTTTTAAGGCTTCTGGGATTAAGGCTTGACAATGGTCGTTTTTGCTAATTGTAGCACTCTCGGGAGTCCCTAAGGTGCTAAAACACGTTTTTTTTCTCACAATCCTTCCAGTTTTTTTTTATCAATCGATTTTCCTGGAAAATATAGTGCCTCAGTGGTCTGTGGGAGCTCAAATCCCTTATCAGGCTGCGTTGGATAAAGTTTGAAACGGTGATGGGAAATTATTAAAGTAGTTTCCAGTTCTTATACTTCTAAGTGGAACGGGTATATTTGGGGTCTTCGGTTAGCAATGCCCTAAAGCGTTACGAAAAAGGACAAGCTCATATTGCCTGTCCTTTTATTGATCTCTGATTGGGCATTTTGGGAAGAAATAATATCACGGTAACCGATAAGCTCAGCTACCGTTTCCCTAAAAAATCAATCCCTTAGCAAAGATTAATAATATTATAACGCTATTTGGGTATAAACAGTTTTGTAAATATTATTTTATTCTGCCATTAGTCCCAAGTCTTTTTTCCCTGTAAAAATGGTTTCCGTTCAATTTAAAGTGCCCTCGACATATGCCGATGAATCTTATGTGACTAGCTTCGGGTAAAAAGGAGAATATTATACTTTAGCTAGACAATCCCAGTTTTACGATTAGACGTTATTGATTAACTTCTCAATATCTTCATACCGGTAATACATCAAACCTCCTATCTTAGAAAACGGCAGTGTGCCATTTCTCCTAAATGTACTAAGCGTGCCAGGTGAAATGGAAAGCAGAGCCCGCACCTCATAACTCTTTATCCATTCTTTTTTAATAGGCTTTTTAAGATCAAGATACCGCACTCGCCTAATTTCTTCAAAGATTTCCTGCTTTGCTTTTTCCAGATCTTCTTTTGTAACTATCTCAGAAATATTCATCTCAATTATTATTTATTTCTATAATCTTATTAATTAACTATCGCCTTTCGGTAAGCCGGGTATCTCATCGCCCAGAAGCAGCTTATTTATCTATCAAAGGTGAGCGAATAATTTAGATGCATCCAGGCTGTTGGCATTCCCAAGGTGATTACCAAACGTTAGGACTATTTTTATCCCATTGCGGTATTGGAGCGAATTTGGATCTTATCTCCTATCGGGTCCGCTGTACCATGATAGGGATTTTATTCAAAAAGCGCGCACCTATTTTCTGCCAGATTGCCCGTTTTTACTTATCACATAAAGTTAAGCTTTAGAAAGAACCTTAAATATGCTTTTATAACTGGCAAAAGAAAAAATTATCTACTGATATCATTCCTTCGATTTTCGGAAGTATCTTCCTCTCTAGCATTGCTATAATGAAGCTGTTGAAAAGAACTTATCTGACTTGTATTGTAGATTATTACTGTATGTGGTGCATTGTTCTTCCACTCAAGTAAGCAAGCCTCCCAATCCACGCCAATATTTTTAGGGTAATAGTCCCATCCTTCCCAAGTTGTTTCTAAAATCATTAGCCCATCATAACCAAGCTCTCGAGTAAGGTGTTCCTTCTCATTTCCTTCCAAATCAAAACTGCTAGCTAATATATCGGCGGCATTTCTGAAACTAGTCAGCTGGTCATCTTTGCAAAAATTTAGATAATTCTTTGACACCCCAGCGTGCTCCAAGATATCCCGGACGCTGGAGGCGTCCAGGATAGTAGCAGCGCTTAAAATTTTAGCGCTGTTTTTTAATTTAATGTTATATAGCTTCTGGTCTAATGATGGCCATAGCTCCTCTTCAGAATTGAGTCTTTTTTTGACATAGTCAAGATGAGCAAACAACATTGAAGCTTCTTTGCTAACGCTGGTGTAAAATCCATTCCCCAGTGTATAGGCGTTCCATCCTACACCGGTATTTGACTGAACAACTATCTTATCTCCTTCGATACCTGTTGTTCCGTGATAGAGATTAAGTTCGAAAGGATTTTCCAAAGCCTGGATAGTCTTTACAAATTTACCCCTCATCATCGCTAGTCTGTGAAGATGTAATAGGATAATTTGCTGTAAGCATCTCTACTTTGATTTTTTCCTTTCCTGCCTTTGGATTAACCGACACGCGCTGCTCGATAGACCAGTTATTCCAACCATATTCTTTGGTATATTTTGCCAGCAAAGGAGAAGGATAAGAAGAGAGGAGGAACTTTCCTTTAATTTTACTCAGCAAGAATAGCAGCGCCTCATAGTCGCTTTCCGAATATCCATCATAATGACCGCAATTAGAATTATAATAAGGCGGGTCACAATAAAAGAAGCTTTCCTCTGTATCACGGCTGCCGATAATGTAAAGTGCATCAGCACACTCAATTTGGCAGTTTTGCAGGCGAATAGCCATCTCTTCAACAAAATTTTCTTTTTTTGATTGGATTTTTTTGCTGGTGGTATTAGATTTTTTATCGTACCCCCAATTGCTATCTAGCTGCGAAGAAAAACTCTGTGATGAAGTAAGCCATATAGCCCAGGCACGCTTGATATCTGAAAACATATCCGGGTTATTATAAATAACGGAGGCCTTTCTATGGAGGTCGCGGCTATGCAAACTTATCCGGATTTCTTTTTCCAGCGATACAAAATCCTCTTTGGCAACCCGGTAAAAATTGATTAGCTCCTTATTGGTATCATTGATTACCTCAACCTTTGAAGGGGATTTAGCAAAAAATACGGCTGCTCCGCCAATGAAAGGCTCGCAGTAAAGGGTGTGCTCTGGGATTAGCGATATGATTTTACGGGCAAGTTTCTGCTTTCCGCCGTAGTAACTTATAGGTGTTTTTATCTGGATCATAAAAGATGAGCTGATTTAAATAACCTGGTCGATATTGAAATCCACCGGTTGATTCTCGATGTATAGGGTAACCCGGCATTTGATATCAGGAATGCCCATGCTATGGATTTTAAACCGCTGACCATTACATGCTGCATAGGGCGAATTTTCTGCAACACTGAGAACGGCATATCCGCTCAATCTCAAGCGGTCTACCTTCTGAAATAGCTTATGCATAAGGCTAACGGCTGATCTCCCCACCTGTATCCCTTTCCTTATCTTGCCTCCAGGCATCTGAAGACTGCTCCAGGGGCGGCTCGCCTGAGAACGTTTTCTCCTCTCTCCTAGCTGATCTATCGGGAAAAATTTCATTCTCTCTGATCGGCACCATTTTCTCTGAATAAATCTCTAAAGCCTTCATCTGTGGATTGGCAACAACGAAAACCGGTACAATCCGCTCATCCACCTTCATGGTCAAAAGCGGCATATTTCCTAATTCAAGCTTTTTAACCGCCATATTTTTCTCCCTTGCACTTAAATTTTTGAAAGGATATTGATCCAATGTCTGGGCAAGATTGAAATTGTACTCCGGATAAAAGCGCCTCAATGGATGATTTCCATATGCATCCTGAATTTCCTGATCGAGTTTGAACCACACTTTAACCTTCTGGGATGCAGCTTCCCCATTGTTTGATTTCTGGCTAATCTCTTTAAGCAAGGCATTACCAGAAAGCAGTTTATAGGCCTGCTGTCCTGTCATCCGATGATCTCGTTCCAGATCAAAGGTATGCTGCCGCCTGGCCTGCTCGCCATATTTCATCATGGTGACTGTATAGTCATTTAGAAAATAGGTATCATTTTCCTTAGCCCGATTGAAGTTAAGCTGATAATGAACATGATCCGCTGCCACACCTGATCCATCGCTAAGCTCAGGGCGACTGAAACGCTTTGAGATGCCCAGCGAGAATTTGGGAATCTCTTTTCTTATCGCCGATTCCATCACTTCGTTCAATTTTGTACCAAAGCCCAGATAATCCAGGCTCTTTTTTAAATACTCGAGATTTTGCTCGTTCATAAATTATGTTTTAAAAATAAATTAGAATAGACTTAAGCTGGCTACTAGGAGCTTGGGGCTCATAGCCATTTTCCTTTGCAATAAACTGAGCAGCAGCCACTGCAAACTCTTTGATATCCCTATACATTCCGTTCTCCAAAAGCCGGGACTGAAAAAAATAAGAATAATACCCAGTCTCCGTTACCAGACCAGGGGCGGCGCGAATTCAATATGGCTGATCAGGGGATCGCTCTGTTCGGGCTCTTTTTTTTCCGGCCAATAAAACCTGTAGCAGACCTGTACAGGAGCACCAAACGCATTAATCTCGAAAGAGCAGTTTTGCCTGAACAGGGGGATCATGGCCTATATTTATCTGGTTATTTTCCCAGAAGCACCATCTGAGCTCATTCGATGCCACTCATCCAGCGCGCGGAACTCGGCACGTTTTTCTTCGGTTATCTCCCGAATCTCCATCATATGCGATTCAAAACCCGTAGAAAAGAAATGAACACTTGGGTGTTTTCCTGGATTTATCTGACGGATATCCTCCAATAGTAAGTCTTTCGGATTATCCATATCGAAGCGTAATAGCAGCTTATCTGTATCGGAGATAATCCCAAGCGGTTCTATCGCACTATGCATAACTTCTAAGCCGCTGTGAAGCTCTACCGGTTTGCCCAATCTAAAATCATGCTCCTGGTCTGAGTCTAACTCCTCGCCGTTAATCATAAAAGGAACCTGGACTTTTTGCGGATCATAAGAAATAAACTCTTTGGTCTCGCTATCATACTCAACGACAGATTTCACTTTTGAACCATCCTCAAGCTCTGTCTCTATGAGCCTGCGGGCAATACCCTGGCTGAAGAATAGCCCCGCCTCTTCCATTGGGATACGGCCATACTGGGGCTCTTTGTATATGGGATGTATTTTTAAAACAACCCTACCGCTATCCTCCCTGCTCAGGGAAAGCTTAGCATTGAGGCTATCAATACTCGCAGTTCCACTCTTAATCCCGTAAAATTTCATCATCGCTGTTCTTCTGCCTCCGAGCAGGGCCATAAGATCACTGCCAGAGAGCTTTTCCTCCGGGTTTCCATTTAGGCCTAGACTGGCCAAATCTGCCAAGGGTAGCTCAGCTAATTCAAATGCTGTTTTCATGTATCACTGTAAAAAATTATCTGATTGTTTTCTCCACTACTATCTCACCAATGAATCTGATATCGGCTTCCCTGTCACATCCTCTCTGGCTGGAAATATTTTCCGACAGAAAAAAAAGATATTTCAAAGGATCGATGTAGATCTGTTTAAAGCTGATGCTAAAATGGAGATGCTCTCCAGTAGCCCTTCCGCTATCCCCGGTAACACCTATAAACTCTCCTGCCTTCACTTCTTTGCCCGTTTGAACCATGATGCTCGAGAGATGTCCATAGATGCTTTGTAGCTCACCATGGGCTATTGTCACAAAATTCCCTAGTATTGGGTGATAGCCACAGGCGAAGACCTTCCCCGGTAAAATGGCAAATACCGGCTCTGATCTCGCCTGTAAGTCTACCCCCTTATGGAAGTCCAGCTTTCCTGTCACCGGATGCAATCTGTTACCAAAAGCTGAGCTGAGCTTAAGGACGCGAAGCGGCAGAGCATGGGTATTCTGGGCAGAGGCTGTTCTGGCAACAATTAACATGAGGGCCGATACCAGAAGTACTCTACCTATCAAAGTAAAAGGAATTGTAGATAGTAGGATCACGCTTGGTATCTGCTATTGAGATATCCATAGTCAGCTTTTCTTCTAAAGATATAAGGCTATACTCCATCAGCTCTGGAGAACCTTTAGCCATCTCCATGGCATTAGCCATTCGATTCAAATCGCCGCTGTATAAATCCATGCTCATCACTAGCAAGGATTTATAGGTATCAGGTTCCATTTGCTTGTGATTATTCATCGCAATCTCCCATAACTTGCTGTGATCTTTTAATACCATCAGCGCATCCGAGGAATACACTCCCAGCTTTGGTGTTCCAAATCCGACAGCTATGCTATCGCTTTTGAGGTCTGCCCCAACAATAACTCCGACATGTCCCTGCCTGGAAACAGGATCTGAAGTCAGCTCAGGGTGTACCAGAACCAGACTTCCTGTTAAATTCTGCATATTAGATTGATTTAAATTAAGCAATAGGTTATTTAGCCCTCTGCGCTTTCATTGAGGCTTTATCTTGTTTTGGAATCTGGGGGATAGATTCTTTTAAAGTGGCTACGATTTTCGCCACTTCGTTATTAATCCGATTGAAATTAGCCCTTAGCACCTCTTCTTTCTTCCCTTTGAAATCATAGTATAGCGGCATTATGGGGTAATTGTCTTCTTCCAGCCGGATCGCTTTCATATTCAAATCGACCTTGCCATTAACTGCCGAGGTCTGAAACTCTCCTGAGAATCCGGATTTAGCATCCGATGCCAGCATTCCGACCATTTCGCCCGCTTTGAGCGAGGCTATTTTTCCTGCGGGTATAAGCGGTTCTAGTTTCTCAGACAACGAGACCGAAGTCTTTGCCCGGTCTATAGAAAGACTTTCGGATTCCTGCTTTACTTTTCCAAAAAGCCTCTCCAGCCACTCTAGGGTTTCTTTATTTCTAACCGAACCGGACAGTACATTTCCCACAACTGCTGTAATAGTAGTTGCAGTATCTTTTCCGTACTGCTGCTGAAACTGGGGCAATTCCTGAAGCCCCATTAGCACGGCAACTTTATTACTTCTAGCCGTAGCAATAAGATTTTCTATGCGATGGACAAAAAGTGTTGGCAGCTCATCGATAATAAGCGCTGAGGGCAGGTTGCCTTTAGCATTCAGCAACCTGGTAAGCCTATTGAGCACCAGGGAATAACAGGCCGAATTGATGTTCTGCGTATTGGGATCATTTGCGAGCACCAAAATAGAAGGGCTTAGGGGAGAAGAAATTTTAAGATTGAAATCATCCCCAGAGAAAACCCAATACGTTTCTTTTGTGGCCAGCCGGGACATAAAGATTTTAAGCGTACCGATCTGGCCTTCAAGCTGATTATAGGCCTGGGCTTTATAGGCCGTCATAAACGGCGAAAGCAGGGAAGCCAGTTCCGCATTTTTAGTCAGCGTTCCAAATATCTCCTCATAGGAGCAGTTCAGAAAAGACATAACATGCGGGAATGTAGAGTATTTACCATCCTCAAAGCATGCAAAGAAGTATATACATGATGCCAGGAAGTTTACCGCACTCTGGGTAAAAAACTGGTCGCTTCCACCGGATTTATCTCCCTTTTTAAGCGCTTCAACCAGACCTTCGGCTGTCTCAGAAGCATCAGCCAAAGTCCTGATGTAATCTGAACGCAGCACATTGATGCGCCTACTCTTCTCAACCTCTGTTAAATTGACCACATGGAACTCATACCCTGCGCATTTGCCTTTTTGTTTTGCCAGCAGATAATGGTAATAGGCGACTTTGGCCAAATCCGGATTCTTAAAGTCATAAAGGCAAATGCAAAACTCTTTTGCAATAAGCTGCCTGATAAAGGGCATGACCACACCAAAGGATTTTCCAGAACCTGGCGTTCCGATAAGCATCGTACCCCTAAATATATTCTCCAGATTAATAAAGCCACGATGAACCTTTTTTCGGTAATAAAAAAGCATCGGTATGCTAACCGTGTATTTTCCAACTACTGGCCTGCGGGGCTGCATAAAAGATTCACCCTCTACATTCCAGATATCCTTCCCCAGTTTTGCGCTAATGATTTTTGATATGTTATCCAAGGATATATGAAGCAGGATTGTGCCCAGCAGAAGCAGCGCCATATATGCTATCTCGTAACCATTAAGCTGAAAACAGATTATTTCAGCGCTTTTCCCATAGCTCCATAATCCACAGATAAGACAAACTAACCCAGCCGCCATGGGATAAACTATGGCATTTTTCGGATCCAGGTTTCTCTTCTTTTTAGCCAATGTGCCCACAGAAGTAAGCAAAATCAGTATCAGGGTAAAACAGCGGCTGTAAATCGGCTGCTGGTAGATGATGATTTTCCGCATTTTCAGCAGAAACTTCGCAAGCCCATAGCGATCCAAAGTGTGCATCTGCTGTAGTTTATCTGCATAGATAAACAAGAATATATCGAATGCCAGGGAAAGATATATAGCAAACTGGAGGAAGCGGTGAAGGCTTTGCTGTTCCTTTGATTCTTCCATTATTTTAAAATTTAGGGCATAAAAAAACCACCGGTATGGGTGGTCTTTCCGAATTGTTATTTTTAATTATCTTCCTAAGCCTGGATTTCATTCCTAAGTGGAATCGTTTTCAATGCCTCTTGCCGTTGAACCGCATTTTTAATCATAAGCAAATTTTTACGATTATAAGTTATTAAAATGTTCTATATGTTAAATTTTTACGATTATAACAATTTTTGTGATTATAAACCTAACGAATTATCCCTGCCAACATTCAGGTTCCGATCAGGCTCAAAGTAAAAGGCAGGTTCCATCATGTATTGTTCCGATCTTGATATCCCGTATTTTTTTGCTAGGGTTGGCCATAATGAGACAGTCTTTTTCATTTGAGCTAAATACTCTTGTGCCTCCTGATGCCTTAATCTAAATTTCGGGGCCATTTCCATTACCAATTCCGGATCAAGGCTATTATCATCTTCAGAGATATTTAGCGTTAATCCCATTCCATATGGATTCGCATTCATATCATAGGCCGGTGATAAGCTCCAACCTTTATTACCCATCAAAAATCCGTGGTTTCGGAGATGGTCATCTGTGTTTTTAACCAAAACATTAAACAAAACCCTTTTCCATAGTTCGGTAAGATTAGCCTGTACACCATCGGTACCTTTTACTATATAATTAGCAATATCCAAGTAGCTTCTTCCTTCAATGTGATCTGCACCATCGATATATCCTAATAAAGTCATAGCTGAAGCAAAATGTATTCTCTTGCCACCTGCTCTATCAAATCTTTTGGTGAGGAAGGTATGATGTTTACCACTGTACTTCGCCACCATTGCTGATGAGACAGATAATCCTGATTTTTCAGCAAGTTCATGAACTACCATTTCCCATGCACCCATATCCCGCTCATCGTTAATACTTGGGAATTTTGCGATATATAAACAACCGTTTGGATCAATCACGCTCGCCTTCGGTCTGGCTCCTCCTAAGGATGAGCCTGGCGCCATCAACATGTTGAGCCATTTCAACTCTTCATTCATACCAATATCATCCCTCTCGAGCTTAAGGCTGGCGTTTTCTAGTTCCCTCAGTGATGTCCATGGCGGTGCTGCAAATTTTGAATCGTAGCTTAAAAAGTTTCCATCTTCGGCCAGCTTAAACCGAAGTCCACCCATTCTGGTCTGGTCGTATACACCAAGTAAAAAATCGGATTCCAGGAGTATATCCGGTTTTCTTGACTCCTGACGAGCGATAATTGCTTCCCTCCTTTTCATTAACACACGTCCCCAACGATCCGGTGAGGAATCTAAAAACATACCGAAATTGGGCTTATCGTTATTTAAATATTGCGCGCCCGGTAACCAGATCAAATCGGGATCCAATATTCCGCTAAAGCCAGAGCTCAACCATTCCTTAGCATACTCAAAAGAAAAAATTTCCTTTCCCCTTACTAATTCAGCTTTGAGCGTACCAATAAGCATTTCGCTTTTCATAGCCCCCCAATGCCCGTAAACGAATATGTTTTTATTTTTCATCTTTAACTACCTTTTTGGTGCGCGTTCTTTTGTAATTAGGCCTGCATCCTGAATTTTACGCCCCAAAACGTCGTCTGAGGCAAGCTTAGTAAAGTCTTTTTCTAAACCCATTACAAACAATACCTGGACGTAAGCTGCCATACTTACCGAACCAATCCCTTTTTCGATTTGCCATAATGTAGCCCTGCTTATGCCAGCCCTTTCCGAAAGCTGCTCTGCACTCAATTTTCTACGTAATCTGGCAAGCTTAATATTCTCACCTAAACTTTCCAGAACACGTTCAGCCTGAGGTAACATGACAATCTTTTGTTTCATAACGTTCAATAAAATAAACAAATATAATAAAAATGTTTAACTTATTAAACGTTATGATAATTCAACTATATCGCATCAGCCCCCAATATATCCTTGTACTTAATAATCAACGAGAGATTTCTACCCGACAGCTGCTTTTCTGTAAGTGATATATTGAGCACCTTATTTTCGGGAAATGTAGCCTTTTTAAGCACGTATATATTTCGGTATCTGCTTTTGAACCTTTCGAAAGGATATAATTGAAACAATGGATGGATTTCTGTAGATTGAACATTAGTGGCTTTGTTGATCTTTTTATCCTCGATCTTAAACCTGAGCTCATCCACATCATAAGGGATATTTGTCCTGTTGTTAAAACTGATATCCAAAAACACTTCATCACCTACTGTGTAAATCCGATTAAGCCTGATCTCGATTCCATAGTCATCTGATTGCCTGATACAAGCAGCGCTTCTATCTTTAAGCATTGCCAGCGCATTTGCCTTTCTCTCGTTTGTTGAAAGCCCAACAGCGGAAATATCCAAAGGTTTCATATACTCCGGTTGAATGTCAATCTGAGAGGAAATAAATTCGGTCTTTTCAGGCGGAAGATAGCAGAGCCTGTATTGGGCAATAAACTTTTCCCCTACAATGGTAACTGTTCCCCCGTCCCTTGAATTTGCAATCTTCTCCAGGGAATCTGCAAGTATCTGCAGTCTCAATAGATTTTTTACAGGTAGATCCCCTTTTATCGCATGACTGGAGAGATCAACATACTGTATTGGCTCAGGGGAAATAAAATGCAATGAAACTGACCTGGATATTCCAATTACCGGAAGATCCGCTACCTGGGTAGCTCCTGGATACTGCGCTTTCACTAAAAATGCCTGAAGCATCAATAGCATTATAAAATATTTTTTCATGTTTAATAACTGTTCTGTTTTTCTTTGAGCTGATCGGGATCGATCAGCATAATCTGGGTATTATATTTGATTTTAGCTTTATTTGATCTGATCAGCTTTCCAACTGCAGCGGTAGTAGACTGGAACATTTTCTGTAAGATGCCCATCACCAGCTGATTATTATTCTCAGCCATCTGCTGCAGCGAGACACCTTGTGATGAATTCGCACCAAGATCTCTGGTAAACTCCCGAAATGCTGAGGCCGGCACATAAAGTCCGCGCAATCCGTCATGATCGTATAAATCAAGCTTTACCGGTATAAGCTCGCCTCCGCTCATTATAGAAGTTACACTGAGGAATACCCGCTGTCCTGAAAAGCCGCTGATAAGCGCATATAGATAGGTGCCTTTTTTAATCAGGAATTTGCCGGCCAACAGATCATCGAGCAATCTGATACGAAGTCTGGAACCGGAAAAGCCTATAATATCCTGATCGATTATGGCGGATAAAAACCTGTTATCCTCATCTGCTCTAATAGTATTAAAACCTGTAGAGAAACCTGCTCTCACTACACTGACTTTTTTCTGTCCTTTGAGCTCCCGCTCGGCCTCTGTAGCTCTATTCTCTTCTTCCCGACGCTGGCGTATCTCAGGATCGTTGGCTTTCCCAATACTATCGACTAATGCCATCTGAGCCCTGAAGAGCTGCATGGGATCAGCCTGTCTAGCTGGCGGAGCAGAGACCGGCGCATTAATGGGTCTATTGATTTTAGAAAGCGCTTCTGCTAAAGCCCTATCCTGACTGGTACCTTTACTATCGTATCTGCCTGCACTTAGACTTGGAATGTCCCTCGGTGAACCTGAAGGGTATCCTGTCCCTTTTCCATATTTTGCTTTCATCACCTGGTCTATGGAATCCAGCATTCGCTTCTCCCTCTCATTATAAGCGCTTGAGGCCATTCCTACCTTAAGCTCTTCATCTGCTATACTTCCCACAGCAGTATATCCGTCGCTTTTTTTATATTCCTGCCTATATGCATCGAGTTTATCTGCAAGCTCTTTTGTTCTCACCTGGCCGGAAACATCGGCCAGGGAAACCTGCAAGGAGTCCTTGCCTGCCGCTTTGGGTTTCTCCTTACCATAGCTGCTCTTATAGACATAAAAGAACACAAAGAGAAACGGCATTATAATCAAGGGTATCATATACCTTGGTTTTTTGAAATCTATTTTCATTTCTATTTATTTTTAATGACTACGCATTGACTCCACTTCTTTCATAATCCGTTTAAAAGCCACACTATCTGCCACTCCTAATGTATCTTTCTTTAAAATCGCTTCCAGCTCCTGCTGCAGGCTAAGCATTTTCTGTAAGTTGCCAATAGATAGCCCCACATTTATCCCAACCCCTGTCAATGGCTTTAAAACTGATTTAGCTTTACTCTTCTCTGGCCGTACCCTTAAAACTGTAAAGCAGAGTACTAGCGAAGCAGCCAGTAATACCACCATCGACGTAAAGACCGCTTTTGGATTCCGGCGAAAAAAGAAAACTAAACCTGAAGAGATTTTAATATACTGGCGGGAGAATTCCTCTCTGATCTCAGAGAGGATATTCGGTCTAATGATTTTATAACGCATTTTTTTCTCTTGTCTCCAGGTCCTTATTTTCCAATGTCTTCCACCTGGTGATCAGCACCGCATGGGGATTATTATCCGATCTAGCCTCCAGGTCTTTTAAATAACCTTCTGTAACCAGTGAACGAATGACCGTGGAGCTTCTCCTATCTATTTTCTGCCGGCCGTAATACCGGAAGTATTTCCTGGGTTCATCTAAAAAAATAGAATCCATCTGTATGCTAAGCACTGCTGAACTGGATAGAATGCTATTAAAGAATCCCTTTTCCCTCAGGTTATTATACTGTGCTGCACCACTTTCATCCACCAGATACATCGCCTGCTTCATCTGGTACTCGATATATTTATCATCCGGGGTAAGCGAAAAGAACAGCGAGTGGAACCTAGCAATATCTGACCGGTATTCTGCAGCCCTATTCACCCTCACGTCCGTTCTATTGGCGAGCAATGGTAGATTTCCAGCACCTAAAACATATATACTTTTTCTAGCATCCGAGACCTGCAGATAGGAAAAATAAGCACTGACCGCTGTAATGGCGAGCGAAAGAATAAAGCTGCCGAGCGAGAGATATGTTGCCAGCCGAATTTTTGATTCAATCGATTTGATTATCATAGCCTATCCCCCTCCCAATACACTAGCTGCCATTCTTCCCATATTCGACGCGTTTCTTCCCATTGAGGAAGCCGCTGAACTCACCCCTGAAGTTGAGACTATCCAAGTAGATATACTGGGAACGGTAAGCATAGTAAGCGCTCCGATGATAAAAGTAACGATCACCATTCCAAAGGAAAGCACTCCATTGGAAGCAAACCAGCTTAGTTTCTCTAGACTAGGCCCCGATGTCCCCACCAGCTCCTTATACCGCGTAATCTCAGCCTCCAGCGCGTAGTGCTGAAATAGCGAGGCTACATACATCACCAGATAAGCAATACCCGAGTAGAGATTCACTGAAATAAACCTCGCAATCCAGGTAGTGAAAGAATCGCGAAATGCCGGCAGAATACTAACAGCCACCGAAAAAGGCCCCAGGATGATAAGAATGGTAGAAAAAATAATTTGCACAATAAAAATGATGTAAACGCAAACCCGGAGCAGCCATATTGCAAGCGTTTCTATAATGGAAGTTGCCAGGAGCTGCAGGCTTACCTGCAGGCGGTTTCGCATCTCTACTATTGGGTTCCAGACTTCTGAAAAACCGTCTTTGACCGAGGATTTTACCGATTCCCAGGCCTTTTCATACCAGGTATCGGCTTCAGCTTTTGCTGTCTCTGTTTCTGCCTGTACGGTAAGCAACTGGTCAGCTACCTCGACCATCAGCTTTGCGCGCTGTAAGCGCAGATCATTGACCTCGGTCTGACTGCCATCGAACATAGCCTCGGTTTTTGCTGCTACCACATCTGTAGGATATGCCACCACTCTGGTAAATATACCCCACCAGAGAATAACCATTGTAAGGGCAAATGGCCTAAGCAAAGGCATAACCTCCAGCTTTTTATCCCCGGAAATCATCTCATAGGATTTTATAGCAAAGAATATTAGCATAAATATTGCAGACAGGGCCTGCGCATCGGCAATAAAGGAATCATAATGTGTCCATATCGTATTTTTCATCTCTTTAAGGAAATGCATCATCCCTTCCTCATACACTCCATTGCCCTGCAAGAAATTGAAGGTATCTTTGAAAGAATCAGGGACGGAAACAGGAGCGGCCTGAAGGATAATCCCCAGGCCTCTTGTAACATTGTTTATCATGTCGTTATAGTTTTGATTTTTTTAAGATGTCATCTGCTATCGAGATATCGCTCTTATGCACTGAACCTTTTGTAATTGGCTCTGCCCTTTCTTTAACCTGCTGCGATTTGTTTCTCATCGAAAGATACAGACGGACTTTTTTCTTTTTATCCTCCCAAAGCGCAGACAGTTTGCGAAACTCCAACAGCATGCGATGATAGGCTAAGATTCTGCTGCCCCGATCCACGTTTGTAGCCCTGGCAATATTCACCCGCTCGCAAAGCGCCTTCTTTTCGGTATTATACCACTCTAACATGCCTGTCCTAGTCATATAATCCTTCTCCTCTATAGACAGGCCAAGCAAAGGATCCTCCTCCTGAGCATCGGCCAATGGCTGAAATTCTTTTTTATAGTAGAGCAGCCACAAGGGGTCTACATCTACAAAATAATAGGAATGGAGCGTTCCCTCTGCATAGGTAGTATTGTAAACCGTATCTGACTGGAGCTTATATGCCTCTTCTGTAGACTGCAGCGCTGCTACCAATCCCAATCTCTGCATCTGAGGCCCTACCGGCCCTAATGGACGCAAATCTGTTTTTGGATAATTGGGATGTAGTGCCCAGGTAAGCCAAAACTCTGGATTAAGCCCCAGAAAGCCGCTAGTGGGGGTAAACTTAGACCGGTCCCACTGTTTAAATACCATCCGCTCCTGCTGATTGGTAATATGCCTGTCACGTATTCTTTTCTGAGCTGAGCAGAAAAGAGAACTGGCAGAAAAAAGAAAGATAAATAATGTTCTCATGGTTTTAGGATATGGTATTTACTCATAATATCGTTCACCAACCTCTGATCCTGATTGATAAATCCCTGATAGGGATTAAGGGATTTAAATACTCCTTTAAGCCTGGCCCAGTACATGGCTTTCTCCATACTAAAAACCAGGGCGCGGATGACCTTAAGTTCAAGGGATATCTTTTTTAGCAGCGCATCTCGCTTTTCAAAATCCATTAGCACATTATCTCCGTCTTTAAGCACCGTATTTGATACTTCCAAAAAAAGATTGTAAGCCCGGTCTTTACTCTGTTGTACCAAATTTTCAGTAAAAAGTAAAAGCACCGGATCAGACTTTGCTATTTCCAAGACCTTGGCGCTACTAGCGGCGATTTCGGCAGCAAGCTCGCCAATTTGCTTCACGGCAATTGCAGACTTTAAGCCCTGATCGACCTGCTGGAGGGAATTTAAGATCATATCCTGCACTGCAACGAGCATAGCCATATTGAGACTAATATCATCCAGGCGCTTGTTTATGGTATGGAGATAGCTGTCATGAACATTTTCAGCGGAGGATCTCATCGCACCGTTTTCGCTGACGATATTAAAATGCCCCTGATCGAATATTAATCTCTGGCCGCTGGCAACGGCAGGAAAAAAAAGTATTGTAAAAATGAAGCTTCTCATTAACGGATCAAAATTTTGCTTTTTGTTAAAATATCATCGATCAGTTTTTTATCCCTATTGATAAATCCAGCGAATGGATTAAGAGAAGATTTTTTAGCTCTCGCATAGGCCATCGTAGCAGCAAGGCCTCTGGATGCGCCCGCTATCGCACGCAGCTCTGAGATTACATGGCCAAAAAGTAGCTTCCTATCCGAAGGCCTCATCTGAGTGATATCATCTATACTCAACGCCAGCCCATAGAGATAGCGAACCAACCCGTAGGCCTGCTCTCCCATATCTTCCTCTGCGCTATATGCCATGAGTATCAAAATAGGATCATCATAGGCCAGGCTAAAGATTTGCTGTTGATTTTTGACGATGTCCTCTACTATAGGGACAGCATCAAGAGCAATCTGTAATGCATCGATGGCCAACCCTACGGTTTTAAACCTATCCTCTACCTCCCGGTATTTATTTTTGAAGTTTTCCAGCAGCGTTTTATTTGCTTCTTCATTTGAGGAGACGACCGCCTGATGGGATCTGGCATCTGCCTGACGCTGATGTTCAGATTTACTCTCGTCGACCAACTGATGCAAAAGCTGCACATTCAGCTGAGAAAAGCTATTAAAAGAAATCGCCATTAGCGCTACCGCTAAAAGGACAATAAGAAAATATCTACTCATCACTTTAATAATTTAGATTTAAAAAGAATATCATCTGCAATACGTTTATCCAGATTGATAAAGCCCGAATAAGGATTCAACGTATTCAGTATTCCCCTCTGGCTAGCCCAATACATACTCCGGTACATCCCATAGGCAACGCCCCTCAAGATTGTAAGCTCTGTGACAATACGATTAAGCAGCTTGGCCCTCTCTCCAGCATCCATCAGATTAGCTTTGCCCCCAAGCAATACAAATGAGCTAACCTCCGCTGCGAGTGCAGTAGCCCTGGATTTAAATTCCCTTGCTCCCGATTCAGCAAAAAGTAAAAGCAGAGGATTGGATTCTGCTATACCGATGGCCTTATTTACATCAACGATAATGTCTTCGGATATCTCGTAAATATCCTTGACAGCAAGCAGCGAGCGCATAACTCCAGAGACCTCGGACAATCCCCGGTAGATAGTATTCTGCAAATCATTTGCTACTACCAACTGACCGGTAACTGCAAGCTGGCCTCTTTGAATTAAAGTGAGCCTATCATTAGTCTTATCCAGCTGTCCATTAATTACGCCTGAATGGGCAGCCATGGCTCCCGCCGTAAGTGGATCTACATAAATTTGGGCATGACAATAGCCCAGGCAGCAAAATAGCGCCCAAAATAAAATTAACGTTTTCATAAATTATGATTTAGATTTTAACAGCTGACCGCTGTATTAATTTCTGATACAAAATCATTGAGTGATAAGCCACTATTCCTAAAATCTACTACAAAGGCTTCTATAGCTCTGGTGTAATTCCCATATCGCGAGAGATAAGACTCAATAGCCATTTTCTCAGGTTTCTCTGTCGTGTAGCACAAATACTGCTCTAATGAGACCTCTACCCCATAAACCTCTCCTGTACTTCCGCGTTTGATATACACCTCTTTGAACTTATCTCTGCCGGCTTTATTATCCAGCCCATTGATGGTAAAGATCTTTTTTTGCTCCACACTATTCAAAGCGAGTAATTTTGCTATCTCGGCATAGTTATCCTTAAACTTTGACTGATCGAGCAAGCATACCGTATCCGAATTATTCAGAATGCTGTCCTTAACAACGGGATTTCCTAAAATATCCCCTAGCTCCTGCGTAACGACGATGGCCTCTCCCCAGAACTTCCTAACGGTTTTATAGAGATAGAGTAGGTATCCACTCATAAGCGGAGAGGCTATCGCCTTCCACGCCTCCTCACATATAAGTACTTTTCTCTGGGCAGTTCGATACCGCATTTTCTGTAGGAATACATCCATGATAATTAGCGTCACAATTGGAAAAAGCACCTTATTTTCCTTGATGGCATCCACCTCATACACAATGAAACGCTGCTCAAACAGTGAACTATCACTCTCTTCATTCAACAGTGTCCCAAATTCTTCGCCGCGGCAGAATTTTCTCAATACATAGCGGTATTCATCCAAATCGAAACGAATCTGATCCTGCTGTTTGATCTCCGCAATTTTCCCAACAGAGAAAGCATAAAAGGAATCAAAATCCAATGAACTAACCTGACCATCTCCATTCCAGTTAAAGTAATCACTGTAATATGCGGATATGACATTGGAAAAAACCGCGTCTTCAACCTGAGTAATTTCTCCATCGACCCCTTTGAGCAACAATCCGATAAGCGTTTTAAGGAAGTCTTTCTTTTCGATATTGTATTCCGCCTCTGTGATCACAAACGGATTCATCGTTATCGGCTCTTTCTCGCTATATGTTTTATATACTCCCCCGAAATAAGCGCATAATCCTGAATAAGAATGGCCGGTATCGATGATGACCACGTCCATATTGTAGCTCATCATCTGCTCTATGAGCGCATTCATAAAAAAGCTCTTCCCAGATCCTGATGGTCCAAGCACAAATTTATTGCGGTTATTGATTCTTCCCTGGAACATGGGAAGATCTGCTGTATCTATTCCTATTGGAATTCCCTGCCTATCTGTGAAGCGGATCAGAAAGTTTGACTGCTCATTAGCTTTAAGGCTTTCTTTAAAGAAAAAACAAAGGGCAGCATCTGAGGTGGTTAAAAACCAATCATATTTTTTAAGCTCAACGCCATTACCAGGAAGACAGCAACGGAAAAGCTCCAACTGGTTATAGGCATTTTTTGAAGGGATTATGCCGACCTGAAAAAGCTCTGACTCGATAAAATTACATGCTTTGGAGATATGCTCTTTCTCTGCACATACCATCACACTGTAATGTACATTAACCAGTAACTGGTTTTCCCTTGCTACATCGACGAGCAACTTGTCTATATCCTCCACACACATCTGGTTAGCAGGATCAGGAACACCTGAATGCCTCTTGCGTTTAAGCTCCAGTTTATTCAAAGCCATCTGTTGTGCTGGGATTTCGATGAGCTGATTGTAGACCATGCAGTTATAATCCGGCACCTGGTGCAAAAAGGACATATTGTCTTCGGGAAAGTCCCTGAACACTTGGCCACCACTACGTTCCCTGAACGTGCCAACCCGCTCTGGCAACTCCACCGCATCTGTATCAATCAGCGAGATTGCCCTTATATGGCGATTACCCATGACCAGCTCTTCATCCCCCGCCCTGAAATTATTAGCAGATAAAACATCAACGCTAAAATCCATGCAGAGCATCTGGTTCACATAACGGTCGATCTTTTTCTCATCCAACAAAAGGGGATCAAGATTAGCACCTATGAGCAAATCCACGACTTTATTTACCTGATCACAGAAATCGATCAGCGATTTCTTATCATAAACATAAAATGCTTTCCTTTTGACCTGACGGGTAATAACGAGGTAAGTAGCGATCTCACTATACATTCTTCCCTGGAAATGCTCATGGTATTTCTGCTGTAAAAATCCGCTGCCTCCTTTATCTCCATATGCTTTTCTGGCAAAAACATCCTGCTTTTGCAAAATATAACCTTCGCCCAGGATCTTGATGATATTAAGCAACAGATAATGGAAGGAGGTATAGCGCTCAGCGTCGGCATCAAATCTCACAACCGGATTGGTAATCCTAATCACCACAGAAAAATCGCCCTTTTCGCCATAGAGAATATCCAATCCCCCAAAGCGGTAAATCCCCATGTATGGCAGGCTAAACTGCTGTTTGTTTTGTTTTTTCATATATCTTGCTTAATGCAACACTACGCATAAAAATTCCCCTGTTTCTAATTTTACTATGTAATCCCTGTTTCTGCCTCTGGAAAGTAAAAAGCAGTCCAACACCTATAAAGGACAATGTAGCAGCCCCTCCGATATACATATTGATAAGCACTCCGATAATTCCCCCCATCACCAATCCCAATGCTAATGAGCATACTCCCCAGGCAATGAACTTTCCCTTGAAACCTTTATATATAAGGGGCTTCTGGAGCCCCTTATATACTGCAAACTGTCCCCCCACTACACTCCGAAGAACGCCTTGATTACCACAGAAACCAAAACTAGGAAAAGGCACGAACCTCCCCATCCCATGATCTCTTTATTGATATCCTGATCCCCGGAGTTCCATTTGATGTAAACCCTTACACCGCCGATGATGCCCACAACAGCGCCAATGGCAAGCGTAAGGGTAGACACCGGATCAACATAGGCCGTAAGTGAAGATGTTGCTGCATTTATACCGGTAGTTCCCCCACCTGTCTGGGCATGGGAAACGCCTGCCCCGGAAATAAGCAACGCAGCAATGGATAACAGTTTTTTCATTTTTCCTGTCATAGCTAAAAAATTAATGGATTAATAAATGGATATTGATTATAGAGATGATGATATTCTGTAAGAAAACCTTCGCAAAAAGCATTACAAGCCGTAAAGCGCCTTTAGAAAAACGCTCACCAGGCATAGAAAAAGACAAGAGAAAAACCAGCCCATTATCTCCCTATCGATATGGTGCCTGCCCATCTGCCAATTGGAATATATGCGCAGCCCTCCCAGGATACCGGCTATTGCCCCGATAACCAGAACCAAATCTGAGAGACTATAGTAATAACTTTTGACCTCTGAGGAGGCCGAATAGAACTCCGATATTCCAGGCTGGGCATATAATTCTGGGGTAAATAAAAGAAAAAGCAATATACTGCCGCACCTCATGATTAATACCGAATTGTGCCTGTATTGGGGATTTCGGCAATAGTAAGCACCAGATTCCGCGCCAAACTGTACACCGGGGGATTTGCCCGAACGCTTTAGGGCACTGTTAGCAGTAGATCCCAAATATATCCTTTCCAGTCAAAAGTCAAAGAACTGGAACTGTTCCAATAATTTTCCTTCCTGCGTTCCAAACTTGCTCCCACGCTGGCCTGACGAGGGATTTGAGCTCCCGCGGAGTACTGCAGCACCACATTTTACATAAAAATTGATTGATTAATAACCAGGGAAGGACAGTGATAAAAAAAACCACTTTTAAGCACCTTAGGGGCTTCGGAGAATGCGTTAACCAGCAAAAACGATCAATGAATCATTCGGGCTATAAACACACCTTAAAACCGCTTAAAATAAGCCGAATGGCCACTTTCATGCGAAATACGTGGTCAAATTAGAGCGGAAAAAGTGGCCACTTTGCTCAAAAACAGGTGGCCACTTTTTGGATAATCCCCAATCAGACTTAGGGTCAAATTTTTGGGGGTAATTTTTGATTTTGAATTTTGCTTGATTTTCGGCCTTTAAACCCATTTCAAGGCCGATAATTTTTCTTTTTTTCATAAGATTTTCTCCTACAATTTTTCCCCTATTCTGCCCCCTGAAAACACCGAAAAAGGCGAGCAAAATCGAGTGAAATTTTTTTTCTAAGTTTTTAACTAAAAAAATTCAGTTTTTGATGAAAAAGCAATGTTCGGAAAAAGAGTTTGGGATAAGAATAGGGGTGTAATAGCTTGCCGCCTACTGTGTCATTTTGACATACCTTAAAACAAGAAAACCCCCTAAATAGTGAATTTAGAGGGTTTTTTGATGAATTTTGCATCCATTTTTCTGTCGGGATGGCAGGATTCGAACCTACGACCTCCACATCCCAAATGTGGCGCGATACCGGGCTACGCTACATCCCGAACTTTGGTATCGATCTTTTTTTAATCCTGTTGTAAAGTGGATTGAACTTTTAGTCGGGATGGCAGGATTCGAACCTACGACCTCCACATCCCAAATGTGGCGCGATACCGGGCTACGCTACATCCCGAACTTTGGTATCACCTTTTTGACCTTATTTCTAAGGGTTGGCAAAGATAAGGAATTTATTGGGTATTTCCATTTTTTACCATTTTTTTTTTATTTTAACGGCTAAGGGAGTCAAACTCCTTAACGTTATTTAAATGCTATAATGCAAAGTAGTATAACTGCTGTACATCTTTTTTAAAGAACTATTCCGTTTCAACAGCGGCAAAGGTATATATAAATCTGAAGTTTGCAAGGGGCGCCACAGCACTTTTTTAAATTAGCACGATAATCACCTAATTGTCAACGAGATTATTTTACATTTAAAATCTACAACAGATAACAATTAGCATATATTCAATTCATATTAGAAATTATGGATATGCAACACTAAATTACTGGGCTTGAAAAGGCATAAGCGCACTGTGAATGGGTATACACTTTTAGTATAGAGCCTTATCCGAAAAAAGAAAGGAGATGAGGTTTACCCCCCATCCCCTTCTCGTAAATTAATGCATTTGCAAATATTTTTCTCTTATGCAGGCTACATATACCCTTTATTGTTTTACCAGTTTAAATTTCTGATTATTGGAACTACCAGCAGTGTATATTTCAACCTTGGTTCCATTAGCAGTACCAGAACCAGCTATATCCAGATTTTTACCAGGCGCATTTGTTGGTTCCAAAGTAAAATTACCACCGGCAACAGGCGTAATTTTCCACTCCTGAGCACTTGCCCCGGTGTTTTGCCATATTTCTATCTGTGTACCATTGGAAGTAGCGGCACCCCTTACATTTAATACTTTGGCCGTATCTGCCTCCGATTGGATATAATATTTGCCAGGTGTGCTGCTTCTCTTCAACCGCCATACCTGATTATTGGTAGTAGGGTTATTATTGCTCCAAAGTGAAACAATAGCACCATTTGTGGTATTTGAACCATTAAGATCGAGCAGGCTGCTATTATTTACTAATGATATGATTTTATAACGGGCACCATTCTCAATACCGGCAGTATTTTCATCTGTTAAAGTAGTTGGGTCGACAGTTGGCGCCGGTAAATTAAGCGCAGCAATTTCGTCGTAAACACTTTGAGCTACCGGCAATGCCCACTTCCTGAAAAAATAGCTCAGGTCTTTACCAGAAATATTACAGGCTTTTAGCATAAAATAGCGCATCCTTACTGCGTTATTGGCCGGATCATCGGTATTGCCAAAAGCAGGTTTTTCTATACGCGACTGCTTGTGCAGGTTAATGTAAAACGAATCGCCAAAGGCCAGCCAGAGTTGATGGAACATCATTAAACGTACAAATGGATCATTAATCGTACCACTGGTTGCATTAAAATTTTTATTGGGATCGGTACTCGCCAGGTAACTAAGCGCGTTGTTGGTAATGCTCCCTTTAAGCCGGTTAACGCCATTGCCACCAATGGCCCGTTCGGCTGCAAGCGTGTAAATATTTACGGTAACCTCACCCAGTCCGCTCCAGGTCCATGCAGGTTGCTGGTGCATATGCCCTATTTCATGCCATGCGCCCCACCCACTGTTAACAATCGTAGCGGCACTTATTCCTTCGTCTATAAATCCAGGCGCAAAAAACACCCTGTACCAGGTTGCAACTCCCCAAATACCGGGCTTATTGCTTTCTACACCAAGTATTTTGTGCACAGGCGGCACATGATCGGGCGTTGAGCCGTCAAAACCAGAGATATAGTTTTCTCCCTGGTTAATGCCAATATCAATTTTTTGCAAAACAAAATTAACATCTGTTTCAGTCATATTTGCAGCCCTGGTGCGGGTCCACACCAAATACACATTATCATTAATCAGCAAGGCATCTGGTGCCTGACTATAGCTGGCCAATTGGGCTGCCCAATCGGTGGTTTGATTTTTGAAGAAGACCGGTACCCTTACCGCACCGCTCTTAATGGTGATGCGTACTTTAGCTGTTGGTGTACCTGCTGTAATATAGCGTATCCACAGCATGCCACCAACATTATCGGTTATGGTGTTAAGTCCGGCAGCGAGTGATACTGTCCGCGGATCTAAACGAGTGGTATCACGCGAATAGGTACCGATCAATAATTTCGGCAGGGTACTACCGGCAAGTTGTGTAACAACCAGTTTTACCGTATCGCCAGGTAATAGATAATAACCCGTTGGCGAAAAATCAGACCATGTTCCCCCCAAACCGGCACGTTTATTTTCATCAAAACCATTTAGTACTTCGTTGAATTCCTGGATGGAGTCTCCAACGCTTAATGGCGTAAGCGAATTTGTAGTCATTCTTGTTGCCACTTTCAAACTGGTTTCTGATGAGGGCTCCGTAATTGGTTTCTTACAGGAAAAGAAGAATAGGTTTGAGGATAGTAATAGTACCATCCATAATAATTGTTTTGTTTTCATATACTGTTCTTGTGTTTAGATATACTAAAAAAATAAAATCAGCTAATAGATGTTGTTTCTTTAAAATTAGATGCCTATTTTTAAACATTATAGCTATATTTTAACCTAAAGCACTCATATTTTGACTTATTTAAACTATAGTATCTAATTATATATAATACAAATTATTAAATACTAAACACAACAACATATAGATTTTATCATACAAATACATTCGGAATTTTCTTGCAAAGAATAAGGGCTCAGTAGTTAAATCGGGCTGTTAGCTTCAGAACCAAAGCATATGTGAAACATTTACCAGGATTGTAATCCTCTAAACCAATCTGTGTAGATTCATTCCGACCAGGGAAATGCTCAATAGCAAACCAAACAACCTGCTAAAGTTATTGTACTGCTGTGCTTGGAAGAGCTGGGCTATGAAAACTGGATTGTTTTCGAATCCGGAGCAATGGGTAAAAATTATAGCAGAGGGCTAGCGAAAATTCAGGAAAATAGGCAACGCTGTTCAACAGCTGTGTAAGCTACGAAGAACATTTTTTTTCAATACGAGTCTTGTACCTGGCATTCGTAATGATTTACATTATGATTAAAAGCTTAAAATTATCTGTCACCGGCCAGATAAACACTATCACTAACAGCTTCCAACCAAACAGTAGGACCTTTTTCTCGTCCGGTAATGGCAACCTGGTAAAATGCAGTATCGGCGCTTGCGCCATGCCAATGAGGAACGTTAGGTGGACATTTGATTACATCACCTTTTCTCAGAATAACTTTCGACCTACCTTTCTCCTGGTAATAGCCCACTCCACCGGTTACCAGCAAGATCTGCCCTGCAGGATGTGAATGCCATTTTGATCGTGCACCGGGTTCAAAGCTCACATTACCAACGTTGTTCTGATTTAAACTATCGCTTTCTATCAGTGGTTGGAGGTAAACCGCGCCGGTAAAATTGTCATTTGTTACCTTTTTGCCTTTCGCAAAAAGACCGCACTCATCGGTATTCGCATCATGGGATACTTTAGCTTCCTGAGTACATGAAAAGAGGGATATGGAACAAATAAGCCCCAAAACTGTCTGTTTTATCTTTTTCATGCTCATAAATTGGTCTGATAAAATTGTACAAGTTTATTCAATGCCTGCGATACATACTCCTGTTTCCAGTAAGTTTGGATATGCGTAGCACCATCTAGAACAAAAAGTTCTTTATTTTTGGCATTGGTAGCTTTTGCAAAAGCCTCATCGGTCATGTATTTTGTATCTGCCTTACTCCCTGCTATCATCAGGAGGGGCTGATTGATGAGATCCATATTTGTAGCAGCATCCCAGGTCATCAGATCAAGCAGACTGCTCATTGTGTATAGGAAAGTGGAGTTAGGATGGGCATGCGTGCGATAATAATACTCATATCCCTCTCTGTACAAATCTGTTTTGGTTTTGGCTATTTCATCATCACTGATGCTGGCCACACCTGCATAAACAATTTTGCCACCAGCTGCTTCCTGGGCACGTGCATCAGAAGCCTGTTTTAAGCGATCCTGAATAGTGTTGAGCTGCGCGTTTTGAAAGCCGTTTCTCCTCACCTCACCTGAATTAAACATACTTAAGGTGGCTACAGCTTTGAAGCGCTTGTCGGATTGTGCTGCTTTTAGCGAGTAGCCTCCACCACCACATATACCCAATCCCCCTAAACGGTTGGCATCAACACCAGCATAACTAGTGATGTAATCTGCCATACCATGAACATCTTCAACCCGGCTTGCAGGTTTATCGGTATGGCGGGGAAATCCTCCGCTAGCCCCTTGGTAGGCTGCATCTGCTGCAATGGTAATATAACCGGCTTCTGCCAAATGCTGCGCATATAACCCCGCAGTCTGCTCCTTAATCCCGCCATTGGGATGGGCTACCACTACCGCTGGATAGTGTTTTAAGGAGTCATAGCCAGCTGGGGTATATACGTTGGCCGCAATTTCTATCCCATTGAGCTTGTATTTAACAGGATGTATATTTACCTTACCTTTTTCATTTTTAACAATAGCACCTTCGTACACCAAAGTAAATGGATTTTGTGCCTTTGCTACCGTTTGCCCGTTTATATCTGTTGCAGCCACAGATGAGATTAACAGCGCTGCTATTGTTTTTATGCTTTTGTTTGTTTTCATATCAATTTCACTTTTTATTTTCCAACACTTCCTGCAAAACTTTTCTTGCCGCATTCGATTCTTTGCGACCAATATTTTGCTTAACAAGACCTAAAAATTCATGCAGTTGATCTGCCGTAAAACCAAGATTCAGGCAGATATTCAGGTGCGACTTTAACATGGGTTCAACCCCACCAATACTTGCCAGCACAGAAATTGTCACCAGTTCTCTTTCTGCAAAAGTCAGCACATCGCGTTCAAACAAATCGGCGAAAAGATGCTCTTTCAAAAACACTTCTATTTCTGGTGCAAATGCCGCGTACCCGGTTTTTGGTTCTTTTTCAGGAATACCTGTAAGCTGTTGCAGGTTCTTTTTGCCCCTTTCATATTTAGTTTCTTTACTTTCAGTTTTTGATGCCTCTGGTCCAGTTTGATCTACAATGCCCTTGCTTTTACGCTGGTCTACCACAGTCATCAGTGTCTGAAGCGCTCTTAAACTTCTAGGGAAACCACAATAAGCATACAAATGAACCAATGTTTCCCTGGCCTGGTTGATGGTCAAACCGTTATCCAGGCCTGTATTCAGGGTCCGCTCCAATTTAGCCAGATCACCCTTTGCAGCTACAACTGCGATATTGATCAGACGCTGCTGCTTTAAACTAAGCGCGGTGTTTTTAACAATATCCTTTGCATAAACTATTGTATTCATGATAAGCATGGCCAGCAACGGAATTTTATACATTAATCTTTTCATCCTAATTTCTTTTATTTCTCATTTAGCAAAGCCAATGCGATCTAACCATTTAACCACCTCATTTTCTGCTTCCACTGCCCTACTACCTGCAATCATCAGTAACTTGCCATCACGTTCAGATCCACCCTTCATGGTAAACCCTTCCATTACTTTGCTGCCGGGACAAAGCTCCTTCACCTGATCAAAACTACTGCCTATACCATAGCCACCATTGGTATTGAACGGAATAACCTGCTTTCCTTTTAGCTTGTAACTATTTAAGAAACTTTTCATGGGTGGCGGGAGCTGCATCCCCCAGGTGGGGAAACCGATGAATATTGTATCATAGCTTGCTATGCTATCGATTTTTGTCTTTAACGGAGGTAAAAAGCCGGATTCATTTTCACGCGCTACCTGGTCAACAGTTTGCCGGTAATTTTCCGGATAAGGTTTCTCTAATTCGAGTGCAATGAGCTTGCCTCCTGTATGCTTCCCGATCATCTGCGCAATCGCTTTGGTGTTTCCGGTACGCGAGAGGTAAACAATCAGAACCTTTTGATCTGGATTTATCGGTTTATCAATAGTCCGGTCCTGTGCGCTGGTACAACCGGCAAACAAGACAATGAACATGTTCATCGCCACAAAGTATAATAATTTGCTTTTCATCTGTGTCTGATATCTGATTACAAATTTCGACAAGATAAGCGGCTATAAAGTAGACAGATTACCGAAAAGACTACCCGTATTACCTATCCAAACCTTTTTTCCTTAGCCAGGCCGACAATACATCGGCTACTTCAAGGTTATTCAGATCAGCAAAAGGAAAGTGGGTATTGCCTTTGATCCCAATCTCTGGCAGGTGAACCACCTGGGCATCGCCGCCGTGTTTATTGATGGTTTTTACCCAAAGCCTGGCCATTTCAAGCCCCGAACGCCAGTGATCCTGGTTCCACACTGAGGTGGGTGAAGCCGCGATGTTATCGCCATAGTAGATTACAATCGGCATCCTGGTAAGCTTTTTAAAATCTTCCATCGAAATTTCAGTTCCTTTCAGCGCACCAAAAAGCCCCGTTGAAGCAATGGGTGAAGGCAATTCCCCTTCAGGAAATACAAATCCGCTGTATGGTTCATAGGCAACTATTGCTTTTACCTTATCGTTTTTTATTCCCGTTAACCAGCCGGGACCGCCTCCCTGCGAATGGGTGACCAGAATACCGCCATCAATTTTATCCAAAAGTGCTGAAACTGATTCGCTTATTACAGAAGCATCAAACGTACCCGTATTTGGGGTCATTTGCCTGTAGAACTGCTCCAGAGATGCAGCATCTTGAGGAAACTGAACGCCAGGGAAATACTGTGGATAATTGCCAATGCGGAACTGCGTAAACCAGAACTGTTCATCAGCAGTTGGCGTGACAGTTGCGGCAACCATACTTTTTCCGGCTTCACCACGGCGGGGCTGATCCAGCAGATAAACCCCGAACCCACGCCTCAAGAATATGTTCTGAAAACCCTCCCGACCGTCTGGCGTGGTCTCCCAGGTCTTTTTGGATTGCCCGGCCCCGTGAAGGAAAACCAGCGAATACCTGTGCGCCTTAACAGGGAGCTGATAAAAAACATAGGCATGGTCTCCATGAAAAGTCTGCCCATCCGGCTTGAGTGCATTTTTAATATCGAATACACCTTGCGTTAAATTCACTTTGCCACCAATTGCAAAACTTCCCTGCTCAGCAATCATTAATGGCTTACCAGTTTTCTGCTGCTGGCCACTTACCCGAAGTGAACTAAGCGAAAGTAAAACTGCTGTTAGTATTATCTCTGGTCTAATCTTAATCATACTACCTATGTTTTTATCGGGCCAATCGGATAAGCCCAGCTTTATTATTTCTTATAAGTGATCCGGTAGATTACACCTGCAAAGTCATCCGAAACCAGCATTAAACCATTTTCCAACACCAAAACATCTACCGGGCAAAAAGGTTTTCTAACAAGGTTTAACGTGGACTACCTGGCGTATTGATCTTGGTAAAAGAAAGCGAACCCAGTTTCCATCTCTTGTTCTCTCTGATGTAAACCTCCGTCACAATAAATAGATTGGTCACCTCGTTTCCGCCTACAACAGCCAACAAGGTGATATTATTCAATAAGATAGCCGTATTATCGATAATGTTTACACTTGCAGAATGGATATCGGCTTTTTTGTAATGAATACCGCCCGACTTGATTATGTTTACTTCCTGTGCTTTCCCCCAGCTCCCACCCATGTGTACGAATACAGATTTATCATCAAACAGGACGGCCAGTGAATCTGCATTTTTATCTGCCATCCAATCCCATTTCTTTTTCGATAGGTCTAATACTTCCTGCTCAGCTTTAGAAGGCGTAGATGTGCGACCTCCCGGCGCCTGGGCATAGGAAAGTACAGAGGTAAGTACCAGCAATAATGCCCCGGTAATAGTTTTTCTCATGTGGTTTTTAATTTAGGTGGGTATAGATTGATTTAAATATTATCATTTATTTGCCAACGCGTTTCTGTAGATCAGCAGGATAACGTTCTCCCTGCACATCAATACCGGATAATGCTTCTGCTATCACCGCGAGTTCTGTTTCTGAAAGGTGAACCTGGGCTCCAAGGACATTTTCTTCTAACCTGGCAATTTTTGTAGTTCCCGGAATTGGCGCAATCCATGGCTTCTGTGCCAGCAGCCAGGCCAAAGAGATCTGTGCAGGAGTAGCATTGTTCTTTTCAGCTAGCTGACGAACGGCATCAACAAGCACCTGATTGGCTTTGCGGTTGTCTTGAGAAAATCGGGGCACAACATTTCTGAAATCGGTAGTATCAAACTTAGTATGTTCGTCAATAGCACCCGTAAGAAATCCTTTTCCCAGCGGGCTAAATGGAACAAAACCAATTCCCAACTCTTTCAGTAATGGAATGATCTCCTTTTCAGGTTCTCTGAAAAACAAAGAGTATTCACTCTGTAATGCTGCCACAGGCTGCACTGCATGTGCCTTACGGATACTATCCACACCTGCTTCTGACAATCCCCAGTGCCTGATCTTTCCTTCCTTAATCAAATCTTGTACGGTACCTGCTACATCTTCCATCGGCACATTGGGATCAACCCGGTGCTGATAGAAAAGATCAATATAATCGGTATTTAAATACCTCAAAGCATTTTCAGCAACCTGCCTGATCCTTTCAGGACGACTGTCGACACCTTTAGAGGCATCGCCGTCCAGAAAACCAAACTTCGTTGCAATGACAACCTGCTGCCTGAACGAACCAACAGCTTTACCAAGCAACTTTTCGTTACCACCCTGGCTATAGGCTTCTGCAGTATCGAAAAAGGTAACGCCCAGTTCATAGGCGCGTCTGATGAGGCTAATCGCGTCTTTTTCATCTGTAGCCGGGCCATAACCAAACGTCAGTCCCATGCAACCTAAACCTAATGCTGATACTTCAAGTCCGCCATTTCCCAATATTCTTTTTTCCATAACTCAATTTTTATCCTTAGTCGTTTAATTTTCTTTCTCCCAACCATTTTACCATCCCCGGATCACGGTGATCAAAAAAGCTGCTTGCTTTGGTATCCAATGCCTGGATAGCAGCCATGTCTTCGACACTTAGCTTGAAATCAAAAATATTGAAGTTCTCAGCCATACGGTTTTTGTTCACTGTTTTAGGGATGGCAACCACACCTCGTTGTACTAGCCAGCGAAGTATGACCTGGGCAACAGATTTCCCATGTTCTTTTGAAATGGCTATCAACAGTTCATCGTTAAATATATTATTTTTTCCTTCGGCAAACGGTCCCCAGGACTCGATTTGCACTTGCTGCTCCTTCAAAAATTTCTGGGCTTCGAGCTGCTGATGAAAAGGATGAGTTTCGATCTGGTTAACTGCCGGAACAACCTGGTTGTGGATAATCAGATCTATTAGCCTATCAGGTTGGAAATTGCTTACACCTATTGCCCGTACTTTACCTTGCTTATAAAGTTCTTCCATTGCGCGCCACTCTCCATATACATCTCCAAAAGGTTGATGGATCAGGTATAGGTCAAGATAATCCAGTTGTAACTTTTCCAGTGACTGGTTAAATGCTTTTATGGTTCCATCGTATCCGTTTGACTGAATCCATAACTTAGTGGTAACGAACAACTCTTCCCGTTTGACCCCACTACGTTTGATAGCCTTTCCAACAGCCTCTTCATTCCTATATGAAGCAGCTGTATCAATTAAGCGGTACCCTGTTTCAATTGCATCCATCACACTCCGTTCACATTCGGCCAGGTCTGTTACCTGAAATACTCCGAATCCCAGCAGTGGCATTTCTATTCCATTATTTAATTTTACTGTTTCCATTTTTTGATATTTAAAAACAAGCTGACAATCAAAGCATTGTTTTTTACTTCAACAAATATCCGACCGATGGGCACCATCAGGTGTAGACAGATTCCTGCTTTTACTACCAATATTCCCGATCGGATAATGCATGCTGTATAAACCAACGATTAATGTTTATTTTTGATTCATAAACAACAGGTTATGGAAAAGGAATTTCACTTTAAGTCAATTGCAGAATACAATGCATTTAATAACCATCAAACCATCCATCCGCTGGTTAGTGTTCTTGATTTCTCGAAAGCAAACAAACGGACCGGGTCTAAGATGTATTTTGATCTGTATTGTGTCTTTTTAAAAGACGTGAAATGTGGTGACCTGAAGTATGGCCGCGAGTACTACGATTATCAGGAAGGTACGCTTGTATTCATTTCTCCCGGACAGATGATTGATGTAGAGAATAAAGTAGACTACTATCAGCCCGTAGGCCATGGCCTGGTTTTCCATCCGGATATGCTATTGGGGACTTCTTTAGGCAAGGCCATTGCCGAGTATAGCTTTTTCAGTTATAACACAAATGAGGCACTTCACCTTTCGCCAAAAGAAAGGGATCTGGTATTGGATCTTTTTTCAAAGATCGATACAGAGCTGCACCAGTCAATAGATAAACATAGCAAGAAGGTTATTGCTTCCAATATCGAATTGCTTTTCAATCATTGCGACCGTTTCTATGACAGGCAGTTCATCACCCGCGAAACGGTGAATAAGGGGGTGATTGATAAATTTGAAAATTTGCTCAACAATTATTTTGAATCTGAGAAGCCATACACCCTTGGATTTCCTTCTGTAGCTTACTGTGCCGATCAACTCCATTTCTCAGCAAAGTATTTTGGCGACCTGATCAAAAAAGAAACAGGTTCTACCGCACAAGAATACATCCAAAATAAAATCATAGATATTGCGAAGAACAAAATATACGGTACCAGGAAAACCGTCAGTGAAATCGCATACGAACTAGGTTTCAAATATCCTCAGCACCTGAACCGTTTGTTCAAACAGCGTGTAGGATTAACTCCAAACGAATTTAGGACGCTTAATTAATGTTTCGTCCAATCAATATTAAATGTATTGAGTTGCCAACTGTGAGTTGAAAATTACTTCCCTTATCGGCTTTATTGTCACAAAACCTCACTCTTTGTAAAATCTTACTGGGTACAGATTAGGACTATATTAAGCAGGATTAATATCCCCCCTTGCATGAATCTATTTATCATATTGGGAATGCAGTATTATTTTGTGGGTATTGATTAATCTGTAAAACACGCTTAAAATACCTTTTAGAGAAAGTGAAAAATGTACAAATTACGGTGATTTTTAATTTGAGTAGCTTAAAAAAAGGAATTTAAATCGTAAAATATTGATTACCAGTTATTTAACAAAATAAAAACCGCATAAAAAAACCCTGCATTGCAGGGTTCATTTTTTTTCAGCGGTGAGGGCGGGATTCGAACCCGCGGTACCGTTACCAGTACGACAGTTTAGCAAACTGTTCCTTTCGGCCTCTCAGGCACCTCACCTTTTCATCCTCTCTTTTTCGCCCTACCGGCGTTGTTTTGAGGTCTGCAAATATAGTAAAACAAGTTATTCTGCAAAAAAAAATTATGATAATTGTTGATAATCTATGCGCACATGATAGATACTCATCAGCATCGTCTTGAATATCAATTTGATAGTTTCAATATCTTTTAACGTTAAATCGCAATCATCAAGCTGATTTTGCTCCAATTTGTAGTTAATTATCCGTTCAACCAGGTCATTTATGTTCTGCGCATCCGGATTTTTCAGACTTCTTGAGGCAGCTTCGACCGAATCTGCCAACATTAACACACCAGTTTCTTTGCTAAAAGGTATCGGTCCGGGGTAGCGAAAAATGTTTTCGTCGACGAATTTTTCGGGCGAATTTTTCAAAAACGACTGATAAAAATAATCGACCCGGGTATTTCCGTGGTGCGTTCTGATAAAATCGATAATCGCTTCCGGAATCTGGTTCTTTCTTAAAATTTCAATTCCTTTATGTACGTGCTGAATAATGATCTGTGCACTCTGCTCATAAGGTAGTTTATCGTGCGGACTCACGGCCGTATTCTGGTTCTCGATAAAATATTGCGGGTTGTCTACCTTACCAATATCATGGTACAGCGCACCTGCCCTTACCAGCACCGAATTACCTCCTATTTTAAATATGGCAGCCTCGGCCAGGTTCGCCACCTGTAACGAGTGTTGGAATGTACCTGGTGCTTTAAAAGCAAGCTCCCTGAGCAGTTTATTATTCGTATTGGTCAGCTCAATCAGCGCCACATCAGATGTGATACCAAAAATACGTTCGAACAGGTAAATTAAAGGATAAGCCAGCAGCGACAACAACACGCTAAATACGAAAGGAATAAAATTAAGCCATTCAATTTCGCGGAACGAGCCCTCACGCAGCAAAGCAATACCTACAAAGGCTACAAAGTAGGCCAGCAAAATAAATAAAGCCGAAACCAAAAAGCGCTCGCGCTTAACAAAGTTTTTAATACTGAAAATAGCCACCATCCCGGCTGTAACCTGGTAAAACACAAATTCGAAGCTATTGGCCACAAAAAATCCTGCTATTAAAATCACCAGCATATGCAGGTAGAGCGCCAAACGCGTATCGAACAGAATCCTGATAATAATCGGCACCACACAGAATGGTATATAATAAAGACTCGGTATTTCTATTTTGATAGCCCAGGTAAGCGCCAGCAGCATGCCTGTGGTAACAATCAGGATTAATGAGAGCTGCCGGTTATCGGCAAAGATATCTTTACGGAACAGGAACAGGAACGACATTAATATGGTAAGGATAAAGCCAACCAGTACCACCTGGCCTAAATAAACCAGTGCCCTGCTCCCTATCGTTTTGGTTTGCGCATCGTAAGTGGCCTTATACGATTCGAGTTTCTGGTAAATCTCTTCGTCTATTACGTCGTTTTTGGCTACTATCAGTTCGCCTTTCTGCACCATCCCCTTCGTGGTAGAAATATTGCTGATGGTATTGTCCTGTATCGTTTTGGTTAAACGTTCATCAAATACAATATTAGGTGTAATGTGATCGATGGCCAAATTGGCTACCAAATCGCCCATTACCGGATTAGGTGCCTTAAAATTAGCTTTAAAAAAATTCAGGGCTGTTTCTGCAGTAAAAACATCCTGCGTATTGTGCTCCTGGGCTACATTATTTTCAACAAGCGAAAAATCGTAATTCTTCTTGCCGGCCTGGTGTTTTACATTTAAGCCTATAATACCTTTCTGATAAATAGATTGCAGCAGTTTATAAGCCGTACTTTTATAAACCTCCCTGCCTTTCTCATCCAGCTGTTTCGATTTCCACTTAATATCAAACTCGTTCGAAAACTCATCAAGCGCATTTGCCGTAATCTCCTTATCAAACTGATACACCGGCAAAATATCCTTTAAAGCATTCTTTTTATCGGCGCTTACCTGTGGGCTAGTTTTTAAAATAGCAAAACTGAAAGGCGAAATCAGGTCTTTATTCTTCCAGACCGCATTTTTTTCAAACTCATACCTGAACCGGGGCTGCTTCGGCAAGAATAGCGTAATGATAAAAACAGTAAATATCATCATCACATATTTAAGGTTGGATGAATATTTACGGTAAAGGATTTTGTGTGAATTTCTCTTGATTTTGGCCAAAACGGTGTAATTATAGTATGTTCAAAATTAACATTTTTATCTCAATATACATTTTACAGATTTTGTTTGCAATTACCGGATTTTATATTTTACTTTATGATATCAAATTAATATCAATCATGTATCAAGAAAAAATCATTAACCCGCCATCAGGCTATTTAACATTCGCCTTATTTGTAGCGCTTTTGGGTGCGGCAATTTTCTGTTTCGTTACCGAAAGTTTTATTTGGGGAGGCTGTATCCTGGCCTTTAATTTCTTTCTGGTTTTACCGGGATTGATTATCAACAACCCCAACGAATCGAAAGTATTAACCCTCTTTGGTAAATATGTAGGTACGGTAAAAACCGACGGCTTTTTTTGGGTAAACCCATTAACCAGCAAAAGAAAAGTTTCTTTACGCGCCAACAACCTAAACGGGCAACAACTAAAAGTAAACGATAAGCTGGGTAACCCGATCGAAATTGCTGCTGTAGTGGTTTGGAAAGTAAATGAAACAGCCAAAGCCATTTTCTCAGTAGAGAATTACATGCAATACGTTAATATCCAGAGCGAAGCTGCAGTGAGGCATTTGGCCAACATTTTTCCTTATGACCATGCTGAGGGCGAAGAAAATACCATTACCTTAAAAGATGGCGCCGAAAAAGTGAGCGAGTTTTTAGAAAACGAATTGAACGAGCGTTTATCAAGAGCAGGTATTGAAGTGTTGGAAGCCCGCATTTCGCACCTGGCCTATGCACCCGAAATTGCCAGTGCCATGTTACAACGCCAGCAGGCTACAGCAGTAATTGCGGCGCGTAAACTTATTGTAGAAGGCGCGGTAGGCATGGTAGAAATGGCTTTAGAAAAATTATCGCAAAAAGGCATTGTTGAGCTTGATGAAGAACGCAAAGCGGCAATGGTGAGCAACCTGCTCGTGGTACTTTGTGGCGACCGCCATGTGCAACCCGTAGTAAACACCGGCACCTTATACAATTAGGATAATGGAATTTGAGGAGAAACAAGGCTTAAAGATCTGGTGGCTATATCTGGTAACAGCAATAACCGTGCTGCCCACTTTACTCATCCTGATCTTTCAAAAAGATGGCGAAGCCCTGCATCAATTTAAAAAAATGTACTACGCCCCTGCTTTTGCCATTCTACTCCCTTTTTTAATTATTTTTTTAATCCAGCAAAACCAGCTAACCTTAAAAATTAACATCGAAGGCATTTCTTTCCGCTATTTCCCCTTTCATTTCAAACCCAGCGTTTACCAATGGACGAGTATTGAAAAGGCTTATATCAGAAAGTACGATGCATTTTCAGAATATGGCGGTTATGGTGTTAAAACCCGCCTTTGGTTTAAATTTAACGATAAGGCGTATATTTTAAATGATAAAAACAGGGGCTTGCAGCTGGAATTTAAAAACGGTAAAAAATTGTTGTTCAGTTCGAATAAAATCGATGAAATGGAAATGTTCCTCATCAATTTAAAAACCAGGTACAACATACAGGCAATACAATAAAGATGGCGGAGAAAGATAAAAAAGCGTTTGTATTAAGAATTAGTCCTGCTTTATTAAAAGAAGTAGAAACCTGGGCTGCCGATGAATTCAGGAGCACTAACGGGCAGATCGAATTTTTACTTACGCAGGCTGTAAAATCGCGAAAGAAAGGCAAGGCGAAAGAAGAATAGAAACTGTTAACTGCAAACTGCCAACTGTTAATTGCAAACTGTTAACTGTTAACTAACCTGGGCGTTCCCTTCCCGATGAAAAATCGGGAAAGGGTCGGGCTTTTCAGGGCTGCGCTGCGCTCCGGTACCGGTTAAAAACCGGCACTAAACCCTTACAATCCCTAACGCAAAAACCCACCGTTCTAGTTCTAAATAAACCTCGCAGGTTTTAAATAACATAAACGCCGAATTAAACCTCGCAGGTTTTAAAAACCTGCGAGGTTTGTCGCACTAGAACCACAGGCTTTGCCCAATAAACCTGATAGAACGGAAAGCCCGGAGCGAAGTATGAGTGAGGACTTGGAGGGATAGCAGGACTACAGGCCGCCATGAACACTGGAACACAGATTTTCAAAAAATATTTACTTACCAAAGAAGTCAAGTTTTATATGCACCACGCTGGTTTAAACTTGACTTCTTTTCAACGCAATTTTATATGCATCATGCCAGTTTAAACTTGACTACTTTTCACCGCAAATTTTATATGCATCCTGCCGGTTTAAACCCGACTTCTTTTCACCACAAATACAAACATCATACCTACTAAATCATTTGCCATACGTCATTTAAGTGCTGCAGGTTTTGGAAACATAAGCAGTTTAACTAACTTAGCGGCCTAACCAAAAATTCATAAAAAATTTAGTTTACATGAAAGAAGTTGTAATCGTATCGGCTGTTAGAACGCCTATTGGCAGTTTTGGTGGTGCTTTAGCCCAGTTTTCGGCTACCCAGCTTGGCGGCTTTGCCATTAAAGCGGCTATAGAAAAAGCAGGTTTAAAGCCCGAACAGATTCAGGAAGTGTACATGGGCAACGTTTTATCGGCCAATTTAGGTCAGGCTCCGGCCACGCAGGCTGCCAAGTTTGCCGGCTTGCCCGATTTACCGGCTACTACTATAAATAAAGTTTGCGCATCGGGTACCAAAGCCATTATGCTGGCAGCACAAAGCATTGCCAATGGCGATAACGATATTATTGTGGCTGGCGGTATGGAAAGCATGAGCAATGTACCCTACTATCTCGATAAAGCAAGAAATGGCTACCGCTTAGGTCACGGGCAAGTGACTGACGGATTGGTAAAAGATGGTCTTTGGGATGTTTACAACGATTACCACATGGGATCGGCAGCAGAGCTTTGCGCTACTGAGTGTAACATTAGCCGCGAGGCACAGGACGATTTTGCCATTAACTCGTACAAAAGAGCTCAGGCAGCACAAACTGCCGGAAAATTTGCCGGCGAAATTGTAGCCGTAGAAGTAAAAGACCGCAAGGGCGAGGTTACTTTAATTGATACCGACGACGAGCCTACAGCAGTTAAATTTGATAAAATACCAGCACTAAAGCCCGTTTTTAAAAAAGATGGAACGGTTACGGCCGCAAATGCCTCTACCCTGAATGATGGCGCAGCAGCATTGGTTTTAATGAGTGCCGATAAAGCAAAAGAACTGGGTATAAAACCCCTGGCCAAAATATTAAGCTATGCCGATGCGCAACAAGCGCCAGAGTGGTTTACTACCGCTCCTTCTAAAGCCATTCCACTAGCCTTGCACAAAGCCAATATTGATATTAAAGCTGTCGATTTCTTCGAAATTAACGAGGCTTTCTCTGTAGTTTCTATTGCCAACAACCAATTGCTCGCTTTAAACGATAGCCAGGTAAATGTAAATGGTGGTGCAGTATCGTTGGGTCACCCGCTGGGAGCATCAGGCGCCCGCATTGTGGTTACCCTCCTTTCGGTACTGGCACAAAACGATGGCAAAATTGGTGTTGCCGGTATTTGTAACGGCGGTGGTGGCGCCAGCGCACTGGTTATAGAAAAAATAGCATAAATATACTGATAGCTGTAAAATACCCGTTTAAGCATGATAATGAAGAACCTAAAGTTGCTTTCCCTGCTATTTATTGGCCTGCTGAGCTTTAATGTACAAGCGCAACAGGCTCCTAATAAAATGAGCGTTTTTCAGGATTCGCTGATCAAAATTTCTACAGCTACAGTAACTGCATTAAGTGACAATGAAAAGCTCGAAAGCAATGGCAGGTTTGTTAAGCTATTGGTAGAAGCCTTAAAAACACCCAATTCTTTTGCCTACCCTTTCGATTCGTTAAAAAATGTCTCGATAATTAAATCTACCGATCAGGCTTTCAGAACTTTAACCTGGTATGTACAGCTCGAAAATGGCAGCTACCGTTATTATGGTACCATCCAGATGAATACCAAAAACGGTCCGTTAAAACTCTATCCGCTAATCGATCAAACAGAGAACATGAACGACCCTAATGTGGTAACGAACAATCAGAAATGGTTTGGTGCCCGCTATTACGAAATTATACCCGTAACCAGCGGAAACCGCTTGCCATATTATGTATTGTTAGGTTGGAAAGGAAACACGCAGGCCACTACAAAAAAAGTAATCGAAATCCTTTCCTTTGATAAGGATAATGTAACTTTTGGAGCGCCGGTTTTTGATGGAAAAGAACTGAAAGGAAAAAACAGGGTGATATTTGAATACGCCAAATCGAATGCCATGATGCTTAAAACCGACGTAAAAGCGGGCATGATTGTGTTTGACCACCTGGGTTCTTTTGATCCCGAAATAAAAGGCAAACCTGAATTTTATGGTTCGGATGGCACTTTTGATGGTTTCAAAATTATTGGCGGCAAATTAAAATTGCAGGAAGAACTTACACTTAACAACGAGGCTAATTCGAACGATGAGCTTTATGCAGATCCAAAGAAAAATATTAAACCAATCAGGAAGTTTTAATTTTTAACAAATCATTTACCTGATACATTACCTAAAAATTTGTGAGTTTGGCCTACGCTGACTATATTGCGCCCTGCTAAACTAGCTTAAACAACACACAAATTCTGAATTCATAAACTAAAACCAACAAATGTTTTATGCAAAAATCTAATGAAACCATTAGTATTGACCATGATAAAGAACTAGATCTCCATTTAGAAAGTCAAGGCGTATCCAAAGAAAAATTATTTAGTCACCCGGTTGGGCTTTTTGTACTCTTTTTCACTGAGATGTGGGAAAGATTTAGCTATTACGGAATGCGTGCCATATTGGTTCTTTTTCTGATTAGTGATTTAAGTAAAAATGGCTGGGGCTGGCCACGGCCCGAAGCTTTACAACTTTATGCTATTTACACAGGCCTGGTGTATTTTACACCAATATTAGGTGGTTTAATTGCCGACAGATTTACAGGTTACAGAAAAGCGGTAATTATAGGTGCCTTTATTATGACCCTTGGCCACGCAGCCATGGCACTTGAAGGCTTTAGCAATAACTTTTTCTATTTAGGTTTACTGCTACTGATTGTGGGTAACGGTTTTTTTAAACCAAACATTTCTTCTATTGTGGGTAAACTTTACCCACCTATCAGCGACAAAAAAGACAGTGCTTATGCCATTTTCTATATGGGTATTAACTCTGGGGCATTTATCGGGATGTTAATGTGTGGTTACATTGGCGAAAAAGTGGGCTGGCATTACGGTTTCGGGCTTGCAGGCGTTTTCATGCTCTTCGGGATGTTGCAATTCTACTTCGGACAGAAAATTTTTGGCGTAATTGGTGCGTCGGTAGATAAAACTAAAGAAGTTGAGAAAGCAGATCCAACAGTGGAAGAAATTCCGAAAAAAGTGAGAAGCCAGCGTTTATGGGTGATTGCCATTTTATCTATTTTCACCATTTTCTTCTGGATGGTATTTGAACAGGCAGGTGGTTCGATGACTATCTTTGCCAAAGATTACACCTTAAGAAATTTAACCGGTGGCGCAGCAACTACTTTTAAATGGGTAGACAGTATCCTTACTATATTTCCTTTGGTAGCTGTAACTTTTGTGCTTTTCTCATTAGCCAGAAAAATCTTCAAAAAATATCCGGCAACGATCTTATTTACCTTATTAAGCTTTGCCATTATTTGGGTATTGGCCATTTGGAAAGTAGACCGTGAACTGGGTTCGGTAAGTACTGAAGTGCCGGCATCATGGTTTAGCGTACTTAACTCATTCTTTATCGTATCCTTAGCCCCTATTGTGTCTAAAATCTGGGAAACCAAATTTAACCCTAGCGGTCCGGTAAAATTCGGCTTTGGCCTTATATTCGTAGGTATTGGCTTTGCTGGTCTGGCTTACGGAGGTTCTGCTATTCCGCAAGGAGCAACTTCTGCAGAAGTAAGCTTATTCTGGCTTGTTTTTGCCTATTTCTTCCACACCGTGGGTGAGCTTTGTATTTCTCCGGTTGGTTTATCTTACGTAAGTAAACTGGCACCAGCTAATTTGGTTGGTTTAATGTTTGGTGTATTTTTTACCTGTACTGCCATCGGAAATTACCTTGCAGGCGCTACCGGATCACTGATAGATAAAATCAGTACAGCTTATTCAATCTCAACATTCTTCTTAATATTCACCATCATACCAATTGTGGCAGGCTTAATTATGTTTGCATTAAGCCCGTTATTACGCAAATGGATGCATGGTGTTCATTAACAGCATAAAATAATTTTAACTTAAAGCCCGGTTCCTGATCGGGCTTTTCATTTTTAAACCAATTTCATGGAAAAAACAATTTCAATAGAAGATATCCAAAACTTTGAGGGCAAATACCCTAAACAACTTTGGCACCTGTCGCTGGTAGAAATGTGGGAACGTTTTTGTTTTTACGGCATGCGGGGCGTTCTGGCCTTTTTTATGGTCGACCAGCTGGGCCTTAGCGACCAGAAATCAAACTTACAATACGGTGCAATACAGGCTTTTGTATATGCATTTACTTTTATCGGCGGTATTTTTGCCGACCGTATTTTGGGCTTCCGCAAATCACTTTTCTGGGGCGGTTCTTTAATGATTATCGGGAACCTGATCCTGGCTTTTTCGCCTCAGGACCTGTTTTATGTGGGCATTACCCTATCAATTATTGGTACAGGTTTCTTTAAACCCAATATCTCATCAATGGTAGGCGAACTTTACCATGAGCAAGATAACCGACGCGATGCCGGCTATGGCTTATTTTACGCCGGTATTAACATAGGCGGACTATTGGGTGGCGCCATGTGTATTTATTTGGGTAAATATTACAACTGGCATCTGTGCTTTTTATCAGCGGCGCTTGTAATGACGTTTGGTTTAGGTACATTTATTTTTACCAAAAAACATTTGGGACCGATTGGTATTTCGCCTTTGCTGCACCTTAAAAAAGCGAAACAAAGAGTAGCAGAAATTTCTGTATACGTAGGTTCTATTCTCTGCATCCCCTTAATTTACATCATGGTAAAAAACACCGTTTTTGCCGATTACTTTATGTACACCATTGGGGTAATTGCCATGATTTACTTTTTGTACGAAACCTTTAAAATAAAAGATAAAAAGGCGCAGTATAAACTACTTGCGGCATTCGTATTTATCTTCTGTTATTTCATTTTTATGGCCATTTCTGAGCAAAGTGGTGGTTCATTATCGTTGTTTGCTAAAGATAACCTCGACCATAAAATCCTCTTTTTTAACATCGATCCTAATGTGGTAAACAATAGCGCAAACTCTTTCTTTGTGGTTGTTTTTAGTCCGATAGTGGGTATTTTGTGGCTGGGTTTATATAAACGCAAAATTGAGCCTAACACAGTAGTTAAATTCGGTATCGGTTTTCTTTTACTTGCGCTAAGTTTTTATGCATTTTATGCTACCCGTTTCTTTGCAAACGCACAGGGCATTAGCTCTTTAAATGTATTTACCTTTGCTTATTTACTGTTAACCCTGGGCGAACTTTGCTTAGGTCCTATCGGGATGTCGATTATTACCAAACTTTCGCCTAAAAGAATGTTTGGGATGATGATGGGACTCTGGTTTTTATCGAGTGCTTTTGGGCAACTGGCTGCAGGAAAGTTGGGTGCAGAAATGTCGAGCATCGAAAATGCTTCGCTTACATCCAAATTAATGGCATATACCGAAGGTTACAAAGCTCTGGCACTATATTCTTTGATTTCAGGCCTGGTACTGATCCTCCTTTCTCAATTGGTTAAACGACTGATGCAGGAAGTGAGATAAGCTTATTTTCAAAACCATATGAGGCACTTAAGTTCGTATTAGTTTCACCTGAAATGTACTTATATGTCTTTGGTGGTAAAATATTTTTTTATTATTAACCATATAAGGCACGTAAGTTCATACAAGTTCCAAATCTTAAGTGCCCTTATATGTCTTAGGTGGTAAAATAATTTTTTATTATTAACCATATAAGGCACGTAAGTTCACACAAGTTCCAAATCTTAAGTGCCCTTATATGCCTGAGGTGGTAAAATAATTTTTTATTATTAACCATATAAGGCACGTAAGTTCACACAAGTTCCAAATCTTAAGTGCCCTTATATGTCTTAAATGGTAAAATGTTGTTGATTTAAAGCTTCCACAATTCAATCAAAAATCGTGGTGAATTCATATTAAATCTTTACTTTCGCAGTTTAAAAGCAATTATAACACATAATACAAAGGCCAAAAGCTTCCATTCATAAAAAAATAACGAACGTGCCAGATAGTTTAGTCATCATACCAACCTACAACGAGAAGGAAAACATCGAAAAGATTATCCGCAAGGTATTTTCTTTAACCCAGCCTTTTCATGTTTTAATTATTGATGACGGCTCTCCCGACGGAACGGCTGATATTGTAAAATCGTTGCAGGACGAATATCAGGGGCATTTATTTATCGAAGAACGTTCGGGCAAACAAGGCCTGGGTACTGCATACATCTATGGCTTTAACTGGGCACTGCAAAAAAATTACGACTACATTTTTGAAATGGATGCCGATTTTTCGCACAATCCGGATGATTTGGCCCGCCTGCGCGAAGCTTGCGTAAACGGCGCTGATGTAGCCATTGGCTCGCGCTATGTTAAAGGGGTAAATGTGGTAAACTGGCCAATGGGCAGGGTTTTAATGTCGTACTTTGCTTCTATGTATGTTCGCTTTATTACCCGCATTAACATTCAGGATGCCACTGCTGGTTTTAAATGCTACCGCAAAATTGTATTGGAAACCATACCACTAAACAAAATTAAGTTTGTGGGTTATGCGTTTCAGATTGAAATGAAATTTACGGCAATTAAATTCGGCTTTAAAGTAGTTGAGGTACCCATTATCTTTACCGACCGCACCGAAGGAACTTCAAAAATGAGTACCCGTATTTTCAGGGAGGCTTTTTTAGGGGTTATCCAAATGAAGGTAAACAGCTGGTTCAGGAATTATAGTAGAAAGTCCGAAGTCGGAAGTCAATAGTTTATAGCCCATAATTCGTGGATGGCGTCATCTGGTATCCCGCCATGAACCATCAACTATTGACCATTAACGTCAATCACTCAGGACTTCCCTTGCGATTCACGGATCATTGTTCCAAAATCCTGCCCTTTATCCATCGCTTTAACGGTCATAACTAGTCTTTTGGTTCGGGTAGGTTCTGTTTTGGCCTGATTGATCCAGTTGATGTAATAGTTTTGATGCGATTTAGGTTGTTTTAAGAAATTCTGCATCAGGTGGTCTTCTTCTGATAAGCATATTTCGAGATCTTCGGGCATTTCAATTTTAAAGTCTTTATCTTCTGTTAAAAACAATTCGATTGCGGCACCGGCTTCTTTTCTGAGTTTTTTACGTAAAGGACCATTTAAGGCAATAATGAAATCTCCTTCTCCCATGGGTATGGTGGCCAGTCCTGAAACCTCGAGTTCATCTATTTTGCCTTTAACCCTAAAACTCTTTTTACAGCCGGCTTTAATTTCGTTAGCTAAAGCTTCGGGAATAAATACGTAGCTCCAGCCGGTTTTTTCGCCCATGGTTTCGAAACGTTCTATTTCTGCTTTGAAGTGGATCATGGTTTAAATATAGAAATTATGTTGAAGAAGTGTTAAACGATGCAATCGTTAGGCTATTTTTGCACGCGTTTGAAACGCGCGCAAGCAGGATTATTAATCTTTGATTTTATAATGCACACTCCTACCGCTGCCAAAAGCCATTAAAACACCTAAATTCTCCAGCTCTTTCAAATCTCTTGTTGCAGTAGCTTTTGAAGTCTTAGTGATTGAAATATACTTTTTAGCAGTCATCCCTCCTTCAAAACCATCAATTCCGAAACTATACATCTTTTGTAAAACCTTCTTTTGCCTGTCATTAAGTTTTTCTCTGAATAGGTCAAAAACTTTTATTTTGCGGAGTGTAAAATCGATCGTTTGTTTGGCCTCCAATTGTGCCTGAAGTGCAATATTTACAAAATATTTGAGCCACTCAGAAATTTCATTGCTTCTTTGCGCGTTTTTTAAAGCCTGATAATAAGCAGACCTGTTGCTTTCGATTGCTTTAGATAAGCTGAGCATTACCGGGCGGCCTAATGTTTGCGAAATAGTTTTTTCTGCAATTGCCCTCCCAATACGACCATTTCCGTCTTCGAAGGGATGGATTGTTTCGAAATACAGATGAGCAATACCAGCCCTTATTACGGGATCTTTAATTTCTTTAGTACCCTGTGGTTTGGTTGCATTAAACCAGGTGATAAAAGCTTCCATTTCACCAATAACACGATGTGAGGGTGGTGCTTCAAAATGGATTTCTTCATTACCTACTCCTCCAGATACGACCTGCATCGGATCATCGCCTTTTCTCCAGGCACCCATGTTTATATATTTATTCCCTGTGAATAAAAGCTTATGCCAATGCCATAAGGTATCTTTAGTTAATTCATCTAAAAAGGTATTTCTCACATCAATCATTAAATCAGCTATTCCGGAAGCACGTTTATCTTTTACAACATCAGGTGTTTTATTAAGTCCAAGGTTATTTTTAATGGATGACATCACATCTTTTCTACTCAAAAATTCCCCTTCTATTTCTGATGTTTTTATGGCTTCAGACAAAATCATTTCAAGCAATGTTTCTTGTCTGAGATCATCAGGTAACGATTTTAACAAAGCATTAACCTCACCGGTTTGCTGAGCAAAATGATAGAGATCATGCTCGATATCTTTTGTAGAAAAAGTAAAGTTTGGCCAGGTTTTTAGCTCCCAATTATACTGCATGAGCCGAATATACAATTTAATCGGCTCAAAAAAAAGCCAATTTATGAGCCGATTAGCAAATTTAATCGGCTCATGATTGTAATTTCCCTAATCGAATAGCGAATATTGAGCATCAATTAATGGATTTTCTAAAAATTTAAAAGTCTTAATTACTTCAAACTGCCCAGCATTTTTACTGAACTTCCGTATGGCAACGGTATCGCAAATAAACTTTAAAGTTACAGGGCCAAATAAATTTTGGGCCAGGTCAATTTGAGTTGAGCTTAATTTACGGCCGATAGAGATATGTGCTTCGCCACCACTTTTAGTATAGCGTGTTTTCAACCTTTTTCGGAAATCATCTAAAAGATTCTTTAAATAAGTTTTGGAAGATTCATCTGGAATTACAAAAATGGTGCGGCTTTTTTTTGAGGAGATCAACCTATTAAAAATCACTTTCTGCTGCTTTTGTGAATTGCAAAACATTTCGATCTTCTTTTCGATAATCATTAACTCTTTTTGACTAGCTAAAAATTTAATAATGGTAACATGAGCAACTGAATCTCTGCTTGCATATTTCCTGATTTTGGTTGTTAATTTAGCTTTTAAAGCCGCAACTTTATCAATAATTTCTATGGAAGGATGAAGAACTAGTGAATACTCTTTCCTAATTTTAGCACTGTTCATATCACTTGTTTTAATTAATCGCTACAGGATTCAACTGAATATCCAATTTGGCAAATTTTAATACTTCAATACTCTGAAAGCCAAAATCTTCTACCACCTTACCTAAAATCAGATAACAACCCTTGCCTTTAAAGGGGTAGATGGGCGTAGTATTGGGAAAATGTGTCGTGTCGAAAAAATCGCCATTGGCATCTAAAAATGTACCAAACCACATTTTGGTATTTTTAATGGTGTGTACCGTTTTTTCGCATACGTAATTCCCTACCATCCTGATGGTTTTACCCAAATGCTGATGTAAATCGGCAGCCATTACGTCGCCACGGTAGCTGGTTTTCAGAAAATCGAACATTTTATAGTTAAGCGGATACCCAAGCAGCTCCAGTTCGGTATAAGCATTTTCGAGCTCCGAATCTGCCAGCTCAGGCAATTGGTAAGTTTTATAACTGAGTTTAAAAAGTTCGGCAGCATTTACTTTCTTTTGTTTAAAGCCGAGGTAATTGTGCACATCCCAAAGCAGGGTTTTGCGGTCTTTACCGGTAAAGCGCAGGCAGCCCAGGCGAATTAAAACAATGACCTGCTCTAATGAAATATTGGTCCGCTTTACAAAATCTTCCAGATCGAGGTAAGTCCCATTGGCGCTGCGTTCGGCGGGGATAATTTTTATATTTTTTTCCTCCAGGCCCTGCACCCCGATAAACCCCAGATAGGCATCTTCACCCTGTATATTCACCACTTCATCGCTGTGGTTTACGCAGGGTAAATGCACCCGGGCACCGGTTTTCTGTAATTCGTTAACGTATACCCAGCGACTGTAAAACCCACCGTAATTGTTGAGCACGGCCACCATAAACTCCATAGGGTAATAGGTTTTAAGGTACAGGCTCTGGTAGCTCTCTACAGCAAAGGAAGCAGAGTGGGCTTTTGAAAAGCTGTAACCGGCAAAGGATGAAATCTGCCGCCAGACTTCGGTAATCAGTTCTTCTGAATGGCCTTCCTTTCGTGCTGAAGCAAAAAATTTATTTACTAACTCATCAAAAGCCAATTTAGACCGATATTTACCGCTCATGGCCTTACGGAGTACATCGGCATCGGCCAGATCTAGACCTGCAAAATAATGGCAAACTTTAATTACGTCTTCCTGATACACCATTACGCCATAGGTTTCGCTCAAGCGCTCCTTCATTACCTCGCAGAGATAAACCACTTTATCAGGTGCATGGTAACGCTCGATGTACGATTTCATCATACCGGAACTGGCCACCCCGGGGCGGATAATGGAACTGGCAGCCACCAGGGTGAGGTAATTATCGCATTTTAATTTTTTAAGCAGCTGCCGCATAGCAGGCGATTCGATATAGAAACAGCCTATGGGTTGACCTTCCTTTAAAATCCTGTTCAATTCTGCGTCATGCTTAAAAACCGGAAAATTGTGTATATCAATTGGCTTCCCTTTGTTTTTTTGAATCAGTTGTACCGCTTCGCGGATGTGGCCAATCCCCCTTTGGCTCAGAATATCGAATTTTTCGTACCCGATTGCTTCGGCTTCGTACATATCCCACTGTACGGTAGGGAAACCTTTTGGTGGCATATCCAGTGCAGTGTAATAAGTAATGGGTTCTTCTGAAATCAAAATGCCTCCGGCATGGATAGAACGCTGGTTGGGCATACTTTTCATGTAACGGTGTACGGCCAGCAGCTTTTGGTAAGTGCTGTTTTTCTGGTTTTCCTTTTCTTTGGTTGGGTCGGTAAAACTGTCGATTTCTTCTTTGGGCAAGCCCATTACCTTACCTATTTCGCGGATAATGGCACGGTCTTTAAAAGTGCTCATGGTGCCCAGGAAAGCGACATGCCATTCGGGGTAACGTTCAAAAATATAGCGCTGGATGGTTTCGCGTTCGTCCCACGAAAAATCGATATCAAAATCAGGCGGACTGGTTCGTTTCTCGTGCAAAAACCTTTCAAAATATAAATCGAGATCAATAGGATCTACATCGGTAATGCGCAGGCAGTAAGCCACAATGCTATTAGCCCCCGAACCACGGCCAACATGGTAAAAGCCACACCTATTCATGGCATAACGTACAATATCAAAAGTGATTAGAAAATAGGCACAGAAGTTCTTAAGTTCAATGATTCGCAACTCTTTTTCTAAACGCGCCATGGCTTCCTTATTTTTTTCGCCATAACGGTATTTAAGTCCTACTGTCGCCAACCTTCGCAGCATTTTTTTATCGCCTTCCAAGCCTGTTTTAGTATAGTAAAACTTATTTTTAGATGAAGGCACGGGGGTATTTTCGAAATATATGCTCAAATCGCAACTATCCAATAATTGCTGTGTGTTTTGAACAATGAAAGGATACTGCTCAAACTGCTGCGTGAGCTCGGCTTCGGGAATCAGGAATTCATCGGGTTCGCATTTCTGCTCACCAGGTACTTTACTGAGCAATGTATTCAGCTCAATGGCCCTGAAATATTCGTGCAGGCGGTACGTAACTTTGTTGCTTACCGTAACAGGATGCCAGACCAGCAGTTTTTCTTTTTGCTTTAAAAGCGGATGTTTGTACAATAAATTAAGCTGTTTACCCCGAATGCCAACAAACTCATTTTCTTTGAGCTCGCGGTTAAAAGACTTATGAAAAGGATAAATGAGGTATACATTTTCCATTTCGGGCGGGTTTTCGGGCAGGACAATATTGTTGATGTTGTGGTAGCTTAAAAACTCATTCAGCTCGCGCATACCTTCCCTATTGCGGGCAATACCTACATACAGCAACCTGCTACCATTTCTGAACTCAATGCCGGCTACAGGCTTAATCCGGTAGGGAATATTGCCTTTGTGTATATCATCGGCCGTTTTGGCGATGCCCTGTTTGTAACACTCGCGGATAAACTCTACAGCTCCGGTTGAATTATTGATATCGGTAAGCACCATCTGGTGGATACCCAAACTCCGCGCAGTGGCAATGAGTTGCCCGATACTTTCCGTACCATATTTTAGGCTATAAGAAGAATGGACATTTAAAAACATCAGTCGTAAGATTTAGTTCCAATTGTTCCTTTTTCGCTCATAAAACTCCTGATTTTTGAACGTTTTCTTACTTCCGGCTCTTTTTCTTCTTCACCATCGCTGGTATTTTCGATTAATACTTTCTTTTTGCGGGGATTATATTTGATCACCTTCCCTTTTTCATCGCGGGGTGGCTGGGTAACAATACAGGCTTTTACCACCGCCTCTGCCCCATAACTGTTGCGTACCTTATCCATAGCCTGATACAGGCTGTATTCTTCTTCGGCAATGTTGTATAAGCCCATCTGTTCGTAACCGCTTACCAAATGCGACAGCTTTACGCCCACCAAACGCAGCAACATTCTTTTGGCATAAACTTTTTCGAAAAGACTATGGGCTTTACTGATCAGGAAAGAATCGAGCGAAGTGTAAGGGATTCTTTCCTGCTGGGTAACGGTTTCGAAATTGGTATAACGTACGGTTACGGTAATGCAGGCCGTTAGTTTTTTCTGGTTGCGCAGCTGAAAGGTTAAGCCGGTTACCATGCCAGTGATAATGGCCTTTAATTTGGCCATATCCATGGTATCGCTTTCGAAGGTAGCCTGTGTACCAATTGATTTTCTTTCGCGGTAAGGTACTACAGGAGCCAGATCGATGCCATTTGCCTTTTGCCACAAACTCAGTCCGTGTTGACCCAGTATTTTAAACATGAGCTGTTGCGGAATTTGTGTAAGGGTAAGAATTTGACGCACGCCCATTTCGCTCAGTTTTTTATAGGTGGCATGACCTATACCCGGAATTTTATGAATAGCAAGCGGATCGAGAAAAGGCCTTAGTTCAGGAAAAGTAACTTGTCGCTCGCCAGCCGGTTTGGATTCGTTAGTGGCAATTTTAGCCACCGTTTTATTGATCGATAAACCAAAGGAAATGGGCAAACTCATTTCTTTAATAATGGTTTGCCTGAGCTCGGAAGCAAATTTCATACAGCCAAAAAAGCGGTCCATCCCTGTCATATCGATATAATGCTCATCGATACTGGCTTTTTCAAAAAGCGGAACTTTATCGGCAATGATTTCGGTAATCTCGTGCGAGGCCTGCGAGTACTCTTCCATATCGCCCCTTAAAAAAATGGCCTGCGGACAAAGGAGTTTCGCCGTTCGGCCGGGCATTGCGGAGTGGACACCATATTTCCGGGCTTCATAACTGCATGAAGCTACTACACCCCTATCGCCGCCACCGCCAATAATGACGGGTTTGCCTAATAGTTTGGGATTTTTTCTGATTTCTACCGACACAAAAAATGCATCTTGATCCATATGAATAATCTGCCTTTCTTTTTCCATTACTGCCAATTGGGATGATTGAAATCAAAATTACTAATATTTTTAGTTTTAATAAAAATAAAGCGTGATTTGTTTTAAACAAAACACTAACATTTTTAGCCAAACCATAAACCTCGCAGGTTTTAAAAACCTGCGAGGTTTATGGTTTAAGGATGGTCTGTGGAGACACAGACCATGGAAAATTATGAAACAACACCTGGTGATATGCAGCATCAGATGGGTAGATGGGATATTGATTAGCAGCTATATTTCCGTTTAAAAATAGACATACCTATGAAGATCATAGCAGGGATATGTTTTTAGAATACCCTTGGGCTCATTACTCTGATATTAGGTTTGATGAATGAGTAAGATAAAGAAATTTCGTGCGTACCACTGCTGTAACCCTGTAGCGGGCCGATAGAAAAGTCGTAACCATAACCGATCCTGATTTTCTCTGATGGAAAAAGCTGTATCGCAGCAACTGCTGAGTTACGCGGGGTAAGGTCGCGCTGCAGATAACTTTTATTATAGAGTTTCACTCCTGTACGGTACGAGCCGCCCACCCAAAGAAAATCTTTGATCATCAAAAAGGCATTTACATCCAGGCTGGTTGGGCCTCCGCGGTCGTCTTTCAACAGAAAGGAAGGTTTGATCTGGAAGTTTTCGGAAAGTGGGAACAAAGCGCCTGCAGTTAAATAATAATGCGGTTTGGGTTGAGGGATAAAGGCATAACGGTCGATATTGATGTAGGTGGCAATGAGGTTATCGACCGAAAAACCGGCATAATATTGATCGTTGGCGAAATATATTCCTGCCCTCGCGTCGGGCACGATGGTAGTTTGCACGCCTACAGGTTGGTTAGGTTCGGGATTATTGGGATTCAGCATTGAACCATCGATACCCAGCTGTACCATACCCACGCCTAAGCCCAGGGCCAGGCGCGAGCTGCCATCATCATTCATCCGGATGCGGTAAGCGTAGTTGCCATAAATACTCAGGTTGGTTTGTGCACCTAACTTATCGCTGGCCACCTGAAGTGCCAAACCTACATTACCGCTGTTGGCAATAGCATCGACCGCCAGCGACATACTCCGTGGGGCGCCGGTAATACCCGTCCACTGGCTCCGGTAAAAGCTGTGCACATTCAGCACTTCTTTATAGCCCGCATAGGCCGGATTGATATAGATGCCGTTGAACATATATTGGCTGTATTGGGCATCCTGCTGCGCAAATACAAGCTGCGAAAGCAATAGCAACCAACCTGCTATAAGTACTCTTAATTTCTTCATCATCTTGATATCTTAAAGCCCTTATCTTACTTTTTAAATGCCCTGATCAATGTAATGTACCCTTTGTATACTTCAAACGCATTAGTGTTTGCTTTTTTAACGCGAAGTAAGTAATAGTAGGTACCCTCATTCAATCCCTCGCCTGTCCAGTTATTCTGGTAGCCTTTGGCGCGGAACACTTCATTACCCCAACGGTTTACAATGGTAAGTTCGTTGGCCTGATACTGGTTAAGCCCAATGATCTCGAAGGTATCGTTATTACCATCGCCATTTGGCGTAAACAGATTAGGAATGGTAAGACCAGCGAAGTTAGCGGTTAAGCTTACGGCAGCTACGTTGGTATAATATCCAAAAGCATCTTTTACGCGGTAGCTAAAGGTATCATCGCCAGTGTAGCCCGGATCAGGCGTGTAGGTTATGCTACCATTAGCATTTACTGTTACTTTACCATGTTTAGGCTGAATCATAATTTCTACGGTTAACTGATCGAGGGTAGAATTTCCCGGATCATCGTTAGCCAGTACATTAATGGTTACAGGTTTATTGGCAACTGTTCCACCTGCATCATCAACGGCCCTTGGCGATTTAGGCACCGTAATCACCGTTGCATTGTTGTTGGCGTTAGATGTACCAGAAATATCCGAAACATTTGCACCACCAACCGTTTTGGCGTTTACACTTGCCGTGTTGGTTACCGTACCTAAATCCTTATCAGCCTGGGTTAAGGTATAAATTTCAACATCGGTGATAGTTGCATCAGGAGCAAGTCCGCCGCTTACCGCAATTACCTTATTGTTTAAACCAAGTTTAGCATCGGTTAAAGTAATGGTATTTAAGGTAACTGTACCGGTGTTTTTAATGGTAAAGGTATAAGTAACCTTATTACCACTAAAGGTTGCGGTTTTAATCAATGCGATTGTGCCGACATTCTGAAGTACGGTAACGGTTGGTGTATCGTTATTTTCGGCCGTTCCGGATAAATCTTTCACGGTAACATTTGAAGGGGTTTGCCCCGTTATGGTTGCCGTATTGGTAACGCTGCCCGCATCCTTATCGGCCTGGGTTAATTGATACACAAAGCTATCGGTTACAGTTGCACCCGGAACCAATGTACCAGGAATCACCTGGTTTAATCCTAATTTGGCATCGGTTAAAGTGACGATATGCAAGGTTACATTTCCGGTATTTTTTACACTGAAGTTATAGGCAATGCTATTACCATCGCTGCTTAAGGTGCCTGTTTTAACCAAAGTAATGGTTGATGCCGGTTCAATTACCGTTACTGTTGCATCATCAACAGCCGGCGTATTCGGATCATCAGATTTTGGTTTATTTAAAGTACCACCATTTGGCGTCTGTGAACTTGCCGATGCCTGATTAGTAAACGAACCAGCATTTACTTCAGTTAAAGTAACTGTATGTTTAGCAATTACCGTTACGCTCGAGCCCGGTAATAAGGTTGTAATGCTGGCTGGCGTAATTGAACCTGCATCGGCACCCGCATCACTAACCACAACATTGCTTAGGCTTACATTACCGGTATTGGTTACCACAATGTTGTAGTTGATTACATCACCGGCTTTGTTTACGGTATTGGTGGCTACTTTGGTCAAACTCATGGCTGGTGCAGCCACCAACGTTATCGTTACCGGAATAGTTAACGTAGTTAGCCCCCCTTTGCCGTCGCTAACGGTTACGGTGAAAGTATCGCTACCAACATAACCCGCTGATGGCGTATAAGTGTAGGTACCATCAGAATTAACCACTACTGTACCATGTACCGGTGGTGTACTTACTGTAAAGGTAAGCGGATCGCCATCTACATCGGTCGCGGTAATGGTGCCGTTAACCGGCGTATTTTGTGGCGTAGTAATGGCAGGCGCTGTAGCAACCGGTGCATCGTTAACCGGATTTACCGTTACTGAAATACTTACCCTGGTGGTGCCGCCTTTACCATCACTTACGCTTACCGTAAAACTATCGGTTCCGCTATAGTTTGGATCTGGTGTGTAAGTATAGGTGCCATCTGCATTAAGCACTACCTTACCATGTACCGGTGCCGTGCCAACCGCAAAGGTAAGCGGATCGCCCTCTGCATCGCCCGCGGCAATGGTGCCATTAACGACAGTATCTTCATTAGTACTAATGGCAGGCGAATTAACCTCTGGCGAGTGGTTATCGCTGATGTTAACCGTAGCAGGTGTTGTATTGGCCATGATTAAGGCATTGTTAGTTGCTGCATTCATCGTTAAGATTACCGTTTCATCCCCTTCGTTAAGGTTATCATCAAGTACAGGAACCGCGACTGTTACAGTAGTTTGTCCTGCAGGGATGGTTGCAGTGTTACCTATTGAGGCATAATCGGTTCCACTGGTTGCAGATCCGGACACGGTATAAGTAATTTTGGTATCTGTAGTGGATACATGGCTTAGCATAAAGGTAAACAGGCCAGGTGTTGATGGTTCAGCACCATCGGCTGTTGCCACAACGGTTACAATAGCCTGTGTATTATCCGTAATATTTATGATAGTCGGCATATTGCTAATGCTTACCAATGGATTACCCGAAGTTACCAATGTAGCCACAACGGTTTCAGTACCTTCAACAATAGCATCGGCCAATACCGGAATGGTAATGCTTGCTGTTGTTGTGCCTGCCGGAATTACAATGGTTTTATTTACAGCACTGTAATCGGCATTTTCTGTTGCAGTACCAGTTAAGGCAAAGGTTAAAGCAGTTGATGTAGCGGATGGATTGGTTAAAGTAATATTAAATGTTCCATTGATTAAACCATTTTCATTCGCATTGGCACCTGCAGTAATGCTCACCGCAGCATGATCATTATCAGCGATGGTCACTGTTGCCGGATTGGTACCAATAGCTACATCTGCCCCTGTTACATTACTCAAACCTACAGTAAATGATTCTGAATTTTCGATCAGGTGATCATCGATAATCGGGATTATTACTTTAAGGGTAGTGCCAGCAGCCGAATTTGCAGGAAAGGTTAATGTTCCGCTGGTTGCAGTATAATCCAATCCTGAAAGTGCTGTACCGTTTGCGGTTGCATAATCGACAGTAAAGCTATTCTGGACTGCTATATTCAGTACTACCGATAAAGTAACTGTACCTACAGCTTCGCTAACGCTTGCTTCACTGATAGATATGCTTACGTTAGCTGTATTGGCATCTAATAAATTGATGCTGGCCGCAGTCCCGTTAACACTGATGGCCGGATTATCAGAAGTACCTAAGGTAGCTACAACCGTTTCAATGCTCTCGGCCACTGCATCAACAATAACCGGAATGGTAATCGTACCTGTTGTTTGCCCGGCCGGGATGGTGATTGTTTTGGTTACGATGCTGTAATCTGTTCCTTCGGTTGCACTACCTGCTAAAGTGTAGGTTAGCTGCGTATCGGTTGCCGATGGGTTACTCAGGGTTACCGTGAATGTTCCGTTAACCGGTCCGCTTTCGTTACCGTTTACTCCAGGGGTATTACTTGCCACCGCAGTATCGTTATCGGTAATGCTCAGCGTTGCAGTCGAGGTTCCGATAGTCACCAGTCCACCAATTACATTACTTAAACTAGCACTAAAGGTTTCGGCTGGTTCAACAACATGATCATCAATAACCGGCACGGAGAATGTTAAAGTTGTACCTGCTGATGAGTTGGCCGGGAATATTAATGTTCCTGCGGCTGCAGTATAATCTAAACCTGCGGTGGCCGTGCCGTTTGTGGTATTGTAATCAACGCTAAACGAATTTTGCACTGCAGTATTTAAAGTAACGGTAAAGGTTGCCGCTCCGGCTGCTTCGTTTATAACCGGCGGAGCAGTGATACTTACTGATGCAGTATTGTTATCGAAAATATTAATGCTGGCAGGCGTATTGTTTATACTCACCAACGGATTGTTTGAAGTCGCTAGAGTTAGTATTACGGTTTCTGTTCCCTCTACAACAGCATCGGTTAACACCGGAATAGTAATGGTTACAGTGGTTGCGCCTGCCGGGATGATCACGGTTTTAACCACCGGCGAGTAGTCGCTTCCCTCAACAGCTATTCCACCTGCCGTATAAGTTAGCTGTGTATCGGTAGCTGATGCTTTACTTAAGGTAATGGTAAAGGTTCCATCCACAGGACCATTCTCGTTGCCCGATGCTCCAGGTGTTAAACTCGCAACGGCCGTATCATTATCGGTAATATTAACGGTAGCTGGTGTTGTACTTGCTGTAATCGCTGCATTGTTTGTTGCAGCATTCAGGGTTAAGATAACGGTTTCCATTCCTTCTACCTGTTCGTCGTTTAATACCGGCACGCTTACTGTTGCTGTGGCTTGTCCGGCAGGAATGGTTACCGTTGTAGCCATTGCGGTATAATCTGCTCCACTGGTTGCAGTTCCGCTAACTGCATAGCTAATTTGCGTATCGGTGGTTGATACATTACTCAAGGTGAAGGTAAACTGGCCGGCAGTAGCTGGCTCTGCCCCATTCCCTGTTGCAGATACGGTTGCTATTGCTTTAGTATCATCAATAATATTAATGCTAGCTGGTGTATTACTTAAACTTACCAAAGGATTGGTTGTGCCGGTTAAGGTAACAACAGCGGTTTCTGTTTCTTCTACCAGGTGATCGGCCAATGTTTGAGTACTGATGAGAGCGTTAGTTTGTCCGGCTGGAATGGTAATGGTTTTGCTTACCAGTGTTGTATAATCACTTCCCTCCGTTGCTGTACCACCGATGGTATAACTAATGGTTGTTGGCTGTGATGAAGGATTGCTTAATGTTAGTACAAAAGTTCCGTTAACAGGACCATTTTCAGCTCCGTTTCTTCCTGCAGCTATGCTTGCTATAGCTGTATCATCGTCGGTAATATCTACTGTAGCTGGTGTTGTAACTGCTGTAATTGCGGCATTATTTGTTGTAGCCTGCATGGTTAAAATAACCGTTTCGGTTCCTTCTGCAATATTGTTATTTATTACCGGCACCATTACTGTTGCGGAGGTTTGGCCGGCAGGAATAATTACCGTTGTACCAATTGCAGTGTAATCGGTTCCGCTTGTTGCCGTTCCACCAACTGCATAAGTAATTTTGGTATCGGTAGTCGACACATCACTTAGGGTAAATGTAAACAGGCCTGAGGTTGCTGGCTCAGTTCCGTTGTTTGTTGCTGCTACCCTTACTGTTGCTGTACTGTTATCAGCAATAGTAAGGCTGGCCGGAGTACTATTTATACTTACTAATGCATTTGTACTATTGATTAAGGTAGCTATAACAGTTTCCGTTCCTTCTACCACGTTATCAGCCATTACCGGAATATTAATACTGCCTGTAAGTTGTCCGGCAGGAATGGTGATCGTTTTCGTAGCTATAGTGGTGTAATCGCTACCTTCTGTTGCAGTACCGCCTAACGTGTAGGTTATGGTAGTTGGCACCGACGACGGATTGCTTAGTGTAACGGTAAAAGTACCTGCTATAGGTCCGTTTTCATTTCCAGGTGTTGCAGCAGTGATTGTGGCTATGGCCGTATCATTATCGGTAATATTTACGGTTGCCGGTATGGTGCTGGCTGTAATAGCAGCGTTATTGGTTGCTGCTACCATCGTTAAAGTTACTGTTTCTGTTTCTTCGGCAATATTATCGTTTAATACAGGTACGGTTAATGTGGCCGTAGTTTGTCCTGCAGGAATGGTTAGCGTAGTGCCCATTGCGGTAAAATCTAAACCGCTTACGGCCGTTCCGCTTAAATTATAGGTAATTTGTGTGTCGGTTGTAGCCGGATGATCCATCGTAAATGTGAATAAACCATGCTTTGTGGGTTCAGCTCCATCGTTGGTTGCCACTACGTTTACTGTAGCTACGGTATTATCGGCAATATTAATCGTGGCCGGTGTATTGTTTACAGTTACCAACTGATTGCCGGAAGCAGTTAAAGTTGCTATGACCGTTTCGGTACCTTCTACCAAATTATCGGATAATACTGGAATAATAATGGTTCCTGTGGTTTCTCCCGCCGGAATGATTATTACTTTGGCTACAGTCGATGTATAATCACTGCCATCAACAGCCATACCAGCTAAAGTATAAGAAAGCTGTGTATCAATTGATGATGGATGGCTTAAGGTTACCGTAAAGATTCCATTTGCAGGGCCATTTTCGCTTCCTGATGCACCAGCTGTAATGGTTGCTACAGAAACATCATTATCGATAATGGTGGCTGTTGCAGTGGCATTACTGATTAATACCGCATCTCCGGTAATATTACTTAATTCGGCGCTGAAAGTCTCATCCTGTTCGGCAATATTATCGTCGTTAAGCGCAACTGTAAAGCTTAAAACAGTACCGGCTGGAGCATTTGCCGGAAAATTTAACGTTCCGGAGGTTGCAGTGTAATCCAATCCGGATGTAGCAGTTCCGCTTGTCGTTGCAAAATCAACACTGAAAGCATTTTGAACAGCATTATTCAGGGTTACCAAGAATGTTGCAGTTCCATCTGCTTCATTTACCGATGATGCGGTAGAGATACTTACACTGGCAGTATTGGCATCCAGAATGTTAAGCGTGGCCGGAGTGGTACTGATGCTTACCGATGGATTGCTTGTTGAGGTTAAAGTAGCAATAACCGTTTCGATATTTTCGGTAATCTCGTCGGTTAACACCGGAATGGTAATGGTTCCTTTTGTTTGACCTGCCGGAATGGTGATGGTTTTGGTCACGATGGCTGCGTAATCGATATCTTCTGTAGCAGTGCCCCCCAACGTATAAGTAAGCTGGGTATCTGTTGATGAAGGTTTACTCAATGTAACCATGAATGTTCCGTTTACCGGTCCGGTTTCATCACCATTTATACCCAAGCTTATAGTAGCCTCCGAAATATCATTATCGGTAATGGTTACCGTTGCCGAACTATCTGCTATGGTTACCAGTCCACCGGTTACATTAGCAATGGTACCATTAAAGGTTTCATCTGGCTCAACCAGGTTATCGTCATTTATCGGAACCGAGAAGGTTAATGTTGTACCCGCAGCAGATCCGGCCGCGAAAGTCAATGTTCCGCTGGTAGGGGCATAATCTGAACCTGCACCTGCTGTTCCATTTGCGGTTGTATAATCAACGGTGAAAGCATTTTGTACGGCATCGCTTAAGGTTACGGTAAAAGTTGCTGTTCCGTCGGTCTCGTTTATACTAACCGGTGAAGCCGAAATGCTGACTGTTGCTGTATTATTATCGAGAATATTGATAGTAGCGGGAATATTGTTGATGTCTACCAATTGGTTATCTGATGTAGCCAGGCTCGCAATTACGGTTTCTGTACCTTCAAGCACAGCATCGGTTAATACAGGAATGGTAATGGTTCCACTGGTTTGACCGGCAGCAATGGTAATGGTTTTGGTTACCATAGTGCTGTAGTCACTTCCTTCGGTTGCCGAACCACTTAAGGTATAAGTAATGGTGGTAGCCTGGGCAGCTGGATTACTTAAAGTTACAGTAAAGGTACCGTTTACCGGCCCGTTTTCGTTGCCTGTGGTGCCAGCTGTAATGGTGGCTACAGCGGTATCGTTATCGCTAATATTAACCGTTGCCGGTGTTGTACCGGCAGTAACAGCTGAATTGCTTGTAGCGGCTGTCAGGGTTAAAACTACCGTTTCATTGCCTTCGGCAGTATTATCATCCAATACCGGCACGGTAACAGTTGCAGTGGTTTGTCCGGCCGGGATGGTCACTGTTGTGCCCATGCTGGTGTAATCTGCTCCACTGGTTGCCGTTCCGGTAACTGAATAAGTAAGCTGAATATCTGTTGTAGCTATGTTACTCAAGGTAAAAGTAAAGGTACCCGGAGTAGTTGCCTCGGCCCCATTAGCTGTTGCAGCTACATTTACTGTGGCGGTGGTATTATCGCTAATATTGAGGCTTGCCGGCGTGTTGCTTACGGTTATAGCAGGGTTGCTGGTACCCGTTAATGTGGCTATTACGGTTTCGGCACCTTCAATTATTGCATCGGTTAACACCGGAATAGTAATGATTGCTGTAGTTTGACCCGCTGGTATGGTAATGGTTTTAGTTACGATTGTAGCGTAATCGCTTCCTTCAGTAGCCGTACCGCCTAAGGTAAAGCTCAGCTGCGTATCCGTTGCCGATGGATGGCTTAAGGTAACCGTGTATGTGCCGTTCACCGGACCTTTTTCATTACCTGGTGTACCCGGAGTAATGGTGGCGATCGCTGTATCGTTATCGATAATGGTCGCGGTAGCCGTGCTGGTTGCAATGGTTACCAAACCACCCGTTACATTGCTGATTGTGGCGATAAAAGTTTCGGCCGGTTCAACAAGATTATCGTTGATAACCGGAACGGTAAAGGTTAGCGTTGCCCCGGCTAAAGATCCGGCAGGGAAGTTTAATGTTCCATTGGTAACAGTGTAATCGTTACCAGAGGTAGCCGTTCCATTGGCCGTTGCATAATCGACACTAAAGCCTGCCTGTACCGCATTGTTTAAGGTTACCGTAAAGGTTGCTGTACCTGCCGCTTCATCAACACTGGCAGGTGTGGCAGAAATGCTCACTGCTGACGCATCATTATCATTAATGGTTCCTATTCCTTCAGCCTGGGTGATGGTAAGCGGAGCATCAGCACCACTTAATGTCACTTTGAAACTTTCGGCATTTTCGGTAACGTTATCGTCTCTGATCGGGATCAGAATCGTTTGTGTTGCGCCAGATACCGATCCGGCAGGAAAAGTAACCACACCCGTTTTCGCAATATAATCGGTAGCAGAAATGGCTGTGTTATCTGCCGTATTGTAATTAATCGAAACAGCATCCTGAACATTACCGGTTAAAGTAACTGTGAAAACCATATTACCGGCACTTTCGGTAGCAGAAGTATTGGCAATCGCCACGCTGGCCGCATCATCATCGGTTATGGTTGCGGTTCCGGTTGCACCGGCAGCAGGAATGGTTACAGTTGATCCTCCGCTTATGCTGTTCAACGTTAGTGTAAAGGTTTCGGCAAGCTCGGCAATATTATCGTTAATTAACTGGATGTTAATGGTTTGCGTTGCGCCACTAAGCGAACCTGCCGGAAATGTTACGCTACCAGTTGTGGCGGTGTAATCGGTGCCGGCCAATGCCGATCCGTTTGCAGTAGCGTAATTTACGGTAAATGAATTCTGAACATTACCGGTTAAAGTTACTGTGAAAGTAGCATTGGTACCATTCTCCGTTACCGAAACGTTGCCTACCGCTACTGTTGCATTATCATTATCGCTGATATTTACGGTTGCAGCAGTGGTACTTGCCGTAATGGCGGGATTGCTGGTGGCAGCTACCATGGTTAGGATAACAGTTTCAGCTGGCTCGACAAAAGTATCATCGAGTACAAGTACTGGTAGGGTTATACTGGTTTGTCCGGCCGGAATAGTCGCCGTTGTACCCAAGGCACTGTAATCTGTTCCGCTGGTTGCAGTTCCCGTTAGGACGTAAGTAATCTGCGTATCGGTTGTAGCTACGTTACTCAAAGTAAAGGTAAATAAGCCTTGCGTACCTGGCTCAGCCCCATCATTTGTAGCCGTAACGGTTATGCTTGCCGTGGTATTATCGATTATAATAATGGTTGCTGTTCCATCAGCCGGACTTGGTGCAACTGTTACCAGTGCACTGTTTGTAGCCACAATTGTAGCCACTACAGTTTCCGGCCCTTCAACTATTGCATCGGGTTTAACCGGAATAGCAATGCCTGTAGTGGTTTCTCCTGCAGGAATGATAATTGTTTGAACTGCAATGTTGTCGTAATCGGCACCTTCAGTTGCTGTTCCGCCTAAGGTGTAGGTAATTTGTGTATCCGTTGATGATGGATTACTTAATTTAACGGTAAACGTTCCGTTTACAGGTCCGCTTTCATTTCCGTTCGTACCTGCAATTACCGATACAGTTGCAGCATCGTTATCGGTAATAGTTGCGGTTGCAGTCGCATTACTAATTACCACTACCCCGCCAGTAATGTCGCTTAATGTAGCTGTAAAATTTTCTGAAATCTCGGCAATGTTATCGTTATTGATCGGAACGGTAAAGCTTAATACGGTTCCTGCAGCCGCATTGGCAGGGAAGTTTAATGTTCCGCTGGCTGCAGTATAATCAAGGCCTGCATTTGCAGTTCCATCAGCCGTGCTGTAATTTACACTAAATGCATTTTGAACCGCATTTTTTAAAGTTACGGTAAAGGTTGCTGTCCCAGCCGATTCGTTAATGACGGGTGTTGTGGCAATACTTATACTGGCGGTATTGGCATCAATAACATTGATGCTCGCCGGAGCCGTATTCACCGTTGCTGCACTGTTTGAGGTAAGCAAAGTTGCAATTACATTTTCGGTACTTTCTGTAAGTGCATCGGCCTGAACATTAATGGTAATGTTACCCGAAGTTTGTCCTGCCGGAATGGTAATGGTTTTATTGGCAATTGTACCATAATCACTTCCCTCAGTTGCCGTACCACTTAAGGTATAGGTAATTTGGGTGTCGGCTGAAACAGGATTGCTTAAAGTAACGGTAAAGGTTCCATTTATCGGTCCGGTTTCGTTACCGTTAATACCAGCCGCAATGCTGGCCACAGCCGCATCATTATCCGCTATGGTAACCGTTGCACTTGCCGTTGCAATGCTTACCAAACCACTGGTAATGCCGGTTAAAGTTCCGTTAAAGGTTTCGGATGGTTCAACAAGGTTATCGTTATTTACAGGCACGTTAAAGGTTAAGGTAGTACCTGCAACGGCATTGGCAGGAAAGTTTAACGTTCCGCTGGTTGCTGTAAAATCGTGGCTTGCCACTGCTGTTCCGTTTGTAGTAGCATAGGTAACATCGAATGCATTTTGAACTGCATTGTTCAATGTTACGGCAAAAGTAGCTATTCCATCATCCTCATTTATACTGGTTGGTGTAGCCGAAATACTCACTGTAGCCGTATTATTATCGAGAATATTTATGCTGGCCGTTTTATCGGCAGGTACTGTAGTGATATTAACCAAAGCGCTATTGGTAGATAGCAGGTTCATCACCACAGTTTCTGTTCCTTCAACCAGGGCATCAACATTAACCGGAATGGTAACGTTTGCTGAGGTTTGACCGGCCGGAATGGTAATGGTCTTTGTTGTAATGGTACTGTAATCGGTACCTTCTGTGGCGGTACCACTTAATGAATAGGTAACCTGGGTATCGGTAGCCGAGGGATTACTTAAATTAACCGTAAAGGTTCCATTTACCGGTCCATTTTCGTTGCCGGTATTTCCTGCTGTAATACTTGCCACCGAAACGTCGTTATCGGTAATCGTTGCAGTAGCGGTATTGGCAGCAATGGTAACCAAACCACTGGTCGGATTACTTAATACAACAGAAAAGGTTTCATTTGCTTCTACTATATTATCATTAACAATTGAAACAGTGAAGGTCTGGATAGCCCCTGCTGCCGATCCGGCGGGAAAGGTTAAGGTACCGTTTTTGGCTATATAGTCCAGCCCGGCTATTGCTGTACCGTTTGCAGTGGCATAATCTACCGTAAAGGCATTTTGAATTGCATTGCTTAAAGTAACCGTAAAAGTGGCTGTTCCCGCAGCTTCATCGTAACTACCTGGTGTGGCCGCGATACTTAGTGTTGCAGGATCGTTATCGGTAATGGTAGCGGTACCTGTTGCGGTAGCAATGGTGGCCAGTCCGGTTATCCCCGAAAGCGTGGCCGTAAATGTTTCGCTGGTTTCGGTTACATTATCATTAATAACCGGTACTGTAAAGGTTTGTGTTGCACCGTTCAGCGATCCTGCCGGAAATGTAACGGTTCCTGAAGTAGCGGTATAATCGCCGGGCTGAACTGCTGTGCCATTGGCTGTAGCATAGTTAACGGTAAAGCTGTTTTGTACATTGCCACTTAGGGTTACCGTAAAAGTAGCCAAAGCACCTGCTACGTTTTCGGCAACAGTAATATTGGCTATAGCAACCGAGGCATTATCATTATCTGTAATGGCAGTAACAATATTTGCATTTGCTAAAGATGCAGGACCGGTAATGTTCCCAATAGAAACCGTGTAATCTTCTATATTTTCGAGCAGATTATCATCCACAATGGTAACCGGAAAAGTAATGGTGCCACTTGGCGCACCAACTACCGATCCTGCCGGAAATGTAAGGGTAGTTGCTGTAAAATTATAATCAGCAGAATTTGTAGTGTTGGGTACAAGGCCTGTTGTTACCGTTACCGGCGCTCCCAGCGTTGTTCCGGGAGTACCACTGAGCGTAACGGTATAGTTTACCGTTCCTGCATTTTCATTTACCATTGCCGGCCCCGAAAGCACAACAGTGGGATAGATGGTTACATTAACGGTAACAGGATCGCTCACAACCCCATCGGCCGTAGTTAAGGTGTAGGTATAACTATCTGTACCTGTATAATCAGCATTTGGTGTGTAGGTCACTTTTCCTGTAGCATCTACAGCTGTTGTACCATGTGCTGCCGTTCCGGCCAACACTGTTGTATTGGCTGCTGATGCGCCATCGTTGGCCCTAACATCAGTGGTTACAGGGGTATTGATAAACGTATTAACATTATCAGGAAGTCCGGTAGGTTTAACCGTAATCACAAAAGTTTGTGCTGCGCTTTGAGCTATGCCTCCATTTGCAGTACCTCCATTATCCTGTAACACGACAGTTATGGTAACCTTTCCGGCAAAGTTGGCAACTGGTGTATAATTTAAATCACCAGTAGCACTGATGGCAGGCTGTACGGTAAAGGAGGTATTGCTATTGTTGGTAACTACAAAATTTACACGCTGTGCAGCCATTTCGTCTGCGGGTCCGGCGGCAATAGCCGTAGCCCAGTTATTAATTGTTTGCGCTCCGGCCCCGGCATTGATAACCTGATCTGCACCCTTTGTAAAAGATGGGGCATCGTTTACCGGAATGATCGTGATATTAACATTTTTACCGGAAATGGCATAATCTGTTCCATCATACCCGTTCCAGTTAAAGCTGGATGAACCATTAAAATCGGCAACAGGTTCAAAAGTAATCTTATCCAGATCAGTGCTGTTAATTTCCTGACCGGCAATAATATTGATACCATTTAATTTAAGCAAACCATTGGCTGGTAGGTTCAGGATCTTGATTTTACTTAATGTGCTATTTTCTACATCGGTGAAATGGCTGGTAAAATCATCCTGGGTAAAAGTAAGCCCCATATCTTCTATTCCGGATTTGGCGATATCGCTAATTACAGGCGGATCGTTAACCGGACTAACCGAAATATTGACTGTAGCTACTGCCGAATATGAAGTACCATCGCTTCCGGCCCAGTTAAAGCTTACATTTCCATTAAAATTGGCTGCCGGTGCAAAAACCAGGTTCGGAATATCCGAAGCCAGTATTTCCTGACCTGTTGTAATGGCCGAGCCATTGAGGAGTAAAGTTCCCTGTGTATTTGAAGGAAGGTTGGATAGCTGGATTTTTGTCAGTGCATCGCCCTCCAAATCGTTGTAATTATTGCTAAAGTTAGCTAGTGTAAATGGCAGGTTAACATCTTCGGCAGTGGTTAAACTGATGTTGTTAATAGTTGGAATATCGTTAACAGCGGCAATAACAATGTTTACATCATTAGGAGTGGCCGCATAAGCCGTGCCATCACTTCCATTCCATTTAAAGCTAACATTACCATTAAAGTTTGGCGCCGGCACAAAAGTAATGTTAGCCAGGTTCGCCGCAGTTATTTCCTGACCTGCAACAATATTAACTCCGTTTAATTTCAATACACCTTGTGTGGCAGGTGGCAAGGTTACCACCTGAATTTTGGCTAATGCATCTCCATCAGCATCGGTAAACTGACTGGTGAAATCGCTGGCAGTAAAGGTTAAGGTTACATCTTCGGTGCCTGATTTGGATACGGTAGTAATAACCGGAATATCGTTAACGGCAGCAATATTAATGTTTACGTTGGCTGCTGAAGCTGCATAAGCCGCGCCATCGCTGCCATTGTAGCTAAACGATACATTGCCATTAAAATCAGGTGCAGGCACAAAAACCAGGTTAGCCAGATCAGCCACAGCAATTTCCTGTCCAACGGTTACATTAACACCATTTAATTTAAGTAAGCCCTGTGTTGCAGGTGGTAAACTCAACACCTGTATTTTAGCTAAGGTACCATCAACATCGGTAAACTGATTGCTAAAATCTGTTGTGGTGAAAGCAACATTGGTATCTTCGGTACTATTCTTCGCCACATTGGCTACCACTGGAATATCGTTAACAGCCTGAATATTTAAAGTTACTGTTTTGGTATCGGTGAGTGCTGGTCCGCCGGTATTGCCCTGGTCGTTTATCTCTACTGTTAAAGTAACATTGCCATTTGCATTGGCTGCAGGCGCATAGGTTACTTTACTGCCAGCAATAAAGGCATTAATAGCCGTAGTGCTTCCGGTAATGGTTACACTGTTGCTACCAGTACCTGTAATGGCAATACCTGCTTCGCTGTTGGCTGTTAAAGTACCCTGACCAGCTGGTACGCTTAAAGTAAGCACTACATTCAGGTTACCGGCATCGGCATCGGTTACGCTAATGCCAGTTAATGCCTGTGGTGTATCCTCTGTTAAGGTAACTGAAGGTGGTACTGTTGCTACCGGAGCAATGTTGTAATCTTCTCGCCAATCTCGCTCAGGAGTGCCTGGCGTATCCAGATTAGGAAATGAACCGGGGCTTTGTGCTTTGGTTGGATTATTGGCCGCATCGTTGTTATCAAAGGCATCATCCAAACCATCCTTATCGGCATCAGTGCCCACCGCTATCACATTGGCCACCCCGTTATTATCTGTATCGTAAGCTTCTATTGTATCGCTATCGCCATCATTATCCGAATCTAAATCCAGGTAATCAGGTTTCCCATCTCCATCAGTATCAACAGGCATCAAACCGGTGCTATAAGCATTATCTATGCCATCCTGATTGGTATCACTGCCCGAAGGAGGGATATAAGCGATAGTAGTTTGTGCTTCGATGTTATCTGGAATACCATCACCATCCGAATCGAGATCGAGGAAATTCGGGATTCCATCGCCATCCGGATCACCTAGCCCTTCAACAGCATCTGTGATCCCGTCTCCATCCGAGTCGAGATCGAGATGGTTAAACAACCCATCGCCATCCTGATCCTTAACTACTATTGGCGTGCCCGACGGCAGTTGTGATGAACTATCAAGATTATTATAATTATCAACAATATCTGCAATACCATCACTATCAAAATCGTTCTGTACGCCTGAGCCTACTTTCCCATCGCCATCAGGATCTGGCCCACCATTTTCAATCACATCAGCAATACCATCGTTATCGGAATCGAGATCCAGAAAATCAGGTATGCCATCGCCATCTTTATCGGGTGGTGTATAACCTCCGTTTGCTGCCAGCGGCACCCCATTTGCATCTACCTGTGTACCCACCTGCCCGGTGCCCGGCCATCCGTTATTATCAGGATCGGCACCTCCGGCTTCAATTACGTCGGGAATACCATCATCATCCGAATCCAGATCGTGGTAGTTGGGTAAACCATCCCTCCCTCCATTATCCACCATTCCGTCTACCGTATCTAAAATCCCATCATTATCGTCATCCAGATCTACCCCATCAGGCACCCCGTCTTTATCAAAATCGGAGGTTGCCCGCCAATCGCGTTCGCCACTTGTGGTTTGCGTAGCAGGCATATCCGTTGGTTTTTGACCCCCGTTGGTTGCGTAACCTATATGACTGGTGTTGCCATTATCATTATCATAAATATCGGCTAATCCATCTCCATCAGCATCTGGTAATAGATCCATAATGCCATCTGCAACTGATGCACCAGTCTGGTTATTCTTCTCATCTACTTCCAGCGAACTGTTAACCGCATTTTCCAACCAGTCTCTAAATCCATCGTTATCGGCATCAGTATCTACATAATCGGCTGCACTTCCCCCGTCGATATTCGAGTAGCCGGAAACTGCCCCGCCGTTATTTACATCGTATGCATCGTCTATTCCATCTCCATCAGTATCTACGCCTTTTGGTGCTACATAAGCAGCGGTAGGCAAACCTTCTATGTTGTCGATAATCCCATCATTATCGTTATCAATATCCAGGTAATTGGAAAGACCATCGAAATCCCTATCCTGGTTAAACAGTATACTTATTGTTACAAAATCCGGATCGTTTAAATCTGAAAGCCCATCTTTATCCGCATCGACAATCGCACCAGTGCCAATAATACCATCATTTTCGCCATCTATGATGTAGAAAGCTGCTTCATAGGTATCCGGTATCCCATCGGCATCCGAATCAAGGTCCAGATAATTTGGTTTACCATCCCTGTCCTTATCGCCGATCACCAAAGCTGTACCACCTGAAGCAGGATCTAAAGTATCAATCAATCCGTTTCCGTTGGTATCTACAAATGCGCCTGTACCAAATTTACCGTCTTTATCAGGGTCGTTATTAGCGTTTCCGTTCGATTCGATCGCATCAACAATACCATCGTTATCCGAATCCACATCCAGATAGTTGGGGATACCATCGCCGTCTTTGTCTGTAATCCCCTCAACAGTATCTGGGATGCCATCATTGTCATCGTCAAGATCGGTACTGTCCGGTACACCATCTCGGTCAGAGTCTATGGTCAGGTTCACTACATTTGAAATTACACTGGCACAGGCATTATCGCTTTGATTAATCAGTACCCTGTATTTGTAACCTTCCATAGTGCCATTAACCCCGGTAATGGTTAAGGTATTGCTTGTTGCACCGCTGTATGCTCCTCCATTAACAATATCAGAAAAACTTGTTCCATTATTGGTGCTTAGCTGCCATTGGTATTGGCTGGTACCTGTACCGCCTGAGGTAGCCACAATTAAAGTAACATTGGATAAGGCCCTTACATTCTGATTAACGGGTTGAGTGGTGATGGTACTGGCTGTGCCTACCGTAATGATTACTGGACTTGTAGCTGCCGACTGGCATACTGTTCCATTTAATGTTGATACCGTTGTTCTGCGGTATTGGGTGGTTTGGGTCAATACGCCCGGCGCATAAGTTGCCGTGGTTGCCCCGGATATGGTGCTCCAGGTACTTCCATTGGTAGAGTTTTCCCAGATATAACTTAGCGTTCCCGAACCTGTTCCAGCAGTAGTGGAGGTAATTGGGGCCGGTGTTGTATTGGTACAGATGGTTTGATTAGCTGCAATAGCTCCGGCACCAATTGTACCTTGAACGGTTACTGAAAAAGTAAAAGTACTCCCCGAGCATCCATTGGTAACCGGTGTTATGGTAAAGGTTACAGTTTGGCTTAAACCTGTTGTGTTGGTCAGTGTTCCGTTAACACTTGTTCCTGAGCCGCTGTTTGCTATACCTGTAACATTGGTTGCGTTATCCCTTACCCAGGTATAACTTGTTGCACCATTAAAGTTAACAGTAGTTATAACTGAACCACTGCAAATGGTTTGACTTGAAGGCGTTGCGGTACCTGACGGCAATGGATTTACCGTTATGGTAACGGCAGCGGTTGTGGCTTCGGCACATGCACCACTTTTAACCCTTACCCTAAAATATGTGGTAGCCGTTAAAGTGCCGGGGCTAATTGACGTTAAATTTTCGGTTCCGGCAATATCTATCCAGGTACTGTTATTTGCAGAAGACTGCCAAAAAACAACATTTCCTGTTTGTCCGCTTAAAGATAATGCGGTTGGTGCAGTATTGGCGCAAATTGTTTGCGCAGCACTTATGGTACCTGCAACAGTAGCTGGACTTTGGTTAAGCACTACTGTTCCGGAGGCCGTTCCGGTGCAGGATGAATTTCTAACAGAAACCAAACTGTAGGTTCCGGCTTGTGTTGGCGTAATGGTAACATTGGATGAGCTGCTGCTCTTTTCTGCCGAGACCAAACCTGCCGCATCGCGGTAGGTATACAGCCAGGGCCCTGTACCGGTAAAGGTAATGTTTAATTGCGGCAGCGCGGTACCTGTACAAACTGTAGCTGAGCTTCCGCTTGTTCCGGCAATGCTTAAAGTACCCGTTGGCAACACACTATTATTGGTAAGCACCAAATCGGAAGTACTTGTACAACTGCCATTGGTAATAGTCCACCGTACAGTTACAGGCGAGCCGTTTTTGACTCCCACAACTGTTGCGTTGGCCTGATTGGCGTTGTTAAGGGTTGCGAAATTGCCGGGATTGGAAACCATACTCCATTGCCCGTTACCCACCGTTGGGGCATTCCCCTGAATAAAGAAAGTACCATCGTTACAGGCCGTTCCACCTGAAGTGATAGACGATGTGGCTGTAGTTGGATTGGCATAGAGTAAAACGGTGGAATTACTGCCCCCATTAACCGAGGCGGTATTAGACCAGTTACCAGAAGGCTGTACAGTTGTAGCAGTTGCCGTAAGGGTGAAAGAAGTAGATGCACCTGCAGCGAGCCCAGTACCAGAACTGTAAGAAAACGTATAAGTTGCACCTGTATTCGTGCGTGTCCAGGGGGCTGTGGTTCCGGTAGAGCTTACAAAAGTCATCCCTGTCGGAATCTCATCTGTTACCGAAAAGCTGTTTAAAGTGGTGGTACCTTCGTTCTTTACGGTTATGGTATATTCGGCATTGCTTCCTGTGGCAATACATGAGGTATTAACAGTTTTAACAATGGATATATTGGGTTTGGTTAACAGCAAATCTTCATCATTTAAGGTTGGATCGTAATTGCTGCCCCCTACCGTACCTCCTGTTTCGTAAGTGGTATTGGCGCCGGCAATGGCAAAGTTTGAGGGTGATACAGACCTGTTTGGATTAGCAGCTGTACGTGTCGGATCGAGATAAGTAACCTGTGCCGGATTGCTATAAGTACCCGCTGCTGTTGTTGCCGGAATGTTAACAGTTAAACTGATGGTAGCCGAAGTTGAACTGGGAATACTAAAAGGCCCCATCACCGGCGAGGCGGCGGTTCCGCTGTTTGTTAACGTAGTTGAAGTAGACGAACTGGTTGAATAACTAATGCTGGCGGATAAAAAGGTTAATCCGGAAGGAAGCTGATCATTCACGTAAACGCCTTCTGCACCTCCACCAGTATTATCGATCTTAATAGTATAAACAGTTGTAGATCCGGCAGGTACAGCAACAGTTGGGTTAACCCTCGATTTGCTAACCTTAAGGTTTGGCAAACAATTTGAACTTACAGCCTGAAGTTCCGGAGGTAAATCACTAGCCTTAAACAAATTGGTTACCCCTGGGGTGCCACCATCTGTAGCACCGTATGGCACATTTGAGTTGGCATTGCCAGCCTGTGTAACACCATCATTGGTTCTTCCGCTTACGCCTCCGGCAGTACTTACATTAACGGTAGCATTTGGAATTTTATAGTGTACAACTCCACCACCGCCACCACCACCTGGGCCATGGGCTGTGGTGGTATATGAGTTGCCCCCATTGCCACCCTTGGCCTGTATGGTTAATGTAGCTGTTGAACTTGGACTGGATACATTGATAAATATGGTTCCACCGGCGCCACCACCACCAGCACCATCTGCAGCACCACTTAAGCCCCCTGCTTCACCCCTTCCGCCGTTGGCTAAAATACTTCCTGTTCCTTCTATTTTATTGGCTGTAATAATAATGATCCCACCACCTACGCCACCTCTAACACCATTTGTGGCATTATTGGCGTCGCCGGCACCACCACCTCCACCTAGAAACAACCTGTTCAAAGCATAAGGAACAGTGGAGCCAGGGCGCCCGCCTGTAACTGTATTATCACCATCACCACTATTCCAACCCCATCCACCTGCTCCTCCTATCGTTCCGTTACCGCCACCTGCACCACCAGCATTGTGTACATTGCCCCCTCCACCGGCATTACCCGGCGCCCCACGACCATAATCCCCATTTGGGTATCCCTGAGTCCCATTATCTACCTGATTATAACCATCCCACATGTAGCGGGGCGTTCCCACAATTCCTTCCCCCTTAGTACTGGCCAATGTAGAATTGGTAGTTACATATAAACTTTGCTGAGTATTGGCAATAGTTCTTGGTAATAAATATCCTCCTCTAAAACCGGTAGCACTGGCATCAATTAAGCGCCCATTCATACTTAATGTTCCCGAAACATCAATGGCAATTAATCCTCCTGCTTTACCATTCCAGGGAATCGTTTTAATATCTGCATTCATCGCTAAATTCGAATATTGCATTAAACGCACAATCTGAAAACGCCTTTGGCCTTTAGTTGTGGTGGCATCCGAATTAACATAGGCATTTACAAGCCCTCCACCTGTTCCGGCGCCTTTAAATTGCAGTGTTCCACCGGCCGTAGTTACATCGTTGAGTGCCACGATATACTCGTAACGACCTGCTATAACTGTTCCTTCTGTATAACCCGAACCATTATTAGCAGCCGATCCAGATCCATACGATGAGGTATTGGTTGTATTGGCATCAGCGCCCTGCATCTGCATAATAAGTAATAAATTACCTTTTGTAATCTGCGTATTGCCAAATGAAAACACAGTGCTCCCTACTTTAAATGATGCCGGAACCGGATCAAGCTCTAAAGAAGTACTGCCGGCATTTAACGTAACAGCACCGGCTTTAGAAGGATAAAAGGTATTGGCTGCCGTACTTAAATTTCCTGCACCATCCGCTCCCGGCGTAGCACAAATAGCTGTTTGAGCTTTAGCAGAAGAAACGCCAGCTATAATTACGATCAATACCCATAATGCAGGTGTAAAAAAATGCCCGGATTTCTTCACCAGATGATTACAGATACCTAAACAAAAACAGTAAAAAATGGGTAGATTTTTATTCATATATAATTGTTTAGCATAACAAATACCATTTGGTTAGCGCCCGATGGCTTTTAAACTAATTCGGATGAATGGAATATCTTTTTACCACACCATACTGATGGGTTAAAGCATACCTCATGACCATCTTTTTCAGGGCAAGAACAATTAACCTTTAAACCGGTGTACCTCGATTGATCCAGCAGGAAAAACCATTTAAACCTGGGGAGCATTAAAAATATTTGGCAGCTTTAATGCTATTACTTATACCGGGGACAGACACCATCTATTTGCAGTCAATTTCTAAATCTCCTATACTTGAGTTCAAAATTTCGGGCAAAAAAAACAAAAAAAAATCCCGGAAGCCTTTATAAACAAAGACTTGCGGGATTATTAACACGAAGTTAAAACAATAAAAAATAGGATCAAAATTTTAGCCTGCTTTAAGCCTTTTACTGGTTTAAGACATTTATATAGAAATTAAAGCTGAATGATTACAAAAAGTGGTTAGCGAGTTTGATAAGGAAACGAGCATGGTCTAAAAAAAAGAAGTCCCCGCTTTTGACGGAGACTTCTACAAAATTCAAATATATTTTTAACCTTAAAAGCTTATTGTTTTACAATTTTAAACTCGGTTCTTCTGTTTAACTGATGCTCTTCTTCGGTACAATTTACCCCGTTGGCGCATTTATTTAACAGCTGGGTTTCGCCGTATCCTTTTGCCGTTATCCGGTTTTTATTGATCCCCTTGGAGATGATGTATTGTACCGCAGATTCGGCACGTTTTTGCGATAAATCGAGGTTATACTTGTCTTTACCCCTACTATCGGTATGCGAGCCTAACTCGATCCAGATGGTTGGGTTATCGGCCATGATTTTTACCAGCTTATCCAGCTCTACCGCAGCATCGGCACGGATGTTCCATTTATCAAAATCATAGTAAATATTTTCGATGCGGATGGCTTTGTCAATTACCACGGCTTCTAAGTGTAAATCTTCTTTTAGTACGGCAGAAGTGGTTAAACCAATGGTAGCCAGGTTTTCTGCATCTACCCTGTAGCCGGTTTTTTCGGCAGACACATTATATTCTGATTCTTTGGCGAGATCAAAACGGTAGGTACCGTTTTCATCAGATTCTGTTTTTAAACTACCACCGTTTACTTTGGCTAAAGTAACCAAAGCACCTGCAATTGGCTGACCACTCTCTTTATCTAAAACACGACCTTCGAGTTTGAAAGCCAAAATCATTTTCTGGTCGATGGTGTAAATATCATCGCTGCCTAAACCACCTTCGCGGTTAGAGGAAAGGTAAACAATACCTCCCTTTTCGTTTAAACTGAAACCAAAATCATCCTGAGGAGAGTTGAAAGGATAACCCAGGTTTTCTACTTTACCAATACCAGCGCCGGTTCTTAAAGCCTGGTACACGTCAAGTCCACCCATTCCGGTACGGCCATCAGTAGAAAAGTAAAAATTATCTTTCTCATCAAAAACCGGACTTCGCTCATTACCTTCGGTATTAATTTCTTTCAGGTTAACCGGTTTTCCCCACTCGCCTGCGTCGGTTTTTAAACAAACATAAATATCGGTTCCGCCCACACCACCTGGCATATTGGAAGCAAAATAAAGGCTGTTTCCATCAGTGGTAATAAAAGGATCGCCTACCGAATACTGGTTTACATTATTATAGGCAAAAGAAACGGGTTCGCCCCAGGTACCATCGGCTCCTTTTGTGCTGCTAAAAATCTCGACATTAACTGTAGTGGGTTGTTTTTTCAGTCGCTCAAGCTCATTGGTAATGCGCGTTAAGGTAAAATACATGGTTTTACCATCAGCCGTAAAACTTGCTGAGCCTACGTGGTAGCGTGTTCCGGCTTTAATGGGGAACAACTGTAAACTATCGGCCGGCGAGGTTTTGATATACAACTTCAAATATCCGTTACCTGTCCAGCCATAAACCTTTTTATCTGGCTCTTTGCTTCCATCGAACCTTAAAAAAGGTTTACCTTCCTGTGTTTCAAAGCGGGCATCCGACCTATCGGAAGTAAATACCACACCGCCCTGGTAGTTAACAGCACCCCAATCTGATTGCGGGCTGTTTAGGGCTTTCTGATTAATCAATTCAACCTTTTTAGGATTCTTTATCCATTTCAAGGCCGAATCGCATGAAGAAATCCAAACCGCCTGCTGCTTTTCGGATACATCCTTCTTTTTTTCGATATAATTCAGGTACTGTACTTTGGCTTCGCTGTATTTCGAGTTTTGTTGTAAAGCTTTGGCATAGCCCAGGATATTTTCGGCTTTACTGCCAGGCATTTTAGCTGCAATGGCATACCAGCTTTCGGCCTGTTTATAATTAAAAACCAATACATAGGCACTAGCCAAACGTTCTGCCGTGTGCAGGGTAGGTTTCTTTTTATAGGCCTGTTCGTATAAATCTATTGCTTTGCTGTAATTGAATAGTTCGTACTGTTTATCAGCATCTTTTAAAACATACTGTGCATTTGCTGAAAAGTTGAGGGCAAATAAACAATATGCAGAAAAACAGGTTCCTATTAAAATTTTCTTCATTATAATGTTTAGCTAATTTGATCAAAAATATTAAAATATTGTGTATTTAAAACACCCTCGGAGTAGACACCCTGATGTTCTGTCTGATAAATGAGTAGGCGATTGAAATCTCGTGCGTACCGCTGCTGTAGCCCTGTAGTGGCCCAATAGAGAAATCGTAACCATAACCAATCCGGATTTTCTCGGAAGGGAAAATCTGGATCGCAGCAACTGCTGAGTTGCGTGGCGTTAAATCTTTTTGCAGGTAGCTTTTATCATACAATTTTACCCCGGTACGATATGACCCGCCGATCCATATAAAATCTTTAATCATTAAAAAGGCGTTTACATCTAAACTGGTTGGGCCACCGCGATCATCTTTCAATAAAAAAGAAGGCTTTATCTGAAAATTTTCAGAAAGTGGAAACAAGGCCCCGGCTGTTAGATAGTAATGTGGCTTGGGTTGAGGGATAAAGGCATAACGGTCTATATCAATATAAGTTGCAATGAGGTTATCGACCGAGAAACCGGCATAGTATTTATCGTTGGCAAAATACACACCTGCCCTGGCATCGGGTACAATAGTACTTTGCACGCCTACCGGCTGATTGGGTTCTGGATTATTGGGGTTCAGCATCGAACCATCAATACCCAGCTGTACCATCCCCACACCCAGGCCCAGTGCCAGGCGCGAGCTGCCATCATCGTTCATCCTGATGCGGTATGCGTAGTTGCCATAAATGCTCAGGTTGGTTTGGGCACCCAGTTTATCGCTGGCCACCTGCAAAGCCAGTCCCACGTTACCGCTGTTGGCAATGGCATCAACCGCGAGCGACATACTTCTAGGTGCACCGGTAATACCTGTCCACTGACTCCGGTAAAAGCTGTGTACATTCAACACCTCTTTATAGCCCGCATAGGCCGGATTGATATAGATGCCGTTGAACATGTACTGGCTATACTGGGCATCCTGTTGCGCAAATACGCCCTGCGAAAGCATTATGAACGAACCTGCTATAAATCCTATTAATTTCTTCATCATCTTAATATCTTAAAGCCGGGTCTGGTTTAAAAACCAGGCCCGGCTAAGCCTCTTATCTTATTTTTTAAACGCTCTGATTAATGTAATGTAACCTTTATATACTTCAACATCGTTACTGTTTGCTTTTTTAACACGCAGTAAGTAGTAGTAAGTACCTTCGTTCAGTCCCTCGCCTGTCCAGTTGTTCTGGTAACCTTTAGCATGGAAAACTTCATTACCCCATCTGTTCACGATCTGCAGTTCGCTGGTCTGGTATTGGTTAAGACCAATGATCTCGAAGGTATCGTTAATACCATCGCCGTTAGGTGTAAACAGGTTTGGTATAGTAATACCGGTGAAGTTGGCGGTTAAGTTTACAGAAGCCACGTTTGTATAATATCCGTAAGCATCTTTTACACGATAGGTAAATACATCATCGCCGGTATAGCCTGCATCTGGCGTATAAGTTACCGTACCATCGGCATTTACTTTTACGGTACCATGTTTAGGCTGACTTACGATTTCGACAGTTAATTTATCGAATGTAGAGTTACCCGGATCGTCGTTATCGAGTACACTGATTACAACAGGTTTGTTGGCTACAGTACCACCTGCATCATCAACCGCACGAGGCGATTTAGGGAAGCTGGTTACTGTTGCCGTATTATTGCTCTCGGCCGTTCCGGAAACGTCGCTTACATTGGCTCCACCAATTGTTTTAGCATTTACTGTTGCTGTATTGGTTACCGTACCCAGGTCTTTATCGGCCTGAGTTAAAGTATAAACTTCAACATCAGTTGTGCTTGCACCAGGTGCAAGTCCGCCTGTTACCGTAATTACCTTATTGTTTAAACCAAGTTTGGCATCGGTTAAGGTAATGGTATTTAAGGTCACCGCACCAGTATTTTTAATGGTAAAGGTGTAAGTGATCTTATTACCGTTAAATGATGCTGTTTTAACCAGTGCTATCAATCCAGTAGTTGGAATTGCCGTAATGGTTGGTGCATCGTTATTTTCGGCTGTACCCGACACATCGCTTACCGGCAGGTTAGCAGGTGTTCTTGCGTTCACATTTGCAGAGTTGGTTACGCTGCCCGCATCTTTATCGGCCTGGGTTAACTGGTAAACATAAGTATCAGTAATGGTACCACCTGGGGCAACATTTCCAGAATAGGTTTTGTTCAGTCCAAGTTTGGCATCTACCAGGTTCACCACATGCAGGGTTACATTTCCGGTATTCTTAATGCTGAAGTTATAGGTGATACTGTTTCCGTCAGCGCTTAATGTACCTGCTTTAACCAGGGTAATGGTTGATGCGGGAGCAATCGCAGTTACGGTTGCATCGCCAACTGCTGGTGTACCTGGATCATCAGATAGTTTATTGATGTTACCACCACCCTGTACCTGCGCTGTTGCAGATGCCTGGTTGGTGAATGAACCATTATTCACTTCTGTTAAGGTAACCGTATGTTTAGCCGTTACCGTTACGCTCGAGCCTGGCAGTAAGGTTGCAATGCTGGCTGGAGTAATAGAACCTGCATCTGCGCCGGCATCAGTTATTGTAACGTTATTTAAGGCAACATTACCTGTATTGGTTACAATGATGTTGTAATTGATCACATCACCTACTTTGCTTACACTGTTTGTAGCTGCTTTAGTTAAGCTCATGGTTGGTGCGGCTACCAAGGTTACGTTTACAGGAATAGTTACTGTTGTAGTACCTCCTTTACCATCGCTAACGGTTACAGTGAAGGTATCGCTACCTGAATAACCCACAGCTGGAGTATAGGTATAGGTACCATCAGGATTAACCACTACGGTACCATGTGCAGGAGCTGTAGTCACGGTGAAAGTAAGCGGATCGCCATCTACATCACTTGCGGTAATGGTTCCGTTAACCGGAGTATTTTGCGGCGTGGTAATAGCAGGCGCTGTAGCAACCGGTGCATCGTTAACCGCGTTAATAGTTACCGAAATGGTTACAGTAGTTGTACCACCTTTGCCATCGCTTACGGTTACCGTAAAGGTATCGGTACCGTTATAATTTGGCGCAGGTGTGTAACTATAAGTACCATCAGGATTAACCACTACTGTACCATGTGCCGGAGGTGTAGTTACCGTAAAGGTAAGCGGATCCCCGTCTGCATCTGTTGCAGTAATGGTACCATTAGCAGGAGTATCCTCATTAGTACTAAGCGCAGGTGCGGTTACCACTGGTGCTGCATTGGTTGGACTAACCGTAACATTAATGGTTACCGTAGTAGTACCACCTTTGCCATCGCTTACGGTTACTGTAAATACATCTGCCCCACTGTAGTTGTTGGCTGGAGTGTAAGTATAGGTTCCGTCAGGATTAACCACTACAGTACCATGTGCAGGCGGCGTAGTTACCGTAAAGGTAAGCGGATCGCCGTCTGCATCAGTTGCGGTAATGGTGCTATTAACCGGCGTGTTTTTATTGGTAGTAATTGCCGGAGCTGTTGCAACAGGAGCCACATTGGTTGGATTAACAGTTACGTTAATGGTCACCGTTGTGGTACCACCTTTGCCATCACTTACGGTTACTGTAAATACATCTGCCCCGCTGTAGTTGTTCGCTGGAGTGTAAGTATAGGTTCCATCAGGATTAACCACTACGGTACCGTGTGCCGGTGGCGTGGTTACCGTAAAGATAAGCGGATCGCCGTCTACATCACTTGCGGTAATGGTGCCGTTAACCGGTGTATTTTTAGTGGTTGTAATGGCTGGTGCTGTTGCAACCGGCGCATCATTTACCGGATTAATAATTACCGGAATGGTTACAGTTGTTGTACCACCTTTGCCATCACTTACGGTTACCGTAAAGGTATCGGTACCGTTGTAATCTGGTGCCGGTGTATAAGTATAAGTACCATCAGGATTTACAGTTACTGATCCGTGTGCCGGTGGTGTAGTTACCGTGTAAGTAAGCGGGTTACCATCAGGATCGCTGGCAGTGATAGTTCCATTTACCGGGGTATCCTCATTAACCGTTATCGCCGGTGCAGTGGCAACAGGTGCGCGGTTATCTCTGATGTTAACCGTAGCCGGACTTGTACTTGCAGTGATTAATGGGTTGCTGGTAGTTGCATTCATGGTTATAATCACTGTTTCGTTTCCTTCGTTGATGTTATCATCCAATACCGGAACCGGAAGCGTTACCGTAGTTTGTCCGGCCGGAATGGTAATTGTTGTACCAATTGAGGTATAATCTGTACCGCTGGTTGCAGTTCCGTTTACGGTATAAGTAATCTGTGTAGCTGTAGCAGATGGATGACTTAACGTAAAGGTAAACTGACCAGGAGTTGATGGCTCAGCACCATCAGCAGTTGCGGTTACCGTAACTGTAGCTGTTGTACCATCGATGATGTTGATGGTTGCAGGAACATTGCTTACGGTTACACCAGGGTTGGCCGAGGTACCCAGTGTGGCGATTAGGGTTTCGGTACCTTCTACAACATCATCGTTCAATACCGGAATGGTAATGGTTGCCGAGGTTTGACCAGCCGGGATGGTAATGATTTTGGTTACAATCGCAGTATAGTCGCTACCCTCAGTTGCTGTTCCGCCTAAAGTATAGGTTATCTGGGTATCGGTAGCTGATGGTTTGCTTAAGGTTACCGTAAATGTTCCGTTAACAGGGCCATTTTCGTTACCGTCAACACCAGCTGTAATGGTAGCTACTGTTGCATCGTTATCAACGATGGTAGTAGTTGCCGTATTGATATCGATGGTTACCAGACCACCTGTTACATTGCTGATTACACCATTAAAGGTTTCGTTAGTTTCAACAATGTTATCATCGATAACCGGAACGGTAAAGGTTAAAGTGGTACCTGCAGGCGAATTCGCAGGGAACGTTAAGGTTCCACTGGTTGCAGTATAATCTAAACCTGCTGTAGCTGTTCCATCGGTGGTTTTATAATCCACACTAAATGCCTGCTGTACTGCTGCATTTAAGGTTACCGTAAAGGTAGCCGTTCCGGCTGCTTCGTTAATACTTGGCGCGGTAGAGATGCTTACAGTTGCGGCATTATTATCGGCAATATTTATGGTTGCCGGTACATTATCTGGGGTAATAGCCGGATTACCAGAAGTAGTCAGGGTAGCTGTTACGGTTTCAACACCTTCAAGAACAGCATCGTTCAATACCGGAATGGTAATGGTTGCAGTGGTTTGACCAGCAGGAATGGTAATCGTTTTGGTTACAATTGTACTGTAGTCGCTGCCCTCAGTTGCCGTTCCGCCTAAAGTATAGCTAAGCTGGGTATCCGTAGCCGATGGCTTACTTAAGGTTACAATAAATGTTCCGTTTGCCGGACCGTTTTCGTTACCATCAACACCAGCTGTAATGGTAGCTATGGCCGAATCGTTATCGATAATAGTAGTAGTTGCCGTACCAGTGGCTATGGTTACCAAACCTCCGCTTACGCTACTGATTACACCATTAAATGTATGATCGCCTTCAATAATGTTATCATCGAGGATCGGAACAGTAAACGTTAAGGTTGCGCCAGCAGCTGAACCAGCAGGGAACGTTAGTGTTCCGCTGGTAGTTGTATAGTCTAAGCCTGCCGCAGCCGTTCCGTCGCTTGTAGTATAAGCAACTGTAAATGCATCCTGAACCGCAGCACTTAGGGTTACCGTAAATGTAGTGGTACCAGCTGCCTCGTTAACTGTTGGGCCAGTTGATATGCTAACCGTAGCCGTATTGTTATCGGCAATGGTAATGGTTGCAGGCACATTGCTGGCGGTAATTTGTGGATTGTTTGAAGATACCAGGGTAGCAATAACCGTTTCTGTACCTTCTGCTATTGCATCAGTTAATACCGGAATAGTGATAGTTGCAGTAGTCTGACCAGCTAAGATGGTAACAGTTTTGGTTACAATTGTGCTGTAATCGCTTCCTTCTGTTGCTGTTCCACTTAAAGTATAGGTTAGCTGTGTATCGGTAGCAGATGGGTTATTTAAGGTAACTGTAAATGTTCCGTTAACCGGACCATTCTCGTTACCGTTTGTACCCGCACTTATCGAAGCAATTGAAGAACCGCTATCGGTAATGTTAACTGTTGCAGGCGTAGTGCTGGCAACAATCGAAGCATTATTGGTTGCAGCGTTCATGGTCAGAACTACGGTTTCTGTTCCTTCAACAATGTTATCGTTCAATACCGGTACCGATACTGTTGCCGTGGTTTGTCCGGCCGGGATAGTAACGGTATTACCAATTGAGGTATAATCTGTTCCGCTCGTTGCTGTACCGTTTACAGTATAGGTAATCTGGGTATCGGTAGTAGATACCTGACTTAGCGTAAAGGTAAACTGACCCGGTGTAGATGGCTCTGCCCCGTCGGCAGTTGCCGCTACTGTAACTATTGCCTCAGTGTTGTCGATAATATTAATACTTGCAGGCGTATTGCTTAAAGTAACTAACGGATTGCCAGAATTTGTTAAGGTAGCAACAACCGTTTCAGTTCCTTCTACAATATTATCGGTTAATACCGGAATAGTGATGGTTGCAGTGGTTTGACCTGCAGGAATGGTGATGGTTTTGGTTACGATATTGCTGTAATCGCTACCCTCAGTTGCTGTTCCTGCGAGGGTGTAAGTTAACTGGGTATCGGCAGCAGCCGGATTATTTAAAGTTACCGTGAAAGTTCCGTTCACTGGTCCGTTCTCATTACCGTTAGTACCGGCAGTGATTGTAGCAACAGCCAAATCGTTATCGATAATAGTTACTACTGCAGTACCATTTCCGATGGTTACCAAGCCACCACTTACGTTAGTGATAACACCACTAAAGGTTTCGTCACCTTCAACCAGGTTATCGTCGATAATCGGAACGGTGAAGGTCAGACTTGCACCTGCAGTAGAACCTGCAGGGAAAACTAAGGTACCGCTGGTTGCCACATAATCCAATCCTGCTTTTGCAGTACCATCAGCAGTAATGTAATCTACCGTAAAGGCATCTTGTACCGAACCGCTTAAAGTTACGGTAAAGGTTGCTGTTCCGGCAGCTTCGTTTACACTTGCAAGGGCCACAGAAATACTTGCAGTTACCAAGTTGTTATCGATAATATTGATGGTTGCAGGCGTATTGTTAACTGTAACTGCTGAATTATTGCTTCCTGTTAACGTAACGATAACCGTTTCGTTACCCTCTACAACATTATCGCTGATTACCGGGATAGCAATGGTTCCGGTAGTCTGCCCTGCCGGAATAATTATCGTTTTTGTGATGGTATTGTAATCGCCGCCTTCTGTTGCGGTACCACCTACCGTAAAGGTAAGCTGGGTATCGGTTGATGACGGATTACTTAATGTTACTGTGTAAGTTCCATTTACCGGACCATTTTCGTTACCGTTGGTACCTGCAGTAATGCTGGCCACCGAATTATCGTTGTCGGTAATGGTTACAGTTGCTGATGAAGTTGCAATGGTAACCACATCACCGGTAATACCGCTCAATGAAGCACTAAATGTTTCTGATGGTTCAACCAGGTTATCATCAGTAACCGGAACCGTGAAAGTTAAGCTTGTTCCGGCTGCAGCATTTGCAGGGAAGGTTAAAGTTCCATTGGTTGCAGTATAATCAAGTCCTCCTGTTGCTGTTCCATCAGTAGTACCATAGTTTACGCTGAAACTATTTTGTACGGCATTGCTTAGCGTAACCACAAAGGTTGCGGTGCCGGCATCTTCATTGATTACCGGAGTTGTAGCAATACTAACCGTTGCCACGTCCGCATCAAGAATATTGATCGAGGCAGGTGTGTTGCTTACTGTAATTGCCGCATTGCTTGAAGCAGTTAATGTTGCAACTACAGTTTCAGTACCTTCTGCCACACCATCTGCCATTACCGGAATAGTGATGGTTCCTGAGGTTGCTCCTGCAGGAATAATGATGGTTTTGGTAACCGCACCGTAATCGGCACTTTCAGTTGCAGTACCCGCAAGGGTAAAGGTTAATGTAGTTGGTGTAGATGACGGGTTGCTCAATGTTACATTAAACGAACCGTTTACCAAACCAGTTTCATTTGCATTGGTTCCAGCCACAATGGTTGCGACAGCACTGTCGTTATCTGCAATATTTACTGTTGCCGGACTTGTACCAATAGCCACATCAGCCCCTTGAACGTTGCTTAGGCCAACTGTAAACGATTCTGAAGTTTCGATCAGGTTATCGTCAATAATCGGGATCACAACATTAAGTACGGTACCTGCAGGAGAATTTGCAGGGAAAGTTAAGGTTCCGCTGGTTGCCGCATAATCCAGTCCTGCTTTTGCAGTACCATCAGCGGTAGCATAATCTACCGTAAAGCTGTTCTGAACGGCCACATTTAAAGTAACGGATAAAGTAACCGTGCCTACAGCTTCAGTTACACTTGCCGCATTGATCGAGATACTTACATTGGCCGTGTTGGCATCGAGGATATTGATGCTGGCCGGAGTGGTATTAACACTTACCGCAGCATTATTTGATGTACCCAAAGTTGCAATTACAGTTTCGATGCTTTCTGCTACTGCATCGGCAATCACAGGGATGGTAATTGTTCCGGTGGTTTCACCAGCAGGAATGGTAATTACTTTAGTTGTAATTGCCGTGTAATCACTTCCCTCTGTTGCTGTGCCACCTAAAGTATAGGTAAGCTGTGTATCGGTAGCCGATGGGTTACTTAAAGTTACAATGAAAGTTCCGTTAACCGGACCTGTTTCGTTACCGTTTGTACCCGGCGCAATGCTTGCCACTGCTGTATCATTATCTGTAATGGTAACTGTAGCTGTACCCGTTGCAATGCTTACCAATGTATTGCTTACATTGCTTAAAGCGGCGCTAAAGGTTTCTGATGGTTCAACCAGGTTATCGTCGGCAATTGGAACCGTAAAGGTTAATGTTGTACCTGCAGGAGAATTTGCCGGGAACGTTAAGGTTCCTGATGTTGCAGTGTAATCTAAACCTGCTGTAGCAGTTCCATCAGTTGTTCTATAATCGACACTAAATGCATTTTGTACCGCTGCACTTAAAGTTACTGTAAACGTTGCAGTACCCGCATTTTCATTAATTACTGGTGTGGTACTAATGCTTACAGTAGCCGTATTGTTATCCAGAATATTAATACTTGCAGGGGTACTGTTTACATTAACTAAAGGATTATTGGTTCCGGTAAGGCTAATTACAACCGTTTCAGTTCCTTCTACTATTGCATCGGCCAATACCGGAATGGTAATGGTGCCGGTAGTCTGCCCCGCAGGGATAGTAATGGTTTTCACAATCGTGCTGTAATCACTTCCCTCGGTAGCAGTTCCGCCAACGGTATAGGTAATCTGCGTATCGGTAGATGATGGATTACTTAAGGTTACGATAAATGTGCCACTAACCGGACCGTTTTCGTTACCATTTACACCCGGAGTAATGGTTGCAATTGCGGTATCGTTATCGGTAATGTTAACCGTTGCCGGAGTTGTACTCGCTGTAATTGAAGGGTTGCTGGTAGTAGCAGACATGGTTAACACCACCGTTTCTATTCCTTCTACAAGGTTATCGTTTAATACCGGCACACTAACCGTTGCAGTGGTCTGCCCTGCAGGAATGGTTACTGTTGTACCAATCGAAGTATAATCTAATCCGCTTGTTGCTGATCCGCCAACTGTATAAGTAATCTGTGTTGGTGTAGTAGACACGTTACTTAAGGTAAAGGTAAACTGGCCCGGAGTTGCAGGTTCTGCCCCGTTAGCTGTTGCTGTTACGGTTACCGTTGCACTGGTATTATCAATGATATCAATACTCGCCGGAGTATTGCTTACACTTACCAATGCATTATTTGAAGTACCCAGCGTTACCACAACTGTTTCAACGCCTTCTACCAGATTATCGGTTAATACCGGAATAGTAATGGTTGCTGTGGTTTGACCTGCAGGAATAGTAACTGTTTTGGTTACGATATTGCTGTAATCGCTGCCCTCGGTAGCTGTACCACCAATGGTATAGGTAATGGTAGTTGGCTGCGAAGACGGATTACTTAAGGTTACCACAAAGGTTCCATTTGCTGGTCCGTTCTCATTACCATTTGTTCCTGCAGCAATTGATGCCACCGAAGTATCGTTATCGGTAATGTTTATAACAGCAGGTGTTGTATTGGCAGTAATTGAAGGATTGCTTGTTGCCGCTGTCATGGTCAGTATCACTGTTTCTGTTCCTTCAGCAATATTGTCGTCAATTACCGGCACACTTACTGTTGCAGCGGTTTGTCCGGCCGGGATGGTTACTGTTGTACCAATTGCCGTATAATCTACACCGCTGGTTGCACTTCCGGTTACGGTATAAGTAATCTGCGTATCGCTTGTAGATACATTACTTAAGGTGAAAGTAAACAAACCTGGTGTTGCAGGTTCTGCACCATTTGTGGTTGCTGCAACGGTTACTGTTGCAGTAGTATTGTCATCAATATTAATGGTAGCAGGTGTATTACTGATACTCACCAATGGATTAGCAGAATTGGTCAAAGTAGCGGTTACTGTTTCTGTACCTTCTATAATATTATCAGTTAATACCGGAATGGTAATGGTTCCTGTGGTTTGACCCGCAGGGATAGTAATGGTTTTGGTAACGATCGCCGAATAATCGCTTCCTTCTGTAGCTGTACCACCTAAGCTATAGGTTAAGGTAGTAGGCTGCGATGATGGATTGCTCAGGGTTACCGTGAAAGTACCATTTAATGGCCCGTTTTCGTTACCCGAGGTACCTGCGGTAATTGTTGCTACAGCAGTATCATCATCAATAATATTAACAGTAGCCGGCGTAGTAATGGCTGTAATTGATGGATTGCTTGTTGCCGCAGTCATAGTTAAGATAACCGTTTCTGTTCCTTCAGCAATGTTATCGTTCAATACCGGTACATTTACTGTTGCCGTAGTTTGTCCGGCCGGAATGGTTACCGTTGTACCAATCGAAGTATAATCTAATCCACCCGTTGCTGTTCCACTTACAGTATATGTAATCTGTGTATCAGTTGTTGAGACATTACTTAACGTGAAAGTAAACAAACCAGGGGTAGTTGGTTCTGCCCCGTCATTTGTGGCCGCCACTGTTACTGTTGCCGTAGTATTATCGGTAATGTTAATACTTGCAGGCGTATTGCTTACTGTTACCAACGGACTACCCGAAGTAGTTAAAGTAGCAGTAACGGTTTCAGTCCCCTCTACAACATTGTCGGTTAACACCGGAATGGTAATGGTTCCGGTAGTTTGACCTGCTGGAATGGTAATGGTTTTGGTTACGATGGTTAAATAGTCGCTGCCCTCTGTTGCTGTGCCGCCCAATGTATAGGTAAGTTGCGTATCAGTTGATGATGGCTTGCTTAAAGTTACGGTAAACGTTCCGTTAACAGGGCCGTTTTCGTTTCCTGGTGTACCCGCCGTAATTGTAGCCACAACTGCATCGTTATCTAAAATGGTAGCCGTAGCGGTTGCATTACTGATCACCACTACTCCACCGGTAATACCACTCAGTGTTGCTGTAAAGGTTTCGTTTGCCTCAGCAATGTTATCATCCGTAATCGGAACAGTGAAAGTTAAGGTAGTTCCGGCTGCAGCGTTTGCAGGGAAATTTAACGTTCCCGTTGTTGCGGTATAATCTGATCCTGCCGTAGCCGTTCCGTTTGCAGTAGCATAGTTAACACTAAATGCATCCTGAACCGCATTATTTAGCGTTACCGTAAAGGTAGCAGTTCCGGCGCCTTCATCAACTGTTGGCGTAGTAGAAATACTTACACTGGCGGTATTGGCATCTAAGATATTAATTGTTGCTGGTGTAGCATCAATAGTTATTGCAGGGTTACCTGATGTGCCCAATGTAGCAATAACCGTTTCAACGCCTTCGGTAATCGCATCCGTTAATACTGGAATAGTGATCGTTCCGGTAGTTTGGCCTGCTGGAATGGTAATCGTTTTGGCTCCGATGGTTGAGTAATCGCTGCCTTCAGTCGCTGTTCCACCTAAAGTATAGGTAATCTGGGTATCGGTTGATGAAGGGTTACTTAAGGTTACCGTGAATGTTCCATTTACAGGTCCGGTTTCGTTGCCGTTTACACCTGCGGTAATGGTAGCTACAGCGCTATCATTATCGGTAATGGTTACGCTTGCAGAATTGGTTGCAATGGTTACCAGTCCACCGGTTATATTACTAATTGTGGCATTAAAGGTTTCATTTGCCTCAACCAGGTTATCGTCATTTACCGGAACGGTGAAAGTTAAGGTTGCACCTGCAGCAGATCCGGCCGGGAAAGTCAGCGTGCCGCTGGCAGCGGTATAATCGCTACCGGCAATTGCCGTTCCGTTGGCTGTTGCATAATCAACGCTAAAGGCATTTTGAACCGCTGCACTCAAAGTTACGGTAAAAGTGGCTGTGCCTGCTGCCTCATTTATGTTGGTTGGCGTAGCTGAAATACTTACCGTTGCGGTATTGTTATCGAGGATATCAATAGATGCCGGTGTAGTGCTTACACTTACCAGCGGATTGCCTGAGCTAACCAAAGTGGCAATTACGGTTTCTACACCTTCAACAACGTTATCGGTTAATACCGGTATGGTAATGGTCCCTGTGGTTTGACCAGCAGGAATGGTAATTGTTTGGGTTGCAATAGTACTGTAATCACTGCCTTCAGTCGCGGTACCACCTAAAGTATAGGTAAGCTGTGTATCAGTTGATGATGGTTTACTTAGGCTTACGGTAAATGTTCCGTTAACCGGACCATTTTCGTTCCCTGTTATACCTGCAGCAATGCTAGCCACCGAAACATCATTATCAACAATGGTAGCTGTTGCTGTGGCGTTACTGATTAATACCACACCACCGGTGATATTGCTTAATGTAGCGGTAAAAGTTTCGCTCGGTTCGGCAATATTATCGTCGTTAATCGGAACAGTGAAAGTTAAGAATGCTCCCGCTGCCGATCCTGCAGGGAAGTTTAGCGTTCCATTTGTTGCGGTATAATCTAAGCCTGCTGTTGCCGTTCCGTTTGCGGTTGCATAGTCAACACTAAATGCATCCTGAACAGCATTATTAAGGGTTACCGTAAAGGTTGCTGTTCCAGCGGCCTCATCAACTGTTGGCGTAGTAGAAATACTTACGCTGGCCGTATTGGCATCTAAAATATTAATCGTAGCCGGAGTATTATTAACAGTTACCGACGGATTATTCGATGTGGTTAAGGTAGCAATAACCGTTTCAATGCTTTCGGTGATTGCATCGGTTAACACCGGAATAGTAATGGTGCCGGTAGTCTGGCCCGCCGGTATCGTAACCACCTTGGTTACAATGGTTGAGTAATCGCTGCCTTGCGTCGCGGTACCACCCAAAGTATAGGTAAACTGGGTGTCGGTTGATGAAGGGTTACTCAAAGTTACAATGAACGTTCCGTTAACAGGTCCAGTTTCATTACCATTTATGCCTGGGGTAATGGTAGCCACAGCGCTATCATTATCGGTAATGGTTACGGTTGCCGAGCTGGTTGCGATGGTTACCAGGCCACCAGTTATATTATTAATGGTACCATTAAAGGTTTCACTTGGCTCAATCAGGTTATCGTTGTTAACCGGAACAGTGAAAGTTAAGGTTGTACCCGCGGCAGATCCTGCAGGGAAAGTCAGCGTGCCGCTGGTAGCGGTGTAATCTAAGCCTGCACCCGCAGTCGCTGTTCCGTTTGCTGTTGCGTAATCAACGCTAAAGGCATTTTGAACCGCACTACTTAAAGTTACGGTAAAGGTTGCTGTTCCGTCGGCTTCATCTATACTGGCAGGTGTAGCCGAAATGCTTACGGTTGCCGTATTGTTATCAAGAATATTGATGGTTGCCGGTGTATTGCTTACACTTACCAATGGATTGCCCGAGGTAGCCAGTGTGGCAATCACTGTTTCTACACCTTCTACCAGGTTATCGGTTAAAACCGGAATGGTAATCGTTCCGGTGGTTTGACCAGCAGGGATAGTAATTGTATGAGTAGCGAGGGTACTGTAATCGCTGCCTTCGGTTGCTGTACCGCCTAAAGTATAAGTAAGCTGCGTATCAGTTGATGATGGCTTGCTTAAGGTTACGGTAAACGTTCCGTTAACAGGGCCGTTTTCGTTTCCTGTAATACCTGCAGCAATAGTAGCTACAGATGCATCATTATCAACAATGGTAGCTGTTGCTGTGGCAGTATTGATGGCCACTACTCCACCGGTAATATTACTTAATGTAGCGGTAAAGGTTTCGCTTGGCTCGGCAATATTATCATCAATAACCGGAACAGTGAAAGTTAAGGTAGTTCCGGCTGCGGCATTTGCAGGGAAATTTAAAGTTCCGCTTGTTGCGGTATAATCTAAGCCTGCTGTTGCCGTTCCGTTTGCAGTAGCATAGTCAACGCTGAATGCATTTTGAACAGCATTATTTAGCGTTACTGTAAAGGTAGCTGTTCCAGCTGCTTCATCAACCGTTGGTGTAGTAGAAATACTTACGCTGGCTGTGTTGGCATCTAAAACATTAATAGTGGCCGGAGTATTGCTGATACTCACCGACGGATTATTTGTTGTGGCTAATGTAGCTATAACCGTTTCGGCACCTTCTGTAAGGTTATCGGTTAATACCGGAATAGTAATTGTTCCGGTAGTCTGGCCTGCCGGAATAGTAATGGTTTTAGTTACGATGGTTGAGTAATCGCTGCCTTCAGTTGCCGTTCCACCTAAAGTATAGGTAATCTGGGTATCTGTTGATGAAGGGTTACTCAAAGTTACCGTGAACGTTCCGTTTACCGGTCCGGTTTCATTGCCGTTTATACCCGGGGTAATGGTAGCAACCGAAGTATCATTATCGGTAATGGTTAGGGTTGCCGAGCTGGTTGCAATGGTTACCAATCCGCCGGTTACATTACTGATGGTAGCATTAAACGTTTCGCCAGGTTCTACCACATTATCATTGATGATCGGAACGGTGAAAGTTAAGGTTGCACCTGCTGCCGATCCTGCCGGGAAGTTTAACGTACCACTTGTAGCAGTGTAATCGCTACCTGCTGTAGCTGTTCCGTTTGCGGTTGCATAATCAACGCTAAAGGCATTTTGTACTGCGGCACTTAAAGTTACGGTAAAGGTTGCTGTACCTGCAGCCTCATCTACGCTGGTTGGCGTGGCCGAAATGCTTACGCTTGCTGTATTGTTATCGAGGATATTAATCGTAGCTGGTGTATTGCTTACGCTTACCAGCGGATTGCCTGAGGTAGCCAATGTGGCAATTACAGTTTCTACACCTTCTACCAGGTTATCGGTTAATACCGGAATAGTAATTGTCCCTGTGGTTTGACCAGCCGGGATAGTGATGGTTTTGGTAACAATGGTACTGTAATCGCTGCCTTCGGTTGCCGTGCCGCCTAAAGTATAGGTAATGGTAGTTGGCTGAGCAGAAGGATTGCTTAAGGTTACCGTAAATGTTCCGTTAACAGGGCCATTTTCATTGCCTGGTGTGCCTGCTGCTATGGTTGCTACAGCAGTATCGTTATCTGTTATATTGATACTGGCAGGTGTAGTACTTGCTGTAACCGATGGATTACTTGTTGCAGCTGTCATCGTTAAAATTACGGTCTCGGTACCTTCTGCAATATTATCATCTAATACCGGAACAGTAACTGTTGCAGTAGTTTGTCCGGCAGGGATGGTTACTGTTGTGCCAATGGCAGTATAATCTGCACCGCTGGTAGCAGAACCGCCAACGGCATAGGTAATTTGTGTATCGGTTGTAGATACATTACTTAAGGTGAAGGTAAATTTACCCGGGGTATTAGGCTCGGCACCATCAGCAGTACCAGCTACAGTTACTGTAGCAGTAGTATTGTCGCTAATGTTGATTGTTGCAGGTGTATTACTTGCGGTTACAGCAGGATTGTTGGTACTGGCCAAAGTAGCAATAACCGTTTCGGTACCTTCTACAATATTATCGGTCAATACCGGAATAGTAATGGTTCCGGTAGTTTGTCCGGCCGGAATGGTAATCGTTTTGGTAACAATAGTTGAGTAATCACTTCCTTCAGTTGCTGTTCCGCCCAAAGTATAGGTAATCTGGGTATCGGTTGATGAAGGGTTACTTAGCGTAACTGTAAATGTTCCGTTAACCGGACCATTTTCATTTCCTGGAGTTCCTGGAGTGATCGTAGCAATAGCAGTATCATTATCGATAATGGTTACGCTTGCAGTCGAAGTACCAATGGTAACCAGGTTACCGCTTACATTGTTAATCGAAGCACTAAACGTTTCGCTAGGTTCAACCACATTATCGTTGATAATCGGAACGGTGAAAGTTAAGGTTGCACCTGCTGCCGATCCTGCCGGGAAGTTTAGCGTTCCGCTGGTGGCGGTGTAATCGCTACCGGCATTGGCTGTTCCGTTGGCTGTTGCATAATCAACGCTAAATCCTGCTTGTACCGCATTGCTTAAGGTTACGGTAAATGTTGCTGTACCTGCCGCCTCATTTACACTGGTTGGTGTAGCTGAAATGCTTACTGTTGCAGGATCGTTATCTGTAATGGTTCCGATACCTTCTGGTTGCGTAATGGTAACCGGAGCAGTTGCATTGCTTAAAGTTACCTTGAAGCTTTCGGAGGCTTCGGTCACGTTATCATCCGTTATCGGGATCAGGATCGTTTGGGTAGCTCCCGAAACAGATCCGGCAGGAAAAGTAATTACACCTGTTTTTGCAGTATAATCTGATCCTGCAATTGCAGTGTTATCTGTAGTTGCATAGTTAATAGAAACCGCATCCTGGATATTTCCGGTTAAGGTTACCGTGAAAGTCATGTTACCTGCATTTTCTAAAGCAGAAACACTATTGATTGCCACATTTGCGGCATCGTCATCAGTAATGGTTGCTGTTCCGGTTGCACCGGCAGCAGGTATGGTTACAACCGATCCTGCGCTCACACTGTTTAATTTCACCGTAAAGGTTTCAGTCAGTTCGGCGATGTTATCGTTTATAACCGGAATATTGAAAGTGCGCGTGGTACCGCTCACTGAACCTGCAGGAAAGGTTACACTACCCGATGTAGCGGTGTAATCAGTACCCGAAACTGCAGTTCCGTTTGTTGTAGAATAGTTTACAGTAAATGCATCCTGAACATTACCGCTTAAAGTTACGGTAAAGGTTGCATTTCCTCCGTTCTCTGCTACTGTAACGTTATTAACGGCTACGGTTGCATTATCATTATCGGTAATATTTACGGTTGCAGGGCTTGTGTTTGCAGTAATTGCCGGATTATTGGTTGCCGCGGTCATCGTCAGAATTACGCTTTCCGTAGGTTCTGCGAAAGTATCATCCAGCACAATAACTGGTAAGGTTACACTGGTCTGTCCGGCTGGGATTGTTATACTTGTACCAATTGAGGTATAATCCGTTCCGCTGGTTGCAGATCCTGTTACGGTATAAGCAATCTGCGTATCGGTTGTAGATACATTACTTAGCGTGAAAGTAAATAAGCCTTGTGTATTCGGCTCAGCCCCGTTGGTTGTAGCGGCTACGGTTACCGTTGCAGTAGTATTGTCGGTGATGTTAATCGTTGCCGTTTTATTTGCCGGAGTTGGTGTTACCGTAACCAATGCACTGTTGGTAGAAACCAGTGTGGCTACTACCGTTTCAGTACCTTCGACAATGTTATCGGTTAATACCGGAATGGTAATGGTTCCGGTAGTCTGGCCTGCCGGAATAGTAATGGTTTTAGTAGCAATTGCTGAGTAATCACTTCCTTCAGTTGCTGTGCCACCCAAAGTATAGGTAATCTGTGTATCAGTTGATGATGGATTACTTAAGGTTACCGTGAATGTACCGTTAACAGGACCATTTTCGCTGCCTGGTGTTCCCGCCGCGATAGATACCGTTGCCGCATCATTATCTACAATGGTAGCTGTGGCAGTTGCATTGCTGATCACCACTACTCCACCGGTAATGCCGCTAAGCGTAGCCGTAAAGGTTTCGTTCGGTTCAGCAATATTATCGTTAATAATCGGAACTGTAAAGGTTAATGCTGTACCCGCAGGAGAATTTGCAGGAAAATTCAATGTTCCGCTGGTTGCAGTATAATCTGCTCCTGCTGTTGCAGTTCCGTTAGCGGTTGCATAATTTACACTGAATGCGCTTTGAACAGCATTATTTAAAGTTACGGTAAAGGTAGCTGTGCCGGCAGCCTCGTTAACTGTCGGCGTAGTAGAAATACTTACACTTGAAGTATTGGCATCAAGGATATCGATTGATGCCGGAGTAGTATTTACCGTTACTGCATTGTTGGAAGTACCCAATGTAGCAATTACGGTTTCAGTACTTTCAGTAAGGGCATCCTGCAATACATTAATCACAATAGTTCCGGTGGTTTGTCCGGCCGGAATAGTAATGGTTTTGGTTGCAATGGTACTGTAATCGCTTCCTTCGGTTGCCGTTCCACCTAATGTATAGGTAATTTGTGTATCTGTTGAAGCTGGTTTGCTTAAGGTTACAATGAAGGTTCCCTGAACCGGACCGGTTTCGTTACCATTAACACCCGGGGCAATGCTGGCCACAGAGCTGTCGTTATCGATAATGGTTACGGCAGCGCTACCTGTCCCAATGGTTACCAGTCCGCCGGTAACGCCGGTTAATGTTCCATTGAAAGTTTCACTTGGTTCAACGATGTTATCGTCGGTAATCGGAACGGTAAAGGTTAATGTAGATCCCGCTGCAGAATTTGCCGGGAAGTTTAATGTTCCGCTGGTTGCTGTATAATCCTGACCTGCAATAGCTGTTCCGTTGGTTGTAGTATAATTAACACTAAACGCATTTTGAACCGCATTGCTTAAGGTTACGGTGAATGTGGCTGTACCCGCTCCTTCGTTAACACTTGTTGGTGTAGCAGAAATGCTAACAGTAGCAGTATTGTTATCGAGGATATTGATCGTAGCTGTTTTATCGGCAGGTGTTGTGGTAATACTTACCAGCGGGCTATTTGAAGAAACAAGTGTTGCAATAACCGTTTCATTACCCTCCACCAAATTATCCGTCAATACCGGAATGGTAATGGTTCCTGTAGTCTGACCCGCAGGAATAGTAATGGTTTTGGTTGCAATCGTAGAATAATCACTTCCTTCGGTGGCTGTACCACCCAAACTATAAGTAATTTGTGTATCTGTTGAAGCGGCATTACTTAAAGTAACCGTAAAAGTTCCGTTAACCGGGCCGTTTTCATTTCCGTTAACTCCCGGAGTAATACTTGCAATTGAAGCATCGTCATCAGTAATTGTGCCGGTTCCGGTAGCCGTAGCAATGGTAGTAGGGCCTGCACTGATATTCGACAGCGCAACCGTAAAGGCTTCGGTTGGTTCACTGATGGCATCGTTCAGGATAGGAACGGTAATTGTACGCGTGGTACCTGTTGGTGAATTTGCCGGAAAAGTTAGTGTTCCTGTAGTATTGGTATAATCCGATCCCGCAATGGCAGTACCATTGGCAGTGGCATAATTAACGGTTACTGCATTTTGGATTCCCCCTGTTAAGGTTACCGTAAACACAGCATTACCTCCTGCAACGTTCTCCACAACACTTACGTTATTGATCGCCAAACTCGAAGCATCATCATCGGTAATCGTACCGGTTCCGGTAGCAGTAGCAATGGTGGTTGGACCTGCGCTAATATTTGAAAGAACAACAGTAAAAGCTTCAGTAGGCTCACTGATCGCATCGTTCAGGATAGGAACCGTAATGGTACGCGTGGTACCTGTTGGCGAATTTGCTGGAAAAGTTAAGGATCCAGTAGTACTGGTATAATCCGATCCGGCAATGGCAGTACCATTGGCAGTCGCGAAATCAACCGTTACTGCGTTTTGGATACCACCGGTTAAAGTTACTGTAAATACGGCATTACCTCCTGCCACGTTCTCCACAACACTTACGTTGTTGATCGCCAAACTCGAAGCATCATCATCGGTAATCGTACCTGTTCCGGTAGCAGTTGCAATGGTAGTTGGACCTGCACTGATATTCGACAGCACAACGGTGAAAGCCTCGGAAGGCTCGCTGATTGCATCGTTCAGAATAGGAACAGTTATCGTACGCGTGGTACCCGTTGCTGAATTTGCCGGGAAAGTTAAAGTTCCACTGGTTGAGGTATAATCTGAACCTGCAATGGCAGTACCATTAGCAGTGGCGAAATCAACCGTTAGTGCATTTTGGATCGCGCCTGTTAAAGTTACCGTAAATACGGCATTACCTCCTGCCACGTTCTCCACAACACTTACGTTGTTAATTGCCAAACTCGAAGCATCATCATCAGTAATGGTACCTGTTCCGGTAGCAGTAGCAATGGTGGTAGGTCCTGCACTGATATTCGAAAGCACAACCGTGAAAGCCTCAGTAGGCTCACTAATGGCATCGTTCAGAATAGGAACAGTTATCGTACGCGTGGTACCTGTCGGTGAATTTGCAGGGAAAGTTAATGTTCCGCTGGTTGCAGTGTAATCTGAGCCCGCAATAGCAGTACCATTAGCAGTGGCGAAATCAACCGTTACCGCATTCTGGATCGCACCTGTTAAAGTAACTGTAAATACAGCATTACCTCCTACCACGTTCTCCACAACACTTACATTATTGATCGATAAACTCGAAACATCATCGTCTGTAATCGTACCTGTTCCGGTAGCAGTTGCAATGGTGGTTGGACCTGCGCTGATATTCGAAAGCACAACCGTGAAAGCCTCGGCAGGTTCACTGATGGCATCGTTCAGAATAGGAACAGTTATCGTACGCGTGGTACCTGTCGGTGAATTTGCAGGGAACGTTAATGTTCCGCTGGTTGCAGTGTAATCTGAGCCCGCAATGGCAGTACCATTGGCTGTGGCGAAATCAACCGTTACCGCATTCTGGATCGCACCTGTTAAAGTAACTGTAAATACAGCGTTACCTCCTACCACGTTCTCCACAACACTTACATTATTGATCGCCAAACTCGAAACATCATCGTCTGTAATCGTACCTGTTCCGGTTGCTGTAGCAATAGTAGTTGGACCCGCACTGATACCAGACAGCACCACAGTGAAGGCTTCGGTAGGCTCGCTGATCGCATCATTCAGAATAGGAACCGTAATGGTACGTGTGGTACCAGTTGGCGAATTTGCAGGAAAAGTTAAAGTTCCTGTAGTGTTGGTATAATCAGATCCGGCAATAGCAGTACCATTGGCAGTAGCGTAATTAACGGTTACTGCATTCTGGATTCCTCCTGTTAAGGTTACCGTAAATACAGCATTACCTCCTGCCACGTTCTCAGCAACGCTTACGTTATTGATCGCAATACTCGAAGCATCGTCATCAGTAATCGTACCGGTTCCTGTAGCAGTTGCAATGGTAGTTGGACCTGCGCTGATATTTGAAAGTACAACCGTGAAGGCTTCAGTAGGCTCACTGATTGCATCGTTCAGAATAGGAACAGTAATCGTACGCGTGGTACCTGTTGCTGAGTTTGCCGGGAAAGTTAAAGTTCCTGTAGTACTGGTATAATCCGATCCGGCAATGGCAGTACCATTAGCAGTGGCGAAATCAACCGTTAGTGCATTTTGGATCGCGCCTGTTAAAGTTACCGTAAATACAGCATTACCTCCTGCCACATTCTCTACAACACTTACGTTATTGATTGCCAAACTCGAAGCATCATCATCGGTAATCGTACCAGTCCCGGTTGCTGTAGCAATGGTGGTTGGACCCGCACTGATACCAGACAGCACAACTGTGAAAGCCTCTGAAGGCTCGCTGATTGCGTCGTTCAGAATAGGAACAGTAATCGTACGCGTGGTACCTGTTGCTGAATTTGCAGGAAAAGTTAAGGTGCCTGTAGTATTGGTATAATCCGATCCGGCAATGGCAGTACCATTGGCAGTGGCATAGTTTACCGTAAAGGCATTCTGGATAGCTCCGGTAAGGGTTACCGTAAACACAGCATTACCTCCAGCTACATTTTCGGCAACACTTATATTGTTGATCGCAATACTCGACGCATCGTTATCTGTGATATTAACTGTTGAAGAAGTTGGCGTAACTGTAATTTTTGCATTATTTGTACTGAAACCACTTAAAATAACATTTTCAGCAGGTTCACTAACCAAATCGTCGATAATTGTTACCGGAACCGTTACCGTTGTTTGGCCGGCCAAGATAGTTGCTGTACCAGCGATGGTATTGTAATCTGTACCATTACCCGCCGAGCCGCCCACAGTATAACTGATCGTGGTGTTTGTACTGCTCGGTTTGTTCATGGTAAATAAAAACGATCCGTTGGTACCAGGTTCTGCTCCATCTGTTGTAGCCACTGTAATGGTGGCCACATCATCATCAGCAATATTTACCGTAGCCGTTAAATCAGCTGCATTAAATGCCGTTGTAGTTGACGGAGTTAATGTATTGCTAACGCTGTTGATGGTTAGCGTAACAGTTTCTGTAGATTCTACAATATTGTCGTCAAATACAGTAATTGGAATTGTTGCCGAAGTTTGACCAGCCAGGATGGTTACCGATCCCGATAATGGTGTAACCGTATTATAATCGACCCCATTAGTGGCATTTCCACTGATGGTATAATTAACCACGGTATTTCCTAAAACCGCACTGGTTAAATTTACAGTAAACAATCCGTTTGTGGAAGGCTCTGAAGCATTAGGGGTAGTCGCTACAATACTTACCGATGCAGGTACGGTAACTGCATTTGCAGTTACAATATTATTACAGCCAACTCCGGATGGAGCGCCGTTACACTCTGTATCTGCATTGCCAGAGAAAGTTGTTGTACTTTCGTCAGTAGCATCCGGATCTCCCACATCTGCCGGTCTTAAAATTGTTGCTCTTGCAGCAACTGTTGTATTACTTAAGGCGTTCCCCACTGTACCGGTAATCGTATAAGTAATTCTTGACCCTGTTGACATATTTAATGTGGCAGAAAATTTTGTAGCCCCAATGGTACTCGACGTTTGAGAAGCAGTTCCTGCATTTACTACAGGTGCTGAAACCGAGCTTACCACAAAACCAGATGGATACTCCAGGCCAAATACAGCCCCACTTACATTACTCACACTGTTGGCATTGTTTAAATTCTCCAGTACAACAGTGTAAGTTATTGTACTTCCTACCTTTGCAGTGGTAACCGAAGGAGTTATACTGGTTACCCTTAAATCAGCTTGTGAAATGGTAACACTTACCGATTCAGTATTTTCAAGTCCGGGAGTAAAAGCATAGGTATCAAGCGCCTTATTGTTTCCATATTCACTATCTCCTGTTGCAGTCGTAGCTGTATTGGCACCCCATTTATGACCATTGGCATTACTTGAAACACCAGAAGTAGTTAAGGGATAGCCAGAAGCAGGTGTAGGTGCAGTTCCGGTACTTGTTATATCAGAATCATCCCAATAAACAATATCATTACCACTGATAACATTACCACTGGCATCTAATTGTTCGATAATGATACCATTCGGATTTATTTCAGTATCTATAAACGGAAAGTGTACCTCTGCTCCAAACAATTGTACTTTTAATGAGTTTACAGTTGTTCCAGGCGGAACAGCTGCACCAGGAAGGCTTGAGTTCAAAGCGCTTCCAGCTTTTCCATCCCAAAAAACAGTCATATTACCTGTAGTTGCTATACCAACAAGCGTACGGTCAATGAAATTACCATTACCTGGAATGGTAATTTTATATTTACCATTCACATTTGACGTGAATTTGATGTAAGCTCCTTTAGAACTTACGCTACTCGATGATCCTTCAACACCCAAAAATGTTAGCCCCGATGCTTGTGGAGATATAATTGCAGGCTTTAACCAGGTATCTGATAATCCATTGATTTTAGAAACCGTAGGCATATCACTTGCGGGTGAAGTGTAAAAGATCTTGTGTGTTATATTGGCATTGTCATCGGTCCGCGGATCTTTAATATTTAAATTGGTGGAAGTATTAACACTTTTATAAGTCGGATCGCCAGCCCCATTAGCAGCTGTTGTAAAGCCCCTGCTGTTAGCAAAAAAAGTAAAACCAACACCTACTTGCCCGTTATTGCTTACACGGTAAGCATTACCATCTTTCGTTAGAACATAAAAACGACCGTAAAATCCCGATCCGGCTGTATACACGTTGTTGATCCTAAAGTTCATCACATTTGTATATACCCTTCCTGGTATGAATGTACCTGCAGTAGCCAGCGTTCCCGTCCTCACACTTACATCCCATGCGGCAATCATTGTTACTGCAGTTGTTCCTGTAGCTGTGTTTCCCTGCATCCAGGCAGCATCTGCAGCTACAGTTGCAGTACCTGAATTTTGAGCGGTTGTATTGGTCTCTCCCGAAGGCGGGATAAATTCTACCCTCCATATACCATCCTGACCTGCAGGAACAACTAACTGAAACGGGGTATACCTGTTTGCCGTTGCATCGGCAGTACCATTTTTTGGTCCGGCTAACTCCTGTACCCTGTTAGATATGAAACCATTTGTAGTACTTGTTTGGGTTATCGAACCATCAGGGCTGTAAATCCTGACTGCTCCGGAACCAAGACCAACAGCACTCGAAGAAGCCATAATCACTTCTCCTGCTTTCGCATACACAAAATGAGTACCTGCTGTTTTAAAGGGCCACGAATCTGGGGCGTAAGCGGGGTTTATATTCGTATACAAGAAAGCCCTGTTACCTGTTGCACCACTAGGATACAAGTCCTTACTTCCATCAGCAAATGCATGATTGAGGTTAATAAAAAGAAGCGCAAGAGCTAAAAAGAATGCAGACTTAAAATATTTGCCGAAATACTTCGTTAAATAATTGTTATTCGTCAGGAAATACCGTGTCGGGACACACGGAGAGAGTAAATTTTTATTCATACACGGGATAATGAATGGTATTATACTATCTGGAATAATCCAGTTTACATAGCTTATTTATTCAGTTTTAGGCATACATACGTAAGCTTAAAACCTATGGTTATTAAAAAAATAAAAAAAAACGCCCAAACTTTTTCAGCTCAGTTCATTTCGTTCATTTAGTGAGCAAAGATATATTTTTGAATTTTCAATTTTCTATTCAGAACTTGAATAACGTACAACAAATAAGACAAGATTTATATTTTTTGATATTTGTCAGGAAAATTATTTGTTTAGAGGGAGTTAGAGAGCTTTTTAAAATGCATTTAGACTCATAGATATTGATCTGCGTCAATATTTTCAATACAACTTACAGCTATATTTTCTTTTAGTCATTTTTGCTATAGATGCATGTTAAGCATTAGTCAATCGTTTGACCTTAGCCATTTGATCGGATTTTATCTGCTATCTGCCCTATATTAAGATTGTATAAATGGGCCCTTCAAATTGAGTACTAACTACACATATATTGCATGTAAATTGTATACCCAAATCTACATGCTAAATGTTTGTTTTTTAACTATCGGAAAATTTACGGATCTGTTTTTGGCAAAACCTTTCCTGTTCAAGGCCTGTTATTGAATAAGTAATAAGGAAGACTATGAAAACGACCACACCGGAAAACGCAAAGAAAAGCAAAGAAAAAGTAAAGGGAACAGCAAAGGAAAAAGCATCTTTTGATCAAAATGGAGCTGGCTCGTCAGATAAATTTGGACAGGCTGGCTCCACTCACAACGAATCGGGAGAAAGCGGGCTCGGCACTAAAAATAAGAACAGGGAAAGATAAAAAGAGTAAAATACTCTTTTTATCTTTCATAAATGCTCATTTTTTCGGCAAGTTCGATGATACTCTTTATTTTCAGTTTTTGGAAAAGTCTCAGTTTATATGTGCTTACTGTACCCATTTGAAGGTTTAACTGGTTAGAAATCTCCAATACACCAATACCTTTAGTTAAAAGCTCAGCTACTTCAAGCTCTCTGCCAGATAGTTTGGTAAATGGATTATCGGCATCGTTACCCAATATGCTATTGAACATGTTTTCTTTAACATTTCTGCTCGAATAACGGCTACCAGCCAGAATTGTGGTAATGGCAATTACGATTTCCGACTCTTCGGCATTTTTGGTTAAGTAACCAGACGCACCAGATTTTAAATAAGGAACCGCGTAAATATTCTCGTTCAATGAAGAAAACACCAGGATTTTCGCATTTGGCTGAACCAATTTAAGTTGATCGATAACCTTTAAGTTGTTACCACCCGGTAAGTTTACATCAATGATAATTAAACTTGGCGATTTTTCTGCTTCAACAAGCGCTTGCTCCATAGTTGATGCATGGATAATTTCGACACCAGGCCAAAAGTCTGATATTAAACCTTTTAATCCACGACGGATAATCTCATGATCATCGGCGATAAGTACTGTGAAGCCGCTAACAGCATTTTTTGTTTTCATTGTTTTTATAATATTCTGCAAGTTAATAAAAAGTTATTTTTTTGTACGCTAATGTAAGTTATTTTTTGTCTAAAAGTGTAAATATTATTATACACATTTTAATTGTTTTGTTTAGAAGACCCTTGGTGTTGCTAATCTGATGTTTTGCCTGATAAAAGAATAGGCTATAGAAATCTCATGAGTGCCGCTGCTATAGCCTTGTAGCGGACCAATAGAGAAATCGTAGCCATAACCAATCCGGATTTTCTCGGAAGGAAAAATCTGGATCGCGGCAACAGCCGAGTTACGTGGCGTTAAATCTTTCTGCAGGTAACTTTTATCATACAGTTTTACCCCCGTACGATAAGACCCGCCTACCCATATAAAATCTTTGATCATTAAAAAGGCATTTACATCCAGACTCGTTGGTCCACCGCGATCGTCTTTCAACAGGAAAGATGGTTTAAGCTGAAAGTTTTCGGAAAGCGGAAATAAAGCACCTGCCGTTAAATAGTAATGCGGTTTGGGTTGCGGAATAAAAGCATAACGGTCTATATCGATGTAAGTAGCAATCAGGTTATCGACCGAAAAACCCGCATAGTATTTATCGTTGGCAAAATATACCCCTGCCCTGGCATCGGGTACAATAGTGCTCTGCATCCCTACCGGCTGGTTAGGTTCAGGATTGTTGGGGTTAAGCATCGAACCATCAATCCCCAGCTGTACCATCCCTACACCTAAGCCCAGTGCCAGGCGCGAGCTGCCATCATCATTCATCCTGATGCGGTAAGCGTAGTTACCGTAAATGCTGAGGTTATTCTGCGCACCCAGCTTATCGCTGGCCACCTGCAGGGCAAGGCCTACATTACCACTGTTGGCAATGGCATCTACTGCCAGCGACATGCTCCTTGGCGCCCCTGTTATTCCTGTCCACTGGCTGCGATAAAAAGTATGCACATTCAGCACTTCTTTATAACCTGCATAGGCCGGATTGATGTAGATACCGTTAAACATATACTGGCTATACTGGGCATCCTGCTGGGCAGATACGCCCTGCGAAAGGGACATGAAAGCACCTGCAATTATCCAAATTAATTTCTTCATCCTTTTAGTTCTTAAATGCCCTGATTAATGTGATATAACCTTTAAATACTTTTAGTTCGCTGCTACCGGCTTTACGCACCCTTAACAAATAATAGTAAGTACCTTCGTTCAGCCCCTCCCCTGTCCAGTTGTTTTGGTAACCTTTTGCACGGAACACTTCGTTCCCCCAACGATTTACAATGGTGAGTTCACTTTCAGCGAAATTGGCCAATCCGTTTATTTCGAAGGTATCGTTAATACCATCGCCGTTTGGCGTAAACAGGTTCGGAATAAGCAATTCATCACCGGAAATGGTGGCCGCATTAGCCGATACCGAGTTGTTATTTGGTACAGGATCTGGCTGGTCGGCTTTTACGGTTGCCGAATTATTCAATGCACCTGTTGCCAGCGTACGCGATTTGAATGTTAAGGTTGCTGATTGGTTTAGATCCAGGCTACCAACCAACCATACGAAATCGCGCGTTGTGGTGCTGTAAGTTGTAGTACCTGTGGTTACTGTAATTTCTTTAGATGCATCGATGAGCGTACTTAACCTATCGGTAACAGTTACGCCTGTTGCCCTGTTTGCACCTTTATTGGTTACCGTAATTTTATAGGTTACATCTGATCCGGTTCTGATTTCGCCAGTGGTCATCAATTCTTTGGTTACCACTAAATCAGCCGATTGATCAACATCCATAATTACCTCTGGCTTAATTACAGTTCCTGTCGGAGCAGTCATTGTAGCCACATTTTTAATGGTGTTGTAGCTGTTTACATCAGGTGCAACCTTCGCATCAAAAGTGAGTACGGTGCTCGAGTTTGGCTGCATGTTGATCGTCCATTTCAGGCTGTTGCCGGTTACTGTTCCATATCCTGAAACTGAACCCGGCACATAGGTTAAACCTGCCGGAAGCTCATCGGTAATGGTTACGCCATTTAAGGCCGAACCACCGGTATTGCGAACCTGCAAGGCGTAAGTTAATATTTCGTTTGCCTGTGCCTTACCATCTTTGTTACCCTTCGTATCGCTTACTGATTTGCTTCCTTCCAATTTGCCTTCAGTAGGGATAGCAGCAGCCGGATTTAATGGCGAGGTAATATTGGCCGGATCAACTACCGTTGCAATGTTGTTGATATTTAAAACACCTGAAGGAAGCGTAGCATTAACAGTTACCTTGAAAGCAACCATGACCTGACCGTTAGCCGGTATAGTTAAGTTAGCCCAGGTTAACACATTGCCCGCAAGTATACCACCATTATCGGCACTCGCATTTACATAAGTAGTATTGGCCGGTATCTGGTCGGTAATTTTAACACCTGTACGGGTGGTATTGCCATTATTACGTACCATAATGTTGTAAGTTAATACCTCATTAGGTTCAGCCTTACCATTATTATTGGCATCGGTAACGGTTTTAGCGCTAACAATGCGTGGCAATTCTAAAATTGTCGGACTGTCGTTATCTTCTGCCGTACCCGAAACATCGGTTACTTTATTTCCTGCCGGGGTGCTTGCCGTAAGTGTAGCGGTGTTGCTCACTGAACTGGCATTTTTCTCGGCCTGGGTAATGGTGTACACCACGTTTGCCACAGCAGTTTCGCCTGGTGCAATACTTGCCGGTGCGAAAGTAACCGCAGCAGGGATTTTGGCATCTACCAGGTTGAAATTATTTAAGGTAATGTTACCCGTATTTTTAGCAGTGAAAGTGTAAGTTACCGTATTACCATCTGCACTCAGGGCACCTGTTTTCACTAAAGTTAAACCCGGAGCTTCAGGAATAATATAAACAGTCGGATCGTCTGGTGCAATTGTTTTAGGGTTATCAGACAATTTAGACAACTTATTATTACCTACACCATAATTAGCCGTTAAACTAGCCTGGTTTACAAACTTACCATAATCGATTTCAGGTTGCGTTAAGGTATGGCGCGCCAAAATCATTGCTGTTTCAGCGGGTTCTAGTTTGGCAATAACTGCAGGTGTAATGCTACCGGCATCGGCACCAGGATCGGTTACCACGACATTGGTTAAAGTAATGTTCCCGGTATTGGTTACCTGAATACTATATTCAATTACCTTGATAACTCCCGCCCCACTGGCCACCAACTTGGTAAACCTTACCGATGGATCGGCTATAATTGGTGAGAAAGTAGCATCATCTGCAGCAGGTGTAGTCGGATTATCAGATACTTTGGTTATTGTATTTCCCATCGGATCTTTTGCCGTTGCATTTACTTGGTTACTGAAACCACCAGCATTCACTTCACTTTGTTTTACAGTATGTTTAGCTGTAATATTAACCGTTTCACCCGGTAATACTGTTGTAATGCTGGCAGGTGTTAAACTTCCGGCATCGGCATTGGCATCTGTTAAAACAATATTGGTTAAGGTTACATTACCGGTATTTTTAAAGATAATGTTGTAATTAACTACATCACCGGCTTTAGTTGCGGTATTGGTCGCCGATTTGGTTAACGTATAAGCAGGCGAAGTAACCAGTTTAGTTACTGTCGGATCGTTTGGCGTGCTAGTACCCGGATCATCTGATAACTGATTGATGATATTTCCTTTACTATCGGTAACTTTTACAGTGGCCTGGTTGGTAAAGCTGCCCGCATTAACCTCACTTTGTGTTAAAGTATGTTTCGCTACAGCAGTAACGCTTGCTCCCGGCGCTAAAGTAGCAATACTTGCTGGCTGGATACTTCCTGCATTTGCAGCAGCATCACTCAATATCAGATTGCTCAATGTAGTAGTTCCGGTATTGGTGATGGTGAAAATATAATCAATCGATTCGCCCGCCTTAGTACCTTTTGAGGTGGCTACTTTGGTAAAGTTAAATGAAGGACTGCCAGGTACTGGTGTCTCGGTTGGGGTATCGTTACCTCTACCGCTACCCGAAACATCGGTTACTGTATTACCCGCAGGTGTTTTTGCCGTTACCGAAGCGGTATTACTTACTTTTCCGGCATCTTTATCACTTTGTGTAAGAATATAAACCTCATTATAAGTTAAACTTGCGCCCGCAGCCAAAGTTCCCGGTAAGGTTTTGGTCATGGCCAGTTTGCTATCCACCAATACGATATCAGTAAGGGCAACATCGCCGGTATTGGTAACGGTAAAGGTGTAAGTAATCTGATTACCATCGGTACTTAAGCTACCAGTTTTAACCAGCGCAATACTACCTTTTAATATAGGTGTACTTACTGAAGATTGGTTGTTGGTATTTTCAGGATCGTTTGTTCCAACTGGTGCAGTTAAAGCTACCTGATTAACCAGGGTCGACCCTGCGTAGTTTGCTGCAACCTTTCCGTTTACCACTAAACTGACTTCATCGCCAGACAATAAATCGGCCGATAAGGTATAGGTATTTGCAGCAGCATTATAAACTCCATCTGTAGTGGTATAGGTAACATTTTCTAATCCTGCCGGAAGGTTTTCTGTCACACCGATAGCTTTACCACTTAAAACAGTAGCCGGACCATTGTTTTTAATTTTAATGGTATAGCTGATGTTTCCGTTGGTTTCCACTCCGCTTATATTGGCTATTTTGCTGATTTGCAAATCGCTGCTCCAATCCGGAATAGTTACCACAACTTTAGCTGTTGCAGCCTTGGTTGCATCCAGTTTATCGGTAATGGTATAGGTTAAGTTATAAACACCCGGTAGTGTTTTAGCTGCAACATTTACTTTGCCGCTGGTAACATCGATGTTGATATTTGGATTATCAGTTGAATTTTGGGTGATGGAAACTGTTTCTGTTGTGGCGGTTGAGGTACCATTATAGTTATCGTTCACTAAAATATCGGCAACTGCAGTACCTCCGGTAAAGCCATTTGCGGTGCCTGCATCATCTTTAGCTAAAATTGTTCCTGTACCAACTGTAATGGTTACGGTAGCAGTTTTAGTCTGACCAGGGTTCAACTTATCTTCAATCTGGTAAACCAAAGTATAAGTTCCTGCAGGCGTATTTGGCGCTACATTTACTTTTCCGGTAGTTACATCTAAACTTACGTTAGGATTGCTGCTCGAAACCTGATTTAATTTAACGTCCGTTAAAGTTGCAGGGTTACCATTGTAGGTATCGTTTACCAATACATTTTCTACTGCAGTACCTCCGGTAAAGCCGTTAGCATTTCCTGAATCGTTTGTAGCAACTATAGCTGGTGCTGTTACTGTGATGGTAACGGTCGCTGTTTTAGTCTGACCAGGGTTCAACTTATCTTCTATCTGGTAAACCAAAGTATAAGTTCCTGCGGGCGTATTTGGCGCTACATTTACTTTTCCGGTAGTTACATCTAAACTTACGTTAGGATTGCTGCTCGAAACCTGATTTAATTTAACATCGGTGAAAGTTGCAGGGTTACCATTGTAGGTATCGTTTACCAATACATTTTCAACTGCAGTACCTCCGGTAAAGCCGTTAGCATTTCCTGAATCGTTTGTCGCAACCATAGCTGGTGCTGTCACTGTGATGGTTACTGTAGCTTGTTTGGTTTGGTTAGGATCTAATTTATCTGCAATTTCATAAATGATCGTGTAAACGCCAGCCGGGGTGTTTGGTTTTACATTTACCTGTCCGGTTGTAGCATCAAGTGTAATATTCGGGTTTGTTGTAGAAACCTGTGTAAGTGTTACATCACTTAAGGTCGGAGCTGTAGATGTGCCGTTGTAAGCATCATTAGCCAATACATTTGCAACCGGTATCCCTCCTACTAAACCATTAACACTTCCTGCATCGTCTTTTGCAGTTAAAGTTCCAGAAGCTACCGTTACTTTAACTGTTGCGGTTGAAGTCTTAGAAGCATCCAGTTTATCGGTGATGATATAAGTCAAGGTATAAACACCAGCTGGGGTATTGGTTGCTACACTCACTGAACCTGTTGCCGGATCCAATGTTACTTTGCCATTGCTGTCGTTAGTACCATTAGTGATGGTTACATCATTTAAGGTCGGTGCGGTAGTCGTGCCGTTGTAGTTATCGTTCGCCAATACATTCGCCACTGCAGTACCACCGGTTACTGAGTTTGCCAAACCGGCATCATCTTTGGCTAAGATCGCGCCTGAAGCTACTGTTACTTTAACTGTTGCAGTCGAAGTTTTAGAAGCATCCAGTTTATCGGTGATGGTATAAGTCAAGGTATAAACGCCTGCAGGGGTATTTGCTGCTACGCTCACAGCACCTGTTGACGGATCCAAGGTTACTTTGCCATTGCTGTCGTTAGTACCATTGGTGATGGTTACATCATTTAAGGTTGGAGCAGTTGTCGTACCGTTATAATTATCGTTCGCCAATACATTCGCAACAGCAGTTCCACCGGTTACCGAGTTCGCTGAACCTACATCGTCTTTGGCTAAGATCGCGCCTGAAGCTACCGTAACTTTAACTGTTGCGGTCGAAGTTTTTGAAGCATCCAGTTTATCGGTGATGGTATAAGTTAAGGTATACACACCAGCAGGCGTATTCGCTGCAACGCTCACGGCTCCTGTTGACGGATCCA